>SCPN01000064.1_pt1 | contig 1826334 bp, 1879 predicted proteins | sample 6106831 | NCBI WGS metagenome assembly SCPN01 (sample SAMN10720447, study PRJNA508395) | human gut metagenome | isolation source: Participant 1, 0 month | reverse complement strand
GCGGCACTGCTCCAGCATGGGCATCTGATCCTCACCGGCTCGGCACAGTGGTGGCACCGAATGCCGTGATATCCGCTGCCTGGCTGATGGGGTAGCAGAAGAAGCCAACAGGAATGCTTGCCTCAAAGTTGCGCATCTGGATCTCGCTCTTCACGGTGGGGTTGCGCTGCAGGCGGCTCACCGTGACCAGATTCATAATAGAAGCTCAGCTCTGTCAGCTGAGGCACCATGGACTGGATGAAGATGTGGACCTTGTTGGGGTCCAGACCGCAGGCCAGATAGTCCAGTGCCACCTGCAGGATGTTCTGGCGGACCTTCTCCGGGTTATCGGCATTGTCCGTCAGGGCCTGCGCGTCAGCGATCATAATATAGATCTCGTCGAACTTGCCGGTGTTCTGCAGGCACGCGCCCTTCAAAGAGCCAACATAGTGGCCAACATGCAGGCGGCCCGTGGACGGTCGCCGGTCAGAATGATCTGTTTCATGGTAATGATTCTCCTTCTCCGTCAGGCGGCTCACCTTCAGTCATTGCTGCGCAATGCCAGCTCCCCAGGGGAGCCCTTTGGCAGGCCTTCGTCCGGAGCCTTTGAGAGCTGAGCGCACGCCTGAGAGGGTGAGGCTGCTGGCCGCAAGGCTGCCGCTAACGCGGTATGCTTTTCTTATAAGTAGTATATCCCCCGCCGCATTCGCTGTCAACAAAAAGAAAAAAGCGATGGAACATTTCCATCGCTTTACTGGCGCCTCTTGCCTGACTCGAACAGGCGACACCCTGATTAACAGTCAGGTGCTCTAACCGACTGAGCTAAAGAGGCATCTATATAAAACGGCATACAGCCGTTTTACTACTATAAAATGGTGACCCGTACCGGAATCGAACCGATGTTAAAGGCGTGAGAGGCCTCTGTCTTAACCGCTTGACCAACGGGCCATACGTCCATTTCGCATCGGGGTTTCTGCCCCGACTCGATTATTTTAGCATAGCAGTCGTACTTTGTCAACAGGAAATTTCAAGTTTTTCAGAAATTTGTGCTGCGGGCCTCCCGCCCCGGTTTTTCCGCTCTGGGATACCCAGTTGCATCCAGAATCGACAAAATATTATCAAAGTTGTGTTTTGGGTCTCTTTTCTTTATTTTGTTCGCCGCGGTTCCCCTTTCTTCTTATGAAATCACTTCAAACAGCTAAGATTCTGAATAAAATTTGTTACATTTATAAGAACCTTTTGTTCCCTCTGGTTGATTTTGGAATGTTTTTATGTATAATGGTAAACAGGAGAATACGCATCTGTATTTCTTCATCGCCCGCGCTGCCCATTGGCTAAGGGCATGTGCGTCGCGCGATCAGAATTGATCTGAACGAAAGAAGAGGTATAAGTATTATGGCAAAGGTAGATCTGAGCAAGTACGGTGATACTGGCACGACCGAGGTCGTGTATAACCCCTCTTACGAGCAGCTGTTCGAGGAAGAGACCAAGCCCGGCCTGGAAGGCTACGAAGTGGGCAAGGTCAGCGAGCTGGGCGCTGTGAACGTTATGACCGGCATCTACACCGGCCGTTCCCCCAAGGACAAGTTCATCGTGATGGACGAGAACTCCAAGAACACCGTTTGGTGGACCAGCGACGAGTACAAGAACGACAACCACCCGCTCTGAGGAAGCCTGGGCTGCCGAAGGAGATCGCAAAGAAGGAGCTGTCCAACAAGCGCCTGTACGTTGTGGATGCTTTCTGCGGCGCAAACAAGGACACCCGCATGGCTGTCCGTTTCATCATGGAAGTGGCCTGGCAGGCACACTTCGTCACCAACATGTTCATCAAGCCCACCGCTGAGGAGCTGGAGAACTTTGAGCCTGATTTCGTTGTTTACAACGCTTCCAAGGCCAAGGTCGAGAACTACAAGGAGCTGGGCCTGAACTCCGAGACTGCTGTTATGTTCAACATCACCAGCAAGGAGCAGGTCATCGTCAACACCTGGTACGGCGGCGAGATGAAGAAGGGCATGTTCTCCATGATGAACTACTTCCTGCCGCTGAAGGGCATTGCTTCCATGCACTGCTCCGCCAACACCGACCTGAACGGCGAGAACACCGCCATCTTCTTCGGTCTGTCCGGCACCGGCACCACCCTGTCCACCGATCCCAAGCGTCTGCTGATCGGCGATGACGAGCACGGCTGGGACGACAACGGCGTGTTCAACTTCGAGGGCGGCTGCTACGCAAAGGTCATCAACCTGGATAAGGACCTGAGCCTGATATCTACAACGCCATCAAGCGCAACGCTCTGCTGGAGAATGTCACTCTGGATGCTGAGGGTCACATCGACTTCGCTGACAAGTCTGTCACCGAGAACACCCGTGTGTCCTACCCCATCAACCACATCCAGAACATCGTCCGCCCCATCTCTTCTGCACCTGCTGCAAAGAATGTCATCTTCCTGTCTGCTGACGCATTCGGCGTTCTGCCTCCCGTCTCTATCCTGAGCCCCGAGCAGACCCAGTACTACTTCCTGTCCGGCTTCACCGCAAAGCTGGCTGGCACCGAGCGCGGCATCACCGAGCCCACCCCACCTTCCGCTTGCTTCGGCCAGGCTTTCCTGGAGCTGCACCCCACAAGTACGCTGAGGAGCTGGTCAAGAAGATGCAGATGAGCGGCGCTAAGGCTTACCTGGTCAACACCGGCTGGAACGGCACCGGCAAGCGCATCTCCATCAAGGACACCCGTGGTATCATCGACGCTATCCTGAACGGCGATATCAACAACGTGCCCACCAAGAAGATCCCCTACTTCGACTTCGAGGTTCCCACCGTCCTGAACGGTGTTGACACCGGCATCCTGGATCCCCGCGATACCTACGCTGACGCTTCCCAGTGGGAGGAGAAGGCCAAGGATCTGGCTGGCCGCTTCATCAAGAACTTCAAGAAGTACGAGGGTAACGAGCACGGCAAGGCTCTGGTCTCTGCTTACCCCAGCCAGTGTAGCTCTGATCCCAGCATTTTTCTTCTGAACTCCATATAAAGAAGCTCCCCACCCAGTGCTCATTGACCGAGCATTGGGTGGGGAGTTTTTGCGTTTTGGAGCAGGTAAACAAAGCGTCGATTGCCTTTGGTGCGTGGTATGCTATCCTTTTCCAAAGGATGGAGCACAATGGATGCGAAAACGTTCGGGGCATTTCTCGCCCGGATGCGCAAGTCACAAGGATTAACACAGGCAGAGCTGGCCCAGCAGCTGCATGTAACAGATAAGGCTGTCAGCCGATGGAACGCGGGTCGGCCTGCTGACATCAACACGCTGGAACCACTGGCCGACGCGCTTGGGCTGACCCTTGCCGACCTGATGACTGCCGTGACCCGCAGGAAGCAGATATTGCACCGGAAGTCCTGGAAGATTTCTTTACCCTGCTGCGTCGTCAACAATCCATTGACTGGCGCTCGGTACGGGCAGTTTTGTTTTGGCTCAGTGCCGCACTGGCCATCTGGGGCATCCTCGCCTGCCCGGGCCGGATGGCCGTCCACTGGCGTACCCTGAGCAATGGGAACCCAGGCAGACGGCTGGCTTCCCTCCTGGGTGTTTTTCCATTGTTTGTCGGGATAGAATTTCACGCTGGAGCTCTGGAACAACTTTGAGCAGACCGGCTACTACCGACACTGAGATAGGTGCCTCCGTCACCCGCTCCATGAACTTCTGCCCCCTGCTGTCCGGCTCTGGAAGTTTGTGCTCGACCTGCTGTTCTTCTTCGGGTTCGGCTTGTGATCCCCTGCGCTGAGATGATGGCGATTCTGATCAACTGAAAAGGAAAGCCCTCCCGTCGCACTCAGGTGAAAGAGGGCTTTCTATCATCTTATCAGAAGTTTCCCGTTCTTATATTCCTCTGATTTTAAGATCATTTACTTTCGTTCTTTGCCCGGCGTCTCTTCAGATCGCTTTCCATCTGCGCCAGGGTCTTTTGTCCAGATTGAACACCACGCCGTACGCAATGATCATCATGATATAGCTTCCCAGATACATGATCGGCACCAGATAGCGCATCCGGGTTGCCACTTCGATCGTCTGTGCAGCCTTCAGAGATGCATCATAGCCCAGTTTGGTTGCCAGAACAAGGCCCAGAGAAGGTCCGATGCCCTGCAAGCTTACGGAAGAAGGAGTGCAGTGCATAGGTAGTGCCTTCTTCTCGCACACCAAATTTCCACTCGTTATAATCGATTGCATCTGCCATCAGAGACCAGCCTCAGGCAGCTTCCGATACCGCCGCCCAGCATTGTAAATGACCTGACACAGGACATAAAGGCCGAGGCCCTGGCTGTCCGGGTGATGGGCAGAACCAGCATCAGGACGTACGCCAGCGCACAGACGACTGAACCAAAGGTCACGGCTTCTCTTCTGCCAAAGCGCTTGACGATACGGCTCACAAAAGGGCTGAAGATGAAAACGCCAAAGCGTGGAGATCATACCCACAATGCCGGAGATCTTGCATTCTTGAAATAAGCCTGGAACAGGATCTGACCTAAGTAGAGGCACCATACATACCAATAAACGTTGCGATAGGTGCCAGCGTTGCGCCCACAGCCGGGCGATTATGGATAAAGTTGTTGAACGCCTTCATGATGTTGAACTTCGGTGCATCCTCTTCAGAGTGATCGTGGTTTACACGCACCTTTGTGTTCGTGACCATAAAGCGGAAGCAGACCAGACCGATCACACCCATGACCAGAGCAATGATAAACATCTGCTCACCACGCAGGTTGTTCTGGTTATCATAAATGATCACCGGAATCAGCATGCCGGTCAGAAGCGCACCGGCCATAGAACCAATGGAACGGAAAGTCGACAGCTGTGCACGCTGGATCGGGTCATCCGAAATCAGAGACAGCATCGAGCCATACGGCACATTTGCAACGGTGTAGAAAGCATCCCAGATCATATAGCCTGCCACAAACAGAATATTCTTGACCATACCGGGAGCCTGCGGGAACGGCAGATAGCAAAGTGCACCAGCCACGGTCAGTCCGATCGCGCCGAACCAGATATAGGCAAGGAACTTGTTCCGGCGGTATTTACGAGTATCCGCATCTACCATTGTCTGATAATAGGATCGTTGATTGCGTCCCAGATCTGCACGATCAGCAGAAGGGATGCCATCAGGTAGTTGTCGATCCCCATAAACTGCGTCCAATAAATCGTCAGGTAGCCTTTGAGTGCAAAACTCATATTGCAGCCAAAGTCACCCGCTGCGTATGCAAGTTTATCACGCAATCCAAACCCTGCAGACGCATCCACTGTTGATTTCCCCATGAAAATACTCCTTTCTGAATTTTCCGGACAATTTTGGCACACCGCCCGCAAGCCGTATGCATATTTATGAATCCATGATACGGCATCTCTTTCCAAAATGTTAGAATTTTTTTACGATTCCGCCTGAAGAATTTACGATTTAAAAGTATTTCTTGTTGTATTCTTTAATTCGTGCAGCGTTTTCGTGATTCTGCACAAGCAATCTTTTCTTTTTTTGTATGCAAAATATTTTTCTTAGACGAATCTTTCTTTGTTGAGAATGGCGTTGTGCGCCGAAATAAAGCAAGCGGGCCATTGCACGAGAATCTGTGCAATGGCCCTTGCTTTATATTGCTTCTTATTTCGCCGCCTCAAACTCGGCTTCGATCTCCTTCGAGGGGGCGGGGGTGACCAGGCTGACCACCACGCAGACCAGCAGTGAGGTCAGGAAGGCGGGCAGCAGCTCATAGATGCTGAACACGCCGCCCAGCGGACTGATGAGGTACTTCCAGACAAAGACCATCAGGCCGCCGGCGAGCATTCCGGCCAGCGCGCCCTGCCAGTTGCAGCGCTTCCAGAAGAGCGCACAGAGCATGACCGCACCGAATGCGCCGCCGAAACCGGCCCATGCAAAGCTGACGATGCCGAACACGCTGGAATCGGGGTCACGGGCCAGCACCACGCCCACCACGCTGACGCAGATGATGGTCAGGCGGGCGGCAAACAGGCTCTGGCGCTCGGTCAGCTTCATGTGGCCGAACTCCTGCAGGATATTCTGGGAGACGCTGGACGCGGCAGCAAGCATCTGGCTGTCGGCGGTGGACATGGTGGCGGCAAGGATGCCCGCCAGGATCAGGCCCGCCAGCACGGCTGCCAGAATGCCGTGCTGTGCAATGAGGTTTGCAATGCGGACGATGACCGTCTCGCTGGAGGAGCCGCTCAGGTACTCCAGCGCACCTGCCTTGGTCATGCCAAGGCCCACCATGCCGATGATGATGGAGGCGGTCATGGCAATGACGACCCACACGCTGGCAATGCGGCGGCTGAGCACCAGCTTCTTTTCATCCTCAATGGCCATGAAGCGGAGCAGGATGTGGGGCATTCCGAAGTAGCCCAGGCCCCACGCCATGGTGGAGACGATGTCCAGCAGGCTGTACGAGGTGGCCGTGCCCTCGGCAGCGTTGTGGCTGGCCATCATGGTCAGGTAGCCGGGCAGGCTCTGGGCGTTGGCCACAACGGCATCCCAGCCGCCTGCCGCGCCAATGCCGTACACCAGCACAGCCACAAGGGCCAGGCTCATCACGATGGACTGGATGAGGTCGGTGGTGGTAACAGCGCGGAAGCCGCCCGTGATGGTATAGCCCACGATGACGCAGGCCGAGACCACCATGGCCGCCATGTAATCCACGCCGAAGAGGCTGTGGAACAGCTTGCCGCAGGCGGCAAAGCCCGAAGCCGTGTAGGGCACAAAGAACACGATGATGATCACCGCGCCAGTGCGTTGAGCAGATTGCGCTGGTCGTGGAAGCGCAGGGACAGGAACTGCGGCACGGTGATGGCTTCCAGATTGGCCGAATACCGCCGCAGCCACCGGGCCACGATGAGCCAGTTCAGCCAGGTGCCCAGCGCCAGGCCGATGGCGGTCCAGCCGGGCGAGGCGATGCCGGTGAGGTAGGCAAGACCCGGCATTCCCATCAGCAGCCAGCTGGACATATCGCTGGCTTCGGCGCTCATGGCCGTGACCAGCGGGCCCATCTTTGCGGCCGCCGAGGTAGAAATCGGTGCTGTCGTTGTTGGACTTGCTGTATGCAAACCCAACCAACAGCATTGCCACCAGATAGATGATGATGGTGGCGATGATGCAGATGTTGGTCATATACTTTTTCCCCTTGTCTTCCAAATGAAAGTACATTTCGATTTTACCACAGTAAAGCATCAAAGTGCAAGTCTTTTGGCAAAACTTTGTCCTGATTCGCCAAAAGTCCACGAGTGGCGGACAAAAAGGGTTCAAATTGACCGGAAACATCCGTCCCCGGGATTTTTCTTGCAAAATCCCGGAGATCTGTTATACTACCAATCCAGGGGGTTAGTGTACATGAAAGAATCCAAAACCATACAAGCTGTACCGGGCTCCGGTGTGTTATGTGCTGTTGGTGCAGCTGGTGTTCAGATAACAGAAACGGAGGTGCCGGTGGGGCATCTCCCGTTTGTTTCAATGATAGAATGTATCAAAATTGATCTGCCGGTAGAACCGCTGCTGGAGCTGGTCAAAGTTCTCGCAGTTCTGGGCCAGCAGCCACATGACCTTGGTGACAACGGCCTCAATGGTCATATCGTGGGCCTCCAGGAAGCGGAAGCGGTTCTTGACCCGCTTGCCCACCTCGTAAATGCCCGCATCGCTGCCCTCATAAGTGACCTGCGTGGTCAGGATCAGGATCTTGTGGGTCTTGTCGTAGTCGCCCAGCTCCTCGGCAAAGGCATCCATGAGCCGCTGGGGAATACCGCCCACGCCAAAGCTTTCCACAATGACACAGTCATATTGTTGAAAGATGGCTGGATAAGCTCCGGCCCAAGGCCGGGGTCAGCTTGAGCAGGAACACTTTGGGGTTCAGCGCCCGGCCAACTCCACAGGGCCGGTGGGCCAGGGCGAAGCCACATACCGTACCAGCCGGTCGCCCTGCACCAGCGCCAGCGCCGGAAGTTGACCGACGCAAAGGCATCGTAGCTGATGGTCTTGTTCTTCTTGGCGCGGGTGCCCGCAATGACGTGCCCGCCAAACACCACCATCACACCCCGGCTGCCCGGGTCAAGGGCGCAGATCACGCTGTCCCGCAGGTTCTTCTTGGCATCGGTGATCTCGTTGGAAATGGGCTCTGGCACCCGTGAGGATGATGGGCTTGTCCGCATTCTGAATAAGGTGACAGCGCCGCCGCCGAGTAGGCCAGGGTGTCGGTGCCGTGGCAGACTACAAAGCCATCGTAAAGCGCATAGTTTTCCTGCATCGGCCTTGGCCATCATCAGCCAGTGCTCCGGGCCAAGGTCGGTGCTGTCGATGCTGCACAGGTTGAGCGTTTCCGGGCAGCAGAGCTGCTGCAATTCCGGCAGATGGGCCAGCAGCCCTCGCTGGTCAGAACAGGCTTGAGTCCCTGTGCGGCGCGCACGCTGGCAATGGTGCCGCCGGTGGTGATAAAAGCAGGCGCTGCTTGACATAGGTTTTCCCTCCATGGTGTCGATTTTTGCGATATTTTCAGTATAGCACAGTTCATCGGAGATGAAAAGTGCGGGGAGTTGAGGTATAATAGTTATCATAAGATCAAACAGTCCTCAACCTCCGTCATTGCTACGCAATGCCACCTCTCCTAGTAGGAGAGGCCTTGGCAAAGAGGCAAGGCTTTACGCAATGCCAATGGTTCCCCTACTAGGGGAGCTGTCGAGCGGATGCGAGACTGAGAGGTTGGACAAAAGCAAACCTACCACAAGGAGAAACTGCCATGTCTAACATTGTGATCATCGGCTCCGGCCCCGCAGGTGTTTCTGGCGGCATTGTATGCCGCACGCGCCGGGTGCAGACCACCGTTCTGACCAAGGGCCCCGGCGCACTGGACCGGGCCGAGCTCATCCAGAACTACTACGGCTTTGCCGAACCCATCGCCGGTGCCGAGCTGGAACGCCGGGGCATCGAGGGTGCCAAGGCCGTGGGGGTGGAGTTCGTCACCACCGAGGCCGTGGGCCTGACCTACACCGACAAGCTGACCGTGGAGACGCTGGCCGGGGATTTCCCTGCCGATGCCGTCATTCTGGCCACGGGGCTTCCCGGCAGCGCCCGCATTCCGGGCCTTGCCGGGCTGGAGGGCCACGGCGTGAGCTACTGCGCCACCTGCGATGCCTTTTTCTACCGCGGCAGGGATGTGGCCGTGCTGGGCAGCGGAGAGTACGCCCTGCACGAGGTACAGGCCCTGCTGCCTGTGGCCCACAGCGTCACCCTGCTCACGGGCGGAGCCCCGCTGACAGCACAGTTCCCGCCAGAGGTGGCCGTGCGGACGGAAGCCGTGGAAGCCATCCTCGGTGAAGAGCGGGTCACCGGCGTGCAGCTGAAAGACGGCGGGAAACTGGAAGTCTCCGGCGTGTTCGTGGCGCTGGGCGTGGCGGGCAGCACTGCCCTGGCCCGCAAGCTGGGGGCCGAGGTGAACGGCAGCCGGATCGTGGTGGATGACCACATGCAGACCTCCTGCCCGGCCTGTATGCCGCCGGAGACTGCACCGGCGGGCTGCTGCGGGTCGCCAAGGCCGTGTACGAGGGTGCCGTGGCAGGCACCGAAGCCGCCAAAGCCCTGCGGAAATGACCCAGACAGAAAAAGGACGCTGTGCCCTGCGGCACAGCGTCCTTTTATTGCTTTGCTCAGCTCTTGCAGCCGGATTCCTCTTCGATGCCGGTGAAATCGCTGGCCTCCGCGATCTTGGTGGCATCGAACTTGCCGTTCTCATCCTTGGGGGCAACGGCAGGGCCTGCCTCCACAGGATTCACGGTCGTTCCCTCTGCCGCAGGCTTTTCCTCGGCAGTCTCCTCTGCCCGGGCAGCTTCCACCACCGGGGCTGCGGGCGCAGTCTCGGGCTCGGCAGGAGCCTTTTCAAAGGCAGGGGGCCATGCGTCACCGGGAGCGGTCTCCTTGGCCTCGCCCTCGGCGTAGGCTTCGGCAGTCTTTCAGCCTCGGCGGGTCCTTTCAGCTTCCTCGGGAACTCCACGTTTTCGACGTGGAAGGGTCCTTGTCGTTCAGAACTTTGTCCAGCACGACGATGGCGGCACCGGTAACAGCCACAGCGGCAGCGGCACCCAGAACACGGAACAGAGTTTTCATGGTGAAGTCCTCCCTGTATAAGATAGGATTAAGAGAATGTTACGACATCGTTCTGCGGTTTTTCGGCGGGCTCCACCGAGATGGCGGTCAACACCGGGCCCTTGCCGCGTAGATGTTGTGGAACTTGTAATTGACCTTGGCGGTCACAGTGACCCAGGCGCTGCTCCAGTGCCTTGTAGCCATCATAGCTGCAGGAAGCCCACGAACTGGATATCCTGCACGCAGCAGGTCATTGCAAAACGGCCGGGCACAAAGCTGTTTTGCCCGCGCTTGTTGGTCTGGCAGACCTGCGCCAGGAACCGGACGGTCTTGCCCGCATACTTCTGGGGCTCGTCCTGGCAGTCCATATACCAGATACCGAAATCGTCCTCACCGATCTCAACGATCGGGGCGTTCAGATCGAAGGGCAGCGGGTCAGGGATGTCATCATATGCCACGCTGCCATCGGCGAACTCATAGGCGATATCGCACTTGCGGGAAGCCTGACGCACCAGCTTGTGCAGCTCCTGACGGGCGGCATCGTTGTTCACGGCCTCGGCGCGGTTGAACACGATCAGCTCACTGCGGGCGATCTTGTCCAGCAGCAGAGAGCGCATGGAGTTGTCGCGGGCGTAGGTCAGAGCCGTGGTGCCGTCGGCCGTGGCGATGCACTGGTAGACGATCCAGTTCTCGGGCAGGTTGTTGGCCAGATCCTGCAGCAACCACATGCCGTTGTACTCATGACCACACGGCCTGCGCCGGATTCTTTTTCGAGCCTGGCCAGATTCTGGGGGTTCAGCTCCGCCTTATCCTCGAGGACCTTCAGGGTCACGCCGGGGAAGGCGAACTTCTTCTCGTTATATTCTTCCTCGCCTCTTCGCAGACCAGCAGCAGGGTCTTGTCACCGGAGTCGAAATGGGGTCTTCAAAGGTCTCCTGAATGAACTTGGTCTTGCCGCTTCGAGGAAGCCCACAAACAGGTAAACCGGGATCTCGTTTGCCATAATTGGTTTTTCTCCTTACACAACTTGCAGCTCAGCAGCCAAACAGTGCGGCAATGGCCTTTTCGTCCAGCTTGGAGCCGATGACGACCAGCTTGCCGCCCACGTCGGCACCGCGCTGACGCACTTCCCACTCGCCGGGGACGTAATCGAACTCCAGCCAGCCGTCGGCACCGCCGTCCACGATGCCCTTGGAGCGCAGGATCATGCCGTATTTGCCGCCGTCCAGCTCGGTCAGTGCATGCTCGATGTCTGCCTTGCTGAACTTCTTGGCCGTCTCGACACCCCAGCTGGTGAACACCTCATCGGCATCGTGATCGTGGTGATGGTGGTGGTGATGGCCGCAGCAGCAGTGGCCATCCTCATCGTGGTGATGATGCTCATGCTCATCATGGTCATGGTCATCCTCATGGTCGTGGTCGTGGTGATGCTCGTGCTCGTCCTCATCATCGTCGTCATCATCATCGTGATCATGGTGGTGATGGCCGCAGCTGCACACACCGTTCTCATCGTAATGGTGGTGATGATGCTCGTGCTCTTCTTCCTCGTCCTCCTCGGCGTGCTTCTCATTGGCCTTGGCAGCCATGGCGATCAGCTCTGCCTTGAAATCGTCCTTGGAGGACATGGCCTTCAGGATCTGCTCGCCGGTCAGGGAATCCCATGCGGTGGTCACGATGGTAGCGGTGGGGTTCTTCTCGCGCAGCATGGCGCAGCGGCGATCTCTCCTCGCTGGCGGTCTGGGTGCGGCTCAGGATTATGCAGCTTGCGTGGCTGATCTGATCATCATAGAACTCACCGAAGTTCTTCATATACATCTTGACCTTGTTGACATCGGCCACGGTGACAAAGCTGTTCAGCTTCACATCCAGATGCTCAGCCACACCCTCCACAGCGCGGGTAACATCGCTCAGCTTGCCCACACCGGAGGGCTCAATGACGATGCGGTCGGGGTGGTACTGCTCCACCACCTGCTGCAGAGCGGCACGGAAATCGCCCACCAGAGAGCAGCAGATGCAGCCTGCGTTCAGCTCGTTGATCTGGATGCCGGACCTTCCAGGAAGCCGCCGTCGATGCCGATCTCACCGAACTCGTTCTCGATCAGGACCACCTTCTGGCCCGCAAAGGATTCCTTTGATGAGCTTCTTGATCAGGGTCGTCTTTTAGCACCAAGGAAGCCGGAGAAAATATCGATATTCGTCATAATGCTGTATGCCTCTTCTTTCCAAAGCCCGCAAGGGCCGTTCAGCAATCAGAGCCGCAGAGTGCTGGCTCAAAAATCTTACACTCCTATTATAACAAGGCTGTCAATGGGAAACCGCCTTTTTTGATGAGAAAATTGTAACTTTTTTTGCAGTTTGGCTGCGTTTTCAGAAAACGCTGCCTCCCGGACACAAAAAAGCCCCCGGAACGAGGGCAGAACGCATAGAACCCATACAAAAACACAGCCCCGCTTTGGCGAAGGAGAAGCCAAAGCGGGGCTGTATTCAATGAAGGAGAAATGAAAGGAATATCAGGTTACAAATTCAGCTCAAACTGTTCCACCGTAACAGTTGCTTTGCCATCGGCGGCAAAGGTGATGCCATCGGCAGACTGGGGCGTAGATCCATGCGGTCATGGTCTGCTCGCCATCGTTGGCGAAAACTTCGATGCTGTTTTTGTCCAGCAGGATACGGAGCTTGAGCGCACCGCTGTGGCTGCGCACCTTGCAGCTGCGGCGGTGAACAATGTCGGCACGGGAACCGGCATAGCTGCGATCCAGCGTCAGTCTGGAAGTGTAGGGGTCGTAGGTCAGGCTGGTGTGATGGTCTGCTTCAGCAGCCAGCTTCAGTGTAAAGGAGCGATACTCGCCGGGCTGCACCGTAACGGTCAGATCCGCCACACGACCCTTGATGCCTTCCAGAGAAGTTTCGCCTTGCACCGTCACATTTTCGTGCAGGGTACGCTTGCCGTGGACGGCGTCCAGCTCCCGCACGGGGGTCTGAAGAATGCGACCGTCCTTGATGTGCAGTTCGCGCGGGCAGATGGTCTGCCCGAACCACTTGCAGCCCTGGGGCTTATCCTCAGTGTCCGACCAGGTCTGCAGCCATGCCGTCATGATGCGGCGGCCATCCGGGGCAAGGGTGGTCTGGGTGGCGTAGAAGTCGATGCCGCCGTCCATCAGCTGCACGTTTTCCTTGGTGAAGGTGTGGGTAGCTTCGTCGTAGCTGCCGATGAAGGCAATCACGTTGTGACCGTTGTGGAACTCGCCCTTGGGCAGCATCTCCATGGGGCCGAGCATCAAGACCTGCTTGCCGTCCAGCGGGAAGAAGTCCGGGCACTCCCACATTTTTCCGTACTGATTGTTGCAGCGTTCCAGCACCGTGACAAAGTGCCAGTCGAAGCCGTCCTTGCTCTGGAACAGTGCTGCTGCGCCGCTGCCGTCCTCGGCCAGGCAGACGGTGACGGCGGAGTAGGTGCCGTCGGCTTCACGCCAGATCTTGGGGTCCCGGAAGTCGAACTTGCTGAAGCCTTCCGGCAGGTCTTCTGGGTCAGCACCGGGTTGCAGGCAGGCTTTTCGTAGTTGAGACCGTCACCAATGGCAATGCTCTGGGTCTGGATGTCCCGCATCTCCCCATTGGGCTGCTTTTCTGCCACCACGCTGGTGTACATCAGCAGCTGCTTGCCGTCATCCATCTCGGTAGCAGAACCGGAGAAGCAGCCGGGGCCGTTGTCCGCCGGGGAATCCGGTGCAAGCGCACAGGGCAGATACTCCCAGTGCAACAGGTCGGTGCTGACCGCGTGACCCCAGTGCATGGGCGCCCACCGCACATCGTAGGGATTATACTGATAGAACTGGTGATACTTCCCTTTATAATAAGAGAAACCGTTGGGGTCGTTGAGCCAACCCACATAGGGAGGTCATGTGGTAGGCAGGGCGTTCTTCCGGGGAGATCGCTGCGCCGTGCTCGGCCTCGTAGGCGCGGGCTTTTTGTAAAGTCAAATCGTTCATGGAATCCTCCAAAGGAAAGAATTCTTATGCGTAGTAAGCATCCAGATATTTCTGCATAATGCCCAGATAGTCGGACAGACCGTAGTCTTCCAGCTTGCTCAGATATTCGTTCCACTCTGCATCCTTCGTGCCGTTCATGATCCAGTTGGCCTTCTGCGTATTCATGTAGGTCTGCAGATCTGCCTGCAGGTTAGAGACCTGCTCGGTGTCCTCGCTGCTCATAAAGACATTGGGATAGACATAATCGTTGTTCATATCCGGGGTGTAAATCTCCTTGATCCAGTCCAGACGATACGTGCATCGTCCGGGCAGGTAACGTATACACCATAGTAATCATCCAGAACCGCCAGAGGTCCGCTGACACACTGCGCCTCACGGACTTCCACGGGAGAAGCATCGCCCAGAGGAGCGTGCTTCAGCATGGGCTCGCCCTTATCGTTGGTGGACAGTTCAAAAATGTTAAAGCCTTCCGCATCGCCGTAAGTACCCCAGTTGTTCTGAGGAGACTGGAGGGGTGCGCGTACATCTGATCCAGCCATGCGCAAACCAATGCGGGGTTATCCGCCTTTGCGGTGACAACGCATCTGCCGCGGGCAAAGCCGCTGGTGAAAGAGCCGTTCTGCGGAGTGATATTCCGGGTATCAGCGGTCAGGGCAGCGGCTCCAGTCGGTCAGGTTGTCAATGTTGGCAACATCCCAGCTGAAGCAGACGCCATAGCGGCCAGCCTTGCCCTTGGAAACATAGGTGGACCACTCCTGCGTGAAGCACTCCGGGTCGATGAGCTTCTCGGCATACAGCTTGTGCAGCCAGTCCAGACCATCACGGTAGCCCTGCTGGGTGGCGGCACAGATAACTTTCCGGTCGTTGGTAACGGCGATATGGCGGTCTTTGTCTGCATCGCCGTAGCCTTCGCCAAAGCCATTGATGAGGATGCTGGGGTCCTGATCGCCGTTGTTGACGATGCAGGACATGGGGATGATGTCGCCGTCAATGCCATACTCTGCCTTGATAGAAGCGGCGTTATCACGGAATGCAATCAGCACCTGCTCAAACTCGTCCACTGTGGTGGGCATCGACAGACCGAGGAAGTTCAGCCACTTGGTATTGATGAAGCTCATGTTGCCAATGGTCTGGATGGCGGTCTTTTCCGAGCCGAGCTGCTCGATCCAGGGCAGTGCCCAGATGTGGCCATCGCTGTCGGTGCACATGGTGCGGTACTCCGGGTACTGCTCAAAGACCTTCTGGAGATAAGGCATATTGTTGTCAATGTAGTCTTCCAGATTGAGGATGACACCCTGATCTGCGTAGCGCAGCAGATTGCTGTCGGTAAAATCAGCAGTAAAAACAAAATCCGTCAGGGTGTTGGGGTTGGACATATTCAGGGTGATCTTATCGCTCCACTGGTCGGACTGGATGGCGGTCCAGTCGATGTGCACATTGGTCTGCTCTTCCAGACGCTTGAAGATGGTGCGGTTGTTCGGTTCGGGTTCGCTGCCCACAGGGAAGCTGGTCATACCGGTAAAGGTGACCTTTCGGACAGCGGAAATGTAACGGCACCGGTCGTCCACAGCTGCGGCAGCAGAATCGCCGCTGCCGGTGGATTTGCCGCCACAGGCAGACAGAGCAGCGGCAGAGCCCGCCAGAGCGCAGACCTTGAGGAAGTTGCGGCGAGAGATCAGCTTTTTCATGGTATTTTCTCCTTTTTTGTGGTTCTTTCTTCGTGTAACAGATGAGCGTACCGGCTCATAAAATTCTGGAATATCCTCAGCCCTTAATGGAACCAGCCATGATGCCGGCATCAAAATACTTCTGGAAGAAGGGATACATCACCAGCAGCGGCAGACTGGAAATAATAATGGTTGCATATTTGAGCAGCTCTGCCATCTTGGCACGTTCGGCAGTGCTCTGGATATCTGCGATCATGCCGGATTCCGGCTGGCTCTGGATCAGGATGGAACGCAGCACCAGCTGCAGCGGCTGCTTCGATGCGCTGTTCAGGTAGATCATGGCATCAAAGTAGCTGTTCCACATAGCCACGAACTGCCACAGGGCCAGAACTGCCACCACCGGCATACAGACGGGCAGCAGGATCTTGAAGAAGTAAAGCATCTCGCTGGCTCCATCCACATCCGCAGCTTCGCGCAGCTCACGCGGGACGCCTTGATAATAGGTACGGGCAATGATCATGTTCCACACGCTGAATGCTCCCGGCAGAATGACCGCCCACATGGAATCCAGCAGACCCAGATTGTTGATGAGCAGGTAGGTGGGGATCAGACCGCCGCTGAAAAACATCGTGATCACAAACAAGGTGTTGAAGATCTTTTTGCCTTTGAAGTCCGGCAGCGACATGGGATAAGCGGCAAGCATCGTCACAGCGACCGAGATGATGGTGAAGATGATCGAGTAAAGCACTGCGTTCCTGAAGCCGACCCAGATCTGCTTGTCCGAAACGACACGCTGGTAAGCATCCAGGCTCCACTTGCTGAAATCAAAGGAGATGCCCTTGTTTTGCAAAGTGACCGGGTCCATAAAGGACGCGATAACGATGTAGATCATCGGAACGATGATTGCCAGCAGGAACAAGCCCAGAAGTGCGTAGCCGCAGTACAGGATGATCTTATCTTGTCTGGTGTAGAGGGCCATTTTTGATTTTTTCTGTTTTGCCATGGTAAACCCCTCCTTACAAGCCCTTACCATCGTTCATTTTGGCAACGATCTTGTTCACTGCGATCAGCAGGATGACGTTGACAATGGTGTTGAACAGACCGACTGCCGTGGAAAAGCTGTAATCGCCGTCCAACAGGCCCTTTTTATAAACGTACGTTGCAATGATCTCGGCAGTGTTCAGGTTCAGGTCCGTTTGCAGGGCATAGGCTTTTTCAAAACCGATGCTCATGATGTTGCCTGCCTGCAGGATAAACTGAATAACGACCATATCCTTAATGGCGGGCCACTCCACCGTCATGATCTGCTGGATCAGGTTTGCGCCGTCGATCATCGCAGCTTCCCAGATCTTTGCTGGCGTTAGAAAGGGATGCGGTGTACATGATGGATGCCCAGCCGGCACCCTGCCAGATGCCGCTGATAATGTAGATGGGGCGGAACGCTTCCGGCAGCGTCATGAAGTTGATGCTGGTGTGAAGCAGGCCGTTCACCGGACCGGTGACACTCAGCAGCACCGGACGATGCCGCACAGCACGATGACCGAGATGAAGTTGGGCATATACAGCACCAGCTGCACCTTCTGCTTGATCTTCTTGCTCTCGATACGGTTGAGCAGGAATGCCAGCAGGATGGGGATCGGGAAGCCCACAGCAGACCGTAGACGCTCAGCTTCAGGGTGTTGATCAGATAGCGCTGGAAGTCCGGCGAGGACATGAAGCGGGTAAAGTTTTTGAAGCCTACCCACTCGCTGCCCCAGATGCCCCTGAAGGGATTGTACTTCTGGAATGCGATCAGCACACCGCCCATGGGCGCGTACTTGAACACCAGCGTCAGCGCCACGGCGAGCAGCAGGAACAACAGGTAAAGCTGCCAATGCCGTTTGATGTAGACCCATGTGTTGTGCAGCTTGCGTTCTGCTGCCAGCACAGCCGTTTCCGACGAGGCTGTCTTTGCTTTCATGAATCATTCTCCTCCTTTTGATTTGTTTGCCGCTTGATTTGCATTTTACATTTGCACCTTTGAATTTTGCTTTTACTTTGATTGTGCAAATGTAAAACTCTGTAATTCATTTATACCACTCACGCGAAGCGAATGTCAACGATAATTCATGGTATACATCAAAATTATTGTGGATTTGTACAGATGCACAAATTCGAAGTGCGCAAATATGCAAAATGATGATTTTTTTACGTTTGACTAATTTGTGCATTTGCACTATACTGGAGTCATAAAGAACAAGATCCGTCACCAGACTTTATCTATAAAAGAAGGAACATCCGCTCCTATATTATAGAAGGATGACTTATGGCAACCAAGGTCACCATTCAGGATATTGCAAACGAACTGCAGCTTTCCCGCAACACAGTTTCAAAGGCCATCAACAACACCGGTGTGCTGGCAGATGCCACACGGAGAAGATCCTGCGCAAAGCCGCCGAAATGGGCTATAAGCAGTTCGCCTATCTGCCGCTGTTTCAGGAAGACGCTGCAAAAACAGCAGAGCCTTTCATTCTGCCGAGTGACAAACGGGAGATCGCCATGCTGACGACCCAATTTCTGAGCAGCTCTCACTTTTCCTCCACGATGCTGGATCGTTTCCAGTCGGAAATCAAGCATCTGCATAGCTGTACGACCGTTCATCGCATTTCCCCCATAGAACTGAAGAGAAAAAGCTTCCATCTTCTCTCAACATCCAGCGCACAGCCGGCATCATCTGCATTGAAGTATTCGACTATGACTACGCACAGATGCTGTGCGATCTGGATCTTCCGCTGCTGTTTGTAGACAGCCCCTGTGATGAATATGCGTCCTCCTCTTAAAGCTGACCGCCTTTATATGGAAAACCGCATTGAGATCCAGAATGCGGTGACCCACATGGTCCAGCGCGGCAAAAAACGCATCAGCTTTGCGGGGGATAAAAACCACTGTCAGTCCTTCTTTGAGCGTTATATGGCTTATAGGGATGCAGTGGAGCACTTTGGTCTGACAGAAGGCCTGAGCACCTGTGCGATGCCATCGGGACAGCAGAACTATCCGGTATCCCTGTACGAAACCATCCGTCGGTTCAAAACGATGCCGGATGCCTTTGTCTGCGCCAATGACTTTGTTGCCATGGATCTGGTCAAGGCATTGGATGAGCTGGGGTATTCGGTTCCCGATGATATCTGGGTCTGCGGCTTTGATGACAGTCAGGAGGCTTCCTACTTTGCCCCCCGTCTGACTTCGATCCATATCCATGGACAGATCATGGGCTACACCGCTGCCAATCTGCTTATGACCCGCATCGAAGAGCCATCGCTGAACTATCGCACCGTCTATACGGAAACCAACCTGATCCTGCGCGAATCCACAGGAGATTGAGCGAAAGGAGAACCCCCATGCGTGACCTGTGCAATACGGACAAGCCGCTGTTTGCTGTGCTGACGAAATTGACTTACAGTGCTTACCTGAACATCTTATGGCTCGTGTGCAGCCTGCCCATCGTTACCATAGGGGCTTCTACGACCGCATTGTTTTACGTCACGCTCAAAATGGCGGAAGATCGGGACGATGGTCTGACCCGGATGTTTTTTAAGGCGTTCCGGAAAATTTTAAGCCTGCCACAAAACTCTGGCTTATCCTGCTGGCAGTCGGCAGTTTCCTGGCTGCGGATGGCTTTGTGCTGCGCCGAATGTGGAGCGAAAACATTTTCTGGACACTGCTCACTGCAGTGCTTATTGGTGCGGCAGTTCTGTACGGCATCGTTCTGCTGTATACCTTTCCTCTGCTGGCACGGTTTGAAAACACCACCTTCGGCATCCTGAAAACAGCGTTTCTCGTGGGTGTCCGGTATCTGTTTTGCACCCTACTGATGGCGGCAATCTATGGCATCATGGGGTACGTCATGGTGTTTGTGTTCACGCCTGCATTCCTGCTTGGCATGGGCTTCTGCGCCATGCTCTGCTCCTTTCTGATGCTTCGGATCCTCTATCTGATCGGTGGAGACCCTGATGCAGTACACGAGGAATACGACCATGACAAAAACTGACCGGGATACGCTCCGCTCCCTCCATGGGCGCAAAAAGTGGGAGCACATCTGGACATATTACAAGCTGCCCATTGCGATCGTGCTCATCGTCGTCTATATCCTCGGGTATGCAACCTACCGTCATGTGACGAAAAAAGAGGATGTGCTTTACCTTGGTCTGGTAAATATCACTGCCGGGTCTGATCTGACGGAACAGCTTACCACCGGCTTTGCCGAGGCGCAGGGTCTGACCAAAAAGCAACAGGTCGATCTGCTGTCCGGCTTGCTGCTCAGCGAGAGCGAACGCGCAGAGGAGCAGTATGTATATGCTTCGGAGATGAAGCTGCTGGGTGCAGTCAGTGCCCAGCGGTTAGATGTTGTTCTGATGGATGAATATGCACGGGATCGATTGTTGGCAGATGATTATTTTCTCGATCTGCGGACACTGGATGCGTCTTTCCATGCACTGTCGGGTTTGAACGCCGGTGGGACCGTGCTGGATATTTCGGACACGCCGTTTGTCAGGCAGGCAGGTTTTTCTGGCAAGGTCTATCTTGGGGTAGTGCAGAATGCACCGCACCCGGAGCGTGCAGCTGCTTACATTCATTATCTGTTCCAGCGGTGATCGTTGGGTTTCACATCAAGAATAAGGAGAATTATCATGGACATTTTAACGATTGGTGAAGTTTTGATCGACCTGACCCAGACCGGCAAGGATGCCCGCGGCATCCCTCAATTTGCCGCAAATCCCGGCGGTGCCCCGGCCAATCTGGCGGTGGCTGCCGCCCGGCTGGGCGCACAGACCGCCTTTATCGGCAAGGTGGGTGCGGATGCCTTTGGCCGCTATCTGAAAGAGGTTCTGGCAGAGAACAAGGTGGACGTTTCCGGCATGGCGGTGGATGCAGACCACCCACCACCATGGCGGTGGTCTCGGTGGATGCCACCGGTGAGCGGGATTTCAGCTTCTACCGCAGCGCCAACGCTGACGTGATGCTGAGCAAAGAGGACATTTCGGAGGGCGCTCTGAAAGCTGCCAAAATCGTCCACTTCGGTTCTGTCAGCCTGACCGCTGACCCCTCCCGCACCGCTACGCTGGATGCCGCTGCCCGCGCCAAAAAGCTGGGTGCTGTCATTACTTATGACCCGAATTACCGTGCCAACCTCTGGAAGAACAAAGAGGACGCCATTGCCCAGATGAAAGCACCCCTGCCTCTGGTGGATATTCTGAAAGTGTCCGATGAGGAGCTGCCCCTGCTCACCGGCACCACCGACTGCGAAAGCGGCACGGCACAACTGGCACAGAACGGCATCCGGCTGATTTTTGTCACCTTGGGTGCAAACGGCGTATTCTACCGCTTTGGGGAGAAAACTGGCCATGTGGCTGGCATCCCCTGCAAGGTGGGCGACACCAACGGCGCAGGCGATACCTTCTTTGGGGCGGCACTTTCCAAGCTTTGCAAGGAGGAGCTGGACACCCTGACCGTGGACAAGCTGGAAAGCATTCTGGCCTTTGCCAACAAGGCGGCAAGCATCACCACCAGCCGCCACGGCGCTATCCCGCCATGCCCACCCTTGCAGAAGTGGAGGGCTGAACCATGGCAACAAAACAGGAATTTGAGTCCCGGTTTGCCAAGCACAAGGACGAGCTGGAATGGCTGTTCATGGAACTGTACCACAACCGGGAAGGGCTGGAGGTTCTGGAACGGGAGATGGCAGATGCCTACAACGCCCGCAGTGTCGAGCTGAAAGCTCTGGACAAGGCACGTTCTGCCGACCCGGATTGGTATAAGCGGGGCAATATGTTCGGCATGACCATGTACACCGACCTCTTTGCCGGAAATCTGAAAGAACTGGCAAAAAAGCTGCCCTACCTCAAGGAGCAGAAGCTGACTTATCTGCACCTGATGCCCCTTTTGCAGATGCCCCACCCCCACAACGACGGCGGCTATGCGGTGGAGGATTTCGATACCGTAGACCCTGCCCTTGGCACAAACAAAGACCTCGAAAACCTGACCCGTGAACTGCGCAAGGCAGGCATCAGCCTGTGTCTGGATTTTGTCATGAACCACACCGCCAGCACCCACCGCTGGGCGATGGCAGCAAAGGCAGGCGACCCGTGGTTTCAGGCCTATTACCATCTCTATGATGACCGCACCATCCCCGACCAGTACGAGCAGACTGTGCCCCAGGTGTTCCCCAACACCGCGCCCGGCAACTTTACCTGGTGCGAGGAGATGCACAAGTGGGTGCTGACCACCTTCCACGACTACCAGTGGGATCTGAACTACGCAAACCCGGCAGTGTTCGTGGACATGACCAAGAGCATTCTGCATCTGGCAAATCTGGGCGTAGAGGTGTTCCGCATTGATGCCGTGCCCTACATCTGGAAGCAGCTGGGCACCACCTGCCGCAATCTGCCGCAGGTGCACACCATCGTGCGGATGCTCCGCATGGTGCTGGAATGTGTCTGCCCGGCGGTCATCCTCAAGGGCGAAGTGGTCATGGCTCCCAAGGAGCTGGCGGCTTACTTCGGCACGCCCGAAAAACCGGAATGCCACATGCTCTACAACGTGTCCACCATGGTCAACCTGTGGGGTGCCCTTGCCAGCCGGGATACCCGGCTGCTGAAGGCGCAGCTGGATGCCCTGCACGCCCTGCCGAACAAACTGCTGGTTCGTGAACTATCTGCGCTGCCACGATGACATCGGCTGGGGTCTGGACGAGGCGGTGGAAAACAAACTTGGTATTGACCCGCAGAAACACAAGGAATATCTGTACCACTTCTACGAGGGCAATTTCCCCGGAAGCTGGGCAAAGGGCGAGCTGTACAATTACGACCCTGCTACCGGCGATGCCCGCAGCTGCGGCACCACTGCCAGCCTGTGCGGCGTGGAGCAGGCACTGGAAAAGGACGATAAAACCGCACTGGACTACGCCGTAAAGCGTGACCTGCTGCTGCACACTGCTATGGCATTTTTGCAGGGTTTCCCCATGCTGAACTGCGGCGATGAGATCGCACAACTCAACGGCTGGGATTACAAAAACGACCCCGACCGTGTGGAGGACAGCCGCAATTTGCATCGCACAAAATTCAACTGGGAGAACGCAAAGCAGCGCACCCGGAAGGGCACGCTGCAAAACAAGTTGTGGCAGGGCATGGAGCAGCTGCGCCAGATGCGTGCAGACCCCTGCTTTGCCCCGGATGCGTGGGTGACCACATGGGACAGCCACAACCCCGGCGTGCTGGCGCTGGTACGCAAGCGCGGTGAGGAAACGCTGGTGGGACTATTCAACTTTACCGAGTACCCGGCAGGGGCAAGTCTGGACGCTCTGGGCGGCGAGTATCACACCCCGGAGGGCACTTCCGTCTGGCTGGCCGATGTGGAGCTGGAACCCTATCAGGCGCTGCTGGTAAAAAACAAATAAGTAAAATGGGTCATCCGGCTCTCTCTTTTCGCCAAAGTTTTCATTGCGTTTTCTTGCACCCTGCCGAAAGTGGCGTGCTCTCGAAACTTTTTGTTGACACGGCTCGATTTTTGTGGTAATCTATCCCAACAATTTAATATAACATATTTACTTAGAGTTCCAGCTCGGCTCCCGAAGGAGCCGGAGCAAGTTTTTGACTTTCTATCGCTACATAACGAACCCGAACCAAGGCCATCCCGGAAGGGGTGGTCAGGTTCAGGTTGTTGTGTGGCGATTTTTTATCGCCAAATCAATACCGCACCTTGACAACCGCATGACCGTCTGCATGGGATACCCGGCGATGACCCCCAAGAGGGAGAGCCGGAAAACGCCGCTGGAAGGGGGCAGGAAATCCATGCAGGAGAACGGCGCACAATATCAACTGGTCAAAATGGCCAGTTGATGTGGTGAATGACGCAAAGCGTCATTTCCCAGAAGGGTCTTCTGCGTTATGGCTCACCTCATGTAGACATTTTGTCCACACGAGGTGAATTGCCGCAGCCTAAATCAATGTGGACAAATTGTCCACATTGATTCTACCCGTGTTACGGCTGACCTCAACTTGACATTTTGTCAAGCCACGGTGAAATCTGGTGAATACTGCTTTCAGTACTTACCAAATTGCTGTAACGTGGTCACTCTGTGCTAGGTTACGAGAACCGTAACTCACCACTCAACCATAACAGAGAAAGTTTAGTTGGTGGTCATTTTGACCATCAACCAAATAATCGCAACGCTTTATTGCGTGAAAGTGGCGGTTATCATTTTGATAATCACCACGCATCCGTAACATTTTGGCTGAATAATGCTTTTCATTATCCACCATCCACCCATAACTGCCAAAGGAGGATGCCTATGACAACAGAACAATGGGAACGCGAAAATCAGGACACTCTGATGGAATATTTCATTGATGGCGACCCCAGTGTGCGCAGAATCCAATGTGAATACTGCCGCAAGGTCATCTACACCCAGACGCGCAACCGCAAATATTGCAGTTTTCAGACCTGCGGCCACAAGATGCTGAATCTGCGTAAAAGCCTTAAAAAGCGTGCCGAACGTGGAACGTATACCTGCGCTTGCTGCGGGGAGCAGTTCTTACCGATTCGGGCAGATGCCAGATATTGCAGCAATGCCTGTCGGCAGAAAGACTACCGCCATCGTAAAACAGCCGCACACACTTCTCTTTGAGGAACTTGACAAAGTTTTTCAAGCTCCTTATCCACGCTCGCTTTTATCTCGTAAAGTGGCACTTCCCATTTTGGGAAGTGCCACTTTACCGTAACACCTAATCGCTCACTCCCAAATCCCCAAAATGGGAATTTGGGCGATTATCTGAAATCAGGTTACGCTTTCCGTAACTTGATTTGTAGCCCCCTGCCGAATCAGGTCCCCAAGATGATAACTTTATTGCATCCGTGGCAGAGCCACCGGAGTTATCATTTTGAAAACTTTGGTTTTACCTGTAACACGTCACTCCCACTCGTAAAAATCAGTGGGTCAAAATGGCCCACTGAAAAAGCCGGACGAGCTGCGGGCAGGGATTCGCAAATCTTTGACCGCCAGCTTGCCAAAATCAACGGGCCAAAATGGCCCGTTGAAGGGAGTCAAGGGGGAACGCCTTGCCCAGTGATATGATGCTGTGCGTCATATCCTACTGGGTATTATCTGGCGCAAAACGGCGGCAGATCCAGCAGCTCCGCTGCTGCGTTCTCCCCCACCAAGCTGTTGAAACGGAGGGATGTCTATCTGAAATTAACACGACACAACGGACGAGCCGGAGCACAAGGCACCTACAACCCAAAGCACAATGACCGCAGTTTCAACCTTGCCAACAGTGAGCACATCGACCCGGAACGAGCAAAGGGCAACATCTACTGGGACTGCTTTCACAGTTTCCGTTCGGCTCTCGACCCACAAGACCCGGATGATCTGGCGGCGACCTTCTCGGATGTAGAACGGCAATTTTACGAGAGCCGCTATTCCAATTTTGTGGAAAGTCAGAACGAGCGCAATGCCAAGATTCGGCACACGGAGCGTAATCGCTCCATTCCTGACCTGCTGTCCAGCCGCAAGACCTGCCCGGAAGAAACCATCTACCAGCTGGGAACGCTGGATGAACACGCTTCGGCAAAGGACTTGCTGAACATCGTCACCGAGTTCATTGAGGAGTTTAAGGCTAAATTCGGCGAACACGTTCATGTGCTGGACTGGGCGTTGCATCTGGATGAAAGCACACCGCATATCCATGAGCGTCATGTGTTCGACTGCAAAAACAAGTACGGCGAGATCGCTCCTCAGCAGGAAAAGGCACTGGAAGCGTTGGGCTTCAACTTGCCCGACCCGGACAAGCCCCTCAGCCGCCGCAACAACCGCAAAATCACCTTTGATGCCGCCTGTCGAAAGATGCTGTTCGAGATTGCCAAGCTGCACGGGCTGGAATTGGAGGAAGAAGCAGAATACGGCAACCGCAAATATCTGGAAAAACAGGACTTCATCCTTGCCAAGCAGAAGGAGCAGCTTACCGCCCAGCAGAACAGGCTGGACGAATTGACCCTCAAGGTCAACGACATGGAAACTCTGATCGATGAAGTTTCGGCTGCGGCCTACGACAAGGCGGTGGAGGTCGTGACCGATGTGGTGCGCACCGAGACCCGGAAGGAAGATATGCGGATGATCGAGGACACGAAAAAGTGGGTGCTGTCCCCGGAACGTAAGGCTCCGCAGACCACGAGAGAATACGCCGCCCACCGTTTGGACACCGTGCTGGACAAGTTCCTCAAGACCATGCAGACCACCACCGCACGTCTGCAAGAAGCTCCTGAAGCCGGAAGTCCGTCAGAAAGGCAAGGAGCAGGTTAAGGAGAAAGCACGAGATTCGGTGCTGCAACTGCTGAACCGCTTGCAGGCGGAACAGACCCAACGGAAGCCGTCCGCACCGCCTGCCGCTGAAAAGTCAGAAAATCGGTTTCAATAATAGCACGAGGTGATGTTTATTGAGCAAAGAAGTCAACGAAGAACGTGCTCCCCGAACCGTTACCGATGTGAAAGAAATGCTGACCAAGCACTCCAATGGCGAAATTCAGCGGACGATCCAAAACTGCATCACGATTCTGCAGAACGACCATGTGCTTGCCGATGCCATCCGGCTGAACCTGTTGAGCGAGCGCATCGACATCGTAAAGCCTGTGGGCTGGCCCCGCTCCGGCAAGACGCTGAGCGACACCGACATGAAGTATATTCTGCGCCGGATGGAGAAATACGGCATTTCCAGCGAGAAGAAAATTGAATCGGCTATCCGCATCGTTGCCAACGAGAACCGATATCATCCCATCCGGGATTACCTGAACAGCCTAAGATGGGATGGAACAGAACGGATAGCCCACGTCCTGCACCATTTTCTCGGTGCTGCGGAGGACGAGTACACTTGCGAAGCCATGAAGATATTCCTGCTGGGAGCCATTAAGCGCGTGTTCCAGCCGGGATGCAAATTTGAAACCATGCTCTGTCTGGTGGGCGGACAAGGCACAGGAAAGTCCAGCTTTTTTTGGCTGTTGGCTGTCAAGGACGAGTGGTTCTCGGATGACCTGCGGCGGCTGGACGATGACAACGTGTACCGAAAGCTGCAAGGCCACTGGATCATCGAAATGTCGGAGATGATCGCCACCGCCAATGCCAAGAGCATCGAGGAGATCAAGAGCTTTCTCAGCAAACAGAAGGAGACCTATAAAGTCCCCTACGAGACCCATCCTGCCGACCGTCTGCGCCAGTGCGTCTTTGCTGGCACGACCAACCGGCAGGATTTTGCCTTTGACCGCACAGGCAACCGCCGCTTCATCCCTGTTCCGGTGGATGCGGAACGAGCAGAAGTCCACATTCTAGACGATGAAGCCGAATCCCGTGCCTATATCGACCAGCTTTGGGCAGAAGCCATGACCATCTACAACAGCGGCAACTACAAGCTGGCGTTCAGCCCCGCTATGCAGGAAACGCTGCAAGCTCACCAACAGGACTTCATGCAGGAGGATGCGCAGGCTGGCATGATCTACGCCTTTCTGGAGGACTACACGGGTGACCGGGTGTGTTCCAAGCAGCTTTACGCGGAAGCACTGGGCAACACCAATATCCCGGCAGAGTGGGAGACCCGTGCTATCTGCGAGATCATGAACACCGGAATTTCGCGCGGCGATATCCAAGGCTGGCAGGCGCACAAGACCGCCAAGCGTTACCCGAAGTACGGTGTTCAGAAAGGCTGGGAGCGCGTAACCAGCCCCGAAACCAGGGCTGAAAATTTCTCCGAAATGACGGATGCGGAAGCCCAGCAACTGGGATTTCCCTTCTGATGGACAGCGGTTACACGTCTGGTTACAGATTCGGTTACGCCACAGTTACAGCCCAAAAGCCGCATGACTGCTGCGTTTTCCTCTTTCTGTAACCATGTAACCTTAAAAGAATAAGAAAAAGTATAAAGTGCATCGAACGGCCTGTGTGCAGAAAAAGAGAGTTTTCCTACCCGGTTACAGGCGTTCGGTTACAAGGAATTGGAGGTCTGCCTATGAATATGAATCGGCCTGACATGACCGAAACTGTGAAATCCGAAAATTATACGAATAAGTTCTTGCAAAAGGACTCGAACCCGGTTACAATGAAAGCGTCTAAATCCCCTGCCATTGAATCTTCTGACCAGACCAAAGCAGCCAAGCACGAACCTCTTGTTTACCGGGTGGAGGAAATCGCCCAGCTTTTGGCGATTTCTCCTCGCACTGCGTACAACCTGTGCAACACCACGAAGGATTTTCGGGTGCTGCGCATCGGCACCAGTATCCGGGTAAACAAGCAGAGCTTCGACAACTGGTTTGCGGCGGTCTGAGGGAGGTAATCTATGGCATCTATTATGAAGCGCGGAGATTCCTACTCCGTCCGTTACAAGTACAAAGACCATTCCGGCAAACCCTGCGAGGGATGGGAGAGTTTCAAGACCAAAAAGGAGGCGCAGGAGCGTAAAATCACGGTCGAGAAAGAACTGCTGGACGGCACGTTCCTCGTTCCCAACACCATGACGGTGGAGGAAATGCTGTACAAATGGATCCCGATCCAGTCCACCAAACACAAGTGGTCCCCCAAGACCTACACTCAGTCCGTAGCGATGGTGCAGAACCTTATCGTGCCGTATATCGGGAAACAGAAGGTACAGGAGCTGCGCACCTACGACATTGAGAAGTTCTATGCCACCCTTGCCAAGACCCCCTGCGGGCAATATGTGCACGGTGTGAAGCAGGACCTGTCCAAGAAGCAGAAGAAGCGGCTGCTGTCCAGCACCTCTATTCACGAAGTCCACACCCTGCTGAAAACCGCCTTTTCCTATGCGGTGGAATGGGACTTGATCCACAAGATTCCCCTGCCCCGTGATGCCCCCAAGGTCAATATCGAGGAACGCACCATCTGGGACGAGAAAACCATGCTGACAGCCTTGCAGACCATCGAAAACCCCGCCCTGCATCTGGCGGTGCACATGAGCATGATCCTTTCGCTCCGTGAGGGCGAAATTCTCGGCTTGCAGCCGAGTGATCTGAATTTCGATGCCGCCGATGGGCGTGGCACCATCTCAGTCAGCAAGACCATGCAGCGAGCCAACAAGGACGCTTTGGAAAAGCTCGACCTCAATCAGGTCTACCACACCTTCCCGGACAGGCGTGAGGGCAGCAAGTCCTCTCTCATCCTGAAAAAGCCTAAGACCAAGAAGTCCAACCGTGTCCTGTATATGACCAAACCTCTGAAAGAGGAACTTCAAGCATGGCTTGAAAAGCTCAAACAGGACGAGCAGAACGCTCCGGAGAAGTACAGCAACTGCGGTCAGCTGTTTCGTCTCCCGGACGGCCTGCCCATCGCGCCGGAGTTGCTGACAAAATGGTACCGCCTGTGGAGAGCCGAGCATCCAGAGTTTGAACAGATCGTGTTCCACGGTCTGCGGCACTCCAGTGCCACCTACCAGCTTTTGCAGTCTGACGGTGACTTCAAGTCGGTGCAGGGCAATACAGGTCACGCCACCGCATCTGTCCTGATGGACACCTACGCCCACACGCAGGACAAGCCCGGCTGGAACTGACCGAGAAGATCGAAGCGAACTTCTATTCCCAAGACCTGCCCCCGGCAGCACCCCAGCCCCGGCAAAATGAAAAGCCGGCGGCAACAAAAATCTCCGGCAAGGAGATCCTTGAAGCCATCCGGCTGATGGACGCAGACGAACGCAGAGAATTGACGAGAGCCTTGTTCGCCTAAAATTTCTTCTTTTTATGCAAAGGAAAGCAGGCTGTGCAAACCTTGCGCAGAAAAGCCCCTGATTCGGGCAAATGTGCAAACGGTGTGCAGAAAGTGTGCAGCCGCTTTCCTACATAAAGAAAGAACGTCAAATCTTACGATTTGACGTTCAATATCTGGTGCACCTCCAGGGACTCGAACCCTGGGCCCACTGATTAAGAGAGCAAGCCGCCGGTTCGTCTCAAAAGATGGAAGTTTCGAGTCATCGTCATTTTTGAACAAGGCAACGTGATTTTTCACCCGGTAATTTCTGCACCCTTTGTCGGATTTTGCAACAAAAAGCACCCTTTGCACGTTTTGAAACCGTGCAAAATCCGTGCAGAAACCGTGCACTTACTCTCCGACAAATAAAATCGCCCTATCCCCTACCGACTTGACGGCATTGGTTTGAGTAACCGTATCCGTCCGTTAATCACACCGTTCCAGCTTCTTTGCCTTTGCAAAGAATCCCCACAGGAGTGCCGTACATCCCACCATGCAGGCAGGCATGATGAGGAAGGATGTCCGGTAGCCGATGGCGTCCACCAGACTGCCAAACACGGCGTTGAAGAGGATATCTGCCAGCGAAGCCACGCTCAGCACCAGACCCGATGCAGAGGAAGCGGCATGGCTGGGCCAAAACCGGGGAATCAGCATTACCAAAGTGGGGTACAGGATGGAGAACAGCAGGCCACTGGCCGCCAAGAGCCACAGGCCCGGTGCCCCCAACAGCACACCCACTGTGTACAGCACGGCAGAGCTGGTGGCGAAGAGCCGCAGGCAGCGGTAGATGCCAAGTTTATCCACCAGACTGCTCAACACCAGACGGCCCACCATTACACAGCCGAAGAACACAGCGGTGTAGTTGGCCGCCTGCCCCATGGGGACCTCCAGTGCGTTGGTGGCGTAGCTCACCAGCCAGTTCATGATGCCGTGTTCCGCAATGAAATACAGCCCGATGATCAGCACCAGCGGCAGAAATGCCGGGCAGGCCATGATTTCCTTGGGGGATGCCTTGTCCCCGGTTTTCTGCTCCTGCACCTCCGGCATGGGGAACAGCACGAACAGCACCATGGCCACTGCGCCAATGGCCAGCAGCCCCCACGCCACGGTGTGCCAGCTGGAAATATCCGTAGCCCAGTTGCCGATGATACTCTGGCTGCCGCTGGTACCGATGCCCTGAATGAAGAACAGGAAGTTCACAAAAGCCGGGGCAGCGGCGAACATCCCGGTGGTGATCAGGTTCATGTTGGTGTTCAGCAGCGTGGATGTGCCCATGGCAAAAAACATTCCCACAAGCATCAGCAGATAGGAGTCCGTGGTGGCAAACAGCAGCATGGCTGCGCTCCACAAAAAGGTATACAGCAGCATGGCCTTGCGGCGGCCCAGCAGGTCCACGCCGAAGCCTCCCACCGCCAGAAACACCAGATTGCCGATGTAGCTCACGGTGACGATCTGGGACAGCTGGGCGGTACTCAGCTGGAAGTGGGCAGAGAAGATGGTGGAAAAATGCCCGCATGGCATCGTTTGCGCCCAAACCCACCATCAGGATCAGGAACGCAGCAAAAGTAATGACGTTCTTTTTCTTATTCATTGGTTCATCCCTCAAAAGAAGCCGCCGCCCAGCCCGACCCGGCAAAAGGGTCCAGAGCCGATGCGGCGGCTTGCTCAATATTTCCAGATGGCTCAGCCCAGTTGGACGCTCTCATACTCCGGGGTGGCAGCCTCTGCGGTCAGGCCCATGGTCTGCACGCTGGTGCAGTTCTGGGTAAGGAGACCCTGTGCGAAGTCCGAACGGTCCTCGCCCGCAAAGCCCAGAGTGGAGTTTCGAATGGTGACACCATCCACCCAGCGCAGGAACACGGCCGCACTCTTCTGATGCAGCATGCCTTCCTTTTCAGGCGGAATGGGACGCAGGTCGTACATTCCGCGCTCCCACTTGCTGGTAGCTTCCAGACAGACGCTGACGTTTTCGAACAGAACGTTCTTGATGTGGTTCTCCTCGTTTCCGGAGAGGAACACACCATTCTCGCCCTTGCAGGTGACGTTGAAGAAGCGGACGTTCTCAATGCTGCCGCTGTGGGTATTGGCATTCCGGTCGTGGGTCGTCATCACGATAGGCTCCGCGCAGCCCCACCAGCACTCAGCAAAGCGGCGGGTCTCGATCATGATGTTGGAGAAGCTCACATTCCGCACACAGCCGCCGTCCCGGATCTGGATGGACAGACCCCGGTTTGTTCCGGTGATGATGCAGTTGTCCACCAGAATATTCTCAAAGTCCGCCACGCCCTCCGTACCGATCTTGATGGCGGCACTGGTGGAGGTCAGGGTGCAGTTGGAGATAATGACGTTCTTGGTGGGGCCGTACTCATCGTTGCCCGCCGTGGTCTTGAGGCAGATGCAGTCATCTGCACACTGGACATGACAGCCGATGATCCGCACGTTGGTGGAGTGATCCGGATCGATGCCATCGGAGTTGGTGCAGTCCAGCGGGTTCAGCACCCGGATGTTGGCGATCAGCACATCGTTGCATCCGGCAGGGTGCAGCGTCCAGAACGGAGAGTTCTGCAGCGTCACATCATGGAACGAGATGTGGTTGCAGTGCTCCACATACACCATGGTGGGGCGAGGGTAGAAATCGCCGTTGAAGTAGTAACGGTTTGCCCGCTTCATAAAGGCATAAACATTGCCGTCCACTGCGCCCTGACCCGTGATGGAGAAGTTGTCCGCATCCTTGGCGTGAATAAAGGTGTAGGTTACTTTGCCACCGGACGATCCACCGCCTTTGCACCGGAAACTGCTGCCACGGAAGCATCATCGCCATTGGGGTTGAAATAGGTGGAGATATCGGGTGTGCTTTCAGAAGGGCACCCTGTTCCAGATGCAGCTCTACGTTGCTTTTCAGCTCGATAGAACTGGAATAGTAGGTGTGACCGCCCTCCAGTACAACGCGACCGCCGCCTGCTGCGTTGCAGGCATCAATGGCAGACTGGATTGCAGCGGCATCATTGGTTGCGCCATCGCCGACAGCGCCATGCTTGGTGACTGAATAAACCATGAAAACTTGCTCCTTTACATTATCAGACTGCGCCGAACAGGGTGGGCAGAGCCATGGAGAACCAGGGTACGTAGGCCACCAGCATCAGCGCCACGAAGATCGCGGCATAGAACGGCAGGATCGGTTTGATCATGTCCTCCATGTCCATATCTGCCACCGAGCAGCCGCTGAACAGCGCACTGCCAACGGGCGGGGTGATGTTGCCGATACCGAGGTTCATGACCATCATGATACCGAAGTGGATGGGATCCATGCCAAAGGACTGGACAACGGGCAGGAAGATCGGGGTGAAGATCAGGACAGCCGGGGTGATGTCCATGAAGCAGCCAACCACCAGCAGTACAAGGTTGATGATGAGCAGGATGACATACTTGTTGCTGGAGACGCTGATCAGTGCGTTGCCGATGGCGCTGGGCAGACCGGTAAAGCTCATAACAAAGCTCATAACGTTAGAGTAGGCGATCAGGAACATGATGACAGTGGTGGTCTCGCAGGCATCCAGCAGGATCTTAGGCAGGTCCTTGATCTTGATGCTGCGGTAAACAACGATGGACAGGAACAGGGTGTAGGCAACAGCCACGGCCGCAGACTCCGTTGCGGTGAAGATGCCGGACATAACACCGCCGACAATGATAACGATCAGCAGCAGGCTGGGGATCGCATCCACAAAGTACTTGAAGAATACAGAAGCCGGAACCTTACCGGCAGTGGGATAGTGGTTCTTCTTTGCGATGACATATGCCACCACCATGCAGGCCAGTGCCCACATCAGGCCGGGGATGTAGCCGGACATGATCATACCCACCACAGAGCAGCCAGCCAGCACCGGATAGATGATCAGGATGCCGGAAGGAGGAATGATCAGACCGGTAGGTGCGGAAGCGATGTTGACGGCAGCAGCGAACTTTTTATCGTAGCCTTCCTTCTCCTCCATGGGGATCAGAACGCCGCCGATAGCAACGGAAGCTGCAACGGAAGAACCGGACAGAGAGCCGAACAGCGTGTTGCCCAGAATGTTGGTGTGTGCCAGACCGCCGGGAATGCGGCCGACCAGAATTTTTGCGAAATCAATCAGTTTCTGTGCAATGCCGCCGGTGTTCATCAGAACACCGCAGAGGATGTAGAACGGGACAGCCAGCAGCGAGAAGCTGTCAACGCCGCCCACCATGCGCTGGCTGGCAACGAAAGTGCCCAGATCCAGAGACAGGGTGGAGGCCATGGTCACGACCGACGAGATGATGATACTGACCGAGACCGGGACGCTCAGCGCCAGCAGCAGCGCAAACGTGCCGATCAGGAGCAGACCGACTTGAAAAGTACCCATTTTAGGTTCGTCCTCCTTTTTTATGCTTCTTTGGCAGCCTCAGTCTTGGGGCCCTGCTTCATATCGCGCAGGTCCTCACCGATGAAGATGAGCGCGTAGAAGATGAACAGGATGGCACCCACAGGGACGCTGGCGTAGATCAGGGGCATGGGCAGCTGCAAAGCAGCGCTGAGCTGGTCTGCAGCGGTGTGGACCAGCCGCGTGCCGCCGCCGATCATGACAACAACGCAGAACAGGATGACCATAGCCTGCACAAAGATATCCAGAATCTTCTGGCCCTTGAAGGACAGACGCTTGCTCAGCGCGGTGATGGCCAGATGCTTGCGGCGGCCGTATGCGTAAGCACCGCCCACCATGGTCACCCAGATCAACAGATAACGCAGCGCTTCTTCGGTCACGGTGCTGGGGTTGTTCAGGATGTAGCGGGTGATGACCTGCCAGCAGACAGCAATGACCATGACACCCATGATAATGGTGCTGAGGACCTGAATGATCTTATCGATCAGGCCGCGGAATTTAACGATCAACATGGTATGCTCCCTCCTCATCAAGCCGTACATAGGACAGGAAGTCCTCGTAATAACGGGCATTGTCAGCGCTCTTTGCACAGAACTCGTCGCGCAGGGACTGGGTGGCCTCAATAAATGCCGTCTTGTCGATGGTGTAGAACTGGACGCCCATCTCCTTGGCACCGTCGATGTTCTCCTGCACCAGATCCTGCCATACGGCCTCGTGTGCTTCGTTGCCCTGGGTCATGCCGTTTACAATGGCACTCTGCTCGGCCTCGTCCAGACTTTCCCAAGTCTCGGTGGAGATGATCACGATATCGGGCACCATCTGGTGCTGGGTGTAGGTGTAGCTCTTGCAGACTTCACCGTGGCCGTCCTGCACCAGAACTGTCTCGTTGTTCTCTGCGCCGTCAATAATACCCTGCTGCAGACCGGTGTAGGTCTCGCCGCTGGACATGGGCGTTGCACTGCCGCCCATGGCACGAATCATGGCAATGGACGTGGGGCTGTCCTGGGTGCGGATCTTCAGACCCTTCAGGTCTGCGGGGCCTTCACAGGGGCCGTCTTTGGTGGTATAGATGCTACGGGAGCCGGAATCGAACCAGCCGATGGCAAAGAAGCCCTGATCGTAGGTGCTCTTGAAGATCTCCTGCACCGCTTCGCTCTGGTTCATAACGGCAAAATACTGCTCGGTGCTCTCGAACACATACGGCATCGAGAAGATGGCGTATGCACTGTTGAACTGCTCCATGCTGGAAGCAGAGACCTTTGCAATATCCAGAACACCCGCCTTGACCAGCTGGATCATTGCTGCGTTGTCGCCCAGCTGACCATTGGGGTAAACGCTGAAGGTCAGGTCGGATTCAGCAGAAGCAACTTCCGTCATCTTCTGCAGTCCAACGTTGACCGGGTGCGCTTCGCTGTGGCTGTGTGCCACCAGCAGATGCTTGGAGCTCAGGCCATCTGAAACCGAGCCGCTGCATCCGGTGAGCGACAGGCTTGCGCCTACGGCAGCAAGACCTGCAGCAGCCAGAAAGCTGCGGCGAGTAATATGTCTTGTTCCTATCATGATTGACATCTCCAGTTTTCTTTGTTTGATTGACTTCGTACAAAACCGGTTTTGATCTCCTGTCGGTCAGAGTGAAATTTATCCCTTCCGCAAAGGGCTTCAGGCTGCGCATTCCCTACCATTTCCGTTCTGCCATGTGCAACAGGCTTTCCGTCAATAAAAAATAGCTCAAACGCGTTGTAATGTACAGGCCTTTTTTGGCAAAAACCTTGCATTTCTTGGTATAATTAAGTCTTTTTTGCAAAATCATTGTCATTTGTTGGTCAAAATATTGCATATATTGGTACATCATGTTATGATGAACTAGCCCAAAAGAATTTTGTGACTGGAGGTATTTTTCTGTGAAAGTCATCAAAACCGATAAACATTACATGGCCGAGCCGGATTTTGAGATCGACCATTACAAGGATGCCCGCTATCCTCCGGTCGCTTCTCATTACCATGAATTCTATGAGATTTTTCTCTTTGTCAGCGGAAATGTGGATTATGTCGTCCACGACAAAATGTTCCGGCTCAAGCCGGGAGACCTGTTGATCATCCCACCTGCCATTATGCACCATCCCATCTTCCGGGACTTTGAGATTCCCTACGAGCGGTATGTGTTGTGGCTCAGTCCTCCGGCTTTTGATACCATGAAAAAGATCGACCCGGACATCGATTACTTTCTCCGTCCGGGTCATGCAAAAACATTTTTGATTCGGGATAGTGTGGACAGTTCCCGCGCCCGATTCGGGCAGTTTGAAGCCCTGACCCACGCTTACCGGGAGGAAAGCCTGTGTTATCACAGCGAGGGCATGGCCGATATCCTCCGCATCCTCATCGGCATCAACCGTTCCTTGTATAATCGAGAGCACGTTTTTGCCAAGGCGCAGAAGCCAAGCGTCCTGAGCAACGCCCTGCATTATATCGATTTGAATCTCAGCGGCGATCTTTCACTAGACACGGTCGCAAAGGCGCTTTCATCGATAAATACAATTTTTCCCACATGTTCAAGCAGAATATGCAGATCAGTTTTTACCAGTATGTCATCCAGCAACGGCTGCTAGAAGCCAAACGGCTGCTCATGAAAAAAGAACCGATCTCTTCCATCCCGGCCAAATGCGGTTTTTCTGATTATAACGCCTTTTACCGCTCCTTTAAAAAGAATTACGGCGTCAATCCGCGCGAATATGTTGCTTACCACATGAAGGCCATCCACGGTGAAGTCGGCGGCTTGTCCCTTGATATCGACCACCAGAGCACAGAATCCTAATCTGTTCCTCTGATTTCCGTCCTTTTTATAAAATCACGGCCTTTTTTCAGTCAAACCACCACGGCAGTTCCAACCACAGATTATCCATGGCCTGTTCCTCGGTCTTTTTGGCACGGCTCTTTGTCAGGTGGAAGTATATCGCCGTGCCGATTAATGGATGTTCCTCGCCATCGGTAAAGCCATAGCGGTACAGCAGGTAGGTCTGCTCTCGCCGGATCAGTCGTTTCAGGCCATCGTACAGTTCCCGGCGCGATTCCTGCTCCTCCATAATGCTCTGCGGCTGCATGGCGTAGGGGTCGGCTATGGCTTCAATGCACCGCAGCTGTTCCTCTCCCGGCAGAACATCATCCAGCGAAACGCGCTGGTAGCAGACGCCGTCCTTATCCTCCGTCACCATCCGCTGCTCAAAAGCAGTAAAGGCATCCCTCACCATGTCCATCATGGCGTTGCGGATGGCAGGAGCCGCATAGGTCAGGAACTTCATGCCGCGCGCTGCATCGAACCTCGGCACAGCTTTCCATAAGCCCAGATTGCCCGCCTGTTTCAAATCGTCCGTGTCAAGGTTCAGGCCGGACTGTGCCAGATTCATGCTGCGGAAAAGGTCATTTGCCACCTTGCCAATAAAGGACTTGTTGTTGTCGATCAGGCTGTCCAGCGGCAGCATCGCCTTCCTGTGCCAGTGCACAAAGCCGTTCATTCGTCTGCTTCATGGGCGTTTTCCTGCTCTGCGGCAGACTGCAAGATTCCCAACAGACCGCTTCGCAGCTGTTCCAGTGCTTCCGGCGTGGCTCCTTCCATACCCGAAACGCTGTCCAGCATTGCATCCGTCAACTGCTCTGCCGTGATCGTTGGGTGCTGCACATCCTGCCCTTTGGTCAGCTCGTTGAACATCTTCTCTGCCACTTTCTTGCTCATTGCTTCCTGTTCGGCGTAATGGCTCCCGATGCCCTTTTTGATTTCCTTGACCGCTGCCATGAAGTACATCTCAATATCATCAAGGTCGCCCTGATACACCGGCTTTCTCCGAAGGCTGATGTCTTTGGCTGCCTTGGCTGCTTCCGGGGTCTTGACTTTTGTGCGCAGCAAGGTGCTCAATGTCGTGAACATGGCGTTCTGTGCCGCGATACCGGATGCAAAGGTATCATCAAAATACTGCGCTATGCGGTAAGTAAGCTCTGCAAAGCAGGTGTTTTCCAGCAGCAGATTGACCACCTCTGCATTGACACGCCCTGTGTAGAGGTTCTTTGCAGCTTCTACGGACAAGCCCAGCTCGGCAATGTCGTAATTCTTGCGGTCAGGGATGTTGGTTTCTCCCAGCAGGAAATCCGTGGACACGTTGAACAGCCTTGCGATCTTCAGCACCTGCTCATGGGTCAGAGTTCCTTTCGCACCACTGATAAAACGGCTGATAGTGCTTTTAGAGCAGCCGATTTCCTTGGCAAGCTCCGGTTGGCTGATGTTGTGCTCTTTCATCAAGTCCGCAAGACGGACGTTGGACGGTGCGGGCAGATATTCCTGTGCCATGTAGTCGGCCCTCCTTTTTGAGTTTTTTCCTCATTATAATACGCTCTGCCGTTTTGTTCAATATACGTTTTTCTCTGCCCTTGCTGTTGCAGCCCTGCAATCAGCAAGGGCATTTTTCCGTTGCAGTTCTGCCGCTTTTTCGCCTTTCCAGCAAAATTTTCCGTATATTCAGGCAGGAAGCAAAAAACACCAGAGTTCCCACTTTGGGGTACTCTGGTGCAACGCATAACACCGCCCTGCTCGGTGGCCGCAGGGTGCGCGGTTTTGTGGACATCGAACCGATTGTCCGCCCCTGCCCGTAAAAAGTGCATTTTTCACGGAAGAAGTTCGTACAACCTGTACGGTCTGTACTTGTACGCATCTGTACGGCGAATTGAAGTAAATTAAAACGAATTATCGTTTATATTTAGGATTTCCGTACGTCGTACGAACCGTACAGGTTATTTGAAGTCCGTACGCAATTTTTTCAGATGCGTACGGAGCAATCAAGTTCGCATTGTGCGAGCTTGATCGTAGCTCTCCCGCAGGAGACGTTCCCCCTCGGAGAGTCCTCGAAGAGCCCACTACACTTTGCAGCCCATAGGGATGAAAGTGTTATAGTGGGTTATTACACTTCCGAAGAAGTGCATCTCCCCACCGCAAACAAGCTGTTCGCCTAAAGAAAAGCCGCATAACGGAATGTGCCTGTTCCGGCTCCTTCTATGTTTCATCGTATTCTAAAATGTCTCCCGGCTGACAATGAAGCTCCCGGCAAATTGCATCCAGTGTAGAAAAACGAATTGCTCTAACCTTTCCGGTCTTTAGATTTGAGAGGTTCGCCATAGAGATTCCAACACGTTCAGAAAGTTCTGTCAAGGAAATCTTTCGGTCTGCCATAATGCGGTCCAATCGTAGTATGATTGCCATTCTTATCCCCTTAAAGAACTTCGTTCAATTCCTTCTGCATCGCAACAGCTTCTTTCAACAACTCAGCCATGATAATCAGAAGTACTCCAGGCAACAGCAATACTGAATCACAGAAGAAAAAGGTCGAACCAGACGCTTGATATCCCGGTAAAAGTGGAAATATCACAGATGCAACCGCAATAAGATAGCCTTCAAGACGAGTGCATTGAACCAGCGTTTTAGAAAAAGTTTTATCACTAAGCATCATCTTCAAAACAGAGATTCCGGCAATCGTCATTACAAGGAAATACAGTTCCTGCGATGCAATGGAAGTGACATTAAGAGCCACTCCATGCCTTGCACCCAAAAGCCATTGAATAGGAAGAATCACTGCACTGAACATTTGCGGAACAGTCAGTAAGAATGCCAGTCCAAGAAGTGTTTGTTTCTTTTTGAAAAACGTCTTTTTCTCGGAAGAAGTTGTATCAACCCGAAAATCATTCTTACCCATATTGCATCCCCCTTTGATTTCACATTTAGAATAGCACACGTTAAATTGAAAATCAATATATTTTTATCGTTTATCAGCAAAACCATCTGCATTATGAGTAAGAGTGTTAAACAGCACCCTTGAAAGGAGGGATGCCCTTTGGCAAGAAACGATGGCGTTGACCGCACCAGTGTCCGAAATCTCGACGTTTCGGACAAGGCCGTTGGCAACACCCAACAGCACAACGAGCGCGAAAAGGACAGCTATCGGAACCCTGACATTCTTCCCCACCGCGCCGATTGGAACGTCCATTTCAAGAACCCCTCTGCCAGTTACACCGACCTGTTCGCCCAGATGGAGGCTGATGGCATCATTTCCACCCGTGGGCTGAAGCCGGATGCCACTCACTACTGCGAAATGATCTTTGATGTTAACTCGGCCTATTTCGCTAACCACGGCGGCTACGAGTTCGCCAAGCAGTTCTATGCAGATGCCTACAAAGCTGCTATCAAATCGTAGGCGGTGAGCAGTATATCCTCTCGGCAGTCATGCGCGGATGAGATCAACCGCGCCATGACCGAAGCACTAGGCAGGGAGGTCTACCACTACCACCTCCATGTGGTCTATGTACCTGTGGTGGAAAAGCAGATCCTGTGGTCGAAACGCTGCAAGGATAAGGCACTGGTCGGCACAGTCAAGGAGACTGTCATGCAGGTCAGCCGGAGCAAGAAGTGGGCATCCAAGCCCTTGCTGGACGATGCCGGAAAGCCCGTCCTGCAAAAGAACGGCAAGCCTGTTTTGAAGAAGTCGTACAGCATCCTGCAAGACGATTTCTTCAAATATATGCGCAGCGCCGGGTATACCGATGTAGAGCGCGTGAGCGTGGCAGCACTGAAGAACACCTGACCGTCACCCAATTCATAGTCCAGCGGGAGCAGCATCGTCTGGACACCCTTACCGCCCAAGCCGACCAAAAGGCGCAGTCGCTTGCCAAAACCAGTCAGACCCTCTCCAAAAAGGAGAAGGAACTTGCCGCTGTGCAGAAAAAGGCCACGCTCACAAAAGAAGCCCTCATTCATGCGCGTGATCTGGATTATATCGGCAAGCGCACCTTCCTCGGCAACTACTCGCTGACCGAAGAAGAATTCTCCAAGCTGAAAAAACAGGCCGACCACGGCTATATGATGGATGTGGAGAACCGCCGCTTGAAAGAAGAACTTTCCACCGCCAAAAAGGAAGCCATTCATTGGAGCAACAAGTACCACGACCTGTGGTACGATGTAAAGCCCTATCTGGATGCTCTCCACCGTGCGCCCGAACTGGTGCGCGGCTTTCTGGAAAAGATTCTTGCCCCCAAGCAGGAGCGCACCATGAATGTGCCGCAGCGAAACTGCGCGTGGGCGGGATATAGAACTTTAAGCTGAATTTTTAGATGATATGACAATATAAGGAGAAATGCTTATGGATTTTGACCGTAATTTTATGAACGTCCCTGTGCAATCTTCCGATTATACGAAAAACTTCTTGCAAAAAGACTCAAATCCCACTACAATGGAGGTGGTCACTCAAACCAATGCCGTCAAGTCTCCGACTGACAGCCCGAAAACCACGAAGCTGGTGTACACAGTGGAAGAGATCGCACGAATGCTGGCCATCAGCCTGCGCTCTGCTTACAATCTGTGCAACAGCACTACCGAATTCCGTGTCCTGCGAGTAGGCGGAAGCATCCGTGTGCCGAAGGACAGCTTCGATGCGTGGCTCAACCGGGCAGCTTGATAAGGAGGCAAACAGTATGGCATATATTACGAAGCGCGGCAACTCTTACAGCGTCCGATACACCTACGAAGATGAGCACGGCAAGAGCTGCGACAAATGGGAGAGCTTTCCCACTAAAGAGGAGGCAACGAACCGAAAGAAGCAAATCGAACATGAACTGGCGGCTGGCACTTTTCTGATCCCGTCCTCGGTGACGGTGGCAGAGTTCCTGATGGATTGGCTGCCCAAGCAGTGCAGCAAACACAAATGGGCACCCAAAACCTACGAATCCAACCTTTCCACCATTCAGAACCTTATTATCCCCTATATCGGCAGCATGGAGATGCAAAAACTCAAGCCCTACCACATGGAAAACCTCTACACGACCCTGAGCAAAACGCCCTGCGGTTCGTATATCGAGGGAAAGAAGCAGGAACTGACCGAAAAGCAGAAGCAACGGTTCCTTTCCGGCACCACCATCCATGAGGTGCACCGGCTGCTGGGTACAGCCTTCCAGTATGCCGTAGAGTGGGGCATTCTTGTCAAAAGTCCTGTTCCCGTGGACAGCCCCAAGAAGTCCACGCAGGAGCGCACCATTTGGACAGTAGAGGAAATGCGAGCGGCTCTGGACAGCATGGAGGACCCCATCCTGCATCTGGCGGTGCACCTGACGCTGGTGGGCGCGCTGCGGGAAGGGGAGGTGGCAGGTCTGACCCCGGAGGACATCGACTTTGATGCTGCCAACGGCATGGGCACCTTCACCGTCAACCGTTCCATGCAGCGGGTGCAGAAGGATACGCTGGCACAGGTGGACAAGGGCTGCATCCTCCGCATCTTCCCGGACAAGCTGGAGGGCAGCAAGACCTCCCTCATCCTGAAAGACACCAAGACCGAAGCCTCCTGCCGCACCATCTTTATGACCGCCGCCCTACGGGAGGAGCTGAAACAGTGGCTGGAACGGCTGAAGCGAGAAGAAGCCATCGACCCGGAGCGATACCGCAACAGCGGGATGCTGCTGCGACTGCCCAACGGTCTGGCGGTGGAGCCGGTGCTCATCCGCAAGAAGTTCCTGAAATGGCAGGATGCACACCCGGAGTTCCCCCGCATCGTGTTCCACGGCTTGCGGCATTCCAGTGCGACCTATCAGCTGATGATTTCCGGCGGCGATGTGAAGGCGGTGCAGGGCACAACGGGTCACGCTACGGCGGATATGCTAGTGAACACCTACGCTCATATCCAGCAGTCCTCTCGTGTGGAGCTGGGCAGGAAGTTTGAAGAAGGGTTCTACGCCAAACAGGAAAGCCCCAGCCCACAGGCTGTACCCGCCGCAGGCGAACCGACCATCTCTATGACCGCTCTGCTGGAACTTCTGACGAACGCCGACCCCGAAGTAAAGGCGCAGCTCCGTCTGGCACTGCTGACCTGATGCAAAATTTACCACGCATTTCAAAGCAATTCCAGCCTATGCAGAGGATTCCCACAAAAAAGCCGACCGTGCAAAAACCGTGCATTGACCGTGCAGACCCCGATTTTTCGGGGTTACATAACGAAAAAGAACGTCAAATCTTACGATTTGACGTTCAATATCTGGTGCACCTCCAGGGACTCGAACCCTGGGCCCACTGATTAAGAGTCAGTTGCTCTACCAACTGAGCTAGAGGTGCATATTATCGAGATGCGGTTTCAAACATCCCGACATTTGAGTCGGCGACTACCTATTTTCACGCGCCGTTTCCAGCGAACTATCTTGGGCACGAGTGAGCTTAACTTCTGTGTTCGGAATGGGAACAGGTGGAACCTCACCGTCATCGTCACCGACCAATATGACTGGTTCAGTATAACATTTCTGTTTTACTTTGTCCAGTATTTCTTGAAGGACGTGCCTTCAAAACTGAATAATCACTGCTGACATTTTATCATTGACTTGAGAAATTCAAGCGAATTGTGGTCAAGCCCTCGATCTATTAGTACACACTTGCTGAATGAATCACTCCACTTACACATCGTGCCTATCAACCTCGTAGTCTGCAAGGGATCTTACCTGATCAAATCAGTGGGATATCTTATCTTTGGGTCGGCTTCACGCTTAGATGCTTTCAGCGTTTATCCGATCCGTACGTAGTTGCCCAGCTATGCTCCTGGCGGAACAACTGGTGCGCCAGAGGTACGTCCGTCCCGGTCCTCTCGTACTAGGGACAGCTCCCATCAAATATCCTGCGCCCACGACAGATAGGGACCGAACTGTCTCACGACGTTCTGAACCCAGCTCGCGTACCGCTTTAATTGGCGAACAGCCAAACCCTTGGGACCGAATACAGCCCCAGGATGCGATGAGCCGACATCGAGGTGCCAAACCTCCCCGTCGATGTGGACTCTTGGGGGAGATCAGCCTGTTATCCCCAGGGTAACTTTTATCCGTTGAGCGATGGCATTTCCACTCACATACCACCGGATCACTAACTCCAACTTTCGTTACTGCTCGACCCGTCAGTCTCGCAGTTAGGCTCGCTTCTGCGTTTGCACTCTTTTGCTTGATTTCCGTTCAAGCTGAGCGAACCTTTGAACGCCTCCGTTACTTTTTAGGAGGCGACCGCCCCAGTCAAACTGCCCACCTAACAATGTCCCCCGACTCGATTCAGAGCCGCAGGTTAGAATTCCAATATCGCAAGGATGGTATCCCAACGGCCTCTCCGCCAAAGCCAAAGCCTTGGTTTCCCAGAGTCCCATCTATCCTGTGCATGCAACATCGAAACCCAATATTAGGCTACAGTAAAGCTCCATGGGGTCTTTCCGTCTTGTCGCGGGTAACCGGCATCTTCACCGGTACTACAATTTCGCCGGGCGGGCTGTTGAGACAGTGCCCAAATCATTACGCCTTTCATGCGGGTCAGAACTTACCTGACAAGGAATTTCGCTACCTTAGGACCGTTATAGTTACGGCCGCCGTTCACTGGGGCTTCGATTCAATGCTTGCACATCTCCTCTTAACCTTCCAGCACCGGGCAGGCGTCAGCTCGTATACGTCATCTTTCGATTTAGCACAAACCTGTGTTTTTGGTAAACAGTTGCTTGGGCCGATTCTCTGCGGCTCCATCTCTGAGCACCCTTCTCCCGAAGTTACGGGGTCAATTTGCCGAGTTCCTTAACAACCCTTCTCCCGTTGGCCTTAGAATCTTCTTCCTACCTACCTGTGTCGGTTTGCGGTACGGGCACCTCAGAAATACACACAGCTTTTCTCGCCATCTTCCATCTCAGACTTCGGTACTAATTTCCCTCGATCTCTACCGGAACCAACACCCGGCTCTGAGACTTCATATGTGTCCCTGTGCTTAACTCTTTTGGTGGTGACGGAATCTCTACCGTCTGTGCATCGGCTACGCCTTCCGGCCTCACCTTAGCTCCCGACTAACTTGGAGCGGACGAACCTTCCTCCAAAAACCTGAGGCTTTCGGCCATGCAGATTCTCACTGCATTCGCGCTACTCATTCCGGCATTCTCACTTCTATACACTCCACAGCCGCTTGCGCTACTGTTTCTCCGCGTATACAACGCTACCCCTACCCAATACATTGCTGTATTGCCTAAGCTTCGGTGTCAGGTTTAGCCCCGTTAAATTCTCCGCGCAAAGACGCTCGACCAGTGAGCTATTACGCACTCTTTGAATGAGTGGCTGCTTCTGAGCCAACATCCTGGTTGTCTGCGTATCTTCACATCGTTTTCCACTTAACCTGACTTTGGGACCTTAGCTGTAGATCTGGGCTGTTTCCCTTTTGACAATGACATTTATCTGACACTGTCTGACTCCCAAGCATCAATACTCTGGCATTCTGAGTTTGATAAGCTTCGCTAACCTCTCGGCCGCTAGGCTATTCAGTGCTTTACCTCCAGGTATCTAACTTGAGGCTAGTCCTAAAACTATTTCGGGGAGAACCAGCTATCTCCGGGTTCGATTGGAATTTCTCCGCTACCCACAGTTCATCCGCCGCCTTTTCAACGGAGGTCGGTTCGGTCCTCCATGGAATTTTACTTCCACTTCAACCTGACCATGGGTAGGTCACCCGGTTTCGGGCCCATTATATGCAACTTAACGCCCTTTTCAAACTCGCTTTCGCTTCGGCTCCAGACCTTAAGTCCTTAACCTTGCTGCATACAATCGCTCGCCGGACCGTTCTACAAAAAGTACCCTATCACGCTTTGACGCGCTCTAGGTGCTTGTAGGCACAGGGTTTCAGGTTCTTTTTCACTCCCCTCCCGGGGTGCTTTTCACCTTTCCTTCACAGTACTATACGCTATCGGTCACTGGGTAGTATTTAGGGTTGGAGGGTGGTCCCCCCGTATTCCGACCAGGTTTCACGTGTCTGGCCGTACTCTGGATCCTGCGCAGCTCTCTCCGTTTTCACCTACGTGGTTCTCACACTCTCTGACCGGCCTTCCCATGCCGTTCGGTTAACAGATTGAGTCTTAAAAGCAGTCCGTACCCCGAAAGTATTTCTACTCTCGGTTTGCCCTCTTCCGCGTTCGCTCGCCACTACTTACGGAATCTCGTTTGATGTCTCTTCCTCGCCCTACTTAGATGTTTCAGTTCAGGCGGTTCCCTCAATACACCTATTTTAAATTTCAGTGTATTGTACCTGAGTATGAACCCAGGTGAGTTTCCTCATTCAGAGATCTCCGGATCAATGCTTATTTGCAGCTCCCCGAAGCTTATCGCAGCTTATCACGTCTTTCATCGGCTCCCAGTGCCAAGGCATTCGCCCTGCGCCCTTGTTCGCTTGACCTTTCAAACGTTCTTTCAGAACATTTGGTATCCTCTTGATTCTCTCTTATTGCCAACGAAGATTATTGTTACCCTTCCTTTTGAAATTGCAATATTTCTTAAAAGAACTTACTATAATCTTTGTTTCGCAGTTATTATTCAGTTTTCAAGGTACGTCTTGGTGATGTTCTTCAAAGCCCAGTCTCCGGAACTTTGATTTTCATCACATGGTGGGCCAAAATGGACTCGAACCATCGACCTCACGATTATCAGTCGTGTGCTCTAGCTGAGCTATTGGCCCATGTGGTGGAGATTAAGGAATCGAACCCTTGACCTGCTTGCAAAGCAGGTGCTCTCAGCTGAGCTAAACCATGGTTTTGAGTAACCCTTTCAGGGCCCTCAAAATCGAACAATATCTACTCTGCTTGTATCTGTCACCTGTTCCAGATGGCCGACCATCTTCGATGTTCTTCCATCTGCCTGACTCCTTAGAAAGGAGGTGATCCAGCCGCAGGTTCTCCTACGGCTACCTTGTTACGACTTCACCCCAATCACCAGTTTTACCTTCGGCGGCGTCCTCTGCGGTTAGACTACCGACTTCGGGTCCCCCCGGCTCTCATGGTGTGACGGGCGGTGTGTACAAGGCCCGGGAACGTATTCACCGTGGCATGCTGATCCACGATTACTAGCAATTCCGACTTCGTGCAGGCGAGTTGCAGCCTGCAGTCCGAACTGGGACGTTGTTTCTGAGTTTTGCTCCACCTCGCGGTCTTGCTTCTCTTTGTTTAACGCCATTGTAGTACGTGTAGCCCAAGTCATAAAGGGCATGATGATTTGACGTCATCCCCACCTTCCTCCGTTTTGTCAACGGCAGTCCTGCCAGAGTCCTCTTGCGTAGTAACTGACAGTAAGGGTTGCGCTCGTTGCGGGACTTAACCCAACATCTCACGACACGAGCTGACGACAACCATGCACCACCTGTCTCTGCGTCCGAAGGAAAATACTGTTTCCAGCATCGTCGCAGGATGTCAAGACTTGGTAAGGTTCTTCGCGTTGCGTCGAATTAAACCACATACTCCACTGCTTGTGCGGGACCCCCGTCAATTCCTTTGAGTTTCAACCTTGCGGTCGTACTCCCCAGGTGGATTACTTATTGTGTTAACTGCGGCACTGAAGGGGTCAATCCTCCAACACCTAGTAATCATCGTTTACGGTGTGGACTACCAGGGTATCTAATCCTGTTTGCTACCCACACTTTCGAGCCTCAGCGTCAGTTGGTGCCAGTAGGCCGCCTTCGCCACTGGTGTTCCTCCCGATATCTACGCATTCCACCGCTACACCGGGAATTCCGCCTACCTCTGCACTACTCAAGAAAAACAGTTTTGAAAGCAGTTTATGGGTTGAGCCCATAGATTTCACTTCCAACTTGTCTTCCCGCCTGCGCTCCCTTTACACCCAGTAATTCCGGACAACGCTTGTGACCTACGTTTTACCGCGGCTGCTGGCACGTAGTTAGCCGTCACTTCCTTGTTGAGTACCGTCATTATCTTCCTCAACAACAGGAGTTTACAATCCGAAGACCTTCTTCCTCCACGCGGCGTCGCTGCATCAGGGTTTCCCCCATTGTGCAATATTCCCCTGCTGCCTCCCGTAGGAGTCTGGGCCGTGTCTCAGTCCCAATGTGGCCGTTCAACCTCTCAGTCCGGCTACCGATCGTCGCCTTGGTGGGCCATTACCTCACCAACTAGCTAATCGGACGCGAGGCCATCTCAAAGCGGATTGCTCCTTTTCCCTCTGCTCGATGCCGAGCCGTGGGCTTATGCGGTATTAGCAGTCGTTTCCAACTGTTGTCCCCTCTTTGGGCAGGTTCCTCCGCGTTACTCACCCGTTCGCCACTCGCTCGAGAAAGCAAGCTCTCTCGCTCGTTCGACTTGCATGTGTTAGGCGCGCCGCCAGCGTTCGTCCTGAGCCAGGATCAAACTCTTTATAAATGATATTTATCACTTAAAAAGTGTTAAATCTTCTTCGCTCAGCACGCAATCGCTTGCGTCCTGTGTGAATTACTTTGTTTGGAATTGTTTAACGTGTTTTTCCAACACGAAAATAGGTTCCGTTACAAGTTTTTCGATATTGTTCAATTTTCAAGGTCCTGTGCGCCTCAGCCTTAGCGGCTGACGACTTGATTATTTTACCACAGAAGTGATTTTTTGTCAAGCACTTTTTTCAGAAGCTTTTCGATCTTTTCGAACTTGTGGCTCGTTTTTCAACGTATCCATATTGGTTCTTTCGCTTTGCTTCTGCCGCTTTCAGAAGTCATTCTTTCCGGCGGCCCTTGGCGCTCAAGTATAATACCACATCCCCAGCCTTCTGTCAACACTTTTTTGCATCTTTTTTGAGTTTTTTCTATATTTCGCAAAATGGGTGCTTCCGGGCAGGTTTTGAACCCTCCGAAATGGCGCGGCCATTTCGTCTCCCAAGGGAGAGCCCTTGCAGTTTCCGGGGCGGTGTTATATTATATAATTACATTATAGAGCGGAGGAGGCCCCAACCATGATCCTTACGGTCAACATCGGCAACACACACATCACGATTGCCGGCTACGAACACGACACCCTGCAGTTCAGCGGGCGGCTGCATTCCAGCCAGCCGCAACGGTGGACGAATACGCCATGAACCTGCTGAATCTGCTCTCCTTATATCAGGTTGCCCCCGAGCGGATCGAGGGCGGCATTCTGGGCAGTGTGGTGCCCGCACTGACAGGCCGGGTATTGGGTGCGCTGCGGATGTTCTGCTCTGCCCGCTTCCTGACCGTTGGCCCCGGCCTGAAAAGCGGCATCAAGCTGCGGCTGGACAACCCGGCCCAGCTGGGCGCAGAGCTGCTGTGCGGTGCGGTGGCCGCACTGGAGGAGGGACCCGGACCGCTGGCGGTCATCTCGGCAGATACCGCCATCTCCATTATGGCAGTCAACGGCAAACAGGGCTGGTGGGTGGTGTCATCCTGCCGGGCCGCAGCTCTCCCTTTCCGCGCTGGTGCAAAAAACTGCCCAGCTGCCCCAGATCGACCTCTCCGCTCCAGCTTCCTCCTCGATCTTGGGCAAGAACACCTCTGCCTGCTTACAGAACGGTTTTGTGCTGGGCACCGCCGGGCTGCTGGATGGGCTGGCCGAGCGTTTTCAGGCAGAGCTTGGCCCAGATATCCGCTTTTATGCCACCGGCAACCTGCCCCGCACCATCCGGGAGGCCTGCCGCACGCCCATTCAGTACCGGGGTATCTGATCACGGACGGACTTTACCGCATCTGGCAGAAAAATCGGAAGGGTAATATCAAAATCAAAGGAGTCCTACACCATGAATTCCAAACTTGCATCTCTGCTCTGCTGTCTAATCATGCTCGTGAGCTTTTCCGGCTGTACCAAGGTCACACAGCTGGTGAAAGACGCGCAGCCAACCAAAGCGGAACTGCTCGCAGAAATCAACGAAGAGCATCGCCGTTATGAGGGCGGTTCCTCTGACCCAACTCCATACCTACGGCATTACGATGACCCCGCTGATGCCCAGAAATCAACCGATTATCTCACTGACACCTACAGCGAATACGATGCAGCCAAAGAATTAAATCCGGAAGAAGCCGAAGAAGATGTGAACTATCTCTTCGACGCATTCTATTATGATTTTGCCTTTTATGACTATTTTGGCGGACACGCTGTATTCGATCAGGCAAAGGCTGATACTCTGCAGGAAGTCAAAGCAGGGACAGCCTGACCTGTGAAGATTTGCAGAAGATTCTGGTAAGTCATCTTACCTTTATCAAGGACGGTCACTTCAACATCAATCAGGACTATCCGTCGGAAAAAGACATTCCGTTTTTCTTCCGTCAGGTGATGTTTGTAAAAACGGATTCGGGCTATCAGAATGCCAATGGAAAAGTCGTTGCATCCGTAGACGATCATCCCGATCTGGATGAACTGTTCAAACGCTCCATTTCCAAAGAAGGATATCTTGTGTACTATCCTGTGCTGCTGAAAGAAGCAAAATTTGATGGAACCGAGTGGGACAAGCATGTGTGCGACGAGCAATTGACCGTGCACTATGCCGATGGCAGTACGGATGTATTGACAGCAGACACTTGGAGCCAGTATTACAAAGATCTCCCCAAAGGGCAGAATACCGACTTGCGCCAGACTGACGGGATCCCGGTGTTCCAGTTCAACCATTTTGACCCGTCCTTCCTGGAGGAGACCAATGATGCAGCGGCACAGATGAGCAATGCGGAGATCTCCATGCTGGACCTGCGCTCCAATGTTGGCGGCTATGAAGAAGTTGCGCATCAGTGGTTCAACCGATACAGCCACCAACGGGTATTTGGCACTGGAGTTCGTTATTCCGTTCTTCCAGCTTCTCTTGTCGCTTCACCTTCCACCTCAAAAACGCCCCGCGCAAGCAATGACAACATTCTGATCCTTCTAAGCGGAAAGTGCTCTGCATCTTGTGCGGAGATCACACTGGATCTTTCCTATAATTTAGACAATAGCCTGATTATTGGAGAGAACACAAATGGAAGTATGATCAGCAACAGCGGCCATATCGAATTGCCCAACAGCAAGTGTTCGGTGGATATGACTTTCTCCACGGTCTATCTGACCCCGGATGGCTCCGATTATTTTGAAGAACTTCGGGATTCTTCCCGGATATCTGGGTTCCGGCCAAAGAAGCCGAAACGCTGGCGGCAAAGCTTATGGAGAATCTAAAGTAAAACTCTGGCCCGCCCGGCCACAAAGAAAAATCCCCGGCACACTTTTGTGTACCGGGGATTTTATTAACACATGCGACCGGGAGGATTCGAACCTCTGGCCTTCCGGGTCGGAGCCGAACGCTCTATCCAGCTGAGCTACGATCGCACATTACTGGCAAACCAGTGTAATGTAGTATAGCACAGCCGGAGGCAAAAATCAAGCCGTCTGGCGGCTCTGTATCCGGATTCCGTGCCCGATCCCGCGCCAGCAAGACGCTGACGCATTCTGTTCTTCCTTTTTGAAAGATTCATCTTGCAAAAGTGTGCGCATCTCTTATAATAGGTGTTGTGCCCCGGTATGCGCGGGCACGGTTTAGGACTGGAAAAGGAAAAAAGAGAACATGAAATCTAGCACAAGATCCCTGACAGAAGGCCCTCTGGCAAAGCAGATCCTTCTGGTCAGCCTGCCGTTGGCATTATCCAACCTGCTGCAGGTCTTATTCAACATGTCGGACGTGGCCGTGGTGGGGCGGTTTGCGGGCTCCACAGCGCTGGGCGCGGTGGGCTCCACCAGCATCTTTGTCACGCTGTTCACCGGCTTTCTCATTGGCCTGGGCAACGGCATCAACGTGCTGGTGGCCCGCTTCTACGGAGCCAGACACCCGGACGATGTCCACGACACCGTCCACTCGGCCCTGATCGTCAGCCTGATCGCAGGCGTAATCCTGCTGGTTGTGGGCCTGCTGGGCTCCCCTGCCATGCTGCGGCTGCTGAACACCAAGGAGGACCTGCTGCCGGGTGCGATCCTCTACCTGCGGGTGTATTTCCTAGGTATGCCGGCGCTGGCTCTGTACAATTTTGGCAACGCCGTGTTCAGCGCCATCGGTGAGACCAAAAAGCCGCTGTACATCCTGAGCTTTGCCGGTGTGCTGAATATCCTTCTGAATCTGTTCTTTGTCATCGTCTGCAACATGGACGTGGCAGGCGTGGCGCTGGCCAGTGCCATTTCTCAGTGTGTTTCTGCCGGGTTCATCCTCCACGCCCTGACCAGAGTGCAGGACTGCTACGCCCTCCATTTCAAAGAAGCAAAGCTCGACCCCGCCATGACCAAAAGCATTCTGGCGCTGGGCCTGCCCGCCGGGTTCCAGAACGCCATTTTCGCCATCGCCAACCTGTTCATCCAGGCCGGTGTCAACTCCTTTGATTCCCTCATGGTCAAGGGCAACAGCGCCGCTGCAAATGCTGACCCGCTCATCTACGACTGCATGGCTGCCTTCTACATGGCCTGTGCCAGCTTTATGAGCCAGAACTACGGCGCAGGCAAGCCTGACCGTGTCAAGAAGAGCTACTTCATCTCGCTGGCCTACTCCTTTGGCGTGGGGCTGGCGCTGGGCGGCGGCCTGTTCCTGTTCGGGCGGCAGTTCCTTGCCCTTTCACCACCGAAGCGCCGTTATTGATGCCGGTATGAAGCGTGTGGGTGTCATGGCGCTGGCCTACTGCATTTCGGCCTTTATGGACTGCACCATCGCCGCTTCCCGCGGTCTGGGCAAGACCGTGGTGCCCACTATCATCGTTATCATGGGTTCCTGTGTGTTCCGGGTGATCTGGGTATACACCATCTTCGCCCACTTCCACACCATCCCTCGCTCTACCTGCTCTACCCTGCTCCTGGGCTCTGACCGCCATTGCGGAGATCCTCTATTTCATCCACTGCTACAAGCAGGCCATGAAGATCTTCCGGGAGCCGATCCCCTCTTCGCTGTAAAACAAAAAGATGGATGTCGTTACGGCATCCATCTTTTTTGTTTTCTCTGTTACACCTTGACTTCCCCGGCCAGGACCCGCTTGTAGTCCTCATAGTTGCGGGCCAGCAGGGCGGGCGTATCCAGCCCGTAGGGGCATTTGGCCTTGCACTGGTTGCAGTGCAGGCAGCCCTCGATCTTCTTCATTTTGGCCTGACCGGCAGGGCTCAGATGCTCTGCCGAAGGCGAGCGCCGGAGCAGCAGGCTCATGCGGGCGCAGTTGTTGATCTCGATGCCAGCCGGGCAGGGCATACAGTAACCACAGCCACGGCAGAACTCACCGCACAGCTCCTCCCGGTCGTGGGCAATGACCGCAGACAGCTCTGCGTCCATCCGGGGCGGGTTATCAATGTAGGAGAGGAACTCGTCCAGCTCCTTTTCCCGCTGAACGCCCCAGATGGGCAGAACGCCCTCGAACTGCGCTTCAAAGGCATAGGCGGCGGCGCTGTTGGTAATGAGACCGCCGGACAGACCCTTCATGGCGATAAAGCCCATCTCGTGCTCCTTGCACAGCTGCACCAACTCCAACTCCTGCTCACCGGAAATATAGCTGAACGGAAACTGCAGGGTCTCGTACAGGCCGCTCTCAATGGCTTCCTTGGCCACGGACAGGCGGTGGTTGGTGATGCCGATGTGACGGATCATCCCCTTTCCCTTGGCCTCCAGCGCGGCTTCGTACAGGCCGGAGCCGTCACCGGGCTTGGGGCAGAAGGACGGGTTGTGGAACTGGTAGATGTCCACATAGTCGGTGCGCAGATTGTTCAGGGAGGTGTGCAGATCCTTCCAGAACTCCTCTGCGTTCTGGGCGGCGGTCTTGGTGGCGATGTAGACCTCGGAGCGGATGCCGTCAAAGGCTTCACCCAGCTTCACCTCGCTGTCGGTGTAGGCGCGGGCGGTATCAAAGAAGCGGATGCCCGCCTTGTAAGCCTTGCGGGCCAGAAAGACTGCGTCCTCCTGGGAAATGCGCTGGATGGGCAGGGCACCAAAGCCGTTTTTGTTCACGGTGATGCCGGTGCGCCCCAATGTGACCATATCCATAGGGAACCTCCTGTTTTTTCCAAAAATACTCTCTGTGCTCATTATAAGCCGAAGTGCCGCACAACGCAAGAAAAACCCTCTCCATCAAAGCGTGGCAGTGCACAGCGATGACAGAGAGGGTCAGTCTTATTGATAGTCGTGGTTCAGGAACAGCGCTTTGATGGCGACGATCTCGTCGTACTCCTCCTGCTCCACCTGCACATCCGCATTGACAGCCTGCAGGCGGGCCTTGACGGCATCCAGTGCCTCGGCGGTGGTCACGGCCTGACCTTCCTCCACGGCATCGATCATCCGCTTGAGGACGATCGGGTGGGCGTAATAGCTGGGCACCGGGAAGCTGCCGTTGGGGTAGTGCTTCACATACTCCGCCATGGCGGCATCGGCCTGATCGGCCCGCTTCATAATGGCGTTGTTGTTATTGTGCGCAGTGGGCAGCATGTTGTAGCTGGAAAAGAGGAAGATGGCTGCAAAACCGAACAGTGCAAAGTACACGCCGTAGCTGCCGGTGTGGGTGAACACCGCGTACAGGCCGTAGGCCGCGGCGGCCGTGCCGAACAGGAAGATGGCAAGGGCCACATAGCGGTAGACCGGCTTGCTCTTGAGCTGGGCGCGCTTGCGGCGCTGGGCAGCACTGAGCTCATTGGAGAGCTCGGGCTTTGCGTCCAGATACTCCTTTGCCCTGCGCAGGACTGTCACGGTGTGTTTGGCATCGTCAGACAGCTCCGGCAGCTTGCGGGCGGCCTTTTCCTCGGCCTTTTTCTGCAACGCCTGCTCCCCGGCGGCACTCAGCAGCCGGATCTGGGGCTGCTGCTTTGCCAGCAGCTCCAGCAGGGCATCCACGTCCCGCTCGTCCTTGAAGTTGCACTGCTTCTGTTTGCCGCCGTCGTACTCCACCACAAGGTAGGCCATGGAGGCAAACATTCCCTTGCCGGTAAAGCCGCCCGCACTCATGGCCACCCGCTTGAACACACGGGTGATGCTGGTGTAGGGCAGGTAGTAGCGGCGGTCGATGTAAAAGCTGTTCAGATACAGAGCCTTTTTGCCCACGCCGCAGGGGCCGATCTTTTTGCAGGCTTTCCGGTCGGCCGCCAGCTCGGCGGGGTCGAGCCTGGCAAGGCCCAATTGTGCAGGTTTGAAGAGCATAACGTTCATCCCTCTTTTGCATTTTTGTTTGTACCCATTTTCCCACTCCGGCAAAGAAAATGCAAGGCCCAACCCGCACTCTTAGCCAAAAACACCGGGAAACCGGCCGCTGAGCTGACAGCGGCCGGTTTGTTTTACTGAGAAATTACCGCTATGAATGGGTTATGCGGCTTTCTTCTCGGTGTTCTTCTTGGTTGCATAGATGAACAGCGCCAGCATGGCAATTGCGAAGACGATGCCGATGGGATATGCAACTGCGGTGTTGTAAGCCACCAGCTTGCCGTCTGCATAGGTGTTGATCATCTTGCCCAGGCACTCAGGAGCCAGCACGAAGTAGGTGCAGGACACAGCGCTCATAAAGGTAGCGGGCACTGCGGTGATCCAGAAGTTCTTCTTCTCCTTGAACAGGTACATGGAAGCAGCCCACAGGACGATCATAGCCAGCGTCTGGTTGGTCCAGCTGAAGTAACGCCAGATGACGGTGTAGTCGATGAAGCCCAGTGCATTGCCGATGCCCAGGAAAGCGCCCACGCCCAGAACGGGAACGCAGAGCTTCAGGCGGTTTGCGTAGCTGTCCTGATCGATCTTGAGCCAGTCGGACAAGGTCAGACGAGCGGAACGGAAGGCGGTATCACCAGAGGTGATGGGGCAGATAACGACACCGATCATAGCCAGTGCCACGCCAACCTTACCCATGGTCTTGAGGCAGACATCGTAGATAGCGGCAGACTGACCGGCAGCCAGAGCCTCGGCCAGACCGACCATCTTGCCGTCGGTGATGGTGTACAGTGCGCAGCCGGCAGCGGCCCAGATCAGAGCGATAACGCCCTCGCTGACCATTGCACCGTAGAATACGAAGTGGCCCTGCTTCTCACTCTTCATGCAGCGAGCCATCAGAGGCGACTGGGTGGAGTGGAAGCCGGAGATAGCACCACAGGCAACGGTGATGAACATGAAGCTCCAGATGGGGGTGTTGGAGGGATGCATATTGCTGAAGTTTGCCCAGATCTCGGGGATGGTGTAGGCGGGGTTGGTGAAGATACCAAAGATAACGCCCACTGCCATGATGATCAGGCAGATGCCGAACAGGGGGTAGATCTTACCGATGATGGCATCGATGGAAATAAAGGTTGCGATGAAGTAGTAGGCCAGAATGATGATCAGCCAGAACAGGGTGGTGGTCAGCAGACCGGACATACCGCCGTTCTTGCACAGGGTCACGATCAGGCCTGCGGGGCCCACTGCGAACACGGTACCGACCATGATCAGCAGCACCACAGAGAACACACGCATAATGTTCTGCATCACGGGGCCAAGGTACTTGCCGGTGACCTCAGCGATGGAAGCGCCGTCGTTGCGCTCGCTCATCATGCCGGAGAAGTAGTCATGCACGCCAAAAGATGGTGCCGAAGGTGATCCACAGGAACACCACGGGGCCCCACAGAGCACCCTGCAGTGCACCAAAGATGGGTCCCAGACCTGCGATGTTCAGCAGCTGGACGAGGAACAGCTTCCACTGGGGCATCACAACGTAGTCAACGCCATCGTTGATGCGCACAGCAGGAGTTTCGCGGTCGTCCGGTCCGAACGTATTGTCAACGATCTTGCCATAGACAAAGTAGCCGATGATCAGGAGCGCCAGACAGAGTAAGAAACTAATCATACCAGAAACCTCCTTTTATCGTCCGTGCCCGGAGCCCCATTCTGCCCCGTCACGGCCATTCCTTGGCCCTATGTTAACACAATCTTCATAAATCTGGTAATATCCTTCCAGAATGGCCCTTATATCAAAAACTATATAAGTCAGCCGTTCCCGGGAATCCCGGCAAATATTTTTTAACGTATCCTCGGCAAAACTTCTTTGTCGAAATCGTTTCAGCGGGTGTTTTTTCGTTTTTAGTGCACCCTGCCAAACTTTTTTGCATATTTTTGTGCATCTTGTCTGCATTCCTGTTCTTTTTGCCGTAATTCGTTGTTTCTCTGCACAAGCAAAAGCCGCCTGCCGGACGGCGGCAGGCGGCTTTGCGGTGAATGGTATCGAGAAGGTTGAAGAGGAAATGTCAATTATGCAGTCTTTTTCACCGTCTGCTTTTTGGTCGCATAGAGGAACAGCGCCAGCATGGCGATCGCAAAGAGGATGCCAACCGGGTAAGCAACTGCGGTGTTATAGACGATAGCGCCCTCAGCAGTCTTATGGTTCAGCAAGCCGCCCAGGCACTCGGGAGCCAGCACGAAGTAAGTAGCGGACACAGCGCTCATAAAGGTGGCGGGCACTGCGGTGATCCAGTAGTTCTTCTTCTCCTTGAACAGGTACATGGAAGCGGCCCACAGAACGATCATCGCCAGCGTCTGGTTGGTCCAGCTGAAGTAGCGCCAGATCACGGTGTAGTTGATGAAGCCCAGTGCGTTGCCGATGCCCAGGAAAGCGCCCACGCCCAGCACAGGGATGCAGAGCTTCAGGCGGTTGCCGTAGCTGTCCTGATCGATCTTGAACCAGTCGGCCAGGGTCAGGCGGGCGGAACGGAAGGCGGTATCACCGGAGGTGATGGGGCAGACGACCACGCCGATCATGGCCAGTGCGATGCCCACGCCGCCCATGGTCTTGGAGCAGACATCATAGATAGCCTTGGACTGACCCATTGCCAGTGCCTGTGCCAGACCGGTGTTCAGGCCATCGGTGACCTCGTACAGAGAGCAGCCTGCAGCGGCCCAGATCAGGGCAATGACACCCTCGCAGACCATGGCACCGTAGAACACGAAGTGGCCCTGCTTCTCACTCTTCATGCAGCGGGCCATCAGAGGCGACTGGGTGGAGTGGAAGCCGGAGATCGCGCCGCAGGCAACCGTGATGAACATGAAGCTCCAGATGGGCGTGCCCGACGGGTGCATGCTGCCGAAGTGATCCCAGATCTCGGGGATGGTATAGGCAGGGTTGGTGAAGATGCCAAAGATGACACCGACGGCCATGATGATGAGGCAGATGCCGAACACGGGGTAGATCTTGCCGATGACCGCATCGATGGAGATAAAGTCGCGATAAAGTAGTAGGTCAGAATGATGACCAGCCAGAACAGCAGCGAGGTCATCACGCCGGATGCGCCGCTCTGGCTGCACAGCTCAACGATCAGACCGGCAGGGCCGACGGCGAACACGGTGCCCACCATGATCAGCAGCACAACAGAGAACACACGCATCACGTTCTGCATCACGGGGCCTAAGTATTTGCCGGTGATCTCTGCGATGGAAGCACCGTCGTTGCGCTCACTCATCATGCCGGAGAAGTAGTCATGCACACCACCGGCAAAGATGGTGCCGAAGGTGATCCACAGGAACACCACGGGGCCCCACAAAGCGCCCTGCATGGCACCAAAGATGGGGCCAAGGCCCGCAATGTTCAGCAGCTGGACGAGGAACAGCTTCCACTGGGGCATCACGACATAGTCCACGCCGTCATTGATGCGCACAGCAGGCGTTTCACGGTCGTCCGGGCCGAAGGTATTGTCCACGATCTTGCCATAGACGAAGTATCCGCCCACCAGGATCGCAAGACAGAGCAGGAAACTAATCATACCAGAAACCTCCTTTTTGCCCCTGCCGGCCGCGGCCCCATTCTGCCGCATACCCGGGGCTCTTTTCTGGCCTCATGGTAGCATACTTTTTTCCAGCAGAGAAATATCTTTCCGGCATGGGGCCATATCGTTTCCGATATAGCTGCAAAGAATTTTTGCCGCTTTTCCGTTTATTTTTTGACCATTTATCAGCAAAAATAAAACCGGGCGCTCATTTTCGCCCGGTTTTGTATCCATTTATTGGTTTTTCTGTCAATTCCGAAGGGAGCAACCTTTGCCGTGCCTTAGCCGGAAAGCCCCTTTATTTCACGGTGGAAGCCGCTTCCTTGTGGAGCAGATCCACAAAGGCCTGCTCCTCGGGGCGCAGGCGGCCCTTGTCCGGGTAGACCAGCACATCCCGCATCTGCTGGCGCTGGGCCGGGCACTTCTTCAGCACCAGATGGTACTGCTCCAGTGCCCTGCGGGGCATGGGCGATGCCCACATGTAGGCCGTGGGCAGCCGCTGCAGGATCGAGAACTGGCTGCACCGCTCATACACATGGATGCGGCGTTCCGGGTTGACATGCCAGCGCACACCGTCGCCGCCCTCCTCGCCGGGCAGCTGGAAATCATCGTGGAGGATCTCCATATACTTGTCCAGCTCAGACAGGTCGCGGATCGCCTTCCGGGCCAGCGGGCCGTCCCGGTTGGTCAGCAGACTGTATTCAAAATCCATAATGGGTTCCATTTTCAGGCCCCGCCGGGCGCAGTAATGGGTATAGTGCTCGTCATCCTCTACGGCGTACCGCAGCAGAGCCAGATGATACCCCTGCCGCAGGACATGATCCAGTGCCTCCATAGAGCCGCCCTCCCGGATGTGGATGTGGAGCCGCTCAATGGAGGCCGCCTGCTCCAGATAATCCACCGCCGCATAGGAGGCATAGGTGGTGGGGATCATTACCCGCAGTTCGGCGCAGCGCTCCTGCTCCTCCTGCACGCTCCGGTCCAGCCGGTCCACCTCCCGCAGCACCCGCTCGGCCTGCTCGATAAAGTGCCGCCCCTGCTCCGTGGGGATCATGCCGGTGGATGACCGCTCAAAAATGCGGAGATGGTATTCTTCTTCCAGATTTTTCAGCGCCTTGCTCACATTGGGCTGAGCGGCATACAGCCGCTTTGCCGCCGCACTCACAGATCCGCATTCCATGATGGCGACGAGATACCGCAGTTCTGTAATGTTCAACTTTTTCTCTCCTTTTGGCGTTTTTATCCCTTGCGCCTAGTTTATCAGGCGGCACACGGGGCTGTCAAGCGTTGACGGGGCCCCGCTGCCGTTTTATAATGTAAGAAACAATCTGCCCGAAAGAGGTCGAAGAGGATGGAAGAAAAAAACTACCGCGTTCTGCGCATTGAGGAGCAGCTTTATGGCTGCGAGGAACTGCCCGAGGGCCAGCCCGTGCTCTGTGATGTCCTGCTGGAGGCTGCCGACGGCACGCAGCGGGTTCTCCCCTACCCGGATGCCGAGCTGACCCGGCTGGACATCAACGAGGGCAGCACCGTCACCCTGCGGGATCACAGGCTGACCAAGGCGGCGCACAAGGTCTATTTCACCCGCCACGGCGAGACCGTGTGGAACGTGGAAAACAAGATCTGCGGCATGACCGACAGCCCCCTGACCGAAAAAGGCCGCGCCCAGGCCCGGGAGCTGGGCGAAAAGCTCCGGACCAGCGGCCTCCGGATCGATGAGATCCTGTACTCTCCCTGTCCGCGCCGCCGACACCGCCCGGGTCATTGCGGAGGCCACCGGCATTCCTGCCCGGTGTGAGCCCCGGCTCCGGGAGCAGTGCTTTGGCCGCTACGAGGGCACGCCCCGGGACGGCGAAGAGTTCCGCATCTCCAAGACCCACTTTGCCGACCGCTACTCCGGCGGCGAGAGCATGATGCAGCTGGCCCAGCGCATCTACAATCTGCTGGACGAGCTCCGGGCCGACACCGATAAGACCTACCTGCTGGTGGCCCACAACGGCATTGCCCGGGTGGTGCAGTCCTATTTTACGATATGACCAACGAGAGTGCGCGGCGGCAGGCATCAAAAACTGCGAGTTCGTGGAGTTTACATTCTGAACAAAGAAAGGACCCGCCAAGGGTCCTTTCTTTGTTTGCGGTTATTCTGCCTTGCGGTAATGGAACTGCTGGTCTCTGGTGATGAACAGGCCGATGCTGACCAGCAGAGCGGCCAGCTCGGCGGCTGTCACGGCCAGCCAGATGCCATCGATGCCCAGCAGGAGCGGCAGCAGCAGAACCGCCGCCACCTGGAACAGCAGGGTACGCAGGAACGAGATGAGTGCACTGGTCACACCATCGCCCAGGGCCGTGAAGAAGGAGGACGCATAGACGTTGAAGCCCATGATGAGGAAGCTCAGGCCATAGAGCCGGAAGGCCCGGGTGGTCAGAATGAGCAGGTTTTCATCATAGCCCACAAAGAAGCGGGCCACATGGGGGATGATGAACATGGAGCCGATGGTCATTCCCACCGCAACCACGCCGATGAGCTTCAGGCTCTTGCGGTAGAGGTTGTTGACCTCTTTGCGGTTATTGGCACCATAGTGATAGCTGACGATGGGCGCACTGCCCACGGCGTAGCCCACAAACACTGCCACGAACAGGAAGGACGCGTACATGATCACACCATAGGCGGCCACGCCATCCTCGCCCGCAAAGCGGAGCAGCTGATAGTTGTACAGGATGTTCACCAGCGACATGGAAAGGTTGGTCATCAGCTCAGAGGAGCCGTTCACACAGGCTTTCAGCAGCACACCGCCCTCAAACTGCGGGCGGCAGAGGTGGAGCAGGCTGGTGTTTTTCCGGTTGAGGAAGTAGAACACCGGCAGCAGGCCGCCCACCACCTGGCTGAGCATGGTGGCAATGGCGGCACCCTCCACGCTCCAGTGCAGGATGCCCACCAGCAGCACGTCCAGCACCATGTTGGTGCAGCCCGCGCCCACCGTGAAATAAAGCCCAGATGCGGCTTTTCGGCGGTGACAAAAAAACTCTGGAACATATTCTGCAGGATAAAGGTGGGCAGGCTGAGCATCAGCACCCGGCCATAGCGCAGGGCGTAGTCCAGCATCTCACCTTCTGCACCCAGCATCAGGGCCACCGGCCGGAGCAGCAGCAGCCCCAGCACGGACAGCACGATGCAAGCGATCAGCGCCGTTGACATAAACAGGCTGAAATAGCGGTCGGCACGGGCTTTATCGCCCTCACCCAGCGTGATGCCCACAATGGCGCTGCCATGGTGCCCAGCATAAAGCCCACTGTGCCCACCAGCATGGGCACGGGCATGATGAGGTTGACTGCCGCAAAGGCCGTTTTGCCCACAAAATTCGAGACACACAGGCCGTCCACAATGCCGTAAATGGAAGTGAACAGCATGGTGCCGATGCAGGGCAGCACAAAACGGATCAGCCGTGAATAATCGAAGTGATCCGAAAGTTGGATTTTCTGTTTTGACATAGATTCTCCTTTTTGCAGGGGTGGATCACATCATCCCGCCGGGCCGCCAGCCGGTGCAGTAGCGGGCGTAATCGCGGTCGGCCTGTTTGACGTAAAGGAGGAACTGTTCCCTGCCTTCCTTGTCCGTGACCTGACGGACTTTGGTGGGCAGGCTCTGGCGCTGGAGCAGCTCCAGTTCATCGTTGAGCTCTTCCTCGGTATCAAAGGCATCCAGCTTGGTCCAGTGGGTGGCAAAGAGCCAGATGTTTGCAAGGGTGTTATTCATATTCAGTCTCCTTTTCCGGGGCATCGGCAAGGATGCCGGCCCGGTAGAACGGCGCAATGGCGTTGGCATCGCCGTGGCGCACGATGGAATAGGTAATATCGCAGTAGGGCTGGATGGCCGTGCTCTTTTCCACGGTGGAGATGAGCAGCACCTGCAGCTGCAGGCGGCGGAACAGCTCCATCATGGGGCGGATGCGGTCACTGGTCATCTTGCTGAAGGCCTCGTCCAGCAGGACAAGGCGGATGCTGTTCTCGCTCTTCTGATAGATCTGCAGCAGGCTGGCGCAGATGGCCACATAGAAGGGAGCCTGGTTCTCGCCGCCGGAGGAATCGCGGCTGACGCGGGAAAGATAGGCCTGCTGGCCCGAGACGGTGTTGGTCACCTTGATGTCATAGTCCAGATAGGTGCGGTAGTCCACATAATCCGAGAGGGTGGCACCGGAGGTGGTGCGGCCCTCCTGCCGGGCCCGGGTGTTCTCATCCACATCCGCCATGATCTTTTCCATCAGCGCGTCCACCTGCCGCTCGTAGACGGGGTCGGCGGTGGCGGCAAGGTTGTCCAGCGAGTCGCCATCGGTCATCTGCTGGTTGCCCTTGTCCACAATGACCTGATAGAAGGCAGCCAGCTGGGGGTCCCGGCTGGGTTCCAGCTCAAAGCGGTAGACTTCCTCGCCGTAGGTCAGCTGCTCCATCACCTTGTTCAGCTCCCGGAACTGGCGGCGGGCGTTGAAGATATCATCCTTCATCCGGAAGAGGATATCCTTGCGGAAGCGGTCCTTGCAGTCCCGCTGTGCCTGCTCCAGCCGGGCGGCGTAGCGTTCCAGATCAATGCGGACAAGGCTGTCGTGCTGGGCGCGGTACTGCTCCACCCGGCCAGACCCAGCGGATAATCGCAGACGTAGTGCTCGTTGTAATCCCTCTGGGCAGGTTCCAGCGTGGAAGTGAGATAAGCTCGCAGGGCATCGTCCAGCCTGGTCTGTGCCTTTTCGGCAATCTGCGCGGCGGCACGGGCCGTGTGCCCGCCCGTCATCAGACCCTTTTTGCATTCCTGTGCCAGAGGCTCCAGCAGCGGGTGATGTGCAAAGAATGCCTCTGCCGCCTCCCGGCTCTGTGCGGCGGTCTCCACCGCTTTGCTCTGTTCCGCCTCGCAGGATGCGATCTGCTTTTCGCAGACGCGGATATCGCCGCCCACCTGCTCCACGGCCTTGCGGGCAGTCTCCCATGCAGCTTCCGGGCTTCCTCGCGGTAGAGCTGCTGCAGCATGGGGTTCTCGCGGCAGTCGGCCAGCTTCTGCTCCTGCGCGGCGTAGTCGGCACGGGCGGCATCCAGCGCGGCCCGGCTGGCCCAGAGTTCGGCCAGCTGTTCCAACGCATGGCCCCGCAGGACGTTCTGGTACTGGTCGTAGGCAGATTTCAGGGTCTTTTCGGTCTGGGCGGCTTCGCGGCAGCGGTCGGCCTGGGCGGCAAGCTGTGCTTCCAGCGCTTCGGCACGCTCCCTGCGGGCATCCAGACCGATATAGCGCTGGGGCCTGCGCAGGCGTTCCAGCCGGAAGGGATGGTGGCGCAGCAGGTCCGGGTGGCGCTGTCGGGGAAATGTTCCAGCGTATCGGGGGTGTCACAGCAGACGATGCGGCGCAGGATGGTGTCCGCATACTGTGCGGCCAGCGGGTTTTCGCTGGTGACCTGGGCTGCAAGGCTGTCGGCGGGGGCCGTCTCCGCATGGCGGTCCGCCTTGCGGATGCCCGGGGTATCCAGCAGGCTGATGGGCCCCACCCGGTCGCCCAGCGCCACAAAGGCGCTCTTGGCGGCGGCGTAGTGGGCAGGCGGCACAAGGATATCGAACCGGCGGTCACCCAGGCAGGCCTCCACACAGTCCTGCCAGCTCTCGTCGGCCACGGTCAGCAGCTCACAGAAGATCTTTGCATCCGCTGTCATGCCGCGGCTTTTCAGCTCGGCGTTCACGGCATCCCGCACTTTGGTGGCGGCATCGCCGTGGGGGTAGACCCACTTGCCGCCGGACACGGCGTTCAGCTCGGCCCGCAGGCCCTCCTGCTCTTTTGCCAGATCCGCCGAAGCCTGCCGGACAGCGAAATACTGCTCCTCCAGCGGCTTTTCGATGCGGGCCAGTGCCTCGGTCAGGGCGGGGAGATGTTCCGCTGTCAGGCGCTGGGGCCAGAGCTCCTTCTCCACCGCAAAGCCGCTGCGGTTCAGCTGGGTCAGCAGGCCGGTGATGGTATCCGCAGTCGCTTCCAGACCATTCCTTGTCCGGGCCGCTGCATCCAGCGCGCTCTTTTTCCGGGCCAGCTCCTCGGTCAGGGCATCCAGTGCCCGGCCCGCGCCGCTGTCACCGGCCGCACCGTGGGCCGCCAGATAGGCCCGGCGGGCTTCGGCTTCGGCGTTCTTGGCGGCCTCGTATTTTGCGTTCAGGTCGGCCAGCTGGCGGCGGCCTGCGTCCAGATGGCTCTGCCAGGAGGCATCCTCACCGGCATCCGCTTCGGCGCGGGCCAGCAGGGCCGCGCCCCGGTTGACAAGGGCATCCGTCTCTTTGGCAGCAGCTTCCCGGCCATACGCCACGATCTGTTCCAGTGCGGCGGCACGGGTCTGGGCCTCGGCCAGAACGGCGTGGAGGTTTTCCAGCTCCACCCGGTCGCCCTGCAGCGCTTCCAGATCCAGCTCAGGCTGGGGCAGGATGTACTGGTACAGGAACTCCCGGAAGTTGGGGATCTCGTCCATGCTGGTGCCCATCTGGAACACTTCGTTGAACTTTTTGCCCAGCGGGCTGGACGCGCGGCCAATGCCCAGGGCACGGCAGATGCGGTCCCGGGCCTCGCTGGGGCTGCGGGTGTAGGACAGGCGGCCCACGGCGGGCTTGAAGTCCTCCTTGGCGCTGGGGGCACCGGTGCGCGGATCAAGGAAGGGCAGCTTTTCCAGCGTGATGCCGTCCTCGGAGATGTACCAGGTCTGGTCGCCGGGGTGGAGCTCCTGCATGGGGCCCTCGGATTCCACCCGGACAGCGATGACAAAGTTTGTCCGCTTGACGGTATCCCAGAACTCGGCTCCGATATATGCCACCGTGCGGCCCGGGCGGCGGTAGGCGTTCTCGCCACGCTGCTTGGCGTGGACAGAGCCCTGCAGGGTGCGGCCGCTCTTTTTATTGCCCAGGGCATTGAAATTGCGGTTGGTGGTCAGGCAGTAGCGGATGGCATCCAGAATGGTGGTCTTGCCCACCGCGTTGACACCGATCATATAAGTCAGACGGGCACAATCGAAGGTGACATTTTCAAAGTTGTGCCAGTTGATGAGCTTCAGGCGCTTTAATTCGATCATTCTTCTTCCTCCCCGCTGGCATCTCCGTCAGGCCGCTCGTAGAGGGCCAGTTCTTCCCGGGTGCGGCTGCTCTCGGCAGCGGCATCGGCAAGGTCTGCGTCCGGCAGGGCCAGCAGCACAGTGGGGAACACCTCGATGCGGCTGTCCAGACCGGTCAGCCGCCCCACCGGGCGGGCCAGATTATACCTGCGCAGGGTGCGCATCAGCTCCTCCAGCGTGCGCTGGTCCAGCCGCCGGGGCAGGTTCATCTTCTGCAGCTCCGTCTGCACCTCTTCCACCGTGACCAGCACCTGATCGGCGCTGGCGGCAAGGCTCTCCCGCTTTTGCAGGTAGAGCAGGCGGAGCACCAGCAGCAGGATGCTCTCGTATTTCAGCAGCCGGGCCTGGCTGCCCTCATGCTCGTTGACCAGCGCCGCCGCCTGCAGCGGAGCCGGGTAAAGCGTTACCGCATAGCCCAGCGGCGCGAACACGGCCCGCACCTCGGGCAGATGATCCTGCACATAGAGGTATTTTGCCCGCTGATCCTCCACGCCGCCCAGCACAAAGCAGTGGTTGAGCAGATAGTTTGCGGTCTCTTCCAGCATTTTATTCGGTTCGGCCATGGTCAGCGTCCTCCCTGCGGGGTGTCAGAATAAACTCTTCAAACCGGAAGCCGCCCCGTTCGACCCAGTTTCCGGTAAGGGTGATATCGTAAGCCCGGCGCGGCGACTGCGAGTAGGTGTGCAGGCCGATGATGCGGGCAAAATCGCGGGGGTATTCCTCCGCCAGCGTGGAGGCGGCCACCGCACTGCGGGCGGCAAGGGCCTGTTTTGCCAGCAGGCCCACGTTTTCCTCAGTCACGGCCATCCGGGCGTAGTCCAGCAGCAGCTGCTGTTCTTTGCGCAGCTGCTCCGCATCCAGCCCGGCCTGCCGCACCGGGGCCAGCGGCGTTTCGCTGCGGGGCGCGGCGGGCGGGTAGAGGGGCTTTGCCCCGAACACCGCCGCCGGGTAGAGGTGCAGGTGCTTTGCCACCGGGCCGTCATCCGGCGCGAACAGCTGATCGGGCGTTTTGATCTCCTCGGCATAGCGGCGGAGCAGGGCGGTGACACTGCCCTGCGAGGAGCGGTCGCTCAGCAGCAGGAACTGTGCCCGCTGCACGGCCCGCTTGCGGTAGCGGATGTGGCTCTGGTCGATCTGGCGCATCAGGGTGCTCATCTCTTCCAGCGAATCCCGCAGTTTCTGGATGAGGGCACGCACGGCAGGGGCGGCTTCGCCGGGGGCGCAGCGCTCCACCCGGGCGTAATCCAGCGCCAGCCGGGGCAGGTGTTCTGTCTCGCAGTCGTCCAGCTCCTCTTCCAGATAAGCACGGTAATTGAACAGGTTATCGCTGGTCTTGAAGCGGTGGTAAGCGGCGGCCACCACCTTTTCCTCGTACTGGTCGAAGAGCTCCAGCACCTCCTGCGGGGTTCGGTTGCGGGTGAGCCGGTCGATATAATGCCCGATGGATGCGTTCAGCGCCCGCAGGGACTTGTTCAGTGCTTCCAGATCGGAGGCCACCTCCCGCAGAACATTCTCATAGGGGCTCTTTTCCTCCCCGATGTTCTGCAGCAGCTGCCATGCCTTGTACAGCTTGCCGGTGTAGGTGACAACACGCGGGTTCAGGATCTCTTCCAGCGCTTCCAGCAGAGGGGTCACCTCAGGCACAAAGGCAAGGGCAGGCTCTTCCTCATAGCTGCCGGGCTGCTCTTCCAGCCAGCCGGTGCGGCGCAGGCGGAGCAGAAAGCCCAGCGCAAGGGTATGGGGGTCCCGGGTGGGCTGTTCGGCTTCGTCGCCCGCGTCATCGGCATCCAGTGCCAGCGGCTTTGCCAGTGCCGCAAAGTAATCCTCGGCCCGGCTCACCGCTTCTGCCCGGGAGATGGAGTAATCCGCCGTGTGGCGGCACTCCTCCCACAGCAGGAGCAGCAGCTCCGCATAAAACGCCCGGTTGGGCCCCGCCAGCGGGCGGAACAGCCGCGGGCTGACCAGTTCAAACAGCTGCATCCAAAGGTTCCTTTCTTTCGATAAAATCTATCTTTTATTGTACCACATTCAAAAGGATTTTGCCACAAATACAAAAAGCCCCGGAGGGCGGCCTTTCAGCCACGCTCCGGGGGTAAAAACTGATTTAATTTACTTCTTGTATTTGGGGTTTCTGATCTGGAATGCCACTGCCATGTAGCTGTGGCTATTGTCGCTCTTAACCACAACACCCAGCTTAGTCCAGCTGCCATTGCCATCCACTTTGACGTTGGTGCCGACCTCTCTATTGATCTCACTCTCAACTGCCTTCAGGATTTTCGTCAAGAAAGACCCGTAATCGTATTTTGTCGTCACGGTAATGGTCAGATACTCTTCCTCTTTGCCTTCCACGTGAACTTTGCCAAAGAACTTTGCACCAAAGAAATCGATCTGTGCCTGCAGATCTTCGTTCAGGTGCTTCTCAGCCACAGCCTGCAGCTGCGGATCATTGACCTTTGCAGTGGCGGCCACACGATTATCACCAACGATGGCATCAGATGCAACTTTTTCTTTTTCCGGTTCTCTGGTGCCGGTGCTGCCGCCATCACCGCCGCAGGCGGTGAACAGAACAAGTACCATGGTCGCCGCCAGAATCAAAGCGGCCAGTTTTTTCAGCATTTTCATGTCGGGACCTCCAGTCGTTTTGTTGTGTTTTTCATAATATGCAGGGTGCCTTTTCATTTTGAAACAGGACCCTTCTGGCTTTATTTTATCCAACGACTGTCGCTTTGTCAATTGCCAGCTTCACCAAACATTTTCTCCTGCTTTTGTTGTTTTTCCAGAACGAATCTTCGCAAAGATCCTTTGCCCGGGGCAAAAACCGGAAAATATTTCCGTCGTTTACACAATTCTACCACGATTTGGTGCTAAACTTAAGGCAATGGGAACCGCCGGGTGCCGTTCCTGAACAGGGAAAAGGAGTTTGCCCCATGCAGCATGGTTCCCTGCGCGCTCCGGTGCGCGTTTTCATGGCAGCAGTTCTGCTGTGCCTGAGCTTTCTGGCCGCGCCAAAGGCTGCGGCGGCACAATTGCAGAATGTGAACGGCATCACGCTGCTGTCCTTCGACAGCCAGCAGATCGTTTCCATCGGCAACCAGACCTCGGGCCGGTGCAGCTGGTACGCCCTGCGCTACGCCCGCACCATTCTGGATGGCAAGCCCTGCTCAGGCAGCGGGATGTGGTCAAACGGCGCGGTATGGTCTGCCGCCGGGTACTACGCTTACGGCGGCTCCCTTTCCGGCTGCCTTTCCCGCCTGTATGAAGAGCTGCAGGCCGGGCGGCCCGTCATCGTACATCTGAAAAACACCGCTGTCAGCGGCGTGTCCAAGCACACCAACCGCGTGACAAGCTATGAATACCACCTCTCCGGCTCCGGCTGGAAAGAGGTCAATTACCCCCACATCGCCACCAGCAGCACCTACGGACACTGGGTGTGCGTGGTGGGCATCTCCCCCACGGCAGACCCCGAAAACCTGCGGGAGAGCGATTTCTATGCGCTGGACCCCGCGCGGGTCAGCGTGAACGGCACACTGGCCGTAACAAAGCTTTTGGATGGCACCATCTGGACTGATAACTCTCCCTTAAAAGTCGCAGCCTGACGCTCCCTTTAAAACAACAGCCCCGGAACATGCAGGGTTCCGGGGGCTTCGTGTTTTGTATCGGGGGGTTACAGCTCCTGATAGGCGCTCATCATGGCGGGGATGAACTGCTTTTTGCGGCTGACCACGCCGGGCAGCGTCCAGCTGCCGTCGGCAGCGGGCCGGCTCTCAAAGCCGTTGCTCAGCACCTCGGCGGCGTAGCGGCCGGTGCAGATGACCACGCTCTCCTCCTTGGGCACATCGGTCAGCAGCATGTAGAGGTCCTCCACGTTCTGCTTGTTGCGGGCCTCCTCCAGATAGGGCTGGAGCAGCGCCTGGGCGGCCTGCAGGTTTTTGCGGGTCATGTAGCTGCCCTGCGCCACGCCAAAGCGGATATCGCCGCACATGAACACCTTGAAGTCCTGCAAAAAGACCTCTTCGGGGGTCTTGCCGTCCAGTTTTTCACCAGCCTCGAACATTTCGGTGGAAAACTCTTCAATGTCCACGCCTGCGATCTTGGCCAGACGTTTGGCGGTGTTTTCATCCACGGGGGTGCAGGTGGGGCTGCGGAAGGCCAGCGTATCCGAAAGGATGGCCGCCAGCAGCAGGCCCGCGATCTGGGGCGGGATGTCCACACCGTTTTCATCGTACATCTGGGTGATGATAGTGGCGGTGCAGCCCACGGGCTGGTTGCGGAAGTAGACCGGCCCGCTGGTCTCCAGACTGCCGATGCGGTGGTGGTCGATGATCTCCAGGATCTCGGCCTGATCAAAGCCCTCCACGGCCTGGGTGGCCTCGTTGTGGTCCACCAGAATGATGCGCCGCTTGCGCAGGGCAATGACGTTGCGGCGGCTGACCATACCGCAGTATTTGCCTTCCTCATCGAGGATGGGGAAATAGCGGTGGCGCACCTTCGCCATCACCCGCAGCACATCGGCCACGGGGGTGACGAGGGTGAATTTGAGGATGTTGTCCCGGGTCATATAATAGGAGATGGGGGCGCACTGGCTGATGAGCTTGCCCGCCGCGTAGGTATCCACAGGGGTGGTCATAATGGCAACGCCGGTCTCATCAGCAATGCGCTGGATGGTGCGGCCCACCTTGGCCCCATTGCAGATGATGAGCAGGGAGGCTTCCTTTTCAATGGCGCAGAGCTGGCTTTCGTACCGGTTGCTCAGAATGACGATATCCCCCTTTTCCACGCTGCTTTCCAGCATCTCGGGGGTGGCGGTGCCGATCTTGATGTGGCCGGTGGTGCAGACCGCGTCGGCATTGCCCACCACCATGGTGCCGTTCAGCGTTTCAAGGATATTCTTATAAGAGGTACGGCTCTTGGCCAGCACTGCGGTATCGAACACGTCCATGTTGGCGGTGGCAAGATCCTTCACGGTGATGATGCCCTCCAGCTCGTTGTCCGCGCTGGTGATGGACAGGGTGTCGATCTGCTGGTCGCGCATGATCTTCCATGCGCGGCGCAGGCTGGTGGAGCCCGGGATGCCCGGCATCTCGCGGTAATCCACGTCCCGGATCTTGGGGTTCACGTCGGTGCACATCCGGGGCGGCGTGACACCGAATTTTTTCAGGACGAACTCGGTCTCCTGATTCATTTTACCGGCACGGCGCGGCTCACAGACCAGCGTGCTGGTGCGGCTTTTTGAGCTCCGCATAGGCAATGGCGGAGCAGATGGAATCGGTATCGGGGTTGCGGTGCCCGATGACCACGACCTTGTGTGCTTCTTTTGGCATAGGTTGTTCCCCTCTCTGGGTCAGATTCATTTACCTTCCGATCGGCCCCATACCCCAAACCACCGGGCACGGCTGCCAGCTTCATTTTAACACAACCGGCACCGGGGGTAAAGGCGGCAGACATCTTTTTCTTGACAGCACCCCAAAAATCGTCTATCCTTGACCTGAATTTTTTCTCTTTGGAGGTCACCCCATGAAAAAGCTGTTCCGCGCCCTTTCCCTCTGCCTGACACTGGCCCTGTGCGTGTCCGGCAGCACCGCCGCGCTGGCCGAGGCTCCCGCCGCAACGCCCGCCCCCCAGGACGAACGTGTTATCACCGATGTAAGCCCCCTTGAGGATCAGATCCGCAACATCGTCGGCTTTACCACCAGCACCGGCGGCCCCTACGATTTTGAACAGGCCGACCATAAATCTGCCGTGCAGGCCTACGGTGCAGAACCCGCCGAGGGTGCCGTGGCCCTGCTGCGCGTCTACGCCCGGGCCGAGAACCGGGGCGATGCCTCCATCAATTCCAGCGGCCACTCCTTCCTCTCGGTGCGGAACGTCTCTGACCATGACATCGAGGTGGGCGGCCTGCGGATCGCGCCCGACACCGAGATGACCTTCAGCCCCCGCGGCAACCGCTGGGAGCACACCGGCATCTGGTACAATCTGGAGGGCTACTACAAGCGCTATCTGGCCGATTCCTACTACCAGAACATCTATGCTGTCCAGACCTCGCTGGATCAGGGCCAGCTGGACGTGGTCAACCGCAACCTTGCCAAATCTGACCACTGGTCGGCCTACTTCAACTGCGCCGCCTTTACCGAGAGCATGTGGAACGCTGTCTGCGCCGACACCCTTTCCGCCGGGCAGCCCTACACCCCGGAGAACCTGCGGAACGACATTCTGGCCAAGTACGGCGATCTGGCCGCATACAATCCCCAGGTCCCCTACGACTACATTGTTTATTACGGCACCAGCCTGACCCCCAGCAAAGAGTTTGCCTGATTTTTTGATTTGTTGGATACAACATCTTGATTTTCACGTCATTCCGCGCTATCATGGGTGTGTTTGAATCCACGCGCCAAGGGAGGACACCATGACAGACGCATCGACCACATCAAGACCGCTGTTCAACCGTCAACAGCTCATCTCACTTTTCCTGCCGCTGGTGGCAGAGCAGGCCCTCAGCATCTCCATCGGTCTGGCGGACACCCTGATGGTCTCCTCGGTGGGCGAAGCCGCCGTTTCGGGTGTGAGCCTGGTGGACTCCTTCAACGTGCTGATGATCCAGCTGCTCAGCGCACTGGCCACCGGCGGCGCGGTGGTCGCCAGCCAGTACATCGGCCACCGGGAGCCCAAACGGGCCAAGGCCAGCGCCGCACAGATCATGTTCATTATGATCTCGCTCAGCGTGGTCACCGCCGTCATCGTGGCGGTGGGGCGGCATGCCATCCTGCGGGGCATCTTCGGCTCCATTGGCGCGGATGTGATGCGCTACGCTGAGACCTATTTTCTGCTCTCAGCCCTGAGCTATCCCTTTATTGGCGTGTACAACGCCGGTGCGGCCCTGTTCCGCGCCCAGGGCAACAGCAAGATCAGTATGCTTTCCAGCCTGGTGATGAACGTGGTGAACATTGGCGGCAACGCCATCCTGATCTACAGGTTCGGCATGGGCGTGATGGGTGCGGCCACTGCCAGCCTCGTGAGCCGGATGATCGCCTGCTTCACCGTGATGTTCCTGCTGCAGAAGCCGGACTGTGCGCTGCGCATCGACCACCTCACCGACCTGAAGCCCGACCTCGACCTCATCAAGCGCATCCTGAAAGTCGGCATTCCTGCCGGCATCGAGAACGGCATGTTCCAGATCGGCAAGCTGTCGGTCTCCAGCCTGACCAGCACGCTGGGCACCGCCGCCATTGCCGCAAACGCCGTGGCAGGCAACATCTCCAGCTTCCTGAACGTGCCCGCCTCCGCCGTTGGCATCGGCGCGCTGACCGTTGTGGGCCAGTGTCTGGGTGCCGGAGAAAAGGTGCAGGCCAAGCGCTATTCCCGCCTGCTGCTCCTGACCGCCTACGCCGGGGACTGGGTGATGAACCTTTCCGGCCTGTTCTTCCTGAACAAGCTGGCGCTCTCCTGGTTCAACCTCTCGCCGGAGGCCTACGGCATGGCACTGGAGCTGATGGTCTGGTTCAACGCTGTGTCGCTGATCCTGTGGCCCTCCAGCTTCACCCTGCCCAACATCCTGCGCGCCGCCGGAGATGCCGCCTTTACCATGACGGTCAGCGTCATCTCCATGTGGGTGTTCCGGGTGGCCTTCTGCTACCTGATGGTGCTCAAGTTCCACTGCGGCCTGCTGTTCATCTGGATGGGCATGTTCCTGGATTGGGCCATGCGCTCGCTGTTCTTCTGCGTCCGCTTTGTCCGCGGCAGGTGGATGGAACAAAAGGTGATCTGAGTTTTCGTATATCCGGCCCTCTCCGCCATTGCAGTTTTGGCGGGGAGGGCCTTTTTTTTGCTGGAAACCCGCATCCTGTCTCGTATCAATAGGCAGAAGCTTCTCTCCCCTGCATCCGCTTCCCCAAAGCATACCAAATTCCGCGCGGATGTGTTCACGATTTTGTCAGCTTTTTGTCTTGTTTTCTTCGTCTTTGCGCGGTATAATCATACGCTGCAAAGAACTTTAGGCGGGGCTGCGGCCCCCATTCCAGAAAAGGAAGTGTGTTCCATGCGCAACTTGTTTTCCCGCCATCCCATTTCGTTCATGGCGTTTTATCTCCTGTTTTACCTTTCGGCGTTCCATTGGCTCGAAGTCCATATTGCCGTGCCCGATGTTCTGGTGCACTGCCATCTGGACGACCTGATCCCCTTTTGCAAATATGCCATCGTGCCCTACTTTGCGTGGTTCGTATGGATTCCGTTTACCCTGTTCTACCTGCTGTGGAAAGCGCCCCGGGCCGACTTCTGGCGGCTCTGCCTGCCCCTGTTTGCGGGCATGACCATTGCGCTGGCCTGCTATGTCATCCTGCCCACCGGGCTGGACCTGCGGCCCTACCGGGTGTACGGCAGCGACCTCTTTGCTCAGGCCGTGCGGATGCTCTATGCCACCGACACGCCCCTCAACGTCTGCCCCTCCATCCATGTGTTCAACTCTGTCACCCTGATGATGGCCTATTACCGCAGCCGCATCTTTGAAACGCCGGGCCGCCGCTGGATGCGGCCTGCCTCCGCCGTGCTCTGCGTTTCCATCATTGCATCCACAGTCCTGCTCAAGCAGCACAGCTGCATTGATGTATTGCTGGGCATCCTGCTGGCCATGGCGCTGGATACGGCCATGACCGCACTGGAACGCAGCGAGAGCCGGATCCCCCAGCGGCTCTGAATCTGCATTGAAAAACACCCATGCCGGCGCTGGCATGGGTGTTTTGCATTTTGGGGCATTACGGAGCCGGGGCAGTGAACTCTTTCAGGTGCGCTGTATCCAGCTCTTCGGCATCTTTGGCCGCTGATGTATAGGAAATTTTCAGATATTTCAGGGCCGTATCGTTTGCCAGCAGTTTTTTGCAGGTTTCCGTATCAAACGTGATGTTGTTGGTCAGATCCAGCCAGATCAGCTGCGGCATCTGGGTCAGGGGAGTATAATCCATGTCCTTGTAGGCTTCCTGTGCACCCTGAGAGAGAGACATACTCAGATACTGCACACTGCTCTCCGCCAGCGGGGCAAAGCTGTCGATCTCCGGCCCTTGGCACAGCTGCAGAAAGCTCAGATTTTCCATCTGCTTCAGCGGTTCCAGCGAACCGATCCGGGTCACGTCCAGTCTCAGGACCCGCAAGTCAGCTCCGGCCAGCTGGGTCAGATCGACCTCACTGCCGGTGATCCACAGCATCTTCAGCGACTTCATCTGCGCCAGCGCCGAAAGGTCGGAGACATTGGAATCCGCCCGGATCCCGTCACTGCCATACTTCAGCTCTACCACAGAATCCAGCTTTGCAAAGGTCGGGAATGCGCTGCTCTCCACACTGGGCACACTCAAAAGCATCAGATTTTTGCATTCCTCCAGACCTGTCAGATCTGTAATGGGTGGGGCTCCCCTTCTATTATTGACCGACAATACCTGCAAGCTGTCAAAATGCCGCAGGTCTGCCAGAGAGGTCACCGGATCATACGTTCCCTCTACGCTGACTGCGCAGGCTGCCAGCTGCTCATTGCTGTTGACGTTTCTTCCAATGTCCACCCCATCCGGTGCATCTTTGACGATGAGATCCCCTACGCCGGTTCCGGAATTTATCGAGACCCGCTGATAATCCCAGACATCGCTGTGATAGATATCTCCCTTCGGGCGGTCAAGCCATTTCCGGACGTGCTTTTCCATCACAGGGTCCTGCCACTCAATGACATAATCCTCCCCATGCTCGGCGTGACTGGCCGGAACCGTAAGTGTCGTCTGCTGAACGAAAACATCCTGCATTTCCGAACGGAAAGGTCCCGGTCTCAGATTCAAAGAGCTTGCACATGCGCTGAACAAAAGCATTGCACAAATCAACAAACTCGACGCTTTTAACATTTTACGCATAACAGGCTCCTTTCCGTTTCGGCAAAATCTCTAGTTATATTTTACCATAGATTGTTTTTTTTTTTTTAAAGAAAAACCCACGATCTTTGCACAGGCATGGCAAAAATCGTAGGTTTGCTTAAAACAGACCTTCCGGCAGGCAGATATCCTGCTTTGGCACCTTGTCCCAGGAAAAGTCTGGGATCAGGCTTTCCGGGGTGCGGGGGGCCGGTTCGGGCTGAAGGCCATAGGCAAAGGCAAGCCTGCCCACGATCTCCTGCGCCGTATACTTTGCCCGCAGATTTTCCAGGCTCTGGTCCCCGTCCCGTTTGGACAGGCGGCGGCCATCGGGAGCCAGCAGGAGCGGGCAATGGGCAAACTTTGGGGCGGGCAGGCCCAGCAGACGGTAAAGATAAAGCTGCCGGGCGGTGGAAGAGAGCAGGTCCGCGCCCCGTACCACCTCCGTCACGCCCATGCGGGCATCGTCCACCACCACAGCCAGCTGGTAGGCAAACACGCCATCGGCGCGGCGGAGGTAGAAATCCCCGCAGTCGCGGAGCAGGTTCTCGGTGTGGGGGCCCATACAGCCATCGGTGAAGGTGATGTCCTCATCGGGCACCATGAGACGGTAGGCCGGGCCTTCTTTGCGCTTTCGGCGATCTGCTCTGCCGTCAGCCCCGGCAGGTGCCGGGATAGATCACATTGCCGTCGGAGGTGTGGGTGCGCTGGCGGCATGGAGCTGGGCACGGGAGCAGAAACAGGGGTAAACAAGGCCCTGTGCTTCCAGTTTGTTATAGCTCTCGGTGTAGATGGCGGCGCACTCGCTCTGGTAATAGGGGCCGTTGGGGCCGCCGCTGCTGCCGCCCTCATCCCAGACAAGGCCCAGCCAGCGCAGGTCCTCTTCCAGCGCATCGGCATATTTGCGGGGGCAGCGCTCGGCATCCAGATCCTCAATGCGCAGAACGATGCGCCCGCCCTGACTTCTGGCGCTGAGCCAGGCCAGCAGGCTGCAGGCCAGATTGCCCAGATGCAGCCGCCCGCTGGGGCTGGGGGCAAAGCGCCCGGTCACAGCGCTCACAGGCCCAGCTTCCACTCGCCGTCCACAGGCTGGGAGATGGGCGTGTTATAGAACTCGGCCACGGCCTTTGCCATGTACTCGGCATCCTTGCAGCTGGCGGTCTCCATTGCGGAATGCATGGCCAGCTGTGCCAGACCGATATCCACCATGGGGATCAGGATCTGGTGGCCCAGCAGGTTGCCCAGCGTGGAGCCGCCGGGAACATCCGCGCGGTTTGCGGCCACCTGCACCGGCACACCGGCCTTTTTGCAGATCTCGGCAAAGGCAGCGCCGGTAAAGCCGCTGGTGGTGTAGGTCTGGCGGGCATTGTACTTCAGCAGCACACCGCCGCCCATGACCGCCACATTGGCGGGATCGCTCTTTTCGGGGTGGTTGGGGTGGGTGGCGTGGCCATTGTCGGCGCTCAGCAGCAGGCTGTTGGTGCAGGCACGGATGCTCTGCTCCCGGGTGACCCCCAGTTTTTCCTCAATGCGGGCCAGCACATTGGCCATCAGGGTGCCCTGTGCGCCTTGCCGGCTGGAGGAGCCCACCTCCTCGTTGTCGAACATGACCCACATGTCGCCCCGGCCTTCCTCCTCGCCGCGGCCCTGCAGGAAGCCCCACAGGGTGGTGTAGGCGCATTCCAGGTCATCGATGCGGCCGGACATGAAGTATTCGCCCTTCAGGCCCACGCGCTCGGCCTTTTCGCGGGTGCAGAGCACCAAGTCAGCGTCCACGATGTCCTCAGCCTTGACCCCGGCCTCCTCAGCCAGAGCATCCCGCAGGGTGGAGCCTGCCTCACCAAAGATGGGCTGCAGATCCACCTGAGGGTTGTACTTCATGCCGTTGTTCAGGTCATGGTTGAAGTGGATGCAGAGGTTGGGGATGACAGCCAGCGCCCGGTCGGGGTGGAGCAGCAGGCTCCGGATGCCGTTCTCCGTGCGGACCAGAATGCGGCCCGCCACGCTCAGGGGACGGTCCAGCCAGGTGGGCATGATCATGCCGCCGTAGCCCTCGGTCTCCGCCTTGGCAAAGACTGCGTCCTTGCCGCCGTCCAGCTGCTTGATGCGCCAGGTGGGAGAATCGCTGTGGCTGGCGGTGACATGCCAGCCGGTCAGCTCGCCCTTGGGCATCCGCCATGCCAGCACGGCAGAGCCGTTGCGGGTGGTGTAATATCTGCCGCCGGGCACCAGCCCCAGGCTGCGCTCTCGGGGCAGTTCTGGTAGCCGTTTTCCTCCAGGAGCTTCACAGCCGCAGCCGTGGAGTGGAAGGCGCTGACACCGGCGTTCAGGAAATCGAAGAGACCTTCGACGGAAAAGGTGTTATTCTGCATTTTATGTTCTCCTTTATTTTCAGGTGATCCGCTGCTAAACCTCTCCGTCATTGCTTCGCAATGCCACTTGTCCGGGTTGCGGCTCCCAACATTCACTTCGTGCAAAGTATTGCACTTGTGCCTTGTTGGCCGCTGCCCCAACAACCACTCCTTCATCCGCCATTGGCGGCGGTTGTTGTTGTTGCCTAATAGGAGAGGCAGGGGCCTTTCTTGGCTCCCCTGTTAGGGGGAGCTGTCGCCACAGCAGGCGACTGAGAGGTTTCGCCACAATTATACCGTTTCTCTTATCAAAATGCAATCACACCGGGGCCATCTCGGCAAGCTGCTGTTCAAGCGCATGGCGGAGCTGGGCGGCGTGCAGGCCGCAGACCAGCTGGACCCGGGTGCCCTGCACCACAAGACCTTTATGGGGCAGAGAGAGCAGAGCCCCCATATCCAGCAGCGAGGCATCCCGCACCGTGAGCCGGAGGCGGGTGAAGCAGTTTCCCAGCTGGGCGATGTTCTCCGGCCCACTCAGCGGCGATAACCCGGCACACCTCCTGCGGGTCGGCGTACGGGGACTGGTCTGCGGAAAGGGCTGCTTCCCGGCCCGGGGTGGGCAGATCCTTTGCCTTGATGAGGACGCTGAACACGGCAAAGTAGGTCAGGGTCTCCGCAAGGCCAGCAGATAGAGCAGCGGCATGTTCTGCAGCTGCTCCCCGGCGCTCAGGTTGAACACCAGCGACCCCAGCAGGTTGGAGGTAAAGGCCCGGACATGCAGGACATGGAGCAGCACCATAAAGCCGCCCGTAATGACCGCATGGGCCCCAGAGCAGGGGCGAAACGAAGCAGAACAGAAAATCAATGGGCTCGGTGATGGAGGCCACCGAGGCCGTGACCGCCAGCGGGATCATAGCGGCGGCGGTACGGGCACGGTTCTCCCTGCGGGCCGTGAAGATGAAGGCCGCTGCAATGCCCAGATAGCCAAAGGTCTTTGTGAATCCGGTGTACATCCAGACGATGCCGTCCGAGAGGGGCAGACCCATGGTGTACTCGGTCATGCAGACGGCGTAAGCGCCTGTGTAGGTCACAGAGCCTACGGTCAGGCTGCCGCCCAGCGAAGAGAACTGGAAGGGCATATAGATGAGGTGATGCAGGCCGGTGGGGATGAGCAGCCGTTCCAGAAAGCCGTAAAGGAACACACCCGCGTTCCCTGAAGCCGCGATCCAGCCCGTGAGGGCGCTGACCGCCCGCTGCAGCGGCGGGCAGACAAAGCAGAACCCCAGCCCCAGTGCCACCGCCAGCGCCGACAGCCACAAAAACGACCACCGCAGGCCCGAATAGAGCTGGGTGATCATGCCATAAAACTGCTTTTCGCAGGTGCGGTTGAAGAGCCACGCCGCCGCAAAGCCCAGCACGATGCCGCTTGCCACGCCGGTGTCCACCACCTGAATGCCCAGAATGGTGGTCTGGCCCGTGCCCGCAAGGCCGGTCATCCCGTTCGGCTGGGCAAGCAGTCCCAGCGCTTCCAGCGGTGTGGTTGGCTGTGAGGAACACAAGGTAGGCCATCAGCGCCAGCAGGGCGGCATCCTGCTTTTCGGTTTTGGCGCGCACGGCAGCCACCCCCACGCAGAGAATGACGCTGAGGTTGTTGATGAGCACCATCATCCCGTTGTAAAGCAGCTGCCCTATCAGCTGCAGCGGAGCCCACTGCAGCACCGGCAGCGCCTGACACAAGGGCTTGCTGGTGAGCAGCGCTCCCAGCACCAGCAGCAGGCCCGCCGCCGAAAGATAAGACAGCGGCGACAGCAGCGACTGTGAAAAGCGTTCCAGCCGCCGCAGAAATTTCTGCATCCGTTTCTCCCCCTTTTTCCGGTTCTTCACCCGTTTCTCCCAGTTTGACCATGGCCGGATTATACGCGCCAGCGCAAAAAATGTCAATCCCGCCCGACTGAGAAAAAAACGACAAAAGTTTGTATAGTTTGCACAGCCGGGGTGAAAAATCGTCCTGCGCACGCCGATTGACAACAGCCCGGCAGAACAGTATACTAGAAATGTACCAGAGCAGTTTCTCCGGCAGATGGGCCGGAACACGATAAAAGGAGGCTTTCCTATGATTCGCAAGCGTATTCTTTCCCTGCTGGTCTGCGCCGCCCTGCTGTGCGGCGTGCTGGCAGGCTGCAGCACCTCTTCCGGCAGCACTGCCGCTTCCAGCTCTTCCGCTTCTGCAAGCGAGAGCATCCCCTCTTCCACCGTGACCGCCGACACCGGCAAGGTGGGCCCGCTGGACGCAGACGAGAACTCCCTGTTCTCCCTCTCTGACCGGACGATGCCTTTGCCCCTGCCTCGGCTGGGGCCCCGGCGTCCGGCTGCTCGCTGAAATCCGTCATTGCGGCGGCTTCCCTGCTGAAATGGGCCGATGGCTGCAACATGAGCATCCAGCCGGTCAGCGACATCAAAGATGCCTATACCCAGTGGTTCGACAGCCTGAGCGCCGATGACCAGCAGAGCTTTGCCGATGCCTGGCCGCTCATCAAGGCCGATGCCGAGACCCTGCTGACCGACAAGGACAGCATGACCGGCCGCATCGAGGATGCCGGTCTGGATGCCAAAGAGCTGCCCGGCTGTTCCGAGGAAAACTGGAAGGCCCTGGCCGATGTCATTGACGTACTGGTCCCGGCTTCCAGCGAGTATTGAGCGTTCCGTCTGCCCCTGAATGCAAGAGATAAAACAAGCCCGACGTTGTCGGGCTTGTTTTTATGTTCAGATCTTTTTCAGGGTGTACTGGCGGGTGCCCATGCCGATCTTTTCGGCCTGCTCCAGCGTTGCCTTCCACTCGACATTGGGGTTGGAATCCTTGAAGTTGTCGTGGTGGCAGTTCCAGCCGGGCTTTGCAAGGTTCTGGCCCAGCTGACTGTTGGGCAGGGGCTGTGCGTTCAGGCAGGCATCGGCACAGGCCTGATCCAGCGCCACGGGGTCAAAGGAGGCGAACATGCCGATATCCGGCAGGATGGGGGCATCGTTCTCGCCGTGGCAGTCACAGTTGGGGCTGATGTCCTGCACCAGGCTGATGTGGAAGCAGGGGCGGTCTGCACAGACGGCAGCGGCATACTCTGCCATCTTGCGGTCCAGCTCCTCGTTGGCGCTGCTGTCGATGGAATAGATGGCATCGAAGTTGCAGGCACCGATGCAGCGGCCGCAACCCTTGCACTTTTCGTAATCAATGACCGCCTTATTGTTCTCATTGTAGCGGATGGCGTCGGAGCCGCACTCCTTGGCGCAGCGGTGGCAGCCGCGGCAGAGCTCCTCCTGCACGGCGGGCTTACCGGAGGAGTGCTGCTCCATCTTGCCCGCACGGGAACCGCAGCCCATGCCGATGTTCTTGATGGCCCCGCCGAAGCCGGTCGCTTCGTGGCCCTTGAAGTGGGTCAGACTGATGAAGATGTCGGCATCCATAATGGCGCGGCCGATCTTGGCGGTCTTGCAGTATTCGCCGTTGGGCACGGGCACCTCAAGCTCATCGGTGCCGCGCAGGCCATCGCCAATGATAATCTGGCAGCCAGTGGTCATGGGCCAGAAGCCGTTTTCCTGCGCGCAGCTCAGGTGCTCCAGCGCTCTTACGGCTACCCGGGTACAGCGTGTTGCAGTCGGTCAGGAAGGGCTGGCCCCCCTGCTCCTTGCACAGGTCTGCCACCACCTTGGCGTAGTTCGGGCGCAGGAAAGCCAGGTTGCCCAGCTCGCCAAAGTGCATCTTGATGGCCACGAACTTGCCATCCATATCAATGCTCTTGATGCCTGCCGCAATGCACAGGCGGCGCAGCTTTTCGGTCAGGCTGGTGCCCACAGGACACCGGAAGTCGGTGTAATATACAGGCGATGCTTCCATAGGGATCTCCTCCGTTTTGACAATTTCAGGCGGCACCTCCCGCCGCCGGGTTCTCTCTTTATGGCTCCAGTATAACACAAGGCCGGGGCCGGTGCAATTGCCCCAGGGCGCAAAAAAGCCGCCCGGGCGGGCGGGGGGTCGGGGGCGATTTACGCAATGGCGGTGATGGCGGCCACGGCCAGGACGATCAGGCCCAGCACGATGCGGTAGAGGCCGAAGAACTTGAAGTTATGGCGCTTGACGTAATCCATCAGGAAGCGGATGGCGGCAAGGCTGACCACAAAGGCGACCACGCAGCCCACCACGAGAACAGCGATCTCGGTGCCGGTCATCGCAGCGCCGGAGAGGACGAACTTGACCACCTTGAGCAGGGACGCGCCCGCCATAACCGGGATGGCGAGGAAGAAGGTGAACTCGGCCACGCAGGCACGGGACAGACCCAGCAGCAGGCCGCCCACGATGGTGGCACCGGAGCGGGAGGTGCCGGGGATGATGGCCAGCATCTGCCACACGCCAACGATGAAGGCTTCGCGGTAGGTGATCTGTTCCAGCCGGGTGACATGCGGGGCGGTGCGGCGGTTCTCCACAAGGATGAAGAGGACACCATACAGGATCAGCATGGCGGCGACCGTGATGTAATTGTAGAAGCGGTTCTCAAACCAGTCGTCCAGCGGGCTGATGATGAGCACCGGGATGGTGGCGGCCACCACCTTGAACCAGAGCTGCCAGACGGCAGGTTTGGAGCAGACGCGGCCATGGCGCAGGCCGAAGGGCCAGAGCTTATTCCAGAACAACACCACCACAGCCAGAATGGCACCCAGCTGGATGACCACGCGGAACATGGACATGAATTCCTCGCTGGCGTTGAACTTGACCACCTGCTCCACCAGGATCATGTGGCCGGTGGACGAGATGGGCAGCCACTCGGTGATGCCCTCCACAATGCCCATCAGGATGGCTTTCAGTATTTCAAGAAACATGGGTTCTCCTCCCTGCAAAGCGGCACAGGCGCTCTGCACACATTCAGATTGGGTTCGCTTTCCAGTATATCATATTCTGAGAGCCTGCGCACGAAAAATCACAAATTTTATACAGGAGCACTGTCTGCTTTTTCTGTATTTATCTGCCGCCGGAAATATGCTATACTGGACACAACGTTTTTACCTGTGTTTCCTTCTGACACGGAATGCCGGGCCAGACAACAACAGATTTTGAACAATGAGGTGACATCCATGAATATTCTGGTGATCGGCTGCGACCAGGTGGGCGCGGCACTGGTGCGGGATCTGGAACGCATCGGCCATGATATTTCCCTGATCGAAAAGGACCCCGAGCAGCTCAAGCGGCTGGACAGCTTTGATGATTATTCCTTTGGCGGCACAGCCCTGGTGGGCGACCCCACCGACCCCGACATCCTCAAGCAGGGCGGCGTGGAGAACTGCGACGCTGTGGCCGCCGTGAGCGAGGATGACTCCGTGAACCTGATGGCCGCACAGATCGCAAAGAACATCTTCCGGCGCGAAAAGGTCATCTGCCGCGTCTCCGACCCGCATTTGCAGGTGCTCTACCACAAGACCTACGAGCTGGACACGATCTGCCCCACCATCCTGACAGAACAGGCCGTGTTCCGTGCGCTGGCGAAATAATGGAAACTGGCTCACCCTCTCAGTCAAAGCCTAACGGCTTTGCCAGCTCCCCCAAAGGGGGAGCCAAGAGATGGTTCAGGCAAAGTTTCTATATACTTTAAGTATTATGAGGTTTTTATATGAAAGTTTGTATTGCAGGCGGCGGGCGTGTTGGGCGGTATCTGGCCCAGAGCCTGCTGACGAACCACCATTCGGTGGTCATCATTGAACCCATCGAGGCCCAGTGCCGGATGCTGGCAGATTCGCTGGACATCCCGTGATCTGCGGCGATTCCATCAGCGTGGACACCCTGCGCACCGCCGATGTTGGCAGCTGCAACGCCTTTGTGGCCGTGACCGGCTCGGACGAGGACAACCTCGTGGCCTGTCAGATCGCCAAGCGGGAGTTCGGCGTGGACCGCACCGTGGCCCGGGCCTCCAATCCCAAGAACCGGGAGCTGCTGCACACCTTAGGCGTGGACACCGTGGTCTGCGGCACCGACAACCTGAGCCACATTCTGGAACGGGAGATCGAGACGGATACCATCCGCCAGCTGCTCAGCCTGGGCGGCGGCACGGCCAGCCTGAACGAGATCCTGCTGCCCGAGAACTTTAAGTTTGCGGGCAAGGCCATCATGGATGTGCCCATTCCCGGCGATGCCATTCTGGTCAGCATCACCCGCGACACCGAATTCATCATCCCCCACGGCAACACCGTTCTGCTGCCCTGGGACCGCATCCTGGTGCTGACGCAGGACGATACCCTGCACCTGCTGACCGATGCCTGGGAGCTGAACAGCAAGTGACGGAGCGGGAGCTGCGCCGCACGGCGCTCATCATCCCGCCCCGGGGCCGGGCTGTGCTCTGCTGCTGGGCCGCCATCCCGGGCCTGTTGGCGGCTCCCTTTGTGTTCTGGCAGAGCCTGCCCGCAGGGGTGGTGTTCTGCCTGCTCTGGGCCGCACTGGTGGCGGTGGTGTACCAGCGCGCCTGCAGCTATGCCGCTGCGCTGGGCGCGGAGACCCTGACGGTGTACTCCGGCATCGTCTTCCCGCTGCGGCGGGCGATCCGCCGCAGGGCCGTAACAGGGCTGTTCCGGCTGCGCACGCCGCTGCTCCGGCTGGCAGGGGGATCGGTGGTCGTTATCACGGCACCGGGCACGCGGCTTATTTTACCGGCGGTCCCGGCAGAGCAGGCCGCCGCCCTCACCCATGCCCTTGCGGAGGAGATCCGATGAATGAACGCCGCCTGCACCTTTACCGTCCTGCGGTTTCTGCGCAAGACGCTGGTGGTCTATCTGCTGCCGCTGGTTCAGGTGCTGTTTGAGCGGAACTGGACAGCCCTGCACACGGCGCTGCGGCAGGATGCGCTGCTGTTCCTCTTACTCTGCGCAGTGAGCTGGGGCATCCTGCGTGTGAGCAGCTGGAGCATGGATGACACCGGAGTCTTTCATCTGTACTGGCGGCTGGGCATCCGGCTGGATCGTGCCCTGCGGGGCGAGATGCTGGCGGCACTGACCATCGACCGGCCCCTGCTCTACCGGATGGCCGGGGCAAGCCGCTTGACCCTTTACCCGGTGGGCGCGGCGCAAAAGCACACCCTTTCGGTCTGCCTGCCCAAAGCCGATGCCGAGGCGGTGGCAGACCAGCTGATGCCTCTGGTAAAGCCCACCCTGCACCGGCCCGCCGGAGGGGAGCGGGCGGCGCTGGGCTTTCTGGGGGCCAACGGCCTCTCCACGCTGGCCCTGTTCGTGCTGGCCGTGCGCCAGACCCGGGATGTTCCGGACTGGAACCCTGCCGTTTTTGCCCAGATCCAGGTGAGCTTTCTGGCCCGCTTCGCGGCGCGGTGGCTCCCTGCAGGCGCGGCGTGGCTGCTGGCGGCTGCAGGCTTTCTGCTGGGGGCCAGCCTGATGCGCAGCTTTGCCCAGACCGTGCACTACACTGTCTGGCACACGGCCGACCAGATCGGCAGCCGGGGCGGCTGGCTGGGGCACTTCGAGTGCCGGGTGCGGACAAGCGAGATCAGCTTTGCAGATGTCCGCATCTCCCCCGCCGCCCGGCTGATGAAACGCTGGCCGGTCTTTGTAACGGCGGGCGGCTGCTCCCCCGAGCTGCCGCTGTTCGTCTACCGCAGCGGCGAGGAGGCATTGTTCCGGGAGCTGCTGCCGGAGTTCCGGATGCCGCCCGACCTGCTGGCCCGCACCGAGCAGCGCAGTCTCATCTTTTTTGCACCGGCAGGCATTCCCTTTGCCCTCTGCCTGCTGCTGACGCTGGTCTCGGCCACAGTGCTGCCTCAGCTGACCTTGACCCTGCTCATCCCCACGCTCTTCTTTGGGGCACTGCTGGCCGGAGCCGCGGCGGCTACCGGCGGGAGGGCCTCTGGCTGCGGGAGGGCCGCATGACCCTGCGGCGGCAGCAGGGGCTCTACCTGCACTGCATCTGTGTGTTTCACCCGGATGTCTGCCTGACCGCAGCACAAAGCCCCTGGGCTGCCAGTGTGGACCGCACCAACCTGACCCTGACCTTTCCCGGCTGGGTAAAACTCAAGGTGAGGAGCGTGCCGCTGCGGGATGCGGAGAAATTTTTCAGATTTATGGAAACGAATTAAACCTCTCAGCCGCCGATCGGCGATAGCTCCCCCAATAGGGGAGTCCTTGGCATAAAGATAACGTTATTGTTTTTAGGGGAAGTAAAATTGTTATGATTCATACGGTATTATTTGATTTGGACGGCACTTTGCTGAACACCATCGACGACCTGGCCGATGCAGGCAACTGGGTGTGCACAGCACGGGTGGCCGGAGTTTACGGTGGAGCAGTTCAAGCACATGGTGGGCAACGGCATCCCGAAGCTCGTGGAGCGGTTTTCGCCCGCCGAAGCCCGCACCGGAGCAGCTGGCCGCTACGCTGGCGGAGTTTACCGCCCGGTACGATGCCCACAAGGAGGACAAGACCGCGCCTTACCCGGGCATTGCTGCCCTCATTGACGCGCTGAACACTGCGGGCGTGCAGTGCGCGGTGTTCTCCAACAAGGCTGACCCGCTGTGCGGCAAGATCATCGAGCATTATTTCGGGGCAGGTCGGTTTGTTCTGGTGCGGGGCAGCCGCCCGGGTGTGCCCACCAAGCCCGACCCCACCGGTGTTTACAGCCTGATGCAGGACCTGCACGCAGACCCTGCCAACACCCTGTTTGTGGGCGATAGCGATGTAGATATCCTGACCGGGCACAATGCCGGTCTGCCTGCCATGGGGCGCTGTGGGGCTTCCGGGGCCGCGCAGAGCTGACTGCTGCCGGAGCCGATGCACTGGCCAGCGTGCCTGAGGATATTTTAGAATACGTTAGAACGCATTAAAGGAACGACCCTCTCCGGTGCTGTGAAGCACGGACGGAGAGGGTCGATTTTTATTTGCAGACTGTTCACAGGATGTTTCTTGCATAAACTCCCCTGTTTTCCTATAATATAGTTCCTATTTGAAACAATTGAGAAACGGAGGACTTGCCCATGGCAGCTGAAAAGAAAACTTCCCCCAATGTAGAGAGCCGCCTGCGCCACAACATCCTGAAAATGCCCCAGGAGGTGTATGCCGCCAGCGGCATCGTCATCAACGGGCGGCGGCTGAAAAGCTTTGTATTCACCACCGACCTTGCCATCATCCGCAACTGCGACGCGGACGCGGTGTTCGCGGTCTATCCTTTCACGCCCCAGCAGGCCATCAGCGATGCCATCATCAAGGCATCCTACATCCCGGTGTTCTGCGGTGTGGGCGGCGGCACCACCCATGGCGTGCGCACCCTGAACCTTGCCCGCGACGTGGAGAGCCAGGGTGCCATGGGCGTGGTGCTCAATTCCCCCATCTCTGACCTGAACCTGCTGGCGGTCTGCGGGTGGTGGACATTCCGGTCATCATCACAGTGACAAAAGAGGACACCAACATCCAAAGCCGCATTGATTCCGGGGCATCCATCCTGAATGTGGCCTGCAGCACCGACACGCCCCGGGTGGTGGCAAAGATCCGGGAGCAGTTCCCGGATGTGCCCATCATCGCCAGCGGCGGCAAAACCGGCGAGCATTTCCGCCACCATTGCGGCGGGTGCCAACGCCATTACCTACACTCCGGCTGTGCTGTTCTGATGGAGAAATATCGGGGAGAGTAATATTTCAAGAAATTTTTGAATTTTTGCGAAATAATTGTTGACAAATCGCGGTCGATTGGCTATAATAATAAAGCACTGTTCAAGTGCACAAAATAAATATGGCGGTATAGCTCAGTTGGCTAGAGCATTCGGTTCATACCCGAAGTGTCACCGGTTCAAATCCAGTTACCGCTACCACGTTACAGAGTTTCGCTAAGATAAGGGGGACGGTCGTCCGCAGTAGTGGATGATGGATGTCGGAGGTTTTAGCGAAGCTCTGTGTTTTTGAGGCCCGTTGGTCAAGCGGTTAAGACACGGCCCTTTCACGGCTGTAACATGGGTTCGATTCCCGTACGGGTCACCAAAAAGCTTCTGATTGAAAAATCAGGAGCTTTTTTCTTTTTGTTTTTTCTAAACAACAAAACCCCGCCGTCTGCATCACGCGGACGGCGGGGTTTTCAACATTTTATGAGTGCTTTGTGGAAAAGCTCAGGCTCAGCCCTTTTTGTGGGTGGGAACCATAACTTCCAGGCCGCCCATGTAGGGCTGCAGCACCTTGGGGATGGTCACGGAGCCATCGGCCTGCAGATGATTCTCCAGGAAGGCGATCAGCATACGCGGAGGAGCCACGCAGGTGTTGTTCAGGGTGTGGGCCAGATAGGTCTTACCGTCCTTGCCCTTGACGCGGATGTGCAGGCGGCGTGCCTGTGCATCGCCCAAATTGGAGCAGGAGCAGACCTCAAAGTACTTCTGCTGGCGGGGGCTCCAGGCCTCGATATCGCAGCTCTTGACCTTCAGGTCAGCCAGATCGCCGGAGCAGCAGTTCAGCTGGCGCACGGGGATTTCCATGCTGCGGAACAGCTCCACGGAGTTCTTCCAGAGCTTCTCGTACCAGTCGGCGCTCTCCTCGGGGCGGCAGACCACGATCATCTCCTGCTTCTCGAACTGGTGGATGCGGTAGATGCCGCGCTCCTCGATGCCGTGTGCGCCCTTCTCCTTGCGGAAGCAGGGGCTGTAGGAGGTCAGGGTCAGGGGCAGAGTGGCCTCGTCCAGGGTCTGGTCGATGAAGCGGCCGATCATGGTGTGCTCGCTGGTACCGATCAGGTACAGATCCTCGCCCTCGATCTTGTACATCATGGCATCCATCTCGGGGAAGGACATCACGCCCTGCACCACGTTGCCGTGCATCATAAAGGGAGGAATGACATAGGTGAAGCCCTTGTCGATCATAAAGTCGCGAGCGTAGGCCAGCACAGCCTCATGCAGGCGGGCAATGTTGCCCAGCAGGTAGTAGAAGCCATTGCCGGCAACGCGGCCAGCAGCGTCCATATCGATGCCGTCAAAGCTCTCCATGATCTCGGTGTGGTACGGGATGGGGAAATCGGGCACCACAGGCTCGCCAAAGCGCTGAGCCTCCACGTTGTAGGTGTCATCGGGGCCGATGGGCACGCTGGGGTAGATCATCTGGGGGATGGTGTACATGATCTCCTGGATGCTGTCAGCCAGCTTGGCTTCCTCGGCTTCCAGCTCTGCCATCTTGTCCGCATCGGCCTTGACGGCGGCGTTGTTGGCATCGATCTGTGCCTGCAGCTGGGCCTTCTGGGCCTCGTCGGTGCACTTCTTCAGCTGACCGAACAGGGGGCCGTTGGCCTTGCTCAGCTTGTTGCGGGCAGCCTTCAGGCTCTCAACTTCCTTCAGGCACTCGCGGTACTTTGCGTCCTTCTCGATGACTTCATCCACCAGAGGGAGCTTGGCATCCTGGAACTTCTTCTTGATGTTTTCCTTGACAGCATCCGGGTTGTCACGGACAAATTTGATATCAAGCATGATTTACTCTCCTTACTCTATTTCGGTTCGCATGGGGCGGGTAAGCCCGTTCCCATGCCGTTCAAAGGCGGCGTGCCGCCTTAGATCGCTATGTTTTTCTTCTCGGGCAGGCTTGCCTTCGTACAACCTCTCAGTCGGGCTTGCGCCCGCCAGCTCCCCTAGTAGGGGAGCCTCTGGCGTATACGAAAAGCTTCCATCGGCTGCCAAGGCCTCTCCTACTGGGCAACAACAATGACGGAGAGATTTAATCCTCAACCTGATATTGCCCTAATAAGTTTGCAAAAGCCTTCAGCTGCTCATCCGAGTAGAAGTGGACGGTCAGCTTGCCCTTGCCGTCGTGGTAGGCCACATTGACCTCACTGCCCAGTGCCTGCTTCAGGCTCTCCTCCACCTCCACAGGCAGGGTGCCGCGCGGGGCGGGCTCCACAGGCTCTTTGGGGGGCTTGGCCAGCTTCTTGCACAGGGCCTCTGCCTGCCGGACGTTCAGCTCATGGTCGGCAATGATCTGTGCCGCCTGCTCCTGCAGCTCCGGGGTGGGCAGGCCCAGCACCACCTTTGCGTGGCCCGTGGTGAGGAAACCGCTCTTCAGCAGTTCCAGCACCGTTTCGGGCAGGTTGAGCAGACGCAGGCTGTTGGCCAGTGCGCTGCGGCTCTTGCCCAGTTTGCGGGCGGCCTGCTCCTGGGTCAGGTCACAGCGGGTCATCAGCTCCCGGATGCCCAGTGCTTCTTCCACCGGGTCCAGATCCTCGCGCTGAAGGTTTTCCACCAGCGCCAGCTCCATGGCCTGCTCATCCGTGACATCCTTCACGACGACAGGAGCCTCGGTCAGGCCCGCCATCCGGCAGGCACGCCAGCGGCGCTCACCGGCCACGATGAGATAGCGGTCTACCCCGTGGGGCCGCACCGCGATGGGCTGCAGCAAACCGTGCTCTGAGATGCTGGCCGCCAGCTCTGCCAGTGTTTCCTCATCAAAGGTCTTGCGGGGCTGGGCCGGGTCCGGCTCGATCTCCCGCAGGGGCAGTGTCTCGATCCGGTTATCGGACTCAAAGCTGGGGGCTGTGTCCTCAAACAGACTTTCCAGGCCCCGGCCTAGTCCTCCTCTTTTTTTTGCCATAGGTTACGCTTCCCCCTGCTTCACTTGTTCCAGTGCGCTTTTCTGCTCGGCGGGGGCACTGTTCCCTTTTGTGCGGCGGCGTGCCGGTTCATGCGGGCGGTTGTTCTTTACGAACTCAATGGCGAGATCCATATAGGCCTCGCTGCCCTTGCCCTTGGGCTCATAGAAATTGATGGGCTGGCCGTAGCTGGGCGCTTCCGAGATGCGGATGGTGCGCGGGATGGTGGTCTTGTAGACCTTGGTGCCAAAATACTTTTTGACCTGATCCACCACCTGCAGCGTCAGGTTGAACCGCCCGGAGAACATGGTGAACACCACACCCTCGATGTCCAGATAGGGGTTGTACTTCTTGCGGATGGTCTTGAGGGTGCTGATGAGCTCCGACAGGCCCTCCAGTGCGTAATACTCACACTGGATGGGGATAAGCACGCTGTCGCAGGCGCACAGACCGTTCAGGGTGAGCAGATCCAGGCTGGGCGGGCAGTCCACAAAGATGAAGTCGTAGTCCTTCTGCACCGAGGCCAGCGCCTTGCGCAGGCGGCTTTCGCGGCCCGGCAGATCGATCATTTCCAGACCCGCACCCGCAAGCCGGGTGTTGGAACCGATGACATCGGTACGGAACTCGGTCTTGCGGATGGCATCCTTTGCCTCCGCCTCACCGATCAGCAGCTCATAAGTACCCACATCGACACTCCGCTTGGGAATGCCGTAACCGGTGGTGGTATTGCCCTGCGGGTCCAGATCGACGATGAGCGTCTTTTTGCCCAGAGCCGCAACGCAGGACGAAAGGTTCACGGCCGTGGTGGTCTTGCCCACGCCGCCTTTTTGGTTTGCAATTGCAACGATTTTAGCCACGCTCTTTGTTTCCTCCCGGGAAAATTATTTGTTCCACGTGGAACATTCGAGGCCGGGCCCCGCTGTTTTCCCACCAGCAAAGCCCCTTTAAAGACTAGTATAGCACATCAGCGCAGCTTTTTGAACCTGTTTCCTGATTATTTTGCGTAAAAACCCTGTGGAATTGCATTTTTTGTGAAAATTGCGATGCGTTTTATCTTTGCGCGGCTGCGGTTGGAATGCGCACCGTGTATTCGATATAGCCGTCCCGCTCTTCCCTGTGGGCCGTAGCTGGCACACCGTTGTCCGTCATCAGCCGGATGGCATGGTCGATGGTGTTGACAAAGATGCGCACATCCTTGACCATGGAGATGCGGTGTCTGCCCGGGGCGGCGGCATTGAGCACCTGCTCAATGTACAGGTCGGTTTGCCGGGCATTCATCCGCCGCTTGGCAATGGTGATAAGGGCTTCGCTCCGCCGGTTCTCGGGCAAGCGCAGGACAGCCCGGGCGTGGCGCTCGGTCAGGCCATTGTCCAGCACGAACTGCCTTTGGTCGGTGGTCAGCTGCAGCAGCCGCAGCTTGTTGGCAAGGGTGGGCTGTGCCATGCCCAGCCGCTTGGCCGCCTCGGCCTGGGTGCAGTCCCAAAGGGCGATCACATCCCGCAGCCCTTGTGCCTGCTCAAAGGGGTTCAGGTCTTCCCGCTGGATGTTTTCCAGCAGACCCAGCGCCGCAGTCCGCTGGTCACCGCAGTCACAGAGGATGGCCGGAATGGTCTCCATCTTGGCCAGCTTGCAGGCACGGAGCCGCCGCTCCCCTGCCACCAGCTCGTAACCGCCCTCGACCTTCCGCACCGAGATGGGCTGTAACAGGCCGTTTTCCCGGATGCTCTGGGCCAGCCCCGCCAGCTCCTTTTCATCAAAAACAGTCCGAGCCTGAAACGGCGAGGGACGGATCTTTCCACAGGCAGGGTGTAGATCTTTCCGGCAGATTTCTTCCATTCAAACATGATTCTTTCCCCTTTCGCTGAAATGTGACGCAATTTTCCACTGTTTCCCGGGAAACGGTGGAAAACTTACTCATTGCAGTTCCAGTGTACCAGAAATCAAAAAGCCCTGCCAGAAGAATCGTTCGGCAGGGCTTGGCATTTATCTTGCGTTTTTTCGTTATTTCAGCGGAGACTTTGCGATCTTTCCACCGTTTCTGGGGTAGACTGTCGGAGTTTGCGAAATCTTTTTGCAGAGGATGAGGGTTCGGGTATCGCCGCCCGGCAGATGCAGGGTGCGGGTCTCCTTATACTCACCGCCCAGCTTCCGGATGGCACCGCGGGCCGCGGCCAGCTCCTCCTCGCCGGAAGCGCCTTTCATGGCAAGGAAGCTGCCACCCACCTTGACCAGCGGCAGGCAGTACTCGGCCAGCATGGGCAGAGCCGCCACCGCACGGGCAGAGGCCAGATCAAACTGCTCCCGCCATGCTTTGCGGGCGGCTTCCTCGGCGCGCTCCTTGGCAAACTCCACCCCGGTCAGGCCCAGCTGAGCGCAGGCATACTTCAAGAACTCTACCCGCTTGCCGGTGGGCTCCATCAGGGTCAGCTCCAGCTCGGGCTTGTAGATCTTTGTCACGATGCCCGGGAATCCGGCACCGGCACCCACGTCCACCATCTTCCCTGCTACCTCGGGCTGGCTGGCAAACAGCAGGCTGTCGAGGAAGTGCTTGTCCTCAATGCCCTCCGGGTCGGTGATGGCGGTCAGATTGACCTTCTGGTTGTAGTCCACCAGGATCTGCGCAAAGGCATCCAGCTGGTCCAGCTGGCCCCCGGTCAGCGCAATGTTCCACATGGAACATTTTTGCTCTAATCTGTTCTTGTCGATCATTTATCTGTCCCTTTTCGTTTTAGGCAATTCTTTTCTCTTTCTACCAATGGCTCTCCTATCAGGGGAGCTGTCGCCGCAGGCGACTGAGAGGTTGTACAGAGGTTCTGCCCTCCTTCGTCAACCTCTCCGTCAGTGCTACGCACTGACACCTCTCCTGGTAGGAGAGGCCTTGGCATTGCATCAGGTTTTCTCTCTCACTGTTAAAGCAATGCTCAGCTGCGCCACATCAGAGGGCGAAACGCCGGGGATGCGGCCCGCCTGCCCCAGATTCTTCGGGCGGATGCGGGTCAGCTTCTCACGGGCCTCCAGCGTCAGGCCGGTCAGGTCAGCATACTCGAAATCTGCGGGAATCAGGGTCTTTTCGTGGCGGGCCACGTCACGGATCATCCGATCCTGCCTTGCAATGTAGCCTGCGTACTTGATCTCGGTCTCCAGCCGCTCGGCCAGCATGGGGGTGATGCCCTCGCCCCAGCCGATCACACTCGCCAACAGCGGATAGCTGATCTCGGGGCGGCGGAGCAGCTCCTCGGCAATGCCGCCCTCCGCGGCAGGGGTCAGCCCGGCTGCTTCCATGGCAGCGCGCAGGTCAGCAGTGCGCAGATGGGTCTCGTGCAGGCGGCGGCGCTCCGCTTCCAGAATGCTCTGGGTGTGCTGGTATTTTGCCCAGCGGTCATCCTGCACCAGACCATACTCCCGGCCAATGGGGGTCAGCCGCTGATCGGCGTTGTCCTGCCGCAGGGTCAGGCGGTACTCGCTCCGGCTGGTCATCATGCGGTAGGGATCCATGACCCCCTTGGTGACAAGGTCATCCACCAGCGTGCCCAGATAGCTGGTCTGGCGCTCCAGGATCAGCTGGCTCTCCCCTTTTGCACTGCGGGCAGCGTTCAGACCGGCCAGCAGACCCTGCGCGGCAGCTTCCTCGTAGCCGGAGGTGCCGTTGAACTGGCCCGCACCATACAGGCCCCGCACCACCTTGCTCTCCAGTGTGGCTTCCAGGCTGGTCGGGTCTACGCAGTCATACTCGATGGCGTAGGCCGGGCGCATGATTTCAATGTGTTCAAAGCCCTGAATGCTCCGGTAAAAGGCGTTCTGTACATCCTCAGGCAGGCTGCTGGACGCACCCTGCAGATACATTTCCTCGGTGTTCTCGCCGCAGGGCTCCACAAAGATGGGGTGCCGGTCCTTGCCCGCAAAGCGCACCACCTTGTCCTCAATGGAGGGGCAGTACCGGGGGCCAACCCCCTCGATCATGCCGCCATAGAGCGGGCTGCGCTGGATGTTGTCCAGAATGATCCGGTGGGTCTCGGGTTGGTATAGGCGATCCAGCATTCGACCTTGTTGTGCATGGGTGCATCCGTCAGAAAGCTGAAGGGCTGCAGTTCACTGTCCGGGTCGCCGGGCTGGCATTCCAGCTTGGAGAAGTCGATGCTTCTCCGGTGGACGCGGGCAGGCGTACCGGTCTTGAACCGGCGCAAAGGCAGACCGGCGGCTTTCAGGCTTTCGGTCAGGGCATTGGCGGCGTGCATCCCGTCAGGGCCGGAAGCATACCACGCATCACCGACAAAAATTTTACCGCCCAGGTTGGTACCCGTGGCAATGACCACACACTTTGCGCTGTACTCCCCGTTCAGCTGGGTCACAACGCCCTTGACATGGCCGTTCTCCACCTCAATGCCCACCACCTCGGCCTGATGGATGGCAAGGCCGGGCGTGAGTTCAAGGGCGTGCTTCATATATTCGTGGTAGCGCTTGCGGTCGGTCTGAGCGCGCAGGGCATGAACGGCAGGGCCTTTGCCCTTGTTCAGCATCCGGCTCTGCAGGTAGGTGGCATCCGCCGCAAGGCCCATCACACCGCCCAGCGCATCCAATTCGCGTACCAGCGTTCCTTTTGCAGTTCCGCCGATGCTGGGGTTGCAGGGCATGTTGCCAATGGCATCCAGGCTCATGGTAAACACCGCCGTTTTGGCACCCAGCGTGGCAGCAGCGTGGGCCGCTTCAATGCCAGCGTGGCCCGCGCCTATTACGATCACATCGTAATCTCCAAGATGATTCATACTTTTCCTATACTTTCCTCTATGGTTCAATCTGCTGTTACCCGGCAGAGCGGCTGGAAGTTTCTCCGAGGACCGTCCGCTGGGGTGGGACCCTGTTGCCGCAGGCAATAGGGCGGGCGATGGAATGGCCCGTTTCGTGTCCGAGGAGAAAGCTGCCAGACGGGCTGCCCTCCGTTACTTCCCCACACAGAACCGCTCAAACACTTCATTGATGACATTCTCCGACGCATTTTCGCCGGTGAGGTCACAGAGGGCAGCCAACGCATCGTCCACACAGACCGATACGGCATCCAGCCCGAACCCGCCGCTGACCGCATCCAGCGCACCGGCCACTGCATCCCGCGCGCGGGTGGCGGCGGCAAGCTGGCGCTGGCCCGAAAGGCTGGCAGCGTGGGGGTCGATGTTGTTGGTGCCCAGCAGGCGGGCAACGGCAGCGGCAATCACCCTGCGGCTCCCCTCTTCCTGGCAGCAGACCGGAAGCACCATGGCAAAATCGCCTGCAATGATCTCTGCGTCAAACTGAGTGGGCTTGTCCTCTTTGTTAACCAGTGCAATGGCCGGGCGGCCAGCACACCGCTGCGCCAACGCAAGATCCTCCCGGGTCAGGGGTTCAGAGCCATCGAACACCGCCAGGATCAGCCCCGCCTCGTCCAGCTTTTTCCAGCTGCGGCGGATGCCTTCGGCCTCGATCGCATCCTCGGTCTCCCGCAGACCGGCCGTGTCGAACAGGTTCAGCCGGATGTCCCCCAGCCGGACGGCCTGCTCCACCACATCCCGGGTGGTGCCCGCCACGGGGGTGACGATGGCCCGGTCGAACCCGGCCAGCAGATTGAGCAGGGTGGACTTGCCCGCATTGGGCCGCCCCACGATGGCACAGTCCACACCCTCCCGCAGGACAGCACCGGCATCATAATTCCGGATGAGGGTGTCCAGCTCTCCCTTCACGGCAGTCAGGGTGGATACCAGCTGGGCATCCTCCAGTGCGGGAACGTCCTCCTCGGGGAAATCCACCCAGGCAGTCAGATGGGCCTGCAGGGCGGTCAGGGCATCCTTTTCAGCCCCGATCTTCTTCGCCAGCGCGCCGTTCAGGGAGGCATTGGCCAGCGCCGCACCCTGTCTGCCATCGGCAGAGATCAGGTCCATAACGGCCTCGGCCTGGGTCAACCCCAGCTTGCCGTTGAGGAAGGCACGGCGGGTGTACTCGCCGGGGGCGGCGGGGGCGGCACCGGCTGCGATGCAGCTTTCCACCAGCCGCCGGGCCACCGCACTGCCGCCGTGGCAGGAAAGCTCCACCACATCCTCGCCGGTGTAGCTGTGGGGTGCCCGGAAGAAGAGGGCCACGCCCTCGTCAAAGGCCTCCTCCCCTTCCATGAAATGCCCAAACAGAGCGGTGTAGCCCTTGGCATCTTCTACCCGCTTTGCCGGGTTGGCCGGGTGGAACACCTTTGCCGCCACGGCATAGCTCTCCGGGCCGGAAAGACGCACCACGGCAATGCCGCCTGCGCCGGGCGCGGTTGCAATGGCCGCGATCGTTGAATGTTCCATGTTGGTGCTCTCCCTCCGCTCTCAAATCAGAATTATTGTATCACGAAGCGACGAAAAAGGAAAGAGACAAAAAGCCCCCTTCCAGTTTTCCACCGGAAGGGGGCAGCATTGTGCAAAACTCAGCGGAGTTTACAGCTCGATCTTGCCAAAGCTGAAATCGGCAAAATCATCCACGCGCTCGGTGCGCTTGGGTGCCACGGGTGCGGCAGTTTCTGCGTCACGGGGAGCATAGGTGCGCTCAGGCACGCTGGAAGGACGGGGACCACGGCTGCCTGCGGGGCGGCCATTGCGGGGACCTCCATTCCGGGGGCTGCTGCCGCGTCCGCCGCGGAAGCCGCCATTGCGGTTGCCGCCGGGGCGGCGGCCATTGCCCCGCGGGCGGCGCTCGCTGTAGGTGTTGTCGGTCTGAGCATCGGGAGCAGTGGAGTAGATGACCACACGGCGGTCACGGCCCTCCCCCTTGCTCTCGCTGCGCACACCCTCCATCTTGCCGATGGCAGAGTGGATGATGCGGCGCTCGTAGGGGTTCATGGGCTCCATGGCAAAGCTGCGGCCGGTCTTGCGCACCTTGTTGCCAATGCGCTGTGCCAGCACAGTCAGGTCATTCTCACGCTTGTCGCGGTAGCCGGCCACATCCAGGCCCAGCTTGATGTAATCGCCTTCCAGACGGTTGGCCACCAGGCTTGCCAGATAGGACAGGCTCTCCATGGTCTCGCCGCGGCGGCCGATCAGGGCACCCAGCTTCTCGCCATCCAGACGGATGATGGTGGCCTCGCCCTTCTGCACGGCGCTGAAGGTGACATTTTCCACGCCCATCAGGGCAATGACTTCCTTCAGGTAGTCCACAGCGGCCTTGACCTTGGCGTTCTCTTCGATGTTGATGGGAACTTCCGGCTCCTCACCCTCTGCGGCGGGATCAGCAGTCTCCTCAGCGGGGCGGCCTCCTCTGCCACGGGGCAGCGGCAGGCTCCTCGGCCTTGGGTTCCTCAGCGGGCGTTTCCTCCACAACGGGCTTCACCTCAGGCTCCACCTTCTCCTCCACCACGGGAGCGGCCGGGGCATCGGGCTCTTCCACGCTCACACGCACCTTGGCGGGGGTGGTCTTCAGGCCCAGAAAACCGGTTTTCTGGGGCATTTCGAGCACTTCATAGCTCACATTCAGGTCGTCGGCCTGCACGCCCAGAAGGGCGCAGGCTTTCGCGGGCTTCATCGACCGTCTTGCCGGTCGCTTCCTGAGTACGGATCATAACCGTCAATCCTCCTTCTTGTTTTCCAGCTCGCTCAGCGGAACGGTGCGCTCGTCCTTATAGCGCTCCTCATCCAGCTTGCGGGCATACTCCAGGCGGCGCTTGTTCATTTCGCTGGCGGAGATATTCTTCTCCACGACCTCGCCGGTCTTTTCATCCGTGACCTTGATGGTGGTGCTCTTTACACCGCTTCTGCTCCTTCTTACGGGTAGCCATCTCGGCGGCGACCTCCGCCTTCATCTTCTCAGGGTCGTAGATCTTCTTCATCAACAGGCTCTGCACGGTCATCAGGATGTTGGAAACAACGTAGTACAGAGCGCTGGGCACGGTGAAGCAGAAGACGTACATCAGCGGCATCATATACATGGTCAGCTTCATGCTGCCCTGCATCTCCTGGCCGCTGGCCTTCATGCTGATGTGGGTGGACAGGAACATGGTCACGATCGCCAGGACCGGGAGGATCAGCAGGGCAGATTCTCTGCAACCAGGCTGTACTGGGGCACACGGGTCAGGTCGATGCCAAAGAAATCCATGTGCTGGCCGAACTCGGTGATGGTAGCCACCTGATCCGGGGTGAAGCAGGAGGAAACGGTGCTCTCGCCTGCAATGACCTGTGCAATGATGTTGGTGTCGCGGGTCACGGTGGTAAAGCTGATGCCCATGGCAGTCAGGGCCTCACCTGCGGCGGTCAGGGCATCGGCACCAATGTGGAAGATGCGCTGCAGCGGGCGGTACACCACCTCGATAACGCCGAACATGACCAGGACGTTGACCAGCATGGGCATACAGCCTGCGGTGGGCTTGTAGCCCTGCTCCTGCAGCTTCATCAGCTCTTCCTGCTGCTTTTCGGGCTTGTCGCGGTACTTTTTCTGGATCTCGGCCACCATGGGCTGGAAAGCGCTCATGCGGGCCATACTCTTCTGCTGGTTGAGCTGGAGGGATCTTGATCACGGTGATGAGCAGGGTGAACAGGATGATGTCCCAGCCGTAGTTGGGGATCAGCTTGTAGATCCACTCCATTACATAGCCCAAGGGCCAGCCCAGGATGTACAAAGGATTCATAGTTTCGTCCATTCTGCCCCGCCTGTGGTGCGGGACGTTTAGATTTTATGAGAAGGACACCCACGGTGCGGAGCGTCACAAGAAGCATAAGAACGGATTAAACCTCTCAGTCAACGCCTGCGGCGTTGCCAGCTCCCCTAATAGGGGAGCCCTTGGCAAAACCGTCAACTGGATCGGGCTGCCAAAGCCTCCCCTACCAGGGGAGGTGGCATTGCGAAGCAATGACGGAGAGGTTGTACAAAGGAGCCGTGTATCATAAGCACGCTGCTTAACCGTGCCGCCCCCGGAACAGCTTTGCCGGGGACAGTCTCCGCTCCGGGCTCACCCAGCGGCCTTTGGGCGGCACCGGGTCAAAGCCCCACCGGCCAAGCGGGTTGCACCGGGCGATGCGCCAGGCGGTGAGCAGCAAGCCCTTGATGCAGCCATGGGTCTGGATGGCTTCTATGCCATACTGGCTTGCAGGTGGGGTAAAGCGGCAGTTGCGGCCCAGCCCCGGGCTGATAAAGCGCTGGTAGAACCGGATGGGCGCACAAAGCGCGTTCCGGCAGACGCGGGAGACGGGATTCACTGTTTTGCGGCCCGGTCTGCGGGCGGGACCGTGGCAGGGGGCTTTGCACCCGGCTGCTTTGCCTTGTCGGGCAGGCCAGCCTGGGCAAAGAGCCTGGCCACCACTTCGCTGAGCTGCCAGCTCTTCAGGCGGGGGGTCATGCCCCGGGCCACGAACACCAGATCATAGCCGCCGATGTTCTGATCCAGATGCTCATCAATGGCAGCCTTCATCACGCGGCGGGCGCGGTTGCGTTGGACGGCATGGCCGATCTTTTTGGTGGCTGTCAGGCCCACGCGGGTCTTTTTGCCGCGGGTCTTGAGCACATACAGCACCAACGCCGGGTTCACATAGGACTTGCCGCGGGCATACACGCGGCCAAACTCGCTGTTGCGGCGGATGGGACGATAGCGCACTGCTCCGTCGCCTCCTTTTCGGTTAAAAAATCGCAGAACTTCCCTAAAGGCAAAGTTCAAAATTCAGTATAGCAAAAAAACGCCGACATGAAAAGGCTGTCCGGGCGTTTTTTGTGCCAAATCTTTTGCCAAATTTTTAGTTATTCCGCGCGCAGAACGTCCAAAATAAGAAAAAGACCGCCAATTCAGGATCAGCAGTCTTTTGTGCGCATGTTCAATTCTGCGCCGGATCCCTGGCAAAGCGGGATCAGACGGTCAGGCTCTTGCGGCCCTTAGCACGGCGAGCATTGATGACCTTGCGGCCGTTCTTGGTGCTCATGCGGGTCAGAAAGCCATGAACTTCCTTGCGATGACGCTTCTTGGGCTGAAAAGTTCTCTTCATGGTTGTATCCTCCGTAAAAACTCGTCCCCGGTAATGGGGTATTTCTGGTCCCAAATTGGGGACAGGCTTGCAATTCAACAGTATATCGCACACTATCCCCTTCTGTCAAGCGTTTTTTTCACTTTCCAGCAAACTTTTTTCAAATTTCTTTGTGAAAAAGCTTTCAACTTTTTCACCGGTTCTCCGTGGAAAACTTTTCTTCCACCATATCTTGTGGCCAAAAACCGCCTTGAACACAAGAGCCGCGAGGGCACGATGGAGCGTCTTTTCTTATGTATTATAAATTACATTATAGAATATAGACGCAGGGAGATTTTTGTGGTATACTAACGGGGTATCAGCAGCATTGTTGAAAACTTCGACCAATTCAATGGAGTGGATGTTTTATGGATTCTTTCAAGGACGTTTTAGAGGCCGCCCAGGCATACTGCAAAACGCAGATGGCCGAGCCGACCTATAATCTCTACATCGACGGACTTGAGCCCATCAGCTTTGAGGACTCGAGCCATATCACCCTGTCGGTGCGCAACGATTTCATCTGCAAGATCGTCACCGACCGCTACCTCGGCCTGCTGAAAGAGGCCTTTAAGACCGTGCTGGGCTTTGACGTGGACATCACGCTGGTGGTGCCCAGCACCCCGCCCCATGAGGTGGTGCTGGCCCAGCAGTACGAGGCAAACCCCGCCTCGCCCCAGGGCAATTACGAGTTCACCTTCGAGAACTTCATCAAGGGTCCCTCAACCAGTTTGCGTTTGCTGCGGCGCAGGCGGTTGCGGCCAACCCCCGGAGCCTATAATCCGCTGTTCATCTACGGCGGCTCCGGTCTGGGCAAGACCCATCTGCTCACGGCCATCAGACCGAGATCAAGCGCACCCACCCGATTTCGTCATCATGTACGTTACCTGCGAGCAGTTCACCAACGAGCTGATCGCCGCCATCCGCTAAGCAGCCGAGGACTTCCGAATGAAGTACGCGTGGCCGACCTGCTGCTGGTGGACGATATCCAGTTCATCGCCGAAGGAGTCCACCCAAGAGGAGTTTTTCCACACCTTCAACTCCCTGCACGATGCCCACAAGCAGATCGTGATCGCCTCTGATCGCCCGGCCAAGGAGATCAAGAGCCTGGAAGAGCGCCTGCGCACCCGCTTTGAGTGGGGCCTGACCGCCGATGTCGAGCCGCCTGATTTCGAGACCCGCGTGGCCATCGTCAAGCGCAAGGCCGAGCTGCTCCACCTGGATCTGCCCGAGGATGTGGCGGAATTCATCGCCAACCACCTGAAGAACAACATCCGCCAGCTGGAGGGCGCAGTGAAAAAGCTGAACGCCTACTACATGCTGGAGGGCATCCAGCCTGTCATCAGCGTGGCACAGAATGCCATCAAGGACATCCTCAACGAGACCCAGCCCGTGCCCGTGACCATCGAGAAGATCGTGGGCGAGGTCTCCCGCACCTTCAACGTCTCCCCTGCCGACATCCGGGGCACCAAGCGGAACGCCAACGTTGCATCCGCCCGCCGCGTGGCGATCTATATCCTGCGCGAAGTCACCGGCATGAGCATGGAGGAGATCGGCCGGGAGTTCTCGGGCCGCGACCACTCCACCATCGTCTACTCCCTCAAGACCATGGAGCGGGACATGAAGAACGACCAGCACCTGCGCGAAACCGTCAGCGACATCATCAAGAACGTCAAGGCCTGACGGGAAAACAGGGGCAAAAGTCATACTCTCACAGGGGATGAAACCCCAAATATGGGGAGAAATGCAGGGGAATCCGGGTAAACAGAACAAGATATTGTGTTTAGACGACAAAGTTCTCCACTCTTTCCACCGAGTTTTCAACATTCAACTTCTGTTTTGCACACCCGCCGTGGAAAGAAAAGCAGCTCCAGCCCTTTCCACAAGCCTTTCACACTGCATTCACAAGCCGGTGGAAAACCACGGAGCCGCACCATTCCACATATTTTCCGACTTTTCCACATCTTCCCCAGCCCCTACTACGAATACTACAACAAGTTCAATATAGATTTGGAGGTTTTGTCCCTGTTTTATGGGAGAAAGAACCTCAAAACTTGAATCCAAAATAAGGAGACACGACGCGCAATTGAACATCATCTGCGATAAGACCCTGCTGAGTGCAGCCATCGACGGCGTTTCCAAAGCTGTTACCCTGCGCTCCACCATACCGGTACTGGAGGGTATCCTGCTGAAAGCCGAAGGCTTCCAGCTCACCCTGACCGGCTACGACCTGGAAATGGGCATCGTGACCACCATTGATGCCAATGTCAAAGAGCCCGGCGAGGTGGTGCTGAACGCCAAGCTGCTCAGCAGCATGGTCAGCCGGATGCCTTCCGGCCAGATCAACATCCAATCTACCGAAAACGGAAAAACCACCATCCAGAGCGGTGTGGCACAGTTCGAGATCCAGTCCATGAACCCCACCGATTTCCCCGAACTGCCCAACACCGGGGCCGAGGAGACCCTGAACATCAAGACCGGCGTGCTCCGCGATATGATCGAGCGCACCCTGTACGCTGTCAGTCAGGATGAGAAAAAACCTGCGCATACCGGTGAATTATTTGAGATCTCGCCGGATAAGCTGACCGTTGTTGCGCTGGACGGCTACCGTCTGGCCATTGTGGAGCGGCCGGTGGAAGCCATAAAGGAGATCCGCATTATCGTGCCCAGCAAGACAATGAACGAGGTCTCCCACCTGCTGGCCAACGACGACGAGGAGACCGTGCACATCTCCGCAAACCGCCGCTATGTGGTGTTCACCACTGCCGGTTACACCATCATGAGCCGCCTGATCGAGGGCGAGTTCCTCAACTACCACAACGTGATCCCCAATGGCAGCCGCACCAGCGTGGTTCTGGACACCAAGGAGTTCATCGAGACCATCGAGCGTGCCTCCCTGATCATTACAGAGCGTTTAAAAAATCCCCTCCGCATCAGTTTTACAGAGGGTAAAGTGGTGGTCCGCTGCCAGACCAATCTGGGCCGCGTGGTGGATGAATTCAACGCGCAGTGCGAGGGCGATGAGGTGGAGATCGGTTTCAACAACCGCTATCTGCTGGATGCCCTGCGCAACGCCCGCACCGAGCAGGTCAAGCTGGAGATCAGCGGCCCGCTGAGCCCAGTCAAGGTTCTGCCTACCGAGGGCAGCGACTTTTTGTATCTGGTCCTGCCTGTCCGCTTCAAGAATGATTGAGAGGCATAAAAATGCAAAAAATTCTCATCCATACGGAATTTATCAAGCTGGATGCCCTGCTGAAATATGCGGGCCTGTGTGAGACCGGCGGCGAAGCCAAGGAGCTGGTGCAGGGCGGTGCTGTCAAGGTGAACGGTGAGGTCTGCACCATGCGGGGCAAAAAGTGCCGCGCCGGGGATGTCGTCGAGTTGGACGGCCAGACCGTGGAAGTGGGACAGGGCCAGTAAACCATGCGCCTGCTTTCCTTAGAAGTAACGAATTACCGCAATATCGCATCGGCAAGCCTGACCCCGGGCCGGGAGCTGACTGTGATCTGCGGCAACAACGGCCAGGGCAAGACCAACCTGCTGGAGGCCATCTGGCTGCTGACCGGCGGCAAGAGCTTCCGGGGCGGCAAGGATGCAGAGTTGGTGCGGCGGGGCGAGCCCTTTGCCGTGCTGGAAGCCTCCACGCTCCGGGCGCAGCAGGAGGAACAGGAGCCTGACGAGCCGAACCGTGTCCGGCTGACGGTGGGCACCCCGGATTCCCAGCGGCCCGGGCGGTACGCCTCGGTGAACGGGGCAGCCCCCAGGCGGGCAGCAGGGCTTGCCGGCAGTTTTCCGGCTGTCGTGTTCGACCCCGGCCACCTGAGTCTGGTCAAGGGAGCGCCCGAGGGGCGGCGCAAATTTCTGGATGCCGCCCTCTGTCAGCTCTACCCCGGCTACCTGACCGTGTACCGCCGCTATCTGCGGGCCCTGCAGCAGAAAAACGCTCTGCTGCGCCACTCCCCTGCCGGGCAGGAACGTCCCTACGCCGAAAAAATGGCCCTGCTCGAGGTGCTGAACACCGAGCTTGCCGCGCAGGGGGAAGCCATCCAGCAGCGGCGGCGGGCCTACCTGGAACGGCTGGCTCCGCTGGCCTGCGCCAATTACGAGGAGCTTTCCCATGGGGCGGAGCGGATGGAGCTGCGGTATGCCGCCCAGTTTGAGCCGGGTGGTCTGGCAGCCCTGCTCAAAGCCCGCCAGAATGAGGAAGTCCGGGCCGGGCAGAGCCTGTGCGGCCCCCACCGGGAGGATCTGGAGCTGCTGCTGGACGGCCAGCCCGCCAGAGTGTTTGCCAGCCAGGGGCAGCAGCGCAGCGTGGTGCTCAGCCTGAAAATGGCCGAAGCCGCCGCCGCTGCCGCCATCACCGGGGAGCACCCCGTCCTCTTGCTGGATGACGTGCTCAGTGAGCTGGATGATGGCCGCAAGCAGTATCTGCTGACCCGGATGCGGAAAAGCAGACCTTCGTCACCAGCTGTGACGATACGGCCTTCCTGAAAACAGATGGCGAGGTCTACCGCATGAACGGCGGTGTCCTGAGTAAAATCTGAAATGGAAAAATGTTGCATCACTGCATTGCATAGAACGCGGAAAATGCGACAGAATATGCAGTCTGCATCTGCGGGAGAATATACGCAATGTATATCCATCTGGGCCGGGACTATGTCCTGAATGACCGTGATATCATCGGCATCTTCAATCTGGAGACCACCACTGTCTCCCCGGGGCGGGAATTTCTCAACTATGCCCAGAAGAATGGGGCCGTGGTCAGCCTTTCGGATGACCTGCCCCAGTGTTATGTTCTGGCCGATGCCCCTGTGGACACCGTTTATCTTTCGGAGCTGTCCAGCGGCCATGAAGCGGCGCACCGAAATGTCGTTCTGAAAAAATCAACAACGATCCAATCGATTGAAAAAATATCAAGTAAAGGGAGAAAGGATATGGCAGAGGAAATCATCACCAGCACCAATGTGGAAACCGCGACCGACCATGAGTATAATGCCAGCGAGATCCAGGTCCTGAAGGGTCTGGAGGCCGTGCGCAAGCGTCCCGGCATGTATATCGGCTCCACCGGTGAGCGGGGCCTGCATCATCTGGTCTACGAGATCGTGGACAATGCCATTGATGAAGCGCTGGCTGGCTACTGCAACCACATTGAGGTCAAGATCTTAAAGAATAACATCATTCAGGTCACCGACAACGGCCGCGGCATCCCCGTGGATATCCAGGCCGATACCGGTCTGCCCGCCGTCACCGTCGTTTATACCATCCTGCACGCAGGCGGTAAGTTCGGCGGCGAGAACTCCGGCTACAAGGTGGCGCGGTCTGCACGGTGTCGGCGCGTCCGTGGTCAACGCCTGCTCTGAGTGGCTGACGGTCAATGTCCGCCGCGACGGCCATGAATACGAGCAGACCTTCCGCCGCGGCGACCCGGACGGCCCCCTGAAGTGTCTGGGCACGGTGGCCGAGGGGGTCACCGGCACCCGCGTTACCTTCAAGCCCGACCCCGAGATGTTCAAGGACACCACCGTCTATAACTTCGAGACGCTGGAAAAGCGTCTGCGCGAGGAGAGCTTCCTGAACGCCGGTGTCAAGATCACCCTGACCGATGAGCGGGAGCTCTATACCCCGTTCTGAGGATGGCCAGGAGGGCGACCCTGCTACCGTACCGAGGTCATGTGCTATGAGGGCGGCATCAAGAGCTTTGTCACCTATCTGGGCGAAAAGCGCAATCTGGAGGTGCTCCACCCCAATGTCATCTACCTCAAGGGCCAGACCGAGCGGGGCATGGCCGAGATCGCGCTGCAGTATAATTCCAGCTACAACGAGCTGCTGCTGAGCTTTGCCAACAACGTCAACACCCCGGACGGCGGCACCCATGAAGAGGGCTTCCGCACCAGCCTGACCCGTGTGTTCAATGATTACGGCCGCAGCCACGGCCTGCTGAAGGATAAGGACGAGAACCTTTCCGGCTCCGATGTCCGCGAGGGCCTCATCTGCGTCATTTCCGTCAAGCTGCAGGAGGCGGAGTTCGAGGGTCAGACCAAGGCAAAGCTGGGCAATACCGAGATCCGCACCCTTGTTTCCAACATGGTGTACACCAAGCTGATGGAGTTCTTTGAGGAGAACCCCGGCGTGGCAAAGGCCATTTTTGAAAAGGCCACCCAGGCAGCCCGCGCCCGCGCCGCTGCCAAAAAGGCCCGGGAGCTGGTGCGCCGCAAGAGCGCGCTGGAGACCAGCCGGATGCCCGGCAAGCTGGCCGACTGCCGTGAAAAAGACCCCACCCGCACCGAGATCTTCATCGTCGAGGGTGACTCTGCAGGCGGCTCTGCCAAGATGGGCCGTGACTCTGCCATTCAGGCCATCCTCCCCCTGTGGGGCAAGATGCTGAACGTGGAAAAAGCCCGTGCGGACCGCATCTACGGCAACGATAAGCTGATGCCCGTTGTGCTGGCTCTGGGCTGCGGCATCGGCGAGGAATTCGATATCTCCAAGCTGCGGTATGATAAAGTGTTCATCATGGCCGATGCCGATGTTGATGGTTCTCACATCTGCACCCTGATGCTGACCTTCTTCTTCCGCTATATGCGCCCCCTCATCGAGCAGGGCCATGTCTATGTCGCCCAGCCGCCCCTGTTCAAGGTGCAGAAGGGCAACACCATCAAGTACGCCTACAACGATGCTGAAATGGCCATTCTCTCGCAGGAGATGCCCGGCGCAAAGGTCAACCGCTATAAGGGCCTTGGTGAGATGAACCCCGAACAGCTGTGGGAGACCACCATGAACCCCGATAACCGCGTCATCGTTCAGATCACCATTGAGGATGCCGAAAAGGCCGATGAAGCCTTTACCATCCTGATGGGCGACCAGGTGGAGCCCCGCCGCCGCTTTATCGAGACCAACGCCCAGTACGCGAAGCTGGATGTGTAAGCGTGCTCGCCCTCTCCGTCTTTGCTTCGCAAATCCACCTCTCCCAAAGGGAGAGGCCTTGGCAAAGAGATGAAGTTTACGTGGACTGCCAAGGGCTCCCACTTTGGGGGAGCTGGCGCGTAAGCGCCTGAGAGGGTGAGGATGCTTTCCTAAAAACGATAAACTTCATGTCAGTATGACATGGAGAATGTTCAACCCTACGGAGGAAACAATGGAAGAAGATTATGTGATGATACCGGGCAGCGGTACCAAAAAGATCATCCGCGATGTCAAGAAGGAGATCGAGACCGCGTTCCTGGACTACTCCATGTCAGTCATCGTGTCCCGCGCCCTGCCCGATGTGCGCGACGGCCTGAAGCCTGTCCACCGCCGCATCCTGTACACCATGCACGAGCGCGGCAACGACCCCAGCCATGCATACCGCAAATCCGCCGACACCGTTGGTGCCGTGCTGGGTTCCTACCACCCCCACGGCGACGCATCCGTTTACGATGCCATGGTCCGTCTGGCACAGGATTTCTCCCTGCGCTACCCGCTGGTGGATGGTCAGGGTAACTTTGGTTCTGTGGATGGCGACCCCCCGGCTGCTTACCGTTACACCGAGGCCCGCATGAGCCGCATGGCCGTGGAGATGCTGACCGATATCGACAAGGATACCATCGACTGGGACCCCAACTTTGATGAGACCAAGAAGGAGCCCAGCGTTCTGCCCTGCCGTTTCCCGAACCTGCTGGTCAACGGCAGTCAGGGCATCGCCGTTGGTATGGCCACCAACATCCCGCCCCACAACCTGAGTGAGGTCATTGACGGCTGTGTGGCCTATATCGAGGACCCGGACATCGACCTGCCCGGCCTGATGGAGCACATCAAGGGCCCCGATTTCCCCCGGCATCATCATGGGCCGCAGCGGCATCCGTGCTGCCTATGCCACCGGCCGTGGCAAGATCACCCTGCGCGGCCGCGCCACCATTGAGGAAAAGAAGAATGGCCGCGCCCAGATCATTGTGACCGAGATCCCCTACATGGTCAACAAGGCACGCCTCATTGAGAACATTGCCGACCTGATCAAGGAAAAGCGGATCGAGGGCATCAGTGACCTGAACGATGAGACCAACCGCAAGGGAATGCGCATCGTCATTGACGTGCGCAAGGATGCCAACCCCCAGGTCGTCCTGAATCAGCTGTACCAGTACACCCAGCTGCAGGATACCGTGGGTGTCATCATGCTGGCCATCGACCACAAGGTGCCCAAGGTGATGACCCTGAAGCAGATGATCCAGAAGTATGTCGAGTTCCAGGACGAGGTGGTGCGCCGCCGCACCCAGTATGACCTGAAAAAGGCCCGGGAACGCGCCCATATTCTGGAAGGCCTGAAGAAGGCCACCGACATTGTGGATGAGCTGATTGCCACCATCCGTGCCTGCAAGGGCGGCATGAGCGAGGCCAAGGCAGCCATCATGGAGCAGTTCGGCTTTGATGACCCGCAGGCAGATGCCATCGTCAAGCTGCAGTTGGGCCGTCTGGCTGGTCTGGAGATCCTGAAGATCGAGGAAGAGCTGGGCTCCCTGAACGCCAAGATCCGGGATTGGGAAGAGATCCTGGCCGATGATGCCCGCGTGCTGGAGATCGTCAAGAGCGAGCTGCTGGAGATGAAGCGTCGCTTTGGCGATGACCGCCGCACCGAGATCGAGACCGTGACCGGCGAGGTGGATATCGAGGATCTGATTGCTGAAGAGCAGTGCGTTTATACCCTGACCGAGGCCGGTTATATCAAGCGCCAGCTCAAGGCTACCTATCAGGCCCAGAAGCGGCGGCCGCGGCATCTCCGGCATGACCCGCAAGGAAGAGGACATCGTGCAGGAGATGTTCGTGGGCTCCACCCATGATTATGTCCTGTTCGTTACCGATAAGGGCCGCCTGTTCCGCATCAAGGGCTACACCATCGCCGAGGGCAGCCGCACCAGCAAGGGCACCAATATTGTCAACCTGCTGCAGCTGGCCGAGGGCGAAAAGGTCACCAACATGCTCTGCCAGAGCAAGGATACGGCCAATGAGGGCGGTTTTGTGACCATGGTCACAAAGCAGGGCCTCATCAAGCGCACCCCGCTGGAGCAGTATGCAAACATCCGCAAGAGCGGCCTGATCGGCATTGCCCTGAACGAGGGGGATGCACTGGCCTGGACAAGACTGACCTCCGGCCACGATATGCTCATCGTTGCAACCCGCAACGGTCAGGCCATCCGCTTCAATGAGGAGGATGCCCGTCCCATGGGCCGCAGCGGCCACGGCGTGCGCGCCATCAAGCTGGCCGAGGGCGACGAGGTCGTGGGTGTCTGCATCTGCCGTGAGAACGCCACCATCCTGACCGTGACCGAGAACGGCAAGGGCCGCCGGTCCGACATCGACACCTACCGCATCACCGCCCGCGGCGGCAAGGGCATCCGCAACTACGATGCCTCCAAGGACAAGGTCGCCGCGGTCAAGATCGTGGACGATGTGGATGACGTGCTGCTGAGCAGCCAGGAGGGCATCATCATCCGCCTGCACGCCAATGAGATCCCGGTGCAGAGCCGTTACGGCTCCGGTGTCCGTGTCATGCGTCTGGGCGAGAATGATAAGGTCATGGTCCTGGCCCGTACCGACCACGACGATGAAGCCCAGACCGAGACGGTCGAGGCTGAGGAGGGCGATGAGCCTACCGCAGAGCAGCTGGCCGCCATGGAAGCAGCCGATGAGGCCTCCGCCTCCGAGGCACCGGCTGAGGATTGAGCCTGTCCTGCCAGATAAAATAAAAGAGTTAGCCTGGACTTCTATCAGAAAATATGATAGACTAACGAAACAATCACAAAATCCCATGGGGGAGTAGCAGGCGCTGTTTGCAGACGGCGCAGCAAGTCAACACAATGACAGCACCGCTGTCTGGCTTGCTTTCATTTGCGAGACTCATGTGTTATGGTGCGGAGTACCACGCCCAACACATGGAGTTCATTTGTAAAAAATGACCCGAGACCGGACGTGCACGCGCGCCGATCTCGGGTTTTGTTTTTGCCGCACCGTAATTTTGGTCAGATTCAGGAGGCATTCAGTTATGGAATGGAGTTTTTTGTTTTTTCTCAACAGTGCACTGCTGGGCGTGGGCCTTGCCATGGACGCGTTTTCGGTCTCGATGGCAAATGGTCTGCATGACCCCGGCATGTCCCGAAAAAGGATGTGCATCATTGCGGGCACCTTTGGTGTGTTTCAGGCCGTGATGCCCATGACAGGCTGGGTCTGCGTCCATACCATCGTGGAGATGTTCTCTTCCTTTGAAACATTCATCCCCTGGATCGCCCTTGCCCTGCTGGGCTATATCGGCGGCAAGATGCTGATCGATGGCATCCGGGGCGAGGAAACCGAGGAAGCCGCCGCGCTGAGTGCCGGTGCCCTCTTTATGCAGGGCGTGGCCACCAGCATTGATGCCCTCTCGGTCGGCTTTACCATTGCGGAGTATGGCTGGCTGATGGCGCTGGCAGCTTCCGGTATCATTGCCGTCGTCACCTTCTTCCTCTGCATGGCGGGCCTGCGCATCGGCAAAAAGTTCGGCACCAAGCTCTCCGGCAAGGCCTCTGTGCTGGGCGGTATCATCCTCATCGGCATTGGGCTGGAAATTTTCATCTCCGGCGTGTTCTTCTGAAAAAAGGGCAAAGAAAACCGGCACAGCGTCAGGCAGGCGCTGTGCCGGTTTTGTTCCCCGTGGAACATTTTTAGGGGTGCATTATTTTTCCGGCTCAAAGTAGTCGGCATATTCCTCGGTGAGCTTGGAGCCCAGCCGCCGGATGCCGCCGTAGAGGTGGCGCTCCACCAGCGGCTCAAAGGCGGCAAGATCACACCGCTCAATGGCGGCAATGATGTTCTGGTGGTCGGCGATCACCTCGTCCAGCCCGCCGCTGGTCATGGTGTCCAGCATCCGGAAGCGGCTGTAATCGGCGTGGGCGTTCTGTAAGGTGCGCCACAGATACATTTTTCCCATGGCGGCAAACCATGTTTCATGGAGCAGGCGGTCTGCCTCATAGAGCTTGTTGTAGTCGATCTCCTCGGCGCGGGCCAGCGCGGCGTAGGCATCGGCCCGCCGCCGGATGAGCGCCCGCTGTTCCGGCGTACACTTGGGCGAGAAGTCCCGCAGGACGCGGGCTTCTACGGCGGTGCGCTCGTAGATGAGCTCATCCACGATCTCCCGGTTCAGCCGGGTCACAGTGGTGACCTTGTAGGGAACGATCTTCACCAGCCCGTTCTCCTGCAGCCGCTGCAGCACCACCCGGATCATGGAACGCGGTGCCCCAAAGCGGGCGCAGAGCGGGTTCTCACTCAGCGAACTGCCCGGCCGCAGGGTCAAGTCGATGATCTCCCGCTCCAGTACAGCGTAAATTTCAGCGTCGGTCTTGTATTGCTGTTCCATATCACTCACCTAGTTGAAATGATTATTCCTTTAGCGGGCTCGCCCTCTCAGTCATCGCTACGCGATGCCAGCTCCCCCAAAGTGGGAGCCCTTGGCAGTCCACGCAAACTTCATCTTTTTGCCAAGGCCTCTCCCTTTGGGAGAGCGGTGTCACCGCAGGTGACGGAGAGGGTGAGGATGCTGACCATGTGCAACAGCCTTATTCCAAAAACTCCTTCCACGGTGCGGCGGCGGGTAGGGGCAGAGAAAAGGCCATGGGCTTGCCGGTATCCGGGTGCACAAAGCGCAGCCCTGCGCTCTGCAGGGCAATGTCCCCCTTGAACCGGCTGCCATATTTGCCGTCTCCGTAAAGCGGGTGCTTCCGGGAGGCAAACTGCACCCGGATCTGATGTGTCCGCCCGGTGTGGAGCGTGATCTCCGCAAGGCTCAGGGAACCGTCCGGTGCCGTCTCCACGATGCAGTATTCCAGCACGGCTTCCCGCACCCCCTTGCGGGGGCGCTTTACCGGAAAGACCCGGCCCTTCCGGCTGTCCTTGAACAGATAGTCCCGCAGGATGCCCTCGGGTGGCAGCTGTTCGTCCGGCCCGCCTGCGATCACGGCCCGGTATGTTTTAAGAAAGCAGGGCTGTGCCGGTGCACCGGGGCCAGCCTCTGCCCTGCCGTCCAGAATGGCATAGGCCTGCTGGCTCTCCGTCACCTGTTTTGTCAGGGCAGCAGCGGCTCTGGGTGTTCTGGCATAGACCATCAGCCCCGAAACGCCGGTGTCCAGCCGGTGGATGACCCCAACGTATGCATCCGGCCTGCCCCACCGCTGGCGCAGGGCAGCGGGCACGCCTTTCTCACTGGTCAGCCCGGCGGGCTTGTCCAGCACCACAAGGGCAGTATCTTCGTAGAGAATGTTCACAGCTTGCCCTCGTCCAACAGGGCCTTGAGCTTGAGCACGCCTGCAATGGTCTTGCCGTCCTTGATCTCGCCGCGCATCACCATCTCATAGGCCTGGGTCAGCGGTACCCGGTCAGGGGTCAGGAACTCGTCCGCATCCAGATGCATCCGGGTCTCGTGCAGACCGGTGGCCACCCAGGTGTAGATGATCTCGGTATCATAGCCCACAGTGGGGTAGAACTCGCCCAGGGAGGTGTACTTGTCGGCAGTCAGGCCGCACTCCTCCTCCAGCTCCCGCTTGGCGGCTTCAAAGGGGTCCTCCCCTTTTTCCAGCTTGCCGGCGGGCAGCTCCCACAGCTCCTGCTGCATGGCGTAGCGGAACTGGCGCACCATGCAGATGGTGCCGTCCTCAAAGTAGGGCACGATGCAGGCCCCGCCGTGGTGATGGACCACCTCGCGGGTGGCGGTCTTTCCATTTTCCAAAAGGGCGGTATCCTTGGTCAGGGTGACCACCCGGCCCTCGAACAGCACCTCACTTGTGAGCGTCTTTTCAAAATGTGCAGCGTCCATCGTATTTGCGTCCTTTCCAGATGATAATGATGCTGGTTCAAGTTTACGGCAACAAAGCGCCGGTTGTCAATTCAAAATTGAGGATAAATGAAGAAAAACACAGCAAAAAAGCCGGATTCTTAATAATCTGTCAGGTTAGATGCAACAAAAGACACAAGCGTAAAAAAGCACCAAAAAATTTCTTGAAATTTTGTTGCGTTTTGCCAGTGGGTTTGCATTTACTTTGAGGGCGGAATTTGCTAATATAATATATGAGCAATAGTGCCTTTGGGGTTCTCCGGCCCCAGCGCGATTGCCCGCTAAAAGGTACCAAATTCTGAACAATGGAGGAAGAAAATGCCTAGAGCAAAGCAAACCATGGATGGCAATACCGCTGCCGCTCATGTAGCATACGCCTACACGGACGTGGCTGCTATCTACCCCATTACCCCGTCTTCTCCGATGGCTGACTCTGTGGACCAGTGGTCCGCAGCCGGTCAGAAGAACATCTTCGGCAACCAGGTCAAGGTCGTCGAGATGGAGTCTGAGGCCGGCGCTGCCGGCGCTGTGCACGGCTCTCTGGGTGCAGGTGCTGTTACCACCACCTTCACCGCTTCTCAGGGCCTGCTGCTGATGATCCCCAACATGTACAAGATCGCTGCTGAGCAGCTGCCCTGCGTGTTCGATGTTTCTGCACGTACCGTTGCTACCCAGTCCCTGAACATCTTCGGTGATCACAGCGACGTTATGGCATGCCGCCAGACCGGCTTCGCAATGCTGGTCGAGAGCAGCGTGCAGGAAGTTATGGATCTGTCCCCTGTTGCCCATCTGGCAGCAATCGAGGGCCGGGTTCCCTTCCTGAACTTCTTCGATGGCTTCCGTACTTCTCACGAGTACCAGAAGATCGAGAAGTGGGACTACGCTGATCTGAAGGAAATGTGCAACATGAAGGCTGTTGAGGAGTTCCGTGCCAAGGCTCTGAACCCCGAGCACCCCAAGATGCGCGGTTCCCACGAGAACGGCGACGTGTTCTTCCAGCACCGTGAGGCCTGCAACTCCGCTTACGACGCACTGCCCGCAGTGGTCGAGAAGTACATGGCCAAGATCAACGAGAAGCTGGGCACCAACTACGATCTGTTCAACTACTACGGCGCACCCGATGCTGACCGTGTTATGATCGCTATGGGCTCTGTCTGCGACGTTGCTGACGAAGTTATCGATTACCTGAACGCCAAGGGCGAGAAGGTCGGTATCATCAAGGTCCGCCTGTACCGTCCCTGGGTGTCCTCCGCTCTGCTGAAGGTCCTGCCCAAGACTGCAAAGAAGGTTGCAGTTCTGGATCGTACCAAGGAGCCCGGCTCCCTGGGCGAGCCCCTGTACCTGGATGTTGCTGCTACCCTGCGTGAGGCTGGCCTGAACGATGTCGTCCTGACCGGCGGCCGTTACGGCCTGGGCAGCAAGGACACTCCCCCGTCCTCCATCTTCGCTCTGTTCAAGGAGCTGGAGAAGGATCAGCCCAAGGAGCGCTTCACTCTGGGCATCACCGATGATGTCACCGGTCTGTCCCTGCCCGAGGTCAAGCCCGCTCCCATCACCGCAGCTGCTGGCACCAAGGAGTGCAAGTTCTGGGGTCTGGGCGGCGACGGTACTGTCGGCGCAAACAAGAACTCCGTCAAGATCATCGGCGACCACACTGATAAGTATGTTCAGGCATACTTCCAGTATGACTCCAAGAAGACCGGCGGCGTGACCATCAGCCACCTGCGTTTCGGCGACAAGCCCATCCGCAGCCCCTACTACATCAACCAGGCTGACTTCGTGGCCTGCCACAACCCCGCTTACATCCACATGGGCATGAAGATGGTCCAGGATGTCAAGCCCGGCGGCGTGTTCATGATCAACTGCCAGTGGACCGATGAGGAGCTGGGCCAGCACCTGAACGCTGAGGCCAAGAAGTACATTGCTGACAACAACATTCAGCTGTACACCATCAACGCCATCGATAAGGCAATCGAGATCGGTATGGGCAAGCGCACCAATACCATCCTGCAGTCCGCTTTCTTCAAGCTGGCTGACGTTATGCCCATCGAGGACGCTGTCAACTTCATGAAGCAGGCAGCTCAGAAGAGCTACGGCAAGAAGGGCCAGGACGTTGTTGAGATGAACTGGAAGGCCATCGATGCTGGTGTTGACGCGATCCACAAGGTCGACGTTCCCGCTTCCTGGTCCAACCCCGAGGCTGATCCTGCCCTGCTCTCACCGGCCGTCCGGAGCTGGTCAAGCAGATCCGTGATGTCATGGAGCCCATCGCTCGTATGGACGGCGACAGCCTGCCCGTTTCCGCTTTCGTTGCAAATGCAAACGGCGAGTGGGAGCAGGGCGCATCTGCATACGAGAAGCGCGGCACCGCTGTGAACGTTCCCGAGTGGGATGCTTCCAAGTGCGTTGGCTGCAACCAGTGTGCATTCGTCTGCTCTCATGCTACCATCCGTCCCTTCCAGCTGACCGCTGACGAGCTGGCAGCTGCTCCTGCTCAGACCAAGAGCCGTGACAACCGCCCCGCAAACGAGTACAAGTTTGTGATGGCTGTTTCTCCTCTGGACTGCATGGGCTGCGGCGAGTGCGTCACCGTCTGCCCCACCAAGGCAATTACTATGGTTCCTCAGGAGAGCCAGGCCGATCAGCAGGCAGTTTTCGACTACTGCGTCGCCAACATCTCCAAGAAGCCCAGCAAGTTTGCTGATGACACCGTTATTGGTTCTCAGTTCAACCAGCCCCTGCTGGAGTTCTCTGGCTCCTGCGCAGGCTGTGCCGAGACCTCTTACGCTCGTCTGATCACTCAGCTGTTCGGCGAGAAGATGTACATCTCCAACGCTACCGGCTGCTCCTCTATCTGGGGCGGTACCGCTTCCATCTCTCCGTACACCGTCAACAAGGACAGCGGCCATGGTCCTGCATGGTGCAACTCCCTGTTCGAGGATAACGCTGAGCATGGTCTGGGCCTGTACCTCGGCCAGAAGACCGTTCGTGAGAACCTGATCAAGCGCATTGCTGAGGTTGCTGGTTCTGACAAGGCTTCCGCTGAGCTGAAGGCTGCCTTCGACAAGTTCATGGAGACCAAGAACAACACCAAGGCAAACGACGAACCCGCCAAGGCTCTGATCGCTGAGCTGGAGAAGGTCGCTGCCGCTGGCTGCACCGAGTCCGCTGAGATCCTGAAGAGCAAGGAGTTCATCGCCAAGAAGTCCGTCTGGATCTTCGGTGGTGACGGCTGGGCATACGACATCGGCTTCGGCGGCCTGGATCACGTCCTGGCTTCCGGCGAGGATGTCAACGTCATGGTCTTCGATACTGAGATGTACTCCAACACCGGTGGACAGGCATCCAAGGCTTCCAACATTGGTGAGGTCTGCCAGTTCGCTGCTGCTGGTAAGGAGATCAGCAAGAAGAGCCTGTCCGAGATCGCAATGACCTACGGTTACATCTATGTTGCTCAGATCGCTCTGGGCGCTAACATGAACCAGGCTGTCAAGGCAATCGCTGAGGCTGAGGCTTATCCCGGCCCCTCTCTGATCATCGGCTACGCTCCCTGCGAGCTGCACGGTGTGAAGGGCGGCATGACCAACTGCCAGAACGAGATGAAGAAGGCAGTTGAGGCTGGTTACTGGAACCTGTTCACCTTCAACCCCGCCAACAAGGCTCAGGGCAAGAACCCCTTCACCCTGACCTCCAAGGCTGTGGATGCCGAGAAGTATCAGGCACTGCTGGCAAACGAGACCCGTTACAGCCGCCTGACCCGTGCATTCCCCGAGCGTGCAAAGGCTCTGTTCGCACGCAACGAGCAGGTTGCAAACGATCGTTACGAGCACCTGACCCGTCTGGTCGAGCTGTACAAGTAATCCTGTTTTCTGAACAATGGCTGGCAATGGCCGCAGCGGCACCCTAGTCCGCAAGGCGGCTGCTCCGCACTGGCGATTACTGCGCAACGCAGCAGTGCGAAACTGCGGCCCCGCCGCCCTGAACAGAGCATGATGAACGTGCAAACGAGCATTTGTGCAAACTTCTGATTTCATTCCCTCGCCCGCCGCGGCCCGCGAACCGCGCCGGGCAGGGTGTTTGAAATACCAAAGCGCCCGCGAGGGTCCTTGAAAGCACACCCCGCGTGTGTCAGGAGCATAAGGTCTGGCAACAGATACCTTGTTCCGCCTGCTGCATAAGACCTGCCCTGCAGGGATCTTGCCGCAGCCAAAAACGAATCCGTTTTTAGCGCCCCGCTCACTTTACAGTGAACGGGGCGTATTTTTGTGTAAGGAAACAAAAACCGCTGTACGGAATGTTCCATACAGCGGTTCTCTCATCCATATACTATTTTGCGGAAGCAGGAACGAATTCAATTTTGACCTGCATTCCCATACCGGCGGCAAGGCGCTGCAGCGTCCGCAGAGAAGGATTTGCGTTGCCGTTTTCCAGCTTGCTGATGTCTGCCTGAGCAATGCCGGTACGCTCCGAGAGCTCCTTCTGGGTCAGGCCGCTTACCTTCCGGGCATCGATCATTGCCTGTACCAGCGAAAGCTCTGGCTGAAGTGCCTCCCACTCCGCTTTGAATTCAGGGTCTTCCAGTTGTTTGTTGAGAAAATTCCGAAAGTCACTCACGATATCTTCTCCTTTCGTTCAAGATAGTCTGCACGATATTTTTTGGCCAGGGCAATTTCCTCTGGTGGCGTTTTTTGCGTTTTCTTGATAAAGCCGTTGGTCAGAACAATGCGCTTTCCAATGTAAAAGAAATACAGAACACGTGTGATATTGCTGCTCTGCTTAGCACGAATTTCAAAAATCCCGTCCCCAATAAACTTGGAGTAGGGCTCCCGCAGCTGTGGTCCGTTGGCTTCCAGCAGTGCGACAGCACCCAATACCTTTGCACGCATTTTGGTGTCAAGGGATTCCAGAAAATCATCTACCGGACAGTCGCCATTCTCCTTATGGTAGAAGTCTACATCGTAACATTCCAAGCGGCAGCCCTCCTCTATGGGATATATCCTATTTCTATAGTATATGATATATCCCATTTTGTCAAATAAAAAAAAAAAATATCTTCTCGCTATTTTACAATTTCTTCATAGGATTTTCATGCAAACCCGTGCTTTGGTGCTATACTACTGACATAAGGAACCGGGGCCGCAACCGATTCCTTGTACATGATTCCTCCTCACACCAAGGCAATATCCAAACAGAAAGCCCCTTTCAGTGGTCCGCAAGCACTGGAAGGGGCTTTCTGCGTGTTTTGGTGGAAATTCCCGCCTGATTCGGTGCATTTAGTTGACCGGCCTTTTGCGGCGCTATAATAAAAAGTGGAAAAGATCTTTAGGAGGTGAACGCAGGACAATGGACCCGGATCATAGTCGAAGATGCGGTTTTGGTGCGATAGGACGGGACATGGAGCAGGCTGCGTTCGCCTTTTTTGCCCGGTAAGAGGTGCTGTTCGGGCACTTCAGCGGGGAAAGGGCGCGGCTTTGTGCGCGAAGCCCTGGCAAGGGTGGATGCGGGCCGTTGGCGGCGCTTTGTTTTGCCCTGTACCAACCGCCGGAATACGGTAGGAGGTACGCAAAATGGAAATGGAAGAAAAGAAAAACGAACTGACCGAGGCTGCCCTGCCTGTGCAGGAGCTGCCCGCGGATATCCCGGACGAGGTGCGCCAGAAGCTGGCCAAAGATCTGAACGAGGAAGCCACAGAGGACCTGAAGCAAGACATCCGGGAAGCCGAGAAAGAGGAAGCCCGGGACGATGAGGTCAGGGCTGACCCTGAGATGCTGACCAAGAGCCGCCTGCTCAAGATGCTGGTAAAAAAGCAGTACGTCAAGCTGCGTGAGGTCACCGAGGAGGAGCAGCCCGCCGACTTGGCAGAGCTGCTGGAGGAGCTGGACGAGAACAACCGTCTGGTGGTGTTCCGCCTGCTGAAAAAGGAAGTGGCCACCGAGGCCTTCGCCTATATGTCCGATGAAGCCCGGGATGACCTGGTCAACGCCTTCTCCGACGTGGAGCTTGTCAGCGCCATTGAGGAGATGAGCCTGGACGATGCCGCCGACCTGCTGGAGGATATGCCCGCAGGCGTGGTCAAGCGGGTGCTGGAGAAATCCTCCAAGCAGACCCGCGAGAGCCTGAACAAACTGCTGAACTACCCCGAGAGCTCGGCAGGCAGCCTGATGACCCCTGAATATGTCCGGCTGAAAAAAGAGATGAATGTCCGGCAGGCGCTGGATGCCATCCGGCGGCAGGGCGAGAACGCCGAGACCATCTATATCAACTATGTTGTGGAGCGCAACCGCCTGATGGGTGTTGTCTCTGCCCGTGACCTGCTGCTGGCAGACCCTGATACCCCGCTGGTCGATATTATGGACGACAACGTGGTCACTGTGAAGGTCACGGATGACCAGGAGTTCGTGGCCCGTGAGATGCAGCGCTACGATTTTACCGCAATGCCCGTTGTGGACAACGAGGGCATGTTTGTGGGCATTATCACCATCGACGATGCAATCGATGTTCTGACCGATGAGAGCACCGAGGATATGCAGAAGATGGCCGCCATTCTGCCTGCGGATGAGGCCACCACTTATTTTGGCACCAGTGTCTGGACCCACGCCAAGCAGCGCATCCCCTGGCTGCTGATCCTGATGCTGTCGGCCACCTTTACCGGCATGGTCACCACCCATTACGAGGAAGCCTTTGTGAGCCTGCCCCTGCTGGTCTCCTTCATGCCCATGCTGATGGATACCGCCGGCAACTGCGGCAACCAGATCAGCACCCTGATGGTGCGCGGTCTGGCGCTGGGCGAGGTGGAACCCGCCGATTTCCTCAAGGTGCTGGCCAAGGAACTCCGCGCTTCTGCGATCGTGGGTGCGGTGCTGGGCCTGGTGAACGGTCTGCGCATCTACTTGATGTACACCTTCATCTTTGCCGGTCAGTATGACAATGTGATGGGCTACGCCATCGTCGTCAGCGTGTCGCTGTTCTTCAGCGTCATCCTGGCAAAGCTGGTGGGCGGTATGCTGCCCCTTGCCGCCAAGAAGCTGGGTGCGGACCCGGCCATCATGGCGACCCCCTTCATCACTACCATCGTGGATGCCTGCAGCTTGATCCTGTACTTCCAGATCGCGCAGGTCGTGTTCCGGAATATGATGTAACGTTTGATTTTATAGATAACCTTCTCAGTCAAAGCCTGACGGCTTTGCCTGAGAGGGTTGTTTCTTTGTTGAAAACTCGTTTTCCCGCTGTTTCCACAGGTCGATTTTTGTAGAAAATGGGTGTGGAAAACTACCGTCTCCTTCATTCCAACGGGGAGAAATTCAACGAGCGGATTTTTTGCCCGCTGTAAAAAGTAAATTTTCGGGTTTGACTTTCTTCAGAAAAAGGTGCAAGGTTCATAATTCCCCTGATTTTCGCAAAGATCCGCGCGGTACAATACACCATGTATAAACCGCTTCACAGGAAAATGTGGAAAACTCAGTGGAAAAAGTGGAAAACATCGTGGGAAAACCGGGGCTTTTTTCACAATTCCGGTGGAAAACCCAGTGGAAAGAGTGGATAAGTCCATCTGAATGCACCAAAAATGGATACAACCTGCTGTTTTAGCACTCGGATGAACAGACAGCCCGATCCCTTTGTTCACACCCTTCGCCTTGAATGGCCCTGACAATCATGGTACAATGAAAAAAGAGAGCGTTCCCGGCCAACGGGACATAAATTTTACGAATAACGGAGGCTTCTGCCTATGAACTGGATCACCAAGCTGGAACGGAAATACGGCCGGTTCTGTATTCCAAACCTCATCAATATCCCTCATCGGCGGCCAGATCCTGGTCTACGCCATTGAACTGTTCGTCAACCAGTATATTTCCTTTTATCTCTCCCTGAGCCGCAGTGCCCTGTTCGCCGGGCAGATCTGGCGGCTGTTCACCTTTGTACTGGTGCCTTTTTCGGGCGGCGGGCCGCTCAGCGTGGTGCTGGGCATCTATTTTACCTGGTTCGTCGGCAGTGCACTGGAACGGGAGGGGCGATTTCCGCTTCAACCTCTACGTCCTGCTGGGGATGGCAGGCGCGCATTGGCCTGCCTGCTGACAGGCTCTGCTGATACCTACTGCCTGTCCCTCTCCTGCTGGCCTTTGCCATGCTTTACCCGGAGCTGCAGGTGCTGCTCTTCTTCGTCATCCCCTCAAGGTGAAGTATTTCGGCATCTTTGCTGCCGTTCTGTGGGTGTTCAGCTTCCTGAGCATGGGGATGCTGGGCAAGCTGAACTATCTGCTCTGTATGCTGGGCTTCTTCTGTTCTTCGGGCCGCAGGCCTGGCATAACATCCGCGCTGGGTGCGCCGGGAGCAGTGGAAGAGGAAAAATCGGAGATGATGATTGATCGTCTGGAAGGCAATTCGGAATTAAAGACCAGCGTCCGGTTGATGCTGGGGGGCCGCCGCATGACCCACAGTGTTCTGCTGGTGGGCGAAGAGGGCTGGGAACCGGTTTGCGGCCCGCTGCGTGGCGGCGGATTACCTTTACCCCAACGGCGGCGCGCCCGCCGAAGCCCTGCTCCGGGGCGAGTGCTGCCGTGCCGTGGCAAAGGCCGGTAAGCGCGACAGCGGCCAGATCGAGACCGGCATCGTCCGGGAAGCCATCTCTGTGACCGGTATGGGCAGCGGCGGGCGGTATCTGGTCGGTCAGGTCACGGCCATGCGCAGCGAAATCTTCAACACCAGCCTTTCGGCAGAGGGGCGCGCAGTGCTGCTCTACCATGTGGAGCGGATGAACGAGGAATCGGCCAACGCCCTGCTGAAGGTCATGGAGGAGCCGCCCGAGGGCGTGCTTTTTCTGCTGACGGCGGATTCGCTGGCGGGCGTTCTGCCCACCATCCGGAGCCGCTGCATCAGCTTTGCAGTGGCGCCGGTCTCCCCCGCCGATTGCGCCCGCTACTGCACCGCACAGGGGGTGGACAGCAAGGATGCCGCCCTGTATAGTGAGCTGTTCGATGGCCACATCGGCACAGTGCTGGATGCGGCCCGGGATGAGGCCCGCCGGGCGCAGGTGGACAAGGCGCTTGCCCTTGCCAAAGCAGCGGCCGCGCAGGACAGCTATGCCGCCGCCGTTCTGCTGGCGGCCTACGAAAAGGATAAGGTGGGTGCCGCTGCTCTGCTGGCCGATTTCCGGGCCGTAGCGGCCGCCGGACTGCGCGGCAGCCCCCGTGCCCCGGTGCAGGGCGATGCCGCCCGCAAGGCTGCAGCCGCCGATGCGGCGATCCAGCGGCTGGGCGCACAGGTGAACCCCAAGATCACCTTGAGTGTGCTGGCAATGAAGTTCCGGACATTCTGATAAAAAAGAGCAGCCTTTACCCTCTCCGTCATTGCTTGCGCGAATGCCACCTCTCCCGAAGGGAGAGGCAAAACATCAAAGAGGGTAAATGCTGCTATATATGGAATAGTTCTCGGCTCTTCGGGGAGCTCGTCGAGCGTTAGCGAGACTGAGAGGGTGAGATCATCTTCTCCGTGCTTTTCTGCGCCGGCCCAGATTCAGTGAGCCGCCCCCGGCAACAAGGGTGAAGAAGCTGAGAACAGCCAGAAGAACGATGAGAGCCGCCATCAGGAGAAGCGTGGACTGAAGGTCGGTGCGAAAGTCGGAGACATACCCTGATGGGTCACAAGGTCTACCGTGCCCACCTCATAGCCGTCCAGATAAACGGTGGCCGTGCCAAGGACAGCCCCATCCTTGACGGTGGCGGAGATGTTTTCCTGGTCGTCGTAGGTAAAGGTTACCTTGTCGTCCGCATGGCCGTAGCCGCTGACCGGCGCAGCAGCGTAAAGCTCCACTTCCTCATAAGAGCGGCACTTCTTCAGGGGCGGTGGTCAGCGGGTCTCAGTGTCCACCAGCTCCCCGGTCAGAAAAGCTTGCAAAGGCCCAGTCCAGGATCCTCGGAGGCCTCCTGTAAATGTTGTCAAGGTCGGAACCCAGCACCACCAGCCCGTAGGTATGGCCATCCTTCTGGGCAAAGGTCACATAGCACCGGCCCGCCAGGGTGGTAAAACCGGTCTTCATGCCCTGATGTAATCCCGGTAGTAGGGTACCCGGGTTGAGCATCAGGTTGGTGGAGGTGATGGTGCGCCTGTTCTGGTGCAGGTTGGTGGCAGGCAGGGTATAACTCAGGGTGTTTGCCACCGCATATAGGTCTCATTCTCGGCGCAGGCCTTGGCGATCAGGCCAGATCGTGGGCCGAAGAGACGTTGCCGTAATCATACAGGCCGTGCACGCCGGTAAAACGGGTGCTGGTGCAACCCAGCCTTTGGCACGCTGGTTCATCCGGGCACAAAGGCGGTCAGGTCGCCGTCCGAAACATCACTGGCGATCACGCTGGCTGCGTCATTGGCGCTGGCCACCAGCAGGCCGTACAGCAGGTCGATGCGGCGCACCGTTTCACCGATGCGCAGGTTGATGGTGCTGCCGTTGGCGTTCTGGATGTCCTTGAACCCTGGGCAGGCTGGCGGGGATGGTGATCTCCGCGTTCATGTCCTTGCCGCTTTCCAGAAACAGCAGGGCTGTCATCATCTTGGTCAGGCTGGCAATGTAGCGCTGCTGGTCCGCGTTCTGCTCCAGAATGGGCTTGTCGATGTCCGCGTTGAACAGATAGACCGACTCGCCCTCGTTCACGGTCTGGATGGGCATTTCGTATGCGGCCAGACCAGGCAGGACAAGGGTCAGGGCCAGCGCTGCGGTCAGCAGCAGGCCGCCGCCCGGCGGAAGAGAGTAGAGTTCTGCATAAGCGTATCCTCCAACGGAAGCTCCCGGCTTCCCTGAATCAAAAACTAAAATACTATATAAAAGAATACCATAAATGACGGAAAAGAGAAAGGTGGTTTTTCACAATGTTGTTGCCTTTTGGTGGAAAAGTTCCCCGGGACGAGGGTGTGTTCGTGGCACCCAACGCCACGGTGCTGGGCGATGTGGTGCTGGGGCCGGGTTCCTCGGTCTGGTACGGTGCGGTTCTGCGCGGGGACGACGGCACCCTGACCCTGGGCGAGAACACCAATGTGCAGGATAATGCGGTGCTCCACTGCGACCCGGGCGGGGTGGTCACGCTGGGCAAAAACGTGACCGTGGGCCACTGTGCCCTTGTCCACGGGTGCACCGTGGGAGACGGTTCCCTGATCGGGATGCACGCCACCCTGCTCAACCACTGTGTTGTGGGCAAAAACTGCATCATCGGGGCCGGTGCGCTGGTGCCGGAAGGCAAGATCATCCCGGACGATTCCCTTGTGGTGGGGTGCGGGGAAGATCATCAAGCAGGTCAGCCCCGAACAGGCAGCCGCCAGCCTTGCCAATGCCGCCCACTATGTGGGGGAGGGCCGCCGTCACGCCGCAGCCCTGCGGAAAGAGGAAAAAGGTGAAAACGAGTGAGCGAAATAATTTCGTGCGAAGCTTAACAGAATTTTCACAAGATTTCACAAGAAAGTAATGACTTTTGCGCCGAAATCGGGTATACTATGAGCACAAGGGAGCGGGGCCGCAACCGTCTCCCCTGCACATGATTCCTCACACCAAAGCAATACCCCAAAACAAGAGTCCCCTCCGGTGTACCGCAAGCGCCGGAGGGGACTTTTGTTTGTCTGAAACAGCGCCCCCGGCGGAGCGATCCTCTGCCGGGGGCGCTGTGTTATATCAAGTTTCAGAGGGAACCGTAGATGCCGCGCACGGAGACCTCGCCGGTGAACACATGCTCCTCGCCGCTGTCGGTGCGGACAACAAGACGGCCCTCCTCGTCTACATCCACGGCCTCGCCTGCTCCCTGCCCGCCGTCCGGCAGGTCAAAGGTCACCCGCCGTCCGATGTTGACACAGGCGGCCTTGTACTCCTCCCGGAAAGGTGCAAAGCCATCCCGCGCAAAGGTGTACAGGGGCCGATCAAAGCCGAAATCCGTCAGGGCCTCGGCCAGCCAGCCGGGATCCTGCTCCAGATCAATCGCGGCACCCTGCAGGGCCAGCGAGGTGCCATGGGGCAGGTCGGCGGCATCAAAATAACTCTGCGGCTGGGCCAGGTTGATGCCAATGCCGCACAGGATGCCCCGGCCCTGCTGCTGGTAGCCGTAGCAGACGCTTTCGCACAGGATGCCCACGATCTTTTTGCCGTTCAGCAGCAGGTCGTTGGGCCACTTGATCTGGCAGTCCACGCCGTAGCGCAGGGCCAGCTGCCTGCGCACGGCAAGGCTGGCCAGCAGGGGCAGGGTGGCGGGCTGCGCCAGCGGCCCCGGATGGCGACTGTGTAGTACAGCGCCTTGCCCTCGGCGTTGACCCAGGTGCGGCCCAGGCGGCCCCGCCCGGCGGTCTGGTTGGTGGTGTATACCGCGCCCACCGGGCCGAACTCTTCAAAATGCTCTTTCATATACGCGTTGGTGCTGCCGCATTCGGGCAGATAACGCACCTCATTGATGCTCATTGCTGCGGTACCTCTTTGTGTGCAAAGCTGGTGATCTTGCCCTTGTCCAACAGCATCACGCCGTAGGTGTTGGGGCCGGTGTAGCAGCGGCCGCAGGAACCCGGATTGAACAGGAACACACCGTTTTTCTGGATGGCGATGGTTTGTGGGTGTGGCCGAACAATGCCACCTCAGCGCCGCGGGCGGCGGCGGCATCCGCCAGCGTGTCCAGATCGTATTTTACACCGTACATGTGACCATGAGTATAGAAAACGACCACCTGATCGAAGGCGGCCAGCCCGTCCAGCGGCTCCAACGCGCCAAAATCGCAGTTGCCGGCCACGGCGTAGACCTTCATTTTGGGGTGCAGGGGCAGCGCCTCTTCCAGGTCGCGCAGGCCATCCCCAAAAAGACAACGGCATTTGCATCGCTTTCTGCGTGCAGGATGCGCTCTACTGCACTGGCGCTGTTGTGGCTGTCGCTCAGGATCAAAAGTTTCGTCACGGGACTACGTCCTCCTTATTTATACGTATTAAACCTCTCAGTCGCCTTCGGCGACAGGCCAGGGTTGCGGCTCCCAGCATTCATTTCGTGTTGTAAACAACACTTATGTCTTGCTGGCCGCAGCCCCAACAGCAACGCCCTTGATCCGCCACTGGCGGCGGTTGTTGCTGTTGCTCCTGGTAGGGGAGCCAAGCACGTTCCTGTCTCCTGTCAGGAGGGGGCAATCGAAGCATGGACGGAGAGGTCAGTCTGCCTGCAAAGCAAGCAGCTGCTTGTACACTTCACTCTTGGAATACGGCGTGCCCTGCGCGGCGGCCTTGGCGGCGGCAGAGGCTGCATAGCCGTTCCGGTCAGTTCCAGCGCCCGCTGGGCGGTCTGCTCAAGTCAGCTCTTCCTCGGCTTCGGCGGCGGGCGCACCGGCCATCACCAGAACATACTCGCCGCGGGGTCGTTCTCGGCATAATGGGTCTGGGCCTCGCCCAATCGTTTATTTCAGATTTCCTCGTGGAGCTTGGTCAGCTCCGGCAGAGGTGATGCTCCGCTCAGGGCCGAAGGCGGCGGTCAGGTCGTCCAGCGTGGTGCGCAGTTTGTGGGGCGCTTCGTAGAAGATGACCGTCCGCTTTTCCCCTGCAGCTCGGCCAGCCGCTCCCGCTTCTGTTTTGTTCACAGGCAGAAAACCCTCAAACACCAGCGGGAGGTGTCCTGACCGGAGACGGCCAGCGCCGTCACACAGGCGGAGGCTGCCGGAACGGGCACCACCTTGATGCCCCGGCCAGCGCGTCCCGCACAATCACCTCGCCGGGTCCGACACAGGGCATTCCGGCATCGCTGCACAGGGCGCAGTTCTCGCCTGCCTCAATGCGGCGCAGGATCCCCTCGCCCTTCTGCAGGGCGCGTGCTCGTAGTAAGCTCACCATCGGCTTTTTCAGCCCCAGAAGTTGAGCAGCTTCATGGTCCGCGGGTATCCTCGCGGCAATAAAATCTGCGCGCCAAAGGTGGCTGCCACACGGGGCGGCATGTCATCCAGGTTGCCGATGGGTGTGGCAGCGATATAAAGAGTACCTGCCATAGTATCCTCCCATTTGATTTGTACAAAACCTCTCCGTCATCCCTACGGGATGCCACCTCTCCTGATAGGAGAGGCAAGCACATTTGGCTCCCCTACTAGGCCGCAACCCCGTGCTTGGCGCAGCGCCTGAGAGGTTCAGCGTCCATACAGTGCCGCGCCTGCCGAGATGAGCACATCCGGCTCGACCCGCAGCCCTGTTTTTCGGTTCTTCTGTGCTTCCACCAGAAACAGCCAGGGGGCGGCATCCGGCCGGTTCTTCACAAAGGCCAGCCGCTTGGGCTCCAGCCGGTTGGCCCGCAGGACTGCCAGCACCTCGGCCAGCCGCTCAGGCCGGTGGCAGAGCGAGCCGCCCATCCTTCAGCAGCCGGAGCGCGCGCAGACATCGTCCAGCGTGCAGTCTGTCTCGTGGCGGGCAGTGGCCCGGCCTGTCGGCGGCCTGCTCCCCTGCCGTGAAATAGGGCGGGTTGCAGGCACACAGGTCGTAGCTGCCCGCGCCCTCCCGGAAGGAGCGCAGGTCGGCGCAGACGGGCGTGATGTGCTCAATGCCCTGTTCGGTGCAGGCGGCGGCCAGCAGCGCGCTGGCTTCGGGCTGCAGCTCCAGCCCCAGGCAGGGGCCGCGGTGGCCCCGGTCGTGCCATTCCAGGCTCACGATGCCGCAGCCGGAGCACAGGTCGGCGGCGCGCCAGGCCCTTTGGCTCCGAAACCGAGGCAACGGCAGCGCGTCTGAGCCAAAGCGGTGCACGGCTGAACAATAGACTCTTGTTCTATTATACAAAATCTCGGTGGAATGTTCCATATACAGCACCTAAAATCCACTGCCAAAATATCGGGCGGAAAAATCGGGGAAAATTGTGCATGAAAGAAAAGCAGCAGACCCGCTTTTGACAGGTCTGCTGCTTTTGATGCGTTTTTTCAGTGTTCGCCGTGAAATTATTCAGCAGCGATAGCACCGGTGGGGCAAGCACCCTCGCAAGCGCCGCAATCGATGCAAGCGTCTGCATTCACAACTGCAACACCATTCTCAATGGTGACAGCACCAACGGGGCAAGCGCCCTCGCAAGCGCCGCAGCCAACACATGCGTCAGAAACCTTGTGTGCCATAATAAAACTCTCCTTTTATCACCCGTGCACTAGCTTTAAGAAGAAGTCTGCCCTCGCACGGTGCCAGCAGGCTTCCCCGGAATTCATCCTTGTCTGCATTCTAACACAGTGGAAAAAAAGGCAAGACTAACCGTGTGCCATAAAAGCCCAAAGTTTTATTTTTGTGGGGTTGCACAAAAGCAAGGCCTAACTTTGCGGGAAAATTAAGAGAGTTTTTTGGCGAAAATCACGAAGAATGGTTAGTTTTGTGATACTAACTGCCGTGATATCCCACTATTTTTCTGGGAATTATTTCTCTTTTTTGGGGCATTTGCCGCAGCCCACATTGCCCTTTTCATCGGCGGCTGCCACCACCGGGGCGGGGTTGCGCACACCGGAATAATCGTCGTCCGGGTCGGGGCGGCGGGGTGCCCGTTTGCCGCCGCTGATATACTCACACACGCCCACCTTATAGTAGCGCGGGGTCAGGGCTTCGGTGCCGCAGCGCACCCGCAGGTAGCCGGAGATGGGGTTCACTTCCAGCACGGTGCCCAGACCATCCGGGGTGCGCACGGTGCTGCCCACCATGGGCATGATGCTGTTCAGGTACTCGTAGGCGTTTTCCTCATAGGAAAGGCAGCACATCAACCGGCCGCAGGCACCGCTGATCTTGGTGGGATTCAGGGAAAGGCCCTGCTCCTTGGCCATCTTGATGGAAACGGGCTGGAAATCCTTGAGGAAGCGGCTGCAGCAGAAGGGCTGGCCGCAGATGCCCAGACCGCCGATCATCTTGCTCGTCGCGCACGCCGATCTGGCGCAGCTCGATGCGGGTGTGGAAGATGCCGGCCAGATCCTTGACCAGTTCGCGGAAGTCCACCCGGCCGTCGGCGGTGAAGTAAAACATGATCTTGGAGCGGTCAAGGGTGTACTCGGCCTCCACCAGCTTCATTTCCAGGCCGTGGCGGGCAATGCACTCCTGGCAGGTGTGGTAGGCGCGCTTCTCATCCTCGCGGTTCTGGCGCATCCGGCGCACATCCACGCTGTCGGCCATCCGGGTGATGGGCTTGAGCGCCTTGGAAACGGCGCTGTCGGCGATCTCTTTCACGCCCTGTACCACTTCGCCGCACTCAATGCCGCGGGCGGTCTCCACGATCACGTATTCGCCGGTTTTGATGTCGGCCCCGGCAGGTCGAAATAATAGCTTTTGCCGTTTTCCTTGAAACGGACAGAGATGACTTTTTCATACTGTTCCTCACAGGAAATTCCCCTATCTCGTAAAAAGGCCCACAGAAGGGCCTAAAGATCCATTCTATTCTTTAGTATAACATAACTGGAGAAAATATGCCATAGATGCAGAAAAAGTAGCGAAGCGTCTGCCCACGAAAACGTGACGGCCTGCCAAGGGCTCCCCTACTAGGAGCAACAGCAACAACCGCCGCCAGTGGCGGATAAAGGGCGTTGCTGTTGGGGCCGCCCAGCAAGACATAAGTGTTGTTTACAACACGAAAATGGATGCTGGGGCCGCAACCGTACCTGGCGCGCAGCTACAGAGTTGAAGCGTAAAAATTTTCATCCTCTGCAACATTCCGCCCCGCTCATTCGTATCCCACTTGAACTCCGTCTGAAATTTGATCTAAAAAACGTCAAAAAACTGAGGTATCATCCGGATTTCACAAAAGATTCTCAAGATTTGCTAAAGAATCTCCGGGCAAGCCTTGCAAGCCCCGGAACCGGGTGTATAATAGGGGTATCGCCTTTGATCCGCTCTGAGAAAAAAGAGCAGCCGCGCAATGCGTGGGAAAACACAGAAACGGTAGGAAGAAATGGAAAAATTCAGCGTCAAAAAACCGTTCACCGTTCTGGTTGCAGTCATCATGGTCATCATGCTGGGCCTTGTGTCCGTGCAGAATATGCAGACCAATCTGCTGCCAAACGTGAACACACCGTACCTGATGGTGGTCACGGTCTATCCCGGTGCCAGCCCGGAGCGTGTGGAGAACGAGGTCTCCGACGTGATGGAAGTGCGCTGGGCACCATCTCGGCGTGAAAAACGTCACCGCCACCGCAGCGAAAACTACAGTCTGCTGCTGATGGAGTTGAGGATGATACGGACATGAACAGTGCGGTGGTCAAGGTGTCAACAAGGTGGATCAGACCACCTCCAGCCTGCCAAGCACCTGTATGACCCTCCATCATTGAATATACCCTGAACATGAACGCCTTTATGACCGTGGCCGTCAGCCGCGAGGGCAGCGATTCCTATGAGCTGGCCGATTTCGTCAACGACACCATGGTCCCCTATATCGAGCGTCAGGGCGGCGTTTCCAATATTTCCGCCAATGGCCTGGTCACCCGGATGGTGCAGGTGCAGCTCGATCAGGAAAAGATCGATGCCATCAACGAAAAGCTGCTGGAAGTCATTGACGTGCAGCTGGCCGATGCAAAGGCCCAGCTGGACTCTGCCGAGGCTCAGATCGGGGCGGGCAGAAGCAGTATGAGACCCAGCTGGCCAATTACGACAAGCTGGTCGGTGATACCATCAACAGCCAGTATTCCGGCGAGCTGCAGGATTCCTTCATGCTGGTCAAGAAGCGGGCACAGGCCCTTCTGGAGCGTCAACCAGCTCATTGCCGTGGTCAACGAGCCTGAGATCCAGCAGGCCCTGATCGATGTGCGGGACGGCCTGCAGCGAGTCGTGGACAAGTTCAACGAGACCGGAATGCAGGATATCGATTCTCTGATCGAGATCGTGGCGGAGCTGCGCGATATCACCGATAAGCTGACCACCGCTCTGCAGGATCTGCAAGCAGCGCCTGAGGCGCGCAGGGCGACACCGCCAAACACAACGGCCGGGAGCTGGTCGATGACCGCAGGTGCAGCAGAGCCTGAGCAACATTTATAACACGCTGGAGAGCACCATCAAGGCCATGGACAACGTGCCCGGCCTGATGGATCAGTTCACCAGATCGTGGGCAGCTATTCCCAGCAGCAGCTGCAGGCCTATATCAAGTTCACCGAGGCCCGCGGATGCTGAACGATTACGAGAAGCAGCTGGAAGATGCCAAGCAGCAGTACGAGGATGCCAAGCAGATGGCCATGGAGAACTCCGACGTGGCCAAGATGCTGGATATTGACACGCTGGCACAGCTGATCTATGCCCAGAACTTCTCCATGCCTGCCGGTTATGTCAAGGATTCCAGCAACAAGTCCTGGCTGCTGGAAGGTCGGCGAGGAGTACGACAGCATCGAGGATATCTCCGGTGCCCTGCTGCTCCATGTGGACGGCTTTGGCGATGTCCGCCTGTCTGACGTGGCCGATGTGCAGATCATTGACAGCGCGGAGGACAGCTTTACCCGCCTGAACGGCGGAGCGCTCCGTGGTGCTGAAGATCTTCAGAGCAATTCTTCCAGCGCCGGTGAAGTTTCCGGCAACTGCGGCTGCCTTCAAGGAGCTGGAACAGAAATACGATGGCCTGCATGTGGTCGTGCTGTCCAACCAGGGCAACTACATCAGCATCATCGTCAGCAGCATCCTGAGCAGTATGCTCATCGGTGCGGCCCTTGCCATCATCGTGCTGGCCATCTTCCTCAAGGATATCAAGCCCACGCTGGTGGTCGGCATCAGTATCCCGCTGTCGGTGCTGTTTGCCGTGGTGCTCATGTACTTCACCGGCCTGGATATGAATATTATGACGCTGGCGGGCCTGTCCCTCGGCATTGGTATGCTGGTGGATAACTCCATCGTCGTCATCGAGAACATCTACCGTCTGCGCACCGCGGCGTGCCCGCTGCCAGCGCGGCGGTCCAGAACCAAGCAGGTGGGTATGGCCATCATGGCTTCCACCCTCACCTCTGTCTGCGTGTTCCTGCCCGTCATCTTCACCTCCGGTGTCATCAAGAGCCTGCTGCAGCCCATGTCCATGTGCATTGGCTACTGTCTGGCTGCTTCCCTCATCGTGGCCCTGACGGTTGCCCCGGCGGCCTCCTCTACCCTGCTGAAAAACTCCAAACCCAAAGAGCTCAAGTGGTTCGACAAGGTGCAGGAAAAGTACGTCAAGAGCCTGGAATGGTGCTTCCAGCACCGCTGGGCACCGTTAGCGCGCAGTGGTGCTGCTGGTGTTCTGCGGCTGGCGCGTGATGTCCATGGGCGTTGAGATGCTGCCCACCATCACCAGCAACGAGGCCATCGTCACCCTCTCCACCGAGAAGGATCTGACCAAGGAAGAATCTATGCCGTGGCCGAGAATGTCATTGATGCCCTGCTGGCTGTGGACAACGTGGAAGAGGTGGGCGTTACCACCGACAGCCGCGTGGCCGGAATGGACGTCGGCCAGCTGGGCCTGCCCCAGACCATCACCGACCTGCTGAAGCCGCCAACAGCTACGGCACCTACCAGATCAACGTGATGCTGGACGAGAGCCTCTCTCCCGGCAGATCGAACAGGCCCGCGAGGCGCTGGAGGAAGCTGTGAACGGCGTGGAGAAGTGCACCGCCACCGTTGAGATCAGCGGAATGCAGGAGCTGACCAGCCAGCTGGATATGGGCCTGACCGTTCAGGTCTCCGGCAACGACATCGACACCATGACTGCCCTCTCCGAGAAGGTGGTGGATATGGTCAACGAGATGGACGGCTTTACCAATGCCACCAACGGTCTGGGCAGCGGCGATGCCACCATCAACCTGCAGATCGACCGGGATAAGGTCCGCTCCTACGGCCTGACCGTGGCGCAGGTCTACCAGCAGATCGCCGCCAAGCTGACCACCACCACCACGGCCCAGACCCCCGTTGCCATCGATGGCTCCACCATGAACGTCCAGATCAGCAACAATCTGGACCCCATGACCAAGGAAAACATGATGGATATGACCTTTACGACCTCCGTCATGGCCGCCGACGGCACCACCGAGACCGGCACCTGCACGCTGGGCGATATGGCCACCTGGGTCACCGGCTCCACCCCGGACTCCATCACCAGCAAGAACCAGACCCGCTATATCAGCGTGACGGCGGACGCGGTGGAGGGAACCAATACCACCACCGAGACCCGCGCGCTGGAAAAGAAGCTGAACGAGTTTGCCGCATCCGATGAAATGCCCGAGGGCTGCAGCTTCTATATGGGCGGCGGCTCTGAGATCAACGGCATGGTGGTGGATCAGATGGGCCAGTGGATGTTCCTGGCGCTGCCCTTCGTCTACCTTGTTATGGTGGCCCAGTTCCAGAGCCTGCTCTCCCCCTTCATCGTTCTGTTCACCATTCCGCTGGCCTTTACCGGCGGCCTGCTGGGCCTGCTGCTCACCGGCCAGCAGCTGACCATGATCTCCCTGATGGGCTTCATCGTCCTGATGGGCACGGTCGTCAACAACGGCATCGTGTTCGTGGATTACGCCAACCAGCTGCGCATCGGCGGCATGGAGCGCCGCGCAGCCCTGATCGCCACCGGCAAAACACGAATGCGCCCCATCCTGATGACCACCCTGACCACCGTTCTGGCCATCTCCAGCTGGTGTTCAGCGGCGATATGGCCAGCCAGCTGATGAGCGGCATGGCCATCGTCATCATCTTCGGCCTGACTTACGCCACCCTGATGACCCTGTACGTTGTGCCCCTGATGTATGACATCCTCTTCAAGAAGCCGCCGCTGAACGTGGATATCGGCGATGAGAACCTTGACGACATCCCCGATGATGCCGCCGAGTATATCGCCCAGAACACCGCTCAGCCGGAGTAAGAAAACTTCCCCGAAGCACCCTTCACAGCCATGTGAGGGGTGCTTTTGTCAATCTGCTAAAAAAATCGCCGCAGCTTTGGCACAGTCTCCAAAATTGAGGGAATTCAATAAAAATATTGACAGGGTAGATGTAAAATGAGGTCACACTACGGAAGGTGTAGGGGTATGCTTTCTGTGTGGTAAAATATCATTTTACATTGGAGGTTCTACAAATGAAAATGCTCAAGAAAATCGCAGCAGCTATCATGGCAATGGCAACTCTGATGCTGACCGCTTGCGGCGAGGACAGCGCACCTTCCACCGTCTGCAGAAGATCGTGGAAGCAAATCAGAAGTCCGGTAAAGTCTACGCAGATATGACGTTGGTGGATAAGGAATCTTCTGCGAACTACGTGTATGCCATTAACGGCCAGAATATGTACGCAAAGATTCAGTTTACCGCAAATAACTCGATGGAAGTTGTCGTTAAGGATGGCAAGGGTTATTATAAGAATCAAGCTGGCCAGTGGGTTGAGTCTCTCTAGCATGGGCGAATCTCTGGAAGCAGGGTTCTACTGCTATTACTCCTGTTGCAGGTAACATTGTGGTTGCACCGGGTACAAGATTGAGGGCTACTGGCGAGACCATGTATGCAGAAACCATTGTATCGAATGGACAGGAAATTGCCTACTGCTTCAATGGCGATAAGCTGGCCTATATTGTCACGACCGTTGAGGGACAGACGATCACGCTGAAGGTCAATAAGTGGGAAAATAACTATGACCAGGCAATTCAGGATAAGCTGGATCTGAGAGGCATAAGTACAAAATCAAAATTCATACAAGCCCCGGAGCGCCTACCCTGGCCCTCCGGGGCTTTAACCTATGGGGCAGAACTTACAAAAACTCTCAAAATATTGGATAGAATCTCTTAAAAAATGCCAACACAGAAGGAGAAAACTGTGATATAATCAAAACAATAAAGGATAAAACAGAGAGTGTGCTGTCCTGAAAAAATACAAAAGGAGGCGAGCCCTATGGCACAGTTTTCTCTCAAGCCCTTTGGCATGACTCCAAACGGCGAAAGATCAATGAATACATCATCTCGAACCCCGGCGGGCTGGCGGTCAGTGTGCTGAACTACGGCTGTATCATCAAGAATATCTGGGTGCCCACCAAAGCGGCCGGTGGATGTGGTGCTGGGCCACGACACCTACGCCGATTACGTCAAGGATTTTGAATCGTCCGGCAGTACCTGCTGCGGCGCGTTCGTGGGCCGGTACGCCAACCGCATCGAGAATGCCGCGTTCAACGTGGGCGGCAAGACCTATCAGCTGGAAGCCAACAACGGCAAAAACCACCTGCACGGCACCTTCCCGCGCAAGCTGTATGAGGTAAAGACCTTTGGCGATACCCTGCTTCTGGAGGCGGAAAGCCCCGATGGAAGGATGGTTTCCGGGAAATCTAGAAGATCTCGGTGCGGTATATCCTCACTGAGGACAACGCCCTGCGGATGGACTACCGTGTCTCCTCTGATGCCGACACCATCATCAACCTGACCAACCACACCTACTTCAATCTGGATGGCGGCGGTGATGTGCTGGGCCAGAAGCTGCGCATCTATGCGTCCCGCTATCTGGAGGGCAACAACGAGACCTGCCCCACCGGCAATATCCTGCCCGTGGCGGGCACGCCGATGGATTTCCGGGCGGGCAAGCCCATTGGCCGGGACATCGACACCGGCTTTTCCCAGACCACCATGGTGGGCGGCGGCTATGACCACTGCTTTGTCATCGACAGGGGGCGGGGCCAGCCAGAGCCTGTGCGCTTGGGCTTCCAGCGATAAGACCGGCATCAGCATGAAGGTCTATACCACCCAGCCCGGCGTGCAGCTCTACACCGGCAATTTCCTGCAGGACTGCCCTGCCCCGGCAAGGCTGGCGTGCCGATGCAGAAATACGGCGGCTTTGCGCTGGAGACCCAGCACTTCCCCTGCAGCCCCTCCCACCCGGAGTTCCCCTCCACCGCCCTGCGGGTGGGGAAAGTGTTCGCGCCAACACCACCCTGCGGTTCTTCACCGGCAAACAGTGCGGAAAACTGTAAAATGCAGCCCTCTCATTCAAAGCCTGACGGCTTTGCCTGAAGGACTTTCTGATTTGCACAAAGCGTTCCATCACTCCATGTGCAAAACACAAAAAACGCTTGTAAATCAATGCACGGAAAAATAAATGGAAACAAAAATCCATCCTTATAAAATTCCCGTTACTTGATTCTGCGGCCAAAACGTTGTATCCTTGTGGCAGAAGGCGGGCCTGCCCCGCGCAAGCAACTTTGGTGACGAAGAGAGGTACTTTTATGGCAATTTTGGTTTCCGGCGGTGCCGGTTATATCGGCAGCCACACCTGTATCGAACTGCTGAACGCTGGCTTTGACATCGTGGTGGCAGATAACTATTACAACGCTTCCCCCGTGGTGCTGGATCGGGTCAAGCAGATCACCGGCAAGGACTTCCGGTTCTACCAGGCCGATATGACAAAGCACGGGGACGTGGAAGATCTTCACCGAGTGACCCGATATCGATGCTGTCATCCAGTTTGCCGCCTATAAGGCTGTGGGCGAGAGCGTTTCCAAGCCCATTGAGTACTACTATAACAACCTCAACTGCACGCTGGTCATTCTGGACGTGATGCGCCGCCACAACTGCCGCAACTTCGTGTTCAGCTCCTCCGCCACTGTCTACGGCGACCCCGCCAGCGTGCCCATCACCGAGGACTTCCCCGTGGGTGCCACCACCAACCCCTACGGCACCACCAAGGCCTTTACTGAGCGCATCCTGACCGATGTCTGCAAGGCTGACCCCACCCTGAACGTGGCCCTGCTCCGTTACTTCAACCCCATCGGTGCCCACAAGTCCGGCCTGATCGGCGAGGACCCCAACGGCATCCCCAACAACCTGATGCCCTACATCGCCAAGGTGGCCGTGGGCAAGCTGGAAAAGGTGCACGTCTTTGGCAACGACTACCCCACCCCCGACGGCACCGGCGTGCGCGATTACATCCATGTGGTTGACCTGGCCCGGGGCCATGTCTGCGCCATCAAGGCTGCAGACCAACTGCGGCCTGTTCATCTGCAACCTGGGCACCGGCCACGGCTACAGCGTGCTGGATGTCATCCATGCCTTTGAGAAGGCCTGCGGCAAGAAGCTCCCCTATGTGATCGATCCCCGCCGCCCCGGCGATATCGCCGAGTGCTATGCCGACCCCACCAAGGCCAAGAACGAGCTGGGCTGGGTGGCTGAGTACGGCATCGAGGAGATGTGTGCCGACAGCTGGAACTGGCAGAAAAACAACCCCGACGGCTATCACACCGTGAAGTAAACAGAACTGTTCTCAAAACGCACCTTTGAACGTGAAAATTCAGGTGCGTTTTCTTTGCCCGGAAACCTGCCGGAACAGGGAAAGATTTCTACAAAAACAGCGGGGACAGGCGGGAATTTTTGCCGCTTCCTGCCTTGACAATGCCTTTGAGTTAGCATATATTAAGACTGTTCACATACACTAACATTTTGTCGAAGGAAAGGCATCTGCCATGACATTAAAGGAACTGAAGATCGGCGAAAGTGCCGTGATTGATACAGTGGGCGGAACGGGAGAACTCCGCCAGCATTTTCTGGATATGGGGCTGATTCCCGGCGAGAAGGTCACGCTGGTGAAATTTGCGCCCATGGGGACCCCATGGGCTGCAGATCCACGGCTATGAGCTGACCCTGCGGCTGGACGATGCGGCACGGATCGAGATCACCCTGGCGGAAGCACCCGCAGCAGCTCCGGCACGGAAGGTAACCGGATGGTGGAACACCCGGGCCTGGGCGAGGGCGGCCGCTACCACACCAAAAAGGGCGAACACCCGCTGCCGGATGGAACGGTGCTGACATTTGCGCTGGCCGGAAATCAGAACTGCGGCAAAACGACCCTGTTCAACCAGCTCACCGGCTCCAACCAGCATGTGGGCAACTTTCCGGGCGTGACGGTGGACCGCAAGAGCGGTGCCATCCGGGAACACCCCGATACCGAAGTCACCGACCTGCCCGGCATCTACTCCATGTCGCCCTATTCCAGCGAGGAGATCGTGACCCGGCAGTTCATCATTGGCGAAAAGCCCACGGGCATCATCAACATCGTGGATGCCACCAACATCGAGCGCAACCTGTACTTAACGATGCAGCTGATGGAGCTGGACACCCCCATGGTGCTGGCACTGAATATGATGGATGAGGTGCGCGGCAACGGCGGCACCATCAACATCAACGAGATGGAAGCGATGCTGGGCATCCCGGTGGTCCCCATTTCCGCCGCCAAGAACGAGGGCGTGGATGAGCTGGTGGATCACGCCATCCATGTGGCAAAGTATCAGGAGCGTCCGGGCCGGATGGACTTCTGCGGCGAGGATGACCACGGTGGTGCGGTTCACCGCTGCATCCACGGCATCATCCACCTCATCGAGGACCACGCCCGGGCTGCGGGGATCCCGGTGCGCTTTGCCGCCACAAAGCTGGTGGAGGGCGACCCCCGCATTGAGGAGGCCCTGAAGCTGGATCAGAACGAAAAAGAGATGATCGAGCATATCATCCTGCAGATGGAGCAGGATCGCGGTCTGGACCGCGCCGCCGCCATTGCAGACATGCGGTTCCACTTTATCCACCAGCTGGTGAATCAGACCGTGGTAAAGCCCCACCAGAGCAAGGAGCAGCTGCGCAGGCGCAAGGATCGACCGCTTCCTCACCGGAAAATATACGGCGATTCCGGCGTTCGTGGGCATTATGGCGCTGGTGTTCTATCTGACCTTCGGTGTGATCGGCGCGGGGCTGCAAGGCCTGCTGGAACTGGGCATTGAGAACCTGACGATCCTTGTGGACAATGCCCTGACGGCGTGGAACGTCAACGATGCAGTGCATTCGCTGGTGATCGACGGCATCTTTACCGGCGTGGGCAGTGTGCTGAGCTTCCTGCCCATCATCGTGACCCTGTTCTTCTTCCTTTCCCTGCTGGAGGATACCGGCTATATGGCCCGCGTGGCCTTTGTGATGGACAAGCTGCTGCGGCGCATCGGTCTTTCGGGCCGCAGCATCGTGCCCATGCTCATCGGCTTTGGCTGCACGGTTCCCGGTGTGATGGCAAGCCGCACGCTGCCCTCGGAGCGGGACCGAAAAATGACCATCCTGCTCACGCCCTTTATGAGCTGTTCGGCCAAACTCCCGATCTACAGCCTGTTTGCGGTGACCTTCTTCCCGGAGTACGCCGCACTGGTCATGAGTGGGCCTGTATTTCCTGGGCATCCTTGTGGGCATCGGAATGGCCTTTCTGCTCAAGGGAACGCTGTTCAAAGGCGAGGCCGTGCCCTTTGTCATGGAGCTGCCCAACTACCGCCTGCCCGGCCTGAAAAATGTGGCCCAGCTGCTCTGGGAAAAGGCCCGGGATTTCCTCGAGCGTGCCTTTACGGTCATCTTCCTGGCAACCATCGTCATCTGGTTCCTGCAGAACTTTGACTTCCAGCTCAGCCTGACCGCAGACCCGCAGGAGAGCATCCTGGCCTGGATCGCCAGCGGCATCGCGCCGTTGTTCGCACCGCTGGGCTTTGGCGACTGGCGGGTGTCCACGGCGCTGATCACCGGCTTTATGGCAAAGGAGAGCGTTGTCTCTACCCTTACCATCCTGTATGGCTCCTCTGCCGCACTGGGCGCGGCGCTCAGCCCGGCGGCAGCGGCTCCCCTGCTGGTGTTCTGCCTGCTCTATACTCCCTGCATCGCCGCTGTGGCATCGGTCAAGCGGGAGATGGGCGGCGCTGGGCCACTGTTATGGTCGTAAACCAGTGCGTTGTGGCATGGCTTGCCGCGCTCGTTGTGCGGTTCCTCGCCGTGGCAGTGCTGTGACCCTGCCCTGAAGCATATCAAAAGCCCGTACCGTGAAAATCTTCATGGTGCGGGCTTTTTGCGTTGGACAAAGTATATGGAGCAGGAGATTTTACGCTGCCTGCCCTTGACAACAGAGATTCCCTGTGCTAAAATACTTCAAAAATGAACAATGCAAAAAGAGAAAAAGAAGGGTGCGGAATGCGTGAGCTGAACCCCAGTGTGGAATTTGCCAACAAGACGGGCCTTGTGTACAGCGCTGTCTGCAAGCCGCTGTGCCAGAAGCTGCACCTGCCGCAGACAGCGTTTGATATCCTGATGTTCCTTGCCAACAACCCCAACTACACGACCGCCCGCGATATCGTGGAGGTGCGCCACATCAAGGCGAACCTTGTCTCGGTGAATGTGGACAAGCTGGTGCAGGAGGGCTTTCTGGAGCGCCGTCCGGTGCCGGGTGACCGCCGCAAAACGGAGCTTGCCTGCACCGAAAAGGCGCAGTCCATCATCGAACAGGGCCGCAGGATGCAGGATGATTTCATCCGCCGCCTGATGGCAGGGCTGGAGGAAGAAAAACTCGAGATATTTTTTGAAGTCATCGATACGATGAGCGAAAATCTGGATGCGATCCTGGAAGGAGAAAAATAAGATGAATCTGCTGTTTACCATCATTGTTACCTTTTTTGCCGGAATGGGCGCGGGCCTGGGCACCGGCTTTGCGGGCATGAGCGCCGCCGCGGTCATCAGCCCGATGCTCATCACTTTCCTGGGGATGGACCCCTATATGGCGGTCGGCATTGCCCTTTCCTCGGATGTGCTGGCCAGTGCGGTATCTGCCTTCACCTACCACAAAAACAAAAACCTGGATATCAAAAACGGCCTGATCATGATGGCCAGTGTGCTGCTGTTCACCGTGGTGGGCAGCTGGGTGGCAAGCCTGGTGCCTTCCACCACCATGGGCAGCTTCTCGGTGTTTATGACATTCCTGCTGGGCATTAAATTCATCGTCAAGCCCGTTATGACCACCAAAGAAGCCATGCAGGGGGTCTCTGCTGAGAAGCGTGCCCTTCAGTCTGTCGTCTGCGGCGTGGTCATCGGAATGATCTGCGGCTTTATTGGTGCCGGCGGCGGCATGATGATGCTGCTCATCCTGACCAGCGTGCTGGGCTACGAGCTCAAAACTGCCGTGGGCACCAGCGTGTTTATTATGACTTTCACCGCCCTGACCGGTGCGGCCTCCCACTTTGCCATCGGCGGCGCACCGGACTGGACCGTGTTCATCCTCTGCGTCCTGTTCACCCTGCTGTGGGCCCGCATCGCCGCTGTCTTTGCCAATAAGGCCGATGCCAAGACCCTGAACCGTGCAACAGGCATCGTTCTGGTCGTGCTGGGCATCGTGGTCATGGGCTTTAATCTCCTGACAAAATAAACTGTAAAAGAAAATGGCCTGTCTCCCGAAATTCCCTGGAGACAGGCCCTTTGTTGTACTTTGGGAAATTACTTTTCTTCGATGGTGGAGTGCTCGATCACCCAGTCGGCGGCGCGGCGGATGGCCTCGCTGCGCTGCATAGCGGGGATGTTGGCGTTGGCCTTGACCTCTTCCAGCGTTTTCTTGGTGCGGTCGGCGCGCTCCTGCAGGTTCTTGGTGATCTCCTCATCGGTGGGCACCAGACCCTCGTTCTGGGCGATCTGCAGAGCCATCCAGCGCGGGTGTTCTTCTCGGCGGCGGCGTGAACGTTGGCCGTGAAGTTCGCGGGTCTGGTGGATCTGGCTCAGGTAGCGGTCCAGGCTCATGCGCTGCATCTGGAGCTGCTGCTGGATGTTCTGCATCTCCTGCTGGTAGGTGCTCTCCACCAGAACGCTGGGGAGCTCGCCCTCAGCGGCAGAGGCCAGCTGGGTCAGCACCTGATCCTTGGCGCGGTTCAGGGCGCTGGCGTGCTTGCCGTCGTGCAGCTGCTTGCGCACCTGCTCCCGGAACGCTTCCATGGTGTCCACCTTGCCCACTTTCTTGGCAAAATCGCTGTTCAGGGCGGGCAGCTGGCGGACGCAGACATCGATCAGCTTGATCTTAAAGACAACGGGCTTTCCGGCCAGGTCCTTGACATGATAGCGTACCGGGAAGGTGACGTTGATCTCGAATTCCTCGCCGCCCTTGTGGCCCAGAATGCCGTCCTCAAAGCCGGGGATCATCCGGCCGCTGCCCAGCTGCAGGGTCTGGTTCTGTGCGGAACCGCCCTGGAAGGGCTTGCCGTCCAGCAGGCCCTCGTAATCGATGTGAACGATGTTGCCCTTGACAGCCGGGCCCTTGTGGGGCACCAGCTCGGCGGCAGCATTGCGGCGGCGCTCCAGCACGGCATCGATTTCTTTGTCGGTGACGGCGGGGGTCACGCACTCCACATGGAAGCCGGTGGTCTGGGTCAGGTTCAGCTCCGGCTGCAGCGGGGTGGTGGCGGTGGCTACAAAGCCATCGTCCTTTTTAACGCTGACCAGGTCATAGCTGGGCTCATCCACCGCCTTGAAGCCGTGCTCGGCCATGGCGGCCTCGTACAGGGCAGGAACATCGCGATCCATCAGGTCGTTGATGGCATCATACCAGAATGTGTGCTCGCCGCGGTCGGCCTCGATCTGAGCACGGTCGGCCTCGCCCTTGGCAAAGCCCTTGATGGTGTAGCTGGCGCGGGTGCGCTCATACACCGCATTGGATGCGGCCTCCAGCTCCTCAGCTGTTGCGCTGAAGGTCATCTTGCAGACACTCTTTTCGGGAGTTTCCACGCTTACCAGTTTCATAGGAATCCAACCTCCGTGTTGCCCCAAAAGGAGCGATTTCAAACATTAATAAAGTTATTATAGCACAAGTGGGGCAAAAGCGGTATAATAAAAGAGAGAAAAAGTGCGAAGCGGGCGATTTTGCCCGGCGGGCACGAAAGAATGCATCGGATGCGCTTGTTTGACGTTCTCGGGCCGGTTATGATCGGCCCCTCTTCCAGCCATACAGCGGGTGCCGCCCGGATCGGCTACACGGCCCAGAAGCTTCTGGGCGAGATCAGCACAGGCGGATATTGGCCTGTACGGCAGCTTTGCCACCACCGGAAAGGGACATGGCACGGATAAAGCCCTGGTCGCCGGCCTGCTTGGCCTGCGGCCAGATGATCCCCGCCTGCCCGACAGCTTTGCCCTGGCCGCAGAGCAGGGCATGGCATTCCGGATCCATCCTGTGGAATTGCGCTCTGCGCACCCAATACCGCTGTTCTCCCCCTGACGGGCCGGGAGGGGCGGGTACTTTCCATGAAAGCCGCTTCGGTGGGCGGCGGGCGCATCCGCGTGACTGAGATCGACGGCGTGCCCGCCGATTTCGGCGGCGACAGCAACACACTGATCATTCACAATGAGGGACACCCCGGCTGCATCGCCGAGGTGACCACCTGCCTTGCCGTGCGCAGGATCAACGTTGCATCGATGCAGGTGTTCCGCGCAGGGACCGGTGGCTATGCCGTTATGGTATTGGAGTGCGATTCCCACATCCCCCACCCGCTGGAACGGAAGCTGGCGACCCTGCCCGGCATCCTGAAGGTGACCTGCCTAAACATCGACGAGCCCGAAGAAGACGCGGAGGAATGACCATGTCCTTTTTATCCTGTGAAGAAATGCTGGCCGCTGCCCGCAGCCAGAACCTCTCCCTTGCCGAGGCCATCCTGCGCAGTGATCTGGCCGAGAGCCGCCTGACCGAAGAGGCCAGCCGCCATGCCATGCATCACCTGTGGCATGTAATGGAGGCCACCAGCCTGGATTATGACCCTGCCCAGCGCAGCCGCAGCGGCCTGTCCGGCGGCGATGCCGCCAAGGTGGAACAGGCCCATCAGGCGGGCAGGAGCTATGGCGGGGATTACCTTGCTGAGGTGACTGCCGAAGCCCTCAAGACCGCTGAGTGCAACGCCTGCATGAAACGGATCGTTGCTGCCCCCACAGCGGGCAGCTGCGGTGTGCTTCCGGCAGTGCTGCTTCCCCTTGCCCGTGCAGGTGAGGCCGATGAAGAAGCCATCTGCGAAGCCCTCTATGTGGCCGCAGGCTTCGGGCAGGTCATCGCCGCCCGGGCCACTCTGGCCGGTGCCGAGGGTGGCTGTCAGGCTGAAGTGGGAGCCGCCAGCGCCATGGCCGCCGCCGCCCTCTGCCACCTGAAGGGCGGCACGCCGGAGCAGTGCGCCGCCGCTGCCGCTATGGCACTGGGCAACCTGCTGGGCCTGGTCTGCGACCCTGTGGCCGGTCTGGTGGAGGTACCCTGCATCAAGCGCAATGTTGTTGGTGCCGTGAACGCCGTTTCCTGCGCCAATATGGCGCTTGCGGGGGTGGATTACGCCATCCCCTGCGATGAAGTCATTGATGCCATGGGCCGCGTGGGCAGTCTGCTCTCCCCTGATCTGCGGGAGACCGGCCAGGGCGGCCTTGCTGCAACGCCGACCGGTGTCCGCATCGCCGAGCGCCTGACAGAGGAAGCCTGAGGTTTGCGCGAAGAATTACGAAGAATACTGAAAAAACGAAAAGACGTACTTTTCTGTGTGGAAAAATAAAAAACGAAAATAAAATCAAAAAATCTGCAAAAAACTGTTGACAAACCCCGCCCTGCGTGATAAAATACATCTTGTTCCGACCGGAACGTATGCGTTGGTAGCTCAGCTGGATAGAGTGACTGACTACGAATCAGTAGGCCGGGGGTTCGAGTCCCTTCCATCGCACCAGAAAATGCCGTGAAATCGAAAGATTTCATGGCTTTTTTGTTTTTCTGGCAGAGTCTGCACACTTTTGCACATCTCCTGCACACTTTACAAAAAAGCCATGAACTCTTTGCATCGCTTGCACAGCGTGTATTTCGCTGCACAAAAAAGAGAATTTTACGCGAAGAGCACCCGTGTCAGCTCGCGGCGCTCCTCTGCGTCCATCTGCCGGATGGCTTCAAGGATCATTTTACCCGTGATTTTTGTTGCCACCGGCGTTTTGTTTTCCGGGGGTTCCTGCGGCTTTGCACCGGCCACATCCTGCGTGTAGAAGTCGGCTTCGATCTTCTCGGTCAACTCCAACCGGGGTTTGTCCTGCGTGTGGGCGTAGGTGTCCATCAGGACGGTGGCGGTTGCATGGCCGGTGTTGCCCTGCACCGACTTGAAGTCACCGCCAGATTGTAGCAGCTGGTAGGTGGTACTGGAGTGGCGCAGACCGTGGAACACGATCTTCTCAAACTCCGGGTGCTCCGCCCTCCACATACGGTACCACTTGGTCAGAACGTCCGGGGCAATGGGTAAGCCGTCTGGTAAGCGGAACAGCTGACCGCAGTTGCTGTACTTTTCCGGGGCGCTTTGCTCGTCCTGCTTCATCTTTTCCAGCCATGCCAGAAGCTCCTCTTTCAAGGGCTTGGTCATGTACAGGATGCGGTTGGACTTTTTGGTCTTGGTCCGCTTGAGGATCAGCGAGGACTTACTCCCCTCCCGTCTGTCCGGGAAGGTGTGGTAGATCTGGGTGGGGTCGATCTTGGACAAGGCGACCTTGTCGGCACGCTGCAGGGCTTTGTTCACCGAGATGGTTCCCCGTCCGTCTGCTGCGTCAAAGTCCAAATCACTCGGCTGTAAGCCGAGGATCTCACCCTCTCGCAAGGAGAGGATCATGCTCATGTGCACCGCCAGATGCAGAGCGGGATTCTCGATGGTCTGCAGCGCCGCCAACATGGTGCGCTCATCCCAGATGGTGCGTTCTTCGGTGTTGATCTTGGGGGCTTCACGGGGAGTAGGCGATTTGTGGATTAGATCCCAGTCAACGGCATACGAAAAGGCAGTTTTCAGGAGCGTGTGGACTTCGTGAATGGACGTGCTGGATAACAGCCGTTTCTTCTGATTTTCCGTCAGCTCCTGCTTCTCGCCGTGAACGTACTGGCCGCAGGGGGTCTGGCTCAGGGTGGCGTAGAACTGCTCAATGTCATAGGTGCGGAGGTCTTGCACCTTCCGCTTTCCGATATACGGCACGATGAGGTTCTGCACCATCGCCACAGATTGGGTGTAGGTCTTGGGAGACCACTTGTGTTTGCTGGACTGAATGGGGATCCACTTGTACAGCATCTCCTCGACCGTCATGGTGTCGGGCACGAGGAAGGTACCATCCAGCAGTTCCTTCTCCACCGTGATCTTGCGCTCCTGCGCTTCGGCCTTGGTCTTGAAGGTTTCCCAGCCCTTGCAGGGCTTGCCAGCATGATCTTTGTAGTTGTATCGGACGGAATACGTGTTGCCACGTTTCATAATAGATGCCATAGATGTTCCCTCCCTCAGACCGCAGCAAACCAATCGTCAAAGCTCTGTTTGCTTACCCGGATGCTGGTACCGAGGCGGATCACCTTGAAGTCTTTCGTGGTGTTGCACAGATTGTACGCAGCACGGTTGGAGATCGCCAACAGTTGAGCAATCTCTTCCACCCGGTAAACGAGCGGGGCATGTCGGACGGTTTTGCTGGTCTGGTCAGAAGGTTCTACGGCAGGGGTTTCGGACAATTTCATTGTAGGGGATTCGGGCGCGATTTTCAAGTCCTCACAGGTCAGTTTGGTGGAATTTTTGCGGACATTCGTCATAGGCATGTCTCCTTTGCACTTCTCCAGACCCGGCGCAGTTCCGGTTGAGCTGCACCCTGTGGGCCGGTAAATATGTAAGGGCCTGCCGCTCCTGACCCGAAGCAGCAGCCAAAAAAGTGCGAGAACTTGAATTTACGCGCCCCACGCGCCCCAAACTACACAAAAGTACCTTTCTGCGTGGATTTTACATGGCGCATGGCTGGGATGGACGCGCCCTTTTGGGGCGCATCCGGGTTTCTTTCCCGCCCCGAAGGGCGCGTTGCCGCCCTGCATCCGCCCGGAAAGGGCAGATACGCGCCCGGAGAAAACAGCGATAACAAGTCAAAACCATGGCTTTAGGGCGCGTAGGGCGGGAGTTTTTCACTTTTCGTGTGTTTTATGCCGCAGCAAAGGCGGGGTGGACGCATACGCCCCGGAAGCCGCGGTACTTTCCCTCGATGTGCTTGGAAAAGGTCAGGCCATACTTCCCTGCATTTTTCAGCAGGAACTGGCTGAACTTCTTTTGCGGAACGGGTGATTCCAGATTGTCCTCGCACCACTTGGTGTAGGCGCGGTAGAGATAGGTGGAGCGTTCCTCGGTGTCGGGCTTGAAGCGGACATACGCACTGGCCTGCATGAACTGGGTCAGGTTGTCGCTGTCCGCCATGGCTGCTTCGAGGTTCTGGATGGAGCGCTCGCTGATGGTGAACTGATAGCGGTTCGCCAGCAGACGGTGCAGCCCCTCCAGCATCCACAGCAGGATGCCGGGACGCTCCTCGGACAGCTCTTCGATGAGGAACGGGTTATCCACCCGGGCAGGGTCACGGTCTTTCACCGTGATGAGGATCTGTCTGCGCCAGAAGCCGTCGCTGTCATCGTGAGCAGCCACAAGGTTGCCATTGCCGAAGCAGATGAAACGAACGTACAGCAGACCTTGGACAGCCTGCTTATTCTTCCGCTCGATGCACAAACGGTCTTCAGCGGTAACGATGGACTTGATGTTCCGTGTTTCGGGCAGCGCCACCATGTTCAGGTCGTCATCGACCATGACCAGCTTATACTCCAGATTTGCACTGGCAAAGCGGTTCGTTTCGATGCGGAGGATGGATTCGGAGTGAGAGGCTTCCCCGAACAGCTTCTTCAGCAGCAAGCCGATGCGGGATTTTCCCTCGCCGCCCTTGCCGGTCATGACCAGCATCTTCTGCGCCTTGGTAGACGGGATCAGGAGATAGCCGAGATATTCCTGCAAGGTCAGAATGTCCTCCGGGATCAGTAGACCGTCCAGAAATTCCAGCCACTTGGTCGGTGCAGGGGCATCGGGCTGGTATTCCACGGGGAGCCGGTTCAGGCAGAGTTCCTTTTCCGGCACAAAGCCCCGCTCGTCCAGAAAGTAGGTCCCGTTCTGGAGATGGATGCGGTCAAGCTGGGGTTTCCATTCGGGGGTATAGGTTTCGATACGGAGTGCGTCCAGAACCTGCTTTTCCTTCTTGGCAAGGTTGTCGAGCACAAAGTCACGGAGGTCGCTGTGGACTTCGTAGAGCAGTGCGTCCTCGTCTACCTCGCCGTTCTGGTCGAACAGCTTCTGTTTCAGGCACATCATGGGGTGTTTCTCTAAAAGGTATTGGCAGTAAGCGGTTTCACGCACTTTGCCCTTGCTGTCTACCCAAGGGCATTCGCATTCTTCCTCTTCTTCCAGTTCGTCCTCATCACGCCAATCGTCGTTCCTCTTTCCAGTCGCTCATGCAATCCCTCCCAATACTTCCGTAGTTCGTTTCGGTCTGCGGGTCCGGGCGCACCGAACAGTCCAGATAATATTCAACGATGTCAAGGTTCTTTATCGCTTCAAGAAAGCAGGGGTGAAGTTCTTCTGTGGGTGACTGCGGTGCATATCGGACCCGCCAACGCTGCAGACAGCGGTAATAGTCCAGCAGCTGCTGCCGGACGGTGGGCGGTCTGCGGGGAGCAAGCCACCTTGCCGTCGGCAAGTGCCATGCCGAAATCGTTCTTCAACTTTTCCACAGCCTTGGAGAAAGTTGAAAAGTCTGCCGACAAAATCGATCACATCGCCATCTGCCTGACAGGCGAAACAGTGGAAACGGCTGTCCACCTTCATGCTGGGGTGTTTATCCCCGTGAAAGGGACAGCACATCATACCGTTCCGGTTTACGGCGAAGCCGTATAGCTCCGCTGCCTGCCGGGTCGAGATGGCGTTCTTTACGTCCGAAAAGACAGAGGGGCTACCCTCCGTCCCAATGGGTGGGGTACAGGCGAAAGGACGAAACCCGGTGAGGGGCGTGGGTGAGGTTGGGTTTATTCACACATCGATCCGTCAGAGTGTTGTTCATTTGACCTCCTGCTGCGGTACGGCGTGGCTGCGCTCTTCCTTGCGGAAGAAGGCTTTCACGTTCTGTTGTGCGGTGCGGAGTTCACGCAGTTCGATCTGCGCTTTCTTGTAGCGGGTATAGAACCCGTTTTTCTCCGAGGAAAGGGTCTGATATTCGGCATCCAGCTTTTTGAGGTCCGGCAGTGTCCTGAGCCCGTTGGCCTTGAAATAGGCGCAAGCGGCCTCGTACACGGCAAACTCTGCACGGTGCTGCTCCTTGAACTTGGCGTGGTTCCGCACCGTCTGGAGCTTCTGTGCAAGAGGCTTGTACTGCCGATAGACCACAAGATGCCCGCGCAGCTCCTTGAGGGAGACCATGCGGGCATCCAAGTCTTTGACCACCGCCAGTGCATCGTCGTGCTGGGTTTTCAGTTCGACAATGCGCTGGTTCAGGGCATCTTCGCTGAGCAGCTTTTTCTCCTGCAGGAGACACAAGGTCTGCGACCAGCGTTTGAGGTTGAACTTTTTCGCCCAACGCTCATAGCCGATGCCCTTGCCCGCAGCAACGTTCGCCTGAATGTCAACCAGTTTCCTGATCTTATCCGGTTTCTTCTCGCTGCTGGGCTGGATGATGGCGGTAAGCTGGATGTTCTGAGAGAGGGCGGTCAGTACCTGCTCCTTTTCCAGCTTCTTGCTCAGTTTCTTGGCGGTGATGAACTTTGTCCGGCCGGGCGGGCAGTAGCTCAACCGGCCTCGGCTCTCCTTCACGGCGATGCCGTGTTCCTGCATGAGCAATGCAGAAAATTCCTCGAAGGTGGTGGTCTTGTTCAGCACAGCGTAGATCTGCTTTCGCAGCTTGTCCAGCTCGGTCTGGTAGACGGTCTGGGTGGGCTGCTGCCCTTCGGCGGCAAGTTTGGCGTTGGCATGGTCGAGGCGGCGTTGTCCGCGCCGCTGCCCAATACCGCGCTCCAAACATGGTCGCCTTGGGCTTCCAGCAGGTTGATCTGGTTCAGGTCGGCTTGCTCGCACATCTCCATGACTGCGACACGGAGGTGCCGGAGCATGGCAGAGGTGCAGCGGTGCTTCTTGCCCGCTTCCCAGTCGCACGGCTTGTCCATGAAGGGCTGCCGTTCCACGGTGCGGACACGCAAGCTGCCGATGACGATGTGGACGTGGATGTTTCCCGCACTGTTGTGACCGTCCGGGTGGGTGCAGACGATGGCGGGATGACCGGGGAAGTTGTCCTTGCAGAACTGCAAGCCAAGGGCTTGCGCCCGCTCCATGGTCAGACCGTTCTCTACTGCGTCCTTCGAGTCGAAGCTCACAATGTAGTGATGGGTCTTCACGTCCTCCCGCCCGCCGTTCTTGCCGTACTTGCGGTTGGCAATCAGGCAGGCCATAGCGAACGAGGATTCGCCGCACTCAAGGGTGTCGAGCAGGTACGAATCCCGCAGCTTGGGTCTGCCCTTCTCGTCCAGAATAGGCAGACCGGTGTACTCGTTGTGCTGAAAGGTGAGATAGCTTTCGGCGGCGGCGTAGTTAGAGTTTTTCGAGGTCAAATGCTTGATGGTTGCCATACAGTTCACCAACCGTTTCTTCGGCTTTCAGCCGAAAGTTCGTGAGTGCGGACAGTTCCTCCAGTATTTGCGCCCGGAGCTGCTCGGTGTCTTTGCCGCCGGAGTTGAAGTGCCGTGCAAGCTGGTTGAGGTTGCTGCCTACCTTGCTGCACTGGGCAGACAAGGCGGCAAGCGCCGCCAGTGCATCCTCGCCGCCCTGCGCCACCACAACGGTGTGCTTGACGTTCACGCCGTACAGGGCGGCGGACGAGTTCGGATTGGGTGAGGTGGAGTTCTTTGCAGGCGTATGCGATCCGCAGTTTTTCCTCTGCGGTCACTCGGACTTTGATGATGTGTGTCTTTCGTTTTCGCGGCGTGTCATTGCGGTTCTTCTTTGCGTGTACGTTCGGACTTTTCATTTCAGCCATATTCGACCTCCTGTGAAAATGATAAATGCCCGCTCCGGGATGGAGAAGGCTATGTAATGCGACACGCCGCTTTTGCGCTGAAACCAGCGCAACGCTGGAGCAGGGTTTGGGGAAGGCACTCCCCAACAAGGATGACTGAGTGGACAGCAATTTTTCAAGCATTGAAAATTTGTGGCCACAGGTCGATACTTGCTTTCGCCCTTTCCGTGCAACACTGAAAATTTCAGAAGTCGAACCGCAATGCACGTTGAAAATTTTGCAGAGCAAAACGTGTGAAAGGCAAAGCCCTGCTCGTGGTCACCGTTCACGCCGAACGCAGTTTACCCTGTTTTGCAGCGGCGTTGTCCGGCTCGCCCACAGAAAGTGTGAGGTCATGGCGCAGTATCTCGTTCAGACGGCTTATGTAAGATTCAAGGTTCAGTATGAAGAAAGCTGGGCGCAGTGCAGACACTACAGCCTGCTTCTTTCAAGCATCAGAATAACACTTTGAGGTTGTGCAGTCAACAACCAAAAACAAATTTTGGAAGATTGAACAACTACATAAGATTTTATTTGTGAAAAAGAAAAATACCGCCCATGCAGCGCAGCGATGGATTTTGTCGGGTGAATCGGCGGCAAAATGAATCGGGTGTGTTGCGGGGCGGTAAAAATCTTTATGGGGAATAAATCATCGCCGCTCTGTACTTTTCTACAAAATTGGTGGGATTTGCGATAAAGGGTATCACGGATTGCGGGGTGCGTCAAGATGGTTTTGCAAATTTTATTGCAGTAAAGCGGTGATAGTAGGACTTATACTTAACACACGGCAAGAAACAATTTCGATTTCGCACATTGTAATGTTCGCAGAAAAAACTTATAATGCTTTTAAACCTGTAGGACACACAAAACGCAGAAAAGAGAGGGAATCATGAGAAAACTGTTCCTTTTGGAAGATGATCTGAGCCTGATCAGTGGGCTGACCTTTGCATTCAAGAAACAGGGCTTTGCACTGGATACAGCTCGGACGCTGGCAGAAGCCGAGGTGCTGTGGTCAGACGGAAAATATGACCTGCTGGTGCTGGATGTTTCCCTTCCGGATGGCTCTGGCTTCGGTTTCTGCCAGAAGGTGCGGCGCACATCCAACGTGCCGATTCTGTTCCTGACTGCTTCGGATGAGGAAATGAATATCATCATGGGGCTGGAACTGGGCGGGGATGATTACCTGACCAAGCCGTTCAAGCTGGGTGTCCTGTTGTCGCGGGTCAATGCACTGCTTCGCCGTGCAAATGCGTCCGACGCAGGAGAACCCGTACTGGAATCGGGCAGCATCACCGTCCGGCTGTTGCAGGGGCAGGCATACAAAAACGGAATCTTGCTGGAACTGACCGGCGCAGAGTACAAGCTGCTCTGCTTCTTTATGCAGCATCCGAATGCCGTGCTATCCAAGGAACAAATTCTGGATGCACTGTGGGACTGCGATGGGGATTACATTGACAGCAGTGCCTTAACAGTGTATATCCGGCGGCTGCGGATGAAGATTGAGGACAACCCGGCAAACCGCAGATGCTGCTGACTGTCCGGCATGGGCTATAAATGGAATGGGTAAAGGTGCCGTATGAAAGTATTCGCAAACCGGGAGATCCGAAATTTGTTCCAAGCCGTGCTGGCGGTCTGGGCGGTGGCATTGGCTCTCACGCAGGGCATCGTATGGCATACGACGCATGTATTTTCGGGTTACTATTGGTTTTCTGCTTCTGGGCGGCTGTCTCTGGGGCGTGCTTTTTCGCTATTTCCAAAGGCAGAGCGCGCTTCTGGAACAGGCAGTCCAGCAAATCCAAAGCTGTCTGGATGGCAACCCGGATGCACGACTGGACTGCGACCGGGGGAGAATTTTACCGTCTGTTTCACTCCGTTAATGCATTGGCGGCAGTTCTGAGCGCACACGCAGACAACGAGCAGCGGAGAAGCGTTTTTGAAAAATACCATTGCAGATATTTCGCACCAGCTCAAAACACCGCTGGCGGCGTTGAATATCTACAACGGTCTGCTTCAGGACGAAGCTGTTTCGCCGTCGGAGGTCAAAGAGTTTGCAGACCTGTCCGAACAGGAGTTGGACCGCATCGAAACGCTGGTGCAGAATCTGCTCAAAATCACCCGGCTGGATGCCGGTTCGGTCGTCTTGGAGAAGAAAAACGAAAATGTTGCTGAAATGGTGCAGGACATCGCGCGGCAGTATCACTATCGTGCAGAGCAGGAACAGAAAAAGCTTGTTCTGTCCGGCTCAGAGGCGGTTACACTTTGGTGCGACCGTGACTGGATGCAGGAAGCTGTGGACAATCTTGTAAAGAATGCCCTTGACCACACAAAGAGCGGAGATACGATTCAGATAGAGTGGAATGCACTGCCGTCCATGGTTCAGATCAAAGTGCGCGACAACGGCAGCGGCATCCACCCGGAAGATCTGTACCATATCTTCAAACGGTTTTATCGCAGCCGCTTTTCACAGGATACACAGGGCATCGGGCTGGGTCTGCCGCTGGCAAAAGCCGTTGTGGAAGCCCATCACGGCACCATTGAAGTAGACAGCGAGCTGGGAAGGGCACGACCTTTACTCTGAATTTTCCGATTCCTACAAAATTGTAGGCTGAGTGTAGGCTTGCAGTAAGGTTGACGTGTTATCCTTTTCTGCACAGACAGAGATCATCCGTCTGAATCGAAGGAACCTGCAAAGTGAGGGATACACTATGGAACTATTAGAAGTCAACCATCTCTGCAAGACCTACGGCAGCGGAGAAACCGCTGTCCATGCGCTGAAAGATGTTAGCTTTTCAGTGCCGAAAGGCGAATATGTGGCGGTCGTTGGCGAATCTGGCTCCGGCAAAAGCACCCTGCTCAACCTGATTGGCGGACTGGATACGCCGACTTCCGGCAAGGTGCTGATTGATGGCAAGGATGTTTTTGCCATGAAAGACCGGGAGCTGACGATCTTCCGCCGCCGTAATATCGGTTTTATCTTTCAGGCATTCAACCTCATCCCGGAACTGACCGTAGAACAGAACATCCTGTTCCCGGTGCTGCTGGACTACCAAAAGCCGGACAGGGCATATCTGGAAGAACTGCTGACCGTGCTGAATCTGAAAGACCGTCGGAAGCATCTGCCAAGCCAGCTTTCCGGTGGGCAGCAGCAACGGGTAGCCATCGGCCGCGCCCTGATGACCCGCCCTTCCCTGATTTTGGCGGATGAGCCGACCGGCAATCTGGACACCCAGAACACCAGCGAGGTCATTGCCCTGCTAAAAGAAACATCCCGGAAATACGAGCAGACCATCCTGATGATCACCCACAACCGCAGCATTGCGCAGACGGCAGACCGGGTGTTGCAGGTATCGGACGGCTGCCTGACCGATTTTGGGAGGTGCCGGGAATGAGCAGCACAGAAATGAAAAGCTATCTGAGCCTGATCCCGATTTCTGCCAAGGTACGCAGACGGCAGAACCGCATGACGATTTTGTGCATCGTCCTTGCGGTGTTTCTGGTCACGGCGGTGTTCAGTATGGCAGATATGGCGATTCGGATGGAAACCTCAAACCAGCTGAACAAAAACGGAAACTGGCATATCATGGTAAAGGACATCTCCCCTGAAACAGCCGCAGAGCTTGCCGCACAGGAGGATGTTGCTGCATTTTCGGCGTATAGCGACATCAACGCTTCCCTTACGGAAAACTACTTTGCCGGAGATAAACGTGCCGCACTGGTAGGAGCAGATGATGCAATCCTTCAAATCTTTCCGGGAATGCAGTGTAGCACTGCCCCGGCGGATGGCGAAGTGCTCGTGACAGCAAACATCCGGGATTGGCTGGATGTTACGGTCGGTACAGCGATTCCGCTGACGCTCCCGGATGGACAGACCATTTCGCTTACTGTCGCAGGTTTCAATGAGGATACCTCCGATGCGAACCAGTATGATGCTGTTGTGCTGGTGATGAACCGCAGTACATTTTCTCAGATTGCCGCACAGGTAGAAGAATCCTTTGAAACACAGTATTTCATCCAGTTCAAGCCACGTACCAATTTGCGGCAGTCCATTGTGAACATCGAAAACAAGTACGGAATTTCAGAAGAAAAAATCTCCGAAAATACTTACCTGATGGCGTTGAACGCAAGCAGCAACAACGATTATATTGTAGGCTTATATGCGGTAGCGGCTGTGTTGGCTGGCATGGTCGTCCTTGCCGGAATTTTTATGATCACAGGCAGCATCAACAGCAATGTAGCGCAGCGTACCAGCTATTATGGAATGCTGCGTTGTCTTGGGGCAGGAAAAAATCAGGTTCGGATGCTTGTCCGGCTGGAAGCCCTTTTCTGGTGTAAAACTGCTGTTCCAGCAGGATGTGTGCTGGGAATCGTTTCCACATGGGGATTGTGTTCCTTTCTGCGTGGATTTATCGGCGAGGAGTTCAGCTCTTTACCAGTGCTTGGCATCAGCCCGGTCGGTATTATCTGTGGTTCCGCGCTGGGACTTATCACGGTTTGGTTCGGCATCTTCTCCGGCACAGCGGGCGGCAAAAGCTTCTCCGATCACAGCAGCAACTGGGAATGCGGTGGAAAATGCAGCGGATTCTCCGTGTCATGCTCGGTTGTTTGGAAGTCGTGCAGAGCTTTCTTTGGGCGTGAGTCATGCAACTTCGTCCAAAAAGAACTTGCTTCTGATGACAGGTTCCTTTGCGTTAAGCATTCTCCTGTTTTTGAGCTTTTCGGTTTTGCTTCGATGGGTTGGATTTGCGCTGAATCCGTTGCAGCCCTACACCGGACTTATCGGTGGCTGAAACATCCGGGCAAAATGTCCTTGACCCGGTGCTGGTGGAGCAGCTGGATGCTCTGCCGGAAGTCAAACACGCATTCGGGCGGATGTATTGCCCGCTCCCGGCGGAATATCAGGGAAAACAGGGGGCCATCGACCTGATTTCATACGATACGATACAGTTTGACTGGGCGAAAAAAGACCTGATTGGCGGAACCCTTCCGCAGGAGCCGGAGGATGGCACATACCCTGTGCTGACGGTATTCGACAAAAGCAACTCCCTGACCGTGGGTGATACCATTCAGCTGGAGGATGCAAAGCTCACAGTCGTGGGTGTATTGAACGACAGCCCGTTCAGTAGTACCGATTCCCCGATTGTTATCTGCACCGAAGAAACCTTCCATCAGCTGACCGGGCAAAACCGCTATGCGGTGATCGATATTCAACTAAAAGATATCACAGCAGACGCAGCCATTGCACAAATACACACCCTGCTGAGCGACACGTTAAACAAGCAGGTTGTTTTCCAACCGAATCGAAGGAAATCGGATGATACAAAGCACCTACTGGGCGTTCCATCTGGTGGTCTATGCGTTTCTCATCGTGATTGCAGGAATCACCATTCTGAACATCGTCAACAGCATTTCCATGAGCGTGTCGGCACGAATGAAGCAGTATGGCATCCTGCGTGCCATCGGGATGGATGATGCACAGCTGAAACGCATGATCTCTGCCGAAGCTGGCACCTATGCGGTGTCCGGTCTTGTGGTGGGCATTGCGCTGGGTCTTGTGCTGAATCGGAAGCTGTATATCCGGCTCATCACCCATTATTTCGGTGCAGCGTGGCAGGTGCCGTGGGGCTGTCTTGCCGTGATTGTCGTAGTCGTGCTGGCGGCTGTGGTGCTGGCAGTATATAACCCGGTCAGGCGAATCCTCATGCAGCCCATTACTGCAACCATCAGTGAATTATAAGCCAGAACAACAGATGCCCACCAGCTTATGGCGAAAACCATAGGTCGGTGAGCATCGTGTTCTTTATAGGGGCTTAATCTTCCAGTCTGCCGTGGTCACAGCCGAGGGAGAGATACTGCCTCATCTCCCCTCTCAGCACCATCTGGGCATACTCCAATGGCTTATTATACAGCAGCCAGTCCAGCTCTGCCCGCTGTGCCGGGGTGTTGCCGTACTCGTCCTCCACAGCGATGCAGTCGATGGCAAGAGTGGTGCCATCCTCGAACCGAGCTTCCACCCGGTTGGTGTCCATATTGAAGCGGCAGGAAAGTAGTTTGTTCATGGTGAACCTCATTTCTATATCAAACGGTGTCTGTTCGGATGTCCTAAACCCTGCCATAAAACCGATATGTCATGTAAGATTGTTGTTTGGATAAAACTGGAAGATTATGCACGATAAATACCGTTGAAATCCAGCTTTTGGGGCTGTGCGAAACAGCCTGTTTTGCCGGGCTGATTTTGGCTCTGCACACTTTTGCACATTTTCTGCACATCGCAAGGATGGATAACAGGTGCAAAGACGTGCAAGCAATGCAAAGAATGCAATAGAATAACAACGGTAAAATAACGACAATTCGATTAAAACGACGATTTGCCGTCAAATGATGAAATGGACAAAATGTGCTATTCGGTTCCTACGAATCAGTAGGCCGGGGGTTCGAGTCCCTTCCATCGCACCAGAAAATGCCGTGAAATCGAAAGATTTCATGGCTTTTTTGTTTTGTAAGCCATGGGTGCACGGTTTCTGCACGGTTTTTGCACGGTCGGTGTTATCCATGTCCGATTATGTAGGGCGCTGTATTGCATTGCAATCAGTGCCCTTTTTTTTTTCAGGTGAGCAGTGCCAAGCGGAGCTTTGCCTTCATTTCCGGGTCGGCATCCTTGAGCAATTCCAAAAGAGCCGTCATGGAGATGGTGGGTTCGCCTGCGGCGGATACAGCCTGCGGGCTGGAGGTGTCGGGCTTGGCATAGAAGCCGCTTTCAAACTTCTTGCCCAGCTCCACACGGGAGGACTGCTGGATATGGGCGTAGGTGTTCACCAGCATATCCGCACTGGCGTGTCCTGTGGTCCCCTGCACCGCCTTGATGTCACCGCCGGAGATCATCAACTGGTAGGTGGCACTGGAGTGACGCAGCCCATGAAAGACGATGCGAGGGAACTCCGGGTGTGCGTCCTGCCATTTCAGGAACTTCTTGCGGATGAGCACCGGCTCCACCGCCAGACCGTTGGGCAGCCGCAGCAGCATCCCGCTGTTGCGGTATCGCTCCGGGTCGAGGGCTTCTTCCCGTTTCAAGCGTTCCAGCCACTGCTTCAGTTCCTCCCGCAGGGCGGCGGTCATAAAGATGGTGCGGCAGGAGGCTTCGGTCTTGGTGTCCTTCAGGATGAGGGAGGTCTTGCTGCCCTCCAGCTTGTCAGGGAAGATGCGAAGGATGCAGCCCTTGTCCACCTGCGCCAGCGTGTCCTTCTGCACCCGCTGCATGGAACGGTTGACGGTGAAGGTGCCCATGCCGTTGGCAGCATCAAAGTCGATGTCCTCCGGGTCAGACCTGCCACCCCCTTCCCGTAGCACACCCACCAGTGTGAGGTGCACCGCCAGATGGAGGATGGGGTCCTCCATGCTGTCCAGCGCTGCCCGCATCTCGTCCACCTCCCAGATGCTGCGCTCTTGGGTGGTCTTTTTGGGCGCTTCCACCGGGACGGGGCTTTTGATGAGGATGCCCCACTCCACCGCCAGCAGAAAGGAATTGTGCAGCAACTGGTGGACTTCATGGAGGGTGGTGCCGAGAGGGTGCGTTTCTGCTGCTTGGGCGAGAGGTCTCGCCGCTTGCCGCCCACATACTGTCCGCAAGGGGTCTTGCTCAGGGTGTCGTACAGGGCTTCGATGTGGTAGGGACGCAGCTTCTGCATCTGCATCTCCCCGATATAAGGGATGATGAGATTCTGGATGAGCGCCAGATTAGACTGGTAGGTTTTCGGTGCCCACTTGTGCTTGCTGCACTGCTTGGGCAGCCAGTCCATCAGGAACTCTGCTACCGTCACAGTGGACGGGATCAGGAAATTACCGGTCGCCAGCTCGTGCTCGATCTGCTTCTGGCGTTTCACCGCCTCCTCTTTTGTGGGAAAGCTCTCCCATTTGTCGCAGCTCTTGCCGTGCTCATCCTGATAGGTGTAGCGGACGCTGTAAGAACTGCCGCGTTTCGTGATATATGCCATAGATTTGCCTCCTTATCAAGCTGCCCGGTAGAGCCACGCATCGAAGCTGTCTTTCGGGATGCGGATGCTTCCGCCTGCCCGCAGGACACGGAACTCGGTGGTGCTGTTGCACAGGTTGTAGGCGGCACGCTGGCTGATGGCCAGCATCTGCGCGACCTCCTTTACCGTGTACACCAGCTTAGTGGTCTCAGGGCTGTTGGTCGGAGACTTGACGGCATTGGTTCGAGTGACCACCTCCATTGTAGCCGGATCAGAGTCCGACTGCAAGAAGTTTTTCGTATAATCTTCAAATTTCACAGATGCGTTCTTCTCAAAATTCATATCCATATGCTTTTCTCCTTATACTTCATGGCGCATCGCAGGCTCCTGCGTGCGGTTCTCATAGAATCGAATGACCTCCGGCGGGATGCTGTCCAGCGTTTTCAGGGCGGCTTCGTAGTCCTGCCGCAGCTTGGCATCCTCCAGACGCTTCAAGACGCTCCCTTCCTTCGCTTTGTCCAGCGAGGCAGAGAGCGTCTTGTTTTTCTTTTTCAGTTGTCTGTTCTCGGCGGCGGTCTCCGTAAAGGCGACCTGATAGCGGTTCAGTTCGGTGCGCATTTTGGACACTGCCGGGATATAGCTGTCCAGTACCTTGCTGATCTCCGCCGCCCGGCTCTTGCCGTTGAAGGGGGTGATGCCCACCAACAGGGCATCCAGTTGCTCCTTCTGCTTGGTCAGTTGGGTCATCTCTTTGAAGATACGAGGCGGGATATGCTCCCGCCCGGTCTGGCTGGCGCTTTCGCCCCGTTCCAACTCCGGGTACTGCTTGACCATGTGCTGCCAGAACTCGTCCTGCCACTTCACAAGGTTCTTGCGGTTGCCGATGATGTCCTTGGCACTCAGCCGTCCGTCAGCAGTCAGGGGCACAAAACAGAGGTGCAGGTGGGGCGTTTTCTCGTCCATGTGGACAACAGCCGAGATAAAAGTTTGGGTGTTCTGCTTGCTTTTCAGAAACTCCAAGGCATACTCGAAATACGCCCTGATCTCCCGGTTGTTTTTATCCTTGAAAAACTCCGGGCTGGCGGTGACAAGAGCCTCTACCACCCGCACGCTGTCCTTGCGGACACGGCAGTGGGCGGCGGCTATCATGCGGTCGGCTTCTTCCCGGTATCTGCCCTGCGGCCGCACCAAATGGAGGTTGTAGCGGCTCCGGTCCGTGTCGATATCCGGGTTGCTGGCGTACTGCTCCTTGGTGCGCTCGTTGTGGGCTTCGATGGGGCTGATGGCAGGCCCCTTGTACTTTTTGAACCTTAAAATGCCGTATTGGGCTTTCATAGATCACGCTCCTTCTTGGGGTGTACAAAAAATCTGTACGGACTTCAAATAACCCGTACGGTCTGTACGACGTACAGAAATGCGAAATAAAAACGATAACACGCTTTAATTTACACCGATTTGCCGTACAGGTGCGTACAAGTACAGACCGTACAGATTGTACGAACTTCTTCCGTGAAAAAATGCACTTTTTACGGGCAGGGGTGGACAAGAGGTTCGATGCCTACAAAGCCCCGCACCCTGCGGCCACCGGGCAGGTAGATGTTGTTGGTGGCTTCAAGGTTATAGCGGCGGTCATTCTGGCGCAGTTCGGCGCTGAAACGGATCGCCGATACGCTGTGGCAGGCGTTGTCCTCGCACCACTGCTTGTAAATGTCGTAGAACTCCTTGGAGCTGATGGAGTAGTCAGCCTTGAAACGAAAGTAGCCCTCGGACTCCATAAAGTCGATGACATTGTTGCTGCTGCGCTTGATGGTGTCCACGTTGGCGGCGGCTCGTTCGCTGACGGTAAAGCGGAAATCGTTCTGCACCAGCCGGTGCAGCCCTTCCAGACACCAGAGCAGGATGCCTTCCAATTCGGCGCACATCTTTTCGACAAGGAAGGGGTCATCCGTGCGGTCAGCAGGCTTGTCCTTGGTGGTCAGGATGAGTTGGCGGCGAAAGAAACCGTCCGAATGGTCATACAGCGAGGTCAACGCGCCGTTGCCGAAGCAGAGAAACCGGGCGTAAATGTCCCGCTGGTAGCTCTGGACACCCTTGCGCTCCAAGTCCAGCTTGGCCTCGGCAGTCACGATGGTCTTGATATAATTCGTCTTGGGCAGGGCGTTCATGTCCATGTCGTCGTCGATCATCAGCAGGCGGCGCTCCAGATCGGCACGGGCAAAGCGGTTGTTCTCCACTTTCTGGACGCTGCCATTGCTGGCGGCATCCCCCATGAGCCGTTTCAGTACCAGCCCGATGCGGGACTTGCCCTCGCCGCCCTTGCCGACAATGAGCATCATCTTCTGTCCCTTGGTGCTGGGGATCAGGCAGTAGCCCAGATACTCCTGCAAGGTGGGGATGTCGGCATCGTCCAGCAGCTCGTGCAGGAAGGTCAGCCAGCGGTCAGGGCTGGGTGCTTTTGGGTCGTACTTCACAGGCAGGCGGTTCTGGCAGAACAGGCGGCTCTCCTGAAAAGAGCCGTCCGGCAGATGGTACACGCCGTTCTGGAGATGGATGCAGTCCTGCTCAATGGGAAACGGGTCGGAAAAGGCCAGCAGCTTGATGGTCTCCAGAATGTTGGTGACCTTTTTGGACAGGCCGGAGGTGACATATTCCTCGATGTTCTCCAAGATGCGCTGCTTGATCTCGCTCTCGTCCTCCACCGGACCGTCCAGCGTGTACAGTGTACCGTTGACACATTTTAGCGGCCACTGTTCCAGAAAGGCGCGGCCAAACTGGACTTCGTCAATTTTCTTGCCGTTGTACCAGTCCGGCCATAAGGGGTTGCGGGAAATGTTTTTCTTCATAGGGTGGTTCTCCTTTAGAAAAGTGAAGTGGTGGGTCTCACGGTGAGACCCACCACTTTGGGTGAATAAATTATTAGGCGCACTTTGCTAGAGCAAGGCGGTCGGTGCGCTCCTCCAGCATCAGCAGGTACGACCCGGACAGCAGCTGTGCGGCGGCAGCGGCCTTCTGCTGGGGCGTCCCAAATGCAACGCAGTCCGTCAGGTGCTCGATGGTTTCGGTCATGTGGAGGGCTTCCACGAACCGCTCGTCCAGCGGTTCTTCCGGGCTGGCGGGCTTGTAACGCTCTCGCCAGTCGTGCAGCAGGTCGAGATAATCGGTCAGCACCCGCAGGCAGTAGGCGATGTCTGCCCACTGCTCGTCCGTCAGGCCACGCTTGGGCGGCGGCAGGGCGATGGCATTGGCGGGCGGCTTATCCGGGTCAAGCCCGAAGTCGTGTATCAGCTTCTCGGCGGCTTGCCGGGGGTTCAGGTCGAACAGCTTGGCGGTGAGGTCGATGGCATCGCCGTTGGCTCCACAGCCAAAGCAATAATAATAGGTGCCGTTCAGCTTCATGCTGGGGTCGCTGTCGGAATGGAACGGACAGCACACCATGCCATGGCGGTCGGGCTCCATGCCGTACATCTCTCCCACCTGCCGAACGGTGATGGCGGACTTGATCTTTTGATATAAACTCAAAATTTCTCCTTTGGTCAAAGGTTTTGGTACGAATCAATTTGATCCCTGCCACGTTCAAAGCCGGTCTCCCTTGCTGCCTCCCGACAGGAAATCTTTTTGGACTCTGTGTCGGCCCCATGCAGGGCGCTCGCTCCCCCGATGGGAGGTCTTGGCGGTCTGGGCAGTTCGGACGGTCATTCTGTTCTCAAGGTTCTGTTATGAAAGATATTTCAGAGGGCTTTCGCGGGAAGCCCTTAATATGTTCGCTGCTGGGGGGTTACTATGTTTTCTTTCTGTCTATAGGATAGCACCTCCATGGCCGCTGTGCCGTATATCCATAATGTCGGAAAACAGGTGCAGAATCAGCAAAATTCCACGCTTATGGACAGGAACCGCCGGAAGTGGTATACTGTGCAAAAAACATCGGAGGTGCGACCATGAACATCAAGCTGACACTGGGAGAACGGCTCAAAGACCTGCGTGTGGAGCGGAATCTGAAGCTGGAAGCTCTGGCAGAGCAGACGGGTCTGTCCAAATCGGCACTGTCGAAATACGAGAGCGACGACATGACCGATCTCAGCATTTATGCAGTGACAACGCTGGCTGAGTTCTATGGCGTGACCACCGACTACCTGCTGGGTGTGACGGAAAACAAAAAACGCCCAGATGCAGTCCTTTCGGACTTGCATCTGAGCGATGGCGCAGTGGACGTATTAAGAAATGGAAAATTCAATCATCGGCTGCTGTGCGAACTGATCATGCATGAGAATTTCCGGCGGTTCATGACCGATCTGGAAATCTATGTGGATGGATATGTCAGCGCAAACATTCAAAACCTCAATGCTGGTCTGGAAGCGACCCGGCAAATGCTGAAAAAGAAGTATGCAGCAGATGAAAATGATCTGTACATGAGCACCTTGAAGCTGGGGCAGATCGATGAAGATGAGTACTTTGGCCGGGTCTTGTATGATGAACTGGTGGCTATCCTGAAGAACATCAAGACGGAACACCGCAAGGACAAGACCACTTCGGATGGTGCAATGATCGACAACCTGATGAAGGAACTGGAGGATGCACAGAAACTTGAAGGGTCTGCGGATGAAAAGAAGATCCGAACAGCATTGAAGGCAATCGGCATCAACTACGATAAGCTGACAGAAGATGAAAGAAAGCTGATAAAGAAGATTCTTTATAAAACGGCAATGCTGAAACCGGGGACACTTGCAGGCAACCGGGGCAAACACAGACGCTGATCATTTGCCCTGCGCCTTATAGGAGAAACGCTGCTGCGGCAGGACGGGAGAACGTACACCATTGGTTCCTCTGCAAGCCTGCGCTGGGTGGGCAAAGACCGTCAACTGCCACGCCCATCCGCGCATTCTTCTGCCACAGAACAGGTGCTTGCCGGAACCTCTCGCAGCCCCTTTTCCGCGTCAGCCGGAACCAAGGTGTAACACACTAGACTTTGCAGGCAAAGTCGTGTGCCAACGAGCGTTCCGCCGCTCTTTGGATTCTTCCCGGCAGGGCACTGGAAAATGGGGTGCCCTGTGCAGCACGGGGCGCATCCGTCACCTCGCACAAAAAATTGACTGCAAGTTTTACTTGACAATTCGCAGAATATGCACTATCATAGCCATGAGATGAATATAATGTTTATAACGATATACTCAATTTGAGGGTGAGGTATTTCATGGCGATCAATGATAGTGCTGTCGTCCCGCTTTACCAGCAGGTAAAGGATGACATTCGTGCCGCGATCGAGAGCGGCAAGTTACAAAACCAACGAGAAGATCCCCCCGGAGCCGGAACTGAGTGCAGAGTACTCGGTCAGCCGCATCACGGTGCGCCGTGCGGTGGAAGAGCTGTGCGCCGAAGGGTATCTGGTCAAAATGCAGGGGCGCGGCACCTTTGTCAGTAAGCCCCGCATCCATCGCAAGTTTACCAGCGGCAGAAATGCTGCCAGCTTTACGGAGACCTGTAAAGAAAATGGCATGGTGCCGGGTGCACGGCTGTTGAACCGTCAGATCGTACCAGTGCGCAAGGATGAAGAAACCTTCTTCCATGTGGGTTCAGATGCGCTGCTCATCTATATCCAGCGTCTGCGCACCGCCGATGGTCAGCCGGTGTTTCTGGAGAACCTGTTCCTGCCCTACGAGCCCTACAAGAGCCTGATGAGCGAGAACCTCAATGATGTTTCCATGTTTGACGCCATTGAGCGCATCTCCGGGCTGCGTCCTGCGACGGCCGGCCGTCAGCGTATAGAGGCAGTTCGCGCCACAGCAGAACAGGCACAGCTGCTCAATCTTTCGCTGGGCGAGCCGCTGCTGTATCTGAACGCCTACTTCCATGACCAATATGACCATCCGCTGTGCATCGGGCGGCAGTATTACATTGGAAGCCGGTATATGTTTGAGTTTTAAGGGCAGAATTCTGTCCCAAAAGAGCGTCTCTTCCCTGCGGAAGAGGCGCTCTTTTTGTCGTTCTACGGAAGGTTATTGGTGAAACTGCAAAAATATGACGGTGCAGCTTTGTGCACGTTACCAAAGCTGAGATTATTTTGACAAAACCTCTTGACGTCTGTGTGAAATGTGGTAATATGTACATGACGATTATGACGTCTATAACGAATAAGACGATACAGACGCCGAAGAGATGAAGAAAACACAAGAAAGGTCGTGGGTGCGTATGAACCGAATCATTCTTGCTTCGCACGGAGGGCTGTCTGCCGGAATGAAGGACACCGTGCAGATGATCCTTGGCGAGCTGCCGAACCTTTATGCCCTTGCTACCCTGCGGGATGAGACCGAGCCTATCACGGTGGCGGCACGCCGACTGCTGGAGGACTTTGCGGCAGAGGATGCTGTGTACATCGTGACCGATGTGATGGGCGGCAGCGTGAACAACGAGATGCTGACCCTGTTGCCGGAGTATCCGGCGGTGCACCTGATCTGTGGCATGAACGCTTCTCTGGTGCTGACCCTTGCTTCCAACGACGAAGCCCTGACACAGGACGAACTGGCCGAGTGCATTGCAGATGCCAAGGCGCAGATCATTGATTGCAACCTGCTGCTGAAAAACGCAGCCCAAGATGAGGAGGATGACCTATGATCAAATTAGTACGTCTGGACTACCGCCTGCTGCACGGTCAGGTGGTGTTCTCGTGGACCGGCCATGTGGGCGCACAGCGTATCATCGTGGTGGACGATGACGCCGCCAACGACGAGATGAAAAAGTCCGCCCTGCTGCTGAGCAAGCCCGCCGGTGTCCGGGTGAACATCTTCACGGTGGACAAAGCCATCGCCAAGATGCCCAAGGTGGAGCAGCTGGACGAGAAGATCATGATGATCTTCGGCAACACCGCTGCCCTGCTCAAGTTCTGCCAGGCATATCCCAAGATCAAAGAGATCAACTACGGTGCTGTGGCAAACAAGCCCGGCTCCGTGGCGTTTGACCAGTCGGTATTCCTGACCCCGGAGGAGCAGGCCGACACCCAGAAGCTGCTGGATATGGGCATTAAGATCTACAGCCAGCAGACCCCCACCTTTAAGGTAGTACCCATCGATCACATCTGATCGTAAGGAGATAAGAAGGAGGAATTGACCCATGTTTGTTACCGCACTGCTTCTGGGTCTGGTTGGCGTGTTCTGTATTCTGGACTCGCGCATTCTGGGCCGCATGAACTTCGAGCGTCCGCTTATCACCTGCACCATCGTCGGTGCGCTGCTGGGTGATCTGCAGACTGGCCTGACCCTTGGCGCATCCATCGAGCTGATGAGCCTTGGCATCGTGAACATCGGCGCAGCAGCACCCCCGGACATGAACATGGCTGCCATCATCTGCGCAGCTTTTGCCATCCTGACCGATGCTTCTGCCGAGACTGCACTGGCGCTGGCCATCCCCATCGCTGTTCTGGGCCAGATGCTGGGCGTGCTGATGCGCACCATCCTGTCCAACCTGACCCACGTTGCCGACCACGCCATTGCAGAAGGCAAGTTCCGCAAGGCATGGAGCATGCACATCGTCTGGGGTACGCTGCTGTACAGCCTGATGTATTTCATCCCCATTTTCCTGTCCGTCTACTTCGGCACGGATCTGGTGCAGAAGATCGTGGCTTTCATCCCCGCATGGCTGACCGATGGCCTGAACCTTGGCAGTAAGTTCCTTACCGCTTACGGTATTGCCCTGCTGCTGTCCACCATGCTCAACCGCGATCTGACCGTTTACTTCCTGCTGGGCTTCTTCTTTGTAGGCTATCTGGGTCTGGATGTCACCGCTGTGGCGATCTTCGCCGCAATTCTGGCTGTGATCCTGACCGGTCTGAAGTATGGCAAGGGCGCACCTGCCGCAGCCGCTGCCGGTGCAGCTGCTGCCAACCCGGACTACGACCCGCTGGAAGATGACGATGATCTTTGATAGGAGGAAGCTGAAATGAGCAACGCAACCAAGACTGCAAAGCGCAGCGACTTCAAGAAATACTTCCAGTTCATGTGGCGCTCCCTGAACATTCAGGCCTCCTGGAACTACGAACGTCAGATGAACATGGGCTTTTTGTACGGCATCGCTCCCACGCTGGACGAGCTGTACCCCAACGAGAACGACCCCGAGCAGCTGGCGCACAAAAAGGAAGCCTACGAGCGCGAGATGGCGTTCTACAACTGCACCCCGCAGACCAGTGCCTTTACGCTGGGTCTGGCTGCCTCCATGGAAGAGCAGTACGCCGCCGACCGTGAGAACTTCAACCCGGAGACCATCAACGCCGTCAAGACCTCGCTGATGGGCCCCCTGTCCGGTGTGGGCGACTCCTTCTTCCAGGGCACTGTCCGCCTGATCGCTTTTGGTCTGGGCATCTCTCTGGCACAGCAGGGCAGCGTTCTGGGCCCCATTCTGGCTATGATCATCTCCATCGTCCCCTCGGTGCTGATTACATGGTTTGCCGGTAAGCTGGGCTACACCATGGGCAGCAAGTACCTGACCAAGCTCAACGGCGGCATGATGGACAAGCTGATGTACGTCTGCGGCATCGTGGGTCTGATGGTCATTGGTGCCATGGTGGCAAGCATGGTGGGTCTGACCACCCCCATTACCTTCGCAAGCACCGGTCTGGTGCTGCAGGATGTGCTGAACACCATTCTGCCGAACCTTCTGAACCTTGGCATCGTGATGCTGATGTACACCCTGATCCGCAAAAAGGTCAAGACCGGCTGGCTGCTGGGCATCTGCATCGTGGGCGGTGTTGCCATCAACGCCCTTGGTCTGTTGGTGTAACCGGGTTTCCGGCTTACATAGATATCCGTACGCCTGTAATTTGTGATTCATCAGAACAAAAAGAAAAATAATTTGGAGGATTGCATTATGTATAACATTGATCTGGCAAACGTCAAGTCCATCGTGGCAGACATCGTGGCAAAGCACAACGTGGAGAACGTGGCCTTTGTTGGCTGCGGCGCTTCCAAGGCAGAGCTGTACCCCGCAAAGTACTTCCTGGCAAACTGCAGCAAGAAGCTTCGTGTGGCACACTACACCGCCAACGAGTTCAACTACGATACCCCCGATTGGCTGGGCGACACCACCGTGGTCATCACCGCTTCTCTGGGCGGCAGCACCCCTGAGACCGTCAAGGCAAACAGTGTGGCAAAGGCTGCCGGTGCAACCGTCATCAGCGTTACCCACGCTGCTGGTTCTGCCCTGACCAAGGAAGCTGACTACACCATCGTTCACGGCTTTGAGGCCAACTACGCTGCCAAGCTGGAAAGATGGGCTACGTTCTGGCACTGGCTGTGGAGATTCTGCAGCAGGTGGAAGGCTTCGACAAGTACGACAAGATGATCGAGGGCCTGACCAACGTGTTCGAGGCTGCCGAGAACGCTGCCAACTCTGCCCGCAAGTCTGCCAAGGAGTTCGCTGAGAAGTACAAGGACGCTCCCGTCGTCTACGTCATGTCCAGCGGCGCTTCCATGGAGGTCGCTTACTCCACCTCCATCTGCCTGATGATGGAGATGCAGTGGGTCAACTCCGGCTCCTTCCACAGCGGCGAGTTCTTCCACGGCCCCTTCGAGATCGTGGACAAGGACGTGCCCTTCATCCTGCTGATGAACGACGGCAAGACCCGTCCCGTGGATGCCCGCGCACTGACCTTCCTGCACCGCTTCGATGCTCTGACCACCGTTGTGGATGCAAAGGATTACGGTCTGGGCAATGCTGTGGACAGCAGCGTCATCACCTACTTCAACCCGCTGATGCACACCGCTGTGTTCCGTGTCTATGCTGAGGAGCTGTCCTACGTCCGTCAGCATCCGCTGACCCTGCGCCGCTATATGTGGAAGCTGGAGTACTAAGCGGTCGACCGGGATCCATAGACCCATGCTTGGGGGAGGGGCTTGCCCCTCCCCCTTTTTGATGAAGAGGGAAATGAAGAATGATTGAAGCAGTGATTTTTGATATGGATGGGGTGCTGGCGGATACGGAATATTACTACGAGAACCGCCGTAAAAACTTTCTGCTGGAAAACGGCATCCCCATCCCGGAGGGCAACTTCATCGGCTCCAACGAAAAAGCCATCTGGGAAGCCATTGTCCCCAACGACCCTGTGCGCCGTCAGGAGATGCTGATGGCTTATCGGGAATACCGCAAGGCTCGCCCCACCCCCTACGGCAAGCTTACCGACCCGCAGGCAGAGCCGCTGATGAATGCGCTGCGCAGCCGGGGGCTGAAGGTGGCGGTGGCGTCCTCCAGCGCAGCACCGGATATCATGAAGATGCTCACGGAGGGCGGGCTGAAAGCAATGGTGGATTTTGCTTTCAGCGGCGAGGACTGCGCCGCCCATAAGCCTGCACCAGACATCTATCTCAAGGCGCTGAAGGCACTGGGCTGACGGCAGACAAGGCCATTGCGGTGGAGGATTCTCCCACGGGCATCGCCTCCGCAAAGGCGGCAGGCCTGAAGGTGCTGGCACTGAAGCCCCGCCACGGCGAGCCGCTGGACCAGTCCGCCGCAGACTGCATCATCACCCGGCTGATGGATGTAAAGGAGCATCTGGACTGAGATGGAAGCGATCAAGAACGGTCTGCGCAAAAACCTGACCCCGGCACAGCTGTGAGCGGCGCACGCTTTTCTGCTGCTGAATCTGAGTCTGATCATTTGCGCAGCGGCACTGAACTTTTACTGTGCGCCCAACCACTTTGTATTTGGCGGCACCATTGGCCTTTCCATCGTTCTTGCCACCTGCTTTCCGGCGTTGAGCGTCAGCACCTTTATGTGGATCACCAATGCAGTGTTGGATGTACTGGGCTGCGTCTTTCTGGGCATAAAGACCATGGGTTGGACGCTGTATTCTTCCTTCATGCTCAGCTTTTATTCCAGTATGTTCGAAAAACTGTTTCCCATGTCCCGGCCTTTAACGGATGACACTCTGCTGGAGCTGTGCTTTGCGGTGGCGCTGCCTGCCCTTGCCAGCGGCATCGTGTTCAACATCGGGGCATCCACCGGCGGCACCGAGATCGTGGCGATGATCTTACACAAGTACATCAAGGTGGAGATCGGCAGGGCTATTCTGCTCAGCGATATCGGCACGGTGCTGTTTGCGGCTTGCATTTACGGCCCGCAGACCGGGATGTACTGCGTGCTGGGGCTCATCGGGCGCAGCACCATCGTGGATACCGCCATCGAGAGCCTGAACCTCCGCAAGGTGTGTACGGTCATCACCTCAAGGCCGGAGCCCATCCGGCGTTTCGTTACGGAAACACTGGGGCGCACAGCGACCCAGCAGGACGCCACCGGCGTGTACACCGGTGAGCCACGCACCATGATCATGGTGGCGCTGACCCGGCGGCAGGCAGGGCTGCTGCGGGATTTCCTGCGCCGGGAGGATCCGGAGGCTTTTTTGACCATCGTTAACTCCAGCGAGATCATCGGCAAAGGGTTCCAGTCGGTCTGAAAATGCAGAATGCCCGCCCACTCTGGCTTTTCCACAGATGGGCGGGCATCATTATATATGGTAAATGGTTATTTACGCTGACTTTCCGGGATTTACGCTGAAAATACGCTGACTTGGCATGGTTTGCGCTGAATTTACGCTGAAATTGCGCTGAGAAATGCGCACCAGCGCGATTAGCAGTTTTTCCGCGCGTTTTCTGTGGCTCAATCCTCCAGCCTGCCGTGGTCACATCCCAGTGACAGATAGTGCTCAATCTCTCCACTCAGCACAAGCTGTGCGTATTCCAGCGGCCTGTTGTACAGCAGCCAGTCCAGCTCTGCCCGCTGTGCCGGGGTGTTGCCGTACTCGTCCTCGATGGCGGTGCAGTCGATGGCAATGGTGGTGCCGTCTGCAAACCGGGCTTCTACCCGGTTGGTGTCCATGTTGTAGCGGCAAGAAAGCAGTTTGTTCATAGTCGTATCCTCCAAGACTCGATTTTTGGTGTGCGGTTACTCAAACCAATGCCGTCAAGTCGGTAGGGGATAGGGCGATTTTATTTGTCGGAGAGTAAGTGCACGGTTTCAAAACGTGCAAAGGGTGCTTTTTGTTGCAAAATCTGACAAAGGATGCGGAAACTGCCGGGCAAAAAATCACGTTGCTTTGATTAAAAATGGCGATAGCTCGAAACTTCCATCTTTTGAGACGAACTGGCGGCTTGCTCTCTTAATCAGTGGGCCCAGGGTTCGAGTCCCTGGAGGTGCACCAGAAAATGCCGTGAAATCGAAAGATTTCATGGCTTTTTTGTTTTATAAGCCATGGCTGCACGGTTTCTGCACGGTTTTTGCACGGTCGGTGTTATCCATGTCCGATTATGTAGGGCGCTGTATTGCATTGCAATCAGTGCCCTTTTTTGCATCAGGTGAGCAGGGCCAGGCGGAGCTTTGCCTTCATTTCCGGGTCGGCATCCTTGAGCAATTCCAAAAGAGCCGTCATGGAGATGGTAGGTTCGCCTGCGGCTGGTACAGCCTGCGGGCTGGGGGTGTCGGGCTTGGCATAGAAGCCGCTTTCAAACTTCTTGCCCAGTTCCACACGGGAGGACTGCTGGATATGGGCGTAGGTGTTCACCAGCATATCCGCACTGGCGTGTCCTGTGGTCCCCTGCACCGCCTTGATGTCACCGCCGGAGATCATCAGCTGATAGGTCGCACTGGAATGCCGCAAGCCGTGGAACACGATGCGGGGGAACTCCGGGTGTGCATCCTGCCATTTCAGGAACTTCTTGCGGATGAGCACCGGCTCCACCGCCAGACCGTTGGGCAGTCGCAGCAGCATCCCGCTGTTGCGGTATCGCTCCGGGTCGATGGCTTCTTCTCGCTTCAGCCGTTCCAGCCACTGTTTCAGCTCCTCCCGCAAGGCGGCGGTCATAAAGATGGTGCGGCAGGAAGCTTCGGTCTTGGTGTCTTTCAGGATAAGAGAGGTCTTGCTGCCCTCCAGCTTGTCCGGGAAGATGCGGAGGATGCAGCCCTTGTCCACCTGTGCCAGCGTATCTTTCTGGACACGTTGCATGGAACGGTTGACGGTGAAGGTGCCCATGCCGTTGGCGGCATCGAAGTCGATGTCCTCCGGGGTCAGACCTGCTACCTCCCCTTCTCGCAGCGCACCCACCAGCGTCAGGTGGACAGCCAGATGGAGGATGGGGTCCTCCATGCTGTCCAGTGCTGCCCATCTCCTCCACCTCCCAGATGCTGCGCTCTTGGGTGGTCTTTTGGGAGCTTCTACCGGGACGGGGCTTTTGATGAGGATGCCCCACTCCACCGCCAGCAGAAGAATTGTGCAGGAGCTGGTGGACATCATGAAGGGTGGTGCCGGAGAGGGTGCGCTTCTGCTGCTTGGGCGAGAGGTCTCGCCGTTTGCCGCCCACATACTGACCGCAAGGAGTCTTGCTCAGAGTGTCGTACAGGGCTTCGATGTGGTAGGGACGCAACTTCTGCATCTGCATCTCCCCGATATAAGGGATGATGAGGTTCTGGATGAGGGCCAGATTGGACTGGTAGGTCTTGGGTGCCCACTTGTGCTTGCTGCACTGCTTGGGCAGCCAGTCCATCAGGAACTCTGCCACCGTCACGGCGGACGGAATCAGGAAATTGCCTGTCGCCAGCTCGTGCTCGATCTGCTTCTGGCGTTTGACCGCCTCCTCTTTCGTGGGAAAGCTCTCCCATTTGTCGCAGCTCTTGCCGTGCTCGTCCTGATAGGTGTAGCGGACACTGTAAGAGCTGCCGCGTTTCGTGATATATGCCATAGATTTGCCTCCTTATCAAGCTGCCCGGTGGAGCCACGCATCGAAGCTGTCTTTCGGGATGCGGATGCTTCCGCCTGCCCGCAGGACACGGAACTCGGTGGTGCTGTTGCACAGGTTGTAGGCGGCACGCTGGCTGATGGCCAGCATCTGTGCGACCTCCTTCACCGTGTACACCAGCTTTATGGTCTCAGAGCTGTCAGTCGGAGACTTGACGGCATTGGTTTGAGTGAACACTTCCATTGTAGTGGGATTCGAGTCCATTTGCAAGGACTTTTTCGTATAATCAGAAGATTTCACAGTTTCGGGCATAGTGGACTGGCTAATATTCATAGGCAAATCTCCATTTTTATAGACACTTTTCCGAATCAGGACTTTTTTATCCAACCAGTGATCTCAGACGTTCCAGCTTCTCTTGTGCAGTTTCCTTGCGGAAGCTGACCCCGATGCAGGAGATGGGAACGCACATTTCCAACAGGCGGTCGTAGATGCGGGCATGGGCGGTATCCTGCGGATGTCGAATTTCGTCTAGCGTCAGATTGGTGGTGACGATGAGAGGCTTTCGGCTGCGGTAGCGGCTGTCCACAATGTTGTAGATTTGCTCCAGTGCATACTCCGTGCCACGCTCCATCCCGAAATCGTCAATGATAAGCAGCGGATAGCGGCACAGCCTGTCTACGACTTCATTACGACCGGAGAAGCTGTTGCTCAGTTCGTTCAGGATGTGTGCGAAGTTCGTCATGCGCACAGGCACTTCCTGAGCCATCAGAGCGTTCGCAATGCACCCGGCAAGGAAACTCTTGCCTGCCAACACCGCCCAGAGAAGCAAGCCAATGTTCTCTGAGCGCATGGTCTGCCATTGCTCCACATAGCGGTGTGCATGGTGCATCTGTGTGCTGCGTCCGTTGTCATTTGCAAATGTCCAGTCCAGCATCGCAGGATCGGTGAAACCGTCTGCTTTCAGCCGCCGCACAAGGTCGAGGTGCTTTTGCTCCTTAACAACGGCTTCTTGCTGTTCTCGTTCGGTTTTATGGCAGGCACATTCTATTGGATGTTTGTTCTTTCCCATCAAGACAAGACCCTTGGCAAAGAAGGCTTCTTTGGGTGTATGGCACTTGCCGCAATAGAATAGGCCATCGTCTCCTTGATAGTCCGCTACATTTCCGGGCATACTGGAAACAGATTGTTCCCAAATCTTCTCAATCGTTTTTATAGGCTTTCTCCTTTCGCAAAGGTGTAGTCCGGGATACCCGGTGCTGTCTTTTTCTCTGATTGCTGCCGTTTCGCCCAGATACGCAGCGTTGCGGCATGGTCTGCATACTTTTTGCCAGTGGATTGGATATAAGCGGACAATTGCTCGATCAGGGTGTCTAGCCCTGCAAAGTCGACTTTGAGCCGCTTGTACTCCTTTTCCGTCAGAAAAATATTCTGGTATTCCCCAAACGATAGACGAGTATTATTTGCTCTTATTAGGTGGTTTATCATTCAGGTTGTTCTTATTACGTTGGTTAGATGTGCATTTTTGCATACCTACTGGAATTTTGAGTAGGATCTGGCTGGGCTTTGAAAAGCCGGTGTGCAGGCGTTCCAGCAGGTCAGCGTTTTCCAACTCGGTAGAGCGCGTGTCACGCTGGATGTACTGCACCGCAGGTCTTTTGCAAGATGGATGATCGGATAGAGAACATATACACGCCCTTTGGCATCGACCCAATTATTTTTCTGCGATAATGTCGCACGGTCGAGCAGGAGCGTATAAAGGAGTTTTGCAGTATGCGTCAGGTCTGCACTCAGCAGAAAACGGGCATAGGGCAGATATTGCGGCAAGGGATTTTGCGTGGACAAATATTCTGTGATTCGCTGTACCTCCGTTTTGACAGGTGAGATCATGGATGATAACATAGTCTGAACTTTTCTCTGCGACTGTGACAGGAACAGATGATCTGTCATGTATGATGAGAACTGGCTGCTCCCAGTTCTCATAACGGCAAGCTGTCCAGAAAGCAGTGTTTTGACAGATTGCACTTAATATGATATAGGTCTCCCATATTCGCCCTCGGCTCCCTAGGAGTGGGGAATCGTCTGGCGGCAAAGTTGCCCATTGGCCTTTCAGCCACCCCGTCTTCGTCATGACCGGGCTGCGAGTTACAGAAGTACCTTTCGTGAAGTACCGGACGATTGAACTATGAGGTTTTCAAGGTGCGGCCGCAAAGGGCTTTCACTTATTAACAGAAAAACTGGGGTAAAATTGAGGGGGTTTTCAGAAAATTTTTCTGATTTTTTGTTGTGCCGCCCGAATGGAGGCTTTGACGCTGTTGTATGCGGCGCGCTGGAAACGTGCGATTTCTGCGATGCATCGACCATCTGCCAGCATCAGAAGCCGCTCTTGCTGCACGGCGCTCAGATGAGCGATGCTATCGTGCAGTCGCTGATGCTCTTCCGCTTCGATGATCTGGTCGTCAGGAGTCTTGTACGAAATGAGTTGTCCGCACCGGCTATCTTCAGAATCGAGAGAGAACGCCGAATGATACCGGCAGCGCTCGTTGCTTGCGTGCTCCCTGCGGCGGGATTCGCAGAGAAAAGCCGCGATTTCTCCAGTGACTTTGACCTGCACGACTTCTCCCGTTGCAAATTCGTAACGGATAACATGATGATCCATCTTGTAACCTCCAAGTCTGCTTCCGTTTCGGATGCAGGCCACCTGAAGCTACAAAAAATAGCCGGACAACAACCAGCAGAGGGATTCTCATACGAAAGTCTCTCTACCAGCTGTTGCCCGGCTATTTGGTGCACGTTTCATACATTGCCTTGCGGCAATGGCCCGTTGCTCGGTGCGAACAGTCCATATTCAGGATGCAGTGCACCCGATTGTATTTTTAGAATTGCATCTCACACATAAAACGGCGTTTCACTGTCGTAAAGTGTGAACTGAGATTATTATATCGGATGCACGTTGTTTTGTCAATCCTGAATTTTGAGATTCGCTCTGAAAGGGTGCACAGATGTCGCAAGCAATGCGTCTGTATATACAAACGCCATTTTGCGTTGCAAAATGCTTGTTGGAACACCAAACCCGTGAACTGCATCCGCTGGATGCAGGCTGCGCGATGGTATCGCTTAACAAAATTCTGGTAGGCATAATGTATGTCCCTGTCTGGAGAAAACATCCATGGAGGAGTGCTTCATCTGTAAAGTCGTTGATCCAATGCTTTAGGATACTTGTAAAATAACGGATAGGTATGCACCTTGGTAGCGGGTCTTCTGAGCAAATCGGGATTTTGTTGCAATATACTGTATAACAAATAGGGTATGGTTCAAGGAAAGCCAACGGCTATTTTGTATTTTATGTGTGCTTTTTCTATGCCACATTGGTATTTTTTTTTTTTTTAGGAATAATCCTGCTGCTCAAACTCCAAACTACCACGAGATACAACACGGATGCCATCCTGTGCCGATTCGATATGCGCTGCACTGCGCATTTTCTTCAACTTCAGAGAGCCGAGGTTACTCAGCTTCTGAGGCGGAATCGTCTGCCCTTCCATCACGATGTCAAATACCCGGTTCAGCCCCGCATCACTCAGGTTTTGTGCCCGCTCGTAGTTGCTCTGCATCTTCCGTTCGTCCACAATCACTGTGCCATCGCTCAGAACACGCATCTGGATCTTTTCTGCGCCTGGCGCATCTTTCAAGACAGGGACAAGGTTATTCTGGTAGTCTTTTTCATAAACCAGATACCGCTCCGCACGCGGCTTTTGCTCTTTTTGCACAAGATGGGGCTCTGCTGTCGGAGATTGCTTCATCACATAGGTGTTCGGCTGCTGCACTGCCGGCATGGTAAACTCCAAGTTTGGTACGGTTGCCGTTGCAGTCGGTGTCGGCGTATAACTTCTGGCCGTTTCCAGTGCCTTTTCCTGTTTTTGGGCAAGCTTCTGGAGTTGCTGTTCGATCTGCTGGATATTCTGGTTCAGCTTTTTCCATTCTGCACTGTCATTGCTCCCCTGCGCATTGCTGCCTGCCGAAACCGTTTTTCGCAGACTCATCAGCAGTGCGATCACACTCAGCACCAGCGCTGCAAAACCAAATCCAACTGCCAGAACCGCTTCCACCTTCACTTTATTCAGTTGATCCTGTACGTCCTCTACCACATGGCTCAATGCTTCCAGCTGCCCATTAGACTCAACAGTGGGCTCTGTCTGCGGGGCAGGATTTTCCGCCGAGCTATTCACGGTTTCGCCAACGGCAACAGGTCCCTGCACAGCGCCGTCAGTACCTTCTGCCCACACTGGAAGTGCAAATACGGTCGTAAAACACAGCGTCGCCGCCAGAACCACACTCAGCACGACCCCAAAATACGTTTTCTTCATAAAAATCACCCTTTGCCATTAAATCTGTTCCTGACTCAATGCATCGTCCAACATCGAAGCCGCCAGATATACATCCAGCAATTTTTTGCGCATTGCAGGATTCGTCTGATTTGCCAGCGACTTCATATTGTTCGGATTTCCTTTGATCCGGCTTAAATTGCTCACCAGCAGGTTCTTGCGGCTCAGAGCGGCATTGCCTCTCAGGCCAGCGGTCACTGCATTGGGCATCACATCACTGATTGAAACTGCATCTGCACCTGCACCCGGTTCGAGTCCAGCTGGAATACCGCCATATCGTACCGTTGCGATGCAGAAGCTCACCGCACCATCGATCATCTGGTTGAGCTCTTCCGGGACATTCCTCGCCGCTTCATTCTGAAGTTCCTGGATCGAATCGTTCACGACCTTATCCTGCCAGAAATCATTCAAATATTCATAGCAGTCCCTCAGATCTGCCGGCACGCCTGCTAAAGCATCGCTCACATCCTGCAAAACCTTTTTCCATTCTGCTTCCGTATTCTGTGCTGGATCCAGCGGTGGCCAGCTTCCAAAAACATTTGCGTAAGAATCCATGCGGGTTCTAAAGTCCATATTTTCCATCAGACTCCACATGATCTCACAAATCTTTTGCTGCATAAATGCTGTATTGTCAACCGCTCCTGCCAGAACCCCCATACTAGGAGCCGCTACTATCGGTGCAGTCACAACAGGAGCTGTCGGAATAACACCATTCCGTCTTGGAATAGCAGTCTTTGCAGGCGTTGCAGCTGCTGCTACCGGGCCAGCGGCTGCACTCAACATGCCAAAAGCAACTTCCTTCTTTTCCTGCACATTCGCCGAGACCCATACAGTCAGTTGGAAGCGAATGCCCGTAATTTTCCGAAGCAGGCCTGCCATCTCTGCCACCACAACATTCTGGTTGCTGGTTTTGCTATCAATGTTCTCCAACGGCTCGCCAAAAATGTGCTCCAGCGTCTTGGCTGCGGTGCCTACAAACCGAATGCTCAACGGATACTCCATTCCATTCGGACCCGCGACCCGTTTCATGGGATTAGTAAGCTGTGCCTGATTTTCCAGAATAAACTGTGCAATCAGCGACAACAGCAGACCAAATTTGAAGGTGATGATCGAGCGGAACAGGCTATACGCATAGTCCTTTTTGACATCCAGTTCATAGTCATTCAGCAGTACTTCCGCAAGCATCCGAAGAGTCTGGTCGTCCAGCGCACCTTGCAGAGCGGGCGCATTCGCTGCCAGTTTTGCGCAGCGGGTGTTAAATTCGGATCAGCTTCGGTTTTGCCGCCTGCGTTCCCGTACCCAACGGGTCACCCCACATCTTTGCAAAGCTGGAATCCCGCAGATCAGCATTGCCATGCCAATGCCGGTATGCCTCGATGATCGAGTTGATCATCAACTCTCGTCCTGCAAACTGAACGGACGCAGTCTTATCCGTACCCGTCAGCGAGAGGTCTGCTGTGCCGCCGCCAATATCGACCACAATGTCTGACGGCATTCCATTAAAATAACTGTTGGCTGCATTTGCTTCCGTCCAGAATTCAAGCGGGTGTGTTTGCAGGTCAAAGCAATAGGGGGAGCCTACGGCAAAGCAGCGATTTACAATATTCCCGGCTGTCTCCCAGCGGCTGCTTAGTTCCAGCTGGTAGCTTTTGTCCGGGTACGAGAGTTTCAGCTGCGAAACAATACCGCCCTGTTCCATAATATAGAAGAGCGCATGCAGATAGATTCCCGCCAGATACACCGCAGTTGCATCCAGTACATCCGCATCCGTTCGCTTTGCCAGCTTCAGCTCATTGTAAATGCGGGTCGCAAAATCTGCTCCGTCGATATACCGGCAAAGAATTGCCGAATTGGCAAGGAAAAAGCGGCCATCCACATAGGGCGCCAGATCTGCGGTATGGTTGCTGAACAGTTGCGCGACCGACATCACCTTTTTCTGGTGAAGGGTCGTTTTCTGATTGACTGCACCGATCTCTCCCGGCGCTGTGCCCAGCAGCCGGGACTCTTCTACCGGCAGAATTTCGCCTTCCAGTCTGCCCACCGTAACATTTTGCAGATAATCCTTGAACGGCAGACACTCTTTGCTCCTAAGCGTGCGGACCGCGCAAACCGTACTTGTAGTACCAAAGTCAACGGCAAGCTCATAATTTATTGTCGTCTGCGGTGAGAACGTTTCGTTCTTGCGCACAAATACTGCACCACAGGGCTGTTTTACTGCCGTACCATGCATCGAATAAACATACTGTACCGTCGCAAAGCGGAATGGTACATCGTTTCGTGTGATCTGCCACAAGCAGTCCGCCTTATCCAGATCTCCCGGATTTATGCCTTTTTCACAGACCTGAGTTTCGTTGCCGCCATGGAGGTTCAGTTCGATCTTTGCCGGTCTTGTACCGGGCCACTTTGCCCGCTCCTGCTCCACATCCATAAAGGTAGATGCGCGGGACTGCGTCTGTGTTGCAACGTAGTATTTCCATCCTGCATTCTCCGGCATTTTTGCGTTGGGCCATACTCCCAGATACGGGATCAAACCAATACGGATCTTGCCTGGCAGATACGGATGTTCAAACGCAAAGGTTTCTCCGGTTTTCGGGAAGAAAGGGTGATCGTTACCAGAATGAACTCCAGCGGTTGCGAGGCATCGCCGTATGCACAGAACGAAATATCCTTCAGTTCATAATCGCCATCGCCGTAACCGCATTCCAGTTTCTCGCATCCTTCCTCCGTAAACGGTACCGTCGGTACGACCTTGCTGGTATCCAGCTGGCCCAGACTGCTTTCAAGGTGCAGCTGTTTCCACGATGCATCCCAGGTGTCTCCCTTTACCGGATAGCCCAGACCGCAGCTGCCGCCATCCGAAATGTCTGCGAGGAACAGAGACTCTGTCAGCAGATCCGGCATCGGGCAGGCGTTGCCTGCCCGGTCCAGATACGCTGCATAACTGGTGCAGAAGCTTGCTGCTGCATTTGTCACAAGCGGCAGCTTGTCCTCGGGGACATTCGCCTGGATCACATTATCCAGCTGGACCTGAACGGTTCTCCAGTCCAGCGTAAGACAGACAGCAGGAGCTGCGACCAGTGCAGGGTAGAACACAGCCACCGGCGCAGTGCCGTGGTTGATTTGAAGCCAGTTGGCAAGACGATCCAGCACATAAGGATTGCCATGTAGTGCTTCAAACGGATTCTGCCAGCACTGATGCACATCTTCGCTTCGTGTGGCGTCAAACCAGGGGATCCTGTCAGCCCACGCATCGGTCTCATACCGCTGCATCGGGCAGAGGCCCACTTCCAGATTGTACAACGCTATATACTGTCCATTGACTTTCAGGTAGAACATTCCACCAGACGTAATATTGTCCGTCCTGCCTGCCATCCAGCTGTACTGGTAATCCATATTTTTCAGCGAGAAATATACTGCGCGGTCAAACGGCTCATCTTCAAACTGTTCGTAGACCAGTTCAACCTGCAATCCATTCATCGAATAGACATTGCGCAATGCGACCAGTGCACACAAGCCCAACCATTCGTTATATTTTGCTGCACGGATCGGATCATCGTTGGCAAGAGCTTCCAGATATCTTTTCCCATTGTTCGGGTCCTGCTGCAATTTTTCATTGATCTGCTGGATGGTTGCCGCAAAGCTGGTAATATTGCCCAGTGGATTGGGTACCGAATGGGAAACGTTCACAGACGCACCCACCGGAGTGTTTTCCATGCTCTGCGCCAGATTGCTCAGGGTCGCTGCCGTCGTATTGGCCGGACCGGCAGTCGCAGCCGTTGTCACAGACGTTTGAAATGAGGAGAGGGATTCCGAAGGAAATTGATCTTTTACAAAATTGGGCATACTCTTTCACTCTCCTTATTTTGCGGCACGATATAGCACTTCATAAACATCTGCCAGACTGTTGTGCTGTTGATTTCCAAACTTATTCTCGCATTGATCCCGGAACAGACCGGCATCGTTATTTGCGGGAAATCCGTCGTCATTGGGCGTTTTTCATCCACAGTCTGATACGCAAACAGGTCTCTCAGCATAAACTTTCCCAGCGTATCGTCGCCAAGATCCTGCTCTACCAGCTGATCTGCCAGCTTGACATTCAACAGATCTGTCATTCGCAGACCAAAGGAATTGGCACGGTTTCCGTCCTTGCAGCCCTCATTCACTTCTTCCACACCATCCTTGTTCTGTTTATGGACATGATACTTCGTCCAGTCATAACCAGACAGTGCTACATCAAAATAGAACTGGATAAAGAAGCGGCAGAATTTGCCCGCGCTGGAAAAGCGTTCTCTGTAATTTCCGTTCAGCTGTTCCTGTGTCAGGGGCACATAGTGGTTGATGATTCCCTTCGCCGGCATTCCGCTTGTGGCGATCACTTCTCTGTAGTGGCGCAGGTCATCATCGGTGTGATTATAACGCTCCCGCATGAACTGAGTGACCATCACGCAGAAGCGCAGCATCTGATCCAGCTTCTTTTCCTCCCCCGAGAGGCCAAGCTCGCTCAGAAGCACCGACTGAAATTCGCTTCCTGCCGGTGCGATCTTCCAGACCAGTGCACCATGCAATTCCTTATTTGTCACGGGATCCAGCAGCGTTCCATTCAGGAAGCGGTATGCACCAATTGCCGCCACCAGCAGTACCAGATGAAAGTGCTGATACTGCTTTTCGCCGCGGGCATATATCTCGCTGGTAACCGCAAGCTCATGGGTGCCCAGCAGCAACAGACTGGTGACTTTATCCACCAGACCAAACTTATCGTAATAGAGCAGAGCCTCTTTTGTTTGCTGCATAAATTTGGCCGAGCTCGGACGCAGGGTCCCTTTTGCGCCCTTGGCGGGGTCAACCGGCGTCTTAAAGTACGGCATCATCCCGGCACCAATGGAGAGCTTTCGGGTACGCCAAACTCTGCGTTGGTGACAGGATCTTTGAGGGACCGCAAAACATCCACCAGGTTGGGCGTCACGCTGGCACCTGTACCGCCAAACAGGCTGCCAAACAGATAAAGGCGCACATGCCTCCTGCGGAAGCGCATTCAGATCCTGGACCAGTGCTTCCATAAACACGCTATTATGTACGTCCAGGAAGCTGTCCCGGACACAGTTGAACACCGCTGCACCAATGTTGGGATGACCATAAAAACCTTTTTCCAGTGTGGTCGTCAGCTCCACATCGGTATACAACGTATTCATCAACAGTGATGTATGTGTACTGGCTCCATTTTCCGGCGTAAACAGCTTTGTCAGAGTAACGCTCTGGTCATTCCTGATGTCTGCGCCATGTTCCTTTGCCGCATTCTTAACAGCCTGTGTGAAGTCCCAGCTTTCAAAAATCACTTCCGGGAGCGCGTACTCTGTTCCCGGAGGTTTCGATACGCTTCATACAGTTCCTTGCATTTCAGGGCAGCATCACTCTGGTCATCCATATCGACCATGCGAATGTACACCTTGTAGTTGATGTTGTCCTTCTCGAATGCCCCTGCATAGCTGCACAGGTATGCGCGGATGCACATGGCACCTGTGCCACCAGCACCGATCAAATACTGGTTCATAGCGTTCCTCTTTCTTTAACGGCGTGGACGGCCCACAAATGCCGGTACCAGATACAGTACGATATCTACTACGGTTGCAATACCATATGCTTTGAGCAGTGTGGTCTTGACGATGTTTGCGTAATTCATTTCATCCGTCGTCAGGATCCGCATTGAGCCCGTCAGAACCAGATAGCTCAGAACCAGTTCAGCTGCCATCAGAACCAGCAGCATGATTAGGGCAATTCCATTTTTCCGCATCTCCGCCGCAGGATCCACACCATGTTGCGCATTCACATACAGTAGATACATGATCGCATAGCAGACCGCCGGAAGCCAGAACAGTGTAGGCAGTGCATCTTCCATCGAGAATGCAGAGGTATCTGAGATGATGTACAGCAGATCATCCGCATTTCCAATAAAGTTGGTACCGATCAAATAGGTCCGAATTACATAACCCGCCACCAGCAACACCAGCAGCCACACCAGACCGATGACCGGTTTGCTTTCTTTCAATTTCTGAATCATATTAAAACCTCCTCTTTGTTTTCAACGATTTTCTGCTGTTTTTACCTTTTTGCGCGTCCCTCATCCTGCGGCGCCTGCAAAAAGAAATCTACATACTGAATATCGCCCGCTTTGTCTGTGCGCAGACTGTTACGCAGCTGCTGTACAAGGATATCCAGTTTTGGCGTCCGGCCAAACTGTTCTTCTGCTCGCTGTTTTGCTTCTTCTGTACTGGTGTCAAAACGATAATGATTTCCGCTTTTCGCCAAATCCTGCAAAACAGCTGTATATTCCTTGATATTGGCATTGTACGCATCGATCAGCTGATCTGCTCCATAAACCAGATCAGACTTCATGGACGTATGGATCGGAATACTGAGCAGATACGTCTTGCTCATGTCAAAAACGCCCTGCGTGTTGTCCAGTTTTACCCGCAGATATCCTGTATGGCGGTTTGCATTCAGCAGCACTTCCTGGCTGTTGTACTCTGTCAACGGCCCATCCACCGTTTCAAAACGGACATTTACACTGCTAAGTGTCGCATCTTCCGCCGGGATCCAGTTTTCATTGACCTTCTGATACAGCTGGATGCTGCTCAGATCCGCCCAATAGGTTTTGTCTGCGCAAAGATTCTTTGCCTGTTCCGCAACTGCTCCGGCACTATCCGGCAGATCAGCATAAGCAGAGATTAGGCTCACTGCACCAAAGGCTTCGCTCTTGCCCTGTCCCATTCGGGGCAGAATGGTCACATCAAATGCTCCCTGTCGTGTAGGTTCGCCTTCCGTGGCCTGCACATTGGCACTTCCCCATACTTCATCAATATACGGGCTTGCCATCAGGTTTCCGACACGATCCTTGGAGCGAAGAAGCTTTGCCTGCGCCGTTCCTGTCTTGCTTGCTGCCGTCTTTGCCGCCAGCAGCTGTATGCCTGCAGTATTCGTCGTTTCTGCTGCCGTACCATGGGTTCTTTTTCTGGTGCCGGGGGCCGAAGACGCCGGCAGTTCTTCCGCCTGCGCCGTCTCGGGCGTGGTTTTCCCATTGTCTGAAACATTTCCCGGTTGCAAATCGTCCGTGCGCTTTCCCTCCATGGTATTTTTCACGAGAGAAAAACTCAGCGGTTTTCCTTCCGAGGCGGCCAGTTCTTCAAACGTTGCATAAACGAGATTTTCATCCTGCATATTGTCCTGCAACATTCCAATGTACTGGTCCATCTGCTCGGTTGGGCCCGCCATAATGTAATAATACGCCGCCGGGCCATCATAGTTGTCAATCGAAGCAATGTCCGCGCCTGCATTGCTGTTGCTGTACGCCGGAACCGAAAGTTCTCCCGTGTAATCGCTGATACAGCCCACGATGCAGATCTCCGCCTCGGTTCTGCCTCCCGGTAAGACAGCAGACCATTGACCAGATCATCCAGATCAAATCCCTGCTCCCGCAGGTCGGTCACCACTACGGTAAATGTGCCCTTGACAAATGGGTCGTTACCATCCAGAAACAACGTGCCAGCGGGCCGACCTTTGTCCCTGTTCCAGCATGCGTCAGTGTTCCTTCTCGATGGCCAGTATGGCTTCCCGTATAGAAATCCGAACGCAGGAACTGTGCCTGTAGTGCGCCAACGATATCGACTTCGGTCCAGTTCAGTTCCTGATTTTTCTTATCTCCTGGGATCTCATCCACCAGCGTATACGCTTTCAGTGCTGAGAAACCATTGTTCAGCATTCCTTTGGCGCAATCAATGGATTTGTCCAGCATGGTCACAAAGGTATTCTGACCATTTGCTGCTTCCACAAAGCCCAGCATACTCTGCGTGTCATCATAGTACAGATGAAATTCCACGCCCTGAGAATTTGAGGTCAAACGCTTAGTATAACTGCTATTCAGCTGTTCCAGCTGCTTCTGATGCTCCGCCAGGAGTGGATCTGTTGTTTCCTGCACGGCCACCGAGTCTGTCTCTATACGGGAGCTTTTTCCGCATCCGCCCAGCAGTCCGCCCAGCAGCGCGAAGCGCTGTAAGCAGCGAAACGATTTTTAATCTTTTCCGCATGATTTTATCCTTTCACCTTTTATAGAAGAACCATTAGAATTGCAGCAAGCAGGATCCCCGGCAAAAGGCCTATACAGCCCATGGTCGCTGCACGCCGGATATACCTGCCGTTTTCTTCCATGCCGATCGGCATCAGGACACAGCCGATCACCGCCAAAAGAACCACTGTGACAAGTTCTGCGACCAGCCAGATTTTTACAGTCTCTGCAAGCAGCAGTTTACTGATCCACAGCCCCAGCAGTGGCAGTAGGCCATAAAACACAAAGAAAATTGCCAGCTTCCAGCCCATGGCGTTGCTTTGTTTTTCCAGCCGTTTGCTGCGGTTCTCCTGCTTCTTCCTGTCCGCTTCCGCTCTTTTTTGGCAAAGCTGTTCTCCCTGCTGCTGCACCAGAACAAGCCGCTTTCGCAAATCCTGGATCACTTCGCCTTGCTCTCCCTGCGTGGGATCGTAGTACTCCGCAAAAATCATCCCACCCCAACTGGGATGGCAGGCACGGTGCAGCTCTTCCTCGGTTCGGCCACTCTTTTTCAGTGCAGAAATCAGCATACTGCCGACTTCTGCCGAGGGCATCGGATTCGTCATCAGCTCCTGCACAAAACGATTTTCTGCATTGCAGGGCGAAAGGCTTTGCAGGATCTCCACGGTTCGTTTTGCATCTGTGCCGTACTTTTTCATCAACCAGTCCGGCGCATCCTGCGTCAGTTTCAATACCAGCTTTGGCACGGCATTTCGGGTGCGTCCATAGTGCCACCGCAGGAACTCCAACATGCTCTCAGGTTGAATTCTGTATACGATGTCCGGTCTTCCCCAACGCTGGTCGGCCGGGCTGAATTTTGTCCGGCAGTTCATGTTCCGGCACAACGAAGCCCACTGCGACCCATAGGACAGCAGCAGCGTTACCTGTTGCTGGTTTTCAATGTCAATGTCCAGCAATCCGGCAGCCTGAAGCAGTTTCTGCAAAAGTGCAGGGTCCCTTGTCTCGATTTTCTGGAGTTCTCCTGTGCATGCAAACAGATCTTCGGCTTTGACTTCTTTTGCCATTAGTGCTTTCCGCAGCACACTAAATGCCTCATCGTGCATCTCTTCCGGCAGGCTCTTCCACTTGGACGCGCCCTGCGCCAGTTCCGCCATCGTGTGCATCCAGTCCTGCACATTCCCGGTCTGGAGAACGCCGCACAGCTGTTTATAGGCATTGACAAGTTCTTTCTTTTCTTTTGCGGCTGCCTGAACCACCGGTTCTTCAAAGCCGACCATTTTCTCTCTGTAAAGCACGCTTTCTTCCAGCGCTTCCACCTCTGCGGTGGATTTTTCCATTGCATCCAGGTGGATCGGCAGCGGATATTCCTTCACGCGCTTTGCGATAGTGCACAGACATTCCGGGCCATAGCTGTTCTGCGCACCAAATCTGCCGCCCGCCACAAACGCATCGTGGCAAAGCGAATATTTTTGCGACTCGCACAGATAGCGGCAAAAACGAACCAGCTGTCCCAGATCCACGCATCTCTGCACCAGCTCCGTTGCCTCATGCTGTTCTGCCTGCAATCTGGTTTCATAACTGGCCTTTTCCTTGTCTGCCAGCTTCTGAATGGCGGGCGGAAGCATCTGGCCCAGCGCTTCCACAATTTTGTTGTCCTTATATTTGGCAGGCAGTTTCAGGTCGTTTTCCAGCGGAAGCTGTGCTGTCTGCCAAAGCTTCTCTTTGCTTTCTTCGGTTGCAAACTCATATCCGCGACGCAATGCACCTGCCTGCTCTCTGCAAAGCACTCTGTATCGTTCGGTCACGGTCTCTGCCAGCCGCTGAAGTGTCTGCTCATCGTTTGCATAGATTCCATTGAACATCCGCAGCTCCCACGCAGCAGTCATTTTTTCTCTCCAAATCTGCTACCTTTTCCAGTTCTGGCAACGGTACACTCCAAAGCGCCTGTTCCGCCATGGAGACCGTCAGCTTTTCCGCAACGCATTTGCCAATGTTCTCTCGGATTCTGGGCAGTGTCCTATAATCATCCGCCCAGATTTCGACCGCCTGCACATTGATAGGCAAAGCCAGATGCATTGCCAGCTGATACATGGTGCGGTATTCTTCCATACTCTGCATGATGGAAGCCGTAGTTTTCCTGCACCATCTCAAAGAAATTTCTTCTGGTGTCGCTGTCCACCGTCAGCATCTGTAGGAACTCTCGATTTTCGTCTGCTACGGGATAGGTCTCACCCATCTCCAGAACTGTAAAGCCTGACACTCGTCCCGGCAGTTCCACATCACCGTCCACCAAACACAGCTGGACTGCGCTGGCAGTCGGTCCGCGCCAATGTTGGTCGAAAAGCGTTCCGGTGCAACATTGGTCGCAAAGCCGCAGTTACGGCGCATTGCATAAGGCAGACACTCGTAGATGTGCCGCAACACACCGAGGGAATACTGCGGCGCCTGATCACCCTGCTGGTCGATATGCAGGACCAGACGGTGCCCTTTCAGTAATTCCTCCAGAATGCGCAGCAACAGTCCCTGCTCCAGTTTTATCGGGTTCTGCTCTAGGTGAAACGCATCCACTGTTACATCCGGGAAATACCGGTCACAATCCTCGCTTGGCAGCTGCACAAGTTCCTGTCCCGTCCGGAAAGGTACCCACAGCAGCTGTAAAAACGGCTCTCGGAAGAATGCTTCATCATTTTCTTTGGCAACATCCTGCACATATCCCTGCGCATACCCGGCATTGCGCTCCAGAATGCGTCCCGACCGCTGGAAATAATACCGCTGATTTTCCTGATTGGAATCCAGATCCGTAAAAATTCCCAGATAGGCCGTCGGTTCTGCTTCGAGATATGCCGTGTGTTTCGTGTCAACGTGGTTTACAAGTTGCGCCAGCTTTGCGTTTCGGTTTTTCAATGATGCGTGGAAAAACTCGTTTTCTGAAGCAAAGCGGTAACCTTTTTTCTGAAAGTTTGTATATCCATACTGAAACACTGTCGTCCGCTCCTTTTATGCGTATCAGTCCACATCCTCTGGCCGATACAATTCCTTCCTCCACAGTTTTTGCAGCTGCTCCTCCGCCGCTGCACTGTAGGTCAGCATTTCATTTTCGCCGTAGCCCGGCAGAATATATCCGTCCAGTGCCAGAAGCCACAGGATCGGCGCCAACACACCATAGCGCTCACTCCGCGCCACGCTGACGCGGTCTTTCTGCTTTTCTTCATCATCTGCATCTACATAGTCAATGTAGTTGGCCGTACCGGAGTTCAGCAGGAATGCATTCAGCGCAATTTCCGTCGGATCGCTTCTTCCTGCTGCATCGCATTCAGCAGGTTTGTGAACAGGTTGGGTGAGAGCAGGTCTTCCTGCTGTTTGGCATAGCGGCAAAGCGTGCTCATCCGGTCGATGTTATACACGCCAACGCCATCTTTGCCCCGCACATACGGCTGATACCTGTCGGATTCATTGATATGCCAGCGACACAGCCGGTCTCTTTCACCTCGGTCAAACTTGGTAAGCAGGAAAGCCGACGGCACATTGACTCTGCTGAACTGATTGATCCATTCTTTGAAGTTGGCCGCTGCGATCTGCGCATCGTCAGGGTCGCAGGAAAGTGTCATCAGCCTTGCCTGACAGTTCTGAAAGATTTTTCGGCTATTGTTGATGGTTTCGTTGATTTTGTTTCCTCCCGCACCATTGAAGACCTCGCCGGGAATATCAGCCAAGACATAGATCGTTGGGATCTTGCCTTTTTCTTTGCGACACTAAAAGCTCAGGGAGACCGCAGACTCGGACTGGAGGTCCGTTTTCTGGGCATGATAGCCGTTCTGGTATGCCCACATAGCACCAAAGTTGCCCTCCCTGGCCGATGCTTGAAAGCGCCGCCACTGCGCATCGCCTTCCGGCTCGTAGCTGATTGTAAAGGGCAGATCATCCAGATTCGTGTGATCCAGCATATCCGCAAAGGCTGCCATATACGTTGTTTTGCCGGTAGACTGGCCGCCCAGCACACCGATGATCTTCTGCGGGTAAGCACCAAAGTACTTGCTGACTGCTTTGCGGCAGTGCGGGCAGCAGGCTTCCTTGCTGCTGCACACCTCTGTGCCGTGCTCATCCGACAATTCCAGATACAGCATATCCGGCACGGCGACTTTTGTCGTTGCATCCACTTTAAAGCACCATGCTGCCATGATCTGGTATCGAGTGCTTTAAACTGACATTCCCTTATGGTCTTTGATTCAGCGCTGCAAAGTGTCATAAGGATATCCAAAAATTCATTCAGTTCCTGTTCACGTACCTGGTTGTTGGACAAATCCCGACTACGGATGTTTTTCAGAATCTTGTCATGTGCCTGCGCATAGTCAAAGAGAAAGCCTGAGTCTCTGCTCAGCGTTTTCCCGCAGCCACGTCCCGGTAGAGATCCTGATACTTATCCGCCAGATTTCCGCCTTCTACCTGCTGGTAATGTACAATTTTTCGCAGGATTCCCTTTCCAGCTGCATCTGCACTTCCATCTGATTCAGCAGGCTTTCCATGCTGATCTTCAAGGATGTAAGCTGTGCTCTCTCCGGTTTTGCCGTTTCACACTGTACGGTCTGGAGCGGGCTGCTCAGAAACTCTGCGCCAAAGCTTGCGTAAACCGTGATAAAGCGCTCGAGTTCTTCACCAATACTGGTGCGATTGCCTTCAATCGTCAGCATGATACGGTTCAGCAACGGCTGAATCGAAAATGCCGTTCGTTACCGCGCACTTCTTCGCCGCATTCCGGGCAAACAAACGGGTATGCCTTTTCTCCCTGTCCCATTGCATCACTCCACATTCAGTGCCGCCTCCTTCTCTTCCGGTTCTGCACTTGCACTTTTTGTTTTCTTTGTCTTGCGCACCTTCGGCTGCGGCTGCTCCTTTGCCGGATAGTAGCGCAGGACGACCTTGATACCACCGATCGGCGTCCCCAGCTTTGTGGCCAGTCGCTCATTTGCCACGCTGTCTGCCGGAATATACACAACGCAAGATTCACGGTCGTTCCGCTTACGGTCTTCCACAAACGCCTTTTCCATGGACGGCTCGTTGCTTACGTTCCGGATGCCAAACCGCATGCCTTTTTTCTGTCCGACAATGCCGCTCGTCTTGTCGGGCGCCGTACCGCAGCTCTTCAGGTACTGATAAATGCCATCTTCTCCGCCACGGCTTGCGCGGTAGCTCTGTGCGCAGGCATACAGCATTCGGTTAAACGAGATCTTTTCATCCAGGAACGTACCATGGATCAGATCTGTTCTGGGCCGCAGACGCTCGTCATCCGCAAGGCTTTCCACCTTGGGATTTTCCAGCGGAATGTAGAAACGCCCGATCTGCAATTCATCCAGCTGTTTTTTGAACGCCTCTGCCAGCAGCTCACCATTCAGCGATACGTCCATCCGAACGACGCCCTTCAGTTTGCGGGAGCGGGTAATGCACCAGCGGATGACCCACACCAATGCCGCAATCGCAAACACCACAAGTAAAACAAGCAGAACCGTCAAAAGAATCACCTCAACGATCGACAACACTCGGATCTGAATCGTAGTAACTGCGGCGTTGCCCGAGTAATCCCGCGCCGTCAATGTAACTTCCATCGTCTGTTTGCCAGACGCCGTATAGGAAAAGATGTTATCAAACAGTGTGTACTCGCCTTCGCCTCTGGTAAGGTCTGCCTCCAGACGGTAGCTGTCCCCGTCTGGATCGTAGAAGAACGTATCTCCTGCCAGCTCAATGATACTGCCTGCCCAGTAATGCTTGAACAGGCCTTCCATAAGTCCGCTGCTCTCATGATCCTTGACGCCAAATTGCTTTGGATTGGACGATCCTGAATCGAAAAGCCCAGTTTCGCCCGAACGTGTCACATTCTCGCGATGACTCTTCATCCTGACTACAGTCGTATTCGCCTTCATCGGTCGGGGTATAAGAAGCGGTCATGCCGTTTCCATCCGGGACAGCCTGCATCTCAACCGTTTGCACTGCGCCGGTGGACTGGTTGGTAAACTCCACATACATGCCGGACAGGCGATAGAACTCTTCGCCGACCACCTTATCGTGGTTGTCCTGCTGAATCAGATAAGCACGCACTTCCACCGGACGGTTCTTGCGAGGTGTTGCCGTCACCACGCTGCTCACCACATCCAGCTGGTCATGTACGGTCAGTTGCCGGGTCGTCGAGGTGCGCGAAAAATACGCATTGGATACGTGCAGCACCAGACGATAATCCGTGGCGCGCTCCGGCACAAAGTCCAATCGGAACGAATCGTTGTACAGCTTCAGCTCTCTGGTATAGCTGTCCTGCTCCGAAACGATATCCGATGCTTTGGCGCTTTCCTCGACCTCCACGCCCATATTCTGCTGATTCACGATCTCAAGCTCTACCGCCAGTGTCTGTAGAAAATCCACATCGTCGATCCGGTAACCCTGACTGTCTGTCAGGTAGACCTCGATCGGCAACGACTGCATCACGCCAATGTCCTGTGCACCGATTTCTACATTCAGATTGACATCGTACAGGTAAAAGCCTTCTGCTGCAACCGGAGTTGCTTCATTTGTTACAAAGAATACCGAGTAGTCGCCTTTTTCTGCCCGTCTGTATCGATCCGAATGACCTGGTATCCGGGCTTTGCATTGTACCGCGTTGTCGAGACCCATTCTCCATCCGTCCAGTTGTTCAGGGATACTGCCGTTCCATCTGTCGCCGGACCGCTGATGAGAATATCCTGTATTACGCTCACCGGTGCAGGCCAGACCACCGTCAGGTCCTTGATGTATTGGTCGGAAATGGAAAAGTCGTATTGCCAGGCGTGTTTGCCGTCCACTGTTGTTTCGGTCGGGCTGCTCAGGTCCAGCGTTTTCACATCCAGCAAGCCTGCCAGCAGCTGGATCACAAAATCAGGAATGTCCGCCGGGTCGTCCACACGCTGATACATGCCGCCCGTCTTGCTGCGCAGAATGGAAAGCTCTTCTTCTGCCGTTTCCACGTCCGCTGCATCTGCCTGTTTGTTGAACAGACCCAGCGTGTTGACCACAACGCCGTTGTTCTGCGCAAAGGCTGCAAACGCATCTACTTCCTGCTCCGAAATTTCATTCGTGCGGCCATTCCGTGTTGCCCGGATTGCACCATCTGTAAACAGCAGAACCATATTGTTCTGTCCTGCCTGCTGTTCCAGAATCTGCTGCGCCAGCCCAAGAGCTGCACCCGTATCCGTCTGGCCCAGATTATATCCGCGCACCATCAGCGCCTGATGGATCTGCTTTTTTACCATTTCATGGTTTTCCGCAGAAAGCGGAAAATCCTGAAATGCTGTCTCCGCACTTGTTCCATATACGATCAACGACAGACGAACCTGTTCATCATCGCACATATCCACCAGCATATCCAGCGATTCCGATTTTCCAGTCGCTGTCGCTGCTCTGCATACTTGTGCTACAGTCCACGACAGCCACGATATTTGTGCTTGTGCTTTCCGCTTCTCATGTCTGGGCATAAGCATTGAACGGGATGCACAGCATCGTCCATCCCGTCAGAAGTAAAACCAGTCCGCACGCAAAAAGACTTTTCCATTTTTCATATTGAGTTCCTCACAGTGCTCATCCGTGAAAATATCACAAATTTCTACTTTATACGAGCAATTATATCATCATTTTGCATCAGTTCAAGCAATTTGATGGCTTCTGTTGCTCCACTATTATAAGTCTCCAATCCATATTGCGCTGATTCGTCGATTTGGTTTCTCACTCGGGCTGGTTCTTATAAATGTAAGATGGCTCCATATTTTCAGCCATAATTCCGGGAAGCTAGTCCATCGGGAACTCTGCTACGGTGACCATAGAAGAACGCTGGGAGTATATCGTATATTTGCGCAGTGTTGTCTCTAAGATAGAGGAAGATAGCTGTACTCATCGGGCAGTACAATCCTTTCCCACTCGACCTTCTTTGCCTGAAAGACGATTTCAGCGTATTGTGCCTTGTTCATCCAAGCTCACATCTTCAAAATTCTCGCTTTCGTGAGAAACAGCTGTTGCAAAAATCTTGCTTTCGTGATAAAATGATATTTATGAAAATCTTGTTTTCGTGATTGAGGGCTTGCGATGAAGCGGAAGATATACGACCAGCTTGTCAACTGGAAACAGGACGGTGCGGGAAAAACGGCACTTCTAATTGACGGCGCACGGCGTGTGGGCAAGAGCTATGTGGCAGAGGAATTTGCGAAAGCAGAATATAAATCCTATCTGCTGATTGATTTCAACCGAGTGGGCGACGAAGTCAAAGACCTGTTTCTACACTACCTGAACGACCTTGACACCCTGTTCATGTATCTGTCCGGCTATTATAATGTCAAACTGTATGAACATGAATCCCTGATTATTTTTGACGAAGTTCAGATGTTCCCTCGCGCACGGGCGGCTATCAAGTATTTGGTTGCGGATGGCCGGTACGATTATCTGGAAACAGGGTCACTCATGTCCATCAAGAAAAATGTCAAAGATATCGTCATCCCATCCGAGGAACGGCATATCAAGATGTACCCGATGGATTTTGAGGAATTTCTGTGGGCGATGGGCAATGATACCTTGATGGACATTGTCCGCAAGCGGTTTGAAGCCCACAAGTCCATGGGGCAGGTAATGCACCGAAAGGCAATGGACTATTTCCGGCAGTATCTTATCGTGGGTGGAATGCCGCAGGCGGTGCAGGAGTATGTGGAAAGCAAGGACTTTGACCGGGTAGACCGTATCAAACGCGATATTCTGACCCTTTACCGGGCAGACATCGTGAAACACGCCACCGGCTATGAGATGAAGGTAGAGAGTATCTTTGATGAAATTCCTGCCCAACTCCAAAAGCATGAAAAGCGTTTCAAACTATCCTCGCTCAAAAAGGAAGCCCGCTTCCGGGAGTATGAAGATGCACTGTTCTGGCTGGACGATGCCATGATCGCCAACATCTGCTATAACTCCACGGAGCCGAATATTGGTCTGAAGCTGAACATGGATCGCATGACCCTCAAGTGCTATATGGGAGATACCGGATTGCTTATCAGCCATGCCTTTGATGAAAATGGACTGGTCAGCGAGGAAATCTATAAAAAGCTGCTGTTCGATAAACTGGAAGTCAACAAGGGCATGATTATAGAAAACATCGTGGCGCAGATGCTTGCCGCCAGCGGTCACAAGCTGTATTTTTACTCTAATCCGTCGCGGGACGATAAAGATGCCCGGATGGAAATCGACTTCCTGATTGCCAAGAGCAAAATCAGCAATCGGCATAATATCTCGCCCATTGAGGTCAAGTCCGGCAAAAACTATACGCTGACTTCCTTTGAAGTTTATGGAGCGCTATGCTGAACAAACTGGCACACCCTATGTGCTGCATACCAGTGATTTGAAAGAAGAAGACGGAATTGTGTACCTTCCTCTTTATATGACTCTGCTCTGATATGCAGCGATGCCAACCAGCTTATGGCGAGAACCATAGGTCGGTGGGCATCGTGTCCCTTATGGAAGTTGACGGTCAATCCTCCAGCCTGCCGTGGTCACACCCCAGCGACAGATAGTGCTCCATCTCCCCTCTCAGCACCATCTGTGCATACTCCAAGCTTGTTATAGAGCAGCCAGTCCAGCTCCGCCCGCTGTGCCGGGGCGTTGCCGTACTCGTCCTCCACAGCGGCGCAGTCGATGGCAAGAGTGGTGCCATCTGCGAACCGGGCTTCCACCCGGTTGGTGTCCGTATTGTAGCGGCAGGAAAGCAATTTCGTCATAGTCGTATCCTCCAAGACTTGATTTTGATGTGCGGCCACTCGAACCAATGCCGTCAAGTCGTTGTCGGATAAATCGATTTTCATTTGTCTGGGAGTAAGTGCACGGTTTCTGCACGGTTTTGCACGGTTTCAAACGTGCAAAGGATGCAAATCGTTGCAAAATCGGACAAAGGTGCAGAAACTCGAAGTTCAAAATTTGCGATGTATCGCTTGGAAATGACGTTGAAACGTAACTTCCAAAATTGAGGGAATCGCCCAGCGTGCGCTACGAATCAGTAGGCGGTGGAGGTTCAAGTCCTCTTATCCGCACAAACCATGAAAATCCGAACCTTTTCTCGATAGGAGAAGGGTTCGGATTTTTTGTTTTCTTCGGAAAGCAAAATGAAGGCTCCTTCCCGACGGCTGTGTGTCCAAAACCTTATCAGAAGAACCGTATAACAAAAGTCACAACTGTAAAGGTGCCGTAAGGCAGAAAGGACACAAACATGAAGTACGATGCAAGAGCCTGCCATTTCAACATGGATACCGGCTGCGTGGAGCTGCTGCTCCGGGATGGGAGAATGATCTCCATTGACTGCACTGGGGTCGAGGATGAATTGGACGTGACCATGGCGCAGAGGTTGGAGTTAGATTATCTCATCTACAATGACCCGCTTGGCTATGCAGACTTGATTCTGAACGGCGAACCAGAGGAGTATCTGAAGAATGTGGCGGGAAGTCACGGATTAGAAGATTAAGCATAAAAGGGTATGCGGCTATAAACCGCATACCCTTTTACACTTTATCGCTTCCAGACCGCTGCGGCATTGGAACGTGACATCAGTTCTTCGACCGGGATTCCGGCTGGGCAGATGTCCTGGCACGCAAGAGATTTTCCGCAGCCTTCAAAATAAAGCTGACGATACGCATTTGCGAGTTCTGTCTGATGGGCAATATCCTGTTCTTCGTTCAGAATACGGTAAGCGTTGACGGGCAGAACAGCTCCAGCAAATTCACTGTTCGGGTCAAAGTTCGGGCAGACCTCCAAGCAGCAGCCACAGAGCAGACACTTAGCAGATCGATACCGCTGGCTGTGCGTATAGCTGGTCTGGAACGCATCTCCTTCCAGCCACAGCTTTGTCCGCTTCAGTGCTTCAAAGATCACGGAACGGTCTACGACCAGATCTTTCACCAGTGGGAATTTGCTCAAAGGCTCCAGAGTAACAACGCTTCCCTTACAGTCCCGCAGAAAAACGGAACAGGCAAGACGAGGCAGACCATTGATCCGCATGGCACAGGCACCGCACTTGCGTATCATGCAGCCGCATTCCCACGCAATGGGGGAAACGACCGTTCCGCTCTTTTCGCAGAGGGCTGCGGTGATTCAGCTCGTTCAACACCGAAGCAATCGAGGTGTCCGCACTTCCCTCAAAGGAAAACTCCTGCCAGCAGGGTGAAGCCTGCGGGTTTTCCTGCCGTTTGATTCGGATGGTGTAGTTCATAAATCATGCCGCCTTTCGGGGATGGATTCAAAGCTGATGGCGATATGCTGCCCGTTCCAGTGTGCCACGGTGGTTTTGCAGTAAACGGCATCGTTGCGTTGGGGATAATCTGCCCGCCAGTGCGCACCCCGGCTTTCTTTTCGGGCGAGGGCACTTTCCAGCATGGCACAGCCCAGAAGCGGAAGGGTGCCAGACAGTTTGCGGATTTCCTGAATGCCCGCTTCCAATGTCTGTGCATCCCGCACGACACCGAGTGCGTTCAGCAGGATACGATTCATCTGCATTTGAGCGTCCGGGGAAAGTTCGGGCAGAAGGGATTCTTCGGCACAGGGCATATTGGGGGAACTGACTGTTTCCCGGCAGGCAGTTTCCGCAGCAATCTGTCCTCCATAGATTGCACCCAGAAGAGAATTTCCACCCAGACGGTTTGCGCCATGGTACTGAGCGCAGCATTCACCGGCAGCGTACAGATTCCGCATCGAAGTGCGGTGCCGCTCGTCCACCTGAATGCCTCCCATAAAGTAGTGGATACCCGGCAAAATCGGAATGGGTTCTTTGCGAATATCTTTGTGCAGATAGGTCTGACAATCATCCACCAGTCCGGCAAGTTTATGCTCCATGACTTCTTTAGGAAGCTCTGTCATATCAAGGAACACCTCATAGTCACGGCTGACCGTCCAGACTTCCCGCGCGGTGATGTCACGCGGCATCAGGTTGCCGAGTTCCGGATATTTTTCTTCCATGAAATACCACGGCTTCCCGTTCCGTAATGCAAACAGCCGCCCGCCCTCACCACGGGCGGCCTCACTCAGAAGCATCCGTTTTTCGCCCAGTTCGACCGTGGTAGGGTGGTACTGGATCATTTCAAGATTTGCCATCGGAACGCCCAGACGGAACAGTTCTGCGGTGACTTCTCCGGTATTGGCAAGAGAGCCGGTCGTATCACCGAATAAGCCATGCAGCCCGCCTGTGGCAATCAGGACGGCATCGCATACAAACCGCAGCAGTTCGCCAGTATAGGTGTCCTGCACTGTGCAGCCACCGCAGATGTTCCCGGAAAGCAGCAGGGTGCGGAACTTATGGTGTGGAAAGCGTTCGACCGTTCCTGCGCTTTCTTCCCGGCGCACAGCATCAATCAGAGCGGTCATTAGCTGCTTTCCCGTATCGCTTTGTGCAAAGGCCGTCCGCTTTTTCTTCTGTCCGCCAAAATTCCGCAGGTCGAGTTCATCGTCATCTGTCACGTTGAATTGTACTCCCAGATGGTGCAGGCTGCGCACCAGTTCGGACGCAGCCTGCGTCATCCCCCAGACTGCATTCGGGTCAGCAAGTCCGCAGGCAGCGGTCAGGGTATCTGTATAATGCTGCTCCGGGCTATCCTCCTCTCCCTTGGTATTCAAGGCTGCATTGATTCCGCCCTCTGCCATAACAGACTGCGCCCGCTCGGAGGCAAGGGAGGACACCAGCTTTACCGTCCAGCCGTTTTCACAGCAGTCAAAGCAGCGGAAAGTGCCAGCCCTGCACCCACGATCACAAAGTGTGTTTCATACATTGTTCCACCCGATATAATATAGAATGATCGAACCGGCAGCAAACAGCACCAGTATAGAAAGAATCAGATAGAGGTCGCCGCGCTGCTCCTTATCCCGGACGATGCCCAGCGATACCAGAAGGGGTCGGAGATTGAGCAGAAGATGCACAAATACCGAAGCAACCAGTAAAGCTGCGTCAGCAGCCGGACCGTTGAAACAAGGAATGTATACGCCGTCCTGCACTCTGCCGAACACGCCAATATGGAAAGAGCATGAGCAAAATAGCAAGCCCACTGGTGCGCCTTGCCCAGAACAGAGCATTCTGCTTTCCGTAGAGTTTTCCGCCGGACCGGGAAGCCCGGAATGTCTGTGCGGTCAGCAAAGCCAAGGACGGTGTGCGCCGCCAAATGCCAACGCCGATCCATGCCAGAAACTTTCCTGCCCCGGAACTGATGCCCAGCAACATAAAACTGCCCATCAGCCCATGAAGCAGACAGATGAAAAGTAGCAGAACGGAGAATGGTGTTCAGTTTTCGCATGGGGGTCCTCCATTTCTTCTGCGGAGAGCAGAAGGATGTCTGCATCCGGCAATGCTGTTGCATCAAGCGTATTTTCCGAAACCAGCAGCAGTTGATACCGCCCATTGATTGCACGGGAACGCAGCATGGTTTCGCTGTACTGCTTCAACGTGACATCTGCTCCGGCAGCAGTCAGGCGTTCACAAAGAGCCGTTGCATAGCAAAGCAAGGGATAGTCTGTTTCGCAGACCGAAAGCGTCATGTGCGGCAGTCCGGCATCGGAAAGGACTTCTGTCTCACCGGAAACAAATGCTTTCAGATCATTCCGGAAATCCGCATCGGAAAACGGTTCCAGCGCAGGGTTGATGCAGAACAGATAGTTGCCCTCCAGCGGTGCGGCCATCTGTGCGGCACGTTTCGCTTTCGGGGTCGCACCGGTCAGCCCATCCAGAATAGAGGGCGGCGAGTGCATAAATACGCCAAACGCGGCAAGAAATCCCAATGTCAGAACCAGAGTGATGAATTTTCCTTTCACAGGCAGACCTCTTTTATTTATTGCATGGTTGTTCAAATGAAAAATCTTCTGCGCAAAATACGGCAGTTGAGTAAACGCTCAACTATATTGTATGCGAAATAAGGAGGCTGTCAAGGTCTGTTAGACGACAAATCGCAGGAAGCAGATGCTAACTTTTCCTCTTGACAACGGAGGAAGAGCAGATATAATATGATTGAACGGTTGTTCAACTACAAAACAAGGAGAACGTCTGATGTCAAATTCTTTATACACCTGTAATTGCGATGTGATCCATGAGGACATCGTGAACGATGTAAAAGGCAAAATGCAGCCGAAAGACGACTACATCCAGCTTGCATCGCTTTTCAAGCTGTTCGGAGATGGCACAAGAGTGCAGATCCTTCATGCTCTGGAACAGAGCGAGATGTGTGTATGCGACCTTGCGGTTCTGCTGGGCGTCACCAAATCGGCGATCTCTCACCAGCTGAAAGCACTCCGGCTTGCCGGACTGGTCAAATTCCGCAGAGAGGCCCAGATCGTGTATTATTCGCTGGCGGATGATCATGTAAAGGAGATCATCGACAAGGGATTTGAGCATTTAAGAGGATGATCGCGCAAGCGATTATCTTTTTGTCTTTTAAGTTGAGCGATTGAACAATTAAGAAAACGTAGTGGAGGTCAAAATGAAAAGAGTATTCATCCTGAAAGGTCTGGATTGCCCGAACTGCTCAGCAAAAATCGAGAAAGAAGTCGGTGAGCTGGGTGGCGTGGCTTCTTCGACCGTGAATCTGATGAACCAGACATTGACTGTTCAGGCAGGAACATCGGTGGCTACCTCCCTGCTGGACACCGTTACCACGATCGTCCACAGCCACGAGCCAGATGTTGAAGTGTCGGAAAAGCAGCTGGAAGCGACTGCACCTGTCAAAAAGGATGAAAAAGCGGCGGTCTATAACGATGAGGATAAGAAGCGCACGATACGGCTTGCCGTGGGTGCTGTGGTCTATGCAATCGGTATGGCATTGACCGTATTCGCAAAGCTGCCGACTCTGGCGGAACTGGCGTTTCTGATTGTGGCGTATGTGATTCTTGGCTGGGATGTCGTATGGCAGGCAGTGAAAAATATCACCAGAGGACAGGTGTTTGACGAGCATTTCCTGATGAGTGTTTCCACGATCGGCGCATTTGCCATCGGGGAATACCCGGAAGCTGTTGCAGTTATGCTGTTCTATCAGGTCGGAGAGTTCTTCCAGTCGCTGGCGGTAAAGCGTTCCAGAAAGTCCATCTCTGACCTTATGGACATCTGTCCGGATTCGGCGACCGTTAAGCGGAATGGCGTATTGCAGGTCGTTTCTCCGGAAAGCGTTGCGGTGGGCGAGATCATCGTGGTAAAACCCGGTGAAAAAATCCCGCTGGATGGCATCGTTGTGGATGGCGAATCCATGCTGGACACCAAGGCACTGACCGGCGAATCTGTGCCGAGAAGCATCCGCAAAGGCGATGAAGCCCTGTCCGGCTGCATCAACCAGAGCGGTTTGCTGACGCTGAAAGTCACAAAGAGCTTCGGGGAATCCACGGTATCGAAGATCACTGACCTTGTGGAGAATGCTTCTGCAAGAAAAGCTCCCACCGAGAACTTCATCACGACCTTTGCACGATACTATACGCCGGTCGTTGTTGGAATGGCGGCTGTGTTGGCGATCATTCCGCCGCTCGTCCTTGGCGGCGGCTGGTCTGAGTGGTTGCGCAGAGGTTTTGTGTTCCTGATCGTTTCCTGCCCGTGTGCATTGGTCATTTCTATTCCCCTGACCTTCTTCGGCGGTATTGGTGCCGCATCCAAGCGCGGTGTGCTGGTAAAGGGCAGCAACTATCTGGAAGCACTGAACAAAGTGAGCGTGGTGGTCTTTGATAAGACCGGCACCTTAACAAAGGGTGTTTTTGAGGTCGCAAATATCATTCCGGCAGCCGGATACCAGAAAGAGCAGGTATTGGAGTATGCTGCACAGGCAGAGAGTTATTCCAACCACCCGATCGCAAAGTCGATTCTTGCGACTTATGGAAAGCCAATCGACCAGAAGCAGTTCTCTGGCTTTGAAATCTCAGGACACGGCATCAGCGTTATGGTGCAGGGAAAGAAGGTACTGGCTGGCAACAGTAAGCTGATGGAATCTGAAAAGATTGCCTATGCCGCTTGCGATGCAGCCGGAACAAAGTTCTATGTAGCAGCGGATGGTAGCTATGTAGGCTGTATCCTGATCGCAGATGAAGTGAAGCCGGACAGCAAGTGCGCAATCGCAGAGCTGAAAAAGATCGGCGTGGAAAAAACTGTTATGCTTACCGGCGATGATGAGCGAATCGGCAAGTCGGTGGCAGACGAACTTGGTCTGGATGCGTATTATGCACAGCTCTTGCCCGACCAGAAGGTCGAAAAGCTGGAAATGCTGGATAAGCAGAAACGGCAGGGCAGCAAACTCGCCTTCGTGGGCGATGGCATCAACGATGCCCTGTTCTTGCCCGATGCAGATGTCGGCATTGCCATGGGAGGTCTTGGCTCGGATGCCGCGATTGAAGCTGCGGATGTTGTTCTGATGACAGATGAACCATCGAAACTTGTAGAAGCCATTGATGTTGCAAAGGCTACGAAACGGATTGTGATGCAGAACATCGTGATTGCTCTTGGCATCAAGAGCGTGTTCCTTGTTCTGGGCGCACTCGGCATGGCCGGTATGTGGGAAGCCGTGTTCGGTGATGTGGGTGTCACGATCATCGCTGTTCTGAACGCAATGCGGATTCTGAAGAAATAAGCACAAACAAAAACAGGGTGCGCCCACCCGGACGCACCCTGCAAAAATCCACACACGATAAGTAAGGCAGGGAGTTCCCCAGAGCAGAGTTCCCATAAAACAGTATTTGCAAAAGTTCCCGCAATGGGGCAGATTTGGCGTGACTTCGGTCACGCCTTTTCTTTTGCTTCCAGTTCATCCAGAGGGATGTACCCCAGCCCATCGTACTTGATATGGATGTGCTGCACCCGCTTTCCGCTGGACTTATTCGGGGCATCCACATAGATGGCTGACACCAGTTCACGGAGAGCATAAGGGGTGAGTTCTTCAATATGAACGTATTTGTGCGCTTTCTGGACGAACTTCTCAATATTCTCGATCTGCTGTTCCTGTACTTCGATTTCCTGCTGGATAGAGAGGGCTTCCTCTTCCAGATGCTTCTGTTCGGCATCGTAGCTCTGGCTCATCATGTCAAAGCGTTCATCGCTCAGCTTTCCGCTGGCGTTATCCTCGTAGATTTTCATGAACAGCCGTTTGAGGTCTGCAATCCGCTTCTCATTCCGGGCAAGCTGCTTCTTCAGGACGGTCAGCTTTTCGGTGCTTTCCACCCGAAGCTGCTCCTCCATGACCTTGCGGAAGTAGTCTTCATGACGGAGAATGTAGTCCGTCACCCGCTGAACATGACTCAGTACACGTCCTTCCAGAACCTTTACCCGGATGAAGTGTCCCTTGCACTTGCTCCCGTTCTTCTTGTGCAGAGAGCAATCAAAGAAGTCTTGACTGAAGTCCCTGTTGTTGGACGAACCATATTGCATCTTGGAACCGCAGTCAGCGCAGTAGACCATACCGGAGAAAATGCTGCTCTTGCCTGTCCGAGTCATGCGGTGACGCTGGTTACGAATCTCCTGAACCTTTTCAAACACATCATCGTCAATAATGCGCTCATGTGTATCCGGGAAGATAGCCTGATTTTCCACAGGATTCAGATGTCTCTTTTTATCCCAGATAGAGTTAGTATAGGTCTTGAAGTTGACTGTGCAGCCAGTGTACTCCCGGCGTTCCAGAATCAAACTTACTGCTCTTTTATCCCAGCGGTAAGGGTCTTCCGGGGCAGGTGCGTTTGTACTCCGGCCATGGCTCAGCTTGTAGGCGGTGGGAGTCAGAACTTTGTCCACCCACAGTTGGTTTGCAATTTGGGTCGGGCCACGTCCCTCCATGCACATGGAGAAGATGCGCTTCACAATCGCAGCCGCTTCCGGGTCAACAAGCCAATGCTTCGGGTTCTCCGGGTCTTTTACATAGCCGTACGGAACATTGACCGTCAGCGGCACTCCACGCTCTCCCTTGGCCTTCTGGACAGCCCGAATCTTGCGGCTGGTATCGCGGGCGTAAAACTCGTTGAACCAGTTCTTAATACCCGCAAAATCGTTGTTTACGCTGTTCGGGTCAATGGTGTCGTAATTGTCGTTAATGGCAATGTAGCGAACGCCATACTGGGGAAAGGTAAAGTTTGTGTACAGACCCGTCAAGGCAGAGTTGCGCCCCAGTCGGGACAGGTCTTTCGTGATAACGATTCCTACACGCCCTGCTTCGATCTCGACCAGCATACTCTGAAAGCCGGGGCGGTCATAGTTCGTGCCGGAGTAGCCATCATCCACAAAGAACACCGGGTTCGGGAAGTGGTTCTTTTTGGCGTATTCCAGAAGGATAGCCTTCTGGTTCTCAATGGACAGGCTTTCGCCGAGCCGTGCGTCCTCTTGCGACAGTCGGCAGTAAAGTGCGGTGATTTTATTCGTTGCTCCAGACATTGTTGTGTCCTCCTTACTCTGTGGAGCAACTGTCGGTACAGGATTGGTTACCGGGTCAAGTATAGCAGAATTGGACGCAGTTGTCATTCGTCTGCACCCTCATCTTCAAATTTTTGCTGGGCGTTCTTGGCAACAATGCGCTCCAGCTTCTTCAAAAAGGACTCCTTGCCCTCATAGCTGCCGGTCACGGTGTAGGTGGTGTGACCGACTTTCTCCGTGGTGGTCAGTTCTGGAATCCAGAAAGCGGACAGGTTCTTGACATGGAGGTTGCCGTTCTCGTCCACATAAGAGCTGTGTTTCTTCTGCTCTTCGGTCAAGGGCTTCCGCTTGAAATAGATTTCATTTTCGGAGATGTTCACAGTCTCGCTGGTCTGCTCTTTCGGGGCATCATCATACAGCTGTGCGAAATAATGCCAGTGCATCTTCGGGTGGTTCTTCCTCCATGAGCTGCTCGAAAACTCGCTGTTCCTCTGCCGAGAGGTTATTCCATGCGGCTTCCAACTCCTGCTCGTTGGCTGCGTTGACGAAGGCTTCGATCTCTTTTTTCATGGTGCATCCTCCTTTGGCTGCGAAAAGCGGATTTTCAAAAAGTATGGGTTTTCGTGAGAGCAAGAATCGTCCCGTGGCCACAAATTTTCAATTCTTGAAAATTCTTGCCCTTTTGGGACAGCTTCTTGTTGGGGCGTGCCTGCCCCAAACCCTGCTAGGTGATTTCATTCTTGGTGGTTGCTATATTGCTTATATGCCTTTTCAAATCCTGATTTGTTATATATGATAAATTTATAACATTCTCCATCTTTCATGGAAATTGCTGCAACAGGAACGACCATCTGACTCCATGAAAGCTCCCTTATCTCGTTCATGGGCAATACAAGGTTGCGATACAGTGGACTGACTGTGAGCTTTTGAGTTGAATATGTAATGCTCTGTTCATCAATGTACAAACCACCGCCAATGATTCCATTACGGCATAAGCTACACACAAAAGTTTTTCCCATAATATTACCGCCTCCTATTAGTTGATGGTTGGTTAAGTTGAGTATATCATATTGATTTCCAGAAGAACACCCCTATATAGGAGATTTTAGCCGTTTTACTGCGTACGTGCGTACGAGAGATTGGTACGCACGTACGCAGCGATTTGCCCGAAGCGCACCCTATACAGCCGTTCCCCCTCGGAGAGCCCACTACACTTTGCAGACCACAGGGATGAAAGTGTCATAGTGGGTTATTACACTTCCGCAGAAGTGCCTTCTCCTCGCCGCAGACAGCCGGGTGTGCCTTTTGTGAGAGCTTTCTGTGCGGCGAATCTACATCGCCCACAGGCGATGTAAGCAGGGATTCCAAAGGGGCGCAGCACCTTGGCACGACTTTGGTACAAAGTCTAGTGTGTTACACCTTTCCAGAGGTGTATACGTTCCTGAAATGCAAAAAGCCCCATACCCAACACCTTAACGGTGCGGACATGGGACTTGATGCTTCCTCGGCCTAGCCGGGTACTCCGTAACCAATCCTGACAGGCAGTTGCCGTGTCATTTTTCGAAAACTGTTTTACGGATACCCAGCAAGCGGGAACTTCCTGTTTTTCTTTGCCAGAGATATGAGCCTGTTCCGCCTGCCATGCGGCAAGCTCGCGTTTGCGCAGCGCAGCGGAGCAATGAAAGCCCCAGTGGGGCTTTTAAGCGACCGAACGGTCTTGCGCAAGCAAGATGGAGGGGCCTCGCCCCGACAAGTGACCGTTGTCCTTCCTCACTGTTCCAGCAGGCAAGGATGGCCGGGTAGAATGCCCGTGCCAGACGTTCGATGGCTTCATCGGGATAGGGGGAAGTGTTTGTGGACTTTTTCTTTTTGTTCAAACGCACGCTCCTTTGATCGTCCCACCGCAGCAAAGCCGGGCAAGAAAATCAAAGTTCCATTTTTTATCAGGCGCAAGGGCGCGGATGTTTTCTGTCCTGCACTTGCAGCTGGTGGCTCGTTGATGGCTTACAAGTGCCTGTCGTTATGCGATTTTTTCATCGTTCAGCAGTTCTTCAAACTGTGCCATATATGCTTTGTGCTGTTTGAGAATCTTCGTGGTTTCCACTTTCACATAGGCATCATCAGGCACCTTGGGGAGATACTTCATCAGGAAATCAACATCCTGCTGGATTCGCCGGACGGCAGTTTCCAGTGCAGAATAGTTGATTCCGTAGATTCGTTTCTGCGGAGCAGGGCGGTCCTCCGGGTGCAGGATCTCGTGCACGATCTGTTTGCGGTTCGGAAAATCTGCCCTGGCAAGACGGTGCATATCGGCATCACGGACTTTGAACTGCCCGGACAGGACCTTCTCTTTCGTACCGGGCATCATCTGCTCCATGATCTCCACGCCCCGCATGAACTTTTCAGAACGGGCAACGTAAGATTCGCTGACATTGTTCCGCTCTGCAATCTGCTTGCGGATGCTCGCTTCCGCAGAGGTGGGAGGAATTGTGTCAATTTGATACAATTCCTCCGGGGCCGTTTCCTGCGTAGTTACTGTATACTGCCTTCCGGTGCGCTGTCAGCTCTGCACGGTGCTGTTCTTCAAAGGCTGCGGAGCAATCTTTTTGGTATTTCTATAAATAACAATTAAGAGGACGGCAGCTTTTGTTGTCACCCTCTTGATTATTATTTATTGTTCCCACGTTTTGGCTTTTTGTCGGACATTTATAATTTGGAGCTGGTATAGAATGCTGGGAATTGCAGAAACCAATGAAAAAATACCCAAGACAATAGAATGCTTGGTAATGGCAAACAGTGCAAACAGGAGCAGCAGGAATAGCCATGGGTTACGCAAATTGCGGTAGTATTTTTCTTTATCGGCATAAGAAGTATGAAGTTCAAAAGGCTTTCCGTCGTTTGATTTTTCTACAATCAATAGTTCCCTGTTAAAAGTTGTTGCGTTTGTTGCAATACGACCGCCCATTTCCGCCCATGGACGCAATCGAACTTTTCCGACAGAATAGTTTAGATTGATGTTTTTGAAAAATACCTTGTAGCCCATATCCTCCAAAAAAACAGCGTAGTCCGTTGCATTCTCTTTTGATTTTTCTCCGATAAACTCTACACAATAGGTCACTTCATCAGGACTGCATTCTTCAAATTCATAGAGCACCCTCCCTGTCCGGACAAGTCGATAGCCTTTTTCGGACATTTTGTTTAACCATTTTGCCTGTGCATTTAGCAATCCACCAAAGAAGCGATAACATTTTTTACTCATACTGCACCTCCAATAATTTCACTTGCAATGCTTACAAGTTCGTTTAGTCTTGCAAGCTCTTTTTCTGCAATTTCTTTTCCCTGTGCTGTAATGTGGTATTCTTTTTTTCTTCCCTCACTATCGCCATAAGGTTCAATCCACTTCTTGTCCTGCAAAGAGTTTAATGCTCCATATAAAGTGCCTGCGCCTAGGGAAAGCCGTCCGTCTGTTTTTTCTTCAATGAACTGCATAACAGCGTATCCGTGTTTTGGCGTATAAAGAGAGAGTAAAGCAAAATATAAAAGGTGACTTCTGTAAGCGCACCACCTTTTGCATTATCGCGCATGGTTTGCCTCCTTATTACGGTTACTGTAATAAGTATATCGCTAACCGTAATATTTGTCAAGCGGATTCAGGAAAATTATTTAATGGGTGTGTGAAAGAAGAACGGTCTGCTCTCTATTTGTTTTGTTGTTCGGCGTGTCATGGCGGTGGGGCGTGCTGGGATTTGCTTTGACATTCGTTTTGTTCATTGAACCTCCTGTCTGTTCGATAACTCCTCGGTGAAGTTATGTAAGCACGACACGCCGTTTCTGTTCGCACCGTCAGGTGCGAACCATGAGCAGGGTTTGGGGTGGGACCGCGTTTGCGAAGCGCAGCGCAGCAATGAAAGCCCCAGTGGGGCTTTTAAGCGGCAGCGCGGTCTGCGACAGCAGATGGAGGGGTCTCGCCCCGACAAACGCTACCCCAACAAGATCACTTGGAAAACTCGCAAGAGTTTGAGAAGTGAAGTCCCGAATGGACAGGAAATTTTCAAGAATTGAAAATTTGTGGCCACGGGACGGTTCTTGCCCTCTACCGCTGCGCTCAAAACGGTTTTCTGGTAATTGTTTCCGAATTGTTAAGACGCAAAAAATAAGTAGAGGTGATTCTGCTCATGTAAGGGGGTCACCGTTTGCTCCGAACGCAGTTCCTGCCCCTGTTTGTGCAGCGGCGTTGTCCGGCTCGCTCACGGAAAGTGTGAGGTCGTGGCTCAGTATCACGTTCAGACGGCTTATGAAGGATTCAAGGTTCGGTATGAAGAAAGCCGGGCGCAGTGCGGACACTGCGTCCTGCTTCTTTCAAGCACAAGAATAACGCTTTGAAGTTGTGCTGTCAACAACCAAAAGTGAATTTCTGAGAATTGTACAACCACATAAGGTTCTATTTGTAAAAAATACCGCCCACGCAGCGCAGCGATGATTTTGTCGGGTGAATCGGCGGCAAAATGAATCGGGTGTGTTGCGGGGCGGTAAATTTTTCAGGGATAATCCACGGCGAGGCAGTGTTTAAAATGAACACGACCACATCTTGTGGATGGTTTCAAACCAATCCACAAAATCAGTGAGATTTGTGACAGAGAATATCATGTTTCGCAAGGTGCGTCAAGATGATTTTGAAAAATTTATGACGGTAAAGCATAAGAAGTCTTACAATTTTGCTCAAATTGAAGTCTACTTGACTTTTTTATTGAAGAAATGTCCGTTTTATGCTGCTGCATCTGTAACAGCCTGACGATAAGCACTTGCAGCGTTGTTATTTTATTCAACTGGCTGGGGGATAGTCCTCTGCACCGGGCGAAGTATTCCTCAGTACGTTTTCCACCGCGCACAGAGCAATCTTGGCAAGATTCAGCGTGGTATGGGGATTCATGGCGGTATGCCTCCGTCTATTTTTCTGTGGATAGAATACCACATAGACAAAAAGAGAACGGACGGTCGTTTTGGTTTACGAATTGAGCGCCTGCCACAACGCATCCGACGGCTCGAATACTGCCACGCTGTACCCGGCAAATCGGCGTTGAACATCCACGGTTTGGCTTCCGTCGGCGGCGGTATTGTAGCTGCCAAGATCAAGGTTTGAGAGCGTGGACTGCTGGCTCCACAGGATAAGCTGTGTTTTCCAATTTTCTCCCAGTTTTTCACTCAAGGCACCGTAGGCCTGTTCAAAGCCCTCCGGGTCATCCAAGATCCAGATTTTGCTCTCGCCGTTGGCAAGGTCGGTGTTCATCTGGGTGGCACCGGCCATTTGCCCGTTCATGTCGGTCAGGGCGGCATCGGCGCTCCATGTGTAGTTGTTCACCTGCACGATGACCGCCCCGTCACCGTTGGCGTCCTCCGCATAGTCTGCCAGCGCAGTCTGTAGGCGTTGCACGGCCTCGTCCGGCAGAGCTTCTGCCGTGACCACGGCCACGGTGTAATCGGGGTCTGCGGTGGTCAGCAGACCGTGTGCTACATACGCCACACCCACAATGACCATCGCCGCCACTGCCATGATGCCCCAGTTATAATACCACCAGTTGGCACGGGAGCGCTTTTTCTGCTCCTGCGCGGTCAGGGGCTTTTCCGGCGCTGCCGGGCGCGGGATGCTGCGCACTTCTATGCCGTACGTCTGCTGCAGCACCGGGAACAGGGTCTGCATGGCCGCCAACCCCGGCAGCCAGAAACCGAACAGCACCGCCCAGAACACGCTGACCGGGAACAGCAGGATCATGCCGCCGATGCCCGCCAGCATGAGAACGCCTGCCAAGACGCAGCGCGCCGGGGCAGCGGCCAGCAGTCTGCCCGCCCGGCGCAGCAGGCTGTCCGGGGCGGGGACTTGCAGCGGCAGCACGGCGGCGCAAAGCGTAGCCAAAACCGCCAGCACCAGAAAATCCAGCGCCAGAAACACCAGAACTGCAAGCCCGGGGTAGTACCCCTGTTGCGCGGCGGCTTCAAACACAAAGGCCGATACAAAGCACAGCAACCCCAGTACCAGCGTGCCCACAGCGCCAAAGCCGCAGGCGGCTTTCCAATGGGCGGCAAGGGTCTGTTTTGCCCGGGGCAGCCACTGAGAGGGGTCGTTCTGCAAGCTGCGCAGAGCGCAGTCTGCCAGCAGCACCATGGCAGGGCCGGTCAGCAGACCGGTGACCGCGCTGCACACCACCGTCAGCGGCAGGGAGAGCAGGGTGACCCCCAGCGAGACGCCCAGTGCAGCGGGCAGGCAGAGCACGCAGACCATCAGGTTCGTGCCCAGCAGCTGGCCAAGGTCGCGGCCGACCATCTGACAAAAGCGCGTAAAGCCCTTTTTTTCCGGCTCGTTCGGACCTACGCCGTGGCCGTCCCGCCCATAAAGGGCATTGTAGATGCTCATATCACTTCACCTCGGTGCCAAAGGCTTCGATCTGGGTCAGGGCAGGGAAGGGAGAAGTCCCCTCGGCCTGAATGAGATCCTTCAGCACAAGGCTGCGCACCCGCTTGGGCTCGAAGGTCACGCGCTGAGGCTTGGCACTTTTCACCAGCGGGATGTCCAGCGTGCTACCATCGGAAAATTCCACCGTGGCCTTGACCCAGTAGTTGTCGTGTGGAAAATCTGCCCGCTCGGTGATGCGCAGCTCATCCAGCAGTACTTCCCTGCCAAAATCCAGCGTCAGGGCAGCACCCGGGTCGCGGTTGATGCCCCAGCTTTGGTAGGGATACTCGCCGTGGGCGCTGTTCTCAAAAATGCCGTCGATGGCGTTGCGGGCGGCAAACACCGCCTCGCCGCGCGTTTCCACATTAGCGCTGGCATGGGGGTAAAAACCGGTGTCGCCGTGCTCGTCATAGCAGTTGAAGGCCAGATTCCGCCGGGCGGCAATCTCTTCCGGCAGTGCCAGCCGTGCCCGGATAACGTGACGGCTGCCCGCAAAGCTCTTGGGCGAGTAGGTGATGGCCTGCTCCCCGAAGGGAATGTGGAAGTTGATCTCCCGCTTGACCACATACACAAGGGCTTCGGGCATGGTGTCCTCGAACTGGATGACGCAGTACTGCCCGGGATGGTCGATCTCCAGCGCCACCCGGTCGCCGGGCTTGTAGCAGTTGGTGTAAACAAGGGATACAGCGGTGTCAGCGTCACAGGTCATCAGGGTGTGGCCGGCTTCGTCCAGAATTTTCAGCTTGATGGTTTCCATGGCAGTTCTCCTTAGTACAGTTCGAGCTTCAGCATTTTTTGGAAATGCAGGGTGATCTTATAGATCGTTTCCGGCCATGCGGTGCGCAGGCGCGGGTCGGTGATAGGCACCGCCGTAACAGCAGCCGTTGCGGCGTCCGGGTCAAAGCGGATGCCGCCCAGTGTGCCCACCGCAAAGCCGTCCGCAGTGGGGACGGGTTGCTGCTCGGTGAGCAGGGTCAGGTCTACTGTGCCGGGATAGTCTGTTTCGTCCCGCAGGGTGATGCCCTGTTCGCTGACAGATACGCTGCGGCGGTAGGTGGTAAGCCCCGGGATGGGCGGGTACGCGCCCGCCAGTTCGCCGGTGATGCTATTTTCCTCGGTGCACACCTCCCGGGCAGCGTATTCCGCGCCGGGCAGCTGCTGCACGCCGTCAAAGGTGGGCAGGTTGTGCCATGCGCTCTGCATCGTCCAGATCTCATACCGCTGAGGGCTGAAGGTCTTTTTGGTGTAGCTCTCCACTCCGATATCGATGAGAAACGGTCTTCCGTCCTTGTACACGGTAATGCTGCCGGTATCGTTGTGGTTGTGGCTGTCGCCGTTGGAGCCAAACTTTGCACCCAGCACCCAGCTGCCCTGCCGTGCGGCATAAATGCCTACACTGGGGTACCATACTGCAGAACGATGCTGGGGAACTGCGGCGTATTCCATCAGTTCCTGCTCGGCAAAGGCGGTGGTCAGCCGGTACCACAGGTTGATGTGGGTGCTGCCGTCCGGGTTCTGCAAATGGTCGGGGTCGGCATCGGCGCGGAAATCTGCCGCCGCAAGGGCCTGCAAAGCATCGCTGCCTACGGCCTGTCCAAAGCGGTATTCCCGTGCACCGCAGCGCCCGGCCAGGGGGCTGCAATCGCCAAAGTTCAGATAGTAAGGTCCTTCCACATGGACATTGCAGATGTACTCCGCGATATTTTTGATCTTTGTTTCTCTGAATAGCGGGCGGAAGGCCTCCGGCGCAACGTTGGATAAAATTTCAAGACAGCCCCACAGGGTCAGTCCGGCGTGGCGATAATACTGCGCACCCTCGTTGCAGCAGCCGTCCGCGCCGTAGTCCTTCAAAAAGCAGTCGAGGCTGTAGGCTGCCTGCTTGACGGCAGCTTTTCGCTGCTGCTGGGTGGTGGGCAGCAGAAAAACGGTGAGCAGCACATTCTGAGTGCACCAGCTCGTCCAGTTACACATAGGCTCTTCGCCGTTGCCCATCCACCAGAAGTGGCTTGTAAAATAAGGCGTCAGGATGCGGGCGTCCAGCTCCCGCTCCATCCTCGCCGTGATGCCCGGCGCGGCAGTATCCAGCTCATCGGGCAGTAAGTACCGGGTCAGCGCCAGAAGCGCGCCGGTCTCGGCGGCAAATAAATCCACGATGGGGCGGGTGGTGTCCGGCAGGGGCAGCTGCGGGGTGTCCCGCACATAACTGTTGTGGGCGGGCAGCTGCCATGCACTTTCCTCGCAGATCGCCCATACGGTATCGGCAATTTCATCCAGAAAGCGCCCTTTGTGCTCCACACACTCGGCACTTACCAGCGCGCACAGCCGCGCCCGGCGGGAAAAGTAAGCCGTCTCCCATGGGGTGCGCCGCCCAGTGTGGGTGAAATCCAGCCAGAGCGAGAGCGGCAGGGGCGCAATGGGCGTTTGCAGCGCGGCTTCCCCCGCCTGCAAAAAGCGCTGCTTTGCCCGCAGGGGCAGCCCCTGCCATGCGGTGTGCTCTTTGACAGGGGGAAAGGGCCGGTAATCGGGAAGAAATTCCGGCAGATGAGCAAGCTGTTCCTGTATCATAAAAGCCTCCGATTTTAAATACTTTGCTGGTATTCCCGCGGGCTGAGCCCCGTGACCTTTTTGAATACCTTGGAAAAATAGAAAGCGCTCTCGTACCCCAGTTTCTCAGCGATCTCGTATACTTTCAAATCGCCCTGTTCCAGCATCTCTTTTGCCGCAGCGATGCGGGTCTCGGTGATGTACTCCACAAAGCCGCTGTCGCCGTATTTGCCGAACAGCTGGCTGAGGTAGTTGGGCGAAAAATTGAATACAGCCGCCACATCGGCCAGCGTCAGTTTTTCCGAAAGATGATTCTTAACATACTCCTGCACCTGTGCCACCACCTGCATCTTCCCGGCGGTGGCGTCGCCCTCGTTGACCTCCACGAACTGGATGGGCTGCTCCACCGTGAGCAGGGGCTGTAGGTGGGCGTTTTCCCGGCAGCGGCGCGCCAGCCCCAGCAGGGAGCCGGTGGGGCGTCCTACCGCCCAGAGCAGCCGTACCGTGAAATAGTTGTATAGAATTTGGCTGGCGCGTTCCAGCAACGGGCGCAGTACCGTCCGGTATTTTTGGCACTGGGCATCGGTCAGGCAGAAAAGCACATTGCAGCGCATGGCATCCGCCCCGGTCACATAGCAGGGCAGGTAGTTTTGCAGGGTGGTCTCCAGCATCCGCCCGCAGGAAAAACTCAGCTTCAGCTGCTGGGCGGGGGTAAGGGCGGTGTTGGCGATGATCTCGCAGCTGGCTACAAGGTAGGCGTCGCTTGCAAGGTTCAGCTCCATGTGCTGCAAAGGCTGCTCCAATGCGGCTTCGTCCGGGAACAGCCCGGCGTACAACCGCACGAAAAAACGCTCCTGATAGCTGCGCACACTCTCGGCAAGATTTTCCTGTGCTGACAATTCGCCCAGCAAAGCACGCTCCTTTTTTACCTTTTCGGCGGCCTTGGCAAGGGCGGTTTGCAGGTTTTCGGGGGTCAGGTCCAGCTTGACCAGATAATCCACCACTCCGGCACCCATGGCCTGCTTGATGTAATCAAATTCTTCAAAGCTGGTCAGCATGATAAAGGCGGGCAGGGCGTTGCGCTCCCGGCAGGTGCGGGCAAGGGTAAGCCCGTCCATCACCGGCATTTTTACGTCGGCAATGACGATATCCGGCTTCTCCCGCTCAATGAGTTCCAGCGCCAGCTTTCCGTTGCGGGCGGTGCCGCAGACGGTATAGCCCAGCTTTTCCCATTCCAGCATCCCCTGCAGGCCGATGAGCACCAGCGGCTCATCATCCACCAGTAATATCCGCAGCATGGCTGTCTCCTTTCTGTTGATAGGGCAGCCGGATGGTGACCTCGGTGCCCACGTCCTCTTCGCTTTCAATGGTCAGGCCGTAGCCCTCGCCAAAGGAATACCGGATGCGGCGGTTCACGTTCCACAGGCCGACATGACGGAACTTTTCAGCCTTTTCGGCACCCTCGGCGGGCTCGTCCAGAAGGTGAGCCACCAGCTCCGGCGGCATGCCCACGCCGTCATCGGTAATGCGCAGTAGTACGTCTCCGGTATCCGAGTCGGTGGAGATATCCAGCAGCACGCTGCCGTGGCCGCCCTTGGGCTCCAACCCGTGGAAGATGGCGTTTTCCACCAGCGGCTGCAAGGTGAACCGGGGAATCATGCAGTCCCGGCAAAGGGTCTCGCTTTCAATGCGGGAGACCTCAATTTCCAAGTCGCCGCCGTAGCGGTACTGCTGGATGGTAAAGTAATCGTTGAGCAGTGCCAGCTCCTCCTGCAAAGGCACCAGCTTCTGGGTGCCCTTGGAGATGCTCTTGGTCAGCCGCGCAAAGGCGGTGACCATCTCGGCAATGCCGGGCGCGTGCTGGATGGTGGCCATCCAGCGGATGCTATTGAGGGTGTTGTAGATAAAGTGCGGGTTCACCTCGTTTTGCAGCATCCGGTATTCCAGCTCCTGCTTGCGGCGCTCGTCCTCCACCCGGCGGGTCATCAGGCTGTCCACGTTTTCAGCCAGCTGGTTGATGCCCCGGCCGATGTCGCCCAGCTCGTTGTTCCACTCCACCGTGCGGTCGGGGGCAAAGTTGCCGCTGCCCACGGTCTCGATGCGCTTTTGTAGCGCCTCCACCGGGCGGGTGATGACCCACTCCAGCCAGTGCTGCATCAAAAAGCTCAGTCCCCAGATGATGGCAATGCCAAGGGTGATGAGCCACAGGTACACGCCGTAGTGCAGCAAAAAGGTATTTGCGGGCAAAAGCTGCACCAGCGCCGCGCTGCGGCCGTTCAGTGTTACCTTGACTACATAATACTTCTGGCCGTCCAGCTGCACCTTGCCCTGCCATGCGGTCTGCTCTGTCACGCCGTTATTGCTGCCGGTGCGCAGGGTGTAGTCCACCTCCCGCAGGCGGTTCTCGGTCTCGGTCAGGCTGCCGTTTTCGATCTGCCACAGGCGGCTGCCCATCTCCCAGTACAACGCGCTGCCGTCGGTCAGGCTGTAACCCGCTGCCGGGTCGGTGATGATGGCAGTGTCCAGCGCAAGGTAGGTGCTGCCCCGGTGCAAGGTGCCCTTGCCGCAGCGGACAGGCTGGCTGAGGGCGATGCAGTCCGGACTGCCGGGCAGCAGCGGGTCGGTGGTGAACTGCATCCCGTACCCCTTGGGGAGAAACTGCTTTATGCTGGTGCGGTTGAGCGCCGCCGAGGAGTTCAGCGTGCCGAACTGCAAATGCCGGTCGTTCTCATTGGTAATAAAAAAGCGGAGGATATGGCTGTACAGGGTGCTGGAATAGTATTTTTCCTGCACGGCTTCGTAGGCGGCAATGGTCTGGGTGCCGTTGATATTTTCCTGTGAGATGTACCGCCGCACGGTGCTGTCGATGGAAGCCCAGTTCAAAAGAGCATCGGCGCTGTCCAGACTGGTCTCGATGGAGGTGGCCACCAGCCGCAGGTTGAACTCTGCCGCCTGCAGGGAGTTGGCGCGCACATATTGGTTGGAGAGGGTGAACAGTGCTGCGCCCACAGCCAGCGAGGTAAGGATGGTAAAAAAGCGCATCCCCCACACGATCTGCCGCCGCAGCGGGAAACGATGGCTGCTCTTCATAGCGGAGCCTCCTTTCCGGTAATATTTTGCATTCTTTCCTTTATACAGTACTGATTCCGGCGCGGTTTGTCAACGACTTTTTTCATGAAAATTGTGTGCTTTATACGCTTTTTTCTTGCGCCATAGATGTAAACTGTGCAAGAAAGCAAGAAAGTGCAGACTCCAGTGTAAGAAAGTGCATCTTTTTTTAAAAGATACAGAAAAACTGCAACTCTTCCCGGAATTTTTCCATTCCGATTTTTGCGTTTGTGCGGTATCCTAGTGTCAACAAAAGCGAGCGGCTCCCCGGCACGGGGGAGACCGCTGCACAGAACAAACACACTGCCCTGAAGGAGGACATACTTATGAAAAAGATCTCTCGTCGTTCGTTCCTTACCGCTGCCGCTGCCTGCGGTGCTGCTGCTGCCCTGAGCGCCTGCGGCGGCTCTTCCGCAAGCTCCACCGCTGCTTCCTCCACTGCCGGTTCCACCGCTGCATCCGCAGCCGCAGGCCCTGTTACCCTGCAGTGGTCGGTGTGGGATAAGGAGTCCACCCCCTACTGGCAGGCCATGGCCGACGGCTACATGGCAAGCCACAAGGACGTGACCATCGAGATGGTGGATCTGGGCTCCAGCGATTACATGACCGTTCTGGCTACCCAGCTGGCCGGCAGCGCCGATCTGGATGTCGTGACCGTTAAGGATATCCCCGGCTACGCAAACCTGATCAATCTGGACTACCTCAAGCCCCTGAACGAGGTGCTGACCCGCGACACCGGCGATTTCAACGGCACCATCGAGCAGCTGACCACCGATGACGGCAACTTCTACGCCGTGCCCTTCCGCAGCGACTTCTGGGTGCTGTACTACAACAAGGATCTGTTCGATAAGGCCGGTGTGGAGTATCCCTCCAATGACCTGACGATGGAAGATTACGATGCTCTGGCCCGCAAGATGACCAGCGGCTCCGGCGACACCAAGGTCTATGGCTGCCACTACCACACCTGGCGCTCCGCCGCTTCTCTGTTCTCCATTCTGGACGGCAAGAACACCATCATCGACGGCAAATACGACTTCATGAAGCCCACCTACGATATGGTCATTGCCCAGCAGAAGGACGGCATCTGCATGGACTACGGCTACCTCAAGACCTCTTCTCTGCACTACTCCGCAGCCTTTGAGAACCAGCAGTGCGCAATGGTCAACATGGGCAGCTGGTTCATTTCCACGCTGGAAGCTTACATGAAGGATGCCGAGACCAAGTTCAACTGGGGCATCGTCAAGTACCCACACCCCGCCGGTGCAGAGGCTGGTTCTACGCTGGGCACTGTGACCAGTCTAGCCATCAACGCCGATTCTCCCAAGGCAGAGACCGCTGCCGACTTCATCAACTGGTGTGTCTCCGAGGAGGGCGCACAGGCCATTGCCAAGACCGGTACCTTCCCGGCTTGCGGCTCCGCTGCTACCGCCGAGATCATCAAGTCCACCGAGGGCTTCCCCGAGGACAGCAATTCTGTGGATGCACTGACCACCAGCAATGTCTATCTGGAAATGCCCTACACCCAGTACGCATCTGATATCGAGACCATCCTGAACGCCGAGCACGATGCCATTATGACCATGAGCGAGACCGTGGACGAGGGCATCCAGAACATGAACGATCAGGTTCCCGCAGTTCTCGGCTGATAAAGCGTTTCCCGCAATGGTTTGCGGTTCTCCTTCTTCATTGTTTTCGATCCCCATTCATTTTCCGATGACGAGCATCGGGAAAAAGCCCTGTCCGAGCGGGGCGGGTATGCACAGCGCCCGCTCCGCTCATTTTTTGGAAAAGCTGTTATACTTCCGGGAAAGGAGGCTCTTTTATGGCGAGTGCTGCTGTCCAGAATAAAACTCCCCGTAAAGTGCTAAAAAAATCGACCCGCGATTCTCTGATCGCGTATTCCTTCATTGCGCCAAACTTCATCGGCTTCTGCGTGTTTACGCTGGTGCCCATGATGTTTGCCATTGCGCTGGCCTTCTGCGCATGGGACGGCCGCCACGCCATCGAATTTGTCGGCCTGAAGAACTTTGTAAAGCTCTTCACCACCGATAAAATTTTTCAGGCGGCTTTGAAAAACACCATCGTCTATGTCATTGGCACCGTGCCGCTGACGCTGGCCTGCTCGCTGGCCATGGCCGTGCTGCTGAACCAGAACGTGAAGCTGCGCAACTTCTTCCGCACCGTGGCGTTCTTCCCCTATGTTGCCTCGCTGGTGGCGGTGGCAGCGGTGTGGAATATGATCTTCAACCCCTCCATGGGCCCCATCAATATGATCCTGAACCAGTTCTTTGGCGTGGCGGTGGAAAACCTGCCCCGCTGGGCTGCCGGTAAGGACACCGCTATGATCACGGTCATCCTGTTCAGCGTGTGGAAGAACATGGGCTACTACATGGTCATCTATCTGGCAGGCCTGCAGGGCTGCAACCCGGACCTGAACGAAGCCGCCGAGCTGGACGGCGCAAACCGCTGGCAGCAGTTCTGGCACATCACCCTGCCGCAGCTGCGCCCCACCACCTTCTTTGTGGTCATCATGCTCACCATCTCCGGCTTCAAGGTCTACGACCAGATGTACATGATCACGCAGGGCGGCCCCGGTACTGCTACCATGACGCTGGTGTATTACATCTATAATGTGGCTTTCGTCAATACCCCGAAATACGGCTACGCAAGTGCCATTGCCATGGTGCTGTTCGTACTGGTGCTGATCGTTACCATCATCCAGTTCCGCGGCTCCAAGGGCGATAACTGAGAAAGGAGGAAGAAACCATGGCAACCGCTGTTATTAAAGACCACGCTTCCCAGAAGCGCCGCAATTTCATCTCCAAGTTCCTGATCTATTTCTTCCTCATCGTCATCACAGCTTGTATGCTGCTGCCCTTTTTGTGGATGCTGTCCTCCTCCTTTAAGCTGAATAAGGACGTGTTCGGCTTCCCCATCCAGTGGATCCCCAAAAATCCCCGCTGGCAGAACTATGTGGACATCTGGACCCAGATCCCGCTGCTGACCTTTGTGAAAAACACGGTCAAGATCACCGTGGTGGTCACCCTGTTGCAGCTGTTCACCTCCTCCTTTGCAGCCTACGCCTTTGCAAAGATGCAGTTCAAGGGCAAAAACGTGCTCTTCCTCGGCTACATTGCCACCATTGCAGTGCCTTGGCAGGCCTACATGGTGCCCCAGTTCATGATGATGAGCTCGTGGCATTTGAACAACACCCATCTGGCCATTATGTGCCTGCAGGCCTTCAGCGCCTTCGGCGTGTTCCTGATGAAGCAGTTCTACGAGGGCGTGCCCACCGAGCTGTGTGAGGCTGCCCGCATTGATGGCTTGAGCGAGTACGGCATCTGGTGGCACATCATGCTGCCCCTCAGCCTGCCCGCCCTGTCTACCCTGACCATCTTCACCTTCGTGAACACATGGAACGACTTCCTTGGCCCCCTGATCTACCTGACCAAGACCGAACTCAAGACCATCCAGATCGGTCTGCGGATGTTCATCACCCAGTATTCTGCAGAGTACGGCCTGATCATGGCGGCCTCTGTGGTGGCGCTGATCCCGGTGCTGATCGTGTTCCTCTCCCTGCAGAAGTACTTTGTGCAGGGCGTGGCATCCACCGGCATCAAGGGCTAAACAAATCACCCGTAAGCGGGGCGTGGGCAGTACCCGCGCCCCGCATTTTTTGCAGAAACAGAGGGAAAGCGTTATGTTATATCCTGAACAGAATGAAGCGCGCTTGAAGCTGAGCCTTGACGGCACATGGGCGTTTGCGCTGGGCAGCTGCGTGGAAGACCAGTTCGATCCCGCAAAGCCCCTGCCGGATGCCCAGCCCATCGCCGTGCCCGCCAGCTACAACGACCAGAACGACCAGACCACCGCCCTGCGCCGCCACTACGGCTGGGCATGGTATCAGCGCAAAGTCACCCTGCCCGCCTTCTGCGCAGGGCAGCGGGTGGTGCTGCGGTTCGGCTCGGTGACCCACACCGCAAAGGTCTGGCTGAACGGCCAGCTCATTGCACAACACAAGGGCGGCTTTACCCCCTTTGAAGCAGACGTCACCGCCCTGCTGCGCCCCGGTGAGACGGTGCTGCTGACCGTCGCCTGCGACAACCGGGTAAACCACAGCACCCTGCCCGTGGGCAACGAGGACGGACAACTGGCCTTCTTTGGCTCGGACAACGCGGGCATCCCCAGCGTGGAAGCCGCCAAGCGCGCCGCCGCACCCCAGAACCGCCCCAACTTTGATTTCTTCAACTATGCAGGCATCCACCGCCCGGTGGTGCTCTACACCACCCCCAAAGAGCACATCGAGGATGTGACCGTAGTGCCCGCCGTAGACGGCACGGTGCAGTACGCGGTCAAAACCACTGGCAGCGCGCCTGCCCATGTCACGGTGCTGGATGCGGACGGCAACGCCGTTGCAAGCGCCGAGGGTGCAGAAGGCACGATCACCATCCCGGAAGTGCATCTCTGGGAGCCCAGACCCGGCACGCCCTACCTGTACACCCTGCACATCACCTGCGGGGCGGATGTCTACGATCAGACCTTTGGCGTGCGCAGCATTGAGGTGCGGGGCACACAGGTGCTTTTGAACGGAAAACCGCTCTATTTCAAGGGCTTTTGCAAGCACGAGGACTTTACCGCCCACGGCCGCGGCTTTGACCCGGTGCTGAACGTGAAGGACGTGAACCTGATCCACTGGGCAAACGCCAACGCGGTGCGTACCAGCCACTACCCCTACGCTGAGGAGTTCTACGACCTGTGCGACCGGGAGGGCATTCTGGTCATGGACGAGACCCCGGCGGTGGGCATCGGCGGCGGGGCGGCGGTGAATCCTTACAAGGAATATCCCCTTGCGGAGCATCACCGGCAGGTGCTTGCCGAGATGATCCATCGGGACAAAAACCACCCCTGCGTGGTGCTGTGGAGCCTTGGCAACGAGCCGGATCTGGAGCACTTCCCGCAGGATGCCTACGATTACTGGCACCCGCTGTATGAGTTGGCGCATCAGCTGGACCCGCAGAACCGCCCGGTCACCCTCGTCTGCTGCCAGAACGACTATACGAAGGATATCACCACCCGCACCATGGATATCGTCTGCATCAACCGCTACTACGGCTGGTACAACCTTTCCGGCGACATGGACGCTGCCTGCTACGGCTTGAATCAGGAGCTGGATTTCTGGGCAGAGCAGCACAAGCCCGTGATGATGAGCGAGTACGGCGCAGACACTGTGGCAGGCCTGCACACCGCCGGAGCCGAGATGTTCAGTGAGGAGTTTCAGGTGGAGTTCTACCGCCGTCTGGATGCAGAGTTTGACAAGCGCCCATGGTTTGTGGGAGAATTTGTCTGGAACTTTGCAGACTACGACACCGTGCAGGGCCCCATGCGGGTGGACGGCAACAAAAAGGGTCTGTTCACCCGGGACCGCCGCCCCAAGCTGGGTATGCACTTTCTGCGCCAGCGGTGGGCAGAGATCCCTACGTTTGGATTTAAGGAGTAATCATGATGAAAACCTACCAGAACCACGCGATGACCGACGCCGAGGCACGGCAGGCACTGGCCGATGCCTGCAAACAGGTGGAAACCAATCTGCCCCTGTATACCTACCAGTGCCAGAACCATTCCAGTGTCAATAATATCTACCCCGGCTGCGCCAATAGCCAGTGGACCTGCGGTTTCTGGCCGGGGGAGATCTGGCTGGCCTACGAGGCCACCGGGGAGGAGAAATTCAAGAACGCCGCCCTCATTCAGGTGGACAGCTTTGCCGACCGCATTGCCCGCAAGGTGGAGGTGGACCACCACGACATGGGCTTTTTGTACAGCCCCACCTGCGTGGCAGCGTGGAAGCTGGTGGGCAGCGAAACCGGTAAAAACGCCGCCATTGCCGCAGCCGACCAGCTGCTGACCCGCTACCAGCCCAGCGGCAGATTTTTGCAGGCGTGGGGTGCCATGGATGACCCCGGCAACTACCGCTATATCATCGACTGTATGCTCAACGTGCCGCTGCTCTACTGGGCGGCACAGGTGACCGGCAGCGACCACTACCGAGAAATTGCCGCCGCCCACACCGCCACTACGCTGGCAAACTCCTTCCGGCCGGACGGCAGCACCTACCACACCTTCTTTATGAACCCGGACGGCACCCCCAAGGGCGGCCGCACCTGTCAGGGCTATAAGGACGACAGCTTCTGGGCGCGGGGACAGGCGTGGGGCGTGTACGGCAGCGCTATCGGCTACACCTACACCCACGACGAAAAGTTCCTCGAGGTGTTCCGCAAGGCGCTGGATTTTTACCTTTCCCGCCTGCCGGAGGATATGATCCCCTGCTGGGATATGCTCTTTGCACCGGAAAGCGGCGAGCCCCGGGATTCCTCCTCCGCGGCCATCGTGGCCTGCGGCCTGCTGGAAGCGGCAAAGTATGTGGACGAAGCAGAAGCCGCCCAGTGGCGCACGCTGGCGCGCCAGATGCTGGCAAGCCTCGCCGCAAATTATGCGGTAAAGCCTGGTACCCTCGGCTCCGGCCAGCTGCTGCACGGCACTTACAGCAAAAAGAGCCCCTACAACACCTGCACCCCGGAGGGCGTGGATGAATGCACCAGCTGGGGCGATTATTTCTACATGGAGGCGCTGACCCGCCTGACCAAAGACTGGGAGATGTACTGGTAATGAACTTACAGACCAAAGCGGACTTTACCGCGCTGATGCACAAATTCCTCGACCCCCTCAAGCCCTGTTATTCTGCAGGCTGCGCCCGGCTGCATCTGGGCGAGACGGGTGCGACCTACAACCAAAATGCCATCGAGCTGGAAGCCTTCAGCCGCCCGCTCTGGGCGCTGGTGCCTTTCTGGGTGGGCGGCGGCTCCGATGCGGAGTTTGAGGCCATCTACCGCAAGGGCCTTGCTGCCGGTGCCGACCCGGAAAACCCTGAATACTGGGGTGCCGCCGGGGAGTACGACCAGTGCTATGTGGAGATGGCGGCTATTGCCTGCGGCATCCTCACTGCGCCGGAAAAGCTGTGGACGCCCCTTTCGGATACCGAAAAGCGGAACCTTGCCGCATGGCTGGGGCAGATCAACGCCCACACCATCCCGGACTGCAACTGGCAGTTTTTCCGCATCCTTGTAAACCTTGCCCTGAAAAGCGTGGGGATGCCTTACAGCCCGGAGCTGCTGGAGAATGGCCTTTGCAGGATCGACAGCTACTACAGCGGCGACGGCTGGTCCACCGATGGCGCCTCGGTGCAGAAGGATTACTACATCCCGTGGGCCATCCAGTATTACGGCCTGCTGTACTCCAAATTTGCCGCCGACACCGACCCGCAGCGCGCCGCCCTTTACCGCCAGCGCGCCCAGCTGTTTGCACAGCAGTTCGTCTACTGGTTCGATGCCAACGGTACAGCGCTGCCCTTCGGGCGCAGCCTGACCTACCGCTTTGCCCAGAACAGCTTCTGGGCGGCCTGCATCTGGGCAGGGCTGGAGCCGCTGCCCCTGCCGGTGATGAAGGGGCTCATTGTCCGCAATTTCCAGTGGTGGCTGAACCAGAAAATGTTTGACCGGGACGGCATCCTCACCATCGGCTACTGCTACCCGCAGATGTACATGGCCGAGCGGTACAACGCCCCCGGCAGCCCCTACTGGGGCATGAAGAGCTTTTTGCTGCTTGCTTTGCCGGACGACCACCCCTTCTGGTCTGCCGAGGCCGCGCCTATGCCCGCATTGGAGAGGCTCAAGCCCATGCCCTATGCCAATATGCTGGTGCAGCGCCGGGCAGGACGGGTAACGGCCTACGCCGCCGGTGTCAACGAGGGCCACGGCCACGGTCAGTTCCCAGAAAAGTACGCAAAATTTGCTTACGATACCCGCTTTGGTTTCTGCGCCTCCCGCAGCCGGGAGGTGCTCAATCAGGCTGCACCGGACAGTATGCTGGCCTTTGTTATCGACGATAACGTGTTTGTGCGCAAGGTGAGCAAAACGTGGAAAATTGAAGCAGGGGCTGTGACCGCGCAGTGGTCACCTTTCCCCGGTATTGAGGTCACCACCACCATTACTCCCACTTCCACCGGCCACCGCCGTCACCACGAAATTGACAGTGTGTACGATTGTGAAGCCTACGACTGCGGTTTTGCTGTGCCCAATTTTGCACCGGACTACGAGGAATGCGCTGAGGATGGTCTTGCCACCGCCAGCTGCGACACCCTGCGCAGCGCCGTGGCAGGCAGGGGAGAGGCCGTTGTCATTGGCTGCGACCCCAACACCAGTCTGTACTTTACCAACGTCCACCTGCCTGCCGTAAAGTACCACATCCCCAAGGGGCACACAGAACTGGACACCGAGATTTTTGACGAAGCAGACTGATGCCGCTTCTTTCCAGAAAAACAGTCGTTTTTGTGCGGCTGTTTTTCTTATATCCTGTGCTATAATAAGAGCAGAAAATGCTGCGAGGTGACATTTATGCCTTTGAATTATCCTATCACACCGGCGCTTCTGGCTGACCCGGAAATTTTCCAGCAGAACCGTCTGCCTTTTCACGCCCATTTTGCGGACCAGACCAGCTCGGAAATGCCCTTGACCGTCAGTTTGGACGGCGAATGGGCTTTCCGCTACGCGGAAAACCTGACTGCGCCGTTCTCGGATTGGGATACCCTGACGGTGCCGGGCTTCATCCAGATGCAGAGCCTGCAAAAGACCGGCCGGTCTTACGGCACGCCCCATTACGTCAATACCCAGTACCCGTGGGATGGCCATGAAAAGCTGCACCCCGGCGAAATCCCGCAGGACTATAACCCCATCGGGGAGTATCGGCGCAGCTTTACCCTGCCGGAAAACTGGGCAAGCTGCTACCTGCGCCTGAACGGCGCGGACAGCGCCGCCGCCGTCTGGTGCAATGATGTTTACATCGGCTACACCGAGGATACCTTCACCCCCGCGGAATTTGACATGACCGCCGCCGTCCACCCCGGCGAAAATACCCTGACCGTGCAGGTGTATCGCTTCTCCTCCGGCAGCTGGCTGGAAGATCAGGATTTCTGGCGGATGAGCGGTTTGTTCCGTTCCGTGGAACTGTTCACCAAGCCGGAGCTCCACCTCGAGGATGTCTTTGTAAAGCAGGATTTTGCCCCGGACTTTTCCAGTGCCGCCGTCACCTTTGATTGCAAGGTCAGCGGCGCGGGCACCATCTCGGTGGTGTTTGATGGCGAGGAGCAGTCTGCTGAGGTGGGCGAACCTGCCGAATACGACAGCGGTGTGGTGTTCGGCAAGGGCGAGGCCGACCCGGACGTGGAAGAGGACGTGCAGGATGTCTCCTTCACCTTTACGGTGGAGCATCCCACCCTGTGGAGCGCCGAGCAGCCGAACCTGTACGAAGCAGAAATTGCCCTGCTGAACGAGGGTGCTCTCGTGGAGCGCACCGGATTGAAAGTCGGCTTGCGTAAGTTTGAGCTGAAAGAACGCCAGATGCTTTTGAACGGCAAGCGTATCGTGTTCAAGGGTGTCAACCGCCACGAGTGGAGCTGCCGCACCGGCCGCACCGTCAGCCGGGAAGAGATGCTGTGGGATGTAAAGAACCTGAAGGCCCACAACGTCAACGCCGTGCGCACCAGCCACTACCCCAACGACCCCTATTTCCTGTCCCTCTGCGATGAATACGGCCTGTATGTCATCGGGGAGACCAATCTGGAGACCCACGGCACATGGCAGAAGCTGGGTGCGGACGGCTCGGACGAGTGGACGCTGCCCGGTGCCCGCCCGGAGTGGCGGGAAAATGTGCTTGCCCGCGCCGAAGCCATGCTGGAACGGGACAAAAACCACCCGGCCATCCTCATTTGGTCTTGCGGCAACGAGAGCCACGGCGGCAAGACCCTGTGGGAGATGAGCGAGTATTTCCGCAACACCGACCCCAGCCGCCTTGTGCACTACGAGGGCATTTTCTGGAACCGGGAGTACCCCGCCACCTCCGATATGGAAAGCCAGATGTACACCCCGGTGGCAGACATCAAAAAGTTTCTGGCAGAGCACCCGGAAAAGCCCTTTATCATGTGCGAGTACAGCCACGCCATGGGTAACAGCTGCGGCGGCATCACCGACTACACCGAGTATGCCTACGAAGAGCCCCTGTATCAGGGCGGGTTTATCTGGGAGTACATGGACCACGGCATTGCAGTGACAAGCCCGGACGGCAAGCCCGGCTTTGCCTATGGCGGCGACTTCGGCGACCGCCCCACCGACCGGGAATTCTGCGTGGACGGCCTTGTGCTGCCCGACCGCCGTAACACCCCCAAAATGGACGCCGTCAAGGCGGCCTACGCACCGCTGAAGATCACCCTGACCGACACGGAAGCCGTGATTGAAAACCGGAATCTCTTTACCGACCTGAACGCCTACGACCTTGTGTTTGCGTCCTCGGTCAACGGCAAGCCGGAGCGCCGGGCGGTGCTGCGGGCAGACTGCAAGCCGGGCGGGACGGAGCACATCCCGTTTCCCTTTGCCTTACCGGAGGCTGGGCTTGCCTGCATGACCGTTACCGCCATCCAGCGGGCTGCACTGCCCGGCATCCCGGCGGGCTATGAAGCCGCTTTGGGGCAGGTATGGCACAACTACGCCGTCGCCCGGCTGACCCTGCCCGCCCCGCAGCTGGTGGAGATGGACTGCAACGTCGGCGTAAAGGGCGAGGGCTTCGAGTACATCTTTGGCCGAGGCAAGGGGCTGGTGTCCATCCGCTATAACGGCGTGCAGCTGCTGGACGATACCGTGCGCCCCAATTTCTGGCGTGCGCCCACCAACAACGACGAGGGCTGTGCAGAGCCGTTTACATTTGCCTTCTGGAAAACCGCCGGTCTCTACGCCCGCTGCGATAACCTGACCGCTGAAACAAAGGGCGATTTCGTCATCGCCCGCGCAAACTACACCCTGCCAGATGGGCAGACGCTGCCCATTGATTTTGCCATTGACGGCGCAGGCCGCTGTGATATCACCATGACATGGCAGGGCACGCGCACTGAGCTGCCGGAGTTCGGTCTGCTCTTCCCGCTGCGTCGGGAGCTGACGGAAGTCTCCTATCTGGGTCTTGGCCCCCGGGAGACCACCGCCGACCGCACTGCAGGCGGCAAGATGGGTGCGTGGAACTACAACGTCCGGCAGGATTTTGCCCAGAACACCCCGGTCTACCCGCAGGAGTGCGGCAGCCGCACCGGCGTGTACAGTGCAACTGTCACCGGCAGCGGATTGAATATAGGCATCGGCTTTGCAGGGGACGGCATGACCTTCTCGGCGCTGCCCTACACGCCCCATGAACTGGAAAACGCCCGCCACCTTTACGAGCTGCCCCGGGACGACAATAAGACGGTCGTCCGCTGCGCTGCTTTCCAGCGCGGCGTGGGTGGCGACAACAGCTGGGGCGCAAAGCCCCATGCAGACGCCTGCTTTGCGGTGGAGAAGGGAACCTCGTTCCGTTTTACGATTCAAAAATAAAAATTTACTTGGCTAAAGTGGTGGGTATCATCGTGATACCCACCACTTTGGTCTTATTGCGAAACCGTAACAAGACAAAAATCAGCGCAATATTCAAATAGTATATTTGCGATATGCAATCCAACGTTGTAGCTGCTGCATTAAAAAGTTGAATTTTTATGGTTTATGGAGAAATAAGGAATTGTGTCAAAATGACACAATTGCTCCGGGCACCTTCATAGAACCATGGAATGTGAATATTTTGCTTTCATAGGAGTTCATGTTTTTTACTGAATCTCGTGAAAAGCGTATAAAAAGCTTGCAATCATCTGTAAAATGTGGTATATCCATTATACGAAACATTGCTTTAAAAGAACACTCCACCGTTCAATGATGTAGAATGAGAGGTGCTTGCCATGACCGCCGTAATTTACGCCCGCTATTCCAGTGATAACCAGCGTGAAGAATCCATTGAAGGCCAGATTCGTGAATGCACTGCCTATGCGGAAAAGAACGGCATCACCATCGTCAAGCACTACATTGACCGTGCTGTCTCTGCCAAGACGGACAACCGCCCGGAGTTCCAGCAGATGATTAAAGACAGCGACAAAAAGCTGTTCGACATCGTGCTGGTCTGGAAGTTGGATCGTTTTGCCCGGAACCGCTACGACAGTGCCCGGTACAAGACCCAGCTGAAGAAGAACGGTGTCAAGCTCATGTCTGCCACCGAGATCATCTCCGAGGGGCCGGAGGGCATCATTCTGGAATCGGTGCTGGAAGGTTATGCTGAGTATTATTCCGCTGACCTGTCTGAAAAGGTCATTCGTGGCATGACCGAAAATGCACTGAAGGGAAAGTTCACTGGCGGTGCCATTCCCTTTGGCTACATCATCAACGCAAACCACCGCTTTGAAATCGACCCGCTGACTGCGCCGTTCGTAGCGGAAACGTTTCAACGGTATAACGATGGTCAGACCATGCGGGAGATCCGGGACTGGCTGAACGAAAAGGACATCAAAAACAAGCGCGGCGGACCGATGACCTTCAACACCATTCAGCATATGCTGAATAACCGCCGCTATATCGGAGAGCTGAAATATCGTGATGTTTTGATTCCCGATGCGATTCCCTCCATTGTGTCCGCAGAGCTTTTCAACGATGTGCAGGAAAAGATCGCCAAAAACAAAAAAGCCCCTGCCCGTAGAAAGGCAGAGGATGACTACCTGCTCACCACCAAGCTGTTCTGCGGCTACTGTGGGGCGTTGATGTTTGGCGAAAGCGGCACAAGCCGGACGGGTGAAGTCCACCGCTACTATAAATGTGCCACTGCCAAAAAGCACAAGGGCTGCAAGAAAAAGACCGTCCGCAAACAGTGGCTGGAAGATCTGGTGGTCAACCAGACCATGCAGCTTGTGAAAGACGATGCCGCTATGGAATCCATCATCGCCAAGGTGATGGAACTGCAAAACAAGGAGAATACCAACATTCCCCTTTATAAAAAGCAGCTCCGGGATGCAGAATCCGGTATCCAGAATATGCTGAATGCGATTCAGGCCGGTATCCTGACCAGCTCCACCAAGGAGCGATTGGAGCAGCTCGAAGAAACTAAGCGCGAGCTTGAAGCTCGCATTGCAGAAGAGAAGCTGGCGAAGCCCAAGGTTACGGAGGAGTTCATCCGCTTTTGGCTGCTGCGGTTCCGCAAGCTGGACATGAGCCTGAAAGACCAGCGGCAGGCACTGGTGGATACGTTCATCAATGCGATTTACCTGTATGATGATAAGGTTTTGATAACCTTCAACTATAAAGAAGGAACACAGACCGTCACCTTTGGGGAAGCGGCAGAAGCCGCATCAAAGGGAAATGGTTCGGATTTGGATTGCTTTACTGCACCATGACGAATGTTCTTACAGCATTTAGCTGTCAAAGAACATTCGTCATTTTTTTATTTGCTAAATAGCGACATCACAGGGGGCGTAGTTCACAACTACGCCTTTTCTTGTATTCACCGACACATCGGGTGTCGGCAAAGGAAGTGCGCTTGGAATCTCGATGGTGCCCACGCAGTTGTAGTGAATGCGGAGCCGCTGCTCCCATACACCGTTGACCTTTTCTGCATTGAACACTTCGATTTTTTCAACCAGTTCATTCAGCATCCGGGGTGTCAGCTTTTTTGCTCTGGTGTACTTGCGAACCAGACTGATGAACATATCCGTTGTCATGGTGCGACTGCTCTGCTTTTCGATTTCGGAGCGGAGCTGTTTGATTTTCTCGGTCAGCTCCTTTTGCTCGCCCTCGTATCTCCGGGACATTCTGGAAAAGCGTTCATCAGAGATTTTGCCGGTAACATTGTCCTCATAGATGCGCTCAAAGAGGCCGTCCAGTTCTTCATCACGGGCAAGGAGTGCTTTCAACTCTTTCTCTTTCAGCTTGCGGTCGGCTTCGTCCGCCTGCTGGGAGTGCCCGATAACAGCCTTCAAAAAGTCGTCCTCATAGAGGCTGGCAAACTTGGTCAGCCGCCGAATTTCGCCCAGCACCACTTCTTCCAGAAAGTCTACCCTGATGTAGTGGGTGGATTGGCAGGTGCCGCGATTGCCCTTGTAGTTGGAGCAGTTGAAATACTTGATTTCCGGGTTGCCCTGATTGAAGTGGAAATGCAGATTGCAGCCGCAGTCTGCGCAGACAAGCAAGCCAGAGAACATATTGTGTTCTCCGTTGCTGGTACGGCGTTTGCGCATTTTTCCGCGCTTCTGCTGCACCTGTTCAAACACGGCACGTTCAATAATGGGTTCGTGAACATCTTGGAACACCACCCAATTTTCCGGGTCGTTATGAATCCGCTTTTTGTTCTTGTAGGACTTGGAGTAGGTTTTGAAGTTCAGAACATCACCACAATACTCCTGCTGATACAGAAGATGGGTAATCGTGGAGCCATTCCACTTGGTAGCGGGGCGCGTCTTGGTCTTTCCGGGACGGCCGATGCCTTTCTGAATCCAGTAGGCCTGCGGTGTCAGGATGCCTTCCTTTTCAAACTGGGTGGCAATCTGTTCCGTGCCGAAGCCCTCCAACGTCATATCAAAAATGCGCCGGACAACTTGTGCAGCTTCTTCATCAATGACCCAATGCTTGGGATTGTTCGGGTCCTTGATATACCCATAGGGAGGAAGTCCCATCGGTTCGCCGGAGTTGCCTTTGATTTTATTACTGATACGGCGTTTCTTGCTGATGTCGCGGGCATACCACTCATTGAACAGGTTTCGGATGGGTGCCAGTTCATTTTCTCCCTCGGCCGTGTCGATGTTGTCCGAAACGGCAACAAGTCGGATGTCATGGTCCGGGAAAAATTCTTCTGTCAGCCGTCCGACCTCAATATAATTTCGGCCCAGACGGGAAAGGTCTTTGACGAACACAGCGGAGGCTTTTCCTTGTTCAAGCTGCTGCATCATTTCAACGAAACCGGGACGGTTCATGGTCACGCCGGAAATGCCATCATCCAGAAAGTGAACCAGATTGGTATAGCCTTTTTCCTTTGCAACTTTGGTGAGCAGTTTCTTTTGGTTGACGATGCTGTAACTCTCACCCTCCAAATTATCATCACGGGAAAGACGCTCATAGAGAAAAGCGGTTGCTTCACGGGATTTCTTGTTACTCGACTGTTTCATACTCGCTCCTTTCTTGGGACAGTCGAATAGCAAATTCACTTGTACACCTATATTATAACACAATCCGCTTTCTCTGTCCGCTGCCTCCCGAAAGGTCATTATAATTTTTCGCTTTCGGATTTCATCAGCCGGAGAAGAACTTCTCCTAAGGTCTGGGAGCTTTCTTCTTTGAACACCGGCTCAACGATAAAGGAGCGATTGCCAATACGATAAGTTGAATCCAGAGTAAGCACCTCTGGATTTTTTGTTTTTTCAGGGTTTATCTTTTTCGCTTGCATCGTAAAATCCCCTTTCTTAAAAATCAAAAAATGAGCCAACGGACGGCTGCTGGCAGCAACCCACGGGAATCTCACCCCTGCATTCCTCATGCAGCCCTACTCATTGCCTGCGACGCTCTGAACGCTCGGACTTTGACGGTAAGGGAGTATCAGCCTGCCTGTATGTCATGGCCCACAAGCAGCCGCGCTTGCATTGCGGCATGGCGATGATCGCTCCACTTTTCAGAGAAAAGCATCATGGCGCACCCGCCGTCCGGCTCGATACAGACAGCAACGTATCCGTTTGCCCTATGATGCACCGCCATTGTCCTGCGGGCTTTCTTTGTCAAAGAACTAGAAAAGGCATCGTATGGAAAGGGGAACAGCACACGATGCCTACGTTGAATCAGGTCAAGTCAAAATCAAGGATAGCAATTATCAGTTTTGCTTCCAGACGATTGCGCAGTTCTTCATCAACTTGCAGACGAGGATAGCCGTCAGAGCCATAGCTCGTCCGAGTTGACAGTGCAGCAATGTAGCTAGAATAATGCCGGACTACCCGGCTCACTGCTTCGGCGTCTCCTGCAACAGCGGCAGCGATTATCGGGTAAGGAAGCAGCGATGCCCGTGTGTGCGCAGATTTAGTCATCCGCTTCACCTCCCATCAGCTTTTTCAGCAGCCGATAGGCTTTATACCTGCGAGTATTGACCGTTCTTCTGGCCATGCCCATGCACTTTGCTATCTGTTCGTCTGTCATCCATAGAAACCAGTGCATCATAAAAATTTCCCGGTCTTTTGGTGACAGCCGTAGAAGTGCTGTGGCCAATCGGTCGTTCTCGATTAGCACAACAGCATTTCCCACGGGAAAAGCCGTATACTCCCATGAGTAACGATCGTAAACTGCAAGCTGGGCCACGTCTGCCTCGGACAGTTCTTCCAAAGATGCAAAACGTTTTGATGACGGCTGATCTGCCGATAGCCGTTACATGCCTCGCATTTCAACACCTTTTTGCAGTAGCTGTCAAAGGCGTGCTGCTTGTGTTCGTAGTAGCGGTTTGGTTTCAAGTTTTCACCTCCCCTCGTGCTGGGAGGCAGCTCTTTTCTTCCCCTTTCGCTCACTACTCGTTCACCAACGGGTTCATTTGGCTGATTTTTAAGATTGATATGAAAATTTTTCCTGCCGTTCATAGAATTATTCCTTTCGTTCTGTTCGGGTTTATAGGCCGGAGCAAAACGAGGCGGAGAACGGCATCCGATACCCAATCGTAGGTTGTAAAATGCGGGCTTTATCGGATGTGAATTGAAGTATATAAAGCGAGCCACAACTCACTTCTATGAGTATGGCTCGCCCCTAGGTTATTTGAATATTTTTTTAATTGGTGTTAGGGCTTTTCGAGTGGGCGGTAAGCCCCATTTTATTTTGCGCTCCTTTATTTTGATACTCTTATCCATATAGCTCTTTGCTTCAAATTATGAGCTATAACTCACACAATGTGAGTTGTATGGTTATTTATATGAGCGATAGCACACCCTACAATGAGGTAGAGGTGATGTATAGTGAACAATCCTCTTGACTTGTTTGCATGGAAAGTGCGGTCAGAACGTAAGCGGCAGCATTTGACACAGAGAAAATTGGCTGAACGGCTCAATATGAACGCCCGTACAATCATAGATTTGGAAACCTGCCAGAGTAACCCCAAATTTGAAACGGTGGCTCTTGTCGCCAAAGAGTTAAATATCAGCGTGGATGCTGCCATTTTTCCAGACATGGTAAATCAGACGGTTTCAAAAACAGTTGTAGACTTCTTTGCCGGGAAAAGTGAGGCGGAAATTGAAAAATATATTGCGCTTTGCAAGCAGGCGGAAGCATTTCAAAAAGACGAATAACGCGGCCGGGTTCGATGTGCCCGGCCGCGTTACTGTTTTACCCGTTTGCTATGCGGGCGGATCATTCCTTTTTGGTTTTATAGGCATCGCGCAGACGCTCGAAGGACTTCTGGCTGATGACATGCTCCATCCGGAAGGGCGTCCTTTTCCGTCGTTACCGGGTCTACGCCGGCCTCGATCAGCCGGTCGGTAAAGAAGCAGTGCTTTTCGAAGATCTGCTCCGCCACTTTCCGGCCCGCATCGGTCAGATGCAGGAAATAGTCGCTGTCCATTGTCAGGAAGCCCCCTTCACGCAGGGTCGTCATCGCATGGTACACGCTGGGCTTTGAAACCTCCACGTACCGAGCAACATCCACGAAACGCACCATTCCTTGTTTCTTTTGGAGAACCAGTATAGCTTCTAAATAGTCCTCCCCGGCTGCATGAAGTTTCATAGGGACACCCATTACTGAATCCGCCAGCCTTCGGCTTGTTCGCGAATCTGGATGAACTTTTTATAAGTCCCTTCCTGTTGCAGCAGTTCCTTATGCGTACCCCTCTGAGCCACAGTTCCGCCATCAATCACAAGGATTTGGTCGGCGTTCTCAATCGTGGCCAGACGATGGGCAATCGTAATAATAGTTTTACCGTGTGTTAGAGCAGAAATCGCTTCTTGGATCAAATGCTCATTCTCTGAATCAATACTTGCGGTTGCCTCATCCAAGATAACAATGGGAGCATCCTTGAGCATCGCCCTGGCGATAGAAATTCTTTGCTTTTCACCGCCGGAAAGCGAAGAACCCCCTTCACCAATCACTGTGTCATAACCGTCCGGCAAAGCCATTATGAAGTCGTGACAGCGGGCTGCTTTTGCGGCGGCGATAATCTGTTCATCCGTAGCGTCCGGGCTGCCGAATTTAATGTTATTCTTGATAGTATCCCGGAACAAATAGACATTCTGAAAAACCATGCTGATATTTTTGAGGAGGCTATCACAAGTGAATTTGCGAATATCCATCCCACCTATGGTAATCTCTCCGCTGTTCACATCATAGAAACGAGCAATCAGGTTACACAGCGTAGATTTTCCGCTACCAGATGGCCCCACGATGGCCGTTGTGCTATTTTGCGGAATTTTGAAGTTCAGGTCATGCAGAACAATCCGGCTGTCATATCCGAAAGAAACATCCCTAAACTCAATATCATAGGTTGCCGGTTTTATATCGGTGCCATCCTGGTCGATATAGTTTACATTCTCTAATGCTTCCAACTTGTTCATGGCAGAATCAATAACCCCAAGAGTGTGCGCAGCATCATTGATATTTTCCACGCTGCCAAAAAGAACAAAGGAGAAAAGAACAAACATCAGAAAAACAGATATACTCATTTGCCCTTGCAATGCTTGCCACGCGCATACCAAGACGATCCCCATAGATGCCAGCTTCAACACAAACAGGTGTAGGCAGTTATATGGTGTATAGCCCTTTTCTACCTTGATGTGAATATCTTTCAATTCCTTACTGGCATTACGAAAATTCTCAATAGAAGCACCTTCCTGTCCAAAGGATTTTACAATGGACAGCCCTCTAATATATTCAATCGCTGCGCTGGACATATCCTCCATTGCATTATGTGTTGCGGCGGCAGTATCGGCGCTGTGTCTGCTGATCCCTTGCAAGGCAAAAGCAGAAAGGATAACGCCAACAACAGCAATGACCGCAGCCACAGGGCTAAAGAAAATAAGGCACAGAACAATGGCAATAAATTTTGCATAACCGTTGATGATGACATCCACCATTTTCATGCCCTGTAATTCCAAAGTAGATAATTCTGTGGTAACTCCGGCCAGAATGTCCCCTACACTGTTCTGCGAGAAGTACCCAAGAGGGACTCGTTTCAGAACGTCCCCCAAGTGGATGCGTTGTCCTGCGGCAACTTCATAGCCGATACTTTCCTGCAAAATTGCCCGTAGATAAGAAAACAGGAAATTCAACGCAATAGAGCCAACAATAATCCACAGCATTTTCCAGATCAAAGAAGCGTCAATTGTGGTATGCGCCCAATATGCCTGAATAGATTTATCCAGCGCATAAGCAGCAGCCATTGTCGGGATGGCTGTAGATAAACTACTGAAAAAAGAGAATACAGAGCCAAGATAAAGACGACCTCTGTACTTGCCAGCCCATCGAATAATGCGTTTCATTGACTTAAACATTACCAGCCACCTCCTTTTTCTCGCCCACAGACCAGTTCTTTGCGCCAATATGCGCCTGCCACATGTCTGCATAAAGCGGGCAGCGTTCCAAGAGTTCCCCCTGCTTTCCGCAGTCAACAATCTGCCCTTTTTTCAGAACAACAATCTGATCTGCGTTTTGAATGGTAGACAGACGATGTGCAATCACCAGCAGGGTCTTTCCTTTGGAAAGGGCCATGATGGATTTCTGGATTTTATCTTCATTCTGCGGGTCAGTGAAGGCAGTTGCCTCATCCAAAATCACAATAGGCGCATTTTTCAAGATTGCTCTCGCAATAGCAATTCGTTGCTTTTCTCCGCCAGATAGCCGCTTGCCGGCATCACCGGCAGGGGTATCATATCCTTTTTCCAGCCGAGCAATGAAATCATCGCAGCAAGCCGCTTTTGCGGCGGCATATACTTCCTCATCTGTAGCATTTGGATTACCCAGGCGGATGTTCTCTTTGAGCGAGCAGTTGAACAGGAAATTGTCCTGTGTCACGAAGCTGACCAATTCAGAAAGCTGGTGAATTGAAAGCTCTTTTATATTTTTGCCGCCAATGGAGATGCTGCCACCAGTTACATCCCAAAACCGTGCAATCAGGCGAGCCACCGTTGATTTTCCTCCTCCAGACGGTCCGACCAGTGCAGTAAAACTCCCCTGTGGCATATTTAAGCTGATACCATGCAACACTTCATTTTGTGTTGTACCGTCATAAGAAAAGGACACATCCTGCAAGACAATATCGGTATGATTGATTGGAACAAATTCCCCGGAATCCGGCAAATTTGGAAGATTCAAAAGCTCATTTGCTGCTTCAACCGCATACTCCATAGATTTTGCTTCGTTGATAAAGGTCGTAGCTTTCATCAGTGGCCCCACAATACTAAGTGAGAGGATAATTCCCATTGCAAGTTCAGCGGGAGTAATACTTCCACCACGCACCAGCAGCAAACCAACAGGGAGTACCCCAAGCAAGGTAGTCGGCATAATCGCCATCATTAAATTCATGGTTTTCCATGTGCTTTTGAACCAGTTGAGAGTAAAATCCTTAAAGGACTTCACAGCGCCTACAAACTTTTCGTAGGAACTGGTACTTTGGTTGAACGCCTTAACAACCTCAATGCCCTCTACATACTCGATAATAATGTTGTTGACATGGTTATTTGCCTCCATGTAGGCTGCATACTGGCTGTTATAATTTTTCATAAGGAAGAACATCGGAATCATAGCCAACGCAGGAGCAATCAAAATCGAAAGTCCCATACGCCAGTCTATTGCCAGCATCCAGACGAAAATAGCCAGCGGCAGGAGCAGGTTAGAAGTCAGTTCTGGAATCACATGAGCCAAGGGCGGCTCTAAGTCCTCCACCTTATCCATGATGATGTTTTTCAGATAGCCGATTCTCCGTCCCATTACCTCGCCAAGCGGGGCTTTCATTAGACGATTTGCAATTTTTAGACGAATACCTTCCAGTATCGTATACGCGGATATGTGCGCCAAAATTGTGGAGATACCAAAACAAAACACACGGATCAGGTACCCGCCTATGCCAACCAAGCACCATAACAGAATATCATTTCCTGTGGCAGTACGGTTGATAAACAGAAGCAGAATTTTATAAACTGCCCAAAACGGAATAAATCCACCAGCGACACTAAAAATGGCGCATAAAACCGAGAGGATCATCTTTCCCTTGCAGGGTTCTGCAAAGGAAAGTAGAGTTTTGACCCAACTCTTTTTTTGTTGTTTCATAGTAATTCACCTCTTTCGTTCTATTCGGTCAGTAAAGAAAAAAGGATGGCTAAGTCCTACTAACCATCCTTAATTTATCATGATTCAGTTTTTTCTTCCGCTCCACGCGGCCTTTTCTGTGCCAATCAGATAATTGATTTCCGATATTCCAATGGCGTTTTTCCCATCGTCTGATGAAAAGCAGCGGTAAATTTGCTGGGACTGTCATATCCTACAAGACCAGCAACATCAGCCACCTTCAACGACTTATCTGATTTCAGCAAAGCCGCTGCATAGTTCATTCGGTAGTTCCTCATGTATGTAAAAATCGGACTGCCATAAACAGACTTAAAGCAATTTTTCATCGGTGTCAATGCAATATCAAACTTTGCGGAGAGTTCTTCCAGCGTGTAGTTCTTTGTCAAATCTTGTGTTAAAAGTGATTGAATTGCCTTAATTTTTTCGACCTGACTCTTATAGAAATATGGACGTTCCTCTGTATGTCCCGACAGCTCTAACACATCCAGATATAGAAGCAGTTCCAGCACTTTGATCTTGAAATAGTCTTTTTTGATTTTGACCGGCACATTGTAAAGTTCGGAAAAAATATGCTCAATGGCCGGTTCTCCTGGAATGACATAAGGTGTACGGTCACTGCAATATTTATTTTGTAATTCGTAAAGGTCAACAGAAAAGCCCTTCATATAGGCTGGAATTTCTTTTGCCGCGGGTTCCACCTGAAAGCCAATGGAAATACCGTGGTAGTGGCAAAGGGGAAACTCCACCTTGCCCGAATGATGGATGCGGCGATCCACCCGAAGATCGCCAGCCTCTAAATAGCTAAAGGCATTCTGGCCGACTTCCTGCTCAATGCGTCCTTCCCGGCAGTGATCTATACAGAGCAGGTCCATATCTGTCTGGAAGCCCGAAATGCACTCCTTCATGTGGAAATCATTATACATGAGAAATACACCGGGAAAGACATGATAGAGCGTCATCATGCCTTCACCGGAGTTATCGCTTAAACGCATTACCTTGCAATCATCTGACTCGATCAAGTTTTGAACATTGGGACCGTAATACATTTCTTGGAGCAGTTCCGGCATAGACGCTATCTCCTTTCTTTGGAGCATCCCTCCATATCAAATATTTTATCACAAGTCCGGCCCAAAAACTCAAAATCATGGGAAACAATGATGATAATTTTATTTTCATCATTCAACTTGCGGATCATGTCGCTCACTTCCAGCATACGATGATAGTCAAGCCCACTGGTCGGCTCGTCAAAGACAAGCACATCTTTGTCGGAGAGAATAGCGGTTGCCACCGCAAGGCGCTGTTTCTGACCTCCTGACAGGGCCATCGGATGGCGGTCTTTGAAATCCAGCAAATCAAAAGACCTGAGAATTTCTTCAATCCGCTCCGGCGGACAATCCGGCTGCGCCAGTTCACATTCGTTCCATACGCTGTCTGAAAAAGCTGATGGTTCACATCCTGCATCACACAGAAGCTGGCCTTATTGCGCTGTTTTGCTTTCAGTGTTTGCCCGTCCAGCCGGACGGTTCCATTCACTTCTTTCAAAAGCCCGCACAGGCAGCGTGTCATCGTCGTTTTTCCCGCGCCGTTATGACCGACAATCCCCAACACTTCGCCCCGTTTTGCAGAAAAGCCAAGGCCGCTGAATACCGGCTGCTTATCAAAGGCACAGGAAAGGTTTTCTACGGATAAGCCTTCCTGCGCTCCTGACGGATCGGCGGGAGGCAGCTCCAGCACAGGATGGACAAGACTTCTAAGCCCCATCCTGATACGCTGCTCATCCGAAAGATTGCGAAACTCATTCCCGGAAAATATCTGAACGATTTTCCCCTTTGAATGAAGATTGCCCGGTCAATCAGATCCATCAGGAAATATAGGCGGTGTTCGGCAATAACAACCGTCCGTCCTTCTTTTGATCTGGATAATCTGCTGGCGTAAGGTGTCAATCGCGTCAGCATCCAGATTTGCCGTCGGCTCGTCCAATACAAAATGGACGGGTTCATGGCATATACAGAGGCAAACGCAAGACTTTGTTTTCTCCGCCAGACATGGAAAAATATTTCTTCCCAAAAGCGATTGAATTTTCAGGGCGGAAACAGTGGCCTCATAGCGCTCTTTGATTTTCTTTGGTTCGACACCCGCATTTTCCAGACCGAAAGTGATCTCGCTGTCCGAGTCAATATTGAAAACTGAGATTTCGGATTTTGGAACACAGATCCAACCTGCTCTGCCAGACGGTACATTTCTGTTTTCGGCACTTCCATACCGTTCACAATCGTTGTGCCAGATAAAGTGCCGCCCTCGACAAAATGAGGGATTAAGCCGTTGATTAGTTTTGTCACTGTTGTTTTGCCACAGCCCGACTCTATAAGGACAACACATTCTCCTGTTGGATATTTAGGTCAATATGGGAAAGCGTTCCCTGCTCTTTCTCATATTCAAACGATACATCCTGAATTTGGATCACATGGAACACCTCCTTAACCTACCGTAATTGAAATCACACAAAAATCAAACCTGCTGCCAGACACAAAAGTCCTGCACACCGAGCTTCATTTCAATCATGCTTGTCTTTGGTGCAGGGTTTTCAATCCCCGCGTAACAGCGGCGGCGGATAATTCTTCCGCTGTTGTTGTGGCAGAGATCATTGTAGGCACCAGTAAGCATTCAATTTTTGTACTCCATGAATATTACGGAGCTTCATGGCATCCCGGATATAGCCGGTTTCTTCTTTAAAGCCGGAAAATATCGGACGGTTACAGACAAAGGAATAATCAATCCCTGCGTGATATGCCATTTCCGAAGTGCAACCATCAATTCCCGGACGGGCGTTTTCTGTAATACCATTGTACCGACAATCAAACAAGGGAAAATCTTTCTTGCATAAGACACAATGATCGTGAAGCTGCTGGCTAAAATTTTCGGTCCGTTTGGAAATACATAGTATTGTAGCGCCAGACAAATTCCAAATGCGATTGCCAGTTTGCCTGCGGATTTTGGCATCCGCAGGCAACGATCAGCAGGAGCAGAAAAATAACCCATGTAATTTCAACCCATACGGAGTGCTGGGTAAAGGCCACAATATTTGCCAGCACCAACAAAAGCAATTCCGTCCGTGGATCGAACCTTAATGTATGTTTTGCCCTCCCCATTCATCACACAATTCCTGCCTTTACAAAGTGCTTTTTGAACAGACCTCTGGCAATAAATGCGCCGATGATACCACCGATGATTGGAGCAACAAACAGAACGATTAGCATTGCATTGGATGACAGAGCTTCAACTGCCGCAACATAATCAGCGGGCATTCCCTGTTCTGTAATCTGTGCCAAGAAATCGGCCTTAAACAACCAGATGGGAAGGGGAGAACCAACCATCCCCAGAGAAAAATCACATAGGCAATCGAATTTCCCTTGAAGCTGTTATACTTAGTCACCATTCGGACAACTTCAGCCAAAATGCAAGTAGAAGCCATCGAGATCAGGATCACCAGGGTAAATTGTCCTGTGGCAAAATAGATAAGAGCCGTGATAAGCCCCATCAGGAAAACTGCACCCGGTTTTGAACCTTTGCGACCATCAGCATAAAGGGAATGCCTGCAAACACAGCGATAAAGCCAGGCATCAGCATCCAAAGAACAGGGTGAATACCTCCAAGAAGCATGAAGGCAAAGTTGATGACAAAGTAGATTGCGGAAAAGATACCGATGGTAATAAGGTCTTTTCCTTTCAGTTTTGTCCGTACTCACTTCAGACATTGAAAATTCCTCCTTTTAGTTAGGACGTGCTAACTCGTAGACTTTTGAAAGCGCCCTTCGGCGTTTTCAGTAATTATTATAGCAGACTTGAAAAGTCTTTTCCGCTCAATCGGCCTTTTGTTCCAACCAGACGCCTTCTTTTTATTTGAATTTTGCTTGAGTGAATTTCTTTATTTTTATGAAATTTGTGTTTTATTTTATTCTGCCTAAGCCATTTCTCTTGTTAAGGATTGTAGTATTAGTAGAGGGAGAATACGAGGAAAGAGTTACGGTAGCAAGCATAGGAAAGGAGGTCAAGGCATGATCACTGCTGAAACCAAGGACGGCTTTGCTGTCGAACTCAGCGAAGAAGCGTTGGACAATGTGGAGTTTCTGGACGCGCTGGCCGCGGTGCAGGACTCCGACGTCCTGTCTCTGGGCCGCACCGTCCGCCTGCTGATGGGCAAGGAGCAGACCAAGAAGCTCTATGACCACCTGCGCACCGAAGACGGCCGCGTGCCGGTCGTTGCCTTGAGCAACGCTCTCGGCGAGCTGATGGAATCCTTCCGTGCCGGAAAAACTCTTCCTCCTCCGGCCTGATCGCATCGGATGAGGGAAAGACAAGCTTATCTGCGATTTCGCCCAGTTTTACCATGTGCTGGATTGGCGCAGCCTGCCGGTGCGGCTGGCGGCCACGCTGGCCGCCGGTCTGCCGCCGGACAGCCGATGCATGATGCATCTGGCCGGGCAGAAGCTGCCGGAAAAGACTCTGATGGATGCCGCCGCGGTGGATGCTCTGCACCGCATCGAATGGCGGCTCATCGGCTGCCCCGGCAGCCGCCCGCCCGACTCCATCCTTGCCGCCCTCACCGATCCCGATACAGGTGACGCCGGCAATGTGCAGAGCTTCGACAGCCCGGAGGATTTTGAGGCGGCACTTGCCGCCATGAAAGGAGGTTGAACATGGCAGACGGCATTGAACTCGGCAAAGCTTATGTCCAGATCGTACCCTCGGCCAAGGGCATCAAGGACAGCATCGCCGAAGAGCTGGGCGGCGAAAGCGCCCGCGCCGGTGAGTCTGCCGGACAGCTCTTCACCGGCAAGCTGGTCGGCACCGTCAAAACGGTGCTGGGTACTGCCGCCATCGGGAAGACGATCTCCGACTCGGTCAACGCGGGCGGCGCTCTCCAGCAGAGCCTCGGCGGCATCGAAACGCTGTTCAAGGACAGCGCCGACAAGGTCAAGTCCTATGCCGCACAGGCCTACAAGACCGCCGGACTTTCGGCCAACGACTACATGGAGTCCACAACCAGCTTCGCGGCCAGCCTGCTTTCCAGTGTCAGTCAGGACACCGACGCGGCGGCGCAGCTGGCCAACATGGCGATGGTGGATATGTCTGACAACGCAAACAAGATGGGTACCTCGATGCAGGACATCCAGAACGCCTATCAGGGCTTTGCGAAGCAGAACTACACCATGCTCGACAACCTCAAGCTGGGCTACGGCGGTACGCAGGCTGAGATGCAGCGGCTGCTGAAGGACGCCGAGAAGATCTCCGGCGTGAAGTATGATCTCGGCAATCTGGCCGACATGTACATCGCCATCCATGTCATCCGACCGAGCTGGACATCACCGGCACCACGGCCGGGAGGCCACCACCACCCTGACCGGCTCCTTTGCCTCCATGAAGGCCGCAGCCCAGAATGTTCTGGGGCAGATGGCGCTGGGCGAGGACTTGCAGCCCTCGCTGGAGGCCCTTGTGGAGACGGCCCGCACCTATCTGGCGGACAACCTCCTCCCGCTGGTCGTCAATGCGGTCGGCGGCATCCCGGAAGCCATCGCTGCGCTGGCCCCGGCCATCCTTCAGACCGGCACGGAGCTGCTGCAGAATCTCACATCCGGGTTTGCCGCAGGCATCCCGGATTTTGTCGCAGGCGCTGCCCGCCGTCCTCTCCTTCACCGAAGAGCTGCGGGCGAATTTCGGTGATTTCGTCTCGGCAGGCATCGACCTCATCCTCAGCCTTGCAAACGGGCTGGTGGAGGGCCTGCCGCAGCTCTTCGCCTACATTCCCGATATTGTCATCAATATCGCGGGCCTCATCAACGACAATGCACCGAAAATTTTAGCCGGTGCGGTCGGCCTCATGGTGCAGCTGGGCAAAGGTCTTATCGACAGCATCCCTCTCATCATCCAGAATCTGGGCAAGATCGTGGAGGCCATCGTCTCGGTGATCTCCGCCTTCAACTGGCTGGATCTCGGGGCAAACATCCTGAAGGGCTGGCCAGCGGAATCAAAAGCATGGCGTCGTCTGTGACGCAGGCCATGCAGCAGGGCATCTCCGGCGCGATCAGCTGGATAAAATCCCTGCCCGGGCAGGCTGTGCAGTGGGGCAAGAATCTCATCCAGAGCTTTATCAGCGGCCTGAAAGGCACCGGAACGGCGGCGACCATCGCCACCGCCGGCATTCAGGTCGCTAAGACCGCTGCACAGCCTGACACCGACTGGACCCTCAGTGACGATGTGGTGGACAAGGCCGAGGTCAATGCATTCAGGATGCAGAACCTTGCAAAGCAGGTCGAGGACACCATCCCGGCCTACACCAAGTCCGGCGACGCTGCGGCGGCAGCGGCCCAAAGGCCGGCTCTGCCGCAAAGACTGCCGCCTCGGTGGTGAACTCCTACAGCGACACGGCCTATGAGGTCGTCGGGAACACCAAGCGCACCACCCGACCGTGACCAAGACCCTCGCGGACGGTACCACCGAGCAGCAGCGCGTTATCACCCAGACGCAGGACAAGGTCATCGACGGGCGCTCCGCACGGTGGAGACCGTCAAGACCATTGCCGCCGACGGCACCGAGCAGGTGGCCGAGACCATCAAGGACAGCGCCGCCAAGACACTGGACGGCCTCTGGTCTGTCCTCAAAGACCGCGCCAACGAGGGCGTCCTCGGCACGGTGGATACCCTGTGGGAAGCCGTGAAGAGCGGCGACTGGGTGGGCATCGGCAGGTGGGCGGCATCCGCCCTCTACGCAGGGCTGACCGCCGACCAGAAGCAGCAGCTCACCGACTACGCCCTCTCGCTGGTGGACGGCCTGAACGGCGTCCTCGGACAGGGCGCACAGGGCTGGCGCAGGGCGCGGCTTCTCTGGGACAGCAGCTCTTCGAGGGCATTACCGGCCGCTTTGGCGACGTTGCCTCTCTGGCCGGGCAACTGAGCGGCACCCTGCAGGACACCTTCGCGGCTCTTAAAGGCCCCTCGGCACAGCGGCCAAGGCCATCAGCACAGCCCTCTCGGGCAACCTGCTCTCGGCCTTCCCACCATCTTCGCCGCGATGGGTACCCTCGTCACCACGGTCGGCTCTGCCTTTGTCGCCATGCTGGAGTCCATCGGTGCGGCCATCTCGGCTACCGGCATCGGCCTACCTGTGGGTGCTATGGTCATCGCTGCAGGCGTCGCTCGGCTGTGGCCATCGCGGCCATTGCCATGAAGCTGGGGAGCAGCAGCAGATCTTCCGTGAAGACACCCAACAGCAGTTCCGGCTCCGGCAGCGCCGTCACCGCCCCAGCTACTCGCTGTGGGACTACGAGAAAGAAACCGCTCGGCCTGAGCGTAAGCCCCGGCCCTCGTATGAGATCAACCAGTATATTTACTCCAAAGCGCAGACAGCGGCTGACCTGATGCGCGAAGCACGATACGAACAGGAAAGGGCGGTGCTTGCCGGTGTTTGATGCCATCTTTACCGCCAGCAGCGGCCGAGCTTCAGCTTCGGCTACAAGGCAGGCGTGCTCTACAGCATCGACCCCATCGGCGATCTGCCGGTGGAGCTGGAGACCAGTCAGGGCTACCAGCAGGTGGGTGCCACCGTGGAGAGCCGCAGCATCTCCGGCGTGACCCGCACCATTACCGGGCGCATCCTGCGGAATACCGCCTATCTCAAGCGTCAGCTGCGGGATATTTTCACCCCCGGGCCACCGGGCGGCTGACCGTGGCCGGAAAATACTACTGCGACGCCGAAGTGCAGCGCTGCCCCGCCATCAGTGCCGCAAACCTCTGGCCCACCTTCAGCTTTCAGCTTTACTGCCCGAATCCCTACTGGCGCAGTGTTTCCGAGACCAGCGCTTCGCTGTTCTATACGCAGCCTGCGTTCCGGCTGCCCGTCTGCTATAGCACCCACCAGTTCGGTCTGCGCATCCAGTCGGATTTTCTCAAGCTCAGTAACCCCGGCCCGGACACGCAGGATTTTGTGCTGACGCTGACTGCTCAGGGCGTCGTACGAAACCCCGGCGTGCGGGATCTTGCTACCGGAGAGTATCTTCGTTTTCTCACCGAGATGCAGGACGGCGACGTCATTCGGCTCTGGCGGGAGGACGGGCGGCTGCGCATCGACCAGATCATCGACGGCGAGACCTTCAACGCCTTCGAGCTGCTGGATGAGAGCAGCACCCTCTGGACGCTGCGTCACGGCACACGGGCATGGACACGCACTGCCGACAGCGGCATGACGGCGCTCTATCTGACCCTGAGCTTCAGCGCAGCGTATGCATCTCTTGTAGTGGAGGAGAACTCATGAGCGGCGAAAAGCATCTGCCCTGACTGCCAGCGGTACAAAGACGATCTTTGTCTATGGCCCCGAGCTGAAGCTTCTGGGGCGAATCGAGAGCTGGGTGTCGCTGGTCGGCCGGAGCGGTACAACACCTACAAGAACGTGCAGGGGCGCAGCTGGAGCTTCATGAATCTACCAGCCTGCAGGCCCTCTGCCGCCCCGACCGGTATCTCTGGCTGGCAGGCAGCGAGCACCTCATGCGGATATGCTCCGCCCAGACCTCCGACCACCGCCTTGTGGTCTCTGCCCGCGACGCAGCCTACATCCTCGACGAGCGCAGCAGCCTCCAGACCCTGAAGAATTTTCGGCAGAGACGACGCTCCGCCAGCTGGTCACGGCCATGGAGCCGTGGCCCGGCGTCGAGCTCGGCGACCTGGCCGAGATCACCGACACCTACACCGGCGAGGCCGCACCCGGCAGTCTGCTGGATGTGGCTGAGCAGGTATGTCAGGAGCTGGACATCGGCTTCCGGCTCCGGTTCGACCCGGCAGAGAAAAGCTGCTGTTCGAGCTGTACCGCCCTCTGCTGGACCGGAACGCCCGCTATGCGCCCCAGTACGGCAACCTTACCGACCTGACCTACACCGAGAGCACGGCCGATTATAAGAATGTGGTGATCGTGGTAGGCGGCGACGCCACCGTCACGGTGGGCGCAGAGAGTGCAGCAGGAATCGCCCGGCGTGAGCTGGTGGTGGATGCCGCCAGCCGCACCAGAAGCAGCAGCCAGACCAGAGCGACTACCTCGAAAGCCTGAAAGCCCTCGGCACGCAGGAGCTGGCCAAGCACACTCGGCGAGAATTTCCGCTTTACCCTACGGATGAGGTCATAGTGGGCAAAGTCGTCGCCGCGAGCCTGCCGGGTACCGACATTCAGGCTGCCGCCCGCATCACGTCCATCACCCTGACATCCCAGAAGGGCGAGAACAGCGTCTCCACCGAGATTGGAACACCTATCATCAGGAGAAGAACATGAAGCTTGTGACATACCCCTCGACGGGGTGACTTACAGTGCCGAAGATGTGGCCGCTTATCTATGCACCCGCACCTCCGGCGTCTACTCTCGCGATTCAAACTTTGCTGTGACCGTCAGCGGCCCCGGGAGATCACCGTCTCCCCGGTCTCGCGTGGATCAACTACGACGACTTCAAGGGCATCTCTGTCTGCGCCCGGGAGCGCAGCACGCTGACGGTACCCGACGCAGACGATATGCTGCCCGCATCGACCGGGTAGTGATCCAGTTTGATGCCAATGCCAATCTGACGGCTCTGAAGCTCAAGCCCGGCACTCCGAAGGCCGAACCCACTGCACCAGAGCTGATCCGGACGCACTTCATCTATGAGCTGTGTCTGTGTGAGATCTCCGTTCCGGCCGGCAGTGCAGAGATCACTGCCGCATCCCTCACCGACACCCGCACCGACGAAGCCCTCTGCGGCCTCATGCGGGACGGCGTCACCGGCATCCCCATGGACGAGCTGGGCGCACAGGCATTGGCCAAGGCCAAAGAGACCGCCAAGCTTTGCGACAAGCTGCTGGCCAGCTACAGCGGCGGCTATCTCGGCATCGGCCCGTGACCCTCCCGGCGGACGGCTGGGCCGAATGCACCGACGTGCCCGGCTACGCCTACAAGCAGACGGCCGCCCTGCGGGCCGCGAGGGCGGCCACCGTCCCCTCGGCGGTGCCAAGCCCCGAGACCTATACCGTGGCCGTCACGGCGGGGCTTGCAGGCGTCTGCGAGACCAAGGACGGCAGCATCACGTTTTGGGCCGAGAACGTCCCCGAAGGCGGCATCCAGATGCAGGTGGAGCTGCTGGGACCCTCGGCCTCGACCGCTGACACCGGAGAGGACACCCTGGGCGACACCGTCCTCGAAGACACGACTTTGTAACGGAGGTACACCATGAAGTATGTGAAACAGCATTTTGTCACCGGCATGAAGGTGAACCTGCCGGAGGTGCTCAACCGGATGGAGGACGGCATCGCAGCCGCCTGCGGCGCGGTGGTGGAGGGCATCGGCAGCGTGACCACCGGTGACACACCCGCCGCCGGCATCCGGGACGGCAAGCTCTGCCTGACTCTGCCGCGCGGTGAACCCGGCCCGCAGGGCGACCCCGGCGAGGGCCTGAGTGACAACGCCAAGGCCCTGCTGCTCTCTCTGTTGGCCGGCACGGCCCTCGATAGGGACGCCTCCCTCGCTGCCCTGCGGGCGGAGTGGGGCGTGGCCGAGCCGGACGCTGACGCCACTGAGGCCGCAGACGCAGACGAGGGGGTGCTGTAAATGGCGCTGGGTATCGTAAGCATCGTCCCCTATACCCGTGCTGAGGTGGAGAAGATGCTCAAGCGGGCGATGTACAGTGAAGGAAAGCTGGTATTTACCGGAAGACTCAGCGTGCAATGGAAATACGGAGACTCCCTCTCCATACCGGAGGAGGTGGACTATGTTGTCGTGGGCGGCATAAAGCTGACGCGGGGCGGGTCCGGTAAAGCCAGCGGACACCCTGACGGTTATCTGGGTGCCACTTCGGAAACCACGATAAGCTTTTCTTCTAATACCTTATCCGCAGGCGGCTACCGGCCAAACGACGGCACCTATATGACTCTCAACGTCGAGGGCTACCACTACTACTGACCCCGCCGCAACAAAAAGCAGCCCCGGGGTGGGGGCTGCGGGAGGGGTTATTTGTCCCTGTAGTGGGAGCCGCACTGGACGATCTTGACCACGCTGCCATCAATGCGGTAGACGATCCGGTTTGCATCGTCGATGCGGCGGCTCCAATAGCTGGCCAGATCGCCGCTGAGGCGCTCGGGCTTGCCGATGCCCTCATAGCCGTTGCGGTCGATGTCCTTCAGAAGCTGTAGGATCCGCTTGAGCATCCTGCGGTCCTGGGTGGTCCAGTATTCAAAATCTTCCCACGCTTCTTCCGTCCATGCCTTAATCATCGAAGTTGACCTCGTGGATGGTGCCGCCGGTGGCTTCCATCTCGGCAATGGACTTGCGCAGCCGGGCCTGGTTCTGCTCCGAGTAAAACGGGTCTACCGACAGCTCAAAGGGCAGGCGCTGCTCCCGGGTCATCTTCTTGGCCAGCATAGTCACGGCGGTGGACATGGACATCCCCAGCTCGTTGCAGATGTGGTCAAAGCTGTTCTTCAGGTCGTTATCCATCCGGATGCTTACAGTGGTCTGTGCCATGGTATCACACTCCTTCTGAATACAATGTAGCACATTTGCAATACAATGTCAACGGATAGAAAAAAGAAAGGTCGTGATCTTATCGCCATCAAAGAGTATTCCCTCCGCCGGGAGGGAGCCCGGCAGCTCTCACCCAGCTTCCGAGTGCGGGAGTTTGCCTGCAAGGGCAGCGACGTCGTGCTCCTCGACGAGGAGCTTGTGGTGCTGCTCCAGTGCATCCGGGAGCACTTCGGCAAGCCGGTACATATCACCAGCGTCTACCGCACCGCCGCCCACAACGCCGCCGTGGGCGGCAGCAAGTCCAGCCAGCACTTGCTGGGTCGGGCGGCGGACTTCTACGTCGAAGGTGTGGACGTGGCCACCGTGGCCGCCTACGCTGAGACCCTGCTGCCCTCCCGGGGCGGCATCGGGCGCTACCTGAAGGACGCAAAGCACCCCACCCGCAAGACCGGCTGGGTGCATATTGATACTCGGGCGAATAAGAGCCGGTGGAGTATGTGAGGGGGTGATTCCGATGCAGTTCATCATCGAATACTGGGCACAGTGGGCTTTCGCGCTGATGGGCGGGGCCATCCTCGCAGCCATCCCCAAGATCAAAGCCCTCTGGCAGGCCGTGCTGGCCCTCCTGCATGACCGAATTTACACCGAGTGTTACCACTTCCTCAGCCTCGGCCATATCACCCCCGACGGCCTGCGCAACCTCACCTACCTCTACAAGACCTATCACACGATGGGCGGCAACGGCACCGGCACGGAGCTGTACAACCGCGCCAAGGCCCTGCCCATCCACGACTGACCGCCCGGCCTCGCCGGGAGAAAGGACACACCATGAACGCACATATCACCACCAACCGCACCATTTCCACTGCCACCCTCGCCCGCACCGCTGTGCTGGCTCTGGCCCTCATCAACCAGATCCTGAGCGCTCTGGGCAAGCCCCTGCTGCCCATCGACAGCACCCAGCTCGAGCAGCTCATCTCCACCGGCTTTACCACCGTGTCTGCGCTGGTCAACTGGTGGTTCAATAACAGCTTTACCAAGGAGGCCATTCAGGCCGACGCTGAGTTTGAGCGGCTGAAGAAGAGCGTGAAGTAAGAGACCGGCCATAACTGCATAGCATGATAAGAGCCGCAACTCTGGGGATAATCCTCAAGAGTTGCGGCTCTTTTGTTATAGAATTATTTTTCTGAAGACTTCTTGGATCCGTACCATTTCCATAGAAACCAGCCCAGCACACCAAAGAAAACAATGAATAAGACAACAAAAATCCAGAAGGTCCATGTTGAGTGCTTTGAATCTACAAAAAATTCAAAAACACTTTTACCTACAGCATTTACTTCTGCAAACCACATTCCGCTGAATAAGACCAGTAGCGCCAGTATGATATAGTTACACAAGAAAACGACCGGGTATCTCTGTATTATGTTAGCTGCTTTTTCGGCAGCGGGTTTCTTCAAAGTCGTAATGCGTATCACAAAATACATGAATCCAAATAGCAGATTCATCATGCAGAACGCCCATGCATCCGCAAGAATAAGAACAGGAAGCACCGATTGCCGCTCGTTTAATGTTTCTTGCACTGCGCCAAAAATGCTGTCTAAAGAAGATATTCCGCCAAAGACAATAAACGACAACGCCGTGAAAATGCCTATCAATCCCACCAGCTGTTGGGTCATTTCTTTTGTGATCTCAGATATTTTTGGCGCTAAGATGCTTTCAACTTCATGCTCCAAATCCATTCGTTTTTTGCTTACCAACTTCTGTTGTTGAATTGCAAGGTTCGAGTGGTCATAAAATTTCAACACGTTTTTGAAAGATTTCTTCCAATATTCCGACGCTGGATTATCTTCAACTTTTCGTTCTACATAGTGCAGGACAAAATCCAAATTTGTCCCAAACGTACCTAATTCCTGCTCGGTTTTGTTAAAGATATGATTACTTATGGAAGAATACATCAGTCGATCCGCTGAATTTGAAAGATATGTTTCAAGCTTCTCAACCCATATTTTGCAATCAAATTCCCCTTCAGAAGTTTTTCTTGACAACGACCGACACAAATCTAATATAGAATCTTGCATCTCTTCTGCGGTGTGGAATCCCTTTATCGGCTTTTGTTGAATGTCCGCAGCGCGGTTCTCTGTAAGAAGGTCTAACTGAACCATCTCTGTTTTTTCAGAGTTTCCTTTTGTTTTATTATTAAATGTTTTTCCGAGTCGCTTTCCTAACATAGTCATTTTATGTTTTTCTGAAATAAGAACGAATTGCATTCAGAGTGATTTCATTATCAAAGCCATTTCGATATGCATTCTTCCATGGAGTCTGCGAGTGCGTTATATCAACTAGTGCAGATGTAGAAAACTTAGCGCAGTGATCAAGCATCGCATCAATCAACTTTTTATCCGAATTGGAGATAGAATTCAACTCACAGCCATCATATGGGATCACAGCACTACCATAATATCGATATTCTCGATAGACTTCCGGTACCACCGGTCCAAAATCCCACGCTTCCATTCTTTGCTTAAAGCATGGTTGGCCATCAGAAGCATTTACAATGAATTGAACCTGTACAAAGTAAAGCAGTTTCTGTAATCTCAAATTGCTAACCGTCCGCCCCTGTTGTGCTTCATAATGAATGATGTATTTTGCAACTTCAAGTGCGCTGTAAGTCATAACCATGCCTCCTTTCAAAAATATACTCGATGATTTTCGTAAACAACTTCGACAAAAGCATGCACTACTTTAGCATTGCGTTTTATCTTGTGGTTATTTGTTTTTTTCTATTATATCAAATTTTGCTCCGTCGGTGTTCACGAACATGGCACTGTTTTTTGTGTATTATTTACAATAGTGTCCCAATTTTTTTGGAAGACCCTTTGAGTCTGTACCTCTTGACAGTAGTAAAAAGACCTGTATTCTATCGTATTGCAGTATATTCACTCACCCTCAGACATTTTCTTGGACAGCGGCATACATACAATCACTTTTCCGACTCGAGAATAGACCGTAGCTCTTCCGTCATAGTTTGGAGGTCTAAGCAGAGCTGAGCTATCTCAGAAATGCAGCTGTCCTGTTCATGTGCCTGGATATGCTCAACGCTCTTCATTATTTCAAAGATCATATCGTCGACACGCTGGAGTCTTTCTTTTGAATATCTCATTTCTCCGCCATTGTTTCTTTGAGGTTAAAAAGTGGGTTTCATAGTGGGTTACAGCAAAAAGAAAACACCCAAGAACTTGCGTTCCTAGGTGTTTTTCTTTGGTGGAGCGAAGCAACCTAAATCCGAACCATTGCCCTCTGGGGCATCTTTGACGGCGATTTCATCGAAAGTGATGGTTTTTGTGCCGTCTTTGTAGTTGAATGTAATCAAAACTTTTTCATCATAGAGATAAACGGCGTTCACGAATGTATTGATGAGCGTTTCCCGATGGCTTTTCACGTTCGGGTCGAGTTTGCGGAAGTTGGTGAGCCAAAATTTCACAAAATCTGCGCTGACTTTCGGTTTCGCCAGCTTTTCTTCCGCGATGCGGATTTCCAACTCTTTCTGCTGAGCCTCCAACTTTTCCAAGCGTCCTTTGGTCGAGCTGGTCAGTACACCTGCCTGAATCGCATTTAACAGATTCTCGATGCCGTTCTCTATATCCTTCATCTGCTTTTCCAGCAGGGGCAGCACCGTGTTCTCCTGTTCCTGAAGAATCATCACCGCATCCACGATGGACTGGATACTGTCATCGTCACGAATCATCTTCATGGTTTCGTTGACTACCAGATCTTCCAGCCACTCTTTGCGGACGGTCTTTTTCTTGCAGGTCTTGGTGCGCTTGGCATTAGCACATTTATAATAATGGTGGACGTTCTTATTTCGACTCGTTCCGCACTCGCCGAACATCATCGCTCCACACATTCCACAGAACAGCTTGGTCGTCAGCAAATAATCGTCCTCCGCTTTGTGCCGAGCCGGAGCGCGGCGGTTCTTGGCGATTTTATCCTGTACACTGTCGAACAGTTCTTTCTCAATGATAACCGGGATGCTGTCCGGCATCACAATGTCCTTAAAACGGTTCTCGCCGATATAACGGCGGTTTGTCAGCAAGGTCTGAATACTGTTATAGGTGAACTTCTGATTGCGGTTGGTGGTCACGCCACTGTCGTTCAGCCAGTTCATCAGCTCTTTCATGGTTGCACCATCGTTGTAACGCTGAAAGACTTCTACCACAAAGGGAGCTTTCAAAGGGTCAATCTGGAAGAACTTTTCCTCGTCTACCGTATAGCCAATGGGAATCGTGCCGCCGTTGTACTTACCCTTCAGAACATTCTCGGTCATGCCGCGCACGACCTTTTCAGAAAGTTCTGCGGAATAGTACTCAGCCATGCCGGTGAGCATACTCTTGACCATGATACCCGCAGGGCTGTCAGAGATGGGCTCCGTGGCAGATACCAGCTTGACATGATTTCGTTCCAACTGGTACTCATAGTGGGCCGAATCATAGCGGTTTCGGGCAAAACGGTCAAGCTTCCAGACCAGCACAATGTCAAACAACCGTTTCTCGCTGTCCTTGATCATCTGCTGGAAGTCCGGACGATTGTCAGTTTTAGCGGAAAGGGCGCGGTCGATGTAGTGCTTGACGATGGTGATGCCGTTCTTTTCCGCATAGGCCGTGCATTCACGAATTTGGCCTTCAATGGATTCTTCGCGTTGGTTGTCGCTGGAATAGCGGGCGTAGATCACGGCGGTCATGGCGGGCACCTCCCATTTATACATCATTGAACGGTGGAGCGTTCTTTCAAAGCAATGTTTCGTATAATGGATATACCACATTTTGCGAGAAAAAGCAAGATGTTATTTTCACTTCTGTGCACACTAAAAATATCCCGGTCATTCTCTCTGCTGGGCGCAGGTGAATGACCGGGATATTTTATCTATGGCATCGTTCTTTTACGCCGTTTTGGGCTGGTCTGCGGGTTTCTTCTGAGGCTTCATTCCCCAAAACACAGCGTTCATGGCTACCACGATCAGCGCTACCACCGCCATAGACACCCAGAAGCCCAGATCAAGGCCCAGCCAGTGGGTGGTGCCGAATACGGTCATCCAAAGTTCATTCCAGTTCATGGGTTTTCCTCCTTTACAGCAGCTCGCCATAGTGGCGGACGTAGGCTTTTTTCAGGCTGGTGGCAAGCACCATATACAGCAGGATGCAGGGGATCAGATAGGCAAAGTAGGCCGCAGGCAGTGCCACAAAGCCCAGCGCTGCACCAAAGGGGGTAAAGGGGATGATGGTCAGCACCGCAATGCCGGTCATGGTCAGCATGGTCACCGGAGCGGACGCCCGGCTCTGGATGAATGGCAGCTTTGGGGTGCGGATCATGTGGATGACCAGCGTCTGGCTCCACATGGACTCTACGAACCATCCGGCTTGGAACATCCCGATGTACTGTGCCTGCATCAGGGCAAGCTGGGCTCCACTGTAATGAGCCGCCAGATCATTGAACAGCACGCCGCCGGACACGAACAGCGGGCAGAACACAAAGTACATGAAAATATACGTTGTGAAGTCGAAGATAGAGCTGGTGGGTCCGATCCAGATCATAAAGCTGCCCACGCTGGAAGCATCCCATTTCCGGGGTTTGGCAATGAATTCCTCGTCCACGTTATCCCATGGGATGGCGGTGCAGGAGAGGTCGTAGATGAGATTCAGGAAAATGAGGTGGACGCTCATCATGGGCAGGAAGGGCAGCAGCGCCGAGGCTGCCAGCACCGAGAACATATTGCCGAAGTTGGAGCTGGCCGTCATCTTGATGTATTTGATCATATTGGCGTAGGTCTTGCGGCCCTCGATGATGCCCTGCTCCAGCACCATCAGGTCTTTTTCCAGCAGGATGATGTCTGCCGACTCCTTGGCTACGTCCACGGCGGTATCCACCGAGATGCCGATGTCAGCAGCTTTCATGGCTGCAGCGTCGTTGATACCGTCCCCCATAAAGCCCACGGTGTGGCCGTTTTCCCGTAGGACGGACACCACCCGTGCCTTCTGGTCCGGGGTCAGCTTCGCAAACACATCGGTGCTCTCTGCTGCCCGGGCAAGCTCTGCATCGGACATATGGTCCAGGTCGGAACCCAGCAGCATATTGCGGACCTTCAGCCCCACCTGCTTGCAGATGGTGCGGGTGACCTTGTCGTTGTCGCCGGTAAGGATTTTAGTGGTGACACCGTGGTCTTTCAGTGCTCGGATGGCATCGGCGGTTGACTCCTTGGGCGGGTCGAGGAAGGCAAGATATCCCAGCAGTACCATATCCCGCTCGTCCTTTACGCCAAAGGCATCCACCGGGGAGGGGTTGCTCTTCTGGGCAATGGCCAGCACCCGGAAGCCCTTATCATTGAGTTCATCCACGGTATGCAGAATTTTGCTGCGCAGGGCATCGGTCAGAGGCTCTACCCTACCGTCCTGCTCCGCATAGGCACAGATGGACAACATTTCCTCTACTGCACCCTTCGTCACCATCTGGGTCTTGCCTGCCTTGTCCTGCACCACAGTGGTCAAACGGCGGCGGGTGAAGTCAAAGGGAATCTCATCCACCTTCACATAGTTTTCCGACAGGTCTAACAGCCGGGAATCGGCCGCTTCTTCCTCCTCGGTCTTGTGGATGATGGCAAGGTCCATCAGGTTCTTATAGCCGGTCTGGAAGTAGCTGTTCAGGTAGGCGTGGCGCAGTACCCGGGTGTCGTTTTCGCCGTTGACGTTCAGGTGATATTCCAGCACTACCTTATCCTGTGTCAGGGTGCCGGTTTTGTCAGTGCAGAGGATGTCGATGGCACCAAAGTTCTGGATGGAGTTCAGATTTTTCACGATGGTCTGCTTTTTGCTCATGGAGATTGCGCCCTTGGCAAGGCAAGTGGTCACGATCATGGGCAGCATTTCCGGGGTAAGCCCCACGGCGATGGAGATGCCGAACAAAAACGCTTCCAGCCAGTCGCCCTTGGTGATGCCGTTGATGAAGAACACCAGCGGCACCATGACCATCATAAAGCGGATCAGCACCCACGAAACGGCGTTGACCCCCTTGGTGAAGCTGGTCTCTACCGCCTCCCCAGCCACGGCAGAGGCCATGGAACCGAAGAGAGTCTGGTCGCCCACGCAGACTGCCACGGCGGTGGCGCTGCCGGAGATCACATTGCTGCCCATAAAAGCGATGTCGGTGTAGTCGGTGACGCTGTCCTGCGGGGCACAGACCAGCGGAGTCTTTTCAATGGGTTCGCTCTCGCCAGTCAGGCTGGCCTGACTGACGAACAGATCCTTGGCTTCCAGAATGCGGACGTCCGCCGGGATCATATCGCCTGCCGAGAGATGCACAATATCTCCCACCACCAGATCGTCCATGGGGATCTCCACCTTCTCCTGCTCCTGCCGGGTGACCATACAGGTGGTGGTGATCATGGCCAGTAGCTTTTCCGCTGCGTTGCCGCTGCGGGATTCCTGCACGAACCGCAGGGTGCCGGAGATGAGCACCATGGTCAGGATGATAACGACCGTCAGGGGATCAAAATCCTCCGGCACACTGCCCAGCAGGGAAAAATACGGAAACACCATATCCGTCATGGTGGACACCAGCGCCAGACAGAACAGAATGGCGGTAAAGGGGTTGACGAAGGCTCCCGCCAGACGCTGTGCCAGCGATTTCTTTTTCTCGTGGGTCACCTTGTTGCTGCCGTATTTGGCACGGCTGGCGGTCACGGCATCCTCATCCAGACCCCGGAGGGTGGTGCGGAGATTCTTCAGCACCTCGCCCTCCGGATTGGTGGCGGCGAACTGGATGCGGCGGTTCTGCTCGTCCCGGAGCACCGCCTTTGCTGCCGCCTGTCGGACGGCCATGCGATTTTCTTTTTTCTTGTTCATTTTCTTGTTCATTGGGTTCACCTCTCTACTCACTTTTTGCGATACCTCTGGCTTTTTTCGATGTACCAGACATCAAAGCCTGCTATGATCATCCATGCCACCATGGCTCCCACAAACCAGTGGTCTGAAAAACCAGCCCAAAGACCCTTGAGCAGGAAGATGATACCGTTCAGCGCAATGATCTCTCCAATGTTGCGGCAAAGCGGAACGATAGCAATCTTCTCTTTTTCTTCCGGGGGCATATTTCTCCATGCAGACAGATGAGGATGTCCGTTTCCTGTGGCGAACACAATGCCGCCAATGGTAAAGAGAACGCCGAAAAAGATGCAGGTGTAGTCCATAGTTGTTTTCTCCTTTCCGATGTGCTGCATTGACTTCCATCTTCCATCACAACACCTCCCAACCTGCGCTGACCACTTCCGGCAGCTTCAACGCCTGCCCCACGATGCCTTCCAGCACTGTGCGCTTGGATTTGCCTGAAGAACAGTATTCTGCAAGAATCTCCACCTTGTCACCCACCACATCGCCGCTTTCCAGATTGGTCAAATACAGCGTTTTGCAGGTGTTGCTGTGGATGAGAAGAGCCCGCAGCTCCTGCTCTGCGCTCTCCTGACAGGTGACGGAGATGCGGTATTGCTTTTCGTTTTCTTCTCCGGCAGCGATGGGGTTCACCTTTCTTGCAAGGGGACGCAGGATCAGGTTGGAGCCAATGAGGAGGACAGCCGCCGTCACCGCCATGGCGTACATTCTTGTGCTGGCCAGAATGCCGATGGCAGCCGTACACCAGAGGGTGGCGGCGGTGTTCATTCCCCGCACCGAGCCGCTGTCCTTAAAAATGACACCGCTGCATAAAAAGCCCACGCCGGAAATAATGCTGCTTCCCACACGGAACACCTGATCAGAGCCATACAGCATGGGAAACAGGGTGAAAAAGCTGGTGCCCATGCAGATCAGAACATTGATGCGGATGCCCGCCGGGTGTCCGGTCAACTGCCGTTCCAACCCAATGAGAAACCCCAGCACCATCGAGAGGGCAACTCTCAAAACAAAATCCATGTAGAGCATTCGGCTCACCTCCTTCCAACACCCCTAGAATACAAAAATCGCAAGGAAGATCCCATGGCCAAAGCCTTGCGATTTCCTTGCGATTGAGCAAGATTTGATTTTTTACAACTGGTCGTTGAACTTATACCCGATGCCCCAGAGGGTCAGGATGTACCGGGGCGCGTCCGGGTCCGGCTCGATTTTTTTGCGCAGCTTGCGGATAAACGCCATGATGTTGCTGTCGTCCAGCAGGTAGTTATCCGACCACACCGCCCGGTAAATTTGTTCTTTGGTAAACACCTCGCCCCGGTTCTGCGCCAGAAACCATAGGATGTCGAACTCCTTGGGGGTCAGGCTCACGTCCCGGCCCTGCAGCATCACCCGACGGCTTTTGGGAAAGATCTCCAGCTCCCCCAGCTGCAAGCTCTCTGCCAGGGCGGGTGTTTCTCCTTCCCCGGATGCGCTCAACAGCAGAGAGGTCACCTCGCCCCGCAGCAGGTCCTGCACGCCGGCGCATAATTCTGCGGCATTATCGCTTTCCGGCGGGTGCTTTGCCAGCATTTCCAACAGCCATGCTCCAAGGACGGGGTCCATGGGTACAAATCCGATCTTCTTTTTCATGGCAGCCCCCTCCTTTCAAATCAACTGATGGTGCTTTTTCTGGTAGAAGGTCTTGATCACCGTGGTCAGCAGCATATACGCCAGTGCCACTATCAGCAAAAAGCCAAAGTACCAGAGAGGGAGCCTTGTCAGCCCGAACAGACCGCCGCCCTTGGTAAAGGTAAGCCCGGTAAAGACCACGATGCCCGCAAGAGTAGTGACCATCACCGGGGCAGAGGGGCGGCTCTGCACAAATGGGATGCGACGGGTGCGCAAGAAGTGCAGGATGAGCACCTGCGTCCACATGGACTCCAAAAACCACCCGGTCTGGAACAGGGCAACATAGTGCAGCCGCACAGCCGGGTCGGTCAGGTGGAGGTAGGTCACACCGCCGCAGAGCGCCGGGCACAGCACGTAGTACAAAAACAGGAAGGTGGCAATGTCGAACACCGAGCTGATGGGTCCGAAGGAGAGCATGAACCGCCCCAGCGTCCGGCCGGACCAATCCCGGGGGGAAAGGGTCTCTTCCTCGTCCACATTGTCCCACGGCAGAATGATGCACAGGGCATCGTACAGCAGGTTCAGCAGCAAAAGCTGCAACGAGGTCATGGGCAGAAAGGGCAAAAACGCACTGGCGCAGACGATGGAAAGGATGTTGCCAAAGTTGGAGCTGGCGGTGATCTTAATGTACTTCAGCATATTGGTAAAGGTCTTGCGGCCTTCCAGAATGCTCTCTTCCAGCACCCCAAGGTCTTTTTGCAGCAGCACCACGTCTGCGGCGTCCTTGGCAGCATCCACCGCCGTATCCACCGAGATGCCCACGTTGGCCTCGCACAGGGCGGGGATGTCGTTGATACCATCCCCCAAAAAGCCTACGGTGTGGCCGTTCTGCTCCAAGGCCGCCACCAGCCGCACCTTCTGCCCCGGGGTCAGTTCTGCAAAAACGTGGACTTCCTCCACGGCAGCAGAAAGGGCACTGTCGGCCATTTCGTCCAGCTGCGCCCCCGTCAGAACCCTGCCGCAGGGGATGCCCACCCGGCGGCAGATGGACACGGCAACATCCGCCTGATCTCCCGTGAGAACTTTCGGGGTCACTTTCAGCCGTTTCAGGGCTGCAATGGAGGCTCTTGCGGTCTTTTTGGGGGCATCGAAAAAGGCCAGATACCCCACCAGTGTCAGATTTTGCTCATCGGCAGAGGTGATATGGTCGGCGGTGCCCATTTCTTTTTGTGCCACGGCGATGACCTTCATGCCGTCCTGCAGCATCTCGCTGACCACTGCCGAAACGCTTTGGGCGGTGTCCTCTTCCATGGGCAGCACCTGTCCCCGGTAGGCCACGGTGCCGCACCGGGCCACCACATGGGCAACGTCCCCTTTCAGGATCAGTTTGCTGCTGCCGTCCGCCGCCGTTACAAGGGTGCTGACTACCTTCCGGGCATAGTCAAAGGGAATTTCATCCGTTTTGCGGTATTGCGCCAGCAGTTCTCCGAAATGTGCCTCCCTGCCCGGCATGGTCTGGCAGGCCAGCAGGGCGTTGTCAATGGGGTTGCGCACCCCGGAGTGGTAAAAGCTGTTGAGAAAAGCCAGATCCAGCGCCTTGGCGCTTTCGTTGCCCAGCACGTCCATGTAGTATTCCAGCAGGATGCTCTCGTTGGTCAGGGTGCCGGTCTTGTCCATGCACAGCACATCCATGCTGCCAAAGCCCTGCATGGCGTTGATGTCCTTGATGATGGTTTGCTTGCGGCTCATGGCAAGGCTGCCCCGTGCCAGACAAGCGGTGATGACCATGGGCAGCATCTCCGGCATCAGCCCCACCGCCACCGACAGGGCAAAGGCAAAGGATTCCAGCCAGTTGCCCCCGGTGAGACCCAGCAGCAAAAACACCAGCGGGATCAGCACCCCCATAAACCGCAGCATTACCCATGCGATGGAGTTAGCGCCTTTCTGAAAGGCCTGCTTTTCCTCCGGGTCGTCCTTGGAAAAGCTGCCGTAGAGGGTATTTTTGCCCACTGCCACCACAACGCCCTCGCCCTTGCCGCTAATGACGGTGGTTGCCATGAAGGCGAGATTTTCCAGTTGGGTCACGGGGCGAGGGCTGCCGTAGCAGAGGGTGCGGCAGCTTTTTTCCACCACCGCACTTTCCCCGGTGATGGCAGCCTGCGAGAGAAACAGGTCGGTGACAGCGGTGAGCCGCAAATCAGCCGGCACCCGATCCCCTGCCGACAGCAGCACCACGTCTCCCACGACCAGTTCCTCCGCCGGAATGTCCATGCACACACCGCCCCGCCGCACCCGGATGCGCTGATGGATCAGCCGGTCCAGTTGCTGGGCGGCGTTTTTGGCACGCAATTCCTGCACCAGACGGATGCCGCCGCTGATGAGAATCATGGAAAAGATAATGAGGGCTGTGGTGGCGTTCTTGGAAAAATCGGAGGCCAAAAGACCATCCGTCACCAGCGAAATGCTCCCCAGCACAAAGAGAATGACGTTGAAGGGGTTGATGAACGCCCGCCGCAGCCGCCGGAGCATGGTATCGCTACTGCGGCTGCCGAAGCAGTTGGAGCCGTATTTCTCCCGCTGCCGCTCCACCTGCTCCGGGGACAAACCTGCCGGGGAGCTGCCCAGCTCCCCGTAGAGCTGCGCTGCCTCCCGGTATGCGTATTTCTTGATGCGGCTGTCAAACAGGGTGGTCTTGGACACAGTGCGCCCCTCCTCTGGTGTTTGGATACCCTTATTGTAACATGGATGCGCTGAAAATCCACCGGCTGTTTCTTGTTTTTTTCTTGCGATTGCAGGGATGGTCAGGCAAAAATCGACGATGCCGCCGTATCCGTGAGATTTCGGAGCATTCTTCAAGGATAAGTCCTACTCTCTCTACTTTATTGCAATAAATTTCCCAAAACCCTCTTGACGATTTTCACATGCAGTGGTATTTTTCTTGTAAATCCCACTGATTTTGTGGAGTAGCCTGAATCTCTCCACAAGATGTGGTCGTGTTCATTTTGAACACAGCCACAGAAAGTGGTTGGTTATCACCGTGAGACCCACCACTTCCGTGAGGAAAAGTCCACGAAGAATTAACCGCCCCGCAACACACCCGATTCATTTTGCCGCCGATTCACCCCGACAAAATCCATCGCTGCGCTGCTTGGGCGGTATTTTTCTTTATGGGAAACGTACCTTGAAAATTTCATAAGCCGACCGGACGTGATACCGACTTTTCGTCAACGCCGCTACACAAACAGGGGCAGGAACTGCGTTCGGTGTGAACGGTGACTCCCATACATGAGCAGAGTCCCTCTACTTATTTTTTGCGTCTTAACAATTCGGAAACATTTGTTGAAAATGCGTTTTGAGCGCAGCGGTAGAGGGCAAGAACCGTCCCGTGGCCACAAATTTTCAATTTTTAAAAATGTTGTGTTCCTCCGGGACTACACTTCTGCAACGCTCGTGCGTTTCCGAAGTGCTTCTTGTTGGGGCGTGCCTGCCCCAAACCCTGCCGAGTAACAATAAAGTTCATAATTGTTCCATGGACTGAGTATAACACATCCTTCGACGGTACACTACTCCTCTTTTTGCAAAAATCCAATTATCTTCGGTGACCTGTCGTGAGATGCAATTATTTCATGTCGTTTCACCAATCACTTGACTTGGTTTGAAAAAACACAGAGCATATGATACAATAGAACAAATAATGTTGTCTACCGAGAAAGGAAGTGTCTTTCCATGAAAAAAATCCATAAGTTCTTTTCTAAAGATTTGCTCCATATTCTTGGTGCTGTTGGGATTTTTGTTGCTTTTCTGATTTCTATCGCCTATAAGCAAGTTGGAATCGGGGCACTCATAGCTGCGTGGCTTATTGCTATGGCAATTATCGGGGTAGCATGGATTACAGACATCCGCAAAGCAGACCTGCTGAAAAACGGAAAGATTGTTTCCGGAAAAGTTAATGCAGTAAAAAGGGTTCACATAAAATTCCACATGAGTACCTATCACCTTGCTGATGAAGATGTAATTTATCCTTGGGTGATTCGGTACCAATACAAGATTGGAAAAGACACTTATTATGGACAGTCCCATTGGTTTTGGTTCAACCCTCTCGTGAGCAAGGGAACACCTATAAAGGTGACTATTGACCCCCAAAACCCAGAAAGAAGCATTGTTGCTGCATGGGAAAGTTAATAGATTGTTTCTTTCCTCTATGATGACGGAAATTTCAAAGGAGCGTAATCTCCTTTGGCACACGACTTTGGAACAAAGTCTAGTGTGTTACACCTCGATAGAGGTGTGCCGCTCCCAGACACAAAAAGTCCCATGGCCAACACCTCGGCGGTGTGGTCATGGGACTTAATGCTTTTTAGGCCTAGCGGAGTGAACAGTAACCAATCCTGACATCCAGTTGCCGTGTCATTTGTTGAATACTGTTTTACGAACAGTCTGCGGACGTGAAGACCCACCATTATATCATCAGCTTTGACCCCAGAGATGCAGCCGACAATGGCTTGACCATGGAAACGGCACAGGCACTTGGCCTGAAATTCTGCGAAGAAAACTTCCCCGGTCATCCCGCTATTGTCTGCACTCACCCCGATGGGCACAACCATTCGGGAAACATCCATGTCCACATCGTGATCGGCAGCATCCGAACACGGGAAGTGGAGCGCAAGCCTTATATGCAAAAGCCCCGCGACTGGCGTGAGGGCATGAAGCACTCCAGCACAGCCCAGACCATGAGGCACTTGCGTGTCGAGGTCATGGAGCTGTGTGAGGGTGCTGGCCTGTACCAGATCGACCTGCTCAACGGCTCCAAGGAGCGCGTGAGCGAAGCTGAGTATTGGGCGCGTAGACGCGGCCAGTTGAAACTTGATCGTGAAAACGCAGCCCTCACCGCAGCCGGACAGCAGCCTCGGCAGAAGAAGTTTGAAACCGTAAAGGACACTTTGCGGAAGCAGATTTCTTCGGTGCTGTATCGCGCTGTGAGCCTTGAAGATTTTTCTGACAGGCTCATGCAGCAGTACGGCATTGCCGTCAAGGAAAGTCGTGGACAGCTCAGCTATCTGCCCTCTGGCAGAACAAAGTTCATCCGCGCGAAACATCTCGGGGACAAGTTCGATAAGGCAGCAGTGCTTGCCACGTTGCAGGCAAACGCCGAACGCAAGCCCATGGCGCAGTTCAAGCAAGATACCATCGGGAAACTGATCGACATCCAGTCGAGGATGACCGAGGGCAAAGGCATCGGCTATAAGCGTTGGCTCACGAAACACAATCTCAAAGTTATGGCACAGACCGTGAAGCTTCTGCAGGAAAAGGGCTTGACCGACGAGGACGCCCTGAACCAGCGCATCACCGAACTGGAAACCAAGTATCACGACTCGCTGGCGGTGGTGAAAGACCTCGAAGGTCGCATGAAAGCCAACAAAGAGCTGCGCTATCATGTCGCAGCCTATACCAGCACAAAGAGCGTCGCACAGCAGTTAAAGACCGCCAAGCGACCCGCAGTCTTTGAGGAGCAGCACCGTGCAGAGCTGACAGCGTATCGGGCGGCAGCAGCCTATTTCAAGGCAAACAACATCACAAAGCTGCCCAGCCCGAAAAAGCTGGAAGCCGAGTACGCGCAGCTGGCATCCGAAAAGGCGAAGTTCTACGAGCAGTACAAGGAAGCCAAAGAAGAACTGCTCAAGCTGAAAACCGCAAAGCAGAATGTTGCGTCCTATTTCCGGGAGGAAGAACCGACGCAGCAGGAGAGATAAAGGAGTGCGCGTATGATCAATCTGAAAATTGACCCAGAGTTCCAGTCCCAGATTCCTCCTCTGACCGATGATGAATTTAAGCAGCTTGAAGAAAACATCCTCAAAGAGGGCAAGTTGCTCTCTCCTTTGATCGTGTGGAACAACACCCTTGTTGACGGCCACAACCGTTATGCGATTCTTCAGAAACATCCGGAGATTTATTTTTCCACCATGCCGCTCCCGTTTGAAAGCAGAGAAGAAGTCCTCGCATGGATCTGCAAGAATCAGCTGGGGCGGCGCAACCTCACACCGGAGCAGAAGAAGTTCCTTATGGGTAAGCAGTATTCCTCTGAAAAGCGCACCGAAGCATTTCGCGGCAATCAGCATACTGCAAAGAAATCTGGTAGTGTTCAATCTGAACACTACCAGAAGCCCATGAAAACCTGTGAGCGCATTGCACAGGAAAATCACAGCAGCGCAAGTTCAGTCCGCCGTGCAGAATACTATGCCCACGGCGTTGACGTTGCGGATGAACTGTCTCCCGGTTTCCGTGATCGGTTCTTCCGCGAGGAACTGCACATTCCCGATTATCTTCTCGAAAATCTCGGCAAGGCCAAGCCCGAAGAACAGGCTGAAATTTTTGAGGAAATCAAGAATTATGTGCCGAAGCCGAAGAAAGTCAATCCTAACAAAGTAACGGTGAAGCAGGCAGAGAAAGCCGCCAGCAACACCATTGATGAAAACTATGATGTTTCCCAAAAGTTTCTCGAACTGTACTACCGGCTCCACAATGCTGAATCTCTCATGCGAAAGAGTTGGGAAGTTACGTTCGACTTGAACCCGAAACTTCTTACGCATCCGGAACAGGTCAAAGTTCTTCGCTTTGCCTTGAAACCTCATCTTGAATTTTTGAAAACGCTGGACGAAGTTCTTGCAGAATCCAGCGGTGAATCCTCTAAAACGGCATAACGACAGGCACTTGTAAGCCATCAACGAGCCACCAGCCGCAAGTGCAGGGCGGAAACTATCCGCGCCCTTGCGCCTGATATGAAATTGGAACTTTGATTTTCTCGCCCGGCTTTGCCACGGTGGGACGATCAAAGGAGCGTGCGTTTGAACAAAAAGAAAAAGTCCACAAACATTTCCCCTTATCCCGATGAAGTCATCGACCGTCTGGCACGGGCATTCTACCCGGCCATCCTTGCCTGCTGGAACAGTGAGGAAGGCCAGAGGGAGTTTGCCGCGTGGCAGGCGGAACAAGTTCATCATACCCCCAGCAAAGAAAAACAGAGCGTTCCCGACGGGGAACGCCCTGTTGTACATATCGTTATCGTCTGTGGTCTTTGGCAGGGTGCGTCCTATTCAGGGGCGCACCCTGTTTTTTGTTTTGCCCTTAATCTTCTAGCCCATGGCTTCCAGCCACATTCTTCAAATATTTCTCCGGGTCACCGTTCAGAATCAGATCGGCATAGCCCAGCGGGTCATTATAGATGAGATAATCCAACTCCGACCTCTGCGCCATGGTCACGTCCAGCGCATCCTCGACCCCGGTGCAGTCAATGGAGATTTTCCTCCCATCCCGGAGCAGCAGTTCCACACAGCCAGTGTCTATATTAAACTTGCAGGCTCTTTCATCGTACTTCATAATCGCATCCTCCAAATCTTGTTAGTGGCTTACGGTCTATGACAAGGCATCGGAGTTTTGCGCCGTCCACGGGAGCCTTCATTGTTGTACCCGAAGAAAACGAAAAATCCGAACCCTTCTCCAATCGGAAACAGGTTCGGATTTTTCTTGTTTGGTGGGCGCGGGTGGATTCGAACCACCGAAGCTGAAAAGCAGCAGATTTACAGTCTGTCCCCATTGGCCACTCGGGAACACGCCCAGATACAGTTTTTCGCAGTCACGGACTGCCTGTATATATTACCACTTGGGGGCGTATTTGTCAACTGCTTTTTACAGCTTTTTCAGAAAAGAAGCTGACCGCACGGCTCAGTCGCGGGGACGGCCATAGCGGTGGACTTTTTTGGAGGAATGGCGGGTGTGGGGGGAGTTGAGCAGGACCCACGCCACATAGATGATGGCGCAGATGGCGCTGACGACGAGCACTACCTTGAGGTAGAGGCTGCCGAAGAACTCCTGCAGCTTCGAGAAAGAGTAGAGCAGGCTGCTCCGGCTCACGTCCTGCCCGGCGATGAGGTTGACCATGCCGATGGTCTCGCCGGCCAGCTTCAACTCCACGGTGCCGACAACATCGCCCTGCTGGACGGGGGCGCAGACATAGTCGGGCAGATGGAAGTATTTCTGGGTCACGGTGCCGTCGCCCGAAGAGGGCAGCAGGGTCATCATGCTGTTGTCAGGGTAGAGCTTGAGGGTGTCGGTGTCGGAGGAATACTTCACGGGGATCTCTGCCAGAGCGAGGTCGGTATCCAGCGCAGGCTGGATGGAAAAGCTCTGGAACACCCAGTCGATGAGGCGGGTCGTTTCGTAGAGGGCCGGGCGGCGGTTGGCGTAGCCGTAGGTGTCACAGGTGTCGGGGCTCTGCATGATGCAGAAGATATAGGTGGAGCCGTCCTGATTGGCCCACGAAACATAGCTCTGGTCGCCGTGGTCGTTTTTGTAGGCCATCACATCGCACATGCCGCCCTGCATAGATTTGCGGTAGAAGCTGCCGCCGCTGGTCTTGTTGAGGGCGACGTTCTGGTTCAGCAGCACGAAACTCTTGGTGTGCTTTTCCTTGGCGGGCATGGTGAAGGCGGGGGCCGACGAGATGTCCACGAAGGCGTCGAAGCTCATCAGATACCGCAGGATGAGGTACATATCCACGGCGGTGGTCACATTGCCGCTGTCCAGGCCGCAGGCATCCGTCCAGGTGCTGCCGGTGGTGCCGATGCGCTGGGAAAGGGTGTTCATCTGGCTCACCCAGCCTGCAAGGTCGCCGCCCGAAAGGCTGTAGGCAAGGCCCATCGCGGCTTCGTTGGCGTTGCGCAGAAGCATGGCGTAGACGGCTTCCCGGTAGGTGAAGGTCTCATTGGAGCGCATATCGGCATTGTCACTGTTGTGGACATAATCCGAGATGGCGAAGGGCATCTGGAAGGTGTTGTCGAGCTGGTCGGCGTAATTCGTCAGCAGCAGCGCGATGGTCATATATTTGGTCAGGCCCCCGGCAGGCACCTGACGGGAGCTGTCCTTGTCGTAGACGATGATGTTGGTGTCGGTGTTGACGATGTAGGCGCTCTTGGCCTGCACCTCGTAAAAGAGGCTGGGGTCGAACATGGCCGAAGCCGGCGCGCACAGGCAGCTCAGCAGCGGGATAAGGCTCAGAAATAGGGTGACGATACGTTTCATGTGGACATTTTCCTCAAAAAGCGATAATATATTAGAGTATCGGACAAAATGTGCTGTCCGTTCTTACGGGACAAAAACAGGCTCAGCGAAGGGCCTTATACTTTATAATAACAGGTTTGGCGGAGCGTGACAAGGCTTTTGGGGCGATTTCACACTCCGCAAAAGGAGGCAGAGGATGGTATATCTTACGGGCGACACCCACGGCGAGCTGGACCGCTTCAAAGACGGGGAGCTGCGCCGGGCCGGCAAGGGCGATTTCGTCGTTGTGCTGGGCGATTTCGGCTTTGTGTGGGACGGCAGCAAGGCTGAGCAGAAGAATCTGGACTGGCTGCGCAAGCGGCCTTACACCATCCTTTTCCTCGATGGCAGCCACGAGAACTATGACCTGCTGGAACAGTACCCCACCGAAGAGCGATTCGGCGGGCTGGTGCAGCCGCTGGGCGGCAATGTGTACCACGTCTGCCGGGGCAGCGTACTGGAGCTGGAAGGGAAGAAGTACCTCTGCTTCGGCGGAGCGGAAAGCCCGGACAAGGAAGAGCGGGAAGCCCACGTCAACTGGTGGCCGCAGGAGATGCCCTCGGACGAGGAATACGCCCGCTGCGAGGCCGCGCTGGAAGCAAACGGCTGGCAGGTAGATTATGTGCTGACCCACGACGCGCCAAGCAAGTTTCTGGATTTCAGCGTGCTGGCTGAGGGCGAGAATAACCGGCTGCACCTCTTCCTCGACAAGGTCGTCATGAAAACGACTTACGAGAAATGGTTCTTCGGCTGCCATCACAAGGATGTGCAGCTCTCTACCAAGAGCCGCTGCCTCTTCTGCGATGTAGTGAGCATCGGCGAGAAGAAGCCGTGGTGGAAGAGAAGATAACGAAAAAGGACTGCCCGCGGGCGGTCCTTTTTCGTTACTCAATTCATTGTACCGGCTTTGTCGAACATCTGCTCCACCTGACGGGCCAGCAGGGCGTGTTCGGGCCGCTCGAGAAGCGGGTCTTCGGCCAGCAGGGCCGCAGCCTCGCTCTGGGCCGCGTGGAGGGTGCGGGTGTCGTTCATCAAATCGGCGATCTGCAAGGTCGGCAGACCGTGCTGGCGGCTCCCGAAGAAGTCGCCGGGGCCGCGGGTCTCGAGGTCGTACTGCGCCACGGCGAAGCCGTCTGAGGTGGAGCAGAGGAACTTGAGCCGCTTCTGCACCGACTCCGATGCATTGTCGCTGACGAGGAAGCACCAGCTCTCCGCCGCGCCGCGTCCCACACGCCCGCGCAGCTGGTGCAGTGCGCTCAGGCCGTACCGCTCGGCGTTTTCGATGACCATGACCGTCGCATTCGGCACGTCCACACCGACTTCGATGACGGTGGTGGACACGAGGGCATCCAGCCGTCCGGATTTGAAGTCGTCCATCACCTCGGCCTTTTCCTTCGGCTTGAGCCTGCCGTGCATCAGGCCCACCCGGCGGTCCGGCAGATAGGCTTTTGCGATGTCCTCATAGTAGCTCTTGACGGCGTTCAGGCCGCTGCCGCCCGCGTCCTCGATGGCAGGGCAGACGATATACACCTGTCGTCCGGAATCGATTTCTCTATCAAGGAAGCCGTAGAGGTCGGCCCGCTTTTTGCCGGTGATGCAGCGGGTCTTGACGGGCTTGCGGCCCGGCGGCAGCTCGTCGAGGATGGAGATGTCGAGGTCGCCGTACATCAGCAGCCCCAGCGTCCGGGGGATGGGGGTGGCACTCATGACCAGCAGGTGGGGGTTCGCGGCCTTTTCGGCCAGCAGGCCCCGCTGGCGCACACCGAAGCGGTGCTGCTCGTCCACGACGGCCAGACCCAGCCGGGCGAACTCCACGCCCTCGCTGAGGATGGCGTGGGTGCCCACGATGAGGTCGGCCTCGTCGTCCCGGATGGCGGCGAGGGTGGTGCGCCGTGCGGCGGCCTTCATGCCGCCGGTGAGCAGGGCTACCCGCATCCCGAAGGGGGAGAGCAGGCGGTTCAGGTTCTCGGCGTGCTGGCTGGCCAGGATCTCGGTGGGGGCCAGCAGTGCGGCCTGATACCCGGCCCGGATGCAGGCCCAGATGGCCGCAGCAGCCACCAGCGTTTTGCCGCTGCCCACGTCGCCCTGCAAAAGGCGGTTCATGGACGTTTCGCCCGACATGTCGGTCAGGATCTCTTCCACGGCCCGCCGCTGTGCGCCGGTGGGGGAGAAGGGCAGGGACTCCCAGAAAGGGGAGGCGTCGGCCTTCTTCATCGGCGCGCCGGTGGAGGCCGCGCCGTGGTTCTTCATCCGCCCGATACCCAGCTGTAAGACAAGAAGCTCTTCGTAGATGAGCCGCCGCCGCGCCGCAAAGGCTTCCTCCTCGGTGGCGGGGCAGTGGATGGCCCGGACGGCGTCTGCCTTGGAGAGCAGGCGGTATTTTTTCAGCATCTCGGGGGGCAGCGGGTCGGGCAGAAGCTCCGCGTGGGGGAGGAGCTGGCGGACGCACTTGGCGATGGCGCTGCTGGTCAGCCCCTCGGTCTGGGGGTAGACGGCCTCGAAAGGCGACGACTTCACCTGCGCGTCGGTGCGCACCTGCGGGTTGACCATCTGGCGGCGGAGCATCCCGCCCGTCACGATGCCCTGGAAATAGTATTCCTGCCCCAGCTCCAGCTTCTGGGCGGCGTATGGATTATTGAACCACGTGATCTCGAGGCTGGATACATCGTCCCCGGCGGTGATGCGCTCCATCCGCCGCCCGCCCGGCAGGATGCGCCCGCCGGGCTTTGCAAACACTTCGGCCTTCACGACGCACTCGGTGTCGGCGGGGGCCTCGGCGATGGAGTAGGGCTTTGAAAAATCCAGATACCGGCGGGGATAGTGGCAGAGCAGGTCGCTGAGGGTCAGGATGCCCAGCTTCTCGAACCGCTCGGCAGTCTTGGGGCCGACGCCTTTGAGATAGCGTACCGGGGTGTCCGGCGTGAGGGTGGTGTGAAGTTCGGCAGGCATGGCGCGGCCTCCTTTCAGGGAAAGTGATAGTATGCCCATTGTATCACGCCGGAGGGCAAAAGAAAAGCGCCCCGCCGGAGCGGGGCGCGGAAAAGCATTCAGACTTTACTGTCCTTCTTGAACAAGCCTTTGAATCCTTCCCAGAGGGAAACGACCCGGGGCCGGGGCAGAAAGTCGTTGACCAGCAGCGCTGCGATGACGCCCATGGCGGTGTCGAAGATGCGGTTGAGAGCGTAGCTCATATAGCTCTCAATGGGGGTGCTGAACAAAACGATGTAGAGCACCACGATGGACAGCGCTGACTCTTTTAGCATAGCACAGAGCGAAGAGGGAAGACAAGATTTTCCCAATAAGTAGATTATTTAACGAGCAAAACGACAAAAAATCCCGGATGCCTCAGCACCCGGGAATCTTTTGGAGGTGACGACCAGATTTGAACTGGTGGATGAGGGTTTTGCAGACCCTTGCCTTACCACTTGGCCACGTCACCATATTCGGAGCAACGATTGCTGCTCCATTTGGAGCGGCCGACGAGGCTCGAACTCGCTACCTCCACCTTGGCAAGGTGGCGCTCTACCAGATGAGCTACGGCCGCATATTCGGTGCGTTTACCCTCGCACCCTCCCGAGCGATTCTCTCGAATTTCGGGGTCCCCGCGAAAGCTTGCGAAGCAAGATTTTGTGGGGAAGAGGAGAAAGTCTGGCGTTCATCACGGCAGTCTTGCTTACAAGACTGCACGATGAACAGCAGGACTTTCGACGAAGCGACCCGGATCGGGCTCGAACCGACGACCCCCAGCGTGACAGGCTGGTGCTCTAACCAACTGAGCTACCGGGCCATACTGGAACAACGATTGCTGCTCCATTATGGAGCGGCCGACGAGGCTCGAACTCGCTACCTCCACCTTGGCAAGGTGGCGCTCTACCAGATGAGCTACGGCCGCATATTGGAAACCCTACTGGGTCTCCTGACTGGTGCCTCCGATCGGAATCGAACCAATGACACGGGGATTTTCAGTCCCCTGCTCTACCGACTGAGCTACAGAGGCGCACCGGACGATGATTATTATACCTGAAATTTCGATTTTGTAAAGGGGTAAATGCAAAATTTTTTGAGAATTTTTGAACTTTCTATATTTTGCCCGTGTTATCGCCTAAAATAAGACTGACTTTTCTGACGCTTTTGCGGGCGGCAGACAGGGAAAGACTATTTGACATCTTCAACAACCTATGGTTTAATAAATAAGAATGAAAAAAATCGCTTTTCTCCCGCTGTGGGAATATATACCTATATATAGCAAAAGCGTTTGAGACGGCTCCACTGCAAGAACATTCCGGGGCCGGGAGGAGCAGCATGGCAAGAAAACAGGAATATGGCAACGAAAGCATCACTTCGCTGAAGGGTGCCGACCGTGTGCGCAAGCGCCCGGCCGTCATCTTCGGCTCGGACGGCGTGGAGGGCTGCGCCCACTCCATCTTTGAGATCGTCTCCAACTCCATCGACGAGGCCCGCGACGGCCACGGCGACACCATCAACGTCACCCGCTGCAAGGATGGCAGCGTCATCGTCGAGGACTTTGGCCGCGGTATGCCCGTGGACTGGAACAAGGGGGAAGAGCGCTACAACTGGGAGCTGCTGTTCTGTGAGATGTACGCAGGCGGCAAGTACGGCGAGGGCGAGGACAACTATGAATTCAGCCTCGGCCTGAACGGTCTGGGCCTCTGCGCCACCCAGTACGCCTCGGCATGGATGACCGCCGACATCTACCGCGACGGCTTCCACTACCACCTCGACTTCCAGAAGGGCGAGAATGTGGGCGGCCTGCACAAAGAGCCCTACAAGGGCCGCCGCACCGGCAGCATCATCCACTGGAAGCCGGACGATGAGGTCTTTACCGACATCGACGTCCCCGGCAGCTACTATAAAGATGTCCTCCGCCGTCAGGCTGTCGTCAACGCGGGCCTGACCCTCAACTTCACCGACGAAAAGGAGAAAGACCCCGCCACCGGCAAGCCGTGGAAGGAGAGCTGGTGCTATGAGCACGGCATCGCCGACTATGTAGCTGAGACGGCGGGCGAGGACAGCCTGACCCCGGTGTTCAGCTGCGAGAGCGAAGCCACCGGCCGTGACCGCGAAGACCAGCCTGACTATAAGGTAAAGATGAGCGCGGCGTTCTGCTTCTCCAACAAGGTGCAGCTGCTGGAATACTACCACAACTCGTCCTGGCTGGAGCATGGCGGCAGCCCGGAGCACGCCGTCCGCACGGCCTTCGTCTACCAGATCAACAAGTATCTGAAGGAGAAGAACCTCTACAAAAAGGGCGAGAGTGCCATCAGCTTTCAGGATGTGCAGGACTGTCTGGTCTACGTTTCGTCCAGCTTCTCCACCCGCACCAGCTACGAGAACCAGACCAAAAAGGCCATCACCAACAAGTTCGTCTCTCAGGCAATGACCGACTTCCTCAAGCACTATCTGGAAGTCTACTTCCTCGAAAAGCCCGACGAGGCCCAGAAGATCTGTCAGCAGGTGCTGGTGAACAAGCAGAGCCGTGAGCACGCCGAAAAAACGCGACAGAGCATCAAAAAGACGCTCTCGACCCAGATCGACCTTGCGAACCGGGTGCAGAAGTTCGTGGACTGCCGCACCAAGGACGCCTCCCGCCGGGAGCTGTATATCGTCGAGGGCGATTCGGCTATGGGTGCGGTCAAGACCAGCCGCGACAGTGAATATCAGGCCATCATGCCCATCCGCGGCAAGATCCTGAACTGCCTCAAGGCCGACTATGCCCGCATCTTCAAGTCGGACGTCATCGTGGACCTTATCAAGGTCATGGGCTGCGGCGTGGAGCTGGGCGGCAAGCACAACAAGGAGCTTGCTACCTTCAACCTCGACAATCTCCGCTTCAATAAAATCGTTATCTGTACCGATGCCGACGTGGACGGCTACCAGATCCGCACACTGGTGCTGACCATGCTCTACCGCCTGACCCCCACCCTCATCAACGAGGGCTACGTCTATATCGCGGAGTCGCCGCTGTACGAGATCACCACGAAAGACCGCACCTATTTCGCCTACACCGAGCCCGAGAAGGCCACCTTCCTCGAGGAGATCGGCGATAAAAAATACACCATCCAGCGCTCGAAAGGTCTGGGCGAGAACGACCCCGAGATGATGTGGCTGACCACCATGAACCCCGAGAGCCGCCGCCTCATCAAGGTGATGCCCACCGACGTGGAGCGCACCGCGCAGGTGTTCGACATCCTGCTGGGCGACAACCTCGCAGGCCGCAAGGAGCATATCGCCCAGCACGGCGCAGAGTATCTGGACGATCTGGATGTGTCTTAAAGAGGAACGAGAATGGCAAAAAAATCGAGCAAAAAAACCGCAAAGCCTGTCCGCCCCCAGCTGGGCGAGGGCGTTGAGATACTGAACGCCGGCAGTGTGCTGGAAGACCCCATCACCCGCACGCTGGAAACGAACTATATGCCCTACGCCATGAGCGTCATCGTCAGCCGCGCCCTGCCGGAGATCGACGGCTTCAAGCCCGCCCACCGCAAGCTGCTGTATACGATGTATGAGATGGGCCTGATCAAGGGCGCGCGCACCAAGTCGGCGAACATCGTGGGCAGCACCATGCACCTGAACCCCCACGGCGACGCCGCCATCTATGACACCATGGTCCGCATGGGCCGGGGCAACGAGAGCCTGCTGGTGCCCTTCGTGGACAGCAAGGGCAACTTCGGCAAGGCCTACAGCCGGGATATGTCCTGTGCCGCGGCCCGCTACACCGAAGCAAAGCTGGAAGGTGTCTGCGAAGAGCTGTTCCGGGACATCGACAAGGAGACGGTGGACTTCCTCCCCAACTACGACGGCACCACCACCGAACCGACCCTTCTGCCCGTGACCTTCCCGACCATTCTGGCCAACAACACGCTGGGCATCGCCGTCGGTATGGCCTGCAACATCTGCTCCTTCAATCTGGCAGAGCTGTGCAGCACCACCATCGCCCTCATGAAGGATGCAAAGCACGACATCTCCACCACCATGCCCGCCCCGGACTTCGTGGGCGGCGGCCAGATCCTCTACGACGAAGCCCAGATGCGGGACATCTTCGAGAATGGCCGTGGCAGCGTGAAGGTGCGCGCCCGCTACGCCGCCGTGCCGGGCGAGAACATGATCGAGATCACCCAGATACCGCCCACCACCACGGTGGAGGCCATCATGGATAAGATCGCCGAGCTGGTCAAGGCGGGCAAGATCAAAGAGATCAGCGATATGCGGGACGAGACCGATCTGAACGGCCTCAAGCTCACCCTCGACCTCAAGCGCGGCGTGGACGCCGACAAGCTGATGGCCAAGCTCTTCAAGGTCACCCCGCTGGAAGACAGCTTCAGCTGCAACTTCAACATCCTTGTCTCGGGCCAGCCCCGGGTCATGGGGGTGCGGGAAATTTTGCAGGAGTGGGCGGCTTTCCGGATGGAATGCGTCCGCCGCCGCACCTGGTATGACCTCCACGGCAAGGAAAAGCGCCTCCACCTGCTCAAGGGTCTGGCGGCGATTTTGATGGACATCGATAAGGCCATCCACATCATCCGCACCACGGAGGAGGAGACGGAAGTCGTCCCCAACCTGATGATCGGCTTTGGCATCGACGAAGTGCAGGCCGACTATGTGGCCGAGATCAAGCTGCGCCACCTCAACCGGGAATATATCCTCAAGCGCACCGGCGAGATCGAGCAGCTGGAAGCCGACATCGCCGATCTGAACGACATCCTCGCGAAGCCTGCCCGCATCCGCAAGATCATCATGAAGGAATTGGCCGACGTGGCAAAGAAGTACGGCCAGCCCCGCCGCAGCGAGATCCTCTACGACCTGCCCGAGGAAGAGAGCGGCGCCGAGGAAGAGGCCGTGCCGGATTATCCCGTCACCGTGTTCTTCACCCGCGAGGGCTATCTGAAGAAGATCCCGCCCCAGAGCCTGCGCACGGCCGGTGCGCACAAGCTCAAGGAGGGCGACGAGATCGTCCGGCAGGTGGAGACGCGGAACAACGTGGAAGCGCTCTTCTTCACCGACAAACAGCAGGTGTATAAGGTGCGTCTGGCCGAGCTGGAAGACGGCAAGGTGGCCCAGATGGGCATTTATCTGCCGGGCCGTCTGGGCATGGACGAGGGCGAGAACATCCTCGACATGGTCATTACCTCCGACTACGGCGGCTATATGCTCTTCTTCTTTGCCAGCGGCAAGTGCGCAAAAATTCCGCTCAGCTCCTACGCCACCAAGCAGAACCGCCGCAAGCTGCTGAAAGCCTACTGCGACAAAGAGCCGCTGGCGACCATGTTCTTCCTGCCCGAGGAGACGGAGCTGGCCATCCGCACCAGCGCGGGACGGATGCTTCTGGTCGGCACGGCGCAGATCGCCGCAAAGACCACCCGCGATAGCCAGGGTGTGGCGGTCGTGACCCTGAAAAAGAACCAGACCATCGCCTCCGTCGTCCCGGCGGACACGCTGGAACTGGCCAACCCCCACCGCTACCGCGTCCGCAGCTTGCCGGCGACCGGTGCGCTCGTCCGCGCAGAGGATGAAGGGGAGCAGATGACGCTGCTGTGATTTTATAAGATAAACGGGTTCTCGCGCCTGTGCGCGGGGCAGGTTTTTTCTTTTGGTCAAATGGCTTTGCGCTCCAAGAGAGGTAGGGAGGGGTGTTTCGAATCCCCCCTCCCTACCTCTGGACTCCACTCTCCCCGCAACGAGTTAAGGGCTGCTCGCCCTTAACGATTCCGAAGATGAGGTCGAAGCCCAAAAATGCTAGCCGCTTCGCTAAACGCATTTTTTTGTGCTTCTCCCATTTACGGCTCCGCCGAAGATTTTACCTTTCTGCTGAACTTCACGCCCTGCGAGGACGTAACACCTGCTGCGAAGCAGCAAATCGGAGAAACGAGAAAAAAGCGTTAAGCGCAGCGACTAGCTTTTTTCCGTTTCGACTTCTCAAAGGGGCGAGCAGCCCCTTTCTCGTGGATCCAGCGCGTCGAAATCGCTGGTGGTTTTCTGGTTCTCTTTTGACATCAAAAGAGAATAATCAGCCTTAATGAAAAAGCGCTCTGCCCCGCGCACAGGCGCGCGACGCTGGTGCTTTTCTGGTTCTCTTTTGGCACGCAAAAGAGAACTTAGCCCCGCATAACTGCGCTCTGACCCCGCGCCACCGGCGCGAGATCCCACACAAAAGAGGAACGAGAACCATGCAGAACATCGACCTGATCTGCGTCGGCAAGCTCAACGCGAAATACTTCGCCGAGGGCGTGGCCGAATACCAGAAGCGTCTGGCGGCGTTTGCGTCTTTCCGCATCGTCGAGCTGCCGGAAGAAAAAATCGAAGAGAAGAACGCCTCCGACGCCGTGGTGAAAAAGGCGCTGGACAAAGAGGGCAGAGCCATCCTCGGCAGCGTCCGCAGGGGCGCGGCCATCGTCGCCCTGTGCATCGAGGGAAAACAGATCTCCTCCGAGGAGCTGGCGCAGTTCCTCGCCGACCGCGCAAACAGCGGCGCGGGAGACGTGGCCTTCGTCATCGGCTCGTCCCACGGCCTCTCGGACGAGGTCAAGCGCGCGGCGGCGCTCCGGTTCAGCATGGGCCGCATCACGATGCCCCACCAGCTGGCCCGCCTTGTCCTCACCGAACAGATCTACCGCGCCTGCACCATCAACGCGGGGATGAAGTATCATAAATAAAAGGTCGGAGAGGGCGCTTGTAAACTTTCTGTGCAAAGCTTGACTTTTGGGGAGAATGGCATATAATAAAAGTGATAAAGGTAGAAGCAAATGAGTCCATTGGCTCACCCAAAAGGAAAGACCCCCTCCCGGAGCGCCATCTCCGAAAGGGGGTCCTTTTTAGTGCTTACGGCCCGTCAGCCATCCGTCAAGCCACTTGCAAATGTAGTAAGACGCTACATTCGCTGCGACGGACAGGACAAAGGTAGAAATAGACTCCATTGGGCTTCACCTCCCTTCCCATAAAATGGGCGGGCAAGGCCGCAAACCCATTATAACATATAATTCGCCAAAAAGATACAGGAGAGGGAAAGAGAAGAGTGACTGTAAACTTTCTGTGCAGTGCTTGACTTTTTGGGAAAAAGCGCATATAATAAAGACAATGAAAGTGGTAATCAAGCTAGTCATTTGACTCACCAAGAAGAAAACCCCCTCACGGAGCTGCTATCTCCGAAAGGGGGTCTTCTTTTTAGTGCTTACGGCCCGTGAACCATCCGTCAAGCCACTTGCAGATGTAGTAAGATGCTACATTTGCTGCGACGGACAGAATGAAAGTAGAAATACTAGGCATTTGTCTCACCTCCCCTCCCGAATAAATGGGCGGGCAAGGCCGCAAACCCATTATAACATATAATTCGCCAAAAAGATACAGGAGATGCCAAGAGAAGAGTGGCTGTAAACTTTCCGCACAGTGCTTGACTTTTGGGGAGAATGGCATATAATAAAGATGGTAAATGTGGAAGCAAATGAGTCCATTGGCTCACCCAAAAGGAAAGATCCCCTCCCGGAGCTGCAATCTCCGAAAGGGGGTCCTTTTTAGTGCTTACGGCCCGTCAGCCATCCGTCAAGCCACTTGCAAATGTAGTAAGACGCTACATTTGCTGCGACGGACAGGATAAATGCGGAAATAGACTCCATTGGGCTTCACCTCCCTTCCCATAAAATGGGCGGGCAAGGCCGCAAAACCATTATACCACTCTTTTCGCCAAAAAGATACAGGAAACGATGCGGCCTAGCCCTCTCAGTCTCGTCGCAAGCTCCTCGCCAAGGCCGGGTTGCGGCTCCCAGCGTCTGCTTCGCTGCCGCTCGCATCCTGCTGGCCGCTGCCCCAACAGCTCCTCCCTGTTTCCGCCACTGGCGGCGGTCGTCGGTAAGCAAGGCCCGCCCTTTTGCGTCCTGTCGGGCCTCAGGCGTCCAGTGGAAAGTTATCCGGCCTGCCAAGGCCTCTCCCTTTGAGAGGTGTCACCCGGCAGGAAAGAGCCGCTGCGCAGCGATGGGCAGGCTCTTTGTCAGAGCGATGCTATCGCTGTGCCAGAGCTGTTTGGCAGCGCCCTAGCCCTCTCAGTCTCGTCGCAAGCTCCTCGCCAAGGCCGGGTTGCGGCTCCCAGCGTCTGCTTCGCTGCCGCTCGCATCCTGCTGGCCGCTGCCCCAACAGCTCCTCCCTGTTTCCGCCACTGGCGGCGGTCGTCGCCGTTGCCCCAAAGGGGGAGCCATTGGCATGTCGGTCAGCTTTCGTCTGGACGAGCGAAGCACAATATCTCGGAAGCAGCAGTGCTCCGCTGTCTAGTCCAGCGACAGCTTGACAAGGAGCGTTGTCCAGAAGCCGCTGTCCCCGTAAGCAAGGCCCGCCCTCTTGCGTCCTGTCGGGCCTCAGGCGTCCAGTGGAAAGTTACCCGGCCTGCCAAGGCCTCTCCCTTTGGGAGAGGTGGCACCGAAGGTGACGGAGAGGGCGAGCCCGGCAGGAAAGAGCCGCTGCGCAGCGATGGGCAGGCTCTTTGTCAGAGCGATGCTATCGCTGTGCCAGAGCTGTTTGTCAGCGGCCTTGCCCTCTCAGTCTCACTTCGTTCGCCAGCTCTCCCAGAGGGAGAGCCTTTGCCTGAGAGGGCTACCGTGAATTTGTGGAAAATGCACGACAGAAAAGAGAAGAATTTGTAAAGGTGATAAAAATGCGAAGAAGATATTGACAAAAATAATGGGTGGGGTATAATGATAACACAGGCCGACAGCCGGAAATGGATGGCCCGCCTGTATAATTCATTTTTATTTATGGAGGCAAAAATCATGAAAATGGCAAAGAAACTTCTGGCCCTCGTCCTGACCGGCGTTATGGCAGTGTCCATGCTGACTGGCTGCGCTCTGTCCGACCGCGCTGCTGCTAATGCTCTGGAGAAGGCTCTGAACGGCAACAACACTCAGCCGACTCAGAAGGTTGTCTACAACTATGACAACGATCTGGACAAGAAGGCAGAGAAGGCTTTTGAATCTTTTGGTGCTGATGATGCTGCTCGTAAGGGTCAGCTGTCCACTAAAGCTCAGGCAACTACCCTGACCTACATCAAGGTTGGCACGAAGGATTACGCTTACATTGTTATCAAAGCTCCTAAGACCTCTGATGATTCTCACGCTGAGAACTGGTCTGCTAGCAAGGTGCACAGCGCTATTTATGATGCTACTTCTAGCGCTCTGAAGACTGTCAGCGACAGTGGCAATAATTACACTGTGAAGAACGCTGAGAAGAACACCAGCGCTACGAAGGCAAAGGTCAACTTCGGCGTGAAGCTGGTTAATGACGGCGCTTCCAACAAGGCTTACTACGCTGTCGTTGTTGTTGAGCTGACCAAGAACGCCTAATCACCCCATCTCCTCAAATCATTACAGACCCTGTCTGTGATACACATTGAGAAATGACTCCAAGGCCCGGAGCGGGAACGCTCCGGGCCTTGGTTTTTTTTGGAGACGGGGCGGAGCGCGGGGCCGGGCCTTTACAATCCCCGCAAAACATGATAAAGTAAAGGTACTCTGCTTTCAACAGGAAAAGCAGGCCCGGCCGCGGGGAAAGCCGCCGGGACAACGACTCAACACGACACGGCAAACCAGCCGCGGACGGAAAGGATGTACTTACAATGGAACAGAGCGAAAAGACCCTTGATATGATCGTCAATCTCTGCAAGAACCGGGGCTATGTCTTCCCCGGCTCTGAAATTTACGGCGGTCTGGCCAACAGCTGGGACTACGGCCCTCTGGGCGTCGAGTTCAAGAACAACGTCAAAAAGGCATGGCTGAAAAAGTTCGTGCAGGAGAGCCCCTACAACGTGGGCCTCGATGCCGCCATCATCATGAACCCCCAGACCTGGGTCACCACCGGCCACGTTGCCGGCTTCTCGGACCCCCTGCTGGACTGCCGCGCCTGCAAGGCCCGCCACCGCGCCGACAAGCTCATCGGCGACGAGCACCCCGAGGTGAACGTGGACGCCATGAGCTTTGACGAGATGGACGCTTTCATCGCCGAACACGAGGACGTGGTCTGCCCCGTCTGCGGCAAGCACGACTTCACCCCCATCCGTAAGTTCAACCTGATGTTCAAGACCGCCATCGGCGTCACCGAGGACAGCTCTTCCACCTGCTACCTCCGCCCCGAGACCGCGCAGGGCATCTTCGTCAACTTTGCCAACATCCAGCGCACCACCCGCCGCAAGCTGCCCTTCGGCGTCTGCCAGGTGGGCAAGGCCTTCCGCAACGAGATCACCCCGGGCAACTTCACCTTCCGCACCCGCGAGTTCGAGCAGATGGAGTGCGAGTTCTTCTGCAAGCCCGGCACCGACCTCGAGTGGTTCAGCTACTGGAAGAACTACTGCGAGAACTGGCTGCTGAGCCTCGGCATCAAAAAGGAGCATCTGCGCCTGCGCGACCACGAGCCTGCCGAGCTGGCCTTCTACAGCCGCGCCACCACCGACATCGAGTACGCCTTCCCGTTCACCGACTGGGGCGAGCTGTGGGGCATCGCCGACCGCACCAACTACGACCTGAGCCGCCATCAGGAGGCCTCCGGCAAGAGCCTCGAGTACTTTGACAGCGAGACCAACGAGCACTACATCCCCTACGTCATCGAGCCCTCTCTGGGCTGCGACCGCGTGGCGCTGGCTTTCCTGTGCGAGGCCTACGACGAGGAGCATCTGACCGACAGCAAGGGCAAGGAGGACATCCGCACCGTCCTGCATCTGCACCCGGCTCTGGCTCCCTATAAGTGCGCTGTCCTGCCCCTGAGCAAGAAGCTGGGCGACAAGGCCATGGAGATCCGCAATGAGCTGAGCAAGTACTTCATGGTGGACTACGACGATACCGGCTCCATCGGCAAGCGCTACCGCCGTGAGGACGAGATCGGCACTCCCTACTGCATCACCGTGGACTTCGACACCGTGGGCGACGAGGCCAAGGGCATTGCCGCCGACAACTGCGTCACCGTCCGCGACCGCGACACCATGGAGCAGGTGCGTATGCCCATCTCCGAGCTGAAGAGCTACATCGAGAGCAAGATCGAGTTCTGATAAAAACTCACTTTTGTGAGTGAAAAAACAGCCCCGCCGTTGCAATTTCGGCGGGGCTGTGGTATAATACAGATAAAGAAAGCGCTGTCTGGCAAACGGTCAGCACCTTTCCGGCAAGTCAATTACAAAGAATGACCGCTCGGGTTGCAAACTGGTGATCATTTTTTGTTGTTGAAAATTTTCCATGCGACATCGAAAATATCACAGCCCCGCCGTTGCAATTTCGGCGGGGCTGTGGTATAATACAACTAAAGAAAGTGCTGTCTGGCAAACGGTCAGCACCTTTCCAGCAGATTAGTCACAAAAAATGACCGCTCAGGCTTGAGACACTGAGGGCGGTCATTTTTTGTTATGAAAGATCTTGTACGCAATGTCAAACGCGCCAAAACCTACCGTTGCAAGCAACGTAAGTAAAGCTAAAGTTTCCAAAAGCGTCATAGACCATCACCCCTTTCGCTGTGGAGCGTCGGGGGCATAACAAAAATGCTCGCCTTCCCGACGTAAGGCCGGAAAGGTTTAGACCGCCTGCCGTTATGTAGACAGCACTCTCAAGCACTAGTATAACAGATGTTTCCCGATTTTTCAACCGGCAGAAGCATCTGTTTTGTTTTTATCGGGTGGACAATTCCGGCCGGAGCGGTTATACTGTCAGATAGAAAATGCACCGCCGTGGTCTGCACGGCAGAAAGGATATTCCGTGGAAAACTTTACTCTTCTTCTGAAAAAATACGCCGATTTCATCGTCCGTGTGGGCGTCAACCCCCAGCCGGGCCAGACCCTCATCATCAACTGCTGCCTTGAGGCCGCTCCGCTGGCCCGTCTGTGTGTGCGCAGTGCCTACGAGGCCGGCGCCCGGGACGTGCTGGTGAACTGGAGCGACAACGACGTTTCCCGCAGCCGGATGGAGCTGGGCAGCGAGGAAGCCCTGACCGACTTCAAGTCTTATCAGCTCCGCCGCTATCTGGACTACGCCGAGAGCGAGGGCGGCGTCTGCGTCCTCCACATCCTCGCCGACGACCCCGAGGTCTACGCCGGTCTGGACGGCGCGAAGATCAGCCGGGTGAACGCCGCGCAGCGCAAGTTCATGGCCCCGTGGCGGGAGTACACCATGAACGACCGCGTCCAGTGGTCCATCGCCGCCATGCCCAGCGCCCCGTGGGCGAAGAAGATCTTCCCGGAGCTGGACGAGGCTGCGGCCATCGAGAAGCTCTGGCAGCTCATCTTCGACGTCTGCCGCGTGACGGACGGCGACCCCGTCAACGAGTGGAAGGCCCACCTCGACCGTCTCACCGGCCTGAAGGACAAGATGAACGCCCTCGACCTCGAGAGCGTCCACTTCGAGAGCGGCAACGGCACCGACCTGACCGTCGGCATCGCCGACAAGGCCGTCTGGGAGAGTGCCGCCAGCGTCAGCGAAAAGGGGGTGGTCTTCCTGCCCAACATCCCCACCGAAGAGGTCTTCACCGCCCCCCACAAGGACAAGGTGAACGGCATCGTCTACGGCACGAAACCCTACGTCTTCAACGGCCAGCTCATCAAGGGCTTCCACGTCACCTTCAAGGATGGCCGGGTCGTGGAGCACGGTGCAGACGAGGGCGCGGAGCTTCTGGGCCGGCTTCTGGACACCGACGAGGGCGCACGGAGCATCGGCGAAGTGGCGCTGGTGCCGGCGTCCAGCCCCATCAACCGCAGCGGCGCGCTGTTCTACAGCACCCTCTTCGACGAGAACGCCGCCTGCCACATCGCCTTTGGCGCCAGCTATCCCGGCACCACCGAGAACGGCACCCGCCTGAGCAAGGACGAGCTGCTGGCCCGGGGCATGAACCAGTCCGCCATCCACGAGGACGTCATGGTGGGCGCCGAGGACAGCCATATCACCGGCAAGTGCCGCGACGGCCGCACCGTGGAGCTGTTCCGCGACGGCGTCTGGGTGCTGTGAGAAGAGGATTTTTCACGAAAAAGCTTGCATAATCCGCAAGAGTATGCTATATTCTAGTAGTACGCTATAGTTTTATTGGAAAGTGGGCCGCAAGGTCCGCTTTTCTTGTTTGTTTGGAGGTTTTTTATGGCGAAGCAGTCTGGCGGCAACACCGCCCAGAGAGTCGAAGCGCTTGTCCGCCCCGTCGTGGAGGGCATGGGCCTGCGCCTGTGGGATGTGGTCTTTGAGAAGGAAGGGCCGGACTGGTATCTCCGTGTGCTCATCGACAGGGACGGCACTATGGACACCGACACCTGTGCCGAAGTGTCCCACGCGCTGGACCCCATCCTCGATGAGGCAGACCCCATCGACCAGAGCTATTATCTCGAGGTGGGCAGCCCCGGCCTTGGCCGCAGGCTGACCCGCCCGGAGCACTACGAGGCACTGAAGGGCGAGAAGATCGGCGTCAAGCTCATCCGCCCCACCGCCGACGGCGTGCGCGAGTTTGCCGGCATCCTGAAAGGCCGCGAGGGCAGCACCGTCACGGTGGAGACGGAGAACGGCCCGGTGAGCTTCGAGGTGAACGCCGCATCCGGCGTCCATCTCTGTGACGACGAACATCTGTTTGACTGAGAATAACCCTCTCAGGCGCGTTCCGCGCCAGCTCTCCCGGAGGGAGAGCCAAAGATGAATTGAGAAAAGATACCATTATAAACTAGGAGGAACCCGAAAAATGGCAGCAGCGAACAACGAATTTTTTGAAGCTCTCTCCATGCTGGAGCACGAGCGCGGCATCACCGCGGAGTACCTGATCGAAAAGATCAAGGCTGCTATCGTCATCGCCGTGAAGAAGAACTACGAGGTCGAGGACGACCACGTCATGGTCGAGATCGACCCCGACACCGGCAAGTTCAACGTCGCCCTCATCCAGGACGTCGTGGCCGATGAGGACTGGTACGACGAGCACAGCGAGATCGGCATCACCGAGGCGCAGCACATCCGCAAGAGCTATCAGGTGGGCGACCGCGTCGTGACCCCCCTCAAGACCAAGGACTTTGGCCGCATCGCCGCCCAGACCGCAAAGCACGTCATCCGTCAGGGCATCCGCGAGGCCGAGCGCAGCCAGCAGCTGAGCGAGATCCAGTCCCGCGCCCACGACATCGTGCAGGCTACCGTCACCCGCGTTGACCCCGAGAAGGGCATCGTCGCCCTCGACCTGGGCAAGGGCGGCGAGGCCATCCTGCCCCGCAACGAGCAGGTCCCCGGCGAGGTCTACACCGAGGGCCAGATGCTGCAGGTCTACATCGTGGATGTCGTGGCCAGCGAGCGCGGCCCCCGCGTCATGATCAGCCGCACCCACCCCGGCCTCGTCAAGCGCCTGTTCGAGCTGGAAGTGCCTGAGATCTACGACGGCACCGTCGAGGTCAAGGCCATCAGCCGCGAGGCCGGCGCCCGCACCAAGATGGCTGTCTGGTCCAAGGACGCCAACGTCAACCCCGTCTCTGCCTGCATCGGCCCCCACGGCGACCGTGTGGCCGCTGTGGTCGAGAAGCTGGGCGGCGAGAAGATCGACATCGTGAAGTGGAGCGAGGACATCTCCGAGTTCATCTCCGCAGCTCTCAGCCCCGCAAAGGTGGTCAAGGTCGAGCTGCTGCCCGGCGAGACCCGCTCCTGCCGCGTGACCGTGCCGGACCAGCAGCTGAGCCTTGCCATCGGCAACAAGGGCCAGAACGCCCGTCTGTGCGCCCGCCTGACCGGTTACAATATCGACATCCGCCCCGAGAGCGGCTACTACGGCGAGGAAGAGCCGAAGGCTGCCGAGGCTGAGAAGACCGAAGACACCGCCGCAGAATAAGCGCGGAACACCTGCCGAAGGAGGGAAAACCGGATGGCACAAAAGAAGATCCCTGCCCGCCAGTGCATCGGCTGCCTGACCAGCCGCCCCAAGAAGGAACTGGTGCGTGTGGTGCGCGCACCCAGCGGAGAGATCAGCATCGACCCCGTGGGCAAGAAGCCCGGCCGCGGTGCTTACCTCTGCCCGGATGCCGCCTGCCTTGCAAAGGCAAAAAAGAAGAAGGCGCTGGAGCGCTGCTTTGAGCAGCCGGTCCCCGCCGAGGTATACGATGCACTGGCCCAGCAGCTGGCCGGTGTGGAAGCGGAAAAGGAGGCCGACCGCGATGGCAAAGAAGCATAACGCCCCCGCAAAACCGGCCCTTGAGCCGAATGAGGCCCTGTTCCAGGCCGTGAGCCTCTGCCGCAAGGCGGGCGCTCTGACCATGGGCTTTGACGCGGTGGAAGACGCCGTCGTCAAGGGCAAGGCATGGCTCGTGATGACTGCGTCCGACGCCAGCCCCAAGACCGTGCAGCGGCTCAACTACGCTGTGGGCGATATGGTGGACGTCATCCCCATGCCGCTGACACAGGATAAGCTGGCTGACATCAGCCGCAAACCGGTGGCCATTTATGCCGTCACCGACCGCAACCTCGCCAAGCTCTGCTTTGACCGGCTGACGGCGTGCGGAGCGATTCAAACTGAGGAGGATATGAGCGAATGACCGTAAAATATAAAGTGAGCGATTTTGCAAAGGACCTGAGCATCTCTGCCAAGAAGGTCCTCGACGAGCTGAACGCCATGGGCAGCACCGGCAAGAAGAACAGCTCCACTCTGGAGGAGAACGAGCTGAACTACCTGCTGGAGAAGTTCAGCAAGGACAACAGCGTCAAGAGCTTGGAAGAGTTTTTGAACAGCGCCAAGGCTCCCAAGGCTGAGCCGAAGCCCGCCGAGAAGAAGGCGGAGCCCAAGGCCGAAAAGAAGCCCGAGGCTCCCAAGGCTGAGCCCGCAGTGGCCGAGGCAAAGCCCGCTGCCAAGCAAGGCAACAAGAAGAACGAGCAGCACAAGAAGCGCGAGGAGAAGACCGTCTCCCTGAGCGAGCTGGCCCGTGAGACCGGCGCAAAGGCTACGGCTGCTACTGCTCAGTCCGTCTCTGTCCGCCGCGAGGACAATCAGGTCACCGTCGATACCCGCACCGTCGATATGAACGTGGACCGCTTCGACGCCCGTTACGACGATCTGGCTTCCACCAAGAACACCGAGAACCGCCGCAAGCCCACCCCGCAGGGCAACAAGCAGAAGTTCACCCAGCGCGGCCAGCGCCAGCGCCAGCAGTTCCAGAAGGGCAAGCGCGAGACCGAGTTCGAGCGTCTGCAGCGCATCCAGCTGGAAAAGGCCCGCAATGCGCAGCTGAAGGTCCTCATCCCCGATGAGATCACCGTCGGTGAGCTGGCTGCCCGCCTGAAGCAGCAGGCCGGCAAGGTCATCGCCAAGTTCATGCAGATGGGCGAGATGCACGCCATCAACGACATCATCGATTTCGATACCGCCGCTCTGGTGGCCGAGGAGTTCCACGCCAAGGTCGAGAAGGAAGTCCACGTCACCATCGAGGAGCGCCTGTTCACCCAGGAGGAGGATTCTCAGGACGATCTCGTCACCCGTCCCCCGGTCGTCTGCGTCATGGGCCACGTTGACCACGGCAAGACCAGTATCCTGGACGCTATCCGCAAGACCAACGTCACCGCAGGCGAGGCCGGCGGCATCACTCAGGCCATCGGTGCATATCAGGTCAAGGTCAACGACAGCCTCATCACCTTCCTGGATACCCCGGGCCACGAGGCGTTCACCTCCATGCGCGCCCGCGGTGCCAACATGACCGATATTGCAGTTCTGGTCGTCGCCGCCGATGACGGCATCATGCCCCAGACGGTCGAGTCCATCAACCACGCCAAGGCCGCCAACGTCAAGCTCATCGTGGCCATGAACAAGATGGATAAGCCCACCGCCAACCCCGAGCGCGTGATGGAGGGCCTGACCAAGTACGGCATCATCACCGAGGACTGGGGCGGCGACGTCGCCTGCATCCCCGTCTCTGCTCTGACCGGCATGGGCATCAACGACCTGCTGGAGCGCATCGCTCTGGAGGCCGAGGTCATGGAGCTGAAGGCCAACCCCAACCGCCGTGCCAAGGGCGCTGTCGTCGAGGCTCGTCTGGACAAGGGCCAGGGCCCCATCGCCACCATTCTGGTGCAGAACGGCACCCTCCACTCCGGCGATGTCATCATCGCCGGTACCGCCGTGGGCCGTGTGCGTACCATGCGCAGCGACAAGGGCATTCTGCTGAACGACGCCGGCCCCTCCACCCCTGTGGAGATCACCGGTCTGACCGCTGTGCCTGAGGCCGGCGACCTGTTCGAGGCCGTCGAGGACGAGCGTCTGGCCCGTGAGCTGGCCGAGCAGCGCATCGCTGCCGCCAAGGAGAAGCAGTTCTCCGCCTTCCAGAAGGTCACGCTGGATAACCTGTTCAGCCAGATGGCTCAGAACGATATGAAGGAGCTGGCCATCGTCGTCAAGGCTGACGTGCAGGGCTCCGCCGAGGCCGTCAAGCAGAGCCTCGAGAAGATCTCCAACGACGAGGTCCGCGTCCGCGTCATCCACGCCGGTGTCGGCGCCATCAGCAAGTCCGACGTTGACCTGGCCGACGCATCCAACGCCATCATCATCGGCTTCAACGTCCGCCCCGACAACGTGGCGAAGGAAGAGGCCGCTGCCACCAAGGTCGAGATGCGTATGTACCGCGTCATCTACGACGCCATCAACGACGTGACCGACGCTATGAAGGGTATGCTGGCACCCAAGTTCCGCGAGGTGTCTCTGGGCGAGCTGCAGGTCCGTCAGGTCTACAAGATCTCCAACGTCGGCACCGTCGCAGGCTGCCGTGTCACCAGCGGCAAGATCACCCGCGACAGCAAGGTGCGTGTCGTCCGTGACGGCATCGTCATCACGGAGGACGAGATCGCATCTCTGAAGCGCTTCAAGGACGACGCCAAGGAAGTGGCCGAGGGCTACGAGTGCGGCGTCACTCTGGCAAAGTTTGCCGACGTCAAGGAAGGCGACGTCTACGAGGCCTTCAAGATGGAAGAATACCGCGACTAAGAGTTGAAGCTGCTGTTATCATCGCCCCCCGGGCGGTGATAACGGGCTTTTCAGAGGAGAAACTATGTCTCAGAAAAATATGGGCCGTCTGGCGCAGGACATGAAGCGTGAGCTCATCGCCATCATCGGACGGCTGAAAGACCCGCGGCTGGAGGGCGGTCTGCTGACCGTCACCCGGCTGGATGTGACGCCCGACCTGGACGTGGCGAAGGTCTATGTGAGCGTGATGGGCCGTGAGGACGGCCCCAAGCCCGCCATCGAGGCGCTGAACCGCGCCGCCGGTCATGTGCGCACCGAAGTGAGCAAGAAGATGCACATCCGCAAAGCACCCCGGTTCATCTTTGTGGAGGACGACGGTGCCGCCTATGCAGCCCACATCAACGAGCTGCTCCGCACGCTGAATGTGAACGGCGATGCGGAGGACTCTCAGCCCGCCGAGACCGAGGAATAAATCCAGCGCTGCGGAAAGGATGGAACCATCAAATGACAGAACAGCTCAATGTGCAGCAGATGGCCGAGCGCCTCTGTGCTGCGGACAACATTTTGATCCTGTGTCATAAAAACCCGGACGGCGACACCATCGGCTGCGGCAGCGCCCTCTGCCACGCGCTCAAGGCGCTGGGCAAGACGGCAGCTGTCCTCTGCTCCGATGCAGTGCCTTCCCGCTACAGCTTTACCGCACCGGTGCCGTTCCGGGGCGAGTTTGAGCCCAAGACCGTTGTGGCCGTGGATGTTGCCAGCGTGCAGCTCTTTGGCGAAAACAACGGCATGCCGCAGTATACTCGCCATATCGATCTCTGCATCGACCACCACGCGGGCAACAGCGGCTATGCGGATTTCACCCTGCTGGACGGCAATGCGGCCGCAGCGGCAGAGCTTCTGTATGAGGTCATCAGCGAGATGGGCGTGGAGATCACCCCCCTCATCGCCAACTGCCTCTACACCGGCCTCGCTACGGACACCGGCTGCTTCCGGTTCTCTTCCACCACTGCCAACACCCACCTCGTGGCGGCAAAGCTCATTCTGGCCGGTGCGCAGGTGGAGGAGCTGAACACCCTGCTCTTCGACACCAAGCCCCGGGAGCGGATGGAGGCGGAGCGTATCGCCCGCAACCATCTGGAATATCATCTTGAGGGCCGCTGCGCCCTGATGTATCTGACCCGGGACGAGATCGAGCAGAGCGGTGTGGACCCGGCTGACCTGGAAGAGCTGACCAGCCTGCCCATCAGCATCGAGGGGGTCAAAGTGGGCCTGCTGCTCCGTCAGCAGCCCGGCGGCAGCTACCGCATCAGCGTGCGCGCCGCCAAGGGCGTGGACGCCTGCGCCATCGCACGGCGTCTGGGCGGCGGCGGCCACACCCGCGCAGCGGGCTGTGAGCTGCTGGGCAACCTCGACAACGCCAAGAGCGCCATTCTGGCCGAGGTGGAGGCGGAACTCGACCGCCCCGAGACGCAGGAGGAAAGCTGATGCAGGGCATCCTTATCGTAGATAAGCCGATGGAGTGGACCAGCTTTGACGTCATCGCCAAGCTGCGCGGCATCCTCGGCACCCGCAAGCTGGGCCACAGCGGTACGCTGGACCCCATGGCCACCGGCGTTCTGCCGGTGTTCTGCGGCGGGGCCAGCAAGGCTGTGGACCTTCAGCTCGATCACACCAAGACCTACTGCGCCCGGCTGCGGCTGGGAATGCAGACCGACACCGGCGACATCACCGGCACCGTGCTGGAAACGGCCCCGGTGACGGCGGGGGAGAAGGAGCTGCTGGCCGTTCTGCCCCGGTTCCTCGGCCCCCGGATGCAGACGCCGCCCATGTACTCGGCGGTCAAGATCAACGGCCAGCCCCTTTATAAGCTGGCCCGCGAGGGCGTCACGGTGGAGCGGAAGGCCCGCCCCATCGAGATCCTGGACATCCGGTACGGCGGCAGCCCGGCGGAGAACGAATACGTCCTCACCGTCCGCTGCTCCAAGGGGACGTATATCCGCACCCTGTTGGAGGACATTGCCGCCGCTATGGGCCAGAAAGGCACCATGAGCGCTTTGCGCCGCACGACGGCGGGTGTCTACACCGAGGCCGACGCCCACACGCTGGAAGAGATACAGGCGGCAAAGGACGCAGGCCCCGAGGCACTGCAGGCTTTGATGCTGCCGGTGGAGAGCGTGTTCGAGAGCCTGCCTCTGCTGGTGGCAGAGCCGAGGGTGGAGCAGCACCTGTACAACGGCTGCCCCACCAGCCGCTACCCGGCGGCAGACGGCCGCTACCGTGTCCGCAATGCCGAGGGCCGGTTCCTGGGTCTTGCGAACATCACCGGCGGCGTGCTCAAGGTCGAAAAACTCTTTGTAGAGAGGAATTAAAGAACATTCATGCAGATCTATTCACAGCTTGCGCCGCTTGCGCTGGGCGGTGCCCACGGCTCTGCTGTGGCAATGGGCTTTTTTGACGGCATCCACATCGGCCACCGCGCGGTCATCAATGGCGCAGTGGAGTGGGCCAGAGCCCACGGCGCGGCACCGGCGGTGTTCACCTTCCGCCTGCCCACCGAAAACAAGATGAAGGGCAAGCGCCTGCTCTCCACCGAGGACAAGCACGCCCTCATCGCCAGCCTCGGCGTGGAGCACTATCTCTGCCCCGATTTCGAGGAGATCAAGGCCATGACGCCGGAGCAGTTCGTGCTGGGCATCATCCGGGACTGCAACGCCCGGGCGCTGTTCTGCGGCGAGAACTTCACCTTCGGGGCCAGGGCGGCAGGCACACCGGAGCTGCTGCGTCAGCTCTGCGCGCCGCTGGGCGTGGAGGTAGTCGTCCTGCCGATGGCACAGTTTGAGGAGAAGCCTGTTTCCTCCACCCGCATCCGCACCGCGCTGGAAGGCGGTGACATCCCGGCGGCCAATGCCATGCTGGGGATGCCCTACGCCATCCGCTTCACGGTGCATCACGGGGCGGGCCTTGGCCGGACGCTGGGGGTGCCGACCATCAACCAGCTCTACCCGCAGGGCTTCCAGCTGCCCCGGTACGGCATCTATATCACCCGCACCAGGATAGGGGACAGGTGGTACCCCTCGGCCACCGGCCTTGGCACCCGGCCCACCGTCAACAGCGACGAGAGCAAGGTGACCTGCGAGACCTTCATCCCGGGCTTTACCGGCGACCTTTACGGCACCGACCCGGTGGTGGAGTTCCACGCCTACCTCAGCCCCAGCAAAAAGTTCGACACGCTGGATGAGCTGCGCGCGTGCATCGACCACGCAGCCCAGCGCGCGCAGGAATACTTTGCGGAGTGAACTTTATGAAAAAAACAACACAGAAATGGTGCCTGCGCATCCTGGTCTGGCTGGCGGCGGTGCTGGTCCTTCTGGGGGTGGCAGACTCCTGCCGTGTTCAGGAAGACCCCCACCGCACACTGGTGCAGGGCAGTCTGCAGGAACTGAACGACAGCTGGACGCTGGAAACAGACCAGCAGGCCGTGTATGACATTCCGGAAAGCATGGGGGAAAGCCTGATGCTGAGCATCCGCAGCACGAAGCAGAAGTTCAGCCTCGGGCTGCGGGCGGCGGACGGTCAGGAGACGGCGTTCTATACCTACGACCCGGGCAGCGGCCCGGCAGAGATGCGGCTCTTTGCTGCTCTGCCGGAGGGCGCGGCCGGAAAGACGCTGGTGCTCCGCTGTGCGGAGCCGTCGGCCCTCAGCGCGATGCTGAGCAGGGGGCCGGTGCTGGCCACCCAGACGAAACTGAGCGGCTATTACTTCAGGCGCAGCCTTTACGCGCTGATGTTCTTCCTGCTCTGCGTCCTCTGCGCCGTGGAGCTTGGCGTTCTGATGGTGACGATGCACAGCATCTTCACGCCGGAGGTCCGCCATCAGACCCGGGTGTTGATCGGGCTGATGCTGGACGCCGGCATCTGGATACTGACGGATTCCGAGCTGCTGGCACTGGTGACGGACAGGGCGAATCTCGTCGTGTTCGTCTCACTGGTCACCTTCAGCCTCACAGTGCCTTTCGTGCTGGAATTCATCCGCTGCACCGTAAAGAATGATGGCTGGCTCATCCGCCTCCCGCAGATGGCTGCGCTGGTACTGCTGGCAGCAGATGCTGCGGGTTGGCTGCTGGCCGGACAGCCCATGTTGTGGCTGCTCATGCCCATTCATATCACCGTCATTGCCAGCATTCTGGCAGCATTCCATACCCTCGTGGTCTCCTATAAAAAGAACCACAGCGGCGAGGTGAGGAACATCCTGCTGGCTTTCGGCGTGCTGGCAGCGGGTACTCTGCTTGCGCTGGCGACCTTCTACAGCGGCTACCGGGGCCGGACTTACGCCGTGTGCTACTGCGCCGGTCTGCTGGGATTTCTGGTGATGCTGGGCCGCATCGTGCTCCACCGCATCCGGCAGGCCATCGACGAACAGGCCCAGCTGGAAAACTACAAGAAGCTGGCCTACGCCGACTCGCTGACCGGGCTTTTCAACTATACGGCCTTCAAGTATATGAAGTCCCGCTGGCCCGAGCGCACGGACTGGATCTACATCGTTATGGACGTCAACTGGCTCAAGCAGACCAACGACCAATACGGCCACCGTGCCGGTGACGAACTGCTCTGCTGTGCGGCCCGCTGCATCCGGGAGGCCTTTTACCGGGCCGAGGACTGCTTCCGCATCGGCGGCGACGAGTTCGCGGTCATTGCGGCTGCGACGGATGAGGACGCTGTGAAGGCAGCAGTCGAAACGCTCCGGCGGCTGTGCGCAGAGTGGGATGCGAAGGAAGAGTATCCCGTCTCCATCGCAGTGGGCTATGCCATGCAGGCAGGCCGCACCATGACGGCGGACGAGCTGTTCATGGAGGCCGATGCTGCGATGTATCAGAACAAAGCCGAGATCAAAAAGGCTGTGGGCGGCATCAGCCGCTGAATAAAACAAGAACGCACCTCACCGATGAAAGCCATCGGTGAGGTGCGTTTTTGCTTCGTCAGAAGGAGAGGCCGGAAAAATAGAGGTGCTCCACCGTTTCCTTTTCGGCGGCGGAGAGGGATGTGTCTGCGGCCATGGCGGCGCGGATACTTTCCTGAGTATCCGGGTAGGAGCTGAGGGTGATGCAGACTGTTTCGCTGTCGGCATCGAAGTGGAGGGCAGCGCGGTCTTGCGGCGTCCAGGCGTCCCAGCCCGGGGAACCGCTGGTCATGAAACCGGCAAGCGCCTGCTTCAGCCGGGCCGAAAGGGCCTGCGCACCTGCCGAAGACAAATCAGCACAGGCAGAATAGCTGCTTTCGGACGAGAAGAGCGCCAGCGGCAGGCCGTGGAAGGAGCCGAGGCCCGGGATAGCCGTCTGACTGTCGGCCCCGCCGTAGTCGATGAGGCCAAGCCAGACCGGAGCACTGCCGCCCAGCGCTTCGGCGACGGCTTCGGTGCTGCTCCAGCGGCAGAGGGCTGAGCCGTATTTTACGGCATAGGCCCGGGCCGCGCTGGAAGCGGGCCGCAGGTCGTCCCGGACAAAGCCGCTGAATTCGGAGGCGCTGCTGAGCAGCAGGAGGGGGACAGCACTCCGGGCGCCCCGGGAGAGCACCACATCGTCTGCGTAAAGGATAGCTGGTTTGCCGAGGGCCGCAATGCGGGCCGGTTCGAGGCCGCAGAGCCATTCCCGGACATCCGCCCCCGGCGTCAGCAGCCATTCGGCGGCGGAAGCCGTGTCAGCGAACCGCCCGTCTTCCACGGCCAGCGGTGCGAAATTTTCGGCCAGCTTCTGGGCGGCGGCGTCCGGGTCAGCGAGGGACAGCCCGCCGGAGATGGCGGCGGCTTTTTGGAAGCGTCCGCGGAAGAGCGGGCTGCCCGCAAGGGCCGCTGCCATCCGCCCGCCGTCAGAGAAGCCGCAGAGGGTGATGTTGTCGGCATCGCCGCCAAAGCGGCGGATGTTGTCCCGCACCCAGTCCAGCGCCCGGGCGATGTCCAGCAGGGCAAAGTTTCCGGTGGCGTCCGGGCCTGCAGTGAGGGCGGGCAGGCAGTTCCACCCGAACAGCCCCAGCCGGTAGTTGAGCGCGACAAAGACGCAGCCCGCGTCCCGCACGAGTTCGCAGCCGGGCAGCTCGAGAGATGAGCCTGTGGCGGCGCTGCCGTGCAGATAGACGAGGACGGGCCGCTTTTTGGCCTCGGCGGAGGAATAAATGTCCAGCGTCAGGCAGTCCTCGGTGCCGAGGGGGAAAGTGGTGTACTGGTAGGCCGCTGGAGCGGGGCTGGTGCAGTCCCGCACAGTGAGCCAGCGGGCGGGCTCCTGCGGCGCTGTCCAGCGGCTTTCGCCCGTGGGGGCGGCACCGTAGGGGATGCCGTACCAGCAGAGCAGGCCGTTTTCGCCCTCTCTGCCCTTCACCGGGCCGTACTGGGTCTGGCAGAGAGGAGAGACAGGGGAGAACAGGCCGTTTTCGGTTTCAGAAAAAGCCGCATCAGCCGGGAGGAGCGGGCTTGAAAGAACCGCTGCGGCGGCTGCGCTTCCTTTGAGGAAGCTGCGGCGGGAAAAGCAATGTGTCATTCGATCTACCTCTTTATTACAATAGACAGATTATAACATGATTTGACAGGAAAACAACATCCTTATTTTTGCGGATCTGTAAAAATTTTTCTTGCTTTTTACGTTGGTTTCTGTTATACTAGCCCTGTTACCGCGATACGGGGCTGGGAGTATGCCCACTCGGGAGTACCGTTTTCCCGCTGCTGTGTCGCTGGCAAATAAAAATTTTATAAAGAGGTACTGTTACTATGAACAAGCAGGAAGTTATGGCCAAAGTCGCTCTGACCGAGAAGGACACTGGCTCTCCCGAAGTCCAGGTCGCTCTGCTGACCGCTCACATCAACGAGCTGAACGAGCACCTGAAGAAGAACCCTAACGATCACCACAGCCGCCGTGGTCTGATGAAGATGGTTGGCCGCCGCCGCAATCTGCTGGCCTACCTCCAGAAGAAGGACATCGAGCGTTACCGTGCTCTGATCGCAACTCTGGGTCTGCGTAAGTAATAGAAAACAGAGGGCAGGTACCGCAAAGGGTGCCTGCCCTTTGCTCTTTTATGTTGGATTTTCCCTTGTATCCCAGGCACTGGAACAAATAGGCCGCTGCTGCGTGTTGCAGCAGTAAATCGAACGCCTGTGTGAAGCGGCACGGACGCTGGATTTATTGCTATGATGCGCGGCGGGCAGCCTTTTGGAATATCAAACGGACATAAGGAGGCAAACCAAATGGCAATCGAATTTGGTTCCCGCAAAGAAAACTTTGACAACTTCAAAGTTTACGAGACTACGCTGGCAGGCCGCCCCTTCAAGGTGGAGATGGGCAAGATGTGCGGCTTGTCCAACGCAAGCGCCCTCATCCGCTACGGCGAGACCTGCGTGATGTGCAACGTGGTCATGAGCCCCAAGCCCCGCGAGGGCGTCGATTTCTTCCCCCTGAACGTGGAGTACGAGGAAAAGCTCTACGCCGCAGGCCGCATCCCCGGCAGCTTCATGCGCCGTGAGGGCCGCCCCGGCGAGCGCGCCATCCTGACCAGCCGCGTCGTGGACCGTCCCATGCGCCCCCTGTTCCCGAAGGAGATGCGCAACGACGTCTGCATCACCATGACCGTCATGAGCCTGGACCCCGACTGCAGCCCTGAGATCGCCGGTATGATCGGCGCATCTCTGGTCACCGCTGTGTCTGAGATCCCCTGGAACGGCCCCATCGGCGGCGTGCAGGTGGGTCTGGTGGACGGCGAGATCGTCCTGAACCCCACTCAGGAGCAGCGCAAGAAGAGCGACCTGGCCCTGACCGTCGCCGCCACCATGGACAAGATCGTCATGATCGAGGCCGGTGCCAATGAGGTCGATGAGGACACCATGCTGAACGCCATCAAGGCCGCTCACGTGGAGATCAAGAAGATCATCACCTTCATCAACGGCATCGTGGCCGAGCGCGGCAAGCCGAAGATCGATTTCCAGGTCGTGGGCCTCGATATGGACGTGTTCCACGCCATCAAGGAGAAGTATCTCGACGACTTCAAGGCCGCCATGGATACCGACGACAAGAATGTGCGTGATGCCGCCCTGCTGCCCATCATGGACAAGATCGCTGAGGAGTACCCCGACCTGACCGAGGCCGACCTCGACCTCGTCAGCTACAAGATGCAGAAGTACGTCGTCCGCCGCTGGCTGCTGGACGAGGGCAAGCGCGTGGATGGCCGCGGCATCAACGAGATCCGCCCGCTGGCCGCAGAAGTCGGCATCCTGCCCCGTGTGCATGGCTCCGGTATGTTCACCCGCGGCCAGACTCAGGTGCTCACCACCTGCACCCTCGGCGGCACCAAGGACAACCAGCTCATGGATGACCTGACCGACGAGCAGACCAAGCGCTACATCCACCACTACAACTTCCCGCCGTACTCCGTCGGCGAGGCCCGCGCACCCCGCAGCCCCGGCCGCCGCGAGATCGGCCACGGCGCACTGGCTGAGCGCGCTCTCCTGCCTGTGCTGCCCTCTCTGGAAGAGTTCCCCTACACCATCCGCTGCGTGTCTGAGGTCCTCTCTTCCAACGGCTCCACCTCTCAGGCTTCCATCTGCGGCTCCACGCTGGCTCTGATGGACGCGGGCGTCCCCATCAAGGCTCCCGTCGCCGGTATCTCCTGCGGCCTCATCACCGAGGGCGACCGCTGGATGACCATGCTGGACATTCAGGGCGTGGAGGACTTCCACGGCGATATGGACTTCAAGGTGGGCGGCACCCGCAAGGGCATCACCGCCATCCAGATGGATATTAAGATCGACGGCCTGACCTACGACATCATCGCCGAGGCCTTCGAGAAGTGCCGCAAGGGCCGTCTGTACATCCTCGATGAGATCATCAAGCCCGTTATCGCAGAGCCCCGCCGCGAGCTGAGCCGCTGGGCTCCCAAGATGTTCAGCATGATGATCCCCACCGATAAGATCAAGGACGTCATCGGCAAGGGCGGCAAGGTCATTCAGGACATCTGCGCCACCTGCAACTGCAAGATCGACGTGCAGGAGGACGGTCACGTCTTTGTCTCTGCCGTGGATCAGGAGGACGCAAAGCGCGCCATCTTCACCATCAGGACCATCGTGGAAGACCCCGAGATCGGTGCCATCTACAAGGGCAAGGTCACCCGTCTGATGAACTTCGGTGCCTTCGTCGAGATCGCTCCGGGCAAGGAGGGCCTCGTCCACATCTCCAAGCTGGACACCAAGCGTGTCGAGCGCGTGGAAGATGTTGTTGCTGTGGGTGATGCCATCGTCGTCAAGGTGACGGACATCGACCAGCAGGGCCGCATCAACCTGAGCCGCCGCGACGCCATTCTGGCTCTCGAAGCCAAGAAGGCACAGCAGGAGCAGGGCTGATAGATAAGCTTCTGAATATGCCCCCGTGCGCACAGCGCGGGGGCATATTTTGTCTCATGGGCGAAGGAACTTCAATTCCCTACTGAAAAAGTTTGTTTTAGGGGGTTGACAAATCCCGTCGAGGCGAGTACAATAAACGCAATATCACTAAAATGGCTGTGAAGAGAAGAGTAAGCTTTCGCATGAGCCTTACCAGAGAGCCCGGCAGGTGGAAAAGGGCAGGAAACAGGGAGCCGAAAATGGTCTCGGAGCTGCGCGGACGAAGAGCAAGAGCACTAGTCCGCGACGGGTGCGCCCGTTAAAGCGTCCGGCTGTAAGCAGAAAAAATTCTGCCGCAGTTTTGAGGCAGTGTCCGCGAGGATGCTGTGAACCAAGGTGGTACCACGGAAGTTTCAGGCCTCCGTCCTTGTGCAGCGCATGGCTGGCAGGGACGGAGGCTTTTTTGATGCTTCCGTTCAAGGCGGGCGCGGACTGTGCCGCGCCGCCGCTGTACATTATATCCAATAATAGAGAGGGAAAAAACTATGATTACTCGTCGTGATTTTCTGAAAGTTACCGGTGTTGCAGCCGCTGCTGCTGCCCTGACCGCCTGCGGCGGCTCTTCTTCCACCGCAAGCTCTGCTGCTTCCAGCACTGCCGCTTCTTCTGAGGCTGCTTCTGCTGCAGCAAAGCTGGACAAGGTGAAGGTCGCTGTCCCCAACGACACCACCAACGAGGCCCGTGCTCTGACCCTGCTGGAGAAGAACGGCTTCTTCAAGCTGAAGGCTGACGCCGGCCTGACCGCCACCAAGAACGACATCGAGGAGAACCCCCTGAACGTCACCGTCGATGAGGTCGAGGCCGCTCAGGTCCCCAACGTCCTGCAGGATGAGGACTACGCTGTCATCAACTCCAACTACGCCATCTCCGCTGGTCTGGACCCCATGACCGACGCTCTGGCAATGGAGGACGGCTCTTCTGCTTACGTCAATGTTCTGGTCTGCAAGGAGGGCAACGAGAACGAGCCCAAGATCAAGGCCCTCGTCGCCGCTCTGCAGAGCCAGCAGGTCAAGGACTTCATGGATGAGAACTACAAGGGCGCTGTCGTCTCCGTCGTCGAGACCCCGACCGATGGCTATGACCCTTCCATCGACTACGATGCACTGAACGGCGAGACCGTCAGCTGCGCTGCAACTCCCGCTCCCCACTGCGAGGTCCTGGAGGTCTGCAAGGACATTCTGGCCGCTAAGGGAATCACTCTGGACATCCAGGAGTACGACGACTATGTGATCCCCAACACCATCGTCGAGGACGGCCAGTGCGACACCAACTACTTCCAGCATCAGCCGTATCTGGACAACTTCAACGAGGAGAAGGGCACCCATCTGGTGACCGTCGCCGGCATCCACGTCGAGCCCATGGGCATCTACGGCGGCAAGCAGGACAGCCTGGCACCCATCGTGGGCTGAGCTTTACCAACTAAGGAGTAAATCGTGATCGAGATCAAACACCTTTCCAAGACCTTCCAGATGAAGGACGGCGCGGTGAATGCGCTGAAGAACATCGACCTGACCATCCCCGATGGCTCCATCTACGGTATCATCGGTATGTCGGGCGCGGGCAAATCCACGCTGGTGCGCTGCATCAATCTGCTGGAGCGCCCCACCGAGGGCAGTGTCGTCATCGACGGCACCGCGATGGAGACCCTGTCTCCCGCAGCCCTGCGTGAGCGCCGCCGCGACATCACCATGATCTTCCAGCAGTTCAATCTGCTGATGCAGCGCAGCTGCCTGAAGAATATCTGCTTCCCGATGGAGCTTGCGGGCGTGAAGAAGGCCGATGCCGAAAAGCGCGCCAGGGAGCTGCTGGAAATGGTGGGCCTGCCCGATAAGGCCAACGCCTACCCGGCCCAGCTCTCCGGCGGCCAGAAGCAGCGCATCGCCATTGCCCGTGCGCTGGCCACCAACCCCAAAGTCCTGCTCTGCGATGAGGCTACCAGTGCGCTGGACCCCAACACGACCCACGCCATCCTGACCCTCATCAAGGACATCAACAAGAAGCTGGGCATCACCGTGGTGGTCATCACCCACCAGATGAGCGTCGTGGAAGAGATCTGCGACTCCGTCGCCATTCTGGACGGCGGCGTGGTCGTGGAGCAGGGTGAGGTGCGCGAGATCTTCGCGAATCCCAAGACGGCTGCGGCCAGGCGCCTTGTCGCCCCCAACGGCGGCAGCGCGGCCCGCGACCTCTCGAGCTTTGCGCCCGACGATCACGTGGTCCGTGTTACGTTCAATGGTTCGTCCGCCGCAAAGCCGCTGGTGGCGAGCCTTGCTGCGGAGAAGGGCATCCTCGTGTCTGTGCTCAGCGCCGACACCCGCGATCTGAGCGGCCAGTGCTACGGCTCCATGCTGCTCAAACTTCCCCGCGATACCGAACAGGCAAAGCAGGCTGCGGCCTATATGCGCAGCCAGAATGGTGTGACCGTTGAGGAGGTGACCGGAGAATGAGCTTTGCAGATTATGGCTTCGCCATTTGGGAGACGTTCTATGTGACCGTCCTCTCCACGGCATTTTCTCTGGTTCTGGGTCTGCCGCTGGGCGTTCTGCTGGTGGCTGGCGATAAGGACGGCGTCCTGCCCCTGCCAGGCTGGCTGATGCACATCCTGAACATCGTCATCAACATCCTGCGCAGCGTGCCGTTCCTGATTTTGATGATCTGCGTCTTCCCGCTGACCCGTGCCATTGTGGGTACCACCGTCGGCACCAAGGCCACCATCGTTCCGCTGGTGGTCGCGGCCTTCCCCTTCGTGGCCCGTCTGGTGGAGACCAGTCTGCGTGAGCTGGACGAGGGCGTCGTGGAAGCTGCCCAGAGCATGGGCGCGACTCCCTTCCAGATCATCACCAAGGTCATGATCCCCGAGTGTCTGCCCGGCCTCATTTCCAGCATGACCACTGCCCTGACGACCATCCTCGGCTACTCGGCCATGTCCGGCGTCATCGGCGGCGGCGGTCTGGGCAAGATCGCTCTGTCCTACGGCTACTACCGCTACCAGACCAACATCATGATCGTCTGCGTCGTGCTGCTGGTGCTCATGGTGCAGGTGTTCCAGACTGTCGGTACCTTCTGGGCGACCAGGAGTGATAAGCGGCTGAGAAAGTAAGTTTCTGCTTCCTGCAGGGAATAAAATTTAACGAATCAATTCCCCGCAGGAGGCTCATGCTCCTGCGGGGAATTGTGCTATACAGACAAACCCAGTAAAGGAGTATGTTGCAATGAACCGTGATACCATCTGCGTGCAGGGCGGCTACACCCCCGGCAACGGCGAACCCCGCCAGATCCCCATCATCCAGTCCACTACGTTCAAGTACGCTACCAGCGAGGACATGGGCAAGCTGTTCGACCTCGAGGCCGACGGCTACTTCTACTCCCGCCTGCAGAACCCCACCTGCGATATGGTGGCGAAAAAGATCTGTGAGCTGGAAGGCGGCACCGCCGCCATGCTGACGTCCAGCGGTCAGGCCGCCAACTTCTTTGCGCTGTTCAATCTCTGCGAGGCAGGCGACCACATCGTGGCGTCCAGCACCATCTACGGCGGCACCTTTAACCTCATCTCCGTCACCATGAAGAAGATGGGCATTACCGCCACCTTCGTAGACCCGCTGTGCAGCGAGGAAGAGCTGGATGCCGCCTTCCAGCCCAACACCAAGGTCGTGTTTGGTGAGACCATCGCCAACCCTGCCCTCACCGTGCTGGACATCGAAAAGTTCGCCAAGGCCGCACACGCCCACGGCGTACCGCTCATCGTGGACAACACGTTCCCCACGCCGGTCAACTGCCGCCCCTTCGAGTGGGGCGCCGACATCGTGACCCACTCCACCACCAAGTACATGGACGGCCATGGCGCTGTGCTGGGCGGTGCTATCGTGGACAGCGGCAAGTTCGACTGGATGGCCCACGCCGACAAGTTCCCCGGCCTGTGTACTCCCGATGAGAGCTATCATGGCATCACCTACGCGGAGCGCTTCGGCAAAGAGGGTGCTTTCATCACCAAGGCCACCGCACAGCTCATGCGCGACTTCGGCTCGATGCAGTCCCCCATGAACGCCTATATGCTGAACCTCGGCCTTGAGAGCCTCCACGTCCGGATGCAGCGCCACTGCGCCAACGGCATGGCCGTCGCAAAGTTCCTTGAGGCTCACCCGAAAGTGGCCTATGTCAACTACTGCGGCCTCGAGTCCAGCCCTTACCATGCACTGGCTGAGAAGTATCTGCCGAACGGCAGCTGCGGCGTCGTCTCCTTTGGTCTGGCCGGCGGCCGCGAAGCCGCCAGCACCTTTATGAGGGAGCTGAAGCTTGCCGCCATTGAGACCCACGTTGCCGATGCCCGCACCTGCTGCCTGAACCCGGCTTCCAGCACCCATCGCCAGATGAACGACGAGCAGCTGGCCGCTGCCGGTGTGCCTGCTGAGCTGGTGCGGATGAGCTGCGGCCTCGAGAGCAGCGAAGACCTCATCGCCGATATTGCACAGGCGCTGGATAAGATCTAAGAAACACGGTCAGTGCCATCTGCCGGTTTCGGCCCCTTCCCGTGAAAAAAGCGTCTCCGGATGCAGATAAAAACTTCCCGCTAAAACCGTCAAAAGGAGCAACGATGCTATGCCGCTGATCATCCCCAAGACTCTTCCCGCCTACGATGCCCTCTACGAGGAAAACGTCTTCGTCATGCACCGGGAACGGGCGCTCTCCCAGCACATCCGTCCGCTGGAGATCCTCATCCTGAACCTCATGCCGACCAAGATCGCCACTGAGACCCAGATCGCCCGCCTGCTGGCCAATACGCCCATTCAGGTCCACATGACCCTGCTGCAGACGGCCAGCCATGCGGCGACCCATGTCTCTGCGGCCCACCTCGAGGCGTTTTATAAGACCTTCGACGAGGTGAAGAACGACCGCTACGACGGCATGATCATCACCGGCGCGCCTGTGGAGAAAATAGACTTTGAACAGGTGGACTACTGGCAGGAGCTGTGCGAGATCATGGACTTCAGTGAGACGAACGTCTACTCCACCCTTCATGTCTGCTGGGGCGCACAGGCGGGACTTTATTACCACTATGGCATCCACAAGCAGCTTCTCGACCAGAAGATGTTCGGCGTCTTCGAGCATAAAGTCACCCGTCCCTCGAACCCGCTGGTGCGCGGCTTCGATGAGGTGTTCTACGCCCCTCACAGCCGCCACACCGGCATCAGCCGGGAGGATGTGCTGAACTGCAAGGCCCTGCGCATCCTCGCCGAGAGCGACGAGGCCGGCCCCTTCCTGATGAGCACCGAGAATGGACGGCAGATCTTCGTCACCGGCCACCCGGAGTACGACAAGTATACGCTGGACGCCGAGTACAAGCGGGATGTCGGCAAGGGACTGCCCATCGCGGTGCCAAAGAACTATTACCCCAACGACGACCCCGAGCAGCCGCCTCTCTTCCGCTGGCGTGCTCACGCACATCTGCTGTATGAGAACTGGCTGAACTACTACGTCTACCAGAATACGCCCTACGACCTGGGCGCTATCAGCAAGGTGGAGCACGAGGAAGAATAAAATCAGCCCTCTCCGTCTGGTGAGGAGGGGGCATTTTTGCAAGGAGGATACTTATGGGAATCGAAGCAAAATGGAAGAGCCGGGGCATCCGGGTGGGCAAACTGCCCTGCGGGCCGCTGGACAAGATAAGCGATGTGCCGGGCGTGACGGTGGGCCACTGCACACTGGCGGACGGCGAGGTCCAGACCGGCGTGACCGCGCTGCTGCCCCATCAGGGCGATATTTTCCACGATAAAGTGATGGCGGCCAGCCATGTCATCAACGGTTTCGGCAAAACCACCGGCCTTGTCCAGATCGACGAGCTGGGGACGCTGGAAACGCCCATCCTCTTCACCAATACCCTCAGCGTAGGTACTGTGGAGACAGCGCTGGTGAAGTATATGCTGGATAAGAACCCCGACATCTGCGAGACTACCGGCAGCGTCAACCCGGTGGTCTGCGAGTGCAACGACAGCGGCCTCAACGACATCCGGGGCCTCCACGTCACAGAAGAAAATGTGCGGGCCGCGCTGGCCGACTGCCGCGCCGATTTCGCCGAGGGCGCTGTGGGCGCGGGCCGGGGAATGCGCTGCCACGGCCTGAAGGGCGGCATCGGCTCGGCCTCCCGTGTGGTGGAGCTGGACGGGAAACAGTACACCATCGGTGCGCTGGTGCTCTCCAACCACGCCGTCTTCGATGACCTCGTAGTGGCAGGCACCCCCATCCAGAGCCTGCTGGACGCCCACATCCCGCCCCACGAGGACAAGGGCTCCATCATCACGGTGCTGGCGACGGACATCCCCTTGAGTGAGCGCCAGCTGCGGCGGCTCTGCCACCGGGCGCTGGTGGGCCTGTCCCGCACCGGCTCTTTCTGCGGCAACGGCTCCGGCGAGATCGTCATTGCCTTCACCACCGCCAACCGGGTGCCGCACTACTCCGAAAAGGCCATCCTGCCGATGGGCATGCTCCACGACGACGCCATCAATCCGCTGTTCCGGGCGGTGGCCGAGTGCGTGGAGGAAAGTGTACTGAGCAGTCTGCTCCATGCCGAGACGGTCACGGGCCATCATGGCCGGACGGTCAGATGTCTGAGTGATCTGCTGAAATAAAATCGAAGCCGCAGGATGCGCAATGCATCCTGCGGCTTTTGTGATTGCAGATCGTCGAAAACTGTGTTATACTGATTTTGCTGCTTTGGCGGCAAGGCACTGCACATACGGCAGGCGGTTGGCTTACACTTCCCGAAAGGGGGTGAGGCAATGCGGATTACTTTCCATATTGGTGAGTTTACTATCACCATTATCGTGAAAAAACGCTGAACCGCCACCTCGGCAAAGGCGACGGTTCAATTTTTGAGCCATAGTTCTTGAATGAGGCTGACCGCTTGTCGCAGTGCCTTTTCTATTTTCAGTATAGTTTGTTTTACGCGAATTGTCAAGCACGGGGAAGTTATTTCCGCCGTGTTTTTTTCTTCCGCACGCTGTAGCCGAAGGTCCCCAGCTTTTTGCCCAGAGCCAGATATTCGCCGTGGCTGTAGACGATGAGTTTGGCCTTGTCGAGGCAGAGCTTACCGTTCTCGTCCAGCAGGCTCTCGTCCACGTCGCAGGCCACTACTTCGGCGAGGAAGAGGTCGTGGCTGCCCAGCGGGATGACCTGCGTGACCCTGCACTCGAGGTTGACGGGGCTTTCTTCGAGGATGGGGCAGTCCGTCAGCACCGAGCCGGGGGCAGAATGGAGTTTGCAGGCTGCGAATTTATCGAAGTCCCGGCCGCTCCTGACGCCGCACCAGTCCACCGACTTCACCAGTGCCTCGGTGGGCAGGTTGATGGCAAACTGGCCGCTCTCTTTGATGAGGTGGTGGCTGTACCGCTCGGGGCGGACGCTGATGGATACCATGCTGGGCTGGGTGCAGATGGTGCCGGTCCAGCCGATGGTGATGAGGTTGGGCTTATCCAGTCCGCCGCAGGAGACCAGCACCGGCGGCTCCGGGTTCAGGAGGGTGCTGCCTTTCCAGCTCTGTTTGCTCATCCGTGATACTTCCTTTCGTAGGGAGCCCATGTGCGCTCGCTGATGATGTAGCGGGGGCGGGCCTTGGTCTCCATATAGATCTTGCCGACGTATTCGCCGATGACGCCCAGACACACCAGCTGGACGCCGCCCATGAAGCAGACGATGCAGATGGTGGAGGCCCAGCCCGCCACGGCGCTGCCCAGCACGGCCTGCACGATGGCCCAGATGACACCGATGAAGCTGATGAGGCTGACCACGATGCCTGCGCCGGTGATGAGGCGGATGGGCTTGTTCGACAGGCTGGTGATGCCGTCGAAGGCGAGGGCCAGCATCTTGCTGAGGGGATAGTGGCTCTCGCCGGCCAGACGCTCGTGGCGCTCGTAGTAGACGGTGTCGCTGGGGTAGCCCACCAGCGGCACCATGCCCCGCAGGAAGATGTTCACCTCGCGGTAGTCGGCGAAGCTTTCCAGCACCCGGGTGCTGATGAGCCGGTAGTCGGCGTGGTTGAAGACGATGTCTGCGCCCAGCGCGTTCATCACATGGTAGAAGCCCTCGGCGGTGAACCGCTTGAAGAAGGTGTCGGTGTCCCGGCGGCTGCGCACGCCGTAGACGACCTCGGCGCCGTCCAGATACTTTTTGACCATCTCGTCCATGGCGTTGATGTCGTCCTGACCGTCGCAGTCGATGGAGATGGTGATGTCGCAGCTGCCGCTGTGGAGCGCCTCCATCAGCCCGGCCAGTACGGCGTTCTGGTGGCCTCGGTTCCGGCTCTGGGAGATGCCGATGAAGTGCTCATCCTCAGAGGCGAACTTCTGGATGAGGGACCAGGTGGCGTCGCGGGAGCCATCGTTGACGAAGAGCACCCGGCTCTTCTCGCTGATAAGGCCCGCTGCGGCGAGGTCGTTTATCTTTTTCAGGAACATGGGGGCCGTGATGGGCAGCACCTGTTCTTCGTTGTAGCAGGGAATGACGATCCATAAAATCGGTTTGGACATGATGAAGTTCTCCTTCTATATAAGGCTCTCCCAAAGGGAGAGGCTGTTACAGCACCATGTGCCGCAGCGCGTCCGGTTCCAGTAGCTTGAAGCTGCTCTTATAGGTCTCGAGCAGGCCGTCCCGCTGCATCAGGCTCAACTCCCGGGAGAGGGCGCTGCGGTCGCAGTTGAGGTAGTCGGCCAGCTGGATGCGGGAGTAGGGGATGGTGAAGGTGAGGCTGTGATGCGCCTCGGCCTCACTGAGCAGGTAGGCGCACACCTTGGCCCGCAGGCTCTTGAGCAGCAGCAGGTCTACCCGGCGGGAGAGCAGGAAGTATTTGTCGCTGATGGTGCGCACAAGGTTCTGCAGCACCCGCTGGCGGGCCGGGTCGGCCCCGGGCAGCAGAAGCTTCTCGTAAGGCACCAGCAGCACCTCGCAGGGGGCCGAGGCCACCACCGTCACCGGGCTGGAAAGGCTCGAGCCGCCCAGCACGTCGCCGAACACACCACCCGGCCCCATCTGGCTGATGGGCAGACGCACCCCGCTGGCGGCGGAATGATAGGCCTCAATGGCACCGGAGAGCACCACGCCCACCCGGCGGTTCGGCTGTCCGGCCAGCACGAGGGTCTCGCCCCGGCTGTAGGTGCGCAATACGGCCCCCACTTCGCCCAGCAGGACCCGGAGCGCTTCGGCTTCCAGCCCGGCGAACAGAGAGGTGGATTGTAACAGCGGAAGATAATTTTCCATACCCATTCCGTGAGGTTTTCCCCGGGCCCTCACCGCCCTTCTGCGATTCCGTTGCGTGTGCAACGGTATTTTTTCTCTTATTATAGTAAACTTGAGGGCGTAAAGCAAATGGTTTTGCAAATTTTTTGCGGGAAAATTTCTCCCAATGAAAGTGAGGAGCTGAATCCTATGAAAAAACTGACATCTCTGCTGCTGTCGCTGGTGCTGATGGTCAGCGTCCTGGCCTGCGGCGCATCGGCCAAAACGAGCACCAAAGTGCGCATCGCCGGCCTGAAAGGCCCCACCACCATGGGCCTCGTCAACCTGCTGAGCATGGAGAAGGACGGCACTGCTTCCCTCGACTATGACCTGCAGCTCTACGGCGCTGCCGATGAGATCGTGCCGAAGCTCATCAAGGGCGAACTCGACATGGCCGCTATCCCGGCCAACCTCGCCGCGACCCTCTACCAGAAGACGAACGGCGGCATCCAGGTCATGGCCGTCAACACGCTGGGCGTCCTCTACGTCGTAGAGAAGGGCAATACCGTCCACAGCTTCGCCGACCTCAAGGGCCGCACCATCCTTTCCACCGGCAAAGGCACGACCCCCGAGTACGTCCTGCGCTATCTGCTCAAGAAGAACGGCCTCGACCCCGACAAGGACGTGAAGATCGAATACTACAGCGAAGCTTCCGAGGTCACGGCCCAGATGGCCGCTGCCAAAAAGGATGCCATCGCCGTCCTGCCTCAGCCCTATGTCACCGCTGCCCAGATGAAGGACAGCGACCTCCGCGTCGTCCTCGACCTGACCCGCGAGTGGAACAGGGTCTGTGACACCCAGCTCATCACCGGCGTCACCGTGGTGCGCACCGAGTACGCAAAGCAGAACCCCGACGTCATCGCAGCTTTCCTGACCGACTACCAGAAGAGCGTCAAGGCTGCCAACGAGGACATCGACGGCACCGCCGCCCTCTGTGAGGAAGTCGGCGTGGTGGCCAAGGCTGCGATCGCCAAGAAGGCCCTGCCCAAGTGCAACATCGTTTACCGCAACGGTCAGGAGATGAAGAAAGACATCTCTGCTTACCTGCAGGTGCTCTACGATGCCTCTCCCGCCGCCGTGGGCGGCAAGCTGCCGGACGACAACTTCTACTACACCGAGCCGTCCGTCCTGCGCAAGGTCATGGCGGCGATCCGCAACTCTGCAAAGTAAGCTTTGAAACAAAGAAAACTGCCGCACAGCCGTGCGGCAGTTTTTCTTACATCAGAAGCCCGGCGCCGATGCCGATGAGAGCCGGCAGCAGCCAGCCAAAGCCGAGGCTGCTCAGGGGCAGAGCGTTCATCAAGGTGGAGAGGGGGCCGAAGGGCAGGGCGGCAGGGATGCTCTGGATGGCTGTGAAGAGGATGCTCAGCCGCCAGACCGATGTCCGCTGGAACCGTCCGGGCAGGAACTCCACCACGATGAGGATGATGGCGATGGGGTAGATGGCGTTCAGCACCGGGACGGAAAGGCTCAGGATGCCCGCTAGGCCGATGTTCGCCAGCAGCATGCTCATCAGCGCGAAGAAGGCTGCAATGGCGGGGTAGGGCAGCCGGGGCAGAAGCTCGTGGAAGTATTCGCCTACGCTGGCGATGAGGCCGACGCAGGTGTTGAAGCAGGCGATGACGAAGATGGCGGCCAGAAGCACCTGTCCCACCCGGCCAAACAGGCCGTCGGCCAGTGCCGTCAGGACGGCGGCACCGGTGCCGCTGCCGGGGAAGGCCGCCCCCGAGATGCCGCCGATATGGGTCAGCATGGCGTAGACCACCAGCAGCATCCCACCCGCGATGAACCCGGCCCGGATGGTGCCGCGCCGGACGGCAGCTTCCTCCGTGATGCCCACCGCCTGAAGGTTCAGCGCGATGACCGCGCCGAAATTGAGCGCTGCCAGCGCGTCCATGGTCTGATAGCCGTCCAGCACGCCCTGTGCGGCGGGGAGGGCGGCGTAAGCCTCGGCAGGCGTGCCGTAGCCGGGCGCAGCCGGGCGGAGGATGCAGCCCGCGAACAGCACCACGATGAGCACCAGCAGGGCAGGGCAGAGGATGCGGCCCAGCCGCTGGGTCAGCTTTTCGGGCTTGAGGGCCACGAAGTACGCCGCAGCAAAGAACACGAGGGAGTAGATGAACTGTCCCGGTGTGCTCCGCCCCACCAGCGGCGTCAGCATCTCAAACGAGGTGCTGGCCGTGCGGGGGATCGCGAGGCAGGGACCGATGGACAGATAGACCAGCACGGCGAACACCTGTGCGAAGCGGGGATGGACCCGCCCGGCCAGCGCAGGCAGACCGCCTGCCCGGGCCACTGCTGCCACGCCCGCGATGGGCAGACCGATGGCGCTGACGGCAAAGCCTACAAAAGCGGGCCAGAGCGCCGTCCCGGCCTGTGCGCCGAGGAAGGGCGGGAAGATGAGGTTGCCTGCCCCGAAGAACATCGAGAACAGGGTGAACCCCACCAGAAGGAGTTTTTTGCCCCGGAGGGCCTGAGCGGAATCGTGCATGGTCATCTCTCCCAGCTGTGCGCGGAGGCACGTAGAATAAGGATTACTTTATTCCAGTGTAGTGTTTTATGACCTTCATGTCAAGAGAAGAAAAGATGAAGGATTGTATTCTCATACATGATGTGATATTCTGAAAGCGAGAAAACGAACAGGAGCAAAGAAATACATGGATAAAACAAAAAAACGCCGCATTCAAATTTTGGCGGCGTCGGTGTTCTGGCTGGGCGTCTGGCAGGCGGCAGCTGTGGCCATCGGACAGGAAGTCTTTCTTGTCTCGCCGGTGCAGGCCATCGGTACGCTGGTGGAGCTGCTGCCGCAGGCCGAGTTCTGGCAGCGCATCGGTTTCAGCGCCGGGCGCATCCTGCTGGGCTTCGGGCTGGGCGCGCTGTCCAGCGCGGTGCTGGCGGTAACCGCCGAAAAGTGGGAGTGGGTGGACGCCCTTCTCGCCCCCGTGATGCAGCTGGTCAAGGCTACTCCGGTGGCCAGCTTCATCATTCTGGCGCTGGTGTGGGTCAGCGGCTCGTCCCTGTCCGTCCTCATCAGCTTTTTGATGGTGCTGCCCGTCCTCTACAGCGCAGTGCGCACCGGCATCGGGAGTGCTGACCGCCAGCTTCTCGAAATGGCGCAGGTGTTCCGTCTGCCTCTGGGGCGGCGTCTGCGGGCGGTCTGGCTCCCGGCGGTGCTGCCCGCGTTCCGGCAGGGGTGCAGCGTGGCGCTGGGTATCTGCTGGAAGAGCGGCGTGGCGGCGGAGGTCATCGGCCTGCCGGACGGCAGCATCGGCGACGCGCTTTACAGGGCAAAGATCACCCTTTCCACCGGGGAGCTGTTTGCCTGGACCTTCGTCATCATCCTGCTGAGCGCCGTATTCGAAAAGCTGTTCCTCGCTCTGCTGGATAAAGCGGTAGCGGCTGTTCTGGGCGAAGAGGGGGCTGAAAAATGAGTGAAACCAACAACAAACTGGAAATAAAGAATCTGTCTAAACGATTCGGAGAGAAAATCCTCTTCGAGAACCTCTCGCTTACTGTGGACGGCCCGGCGGTGCTCTGGGCTCCCAGCGGCTGGGGCAAGACGACCCTGCTCCGCATCCTGATGGGGCTGGAAGCGCCCACCTCCGGCAGCGTGGAGGGCGTGGGCCGGGTCGGCGCGGTCTTTCAGGAAGACAGGCTCTGCCCCCAGCTGACCGCCGAAGAGAATGTGGCGCTGGTGCTGACCGCAGAACAGTACAAGGCTAAAATACAATACAAAGAGCAGATACGAGACGACCTTATACAATTAGGACTGGATGACGAGGCCCTTGCCCTGCCTGCCCGGAAGCTCTCCGGCGGACAGAAGCGCCGCACCGCCTTGCTGCGCGCTCTCTGGGCCGAGAGCGACACCCTTCTGTTAGATGAGCCCTTCACCGGCATGGACCCCGCCGCCATGAAAAAAGCCGCAGCCATGCTCAAGGCACGCTGCGGCACAAAGCCCACCCTGCTGGCGACCCATGATCAAGAAGCCATCCGGGAGCTGGGGTGGAAAGTGATCGAACTGGGCTGAAACGAAAGGAGCCTGACCATGGAGAAAAAGACGAGCTGCCTGCTCTGCGTTCTTACCGCGCTGCTTCTCACTGTGCTCTATCTCTGGGCGGCCCTCCGCCCGGGCGTCTGGCTGCGGGATGCCTTTTTGTATCGTCAGGCCGACGGCAGCTTTTCGGGCAGGGATGCGTATGCCGCCTACACCATGCGGGTTGCTCAGACGGAAAACGGTGCGGAGGTGGATTTCACGATGGACGGAGAGACGCGGAGCTATCGGCTCGAATCGAAAGCCGAGGGCATGAGCGACCCGGGCGTGAAAATTGAGCAGAACGGAGTGGTCATTTTTACCGGGACCGCGCTGGGCGACCCCGGCGACGCCATCCTGTGGCGGGAAGACGATGGGGACCTGGCCGACGAGGTGAATGTCATCGTCAACGGCGAATACCAGAGATCCGACCTCTGGCCCAGCTGTAACTGGCTCTATAATGTGGCCGTCGGCGGGCGGCGGGAGACCCGGGGCAGCATGGCGTTCCTGCTGCCGATCGGGGCGCTGGCGGTGCTCCTTGTGCTGGATGTCCGGTTCCCGCTGCTGTTCTGGAACCTCCGCCACGGGCTGGAAGTGTACGGCGGTGAGCCCACCGACTGGTATTACGCGATGCAGAGGGGGAGCCGTATTGCCAGCATCATCGGTGTTTTTGTGCTGGCGGCGATGAGCTTTGCTGTTCACTGAGGCTCACAGCAGCTCGGCAAGGATGCTGTTCTGTACGATGAGCCCGGCGGGCGTGAGGGCGAGGGTGTGGCCGTCAAAGTTGGCGTAGCCGCTCTTCACGCAGTTTTGCACAAAGGCCAGCTGTGCGGTGGAAAACTCCCTGCCATAGCGTTTTTTGTATTCGTCGAGGCTCAGACCTTTGCGCAGACGCAGCTGCAGGATGAGATAATCCTCCGCACCGCAGCCGCCGTCCATGACGGGCGCGGCCTCGTCCCGCAGAAAGGCTTCGGTGTCGGCGGGGTAGTAGAACCGTTTGCCGCCCATGCAGGAGTGGGCGGCGGGGCCGATGCCCAGATAGTCGCCGCAGTCCCAGTAGATGAGATTATGCTTTCCTTCATAGCCCGGGCGGGCGAAGTTGGAGATCTCATATTGCCGGTAGCCATGATGTTCCAGCTGCTCGACGGCGTAGAGGTAAAAATCTGCCGCCTCGTCGGAGGTGGGCAGACCCTCGGGCGGCGTCCGGCCAAAGGCGGAGTCGGGCTCGATCTTCAAGAGGTAGGCAGAAATGTGGGCCGCGCCGCCATCCTCGATCAGATCCAGCGTCTCGTCGAACTCGGCCTGCGTATAATGGGGCAGGGCCAGCATGATGTCGCCGCTGATGTTCTCGAACCCGGCACGGCGTGCGGCGGCGAAAGCGGCCCGCGCCTGCTTTGCCGTGTGGGGGCGGCCCAGCGTCTTGAGCTGACTGTCCCGGGCCGACTGGACGCCGAAGGAGATGCGGTTGACGCCCGCCTCCCGGAATGCCCGGAGAGAGTCTTCGGTCACGGTCTCAGGGTTGGCTTCCAGCGTGATCTCGGCCCCGGGCAGGGGCTGTGCGGCGGCGATGAGCCGGGCGGCGTCTGCCGGATCCAGCAGGCTGGGCGTTCCGCCGCCGAAATAAAGGGTGTCCGGCCGCAGGGGCGCGTCCGGCGCAAACCGGGAGAGTTCCCGAAGCAAAGCGTCCACATAGGCCCGGGGGACGCCGCGCTGGCCGGGGGCAGAGTAAAAATCACAGTACCGGCATTTGGAAAAACAGTAAGGAATATGCAGATAAAGTCCGAGGGACATCAAATATCACAGCCTTTTTCATGAATCGTTCATTTCTATGCAGTATACTATATTTCGTAGACCGGGGCAAGGCCGAGACCGATGCCCTGATTTTGAATGGAGGATTCCTTATGGATTACAACAACTATGACCGCGGCTATGCGGAGCCTTCGATGAGCGCATCGGACTATATGACCCGCACCTACCGCTGGATGGCCGGCGGCCTGCTCGTCACCTTCGCAATGGCCTATATCACGGCGACCACGCCGCTCATTTATCTGGTCGATTCGCTTTACTTCCTGCTTACTATCGGTGAGCTGGCACTGGTGTTCATGCTCAGCGCCCGGGTGCAGAAGATGTCCATCGACGGAGCAAGAGCCGCGTTCTTCGGATACGCCATCCTGAACGGCATGGTCCTGAGTTACTACTTCCTGATGTTCTCGGTAGGTACGCTGGTCATGGCTTTCCTCGCCACGGCGGTCTACTTCGGACTGATGGCTGTGTACGGAACCACCACCCATAAAGACCTCACCGGCTGGGGTCCCCGCCTCATGATGGCTCTGGTGGCCATGATCGTCACCAGCCTCGTGGGTGCGCTCTTCGGCTTTGGCTTCGGTGCCTCGGTGCTCTACTGCGGCATCGGCCTGGTGGTGTTCATGCTGCTCACCGCCTACGATACCCAGAAGCTCCGCCAGATCTACGCCTACTATGCAGGCGACGCTGAGCTGGCCGAGAAGGCTTCCATCTACGGCGCACTGACCCTGTATCTGGATTTCATCAACATCTTCCTCTACGTCGTCCGCCTGCTGGGCATGAACAGCCGCAGCCGCAACAACTGATGAACATGACCTGCTTTTTCTGCAAGGGCGAAATGAAGCCTGATACTACCATTCATACCGTACAGCTCAAAAACTGTGTCGTTGTCATCAAAAATGTCCCCTGTATGAAGTGTGAGCAGTGCGGTGAGGTCGTTCTGTCGGCAGATACGATAGAAAAGATAGAGCATATTTTGCAGACTGTGGAAAAGGCGGTGGCGGAAATCACGGTGGTGAATTTCCCGGACTGCGCTGCATAAAAAGAACAATGCAACAGGTAAGGCCCCGGTCATCCGGGGCCTTTTTGTGTCCTTTCGAATAAAGGATGAATAAACCCCGCTCTGCCGCTCCAAACTACCACCAAAGAAACGATTCCGTACACAAAATGGATTGGAGTAACGAACGATGGAGCAATTCAGAAAGTTTTTGCGGGACAAAGCCTTTGCGCTGGTGCTCACCGCCTGCCTGCTGGCGGCGGCAGCGGCCGGGGTGTGGGCTGTGCGCACAGTGCGCAATGAGCTCAAACAGAATCTGGACGCGGTGCGAAGCCCGTCCAGTACCGCCCCCGGCATCGACGAGGGCATCAACACATCGCCCGGCGTCGCCGGAGAGGAGGAAGCCGAATGGCAGCAGCAGAACGCACCCGCAGCAAACAGTGTGGCCAATGTGCCAAAAGCCGACAGCTCGTCCGGTGGGGCTGCGTCCTCTTCTGGTGCGCAGTCTGGGTCTGGTTCGGTGCGCGAACCCTCCGCGCTGCAAACCGAGTCCTTGCCTGCCAGCAGTTCGGCTGCGCCTGCCTCCACGCAGCCTGTCTCGGGGCGCGTCTTAAACAGCTACAGCGGCGATGAGCTGGTCTACAGCAAGACGCTGGGCGACTGGCGCACCCACAACGGCGTGGACTACGCCGCCGACAGGGGCGCGGAAGTGACCGCCCCGGCGGCGGGCAAGGTGGTGGAGATCGGCACGGACGACAAGTGGGGGCCTGTGGTCGCCATCGAAGACGCTTCCGGCAGGGTCTGGCGGGTCTGCGGCACGACGGACGCCAGGGTGAAGAAGGGCGACACCGTCTCGGCCGGGCAGACCATCGGCAAGGTGGGCAGCGTGAGCTGTGAGTGTGCCGAGGAGAGCCACATCCACTTGGAGGTCATGGAGGGCGAAAAGTATCTCGACCCCATCAAGGCCATGAAATAAATAAAATTTTCCGGGCAGGTGCAGCAGAACGCTGTACCTGCTTTTTTCACATTGCTTTTGGCGGTCGATTCTGGTATGATAAACTGGAATAAGTGTGAAGACAGAAGAAAAAGCGGAGGAAACGAAACATGAAGGTCTTAGTGGTAGGCGGCGGTGCTGCCGGCCTGATGGCGGCGGGCGCGGCCCTGCGGCAGGGGCATGAGGTGACGGTGCTGGAACATATGGAAAAGCCGGCTCAGAAAATTCTCGTCACCGGCAAGGGCCGCTGCAATGTGACCAACGACTGCACCGCAGAGGAATTCCTGCACCATGTGCGGACGAACCCCCGCTTTCTGTTCTCGTCGCTGGGGGCTTTCCCGCCGGCCAGGACGATGGAGCTGTTCGAGTCTCTCGGTGTGGAGCTGAAGGTGGAGCGCGGACGCCGGGTGTTCCCGGTGTCAGACAAGGCCGAAGAGATCCGGCAGGCTCTTCTGCGGTACGCAGACGGAGCGGACATCGTCCACGACGGGGCAAAAAAGCTGCTGCTGGAGCCGCTGGCCCAGCCGGAAGAAGCGCCTGCTGCGCCGGAAGATCCGCGCCGCCCGAAAAAGAAAAAGCCCGGCCCGGCCTATCGCTGCGTGGGAGTGCGGGGAACTTCGGGCCGGGAGTACAAGGCGGACGCCGTTCTGGTGGCAACGGGCGGCCTGAGCTACCCCACCACCGGCTCCACCGGCGACGGCTACAAGCTGGCCCGGCAGGCGGGCCACACCCTCGTGGAGCCTGTCCCCAGCCTCGTCAGCCTCGTGAGCCATGACGCCGACTGCAAGAAGATGATGGGCCTCGCCCTCAAGAATGTGACCCTCACCCTCCACGAGGACGGCAAAGCCATCTTCGAGGAGCAGGGCGAGATGCTGTTCACCCACTTCGGCATCAGCGGGCCGCTGACCCTCAGCGCGTCGAGTCATCTGGGCGACATGAAAAAGCATAGGTACGAAGCTTTTGTTGATTTGAAGCCTGCCCTCAGCGAGGAACAGCTTTATGACCGCATCACCCGGGACTTTGCCCTTCTGGCGAACCACGCGGCACAGGGCGCACTGGTGAAGCTGCTGCCGTCCAGTATGCAGCCGGTCATGGTGGCCCGCTGGGGCATCGACCCGGCCACCAGGGCAAACCAGATCACCCGGGAGCAGAAGCGGGAACTGGTACAGCTGATGAAGCACTGGCGGGTGTCCATCGACGCCCGGGGCGATTTGGCCCACGCAGTCATCACGTCGGGCGGCGTGTCGGTGCGGGAGGTGGACCCCAAGACCATGCAGAGCAAAAAGGCCCTCGGCCTCTACTTTGCAGGCGAGGTGCTGGATGTGGACGCCTATACCGGCGGCTATAACCTGCAGATCGCATTCTGCACGGCACAGAGTTTTGCGAATAACCTGTAATATCTGAACACTTGTGGGCCGGGCTATGCTCAGTAAAATGAAAGAAGGAGCTTTTATAATGGTATCTGTTGCGATCGACGGGCCTGCGGGCGCAGGCAAATCTACGCTGGCGCGGCGTCTGGCTGCGGACTTCGGCTACATTTATGTGGACACCGGTGCGATGTTCCGCACCATCGGCCTTTACGCCCTCCGCGCGGGCAAGGACCCGAAGGACAACGAGGCGGTCAATGCCCTGCTGCCCAATATCACCCTCGAGTTTGCTTTTATCGAGGGCGAACAGCATATCTATCTGAATGGCGAGGACGTCAGCGCGGCCATCCGCACCGAAGAGGTGGGGATGGCGGCTTCTGCCGTGGGTGCAAATCCGGCGGTGCGCGCCTTCCTGCTGGAGATGCAGCGGGACATGGCCAGGACGCAGAACATCCTGATGGATGGCCGCGACATCGGCACCGTGGTGCTGCCCAATGCGACTGTGAAGATCTTCCTCACCGCCAGCCCGGAGGCCCGCGCCACCCGCCGCTGGAAGGAGTACCAGCAGAAGGGCATCGACACCCCCTACGAAGATGTGCTGGCCGACGTCAAGCAGCGCGACTATCAGGACACCCACCGCGCCGCAGCCCCCCTCAAGCAGGCAGACGACGCCGTGCTGCTGGACACTTCGGAGCTGAACTTCGAGCAGAGCCTTGAGGCCATGAAGAAAATGATCACGGAGAAGGTCGGATGATACTATATTATATTCTGGTCCCGCTGGCATGGCTGGTGTTCCACATCGGCTTCCGCGTCCGGTGTGAGGGCAGGGAGAACCTGAAAAAAATCGGCACGAAGGGCTGCATCATCGCCCCCAACCACATCTCCGCCATCGACCCGGTGTTCGTCGTCATCACCCGGTTCTGGGGCCGGCGGATGACAGTGTTTGCCAAGAAAGAGCTGTTCGAGATAAACGCATTCCTGTCGTGGTTCTTCCGGTGCGCCGGCGCAGTCTGTGTCCGCGGCACGAAAGAAGAGGTCGGTGTCATCGACGACACCGTGAAAAAGTGTCAGGAGGGCGGTACGCTGCTGCTCTTCCCGGAGGGGACGCGGGAGAAGGAGGGAAAGTTCCTTCCCCTCAAGAGCGGCCTCTTCGTCATCGCGGCGGCAGCAAATGTGGACGTCGTGCCTTGCCGCATCTACTACGACACCCCCGATGGCAAGATGAAGCTGTTCTGCAAGGTGCGTGTCATCTTCGGCGAGCCCATGCCCGCTGCACAGTTTGCGATGGAAGGCCGCCGCGACATAAAGAAGCTGCGGGAGAATAAGCAGGCCGTTCTGGATGCGTGGAGTGAATTGTAAGGCGGCTTGCCCTCTCCGTCATCGCAAGCGATGACGGAGAGGTTGAATTTAGGAGAGTACAATGGAAATCAGACTTGCAAAGACTGCGGGTTTCTGCTTCGGCGTGGACCGCGCGGTCAAGCTGACCTACGGTCTGCTGGATGAGGGCCGCAAGGTGGCCACCCTCGGCCCCCTCATCCACAACCCCCAGACCGTAGAAGACCTCGAGCGCCGGGGCGCACTGGTAGCAGACACCCCCACGGATGTCCCTGCGGGCTACGAGGTGGTCATCCGCAGCCACGGCGTCCCACGCAGCATTTACGACGAGCTGGACGCCCGGGGCTGTATCTATCATGACGCCACCTGCCCCTTCGTGAAGAAGATACAGAAAGTCGCTTCCGAGGCCGAAGCCGCCGGTGCGACACTCGTGGTGGCCGGTGACGTGTCCCATCCGGAGGTGCAGGGCATCGTCGGACATACCCGGGGAGAGGTATTCGTTTTCAGCGATTTGGCCCAGTTGAAGGCGTGGAAAGGGCCTTCTGACCCCCAAAAGCCCATTTTTGCAGTTGCACAGACCACATTTCAGGTAACAAAATGGCAAGAAAGTTCGGAGTTTCTCAAAAAAGCCTATACAAACGCCCGAATTTTTGATACAATATGTAATGCGACGTGGGCGAGGCAACAGGAAGCGGAAGACCTCAGCCAACAATGCGACATCATTGTTGTCATTGGCGGTCATCATTCTTCCAATACCCAAAAGCTGGTACAGGTCGCCGCAAGGCATACGCGAGCCGTAACGGTCGAGACAGCGAGCGAACTTCGGCCGGAATGGTTTGCAGATGTAAAGACGGCGGGCGTCACAGCCGGGGCTTCAACGCCATCGTCTATTATTGAGGAGGTACTTAACAGTATGAGCGCAGAAATCAATGACAGCATGAGCTTTGAGGAGATGCTGAACGCATCCGAGGAAAAGCGTGTTCATGCAGGCAGTATTGTGAAAGGAATCGTGACCAGCATCTCTGCCAACGAGATCCAGGTGGATATCGGAGCTAAGCAGACCGGCTTTGTCAAGCTGAGCGAGCTGACCGATGATTCCTCCGCCAAGGTCGAGGACCTGGTGAAAGTTGGCGATGAGCTGGACCTCATCGTCGAGAAGGTTATGGATCAGGATGGCGTCATCCAGCTCTCCCGCAAGAAGCTCGCATCTCGCAAGGGCATGGAAGAGATCGCCAAGGCAGCTGAGTCCGGCGAGGTCGTCGAGGGCGACGTCACCGAGTTCAACAAGGGCGGCGTTGTCGTCAACGTCAAGGGCGTCAAGGTGTTCGTCCCCCGTTCTCAGGCCACGATGCGCCGCGACGAGGACTACACTGCTCTGGTCGGCCAGCACGTTCAGCTGGTCGTCACCGAGTGCTCCGGCCGCAAGATCGTCGGCAGCATCAACAAGGTCACCGCTGAGCAGAACAAGGCTAAGCGTGAGGAGTTCTGGGCAAGCGTCGAGGTCGGCAAGACCTACACCGGCGTCGTCAAGAGCCTGACCTCTTACGGTGCATTTGTTGACATCGGCGGTGTGGACGGCCTGTGCCACATCAGCGAGCTGAGCTGGAACCGCATCAAGCATCCCTCTGAGGTCGTCTCCGTTGGCGACACCATCGAGGTGTATGTGAAGGACATCGACACCGAGAACCACAAGGTCTCTCTGGGCTACAAGAAGGCTGAGGACAACCCCTGGGAGCAGCTGAAGAACAACTACCCCATCGGCAGCACCTTCCATGCTCCGGTCGTGTCCCTGACCAAGTTCGGTGCATTCGTCCGCATCCTGCCGGGTGTTGACGGTCTGGTCCACATCAGCGAGATCAGCAATGACCGCGTTGAGAAGGTCTCCGACGCACTGAAGGTCGGCGATATGGTCGATGTGAAGCTGCTGGATGTTGACTTCGACAAGAAGCGCATCAGCCTGTCCATGAAGGCTCTGCTGAACGACGACGCTGAGTAATCAGCCCGCAGCATAGTCTCATCAGACACAATGCGAACTACAGCCCCGTTGCCGGGAAAACGGCGGCGGGGCTGTTTTTGTATCGCCCTCTCAGTCGCTGACGCGACAGCTCTCCCAGAGGGAGAGCCACTGGCGTGCCGGTCAGGCATATACTGGATGAACAAAGTTTCTTTATTTCGGAAACGGTAGTGCCCTGCTGGCGACGGAAGGTTTTAACGTCAATGAAAAACTGGTTTATAAAGCACCGCGAGGTGCTGGCTTATCTCGTTTTCGGTGTGCTGACCACATTGCTGAACATCGTACTGTACGCGCTGTTCAGCCGGCTGTTCGGCTATACCGCTGCCAACAGCTGGGGCAATGTGCTGGACAATGTCATCTGCATTTTGTTCGCCTACGTCACCAACCGGGCGTTCGTCTTCGCCAGCCGGACGCAGGGCAGAGAAGCGCTGAAAGAATTTGGTGCATTCGTCACCTGCCGTCTGGGTACACTGGTATTGGATGCCGCCATCATGATGATCTTCGGCAACCTGCTGGCCGCCCAGGGGGCGGCTCTGGTGGAGAGCTTTATGAACGGTGCGCTGAGCCTGTTGGCTGGCTGGTTTGGCCCGGATACGGTGCTGCAGATGGCCGCCGGCGGCGCAGCGCCCGCTCCCTCCATCTCCGACGGCTCTGCCGCCATCGCCATCATCGGCGGTGCCGACGGCCCGACGGCCATCTTTGTCACCAGCTTCTACGATGCCCAGGCCCTGTGGGGCATGGCGGTGAAGGTGTTCTCCAACGTGGTGGTGGTCGTGCTGAATTATGTGTTCAGTAAGCTCATCATTTTTAAGCGTAAGTGAGATGTTTTTCTGCCGGCGGCAGAAAAATATCTGATATAATTTCAGGAGGTACGGTATTATGAAACGTGGTCTGAAAGGTTTTGCATTTCTGGTCTCCGGCCTTGTGCTGGGCATCATCGGCGCAACGGTGTCTGCAACGGCCATTGCCCTGAGCGCTGTCGGCATGGCGAAGGTACGCCGTGCCACCAAGAACTAAGAAGCTGTTTTCAAACCAACTTTGATTCAGGAGGAAAAAAGTATGAATCGTGAAGAGATCCTGTCCCACGTCGATCACACCCTGCTCAAGCCTGAGGCTACCTGGCCCCAGATCCAGACCCTGTGCGACGAGGCCATCGCCAACCACACGGCTTCCGTCTGCATCAACACCTGCTATGTGAAGCAGGCTGTCGAGTACATGGCGGGCCGCATCCCGGTCTGCTGTGTGGTCGGCTTCCCTCTGGGCGCAATGGACACCGCTTCCAAGGCTTTTGAGGCCAAGACTGCCATCGAGAACGGCGCTGCCGAGGTGGATATGGTCATCAACATCGGCCGCCTGAAGAACGGCGAGTACGACGCCGTCCGCGAGGACATCCGCGCCGTCAAGCAGGCTGTGGGCGATAAGGTCCTGAAGGTCATCATCGAGACCTGCCTGCTGACCGACGACGAGAAGCGCAAGATGTGCGACATCGTCTGCGAGGCAGGCGCTGACTACATCAAGACCAGCACCGGCTTCTCCACCGCCGGCGCAAACTTCCACGACGTGGAGCTGATGGTCAAGGGCGTGGCCGGCCGCTGCAAGGTCAAGGCTGCCGGCGGCATCTCCACCGTCGAGGATATGGAGAAGTTCCTCGCCCTCGGTGCAGACCGTCTGGGCACCTCCCGCGCCGTCAAGCTCCTGAACGGCGAGCAGGCAAAGGGCTATTGAGTCTTATCGATCTGCGCGAAATGTCAAAAAAGAGTGCGACTCTTCTTGACATTTCGACGAGGCAATGATAAGATATTATCCGGACAAACTGAATACCGACTTATCAAGAGCGGCTGAGGGGACAGGCCCTGTGAAGCCCGACAACCTGTGTGTGAGCATAAGGTGCCAAATCCTGCGGGAAACCGAAAGATAAGAGTGCAACGCTCAGAGCTTCGGTTCTGAGCGTTTTTCATTGCATAAACTTGATGAACGAGTAGGAAGCTGTCAATATCGATACACACACCCCAACGCCAAGGAGGTACAAAAATGGCAAAGCACCGTCTGTTTACTTCTGAGTCCGTCACCGAGGGCCATCCCGATAAGATCTGCGACCAGATCTCTGACGCCATCCTCGACGAGATCCTGACCCACGACCCCGACGCCCGCGTGGCCTGCGAGACCTGCGCATCCACCGGCCTCGTCCACATCATGGGCGAGATCACCACCAACTGCTATGTCGATTTCCAGAAGACCGTCCGCGAGGTCGTGGCTGACATCGGCTATACCCGCGCAAAGTTCGGATTCGACGCCGACACCTGCGCCGTCATCTCCAACATCGACGGCCAGAGCCCCGACATCGCCCTCGGCACCAACGATGAGGTCGGCGGCGCCGGCGACCAGGGCATGATGTTCGGTTATGCCTGCGACGAGACCCCCGAGCTGATGCCCATGCCCATCAGCCTGGCCCACAAGCTGGCCAAGAAGCTGACCGAGGTCCGCAAGAGCGGCGAGATGGACTATCTGCGTCCGGACGGCAAGAGTCAGGTCACTGTCGAGTACGTGGACGGCAAGCCCGTCCGCGTGGACGCTGTGGTCATTTCCAGCCAGCACAGCGAGGCCGTCAGCATGGAGCGGCTGCGCGCCGACGTGATGGAGAAGGTCATCAAGGCCACCATCCCCGCCGAGTTGCTGGACGAGAACACCAAGTATTATATCAACCCCACCGGCCGCTTCGTCGTGGGCGGCCCTCAGGGCGATACCGGCCTGACCGGACGTAAGATCATCGTCGATACCTACGGCGGCTACGCACGCCACGGCGGCGGTGCTTTCTCCGGCAAGGACCCCAGCAAGGTGGACCGCAGCGCCGCTTATGCGACCCGCTGGGTGGCCAAGAACATCGTGGCCGCTGGTCTGGCCAAGCAGTGCGAGGTGCAGGTGGCTTACGCCATCGGCGTGGCAAAGCCCGTCTCCATCATGGTGGACACCTTCGGCACCGGTGTCGTGGCCGACGAGAAGATCGAGCAGGCTGTGGAGAAGGTCTTCGACCTGACCCCCGCCGCCATCATCCGCGACCTCGACCTGCGCAAGCCCATCTACCGCAAGCTGGCCGCTTACGGCCACATGGGCCGCGAGGACCTGGGCGTGAAGTGGGAGAACACCGACCGCGTCGAAGAGCTGAAGGCTGCTGTCGCCGCCCTGTAAGAGCAAAAACCTAAAAGAATGACTTATGAGCCGGAGAACGTATGGTTTTTGTAAAAAACACATAGTCTCCGGCTCTTTTTCGAAAAAGAGATGTGCAAGGCGCAGAAAATGCAGGTTGGATGCAAGTTAGTGGTGTCGAAACGCCGAAAATGTGATAGAATAAATAGCAGATATGCACTTCAACGTCTGATTTTATCAACTGATAAAAGAAACTTTAAGGAGCTGTAATTATGTCTGTCATTACCCCTAAGGATTGCTTCCATCAGCCTCAGGTCGCCGACCTGCGCCTCATCGCCTGCCCGGGCGCCGAGGAGCTGACCAACCTCATCGGCAAGCATCTGGTGCGCTGGGCCAGCGAGGCCGGCTACCAGACCGATAGCTTTATCATCGAGAGCGCCTGCCCCCGCTTTCAGAGCGGCGACGCCAAGGGTCTGGTCAAGGAGTCGGTGCGCGGCGACGATATTTTCATCGTTGTTGACCCCGGCAACTACAGCGTGACCTACAAGCTGTTCAACTATGAGAACCACCTGTCTCCGGATGACCACTTCGCCAACCTGAAGCGCCTCATCCAGGCCGTGGCCGGCAAGGCACACCGTGTGTCTGTCATCATGCCCAGCCTGTACGGCGGCCGTCAGCACCGCCGCGTGTCCCGCGAGAGCCTGGACTGCGCTGTGGCTCTGCAGGAGCTGCAGGCCATGGGAGTCAAGAACATCATCACCTTTGATGCTCACGATCCCCGCCTGATGAACGCTGTGCCTCTGATGAGCTTCGACAATGCGATGCCCACCTATCAGGTGCTGAAGAACCTGCTCAAGAAGAACCCCGAGATCAGCTTCGACAAGGACAAGTTCATCGTGGTCAGCCCCGACGAGGGTGCCATGAGCCGCAATATGTACTTCTCCAGCGTGCTGGGCTGCAACCTGGGTATGTTCTACAAGCGCCGCGATTACACCCGCGTGGTCAATGGCCGCAACCCCATCGTCGCTCACGAGTATCTGGGCGATTCCGTCGAGGGCAAGACCGTCTTCGTCGCTGACGACATCATCGCTTCCGGCGAGAGCATGCTGGAAGTTGCCACCAACCTGAAAGAGCGCGGCGCAAAGCGCATCATCGCCAACGCCACCTTCCCGCTCTTCACCAGCGGCCTCGAGAAGTTCGACAAGGCTGTGGCCGACGGCATTCTGGACTACGTCACCGGCACCAACCTGACCTATCGTATGCCTGAGCTGCTGACCCGTGACTGGTACGTCGATGTTGACGTCTCCAAGTACGCCGCATACTTCGTCGTGGCCCTGAACCATGACATGTCCGTTTCCAGCATCATCGACCCCATCAAGAAGATCGAGGCTCTGCTGGCAAGCCGGAAATAATGACAGACAGTTCCTGATATTCATCCAATCGAAAAACACCCGCAATGCTGATGCACTGCGGGTGTTTTTTTGCATAATTAAGGAACAACCTCTCCGTCACGCCTGACGGCGTGCCACCTCCCCTAACGAGGGGAGGCCTTGGCATTTCGTAAAGCCTAATCTCTTCGCCAGAGGCTCCCCTCGGTAGGGGCAACAACGACGACCGCCGCCAGTGGCGGAAACAGGGAGTCGCTGTTGGGGCAGCGGCCAGCAAGACGCAAACGAAGTGCTGCGGATGCTGGGTGCCGCAACCCGGCCTTGTCGAGCGAAGGCAGACTGAGAGGTTTATTCTAATGCCTTCAGCGCCTCGACCACCCGCTGATATTCCTTCTCTACCGGAGGGAACAGCTCGTCGGCACCGTCAAGGCTGCCGCCCCGGAGAGCTTCCGTCAGAGCACTGGACGGGACGTACAGTGCATCGAAGCCGAGGTTCTGGCAGACGCCCTTCAGGGTGTGAGCGGCACGGAATGCTGTCGGGGCATCCTTCTCTTCCAGCGCCTTTTTCAGGTTCGGGAAGCTGTCGTCCTGTAGAAATTTCAGCGCGAAGCGGCGGACGAAGTCCGCGCTGGGCAGACGCTCCATCACGCCCTTGTAATCGCCGCCAATGGCTGCATATACTTGTTCCAACGTCATTTTTATACCTCATCCAAGAACAGTTTCGTCAAAGAGGATCCCTTTTTGGGGCATCGGCCTCAGCCTCCTCCGCGAGCCGGCCTTCTACGTCGTGCAGGCATTCCAGCAGCAGCGGATTGAAGGCACCGTGCTTTCCTGCGGTCAGCTCAGCGACCGCTTCCTCCTGCGAGAGGGCCTCGCGCTTGTCCCGCTTGCCGGTCAGACCGTCATAGGCATCCGCCAGCGCTACCACCTGTGCCGCGATGGGGATGTCATCGCCCTTCCGGCCATCGGGATAGCCGCTGCCGTCCCAGCGCTCATGGTGCCAGCGGCAGATCTGGATCGCAAATTTCACCAGCGGCTCGTCCTGATACTGGGACAGATTTTCCAGCATCTGCGCACCCAGAATGGGGTGGGTGTGGAGGATGGCGGTTTGTTCCGGCGTCAGGTCGTGGGCGTTGAGGATGCGGTCGTCGATAGCAACTTTGCCGATGTCATGGAGGGCAGAGGCCGTCGTGATGAGGTAGCGGTCCATTCCGCTCAGGCCGTAGATGTCGGTCTTCTGGCACAGACGCTCCAGCAGGATGCTGGTGATGCGCTGCACCCGGGAGATGTGGTGGATGCTCTCGCTGTTGTGGATCTCCGTGACCTGGCCGAGGATGCCGATCATCATCTGGTCGTTCTTCTCCCGGTCATAAAACTGCTGGGACACCAGCGCACTGAGACGGCGCTGACGGGCGTAGAGCCGGGCGACATTGGAGACGCGGCGGTGGACGATGCGGGCATCGAAGGGGCGGCTGATGTAGTCTGAGGCACCCAGCTCGTAGGCGCGGCGGACGATCTGGGAGGAATCCTCGCTGGAGATCATCACGACGGGGATGTCCTCGAGCCAGCCCTGGGCGGACATCCGGGAGAGGACATCGAAGCCGTCCATGTCGGGCATCACGATGTCCAGCAGCACGATGGAAATATCCGAGCCCCAGGCGTTCAGAAGCTCGAGGCACCGGGGGCCGTCGGGGGCTTCCAGGATCTCGAAATCGTCGCAGAGGATCTCCGAGAGGATGTCACGGTTCATGGGGGAGTCGTCCACGATGAGCACCATCGGACGGTGGTCATTTTCAGAGCGGACGGCATCGGGGGCGATGTCCTCGGTGACGACAGTGTTCTTGCGGCGTTTTGCAAGGTACATCCGCTTGTCGGCGATGGGCAGGGCATCGCTGATGGGGATGCCGGCGGCCATCACGCCGCCGATGCTGGCCGAGACGTGCAGCTTCTCGAACTCGGGCAGATGGGCCGCGAAGAGGCGCTTGTTGATGTCCTTGAGCTTGCGCACGAAAGCCTCAGCCGAGATGTCAGGCAGGATGAGCAGCAGCTCGTCGCCGCCGTACCGCACCAGCATATCGGTGGAGCGGATGCAGCGGTGGATGATGGATGTGATGAGCCGGAGCGCTGCGTCGCCGGCTGAGTGGCCGTAGGTGTCGTTGCAGAGCTTGAAGTCGTCGAGGTCTATCATGGCGACGCCGGCGTTGAGGTACTTGTGCTTTAATTCCTCTTCATAGAAACGGCGGTTGTAGGCACCGGTGAGGGCGTCCCGGTAGATGAGCTCGTTGGAGTGGAGGGAGCTGCGGGCGCTGGCGTCCAGCGGCAGGATCATCTCCATCACATAGGGCTTGCCGTCCACCTCGACATAGCGGGCCGTGACCTGACAGAGGGAGCGGTCAAGCGTTTCCAGCTTGGAGCACTGGCATTTGCCTGCCATTGCCTCGCGCCCCACGCAGCTGGTGTAGGGATGGACATTCTTCCAGGGCGGGCAGCAGGGTTCTTCCGCCAGCGTCTTCGGGTCGAGAAGACGGACGGAAGCATATATCCTGCGCAGACAGGCCATCTCCTGTTCGGCCTGCTGGCGTGTCAAATTTTGCTCGGTAAGTTCGGACATGATGTCGCTCCTATTATAACGAGGTATGGTGTGGAAGGAGGGCGAGAAACAGCAGTCCTTCTGCAGCGGATAATTATAATCATGTAATATACTACCACAATTATGGGAAATCCGTCAATGCATAGAGAAATATTTCCGAAATGGAATGACAGCCTGCCGGGATTCCCGGGAAAATAGAAATTTGGAGCAGACCGATAAAATTGTTGCATCCCGGCGCGAAACGGCTCGAAAAGTTTGTAACCGGTTTGATAAAAATACGCACAGACACAATAAAATTGGACACTGGTTGCACAAATATGAAGAAATGTGCTGCTTAACAAAAAGATTTTGGGATACAACAGAATGTATTGTGGAACACTCACAAAATATGGTAAATAATCTTGTCTATTTGTTCTATTGCGAACGGTCGGACGGATGGTTATAATACAAACAGAGACCGCAAAACGTGTAACGAGTGCGCTTTGCGAGATGCTGTGATAAGCGTTAATGAAGGAGAACAAGATTATGAAAATGATTTCTCGTCGTGACTTCCTGAAAGCTTCCGCTGTTGTGGGTGCTGCCGGTGTTCTGACTGCCTGCGGCGGCTCTTCCGCTTCGACTGCTGCTTCCTCTACTGCAGCTTCTACCGCTGCTTCTTCTACCGCAGCTGCTGCTTCCGGCTCTGCTAACATCGGCGTCTGCATCTATCAGTTTGCTGATAACTTCATGACCCTGTACCGCACCGACCTGGAAGAGTACCTGAAGGACATGGGCTACGCCGTCACCATCGTCGATGGCAAGAACGACCAGAACACCCAGACCGAGCAGATCAACACCTTCCTGCAGCAGGGCGTGGACGTCCTGGTCATCAACCCCGTCCAGACCACTTCCGCTCAGACCATCGTTGATACCATCAAGCCCTCTGAGACTCCCATCGTCTTCATCAACCGTGAGCCCGACAAGAGCGTTCTGGACTCCTACGCAGACAAGTGCTGCTACGTCGGCGCTGACGCACGTCAGTCCGGTACTTATCAGGGCGAGCTGATCCTCGAGACCGAGACGCAGGGCGACATCAACGGCGACGGCAAGATCACCTACATCATGTGCAAGGGCGACCCCGAGAACATTGATGCTCAGTACCGCACCGAGTACTCCATCAAGGCTCTGACCGACGCCGGCAAGGAAGTCGAGTGCCTGTACGAGTATCTGGACAACTGGGACCAGACCACCGCACAGCAGGACGTCGCAAACGCTCTGGCACAGTACGGCGAGAAGATCGAAGTCGTCTTCTGCAACAACGACGCAATGGCACTGGGCGCTCTGCAGTCCCTGCAGCAGGCTGGCCGTACCGTCGGCAAGGACGTCTATCTGGTCGGTGTTGACGCACTGAGCGAGGCTGTCCAGAATGTCGTCGATGGCAACATGACCGGCACCGTTCTGAACGATGACGTGGGCCAGGCTACCGCCGCCGCAGCTGCTACCAAGCTGTACGTCGAGGGCAGCAAGGTCGAGCAGTACTACTGGGTCGACTACGTCAAGGTCACCAAGGAGAACGCTGCACAGTACATCAAGTAAGCAGCCAAAACCCTATCGTTGCAAGGTGCGCAGTGAACCAATAAGGCTTAATTAAAAGCTAAAAAGCGCGTGCGTGCGAGAAAATATCTCCGCGCACGCGCCTTGTTTTAAGAGCCCGCCGGCAAAAGACGCACTTTCCAAGACCCAAAGACAAGGAGGTTCTGAGGAATGTCAGAATACCGTCTGGTAATGAAAGGCGTGGTAAAGACCTTCCCCGGCGTGAAAGCGCTGGACCACGCGCAGTTGGAGCTCCGCCCCGGCAAGGTCATGGCCCTGATGGGCGAGAACGGTGCCGGTAAGTCCACCCTGATGAAATGTATGTTCGGCATTTACAAGATGGACGAGGGCGAGATCGAGTACGAAGGCGAAAAGGTCAGCATCCCCACCCCGCTGGATGCACTGGACCGCGGTATCGCGATGGTGCATCAGGAGCTGCAGCCTATCCCGGCCCGTACTGTGGCCGAGAACATCTGGCTGGGCCGCTACCCCACCAAGAAGGCTGGTCCCATCACCATGGTGGACCATGCCAAGATGTATAAAGATACCGATGAACTGCTGAAAAAGCTCAAGCTGGACATCAACCCCCACGCAAAGCTGGGTACACTGAGCATCGCACAGATGCAGATGGTGGAAATTGCAAAGGCTGTTTCCGCAAACTGCAAGGTGCTGATCCTGGATGAGCCGACTTCCTCGCTGACTGCGAACGAAGTCGAGTCCCTGTTCCGCATCATGAACGAGCTGAAGGAGCAGGGCGTCGCTCTGGTCTACATCAGCCATAAGATGGACGAGATCAAGGTCATCGCCGACGAAGTCACCATCATGCGTGACGGCCATTATATCGGCAAGTGGGACGTCGCCAACATGACCAAAGAGCAGATCATCGCCAAGATGGTCGGCCGCGAGCTGTCCAACCTCTATCCCCCGCTGGAGAACCACCCCTCCGACGAGATCATGATGAAGGTGGAAGACTTCACCTCCATCCATCCGCGCTCTTTCCGCCACTGCAGCTTCGAGCTGAAGAAGGGCGAGATCCTGGGCGTGGCCGGCCTGGTGGGCGCGCAGCGCACCGAGCTGATGGAAGGCATTTTCGGCCTGCGCGCTCACACCGCCGGCAAGGTGTGGATCAAGGGTCAGGAAGTCGCCATCAAGCAGCCCCGCGACGCCATCCAGCACAGCGTGGCTCTGCTGACCGAGGACCGCCGCGCCACCGGCATCATGGGCGTGCTGAGCGTGGCCGATAACATCTCCATCGCCTCTCTAGACGCCCTGCGCAAGGGCCCCATCATGCTGGACGACAAGAAGATCCTTGATCTGGTGGCTACCAACAAAGAGAAGATGGCCATCAAGGTCCCCAGCCCCAAAACGGCGATCAAGAGCCTTTCCGGCGGCAACCAGCAGAAGGTGCTGATCGCCCGCTGGCTGGCCAACAACCCCGATGTCCTCATTCTGGACGAGCCCACCCGAGGCATCGACGTCGGCGCAAAATATGAGATCTACTGCATCATCGCCGATCTGGCCAAGCAGGGCAAGAGCATCATCATGATCTCCTCCGAAATGAGCGAGATCATCGGTATGTCCAACCGCGTCATGGTCATGTGCGATGGCCGCATCACCGGCTTCATCGACGGCAAGGATGCTACGCAGGAGAACATCATGGCTCTGGCGACCCAGTTCGAGACCGCGCCCGAAGCGGCGGCGGCCAATCAGTAAACAAGGAGGCTGTCTATCGTGGAAGCTACCAAGAAAGTAACGGGCAAGTCTGTAAAGAAGTGGCTGGGCAACAACGCCATCATCGTCCTGATGCTGGCCGTGTCCCTCATCGTCGGCATCATCCACCCCAACTTCTTCGCACTGGCCAATATCATCAACCTGTTCAAGAACGTCTCTATCCGCTACATCATCGCTCTGGGCATTTCCGGCTGTCTGATCACCACCGGTAACGACCTGTCCGCAGGCCGTCTGGCTGGTTTCGCTGCCTGCCTGGCCTGCATCTTTGCGCAGACCGAGGGCGCTGCCGGCAAGTTCTACCCCAATATGCCCACTCTGCCCACCCCCGTCGTCTTCATCCTCGTCGTCGCTATCTGCGCCATCGTGGGTCTGTGCAACGGCCTCGTGGTCAGCTACCTGAAGGTCCAGCCCTTCATCGCTACTCTGGGCATGCAGCAGGTGGTCTACGGTATCTGCCTGGTCTACACCGGCGGTACCCCCATCGGCTCCCTGAACAAGAACTTCACCTCTCTGGCTTCTGATACCATCCTCGGTATCCCCTTGCTGATCATCATCGCCCTCATCGTGGCTGGCTGCTTCTGGTTCCTGTACAACAAGACCCGTCACGGCAAGTACATGTACGCCATCGGCGGCAACGAGGCTGCTGCTGAGGTGGCCGGTGTCAACGTTTACGCCACCAAGATCCGCATCTACATCCTGGCCTCCTGCATGTTCGGTCTGGCAGGCTGCCTGCTGGCTGCAAAGTCCGGCGGCGCATCCGTCAACACTGCAATGGGCTATGAGCTGGACGCCATCGCAGCTTCTACCATCGGCGGCGTCTCCACCACCGGCGGTGTCGGCACTGTCCCCGGCGTCCTCGTCGGCGTGCTGGTCTTCGAGCTGATGAAGGTCGCTCTGCAGTTCATGAATGTCAACTCTTCTTACACTTACATCGTGCAGGGCCTTGTCATCATCGTGGCTGTTGCAATCGATATTCGCAAGTACCTCGCAAAGAAGTAATTTCCCCAAGAGAGCGCCTATCGGGCCGTCCACTCGTTGCAGTGGGCGGCCCACTTTGTTATAATAAGAGCAGCCCTCTCAGTCTGCTTCGCAGACAGCTCTCCCAGAGGGAGAGCCATTGGCAAGCCGGGAAACTTTGAGCGGACCGCTGAAGGTCTGATATGACGCAAAAGGGAGGGCCTTGCCACAGAGGGCAGATACTTCTGGACAAATCTATTTTGTCAGTCTGCTGTGAATCCAGACAGCGGAGCACTACCATTTCCGAGACATCGTGCTTTGCTCGTCCAGTGGAAGCCTGACCGACACGCCAGAGGCTCCCCCTTTGGGGGAGCTGGCGAACGAAGTGAGACTGAGAGGGCAAGGATGCTGCCAGAGAAACATAAGCATGGCGATAACATGGTTTTGACAAGGAGCCAGTGTATCGCTGTAGGGAGGCTCTGTCGCACTGAGCTTGCCCTCTCAGGCGCTCACGCGCCAGCTCTCCCAAAGGGAGAGCCTTTTCCGAAAAGGAAAACTTCATCTAAAGGCAGGAGAAACACTATGACCGAAAAAGAACAAACCGCCCGCGAGGCGGAGCTGGCCCGGCGGGAAGCCGCTCTGGCAGCTCGTGAGGCTCAGCTGGAGCAGGAGCAGGCCAAGCTCGAAGCAGCCCGTGCAGAGGCTCCGAAGGGCCGCAAAACGTTCCTCAACAACAATGACCCCGATTTCGTCAACCCGAAAGAGAAGCTCTACGATAAGTTCCCGCTGACGGTCCACCAGATGGACATCATCATCGGGGTGCTGTTCGCCCTCATCGTCCTGTTTCTGGTGCTGGGCTTCACCCATACCAGCTTTTTCGGGCTGTTCGGCGGCTAAGCCCCCCGCAGCAGACAACAAAAAACCAGAGCCTCCGCACAAGGGCAGGAGGCTCTGGTTTTGTTTTTGGGGATGGTCCCGGGTTCAGAGCAGGTGCTTACAGCAGGACGTACTTCAGGATGAAGAGAACGGTCAGCACATACATGAGGGGGCTGATCTTCTTCTTCTTGGCCTTGCCGGTGAGCACATTGACGATGGTCCAGGAGATGACGCCGATGGCGATGCCCTCAGAGATGCTGTAGGCAGTGGGCATCGCCAGGATGGTCAGGAAGGCGGGAATGCCCTCGCTGGGGTCGGAGAAGTCGATCTTGATGGCAGAACCCATCATGTAGAAGCCCACGATGATGAGGGCCGGAGCCGTTGCAAAGGAAGGAATGGTCAGGAACAGGGGGCTGAATACCACGGCCAGCAGGAAGAGGATACCGGTGGTCATGGAGGTCAGGCCGGTGCGGCCGCCCTCGGTGACGCCGGAAGCGCTCTCGACGAAGGTGGTGGTGGTGGAAGTACCCAGCACAGCACCGGCGCAGGTGGCGATGGAGTCGGCCATCAGAGCACCCTTGATGCGGGGAAGCTTGCCCTCCTCGTCCAGCATATCGGCCTTGGAAGCAACACCGATGAGGGTGCCCAGGGTGTCGAACAGGTCAACGAAGAGGAAGGAGAACATGACGGCGAAGAAGTTCAGGATGCCCACGCCGGAGAAATCGGTCTTGAACACCTGACCAAAGGTCTTGCCCAGAGCGGAGAAGTCGAAGCTGACGAAGCTGGTGGGGATGACGGTGTACATACCGGCGTCGGGGTTCGGCACATAGATGCCGGTCAGCTCGCAGACGATGCCCAGCACCCAGGTGATGAGGATGCCGTAGAGGATGCCGCCCTTGACCTTCTTCACCAGCAGGATGGCGGTGATGGCCACGCCCAGCAGTGCGAGGATGGCGCCCACGCCCACAGAGGAGAAGGTCTCGCCCTTGAAGTGCTGGTAGGTGACGAGGGTGGAGTCGCTGTTGACGATGAGCTTTGCGTTCTGCAGGCCGACAAAGGCAACGAAGAGGCCGATGCCCACGCTGACTGCGCTCTTGAGGGTCATGGGGATGGCGTTGAAGATGCCCTCACGGACGCTGGTCAGGCTCAGCACGATGAAGATGATGCCCTCGACAAAGACGGCCATCAGGGCCAGCTGCCAGCTGTAGCCCATCGTGAGGACGACGGTATAGGCAAAGTAGGCGTTCAGGCCCATGCCGGGAGCCAGCGCGAAGGGGTAGTTGGCCAGCAGAGCCATCAGGGCAGTGCCGACGAAGGATGCCAGAGAGGTGGCGATCAGGACGGCATTTGCATCCATGCCGGAAGCGGAAAGGATGCTGGGGTTGACCGCAAGGATGTAGGCCATCGTCATGAAGGTGGTGATGCCTGCCATGACCTCGGTCTTGACGTCGGTGTGGTTTTCTTTCAGGTGAAAGATTTTTTCGAACATGAAAGTTCCTCCTGTTTGTGTGTGAAACTCCCGCCGCCCGCAAGCGGCCGGGAAAGAACAAAGACTATTGTAGCACTCCCGCCAGATGCTTGTCCACCGAAAAAATACAAAAAATTCACAATTTTGCGAAATTTGACGAATGAGTATGACTTTTCAGAGGGTACTTTTGTGAAGCATGCATGAAAATATCGATCCTTGTATTGACAAAACGCGAAACGAGTTGACATTAAAAAATGTCGGTGCTATACTATAAAAACAGAGGCTGGTCCAATGGAGCGTTGTGCTTCCGGAAGGGACTCTGAAAACAGAATCGTTGTTGGCAAACCTGATGTGAGTCAGGGACGCAAAGCCAGGAGCTTTCCGCTTTCATTTCCTGCAAGCAGAAGGTAGTTCGGCTGCAATAGCTTTCCCCGCGAGGGGGTGGCTGTTGCAGTCTTTTTTTGTGTCTATGGCTTTTTCGGGCGATTGAAGGAAAGGAAAATCATGACAGTTACTGAATCTGAAACAGGAAAAGCCCGGGAAGCTGTGAACAGGTCCGTAAAAAGTAGACAATAGACAAAAGGCCTCCTCGTGTAGGATAATAGAACTACACGAGGAGGTTTTGCTATGCCCAGAAAATATGTAAAGATCGACGTATACGGAAAAGAAATTTTAGAATTGAAACGAGAAGGTAAAACAAATCGGGAAATTGCCCAGAAGTTAGGAGTAGACAGGAAGTGCATCAGAAACTGGGTATTTCGGTTCAATAGACAGCAACGAAAGCTGGCGGCAGGTATCAAGCTGCATCCAAAAGGCAGGCCACGGAAAGATGCTCAGCCAAGAGACATTGCAGCAGAGCAAGCATATGAGATCAACCGACTGAAAATGGAGAATGAACTGCTGCGGGATTTTATGCGATCCATGGAAAGGAAGTGAAGCCGAGTTTCAAATATGCAGTCATCCATCGGCATCGTACAAAGTATGCAGTAAAAGATCTGTGTGAAATTCTTCAGGTTTCCAGAAGTGGTTACTACAAGTACGTCAAACATCTGGACCACACGGCAAAAGACTTTGATCTTGCAGAAAAGATTCGTACAAAGCAGGAATCTTGTAAAAAGACATACGGCTATCGCCGAATGAAACTCTGGCTGGACAGTGAAGGAATCACTAAGAATCCAAAGACGATTTTGAGAATCATGCACAAGTACGACCTTTTGAGCGAAATCCGTCGCAGAAAAAGATGGCGAAAAATAGGCGAGGACAAGCACAGATATGACAACTGGCTGAACCGAGAATTCAATGCCGAGCATCCAAATCAGAAATGGGTTACCGATATTTCTTACATTCAAACTCAGGAAGGGGTTCTTTACCTATCCATGATTCGTGATTTATATGATAGAAGCATTGTTGCTTACAGGACTGGAACCAGTCAGACAATCAATCTTGTATTGGACACCATTCATCTTGCAATGAAGTCTGTGAAAACAGAAAGTCGCCGGGAGTTGCACCTCCACAGCGACCAAGGGTTCCAATACACCTCACAAGCATATTTCGACCTGACTAAAGAATACGGCATTTTGCCGTCTATGTCAAGGCGTGGAAACTGCTATGACAATGCGTTGGCTGAAAACTTTTTCGGAATCCTCAAAACCGAGTGCATCTACCGACACAAGCCGGAAACTTTTGAGAAAGCCAACAAAATGATTGATGATTACATTTACTTCTACAACCACGAACGCATTCAACTAAAAACCGGACTGTCTCCGCTTTCGCTTCGTCAGTCCGGTTAAGGCACACCCTACACAGGGCGCTTTTTATTCATGTCTACTAATCTTGGGGCGGTTCACTGTGATGACACGGCCTCCCGGGCTTTTTATACATTATAGCAGTTTGCGTTTTTAATGCACAAGCAACATCCGCAAACTGCATATCACAAAGATGCCGTTTTGACCGGCACTATTTTTGAAAATTGCGATAAAAGAAAAAGAAATGGAAAAAGAGGTTGACAAATCCAGAAACCTATGATAAACTAAGCAAGTCGTCCGGCAACGGATACAAAAAGAATACGGGCGTGTTCCCGAGTGGCCAATGGGGACAGACTGTAAATCTGCTGCTTTTCAGCTTCGGTGGTTCGAATCCACCCGCGCCCATGAAAAAACCGCTGGTGTAGAGATACACTGGCGGTTTTCTTTTGCGCAAATGTCAGACTCACATAGGCGGGTGGATGAGAACAGCTGCGGCCCACCGCTATACGTCCCGCCGGGCAAAAACAGCCGCCGCACGGAAAGCTCCATGCGGCGGCTGCTCTCATTTTGTTGAATCTTCAGGAAAAATTACTTCACGTACTCGACGGTGTACTCGAAGCCGTACTCTTCCTGCAGCTTCTTGACGGCAGGCTCGCAGTCCTCGATGAAGGTGGGAGCGTAGACGGAAGCGCCGTTGTGGGCCTTCTTGTAGTCCTCAACGATCTGCTGCAGCTTTGCCCAGCCCTCGTTGGCCTTTGCCTGGTCAACGCTGTCGGGGAAGTTGATGATGAATTCGCGGTGAGAAGGGATACGAGCTTTCATAATAGAATCTCCTTATGAAAAAAATATGATTTCGAATTTATACAGAAACAGGAAAATGCCCTGAATCTTACAGTTGGTAAACAGTCCGGGCGTTCTGCGCCGTCTGGCGGAAGACTTCCTCCGGGCGGATGCCCTTGACGCTGGCGGCATACTCGCCGACGTACCGGATGAGGGAGCTGTCGCAGCGGATGCCGCGCACCGGCTCCGGGGCCATGTAGGGGCAGTCCGTCTCGAGGACGATCTGCTCCAAAGGCAGAGCCGCAATGGCCTTTGCCGCCCGCTTGGCACCCTTGAAGGTGCAGGCGCCGCCGAAGCCGAAATACAGCCCCTGCCGGGCCAGCCACAGGGCGTCGTCCGCACTGCCGGAATAGCAGTGGACGATGCCCTTGGGACGGTACTTTTTCAGCAGGGCGTAGACGTCGGCGTGGGCGTTTCGGTCGTGGACGATGATGGGCTTGTCCAGCTCAAGCGCAAGGCGGATCTCCGCCTCAAACAGCGCCAGCTGTGCGTCCTTCGGCACAGGCCAGTGGTAGTCCAGCCCGCACTCGCCCACAGCGACCACTTTCGGGTCGTCGTAATAGGGGGCAAGGGCTTTCATCTCAGCGGCCCAGTCGCCGCCAAAGACCGAGACGGTGGGGGCAGGGCCTTCCTCGCCGCAGTCCTCGGGGGCCAGCAGGCTCTCGGGATGGATGCCGATGGCGGCATACACCCACGGATAGCGGTGGGCCAGCTCCAGCACCCGGGGCGCGTCCCCCGAGTGGGTGGCCTGCTCGCAGACGCCGACCACACCCTTTTCGGGCAGGCTGTCCAGCAGAGCGAAGCGGTCAGCATCGAAGGCGTGGGCGCTGTAGTGGGCATGGGTGTCGAAGATCGGGCCGGTCATTGCTCCTCCTTTTTGGCGGGGGCTTTGTTCACCAGCCAGATGCCGACGCAGACGAACACCAGTGCGGCCAGATACTGCCAGCGGAACAGCGGTTCGCCGTTGAGCACAGCGCTCAGCAGCACGTTGACCACCGGGTTCACGAAGCCGAAGATGGCAATGCGGCTGACGGGGTTGTTCTTCATCAGCAAGGCCCAGAGCAGATAGCCGGCGCCGCAGATGAAGGCCAGATACAGCAGCACCAGAATGCCCAGCGGCGTCACACGGCCCAGACGCCCGCCGAGAGCCGTACCCAGCACGAAGAGTGCTGCGCCGCCCACGAACAGGTTCAGGAAGCAGACCGCGAAGCTGTCCGCCTTTTTGGTGACGGACTTGTTCCACGGGCCGGACAGGGTGAAGACCACCGTTGCAAACAGCATACAGAAGACGCCCCAGCCGCTGCCGCTGCCGTGGTTGCCCAGTGTGCCGATGAGCACGCCCGCAAAGCCGACGGCGCAGCCCAGGGTCTTTGCCGGGGTCATCCGATCGGCATTGCCGTAGATGAAGTGGGCAAAGATGGCGCCCAGAAAGCTCTGGGTGCTGTTCAGGATGCTGCCGAACGCACCGGTGAGCATCGCCACGGCGATGTAGTAGAAGGCGTACTGGATCGTGGTCTGCCACAGGCCCAGTACACAGCACTCGGCAAAGACTTTCCCTTTCGGGAAGGTGGGCATCCGGCTCTGGAGCAGGGTGCTGCCCAGCAGGACGAGCAGACTGCCCAGCATGAACCTTACACCGGCAAAGCAGAAGATGGACGCGGTGTTGGACGGATCGATCTCAAAGAGGCGGTAGCCCATCTTGATGAAGGGGAACGCACAGCCCCACAGCACATTGCAGAAGATGGCCAGCAGCACCGCAAACAGCGGTGTGCCGAAAATTTTATCCAGCTTCTCGGCGCGGGAAGGAGTCATGTTGTTCTCCATCGCTCAGTGGATGCGGGCACCCACGGGGGTGTCGTCGCTGTAGAAGGGGATGGAGCAGCCGCCGTCGGCAGTGTCGGCGGCGAAGATCATGCCCTCGCTGACATACTTGCCCTTCATCATCGGGCGGGGTGCCAGATTGCAGACGATGCCGAGCTTCTTGCCGATGAGGTCTTCCGGCTTGAACCACTTGGCGATGCCGGACAGGATGCAGCGCTCACGCTCGCCGTCAAAGACGGTCAGGTGGAGCAGCTTTTTGCTCTCCTTCAGGTTCTCGCAGGCGCGGACCTCGGCCACCCGCAGCTCCACCTTGCAGAAGTCGTCATAGGAGATCTCTGCCTCGTGGGTGAAGTCCACATTGCTCTCCTCAGCGGGAGCGGCGGCCTTCTTCTCCGCCTCTTCCTTGGCCTTCTTAGCGGCCTCGGCAGCGGCCTTCCGCTTCTCGTCCTCTTCCTTCAGGTGGGCGATCTCCTTTGCCACGTCGATGCGGGGGAACAGCGCCTCGCCCTTGTGGACGGTGTAGCTCTCCTGTGCGCCGTAAGCGGCCTTCTCCACATCGATGGCGGAAGCGTCCAGACCCAGCTGCTCCATCATCTTGGGAGCGGTGGAGGGCAGATAAGCGTTCAGCAGGATGCCGCAGACGCGCAGAGCCTCGCACAGGTGGTACAGCACGCTCTCAAGGCGCTCCTTGTTGGCCTCATCCTTGGCCAGAGCCCAGGGGGCGGTCTCGTCGATATACTTGTTGGCGCGCTGGATGACGGCGAAGATCTCCATCAGAGCCTGCGGGATGGTCAGGTTGTCCATGTCTGCCGTGACCTTGCCCAGCAGCTCGCTGGTCATGGTCTCCAGCTCGGTGTCGATGGCCTCGGTGCCGGCGGTCTTGTGGACAGTGCCGCCGAAGTACTTCTCACACATGGCGACGGTGCGGCTCAGCAGGTTGCCAAGGTCGTTTGCAAGGTCGCTGTTGATGCGGTTGATGAGGGCCTCGTTGGTGAACATACCGTCGTTGCCGAAGGGGATCTCACGCAGCAGGAAGTAGCGGATGGCGTCCACGCCGTAGCGGTCGCAGAGGATGACGGGGTCAACGACATTGCCCACGGACTTGGACATCTTGCCGCCGTTCATCAGCAGCCAGCCGTGGCCGAACACCCGCTTGGGCAGCGGCAGGTCGAGGGCCATCAGCATGGCGGGCCACAGGATGGTGTGGAAGCGGAGGATCTCCTTGCCCACCATGTGCAGGTCTGCGGGCCAGAACTTGCTGTACTCGTCGTACTTCTCGTTGCCGTAGCCCAGAGCGGAGATATAGTTGCTCAGTGCATCGACCCAGACGTACATGGTGTGCTTGGTATCGAAAGGCACGGGGATGCCCCACTTGACGGAGGTGCGGGAGACACAGGTGTCCTGCAGGCCCTGCTTGATGAAGGCGATCATCTCGTTCTTGCGGCTCTCGGGCTGGATGAACTGGGGGTTCTCCTCGTAGAGCTTGAGCAGACGGTCGGCGTACTTGCCGGTCTTGAAGAAGTAGGCTTCCTCGTGGGCATCGTAGACCTCGCGGCCGCACTCAGGGCATTTGCCGTCCACCAGCTGGCTGTCGGTCCAGAAGCTCTCGCAGGGCTTGCAGTAGTGGCCGGTGTACTCGCCCTTATAGATGTCGCCCTGCTCATAGAGCTTGGTGAAGATCTTCTGGCAGGACTCCATGTGGTAGTCATCGGTGGTGCGGATGAAGCGGTCGTAGCTGATGTCCATCAGCTTCCACAGGTCTTTGACGGTGGCGACGATCTTATCCACGTACTCCTTGGGGGTCACGCCTGCGTCGGCGGCCTTGTCCTGGATCTTCTGGCCGTGCTCGTCGGTGCCGGTCAGGAACATGACGTCATAGCCCTGCATCCGCTTGAAGCGCGCCAGTGCGTCGCAGGCCACGGTGGTGTAGCTGTGGCCGATGTGCAGCTTGTCGCTGGGATAATAAATCGGTGTGGTGATGTAGAATGTCTTGTGCTCGCTCATGAAAACGATTCTTCCTTTCTTTTGGCGCTAACAGCGAAAAACGCCCCCGCCCTGCCGGCTGTGCCGGACAAGGACGAGAGCGTGTAACTTCCGTGGTACCACCTTGTTTCGCCGCACCCTTGCAGACGCGGCCTTGCGCCGGAACCTCCGGCGAGCGCAGTAACGGGCGCACCCGTCGCAGGCTAAACGCTTCGCCCGCGCGGCTCAGAGACCATGTTCCGCTCCGCGCGGCCTGCCCGGTTCCATCCTTCGGGCTTTCTGTCAGGCGCAGACGAGGCGTACTCTTCTCTTCACAGCCAATTTACATTATTACATCTAATATACGCAAAATCGGTGGGTTTGTCAATATTAAACCTCGTAATCCAGGCAGACGCGGCTCTTATAGTAGGGCCGCACCCTGCTGTCGGCGACGGCCACATGAGCCGGGTGCTTGGAGTAGCCCTTGAGCGCCTCGGCAGACGCAAAGGTGGTGTCCAGCATCAAATCGGCGTTGGAAGAGGGGAGGCCGTTGATGTTGACGTGGACCTCCACGAGGCCCGGGATCTGACCGGCCAGACCCTCGAGGCCCGCTTTGATGCCGGCCTTGATGTCTGCCTTTTCGGCGTCGGAATATTCGTCCTTGAGCTGCCAGAGAATGATGTGCTTTACCATGATAAATTCCTCCTGTTGTTGGCCGAAATACTTGCTGCCCTTATTGTAACATCTGCACAAAAACTGTGCAAGAGCTTTTATTTGCCTACGCAGCGGCGGGATGGTATAATAAAAGGTAAGAACGGAGAGGTTGTGCGAAGGAGAACCTGCTCCGAAAGGCAAGATATTTTTGGTGGACTGCGGGCCGCGCCGACCAGCGCCCCGCAAGACTGTGAGGAACATCGGATGAAAAAACATTTAGCCCATCTTGCTGCCGCCCTGGCAGTGACACTGCTCTTCGGCGCTGCGGCCGGCCCTCTGAGTGCGGCTGCGGCGGCACCCACGGCGGCGATACTGGACGAAGAAAATACTGCGGCGGCAGAGAGCCGCCTGAACCAGAGCTGGCTGGACATGAAGATCGAGTACAACGACCTGCACCCGGTCTATCAGCTCTATCTGTCCAGCGCCGCCTTCGACGACTGGGTGTACCAGTGGTACAGCACCAATCCCGCTGTGGCGACGGTGGACCGCAACGGCCTCGTAACGGCCCAGCAGCCCGGCAAGGCCACCATCGTGGCCAACACCTACACCACCACCCTGCGGTGTGACGTAACGGTGGTGTCCAACGTGGGCCGGGTGACCCTGAACCAGGAGCGGCTGTATCTGGAGAGCATCGGCGGCACGGCGGCCCTGAGAGCTTCCGTAGCCGTGGAGAACGGTGACGCGGTACCCATCACCTGGACGACCAGCAACCCTGCCGCCGCCACTGTAGACCCCTTTGGGCTGGTAACGGCGGTGGGGGACGGGAAGGCTCTGATCACCGCCACCACCCCGGACGGCCACAGCGCCTGCTGCAATGTCTACTGCGGCACACAGGTGGCGATCCAGGAACAGATCGAGGCCGATGAGGTAAAGATCGCCCTCGGCGTCCTTGGCGGTTTCGCCGTCCTCGTGGGTGCGCTGGCGCTGGCAACCTCCGGCAGCTGAAAAACAACATCAGAATAAAAGCAGCACGCACCCGGAAAAGCCGGAAATGCGTGCCTGCTTTGTGATCCTCTTACAGCTGCGCTACTGTGGTAAAACATCTTGCGATGTTCCAAATATTTGATGTAATATCGTCTTAAATTGGAACTCCGCAAGGTTTGCGGTGTTCGGGTCATTTGCGGTGTTCCAACTCCGCACGAGAGTCGAACTCCGCAAAGCGTGCGATGTTCGATTCTGAACGTAATATCGAGCAAAAAGTGGAACTCCGCAAGATAACCTGCGGGTCTCAGAGGCTTACACGCCCGAAGCGCCGTAGTTTGCCAGCACGCGGGCGGAGGGGTCGTTGACGTTGCAGCCCGGCCATGCCTTGTTGGGCATCCAGAAGTCCACGATGGTGCGGCTCTGGTCGTGGTAGTATTTCTCGAAAATTTCGCGGTAGAACAGGCTCTCCTTGGTAAACGGCATACAGTGGGCGGAGTAGTTTGCCCGGCGGAGCTGGAATTCCTCGTCGGTGTAGAGGCTCTCGGCGTACTCCTTGATGTCGTCCACCATGCTGTGGCCCACGGCGTCGGAGAAAGCGGCCTTTTCGCGCCACAGGATCTCCGGCGGCAGCCAGTCGCCCTCGAACGCCTTGCGCAGCAGGTATTTGCCCTTGCCGTAGCTGTTCAGCTTCTTTTCGGGGTCGATGGCCATGACGTACCGCACAAAGTCCAGATCACCGAACGGCACGCGGGCCTCGATGCTGTTGGCGGAGATGCAGCGGTCGGCGCGCAGGACGTCGTACATATACAGCTCGCGGATGCGCTTCTGGCTTTCCTGCTGGAATGCGTCTGCGGTGGGGGCGTAGTCGGTGTACTTGTAGCCAAACAGCTCGTCGGAGATCTCACCGGTCAGCAGCACGCGGACGTCGGTCTGCTCGTGGATGGCCTTGCACAGCAGGTACATCCCCATGCTGGCCCGGATGGTGGTGATGTCCCAGGTGCCCAGCAGACGGATGACCTCTTCGAGGCTGCTGATGACCATATCCCGGTTGATGATGATCTCGTGATGCTCGCTGCCCAGATACTCGGCGGTCTGACGGGCATATTTCAGGTCGATGGCGTCGGTATCCATGCCGATGGCAAAGGTGCGGATGGGCTTGCCCAGCTTCTTGGCGGCGATGGAGCAGACCAGCGAGGAGTCGAGGCCGCCCGACAGCAGGAAGCCCACGGGTGCGTCGGCGTCCAGACGCTTTTCCACGCCTGCAATGAGCTTTTCGCGGATGTTGGTCAGGATGGTGTCCATCTCGTCCTGCATGGGGGCGGGAACGTCGGCGATGTCCTCGTAGCGGACAAAGCGGCCGTCGCAGTAGTAGCTGCCGATGGGGAAGGGGCGGATGTCATCGCACCAGCCGATGAGGTTCTGCATCTCAGAGGCAAATGCGATCTTGTGGCTGGACTTGGAGTAGCCGTAGAACAGCGGACGGATGCCGATGGGGTCGCGGGCTGCGATGAGGCGGTCCTTGCGGGAATCGTACAGGAGGAGCGCGAATTCGGCGTCCATGTGGCGGAACATATCGAGGCCGTATTCATAGTAGAGCGGCAGCAAAATCTCGCAGTCGCAGTCGGAGGTGAACTTGTAGCCCCGGCGCTTCAAGATCTCTTTCTCGAAGCGGAAGCCGTAGAGCTCGCCGTTGCAGACCACGCAGTCGGCCCCGCGGTAGAAGGGCTGCATCCCCTCCGGCGTCAGGCCCATGATGGCGAGGCGCCCGAAGCCCATCAGGCCGAAAGGCCCTTCCACCACACGCTGGTCGTCCGGCCCGCGCGAGACGGTGCGCATCAGGTATTCTTTGAACTTGTCGGCACTCATATCATGCCCGGTATAGCCTATCACACAGCACATATTTCTTACCCCTCTTGTGTTGGACCGCTCCGGTGTATCCGCGAGGCTTTCCCTTCCTCGCTTTTGGGGGAGCGGCAAATAAAAAAATACGGCAGCAAACATCCTTTTTGCTAGGACGAATGCTGCCGTATCCGTGGTGCCACCTAAATTACCGGCACAGCGTGCCAGTCACTTTGTACGCTCTCCCCGTTGAAAGCACTGCCGCGATAACGAGCGGCGCACGTCTGCCCCTACTGCCCGCAATGCCACAGCATCCGGGGGTTCAGGGGGAAGCTCACGGGGGTTCGTTCAGGCCCGGCCATCTGCGCGGCTCACACCTGCCCGCACTCTCTGGAAGAGGGCGCTCAGGGCCTTACTTTTCCCGTTCATCGCTTTTTATGCAGAAATTGTATCACTGCTTTTTGTCCGTGTCAACATCTGCGCAGCAATTTTTACAGGTTTGTGCAGCCTGCCCGTCTTCGGCCTCATTTGCAGCGCAGCTGCGGCACAAACCGTACAAAACGCTGCCCTCGCACTGCAGTGTGAAGCCGTGCTCTGCCATCAGGTGGGCGCGCACCTCGTCCATGAAGTGGCAGTCCAGATGATAGATGCGCCCGCACCGCACGCACTTGAGGTGCAGGTGCTCCCGGCAGTGACGGCCCTCGTCCACATACTGGAACACGGCCTTTTCGCCCTTGTCGGCGACGTATTTCATCACCCGCTGCTCTCCGGCCAGCTTGTCCAGATAGCGGTAGACGGTGGTGGGGTTGGGGCTGGCGCCCTCGGCCTCGAGGTGCTCGAGGATATTGGACGCGCTGACCGCGTGCTGGCGGTTGCGGATGAGATAATCCAGGATGAGCTGGCGGGTCTTGGTGTTGTAGCCGTCGCTTCGTGCCATGATGCTGATACCTTCTTTCTGTCTGTAGTGTACCACATTTTATCTTTCGATGCAAAACAACAGCCAAATGCTGGCAACAAGCACAAAAACCGTTGTGGAATATGTGCAAAAATGAGTCAAGATATTTGGCCAAAACGGAAATCAAGCCAAACTTCAGCAGAAACTCTTGTAAAAAATATCCTATTGTGTGATAATGAAATCGAGGTGATAGTTGGATGGTTTTAGGGATACAAGCAGAAGACGAAACATCCGACCGGAGAGAGACTGAAGAAAAGGAAGAAGAAGATGAAAGAGACGGAAGCACAGGCAAAGCTGAGCCTGAAATTACAGGCGTATCAGTACCTGAAAACCAAGATCCTGAACTGTGAGTACCGCCCCAACGAGTTTCTGAACGAGCAGAAGCTCTGCGCCGAGATGGGCAACATCAGCCGCACCCCCATGCGGGATGCGCTGGGCCGTCTGGAACAGGAAGGGCTCATCACCATCCTGCCCAAGAAGGGCCTGATGGTGGCGGGCATCACCGAGGAGGACGTACACAGCATGTTCGAGATGCGCCTGCTGGTGGAGCCTTATGCGCTGCGCACCTACGGCGCGGACATCCCCCGGGAGAAGCTGGAACACTTTGTGCGGATGATGCACGAGCCGGACCTCATCGACGACTTCTGCAAGGTGGACGACGACTTCCACGAGCTGCTGATGAGCACTCTGCCCAACAAGTATCTCCGCTCGGCCTATGACCGCATCACCGGCCTGAACACCCGTTTCCGCATCATGACCGGCAAGGTGAGCATGATCAACCGGGAGCAGACCTGCGAAGAGCATCTGGAGATCCTGGAGCCTGCCCTGAGGGGGGATTTCAACACCGCCGCCGATGCCCTGCAGAAGCATCTGGAGATCGCCCGGGACAAAGCCGAGGGGGTCATCAAGGTCATCCGGCTGTGGTGAGAAGATGACAACAAAAGGCCTCTCTGTGTCGAAGGGTGCGGGGAGGCCTTTTTTCACACAGGAAGGGAAAATGGCTAAAAACGATCCCCCGGAACCGATAGAATGGGGACAGTTCAAATGCGAGGTCTGACAAAATGCAAAACAACACACTTTCCCGCCCGGGCCTTTCCCTCAGCGGCACGGCCCTGAAACGCATTGCCTGCCTGTCGATGCTGCTGGACCACATCGGCGCGTCCCTGCTCGAGAACGGCCTGTTCAAGCAGGAATCGTTCTGGCCGGGGGGTGTTCAGCTGGACGACGTTCTGCGGCTGGCGGGGCGGCTGGCCTTTCCCATCTACTGCTTTCTGCTGGTGGAGGGCTTTCTCCACACCCACGATTTCAAAAAATACTCCCTGCGGATGCTGGGCTTCGCCCTCATCAGCGAGTGGCCCTTCGACTGGGCCTTCTTCTCGGGCGTCTACTGGGGGCATCAGAATGTCTATTTCACCCTCCTGCTGGGGCTGCTGGCCATGAAGGCTCTGGATACATACCGGACGCCGGAGGGGATGCCGGTGCTGAAAGGCATCCTCGGGGTGGCAGCCTGCTTCCTCGCGGCGGCGCTGCTCCATTGTGACTACGACGTGCTGGGGCTGACCCTCATCCTCGCCCTCTACATGACCCGGAAGGACAAAAGAGCGCAGTGCATCGCGGGCGCGGTGTTCTCCCTCTTCGAGCCGGTGGCACCGCTGGCGTTCGGGCTGGTCTGGCTCTACAGCGGCGAGCGGGGCGGCAGCTCCAAACTCGAGCAGTGGGCGTTCTACTGGTTCTACCCGGCCCATATTTTCATCCTCGGCATCCTTACAAACCTCCTGCTTTTCCGATAAGCAAGAAGCCGTTTTCATAAGCATTGCACACCGCTTGAACGGTCTTTTTGCTCACAGACTGCGTTGCTTTCCCTTGCAATCCGCCAGGATTGCTGCGGAAAATCGCCTTGTCTGTGGGCAGAAATTCTCGTCATTCGGCGCACCCTGCTTACGAAAACAGCTTCTAACCGAAAATTATAAAAATATGACACAAAATTGCAACATGAAATGAGGGAAACTGGCAAAAAGTGTGATATAATAAACGATAGGATAGCAAAAATGCATCAGGAGGTTCTACCAATGAAGATCATTCGTGCAAAAGACTACAAGGATATGTCCCGCAAGGCGGCAAACATCATCTCCGCGCAGGTCATCATGAAACCGAACTGTGTGCTGGGTCTGGCGACCGGAGGCACCCCTGTGGGCGCTTACGCACAGCTGGTGGAGTGGTATAACAAGGGCGACCTCGACTTCTCCGAAGTGACCACCGTCAACCTCGACGAGTACCGCGGCCTGCCCAAAGAGCATCCCGAAAGCTATTGGAGCTTCATGCACAAGAACCTGTTCGACCATGTGAACATCCGCCCCGAAGCCATCCATCTGCCCGACGGCACCAACCCCGACGCGGCCGACGCCTGCGCCAAGTACAACGACATCATCCACAGCGTGGGCGGCATCGACCTGCAGCTGCTGGGCCTCGGCCCCAACGGCCACATCGGCTTCAACGAGCCGGGTGAGGCATTCGAGCTGGAGACCCACTGCGTGGACCTGACCCCCGCCACCATCGAGGCCAACAAGCGCTTCTTTGACGGCAACGAGGACCTTGTGCCGAAGCAGGCCTACACCATGGGCATCAAGACCATCATGCAGGCCCGCAAGGTGCTGGTGGTGGCCAACGGTCTGGCAAAGGCCAAGGCCGTCAAGGCTGTCGTTTCCGGCCCCGTCACCCCCGAATGCCCGGGCTCCATCCTGCAGATGCACCCCGACTGCATCCTCGTGGCCGATGAAGAGGCCCTGAGCCTGCTGTAAGGCCCGGAGGAACGCATGGACGAAAACGAAAAGAAAGAGCCGGAGACGGCACAGGAACCGCCCAGACCCGAGGACTACAGCCGTTACATGGGGACCCTGAACCGCATCTACCGCCGGAGCAATAACCCGCAGCGCAAAAAGCTGGGAGACGGCATCGGTTCGCTGAAAAAGAGGCAGCAGCCTGCCGCCCCTGCGCCGGAGCCGGGCAAAAAAGACCGCAGCTTCCTTGCTGTGGCGGGCGGAGCCATCGTCCTGATGGCGATCCTGTATTTTATCAAGCTCTTATAAATAAAAAGGGCCGCTGTGCAGCTGCACGGCGGTCCTTTTGCATTGCTGTAAGACTCAGACGTTCTCGGTCAGGAACTTCTCGACAGCCTCAATGGCAGCTGCCTCGTCTTCGCCCTCGGCGGTGACGGTGACGGTCTCGCCCTGACGGATGCCCATGCCCATCACGGCCATCAGCTTGCGCATATCGCAGGTCTTGCCGTTCTTCTCGATGGTGATGGCGCTGGCATACTGCTTGGCCAGCTTGACCAGCAGGCCGGCGGGACGTGCGTGGACGCCGAGTTCATCTTTGATGGTATACTGGAACTGTTTCATGGCTCATAGTCTCCTTGTCGGATAAAAGGGGGATTCGGGTCGTTCAAAAAATCAGACAGCGCTCTCGTAGTCCAGCATGAACTGCACGATGCCGTCCATGGCCAGCTCGCGCGGGTCGAGCTTCAGCTTGCCCTCGCGGATCTTTGCGTAGCTGATGGGCATATACTGGTGGAGCATATTCATCGGGATGGGGTACTCGCGGAGATTGTCGAACAGCTTGTTCATGGCGGCCACCACCTCGGGCTGACCGATGTAGTAGCGGGCGCGGTCGGAGTAGCTGTACTTGCGGCACTGTGCCAGATGCTTCTCGTCGCCGTGATAGTGCTTCTCCCAGTTTGCGGGGGAGGCCAGCATGACGGCGTCCAGCGTCTCGATGAAGCTGGCGCGCTTTTCCTCGGGGACAAGCTCCTTCTCCATCATGCTCAGGGAGAACAGGGCCTCACGCAGGCCGTAGGTCAGGGCCGGGCCGACCTTGAGGATGGCGATGCCGTCAGTGACCATGTTGTACAGGTCGGCGGCGGTCTGGTAGTCGGTGGAGTGGCCCTCGAAGCAGATGTCCGGGAACTCCTTCAGGGCTGCGCAGAGGTCCACAGCGGCGGCAGGGTCATAGTCGAACACCTGCTCGTCGCCGAACTCGACGCCGGGCTGGACGACCACAGCGATGACATCCTTCATGCCGTCGCCCACGCCCTCTTCGGTCCAGACGCGCTGGTAGGTGGAGACGGTGTCGCGGAAAGCATCGGGTCTGGTGACAGCCAGCGTGTCCTCAGCCTCGGTAGCACCGCCGGGGATGGGCACTTCGCTGCCGATGACGAAGACGGGACGCATTGCATCGGGCTTCTCGGCCTTCAGCTCTTCGTAGCCCTTCATAGCTGCCTTGTACAGCTGCGCGCCGCGGCGTGCGATGATCTCGGTCTTGAGCAGGCCGGGAGCGTCGTCAGCCACCTTCATGCTGGTGTCGAGGTGGATCTTGGTAAAGCCTGCGCGGGCGTACTGGTAGACCAGCTCGACCGAGTTCTTCATGGCCTCGGCCTCGGGCAGCTTCTGCCAGGTCAGGGGGCCGAGGTGGTCGCCTGCCAGGATCATCATGTTCTCGGGCAGGTCGATGTCTTTGGCCATTTTCAGGACCATCTGGTAGAAGTCGGCGGGCTTCATGCCGGTGTAGCCGCCAAACTGGTTGACCTGGTTGGCGGTGGCTTCAATCAGGACGGGGATGTTGCGCTCCTTGGCGCGGCGCAGCGCGATCTCAATGACCAGCTCGTTGGCGCTGCAATAAGAGGGGATGCCGCAGCGGATGCCCTGGCGGCGCTTGTCCATCATTTCCTGAAGCGGGTGTTTCATGTTCGCTATCTCCTTCGTGCTTGCTTGGGTGGATGCATTGAATCAAAGCTTGGGCTGGCCCATGCAGTAGGTCTGCAGGACGTCGTAGTTGTCCTCCAGCACCACGAGGTCGGCGTCCTTGCCCACCTGGATGGAGCCCTTGCGGTCGTCCAGATGCAGGCACCTGGCCGGGTTGATGGTGCAGGAGTTCAGAGCGTAGTTGAAGGGGACCAGAGCCTCTTCCACGAGGATGCGCAGGCCCTTGTTGATGTTCAGGGTGGAGCCTGCCAGACCGCCGGTGGCCGTCAGATGGGCGCTGCCGTCGGGGTAGATGAGGATCTCGTTGCCGCCGAACAGGTACTTGCTGCCCACGGGCGTACCCTTGGCCATCAGGGCGTCGGAGATCATGATGGCGTAGTCGGGACCCTTGCTCATGAAGTAGTTGTTCAGGGCGGCGGGGGTGGAGTGGCAGCCGTCACAGATGATCTCGCCGTACATGGTGCGGATGCGGTAAGCTGCGCCCACCAGACCGTTGGCACGGTGGTTGAAGGGCGACATACCGTTATAAACGTGGGTCATGGAGCGCGCACCGTTGGCGCAGGCCATGACAGCCTGCTCGTAAGTCGCGCCGCTGTGGCCGATGCTGACCACCACGCCGTGGGCCGTCAGATAGCGGGTGAGGGCGAAGTCCTCGTCATGCTCCGTTGCCAGCGTGACATAGCGGATGTGGCCCCGGGCCGCTTTCTGGTAGTGCTCGAACTGCTCGATGGTGGGTTTGACGATGTACTGGTCAGGCTGTGCGCCCTTGTACTTCATGTCGAGATAGGGGCCTTCGAAGTGGATGCCCAGGATCTCTGCGCCGTCGTAGCCGCTCTCCATGACATTGGCCACGTTGGTGACAGCGTTGGTCAGCACCTCCACGCTCTGGGTGATGGTGGTGGCGAGGAAGCTGGTGACGCCCTCCGAGACGATGTGCTCTGCCCAGTAGCGCAGGCCGTCCTCGTTGGCGTCGTTGGTGTCGAACTCGTAGGCGCCGTGGCAGTGGATGTCCATAAAGCCGGGGACGATGCGCTTGTCACCGTAATCGTCGTCCACATCCTTGGCGCCGTAGGGCAGGATGGCGGTGATCCTGCTGTCATTCACCTCAATGGCAGCAGGGACGAACTGGTCTGCCAGCCAGACCTTTTTGCTTTGTATTACCATTTTAGATACCCTCCTTCTGGGGCCGATAGCTTGACTTCATTATACCGCACGGCTTCGGAAAAATATTTATAATTTTCAATCGATTTGTTATTCGTTTCGGCAAAAAGAGATAAAAATGATGGAGAAAACGGCCTGACAGGCCGCTGCGCGGAGGCTGGTTTGTCTTTTTCAACCAAAAAGTTATGGCTTTCAGTTACCCCCTTGTTTTCGGCGGTTTGGTTGTGATATAACAAACAAAAGAGAGCGGAACAACTCTGCTATGGGATTATCAGAAAAAAGTTTTACCGTGTCCATTAGGAGGTAGATTTAGGATGAGCATTTTTAATCTGACCGAGGAGAAGATGAAGGGGACGTCTTCCACCTTTACGGCCCATGAGATCTATCAGCAGCCTGCCACCTGGCGCAAGACCTGCGCACAGCTCGCTGCCTGCAAGGATGAGCTTCAGGCTTTTATCGATCAGGTCGTCAAGCAGGATGATTTCGACATCGTCCTCACCGGTGCCGGCACCAGCGAGTTCGTCGGCAACTCCCTGTTCCAGGCCCTGAACCCCAAGTACGACTTCAAGGTCAAGTCCTACGCTTCTACCGACCTCGTGCCTTCTCCCGAGAACTTCCTCTCCCGCACCAAGCCCACCCTGCTGGTGAACTTTGGCCGTTCGGGCAACTCCCCCGAGTCTCTGGGCAATGTGGAGGCCGCTGAGGTCGTCTGCCAGAACCTGTATCACCTGTTTGTGACCTGCAACCACGAGGGTACCCTGTCCAAGATGGCAAACACCCGTCACAACTGCTTCGCCATCAATCTGACCCCCGAGACCCACGACCAGTCCTTCGCCATGACCTCCAGCTACAGCAATATGTATCTGGCCACCTATCTGGCCTTCAACCTCGACAAGCTGGACGAGATCACCGCCGAGGTGGAGAAGCTGGCCGTCGCCGGTCAGCGCTTCCTCGATGACCAGTTCGGCCTGGCACAGAAGATCGTGGACGAGTTCGATTACAACCGCATCGTCTATCTGGGCAACATCGGCCTGAAGGGCGTCGCTCAGGAGTCCGCTCTGAAGACCCTCGAGCTGACCGCCGGCAAGGTGGCCACCATGTACGACTCCGAGCTGGGCTTCCGCCACGGCCCCAAGTCCATCATCGACGACAACACCCTGACCGTCGCTTACCTGAGCGATGACGAGTACCGCCGCCGCTACGAGCTGGATCTGGTCAAGGAGATGGCACACCAGCGCAAGGGCAACAAGATCGCCGTCGTCTACAACCACGACTGCGAGGGCATCGAGGAGCTGGCCGACTATCCTGTCCAGATCAAGGTCGGCGCCGACATGGAGAACGTCCTGCTGGGTCTGGACTTCATCCTGTTCGCACAGACCATCGCTCTGATGAAGTCCCTGTCTCTGGGCATCACCCCGGATAACCCCTGCCCCACCGGCGAGGTGAACCGCGTGGTCAAGGGCGTCACCCTGTACCCCTACACGCTGAAATAATCAAAACAACGTCATAAATTCAGGAGGGCAACGAGTATGATCGGTTTGGTAGTTACCGGCCACGGCCATTTTGCAGACGGTATCCACACCTCTGCGCAGATGATCGCGGGCGAAAATGATTATGTCCGCTACATCAACTTTGAAGAGGGGATGACTCCCGAGCAGCTGGCCGAGAAGTTCAACGCCGCTTTTGACGAGTTCAAGAGCTGCGACGGCGTCGTGGTGCTGTCCGACCTGCCCGGCGGCTCTCCCTTCAAGACTGCTGTGGAGTGCATGTATGCACGCCCGGAGCAGAAGATCGAGGTCATCGCAGGCACCAACCTGCCCATGATCGTCACCGCCGTGACCATGCTGGACATGGAGGACGATCCCCGCTCGCTGGCAGACGAGCTTATCGAAACCGGCAGGGACTGCATCGCTCTGTTTGAGCTGGAGGCTGCCGGTGCCGAGACCGAATCTGAAGAAAGTGACGGAATCTGATTTATGACGATCAACTGGGAAGTTATCATCTGGACCTGCATCACGCTGGCCGTGCTCATGAGCGTCATCGGCCTCATCCTCTACGCCATCTCGGCCAAGAACGTGCGCAGCAAGCGCAAGGAGCTGGGTGAGGTACACACGGAGCTGAAAGTCGGCTCCCGCATCATGTTCGCGGGCGGCGTCTACGGCAAGGTGGTCGGCATCGACGACGAGGACACCCTCCGCGTGGAGGTGGCCCCCAAGGTCGTCATCACCATCTCCCGCTACGCAGTCCAGAGCCTGCTGAAATAAGGCGGCATTCCTCCATATTTGCTGCTTTTGCCTTTCTTTCATAACGGCAAGGCCCCCGCAGAATGTTCGGCATTCTGCGGGGGCCTTGTCATTTGTGCGGCAAAAAGCGGGAGCGGACATCCCGAAGGACATCCGCTCCCGCTGCGATGTTATCTGAGTTTCAGATTTAAGCCTTGCCGTTGCTGCCGCAGACCAGGATCTTGCTCTTGACATATTCCTTGACGTACTCGCGGCCGACGGCGCTGTACTTCTTGGGGTCGAAGACCTCGGGGTCCTTGGCGAGGTATTCCTTCAGGCCCTTGCTGAAGGCAATGCGCAGGTCGGTGGCGTAGTTGACCTTGCACATACCGCGTGCGACGCACTCGCGGACAGCGTCATCCGGCACGCCGGAGGTGCCATGCAGCACCAGAGGCACAGACACGACCTTGCGGATCTCGCTCAGACGCTCCATATCCAGCTTGGGAGTTCCCTTGTAGACGCCGTGGGCAGTGCCGATGGCGACAGCCAGAGAATCGACGCCGGTGCGCTCTGCGAATTCAGCAGCCTCGGAGGGGACGGTGTAGCCGTTGCCATTGCCGCCGTCAAGGTCGTCTTCCTTGCCGCCGACCTTGCCCAGCTCAGCCTCCACCGGGATACCGGCGGCGTGGCAGGCGCGGACAACGGACTTGGTGATCTCGATGTTCTCCTCAAACACATGGTGAGAGCCGTCGATCATGACGGAGGTGTAGCCGGCACGGAATGCCTGCATGGCCAGCTCGTAGCTGCTGCCGTGGTCGAGGTGCATCACGACGGGGACGCTGGCCTCAGAAGCGGCTGCGGCCACCATGGCGTGGAACATGGCCGGAGAAGCGTACTTCAAAGTACCCGGGGTGGTCTGGACGATGACGGGAGCGCGCAGCTCCTCGGCAGCGGCGATGATGGCCTGCACCATCTCCATGTTCTCGGCATTGAACGCGCCGATGGCGTAATGGTTCTTCTGAGCGTCGAGCATCAAATCTTTGGTCGTAACTAAGGACATAGTAAAACCTCCAAAAACGTTACCTTCTTCAAAAAGCGTTAAGAGATTAACGATTCATCCTTATTATAGATAGTCCCGGCTAATTTGGCAAGAGCAAAAAACGCCAAAGAGTTTGTCATTTGCGGTTGAAAGCTCAGAAGCCCAGCTGTGCGTCCTCCCGGGCGGCTTCCAGAACGGTGACCACCTGCCGGGTCTTTTTCAGTGCGGCGTAGCAGGCATCATAGTCCTTGAGGGCCAGGATCATGGCGATCTCCGCCACCTCGTAGAACCACGGCGACTCACTGTACTCGCTGCAAATATCCTCCTGTCCGGGACGGACGAGGCGGAGCTTCTGGCAGTTGCTGCTGCCCGGCTCGATGAGGATGCGGCCCGCGTCGCCGATGAGCTGGACGCTGCCCGGCGCGGCGCAGTCCTTTGCGCCGGTACACTGGCAGAGGAAGTCGGGGTATTCCAGCAGGAGGATGCCGCTGGTGTCGATGCCGTTCCGGTAGAGGTTCGGATGGTAGCTCACCAGCACGGGTTCGCCGAACAGCCCCACCACGAAATGTACATTGTAGAGGTTCAGGTCCATCAGCGCGCCGCCGCAGCAGGCCGGGTCGAACACCGGCGGCACCTGCCCGGAGAGCAGGGCGTCGTACCGGCTGGAATACTGGCAGAAGGTGCAGGAGACGATGCGGAGAGAACCGATGTCGTCAAGATACTGCTTTGCAAGTGCATAGTTGGGGTGGTGGGCCGTGGTGATGGCCTCGAAGAGGAAGAGGTGCTTCTCTTTCGCCAGCGCGATGAGCTCGTCAGCCTCCGCCACGGTAGGGACGAAGGGCTTCTCGCAGAGGACGTTCTTTCCGGCCAGAAGCGCCGCCTTGGTCTGCCCATAGTGCAGGCTGTTGGGGGTGGCGATATAGACCAGCTCAATGTCCGGGTCAGCCAGCATGGCGTCATAGTCGGTGTAGACCTTCGGGATGCCGAACTGCTGTGCCAGCGCCTCGCCGGTGGCCCGCTGCCGGGAGCAGACCGCCTCACAGCGGAACGCAGGGACCTTTGCAAACTCTTCCGCCATCGTGCGGGCGATGGAGCCGGTGCCGAGGATGCCGATATTCATAGGAACGCCCCTCCTTATATACAATGGGTATCAGACGCTGCTCTGACAGTTCTGCTTGACGAATTCGCTGGGGGACATGTGGTACTTCATGTTGAAGGACTTGGAGAAATAATGGATGGAGCTGTAGCCCAGACGCAGCGAAATTTCGCTGATGGTATAGCGGTTCTCGAGGAGCATCTGACAGCTGCGCTCCAGCTTCTTGTCGTTGATATACTTTTTGGGCGACTGGTCCACCGAGTTCTTGAACAGCAGCTGCAGAGCGGACCGGGACAGCGAGAAATGCTCGCAGATCTCCGGGATGGTCAGCGGGTCGTAGATGTTGTCGTCGATATAGGCGATGATGCGGTCGAACAGCTCGTCCATGGCGCTCTGGTGGGCCGTGCTGCTGGCGGGGGCCATGGGGGAGGCATAGGTGCCTTGGAGCAGCCGGATGATGGTCTCGGTCAGCAGGCAGAGCATCAGGCTGTTCATATAGGGGATGCCGGTGGTGCTCTCCCGGACGAAGGCTTTTAATAAGGTGTTTATCTTCTGGTCGTAGTGGAACACCCGGTTGATGAGGGCGCCATACCAGACCTCCCGCTCCACGGGAGTCAGGTTGCGCATATCGAAGAGGATGGTTATATAGGAGGCCCTGTGCTCTTCGTCGGTGTACTGGGTGTGGAACTGGCCCGGGCCGTATATCATCAGGTCTTTTTCTTTTAAGTGGTAGAGCGTGCCGTCCACTTCAGTCTCCAGCTCACCGGTGTCCACGTAGGTCAGCTCGAAGAAATCGTGCCGCTCACCATGGAAACAGTAGTTCTCGGTGCGGAGGCGGTAGTAGTAGCCCAGAATTTTCTGGATCTCGATGCGGGGCAGGACGGCCAGAAATTCGTACTGGGAAGGAAAGTCTGTGATATGCAGCGAGTAGCTGCTCTCGGCGTAAAGGTCGTACTCGAGCTTCTGGGTCGTGGAGACGACGGCGAAGTAGATATTTGGCCTGATGTGGATGAGCCTGTTCATCGCAAACTCCTGCACATCGGCAGTCTCCGCCGTGTGGGAGACCAGCAGAACGCCAATGCCGCTCTTTACCTGTAAATAAGTATCGCAGTTGAAGCAGTAGAACTGAGAGACATAGCGGCGGGTGAGGGCAACCATCGTCTGGTGGATGAGCTCCGGGTGCTCGCGGTCGATGGGCTGGTGGTAGACCGAGCCGTAGTCCAGAAAACTGTCGTTGGAAGTTTCGCGTTGCATTCAAATCCCTCCTTACTGAAAAAGTATATCATTTTTTTGGCATTTTGACTAGTCTTATTTATACTTTTTTGGTAGATTGTAATGAGACTCACCGAATTTAACCGATTTTTCGAAACAGTTTGTTAAAAAATATAAAGACATTTGTTCAAATATAGCCTATAATGTAGTTACTCTGAATTGGAAACTCAGACAAAAAACTCAAGGAGGAATTTGAGAATGCCGAACATTGTTCTTACGCGGATCGACAACCGTCTTGTTCACGGTCAGGTCGCAACGCAGTGGTGTGGCGCCATTGGTGCAAACCTTATTCTGGTGGCCAACGACGAGGTGGCTGGCAACAGCCTGCGTCAGGGCCTGATGAATATGGCCGCTCCTGCCTACGCTGCAATGCGTTACTGGACCATCCAGAAGACGATCGACACCATCCACAAGGCCAGCGCCAAGCAGCTGATCTTCATCGTCTGCGAGAACCCGCAGGATGTCGTGAAGCTGGTGGAGGGTGGCGTTCCCATCAAGAAAGTCAACATCGGCAACATGCACATGGCAGAAGGCAAGCGCCAGGTGGCAGGTTCCGTCGCAGTTGACGACGCCGATGTGGCTGCGTTCAAGCGGCTGCAGGAGCTTGGTGTGGAACTGGAGATCCGCCGCGTTCCTACCGAACACGCTGAAAACATCGAAAAGCTGTTCAAGTAAGCTTTCCGGGTGCTTTCGAAAATACTTGAAAAGGAGTATTTATTATGGGCTTTAGTGCACTTCAGATCATTCTGGTCTTTGTGTGGGTGTTCATCGTCGCCATCGACCAGTTTGATTTCCTGGAATCCCTGTACCAGCCTATCGTTTCCGGTGCTGTCATCGGTGCGATCCTGGGCGACCTTCCCACTGGCCTCGTCGTCGGCGGTACCTACCAGCTGATGACCATCGGCAACATGCCTGTCGGCGGCGCTCAGCCGCCAAACGCAGTCATCGGCGGCGTCATGGCTACCGTGTTTGCGATCTCTTCTCATCTGGATACCACCGCTGCTGTCGGTCTGGCAGTTCCCTTTGCTCTGATCGGCCAGTACATGGTCACCCTCCTGTTCACCGCTATGTCCCCCATGATGTCCGCTGCCGACAAGATGGCTGAGAAGGGCGACACCAAGGGCATCGTTCGTCTGAACTATCTGGCAATGGCTCTGCTGGGCCTGCTGTTCGCCATCGTCTGCACCCTCGGTATGCTGGGCGGCTCTGCAATGGGTAACACCCTAAGCAACCTGGCCGCCAAGTATGCATGGATCATGGCTGGTCTGGGCGCTGCTGGCGGTATGATGCGCTTCGTCGGTTTCGCTACCCTGCTGCGCATCATGCTTTCCAACGAGTTCTGGGGCATCTACTTTGCTGGTTTCGCTCTGGCAACCATCATCGGCTACATCCCCGAGCTGTCCGGTTCTGCTCTGCTGCTGATCGCATTCGTTGGTGTTGCGATCGCTCTGTATGACTACCAGACTCGCGTTGCTATCAAGCAGGCTGCTGGTTCTGGTTTTGCTGCGAATGGAGGCGACGACGAAGATGGCATCTAATGCAACTCATTACAACAATCTGACTCCCGCGCAGCCTTTGGATAAGGCTACGCTGAACAAGATGGTGCTTCGTTCCCTGAACCTGCAGGCATCCTTCAACTACGAGCGTATGCAGGCCGCCGGCTGGCTGTACTGCATCCTGCCCGGTCTGGAGAAGATCCACGCAGACAACAAGGACGACCTGAAGCTCTCCATGGAGAACAACCTGGAGTTCTTCAACACTCACCCGTTCCTGGTCACCTTCGTCATGGGCATCATCCTCTCTCTGGAGCAGCAGAAGGCTGACATCGACACTATCCGTGCCGTGCGTGTCGCCGCTATGGGCCCTCTGGGCGGCATCGGCGATGCTATCTTCTGGTTCACTCTGGTTCCCATCACCGCAGGTATCACCTCGAACATGGCCATCAACGGTTCGCTGGCTGGCCCCATCCTGTTCCTGCTTATCTTTAATATCGTGCAGTTCATATGCCGCTTCTTCCTGATGTACTGGTCTTACAATCTGGGCACCAAGGCTATCGACATCCTGACTGCCAACGCGAAGGAGTTCACCCGTGCGGCTTCCATGCTGGGCGTCTTCATCGTCGGTGCTCTGACTTCCAACTACGGCGGCACCACCGTTGCTACCGTCATCGAGAACGGCGACAGCCCCATCGTTATCCAGAGCATTCTGGATGGCGTCCTGCCCAAGCTGATCCCTCTGGCTCTGACCCTCGGCCTGTTCTTCCTGATGAAGAAGAAGAACTGGAAGCCCGTTACCTGCATCGCTCTGCTGCTGGTCATCGGTCTGGTCGGCGCATTCTTCGGCATCTTTGCTTAAGGCATAAGCCGGAATCACAATGCACGCGGTACTTCTTGATTTTAATGGGACGATGTTCTTTGATACCCGCTTCCACATGGAGGCGTGGTCAAAGATCTATCATGAACTGCATCCCGAAGATAAAAGCCCTCTTGCATCGACGAAGATTTGCGGCCCCTGCAACGATGTCATCCTGAAGAACATGGCCCCGTGGCTCACCCCTGCGGAGCGCCAGCAGTATTCAGAAAAGAAAGAGGCGCTGTACCGGGAGGCATGCAGGAACGACCCTGCCAGTTTACACCTCGTAGCAGGTGCTGAAGAGCTGCTGCAAGGCTTACAGAAGCGCGGCATCCCGTTCGCGCTGGCGAGTGCTTCCATAAAAGCAAATGTTGATTTCTACTTTGACTCGTTTCCGATCGGTCACTGGCTGAAACAACAGGACGTCGTGTACGACGACGGAAGCTATGCCGACAAAGGCGAGATGCATCTGGAAGCTGCGCGGAGGCTGGGTGTTCCGTTCTCTGAGTGCTTGGTTATCGAGGACAGCGTCACCGCCATCGCTCTGGCAAAACGAAACGGCGCAGGCCGGATCGTGGGCGTCGGAGAGACGGCAGACGGGTCCGAGCTGCTGGCACTGGGAGCAGACCACTACATCCACGACTTTACAGAATTTGATTACGGTTGGCTGGAAAACTGAGTTCACCCAATGAGTTTCCACTTCCACAGTTGATAAGGCGGCTTCGAGAGATCGAAGCCGCCTTTGTCGTGTCCGATTGTAAAATGCCCACCTTTCATTCGCTGGGAGGTGTGCGTTTTCCTACGGATATTTGCTTGTTTAGCATTCGTGAACCAGTCCATACAGCTGTAACTGGTGTGATGGACAAATGTTTTCAATAGAAAAAGGCCAGAGCTTTCTGAGAGAAAACTCTGGCCTATGTAACAGTATGACTGGAAATGTGCATTGTCTTGTAAAAGGAAGGGTCTTATGGTATTCTTACGGGAGTAAAGGCACCGGATGCAAGGAACTTTTTCAAAAGCTCGTTTACTGCACCAATATATGCAATATGGTACTTCGCTGCAAATTGAATAAGCCAGTGTTCTCCTTCCGCAGAAGAAAGTATCTTTCCATTGTAGAGATCAATGGCGCTTTTTAATAATTCCACTCGATTGATGATGGATGATGCTGCGGATGCCGATCGAATAAACTCATCAAATTGTTAATAATCGGCGATGATATGAATTTTAGGGTTGAATTGGTAGCCGGAAGCCGTAGAAACAATAAGTTCTGCGTCAGAAATAAGGCCGAATGTTTGCCGAAGGCGATAAATCAAATTTCTCATATTCTTAGCAGGATTCGTTGAATCATCTGGCCAAAGAGCTTGTGCGATTTCAAGTGATGAATGTGCTTTTTCATTTGAAATCAATAAATAAGTAAGCAGTTGACCGATACGCGGAGCGTTATAGTCGAATTCTTTTAGTGTGCCGCTAGATGTGCTGATTTGAAGCTGCCCGAAGAGGCTAATATAAATGTCAGTATTATTTTTAATTGTTGTTGGAATGCACACCATCTGAAGACGATTTAGCATTTTTTGTTCATTATAGGAAGCAAGTAAAACGTATGCAAGAACACGAAGCATACTGGTTTGATGGAGATAGCGTTTAGGGTTTCGTACCGCAAGCAAAGCAATGGGACGTGGTTCCAATGAAACAGCCATGACAGACTTAATACTGAGACGCTGATATAAGTTGTACTCTGTAGGGTGAGAATCCTTTACAACAGTGGTATCAGGAACGACCATTGGTAGATTTTTACGAATAGCAAGTACCCAGCGATCAAGGAAGTCTGCTGATTCAAATTCTTCAGTCAAAATTGTGGTCTTATCTTCTACGCCAGTATTGTGCCACCAAAATGGTGCCCAGAGTCTTAAATCTAAATCGACCTGAATTAGACCGCACCAGTCGGCATCATAGAATTTACACGCTGCTTCCAGAATCAGCAGAGCGGTGTCTTTAGGTGTGGAGCTTCGAGACTGTAAAGGATATTCCAATTCATCTATAGTATGTACAATGTCAAGAGCACATTGGATGCGATCAAAGTTATTCTGTTCAAATTCTTCGGATGGTTGCATAGTGATACCTCTCGTGAAATAACAAAACAGCGTACAAGGAATATCCGCTCTATACGGAAAACCTGTACGCTGTTTTATTATGCTGTGACAGTAGAGCGAATACGCTGATTTACAGCAAGGCTAGACGGGCCGAATAATCAGATGAATTGTTCAAAAAGCGAGAAAAAAACTAATTGATGCAATCAAGATGGAAAAACAAATCACACTTACGCTATTGCGGCGAGCGATAAAGTCATCGTATGTGTGCTTTCCGACCGAAGTTGTGCTAATCAGCATTTTTATGCCGACGGCAGCCACGATGGCTGCAACAATGAATAAAATTGGTTCCCTCATCGCCAAAGGCTTCGGCATCCGGCTCTGCGCCGATGCCGAAGCTGTCCAGAACAATCAGAAAAACGCGCTTTTCCATTTTTACCTCCTGAAGTAGTTTAATGGGCACATCTGATTCAAAGCAAACGAATAACAAAAAACATTATAATAAAAAAATTGTATAAAATGCACAATGAATTTTGACGTTGAACATAGTATACTCCAAAATGGTATTTTGGTCTAGTGCTTAATACCAATTTTACAAAAAATATACCGGAACATGGTTTTCAGGGAAAAGGTGTAAAGCTATAATGAAAACCGTGGAGCGGGTGAAATGTGAAAGGAGCGCTTCACAAAGTGAAAATCGAACATATCCGAGTCAGACACGCAATCGACTATTCACCGCATCATCATGCCTACATTAATCCTTATAATGGCTGTCCGATGGATTGCCCATTCTGCTACTGGCTGGATGACCCGGAGTGGGAAGGGCGGCTACAAGTTAGGGACAATATAGTTGAAATGCTGCGGCAGGAGCTGGTGCAGTGGGATGCAAAAGAACGCATTTATGTCGGAAGTATCTGCGATCCATTCTGTGACGAGGAAATCCACGCCGGCCTGACGCGGCAGTGTCTTGAGTTGCTGAAAGAGCACAAGATGCCGGTTCTGCTGACGACCTCCGCCACAAATCGGGTCATCCGGGACTATCTTTCGCTTTTGATTGAAATGCGAGAGCAGTTGACTATTGTGGTGGAGCTGGCACGGCCTCCGTTTATGAAAGCGATGAAAAGTGGAGAGCATCATCCGGGCATCGAAAACGCAAACCTGCTCCATCAGAATGGCATCTGTACTTGGACGACCTACGCGCCTATTATTCCGGGTGTAAGCGACTTGGAAGGTGTTCTGAATGTACTGGACGAGGAGATCCCGGTTTATGTGGAAGAACTTTTATGTAAAGAGGGGACGACGCAGGCTGAGCGGGTGAAAAAGTGGGTTAAACAGGACTATCCAGAAGCATATGTAACAGTCAGGGAGATGATAGAAACACAAGACTGTACTGATTATAACGGTCTGATGAAAAAATATGAGCGGAACGAAAGGATTTTACACTTTCCGTTTCGCATATAAAACAAGCCGTAATGGTAATACTTTATGGCGATGTTGTATATTTCGCACAAAAACGATGGCACTTTATGGGCAATAGGATGAAAAAATCAAATTTGCTTGAAAAAACACGAAAACAGGCGTAATATACAAAACATAAAAGGTATGCTTGTTAATACCAGTTTACCGGATGAGAAGAGAGTCACACATGATAACAAAAAATAGGAGGATACTATGAAAAAGATTTCTCGCCGCAATTTTCTGAAGGTGACTGCTGCGGGTGCAGTGGGTGCTGCTGCACTGAGCCTGACTGGCTGCGGCGGCTCCAAAGATAACGGAACAACTGCTGGTTCCACTGCTGCCTCTGGTGCCGAGAGCAGGGGCTACAATTTGGCGGCTGTTGACTCCAATAAAAACACCGAAGTCATTCTGTGGCACAACCGTGGCGGCAAGGCCGGCGAGCTGCTGGAGCAGACCATGATCCCCAAGTTCAACGAGACTGTGGGTAAGGAAATGGGCATCACCGTTACACCTGTTTACCAGAGCTCTTCCGATTTGATCAGCAAGGTCAAGGCTCTGATCCTGGCAAAGGATGTGGACAACCTGCCTGATATGGTTCAGGTATTCGCGGGCGACGCCGAGTATATGAGCACGGTGCCGTATGTTGTGCCCGCACAGAGCCTCATCGAGGCAGACGAGAGCTTTGACGGCAGTGAGCTGATGCCCCAGCTGGTGAATACCTACACGCTCTCCGATACTCTGTGGAGCCTGCCCTTCCATGCTTCCACGATGGTTATGTACTACAACAAAACCGCATACGCTGCTGCCGGCCTTGACCCGGAGACTCCTCCCACGACGTTGGCAGAGTTTGCGGATATGGCTGCAAAGCTCAAAGGCAACGGCCAGTATGCCATTACCTTTGGCATCCAGAACACCTACCTGAACCACTTCATCGGCGGCCAGGGCGAGTACTCTTTCATCGGTGATCACGAGAATGGCCGCGCAGGCCGTATGACCAAGGTTGTCTTTGATGAAGAAGGTACCATGAAGAACTTCCTGACCGAGTGGTCGAAGGTTCTGGCCACCGGCGCAGTCCAGACCACGGATGAAGGTACACAGGCTCGTGATGAGTTCATGGCAGGTACCAGTGCTACCCTCTTTACCAGCAACAATGTGCTGGAGAGCATGGTCAGCACCTTTGCAGAGCAGGGCTGGGAACTTGGTGTTGCCGACCTGCCCAAGGTGCAGGCATCCGATAAGGGCGGTGTTTGCCCGGGTGGTTCTTCTATCTACGCACTGGATCGCGGCGATGCACAGAAGGTCGCAAAGAGCTGGGAATTCATGAAGCAGTGGGTTTCGGCTGACTACCAGACCGAGTGGGCGCTTGGTACCGGCTGCATCCCTGTCAACCAGAAGTCGATGGACACCGACGACATGAAGGCTTATGTCGAGAGCCGTCCCGAGTTCGATGTGGCATTCAGTGCCATGATGAACTCCAACCCGAAAGTTCAGGAGCATCTGGCTCCCACTCAGCAGGCTTTCACCACCACCTTCAAGGAGGTAGGCGCACAGTTCGCCGCTGGCTCTCTGTCCATCGATGACTGCGTGGCTGAAATGGCGAAGCAGTGCAACGAGGCGCTGGATGAGTACAACCGTGCAAACCCCGTCTAAATCATCATAAACCCTGAAAATTAGTTAGAATTTGGGCAGTCGGCAGTTCTATGGCTCTAGGGCAGGGCTGTTGACTGTCCTTTTTCTCTAGTTTTATCAGAGAAAGGTCAAAAAATGGCTATTAAATTAGTGGTCAGTGACATTGACGGGACGCTGATCGATGGCACGGAGGCAATCGCACCGGAGCTGATCGAGGCAGCTCAGAAGTGCAAAGAGCATGGCGTGGTGTTTTCATTTGCCACCGGTCGAACCAAAGAGCTGGTAGCTCGTTTGGTAAAGACTGTGGGCATTACTTCCCCGTATGTCATCTCCAATGGTGCTTGCATTTTTCAGGAAGAAAAGTGCCTTGTCTCACACAATTTCTCAGTAGAACCGATTTTATCTATCATTCGCAGAGCAGACACCGAAGGTCTGACGGTCACCCTCTCCGACGAGCGGACGGAACGCGCACTGCGGCTGACAGATTATGTTAAGGAGCACCAAAAGTTCGGCGACCGTTTTCAAAACTTCATCGACCTGGACAAGCACGACTGGAAAAATGCACGTTTCGTGAAGGTCATGTTCATGGATGAGCATCATACCGGTAAAATTAAAGCGTTCCGGGAAGAACTGAAACGGGATTTCGGCCAGCAGTACTGGATAACGACTTATGCGGAAGCAGCGGTCGAGCTTGGCCCCTGCGGCTGCAATAAAATGACCGGCGTCAAGGAATTGATGGAGCTTCTGGATATCCGACAGGATGAAGTAATGGCCTGTGGAGATTTTGAAAACGACATGGAAATGGTCGAGTATGCAGGAGTGGGTGTTGCGGTAGATAACGCTTGTGACAGTCTGAAAGCAAAAGCCGACTATGTGGCCTCCAAGCCCTACGCTTACGGTGTGGTGGAGGCTATCGAAAAATATTGTTTTGGAGGTGTATGAGTAATGAAAGACGGCGGCTCCAAAGTATTCCCGGCAAAGAAGCAGCGACGTGAAAATAAACTTACACCCTATCTGTTTTTGCTGCCGACCATCTTGCTGATGGGAACTTTTATCTACTATCCGTTCGTTAAGACCATCGGCACGAGCTTCTTTCTGACCAACGCTACCGGCAAGGCGGTGGAATTTATCGGTCTGGAAAATTATCAGAAGGTATTCAGCGACAGCCTGTTTATCCAGTCCATCAAGAATACATTTATCTACGCGCTGATTCAGGTGCCTGTGACCATCGTTCTGGCTTTCCTGATGGCAATGGCTGCAAACAAGAAGCGGAAAGCCTCATGGCTCTATGAGCTGACATTTGCTTTCCCGATGGCAGTTTCTATGTCGGTGGCGGCTCTAATCTTCAAGCTGATGCTCAACCCGCAAATCGGCATCGTCAACCACATCTTTGGGCTAGATGTACAGTGGTTCAACGGTGAAAAGACCGCACTGCTTTCTGTGATCATTCTGGGCGTCTGGCTGGGTCTTGGTATGGATTTTCTGTATCTGCTTTCGGCTGTGCGCAGTGTGCCGGATGACCTCATCGAGGCGGCTCGCATCGACGGTTGCCCCAACTGGAAGCTGATGTTCAAGATCTATCTACCGATCATGTCGCCTACGGTATTCTACCTCATCTGCACCAATCTCGCCACGGCTATGATGATGTCTGGCCCGGTCATGGTGCTGACAAAGGGTGGCCCTAACAACTCGACCTCCACCATTATCTATTATATGTACCGCAAGGCTTTTGAAATCTACAATTACGGCCAGTCTTATGCCGCCGCTGTTGTCGGATTTGTGATTGCCTTCGTCATCATCCTCATCAGCTTCAAGTTTGAGAAGAAGGGAGTGACTTACGACTAATGAACGTGACTGAGAAAAAGAAAGACCAAATCACGAGTGCGCTGATTCAGGTCGTATGTGTGATTTTGGGTCTCATTATCATGGCTCCGGTGCTCTACTGCATCGCAGCAGCATTTATGAAGCCGACTGAGATTCTGTCCTCGAATCCCTCTCTTTTCCCGAGCGGATTTTATCTGGATAACTTTATTCAGGCGTTGAAGATGACCCAGATCCCGCGCTTTCTGGTTAACTCCCTGTTTGTCTCTTTGGTATGCAGCGTCATGCGTATGATGGTTGCCTCAATGGCCGCATATGCGTTTGCATTCTTTGAATTCAAGGGTAAGAACATTCTGTTCTATCTGGTGCTGGGAACCATGCTTATCCCCGGTGATGCAACCATCGTCACCAACTATATGACTGTTTCCGGCATGGGTCTTGTCAATAATTATCTGGGCATTATGATTCTCTACTTCGTCTCTGCAGCAAATATCTTCCTGATGCGTCAGAACTTCAAGACCATCCCCAAAGAGCTGAAAGAAGCAGCCGACATTGACGGCTGCAGTGCATTCGGGTTCTACTGGCGCATTCTGCTGCCTATTGCAAAGCCCGTGATGACCACCGTGTTCATCTCTTCCTTCGTCAGCACTTGGAATATGTACCTCTGGCCTATGATCATCACCACGCGCAATGAGATGCGTACGGTTCAGGTCGGTATCACCATGCTGAACTTCTCGGAAGAAGCCGCTTATGGTGCCACGATGGCAGGCGCGGTTATCGTCCTGATTCCGTCTATCATCATCTTTATCATCTCGCAGAAACAAATCGTCAAGGGTATGACTGCAGGCGCAGTCAAGGGCTGATTTCAGTAGGAGGTTTTATATGAGACTGGGTACATCTACCACGATGGGATTCAATCGCCCGCATGGAGTCAAAGCTGACATTCCCGATGTTGTCCGCATTCTGGCAGAAGCCGGATTCAAGGTGCAGGATATGAATTTTCACGACTGCTCTAACTTTCCGACGCCATTGCTGACCGATAAGTGGGAAAGTTGGGTGGACGACATTGGTAACACTGCCGCAAAATATGGCGTGGAGTTTTCCCAGTCGCATCTGCACTTCTACGAGCATATGACAGCTGATGCCGAAACGGCTCAGTGGAAAGAGACGATTATCGAGCGGTGTATGCGCGGATCGGCTGCACTGGGCGTCAAGTGGGCTGTTACTCATGCAGCGACGGCTCCCGGGCCTCAGATGCGGGGCGACTCGCTGAAAGGTAATGTGGCATATTTCCAGAAGAAACTGGAATTTGCTGACAAACTGGGCATTGGTATCGCCATCGAAAACCTCTGGGACTGGAACATCGCACCCCGTAAGCGTTACACCAGCCAGCCGGATGAACTGGTAGAGCTGGTTGATACGCTGAATGTTCCGAACGTGGGCATCGCATGGGATTTTGAGCACGCATCCATTATGCAGCAGGATCAGGTGTCTGCACTGCAGTATATTGGCAAGCGGCTCAAGGCTACCCATGTCTCCGACCAGTACGGTATCAAGGCTGACCATCAGATTCCGTACTTCGGCGAGACGGATTGGGAAAGCTTCATGTGGGTGCTCTCGGAAATCGGTTATGAAGGTGACTTTGTCTACGAGACGCATCGTTACACGCAAAATATGCCGGATGATTTGATGCCTGCTGCGCTGCGCTTCAGCGTAGAGGTGGGCAATTACGTCATGGCATTGGCAAATCATAAGAAATGAGGAGAGCAATTATTATGGAACAGAAATTCGATAATGCAATGAGACGTCAGGTATACAGCATCCCTGAACTCATCACCCAGCAATACGACCTGATGGAGCCTCGCATCCGTGAGGCGCTGTCTTTTCAGGAAATCTTCTCTCTCCAGCATATCATCATCACTGGATGCGGCGACTCGATGGCTGCGGCAATGGCCGTCAAGCAGGCATTTGAGCAGCTGACCAAGATGCCTATTGAGGTGCTGCCCGCCATCGACGTGGCACGTTTCTACCCGGCAAAGCGCTGCGGCGGTGCTCCCAATGACCCTCTGGTCATCACTGTCAGCAACTCCGGCAAGGTGTCTCGCGTCAAAGAGGCCATTATGCGGATGAATGAGCTTGGCGCGCTGACGCTGGGTATCACCTCTGGTAAGACCACCCCGCTGGGTGAGGTCTGCCAGAAAGTCATCGACAGTAGCATCCCCAAATTTGAGAGCGCTCCCGGCGTACGCGGCTTCCTGGCATCTTTCGAGGCACTGCTGCTACTGGCTATCCGCATTGGCGAAGTCAAAGGCCGCTACACGATGGATCAGGCAAAGGCATACCGCATGGACGTCAAGCACAGTGCTGAAAAGCTGGCTACTGCGCTGCCTGCCATTGATGAAAAGGTCTACAGCATTGCAGAGCAGTGGAAGGATTTCCCCGGCTTCGATTTCGTGGGTGCCGGCACGGACTATGCTTCTGCTTGGTACTCTCACGCTAAGATGATTGAGGCGGCAGGCCGCTATTCCATGCACGTCAACACCGAAGAGTGGCTACATCTGAACTTCTTCGTTGCCAACAGTGAGCATACCGGTACGGTAGCCTTTATCGATGATGCCAATGCTTCGATGGGTCGCATGAAAGAAGCACTGCACTATATGCAGGTGATGGAGCGCCCGCTGATGGTGGTGAGCGATGCCGACGATTTGGATGTGCCGGAAGCGTCTCTCGTCAAAATCCCCAAGACCGAGTACGAAGTCACCTCTCCCATCATGAGCTTCATCCCGGGCGCTCTGCTGGCAGGTTACGTCAGCAGTATGTCCGGTGAGCCGTACAGCCGTGGCTTCCGCACCCACTGGCAGTTTGCCGAGGATGCTTCTGCAATCCATAAGAGCAACATCGAAATCGTAAAGTGAGGGAATCATCATGAACATCAAGCTGAAAAAATTCAACATTGAGACGAAATTCAACGATGTTGTCAAACTGACCGATGACATCAAGGCTTTCGTGGAGAGCACGGGCGTGAAGGAAGGTCAGTGCATCATCTTCAACCCGCATACGACTGCAGGTCTGACCATCACTTCGTTCTGGGACCCCAACGGCTTTGAGGATATTCAGAACGAGGTCTGCCGCCTTATCCCTACCCGCATCGATTTCAAACATCAGCATGACACCCCCACCGACGCAGCCGGCCATGTGAAGTCCACCCTCATTGGTGTGGACCTGCCGCTCATCATCCATGATGGCAAGCTGCTGCTGGGCAGCTCGCAGGGTATCTACTTTCTCGAATTCGACGGCCCCCGCAAGCGCTCGTTCTATGTGCAGGTCATGGGCGAATAAGCCAAAAAGTCAATTTCTTTGTTGTGCATATTATTGGTGGAAATTTAAGGAGTGATATGATATAATCAACTGATAGAACAGAGGAAAGACGGTTGATTGTAACATGAGCAATTTGCGTGCCATTGCGAAAGACTCGCCGATTCCCGTATTTTATCAAATCTATGTTGATATCAAAAAGAGGATTTTGGCGCATACGATTCAGGATGAGGAGCAGAAACTACCCTCGGAACGCGATCTTGCAGAGGAATACGGGGTAAGCCGCGTGACCATGCGGCAGTCTTTGGCGGAACTTGAAAAAGACGGCATCATCATTCGAGAAAGAGGACGCGGCTCCTTTGTGAATGAGACTCCCCGTCCCATTCTGCAGCAGCTGAAGCTGCCCTCAGATAAGATCATGCAGTCCGCCCGGAGTTTTGTGGACCCACACCCGGAGATCGTGCAGCTGACGAGATTTGAACAGACGGATCCGGAAATCGGTGAGAACCTGAATTATGATGGCCCGATTTTCTACATCAAACGAATTTTCCGGGTCAATGGTAACCCCATTGCGGTCAATCGCATCTGGCTGCCCGAAAAATTCACTCCGCAGCTCGACATTGTAGGACTCTGTGTGGACAACTCGCTGTCCAAAACCCTGAGTCAGCATTATGGCATCAAAATCCTCCATCGGACGAACATCGTAGAAGCGGTGCGACCCTCGCCCACCGAAGTGGATTTGCTCAAGATTACTTATGATACCCTGATTCTTCAAATCTCGAGCACCAGCTTTACCGAAAACAATGTGCCCTATGAATTTTCGCGCACATCGTGGATAGGCGATGCAATCCGCCTGAAAGTGGACGTCACAGATATTGAGCACAGCTTGGAAATTGCCACTTAAAAAAGTAGAAGACCTTCCGATTTGATGTTCGGGAGGTCTTTTTTGTAAGCAGGAAAGGAAATTTCGATGGCACATCCAAACTATATTAAAATGCACATCCGTACCGTGCCGGAACTTCTCCGAGACTGTGCGGAAACAATGTATCAGCGCGTAAAAAATACACTGGAAGATGAAAAACTCGAGCAGACACAGATGGTGGTAATGACAGGCTGCGGCTACTCGTATGCAGCGGCCTGCAATGGCGCGGAGTTTATTGAAAAAATCGCAGGCATCCCGGCAAGGGCGCTTTACTCAGTGGATGCTTCCCGTCACCAGAGTCTGGATGTTCTGCCCAAAGGGGAGCAGACGCTTTTCATCGGGGTGAGCGGCTCTGGCGTGGTGGCCCGCGTTGCGGAGGGCTTGAAGCGATTCCGAGCAAAGGGAGCGTATGCTGTGGCATTTTCGGGCGATATGCAGTCGAAATGTGCGCATGCCGCTCAGACAACAGTGGACATTTCTACACCGCCGGTCAACATTGAGCGTGGTTTGCCGCTGCGGGGCTATGCGGCGACCCTGCTGGCCTTTTGCGGTGTGGCATGGCGCATTGCGATTTTGCAGGGCAAAAAAACCGAAGCTGAACGGTTGGCGTTCTATGAAGAAATGGTGGTTTTAGCTGATGAACTGCAAAGAACCCTGCCGAAAATTGAACGTCAGGTGGAAGCTTTTGCCCGAAAAATGTGCCAGACAGCATCTGTTTATGAGCTGGTCGGCTCCGGGACGGGTTTCACTTCTGCTTGGCTGGGGCGTCAGGAACTGGTAGGACAGGCAGGAGTATTTGGTGTGGAGTGTAGCGCAGAAGATTGGCTTCACTCCACCTTCTTTGCAGCAAGGCCGGAGACGATTCCCACTGTACTGATTTCGCCGCCGAATTCACCTGCCCGCAGTCGGCTGGAAGAGGTGGAAGGATATATGGCGTATCTGCGGCGTCCACTCTGCGTGATTGGTCAGAGCATCAGTGAAGAGGCAAGCGTGATAAACCTGCCTTATACCGAAAATGAGCTGCTGAATCCGTTTTTAGAGCTTGCGCCGGTGTCGCTTCTGGCCGGAGAAATTTGTGAGCTGACTGGCGAAGAGTATTCGCGCGGATTCCGGGAGCGGTGGGATTTCAGCAAGGGCGGAGCAGCTACCGAAAACAGTGAAATCGTGATTTTGAACTGATTGAAAAGTTTTCGTTGACAAATCTCACGAAAATCGGTAGGATAGAGGCACGAGGTAAAATAATTTAACAGATTGAGGAACGATCGTGAAAGTCAAAGCAAAGGATATTGCAAAAGCCGCAGGTGTTTCCACGACAGCGGTGTCGCTTGTGCTGAACGGAAAGGATTCCAGAATCTCGGAAGCGACTAAGGAGAAAATCCTCCGCATCTCACGAGAAATGGCTTTTCAGAGTGAAATTACAGTACAGCCGGGTGGCAGTCAGCGAGTAAAAACACTTGGTCTTGTCCTTCCTGATTTGAAAGACCCTGTTTTCTATAAGCTGCTGATTTATATTCAGGAATATGCGTTTCAAAAGGGATATATGGTTTTTTTCTGTGCCTGCGGCGATGACGCGGAACGCTGTTGTACTATAGTAGAGGGCCTCGTTGTAAAAAATGTCGATGGCCTAGCTGTGGTAGCACCGAGCACACTGGAAAAAGACGATAGCCTGACCAAAACGCTTCATACGATACAGGATAATGGTGTGCCTCTTGTACTGCTCGACCGTGCTGTTTACTCGATCTTTAGTGATTTTGTTACAACTGATAACAAATACGGTGGACGGGCTGCGGCAGAAAAACTTGTGCAGGCAGGGGCGAAACAAATCGGTTGTATTCTGGGGCCGGCGCAGGTCTATACGACAAAAAAGCGCTATCAGGGTTTTCAGGAAGGTGTTGCCCTCATCAAGGCACATTACCGGGAACAGGATGTTTTTCACGGAAGCTTTACCGAGGAATCTGGGCGCACCGCGTTTGAAACGCTATATGCACAGGGCTGCGATGGCTTTTTTGTGGAAAATGATAGGATGGCGAAGGGCGTGTTGGCAGCGGCTAAAGAAAAAGGCATCCATATTGGTGAGAACTGCAAATTTGCCGTCTACGATTACGAAGGCACAGAAAATGTTATTTCCGTGCGTCAGAACCTTTCGCTGATGGCCGAAAAGGCTATAGACCGACTCATTGAGCGAATCGAAGAGCCGGAAAAGTTGATGCCAGCCGGAAATTTCTATATCACACCGCTAGTCGAAAACTAAAAAACATGGGAAGTCCCGCATTTCGCGAATTTTTGCTGAAATGCGGGACTTTTTTGCATAGTTTAACTTGATTCTCGGAAGAAAGCATGGTATTATTTATCAAACGGTAGAAATTTACCAAAATATTTACCAAATGAGCTTTTGGATTATGAAATTGGTTGACAAAAGAAAGGAAGAGTCTCATGGACAAGAAAAAAATCATCCTCGACTGCGACCCGGGCATGGACGATTCGATGGCCATTGTGATGGCCTGCAAATCGGAGGCGCTGGATGTTCTGGCGGTGACCACGGTGAATGGCAACTATCCCGCCGAAGTGACCTGCGTGAATGCACTGAAGGTGCTGGAAATGATTGGCCGCACGGATGTTCCTGTGGGCAAAGGCATGGTCGCTCCGATGGTTCGTGCTACCCCGAAAGACCCATTCTCTCATGGTGCCGATGGTCAGGCAGAGAACTTCCTGCCTGAGCCGACGACTCCCCGCAGCCCGAAGCACGCTATTGACCTGATCATTGATCTGGTCAAGGCAAATCCCGGCGAAGTCACCCTGATTTCCACCGGCCCCATGAGCAATATTGCAATGGCCATGCGCAAAGAGCCGGAGATCATCCCGATGATCAAAGAAATCATCGCTATTTCGGGTATGTTCGGCCTGAACAAGTATGCTTTCGCCAACTGTACCGGTGACACCCCGCAGAGCGAGTGGAATGTCTTCGTGGATCCCGAAGCTGCAAAAATTGTGTACGGATCCGGCGTTAAACTCACCTGTCTGGGTCTGGATGTTGCTACCCATTTCGACGTCAACCTGACCGATGATGACATTGCCGCTCTAGATGCAAGCGATAAGCCGGAGGCAAAGTTCCTGCGTCAGGCCATCCGTTTCGTCAACAACCGCGGCTTCGAGGCTTACTGCACCAGCATCGACTGCATGGCTGTGGCCTACGCCATCGACCCCTCCATCGTGGAGACCTTTGAGGGCCATGTCGGTGTGGAGACGAAGGACGGTCTGACCCTTGGCATGACTGTGCTAGACGCCCGTCACCACTTTGTATGGAAGCAGCTGCCGGTGGTGCATATCGGCCGCAAGGCAGACCACGCAAAGTTTCTGCATCTGCTGATGGAATTGGTACTGCAGTAACGCAAGAGAGGGGAAAAAGACGATGTACGACTGGCAGGTAAAATTATTTAGCAAAGAAAAGCTCTATCTGGCAGGCCCGGAGTGCTTTTACACCAACGGCTATACCCTGTGGGACGCCATGCGCCGCAAGGCGGAATACAACGGTTTCGGTGTGACTATGCCCGGCGATAATCAACTGGATATGAGCAGTCCCGATCTGCGCGACCATGCAAAGGCGATTTTCCAGAACTGTGCCAACTGTATGAACGAGTCTACTGCCATTCTGGTGGACTTGGAAAACTTCCGTGGTGCAGAGCCGGATGGTGGTTCCATCTACGAGCTGGGCATGGCCTATGCACGCGGAATGCGTTGCTACGCATATACGCGGGATAAGCGCGCGCTGACGTGGAAGGTTCAGGGCGCTCACCTGAACAACGGCGTCGTCTGCGGCCCGGACAATAAGCCGCTGCCCTATGCGGAGCTGCCGTTTGCTCCGGCCATTGTGGGCGCGTGCAAAGTCATTGAGGGCGATTTTGACGACTGCCTCAATCTGTTCATGACGGAACTGAATGAAGAGTGCAAGAATGAGACCCTCGGCATCAAAGTACAGCCGAAGCCGATCCTGCCCGCAGTGCCGCATGAGAAGCCACTGGTTTATCTGGCCGGTTTCGAGCGGTACGATGAGGACGCCGCCGAAAAATATAACGAGATGAAGGCCGTCTGCGCAAAATATGGCTTTGATGCGGTGGCTCCCATTGATATGGTGCGGAACGACATTGTGGTGGACGCCGACAACCCCTATGAGGTGGCAGCACGGCTCTTCAACCGCTGCCAGCAGCACGTCCGCGACTGCGATATTGTTCTGGCAAATCTCAACGATTTCCGAGGCTACGAGCCGAGCAATGACGTCAGTTTTGAGTGCGGCATGGGCTATCAGCTGGGCAAGAAGCTGTTCGGTTACATGGACGATGTGACCCGGATGAGAGAGCGCATCCCAAATTACGGTGAGGCTCGCGAGTTCCGTGACGAGTGCGGCCGCAACGCCGAAAACTTTGATTATCCCATCAACCTGATGTTCTCCGGTTCGATGCCGATTTTTGAGAACAGCAGCTTTGAAGCTGTGGTAAAGCAGATGGCTGAGGCTCTGAAGTAATTATAAGAAGGAGAGGTCACAATGAATCCGGTGTATGAAAAGTTGCAAAGCTGCCTGAAAAGTGTCCGTGCAAAAACGGATTTTCAGCCTAAGATCGCGCTGATTCTTGGCTCTGGTCTGGGAGACTACGCGGACAGCATTGAAATTGTGGACACCATCGACTACAATGGAATCGAAGGCTTCCCGATTTCTACGGTCAGCGGTCACAAGGGCCGGTTCGTGTTCGGCTATGTCAAGGGTGTTCCGGTGGTCATCATGCAGGGACGTGTCCATTACTACGAGGGCTATCCGATGGCGGATGTGGTGCTTCCCACCCGTCTGATGGGTATGATGGGTGCAAAGGCCTTGTTCCTCACCAACGCTTCGGGCGGCTTGAATCCAGACTTCCATGCCGGCGACTTCATGGTGATGGAAGACCAAATCGCCAATTTTGTACCGAGTCCTCTGATTGGCACAAACATCGACGAGCTTGGCCCTCGTTTCCCGGACATGAGCGAAATCTACAATAATGCTTGCCGGGAGCAGATCTTTGCGGCCGCAGATGCACTGGATATTCCCGTCCAGAAAGATGTTTATGTTCAGTTGACAGGCCCCAACTACGAGTCGCCTTCTGAGGTGAAGATGTGCCGTCTCATCGGTGGAGATGCTGTGGGCATGAGCACTGCGTGCGAAGCCATTGCAGCAAATCACATGGGAATGAAAGTCTGCGGCATCTCCTGCATCACCAACATGGCAAGTGGACTTTCCAAGGTTCCGCTGAGCCATATCGAAGTGAAGGAGACTGCTGATCGCGTAGCACCGTTGTTCAAAAACTTGGTCACGGAGTCCATTGTCCGAATTGCCGCAGCGCTGTGATTCACTAGAAAGGAAAAGGTGTGTGCGTGAAACAGGCAAAACGACTTGCGATTTATCTCGTCGGTCTTATGATACTAACCTGCGGACAGCGATTGTTCGTGCAGGCGGGTCTTGGTGCAGGTGCTTTTGACTCGCTCTGTGTAGGCGTTTCACAGTATAATTCCATTTCAGCAGGTACCTGGGTGACAATCGGCTCTTTCATCCTGATGCTCGTTTCTGCAGCACTGGAAAAACGGCGACCTGACTGGTGGGTTATGCTCTCATCTTTCGTGTTCGGTATCTTTTTCGATATGTGGGGTGCAGTATTTGCTGCTACACTTCCTTCTGAGCTGACGTTCATACAGCAAATCCTGCTTTACATTGTCGGTCTGATGCTGGCACCGCTTGGAACGGCAGTCTATTTCACGACAAACATTTCCAAAAGTGCATATGATGAAATTATCACGGCTCTTCACAATGCGTTTCGCTGGCCGGTTTGGGTCTCCAAGAATGCAACAGAGGCGGCCATGTTGATTTTATCACTTTTAGTCCGAGGGCCGGTCGGAGTGACAACGGTTGTGACAGCTTTTGCATTCGGCCCGGTACTGCAAAAGTATATGGAGCTTTTAGACAAAATGAAGTTTAAGATCCTTCAATGGGAAAAATTTTGATGAGGGAGGTTTTTATGCAGGCAGAAACATTGAAACAGCAGATCTCCGCTGCAAAGGGAGAAGTGGATGCAGAGCTTGTACTGAAACGTGCAAAAGTTGTAAATGTGTTTACTAACGAAATCGAAGAGGCCGATGTGGCCATCCATCACGGGAAAATCATTGGTGTAGGAGAATATTCCGGCCAGAATGAAGTGGATTTGGACGGAAAATACGTCTGTCCGGGTTTGATCGATGGTCATATTCACATCGAAAGCTCCATGCTCTGTGGGCCGGCATTTGAGCAGGCTGTCCTTCCTCATGGCACAACGGCGGTCATTACAGACCCGCATGAGATCTCCAACGTAGCAGGCACGACTGGACTCAACTTCATGTTGGAAACGACACGGAATCTGAAACTTTCGGTCTACTTTATGCTGCCGTCCTGCGTTCCTTCGACCGATCTGGATGAGTCTGGTGCGGTTCTGGAAGCAAAAGAACTTGCAGCGTATTATCGCAGTGAGCGTGTTCTGGGTCTGGCAGAACTGATGAATTCCTACGGTACTGTCAACGGAGATGCCAAGATTCTGCAAAAAATCTGCGACTGTATCGCCGCAGGCAAAAATGTTGATGGCCATGCCCCCTTCTTGAGCGGGAAAGATTTGAACGCCTACATTACGGCAGGCGTCCAGTCTGACCATGAGTGTTCTGACGTCAATGAGGCGCTGGAAAAGCTCCGTCGTGGCCAGTACATTATGGTGCGCGAAGGCACAGCGGCGCAGGATATGAATGCTCTACTTCCACTGTTCAAAGAACCGTACTGTGACCGCTGTATGTTGGTGACGGACGACAAGCATCCCGGCGATCTGCTTCGCGGCGGACACATTGACTATATCATTCGCAAAGCGATTGCGGCTGGTGTGGAACCTGCAGTAGCCATCAAGATGGGTACTCTTATCCCTGCAAGATACTTTGGACTGAAGCAGAACGGTGCCGTTGCACCGGGTTATGCGGCTGATCTCATTGTGGTATCGGATTTGAAAAATTTCACAGTTGAGAGTGTTTACAAAAATGGCGTGCTTGCAGCAGAGAATGGAAAGATGCTGGAGCCGACAGCACTTTCTATCAATGAAATTGCCTTTGCACGAGTGCTCAATTCCTTTAACATGGATGAGATTACGCTGGGCGATTTGGAACTGCATGAGACCGGAGAAAACGAGCGTGTCCTCTGCCTGACGCCGCATGAGCTGCTGACTAGCGAGAAAATCATTCCTTTCCAGAATCATCCGGGTACGGCTCCGGGCGTCGATGTAGAAAACCAAATCGTAAAACTGGCGGTCTTTGAGCGTCATCATCACTCAGGACACGTCGGACTTGGTTTTCTGGGCAACTACGGCTTGAAATGTGGAGCAGTTGCGTCAAGCATCGCACATGATTCCCACAACCTCATTGTGGCAGGAACGAATGACGCCGACATGGTACTGGCAGGCAACACAGTTCGTAAAAATAAGGGCGGTCTTGCCTTTGTGCTGAATGGCCGAGTTGTCGGAGAGCTTGCCCTGCCGGTCGCTGGTCTGATGAGTATGGAGAGCGCCGAAGAGGTTGAGAAAAAGCTGCAGGCACTGAAAGCTGCCCTCAAGGAAGCCGGGATCTCGGAAGAAATTGACGCATTTATGACATTTGCCTTTGTGAGCCTGCCTGTTATCCCCAAACTCCGGCTGAACACATATGGTGTCGTGGACGTGGAACAGCAAAAAATCGTTCCTGCTATTTTTTGAAAGGACGTGTGAATATGGCTTATTTTTACGAAGAACCCTCCCGTACCTTTGGCGAGTACCTGCTGGTGCCGGGCTACTCTTCTGCTGAGAATGTCCCCACAGCTGTCAGCCTCAGGACCCCGCTGGTCAAGTACCGCAAGGGCGAGGAGAGCTGCCCGCTGGAAATGAATATCCCCATGATCAGCGCCATCATGCAGTCGGTCTCCGGCGATAAGCTGGCCATCGCGCTGGCCCGCCAGGGCGGCGTCTCCTTCATCTACGGCTCCCAGAGCATCGAGAACGAGGCCGCTATGGTCCGCCGCGTCAAGAGCTTCAAGGCCGGTTACGTCGTTTCCGACTCCAACCTGGCCCCCACTGCCACCCTGCATGATGTGCTGGAGCTGAAAGCACGCACCGGCCACTCCACCATCGCCATCACCGCTGACGGCACCCCGGGCGGCAAACTGCTGGGCATCGTGGCCTCCCGCGATTACCGCGTCAACCACACCCCCGATGACGCTCCTGTCACCACCTTCATGACCCCCATCGAGAAGCTGGTCACTGCCCCGGAAAACACCTCCCTGCACGACTGCAACAACATCATCTGGGACAACAAGATCAACACCCTGCCTCTGGTGGACGCCGAGGGCAACCTGAAGTATATCGTCTTCCGCAAGGACTACGATTCCCACAAGGCCAACGTCAACGAGCTGCTGGATAAGAACAAGAGCTACGTTGTGGGCGCCGGCATCAACACCCGCGACTACGCCCAGCGTGTACCCGCACTGGTAGAGGCCGGTGTGGATGTCCTCTGCATCGACTCTTCCGAGGGCTACTCCGAGTGGCAGAGCCGCACCATCGGCTGGATCCGCGAGCACTACGGCGACACCGTGAAGGTGGGCGCCGGTAATGTCGTGGATGCCGAGGGCTTCCGCTTCCTCGCAAAGGCAGGCGCTGACTTCGTGAAGATCGGCATCGGCGGCGGCTCTATCTGCATCACCCGTGAGACCAAGGGCATTGGCCGTGGTCAGGCTACCGCTGTCATCGAGGTCGCCAAGGCCCGTGACGAGTACTACAAGGAGACCGGCATCTATGTGCCTATCTGCTCTGACGGCGGCATCGTCCACGACTACCACATCACCCTCGCTCTGGCCATGGGCGCTGACTTCGTCATGCTGGGCCGCTACTTCGCCCGCTTCGACGAGAGCCCCACGAACAAGGTGCGCATCAATGGCCAGTATATGAAGGAGTATTGGGGCGAAGGCTCCAACCGCGCCCGCAACTGGCAGCGCTATGATCTGGGCGGCTCCACCAAGCTGAGCTTTGAGGAGGGCGTGGACAGCTATGTTCCTTACGCCGGTCCTCTGGCAGACGGCGTCCAGACTACCCTGTACAAGGTGAAGAGCACCATGTGCAACTGCGGCGCACTCTCCATCCCTGAGCTGCAGCAGAAGGCCAAGCTGACCGTCGTTTCCTCCACCTCCATCGTGGAGGGCGGCAGCCATGATGTTGTTGTAAAAAGCCAAGTAGGCTTTAATGTAGAACGCTGAAAAGGAGAATCATTATGAAATTCTTTATTGACACTGCAAATGTGGACGAGATCCGCAAGGCAAACGACATGGGCGTGATTGCTGGTGTTACCACCAACCCCAGCCTTATCGCAAAGGAGCACAAGGACTATGCCAAGACTTTGGCCGAGATCGCAGCCATCGTCGATGGCCCGATTTCCGGTGAGGTAAAGGCCACTACCACCGACGCAGAGACGATGATTAAAGAGGGCGAGGCTATCTATGCCCTTGACCCCAGGCACATGGTCGTCAAAATCCCGATGACGGTGGAGGGACTCAAGGCCATCAAGGCTCTGAGCGCTAAAGGCATCCCCACCAACTGCACCCTCATCTTCTCTGCCAATCAGGCACTGCTGGCTGCGCGTGCCGGTGCTACTTACGTCAGCCCCTTCCTCGGACGTCTTGATGACATCAGCCAGCCCGGTATCGATCTCATCCAGACCATCAGCGAGATCTTCAGCAACTACCCGGATATTCATACCGAAATTATTGCGGCTTCTGTCCGTAATCCCATCCATATCACCGACTGCGCATTGGCCGGCGCTGACATTGCCACCGTGCCCTACAAGGTTATTGAGCAGATGACCAAGCACCCACTCACCGATCAGGGCATTGAGAAGTTTAAGGCCGATTATGTTGCGGTGTTTGGAGAGTAATCAAGCATAAAGAGGAGGATGTAGTGTGTTTCAATCTGCGATTGCTTTTCTGGAGACTCAGGGAGTACCGACTCCTTTTGCAACGGCAATTATTCGATTGCTTTTAGGGTCGATTTGTGGCGGTCTGATTGGATTGGAACGTGAGATGAAGGGACGTCCGGCAGGTCTGAAGACATTTTCACTCGTTTGTATGGGTGCAACGCTGGTCATGGTGACGAACGAGTTCATCTACGTTAATGTAGCAAATTCGACGGGTGACTCTGCTCGTATGGCGGCGCAGGTCATCAGTGGAATTGGCTTCCTTGGTGCAGGTACCATCATGACAACGGGCAACGACCGCGTGAAGGGTCTGACTACGGCGGCGGCGCTTTGGGTCACGGCGGCCATCGGAATCGCGATTGGAACAGGCTTCTGCTTCGGCGGCATCGCGGGACTGATCGTGCTATATCTTTCTTCGTTTACATACCGCTACATTGATGCAGTGATCGTAGCAAAATCTAGAATCATGCGCATCTATGTGGAAGGTGAAAGTGAAGAGTTTATGCTAAACCTCGTAGGTTTCTTCCAGAAAAACGAAATTCGTATCATTAGCCTGGTTCGCAAGGACGAAAACAAATGGTTCCTGAAAGACAGTGCGGCGACGATCGAAATGGATCTGGGCCGAAAAAGGAGCCACCTTGAGATATTGGATGAAATTCGCAAAATGAAAGAGCTTCGTTATATCGAGGAAGTGTAATGACAAAGACAGGAGTTTAGGAATGAACAGAATCGATGTTGATGCTGTAAACGCCCTGCGTGTGCTTGCGGCGGATGAGGTGCAAAAAGCAAACTCCGGACATCCCGGTCTTCCGCTGGGTGCTGCACCTGCGGCATATGCCGTCTGGGCATACGAAATGAAGCATAATCCTAAGAATCCGCGCTGGGAAAATCGTGACAGATTTATTCTGTCCGGCGGACATGGATCGGCGCTGCTTTATGCACTGCTTCATCTGTTCGGGTATGGGCTGACCAAAAATGACTTGGAAAACTTCCGTCAGCTGGATTCTCTTACGCCTGGTCATCCGGAATACGGCCATACCGTCGGTGTCGAGGCGACTACTGGCCCACTGGGTGCAGGTATGGGTATGGCAGTCGGCATGGCCATCGCAGAGGCACATCTGAGCGCTGTATTTAATCGCCCCGGATATGATGTGGTAGACCATTACATCTTTGTTCTGGGTGGTGATGGCTGTCTTATGGAGGGCATCTCTTCGGAGGCTTTCTCTCTGGCAGGTACGCTGAAGCTGAACAAGCTCATCGTCCTATACGACTCCAATCGCATTTCCATTGAAGGCAGCACTGATATTGCCTTTACCGAAGATGTGGGCAAGCGGATGGAGGCGTTCGGTTTCCAAGTACTGACGGTGGAGGATGGCAATGATGTGGATGCCATTCGTCAGGCTATTCAGCAGGCAAAGGCCGACAAAGAGCGTCCCTCGTTCATCGTTGTGAAAACGCAGATCGGTCAGGGATGCCCTGCAAAGCAAGGCACAGCCGCCGCGCATGGCGAACCTCTGGGGGAACAGAACATTCAGGAGATGAAGAAGGGCTTTGATTGGCCGAGCGTGGAGCCGTTCTTTGTCCCGGAAGAAATCTATGCGCACTATCAGACGTTGACGGCGGACAGCGCGGCAGAAGAAGCACGCTGGAACGAAATGATGGAGGCGTACAAGGATGAGTTCCCAGAGCTGAAAGCAAAATGGGAGACGTACCATTATCCGCTGCAGGCCATCAACACCTATAACGATGACAGTTACTGGGAGTTTGAGGATAAGCCGCAGGCGACCCGAAATCTTTCCGGCGTGATGATCAACCGCCTGAAAGACATTCTGCCCAACCTGATTGGCGGTGCGGCCGATTTGGCACCCTCTACCAAGACCTACATGAAAGGCGAGGGTGATTTCTCCAGTACAAACCGCGCGGGCAGGAACCTGCACTTTGGTGTTCGTGAGCTGGCAATGGCAGCTATCGCAAATGGCATTGCACTGCACGGCGGCCTGCGTCCGTATGTCTCGACCTTCTTCGTGTTCAGCGATTATGTAAAGCCGATGGCACGTTTGTCGGCGCTGATGAAGCTTCCGGTGACTTATGTGTTTACTCACGATAGCATCGGTGTGGGTGAGGACGGCCCGACCCATGAGCCTATCGAGCAATTGGCAATGCTGCGTGCGATGCCTAACTTCAATGTGTTCCGTCCGGCGGATGCAACGGAGACAGCGGCGGCGTGGTATTATGCAGCAACAGCGACCTCTGCGCCGACAGCGCTGGTACTGAGCCGTCAGAACCTGCCGCAGCTAAAAGGCGCAAGTCGGCTGACGCTGCGCGGCGGCTATATCCTGCAGGATTCGGAAAAAGAAGTTCCGAATGCTATCCTCATCGCCACGGGTTCGGAAGTCCAGCTTGCCGTTGCGGCAAAGGCCGCGTTGGCAGAAGAGGGCATTGATGTTCGCGTGGTCAGTATGCCCAGCATGGATGTGTTTGACCGTCAGGTGAAAGAGTATCAGGAAAAAGTCCTGCCGAACGCTGTGCGCAAGCGTGTTGCGATCGAAGCACTGAGCGGATTTGGGTGGGGCAAGTATGTTGGACTGGATGGCAAGGTCGTTGCAATGCCCGGTTTTGGTGCATCTGCTCCGGCAAATTTGCTCTTTGAAAAATTCGGCTTCACGGTGGACAATGTTGTTGCCACGGTAAAATCAATTCTGTAAACAGAAAAGGAAGGCGCGCCTGTGTTTTGCATAGGCGCGCTTTTTCAGAAGGTAAGGAGGAAGAAATGGCTCTATTTCATGGTGTTATCAATTCAAAGGCTTTAATGAAAGACACGACACTCTCGATGATCGTGCCGTCGGATGATCGAAAAAATATTGGCTTTCAAGGTCAGCCGCAGCTTTGACCTGCTTCTTATAAGGGCAGTGGGCATACAGGCAGGTGCGGAACTTGAAATCGGGTCGATAGTACGGGCACAGCTTGCAGCTGTCCGGGGCACGGTCGGAACCTTCGCCAGCGGCGATCACATGGTGCATGGAGTGCTGAACATGGCGCAGAGCTTCGTTTCGCTTGTGGCTCACTTGGCATCACCTCGTTTCTCCAGCGGTGCCATCAGGTCTTTGTAGCAGGGAACCAGCACACAGGGCTTTGCCCGCTTGTAGGGGCACCCTTCGCACTTGCTGGGGCCTTTGGGCGGCTCGATCAGATAGTAGCAGTTCTCTTTGCCGAGAACGCAGCCCTTCTTTCGGTTCTTCCAGAAGAAGCAGTGCCGGCAATCTGCCGGGCGGGAAGCGTGGTAGCGGATACCGTCCATCGTGACGGTCAGAACTTTTTTCATCGGTAAACTCTCCTTTGGTGGATTCGGGAAGTTCAGCCCGAAAACAAAAAGCGCGTTCCTCTTTCTGTTCCGAGAGAACAGCGAGTGAACGCGCTATGTATGGAGAAAAGTGTTTTGCACGGTTTTGGGCTGGAATGTGGAAAATAGATTTACAAAGTTTATCTTGTATTTACATGGATTTACAGGAAAGCGGCTACCAATTTTAGCAGAGAGCCGGAAAACAGAGTCCAAAAGGTGCTTTATGGGGCTTCATTAGCTGGAAGCCTAATTTTATTAGCTGGAACCGAAAATTCTGCTAATGGCATTAGCTGGCTAATTTTGGTGATAGGTTCAAAATGAAAAATGCGAAGATCGTCTTTCACATGGAAAAATGACCTTCGCATTTTCTTAAAGGGATGTCCCAGACAGGAGTCGAACCTGCGGCCTTCCCCTTAGGAGTAGGGGCTGAAGCAATAAATCCTAGACAAAAGTAGGTAAAACAAGTGACGTTTTATCAATGGATTTTTTGTTGCGCTGTCAATCTGAGTAAAGAACACAAACCCCGAAATAAAACGAGTAAAAGGCTTTTTATTAGCAGAAAATTAGCAGAGCTAATGAAAAGTGGAAGGTTCATTGTAAAATGCCCACCTTTCATTAGCTGGGAAGTGTACGTTTCCCTACGGATATTTGCTTGTTTAGCATTCGTAAACCAGACCATACAGCCGTAACTGGTGTGATGGACAAATGTTTTCAATAGAAAAAGCCAGAGCTTTCTGAGAGAAAACTCTGGCCTATGTAACAGTATGATTGGAAATGTGCATTGTCTTGTAAAAGGAAGGATCTTATGGTATTCTTACGGGAATAGAGGCACTGGATGCGAGGAACTTTGCGTGATCTTAGGAGTGTGCAATGGAAAAGAAATTTAATATTGTAGTCGGTGAAGATGGAACTGTAAAACTCCCAGATGCGGTTCTGGAAAAACTTGAAGTCAGACCCGGAGAGGAAGTTCGATTCGAAGTAGACGACAATTTCTATGCAGTCAGGCTTCTATCACGGATAGAAGCTGAACGCTTGGATTACTTGAATTGGATGCATAATAAACATTGCCCCTCTATTGAGGAAATGATTGCGGAGTCGAGAAAACAAGCCACCCAGAACATTGTGATCTCCCGTATCCTTGATGGAATGCCGGTAGAAAAAATTGCAGAAGACTATGAAGTTTCACTCGACTATGTAGAGCAGCTTGCCCATCAGCTGAAGATTGACATAGAGGAAGCTAAGGCGAAAAAACACAAAGAAACGGGATCATCCTAAAACAGACAGCGGCAGCTTTCTATATACGGAAAACTGCCGCTGATATTTTAATGGATGTGGCGGGTCAGGTGATCTTTAACCATTTATGATCTTCTGCCATCCGACCATGTGTCTTTTCCACTAGCTGTATCGGATCATATTCGGAAACCCCGACAGCATCAAGGTAATAGTTAAGCCCGCAGCGAGTTCTTGGAATACAACGACTCTCTAAAAAAAATCAGAAAATCATCCCAAGTGGGTTCCGTGTTGACCCCGAAAGCGGTGTCCAGAATAGAATCCACTTTGTTTTCCACACGCACCTGCTTTGTGGTGAAATCTACGTCAATGATACTGCAAAGGGTATCACGGTCATAATATTCATATTTCCGTATTGTGTGCACCTGCTCCATGCCGACCACTCCTTTTATAGAAGTGTATCATGTCGGGAGTTGATGTGCAAGACATGGAAAAAGTAAAACAGCGGCGGTTTTCCAAATCGGAAAGCTGCCGCTGCTTATGTATAGAGGTTTATAGGTTCTTTGCAAGATTTTTAATGAGTGTAGCCATAGAGGGGTCAGCCAGCAGTTTGGCAAGAGCTGCTGCCGCATCTGTATCGACTGGGCTGGCTTTGGGAGCGGATTGCTCTGCGCGAGGGAGAACTTTAGGCTCTGCACCATGATGCTGATAGAAGAAATCGTCGAATCGCTGTGCGTTCAAACGCCGATCATCATCCAGAATGTGTGCGTACTGCTCGGTGACCATCGAAGCCTGCGCATGACCGGAATCGCCCTGCACGGATTTGATATCGCCGCCGTTCAGCTTGAGCTTGTATGTAATGCTGGAGTGTCGAAAACTGTGGAAAACTACTTTGGGAAGATCGTTTTCCTCAATCAGCTGCTTCAATGCACCGTTGATGGTGGATTGTTCGGTCGGCATTCCCAGCGGGCCGGCGACCACAAGATTATAGTCAGCGTACTCTGTGCCCAGTGCATCCCTTGTCATGTCTTGCTCGGCTTTATATTGGACAAGCATTTCAGCAACTGTTTTGGGGAGAAAGATGGTTCGGATACTGCTGTCTGTTTTGGGGCTTTTCAGAACCTGAACCGTGGTACAGCGGGAACTCAGCGAGGGAAAACGAGTGATGACATTTTTGTTTTCCAAGGCGTTTAGCGAAGCAATGTCTACACGCTGCAATTCCTTATTTATGTAAATGGAGGCTCGCCCGGCTTCGATGCTTTCAGGGGAGATATCCACGCAATCCCAAGTCAAACCGAGCAGTTCGCCAAGGCGCAGAGAACAAGAGAAGGAGAGGTTGATGCAGAGCCGGAGCCGTGGATCATCACAGACTTCTAAGGCATGGAACAGGGTCTCGGCAGTCCAGATATCACGCTTCTTTGCAGTGTATTTGGGCAAGGTGGCATAAATACAGGGATTCTTTTCCATAAGTTCCCACTTTACAGCCTGCTCAAAGGCACTTCTCAAAATTTTGTGAACCGAACGAACCGTGCCGGGAGAAACGTATTGATGCTGACGCTTTCCACACATAGGGTCAACAGCCTCGTATTTAAGCAGCCGCTGATAATATCCCTCAATTACGCGGGTGGTGAGATCTTGCAGCTTCGTTGAGCCGATAAGCGGTATTATGTAGTTTGAAATCAGAGCATTGTTTGATTGATAGGTTGAGAGTGCCCATTTGGTTTTTCCGTACAGGGCAACATATTCTGTAAGCAAATCTTTTAGAGTTCGGCACTGGGGTGCCACAAAGGTACCGACGGATTCTTTGTATTCGACCTCTTTCTTACGGTTTTTGGCATCTGCAAGGTCGGTAAAGGTTTCCCATTTCTGCTTTTGCGTTCCATTAGTGTGTTTGTATGTATAGACAACGCAGTAGCTGTTATTGCGTTTGACAATGCTGGCCATTATACATCCTCCTCTACTTTACGTTTGGACTTCAGAACTTCATCGAAAGCATCTTTTTGGATGCGTTTTACCCTTCCCAACTTCATCGTTGGAATTCCTTCTTTGAGAACCCACGAGTCAAGTGTTGGGCGGCTGATTCCGTAGAAAGCCTGAATTTCCTGAAAACTGTAGTATTTCCCATTCTTGGGACATTGCAGTTTTAGCGGCGGCTCCTCATGCGTTTCTTTTTTCGATTTTTGAAGTTGGTATGTAGATTGGCTCTTAAGCCATGCCTTAAAACTTTTTTTGGTAATGCGCGGCCTGTCGGCCACGCGCTCAATGACGAAACAATCTCGGTATTTTTTGCAATCAAGAATCCCATAAACATTCTTGCGTGGGATACCGAGTAGTTTTGCCATTTCCGGGATGGAGATGGTTTGCGCTTCAATCTCCCGGTCACGCTCCCGGTCAGCTGCTGTGCGGTAGCGGCTTTGTGACCGGTACCACCGCTTAAATTCCTCTTTGGGAATCCTCATACAGAAGTCTGTCGTTTCTGTTTTCAACTTGCCCTGTCGGATGAATGTATAGATCGTTTCGGGTTTCACCTTCAATATCTCGGCGGCGTCAGGAACGGAATAGGACCGTTTGCAAAGTTCCTCGCCCGGTGGCGAGCCATTGACCTTATGATATTTGACCTGATTGGCATACCATTTCTCAAAGCTGGAAATAACGATACGCCTTTTGTCGTTTATCAGAATGACTTCAAAGAGATTCTTATGAAGTAGCCAATAGCTGTCTGTTTTGCCAAGGCCGAGAAGCTGCCGCATCTCACGAACCGACATGGTGGTTTTGGTAGTGGCAGGTTCAGCTTTTCCGTATAAGGGAGCCGAAGTATTCCGCATATCATCCATGAAAGACACCTCTCTATCTATGTAAAAGTTTAGCCGGGATTTCTCATCCCGGCTAAAGAATAGCAGATTTCGCTTGAAATGTTGAGGATGTCAAACAGCAGGATTGCGTTCAACAGTGCCATCATTGAGCCATGCTTCAAAGCTGGCTTTGGAAATACGGTAGGCGCCTCTTACCTTGAACCAGCGGAATTCGTTCTGCTTCAGCAGACGGTAGACAGTGGGACGGCTCAGGAGCAGCATATCCATCAGGTCTTCTACGGTATAGCAGCGGCTGTCCTTTGCTGTGGAAACAGGGGAGGAAACCGAGTTGGGCGAAGGTTCTTCATGGATAATCATTGGATAATACCTCGTTAAATATACTTAAAGTTAAAACTTGAGCGGCAATGCAGCCCGGCGGCTGCCACCATTATAAATAGTATAGACCTGCTGAAGGTACTTCGTCTTGCCGGGAAGGCTTACGCCTGCGGTTCGTGCAAGGCGAAAAATCGTGAATGCATCGACCTGCCGCAGTTTGGCAATCAGACGGCCTTTGTTATATTCGGAGTGATACAGTTCTACAAAGCGGCAGATGCCGAGCAGGTTTGCGGAACTCATGGAATCAGGTTCGCCGTTCCAAGCGTTCAGCAAAACATCAAGGGATTCGATATACAGTTCCGGACCCAGCCGGATGAATTCGTGATAGGCGGTTGCAATGCAGCTGATCCGCTGCTTGCCTCGGCCTTCTTCAAAAGAAAGATGAACGCCAGCCAATTCGGTGGCCTGCTGGAATGCAACGGCAGCAGGCTCCCCTGCAAAAATCAGGGCACGGAGCTTCTGCCCTGCACTCAGCCGTTCCGAAATGCCTGTCTGCTGTGCAAACAGGAGGGCTTCTTCTCGTTCTGTCATACCAAAATAAACCTTGCAGCGAATCTGCAAATCTTCGCCGCCGTTCAGAAATTTCCGTGCAGCGATGGTGTTCTGTCCGTCCATCACATAGTAGTGACCATCCCGGAAGCTGATCTTCGGCTCATTGGCAACCCGCTCGTCAAATTCTTTTGCGATGCGGGCAACACGAGCGGGGTGAAGAGCACGCTGATAAGTGTCGCGCGGCACGATCAGTTCGCTGCTGTTCAGGCACATCTCATGGTAAGGTTTTACAACTGCGTTCATCATAAAGGAACCTCCTTCTTCTTTTGCAGAAAATCAATTCCTGATTGGATAATCAAACTGATTTTCTTCTTTTCGTTATCGGATAAGCGGAAACTGGAATACCGTTCATAACAGATATTCCAGCGGAACATAAGCGATTGAAGTGCATCATCCAGTTCTGCGACCATGAACTCAACAGAAGATTCTGTCGGGGTGGAGAGCATCCTTTCCGATATCTGCTCAATGCTATGTAAATCGCCTTTTGTGTGCTTGACGAGAGCAGGGGGCTGACTGTTCAACACCCGAAGATTCTGAAACTGCTGGGAGAGCAGCTCTTTTGCAGCGGCGAGAACATCCTCCTGCGGAGGAGCCGTAAGGTATTTTCGGAATGACTTATATCCAATGAAGCCAAAGCTGTATTGCAGACACACTGACACTTGCCGCATTTCATATTTGGACAGGTGCCCAAGGTAGCTTAACACTCTGGATTTATCTGCGGGTCGCGGACTTTCGCAGATCGCCATAGATGGCGCACTCAAAAAGCGATTGTGCAAAACAAAATGCGTTGGCATATTTCGCTTTTTGATCTGTGTTGTCAGCGGAACGACCAGAAGAACATTGGAATAAAAATTACCGTCATCGTTCTGGACAACAATGGCAGGTCGGATGCCGCCTTGTTCGGAACCGCTGTAAGGATTCAGATCCATCATGTAGACATCCCCGCGCTTGTACATCCAGTTTGCGGGCATAGGCGGATACTCTTTCTCTTTTTTGCCTCGTGTTGCCAATTTAGATTTCTCCTCTCTATCCGTATATGTAACAGTGGGCTGCTCGCACAGCCCACCCTACTATCTCAAACAGCAAAAATGCTGTGATTTATAGTTCTATACCTTTCCGTATTTGTCCCCGACATCCCCGGAAAACGAAAACTCAGTTTTCGTGTGGGAAATCTTTCAGCCGTCCGGCAGCGTACCGAATCCATAGGGTTCTCACCTCTCCGTGGTTCTCACCGAGCTGCCCGAAGGCAGAAGTATCATTATTCTGTGATGGCTCTTAGCTATGGAGAAGCTGTCATCCATTTACCGTCAACCTACCGCTCATTCCCTCAGTGGGAGATCATCGCATTTGTTACGGACGTGGCTCATCATCACAGGAACGTGACTGAAGAATGCTTGTTCAATTTTCAAGGGGCGGGATAGCTTGAGGGCTGCTTTGAACGCTTGCCGAAGCTATGGCTGTATTGTAACCGATGCGGAACGAAATGAACAGGAACTCAGAGTTCACAATTTTTGAGGAAAATAGGAAGTATCGTTCCTGTTTCTCGATGGGCCGTCAAAAATATATTTCTTGACTTTATGTAAGGAATAAAGTATTATAATCGTAAGAAACTAACTTACGAGTATATAAATTCGATAGATACACTTTGGGGAGGGAACAAAATGAGCCGATTTTACTGCCGCGATGAGGAACTTCGGAAGTTAAACAAACGATATGAGAATGGAAAGTTTGAATGCGTTGTCATTTACGGCAGACGCCGTGTTGGAAAAACTGCGCTGATCAATGAATTCTGCAAGGACAAACCGACCATTTTCTTCTCTGCTTTGAATACGACCGGAAAAGAAAATCTGGAAGCCTTGTCCAAGGCAATCATGAGTTTTGAACGACCCAATGCAGAATCATCTCCGGAATTTACAACCTACGATGCAGCATTGGACGAACTGACAGCTCTCTCCAAGGAGCAGAGGATCGTATTTGTAATTGATGAGTACCCTTATCTTGCAAAGGCTAAACCCGCTATTTCCGCAATGCTTCAGCACATCATCGACCATAAATGGACAGATTCCCAAATGTACCTGATCCTGTGTGGCTCGTCCATGAGTTTTATGGAAAGTCAGGTCTTGGGCAAAGAAAGCCCTCTGTATGGGCGCAGAACAGCGCAATTCAAGATCATGCCGCTGGATTACAAGGAAACAGCGGTATTCCATCCGAATCTGCCCGAGAAAGATAACGCCCTGATTTATGGCATCACAGGCGGTGTTCCGCATTATATCAACAAATTGGATGTTCGGAACAACGTAGATGAAGCGTTGCTGGAAAATTTGTTTGACCGTTCCAGCTATCTCTATGAGGAGCCAGCTAACCTGTTGAAGCAGGAACTGCGCGAGCCGGCAATTTATAATGCAATCATTAAGGCAATCGCGGAGGGTGCGTCCCGTCTGAACGACATCACCACAAAAGTTGGTGAAGAAAACTCTGTGGTGGCAAAGTACCTCAAAACGTTGATAGACCTTGGAATCGTCAAAAAGGAAACGCCGATCACAGAGAAACCGGGCAAGAAAACAATCTATCTTCTGGCGGACAATTTTTTTCGTTTTTGGTACCGTTTTGTGCCGGTCAATGCAAGTGCCATTGATTCGGGGCGGATCGCAAAGACCTACCCCCATGCGGTGAAGCAGTATTTTCCAGACTATATGGGTCTGATTTTTGAGAAGATGTGCCAAGACTACTTGCTCTATTATGCGAATAATCTTCCTATCGAGTTGAGTGAGATTGGGCAGTGGTGGGGAACCGACCCTCAAAAAAAGAAGCAGATCCAGATCGACATTGTCGGAACGCCGGTTGATGGAAATGACTATATCATCGGCTCCTGCAAATACCGCAATGAAAAAATCGGTTTGGACGAACTGGAACTGATTCGGGAATATGCAGCAGTCTTTGGGAAAGGAACAAACTACCACTACTACATTTTCTCGAAAGGAGGATTTACGGACGGACTACTTCAGGCACAGGAACGCGGAGAAGTACAGCTGCTTACCCTTGCCGATATTTTTGAATACCAGACACGCAAAGACACCACAGCACTACGCTGAAAACATTTTGAATCGGGAATTTCATGCAGAAAAGCCAAACGAAAAGTGGCTGACAGATGTGACGGAATTCAAGTATTACGAAGGTCCTAGAGTTAAGAAAGTTTATCTGAGCGCTATCCTTGACTTATATGACAGACGTATCGTTTCCTTTGTGATTCGGGATACAAATGATAACAAGCTTGTGTTCGACACTTTTGCAAAGGCCGTCCAGAGCAATCCTGATACACATCCAATCTTTCACAGTGACCGTGGATTTCAATATACCAACCGATATTTCTACCAGCGGCTGGTCAATGCTGGCATGACACAAAGCATGTCTCGTGTTGGCCGCTGTATTGACAATGGTCCCATGGAAGGGTTCTGGGGTATTCTGAAGCGAGAGCGTTATTACGGGAGGCGTTTCACAAACCGTGCTGAACTGGTGAAAATGATTCGCAGTTATATTCATTACTACAACACTAAACGTCTCCAGCGTAACCTTGGCGTTCTGACACCGTTGGAAAAGCATGACCTTTATTTGAAAGCGGCTTGAGATATTTTTTTGATTTGTTTCGTTGTCCTCTTGACGGGGTGCACACCAAAATGGTAACAGCCACTTTCACACAATAAAGCGTTACGATTGTTTGGTTGATGGTCAAAATGACCACCAACCAAAATCTGTGCGTTATGGCTGGGTGGCAAGTGGATATTTTGTCCATTTACCACTTCCAAGTGGTGAGTTACGGTTTTCGTAACCCACCACAGAGCGATCGTGTTACAGTAATCTGGTAAGTACCGGAAATCAGCACTTACCAGATTTCACCGTGGCTTGACAAAATGTCAGGTCGAGGTCAAACGTAACACAAACGGAGTCAATGTGGACAAATTGTCTACATTGATTCAAGCTGCGGCCAATTTGCCTCATGTGGTCAAAATGTCCACATGAGGTGAGCCGTAACGCAGAATGTTCTTCCGGTGAATGACGTTTTGCGTCATTCACCACATCAACTGGCCATTTTGACCAGTTGATATTGGGTGCGCCGTTCTCCCTGCATGGATTTCCTGCCCCCTTCCAGCGGCGTTTTCCGGCTCTCCCACTTGGGGGTCATCGCCGGGTATCCCATGCAGATGGTCTTTCTGTTTTCAAGGTGCGGTGCTGGATTTGGCAACAAAAAATCGCCACACAACAACCTGAACCTGACCATTCCTTTCGGGATGGCCTTGGTTTGGGTTCGTTATGTAGCGATAGAAAGTTAAAAACTTGCTCCGGCTCCTTTGGGAGCCGAGCTGGAACTCTAAGTAAAATATGTTATATTAAATTGTTGGAATAGATTACCACATAAATCGAGCTGTGTCAACAAAAAGTTTTGAAAACACGACACTTTCGGCGGTTTGCGAGAAAATGCTCTGAAAACTTTGGCAAAAAGAGAGAGCCAGGTGGGTTCGTTTTGCTTATTTGTTTTTTACCAGCAATGCCTGATACGGCTCCAGTTCCACATCCGCCAGCCAGACGGAAGTGCCTTCCGGGGTGTGATACTCGCCGCCCAGAGCATCCAGACTTGCCCCTGCCGGGTACTCGGTAAAGTTGAACAGTCCCACCAGCGTTTCCTCACCGCGCTTGCGCACCAGTGCCAGCACACCGGGGTTGTGGCTGTCCCATGTGGTCACCCACGCATCCGGGGCAAAGCAGGGGTCTGCACGCATTTGGCGCAGCTGCTCCATGCCCTGCCACAACTTGTTTTGCAGCGTGCCCTTCCGGGTGCGCTGCTTTGCATCCTCCCAGTTGAATTTGCTGCGGTGCAGATTGCGGCTGTCCTCCACACGGTCGGGGTCGTTTTTGTAGTCCCAGCCATTGAGTTGCGCAATCTCATCGCCACAGTTCAGCATGGGGAAGCCCTGCAAAAACGCCATGGCAGTATGCAGCAGCAGATCACGCTTCACGGCGTAGTCCAGTGCGGTCTTGTCGTTCTTTTCCAGTGCCTGCTCCACGCCGCACAGGCTGGCGGTGGTGCCGCAGCTCCGGGCATCGCCGGTGGCAGGGGTCGTAGTTGTACAGCTCACCCTTTGCCCAGCTGCCGGGGAAGTTGCCCTCGTAGAAGTGGTAGAGATATTCTTTATGTTTCTGCGGGTCAATGCCGAGTCGTTTCTCCACCGCCTCGTCCAGACCCCAGCCGATATCATCGTGGCAGCGCAGATAGTTCACGAACCAGCAGTTGTCCGGCAGGGCGTGGAGGGCATCCAGCTGCGCCTTCAGCAGCCGGGTATCCCGGCTGGCAAGGGCACCCCACAGGTTGACCATGGTGGACACGTTGTAGAGCATGTGGCATTCCGGCTTTTCCGGGGTGCCGAAGTAGGCGGCAAGCTCCTTGGGTGCCATGACCACCTCGCCCTTGAGGATGACTGCCGGGCAGACGCATTCCAGCACCATGCGGAGCATCCGCACGATGGTGTGTACCTGCGGCAGATTGCGGCAGGTGGTACCCAGCTGTTTCCAGATATAGGGCACGGCATCAATGCGGAACACCTCTACGCCGAGGTTGGCGAGGTGCAGGATGCTTTTGGTCATGTCCACGAACACCGCCGGGTTTGCGTAGTTCAGATCCCACTGATAATCGTGGAAGGTGGTCAGCACCCACTTGTGCATTTCCTCACACCATGTAAAGTTGCCGGGCGCAGTGTTGGGGAACACCTGCGGCACGGTCTGCTCGTACTGGTCGGGGATGGTGCGGTCCTCGTAGAGGTGGTAATAGGCCTGAAACCACGGGTCTCCTGCCTTTGCCGCCATGGCCCAGCGGTGGGTGCTGGCGGTGTGGTTCATCACGAAATCCAGACACAGGCTGATGCCAGCCTTCCGCAGCTCCCAGGGTCAGATCTTCCAGATCCTTGTTGGTGCCAAGGGCCGGGTCTACGGTGTCAAAATCCTCCACCGCATAGCCGCCATCGTTGTGGGGGTGGGGCATCTGCAGCAGGGGCATCAGGTGCAGATAAGTCAGCTTCTGCTCCTTGAGGTAGGGCAGCTTCTTTGCCAGCTCTTTCAGGTTTCCGGCAAAGAGGTCGGTGTACATGGTCATGCCGAACATATTGCCACGCTTGTACCACTCCGGGTCGGCAGAGCGTGCCTTGTCCAGTGCTTTCAGCTCAGCACTGCGGGCGTTGTAGGCTTCTGCCATCTCCCGCTCCAGAACCTCCAGCCCTTCCCGGTTGTGGTACAGTTCCATGAACAGCCATTCCAGTTCGTCCTTGTGCTTGGCAAATCGGGATGCAAATTCCTGTTTCGCTGCCATGGTTCAGCCCTCCACTTCTGCAAGGGTGGGCATGGCAGGGATGGCACCATGCCGGCTGGTGGTGATGCTGGCCGCCTTGTTGGCAAAGGCCAGAATGCCTTCCAGCTTGTCCACAGTCAGGGTGCCCAGATCCTCTTTGCAGAGCTTGGACAGAGCTGCTCCAAAGAAGGTGTCGCCTGCGCCGTTGGTGTCGCCTACCTTGCAGGGGACACCTGCCACATGGCCGGTCTTGTCCCCAAAGCGGTAGAATACGCCGTTTGCACCCAAGGTGACGAAAAATCAGCCGGATGCCGTTCTGTGCCAGTTGTGCCGTGCCGCTTTCGCAGTCGGTGGTGCCGGTAAGCAGGGGCAGCTCTTCATCGGACACTTTCAGAATATCCACCAGCGGCAAGGGGGCGCTTTCATCTGGGCAATGGCTTCCTCTTTGTTCTTCCAGAGATTGGCGCGGTAGTTGGGGTCGTAGGTGATGACAGCACCCATCTTTTTGGCACGGGCGGCGGCATCCAGCGTAGCGGTACGGGAGGGGTCAGCGGTGAGGCTGACAGAACCGAAGTGGACGATTTTGGCAGCTTTCAGAGCGCCCTCCGAAATGTCCTCTTTGCTCAGCATCACGTCAGCGTTGGCACTGCGGTAGAAGCTGAAATCCCGCTCACCGGCGGCATCCACCGAGACCACCGCCATGGTGGTGGGGTGGTCTGCATCCACCGCCATGCCGGAAACGTCCACCTTGTTCTCTGCCAGAACCTCTTTCAGGTAGCGGCCAAAGGCATCTGCACCCACCTTGCCGATAAAGGCGGTCTGTGCGCCCAGTCTGGAAGCAGCCACAGCCAGATTGGCCGGTGCACCGCCGGGGTTTGCGGCAAACTGGGGGATGCCGCGCGCATCCTTGCCGGTCTGGGTCAGGTCGATCAAAACTTCACCAATCGTTAAAATGTCCATGATACTTCTCCTTATTCTTGATGTGAAACCCAACGATCACCGCTGGAACAGATAATGAATGTAAGCGGCTGCACGCTCCGGGTGCGGTGCATTCTGCACTACCCCAAGATAGACCTTGCCAGAAAAACCTGCCTGCCTGACAAACGGCGTGTCCGAAATATCCAGCACGGTCCCACCGGCGTTCAGACCCGACAGTGCATGGAAAGACGCATCCAGTGTCCGCAGATCGAGAAAATAATCCTCTGCCAACAGTCGATCCCGTGCATATTCGTCCATCAGAACAACATCTAACCGCTGGGCACTGACTGCACCCAGCAGCTTCATCTCCGAAGCATATACATACTGTTCCTCTGCGCGTTCGCTTTCGCTGATCAGCAAGCCGGACAGCAGATCGACCTGTTGCTTTTTGGTCAGACCCTGCGCCTCGGCAAAGCCGGTAGTAAGCTGTTCCGTCAGATCAGACCCGGCAGTGATATTTACCAGACCAAGGTAAAGCACATCCTCTTTTTTCGTCACATGACGGTAGGCTGCATACCCGAGGATATAGACGACGATGAGCACGATCGCAATGGGCAGCTTGTAATATGCCCAGATGTGCTCCCACTTTTTGCGCCCATGGAGGGAGCGGAGCGTATCCCGGTCAGTTTTTGTCATGGTCGTGTTCCTCGTATACTGCATCAGGGTCTCCACCGATCAGATAGAGGATCCGAAGCATCAGAAAGGAGCAGAGCATGGCGCACAAGCCCATGCCCAGCAGGAATGCGGGCGTGAACACAAACACAATGACGTACCCCATGATGCCATAGATCGCCGCCATCAGCAGGGTGCAAAACAGATACCGGACACCCACGAGAAACGCTGTTTTCAGGATGCCGAAGGTGGTGTTTTCAAACCGTGCCAGCAGAGGAAAGGCATACAGCAGAACGATGCCGTACAGAACTGCCGCACCAATAAGCACTGCCGTGAGCAGTGTCCAGAAAATGTTTTCGCTCCACATCGGCGCAGCACAAAGCCATCCGCAGCCAGGAAACTGCCGACTGCCAGCAGGATCAGCCAGAGTTTTGTGGCAGGCTTAAAATTTTCCCGGAACGCCTTAAAAAACATCCGGGTCAGACCATCGTCCCGATCTTCCGCCATTTTGAGCGTGACGTAGAACAATGCGGTCGTAGAAGCTCCCTATGGTAACGATGGGCAGGCTGCACACGAGCCATAAGATGTTCAGGTAAGCACTGTAAGTCAATTTCGTCAGCACAGCAAACAGCGGCTTGTCCGTATTGCACAGGTCACGCATGGTGGGTTCTCCTTTCGCTCAATCTCCTGTGGATTCGCGCAGGATCAGGTTGGTTTCCGTATAGACGGTGCGATAGTTCAGCGATGGCTCTTCGATGCGGGTCATAAGCAGATTGGCAGCGGTGTAGCCCATGATCTGTCCATGGATATGGATCGAAGTCAGATGGGGGGCAAAGTAAGAAGCCTCCTGGCTGTCATCGAAGCCGCAGACCCAGATATCATCGGGAACCGAATACCCCAGTTCATTCAATGCCTTGACCAAATCCATGGCAACAAAGTCATTGGCGCAGACAAAGGCATCCGGCATCGTTTTGAACCGACGTATGATTTCGTACAGGGATACCGGATAGTTCTGCTGTCCGGATGGCATCGCACAGGTGCTCAGGCCTTCTGTCAGACCAAAGTGCTCCACTGCATCCTTATAAGCCATATAACGCTCAAAAAAGGACTGACAGTGGTTTTTATCCCCCGCAAAGCTGATGTGTTTTTTGCCGCGCTGGACCATGTGGGCCACTGCATTCTGGACCTCAATGCGGTTTTCCATATAAAGGCGGTCGGCTTTAAGGGGAGGACGCATATCCATTACAGGGGTGTCTACAAACAGCAGCGGAACATCCAGATCGCACAGCATCTGTGCGTAGTCATAGTCGAATACTTCAATGCAGATGATGCCGGCTGTGCGCTGGATATTGAGAGAAGATGGAAGCTTTTTTCTCTTTCAGTTCTATGGGAGAAATGCGATGAACGGTCGTACAGCTATGCAGATGCTCGATTTCCGACTGGAAACGATCCAGCATCATAGAGGAAAAGTGAGAGCTGCTCAGAAACTGGGTCGTCAGCATGGCGATCTCCCGTTTGCCACTTGGCAGAATGGAATGCTCTGCTGCTTTTTGCAGTGTCTTCCTGAAACAGCGGCAGATAGGCAAACTGCTTATAGCCCATTTCGGCGGCTTTGCGCAGGATCTTCTCCCGTGTGGCATCTGCCAGCACACCGGTATTGTTGATGGCCTTTGAAACTGTGTTGCGGGAAAGCTGCAGTTCGTTTGCAATATCCTGAATGGTGACTTTGGTTGCCATAAGTCATCCTCTTCCTTTTATAAATAAAGTCTGGCGACGGATCTTATTCTTTGCGATTCCAGTATAGTGCAAATGCACAAATTAGTCAAATGCAAAAATGCAAATCATCATTTTGCATATTTGCGCACTTTTGGATTTGTGCATCTGTACAAATCCACAATAATTTTTGATGTATACCATGAATTATCGTTGACATTCGCCTGCATGCGTGGTATAAATGAATTACAGAGTTTTACATTTGCACAAACGAAGTGAAAAACGTAAAATTCAAAGGTGCAAATGTAAAACACAAATCAAACGGCAAGCAAATCAAAAAGGAGGAGAATGATTCATGAAAGCAAAGACGGCCTCGCCGGAAACGGCTGTGCTGACAGCAGAACGCAAGCTGCACAACACATGGGTCTACATCAAACGGCATTGGCAGCTTTACCTGTTGTTCCTGCTGCCTGCTGTGGTGCTGACGCTGGTGTTCAAGTACGCGCCCATGGGCGGTGTGCTGATCGCGTTCCAGAAGTACAATCCCTTCAAGGGCATCTGGGGCAGCGAGTGGGTAGGCGTCAAAAACTTTACCCGCTTCATGTCCTCGCCGGACTTCCAGCGCTATCTGATCAACACCCTGAAGCTGAGCGTCTACGGTCTGCTGTGGGGCTTCCCGATCCCCATCCTGCTGGCATTCCTGCTCAACCGTATCGAGAGCAAGAAGATCAAGCAGAAGGTGCAGCTGGTGCTGTATATGCCCAACTTCATCTCGGTCATCGTGCTGTGCGGCATCGTCCGGGTGCTGCTGAGTGTCACCGGTCCGGTGAACGGCCTGCTTCACACCAGCATCAATTTCATGACGCTGCCGGAAGCATTCCGCCCCATCTACATCATCAGCGGCATCTGGCAGGGTGCCGGCTGGGCATCCATCATGTACACCGCATCTCTTTCTAACGCCAGCAAAGATCTGAAGGAAGCTGCGATGATCGACGGCGCAAACCTGATCCAGCAGATCATGACGGTGGAGTGGCCCGCCATTAAGGATATGGTCGTTATTCAGTTCATCCTGCAGGCAGGCAACATCATGAGCATCGGTTTTGAAAAAGCCTATGCCCTGCAAACTGACCTGAACCTGAACACCGCCGAGATCATTGCAACGTACGTTTATAAAAAGGGCCTGTTGGACGGCGATTACAGCTTTTCCACGGCAGTCGGTCTGTTCAACACCGTTGTCAACGTCATCCTGCTGATCGCAGTGAACAAGGTCGTTGCCAAAATGAACGATGGCAAGGGCTTGTAAGGAGGGGTTTACCATGGCAAAACAGAAAAAATCAAAAATGGCCCTCTACACCAGACAAGATAAGATCATCCTGTACTGCGGCTACGCACTTCTGGGCTTGTTCCTGCTGGCGATCATCGTTCCGATGATCTACATCGTCATCGCGTCCTTTATGGACCCGGTCACTCTGCAAAACAAGGGCATCTCCTTTGATTTCAGCAAGTGGAGTCTGGATGCTTACCAGCGTGTCGTTTCGGACAAGCAGATCTGGGTCGGCTTCAAGAACGCAGTACTTTACTCGATCATCTTCACCATCGTCTCGGTAGCTGTGACGATGCTTGCCGCTTATCCCATGTCGCTACCGGACTTCAAAGGCAAAAAGCTCTTCAATGCCTTGTTTGTGATCACGATGTTTTTCAGCGGCGGTCTGATCCCCACCTACCTGCTCATCAACAATCTGGGTCTGCTGGATTCCATGTGGGCGGTCATTCTGCCGGGAGCATTCAGCGTGTGGAACATGATCATTGCCCGTACCTATTATCAAGGCGTCCCGCGTGAGCTGCGCGAAGCTGCGGATGTGGATGGAGCCAGCGAGATGCTTTACTTCTTCAAGATCCTGCTGCCCGTCTGTATGCCGGTGGTGGCAGTTCTGGCTCTGTGGCAGTTCGTGGCAATGTGGAACAGCTACTTTGACGCCATGATCTACCTGAACAGCGCATCGAAGCAGCCGCTGCAGCTGGTGCTGCGTTCCATCCTGATCCAGAGCCAGCCGGAATCCGGCATGATCGCAGATATCCAAAGTACTGCCGAACGTTCGAAGATGGCAGAGCTGCTCAAATATGCAACCATTATTATTTCCAGTCTGCCGCTGCTGGTGATGTATCCCTTCTTCCAGAAGTATTTTGATGCCGGCATCATGGCTGGTTCCATTAAAGGCTGAGGATATTCCAGAATTTCATAAGCAGGTACGCTCATCTGTTACACGAAAAAAGAAACATGAAAAAGGAGAAAATACCATGAAAAAGCTGATCTCTCGCCGCAACTTCCTCAAGGTCTGCGCTCTGGCGGGCTCTGCCGCTGCTCTGTCTGCCTGTGGCGGCGGCAAATCCACCGGCGGCAACAATTCTGCTGCCGCAGCTGTGGATGTGACTGGTGCCGTTACATTTCCGCTGTCCGAAAAGGTCACCTTTACCGGTATGACCAGCTTCCCTGTGGGCAGCGAACCCGAGCCGAACAACCGTACCATCTTCAAGCGTCTGGAAGAGCAGACCAATGTGCATATCGACTGGACCGCTATCCAGTCCGACCAGTGGAGCGATAAGATCACCCTGAATATGTCCAACCCCAACACCCTGACGGATTTTGTTTTTACTGCTGATTTTACCGACAGCAATCTGCTGCGCTACGCAGATCAGGGTGTCATCCTCAATCTGGAAGACTACATTGACAACAATATGCCTTATCTCCAGAAGGTCTTTGAGCAGTACCCGGAGTACCGCACCATGTGTACCGACAGCGATGGCCACATCTGGGCACTGCCCTGGATCGAGCAGCTCGGAGCAGAAAAGACCGCCATCCAGACCATTGGCAACATGAGCTTCATCAATACCAAGTGGCTGAACTTCCTCGGTCTGTCGATGCCCACCACGGTGGACGAGTTTGAGCAGGTGCTGATGGCATTCCGTGATAACGCCGCTTCTATCAAGGCAGAGTATGGCATTGACGGCGACATCATCCCCATGTCCTGCATCGTCAACAACGGCGATCAGGACCCCAGCATCCTCATCAATGGCTTTGGCGAAGGCTACGGCGACGCTGACAAGGACCGTCATATTGCCGTTACCAACGACCGGAAAGTCATCTGCGCCGCCACCCAGCAGGGCTACCGCGATGGTCTGGACTGGCTGCACAAGCTGTATGCCGAGAAGCTCATTGACCCGGAGTGCTTCACGCAGGAGTGGTCCACCTATGTTTCCAAGGGCAAGGCTGGCCGCTATGGTGTCTGCTTCAGCTGGGATGTTGCCAACATTGACAACCTGACCGACTGGGAGCCGCTGCCTGCCCTGACCGCCGATACCCGGAATATCACTCCGCAGAACGGCTCTTTCACCAGCGGCTTTGCCCGCGGCAGATGCGTTGTCACCGCAAAGGCAGCTAATCCTGCACTGGTTTGTGCATGGCTGGATCAGATGTACGCACCCCTCCAGTCTCCGCAGAACAACTGGGGTACTTACGGCGATGCGGAAGGCTTTAACATTTTTGAACTGTCCACCAACGATAAGGGCGAGCCCATGCTGAAGCACGCTCCTCTGGGCGATGCTTCTCCCGTGGAAGTCCGTGAAGCGCAGTGTGTCAGTGGGCCTCTGGCGGTTCTGGATGATTACTATGGTGTATACGTTACCTGCCCGGACGATGCACAGTACCGTCTGGACTGGATCAAGGAAATCTACACCCCGGATATGAACAACGATTATGTCTATCCCAATGTCTTTATGAGCAGCGAGGACACCGAGCAGGTCTCTAACCTGCAGGCAGATCTGCAGACCTACATGAATACGCAGAAGGCCAACTGGATCATGAACGGCACGAAGGATGCAGAGTGGAACGAATATCTGAGCAAGCTGGAAGCCTATGGCCTGTCCGACTATCTGGGCATTATGCAGAAATATCTGGATGCTTACTACGCATAAGAATTCTTTCCTTTGGAGGATTCCATGAACGATTTGACTTTACAAAAAGCCCGCGCCTACGAGGCCGAGCACGGCGCTGCCATTTCCCCGGCGGAACGCCCTGCCTACCACATGACCCCCTATGTGGGCTGGCTCAACGACCCCAACGGCTTCTCTTATTATAAAGGGAAGTATCACCAGTTCTATCAGTATAACCCCTACGATGTGCGGTGGGCGCCCATGCACTGGGGTCACGCCGTCAGCACCGACCTGCTGCACTGGGAGTATCTGCCCTGTGCGCTTGCACCGGATTCCCCGGCGGACAACGGCCCCGGCTGCTTCTCCGGCTCTGCCACCCAGATGGATGACGGCAGGCAGCTGCTGATGTACACCAGCGTGGTGGCAGAAAAGCAGCCCAATGGGGAGATGCGGGACATCCAGACCCAGAGCATTGCCATCGGTGATGGACTGAACTACGAAAAGCCTGCCTGCAACCCGGTGCTGACCCAGAAAGACCTGCCGGAAGGTTTCAGCAAGTTCGACTTCCGGGACCCCAAGATCTGGCGTGAGACCGACGGCACCTACTCTGCCGTCACCGTCTGCCTTGCCGAGGATGGCAGCGGCGCAGCGGTACTGTTCCAGAGCAAGGACGGCTTCGACTGGCACTTTGTCACGGTGCTGGAACGCTGCAACAATCAGTACGGCAAAATGTGGGAGTGCCCGGACTTCTTCCCACTGGACGGCAAACAGGTCTTGATGCTGGGGCCCATGGAGATGCTGCCCAAGGGCGAGTTCCACAACGGCCACAACGTGATTGCCTTCATCGGCAGCTACGACGAAGCCACCCACACCTTCATCAGGGAAAATGTGCAGCTGATGGACGGCGGCATCGACTTCTACGCCACCCAGACCACCCTTGCCCCGGATGGCCGCCGCATCATGACCGCATGGCTGCAGACCTGGTCGGACACCGAGGATAAGCCCCAGGGCTGCAAGTGGTTCGGGCAGACCATCTGCCCCCGCGAACTGCACATCAAGGACGGACGCATTCTTCAGACCCCGGTGCGGGAGCTGGATGCCGTCCACGGCAAGCGAACCTTCCACGAAAATGTGACGGTGCAAAACGAAACTTCTCTGGAAGGTATCAAGGGTCGGGTGGCCGACCTGACCGTCACGGTGCAGCCCGGCGAATACCGCTCCTTCACCCTGAAGCTGGCTGCTGACGCAGACTATCACACCAGCTTGACCTACGATCCCTACACCTCGCAGCTGACGCTGGACCGCAGCCATGCCGGTTCCCGTGCCGACATCGTTCACAGCCGCAGCTGCAAGGTCCGCAGCCAGAACGGTGCGCTCAAGCTCCGCATCCTGCTGGACAAAAACAGCATCGAAGTTTTCGCCAACGATGGCGAGCAGACCATGACCGCATGGATCTACACCCCCCAGTCTGCCGACGGCATCACCTTTGCTGCCGATGGCAAAGCAACAATCACAGCCGAACAGTTTGAGCTGAATCTGTAACCTGATATTCCCTTCATTTCTCCTTCATTGAATACAGCCCCGCTTTGGCTTCCCCCTTCGCCAAAGCGGGGCTGTGCTTGTTATGTTATTGCTCTTCCAACCTGCCGTGGTCACAGCCAAGGGAGAGATAGTGCTCGATCTCCCCACCCAGCACAAGCTGTGCATACTCCAAGGGCTTGTTGTAGAGCAGCCAGTCCAGTTCTGCCCGCTGCGTCGGAGTATTGCCGTACTCGTCCTCGATGGCGGTGCAGTCGATGGCAACGGTGGTGCCATCCTCGAACCGGGCTTCCACCCGGTTGGTGTCCATGTTGTAGCGGCAGGAAAGCAGTTTGTTCATAAGAAAGCCTCCCTGTTTTTCACATTTGCTTCTTTTGCGGTGGAAAGTTCTGGCTATCCGTTTAAAAATCCATGAACCCACTTTCTGATGCAGCCCTTTGCAGGTCTACACCCGCCTACCACACAGCCGTTTCTACTGCCAAACCGGAACAACACTCTTTTTGCTCTGCACAAATCATAGCATCGTTTGGCGTAAAATTGGCGTATGGTGTAAAAATTGCTGGAAATCATTGCAAACAAAAAGCCCGAAATTTCTCGGTTTATCAAGAAGTTTCAGGCTTTGTTTTGCTTAAATTGGAAATTTACTGCTTAATCGGCTTCATCGTGGGGAGTTGGTGCAGGTATTTCTCGCCGTGTATTTGCCAAGCACCAAGTTTCATAAATATGGAATGATCTACCGGACGACGGCAAAAGAAAAAAGCCGTCGTATAGCAGACATATCCGCGCGCCCATTTTGAAGCGGCGGCTCAATTTTCAGAGCCGCCGCTTCTTTGTGTTTACACAAACCAATGATGACTTGCAGGGATAAGTCTCCATCTCCTTTATAAATGATGAAATTGGCAGAATGTGGCCATAAATCACCATTCTCCGATATTTCGGTGCAAACACTACATGGTATTGACATCTCCATGTCATATGGCTTAAACTATCTATGTCTTTGTTATTTTTCATTTCAAAGAGAAACCTCTCTGTTCCTAGAATGTGGTTGGCAAACCCACACTCTATTCTACAGAGAGGTTTCTCTTTGTCTAGGGCTAAAGCCGTTTTTATTCCACCAGCTTAGCTGGTGTTTTTTCTTCACTCAAGTTCTTAATAATTGGCAGGGGGCCTGACAGATCATCTGTCAGGCCCCCTGCCTTTGGTAGAAAAGAATGGTCAAATTGGTGGAAAGGTCAATCCTGATGGGAACAGTCTTTATTCTCCTTGTCTATGCCATCGTCTATATCGGGAAGATATTGATAGAACACCTTTTTCTCAAGGACCCACCGGGCAAACAGCGCATATCCGGCAGGTGCCAGAAGGATCAGCGGCGGGCAGAATGCTGTCAGCAGGCCAAACGCAGCCAGCACCACCAAAAGCAGCAGACTTTTGTCAAAATGGAGCAATGCCATGGCACCGGACTGCAGCACCGTCTTTTTGACCGGGTCGTCGAATCTTGCCGCATAGGCTGAGTTGTAGATCATCCAGGCCAGCCCACAGGTACTCAGCACCGTAAAAATGATCCAGAGATTATCCGTCGCTGCCTGTTGCCCCTTGAGGTAATGGGTTATAAAGCAGTTAGCCAGCAGAATGCTCTCCGGCACTGCCAGAGCAAGAAAGCTCAAAGTTGCCTGTCGGAAGCTCCGGCGGCAGGCCCGGAAAAATTCCTCGCTGACCGTTCCCCGGTCCTCAATCAGGGACTTATTCACTGCATAATAGAGGGCTGTGCTGGAAATGCCCAAGGTAAACAGCGGCAGGCTTCCGATTAGCCACAGCAGGCTGAGAATCACCATATCCGCAACCCGGGTTAAGAAACGGAACAGAGGGGCATCCAGGTCGAAAAAGTCATTCATAGGGTATCACCTGGTTTACTTCTGGAGCACAAAGGCCTCATAGGGGCGCAGGGTCACAGCGCCGGTGGGAGCGGTGTCAGGATAATTGCCGATCAGGCGCCGAGCCCCCGCAAAATCAGCGGGAATTGTGAAGGCCGCGTCCTTGTCTGAGAAGTTGCAAGCGATCAGGTAGTTCTCGCCGGTCTCGGCCAGGGTACGCCGGTAGGCAAAGACCTGGGGGTTCTCCTCGGCCAGAAGCTGGAAGGAGCCGTAAATCAGCCCCAAATGGCTCTTGCGCAGGGTGATCATCTGCTTGTAGTAGTTAAGCACCGAGTCCGGGTCTTTTTCCTCGGCGGCGGCGTTGATGGCGGTATAGTTGGGGTTGACCTCAATCCAGGGGGTGCCGGTGGTAAAACCGGCGTTAGGGGAGTCGTCCCACTGGACCGGGGTGCGGGCGTTGTCCCGGCTGCGGAGGGCCAAGCACTCCATCATTTCGTCTGCAGAAATCAAGCCTGCGCCGGTCAGCTCCTTGAAGGCGTTGAGACTTTCGATATCCCGGTACTGGCTGAGATCTTTGAAATAGGCGTTGGTCATCCCCAGTTCATCGCCCTCATAGATGTAGGGAGTACCCTGCAGGCTCAGCAGGCAGATGGCCAGCATCTTAGCGGAGAGGGGCGAGTCATCGCCCCAGCGGGATGCAGCCCGGGGCTGATCGTGGTTGCCCCAGAACAGGCTATTCCAGGCTTTGCCGTCCAGGCCGGTCTGCCAGTGACTGAGAATTTTCTTGAGCTGCATAAAATCGTAGCGCTGGGTGGTCCACTTGCCCAGGGGTCCGTCCCCAATGCCGACGTGCTCAAATTGGAAGACCATGTTCAGCTCCTTGCCGTCCAGCCCCGCATACTGGGGGGCGTTTTCCACCGTGGCACCGGGGGTCTCGCCCACCGTCATAATGTCGTATTTCGAGAGGACCCGCCGGTTCATCTCCTGCAAAAATTCATGGATGCGGGGCCCATTGACATAGTAGGGACCGCCATTGCCATACAGTCCGTGTTTCTCGCCATCCGGAAAGCGCTGGTCCTTGGAAATCATACTGATGACGTCCATCCGGAACCCGTCGATGCCCTTGTCAAACCACCAGGTCATCATGTTGAACACTTCGTCCCGGACTTTGGGGTTCTCCCAGTTCAGGTCGGGCTGCTTGGGGGAGAACAGGTGCAGGTAATACATATCGGTCTGGGGGTCGTATTTCCAGGCCGAGCCGCCGAAGCTGGCGCCCCAGTTGTTGGGCTCGTGGCCGTCTTTGCCCGGCTTCCAGATATAGTAGTCTCGGTAGGGGTTATCCACCGACTTGCGGCTCTCGATGAACCAGGGGTGCTCGTCCGAGGTGTGGTTGACCACCAGATCCATCACAATGCGGATGCCCCGCTGATGGGCCTCGGCCAGCAGGGCGTCGAAGTCCTCCATGGTGCCAAACCGGGGGTTGATGGCCTGGTAGTTGGAGATGTCGTAGCCGTTGTCATCCATGGGGGAGTCCATGATGGGGCACAGCCACAGCACATTGACCCCCAGATCCTTCAGGTAATCCAGCCGGGAACGGATGCCGTTCAGGTCCCCGATGCCGTCCCCGTCCGAGTCCTGGAAGCTGCTGGGGTAGATTTGGTATACGATGCTTTCTTTCCACCATTTGCGGTCCATGGCAATGCCTCCTTATTCTTCTGCGGGGATGGTGACCCCGTCGTCGTCGTAGCGGTCATAGCTGGCCCCGGGCCAGCCGATCATCCGGATGGTGGCGGGGTCGATGTCGGCCACCGTCTGGGCGGGGCCCGCCACCAGGATGCAGGCGCCTTTGCGGATGAACAGGGGTACCTCGTTGAGGGCCACCTTCACAAAGTGGGTGCCGGCGGGGAGGACTTCCTGTGTGATGCGGCCCTCGGAGCCGAACTTGACAAACAGCATCTCCTCGGGCAGATACACCATCCGTCCGGTGGCGTTCTGGGTGTAGACCGGGGCAATCATCACCTCATTGCCCAGCATCAGCTGGTCCTCGGCCTGAAGGGCGATCTCGTCTTCGGGGTAGACGAAGGCCAGGGGCTTGAACAGCATATCGCCGTTCAGCGCTGCCTTCATGTATTCGCTGTAGAGGTAGGGGATCAGCCGGTAGCGGGTCTCGATGACGCTACGGAAGTCTTCGGGGCCCTCAAACTGGTAGAACTCCTGCCGACGGGTGTCGCTGCCCGAGTGGTTGCGCATCAGGGGGGTGAACACCCCCAGCGCCAGCCACCGCAGCAGCAGATCCCGGCTGGTGTCGGCGTTGAAGCCGCCCAGGTCGGCTCCCACATACAGGAAACCGCACATATTGAGGGAGGGCAGCATCTTGAGGTTCAGCAGCAGGTGGCTCCACCAGGAGTGGTTGTCGCCGGTCCAGACGCCGCCGTACCGGTGCATCCCGATGCAGGAAGACCGGGAGAACAGCAGAAACCGTTTGCCCGGGGCAATGCTGGCCAGCCCCTCCGAGGCGGCCCGGGTCATGTTGTAGCCGTAGAGGTTGTGGACCTGGTCGTGGCGGACCATTTTGCCGTCCACCTTGTGATAAAAGCGGGCGTAGTCTTCCGGCGCATTGGACAGATTGAGCCAGCCGATGGCCTGGCCAAAATGATCGATGGTGCCGTCTTCATGGGGAACCGGCGGATGATCCAGCCGCTCGGCCAGCCCCTCCCGGGAGTAGAAGATGGCGGGCTCGTTCATGTCGTTCCAGAAGCCCTCGATGCCGCAGTCGGTCAGAGCCTTGTACTGGCTGCCGAACCAGGCCCGGGCCTCGGGGTTCAGCACGTCGGGGAAGTGGCTCCACCCCGGCCAGACGGTTCCCTCAAAATCGGTTCCGTCGGCCCGCTTGCAGAAGTAGCCCTTTTCCTTGCCCTCGTCGCAGACCGAATAGCCTGCTTCCTCCTTGACGCCGGCGTCGATGATGGGCACCAGCCGGACGCCCTGCTCTTTCATCTTGGATACAAAGCCGGAAAAATCGGGGAAATTCTCCGGGTTGACGGTGAAGTCCTTGTAGTGGTCCATGTAGTCGATGTCCATGTACACCATGTCCAGGGGAATGTGGGCCTGGCGGTGTTTGGCCACCACTTCTTCAAAGTCGGCCTGGGTCTTGTAGCCGTAGCGGCTCTGGCCAAAGCCAAAGGCAAATTTGGGCGGGATGTAGCTGCGGCCGATGATGGCCCGAAACTGCTTGACCACATCGCAGGCGCTGTCGCCGGTGATGACGTAAAGGGCCAGGTCGGCCCGCTCACAGGTGACTTTCAGCCAATCCCTGCGGGTGAAGCCGATGTCAAACCGAATCCGGGCGGGATAGTCGAAGAACAGCCCCAGATTCTGCTGGCCTGAGATCACGATGAAGTTGTGGGCGGCGTACATTCGCTGCTTGTTTTCGGTGTGGAGGCCGTCGTCCACATTGTCGCTGACGTAGACAAAGCCCCGCTTGTTGATGCCGCGGTTGGCTTCGCCCAGGCCGTAGACCCGGTCGCCCTCCGCCAGGGGGCAGGCAAAGCAGAAGCCGGACTCGCTGGTTTTGACCGTTCCCACAGGGGGTTCGCCTTGGCTTGCAGGGATTGGTGCGACCACCGATTCGGTGTCAAAGGGAACACCATAGAGATACTTTTGAATCATACCGTTCTCCCAAATAAAAGTGACTGAGTGGTTGTTTTGTCAGACAGAGCGCCCCGTCTCCGGAGCGCTCTGAAAGAATATAACTTAGCCCTTAACCGAGCCCACCACAATGCCGGAAACGAAGTACCGCTGCAGCAGGGGATAGATCAGCAGCAGCGGGATAACTGCAACAACGATCTTGGCTGCATTGAGGTTGGTGTTGCCCAGGGAGGCAGAATCCACCACGGCAGACAGATTGCCCTGCTTGATCAGATCTTCCACGTTGATCTGCAGACTCTGGATATAGGTCATCAGGGGATAATAGGTGGCTTTGGACATGTAGATCAGGCCGCTGTAGAAGTCGTTCCAGCTGCCCACAATGCTGAACAGGGATACGGTGGCCAGAACCGGCTTGGAAATGGGGATGAAGATCTTGGTCAGAACCTGGAGCGGGTTGGCGCCGTCAATAAAGGCGGCTTCCTCAAGCTCTTTGGGAACGGCAGCAAAGAAGTTCATCACCAGGATGACATTGAAGATGGGCACGGCTCCCGGCAAAACCAGGGCCCAGACGGTATTGAGCAGGCCGTAGGATTTGACAAGCAGGAAGGTTGGGATCATGCCGCCGTTGAAAAGCATGGCAAAAATCATTAGGTTTGCATAGATGTTGCGGCCCCGGAACTGTGCGTTGGTTTTGGAGAGGGGATAAGCCATCAGTACGATCAGCACAAAGTTGATGATCAGGGTCAGCACAACCCGCTCCACCGAGATCAGGAAGGAGTGCCAGAACTGGGAGTCCTCCAGGATCTTCTTATAGGCTGCGGTGCTGAATCCCACCGGGATCAGCCCTACCATGTTGCCTTCCACTGCTGCAGAGGAGGAGAAGGAGATGGCAACAATGTTCAGCAGCGGCAGCAGACAGACTAGGCCCAGCAGAATAATAATGATGTAGATGATGACAGTGCGGAATTTATCAACTTTCATTGCCGGACGGACCTCCTTAGAAAATTTTGCTGTCGGTGTACTTCTGAGCCAGCTTATTGGCGCCGATCATCAGAACAAAGGCGATCACGGACTTCAAAAGGCCCACGGCGGTACCGAAGCTGTACTGCAGGCCCTGCAGGCCGACGCGGTACACATAGGTGTCCAGAATATCACCGGTGGAATAGACCGATGCGCTGTACAGGTTATAGACCTGGTCGAAACCGGCGTTCAGGATGTTGCCTAGATTCATGACGGCCATCAGGACGATGGTGGTGCGGATGCCGGGCAGGGTGACATGCCAGACCTTTTTCCACCAGGTGGCGCCATCGATGGAAGCAGCCTCGTAAAGGGTCGAGTCGATGGAAGTGATGGCTGCCAGATAGACGATGGAGCCATAACCGAACTCTTTCCAGGTGTCGGTCAGGATCAGCAGGGGCTGGAACAGGGAGTTGCTGCCCAGCCAGTTCAGCGAGGTGCCCAGCATTGCGTTGATGGAGCCGTCCACGCTGAACAGATTCTTGACGACCAGAGCCAGCACAACCCAGGACAGGAAGTGAGGCAGGTAAACCACCGTCTGAACCGACTTTTTCAGGGTCCGGTTCTTGACCTCATTGAGCAGAATCGCAAAGGCGATGGACATGATGGTGGTAAAGACGATTTTGCCCAGGGCGATGATCAGGGTGTTGCGGAACAGCTCAAAGCTGTCTGGCATTTCGAACAGGTATTTGAAATGTTTGAGGCCCACAAAGTCAGAACCGAAAAACCCTTTGGCGGGTCTGTAGTCCTGAAAGGCCATGATGACGCCGAACATCGGAACAAAGTTGAACAGAGTCAGGAAGATGAAACCAGGGAGCATCATGCCGTGGTAATACAGTTGATAGGCCTGGTTTGAGTGAATCTTTTTGACCTGATTTTTCATCCGGTTCCACCCCCTTTATTACTGTGCAAAGTATTCCTGGACTTCCTGGGCGATTGCGTCGCCGCCCAGACGCTTCCATTCGCTGACAAAGGTATCGAAATAATCGATGGGCTGTGCGCCGGTCACGATTGCCACATAGGCCTGCAGCTCGGTCTTGTCCAGGGTTGCCTTTTTCTGCTCGCTGGTGGGGGTGGTGGGGGGATACTTGGGGGTGATCCATTCGGCGTTGCCGTTCTTTTCCAGCGCCTCGATGGATGCGCCCAGGCCGATGATGCGGGACTCATAGAAGTGCCAACCGCCCAGGGTTTTCTCGGTGACGTTCTGGGGATCCTTCAGGTAGTCCAGAATGGCCTGGGAAGAGCCTCTGTTCTCGGCAATGGTGGTTTCCTCAGGGGTCATCTCGCCGTTGATGACGGCTATGTGCTCGGTGTAGTAAATGGAGGGATTGTTGGAGGGCAGGACTTCCATGTAATAGGGACGGCCCTCGTTGTGTCCGCCGGCGTTGATGTAGGCGATGACCTCCGGCGCGGTTTCCGCGGTGGCGCGGGCCAGATCGTCATAGAGGATGTTCAGCATTTCCACTGCCACCTGGGGATACTTGCAGTCCTTGCTGACCACCAGGAACCGGTCGGAGGCGTTTTCGTGGTAGGTGTGGACGATGCCGTTGTCATCGGCTACCGTATAGGCGATGTACTCGGCCTCCGGCACCAGGGCCTTGACGCTGCTCAGACGCCAGTCGGGGATATGCCATGCGCCAAAGACGATGCCCAGCTCGTTGTTGATCATCATGGCGTTGATGTCATCGGTGGTGCGGGTGCCGAACTGGGGATCCAGGATGCCCTCCTCGTACCACTCGTTCATCTTGGCCCAGGCAGCTTTGACTTCGGGTGCCAGGGTGGACCAGCTCATGGTGCCGTCGGGGTTTTCGATCCATCGGTCGATGTAGCCGCCCATGGCGTTGGCGATGCACATGGCATCGGCGATATCATTGCCGGAAAAAGCCATGCCCACGGTGTGGTTGCCGCCGCTTACATTGGCGTCCACAAAGGCCCTGGCCACAGCGGCGATGTCATCCAGCGTGATGCACAGGTCGCCGTCGGGGTCGGGGTTGATGCCCAGCTTGTCCAGCCAGTCCTTGCGCATCCAGCACAGGACAGGGACGCTGTTGTCGGGGTTCGTGCCGGGAATACCCATCAGCCGGCCGTCAAAGGTTGCCATGCCCAGGCAGCGGCCGTCGTAGGAATCGTAGAGGCTCTTGATGTAGTCAGAGGCGTACTCCTCGTACACATCGGTCAGGTCATAGGTCAGGCCGTTGTTCACCATCTGGACAAAGGTGTCGTAGCTGTTGACGGTCAGGATGTCGGGCAGTTCGCCCGAGGCGACGCAGGTGGCCAGCTGGTTGGTGTAAGCGTCGCCGCCTGCTTCAAAGCTGTCCACCAGATCCACGTTGAGCTTGGATTCAATGTAACGGGTGTAGGCGTTGTCTTCAAAAGTCTGGCCTTCCGGGAACAGGGCAGCGGCAGAAGGTTCCGCAAAACGGCCCAGGGTGATGGTCAGGGTGTCCACATAGGCTCCGTTTTCGTCCTTGGCCACAGAAACGGCGGCAGATTCATCGCCGCCTCCGCAGGCGGTCAGTGCGGTGAGTGCGCAGGCAACGGTGGCAGCCTTCAAAAATGATCTGCGCGAAATCTTTCTCATGATAAAATCCTCCACGATGTTCAGTCAGATTTTCCGGAATTCGTTTTTTGTCTGCTCCATCCAGGATACAAAAAACAAATCCTCTTCCAGTTTGTATATGTCTCGTTCTGACAGGCTGCGCAGCGTGTCTTTTTGACGAGCTCATTATACAAAACCGAAGAGGATTTGAAAAGGGTTTTGCGCAACGTTTCCTACGAAACTGACAAATACCACAAGAATTATTTGTGGGTTTTGTGCAGATCTTTTGACCAGGGCGCGGCGTTGGGGGTTGATTCGCGCACCGAGTTGCGGCAGATCAGTTCAACAGGCTGAACGTAATTTTTACACTCCACCGGTTCCTGCCGAATCAGACGCACCAGCAGTTCCACGGCGGCCTCTGCTTTGGCCGGGACGTTCTGACGCACTGTCGTCAGAGGGGGATGCATGAGTTCTGCATAGATGCAGTCGTCAAACCCGGTGACGGAGACCTGCTCCGGCACCTGTATGCCGTGGTCCTGCAGATAATTCATCACTTCCGCCGCATCATAGTCAGAGGCCAGGGCCACAGCCCTGGCCTGGACAAAGCGATCCAAATAGTGGCCGTACATGACACGGCGCAGAGAAAGATCCTCGGGGAGAAGAATATGGCGCTCTTCTCCGCAGTCAATCCCGGCAGAGCGCATCTGATGCTGAAATCCTTTCCAGCGGTAATGGTCTGCGCCGGTATCACACTCGGCGGCAAAGATGGCCTGGGTGTACCCGTTGTCCAGCAGATACTTTGCAATCATGGCGCCGCCGCCGAAATCATCAGTCCCCACGTTGACGTAGTGGTACTCCGCCTCGGGATAGGTGTCAATCAGGACCATATATTTGTTGAGTTGCCTGCGCAACTCCTTGTATTTCTTTTCGTCCAGTCCCAGAACGACAAGACCATCCACATTCCATCGGGAGGCAATCTCTGCCACCCGGTCCGTATTTTTGTCCTGGCCATTGATCAGCATGACATAATATCCGTTTCGATGGGCTGTCTCTTCTACACCAGACAGAAATTCTGCCACAAAGGTATCGCGCAGAGAAGGGATGCCGTGGATACGGCTGTAGCCCAGCACCAGTCCAATGATGCAGGACCATTTGCGGGTCAGCTCACGGGAAGATGTATTCGGGACATAGCCCTCCTGGTTCAGAATTTCCGAAATTTTCCGGATCATTTCCTTGGAAACTTTTTTTGTGTTGCCGTGCAGCACATTGGACACTGTTGTCCGGCTTACACCAACTTGATCTGCAATATCCTGCAAACGCTTCATGGCTGTTCATACGCTCCCTGTTTGATCAGTTGAAACACAAATGGTTTTCAACGTAATCATAGCATATTCATACAGGAATTGCAATCCGAATGATCCTTTGATCTTCAATGAATTCTGAACTCAAATAAAGACTTTTTTGATATTGATACCCAGTAGTGCTTAGCCATCTGTTTGCAGGATGATGAAAGCAAGAAAAATAGAGAATATCCCATTTTTCAGGTGTGGAACGGAATACATTGACCTGCTTCTTATAAGGGCAGTGGGCATACAGGCAGGTGCGGAACTTGAAATCGGGTCGATAGTACGGGCATAGCTTGCAACTGTCCGGGGCACGGTCGGAACCTTCGCCAGCGGCGATCACATGGTGCATGGAGTGCTGAACATGGCGCAGAGCTTCGTTTCGCTTGTGGCTCACTTGGCATCACCTCGTTTCTCCAGCGGTGCCATCAGGTCTTTGTAGCAGGGAACCAGCACACAGGGCTTTGCCCGCTTGTAGGGGCATCCTTCGCACTTGCTGGGGCCTTTGGGCGGCTCGATCAGATAGTAGCAGTTCTCTTTGCCGAGAACGCAGCCCTTCTTTCGGTTCTTCCAGAAGAAGCAGTGCCGGCAATCTGCCGGGCGGGAAGCATGGTAGCGGATACCGTCCATCGTGACGGTCAGAACTTTTTTCATTGGTAAACCCTCCTTTGATGGATTCGGGAAGTTCAGCCCGAAAACAAAAAAGCGCGTTCCTCTTTCTGTTCCGAGAGAACAGCGAGTGAACGCGCTATGTATGGAGAAAAGTGTTTTGCATGGTTTCTGGTAGGAATGTGAAAAATAGATTTACAAAGTTTATCTTGTATTTACATGGATTTACAGGAAAGCGGCTACCAATTTTAGCAGAGAGCCGGAAAACAGAGTCCAAAAGGTGCTTTATGGGGCTTCATTAGCTGGAAGCCTAATTTTATTAGCTGGAACCGAAAATTCTGCTAATGGCATTAGCTGGCTAATTTTGGTGATAGGTTCAAAATGAAAAATGCGAAGATCGTCTTTCACATGGAAAAATGACCTTCGCATTTTCTTAAAGGGATACCCCAGACAGGATTCGAACCTGCGGTCTCCTCCTTAGGAGGGAGGCGCTTTATCCAGCTAAGCTACTGAGGCATATTATGTATTATCGTTGATTTTTGGAAATTCAACGCACTTGGAAACAAATGTGTGGAATGCTTTTCACAACGAAGTGACCGACTGCATTGCAACTGGGACGATGGTGAAGTTGTTGCATCAAAATTTGTTGGGAAAACTCTGATCCCCGGCCTTGCTTTTGATTAGAGCAATCACTTCTGCACCCAAGGTATCAGGTTGACCGAATTCTTAGGAGGCGAACGCTCTATCCTGCTGAGCTACAGAGACTTATATTAAATTGAGACTGGCAACGATCACTTTTCCCCGTAAGGCAGCTGGTAGAGCACAACCTTAGGAGGGGGACGCTCTATCCAACTGAGCTACTGAGACGCACTACAGATATGATACCGCAAACAGCGCATAAAATCAAGTTGAATCGGAGAGAAAAAAGGTGTATCCTATAAAGAGAGGCTCCTGCGCCGGGAAACTTTGCGCAGGGGCGGCAGAACGACTCGCCCCTCTGGCTGCTGGCCGGGGGAGCCCCGGGAGGTTGCAATGGGAAAAAACAAAACCAAAAAGCGGACACGCCGGCCAAACAAGGGCTGGCTGGCGGGCAGCAGTGCGACGCAGACCATCTGCGGCAGCTTTCTGCTGGTCATCGCGGTGGGAACGCTGCTGCTTACCCTGCCCATTTCCAGCAGGACGGGGCGGCTGGGCGTCATCGACGCCATGTTCACCGCCACCAGTGCCACCTGTGTGACGGGCCTCGTCGTGCGGGATACATGGAGCCAGTTTTCGCTGTTCGGGCAGGTAATCATCCTGATGCTCATTCAGGTGGGCGGCCTCGGCCTTGTCACCCTCACCAGCTTCTTCGCGCTGGCGGCCCGGCGGCGGATGGGCTTCCGCGACCTGCGGCTGCTGGGCGAGAGCGTCTCGGCAGACGGCCTGTCCAAGGCCACTGAGGTGCTGAAGATCGTCATCAAGCTGGCGGCGGCTTTCGAGGCCGTGGGCATTGTGCTGCTGCTCTTCGCATTCGTGCCGCAGTTCGGCGCAGAGGGTGTGTGGGTCAGCGTGTTCACGGCCATCTCGGCTTTCTGCAACGCAGGCTTTGACCTCTTCGGACGGTTTGGCGCCTACTCCTCGCTGGTGCCGTACGTCAACAACTACTATGTGCAGGCTGTCATCATGTTCATGATCATGGCCGGTGGTCTGGGCTTCATGGTCTGGGTGGAGCTGGCGGAGCACCGCAAAAAGCGGCGGCTCTCCCTCCACGCGAAAGTCGTGCTGCAGTTCTCGGTCATCTTCTGGGTGGGCGGCGCGGCGCTGCTGGCCCTGCTCGAGTGGTCGAACCCCAGGACGATGGGCGGCCTGTCCGTCCCGGGCAAGATCATGGCGGCGCTGTTCCAGTCGGTATCCACCCGTACTGCGGGTATGAACACCATCGACCTCGCGGCCTGCAGCCCCATCAGCAAGCTGCTGATGAGCGTGCTGCAGTTCATCGGTGCGGCCCCCGGTTCGACGGGCGGCGGCGTCAAGGTGACGACCTTCGCGGTGCTCATCCTGACCATCCGCAGCGTGGCACAGGGCCGCGATGACTGCGTTATCGGCGGCCACCACATCGAGTCCAAGACGGTCTACCGCGCTCTGACCATCATCGTCATCGGCGCGGTGGCGGCGTTCGGCTCTGCCGTCGTGGTGTACTACAACACCGCAGAGACGGTGTCGGTCATCGACTGCATCTTCGAGTCCTGCTCGGCGTTCGGTACGGTGGGCCTGTCGGTGGGTGTCACTGGGCAACTGAACACCGGCGCAAAGCTGCTGTATATGGCCTGTATGTTCATGGGCCGCGTCGGCCCGGTGTCGCTGGCGATCAGCCTGACGGCAAAGCCTGACGACAACAAGCGCAAAGTCCTCCCGGTGGGTCACATCAACGTAGGTTAAACAAAAAAAGCGGACGCTCCACCTGTCCGGAGAGACAGAGGAGCGCCCGCTTTCACTCATTATAAATTGTCGAGTTCCGTCTGGAGCTTTGCAAGAGAGTCCCGAATCGGCAGATGCTGGGGGCAGACGGCCTCACACTTGCCGCAGCGGACGCAGTGAATGGCCTTTTCGGCATCCGGGAAGCGGGCTGTCCACTGCTGGCGGATGGCGTCCTTATTGCCGAACATCCCGAGCTTGTTCCAGATGCTGAAATTGTCGGGAATGTCCACGCCCATGGGGCAGGGCATACAGTAGCGGCAGCCAGTGCAGCCGATTTTGATGTGGCTGCGCAGGACGTCGGCAGTCTGCCGGATGGCGGCGTTCTCGGCGTCGGTCATGGGGCGGAAATCTCCGAAGGTGGCGAGGTTGTCGTCCAGCTGGTCTTCTGCGCTCATGCCGGAGAGGACGACCTTCACATTTTTGTGGCTGGCCACCCAGCGCAGCGCCCACGAGGCAGCGCTGGCGTCGGCGTCCAGTGCATTCAGCGGCGCGGCAGCGTCCGGCGGCAGCTGTGCCAGCGTACCGCCCTTGATGGGCTCCATGATGATGAGGGGAACATTCAGCTCTTCGGTCAGAGCATAGCCCCGGTCTCCTGCGATCTCCTCGGCACGGTCGTCGGTATCGAGGTAGTTGTACTGCAGCTGGCAGAAGTCCCACGGCTGGTCGCGCAGGATATGCTCGAAGCCCGCCGCGTTGTCGTGGCAGGAGAAGCCAAAATTCCGGATGCGCCCGGCGGCCTTCTGCTCCCAGAGCCAGTCTACGATGCCCATCTCTTTGGCCGCATCGTAGCGGGCCTTGTGCAGGGAATGCAGCAGATAGAAGTCGATGTAGTCCACGCCCAGCCGCTCGAACTGCTTCTCGAAGATGTCTTTGGCCTCGTCGAGAGTCTTGCAGCTCCACAGAGGCAGTTTGGTGGCGAGGTAGAAGCTCTCCCGAGGCCACTTGGCAATGACCCGGCCCACGAACGGTTCGCTCTCACCGCCGTGGTAGGGGAAAGCGGTGTCAAAGTAGTTGACGCCCGCCTCCCGGGCCGTGTTCAGCAGCTTTTCGGCCCGCACTTCGTCGATGCGGCCATCCGGCAGGGTGGGAAAGCGCATACACCCGTAGCCCAGCAGCGAGGTGGAGATGTCCCGCCCGCTGCCCTCTTTTTTCGTCCAATCGCGATACTCCATAGCCATTTCTCCGGCGGGGGTCTGCCCGCCGCTCCTTTGCCCTAAGTATAGCAGGAGAAATTGCGATAGACAAGACGAACACCCCGGCCTGCAGGCAGCCGGGGTGTTGTATTCGTGCGGGAAATATGATATTCTATAGGTGCTGCCGATGCAGCAAGGTACTGTCTGCAATGTAGGTGGTCACGCCCTTCCGGCCCTGCGCCGGGGAGGTGAATCTTTTGCTATCCCCTGACGCATGGTGCGAAAGGGGGGATGTTCCATGACATTTGAACAGGTCGTATTGCTGCTCTCGCTTCTTGGCGGAGCGATCTACATCACGTTTCAGATCAGTTGGACCATTTTTAACAGCAAAAAGAAATGACCGCCACGCCCTGACAAGCTGCGGTCATTCTTTTTGAACCAACGCCGGAAGGACGCTGACCATTCGCAGACAGTGCCTTTCTTGTTTATAGTATAGAGCTTTTGCAAGCCATTGTCAAGTAAAACGAGGGATAAGATGAATTCTCTGAAAATCGGAAATATCACCCTGCCCCACCGGGCAGTTTTTGGCCCGATGGCGGGCTTTACGGACGCGCCCTGCCGTCGGCTGATGGCCCAGCACGGCGCAGGCTTTACGGTCAGCGAGATGGTGTCCAGCCGGGCGCTGGTCTACCACGACCACAAAACGATCAGCCTGCTCAAAGCCGAACCCAACGGCGCACCCTACGGCGTGCAGATCTTCGGCGAGGTGCCCCAGATCATGGGCGAGGCCGCGGCGGCCATTGAAGAATACGAGTTCGACTTTCTGGACATCAACATGGGCTGCCCGGCCCCGAAGATCGTCTCGGGCGGTGCAGGCAGCAAGCTGATGCTGGACCCCGACCTCTGCGGCCGCATCGTCGAGCAGGTCAAGGCCCACACCACCCGCCCGGTGACGGTCAAGATGCGGAAAGGCTGGGACGCCGACCACATCACGGCGGTGGAGTGCGCCAAAGCCTGCGAGCAGGCGGGGGCTGAACTCATCGCCGTCCACGCCCGCACCCGGGAGCAGATGTACACCCCGGGCATCGACCCGGACATCATCGCCAAGGTCAAGGCGGCGGTGAAGGTGCCTGTGCTGGGCAACGGCGATATCCACACGGCAGAAGATGCCGTGGAGATGATGCAGCGCACCGGCTGCGACGGCGTCATGATCGCCCGTGCCGCGCTGGGTGACCCGTGGCTCTTCGAGCGGGTGAACGCCGCCATCGAGGGCCTGCCCGCTCCCAAGGAGCCGAATCTGCAGGCCAGGATGAACGCCCTCCGCCGTCAGGTGGAAGAGATGGTGGAGCAGAAGGGCGAATATACCGCCATGCCTCAGGCCCGCGCCCAGACCATGCACTATATGAAGGGCCTCAAGGGCGCTGCCGCCCTCCGCCGCTGCTGCTGCACCCTGTCCCGTCTGGAAGACCTGGACGAGCTCATCACGGCAGTGTTCGAAGAGCAGCGCAAGGCCGGGCTGGACCCGGACGACGTGCGGGAAGTCCCCTTCCCGTGATCATTCGCTGCGGGTCAGCTCGTCGAGGTTCTGGGTGAAGCAGGGGAGGCAGTGCGCCATGAACCAGTCGGCCTCGGGGCAGTGCATCCCTTCCAGTGCCTCCCGCTGCTGACGAAGCGCGGCGTCAAATTCGTGGTTGCCGCTGCGCTGCTCCTCCATGCACTTGATGAGGGCCGAGAGCCGGTCAGCAGCTTTCAGGAGCCGCTTTTCCTCGGCGGTCAGCAGGCTGCCGGTGATGAAGGGGCTGACCTCCTCGGCCAGCTCCGGCGGCAGCAGACGGGTCATGGAATCCACGCTCTCGGTCTCCAGCGCCTTGTAGGCGTCCCGCAGGCCGGGGCTGCTGTACTTGACCGGCGTGGGCATATCGCCGGTGATGATCTCGGGTGCATCGTGATAGAGCGCCGCCACCGCCACCGTCTTGGGGCGGCAGGGCGTGCCGGTGTACCGCCGCGCGATGAGGCAGAGGGTATGGGCCAGCAGGGCAGTGTCGCAGGTGTGCTCGCTGAGGGATTCCGGGCGGGTGGAGTGCATCAGACTCCACCGGGTGATGTACTTCATCCGCGCCAGAAGGGCGCTGAACGGGTATAGCTTCATGTCGGCCTCCTTGAAGTGTCTTTGAGAGGGTTATACCCGCCCGGCGGGCGAATGTCAAGCAAAACACAAAAATTCTTTTTTTCCACACAGCCGCGTGCTATACTGGAACGCGAGAACGATGCAGGCGATGGGCCTGTGCCGCCCCTCCGGGCGGGGAAAGAGGATAGACAATGGACGATTCAAAAAATCAGACCGGAAATGCCCGGCTGCTCAATATGCCGGGGCGGCGGGACCAGATGCTCCGCACCATGCTGCTCTGTGCGCTGACGGCGGCGATATTCTTCCTGCCGTTCTATATCATCGACGGCGGCTTTTTTCATTACGCGGGCGATTTCAACAGCCAGCAGATCAGCTTCTACCGCTATATGAACGGCTTCATCAAGGGAACGGGCTACCCGGATGGCATGGCCGGTGCGGCCCGCAGCACCTTCTCCTGGGCCACCGACCTGGGCAGCGGCGCGATGAACGCCTACTCATTCTACCTGTACGGTTCGCCCTTCTTCTGGCTGTCCCTCATCTTCCCCCAGAACTGGCTGCCCTACCTCATGGTGCCGCTGCTGGTGCTGAAATTTGCCGTGGCGGGCGGCGGCGCTTACCGCTACCTCTGCCGCTATGTCCGCCGCTCCGATTACGCGGTGCTGGGCGCCTGCCTGTATGCCTTCTCGGGCTTCAGCATCTACAATGTCTTCTTCAACCACTTTATCGACGTGGTGGCCCTCTTTCCGTGGATGCTCTGGGCGCTGGACGAAACGCTCTACGAGCAGGAAGAGCACTACGGCCTCTTCGCGTTCTGGGTGGGGGTCAACCTGCTCAACAACTACTTCTTCTTCATCGGACAGGTCCTCTTCCTCGTCATCTACTTCATCTGCAAGCTGACGACGAAAGATTTCCCGATGAATGTCCGCCTCTTCGTCCGGCTGGCCTTTGAGAGCCTGCTGGGCGCGGCTCTGGGCTTCGTCCTGCTCTGGCCGGCGGTACTCAGCATTTTGCAGAACCCCCGCACCATCGACCTGTCGTCGGGCTGGGGCTTTCTGACCTACTCGAAAGTACAGCAGTATCTGGCCATCCTGCTGAGCTGGATCTTACCGCCCGATTCGCCCTACATCACCTCCATCTGGTCGGAGGGCATCATCAAGTGGACGAGTATGTCGGCCTATCTGCCCCTGTGCAGTCTGGCCGGCGCGATGGCCTACTGGCGGGCGCGGAAGGGCGACAGCAAAAAGCGCATCGTCGCCACCTGCGCCATCTTTGCGCTGGTGCCGGTGCTCAACAGCGCCTTCTACGCCCTCAATTCCAGCTACTACGCCCGGTGGTACTATATGCCGGTGCTCATCCTCTGCGCTATGACGGCCAGTGCGCTGGAAAGCCCCGACATCTCTGCCGACGAGCTGGACGCCCCGGTCCGGGGCATCGGCTGGCTGATGATCGCGACGCTGGCGTTTGCCCTGGTGCCGGTGCAGGACGGCGACACCAAAGAATGGTCGCTGGGTGTGCTGCAGAACCCCGGCCAGTATGCCGCCGTCCTGAGCTTCGGCATCGGCGGTCTGATCCTGTACCGCCTGCTCTGCCGCCGCTGGCGGGGGAGCCAGGCCTTTGCCCGTCGGATGACGGCAGTGGTGCTGGCCTTTGCCTGCGCGTTCAGCATGGTACACATCGGCATCGGCAAGTTCGGCCAGTGGCACACCGACAGCGACCTTGTGGAGCAGTACACCTCTGCCATCAAGCTCAAGGATGACCTGCCCGAGGGCGACTGGCGCGTGGATACCTACAAGACCCACGACAACCTCGGCCTCTGGCTCGACAAGAGCAGCCTGCAATACTTCGGCAGCACGGCCGCGCCCAGCATCCTCAGCTTCTACCCGGCACTGGGCGTCAAACGGGATGTCCGCAGTGAGCCGGACATCTCCAACTACGCCCTGCGGGGTCTGCTGAGCGTCAAGTACCTCATCACCACGCCCGAAAAGCAGGAAGATTTCCTTGCCGCTGCGGACGACGGATGGAGCTACTACGACACCAAAGACGGCTTCATGCTCTACGAGAACGAGAACTACGTTCCCATGGGCTTTACCTACGACTACTATATTACGGAGGAGTCCTACGAGACGACCGTTAAAAATACCCGCGCGAACCTCCTGATGCGGGCGCTGGTGCTCAGCGAAGAGGACGCCGAAGCCTACGGCAAGTACCTCGAGAAGCTGCCTGACGCAAAGCTGGACGATTTGTGGTACGACACCTACGTCTCGGACTGCGCCGACCGCCGCGCCTCGGCCTGCAGCAGCTTCCGGATGACCAACTCCGGCTTCCATGCGGAGATCACGCTGAAAAAAGACGACCTCGTCTTCTTCTCCGTACCGTACGACGATGGATTCACGGCCTACGTCAACGGCAAAGAGGCAGATATTGTCCGGGTGGACGAGGGGCTGATGGCCGTCCTGGCTCCGGCGGGGGAGAACACCATCGACTTCGTCTATCAGGCCGACGGCTATTCTCTGGCCAGCAAGGTCTCGCTGGCAGCGCTGGCGGCATTCGCCCTATACGCCGGGTATTTTGTCTGGAAGAAAAAGAAACACTGTTGAATCGCGGTTTGTCAATGCGCATTCTCCCATAAAATACAGAGCGCTTTTTGTGGAAAGAGCGAATAGCCCTTCCGGTCAAAACGTGATAAAATAGACACGTTGTGCTGCCGGAGCAGCCGGAAAGGAAGCGCGAAAGCTATGGAACAAAGCTATTTGATGCCGGGACAGGAACGATGGGAATCATTCCGGGATGCAAATGGAGTGCCGAAGGTTCGCTATTCTTACTGCTCGCTGAAAGGGCGGCTGTTCCGCTGCGTGAGCCGCAGCCGGGAAGAGGCCGAGCGCCTGTGCGAGGACTGGCTGGTAGGCCAGGACCGCTGCTACCGCAACTGAAGATCCGATTTGACAAGACTGCCGTGCAGAAAGACGATGCACGGCAGTCTTTTTCGTGCGTCAGAAACGGACGGGCTGGAAAAATCAGTTGATTCCGACTTGAAAAGACGGTATAATAAGCTATCACGGGAAACGAGACTCTGCCAACAGCAGAGCGTGAAAAAACGGAAAAGGGGGAGAGGGGATGGACCCACGATTCGAGCGCTATATTGAAGATCTCAGGACAGTCCGCACCCTCTCCCAGCCTAAATTCTCCCCGGATATGAAAGCGAAGGAGCTGCTGGAGACCATCCAGTCCAACGCCATCAAGTGCTTCGACTACATGAAGGAGAACAACGCCATCCTCAATGAGCTGGTATTCCGGCGTGCGCCTGCGGAGCTGACGAGTGCCGAAATTGCCAGCCTGCAGGAGTTTGCCGACAAGATGTTCGACTACACCAGCAGCGAGGACTGCGGCATCGCCTACAAGGTCTACAGCCTCCTGCTGGAAAACGCCCGCCTTCGGGGCGACAAGCCTGCCATCGTCCGCTATCTGTATGGAAAAGCGGTTTCTCTCCACTACCTCAATGTCCGGGGCCGCGACTATGCCATCAACCCTTACGGGACGCAGGTGCGCGGCCTTTTTCAGGAGGGTGCAGGCTATATTGCGGAGTATGAGTCCTTCGATAAGACAACAAAAGGCTACATCATGCGCTGTCTGGGCAACAGCCGGATGTCCATGCCGCGCAGTACGCCGGAAGAATGCACCGAATATATGAAGGTGTTCGACAAGGCGATGGGCATCATCACCGACCCTTACTACCACCGGCTCGACCCGGACCTTCCGTGGGGCAAATTCGAGTATGCGATGCATATGGACCGGGAGACGCTGCTGAGCTATCTGCGCCACCACAACGACCCGGTGGTCGCCGCCAGGGTGATGGAGTCGGCGGAGGCCATCTACCGCGACCGGGTGCTCTATAAGGGCGAGGAGGCACGGCTGCAGAACTGGCGTGTCAGCTATCTTTATAAGGCGGCCTGCTTCCATGCCGGACGGTGTACGGCCCGCGAGGTGGTGGAAGAGCTGCTGGACATCATCCACCACACCGACATCCAGGACTACAGCGATACTGGCATCAACAAGAACCTCACGGCGGTGTCTTATCTGGTGGCCTACGAGGTCAAGATGCCGCCTGCCGACCGGAGGGAGATGGCATGCCGCACCGAAGAAGTGATGGACCGCAGCTTGCGGTATCTGGACAATGTACCCCAGAATCGGTACTCTCGTGTGGTCAGCCGTGCCGTGCGCGAGCTGGTGGAGATGCAGGCCGAGGCCGGAACGGCCCGCCGCAGTCTGCTGAATTATATCCTCGTGGCTCACAAGCCGACCTATGTCCACTCCATGATGGTGGCCGGCCTGACCCGCATGTTCGTCAAGCAGATGCTCAAAAAGTCGCCCGAGCGGTTCGTGGGCGTCATGGGCTGCAAGACGGTGGAGGAAGTCCGCCGCAGCCGCATTGAGATCTGCGAGCTGGCCTATGAGTGCGGCCTTTACCACGATGTAGGCAAGAGCTGTGTGTTCCTGTACATCGGCAACAACTACCGCAGCCTGCTGGACGAGGAATTTACCTGCATCCAGTGGCACACGGTGTTCGGCTGCGAGCTGCTGTGCAATGTGGGCGGAAAGGACGACCTGGCCCCGGCGGCGCTCTACCACCACACCTTCTACGACGGACACGGCGGCTACCCGAAAAATTATCCGCCCTGCCCGGCAGGCATCAAGCCCATCGTGGACGCTCTGACCGTGGCCGACTCGCTGGACGCGGCCACCGATAATATCGGCCGCTGCTACACGATGGCAAAGCCGGTGGATGCGCTGCTGGGCGAATTCCACGCCCAGAGAGGCACCCGCTATGCGCCTGAGGTGGTGGCGCTGCTGGACGATGAGGATTTCTGCCGCGATTTGAAGGAAACGCTGGACGAGACGCGCAAGAGCGTCTATCTCGAGGTCTACCACGTCAAGCGGTAAAAGGGGGTGCTGAGGGTGAAAACAGAGAAAACGCCCCTTTTCCGGGGCATTGGCGAGACGGCGCTGGCCGAGATGTTCACCTGCGGCGGTGCGCGCTGCAAGACCTACGCGAAGGGCGAAGTCCTTCTGCGGGCGGGCTGTATCACCCGCGAGGTGGGCGTCGTGCAGGCGGGCGGCGTCAACATCGAGAACATCGACCTCTGGGGCAACAGGAGCATCCTGAGCCATGTCCCGGCGGGGCAGGTGTTCGCGGAGACCTATGCCTTCTGCGGCGAGCCGATGATGGTGGACGTGGTGGCGGCGGAGGAGACGGAAGCGCTCTTTTTGAACATGGACGTCCTCATCCACACGCCCCACCCGGACAGCGAGTGGCAGCCGGTCCTCGTGCAGAACCTGCTCAACATCTCGCTGCACAAGAATCTGGCCCTCTCGGAGCGCATCTTCTGCACGGCCCCGAAGACCGTCCGGGGACGGCTGCTGCTGTATCTCTCCAATCAGGCCGCGAAGGCGGGCAGCAAAAGCTTCCGCATCCCCTTCGACCGTCAGGGTCTGGCCGACTACCTCAACCTTGACCGCAGCGCCCTCTCAAAAGAGCTGGGCAAAATGCGGGATGAGGGAATCCTGGAAACAACAAAAAACGAATTTACCCTGCATGAGCTGCCGGAATGAGGAGAGCTTTTTCTCTTCACATTTCCCCCTCCCTTCGCATACATCGGTGGGAAGGGGGAATGCAATGTGAACGTCTATCTGTTTGCGGCGGTCATCCTGCTGCTGCCGGCGCTCTGTACGGCGCTGGGGGCAGCGGGGGTCTTCTTAGTGCGTCGGGCCGACGAGCCCCGCACCCGGCGGATGCTCTGCGGCATGGCGGCGGGCATCATGCTGGCCGCCAGCGTGTGGAGCCTGCTGCTGCCTGCCATCGAGAGGGCGGAGGCCGGGACGCTGCCGGTCTGGATGGCCCCGGCGGCGGGGCTGGTGCTGGGTGCTGTGGGCCTGCTGCGGCTGGAAGAGGCTGCCGGGCGGCTGATGCACACCGGGTCAAAAGAGGATGGCCGGATGGGCCGGGTGGTGCTGGCCGTGACTCTCCACAATCTGCCCGAGGGCATGGTGGTGGGACTTGCGGCGGCGCTGGCCCTGCGGGGTGAGCCGGAGGCCGTCAGCGGGGCGCTGGCCCTTGCGCTGGGCATCGGCTTGCAGAATATCCCGGAAGGCGCGGCGGTGAGCCTGCCGCTGGCGCAGGCCGGGCAGGGGAGGCGGAAAGCCTTCTGCGCCGGTGCGGCGTCGGGCCTCGTGGAGCCGCTGGGGGCGCTGCTGGCGCTGGCCCTCGCGGGCTGGGTGAGCGCGGCTCTGCCGTGGCTCATGAGCGCCGCCGCCGGGTGCATGGTCTGTGTGACGGCTCAGGAGATGATACCGGAAGCCGTGGAGCAGGACGAACCGGCGGGCGTCATCAGCGTGGTGCTGGGGTTCGCCCTCATGATGGCGCTGGATATTGCGCTGTAGCAAAAAAGCCGATGCAGCTGCATCGGCTTTTTTGCTGTCAGTTCTCTTTTGCGAGGTAGACCGTCGTGGAGGGAAATGCGAAATCCACGCCATCGGCCTTCATCACGTCCATGATGTCGAGGTTCAAATCGTTCTGCATCCGCAAAAACACGCCGAGGTCGGCGGTGCGCAGATAGGCAGAGACCATCAGGTTGATGCTCGAGTCGCCGAAGCCGGTCATCCGGACAAAGGCGGTGTCCTCGTAGGTGTCGGGGCTGGCCTTGAGCATGGCGTCGAGGTCGGCCATCAGCTTTTCCAGCTGGGGTCGGGTGGTGTCGTAGGTGACGCCCAGCGTGAAGCGGTAGAGCCGCCTGTTGCGGAGGGTAGCGTTGTTGATGGTGGCACTGCTGACGGTGCTGTTGGTGAGGATGTAGATGGAGTTGTCCACGGCCCGGACTTTCGTGGAGCGGAAGTTGATGTCCACCACTTCGCCCTCCACGTCGCCGACGGTGATCCAGTCGCCGATGGAGAAGGGCTTGTCCAGCAGGATGACCACGCCGCTGAAGAAATTCTTGGCCATATCCTGTGCGGCCAGAGAGATCGTAAGGCCGATAAGACCGGCACTGGCCACGACGCTGCCCACGGGCAGGCCGCTCTCCTGTGCGATGGTCGCGCCGCAGAGCACCACGACGGCTACCTTGTAGACTTTATCCAGCAGGGTGAGCAGGGTGCGGTTGGTGCGGACTTCTTCGCTGGACGAGGCCAGCAGCAGAGCCGCGATGCCGGAAGCGTGGTAGAAGCCGGTGCCGATGAGGAAGACCAGCATCATCCGATAGGCTTTGAGCAGCAGGGCCGCAAGGCCGGGGATGGCCCAGGGCAGGCTGCGCAGGGCCAGATACATGCCGGTGTACCACGCGATGCGGGCCGCCGGGCGGGCAAAGCTTTCCAGCAGGGGGTGCGTAAAGGCAAAGTGCCAGCTGCGCTTCAGCAGGCGGGGGAAGAGTTTTTTTTGCATCCAGCGGCTGACGACCCAGCCGATGAACAGCAGGGCCAGCGCACAGACGCACCGGGCTGCAAAGGCCAGCCAGCCTTCCAGCAGCAGTCCGGCGATGGAAAAGCCGAGATCGTTGATGGTGAAAAGCATAGAAACAGATACCTTTCTGACGAATTATAAAATCAGTATACCATATTACAGCCAGCGGTGCAAATCGGGAGAGGCTTGTTAAAAAATGCATAAAAGGGCTTGACAAGACAAACCCGCCGCGTTATACTCTGCAAAGAAAGTTCGTTTCAGGGCGGGGTGCGATTCCCCACTGGCGGTACAGCCCGCGACCACTCCCAAAGAGTGCTGACCCGGTGAGACTCCGGGGCCAACGGTATAGTCCGGATGCAAGAAACGGCAGGCAATTTGATTTGTTTGTGCGCGCCCTGTTATAGTGTAAGCTATGGCAGGGCGTGTTTTCATTTGTCTTCCCGGTTCCGGCGAGCGAGAAAAGGGCTTTCCAGTCTTTATTTGAATGGGGGCAGCCGCCCCGGGAGGAAAATTATGAGAAAAGATACGACCCACAACCTGACCGTTGCCGCCATGCTCAGCGCAGTGGCGTTCATCCTGATGTTCATCGAGTTCCCCATCCCGATGCTCATCCCGTCCTTCGTCAAGATGGACTTCTCCGACCTGCCCGCCCTGCTGGGCGCGTTCGCCCTCGGCCCGGTGTACGGCGTGGTCATCAGCTTCATGAAGAACCTGCTCCACATCGTCGTCAAGGGTACCAGCACTGCCTGTGTCGGCGAGCTGTGCAACTTTATGCTGGGCGCTGTCTTCTCCGCGGTGGCGGGCTTCATCTACAAGCATCATAAGAGCCGCAAGACCGCCATCCTCGGCGCGGTAGCGGGTGCCGCCGCCATGGCCCTGTTCAGCGTACCCTCCAACTACTTCATCACCTACCCGGCCTATGTGGAGTTCTACCATATGCCGCTGGAGGCCATCCTCGGCATGTATCAGGCCATCCTGCCCTCTGCCGACAGCCTCATGAAGTGCCTTGTCATCTTCAACCTGCCCTTCACGCTGGTCAAGGGCCTGCTGGACGCCGTGCTCTGCATGGTCATCTATAAGCCCCTGTCTCCCATCCTGCATGGCCGGAAGTAATTTGAATAAACAAAATGGGCATGTGCCGGCGGCACATGCCCATTTTGTTTATTGTAACGCTCCCTTATCGAGCCACTTGCCCCTTGCAAGCCGGATGAGGAACAGCGCACCCCGGATGCAGAGCTCGATGCACATGGCGGCCCAGACGCCCACGAGGCCCAGCCGGGGAGCCAGCAGGAAGGCGAGGGTGAGCCGGACGCCCCACATGCTGAACAGGTTCAGCACAAAGCAGCCTGTGCTGTCGCCTGCGCCCTGCATCGCGCCGCTTGCTACGATGCTGGCCCCGAACATCGGCTCGGCAAAAGCCTCGATGCGCAGCACCTGCGCACCCAGCGCGATGACGGCGGCATCTGCCGTGAAGATGCCCATAAGGGCCGGGGCGAAGAGCCAGAGCCCTGCGCCGGACAGCGCCATGATGCCGATGCCCATCATGGTGCAGAGCCAGGCGAACCGCTTGGCCATGTCCCGGCGGTGGGCGCCGACGGCCTGCCCGATGAGGGCGATGGAGGCGTCCTGAATGCCGTAGCCTGCCATGTAGCAGAGGCCCTCGGCGCTGACGCCGAGGCTGTTGGCCGCGATGGCCACCGTGCCGAGGCCCGAGACGATCCGGACGAGCAGCACCTGCGCCGACGAGAGGGCCGCACGCTCAGCGGCCAGCGGTGTACCCACCCGCCAGAGATTGCGCAGGCAGGCGGAGGTGATGCGCCAGCTGCCGGGCTTTCGGATGCAAAGCGGGCCGTCCCGCAGCAGCAGGACACCCAGCGCCAGCAGACCGCCGATGGTCGTGGAAAGCGCTGTGCCAAGCGCCGCACCCGGGACTTCGAGGCCGGCACCCCAGACTGTGACGCTCTGGCCGAAGAGCAGGATCTGCCGGGTGGGGTTGATGAGGAAGAAGTTGAACACCACGTCCAGCACACAGACCAGCACGCTGATAAGGCTGGGCGTCAGGGCGTCGCCGGTGGCCCGGAGCATGGCTGTGTACATTCCCATGGCCATCGTGAAGGGGAGGGCCGCCGACCAGATGGCGAAGTAGGCGCTGGCATCGGCTTGGAGCGAGGTGTCCGCCCCCAGCCACCCGGGCAGGAAGCGGCTGATGCCGACGCCGAAAGCCGCAGCGCCCAGACCTAGGATGAGGTTGAAGAGCATGGACTGCCGCAGCACGCCCCGGGCGTCCTGCCGGCGGTCGGCCCCGAGGTACTGGGCGATTTGGATCGAAAACGCGGTGTACAGTCCCACAAGGATGCCGTGGAGCAGCCAGGTGCTCGAGCTGACGATGCCGATGGCGGCGGTGGCCTCTGCGCCGATGTGGCCCACCATGGCGGCGTCGATGTACTCCATCGCCGTGACCACCAGCTGCTCCAGAATGGAAGGGATGCTCAGCGCCAGCGCGATGCGGGCCGTGTCGGACAGCGGGACGTCCTCGCCCTGCCGCATCCGGGCCGAGAGCTGCTCCAAAGAAAGTGTCATGTAGTCTCCTGTTTTCTGTGTTGATAAGCTGCCTTACTATTATAGGCACGGGGAGGAAGATTGTCAAACCGGGCGATTGATTTTTTGGCGCTGGCGTGATACACTCTCGGAGTAAGAAGAATATCATTGAAAGAGGTTCAAAATATGCTGCAGCTTATTTCAGCTACCGGCCAGCAGACCGTGGACGCGCTGGCGTTCCTGCTGGCGTTTGCCCTGACCGCCCTGATGGACTCGGTCTTCCACGACAAGCTCCCCCACGACCATGGCCGTGCCTTCGCCGTCAACGGCGAGCTCTCCAAGGGCAAGGCCCGGGGTTCCGGACTCATCTTCGTGCTCTGCATCGCGCTGGTGACGCTGGCGGTGGTGCCTTTTAAGGTGGAGTACCTTATTTATACCGTTCTGCTCATCGCCTCCATGCTGTCGGGCTACTTTGACGACGCCTCCGAGACGGCGTGGAACGAGTACAAGAAGGGCCTCATCGACTTCGTCATTGCCGTGGTGGCAGGCGTTACCTACCTGAACTTCAACGGCACGAGCGTCAACTTCCTGAGCACCACCTTCACCATTGCCTATCCGCTCTACCTGCTGCTCATCGTCATCCTCATCTGGGCCAGCATCAATGTGGTCAACTGCACCGACGGCGTGGACGGCCTGTCCGCCAGCCTCGCGGTGGTGAGTATCGGCACCTTCCTGCTGGCTTACGGCGAGGAGCTGGGGGACTACTCCACCGCTGCCATCGTCTTTATCGGCGCACTGCTGGCCTACCTGTGGTCCAATGCAAAGCCTTCCAGCCTCCTGATGGGCGACGCCGGCAGCCGTGCCATGGGCTTCTTCCTCGCCATCCTGGCCCTCAAGAGCGGCCACCCGTTCGCCTTCCTGCTGGCGGCGCTGGTGTTCATCGTGGACGGCAGCCTCGGCATCCTGAAGATCAGCTTCAAGCGCTTCCTCCACATCAGCATCCTCAAGAACACCCTTACCCCGCTGCACGACCATGTGCGCAAGCGCATGGGCTGGAGCGACGAGCAGGTGGTGACCCGCTGGCTCATCCTGCAGGCCGTCGCATCGGCGCTGCTCCTGCTGATGACCCGCTGATTTACGGATTTTAAGTACGATGTTTGTGCAGCTTTACAAAATGCAGATTGCCCCGCTCTGATTTTTGTTGCACTTTATGGATTGAAAGTCAAGCGGAAAAAGACTATACTTTAAACAATGAAAGCAAAGGCGCTTAAGTGGATGGATCCACTTTGCGCCTTTTTTGTTTTTTCGTTTTTGTGTGCGGTTCGGGAAAGCCGCACAGGATGCGCTGTCCGCGGCGCCGGAGCACGGACGACAGAACAGGATAGGGAAAGGCGGGGATCACAGTGATCAAACTCGAACACGTTGACAAGTACTTCGGAGACCTGCACGTCCTCAAAGACGTGAACCTCGAGGTCGCCGAGGGCGAAAAGCTGGTCATTATCGGACCGTCCGGCAGCGGCAAATCTACCACCGTCCGCTGCATGAACTTTCTGGAAGAGCCGACCAGCGGCCGCGTCTACATCGACGGTCAGGAGCTGACCAACAAGAACAAGACCAGGATCGTCCGCGACAACATGAGCATGGTCTTCCAGCAGTTCAACCTCTACCCCCACATGACGGTGCTCAAAAACCTGACGCTGGCACCCATGAAGCTCCATCACAAGACCAAGGCAGAGGCCGAAGAGCTGGCATATCATTATCTTGAGGTCGTCGGCCTCCGGGACAAAGCGGATGTCTACCCTCCGCAGCTGTCCGGCGGCCAGCAGCAGCGCATCGCCATTGCGCGCGCCCTCTGCGCACAGACCAAGATCATCCTGTTCGACGAGCCGACTTCGGCCCTCGACCCTGAGACCATTCAGGAAGTGCTGGATGTCATGGTAAAGCTGGCACACGAGAAGAACATCACGATGGTGGTCGTCACCCACGAGATGGGCTTTGCACGAAACGTGGCCGACCGTATCGTCTTTATGGCGGACGGCCAGATCATTGAGGAAGGCACGCCGGAGCACTTCTTCACCAACCCCAAGAACGAGCGCGTCCGGCAGTTCCTGAGCAAGATCGTCCGCTGAGAGGACGAACAACAAAGGTTGACACGGCAGGGGCTCACAAGTTGTGGTGAGACGCCGTTGTTGATAACAGGCCGTTTTCGGAGCGGACAGGGAAAGCCGCTCGGGCCGAAAAAAACAAAGAGGAGTGGTTTATTATGAAAAAGATCTCGCGTCGTGATTTCCTGAAAGTCACTGGTTTGGTGGGCGCTGCTGCTGCCCTGACCGCCTGCGGCGGCTCTGCAAGCTCCACCGCAGCCTCTACGGCATCTTCTGCCGCCGGCAGCGCAGCCGCTTCCACTGCAGCACTGGGTGCTGACACTCAGGCCATCGTGGACCGCGGTGTCCTGAAAGTGGGCGTCAAGAACGCAGTTAAAGGCTTCAGCTTCCAGGATACCCTCACCGGCGAGTACAAGGGCCTCGAGGACAGCCTCGCAGAGATGATCGCAGAGCACCTCGGCGTGGACGTTGAGTTCACCACAGTTACCGCCGCCACCCGCGGCGAGCTGCTGGACTCCGGCGACATTGACGCTGTTCTGGCTACCTTCACCATCACCGAAGAGCGCAAGAAGACCTGGGACTTCTCCACCCCCTACTATACCGACTACGTTTCCGTTCTGGTGGAGGACTCCACCGGCATCAAGGGTCTGGCTGACCTGAAGGACAAGGTCGTGGGCGTCTCCTCCGGCTCCACCTCCGCTCGTGCTCTGGTCAAGGCCATGATCGACGAGGGCGTGCTGGACGGCGCAAACTTCGATGCCGACACCTTCAACGCCGACACCTGGAAGGATGGCGTCTCCTTCCGTCAGTACGACGACTATCCCGCCATCAGCACCGCACTGAGCGCAGGCGAAGTGCAGGGCTTCTGCGTCGATAAGTCCATCCTCGCCATCTACAAGACCGAGGGCCGCAGCTACATTGACGCTGAGTTCAGCCCGCAGGAGTATGGCGTCGCCACCAAGAAGGGCAGCGACTTCTCCACCCTGTGCGACGACCTCGTCAAGGGCTGGCTGGCAGATGGCACCATCGAGCAGCTCATCAAAGACAACGGTCTGGATTAAGCCCAGACTTTTCAGAACCAAGAGAGTGCAGGGAAAGGGGAGTTTGCCATGTCTGGCTTGTTTTCGTTAGAGTCCTGGTCCACCGTCTGGACGCATCGTGAGAGTTTTCTGCTGGGTCTGGGCAACACGCTGCAGACCGCCGTCTGCGCACTGGCGCTGGCCTTCATCATCGGCGCTGCGCTGGGCCTGATGTCCACCAGCGGCAGTAAGCTGCTGCGCATCATCGCCCGCATTTACGTCGAGTTCGTCCAGAACACCCCGCTGCTGCTGCAGCTGTGCTTCCTGTATTATGCGCTGGCATTTGCAGGCGTGAGCCTCGGCGTCATCCGCACCGGCATCATTGCACTGGGCGTTTACACCGGCGCTTACATGGGCGAGGTCGTCCGCGCCGCCATCGAGTCTGTGCCGAAGGGCCAGTTCGAGGCCGCACAGGCGCAGGGCTTCAACTATCTGCAGCGGATGGGCTACATCATCTTGCCCCAGAGCATCCCCGTGATGCTCCCTCCGATGGTCAACCAGGTGGTCAACCTCTTCAAGAACACCTCCTGCCTCTACATCGTGGGCGGCGCTGACCTCATCAGCGTGACCTACAGCTTCGTCACCGGCGCTTCTACCGGCGGCGCATACGCCCCCGCTTATATCGTCTGCGGCCTCATCTTCTTCGTGGTCTGCTTCCCGCTGTCCACCCTGGCAGCCCGCTGGGAAGCTTCCCTCAAGGAGCGCAAGGGCCGCGTGAACCCGGGTCTCAAGACCGCTGCCAAGAAAGTAGAGCTGAAGGAGGCTGCCTGATATGAAGACGCTTGCTGCAAGCCTTTCCATCCTGACAAGAGAAGGCGTCATGCTCTACCTGCTGCGCGGCGTGGCCTTCACCTGCATCATCTCGGTGCTGGGCGTCATCATGGGCCTCATCGTGGGCTCTCTGCTGGCGCTGGCTCGCACCTACTGCAAAAAGGGTCCAGCCCGCATCCTCGGCTGGTTCGCTACCGCCTACATCGAGCTGTTCCGCAATACGCCCTACCTGCTCTGGATCTTCATCTGTGTGGTGTTCTGCCCCTGCCCGGGCTTCTTCGCCCGCAAGATGTTCGGCCTGACCAGCGTGGAGATGAAGCTGCTGTTCAAGGCCGCTCTGGCCCTCATCCTCTTCAACTCCTCCGTCATCGCCGAGATCGTCCGCGGCGGCCTGAACGGCGTGTCCAAGGGCCAGTTCGAGGCCGGCTATGCACAGGGCTTCAACGCCGCTGAGGTACTGCTCTACATCGTCCTGCCGCAGGCTTACCGCAACATCGTGCCGACCCTGCTCAGCCAGGTCATCACCACCATCAAGGACTCCTCCTATCTGGCAAACGTGGCCACCATCGAGTTGATGGCCCGCATCCGCCAGCTGCTGAGCGCCGCCGGTACTTACAACGGTCTCGGCACAGTGAACGTCTCCGACGTCATGGTGCTGTTCGGCACGGCCTGCGTCATCTACTTCATCATCAACTTTACCCTGAGCTGTGTGGTGCGCGCAATGCAGAACCGCCGCAAGAAGGCTCTGGTCTTTGCCCCGGCAAAGGCCGCATAAACGAAGACCTATTCCAATTTCCCAATTCCCAATTATTCCCCTGTCATTGTTCTGTCAATGCCAAAAGCGCCCGGCGGGTCATCCGCCGGGCGCTTTTGGTGTATAGAGATATTCCGGTGTGCCAAAGCCTCTCCCCTTGGGAGCAACAACGACGACCGCCGCCAGCGGCGGAAACAGGGAGGAGCTGTTGGGGCCGCGGCCAGCAGGATGCGAGGCCCGCACCAAGGGCCGAAGCAGACGCTGGGAGCCGCAACCCGGGCAGTGGCACGCCGCAGGCATGACGGAGAGGTTATTATGATGCAGCTTTCTCTGCCGCCTTCACCACATGGCTCACGAGCACGGAAGTCGTCACGGTGCCGACGCCGCCGGGGACGGGGGTGATGGCCTCCACCACCGGCTCTGCCTCGCCAAAGCGGACGTCACCGCAGAGTTTGCCTTCCTCGTTGACATGGATGCCCACATCCACGACGACCTGACCGGCCCGCAGATGCTCTGCGCCGATAAAGCCCATCCTGCCCATGGCCACCACCACAACATCGGCCTCACGGCAGACATCGGGCAGGCTCTGGGTGCGGGAGTTGCAGAGGGTGACGGTGGCGTTTTCCCGGTCCAGCATCATGGCTGCGGGCTTGCCTACCACGAGGCTGCGTCCCACGACGACGGCCCGCCTGCCGGAGAGGGGAATGTTGTAGAATTTCAGGATCTCAAGACAGGCCTGCGCCGTGCAGGGCGGGTAGCCGACGGCAGTGTTGGTGAAGACACCGGCCAGCGAGCCGTCGGTGATGCCGTCAATGTCCTTTTCGGGCGAGAGTGCGGCGCGGATGATCCTGTCATCAAACTGTTTGGGCAGGGGGCGGAAGAGCAGACAGCCGTGGATGGCGGCGTCTGCGTTGATGCCGGCAATGACGCGCAGCAGCTCTTCCTGCGAAGCGTCGGCGGGCAGAAGGAACTGCTTCACCTCGACGCCCACTTTCGCACAGCGGGCCATGACGCCTTTCTCGTAGGAGAGGTCATCGGGGCGCGCGCCCACCCGGACGACGGCCAGCGTGGGGACAACGCCCTTTTCCCGCAGCGCAGCGCAGCGGGCGGCATTTGCTTCGTTCATGGCGGCCACGACGGGCGCACCCTTCAAAATGGTAGACATATACGTTCCCTTTCTATGCATCAGGCCCGCAGGCGGCTTGCCACGGACTGGTAGACTTCGTTGGCCAGCGGCAGATATTCCGCCAGCATCCGGGCCGATTTTTCGTCCAGCGCGGCGGCATGGGCGCGGTCCGTCATGAGCTTTGTGTTGATGGCGACATTCAGCGCCGACGCCTGAAGTGCGGCCTTGCAGAACAGCGCCGCACAGCCTGCGTCTGAGACAGCCAGCACGCTGCCCTTTTCGGCGTAATCGGCCGCAAGACGGATTCCCTCACAGCAGGCGTCCATGATGTCCAGCGGCACGGCGCAGGCCCCGTCCAACGCCTCGGCCAGCACAGCGGCCTTGCGGGCCTGCTGTTCGGGCGTCTCTCTGGGCAGGCCGTAGGCCGCCGCCAGAGGCGTGAATGCGTCGGCGTCCGCCTGCACGAGGGCTTCCAGCCGTTTGCGCAGGGCTTCAGCACGGGCATTCAGCACCAGGATCTCTTCTTCCACAGCGGCATATTTCTTTTTGCCGGTGGTAAGATTTCCCACCATATTGCCCAGCGCAACGCCTGCCGCGCCCACGAGGGCCGCTGCGCCGCCGCCGCCCGGGGCGGGGGCTTTGCTGGCAAGCCGGCTCAGAAATTCCTCACAGCTCAGTTGTGTCAAATCCAAAGTAAAGTCCTCCCTCTGTCACGAATCCGTCCAGTTTTTCGTCATGGGCGTCCACTGCCGCTTTATCTACCCGCTGGGCCTCAAAGGCCGCGCCCAGCTTCACAGCCCGGGTGCAGCGGGGGAGATAGCGGTCATAATAGCCTTTCCCCATCCCCACCCGGCGGCAGGCGGTGTCAAAAGCCGTGCAGGGGACCAGCACGAGGTCGAGCTGGTCTGGCCGTAAAATCTCTGACCGGCTCAAAATGGGCGTGCGGATGCCGTAGGCACCCACTTCCCAGCCGTCCGGCCCCGGTACGGCGGCTGTCAGCGAAAAGCCCTCGCCGCAGACGGGGTAGGCCAGCGTTTTGCCCTGCCGGGCCGCTTCCACAGCCAGCGCCGAGAGGTCGGCCTCGCCGCCGAAGGCCGCATAAAGCAGGATGTTTTCTGCCTTTTTGAAGCAGTCCAGAGCCATGATGCGGGCGCAGAGAGCGGCGTTGGAATGGGTGCGCTGGGTGTCCGACAACGCCCGGCGGGCCGCAATGCCCGCTTTGCGCTGTGCGGCCTTTTGCTCCGTGATGGTCATGGCAATGGGCTCCTTTCTGCAGCCGGTGGGCAAATCTGTACAAAAACCGGGACGGATTTTTGTTATAATAATAAGCGCTGGGCGCAGAAAAAGCAAGGCTTTGGCAGGATGGGTGAAATATCTTCATCCAACCGAAAAGAAACGAATCAAACCGTATCGGCAGCTTTCCCCCTGTACCGGTAAAGCTCCCTGCCCCCCGGCGGGAGACTGAAAAAAATACCGCACCTGCAGCCCCGGACTGCCGCCCCCAAAAGCGGCCCCGGGGCTGCATTTTTTTGCTTTCAGCCCCTCAAATCCTGTTATTTTGTGGAAAATGCACGGTTGATGGGACTGTATTTTGTAAATGTGACGAAAGTGAGAAAACCCTATTGACAGACTGACAGGGTATAATTAGCCCACAGGCCGACAGTCGAAAAATGCTAGCCTGCCTGTATAATTTATCTTTATTTATGGAGGCAAAAATCATGAAAATGGCAAAGAAACTTCTGGCCGTCGTCCTCGCTGGTGTCATGGCTGTGTCCATGCTGACCGGCTGCGCAAGCATCTCTTCTCGTCGGGTCGCTGACGAGCTGGAGGGTATGCTGAAGGCCGCTAACGACAAGGCTACCGTTAAGGCTGTCGGTGACGAGCTGGCAAACAATGCAGCCAAGGTTGCTAAGGACAATAGCGGCGCTCTGAAGGCTGAGACCACTCTGCAGTCTGACGTCAAGACTGAGCTGACCAAGAATAACAAACTCGGCGACTCCTATATCTGGATTGCCTACTTTGCAACCAAGGATGTGAATAAGACTGTTAAGGCTCAGAACATCGCCAAGGCGCTGATTGGCACGGACGGTAAAATCGCCACCAGTAAGGCTATCAACAGCACCGATGTCAAGGTCGGCACCATGAGCGGCAATGAGCTCAAGGCTGGCAATAAGTTCGAGCTGAGCATGAAGGACTTCAAGGTTGGCGACACCGATTACGTCATGTTCGTTGTCACCTGCAAGGCTGTTGCTGCTGATGCTCAGGGCTAATTGCACATAAGCTGACACAAGCCCAGCGATAAAACGATATTATCTATTCCTCGAAATAAAAATGGCACAAGGGCCCGGAGTGGAAACACCCCGGGCCCTTGTGTTTTTTGCTGTCTTCCCACACTCTGACATGCTTTGCCTTTCGTATCTGGTAGGATGGAATGGAGGACAGGCCCCGAGGGCGCTGACTCTGAACGAGGAACAAAAAACTTCTCACCAGCGGAAAGGAAAGGATACTATGAGGAATCATCAGATGCAGATGCCCGCCCAGTATACATCCATCGGGGACGACGAAATGGTGCTGCTCTGCGGCGGCGAGACCACGGCATGGCAGACCTTTCAGGACATTGGCCGGGTGCTGAACTATGTGGCCCGTATCTTCTCGGCGGGCAGCTCCATCGTCAACAATGTGGTCACCATCGTCAATTATTTCAATAAGCTCGAAGACCTGCTCCCGGTCATCGGGGAAGTATAAAAGAAAAGAGGCTGTTGCAGTGCAACAGCCTCTTTGTGTATTATAGATTAGTAGTGCAGCTCGTCGGCGGTCAGTGCCTCGAGCAGGGGCAGCATGGCGGCAGCCTCAGCCCTTGCGGCGGGCAGGTCCATGTCGAGGTAGTTGCCGCACTCCACCTCGCTTGCGCCGGGGACATCGCCCTCGAACGCAGCCATGAAGCGGAAGGACTCCACCGTCAGGCTCAGCGCCTCGGCGGGGGTCAGGCCCCGGGTCAGCAGGTAAAAGCCGGTGCGGCAGCCCATGGGGCCGACGTAGATGACGCCGTCCTTATACTGGCTGTTGCGGGCGTAGGTGGCGAAGAGGTGCTCCAGCGTGTGGGCTGCGCCGGTGGAGAGATAATTGCCGTGGTTCGGCTTCTTCATCCGGATGTCCCAGGTCAGAACATCGCCGTCCTGACGGCTCAGGTACATACCGCGGTCGAGCCTGGTGTGGTCTACGCAGAAGCTTGCGATGCGCTCCATGTCACGCCTCCCGGGATCAGGCCTGCAGGCGCTGGACGCTGCCGTGTGCGCAGTCCACAGCGACCATCAGACCGTCGCGGATGTGGGCGGTAGCGCCGACGGCACCCACGATGGTGGGCTTGAGCAGGGCCTTGCCGGCGATGGCGGCGTGGCTGTTCAGGCCGGCTTCCTCGACCACCAGAGCGGCGGCGTCACGGACGTAGCTCAGCATCTCGTTGGAGGTGGAGGGGACGACCAGGACCATGCCGGGCTTGAACTTTGCGCGGATCTCCTCGATGGTGCGGCAGACGCAGGCCTTGCCGGTGGCGTTGGCCAGAGCGGCGCCCTCGGGGCCGACGCCGACGCCGGTAGCCAGGCAGTTGCCGATCATGTGGATCTTGATCATGTTGGTGGTGCCGGAGACGCCCACGGGGACGCCGGCGGTCACGACAGCCAGCTCACCGTCGTGCAGGTAGCCGTGCTCTTTTGCCAGAGCGGTGGACTTCTCGATGAGCTCATCGGTGCTGGTGGCGAGGTCCATCATGAGCGGGGTGATGCCCCAGGAAACGGACAGCTGGCGCTGGACCTGCTCGTCCATGACGCAGGCGATGATGGGCTGAGAGGGGCGGTACTTGCTCAGCAGGCGGGCAGTGTTGCCGGACTCGGACACGGTGACGATGGCAGAAGCGTTGACGTCCTTTGCGGTCAGGCAGGCAGCGTGTGCGGTAGCGTCGCTGACGCTGATCTGGCCGGTGGTATCGGTCAGGCGGTTGTCGCGGTAGTGGACCTCGTTCTCGGTGCGCTCTGCGATAGCGGACATGGTCCTGAGGGCCTCAACAGGGTATGCGCCCGCAGCGGTCTCGCCGGAGAGCATGATAGCGGAGGTGCCGTCGTAGATGGCGTTTGCCACGTCGGAGATCTCGGCGCGGGTGGGGCGGGGGTTGACGATCATGCTGTCCAGCATCTGGGTAGCAGTGACGATGGGCTTGCCGAAGGAGAAGGAGCGGTCGATGACGCTCTTCTGGATGCCGGGCAGCTCGGTGAAGTCGATCTCGACGCCCAGGTCGCCGCGGGCGACCATGACGGCGTCGGCAGCGGACAGGATGCTGTCGATGTTATTGACGCCCTCGCGGTTCTCGATCTTGGCGATGATGCGGATCTTGGAGTCGTACTCGTTCAGCAGGTTGCGGATGTCGTAGACGTCCTGTGCGGTGCGCACGAAGGAAGCAGCGATGAAGTCGAAGCCCTGCTGGACACCGAAGATGATGTCATCCCGGTCGCGCTGGCTCAGGTAGGGCATGGACAGGTGGACGCCGGGGACATTGACGCCCTTCTTGGTCTTGATCTTGCCGCTGTTGAGCACTTCGCAGACGATGTCGGTGTCCGTGACGCTCTTGATGGCCAGCTTGATGAGGCCGTCGTCCAGCATGATGGTGCCGCCCTCGTGGACGTCCTGGGGCAGGTCCTTGTAGGTGATGGAGCAGATCTCCTTGGTGCCCTCCACCTCGCGGGTGGTCAGGGTGAAGGTCTGGCCGGCTTCCAGCATCTCAACGCCGTTCTTGAACTCCTTCAGGCGGATCTCGGGGCCTTTGGTGTCCAGCAGGGCAGCAACGGGCTTGTTCAGCTCAGCGCGGACAGCCTTCAGCATGTCCAGACGGCCCTTGTGCTCCTCGTAGGAGCCGTGGGAAAAGTTGAAGCGGGCCACGTTCATGCCGCTGGCGACCAGCTCGCGCAGGACGCCCTCCTTATCGGTAGAAGGGCCAAGGGTGCAGATGATCTTCGTTTTTCTCATAAATATACCTCTAACAGTCTCTTTTTTTCCTCTATGATGGGCGCGCAGGTGCCAGATATGCCCTGCGGCCGCTGGCCGGACATCGGCCCGGTCAGGTGTGTTTGAAAACCATACCATCCTATATTATAACCGCTTGTGTACAAGAGAGCAAGAAAAAATTCGGCAAAGAAAACCTTAAATTTTCGTGATAGATGCCGAAGCGATAAAAAGCTTGCGAAAAGTGCGTCCATCGCCTATAATAGGACTAAGCAAAAGTCTCACTTCTGCCCCGAAGGGACAGAGGGGAGCGCAAAATAATAGAAACGGAGTGAAAGCGTAATGGAAAAGCGCGTTTTTCTGATCGTCCTGGACAGCTTCGGCATCGGCGCAGAGCCGGACGCCGCCGCCTTTGGCGATGAGGGGACCAACACCCTCGGCGCCATCGCCAGCCACCCCAACTTCAACTGCCCCAACCTGAAAAAGCTCGGCCTGTTCAACATCGACGGCGTGACCGCCGGTGAGAAGGATGCCGCGCCCATCGGCTCCTTCGCCCGCCTGCAGGAGCAGAGCATGGGCAAGGATACCACCATCGGCCACTGGGAGATCGCCGGTGTCGTCAGCCCGAGGCCCCTGCCCACCTTCCCGGACGGCTTCCCGGACAGCCTCATCCACGAGTTTGAGGAAAAGACCGGCCACAAGGTCCTCTGCAACAAGCCCTACTCCGGCACACAGGTGCTGAAGGACTACGGCGAGCAGGCCATGAGGGAGAACGCCCTCATCGTCTACACCAGCGCCGACAGCGTGTTTCAGGTGGCCGCCAACGAGGAGCTGGTGCCGGTGCATGAGCTGTACCGCTACTGCGAAATTGCCCGCGAGATGCTGAAGGGCGAATACGGCGTGGGCCGCGTCATCGCCCGCCCCTTCCTCGGCCGCACCGCCGACACCTTCTACCGCACCACCAACCGCCACGACCTGAGCCTCAAGCCGCCCCGCAAGACCATGCTGGACCTGCTCAAGGACGCCGGCAGGGATGTCATCGCGGTGGGCAAAATTTTCGACATCTTCGACGGCGAGGGCGTGACGGAGAAGATCAAGACCACCGGCAACACCAACGGCATCGCCTTCACCAAGGCTTTGCAGACCCGCGACTTCGAGGGTCTGGCCTTCGTGAACCTCGTCGATTTCGATATGCTCTACGGCCACCGCCGCGACGTGGCGGGCTACGCCGCCGCTGCCACCGAGTTCGACAAGTTCGTGGCCGACTTCATCCCCGGGATGCGGGAGGGCGACATCCTGATGGTCACGGCCGACCACGGCTGCGACCCCTCCTACACCAAGACCACCGACCATACCCGCGAGTATGTGCCGTATCTCATCTGCGGCAAGGGCGTCAAGCCGGGCGTTGACCTCGGCACGAAGCTCTGCTTCGGCACCATCGCACACACCATCTGCGACTATCTGGGCGTGGATGCTTCCACGCTGGACGGCCAGAGCGTGCTGGGCGACATCCTGAAATAAGCATAAACGAAAAGATCCCGCAAGGCAGTTGCCTTGCGGGATTTTTCTGTCTATCAATTATGCTGCATCATTTTCAGCGCTGGAAGCGTCGCCGCTGCCGGAGCCGAACAGGGCGTCCAGCACGGTGGAGGCGGCCTGATGCAGGGAGGAAGCCGCCTGCTCCACCTGCTCCTGAGTCGGCATACTGAAGGACGGCGACTCGGTGGAGTCTGCCGGGGCTTCTTCGCTGCCGTCTGCAGGGACCTCGGTGGAAGCGCTGGGCTCACCGGAGGCGTCGCCCTCGGCGGGCTGGCTGTCAGCGGGGACCTCTTCCGCCGGGGCTTCGCTCTCGGCGGGCTCTTCTGCGATCACGCTGTCGGGAGATTCCTCCGGGATGGATGCACCGGCGTTGGGGTCGGCGGTCGGCGTGAAGACGTCGGTCTTCTCGGGGGTCTGGCTGGTGCTGGTGAGCTTGTCCTCGCCGCCCAGAACCGCTGCGATGAGGGCCTTGGCCTCGTTGACCGAGTTCTCATCCGGCTTCATGACGTAGAGGCTCTGGCCCTTGGCGGAGTAGCACTTGGTGCTCTTCGCGCCCGAGCCGGTGACGGTGTAGCTCTGGATGTCCCAGTTGGCAAGGTCGCCCAGCTGCATCCGGACCAGCGCAGAGATCTGTTCCTGCGAGAGGCTGGTGACGAAGCAGTCGGCGGCGGCGTCCATCAGCTTGGAGAAGCCCATGAGCAGGGCCGGGGATTTGAGCTTGTTGGCCATCGCGTCGATGACTTTCATCTGGTTGATGCCGCGCTGGATGTCGCCGGTCTTGAAGGCGTGGCGCTCACGGGCAAAAGCCAGAGCGGACTTGCCGTCCAGATGGTTCCAGCCCTCGGCGAAGGTGGTGGGGTCGTAGTAGCCGGGGCTGCCCACCGAGGTGAAGGCCTGGTCGGAGTAGACGTCCACGCCGCCGATGGCGTCGATGATGTTGATGAAGCCCGCAAAGTTGATGCGGAGGTAGTGCTCCACATCCACGCCGTAGAGGTTGCCCAGCGTGGCCATGCTGGTCTCGACGCCGTAGAGGCCGGCGTGGGTCAGCTTGTCCTTGCTGTCGGTGCCTGCGAGGTCAACATAGTAGTCGCGCGGGGTGTTGATGAGGGCCGCCTGCTTGGTGGTGGGGTTGACCACGGCGAGGATGTTCACGTCGCTGCGGGCCTTTTCGGTCAGCTCGCCGCGGTTGTCCACGCCGCTGAGGTAGACGACGAAGGGCTCTTTCGTGATCTTATTCGCCTCTGCGCCGGTGAGCAGGCCGGAAGTCATGCTGTCCAGTGCGGTCAGACCCTGCTGCGCCCAGACACAGCCCACGGCCAGCGCGGCGCAGAGCAGGACGGACAGCACCCGGGCCACGACGGCACCGCTGCGGGAGGCGAGGCACTTGCGCACCAGCAGCCAGAGCAGCACCAGAAGCGCGGTGATGATAACGAGGTAGAGCACCGGCAGCATCTGGGTGCGCCAGAGCTGCACCAGCGCGGCAAGGCTCAGGATGGCCTGCAGTACCAGCAAAACCATTCCTCCTTTCGGAAGTTTGTCGTCAGCGGGGGCGGGCTCGCTGGGGTGCGGCGGCTCCCACTGTCTGCGGGGCGGCACCGGAGGCTTCGGCGGCTCAGACGGAGGCGTCGGTGCCGGTTTCGGCGGCGCTTTGGGGCGGGGAGGCTCCGGCGAGAAGAAATCGGCGCTGTCTACCTCCACCTCGTCGGGCTCGCTGCGATTGATGCCCCGGTGGATGTGCCGGGGGCCTTCGTCGTTATTCTGGGGATGGATATGCTCGTTTTCGTCAAACATAGGCGTTCACTCCTTTGGATGTGTATGCCGTCATGTGGTGGGGATGATGCTCAGCACAGCCCGGGCGGGCAGGCAGGTGGCCGTCTGGTCTTCCTCGCTGAGCCAGCCGAAGGATTCGCAGATGTGGTCAGGGCAGGGCGAGTCCACAAAGCGGGCCGCGCCGTTCTGGATCCGGATGTGGACGGTGAGGTAGCCGGTGTCCACGTCATAGTCGGCGTCTTTTTCGAGAGGAAAGGTGAGCCTGGTGTTGCTGTCGCCGTAGATGAGCTCTGCGCAGAGCGGCGCACCGGTCTGGTTTGCTTTCCGCACCAGCAGCAGCACGGCGGCTGCGGCCAGAATGACGGCAGCAAAGACCAGATTTATCAGCAGTTTTTTGTGTTGTTTCATAAAAAATCATCCTTTGAGCGGGATCTGCTCCAGCTCGGCCAGCCAGAGCGCGGCGGCTGCGTCGCTGGGCATCCGCCAGTCGCCCCGGGGCGAGAGGGTGACGCTGCCCACCTTGGGGCCGTCGGGCAGGCAGCTGCGCTTGAACTGCTGGGCGAAGAACCGCCAGTAGAAGTTGCGCAGCCACTTGTAGAGCACTTCGTCCGGGTACTCGGCCCGGCCTGCGAAGGCCGCTTTCGCCAGCCGGAATATCTTCGACGGGCCGAAGCCGAAGCGGAGAACATAATAAAGGTAGAAGTCGTGCAGCTCATAGGGACCCACGAGGTCTTCCGTCTTCTGAGAGATCTCGCCGTCCCTGGCGGGCAGCAGCTCCGGGGAGACGGGGGTGTCGAGGATGTCCAGCAGCACCCGGCGCAGCTCGGCGGAGGCGGCAATGTCGGCCTCATACTGGACGAGGTGGCGCACCAGCGTCTTGGGGACACCGGCGTTGACGCCGTACATGCTCATGTGGTCGCCGTTGTAGGTGGCCCAGCCCAGCGCCAGCTCGGAGAGGTCTCCGGTGCCGACGACGAGGCCGCCGGTGCGGTTGGCGGTGTCCATCAGCTCGAGGGTGCGCACACGGGCCTGTCCGTTCTCGAAGGTGACGTCAAGCACGCTCTCGTCCTGGCCGATGTCCCTGAAGTGGCTGTGGACGGTGTTGGCGATGTCGATCTCGGTAAAGCTGACGGCCAGCTCGTCGCATAAGATCTCCGCATTGCTGCGGGTGCGGTGGGTGGTGCCGAAGCAGGGCATGGTCACGGCCAGCACATCGCTGGTGGGGCGGCCCAGCTGCTTCATGGCGCGGACGGCCGCCAGCAGAGCGAGGCAGCTGTCCAGACCGCCCGAGATGCCGATGACCGCCGTCCTGGCGTGGGCGTGCTCGAGGCGCTTGGCGAGGCCGTCGGCCTGCATTTTCAAGATCAGCTCACAGCGCTCGGCCCGGCGGCGCTCGTCGTGGGGGATGAAGGGCGTGGGGTCTACCCAGCGGGAGAGCTTGGTCTCGGTGAGGGTAAGGTCGAAATCGACGGTCAGATACCCCTCGGCGCTGGGCTCGAAGCTGGTGTTGCGCGCCCGCTCCGACTCCAGCCGCTGGCAGTCCAGCTCCGTCTCAGCCCAGCCGCCCTCGAAGGGAGACGTCTCGGCGAGGAGGGCGCCGTTCTCGGCGATGAGGTCGTGGCCGGCGAAGACCATGTCCTGGGTGCTCTCGCCGTGGCCGGCAGAAGCGTACAGGTAGCCGCAGAGCAGGCGGGCGGACTGGTTCGACACCAGCGCCCGGCGGTACTCGGCCTTGCCGACCGTCTCATCGCTGGCCGAAAGGTTTGCAATGACGGTGGCACCGGCCAGCGCGTGGAAGGTGGAGGGGGGCAGAGCGCTCCACAGGTCTTCGCAGATCTCCACGCCCAGAACGAAGCTGGGCATCTGGCGGCAGCGGAAGAGCAGGGACGTACCGAACGGCACCTCCTGCCCGCAGACCGTCACATTTTCCACCTCGGTGCTGCCCGGGGTGAACTGGCGCTTTTCGTAGAACTCGCCGTAGTTGGGCAGGTAGGTCTTGGGGACAAGGCCCAGCAGACGCCCGCCGCAGAGGACGGCGGCGCAGTTGTACAGCTTGCCCCGCACCAGCAGCGGCAGGCCCACGAGGGCCACGACGTCCAGCTCCCGGCTGGCGTCCAGCACGGTCTGCAGGGCGTCCAGCGCGCCCTGCTGCAACGTGCGCTGCAAGAACAGATCGCCGCAGGTGTAGCCGGTGAGGCAGAACTCGGGAAACACCGCCAGCCTGACGCCGCGGGCCGCAGCGTCCTGTAGCTGAGATACGATCTGGGAAGCGTTATAATTGCAGTCGGCCACCCGCAGCGAGGGCGAGAGGGCGGCTGCCTTCAAAAAACCATCTTTCATCGGAGGATTTCACATCCTGTCTGTTGGATTAAGGCCCCGGCGGAGACATGCGCTGCGGGGTTTTGTTCAGTATACCACAAACCGGCCCAAACGAAAAGTGACAGTGTGGTTAAAGAAACGAAAAAACGCTGCCTGCACACCGCAGACAGCGCTGAAAACAAAAGATGGAAAACGAGATAGACCGTAAGCCGGGTTCTGTATTAAACGACGATCTGTCTAGACCTGCCATTGCTGACAGGTTCGTGCCGCCTTCGGGACACGCGAGCAGCGCTGTACGTCCCATATAGGCGTTGCTTCCGGTAGGGTTTACAAAGCCGCATAGTCACCCATGCGCTGGTGAGCTCTTACCTCGCCCTTTCATCCTTACCGCATTGCTGCGGCGGTTTCCTTTCTGTTGCACTTTCCCTGAGGTCACCCTCGGCTGCCGTTAGCAGTTACCGTGCTCTGTGAGGCCCGGACTTTCCTCAGAGCGGTCAAAGCCGCCCCGCCGCCGTATGTTCCACTCGTTTTCCGCTCCTCATGATACCATAAAAAAACAAGATTTGCAAGAGAAAGAGAATTTTGCTATACTTATCTTATATATTGCCCGCGCCGGAGGTGGGAAGATGAAGCTTTATTTCAAAGTCCCGCCCGAGGCGGACGGGATGCTGCTGCGCGGTTTTCTGCGCAGGTGCAGCGTCTCCACCGACCTGTCCCGGGCCGTGAAATTCCGGGGCAGCGGCTTTTTTGCCGACGGCGCCCCCGTCCTGGCCAACCGCCGGGTGGAGGCCGGGCAGGTCATCTCCTTTGAACTGCCGCCGGAGGGGGAGGGCGTTGTGCCGCAGGACGACATCCCGGTGGATGTGGTCTACGAGGATGCTTTCGCCCTCGTGGTGGAAAAGCCGCCCCATCTCGCAGTGCATCCTACCCTGAATTACCCGCTGGATACGCTGGCGAACGGCTATGCGGCCTGGGCGCTGCGTCAGGGCAGAAGCCCCGTCTTCCGCCCGGTGAACCGCATCGACAAGGACACCAGCGGCCTCGTGCTGGCGGCCCAGAATGGTTACGCCGCCCCGCTGCTGGCTCAGAGGGTGGAGAAGCTCTACTACGCCGTTGCAGAAGGAGAACTTCCCCTCGGGCCGGGCGTCATCGACGCCCCCATCGGGCGGCAGGGGGAGAGCATCATCGGGCGGTGCGTCACCCCCGACGGCAAACCCAGCCGGACGGAATATACCATATTGAAAGCCGAAAACGGCCTGAGCCTTGCGGCCTGCGTCCCGGTGACGGGCCGGACCCACCAGATACGGGTACATTTTGCATCCATCGGCCACCCGCTGGCCGGAGATGACCTCTACGGCGGGAGCCGGGCGCGCATCGGGCGGCAGGCGCTCCACTGCGCAAAACAGACGTTCTGGGTGCCGCGCTGCGAGCGGATGCCGGACGGCATCCGCATCGAAGTGCCGGTGGACGAGACGACCCTGAGGCCGGTGACGGTGGAAAGCCCGCTGCCGGAGGATATGGCCGCCCTTTTTGACTGAGTTTGTGTATTTCGTGAAAAGTAAGTGAAAGCTAAGCCCAAATTCTGTGTCAATGCTTGTTTCGGCGCCGGCAGGGTGTATAATAAATAGAGTTATTCTTGTCAAAAAAACTGTCCTGATGCGGCAGCGTGTCGATAACAGAGAAAAGAGACAAATCAGAATCTCCTGAAGATACAGGAAGGAGCATCCTTTTTGCTGGAAGATAAAACAACTGAAACGCGGCAGGACGAGCCAGCCGGTGCGCCGCGGCACACCGGCTTCCGCGCAAAGCTGCGCTCGCTTTGGGCGCAGCTCCAGTGCGTTCATCTGCTGCGCCGCCACCGGCGGTATCGCCGCCGCAGACACCGGCTGGACAATGCCTCCCGGAAGCTGCGCTCGTCGAAGCTGGTATTGCGCGTTGGCGCAGTGCTCTACGCACTGGGCTTTGGCGCGGAGTATGCTGCCGTGCGGGTGGGACGTGCCGTCAAGTACGCCGCTCTCTGGGCTGCTGGAGGCATCCGCCGCTTTGCAAAGGCTCTGGCGGAGACGGCGTTCCCCGGCGCAGCACAGGTGGCCAAAGACCTGTTTGGCCCCATCGTGCTGTTTGCAAAGGGCATCGTGTCCCTTCTCATCCATGCCCACCGCATCCGCAGGGAGCAGGGCTTCGGTGCAGCATTTGAGGCCAGCGTCCACTACTTCAAAAACGGCGTCCGCCGCAACCTCAGTCTGCTGCCCCGCATGGCGATGTATGCCCTGCCCATCTGCGCACTGGCGCTGGGCGCGGCAGTGTTCCAATATGTCATCCACCAGCCTTATGCACTGGCCGTCCGGGTCAACGGCGAAACCGTGGGCTATGTGGCGAATGAGGACGTCTTCAACACGGCCCGCGAGGACGTGATGGAGCGTATCAGCTACGCCGGCACCGACAAGACCGAGTGGACCATCGAGCCGAGCTACACCCTCGCCATCGCCCACCACATGATGGACGAAAACGAGATGGCAAACGCCATCATCCAGAGCGCCGGCGACCAGATCAGCGAAGGCACGGCTCTTTATCTGGACGGCGAGTTGACGGCGGTGTGCAGCGACGGCAACGCGCTGCGGGATTACCTCGCCGCCATGCTCGACCCCTACGAGGAAGAAGAGAACGGCCCCGATGTGAGCGTGGGCTTCAACAAGCAGGTCACGCTGGAAGACGGCCTCTACTTCAAGGAAGGCTTGCAGGATTTTGAGACCGTCCGGCAGGAGCTGGTGGGCGTGAAGCAGGCCCAGAAGGTCTACACCGTCAAGGCGGGCGACACCCTCTGGTCCATCGCACATAACAATGACCTGACCTTCCGTGAGCTGTGCGCCCTCAACCCGGAGTTCAAGGGTGAGCCGCTGAGCGAGACGTCCAGCATCCTTGAGGGCGACCACCTCGTCATCACCAAAGAAGAGGCTGGCCTTGAGGTGCGCATCACCCGCATCGAGACCCGTGAGGAAGAAATCGCATTCTCCACCGAGACGACAAAATCCAACGAATATACGAAGGGAACCACCAAGGTGCTCCAGGAGGGCGAGAACGGTCTGCGCCGCGTGACCCTCCAGAACGTCTACGACACCAAGAATATCCTTGTGGACCAGAGCGTGCTTTCCACCGAGGTCATCAAGGAGCCGGTGAACAAGAAGGTGGTCGAAGGCACCAAGAAGGTGACTTCCGGCACCAAGTACATCACCGGTAGCGGCCGGTTCATCTGGCCTGTGCCGAACTACCGCTACTGCTCGCGCTGGTACGGCGGACGCCACAAGGGCGTGGACATCTGCGCCCCGGCCGGTACGCCCATCTACGCCTCCGCAGGCGGCACCGTCGCAAAGGCGGGTTACAACAAGGCCGGTGCAGGTACGGGCTATGGCTACTCGGTCATCATCAACCACGGCGGCGGATACAGCTCTGTGTATGCACACTGCCTGTCCCTGACCGTCAGTGCGGGCCAGACCGTCAAGCAGGGCCAGCTCATCGGCTATCTGGGCAGCACGGGCCGTTCCACCGGCAACCACTGCCACTTTGAGATACGTCTCAATGGTTCGTACATTCCCCCGCAGAACGTATTCCCGGGGAAGAAATAAACCTCTCCGTCACGCCTGCGGCGCGCCACTGGCCGGGTTGCGGCTCCCAGAGTCTGCTTCGCTGTCGCTTGCATCCTGCTGGCCGCTGCCCCAACAGCTCCTCCCTGTTTCCGCCGCTGGCGGCAGTCGTCGCCGTTGCCTAAAAAAAGGGGAGGCTTTGGCATGTCGGCTGACATTCGGCGGAATGAAAAAAGCTTTTGGGTAACGCAAGGCGGCGGACTCCGCTGCCTAGATAAAATTCATAAAAAGGAGATAATTCTTATGGCTACTCCTCACATCAGCGCCGAAAAGGGCGATTTCGCAAAGACTGTCCTGATGCCGGGCGACCCCCTGCGCGCAAAGTTCATTGCTGACACCTTCCTGAAGGATGTCCGTCAGGTGACGGATGTCCGCGGGATGCTGGGCTTTACCGGCACCTATGAGGGCCGTCCCATCAGCGTGATGGGCAGCGGCATGGGTATGCCCTCCATCGGCATCTATTCCTACGAGCTGTTCAAGTTCTACGATGTGGACAACATCATCCGCATCGGCTCCGCCGGCAGCTACACTGCCGACGCCAAGCTGTTCGACACCGTGCTGGCTGCCGGTGCGGTCAGTGAGTCCAACTATGCCCGCGTCCAGAGCGGCAACGACCACGACATCACCTTCCCCAGCGAGACTCTGAATGATAAGCTGCGCGCCTCCGCCAAGAAGCAGGGCATCAAGCTCATCGAGGGCAACATCCACTCCTCCGACGTTTTCTACCGTCAGCCCTCCGACGCAAAGCCCACCTACTGGGAGCTGCTGCGCGACGAGCGCGGCTGCCTCTGCGTGGAGATGGAGAGCTTTGCGCTGTTCGCCAACGCCGAGGTGCTGGGCAAGAACGCCGCCTGCCTGCTGACCATCTCCGACAGCTTTGTCTCCCCGGAGATCACCACCGCAGAGCAGCGCCAGAAGAGCTTCACCGATATGATGAAGGTCGCACTGGGCGCGGAGTACTAAGAGCTTTTTGGATCAAAGAGGGCCGCTGTGGTTGCAGCGGCCCTCTTTTTCGACGCAGAGGCGGCAGCTTTGCTTGCACTTCTCAAAAGAATGATTTATACTTAAATACACGACACAGAAGAATGTACGACACAGAAGGGAATGAGGCCGATGAACAGAGAAACGGTGAACATGGTGCGCAGTCCGATTTCTGTGGAGGGGAACATCCGGCTTGTTCCGTATTATCCGGCCTACGATACAGCACTTGCGTGGTATCAGGATGCACAGCTCTGCAAACAGGTAGATAACAGGGACTTCGTTTATGATTTGCCACTGCTGAAGCGGATGTATCATTATCTGGACACACACGGGGAACTGTTTTATATCGAGTATCGGGGTGTGCTTTGTGGTGACGTCAGCCTGCGGACGACCGGCGAGCTGGCCATCGTCATCTGCAAGGAGTACCAGAATAAACACATCGGGCGGAAGGTCATCGAAAAAATGCTGGAGCTGGCTCGGGAAAGGGGCTTGGCAGAGTGCTTCGCGCACATCTATTCCTTCAATACCCAGTCGCAGAAAATGTTTGAATCCGTTGGCTTCGTCCCGCAGGACGAAGAACACTATATCTACAAATTGCAAAAAGGAGAACCGACTATGACAAAACTGACTCTGGAAGAAAAGCGGGAGCTCATCCGGATGGCCCTTGCGGCCAGGGAGAGGGCTTACGTGCCTTACAGCGACTTTATGGTGGGCGCTGCCCTGCGCGCCGAGGATGGCCGCATCTTCACCGGCTGCAACGTGGAGAATGCCGCCTTTACCCCCACCAGCTGCGCCGAGCGGACGGCCCTGTTCAAGGCGGTGGCCGAGGGCGTGACCAGGTTCACCGACATCGCCGTGGTGGGTGCGCGCCGGGGCGAAGTCAACAAGCAGGTCACCTCGCCCTGCGGCGTCTGCCGTCAGGCACTGTTCGAGTTCGGCGGCCCGGAGCTGAATGTCATCATGGCAAAAAGCCCGGACGATTTCATCGAGCGCAGCATGGACGAGCTGCTGCCCTTCGGCTTCGGTCCCTCCAACGTGGCAGGCAACAAGGCCGTGGAAGACTGAACACAGCTGCGCGAAAAAGGCCGGGCGGAGCGGATTTTCCGGGATAAGTATGATTTTTTTACAATTTTGATAAAATATTTGTAAATGTTTTGTAATCGGAAAAGGCTTGCATCTGCCGTTTCTTCCCGCTATACTTGAGCCAGTAAATGTGCAAGTGCGCACATTTCGTCAACAAAACGCGGTTATATAAAATAAAAGGAGAGTTTTCATTATGATGATTTCTCGTCGTAACTTCCTGGCAGTGGCTGGCGCCGCTGCTGCTGCCGCTGCTCTGACTGCCTGCGGCGGTTCTTCCTCTTCCACTGCTTCCTCTGCAGCTGCTTCCACCAGCGCAGCCGCTTCCACCGCTGAGGGCGGCGAGAAGATCGTGAAGGTCGCTCTGACCTGCGACACCGGCACCATCGACGATGAGAGCTTCAACCAGGCCTGCTGGACCGCTGTTTCCGGCTACATGGGCGATGACTGCCAGTACTACATCCCCGAGGCTGACGCTTCCGATGAGGACCGCGAGACCATGATCCGTCAGGCTGTCAACGACGGCGCTGATGTCATCGTCTGCGTCGGCTACCTGTACGGCGCTTCTCTGGCATGGGCTGCTGACCAGTACCCCGATGTCAAGTTCATCGCCATCGACGTCACCCAGGGCGACATCGGCACCGACGCCATCCCTGCAAACTGCTACTGCATCACCTTCAAGGAGGAGCAGGCAGGTTATCTGGCCGGCTACGCTGTCGTTAAGGACGGCAAGACCAAGCTGGGCTTCCTCGGCGGCATGGCTGTCCCCGCTGTCATCCGTTACGGCTACGGCTATGTGCAGGGCGCTGACGCTGCTGCTCAGGAGCTGGGCACCAACATCGACATCAACTACTTCTACGGCGGCCAGTTCTACGGCGACGCAAACATCACCTCCCGTATGGAGGGCTGGTACTCCAACGGCACCCAGGTCGTCTTCGCCTGCGGCGGCGGCATCTACACCTCCGCTGTTGAGGCTGCTCTGAAGAACAACGGCTATGTCGTCGGCGTTGACGTTGACCAGAACTACATCGGTGTCAACGGTGTGGCAGACGGCTCCTTCGCTTACAACCCCTTCATCACCTCCGCTATGAAGGGCCTGACCGAGGCTGTCAACACCGCTCTGTCCGACATCGAGGCAGGCGATTGGAGCAACATCGCTGCTTCCAACGGCAATTTCGGTCTGGAGGACGGCGACTACGTCGGCCTGCCCACCGATGCTGACAGCTGGAACTTCAAGACCTTCACCACCGACGAGTACGAGGCTCTGAAGAACAAGATCAAGAGCGGCGAGATCACTGTGGACAACAGCTCTGACGACAGCACCAAGCCCACCGTCAGCGAGTTCACCACCGTCAACTACATCCAGTAATCAGAAACTTCCCGGGCGGGGCGCTTTGCAAAGGGCGTCCCGCCTTTTTTTGCGTGCTTTTTCAAGACGATGAAGGAATTCCTGTCAAAATGCACAAAAGTAATACTTATGATATGGCAAAACATTAAATTTTCAAAAAGAAGTGTGCAAAACAGCAAAAATACGGTATAATGGGCACTAGAATAGTATAAGTGTCGTTTGGACACGAAAGGAGAGTGAGCAGATTGGCAGAGGATTTTGTGATCGAGATGCTCCATATCACCAAGGAGTTCCCGGGCATCAAGGCAAACGACGACATTACCCTGCAGCTGCGCAAAGGTGAGGTCCATGCCCTGTTGGGCGAGAACGGCGCAGGCAAAAGCACCCTGATGAGCGTGCTGTTCGGCCTGTATCAGCCGGAGGAGGGTAAGATCCTCAAAAACGGAAAGGAGGTCGCCATCCGCAACCCCAACGATGCAAACGCACTTGGCATCGGCATGGTCCACCAGCACTTCAAGCTGGTGGAGTGCTTCAGCGTGCTGGACAACATCATTCTGGGCGTGGAGCCCAACAAGCTGGGCTTTTTGCAGAAGGCCGAGGCCCGCAAGAAGGTCATGGCCCTGAGCGAGAAGTACGGCCTGCGTGTTGACCCCGATGCGCTCATCAGTGATATTTCGGTCGGTATGCAGCAGCGCGTGGAGATTTTGAAGATGCTCTACCGCGACAATGAGATCCTCATCTTCGACGAGCCCACCGCTGTGCTGACCCCGCAGGAGATCGACGAGCTGATGGAGATCATGCGCGGGTTCAAGAAGGAGGGCAAGTCCATCCTCTTTATTACCCACAAGCTCAACGAGATCATGGCGGTCGCCGACCGCTGCACCGTCCTGCGCAAGGGCAAGTATATGGGTACCGTGGACATCAAGGACACCACCAAGGAAGAGCTTTCCCGCATGATGGTCGGCCGTGACGTCCAGCTTCAGGTCGATAAAAAGCCCGCTCACCCGGGCGATGTCGTGCTGGACGTGGAGGGTGTCACCATCCACAACGACCAGCGCAAGAAGGACTCCGTCAAGGACGTCACCTTCCAGGTCCGCGCAGGCGAGATCGTCTGTCTGGCGGGCATCGAGGGCAACGGCCAGACCGAGTTCATTTACGGACTCACCGGTCTCGAAAAACTGTCGGGCGGCAAGATCACGCTGGACGGCAAGGACATCACCCGCGAGAGCATCCGCCAGCGCTCCAGGGACGGCATGAGCCACATCCCCGAAGACCGCCACAAGCATGGTCTGGTGCTGGATTACAGCCTCGAGAACAACATGGTGCTCCAGCGCTACTGGCAGCCCGAGTTCCAGAAGGGCGGCTTCATCCAGTCCGATAAAGTCCGCGAGTACTCCGATAAGCTCATCGCTCAGTACGACGTCCGCAGCGGTCAGGGAAGCTCCACCATCGTGCGCAGCATGTCCGGCGGCAACCAGCAGAAGGCCATCATCGCCCGCGAGATCGACAAAGACCCCAAGCTGCTGGTGGCTGTTCAGCCCACCCGCGGCCTGGATGTCGGTGCCATCGAATACATCCACAGCCAGATCGTCGCCGAGCGCGACAGGGGCAAAGCTGTCCTGCTGGTCAGCCTCGAGCTGGATGAGGTCATGAACCTGTCCGACCGCATCCTCGTCATGTACGAGGGCGAGATCGTGGGCGAGTTCGACCCCAAGACCACCACTGTGCAGGAGCTGGGCCTCTACATGGCCGGCGCACGCAAGCAGGGAAAGGAGAGCAAATAAATGAACAAGAAAAAACTTTCCCACAGCAACCTCAACAACTCCATCACCAGTGTGCTGGCCGCTCTGCTGTGCATCGTCATCGGCATGGCTGTGGGCTTCCTCGTGCTGCTGGCCATCAACCCGGCCCACGCATGGGGCGACGGCTTTGTCCGCATCCTCAAGGGCGGCTTCCATGACGCTCCTTACGGCGTCGGCAAGGAGCTGGCCAACGCGGCGCCCCTCATCATGACCGGTCTGTCCGTGGCCTTCGCCTTCAAGACCGGCCTGTTCAACATCGGTGCTGCCGGTCAGTACACGCTGGGCGCTTACGGCGCTCTCTACTGCGCCATCATGCTCAAGATGCCCTGGTATGTCTGCCTGATCGCCGCCACCATCCTCGGCGGCATCTGGGGCGCTATCCCCGGCTTCTTCAAGGCTTACTTCAACATCAACGAGGTCATCACCTCCATCATGTTCAACTGGATCGGCCTGTATCTGGTCAATGAGCTTATCTACCAGAACGGCACCGGCCCCATGTACGACGTGCGCAACACCCGTACCCTGAACCTCGGAAAGAGCGCCGAACTGTCTAAGGCCCTCATCCCGGACTTCGGCCTGAACAAGATGTTCCAGACCAACAGCACCACCATCGCGATCTTCCTCGCTGCGGCAGTCGCCATTCTGATCTGGGTCATCCTGAACAAGACCACCTTTGGCTATGAGCTGAAGGCCGTCGGCCTGAACAAGAGCGCCGCCCGCTACGCCGGCATCAACGAGAAGAAGAACATCATCCTCTCCATGGCCATTGCAGGCGCTCTGGCAGGCTTCGGCGCCGGCCTCTACTACCTGTCCAACGTCTCTCAGTGGAACCCGCTGAACTCCACCAGCCTGCCGGCCATGGGCTTCAACGGCATCTCTGTGGCCCTGCTGGCAAGCTCCAACCCCATCGGCACCATCTTCTCCGCGATCTTCATCTCCCACATCTCGGTCGGCGGCTCTTTCCTGTCCACCAAGTATTATCCCACCGAGATCTCCGACCTGATCAGCGGTATCATCATCTACCTGTGCGCATTCTCCATGCTGTTCCGTGGCAAGATCCACTCCATGCTGTTCAAGAATGCGGACAAGACCAACGTGAATGCAGAGCCTGCCCCTGCTAAGACCGAAACCAAGAAGGAGGGCAAGTAATATGCTGCTTCTCATCAAGTATACTCTGCTGTATGGCATCGTGCTGATGCTGGTCGCTCTGGGCGGTATGTTCAGTGAGCACTCCGGCATCATCAATATCGCACTGGAAGGCATCATGGTCATCGGCGGTGTGGCGGGTGTCCTCACCCTCACCATGCTGCCCGCGAGCATGCCGGCTTTCGCCACCGTGCTCATCGCTGTGCTGGTGGCGGCTATCGCCGGCATGGTCTACAGCCTGCTGCTGGCTTTCGCGTCCATCAACCTGAAAGCGGACCAGACCATCGGCGGCACGGCCCTGAACCTGCTGGCGACGGCGGTGGCTGTGGTCATCTCCAAGCACTTCAGCGACAGCGGCAGCGCCAAGCTGAACTACTCCAACAAGCCCTTCCTGTTCAGCATCGGCGGCCTGGAGCTGAGCATCTTTGTCCCGCTGGGCATCGCACTGCTCATCATCAGCTACATCGTGCTGTACAAGACCCGCTTCGGCCTGCGTCTGCGCGCCTGCGGCGAGCATCCTCAGGCTGCGGACTCTGTGGGCATCAACGTCTACAAGATGCGCTATGCCGGTGTCGTCATCTCGGGCGCTTTGGGTGCTATCGGCGGTCTGGCCTATATCGTGCCTCCCGTCCAGACCTGGAACTTCGAGGTCGGCGTGGCCGGTGCAGGCTTCCTTGCTCTGGCCGTTATGATCTTCGGTCAGTGGAAGCCCTTCCACATCTGCGGCGCAGCCATGTTCTTTGCCGTGTTCAAGAGTCTGGCCAACATCGCCGACTCCACCTTCCTCGCACAGCTCCACTGGTCCAGCAACATCTACAACATGATGCCCTTCGTGGCATCCATGGTCATTCTGGCCTTCACTTCCAAGAACAGCATGGCCCCCAAGGCCGAGGGCATCCCCTACGACAAGGGCTCCCGCTGATTCGAGCGTATTTTCCGGGCGCAGCTGCTTTTCCGGGCGGCTGCGCCCTTTTTGCTTCTTTTTCAACAGATTCCACAAAACGGCGCTTGCTTTTGCGGGAAAATTTGCTATACTTGAATTACAATGTCATACGATTGCCGGAGGCGGGGCGGCGCGGCCCGGGCCGTCGGCGGAGAATATTATTTAGGAGCGTGACCTTATGCGCATTTACGATTTGATCGCCAAGAAGCGGGACGGCGGCACCCACAGCCGCGAGGAGCTGGAAGCCATCGTCAACGGCTTCGTCAGCGGCGAGGTGGCCGATTACCAGATGGCGGCCTGGATGATGGCCGTTTATCTGCGCGGCATGACCGACGAGGAGACTGCCGAGCTGACCGACGTGATGGCCCACAGCGGCGTCATGGTGGACCTTTCGCCCATCCCGGGCATCAAGGTGGACAAGCACTCCACCGGCGGCGTGGGCGACAAGACCACGCTGGTCATCGCGCCCATCGTGGCGGCCTGCGGCGTCAAAATTGCCAAGATGAGCGGCCGCGGCCTCGGCCACACCGGCGGCACCATCGACAAGATGGAGAGCGTCCCCGGCACAAAGACTGCCCTCTCGCAGGACGAGTTCTTTGCACAGGTGAATAAGATCGGCCTGTCGGTCATCGGCCAGAGCGAGGGCATCGCCGTGGCAGATAAGAAGATGTACGCCCTCCGCGATGTCACCGCGACCGTCAGCTGCATCCCCCTCATCGCGTCCAGCATCATGTCCAAGAAGCTGGCCTCCGGCTCCGACGCTATCCTGCTGGACGTCACCACCGGCACCGGTGCGTTCATGAAGACCGTGGACCAGAGCATCGAGCTGGCCAAGCTGATGGTCTCCATCGGCACCCATCATGGCCGCCGCGTCGCTGCTATGATCACCGATATGGACACCCCGCTGGGCCACAACATCGGCAACAGCCTTGAGGTCATGGAGAGCATGGACGTGCTCAAGGGCCACGGCCCCGCCGACCTGACCGAGGTCTGCCTGCAGCTGGCTGCGAATATGCTGGTGCTGGCCGATAAGGGGTCTCCCGCCGAGTGCCGCGCCATGGCCGAGGCAGTTATCGCGGACGGCTCTGCCTTTGCAAAGTGCAAGGAGATGTTCGCGGCTCAGGGCGGCGATACCCGCGTTCTGGACGACTACAGCCTCTTCGAGAAGCCCGCCGCCAGCTATGAGCTGCTGGCCGAAGAGGACGGCTACATCGTCACCAACGACGCCGAGAAGATCGGCTCTGCCAGCGTTCTGCTGGGCGCAGGCCGTCAGAAGAAGGGCGACCCGCTGGACTTCGCCGCCGGCATCACCCTCCACAAGAAGCGCGGCGACTACGTCCGCAAGGGCGAGAGCCTCGCCACCTTCTACGGCGCGGCGGATAAGTTCGACGCTGCCGCCGCCGAGTACCGCAGCGGCCTCGTCTACGGCCCCGAAAAGCCCGAGGAAGCCCCGCTGGTCTACGCCCTCGTCACCAAGGACGGCGTGGAGCGGTACTGAAATACCTGAATCGCTGAGAACGGCCCCGGGATCTGTGTGTTCCGGGGCCGTTTTTCCGCCAAAACTGCGCTTTGTGGTTGGATAAAGCCGGCAGGAGGGCTGATTTTGTAGATGTTTTGCCTGAGATGTGATATAATCTATTCAATAGCGCCCAGACGGCGCAGGAGAAGAGAAAGGGTTATTCTATGAAGATCGTTTTGGTGGGCGGCGGCAAGGTCGGCACAGCGCTGGCGCGGCAGCTCAGTGAAGAGGGTCACAACGTGACCGTTATCGATACGAACAAGGCCCGTGTGGAGCATATCGGGGAGTCCTACGATGTGATGAGCATCCTCGGCAACGGTTCGTCCATCACCACCCTGTCCGAGGCGGGCGTGGAGGAAGCGGACGTGTTCATCGCAGTCACCGGCTCGGACGAGCTGAACCTGCTGTGCTGCATGTTCGCCAAAAAGGCGGGCCACAGCCACGCCATCGCCCGCGTACGCAACCCGTCTTACAGCCATGAGCTGGACTTTATCAAAAAACAGATCGGCATCTCGGCCATCATCAACCCCGAAATGGCAGCGGCCAAGGAAATCTCCCACCTGCTGCGGTTCCCGGGCGCAAGCAAGATCGATACCTTCGCGGGCGGACGGGTGCGGCTCATCAAGTTTGCGCTGACCGAGCGGCAGGGGCTGGACGGCGTGGCCATCCACGAGATCCCCACCCGCCTCAAGAGCGACATTCTGGTCTGCGCGGTGGAGCGTGACGGCGGGGTCATCATCCCCAACGGTAACTTTGTGCTGCAGAACGGCGACCAGGTCACCTTCCTCGCCACGCAGGAGAAGGCCCACGAGTTCTTCCAGCGTATCAATATGCCGGTGCGGCCGGTGCGCAACGCCCTCATCGTGGGCGGCGGTGCCATTGCCTATTACCTGAGTCAGGAGCTGCTGGAAAATCACGTCCGCGTCCGCATCGTCGAGCGGGACCCGGCCCGCTGCAATGTTCTGGCCGAGTCCCTGCCTGAGGCACAGATACTGAACGAGGACGGCTCCAACCGCGACTTCCTGCTCTCGGAAGGTCTGGAATCCACCGAAGCCTTCGTGGCTCTGACCAACATCGACGAAGAAAACGTGCTGCTGACCCTGTTTGCAAAAAAGCACTCCAAGGGCAAGCTGGTCACGAAGATCAACCGCCTCGAGTTCGACGATATTCTGGCCGGGCTCGATCTGGGCAGCATCGTCTACCCCAAGTACATGACCTGCGACTACATCGTGCAGTACGTCCGCGCCCTGCAGAACGAGGCCGGCAACAACATCAAGACCCTTTACCGCATCCTCGACGACCGCGTGGAAGCGCTGGAATTCACTGTCCATGAGGAGAGCCGGGCCACCGGCGTGCCGCTGAGCCAGCTGCATCTGAAAAAGAATCTGCTGCTCTGCTGCATCACCCGCGGCGACAACATCCTCATCCCCCGCGGCGGCGACCAGATCCAGGTGGGCGACAATGTCATCGTCGTCACGCTGGAACACGGCCTGCACGACCTGCGGGACATCGTGGAAGAGTAACGGGGGACAGGACGTATGAATTATGCGATCGTCTTTCGTCTGCTGGGCTACATCCTGATGATAGAGGGTACACTGCTGCTGCTCCCGGCGGTGACGAGCCTCATCTACGCCGAGTGGGCCGTCATGGGCGTGTTCCTGCTGACGGCGGCCATCAGTGGGGCGCTGGGCTTTGCCCTGCAGGCCATCAAGCCCCGCAGCAAGGTGTTCTATATGCGGGAGGGCTTTGCGGCCACCGCCCTGAGCTGGATCACCATCAGTATCATGGGTGCAGTGCCGTTCGTCCTCACCGGCTGCATCCCGAACCCCGTGGACGCCATGTTTGAGACCGTTTCGGGCTTCACCACCACCGGTGCCAGCATCCTGCCCGGTGTGGAGGGACTGCCCAACGGCATCCTGTTCTGGCGCAGCTTCACCCATTGGATCGGCGGCATGGGCGTTCTGGTGTTCCTGCTCTCCCTGCTGCCCCTGACCGGCGGCTCCCACGTCAACCTGATGAAGGCGGAAAGCCCCGGCCCGCAGGTGGACAAGCTGGTGCCGAAGGTGCAGTCTACGGCCAAGATCCTGTACGGCATCTATTTCGCGCTCACGGTGGTGGAGCTCTGCTTCCTGCTGGCGGGCGGAATGAATGTGTTCGACTCTCTGCTCACGGCCTTTGGCACGGCGGGTACTGGCGGCTTCGGCTTCAGGAACGACAGCTTTGCCAGCTTCTCGCCCTACATCCAGTGGGTCGTGACCGTCTTTATGATCCTCTTCGGCGTCAACTTCAACGCGTATTTCCTGCTGCTGCTACGCCGGTTCCGCCGCGCAGCGTCCAGCGAGGAAGTCCGCGCCTATTTTGCCATCATTCTGGCGGCGGTGGCCGTCATCACGGTGAACATCCGCAGCCTCTACGGCACCTTCGGCGAGGCGCTGCGCCATGCGGCCTTCCAGGTCGGCTCCATCATTACCACCACCGGCTTTTCCAGCTGTGATTTCGACCTCTGGCCCACGCTGGCAAAAGAGGTGCTGGTGCTGCTGATGTTCGTGGGTGCCTGCGCGGGAAGCACCGGCGGCGGCATCAAGGTGAGCCGCTTCCTCCTGCTGGGCAAGACCCTGGGCAAGGAGCTGAAGCAGGCCCTCCACCCGCAGGTGGTGGCCCCCGTCCGGATGGACGGCAAGCTGGTCAATCATGAGACCATCCGCACCACCAACGTCTTTCTGGCGGCCTACATCTTCATCTTTGCGGCGAGTTTCATGCTTGTCAGTCTGGACGGCTTTGACATGGTGACGAACTTCACCTCCGTCGCCGCCACCCTGAACAACATCGGCCCCGGCCTCAATCAGGTGGGTCCCATGATGAACTTCGGGGCCTACTCCAACTTTGCAAAGCTGGTGCTCATCTTCGATATGCTGGCCGGTCGTCTGGAAATTTTCCCGATGCTGGTGCTCTTCCTGCCCGATGCGTGGAGAAGATTCTAAAAGTTTTATAACGCAAAAAATCCCCCGGTCTAGCCGGGGGATTTTTGTCTGTATCAGAACGTCAGCTCGACCTTTTCCTGCGCACGGTATTGCAGAGCCTCGAGCAGCGAATCCTCGTCGAGGAGGCGCTTGCCGGAGAGGTCGGCAATGGTGCGGGCCACCCGGAGGATGCGGTCGTGGGCGCGGGCCGAAAGGCCCAGCGTCTCGTAGGAGGCCCGCAGGAGCTGTTCAGCAGCGGGGGTCATCCGGCAGATGCGCCGCACCTGCCCGGCGGTGAGCTGGGCGTTGCAGCGCACATCCTCGTAGCCGGGAGCAGCGTACCGCTGGGCCTGGATGGCCCGGGCAGCAAGGACCTGTTTCCGCAGCTCGGCGCTGCTCTCGGAAGGGGCAGCGCCATGCAGTTCATCGAAGGCCACCGGGTCCATCTCGACGCAGAGGTCGATGCGGTCCAGCAGCGGGCCGGACACCCGGCTGCGGTACTGCCGCACCGCGCTGGGCGAACAGGTGCAGGCCCGGGTAGGGTGGCCGTAGTAGCCGCATTTGCAGGGGTTCATGGCGGCGACGAGCTGGAAGCGGCTGGGATAAGTGGCGCTTCCGGCGGCCCGGCTGACCGTGATGCAGCCGTCCTCGAGGGGCTGGCGCAGCACTTCGAGGCTCTCGCGGGAGAACTCGGGCAGCTCGTCGAGGAAGAGGACGCCGCAGTTGGCCAGACTGCACTCGCCGGGGCGGAACTGCGCCCCGCCGCCCGCCAGCGCAGCCGAACTGGCCGAGTGGTGGGGGCTGCGGAAAGGCCGTGCTGTCACGAGGCCCCGGCCTGCGGGCATCTGCCCGGCGATGGAATAAATTTTCGTCGTCTCCACAGCTTCTTCCCGGGTCAGGGGCGGCAGGATGCCGGGCAGGCGGCGGGCCAGCATGGATTTGCCGGTGCCGGGCGCACCGACGAGCAGGACGTTGTGTCCGCCCGCAGCCGCGATGACCATCGCCCGGCGGGCCAGCGGCTGGCCGCAGACGTCAGCGAAATCGGGAACGTGGCTCCACGCATCGGCAGGGTCGAAGGGGACAGGCATCGTAGGCAGGATGGGCTGGACGCCCCGCAGTGCATCCACGACCTGACGGGCCGTTGCGGCAGGGTAGACCTGCATCTCGCTGCCGCAGGCCTCAGCGGCTTCGGCAGCGTTCTCGGCGGGGACATAGAGCGCCCGCACACCGCCAGCGGCAGCTTCCAGCGCCATGGGCAGGACGCCGGACACCGGGCGGAGACTGCCGTCCAGCGCCAGCTCCCCCAGAAAGGCCGTGTCCTTCGGCGGCGGCTCCAGCTGCCCGGAAGCGGCCAGCACCGCCAGCAGCAGGGGCAGGTCATACACCGGGCCGGTCTTGCGGACGTCGGCGGGAGCGAGGTTGATGGTGATGCGGCGGTCAGGCCACTTGAAGCCCAGATTTTTCAGGGCTGCGTGGACGCGGTCGCCGCTCTCCCGGACGGCGGAGTCCGGCAGGCCGACGATGGAGAGGGCGGGCATCCCGCCCGAGATGTCGGCCTCGACTTCCACGGGGAAGCCGTTGAGGCCCTTGAGGCCGAAGCTCTTGAGGACTGCGTACATGGGCGCTCCTTTCTGCCCGATGGGGCGGCAGAAACCATCCATAAAAGGGGATAATAGGTTTTTTACGGTTCTTCGAAATTTCTTCTGAGATAACAGACAAAAGAAATGAAATAGTTGACTAAGAACTGACTAAGAAATGGGAAAGACAGGGCGCAGATGCCCAAGTTCGACACAATTTTCTGTTTGAATCTATTATATTAAAGGGCATGTGAGATGTCAACGAAACGCGGGCGATCTGCGATTGGAGGAAGAATCTTATGGTTGCGAAAGAGTACTGCTGTTACACCAGGCCCTATTCCAGTATCGAAGGCTTTCAGCTTGCACACACGCTGTACTACAGCGCAAGCGTAGAGGAAGAGGGTGTTGTACTGGCAGTGCGGCGGCAGCAGGGAGAAGAGTGTGTCACGGAGCAGGTCATCTGCCCGGTGGGCGACTTCGGGCGGCTGATGTCCCTGATGCGGTATCTGTGCGAAAATGGAGTAGGTCTGGGCCACTGGCTGGATGTACTGGACGACGCAGGGCAGGTGTACTGGCCCTGCACGGCTGCAAATGGGCAGCGGGAGAGCGGAAAGCCTGCACGATTTGTGGCATTTGCTGGTTTTGAGGGGGCAAACTTGGTACATAATCCTGAATTGACACAAAGCGTATAAAAGCTTATATTATAAGTAGACTTGGATGAATTTGTCCATTATGGTCAAAAATTATAAAGGTAAGGTGTGCAATATGTATCAGGATGAGTATAAGCGCTGGCTGGCAGCGGATCTGGAGGACGCAGATCTGAAGCCGGAGCTGGCCAAGGTCGAGGGAAACGACGACGAGATCAAGGACCGCTTTGCCGTTGCACTGAAATTCGGCACTGCCGGCCTGCGCGGCGTGCTGGGCGCTGGCACCAACCGCATGAACATCTATGTCGTGCGTCAGGCCACCCAGGGCCTGGCAAACTGGGTCAAGACCCAGGGCGGCAGCCAGACCGTGGCCATCAGCTACGACAGCCGCCTGAAGAGCGACCTCTTTGCCAAGACTGCCGCCGGCGTTCTGGCCGCAAACGGCATCAAGGTGCGCATTTATGATGCTCTGATGCCTGTCCCGGCTCTGAGCTTTGCCACCCGTTACTATGAGTGCAATGCGGGCATCATGGTCACCGCTTCTCATAACCCCGCCAAGTACAACGGCTACAAGGCCTACGGCCCCGACGGCTGCCAGATGACCGATGACGCCGCCGCCATCGTCTACGACGAGATCCAGAAGACCGATGTCCTGACCGGTGCAAAGTACATCTCCTTTGCCGAAGGCGTCGAGCAGGGCCTCATCCGCTTTGTGGGCGACGACTGCAAGAACGCCCTCTACGCCGCCATCGAGGCACGTCAGGTGCGCCCGGGCCTGTGCAAGACCGCCGGCCTGAAGCTGGTCTACAGCCCGCTGAACGGTTCCGGTCTGGTGCCGGTCACCCACGTTCTGAACGACATAGGCATCACCGACATCACCATCGTGCCGGAGCAGGAGTACCCCAACGGCTACTTCACCACCTGCTCCTACCCCAACCCCGAGATCTTCGAGGCTCTGAAGCTGGGCCTCGACCTCGCCACCAAGACCGGCGCCGACCTGATGCTGGCCACCGACCCCGACGCCGACCGCGTGGGTATCGCCATGAAGTGTCCGGACGGCAGCTATGAGCTGGTCTCCGGCAACGAGATGGGCGCTCTGCTGCTGGATTACATCTGCGCTGGCCGCATCGAGAAGGGGACCATGCCCAAGGACCCCGTCGCCGTCAAGTCCATCGTCTCCACCCCGCTGGCCGATGCCATCGCCGCCCACTACGGCGTGGAGATGCGCAGCGTGCTGACCGGCTTCAAGTGGATCGGCGACCAGATCGCAAATCTGGAAGCTGCCGGTGAAGTGGACCGCTTCATCTTCGGCTTCGAGGAGAGCTACGGCTATCTGGCCGGCCCCTATGTCCGTGACAAGGATGCTGTCATCGGCTCCATGCTCATCTGCGAGATGGCCGCTTACTACCGCAGCATCGGTTCCTCCATCAAGGAGCGTCTGGAAGAGATCTACAAGGAGTATGGCCGCTACCTGAACAAGGTGGACAGCTTCGAGTTCCCCGGCCTGACCGGCATGGAGAAGATGGCCTCCATCATGCAGAAGCTGCGTGACGAGCCCCTCACCGAGCTGGCCGGCCACAAGGTGGTCAAGATCACCGACTACAAGAAGCCCGAAGAGACCGGCCTGCCCGCCGCAAACGTCCTCATCTACACTCTGGACAACGGCGCTGCCGTGGTCGTCCGTCCCTCCGGCACTGAGCCGAAGATCAAGACCTACTTCACCACTCTGGGCAAAGACCTGGCCGAGGCTCAGGCTCAGAAGGATGCTCTGGCCGCTGCCATCGAGCCCATCCTCGCATAACGCAGAAATTTCATAAAAAATTTATGCCCCCGTACAGCGCCAAAAGTGCTGCACGGGGGCATTTTTGATGGGCGCGGGCAGTTGCAGTTTGTGGGTGGATACGCTATAATATTCAATGAATAATAATACGCTCTGTGCAGTGCGGCGCAGGGCAGGAATAAAATGGGGCAGGTGTAAGAAATTGGAATGTCGTGTGACGGCAGTCCTGGTGGCGGCTGGTTCTTCCACCCGGATGGGATTTGATAAACTGAGCTTCGATCTGGGCGGTGAGACCGTCCTGGAGCGGAGCGTCCGGGCCTTTGACGAGTGTCCGGAGGTGGACGAGCTGGTGATCGTGACCGGCGCGTCCGGTGAGAATGCCCAGCGGGCCGCTGCCCGCTGCAAAAAGCCGGTGCGGCTGGTGAAGGGCGGCTCGACCCGCGCCGAGAGCGCCCGCAGCGGTGTGGCCGCAGCCCACGGCAGACTGGTGGCCGTCCACGACGCGGCCCGGCCCTTCGTGAGCCAGAGCGTTATCGCCGATACGATAGCGGCCGCTGCCCGCTGCGGTGCCGCCGCCCCGGCGGTGCCGGTGAAGGACACCATCAAGCAGGCGAAGGGCGGCGACGTCAAGACTGTGCCGGAAGGCTGCATGGTGGAGAACACCCCTGACCGCAGCACCCTTTATGCGGTGCAGACGCCCCAGTGCTTCGACCGGGCCGCCTATCTGGCGGCGCTGGATGAACTGGACGAGGCCAGCGCCCGCCTCGTCACCGACGACTGCAGCCTGTTCGAGCTGACGGGCCGTCCGGTGGAGCTGGTCCGGGGCGACTACGCAAACATCAAGATAACCACCCGGGAGGACCTGCCCCGGGCCGAGAACGGAGGAAAGAAAATGCGCATTGGTCATGGTTACGACGTCCACCGTCTGGTGGAGGGCCGCAAGCTCATCCTCGGCGGCGTGGAAGTGCCGTATGAGAAGGGCCTGCTGGGCCACTCGGACGCCGACGTGCTGGCCCACGCGGTCATGGATGCCGTGCTGGGCGCAGCGGCGCTGGGCGACATCGGCCAGCACTTCCCCGATACGGCGGAAGAGTACGCCGGGGCCGACAGCCTCATGCTGGCCCGCCGTGTGGCAGAGATCATGACCGAGCACGGCTGGCGCATCGAGAACATCGACGCCACCATCCTCTGCCAGCGCCCGAAGCTGGCTCCCCACATCCCGGCCATGCGGGCAAAGCTGGCCGAGGCTTTCGGGATGCCGGTGGACGCCGTGAGCGTCAAAGCCACCACCGAGGAGCATCTGGGCTTTACCGGCGAGGGGCTGGGCATCGCGGCCCATGCCGTCGCCCTCATCGAAGCAGTGTGAACGGGAGAATGTGACCCATGACTCTGAACTCTATCATAGCAAACTTCCAGACCTTCAAGCTGGTAGACCTGCTGGACATCCTCATCATCGCGTTCCTCATCTACCAGCTGCTGGGCTTCGTCAACCGCACCCGCGCCGGCCAGCTGGCCAAGGGCGCGCTCATCGTCATGGCGGTCTATCTGGTGGCCAACATCCTGAATATGCGCACCGTCACCTGGCTGCTCAACTCGCTGCTGCAAGTCGGTCTGCTGACGCTGGTGGTGCTGTTCCAGCCCGAGATACGGCGTGCGCTGGAGCGGATGGGCCAGACCGACCAGTGGGCCTATCGCTTCTTCAATAAAAACCGCTACAACGACACCAGCCTCAAGGGCGCGTGGCGCAGCGCCATCATCGCCATCTGCGACGCGGCAGAGCGCTTTTCGGAGACCAAGACCGGCGCGCTCATCGTGCTGGAACGGAACACCAACCTTTCTGAGATCGTCCGCACCGGCACGCCCGTGAACAGCGCAGTCAACCTCGAGGTGCTGGGTACCATCTTCTACGAGGGTACCCCCCTCCACGACGGCGCAGCCATCATCGAGGATGGCCGCATCAAGGCCGCAGGCTGTGTGCTGCCCCTTTCCAACAACCTGGACCTGGGCAAGGACATGGGTACCCGCCACCGCGCCTGCCTCGGCATCGCCGAGAACTCCGACGCCATCGCCATCGTGGTCAGCGAGGAGACGGGCATCATCTCGATGGCGAAAAACGGTGTGCTCATGCGCCACTTTGACCGTCAGACCCTTTACACCCGGCTGGTGGATGAGATGATACCCAAGGAGACCGCCAGCGAGAAGAGCGCTGCCGAGGGCTGGAAGGCCCGGGGCAAGCGCCTGCTGAACTGGGTGAACAACAAGGAGGAGGATGAGCAGCAATGAGCACTGAGCAGAACAACGGCAAGCCTGCCGTACCCCCCAAGCGCAATCTGCTGAACGACCGCCGCATCCGGCTCCTGCTTTCTTTGCTGGGTGCAGTCATCGCGTGGATGGCTGTCACCATCGTCGTGCAGCCCGGCACCACCACCACCATCTATAATGTTCCGGTGGACTTCAGCTATGATTCGGCTGCCTACACTTCCCGGGGCCTGAGCATCGTCAATGCAGAGGAAAAAACGGTCAACCTGAAACTTTCCGGCGACGGCTACACCATCGGCAGCCTGTCGGCCAACGACTTTGTCGTCTACCCCGACTGGTCCAGCGTCCGCGACAGCGGCGAAAAGAGCCTGCGCCTTCAGGTGCGGAGCCAGAGCACCCTGCTCACCGGTGTGTCCGTCTCCATCGACGGCGACAACACCGTGGACGTGGTGTTCGATGTGGTGGAAGAAAAGACCCTGCCCATCCAGGTGACGACGAATTACCTGAAGATAGCAGACGGCTATATCCTCTACGGCACCGACATCTCGAAGGAGACGGTGACTCTCTCCGGCCCCAGCACCGAGCTGAGCAAGGTGGAGACCTGCACCGCTGAGGTGACCTACAGCGGCGAGCTGACCAGCCCCGTCACTCTGGACACCGGCCTGCGTTTTTACACCCGCAGCGGCGGAGAGGTGAAATTTGAGTATACTACTCTGGAAACGGACAGCGTCGAGGTCACGCTGCAGGTGTATAAGCTGGCCACCCTGCCGGTGGAAGTCAGCTTTATCAACGCGCCCCGCGACTTTGACCCCTCGGTGCTGGTCTACTCCCTGAGCAAAAAGACCCTCAATGTGGCCGGCCCGGAGTCCCAGATCGACCGTCTGTCCACCCTGTCGGTGGGTACCATCGACCTTTCCACCTTTGCACTGGATAAGGTGTACGAAATGCCCATCGAACTGCCCAGCGGCATCCGCCTGCTGGACAACATCTCCAGCATCACGGTCAGCTTCGACAGCTCCCGTCTGGAAACCAAGACCATGAACCTGCCCGCCAGCTGTGTGCAGGTCATCAACCTGCCCTCCACCTACACCCTGACCGTGGAGACGGAGCGGCTGATGAACGTCACCCTCTGCGGCCCGGCCGGTTCGCTGGAAGCACTGAATCCGGAACAGGTGGTCATTGAGATCGACGCCGACGACTTCTATGTCGCCATCGGCCAGCAGAACATCGCCTGCCGCCTCTATGTGCCGGCCAACGACAAAATTTTTGCGCTGGGCAGCTATGTGGTGCAGTGCAAGATAGAAAGTAACTGAGTATATGATCCTGATCCATGATATTCGCCTGCCCCTCTCCGCCGGGGAGCCGCAGGCCTACGAAAAAGCCCTCCGCCTCGCCCGCATCCCCCGGGGAAAGGTGAACCATCTGGGCATCGCCCGGCTCTCGGTGGATGCCCGCCACGGCCAGCCCAAGCTGGTGTACACCGTGGCCGTGACCCTGAAAGAGGAGCGGGAAGAGGCCGCCTGTGCGGGTGCTTCCCGCAGCGTCACCGTCCGGGGCAAGACCGATCTCTCGGTGCAGAACGGTACTCTGCCGCTGACGCACCGGCCTGTGGTCTGCGGCCTCGGCCCGGCGGGCCTCTTTGCGGCGCTGCTGCTGGCCCGTCAGGGCTACCGGCCCATCGTGCTGGAACGCGGCCCGGCGCTGGACGAGCGCGTCAAGGCCGTGGAGCATTTCTCCGCCACCGGTGAGCTGGACGAGAACGCCAACATCCAGTTCGGCGAGGGCGGCGCCGGAACCTTCTCGGACGGCAAGCTCACCACCCGCATCGGCGACGAGCTCTGCGGCTTCGTGACCGAAGTGTTCCTCGAGCACGGCGCGCCGAAGGAGATCGCCTGGCAGCAGAAGCCCCATGTCGGCACCGACCTGCTGCGGGGCGTCATCACTTCGATCCGAAAAGAGATCGAGTCGCTGGGCGGTGAGGTCCACTTCAACACAGCCCTCACCGGCTTCGAGCGGCGGGACGGCCAGCTCGTCGGCATCCAGACCACGGACGGTGCGTTCCCCTGTGAGGCGCTGGTGTTCGCGGTGGGCCACTCGGCCCGCGACACCTTCGGGATGCTGATGGACAGCGGCCTCGTGCTGGAGTGCAAGCCCTTCAGCGTCGGCTTCCGGGCAGAGCATCTCCAATCGGAAATCGAAAAGAGCCTCTACCACGAGGCGGCGGGCCATCCGGCCCTGCCGCGCGGCGAGTATCAGCTTTCTCAGCACGTTGAAAAACGGTGTGTTTATACGTTCTGTATGTGTCCGGGCGGCCAGGTGGTGGCTTCGGCCAGCGAAAAGGGCCGCGTCGTGACCAACGGCATGAGCTACCACGCCCGCAGCGGCAGGAATGCCAACGCGGCCGTGGTGGTCAGCGTAGGCGGTGAAGACTTCGGCAATGACCCCCGGAAGGCCATCGCCTTCCAGCGGGAGCTGGAAGCCCGGGCCTATGCAGCAGGCCGTCCCGGCGGAGAGTATGCTGCCCCGGCGGAGAACATCCAGAGCTTTTTGGAGGGCAGGGGCCGGCTGAACATTGGCCGCGTCCAGCCCACCTATGACCGGGGCGTCGTCGCTGCGGACCTCGGCGCGCTGCTGCCGACCGAACTGGCCGACACTCTGCGGGCCGGTCTGCGGGCTTACGAGCGGAAAATTGCGGGTTACACCGCCCCCGAGGCCATTCTGACCGGCCTCGAGACCCGTACCAGCAGCCCGGTGCGGCTGAAACGGGAAGAAAATTTTGAATGCGCCCAGCTGGCAGGATTGTATCCCTGCGGCGAGGGTGCCGGATATGCGGGCGGCATCATGAGTGCCGCCGTCGATGGCCTGCGGGTGGCCCGCGCCATCATCAGCCGGTACAGCCCGGCAGAAGGGTGAGAAGTTGAATGACTGATCGTGAAGACGATTTTGACCGCACGGCGAAGGACAGCGAAGGCCGTAAGGTGCAGCAGGAGCTGGAACGCCAGCTCCGCGAGCTGGGAGACACCATGTCCGACTCCTTCCGCCACGGCTTTGAGGGTCGGGGCGAGGAGATCGGCGACCGTGTGTGGGATGTGGGCCGTGCCGCGGTGAATGCCGCCGGTTATGGCATCTCGGAGGCAGGCCGGGCCTTTCAGGCCGGAAAACAGGAGTACCAGAAGCGGGCCGAGGAGGCCAGAAGCAGTGCCGGCGCCAGCGGGATGACCGACTGGGCGCGCAATTTCTTTGCAAAGAAGCCGGAACCGACGGCCATCGAGAATATCCGCACCAGCGCGAAAAAGCGCCACGGCGCAGGCGTCGCCATGCTGGCGACCGGCATCACCTTCGCCGTCCTCTTCGGCATCACGGCCATCGCCTGCTTCGGTACGGCGGGGGCGTTCACGTCCGGCGGCGTGATGGTGGCGGCTGATATGACGGTCCTCAGTGCCATCGGCGATCTCGCACTGGGTGCTATCGCGGTGACGGGGTGGTGCTCTGCCGCTGTGACCGCTGTGTTCGGCTGGCTGACCGCAGCGGGCGCGTCCCGTATGAAGGCCGCCAAGACCCTGGAGCTCTACGCCGATACCGCCGAGGGCTTCGACTGGCACAAGGGCCTGTCCCTCTCCATGCTGGCCGACCTGACGCATAAAAAGAAGACCAAGGCTCTCAAGATGCTGCGGAAATTCATCCACAAGGGCTGGCTCAGTGCCTGGCTGGACGAGAAAAACGACAAGCTCTACCTGACGGCAGAGGACTACCGCGCTGCACAGGAAAATCAGCCCCAGCCCGAACCGGAAAAAGCGCCGGAACAGGCCGGAGAAGTCCCCCTGAACCTCGAGACGACCCGCCGCTTTGCGCAGGTGCTCGAGAAGGAGCAGGAGCTCATGGAGGATGAGCGGGCTGTGGAGGAGCTGCAGCATATGCAGAAGACCACCGAGTCCATCTGTGCCTGGCTGGAAGCCCACCCCGAGAGCCTGCCCAAGGCCCGCCGCTTTGCGGAATACTATATCCCCACCACCCTCAAGCTCCTGCACACCTACAACGACGTGCAGAGCCAGCAGGGCGAGAACGCGGAGGCCATCCGCCGGGATATTGCGGGCATCCTGCACACCCTGAATCAGGCTTATGATAACCTTTACGATAAGCTTTTGTCGGACGTGGCACTGGACGTTTCCAGCGAGATCGCTGCGCTGCAGGGGATGCTGGCGAACGATGGTCTGGCCGGGGAGGGATTGCGATGACCTACCGGGCCTGGAACACCAAGACCGTTGACCGCGCCGCCCTGAAAGAGCTGACAGCGGCCATCGCCCAGCAGAACACCGAAGAGCTGGAATACCAGAACATGGACGAAGAGTGGAGCGAGGAAAAGTACCGCTCTGTCCTCGCGGCCCAGCAGAAAGAAGCCGGCCTGCTGGCCGGCATCCTCGCTGCCCGGGGCATCACCGACCCCGCCGAGGCGCTGACCCTTCTGGCGGGCGAAGAAGAGCTGAGCGACCCCATGCTCCTGACCGATATGGACAAAGCCTGTGAGCGCATCCTGCGGGCCATCGACGAGGGGGAGACGATCGTCGTCTTTGGCGACTACGACGTGGACGGTGTGACCGCCACGGCCCTGCTCTATCAGCACCTGAAAGGGATGGGCGCCGCCGTCAAGTGTATGCTGCCCAGCCGGGAGGGCGACGGCTACGGTCTCTCGAAGAACGCGATCCAGTCGATTTATGATAAGGGCTGCCGCCTCATCGTCACGGTGGACAACGGCATCTCTGCCGTAGAGGAAGCCGCATTCGCGGCCAGCCTCGGCATCGACCTCATCATCACAGACCACCATCTGCCCCACGACACCCTGCCCCAGGCAGCGGCCATCGTGGACCCCCGCCGTGCCGACGACCACAGCCCCTTCAAGGGCCTGTGCGGCGCGGGCGTGGCCTTCAAGCTCTGCGCCGCGCTGGATGGCTGTCCGCCGGAAGAGATGCTGGAATACTGCGGCGACCTTGCCGCTGTTGGCACCGTGGCCGACGTCATGCCCCTGACAGGGGAGAACCGCACCATCGTCAAAGCAGGTCTGCGCCAGCTGCAAAATACGGACAGACCCGGCTTCTGCGCCCTTTTGGAAGAAGTGGGCCTTGCAGGCAAGCCGGTGACGGCAGAGAACATCAGCTACGCCATCGCGCCCCGCATCAATGCGGCGGGCCGGATGGACAGCGCTGTCACCGCTTTGCAGCTGGTGCTCTGTGAGGACGAAGACCGGGCGGTCGAACTGGCCCATAAGCTGAGCGACATCAACATCCAGCGGCAGGAGACGGAGATGGAGATCGTCAAAGCCGCGCAGGAGCTGCTGGACGCTGAGCCGGAACGCCTCGAAGACCGGGTCATCCTGCTCTGGGGCAGAGACTGGCACCCCGGCGTCATCGGCATCGTGGCCTCCCGCCTTGTGGAAAAGACCGGACGCCCGGTCATCGTGGTGTCGGTGGATGAGCACGGCGAGGGCAAGGGCAGCGGCCGCAGCGTGCAGGGCTTCAACCTGCACGAGTGCATCGCCTCCTGCGCCGACATCCTGCTCCGCTTCGGCGGCCACGCCATGGCAGCGGGCCTCTCGGTGCGGGAAGAGGATCTGCAGACGCTCCGCCAGCGGCTCAACGACTGGGCGGCCCGGGAGTGTCCCGTGCTGCGCACCCCGCCGCTGGAATGCGATCTGTCCGTCCACCTCGACCGTCTGACGGTGGAGAGCGTCCGCCGCCTCGACCAGCTGGCACCCTACGGTGCCGACAACCCCAGCCCGGTCTTCGTGCTGGAAACGGCCGTCGTGGAGGGCGTTTACGCCGTCTCGGAGGGCAAGCACTGCCGCCTGCGTCTGCGGCAGGGCAATTCCAGCATCTACGCCGTCTGGTTCGGGATGCACCCGGAACAGGTGCCTTACTCGACGGGCGACGTCGTGGACGCAGCCATCAGCCTTTCGGTCTACGATTCGCCCCGGGGCGCACAGCTGTCGGGCCGCATCATCGAGCTGCACCCGGCGGGCCTCGGCAACACAGCTGCAGAGCAGGCCGCGCTGGTGCAGGCGCTGCGCCGGGGTACGCCCCTGACGCCGGAGCAGAAGGAGAGCATCGCCCCGGAGCGCAGCCATATCATCACCGTTTATCGGGAGCTGCAGGCGCGGCGCTGGCACGCCGAAGACCTGCAGCCCCTGTTTGCAAAACTCGGCGAGGAGAACACCGGCCGGACGCTGGTGGCCGTCGTCGCGCTGGAACAGGTCGGCCTCATCACAGCGGCTGACCGGGGCGGGGCAAAGTTCTGGAAACTCGTGCCTGCCACCGGAAAGAAGAACCTTGCCGATGCGCCCATCCTGAAATGTCTGGAGGAACGATAAAGATGCCTGAGGGAAAGAAACCTGTCGCCCCCGCGCCCGCAGCACCGGCTGCGGCGAAAGAGGACAGCTACTCTGCAAAGACCCATCTCCACCAGCCTGTGCCGGTGACGGAGATGGCTACCGTGGCCGCAACGGCCTTGCCGGCCAACGCCCCTGAGGGGACCCTTCCCTCGGAGGTGCGGCCCGAGATCGTGACCTGGGAGAAGCTGGTGGAGGCCATCAAAGCCAGCGGCAAAGCCTACAATATGGCCATGATAGAAAGGGCTTACAATCTGGCCAACGACGCCCACAAGGGGGTCTGCCGCCGCAGCGGGGAGCCCTATATCTGCCACCCGCTGGCTGTGGCCCGCCTCGTGCTGGACCTCGGCATGGACAGCGAGAGCATCGCCGCCGCCCTGCTCCACGACGTGGTGGAGGACACCCCCACCACGCTGACCGACCTGACCGCCACCTTCGGCGAAGAGGTGGCCGCGCTGGTGGACGGCGTCACCAAGCTGACCAAGATCCAATTTTCCAATATCGAAGAGCTGCAGGCCGAGAACCTGCGCAAGATGCTGCTGGCCATGAGCCGTGACGTCCGCGTCATGATCATCAAGCTCTGTGACCGCCTGCACAATATGCGCACCGGCGACGCATGGCCGGAGCAGAAGCGCCGCGACAAGGCCCGGGAGACCATGGAGGTCTACGCCCCCATCGCCAACCGTCTGGGCATCCTGAACGTCAAGGAGGAGCTGGAAGACCGCAGCCTCCACTACCTCGACCCCGTGGGCTACGAGGAGATCAACAAGATGCTCAGCGAGCGCGCGGGCGACGAGTTTCTGGCCAGCGTGTCGGGCGTCATCAAGAGCCGCCTCGAGGAGAGCGGCATCGAGGGCGCGACCATCAAGCGGAGAGTCAAGAGCATCTACGGCATCTACCGCAAGACCATCATGCAGAACAAGTCCTTCGATGAAATTTACGACATCTACGCGGTGCGCATCATTCTGGACACCCTGGCTGAGTGCTACAGCACCCTGGGCCTCATCCACGATATGTACCACCCGCTGCCCAACCGCTTCAAGGACTATATCTCCACCCCCAAGCCCAACGGCTACCAGAGCCTCCACACCACCGTCATCGGCCACGAGGGCATCCCCTTCGAGGTGCAGATACGCACCCGCACCATGGACGAGCAGGCCGAGTACGGCGTTGCCGCCCACTGGAAGTATAAGGAGGGTCTCGAGGGCCACGATAAGCTGGACGAGCGGCTGGCATGGGTCAGCCAGCTGCTGGAAAACCAGCGCGTCAGCGAGGATTCCGGCAACCTGCTCCACGATTTGAAGAGCGACCTGCTGCCGGAGGAGGTCTTTGCCTTCACCCCGAAGGGCGACGTCATCAACCTGCCTGCGGGCGCAAACTGCATCGACTTTGCCTACGCCATCCACTCTGCCGTCGGCAACCGGATGGTGGGCTGCAAGGTCAACAACCGCATCGTCCCCATCGACCACGTCGTGGCGACGGGCGAGATCATTGAAGTCATCCTCGGCCCGGCGGACAAAGGCCCCAGCCGCGACTGGCTCAAGATCGTGCGCACCAGCGAGGCAAAGAGCAAGATACGCAACTGGTTCAAGAAGATGCGCCGCGAAGAGAACATCCAGCAGGGCCGCGACGCGCTGGCCAAAGAGCTGCGCCGGGAGATGATCTTCATCCCCGACGACCAGCTGGATGAGTTCGTGGGCAGCTGCAGCCGTCGTCTGCGCCAGAACAACGCGGAGGAAATTTACGCTGCCATCGGCTACGGCGGCATGACCATCGCCAACTGCCTGCCCAAGCTCAAAGAGGAGTGGCAGAAGCTCAAGGCCGCCGAGGCTGCCGAGAACAAGTCGATGGAGGACCTGCCGAAGGTCGATTTGAGCCGCGTCCACGCCACCGACGGCGTGGTGGTGGAGGGCTTCGACAACACCCCCATCAAGTTTGCAAAGTGCTGCTCGCCCCTGCCCGGCGACCCCATCGTGGGCTTCATCACCCGGGGCTTCGGCGTCTCCATCCACAAGCAGAGCTGCGCCAACGCGGTGTCCAGCATGAAAGACCCCTCCAACGCCCCCCGCTGGGTCAAGGCGTACTGGGCCGACAGCGTCAAGGACAGCTACAAGGCCGGTCTGGAGATCATCGCCCTCAACCGCAACGAGCTGCTGTCCGATGTGCTGGCCGCGCTGGCTGACATCCGCGTCCCCATCTACGCCATGAACGCCCGTCAGGTGGAGAACAACTGTGCCGTCATCAGTCTGACCATCGGCATCAACAATACAGAGCACCTCAACCGGGTCGTGGCCCGTCTGTCCAAAGTCAAGGATGTGCTCAAGGTAACAAGGAGCTAATATGCGTGCAGTTATTCAGGCCGTATCCTCGGCCAGCGTCCGGGTCAACGGCGGCGAGCCGCGCCCCATCGGTCCCGGCCTCGTCATCCTGCTGGGCGTCAAGGACACCGATACTCTCGACATCGTGCCGAAGCTGGCTGAAAAATGCGCAGGCCTGCGCATTTTCAAGGACGAAAACGACAAGCTGAACCTCAGCGCAAAGGACCTCGGGTACTCTGCACTGGTGGTGAGTCAGTTCACCCTCTACGGCGACACGAAGAAGGGCTTCCGCCCCAGCTTCATCAAGGCGGCAAGACCGCCGCTGGCTGTGGACGCCTACGAGCTGTTCCTCGCCGAGATGAACAAGCAGGGCCTCAAGGATGTCCAGCACGGCGAGTTCGGCGCGGATATGCAGGTGTCGCTGGTCAACGAAGGCCCCTGCACCATCGTCATCGATACCGACGAGTGGCATAAAGGAGAAAAATAAACCATGAAGGCATTTCATCTGGTCGGCCCTGCGCCGTTTTACACCAACAGCTTCCTGCTCATCTCGGACGCAGGCAATGCGGTCATCATCGACCCCGCCGCCGAGGTGCAGGAGTACGATAAGATCTTAAAGGAGCACGGCGGCAGGCTGAGCCTCATCCTCTGCACCCACGGCCACTACGACCATGTGGGCAGTGCGGGGGTCCTGAGCCGCGAGTGGGGCGCAAAGCTCTACTGTGAGCCCGCCGACTGTCAGGGAACCCAGCTGCTGCCCCTCAAGGGTTCGGACAGCGGCTACGAAGAGGGCGAGGTCATCCCCCTCGACGAGCTGCGCTTCACCGTCTGGCACACCCCCGGCCACACCGAGGGCAGCGTGGTGCTGCTGTGCGAAAACTATCTCTTCGTGGGCGACACCGTCTTTCAGGGCAGCATCGGCCGCACCGACCTCGAGGGCGGCGACAGCCGGAAGATGGACGAGAGCCTGCGCAAGTTTGCGGCCCTGCCCGTCCCGGCTGAGGCGCAGGTGCTGCCCGGCCACGGCGATTTTTCTACCTTCGGGCAGGAGGCCGCCACCAACTTCTATATCAAAAATGCGCTGAGAAACGCATAAAAAGGCGGGATTTCACATGAATATCTATATCACGGGCCTCGGCTCGGGCTACGAGGTGGAGCACCTCGTCCGCCTGTTCTACCCAATGGCCCCGCTCACCCTCACCCCGCCCGAGGACGGCGCAGACTGCGTCTGGGCCGAGAAGCGGCCTGACAAGCTCTGGGCCATGGTGCGGCAGGGCGGCAAGAGCCGGACTGCCGAAGCACCTCTGCCCATTCCCTTGGAAGAGGGCGGCGAGACGCCGGAATTTGCGCTGGCCAGCCTGACCTATGACCTGCTGCGCAGCTGGACGGGCATCCGCCCGCCCTGGGGCAAGATGACCGGCGTCCGCCCGGTGCGCCTCGTCCACGACAAGCGGGCCGCAGGCTGGACGGAAGAGGAGATCGACGATTTCTTTCTGAAGCGCTTCGACTGCTCGCCCGAAAAATACGGCATGGCCAAGGCCATCGCGGGCCTGCAGGAGCCGATCCTGAAAGCAGGCAGTGCGCCCAAGACCTACAGCCTCTATATCGGCATCCCGTTCTGCCCCTCCCGGTGCAGCTATTGCAGCTTCGTCAGCTGCAACCTCGACCGTGACCGCAAGCTGGTGCAGCCCTATGTGGACTGCCTGTGCAGAGAGGTCGAGGCCATCCGGGACGAGGCCGACAAGGCCGGGCTGAAGCTCTGCAGCATCTACATCGGCGGCGGCACCCCCACCAGCCTCTCGGCAGCGCAGCTGCGCCAGCTCATGGGGACGGTGCGGGACTGCTTCGACCTTTCCACCATCGTGGAATACACGGTGGAAGCCGGACGCCCCGACTGCACCGACGCCGAAAAGCTGGCCGTCATCCGAGAATACGGCGCGACCCGCATCTCCATCAATCCGCAGACCTTCTCGGATGAAGTATTGGCGAACATTGGCCGCAGGCACTCGGCCCAGGACATCCTCGACTGCTATGCCGAGGCCCGGGCCGCAGGCCACGACGACATCAACATGGACCTCATCGCCGGCCTGCCCGGCGACACGGTGGAAGGGTTCGAGAAGAGCCTGCGTCAGGCCATCGCCCTCGACCCTGAGAACATCACCGTCCACACCCTGACCCTCAAGCGGGCCTCCCGCATCGTCATCGAGGACCAGAAGGAGAACGACTACGCCGATGTGGCCGCCATGCTGGAAAGGTGCCATCTGCTGGCCGAGGCGGGCTATCGGCCCTACTACCTCTATCGTCAGAAAAATACCCTCCAAAACCTGGAAAACGTGGGCTGGTGCAAGCCGGGCCACGAGGGGTATTATAATATCTATATCATGGAAGAGGTCCAGACCATCCTCTCGGCCGGCGCAGGCGGCAGCACCAAGCTGGTGGCCGACGGCGGCAAGCGGATGCAGCGCATCTTCAATTTCAAGTATCCGACAGAATACATCCAGCGTTTCGACGAAGTGCTGGAACGGAAAAAAGGAGTGGCTGTTTTTTATGATCACGATTTGGGTACCGAAACGTCTGGTTGAGATAGACCTGTACAACGTCGCCGCCCAGAGCCCGGCGGCGCTGGCGGAGATGAGCGAGAAGAGCTACCGCCAGCGGGTGGCCTATGCTGCCCAGAAGATCAGGGACTCCCGCGCCAAGATCGTCATGCTCACCGGCCCGTCGGCCAGCGGCAAGACGACTTCGGCTCATAAGGTGGCCGAGGCTCTGGAAGCCTCCGGCACCCCGGCCCATGTCATCAGTCTGGATAACTTCTTCAAGGGCGCTCAGTATTACCCCCGCCTGCCCGACGGTACGCTGGACTACGAGAACCCCGACACGCTGGATATGTCCCTCATCCGCCAGTGCCTCAGCGATTTGAGCACCACCGGAAAAACGGTGCTGCCCATCTACGACTTCACCGCCGAGTCCCGCTCCTCCGAGACGGAGACGCTGGACCTCAAGGGCGGCGTCTGCATCGTGGAGGGCATCCACGCCCTGAACCCCGAGCTGACGGGACTCGTGAAGGGCGACGACGTCTACCGCATTTACGCCGGCCTGCGGGAGGAATACTGCATCGATGGCCGCCGTGTCATCAACACCCAGGACATCCGCCTCTGCCGCCGCACCCTGCGGGATGCCGCAGCCCGGGGCCGCAGCCCCGCCAAGACCCTCGCCATGTGGGATAGAGTCCTCGACGGCGAGACCCGGTATATCAAGGGCTTCAAGACCACGGCAGACTTTTTGCTGGACACCTCCTTCACCTACGAGCTGGGCCTCATCGCAAAGCTCCTGCGCCCGGTGAGCCAGCGCTTCACGCTGGAAGGCCACAACGCGGAGCTCTGGGACGAGACGGCCCGCCGCTTCGAGCATGTGGCCCCGGTGGAGCTGGAGCTTCTGCCCGCCGACAGCATGCTGCGCGAGTTCTACGCAGGTGAGGTTTGAGAAGCCGTTTTCCTAAGCATTGCACACCGCCCGAAACGGTCTTTTGCCCGCATACTGCGTTGCTTTCCCTTGCAATCCGTCAGGATTGCTGCGGAAAATCGCCTTGTCTGCGGGCAAAAATCCTCGCCGTTCGGCGCACCCTGCTTACGAAAACAGCTTCTAAACGACATCAGAACGCGGAAAGTGTGCAAATTGCGAAAAAAATGTTTCCAAATCCGCACGATTCTGTAAAACTTGGGTGGGATTCGTTGCATTCCCCCCGGGAGTGCGCTATAATAAAAATAATCTCCGGCGGCACAGGGACAGCCTGAGCAGAAAACGCAGAGGAGTGCTGCCCACCCCGGGCATAGACAAGTGAGGTGTCTTTTATGGACTTCAATAAGATCAAGGAAATGGGCCTCGAGTATGCCGAGAAAGGCAGGAATGCCGCGCTGGATCTGGCCGAAAAGGGCCGCACCCAGGCAAAGATCGTGAACGCGCAGAGCAAGCTGTACAAGGCGCAGCGCCAGCTGGGCGCTCTGGTGTATAGTCTGGCCAAGGGCAACGAGGAGAACCAGCCCCTTGTGGACAAATACATCGAGATGATCGCCAACATCGAGCAGGAGCTCTCCGACCTGAAAGCCTCTCTCGAGCCGGATACCGTCATTGAGACGACGTTCGAGGATACGGAAGAGGCCGCCGATGGGACGGCTGACGCTGCCGCAGAGCCCGCCGAGGAAAAGCCCGAGGACGACAAGGCCAAGACCTGCCCCCAGTGCGGCGCGCCCGTCTCGGACGACGCGCTGTTCTGCAACAAGTGCGGCGCACAGCTGTAAGCGAAAAAGTCCACGCAGGGCGGTGTCCTCCGGGGGATGCCGCCTTTTGTTGTGAATGAAATGAAAATTTTGCCGCAAAAAGCCGGAAAATGCGCTTGTACCCTTGCATTTCGGCAGATTCTGCGGTACAGATTTGAATCTGTTCGCAGATGTTTTCGGAATGCGGAAAGGAGACGCCCCATGCAGGACTGGACGCCGAGGGAACACTATACGGCGGAAGACCTCGTGGAGATCATCCGCATCCTGAGAGACGGGGAGAACGGCTGTCCGTGGGACAAAGTCCAGACCCACGCTTCCATCCGGAAAAACTTTCTGGAAGAAACGTGCGAGGCGCTGGAAGCCATCGACGCCGACGACCCTGTCATGATGCAGGAAGAGCTGGGCGACGTCCTGATGCAGGTGGTGTTCCACACCGTCATCGAGGAGGAGCGGGGCCGTTTCGACATGGAAAAGGTCTGCCGCGAGGTGTGCGAGAAGCTGGTCTTCCGCCACCCGAACATCTTTGCTTCCTCGGCGGCGGAAAATGCTGGTATAAACAGCTGGGATGCGCTCAAAAATAAGGAAAAGGGCCGCACGACTCTGGCCGATGAGCTGGACACCGTCCCGGCCACCCTGCCCGCCCTGATGCGCGCCCAGAAGCTCCAGAAGCGGGCCGCGCGGTTCGGCTGCGGGCCGGAGGATGCCGCCGGTGCGGCCAGGGCTCTGGACAGCGCCAGGGCCGCGTGGGACGCAGAGCAGACGGCAGAGAACGCCGGTGAGCTGCTGCTGGCCGCCGCCGATGCCATGCGTCTGGCCGGTGTGGACGCCGAAGAGGCCCTGACCTTCGCGGCCAGGCGCTTTACCCGGAGGCTGGAAGCGGACGAAACGTAAACGGGTACCAGACGGTCAGACCGTCTGCTCGAATAGAAAATGTTGAGAATATTGTGGAGGTTTTTATTATGACCAAGACCGATCTGATCGCACAGGTTGCGGCAAACACTGAGATGAGCAAGAAGAGCGCCGAGATGGCTGTCAACGCTGCATTCGAGGCACTGGGCAAGGCCATGGCCGAGGGTGAGAAGATCTCCATCTCCGGCTTCGGCACCTTCGAGGTGCGTGAGCGCGCTGAGCGTCAGGGCATCAACCCCCGCACCCGCGAGCCCATCACCATCGCTGCTTCCAAGAGCATCGTGTTCAAGCCGGGCAAGGCTCTGAAGGACACCCTGTAAGAGAAAACCCATCGCCGCCGGAACCTTTAGGCCCGGCGGCTTTTTTAATAGAGGAACAACCTCTCAGTCTCGCTATCGCTCGACAAGGCCGAGTTGCGGCTCCCAGCATCCGCTGCGCATTGCTTGCGTCTCGCTGGCCGCTGCCCCAACAGCGACTCCCTGTTTCTGCCACTGGCGGCGGTCGTCGCTGTTGCCCCTACCGAGGGGAGCCTCTGGCGAAGAGGAAAAGTTTATGGGTGAAGACGAAACTTTACGGACTGCCAAGGCCTCTCCTCGATAGGAGAGGTGGCACGCCGTAGGCGTGACGGAGAGGTTGATACAAGGAGTTTAGAAATGCGTTTAGACAAATATCTGAAAGTTTCGCGGCTCATCAAGCGCCGCACGGTAGCAAACGAGGTGGCCGACGCGGGCCGCATCCTCATCAACGGCAAGACCGCCAAGGCCAGCCAGGCCGTCAAGGCCGGCGACATCATCGAGGTCACCTTCGGCAACCGGCCCATCAAGGTGAAGGTCCTCTCCGACGTGGAGCCCCGCACCAAGGACGTGGCCCGCGAGATGTACGAGATCATCGAGCAGGACAACGTGCTGGCAGCCGCCCACGACGCCCCGAAGGCCGAGTAAATCCGGCATGACCCCGCCCCGCCCTGCATAAGATGGCAGAAAAGGGGAGGGGAATGTCATGAAACAACAGGACGCAAAGCCGGAGCAGGCTCTGCCTCACGACCTCATTCTGGAGGGGCGGAACAAGCTGACCGTCACCGGTGTGCGGCGGGTCATCCGCTGCGACGCCGAGGGGGCGGCGATGCTCACCTCGAAAGGGACGCTGGAACTCACCGGGGCCGAGCTGAGCGTCACCAGCCTCGACCTCGACAAGGGCGAAGTCAAGCTTACAGGCCGGGTGGACACGCTGGAATACACCGCAGAGCATACGCCGGGCGGCTTTCTGCGCCGTCTCGTCCGGTGATGGGCCCGGCGCTTTCGCCCGGGGCGGTGGGGCAGGAGATGGCGGCCTGCGCGGTGCTGGGCGGTGTGCTGGGCGCGGCGCGGGCCGTTCTGCCCACCCGGGGCAGGGCCGCGTTCCTGCCGGATATGCTTTTTGTGGGAGCCGTGCTGATGGCTTTGCAGAGTTATGCCGTCTCCCAGAGTCAGGCCGGGCAGCTGCGGGGCTATATGGCGCTGGCGGCGTTCTGTGCCGCCGGGGCGGTGCAGGCAGCGCTGCGGCCTCTGTTCGCCGCTGCCGAAGCCTTTGCAGGGAAACTGCTGCTGGGGCCGGTGCGGCTCGCCGCCCGGTGCATCGCCCCGTGGAAAGCTGCCCGCGCCGCCGCCAAAGTACGGCGGAACGAAAAAAGACTTGCAAAAAAACAGAAAAAGAGCTTGCCAACACCACGGCGTATGTTGTATAATTCAAACGTATCAAAGTGAGAGTACAGGCGCATCGGGCCTGCTGTCCGAAAACGGGAGGCACTGTGTTATGGTAAATCCGAGCCGGAAAAAGCGGAAGAGAAAGGCGTCCGTCGTGGGCGCTGTGCTGAAACTGCTCTTCCTTCTGCTTTTGCTGAGTATGCTGGCGGCGTACATCGCAAATCAGGTGGCGCTCAGCTCCAAGAAAGCGGAGCTGGACACCCTGCAGGAGCAGATCGACCAGCAGAAGACCCAGAACGAGGAGATGCAGCGCATCCTCAGCGGCGACTCGGACGACGTGACCGAGTGGGTCGCGCGGGACTCTTACAATTATGCGGCGGCCAACGAGCGCATCTTCGTGGATGTGACGGGCAACTGATGCCGCGCCCCGGGCGGCTTGCGGCCGGCGGGAAACATATTAGTCAACAAGGAGTATTGAGTTTTGGCGATTGAGGTAGGGAATATTTTTGAAGGCCGTGTCACCGGCGTAAAGCCGTTTGGCGCATTTGTTGCGCTGCCGGAGGGCCGCGTGGGCATGGTCCACATTTCTGAGGTGTCCAACGAGTATGTGCAGGACATTGCAGCCGTGCTGCATGACGGCGACACCGTGAAGGTGCAGGTCATCAATGTGGCACCGGACGGCAAGATCGCGCTGTCCATCAAGCGGCTGCTGCCGCCGGCACCCCGCGCTCCGCGTGAAGGCCGCGGCCCCCGCCCCAACAACAACGGCCCGCGGGAAGGCGGCTTCCGCCGCAACGGTCAGGGCGGCCGTCCCCAGGGCGGACGCGGCCCGGCACGGGACGCAGCGCCCCGCGTCTGGCAGCCCAAGGCCCCGGCCAAGAGCGACAACCTGAGCTTTGAGGACATGATGAGCCGCTTCAAGAGCCAGAGCGAAGAGAAGATGGCCGACCTCGACCACGAGACCAACAACCGCCGGGGCGGCGGCTACGCACCCCGGGGACGCCGCGGCAGCCGCTGAGCCGTCCGCACAAGACGAAGAAGCTTTGGGCCTGCCCCCAGCGGGGCGGGCCTGTTTTTTGGTGCGGCACGCCGCACCCGACAGGAAAGGAAACCAGAATGCCTGCAAAATTTGAACTCATCGCCCCCTGCTTTTTCGGGTGCGAGTCCACGGCCAACTTCGAGCTGCGCCGCATCGGCGCCGAGGACATCCGGGTCAGCGACGGCCGTCTGACCTTCAGGGGCGGCGCGGATATGATCGCCGCCGCCAACCTCAACCTCCGCACCGTAGAGCGCGTGATGCTGCTCCTGAACACCTACACAGCCGCCACCTTCGACGAGCTGTTCGACGGCGTCTACTCCATCCACTGGGAAGAGCTGCTGCCCGCCGACGCTGCCTTCCCGGTCACCGGCTCTTCGCTGAACAGCCAGCTGTCCAGCGTGCCGGCCTGCCAGAGCATCATCAAGAAGGCTGTGGTCAAGCGCCTGATGCAGGGCCACCGCACCACCAGCCTGCCCGAGACCGGCGCGGAGTATAAGATCCGCTTCATGCTCCGCAAGAACGTCTGCGAGATCATGCTGGACACCACCGGCGACGGCCTGCACAAGCGCGGCTACCGCCGCAACTCCATGGAGGCCCCCATCCGTGAGACACTGGCCGCTACCATCGCCGATCTGGGCCGCGTCCGCCGCGACAGCCTCGTGGAAGACCCCTTCTGCGGCAGCGGCACCCTCCTCATCGAGGCCGCTCAGAAGGCCATGAACATCGCCCCCGGCCTCAAGCGCCGCTTTGCCGCCGAGCGCTACAGCTTCGTGCCTGCCGCCATCTGGGCCGAGCAGCGCCAGAAGGCTCTGGCCGACTCCAAGCTGGACGTGGGCTTTGAGGCCTTCGGCTACGACATCGACCCCGCCGCCGTGGCTCTGGCCAACGCCAACGCCAAGCTGGCCGGCGTGGAGAAGCGCTGCCGCTTCGAGGTGGCCGACGTGGCCGATTTCGCCGCCAAAAGCGAGGCCATCGTCCTGACCAACCCCCCGTACGGCGAGCGCATGAGCACCATCGAGGGCGCCGCCAAGCTGGCCCGCACCCTCGGCCAGCAGATGGAGGCCCACCCCTGCGCCGGTGTCTACGCCATCACTGCCGATATGGATTTTGAGCACCACTACGGCAAGCGGGCCAACAAGCGCCGCAAGATGTACAACGGCATGATCCCCTGCCAGCTGTATATGTACTACAATGCCCCCAGGTTCGAGGACCGCCCCGCAAAGCCCATGCCCAAGAGCGGCTTTGACGGCAAGCGCACCCGGCCCGGCCACACGGGCCGTTTCGAAAAGAAATAAGATGCACCCAAAAACCGCACTGAAATCGATTCCAGTGCGGTCTTTTCTAATTAAATTTACAAAAGAACGGTTGAACGCTGACGAAAAATAGATTATACTAGTCTACAGCTGTGGGGAAGCGGTCTTCCCCCGCAAGAAAGGCTGCGCCCGGCGCGGCCCGCGAAAGGAATGAACAGAATGAAGGGACGTATGCGGCCCTATCTGCCGGAGCTGACCATCCGGGATTACAACACCTATCAGTGGTATCAGCGCGGCGTCCGCCGCCAGCTCTACACCACCTATGGGCTGTATTCCTGCTATGGTCTGCGCTACAACGGCGTCCTGTTCGCAGTGCTGGCCGACAGTCTGGCAGGACGTCCGGCCACCTGTAAGCAGATGCGGGAGCCGGGTACGCTGGTCTGGCGGCAGATGATGTGTCAGACCAAGGGCATCCGGCTGGCTGCACAGGTGGAAGTCCTGCTGAGCTGGCACCGCATCCAGGATGCCCAGTGGGCCGATCTGCCCTTCTATAAAAAGGTACGGCGGGTGGTGGACACCGTCCTGCTGCGGCAAGCCTACCGGAAGGCCGCCGCCGAGAACCCGGCACTGGAGCGCATCTTCGTACAGGAGCGGGACCAGGCCAACGTCCAGATGACCCTGAACGCCAAGAACTATCTGCTGGCCGCAGAGCCGAAGGGCAACCTCTACGGCGCGCTCTACTCGGTGCTGGCCACTGACGACCCCAATCAGCGCAAAAGTATGCACTACATCGGCAGCTGCATCGGCCGGGCCGCTTATCTGCTGGACAAAGCGGAGAGCTTTTCCCGGGACAAAGATAAGGGCCGCTACAACGTCTTCCTCCTCAACGGCATCAACGACAGGAACGCCGCCCGGGAAAACGCCCGGCGGCAGGCCCTCGCTGCGGTCAACGACCTCGTCCGCGCCTACGGGATGCTGGACGTCAAGCTGAACCGTACCCTGCTGGACAACATCATGATCTTGGGCCTCCGCCACGCCATCGAGCCGCTGGACGCTGAGAGCCAGCCGGTACACTGGGAGCTGCCATGAAGGGACGCAAAAGTAAAAGCTGGGTCATGGCCTACTGCGGCATGGCCGCAGCGCTCAGTGTGGCCCTGATGCTGCTGGGGGCTGTGTTTCCCATTGCGATGTTCATCGCTCCGGCGGTGGCCGGCTTCCTCATCGCCACAGTCTGCGTGGAGTGCGGGAAGACCATGGCTCTGACGGCCTATGGCGCGGTGAGCCTGCTGAGTCTGCTCTTCGTGCCGGACAAGGAAGTGGCCCTCACCTTTGTGTTCCTGCTGGGGTACTATCCGTTGGCAAAGCCTTATTTCGAGCGGATACACCCGGCCCTGCTGCGGGCTGTCTGCAAGCTGCTGCTCTGCAACGGCGGGATCCTGGCGATGTACGGGCTGGTGCTGCTGCTGGTCCCGGCGGGCAGCATCGCCGAAGAGCTGCGCACTACGGCGCTGGCCGTCTCGCTGGTGACGCTGGCCATGGGCAATGCAGCCTTCCTGCTCTATGACCGGGCGCTCCACAATATGCTGATGCTCTATAAAGTGGTCTGGCAGCCGAGGCTCCACAAAATGCTGGGCGTCCATTGACGGATGTGGGACTTTATGATACAATACCGCTGACCTTTTCCGTCGGCTTCTGACAGCTCCGAAAGGAGCTGTTTTTGGTTTCAGGAAGGCGGCGGAAAGAGCAGAAAGAGGGGATAGACCACTTCAGTTGACGAAAAAGCGCCGGGCCACGCGGGTGACAGCCGTGAGGGTGACGAGGAGAGGGATCATCGAAAGTTTCGGCGGGTGTTCCTCCGGTTGAAACGGGAGCAAAAGCTCCCGGGGCTTATACCAGCCGCAGAGAAGGGCAAAAAACGGCAGCAATACCGCAACAGAACCCTTTCAAAGAAAGCCATACAAGAACATAGACTGATCGTAAGAAGCTGACAGCTGCCGTGTGCGTTCGCGCCGGGCTGTCGGCATGGAGGTGTTTTGTATGTGTGGCATCGTAGGTTATTCGGGTAAGCGCAGCGCCCAGGAAGTGCTGCTGAACGGTCTGGAAAAGCTGGAATACCGCGGCTATGACTCCGCCGGCGTCGCGCTGGCGCTGGAAGGCGGCATCCACGTCGTCAAGAGCAAGGGCCGGCTGGAAGTGCTCCGCCGCAAGCTGGAGGCAGAAAACCTGCCCGAGAGCTTCTGCGGCATCGGACACACCCGCTGGGCCACCCACGGCGAGCCCAGCGACGTCAACAGCCATCCCCACTCCACCCCCCGCGTGAGCATCGTCCACAACGGAATCATCGAGAACTACGGCCCTTTGAAGGCCGACCTGCTGGCCAAGGGCGTCACCTTTGAGAGCGAGACGGACACCGAGGTGCTGGTCAAGCTCATCGACTACTTCTGCTGCGCCCAGCCCAAGCAGAGCCCTCTGGAAGCCCTGCGGGAGGCGCTGGCGATGGTGCGGGGCAGCTATGCGCTGGGCGTGCTATTCCGGGAAGAGCCGGACACCATCTACGCCGTCAAGAAGGAGAGCCCCCTCATCGTGGGCTGGGGCGAGGGCGAGAACTTCGTGGCCTCCGATATTCCGGCCCTGCTCAAGTACACCCGCCGCTACAGCGTCCTCGAGGAGGGCGACATGGCGGTGGTCAAGGCCGACGGCATCCGGTTCTACGACGCCTTCGGCAAGCCGGTGGAGCGGGAAGTGCTGACCGCCGACTGGGACGAAGAAGCCGCTGAGAAGGGCGGCTACCCCCACTTCATGCTGAAAGAGATCCATGAGCAGCCTGCCGCCATCACGGCCACCGTCAGCCCCCGCGTGGAGGACGGTATGCCCGACCTCCGCATCCCGGAGCTGAGCGACGAGAAGCTGCGCAGCATCAGGAACATCCACCTTGTGGCCTGCGGCACGGCCATGCACGCCGGTATGGTGGGCAAGACTGCCATCGAGCGGCTGGCCCGGGTCCCGGCCGAGGTGGACATCGCCAGCGAGTTCCGCTATCGTGACCCCATCCTCGCCCCCGACGACCTCGTCATCATCATCAGCCAGTCGGGCGAGACCAGCGACACGCTGGCCGCCCTCCGCCTCGCCAAGAGCCGGGGCGTGCCGGTGCTGGCTGTCGTCAATGTGGTGGGCAGCTCCATCGCCCGCGCAGCGGACTACGTCCTCTACACCTACGCCGGCCCGGAGATCGCCGTAGCGTCCACCAAAGCCTATATGGTGCAGCTCTGCACCCTCTACCTCTTCGCGTTCCGTCTGGCCTACGCCAGAGGCCGTCTGAGCGAGGCAGAGACCCGCCACCTGACCGCCGAGCTGCTCCGCGCCGGTGAGGTCATCCAGCCCCGTCTGGCCGACTGTGAGCAGATAAAGTACCTCGCCAGCCGCTTCGTCAACACCCAGAGCTGCTTCTTCATCGGGCGCGGCTTCGACTACGCCCTCTCGCTGGAAGGCAGCCTCAAGCTCAAGGAGATCAGCTACGTCCACTCGGACGCCTACGCTGCCGGTGAGCTCAAGCACGGCACCATCAGCCTCATCACCGACGGTGTGCCGGTCATCGCGCTGGCCACCCAGAAGCAGGTGTACGAAAAGACCATTTCCAACGCTAAGGAGACCAAGAGCCGCGGCGCGCGGGTCATCCTCTTCACCACGAAGGATGCCGTCGTCCCGGAGGGCGTGGCGGACTATGTGGTACGTCTGGACGACTACGACGAGCTGCTGATGCCCCTGCAGCTCATCGTGCCGCTGCAGCTGTTCGCCTACTATATGGCCGTCCTGCGCGGCTGTGACGTCGATAAGCCCCGCAATCTGGCCAAGAGCGTGACGGTGGAGTAAATAGCCCTCTCAGTCGCTGACGCGACAGCTCCCCCAGAGGGGGAGCCCTTGGCAAGCCGGGTCACTTTCGCCTGGTCTGCTGGAAGTTTTCAATAACCACAAAAAATAGTGCCCTGCTACAGAGGGCAGCAGCTTCGGGACAATATCCCTTGTCAAGCTGTTGTTTGCCTCTGTAGCAGGGCACTACTGTTTATAATAAAATTAAAACTTTCCTCGTCCAGTGCAAACCAGACCGATACGCCAGAGGCTCCCCCTTTGGGGGAGCTGTCACGCCTGCGGCGTGACTGAGAGGGCTATTACCAGAACCAATAGCGTTTCTTGATGACGATGTAGGCGATGATGATGCCCACGATGACCACAAGGCCCGCGATGAAGAAGGTCATGTCCACATGGACGAAGCGGAGATTCTGGGTGGTCAGCAGGTATTCGCCCGCCGTATCCGCCTCGAGGACATGGTCCTTGTAGCTGTTGAGGAACTGCCACTTGCCCTTGAGGGCATTGTGCAGGTAGACGCGGGTGTAGGCGGCGTTGTCGCCGGTCATCTCGACCTGAACGACGCCCGGCAGAGCCTCGCCGCCGTTGAGGGTGAAGGTGACACCATACTCAGAGGGGGCAAAGCTCAGGGCTGTGCTCACCTGCGCGGAGGTGTTCTTTACATCGCGGCCCGCGATGCGGATGGTGTAGTTATCGGCCTCGACCACGAGGGTCTTGCCGTTCAGACGGAGGGCATTCAGCATCTCGCCGGTGATGGTGGGGAGCTCCCGCTGTGCGAAGGTCACTTCATCGGTGCCGTCGGCCTCGATGGCCTCCACGACGGGGTCGGTGACGACCTCACTGCTGCTGCTGTCGGTGCTGCCGCCGCCATTGCCGGAGCTGGAAGCGTTCCGGTTGACGATGACCGTCACCGAGGCGGACGCCGTGCCGTTGGAGACGACCACGGAGGTCGCGCCCGTACCCACGGCGGTGATGACGCCCTTGGCGCTCACAGTGGCCACCTTGGTGTCATTGGACTTGAAGGTGAGGGACTGGGGGGCGGAAGAGGGGGTCACTTTGCCGGTGATGGTGCGGCTGGCACCCGGCTTGAGGACGACATAGCTCGTGTTCAGGTCGATGGACTGACGGTCTGCGCCGCTGTTGACGACCTTGACAGTGGCCGAAGCGCTCACATCGCCGCAGGTGGCGGTGATGGTGGCGGTGCCGGGGGCGACACCGGTGACTTTGCCGAAGTTGTTGACGGTAGCCACAGCGGGATCGGAGGAGCTGAGGCTCACGTTGGCATAGTTCGATGCGCTGGAAGGCAGCACGCTCAGCGACAGGGAAGTGGTCTCGCCGACAGCGATGGTGCCGGAGGCCAGCGTGATGTCCATCTCCTTGACGATCATGGATTCGTCCAGCTCGGTGGTGATGGTGTAGACGCAGCTCACGCCGTCTGCGCTGGCGATGACCTGCGCCGTGCCGACGCCCACCGCCTGGGCCACGCCCTCAGACGTCACGTTCACGATGGTGCTGTCATTGGACAGAAAAGTTACCGTGGCTTTGCGTGCGGCCTTGGCGGGCAGAATGACCGGCGAAAGCTGCTGCTGCGTCCCCACCGTCATGGTGGAGGCGTAAGTGCCGGTCTCGACGCTCTCCACAGCCGCAGCGGACCAGGGCAGAGAGAGGGCAGCGGCCGCGTTCAGGGGACCGGCTGCAGAGGCCGGAAGCGCAGCGCCGGCGGCCAGCAGGCCCAGCAGAGCGGCGCTCACGGCCAGCATTTTCAGGTTCAGTTTCATTCTTTCGTACCTCTTTGGGCGTTGATGTGAGCGCTTAGCGGAACAGAACGCCCAGAGCTTCCATCGCGTATTCGAAATAGGTCAGCTTGTCGTACTCCACGCGGGCGGTGACGCTCATACCGTTGGACAGATCGACCTTGTCGCCGCTGTTGCTGATGACGTAGGTGCTGTCCGGGGTGATGGTCATTTTGTAGTAGGAGCCGGAGGAGCTGGCGGTCACATCGCTGTCGATGGAGGTCACGGTGCCGGTCAGGGTGCCGTAGGAATACTCCGACAGGCCGGTGATGGCGATCTTGCAGGGGTCGCCCACATGGAGCAGCGGCCGGTCGCTGAGGGTGACGTAAGCCACCACCTCGAGGTCGCTGTTCTCGCTGGCGACGGTGGCCAGCGGGGTGCCGGCGCTGAGCACCATGCCCACCTTATAGGGCGTGTCCATGTGGATGACGCCGGAGGTGGGGGCATAGATGTAGTAGTCGTTGGCGCCGGTGCTCAGGGCGTCCATCTGGCTCTGCAGATTGTCGATGTTGCTCTGCACACTGGTCAGGCTGGCGGAGATGGACTGCAGGGTGGAGTAATACAGGGCCTCCACCTCGCTCTGGTTCTGCTCCATCAGGGCCTTGATCTGCTCGTCGGAGTAGCCTGCGGCCTGATAGGGCGAGGCGTCGAAAGCCTTCTGGGCAACCTGGCTCTTGTAGGTCTCGTACTGGTAGTAGTAAGGCTGGTCGTCGATGTCCGTCTCGCTGAAGTAGTTCTTGTCGTCCTGAATGGACTTGACCAGCTTCTCGTACTGGCTCTTCTGCTTTTTGTAGATGTCCAGCTGGCTCTGGATGCTGTCCTGCTGCATATCGAGGTCGGTGCTCTTGATGTGAGCGATGAGGTCGCCCTCGTTGACGTAGGAACCCTCGGCGATGTTCAGCTCGGTGATGGAGCCGGAGTAGCTGGACATGATGTAGGTCTTGTTGGCGGCCTGCACCGAGCCGCTGGACTGGCTGACGTAGGTGCGGTAGTTTTTGGTGCTCCACACCACGAGGAAGAGGATGAGGGCAGCCGTCAGGAGAATGAGCGCGTAGCCGAAAGGCGGCAGCTTTTTCTCCATCATGATGCGGCGGTCCTGCAGCTCGTTGATGTCGCGGATGGTCGTCGTCATATTACTTCGTCTCCATAAAGGTATCCACAACGCCCTCGTCATCATCCTGATTGACAAAGATGGTGTAGACAGTGCCGGTCAGCTCGAGCTCGTGCTCAAACGCCATGATGTTCAGCTTCTGGGAGGCGAGGCCGCTCTGGCTCATGGGGCCGACGTAGTGGGCATACAGGCAGTTGCGCACGCGGAGCACAGCGTCCATGGAGTAGCCGGCCTCCATGCGGGGGATGAGCTGGGTGGCCTGCTGCATCATATAGACTTCGGGCTGGGGGTTGGGGCCGGAGGGCAGCTTGATGCACTGCACGAGGGGGCCGAGGGGCTGTGCGCCGTTGCTCTTGATAAAGTTGTGCATCTGGGTCAGCACGATCTGCATATTGTTGAACTCTTCGGGCTGGATGCGGCGGCTGACCACATTGGTCAGCTTGAGGGTCTTGTTTTCTGCGGTCTGGATCTCTCTCATGATTTTATACCACCTGTTCTTGGTTTCATTGCTTGTAATAGGCAATAGCCCTCTCAGTCACAGCTGCGCTGTGCCAGCTCCCCCAGAGGGGGAGCCATTGGCAGGCCGGGCAACTCCTGCGTATTCGCCTGCGGCTCTTTTGATTCTTCGCCCTGCTGTCTCGGACAGCGGATGCTGGACGATCGCTCGGAACGGCATTGAAGGATGGTATCGATGTAGGCGCATACCTGCCCAAAATCAGAGTCGATTTTGGCGTTGGGAATGCGCAGAATCTCTAAGCCATAGGACTTCAGGCGTTCGCCACGGTTTGTATCGTGCTGGATGTTTTGCTCGTGTTTGTGGATAGGGCCATCCAATTCGATGACCAGCCCAGCCTTGGCACAGTAAAAATCCACAATATAAGATTCAATGATTCTCTGCTTATAAATTTTAACTGGATAATCCTTCAAAAAGGCATACCAAAGCTTACACTCCTGCGGCGTCATCTCACGGCGGAGCTTGCGCGCAGGCTCAAGCATCTTATAGTTTTTCGGAAGCCTGTCTTTTTGCTTCATATGCTGCTACCCTCTGTAGCAAGGCACTACATTTTATGCCCGATTAGGCTTTCAGCGGTCAGCTCAGAGTTTCCCGGCTCGCCAGTGCCTCTCCCTATGGGAGAGGTGTCACCGAAGGTGACGGAGAGGGTAGCAGCTGCTGGCCTAGGCAGCAAGGCCCGGCATTTTGCGGTATAAGATACTTTGCTCGGCTAGAATCAACTTGACCGGCTTGCCAAAGGCTCCCCCTCTGGGGGAGCTGGCACCGAAGGTGACAGAAGGGGCCAGCTGCTGCTGGCCTAGGCAGCGAGGCCCGGCATTTTGCGGTATAAGATACTTTGTTCGGCTAGAATCAACTTGACCGGCTTGCCAAAGGCTCCCCCTCTGGGGGAGCTGGCACCGAAGGTGACAGAAGGGGCCAGCTGCTGCTGGCCTAGGCAGCAAGGCCCGGCATTTTACGGTATAAGATACTTTGCTCGGCTAGAATCAACTTGACCGGCTTGCCAAAGGCTCCCCCTCTGGGGGAGCTGGCACCGAAGGTGACTGAGAGGGCTATCACCTATTACTATATCAAAGTAATAAGTCCAAATTGTAAACTTCGAAATGATTTTATAAAAAAATAAGGTATGCCCGGAGGCATCTGCCTCCGGGCATACCATTACGAGGCATTATCATCCGGCGGCCCGAGAGCCGCCGAACGAAACACACTTCAGATTCTAGGGGTTACTGATTAAAGGCCAAAGCCAATGCCACGGACGTTCTCAGCGAAGTCGACCTTAGCATCGGAGGTGCCCAGGGTGTAGACGACAGAAGCCATGCCCAGAGTACGCATGACCTTGTTGCCGAAGGTCATGTCGTCAGAAGAGACGACAACATCGTTGCCGTTCTTCACAGTGTAGATGTTCTCTGCGAGCTTGCCGTCGTCGCCGAAGATCTTGTCGCCGTCCTTGCCCCAGTTGCCGCCGAACATAACACCCAGAGTGGAGTTGACGGTCTTCTGGAAGAAGGAGTTGCTGACCAGAGTGATCAGGTTGGTGTTGAACTTCTTGACGTTAGCAGCGTTCCAGATAGGAGCGGTGGTGTCAGCCAGGATGGTGAACAGGTCAGTGCCGCCGTAGACGACCTCAGAGTTAACAGCAGTAAAGTTTGCAGGCATCATCATAATGAATTACTCCCTTCAAATGATTGAAAAACAAATTTAGTCGGCTCAGTTTCCGGATGCGCATCCAGCCAAAAAGCCATTTATGTAACCGCGTGCGCACGCGGCTGCAACGAATTAGTAGGTGATGGACTCGCCATCGTCCTCGTCCTCCACCACCTTGGCGGCAGAAACGGGGGCTGCGGGCTTCTCCCCGCGCTTCTTATCGCGGAAGATGCCCTGCTGCAGGCTCCAGAGCTCATAATACTTGCCCTGCTTTTCCAGCAGCTCTTCGTGGGTGCCGCGCTCTACGATCTCGCCGTGGTCCATGACCAGAATGAGGTCACAATCACGGATGGTGGAGAGGCGGTGGGCGACGATCAGCATCGAGCGGTCTGCAAGCTGGTTGTAGATCATATCAAAGATGGTATTCTCTGTGCCAAAGTCCAGACTGCTGGTGGATTCGTCCAGGATATAGAGGTTCGCATCCTTCAGGAAGGCCCGGGCCAGTGCAAGGCGCTGCTTCTCACCGCCCGAGAGGCCGTTGCCGGCTTCTTCCAGATAGGTGTTGTACTGCAGCGGCAGCTTGCGGATGAACTCGTGGGCATCTGCCTTCTTGGCAGCGGCCTTGACCTCATCGAGGCTGGCTTCCGGTCGGGAAATGCGGATGTTGTCGTAGATGGTCTTGCTGAACAGCTCGACGTTCTGGGGGACATAGGCGATGGCACGGCGGACAGAGGCATTGCTGTACTCGTCCAGCTCGACGCCGCCTACGCTGATGGTACCGCTTTCCGGCTCATAATACTTGAGCAGGAGCTTGGTGATGGTGGATTTGCCGCTGCCGCTGCTGCCCACGAGGGCCACCTTCTTGCCGTAGGGGATGGTGAAGGAGACGTGGCTCAGGGCCGGGGAACGGCTGCCGTAGCGGAAGGAGACATCCTTGAACTCAATGTCACCGTCGATTTTTTCCATCTCGGTGTATTCGCGGGTCTCGTCCTGCTCGGACTCGTAATCCATGATCTCGGTCAGACGCTTGATGGAGATCTGGGCCTGCTGGATGGACATCTGCAGGCCGACCAGCTCGCTGACCGGATTCGTAAAGTAAGAGGAAAGGGTGCTGAAGGCCATATAGCCGCCCAGCGTCATCTCACCGTTCAGCACCTGCATGATGCCCACATAAGAGGTGACCATGCCGAGGATGGTGGTGATGAGGGTGGAGATCAGGGACTGCACCGTGCTGATCTTGCTGGAGCGCAGGCTGATCTTCAGGCTCTTGATGTATTCCCGCTCCAGAGCTTCCAGCTCACGGTCCTCTTCGGCGTTGCACTTGACGGTCTCGATGCCCCGGAGGCTCTCGATCATCTGGCTGTTGAGGATAGCAGACTGCTGCATGGTCTCTTCGTTGATCCGCTTGAAGGGCTGCTTGAAGATGAACACCAGCAGGATGCTCAGCAGGGTGGTGAAAATCGAAATGGAGAAGAGGGTGGCATTCATCCGGAAGAGGATGACGCCGGTGGCGCAGGCCATCACAATATCCATCACGACGCTCAGCGCGATGCTGGTGAACACCGATTTGATGGTGCTGGCGTCGGAGTAGCGGGTGGTGATCTCGCCGGTCTTGCGGGTGGCGAAGAACTTCATGGGCAGTTTGAAAACATGCCCGAAGTAGCCCAGCATCAGGGGGATATCGACCTTGATGGACAGATAGATGAGCACCCACTGCCGCACCATGCTGATGAGTGCGCTGGTGACATTGACGATGCTGAACACCAGAATGACAGCCACCAGCAGGCTCTTCAGCCCGTAGGGGAGGATCTCATCCATCAGGATCTTGTTGTACATCGAGGACGCGATCCCGATGATGGTCAGGATGACCGAGCTGAGGATGGCGTAGAAGAAGAGCTTCTTCTGGGGCCACAGCAGGTCGAGGAAACGCTTGACCATGCTGCCCTGCTTCTGCTTGCCTGTCTTGAACTCCGAGGTCGGGGTCATCAGGAGCAGAACGCCGGTAAAGTTCTTGTAGAACTCGTCGAGGGAGATCTTTTTCAGCTCTTTTGCCGGGTCGCCGATGATGACGTAGTCGCGGCATCGGAACTTCTTGCCTTCGTCAGCGCACTTCTTGCGCTCCTCTTCCTGCCGGACCATGTGCCGACGCCGCTCGCCGTCGTCCTTGATGGTGGTCTTCTTGAAGACCGTCACAAAGTGGGCCAGACCCTCGTCGGTGATGACCTGTGCAATACAGGGAGTGGTGAATTCGCTGAGGAAGTTTTCCCGGTCTACCCGGACGGCGGCGGTGCTGAAGCCCAGCTCCTGCGCCGCCTTTTCCATACCGGTCAGGTTTGTGCCTTTTAAGTCGGTACCCATCATGTCCCGCAGGCGGGTGATGGTGATCTCCTTTTTGTAATGGAGGCACACCATTGCGAGACAGGCGGCAGCGCAGTCTGTGGTGTCGTGCTGCCGGACATAGGTATAACGCATAGATGCTTCCTTTGTGGTTTCTATTTCAAAACGCCCGCCTTGCGGCTGAGGACGATTTGGCGAAGAAGAAAGGGCTTCCATTCCCGACGCTTCATCCGCTTCTCCAATAAAGCAGCATACAGCTCTCTGCCTCGCCCCGCCCTGCGGCCGGACGGAGCAGAGAGCAGCTGCTATCAAAAGAAGGGAGCGCCTACCCTTTGATCATTTTGACCGGCCCGGAGAGGGGATTTTGACGTACCGTCTCCTAAACCTTGGGCATAGTATAACACATTCTGTCGGCTTCTTCAAGAGGACAATTTTTAATAAACCCTTAAATTTTGAAAAAAATGTGAAAAAAGTCTCAGTTTGGTAACAGAAGGGCGGCAAAAAAGGGGCGGCGAATCTTTCGATTCGCCGCCCCTTCAATAGCCCTTTGGGGAAATCTCAGATGAGATTAGCCCTTCCAGCCATCGCCAGCAGTGTCACTGATTTTACCCCAGACCTGACCGTTGCTGTTGGTGACCTTCTTGGCGGTAAGGACAGCAGCGTCCTTCATGCCCAGAGTGTAGACAACAGAAGCCAGACCCAGAGTGGTCATGATCTTATTGCCGAAGTTCTGGTCGGCACCGGCAGCAGCATGGCCGACCTTGTACAGAGCGGAGAGGCTGCCCTCGTCGCCGAAGATCTTGTCCTCGCCCCAGTTGCCGCCGAACATAACACCCAGAGTAGCATTCAGCAGCATGCTGGTGAAGCTGTTGCTGACCAGGGTGATAATGTTGCTGTTGAAACGCTTGACGTTAGCAGCAGTCCATGCGCTGGGCAGGTAGTCAGCCACAGCGCCGCCGTAGACGACCTCTGCGTTCACAGCAGAGAAGTTTGCAGGCATCATCATAATGAATTACTCCCTTCAAATGAATAAAACGAATATAATCGGTCCCCTCCCGGTTGCGCAACCGGGAAAACCTATGCAACCGAGTGCGCACTCGGCAACATCACGAATTAAGTAAGCTGCCATTTTGGCATCTTTACACTATTTTACCATACTTTCCCCCTTGCCACAAGGCTAAATGGCCAGAAAACAGCCAAAATGGGCAAAAAAGTAGAAAAAATGCGTAGGAATCACTCTGCCGCCGCCCCCCAGAGCCATAAAACACTGGGGAAAAAACGCCAGAATCTCCAAAAATACCATTACAGCTTGGATGTAGTGTAACACAAATACGCCATTTCTTCAAGAGGACATTTTTTAATTTGCCTTTAATTTTTGAAAATAATGTGAAAAAGGCTACAGTTTGGTTACATGAGAGGGCAAAACCTCTCCGTCAATGCTTCGCATTGCCACCTCCCCTACCGAGGGGAGGCCTTGGCAGTCCCCGCAAAGTGAACGGTTTCGCCAGAGGCTCCCCTACTAGGGGAGCTGGCGGGCGCAAGCCCGACTGAGAGGTTGTACGAAGGAGAGCCTGACCAACGAGCACGAATCCGACGGTTTAGGCAAACAAAAACGGCGAAGAAAACTCTTCGCCGCAAAAAGCGCCTCTTGCCTGACTCGAACAGGCGACACCCTAATTAACAGTCAGGTGCTCTAACCGACTGAGCTAAAGAGGCAGATATTCGATTTCCAGCGGACTTGCCGCGAGATGTATTATACCGCATCTCGGGGAAGTTTGCAAGGGGTTTTTGCAAAAAAGAGGAATAACCTCTCCGTCAATGCTTCGCATTGCCACCTCCCCTAACGAGGGGAGGCTTTGGCAGTCCCCGCAAAGTGAACGGTTTCGCCAGAGGCTCCCCTACTAGGGGAGCTGGCGGGCGCAAGCCCGACTGAGAGGTTGGACGAAGGACGGCCTGACCGGGAATCCATATACTTGCTGATTTTGAAAAATAACTTCCCCCACACCGACCCTTTTCCTCCCGCCCCTCTGCTACCCTAGAAAGAGGGGGTGGGGCTTGTGCGGACGGTCATCTATCTCGATGTGCTGCTTCTGGTGAATTTCGTGGTGGGGGCGGCGTTCCTGCTGGCGGCGGGACTGCTGTGCGGGGCGTGCTGTTCGCCGCTGCGGCTGGTGGGCGGCGCGGGGGCGGCGGCAGTGTCGTCGCTGGCCCTGCTGGCCCCCACCGCCCCCTGGCCGCTGGCCCTTACTTATAAAGGTACGTCCGCCGCCCTCTGCGTAGCCGCTGCCTACGGCTGGCAGGGGGCGCGGAACACTGCCCGGCTCACGGCGTGGTTCGTCCTGCTCAATCTGACCCTCACGGGGGCGCTTTTCCTGCCCGGTGCGGCCTGCAACAACCTCAGCTTCTATCTGCCGGTGTCGCCGGGGCTGCTGCTGGCGTCCACGGCGGGGGTCTGCGGCGTGGTAGAGGGGGTGCTGCACGTTCTGGGCCGCAGCGGCCCGGCCTGCTTTGGGGCGGAGCTGTCGGTGGCCGGGCGGGTCGTCCCGCTGAGCGTCTTCTGCGACACCGGCTTCCATGTGCAGGAGCCGCTTTCGGGCCGGGCGGTGGTGCTGGTGCGGCTGGATGCCGTGTCTCTGCCCGCCGGGGTGAGGGCATATCTGGACGCCTGCCTCGCGGGCATCGGCACAGAGCCTCGCCCGGAGTGGGGCGTGCGGTTCGTACCCTGTCAGACCGTCGCGGGACACTGTCTGCTGCCCGCTCTGCCTGCCGTGCTTGCGTCAAACGGTAGAAAACAGGATGGAATATACGCAGCGTTTTGCGATATGCCACCTCCGCCGGGCGGCTGGACGGCTCTCGTCAGCGCGGAAACGGCGGCGCTGCTGGGTAAATGACAATACAGTGGGAGGAATGCACCTGTGTTTCAACGATTTGTAGATTTTTTGCAGCGTCTCTGGGCCAGACTGAGCTGGACGGGCGGCGTACATTATCTGAACGGTGGGCCGGGTCTGCCGCCGCCCCTGACCCCGGAAGAGGAAAAAGCCCTTCTGGCCCGGATGGCCGACGGAGACCCCACCGCCCGGGATGAGCTCATCACCCATAACCTGCGGCTGGTGGTGTACCTTGCGAAGAAATACGAGGGCAGCGGTGTCCCCTCGGAGGACATGGTGTCTATCGGCACCATCGGGCTCATCAAGGCTGTGAACACCTTCACGCCCGAGCGGAGCATCAAGTTGGCGACTTACGCCAGCCGCTGCATCGGCAACGAGATCCTGATGTATCTGCGCAAAAGCTCCAACCGGCGGCAGGAGGCCAGCATCGACGAGCCGCTGAACATCGACGGCGACGGCAACGAGCTGCTGCTGTCGGACGTGCTGAGCAGCGAGGCGGATCAGGTGGGCCAGCGTCTCGAGCAGGACGCCGAGCGGGCCAGCCTCCGCCGGTCGGTGGAGCAGCTCTCGCCCCGGGAGCGGCAGATCATGGAGCTGCGCTTCGGCCTGCTGGACGGCGTGGAGCGGACCCAGAAGGAGGTGGCAGACGCCATCGGCATCAGCCAGAGCTATATTTCGAGGTTGGAGAAGAGGATCATACGGCAATTAAGAGAACAATTAGGGGAGTAGCCCTCTCAGGCGCTTTGCGCCAGCTCCCCCAAAGGGGGAGCCATTGGCAAGCCGGGTCACTTTCTGATGACTGCTGGAAGTGCAATTTTGCACAAAAGACCGGGCCTTGCTATAGAGGCCAACAAAATTTGGAATGAATGTTATCCTGCCCCTGCGGCCATACTTCCGGTGAAATTGAAACGAAACCGGAGGGTAGGGGATGTACAACAAGGTGGAGCTGTGCGGCGTGAACACCGCCGAACTGCCGATACTGTCCGAGCAGGAGAAGCGCGACCTGCTCACCCGGGCGCGGGCAGGGGACAAAGAGGCCCGCCAGAGCATGATAGAGGGCAATCTGCGGCTGGTGCTCAGCGTGGTGCAGCGCTTTTCGCAGCGGGGCGAGAACATGGACGACCTGTTTCAGGTGGGGTGCATCGGGCTCATCAAGGCCATCGACAACTTCGACCCGGCCCAGCAGGTGCGGTTCTCTACCTACGGCGTGCCGATGATCATCGGCGAGATACGGCGGTTCCTGCGGGACAACAACGCCCTGCGGGTGAGCCGCAGCCTCCGGGACACGGCCTACCGGGCCATGCAGTCCCGCGAGGAACTGGAAAAGCAGCTGGGCCGTGAACCCACCGTGGACGAGATCGCCCAGAAGACCGGTCTGTCCCGCCGCGAGGTGTCGGCGGCGCTGGAATCGGTGGTGGAGCCGCTGAGCCTTGAGGAACCGGTCTACGCCGACGGCGGCGATGCGGTGTACGTCATCGACCAGGTGCGCGACCCCGACGGCGAGGACAGCTGGATCAGCGGCCTGCAGTTCCGCCAGACCGTGGCGGGCCTCACCCCGCGCGAAAAGCGCATCATGGAACTGCGCTACCTCAAAGGCAAGACCCAGATGGAGGTGGCCCGGGAGATCGGCATCAGCCAGGCACAGGTGAGCCGGCTGGAAAAGGCGGCGCTGGAGCAGTTCCACCAGATGACATGACAAAGCGGCGGTGCCTGGACGCCGCCGCTTTCCGTTAACGAGGCTTGTGGTATTTTTCCCGGGTGGCCGCGCCGCCCCGCAGATGGCGCTCGGCCTTGTTCCGGGCCAGCACCATCTGAACCTGCCGGAACAGCTCCGGGCCTACCGTCCGCAGCCGCACCGATACGTCTTTGTGTACGGTGGACTTGCTGCAGCCGAAGGCCCGCGCCGCCGCCCGCACGGTGGCCCCATGCTCCACGATGTACTCTCCCAGCAGCAGCGCCCGCTGTTCCGGATCACCTTTCATGACTGCTCCCTCCCGCCAAAGTGTGCTTGTTCCAGAATATGTGACCCGGCGGGCCGATATACCGCCGGGGACTTGACTTTTGGCGGAGAGCGGCTATACTGAAAGCGGACATGAAAACAGGGGCGCCGTGAGGCTGAGATCTGCTGGAAGCAGAGACCCTTGAACCTGATCCGGGTAATGCCGGCGTAGGTAGTTTGCGGAAAGGTCCCGATTTTCACAAACAGCCCGTGCGCCTGCCAGCAAAAGCAGGCGCATTTTTGTTTTTGTGTACTATTATTATGAGAAGAGGAATCCTCATGTCGAAATCCTACTCCAAGACCCGGGTGCTGGTGGAGTGCGCGCTGATGGTGGCGATCGGCACCGTGCTGGCCAACATCAAGATCTTCACCATGCCCAACGGCGGCAGCGTCACCCTGCTGAGTATGCTGCCCTTCGTGCTCGTCTCCTTCCGCCACGGCGTCAAGTGGGGCCTGTTCACCGGTCTGGTGAACGGCTGCCTGCAGATGCTGCTGGGCTTCTGGGCTCCCCCGACGCCCACCTTCATCTACTTCCTCGGTGAGATCCTGCTGGACTATCTGGTGGCCTTTATGGTTCTGGGTACCGCAGAGTTCTTCGCCCGCCCCTTCAAGAACCGGATGGTCGGCGTGGCCGTCGGTACGGCCATCGCAGGCTTCCTGCGCTTCATGTGCAGCTTCCTGTCCGGCGTCCTCGTCTGGGGCAACCTGAATGAGGGTCTGAGCGCCTGGACCTACAGCCTCGTGTACAACGCCAGCTATATGCTGCCGGAGACGCTCATCACTGTGGTGGGCGCTGTGCTGCTCATCAAGGCAGCACCCCAGATCTTCGACCGTCAGTACACCAAAGCCTGAGTTCTTCTGGACGCAAGTCCCGCCGGAGACAGAAATGTCCCCGGCGGGACTTTTTTGCACGAATTTGAAAAAAGCTGTTGACAACTCTCCTTTCAGCTGGTATAATAACACACGTCGTCAGGGACGACATAGACTATGGGGGATTAGCTCAGCTGGGAGAGCGCTTGCATGGCATGCAAGAGGTCAGCGGTTCGATCCCGCTATTCTCCACCAAAAAGCACTGTACTTCGTAGGAAGTATGGTGCTTTTCTTTTTGCTGAAGCCGATTTTTGGGGGATGCATTGCTTCGCCTGCACCGTTTTCAGGCTTTTGCAGGCGGTTCCTATACAACCCCCAAACTTTTGACTTTACACCATTTTCAAAAAGGAATGTTTTCCGCCCGTTTTTTCAGCAGGCTGCTGCATCATCCCCTTCAATGTACGGCGTAAGGTCGAAGTTGAAGGTAATGTTGAGCTGATACCCACGATAAACATCTACTCTGCGGATAAGCTGATTGACAATCATTTTCTTTGCTTCAAAACTGGCACTGTCGTACAGGTCAGCATAGGAAATCAGCTCATCATACAAGTGCCTGTCGTTATGCGATTTTTTTCATCGTTCAGCATTTCTTCAAACTGTGCCATATATGCCTTGTGCTGTTTGAAAATCTTCGTGGTCTCCACTTTCACATAGGCATCATCAGGCACCTTGGGGAGATACTTCATCAGGAAATCAACATCCTGTTGGATTCGCCGGACGGCAGCTTCCAGTGCAGAATAGTTGATTCCGTAGAATAGAAATTCTGCTTGCTTTCATAATCTGCTAAAAGTACGCAAGTATGAAGGAAAAGCAAGAAATACGCAATGTACCCTCTTTTAAAAAGAGGGTACAAAGAAAGGAAATTCAAAAAACTGTAGTTTGAGTTATAAATACTGGATAAAGAATTTCTGCGCGGCCTGCACTCGTTCCTTTTCACCAGCCTCATGGGCGAAACCCGGAAGGATCGTCAGCTCCGTATGGACGCCGTGCTCCTGGAAATTTTTCTGCAGGCTCTTCATACGGGCTACGCGGTTATCGCCATACGGGGAGTCGCCGATAAACTTGTTGTCGAGCTCGCCGACACTGATGAGGACGGGTACCTTCTTTACGGCTTCGAGGTCGACATCATAACCGAAGTAATCCTTGAAATCACGGATACCCCAGAAGTAGTCCTCGTCTGGATTCAGGAAGGTCGGACGGCCAGGTGCACCGATGGAGCAGGCCTTCAGACGATCAGGGTGAGCGAGCAGGAAGCGGTTTACGAACTGCCCGCCACCAGAGTGTCCGAACATGAAAAACTGATCTGTGTGAACGCCTGGATAGCGCTTCGCCATATCCTCGATCATATCGAGGAGAATCAGATCATAGCGGATGCCGTCGCAGGAGAGGAGCTTATAGCTGTTGAAGTCATCGCGCTGAATGAGTCCACCCGGGAACATAGGCGCAAGCACAGCCATATGATATTTGTCGGCGAGTTCCTTCGCCTGCTTGATGTACTCTTCGATTGCACAGCCGGTTCCATGGATGATGACGAGGAGAGAGTACTCATGCTCCTCTTCGTAGTAGTAGTAGTCTGGGAGATGCACCCAGTAGTGGAAACGCAGGTCGGTCGGACAGTGCCAGAGCATATTTAAGTAAGCATTGCCGAACAGGTTTTTCTGCTGCTCAAGCGTGAGATTCGTAGCCAAAGGATTCTGATTTGCCATACGGTACCTCCAGGATTACAGGAATTTACCGAAAATGAAGCTTGCGATGACGAGCATGATGGCACCACCGATTCTGGAAGAAATCTGAGCATAGGACATCAGCTCCATGCGGTGCGCAGCGCCGAGACACTGTACGTCGCCGGCACCACCGCCGTTTGCCATACAGAGTCCGGCAGTCAGCATTCCTTCTACAGGATAGAAGTGGAACAGCTTACCGACGATGAAGGTTCCGATCATCGCACCGATGACAGTCGCCATGATGATGACGATATACGCTGGGTTTGTGAAGACCTTCGCGTAGTCTGTGAGGTTCGTACCGATACCAACGGTAATCATCAGTGGGAAGGACATATACTTTACGAAGAATTGCTGCATGCCCCTTGCGCCGGCCTTCACGTTTTCCGGCAGGATATTCGTCATATTCAGAATCGCCATCAGGATGACCATGAAAGCGAAGGCATGAATACTGAAGCCGAGGTTTGCATGGTTGATGATGGAGATGTGCTTTGCGTAGAGGTTAGCTACATTGAAGCATACGACACCGAGTGCGAGACCGGTTGCGTAGTCGGCTGCGGTCGGCTTCACGTCACTGGACTTCGTGCTGACATTTTCTTCACCGACCATGAGATGACCATTACCCGTCATGGATGGCTTGATCTGGCCGAGCTTGTTCAGCAGTGCAGACATGAAGACGGCGCAGAGATTGCCAATGCTGATGATTGCAAAAGCAGATGCATACCAGGAGGAGGCATCACCGCCGGTTGCAGCAGCCCACATCTTGCTCATCGGTGTGATACCGGCACCATTGCCACCGCCCATGACTGGAATTGCATAGGTGGCGATCGCCTCGATTGCGCCGACGCCAGTGATGGCACCTACGAGACCAGCGAGGCCGAATGCACCTGCAATACCTGCAAGAATCGTCGGAACGAATCCGGCGAAGGATTTGATGAGCATCTTACGATCAACCGAGAGCACAGAGCCGGTGATCAGGACGAGAATGTAGAGATCGAGGAAACCGGTGGAGCCGTTGAAGGTATTCAGGGCTTCCATCGAGCCTTCACCGATCAGGTGGAAGGTGTTCATCGCGCCGGCTACGAGGCAGGAGAAGAGCATGCCGCCGCCGAACCAGGTCTTCCAGACCGGGATATGGTCACCGACCCAGCCGAGCAGCGTGCCGATGATCATCGCGAAGGCGAGTGCGCCGACCATGTTGGTCAGCATCCAGTCATTGGCTGCCATCACCATCATCAGTATACTGAATATAAGGTACATCCACAGAGGGAACCCAAGGATTTTCGTTTCTTTTAACTTATTCACAGTCAATCCTCCCAAAAAGTGATACAGAATTTTTAAAGCACTTTTATTTGCCGGCAAATTTGATAAATGTATTGTACAAAAATGAGAATAATTGTGCAAGACTGTGACAATGGCGATTCCTCTATGGGACGATAACCATTTGGAATGGACATAGCGCCATAAAACAGAAAAAGAAGCACTCGCTCTGTACTGCAAATTGAATGACGAATGCTTCTCCTTTTTCTGTTATGAACCTGATTCCAAAATGTTATCGATTTTTAGCAGATGCGCTGATCATGTAGCGCCAGACGATTTCTGCAGAAGGGGGTAAGTTGCGGCCCTTCTTTCGGGCGACGATGACATAACGATACAGAGTATCGCCTTTTATCGTGCCATAGACCGGGTTTTGACCAGTAGATGAATTACGAATCGTCGTGTGCGGCAACAGGGCGATGCCACAGCCGCTGCAGGCAACGAGATATCGTGTGTCAACATAATCAATGCGCTGCGGATGAATCGGTGTGATGTGATATTTTCTGAAAAAAGATTTTTCGGCATCATACAGCCCCTGACCTGGCGTCGCCAGAATATATCGGAGCGACGGATTACGGAAACGGCTGATGTCGATTTCAACCGGATGCTCGAGTGAATTATCGGAGATATCTAGGTCCTCCAGAATCGGTGATTCCTGTGGAATGACAAATACGAGCGGATCCTCCTGTACTGGCATATACTCGATGTTTTCGGAGTGTACAGGTTCAGTATAGATGGCTAAGTCGACGGATTCGCTTTCCAGCTCTTCTTCGCACTGCTGAGAGTTGCGATTCAGGTAACTGAGATGGATCTCTGGATGTGTCATCATGAAAGGTGCTGCCTGAACAGCAGCGTAGGCGCCACCACGATGCGTTGTAGCAATCAGTACAGGCTCTGCTGGAATCTGATTAAACTGTCGAAGACTATCCATCATCTCGCTTTCGAGCTGCACATAGCGCCGAGCAAAATCGAGAAAAATTTCGCCCTGTGGTGTAACGCTGATCGGGCTGTGCGTGCGGTCAAAAGGCGAAAAGCCCAACTCTTTTTCAAGCTTATTCAGCTGTTTGGTCAGTGCCGGTTGCGAGATAAACAGTCGCTTCGCCGCCTGGGTGATGTTTCTGTATTTTTCTACCTCGAGCACATAACGGAAAATACTTGTATCCATGTGGACCTCCGAAATCGATGTCTTAACGATAGTATATCAGAATCAGAGCGACAAATAATTAAAATTTCGGGTGATGCGCTGTTTCTGCAAAGCAATAAGGTCTAGCTTATCCATGCCGTTGAAAGAAAATAGCTATCGAAACTATAGATTCCAATTGCAAAAACATTGAAGAAAATACCAAAAAAAGAGACTCCGGATACTGAAATGAACCCCAAAAGTTAGACAAAAATGGGTCTTTCCCAAATTTTGTGTAAAGTCCAGACAGCTATAAAACAAGAGCGATTTTAATATAAGGCGAAAGACGGCGAAACCGGCTGTCGCCTTAACAATAACATAACGCCGGCAAGGGGGAATGTCAAGGGCGGCAGTGGCATTCATGCCGGGCATGAGGCTGCCGGTGTCGTCGATGCGGATGGTGACAGGGTAGGTGGTGGTGCTGCCGCTGGTGGTGCCTGCAGAGGAGATGTTGGTGACGACGCCCTCAAAGGTGCAGTCGTCGATGGCGTCGGCGGTGATCTCTGCTTTCTGGCCCACCGCGATGTCGAGGATGTCCAGCTCGTCTACGTCCAGGGTCATTTCGAGGCAGCTCAGGTCGTTGATGACGCACATCGTCTCGGTGGTGGAGGAGCTGGAGCCTACAGTGTCACCGACCTTGACGTCTTTTGCGATGATGGTGCCGCTGGCAGTGGCTGTGATGGTCTGCTCATACTGGCAGGTGAAAAATGGGCCGAGCTCATGGCGCTGACGCCGTTGATGGAGGCCGTGCCGGACATGGTGGTGTTCAGGGTGCCGGGGTTCGACACTGCGATGACCACCGAGCGGACGGCGAGATTGCCGCTGGAAAGGCTGTCGGCACCGGAGATGGACTGGATGGTGCCGGTGGTCGTCTCAAAGGTGCCGTCGATGGCCACATCCACGCCCTGGCCGACAAAATAAGTGGCGGCGTCGGCGGCGGGGAAATCCAGCATCAGCAGCAGGGTGGAATCATCCCGGACGACGGCCACCTCCTGCCCGGCAGAGACGACGTCGCCCGCCTTGACCTTCAGGGAAGAGACTGTGCCACGGACAGAGCTGCGGATGTACTGGGCATCCACGGCGTCGTCGTAGCTGCTTCTGGGCCTGGTCGAGAGAAAGCTGGGCTTTCTCCACGCTGCTGGCCATGTCGCCCACCTCGAAGTCGGCGGTCAGGACAGTACCCTTGACCATCGGCTTGACGGTGTAGGTGTCGGCGGCGGTAATGGTGCCGTCGGCGCTGTAGCTATTGACGATGTTCCGCTTTTCGGGTCTCGTCTCGACATACTGGGCGCTGGCGGCAGCGGGCTTTGCACTGTTCTTCGGGACAAGCACGGCTGCGGCCACCGCTGCCGCGCAGATGGCGGCGGTGATGGGCTTCCAGTGCTTTTTGATAAAGGGCTTCACGCCCGCCGGAGCCGGCTGGGCAGAGGCCGTGTCAAGGCCGACGAGATATTCCGGATCGACCCTGTCCTGTGGTTTCTTTTTTGATAGCATGGTGATTTGCCCCTCCTAAGAGATCTCGCGGGGAGCACTTCTCCCTATCTGACAGGGAGAAGTATATATTCCAAATCTTAGGAAATGCCCGAGAAATTTATTAAGAAGGACGTAAGAGGTTTGAATTTTTTATGAAACCCTCTCAGGCGCTTCGCGCCAGCTCTCCCAAGGGGAGAGCCTTTGGCAGGCCGGGCAGCTTTCGTCTGACTGCTGAAGGTGTAATATGGCGCAAAAAAGAGTGCTCCGCTGCAGAGGGCAGTGGCTTCGGAACGATATTCCTTGTCAAGCTGCTGCTGATCTCTACAGCGGAGCACTATATGTTACGATAAATTGAGCCTTGTTCGTACAGTATGAGCCTTGCCGACACGCCAGAGGTGCTTCGCACCCGGGTTGCGGCTCCCAGCATCCGCGGCGCTTCGCTTGCGTCTTGCTGGCCGCTGCCCCAACAACGACTCCCTGTTTCCGCCACTGGCGGCGGTCGTCGTTGTTGCCCCCTCTGGGGGAGCTGTCACGCCTGCGGCGTGACTGAGAGGGCTATGGGAAACAGCAGCGTGATGCAAAAGCGTTCGCCGCTCTGCTTGATGCGGCATTCTGCGTGCATCTTTTCCATCATGGTCTCGATGCTGGTGAGGCCGACCTTGGTGCTGTCGGTGCGGTGCCGGCCGGGGAGGACGGCATTTTCAAAGGCAAGCCCGGCTTTGCCGTTCTCTTTGACGAAGCGGACGGAAATGTCCTGCGCCGGGTCGGCGTATTGAGCAGGTTCGAGGTGATGTTGTCGAGGATGCGGTAGCCCTCCCCGGACAGGAGGATGCACACGCCGTCCCGGATGTCCGGGTCATCCTCTACGATCATGATGGTCTGCATAGTCTATGATTCCTCGTATTATAAAGTAGTAGTTATTAAAGTCCCTCTCCAAGGACAAAATGCTACAATAGACAAGGTGCTGTGGATTGGTTTAAACCTCCTACCGCAAGACGGTTTCGGAAAGGCTCCAACCACGGCTCTTTGTTTTTAGTGTTAATCAGTTAGATACCGCCAGACGGTTTATATAGAACGAGGTTACATAGCAAAGAGGTGTGGCTCTAAGCAGCACTGTAAAATAAAACGCCGGAGGTAAAAAGAAATGATTTTTGTTGGTATCGATGTTGCAAAGGACAAGCACGATTGCTTTATCCTCAACTCGGAAGGAACGGTCTTGGCAGATGTATTTACCATTGCCAATAACCGCATCGGTTTTGAGACGCTTCTTTCAAGAATCCAAAGCTGTTCCCAAGGTGAAAGCAAAATAAAAGTAGGGCTTGAAGCCACAGGACATTACAGCTACAATCTGCTGGGGTTTCTTTTAGACAGCGGCCTGGCAACCTATGTCATTAACCCTCTGCACACGAACCTCTACCGGAAAAGTCTCAGCCTGCGAAGAACCAAAACAGATCGGATAGACGCGCGTACCATTGCAATGATGCTCATGTCTGATGTGGACCTCAAGTCCTACTCAAATACAGCATACCACAATGAAGAGCTAAAGTCACTAACCAGATACAGATTTGATAAGGTAAAAGAGCGAGCCAAGCTGAAAAGCTCCGTTGCGCGGTTAGTGAATATTCTGTTTCCGGAGCTCGAAAAGCTGGTCTCAAGCCTGCACATCGCTGTTGTATACGCACTGCTGAGCAACTATCCGGGTGCAAGCTATATCGCAAACGCCAATACTGAAGAACTCGCTGAGACTCTTTGCACCGCCTCTAAAGGTCGTTATACCAAGTCTAAAACCGCGGAAATCCAAGTAGCCGCAGGGGTCTCCATTGGCTCGAAAATGCCTGCTAAGTCTATGGAGTTGAAACACACGATTGCTCTCATCCGCGAGCTGGACAAAGAAATTTCTGAGGTAGAATCCGCAATTGACAAGATTACATCTCAGATGGATTCTCCCATCTTTACAATCCCCGGTATTGGCCGACATATGGGTGCAATGATTCTTGCTGAAGTTGGAGATTTTTCCAACTTTGCAAGCGCAGACAAGCTGCTGGCTTATGCTGGACTCTCTCCATCTACATATCAGTCAGGGCAACTGCAAAACTGTTATGCTCACATGGAAAAGCGTGGCTCCAGATATTTGCGATATGCTCTTTTCAATGCCGCCAAATATGTCTGCCTTTGGTGTCCTACATTCTCGGCCTATCTTGAAAAGAAGCGTTCTGAGGGAAAGCATTACAATGTTGCCATCTCTCATGCTGCTAAAAAGCTGGTAAGGCTTATTTTTGCTATGCAGCGTTCTGGGAAAGCCTTCTTAGCTGATTATTAAGCGTGCGATTTTATACGGAGCGAGTATCCGACAACGGATGCTCTTGTTTGCTATACCAATTTTCACCACCTTAAAATTTCTCTCGAAAATTTTGTTTTGGGGCTTGACTTTTAATAGTTAGTCTTTCCTGTATTGCATAGTATCCGTATAGCAGATTTTCTGCATTGTGGACAGCTTATCACATACTTCTTGGGATTTGTGGGATAAGCTCCGAAGGAATTCTTAAGAAAGCGGCTATTTTGCCTCTTGCGGAGCGGGGCGGGGGAGAGTATTCTTATAGAAGAATACACAGGAAGTGAGGATATCCCTATGCACAAAAAAGTTTTGGTATGTCTGCCCCTGAACGACGCCCACCGCGCCGCGCTGGAGGCATCCGTGCCGGAATTTGAATTCCGTTTCAACGCGCTGGACGATGTCCACGCCGAAGATGTGCTCTGGGCCGACATCGTGCTGGGCAACGCACCGGTGCCGATGATCCGCCAGAACAAGCACATCGAGTGGTTCCAGTCCAACTCCGCCGGCCCCGACGCCTACCTGAAGCCCGGCGTCCTGCCCGAAAACTGCATGGTGACCAACGCCACCGGTGCCTACGGTCTGGCCATCAGCGAGTGGATGCTGGCCATGTGGCTGGGCATCCAGAAGGATATGTTCCTCTACCGCGACCGCCAGAACCAGCGCCAGTGGGCTCCCATCGACCGCCCCGTGAGGGGCATCACCGGGGCGCGGGTGCTCTGCGTCGGCATGGGCGACATCGGCTCCAACTTCGCCCGCCGCGCCCAGATGCTGGGCGCTGAGGTGGTGGGCGTCCGCCGCACGGTCCATCCCGACACGCCCTGCCCGGACTACTGCCTGCGTGTGGTGGCCCAGAGCCAGCTGGACGAGGAGCTGCCTGAGGCCGACCTCATCGCCCTGAGTCTGCCCGGCACCCCTGAGACCAACAAGCTGTTCAACGCCGAGCGCTTCGCCCGCTGCAAGGACGGTGCCATCCTCATCAACGTGGGCCGCGGCACCACCGTGGACAGCGACGCCCTCGTGGAGGCCCTGCGCAGCGGCAAAATTTTCGGCGCGGGCCTCGACGTCACCGACCCGGAGCCTCTGCCTGCCGACCACCCGCTGTGGGGTGAGCCGGGCGCTATCATCACGCCCCACAACTCCGGCAAGTTCAGCCTGCCCAAGACGCTGGACAACATCGTGGACATCTTCATCCACAACCTCAAGCGCTACGCTGAGGGCCTGCCGCTGGACAATCAGGTCAACCGCACCACCCGCTATGCCGCCGACCAGAACGGCGGCCACCGCCTGCTGAGTACCCTGTAAAATACGATAATATGATGAAAAGCCCCTCTGCACCGCGGCGCAGAGGGGCTTTTGGTTTAGAGATTCATCGTGCCAGCACCACCGAGAGGGTGACTTCCTTGGCGTCGGGCGAGAGGTCGAAGCTGCCGCCGTCCTGTGCGGTGAGGCAGATGGTGTAGACCTTCTTCGCGCTGAGACGGGCCGGGGCATCGTCGAAGTGCCAGTCGGGCACCTCACGGTAGCGGCCATCCGTGCCGAGGGCGAAGAGCTTATAGTCGGCGGCATTTCCGGTCAGGCCGTTGAGGCGGAAAGAAACAGTCGTCGCGGGGTGGAGGTTGTCGAGGGTGGCGGTGTGGAGCCAGCTTGCGGGGGTGCCGGCGCCGCCGGCGGCCTGGAACTCTGCCGCCGAAAGCACCCGGCGGGAGGTCTTGTCCAGATCGACTTTGCGGTAGGGCATCTCGGGCAGGAAGACGAAGCGGTCCTGCAGGCGGAGAAGCTCTTTGTAGCCGGTGGGGCAGTAGAGCTTGTTGCCGTCACGGCCCGCGTACATGCCGATGGCCATGTTGTTGTAGCCGTAGAGGGAGGCGACGTCCACGGTGAGGACGGTCTTTCCGGTGTCGAAGTCCAGCACGATGTACTGCCACATGCCGCTGTCCACATCCTGCACGAAGCCGTAGATGTAGCCGGTGGCGGTGGAGAGCTTCATCATGGAAGTGTCGCTGAGGTCGTCGCGGCACCAGACGCTCTTCATGGTCCAGCCGTCGGCGGTGCGGATGGTGTCCACCCGTTCGACGCCGGGCATGATCATGCAGTTGCCCTTGAGCAGCCAGTTGCGGTCGTAGATGTTCTCGTAGCTCTGGATGGACGAGTCGCTGTCGGGCTTTGCGAGGTTGGGGCTGCCTGCGCCGAACCAGTTGCAGACGATGGTGCTGACCCGGCCATTGCCGTGGTCGTAGACGATGGCCGAATTTTCCACCGACACCGGCATATTGGCGGGCAGCTCGTCGATGAACTACCACAAGTCTACACTTTTTCGACCGCCTGTGCCGTATATCCATAAGGTAGGAAATTGGCCCGAAAAACTCTCTATTTCCACGCTCTCGGAATTGTGGTAAAATGAAAGTACTTGGATGGCAATTAAAGTTTGAAAGGAGTGGCGATATGATTTCAACGAAAAATTTGTCTGGATTACCTGATGTAAATCGCCTAAGGGCTTTCTGCAAAGGGCTTGCAGCTTTGGACATCATCATGTTAGAGAAGGAATGGAGTTTCATCCGTCACTATACATACAATCCCATATGGAGAAAGGGAAAAGAAGCATTTTGGGCTACCGATGGCAGTGAGCAAAGCATGATTATCATGTTCACATCTGAAGGCTGTGTTATCAATGGTGTAGATTCTGAACTTTACGATTGGGAAGAAAAACTCCCTCGGATAGAGGATTTGACAAATGGGATGCCTTCCGCTTTGCAAAAGCTCATGAATAGCAGAGAAGTCAAAAAGATGAAAAGCACTTTTTGCGTCTGGACGGAAGATGGCGTTGTTTGGCACTGTAATCCTATGGCTGGTGAGGACGCTTCCAAGGATTTACTCTCTATGATTGATGGTAATCCGCAGACCTATGTGGAATACGGGAAGTGGTTTTATCCCGCCGACCTGCCTTTGGAAGTTGTGCGCCAGCTTGCAGACGGGGTGCCGGTGACAAAAGAGATGATTGTTGCATTAAACCCCAAGTGTAGTGAATGGGACGAGATTAAGGCAGAATTAGATGAAATCGGGTATCTGAACAAACTTTGATATAACAGGTAACATAAACAGACAAGGAGGTGATAGCATGGAACTATCCATACAAGAACGATTGAAAGACCTGCGTGTGGAGCGTGGGCTGACGCTGGAACAGCTTGCGGAGGAAACCAAACTCTCCAAATCTGCGCTGGGCAGCTATGAAGTGGACGACCTCAAGGACATCAGCCACTATGCCCTTATCAAGCTGGCGAAGTTTTACGAGGTAACAACTGACTATATATTGGGGCGGTCTAAAAACAGAAATCACCCAAACGCCGATCTTGCAGACCTGCGTTTGAGTAATGATATGATTGAACTCTTGAAAAGTGGGTTCATAGATAATTCCCTCTTGTGTGAACTGGTGGTACACCCGAATTTTCCACCGACACCGGCATATTGACGGGCAGCTCATCGATGAACTACCCTAAGTCTACACCTAAATGACCGCCCATCCCGTATATCCGAAAGGTAGGAAATCCGCCCAAAAAACTGCCTATTTCCACGCTCTCGGAATTGTGGTAAAATGATAAGTACAAAGAGACAAATCGGCATTTGGAAAGGGGGAAGCCTATTTGATTGAGTTACAAACAGGAAAGATTACTTTCCCTGAACTGAATATAACAGTATCACCGTTATTGCATTATGCTGACTTTATTTCTGATTTTCCAAAAGATAAAATCACACAAATCAGAGATATGAGAAATGGATATATATGGTACGATATAAAAGAAAAAGTTTATGACAACAAAATCCCTGTTTATTTTTGCTTCAATCCACAGAAAAATCTTGAATTTGTTAATCTATATCCGCAGCACTTTGACTTAAATGCTATTCAGCATTGGGAATGCTGGACGCCCGAAGAAGCTCAGAAAGATAAAAGGTATTGTGATGAATGGCTCATGAGGTTTTGTGGTTTGAAGAACGAAGAAAACTTGTTTTCATGGGGTTCTATTTCATCTTACTTTGACCCGCGCTCGTGCAGTAGTGGTATTTGTATTCATTACACAGAACAGAAATAAATTAAAACATGAGAAAACAGCTATTCCCATTTATTGGGCAGACAGGGGGGAGAGCATGGAACTATCCATACAGGAACGCCTAAAAGACCTGCGTGTGGAGCGTGGGTTGACGCTGGAACAGCTTGCGGAGCAGACGCACCTCTCCAAGTCTGCGTTGGGCAGTTATGAGGGGGATAATTTCAAGGACATCAGCCATTATGCCCTTATTGAGTTGGCAAAGTTTTATGAAGTGACTGTTGATTATCTGCTGGGGCGTTCTCAAACAAAAAATCACCCAAACGCCGATCTTGCAGACCTGCGTTTGAGTGATGATATGATTGAATTATTGAAAAGTGGGCGGGTGGATAATTCCCTCTTGTGTGAACTGGTGGTACACCCGGATTTTCCCCGGCTGATGGCTGACCTTGAAGTCTATGTAAACGGTATCGCTGGCAAACAGGTGCAGAGTGCAAACGCTATTGTGGACGCTGTGAGCGCAACCATTATGAAGCAGTACAATCCCGGCTTGACCGACCCGCAGTTAAGACAGCTTATCGCCGCTCATATTGATGATGACAGCTTTTGCCGCTATGTGATACAGCAGGACATAAGCAAGATAGCTCTTGACATGCGGTAAACACATAAGGACGATTTTTTCAGCGTCCCGGAGGACAACCCGCTGGAAGATTTTTTGCAGACCGCCGAGGAAACTGCCAGCCCAGACAGCGACCCGGAGCAAGCGGCTTTGGCGTTTATCTGTAAGCGCCTCAAATTGAATTTGAAGAAGCTGTCCGAGGAAGAAAAGAAGTGGCTGAAAAAGATTGCACAGAAGTCGGACTTGCTGAAAAATCCAACCCCACAGCGGGGGAGAAAGTAAGAGAGCGACAAATTGGAAGTTGTGGAGATGATAGAATGGAATTTAACAAACTAATACCAGAATTAACAGTTAAAGATATAAAAAGAACGAGGGAATTTTACCTTAATATATTACAATTTAAAATTGAATATGAACGAGTAGAAGATAAGTTCATGTTTCTATCATTTGAAGATTCACAGTTTATGTTTGAAGAATTACGAGATGATGGCTGGAATGTTGCTGAAATGGCATATCCTTTTGGTAGAGGAGTTAATTTTTCTATTGAAGTAAATGATATTGATAAAGTATATCAACAGCTTATTCGCTCTCAATATCCGTTGTTTAGAGAAATGATGTTGAATAAATACGAATCTAATGGAGAACTTATTGAACAAAAAGAGTTTTTAGTGCAAGATCCAGATGGTTATTTATTAAGATTTACACACGAATAATACAAATTCTAATTTATCGAGGAGATAGCAAAACCAGCCGAGCCAGTCAACGGTCAAGATGAACGGCGCATTTCATGCGCCGCCGTTGACAGTCCCGCCCGTCTTTGCTGATGGGCAATCAAGGCGGGAAAGCCCTAAAATGGCTTCCCCGCCCATTTCAATCTTTAGAAAAGAAACGCTCCAAAATCAGAAAGAAAGCGGCCAAGCACTTTGAGGGATTGGCCGCCTTGTCCACCCATTCAGTGGGACGGTGGGCGGCGGTCAAGGCCGGGTGTAAACCCGTTCATTTCAGCCTTGACGGTTGCCCGCTGTCCTGCTACTTTTCCGGGAGTGTGGCCACAACTTCGGGACACTTTGTCCACAAGTCGGAGCGTAGGACGAGGGACGGGGGCTTTCATATACGCCCTGTCTGCTGATGAAACAAGTCCTGCGCTTGCGGCTTCACGCCACACAATCACAGCCCTGTTTTCCTGCCGTTTCAAATGCCCTTGCCCTCCCCGGCGGCAACGGCATTTTCACAACAACGCCGACAGAGCGTATAACACACTACACTTTGCAAGCAAAGTCGTGTGCCAAAGGGACACCCTTTGGAAACCCCGGACAACAAAACAGGCTGAATATCTCGCACTTCCCCGGTGCTTGATATTCAGCCTTTATTTGTTGTCAGCAGCCCCCGTTTCGTGGTCTGCGTGTAGTTCCTTGTAAACTGACCTAAACTTTCGGCAGACATAGAAAAGCGCACCCCTTCTGCTTCTGTATGGAGAAGGGGTGCGCTTCGTTTATACTTCGAGTTCAGCGGGGGGCGGACCGGTAGTCCTTTTTCAGCTCTGCCTGCAAACTGCCCTCGATGTCCTTGAGACATTCCAGCAGCAGGGGATTGAAGATGCCGCACTTGCCGCCCAGTATCATCTGCACGGCCTTTTCGTGGGGGAAGGCTTTTTTGTAGCAGCGCTCACTGGTCAGCGCGTCGTAGACGTCGGCCAGCGAGACCAGCTGCGCCCCGATGGGGATGTCGTCGCCTGCCAGGCCGTCCGGATAGCCCCGGCCATCCCACCGCTCGTGGTGCCAGCGGGCGATGCCGCAGGCCGTCTGCAAAAGCGGTTCGGTGTCGAAATTTTCCAGTCGGTGGAGCAGGGCCGCGCCCTCGGTGGTGTGGGTCTTGAGGACGGCGAACTCCTCCGGCGTCAGGCGGCCGGGCTTGTTCAGTATCTTCTCGTCGATGGCGATCTTGCCGATGTCGTGCAGGGCCGAGGCGAGGGTGATGTTGTCCTGCTCCTCGGAAGAGAGGGAGTATTTATCGGTCTTGCGCAGCAGCTGGGCCATGATCTTCTCGGTCAGGATGCGGATGTGGCGGACGTGGGAGCCGCTCTCACCGTTGCGGAACTCCACGATCTGGCTCAGCACATTGACCAGCATGGTGGTGTTGTGCTCCTGCTTGCGGGTCTGGGCCGATACCATCCGCACCAGACGCCGCTGCTTGGCGTAGAGCCTGATGGTATTGAAAGCCCGGCGGTAGACCGTCCGGGCGTCGAAGGGGCGGTTGATGTAGTCGGAGACGCCCCGCTCGAAGGCCCGGCGGATGATGTCCTTGGAGTCGTCGCTGGAGATCATGATGACCGGGATGTCCTCGATGGAGTGGTCACGGTTCATGGCCGACAGCACATCGAAGCCGTCCAGTACCGGCATATTGATGTCCAGCAGCACCAGTGCGACGTCGCCTGGGTTGTGGCGCAGCTGCTCGAGACACTCTTCGCCGTTGGAGGCTTCCAGGATGCGGAAGTCGGTCCCCAGTATCTCGGCCAGCAGCATCCGGTTCATCGCGGAGTCGTCGGCGATCAGGATCTGCTGGCGGCTCTGCCTGGGCAGCAGGGTGGCCGGGGCCGACAGCACTGCGCTGGAGCTGGCCACGATGACGGTGTTCTTGTGCTCCTTGGCCTGATACATCAGGCGGCTGGCACAGTGGACGGCAGTCTCCATGGTATCCTCAGCAGTCTGCAGTACGCCGCCGATGCTCAGCGAGAGATGGATGTGAGGGTAGCCGGGGACGCTTGTGGTCTGCACCCGGGCGCGTATCTGCTCGAGTTTGGATCTTATCTTCTCGATGGGGCAGCCGGGCAGGATGAGCAGGAATTCGTCGCCGCCGTAGCGGATGAGGGTGTCGGTCTGACGGATGCAGTCCCGGATGACCGCCGCCGTTACCTCCAGTGCCAGGTCGCCGGCCTGATGGCCGCAGGAGTCGTTGTAGATCTTGAAATCATCCAGGTCCATGATGGCGACGCCGAAGGGGCCTTCGAAGCCCTGCGCGACGTCCTCATAATAGCGGCGGTTGAAGGCGCAGGTGAGGCTGTCGTGGTAGAGCTTGACGCCGTAGCCGGATGCCTCGCTCATCAGTGCTTCGCTGTCCTCCGGGTCGATGGTGGTGCGCCCGGGGGTGCGCTGGACGAGCTCGAGGACATAGGGCCTGCCCTCCACCTCATAGTAACGGGCCGTGATGTGGGCGATGTCGGTGCCGCAGGATTCCAGACGGCAGGCTTTGCTCTTGGTCGCCAGCGCCAGCTTGGCCGCGCAGTGGCGGGAGAAGGCGTTCTTGTTCCGACAGGCAAAGCAGATGTCCGGCCCGGAAGGGTCGGTGCGTGTGCCTTCGTGGATACTGCTGACAGTATCTGCGTCCAGAAGACGGACGTCCGTATAGAGTTCGCGGCAAACCTCGAGACGGGCCTGCATCTCTTCTCTCGTCATAGAAATTGATACCCCAAACGTTTCGATTCAGAAAGAGAGGCTTCGGCAAAAAATGACCGAAGCGCTCTTTATTCCTTCATTATACTGACTGAGATACAAAAATGAAAGGGAATTCAAGCAAATACTCCTGCTTTTTCCGATCTCTTTTCCACTTCTTTGCCAAAAAGCAGGCTGAAGCACACAAAAGACAACGAAATGCCCGGTACAGAGTAAGCAAAATACTCTGTGCCGGGCGGAGATGAGAAAAAGCTTCTTAGTGGTTGGCGGCGCGGTAGATGGCGATCATGTCGTCGAGATCGAGTTTTTTGGCCGAGCCGAGGGCGGAGCCGGAAGCCTCGAGGCAGCGGCGGGCCATCTCGTCGATCTGCGCGTCGGTGGGGTCGATGCCCAGCTCGTGGAAGCTGGCGGGCATCCCGATGCTGTGGTAGAAATCCACCATGGCGTCGATGCCTTTCAAGGCAATCTCCTCGTCGGTGCCGTCGGTGGTCACGCCCATGACGTTCCGGGCAAAGCGGACGAAGCGGGGCAGGCAGTCCTTGTAGACGTACCGCGCCCAGCTGGGCCAGATGGCGGCGAGGCCCGCGCCGTGGGTCACGTCGAACATACCGCCCATCTCGTGCTCGAGTTTGTGGGACATAAAGTCGCCGCTGGCGATGCCGCAGCCGGTCAGGCCGTTGTGAGAGAGACTGCCCGCCCACATCACCTCGGCCCGGGCCTCGTAGTTGGCCGGGTCGGTGTGGAGGATGACCGCGTTCTTCATCACGGTGCGCAGCAGGCCCTCGGCCAGCGCGTCGGTCAGCTCCATGTTGCCGCCATTGGTGAAATAGCGCTCCATGGTGTGCATCATGATGTCGGCGCAGCCGGACTCGGTCTGATAGTCGGGCAGGGTCTTGGTGAGCTCGGGGTCCATGATGGCGAACTTCGGGCGGCTGATGTCGTCGTTGTAGGCCCGCTTCTGGTGGGTGTCCACCCGGGTGATGACGCTGCTGTTGGATGTTTCGCTGCCCGCCGCCGCGATGGTCAGGATGCTGGCCACCGGCAGGCACTTGCTGGCCGTGCGGGTGTGCTCGTACAGCTCCCAGACGTCCTTTTCCGGCTCGGCCAGGCCGTAGGCGATGGCCTTGGCCGTGTCGATGACGCTGCCGCCGCCCACGGCCAGCAGGAAGTCGATGCTGTTCTCTTTGCCGATGCGGATGCCCTCGTAGACCTTGTCGAGGTGGGGGTTCGGCACGACGCCGCCCAGCGTCCAGCTGGAAATGCCGGCCTCGGCCAGCGACTTTTCAGCCCGGTCCAGCACACCGGAGCGGACGGCGCTCTTGCCGCCGTAGACGATGAGGACACGGGTGCCGCCGTATTCGCGCACCAGCGCGCCCACGCGCTGTTCGGTGCCTTTGCCGAAGATGACCCGGGTGGGGGAGTAGAACTCGAAATTGCTTGCCATAGTGGTCTGCCTCCTTGTAAGTGCTGCTTTCTGAGCAAAAGTATACACGAAATAGATTCGAAAATCTACAGGCCCTGCGCCTGCCGCCGCAAAATATCCGGGACAAAACAAAACCCGCATCCTCCCGGCAGGAAAACGGGAGGATGCAGGCTTCATTGGAAAACATCAGACAAAAAAACCTGCCGACTCGAGGCGGTTGCAAGCCCTCAGTCGGCAGGATGCTTACTTCTTCGGAGTCATAGCCTCTTGACCTCGATTTCTTCATTTTTCGGTCTGTACCGGACGTTTCATAGAAGATTCTCCTTTGAAACGGTGAAGAACGATCAGCAGGGGAATGAATTTCTTAGTACATTGGAATGACCCTTTTCTTAACCGTTGGAGTGCGGGATACGAATCACAGAGATGAATTTCATATTACCACATTCTTTCGGGTTAGATTTGCGAAGGGAGTGTCATTACTTAGTACATCGGAGTTTCTCCTTTAGAGTTATTCAAATAAGACGTTCCGTACAAAAGCTTTCTTCATTGGGATCACCTTCGGCGGATCTATTTGAACGCGAGGGATTTTATTTCACAGACTGTTCTGTTGTTCGCTTTATCGATGCTCAAGAACGGCTCTTGTTGTTGTGTTTTTATACGGGGGAAGCATCCCGTTTGTGGTGAGCTTCTGTTTTGCTTCTCAGCGAACCCCGACAGTCTGTGCGTACTGTGCGGGTTCCATATCGACCATCGGTCTTCGCTCCTTTCTGCTTAAAGTCAGCGGGGTTAGCTCTCATTTGAGCTTCTGCTGTACTTCTCTGGTTTCTGGCTTTATTATACACGCGCGGGCGCGGTTTGTCCATTCGCAGAATGCACAATGAATTGGTCATATTTTTTCAAGAAACAACTAAAAAATTGTATTGTTCGCACAAACAGAAGACAGGAACAGCCTCACTGCGCAGTCTGAGCGGCCCGCAGGGCCTTTTGTGGGAAACCTCTGCGCAAGAACTGCCAAACTTCTTCCGTGCTATCTTCCGCCGCGGTGGACGGAACGCCCGGTGAGCCTATATTATAAACAGGTAATATTACTTAATAAAAATAAGCTTCTGATGAGAGCAGTTTGCGTTTTTATCGCAAGTCAAGAAATTAGTGCAACATCCAAACAGCATATTTGCGATATGCAATTCAACGCTGTTGCTGTTGCATTAAAAAGTTGAATTGCTATAATGCACGAGCATCAGCCGCAAACTGCATATCGCAAAGATGCCGTTTTGACCGGCACTATTTTTGGAGATCGCGATAAGAAAATTTCATCCATCGAACACTTGACAGCTATATGAATTTTATATACCCTATATACATGGAGCGTATAATTCTGCCGGAAGGGTTTCGCTTTACCTCAAAAATGAAACGAACCACTAAGGAAGGACTAAGAATTTGCTCAAGATGGACGGCTTGACTGTGCATTATTAAGCAAGATGCACAACATTCCCGGCCAAGGTGTGAAATAAGATATAACAAAAAGTAGAATATCGACCAAAGGTCTTATCAAACTGCACCAATCGTGCTATGATACCAGACGCAAAGGGCTGCGCTGAGCGCGAAAAGAGGGTGTGTTTCCATAAAAACAAACGCACCTTCTTTGATTTTTAGCACAGCTGCTTTAATATTTTAGCACAGCTGCTTTAATAAAAGAAACGAAAGGAGATAGAGTGAAAACGAACGATACCTTTACGCTTCAGGATAAGACTCTGCTCAGAAAGGAGGCAAAGAGATGAACGCATTGACTGCGGCCCTGAAAGAGGAGCTGAATGTGGAGATGATCTCCCTCGACGGCCTGCAGGTGCCGGAATCCGTGGTGGTCAGCTGGGGCATCATGCTGTTTCTGGTCATCGTCTCCATCCTGCTCACCCGGAACCTCAAGGTGGACCACATCTCCAGGCGGCAGGCCATCCTTGAGCTGGTCGTCACCACGATCGACAACTTCTTCACGGGCCTGCTGGGCGAGCAGGGCAGACGGTATGTGCCTTACCTCATGACGGTGGCTCTCTACATCGCCTGTGCGAACCTCATCGGCGTGTTCGGCATCAAGCCCCCCACGAAGGACCTGAATGTCACCGCTGCGCTGGCGCTCATGAGCATCTGCCTCATCGAGTATTCCGGCATCCATGCCCGGGGCGGCAAGGGCTTCCTCAAGAGCCTCGCCGCCCCCACCCCCATCATGACCCCCATGAACATCCTCGAGATCGCCATCCGCCCCACCAGCCTGTGTATGCGACTGTTCGGCAACGTGCTGGGCGCTTTCGTCATCATGGAGCTCATCAAGCTGGTGGTCCCGGTGTTCGTGCCGGCCGTCTTCAGCCTGTACTTTGATTTGTTCGATGGTCTCATCCAGACCTATGTCTTTGTCTTCCTCACCTCGCTGTTCATGAAAGAGAGTATTGGTGGAGAAGAGTAAACCTCTCAAAAGCCTCTCCCCTTGGGAGAGGTGTCATCGAAGATGACGGAGAGGGCAAGGATGCTGACAAAAAGCAGAAAACACAGCGATGACCTCGCTCTGACGAAGAATGTTCTTATCGCTGTATGGAAGCTCTGAGATAGGCGGCCTGCCCTCTCAGGCGCATTCGCGCCAGCTCCCCCAGAGGGGGAGCCTCAAGAAGAATATTGATTTATAAAGGAGAAATAATTATGAACGGACTCGTAGCTCTGGGCGCTGGCATCGCAGCGCTGACTGGTATCGGCGGCGGCATCGGCATCGGCATTGCCACCGGCAAGGCAACGGAGGCCATCAGCCGCCAGCCGGAAGCTTCCGGTAAGATCCAGACCAACCTGCTGCTGGGTGCAGCTCTGGCCGAAGGTACTGCAATTTTCGGCTTCGTCGTTGCTCTGCTCATCATCCTGTTCCTGGGTTGATAACGGAGGCATGACGAATGCTGACTCTGAATCTGAACCTTCTGTATACAGTCGTCAACATTCTGGTTCTGTTTTTGCTGCTGCGCAAGTTCCTGTACAAGCCCGTCATGAACATCATCGCACAGCGCCAGAAGCAGGTGGATGACGCACTGAACGCCGCCGAGACCTCCAAGCAGGAGGCCGCTGCGGCCCTGAACGACGCGCAGGCAAAGCTGCGCAATGTGGACACTGAGGCTGCTGCCCGCCGCACTGCCTACGAGCAGCAGGCCGAAAAGGACAAGCAGCAGCTGCTGGCTGACGCCCAGCAGCAGGCCGACGCCATCCTGGCCGAGGGCAAAGCTGCCGCCGAGGCCGAGCGTCAGCACAAGCTGCGTCAGGCTGACGCCCAGACCACTGCACTGGCCCGCGCCATGTGCGAGAAGCTGCTGGCCCGCAACCTGAACGAGCAGGACGACGCCCGCCTGCTGGACGACCTGTTGGAGAAAGCGGGGGCTGAAAATGGCAAGTGAATTCAGCACCGAGTTCTTCTCGGCCAACCGCATCGTCAAAGCTGACCTCCGTGCCGCCCGCACCCCCCGCGAGGAGGACCTGGAGCGCATCAAGAAAGAGGTCGCGAAGCTGTACGACGCCACCGAGGTCATCCTGAACGTCACGGTGGACGACAGCCTCCTCTCCGGCTATGTGCTGCAGATCGGCGACCGCGTCTTCGATAACTCCGGCCGCCACGCCATCGACCAGATGATGGCCGACAAGCCCTCTCTGGCCACCCTCAAGACCCGCATCGAGGACTACAAGCCCGCCGCCACCAGCGAAGAGGGCGGCGTGGTCATCTCCTCCGCCGACGGCATCGTGGAAGTGGAAGGTATGGACCGCGCCGTCTACGGCGAGATCGTCACCTTCGAGAATGGCGCCAAGGGCATGGTGGAGAGCGTCGAGCCGGGCCGTCTGGGCATCATGCTTTTCGACGGCGCTGAGACCGTCGGCGTCGGCACCATGGTCACCCGCAGCGGCAAGCGCGCCGGCATCCCGGTGGGCGACGGCTTCCTTGGCCGCGTCATCGACCCGCTGGGCGAGCCCATCGACGGCAAAGGCCCCATCGAGGCTGTGGGCTACAACCCCATCGAGAAGCAGGCCCCCGGCATCCTCGAGCGCCAGAGCGTGGATACGCCGCTCCACACCGGCATCCTCGCCATCGACTCTATGTTCCCCATTGGCCGCGGTCAGCGCGAGCTGATCATCGGCGACCGCCAGACCGGCAAGACCTCGATCGCCACCGATGCCATCCTGAACCAGAAGGACACCGGCGTGCTCTGCATCTACGTCGCCATCGGCCAGAAGGCTTCTTCCATCGCCCGCGTGGCCGAAGACCTGAAGAAGCACGGCGCGATGGGCTACACCACCATCGTGGCGGCTACCGCTTCCGACAGCGCCCCGCTGCAGTACATCGCGCCCTACGCCGGTACGGCACTGGCCGAGTATTTCATGGCGCAGGGCAAGAGCGTCCTCATCGTCTACGATGACCTCTCCAAGCACGCGGTGGCCTACCGTGCCATCTCTCTGCTGCTCCGCCGCTCTCCGGGCCGTGAGGCTTACCCCGGCGACGTCTTCTATCTGCACTCCCGTCTGCTGGAGCGCTCCTGCCGCATGAGCGACGCACTGGGCGGCGGCTCCATCACCGCGCTGCCCATCGTTGAGACTCAGGCAGGCGACGTGTCCGCTTACATCCCCACCAACGTCATCTCCATCACCGACGGTCAGATCTTCCTCGAGAGCGCTCTGTTCAACGCCGGCAACCGCCCGGCTGTCAACGTGGGCCTGTCCGTCTCCCGTGTCGGCGGCGCAGCCCAGACCAAGGCCATGAAGAAGGCCAACGCCAACCTGCGTATCGAGCTGGCCCAGTACAAGGATATGGAGTCCTTCGCGCAGTTCAGCTCCGATCTGGACGCCGAGACCCGCCATCAGCTCGAGCACGGCAAGGCTCTGACCGAGATGCTCAAGCAGCCGCTCTATCAGCCCAAGACCGACGCCGAGCAGGTGGTCACCCTTGTGCTGGCTTCCCACGGGATGCTGGACGAAGTGCCTCTCGCTGAGCAGCGGGCGCGCACCGCTGCCTTTGTTCGCCAGTTCCATGCAGATGTGTCCGGCACGATGGATGCCATCACGGCCACCGGCAAGCTCACTCCCGAGCAGACCGACACCATCCTGAACGCATGGAAGGCCTACGAGGGAGGCGAGAGTCATGGCGTCCAGTAAGCTGCTGAAAGAGCGCATCGAGAGCATTCAGGATACCCGCAAGATTACGAACGCGATGTATCTGATCTCTTCCTCCAAGCTGCGCAAGGCACGCAAGAACTACCAGAACGTCCTGCCCTACTTCACCCGCATGAGAGACACCATCTCCCGTGTCGTCCCCCATCTGCCCGATGAGCCGGTGCATCCGTTCTTCCACGAGCGGCAGAGAGAGGACGGCGATCTCCGCCGCGCCTATCTGGTGCTGACGGCAGACAAGGGCATGGCAGGCTCTTTCAACCAGAACGTGCTGAAGCTCCTGCTGGAAAAGGCTGAGAGGAACGACCGTTTCTATGTCATCGGTCAGGTGGGCTACCGCGCCCTCCGCAAAGACCCACGTCTGGTGCAGGAATTCCAGTACGGCGCGACCGCCCCGTCGCTGCAGCGCGCCCGTGACATCACGGTGGACGCCATCGACGACTTCAAGTCGGGCAAACTGGATGAGATCTATCTTATCTACACCAAGATCCAGAACGCGCTCACCAGTGAGCCGGTCATGGTGCGTCTGCTGCCGCTGGACCGCGAGCATCTGCAGCCCGCCCCCAAGGGTCTGGGCGACCCCCGCAGCGAAGTCGAGCTGGTGCCGGACGCATGGACCGTGTTCGAGCAGACCGCTCCTATCTATATGCACGGCATGATCTTCGGTGCCATGACCGAGAGCTTCTGCGCGGAGCAGAGCGCCCGCATGACAGCCATGGATTCGGCCACCAAGAGCGCCAACGATATGATACGCGACTTGCAGCTGGAATATAACCGCACCCGCCAGGGCTCCATCACCCAGGAGATCACCGAGATCATCGGCGGCGCGTCTGCGGTGAAATCACAAGAATAACCTCTCCGTCAGCGCTTGCGCGCTGCCATCTCTCCTATCGAGGAGAGGCTTTGGCATTCCGTAAAGCTTCATCTCTTCGCCAGAGGCTCCCCTCGGTAGGGGAGCTGTCGAGCGAATGCGAGACTGAGAGGTTGACACATCTAAATATACGAGGCAAATCTATGATACAGGGAAAAATTATTCGCGTGGCCGGCCCTGTGGTGGACGTGCAGTTCACCGCAGGCCGACTGCCTGCCCTGCAGGAAGCGCTGACCGTGACCGCAGAAGGCACCGAGCGCACGATGGAGGTGGCGCAGCACGTCAACGAATCGACGGTGCGCTGCATCATGCTCTCGGCCAGCGAAGGTCTGGGCAAGGGTATGGAAGTCACCGCCACCGGCCACGGCCTGACTGCCCCGGTGGGCGAGGCCACGCTGGGCCGTATGTTCGACCCGCTGGGCCGCCCCATCGACGGCAAGGGCTCTGTGGACGATGTGCCGCATTGGCCCATCCACCGCAAGGCCCCCAGCTTTGCAGAGCAGAAGCCCGCTACTGAGATTTTGGAAACGGGCATCAAGGTCATCGACCTGCTGGCCCCCTACGCCAAGGGCGGCAAGATCGGTCTGTTCGGCGGCGCAGGCGTCGGCAAGACCGTCCTGATCCAGGAACTTATCCACAACGTGGCCACCGAGCACGGCGGCTACTCCATCTTCACCGGCGTCGGCGAGCGCTCCCGTGAGGGCTGCGACCTCTGGGGTGAGATGAACGCCTCCGGCGTCCTGAACAAGACCGCGCTGGTCTTCGGCCAGATGAATGAGCCCCCAGGAGCCCGTATGCGGGTGGCGGAGACCGGCCTGACCATGGCCGAGTATTTCCGCGAGGAGACCCACAAGGACGTGCTGCTCTTCATCGACAATATTTTCCGTTTCGTGCAGGCCGGCTCTGAGGTCTCCGCTTTGATGGGCCGTATGCCCTCGGCTGTCGGCTATCAGCCCACGCTGGCCAACGAGCTGGGCGCTCTGCAGGAGCGTATCACCTCCACCCGCGACGGCTCCATCACCTCGGTGCAGGCCGTCTACGTCCCCGCCGACGACCTGACCGACCCCGCCCCCGCTACCACATTTGCACATCTGGACGCTACCACCGTCCTGAGCCGTAAAATCGTCGAGCAGGGCATCTATCCCGCTGTGGACCCGCTGGCTTCCACCTCCCGCATTCTGGAAGCCGACATCGTGGGCGAGGAGCACTACCGCGTGGCCCGCAAGGTGCAGGCAACGCTGCAGCGCTATCAGGAGCTGCAGGACATCATCGCCATTCTGGGCATGGACGAGCTGGGCGAGGAAGACAAGCTCACCGTCACCCGTGCGCGTAAGCTGCAGAAGTTCCTGTCCCAGCCCTTCTCGGTGGCTGAGAACTTCACCGGCCTGCCCGGCAAATATGTGCCGCTGGCCGAGACGGTCAAGGGCTTTGCCGCCATCGTGGACGGCAAGTGCGACGACCTGCCCGAGTGGGCCTTCTTCAATGTAGGCACCCTCGACGACGCCCGCAAGAAGGCAGCGGACAAGCTGGCGGAGGAAAAAGGCGGTGAGGCCTGATGAACAGCTTCATCCTCAACATCACGGCTTCCAGCGGTGAGTTCTATCAGGGCAGCTGCGAGAGCATGGTGCTGCCCGTGAAGGACGGCGTCTACGGTGTTCAGGCCGGCCACAGCCCGGTGCTGGTGGCTATCCACATGGGGATGCTCAAGTTCACTGTGGACGGCGAGACCCGCGAGATTCTGGTCGGCGACGGCATCGCTGAGGTGACGCCCACCTTCGTGCTTCTGCTGGTGGACAGCGCCGAGCGCCCCGAGGACATCGACAAGAACCGTGCCGAGGCCGCCCGCATCCGCGCCGAAGAGCGCCTGCAGCATAAGCAGAGCATGCACGAGTATTACCAGACCAAGATCGCTCTGGACCGCGCCATGCAGCGTCTGCAGACCGCTGCCAAATACAAGCGCTGACGCTCTCTTCCTGTTTTATCCGGCGGCGTCCCCACATTTTCCAGACAAGAGGGCCTGCCCTTGCCGCACCTGCGGCGGGGCGGGCTCTTTTTTTGCGTCCCTCTCTTGACAGCGGTGCGGCAAAGTGATATGATTTTAGTATCAAAAAGAAATGCTTCCGACCCCATAAGGAGGGAACTGTTATGGAAGAGAAAATTTTGAACGCCCGCAAAAACGGCATGGCGGTACTGCTGCTCACCCTGCTGGGCTATGCGGCATCCATTGCCCTGTTCGTTTGCAGCGTCCTGCTGCTGGAGGACGACCGGCTGCTTCTGGGCATCCCGCTGCTGATTTTGTCCATTGCCTATTGGATCGCAGGCATTTTTCTGTTCTGCGGCCTGAAGGTACTCAAGCCCCAGGAGGCGCTGGTACTTACCCTCTTTGGCGATTATGTGGGCACCCTGAAGGGCCAGGGCTTTTACTGGGTAAACCCCTTCTGCGCCGCCGTCAACCCTGCCGCAGGCACCCGGCTGAGCCAGAGCGGGGACGTGACCAGCAAGGAGAGCGGCGCAGCCGCCCTGCTGAGCGTCAGCGGCCAGAACAGCCAGCTCGCCTCAAGCAGCGTAAGCAAAAAGATCTCCCTGAAGATGATGACCCTCAACAACTCCCGGCAGAAGATCAACGACTGTCTGGGCAACCCGGTGGAGATCGGCATCGCCGTCATCTGGCGCGTGACCGATACCGCAAAGGCCGTATTCAATGTGGACAACTACAAGGAGTACCTCTCCCTCCAGTGTGACAGCGCCCTGCGGAACGTGGTGCGGGTGTACCCCTACGATGTGGCCCCCAACGTGGACACCACCGGAGACGGCGTGGCCGACGAGGGCAGCCTGCGGGGCTCCTCGGAGGTGGTGGCGGCCCGCATCCGGGACGAGATCCAGAAAAACGTGGCTGAGGCAGGCATCGAGGTGGTGGAGGCCCGGATCACCTATCTGGCCTATGCGCCGGAGATCGCCGCAGTGATGCTCCAGCGCCAGCAGGCCAGCGCCATCATCGACGCCCGTAAGATGATCGTGGACGGCGCCGTGGGCATGGTGGAGATGGCACTGGACCGGCTGAGCGAAAACAACGTGGTGGAGTTGGATGACGAACGGAAAGCGGCCATGGTCTCCAACCTGCTGGTGGTGCTCTGCGGCAACCGGGACGCACAGCCCATCGTGAACAGCGGCAGCCTGTACTGATGGCAGAGCCCAAAAAGCAGATCCCCCTGCGCCTGAACGCAAAGCTCTATGAGGCCCTTGCCGCATGGGCTGAGGACGATTTCCGCTCGGTGAACGGGCAGATCGAGTATCTCCTCACCGAGTGTGTGCGTCAGCGCAAAAAGAACGGCCGGTACGTCTCCGATCAGATCGACCTGCCGCCGGAACTGGATATTGAATGACCCTGCTCCCCTCCGGGGGCAGGCCCTACAAAAACGCCGATGGTATATCGGCAGGGAGGATGACTATGACAGTAGGTATGGTACCCGGGGCAAGCATTGCAGGCATGGTGTTTTCCCTTGTCGTCTCCTTCGCACTTCCCATAGGCCTCTTCGTTTACGCAAAGAAGAAGCTGGGTGCGAAGACTGCACCGTTCTTTATCGGGTGCGGCGTTTTCTTCGTGATGGTGCTGATGCTGGAAGCTGCCATCCATCGCATCGTGTTCCAGCTGGCCGGAGAAGCGCTGACCGGAAGCGTAATCCTATACGCAGTCTATGGCGGCCTGATGGCAGCTCTTTTTGAAGAGACCGGTCGTTACATCGCCATGAGGTTTCTGGTGAAGCCGCTGGATTTTCCGAATGCCTTTATGTATGGTGCCGGACACGGCGGCGTGGAGGCAATGCTTCTGTGCGGCGTGACATCTATCAACAACATCGCAAGTGCCGTGATGATAAATTCCGGCACCATGTCTGCACAGCTGGCGACTCTTGACGCAGAGAAGGCGGCAGACACGGCAGCGGCTCTTTCGGCGCTGTGGACGACACCGAGCTTGACGTTTTTTGCAGGCGGCGTAGAGCGGATCATTGCGGTGGTGCTCCATCTGAGCCTGTCGATTCTGGTGTTCCAGTCCATCCGCAAAAAGGCCCCCATGGAGCTGGTGCGGGCCTACCTGTTCCACTTTGTCATCGACTCGCTGTCCGTTCTGCTCAGCGCAGTGGCATCTGTCTGGGTGGTGGAGCTTGTCGCCGCACTCTTGACCGGCGGGGCTGTCCTGATGGCAAGGTATGCCTGCATGGAAGAGTGAACGCGCGAAAATATTCTTGATATATAGTATATAAAAGTCCCCTCTTCGTCATTGGAGCAAGAACCGTGACGAAGAGGGGATTTTCGCTTTCTGTTACTTTTTCTCGTGGTCGGCCCAGCCGCTGGACTGGATGACTTTGCCGTCCGGGGTACACCAGAGGGCTTCCACGCCGTCGAGGGACTCGATGAGCTTCTGGCCATCCTCAAGGGACATACAGAACAGGCCGGTGGTGAGGCAGTCGGCTGCGCCGGAGTCGGGGGAGAGGACGCTCACGCTGTCAAAGTAGCGGGCGGGCCAGAGGGTATCCGGGTCGATGAGGTGGTGGTAGCGCACACCGTCCACGACGTAATAGCGCTGGTAGTTGCCGCTGGTGACGAGAGCCATATCGCTCATGTTGACACCGGAGACGTAGGAAGAGCTGGCAGTGTAGACGTCCGAGGCGTTCCACGGGTTCTCCACGCCGCCCGACCACTGGGAGCCGTCGGGCTTCGTGCCGATGGCGCGGAGGTTGCCGCCTACGCTGATGAGGGCGCTCTTCAGGCCCCGGGCCTCAGCGGCCTGCGCCACCAGCTCCACGGCGTAGCCCTTGCCCACACTGCCCACATCGAGGGACATATCCGGGTCGGAGAGATAGACGGTCTTGGCGTTTTCGTCGATGACGAGGTTGGAGATGTCGCAGTGCCGGGCGGCGGCATCCAGCGCCTCCTGTTCGGGCAGCTTGTTGTCCGCCTCGTTCGTGTTGGCTTCGGCGGCCTCGCGGTAGTCGTGCCAGATGCGGAGGACGCTGCCCATGGCGATGTTCAGCTTGCCGTTTGTGGTGTCGTACATCTGCCGGGCCAGCTCCAGCATCCCGAGGATCTTATCATCCACCTGAACGGGCGCGACGCCGGCGTTGTCGTTGATGGTCTTGACATTCACCACGCCGTCATAATCGTTGTAGATGTCGTAGAGACGGTGGTATTCCAGCAAGTCGGCGTGGAGGGCGTCCATCTGGCGGGTGAACTCCTCCTCGCTGTTGCAGTAGGCGATGACCTGCGTGACAGTGTCGAAGGCATCGTAGAAGATGGTGCTGTACCGCTGGGCGTCGGCGCTCACGCCCGAAGAGGCGGGCTTCTGGGCCGAGCCGCAGGCGGTGAGGACGCCGAGGCAGAGCGCCCCGGTCAGCAGAGCGGAAACGAAACGCTTGATGCTCATGCCTGCTCCTTTGCCGCAGCGGTGAAGGAGACATGCTCTTCCGACAGGTGGGCCAGCAGGTCGCCGAAGACCCAGTTCTTGTTGGACGGGGTGACCACGGCCTTGAGGGGGATGTTCACCTGTGCCTGCTTCATGAGGTCCAGCAGGGTGTCGAGGTCCTTTTCCCTGAAGTTCGCAAGCACCAGTGCGGGAGGGTAAGCGCCCGGTTCCAGCACGAGGGTGCGGGAGGCTTTCGTCTCTACCTCGCCCAGCAGCTGGGCGACGGTCTTGCCCGCGTCGGCAGGGGAGACGGGAAGCAGTTTCATGCCGAAGGCGGGAGCCATCCCCTCGAGGATGCCCCGGTCGGCGGCGGACAGGTTCCAGCCCAGCGCCAGCGGGACGCCGGCGTTCTGGTTGCGTGCGATATGTGCTTTCATAGTGTGAACCTCTTTCTTTCAGAGTGAAGTTTTTGTAAATATACTATAGTATAGCACAGATAACAGGAAAAGAAAACGACTGCCGACCCTTTTTGCAAAGCGGGCAGCAGTCGAACAAGAAAGACGCTATTGTATTTTGTCAAAAGTTGTGATATTCTGAAACTGCCGTCAGAAAAGGCGGCAGGCACTGTCTGCAAATGCAGGTGGTCACGCTCCTCCGGCGAAGCGCCAGTGGAGACGAAAAACTTTTTGCTTCCCCTGACGCGAGAGCGAAAGGGGGGATGTTCCATGACGTTTGAACAGGTCGTATTGTTGCTTACGCTTCTCGGCGGGGCAATCTACATTACCTTTGAGATTAGCTGGACCATTTTTAACAACAAAAAGAAATGACCGCCTCTGCCTCCGAAAGCAAGCGGTCATTCTTTTTGACTTAACGCCGGAAGAGCGCTGACCATTTGTGGGACAGTGCCTTCTTTATTTGTAGTATAATCGTTTCAGCGTGAATTGTCAACGCTAAAAACGTAACTTAGTTCATCTTCTTGCCGAAGAACTCTACTTCCTTACGGATGAAGCCCATCAGCTCATCGAACTGGTCGGGGGTCAGGCTCTGTGCGCCGTCGCACTTGGCCTTGGCGGGGTCGTTGTGGACTTCGATCATCAGGCCGTCGGCACCGGCGGCGACAGCGGCCTTGGCCAGCTGAGGCACCATCCATGCGTGGCCACAGGCGTGGCTGGGGTCTACGATGACGGGCAGGTGGGTCATCTTATGAAGCATGACCACGCCGGCGAGGTCGAGGGTGTTGCGCATACTGGTCTCAAAGGTGCGGATGCCGCGCTCGCAGAGGATGACGTTCTCATTGCCCTCGGCCATGATGTACTCGGCGCTCATGACGAACTCCTCGAGGGTGTTGGCGAGGCCGCGCTTGAGCAGGACAGGTTTTTTCTGACGGCCTACAGCCTTGAGCAGTTCGAAGTTCTGCATATTGCGGGCACCCACCTGGATGAGGTCTACGTTCTCGAAGAGGGGCAGATGTTCGGTGTTCATGATCTCGGTGACGATGGGGGAGCCGGTGGCACGGCGGGCCAGCTTGAGCAGGTCGAGACCCTCGCTGCGCATCCCCTGGAAGGAGTAGGGGGAAGTGCGGGGCTTGAACGCACCGCCGCGCAGCAGGGAAGCACCGGCTGCCTTGACGCGCTGGGCGCAGTAGGTGATCTGCTCCTCGCTCTCGATGCTGCAGGGGCCGGCGATGACGGCAAAGCTGCCGCCGCCGATCTTCACGCCCTCCACGTCGATGACGCTGTCGTCCGGGTGGAACTTGCGGTTGGCCTTCTTGTAGGGCTCCGACACGCGGCGGCAGGTCTCGACCACGGGGTTTGCCAGCACCCAGCTCTCCGCGATGGCCTTGGTGTCGCCGATGAGGCCGAGGATGTGGGTGTCGCTACCCTTGGAGTCGTTGATCTGCAGGCCCATGCCTTCCAGCTCGGTGCAGAATTCATGGACTTTCTCTTTGGGGGCGTCCTGTTTGAGTACGATGATCATGGCGGGTTCTCCTTTTCCTGTTCTGGTACGGCAGGGGAGATGAGGCCGCCTTGCCGTTGATGTTTCCGTATTGAAAACTTCAGTATCGTGAAGTGACTGAGCATGGACATAGCATAGCACTTCAGTTTCATGAAGTCAATAGCCTTTCCGAAATTTTTTGAATTTTGGGAGAGAAAGTGGTAAAATAAAGTAGCCCTCTCAGTCTGCTTCGCAGACAGCTCCCCCAAAGGGGGAGCCACTGGCGTATCGGTCAGATTTGTGCAAATTGAATGAAGTCTGTTTGTGCCGGAGGCTGTAGAGCTCCGCTGTCTAAGACAGCAGATGCTGGCCTTTATAGCAAGGCCCGGCATTTTGTGATATGCCGGACTTCAAGCGTCCAGCTTTGCTTGCCCGGTCTGCCAACGGTGCTCCGCACCCGGGTTGCGGCACCCAGCATCCGCAGCGCTTCGCTTGCGTCTTGCTGGCCGCTGCCCCAGCAACGACTCCCTGTTTCCGCCACTGGCGGCGGTCGTCGCTGTTGCCCCCTTTGGGGGAGCTGTCGAGCAGAGCGAGACTGAGAGGGCCATCCTAACAATTATAGAGGTCTTACATATGGGCAAAGAAGCAAAAACCAACGCCATGCGCATTCTGGAGCGGGCCAAGGTGGCCTACACCGCGCATGAATATCCCCACGAAGAGGGCGTGGCCGTGGACGGCGTGACCGTCGCCGCCAGCATCGGCGAAGACCCTGCCTGCGTCTACAAGACACTGGTGACGCAGGGAAACAGCAAGAACTACTTCGTCTTCGTCATCCCGGTGGCGGCAGAGCTGGATCTGAAAGCCGCCGCCCGCAGCGTAGGCGAAAAGAGCGTGGCGATGATACACGTCGCTGACATCAACAAAGTCACCGGCTATGTCCGGGGCGGCTGCAGCCCGGTGGGCATGAAAAAGCAGTACACCACCGTCTTCGATGAGAGCGTGCTGAGCCAGCCGAAGGTCTACGTTTCCGGCGGGCGCATCGGTACGCAGGTCTGCTGCGCTCCTGCCGACCTCATCAAGGCCGCACGGGCGACTACGGCAAAGATCATCTTCTGAAAGCCTGGTACGATAAACCCACCGCGCAGCGATAAGCAGACGTTTGGTCAGAGAGATATTAGCGCTGTGCAGAGGCTTTGTCTTTGGCATCCCTGCCCTCTCAGGCGCTTCGCGCCAGCCCTCCCAAGGGGAGAGCCTTTAAGAAGATATTTATTATAAAAAGATTTTCTGATAAGTCGTACTTAAAAAGAAAAACAGTGTCGAAACTGCACAAAATTTTTGAAAGTTTTTTGACAGCAGGGAACACAAGGGAAAATTTGTCCGAACGCTCTTTGCAAAGGCGTTTTTTTGCCGTATACTGTAGTCAGACGGCGGACGGAAGAGCGCATGAACTCTTTTTCTTCAGCCGGAGAAGAACAGCGTGGACAACGAGGTTTGCGGAGGATGAGCAGAATGCGAAATGAGCTGCTGGGTACCATGTGCCGTCCCGGTACGGGAATGCATCAGGGGCTCCGTGTAACCTGCTGCGGGTCCAGTCTGTCCAGAATGAAATAAAAGGCCGTGGTGTAAGTGCATCACAGCCTTTTTTGTTTTTTGTCGCGGGAGATAGAGAAAGAGAGGTTGGATACAGATGATTCGTAAAGTGGCAGTCATTATGGGTTCGGACAGCGACTGGCCGGTGGTGAAAGGTGCCTGCGCCCAGCTCAAGGCGCTGGACATCCCCTTTGAGGCGCATATCCTGTCGGCCCACCGCACCCCTGCCGAGGCAGCGGAGTTTGCAAAGAATGCCAGGGCCAACGGCTTCGGCGTCATCCTCTGCGCAGCAGGCATGGCGGCCCATCTGGCAGGCGCTTTTGCCGCAAACACCACCCTGCCGGTCATCGGCATCCCGATGAAGGGCGGCGCGATGGACGGCCTGGACGCTCTGCTGGCCACCGTCCAGATGCCCAGCGGCATCCCGGTGGCCACGGTGGCCCTGAACGGCGCAAAGAACGCCGCCTGGCTGGCTGCTGAGATCCTGGCCCTCGGCGATGAGGCACTGGCTGCGAAGCTGGATGCGGAGCGCGCCGCCATGGCCCGGCAGATCGCCGCCAAGGAAGAAAAACTGCAGAAAGAGATCGAGGAACTGTAATGTCTGATTTTGCATACCCGCTTCATGAAGAGTGCGGCGTTTTCGGCATCTATGACCGTGCCGGCACCGAGGACGTGGCCGCTGCCGCCTACTCGGCCCTGTACGCGCTGCAGCATCGCGGACAGGAGAGCTGCGGCATCGCCGTGAACGACGACGGCGTCATCAACGGCCACCGGGACCTCGGCCTTGTCAATGAGGTGTTCACCCCGGCGGTGCTGGGCTCGCTGGCAAAGCCCACGGCCCACATGGCTACCGGCCATGTCCGCTACGCCACCTCCGGCAGCCGCGTCCGGGCCAACGCCCAGCCCATGATCGTCCGGCATGGCCGGGGTACCATGGCCCTCTGCCACAACGGCAATCTGACCAACGCTCTGGAGCTGCGCCGCCAGCTGGAAAACGAGGGCGCCATCTTCCACGGCTCCTCCGATACCGAGGTCATCTGCTACCTCGTCACCCGCAACCGCCTGCGGATGGGCAGCATCGAGATCGCCATCAGCAAGACGATGGACGTCCTCGAAGGCGCTTACAGCCTCGTGGTCATGTCGGCCACCAAGCTTATCGCGGTCCGTGACCCCCGCGGTTATCGCCCTCTCTGCATCGGCACCCTGCCGGGCGGCGGCTACGTCTTTGCCAGCGAGAGCTGCGCACTGGACGCCGTGGGCGCGACCCTGCTGCGAGACGTGGAGCCCGGCGAGATCGTCATCACCGACACCAAGACCGGTGAGCTGCGCTCCATCAAAGACCACTGCGGCCGTCCCGACCGCCAGATGTGTGTCTTCGAGTTCATCTATTTCGCCCGCCCCGACAGCATCATCGAGGGCAGCTCGGTGCATGAGGCCCGCAAGCAGGCTGGCCGCTTCCTGGCTCAGGAGCACCCCGTGGAGGCCGATGTGGTCATCGGTGTGCCGGACTCCGGCCTTGACGCCGCCCTTGGCTACTCTCAGGAGAGCGGCATCCCCTACGGCATCGGCTTTATTAAAAATAAGTACATCGGCCGCACCTTCATCCAGGGCAGCCAGAAGCAGCGCGAGAACAGCGTCCGCATCAAGCTGAACGCCGTGACCAGCACCGTCAAGGGCAAGCGGGTCGTGCTGGTGGATGACTCCATCGTGCGCGGCACCACCTCTGCCCGCATCATCAAGCTGCTGCGGGACGCCGGAGCAAAGGAAGTCCACTTCCGCGTTTCGGCACCCCCCTTCAAATATCCCTGCTACTTCGGCACCGACATCCCCGACCAGAAGCTTCTGGTCGCTACCGGCCGCACGGTGGACCAGATCAACGAGATCATTGGCGCCGACACGCTGGGCTACCTCTCCACGGAGCACGTCGTCCAGCTGGCCCAGAACGCCAACTGCGGCTTCTGCACCGCCTGCTTCACCGGCAAATACGCTGTGAAGCCGGAAGAGGTGCTTTCCACCGATATTCATGAACGCCACCTGAATGACCGTCCCAAGGGCGAGAAAAAGTTAGGAGAATAACAATGGAAAAGAGCTATTCGGAAAGCTATGCAGCCGCAGGTGTGGACATCACCGCCGGCTATCGTTCGGTCGAACTCATGAAGCAGTATGTGGCCCGCACCATGAACGAGCACTGCATCGGTGGTCTGGGCGGCTTCGGCGGCCTGTTTGAGCTGGACTGCACCGGCTACAAGCACCCCGTCCTCATTTCCGGCACCGACGGCGTCGGCACCAAGCTGAAGATCGCCATGATCATGGACAAGCACGACACCATCGGCATCGACTGCGTGGCGATGTGCGTCAACGACGTCATCTGCGCCGGTGCAAAGCCGCTGGTCTTCCTCGACTACATCGCCTGCGGCCGCAACATCCCCGAGAAGATCGCCGAGATCGTCAAGGGCGTGTCCGAGGGCTGCGTCCAGGCCGACTGCTCTCTGGTGGGCGGCGAGACCGCTGAGCACCCGGGCATGATGCCGGAGGACGAGTACGATCTGGCCGGCTTCACCGTGGGCGTTGTGGACAAGGAAAAGATCCTCGATAACGAGACCATGAAGCCCGGCGATGTCATCATCGCCCTGCCCTCCACCGGCGTCCACTCCAACGGCTTCTCGCTGGTGCGCAAAATTTTTGACATCGACGGCGACCCCGCCGTCCTGAAGACGGCCCCCGCAGAGCTGGGCGGCAAGACCCTCGGCGAGGCCCTGCTGGCCCCCACCAAGATCTACGTCAAGCCTGTGCTGAAGGTGCTGGAAGAGGTGGACGTCAAGGGCATCTCTCACATCACCGGCGGCGGCTTCTACGAGAATATCCCCCGCAGCCTGAAGAAGGGCTGCTGCGCCCGCATCAAGAAGGAGGACGTCCGCACCCCGGCCCTCTTCCACCTGATGCAGAAGACCGGCAGCATCTCTGAGCACGATATGTTCAACACCTTCAACATGGGCGTCGGCATGGTGCTGACCGTCCCCGCTGAGCAGGCCGACAAGGCACTGGAGATCCTCCATGCCAACGGCGAGCCCGAGGCTTACCGTCTGGGCGTCATCGCAGAAGGTGAGGGTGTCGAGCTGTGCTGAACATTGCAGTGTTAGTGTCCGGCGGCGGCACCAATTTGCAGGCGCTGCTGGACAGCGAGGCCCGAGGCGAGAACCCCAGCGGCAAGATCAGGCTTGTCGTGGCCTCCAAACCCGGCGTCTACGCGCTGGAACGCGCCGCCAAGGCGGGCGTCGAGGGTGTGGTGGTCCGCCGGAAGGATTACGCTTCCAGTGAGGATTTTGACGCCGCACTGCTGAAAACGCTGAAAGAACACAACATTGACCTTGTGGTCCTGGCGGGCTTTTTGTCCGTGTTAGGCCCCAGCGTCATCGAGGCCTATCCCCGCCGCATCCTGAATATCCATCCCGCCCTCATCCCGTCCTTCTGCGGGCCGGGAATGTACGGCCTGCGCCCCCACGAGGCCGCGCTGGCCCGGGGCTGCAAGGTGACGGGCGCTACCGTCCACTTCGTCAATGAGGAGTGCGACGGCGGGCCTATCCTGCTGCAGAAGGCCGTGGACATCCTGCCCGGCGACACCCCCGAGGTGCTGCAGAAGCGTGTAATGGAGCAGGCTGAATGGAAGCTGCTGCCGAAGGCTGTGGCAATGGTGTGCAGCGGAGAGATAAAGTAAAGGACAGCAGGGCGTTGTTTCAGCCTCTCCCTTTGGGAGAGGTGGCACGGCGTCAGCCGTGACGGAGAGGGCAAGGACGCTGCCCGACGTAAACGGGCTTGACCTCTCCGTCTGCTTCGCAGACAGCTCCCCCAAAGGGGAAGCCAAAAGCGCTCTTGATAAAGGAGAATAACAATGGAGAAAATCAACCTGAACGAATATCTGGCCGCGAACGAGTACCCCGGCCGCGGCATCGCCGTGGCAAAGGCCCCGGATGGCCGTCAGATGTTCATCGGCTATTTCATCATGGGCCGCAGCGAGAACAGCCGCAACCGCGTCTTCGACCCGGTGCCGGAGCGCGGCGGCATCTGCACCATGGCTGCCGACCCGGCCAAGCTCGAGGACCCCAGCCTCATCATCTATAACCCCGTGCTGACCCTCGGCAAGACCCATATCGTCACCAACGGCGACCAGACCGACACCATCTTTGACGAGATGAGCCGGGGCAAGAGCTTCGCCGACGCCCTGCGCACCCGCACCTTTGAGCCGGACGAGCCCAACTACACCCCCCGCATCTCCGCTGTGGTGTACGCCGACGGCAGCTACCAGATGAGCATCCTCAAGTCTGCCGACGGCAACGGTGAGAGCGTCCAGCGCTATTTCTTCGACTACCCCCAGCCCGTGGCCGGTGAGGGTCACTTCATCAGCACCTACAAGCACAACGGCAATCCCATCCCCAGCTTTGAGGGGGAGCCGCTCCGCTTCGCCTGCCCCCGCACCATCGGCGACTTCGCCCACGGCCTGTGGCAGAACCTGAACCCCGACAACAAAGTCAGCCTCTTCGCCCGGGTCATCGACCTGGAGACCGGCGAGAGCGGCGACATGATCTTCAACAAATACGACGCTGTGTGCAGCGACCTCGACGACCCCGAGGAGCCGGAGCTGCTGCCCGAAGAGCTGGAACTGCTCAAAAAGCTCGACGCCGAGGAAGAATAACCTAAGACACAAGGAGGATGCACCAATGAATGAACTCGCACTGAAGTACGGCTGCAACCCCAACCAGAAGCCCAGCCGCATCTATATGGAGGATGGCTCTGACCTGCCCGTCACCGTCCTGAACGGCAAGCCCGGCTACATCAATTTTCTGGATGCTCTGAACTCCATCCAGCTGGTCAAGGAGCTGAAGGAGGCCTGCGGCCTGCCCGCTGCCGCTTCTTTTAAGCACGTCTCCCCGGCGGGTGCCGCCCTGGGCCTGCCCCTGACCGATGTGGAGCGGAAGATGTACCACATCGCCCCGGACATGGAGCTTTCGCCGCTGGCCTGCGCTTATGCCCGCGCCCGCGGTGCGGACCGGATGTCCTCCTTCGGCGACTGGATCGCTCTCTCCGACGTCTGCGATGTGCCGACTGCAAAGCTCATCCAGCACGAAGTGTCTGACGGCATCATCGCCCCGGGCTATGAGCCGGAGGCACTGACCATCCTCGCCGGAAAGAAGAAGGGCAATTACAACGTGGTCGCCATCGACCCGGCCTACAAGCCGAACCCCGTGGAGCACAAGCAGGTCTACGGCATCACCTTCGAGCAGGGCCGCAACGAGCTGGCCATCAACGCCGACACCATGCTGACCAACTGGGTCACTGAGAACAAGACTGTGACCGAGGAGCAGAAGCGCGACCTCATCATTGCCCTCATCACCCTGAAATACACCCAGTCCAACAGCGTCTGCTACACCGCAGGCGGCCAGACCATCGGTGTGGGAGCCGGCCAGCAGAGCCGCATCCACTGCACCCGTCTGGCAGGCCAGAAGGCCGACAACTGGCAGCTGCGCCATATGGACAAGGTACTCAACCTGCCCTTCCGCGACGATGTGGCAAAGCCCAACCGCGACAACGCCATTGATGTTTACATCGGCGACACCCCCGAGGACGTCATCGGCGACGACGTCTGGGCCGAGACCTTCACCCGTCAGCCCGAGCCGCTGACCGCTGAGGAAAAGAAAGAGTACCTGAGCCATGTCACCGGCGTCTGCCTCGGCTCGGATGCGTTCTTCCCCTTCGGCGACAACATTGAGCGCGCACGCCGTTCCGGCGTGACGGCCATCGTCCAGCCCGGCGGCTCCATCCGCGACCAGCAGGTCATCGACACCTGCAACAAGTACGGCATCGCAATGGCATTCTGCGGCATCCGGCTGTTCCATCACTAAGGGGGCATAAAAATGGCAAAAAAAATTCTGGTCGTTGGCGGCGGCGGACGCGAGCACGCCATCATCAAGGCATTGAAGAAGAGCCCCGACTGCGGCGAAGTCTGGTGTGCGCCCGGCAACGGCGGCATCGGCTATGACGCCCACTGCGTCAACATCAAGGCCACCGATGTGGAAACGATGGTCGGCTTTGCGGAGACGGAAAAGTTCGACTACGTCGTGGTGGCTCAGGACGACCCGCTGGCACTGGGCATGGTGGATGCGCTGGCGGCAGTCGGCATCCCGGCCTTCGGCCCGGACAAGGCCGCTGCCCGCATCGAGGCATCCAAGGTCTTTTCGAAAGACCTCATGAAGAAGTACGGCATCCCCACCGCAAAGTATGAGGCCTTCGACGACCCCGCCAAGGTCATGGAGTATATCAAGGCTGAGGGCAAATACCCGGTGGTCATCAAGGCCGACGGCCTTGCACTGGGCAAGGGCGTGCTCATCTGCGAGAACGAAGAGCAGGCCGCCGAGGGCGTCAAGGAGATCATGCTGGACAAAAAGTTCGGCGCTTCCGGCAACCACGTCGTGGTGGAAGAGTTCCTCACCGGCCCCGAGGTCAGTGTGCTGAGCTTCACCGACGGCAAGGTGGTCAAGCCCATGGTCTCCTCCATGGACCACAAGCGCGCCAACGACCACGACACCGGCCTGAACACCGGCGGCATGGGTACCGTCGCGCCGAACCCCTATTACACTCCGGCCATCGCTGCCGAGTGCATGGAGAAAATTTTCCTGCCCACCATCAAGGCCATGAACGCCGAGGGCTGCCCCTTCAAGGGCTGCCTCTACTTCGGCCTGATGCTCACCCCGGACGGCCCGAAGGTCATCGAGTACAACTGCCGCTTCGGCGACCCTGAGACTCAGGTGGTGCTGCCCCTGCTGGAAAGCGACCTGCTCAAGGTCATGACCGCCTGCACCGAAGGAACGCTGGCCGACACCGAGGTCAGGTTCTCCGACGGCGCTGCTGCCTGCGTCATCCTCGCTTCCGGCGGCTACCCGGTGGCCTACGAGAAGGGCAAGCCCATCACCGGTCTGGTGGACGGCCAGCTGCCCGATGAGCCGGACGTCACGGTCTACCACTCCGGCACGGCCATCACTGAGGACGGCCGGCTCGTCACCAACGGCGGCCGTGTGCTGGGTGTGACGGCCACCGCGCCCGGCCTGCCCCGCGCCATCTCCATCGCCTACGAGGCGGCGGAGCACATCCACTTCGACAAGCTGCACAAGCGCACCGACATCGGGATGCGGGCGCTGAAAGCGCTGGCAGAGAAGCAGTAAATGCAGCTCTGAAGGCTCTCCCTTTGGGAGAGCTGTCACCGAAGGTGACTGAGAGGGCAAGGATGCTGACAAAGATGCGCAGGCACGGCGATAGCATCGCGCTGACGAAGGGCCTGCTTATCGCTGTGCGGCGGCTTTGCCGCACCGGGCCTGCCCTCTCCGTCATTGCTTCGCAATGCCACCTCTCCCAAGGGGAGAGGCTTTGGCAGGCCGGAAAGCTCTGAGCTGACTGCTGAAAGCATATATGCCGCAAAATACAGTGCGCTGTTGTCAAGAAAAGCGGCTTCTGAACAATAATACCTGTTAAGATGTCGTGAATCTGGACAGCGGAGCACTTCTGTTTCTGGTAAAACAAAACTCCTCTCAGGCTGTGCGGCCTGACCGGCACGCCAGTGGCTCCCCCTTTGGGGGAGCTGTCACCGAAGGTGACTGAGAGGGCTGACAACAAGGGGGATTTTCCAATGGTATATCGTATCTATGTTGAAAAGAAACCCGGCTTCGACGGCGAGGCCCAGAGCCTGCGCAATGAGCTCGTCTCTCTGCTGGGCATCAAGGAGCTGAACGGTCTGCGTCTGCTCAACCGCTACGACGTGGAGGGCATCGACGAGGCTCTGTTCGATCAGTGCGTCCCCACCGTGTTCAGTGAGCCGCCGGTGGATAACACCTACGCAGAGCTGCCCGTCTCCGACGGCGTGTCTTTCGCCGTGGAGTATCTGCCCGGCCAGTTCGACCAGCGCGCCGACTCTGCCGCCGAGTGCATCCAGCTCATCAGCCAGGGCGACCGCCCGCTGGTGCGCTCTGCCCGCGTCTACCTGCTGGAAGGCACCCTGACCGATGAGCAGGTGGCTGAGATCAAGAAATACGTCATCAACCCGGTGGAGGCCCGCGAGGCTTCGCTGGACACCAGGGCTACCCTGAAGATGGAGTATCCCGTCCCCACCGAAGTGGAGGTGCTGGACGGCTTCAACGAGCTGGATGAGGCAGGCCTGAAAAAGTTCGTCGACGAGAAGGGCCTCGCCATGGACCTGGGCGACATCAAGTTCTGCCAGGAGTATTTCCGCTCGGAGAAGCGCGACCCGACCATCACCGAGATCAAGATGATCGACACATACTGGTCGGACCACTGCCGCCACACCACCTTCGGAACCATTCTGGACGACGTCCAGATCGACGATGCCGTGGTGCAGGAGGCCTTCGACCGCTATATGGCAATGCGCGCCGACCTTGGCCGCGAGAATAAGCCCCGCTGCATGATGGACCTGGCCACCATCGGTGCCAAGGAACTGAAAAAGCAGGGCATCCTGAAGAACCTCGACGAGTCTGAGGAAATCAACGCCTGCACCGTGAAGATCAAGTGCGACGTCAACGGCAAGGATGAGGACTGGCTGTTCCTCTTCAAGAACGAGACCCACAACCACCCGACGGAGATCGAGCCCTTCGGCGGCGCTGCCACCTGCATCGGCGGTGCGATCCGCGACCCGCTGTCTGGCCGCAGCTACGTCTATCAGGCCATGCGCGTCACCGGCGCAGGCGACCCCCTCAAGCCCGTCAGTGAGACCCTGCCCGGCAAGCTGCCCCAGCGCAAGCTGGTGACCACCGCTGCCGCCGGTTATTCCTCCTACGGCAACCAGATCGGCCTTGCTACCGGTCAGGTGGATGAGATCTATCACCCCGGCTATGTGGCAAAGCGGATGGAGATCGGCGCTGTTGTGGGCGCAACGCCCGCTTCCCACGTCCGCCGCGAATGCCCCGCTCCCGGCGACGTCATCGTCCTGCTGGGCGGCCGCACCGGCCGCGACGGCATCGGCGGTGCCACCGGTTCCTCCAAGGCCCACAAGCTGGACAGCCTCGAGCACTGCGGTGCTGAGGTCCAGAAGGGCAACGCCCCCATCGAGCGCAAGCTGCAGCGCCTGTTCCGCCGCGAAGACGCCTGCAAGATGATCAAGCGCTGCAACGACTTCGGCGCCGGCGGCGTCTCTGTCGCCATCGGCGAGCTGGCCGACGGCCTGTATATCGACCTGAACAAGGTCACCAAGAAGTATGACGGCCTCGACGGCACCGAGCTGGCCATCAGCGAGAGCCAGGAGCGTATGGCTGTGGCTCTGGCCCCGGAGGACGTGGACAAATTCATCGCCATCGCCACCGAGGAGAACCTTGAGGCCACCCCCGTGGCAAAGGTCACCGAGGAAAAGCGCCTGAACATGGTGTGGAACGGCAAGTCCATCGTCAACATCAGCCGCGAGTTCCTGAACTCCAACGGCGCTGAGAAGCACCAGAACGTCCACATCGAGAAGGGGACTGTCTGGCAGCCCCAGTGGGCCGGCGTGACCTTCGAGCAGAAGATGAAGAATATGGTGGGCGATTTGAACGTCTGCAGCAAGAAGGGCCTTTCTGAGCGGTTCGACTCCACCATCGGCGCGGCCACCGTGCTGATGCCCTTCGGCGGCGCATGCCAGCTGACCCCCCAGAACGCCATGGTCGCAAAGCTGCCCGTGGACGGCGAGACCAACACCTGCTCCGGCATGGCATGGGGCTACAACCCCTACCTCATGAGCGCCAACCAGTATGTGGGCGCACGGATGGCCGTCGTCGAGAGTGTGACCAAGCTGGTGGCCTCCGGCTTCCGCTATGAGGACGCCTACCTGACCTTCCAGGAGTACTTCGAGCGCCTTGGCACTTCCCCGGAGCGCTGGGGCAAGCCGCTGGCCGCTCTGCTGGGCGCACTGGACGCGCAGATCGGCCTCGGCATCGCCTCCATCGGCGGTAAGGACAGCATGTCCGGCTCCTTCGAGCAGCTGGATGTGCCTCCCACGCTGGTGTCCTTCGCCACCGCCATCGGCAAGGCCGGCCGCGTCGTCTCCACCGAGTTCAAGAAGCCGGAGAGCACCGTCGTCCTCATCCGGCCCATCCTGGACCCCGTCACCGGCTGCCCCAACTTCTTCTCCTTGAAGGCCAACTATAAGAAAGTTGAGCAGATGATGGAAGATGGCATGGTGGCCGCTGCTTCCTCTGTGGGCTATGGCGGTCTGGCCGAGGCTCTCTTCAAGATGGGTCTGGGCAACCGCATCGGCTTCAAGATGATGAACAACATGACCACCCACGATATGTTTAAGCCCATGTACGGCTCCATCGTGCTGGAGATGGTCTCTGACGCCCCGGCTGGTGAGCTGCTGGGCGAGACCACCGCAGACTACACCTTCGAGTGCTGCGGCGACAAGCTGGATATGGCTCAGCTGCAGGAGATCTGGGAGAGCAAGCTCGAGCCCGTCTATCCCTACCGCAAGGCCGGCCCCGCCGTCGAGAAGATCGACGGCAGCCTGACCGCCCCCGCTGCGCCCAAGATCGGCGTGGCAAAGCCGAAGGTCATCATCCCGGTCTTCCCGGGTACCAACTGCGAGTACGACACCGCCCACGCCTTTGCCCGCGCCGGTGCGGACCCCGAGGTGCTGGTCATCCGCAACCTGACCCCCGCTGATGTCACCGCCAGCTGCGAGGCACTGGTCAAGGCCATCAACGAGAGCCAGATCGTCATGCTGCCCGGCGGCTTCTCCGGCGGCGACGAGCCGGACGGCAGCGCAAAGTTCATCGCCTCCTTCTTCCGCAATCCTGCGGTCACTGAGGCAGTCCGCGACCTGCTGCAGCACCGGGATGGTCTGATGCTGGGTATCTGCAACGGCTTCCAGGCCCTCATCAAGCTGGGTCTGGCCGCTTACGGCGACATCCGCCCCATCACGGCCTGCGACCCGACCCTGACCTTCAACACCATCGGCCGCCACCAGAGTATGCTGGTGCGCACCCGCATCGCCTCCACCGGCAGCCCTTGGCTGTCCAAGTGCAGCGTGGGCGACCAGCACACCGTGGCCATCAGCCACGGTGAGGGCCGCTTCGTGGCACCTCAGAGCGTGCTGGACACCCTCATCGCCAACGGCCAGATCGCGACCCAGTACGTCGATCAGAACGGCAGCCCCAGCATGGACATGAAGTACAACCCCAACGGCTCCGTCCTCGCCATCGAGGGCATCACCAGCCCGGATGGCCGTGTCTTCGGCAAGATGGGCCATTCGGAGCGCAGCGGCGAGTACTTGTACAAGAACGTCACCGGCGACAAGTACCAGCCTATTTTAGAGGGCGGCGTGGACTATTTCAAGATTTGATGGTATAATAGCCCTCTCAGACGCTTACGCGTCAGCTCCCCCAGAGGGGGAGCCACTGGCGTGTCGGCCAGGTCTGAGCAGGATGAATAAAGTTTTCTGTTTCGGAAACGATAGTGCCCTGCTGTACAGATTCACAGCAGCTTGACAAAATGCCCTGCTGAGAAGCTTCTGCCCTCTGCAGCGAGGCCCGCCCTTTGATGTGCCAGTACACTTCCGGCGGACAGCGCAGAGTTACCCGGTTTGCCAATGGTGCTCCGCACCCGGGTTGCGGCATCCAGCATCCGCTGCGCATTGCGCGCGTCTTGCTGGCCGCTGCCCCAACAGCGACTCCCTGATTCCGCCACTGGCGGCGGTCGTCGTTGTTGCCCCCTTTGGGGGAGCTGGCTGCCGGAGGCAGACTGAGAGGGCTACAAGGAGGAAACAACCAATGTCTCAGCATGACCGTTATATCAGTCCCTTTTCCACCCGTTATGCCTCCGATGAGATGCAGTACATCTTCTCGGACGACAACAAGTTCCGCACCTGGCGCCGCCTGTGGGTGGCCTTGGCCCGGGCCGAGATGAAGCAGGGCCTGACCAATATCACCCCCGAGATGGTGGCCGAGCTGGAAGCTCATGTGGACGACATCAACTATGAAGTCGCCATCGAGCGGGAAAAGCTGGTGCGCCACGACGTCATGAGCCATGTCTACGCTTACGGCCAGCAGTGCCCCAAGGCGGCAGGCATCATCCATCTGGGTGCCACCAGCTGCTATGTCGGCGACAACACCGACATCATCGTGATGCGTCAGGGCCTCGAGCTGGTGCGCAAGAAGCTCATCGGCGTGCTGGCAAAGCTGGCAAAGTTCGCCGAGGAGTATAAGGATATGCCCTGCATGGCTTACACCCACTGCCAGCCCGCCCAGCCCACCACCGTGGGCAAGCGCGCTACCCTGTGGGCCAACGAGCTGGTGATGGACCTCAACGAGATCGACCACCGTCTGGCTACCCTGCAGCTGCGTGGCGTCAAGGGTACCACCGGCACCCAGGCTTCCTTTATGGAGCTGTTCAAGGGCGACGCCGACAAGATCCGCGCCGTGGATGCTTCCATCGCTGAGGAGATGGGCTTCGACAGCGAGGCCGTCATCCCGGTGTCCGGCCAGACCTACAGCCGCAAGGTGGACGCCTTCATCCTCAACGCCCTGGCCGGCATCGGCCAGAGCTGCATGAAGTTCGCCACCGACCTGCGCCTGCTGGCCAACTTCAAGGAGATGGAAGAGCCGTTTGAGAAGAACCAGATCGGTTCCTCCGCCATGCCCTACAAGCGCAACCCCATGCGCTGCGAGCGCATCTGCGCTTTGAGCCGCTACCTGATGGTGGATGTACTCAACCCCAGCTTCACCACCGGCACGCAGTGGTTCGAGCGCACGCTGGACGACAGCGCCAACAAGCGCGTTGCCATGGCTGAGGGATTCCTCGCCACCGACGCTATCCTGAACATCATGCTCAACGTCACCGACGGCATCGTGGTCTACCCGAAGGTCGTGCGCAGCCGCCTGATGGCTGAGCTGCCCTTCATGGCCAGCGAGAACATCATGATGCAGGCCGTGGAGAAGGGCGGCAACCGTCAGGAGCTCCACGAGCGTCTGCGCCAGCACGCCATCGCCGCCGGCAAGCAGGTCAAGGAAGAGGGTCTGCCCAACGACATGGTGGACCGCATCGCCGCCGACCCGGCCTTTGGTCTGACCAAGGAAGAGATCGTGGCGGGCCTTGTGCCGGAGAACTTTGTGGGCCGCGCTCCCCAGCAGGTGGAGGAGTTCATTGCTCACATCCTCAAGCCCATCTTTGACGCCAACCCGGACGCTGTGGAACAGCACGCAAACCTGAGCGTCTAAACGTGATTTTACAGGAAAAGAGGCTGTTGCCGCAGGCAACGGCCTCTTTTCTGCACACAGAAGGAGTTTTCATGCGACTCGATAAATATTTAGCCGAGACGGCCCAATGCACCCGGAGCGAGGCGAAGGCACTGCTGGCGAAAGGTCGCGTCACGGTCAACGGCGCGGTCTGCAGGAAAGGGGACACCCAGCTGAAAGAGGCTGACGCCGTGGCGGTGGACGGCAAAGCGCTGGCCTACCGGCAGTTCGTCTACCTTATGCTCAACAAGCCCGAGGGCGTCGTCAGCGCCTCCGCCGACAAGCGGGACACGACGGTCGTGGATCTGGTGGGGGATGCCTATCCCCGGCGGGAGCTGTTCCCGGCGGGGCGGCTGGACAAGACCAGCACCGGTTTCGTTCTGCTGACGGACGACGGCGGCTTTGCCCACGACATCCTCGCGCCTAAACGCCATGTCTCCAAGACCTATACCGTCGTCATCGACACCCCGCTGACGGAAGAGATGAAGGCCGGCTTTGCCGCAGGCGTCACCCTTGCCGACGGCACGGCCCTTTCGCCGGCGGAAGTGTCCGCCCTCACCCCCGACGGTCTGACGGTCCGCGTCCTGCTCAGGCAGGGCGTGTATCATCAGATCAAGCGGATGTTCGGCGTCTACGGTGCGGGCGTCAACGCCCTGCACCGGGATGCCATCGGCGGGCTTGCGCTGGACGAGAGCCTTGCTGCGGGCCAGTGGCGGGAGCTGACAGCCGACGAGGTGGCGAAAATTACCACGGGGTAAAGGACTGCTTTTCACCCGGTTTTCAAAAAAGTATCACATTTTGCCGGTAAAATAGCCCTCAGAACCACGCAGAAAGGCCCTTTTTGGCTCGAAAATGGCCCCGAAAGATAATTTCAACAAGAAAGAAGAATTTTTTTTGGTGAAATATGTTGCAAAAGTAAATTCTTTTGTGTAAAATATAAAATGTAATGCGGCGAAATTGTTAAAAATCACAATCCCGCCCACCTGCGGTTTGCACAAGAGAGGAAAAGGGGTATCCATTTATGGCCAATAGAGTATTTCAGAGCGTGATCTACCAGATGAAGGACGCGATCGACCGCGTGGTCGGCGTGGTGGATGAGACCGGCGCTGTCATCTCCTGCTCGGAGTTGAATCTGATCGGCGAGGTGCGCGAGGGCTTTATGGCAGAGCGTCTGACGGCCGGTGACCGCTTCGTGCGGGATGGCTACACCTACCAGCAGTTCTCCAGCGCAAAGCATAACGATTATGCCGTTTTTGTGGAAGGTGCGGACGAGACTGCGGGCCAGTTTGCCGCTGTGCTGTCCATCAGCCTGCAGAGCATCAAGCAGTATCACGACGAGAAGTTCGACAAGGCCAACTTTATCAAGAATGTGGTGCTGGACAACATCCTGCCCGGCGACATCTACGCCAAGGCCCGTGAGCTCCACTTTGCCACCGACGTCTCCCGCGTGGTGTTCATCGTCCGCGTCACCAGCGGCGGCGACATCTCCGCTTACGACGTGGTGAGCAGCCTGTTCCCCGACAAGCAGAAGGACTTCGTCTTCAACATCAGCGAGACGGATACCGTCCTGGTCAAGGAGATCCGCAAGGGCATCGACCGCACCGATATGGAGAAGCTGGCCGCCAGCATCGTGGACACCCTGTCCGGCGAGCATTACATCAAGGCTGTCGTGGGCATCGGCACCCCCATCGCCAACGTGAAGGACCTGGCTACTTCCTTTAAGGAAGCACAGATCGCCATGGAAGTCAGCAAGGTGTTCGACACCGAGAAGCAGATCATCCGCTACGACAATCTGGGCATCGCACGTCTTATCTACCAGCTGCCCACCACGGTCTGCGAGATGTTCCTGCGCGAAGTGTTCAAGCAGGGCAGCATCGAGAGTCTAGACCAGGAGACCCTGTTCACCATCCAGCGCTTCTTCGAGAACAACCTGAACGTCTCCGAGACCAGCCGCGGCCTGTTCGTCCACCGCAACACGCTGGTGTATCGTCTGGAAAAGATCAAAAAGCTGACCGGTCTGGATCTGCGTGAGTTCGACGACGCTATCGTGTTCAAGGTAGCGCTCATGGTCAAGAAGTACCTGTCCAACAACCCGGCCAAATATTGATATTTCGTCTCAGCCGCTCCGGCTGCGGACGCCGAAACCGGCCGCTCGACCCCGATGCTGGCCGGTTTCTTTTTAGCCCTCTCAGTCGCTGACGCGACAGCTCCCCCAAAGGGGGGAGCCGTTGGCAGGTCGGAAAACTCTGAGCGGCCTGCAGAAGCTTATTGTGGCGTAAAATTGCGGGCCTTGCTACAGAGGATAACAGGGCACTGTCGTGTCCGAAATAAAAAGCTCTTTCATCTGGCGTGGACTTGACCGACACGCCAGTGGCTCTCCCTTTGGGAGAGCTGGCATCGCGCAGCGATGACTGAGAGGGTAATAACTTTTCAGGAGCAAGATACTCATGATAGATTTTGAACATGTCACCAAGATATACAAACGGAGTGATACTCCCGCTCTGGAGGACATCGACTTCCATGTAGACGACGGCGAGTTCGTCTTTCTGGTGGGCCACTCCGGCGCCGGCAAGTCCACTCTGCTCAAGCTCATCCTCCGCGAAGAGCTGCCCACCGAGGGCCGCGTCATGGTGGACGGCAAGGACGTCGCCCGGCTGCGCCGGGGCAAAGTGCCTTTCCTCCGCCGCCAGATGGGCATCATCTTTCAGGATTTCCGCCTCATCCCCACCATGACGGTCTATGAGAATGTGGCGTTTGCCATGCATGTCACCAATATCGGCAGAAAAGACATCAAAGAGCGCGTCAACTACATGCTGGAGCTGGTGCATCTGGAAGATAAGGCAAAGGTCTACCCCGAGTTCCTCTCCGGCGGTGAGCAGCAGCGCGTGGCCGTGGCCCGCGCTCTGGCCCACAGCCCCCGCCTCGTCATCGCGGACGAGCCCACCGGCAACATCGACCCCGAGATGAGCCTTGAGATGATGGAACTGCTGGAACGTGTCAGCGAGATGGGCATCACGGTGCTTGTCGTCACCCACGAGCATGAACTGGTGCGCCGCTTCAACCGCCGCACCATCACCCTGAAGCAGGGCCGCATCATCTCCGATGTTCCGGCCAGCTTCGGCGAGGAGGTACACGCATGAAAATCTCTACGTTTGGGTTCCTCACCCGGCGCGGCGTGCTCAACCTCGGCAAGCACTGGGCCATGACCATCGCCTGCATCGCCTCCCTCAGCGTCTGCATGACCCTGAACGCCTTCGCCAGCCTCATTGAAGTCAATGTGGACAGCATGGTGAGTTATCTGGGCAGCCAGAACGAGATGGTGGTCTATGTGGACCCCGAGGCCGATGACGCCACCATCCAGTCTGTGGGCAATGCCCTCAGCGGCACCGCAGGTGTGAGCCGGGTGCAGTATATGTCCAAAGAAGACGTCCTCAACCAGTACAAGGGCTATATGTCCGACTATGCTGCCCTGCTGAACGAGTTCGAGAACGACAACCCCTTTAAGGCCAATTACCGCGTCTCCCTGTCTGATCTGAGCCAGATGGAGACCATCAGCAAGCAGTTCGAGAACATCAGCGGCGTCTACAGCGTCACGGCTCCCATCGAGATGACCAAGACCTTTGTGGAGGTCCAGCGGGCTGTCACCAAGGTCGGGCGCGGTCTGGTGCTGGTGCTGATGGCTGTCAGCATCATCACGGTGGGCACCACCATCCGGCTGAGCGTCTTTGCCCGCCGCCGTGAAATCGAGATCATGAAGTATGTCGGCGCTACCAACGCCCTCGTCACCCTGCCTTTTGTCATCGAGGGCCTGACGATGGGCCTGCTCTCCGGCATCCTGACGGCAGCTGCCACCATCGGCGGCTATGCCTACATCGTTCAGCTGTCGCCCACGCTGGGCGGCCTGTGGCAGATGCTCATGGGTACGGCTCTGGTGCCGCTGGAAAATGTCTGGCCCACCATCCTGACCTACAGCCTCGCGGGCGGCGCTCTGGTGGGCGGTCTGGGCAGTATGTTCTCCATCCGAAAGCACCTGAACGTGTAAGGAGGGCCTACTGTGTACCACGACAAGCATTCCGCAGGCTTTGTCCTGCACCATCCGCCCCGCCACGCAAAGCCGTCGGGCCATTCGGCCATGATGCGCGCTGCCTGCGCCTTTCTGGCCGCCGCATGCCTCGTGCTGAGCGTGACGGTCTACCCGGCCAGTGCGGCCACCAGCATGAGCTCGCTGCAGAACAAGCTGGACAAGATCTCTGCGTCCATCAAGCAGCATAAGACGGAGCTGAGCGACGCCAAAAAGAAGGAAGCTGCTGCCAAGGCCCTCGAGTCTGAGCTGAAGGAAAAAGTCTCGGTGCTCCAGAGCCAGATCAGCGTCCTCAAGAGCCAGATCTCCGAGGTGCAGAACAGCATCGGCGTCAAAGAGCAGGAGATCACCGCCAAGCAGAACGAGATCGCCCGGAAAGAGCAGGAGATCGCCGACCAGTGGGACGATTTCAAGAGCCACATGGCCGCGATGCAGGAGCTGCGGGACGGCGGCAGCGTCGCCATGCTCCAGTCTGTGAACGATCTGTACGAGCTTCTGACCTTCAATGAGGTCATGCAGGACATTTCGGTGAAGGACACTGAGATACTCGACAACATGAAGGCTGCGAAGGAAGCCCTTGTGGCCGACCGCACCCAGCTCGTGGAGGAGCGCACCCAGCTGCAGAACAAAAAGGCTGAGCTGGACGCCCAGAACAAGCAGATGCAGTCCAAGCAGAGCGAGCTCAACAACAGCGTCAAGGAGGCTCGTCTGAGCGCCGCTGAGGCCCAGCAGGCCCAGAAGAACGCCCAGGCGGCCATCGAGTCGGACGAGATGAACTACGAGGCCGTCAAGAAGGAGATCCAGAAGCTCATCGCAGCGGCAGCGGCCAGCAAGCCCCAGCTGAGCTTCAGCGGCTTTATCTGCCCGCTCAAGAGCTATACCCGCATCTCCAGCGAGTACGGCTGGCGCAAGAACCCGGTCTCCGGCGTCAACAAGCTCCACGCCGGCATCGACTTTGCCGCCCCCGCAGGCACTCCCATCTACGCAGCCGCCAGCGGCTATGTGCAGGTGGCCGGCTGGTCCAGCGGCGGCTACGGCAACTATGTCGTCATCTATCACGGCAAAATGACAGACGGCAACGCCTACTCCACCCTCTACGGCCATATGCGCTCGGTGGCAACGTCGGCGGGCAAGTATGTCAACCAGGGCGACCTCATCGGCTATGTGGGCTCCACCGGCAACTCTACCGGCAACCACCTCCATCTCGAGGTGTGGAAGGGCGGCTCCAAGGCCAATGCGGTCAATCCCCGCGGTTATATTCCGATAAGATAATACAACTGTAATTGAAGTCGAGGGGTCAAAGGAGGCCACAAGGCGAAATGAACGAGCAAAAACGCAAGCGCATCCTTCGGGTGGGCTGTCTGATTCTGGCAGGAGTGTTCCTGCTGTCGGTGATGGGCAGTGTCATCCTGATGCTTTTGGTCTGAACTGGGGGAGGACACTGAATGAACCGCAAAATTTCCGTAGGGATGACCGTGACCATCGTCATTCTGGCAATGACGGTCACTTTTTCCATCACGATGCTGATGGCGATGCGGCTGTTTGACCACACCGTCACCAGCGTGAAGGAAAAGGAGAGCATGTACAACAAGGTGGCCGAGGTAGACCGCTATGTGCGCGCCAACGACTACTACGACATCGACGAGACCGTGCTGTACGACCGTCTGACTGCCGGTTATCTGCTGGGTACCGGCGACAAGTACGCCCGCTACTACACCGCCTCGGCCTACACCGACCTGCTCAACGCCCAGAGCGGCAAGCTGATGGGCATCGGCGTGGAGCTGGCCATCGACCAGTCCGGCTACGCCAAGGTCATCAAAGTGTATGATGAGTCTCCTGCCAAGGAGGCCGGCCTCCAGCGGGGCGATTACATCACCACCATCGACGGCGCAGACATCAAAAGTCTGGGCAGCGTGGAGGCTGTCCAGAACAAACTCCGGGGCGAGAGCGGCACGAGCGTCAATGTAGGCTGGCTGGACAGCGAGAACGCCCAGCACACCGCCGACCTGACCCACTCCGGCTTTACGGCCAACAGCGTCGATTCCGCGCTGGTGCAGGGCAATGTGGGCTATATCAAGATCTGGCAGTTCGACAACTCCACCCCCAGTGAGCTGGACTTTGCGCTCCGCAGCCTGACCGCCAGCGGCGCCCAGAGCTTCATCTTCGACCTGCGCGACAACGGCGGCGGCATCCTTGACGACGCCATCAACTGCATCGAACTCGTCGCGCCGGAAGGCGTACTGGCCTACGCGGAGGATAAGGCAGGCAACCGCACCCTGCTGGGCAGCAGCACCGGCGACTCGGTCATCAGCCAGCCCACCGTCTGCCTCGTGAACGAGAACACCGCCAGCGCGGCAGAACTCTTTGCGTCCAGCCTGCGCACCCTGTGCGGCACCCGCCTCGTGGGCAGCACCACAATGGGCAAAGGCACCATCCAGAGCAGCCCCCAGCGCCTCTCGGACGGCAGTGCCGTCGTGGTCACGGTGGCAAAGCTCATCTGCGGCGACGGCTCCTGCTTCGACGGCACCGGCCTGACCGTGGACGTGGAGCGCCCGCTGACTGCCGACGAGCAGGCCAGCTACTATGACTACACCCTCGACACGGACCCGCAGATACAGCGCGCCGTCAGCTGCGCACAGCAGCTCACCGGCGTCACCACCGTGGGCGGCGTGAACGACGCTGACATCGCCGCCGACTCCGCCGCAGCCTCTTCGGAGGCCGCAGCCCAGAGCACCGCTTCCTCCGAGGCCGGTGCGGAAGGGGAGCAGGAGGCTTCCAGTACGCAGTGACCCTCTCCGTCTGCTGCGCAGACACCTCTCCCAAAGGGAGAGGCTTTGGCATACCGGGCCACTTTCTACTGGATGCCTGAGGCCCGATATGGCGCAAAAGAGCGGGCCTTGCTTCCGGGGGCAGGCGCTTCTGAACAAGCGCACCTTGTCAAGCTGCCGTGAATCCAGACAGCGGAGCACTACTGTTTCCGATACATCGTACTTTATTCGTCCAGCGTTGGCCCGACCGACACGCCAGTGGCTCCCCCTTTGGGGGAGCTGCCGCGCGAGCGGCTGAGAGGGCTGCAACAGAAAGGAAAACCACTATGCCGGAGCTGACCGACCTCTCCGTTATCCGCAGCCTGTGCGAAAAATACGATTTCGCGCTCTCCAAGGGCTTTGGACAGAACTTCATCATCAATCCCGGCCTGCCGCCCAAGATCGTGGACGCCAGCGGCGTCGATAAGAGCTGGGGCGTGCTGGAGATCGGCCCCGGCATCGGCGTGCTGACCAAAGAGCTGGCCCAGCGCGCCGCCAAGGTGGTGTCCATCGAGGTGGACGAGCGCCTGCCGCCCCTGCTGGCCGAGACCATGGCGGGCGTGGAGAACTTCAAGCTGGTATTGCAGGATGTTCTGAAGGCAGACCTCCGCGCCCTCATCGAGGAGGAGTTCCCCGGGATGCCGGTGGCTGTCTGCGCCAACCTGCCCTACTACATCACCAGCCCCATCGTCATGAAGCTGCTGGGCGACCGCCTGCCCATCCAGAACCTCACCGTCATGGTGCAGAAGGAGGCCGCCGACCGTCTGGCCGCCGCCCCCGGCACCCGGGCGTCCAGCGCCATCAGCTGCGCCGTGAGCTACTACGCCACCTCAAAGCTGATGTTCACCGCCGCGCCGGGCAGCTTCTATCCGGCCCCGAAGGTCACCAGCGCTGTGGTGCGGATGGACATCCGCACCACTCCCGCCGTACAGGTGGAGGACGAGGACGGCTACTTCGCCCTCATCCGTGCCGCTTTCGGCCAGCGCCGCAAGACCGCCGCCAACGCCATCGCCAGCGGCCTCGGCCTGCCGAAGGATAAGGTCATCGCGGCCATCGAGGCGGCGGGCTTCGACGCCCGCATCCGCCCCGAGGCCCTGACCCTCGAGGACTTTGCTGCCGTACAGCGGGAGCTGAAGTAAGATTTTATCAGAATAAAACGCCAAGGCCCCCGCAGTCCGGAACAGAACTGCGGGGGCCTTGGTCGTTATGTGGAAAGAATGGAGGATGGAGATCTGCTTACCTCAGCAGTGCGCTGTGGTCTGCGCCGCCCACGGTGAAGCTGGCGGTGGAGCCGCTGTGGCGGAGGGTGAAAGGCGTATCGCCCGCGCCGAGGGCTGCAACATCGGAGAGGGAGAGGGTGGAAGTGCAGCGTTCGGTGGAGAAGACAACGGTCCCGATGCGCTCAGAGCGGAGGCCGGTCAAATCGGAAAGGACGCCCTGCAGGGACGCCGTCTCATGGGAGACATCGATGTAGAGAACATCGCTGATCCGGCTCAGCCGGACCAGCTGGGCGTTCTGGAGGATGTCGGCCTGAGCTGGGTCGAGGACACGCAGGCCGGTGGAGATGGTGCTGTCGCTGATGCCGCTGTTGTGGGAGACATCGCGGTACTCCACCTCATTGCAGACCGCGCAGATGCGGTACTCGCGGCTGCTGTCGCCTTGGACAGGCATCCAGCCGCTCCACTGATGGCCGAGGGCGGGCAACTCCTCCGTCTCAGTGACGACACAGTCTTTGACCTTGCAGCTGTGCTGTCTCTCGCCCGGCTCGGTGCAGGTAGACTTTTTGGTGATGACCCAATCGCCGAGGGGGTGGGTCTCGCTGCCGGCGGGATAGATGCTCTTCGTGTAGACACTGTTGTGGAAGAGCCGCGTTACGCCGTTCTCTACGAGCTTCACGAGGCCCCGCTTGCCGTTTTCCTTGAGATGGATGATCTCGTCCAGCTTCTTGCCGTCGCGGCCTCGGATGGCATTGTCGGCGTCGGGTGCGGTTGCGGTGAGGTCCAGCGGGGTGTCGGAATTGCCGATGGAGACGATGCCGCTTTCAGTGGACACGCCCGCGCCGCCGCTCTTGCCGCTGCCGCCGGTGGTGTTGATGGTGCCGCCCGCAATATTCACAAAGCTGCCGCCGATGCCGCTGCCGCCGGTGCTGTTCTCGCCGGTGGCGTTGCCGCCGGTGGCCTTCGTGATGGTATCGCCGGTGGCCTTCGTGATGGTATCGCCCGAAATCTTCACAACGCTGCCGCTGTGGATGCCGTCGCCGCCGTTGCCATTGGTAGAAGCGCCGCCCTGCGCGGTTCCGATGTTGGCGCTGCCGGAGATGGTGAGGATGCCGCCGCTGGAAATGCCGCTGCCACCGTTGCCATTGGTAGAAGCACCGCCCTGCGCGGTTTCGATTTTGGCGCTGCCGGAGATGGTGAGATTGCCGTAACTGCCGATGCCGTCGCCGCCGGAAGTCTGCTGTATCTCGCCGCCCTTGATGGTGAGTGTACCGTTGCTGCGGATGCCGCTGCCGCCGGTGCCGTCCTCGCCGGTGGCCCTGCCGCCGGTAGCCTGCTCTATCTTGCCGTCGGAGATGGAGACGGTGCCGCTGCTGGCAATGCCCGCGCCGCCGCTCCTGCCGCTGCCGCCGGCGGCGCTGATGGTGCCGCCGGAGATGGAGAGGCTGCCGCTGCGGCTGTCGCTGCCGCTGCGGATGCCACTGCCGCCGTTGCCGTTGCCGGTGGCGTCGCCGCCGGTAGCCTGCACTGTCGTGCCGCCCTTGATGGTGAGGCTTTCGCTGCCGGCAATGCCCGCGCCGCCAGTATGGTAGGATTCCTCGCCGGTGGACCTGCCGCCGATGGCTTTTTTGATGGTGCTGGTAAGGATTTCCATGGTCTTGCCAAGGATGCCGCTGCCGCCCCTCTTGCCGCTGCCGCCGGTGCCGCTCTTGCCGGTGGCTTCGCCGCCGGTAGTCTGCTGTATCTCGCCGCCCTCGATGGTGAGGGTGTCGCCGCAGTAGATGCCGTCGCCGCCGGTGCGGCCGGTGGCCTTGCCGCCGACAGCGTTCGTGATGGTGCCGCCGGACATGATGAACTGGCCGTGATTGCGGATGCCGTAACCGCCGTCCTTGCCGCTGGCAGTTGCATCGCCGCCCTTCACGGTTCCGATTTTGGCGTTGTCCTTGATGGTGAGATCGCCGTCGCTGTGGATGCCGTCGCCGGCGTCGTGGTAGCGGCCATAGCCTTGGCCGCCCTGCGCTTTTTCGATGGTGCCGCCCTCGATCGTGACGGTAATATTCTTGCTATTGAGACCGCCGCCGATGCCGTCGCCGGTGTTGCCACCCACGGCTTCCTTGATGGTGCCGTCATTGATGGTGACTGTGGTCTGGCCGGTGCTGTTCTGACCGCCGCCGATGCCGGCACCACCGGAGCCGCCCTGCGCGTTTTCGATGGTGCCGCCGGAGATGGTGATATTGGTGTTGCCAGTAGCCCCTGAACCGCTGCCGATGCCGGCACCGCCCTGCTTGGTCTGCGCATTGATTTTGGCAGTGCCGCTGATGGTGATATTGGTGTTGCCGGTAGCCCCGTAACCGCTGCCAATGCCGGCGCCATCGGAGGAACCGATGGCTGTGATGTCGCCGCCTGTTATCTCAATGGTGCCGGCACCGCTGCCGAAAGAAAACGTGCCGCTGCCGATGCCAGCAGAGGCACCGCTGCCTGTGGCAGTCAGGCTGCCGGTGTTGCTGCCATTGTCATCTGTTCCGGATGTGATGGTCAGTTTGCCGGTGGTACCCATGCTCTCTTCGTTGTGCTCGAGACCGGCGCATTGGTTGCCGCTGGTGAGGGTATTTTTGCCCTCGAGCGTGATTTTCGTGTCGCCCGCGCCCTCGACGCTGAGGGCGGCGTCGTTGTTGGCTGTGATGTTGACATTGTCCAGCGTCACGTTGAGAGTGTTATCTTTTCCGGTGCTTTCATTGTTCACGAGCTTGTTGATGATGCGGATGACGTAGTTGGTGACGTTTTCGGCTGTGTTCTTGAAGTTTTCCGCAGCACGCTTCAAGACCGTGGTCGATTCGTTCCGGGTCTCTTCGTCGTCATTGGCGCTGGCGACCTTGAGGGATGCACCGGTGTACGTGAACTGGCTTTCGGGCGCAGAGCGGTTGCTCTCTGCGCTTTCCGTGCCTTCGGCAGGGGTGGGAGTGCCGCCGGGCTTGGGGTCGTTTTCCTCGCCGCCGGTGGTGTCGTCAGAGCCGGTGGTGCTCCCCGTGCTTTCCGCGCCTTCGGCAGGAGTCCCGCTGCCGGTGGTGGGAGTGTCGTCCGCTTTGGTGTCGCTGCCCCCAGAGCCGGAGGTGCCGTCGGAGCCGGAGGTGCCGCTCTCAGAGCCGGAGTTGCCGCCCTCAGAGCCTTTACTCTCAGGGTCAGAGCTTCCCGCACCGGTGTTCTTGCCGTCGGTGGTGTCGCCGGTCTGGTTCTTTTCCGTGGACTGGTTCTCGTTTTCCTCGCCGCTGCCGTCAGAAGAGTCGCTGCCCTTGGTGTCGCCGGGGTAGACCATGTCTTTGCCTTCGTTTTCGCTGTCTTCTACTTTGAGCGTGGCCGACGCGGATTTGGCGGCAGAGGTTGCAGGGGTGCCGCCCTCAGACGAGTTGCCGCCCTCAGAGCCGGTGCCGGTGGTATCCTCTGAGCGCTTGCCGCCCTTGATGATGATGTCGCCGTTGTCTACATCACCCTTGCTTTTATCTTTGTTGTCGGCGTGCTTGACATAGACGTCGCCCTTTTCGTCTTTGGTGATGGTGATGTTACCATCGCCTATGTAATAGGTACCCGCATACGCCGGTGCGGCCATGCCGGCCACCATTGCGGCTGTCAGCGCCAGCGCCGTCACCCGGTGAGACGCGGGCCGTGGGGTACCCGCAGCGGATGCCCCAGAACGCGCATTGCGAGCTTGCGATAAGAAATCATAGAAACCTCCTCTGAAAAGTGTGGGTTTTGCACAGAAGCTCCCAACGAAGGGGAAGGAGCTTGTGAAAGAAGCATAAATGTTGAGTTTAATTTATTCTACCACATTCCGGCCATAATGTCACCAAATCTGCGTGAATCGCCGTGTTTTGTGCGTGAATCGCCCCGCAGATGTCTTGAAATGCCCTGACGACAGCGCTGCATGGGCCGTACAGCGGGGCCGAGGGGCAGACAAAGATATTGACAAGCGGGGAGGTTTCTGGTATTCTACTAAAGTACCCTGTGCAAACGATACCCGCTGGTGTGGCGCAATGGCAGCGCAACTGATTTGTAATCAGTCGGTTGCAGGTTCAACTCCTGTCACCAGCTCCAAAAAGTCCTACGATATACCGCTGAAAAGCGGCGTGTGTCGTGGGGCTTTTGCTTTTTGGGAAAAGGTATGCAGGACTGTTCAATAAAGAAAAAAAGTGCTATAATACTTATAAGCCTGAAACTTTACACGAAAGGATGGGTGTGTTATGAGTACAAGAGAATATGCCAAGACTCTGATAGACCAGATTCCGGAGAGCAAGCTGATTTTTGTTGTCCCTTATTTGCAGGGGGCTGCGCTCCCCGATGATGTGGAAATGCCCAATGCGAAGACTCTGGCCGCGATTGAGGAAGTCGAAAATATGATTGAAACAGGCAAGGGAGAACATTTTGAGGGTTCTACCGCGGATCTCTTCGCTCAACTGGCGGCGGAGGGCTAAGCTATGCTAAAACTGAACACTTCCACGCAGTTCAAAAAGGATTATAAAACCTGCATGAGGCGGCACTATAACATGGATCTGCTGCAGGCGGTCGTTGATGTGCTGCGCGTGCCGGACATGCTGCCCCCGAAGAACAGAGACCACAGCTTAACAGGCAACTATACCGGCTGCCGTGAATGCCATATACAGCCAGATTGGCTGCTGATTTATCGGCAGACCGACACAGAGCTGTACTTAGTAAGCACCGGCACACACGCCGATTTGTTCGGCCTATAAAGGAAACAGGAAAGAGGCCAAGACCTGACAGAATGGGTCTTGGCCTCTTTTTCTGCAAGGTATGCAGAAAAATCATGCCGCCCGGCGGGGCGCGGGTGTTGAGATCGGCTCATCACGACGCCGCTGTGGTGTTTGGCGGTGTAGCCCTCTCAGGCGCTTTCGCGCCACTGCCCGGGTTGCGGCTCCCAGCGTCTGCTTCGCTGCCGCTCGCATCCCGCTGGCCGCGGCCCCAACAGCTCCTCCCTGTTTCCGCCACTGGCGGCGGTCGTCGCCGTTGCTCCCAGAGGGAGAGGCACTGGCGAGCCGGGTAGGCTCACTCTGAATGAGTGAAGTTTCTTTATCTTGAAAACAGCAGTGCCCTGCTACAGAGGGCAGCAGCTTCGGAACAATATCCTTGTCAAGCTGCTGCTAATCTCTGTAGCAGGGCACTCTTTTTTGCGTTATATTAAGCTTTCCGCAGTCAGCTTAGAGCTGTCCGGCCTGCCAATGGCTCCCCCTTTGGGGGAGCTGTCACGCCTGCGGCGTGACTGAGAGGGCTACATACCCCGCCTTCTCGATGCACCTGCGGCCCTCGTTGGTATCCAGCCAGTCGTAGACCTTCCGCTGGGGGCTGTCGGGGGCAGCGTCCGCGTGGACGACTGCGTAGAACTCGTTGCAGAGCGGGTAGCTCTCATCGGCGATGGTGTCATTGCCGGGGGTCACGCCGTCCACGGCCAGCAGGCGGAGGCCGGGCTTCGAGTACATCTGGTCGATGTAGTAGTAGACCGAAAAGCCGATGGCGTTGGCGGAGTTGTTGTACTCGGCGATGCTGTCCACGAGGCCGCCCATGTCGGCGGGGGCAAGCTCGGTGGGCGCGGCCATCAGCTGGCCGTCGCCCTTGTCGATGAGCAGCTTTTTGAAGAGGGTCTGACTGCCCGAGTCCACGCCCCGCTGGAACGCCACGATGGGGGAGTCCGCGCCGCCCACGTCCTTCCAGCTGGTGATGCGGCCCGCATAAATATCCCGCAGCTGCTGCTGGGTCAGGCTCTGGACGGGATTCTCTTCGTTGACGATGAACACCAGCGCGTCCCGGCCAATGGCTTTCTGCTCGAGCTTTGCGCCGGCCTCGGCCAGCTCTTCCTTGACGTACTCGGGGGCCTCGTAGACGATGAGGAGCTGTGCGCCGTAGTCCTCGCTGTCGCTGCGGGACCAGAGGCCGAAGTTCTCCCAGGCATAGGCCGTGGTGCTGACGGTGATGCCGGTCTGGGCCTCGAGAAGGTCCATGCCGGTGACATCAGCCTTCATCTGGGCCATCAAGGGGATGCAGGCCGTGGAGCCGTCGAGACGGGGGAACTCGTCCTCGGTCAGGAAGGGGACGGGCGTGTCCGGGTCGGGGACGGACGCTGCCGGAGAGTCGGCGGGGGAGTCCGTAGTGCCGGTCTTGCAGGCGGTGAGCATCGCCGCCCCGAAGCCGAGGCCCATCACGCGCAGGAAGCTGCGGCGGGAGATCATCTCTTTCATATCAAAAACCTCCGTGTCAGTACAGGTAGCCCCCGCCAGCGTCGTCGCTGGGGGAGGAGAAGATGCTTTCGCGGTAGAGCCACTGGCCGGTGGAGTCCATCAGGCCGTAGTCGAAGCCCTGCCGCGCGATAAAGCAGTCGTCGGGTAGATCGTCGATGCTGTAGCAGCTGCCGAGGCGGCGGAGAAGCAGATTGCCCTCCATGTCCAGCACGTCGGAGAGGTTCGACGAGTCGCTGTTGTCCCGGTGGGCCGTGAGCAGAGGGCCGTTGGCGGTGTTGGTGAGGTAGGAGGCGTAGGTGTACTGCTGGGCCTCACCGGCGGACGACCAGAGCAGCCCATCGCCGCTGTAGGTCTGGATGGCAACGGTGTCGTAGTTCTCGCTGTTGTATTGCAGCAGGGCGTAGCCGTCGGGCAGAGCGGTCAGACTGACATAGTGTCCCTCTTCGACGGGCGTCACCTCTACGTCGGTCAGCAGCGCGCCGGTGGTGCCGTCATAGATTTTAAGGACATTGTTTGCCGTCAGCACAGCGACATTACCGGAGTGGTAGTCCGTGTCGCTCCGCTGGACGGCGGTCTTTTCGCCGCTGGCGAGGTCGATGAGGGTGTAGGGGTTATCCGGGTCATCGCTGCCGAGGAGGGTGACACAGCCGGGCGTGTAGTCCATCACACACCAGTCGAAGCGGCCCAGCTCCACGGCCTCGCCGCTGTTCAAATCGTAGAGGACGGAGCGGCTGTCCTGACGGCTCTGAAGGCAGGCGACGCCCACGCCGCAGGCCGAGACGGCGCTGTCCTCTTCGCCGGTGAGCAGTTCGCCGGTGGTGACGTTGTAAAGGGCTTCGCGGGCGATGCCCCAGTCTGAGCCGCGGAACCAGCTCAAATCGAGCCAATCGGCAAAGCCGCCGCGATACGATGCGAGGGTGCTGGCTGTGCAGCCGTCCTCCCGCATCAGCACATTGCCCTCCCGGTCGGTGATGAGGACATACTGGTGGAGCGGCTGGTCGGGGTCGTCGTAGGCGTAAGTAAGGCCCTCGGGCAGGTCGTAGCAGTTGAAGACGAGGCGCTGGCCGCCCTCGTCCACCACGAGACAGTCGAGCGCTGTTTCGGGTACGGGAAGCTGGGCGCCTGTGGCGAGGTCGTACACCCGAGTGCCGCCGGTGGTGCCGTTCTCGAAAGCCCAGACGTCGGCGTCGTCCCGCAGGATGAGCAGCCCGCCCGAGAGGGTGGCGTTCACGGCGTAGGGAAAGGTCATGACGGCATTGCCGTCGGCGTCGTAAAGGGTGGAAGTGCGCTCCTCCGTGCCAAGGATGGAGTGGGCCACGAGGTAGTGGCCTGTCTCGCCGGTGAGGGTGTCCCTCAGCAGCTGGATGCTGTCGGAGCTGCTGGCTTTGTAGAGCACCCTGCCGCCCCGGAGGATGGTGCCGCCGCCGTTCCCGGCGTAAGAGTAGACGTAGTGGAGCGAGTCGTCGCTGAGCCATGCGTCGCTGTAATACTGCGGAGTCTGCGAGGACGCCGTCCCCTCGGGCCGGGGCGACGCCGCAGGCAGCAGCGAACAGCTCGTCAGCAGCCCGCCCGCCAGCACGAGGCAGGCGGCACGGCGGCTGAGTCGAAGCAGAGTGGTCTTCATAGAAACACCTCACAGTCTCCCAGAATTTGACTTTCCCATCTATAGTATATACGAAAGACCCGGACATTTCATTGCAGAAATGTGGACGGGCCTGGTTACAGTTTTATGACAAGCTTATTCTTCGTCTCCCTGTTCCTTCAATTCCTTCAGGAAGGGCAGAAGGAACGGTACCGAGATGCAGAAGGTGAGGCCATCGGCGATGGGCTGGCACAGCTCGATGCCGCTCAGGCCCCAGATGTGGGGCAGGGTGAGGATGAGCGGGATGAAGCAGACGCCCTGACGGCAGCAGGCGAGGAAGGTGGCCCGGCCCGACTTGCCGATGGACTGGAACATCATATTCGTCACGATGATGACGGGCTGTAAGAACATGGCGACGCACTGATACCGCAGGGCGGGCAGAGCCACGGCGGTGACCTCGGGGTCATCGCGGAAGAGGCGGATGAGGGGCTCGGCGTTGAACCAGCAGATGGAGTTGAGCACCGCCATAAAGACGAAAGCCGTCGAGATGGTGAAGATGGCCGCTTTCCGCACCCGGGCAAAGCGGCGGGCGCCGTAGTTGAAGGCCGCTACAGGCTGCAGGCCCTGTCCGACGCCAATAGCCACCGACAGCACGAACTGGAAGATGCGGGACACGATGCTCATGCCGGCCACGGCGGCGTCGCCGTAGCTGCGGGCGGCGACGTTCAGCAGCATGCTGCCGATGCTGTTCAGGCCCTGACGGCCGAAGCTGGGCGCACCGTTGAAGAAGATCTGCCCGAAGTCCCGGGCGCTGCGGGTGATCTGGGTGATGCGGAATCGGCTGACGGTCTTGCCCCGCAGGAACATGGAAAGCAGGATGCAGAAGCTGATGCTCTGGCTCAGGGCGGTGGCCGTGCCTGCGCCGCCGGTCCCCATGCCGAGGCCGAAGATGAAGACGGGGTCCAGCACGATGTTGAGCACACCGCCGGTGACGAGGCCGATCATGGCGAAGCTGGCCTTGCCCTCGTAGCGAAGGATGTTGTTCATCACGAGGCTCGACATCATGAGCGGGGCCGCGATGAGGATGGGCCGCGCGTAGGCGCAGGCGTGGGGCAGGATGGTGTCGGTGCTGCCCAGCAGCATCATGAAGTCGGGCAGGGCAGCGAGACCGAGAACGGCCAGCACTGCGCCGAAGGTCAGCGCCGTGAAGAAGCTGGTGGAGGCGAACTTTGTGGCCGCGTGGGTGTCCTGACTGCCGAGGCTGCGGCTGATGATGCCGCCCGCGCCGTGGCCCAGCATGAAGCCGAGGGCCTGAATGATGGCCATCAGGCTCGACACGACGCCCACCGCGCCCGACGCGCTGGTGGACAGCTGGCCCACAAAGAAGGTATCGGCCAGATTGTAGATGCTGGTGATGAGCATACTCAGGATGGTGGGAGCCGCGAGGCCGAGAATGAGCTTCGGCACGGGGGTCTGGGTCATTTTCTCGAACTGGAGCCTGCTGCGCTCCAGCTCGGCGGCGTCGGATGCGGTGCGGGGGGAAGACGGCATGAAGAGATACCTCACTTTCGGAAATCAAAGAAAATACCGCTCTTTGCGCAAAGAACGGGTAAAATGCAGATATACAATAAAGTATAGCGCAGATCGAGGGAAATGTCGAGATGGCGGCACTGCACCAGCGGCGGTCGGTTCCGCTGCAAAAAGTTAGGGTATTGAGTGCAAAAGCAGGAGAAAATGGAATGCCTTTTGGCAAATTTGCCAAAGAAAGGTCGAATTGCTTGTAAAAAATCACGTCGAGTGGTATAATTTATGGAAAGAAACAAAAGCGCGAGGACAAAAAACAGCGCAGAGAAGAGTTCCGGGGAGATCCTGCCCCGGGATAAGGAGGGAAATCTTATGAAATCTGTGGCACAGACCATCATTGAAGCAGACCGCTTCTACACCATCGCCGCCAAGACCGGCAGCGTTATTCAGGCTGTGGAGAGCGTCAAGGACGGCGGCAACATCCGTCTGGGCAGGTACGAGCGCAAGCCCGAGCAGGAGTGGGCTTTCGTCCGCGAGGGCGACGGCGTTTACCGCATCCGCAACCGCGCCTCCGGCAAGCTCATCGACCTGATGATGACCGGCACTGCCAACGGCACCTGGCTCCACCTGTGGGAGGACGTGGGCGGCACTTCCCAGATGTGGAAGATGGAGCCCACCCCGGCCGGCACCGTCCGCCTGCGCTCCATGTGGGCTGCCGGCAAGTGCATCGACACCGTGGGCATGGGTACTGCGGACGGCGCTGTGCTCCAGATCTGGCAGGAGACTGCCGGCGAGGACCAGCTGTGGACCATCTCCGAGGTGAAGGACCGCGCAAAGCACGCCCCCAAGGCGGAGGAAAAGCCCGCTGAGGTCAAGGCCGAGGCCGCTGCTCCCGCCGAGGAAAAGCCGGTTGAGGAAAAGGCTGCACCTGCTGTGAAGAAGACCACCAGAAAGCCTGCGGCAAAGAAGACCGCCGCCAAGACTGCTGCGAAGTCCGCTGGGGCAAAGGCCGAAGCCGCACCCGCCAAGGCCGAGGAAAAGCCCGCCGAGGCCGCTCCTGCCGCAAAGCCTGCCCGCAAGACCGCTGCCCGTAAGAAGACCACGAAGGCCAGCAAGTAAGCAAGGCTGCATAGTCTACATAATATCATAGCAAAAAGAGCACCCGCTCTCCACAGTGATGTGGAAAGCGGGTGCTTTTGGGTTTAGGGTCAGGTTTACCTTCGTACAACCTCTCAGCGCCCCATCTTGCCCTTCTTGAACTTCAGCGCCGCTGCGATGAAGCCCTTGAACAGGGGATGTGCGCGGTTGGGACGGCTCTTGAACTCGGGGTGGAACTGTGCGCCGAGGTGGAAGTCACGGCCCGGCAGCTCCACGGTCTCCACAAGGCGGCCGTCGGGGCTGGTGCCGGAGATGACCAGACCGGCGTCCTGCATCTCCTGACGGTAGTCGTTGTTGAACTCGTAGCGGTGGCGGTGGCGCTCCCAGATCTCGCTCTGGCCGTAGCACTCGGCCATCTTGGTGCCGGGCAGGACGGTGCAGGGGTACTTGCCCAGACGCATGGTGCCGCCCTTGGGGATGCTGCCCTGCTGGTCGGCCATCAGATCGATGACGTTGTGATGACCCTCGGGGGTGAACTCGCTGGAGTTGGCGTCGGCGTAGCCCAGAACGTGGCGGGCGAACTCCATGACCATGATCTGCATGCCGAGGCAGATGCCGAAGTAGGGAACATCGTTCTCACGGGCGTACTGTGCGGCCTGTATCATGCCTTCGATGCCGCGGTCGCCGAAGCCGCCGGGGACGATGATGCCGTCCACGTCCGCAAAGGCTTCCCTGCAGGCTGCCTGATCGGGCAGGTCCTCGCTCTCGACCCACTTGATCTCCACTTGGCTGTCGTTCTCGAAGCCGGCGTGGTAGAGGCTTTCCATGACGGACAGATAGGCGTCATGCAGCTTGACGTACTTGCCCACGAGGGCGATGGTGCAGGTCTTGCTGCGGGTGGCGATCCGGGCCAGCATCTCTTTCCACTCGGTGAGGTCGGCGGGGGGAACATCCAGATGCAGCTGCTTGACCACCACGTCGTCGAGGCCGCCGGTGTGGAGCATCAGCGGACACTGGTAGAGGCTGGGCATGGTCAGGTTCTCGATGACGCACTCCGGCTTGACGTTGCAGAAGGTGCTGATCTTCCGGCGGATGTCGCTGCCCACGCTGCCGTCGGCGCGGAGGATGATGATGTCGGGGCTGACGCCCATGCCCTGCAGCTCCTTGACGGAGTGCTGTGCGGGCTTGGACTTGTACTCATCGGAGCCGGAGATGTAAGGCACCAGCACCACATGGATGAAGCAGCAGTTCTCCTTGCCCTGCTCGAGGCCCACCTGACGGATGGCCTCGAGGAAGGGCTGGCTCTCGATGTCGCCGGTGGTGCCGCCGATCTCGGTAATGACCACATCGGCCTCGGTGGAAGAGGCCAGATTGTAGATATAGCTCTTGATCTCGTTGGTGATGTGGGGGATGATCTGGACGGTCTGGCCGAGGTAAGCGCCCTGGCGCTCCTTGTTCAGCACGTTCCAGTAGACCTTGCCGGTGGTGAGGTTCGAATACTTGTTCAGGTTCTCGTCGATGAAGCGCTCGTAATGGCCCAGGTCCAGGTCGGTCTCGGTGCCGTCGTCGGTGACGAAGACCTCGCCGTGCTGCAGGGGGCTCATGGTACCCGGGTCCACGTTCACGTAGGGGTCCAGCTTCTGGCTGGCCACCTTGAGGCCGCGGCACTTCAGCAGTCGGCCCAGAGAGGCGGCGGTGATGCCTTTGCCCAGACCGGAGACGACGCCGCCGGTCACGAAAATAAACTTTGCCATAATGGTTCTCCTCTAATTTACAGATATTCTTTGCCGTGAATAGCACGATAAGCAAATACTTTCCCTCAGTGGGGGCGCAATACGGATCATTGCGCGGGGTCGTAGGAGTCCAGTATCTCCTGCGCGACCTCGGCGCGGTCGCGCCGGGTGTCCATCGCTTTTTTCTCGATGTAGCGGTGCGCCTCGGCCTCGGTCATGCGGCCCAGCTCGATGAGGCAGCACTTGGCGCGGCTCACCAGCCGCACCTGCGCCAGCTTTTCCTGCATCCGCTGATTCTCCTGCCGCAAAAGCAGGAGGCGGTGGTTGCTGGCGGCGGCCATCTGGATGGCCTGTAAAAAGAAGGTGTTGGAGAAGGGCTTTGTGACCAGCAGAACGCCTTCTTCGCTCAGCGGGGTCAGAAGCTGCTCGGCGGCTGCGGCCTTGGCCAGAAATATCACACCGGCATCCGTTTTCTCCACGGCGTCGGCGCACAGCTCGTGGCCGAACTCATCCGGCAGCGGCGAGTTGACCACGATGAGCTCAAAGTCGGATTCCAGCATCCTCCGCCGCGCCTCCGCCGCACTTGGTACGATGATGGGCCGCGCATAGCCCAGCTCCGTCAGGCGTGCGGAGATATATTCGTTGGAGCTTGCGCCCGCGCTTACGATCAGGGCACGTCCCATTCGGCTCACTCCTTTCCTATGTCATTCTGCATCAGATGGCATTGAAGTAGTGGACGCGCTCATATTCGGCGGGGTCGGAGGCGTTCTTGAGCGCCTCGCAGCGGCGCAGAGCCTCGGCATAGTAGCGGCGGCTCAGCTCGTCGGGCAGGAATTTGTGAAGGAACTCGCTGTTCCTAGCCACCTCGACGGCCTCTTCCAGCGAGGCGGGCAGGGTCTCGAGGCCGAGACCGGCGGCTTCGTCCGGGATGAAGAGGTTGCGGTTGACAGGGGCAGACAGCTCCATCCGGTTCTCGATGCCGTCGAGGCCTGCTGCCAGCACGAGGCCGATGGCGAGGTAGGGGTTGCAGGCGGGGTCGGGGCTGCGCAGCTCCATGCGGCAGTTGTCGCCCTTCACCTGCGGGATGCGGACCAGCTGGCTGCGGTTCTGGCGGCTCCAGCTCACGTAGCGGGGAGCCTCGTCGCAGCCGAAGCGGAGGTAGCTGTTGGGCAGGGGATTCGTGAAGGCCGTCAGCTCCCGGCTGTGGCGGAGGATGCCCGCCATGAAGCTGCCGGGGATGCTGTCGGGGGCGATGTCGCCCTCAAAGAGGTTTTTGCCGTCCATGGTCAGCGAGAGGTTGATGTGGAGGCCGCTGCCGGCCTGGTCGGGCAGGGGCTTCGGCAGGAAGCTGGAGTGGAAGCCGTTGCTGGCCGCCACGGCCCGGACGATCTGCTTGAACAGGAAGATGTTGTCGGCGGTCTTGAGGGGGCCGGCGTAGTGGAAGTCGATCTCATTCTGGCCGTGGCCGTTCTCGTGATGGCTGTGCTGGGGGGCAAGGCCCATCTGCTCCATGGTCAGGCAGATGTCCCGGCGGATGTTCTCGCCGGCGTCCAGCGGCGCTACGTCGAAATAGCCGCCTGCGTCGATGGGGATGCGGGTGGGACGGCCCCGGTCGTCGTTCTCGAAGAGATAGAACTCGCACTCGGTGCCGACGTTGCAGCGCAGGCCCAGCTGCTTGAACCGGCGGTTGATGTCCCGCAGGAAGCCGCGGCAGTTGCCGCCGAAGGGGGTGTTGTCCGGCTTTTCCACGTCGCAGAAGAACTGCATCACCCGGCCCTCAGCCGTGCGCCAGGGCAGGATGGTCATGGTGGACAGGTCGGGCCGGAGCACCAGGTCGCTCTCCTCCACGTGCATGAAGCCCGCGATGGCGCTGCCGTCGAAGCAGACGCCATCTTCCAGCGCCTTGGGAAGGTCGCTTGCCAGCACGGCGATGTTCTTCTGGAAGCCGAAGATGTCACAGAACGCGAAGCGGACAAATTTTACGTTGTTGTCCTCGACGAAATCGAGGATGTCCTGCTGTGTCGTATAACTCATAGGTGTGTGTCCTCTGAAAAGTATGTCTTCTTAAAAAACGCCCAAAGGCCTGCCTCTGTACAGAGGCAGGTCTTCAGGCTGGTGTAAGAAATAGGAAAAGGAGAATGGCTCAGATAAGCGCCTCAGCCGGTGGTGCTTTATTCTACGCTGGTATGTGAAGATCAGACGTAGTAGAGCATCTTGCTGTAGCTGGGCAGAGGCCAGTAGTCCTCGCCGCAGATGGTCTCGGCGTCGTCGGCGGCGGCGCGGAGGGCGTCCATCTTGGGCAGAACGTCGTCGTGGAAGGCGACGGCCTTTGCGCTCTCGTCGGAGAGGGCCTTTGCGGCATTGACGGCAGCCTGCAGCTCGTCCACAGCGTCGCTCATGGCGTCGGCGTCAGCGGACAGGCGGGTCAGTGCCTTCGTCTCGCTGCGGACGCTCAGGCTCTCGCTGACGGCCAGCTTGGAGGCGGCGGTGTTGGCGACCTCACTCATGTAGGCGTTGACGGCGGGCAGCAGCTGCTTGCGGGCCATCTCCAGCATGGTCAGGGCCTCGATGTTGATGATCTTGGAGTAGTGCTCCATCTCAACTTCGTAGCGGCTCTCCATCTCGACCTTGGTCAGGACGCCGAAGTCCTCCATCAGGGCGATGTTCTTCGGCTCGATGAGGGCGGGCAGAGCGGCGGGGGTGTTCTTCTTGTTGGGCAGGCCGCGCTTTGCTGCTTCCTCTTCCCACTCGGCAGTGTAGCCGTTGCCGTTGAAGATGACGCGGCGGTGGTCGCGGATGGTGCGCTTGACGAGGGCGATGGCGGCGCTGGTAAAGTCGTCGGCCTTCTCCAGCTCGTCAGCGTAGCCCTTCAGCTCCTTGGCGACGGCGGTGTTCAGGATGGTGTTGCAGTCGCTCAGGTTCTCGGCGGAGCCGGGCATACGGAACTCGAACTTGTTGCCGGTGAAGGCGAAGGGAGAAGTACGGTTGCGGTCGGTGGTGTCCTTGCTGAACTTGGGAAGGACATCGACGCCGAGGTCCATCTTCATCTTGACGGGGCCGGCGTAGGGAGAATCGGAAGCGATGGCGTCGATGACGGCTTCCAGCTCTTCGCCCACGAAGATGGAGATGATGGCCGGAGGTGCCTCGTTGGCGCCCAGACGGTGGTCGTTGCCGGGGGTGGCGACGGAGGTGCGGAGCAGGTCGGCGTACTCATCGACAGCCTTGATGACGGCGGCGAGGAAGACCAGGAACTGCAGGTTCTCCATGGGGGTGTCGCCCGGGTCCAGCAGGTTCTCGTGGGTGGTGGACATGGACCAGTTGTTGTGCTTGCCGCTGCCGTTGACGCCCTCGAAAGGCTTCTCGTGCTGCAGGCAGACGAGGCCGTACTTGGGGGCCAGCTTCTTCATCATCTCCATCGTCAGCAGGTTGTGGTCGATGGCGACGTTGGTGGTGTCGAAGATGGGGGCCAGCTCATGCTGGCAGGGAGCTACTTCGTTGTGCTTGGTCTTGGCGGGGATGCCCAGCTTCCACAGCTCTTCGTCCAGCTCCTTCATGAAAGCGGAGACCTCGGGGCGGATGACGCCGAAGTAGTGCTCCTCCAGCTCCTGACCCTTGGCGGACGGTGCGCCGAAGAGGGTGCGGCCGGTGAGGATGAGGTCCTGACGGGCCTCGTAGTCTTCCTTCTTGATAAGGAAGTACTCCTGCTCGGGGCCGACGGTGGTGGAGACGTAATCCACGTCCTTGCCGAAGAGCTTCAGGACGCGGATAGCCTGATTGGACAGCGCGTTCATGGAGCGCAGCAGGGGAGTCTTCTTGTCCAGCGCCTCGCCGGTGTAGCTGACGAACGCAGTGGGGATGCAGAGGACGTCGTCCTTCACGAAAGCGAAGCTGGTGGGGTCCCATGCGGTGTAGCCGCGGGCCTCACAGGTGGCGCGCAGGCCGCCGGAGGGGAAGGAAGAGGCGTCGGGCTCGCCGCGCACCAGCTCCTTGCCGTTGAACTCCATGATGGCGGTGCCGTCGCCCACGGGGGAGACGAAGCCGTCATGCTTCTCGCTGGTAATGCCGGTCAGCGGCTGGAACCAGTGGGTGTAGTGGGTGGCACCCAGCTCCATGGCCCAGCGCTTCATGACGCTGGCCACGACGTTTGCCACCTCGATGTCCAGAGGTGCGCCCTTGTGCAGGGTCTTCTCGAGGCTCTTGTAGGTAGCGCTGGGGAGGCGCTCCTTCATGACGTGCTCGTTGAACACCTTGCTGCCGTAGATCTCCATAACATTTGCTGCCATAAATCCTACTCCTTACTTGAATTGAAATACTTCAGCTGGTCGCGGATTTTCACGCGGAAAGAGGCGGGCTCTCCCGCGAAATATCGGGTTAAACGAAACGACGCTGCGAGTCAGGAGGTGACTCACAGCGTCGTTGCTGTCTATGCGATGATTATAGCCGAACGGGGCAAAAAACGCAATAGACAGATTTGACGATTCTGCACAAACTGACTCCCGATTTTTTGGAGTATTGCGCGGATGGTATGACTATTGCCCTCTCAGGCGCTTCGCGCCAGCTCCCCCAGAGGGGGAGCCACTGGCGTGCCGGGCAGGCTCACACTGGACGAGGAACGTTTTATTTATGGGAAACTGTAGTGCCTTGCTGTCTGGATTCACAGCAGCTTGACAAGGTGCGTTGATCCAGAAGCTGCTGTCCCCGTAAGCGAGGCCCGCCCTTTTGCGTCATATTGGGCTTTGGGCGGCCGGCTTAAACTGGTCCGGCCTGCCAAAGGCTCCCCCTTTGGGGGAGCTGTCACCGGAGGTGACTGAGAGGGCAAGGACGCTGACAGACTTCAGATGACCTGAAACAGGAAAAACTTCAGATAGTTCGTCTCCGGCACGCCCCAGAGGATGGGGTGGTCGGGGGCCTGCTGGCGCACTTCGATTTGGCGCAGCTGGCGGTGAGCGTCCTTTGCGGCGGAGCGCAGCATCCTGATGAACAGCTCCTCGGTGGCAAAATGAGAGCAGCTTGCCGTGGCGAGGTAGCCGCCCCGGGGCAGGAGCCTCATGGCCCGGTAGTTGATCTCCTTGTAGCCCCGCATGGCGTTTTCCACCGTGCGGCGGGCTTTGGTGAAGGCCGGCGGGTCAAGGATGATGAAATCGTAGGGGTGGCCTTCTTTTTCGAGGCGGGGCAGAAGCTCGAAGGTGTCCTCGCAGAGGAAATCCATGTTGGTCAGGCCGTTGCGCTCCGCGTTCCGCTGGGCCATGGCGATGGCGTCGGCGCTGATGTCCGCTGCCGTGACCCGGGCTGCGCCGCCGCTGGCTGCGTTGAGGGCAAAGCTGCCGGTGTGGGTGAAGCAGTCCAGCACGGTGTGGCCGGCGGCGAGGCGGGCGACTGCCCGGCGGTTGTACTTCTGGTCGAGGAAGAAGCCGGTCTTCTGGCCGTTCTCGAAATCGACGTGGTAGTAGACGCCGTTCTCGCAGATCTCGGTCTGGGTGGAGGCGGGGTGGCTCTCACCCGGAAGCTCGAACCAGCCCTTGCTCTGCTCGAGGCCCTCTTTGGCCCGCAGGGCCTCGTCGTTCCGCTCGTAGATGCCGTCGATGGTCTGGCCGTCGGCCCGCAGGACTTCGGCGAGGAGGGGGAAGAGGACGGGCTTCAGCTTCTCCATGCCGACGCTGAGGGTCTGGGTGACGAGGATGTTGTTGAAGCGGTCCACGGTCAGGCCGGGGAACTGGTCGGCCTCGCCGAAGATGACCCGGCAGGCCGAGAGGTCGGCGGGCTCGAGGACGGTCTTGCGGTAGGCCCAGGCGTACTCGATGCGGCGGCGCCAGAAGCTGGCGTCGAAGGTGTCGTTGGCGTTGCGGGAGATGAGGCGGACGCGGATCTTGCTCTTGAGAGAGACGAAGCCGGTGCCAAGGTAAGCGCCCTTCGGGCTCACCACGTCGGCGAGGGTGCCGTTCTCGGGCTCTGCCTCCGGGAACTCGAGGATGTCGTTCTCGTATACCCACGGATGCCCGCCCACGAGGCTGGCCTCGGCTTTTTTGTTTACTTTATAAATAGGATAGCTGCGTTCTGATTTCATACTGTGAACTCCTTCTGTTAAAGGCTCTCCCTTTGGGAGAGCTGGCGCGGAGCGCCTGAGAGGGCAAGCGTGTGACAAAAGAGACGGAATACAGCGATAGTCAAAAGCCTTTATCAGAGCGATGTTATCGCTGTGTTCAGACATCTCCGTCAGCGTCCTTGCCCTCTCCGTCACCTTCGGTGACACCTCTCCCAAGGGGAGAGGCTTTTGTGACATGCTAACTCATCATTTATAATACCATAAAAATATGTTAGAATAAATACAAAAACCACCGAAAGGAAGGAAAACATCATGGAGATCGAGCGCAAGTGGATGGTAAACGGCTGGCCGGAGGGGCTGGCGCTGAAAGAGGAGTTTGCCATGCGGCAGGGCTACATCAGCGTGCGGCCCACCGTCCGCATCCGGGAAGAGGCCCTGACGGGCGGCAAGACCCACTACGTCCTCTGCTTCAAGTCGGGCGGCGGGCTGGCGAGGGAAGAGATCGAGCGGGACATCGACCCCGAACTTTTCAATGAACTCGAGACGAAGATCATCGGCAGGCCCCTCATCCCGAAGCTCCGCCGCAGCTACCTGCTGCCGGACGGTGCGGTGCTGGAAGTGAATCATGTGGACGAGGGCCAGCCGACGGAGTTCTGGTACGCCGAGGTGGAGTACCCCACGGTAGAGGCAGCCCGCAGCTGGCAGCCTGCCGCCGTGGGCCTCGCGGACTACCTCAGCGACGAAGTCACCGACCAGCCCGGCCAGAGCATGGGGGCCTATTGGGAGCAGACCCGGGGCTGAACCGACGAAAGTTGTGGAAAAACCTTGAAGATTATGATATGATGGTCGTATCACTCATACTGCGGCCCCGGACGGGCCGGGAAAGAAGGAAACAACTACGAAACGACCCAAATTCACGCTGTCTGTGCAGTACAATTCGCCGGTCATCCTGACATTTTTCCTCCTCTCACTGGGGGTGCTGTTCCTGGGCCAGTACACCGGCGGCTGGACGACCACCCATCTGTTCAGCGTCTACCGTTCCTCGCTGAAAGACCCGCTGTTTTACATCCGGCTCTTCGGCCATGTGCTGGGCCACGGCAGCTGGGACCATTTCCTGAACAATATGCTGCTTCTCCTCGTCGTCGGCCCGCCGATGGAAGAAAAGTACGGCAGCCTGCCCCTGCTCAAAGGCATCCTGCTCACGGCTCTCATCTCGGGCGTTCTGCAGTGTGCGTTGTTCCCCCGCACGGCGCTGCTGGGCGCGTCGGGCATCGTCTTCATGCTCATCATGCTGGCATCCCTGTCCGGCTTCTCGGGCGGCATCCCCGTCACCATGCTGCTGGTGGCGGCGCTCTATCTGGGCCAGCAGATCTATGACATCATCTTTGTGCGGGACAACGTGGCCAACTTCATGCACATCGTCGGCGGCGTCTGCGGCACAGTGTTCGGCTACGTCAATGCGGGGCTGCGCAGGAAACGGAAACACTAGCCCTCTCAGGCGCTTCGCGCCAGCTCCCCCAAAGGGGGAGCCCTTGGCATGTCGGTCAAGTTACCACTGGACGAGCAAAGCACGATGTCTCGGGAACGGTAGTGCTCCGCTGTCTAGGCTCACGGCAGCTTGACAAGGAGCGTTGTCCAGAAGTCGCTGCCCTCTGTAGCGAGGCCCGCTCTTTTGCGTCATATCAGACCTTAGGCGTCCAGTCGAAAGCTGCCCGGCACGCCAGTGGCTCCCCCTCTGGGGGAGCTGGCATCGCGCAGCGATGACTGAGAGGGCGGCTAAGAACAAGCAAATTTTATCATTCGCGCGGTTTTGCCGCTTGCTTTTTGATGGGCAGCGCTCTATTATATCATTTGTACAAATATTTCTCTTCGAATTTTCACAAAATCACCAAATGTAGTTTATCGGACGGAGGTTGTTTATGAGACGACTGCGCAGCCCATCCCCGGGGATGAAACTGCAAAAAAATCACGACAAAGGAGGACGGACGCTTTGAACGAACACGAAAAACCACAGATAGACTTCATGCACAAGCTTGCGCGCCAGATCGTGGAACGCCGCAACCTTGTGTTCCTGTTTGTCATTCTGGCTGCCATCTTCACGGTGTTCTCGGTGCGGTGGGTCAAGGTCGAGACCGACATGACCACCTACCTGCCCAAGACCTCGGAGACCCGCATGGGCCTCGACATCATGGATGAGCAGTTCACGACCTACGGCTCTGCCGATGTCATGGTGGCCAACATCACGCCCGCTGAGGCCGATGAGCTTTCCGACCGGCTCGCCGAGCTCAAGGGCGTCCAGATGCTGGACTACGACGACACCACCGACCATTATAATAAGGACGCGGTGTCGGCCCTTTACTCCATCACCTTCGACTACCCCGAGGACGATGACCAGTGCCTCGAGGCCCTTGACCGGGTGAAGGAATACCTTGCCGACTACGACATCTACGTCTCCACCTCGCTGGGCAACACCCAGCAGGAGACCATTGATGCCGAGGTACGGGTCATCATGGTGTACGTTGCCGTCATCATCGTCATCGTCCTGCTCCTGACGTCCCAGACCTACGCCGAGGTGCCTGTCCTCATCCTCACCTTCGTGGTGGGCATGATCCTGAACATGGGTACAAACTTCATGCTCGGCACCATCTCCTTCGTGTCCAACTCGGTCACGAACATCCTGCAGCTGGCGCTGTCGCTGGACTACGCCATCATCTTCTGCAACCACTTCAAGGAAGAATACCAGACCATGCCCCTGAAGGAGGCCGTCATCGAGTCTCTGAGCAAGAGCATCCCCGAGATCAGCTCCAGCTCCCTGACCACCGTCGGCGGCCTTGTGGCTATGCTGTTCATGCAGTTCCGCATCGGCTCCGATATGGCCGTCTGCCTCATCAAGTCCATCCTCTTTGCGATGCTCTCGGTGTTCGTGGTCATGCCCGGCCTGCTGATGCTCTTCGGACCCTACATGGATAAGACCAGGCACAGGAACTTCGTGCCGGAGATCCCCTTCGTGGGCCGCTTTGCATGGCGCACCCGCAAGGTCATCCCTGTCATCTTCCTGGTGGTCATCCTCATCGGTTACCACTTCTCGAACCTTTGTCCCTACGCCTACGGCTACGATGTCATCAAGGTGCCGAAGATGAACGAATCCCTCATCGCGGACCAGATGATCGAAGAAAACTTCACCAAGTCGAACCTCGTGGCACTCGTCTACCCCAAGAACGACGATTACAGCATCGAGAAAAAGATGCTGGAGGAGCTGGAAAGCTATGATGAAATAGACTCCACCAAGGGTCTGTCCAACATCGAGGCCCAGGACGGCTATAAGCTGGAAGACAAGCTCACCGCCCGCCAGTTCTCCGAGATGGCCGACCTGGACTACGAGGCCGCCCAGATGATCTACACCGCCTACGCCATCGAGAACGATGAGTACGGTCAGGTCATCGGCAATTTCGCATCCTATAAAGTGCCGCTGGTGGATATGTTCCTCTACGTCTGCGACGAGGCCGATACCGGCATCGTCTCCCTCTCTCAGGAAGACCTGGACGACCTCCACGACGCCCGCGACCAGATGGAGAGCGCACTGGCCCAGCTGCAGGGCGACGACTACAACCGCGTCCTCATCTACCTGAGCCCCTCTCTGGAACCCGGCCAGACTACTTATGAGTTCACCGACACCATCCGCTCCATCGCCCGGAAGTATTACCCGGACGGCGAGCTCTACATGGCCGGTGACGCCACCAACGAGTACGATTTCCAGAAGTCCTTCGCCATCGATAATGTCGTCGTCAACGTCGTATCCATCTTTATCGTCCTGCTGGTGCTGCTGTTCACCTTCCAGTCCGTCGGTATGCCCATCCTGCTCATCGTGGTCATCCAGGGTGCTATCTGGATCAACTTCTCGTTCCCGTATTTCATGGGGACCAACCTCTACTTCATGGGCTACCTCATCGTCAGCTCCATCCAGATGGGCGCGAACATCGACTACGCGATCGTTATCGCTACCCGTTTCAACGAGCTGAAGGATAAGATGGAGCACAAGCAGGCCATGATAGAGACCATCAACTTCGCGTTCCCGACCATCCTGACTTCCGGCACCATCATGACCGTGTCCGGCCTCCTCATCGGCCGGATGACTTCCGACGCCTGCATCGTGGGCATCGGCCAGTGTCTGGGCCGCGGCACCATCATCTCCATCCTCCTCGTCCTCTTCGTCCTGCCCCAGATCCTGCTCATCGGCACCCGCATCGTGGACCGTACCTCCTTTGCCGTGCCGAAGCTGGTGGCCCGCAGCAGCGGCAATGGCCGTATGCGGGTCAACGGCATCGTGCAGGGCGAGATCCACGGCTCCGTGGCCGGTACGATGAACGCCATCGTGGACGGCGATGTCCAGCTGACCGTCATCTCGGGCAACGTCTCTCAGGAACTGGACGACAATAAACAACAGGAGGTGCAGAATGAAGACCAGTAACCATCTGCTGCGCCGCCTGACGGCTGCGCTTCTGGCCGCTGTGCTGGCGCTGAGCATCGCACTGCCGGTGTTCGCGTCCGACGACGGCGATACCATTTACATCAACAGCGTCTCGGACCTGCTCTCGCTGGCCGGGAGCTGTGCCTACGACCAGTGGTCGGTGGGCAAGACGGTTATTCTACAGAAAGACCTCTCCCTCGAGGGGATGCTGTGGGAGCCCATCCCGTCCTTCAGCGGACAGTTCAAGGGCAATGGCCACACCATCTCGGACCTGACCATTACGGGCCAGTATTCCCCGGCGGGCCTCTTCGGCATCGTGGAGGAACAGGGCTCCATCGAGTCCCTGAGCGTCCGCGGTGTCGTGTCTGTCTCTGACTCTGCCGACACCACCACCGGCGGCATCGCAGGCATCAACCACGGCACCCTCATCAGCTGCCAGTTCACCGGCGTCGTCACCGGCGACAGCGAGGTGGGCGGCATCGTGGGCCGCAACGAGTCCGAAGGCACCATCGACCACAGCACGGCCCGCGCCATCGTCACCGGCAAATCTTCCACCGGCGGCATCGCAGGCTATAACCTCGGCGCCATCACCGGCTGCACCAATGTGGGCAGCATCAACACCGAATATCCGGAAGCCTCTCTCGACACCGACGGCTTCACCGCCAAGATGGTGGACTACATCAACAACAAGATGGCTGCCGCCGATGACGACGCCACCAATTCCGTCACCAACGTCGCCACCGACACCGGCGGCATCGCAGGCCGCTCCTCCGGCATGATCCTGACCAGCGTCAACACCGGCACCATCGGCTACGAGCATGTTGGCTACAATGTGGGCGGCATCGTGGGCCGCACCGACGGCCTCGTATCCGGCTGTGTCAACCAGGGCCGTGTTCTGGGCCGCAAGGACGTGGGCGGCATCGCCGGTCAGGCGGAGCCTTACCGGGAGCTGGACCTCTCCAAGGACACCATCAAGCGTCTCCGTTCGGAGCTGGAGGTTCTGCGCGGCCTTGTCGATGACACCACCGGCGTCGTCGAGAACTCCACCACCAGCATCTCCAACTCCTTCAGCGCCATGACCAGCCAGATGGACACCGCCATTGCAGCGGCCCGTCAGCTGGACGACCAGGCCAGTGACTACGGCGACGAGGTGGCCGACGAGATCGACCGCGCCTCCACTCTGCTGGCTGATACCCTCACCAAACTCGAACCCGTCATGGACACCGGCGAAGATGCCATGACCAAGCTGACCGACGCCACCGGAAACCTCAAGTGGGCCATGCGCGAGATGGCCGCTGAGATGCTGATGGCATCCAACGCCCTCGGCAAGACCAGCTCCGGTCTGGACAAGGTGAGCGACGCGGCCGAGGATGGCCGTGACGGGATGTCGGCTATCTCTGAGGGTATCAAAAAGCTGTTGGAGTCTGTCGATACCGGCGATGACAGCGCTGCCTCGCAGGCGATCTCCACCATCCTGACCGGCTACGACTCTCTCTCTGCCGAGAAGAAGTCGGATAAGTACCTCAAGAATGGTATCGAGCTGCTGAAGGTGGCCAACTCCGTGGCCAGCGTCTTCACGCTGGGCAGCGGCATGGCCCCGGCAATGAAGGCCGTCACCGCAGGCATGGGCCTGCTGCGCACGGCGTCCCTCCTGTCCAATGACAGTGACATTGCCCGTGCTACTTCCCAAATCGCAAGTGCCATCGGCACCATCTCTACCATTGCCACCCAGATGGGCGGCATCGTGGGCAGCGCTGCCAAGTCCGTCTCGGCCTCCGACCACCCCGAGCTGGCTGCGGCTCTGACCAAAGCCTCTGACGCACTGGACGGCATGGGCAGCATCACCGACGGCATCATGGGCAACATCAAGGACTGGATCGGCAATAACGGCGGCGGCAGCATCAAGGATGGTCTCGATCAGCTGAGCGATGCTTCCGACAAGCTGAGCGACGCCATGGATGACCTGAGCGACTCCCTCGACCTGCTCAAGACCGACGCCGCCCTCACCAGCGCAACGCTGGCGCATACCTCCGTGGCTCTGGGCCAGATGCAGGACGGCCTCGGCGGCCTGACCGATATGATGGGCCAGACCCGCGACATCCTCCACTGGCTCAACCAGCAGGACCCCATCAAGGTGCCTCGTCCCTCGGCAGAGCTGACCAACACCAAGGACTCCCTCTTTGATGCTGTCAGCGCCATCAACGACAAGATGGACGACATCAACAGCACCATGCGCACCGCCAGCAACCAGCTGACCGACAAGATGCGCGCCGTGACCGCACAGGTCAGCGTCGTGTCCAACCTGATGCTGGACGCTGTGGAAGAGATCAGCGACCCGGGCAGCAAGACCATCTACGAGGATGAGTCGGAAGACCTCATCGCCTCCCAGTCCGACGGCAAAATTGAGAACAGCATCAACCGCGGCACCATCGACGCCGACATGAACGTGGGCGGCATCGCCGGCACCATGGGCGTCGAGAACCTGCTGGACCCCGAGGAGGACAACAAGGACGACGGCACTTCGCTGCTGCGCACCTCCTATACCGTCAGCGCCGTCCTCATCGGCAACATCAACGAGGGCAGTATCACCGCCAAGAAGGACATGGTCGGCGGCATCGTCGGTCAGGAGGAGCTGGGCCTTGTGACGGCCTGCGAGTCCTACGGCGACGTCACCGGCGTCAATCAGGTGGGCGGCATTGCCGGTGCGGCCAGCGCCAAGCTCCGCAGCAACTGGGCAAAATGCGCCCTCAGCGGTGAAAAGTACATCGGCGGCATCGTCGGTCAGGGTACCGACAGCGACCTCACGGATGGCAGCCTCATCGCCATCAACAACCGCGCCATCGTCTCTGTGCTGGAGGGCCGGCAGTACGTGGGTGCTGTCTCCGGCGGACAGGACGGCGGCTTCTATGGCAACCTCTTCGTCTCCGACGATCTGCAGGGCATCGACCGCCTGAGCCGCGTCGGTCAGGCAGAGCCGGTCACCTATGAGACCCTGCTGGCTCAGGAGAATGTGCCGGACTCCTTCCGCAAGCTGACCCTGACCTTCAAGGCCGACGGCCACATCATCAAGAAGATCAGCTTTGACTACGGTGCGTCCTTCACTCTGGCCGACTACCCCGAGATCCCCCAGAAGAATGGATACTACGCCGAGTGGAGCACACCCGTCCTCGACCAGCTCCACACCGACACCGTGGTCAATGTGGAGTACACGCCCTACATCCCGTCTCTGAGCAGCAGCGTCACCCGTGAGAACGGACGCCCCGTCTTCTTCGTGGACGGCTTCTTCGGCGGTTCCAACGCCGTGCAGGTCACCCAGCAGGACATCACAGCCGATGTCCACGGTGTGACAGAGCAGTGGCTGCTGGAGTTCACCGATGACGGCAATGAGACCCACCAGATCCGTTATCTGACCCCCGGCAGGGTCAAGGGCAAGGTCTACGTCAAGCAGGCCGACGGCAGCTGGCATAAGGTGGAGACGGGCAGCTTCGGCAGCTACACCACCTTCACCACCACCGGCACCGAGGTCGAAGTGGCTTTCGTCCCCGCAAAGCTCCCCGTCTGGGCCTTCTGCGCCGGCGGCGCAGCCCTGCTGGTGCTGCTCCTGCTGCTGGCAAAGCGCATCAAGTCGAAGCGCGGCCCGAAGGGCGAAAAGCCCCGCAGGGAGAAGAAGGGCAAACAGCCCGAGACGGCGGACGCCCCCGCCGATGAGCTGGATACCCCCATCTCTGAGACGGATATGCAGTGACCCTCTCAGTCGCTGACGCGACAGCTCCCCCAGAGGGGGAGCCATTGGCAGGCCGGTCAACTTCCTACTAGACGCCTGAGGCGTAATATGGCGTAAAAGGGCGGGCCTTGCTACAGAGGGCAGGCTCGTCTTTGTACAACCTCTCCGTCACGCCTGCGGCGTGCCACCTCTCCCTGTAGGAGAGGCTTTGGCAGGCCGGGCCACTTTCCGCTGACCGCTGGAAGCCCAATATGGCGTAAAATATAGTGCCCTGCTACAGAGATTAGCAGCAGCTTGACAAGGAACATTGTTCTGAAGCTGCTGCCCTCTGTAGCAGGGCACTGCTGTTTTCAATATAAAGAAACTTTGCTCGTCCAGCATGGGCCTGGCCGACACGCCAGAGGCTCCCCCTCTGGGGGAGCTGGCGCGAAGCGCCTGAGAGGGCAAGGATGCCACAGAGAAACAAAAAAACAGCGATGGCATCGCTCTGACAAAAGCCAATGCTCATCGCTGTGTAGGTAACTCTTGATAAGCGGGCTTGCCCTCTCCGCCACCTTCGGTGGCACTGCCCGGGTTGCGGCTCCCAGCGTCTGCTTCGCTATCGCTTGCATCCTGCTGGCCGCTGCCCCAACAGCTCCTCCCTGTTTCCGCCACTGGCGGCGGTCGTCGCTGTTGCCCCCTCTGGGGGAGCTGGCGAGCGAAGCGAGACTGAGAGGGTTATTCCTCCGTCTCCTTCACATCGTTCAGGAACGCCTCTATCTTATCGATCTGGTTCTCCGCCACGGCGCGGCCCGTCTCGTAGACCCGGCGCAGCTGGGCGGGGTCGCGCTCCATAGCGCCGATCTCCAGCGGGATGGGCGGGCGGATGACATAGTCTTTGCCGGAGGCCTCCTGCATGGCGATGTAGGAGAGGGTCTCGTTGTACCGCTCGTGACGGTCGGCCACCGCTGCCACGAAGGCCGGATAGCGCAGATACCGCGCACGGATGGCGGGCAGCATGGGGTTCTTCTTTTTCACAAAGCCCTTGGGCTGGGTCAGGATGATGAGGTTCCGCTTGTAACCCAGGCTCTCGAAGAAGCGGACGGGGATGGAGTCGGCCACGCCGCCGTCCAGCAGGGAGTAGTGGCCGATCCGGACAGCCTTCGCCGCCAGCGGCATGGACGCCGAGGCCTCCATCCAGCGCACGTCCTCGGCGTCACCGCTGCGGCACTTGTGGTAGATGGGGTCGCCGGTGCGCAGGTCGGTGCAGACGACAAAGAAGTCCATGGGCGAAGCGCGGAAGGCCTCTTCATCGAAGGGATCCAGCTTTTCCGGCACCTCGTGGTAGCAGAAATCCTCGCTGTAGAGGTTGCCGGTGCGCAGCAGATTGCGGAAGCTGGCGTAGCGCTTGTCGTTGCAATATTCGGTGTTGTAGCGGATGACACGGCCGATCTGGTGCGACTTGAAGTTGCAGCCGAACACCGCGCCCGCCGACACGCCGATGGTGCCGTCGGTGGTGAGGCCGTGTTCCATCAGGACATCCAGAACGCCTGCGGTGAACATCCCCCGCATGGCACCGCCCTCTAATACTAACCCTGTCTTCATATACTGACTCCTTTTCCCGGTGCGGCCCTCGTCGGCCGCAGCAAGCCGTTTCCGGCTGCTACCAGTATACTCGATTTTGCGCAGAAAACAAGAGACAACTGCACAAATCGTCCGCCCTGAGACACAGACCGTACCGCAAAAGTCGTACTTATAATCGAAAGGGCTGAAAAAACCGGAGAGAACGAGTCAAATTTGGGCAGAAAAAGCCTTGCCAACCGGGAGAGTATCCGGTATACTGATATGAAATATCGACCGTTTTGTGACAGGGAAATTGGGAGGAAGAGACGAACTATGAAAATGCTGGAAGACCGCATCCGCAAAGACGGCATTGTCCGTGAGGGCAACGTGCTCAAGGTGGACAGCTTCATCAACCATCAGATGGACATCCCGCTGTTCCGCGAGATGGCAAAGGAGTGGAAGCGCCTGTTCGACGGCAAGCCCATCAACAAGGTGCTCACCATCGAGGCCAGCGGCATCGGCATCGCGGCTGTGGTGGCCAGCGAGTTCAACGTGCCGGTGGTGTTCGCCAAAAAGTCCATGAGCATCAACCTGGACTACGACAACTACGAGACGAAGATCCAGTCCTTCACCCACAAGAAAATCTATAATGTCATCGTCTCCAAGAAGTTCCTCACTCCCGAGGACCACGTTCTCATCATCGACGACTTCCTGGCCAACGGCTGCGCCCTGCTGGGTCTGCTGGAGCTGACCGAGAAGGCCGGTGCCACCGTCGAGGGCATCGGCATCGCCGTCGAGAAGGGCTTCCAGCAGGGCGGCGACCTCATCCGCAGCAAGGGCATCCGGCTGGAGAGCCTCGCCATCGTCGAGTCCATGGACAGCGCCACCGGCGAGATCGTGTTCCGCGACCAGCCGCAGCAGAGCTGAACGGTTTTTGTTGACAATCCGTCAGGTTTTGTGTATACTATAAGTGAACCGGAAGGTTCCGTGCGGCGGCACGCAAAGCTGTACTGTGCGTGGGCAGGGTAATCACCACGACATAAGATGTCCCACCGGACATCGCGCCCGCACCGGGGAGATAAGGTGGGTCCGCGCCGGGGACGGTAAGTTCCGGCGACAATAGATGCTCTACCGGGCATCGCGGCTGACAGCCAGCAGAAAACCGCTGTTTTAAGAATGATGGGCGTCGGATGAAGAGTCTGACGCCCTTTCTTTATAAAAGAAACTGAGGACGTATGAAAAAGCTGAACGATAAAAAGCAGGTGGTAGCCCAAATCTCTGCGGCGGCGCGCCTCTATAAGAAAAATCTGGTGGGGAAACACTTTTTGTATGTCTTCGACGGCAGAGCCATCGAGGTGGCCTATCAGGCAAAGGGATTCCGTCACCTGACCGGCGTGGATACCGGGCTGGACGCGATGTCCTTTTACAAAAAGGCGGTGAGCGGGACGCTGCAGGCAAACCAGATTTTCTTTTCGTCTCACCACCCCTATCAGCTCTGCCAGCGCAAGCTCGTACACCTGAGCGACATCGCCGGCATGGTCACTTCAGAGTGCTTTATGCTGGAAAATATCACGACTGAAACGCAGTCGTTCCAGTTCGGCACGACGGACCTTGCCTTTGTGCTCTGCCTGAACCGTCACAAGGACGCCAGCGGGGAGTACAAGAGTAGCAAGTACATCGTGGAGTCCCTGCGGGATGAGGACGGCTTTGCCAAGAGCGAGGGCGCGTATCCAGTGACGCACATCCTCTCGAAGCGGAACGACGAGCCGTTTTATCACGAGGTCGTCTATCTGGATGAGGGGGAAAGCATAGAGACTCTTCCGCCGCTGGCCGCAGAGCTGGTACGTTTGACGGACGAAGCAGGAACGTGAGAAAAGACCGCCGTCCAGCGGTCTTTTCTTTTGCCCCCTTTTTACGCCCCGTCGAAGCTGTCGCCGTCCTCGGGAAGGTCGGCAGAAGTCTCAGCGTCGGAAGCGGGCGTATCCGGGACAGCGGCGCGGGGGACACCTTTATAGATCAGCGTCTGCTCGAGGACCTCGGCGCAGACCGGGGCCGAGAGGCTGCCGCCCGCTGTCGTCCAGCTGTGGGGCTCGTCGAGGCAGACGAGGCACAAAAACTGGGGGTCGTCGATGGGAGCCACGGCCACAAAGCTGGCGATGCGGGCCTTCTCGTCGGCGCTGTCCAGCTTCTGGCTGGTGCCGCTCTTGCCGCCTACCCGGTAGCCCGCGATCCGGGCGTTCCGGCCGCCGCCGTAGAGGACGACGGCCTCCATCATCTCCCGCATGGTGCGGGAGGTCTCCTCTTTCAGCACCTGACGCTTGCAGACGGGGGAGAGGTGGTCGATGACCTCGCCCTCCGGGCCGAGGATGTCCGAGACGACGTAGGGCTGCATCAGCCGCCCGCCGTTGACCACGGCGCAGACCGCCGACGCCATCTCGAGGTAAGAGATCTTGCTGCTCTGCCCGAAGGCGCAGGACGCCAGCTCCACCGGCCCCATCCGGTCGGCGGTGTAGTAGAGGCTCTTTTTCGGCTCGGCGGGCAGGTCGATGCCGGTGGGCGCGCGGAGGCCGAAGGCCGCAAAGTAGTCGCAGAACGCCTCTTTGCCCAGCCTTGCACCGATTTGGATGAAGCTCTGGTTGCAGGAGTTCTCGAGGGCCTGAGTGACGGTCTGCGCCCCGTGGCGCTTGTGGTTGGCGCAGTGGAAGCGGGTGCCGGCCACCGAGATGCTCTCGCCGCAGTAGAAGCTGGAATTTTTGCTCACAGCTCCGGTGTCCAGCGCTGCCGCGCAGGTGATGAGCTTGAAGACGCTGCCCGGCTCGTAGAGGTCGCTGACGGCCTTGTTCCGCCACTGGGTCTGCTGGGCCAGCTGCAATGCCGCCGCCCGCTCGTCGCCGGAAAGCCCCTCCACGGCCTCCCGGGCGGCCTTGTCGGCCAGCACGCGGGGCTGGTTGGGGTCGTAGGCGGGGGTGGTGGACATGGCCAGCACGGCCCCGGTGTTCACGTCCATGACGATGCCCACGGCACGGGCTGCGACGTGGTGCTCCTTTACCGCGTAGCCCAGCGCGTTCTCGAGGTAGTGCTGGATGTTGGCGTCGATGGTGAGCCGCAGGCCGTCCCCCTCGGTGGGGAAGCGCTCGGTCTCATAGCTCTGCTCGAGGGTGTAGCCCCAGGCGTTCACCGCCGTGAGGACGACGCCGTTTTCGCCGGTGAGCAGGTCGTCATACTTCAGTTCGAGGCCCGAGACGCCCGCGTTGTCCACGTTGGTGAACCCCAGCACCGAGGCCAGAAACTCCCCCTGCGGGTACCAGCGCTTCGAGTCCTGATCGATGCGGATGCCGGTGATGCCGTTTGCCTCGCAGAAGTCCCGCACGGCGTCGGCCATGGCCCGGTCTACCCGGTAGCGCAGGAGGCAGTCGTTGGAACGGCGGTCGCTGAATTTCTCGAGAAGCTTCCATTCGTCCAGCTCCAATATCTCCGCCAGCCCCTTGGCCGCGAGGGCGAGTTTATCCTCCGGCATCTCCCGGGGCGAGGCCCGGAGGGTCCAGCAGCTGCTGTTGGCCGCCAGAAGGATGCCGTCGGCGCTATAAACGCGGCCCCGGTCGGCGGGGACGACGGTATCCCGCAGCTGCTGGCCCAGGGCGCGGTCGGTGTACCAGCCGCCGCCCAGCACCTGCAAAAATAAAAGCCGCACCGCCAGCCCGCAGCAGACCAGACAGAACACCCCCGCCACCAGCCCTGCCCGGGCGCGGAACGCCCGTTCCGGCAGGGTGCGCAGGGCGTCGGCGGGTTTTGGCGATTCGGACATGAGACAGCACCTCCCTTCCTGCAATCATATGCGCGAGACCCTGTGACTAGCCGTCCGCCCCGGTGCGTACACTAAAGGGAAGGGGGGAGAGGATGAAGAAGAGGATCCTGCGTCCGCTGCCTGGCATGGACCTGCCGTTTCTGATCCTGGTGCTCACGCTGGTGGGCTTCGGGCTGGTGATGCTGGCCAGCGCGTCCAGCGCCGTGGCGCTCTACCGGCGGGGCGATGCCTGGGCCTATCTGCGGCCTCAGCTGCTCTACGCGGCGCTGGGGCTCTGCGGGATGTGGCTGGCCAGCCGGGTGGATTACCATATCTTCCATAAGCTGGCGTGGCCGCTGCTGGGGCTGTCGCTGATATTGCTGGCGGCGGTGCTCTTCATGCCTGAGTACAACGGCTGCAGGCGGTGGCTGGTCATCCCGGGGTTCGGCACCCTGCAGCCCAGCGAGATCGCAAAGTTCGCGGTGGTGCTGGTGTTTTCCCACATCATCGCACTGAACCACGACCGGATGAAGGATTTCAGCGTGGGCGTGCTGCCCTTTGTGCTGGTGCTGGGGGTGGTGGCGGCCCTGATGCTGCTGGAGCCGCATCTGTCCGGCACTGTCCTCATCCTCGGCATCGGCGCAGTGCTGATGTTCGTGGGTGGTACGGGGCTGCGGTGGTTTTTGCTGGCGGGCGCGGGAGGCGTCGGGGCCATTGGTGCGGCGGTGGCCGTCATGCCCGACCTCGTCCCCTACGCCGCCGACCGGCTCCGCTCCTGGCTTGACCCCTTTGCCGACCCGCTGGGCGACGGCCACCAGACCATCCAGAGCCTCTATGCCATCGGCTCCGGCGGGGCCACCGGCCTCGGTCTGGGGGAAAGCCGCCAAAAGCATCTTTTCGTCCCCGAGCCTCAGAACGACTTCATCTTCTCCATCGTCTGCGAGGAACTGGGCTTCGTGGGGGCCTGCGCAGTGGTGGGGCTGTTCGTGCTGCTGCTCTGCCGGGGCATCACCATCGCAGCCCACGCGCCCGACCGGTTCGGAGCGCTGCTGGTGGTGGGGTTCGTGGTGCAGGTGGCCCTGCAGGCGGTGCTGAACGTGGCTGTCGTCACCAACACCATCCCCAACACCGGCATCTCGCTGCCCTTTTTTTCCTCCGGCGGCACCAGCCTCATGATGCTGCTGGGGGAGATGGGGGTGGTGCTGGGGGTATCGAGGGGGGAGACGTAGAGCCCTCTCAGTCTCGCTTCGCTCGCCAAGGCCGGGTTGCGGCACCCAGCATCCGCAGCGCTTCGCTTGCGTCTTGCTGGCCGCTGCCCCAACAACTCCTCCCTGTTTCCGCCACTGGCGGCGGTCGTCGCTGTTGCCCCCAAAGGGAGAGCCATTGGCAAGCCGGGCCACTTTCGCCTGACTGCTGAAGGTCCGACGGGGCGCAAAAGGGCGGGCGCTGCTACAGAGGGCAGCCGCTTCTGGACAACGCACCTTGTCAAGCTGCCGTGAATCTAGACAGCGGAGCACTACCGTTTCTGAGACATCGTGCTTCGCTCGTCCAGCGTGGGCCTGACCGACACGCCAGTGGCTCCCCCTCTGGGGGAGCTGTCACGCCTGCGGCGTGACTGAGAGGGCAAGACTCACAAACACATTCACAAACTCAAATCGTGACATCTGCCCCTGCTTTTGCATATCGTGGGGTATCTTTTGCGGAATGGGGGCAGCGGATATGACACAGCAGAGCGGGCGGATTTGGGTGATGGGCGGACGGCCGCTGAACGGCACGGCGGCGATACCGGCGGCGAAAAACAGCGTACTTCCGCTCCTTGCGGCGGCGCTGCTCTGCCGGGGACCAGTGCGGCTGCGGGCCGTGCCGAGGCTGTCGGACGTGGAATGCAGCCTCGGGCTGCTGCGGGGCGCAGGGTGCGCTGCCTACTGGCAGGGGGCAGACATTGTGGTGGCCGGGATGCCCTCAAACAGCACCCTTCCGGGAGAAACCGCGGCACAAATGCGGGCCTCCATCCTCTTCTGTGCGCCGCTGCTGGCGCGGCTGGGCCGAGCCGAGACTTCGCTGCCCGGCGGGTGCAATATCGGAGCCCGTCCCATCGACTTACATCTGGAAGGTCTGGCCCGGATGGGGGCAAAGGAGCTGGACGCCGGGGCGGGAAAGCTGGTACTGGCCGCGCCGGGGGGACTCCACGGGGCCGACATCACCCTCCGCTTCCCCAGCGTGGGAGCGACGGAGACATTGCTGCTGGCTGCTGTCTGCGCCCGAGGCACCACCGTCCTGCGGGGCGCGGCCCGGGAACCGGAGATCTCTGACCTTGCCGAATTTCTGAACTGCTGCGGCGGGCGTATCGAGGGTGCGGGGACTTCCACACTGCGCATCGAGGGGCGGCGGGGGCTTTCCGGCTGCGATTTTTCGCCCCTGCCGGACCGCATCTTCGCCTCTACGCTGGCCTGTGCCGCCGCTGCTGCCGGAGGGCGGGTGGAACTCACCGGATGCCCGCCCGCGCTCTATGCGCCGGTGCTGGAAATTCTGGAACAAATGGGCTGCACCGTGGAGCGGGGCGCAGACCGGGCCGAGGTGGCACGTTTCGGGCGGCTGTACGGGGCGGGCCGGGTCTTCACCGGGGTGTACCCGGGTCTCGCCACCGACGCTGCGCCCCTGCTGGCCGCCGCCATGCTCTGCGCCGAGGGAGAGAGCAGCATCGAGGACGTCATCTTCGAGCGGCGGTTCGGCTGCGCGGAGGGCTTCGAGCGGCTGGGCGGGCGGGTAAAACGGTCGGGCCGGGTGCTCTCCGTCGGCCCGCTGCCGGAAAGCGGCCTCCACGGAGCCGCCCTCACTGCGCCCGACCTGCGGGGCGGCGCGGCACTGGTGGTGGCGGCTTTGTCGGCACAGGGAAAGAGCTTCGTGGAAGAGACTCGTCATATCGACCGGGGCTATGCCGGTCTGTGGGAAGTCCTGGCCTCTTTAGGGGGACGAATTGGCAGAGAAATGCCGCCCCTTGACGCCGCTGTGAAAAAAATACCATCGAAAAAGCAAATTTATCTTGCATTCGAGGCCAAAAGATGATACGATACTGTTATATAGTAGCAGTAATGTTGAGTTCTATCCTGCGCCAAGGCGCGGTCTACGATAAAATCCGATGGAGGACAATGATATGGCACTCATGCTCGACGAAGAAATGGATGAAAACGTAACGACGATAAAGGTCATCGGCGTGGGCGGCGGCGGCGGCAACGCCGTCAACCGCATGGTCAGCGACGGCCTGCAGGGCGTTGAATTTATCGCAATGAACACCGACCAGCAGGCACTGGCGAAGAACCATGCCGCCACCAAGGTGCAGCTGGGCTCCAAGCTCACCAAGGGCCGCGGCGCAGGTGCCGACCCCGAGATCGGCCAGCGCGCTGCCGAGGAGAGCAAGGATGAGATCGCAAACGCTCTGAAGGGCTCCCAGATGGTCTTCATCACCGCCGGTATGGGCGGCGGCACCGGCACCGGTGCGGCTCCTGTGGTGGCCGAGGTGGCACACGACCTGGGCATCCTGACCGTGGGCATCGTCACCAAGCCCTTCTCTTTTGAGGGCAAGCGGAAGATGGGTCTGGCTGAGCAGGGCATCGCAAATCTGCTGATGCACGTGGACAGCCTCATCGTCATCCCCAACGAGCGCCTGAAGATGATCAGTCAGGAGAAGATCACCCTGATGAACGCCTTCCAGGCCGCTGATAACGTGCTGCGTCAGGGTGTCGAGTCCATCTCCGCCCTGATCAATGTGCCGGCCTTCATCAACCTGGACTTCGCCGACGTGCGCTCCATCATGAAGGACGCCGGCTACGCTCACATGGGCGTCGGCAGCGCCAAGGGTGCCGGCAAGGCTGAGAACGCCGCCAAGGCCGCTATCTCCTCTCCGCTGCTGGAGACCAGCATCGCCGGCGCACACGGCGTCATCATCAACATCACTTCCAGCCCCGACATCGGTCTGGAGGATGTCGAGACTGCCGCCGGCCTCATCACCCAGAGCGCACATCCCGATGCGAACATCATCTGGGGTACTGCCTTCGACGAGAACCTCTCCGATGAGATGCGCGTCACCGTCGTGGCCACCGGCTTCGACAACAAGGCCGCTGACGGCCTGCGCGGCACTCTGGGTACTGCTGCCGCCGGGACTGCTCCCGGCGTGACGGCTTCTGCTCCGTCCGCTGTCTTCAGCGCCGAGGTCAACACCCCCTCCGCCGCTTCCGGCAGTGCTTCTGCCGCCAAGCCCGTGGAGGAGGAGAACAGCGACACCAGCTACTACGACGACCTGCTGGCGATCCTGAACAAGCGTAGATAAGCGCAAGAATAGAGAACCCCTTGCGCAGAAAAAGCGGAAGGAGGCCGTACCGTGGAGCAGCAACAGACAAAGCTGCCGCTGGAGTGGCTGAGCAGCCGCCGGACGCCGGAGCTGCATCGGCTGGAACAGCTTTGCCGGGAGACAGCCCGGGAGCATCGCTGCGCCCAGCGCAGACTGCAGGAGGTGGAAGAGGCGATGGCATCCGAACAGGAGAAGTCATGCCCTGAGGCTCTGCTCGCTGCGTCCGGGCCGACTCAGCTCGAGCAGCTGAGCCGGAAGCTCAACGCGGCCAACGCCGAGCTTCGCCGCTATGAGACACGGATGTTCGCCTACGAGCGCACCATGCTGGCCCTGCGGAAGGAGAACGCCGAGCTGACCGCCCGGTGTGAGGAGCTGCGGAGCGAGCTGGACAAAATATCCACCGCCCCGCTGCGGCTGGATGTTCCGTCCGCACTGCCCACTGTCCCGCTCCCGGAGACGGCTGCACAGACACCGCCTGCTGCGGACCGTCAACCGAAAACAAAGCTGGAACACCTCGGCGACGAGGTCCTGGCCGAGCTTGCGAAGCTGATGCCGTAGCCCTCTCCGTCATTGCTTCGCAATGACACCTCTCCCAAAGGGAGAGGCTTTGGCATACCGGGCCACTTTCTACTGGACGCCTGAGGCGCAATATGGCGTAAAAGGGCGGGCCTTGCTACAGAGGGCAGGCCCGTCTTTGTACAACCTCTCCGTCACGCCTGCGGCGTGCCACCTCTCCTTGTAGGAGAGGCTTTGGCAGTCCCCGCAAAGTGAACGGTTTCGCCAAAGGCTCCCCTACTAGGGGAGCTGTCGAACGAAGTGAGACTGAGAGGTTGTACGAAGGGAAGCCTGACCGTGAGCCGCCAGCGGGCTTGCCCTCTCCGTCATTGCTTCGCAATGACACCTCTCTCCCAAAGGGAGAGGCTTTGGCATACCGGGCCACTTTCTACTGGACGCCTGAGGCGCAATATAGCGTAAAAGGGCGGGCCTTGCTACAGAGGGCAGGCTCGTCTTTGTACAACCTCTCCGTCACGCCTGCGGCGTGCCACCTCTCCTTGTAGGAGAGGCTTTGGCAGGTCGGGTCACTTTCTACTGGACACCGGAAGCCTAATATAACGTAAAAAATAGTGCCCTGCTACAGAGATTAGCAGTAGCTTGACAAGGAACATTGTTCCGAAGCTGCTGCCCTCTGTAGCAGGGCACTATTGTTTATGATACAAACGAACTTTGCTTATTCTGCGTGGACTTTACCGACACGCCAGAGGCTCCCCCTCTGGGGGAGCTGGCGAGCGAAGCGAGACTGAGAGGGCTAGCGCTGTTCCAGCAGATAGGTCGCCTCGAGGTCGGCGATGTGGAGCTTGACGGCGAGAGGGTACTTCTCGAAGGCCCCCGACAGGGCGAAGCTGCCGCCCCGGACGGCGTCGTCGAAGCCGCCCATGTGCCAGCGGATGGCCACGGCCTCTTCCACCTTCAGCTTCATGAACCGCTCGATGAGGAAGACGCTCTTCTCGCCATGGCCGTAGGGGAACATGTCTTCCACGCTGTAGCTGGGGACCTTCTCCCACTGGCCCGTCGCTTCGTTTTTCACGTTGCGGGTGCCTTTTTTGTAGAAGTTGGCCTTGCACAGGTCGTGGAGCAGTGCGCAGATGGCGAAGGTCTCCTCGCTGTCCTCGTCCGGCGTGAAGAAGGTGCCGTGGAGCACGCGGTAGACGTTCAGGCTGTGCGCACACAGCCCGCCCTCGCAGGCCCCGTGGAAGCGGGTGGACGCCGGCGCGGAGAAGAAGTCCGTCTTGCTGTCCATCCAGTCCAGCAGCTTCTCGCTGCCGGGCCGGGTGACATGGGTGCGGAATATCTCCAGAAATTCCTCGCGGTCCGTCATCTTACAGCTCCATATCCTCGAGGATGCCCTTCAGGATGGCCAGCTCGTCGTGGCTCAGGGAGATGCCCTTGCCCATGCGGGTGCCGTCCGGGGACCAGTCGCGGATGTCGTACTTGGGTTCGCCTTCGTTCCAGCTGATGAGGTTGAGCTGGCGCTCCCAGCCGCGGGGACGTTCTCCGAGGACTGCGATGCGCTCAACGATCTCGTATTTGATTTCTGCCATAGTGCATTACCTGCCTTTGCTTTGTTTGCTACCATAATAAAAGAAGCGCGCGAAGATTTCAACAGGTAATTGGAAAATAATTTCTGAATTTTACATCTCTTTCAACCGTAAGGCGCTTCTTCGCGCCACTCTACCAGCTGTAAAACGCCGCTCTGGTCTTCGTCGGGCGCAGGTTCGCGGCTGTGAAGATGCTGCTCGGCCCCGAAAAGCCCGCCGCCGTACTGGGTCATCACCCCCGGTGACCGCCCGGCCAGATACTCGGCGGCATTCTTCTGCCGACAGGCCGCAGGGGTGCCGTCGGTCATGGGGATGCCGCAGTCCGGACGGGGCTGCGGGACTTCCGGCGGCGGGAGCTGCACATCCGGGCCGTCCGGCTGCGACGGCGGCTGCTGGATGCCGCGACCCGGTTTTGGCGGTTCCGTGACGGGCGGCTGACCGGGTTCCGCGCCCAAAGGCGGGCTGACCACGCTGCTCGTCTCCTCCGGCGGGCCGCTCGGCCCGGGCGCATCCTCAAGCTCATGGCGGATGAAGGGCGTCAGAGATTCCATAAAAAAACACCTCCGCACCTAGGGTGTGCGGAGGCGGCGGGGAATATACGGGGGAATTTCATGCTATCTTTTCCACGCCTTTTCCCACAACTTTTCGACTGTTTTCTCAAAAAGGTTGACTTTTTGAACCAGATAAACTACATTGAGTTGTAGATACCGAAGAAAAATACAAAACAGGAAAGGAAGGAAAGAGGATTGACCGAAAAGAAACACCGCAGCGTTATCTTATTTGGCGAGTGGCAGCGCCCGCTGGGGGCGCTGTCGCTGGAGCAGAAGGGGATGCTCCTGGACGCACTGCTGGCCTATCCCGAAGGGAAGCGGCCCGATTTCACCGACCCGATGCTCCGGATGGCGTGGACCTTTATGGAAGGGGGCCTCGACGAGAATGCCCGCAAGTGGGAGGAGACCCGCCAGCGCCGGGCCGAGGCGGGGACAAAGGGGGCTGAGAGCCGCTGGCACAGCGAAGAGCGTGGCAAAAATAGCAAATGCCATGCGCCGATGGCAAAGATGGCTGTATCTGGTTCTGATTCCGTCTCTGATACTGGTTCTGCATCTGATTCTGAGTCTGAGCCTGATATTGTCCTCCCGGATGGGGAGGCTGACTGCGCTGACGCGCCCCTCCCGCCCCCGGGCGAGCCCGATTTTTGTCCGCCGGACGAGGGTGAAGTCCGGGACTACTTTATCCGGAAGAACGGAACGGAGGCTCAGGCCGACCGGTTCCGGGCGTTCTATGAATCCAACGGCTGGCGGGTGGGCCAGAACCCCATGCGGAACTGGCAGGCAGCGGCTACGGTCTGGATGGCCCGCGACCGGGAGCGGCCGGCTCCCGCCGAAACGTACGTCCCGAAAAACAAGGCGTTCTATGCCACCCGCCCGCCTGAGCAGGCAAAAGACTTTCTGAAAGACGCGGCCCTGAGAAGGCAGGCGATGCGGAAGAGAAGGGAAGCGGTCACACAATGACCTCCACCGTGCTTCCCCCGCTGCGGGCCTTTTTTACGACCACCTGTTTGTCGATGCGCTCCTTGAGCGCGGCGACGTGGGAGATGATGCCCACGAGGCGGTCGCCCTCGGTGAGGCCGGCGAGGACCCGGATGGCCTGCTCAAGGCTCTCGTCGTCCAGCGAGCCGAAGCCTTCATCGAGGAAGAGGGTGTCCAGCCGGATGCCGCCCGCTGCGCTCTGGACCTCGTCCGAGAGGCCAAGCGCCAGCGCCAGTGAGGCTTTGAAGCTCTCGCCGCCCGAGAGGGTCTTGACGCTGCGGCGGGTGCCGTTGTAGTGGTCGATGACGCCGAGGTCGAGGCCGGACTGGCTGCGCTGGTTTTCGGCGCCCACCCGCTCCAGCTCGTACTGCCCGGCGGTCATCTGCATAAGGCGGGTGTTGGCATGGACGAGGATGGCGTCGAGGTAGTTCATCTGGATGTAAGCCTCGAGGCGGATCTTCTGTTTGCTGCTGAGGGTGCCGCCCGCCGTGGAGGCGAGGGCGTTCACCCACTGCCAGCGGCGTTCCAGCTCCGCCCGGGCGGCGGCGTGCTGACGGTAGAGGTCGGCGGCCTTCCGGTTGGGCAGGAGGCGGGCCGTCAGGGCCTTTTCCTGCGCCGCGAGAGCGGTGCGCCGGGCCGTCAGGGCGTCCCGCTGGGATTCGAGGGCGGGCAGGTCGGCGGCTTCGCCCGCCTCCGTCTGCTGGGCCGTCAGGGCCATGACTGCGGCCTCGGCAGCGGCGTAGTCCTGCCGGGCCTTGGCCAGAGCCGACGCGGCGGCGTCCATTCCGGCCCGGAGGGCGCAGCGCTCGTTTTCCAGCCCGGCCAGCGCCCGGCGGGCTTCCTCCCGGTCGGCGGCGGGCAGAGCGGCCCGGGCCTCGGCACACTGGGCCTCCAGAGCCTTGGCGGAGGCAGACTGCCGGGCGGCTTCCTCGGCGGAAGCCCGTGCCTCGGCCTCGAGGGCGGAGCGCTGGGCGGTCTTTTTCTGCCGCTCGTCCTCCTGCCGGGCCTTGGCGGTGAGGGCGGCGGCATTCTGCTTCTGAGCCTTGTCGAGGGCTTCCTGTGCGGCGTGCAGGGCCTCGCTTTCTTCGGCCAGAGCCGTCTTTAAGAGCGAGACGGTCAGCTTCACCGGCCCCTCCGGCGAGGTGAACCGCTCCGGCAGCAGGGCCTCGGCGTCCCGGCGGAGGGTGGCTTTGGCCTCCCGGTCTGCGGCAACAGCCTTTGCGGCAGAGGCACTGGCTTCCTGTGCGGCGCGGTCGGCCTCGTCGGCGGACTGTCTGGCCGCGTCTACCCGGGCCTGTGTGGGGGCTTCGGCGGGCAGAACGGCCCGCCTCGGGTGATGAGTGCTGCCGCAGACGGGGCAGGGAGAACCCTCCGTCAGACTCTCGGCCAGCAGGCCCGCCTGCGCGTTGAGAAAAGCCCGCTCGAGGTGGTCGCGGAGGGCATGGGCGCGCTCCTTTGCGCCGTCGGCGAGAAGATAGCGCTCCTGCGCCTGCCGTGCGGCCTGCCCCCGGCGCTGCCCCTCGGCGAGGCTCCGGGCCAGCTGCGCGAGGGCCGTCTCCCGCCGGGTCAGCTGTTCGGCCCGGGCCTCAAGGCTCACCTTCTCGGCCTCCGCGCCCCCAAGGGCGGCGAGGCTCTGCTCCAAAGCGGTCAGTTCTCCGTCCAGCTGCCCGAGGGCGGCGCGGCGCTTTTCAGCTCTGGCGTTCTCGAGGGTGGCGGCGTCCCGGGCGGCAGAAAGCCTCTTTTCGAGGCTGTCCAGCCCGTCGAAGGCCGCGAGGTCGGCTTTTGCCCGCTCGAGCTTTCCGGCCAGCGCGTCCAGCGCGGCGGAATCCCCGGCGTGGCGGGCCGCTTCGGCCTCGGCGGCGTCCAGAACGGGCCGCAGAGCGTCCTGACGGGCCTGCGCGGCGGTCAGCTCGAGGCGGAGCTTCTCGGCCTGTTCGGCCCGGCCCAGCGTCTGCTGGAGCTTGTCCAGCTCTGCCTCGGCCTCAGTCCGGGCGGAAGTGGACAAGCTCAGCGCCTGCTCCTGCCCGGCCAGCAGGGCATCCAGAAGGGGAAGCACCCCTTCCGGCGACGCCTGCCCGCCCGCCTCGCAGAGGGGGGCCAGCGCGTCCAGAACGGCCTCGTCGGCATCCTCCTCGGCCCAGCTCAGGCCGGAGAGCAGCTGCCCGATGCGGACGCTCTGCTCCTCCCGCTGGCGGGTGAGGGCGGCGTTCTCGGCCTGCAGCCGCTCCTGGAGACGCTGGTAGGGCTGGGTGCGGAACAGCTTGCGGAAGATCTTGCTCCGCTCCTCGGTGGAGGCGTTGAGCAGCCGGGTGAACTGCCCCTGGGCGATCATGGCGATCTGGGAGAACTGGTTGTAGTCCAGCCCGATGATGTCCACCACGGCGGCGGTGACGTCCTTGGCCCGGGTGACGGGCGGACGGCCGTCGGCGTAGGTGAGGCAGGCGTCGGCCTTTTCGGTGGTGAAGCCCTCGCCCCGGGCTTTCGGGCGGAGGTATTCGGGGTTGCGGCGGACGGTGCAGCGCTGTCCCCGCACCTCGAATTCCAGCTCCACGAAGGTGGGGGTGCCGGGCTCGGCGTACTTGCTGCGGAGCATGGCCCCCTCCCGGACGCCGCCGCTGGAATGGTCGTAGAGGGCGTAGGTGATGGCGTCGAAGAGGGTGGTCTTGCCCGCGCCGGTGTCGCCAGTGACGAGGTAGAGCCCGCCTCTGCCCAGCTGGGCGAGGTCCAGAACGGTCTCGGCGGCATAAGGCCCGAAGGCCGACAGGGTCAGTTTCAGGGGCCTCATGCTTCGTCCTCCTTCCAGATGTCCTCGATGAGCGATTGGCAGAACGCCGCCTGTTCGTCGGAGAGGGGCTGGCCGTTCTGGGCTTCGTAAAAGGCCGCAAAGTGCTCGAGGGGCGTCTTGCTCTCGGCTCGGGCAGCGGCGTCGGGCGTCTCGGCGGCCCGGGTGCGGCGGTTGTCGTAGTCCAGCCGCATGAGGTTCGGGTAGATGACCCGCAGCCGGGCCAGCGCGTCGGGAACGTCCTGCTCGTCGGTGAGGGTGATGTGGAGGTAGTCGTCCGTCGGCGTGCCGTCGTAGGCCCGGCGGTCGGTGAGCTCCATGTAACTGCCCCGCAGCTCCTTCAGGTCGTGCCGGGGGGTGAGAGGCGCGGCCTCGAAGCGGACGCTGCCCTTTTCGCCCAGGGTAACGAAGAGGGCGGCTTTGTGCTGATGGGCCTCGGAGAAGGAATATTTGAGGGGACTGCCTGCGTAGCGGACGGTGTCCCGTCCCACCTTCTGGGGACTGTGGAGGTGGCCCAGAGCCACATAGTCGAAGCCCTCGAAGAGGGAGACGTCGATGCTGTCCACCCCGCCCACGCTGGGCTCTTCGCTCTCGCAGACCGCCGCCCCGGCCACGAACTGGTGGGCCACCAGCACGTTCCGGCGGGCGGGGTCGGGTGCGCAGGCGTTCAGCACACAGCCGATGGCGTCGTTATAGCTCTCGATCTTCTCGTCCGGGAAGACGTGCCGCACGGCGGCGGGCTTCAAAAAGGGCAGGAGCCAGACGTCCACCGGGCCGTATTCGTCCGTCAGGGTGATGGGCACGGGCGGCGCGGCAAAGACCGGGCTGACGTACACCCGGCTCCCCGCCAGAAGCCGTGCGCCGAAGGCGATGCGGTCTGCCGAGTCGTGGTTGCCGCTGACGGCAAAAACGGGCAGTCCCCGCGCCGCAAGCTCGGTGAGGAACCAGTCCAGCAGCCGCACCGCCTCGGCGGGCGGCACGGGCTTGTCGTAGAGGTCGCCTGCCAGCAGAACGCCGTCCACGGGCCGGGCGTCCAGCAGGGAGAGGACCTGCTCTAAAATGTATCGCTGGTCGTCCAGCATAGAGAATTCGCAGACCCGCTTGCCCAGATGCAGGTCGGAGAGGTGTAGGAAACGCATGGGGACACCGCCTTTCGTTGGGATGATTTTATTATAGGAGAGTTGGGGGCGTTTGTCGAGGGGGCAACGGCGACGACCGCCGCCAGCGGCGGAAACAGGGAGGAGCTGTTGGGGCCGCGGCCAGCAGGATGCGAGGCCCGCACCAAGGGCCGAAGCAGACGCTGGGAGCCGCAACCCGGGTGCGAAGCACCACTAGCGAGCCGGGCAGGCCCACGCTGGACGCTGAAAGTTTTTTGATTTCGGAAACAGTAGTGCCCTGCCACAGAGGGAAAGTGTCTTTGTAAACTTTCCGCGCACCGCTTGACTTTTGCGCGGGATGGCATATAATAAACTCAGGAATGTGAATACTCCATTGGTTTCACCCCAATGGAAAAGCCCCCAAGGAGCCGCGAACTCCCAGGGGGCTTTCCTTTTAATTAGGCTTTGCGGTTCTCATCGTATCTGTCAACCAATATCAGAATATCCTTGTCCGGTGCCTGGGCTTTTTTTGACAAATTAAGGGCATGGACAAGGCAAAGAAACACGGCGTACCTCCTTTGCCGCCGTGGGTATAAAAAAGCGGCGGCCTTGAAATGATTAGTTTCAAAACCGCCGTTTGACTTCTGCCCCTATTTGAGGCGCATAACAACACAGCCGCCAATCCAACGGTTTTTTATATGCCGTTTCCGTTGGCGGCCCCCAAACAACTATTAACCTCAAGAAAAAATACAGAAAAGAGAATATAATACGGTGCCGATGCCAAGTAATATATACACTATTCTCAACCCGAACGAATATTTTGCGTCTGGATTTCTCGTTAAGAATTTTGGTAATTTTATTTTGTTGCAGATAAAACCGAATATCACAAAACCTGCACCAATCACAAGCGTTACATATTGCCAATACTCACTTAAAAACTTTTCTATAAACTCCATTACTTACCCATCCAATATTTCAAACAATACTCACTCAATTTTTCATAGTCAAACATATAATTAACGTCCATGAGATAATTTTCCATCATCGCCACGGAACTAATAAGCTGTAAATCTATTTTGCCATCTTCAAGCTGGTCATTCTTTAAGATGAACAGGCTTGTTTTCTTGTCCTGCGTCATTTCGGAATTAGTCTTTTTGCAATAAATAGGTTCATCAATCCAATTCCATTTAGGATCTACGGGAATAAGTACGATTTCAGGAATGTTATTATCGTCTATGCCATAGCCCATAAGCCAGTTGTAATATGTATGAACAGTTTTTGTTAGTTTTTTCTTTGTTGTCATTTTCCAGACAACGGCGGTCTGATAATCTTTCCCTGTCTTTTCCTTAAATACTTCCGCTACCTTTTTCATATTTTCTTCTTGTTTAGCGGTCAGCTTTCCTTGCAGCGGCTTAAAAATGTTTCCAAACAATCCCATGATTTTTCACCTTTCCTTTTTGTTATTGTTGCAGTCGTTTTTGCATTGAAAGTTTATCCTCACATCTGCTGCGACAGACACCAAGAATGTGAATATATACTCCATTGCTTCACCCCCTCTCCCGTGGATTACAGGGTGAACCGCAAAGCAAGTATATCATAAATTCTGACAAAAAGATACATCAAATCGAAAAGAGCCTCCCCTTTTGGGAGGCTCTTCCGTCTTCACATCACGCGGCCGGGAACATCTTTTCCCAGGTGTCCTTGCCCACGGAGCCGTCGGAGGTCAGGCTGTGGCGGGTCTGGTAGCGCTTGACGGCGGCGACGGTGCTGGCACCGAACCTGCCGTCGGTGGTGAGCCGCTCGCCATCGGTGTTGAGCTTCTGCTGCACCAGCCGGACACAGCCGCCTGCGCTGCCGCTCCGCAGCACGATGCCGGGGTAGGGGACGATGAGGCCGTGCTTGGCCGTGTAGCGGGCGTAGAGCACGTTCCAGGTGTTCGCGCCCACTTTGCCGTCCTCTTTGAGGCCGTACCGGAGCTGGAACTCCCGGACAGCCTTCTCGGCGTTTGCGCCGAACGTTCCGTCCACGGTGAGGGCGGCGTACCAGGTGCAGTTGTCCCGGATGCCGTTGAGCCAGGTCTGCACGAGGGCCACGTCCGGGCCGGAGCTGCCGCGCCGGATGAGCGAGTAGTAAGCAGGGATTGCCATAGTGTTGTCACACTCCTTCCGCGCTCATCCTATGCGGCGTGCCGATGGCCTGTTCACCCGGCCAGAACCACGTCCTCCCGGGGCGCGGTGAGGCCGTCCCACCACTCCACGAACCGGAACCGGACGATATATTCCCCGCAGACAAGGTCATTTTCGGCAGGCGTGTCGTACCCGCCGCAGGCTGACCGGCAGAGGCCCGGGTAGAGCACGCACCACCAGTTCCGGCCTGCCCGCCGCGTCCCGATGTCCAGCCGCACCGCGTCGTACCGCCCGGCGGGCAGAGCCCCGCCGTCATAGCGCCGGGTGGGGAAGTACATATTCACGAGGCGGGCTTTCACCGGTGCGCGGATGCCGAGAGCGGCCAGTGTCTGGCGGGCCGTCAGCTCGAAGCGGACGAGGTTTTCCGCCGCCCACGCCCGGGCATCGGCCCGGCTGTCTGCCGGGCAGGCTTCGTCGGTGAGGGCCAGCACGGCGTCCCGGACAGCCAGCTTCGCGCTCTGGTCGCGCACGGCGTCGGTGTCGGCCCGGATGTGGAGCCGCAGGGTGTCGGCGGCAAGCTGGTCGGCGGTGGTAAGCTGGCTCTGCGCCCAGCCTGCCCCCAGCGACAGCAGAAGACAGAACAGCAGCGAGGCGCACAGCGCCCCCATTTCGCGGCGGGATAACATAAAAAACAGGCCCCCTCATGGAAAGTTTATCCAGAGGATGGGCCTGTTTTTAGAAAATTATTCTTTAATTCTTCAGCGACTGCATCGGGGCGGGGAGTCTGCCGCCGCGGTTGATGAAGACGGAGGGGTCACGCTGGTTGACCGGCATGATGGGGCCGTAGCCCAGCAGGCCGCCAAAGTCCAGCACTTCGCCCGCCTTGCGGCCGATGGCCGGGATGACGCGGACGGCGGTGGTCTTGCTGTTGACCATGCCGATGGCGGCTTCGTCGGCGATGAGGGCGCTGATGACGGCAGGGGTGGTGTCGCCGGGGATGATGACCATGTCGATGCCCACAGAGCAGACAGCCGTCATGGCCTCCAGCTTTTCAATGGTGAGACAGCCGCACTCGGCGGCGTGGATCATGCCGTCGTCCTCGCTGACGGGGATGAAAGCGCCCGACAGGCCGCCGACGTGGTTGGAGGCCATGACGCCGCCCTTCTTGACGGCGTCGTTGAGCAGGGCGAGGCAGGCGGTGGTGCCGCAGCAGCCGCAGGTCTCAAGGCCCATCTCCTCGAGGATGTTGGCCACGCTGTCGCCCACGGCGGGGGTGGGGGCCAGCGACAGGTCGATGATGCCGGCGGGTACGCCCAGCTCTTTGGAGGCGAGGTTTGCCACCAGCTGGCCCACGCGGGTGATCTTGAAGGCGGTGCGTTTCACCAGCTCGGCCACCTGGTCGATGGGGGCATCCTTGGGCAGCCGGGCCAGCGCGGCGCGGACCGCGCCGGGGCCGGAGACGCCGACGTGGATCTCGCAGTCGGGCTCACCGGGGCCGTGGAAGGCACCCGCCATAAAGGGATTGTCCTCGGGCGCGTTGCAGAAGACCACCAGCTTTGCTGCGCCGATGCACTGACGGTCGGCGGTGAGCTCGCTGGCCTTCTTGACGGCCTCGCCCATCAGCTTGATGGCGTCCATGTTCAGGCCCGCCTTGGTGGCACCGATGTTCACCGAGCTGCAGACGATGTCCGTCTCGGCCAGTGCGCGGGGGATGGACTCGATGAGGCGCAGGTCGCCCGCCGAGAAGCCCTTGTGGACGAGGGCGGTGTAGCCGCCCACGAAGTTGACACCCACCTTCTTGCCGGCGGCGTCCAGCGTCTTGGCAAAGTCCACCGGGTCGGCGTCCGGGCAGGCACCCAGCAGCATGGCGATGGGGGTGACGCTGATGCGCTTGTTGATGATGGGGATGCCGTACTCGGCGCTGATGTGCTCCACAGCCGGAACGAGCCGGGCGGCGCGGGTGGTGATCTTGTGATAGATTTTTTCGCAGGCTTTCCTGGGGTCCGGGTCGATGCAGTCCAGCAGGCTGATGCCCATGGTGACGGTGCGCACGTCCAGATTGTCCTGCGTGAACATCTCGATGGTCTCGAGGATGTCGCCGGTGTTCATCATGCTCATAGTAGTTTGCCTTTCTCTTCTGAGGCTCTCCTTCGTACAACCTCTCAGTCTGCTTCGCAGACAGCTCCCCTAGTAGGGGAGCCTCTGGCGAAGAGGCGAGGCTTCACGAAATGCCAAAGCCTCCCCTCGGTAGGAGCAACAACGACGACCGCCGCCAGTGGCGGAAACAGGGAGTCGCTGTTGGGGCCGCGGCCAGCAAGACGCAAGCGGAGCGCTGCGGATGCTGGGTGCCGCAACCCGGGCAGTGGCAGCGCGTAAGCGCTGACGGAGAGGTTAAATCGTGTGCATCGCGTCGAAAACTTCCTGGCGGGTGAGGCTGATCTGCATCCCCATCTCAGCGGCCAGAGCGTCCATCTTCTGGTGCAGCTCCTCGTGGGAGATGCTGCACTTGGAGATGTCCACCAGCATGATCATGGCGAACATGCCCTGCAGGATGCTCTGGGTGACGTCCTCAATGTTGATGTTCAGCTCACAGCAAAGGCCCGAGACGCGGGCGACGACGCCCACGGTGTCGTGGCCGATGACGGTAATGAATGCTTTCATAATTCCTACCCCTTCTATATAAATGTTGACCTTGCGGAAAGGCTCTCCCTTTGGGAGAGCTGGCGCGAAGCGCCTGAGAGGGCAAGGCTGCTGCGACAGAGCCGCCGTGCAGCGATAAGCAGCCTCTTTGTCAGAGCGATGCTATCGCCGCGCCCGCGACTCTCCGTCAGCGTCCTTGCCCTCTCCGTCACGCCTGACGGCGTGCCACCTCTCCCAAGGGGAGAGGCTTTTCGCTCACGGACAGGCTTCCCTTCATACAACCTCTCAGTCTGCTTCGCAGACAGCTCTCCTAGTAGGGGAGCCTCTGGCGAAGAGGCGAGGCTTCACGAAATGCCAAAGCCTCCCCTCGGTAGGAGCAACAGCGACGACCGCCGCCAGTGGCGGAAACAGGGAGTCGCTGTTGGGGCCGCGGCCAGCAAGACGCAAGCGGAGCGCAGCGAATGCTGGGTGCCGCAACCCGGGCAGTGGCACGGCGAAGCCGTGACGGAGAGGTTGCTTCGCAGGCGTGACAGAGCGCTTTAATCACCCCTAGTATAGCAGATTTCACGAAAAATGAACACTCTTTTTGGAAAAAAGAGAAGGGGAGAAGGGCAAAAGAATGTCTATCTCCGGCAGAACTTGCAAAAACCAGATGCAAACTGCCGGGCAGTGTGCTATACTTATCTATAAATATCGCCACAGGCTGAACAAAGGAGAGACAACGATGGAACAGCTTCTGAAGATCCTTGAAGACAATGCCCGGATGTCGGTGGAGGACATCGCGGCCATGCTGAATAAATCCCCCGCCGAGGTGGCGGCTATGATAGACCTGGCCCGGGCGCAGGGCATCATCAAGGGCTACAAGACCCTCGTGGACTGGGAGAAGGCCGGCGTGAACCGGGTGGAAGCCGTCATCGAGCTGAACGTCAGCCCCAAGAAGAGCCGCGGCTTTGACGAAATTGCCGCCACCATCGCCTCCTTCGACGAGGTGGAGAGCGTGCTGCTGATGAGCGGCGGCTACGACCTGCAGCTGGTCATCAAGGGCCAGACCTTCCAGGAGATCGCCCTCTTTGTGGCAAAGCGGCTGTCGCCGCTGGACGACGTGCTGTCCACGGCCACCCATTTCGTGCTCCGCACCTACAAAAAAGAGGGTCGTCTGTATCAGGACGAAGAAATCGATGAAAGAGAGTGCACCGTGCTGTGATGGATTACGATAAACTGATCGCGCCTGCCGCTGCGGCCATGCGCCCCTCCGGCATCCGCAAATTCTTCGACCTCGCCGCCGAGATGCCCGAGTGCATCAGCCTCGGCGTCGGCGAGCCCGACTTCAAGACCCCCTGGGCCGTCCGTGAGGCGGGCATTGAAAGCCTCGAGCATGGCCGCACCCGCTATACTTCCAACGCGGGTTTGAAAGAGCTGCGGGCAGAGATCACCCGCTACCTCGACCGCCGGATGGGCCTGAAATACGACCCGGCAAAGGAAGTCCTCGTCACCGTCGGCGGCAGCGAGGCCATCGACATGTGCATCCGCACCCTGGTGCAGGCCGGCGATGAGGTCATCATCCCGGAGCCATGCTTCGTCTGCTACGAGCCCATCACCACCCTGTCCGGCGGTGTGCCGGTCCATGTGGCCTGCCGTCAGGAGGATGAGTTCCGCCTCCGGGCCGACGCTCTGAAAGCCGCTATCACCCCGAAGACCAAGCTCCTCATCATGCCCTTCCCCAACAACCCTACCGGCGCGGTGATGGAGCGGGAAGACCTGGAGGCCATCGCGGAAGTCCTGCGCGGCACCAACATCATGGTGCTGTCGGATGAGATCTACGCCGAGCTGAACTACGGCCTGCAGAACCACGTTTCCATCGCCACACTGCCCGGCATGGCCGAGCGGACGGTGGTGGTCAACGGCTTCTCCAAGACCTACGCCATGACGGGCTGGCGGCTGGGCTATGCCTGCGGCCCCGCGCCCATCATCAGGATCATGACCAAGATTCACCAGAGCGCTATCATGAGCGCCCCCACCACCAGCCAGTACGCCGCCATCACGGCCCTCAAGGACTGCGACGGCGAGATCGAGCGGATGCGCAATGAGTATAATATGCGCCGCCGCCTCGTGGTGAAGAGCTTCAACGATATGGGCCTGAGCTGTTTTGAGCCGCGGGGCGCGTTCTATGCTTTCCCCTGCATCAAGTCCAGCGGCATGAGCAGCGAGGAGTTCTGCACAAAGCTTCTGGAGCAGAAGCATGTCGCCATCATCCCGGGCAACGCCTTTGGCGCGTCCGGCGAGGGCTACGCCCGCGTATCCTACGCCTACAGCGTGGAGCACCTGATGGAGGCCATCCGCCGCATCCGGGAGTTTTTGAACGAGAACTGTAAGTGAGGAGGAAAAAACCATGCGCGATCGTGTGACGGTCCTGGCCCCGGCCAAGCTGAATCTGGCGCTGGACGTGGTGGGCATCCTGCCCGGCGGCTACCATGCGCTGGATATGACCATGCAGGCCATCTCGCTCTACGAGCGGGTGGTCATCCGCCGCAGTCCCTACCTCGATCTGGCCCTGCCCGGCAGCAATGTCAAGCCCGGCCCGGGCAACACCGCCATCAAGGCGGCGCTGGCTTTCTTCCACTATACGGGCCTGCTGGCGGGTGCAGACATCACCGTCTATAAGAGCGTTCCCGTCCGGGCCGGTATGGCCGGCGGCAGCGCCGACGCTGCGGCTGTTCTGGTGGGTCTGAACGAGCTGTACGGCGCCCGCCTGTCCATGAGCGAGCTCTGCGCTCTGGGTGTCAGCATCGGCGCAGACGTACCCTTCGCCCTCATGGGCGGCACCTGCCGGGTGCAGGGCCTCGGCGACCTCATCAAGGCACTGCCGCCCCTGCCCGAGTGCTGGTTCACGGTGGTGATGCCCGGCTACGGTATCTCGACGCCGGAGGCTTTCGCGGCCTACGACAAAGTCGGCAGCAGCGTCCACCCCGACTGCGCCGCTCAGGAAGCCGCCATCCGGGCGGGCGACCTGGATGCTGTCTGTGCCGCTGCCGGAAACGCCCTCGAGGAGTGCAGCGGGGCCAAGGACAACGAGGCCATCAAGGCCGCCCTCCGGGAGAACGGAGCCGTCACCGCCCTCATGACCGGCAGCGGCGCGGCGGTCTTCGGCGTGTTCCGCACCGAAGCCGAAGCCAAAGCCGCCGCCGACGCCCTCCGCGCCCGCTGGCCGCAGGTCTATACGGCCCAGCCTGTCAGGGGAGGGGCAGCCCTCTCAGTCACGCCGAAGGCGTGACAGCTCCCCCAGAGGGGGAGCCTCTGGCGTGTCGGTCAGGTTTCGTCTGAATGAACAAAGTTTAATCTATCATAAACAGGAGTGCCCTGCTACAGAGGCTAGCAGCAGCTTGACAAGGATATTGTTCCGAAGCTGCTGCCCTCTGTAGCAAGGCACTATCTTTTACGCGATATTGAGCTTCCGGCGGTCAGCTCAGAGTTGACCGGCCTGCCAAGGGCTCTCCCTTTGGGAGAGCTGGCGCGAAGCGCCTGAGAGGGCAAGGCTGCTGGCGGGGAAGCACAGGTGCAGCGCTCGTTTCGCGCTGACAAAGAGCCTGCCCATCGCTGCGCAGCGGCTCTTTCGTGCCGGGCTTGCCCTCTCCGTCATTGCTTCGCAATGCCACCTCTCCCATAGGGAGAGGCTTTCGAGCGGCGCTGACCCTATAAAATGCATAACCCTCCTTCCCGTCGGGCATACTGCCCAAAGGAAGGAGGGTCTTTTTGTGCAGACCTTTTATAAAATCTGTCTCATCCTCATGATTGTCGGCGGCATCAACTGGGGTCTTGTGGGCCTGTTCCAGTTCGACTTCGTCGGCTGGCTGCTGGGCGGCAGCGCGTCCATCTGGTCACGCATCGTGTTCACGCTGGTGGGTGTGGCCGCTGTCTGCGGCATCCCGGGCCTGTTCACGGACGAGACCGGGGAATAGAGACAAAAGAAAAAAGGCTCTCATGCCGGCAGGAAATACGGCACGAGAGCCTTTTTGAAAACCTATAAAGAATCCCGCCCGGTCGTCTGCGGCAATCAAACCTACCCTTGCGGACAGGTGGGTGCTCTGTCTCCGGTTTCGCGCTTCCTCATCGAGCCTTCATGGTCGACCCATGACGGGGAGGTCTGCAATCCACCGACGAACTCCAAGCTCCCGTTGGATGATTAGTAGGATCATATAAACCGCAACAAATCGCGCCGGGCAGGAAGTCTTTGCTGAAAAATCACTCGATCTCGAACTGGTCGCTCAGACGCTTCTCGAACAGCTTGCTGACTTCCAGCAGGGTCTCATCGTCCTCGACCACGTCGAGATACTCGCCCTCGTCGTCCTCGCCGACGCTCAGGATGACCAGCTGGGCGTCCTCGTCCAGGTCTTCCTCGTTCTCGGCGTATTCGACAACGGCCAGGTAATGCACGCCCTTATGGTCCAGAGCGTCGATCACTTCAAACGTGACCTCATTGCCGTCCTCGTCCTCGAGGGTCATCAGGTCGGGCTGATATTCCTCTTCGGTCTCAGCGGCGGACTTGTTCATATCTTCTGCCATAAGTCACGTTCTCCTGTCAAATATCTAAAAAATGGGATAACTGTCACACCCTGCCCGCTGTGCTCCTTCTGAGCTGTGGGTTCCGGGTACGCCTATAGTGTAGCGTTTTTTTGCCCGCTCGTCAAGATGTTTTTCGCATAGAAATCCAATAACAAATTTTCACGCTTTTCCCTCTCGCTTCCCGGGCCGGAATGTGATATACTATAGCGATAGCTTTTGAAAAGCCATCTTTGCTATAATATATGGACAGGGAGGCCCGATCATGAGAGCCTTGAAAAAAATAATGGCGGCACTGGCCCTGACGGCAGTTCTGGCCGGGTGCAGTGCGGACAATCTCCTCTCCAGCATCCATGGCGGAAAGGCCGACACGGTGCAGAAGGTCAGCCGCCCGGCTGTGGAGTCGGCAGAGCTGCAGTTCACCCACCCGGCGGCGGGGGACACCATCGCGGTGTTCGATACCTCGGCAGGCGTGTTCAAAGCAGTGCTCTTTTCCACCGAGGCCCCACAGGCCGTGCAGAATTTCACGACATTGGCTCAGCAGGGCTTTTACAACGGCCTGACCGTCACCCGGGTGGAGAAGGACTTCGTGGTGGAGGCCGGGCAGGGCGCGGACGGCAGAGGCACCACCATCTGGAACGGGAACCGTTTCTCCGCCGAGACCACCGATAAGCTCCACCACTATTCCGGCGCACTCTGTGCGGCAGCGGACGCCTCCGGCGACTGCGCCAGCGTCTTCTACGTCATGGAGACCCTGCCGGGCAGCAGCTCGGTGACGCAGGAGCTCATCGACCAGATGAACGCCGCCGGCTGGCGGGCCGACGTGGTGAGCGCCTACCAGACGGCGGGCGGCGCACCCTACCTCGACTACACCGACACCGTCTTCGGGCAGGTGTACGAGGGAATGGAAGTGGTGGACACCATCGCCCAGACCGGCGTGGACGAAAATCAGCGCCCCACCGAACCCATCACCATCAACAGCGTGACCATCACGAAATTTGAATAAGAAGCTGGTTTTCCGCCCTCCGGGCGGTGGGACAGCTGCAAAAAATCACCCGCCAACTGGCGGGTGATCTGCGTTTATGGGGAAATCAGACGAGATGCGGGGAAAATCGGGAAGAGATCAGAGATTCCTGCCCACCCGCAGGGAGATGGCAACATAAGTCTGCCCGCGAATGGTCCGGGCCACTACGCCTGCCTTGGTATAGTTGCCGTTCAGGGCAAAATCCAAGGCTTCGTTTTGATCGTTGCCTTTGATTTGATCGATGATCTTCTGCAGCGTGGTATCGTTGTAGTCGTATTTAGCGACCAGAGTGAGGGTGGCGTTCTTATTGTCGCCGTCCCACTTGGCATCCACCTTGTTGAACACTGTGTACCCAAAGGCATCGAACTTCAACGTGGCATCTAGGTCATCCAGACGGGCGTTTGCAACAGTACGCATCCCATCGTCATTGGCCAGGGGCTCGGCGCGGCCGTTGTTGATGGCCCGCATCACCTTGGCTTCGGCTTGGGCCTCCGGGCCGGAAGAACCGCCGCCACCGCTGCAGGCGGTCAGGAGCAGAAGGGTCAGTGCACCGGCCAGAAGCAGGGCAGTCAGCTTTCTCAGTTTTGTCATGTGGGTCGCCTCCAATCGTTTTTGTTTTGGTGAGTCCAGTTGTTTTTTCTCATGAAGAAGCGTCCTCTCCGGCCATCTGGTCAGGGGGTTCTTCTACCCTCATTTTATCGGAGAAGAGCCGGTGCTGTCAAGCCGGAAAACTATACAAATTCGGCTCAGGAAAATTGTGAAAACAAACCGGAAAACGACGATTTTCTGCGGACTTTGCAACAAACTGTCCGGACTTCGCAAAGAAACTTTGCCGCAGGGGCGGCGGGGGCGTTCAGACCTCCCCCGGATGCTCCTTCCGCCACTGGATGTAGTCGTCCAATATCACCGTCGCACTTACCGAGTCGAGGATGCTTTTCCGCTTTGCGCCGAAGGTGCCGCTCTCGTCGAGGAGGTCAGCAGCGGCGCAGGTGGTCTGGCGCTCGTCCCACATCCGGACGGGCAGGCCGCTCCAGATCTCAACGGTTTTGGCCAGCTTGCGGCTCTTGCGGGCGCGCTCGCCCTCGGTGCCGTCCATGTTCAGCGGCAGGCCGATGACGATGAGCTCGGCTTCGATCTCCTTTGCCACCTCGCAGACTCTGGCGGCAACTTTGTCCCGGGCTTTGACGGTGATCTGAGGGGTGATGGGGGAAGTCAGGAACTCGGTGCGGTCGCAGGTGGCGAGGCCGGTGCGGCTGTCGCCGTAATCTACTGCTAAAATTTTCATGCAGGTGTCCTCTTTCTGAGATGATTTTTTCTTCATTGTACCACAGAATAGATGTCGCTGCAATTTTGTGGTACAATGATAGAAAAATGAGGGCAAGCCGCCCACGATAGAAAACTGACCCAACGGAGAGATTCACCATGTTAAAACTACTTTTAGGCGGCTCCGGCAGCGGAAAGACCACCCTGCTGTACCAGCGCATCCGGGCGCGGGCCGAGGCGGGGGAGAAGAGCATCCTGCTGGTGCCGGAGCAGTTCACCTCGTCCACCGAGGGCCGCATCCACCGGGAGCTGGGCGACGCGCTGAGCGGACTGGTGGAGAGCTTTTCCTTCACCAGCCTTGCCGAGCATATCCTGTCGGCGGAGGGCGGCTCTGCCGTCCAGACCCTCAGCGACGCGGGCCGGGCCGTGCTGGTGCGCCGCGCCCTCGAGGAACTGCAGGACAACGTCCATTACTATTACCGCCACCGCCGCTCGGCCGCCTTCTGCCAGATGGCCGCCGAGACCATCGACGAGCTCAAGAGCGCGGGTCTCTCGGGCCGGCAGCTCTATGAGCTGGCGCAGGACTGCGGCACCGACAGCGCCAAACTCAGCGAACTGGCCCTCATCTTTCAGGGCTACGAGACCCTGCTGGCCGGGACAGGCATGGACCCCTCCGACCGGCTGGAGCTGGCCGCATCCCGCCTCGAGGCCGCGCTGGCCCGGGGCGAACTGCCGGAGTTCCTGCGGGACAGGGCCGTCTTTATCGACGAGTTCGACACCTTCAACGCCCCGAAAAAGCGGCTGATGGGCGCCCTGCTGGCCTCGCTGCCCACCGTGACGGTGGCCCTCTGCGACGACGGCACCCCTCTCGTGCCGGGGGACATGAGCCTTTTCTCCGGCGCGAAGCAGATGGCGGCGCAGCTGCGCCAGCTGGCCCGCCGGAACGGCACTGAAGTGGCTGTGCCGGAACTGCTGCGCCGGGACGTGCGCCACGCCGACGCCCCCGGCCTCGCCGCCGCGGCCCAGCTGCTGGCCGCGGGCCGGTGTGACCCGCCTCCGGCCTGCCCGGAGATAAAGCTTTTCGCCGCTCCCAGCCGGGAGGAAGAAGCCCGCGCCGCCGCTGCCGCCATCCGCCGCCTCATGCGGCAGGGTGTCCGCTGCGGGAAGGTGGCGGTGGTCTGCCGCGACATCTCGAAATACCGCGCCGCCGTCAAGTACGAGTTCCGGATGGCGGACATCCCCCTCTACTGCGACGAGCCGACGACGCCCGAGTTCAGCGCCCCGGCCACGGCGGTGCGGTGTCTGCTGGCCATTGCCCGGGGTGCAGAGCTGACGGAACAGCTCACCACCCTGGCCAAGACCGGCCTCTGCGCCCTCACCGAGGAAGAGGTCTGCGCCCTCGAGAACTACGCCTACACCTGGTCGCCCAACGCGGCGGCGTGGCGCGCGCCTTTCGAGAAGAACCCCCGGGGCTTTGGTGATGTGGAACCCACCGACGAGGACAGAGAAAACCTTGCCCGGGCCGAAAAGGCCCGCGCACTTCTCATCACCGCCGCCGACGGCCTGCGCGCGAAGCTCCGCTCTGCCAACGCCGAGCAGATGAGCCGCGCCCTCTACTTCTGCCTGAAGGAGCTGGGCGCGGAGGACGCTCAGGCCGCGCAGGTGGAGGCCATCCGGGCCGAGCGGGGCATCCCCGCCGCCGAGGAAGCCGCCCGGGAGTGGAACGTGGTCATGGGCCTGCTGGATGAGATGGCAAGCCTGCTGGGCGGCCAGAGCGTCACCATCCCCGAGTACGAAGAGCTGTTCGGGCTGCTGCTGCGCTCGTCCGACCTCGGCCACATCCCCCAGACGCTGGACGCCGTGGTGCTGGCCAGCGCAGGCAAGATGCGCCTTGACGCACCGGACTATGTCTTTGTGCTGGGCCTCTCCGAGGGCGAATTCCCCGCCGCGCCCGGCGAGACGGGCCTGCTGACCCACGCCGACCGCGACGCCCTGATGGCGCAGGAGATCGAGCTTCCGGACTGCTTCGAGAACCGGGTGGTCCGCGAACAGGTCTGCTTTTATAAGGCCCTCACCGCCCCGGCAAAGGGCCTCTGGCTCAGCTGGCCGAAGGGGCAGGGCCAGACCCTCTGCGCCGCCCTCGAGCCCATCGTGGACGTGCTGAGACCGGGTGCGCCGGAACTCGATCTGACCGACCTTGCCGCCACTGCCGCCGACGGCCTCGACGTGCTGGGCGGCGGCTGGCCCCTGACGGAGACCGAACGCGCCAGCCTCACCGAGGCTCTTCATGCCCCCGGCGGGGCAGAACCCGAGGGCCTCGCCCTCCTGCGCCGGATGGCGGGCCGCAGCCCCCGTCAGGTCAGCGACCTCGAGGCGCTGGAAACGCTGCTGGGCCGGCGGCTCCGCATCTCGCCCAGTCAGCTCGAAAAATACTACACCTGCCGCTACGGCTATTTCCTGCAGTACGTGCTGGGCCTGCGCCCCCGGAAGCGGGCGGAGCTCTCCGCCGACCAGAGCGGCACCCTCATGCACTGGGTGCTCCAGATGGCCCTCGACCCCCACCCCGGCCCTGACAACCCCTGCGCTGGCTTACAGCCCTTCCTCGACCTCGACGACGAGGCCATGGCGGCGCTGGCCGGGCTTCTCGTGGATGAGTACGCAAAGCGCTACCTCCCCGAGGACACGGCCCGCTTTGCCTATCTGCTCTCCCGCCTCAAAAAGAGCATGACGGGCCTGCTGTGCTACCTGCGGGACGAGCAGCGCCAGTCCAGCTTCAAACCGGTGGCCTGTGAGCTGAAGATCGGCCCCGGCGAGGATGCCGTGCGGGGCCAGACCTACCGCCTCTCGGATGGCCGGACGGTGCAGCTCATCGGCACCGTGGACCGCGCCGACGAGTGGATCGAGGACGACGGCACCCGCTGGGTGCGGGTGGTGGACTATAAGACCGGCACGAAAAAGCTCGACCTGCGGGAAGTCTACTGCGGCCTCGACTGTCAGATGCTGCTCTACCTGTTCAGCCTGACCCGGGACGCCGACGGACGATTCACCGGGGCAGAACCTGCGGGTGTGCTGTATCTGCTGGCCGACCCGGCCCCCGAGACGACCACCCGGGGCAAGGCTGCCCGGAGCATGGAATACAAGCTGGACGGCCTCGTCCGGGACGAGCAGAAGGTCTTCGACGCCATGGACGCCGAGGAGACGGGGCGGTATCTGCCCTTCAGCTTCCGGGGCGGTGTACCCAGCCCCTACCAGAAAGAGAAACGCGCCGACAAGGCCAAGCTCTCCCGCATCCAGCTCCATCTGGACGACCTTGTGACCCGGATGGGCGAACAGCTCTACAGCGGCTGCATCGCCGCCGAGCCGCTGGTCACGGGCCGCAGCCCCTGCCGGTGGTGCGACTACGGCTTCATCTGCTGCCATGAGGAGGGCATCGGAGAGCGGGCGCTGGACGCCCCCGCGAAGCCCTTTGAACCGCCAGAAAATTCAGATAAAAAGAAGGAGGAAGACCAGTGAGCGAGACAAAATGGACCCCGGCCCAGCGTGCCGCCATCGACGACCGGGGCGGTGCGCTGCTGGTGAGCGCCGCCGCCGGCAGCGGCAAGACCGCCGTGCTGACGGAGCGGGCCGTCCGGCTCATCACCGACCCGGAACATCCCGTGGACGCCGACCGGCTCCTCATCGTCACCTTCACCAACGCCGCCGCCGCAGAACTCCGCGCCCGCATCGGGCAGGCGCTGCTCCGCCGCAGTCAGGCAGAGCCGGGCAACACGGCCCTCCGCCGCCAGCGGATGCTGCTGCAGAGAGCCCCCATCTGCACCATCGACGCCTTCTGCCTCGACCTGCTCCACAAGCACTTTCAGGCGCTGGACATCCCGCCGGACTTCACCCCTGCCGACCCCGGCAGCGTGGAGATGCTGCGGAACGCGGCCCTCTCCGAGACGCTGGAAGCGGCCTATCAGGATGCGGACTTCTGCGCCTTTGCCGACCTCTACGGCAAGGGCCGCACCGACAAGGCGGCGGGGGAGGCGGTTTTGCAGGTCTATGACTTCCTCCGCGCCCTGCCCGACTACGATAAAAAGCTGGACGAGATGCTGGCCCCGTGGCAGGACGAGAACGGCTTTGCCCGCACCTGCTGGCATGATATTCTGATGCAGGAGGCCGCCCGCTCTGCCCGGGCTGCGAAGGAGCTGCTCTGCGCCGCGCGGAACGACTGCAGGGAGGACTTCGTGACTGCGCAGGCCGACGCCGAGGCCAGCAAAAAGACCTCTGCCGCCAAGGAAAAGGCCGTGGCGGCAGTGAACGAGAAGTTCGCCGAACCCCTCGAGAGGCTGGAAAACTCCGCCGCCCTGCTGGGCGAGGTGGAGCGTCTGGCCGGGGCGGGGGAATGGACGCCCCTCTACGACAGGCTGACGCCCTACGTCCTCGGCATGGAACAGGCCCCCGGCCTCAAAAATATGAAAAAGCGGCTCACCGGCGAGCACAAGGACGCCGTCAAGACCCGGGCCGACGAGGCCGCGAAGCTCTTTGAGAAAATCGAAGACCTGATAAGCTGTAGTCTGGATGAGGCAGAGCTTGACCGGAAAGCCGCCGAACCCTGCCTCCGCGCCCTCTTTGCCGCCGTGCGGGACTTTGACGCCCGCTTTGCGGCCCGGAAGCGGGAGAGAAGATTGCTGGAATTCAGCGACTTCGAGCATCTGGCCCTGCGGCTCCTGCGGGACGCCGACGGCCAGCCCACCGAGCTGTGTCAGGGCATCCGGCAGGGCTACGCCGCCGTCATGGTGGATGAGTATCAGGACACGAACGCCCTGCAGGACGCCCTTTACCGCTGTCTGGCCAGCCCGGCAGGGGATGACCTCTTCCTCGTGGGCGACCTAAAGCAGAGCATCTACCGCTTCCGTCAGGCGGACCCCAGCATCTTCCGGGAAAAGCTGGAGAGCTGGCCCCTCCTGCCCGGCGGCGAAGCCCGCCCCCGGCCCGAAGACGGCAGGCCCGGCGAGGACGCCATGCTGGCGCTGGACGCCAACTTCCGCTCTGCCCCGCAGGTGGTGGCGGGCATCAACTTTATCTTCGAACAGCTCATGACGCCCGCTCTGGGCGACACGGCCTACGGCGACGGCCAGCGCCTCGTCTGCGGCGCACCCGGCGGGTACGAGGGCAGTGTGGAGGCCCACTTCCTGCCCGACGATGCCGCCGAGACGGACGCAAAATATATCGCCGGCCGCATCGAGGCGATGGTGGCTTCCGGTGAGCCGGTGCGGGACGGCGGCACCACCCGCCCGGTGCAGTACGAGGACTGCTGTGTCCTGCTGGCGGCGAGAGGCGACTTCCCGGCCTACGCCGAGGCCCTGACGGCCCGGGGCATCCCGGTCTACGCCGACGCCCGGGAGAACCTGCTGGACGCGCCCCACATCCGCCCCCTCATCGCCCTGCTGCGGGTCATCGACAACCCCGCGCAGGACATCTACCTCGCTGCCGCCATGCTGGGGCCGATGTTCGGCTTTACGGACGACGACCTCGTCCGTCTCCGGGCCGGGGCGCAGACACCCGATCAGCACACCCGCATCAGCCTCTACGGCGCAGTTTTACAGGCCGTCCAGAGCGGGGCGGAGGATGATTTCACCCGCCGGGTGCAGGCGTTCTACCGGCGTCTGACGGCCCTGCGCCGGATGGCCCGGAGCGTGCCGGTGGAGGAACTGCTGGAAGAAATTTTTGTTTCCACCGGCTACCTCGCCGCCCTCGGTGCCATGGAGAACGGCCAGCGCCGCCGGGAGGACGCGCGGCGTTTCGCCTCCTTCTGCGCAGGGGCGGGCGCGGGCGGCATCTCGGCCCTCGTCCGTGCCATCGACGCGGCCGCGCTGGCGGGCTCCACCGGGCAGGAGACTGCCCCCGGCGGGGCGCGGCCCGGCTGCGTCACCATCATGACCATCCACCGCTCCAAGGGCTTGCAGTTCCCGGTGGTGTTCGTGGCCGACACGGCCCGGCAGTTCAACGCCGCCGACACCCGCCAGCCCGTCCTGCTCCACCGCGTCTGCGGCGCGGGCCTCCGTCTCCGTCCCGAGGGCGGCGAGGGGGCCTATAAGACGGCGGCCTACACCGCCCTCTCCACGGTCCATGCCGCCGAGATGCGGAGCGAGCAGATGCGGCTTTTGTATGTGGCCCTCACCCGGGCGCAGGATAAGCTGATCTTGACGGTCCCGCTGGGCATTGGCCGGACGTCCAACCCCTTCGCCAAAGCTGCCGCCTTCCTCGCCGCCGGGGCGGGGGAGACCCTGAACGCTCAGGCGGGCAGCTTCGCCGACTGGCTGCGGGCGGCGCTCCTCGTCCACCCCAACGGCGGGCCTCTCCGCCGTCTGGCGGGGAACCTCGAGCTGCCCTTTGCGGACACCAGAAGCACCATCGCCCTCACAGTGCAGGCCGATGTCCTCCCGCCCGAAGAAGTCCCCGCCGAGGCGGAAGAGCCGCCCCGGCCCGAGGCCGACCCGGCCCTTGTGGAGACGCTGCGGCAGGGCTTCGGCTGGCGGTATCCGGCGGCAGCGCTGGCGGACATCCCGGCCAAGGTCAGCGTGACCAGCCTCGTCCACGCCGCGGAGCAGACCACCCTCGAGCGCCCGGGCTTCCTCTCGAAGGACGGCCTCACCGCCGCCGAGATGGGTACGGCTCTCCATGCCTTCCTCGAACACGCCGACTTCGGGGCGCTGGCCGCTGTGCGGGACGCGGAGGACGACGCCGTTCTGGATGCCGTCCGCGCCGAGCGGGAGCGTCAGGCGGTGGCGCAGCTCACGCCCCCCGCCATTGCCGGGAAGCTGGATGTCTATAAGATACTCCGCTTTGTGCGCAGCGAGGCGTTCCGCCGCATCTGCGGGGCAGAGGATGTGCTGCGGGAGCTGGCTTTTATCACCTCGCTGCCCGCCGCCGAGGTCATGACCGCTCAGGGCCGCGCCCTGCCCGACGGCCCTGCCGCCGACGCCGGGGTGCTGGTGCAGGGCATCGCGGACATCGTCCTCGTCTACCCCGACCACCTTGAGCTTCTGGACTACAAGACGGACCGCCGCAAGACTCCTGCCGACTTCGTCCGCGCCTACCGCGCTCAGCTGGAGCTCTACGCCAGGGCCATCGATAAGCGCTTCGCCCCCCGGCGGGTGACTTATAAAGGGATATATTCGCTGGAGCTGGGGGAGCTGATAGAGGTATAAATAAGAAAGCAGGGCGCAAAGCCTCTCCCTTTGGGAGCAACGGCGACGACCGCCGCCAGCGGCGGAAACAGGGAGGAGCTGTTGGGGCCGCGGCCAGCAAGACGCAAGCGAAGCGCTGCGGATGCTGGGTGCCGCAACCCGGGCAGTGTCACCGAAGGTGACGGAGAGGGCAAGGACGCTGACAGAGAAGCACAGGCACAGCGATAGGATCGCTCTGACAAAGAGCCTGCCTATCGCCGTGTGTCGGCTCTGTCGTGCCGGGCTTGCCCTCTCAGGCGCTTCGCGCCAGCTCTCCCAGAGGGAGAGCCTTGAAGCCGCCCCTAAACATAAAATTTCAAATTCCCGCATAAAAATGCTTGACAGCCTCCCCGGGGTGTGGTAGAATACTCGAGTAAAGAAAGCAGCTACGGCCTGTGCCGCGCTCGCCTTGAGGGGTAAGGACCCCCGGGCTATACCCTGAACCGATTCGTCTTGTAGACCGAATCGCGCTCTTGAGTGAATTTCGCGCGGCTGTCCCGAAACTGGGGCGGCCGCGTTTTCTATGCCAAAAAACGCAACACTATGGACTATTGTTTGGAGGTGCATTCATTATCGCTACCGCTGGAAAGTCGAAGGAACTGGAGATCAACGGTCAGATCCGTGACCGTGAGGTTCGCCTGATCGGAGCCGACGGCGAGCAGAAGGGCGTGGTCAGCATTCAGGTGGCCATGCGCGCTGCTGAGGACGCCGGACTTGATCTGGTCAAGATCGCCCCGCAGGCTGTCCCGCCTGTGTGCAAGGTGCTGGATTACGGCAAGTACCGCTTTGAACAGCAGAAGAAGGAGAAGGAAGCCAAGAAGAACCAGAAGGTGGTCGAAGTCAAAGAGACCCGCCTCTCGCTCAACATTGACACCAACGACTTCAACACCAAGCTGAACCAGACGGCCAAGTTCCTGGCCGCTGGCCACAAGGTAAAGGCCTCGATCCGTTTCCGCGGCCGTGAGATGGCGCACAGCGCACTCGGTGCTGACGTGCTGAAGCGCTTTGCTGAGGCTCTGCCTCAGGCAAGCATGGATAAGCCGCCGGTCCTCGAGGGCCGCACGATGTCCATTCTGCTGATCCCGAAACCCAATAAGGACTAATTTTAGGAGGATACTAAAATGGCTAAGATGAAACTGAAGACGCACTCCGGCGCTAAGAAGCGCTTTAAGCTGACCAAGAACGGCAAGATCAAGCGCGGCCATGCATTCCGCAGCCACATCCTGACCAAGAAGACCACCAAGCTGACCCGTGGTTACCGTCAGCCCAGCTACGTTGATAAGACCAACGCAGCTACCATCAAGAGCATGCTGCCCTACGCCTAAGAGCGAGCCGCAGGCAAACACATTCTACTGAGAGAACTAAAGGAGATATAAAAAATGGCACGTATTAAGGGCGCAACCATGACTCACAAACGTCGCAAGAAGATGCTGAAGCTGGCCAAGGGCTTCTACGGCTGCAAGAGCAAGCACTTTAAGATGGCTAAGCAGCAGGTCATGAAGAGCGGCAACTACGCTCTGGCTGGCCGCCGCATGAAGAAGCGCCAGTTCCGCAACCTGTGGATCTGCCGCATCAACAACGCTGTCCGTCCTCTGGGCATGAACTACTCCAGCTTCATGGCTGGCCTGAAGAAGGCTGGCATCGAGCTGAACCGCAAGATGCTCAGCGAGATGGCCATCAACGATCCCAAGAGCTTCGCAGCTCTGGTCGAGACCGTGAAGAACGCCTAATAGACCTTAAAAAAGACGCCCGCGCGTATCAAATACGCGGGCGTCCTTTTTGTATGTTTTGGTAGTTGGAGGAAAGACGGATGGAGAAGATCACCAGCCGGGAAAACGCAAAAGTCAAATACGCCTGCCGTCTGGCGTCCAGCGGGGCGTTCCGCCGGGCCGAGGGCCGCTTTCTGGCCGAGGGGCGGAAGCTCTGCCCCGAGCTTTGCCGGGGCGCAGAGCTGGAGACCCTCTTCTGCACCGAGTCGGCACTGGAAAAATGCCCGGAGCTTTCGGAATTGCCGGGCGAACACTACCTTGTGGAAGACCATGTGGCCGATAAGCTGGCCGACGTGGGGACCCATCAGGGGGTGTTCGGCGTCTTCCGCACCCCGGTGCATCCCTTAGAAGAGGTGAAGACCGGCGGGCGCTACCTCGCCCTCGAGCGGGTGCAGGACCCCGGCAACGTGGGAACGCTGCTCCGCTCTGCGGCGGCCTTCGGCTTTGACGGCGTGCTGCTCAGCGACGGCTGCGCCAGCGTCTTTGCGCCCAAGACCCTTCGGGCCTCCATGGGCGCAGCGGTGCGCATCCCCGTCATCGAGGCGGGGAAGATGCCCGAGGCCATCGCCCTGCTGCGGGAGAAGGGCATCACCTGCCTTGCCGCCGCCCTCTACCAGTCCCAGCCCCTGAGTGCGGCGGCGTCCGGCTACCCGGACGGCGTCTGCGTCGTCATCGGCAGCGAGGGCCAGGGCCTCACCGATGAGACCATCGCCGCCTGCACCGGCACTGTCCGCATCCCCATGACCGACCGGGTCGAGAGCCTGAACGCCGGCATCGCGGGCAGCATCCTGCTCTGGCATTTCCGGGAGGAGAGCCTGTGACGCGGGCCGGGGAGGGGCAGCTGAGCCTTTTCCCGCCCGACCCGGCCCCCGACCCGCTCCTGTGCTGGCTCTGGCTGGCGGGGACGCTGGGCGCGGGCAGTCAGCGGGCCGGAGCCGTGCTGGACGCCTTCGGCGGGGCGCAGGAGGCATGGGAGGCCCGGGACACCGACGCCTTCGCCGCCGCTGCCGGACCTGCCGCCGTCCAGCGCGCCTGCCTGCCGGATAACACCCCCGAGCACTACCGGGCCTTTGCGCGGCGGTGCGCGGCCCGGCGCATCCGCATCCTGCCCTATGACGACCCGGACTATCCGCTGGCCTTCTCCCGCATCTCCGATATGCCGCTGGTGCTCTACTGCACCGGCGACCCCCGCTGGCTCAATGAGCCTGCCGCCGTGGGAATGGTGGGGACCCGGAAGCCCACCGAATACGGTCTGCGGGCCGCAGAGGATATTGGGCGGGGCCTCGCCCGGGCGGGGGCCGTCATCGTGAGCGGTCTGGCCGACGGACTGGACAGTGCCGGACACCGGGCGGCGGTAGGGGAGAACTGCCCCACCATCGCGGTGATGGGCGTCCCCATCGACCGGACCTACCCCGCCGCCAACCGGGAACTCCGCCGGGCCATCGAGAGGCGGGGCTGCGTCATCAGCGAGTACCCGCCCGAAAGTGAGCCGGTGGGTGCCGTGGGATTTTTGCAGCGCAACCGCCTCATCGCGGCCCTCTCCGGGGCGCTGGTGGTGGTGGAGGCCAAGGAAAAGAGCGGCACCATGTCCACCGTGGGCCACGCAGAGCGGTACGGTAAGCCGGTGTTCGCCGTGCCGGGCAGCATTTTTTCGCCCGCCTCGGCGGGGACGAATGCCCTTCTGCGGGACGGACGCGCAAAAGCGGTCTGTACAGCGGCGGATTTATTTGGTACACTGGGGCTGCAGGCCGCAAGACCGGCCCCGGCACCCCGGGAGACGCCCCGGCCCCTGAGTGAAAATGAGCGGCTGGTGCTCTCCTGTCTCGGCGCAAAGGCGCAGGGCGTGGAGGAGCTGGGCGTCAAGAGCGGCCTGCCCACGGCGGCGCTGCTGGGCGTCCTGATGAAGCTCGAGCTTGCGGGCCGGGTGAGCTGCCTGCCGGGCAAACGGTATATTCTGCGCGGAGGAAGCGCAAGTTAAAGAGGAATAACCTCTCCGTCATCGCTGCGCGATGCCACCTCCCCTACGGAGGGGAGGCCTTGGCATATCGGAAAGCCTCGCCTCTTCGCCAGAGGCTCCCCTACTAGGGGCAACAACGACGACCGCCGCCAGTGGCGGAAGCAGGGAGTCGTTGTTGGGGCAGCGGCCAGCAAGACGCAAGCGAAGCGCTGCGGATGCTGGGTGCCGCAACCCGGCCTTGTCTGCGAAGCAGACTGAGAGGTTGTACGAAGGCGGGCCTGCCCGAGCAGCAGCGGCTGATGAGGATTTATATATAGGAGAAGAACGTAATGGCAAAACTCGTCATCGTGGAGTCGCCTGCCAAGGCGAAGACCATCGGCAAATATCTGGGCAAAGACTACGAAGTTACGGCCAGCATGGGCCACATCCGCGATCTGCCCGCCTCCCAGCTGGGCATCGACATCGAGCATGACTATGCGCCGCAATACATCAGCATCAAAGGCAAGGAAAAGCTCATCAAAGAGCTGAAGAGCAAGGCCAAGCACTCCGACGGTGTGCTGCTGGCGACCGACCCGGACCGTGAAGGCGAAGCCATCAGCTGGCATCTGGCCAACATCCTGGGCCTCGACCCCCACGAGCCCAACCGCGTGACCTTCGATGAGATCACCAAGAAGGGCGTGAAGGAGGGCATGGCTCACCCCCGCGCCATCAACGAAGACCTCTTCAACGCCCAGCAGGCCCGCCGTGTGCTGGACCGTCTGGTGGGCTATAAGCTGAGCCCCTTCCTGTGGCGGAAAGTCCGGCGCGGTCTGTCGGCGGGCCGCGTCCAGAGCGTGGCCGTCCGCATCATCGACGACCGCGAGAAGGAGATCGAAGCCTTCAAGCCCGAGGAATACTGGAACGTGGACGCTACTCTGGGCGTGGGCCGGAAGAGCTTTACGGCCCGTCTGGCCTCCGACGACAAGGGAAAAAAGCTCCTGCCGCACTCTGAGGCCGAGGCCCGCGCCATCGAAAAGGGCCTCGAGGGGGCCGAGTACACCGTGGGCGAACTGAAAAAGGGCAAGCGCGCGAAGCAGCCCACCCCGGCCTTCATCACCAGTACCCTGCAGCAGGAGGCATCCCGCCGTCTGGGCTTCACGGCCACCCGCACCATGCGGGCTGCCCAGACGCTGTACGAAGGCGTGGACATCGCCGGCCACGGTACCATGGGCCTCATCACCTATATGCGTACCGACAGTCTCCGCATCTCCGACGAGGCTGTGGCAGCTGCCAGAGAGTACATCGCCGGGGCCTACGGCGAGAGCTATATCTGCCCCTACAAGCGCACCTGGAAGACCAAGAGCGCCACGGCAGCGCAGGACGCCCATGAGGCCATCCGTCCCTCTGTGCCGGGCCTGACCCCCGACGAGGTGGACAAGAGCATCAGCGGCGATACCGCCAAGCTCTACCGGATGATCTGGAGCCGCTTCATGGCCAGCCAGATGGCGGACTGCCAGCAGGACACCGTGTCCGTCACCGTCTATGCCGGCGGCTACCGCTTCAAGGCCAGCGGCTACACGGTCACCTTCGACGGTTTCACCGCCCTGTACGAAGAGGCCACCGACGAGAAGGAAAAGAAGGAGACCAGCCTTCCTCCCCTCGAGGAGGGTCAGGTGCTCAAGCTGCGGGAGCTGAAGAGCGAGCAGAAGTTCACCCAGCCCCCCGCCCGCTACACCGAAGCCACCCTCATCAAGGCGCTGGAAGAGAACGGCATCGGCCGCCCCTCCACCTACGCCCCCATCATCACCACCATCATCGACCGCGGCTATGTGGAGCGGGAGCAGAAGAAGCTCAAGCCCACCCTGCTGGGCCGGGCCGTGGACGGCCTGATGCTGGAGCAGTTCCCCCACATCGTGGACGTGGATTTTTCGGCAGAGATGGAGAAGAACCTCGATAAGGTCGAGAGCGGCAAGACGGACTGGCACAAGACCGTGGACGACTTCTACAAGGGCTTCGCCGCCAGCCTCGAGCAGGCCGAGAAGAACATGGAAGGCAAGAAGGTCAAGGTGCCGGACGAGCCGTCCAGCGAGGTCTGCGACCTCTGCGGCCGTCCCATGGTCATCAAGGTGGGCAAGTACGGCAAGTTCCTGGCCTGCAGCGGCTTCCCCGAGTGCCGCGGCACCAAGCGCCTCGTGAAGGACACCGGCGGCATCTGCCCCAAGTGCGGCAAGGGCCGTATGCTGGAGCGCAAGAGCGCCAAGGGCCGCATCTACTACGGCTGTGAGCGCTACCCCGACTGCGACTTCATGACCTGGGATATGCCGGTGGCCGTCAAGTGCGAGAAGTGCGGCTCCACCCTGTTCCGCAAGGGCTCCAAGCTCTACTGCGCAAAAGAGGGCTGTGACTTCGAGATGCCGGTGCCGAAGAAAGACTAAATAAGGGGTAAACCTCTCAGGCGCTTCGCGCCAAGGCCGGGTTGCGGCACCCAGCGTCTGCTTCGCTGTCGCTTGCATCCTGCTGGCCGCTGCCCCAACAGCTCCTCCCTGTTTCCGCCGCTGGCGGCGGTCGTCGCCGTTGCCCCCAAAAGGGGAGCCATTGGCAGGCCGGGCCACTTCCTACTGGACGCCTGAGGCTCAATGTGGCGCAAAAGGGCGGGCCTTGCTGCAGAGGCCAGCAGCTTCTGGATAACGCACCTTGTCAAGCTGCCGTGAATCGAGGCAGCAGGGCACTACTGTTTTCGAAATATCGGGCTTTGCTCGTTCCGCGTGGGCTTGACCGGCTCGCCAGTGCCTCTCCCTCTGGGAGAGGTGGCAGCGCGGCAGCGCTGACGGAGAGGGCAAGCCCGCTAAAGGATAAGATGATAACAATGAGCAACTATAAAGTTACTGTTTTAGGTGCCGGTCTGGCAGGCTGCGAAGCGGCCCTCTGGCTGGCGGGCAAAGGGGTGCAGGTGGAGCTCTACGAGCAGAAGCCCACTCACTTCTCCCCAGCCCACAAGAGCGAGGGCTTCGCGGAGCTCATCTGCTCCAACAGCCTGAAAGCCGAACGTCTGGACTCCGCCTCCGGCCTGCTGAAAGAGGAGATGCGCCGGATGGGCAGTCAGCTCCTGAACGCTGCCGAGGTGGCCCGCGTGGCCGCGGGCGGTGCGCTGGCCGTGGACCGCGACACCTTCAGCGCCGAAGTCACCCGGATGGTGGAGGCTGAGCCGAACATCACCGTTCACCGGGAGCGGGTGGAGCACATCGACGAGAGCACCCCCATCCTCGTGGCCACCGGCCCCCTGACGGACGGTGCGCTGGCGGACGAGATCGGCCGCCTGACCGGCGACGAGCGCCTCCACTTCTACGACGCCGTGGCCCCCATCGTGACGGCGGAGAGCCTCGACTATGAGAAGGTGTTTGCCGCCTCCCGTTACGACCGGGGCGAGGCCGACTACCTCAACTGTCCCTTCAACAAGGCCGAGTACGAGGCATTCCACGCCGCGCTGGCCTCGGCGGAGCGAGCCCCGCTCCATGAGTTCGACGCGGGTGCAGAGCAGGGCGCACAGCCCGACCCCGATGCCCACGGCAAAAAAGCGGATACCGTCACGGTCTACGAGGGCTGCATGCCCATCGAGATCATGGCGGCCCGGGGTGCCGACACCATGCGGTTCGGCCCCCTGCGCCCGGTGGGCCTCATCGACCCCCGCACCGGCCACCGCCCCTGGGCCAACGTCCAGCTCCGGGCCGAAAATAAGGAGCGGACCCTGTATAACATCGTGGGTTTCCAGACAAACCTGAAATGGGGCGAGCAGAAGCGGGTGTTCAGCATGATACCCGGCCTCGAGAACGCCGAGTTCGTCCGATACGGCGTCATGCACCGCAACACCTTCCTCGACGCACCCCGGGTGCTGAGCGCAGGGCTCTGCCTCAAGGAGCACCCCAACGTCTTCTTTGCAGGCCAGATCACCGGCTTCGAGGGCTATATGGAGAGCGCGGCCTGCGGCCTGCTGGCGGCGCGGAACATTTACGCCCGTCTCGAGGGCAAAGAGCTGCCCGCACCGCCCATCGACACCATGTGCGGTGCGCTCATCCAGTATCTCACCACCGAGAACAAACACTTCCAGCCCATGGGCGCGAACATGGGCATCCTGCCCCCGCTGCCGGAGGACCAGCGTCCCCGGGACAAGCGCCTGCGTTACATGGCCGTGGCCGAACGGGCTGTGGCCAGCTTCCAGCAGTGGCTGGATGAAAATAACTTCTGAATGGGTAGTGGGCTAGGCTGCTGACAGAAAGGATGAAACCTATGAAGATCATCGTAGATATGATGGGCGGCGACAACGCCCCCCTGGCCGTGCTGGAAGGCGCGGCTGCTGCCGTGAAGGAATACGGCGTCCAGCTCATCGGCGTGGGCGACGAGGCCCTTGTCCGCAAGACCGCCGCCGACAACAACATCTCTCTGGACGGCATCGAGCTGGTGAACTGCACTGAGGCCATCGAGATGTGCGACGAGCCGGCCAGGGCCATCCGCACGAAGAAGGATTCCTCCATCGTCGTGGGCCTGAATATGCTCAAAGAGGGCAAGGGCGACGCCTTCGTCTCCGCCGGCAGCACCGGCGCGCTCCATGTGGGCGCAAGCCTCATCGTCCGCACCCTGCGGGGCGTCAAGCGCCCGGCGCTGGCCACCATGGTGCCGGCCAAGAACAAGGCGTATCTGCTGCTGGACTGCGGCGCGAATGTCGAGTGCCGCCCCGAGATGCTGGCCGCTTTCGCCGTCATGGGCAGCTGCTACGTGAACAAGGTGGAGGGCCGCACCTCCCCCAGCGTGGCGCTGGCCAACAACGGCGCCGAGGAGAGCAAGGGCACCCCGATGCTCAGAGAAGCCCATCAGCTGCTCAAGACCATCCCGGGCATCCGCTTCGTGGGCAACATCGAGCCCCGTGATGTGCCGAACGGCGACGTGGACGTGGTCGTCTGCGACGGCTTTACCGGCAACGTCATCCTCAAGCTCACCGAGGGCGTCGCCAAGATGCTGCTGGGGATGCTGAAGGGAATGTTCCTCAAGAACCTGGGCGGCAAGCTGGCCTATCTGCTGCTGAAGGACAGCGTGTCCGACCTCAAGCACCAGATGGACAGCGAGGAGTACGGCGGCGCACCCTTCCTGGGCGCAAAGCAGCCGGTCATCAAGGCTCACGGCTCCTCCAAGGCCAAGGGCATCAAGAACGCCATCCGTCAGGCTAAGATCTGCGTGGAGAACGACCTGTGCGGCACCATGCAGAGCGCACTGGATGAATTGAACACGGCAAAAGAATAAAAGGGAAACGAGCTTGCCCTCTCAGGCGCTTTGCGCCAGCTCCCCCAAAGGGGGGAGCCAAAAGCCTCTCCCTCTGGGAGAGGTGGCATTGCGAAGCAATGACGGAGAGGGCAGGGACGCTAACAGAGAATCAAGGGAGTAAAAAAACATGAGCCATCAGTTGGAAACAATTATTGGTTACAAGTTCAAGCACCCGGAGCTGCTGGAAACGGCGCTCACCCACACCAGCTACGCCAACGAGACCCGCCCGCCCGTCAAACACAACGAGCGGCTTGAGTTTCTGGGCGACAGCGTGCTGCAGATCGTCTCGGCGGACTACCTGTTCCACGCCTACGCCGACCGCCCCGAGGGCGATCTGACCCGCATCCGCTCCAGCCTCGTCAGCGAGGGCGCACTGTTCCAGTTCGCTCAGGAAATCAATCTCGGCGATTACCTGCGTCTGGGCCGGGGCGAAGAGCACTGCGGCGGCCGCACCCGCCCCAGCGTCGTGTCGGACGCCTTTGAAGCCCTCATCGCCGCCCTTTACCTCGACGGCGGCATGGAGGTGGCAAAGAACTTCATCCTGCCCTTCATCACCGAGGGCAAGCACGCCGAGGCCGACTACAAGACCCGCCTGCAGGAGATCGTCCAGCAGAACCCCGAAGAGAAGCTGAGCTATGTGGTGGAGCAGGAGACCGGCCCCGACCACAACAAGCACTTTGTGGTGGCCGTCCGGTTCAACTCGGACTGCGTGGCCCGGGGCGAGGGACGCAGCAAGAAAATGGCAGAGCAGCACGCCGCCCGCGAGGCCCTGAAACTGCTGGGCGTCATCAAGGAAAAGTAACATGGTGTTCAAGGAACTGGAAATTCAAGGTTTCAAGAGTTTCCCCGATAAGGTCAGGATACGCTTCGACGAGGGCGTCACCGGCGTCGTCGGCCCCAACGGCTCGGGCAAGTCCAATCTGTCGGACGCGGTGCGGTGGGTGCTGGGCGAGACCAGCTCCCGCCAGCTTCGCGCTGCCGGAAAGATGGAGGACGTCATCTTCGGCGGCACCCGCCGCCGGGGAGCCATGGGCTTTGCCATGGTGCGCCTGACGCTGGACAACAGCGCCCACACGCTGGACATCGACGCCGACGAAGCCGTCATCGGCCGCAAATACTACCGCTCCGGCGAGAGCGAGTACACCATCAACGGCCAGCTCTGCCGCCTCAAGGACATCTATGAGCTGCTGCTGGACACCGGCATCGGCCGGGACGGCTACTCCGTCATCGGACAGGGCCGCATCGCGGAGATCGTTGCCGCAAAAAGCAGCGAGCGCCGCGAAATTTTCGAGGAAGCCTGCGGCATCGCCAAGTACCGCTACCGCAAAAACGAGGCGGAGCGGCGTCTGGCCGCGGCGGCAGAGAACCTCGAGCGTCTGCGGGACATCCTCGACGAGCTGGAAGCCCGGGTCGGCCCGCTGGAAAAAGAGAGCGAGAAGGCCCAGCGCTTTCTCGAGCTCAGCGCCCGGCGGAAGACGCTGGAAGTCACCCTCTGGACCGACGGCGTCCACCGCGCCCGGGAGGCCGTCCGCCGTCAGGTGCGGGACTATGAGACCGCTCAGGCCGAGTATGAGCGGTTTGACCGGGAGGCCAGAGCCGCCGAGGCCGAGGCTGAGAAGATCCGTATGCAGGCACAGCAGCTGACCATTGCCGTCGAGCGCCTGAATGGGGATATTCGCAGCATCACAGAAGAGCTTTCCGGCAGCGACAGCCGCATCGCCGTGCTGGAAAACGACATCGCCCGCAACGAGGAGAGCGCTGCCGCACTGCGGGAGGACATCGCCGCAGGCGAGCAGGACAGCACCGAGGCTGCCGCCGCGCTGGAACGCCACCGCGCCGTGGCCCGATCCATGGCAGCGGCAGGGGAGAAGCTGGCCGCAGAGCTGGCCGAACTGGACGCAGAACTCCTGCGTCTGACCAGCGAGAACAACGCCAGCGGCGCCCGCCGGGACATCCTGCGGGCCGAGGCGGCCGACCTGACCGCGAAGCGCACCGAGGCACAGGTGGCGAGAGCCGCCGCCGAAGCCGCCGCGCAGGCCGCGCAGGAGCAGCTGCCCGCCCTCGCCGAGAACACCGAGGCCCTCGAGGCCCAGCGGGACGAGGCAAAGCAGGATCTGGCCGATACCATCGAGTACCGGAAGATGCTGGCCGAGAACGAAAAGCAGCTGGCAAATGTGAAGGCCGGCGTGGAGCTTAAGCTGAAAGGCCGCCGCACCGCCCTCAATGAGGCCGACGCCGCCGAGCAGAAGCTTGGCCGTGAACTGGACGCCGCCCGTCAGCGCCTCGGCGTGCTGAAAGAGCTGGAAAAGAACATGGACGGCTACCAGAACTCGGTCAAGACGGTCATGCGGGCCGCGTCGGCCCGCCGCCTGCGGGGCATCATCGGGCCGGTGTCGTCCATCCTGAGCGTCGAGCCGGGGCGGGAAGTCGCCATCGAAACGGCGTTGGGCGGCGCGCTACAGAACATCGTGGCGGAGAACGAAGCCGCCGCCAAGGCCGGCATCGCCCTGCTCCGCAGCGAGAACGCGGGCCGCGCCACCTTTCTGCCGCTGGACACCGTTCAGCCCGGCTTTTTCCGGGGGAGTCTCTCCGGTTCGGCCCGGCTGGCGTCCAGCCTCGTCAAGGCCGACCCCCGCTATGCGAACATCGTGTCGAATCTGCTGGGCCGCATCGTGGTGGTGGACGACATCAACGAAGCCTCCCGTGTGGCCCGGGAGCTGGGCTACCACAACAAGGTGGTCACGCTGGACGGTCAGGTCATCAACGCGGGCGGCAGCTTCACCGGCGGCAGCGTCCAGCGGTCGGCGGGCCTGTTCACCCGCAAGCAGGAGATGGAAGAGCTGCGCGTCAGGGCCGCCAAACTCCAGAAGGACTGCCTTGCGGCGCAGGACCGCACCGACGAGCTGAAAACGCAGGTGGATGCGCTGGCCGCAGAGTTGACCGCCACCGAGAGCGAGATCATTACGGCGGCCAATGACCGCATCCGCGCCGAGGCCGAACAGAAACGCCTCGAGGCGGCTGTGGAGCAGTCGGAAGCGGCGCTCGCCGGGCGTCAGGATGAGATGGAGCGGCGGAAAGCCCAGTTGGACGCCGCCCGCGCCCGTGCCGAAGACGCCGCAAAGCAGGAAGAAGCCCTTGCCGCCGACATCGAGACGCGGACGGTCGAGCTGGAACGCATTGCCGAGGGCGACGACGCCTTCCTTGCACAGCAGCGGAGCCTCGCCGAGCGCCTGAGCGCCAAGAGGATGGAGCAGCTGGCCCGTCAGAAGGACGCCGAGCTGGCCCGCAGCCAGATCGAAGCGCTGGAAAAACAGGCCAGAGACGCTGAGAGCCGCCGCGCCGCGCTGGAAGAGAGCCTCACGGCCCTCGCCGCCCGCAGCGGGGCCTGTCAGGAAGAGATAGAGGCCATCCGCCGGGCCAAGACCGACAGCACCGCGCTCATCGCGGCAAAAGAGGCCGAGATCCGCGAGGACACCGAGAAGCGCCTGCTCTGCCAGAAGGACGAGACGGAGGCACTTGCAAGAGGCCGCACCGCCGCCGATGAGCGGGAAGAGATGGGCCGCGAGATGGCCCGTCTGGCGGAGCGGAAAGCCGCCGCCGAGGGCGAATACGACCAGATGGCCGCGAAGCTCTGGGACGAGTATCAGCTGACCCTCTCTCAGGCCGAAGAGCTCTGCGTGGAGTTCGAGAACGTGAACGTCCTCCGGGCGCAGGTGGCCGATCTGCGGGGCAGGATACGCGCTCTGGGCAACGTCAACGTCAGCGCCATCGAGGAGTATCAGGAGGTCAAGGCCCGCTACGACACCCTCCGCGCTCAGGTGGAGGACGTCGAGGGCAGCAGGAACGAGCTGACCAGAATGATCACCAGCCTGTCGGGCCAGATGAAAGACATCTTCACCGACAGCTTCCGGGCCATCAACGAGAACTTTGGCCGTGTCTTCACCGAGCTGTTCGGCGGCGGCGAGGCCAGCCTTGTGCTGGAAGATGAGAGCGACGTGCTCTCCTGCGGCATCGGCATCCGGGTGGCCCCGCCGGGCAAGGTCATCAAGAACCTGGAAGCCCTGTCCGGCGGCGAGCAGGCGCTGGTGGCCATCAGCATCTATTTCGCCATCCTCGCCGTCAACCCCGCGCCCTTCTGCATCCTCGACGAGATCGAGGCCGCGCTGGATGACGCCAATGTCGTCCGCTTTGCGCAGTATCTGCACCGGGTGAGCGACAAGACCCAGTTCATCGTCATCACCCACCGCCGCGGCACCATGGAGGCCGCCAACGTCCTCTACGGCGTCACTATGCAGGAGGACGGCGTCTCCAAACTGCTCAAACTCGATTTGGAACAGGTTGACGCGGAACTGGTTTCGTAGGTATAATAAGATAGCCCTCTCAGTCACCTTCGGTGACAGCTCTCCCAAAGGGAGAGCCACTGGCGGGCCGGGCAGCTTTGAGCTGGCCGCTGAAAGTCTGATTGGGCATAAAATGCCGGGCCTTGCTACAGAGGTTAGCATCCGTTGACCTTGACAACAGGGCACTACTGTTTCCGATACGAAAAACTTCTCTCGTCCCGCGTGAGCCTGACCGGCACGCCAGAGGCTCCCCTACTAGGGGAGCTGGCGGGCGCAAGCCCGACTGAGAGGTTGTACGAAGGATAAGCTAAAAAAGAGCATAAAACCTGAAAAAGGAGAGAACCCATGGGACTCTTTGGATTTGGCAAAAAAGAAAAGGACAAAATGAAAGACGGCCTCGAAAAGACCCGCACGGGCTTTTGGGGCAACATCCTGAACACCCTCACCGGCAGCAAGATCGACGACGACCTCTACGATGAGCTGGAAGAACAGCTCATCCTCGCCGACGTGGGCGGCGACGTCGCCATGAAGCTGGTGGACGCCCTCCGCGACCGCGTGCAGGAAAAGGGCCTCAAGACCGGCGAACAGGCGGCTGACGCTCTGCGCGACATCATCGCCGACGAGATGCGCCCGGAGACCGAAATGGCGCTGGACGGCCATCCCGCCGTCATCCTCGTCATCGGCGTCAACGGCGTGGGCAAGACCACCAGCATCGCAAAGCTGGCCGACTACTACACCCGTCAGGGCAAAAAGGTCATGCTGGCCGCAGGCGACACCTTCCGCGCCGCCGCCAGCGAGCAGCTGGAGATCTGGGCGGGCCGCGCCGGTGTGCCGATCGTCAAGGCTGGCGAGGGCGCAGACCCCGCCGCCGTCATCTTCGACACCGTGAAGTCTGCCACCGCCCGGGGCTATGACATGGTCATCGCCGACACGGCCGGACGTCTCCACAACAAGTCGAACCTGATGAGCGAGCTGTCCAAGATCAGCCGCAGCGTCAGGAAGGCCGCTCCCGAAGCCAGCCTCGAGACCCTGCTGGTGCTGGACGCCATCACGGGCCAGAACGCCATCAGCCAGGCGAAGGAATTCTGCAAGGCTGCGGACGCCACCGGCATCATCCTGACCAAGCTCGACGGCACGGCCAAGGGCGGCTGTGTGGTGGCCGTCAAGCAGCGCCTCGGTCTGCCGGTGCGGTTCATCGGCGTGGGCGAGGGCATCGACGACCTCATCCCCTTCACCCCGGAGGGCTTTGTGGAAGAGCTCATCCCCCGCACGGGATGGAAGCATTAACCTCTCAGGCGCTTCGCGCCAGCTCCCCTAATAGGGGCAACGGCGACGACCGCCGCCAGCGGCGGAAACAGGGAGTCGCTGTTGGGGCCGCGGCCAGCAGGATGCAAGCGACAGCGAAGCAGACGCTGGGAGCCGCAACCCGGGTGCGAAGCACCATTGGCAGGTCGGGCAGCTCTGAGCGGACTGCTGGAAGCCTGCTATGGCGCAAAATGTAGTGCTCCGCTGCCAAGGGCAGGGAGCAGCAGACATAGAAAGGGAGTAACCCCAATGAGAATTTGTGCAGCCACCGGCAACGCCGGAAAGCTCCGCGAGCTGCGGCGCATCCTCGAGGCTCAGGGCCACGAGGTGGTCAGCCAGAAGGAGCTTGGCATCACCATCGAGCCGGACGAGACCGGCACTACCTTTGAGGCCAATGCCCTCATCAAGGCCGAGACCATCTGCAAGGCCAGCGGCCTGCCCACCATCGCCGACGATTCCGGCCTCTGCGTGGACGCGCTGGACGGCGCTCCCGGCGTCTACAGCGCCCGCTACTGCGGCCACCACGGCGACGACGAGGCCAACAACGACAAGCTCCTCGAGAAGATGAAGGACGTCCCGGCGGGGCAGCGCGGCGCGAAGTTTGTGGCGGCGGTCTGCTTCATCCTGCCCACCGGCCAGCACCTCACCTGCCGGGGCGAATGCCCGGGCCGCGTCGCCTTTGAGCGGCTGGCCGGGGACTACGGCTTCGGCTACGACCCGCTCTTCATCCCCGACGAGTGCGGTGTGGGCAAGACGGATAAGCGCCCCAACTCGGAGGGCCGCAGCTACGCCCAGCTGACTCCCAACGAGAAGGACGCCATCAGCCACCGCGGAAATGCGCTGGCGGAGATGGAGAAGGAGCTGCCGGAGTTTTTGAAGAAAGCGGAGTAAGGTTCTCTTTTGCCGCCAAAAGAGAACCAGAAATGGTTGTCGCGCCTGTGCGCGGGGGTAGAGCGCGGTTACGCGAGGTTAAGTTCTCTTTTGCGTGCCAAAAGAGAACCAGAAAAGCACCAGCGATTTCGACGCGCTGGATCCACGAGAAAGGGGCTGCTCGCCCCTTTCAGACCCCGAAGGGGAAGTCGAAGCCCAAAAATGCTAGCCGCTTCGCTAAACGCATTTTTATGGGCTTCTCCGGTTTACGGCTCCGCCGATGGTGTTACGCTTTCGCAGAACTTTACGTTCAGCAAGGGCGTAAAGTCTGCTGCGAAGCAGCAAATCGGCGGAGAGCGAAAATGCGGTTAAGAGATCTTCACGCCGAATGGCGTGAATCTCCAGCATTTTTGCTTGGAGCCCACTTCTTCGGAATTGTTAAGGGCGAGCAGCCCTTAACTCGTTGCGGGGAGAGTGGAGTCCAGAGGTAGGGAGGGTTCGAAACACCTCCCTGCCTCGCAACCCGCGGAGCGCAAGCCGCTTGACCAAAAGAAAAAACCAGCCCCGCGCCACCAGCGCGAGAACCAGCTTAAAGAAAAAACCAGCTCTGCCTCTGGCCCGCGCGGAGCGCAAAGCCATTTGACCGAAAATAAAACGAATCACAAAGGAGAAACTATTATGCTGACGAGCAAACAGCGCGCCATTCTGCGCGGCAAGGCAAACACCATGGACCCCGTTTTTATCGTGGGCAAGGGTGAGATCGACGAGACCATGATCCAGGGTGTGAAGGACTGCCTCGACGCCCGGGAGCTCATCAAGCTCAAGGTGCTTGAGAGCAGTATGTACAACGCCCGCGAGGCTTCCGTCAAGCTGGCCGAGGCCACCGGCGCCGACTGCGTGCAGGTCATCGGCTCCAAGTTCGTGCTCTACCTCCAGAAAAAGAAGGACAGCGCCTACGCCGACCTGCTGAAGTAATGCGTATCCTGCTTTACGGCGGCTCCTTCGACCCGCCCCACTACGGCCACCTGAACAACCTCCGTGCCGCCGCTGCCCGGGTCTGCCCGGACCGCGTGGTGGTCATGCCGGCGGGCGTCTCCCCCTTCAAGCAGGGGACATCCGCCCCCGGCCCGCTCCGGGTGGAGATGTGCGGCTGCTTTGCGGAGCTGGCCCGGGAGATGGGCTTCGGCCTCGAGGTCAGCGGCTGGGAGGTGGAGCAGGCGGAGCAGGGCCGGAAGAATTACAGCGTCCTCACGCTGGAAAAGCTGGCCCGGGAGAATCCCGGCGATGAGCTGTACCTCGCCATCGGCAGCGATATGCTGCTGAGCTTCGACGGCTGGCACCGCTGGGAGGACATCCTTCGTCTGGCCCATCTGGTGGTCACGAGCCGGACTGTCGGTGACGACCCGGCTCTCCACGCCAAGGCCCGGCAGCTGGACGCTTCCGGCGCGCGCATCCTGTTCGCGCCGGTGGAGGCGCTGCCCATGGCGTCCAGCGTCCTCCGCGCCCGCCTCGCCGCCGGAGAGGAATGTGAAAACGAGCTTCCGGCCTCGGTGCGCCGGGTCATCCGGCGCGAGGGGCTGTACACCAAAGGAGACGAAGTCACAAATGAATCAGAAACAGGCAAAAGAGCTTGTGCGCAGCCGGCTGAGTGACAAGCGCTATGAGCACACCCTGAACGTGAAAAAAATGGCCGTCAGGCTGGCGAAGCGCTACGGTGTCGATGAGGACAAGGCTGCGCTGGCTGCCCTGCTCCACGACTCGGCCAAGGAGATCTCCAAGGATGAGATGCGGGAACTGATGCGGCAGTATCCCCAGTATGCCGAGGGAGGGGAAGAGCGGCCTGCCCCTGTCTGGCACGGCATCTGTGCGGCCATCCTCGCCCGCACCCGGTGGGGCGTGGAGGATGAGGCCATCCTTTCCGCCATCGCCTGCCACACGGCAGGCAAGGCCGGGATGTCGAAGCTGGACAAGGTGGTCTATTTGGCCGACATGACCAGCAAAGAGCGGGACTGGCCGGGCGTCGGCAAACTGCGGAAGCTGGAAATGAAAGACCTTGACGCCGCCATGCTGGCTGCGCTGAAACAGACCAACGAATTCGTCCTCTCCCAGGGCAAGCCGCTGGACCCCCAGTCCGCTGCCGCCTATGAGGACATCCTGTCCCATCAGAAGAAAGAATGCTGATTGCGAATCGTGGGGAAGAATGGTATACTAAAGAGTACAAAACCCTGAACAGGAGTTTTTCGGCCAACAGCCGACTCCCCAAAACGCTTGGAAGGAATAAGATGGAATGAGTCAGACTCCGCGTCATATCAAGACAGACCGTTCACTCAACCGCCCGACGGAGCGGCGGGCCGAAAAGGCTTCTGCATCCCGGCCCGTGCAGCCTGCCCAGCCGGACTTCTTTGCAGAGGAAAAGCCCGCCCCCGCAGAGCCTCCCCGCCGCGCGGGCGGCAGCGGCGGCGCAAAGCCTCCCCGCCGTTCGGCCCCTGCAGGCGGCCATGAGCCTCCCCGCCGCCGCAAAAAGAAGAAAAAGCCCCCGCTTTGGCTCCCGCTGGCTGTGACGCTGGCGGTGCTGGCCGTCATCTCGGGCGTGGTGGTGTATGCCGTCGGTATGGTGGGCAGGGTGGAAGAGAACCTCCGTCCGGAGGAGGACGCCCCCTCCATCACCGAGGAGATACAGACCCTCGAGGAGTACAAGGGCGATGTGGTCAACATCCTCGTCTGCGGCATCGACTATGAGGAAGGCCGCAACTACTCCAATGACCCCACCTCCAACGACGGCATGACGGACATGATCCTCTACTGCCAGTTCGACATCAAGGGCGGCGCGCTGCGGATGCTCCAGATCCCCCGCAACAGCCTCGTGTGTACCAAGAGCCGCAAAGTCGCCCTCTCCAACGGCAAGACCTACGCCGCCACCAACTACCAGATAAACTCCGTGGCCCTCTCCAACGGCGGCAGCATTGCCGCTCTGGCGGAGGTCATCTACGACCAGTACAAGCTGCCCGTCGATTACTACGTGACGGTGGATATGCAGGCTCTGGTGGAGATGGTGGACAACTTCGGCGGCATCGAGGTCTATATCCCCCACGATATGTCCTTTGCGGGCAGCGCCCTCAAGCAGGGCTACCGCAATCTGGACGGCACATCGGCGGAGTTCTTCGTCCGCTGCCGCCACGGTCAGGGCTACTCCAACTCCGACATCGACCGCCTGAACATGCAGCGCTACTTCTACGCCGGTCTGTTCAAGCGGGTGCGCAGCATGGGCATCACCGATGTGCTCAACCAGCTGCCCCTCGTCTTCAACAACTATATCCACACGGATATGGACCTGACCACCATCGCAAAGATGCTGGTGTCCTTCACCCGCATCGACAGCGCCAACATCATGCTGGCACAGACCCCCGTCTTCATGGGTGTGCCGAACGTGGGCGTGACCGATACCTCTGACGGCTACTCCTGCGTGGTGCCGGACGCCGGCTCCATCGCAGAGCTGCTCAACACCTATTTCCGCAGCTATACCGGCCCGGTGAGCGCCAGCGAGCTGAACCTCGTGACCAACGACTGGCCCCACGGCACCGCCTCCACCAGCGCCAACGTCCAGTTCGTGGGCCAGCTGGATAAGCAGTCGGACGACGCCATCCTCAGCGGCAACACCGACGTGGCGGGCGCTACCACCACCGACGGTCAGCCGGCCGGACAATGATAAGGAGAAAAATCTATGGATAAGAACATCGACAGCAAGACCCTTGCCATTGAGATCGCAAAGATCCTCGACAAGAAGAAGGCTCAGGACGTGCGGGTGCTCAAGGTGGACAGCCTGACCGTCCTCACCGACTACTTCGTCATCGCCTCCGGTACCTCCACCACCCAGGTGGGCTCTCTGGCCGACGAGGTGGAGTATGAGCTCTCCCAGAGCGGCATCGAGCCCCACACCACCGAGGGCTTCGACTCCAAGAACTGGGTGCTGCTGGACTATTCCAGCGTCATCGTCCACATCTTCGTCCCCAACACCCGCACCTACTACGACCTCGAGCACCTGTGGGCCGACGGTGAGCCCATCGACATCTCGGAGTACCTGACCCCGGATAACAGTCTGTGATTTGTAAGGAAAACGGCCTTGCCCTCTCCGTCAGCGCTGCGCGCTGCCACCTCTCCCAAAGGGAGAGGCTTCTGGCTCCCCCTTTGGGGGAGCTGGACGCGAAGCGGCCTGAGAGGGCAAGCCGCCTGAATATTTTGTAGCAAAGAAAGTCTGGAGCTGATTACAAAAATGAAGTATGATTACAAGGCCGTGGAGGCCAAGTGGCAGAAGGTGTGGGAGGACGAAAAGACCTTCCACGCTGAGATCGACCACAAGAAGCCCAAGTTCTATGCACTGGTGGAGTTCCCGTATCCCTCGGGCGCGGGCCTGCACGTCGGCCATCCCCGCAGCTACACTGCGCTGGATGTCGTGAGCCGCAAGCGCCGCCAGAACGGTTATAACGTGCTCTACCCGATGGGCTGGGACGCTTTTGGCCTGCCCACCGAGAACTTCGCCATGAAGAACCACATCCATCCGGCCATCGTCACCAAGAAGAATGTTGACCACTTCCGGGAGCAGCTCAAGGCACTGGGCTTCTCCTTCGACTGGGACCGTGAGATCAACACCACCGACCCCGAGTATTACAAGTGGACCCAGTGGATCTTCCTGCAGCTGTACAAGAAGGGCCTCGCCTACAAGAAGGAAATGAACGTCAACTGGTGTACCGGCTGCAAGTGCGTGCTGGCAAACGAGGAAGTCGTCAACGGCGTCTGCGAGCGCTGCGGCAGCGAGGTCGTCCACCGCGTCAAGAGCCAGTGGATGCTGAAGATCACCGCCTACGCGGACAAGCTCATCGACGGTCTGGACGGTCTGGATTACATCGAGCGCGTTGCCACCCAGCAGAAGAACTGGATCGGCCGCAGCCACGGCGCAGAGGTCAACTTCGGCACCACCGCCGGCGACACCCTGACCGTCTACACCACCCGCTGCGACACCCTGTTCGGCGCTACCTACATGGTCGTCTCTCCCGAGCACGCCATCCTCAAGGAGTGGCTGGAAAAGGGCATCATCAAGAACGCCGACGCCGTCAAGGCTTATCAGGCCGAGGCTGCCCGCAAGAGCGACTTCGAGCGCAGTGAGCTGAACAAGGAAAAGACCGGCGTCCAGCTGGAAGGTGTCAGGGGCATCAACCCTGTCAACGACAAGGAGATCCCCATCTTCATCTCCGACTACGTTCTGGCTACCTACGGCACCGGCGCCATCATGGCCGTGCCTGCCCACGATACCCGCGACTGGGAGTTCGCCAAGAAGTTTGGCCTGCCCATCATCGAGGTCGTCAAGGGCAGCACCCCCTCCAACCTCGACGAGGCTGCCTTCACCGACGTGGCCACCGGTACGCTGGTCAACTCCGGCTTCCTCGACGGCCTGTCTGTCACCGACGCCAAGAAAAAGATGATCGAGTGGCTGGAAGCCAACGGCAAGGGCCGGGATAAGGTCAACTACAAGCTCCGCGACTGGGTGTTCAGCCGTCAGCGCTACTGGGGCGAGCCGATCCCCATGGTCAAGTGCGAGAAGTGCGGCTGGCAGCCCCTGCCCGAGAGCAGCCTGCCTCTGACCCTGCCCGACATCACCGACTTTGAGCCGGGTCCTGACGGTGAGTCTCCGCTGGCCCGCCACACCGACTGGGTCAGGACCACCTGCCCCTGCTGCGGCGGCCCCGCGACCCGCGAGACCGACACCATGCCTCAGTGGGCCGGTTCTTCCTGGTACTTCCTGCGCTATATGGACCCCCACTGCAAGGACGCCCTCGCTTCCAAAGAGGCGCTGGAATACTGGTCTCCGGTGGACTGGTACAACGGCGGCATGGAGCACACCACCCTGCATCTGCTCTACAGCCGTTTCTGGCATAAGTTCCTGTACGACATCGGCGTCGTGCCTTCTCCGGAACCCTACCAGAAGCGCACCGCCCACGGCATGATCCTGGGCCTGAACCCCCACAGCTTCGTCAACCTGCCCGCTGAGGAGCAGGAGAAGCTGCTGAAGGAGTACGGCAGCCAGAAGGCCGCTGAGAAGGCTCTGGAAGAGAAGTACGGTGAGATGGCCCGCCACCCCATCGTCAAGATGTCCAAATCTCTGGGCAATGTCATCAACCCCGACGAGGTCGTGGACCAGTACGGTGCAGACACCATGCGTCTGTACGAGATGTTCATGGGTGACTTCGAGCAGGCCGCACCCTGGCAGACCTCTGCCATCGCCGGCTGCAACCGCTTCCTCGACCGCGTGTGGGCTCTGTCCGACAAGCTGGTGGAGGGCGAGGGCTATCGTCCCCAGCTGGAGACTCTGCTGCACCAGACCATCAAGAAGGTGGGCGCTGACATCGAGGGCCTGAAGATGAACACCGCCATTGCACAGCTCATGACTCTGGTCAACGCCCTGTACGACAACGGCGGCGCTACCAGAGCCGAGTTCGAGACCGTCGTCCAGCTGCTGAACCCGTTCGCTCCCCACATGACCGAGGAGCTGTGGGAGAAGCTGGGCCACAGCCACGACGAGCAGCTGGCCTACTACCCCTGGCCCAAGTACGAGGAGGCCAAGTGCGTTGAGAGCACGGTCGAGATCGCAGTACAGGTCAACGGCAAGGTCAAGGCCCGTCTGAAGGTGGCCGCAGACATCACCTTTGAGGACGCCATCGCCGCCGCAAAGGCTGACCCGGCTGTCGCCGAGGCTCTGTCCGGCAAGACCGTGGTCAAGGAGATCTACGTCAAGGGCCGTCTGGTCAATCTGGCTGTCAAGGGCTAAAGTTTTTTCAAAAAAACTTTCTGAAAAAGGTTGACGAACGCATGAAAATGCGCTATACTGTCTACTGTTAGTTACCATGTAACAACGAAATTCCTGCCTCACGGTCCAAGGGAGGGAATAAGATGTCGGAAATTCGTGTTAAAGAGGGCGAGTCGCTGGAGAGCGCACTGCGTCGCTTCAAGCGTAGCACTGCCCGCAGCGGTGTGCTCGCAGAGGTCCGTAAGCGCGAGGCTTACGAGAAGCCGTCTGTTAAGCGCAAGAAGAAGTCCGAAGCAGCCCGCAAGCGTAAGTTCAAGTAATTAACTGCTTGGAATCGCATTGTTGCTTTAGATTTCAAACGCGTTGCTAACGCCGATGTAGGGGAGCCTGTATTGCAGGCTCCCCTATTTTCATTGCAGGGAGAAATACTATGCTCATCACCCCCGAATATGTGTTCAAGGATGTCACCCACATCACCCCGGAGTTTCTGGCGGGCAAGGGCATCCGCGCCCTCGTGCTGGACATCGACAACACCCTGACCGCTGACCGCAGTCAGGAGCTGCCGGACGAAGTGGCCGGGTGGCTGGCTCAGATGAAGGAAGCCGGCATCGGCCTCACCATCGTCTCCAACGGTGCGGAGAAGCGCGTCCGGCCCTTCGCCGAGAAACTGGGCCTCGCGTACCTCTACCGTTCCGCCAAGCCTCTGCCCTTCGCGCTGATGGCGGCCCGCCGCCGGATGGGCGTGAAGCGGAAGCAGATGGCCATGGTGGGCGACCAGCTCTACGCCGACCGGATGGCGGCGGCCCTCTACGGCATCCCGGGCCTGATGGTCATTCCCCGCGGCCCCGACCTCGGCGCGCAGGTGGTGCTCAAGCGCAAGTGGGAAAAGCGCCACTGGCAGAAGTATTATGACAGGGGAGGGAAGACGCTGTGAGCGAGTGGCATATCCGGTTCGGCACTGCCGGCACCAGCGACAGCTTCGGGGCGAAGGGCTACAAGTCCAGCCTCGACATCCCCGCCTACACGGCAGAGATGGGGCTGGACGCTTTCGAGTACCAGTGCGGCCACGGCGTCCGCCTCGGGGTGGACAAGGCCGGGAAGATGGCCGCAGACGCCGCAGAGCGGGGCATCCTGTTCAGCGTCCACGCACCTTATTATATCAGTATGTCCAGCCTCGAGGAAGAAAAGCGGCTGGGCAGCGTCCGCTATCTGCTCCAGAGCGCCGAGATCTGCCGCGCGCTGGGCGGAAAACGCATCATCTTCCACTCGGGCAGCTGCGGCAAACAGAGCCGCGAAGCCGCCCTCGAAAAGGCGCTGGACACCATGCGCCGTGCCGTGGAAGCGCTGGACGAAGCCGGTTACGGCGATATGACTCTCTGCCCGGAGACCATGGGCAAGATCGGCCAGCTGGGTACGCTGGACGAAGTTTTGGCCCTCTGCGGGGTGGACAAGCGCATCACGCCCTGCATCGACTTCGGCCACCTGAACGCCCGGACCTTGGGCGGCATCCAGTCCAGGGCCGACTACGCCGCCATCCTCGACCGGATGGATGAGGTGCTGGGGGACGAGCGCGCCCGGCGGTTCCACGTCCACTTCTCCCGCATCGAGTTCTCCGCCGGCGGCGAGAAGCGCCACTGGACCTTTGCTGAGACCCAGTTCGGCCCGGAGCCGCAGCCCCTGATGGAGCTGCTGGCAGAGCGCCGCCTCGAGCCGGTCATCATCTGCGAGAGCGCCGGTACGCAGGCCGAGGACGCGCAGGCGATGCAGAGGATGTACGAGGCGGCGAGGGGGTGACCTCTCAGGCACTTCGCGCCAGCTCTCCCAAAGGGAGAGCCTTCAACGGCTCTATCCCACACTTTTTGTCATTTTCATCGTCTTTTTTACCGAAACCCCTTGCCAAATGGCGCGGGATTGGGTAAAATAAATAGAGATATGCGTAATGCATCTGAGACATTAAACTAATGGAGGAATTCCTATGATTTCTGCAGGCGAGTTTCGCAATGGCGTGACCTTTGAGCAGGACGGCCAGGTTCTTCAGGTCGTTGAGTTCCAGCACGTCAAGCCCGGCAAGGGCGCTGCCTTTGTTCGCACCAAGACCAAGAACGTCATCACCGGCTCTGTGGTCGAGACCAGCTACAACCCGACCGCTAAGTTCCCTCAGGCTTTCATCGAGCGCAAGGACGTGACCTACAGCTATGAGGATGGCGATCTGTACCACTTTATGGACAACGAGACTTACGATGACATCCCCGTCAACGCAAGCGACGTCCCCGATAACTTCAAGTTCTGCAAAGAGAACGAGCTGTGCAAGCTGCTGAGCTACAAGGGCAAGGTCTTCAGCGTCGAGATCCCCAACTTCATCGAGCTGGAAGTCACCCAGACCGAGCCGGGTGTCAAGGGCAACACCGCCACCAACACCCTGAAGCCCGCTACCGTCGAGACCGGTGCTGAGATCCGCGTCCCCCTGTTCATCAACGAGGGCGACCACATCCGCATCGATACCCGCACCGGCGAGTATATGGAGCGCGTCTGATTTTCTGACGACGATAAGACCGGGCAGCGGGCGACCGTTTGCCCGGTTTTTCTTAAAAAGAAGAGCTGTTTTGCGATAGGAGGTATTCCCTATGAAGGAAAAAGCTGCATACCTGAAGGGCCTGATCGACGGCCTCGGCATTGATGAGAACACCAAAGAAGGCAAGGTCATCAAGGCCATGAGCGAGCTGCTGAGTGAGATGGCAGAGACCGTGGACAGCATCGACGAGGATGTCACCCACGCCTACGACCAGATCAACGACCTGAGCGAAGAGCTGGAAGACCTTGAAGCAGACCTGTACGAAGACGAAGATGCCGAGGACGAAGAGGACGACTCCGACGACAACGCCGACGTGGCCGGTGAGCCTTATTATGAGGTGGCCTGCCCTGCCTGCGGCAAGACCGTCTACGTGAGCGAGGACGACCTGGACGCCGGTGAGGCCATCTGCCCCAGCTGCAAGGTGGCTTTCGAGGTGGCTCTGGAAGACCCCGAGGACGACGAGGCCGCTGAGAGCGACGGCCCCGTGCAGTACGAAGTGACCTGCCCCGCCTGCGGCGCCGCCTCTGTGGTGGACGAAGAGGCCCTGCTGGACGGCGACCCTGTCTGCCCCAGCTGCGGCAAGCCGCTGGACTTTGAGGTAACGGAGGAGTAAGTCTCCGCCTCCCGAAAGCACAAGAGCAAAGCGCCCCCGGAACTCAGATCCGAGTTCCGGGGGCGCTTTGCTCTTTATAAGGTACGGAGAAGCGGCTTACATCTTCTCAGGGACGTTGATCTTGAACATGGTGAGCACGTTGAAGATGACGTTCTTGACGCCGATGCAGAGGGCCAGACGGGCCTGCTGGACGGCGGGGTCTGCGCCCTGGATGCGGCAGCTGCCGTAGAAGCGGTGGAAGGCGCTGGCCAGGTCGATGACGAAGCGGTTGATGCGGCTGGGGTCGTACTTCTCGGCGGCCATGACGATCTCCTGCGGGAAGGCGGCCAGCATCCGGATGAGGTCCATCTCGGAAGGCTCGGTCAACAGGGTGGCGTCGATGTTCTCAGCGCCTGCGAAGGCCACGCCCTCGCTCTCCATCTTCTTGAGGATGGAGCAGATGCGGGCGTGAGCGTACTGGACATAGTAGACCGGGTTGTCGTTGTCGGTCTTGACGGCCTGGTCCAGGTCGAAGTCGATGCCGCTGCCGGCGTCATGCATATTGAACAGGAAACGTGCGCTGTCGATGGGGACTTCTTCCAGCAGGTCGGTCAGGGTGATGGCGTTGCCGGTACGCTTGGACATCCGGACGGGCTGACCGTCACGCATCAGGTTGACCATCTGCATCAGAACGACGTCCAGATCCTCGCCGTGGAGGCCGATGGCGTCCATGGCGCCCTTCATGCGGGCGACGTGGCCGTGGTGATCAGCGCCCCAGACGTCGATGGCCTTGGCGAAGCCGCGGGTGGCCAGCTTGTTGTAGTGGTAGGCGATGTCGGCGGCAAAGTAGGTGGGGATGCCGTTGGCACGGACGAGGACTTCGTCCTTGGCCTCCTCCTCGGTGCCGTCGTCGGTCTTTTTCTTGTTGACGGTGCCGTACTTGGCGGCGTACTGTGCGCTGCGGTACATGACAGCACCGTCCTCGGCCTTGTAGCAGGCACCCAGCTCCAGCAGCTTGTCCACCACGGCCAGCACAGCGCCGGACTCGTGGAGGGTGCTCTCGTGGAACCAGACATCGTAGTCGATGCGGTACTTGCCCAGGTCGCGCTTGAGGGCGGCGATGTTCTTGGGCAGGGCGTAGGCAACGAGGGCGTCCTTCAGGGCTGCGAAAGCCTCGCTCTCGAAGAGGGTCTCCTCGTCCATGCCTTTGCAGGAGGCAACGTATTTGTCACCGTTCAGCTCAGCGAACTCACCGGCCAGCACCTTGATGTCGCCGCCCTGATAGCACTCGGCGGGCAGGGGATAAGCCTCCTCGCCGCAGTACTTCTGCAGGTAGCGGACAGCGAGGCTCTTGCCGAACTTCTGGATCTGGTTGCCTGCGTCGTTGATATAGAACTCACGGGTCACGTCGCAGCCGGACCAGTCGAGGACAGCGGCCAGACAGTCACCCAGAGCGCCGCCGCGGGCGTTGCCCATGTGCATGGGGCCGGTGGGGTTGGCGGAGACGAACTCCACGTTGTACTTGGCACCCTTGCCGTGGTCGGTGCGGCCATACTCCTTGTTGGAGCAGGCACCCAGCACGACGCCGGCCCAGAAGGAGGGGGCGAGGAACAGGTTGATGAAGCCGGGGCCGGCCACCTCGACCTTGGCGAAGACGCCGCCGTCCAGTGCGGGCAGGTGGGCGATGAGGGCGTCGGCGATCATCTTCGGGGCCTTGCGCCAGGTGCGCGCGCCGGCCATGGCGATGTTGGAGGCGATGTCGCCGTTCTTGACGTCGGCGGGGATCTCTACGATGAAGGCGGGCAGCTCGGCCTCGGGCAGGGTGCCGTCGGCCATCGCAGCCCTGGCAGCGGCGGTCAGCAGGGCGCGGGCCTCGTCCAGCGCGGTCTGCCGGGGGTTGTAGTTCTGGTAGGTCTTTTCAAAGTCGGTCATTTCAAGTGTCCTTTCGTGTTTGAGTGCGAAGCCCGCTTGCCGCAGGAGCCGCAGGCAAAAAACAATGAGAAGTCAGTTGACGTGCTGTACCGTCATTTCCAGCGTGTTGCGGCTGACGATGCGGGCGTCGTCGGCGTCCAGCAGGTAGCTGAAGGCCGCGCTGCCGCCCTTCTCGGTCAGCTTGCAGTCGATGCCGTCGCCGGTGACGCCCAGAGTGAGGGAGCCCACCTCCGTCTCGTAGTGGCAGAGATTGCGGCGATCCCGCTCGATGAGGAGCTGGCTGTTGGCCCGCCCGAACCGGAGCAGGGCCACCCGGCTGCCATCCTCGGCGATCTTGATGGTGGTGGTGCAGCCCTCGAAGCCGATGGTCTGCGTCTCCTTATAAGAGATGTAGTAGCTTCCGTTCTTTTTGGTAAAGCTGCCCCGGGTCATCAGCTCGATGTGGTCGCGGTCCTCCTCGCGGATGACGCCCTCATTGTCGAACTGGTCGATGGAGCTCTTGATGCGGATGATGTAGTTTTCCAGTGGTTTGCTCACAGTTTTGCGTCCTTATCAGTATTTGTCAATGGCGATCTGGTCGATGAGCCCGCCCTTGTACTCCCCGAGGAAGAGGTCGGCGGTCTGGGCGAAGCTGTCCGGCACATCGCTGACGTAGAAGTGGGCCTCGCCCTTTTCGTGATTTCCCCTCAGGCCACGCTCGCTGAGCGTCCGCTCCAGATGGTGGGCGGCGGTCTGGGCCGGGTCCACGAGGGTGACGTTCCTGCCCATGTACCAGCCTATCATCTCTTTGATGAGGGGGTAGTGGGTGCAGCCGAGGATGAGGGTGTCCACCCCGGCCTCCCGCACCTCGGCTAGATACTGGGCGATGACCAGACGGGTCACCTGCTGCTTGTCGAGGGCGCTGTGGTCCACATAGCCGGCCTCCACGAGAGGCACGAAGAGGGGGCAGGGCCGGGCCGTGATCTCCACGCCGGGAACGAGCTTGCGCAGGACGGTCTCATAGCTGCGGGAGCGGATGGTGGCTGCCGTGCCGATGACGCCGATGCGGCGGTTCCGGGTGACGAAAGCGGCCTCCCGGGCCGCAGCGTCCACGACGCCCAGATAGGGGACGGGGAGCTTTGCGGCCTCGGCGGCGGGGTAGATGCTGGACACCGTGCCGCAGGCGGCCATGATGCACTTGACATCCTTCGAGAGCAGGAATGCGATGTCCTGCCGGGCATACTGCAAAATAGTCTCAGGGCTGCGGCTGCCGTAGGGGACGCGGCCGGTATCGCCGAAGTAGACGATATTCTCGTTGGGGAGGCGCTTGCGCAGCTCCCGCACGCCGGTCAGGCCGCCAAGGCCGCTGTCGAATACGCCGATGGGACGGTTATCCATGCTGCTTTTCCGTCCTTTCCAGAGCCAGAGCGATGAGGCGGTCGATGAGGGCAGGCACGGGGATGCCCTCATGCTCCATCAGCTTGGGGTACATACTGATGGGGGTGAAGCCGGGGAAGGTGTTGATCTCGTTGATGAGGACGCGGCCGGTGGCCTTCTCCACAAAGAAGTCGCAGCGGGCCAGACCCTCGCAGCCCAGCGCTGTGTAGGCCATGGCGGCGTAGGTCTTCACCTCGTCCAGCTTTTCCTCGGGCAGTCTGGCCGGAATGACCACCTGACTGACGCCGTTCTTGTACTTGTCGTCGTAGGTGTAGAACTCGGCACCGGCCAGGATCTCGCCCGGGCGGGTGGAGACGGCGGGGTCGGAGCCGATGACGGCGCACTCCACTTCGTGGCCGTCCACGAAGGCCTCGAACACCACCTTGCGGTCGTTGGCGAGGGCCAGCCGGATGGCGGCCTTCAGCTCATCGCGGTCATGGGCCTTGGTGATGCCCACGCTGGAACCGGCGTTGGCAGGCTTGACGAAGATGGGCCAGCCCAGCTTTGCGATGACACCGTCGCAGACGCCGTCGGGGTCAGACTCGATCTCCCAGCGGGTGGCGGAGAGCCACTTGGTGTGAGGGATGCCGGAGGCGTCGAACATGGCGTTGGCCACAGCCTTGTCCATGCAGACCGCGCTGGCCAGAACGCCGCAGCCCACATAGGGGATGCCGGCCAGCTCCAGCAGGCCCTGCACGGTGCCGTCCTCGCCCCACAGGCCGTGGAGCACGGGGATGACCACGTCCACATGGACCTTCTCCACCTGCCCGGCGGGGGTGAAGAGGATGAGGCCGTGGTCGGCACGGTCGGGGCTGAGCACGCAGGGCATATTGCCCGGCAGCTCTTCCCAGCTGCCGTCGGCCATCTGGGCCGAGTCGGCCTCGGTGTAGAGCCAGCGGCCCTCTTTGGTGATGCCGATGGTCAGCAGCTCGTACCGCTGGCGGTCGAGCTGGTCCACGAAGGTGCCGGCGGACACGCGGCTGACCTCGTGCTCGCTGGACATTCCGCCGAACAGGACGACCACACTCATTTTATGTTCAGAATCGGATAACATAATCGATCTCTCCTGATTTCAGGACCGCTGCGCGCGGCAGACAGCCCGAAGTTTTGTCTATATACATAGATATACTTATTATATAATATTTATGCCCGGGATGCAAGCGGTGCCGCGCAGTCGGGCGAAGAGAAAGAAAATACAAAAAAACTGAAAAAACGCAGATCTTCCGCTTGACGAATGGAAAAAGACGTGATACAATGGTAACACCTCTTTTGCGGGGTTATTAAGTGCGCCTGTCGAACGGGTGCTCCCGCAAGCCGAGGGAGGTTCAAAACAACCGTTATAATGGAGGTGTCAACAATGACCGTTAAAATCACTCTGGCCTGCACCGAGTGCAAGCAGCGCAACTACAACACCACGAAGAACAAGAAGAACAACCCCGATCGTCTCGAGATGAAGAAGTACTGCCGCTTCTGCAAGAAGCACACCGTTCATCGCGAAACCAAGTAAGAAAGGCGGACAACATCATGGCAGACAAAACCGAGAAAAAGCCGGGCTTTGTGGCCAGAATGAAGGCCGCCGTGAAGGGTTTTGCCGCAAATGCGGCAAAGTTCTTCCGCGACACGAAGAGCGAGCTGAAAAAGGTCGTGTGGCCGTCTAAGGCGGACATCAGGACCAACACCGTCGTGGTGCTCGTGACTGTGGCGATCGCCGCCGTCGTGATGATCGCACTGGACGCCATCTTCGGTGGCCTCCTGGGCCTTATCATCGGCGCTTGAATCATCTTGAAACGGAGGGTCAACCAGAATGGAAGAGCAGTCCAATGAGGCGCTTTGGTATGTCGTGCATACCTATTCCGGCTACGAGAATAAAGTGGCAACGGACTTACAGACCATGGTGGAGAACCGCCGCCTGCAGGATCTGATCTGCGACATCAAGGTCCCGACCGAGATGGTCCCCGAGATCAAGGACGGCAAGGAGCGCATGGTGGAGCACAAGCTGTTCCCCGGCTACGTTCTAGTCAAGATGGTCATGAACGACGATACCTGGTATGTCGTGCGCAATACGCGCGGCTGCACCGGCTTCGTCGGCCCTGCCTCGAAGCCTGTCCCCCTGACCGCTGAGGAAGTGGAGAAGATGGGCGTCGAGAAGGCGGCTCCGCTGACCGTCGATTTCAACGTCGGCGATACCGTGCAGATCACCGCCGGCCCCCTGGAAGGCTTTATGGGCCTTGTGGAGGGCATCGATACCGAGAGCTTCAAAGTCAAGCTCAAGGTCAATATGTTCGGCCGCGAGACGCCCGCAGAAGTGGACATCGCGCAGGTCGAGCTGCCGTAACCAACCGGCATCCGTTCTACCAAGGTAAGACCGCAGTGCGGTTCTTATAGAGCGTGTACACCGCGTACGCGCTCGTGGGAGGCGCGGAGACACCGCGCCGCAACTCACCACAGATTTTTGGAGGTGCATTTACTATGGCACAGAAAGTTACTGGCTACATTAAGCTGCAGATCGAGGCCGGCAAGGCGACTCCGGCTCCCCCTGTTGGCCCTGCTCTGGGTCAGAAGGGCGTCAACATCATGGCCTTCACCAAGGAGTTCAACGAGCGTACCAAGAACCAGATGGGTTATGTCATCCCCGTCGTCATCACTGTCTACGCTGACCGCTCCTTCAGCTTCATCACCAAGACTCCTCCGGCAGCCGTTCTGATCAAGAAGGCCGCTGGCATCAACACCGCTTCCGGCAAGCCCAACAAGGAAAAGGTCGCTACTCTGACCGCCGCTCAGGTGGAAGAGATCGCTAAGACCAAGATGCCCGACCTGAACGCTGCTTCTCTGGAAGCTGCCTGCAGCATGGTCCGCGGCACCTGCCGTTCCATGGGCGTCGTCGTCGAGGGCTGAGACATAAACAGTGGGAGGGCATAACACTGCCCGCATGACCACACAGGAGGATATACAATGAAACATGGCAAGCACTATGTCGACGCTGCAAAGCTGGTCGATTCTACTAAACTGTACGAAGTGAACGAGGCTCTGGAGCTGGCCTGCAAGACCGCTTCCGCCAAGTTCGACGAGACCGTCGAGCTGCACGTCCGTTTGGGCGTTGATGGCCGTCACGCTGACCAGCAGGTCCGCGGCGCTGTCGTCCTGCCCAACGGCACCGGCAAGACCGTCCGCGTCTGCGCCATCGCTAAGGGCGCTGCCGCCGCTGCTGCTGAGGCAGCCGGCGCTGACATCGTCGGTGATGACGAGCTGATCGCAAAGATCGCCGGCGGCTTCATGGACTTCGACGTTGTCGTCACCACCCCCGACATGATGGGCCGCGTTGGCCGTCTCGGTAAGGTCCTGGGCCCCCGCGGCCTGATGCCCAACCCCAAGGCCGGCACTGTCGCTCCCGATCTGGGCAAGGCAGTTTCTGAGGCCAAGGCTGGTAAGATCGAGTACCGTCTGGACAAGCAGAACATCATCCATGTCCCCGTGGGCAAGGCTTCCTTCGGTGCAGAGAAGCTGTACACCAACCTGGATACCGTCATGAGCGCCATTGCAAAGGCAAAGCCCGCCGCTGCAAAGGGCACTTACTTCAAGAGCGCTACCATCGCTACCACCATGGGCCCTGGCATCCGTCTCAACACCCTGAAGTACGGTGTCTGATTTTTGAATTGAAGGAATAACCTCTCAGTCTCGCTATCACTCGCCAGAGGCTCCCCTATTAGGGGAGCCTTTGGCGAAGAGATTGGGCTTTGCGGTATGCCAAGGCCTCTCCTCGATAGGAGAGGTGGCAATGCGAAGCATTGACGGAGAGGTTTTTTAAGAAATTTCAAAAAAGCACTTGACAACCCCGCACGTTTGCGGTAAAATAATGATGCTGTTTTTGAGACAGCAGGTGCTGGAGTCCAGCGTAAGGCTATGCCGCCTGCCGAGAAACGTGCGTAAAGCTGCTTTATGCCTCTTTCTCGGACTGTGTGCGGGAAAGAGGCTTTTTTCGTTGCTCACCAGCTTTCGATATAAGTTTTTGAAACGAGGTGAAACCGAATGCCCAGTGCAAAGATTCTTTCTGAGAAGCAGGCTTACGTCGCTGATCTGAAGGCAAAGTTTGAGAGTGCGGTTTCCGGCTGCGTCGTCGCTTACGGCGGCATCAACGTCGAGAACGACACCAAGCTCCGTAAGGAGCTGCGTGAGGCAGGCGTCGATTACATGGTCGTGAAGAACACCATGCTGCGTCTGGCTGTCAAGGGTACTTCTCTGGAGACCCTGGCTGAGCAGTTCAAGGGCGATACCGCTATCGCTTTTGCTCACGAGGAAGATCCCATGTCCGCTGCCCGCATCCTGTGCAAGTACCAGGACGGCGATAAGTCCAAGAAGTTCGTCGTGAAGGCTGGCTTCATGGAAGGCAAGGTCATGGACGCTGCCGAGACCAACGCCATCGCAAAGCTGCCCAACCGCGAAGGCATGCTGTCCATGTTTGCAGGCGCCCTCACCAGCACTCTGTCTGGTCTGGCTGTTGCAATGCAGGCTTATGCCGACAAGCAGGAGGAGCCCGCTGCCTGATGGCCGCGTGACCGCTGCTTAAAAAACATCTGAAATCAACAAACAAACCATTTATATTGGAGGGTTACTACTATGGCTTCTGAGAAGATTACTGCCATCATCGACTCCGTCAAGGAGCTGTCCGTTCTGGAGCTGAAGGAGCTCATCGACGCATACTGCGAAGAGTTCGGCGTTTCTGCTGTTGCTGCTGCTGCTCCCGCTGCTGCTGGCGCTGCTGCTGCCGCTGAGGAAGAGAAGACCGAGTTCGACGTCATCCTGGTCGAGGCTGGCGCTGGCAAGATGGGCGTCATCAAGCTGGTCAAGGAGATCACCGGTCTGGGCCTGAAGGAGGCTAAGGCTATCGTTGACGGCGCTCCCAAGGCTGTCAAGGAGAAGGCTTCCAAGGCTGAGGCTGAGGACATCAAGAAGAAGCTGGAGGATGCCGGCGCTAAGGTTGAGGTTAAGTAATTTAACCCCCTTAAAGCTAGCTTCTTGAATTTCGATTCTTGAACAAAGAGGCGCTCTCGCTGCAAAGCGGGGGCGTCTTTTTTGTGCTTGACAAACCTTGTGCTGATGTGCTATTTTATAAGTGTTAGCTGAGCCTTCTGCTGACGGATCTTGTGGAGCACCACAGTGCAGAAGGGGAGAGAAGCTTTAATGCCGACCGTCTGGGCAGCCTTGCGTCGTGGTGCGCAAAGCTGCCCTTTTTGTTTAAGGAGGATGCTGAATATGAAGTCTGACATCGAGATCGCACAGGAAGCCAAAATGAAGCCCATCGCCGACATCGCCGCCGGTCTGGGTCTCGCCGACGAGGATGTGATCCCCTATGGCCGCTATAAGGCCAAGATAAACCACCGCCTCATCCACAAGGCATCGAAGCAGGGCAAGCTCATCCTCGTCACGGCCATCAGCCCCACCCCTGCCGGTGAGGGCAAGACGACCACCAGCGTGGGTCTGGCCGACGCCATGAACGCCATAGGCAAAAAGACCATGCTCTGCCTCCGTGAACCCTCCCTCGGCCCTGTCTTCGGCATGAAGGGCGGCGCAGCCGGCGGCGGCTACGCACAGGTGGTGCCGATGGAGGACATCAACCTCCACTTCACCGGCGACATCCACGCCATCGGTACCGCCAACAACCTGCTGGCGGCCATGATCGACAACAGCATCCAGCAGGGCAACCCCCTGAACATCGACCCCCGCCGCATCACCTGGAAGCGCTGCATGGACATGAACGACCGTCAGCTCCGCTTCATTGTGGACGGCTTGGGCGGCAAGGTCAACGGCACCCCTCGCGAGGACGGCTTCGACATCACCGTCGCCAGCGAGATCATGGCTATCTTCTGCCTCGCCACCAGCATCTCCGATTTGAAAGAGCGCCTCTCTAAGATCGTCTGCGCCTACACCTACGACGGCAAGCCCGTCACGGCTGGGGACATCGGCGCAGCCGGTGCCATGACCGCCCTGCTGAAGGACGCCCTCGACCCGAACCTGGTCCAGACCCTCGAGAACAACCCCGCCATCATCCACGGAGGTCCCTTCGCCAACATCGCCCACGGCTGCAACAGCGTCATGGCTACCAAGCTCAGCCTCTCGCTGGCCGACTACGTCATCACCGAGGCCGGCTTCGGCGCAGACCTGGGTGCAGAGAAGTTCCTGGACATCAAGTGCCGCTATGCGGGCATCGCGCCCAGCGCCTGCGTGCTGGTGGCGACCCTCCGGGCTCTCAAGAGCCACGGCGGCGTAGCCAAGGCCGACCTGAACACTCCCAACCTCGAGGCCGTCAAGAAGGGCGCAGCCAACCTCGTCCGCCACATCGACAACATGAAGAACGGCTTCGGCCTGCCCGTCGTGGTGGCCATCAACGCCTTCCCCACCGATACCGCCGAAGAGCAGGCTTACGTCGAGCAGGTCTGTGCCGAGCAGGGCGTCCCCTGCGTCCTGAGCGAGGTCTTCGCCAAGGGCGGCGAGGGCGGCAAGGCTCTGGCCGAGAAGGTGCTGGACATCATGGAGGACCGTCCCATCCAGTACACCTACCCGCTGGAAATGCCTCTCAAGGACAAGATCAACGCCATCGCCACCAAGATCTACCGCGCCGACGGCGTGAACTACAGCGCCGCCGCCAGCAAGACTCTGGCCGAGCTTACCGAGCTGGGTTACGGCGATCTGCCCGTCTGCATCGCCAAGACCCAGTACAGCTTCAGCGACAACGCCAAGCTGACCGGTGCGCCCACCGGCTTCACGATGGAGGTGCGCGAGGTGCGTCTGGCCGCCGGCGCCGGCTTCGTGGTGGTCATCTGCGGCAGCATCATGACCATGCCCGGCCTGCCCAAGAAGCCCGCCGCCGTGGGCATTGATGTGGACGCCGACGGCAAGATCACCGGCCTGTTCTAAACGAAAATTCGTTCCAGTTTTGCCCCTGCTGTCCCTCGGGACGGCGGGGGCTTTTTTGTTATATGTTCCAAAAAGTTAGACGCTATTTGTGCATTCTGTCCCGAAATTGTGTACGAAGCGTGTGAAATCTGAGAAAAAAGTCTCCCTGCGGTTTACAAAAGTGTAACAAAATGGTATACTTTACAGCAGTGAATGAAAGATGAAGGGATGAGTCAAACGTGGAATGTGCGCCGCACCGGATCTGGAAAAAACTGATGGCCCTTGTGCTGTCGCTCGTGCTGATGGCAGTGATGCTGCCGGGAGCGCTGGCGGTGGACCTCAACGTGGACGCAGGATTTTACTTCAAGCAGAGCCGGGGCGGCACCTGTACGCTGGCCTCCGCTGCCATGATGCTCCGCCGCCGCGCTTTTCTGGACGGCCTGACCGACTGGACGGACGTGACCGAGAACAGCGTCCGCGGCAGTGCGTGGGCAGGGGGCCTCTCCCACAGCTTCAACTATAACGCGATGCAGGTGGGTTACTCCACTCTGCCGTCCAACAACGAGGCGAAGAAGGCCGTGCTCATCCAACTGCTGGCAGAGCACCCCGAGGGCATCGTCCTCTACGACCGCCGCCAGCCCCACGCCGTTCTCCTGACGGACTACACCGACGGCGTGTTCTACTGCTCCGACCCCGCCGGCAGCGTCTCCTCGGGCCGTGTGCCGATCTCGGCAGCCAGCATCTCCATCGCAGGTGCTTCCTGCTACTGGTACATATCTTCCGACCATAACAGCGCCGTTGCGACGCTGGACAGCCTCCGTCTGGAAGGAATGCGCTACCCGGTCAACATCCGCACCGGCAAGGGCATGAGCGTGAGCGGCACTGCCGCCAGCGCATCGGGTGCTGTGCTGAGCAGCGTGGAAGCGGCGATCCTCGATGCCAACGACCAGCCTGTTCAGAGCGCTGAGGCCTCGCCCAATGTGTCCAGCTGGTCTCTGAAGAACTTCGACAGCCAGCTCCGTTTCGGTGAGCTGCCCGAAGGCAGCTACACTTACATGGTCGTGCTGACCGACTCCAACGGCCAGACGCTCTGCTTCATGAGCGACTTCACCGTTTCCGGCAGCGCCAGCAGCACCGCGACCTACTGGACGGTGCAGGACCCCTCCGGCACCAAGCTGGGTCAGCTCGTTCAGGAGACCGAAGAGGCGGTGGCTGAGGCAGTCGAGAGTGAAGCTGAGGCTGTGACCGAGACAAAGAAGGGAATGTGGAGCTGGCTTCTGGGCTGAGCTTCCCCAAAATAAAAAGACACAGGGTGGTCGGCAATGCTGACCACCCTGTTTTTGTGTCATCGGCAGAGCTGCGTCCCCGGGAAATAGTGGGCGAGGATGGCTTCGTAGGTCCAGCCCTGCTCGGCCAGCGATTTTGCACCCCACTGGCTCAGGCCCACACCGTGGCCGTAGCCTTTCGTCGTGATGAGGAAGCTGCCGTCCTGATACCGGATGGTGAAGCAGGCGCTCCGCAGCCCCAGAGCCCGCCGGAGGGCTGTTCCGGAGACGGTCTGGCCGCAGACGGGCAGAGAGGCCGCATAGCCCGAAGCTGTCAGGGTCGTCTCACCGAACCAGCGTTCCGGCGCGGCAGAGTCGGCGGCGATGCCTAGTCCTGAGGAAAGAAGCTGCTGCACCTGCGGGGCAGAAAGGGTGAGGGTGACTTCGTAGTTGTCGGCGGAGAGGTCGGTGCTGCTGTCCACCGGGATGAGGTAGGGGAGTGCGCTGCCCCAGACGTTCTCGCTGGCCTCGGTACGGCCATTGGAGATGGCAAAATAGCTCGTCCCTGCCGCCGCACCGTCATAGCAGAGGACATCATTGAGGACGGCGTCCGCGAGGGCCGAGAGACGGGCATAGTTGGCCTCGTAGTCGGTCCCCCAGTAGCTGTGGAGGACGGCGTCGGTCAGATAGCCCTGCCGCCGCGCCGGGTCGGCAGAGAGCCAGCTGCCGTTGGCTGCGGAGGCGTGGTCGCGGCAGTAGAGCGCGTAGCTGTGGGCCGCGACGATCTGCGCCTTGAGGGCCTCGTCCGGCCATGTGAGGGGCATTTCAGCCGCTGCGGCCCCGATGAGGTAGTCCCGCTTTGGCACCTGCTGCACCTCGCCGGTGCTCAGGTCTTCGATGAGAAAGACGTCTGCGTCTCCCTCGAAAGCGGCAGGCGCGGCTTCCGATGCGGCGGAGGTGCTGGACGCCGGGGCAGGGGAAACGTCCGCCCTGCGGCCCAGCACGGCCCGGGCCAGCCGGTAGCCCGCCAGCGGCAGGGCGCTGCCCAGCGCGAGGAGCAGGGCGCAGAGGAGCAGAAAGGCTTTTTTCATGGGGCATATCTCCCTCCCGGACAGACTTTTGGACTCAGTATACCGGCCGCTGTCGGCAAAAAAGCGCACAAGAAGGGAATGCCTTGCATTTCTGCCCAAAACGCGCTATCATACACTTATGAGATTTTCCCCGAAAAAGGGGATAAAGATTTGAGGATTACAGATGAACTTTTTTATCATGGTTTCGCTTTTCCTGAGCGCAGCGCTGGGCGTTTTCCGGGGCATCGACCTGGCCCTTCTCACCGACGCGGAAACAGGCCTGTGCATCGTCGGCTCGGTCTGGCTGCGGTACGGTGCGCTGGCCGTGGCCGTCGGTGCCGCCGTGGCGGCGGGCCGCTGCAGTCAGCCGCAGGCCGGCGCGCTGCGGAGCCACTGCACGCCTTCCGGCGTCGTGGCACTGGCGGCGGCTGTCTGCTATGGTGAGGCCGCTGTGCTGCGCATCCTCTGGATGGGGAGCAGCGTGGTGATGCTTATCCGGGCCGCACTGGAGGCGCTGTGCGCGTTCTGGATGATCGGTCTCGGTCTGAGCTGGCTGCGGAAGGACTGGAAGACCCCCACCCGCAGCCTTACGCCCGCCGTGCTGGGCAGCGTCATCTTTTACTGGTGCGTGCTGGCCCGCTTTATGGAAAACAGCTCCAGCTGGCACCGCGTCGCCCCCACGGCGATGGTCTGGCAGCTGCTGGCGGGGCTGCTGTTCCTCTCGGCGTTGGCCCGGGCGCTCTACCTGCCCGGCACGTCGGATGGGCGCACCCTCTGCGCCGGCGGGCTGGCGGCGTTTGCCCTCTGCCTGTGCTGGGAGCTGCCCACCGTGCTGCAGACCCTTGTACAGGAGGGCGGCGGGGCTCTACTGTCGCCGACGCTGCTGTTCCGGCTGGGGCTGTGCTGTGTGGGCGCTTTGGGAGCCTTGAGCGCTGTGCGCTGCACAAGGACTGCGCAGGATGCATAAATGCGTCAGCAGCCGCTTGGTTGAATTGCTCAAAACAGCACCCCATTCCCCGAGAAAATAGTACAAAAGCAAAAAAGTATGAAAACGACTTGTTAATTTTTTGGCAGACACTTGAAAGTTTGGCCGTTTTGGACTAAAATAAGAGTACCGTGAATTATCCGAATCAGGGTAAGAACATTTAGGAGGTACTATTAACATGGCTGTTAGAGTTGCTATCAATGGTTTTGGTCGTATTGGCCGTCTGGCTTTCCGTCAGATGTTTGATGCTGAGGGTTACGAGGTCGTCGCTATCAACGACCTGACCAGCCCCAAGATGCTGGCTCACCTGCTGAAGTACGATACCGCTCAGGGTTCCTTCTGCGGCAAGATCGGTGAGGGCAAGCACACCGTCGAGGCTACCGAGGACTCCATCATCGTGGACGGCAAGGAGATCAAGATCTACGCTGTTAAGGACGCAAAGGATGCTCCTTGGGGCGAGCTGAACGTCGATGTCGTTCTGGAGTGCACCGGCTTCTACACCAGCAAGGAGAAGAGCATGGCTCACATCCAGGCTGGCGCCAAGAAGGTCGTCATCTCTGCTCCCGCAGGCAACGACCTGAAGACCATTGTCTACTCCGTCAACGAGAAGACCCTGACCGCTGAGGATCAGGTCATCTCCGCTGCTTCCTGCACCACCAACTGCCTGGCTCCCATGGCCGACACCCTGAACAAGACCTACCCCATCGTCTCCGGCATCATGACCACCGTTCATGCTTACACCGGCGACCAGATGATCCTGGATGGTCCTCAGCGCAAGGGCGACCTGCGCCGTGCTCGTGCTGGCGCACAGAACATCGTCCCCAACAGCACCGGTGCTGCTAAGGCCATCGGTCTGGTCATCCCCGAGCTGAACGGCAAGCTGATCGGCTCTGCTCAGCGTGTGCCTGTTCCCACCGGCTCCACCACCCTGCTGGTCGCAGTCGTCAAGGGCAAGGACGTCACCAAGGAGTCCATCAACGCTGCTATGAAGGCTGCTACTTCTGAGTCCTTCGGCTACAACGAGGATCAGATCGTCTCCTCCGACGTCATCGGTATGCGTTACGGCTCTCTGTTCGACGCTACCCAGACCATGGTCGCTAAGATCGACGACGACACCTATCAGGTTCAGGTCGTGTCCTGGTACGACAACGAGAACTCCTACACCTCTCAGATGGTCCGTACCATCAAGTACTTCGCTGAGAACTGCTGATCACAGCTCTGCGCTCAAAGGTGCCTGAGGTGCCCTGCTGAATAAGCGGGAATACCAAAAGTGAGTTTGACACCCTTCCTTCTGCGGTACGCCGCAGGGGAAGGGTGTTTTTGTTTGTCGATACTTGCCACCTCATCCCCTTCATGATACAATACAGTCAATAACGCATTTTATTGCATTTGTGTCGTAGGAGCGAAAGCCATGAAAGCATTCGAAAAACTGAACATCGCTGTCGCGGGTACGGGCTACGTCGGCCTGTCCATTGCTGTCCTGCTGAGCCAGCACCACCATGTCACGGCTGTGGACATCGTGCCGGAAAAGGTGGAGCTCATCAACCGGAGAAAATCGCCCATTCAGGACGACTGCATCGAAAAATACCTCGCCGAGAAAGATCTCGACCTGACGGCTACGCTGGACGGGGAGACGGCCTATCGGGACGCCGACTTTGTGGTCATCGCGGCCCCCACCAACTACGACAGCCGGAAGAATTTCTTCGATACCTCGGCGGTGGAGGCGGTCATCCGGCTGGTGATGAAGGTGAACCCCGAGGCTGTCATGGTCATCAAGTCCACCATCCCGGTGGGCTTCACGGCCAGTGTCCGTGAGAAGTATCGGTGCAGGAATATCATCTTCAGCCCGGAGTTCCTGCGGGAGTCCAAGGCACTGTACGATAACCTCTACCCGAGCCGTATCATCGTAGGTACGGATATGCAGGATGAGCGTCTCGTGGAGGCGGCGCACACATTTGCCCATCTGTTACAGGAAGGTGCCGTCAAAGAGAGCATCGACACCCTCTTCATGGGCTTCACCGAGGCCGAGGCGGTCAAGCTGTTCGCCAACACCTATCTGGCCCTCCGCGTTTCCTTCTTCAACGAACTGGACACCTACGCCGAGATGAAGGGGATCGATACCCGGCATGTCATCGAGGGCGTCTGCCTCGACCCCCGCATTGGCACGCATTATAACAATCCCAGCTTTGGTTACGGCGGCTACTGTCTGCCGAAAGACACCAAGCAGCTCCTCGCCAACTACGAGGATGTGCCGGAAAATCTCATTGAGGCCATCGTGGAGTCCAACCGAACCCGCAAGGATTTCATCGCTGACCGGGTGCTCCAGATGGCGGGCTACTACAGCTACGGGGAAGAGAACGAGTACAACGCGGCGGACGAGAAGCCCTGTGTCATCGGGGTCTACCGCCTGACCATGAAGGCTCACTCTGACAACTTCCGTCAGTCCTCCATTCAGGGCGTCATGAAGCGTATCAAGGCCAAGGGCGCGACAGTCATCATCTATGAGCCGACTTTGGAGAACGGCACTACCTTCTTCGGCAGCGAAGTGGTGAACGATCTGGACGTTTTCAAAAAGCGCAGCCAGGCCATCATCGCCAACCGCTGCGACAGCTGTCTGGATGATGTGCAGGACAAGGTCTACACCCGCGACCTGTTCCGTCGGGATTAAAGTGGATCGCTTCAAGCGCCGCAGGAGGGGAGACCGCCTGCGGCGTTTTGGCAGCCGGGCCGGACTACTGTCAAAATAGACACAATTCCCGAATATCACGGGAAAAGTTTGTTAATAAATTATCCATCCCCCGTCCTTGCAATACACACATATTTTGTTTATAATAGTGTCATAGGGGCTAAGACCCCGAGAGTGAGCGAAATTCGATTCCGAAGAACGAATTGAGAGGAGAATAATCACTATGGGTTTAGGTAAAAAGACGATCGACGATCAGAACTACTGCGGCAAGAAGGTCCTTGTCCGCTGTGATTTCAACGTCCCCATGAAGGACGGCGTCATCACCAACGAGAACCGCATCAATGCGGCTCTGCCCACCATCCAGAAGCTGGTCAATGACGGCGCGAAGGTCATTCTGTGCAGCCATCTGGGCAAGCCGAAGAACGGCCCCGAGGCAAAGTTCAGCCTCGCTCCCGTTGCTGTGGCTCTGAGCGCAAAGCTGGGCAAGACCGTTGTCTTTGCTGACGACGACAACGTCGTGGGCGAGAACGCAAAGGCTGCTGTCGCTGCCATGAACAACGGCGACGTCGTCCTGCTGCAGAACACCCGCTTCCGCAAGGAAGAGACCAAGAACCTGCCCGAGTTCTCTCAGGAGCTGGCTTCTTTGGCAGACGCATACGTTGACGATGCCTTCGGCAGCTGCCACCGCGCACACTGCTCCACCGCAGGCGTCACCGACTATATCAAGGACACCGCTGTCGGCTACCTGATGGAGAAGGAGATCAAGTACCTCGGCAATGCCGTGAACGATCCCGTCCGTCCCTTCACCGCCATTCTGGGCGGCGCAAAGGTCGCTGACAAGCTGAATGTCATCTCCAACCTGCTGGAGAAGGTCGATACCCTCATCATCGGCGGCGGCATGGCCTACACCTTCATCAAGGCTCAGGGCTATGAGGTCGGCAAGAGCCTGTGCGATGACTCCAAGCTGGACTACTGCAAGGAGATGATGGCAAAGGCTCAGGAGAAGGGCGTCAAGCTGCTCCTGCCCGTCGATACCGCCTGCGTCGAGAACTTCCCCGACCCCATCGACGCTCCTGTCGAGACCACCGTCGTCCCTGTCACCGCTATCCCGGCTGACAAGGAGGGCTGCGACATCGGCCCCGAGACCATGAAGCTCTTCGCCGACGCTGTCAAGGCTTCCAAGACCGTCGTCTGGAACGGCCCCATGGGCGTCTTTGAGAACCCGACTCTGGCTGCCGGCACTCTGGCCGTGGCCAAGGCTATGGCTGAGAGCGACGCTACCACCGTCATCGGCGGCGGCGACAGCGCAGCAGCTGTCCAGCAGATGGGCCTGGGCGACAAGATGACCCACATCTCTACCGGCGGCGGCGCTTCTCTGGAGTATCTGGAGGGCAAGGAGCTGCCCGGCATCGCAGTCATCCAGAACGCATAATCACAGCATCATGAACGGTGCGGCGGCTGTTTCGCCGCCGCATCTTTTATTTATAAAGGTAAATAAGGTAAGGAGAACGTATCATGGATAAGGCAAAGCGCAAGGCCATTATTGCTGGCAACTGGAAGATGAACAAGACCGCCTCCGAGGCTGCTGTTCTGGTGGACGAGCTCATCCCCGCCGTCAAGGACGCATCCTGCGAGGTCGTCATCTGCACTCCCTATACCGATCTGGTCACTGCTGTGGCAAAGACCAAGGGTACCAACATCCATGTCGGTGCCGAGAACGTCCATTTCGAGAAGTCCGGCGCATTCACCGGCGAGATCAGCGCTGATATGCTGGTGGATCTGGGCGTCGAGTACGTCATCGTCGGCCACTCCGAGCGCCGTCAGTATTTCGCAGAGACCGACCAGACCGTCAATAAGCGCGCTTTGGCCGCTCTGAACGCCGGCCTGAAGGTCATCATCTGCGTGGGCGAGAGCCTGCAGCAGCGTGAGGAGGGCGTCACCGAGGAGCTGGTCCGGATGCAGACCAAGATCGCCCTGCGCGATGTCACCGCCGAGCAGATGGCAAACGTCGTCATCGCCTACGAGCCCATCTGGGCCATCGGCACCGGCAAGACCGCTACTGCCGACCAGGCTGAGGAAGTCTGCGCTCAGATCCGCAAGGTCATCGGCGAGGTCTACGGCGAAGCCGTGGCTGAGGCTACCACCGTCCAGTACGGCGGCAGCATGAACGCCAAGAACTGCGAGGAGCTGCTGAGCAAGAAGGACGTGGACGGCGGCCTCATCGGCGGTGCTTCCCTGAAGGCTCCTGACTTTGCTGTCATCGTCAACGCTGCCACCAAGGGCTAAGCCCTGAGCGGTAAAAATCGTTCTCTCTGCGCCCGGCTGCGCCGCATTTCCGGCAGGGAGCCGGGCGCTGTTTGTTGAATTTTCAAAGGAGATCCTATTTTATGTCCAAGAAACCTGTTCTGCTCTGCATCATGGACGGCTTTGGCTGGACCCCCAACGAGACCTACGGCAACGCCGTGGCTGCAGCCAAAAAGCCTTTCCTTGATTCTCTGATGGCAAAATATCCTATGACTACCATCGACGCTTCCGGCATGGCTGTGGGCCTGCCCGACGGCCAGATGGGCAACTCTGAGGTGGGTCACACCAATATGGGCGCCGGCCGCATCGTCTACCAGCAGCTGACCCTCATCACCAAGTCCATCCGCGACGGTGAGATGCTCAAGAACCCCGTCCTCGTCAAGAACATGAAGGCTGCCATCGACGCCGGCAAGGCGATCCACCTGATGGGTCTGGTGGGCACCGGCGGCGTCCACAGCCACGCTGACCACTGGTTCGGTGTGCTGGAAATGGCAAAGCAGATGGGGGCAAAGGAAGTCTACCTCCACTGCATCACCGATGGCCGCGACACCGACCCCCACTCCGGCAAGGGCTTCCTTGCCGACCTGCAGGCCAAGCTGGATGAGCTGGGCATCGGCAAGATCGCCAGCGTCTCCGGCCGTTACTACGCCATGGACCGCGACAACAACTGGGACCGCGAGGAGAAGGCTTACGCTGCCTTCGTCTACGGCGAGGGCAACCACGCCGCCAACGCGCAGGAGGCCATCGAGGCATCCTACGCCGACGACAAGACCGACGAGTTCGTTCTGCCCTGCGTCACCTGCGAGGGCGGCCGTGTGCAGGACGGCGACACCGTCATCTTCATGAACTTCCGCCCCGACCGCGCCCGTCAGATGACCCGCATCTTCTGCGACGATGCCTTCACCGGCTTCGAGCGCCGCGGCGGCCGCAAGCAGGTCCACTACGTCTGCATGGCCGAGTATGACGCCACCATGCCCAACTGCGAGGTCGCTTATCCTCCTGTTGAGCTGAAGAACGTCCTGGGCCAGTACCTGTCCGAGAACGGCAAGACCCAGCTGCGCATCGCCGAGACCGAGAAGTACGCCCATGTCACCTTCTTCTTCAACGGCGGTGTTGAGGCTCCCTACGAGGGCGAGGACCGCTGTGTCATCCCCAGCCCGAAGGTGGCCACCTACGACCTCAAGCCCGAGATGAGCGCCCCCGAGGTCGCCGACGAGTGCGTCAAGCGCATCGAGAGCGGCAAGTACGACGTGGTCATCCTGAACTTCGCAAACTGCGATATGGTCGGCCACACCGGCGTTTTTGAGGCCGCTGTCAAGGCCGTTGAGGCTGTGGACGCTGCTGTCGAGAAGGTCGTCACCGCTGTGCTGAACGCCGGCGGCTGCGCTTTCCTGACCGCTGACCACGGCAACGCCGAGAAGATGAAGAACCCCGACGGCACTCCGTTCACCGCCCACACCACCAACGTCGTGCCTTTCGTGGCCATCGGCTGCGGCGATGTGAAGCTGCGCGAGGGCGGCTGCCTGGCCGACATCGCACCCACCATGCTGCCCTATATCGGCCTGCCCGTCCCGGCAGAGATGACCGGCAAGAGCATCATCGCCGAGTAAACCTTTTCTGAAACAACGCAAGCGCCCCGCAGCTCTGTTACGAGCTGCGGGGCGCTTTTTGTGCTGTTTGGCTTTTCAGCGCTCGACCCAGACGGACATCTTCGCGCTGGTAGTGATGTCACCGAGAAGGATGGTGTCCATCTTGATGCTGCAGGTCACGGCCAGTGCTTTGCTGGAATCGCTGCCGGTGAGCACCGAGGCGGGCAGGTTCTTGAGGGTCAGCACGGCGGTGCCGTCGGACAGGTCGCCGCTCAGAGTGCCGTCATAGTTCACCTCGCCGATGGCGATGCCGGTGAGGCGGCCGGTCATGTTCATGGAAGAGAGCTGCTTGACCGGAAGCTCGAGAGTGAAGGTGCCGTTGGGCTGGCGGGTAAGGCTAGCTTCGCGGGTGGTGTCCACGGCACTGTCGGCCATCGACTCCTTGTCCCCGGACTCCCGCCAGAACCGGACGCCCACCGTCATCTTGACGGCGGCGGCACTGGCACTGACCGCCAGCGTCAGGAGCAGCAGCAGCGAGACGAGGAGCGCCCCGGTGCGTCTGCCCATATGCTTCAAAGAAATCGTCATATTCAAGAATCGACCTTTCCAGCCGCAGAGGCGGCTCTGTGCGTTCCAAAACGGAACGCGAAGGAATTTGTCACCGCAAAAATAACATATTCAGAAGAAAAAGTCAATCTGGCTTGTGAGTCTTTCACAAAAATGTTTCACATAAGACACATCTTATGGAAGAAAAAACGCAGACTTGGCCGAGGACACAAAAAGCCGCCTCCCGGCGGACGGGAGGCGGCAGAAGTCAGGAAACCTCAGACCTCAAAGTTGGGGTCGTCCTTCAGCACGTGGATGCTGGTCATGAAGGGACTCTGCTCGGGGTCCTGGAACGGAGCATCCTTGACGTACTTGTTCAGTGCGACAGCAGTGCGGGCGGGGTCGGCGATGGTGCCGGCGCCGCCGATGCAGCCGCCGGGGCAGCCCATGCCTTCCAGCAGGTAGCCGTTGTACTTGCCGGCCTTGGCCAGCATCAGCAGCTTCTTGCACTCGGCGAGGCCCTGTGCGGACGCGATCTTGACGTCCATATCGGGGTGCCACTCCTTGATCTTATCGGCGACAGCCTTGGCGACGCCGCCGGACTGTGCGAAGCCGCGGCCTGCGCTGGAAGCGTGGACCAGATCGACCTCATCGGGGTCAACTTCGAGGTTGGCCGCGTCGATGTCCTTGGCCTCGATGATGCCGGCCAGTTCCTCGAAGGTCAGCACGAAGTCCACATCAGAGCGGACGGTGCGGCGGGAAGCCTCCAGCTTCTTGGCGGCGCAGGGTCCGATGAAGCACATACGGGCCTCGGGATCGGCCTGCTTCATCATGCGGGCGGTGAAGACCATGGGGGTCATGGTCATGGAGATGTTCTTTGCAAGATCCGGGAAGGCGGTCTTTGCCATCATGCTCCATGCCGGGCAGCAGGAAGTAGCCATGAAGCTCAGCTTGTTGGGGACCTCCTCCAGGAAGTCGTGGGCCTCATCCACGGTACACAGGTCGGCACCGATGGCGACCTCCACGACGTCGTAGAAGCCCAGAGCCTTCAGCGCAGCCTTGAGCTTGCCGGTGGAGGCCAGGCCCGGGAACTGGTTGATGAAGGCGGGAGCGACGAGGGCGTAGATGCGGTCGCCGCGGTTGAAGCCCTGAATGAGCTGGTAGATCTGGCCCTTGTCGGCGATGGCGCCGAAGGGGCAGTTGACCAGACACTGGCCGCAGGACACGCACTTGCTGTAGTCGATCTCGGCGCGGCCCAGCTCATCGGAGTGGATGGCACCCATGCCGCAGGCAGCGGCGCAGGGACGCTCGGTCTTGACGATGGCGTTGTAGGGGCAGACGCCGACGCAGCGGCCGCACTTGATGCACTTTTCCTGGTCGATGGTGGAACGGCCGCTCTCCCAAGTGATAGCCTTCTTGGGGCAGACTTCCATACAGGGGTGTGCGAGGCAGCCCTGGCACAGGTCGGAGACCTTGACCAGCTTCTCGGGGCAGCGGTTGCAGGCAAACTTGATGACGTTCACCAGCGGGGGGTCATAATACTTATCGGCGATGGAAGCGTCCTCCAGACCGGAGACGACGCTGTTGTGCTCGTCCATGCGGCGGGTGGGCAGGCCCATGGCCAGACGAACGCGCTCCTCGACGATGGCGCGCTCAAGGAAGATGTCCTTGCGGAGCTTGCCTTCCTCACCGGGGATGATGGTGTAAGGGATCTTGCGCATCAGGTGGTTGGCCTGCTCGCCCTTGACGTTGGCGTAGGCCATCCGTGCCACCTCGGTAAAGACCTGGCGGCGGATCTGGATGACCGTCGTGTTGATTCCTCTGAAACTCATTCCAATCTCTCCTTGCTTTGAAACAACAGAACAAAAAACCGCTCTGACGCGGCTTTTCTCCGGGGCATTTGGTACCGGGCTGCTGCAAACAGCCGGATGCCCCGAATGGTCCACTTTTATTGTAGCATAAACCCTTCGGGAAGAAAAGGGAAAAGCTCAAAATTTGTTATGAAATTCACAACTGGTATATCTTGCACAAATGCGAACAGATGGATTTGTACAAAACGGCAAAGAACCGGCTAAGACTTACACCATCTCGGCCCGGACACGCTCGCCGTCGTAGCTGCCCAGCCGGACATGGACGATCTCGCCGCTCTTATGGCCCGGGGCCGAGACCACGACGGGAACATACAGCCGGGTGTAGCCGGTGAAGAGGGTGCCGGAGAGGGGCGTCTCCAGCAGAACGTCGTCCTCGCTGCCCTCGCAGCCGGCCAGCACCTCGCGGCGGATGTCCTCGGCGATGGCGTTCATCTCCCGGCTGCGGGCCTGCTTTTCGCGCTCATGGACCTGATCGGGGAAGTCGTAGGCGGGGGTGCCGCTGCGGCGGGAGTAGGGGAAGACGTGGACTTTCAGGAAGCCGATCTCCTTCAGGAACGCGCAGCTCTCCCGGAAATCTTCCTCCGTCTCGCCGGGGAAGCCGCAGATGCAGTCGGTGGTGAAGCTCACCGGGCGGTCGCCGTAGGCGGCGCGGAGCTGGCGGACCACCTCGGCGTACTGCTCGGCGGTATAGACGCGGCGCATCCGGCGCAGGGTGGCGCTGCAGCCGCTCTGCAGGCTCAGGTGGTACTGGGGGCAGAGCTTGTCCACTGCCGCCAGCCGGGTGATGTACTCGGGAGTCAGCATATCGGGGTCAAGGCTGCCCAGCCGGATGCGCTCGATGCCCTCCACCCGGGCGCACTTCTCCACCAGCTCCACGAGGTTGGTGCCGGTATCGAGGCCGTAGCTGGGCAGGGAGATGGCGCTGAGCACCACTTCCCGGTAGCCGGAAGCGGCCAGCTGGCGCAGCTCGGCGAGGATGCTCTCTTCCGAGCGGCTGCGCACCGGGCCGCGGGCGCGGGGGATGACGCAGTAGGCGCACTGACGGTTGCAGCCGTCCTCTACTTTGATAAAGGCACGGGTGTGGGTCTCGAACCGCTCCACCGGCAGCTCTTCGAATTGCTCGCCCTTCGCGTGGGGGGCGATGGCGACGATGCGCTCGTGGCCGTCCAGCAGCTTGAGCACATTGTCGAGGATGGCTTTCCGGTCGCCGTTGCCGCAGACCAGGTCGGCCTCCATGAACTGGGCCGCTTCCTCGGGGAAAGCCTGCGGGTAGCAGCCGGTGAGGACGGTGACGGCGCCGGGGTTCTCGCGCTTGGCCCGGCGGAGCCACTTGCGGCTCTTCTGGTCGCCGAAGTTGGTGACGGTGCAGCTGTTCACCACAAAGACGTCGGCCTCTTCGCCCTCCGGCACGATGGTGAAACCGGCGGAGCGGAACATCTGTTCCAGCGCGCCGGTCTCGTTTAAGTTGACCTTGCAGCCAAGGGTATAAAAACAAACTCGCATGGGGTGTCCTTTCCAAAACCTCTCCGATTTGGCTCCCCTATCGGGGAAGCTGGCTGCGAAGCAGACGGAGAGATTATTACCTTATAATAAACCATCCTATTATAGCAGATTTTTCCCGGGGAGAAAAGAGCATTCCGGCCTCTTTTTTTGCATAGAATGCAATCAGACAGACATTGCGGGGAGGGACAAGGGATGGAACGAAAGAATTTTGCGGTGCTCTGCGCAGCCGTGCTCTGCTTCTGGCTGTTTGCACTGGCCCTTGGGACGGCGGAGGGCGTGGGCCTGCGGGCTGTCATGCACCCGGAAGAGCGGGCCGTCAGCGCCGACATTGAGGAAACGGCAGAAGGAATTCTGCTGCCGGCCGCAGCCGCCGCGCCTCAGCTCGACCTCAACTGCCGCGCTGCCATCCTCATTGAGCAGGGGAGCGGACGGGTCCTCTACGAGAAGAACGCCGACGAGCGGGTCCCCATCGCCTCCATCACCAAGGTGATGACCCTGCTGCTCGCCTTCGAGGCTGTCCACGACGGGCGGCTGACCATGGAGACGCCGGTGCCGGTGAGTGAGCACGCCTACCACATGGGCGGCAGTCAGATCTGGCTGGAGCCGGGGGAGCACTTTACATTGGACGAGATGATAAAGGCCATCTGCGTTTCCTCTGCCAACGACGCGGCCGTGGCCGTGGCTGAGCTGGTGGGCGGCAGTGAGCCGGCCTTCGTGGAGCAGATGAACGCCCGGGCCGCCTCGCTGGGGATGGAGCAGACGTCTTTCCGCAACGCCTGCGGGCTGGACGCCGAAGGCCATCTCTCCACGGCCCGGGACGTGGCCGCCATGAGCCGCACCATCCTGAACACCTGCCCCGAGGTGCTGCACTACACCGGCATCTGGACGGACACCCTCCGGGGCGGGGCGACCCAGCTGATCAATACGAATAAGCTCCTCCGCCGGTATGAGGGGATCACCGGCCTCAAGACCGGCACCACCGGCGGCGCGGGCATCTGCATCTCGGCCAGCGCCACCCGGAACGGCCTCTCCCTCATCGCGGTCATCTTGGGCGCACCGTCCAGCGCCGACCGCTTCAACGCCGCCACGACCCTGCTGGACTACGGCTTCGGGGCCTATGAGGCCGCGCCGCTGCCAAAACTCGAGGCACAGCCGCTCCAGATCACGGTCAAAGGCAGCGCGGCGGGCAGCGTCCCGCTGGATTACTCGGCCCTGCCGGAGACGGTGCTGGTGGAGAAGGGGAGCGGGGCGTCCCTGCATACCGAGCTGACCCTGCCCGAGGAGCTGGAAGCCCCGGTGGAGCGGGGCCAGACGCTGGGCAAAGCCGCCGTCTATCAGGGGGAAGCACTTCTGGAAGAGTACGAAGTGCGTGCTGCCGCTGATGCGCCGAGGATGACCGTCCGGGATGCCATCGGCCTGCTGTGGCAGAGCCTCACCGGCGCGGCATGACCGAAAACTGCGCACTACCGGTCAAAAACGGTCAGCGAGGGCAAAGAATGGCTTGGACGTTTGTATAAAAGATGTAAGGGCATACAAAACAACACTATTAAAATTGTATGAAAAGCGAGGATTTTGGCCTTGACTTTGCCCGGCGGGAACGGTACACTTATACCAAGAAAAACCCTCGCCGGGCAAAGAGCCCGTAAAATGTTTTGGAGGTTTTGATAGAATGAGTCTCGCTCTGAATACAAAGCACCTCTCCAGTTTCATCAACGAAGAGGAATACAAGGCCATCTACCCCCAGGTAGAGGCCGCGCACAAGACACTGGAAGCCAAGAACGGCCCCGGCAGCGACTTTCTGGGCTGGATGTATCTGCCCCGTGATTATGATAAGGAAGAGTTCGAGCGCATCAAGGCAGCTGCTGCCAGGATCCGTGAGGATTCCGACGTTCTGGTGGTCGCCGGCATCGGCGGCAGCTATCTGGGCGCACGTGCCGTCATCGAGGCCGTCAAGGGGATGTACCACAACGAGCTGGACAACGGCCTGAAGATCTACTTCTGCGGCAACAGCATCAGCCCCACCTATCTGAATGACATCATCGCGCTGTGCAAGGGCAAGCGCTTCTCCATCAACGTCATCTCCAAGTCCGGCACCACCACCGAGACCTCTCTGGCCTTCCGTGTGCTGCGCAGACTGCTGGAAGACGAGATGGGCGTGGAAGAGGCCAACAAGCGCATCTACGCCACCACCGACCGCGCCAAGGGTACCCTCAAGCAGCTGGCTGACGCCCAGGGCTGGCCCACCTTCATCGTCCCCGACGATGTCGGCGGCCGCTACTCCGTCCTTTCCGCTGTGGGCCTGCTGCCCATCGCTGCTGCCGGCATCAGCATCGACGACGTCATGAAGGGCGCAGCCGACGCGATGGAGCGCTTCTCCGTGCTCAGCCCCGACAACGACGCCTACAAGTATGCGGCCATCCGCAACATCCTGTACCGCAAGGGCAAGAGCATCGAGATCCTCGAGTGCTATGAGCCGAACTTCACCCTCATGAATGAGTGGTACAAGCAGCTGTTCGGTGAGAGCGAGGGCAAGGACAACAAGGGTCTGTTCCCCGCAAGCTGCATCTTCTCCACCGACCTGCACTCCATGGGTCAGTTCATCCAGGAAGGCTCCCGCACCATGTTCGAGACCATCGTGGACGTCAAGAAGCCCGCACAGGACCTCTTCATTGACAAGCTGGAGGGCAACTTCGACGGCCTGAACTTCCTGGCTGACCAGAACATGAGCGTGGTCAACCGCAAGGCCATGGAAGGCACCATCCTCGCCCACACCGACGGCGGCGTGCCGGAGGTGGTCATCGAGGTGGACGACCTGTCTGCTTATAATGTGGGCTACCTCATCTACTTCTTCTGGCGTGCCTGCGCCTGCAGCGGCTACCTGCTGAGCGTCAACCCCTTCAACCAGCCGGGCGTCGAGAGCTATAAGAAGAACATGTTCGCTCTGCTGGGCAAGCCGGGTTACGAGAACCTGACCGCCGAGCTGGAAGCAAAGCTGAAGTAAGAGCAAGCGGAACAAAAAACGATCTCCCGCCGTGAGGCGTGGAAAATACAGGAGGACAGAACTATGATTAAACTGATTGTTGGCACCAAAGGCTCCGGTAAGACCAAGGCTATGATCGACATGATCAACGATTCGGTCAAGACCTCCAAGGGCAACGTCGTTGTCGTCGAGAAGGGCATGAAGCTGACCTATGAGGTCCCCAACGCCGCCCGTCTCATCGACCTGGACGAGTACAAGATCGCCGGCGGCGAGATGCTGTACGGCTTCGTGGCCGGCCTGCTGGCAAGCAATTATGACATCACTGACCTGTACATCGACGGCATCCTGAAGGTGCTGGATCACGACATCAACCGTCTGGGCGTCGTTCTGGACGAGATCGCTGCCGCCGCCGGCAACTCCATCAAGGTCACCGTCACTGTCAGCGCTGATGAGGCTGCTCTGCCCCACGATGTGAAGAAGTACCTGTAAAATAACTCTGAAATTTCTGATTTGAAGCATCCCAGACAGGCAGGAAACCGGAGAATTTGAAATTTTTTCGGTTTTCTGCCTGTTTCGGTGTTGACAAAGGGCTGTGTTGGCGCTATACTAACAAGGCAGCCTTTTATGAGGTGTACTATGCAATTTGACCTGAGAAAGTTTATCGTATCCGGCACGAAGCCTTACGCCGCAGAGTTTCAGTGTGATTTGTCTGCAAAGGATTTTGCCGGTGCAAGGATCGAGCAGCCTGTGACGGCCCGCTTTGAGGCGGTGCCGGATGGCGAGGAGATCCGGATGACGCTGCGGGCAAACGCATTGGTGCACGGAGAGTGCGCCCGCTGCCTCGACCCCGTCGAACGGGAAGAGACGGTGCAAGCAGAGTGGACGGTCAGGGAGCGCGATCTGGATGACCCGGATTTCGACCTGCCCCTCAACGAAAAAGGACATCTGGATGTGGATGAATGGCTCTGTCAGGAATTCATGTTCCAGATACCGACGGTGCTGCTTTGCAGCGCTGACTGCCCGGGCTTGTGTCCCCGGTGCGGGAAGAAGATGGCCGAATGTACCTGCCCTCCGGCAGAAGCTGAGGCCGAACCCGCAGACGCAAGGCTAGCGATACTCAAATCACTGCTGAACTGAGAAACCCATCAAGGAGGTGCAAAAATATGGCAGTACCTAAGAGACATCTTTCCAAGGCCCGCCGCGACAAGCGTCGCAGCAATGTTTGGAAGCTGGAGGCCCCCGCACTGGTCAAGTGCAGCAACTGCGGCTCTCTGAAGCTCCCCCACCAGGCATGTGGCAACTGCGGTTACTACAAGGGCGAGGAAGTCATCAAGAAGGGCTAATTTGCGCAGAATTGGTGGCACATTGGTGTTATGTACAGAAGGGGAGGGCGCAATGCCTTCCCCTTCTTGCTTTGTCTTGAAAACGAAATTGTGAGGTGAAAGCATGGCCATCAGGATCGACCGCGTGGACGCGGGCAGCGAGGCGGAAGCCCTCGGCCTCGCCGGCGGCGACGAGCTGCTGAGCGTGGACGGCAACGAGCTGAACGACACGCTGGACTATGATTTTTATACCGACAGCAAGAGCTTCCACCTCAAAGCAAAGGTGGCGGACGGCATCCGGGAGTGGGACGTCCGGCGGGAAGAGCGCGGCCCCTTCGGCTGCGACTTCTCCACCTATCTGGGCGACCAGAAGCACTCCTGCTCCAACCACTGTATGTTCTGCTTCATCGACCAGCTGCCCCCGGGGATGCGTGAGAGCCTCTACTTCAAGGACGACGACGAGCGCCTGTCCTTTTTGTTCGGCAACTATATCACCATGACCAACATGCAGGACCACGAGATCGACCGCATCATCAAGATGCACATCTCGCCCATCAACATCTCGGTCCACACCACCAATCCCCAGCTCCGCGTGCGGATGCTGGCGAATAAACGGGGCGGCGAGGTGCTGAAGTACCTGCCCCGCCTGGTGGAGGGCGGCATCGCCGTCAACTGTCAGCTGGTGCTCTGCCGGGGCATCAACGACGGCGACGAGCTCCGCCGCACCCTCACCGACCTGCTGGAGCTGACCCCGATGGTGCAGAGCGTGGCGGCAGTCCCCTGCGGCGTGACGGACTACCGCCAGAACCTCTTCAAGCAGACGCCCTACGACGCCGAGACCAGCGCCGCCGTCATCGACATCATGGAAGAGTTCGGCGACGAGTGCAAGCGCCGCCACGGAAAGCGCATCATCTACCCCAGCGATGAGTGGTACCTCAAGGCCGGCCGCCCCATCCCGGAGCCGGAGTTCTATGAGGACTACGACCAGCTAGAAAACGGCGTGGGCATGATGAGCCTCTTCCGGGAGGAATTTCTGGCCGAGCTGGAAAAGCCCCACCGCATCTATGGCACCAAAAAGATGGATGTCGTCACCGGCACCATGGCCGCGCCCCTCATCACCGAGATGATGGACGAGCTCCACCGCCAGTACCCCATGATAGAAGTGAACGTGCATCCCATCAAAAACAACTTCTTCGGCGGCAACGTCGGCGTGGCGGGCCTCGTCACGGCGACCGACATCATCGCTCAGTGCGAGGGCCGGCTGTCCAGCGGCACCCTGGGCGTGCCTGCCGTGATGCTGCGGGAGGAGAAGGACACCTTCCTCGATGATATGACCATCGAGCAGCTGGGCCAGCGGCTCGGCGTGAAGGTGGAAGTCCTGCCCACCGGCGGCGGCGACGAGGCCAAGGCCCTGCTGCGCAGCGGCCTGCATATCGCCCGCCGGAGAAGACCGTAATTTTACCCCTTTTGTGAAAGGAGGAACCCCCTATGAGCAAACCGATCGTTGCTGTGGTGGGCCGCCCCAACGTGGGCAAGTCCACCCTGTTCAATAAGCTCTGCGGCCAGCGTCTGGCCATCGTGGAGGATACCCCGGGCATCACCCGCGACCGCATCTTCGCCAACTGCGAGTGGAGCGGCCACGAGTTCCTGCTGGTGGATACCGGCGGCATCGAGCCCAAGGCCACCGAGGGCATTCTGGCCCACATGCGCGAGCAGGCCCAGATCGCCATCGACACCGCCGACTGCATCATCATGGTGGTGGACGTGCGCAACGGCCTGACCGCCGCCGACGAGGACGTGGCCCATATGCTGCGCCGCAGCCACAAGCCCATCATCCTCGCCGTCAACAAATGCGACAACGTGGGCGAGACCCCCATGGAGCTCTACGAGTTCTATAACCTCGGCTTCGACGAAGTCATGCCCATCTCGTCCGTCCACGGCCACGGCACCGGCGACCTGCTGGACGCCGTCTGCGCCCACCTCGATTTCAGTGAGACCGTCGTGGAGGAAGACCGCATCCCCGTCGCCATCATCGGCCGCCCCAACGTGGGCAAGTCCAGCCTGACCAACCGCATCCTCGGTGAGAACCGCATGATCGTGGCCAATGAGGCCGGCACCACCCGAGATGCCATCGACACCCCCGTGGACAACGCTTACGGCAAGTTCATCTTCACCGATACCGCCGGTCTGCGCAAGCGCAGCAACATCACCGACGGCCTCGAGCGCTACATGGTCGTCCGCGCACTGGCCGCCGTCGAGCGCAGCCGCGTGGCCCTCATCCTCGTGGACGCCACCGTCGGCTTCACCGAGCAGGACAGCAAGGTGGCCGGTTACGCCCACGACCAGGGCAAAGCCTGCATCATCGTCGTCAACAAGTGGGACGCCGTGGAGGGCAAGGAGACCAACACCATGGAACTGCAGCGCCGGGGCTATGCCGAGTGCTTCAGCTTCATGGGCTACGCTCCCATCATCTTCATCTCGGCCCAGACCGGCTACAACGTCAACAAGCTGTTGCAGCTCATCCGCGACGTGGACAGCCAGAACGGCGCCCGCGTGCCCACCGGTGTGCTGAATGAGATGCTGGCCCGTGCCACCGCTCGGATGCAGCCGCCCAGCGACAAGGGCCGCCGCCTGAAGATCTTCTACCTGACCCAGGCTTCCACCCGTCCGCCGACGTTCGTGGCTTTCGTCAATGCAAAGCACCTGTTCCACTTCAGCTATCAGCGGTATATCATCAACCAGATCCGCGAGAACTTTGGTCTGGAGCACACCCCCATCCGCCTTGTCGTGCGTGAGCGCGGCTCCGGCGAGGTGGGCGCGAAGGACGTATAAGGAAGGGAGACTGGTTCGATGACCGCATTTCTCATTGTGCTGGCGGTCGCTGCCGAAGCCTATCTGCTGGGCAGCGTGGACACCGGCATCCTCGTCAGCAAGTATCTGTACCATGACGACGTCCGCACCCACGGCTCGGGCGCTGCCGGTATGACCAACATGCTGCGCACCTTCGGCAAGAAGGCCGCTGCCCTCACGGCGGTGGGCGATGTGCTCAAGGGCGTCGTGGCCGTCTGCCTTGGCCGGTGGCTGTTCGGCCATCTGCCCGCCGATGCTGCCGTCTCGCCCTATCTGGGCGTCTACCTCGCCGCCATCCTCGCCGTGGTGGGCCACTCCAAGCCCATCTACTTCGGCTTCAAGGGCGGCAAGGGCGTGCTGGTGGCTGCCGGTGCCATTCTGGCAGTCCAGCCGGTGCTGCTGCCGGTGCTGGCACTCATCTTCCTCGTCTGCCTGGTCCCCACCGGCATGGTGTCGCTGGGCAGCATCACCATGGCCGCGGCCTACCCGGTGCTGACGCTGGTGTACAGCCTCATGCGCGGCCTGCCGACCCGGGACGTGGTGGTCTGTACCGTCGGCGCTGCCATCATGGGCGGCATGGTCATCTGGATGCACCGTTCCAACATCCAGCGCATCCGGGACGGCAAGGAGTACCGTTTCGGCCAGAAGCACAAGAGCAACTAAGCAGAAAAAGATGCCCCGCAGGCAGCTCTCGACGAGCGTCCTGCGGGGCATTTTACGTTGTCAGGCTTATTTCGGGTCTGCTTCCAGCAGCGTGTCGGTGTTGTCCTCGTACTTGGGGTCTTCGATGGCGACTTCAAGCTCCGTGTCGGTGTCGTCATGATGAAGGTGCTTGCGCAGCCGGGAGGCGAATTCCTCTGACGGGATGCCGCTCTGGCTGGGGGAAAGGTCGGGTGCGGGGTGGCCGTCGGGCAGATGAGCGCCGAAGGCCGGCACGAAGAAGAACCTCCGCACGATGAAGATGAGGGCGATGGCGCTCACGCTCAGCAGGTTCTCCATGGCGGACTCGTGACCCACCACCATGTGGCGGGCGATGGCGTAGAGCAGCACTTCGAGGCTGGAACCGGGGCTGTGCTTGGCCAGCATCTTGATGAACTCGATGCCGATGACGATGTCCAGCGCCCTCTGTAAGAAGATGCTCACCTCGGCGTCGTTGCCGTCGAACAGCAGGCCGGGCATCCACTGCAGCAGCGGCACCATCGACAGCAGCAGGCCGATGAGGACGAGGCCGGACAACAGGATCTCGAGCAGGGTGGCTGTGCTGATGATCCTGTTGCGCAATTCGGCGCGGCTGTGGCTTTCAACACGGGAATTGGACATGGGCAGGGACCTCTCTTTCAAATTTGACCGGAAATCTTTTGCAACAGTTCGATTCTATTGTAACAAAAGCGAAAAACGAAGTCAATTTCTCCGGCTGGGAAAGTTGGCCAGCATGAAAAACTGGAATCGAAGACAGACAAAAGGGGCCGTCCGCACTTGGAATAGAGTGCAGACAGCCCCTCTTTGTGCTGAAAAGACGGCTCAGGCCTCCGCGATAGCTTCGATCTCGCAGAGCACGCCCTTGGGCAGGTCTTTCACGGCCACGCAGCTGCGGGCGGGCTTGGAGGTGAAATACTTGGCGTACACCTCGTTGAAAGCGGCAAAGTCGGCGATGTCGGCCAGGAAGCAGGTGGTCTTGACCACCTTGTCAAAGCCCACGCCGGCAGCTTCGAGGATAGCGCCCACATTGCGGCAGCTCTGGTCAGCCTGTGCGGCGATGCCCTCGGCGACTGCGCCGGTGGCGGGGTCTACCGGGATCTGGCCGGAGGTGAAGACGAGACCGCCTACGGTGTAGCCCTGAGAGTAGGGGCCGATGGCGCCGGGAGCTTTTTCGGTGCTGATGATGTTCATATCGATTACCTCACATATCATAAATAGGGGAGTCTCCCGCCAAAAGGGGAGCCGATGAAAAAAGTCTACCACCAACGGTCCCCGCCGTCAACGGCCAGCAGGGAACGGCCCCGGAATTTCCGGAAAAAAGGGGATGTAAAATTATTTGGAAAAATCTGTGCAAATCATCTTGACAAGAAATAAACTTTTATGATAAAAATAAAGCATGAAAGTAACATTTTTGCAGAAAAACGCAGGCGCAGCGCAGGCAGGAAAGCCGGCTTTGCGCAGGCGCGTTTCTTTTTTGCAGAAAAAGCGAATTTCTGAACCCTCGGAAGGGGCAGAAAGGATAAGATATGTCGATTTTGGTAGATGATTCAAATAAAACAGCCTGCCGTGCAGCGGAGGCTGGACTGCAGCAGAAAAACTGTGCTGCGCTGGTGCGCCCGGCGGGTACGGGCAAGGGCTGCATCGTGTGGGAGCTGCTGGACGCCCACCCCGAGATGCGCGTGCTCTGGGTGGTGTCCTGCGCTGCCCGTCTGGAGCTGCGCCGCGCCCTGACAAAGCGGCTGGGCCGGACGCTGGGCGGCCGGGTGCGGCTGATGAGCTGCGAGCAGCTGGCCGTGCAGAATGCGCTGGGCTGGGTGGCGCTGGCTGAGTTCCGGCCCGGCCTGCTGGTGCTGGACGGCTGGAGGGAGATGAGCGCAAAGGACTGGACCGACTGTGTCCAGCCCCTGTTCCGCCTCTGCCCGGGGGCAAAGCTGCTGGCTCTGGGGGAGCCGGACGCCCCGGGCGACAGCTGCCGCGCCGCCGAGGAGATGCTGGCCGACGCCATCGTGGAGCCGCTGGCGCTGGGCGGGGCGATGGCCGAGGGCCTGCTGCCCATGCCGGCCTCCTATACGGCTCTGCTCTGGCCGCTGGAAGATGCGATGGCCCGTCTCCGTGCCGAGGTGAAAAACCTCCATCTGCCGGGCTGCCCTGACCCCAACGCCGAGAAATACCAGGCTCTGAGCCTCGCCGTAGAGAAGCTTCCGCCGGTGGAACAGCTGCTGGCGCAGTGGCTCCCGGATGCTGCCGGACGGTATCTTGTCCTCTGCGAGGATGATGCAGCGGCGGCGCAGACCGCAGAGCAGGCCGAGAAGCTGTTTGGTGCAGGAACGCATATTTATAAGGATGCAGAAGGCTTTGCGGCCGATGAAGCGGCCACCCTCCGGCTGCTGGTCTGTGCCAACGGCCCGGCGGTGCAGGCTCCTCTGGCCGGGATCTCGGGCGTGGTGCTGGTGCGCCGCAGCGCTGGACCGGCCGCATACCGGCAGATGCTGGCACGCGCCCTTGCAGCCTGCGGCAGTGTGCCGGTGGCAGAGCTGAGCGCGGCCTTTGAGGCGCTGACCTGTGTGCAGCAGCTGCGGAAGGAGTGCAGCGCGGCGGGGGCAGAAGCCTTCCCGCTGGAAGAGCCTCTCTCTGCCTGCCGCCGGGCTTACCGGCAGCTCCGCCGCGCGCTGGACTCCGACTGGGAGCGCTATTATGCCGCCGCAAAGCAGATGACGGCAGAGGGAAAGACGCTGGACGTGCCTCGCTCCTACCGCTTTGGGGGCGTGGCCGTGGGCCGCTGGCTGGAAAACCAGCGCCTTGTCCGGGCCGGAAAGAAAAAGGGACGCCTCACCGCCGAGCAGGCCGCCCGGCTGGACAAGATCGGCATGAACTGGAAAAAGCGGCTCGAGCTGGCATGGGAGAACGGCTGTGCTTCGGCCCGGCGGTACCGCGGCAGCCACAGCGACCTGCTGGTGCCGGTCCATTATAAGGATAAGGACGGCTTTGCACTGGGCGAGTGGATCGTCTACAACCGCCAGCGCTATCTGAGCGGGAACCTGCCGCCGGACCGCGTCGAACGCCTCGAGGCACTGGGCATGGTGTGGGACACCGGCAGCATCCTCTGGGAGAAGAGCTATGCCGCCGCTGTCCAGTATTATCTGGAAAATCACACGCTGGAAATTCCCGTCAAGTATGTCACGCCGGACGGCATGGCGCTGGGCGTCTGGCTGGGCAGTCAGCGTGCCGCTTATAAAGAAGGTGTGCTGACCGACGCCCAGATCGAAAAGCTGGAAGCGCTGGAAGTGGACTGGACGAACCGGAACGACCGCAAGTGGCAGACCGCCTACGAGGCCGCCGTGAAGTACCACGCCGCCCACGGGAACCTCGACGTCCCCACCGAGTACACCGACGAAGACGGCATCCTGCTGGGCAAGTGGGTGTCCCGCCAGCGGTACGCATGGCAGAACCCCGAGCGCAGCAGCGCCCGGGTGACGCCGGAGCGGAAAGCCCTGCTGGACGAGCTGGGCATGAACTGGGAAAAGACCGACTCGTGGCAGCACCGCTACGAGCTGGCCGTGGAATACAAAAAGGAGCACGGCAGTCTGGCCGTTCCGGCCCAGTACCGGACGGAGGACGGCATCTGGCTGGGCAGCTGGCTGTCCCGTCAGAAGCAGATGCTGCGGGAGGGCAAAAAGCTCTCCGCCGAGCGCCGCGCGGCCCTGAAAGAGCTGTTCAAGGGCGAAAAAGGCCGACGCCTCAGCGCTCCGGTGCCGCCCGCGTGCAGCGTGCGGGAGCAGAACTGGCTGGACAACTACCAGAGCGCCAGGCTCTACGCCGAGAAGAAGGGCAGTCTCCTCGTGCCTGCCGGATACGTGGACGAGAACGGCTTCCGTCTGGGCGTCTGGATCTCGAACCTCCGGGCTGCCCGCAAGGCCCGGCCCGGCTCGTTCCAGGTGACGCCGGAGCATATCGCTCTGCTGGATGCCATCGGGATGCAGTGGGACGCCCGGGAGGCCAAGTGGGCCGGGGCGTTCCGCCGTGCCGAAGAGTACTGCGCCGCCCACGGCAATCTGCTGGTGCCGGTGAACTATAAGACCGAAGACGGCTTCTGCCTCGGCGACTGGGTCCGCCGGATGCGCGAAAACTACGCCTGTGCCGAGAAAAAGCTGACGGCGGAGCGCATCGCAAAGCTCGAAGCGCTGGGCATGGTCTGGACCGTGCCGCAGGAGGGTTGAGATATTGCATTTTAGGGCGGAGTGTGATATACTTCACCTCGTCTGAATAGAAAACAGCAGGTGCCTGCCGCCGGGGCTTCGTCCCCGGCCGGGAGGGTAAAAGGGAAGCGGGTGCGAGTCCCGCGCGATCTCGTCACTGTGATAAGGGAGTCCGCTGCCTTGGCGCTCAGCGCCGGTCACTGGAGGCTTTGCCTCTGGGAAGGCGGCAGCGGGCGGTGAGCTTTCAGTCAGGAAACCTGCCCGCTGTTGGTACAGGAGCGTCCGGCTCCGGATCACGAGGAATTGGTCGTACCAAAAAGCCCGAACGTTCAAAGGGTCTTTTTGCTGTGCCTTCCGCGCGGTGAAAAGGCTCTTTTTTCGTTTGAGCTGGCCCCCGTTTCGTACCCTTTCTATCGGAAACGTACATTCCACACAACAGAAAGGACTCAAACAATGCGTAAGGCAACCAACAAGAACTGGCAGCGCGTCACCGCCGCTGCCGCCGCACTGGCCCTGTGTGCCGGTGTGCTCACCGGCTGCGGTGCATCTTCTTCTACTGCCGCCAGCAGCACTGCCGCAAGCTCTGCCGCCGCCAGCGAGGTGAGCAGCGAGGAGGCTGATGAAATGGCAGCAAAGAAGGTGGCAGACCTCATCGACGCCATCTATGTGCAGGAGCGCAACGAGAACACCGACGCCCAGTGCGAGGCCGCCAAGGCCGCATGGGACGCCCTGACCGACGCCCAGAAGGAGATGGTCGAGGGTGAAGAGGCTGATCCCGATTACTTTGGCCGCGACACCGGCGACGCCTCTAAGGACGACGCCCGCAATGAGGACAACATCGGCGACAACGAGATCCTGGTCGTCAGCTTCGGCACCTCCTTCAACAACAGCCGCGCAGCGGACATCAAGGGCATCGAGGACGCCATCCAGGCCGCATATCCCGACTGGTCTGTCCGCCGTGCCTTCACCGCACAGATCATCATCAACCATGTCCAGGCCCGTGACGGCGAGAAGATCGACAACATGGAGCAGGCTCTGGAGCGCGCTGTTGCCAACGGCGTGAAGAATCTGGTCGTCCAGCCCACCCACCTGATGCATGGCGCTGAGTACGACGAGATGATGGAGATGGTGGACAGCTACCGCGATAAGTTTGAGTCCGTCGCCATCGCCGAGCCTCTGCTGGGCGAGGTGGGCAGCGATGCCACCGTCATCAACGCCGACAAGGAAGCTGTCGCCAAGGCCATCACCGCCGAGGCTGTCAAGACCGCCGGTTTCGACAGTCTGGACGCCGCTGCTGAGGACGGCACCGCCTTCGTCTTCATGGGCCACGGCACCTCTCACACTGCAAAGGTGAGCTACACCCAGATGCAGTCTCAGATGAACGCTCTGGGCTACAAGAACGTCTTCATCGGCACCGTCGAGGGTGAGCCGGAGGAGACTGCCTGCGAGAACGTCATCGAGGCTGTCAAGGCCGCCGGCTACACCAAGGTCGTCCTGCGTCCCCTGATGGTCGTTGCAGGCGACCACGCCAACAACGATATGGCGGGCGATGACGAGGATTCCTGGAAGAGCCAGTTCGAGGCCTCCGGCGAATTCGATTCTGTCGATTGCCAGATCGCCGGTCTGGGCGAGGTCGCTGACATCCAGCAGCTCTACGTCGCACATACCAAGGCCGCTGTCGATTCCCTGAACGGCTGAGCATAAGTTTATGATTGCCCGGAAAGGAGTGCCTTTTCGGGCAATTTCTTTTTCGGCCTGCTTTGAATTCGGGCCATTGCGTGTTATAATCTTTTCTGTAAAATAGATACTTCGAGGTATATCATCATGAAACTGAACCATAAATTTGCTCTTCTGCTGGCCGGCGCTGTGCTGGCTGGTTCTCTCACCGGCTGCGGCGCATCCAGCGCCCCGGCCAGCTCTGCCGCTTCCTCCGAGGCTGCGGCCTCCTCTGCCGTGAGCGAGGCTGCTTCCGAACCGGCGTCAGAGGCCGCTCTGCCCGACGGCGTCTACACCGCCGACTTTGACACCGACAGCTCCATGTTCCATGCCAACGAGGCCAACGACGGCAAGGGGACCCTGACCGTGAAGGATGGTCAGATGACCTTCCACGTCAGTCTCGCCTCCAAGAAGATCGTCAACCTCTACGTCGGCATGGCAGAGGACGCGGCCTCCCACGAGGCCGACTGGCTCCAGCCCACCACCGACACCGTCACCTACTCCGACGGCCTGTCCGATGAGGTCTACGGCTTCGACATCCCGGTGAAGGCTCTGGACGAGGACTTCCAGCTGGCCATCCTCGGCACCAAGGGCAAGTGGTACGACCATACCGTCCGTGTCGCCAACGCCCAGCCTGCTGCGGCGGAAGCGCCTGCCGACGGCACCTACACCTGCGATGTGACCCTCGAGGGCGGCTCCGGCCGCGCCACCGTGGAAAGCCCTGCGGCCCTGACCGTGGCCGACGGCAGGATGACCGCCACCATCGTCTGGTCCAGCCCCAACTACGACTATATGCTGGTGGACGGCGAGAAGTATCTGCCCACCAACACCGAGGGCAACTCCACCTTCGAGATCCCCGTCACTGCTCTCGACACCCCGCTGGATGTGGTGGGCGATACCGTCGCCATGAGCACCCCGCATGAGATTGAGTATACGCTGACCTTCGCCTCTGCATCCCTGATCGAGGCAAAGTGACGATGAAACGCCGCAATTTCCTGAAAGCCCTGCCTGCCGCCGCCCTCACCCTTGCGGGCTGCGGGCAGAACAAGACTGCCCCGGCCAATACAGCATCCCTCGTGTTCGACCACAGCTATCCGCTGGACTATGCCACCCAGTTTTCCGCCGACTGCTATGAGGGCGGCTATGTGATGATCGACATCCCGGACGCCGGGCGGTTCCTCGTCGTCCCTGAAGGGGCCGCCGAGGTGGACGACCTGCCCGAGGACGTCGTTCTGCTGCGCCAGCCGCTGGATCATATTTATCTCGTCTCCACTTCGGTGATGGACCTCTTCGTCCATCTGGACGCGCTGGACAGCATCGCCCTCTCCGGCACGAAGGCCGAGGGCTGGTATGTGGAAGAGGCCAGACAGGCCATGCAGGAGGGCCGCATCGCCTACGCGGGCAAGTACAGCGCCCCGGACTATGAGCGCATCCTTGCCGTCGGCTGCACCCTCGCCATCGAAAACACCATGGTGCTCCACGACCCCGAGGTCAAGGAGCAGCTGGAGAAGTTCGGCGTGCCGGTCCTCGTGGAGCGCTCGAGCTACGAGAGCGGCCCGCTGGCCCGGATGGAGTGGCTCAAGCTCTACGGCATCCTGCTGAATAAGACTGAGATGGCGGAAGAGGTCTTTCGCCAGAAGGTGGAGCAGGTGACCCCCATCCTCGAGCAGGAGAACACCGGCAAGACCGTGGCCTTCTTCTCCATCACCACCAACAACCTCATCACCGTCCGCCGCACCAGCGACTATGTGGCCCAGATGGTGGGGATGGCCGGCGGTGTCTACATCTTCGACGACCTCGAGGGGGAGACGTCGGCCCAGTCCACCATCAAACTGCCGCTGGAGACGTTCTACGCCCGGGCCAAGGACGCCGACGTCCTCATCTACAACAGCACCATCGAGGGCGTGATGGAGACCCGTGACCAGCTCATCGAAAAATGCCCGATGCTGGCGGATTTCAAGGCCGTCCAGTCCGGCGACTGCTGGTGTACGGCCCAGAGCCTCTTTCAGCAGAGCATGGAGCTGGCCGACCTCATCTCGGATATGAACCTCGTCTTCACCGAGGGCTCGCCCGACCCGGACTCCCTCTGTTTCTTACAGCGCATCGTATAAAAAGGAGCTTTGTCATGACCACCACCCGCCGCCTCAGCCTCGCCTACCTCGCCCTCACGGCGGGGGGCGCGGTGCTCTTTGCACTCAATTTGTTCTGGGGCAGTGTGTCCCTGACGCCCGGCGCGGTGGCGGCGGCTCTGCTGGGCCGGGGCGAAGATGCGCTGGCCGTGGGCATCGTGCTCCAGCTCCGCCTGCCCCGGGCGGTCATGGTCGTGCTGCTGGGCGCGGCCCTCTCTGCGGCAGGCTACCTCCTGCAGACCTTCTTCGCCAACCCCATCGCCGGCCCCTTCGTCATGGGCGTGTCCAGCGGCGCAAAGCTGGCAGTGGCCCTGACGATGGTGGTGTTTTTACAGCGGGGGCTGCTCACCGGCTCGGCCACCCTCATCATCGCCGCCTTTGCAGGCTCGATGGCGGCGATGGCCTTTGTGCTGGTGGTGGCCCGGCGGGTGCCGCGGATGAGCATCCTCGTCATCTGCGGCATCATGATCGGTTATATCTGTTCGGCTGTCACCGACATCGTGGTGACCTTTGCTCAGGACTCCAACATCGTCAATCTCCACAACTGGTCGATGGGCAGCTTTTCCGGCATGACCTGGGCCAATGTGGGTGCAGCGGCCTGCGTGGTGCTGCCCGCGCTGGCGGCGGCGTTCCTGCTCTCGAAGCCCATGGCGGCCTACCAGATGGGCGAGAGCTACGCCAGGAGCGTCGGCGTGCCGGTGCGGGCCTTCTCGACGGCCCTCGTGCTGCTTTCCAGCCTGCTTTCCGCCTGCGTGACGGCCTTTGCAGGCCCCATCTCCTTTGTGGGCATCGCGGTGCCGCATCTGGTCAAGAACCTGCTGGGCAGCGCAAAGCCCCTTTATGTTCTGCCGGGCTGCTGTCTGGGCGGGGCAGCGTTCTGTCTGCTCTGCGACCTCATCGCCCGCAGCCTGTTCGCGCCCACGGAGCTGTCCATCAGCTCGGTGACGGCGGTTTTCGGTGCGCCGGTGGTCATCTGGCTGCTGGTGCGCCGCCAGACACAGGAGGGCCGGGAATGAGCGATCCGAAATTCTACTGCCGCGCCGAGGACCTTGCCATCGGCTACGGCAAAACGCCCCTGATGGAGCACATCGGACTCGGCGTCGGGAAGGGGACCATCCTCACCCTTATCGGCCCCAACGGCGCGGGAAAATCCACCCTGCTCAGGACACTGGCAGCGCAGCTGGCCCCCCAGGGGGGCGCTGTGCTGCTGGACGGCAAAAATCTCGCGGACTGCTCCGGCCCGGAGCGCGCCCGCAAAATGGCCCTGATGGTGCCCCACACCCGCCGCACCGAGCTGACCACCTGCTTCGAGATGGCGTCCGCCGGGCGCTACCCCTACACGGGGCGGCTGGGTGTCCTCTCGGCAGAAGATAAGCGCCAGGTCCATGCCGCGCTGGCCCTCGTGGGGGCCGAGGCGCTGGCGGGCCGGGACTTCAACCGCATCAGCGACGGCCAGCGCCAGCGCGTCCTGCTGGCCCGGGCCATCTGCCAGCAGCCGGAGCTGATATTATTGGACGAGCCTACGTCTTTTCTTGACATCAAGGGCAAGGCCGAATTGCTGGCCATCCTGAAAAGCCTCGCCCGGGACAAGAAGATGGCCGTCATCCTGAGCCTCCACGAGCTGGAGCTGGCGCAGAAAGTTTCCGACAAGGTCGTCTGCGTCTCAGCGGCGGGCGTCTCGGACGTCATGACGCCGGAAAAGGCCTTTGCCCGGGAAAACATCTGCAAAATTTATGCTCTGACCGATGAGCAGTACGCATTCCTCTACGGCGAAGAAAAAGCGCCGGAGGAAAAGCGCCCGCTCTTCGAGCACTATGTCCGCAGCGGCCAGAAGCTCCTGCGCTGCGGCTATACCACCGGCACCTGTGCGGCGCTGGGCGCGGCGGGCGCGGCACGGCTGCTGCTCACCGGCCACACCCCCGAGACGGTGGCCCTCCGCACCCCGAAGGGCATCGTGGTGGAGGTGGAGCCCATCTTCTGCCGCCTGTCCGGCGAGGGGGCCGAGTGCGCCATCCGGAAGGACGGCGGCGACGATGTGGACGTGACCACCGGTCTGCCGGTCATCGCCGGTGTCGCCCTCCGGCCCGAGCTGGCCGGCGAGGTGCGCATCCACGGCGGTGAGGGCGTGGGCCGGGTGACAAAGCCCGGTCTCGACCAGCCCGTGGGCGAAGCTGCCATCAACCACGTCCCCCGGGCCATGATAAAGGAGGCGCTGGAAAAGGAGGCCGAATCTGCCGGGTACGCGGGCGGCTTTGATGTCACCATCTCCATCGAGGGCGGGGCTGAGACGGCGAAGCGCACCTTCAACCCCCACATGGGCGTGGAAGGGGGCCTCAGCGTCCTCGGCACCAGCGGCATCGTCGAGCCCATGAGCCAGCAGGCCATCCTCGACACCATCCAGCTGGAAATGGGGCAGGCGGCGCTCCGGGCGGTCAGCCCCCGGCGGCTCATCCTCGCCCCGGGCAACTACGGCCTCGACTATCTCCACGAGAAGCTGCCCGCCCTAAAGAATATCCCGGTGGTCAAGACCTCGAACTTCATCGGTGATACGATGGATATGGCGGCGGCATCCCACTTCGAAGAGGTGGTGCTGGTGGGCCACATCGGCAAGCTGGTCAAGCTGGCGGGCGGCGTCATGAACACCCATTCCCGCACAGCCGACTGCCGCACCGAGCTGCTCTGCGCCCACGCCGCCCTCTGCGGCGCGTCCCGGGACGTCTGCGCGGCCCTGATGAACGCGGCCACCACCGACGCCTGCATGGAGATCTTAGACAAAGCAGAGATGAGAGAGCCGGTGCTGTCCAGCCTGCTGGACGCCATCCAGCTCCACCTCGACCGCCGCGCCGCCGGGGCGTTCCGGGTGGGCGCGGTGCTCTTCTCGAACCAATACGGCCCGCTGGGCCAGACCAGAACTGCAAAGGAGCTGCTGGACGAATGGAAAAACGGATAGGCACTTTTTACGGCGTCAGCGTCGGCCCGGGCGACCCGGAGCTCATGACCCTGCAGGCTGTCCGCCGCCTCGAAAACTGCCCGGTCATCGCCGCGCCCCAGACCCCGAAGGGCGGGATGCTGGCGCTGGACATCGCAAAAGGGGCGGTGGAGCTGAGCGGCAAGACCATCCTGCCGCTGCGCTTCGCCATGAGCCTTGACCCGGCGGTGCAGAAAGCCGCCCACATCGAGGCGGCCCGGGCCGTGAAAGAATACCTCGACGCCGGGCAGGATGTCGCCATGCTCAACCTCGGCGACCTGTCCGTCTACGCCACGTTCGGTTATTTACAGGAGATCTTGGAGACTGAGGGCTGCAAGACCGTGATGCTCCCCGGCGTGACGAGCTTCTGCGCCGCTGCGGCCCGGCTGGGCCAGTCCCTGACGGGCGGCATGGAGCAGCCGCTGACCATCGCCCCGGGGCGCTGCGCCGCTGAGGTGCTGGCCGCACCGGGCGCAAAAGTGCTGATGAAATCGGGCCGTCAGCTGCCCGAGACGCTGGCCGCGCTGGCCGACGCCGGGCTTCTCAGCCGGAGCGCGATGGTCTGTAACTGCGGCCTGCCGAACGAGGAGGTCTGGCCCGACCTGACTGATTACGACCCGGCCCGGTCGGCGGGCTATTTCGCAACGATTTTGGTGAAGGAGGGGTAAGATATGGTCCATTTTGTAGGAGCCGGGCCGGGCGCGCCCGACCTCATCACCCGGCGGGGCGCGGCCCTGCTGGCCGATGCCGACTGCATCATCTACGCGGGCAGTCTCGTCAACCCGGCTCTGCTGGGGCTGGCGAAGCCCGGCTGTGCCATCTATAACAGCGCCGAGATGACGCTGGAACAGGTGCTGGACACCATCCGTGCCGCCGAAAAGGCCGGAGGCACCACGGTCCGCCTCCACACCGGCGACCCCTGCCTCTACGGGGCCATCCGGGAGCAGATGGACGCGCTGGACGCCGACGGAATCCCCTATGACGACATCCCGGGCGTGTCCAGCTTCTGCGGCGCGGCGGCGGCGCTCTGTGCCGAGTACACCCTGCCCAACGTGAGCCAGACCGTCATCATCACCCGGATGGAGGGCCGCACTCCTGTTCCTGAGGCCGAACAGCTGGAAAAGCTGGCCGCTCACGGGGCCACCATGGTCATCTTCCTCTCCATCGGGCTGGTGGACAAAGTCCAGCAGGCCCTTCTCGAGAGCGGCGGCTACCGCTCCGATACCCCTGCCGCTGTGGTCTATAAGGCCACCTGGCCCGAGCAGAAGGTGGTGCGCTGCACCGTCTCCACACTGGCCGAGGAGACCCGCAAAAACGGCATCACAAAGACCGCCCTCATCGTTGTAGGCGACTTTCTGGGTGAAAACTACGAGCGCAGCAAGCTCTACGACCCCGCCTTTACCACCGAGTTCCGGCAGGGGACGGAGGCCGGGCAGTGAGCCGGGCATATCTGGCTTTCACCGCAAAGGGCGAGGCTCTGGCCCATCGGCTGGCGGAAGCTCTGCCCGGCGGCGTGAGCCGCTGCGGCGGAGACGTGACCCTGAAAGGCTGGACGGCGGAGCATTTTGCACAGGATGAGGCCCTGATTTTTGTGGGAGCTGTGGGCATCGCGGTGCGGGCCATCGCGCCCTACTGCAGGAGCAAGGCCGCCGACCCGGCGGTGGTGGTCGTGGACGAGGGCGGGAGCTTCGCCGTGCCGCTCCTGTCGGGCCATCTGGGCGGTGCCAACGCGCTGGCCCGGGCGCTGGCAAAAGCGTGCGGCGCGGTGCCGGTCATCACGACGGCCACCGATGTCAACGGCCTCTTCGCCGTGGACCTCTGGGCCAAGGCCCAGAACTGCGCTGTCCTTGAGCCGGAGCGCATCAAGCGGGTCAGCGGCGCCCTGCTGGCCGGGCAGACGGTCCGGTACTGGTCGCCGTGGCCGGTGGCGGGGGAGGCCCCCGCCGGCGTGAAAAAGGCTGACCCACCCGAAGCCGCCGACTTCGCCCTGACCCTCACGCCGCAGGGCGGGGCGCTCCACCTCGTCCCCCGCATCGGGGTGCTGGGGGTGGGGTGCCGCCGCGGCACGACGGCCCGCCAGCTGGAAGAAGCCTTTGCGGCGTTCTGTGCCGCGTCCGGCCTCAGCCCGGCGGCGGTCTGCGCAGCCGCCAGCATCGACCTGAAAAAAGATGAGCCGGGGCTTGCAGCGTTCTGCAAAGCCCACGGCTGGCCCATCACATTCTATCCGGCCGACGAGCTGCGGGCCGTGCCGGGACAGTTCACCCCGTCGGCCTTTGTGGCAAGTGTCACCGGCGTGGACAACGTCTGTGAGCGCTCGGCGGTAAAAGCCTCGGGCGGGATGCTCCTTCTGCCCAAAACGGCAGGCGGCGGCGTGACGCTGGCGCTGGCCGTCCGCCCCTTTGCACCCGATTGGAGGACAGAGCAATGAGTGAGAGTAAAAAGACCGTGTTCGTCGTGGGGCTTGGCCCCGGCGGCGGACAGTTTCTGACCGTGCAGGCGCAGAGCGCCTTGCAGCAGGCCGAGGTGTTGTGCGGCTATACGGTCTACATCGACCTTGTGCGCCCCCTCTACCCGGAAAAGGAGTGCTACACCACCGGCATGACCCGGGAGATCGACCGCTGCCGCTGGGCGCTGGATACCGCCCGGGCGGGCCGGGACGTGGCGCTGGTCTGCTCCGGCGACGCCGGGGTCTACGGTATGGCCAGCCCGCTGCTGGAGCTGGCCGAAGAGTACCCGGACGTCAACGTGGAGGTCGTCCCCGGCCTGACCGCCGCCCTCAGCGGCGGGGCGGTGCTGGGCGCCCCGCTGGCCCACGATTTCTGCGTCATCTCGCTGTCGGACCGTCTCACGCCGTGGGAGGTCATCGAAAAGCGGCTGGCCTGCGCCGCTCAGGGCGATTTCGCGCTGGCGCTGTACAATCCCTCATCCAAGGGCCGCCCGGACTATCTGCGCCGGGCTGTGGACATCCTGCTGGCGAACGGCAAAGCCCCGGACACCCTCTGCGGCTCTGTGCGGAACATCGGCCGGGAAGGGCAGGAAAAGCACATCCTGCCCCTCAGCCAGCTCCGGGACACCGAGGTGGATATGTTCACCACCGTCTTTGTGGGCAACGCCGCCACCCGCGCGCTGAGTGGGCGGATGGTCACGCCGCGGGGGTACCGCCGATGAATGTCGTCGTTTTCAGCGGCACCACCGAGGGGCGGGAGCTTTCCCGCCAGCTGGCGGCGCTGGGCATCGAAGTCACCGTCAGCGTGGCCACCCCGCTGGGGCAGGAAGAGCAGGGGAGCACCCCCGGCGTCACCGTCCGGTGCGGGCGGCTCCTGCCCGATGAGATGGCCGCGCTCTTGGGAGATGCCGCCCTCTGCATCGACGCCACCCACCCCTACGCGGTGGAGGCGACCAAAAACATCAAAGCAGCGGCAGAGAAGGCCGGGGTGGAATACCTCCGCCTGCTGCGCCCGGCCAGTCCGCTGCCGGAAAACTGTCTCGTCTTTGAGAGCGCAAGGCAGGCAGCCGAGGCGCTGGCCGCAGAAGAGGGGAATCTTCTGCTGGCCACCGGGGCCAAGGAGCTGGCGCAGTTCGGGGCCATCCCGCCCGAGCGGCTCTACCCCCGCGTCCTGCCCACGCTGGAAAGCATCGCGGCCTGCGAGGCGGCGAACATCCCCCACCGCAACATCATCGCCATGCAGGGTCCCTTCAGCTTTGCCCTCAATCAGGCCATGATGGAGCAGTTCCATATCCGCTGGCTCGTCACAAAGGACGGCGGCGCAGCCGGAGGCTTCGACGAAAAAGCCGCCGCCGCCTCTGCCGCCGGGGTGCAGCTGGTGGTCATCCGCCGCCCGCCCGAGCAGGGCGAGACGGCTTCCGAGGTGCTGAAACGCTGCAAGGAGATGATAAGATGAACGTGACACTTATCGGCATGGGCTCCGGCCAGCCGGAGAACCTGACCCTTCAGGGCCTGGCCGCACTGCGGCAGGCCGACCTCATCCTGGGCGCACGGCGTCTGCTGGCAGTTCTGCCTGCCGGCTGCACCGAAAACCGCGCCGCCGCCTACCGCCCCGACGAGGTGGCAGAGCTGCTGCAGACCTCCGGCGCAGAGAACGCCGTGCTGGTCTACAGCGGCGACACCGGCTTTTACTCCGGCGCGTCCTCCATGATGGAAAAGCTGGAGGCCCTCGGCGTCCGCGCCCGGGTGCTGCCCGGCCTTTCCAGCATCCAGCTGCTGGCGGCGGCGCTGGGCCGTCCGTGGCAGGGGTGGAACCTTGTTTCGGCCCATGGCCGCACCTGTGACCCGGTGGCCGAGTGTATGCAGGGCAGACCCACCTTCTTCCTCACCGGCGGCAGCGAAGACCCCGCCACCCTCTGCGCCCAGCTGGCGGCAGAGGGCTTCGGGGACGTGCAGGGCGTCGTGGGCCAGTGCCTCGGCACGCCGGAAGAAAAGCTCTTCCGCGGCAGCGTCAAGGAGCTGGCCGCAGGCCGGTTCAACAGCCTGAGCGTCCTTCTCGTGGAGGCGGCGGAGGTGCTGCCCCGCCGCGCCCCGGGCCTGCCGGACGAAGCCTTCGAGCGGGGCGATGTCCCCATGACCAAGCAGGAAGTCCGGGCCGCTGTGCTGGCGAAGCTGGCCGTCCGCCCGGAAGACATCCTGTGGGACGTGGGGGCCGGGACGGGCAGCGTCAGCGTGGAGCTGGCATTGGCCGCGCCCCGGGGCCGGGTCTACGCGGTGGAGTGCAGGCCGGAGGGCTGTGCGCTCATCAAGGCCAACCGCGAAAAATTCAGGACCCGGAACCTCGTCCTCGTGGAGGGGCTTGCCCCCGCCGCCCTTTCGGACCTGCCCGCGCCGGACGCTGTTTTCATCGGCGGCAGCAAGGGCAGCCTTGCCGCCATCGTGGACGCCGCGCTGGAGAAGAACCCCGACGCCCGCATCTGTGTGTCGGCCATCGCCCTTGAGACGCTTTCGGCGGCGGTGGCCGCGCTGACGGCCAAAGGCCGGACCGTGCAGGTGAGCCAGATCGCCGTCAGCCGGGCAAAAGCTGTGGGCGGGCTGCATCTGATGATGGCCCAGAACCCCATCTACCTCATCACAGGAGAATGACATGATACAGTTTCTGCTGGCGGCGCCCCGCTCGGGCAGCGGCAAGACCACCATGACCTGCGCCCTGCTCATGGCCCTGAAGCGGCGGGGCTGTGCGCCCTGCGCCTTCAAGAGCGGGCCGGACTACATCGACCCCATGTTCCACCGGGCCGTGCTGGGGGTGGAGAGCCGCAGCCTCGACCTCTTTTTCTCTGCACCCGAGACGGTGCGCACCCTCTACGCGAAGGGTGCCGCCGGCCACGGTGCGGCGGTGTGCGAGGGGGCCATGGGCTTTTATGACGGCCTCGGGGGCGTCAGCGACAGGGCCAGTGCGTGGCATCTGGCCGACACGCTGGACCTGCCGGTGCTGCTGGTGGTGGAGCCAAAGGGGCAGAGCCTGACGCTGGCCGCAGAGCTGAAGGGACTCAACAGCTTCCGCACTCCCAGTCACATCGCAGGCATCCTGCTGAACAACTGCACGGCCCGGATGCACGCTCTGCTGGCCCCGATGCTGGAAAAAGAGACGGGCCTGCCGGTGCTGGGCTTTCTGCCGAAGCTCCCGGAGGCCGTCATCGGTTCCCGCCATCTGGGCCTCTACACGGCGGCGGAAGTGGAAAATTTACAGCAGAAGCTGGCCCTTCTGGCCGACGCGGCGGAGGAGCACATCGACTGGCCCCGCCTGCTGGCCCTCTGCGAAAAGGAGCCGCCCGCCCTGCCGGTGCAGCCGGAGACGCCTCCGGCCCGCGTCCGCATCGCCGTGGCGCAGGACGAGGCGTTCTGCTTTACCTACGCCGAGACGCTGGAGGCCTTCCGGGACGCCGGGGCAGAGGTGGTCTTTTTCAGCCCCCTCCGCGACACGGCCCTGCCGGAAAACATCGGCGGGCTGTATCTGCCCGGCGGCTACCCGGAACTTCACGCAAGAGAATTGAGTGAAAATACCTCGCTTCTGCGCGAGATAAAGCAAAAAATCGAGTCCGGGCTGCCCACAGCGGCAGAGTGCGGAGGCTTCCTCTATCTGGGGCAGAGCCTCACGGACGCCGAGGGGCAGAGCTGGCCGATGGCAGGCGTTCTGCCGGGCGAAGCAAAAGATGCCGGACGTCTCGTCCGCTTCGGCTATGCCGCGCTGAGCGCAGACTCGGACAGTCTGCTCTTCCGGGCCGGGGAGAGCTTTCCCATCCACGAATTCCACCACTGGGATTCCACCGCCAACGGCACGGCCCTCGCGGCAAAAAAGCCGGTGGGCGGCGCAGAGTGGCGGTGCGGATTTGTAAACGAGCATTTCTATGCGGGCTTCCCGCATTTGTACTGGGCGGGTACGCCCCTGCCGCAGCGCTTTGCCGCCGCGGCTGAAAATTACAGGAGAGACCATGACTGAGACAGAACTCGCCGCCTTCTGTGCGGCCATCACGCCGCCGGACGAAGCCGCCCGGGCGGCGGCGCACGCCCACTGGGCCAGCCTTGCAAAGCCGCTGGGCGGGCTGGGCAGATTGGAAACGACCATCGAGGACGCCGCCGCCCTCACCGGCAGCGCAAAGCTGGATATTTCCCGCCGGGCGGTGCTGGTGCTCTGCGCCGATAACGGTGTGGTGGCCCAGGGCGTCAGCCAGACCGACAGCAGCGTGACCCGCGCCGTGGCTGAGAACCTCGCCGCCCGCCGCACCAGCGTCTGCCGGATGGCACAGATCGCCCGGTGCGAGGTGGTGCCGGTGGATATGGGCATCGCGGGCGACCCGGTCCCGGGCGTCCTCGACTGCCGCATCGCCCCCGGCACAGCGGACTTCACCCTCGGCCCGGCCATGAGCCGGGAGCAGGCTGTGGAGGCCATCGGCAGGGGCATCCGGCTGGTGCAGGAGCAGAAGAAAGCAGGCGTCGGCCTGCTGGCTACCGGTGAGATGGGCATCGGCAACACCACGACCTCCAGCGCCGTGGCCGCTGTGCTGCTGGGCCAGCCCGTCGAAGGGATGACGGGCCGGGGCGCGGGCCTTTCGGACGAGGGTCTTGCCCGGAAGATCGACGCCATCCATCGCGGCATCGCAAAAAATCAGCCCGACTCTGCCGATGCACTGGACGTGCTGGCAAAGCTGGGCGGTTTCGATATTGCCGGGCTCTGCGGCGTCTTCCTCGGCGGTGCGCTGGAAGGTGTGCCGGTGCTGGCCGACGGCTTCATCAGCTGTGCGGCGGCGCTCTGCGCTGTCCGGCTCTGCCCGGCAGCGGCCAAGGCTGTTTTTGCAAGCCACTGCTCCACCGAGCCGGCCGCAAAGCTGGTGCTGGACGCGCTGAACAAAAAAGCCCTCATTACGGCGGGTCTGCATCTGGGCGAAGGCACCGGCGCGGTGGCCGCCATTCCGCTGTGGGACATGGCGCTGGCCGTCTACGATGGCTGTTATTCCTTTGAAGAGGGCGGCATCGAAGCCTACACGCCGCAGGGAGGTGCGGGATGCTGACGCTGGTGCTCGGCGGCGCGGCCAGCGGCAAGAGCGCCTACGCCGAGAGCCTTGTGCTCAAGACCGGCCTGCCCCGCTATTACCTCGCCACCATGCAGGTCTGGGATGCCGAGTGTGCCGCCCGAGTGGAAAAGCACCGGAAAATGCGGGCGCAAAAGCAGTTCGAAACGCTGGAATGCCCGCTCCACCTCGACCGTCTGGCTCTGCCCGGCCGGGGGACCGTCCTGCTGGAAGATCTCGGCAACCTCGTCGCCAACGAGCTTTACAGCCCCGGCGGGGCAGGAAAGCACACCGCCGGGGCCGTTTTGGCCGGGCTGGAACGCCTCGCCGCCGGGTGCGACGAGCTTATCGCCGTATCGAACGAGGTGTTCAGCGGCGGTGCCGACTACGCGGGCGACACCGACCAGTATCTGCTGGCGCTGGCGCAGGTGAACAACGCCTTCGCCGCCCGGGCGGACAACGTCTGCCGGGTGGTCTGCGGCCTGCCGGTGTACTACAAAGGGGGAGAAAAGCTGTGACTGTTTTGCAGACCATCGCGGTGGCCTTTGCGATGTTTTCGGCCCTGCCGGTGCCGCAGTTCGAGTGGAACGAAAAAAATATGCGGTACGCCATGTGTGCCTTCCCCCTCATCGGGCTGGTGTGCGGCGGGCTGTGGTGTCTCTGCGGCGTCCTGCCCCTGCCGGAGCTGGCCCGGGCAGCGGCGTTCTGCCTCGTGCCGGTGGCCGTCACCGGCGGCATCCATCTCGACGGCTACGCCGACACCTCGGACGCCCTCTCGAGCTACGGCGACCGGGAAAAAAAGCTTGAGATCCTGAAAGACTCCCACTGTGGGGCCTTCGCTGTCATCCGGCTGTGCTGCTACTTTGTGGCCTACTTCGGCCTCTGCGGCAGTGTGCGGTTCACACCCCGGGCGGGCCTGTGCTGGACGCTGGCGCTGGTGCTGGAGCGGGCGCTGTCGGGCTTTGCCGTGGCGGCGTTCCCGCTGGCGAAGGACACCGGCCTCGCCCATACTTTTGCCACAGCGGCCGACAAGCAGACCGTCCGCCGCTTCCTCTGCGGCCTGTCGGCTCTGCTCGTCCTGGCGCTGACGGCGCTGGGCGGCGGCGGGCTGGCGGCAACAGCGCTTCTGGCGTTGTGGCGCTATGATTCCGTGGCAAAAAAGCAGTTTGGCGGCATCACCGGCGACCTGGCCGGGTGGTTTTTGCAGCGGGCCGAGCTGTGGATGCTGGCGGCGCTGGCCGTCAGCCAGTGGGGAGGAGTGCTGTAAATGATGTTCATCACAGGGCCACTCTACAGCGGCAAGCGCACCTTTGCGCGGAACTTCCGGGGCAGCATCATCGCCGATGTGCAGGACGCCGCCGCCGAGACTCAGACCCCGGAGCAGCTCGAAACGCTGGCCCGGGAGCTGGCGGAATATGATATTGTCATCGCCACCGAGGTCGGCGGCGGTGTTGTCCCGATGGATGCTGAGGAGCGCGCCGGGCGGGAGGCCGCCGGACGGCTGGCCTGCCTGCTGGCAGAGCGCGCCGACTGCGTGGTGCAGATGTTCTGCGGCATCCCGACGGTATTGAAAGGAGAATTACCCCAATGTTGATCTATCTGCTGCGTCACGGCCTGACCGAATACAACGCCCAGAAGCGCTATCAGGGCCAGCGCGACATCCCGCTCTCGGCGGAGGGCCTGAGCCGGCTGCGCCGGGCCGACATCGACCCGAAGGTGGTCTATATCACCCCGCTGCAGCGGACGGCCCAGACGGCCCGGGTGCTCTTCCCGGAGGCAGAGCTTGTGGTCGTGAAGGACCTGCAGGAGATGTGCTTCGGCAGCTTCGAGGGCAAAAACTACGTCGAGATGGAGCACGACGCCGATTATCAGGCGTGGGTGCAGGCCAACTGCGAGAGCAAATGCCCCGACGGTGAGCGGAAGGACGACTTCTCGAACCGCATCTGCAATGCCTTCTCTGCTCTGGTGGACAAGGCGCTGGCCGACGGCGAAGAGCTGCTGGTCATCCTGGCCCACGGCGGCACCCAGATGGCGGCCATGGAGCGGTACGCCCTGCCCAGGCGCGATTATTATGCGTGGTGCGGCCCCAACGCGGGCGGCTATGTGCTGGACGCCGCCGACTGGGCCGAGAAGCGCCAGCTCCGCCTCGTGAAGACCGTGCAGTACACGAAAGACGCGGAGGCCGGCGTATGATGACCGCCTGGGCTGTGCTGGGAGGCTTCGTGCTGGATGCCATCTTCGGCGACCCGGCGTGGCTGCCCCACCCGGTGGTGTACATGGGCAAAGCCATCTCCCGGCTGGAAAAATTTCTCCGCACCCGCCTGCCCAAAACGCCTCAGGGCGAGCTGCTGGGCGGCGCGGTGATGGCGTTCTGCCTGCCGGTGGGGACGCTGCTGCTCACGGGCCTTGTCTGCTGGGGCGCGGCGATGCTTCACCCGCTGCTGGGGCTGGCCGTCCAGATGTTCTGGTGCGGGCAGGCGCTGGCCGCGAAGGGGCTGATGCAGGAGAGCATGAATGTCTATGCCGAGCTGAAAAAAGACGACCTGCCCGCCGCCCGAAAGGCTGTGAGCCGCATCGTGGGCCGCGACACGGAAGCCTTGACTGCCAAGGGCGTGACCAAAGCGGCGGTGGAGACCGTGGCCGAGAACGCCAGCGACGGCGTCATTGCGCCGCTGCTCTATATGCTGCTGGGCGGTGCGCCGCTGGCCCTGACCTACAAGGCCATCAACACCATGGACAGTATGCTGGGCTACAAAAACGAAAAATATCTCTACTTTGGCCGTGCGGCGGCAAAACTGGACGATGTGGCGAACTATATCCCGAGCCGTCTGGCCGGGCTGTTATGGGTAATGGCCGCGGCTCTGACCGGGAACAGCGCCTCGGGCGCATGGCGCATCTGGCGGCGGGACCGCCGCAATCACGCCAGCCCCAACAGCGCCCAGACTGAGAGCGCCTGCGCGGGCGCGCTGGGCGTCCAGCTGGCCGGGCCGGCCTATTATTTCGGGGAATATTATCCGAAGCCCACCATCGGCGACCCGCTGCGGCCTATCGAGCCGGAGGATATTCTGCGGGCAGATCGGATGATGTATGTAGCCAGCGGGTTTGCGCTGGCGTGGGGATGTGCGATACGGGGGTTCTTGGGATGAAACAACTGGTCCACGGCGGTGACTGGATGGGCTACCGCGAACGCTTTGGCCGCGACGCGCTGGATTTTTCGGCGAACGTCAGCCCACTCGGTCTGCCCGAAGGGGTGGCGCAGGCCATCCGGGACGCACTGCCTCTGGCCGACCGCTACCCCGACCCCCTCTGCCGCACCCTGCGGGCGGCGCTGAGCCGGGCCGAGGGTGTGCCGCAGGAGCGTATCCTCTGCGGCAACGGCGCGGCGGACCTCATCTTCCGGCTGGTCTGGGCCGCCAAGCCCCATAAGGCGCTGGTGACAGCCCCGACTTTTGCCGAGTACGCCTCTGCTTTGGATACGGTGGGGTGCGAAGTGAAACGCTTCTTCCTCGATGAAACGAATGATTTCGCCCCGACGGACGCCCTCGTGGACGCCGTGGACGAGAGCATCGACATGGTGTTCCTCTGCCAGCCCAACAACCCGACGGGGCAGCTGACCTCACCCGAGCTGGTGAAAAAGCTGCTGCGCCGGTGCGGGGAGTGCCGCACGATTTTGGCCGTAGATGAGTGTTTTCTGGACTTTCTGCCCGACGCCGACGGGTGGACCGCGAAGCCTCTGCTGGAAAGTGGGGACCTCGTCATCCTGAAAGCCTTCACCAAGCTCTACGGCATGGCCGGCGTCCGGCTGGGTTACTGCCTCTGCGGCGATGAAACGCTTCTGGAAAAAATGCAGACAGCGGGCCAGCCGTGGGCCGTGTCCAGTCTGGCGCAGGCGTCAGGCGCCGCGGCCCTGAAAGAAACCGCTTATGTGGACGAGGTGCGCGCCCTTATCGCCCGGCAGCGGCCCGTTCTGACGGCGGGCCTGCGGGCGCTGGGCCTGCGGGTCATCGACGGAAAGGCGAACTATCTGCTCTTCCGCGCGCCCGCCGACCTGAACGAGAGGCTTCGCCCGCTGGGAACACAGGTGCGCAGCTGCGCGAATTATCCGGGCCTCGGGCCGGAGTGGTACCGCACGGCGGTGCGCACGGCCCCCGAGAACGCCCGGCTGCTGGAACTTATGAAAGAGGTGCTGGGATGAGCAGGGCAAAATGCATCATGGTGCAGGGAACGATGAGCGGTGCAGGCAAAAGCCTGCTCTGCGCGGCGCTCTGCCGCATCTTTGCGCAGGACGGCCTGCGCGCCGTGCCGTTCAAGAGCCAGAACATGGCCCTGAACAGCTTCGTCACCAAAGACGGCCTCGAGATGGGCCGGGCGCAGGTGGTGCAGGCGCAGGCCGCCGGTGTCGAGCCGGACGTGCGGATGAACCCCATCCTTCTGAAGCCCAGCAGTGACGTGGGCAGTCAGGTCATCGTCAACGGCGAGGTGCGGGGCCAGATGAAAGCGTCGGAGTATTTCCGCACAAAACGGCAGCTGGTGCCGGACATCCTGAAGGCATATGACAGCCTCGCCGAGGAGGCTGACGTCATTGTCATCGAGGGCGCGGGCAGCCCGGCAGAGATCAACCTCAAGAGCGAGGACATCGTGAACATGGGTCTCGCCGAGATGGTGGACGCGCCGGTGCTTCTGGTGGGCGACATCGACCGGGGCGGCGTGTTCGCCCAGCTCTACGGCACGGTGGAGCTGCTGGAAGAAAAAGAACGCCGGCGCATCAAGGGGCTCGTCATCAATAAATTCCGCGGAGACGTAGAAATTCTGCGCCCCGGCCTTTCGATGCTGGAAGAAAAGACCCATCTGCCCGTGGTGGGCGTCGTACCGTACCTGAAGGTGGACATCGAGGACGAGGACTCCCTGAGCCAGCGCCTCGAGATGCGGGACGGCAAAAAGCCGCTGGACGCGGCGATCATCCGTCTGCCGCATCTGTCCAATTTTACGGACTTCATGCCGCTGGAACAGCACCCGCTGCTGGGCGTGCGGTATGTTTCGAACGCTCATGAGCTGGGCGCACCCGACCTCATCCTGCTGCCGGGCACGAAAAACACGGTGGATGACCTGCTCTGGCTGCGGCAGTGCGGGCTGGAAACGGCTCTGCTCAAGCTGGCCGCGAAGGGCACGCCGGTGCTGGGCGTCTGCGGCGGCTACCAGATGCTGGGCCAGACCCTCGACGACCCCACCGGCAGCGAGAGCGGCCGGCCGCAGACTCTGCGTGGGCTGGGTCTGCTGCCCACCCGGACCGTGTTCAGCGAGCAGAAGCGCCGCGCACAGGTCAAAGCGACCGTCGCCGCCGCCCCCTTTGCGGGTGCAGAGCTGGAAGGCTACGAGATCCACACCGGCGTGACCGAGGCGGAGGGCGAACCCTTCGCCCACTACTCCGACGGAGGCCGGGAGGGCTGTGTGCAGGGCAATGTGTTCGGCACCTACCTCCATGGCCTGTTCGACACCGGTACGCTGACCGAGGCGCTGGCGGGCTGGCTCTGCCGCCGGAAGGGCATCGACCCCTCCGACGCGGCCCTCATCCCGATGGAAGAGTACCGCCGCCAGCAGTTCGACATCCTGGCCGACGGCGTGCGCGGGGCGCTGGATATGGACGCGGTGTATGCCGCGATGGGAATGGAGAGGCGCTGAATGGAACAGGGACTTTTGCATCTGTACTGGGGCGACGGAAAGGGGAAGACCACCGCCGCAATGGGTCTTGCGCTCCGTGCGCTGGGGTCAGGGAAGCGGGTGGTCATCGTCCAGTTTTTGAAGGGCGGGAACAGCGGCGAGATCCCGCTTCTGGCCCAGCTTGGCGCGGAGATCTACCGGGGCAAGGCCGGACAGAAATTCGTCTTCCAGATGACGCCGGAAGAAAAGGCCGCGACCCGGGAACTGCAAAACCAGAACCTCGCCGCTGCCATGGCACAGCCTGCCGACCTGCTGGTACTGGACGAAGCCGGGAGCGCAGAAGAGCTGGATATGGTGGACGTCGATCTATTAAAAAAGGCCGTTCTGGAGCGGCCTGCTGGGTGTGAGTGCGTCCTGACGGCCCACACGCCGCCCCAGTGGATGCTGGACGCCGCCGACTACTCCACCGAGATGAAATGCCACCGCCACCCCTACCAGAAGGGGATAAAAGCACGAAAGGGGATAGAATATTGACGCCGCAGCATCATTTACCTGCCGACATTGAGCGGACGAGCTTCCACATCATCACCGAAGAGCTGGAAATGATGGGCCTGACCCCGCCGCCCGAGCACGAAGCCGTGGTCAAGCGGGTCATCCACACCACCGCCGACTTCGACTATGCGCGGAATCTCCGCTTTACCCCCCGCGCGGTGGAGCAGGCCGTCAAGGCCCTCCACGCCGGGGCCGTCATCGTGACCGATACGAATATGGCGCTGGCCGGCATCACCAAACCCGGTCTGGAGAAGCTGGGCGGCACGGCCTGCTGTTATATGGCTGACCCCGAGGTGGCCGCCGCCGCCAAAGAGGCTGGCACCACCCGGGCCGTCGCGGCGATGAAAAAGGCAGCACAGGAGCATCCCGGGGCCATCCTCGCCGTCGGCAACGCGCCCACGGCGCTGCTGACGATCGCAGAACAAATCGAAAGCGGCCTGCGGCCCGCACTGGTCATCGGCGTGCCGGTGGGCTTTGTGAACGTGGTGGAGAGCAAGGAGCGGCTCTTCGCCGTCTGCGAAAAGCACGGTGTACCCGCCATCGTGGCGATGGGCCGCAAGGGCGGCAGCAACGTCGCTGCGGCCATCTGCAACGCCCTTATCTACTCCGCCGCCGAGATGCTCGACCCCTCGGCGCGGGGGTGGAAGTAAAAGTTATGACTGTAAAGGCTTCCCTTCGTGGGAAGCTTTTTTACACCGTCGCCAGCACGGCGAGGATGCTCTGCCAGCGCTTGTTCTCGACGGCGGGCGCACGGCGGGCGGGCCGGGACTGTACAGGCTGAGGCCGCTGAGCCGTCTGGGGCAGGGGAGCGAAAAGCGCGGCCTGCCATGCGGCGGCAAGCTGCATGGCCTCCGGGCAGCTCTGCAGGGTGCGGCGCTCGGCCCCGGCGAGGTAGTCGCCCAGCCAGCAGAGGATGGCCGCGATGTTCAGCTGTTCTGCGGCGCGGGTGCTCCAATAGCTCCAATGGGCGGGACGGCCCACGAACCGCTCCACCGTGATGAGCGCACCCTCCCGGGCAGCAGAGGGGGAGACCGTTCCACAACCACCGGCAGTATGGGCCAGAACATCCAGAATGCGCGCCATCCGGCCGCTGTCGAGGGCGTCGTCCCGGACAAAGGCAGAGAAATCCGTCTGGGCCAGCAGACCGTCGGCGGTGGCGGGGAAGCGCCCCGTCAGCTCGCCCGAGGCGTTGTGGCAGCTCTGCCACCCTTTGCGGACGAGCTGGAAGTTCAGCTTCTGACGTCCCATCGTGGAATAGAACACCCGGGCCTTGCCGCTGACCGGCTCCTGCCGCAGCTCGAGATAAGCGTCTGCGCCTCCGAGGTCTTGGACCTTGACGCTGAGCACAAGGCGGTACTCGGGCTTCTGGCTGGACATGGCAAGATGCATCTCTTCAAAATAACGTGCGGCATCCATAGCGGTTCTCCTTCCTGTGGGCGCGGGGTGATGTGTGGGTGTGCGGCCCTTCGTTGGTTGTAGTATATCATAAATTGCGCCAGAATACAACTATAAGTTTGTAAATAAACCAAAAAACTTTTTGACTTTTCCACAAAGCAAAACAAGATGGTTGTGAAAGACAACAAAAATACGGGGCCGCTGGCAGCAGATACAACTGCACAGCGGTCCCGTACATTATTATGATTCAGTCGCCCAGCTCCCGTATCTCGTTCTGGATGAGTCGGCCTGCGGCCCGGGCCAGCTGGTCCATGCCACGGATGCGGGCCATGTTCTTGCCGTAGATGCGGGAGGCGTCGGCAGCGCTGGCGTCTTCGCCCATAAAGACGGCGGAGACCCGCAGACCCTTCCGCTGCAGCGCCCGGACCTCGGCGGCGGCGTCCTCCACGCCCGCGCTGCCGCCGTAGTCGCGGCCCAGCGGGTCATCGGGGGAGGGCGGGATGCGGCGGCTGTCGTTGGGGGAAGCGTCCGTCAGGAGAATGAGCAGATGCCGCGCGGCGGGGCCGGGGTCGAAGCCGATGAGGTCGCCTGCGGCCCGCAGAGCCAGACCGTCCCGGTTCCAGCCCGAGGCGAAATATTGGCAGATGCCCTGTAAGCTCTTCTCCTTGAAGCCCTTGAGCACCCGCAGGACGGTGTAGCCCCGCAGGCTGGAAAAGCAGCTCACCCGCACCGGGATGCCGCAGGCCGCGAGGCTCTGGGCGAGGATGGATCCCTGCGCCGCGATGACCTCCTGACAGTGGAGGCGGGAAGCCGAAGCGTCCAGCAGAAGGTCAACGGTGAAGGACGGGTGGTTCTCTTCCTCCGCACAGCGGAACACCCGGTCGTCGTCCATGACGGTGCGCCAGACCCGCTCCGGGTCGAGATTGCCGCTACGGGCGACCCGGGCGTTGGGCTGCTGGTGGACGAGGATGCAGTTGCGTATCTGTTCGGTCAGCCGCAGCACGACGCTGCGGTGAAGTTCGAGATTTTTCGAATAGTACGTCCGGTTCCGCTCAGCCTGAAGCTGGGCCTGTTCGGCCAGGTGCTTTGCCTCGGGGGTAGGGGCCTGCTCCGGGCTGGGGACGCCGGAGGCAAACCAGAGGTGACAGCCCAGATGCTCCCCGGTGCAAAGCTCCTGCTCGGCCTTCCGCAGCCGTTCGGGCGGGTAGAGCGACCGGCCAAAGCAGCTTTCGATGTAGGCGCGGTCTTCCTCGGCGCGCTGGCGCAGGGTGATGTGGGCCAGCCGCTTGTCGGCATGGATGCCGCCGCCGGAGGCGTCCACCGAGCCGGAATGCTCCACCGTCACCCGGTCGGTCTTTATCATCTGGGTGGGCATGGTGCGGGTCATGAGGGACGCCAGCAGACCGTCCAGATGGAGATGCAGCCCGGCCTTCTGATGCACCGTGCCGTTGAACAGCTCGAATTTGGCGTAGACGGCCAGCAGTGCGGCTTTCAGCTCGTCCGGCTTCGGGGGCGTCTCGGGACTGAGGGCGGCGTCGAGAGCCTTTTCGTAGGGAGTCATGACCAGCGGTGTGCGCCCCTGCACAGCCCGCCAGCGCGCGGCCTGCATGGAGTAGACCAGCTGGTTCTTCGCCATCCATTCCTGCCGCGAGAGCTTGTACTGGATGCCGAAAAAGTAGTCCGCATGGGCGCGGCGGAGGGCCGAAAGCACCGGGCGGCGGGGCAGTTCCAGCGCGTAGGCCGCGCTCTCGAGATAGAGCCAGGTCAAATCGTCCAGCATGGCCTGCCGGATGTCGCCCTCCCATGCGTCAAAGAGGCTGCGCACCAGCTCGTCGCCGTAGTATTTGTGGATCAGCCCCACGACGCAGTTCATGTAAAAATCAATGGTGCCGTCGGTGTTCCGGGCGAGGAACAGCGGCTCGAAGCCGTAGGCTCCTGCCGCCGCCCACACCTGATTGGCGGCCCGCCGCTCTTCGGCGGTGTAGCTCTGCGCTTCCATAAAAACGCCCCTTTTAATTGAAGAGCTTTGCGGCGGTGAGCTGAGCCGGGATGCGGGCGGCAATGGCGTCCCGGATGAGGCCCTGTTCGTAGGAGTCGAAGGCTTTGTTGGTGATGCCCATGTCCAGCGCAGCCCCGGCAGCGACGCCCCGGCGCATCAGGCGCAGAGCGTCCAGCATACCGCGCAGGTCGAGAGCTTTGGTGGAGATTTCCGCGCTGTCGCACTTTTTCTGCAAATCGAGGAAGAGCAGGGCGAACTGCCTGACGTACCTGCTGTTCAAATCGGGGAACTGGGTGCGCAGGAGCTTTTCGAGGTTCTCCTCGGTGATGGTGGGCATCTGGATGACCACGAAGCGGGAGGTGAGGGCCTCGTTCAGCTCACGGGTGCCGGCGTAGCCGTAGTTCATGGTGGCGATGAAGCGGGTCTCCTCGGCCAGCGGGATGCGCTCGTAGCCCGGCACGTCGATGGCGCGGCGGAAATCCAGCACCGCGTGCAGGACGGCCAGCGCCTCGTTTTTGGCCATGTTGATCTCGTCCAGAACGCCGAAGCCGCCGCTTTGGGCGCAGCGGTAGACCGGGCCGGGCCGGAACTTGACCTGTCCGGCCTCAAAGGTGTCCATGCCGATGAGGGACGCCGCGTCCATATTGACGTGGAACGAGATGTCCCACGCGGGGCGTCCGAAGGCGGCAGCGAGGTTTTCGGCCAGCACGTTCTTGCCGGTGGCCTTGCCGCCCGCCAGCAGCAGGTTTTCGCCGCAGAGCAGGGCGGCCAGCGCCTGCTCCCACACCTCTCTGCCGTAGTAGACGAAGGCAGGGGAGGGGATGCGGGGGCGCAGAGCCTCCGCCAGCGGGTGAGCGGTACGGTATTCTTCCACAGCGCGCAGCAGGTCGGGGGAGACCCCTTCCTGCCGCAGCGTATCCATCAGAGCAGATGTTTCAGACATCTATGACATCTCCTTGCGGTTGGCAGTGCCAAACCGAAATTTCACCCTTATCATAGCACAACCCGCGCGGTTTGTGTAGGGCTTTGGCGGGCAAAAAAGCGGCAAAGAAACAGAGAAAACAAAGGGGAAGCTATTTTAACGCTTTCAGCCGGGACGTGCAGATTTCACGTTCAAAGTAAATTGACAGGCCGCTTAAAATACGATAAAATAATTTTCGTTGTGTCAAAGTGAAAAAGAAAGGCTTAAAAGTATGCTCGAAACCATCACGGCCGTCAATCAGGCGGTCAACAGCTTTATCTGGGGCATCCCGGCGATGGTCTGCATCATCGGCGTGGGCCTGCTGCTCAGTGTGCGGACAGGCTTTTTGCAGCTCCGGAAATTCCCCTATGCCATCAAAACGATCATTGGCCGCATCTTCCGCAAAAAGGACGCCTCCGACGGCGCGATGACTCCGTTCCAGGCAGTGTGTACGGCGCTGGCCGCTACCGTCGGCACCGGCAACATCGCCGGCGTGGCGGGCGCGATCGCCATCGGCGGGCCGGGCGCGGTGTTCTGGATGTGGTGCTCGGCTCTGCTGGGCATGTGTACCAAATTCTCCGAAGTGACGCTGGCCGTGCATTTCCGCGAGCGGAACAAAAACGGCGAGCTGGTGGGCGGCCCCATGTACTATATTAAAAACGGCCTCGGCAGCCGGTGGCAGTTCCTCGCGGTGCTCTACTCGCTGTTCGGCGTGCTGACGGTCTTCGGCACCGGCAACGCCACCCAGGTCAACACCATCGTCACAGCCATCGACTCGGCCCTGCTGGCCTACGGCAGCAGCCTGAACAGCATCCTGCCCACGGTCAACCTCGTCGTGGGCGTGGTGGTGGCCATGATGGTGGCTATGGTGCTGCTGGGCGGCGTCAAGCGCATCGGCAGTGTCACCGAAAAGCTGGTGCCGTTCATGGCGCTGTTCTACGTCGTGCTGGCGCTGGGTGTCGTGGTCATCAACTACCGGCGCTTCCCGGCGGTGCTGGCCTCCATCGTCGGCGGTGCATTTGACCCGCGGGCCTTCACCGGCGGTGCCATCGGCAGCATCTTCCTCAGTATGCAGAAGGGCGTTTCCCGCGGCATCTTCTCCAATGAGGCCGGCCTCGGCACCGGCTCCATCGCCCACGCCTGTGCAGACACCCACAAGCCGGTCAAGCAGGGAATGTTCGGCATCTTCGAGGTCTTCGCTGATACCATCGTCATCTGCACCCTGACCGCCATGGTCATCCTGTGCAGCGGCGTGCCGGTGGGCTATGGCAGTGCGGCAGGCGCAGAGCTGACCATCTCCGGCTTCACGGCCACCTACGGCGGCTGGTCGTCCATCTTTACGGCGGTGGCGCTCTGCAGCTTTGCATTCTCCACCATCATCGGCTGGGGCCTCTACGGCTCCCGGTGCATCGAGTTCCTGTTCCACACCGACAAAGTGGTCGGCCCCTTCCTCGTGGTCTACTCCTTCGTGTCCATTCTGGGCGCGACGGTCGATCTGGGCCTGCTGTGGAGCATCGCCGACACCTTCAACGGACTGATGAGCATCCCGAACCTCATGGCCCTGCTCCTGCTGTCCGGCACGGTGGCAAAGCTCACGAAGGAGTTCTTCGCGGGCGAGGGCGCAGGAAAGTAAAGAATGATCCAAAGCGCCCTTCGGCCCCCGCCGGAGGGCGCTTTGCTGTCAACAAACTTCTGATTTTGTCCGCTTTCTCTGCAAAAACTCAAAAAAGCATAAAAATTTAGTATAAATTTTATATCTGATTTTTGATTATCCGCATAAACACTATACTTTCAAACATTTTGAAGTATAGAAAACTATTCATTTTACCACGAATTTACCACGATTGAATGAGCCTTGATATGACACAAAAACAACATGGGAGATAGCACAAATATCTGTGTATCTCCCGTTTTTCATTCATGTAGTATGATTATTTTACTCTGATTTCAAATTTCAAGATTGCTTTCATCATTTCTGTATGGATTTGACCTTTTAATTCTTCATCAACCTGCATAATGATTTTACCACTTTCAGAGTGGTAAAACGGACGCAAGCATAATTTACATATATAAGCGTCATAAAACTTCAAAATCTCTCTTATGGCAGTTTCATTTCCAGCAGACGCTTGACATATTACTTTTAATGTAGGGTAGCCATATTCTTTTTTCATTGGTTCAATTCCTTTCTTTCAATACTGTTTTTAGTTTCTTCAATCCGTTACTTCTTCTGCGATAAATAGCAGAACGTGATACATGATATAATTCGGCTATTTCTTGGTCGCTCATACTTTGAAAATAGCGTAATAGAATTACATCACGCTCTTTATTCGATAACTTATATAAAGCAACAGCAAGTTTCTCATTTGATATTTGAATTGTAAAATTCAAGACTTCAAACGAAATGTAATCACAAGAATAGTTATCCTTAGTTACACATTCAACATTTTTCGTATCTGATAATTCACAGAATAAAACTTCACGCTTAGAACATCTTGCAAACTGTCTGTTTCTGTTTTTTACTGTGCATTTAATAACAGTCATCATCAAAGCATTAAACTGTATTCTAACGATATGCTCGAAAGAAGATGGGTTCATAATCTCACCTCCTTTCCGCATACGCTGAAATATATAAACGGAGATACCGTCTATATCTTTGGAAAATACAAAAAGAAGAACAAGAAAAAAGTCCGTACAAAATATACCGTCTGTACGAACTTTTAATATTGTAAAATATTTAGTTGTTGATAAAATGCTGTTAGGTAGTGCATAATCGTATAAGATTATTCCTAAAACTTTCCACAGCAGTTACTTTCAATGCTTTTATATCTTGCTTTTTTAGTCCTATCATAATAACCTTTCTTATCATAATTGCAAATTTATAAATTCATTAGTATTAAAACTGAAATTCAAATACATTACTAAAATCATTGTTCAAGACATAATAAACTTTATTTTTTTCTGTAGAATATACAAATGAAACCCTAGTTGCCCACAAGTCTTTTTGAGAAACAGATTTTAATACTTTAAATGCGTCATTTACTGAAAAATCTTTATCATATCCTGCCAATAACTCTTTAGCCACTTCGTATCTTGTATCCCCAGAAACAATGTACGGCTTTGTTATATCTGGTTTTAGAATAGAATAATTTGTAATAAGTGAAAAATTTTCTTGTTCATATCTATACCCAATTCCGGGTTCAATAATTAAAACTCGTCCTTTTTTATCAGAAAGCATAGCTTGCATAGTAGCATCTGGTGCATAAATAATTTTTTTCTTTTTAACAATGTCCAAGGCTTTATCAAAAGAAATCTCTGCCTTAATGAATTTTTCTGTTAATTCAGATATTGTAATACAATCCTCGCTTTCTATATACCTTGCATTTTCATTACCATGAACATAAAGAAGTGTTCCTACATTACCATTTTTATTTATCCCATGAAATGAATGATACATACCGTCAGGCATTTTAATACCAATATAAAATCTATTTTCTTCGGTAATTACAGTATGATCCCATACAGAAAGGTCAATATCAAAATTAAAACCAATCATTTAATAGATTTCTAATTATCTCTTTAGATGTTCTTATATGCCGGTATAGCCCGTTATTCCGGGCTTTTCCGGCACTTTTCATATCGGAAGAACCTCACAAATCTTTTTATTACCCCTTATGTTTTCGCTCTCAAAAGTAGTAAAAGCAGTAGTAAATTCTGCGTACTACTTATGCCGCCTTGGTTTCCTCGGCGCTTTCCGCCGCAGGCTCCGGCTTGGCCTCTGCGGTGGTTTTTGCCTTGGCTTGCAGCCGTTCCATTTCCTCCTGTGCGGAATGGAAAGTAGCGTGGGCGTAATAGTTCAGCGTCATTACAATGTTGGCGTGTCCCATGATGTACTGCAATGCCTTGGGGTTCATGCCCGCGTTTGCCATTCTGGTACAGAATGTATGCCGCATGGTGTGCGGCGTCATCACATCGGGCAGCGGCTCCTTGTGGCACTTGTTGTACTTCTTGGCAAGGCACTTGAACATGGCGTCATAGTTGACGGCGGTTTTGGGCAGGCCGTCCCGGTTCAGGAACAGAAAGTCCTTATAACCGTCAACCTCAATGCACCTGCCGTCCCTGCGCTTCTTCAACACGCGCTCAAACGCTTCATAGGCGGCTGCGCTCATCGGCACTTGACGGAATCCGCTTTCTGTTTTTGGCGCTTCGGTATAGTAACCGTCCTCGGTGCTTCTCAAAAGCTGGTGGTCTACATTCACAAAGCGCTTCTCAAAATTCAGGTCGGCTGGCGTCAGGCCGCAGAGTTCGGAAATACGAAGCCCGGTTTCCAGCAGGATCACCACCTCGTCATAATACTTGGCATAGACGGGATCGTTCTGCATGAAGTCCAAAAGCTCGTTTTCCTGTGTAGGGGTAAGCGGCACCTTTGGTACGGTATCGTCGTTGATAACCTCATTGATCTGGAAGTCAAAGGGATTCTTGCGGAGGCAGTCGTCCTGTACGGCCATATAAAAGATGGCTTTTAAGGAACGCTTGCTGTTGCAGATGGTGTTGTAGGCAACGCCTTTTTCCTGCATACGCAAGGCCCATTCTTTTGCGTCGGACAGCTTCACGCTGTCAATGCTGGCCGCGCCCAGCTTATCTTCGGACAGAAGTTTCATTAACTGCTGGCGGCTCTTTTGGGTTCCTTTCCGCACATTCCCGCGCTGCCGGGTGTACTTTTCATAAAGCTGGCACACGGTCATTTTCTTGCCGATGGTGTCTATCCCGTCGTCAAGGTCTTTCTGTATCTGCTTGATTTTCTCGCGCAGGGAAAGACAGGGCCGTTTCCCGGCAGGTACTTTGTCGGTAGGTACTAACTTCCATGAGTAAACAAACTGGGGTTCTCCAAAGGTGTCAATGTATTTGTAAGCGTATCTTCCATCTGATCGCTGGCTCTCTCCAGACTTCAAAAGGCGGCCTTTGTTGTCCCGTCTTTTTTCATCTCGTTCTTTTCTTGGCATTTCGTCATGCTCCTTTCCATGACGGAAAGAGCCTTGACACGCTTATAACCTATTATAACACGCGCAAGGCCCTTTTTCACTATATTGTGTCAAGGGAATCAATGATTTTTTCAAACTGCTTCCGTTTGATCTGGATGCGGTTGCCGTTCAGGATCACCCAGCCAGCGGTGGGGTTTTCCTCGGCAAGCCGACGCAGTTTGTTTTCCCCGATCCGAAAATATTTGGACGCTTCCTCAATGGTAAGCGTGTATTTTTCCCAAATAGGCACATCGTTATTACTCATAACATGGCCCCCTTTCTTTTCAAAACAAAGGTTGTTTTTTGCGAAAGTGGGCAGAAAATAACGGATGGCTGCTGGCACAGCTCCACGGGAATCTCACCCCCGCGTGGTTCTCACGCGGCCCTGCTCGTTGCCTGCGACGCTTCAAACGCTCGGACTACGACGACAAGGGCGTATCATTGTCCTGCCTGCGCGTCGTCGCCCGCAGGCTGCCACACCTGCTTTACGGCCCGGTAAAATCGCTCCGCTTATCCCGCTGGGGGAAAGCCTCTTGGCGCACCTGCCGCCCGGCTCGGCGCAGACAGAATGTATCCGTCTGCCCTATGACGCGCCGCCATTGTCCTGCGGGCGTATTTGTCAAGGAGCAAAGGGGCCGCCGGGAAAACAGGCAGGCGGGGAAAGGGAAAGCCGCCTGTCTATGGCCGGGGCCTTAACCGTCAGTCGCCAATGGGACTAACGATGGAATGGATCAGCTTGATTTGCAATCGGCGCTTCATATACTCGTCAATGCAGATATGAGGCTGGCCGCTTCCGTCATAGAGCGTCCGGGTACACAGCTTATTGATATAGCCGTCATAATGCTGCAAGACACGCTCCACAGCTTCGGCGTTACCGGCGCAGGCCGCGTCAATCACAAAATCAGGCAGAGGGCTTTTGCCCTTGTAACTGGATTGCTTCATCCGCGTTTAACCTCCCTCCGGCATGAACGCCATCAATTTTACACGCAGGTCTTTTAAGGTGCTTGTCCTGTGGCGCTGTACTGCGCTGCGGGACATTCCCATCAGGCGGCCAATTTCTTCGTCAGTCAAATCCAGAACAAAGCGGAGAATCAAAATACTCTGCTCGTCTTTTGGCAGGCTGGCAAATGCCTCGGCCACAAGCTCGTTGTCGATATGTAGGTCATATCCATGCGAACTGAATATAAAGCTGTCGCTGGAATACCGATCTACGGTCGAGAGCTTGTCCCAATCAGCCGGGGAAAGAGCGTCCAGCGACACTTCACGGTCGCGGCGGCACTTCATTTCCCGCAGATAATCTATCGCCTCATGGTACAGAACCAGCTTGCAGTAGCGGTCAAACTGGCCCCATTCACCGTATTTGCGGGGGATCGCTTCCATCTTCTCACCCCCTTTCTATGGGGGATGTGGTGGTTCTCTCCCTTTCCGCCAATAGAGCGAATGGAATCTCTCCGGCTGCCCGCTAAACGCCTCCTTTTTTCACTTTTTTGAAATTTCTTTTTGCGCCGGGAAGCAGACCGCAGGAAACAACAAAATTCGCCCGGCAGGTCAAAGACCCACAGGGCGAAACAAAAAGCAATATGTTCTTTTCCTACATGGTATAGTACATACTGATAGCCGCTTGTCCCCGATGGCGGGGACAGACTTTTTTTGACAGGCTTATCCCTGTCGGATTTTGTCGAAGTAGTTTTCGTTGCATGGCGGCTCCCTCCTAAAGCCGCCATGCCAGAACACGGTGCAGGGGTCGTCGAAGCAAAAAGAAACGGCGGCCTTGATTTACTCAAAACCGCCGTATCCGTCAGTGATACAGGAAAGCGCACGAAATCCTCTGCCCGTCAGCGGTTTTTTTCTTTTCCCCGCTGTGGAGGCAGATGTTTCTTATTGATTTACCACAAGCATAAACTACAAATGTTACACAAATGTCCGAGGTGCCTTTGATTTCGACAGAAAAACAGGCTGAATTGTTACAACGCTCGGACATTTCAAAAAATAGTGTTCTACTCAACCGTTTCAATCGAATCCACAATATTCATTTTTGAAATTTTCCGTAGCGGAATTGCTGTTGCCAGCAAGCAAGCTCCTACTGCCAAGAGGGTTGCTTCAAGAATGGGCATGACAGGGATTGCAACAAGCTGGATGGTGTCGCTCGTGGCCGCCTCAATGAAGATCGTACAAACATATCCCAGCACGCTTCCAATCACAGAGGCAATAATCCCGTAATATGCACCTTCCCAAAGAAAAGTTTTATAAAGGCTATCGGCACTCATTCCAATGGCCCGCTGCATACCGATTTCTGTTACTCTGGTGTGAATATTTGTGTAAACGGTATTGATGATATTAAGAATACCAATCAGGCCAACGAAAAGAATCAGCCCCCATGCCAGCATTTGAATCTGTGCAAAGCTCTCTTTCAGTTGCTGGTCGCTTTCTTCATACGACAAGAATGTTGTCCCCGGCATCCTATCACAAAATGCCTCGATAAATGTATCAAAGTTTTCCCTGTCAGCACCCTCGTTCAGTGTAGGCAAAAACTCTGAATAGGTATCTTTTCCCGTCAGGCGTTCATAGATAGCATCATCAACAATCACTTGAACACCATTTGTGAAACCGCCATTTCCAATACCAAGATAACCGTCATAGCCATCCAAGGTTTTCAAAACATTCAGCTCCATTCCCGCAACACAGATGTTTTCTCCGGCCTCTATATTTGTAAATTCAAGAACATCTTCGCCGTAGCTCATGGGAATAGGATTCCTTACTATACAGGCGTTCCCTGATTTCAGTTGTCCAAGCTGTTCTTCTGGTAATTGATCCCCCATAAAATAATCCCAATATTCATCGTTCAATCCGACAACCTGAAAAGTTTCGCCGGGTTTCAGTTGAAATTCAAGACTGATTTCATCGAGCAGCCCATTTTCATTTTGCTCGTAAAGCGAAAATTGTATGGCGGCTACACTTTGCACAGCTTCATTTTTCCGCAAAGTGTTCAGATCATCTGTGGTAAATCCAACACTTTCATTTGTGATCTGATAATCTCCTAAATGGTTATCTTGCAGTGCGCTTGCAGCGTTCAGGAGAGAGGAAAACCCTTGCAGGGCAATAAAAACCGTGATACTCATAACAAGGGACAAAATTGTAATTGCAGTACGGCCTTTATTTCTCTTTAAGTTCAGGCGGGCATAATATGCTTCAAAATTATGGATTTTCTTTGTTTTACGCTTTCTGCGCCGAATTTTTAGATTTGTTCCAGACATCGCCATAATGGGAGATACCCTTGCGGCTGATCTGGCTGCTGGTAATGCTGCAAACAACGCAAACGCCAAAGTGATTGCTCCGCTTAAAACCAGTAAGGTTCCATTCAAAGAACTGTTCTCTGCTATTAGAGTTTTCAATTCAGAAGCATCCTGAACCAAGAACAATTCAGGGGAAACCAAGCCGGTAGCTGCCTCTAAAATTCCTCTAGCACTCAGGAAGCCAAGAAGCATACCAATAGGAATCCCCATCAGGCACAATAGGATTACTTCAATTACAATGATCTGATAAAGCTGTCCTTTTTCGCCTCCAATAGCCCGAAGTGTTCCATATCCCTTTATCCGTTTTGATACAGATATTTTCAGAATGTTGTAAATCACAAGACCAGCAGCCAGCAAAATCAAAGTACCCACTAATATTCCTGCGACTGTCATAAAAGAGAATCCCTTATCATTAGCACCCTCGGAATTTGCAGTATAGGAAATTCCCAAGGCGTTCAAATATACAATATTATAGCTGGTATCAAGTTCATGGATATTAAATTCCTTATTGATGTCATCGACAACTGCTTGAAAATTCTTTTTATCGGCAGTCCGAATATCCACATTGTAATAAATATAAGATTCCGTTAAAAGTTGTTCAGCAGTTCCTTCCCCTACAACTCCCGTAACAGTGCCGCTTGTATATCCCAAGTAGTTATTTTTCAATATCCCTGTAAGAACAAATTCTGCTGTATAGGAATAGCTGTCCGCAATGTTATGGCGAAGATTTTTTTTCAGTGAAAGTGTAATCTTATCTCCAATACCGCCCTCAAAGCCAAGATATTTCAGAATATCTTCCGAAAGAGCTATTTCCATCGGGGCTTCCGGCAGACGACCTTCTTCTACACTGGTACTGGATGGATAGATAGCGGCAGTATCATCCCAATATTCCATCAAACCAAGGGTAAGAGATGGGGAGAGTTCTAAACTTCCCATATAAATAGATTTCCCTACATAGGAAAGACGCTCATCCTGTTCCAGTGCGTGAAGCTGATCTGCATTCATCTGCAAAAAAGTGGCATATCGGTTTCCTCCGATAGCGATGGCCTGCTGTTCCCGCATTGCACTAAGTACGCCAATGGATTGTCCTACAATGGTTGTCATCATAGTAGACAGCACAACGGCAATCAAAATAAGAATAGAAGTGACTTTTTGGGACAGTAGTTCTTTCAATGCTAATGTACGATAAGATTTCATTTCGCTGTCACCTCCGTAAGCACACCATCTACAATCTGAAACTGCCGGTCTGCCATTCGTGCAATACGGCTGTCATGGGTAATGACAACGAGAGCTTTCCCCATCTTTTTCCATACATTTTGAAGCAATTCCATGACTTCGCCGCCGCTTTTGCTGTCCAGATTTCCCGTAGGCTCATCAGCAAAAATTACATCCGGCTTTGCAATCAAAGCGCGGGCGATGGCTACACGCTGCTGCTGGCCGCCGGATAACTCATGGGGCAGATGTTCCAAGCGGCCCTGAATGCCAAGCAGTTCTGTAAGCTGTTTCAGGTATGCTTCATCCGGTTTTTGTTTATCCAGCAAAAGAGGCATGATAATATTTTCTTTCGCCGTCAGAACCGGAAGCAGATTAAATTGCTGAAAAATAAATCCAATCCGCTTCCGGCGGAATGCCGACAACTCCTTATCGCTGTAACTGTAAATATCTTTACCATCATAGGTCAGCGAGCCGGAAGATGGCTTATCCAAGCCGGAAAGCAAATGAAGCAGGGTACTTTTTCCGCTTCCAGATGGTCCCATAATAGAAATAAAATCGCTGGATACAATTTCGAGATTCGCATGATCCAAAGCCACCACTCGGTTTTCACCGTCACCATAAATCTTTGATAAATTCTTTGCCTCAATATTCATAAAAAACACTCTCCTTATTTGTGGTATAAGGAGAGTGTAAATGATAAATCTCAAAAATCGCTCAAGGATTACACGAAATGAAAAATAGCAGTTGCGGATGCACCGCCCCCAACCCTATTTTCCAAAATCAATCGGCCACCATGTTTTTCACATAAAATTCTGCTGCTGTAAAGCCCCATTCCGAAATGTGAGGAATTACTACTTGTCGTTTCAAAAGGGTTTGGCCCATTCTGCACGAGAGACAGCGGATAACCAGCACCATCATCTTCTACATTCAAGGTCATAGAATCATTTTGCAGCGTTATTTGAATAGAGATTGCTTTTTCTGCAAATCGTGCCGCATTTCCAATCAGATTTTCCGCTACGGTAAGAAATAGCCCGTGATCTATACAAACAGTTCCGCCTGATGGGACTAAAACAGAAACTTTTTTGGATAGCGCCAACAGTCGTGCTGTTTCCTGCAATTCACTCTGCAAAACGGATAGTCTGATTTCTTTTGGCTTAACAGAGAGTTGTTCCAACTTTTGAACACTGCTCATAGCTTCTACATACTGCTCGATCCGTAAAGTGTAACTTTCCAGCCGGTCTATGGTCTGTTCGTCCTGAATACCTTGCCGTAAAAGTTTTACACTTCCTTTTAATACCGTAATCGGGTTACGCAGATCATGGGAAAATGCGGCATTGAGCCGTTTGCGTTCCTCGGCCTGTTGCCACAACAGCCGATTCGATTTCAGAAGTTCACTCCGCATTTCTTCAAAGGCAGCACATAGTTGTCCCATTTCATCGTTAGACAAAATCGGCAGCGAAAAATCCAGATCATTATTCTGAATCCGCATAATGCCGTTTTGCAGGCAGGAAATAGGCTGTTTCAATTTGAGATAATAAAAAAGAAAGACTGAAACAATCAATCCGCCTACTGGAAAAAGAATACAGGAAACCGTCTGCACAATGTTTAGGGTAGCCAAAATACGCTGTTGTGACACCGTAGGAGATGGCAAAGGTACAACAGAGCCATCCAACAAGATTTCTACACCGCCTAAAGGATAATGGTTTTCAATGCCTCGGCATAGGAAGATAACTGCCCCAAGCAGGAGAAATGCCACTGCCAAACAGGAGAGGGATAATAGCAGGAAAGATTTCTTTAGTCCCATATTTTTTAGGCGTTCCACCGATAACCACACCCCCAAACCGTTTCAATGTAATTGTGCAATGTATGTGCTGCAAATTTAGCGCGTATTTTCCGAATATGCTCCATAATTGTATCGCTGTTTCCGTCCCCATCCAAGCCCCACACAAGCTCATAAATTCGCTCGCGGTCAAAAACCTGTCCTGCATTGAGGGATAAAAGTTCTACAATCTCAAACTCCCTCTTAGATAGTGGGATGTTCAGATTATTGATTGTAACTGTTCGGGCAGAATAATCCAGTATCAATTCACCAAAGAAGCGTACTGCCGAATTATTTTGGCGTCGCTGCTCCCGGCGCAGATGTGCGGCAATACGCGCCCCCAATTCATCCAAATCAAAGGGCTTGACGATATAATCATCCGCCCCGGCCTGAAATCCAATGATCTTATCGCTGGATTCAATACGAGCAGTTAAAAAAAGAATGGGACAGGCTATGTGTTCCCGTATCTGCTGGCATACAGTCAGACCATCCATTCCCGGCATATTGATGTCCAATAAAATTAAATCTGGTTTGCAGGCTACTTTTTTGAGCGCTTCTTGTCCGCTATAAGCAGTCAGAATATCATATTGTGTTTGAAAATAACTCTGTATCATATCAACAATACCGCGTTCATCATCAACGATCAGTAATTTAGGATTCAAAATCATGCACCTCCGTTCTTTATATGATATATGGTAAATCTCAAAAATTCCTCAACTTTCTATGAAACCACAGCCGCTACCATACATTATACGATATTCAGAACAAGCATTGAAGATAAAAAGGATTAAAAATGGCGGCCTTGCTTGACAAAGCCGCCGAATAAAAAAGTTTCATTCCACAAAGAACAGAACCCGCCGGATCAGCTCCGGGATATTGACCGGGGCGGTGATATAGTCGTTCACGCCCTCATGCCGGTATTCATATTCCGTGGCAAGGTCGTTGTTCTCGGTGAGGATAAAGAACGGCAGAAGCCGGACAGGGGGATTCTTCATTTGGAACATCCCCGCCACCCGCCGCAGCGTATGAAACAACTCCATTGCTGTGCCGTCCGGCAGTTCCAGATCGCACAAGAGCAGTTCAATTTCCTTATCCTCAAAAATCCGGCGCTTGGCCTCTGCAATCGAGGGAATCAGAATCAGGTCAAAGCCCTTTTGTAGCATAGCAGCCCGCAGCACTTCGGCGTTGGTATCTTCTGCATAGACAAAGAGCAGCTTGTGAAAAGTCGGGGCCTTTTCGCCGGATAACTGCCGGTAGGCGTATTCCACCAGCTTATCTTGCAGCAGCAGCCCTTTCATTTTGTCCATGCACAGCGTCGCACCCCGACGCTTGGCCTCCTGTTCGTAGTCGTCCTTGTCATGGCAGGACGCCAGAATAAAAGGCAGCTCCTTGTCTGCGGTCCGCACCTCGTCCAACAGCTCCATGCCGGAACCATCCGGCAGGTCGAGATCACAGCAGACCACCAGCGGCGTTTCTTCTTGGATGGCGGCCCGCGCTTCTTTCAGCGTACAAGCCGTTTTTACCGGGTAGCCTCGGTGCTGTAAGTATTTTTGCAGGCACCATGTATAGGTGTCGCTGTCGTCAATTAGCAGTATCTTTTTCATGTGTCCTCACCCCCAATATTGATTTACCACAAGCATAAACTACAAATGTTACACAAATGTCCGAGGTGCCTTTGATTTCGACAGAAAAACAGGCTGAATTGTTACAACGCTCGGACATTTCAAAAATTTTTTTGAGAAATGGCCAGCACACGCCGCCCCGCCGATCCCATACGGCTATTCCATCGTCCTGATTTGCTCAACAAGAGATTGTTTTTTCAGATTTCCAGTTGTGTAAGAAATCAAGGTGAATTGCACAATCAGCAGGATTGCTAAATATATCAATACGATCAGCCACGGAAATGAATAGTAAAAGTATGGATTCATCGTTTTCACAACTACCTGTACGGATAGGAAGCCCAGTCCAGTCCCCAAAACCAATGTTACCAGCGTAGCAAAAACTGACTACATCAACCCTCATAGCACAGCATTTTGATAAGCTGCTTTTTACTCAAACCAATCGCCTGTAACATTCCAATTTCCTGCCTACGGGATAAGAAGTTTGTGATTGTCGTATTGACAAGGTTGATTAAAGAAAAGCACACAACAATAACAGCCACGATCAACAATACCCCGAAGGAAAGTTGTTGAAGTCCGCTATAATAAGTGATACTTTCTTTTATGGTTTCCATAACCAAATCGCTATTTCCGTCTATCAGTTGATTTAATGCAGCTTCAACTGTATCAAATTTTTCCATATCGGTAATTACAGAAATCGTACCTGTGCAATCTATCCCGGTCGCTTCATTCATAAACTGCTCCGGAAGCGCAAAGCATTTTGAGAAGCCGGAATAAGAATATTCGTTTACAATGCCCATGACGGTATAGGTCTTTGTGCAAATTTGGCCGGATTCGGTTTTATAGTCCACTTCGACGGTATCACCCAACGCAGCCTCAATATCATAGAGATCGGCACGCTCTTGAAGCAAGACAATTCCATTTCCTGCCACCAGTTCATCATAATCAGTCGTTCCCGCAATTCGCTCTTTCTCCAAATTCTGCTGTTCATCTCGGCAAAAGCCCTGAATCCATTTTCCAGAATTACCATTTACACGATATTCTGCGTCCGTGTAATACCAGTGCTTGATTCCTGTAACACCATCAATAGATTCTACTGCATTTACAAAATCGGCATTTAGAAAATTCTTTTGTCTGCAATCCAGACAAAGAAATACCAGCAGTGTCCCACGATTGATTTGCGTTGAGCTGAATGTTAAATTCACCGACAGGGAAAGCCCTGCCTCTTGCCTCTGCAACGCCATCATAGGAAACTAACATTGTCGAAATCAATACAACCAATACTCCGCCGAGTGAAAGAGAAAGTATTGTTAAAGTGGACTTTGCCTTTTGTCTGGACAGATTCATTTTAGCAAGTGAAGCAGGCGTTATTTTACGGTGCAGCACGGAACTTTCTTTCATTTTCCCCTGATAATCGGAATATCGCAATGCTTCCAGCGGAGATACTGCCGCAGCTCTTTTTACAGGAGTATGAATGGCAATCATCACAATAATAAATGCAAAAAGGCCAACCCCGGCCGTCACACATAAAGTAGTCAGCCAGTACCAACCGGCAGGAACCAGAAAGTACCCAATCACATTTCCAATAACCAGACCAATCGGGATAGCAATGGCAGCAAGTAATTTCCCCTCGCGGTAAACCATCTTTTTGATCTGTCGTTTTGTAGTTCCGATTGTGCGAAGCTGTCCATAGTTACGGATACTGCTTGCTACTGAAATATAAAAAATCGAATAGATCACAATGCCGGAACCAATGAAAGTTACAAAACCAATCAAGAAATAGAACAGCATATCGCTTCCGTGATTTTCGTCCTTTAAGTTAAAATATGTGGAACGGACAATCACATTATCATCGGAAATTTTTAATTGCTGCGCCAGAGTGTTTGCATAGTTGGTGGCTTCTTCCTCGCTCATATTTTGAGCGCCTTTCAGCCCAATGTAATAATCAATCATGCCCCGTCGCCATACTGCTGTCTTACTAATTCTTTCGATATAATGGCTGTATAGCGCCCAATATCGCCGGTTTTCACATCTAAGATTCCCGTCAATTTGAAATCATGGGTAGTGCCGTCAGAAAAGGGGATTTGAATTGTCTGTCCCAATTCATTTGAATAGCCCAAACTATCCAAAAAGGATTCTTGCACTACAATTTCATTCTCCGAAGCTGGTAAATCTCCCGAATAGGGCATACTTTGGGATGTTAGCATATCTGCATTTGCATAAGTAAAATTCACGGTTGAATGATTTACCTGTTCAGAAAATGCGTTGAAAAAATTCCCCAATCCACGCAATTTCTTCTTGCTTGTATAGTTCCTGTCCCTGTTGTTCAGAAATCGCATGATACATAATCTGCGCTGTTTTTTGGTTGCGGTTCTGCGTTTCCTGCATAACCCCAAAGCCATAGAGGACAATAGCAGATAGCAATGCGCTGGCAAGTGCAATCGTCAAAACAATAAAGATATTTCTTTTTCGATTTGCCGATATACTGCGGTTTGATATGCGCTTTACTATGCCGCTGGTATCATTTTCAAAAGGCCATGTCATAGCCTGCCACCTCCTTACTCCACAATCTTTCCGTCCTCAATGCGGACAATCCGATCTGCAAGGCGGGCAATGTCGTTATTGTGGGTAATCATCACAACAGTTTGCCGGAACTCTGCACTGGTGCGCTTGATAAGTCCCAGCACCTCGGCGCTGGTCTTGCTGTCAAGGTTGCCGGTTGGTTCGTCGGCCAGCACGATTGCCGGTTTGGTAATCAAGGCGCGGGCAATCGCCACACGCTGCTGCTGGCCGCCGGAAAGATTGTTCGGCATGTTTTTCAGTTTATCTTCCAGCCCCAGCAGGTGAACGATCTCGTCCAAAAACTTCTGATCCACCGTGTCCCCGTCCAGCTCCACCGGCAGGACGATGTTCTCATACACATTCAGGATGGGAACAAGGTTATAGTTCTGGAAGATAAAGCCGATGTTGCGGCGGCGGAAGATGGTGAGCTGTTCGTCGTTCATTTTCGACAGCTCTTTGTCCCGGACAATCACGGTTCCGCTGGTGGGAGTGTCCAGCCCGCCCATCATGTGAAGCAGGGTGGACTTGCCGCTGCCGGAGGTTCCCACAACAGCCACAAACTCGCCATCCTCCACGGAGAAGTTCACGCCATCAAGGGCGCGGGTGATGTTCGGCTCTGTGCCGTAATACTTTTTCAGGTCGATCGTCTGTAAAATTCTCATAAAATTCAATCCTTTCTTTTTGTTTGTTGTAAATGCGGAACGCTGCTGCGCCGGTGGCCGCCAACTGTACCAGAATCAGCACAGCGAACAGTCCGAAGCTCTCATAGTAGAACAGTTCATCCCAAAATAGGAGAACATCACAGAGAGCAGTCAAGGCAACCGTCCAGCGGATGTGCTGGCCAGCCATTGCCGGAACACCAGCACAAGGGCAACGGGCGGGACGATCAGCAGCGCCAGATTCAAAATCAATGTCGGGGTCAGTTCCATTGCGTCGCCTCCTCACTTTTGTTGATAAGGGTATTGTAAAACCCAAATGTCCGCGAAATGTTACAGCGGCCAAAAAATTTCATTGAAAATCGGGGTGAAATGTTACAACGCTCGGACATTTCAAAAAAATTCACGGCGGACAGCCGGAAATGGTCGTCCGCCGAATCATACTACACAATCTTTTAGATAGATTGATTGTGAAATAATTTCAATCCAATCACCACATCTATCATAAGTTCCACAATGAGAATTACACTAATGGCAACATTAAAATTACATAGGTTATATAATCCGATATAGATTTCACAAGTAAGAAATACAACTTGCAGACACAAATTTAAGTATGTCACTAAATGCTCGTTAGTTCTATTCCACAATCTAAACAGGAACATTGTAAAAATAGGTTTTCCCGTAAAAGCAAAAAGCACTGACAATACCGGCACCAAAAATACATAGTAAGAATCTACTGCATTGCTGGGGGATGTACCTACCCATTGAATTGCTATTTTATCAGGAACAACGAAAAATAAAACAATAGATAAAATAACATTGATTATTAAGATGATTGTTGTTGCTTTGCAAAAATTGATTTTTTTCATGGTGTTTTCTCCTGTTATAAGTGTGCTTTATTTAGTCGGCAACATAATGGAAAATTCCGAACCCTTGCCCGGCTCCGAAACCACTTTGATATAGCCGCCCTGCCGTGTTACGATCTCGCGGGCCAGATACAGGCCAATGCCCACGCCCTGCTGTTCGTGTACTTCTTCCTCACGATAGAAGCGCCGGAAGATGGCGGCCTGATTGCTTTCGGAAATGCCCTTGCCGGTGTCGGCTACTTTGATTTCCACATACATTTCCCACAGCACCACCGACACAGCGATTTTCCCGCCTGCCGGGGTGTACTTCACCGCATTGTCCAGCAGGTTAAAAAGGGCTTCGGATGTCCACTTGCTGTCATGGAAAACGGTCAAATCCTCCGGGCAGTCCACGGACACAGCGATTTCCTTTTTCTCCGCTGCATACACAATCCCACTCATGGCCTGCGCCACGGTATCAAAGAGGCGACCCGGTTTCTTATCCAACTGGATCACGCCCGTTTCCAGCCGTGAGGTTTTCACAAGGGCCTGAAAGAGAAAGTCCAGCTTATCCGTCTGGCTGCGGATTCCCCCGGATAAAGTCGGTGCGCTCCGCCTCGGTCATGGGCTTTTCCAGCAGGGTGTCCGTCGCCATTTTCAGATTGCTTACCGGCGTTTTCACCTGATGGGAAATATCCGATACAAGGGTCTGTAACTCCTGCCGTTCCTCGTCCACCCGGCGGCGGTTCTCCTGCATGATCTGGTAAAGCCTTGCCAGCCGGTGTCCGATTCTGGCAAGCTGGGTTTCGCTGTCCTCTGGCCGCTGGGGCGCTTCATTCCCGGCGATCATGTGGTCTAAAGTCTGGCACAGGTCAGCGGTAAACTGCGACAGCCGCTTTCCAAACGCCTGTGTCAGTACAAAAATCCCCACAAGGGCGCACAGCAGCAGCGTCACCGCCCGTCAGCAGCACCGCCGTCTGTTTTGTCACAAGAAACAGGGCTATGGTGATCCCGGACATGGAGAGGACAAGCCCCAGTGCCACCCGGCCAAACAGCCGCTTTACTGATAGGTTTTGAAACTTCATTTTGCCTCGCCTCCCGTCCATTGATAGCCCATGCCGTAAACGGTCTTGATGTAGGGTGCGCCGCCGTCGAATTCAATCTTGCTGCGAATCCGGCTGATAGAAGTTGTCAGGGTGTGTTCGTCTACAAACCTTTCGTCTATATCCCACAGCTTTTCCAAAAGCTGTCCACGGGTCAGCACTTGCCGGGGATTTTTACGAAACAGGTTCAGCATTTTGTACTCCATCGGGGATAGGGTCAGGTGGCTTGCCGTTTAGGGAAGCCGTCTGCTCCGAGAAGTCCAGAAACAGCCGCCCGTCGTCGTAAATGTCCTTGGCCGGTTTGTGGTGTTCCAGCATGGCAAACATGGCTTTGATTTTCCGCTGCAAGGCCCCGATCACAAAGGGCTTTGTGATGTAGTCCACCGCGCCCACCTCATAGCCCCGTATCTGGTCGCTCTCCTGATCGTTGGCGGTCAGGAATATTACGATGGTGTCCGGGTGCTGGGGCTTTATCAGCTTGCACAGTTCAAAACCGTTCCCGTCCGGCAGGTTGATGTCCAGCAGCACTAAATCAAATTCCCGCTGGCGGATGGCTTCGGCTGCGGTTCTGGCATTTAGGGCAGAAGTCACGCCGTAGCCGTCTGCGGTCAGGTTATAGTCTAACATCTTATTCAAAAAACTGTCGTCCTCGACAATTAAAATCTGCTTCATATTCTCACTTCCTTTGCTTTTTGCAGATAGTATAACAGGCAAATGTCCGCGAAATGTTACAGCGGACGGATTTTTTCAAAAAAGTGCTTTTTCTTTATTATAGGATAGCCCGCTTTTCCGTACAAGGCACAAAATATGAATTATAAAGTTTAATCTTCCTGCATATAGCAACATTCCATTGAGAAAATATGAAATATACAATGTAGATGGGTGGTGCTATATGGCAAATATCAAAGATTGTCCCGGCTTTGAAACTTTCGGCGCTGATGTAAAAGAGGCGCGGAAAGTCAAGCAGTTATCGCGTAAGACGCTGGCAGAACAGGTCAATATCGACTGGCGCTATCTTGCCAACATCGAAAATGACGGCACGATTCCCAGCCTGCCGGTTATCATACAGCTTATCAAAATCTGCGGGCTTCCCGTGGAACGGTATTTTAACCCGGAGATTATGCGGGAGGAAAGCGCACAGCGGCAGCGGGTCAGCCACAAGCTGAAACTCTGCCCGGAAGAATTTCTGCCGGTCATCGAGGGCGCGATTGACGGGGCCATTCAAATTCAACAGAAGAATGACGAAACGGAGGGTGCATGACAACCCTCTGTTTTGTTTTTGGGAGGACGCAAGCTGCGCCCTCTCTTTTTTTGTACGGTTTTCGGAAAAACCGGGATTTTGCGGGTATTTCCTTGGGGTCAGAACGCTTTTTAGGGGAAGAAGAACAAAGACAGCAAGCATAGGGAGTGTAGCCACACTCCCGGCAAACGGCTTCCCGTTTGTATCTTGGGGAAGTCCCCAAACCCCTGAATGAATGGAGGTGAGAAAGTGGCAAACCGAAAACGGAAGTTTGTGCTGCGCGTCCCGGTGACGCCGGAGGAACGGGCGCTGATCCAACAGAAGATGGCCCAGCTTGGCACAAAGAACTTTTCTGCCTACGCCCGGAAAATGCTGATTGACGGCTATATCGTCCATATCGACACCGGCCCCGTCCGGGCGCAGACCGCAGAGCTGCAAAAAATCGGCGTCAACATCAACCAGATTGCAAGGCGTATCAACAGTACCGGGACTGTGTACGCGCAGGACTTGGAGGACATCAAGGGGGCGCTGGCACAGATATGGCAGTTACAAAGATCCATCCTATCAAGTCAACGCTGAAAAAGGCGCTGGACTACATCGAGAACCCGGACAAGACCGATGAAAAGCTGTTCGTTTCTTCCTATGGCTGTTCCTATGAAACAGCGGATATTGAATTTCAAATGCTGTTAGATCAGGCGTACCAAAAGGGCAACAATCTGGCCCACCACCTGATACAAGCCTTTGAACCGGGGGAAACCACGGCGGAGCAGGCCCATGAGATCGGGCGGCAGCTTGCCGATGAAGTGTTGCAAGGCAAATACCCCTATGTGATTACCACCCACATCGACAAGGGCCATCTGCATAACCACATCATTTTCTGCGCCGTGGATATGGCGAACCAGCGCAAGTACATTTCCAACCGCCAAAGCTACGCCTTTATCCGGCGAACCAGCGACCGGCTGTGCAAGGAACACGGCCTGTCTGTGGTAAAGCCCGGCAAAGACAAGGGCAAAACCTATGCCGAGTGGGACGCACAGAAAAAGGGCAAGAGCTGGAAAGCAAAACTGAAACTTGCCATTGACGCGGCCATCCCGCAGGCCAAAGACTTTGATAGTTTTCTGCGGCTCATGGAGGCGCAGGGCTATGAAGTCAAACAGGGCAAGTTTATTTCATTCCGCGCTCCCGGACAGGAACGCTTCACCCGCTGCAAGACCTTGGGGGAGGATTACACCGAGGAACGGATCACCCAGCGGATCAAGGGCATTGCCATTGACCAGGGGTCGCGCAGAAGAAGCGCCGGGGAAATCTCCCTGCGGATTGCCTTGGAGGACAGTATCAAGGCCCAGCAGTCGGCGGGCTATGCGCGGTGGGCGAAGCTGCACAACTTGAAGCAGGCCGCCAATTCCTTAAACTTCATCACAGAACACCAGATTGACAGCTACGAGGGCTTGGAAAGCAGGCTGGCCGAGATCAGCGCGGCAAACGACGCGGCGGCCTCCGCCCTGAAAGACGCGGAACGCCGCCTTGGGGATATGGCGCTGCTGATAAAAAACCTCTCCGCCTACAAGCAGCTCCGGCCTGTGGCGCTGGAACTGCGAAACGCCAAAGACAAGGCCGCGTTCCGGCGGCAGCATGAAAGCCAACTGATCTTGTATGAGGCGGCGGCAAAGACGCTCAAAGAGGCCGGGGTCACAAAGCTCCCCAACCTGTACGCCCTCAAAACCGAGTATAAAAAGCTGGACGCAGAACGGGAACGGCTGTCCGCACAGTACAGCGAAGCAAAACAGAAATTGAAAGAATACGGCATTGTCAAACAGAATATAGACAGCATTTTGCGGACAGCGCCGGGAAAGGAGCATACGCAGGAACGATGAACATACCGAGAATGAGTTACCCCCAATACCGCAAGGCACGCAGGCTCACCCATGAGTGCTGCAACTACTGTAACGGAAACTGCCTCCTGCTGGACGATGGGGAGGAATGTGTCTGTGTGCAGAGTATTTCCTATTCGCTGCTGTGCCGGTGGTTCAAGGTAGCCGTCCTGCCGCTGGACGCGGCCCTGTGCGCCGAGATCACCAAAGGCCGGGACGAAATCAAACGCTGCGCCGTCTGCGGGGCGGCGTTTACTCCCAACTCCAACCGGGCTAAATACTGCCCGGATTGTGCGGTGCAGGTGCGCCGGAAAAAAGAGGCGGAACGCCAGCGGAAAAGATACCTCCTGTCTACGCATTTAAGGCGGTAAAAGTCCACGGAAATCAAGGGTTTTTCCGCATGGTCGGCAGGCAGGTGGATAAAGTTATCCTGTTCCCCTTAAAACGGGGTTCTAAATGCGGGAAAATGGACAAAAAAGAAGCGCCGGGCGCAGAGGCTTTGACACCTCCGCGCCCGGCGTTTTTTCAGCCTATTAACTGATCTACATAGGTAATCAGGGGATGCAGTTGTTTCAGGCGAAACATCTCAAATAACTTATCTGAACTTACCCATTGAACATCTACAACTTCTGTTTCCTGTAAACGCATTTCTTCAATCTTTATATCCCTATGAAACAGCCAAACATCGTAAAAATCCTGCACATTTTCCCGTCTGGTCTGATAAATCAATTTTTCACTTCCGGGAGTAAGCAGTATTCCTAATTCTTCTTTTACCTCTCGGATTGCTCCTTGCAAGCTGGTTTCCCCGGAAAATACAGAACCACCCGTACATTCCCAATAAAGAGGGTATTGCTTTTTCGGATGCCGCTGTGATAAAAGATACTGCCCCTGCTGGTTGACGATCCATACACTCACAGATAAATGATACAGCCCTTTGGGTATGATTTCTCCACGGCACATTGTTATTCCAGACTTTTCCCGTTTTGCATTATATAAATCCCATTTTTCCATTTTCATACCTCTTTGTGTGGGATCGGTGCTTGCCGAAAATCAAGTAAGTAAATATCCGCAATCCTTTCTATTTCTGTACGCTGATCTGCGGAATACTTATCATAAATCCCGCCTGCTAACATACGGGCTGCCTTTGCGCTTTTAATTGCTGGAAGCACATCATCAAACACAATACAGTGTTCAGGTGCAACCCCTAATTTTCTTGCGGCCAATTCAAAGACATCCGAATATTCTTTTCCCCGCTGAACCTCATCTGTTGAACATAGAGCGTCAAATAATTCTAAAATAGAATTGTTCTTTAAGCATGGAATATAGAGCTTTTCCGGCAACCCCGTAGCAACTGCAAGTTTTATTCCATGTTCTTTTAAGCGCAGAAGATAATCAAGGGCATGGGGCAGCAGACCGACATGGTTACTGTATTCCTCGACCGCCATATTATTCCATTCCTCAATAATTCCCTCTACCGTTTCCTGCAATCCCAAAAAGATCAATGGTATATTGTGCGGCTTCCTCAAAACTCCTTGCACATATTTCAGTTACATAATTTTCCGGGACGGGAAGATTTCTCTTTTTCAAAAACTGAATATCTATATGCTCCCATACATCCATTGAATCCAGAATTGTTCCATCTAAATCAAAGATTGCCGCATTAAAATCCATGTTTTCTTTTCCTTTCCGCAAAATAAACCTTTCAGTTCCGCAGCAGCAGCTTTTATATCAGACTGCGCTATGATGGCAGATACAACAGCCAGCCCGTCAATTCCCATGGGCTTGAAACGCCCTGCATTTCCCTTATTGATACCGCCAATAACAACTATCGGCAAAGAAACGGCTGCGCGGATTTTCTGTAATTCTTCCATTGATACAGAATCAGCGTCGGTTTTAGTTCCAGTAGGGAACATTGCGCCAACTCCCAAATAATCTGCACCATCCTGTTGTGCCTGTATTGCTTCTGCAATGGAAGATGCAGATACTCCCAACAGCATATTTTCCCCAATTACTTTGCGGACGGCAGCCGCAGGTAAATCATGCTGTCCAATATGTACCCCCGTAGCCTGCACAGCCATTGCAATATCTATCCGGTCGTTTATGATAAGGGGAATATGGTATTTATCCGTAACCTGTTTCACGGCAACAGCCTGATTGTAAAATTCTAATGAGGACAATTCTTTTTCTCGGAGTTGTATCATTGTGCAGCCTCCTAAAATTGCCTGTTCTACCGCTTCTGTCAGGCTATCGCAGCTCATTAGTTGACGATCAGTAACAAGATAAAGTGTATAATCAAAGTTCATTTTGCACCTGCCTATTCTTTAGATAAACCATGCTGATACAATTCGTAGAAATGGTGCGTCGGGCCACAGCCTTTTCCAATCGCAAGAGAGTGTTCGATTGCCATTGTGACATAAGCCTTTGCAGATTCGACTGCAAGCGGAACACTTTTTCCCTTTGCAAGCTGGGAAGCGATTGCAGAAGAAAAGGTACAGCCTGTCCCATGAGTATTTTTCGTATCAATGCGGGATGTTTCAAAATGGTAGAAATTTTCTCCATCAAATAGGACATCAACAGCATTTCCTATATGATGTCCACCCTTGACAACAATCGCCTTACAACCCATGGCATATATTTTTCTTGCGGCAGCCTCCATATCTGAAACTGTGGAAATCTGCATATCCGCTATTTTCTCTGCCTCTGGAATATTCGGAGTAAGTACATCGGCCAGTGGAATTACTGTGTCTATCAAGGTGGAAACCGCCGTAGGATTCATCAATGGGCAGCCATTTTTGGCATACATAACCGGGTCGATTACGACATTTTGGGGCTTATATTGTAATAGTTTCTTTGCCACCGCTTTCATACATTCTGGTGTAGAAAGCATACCGATTTTTACTGCGTCCACTTCAATATCTTCAAATACGGCGTCAATCTGTTTTTCAATCATATCCGGGGTAATATCTTGGATGTCGATAACACGGCTGGTGTTCTCTGCAACAACAGAAACAATAACACTCATTCCAAATACACCGTGAGCAGAAAAAGTTTTCAAATCAGCCTGAATACCTGCACCTCCGCTGCAATCTGATCCGGCAATGGACAATACTTTTTTCATTTTGCATTTTCCTCCATTCTCTCGTTCCGATAGGCCATCTTCCAAAAAGCAAGCTCTAACAAACTTGCTTTTTCAAAAATATCAGCCAGATACTTTTTATTTGCTACTGATAACCCGGCACATTTATGCTCTGCAAAAGCAGACCATTCTTTGCAGCTTTCTGCATATTGTTCATCCGCATAATCTTTGATAAAGTCCCAATATCTTGACTGTCTGCTTGTAGGAACAGCCGCCAATTTGCGGAATATATAGCTGTAACTTAGCATACAGGGAAGAACCGCCATTAAAATTTCTTCATTCTTTCCATGTGACGCAATCTCAAACATGAAATCAATGTAATTTTGATTTTCAGGCAAAGGGGCGATCAGTTCAATATCATCATCTGTTATGCAAAATTGCTTTAGATAATCCAGCCGCACTTCCGATTCCGTATCATTTACAAAGTTCAGCATGGAGTAGTAAAGCTGAATTTCTCTTAATGTAGCAGCATGAAAAATTGCCTTTCCGTATATGCGGGCATAGTTTTTCAGATAGATACTATCCTGAATCATATATCTCTTGAATTTTTCAAGAGGTAGCTTTCCAGTTTGCACTTCCTGCACAAATGGGGTAGCTGCACATTCTTCCCAAATGGGGATGTTGTGGGTTAAGATGTCTTTCATAAATGCCATGTTTGATCCTCCTAAGATAAAAAAATAGAGCCTCTAAAACAATTAGAAGCTCTTTCAGACGCAATACGAGCGTAAGAAATTGCTTCCCTACGCCGGTATTAGCCGACAGGTCCAGAGGTCAGGTCTTACCTTTTTCAACTTGTTCAGTTCCCTCGCAAACACATATCATATCTTATTCAATTAAAAAAGGACATTCCCAAAACAGAGAATGTCCAAAAAATACGAATCTGTATTCTTCAGCTCCCTGCGTTGGTATTAGCCAACAGGTTCAAAGGGTCAGGTTTTAACCTTCTCAACTACAAGGTAGTCCCCCTGCTTGAGTATTATTATAGTTAAGAAGTCCCCAAAAGTCAAGTCTACGCATTTAGGGCGGTAAAAGTCCACGGAAATCAAGGGTTTTTCCGCATGGTCGGCAGGCAGGTGGATAAAGTTATCCTGTTCCCCTCAAAACGGGGTTCTAAATGCGGAAAAATGGACAAAAAAGAAGCGCCGGACGCAGAGGCTTTGACACCTCCGCGCCCGGCGTTTTGCTTATTCGTCTGTGAAGTGGAACCGCTGCGCCGCAAAGTCGGCGTCACTCATGGTGTCCAACTTATCGGCGGTCTGGCAGGCCAGCGCTGCCATTTCCTTGTCCATGTCCGGCAAAGCTGCCCGGAGATTTGCCGCCGTCCTGCGGCGGTCGGCGTTGTGGTACAGACAGATCAGGTTTTCTTCTTCCACGGTGAAATACATTCCTCATACCTCCATTTCTTTTGATTTTTCCCGCGCCGGGGGCTTCTTTTTCTGCTCCTCCTTGGCGGCGGCAAGCTGCGCCCGGATGGACGGCTTCTTTTGTTTCTGCGTTGTCTTTTGGGTCTGCTTGGGCTTTTTGGCCTCCGCCTTGGTTGCCTCGGCCACATCCAAAAGGGAAATCTGTTCCCCGGCTTTTGCCCTTGCTTCCAGTTCCTCCATAGACGGGGCGTTGTTCATCATGCCGTCGATCATGTTGTAGTTCTGCTCGGTGGACATTTCCGCCGTCTTGATATGGCTTTCTGGCTGGGCGGGGATGGCAAAGGCTCTTGTGCCGTTTGCCATAATAAGATACCTGCCGTCCTCCGACTGGTGGTGGAATCCATACCCGGCGGCCTCCATCTGTTCCCGGCTCCTGTCGGTCAGATAGAAACGGCCTCTCGGCGTCTGGATTTGTTCGCCGGTCATGCACTCGTCCGGCGTGAGCTGCTTTTCCGGCTGAGCGAAAAACTCCGGCACCTGCCGGTAGTCGGCCCCCTCGTCCACATAGTAGGCGGTCTGTTTTCCATCCTGCCGGAACACCACAATATCCCCCATCGAGAGGGAATGTCCCTTGTAATCGGCGGGATGTTCCATGTTGAAGCGGCGGTAAATCTCGTCCAGTGTGATGTCCTTGTCCAGCGGCGCGGAGTAGATAAGCTGGTAATTCTTCCTGTCCACCGAAAGCCCATCCGCCTGCAATTCCTCATAGGAACGATAGCGGAAGTCGCGCCCCTCCGGGCCGGGCGGCACTTGGTAGATGGAAAAGTTGGGCTGCGCCGGGGCCTCATAGTCAGAGGCAACATATTCCTCCACCGTCAGCCCGGCAGCGGCGGCCTCCTGTTCCAGCTCTGCCTCGATCTGTTTTTTGTAGTCCTGCAAGCTCTGGTCGAAGTCGGCAAGCTGCGGCGGCTCCGGCAAGTGGTACTGGCCCTGATTGAGAAGCGGGCGGCACTCTTTTACATAGTCCAAAACCGCGTTGAAATAAGCGGTCTGTTCCGGCGTCAGGGTTTCCCCGGATCGCAGGGGACGCCGGGCCTCCTGCTCCATAGTGGCCAGATTGCAATGCAGCTCCATATATGGGACGAACTCATGCAGCAGCATATCCCGCTGGGCCTTGTCCGCCTCCCATGCCTCCGGCCCCTCATGGTGCAGCACATGGTTTTTCCAGCTTTCATCCTGTGCGTAGTATTCGTGATAGCCCCGGATATGCTGGATCAGGGAACCGTCCCCGTCGCCAAAGTCCTGCCGTCCCTCGTAGCTGTCCGGCTGGCCCTGCATGGTAAAGTCAATACGGAACCTGGTCTTGTCGTACCAATGGCCCGTATAGCCCGGCTGCTCCCGTTCATGGCGTCTGGCGCTGTCCAGCTCCTTGAAAACGGCTTCGGCTTCATGCAGCGACATTTGCTGGCCGTCTTTCAGATGGGGGCTTTCACTCCAAAGGATCGTGACAACTGGCTCCGCTGCCGGATTCTGCGCGATCTGCCGCTGGGCGTTGGCAACGGCAATCTCACTTTCGATCTCGCTTTTCACAAAGGAATCCATCTGGCCCTTTTGCAGCTCGTAGCCCTGTTCACACAGACGGTTGATAAGCCCGATCACCTTGTCAGTATTGCCCACGGCCTCGGCATAGGCCACGATCAACTGCCGTTCCTCGCTGCCCAAACGCGGGGCGTTTTTCTCTGCCAGCTCAATCAGGGCGGCGGCCCGGTCAGCCGGGGACGCCTCCGGCATGAATGGCTTTCCATTCAAAAGGCCGTCGATCCCGTTCCATGCCTGCGGCTGGGGAATGGCGTTGGCCTGTTCGGTTGCTTCCAGAAAATCATCCAGCCTGTCGCCGGTCAGGGGTTCCATCGTCCCAGCCGGTAGCTCATGGATGGCAAGGATTTCTTTTCCGGCTTCCGCAAGGGACAGGTCGGGATTGTCAAGCTGGCCTCCGTCCAGTTCCTTGTAGTCGGGGTCGTACAGTGTGTAGTCATAGCCAGTTTCCGATGTCTGGATATACAGATATTCGCCGCTTTCCAGACGGTAGGCGGCCTCCTGCGGGGCTTTGGCCTGTTCCAGCGTTCCATCCCCGGCAATGGTAAAGCCCTGCGCCTGCGCTGCCTCCTTGGTTCCCTGCGACACTTCGCCGGTGGATTTCAAATCCGCTTCAATCAGGGTTTGCAGCATGGCTTTTACGCTGTCGGTCATTTCCTGCTGTTGCTCCGGGGACAGCTTGGAAAATACGCTGTCCGGGTCTGGCTGCTCGGCGGCCTGTTCCAGCGGCGCGGCCTGCGGCTGTTCCTGCTGGGCCTGCCGTTCTTTCTGAAGCTGGGCAAGGTGGCCGTCAATGGTGGTAATCAGTTCATGGGCGGTGGCCCGGATGGTTTCGAGGGAGGCTTTCAGCTCTTTCAAGTCCTTGCCGGAACTCCAACCGGCCACATAGCCAAAGGAATAGTCGGAGGTGTCCAGCCCGTAGTGCTGGCAGACGGCATAGGCCACGCTTTCAGCCTGCACCTCGCGGGTGCGGCTGTCGGGGCGGTCGGCCTGCTCAATGGCCGGGGCTTCCGGGTCGATGGCGTGGAGCTTGGAATGGGCGATCTCATGGATGGCAGTCTTTAGGGTCTGTAATTCGCTCATGCCCTCCTGAATGGCGATCCGCTTTTCCGTCAGGTGGTAGTAGCCGTGGGAACCGCCCGGAATATCCTCAAAACCAATGGGAACCGGGGAGGTCTGTTCCAGCGCCTTGAAAAATTCCCCGTAGCGTTCCACGCTGCCGGTCAGTTCTTCCACGCCGATAGAGGGCAGCGGTTCCCCCTCGGTCTGGCTCACATCAAAGACGGAAACGATCTTAAAGGCCGGAACCTGTATTTCCTGTACTTCGGTAACAGGCTTTCCGTCCTTTCCCATCACCGGCCTGCCCTGTGCGTCCAGCTTTTGCACTTCCTTTTTCGCCTTGAACGGGGCTGGGGCCAGTATCTTGATGGCCTTTTCGCCTTTCTTCACATTGCGGTGAAAATCGTCCCGCCACTTGTTGTAGCCCGCCACAAGCTGTCCGCCCTGCATGGCGATCAGGAGGGTGTTGTTGAAGCTGTAACTGTGGAACTTGGACATGGTGGTGAGATAGGCTTTGTAGCGTTCACTCTCGAAAAGCTCCTGTATGCCGGTTTCCAGCCGGTCGGTGATCTCTTTCATGCGCTCGGCGCTGTTCTGGCCGTTTAAGAGAATGGGGGTGACAGGCTGTGGGACCTTTGTAGGTGCTGCCGCCTCCGGCTGCACCTTGCTTTCCTCCCGCAGAATTTCCGGCGCAGGATAGGCCATCACCCGGTATTCCTCCGGCACTAGCTGGCCCTCATGGACGCGCTGCCATTCGTCGCCGCTTTTTACCAGATAGCCATAATCGGTAAAAACACCTTGCTCTGTGTTGGCAATATGCAGGCCAAAACGGGGCAGGAGAATCCCTGCTTTCCATTCCTCCGGCATATCCACCATGCCGGAACGGTTTAGATAGTAGTCGCCCAACTGTCCTGTGCCGGTGACATCCGGCAAATGCACATAAAAGTCCACATTTTCGGGATAGTCGATAATCTGGCCGATATTGTGAAAATCACTCTGCGGGCTTGTCAGGGCGGCGTTCAGCTCCGTAAGTTCGGTGGCGTCCAGCTTTTCCAATCTTGCAGCAAGGAAGTTTAATTCATCCATGCCTGCGGACAGCACCATATCACGGGGTAGCTTAATAGGTCGTGCCTGTGGGCTTCGATAGTCGTACAAGAAAAAGTCCTGCGGATTATCGGCACTGATCCCGATTTCCCGCAGGGCTGCTTGCAGTTTTTCGGTTGTGGTCGGCAGAGAAAACCATAGGCCCTCTTTGCCTTGCTCATAACGCTGTCGGTTATGAAGCAGTACGGAAAACACTTCGCTCATTGAATCGCTCCTTTCACATAATATAAGGGTTTGGGGCTTCCCCAAAGAGAAAATCCCCGGCCCGGCAGGTGCGCCGGGTCAAGGGTTTTTCCGGGAGTGTGGCTACACTCCCTATGCTTGCTGTTTTTAGTTTTTGCCCCTCTGTTCCACGCGGTAGTTTACATACTTGCCGCCGGTATCGGCCAAAAGCACCGTCCCGTCATAGGTTTTGCCGGTTTTCATGGAGCGCAGGCCCTTTACCTTTGCCTTTCCGTCTTTAAGGAGCGCGGCGGCGATCTTCGGGGTGAACGCCTTGCCCCGTTCCTCAAAAAATCGGTCATTCTTCCACATGACAAACTGGCAGCTTCGGTTTCCGCAGTAGTAGTTCTTTTTGCCCTCGTAGACGCTTTCCCCGCAGCGCGGACATTTGCCGATAACCACACGCTCGGTTTGAAACAACTTCTGCGCGTCCTCGCTGATCTGGGAGTAGCCCACGATCAGGCCCCTTGTCATTTCTGCAATGCCAGCCATGAAGCCCTCCGGGTCGGCCTGCCCCTTGGCAATGGCCGTCAGCTCCGTTTCCCACTGTGCCGTAAGCTGGGGAGAGGTCAGCACCTCCGGCAGCACACAGGCAAGGTTGTGGCCATCCTTGGTGGGAAGTAGCTGTTTGCCCCTGCGCTCCACAAAGCCCATCTGCACCAGCTTTTCTAAAATGGAGGCGCGGGTGGCCGGGGTTCCCAATCCCTGCCGCTCGGCGTCCTCCGGCAGATCATCCGCACCGGCGCGCTCCATAGCGGAAAGCAGGGTATCTTCCGTGTAGGATTTTGGCGGTGCGGTGAAATGCTCGGTGACGGCGGCAGTTACCTTGTCAAAGGTCTGTCCCTCGGTGATCTCCGGCAGTTCACGCGCAGGCTCCGGGGCGGTGTCGTCGGCGTCTGTTTTGAACGACGCCTTAAAGCGGCGGTCAAGTTCTTTCCAGCCGGGGGTCAGGATGGTTTTTCCCTTGGCGGTAAAGGTGTTCCCGGTACAGGTGAATGTAGCGGTGACAGCTTCATACACATGGGGTGCGGCCACGGCGCACAGCAGCTTGCAGCACACAAGGGACAGCAGTTTCTTTTCGCCCTCGGCCAGCCCGTCAAAGCCTTTCTGCACAAATTCCATTGTCGGGATAATGGCGTGGTGGTCGTTCACCTTTTTGCTGTTCAGCACCCGGCCAAACTGCGGGGACAGGTCAAGCCCCGCCGCAAAGGAAAGCAGCGGCCACAGGCCGGACACAAGGCTTTCCGCCGTTGGCAGCATATCATCGGTCAAATACTGGCTGTCGGTGCGGGGATAGGTCAGCAGCTTCTTTTCGTAAAGCTGCTGGGCATAGTCAAGGGTCTGCTTGGCGGTAAATCCAAACAGGCGGTTTGCCTCCCGCTGCAAGGTAGTGAGGTCATAGAGGCGGGGCGGCTGCTCCGTCTTTTTCTCACGCTTCACCGATACACAAACGGCCTGCGCCGTTTCACAAGCAGCTTTCAGGGCCTTGGCGTCGGCAGCGTTTCCCATGCGTTCACTGGCCGCCTCCATGCCGCCCGCCGCGATCTGGACGATGTGGTATTTCTCTTTCTGAAAGCTGCTGATCTTGGCCTCCCGGTCAACCAGCATTTTCAGGGTCGGCGTCTGGACACGGCCCACGGTCAGGGTCTTGTGGTAGAGGATGGAGAAAAGTCTTGTCGCGTTGATCCCCACCAGCCAATCCGCCTGCGCCCGGCAAAGGGCCGACTGATACAGGTTGTCGTAGTCAGCCCCCGGTTTCAGGTGGGCGAAGCCGTCCTTGATGGCCGCGTCCTCCATGCTGGAAATCCAAAGGCGCTGAAACGGTTTCTTGCAGCCTGCCATCTGGTAGACGAAACGGAAAATCAATTCCCCCTCGCGTCCGGCGTCTGTAGGATAGTTCTCGGAGGTGACTTTTCTGACTTTGTTACTCGATGGCATCCAATGGGCCGATAAAGCGGTAGAAAATCTGGATTTTCTGGACGTATTCGCCATCGACCTTTTCCGCTCTGGATACCAGAATCTTGTCAATCAGCTGATGCAGAATCTTATAGTTCAGTTCGGTGATACCAGCGTACTTGCTGACTTCATCAATAAAATCCTGAATCTTGTCCAGCTGATCGTGTTCAGCACGGCCTTCCCGCTCGTACTGCTCAATCTTCTCGGTCAGTTCAGCCTGTTCTTTGTCGTAGCGATCTGCAAGCATTTGAAAACGTTTCTCCGGGATAAGTCCCTTTGATACGTCCTCATAAAGTTTTGCATACAGGTCTTCGATTTCTGCGATTCGTGCTTTACACTGCTTCAAATCCCGTTTGTGCTGCGCCCGGTCAGAGGACACCCGGAGGTGCATCTGATTTGCAATCTTCTTCACAAGGGCTTCCCGATTGCTCACAGCGGCCTTTGCGTGTGCCTGAATGTCCGCAAAGACAGCTTCATGCAGAACACGGGCTTCCAAATTATGCGAGTCACAGGCTTTCGCACCATATTTCCGATAAGTGCTGCAACAATAAAAGGTCTGATCCAGAACACTGTTACGTTTGCGCCTGTGCTCGACCTTGACTAACATCGTTCTGCCGCAGTCTGCACAGCGGACGATGCCTTTGAAGATATTGTCGTAGTCGGTCTTATCGCACATAAAACTACTGGAACGGCTGTAAAGGATTCGCTGCACGTTCTCCCAACGGTCTTGTGGGATGATTGCTTCATGTGTATTCGGAACGATAGCGCGTTCTTCAAACGGAATATAACGCCGCTTTTTGGATTTCATGGACACGGTGGGCTTGGCTTCGTAGATGATGTGTCCGGCGTAGACTGGGCTGTGCAGAACCTGACTGATATAGGCACTGTCCCAATCATACATCTTTTCATCATCAATAAAGCGGCCAAACATCTCTTTCTTGTAGTAACACGGCTTCAAAACTTTTTCATCGTGGAGCCGCTTGGCGATGCGGTGAAGCCCCAGCCCTTCCTCTGCCATTGAATAGATATACTCAACAACGGGTGGCGGTGTTCGGGTCGATCACAAGGTGATTGTGGTCGGCAGGGTCTTTCTGGTAGCCAAACGGTGCGCCGCTGGAGATATACTTTCCACTTTTCTTGCGTGTCCGAAGGGCACTCTTGATCTTTCGGGAAGTGTCTTTGGCGTACATTTCATTGATGATGTTTCGGAACGGGGCAATATCCATCTGAGATTGCTCGTTGGAATCATAACCATCGTTGATTGCAATATAGCGGACACCGTGTTCAGGAAAGAAGATTTCCATATACGTTCCGGTTTCGATGTGGTTGCGTCCAAGTCGGGACTGGTCTTTGGTAATGACTGTTGCCACCTTTCCTTCCCGGATATCATCCAGAAGTTCCTGAAAGGCAGGGCGGTCAGAGTTCGTACCGCTGTAACCATCATCAACATAGTACTGGCAATTCCCGAAACCGTTGCGTGTGGCATACTCCATAAGCATTGACTTTTGAGTGCGGATGCTCAGGCTTTCGCTGTTTGAACCGTCATCTTTTGACAGTCGGCAGTATAAAGCAGTTACTTTTTTGTCCTTTTCCATGTGTACCTCCATAATGGAAAAGAGACCTCATCAATCACATTGTAGCGGATGCTGCGTGACGATGCAAGCCCTTTTCCGCAGTAAAACGTCCAATTAGCCAGCGGCGAGATACGATTCGGCAGTTTTACGAATTTCTTCTTCCACAAGCCGCTGAAAAAGCGTATTCATCGGCACATTGCCGATATAATGGCGTTCCACGATCAGGCGCACGGACTTCGGACTTCTCGGCGCACGTTTGCGTGTGGTGGGCTTCTTCTCAGATTTTTCTTTGTTCAAGGGCAGACCTCCTCATTCATGTGGTGCAAATACGGAAAGGAATGGATGGATTCTATTCGTTTTTCTCTTTTTGTTTTATTACGTTGGTTAGGTGAAAGTTTTCTTTGATACAGTCTTAAAGGCTGCTATACTGCATAGGAAAAATATCTTTTGCAGATGCCATTAAGAATCTGCATCACAGAATCGTGATTTTGGCGGTTCTTGAATCGTGAAAAACGCAGAACTATTCAACATTTGGAATTTTTACAAAGATGTGATTGGGCGAAGAAAACCGCGTTCGTCTGCGCTCAATCAATCCCGCAGCGTCCAATTCCTTAAGCGCACTGGAAACACTGACAGTGCTGCGCCCTAGCTGCTCAGCCAAAGAGCAAATCGTAAAAATGACAAACACGAATCCACGTTCATCTATCCAGAGATTTTTCTGCGAGAGTGTGGCACGGTCGAGTAGCAACACATAAGTCATTTTTGCAGTCTGACTCAGGTCAAGTTCCAAAAGGAAGCGTGGGTATGGGAGAAACGGCGGCAGCGGAGTTTGCGTGGTAAGATATTCTGAAATGTTGATCACCTCCAGCTGAAGCAGAAATCAGGAACAAAGAGTATGTAACGAGAATTGGAGGGTTCCAATTCTCCAGTCGCAGAAAAGCACGAAACAAGTGCTCAACTGCGTTAATAAGTTAAGGTCTCCCATATTGGTCCTCGACTTCCCTAGGAGTGGGGAATCGTCCGGCGGCGGGCTTGCACCGCACCATTGGCGTTTCAGCCACCCCGTCTTCGTTATGACCGGGCTGCGAGTTACAGAAGTACCTTTTGTGAAGTACCGGACGATTGAACTATTCACTTGTCAAGGAACATATGGAAGATTTCTGGACTTTGACGGACGAAAAACATCCTTCTACTTGGTAGCCGATGAAAAAGGCCATTTCGTAGCATTGCAAGCAATTTTGTAAACAAAACGTCATAATAGTCCGAGAATGGTCTTGAAAAAGATGCCCTACACTTGGTAGGCATCGAGAACGCCTGTTTCGTAGCATTGGTGAGAAACTTGTAATTGAATTGTAATTCTTGAGACCAAATCTCCGCTTTTGAAAAAATCCTCTCAATAGGTAGGCAACGAAAACAGCCCAAAGACAACCATCTTTTTGAGAATTAACAAAAAGGTCACAAATGACCGGCTTTCAAAGAGGCGCTTCTACTATTAACAGAAAAAGTGGCCTAAAATGGGGGGTGTTGGAGAAAATTTCCGCCTTAAAAATACGCCTCTACTCACTAGCCAACGAGAATAGTCAAAAGCCAGCAAAAAACAAATGAATTATGTATTTCTGCCACTGATTGCAACGGCGTATCGGTGACAGAAAGATCGTTTAGAGCGATTCTTCGCGGTTTGGGGTGGTGGAAATCGTTTTGTAGTTGGACTTTTTCTGCTGAAGCTGCTCCAGCTGTTTCAGCACCGATTCCTTCTCCGGCAGCTTGCCGCCCGGCGCGGAAAGCTGCTGCTTATTCAGCACCATGTCGATATACTTGCGGATATTTTTCAGTGCAGAGATATCCGGCTGCAAGGTTTCCAGTTGGGTGCGCAGCTCTGCGCTGCCGGATTGCAGCGCAGAAAATTCGGCATCCAATGCCGAAAAATCTACCGCTGTGCTGCCGTTCAGTTTCATCAGGTGCGGACAGCTTTATTAAAGGTGTCCAGCTCCTCTTTGTGCTGGGCGGCATAAGCGTCCTTGGTCAACTTGAAGTTCTTCTTGATAAAGGTGTCGTGGATGGGCTTCAGCTTGGCATGGGCGGCGGCAGCATCCTTGATCTGGGCGATTGCCCGCATACGGTTTTCGTTCTGCTTCAACTGCCTGCGGAGAGGGGCGGCGGTCTGGTTCAGGTTAGAAATTGCGGTATCCAGATTCTCAATGGTGTTCAGAGAATGGGCTTTCAGATAGTCCACCGCCCGTTTGACTTCCTCAAAGTCCCGAACAGTGCATTTCAGTTTTGCCTTGCCAGACCAATCACTGCGCTGCTCATTGCGGAGATTGAAGTAGTCCACCAGCAGGTCGGACAGCGTGGCTCCTTGGCTTTTCCAGAGCGTCCAGAAGAAGCCGCTTCTTTTCGTTCAGGTCTGCGATCCAGTGTTGCAGACCACGAATTGCACTGCGGATGGACTGCATCAGGCTGTTGGCGGCTCGAATGTCCCGGTTGAGATTTCCGAGAAATGTTTCGATTCCCCGTTTTTCCATCTGGTGTGCAGCAGGGCCGAGATGAACGGTCGGTATCTGCTGGATGCCGCCCTGCCGCTCAAAGGAGCGCAGGTCAACACGTTCCGGTCTGCCAGCAGCCTCCAGATAGCGGTTTGTGATGGTCTCCCAACTGTGCCGCCAGACCTCGGCATACTTCTGGTCGTTCCAGTCCACCGTGTTTTCCTTGTGGCACTTCCAGTTGCCGGAAGGAGCTGGATGCGCTCACCGTTTTCGTCAAGGTCGTATACCTTTCGGGCTTTCGGGAGCCAATTGCCATGTTCGTCCATTGCCCGGAGCGTCAGCAGAATGTGAGCGTGTGGGTTGCCATCTCCTTTGTCGTGGATGGCAAAGTCAGCAATCATACCCTTGGAAACAAACTGCTCCTGACAGAATTCTTTATCATGGAGAGATACTGTTCTTCGGCACCTCCACCTGAAACGCCAGCACGATGCGCCGGGCAAGCTGGGAGTTCCACTGGTTCTCCACGGCTTCCACGGCGTTCCAAAGTGTTGCCCGGTCTGCATATCCGGGCGGCGCATAGGATGGCAGCATGATCTCAGCGTGGACAAGCTCTTTCTTCTTGTTGTAGAATTTTGTTTTCTGGTCGTACTCGCTGAACAGCCGTTCGCCGCTTTGATAAGCGGCCCCGGCAACAGCGGACTGACCTTGGCTGCGCTTGACGATGGTGATTTTGAAATGCGGACACGGAATAGGTATCACCTCCCAAACAAAAAGACCGCCCAGCAAGATTGCTCTTGATGAACGGTCTGGGATCGTATTCGGTTTTGCTCGCCGCCTTAGAACGGAGTGCTATGCGCTTTGGTCTCAGGCGGGAGCCGCAAAAGGATAGCTGCAAAGCAGCGCAAGGAAAATGCAGTTTTCCTTGGGATGGAATCGGGCTGGCGCACAAACGCCAGCTTCGATTTCATCGAGCCGTCTGCAAGACCGCAATTTCACCGGAACGGTGTATAATTGCGCCCTTTATTCTAAAGGGTGCGGAACGCTGCGGCTTTCGTGCAGGTCGTGAATCATCTTTGCAAGAGCCAGCGCAACTTCCGGCTGACGGAACGCAATTTTCAGCAGCTCCATCACCTGATCGTTGGTGAGTTCTTCCGGCGCAATCAGAAAACTTTCCAGCATTCCGGCACGGGTACACAGCCGATGCACACGGGCCTTGCGGGTCAGCTCCGGTATCTGGTGTTCCAGAATTTTCTCCCGGTGCTGGTAGTAGCGCAGCTGCTGTTCTGCTTTGGCTTTCTCGCTGCGGAGATAGGCGAGATCGGTTTTCGGTTGGGTCAATGGCATCACGCTCCTTTTCAAAAGTTGGTTGTATTCGACATTTTTATTGGTTCGTGGTACACTACACACAATCAATGTGAATAGAGGTGACTGCGTTGCTTGCGTTATATCTAAGTGTGCTTGATGATCGAAACTTTGAAGAAGATTTTACCGAGGTGTACAATACATACAAACGGCTGGTTTACCATACCGCTTACAAAATCATGGATGATTCGTATCTGGCAGAGGATGTGCTACAAGAGGTATTTTTGTACGTTGCAAAAAATTTTTCTAAAATTCATCGAGAAAACTGTCACGAACTCGCTGCTTATCTCGTTAGTTGTAGTAGAAGCCGTGCATATGATATGCTTCGCAAACAACGAGAAGAATTGCTGGAAGATGTCCCAAACGAACCAGATGCCGCTCCGGTGCCGGATGATGCAGCAGTTAGCACCGATAACATTGAACGTCTAACAGAACTGATTGCCAAATGAAACCGATGTACCGTGATCCGCTACGCCTTTTGGCAATGGGATATACAAACCGTGAGATTGCAAAATCGCTGGGATTAACGGATGAAGTGGTACGAACACGGCTCTTTCGAGGACGAAAACTATTATGGAAGGAGATGAACAGCCATGAGTGAGCGGACAGACATTTCATTTGATGCGGCTTTGATGATGGCACTTCGTGCAGATGCGCAAAGAGAACTGGATTCGCTTCCAACGCCAAAGCAGTTTGAGGAAATCTACCCAGATACGTCCCAATGGGACGAACGAATGACAGAGGCCTTAAAGAAGAAAAAGCACCACCCAGTGTTGAAACGAGTACTAATTGCGGCATTGACACTCGTAATGCTGACGGTTGGTGCTCTTGCGGTCAGCGCTGATTTCCGCAGGGCAGTCTATACGATGATTCAAAAATTTCTGCCCATTGAGATGCAGCTGACTTATCAGGTGGATGGCGAACCGCTGGAGTGGCTCCCGGATGGATACAGCGACCATTATGTGCCGAACGGCTTTGAAATGGACGATGTGCAGAAATTTGAGCGAGCAGAAAACTTTTTACATGTTTACTCGTCAAAAGAAACAGAGGAAAGCTACACAGTCCGTTGCTCAATTATCCAGCCAGGGCAGCAGTCCCTGTTTGATAATGAGCATACAGTGTACGAAACCGTAAAGGTCGGAGAAGCAGATGGTGTACTTGGAACCAGTACGGATGAACATGGAAAGAATGTTTATACTCTAAGTTGGGAACATCGGGGGATTACACATACCGTTATGGGAAACATTCCATACGATGAGATTATGAAAATTGCGGAAGGTATCCGTTAAGAAAGCTGGACACTTGTGAGAGTTCACAAATGTCTGGCTTTCTTTTTGTCTGAACTTACAAAGATGGAAAATTTGAAAAATTTTCTCCTGAAAATTGAAACGAAGCGAATGCGAATTGCGTTGATTATACAAAGGCTCTTGATGGGAGCAAAAAAACGGAGGTGTATGTCTATGTCGAAAAAGCGTTTGTTGTCCATTGTTGTTTCAGCGGTGATTCTCTTGAGCTTTGCCTGCACCGCAATGGCCGCTGAAAAGTCTGAACGGTATGTAGGCGATAGTACGGTCAACGGATCTATTTACCAAACATACTATCAGGTTGATGCCCAGACTCGAACTGGAGTAAAGAAAATCAGCGTTTCAGGCGTTCTCTATGAAAAGGGGACAATTGGAACATGGCAAAAAGTAAGTAGCTGCTCAAACAGCAGCACGACCTCAACCTGCATGGTGAGCAGTAGCTTTAACACTAAGCCCGGAAAATCTTATAGGCTTGAGTATTCTGCGACCTTTAGCTATTCCGATGGACGGAGCGAAACCATTACCGGAAGTACCAGTAGATAAGTGGAGTTTGTTATATATTTCAGCAAGTTAGAAAGGTGTGAGGTAATTATAAAGGCGAGACCAACGCGAGTTATCCGATACCTAGCTATAGTCGCACTGTGCTTGCTTTTGGGCTTTATGCTTGGAAGAAAAAGCAAATATGAAAAACGAGATTATTTGAAACAATTCAAAATTGGAAAAGCAACATACTCTGAATCGTTGATATATGAGGCTTATGGCGGATTGCAAAATGATGGGATAATGTTAGCGGTATACTACGATGTGGATGCAGCCAAAATTATTCATCAACTCGATTCATGGGAGAAAATTAATGATTCTCCAACCATATCTTCTATATTAAAAAATGTGTCGTCATATTTTGGATTAGATTTTGTGATTCCTGAAATTGCAAGTGGAAATTTTTTTCTTTATGATAATAGTCAGCATAAGGAACTACGCTCGGAAGCCGAAATGAATACATTGCTTTTACATTCTGAAGATGTGAATTTTAGTCTCGTTGTCTGGGATGATGAGAAGCACACAATTTATATAGTAGAGTACAGAATTTAAGGAGGTTCGTTATGAAGAGGTTCGTATCATTAATTCTTTCAGTGTGTTTTGTTTTCGATAAATACTGTGTCTTATGCTGCTAACATAAGCAGCCGTAAAGCTAGCAATCCTGTTATTCAAAGCATGAATGATAAGTATCATGTTGATTTTCGGGAATGTCGATAGATGAATTAAATAAGTTTATCGATAAGATGAAAGATGAAGATCAAACACGTGCATCTGGAAATTTGTTAAATAATACACAGCTTGCATGGTTGGCAGCTGCGCAAATTGCACGGGATAAGGGATATGAATGTGCGGCTCTTATGGTTGAATTCTCTGTATATAATATTGACTATTCTGAGAGTGTGACGGATTCTTCGACGCCATTGCTTGACAAGTTAAACACGACAACAGTTTTTAATAATTATAAAAACAAAGTACTTAATAGTGGCTTGAAAGATTTTAGTGGAGGAAGTTGGTCTTTACAATTCAAAAGTCTGATAATGCAGATTTATTCTATGCATTGCATAGGGTAAGCACCTCTGGAACAGGCTTCATGATTGGTAATTCTATAATGTATTACTTGATTACCGTTCATGACACATTTGATTTTGCATATGACAACAACTATGACGACTTGTTTACTACTACAGTGAACAATTGGGCTTGGTTGTGCCAGCAGACGCATGTGTTGAATCCCATAGAGATAAATCTTAGCACGGCTATTGGATAAAAAATCAGTGGTATTTATTTTTTTGCGAAAGTAAAAGTTGAAATCTAAAATAAGGATGGCTCTAACGTATGAAAAATTTTACGGAGGTGTTTCCAATGCAGAGCAACTGATGTATAAGAAATCTTGTGTATACTCTAAAAGTAAAGAAGGAAAATTAAAATAGCTAGTGAAAAAATATCTCGTAGAATTTTTTTGAAAGCAAGTGGGATTGTGGCTCTTTCTTCAATGGAGCTTAACTCTGGGCTGACTGCTTTTGCAGATAATCAAAGTGATGGAAGCAAATCTCATATCGAGAGATACCATAGATACGATTTTGATACAAAAGAAGAATCTATAGAGGAAATTATAGTTGAAACCAATTCCTTCACGGATGGAGAGACAACTGCAGGCTATTTTCCAAATGGAAAGATTTCGGATATTGATCTATCCGATCTGTATGCGATTATCGGAAGCAATGATATCACTGTTGTTGATAATCCAACGGCAACACCATATTGTAGTACGGTATGCCTACAGATAACGACCAATAATGGAGGGACAAATTATGGTTCTGGATTTATGATTGGGCCTAATGCACTTGCAACAGCAGCACATAATCTATACAGTATAAAGGAAAAAGCCTACGTTAAGTCGGTAAATGTCGCACCTGCTCGATCTGATAATAGTAAACCTTTTGGAAGCGAAAATGTATCGGCAAGTTCGATGATTGTTAGTGATTCTTATCTTGCTGGAACAAGTTCGGAGGATTGGGCGATTATTACGCTCAAGAATAATTTAGGAACGAAAACGGATGGCTTAGGTTACATTGGCAGTCTAGCAATTATTCATCATCACAGTTGGTGTATGCTTATGGCTATCCGAGCCAAATAAATGGTGCCGATGCGAGATATCGGATGTGTAAATCTTCTGGGTATATTAGAAGTCAGACTTCAAAATATCTCAAGGGCGATTGGGATTTGACAGGTGGCTTTAGTGGTGGTCCTCTTGTAGAATATATTTCTGGAGCTGGGTATGTAGCTATCGGAATCCATAAAGATGGAAGCACAATTGATGGTTCTTCATATCCAACTTCTTATACAGGGGCATTGAGAATAACACAATCGCTTTATACGCTGTTCCTTTCATACAGAGGTTGATAAAATGAAATGCAAACGGAAGATTATGGTTGGCATAGCATTTGTGGCAGTGGTTCTCTGCATTCTATTTCAATCGAATACATTCGGAAGAAAAAAATCGGAACTTATAATTGAAGAAGTTGACCTGAAGAACAATTGTATTTATGCGACTGCAAAAAATCAATTATATGATACGGATGACAATTATATAATTTATGGCGTATCAAACTACTTGAAAGGAAATCTTCAGTTGTCGTATCTTAAAGAAGGCGAAAGCATTCTTGTGATATCAAACGGTAAGGTGTTGCTATCAGATCCGTATCAATTTGATAAAATATACAGTATTCAACTGTTGCAATAGCGTTTCATTTTCAATAAATAATAATATAAGCTATTTACAGCTGCTCCTCTGTTAAGTGGTGGTGCAGTGCTTATTCTCAATAACGATGCGATTGATGAAAATGATAGACCTTTTTGGAATTTAGAATTTTCTCAATAATCAAGCCCCCAAAATGGCAAACTTGAAATCATCGAGAGATACATAAAATATAGGGTTAAATCGACTTTCGTGTCGAAAAAACAAGTGCTAGAAATAGCAAAATCCATTGAATTTTAGAATGACATTTATAAGAAACCACTAGATTTGCCTGATATTTGTGATTTCTTTGACCGTTGGGCCATTGATTTTGCACTACACTACTATGAGCAAAGGAAAACTTAAAATAAAAACAACCCGCCATTTGCAGCGACTGCAAGTAGCGGGTTGTTTGGCCTATTTAGAGGTTAGTCTTTCAGTTTGCCATGGTCACAGCCAAGTGAGAGATAATGCTCAATCTCACCACTCAGCACAAGCTGGACGCACTCCAAGGGCTTGTTGTATAGTAGCCAATCAAGTTCAGCTCGCTGTGCCGGGGTATTGCCGTATTCGTCCTCGATGGCAAGGCAGTCAATGGCAATGGCAGAGCCATCAGCGAACTGGGCTTCCGCTCGGTTGGTGTCCATATTATAGTGCCAAGAACGTGCTTTTTGAGAACTATTCTGGTCAAAAATTCGATTTTGTTTCATTTGAATGCCCTCTTTGATGCTTTTATGATTTAGTTTTTTGACGAGATGAGGTCTCTTTTTTCTTTCTCTTGAGTCACCCAACCGCACTATCCTGCATCGGTGGCGCACACAAGGCCGGTGACATCGGGGCGCGCCATCAAAGAACGCAGGGTGTCAAACTGCTTTTTCTTATCGTCGGGAATGATGTACTGCCATTCCTGCGGCAGAATCGGCAGGTCGTCATAGCGCCATTTTTTGAAACGCTCGTCATAAGTCCCGGCGTCGGCAAGGGAAACAAGGTGGCCGATACACCAGCTCACCAGATAGCCGTTCCCCTCCATGTAGCCGTCCTGTTTCTTGTCCGCGCCGATCACACCCGCAATGCTGCGGGCGACGCTTGGTTTCTCTGCAATTACTAACTGATAGCTCATACTTCATCCTCCTCATTTCCATCTTCACCTGTCATATCCTCGTCCGGCTCCGGGGCTTCGTCCTCGTCGTCCTCGTCCTCTCCAAAGTCATACTCGGCCAGATCGTCATTGCCTGTGGTGTCAACTTTTTCCTTTTTGAATTTCAGGAAGTAAAGGGCTGCGCCGCCGCCCAACAGCACCACCACAAAGAACACCACAAGGCCGCCCATGCCGCTTGGCTTTTCCTCCTGCGGCTTTTCTTCCTCCGGCTGGGGCTTCGGCTCTGGCCCGTTGCAGGCGGTCAGGTTGTTTTTACAGACCGGGCAAGCCGTATTGACGGCCCCGGCTTGACATTTAGCCGTACAGTTGCAGACCTCCGGCTCTTTTTTTCCGTCCTCCAATAAGGCTTGCAGGTCGGCGTCGTCCACTTGGTTGAGGAAATGCACCGCTGTTTCCTTGTCCTCGTTGGCCCGGTCGATCAGGATATAAAAATAATTCCCGGCCTTGGTGGTGACGGTGATAAGCTGCTTATCCCCGAAAAAATCATCCACCAGCGTAGCGTTGCCCTGCGGGGTGACGGGTACGCCCACCGGCTCCATGCCGCCGGTGGTAGGTTCTTCGGTTTCCTCCGGCACTTCTGCGGGGGCCTCGGTGGTTTCCGGCAGCGGCACAGGGTCAGGGTCAGCGCCCCCGGCGTAGGCGGTAACAGAAAAAGACGCCATACAAAGCGCAGCGGCCAGTGTTGCGGTGAGGGTACGGAACCATTTAGATTTCTTCATGGGCGCTGTCCTCCTGTTCAAAGTCCGGGATCGGGGCCGGGGCCGCCTGCAACGCGCCGCCGCGCACAAAGGCGGCGAACTCTTGTGGGGTCATGTTGAGGCCGCGCACAAGCTGGACGATCTGCAAGTTTTCCTGTTCGGTCTTGGCCGCTTCCAGCTCCCGAAGCTGCTTTTGCAGCTCCGCGATCTTGCCCTTGGTTTTCTCAATATCCTTTTCAATGCGCTCCAATTTGTTCATTGCCATAGTCAAAAACTCCTTTCTGGCGTTTAAGGCAAACGCCCGTAACAATAAAAATGCTGCTGCCAGTAGCTTGAATTGAGGTTTGTGTAGGAAATGGGGTCGCCGCAGTGCAGCATGACCGAATTTCCCACATACAGCCCCACATGGGACATCCCGGCAGTGTCGTAAGTGCCGACGAAAAATACAAGGTCGCCGGGCTTGGCCTGCTCCGGGGAAACGGGGGTGCAGATGTTGTAAAGCCCCTGCGCCGTCTGGCGTCCCACATTCCAGCCGGAATGATTGATAACCCAGCTAATGAAGCCGGAACAATCAAAGCTGGTGCTTGGGGAGCTGCCGCCCCACACATAAGGATAGCCCACATACTTTTCCGCCTCGGCAATCATGGCGGCAAAGGCTTCGTCCTTTAGCGCCTCTGGAGGAATTTCATAGTAGGTCGGCTCTTTCGGGGTGGAGGCGTGGGGATAGCTGCCGTTGGGAAACAGGTCTGGCCGGTTGCCCAAAGTCTGCATATAGGCAGCATAAAAGCCCATCTGTTCCTCGGTGAGAATGTAGATGGGCAGGTGGGACAGGTCAAAGTTTTCCAGCTTCACATTACAGATATAGTAGGTGTAGGGGACTTCCACAGTGTAGGTGTTTCCCTCGCTGTCCGTCCTCGTTTCGGTGCGGTAGCGGGTTTCCGTTTCGATGGTCTGGGTCAGGATGTACTGCTTTTCAAAGAGCATGGCAAGGTCGCCCTGTACCTCTCCCAAAGTGAACACGCCGTTATGCAGCGCGGAGAGGATGGAGGTCAGCACATAGGGGTCATGCTTGATCTCGTCCAGATCGAAACGGTATTCGTCATAGCCGGGGTGCAGGCTTTCGTAGTTGTCAAGTTCATGCTGCAAGTCTGCTTCCAGCGCGGCATAGGCGGCTTCGGCCCCCAGCATATCGCTGTCCTCGGAGAGATAGGAGGTGGCGGCAAGGCCCGTCCCGGTGCTGCCAAACATGGCGGTGCAGGATTGCAGGCCGCCCATCACCAGCAGGAGCATAAGGCCCACGCCGCCGACGATCAGCGCCCCTTTCCAGTGCCGGGCGGCAAAGGACGCGGCCTGTCTGCTTTTCTCTGCGGCTTTCTTGGCTGCGGCAGCCGTGGTCTTGGCGGTGCCTGCCGCCCCCTGTGCGGTCTGACCCGCCGCCCTTGCTGCCTTGGCATATTCCCGTTTGATGTGCTGTTTCTGCCAGAAACGGGAAACGGGGTTCTTTGCCGCCTGCGCCAGCTCCGGGTTGTCCCGCAGGGATTTTTGATACGCAAACTCGGCGTTGGCGGCGATGGACTTTCGCTCGGCCTTGGCGGCGGCCCGGTAGGGTTTGAGCTTGTGGCGATGGACGCCGCTGCGGATCATGCGGCCCGCCTGCCGTTCCGCCAGTTCCTCCCCCTTGTGGCCGCCCTCCACGCCCACATTTTCGTGTTCTACCTCATGGATTTTTCCGTGGAGGTAAAGCCCGGCTTCCTGTATGGGACGGCTGGCCGGGTTTGGTTTGAGCTGGGGAGGGGCTTTCTCCACCTTGTCAAAATACAGCCTGCTTTTGGCCTTGCCCTTGGCCTCGTCATAGACGGTTTCCTTGGTGACGACGCGCTTTTTCGGCAGAGCTTCTTTGGCCGCTTCCAGCTTATCCGCCCGTTTTTCTGCCTTTTTGATATACGGGGCCAGCTCCGGGGAGGCCCGTTCCTCGGCGGTAAACTGCAACCGGGAAACAGGGTCGGTGGCCTGCGCCACAGTTTCCCCGGCGTCCTTGGCCACTTTCTTTGCCTTGTGGCGGTCGTGCAGTTCATCCGCCCGTTCCAGTATTTTTTCCGCCGCCCCCTCCGGCTGGGCGGTGTATTCCTGCTCGGCCTCCCGGCTGGACACATTGACGCTTTCGCCGGTGGTCTGGTTATCCAGCGTCAGGCCGTCGCGGGTCATGTGCTGCGTTACCTTGTCGCGGGGTTTTAAGGGTTCCATGACTTCACCTCCTTGTGCCTCATACCGTCGCCCCCTCGCCTAACCGGGTCGTCATGATCTGGTAGATCTGGGTGTTTTTCGGGATGGGGTTCTTAAAGGGCAGGATCACATTTTCGTAAATGAGAAGCCCCTCGCCGGGTTCGGAATTGTCCACATACCGTAATTGCTGGGGCGAAATGTTCAGCCGTTCCGCAAGGATTTTGCGGTCGCCGCTGGCCTGATTGAGCAGGCAGATAAAGTCGCTGTTTTCCAAAATGTTCTCAATTTCCGGGGAGGAAAGCAGGTCTTTTACATTCTGCGTCGCACCTGTGGGAATCCCGCCCCACTTACGAAAACGCTTCCAAATCTCGCAGGAAAAGGCCGCCGTCTGTTCCTCACGCAAAAGCAGGTGGAACTCATCACAGAAATACCATGTCGCCTTGCCCTTGCTGCGGTTTTGGGTGACGCGCCCCCAAATCTGGTCTTGGACAATGAGCATACCGATTTTCTTTAGCTGCTTGCCCAGCTCCTTGATGTCAAAGGCCACAATGCGGTTTTGAATGTCGATGTTGGTTCTGTGGTTGAACACATTTAGGCTGCCGGACACATACAGGTCAAGGGCCTGCGCCACCCGGTCGGCCTCCGGGATATGCTGGTCTAACAGGGCTTTGTGCAGGTCTGCAAGGATGGGCATATTTTCCGGCTTGGGGTCTGCCAGATAAGGCCGGTAGATCACCTGTACCGCCCGGTCGATCACCGTCTTTTCAATGGCTTCCAGCCCGTTCTTGCCGCCCATGACAAGCTCACAGAACGACAGCACAAAGTCGGATTTCAAGGCCAGCGGGTTTTCATCCTCGGAGTAGTTCAGGTTGATGTCCAGCGGGTTCACATAGTTTTTGCTGGTAGGCGACAGCTTCACCACCTGCCCATGCAGACGCTTCACAAGGGGGTAATACTCGGCCTCTGGATCACAGATATACACATCGTCCGGGGTGCAGAGGAACACGCTCAAAATTTCTGATTTACAGCTCATACTTTTGCCGCTTCCCGGTGTCCCCAGCTTTAGCCCGTTGGGACACCTCGCCCGTTTGCGGTCGAGCATAATCATGTTGCCGGTCTTGGCGTTGATCCCGTAATACATGGCGTCGCCGCCCTGAAAAAGCTCCTGCGTCACAAAGGGGACGAACACGGCCACGCTGGAAGTCGTCAGGGAGCGTTCAATCTGGATGTGGCTGGCCCCCAGCGGCAGGCTGCTCATAAGCCCCTGTTCCTGCTGGTAGTCCAGCCGCACAAGGGAACAGTTGTACTTCTGTGCGATCCCAGCAGCCCAGAACACATCGTTTTCCAGCTTTTGCCGGGTGTCTGCGGTGTTCAGCACCAAAAAGGTAAGCTGGAACATCCGTTCATTCCGGCTCTGCAAGGTCTTTAACAGCTCCTTGGCGTCCTGCCCGTAGGTGGCAAGGTCGCTGGGAAGTATATCCATGTCGTAACCGCTGCGGACAGCCCGTTTCTGTTCCTGAATCTTCATGGCGTCAAGGTCGGTGATCTTGCGCTTGACCGTCTTAATGGCGTCGCTCTGGTCGATGGCCTGCACATGGAGGTTCACCACAATGCCGTTTTCCGTGTTGAGAAAGTCGGCCAGCATTTCATCCGACAGCTCCGGGGAGAGGATTTGCAGGAAGCTCACCGCCCCGTATTTGCCGCCCAGCCCGAACATCCGGGCATTGCCGAAGCGGAACGAGGACGGGGCGATAAAGTCCTTGGTAGAAAACCCCGACGGGGCAAGCCACTTCCAGTCAAAGGAGAACGGTTCCCCGTCCGGGTGGAAAATGCTGTGCATGACTTCCAGCCGTTCCTTGGCGTCCAGTCCCCACGCGGAGGCCCCCATGCTCTTGAAATAGCCCAAAAGGTCGGTTTCGATCCGGCGCAGTCTGGCGCGGGCCATTTTCAGGCTGTCCGCCTCAATGGTGTAGGTCATAAATTTCCGCTTCATCAGGCCGTTGTTCCCGTTCACAAGCTGGTCTTGCAAAATGTCGGAATACTCGCTGCGGATGTCGTCGAAGTCGTCCCCTTGCGCCCGGATTTCAAAGCTCTTGGCATACTGCTTGGGGTCGATCTTGCGGTTGATAAAGGAAAACTGCACATGAATGGAGGCGTCCAGATAGTTGTAGAGGTCGCACAGGTTTTCAAAGATGGCGGTCTTGGTGTCCGCCTGCGCCAGTTGGTAGCTGATGTCCGTAAACTCAATGCACTTGGAAAAGGTGCGGGGCGTCACCCGGCATACGCCGTCCTGATACATGGCCTCATAGGGAATACTGGCCTGTGCCGAATGGGGCTTGCCGTCGCCCTTATACTTTCGGATGACGGCCTGAATCTCTTTCTTTTCGGCGCGGGTGAGCTTGACCGGCGCTTTTGCGCTCGTTTCGTTCTTTTGCTTTTTGGACAATGGCGTTGACCTCCTTTTCCATTTGGGATTGCCGCACAAGGGCGGTATAAGCGTTGTTGGTCTGGTAGGGGCGTTCCTTGGGCTGGATGAAGCAGCACTCGACGATCTGGCGCGCCACCACTTCAAGGGGCTGGCCGTGTTTTTCGTAAAGCGCCAGCAGAAAGCCCGGCAGCATAGCGAACACCATAATGAGCGCCGCCGCGCTGGTCGGGACGCGGCCCCGGATCAAAAAGAAAAGCGGGACGCCTACAAGCAGCGCACCGCCAAAACAAATGAGCTGGCGTTTCGTCAGCCCGAATACTACCTTGGATTTGACCTTGGTTAAATCCTTGGGGACAGTTACATAAGCCATAAAAAGTCACCTCGTTTCTGGTACGGACAGGGAAAAATCGCTGTCCACTTCATTGCCCCACACATCCCAGCCGGGGATTTTCTGTCTGGCAAACAGTTCTGCGCGGGGCAAGTCGCCCGCAAGCTCTATGATTTTCTCACGGGTAATGTCTGGTTTCTTGCTATGTTCCTCCACCGGGGAAATGATAAACTGATGGACGCTTTTGGAGTAACGCTTGGGATGGCCCCGCTTGGCAAGCAGGCAGATTTCCGCGTTTCCTCTCGTCCAATAGCCCAGCCCGTAAAACCATGTGGGGCTTTTGCGGTTCAATTTCAGCCAAACAAAGGCCACGGTCTTAAAGGAAAAGCCCCACGCCTTAATCAGACGCAGCGCCTCCGGGAGCTGTGGGAAAGTCGCCCACAAAAACAAGAGGCAGTCTTTTTCCGCCAGCGTTTCCACCGGCAGGGCGCACAGCTCGTCAATGCTCATGGTGGGATAGTGATGTTCCGCCGCCCCTGTCCGTTTGCACTCATATCGCCACGGCGGGTCGGCGTAAAGGATGTTGTAGGTTTTCTTTTGTGTTTCTTTGATGGTTGGTATTCCTCCTGTCTGTCAATGTGCGGTAAATACGGCTTTCGATATGCTGCCGGTCTTGAACAGACAGAAGCAAAGCAAAACGGTATAGCCCATACAACCCCAGATTGCGCCGGATATGTCGTCGGCGGTTCCAATCTGCTGGATCAGCACCGCATAAATCCCGACAACCACCATGATTAAAAAGGCTTGGAAGCCCAGCGCAAGCAGGGATTTCAAGTAGTTCTGGCCCATGCCGCGCCACTCTGCATTGCCCAGCGTGGCAAGGGGGATCGGCCCCAATGCGGTCACGGCGTAAATTTCAATCATTCTTCCATAGGTCACAAGGAAAATGCAGATGGAAAGAATGTTCATCGTCAGCCCCACAACAAGGGTCTGGAACCACAGGCCCAGCAGCGGCCCAATGTCCATTGCTTCAAGGCGGCTTTCCAGATCAGGGAGCAGCGTGTCAAAATCAATGCTGGTATCTCCGATAATCACCCCGGCGCTCTGGTTGACGACCTGTTGGGTGGCGTCAAATACGCCCATGACGATATTCCATGTGTTCGTCACAATGAGGATGGCAAAGGCGCTTTTGAAAATCCAGCGGAAGAACATGGAGCTGTCGAAGTCGTGCATATTGTTCTTTTCCACAATCATGTCGATCAGCTCATAGCACATCACGAGGGCGAGAATGGCCGCCGCAATGGGGACGATAACCGTTTCGGACAGGTTTTGCAGCATGGAGAAAATGCCGCCGTTCCAGTCCTGCGGGGTACTGCCCACATCCGACGCGATTTCCCCGACTTTGGTATTGACTGTGTTAAACAGGCCGGACAGGTTGCCCATGATACCGTCGATCAGGATTCCTTTGATCCATTCCCCGATTAAATCACTGATCATGTGGGGACACCTCCTTTCCCGCGCCCTCCCAAATCAGAGAGGGCGCGGAGGGTTTTCTAACACACATGGGGTTATCCCAGCAGCCCGGACAGCAGAGGAACAAGTGTCATGCCGATCAGGGCAACACCACCTCCGGCGACAAGCTGCTTGATTCCCTGGCTCTTGCTCGCCGGGTTGTCCGCCCCGTATCCCTCCAAAAGATTGACGCCGCCCCATACGCAAAGCGCGCCGCCGAGGCCCACAACAATGGTCTGCAAAGTATCAACTGCACTATTGAAAAATTCCATAAATTTACCTCCATAAATTCAGATCGTGATGGTGTTTGGGTACAAAAAAGCCGCCATACATAGCGGCAGCCTCACAATCCGCAGACGGCCCGGAGTTACTGGCCGTCCCGCCATTTCAGCACAGCCAGCGAAAAAATCTCGCCCCATGCTTCACACAGTCTGCGGTCTATTTCCCTTACAAGTTCTTCGGCTTCCCCGTCCGTGGGCGGGGTATCATGTTCCGCAATCCACTGGCACAGAACCGCAGCGGAAATGATCGCCCGGTAGATTTCTTTCTCATACCTGAAATAATCCGCAAATGTCCATTCGTCCGAGTGTCCCATCGGTCACGCTCCTTTCTCTATGGCCGCTTTATTCTACGGCAAAATCTTCATCCGACAGCTCAATGTCGTAGAGGTCAAAGGGTTCGTCCTCCGTTATCACGCGCCGCTTTTTCCGGCGCAGGGACGACAGGTAGCTGTCCACATCAAAGGTGTTCTTTTTGTCGGCGTCCGAGAGGTATTGATAGCGGGGGTGGCGGGTGATGTCGTATTTCTCACTGAAAAACGGCCTCACGCCGCGCACCTGCAAAATACACTTGCCTCCGTCCATCGTTGCAATTTCGTCTTGGCTCATCAGCTCCCTGCCGTAAAGTCAAGTGATGAATTCGCAAAAGAAAAGACCCTTCCCGTCAAAAAACGAGAAGGGTCACTATAATCAATGCTATATCGTGCGAATTTTCAATTTTTGGTTAGGCGGAAATTTCTCCAACAAAATTGTAGATGATTTTGACTTCCTGAATTTTCTGCCCATCGACCTTCTGAACCTCACCGATCATGATTTTCTTGATAAGACGGTTCAGCACAACTTCGTCCAACTCCTTGATGGCGGCATATTTGCGGATTTCCTCAATAAAGGCATGGACATCGCTTTCCTGTTCATCCGACTGGTGCAGAAGAAGATTCAGTTCGCTTAAACGCGTCTTGTTGCTGTTCTGCTCCTGTTCCATAGCATCTGTCAGTTTCAGAAAACGCTGTTCCGAGATGATGCCTTTGCTCTTGTCCGTGTAAAGATTCAGAAACACATCGTCAATTTCCTGATTCCGCTCTTCCAAACGGCGAATCTCTGCCCGAACCTCAGAAGTATCGGTGCGATACTGGTTTTCCATGCGGCGGCTCAGCCGCTGATAAAAGCATCCGAATCTTTCATAGCCTGTGCCGCCAATTCCTGAATGTCGTTCAGAACCAGTTCATGCAGGTCACGGGCTTCGATTTTGTGGCTGGAACATACCTTGCAGCCGATTCGGTTATAGGTCGACAGGTAAAAATGCTTTGTCAATGGGTTCGCGTTTCTTCTTGGTGGTTCGGTCAATATCTTTCTGCCGACTTTTCATACCGTGCCTGCATGGATTTCCCACAGGTGGCACAGTAAATGATACCGTGGAAGATGTTGTAGTATGGGCAGTCATTGCCCGTCATAATAGTTGGACGGCGGTCGATCAGTTCTTGCACCTTCGCCCATTCTTCCGGGAAACGATGGCTTCATGGCAGTTTTCAATAACTTCCCAATCTTCACGGGGAATGAATTTGAACGAACCGGAACGGATGCCCGTTTGGTGCGTCCTGCACACGAGATGTGCGCCCTTGTAAAACGGATTGCGGAGAATGTGGCCGATTCTTGCCGTACCCCATGTGTAGTAGTTGGCATCCAGAGCCGTATTTGCTTTCACACGGGTAATGGGGATTTTCTCTTCCAGCAGCTTCTTGGCAATTCTCATATTGCCCATCCCATCAAGGGCGTAGTCGTAGATTTTGCGGATAACGGGTGCTGCATCCGGGTCGATGATAAGATGCCCTTTGTCTTTCGGGTCGCGCATCAAACCATAGGGAGGAGTGCCGCCGCAGAACTTGCCCTGCGGGAACGGGTCATGATGCCAGCCAGAACTTTCTTGGAAATGTCACGGCTGTACATGTCGTTCAGGATGTTCTTGAACGGGGTAATGTCCATTTCCTGCCGGGTCGGACTGTCCACACCATCCGTGATAGCAATATATCGAATATGATGTTTCGGAAAGAAAATCTCGATATAACTGCCAGCTTCGATATAGTTGCGGCCAAGCCGGGAAGGTCTTTCGTGATAACACAGTCGATTTTCCCGGCTTCGATGTCGGCAATCATCCGCTGGAACGCCGGACGATTGAAATTGCGCCCGGTGTAGCCATCGTCCACATAGTATTCGTAGCGGAACATTCCGTTCTTTTCCGCAAAGTCCTTCAGCATCAACTTCTGGTTGCTGATGCTCATGCTCTCATTTTCGCGCCCATCTTCCAAAGAAAGGCGGCAATAGAGGGCAGTGATTTTCTGGATATTCTGTTTCTTTCTGCTCATAGTTTTTCTCCTATTCTATGAGCAGGGACACACACCATTATAATACCATGTCCCTGCGAGCCTTTCAACGGTCAAATTGAACTTATCCTGCTTTCTTTTCCAGCCACTCCTCAAAATGGGAGTGTGACTGACGCTCAATAAGCTGTTCAAAGGCTTCCCGCATGGACTGATTTCCAGAAACTCACGGGAAACAATAAATTTCTTCTTCGTCTGCTGCTTCGTGGTGTGCGCAGGCGTATTGCTATAGGCAGACCTCCATATCCTGTAACCGAACGCCTGTAACCGTGCAGGAAAACTCTCTTTTCTGCACAAGAGCATCCGGTGCGTTTTATACTTTTTCTTGTTCTTTTAAGGTTACATGGTTACAGAAAGCGGAAAATCCAGCAGTTGTGCGGATTTTCGCCGTAACTGGAACGTAACCGAATCTGTAACCAGTCGTGTAACCGCTGACTGTCGGAAGGGAAAGCCCATCTGCTGAGCTTCTGCATCCGTTATTTCGAGAAATCTTCAGCCCCGGTTTCGGGGCTGGTTACGCCTTCCAATGAAGACGCCGTACTTCCGGGTAACGCTGGCGGTCTTATGAGCCTGCCAGCCTTGGATGTCGCCGCGCGAAATTCCGGTGTTCATGATCTCGCAAATGGTCTTGAAAAGATGCTACACGGTAGGCATCGAGAACGCCTGTTTCGTAGCATTGGTGAGAAACTTGTAATTGAATTGTAATTCTTGAGACCGAATCTCCGCTTTTGAAAAAATCCTCTCAATAGGTAGGCAACGAAAACAGCCCAAAGACAACCATCTTTTTGAGAATTAACAAAAAGGTCACAAATGACTGGCCTTCAAAGAAACACTTCTACTATTAACAGAAAAAGTGGCCTAAAATGGGGGGTGTTGGAGAAAATTTCCGCCTTAAAAATACGCCTCTACTCACTAGCCAACGAGAATAGTCAAAGCCAGCAAAACATGAATTATGTATTTCTGCCACTGATTGCAACGGCGTATCGGTGACAGAAAGATCGTTTAGAGCGATTCTTCGCGGTTTGGGGTGGTGGAAATCGTTTTGTAGTTGGACTTTTTCTGCTGAAGCTGCTCCAGCTGTTTCAGCACCGATTCCTTCTCCGGCATCTTGCCGCCCGGCGCGGAAAGCTGCTGCTTATTCAGCACCATGTCGATATACTTGCGGATATTTTTCAGTGCAGAGATATCCGGCTGCAAGGTTTCCAGTTGGGTGCGCAGCTCTGCGCTGCCGGATTGCAGCGCAGAAAATTCGGCATCCAATGCCGAAAAATCTACCGCTGTGCTGCCGTTCAGTTTCATCAGGGTGCGGACAGCTTTATTAAAGGTGTCCAGCTCCTCTTTGTGCTGGGCGGCATAAGCGTCCTTGGTCAACTTGAAGTTCTTCTTGATAAAGGTGTCGTGGATGGGCTTGGCGGGCGGCGGCAGCTCCGATCTGGGCGATTGCCCGCATACGGTTTTCGTTCTGCTTCAACTGCCTGCGGAGAGGGGCGGCGGTCTGGTTCAGGTTAGAAATTGCGGTATCCAGATTCTCAATGGTGTTCAGAGAATGGGCTTTCAGATAGTCCACCGCCCGTTTGACTTCCTCAAAGTCCCGAACAGTGCATTTCAGTTTTGCCTTGCCAGACCAATCACTGCGCTGCTCATTGCGGAGATTGAAGTAGTCCACCAGCAGGTCGGACAGCGTGGGCTCTTTCGCCTTTTCCAGAGCGTCCAGAAGAAGCCGCTTCTTTTCGTTCAGGTCTGCGATCCAGTGTTGCAGACCACGAATTGCACTGCGGATGGACTGCATCAGGCTGTTGGCGGCTCGAATGTCCACGGTTGAGATTTCCGAGAAATGTTTCGATTCCCCGTTTTTCCATCTGGTGTGCAGCAGGGCCGAGATGAACGGTCGGTATCTGCTGGATGCCGCCCTGCCGCTCAAAGGAGCGCAGGTCAACACGTTCCGGTCTGCCAGCAGCCTCCAGATAGCGGTTTGTGATGGTCTCCCAACTGTGCCGCCAGACCTCGGCATACTTCTGGTCGTTCCAGTCCACCGTGTTTTCCTTGTGGCACTTCCAGTTGCCAGAGGGGAGCTGGATGCGCTCACCGTTTTCGTCAAGGTCGTATACCTTTCGGGCTTTCGGGAGCCAATTGCCATGTTCGTCCATTGCCCGGAGCGTCAGCAGAATGTGAGCGTGTGGGTTGCCATCTCCTTTGTCGTGGATGGCAAAGTCAGCAATCATACCCTTGGAAACAAACTGCTCCTGACAGAATTCCTTTATCATGGACAGTTACTTCTTTCGGCACCTCCACCAAGGAAGCCGATGCGCCGGGCAAGCTGGGAGTTCCACTGGTTCTCCACGGCTTCCACGGCGTTCCAAAGTGTTGCCCGGTCTGCATATCCGGGTGGCGCATGGGACGGCAGCATGATCTCGGCATGGACAAGTTCCTTCTTCTTGTTGTAGAATTTTGTTTTCTGGTCGTACTCGCTGAACAGCCGTTCGCCGCTCTGATAAGCGGCCCCGGCAACAGCGGACTGACCTTGGCTGCGCTTGACGATGGTGATTTTGAAATGCGGACACGGAATAGGTATCACCTCCAAACAAAAAGACCGCCCAGCAAGATTGCTCTTGATGAACGGTCTGGGATCGTATTCGGTTTTGCTCGCCGCCTTAGAACGGAGTGCTATGCGCTTTGGTCTCAGGCGGGAGCCGCAAAAGGATAGCTGCAAAGCAGCGCAAGGAAAATGCAGTTTTCCTTGGGATGGAATCGGGCTGGCGCACAAACGCCAGCTTCGATTTCATCGAGCCGTCTGCAAGACCGCAATTTCACCGGAACGGTGTATAATTGCGCCCTTTATTCTAAAGGGTGCGGAACGCTGCGGCTTTCGTGCAGGTCGTGAATCATCTTTGCAAGAGCCAGCGCAACTTCCGGCTGACGGAACGCAATTTTCAGCAGCTCCATCACCTGATCGTTGGTGAGTTCTTCCGGCGCAATCAGAAAACTTTCCAGCATTCCGGCACGGGTACACAGCCGATGCACACGGGCCTTGCGGGTCAGCTCCGGTATCGGGTGTTCCAGAATTTTCTCCCGGTGCTGGTAGTAGCGCAGCTGCTGTTCTGCTTTGGCTTTCTCGCTGCGGAGATAGGCGAGATCGGTTTTCGGTTGGGTCAATGGCATCACGCTCCTTTTCAAAAGTTGGTTGTATTCGACATTTTTATTGGTTCGTGGTACACTACACACAATCAATGTGAATAGAGGTGACTGCGTTGCTTGCGTTATATCTAAGTGTGCTTGATGATCGAAACTTTGAAGAAGATTTTACCGAGGTGTACAATACATACAAACGGCTGGTTTACCATACCGCTTACAAAATCATGGATGATTCGTATCTGGCAGAGGATGTGCTACAAGAGGTATTTTTGTACGTTGCAAAAAATTTTTCTAAAATTCATCGAGAAAACTGTCACGAACTCGCTGCTTATCTCGTTAGTTGTAGTAGAAGCCGTGCATATGATATGCTTCGCAAACAACGAGAAGAATTGCTGGAAGATGTCCCAAACGAACCAGATGCCGCTCCGGTGCCGGATGATGCAGCAGTTAGCACCGATAACATTGAACGTCTAACAGAACTGATTGCCAAATGAAACCGATGTACCGTGATCCGCTACGCCTTTTGGCAATGGGATATACAAACCGTGAGATTGCAAAATCGCTGGGATTAACGGATGAAGTGGTACGAACACGGCTCTTTCGAGGACGAAAACTATTATGGAAGGAGATGAACAGCCATGAGTGAGCGGACAGACATTTCATTTGATGCGGCTTTGATGATGGCACTTCGTGCAGATGCGCAAAGAGAACTGGATTCGCTTCCAACGCCAAAGCAGTTTGAGGAAATCTACCAGATACGTCCCAATGGGACGAACGAATGACAGAGGCCTTAAAGAAGAAAAAGCACCACCCAGTGTTGAAACGAGTACTAATTGCGGCATTGACACTCGTAATGCTGACGGTTGGTGCTCTTGCGGTCAGCGCTGATTTCCGCAGGGCAGTCTATACGATGATTCAAAATTTCTGCCCATTGAGATGCAGCTGACTTATCAGGTGGATGGCGAACCGCTGGAGTGGCTCCCGGATGGATACAGCGACCATTATGTGCCGAACGGCTTTGAAATGGACGATGTGCAGAAATTTGAGCGAGCAGAAAACTTTTTACATGTTTACTCGTCAAAAGAAACAGAGGAAAGCTACACAGTCCGTTGCTCAATTATCCAGCCAGGGCAGCAGTCCCTGTTTGATAATGAGCATACAGTGTACGAAACCGTAAAGGTCGGAGAAGCAGATGGTGTACTTGGAACCAGTACGGATGAACATGGAAAGAATGTTTATACTCTAAGTTGGGAACATCGGGGGATTACACATACCGTTATGGGAAACATTCCATACGATGAGATTATGAAAATTGCGGAAGGTATCCGTTAAGAAAGCTGGACACTTGTGAGTTCACAAATGTCTGGCTTTCTTTTTGTCTGAACTTACAAAGATGGAAAATTTGAAAAATTTTCTCCTGAAAATTGAAACGAAGCGAATGCGAATTGCGTTGATTATACAAAGGCTCTTGATGGGAGCAAAAAAACGGAGGTGTATGTCTATGTCGAAAAGCGTTTGTTGTCCATTGTTGTTTCAGCGGTGATTCTCTTGAGCTTTGCCTGCACCGCAATGGCCGCTGAAAAGTCTGAACGGTATGTAGGCGATAGTACGGTCAACGGATCTATTTACCAAACATACTATCAGGTTGATGCCCAGACTCGAACTGGAGTAAAGAAAATCAGCGTTTCAGGCGTTCTCTATGAAAAGGGGACAATTGGAACATGGCAAAAAGTAAGTAGCTGCTCAAACAGCAGCACGACCTCAACCTGCATGGTGAGCAGTAGCTTTAACACTAAGCCCGGAAAATCTTATAGGCTTGAGTATTCTGCGACCTTTAGCTATTCCGATGGACGGAGCGAAACCATTACCGGAAGTACCAGTAGATAAGTGGAGTTTGTTATATATTTCAGCAAGTTAGAAAGGTGTGAGGTAATTATAAAGGCAGACCAACGCGAGTTATCCGATACCTAGCTATAGTCGCACTGTGCTTGCTTTTGGGCTTTATGCTTGGAAGAAAAGCAAATATGAAAAACGAGATTATTTGAAACAATTCAAAATTGGAAAAGCAACATACTCTGAATCGTTGATATATGAGGCTTATGGCGGATTGCAAAATGATGGGATAATGTTAGCGGTATACTACGATGTGGATGCAGCCAAAATTATTCATCAACTCGATTCATGGGAGAAAATTAATGATTCTCCAACCATATCTTCTATATTAAAAAATGTGTCGTCATATTTTGGATTAGATTTTGTGATTCCTGAAATTGCAAGTGGAAATTTTTTTCTTTATGATAATAGTCAGCATAAGGAACTACGCTCGGAAGCCGAAATGAATACATTGCTTTTACATTCTGAAGATGTGAATTTTAGTCTCGTTGTCTGGGATGATGAGAAGCACACAATTTATATAGTAGAGTACAGAATTTAAGGAGGTTCGTTATGAAGAGGTTCGTATCATTAATTCTTTCAGTGTGTTTTTTGTTTTCGATAAATACTGTGTCTTATGCTGCTAACATAAGCAGCCGTAAAGCTAGCAATCCTGTTATTCAAAGCATGAATGATAAGTATCATGTTGATTTTTCGGGAATGTCGATAGATGAATTAAATAAGTTTATCGATAAGATGAAAGATGAAGATCAAACACGTGCATCTGGAAATTTGTTAAATAATACACAGCTTGCATGGTTGGCAGCTGCGCAAATTGCACGGGATAAGGGATATGAATGTGCGGCTCTTATGGTTGAATTCTCTGTATATAATATTGACTATTCTGAGAGTGTGACGGATTCTTCGACGCCATTGCTTGACAAGTTAAACACGACAACAGTTTTTAATAATTATAAAAACAAAGTACTTAATAGTGGCTTGAAAGATTTTAGTGGAGGAAGTTGGTCTTTTACAATTCAAAAGTCTGATAATGCAGATTTATTCTATGCATTGCATAGGGTAAGCACCTCTGGAACAGGCTTCATGATTGGTAATTCTATAATGTATTACTTGATTACCGTTCATGACACATTTGATTTTGCATATGACAACAACTATGACGACTTGTTTACTACTACAGTGAACAATTGGGCTTGGTTGTGCCAGCAGACGCATGTGTTGAATCCCATAGAGATAAATCTTAGCACGGCTATTGGATAAAAAATCAGTGGTATTTATTTTTTTGCGAAAGTAAAAGTTGAAATCTAAAATAAGGATGGCTCTAACGTATGAAAAATTTTACGGAGGTGTTTCCAATGCAGAGCAACTGATGTATAAGAAATCTTGTGTATACTCTAAAAGTAAAGAAGGAAAATTAAAATAGCTAGTGAAAAAATTATCTCGTAGAATTTTTTTGAAAGCAAGTGGGATTGTGGCTCTTTCTTCAATGGAGCTTAACTCTGGGCTGACTTCTTTTGCAGATAATCAAAGTGATGGAAGCAAATCTCATATCGAGAGATACCATAGATACGATTTTGATACAAAAGAAGAATCTATAGAGGAAATTATAGTTGAAACCAATTCCTTCACGGATGGAGAGACAACTGCAGGCTATTTTCCAAATGGAAAGATTTCGGATATTGATCTATCCGATCTGTATGCGATTATCGGAAGCAATGATATCACTGTTGTTGATAATCCAACGGCAACACCATATTGTAGTACGGTATGCCTACAGATAACGACCAATAATGGAGGGACAAATTATGGTTCTGGATTTATGATTGGGCCTAATGCACTTGCAACAGCAGCACATAATCTATACAGTATAAAGGAAAAAGCCTACGTTAAGTCGGTAAATGTCGCACCTGCTCGATCTGATAATAGTAAACCTTTTGGAAGCGAAAATGTATCGGCAAGTTCGATTATTGTTAGTGATTCTTATCTTGCTGGAACAAGTTCGGAGGATTGGGCGATTATTACGCTCAAGAATAATTTAGGAACGAAAACGGGATGGCTTGGGTTACATTGGCAGTCTAGCAATTATTCATCATCACAGTTGGTGTATGCTTATGGCTATCCGAGCCAAATAAATGGTGCCGATGCGAGATATCGGATGTGTAAATCTTCTGGGTATATTAGAAGTCAGACTTCAAAATATCTCAAGGGCGATTGGGATTTGACAGGTGGCTTTAGTGGTGGTCCTCTTGTAGAATATATTTCTGGAGCTGGGTATGTAGCTATCGGAATCCATAAAGATGGAAGCACAATTGATGGTTCTTCATATCCAACTTCTTATACAGGGGCATTGAGAATAACACAATCGCTTTATACGCTGTTCCTTTCATACAGAGGTTGATAAAATGAAATGCAAACGGAAGATTATGGTTGGCATAGCATTTGTGGCAGTGGTTCTCTGCATTCTATTTCAATCGAATACATTCGGAAGAAAAAAATCGGAACTTATAATTGAAGAAGTTGACCTGAAGAACAATTGTATTTATGCGACTGCAAAAAATCAATTATATGATACGGATGACAATTATATAATTTATGGCGTATCAAACTACTTGAAAGGAAATCTTCAGTTGTCGTATCTTAAAGAAGGCGAAAGCATTCTTGTGATATCAAACGGTAAGGTGTTGCTATCAGATCCGTATCAATTTGATAAAATATACAGTATTCAACTGTTGCAATAGCGTTTCATTTTCTCAATAAATAATATAAGCTATTTACAGCTGCCTCCTCTGTTAAGTGGTGGTGCAGTGCTTATTCTCAATAACGATGCGATTGATGAAAATGATAGACCTTTTTGGAATTTAGAATTTTCTCAATAATCAAGCCCCCAAAATGGCAAACTTGAAATCATCGAGAGATACATAAAATATAGGGTTAAATCGACTTTCGTGTCGAAAAAACAAGTGCTAGAAATAGCAAAATCCATTGAATTTTAGAATGACATTTATAAGAAACCAGTAGATTTGCCTGATATTTGTGATTTCTTTGACCGTTGGGCCATTGATTTTGCACTACATTGATTTTGCACTACTATGAGCAAAGGAAAAACTTAAAATAAGCAAACAACCCGCCATTTGCAGCGACTGCAAGTAGCGGGTTGTTTGGCCTATTTAGAGGTTAGTCTTTCAGTTTGCCATGGTCACAGCCAAGTGAGAGATAATGCTCAATCTCACCACTCAGCACAAGCTGGACGCACTCCAAGGGCTTGTTGTATAGTAGCCAATCAAGTTCAGCTCGCTGTGCCGGGGTATTGCCGTATTCGTCCTCGATGGCAAGGCAGTCAATGGCAATGGCAGAGCCATCAGCGAACTGGGCTTCCGCTCGGTTGGTGTCCATATTATAGTGCCAAGAACGTGCTTTTTGAGAACTATTCTGGTCAAAAATTCGATTTTGTTTCATTTGAATGCCCTCTTTGATGCTTTTATGATTTAGTTTTTTGACGAGATGAGGTCTCTTTTTTCTTTCTCTTGAGTCACCCAACCGCACTATCCTGCATCGCAACTGTTCACAATGCCATCTACGTCCGGGCGGTTCATCAGGTCTTTCAGGATACCAAACTGCTTTTTGGTGGACGCAGACACCAAATACTGCCACTTTTGCGGCAGGATGGGCAAGTCTGCAATGCTCCACTTGACGTACTTGGCATCGTAGACATTGGGTGGAGCCAGCTCTACCAAATGCCCAACACACCAGCTTACCAGATGGCCGTTGCCCTCCAGATAACCGTCTTTGCGGTTAGTCGCACCGAGGACTTTTGCATATGACACGGCTACGGACGGTTTTTCCGCCACGATCAATTTTGCGATAAGAATCCCTCCAATCTGTTTTGGATTGCAATATGTAAGGCGGCAAACGCCGCCAATAGAATTATTCTTCTGCGTTATCCTCCTCGCCGGTCTCCTCCGGCTCATCCTCCACAGGGATTTCAAAGTCGCCCTTGTCCTCGGTGTAGTTTGCATCGGGGTCGAGGGCTTCTTTTTCGGCCTGCTTTTTCTGCTTCTGCTTTGTGAAAGCATAGAAAATGCCGCCTGCCGCCAGTGCGATCAGCACGACTACACCCAGAAAGCCGGATGCGATCTTTGTGACCTTATTTTCCGTGGGCTGTTCTGTGCCGGATGCTGCCGCTTCTTCGGCGGCTTTTTTCGCTTCTTCCTCGGCTTTCAGCCTGTCCTGTTCCGCCTGCGCCGCCGCTTCCTTTTCAGCGGTATAAGCATCGGCAGCATCTTCCTCCATAAGAGCCAACAGGTCGGCTTCATCCACAAGATTCATAAAGTGGACGGTCTGCTGCCCTTTGGCATTGCGGTCAATCACCAGATAGAAGGTGTTGCCGGACTTCGACACCAGCGTGATAAACTGCTGTCCAGAGCCGTCCGAGTAAGAGGTGTGGTAGTCGTCTACCAGCGTCAGATTGCCCTCCGGGGTCAGGGCACCAGAGATTTCGTCCGTGACGGTGACAACATCTTCCTCCACGACTTCCGGCAGAATCGGCTGCTCCACCGGGGCAGCTTCGCCCTCAAAGGCAAAGGCGGGAGCCGCCATGCCAGCGCACAGTGCCGCCGATACCAGCAGCGCACCCAGTTTCTTAATCTTCATCTGCATTGACCTCCTTCTCGAAAGTTGCACCCACAGCGGACAGCGCAGCCGGGGTCGGGGTGGCGGTTGCGGACTGCCGCAGCAGGGCGGCAAGCTGTTCCGGCGTGACCTTGGCAGTCCGCACCATCTCGTTGACCTCGGCGGAATCTTCCTCCTGAATGCGCCGCTCCAGAATCTCGATGCGGTTGTTCAGTTTGATGCGGCGTTCCTTCTCTTTTTCCAGCATCGCCCGCAGCTTATCCGATTTTTCGCTCATAAAACTCCTCCAATCATTTTGAAAGCCGTCCGAACCCGGCGAGATGTTTCTCCCAGTAGGACGAGTGAATGTTTGCGTACTTGATGGGGTCTCCGGCACTGACCATCATGCCATTGCCTAGATAAATCCCGGTATGGCTCATGCCGGGGGTGTCGTAGGTGCCTTTGAAAAAGACTAAATCTCCGGGCTTTGCTTCGGCTTCGCTGATGTGCTGGCTCTTGTTCCACAGACCGTTGGCGGTGGTGCGCCCCACATCGTAGCCGTTCTGGTTGTACACCCAACAGACATAACCGCTACAATCGAACCCGGTTTCCGGGGTAGAACCGCCCCACACATAGGGCGTGCCCACATACTTTTGGGCTTCTTTGTAGATGGCGGCGAACTCCTCGTCCGTCAGTGCTTCTGCCGGAACCTGATAGTCGATGCCGGGTGTGCCGGAGCCATCGGAGCCACCGGGCGGCAATCCGCCGTTGAACAGATAGGGTCTGCCGCCCAGCGTATCCTGAAAAATCTCGTAGCGTTTCCATTGGTCAGCATCCAATTCTTCCCGGATGACCACCTCCAAGCCACGATTGACCAGCTTGGTGTGGAAGATGCGGTACTCATAGGGCACCTGCGTGGGAACCGGGATTCCCAACGGGCTGATGACCCAGACAGTCATATACCGTATCTGCACCTCCACCCATGTGGTCAGCTTGTACTGCTTTTTGAAAGTTTCCTTCAGTTTGGCCTGCACTTCTGACCGGGTGTAGTCGTCGTAGAGTGTGGTCAAATACGAAGTGAGCTGCCACGGGTCATGCTCGATGGGGTCAAGGTGATACTGGTACTCGTTGTAGCCGGGGTGGTCGGTGGGAGTGCGCTTGATCTTTTTGTCCAGTTCCTTTTCCAGCTTCTTGTAGTCCTGTTCTGCGCCTCGGATGTCCCGGTCCTCGGCAGAGTACATGGTCTGCCCGGATACCTGTGTGCCGCCGGAAAAGAGGATGTCGCAGGAGGAAAAGCCGGACATCACCATGAGGATGAGCAAAAGAAAAACGCCCACGATCACCAGAACGTGTGCGTTGCCCTTGGCGGCATTCGCCAGCCCTTTCAAGGCAGTGCTGACGGCGGTTTTACCTTTTTCTACGGCTTGTTCCACGCCGGACCGGGCAGCAGATGCACCGTTGGATGCCGCTTTGCCGCCTGCGGTCTGCGCCGCTGTGCCCGAATGGGCGGCGGCATAGTAGCTCTGCCGGATGTTCTGTTTCTGCCGCCACCGAGAAAGCCAGTTGGAACCGTCCTCGCTGGTGCCGGATGCGCCTGCATCTTGTGCCGCAGTCGGCTCCGATGCGGAAGATTTAGCGGTTTTGGAGCCTTTCTTGCCCTTCATCTTGGCTTTCTTCTTGAGCTTCCGGGCATAGCGGCTTTTGAAAATATCACGGACATTTCCTGCCGCTTTTTCGCCCTCGCTCAACGCCTGCACACCAACGTTTTCATCCTCGTACTGGTCAACCTCCCGATGCACCGCAGACCGGGCGGCATGGGCGGCGTACATTTCTCGCTTCTGCGCCTTGCTCAAACGGCTCAGTTCGTCCGGGGTCAGTTCCGCCTTGCCGAACCGCAGATGCTGGGCTTTCTCTGCCGCCTTGTCTACATCCGTTTTCAGCTTTTTCTTTTGGGCACCGACTGCTCCACCTTGGCTTTTTCGGAGGAGAACGGGTCTTTTGGTAGACGATTCCTCTTTGATGTTCAGCTTCGGTTTGCTCATTTCTGCGCGCCCTCCGAAACTTCACCCAACTTGGTGGTCATAATGCGGTAGAGTTCCAGATCGGTGGGGAAACGGTCAACGAATGGCAAAATCACATTGCCGAAAAGCAACCCTCGCCCTCGCCGGAGTGGGTCACATAGGAAAGCTGGTGAGGAGATGTTGAGCTGCTTTGCGAGGATCTGCCGGTCTCCTGCTGCCTGATTCAGCATGATGATCATGTCACTGTTCTCGAAAATATTCTCGACTTCACGGGAAGAAAGAAGGTCTTTCACGTTCTGGGTCAGCCCGTGGGAATACCGCCCCACTTACGGAAACGCTTCCAGATTTCTACGGAATACGCCGCAGTCTGTTCCTCTTTTAAGAGGAGGTGCATCTCATCCATATAATACCGGGTGGACTTGCCGCTGCTGCGGTTTGCTGTGACACGCCCCACACCTGATCCTGCACGATGAGCATACCGAGTTTCTTCATCTGTTTGCCCAGTTCCTTGATGTCGTAGCAGACGATGCGGTTATTGACGTTCACGTTAGTACGATGGTTGAACAGGTTCAGACTGCCCTTGACGTAGATCTCCAGAGCCGTGGCAACATGGTGGGCTTCCTTCTCGTCCTGTTGGAGTAGGGCATTGTACAAGTCCTCAAGAATGGGCATATTCTCCGGGCAGGGTCCGCAAAATATTTGCGGTAAATCAGATGCACACAGCGGTCGATGACTGTTTTCTCCACCGGCAGCAACCCTTCCTTGCCGCCTACCACCAGTTCGCACAGGGAAAGGATAAAGTCGGCTTTCAGGGACAGGGGATTATCTTCCTCGGAGTAGTTGGCATTGATGTCCATGGGGTTGATGAACTGGGTGCTGTTGGGGCTGATTTTGATGACCTGACCCTTCAAACGATTCACCAGCGGCGAGTATTCGCCTTCGGGTCGTTGATGATAATATCATCGTCCGTCACCAAAAGCGTTTGCGATCTCGCGCTTTGCCGAGAAACTTTGCCGGAGCCGGAGTACCCAAAATCAGGCCATTGGGGTTCTTCAGTTTCTTCCGGTCTACCATAATCAGGTTGTTGGACAAAGCATTCAAGCCATAATACAGGCTTTCTTTGCCAGACTGGTAAAGTTCCTGTGTGGTGAACGGAATGAAGATGGCGGTACTGCTGGTGGTCAGTCCCCGCTGAATTTCGATTTGGCAATCCGCCAGCGGCAGGCTGCTCATCAGCCCTGCTCCTGCTGGAAATCCAACCGGCATAGGTTGCAGTTGTGTTTCTGGGCGATGCTGGATGCCTGAAAACATTGTTTTCCAGTTCCTGTTCCGTGCGTCCGGTGTTCAGCAGCAGAAAAGTGACGAGGAACATTCGCTCGTTCTGACTCTGCAATTCTTTCAGCAGGGCTTTGCATCTCTGCCGTAGGTCGCCAAATCCGAAGGAATGATGTCAATATCATATCCGGCACGGATGGCTTTCTTCTGCTCCTCGATCTTTGATCTATCGAGTTCGGTGATGGTGCGCTTCACGGTCTTAATGGCACAATTCTGGTCAACAGACTGGATGTGCATGGTGACGATCTGGCTGGAATCCATGTCCAGAAAATCCTTCAGAAGCTGGTCGCTGATGTCGGATGCCGTGATGCTCAAAAACTGGCAGCGCAAAGATACCGCCCATCTGGAACGTCCGGGAGTTCTTGAAGGCAAAGGCGGTGGGCGCAATGGCATCCTTTACAGAAAGGCCGCTTTTCACAAGGTCTTTCCAGTCAAAATGAAATTTGCTGGCACCGTCCATGTTGAACATATCGTGCATGAGTTTCAGCCGCTGGGCACCGTTCAGGGCTTTGCCTGCAGCCGGTGGAAGTTGTTCAGCAGGTCATTCTGGATGTGGTCCAGCCGGGGCTTGACCTGTGCCATGCTTTCGCCCTCCACACCAAAGGTGATGAATTTGGTCTTGGTCAGACCATTATTGCCCTTGGCAAGCTGCTGGCGCAGCATCTGGGAATACTCGGCACGAACATCGTCAAAACCGTCCTTCTGGAACGGAATGCGGATGCTCTTTTCAAACTCGGTGCTGTCGGTTGCCATGTTCACGAAAGACAGCTCAAACTTGATGCTGGAATCGAAGAAGTTCAGAAAACTGCACCATTCCTCGAAAATCGCCGTCTTATCCTCCTGCTGGGCGAGCTGATAATTGATGTCCTGATACTGGATGGTGCGGGTGTAGTAGTTGGGCTTCACCCGGCAGGTGCCATCCTCAAACATCCGCTGCATGGGGATGGACTGCTGGGCGGTCCGGGGCACAACGGGCTTTGCATTCTGCCTGCGCTTCTGCGCAGACTGCGGCTTACTGTGCTTACCGGTCTTTTCCAAAACGGGATCATGGGTCATGCCTCCCTTCATAAGCAGTGCATAGTAGTTGTGGGTCTTGTAGGGGCGAATCTTCGGGCGGAGAAACCGGGACTGCACATAGTATGACAGCAGCTTTCCAAGGGCTGACCGTTTTCTCGTACATCCCAAGGAAGAACGCCGGCAGCATCACCGCCATCATGCCGAGGGTGGCGGCAGTGTTGCCGCCAAAATCCCGGAGAACAAAACAGCGGCACTCCAATGAGAGCCGCTGTGCCGAAGCAGATGAGCTGCCGCTTGGTCAGATTGAATGCGACCTTCGATTTCACTTTCGTCAGGTCACGGGGTACAGAGATATACGCAGCCAATCAAACACCTCCTTTAGTGCGCTCCGAGGACGGATTTTGTCACGGAGCTTGTCTTGAACAGGCTGAAACAAAGCAGAACGGTGTAGCCCACAATGCTCCAAATGGAGTTGATGGCATCCCGGAAATCGCCACGCTCTGGATCAGCACAGCGTAAATGGCAACACAAATCAAAATCAAGAAGCCCTGAAATCCCAATGCGAACAGGCATTTCAGGTAGTTCTGCCCCATGTGCGACTGCTCGTGGTTGCCCCATGTTGCCATGGGGATGGGCGCAAGGCTCACCATGCAGTAGATCTCGATCATACGCCCGTAGACGATCACAAAATGATGATGCTCAAGATCCTCATGGTGATGCCGATGAAGAAACTTTGCAGGAAAAGCCCGAACAGGGGCCAACGTCCATCTGCATCAGGCTGGATTGCAGCATGGACAAACCAATGTCGTTGACACGGGTGTTTCCGGTGATGATGCCGCTGGAATCGGACACTACCTTCTGGGTGATGTCGAACACCGCCATCACAATATCGAAGGTGTTGGAGATAAACCACACCGACACCGCCGTTTTGAAGATCCAGCGCATGATGAGGGCTGGCTCAAACTGCGCCATGTTGTTGTGCTGGGTGATCATCTCAATTAGTTCATAACAGGCGATGAAGGTCAGAATGATGCCCGCAATGGGCAGCACCACGTTCCGGACAACGCCTCAATCATTGCGAAAACGCGTGGTTCAAAGCTGGAGGGCTTGGTGCCCACCTGCTGGGCGATGTTTCCCACCTGCGTGTTCACATCGTCGAACAAGCCGGAAAGGTTTGACATAATGCCTGCCGTCAGGATGCCTTTGATCCAGTCGGCAATGGCCTTGAGAACGGTTTCCATTCAGCAGTCACCGTCCTTAGCTGAAGTGGTTGATGAGCGTTTTCAAGAGGTTCAGGAGGAAAATAATGTGGGTCAAAACTGCATAAGACACCGCCTTTCGTTAATGGGTGGATAAAGACACGGCTTGGTGCACGGACATTTAATAAAACTGCAAGCTGCAAAGGGCTATCTGTTGCTGCTCAAGCCGCCGTATGGAACAATACCCTCATTTCATCTATCATTTTTCAAAATATTGATAGATGAAATGATTAAACGCAAAAATGTCCGATGAAAAAAAATGCCGACTGCTTTTGGCAATCGGCATAGGACAATAATTCAGTTATGCAAGCATCTTGCCCTCCAGATAGGAGCAACGGAGATAATCAGGATTGGTGTAGTATACGTTGGAATTGAAATCGGATATCTCATCCGTGATAAACGACGAAAAACATCCAGAATTGCCTGTGCAGCATCCTCATCCTTCATGGTGGATAGCACCAGCCCTGATACAGCATTCCGATGGAGGTTGCAGAAGGGACCGTATAGCGGCACTCTGCAGCAGTATCAAAATCCCCATCCGGGATGTTGAAATCTTCGATCATTTCATCCGAAACCTGCTCAAAGGACAGGCAGTGGTTTACTTCTGCCAGCCGGAGCTGCCGCTCGATGTCAGCTTTGTGAAGTGACGAATCACATCCTGCCGATGATTTTGGTCTTGCGGGCAATGGTCTCGATCAGGCTGCAAACATAGAGGACATCATTTTTCTGCTTTTCGGTCATGGATGGGTTCACTCCTCTCAAAGGTCAGGCAGTGCAAGGCGTTTACGGTATGAAAGCTGATCTGGTGTGTCGGATGCTTGAATTTCGCCAATGCCCAAAATGCTTCACGGCTGATCTGCCCAGACGTAAATCCGTTGACGTAATCCCAAATGGTGTCGTCTGCCATGGGTCCCTCCACAATATCGTAGGGATGGGTTTCACCTGCACGACATTTTGCAATAAAATCCAGCCATTCGTCCGACATTTCAGGGAAACGCAGGATCTTCAGGTCGGGATTTTCTACATAGCGATAGACGTTCACAAGGCCATCGGCAGAACGGCGGTCTGCCCAGCGGTAGGCTTGTTGATAGTTGTTCGTGCAGTAGAATCCCCAAGAAAAGTCTTTGTATACCGTGTGATGCGGATTTCGGGATAGACAACTTCTTCTTTACTGCCATGATACAATAAAATCTCGCTCATCTGCTTCACCTTCTCTATGTGAGATCGTTACTATGGCTTTCCTTATTATAGTATGTACCGGGCGGCAATCGCCGCCCGCTGTTCTTAACCGAACAGACCGCTCAGCAGGGGAATCAGGGTAATGCCGACCAGCGCAACGCCGCCGCCAGCCATGAGCTGCTTCATGCCCTGAGACTTAGAGCCGGGGTTGTCGTTACCATAACCTTCCAGCAGGTTGATGGCACCCCAAACGCCGAGACCGGCACCCAGAGCCACGACCAGAGTCTGAAGAACTTCGATAGCAGAGTTGAAGAATTCCATAGTCTTTTCTCCTTTATTATAAAGCGTTTCCGGTCATTTGTACACACCCGAAATCTTATTGTTTTACGCTGCATAACCGCGGCAAGGTTGATTTTCTGGTGCACCTTTCTGACCGGGGAATAAAACCGCCTACCGGATCAGGCAGGCGGGAGCGATCAGCGTCCACCACGATGAACTCATCACCGGGGTGGATTTTTTTTTCGGTTCAGATACTTTTCAATATCGAAGATGTTTTGGGGTCGTAGTCCGAGGTCAGCTTGTAGTTAGGGTGCTGGGTCAGGTCGTACTTGTCGCTCAAAACGGTCTGACGCCACGCAACTGCAAAATACACTTGCCGCCGTCCAGAACCGCCAGCTCGTCCCGGCTCAATAATTCGTGACCAAGTTTTGGAACGTAGTGCCATAGCTGGGGCTGTTGCCACGGGTGTCTGAGGTGTTGAAGGCGTCGATGGTCTCCTTGCCCAGCATCTCGGACAGGTCTTTCAGGGTGGTAGGCTCACTGCCGCCCAGAAATATCTGGCTGTCCATGTTGCCCACGATGGTGTCCGCATTGTCCTTGTAGATGGCTTTCAACTGACTTCTCGCCTGCAAAACAAGGCAGGCAGAGATCTCACGGCTGCGGATGGTGGCTACCAGCTTTTCCAGATTGGGAATCTGCCCGATGTTGGCACACTCGTCGATCAGGCACCGCACATGGATGGGCAGTTTGCCGCCGTACACATCATCTGCTTTATCGCAAAGCAGATTGAAAAGCTGGGTGTAGACCATGCTGATGAGGAAGTTAAAGGTGGAATCCGTGTCCGACATAATGAGGAACAGCGCCGTTTTCTTATCGCCCAGCGTATCCAACGCCAGCTCATCGTACATAGTGAGGTCACGCAACTCTTGGATGTCGAAGGGGCTAATCTGGCACCACAGGAGATGAGAATGGATTTTGCGGTCTTTCCAGAAACTAAATGTCAACAGTAATTTAATACTTTCTACGAATCAGGCAGAAAGTTCGGCGTTTTGCACATCAGAGCGCAGCATTCTTTTCACCTTATCCTGCGCCTTTTCATGGCATCCAGCGCGGAAATGAATCAGAACGGTAAATTCCTGACCATTGATGGTGCGCTTAATGAAAGGGGCGTTCTTGTTTTCGGGCACTTTCACATTTTCCATTCAATTCCTCCTTAAATCGTCATTTTCCGAATTTAGCTGGCAGACTGGCAACTGTGGGTGTACCATGAAGTTCTTGCCAGCCAAAATTTTCTGCCAGCCAAATGGCTTATTCCATCCAAAGACCTTTTGCGGCCTTCCACGATCTTGCTTTTCAGGGCATCGCCCAGTTCCGCTTGGCATCCCGGACAGTTCTGCGGGGATGCCCTTTCCAGAGCCGCCTTGTCGATGTCCTCGCTGAGCACCTGCTTTCCTCCGGCAAGCAGGGCGCAGATCAGGTCTTTGGCTTGCTGGGTCTTGGTTTCCCGCTGCGGCTCGATGCCGGACAGCATCTCGTCTGCGGTAATGTCGTACTCGCCGACCCAGCGGAAGCCGCCCTCGTCCCCAGAGAACGCCAGTGACGCTCCCGGCGGGCAAGGGAACTTTTCGTGGGTCAGGATGCGCATGGTGGGGTCGTGCTTCAGCTTGCCGATGAACATGACGCTGCGGACGGCGGCGGCAATGTCGATGGAGCCGAGGCCCCGTTGCAGGCTCTGCATTCCGGCGGCTTTGTTCAGGTGCCCAATCAGCAAAATAGCGCAGCCTGTTCGCTGCGCTACCTGTCCCAGCCGCATGAAGATCGGCCGGACTTCGTTCGCCCGGTTCATGTCCACATCGGCACCGAGATACGCCTGGATCGGGTCGATGATGACCAGTCGGGCGTTGTTCTCGACAATGGCTTTTCAATTCGTTCATCGGAGAGTGTCAGCTGCACCTCGCTGTCGTCAATGACCAGCACCCGGTCAAGGTCTGCGCCGGCTTCGATCAGGCGTGGCTTGACCGTATCGCCCAGACCGTCCTCGGCGGTCTGGTAGATCACGTTGAAGGGCTCCATGCGCTCCATATTAGGCAGCAGCTTTCCGTTGGTGCAGGCAGCGGCAAGGTGCATGGCAAAGTAGGTCTTGCCCTCGCCCGGATTGCCTTGCAGCACGCTGAGCTTCCAAAGGGCAGATACGGTTTCCAGAGCCATTCCACCGGGGTCAGCTCCACGTCGCTCATGCGGATGATCTTGACGGAATTTTTGGATGGCTCTTTCAGAACGATGCTTTTGAAATAATTGCGGTTCGGAATCTCTGCCCGGTGCACCAAAACGTCGTTCCAATCCTTCATACAGGGCTGAATCCGGGTCACGCTCATAGCGTCCGGCAGCAGAGCCGCCAGCCGCTTGCAGGCATCCTCTCCGGCTTTGTCGGAATCCAGACAGAGGAACACACGTTCCATGTCCGGGCGTTCAGAGAGAAATTGCTGCAATGCCTTTGTAGACACCCCACCCAGCGACAGATAATTGTGCTGCTGCCAGTTTTCGGAAACAATTCGATGAAGGAAAGCAGGTCAATCGGGGCTTCAAACACCATCAGTTGCTTATCCGTGCCACGGTGCGCAAATCCGAGAGATTTTTCTGCTCCGGCTACGTCCTGCCGGAACTTCTCATAAATGCCACGGCTGCTTGCATAGCGTGGGTGTCCGTCTGCATCCCGTCCCACAAAGACCACATTGTGGTGGGCGGCGTCCTCGTAAATATCTCCGGCGGCGATGAAGAAGTTCACCAGTGACGGGCTGAGTTTCCGTTCCTGTGTCAGATAGTTCACCACGTTGGCATTGGTGACGTTCCGCAGCGGCAGACGAAACGCAGGAGAGGGCGGAGTCAGCCTCCGGCTGGGGTTTACCCAGCTCTCCGGTCAGCATCTGCACCGCTTCGGGGAAGGACTTGCCGTAAAATTCCATCACGAAATCCACCGGCAAGCCGCCCTTGCTCTGGCTGTGCCGAAACCATTTGTTTCCGCAAACGGTCAGGCTGTCGTGGGCTTTCCAGCGGTATTCTTTTCCACTGCGCACCAGCGTTTCGCCCTGTGCCCGGAGAAATTTTTCCAGATCCACCGCATTGGCTTTATCAATCTGGGCTTGGGTGTAGGCCATGTTGCTTCCTCCTTAAAGTTCCTGTGTGTGATTTTTCTGCTCGGTTTTCTTCTGGGATTGTGCTGCCTTGGCTTCTTCCAGCTTTTCAGCACCGATTCCTTCTCCGGGTCTTGCCGCCCGGTGCGGAAAGCTGCTGCTTATTCAGCACCATGTCGATATGCTTGCGGATATTTTTCAGTGCAGAGATGTCCGGCTGCAAGGTTTCCAGTTTGCGCAGCTCTGCGCTGCTCGATTGCAGCGCAGAAAATTCGGCATCCAATGCCGAAAATCCACCGCTGTGCTGCCGTTCAGCTTCATCAGAGTGCGGACGGCTTTGTTGAATGATTCCAACTCGTCCTTGTGCTGGGCGGCGTAAGCGTCCTTGGTCAACTTGAAGTTCTTCTTGATAAAGGTGTCGTGGATGGGCTTCAGCTTGGCATGGACGGCAGCAGCGTCCCTGATCTGGGCGATTGTCCGCATACGGTTTTCGTTCTGCTTCAACTGCCCGCGGAGAGGAGCAGCGGTCTGGTTTAAGCTGTCAATGGCTTGGTTCAAATCCTCAATGGTGTTCAGGGAATGGGCTTTCAGATAGTCCACAGCCCGTTTGACTTCCTCAAAGTCCCGGACAGTGCATTTCAGTTTTGCCTTGCCAGACCAATCGCTGCGCTGCTCGTTGCGGAGGTTGAAGTAGTCCACCAGCAGGTCGGATAGCGTTGGCTCTTTCGCCTTTCCAGAGCGTCCAGAAGAAGCTGCTTCTTTTCGTTCAGGTCTGCAATCCAGCGTTGCAGCCCACGGATGGCGCTGCGGATGGACTGCATCAGGCTGTTGGCGGCTCGAATATCTCGGTTCAGGTTGCCGAGAAAGGTTTCCACTCCACGCTTTTCCATCTGGTGTGCAGCGGGGCCGAGATGCACGGTCGGTATCTGCTGGACGCCCTGTCGCTCAAAGGAGCGCAGGTCAACACGTTCTGGTCTGCCAGCGGCTTCCAGATAGCGGTTGGTGATGGTTTCCCAGCTATGCCGCCAGATTTCGGCGTACTTCTGGTCGTTCCAGTCTACAGTGTTTTCCTTGTGGCACTTCCAGTTGCCAGAAGGAAGCCGAATGCGCTCACCGTTTTCGTCAAGGTCGTATACCTTTCGGGCTTTCGGGAGCCACCTGCCGTGTTCGTCCATTGCCCGGATGGTCAGCAGAATGTGGGCGTGTGGGTTTCCATCGCCCTTGTCGTGGATGGCAAAGTCAGCGATCATCCCTTTGGAAACAAACTGCTCGTTGCAAAATTCTTTGAGCATGGGAAGATACTGTTCCTTCGGCACCTCTACCGGGAACGCCAGCACGATGCGCCGGGCAAGCTGGGAGTTCCACTGGTTCTCCACGGCTTCTACGGCGTTCCAGAGGTTTTGCCTGTCTGCAAATCCGGGCGGCGCATGGGACGGCAGCATGATCTCGGCGTGGACAAGCTCTTTCTTCTTGTTGTAGAATTTCGTTTTCTGGTCGTACTCGCTGAACAGCCGTTCGCCGCTCTGGTAAGCGGCCCCGGCAACGGCGGACTGCCCTTGGCTGCGCTTGACGATGGTGATTTTGAAATGCGGACACGGAATAGGCATCACCCCAAACAAAAGACCGCCCAGCAAGATTGCTCTTGTGAACGGTCTGGAATCGTATTCGGTTGTGCTCGCCGCCTTGGACCGGAGTGCCGTGCGCTTCGGTCTTAGGCGGGCCGCAAAAGGATAGCTGCAAAGCAGCGCAAGGAAAATGCAGTTTTCCTTGGGATGGAATCGGCTGGCGCACAAACGCCAGCTTCGATTTCATCGAGCCGTCTGCAAGACCGCAATTTCACCGGAACGGTGTATAATTGCGCCCTCTATTCTAAAGGGTTTTGACGTTGCTGTGTTCGTGAACATCATGCACCATCTTTGCAAGCGCCAGCACAACCTCCGGCTGACGGAACGAGATTTTCAGCAGTTCCATCACCTGATTATCGGGCAGTTCTCCCGGACAGACCAGAAAACTTTCCAGCATTCCGGCACGAGTGCAAAGACGATGCACACGCTCTCCGGTTCAGCTCCGACATCCTGCGTTCAAGGATCTTCTCCCGGTGCTGGCAAGAGCGCAGCTTCTGCTCTGCTTTAGCTTTTCGTTGCGGAGATAGGCAAGGTCGGTTTTGGGCTGGGTCATGGCATCGCTCTCCTTTTTCAAAAGTTTTTATTCGGTTACAAACATTTTATAATTCATATTTACCGCCTTGTATTCTTTGAGATAACGAATATAATACGTCTAGGAGAATAGATAAATAATTGAAAAATGATTGCTATATTTGCTGTTAGGAGGTGAGCATAATGAATGCAAAGATACTGATTGCTGATGATGAAAGCGATATTGTTTCTATGCTCGGTAACTTTTTTGAAAGCAAGGGCTTTCGTGTCCTGCCCGCTTTCAATGGTGCAGAAGCACTAAAGCAAGTGGAAAAACAACCGGATATTATTTTGCTTGACATCAATATGCCCGGAACAGACGGGTTAGAAGTTTGCAAGCGTATCCGTGATCACATATCCTGCCCGATCCTTTTTCTGACTGCCAGAATCGAAGATACAGATAAGGTAAAAGGCTTTGCTGTTGGCGGTGATGATTATATTGTAAAGCCCTTTTCCCTCGTAGAGCTTGATGCGCGGGTACGCGCTCACCTGCGCCGGGAAGCACGACACAATTTTGAAGCACAAGTCAAGTTTTCCGGTGATTTGACGATTGACTATTCAGAACGTTGCTTGTTCTTTGGCGATAAGCGTGTCGGTCTTGCAAAAAGGGAATTTGATATTGTGGAACTGCTTTCTCAAAATCCAGGACAGATCTTTGATAAAGAACGGATTTATGAGCGTATTTGGGGCTATGACAGCGAGGGGGACAGCAGTGTTGTAGCAGAGCATATCCGCAGAATACGGTCCAAAATCGCGGCATACACCGACCGCATATATATTGAAACGGTTTGGGGGTGTGGATACAAATGGGTCAAGTAAATTGCCGCAAGCACTATTTAACTCTCCGAAAAAGCCTTGTTCTCTATGTAATTGCCTTTGTTGTACTCGCAGTCTTTCTATCCGTAACGACTTTTTCAATCTGTGATGGTGCTGCCGAGGGTATCAGCGCATCTTATCCTCCGTCCGGCGAAAAATATTATTTGACAAATGAGCAGGGGGAACAGTTGGGCGACGGCGCTTACATCGGGACAGTGCCCGTCCGGATGTCTAAAGAGGACGAGCGTACCATTGCGCTACTGGAGAAACTTCCCATTGTTGCAACTCCTATCTATTCTGCATTCTGTATTATCGCGGCTGCGCTGCTATTTTACAGAAACAGGCTGAAAAAGCCGCTTGCGGAACTGCGGACTGCTTCTGAAAAAATAGCGAACAATGACTTGGACTTTTCAATCGACTATGATAACAACGATGAATTGGGACAGCTTTGTGCGTCCTTTGAAATCATGCGGACAACCCTTGCGGACAATTTCTCTAAAATGTGGCGGCAAGTTGAAGAACGAAAAGCACTCAACGCCGCTTTTGCTCACGATTTGCGTACCCCTCTGACGGTACTAAAAGGCTATAACGAAATGCTGCAAACCAGCGATAATTCCCAAACGAGGGAAACCGCCGCCACAATGGGAAAGCATATTTCCCGTATGGAAAACTATGTAAGCAGTATGAGCAATCTTAGGCGTATGGAAGATACGCAGCCAGAGTACAAGTTGATTGACTTGCAACCATTGGTATCTTCTTTGTATGATAGCGCAAAAATCGTTTGTGCGAAAAATGCAAAAGAGTTGATTTTACAAAATCATATACCCAATTCACAGTTGCCTCTTGATAGCGCATTTGTTTCACAGGTCAGCAATAACCTGCTCGCCAATGCGGTTCGATATGCCCAGACTACGGTAACAATATCTTTTGCCTTGCATGACAACGGCTTGTTGCTTTCTGTATCAGACGATGGGAAGGGTTTTGACAAAAGCAGTCTGCAAAAAGCCACCAGTCCATATTACACAGAGGAAAGCAACCATTCCGAGCATTTTGGACTGGGGCTGTATATTTGCAAGCTGCTTTGTGAACACCACAACGGCTATTTGAAGATCGAAAATACTGCATTCGGGGCAAAGGCATCTGCCTACTTCAAATCTCCTGCCTTGTAGATAAAAAGTAGATATTTTCCCTCTATACTCTCCATGAAAACACATGGAGAGTATTTTTTACTCCCCATGGAGAAAGGGGCTTTTTATGGAATTAAAAACGATTGGGCTGACAAAAAAGTTCGGTTCCAAAACCGCCGTGGACAATTTGAATATCACCTTAACAAATGGCGTCTACGGCTTACTGGGTGCAAATGGTGCAGGGAAAACAACGCTTATGCGGCTGCTCTGCAATATCCAAAATCCTACTTCCGGGAGAATTCTGCTTAACGAGAAAAACATTGTGGGGCTGGGTGAACGCTATCGCAATCTTTTAGGCTACTTGCCGCAGCACTTCGGATATTACCCCGATTTTTCAGCGTATGATTTTCTGCGCTACGTTTCTGCCCTAAAAGGCTTGGACGAAAAGGCGGCGCGGAAGAAGTCAAAGGAGCTGCTAGAATCAGTAGACTTATCGAGAGAAAGTAATCACAAAATCAAAACCTTTTCCGGAGGCATGAAGCAGCGTTTGGGTATTGCACAGGCCATGCTTAATGACCCTCATATTTTGATTTTAGACGAGCCGACGGCGGGGCTTGACCCGAAAGAACGCGTCCGTTTCCGCAATTTGATCAGCGCCTTCTCCAAAGACCGCATTGTGATCCTGTCTACGCATATTGTTTCCGATGTGGAGTTTATTGCGGAGGAAATCATCATGATGAAATCCGGGCAAATCATTCACTTTGGAAATCCGCAGGAGATCACTTCTGAAATCGACGGTCAAGTGTGGGAATGTACGGTTCCGACTGCCTATGCGGAAAAATATGCGGCTGCCTACAACACAAGCAACTTGCGAAACACCAGCGAAAACCAGACGATTTTACGAATCATTGGAGATCGTCCGCCGATGGAAAACGCAGTAAGGGTGCAGCCCACTTTAGAAGATCTGTACCTGTTCTATTTCAAAGGGGGCTGTGAAGAATGAAAAAACTGATTCTTTTTGAACTGCGGAAAGTGTTTTCAAAGCGTTTGGCGCTCATCGCTCTAATTGGAATTATCCTGTTCTCTGCCTTACTATCCTTTTCCACCTTTCAAAACAAATATGCGTTTGACCAAAATATCGGTGAAGGTACTGGCAAAACAGCAGTAGAAATCGACAAGGAAATTGCAGCGAAATATGAAGGAATCCTGACAGACGAAAAGGTGCAGCAAATGATGTCTGATTTTGCACCGACATCAGATTTACATGGCTTGAGTGCAATCTATGTTTATCAAAACGCCATGCAATCGGCAGCCTTTTCACGGTTTTCTGATAAAGAGGGAAATTGGAACGGATTAAGTGTTTCTGATGTGTTTGGCAATGAAGAAATCAAAATTGGCTATGTAGATGGTTGGCTTTCAACAAGTAAAAACATGGTGCGTTTTTTTATCGCGCTTGCTCTTGCGGTTATCATCATGCTTGCTCCGATTTTCTCCGGCGAGTATGAAGGCGTTGACAATATCATATTGACAAGCAAATACGGCAAAACCAAATGCACTACTGCAAAGGTAGCAGCGGGTATTCTTACCGCCATTCTCACTACTGCGCTGGTTGCGGCTTTTAACTTGCTTCTTGCTCTTATCTTTTACGGAACGGAAGGGCTAGATTGTAGTATTCTATTCGCTCCCAGCGACTATGTAGAAGAGTTCATTCCTTTCAATATCACTTGTGGAACATTACTCAAATATCAAATCCTGTTGGCATTTACCTGTACCCTCAGCGTTACTGGAATTACACTGTTCCTATCTGCAATCAGTAAAAATCAGATTGTAGCTTTGGTTGCGGCGATAGCAATTTTTCTGTTCCCAGTTTTGCTGCCGATCACAGAAGCAAATCCGTTGTTCCGATTGGTTGGACTTCTTCCTATCTATCATGTACTGGCTATTTCGCTCCTGTCGGTGGAACAAATGAGTAACGGTATGCTGTATGCGATATGGGCAATCCCGGCAGCACTACTCTTTTTGGGAGTTGGTGCAGGTATTTCTCGCCGTGTATTTGCCAAGCACCAAGTTTCATAAATATGGAATGATCTACCGGACGACGGCAAAAGAAAAAAGCCGTCGTATAGCAGACATATCCGCGCGCCCATTTTGAAGCGGCGGCTCAATTTTCAGAGCCGCCGCTTCTTTGTGTTTACACAAACCAATGATGACTTGCAGGGATACGGTAGCCGATTGGAAGTTGTTTTACCATAGCAGATCAGTTATCGTTTTCAGGAGACCCGCACGGGCTGGATAGCCAGTGCGGCACCCCTGACCTGATACGTCACCCCGCCAGTTTCGCCCCTTGCTTTCCTCTGGCACACCTCCGGGTGCTGCGATGCAAGGGTATCCAGCTGCTTTTGCAAGGCGGGATTCAGCGTAAATACGCTGCTTGTTCCGTCCTCGCTGGCATAGATCATGGTTTCCAGCTTAAACATCGTCAATCAGTTCGCCCTCCTCGGATTCGTCAAAGATGGTCGATCCCCAGTCCTCGTCATCCTCGATGTCCTGCATCAGGAGCAGCATGTTGGTGTAGCACTCCATCTCAGCACGGACAAAGTAGAACATCTGGTCGTACCAGTCTGCCAGCGTTTCGTCCTCCAGCTTCCGGCAGAAGTCATACACCATCTTGTTCTGATTGGGGTCAACCGTCAGCCCGGCAACTCCGTACAGCGGCTTGCGGGTCAGTTCCAGATCGGCGCAGCCATAGGTGTAGAGCAGCTTCTTTTCTTCAAACGTCAGTTTCATAGGCTTGTTCCTCCGTATTAAAAAAGGGCCTGCCCTGTGCAGACCCGATGTAGCAAAAAGACCGCCGTGCGTTGTGCAGGGCGGTCTTGAACTCAGGATTGGAGAAAATCCCGGAGTTCATCAGCGAAAAAGGAGATTTTGGCGATAGCAGCTATCGCTATGTAAGGCAGGACGAAAACCACAAATGCGGTAATCAGCATTTTCAGGACTTCGCCGCCGTCTGCCAGCTTCATGATCCAGCTTGTCAGAGCCACGAAGAAGAACAGCCACGCCAGCAGATTCGTCAGGATCGTGGAGAAGGTCGTGAGGAAGATGCCCACCCACTGCGCCAGAATCAGCAGCAGAAGCAGCGGAAAAAGGGCAAGTTTCAGCATCCATTTCAGCACAGTCATCGTGGGCACCTCCTTATACAAAAATCAGCTCAGACACGATGATCTCCTCGGCACGGTTGCGGATGTTGTTCATCCGGCGCACCCAATCCAGTTGATTGGCAGCTTTCCGGGCTTCGGTCACGCCCTCAGCTTCCCGCATCTGCCGGACGATCAATGCAAGCTGTTCCTCAGCCTGCTTGTCCAGCTTGGCAAGATAGTTGCCCAGCTCACCGGACAGGAGCAGTTGATTGTACCGAACAGGGTGCTGCGCCTTCAGGTACGTCTTATGTAAGCGGCCCCACCGCCCGGTGGGGTGCTCTGCCGGGGCTGCTACGGTCAAATTCGGCAGATAGTGGTCATTGACAAGGGTGTAGTCCAGACCGTTGGCATTGTCATGGATAGAGTTCTTCAGTTCGTTCATGCGGATTCTCCTTTCTGATTGGGCAGATAGTAAACACCTTTCGCCCGGTCTTCGGCGCGAATTGCTTCTTTCTTGGCATCCATAGCCGCTTTTTTAGCGGCTTTATGCTTCTGGTAGTAGGCATCCTGCCATCCATTGGCCTTACGACGAAGGTAGGCTTCATGCCGCTTTTTACGCAGACGCTCTTTTTCGGCAATTTCAGCACGTTCTTCTTCGGTCGGCTGATTGACTTCTTGTGTACCAAACTTTCCGATGAAATTGAAGTAGATTTCAATGGTCTGCGGAGAATTTGCAACTCCTTTGTAATCTCGCTCATGCACAAAAATCTTGTAGATAAATTCGTTCAACATCACGGTGTCCAGTTTTTCAAAATTCTGATATTTCTTGATCAGTGCGATGAATTTATCGGCGGATTTCTGTCCGCTTTCGTATTCGTCTACTGCTTTTTGCAGGGAAGCAGCTTCCGCTTCAAGGCTTTCCTGCTCCTTGGCGTACTGGGCATCCAGAATCTGATACCGCTTGTCAGGGAGTTTTCCGAGGGCGTTGTCCTCATAGATTTTGCAGATTAGCGTTTCCAACTCATCCAGTCGCTTTTTACAAGCTGCAAGGCGTGTCTTTTGGCCTTTAATCTCGCTGGACTGCTGGTTTTCCGCTTCGGCCTTTACGATACGGACGAATTCTTCTTCGTCCTCTTTAGAAAATCGAACGATTTCCCGCAGCGTTTCCTGAATCAGTGCCATCACAGAATCAGCGTTTACCCGGTGTCCGCTGGAGCATTTGCTGCCAACAGGGATTTTCCCATAGCCAGAGCAGGAAAAGTTTGCGACACGTTTTCCATTTCCAGTACGATTGACATACATCGGGCTTCCGCAGTCTGCGCAGTACAGCAGTCCGCCGAGGGGATGGGCTTCGCCCCAGCCATCAGGATAGCGGCGGACGCCAGCGCGAATCCGCTGCACGTTATCGTAAGTTTCCTGATCGATAATAGGCTCTTGGGTGTTTTCGATAATCGTCCACTGGTCTTGGTCAACATAATGACTTTTCTTGTCCTTAAAATGCTTCCGGGTCTTGAAATTGCAGGTGTGCCCCAAGTAGCAGGGATTGGTCAGGATGTGGACGATTGTGGAACTGCCCCATTTGTAGGGGTCTCTGATTTCCCGCGTCTGCCATAAGCCGATACCCAGCTTTTGGTGGTAGTAAGCAGGGATTTCAATGTGTTCGGCTGAAAGAATCGCTGCGATTTGATAAGGGCCTTTGCCTTCCATCGTCAGGCGGTAGATGCGCTGGACGATAGGAGCCGCCACCGGGTCGATGACCCACTGGTTCTTGTCCTGCTCGGATTTCAGGTATCCGTAGGGCACAGAACTGCTGGTGTGCTTTCCGGCAAGATTCTTTGCCTGAAACGCCGAACGGATTTTTTTGCTGGTGTCACGGGCGTACCACTCGTTCATAATGTTTCGGAATGGTGTAAACTCATCGTCCCCTTTGAGAGTGTCCACGCTGTCGTTCAGAGCAATCAGCCGGGTATCGTGCTTCCGCAGCACTTCCATATAGGTGCCGACTTGCAGATAGTCACGACCAAAACGGCTCATATCCTTTATGATAACGACAGAGATTCGGTCAGCTTTGACTTCAGCAATCATCTTCTGAAAGCTCGGTCGGTCGAATTGCGTACCAGAGATACCATCGTCCGTAAAGTGGATGCAGCTGGTAAAACCGTGCTGTTCGGCGTAGTCCTCCAGTATTCGCTTCTGGTTGGAGATTGAGTTCGATTCGCCCTGAAGCTCGTCATCGTGGCTCAGGCGTTCGTAGAGCGCAGGATAGCGTTCGGATTTCCTCGCCACAACTATCACATCCTTTCGTAAAATTTTGGCAGATAGCCTTTTAATGTAGCCCGATTCGGTTTGAATCAAGCTATATTAAAATTCTGTCTGTATTATGTAACACCTGCGGCCAGCTTGTAAAGTTTGTACTGCCGCACGGCAAAGGAGTTGGGCTTCTTTTTTGCCAGTTCTTCAAACAGCAGATCCACCGGGTTCTGGTATTCCTCGTCGTCCTCCAGCACCTGCATGGTGTTGAGCATTTCTAACAGTGTTGCAAAATTCTGCTCCTCCACCGGGGCTTCATAATGCAGATAAGCGATCAGGGCGGTGAGCAAAAGACGCTCGCTTTTCTCCCAAAATGGATCGCCACCGGACCCTTCGCCCTTGGTGTTGGTCATCAGGGTCGTGACCAGTTTCAGAATGTCCTTTTCGCTGTGGACATAGGCGAACGGGTTGTAGTGCATGGACTTTTTGAAGTTGATGGCGTTCAGAATCCTGACCTTGTAACCGTTCTTCAACATCGCGTTGCCACATTCAAGCACGATAGTTCCTTTCGGGTCAGTGACTACATAGGAACTGTGACATTGTAAAAGGTTGGGCTTGAGCCAAAACCGGGTCTTGCCGCTGCCGGAGCCGCCCACCACCAGCACATTTTTGTTCCGGGCGTTTTTGGGGTCCGGTGGGCGGTTGGACATCATCAGCCGTTCCGTTTTGGTCAGGATAATGTTGTCGGCAAACTTGGGAGCCATGAACGGCTCAATATCCTTGGCGGTGCCCCACCGGGCAGAGCCGTACTCCATGCCGTGGCGGTACTTCTTGGCGTTTTTTCCACGCAAATAGACCGCCAGCCGTAACCCTGCACCGCAGCACAAACCCACCAGAATATCAAGCGGATGCAGGCTGGGCAGAGGGTTTGCAAACGCCAGCGGAACGGTGCCCATCATGGACATGATCTTATCGCCCAGTTCCTTGCCCTCCGCAAGCCGCCACGCTTCACCGAAGTTCGTTGCCGCCAGTCCCAGCAAAATATAGGGCAGATACAGCGCCAGCAGCTTTGTCAGCTTTTTCGTGGTCACAGTCCACGCTCCTGTTCCTTGTGCCGGACTTTGCCGGGGAGTTCTGCCGCTGCCTGCACCAGTTCCTGCAACCGTGCCAGCACCGAGGGGCGTTTGTCTTTATTCAGCAGGGATGCCGAATACTCTTTGAACGCCGAGTTGAAGGCTTCTGCGTCCGGGGATTTGAAAAAGACCAGATACCGGGGCGGCACTTCAGAGCTGTCCTTGCGGATAGCGTAGTCGATGCCGTACTTTTTGGCATAGCGTTCCAGCCCACGGATGCCGGTCTTGCTGATCTCCACGCTGGATACGCCCCGGTTCTGCCGCAGAAGGGTGCGGACGCTCTGCTTGCCTTGGGATGCCTTGGACTGGTACAGCCGAAGCGCTGCCTTTACCGCCCGGAGGACAGTCCGGGCGGACAGCTTTGTGGTGGAGATCATAATGTTGAATGATTTCTGTTCGATTTCTTCCTGCACTGCCATCACCTCCCTCGCAGCAGGGTGATTTTAGCGGTCATGCTCTGCCGGAGGCTTGGTGCGGGGCTTTTCTGCCGGAGGTTCATCAGGCACCGGCAGTACCAACAGACGGTTGCCCAGTTTCAGAAAGGCTTCCGGCTGATGGAAAAGCTGCTCGTACTTCTGCGCCAGTTCCGGGGTCAGGGATGCGAAATCCTCCTCACCCAGCCCCACCACCAGAAAGTCTCCGGCAACGGCATCATACATTTCTCCGTTTTCATCCCGAAGGGCACGGTTCAGGGGCAGTCCCATGAGCTTGCCGTCATCAGCATAAACGATGGCAACCGGGTCGGCAAAGGGATAGCTTGCGCCGATGGAGCCGCCCACAGCCTGCTGCAAAGCCTTCAGGTCGTTATCAATCTCGACCTGCTGTGGACACTGTCCCGGCGCAATTTTCAGCACCGACAAGGTGTTTTCAGCCATGCGAATCCTCCTTTCCGTTCAGTCCGATCTCACCGCTCCGTGCCGCCTGCATCAAAGCCGCCACGAAGAATACGAAAATCGCGCCGGCTTCAAAAAATGCGAATCCGATAAAAAAGTTCAGCATGGCACACCTCAGTCGATGCAGATGCAGGTCAGCTTCTGCCCATCTGCCATCAGGGTGGTGCTGTGGCTTTCCAGATAGGTCTGAAAGCGGTAAATGTCCTCCACCGTCAAGGATACGATGGCACTGTGCCCATCGGTGCGGTAGAAGATGACCGGGCCGGCCAGGTACCGCTTGCCTGCCAGTTTGAGGACCTGCGCCGAATTGTAGCTGATAAACAGCGGCGCACCCTTCACGGAGATCAGGGCATCGTCCTCATCGAAACAGGGCAGAACGGAAGGAGCATCCTCCTCCATGATAATGGTCAGTTCCATGTCCGGGCCGATGGCGGCAAGGTAGACATTCTCGCTTGCCATTTCGGTCAGGCAGGATGCCGCCTGTTTCAGCATGGACAGGATGCTCACGTCCACCGTGATCTGCGGAGCGTGAGTTGCGGAGTGAAAAGGAATCGTGTTGTTCATAGGCGTTACCTCCAAATTTTTGCAAACAAAAAAGACCCCATCGGGTCTTGCGTTACGGGTCAGCGTTCGTTGTGACGCTGCTGTTTTCTCTGCCACGCATCCAGAAGCTGGATGATTTTCTCCTCCATCTGTTTGGGCGTGTAGCTGCGGGGAAAATACTTCCGCAGGGTCTCGTTTTTGATGGTCACGGTGTCTTTCTCGCTCTTTTTCTCCTGTCCCATCACATCAAAGGCTTTTTCGTAGCTGAACTCTCCCTGCTGTGCCATCTTTTTCAGTTGCTGCGCCTGCGATAAGGACGGCGCGTTCTGGGTATCCTGCATGGCTTCTAAAAAATCCCGCTGTTGGCTTTCGTTCAGATAGGACAGCTCCACAGCGGGATTGAAGGAGATCTTCTTTTCGTCTACCATGTCCAGCAGTTCCGGGATAAGGTTGGTCAGACGGATAAAACGCTGGACATTACGGGCACTTTCGCCGGAATCTTCTGCAAGCGATTCATCTGCCCGGAACTTCGTGCCAACTTGGCACGAAGTTAAATCTGACCTAGCACCTTGATTTTTTAGAGCTTCCAGCTTCATTTTGTAGGCAAAAGCCCGTTCACTGGGAAGGATGTGTTCACGCTGAAGATTGCTGTCCACCATCAATATCACAGCAGCATCGTCCGACATCTGCCGCAAGTTTAGCCGCATAACCGGAGATGATCTCGTAGCCGTCACCGTCCGGGCGGGGCGGGCAATCCGTACTGTGCGATACTCTCCACCGTCCGGGTCATGGCTTCATCGTCCAGAACCTTGAAGGGGTGGTTGGTGAAGGGATGCAGATCATCAATAGGAATCTGCTGTACCTGCTCCCGCTGTTCCTCCTGTCGGTTTTCTTCGGTGGAAAACAGGTCATCTAGCCCTTTCAGAGCTAAGTTTCCGCTGTCGATCGGCATCCGCCAGCACCTCCTTTGCAAGAGATTTGTAGGCTTCTGCCACCTTGCCCTTGGGGTCATAGGCAAAGATGCTTTTGCCTGCCGCACTGGTTTCCGCCGCACGGACGGAGCGAGGGATGGTCTGTTCAAACACCTTCAGGTGCTTTCCGTATGCCTGCCGGATCAGAGTGCTGATTTGTTTTCCATAGTTGGTGCGGCTGTCGGTCATAGTCAGCAGAATACCCTCGATTTTCAGTTTCGGGTTGATCTGCCGCCGGACCTTCTGCACCGTCTGCAAAAGCTGCTCTAAGCCTTTTGCGGAAAGGTACTGCGCCTGCACCGGAATCAGGGCGGCGTCTGCCGCCGCCAATGCGTTAATCGTCAGCATCCCCAGCGAGGGCATACAGTCCAGCAGAATAAAATCGTACTCCCGTTTGGCACTGTCCAGCACCTGCTTGAGCATCTTTTCCCGGTTCATGCTGTTCACAAGGGCAACTTCCAGCCCTGCCAGTTCAATGTTTGCCGGAATCAGGTCAACGCCCTCTGCGTGGTGCAGAACGCCCTCACCGAGCGAAATGCTCTGGTCGTTCATGGCTTTTGCCATTAGGGTGGAAAGGGTGGTAGGCAGTTCATCGGGCTGCTGCCAGCCCATGCTGATGGTAAGTGAACCCTGCGGGTCGGTGTCCACCAACAGGACTTTTTTTCCCTCCATCGCCAGCCCAATGCCCAGATTCTCACAGGTGGTGCTTTTCCCCACACCGCCTTTTTGATTGGTGACTGCGATAATCGTAGCTTTCTTTGCGATAACATCACCCCGCCTTCGGTGAACTACGCGCAAAGTCGTGGTTCGTCTTGTTTTGATAGTAGAGGTTCATGGTGGTGGGCGCATTGTAGAGCATTGCCAGCAGATACTGCTTCATGTTCCGCACCGGGGCAGTGTTTTCTGCCAGAGAATCCAGCACGAAACGGATGTGGTCGGCGTTCAGCTTTTTCAGCCGACTGCGTACCACTTCGGCGGGCTTATCATCTCCGACGATCCGCAACATCTTGCGTTTGGTGGAACAGGTGTCCACAAGCAAATCCACGATCTGATAGATGGTGTCCTCCTCGTCCGGGCAGAGCCGGAGCAGCAGTTCCACCTCTAACGCCTGATAAAAATAATCCTCAAGCTGTTCACGAATGTTCCCTGAATGGATAGGGTCAGGATCGTTCCACTCTGTTTTATTCTTATCAGTCTTATTTGCTTGCGGTTTTGGCTGCACCAGAATTGCGCTTTCGGCAGCACCTGAATTGCTGTTTGGGCAATTCTGTACTTGCACTTTTGGCAAGCCGGAGGAAAAGTCCTTGACATAGATCAGGCTGGGTCTGCCCAGACCACGGCGCTTGCGCTCGATGAGGTCAATGTCCTCCAACTCCCGGAACAGCTTGACCGCTTTATGCTCGGCACAGCAGAGGGATTCCTGCACTTCCCGGACGGTGTAGATGATATACACCCGCCCCTGCTCGTCCAGCCAGCCGTTCTTTGCGGACAGGCTCATGCGATCCAGCAGGATGCCGTACAGCGTCCGGGCATCGGTGGAAAGATGCCGGAAACGGTGGTCTTGGAACAGTGCCTTGGGAATGCGGAAATAGGAGAACAACTCGCCCGACTGACCGTAGAAGTAGTCCAGCATCATTTGGTGTGACCTCGGATTTTCAACTGTATGGGTGCGTTCATGTGGAAAAACACCTCCTTTTTGTGATATGGAAAATTTTTTGAAGTTCCATTTTTGAGAAAAAATGGATGGAAAAAAGATGAAAAAATGCGTTGTAGTTTGTTCCGAAAACTGCAAAAGCAAAAATGTGTTATTCTCTTAAAATATTACGAAAAGGATAAAAAATCGAATGTTTGAAAAAATAAATGACGCAAATGTGTGATTTCTTGTACTCTCTGTTTATAAAGTGCAGAACAGGCTGCGATCAAGAATCCCCGCAAGTAATGGCGTAAGAGCTTGAAAAAGCACAAATAAAGCAAACGAACCGCCCCGGTTTCCGCAATGGAAGCCGGGGCGGCTTTTTATACAAAAAAGAAATCGTTTTTTTTTGTAGCTTTGATGAATTGGCGCAGAGTCATTGACAGCAGAAGGGCAGAAGCGTATCTTTGAAACAGAAAACGGAACCGGGCTATAAATAGCAGGTTTCTTTACCTTGCGAGGACACTTTCGTTTTGATGAGGCACGACCCGGTGTGCCGCTTTTTTCATTTGCGGAGATAAAATACAAAAAGTACGGATTATAGTACACATTATCTGTTATGCTCGGTACATGGAAGGCACACACCGGAAAAGGAGCAAAAATGCGAAGGACGTTGAATAAAACAAGGTTTTTGGCCGGTAAAACGGACCCGGAAAATACCAGCCTGTGGCTGCCGCTCTGGATGCATCTGTGGGATACGGCGGGCATCATGGAGCGGCTAGTCCGGCAGTGGCTCCCCGAAAGCGTAAAACGGGCCATGGGCTTTGAGCGCGAGGAAGCGTTGCTCGCACATGCCCGGTTTTTGGGTGGAATCCATGATATAGGCAAGGCTACGGTAGCCTTTCAGGCAAATATCCTGCGCACCCTGCCGGAGGCGAGGCAGCGGCTGGAAACGTTGACGCCGCTGGACTGTCCTGAACAGAACCGCCGGGAGTCGCCGCATGCCCGGGCGGGCGAGGCAGTCCTGCTGTGGGATGACTGCCCCGGCGGGATCGCCTCCATTGTGGGGGCGCACCACGGCAAGCCACAGAGCTGCGCGGCGGTCGATGATCAGTTAGAGGGTTGGGAGAGCAACTACTACCCCAAGGGACAGAAAAAGGTCTGGGAGGACTTCTGGACAGAACTGCTCATGACTGTTTTGCAGGACTGTGGCTTTGACGACACAGCGGAGTTGGATGATCTGAATCCGCAGGAGGAAGTGCTTCTGACCGGACTTCTGATCATGGCAGACTGGATCGCCAGCAATACGGAATACTTTCCCCTGATCCCGGTAGAGGAGTTGGGCAGCATGGAGGATTACCCGGCGCGGGTGGACAGGGCTTGGGAAAAGCTGGCGCTGCCCTTCCCGTGGGAGGCACAGCCGGGCATCGCAGACCCGCAGGAGTTTGCGGTGCGGTTCGGCTTTGCGCCCAATGCGGTGCAGAGGGCTGTTCTGGAGGCTGTGGATACCGCAGCGGAACCGGGCATCCTGATTTTGGAAGCACAGATGGGCGTGGGTAAAACCGAGGCGGCGCTGGCCGCTGCGGAGGTCATGGCCAGCCGGTTCGGGCTGGGTGGTGTCTTTTTCGGGCTGCCCACACAGGCCACGGCAAACGGCATCTTTCCCCGGCTGCTTGGCTGGGCAGACACACAGTCTGAGGAGACGCTGCCGCAGGCTATAAAGCTGGCACACGGCATGGCAGAACTGAACGAGTGCTATCTGCGGCTGCAGGGGCGCGGGGTGCAGTTGGAGGAGGACGCGCAGGAAGCGCATCAGGTGCAGGTACACCAGTGGTTTCGGGGAAACAAGCAGGCACTGCTGGCAAACTTTGTGATTGGCACAGTGGATCAGTTGCTGCTGGCGGCACTTGCCCAGAAGCACGTTATGCTGCGGCATCTGGGGCTTGCAGGCAAGGTGGTCATTATTGACGAGTGCCACGCCTACGATACCTACATGAACTGCTATCTGGACCGCGCACTGGAATGGCTGGGCTGGTACAAGGTGCCGGTCATCCTGCTGTCAGCCACCCTGCCTGCCCGGCGGCGCGCGGAACTGGTCGAGGCTTACCAGCAGAAAAAGGCTGTCCCGGACGCCCCATGGAAAACCAGCTGCGGCTATCCGCTGCTGACATGGACGGACGGCGCAGAGGTAAAGCAGACGGCCATCCCACCAGACGCACCCGGTAAAACGGTGCAGCTGACCACGCTCACAGAGCCGGAGCTGCCCGCGCTGCTGCGCCGGAAGCTGGCAGAGGGCGGCTGCGCGGGAGTGATCGTCAACACGGTCAAAAAAGCGCAGAAGATCGCGCAGCTGCTGCGTGAAAGCCTGCCGGACAAAGAGGTGCAGCTGTTCCATGCGCAGTTCCTGATGCCGGACCGCGCAGCGCGGGAAAACCAGCTGATGGCACGCATTGGCAAGGGCTCTGAACCGGAGCGCCGGAACGACCTGATCGTGGTGGGCACGCAGGTGATGGAGCAGTCGCTGGACATTGATCTGGATGTTCTTGTTACAGAGCTTTGCCCCATGGATCTGCTGTTGCAGCGCATCGGACGGTTGCACCGTCACCGCCGCAGCCGCCCCGCCCCATTGCAGCAGGCCTGCTGCGCGGTGCTGGACACCGGGGAAAATGCCTTTGATGCGGGCAGCGAGGCGATATATGGACAGTGGCTGCTCTGGCGCACCCGGAAGTTTCTGCCCCGGAGCATCCGGCTGCCGGAGGAAATCTCTCCGCTGGTGCAGCAGGTCTACGGCTGGGAGCGGGAAGCTCCCGGTGGAGCGCAGGGGGAAAAAATGCGCTGCGTATATGAGCAGACGCAGGAGAAAAAGAAAGCGCGCGCCGAGGCGTACCTTGTGCCGCAGCCGGAAACGCACCGGCTGGCGCAGTTGAATACGCTGGACGACTGGATGCAGAACGAGGGTGCCCGCTCCGACCCGGCGGCGCGGGCAGCAGTGCGGGACGGCGACCCCTCGGTAGAGGTGCTTGTAATGCAGTGTCGGGCAGACGGCAGCATCCACTTTCTGCCGTGGCAGGAGGGTGGCAGCGCCGTAGCTGCTGACAGCCCGCCCCCGCCGGAAACGGCACTGAAGATTGCCCGGCAGAAGCTGCGGCTCCCGGCGGTGTTCGGCAAAGCGTGGAAGGTGGATAGGGTCATCCGGGAACTGGAAGCGGATAACCGCAGCCGCCTTGCGGCGTGGCAGCTGTCGCCGCTGCTGTACGGAGAACTGATCCTGCTGCTGGATGAAAACCTGACTGCCCGGCTTGCGGGCATGGAACTTTGTTATGACCGTGAAAACGGCCTGACCTACCAAAAGGAGGAAACGGATGAAGGAGATCGAATTTAACCTGTTGACGGAGCCGTGGGTCCGGGTTCGTCGGCCAGACAATACGGTGCAGGAAGTTTCTTTGACGGACGCACTGCTCCATGCGCAGGATTATGTGGATCTGGCAGGCGAAATGCCCACGCAGGATGCCGCCGTGCTGCGGCTGTTGCTGGCGGTGCTGTTCACCGTGTTCTCCCGGGTGGATGCAAAGGGAAAACCCCAACCGCTGGCACAGAGCGATGATGCACTGGAGCGCTGGAGCGAGCTGTGGCAGCTTGGGCGTTTCCCGGCAGAGCCTGTCCGGGACTACCTGGAGCAGTGGAAGGACCGCTTCTGGCTGTTCCACCCGACACACCCCTTCTGGCAGGTGCCGACCCTTAGCAATGGCATTGCGTTTGACGGAAAAAAGTTGAACGGGGAACGAGCGGAAAGCGGTAATAAAACGCCGCTATTTCAGAACATTTCAAAAGCAGAATGTGCGGTACTCACCTATGCACAGGCAGCTCGATGGCTGATTTATCAAAATGGATACGATGAACGCGGCGGCCGCCCGAAGGCTGGCAATAAGCCAAGGCATGGTGTTGGTTGGCTGGGGCAGATTGGGTTTGTGGCTGTTAAGGGGAAAAATCTGTACGAAACGCTGCTGCGGAATATGGCGTTTTCGACAGAGCAGGATGCTCTACGGGAAAAGCAACTGCCTTGCTGGGAGCGGGAGCACGCCAGAACGGAACAGAGCGTTGAGATTGTGATGCCGAAAAATCAGGCAGAACTTTTGACCCTGCAATCCAGACGCATTTTGCTGATACGCTCAGAAGAAATGCCCGGTGTAGTCGGGTATGAGGTGTTGGGCGGAGACTATTGGGACAGCGAAAATGCGTTTGGCGAGCAAATGACTCTTTGGCGCAGAACATCGAAGGAAAATGAAAAGGTGACCTATGAACCGCAACAGCATGAGATGGGAAAGCAGCTGTGGCGAGAACTTCCCGCCATGCTAGACCCGGAGGGCCGTAAACCGGGTGTTCTGATATGGAATCAAAAGCTGCAAAGTCTGCGAATTCTGAGCAAAAAAGAACAGATCGTGATTAGTGTGGTCGGAATACGATATGACGATCAGGGAGCATCTGTTAAGGATGTGTATACTGACCAGTTGGAAATGCAACTTGCTACGCTAAACGATCTTGGCCGAAAATGGACGGTGCGGATAAACCGGGAAGTACAGCGCTGTGAAGAAACTGCCAAAAACATTGGCACACTGTGCGTGGAACTGAAGCTTGCCGGGGGATTGGACTACAATAAAGTGAAAGGGTTCAAGGATAAGCAAAAGGTAACGGAGGACGCCCGTGCACAATTCTACTTTGCAGTGGATCAGCCTTTCCGGCAGTGGCTGCAGGTGATCGACCCGGAGCAGGACGACCCGGATGAGGCAGCGCTGCGCTGGCAGGCGCAGGCGCGAAACATCGCGGAAAAGCTGGGAAAACAGATGGTGATGGAGGCCGGAAATGCCGCCCTGAAGGGACACCGCATTGTGGTGGATAAGGATAAAAAGACCGAGCGCACCATCCTGTATACCTCGCCAAAGGCCTATAATCGTTTCCGCACAAGGCTTTGGGAGATCTATCCCAAAACAGAACCATAAAGGGGGAATTGTATGAAAACACAGGACGTCAAACTGTATGCGGCGCAGCAGCTGCACAGGCTTCAGGCTCTGCCGGACAACCAGCGGCGGGCAGAACTGGCAAAGCTGCGTCGGGGCATCGGCCACGCACCCGGCGATCTGCCGGAACTGTGGGGAAGCTTTTTGCTGGAAATGCCGGAAAGCTTTCAGGGCCGCAGTGCTCCCTCGGCGGCAGAGTGGGCGGTCTACCTCGCCCTGACCCTGTATGCTATGCATCAGCAGGGGAACGACCGCCTTATGAACTGCCCCGGCAACACGCTGGGGCGTGCGGTGCGGCAGCTGGCAGAGCGGAACAGTGCCGGACAGGACTGGACCGAGGCCAGTGTGCTCCGGCGGTTCAATGCGCTGGCCACCGCAGAAGAAATTACCGAGATCAGCCACCATCTGCGGGGCATGATCCAGCTGCTGAGCGCGGCAAAGGATGGCGGCATCCCGCTGGACTATCCGCAGCTTGCGGCAGACTTGTATGAATTGCAATGCACCGACCCGCGATATGCGCAGACCCCCGCCAATGTTCGTCTACGGTGGGGACAGGACCTGTACCGCGACCCAAAGCCTGCACCGGATGAGAAAGAAAAGGAGAATTGATCATGAATAAGCGCCTGTATGTTGATTTCCACATTTTGCAGACCGTCCCGCCCAGCTGCATCAACCGGGACGATACCGGCAGCCCAAAAACGGCAGTGTACGGCGGTGTGCTCCGCGCCAGAGTTTCCTCACAGGCGTGGAAGCACGCCATGCGTGCGGCCTTTGCGGAGAATGCTCAGCTGGACGTGGGCAAGCGCACTAAAAAGGCCGCAGAACTGGTGAAGGCGCAGATCCTTGCACTGGCCCCGGAACTGGATGCGGACAAGCTGGCAAAAAAAGCGCTGGAGAATGCGGGCATCAAGAGCGACGATAAGGGCACCAAGGCACTGTTCTTCATGAGCGCTGCGCAGGCAAAGGCATTGGCAGAGCTGGCTGTGGAGGGCTCTGCGGATAAAAAGCAGTATCGGGATGCCCTGAAAGCGGCGCCCTCGATGGACATGGCGCTGTTTGGCCGCATGGTGGCAGATGACCCTTCTCTGAACTATGACGCCGCTGCGCAGGTGGCGCACAGCATCTCCACTCATGCTGTGCAGAACGAGTACGATTACTTTACCGCCGTGGATGACTGTCAGGCAGAGGACAACGCCGGTGCAGGCCATCTGGGCACGGTGGAGTACAACTCCTCCACCTTGTACCGCTATGCCACAGTGAACGTGATGGAGCTGGCCGGGCAGCTGGGTGCAGCGCAGGCCGCGGAAACGGTGCGGGCCTTTGGCGAGGCGTTTTTGTTCTCCATGCCCACCGGCAAGCAGAACACCTTTGCAAACCGCACTCTGCCGGATGCGGTATATGTGACCCTGCGGGAGGATCAGCCGGTGAACCTGTGCGGCGCATTCGAGCGTGCCGTGCCCCGCAGTTTGCAGGGCTATGCCGAACCTTCCAAGGCGGCACTGGCACAGTATGCGCAGCAGATGTACAGCAGCTTTGCCGAGGCCCCGGCGCAAAGCTTTACCGTGGGCAGCGGGCTGGAGGAACTGGCTCCGGCGCAGACGGCAAAGGCTATGCTGGACGCACTGGAAAAGGCTGTCCGGGATGCACTTGCCGGAAATGAGGTGGGGTAATGGCAACGCTGTTGCTTCGGCTGGCAGCGCCTTTGCAGGCGTGGGGCGCGGACTCCAAATTTGAGACCCGCAAGACCAATCGGGAACCCACCAAGAGCGGCGTGATCGGCCTTTTGGCGGCAGCTCTTGGGCTGCGGCGGGACGAGCGCGAAGCACTGCTCCGATTGACCGGGCTGCGGTTCGGCGTCCGCGTGGAGCGGGAAGGGCAGCTGCTGGTGGACTACCACACGGCAAAGACGCAGGATGAAAAGACCTCTTATGTGACCTACCGCCATTATTTGCAGGACGCCGTGTTTCTGGCCGGTATTGAAAGCGAGGATGCCGCCCTTTTGCAGCAGCTGCAGCAGGCGCTGCTGCACCCGGTGTTTCCGCTGTATCTCGGCCGCCGCTGCTGCCCGCCTACCCTGCCGCTCTGTCTGGGAGTACGCCCGGGCAGCTTGCAGGAGGTGCTGCAAGCGGAACCGCCGCTGTGTCCGGGACGGCAGAGCCGGATCTTGTTGGACGCCGACCCGCTGAAGCCGGGCACGGCTCCGCAGCGGGATGTGCCGGTGAGCTTTGACCCGCATCATCGGCAGTACGGTTACCGCTCGGTACGGGAGCTTTGGCAGAAAGTGCCGGACAGCCCGGAGACTACGGAGCACGATCCGTTCCGGGAATTGTAAAGGGGGCGAGAGAATGTATTTATCACGGGTAGAGCTCGATCCCACCCGCCGCAGCACCATGGCTGCACTGGCGGCACCGCAGAAATTGCACGGCGCAGTGGAAAGCGCCTTTACGGGGGAGCGCCGCCGCAGGCTGTGGCGGTTGGATCGTCTGGGAGAGCGGTTGTATCTGCTGCTGCTCAGCGAGGATGCGCCAGAGCTGTCCGGCGTGGTGGAGCAGTTTGGCACCGGAGCGGCTGCGGAGACCCGCAGCTACGACCCGCTTTTGCAGCGGGTGGAGCCGGGCAGCTGCTGGCAGTTCCGGCTGACCGCAAACCCCACCAAAAGCTGCAAAGACCCCCAAAACCCCGCAGCGCGGGGAACTGTAGCCGCACATTGCACGACACAGTACCAGAAGCAGTGGCTGTTGGAGCGCGCCGCAAAGCACGGCTTTGCCCTGCGGGAGGAGGAATTTACCGTGACCCGGGTGCAGTGGCAGCACTTTGCCAAGCACGGCACCCGGCCGGTGACCCTGTTGGCAGTGACCTATGAGGGCATTTTGCAGGTGACCGATGCAGAGCAGTTCCGGGCACTGCTGTGTCAGGGCATGGGGCGCGGCAAGGCCTATGGCCTTGGACTGATGACCGTTATGCGCGGAGGAAACTGAGATGGACGAGATGCCGGGCATGATCCGGCCGGACCTGCAGGCGCTGCCGCAGGTGAAAGACCGGATGACCTTTCTGTATCTGGAACACTGCACCCTTGGCCGACAGGACGGCGCAATCACCGTTACAGACGAAAAAGGGATCGTTCAGATCCCGGCGGCGGGCATCTCGGTGCTGCTGCTGGGGCCGGGTACACGGGTGACCCACCGTGCCATGGAACTTATGGGTGACACGGGCGTGGGTGCTGTCTGGGTAGGTGAGCACGGTGTGCGGTATTACGCCCATGGCCGTCCCCTGACCACCCACTCGCAGCTGTTGCTGCGGCAGGCAGAGCTTGTCAGCAACACCCGCAAGCACCTGGATGTGGTACGCAAGATGTATCAGCTCCGTTTCCCGGACGAAGATATCTCCCGGCTGACGATGCAGCAGCTGCGGGGACGCGAGGGCAGCCGTGTGCGGCAGGTATACCGCAAAGCTTCCAAGGATACCGGTGTTCCGTGGAGCGGCCGACTGTACCGCCCGGAGGATTTTGCATCGGGAGATGCCGTCAATCAGGCGCTTTCTGCCGGGCACGCCTGTTTGTACGGTCTGGCGCACGCGGTGATCGTGGCATTGGGCTGTGTCCCGGGTCTTGGCTTTGTTCATGTGGGGCACGAGTGCTCCTTTGTGTACGATATTGCCGACCTGTACAAGGCCGAGGTAACCATTCCCATCGCCTTTGAAGTGGCGGCACAGGCTCCGGACGACCTGCCGGCCGTAGTGCGCCGCCGGGTGCGGGATGCCATGGTAGAGCATCATATTCTGGAGCGCATGGTGCACGATATCCGGTATCTGCTCCTGAATGCGGATGAGCGGGAACAGGAGCCGGAAGCTGTTTATCTGTGGGACAACAAAGTGGGCACTGTGGCCAACGGCATCAATTATTTTGAAGAAGAGGGTGATGAAACATCGTAGTTCTCACCATGACGAACTGCCCGCCAAAACTGCGCGGGGATCTGTCCAAATGGTTGTGCGAGATCAACACGGGCGTTTATGTGGGCAATGTGAGCAGCCGCGTGCGGGATGCCTTGTGGGAGCGGGTGTGTCAGAACCTGAAAAACGGACAGGCAACACTGGTGTTCACCACGGCGGGAGAGCAGCGGATGGATTTTCGCACCCACAATACCGCATGGGAAACCGTGGACTTTGACGGGATCAAACTGATACGACGACCGCTGCCGCAGGCCGAACAAAACCAAATCGACCTGAAACCCGGGTTCAGCAAAGCGGCACAGCAGCAAATGGCGCGGAAAGCGGGCAGAACAAAGCCGAGCACAGGCAATTACACTGTGATCGATCTGGAAACCACCGGCCTGAAAGCCGCGTCCGATTCCATCATCGAATATGGAGCGCTGCGGGTCCGGGACGGTGTACCGGTGGAGGAGCTGACCATGCTGGTCTGCGTGAAAGAAAACGTTCCGGCAGAGATCACAGCCCTGACAGGACTCAGCGCTGCGGAATTGCAGCAGGGAACAGAACCACGGGAAGCGCTGAATAGCTTTTTGTTGTTTATTGGCAAAGACCCACTGGTGGGACATAATATTGCCTTTGATCTGGAGTTTCTGCGCATGACCTGCAAACGATATGGCTTTCCGGCACCGACCAACCGCCAGATCGACCTTGCACAACTTGCCCGCCGAAACCTTACAAGGATCGCAAATTATAAGCTGGTGACGCTGGCACAGCATTTTCAGCTGGCAGAAAAAGTGGAGCATCGCGCCCTGCCGGACTGCCGTCTGATACAACAGGTTTATTGCAAACTGAAGGAAATAGCGGTACAATAGCAACAGGAGACACGGTGCTACGGGATCTTTTTAGTCTTTTCCCCGCATACGCGGGGGTGATCCCTTTAAGCGTCCCTCTCAGCTTCCGGCTGGCTTCTTTTCCCCGCATACGCGGGGGTGATCCCATTCACGAATATCACCGGATGATCGCAACAGCACTTTTCCCCGCATACGCGGGGGTGATCCCTGGGGCACGTAGTAGTCCAGCCTGTCTTGTCTCTTTTCCCCGCACATGCGGGGGTGATCCGGTGTCCGCGCTGGATTTTTTGATCTGCTCGGCCTTTTCCCCGCATACGCGGGGGGTGATCCCTACGGAGTCACATGGGACATCTTGCAGAGTGACTTTTCCCCGCATACGCGGGGGTGATCCCTAAATACCAAACTACCAAGGGGGCACTTTCATCTTTTCCCCGCATACGCGGGGGTGATCCCTCTGCAGAAGCCGCACTCAATCGAGAATGGCACTTTTCCCCGCATACGCGGGGGTGATCCCTGGGGCACGTAGTAGTCCAGCCTGTCTTGTCTCTTTTCCCCGCACATGCGGGGGTGATCCGGTGTCCGCGCTGGATTTTTTGATCTGCTCGGCCTTTTCCCCGCATACGCGGGGGGTGATCCCTACGGAGTCACATGGGACATCTTGCAGAGTGACTTTTCCCCGCATACGCGGGGGTGATCCTAATACCGCAAAGACCTATGCCAACATGGAGTTCTTTTCCCCGCATACGCGGGGGTGATTCCGTGCCCGGGTCAGACCTCGGGCACACTCTCGACTTTTCCCTGCATATGCGGGGCTTACAAAAAAGAACCACGGGCGCAACGAAAAGTGAAATGATATTTCTGGAAAGGAGAACTCTGCAATTTTATCGCCCGCCCAGGCTGCGATCAAGAATCCCCGCAAGTAATGGCGTAAGGGCTTGAACCGACACAAATAAAGCATAACAAATACCCCTCGGTTTCCTGCTGCGGAAGCCGAGGGGTGTTTTGCGTATTAAGGGTGGAACGAATGCGCACTGTGATTTTATTCTGCCTTCAGGCGGAGCAAAGTGCCGGACTTTTCAATGCGGTAAAAACCTGCGCTGCCGTCCACGCCGAACTGCAGCTGCAGCTTGAGCGAAGAGTGCGACAGCGCGCGCACCGAAGGCGCGATCCAGTGCACCAGTGCCAGCAGCAGCGGCAGGGTGACGACCAGCTCAGTGGCATCCTGCAGCGCGGCCCAGCACTTCACAGTAGAGCAGCTGGTCCAGATCGATGCGGGAGATGCCGGTCTTGCAGCGCAGGATCAGGCTGCGCTGGTCGGCGCGGCGGCACTCGGCGATCACCGAATCCGTCAGACGGAAAAAGCTGTCCTCCCAGATGGGCTTGAGCTGGTAGAAATAGGCACCCACCACATAGGATTCCACTGCAAACTCGGCGGAGGAAGTGAGAAAGATGATCTTGACGACGTTATCGTGCTGCCGGATCTCCTTGGCGGCGGTAATGCCGTTTTCGGCCGGCATGATGACATCCAGAAACAGGATATCGTACCGGGTGCCCTTTTCGATCTCGGCCAGCAGATCCAGCGGGCTGTGAAAGGCTGTGCACTGGATCTGGACACAGCGCTGGGCGCGATATTTTTCCAGCAGGGCAGAGAGCTGGTCCAGAACTGTTTGGTCATCGTCGCAGAAGGCGATCTGGATCATAACGGGTTTAACACATCCTTTGTTCGCGTCGGCCAGAAATTACAGCTGGGCCTTGCCCATGCAGTAGGTCTGCAGCACATCGTAGTTGTCGTCCAGCACCACAAGGTCGGCATCCTTGCCGATCTGGATGGAACCCTTGCGGTCATCCAGATGCAGGCAGCGTGCCGGGTTGATGGTGCAGGCGTTCAGTGCATAGTTGAAGGGCACCATGGCCTCCTCCACCAGAATGCGCAGGCCCTTGTTGATGTTCAAAGTGGAACCGGCCAGCGTGCCGTTGTCCAGATGGGCGCTGCCGTCCGGGTAGATGGTGATATGGTTGCCGCCAAAGATGTACTCGCTGCCAATGGGGGTGCCCTTGGCCATCAGTGCATCCGAGATCATGATGGCGTAATCCGGGCCTTTGCTCATGAAGTAGTTGTTCAGGGCAGCAGGGGTGGAGTGGCAGCCGTCGCAGATGATCTCGCCGTACATGGTGCGGATGCGGTAGGCTGCGCCCACCAGACCGTTGGCGCGGTGGGCGAAGGGGGACATGCCGTTGTACACGTGGGTCATGGAGCGGGCACCGTTGGCATAGGCCATCACGGCCTGTTCATAGGTGGCGGCACTATGGCCGATGCTGACCACCACGCCGTGCCCGGTCAGGTAATGGGTCAGTGCAAACCCTTCGTCGTGTTCCGGTGCAAGGGTCACATAGCGGATGTGGCCGCGTGCTGCCTGCTGGTAGTGCTTGAACTGCTCCACGCTGGGCTTTGCAATGTACTCCGGAGGCTGTGCGCCCTTGTACTTCATATCGAGGTAGGGGCCTTCAAAGTGGATGCCAAGGATCTCGGCACCTTCGTAGCTGCCCTCCATCACGTCGGCCACATTGGCCACGGCGTTGGTCAGCACCTCCACGCTCTGGGTGACGGTAGTGGCCAGAAAGCTGGTCACACCCTCAGAGACGATATGTTTTGCCCAGTAGCGCAGGCCCTCCGGCTTTGCGTCGTTGGTGTCGAACTCATAGGCACCATGGCAGTGGATATCCATAAAACCGGGCACGATGCGCTTGGAGCCATAGTCCACATCGGCCTGCTTTTCACCATAGGGGAAGATGCCGGTGATCTTGCCCTGCTCCAGCTCGACTGCGGCAGAAATGAACTGGTCGGCGATCCATACTTTTTTGCTCTGGATGATCATATAATCAGCCCTCCGATATCATCATAAAACCTGCATATGCTGTGCACGACAGCACAACCATTCTACAGAAAAGTATAGCATTTTCTGGCGGGAATAACCAGCCTTCGCGCGCCTTTTCAAAAAAATTAAGCTGGAAAATGAAAAAACGATCGCAGTTTGCACAAAGAAACAGCGCAAAATCAGAAACCCAGAGCCCTTTTTGAGCCGTTTTGGCCGAAAAAAGGTTCCGGGTTTTTTTGTGCATGATCTTTTCAGAGAGCTGTTTTGCAACAGCCCCTTAATATGAAGTAAGCCCCAGGCTTACATCCAAAGCCTGATCCACACGTTTCTGATCTTCCGGCGTGATCTGCCCGGCCCGCTCCCGCAGGCGGTGCTTATCCAGCGTGCGGATCTGCTCCAGCAGCACCACGCTGTCCTTGGCAAGGCCGGTATCCGCTGCCCGGATATTGATGTGGGTGGGCAGGCGGGCTTTGTCCAGCCGGGATGTAATGGCCGCAGCGATCACGGTAGGGCTGTGCCGGTTGCCGATCTCGTTCTGCACGATCAGTACCGGGCGCACGCCGCCCTGCTCCGACCCCACCACCGGCGAAAGATCTGCGTAAAAAACTTCTCCTCTGTGTACCTCCATGGAATCTCCCTCCCTGCATTTGGAGGATGCGCCCCGCTTATGTGATGCGTCCGGCGCATCTTCGTCTGCTCTCAGTATGAGCCGGCTGCGCGCCGGTTATGCAGCGCAGGGGATATTCCATTGTATGCACAAAGGCTTACAGAGTTTCCAGTGTGCAGAAGGCCAGCGCCATGCCGCCCTCGTGGCTCAGAGAAAGCCGGGCGGCAAGGCCATGGGCCTGCATCCATTCCGCCGTCTGGCCGGAAAAATGATAGGCAGGTGCACCGCTTTCCAGCCGGACAGCCTCGATCTCACACAGGGAGAACGGCTCCCGCAGGCCGGTGCCTGCCGCCTTTAAAAAGGCTTCCTTGGCGGCAAAGTTGGCTGCGGCGCTGGCAAGCCGGTGGGCAGCGCTGCGCCCGGCGGGCAGTGGTTCGTCAAGGCTCAGCGCAGCGCGTTCGGCCTCGCCGTACACCCGGCGGATAAAGGCTGCAGCGTGTGCGCCGGTAAGGCTTTTTTCCAGATGCGCGATCTCGCACAGGTCGCAGCCGATGCCATACAGCATAAAGGCCCTCCTTCTGCCGCATTTGCGGCGGTGCAGGCCGTCAGCCTGCAAAATCAGGACCGGAAATTTTATGCAAACTGTGCAAATCCGGTCTGTTTAGCTTGAAGTTTCCTCGCAATTCGTGTACAATGAATGTAGTTCTTCCTAAGGGGGTGTATTCCGTGAGTGGCGAGACCGCTATTTTTTCGATCCACGACAAAAAGGACTATGAGATCCATGAGATCGTACAGCAGGTGTACGATGCTTTAAAGGAAAAAGGCTATAATCCGGTCAATCAGCTGGTGGGCTATATCCTGTCCGAAGACCCCACCTACATCACGACCTATAAGAATGCCCGTTCCATGATCCGCAAGGTGGATCGTGACGATCTGCTGCAGGCCATGCTGCGCAGTTATCTGAACGTCTGATATCGCTTGTCTGCTCATGCCCCGCCGTCGCTATGATGGCGGGGCTTTTTCATAATAGAATGCAGATGCCGTTTACCGTTACAGCCCCTCCGGTGAAAACGCAATTCAGAAAAATCCGCAGATCCTTCTGAATTGCAACTATATAAAATAAAATTTTCGTTGAAGATGGCCAGAGCGAAACGGAGGCCATTCCAACCGTTACGGCCGGAACGGCAGCGTAAAGATCTGGTTTACGACGACCTCATATTCCCACGGTTCCCGCGCCTTGCGCAGCTGCTTTTCCAGCTTTTCGGCCCCCTCAAACTTGTGAATGAGGTAGAACCAGTGTCCCTTCATGCGGCTCACCGCGCACCCGGCGCTGCCGAACAGTTCGGAGTATCCGTGGTAGAGGTCGTCAAGGTATCCGCGCAGCTCTTCCCGTGCGGCCGGTGCGCCGCCGCGTGCTTCACGGAAGAGCGCCGGGTCCGCAATGATGCCGCGCCCCACCATGATGCCAGACAGCTGCGGATACTGCGCTTCCAACGTATGCAGGTCCGCAGCGGTGGTCACATCGCCGTTGTAGCACACGGGCATCCGGCACCCGGGCAGGGCGGCAGCAAAAGCGGCACGGTCGGCCTGCCCGCGGTAGAGCTGGCGCATCACACGCGGGTGGATGGTCAGCTCACAGATGGGATACCGGTTATAGATGTCCAGAATGGCAGCAAATTCTTCCGGCTTTTCCACGCCCAGCCGGGTCTTGACCGAGATAGGCCCTTCCGCATTGGCAAATACGGCGGCAAGAAAAGCGTCCAGCTTGACGGGGTCGCGCAGCATCCCGGAACCCTTGCCTTTGGCGGTGACGGTGCCGGAAGGACAGCCGAGGTTCAGGTTCACCTCGGTGTAGCCAAGGCCGCGCAGCTCGCCGATCATCCATGCGGCAAGTTCGCCGTCCTTTGCCAGCAGCTGCGGGATCACCGGTGCGCCGGGGTTTGCCGCAGGGGCAAGCTCGGCCATCTTCTTTTTAATGAGCACCCGGTTCTCCGGCGGGGAGATGAAAGGGGCATAGTAGCGGTCGGCATTGCCAGCAGGGCCGAACCATTTCTGGTGTGCCTGCCGCCACACCCGGTCGGTCAGGCCCTCCATGGGGGCAGCATAGTAATTCATGGGCAAATCTCCAAAGTGTTTGATAGGGATATTGTAACAAAAAACTCCCGTCCTGTGAAGTCACAGAACGGGAGAAGCAAGCTTTTTGAAAGATCAGTCTGCAAACAGCGGGGTGGACAGGTAGCGGTCGCCGGTATCGGGCAGCAGGACCACGATGTTCTTACCGGCATTCTCCGGGCGCTTTGCCAGCTGCAGGGCAGCATAAACAGCAGCACCGGAGGAGATACCCACCAGCACGCCTTCCTTGTGGCCGATCAGACGGCCGGTGGCAAAGGCATCGTCGTTCTCCACGGCGATGATTTCGTCATACACCTTGGTGTCCAGTACGTCCGGCACAAAGCCCGCGCCGATGCCCTGGATCTTGTGTGCGCCTGCGGTGCCCTTGCTCAGCACAGGAGAGGAAGCAGGCTCTACAGCCACCACCTTGACGTTCGGGTTCTTGCTCTTCAGGTACTGGCCCACGCCGGTCACGGTGCCGCCGGTGCCCACGCCTGCCACAAAGATATCCACCTTGCCGTCGGTGTCCTCCCAGATCTCGGGGCCGGTGGTCTCGATGTGGGCCTGAGGGTTGGCCGGGTTCACGAACTGGCCGGGGATGAAGGAATTCGGGATCTCCTTTGCCAGCTCGTCGGCCTTGGCAATGGCACCCTTCATGCCCTTGGCACCCTCGCTCAGAACCAGCTCTGCACCGTAAGCCTTCATCAGCTGGCGGCGCTCCACGCTCATGGTCTCGGGCATCACGATGATGATGCGGTAGCCCTTGGCGGCTGCCACAGCGGCCAGACCGATGCCAGTATTGCCGGAGGTAGGCTCAATGATCACGGAACCTTCCTTCAGCAGGCCCTTTTCCTCGGCATCATCGATCATCTTTTTGGCGATGCGATCCTTGACAGAACCGGCCGGATTGAAGTATTCCAGCTTGGCAATGATGTGGGCAGGCAGCTCCTGCTCCTTTTCAATGTGGGTCAGCTCCAGCAACGGAGTATGACCGATCAGCTGATCTGCGGCAGTATAAATCTTGCTCATTGTAGTTTCCTCTCTGATACAGTTATGGGCACATGTGCCCTGCTGGACGATCTGATTCCAAAACCTTTATACCAACATTGTTTGTGGGTTTGATGGTATTATAGACCCGTTCTGTGCGGTTGTCAATGGATTTTTTGAAAAAAGTGGGATTGAAATATTATTTACCCTGTTGTATAATAGGTTAAAAACTCAATCTATAACCAACAAAGGAAGTACACTATTATGATCGTGTCCACCAAAGGGCGCTATGCACTGCGCGTGATGATCGACCTTTCCGAGCATCAGTCTGAAAAATATGTCCCTCTCAAGGAGATCGCTGCCCGGCAGGAGATCTCGGAAAAATATCTGGAAAACATCCTTAAGGTGCTGGTGCAGAACGGCTTTCTGGAGGGCTTGCGCGGCAAGGGCGGCGGCTACCGGCTCACCCGCAGCCCGGATCAGTACACCGTGGGCGAGATCCTGATGCTGACCGAGGGCAGCCTTGCGCCGGTGAGCTGCCTGACCCCCAATGCGACCCCCTGCTCCCGCATGGCAAACTGCCGCACCTACGAGATGTGGAAGGGGCTGGACGATCTGATCTCCAATTATTTCGGCAATATCACACTGGCCGATCTCGCCCGGCCTGATCAGGCCGGGAATGATTATGTGATCTGACGGTATTTCTGATAACATGCAAAAAGGCGCACCGGCTTGACCGGTGCGCCTTTTTTTGCACAGTTCTCGGCGAAATGTGCAATTTTTCTTATCCAGAATCACGGTTGATGGATTGGGGTTCCTGCGGTATACTTTACCCTTGATGTGTCCATTTACGCTTTTGATCGAGGAAAGGGGAACTTTACTACGAAATATATTTTTCAGTTTGCGCGCATTCTTGCGTTTTGTTTTTTGGGCGAGATCCTTCATGTAGTGCTGCCGCTGCCAGTCCCGGCCAGCGTCTACGGTCTGGTGCTGCTGCTGGCAGCGCTGAACTTCAAGCTGGTAAAGCTGGACGATGTGAAAGAGGTTGGAACCTATCTCACAGGCATCTTCCCGCTGTTGTTCGTGCCCGCTGCCGCCGGTGTGATGGAACTGTGGGCAGAGATGGGCGAGATGCTGCTGCCCATCCTCGTTGCCATTATCCCGGTCACTGTGCTGGTGATGGTGAGTGCAGGCAAGACCACGCAGGCTCTGACCGGCCGCAAGAAAAAGGAGGCTGACAATGACGCAGCTGCTGAATGATTTTTTGTCCGGCTCCGCAGCATGGGGCGTTCTGCTTACGCTGGCCGCGTTTGCACTGGGCACCCTTATCAATAAGGTGACAGGCAAAGCCATTTTTAACCCGCTGCTGCTGGGCAGTATCTTTGTGATCATCTTTCTGTCGGTGTGCAACATCCCGTATGCGGACTACAAGGCCAGCGCGGCACCGGTGAACTATCTGCTGCTGCCCGCCACCGTGGCACTGGCCATTCCGCTGTATGAAAAGATCGACCTGCTGAAAGAGAACGCCGCCGCCATCATTGCGGGTATCTCGGTGGGCACGCTGGTGAGCCTTGGCAGCGCACTGGCGCTGGCACTGGCGCTGGACCTGACCCGTGAGCAGTATGCCACCCTGCTGCCCAAATCCGTGACCACCGCCATCAGCATGGATGTGGCCGCTGAGCTGGGCGGCATTGCTGCCCTGACCGGTGCGATCGTCATTGTTACCGGCATCGTGGGGGCGCTGCTGGCTGAGACGGTGTGCAAGATGTTCCACATCACCGACCCCATCGCCAAGGGCGTGGGCATCGGAACTTCGGCCCATGCCGTGGGCACCAGCAAAGCCCTGCAGATGGGCGAGGTGGAAGGTGCCATGAGCGGCCTTTCCATTGCGGTGGCCGGTGTGCTGACCGCAGTGCTCTGCCCGGTGTTTGTGAACCTGATCCGGTAAAGGATTTAAAATAGCCGCTCTGGCTTTTTTCAGTAGAATTTATTTATTGATCCGGGAACCTCAGTTTACAACAAAAATGAGATAGGCAACCCCTTTCGGGGGAGTCTATCTCATTTTTTTGTTGAGGCTGTTTTTATACGCCGCTGTGTTCCCGTTCATCCTTCAGGATGGCCGTCACGCTCTGCATGGTGCTTACTGCACGATGCAGTTCTTCGTCGCCAAGCTCTGCACGCAGGCGGGCGTAACAGCGCTGCATGAACGCGCGCTCCTCCGCCATCAGCTCCACAGCCTTGCTGGAAAGCTCCACATAGGTGCGGCCCGCTTCACGGTCGGTCTTCCATGCCACAAAGCCATTGTCCTGCAGCTTTTCAACGGCCTTGGAAAGCTCTGTCACCTTCAGGCCCATCACGGCAGCAAGGTCAGCCAGATAAACCTTACTGTCCGGGTGCTGTTCGGCCTGCATCTTGATGTAATATAAGATCAGGTAATCCGCCCGCTGGATGGTGCTGAACACTTTGTCGATATCAAAATTGTGCAGGAAGAACCATTCTTCCGGGTGATGTTTCAGTTCCACGCTCATCATGCATCCTCCCTGTTATTCCCGCTCATTGCGGCGGATATATTCGTGGGTGCCGCCAAGGCTCTTGTAGGCCGGGCGGATGATCTTGTTTGCGCTGAGCAGCTCTTCAATGCGGTGGGCGCTCCAGCCCATCACGCGGGCTACGGCGAACAGCGGCGTGTACAGCTCCATGGGGATGCCCAGCATATCGTACACAAAGCCGCTGTAGAAGTCCACATTGGGGCTGACACCCTTAAAAATTTTGCGCTCCTCCGCGATCAGCTGCGGGGCCATGTGCTCGATCTTGTTGTAAAGGGCAAGGTCCTTGTCGCGGCCCTTCTCGTGGGCCAGCTGTTCCACATAGCCCTTGAATACCACCTCACGGGGGTCACTGAGGGAGTACACCGCGTGGCCCATGCCGTAGATCAGGCCTTTGCGGTCAAATGCTTCGCCGTGCAGCAGCTTTTTCAGGTAGGCTTCCAGCTCTTCATCGTCCTCGGTGTCGTGCAGGTTTTCGCGGATGTTCTGCATCATCTGCATCACCATCAGGTTGGCACCGCCGTGGCGCGGGCCTTTGAGGGAGCACAGGGCAGCCGCCATGGCCGAGTAGGTATCGGTGCCAGACGAAGTGACCACGCGGGTGGTAAAGGTGGAGTTGTTGCCGCCGCCGTGCTCGGCGTGCAGCAGCAATGCCACATCCAGCACGCGGGCTTCCAGCTCGGTGTACTTCATATCCGGGCGCAGCATCCGCAAAAAGTTCTCTGCGGTGGAAAGCTCCGGGTCCGGCCGGTGGATGTACATGCTGCCGTCTTTTTCGTAGTGGTTATAGGCATGGTAGCTGTACACGGCCAGCATGGGGAAGATGCCGGCCAGCTGGATGCTCTGGCGCAGCACATTGGAAATTTCCAGATCACCGGCCTTGGGGTCGTAGGATGCCAGTGTGAGCACGCTGCGGGCCATGGAGTTCATGATATCGTGGCTGGGGGCCTTCATGATCACATCACGGGTAAAGTTGGTGGGCATGGTGCGGCACTCGCCCAGCACACGGCAGAACTCTTCCAGCTTTTCCTGCGTGGGCAGCTCACCGAACAGTAGCAGATAGCCCGCTTCCTCAAAGGCAAAGCGGCTGCCGGACGACCCGCGGATCAGGTCTTTCACGTCGTAGCCGCGGTAGAGCAGCTGACCGTCGGCAGGCTTTTTCACCCCATCCACATACTGGAAGGCGCGGATATCGGAGATATTGGTCAGGCCTGCCAGCACGCCCTTGCCGTTTTCGTCGCGCAGGCCCGCTTTAACGCCAAACTCCTTGTACAGGTCCTTGCTGATGCGGTCGTGTTCGGCGCACAGCGGCTGCTGCTGGTCGAAGTATCCCATTACGTTCTGCAGATGATCCATTGGTAGTTGCTCCTTTCCCATTGCCGTCAGCTTGTGTTCACTTGGCAGGCCATCAGGAAGCTTTCTCTGCGAACAGCCCGGAACTTCGGTCCCGCCCTACTGCCTGTGGCAGCAGGGTACCACCCCAGGACATTCGCTGGAGAAACTTCCTGCCGTCCTGCCCGAAAAAACCGTATTGATTCGGGACGGCATTCACTTACATTCAGAATACTCTTTAAGATTACAAAAAGGATATTTCGGTGTCAAGGTACTGTTTGTAAATAAAAAAAGAACAAAATCGGAAAGCTGCCGGGTGCGCATTTGCCCTTTAGCGCAGGGGCAGTTTTTGAGACGGTAACGCACAAATAAGGCATCTTCTAGCCGAATCTCAGGGGACTGGCAACAAATAAAGCCACGACGAAACCGCATTTGTAAACGGTTCATCGTGGCTTTTTGCCATATCGGAGTGGCGAGACTCGAACTCGCGGCCTCCTGCTCCCAAAGCAGGCGCGCTACCAACTGCGCAACACCCCGGCATCCAGCGGCACTGCTGCACCGCCGGAATATAGTATATCGTTTTTGGAGCGGTTCGTCAATAGCGGCGTGGCCCTGCCGTGCCTTTAATTAAAGGAGCGGAAGCCCTTGCCGATGATCTCGCTGGAATTGACGATGGTGATAAAGCTCCGGGGGTCGTTCTCCCGCAGGAAGTTGCGCAGCTGCAGGGCCTGACGGCGGGTCAGCACCGTCACCAGCACGCTCAGCTCGTGGTGGGTGTAAGCGCCGTAAGCCTTTTCCACGGTAGCGGAACGGTTCATTTCCTTGATGATGAAGTCCAGAATGGGCTGTGGGTTGGACGTCACGATGGTGCACACCTTGCGCAGGCGGATGTTCTCGATGGCACCGTCCACCACAAAGCTCTTGCCGATCAGGCCAAGGATGCAGTAAAGGCCGGTGCCCATGCCGAACCGCCATGCCGCCGCCAGCACGATGAGGATATCGCTGACCATCAAGGCTTTGCCGATCTCCATAGAGGTATATTTTGCCAGAATCAGGGCCACAATATCCGTACCGCCGGTGGATGCACCGATGTCGAACACGATCGCCGCACCCAGAGCCGGCAGGAACACGGCGAACACCAGATCCAGCATGGCATCACCGCTCATGGAAACGTTGACGGGATAGAGCCACTCGCACACCGACACAAAAAAGGACAGCGCAAAGGAAGAATAGATCGTCCAGCCCATGGTCTTGATGCCCAGAAAGACGAAGCCCAGCACCACCAGAATCAGGTTGATGATCCACATAAAGCCGCCCACGTTGATCTTAGGGAACAGGTCTGCCAGCAGAATGGACAGGCCCGAGGTGCCGCCAAATGCAAAATGATTGGGATTTTTAAAGTAAACGATGCCGACCGCCGTCAGGATCAGGCCGAGATTCAGCTCACCGAAGAAATTTAAATTCTTCAGCATATTTTTCCTGCTGAACGCTTCTTTTAAACTGTTCATGGGGTTCCTCCTATTTTAAACACGGCAAAATGCGCTGTATGCCATGCAAAAATATACTCTCCTTGCACGGCGGTGTCAAGGGATAGGGAAAAAGTTGTGGAAAACAACATGAATTGGGGATTTTTCGGATGGGAGAACTCCTTCAGTCAAAGCCTGACGGCTTTGCCAGCTCCCTCGGGGAGGGAGCCTTTGGCAAAGAGGAAAAGCTTTACCGTACTGCCAAGGGCCCCATCTCTGAGGGGGCTGTCACCGAAGGTGACTGGAGGAGTTAAGCTCCCCCTCTCGGGGGAGCTGGCGAGCGTATGCGAGACTGAGAGGGTTTTCTCTTGAAGAAATCGGCAGAATAGTGTATTATATAGTATTATGGAATATATAGGCACTTTGTGCCTTTGACAGGGGGAAAACACATGGCAGATAAAAACTTTCTGACCGACATCATCGACGCTGATCTGGCCGAGGGCAAGATCAGCGAGATCCATACCCGCTTCCCGCCCGAGCCCAACGGCTACCTGCACATCGGCAGTGCCAAGGCCATCTACATCAACTGGTCCATTGCAAACCAGTACGGCGGTAAGTTCAACCTGCGTCTGGACGACACCAACCCTGCCCGCGAGGGTGAGGAGTACGTGAACAGCATCATCGAGGATCTGCACTGGCTGGGTGCCGACCCCAACGGCGGCATCTTCTACGGCAGCGACTACTTTGACAAGTGCTACGAGTATGCCGAAAAGCTCATCATGGAGGGCAAGGCCTACGTGGACGACCTGACCCGCGACGAAATGCGCGAGTACCGCGGTGCCGATGCCGGCAAGCCTTCCCGTCCCTCTCCGTGGCGCGACCGCACCCCGGAAGAGAATCTTGACCTGTTCCGCCGGATGCGTGCCGGTGAGTTCCAGGAGGGCGAAAAGACCCTGCGTGCCAAGATCGATCTGGCCAGCCCCAACATGAACATGCGTGACCCGGCTATCTACCGCATCAAGTACGCCGAGCATCACCGTCAGGGCAGCAAGTGGTGCATCTACCCGATGTACGACTTCGCACACCCCATTCAGGATGCCATTGAGGGCATCACCCACAGCATGTGCAGTCTGGAGTTCGAGAACCACCGTCCGCTGTACAACTGGGTCATCGAGAACATCTTCGGCACTGCCTTCCCCAAGCAGCGTGAGTTTGCACGCCTGAACATGACCAACACCGTCATGAGCAAGCGCTACCTGCGTGAGCTGGTGGAAATGGGCATTGTGGACGGCTGGGACGACCCCCGTATGCCCACCCTGTGCGGCCTGCGCCGCCGTGGCTACACCCCCACCTCCATCTTCACCTTCGTGCGGGAGGCTGGCATTTCTAAATCCGACAACCTGATCGACATGCGCCAGCTGGAAGCCTGCATCCGCAGCGAGCTGGACCTGACCGCACAGCGCCGCATTGCCGTGCTGGACCCCGTAAAGCTGATCGTAGACAACTACCCGGAGGACAAGACCGAGTACTTTGATGTAGCCAACAACCCCAACCGCGAAGCCAACGATACCACCACCCGCAAGGTGGCCTTTACCAAAGAGCTGTGGATCGAGAATGAGGACTTTGCCGAGGTGCCGCCTCCCAAGTTCAAGCGCCTGACCATTGGCGGTGAGGTGCGTCTGATGGGCGCTTACATCGTCAAGTGCACCGGCGTGGAGAAGAATGCCGACGGCAGCATTGCCGCCATCCACTGCACCGCCGACCTCGAGACCGGCAACGGCAATCCCGCCGACGGCCGCAAGGTCAAGGGCACCATCCATTGGGTGAGTGCCGCCCATGCCGTGGATGCCGAGGTGCGCCTGTACGACAAGCTGTTCACCGAGGCCAACATGAACGCCATCCCCGAGGGCAGCGATTACAAGGACTACCTGAACCCGGAAAGCGTTGTTGTGTGCAAGGGTTGCAAACTGGAAGAAAGCCTGAAGGACGCAAAGCCCGGTGAGAAGTTCCAGTTCGTGCGCACCGGCTTCTTTACGCCGGACTCCAAGAACCCCGGCGTTTACAACCGCGTCGTCACCCTGCGCGACAGTTTCAAACCCGCAAAGTAAAAATATATCACGTCAAAAGGGAGCATTTGATCTTTTATGAAGAAACTCACCCGGAATGTTATCATCATGGCTGTTGTCACTGTCATTATGGCAGTTGTGCTCGGCCTGTACATCAAGTACACCGGCACTGTGCCCGCTGCCGACAACGCCGCCAGCCTGACGGATGGCATCTATACGTCCAGCGCTCAGGGCTGCCTGAGTGATGTGACCGTCACCGTCACCGTCACCGGCGGCCGGGTGACCGGTGTGGAGATCGATGCATCCGGCGAGACTCCCGAACTGGGCGGTATCGCTGCTGAAACTCTGGCAGACCAGCTGACCAAGGCCGGTTCCACCAGCGGTGTGGACGCTGTTGCCGGTGCTACCATGACCAGCGACGCTGTGTTCACCGCCATGGACGACTGCCTGAGTCAGGCAGAGTAAAGACCCGAAAGACCGGCATGGTTCACAGCTTTGCCGGTCTTTTTTCTTAAAATACAGCACAAGGAGAGGGAACATTATGGGCGTATTATCCAATCTGGAACCAGCTTCGGTTTTTTATTACTTTGAGGAGATCTGCAGCATTCCGCACACCTCCCACCACGAAAAGGCACTGAGCGACTACTGCGTGCAGTTCGCCAAGGCCCACGGCCTTGCCTGCCGTCAGGACGAGATGGGCAATGTGCTCATCAAGGCACCGGCCACACCCGGATACGAGAAGGAGCCGGGCCTGATCCTGCAGGGCCATCTGGACATGGTGGGCGACAAGACCGCCGACTGCCCGCTGGATCTTGAGAAGGATGCCATCCACCCGGTCGTAGACGGCGGCTATGTGTGCGCCGAGGGCACGACCCTTGGCGGCGACGACGGCATTGCCGTGGCCTATGCGCTGGCTGTTCTGGATGCAAAGGACATTCCCCACCCTGCGCTGGAGGTCGTGCTGACCGTCTGCGAGGAGGTGGGCCTGCTGGGTGCGTCTGCCATGGATTTTTCCGACCTTGAGGGCCGCCTGCTCCTCAACATCGACTCAGAGGAAGAAGGCGTGCTCACCGCAGGCTGTGCGGGCGGACGCCGCGTCGAGTGCCATCTGCCCATCACCCGTGCGGCTGTGACCGGCACCGCCGTGAAGGCGGACATCGCGGGACTTGTGGGAGGGCACTCCGGCACCGAGATTCACAAAGGCCGCGCCAACGCCATCGCTCTGCTGGGGCGCTACCTGACCCTGCTGTCTGACCACGGTGCAGAGTACGCTGTGCTCACCCTCTCCGGCGGTGCAAAGGAAAACGTCATCCCGAAAGAAAGCAGCGTTACGCTGGTGCTGCCCGCCGGTATCACCGAAGCCGTGCGCGCTGCCGGGGCAGACTTTACCGCGCAGATGAAAGCAGAATTCGGCACTGCTGACCCGGGCATCCGCCTGCAGCTCACCGAGGAGGGCTGCGGAGAATACGATGCACTGGATGCGAACTCCGCCGAGCGTCTGCGCAAAGCCCTGCTGCTGATGCCCTGGGGTGTGCAGAGCATGAGCATGGATGTGCCCGGCCTTGTGGAGACCTCGCTGAACCTCGGCGTGGCCGAGATGAGCGGCACCGAAGCCATCCTGCGGTTTGCCATCCGCAGCTCGGTGCCCTCGGCCAAGGAGCTGCTGAGCTGCAAGGTACAGTCTCTCACCGAGCTGCTGGGCGGCAGTGTGCGGTTCCACGGTGACTATCCTGCGTGGGTCTATGCCCGCGAAAGCGCCCTGCGCGACCGCTGCGTAGCTGTGTACGAGGCGCAGTACGGCGAAAAGCCCCAGATCGTGGCGCTGCATGCGGGTCTGGAATGCGGCATCCTCTCCGGCAAGATCGAAGGGCTGGACTGCATCTCCTTCGGCCCGAACCTGCTGCATGTCCACACCCCCAACGAGCGCGCTGACATTGCATCGGTGGCCCGTGTGTGGGAATACCTGAAGGCTATTCTGGCTTACAAAGAGTAAAACCCTCTCAGTCACAGCTTGCGCTGTGCCAGCTCCCCCGAAAGGGGGAGCTTTCTTTGTGCTGACTGTAAAGATTCAAAAAGCTCCCCCTTTCGGGGGAGCTGCTGAACGAAGTGAAGCTGAGAGGGTCAGTCCAAATACTTGATCTTGCCCGGCTCAATGCCCTTGATGCCAAGGCCCGGCTCGTTGGAAACAGTGATGTCTTTTTCGTTGAACACTGCACCGCCGAGGATGGGGTCCTCACTGCACAGCACGGGGCCGTCCAAATCCACGCGGGTGATGATCTGCTTTGCGCAGGCCAGATGCACGGCGGCATTCACGCTGATCTTGGCTTCCAGCATACAGCCGATCATGCACTCCACGCCGTACACCTCGGCAGCGGATGCGATCTTGAGGGCGTTGTACAGGCCGCCGCACTTCATCAGCTTGATGTTCACGAGGTCTGCGGCTCCCATCTGCATGATGGTCAGTGCGTCCTGCGGGGAGAACACGCTCTCGTCGGCCAGCACCGGCACATAGGAGCGCTCGGTAACATACTTCAGGCCTTCAAAATCGTGGGCCTTGACCGGCTGCTCCACGAATTCGAGATCAAGGCCCTTCTCCTGCATTCCGTTCAGGATGCGCACAGCTTCCTTGGGGGTCCAGCCCTGATTTGCATCGATGCGGATGCAGGTCTCCTTGGGCACAGCACCGCGGATGGCGCTCAGGCGTGCAATATCCTTTTCCGGCTCTTTGCCCACCTTGACCTTCAGGCAGTCGTAGCCGCGGTCGATGGCGTTCAGGGCATCGCGCACCATCTCTTCGGGGTCGTTGACGCTGATGGTGATGTCGGTGACGATGGACTTCTTTGCGCCGCCCATCAGCTTGTACACAGGGATTTTGTACAGCTGGCCGTACAGATCCCACAGGGCCATATCCACAGCAGCCTTGGCGCTGGTGTTCTTCTGGATGCAGGCATTCAGTGCGATCATCAGGTCTTCAAAGTCGTCCACATCGCGGCCGATGATGGTCTTTGCGATATGGTCGCGGATGGCACCGATGATGGCACCGGTGGTGTCGCCGGTGATTACACCGGTGGGAGGTGCCTCACCATAACCCACAGCGCCGGTGTCGGTGTGGATCTCTACGATCACATCCTCCACGCTGCTGACCGAGCGCAGAGCCGTCTTAAAAGGCACGCGCAGCGGCACAGAGATCAGACCGAGACGTACTTCCGTGATTTTCATGCAAAAACCTACCCCTTTCGATAAAAAAATATTGCCAGATTATGAAATCTATGGTAGTATTGTATACGAAATTGTCGATATTGTAAAGACAATTGTCCGCAAAAAATTGCACAAAAAGAAAGGGGATTGGGTTCATGATCACAAACGGTTTCACCTACATCGCCGTGCTGGTGTTCATTGCCGCACTACTGGTGTGGCTGCAACGCTACACGAAGTCGAAATTCTTCGACTATGCACCACCTATCGTTCTGCTGTACCTCATTACCATGATTCTCTGCACGCTGGGTGCATGGGACATGGAGGCCACCAAGCCTGCCTACTCCGTGCTGAAAAACAACCTGCTGTATGCAATGATCTTCCTGATGCTGCTGCGCTGCGACATCCGCAAGATCATCAAGCTGGGTCCCAAGATGCTGGGCGGCTTCTTTGCCGCTTCCGTCTCCATCTCGTTGGCCTTCATTGCCACCTTCGCCATCATGAAGGGGCCCCTTGGCTCCGAAGCATGGAAGGCACTGGGCGCTCTGTGCGGCAGCTGGATGGGCGGCTCCGGCAACATGATCGCCGTGCAGGCTGCGCTGGACATCGGCGAAGCTGACATGGCCTACGCACTGGTGGTGGACTCCATCGACTACTCCATCTGGGTCATGTTCCTGCTGTGGGCCATCAACCTTGCTCCCAAGTTCAACAAGTGGGTCAAGGCCGACACCACCACGCTGGATGAAGTGTCCCGCCGCCTGGAAGAGGACGCAAAGGGCAACGAGGATAAGGCCAGCTTTGTCAACCTGATCTTCCTGCTGGGTCTGGCTCTGGTGATCTCCGCCTTCGGTCAGGATATCGGCGCAGCCCTGAACAGCGCAATGCCCTTCCTGGACAAGGCCACCTGGACCGTCCTGCTCATCACGCTGTCCGGCCTGATCGGCGCTGTCACCCCCGTGGGCCGCATGGCAGGCAGCACCGAGCTGTCCAACCTGCTGCTGTACTCCGTGGTGGCATTGCTTGCCTCCCGCGCAAGCTTCCTGGAGCTGACCGATGCACCCGCATGGATCCTGGCGGGCTTTATGATCCTGGCCATCCACGGCATCATTCTGGTGCTGCTGGCAAAGATCTTCCATCTGGATATGTTCACCTGCGGTGTTGCATCTCTGGCAAACATCGGCGGTTCCGCATCCGCTCCCATTCTGGCTGGTGCCTACAGCGGCGCTCTGGTGCCTGTTGGCGTTCTGATGGCTCTGATGGGCTACGTCATTGGCACGGCAGGCGGCCTGATTACCGCAAATATCATGTCTCTGCTGGCATAACAAATACTGCAAAAAAAGGGGCTGTTGCATGTGCAACAGCCCCTTTTCTTATACGATTTTTTGTTTAGCCGCCCAGATATGCGCTGCGCACGCGCTCGTTGGTCAGCAGTTCAGCACCGGTGCCCTCCATGACCACACGGCCCGTCTCAAGGACGTAGGCACGGTCTGCCACGGAAAGAGCCATCTGTGCGTTCTGCTCCACCAGCAGGATGGTCATGCCTTCCTTGTGCACGTTCTGGATGATGTCGAAGATCTCCTGCACCAGCAGCGGCGAAAGGCCCATGGAAGGCTCGTCCAGCATCAGCATGGAAGCGTTGCTCATCAGTGCACGGCCCATAGCCAGCATCTGCTGCTCGCCGCCGGACATGGTACCGGCCAGCTGCTTGCGGCGCTCCTTCAGGCGGGGGAACAGCTCAAACACCTTTTCCTTGTTGGGTGCAATGGTGGAAGCAGGCTGGGTGTATGCACCCATGTCCAGATTTTCTTCCACGGTCATGTGCAGGAACACATGGCGGCCTTCTGGCACATGGGCAAGGCCTGCTTCCACGATCTTGTGGGCGCGCATGCCCTTGATGCTGCTGCCCTTGTACAGGATGTCGCCTGTCTTGGGCTTCAGCAGGCCGGAAATGGTCTTCAGGGTGGTGGATTTGCCAGCACCGTTGGCACCGATCAGGGTGACGATCTCGCCCTGATCCACCTCGAAGGAGATGTCCTTGACGGCGTGGATGTTGCCGTAATAGACGTTGATGTTATCAACTTTCAGTAACGTATCAGCCATGGCTTAGCCCTCCTTCTTGCCCAGATAGGCTTCGATGACCTGCGGGTTGTTGCGGATCTCATCCGGCGTGCCCTTGGCGATGATGCGGCCGAAGTTCAGCACAGCAATGCCCTCGCAGATGCCCATGACCAGGCTCATATCATGCTCGATCAGCAGCACGGCGATGTTGAACTCGTCGCGGATGCGGCGGATGGTCTCGGTCAGCTCTGCAGTCTCGGAGGGATTCATACCGGCAGCAGGCTCGTCCAGCAGCAGCAGCTTCGGGCTGGTGGCCAGTGCACGCATGATCTCCAGACGGCGCTGTGCGCCGTAGGGCAGGCTGCCTGCCTGCACATTGGCGAGGTCTGCCATGTGGAAGATATCCAGCAGCTCCAGAGCACGCTCGGTGCACTTCTTCTCTTCCTTCCAGTAGTTGGGCAGGCGGATCAGCGAAGATGCCAGATTGTACTTCATGGACTCGTGCAGGCCCACCTTGATGTTATCGATCACGCTCAGTTCCTTGAACAGGCGGATGTTCTGGAAGGTACGGGCCACGCCCATCCGGTTGACCTGATAGGTCTTTTTGCCGGCGGTGGGCATCCCATCGATGAGGATGGAGCCGCGGGTGGGCTGGTAGACGTTGGTCAGCAGGTTGAACACGGTGGTCTTACCGGCACCGTTGGGGCCGATCAGACCGGTGATCTCGTTGCGGCCGATCATCAGGTTGAAGCCATCCACGGCGGTCAGACCGCCGAAGTCGATGCCCAGCTCACGCACGTCCAGAATGGGCTTTTTGATCCTTGTCGCGGTCGGTCAAGAAAGCCGCCGGAGGGCACACTGTGTAACTTGGTCTGGAACTCACTCATGGTCTGCACCCTCCTTTGCTTTCTTCTGGAACAGTTCGCCGTTCATGATCTTTTCCACAATGCGGCTCATGGAGAAGTCGTAGCTGCCAAGCAGGCCGCCCGGACGGAAGATCATCATGAGGACCAGCACCAGCGAGTAGACTACCATGCGGTAGCTGTCAAAGCTGCGGGTCGCCTCGGGCAGGATGGTAAGCACGGTCGCGGACAGGATGGAGCCCAGCATGGAGCCCATGCCGCCCAGAACCACCATGACCAGAATTTCGATGGACTTCATGAAGCCGAAGGTGGAGGGGTCCAGAACGCCCAGATAGCAGGCGTACAGGCCGCCGGCCAGACCGGCAAAGGCGGCGGAGAATGCAAAGGCCATGACCTTATAATAAGTAGTCTGGATGCCGCAGCTTTCGGCAGCAATCTCGTTATCGCGGATGGCCAGCACGGCACGGCCGTGGCGGCTCTTCATCATGGCGTGGATGGCAAAGCAGGTAATGACCACGCAGATGAACACATTGGCGAAGTTGGAATACTTGGGGATGTTCTTCAGGCCCTTGGCACCGTAGAACAGCTTGAAGCCCAGCACATCATCGATGTTGTTCAGGGTGATGCGGATGATCTCGCCAAAGCCCAGCGTCAGGATGGCCAGATAATCACCGGTCAGGCGCAGAGCAGGAATGCCGATCAGCACGCCGAACAGGCCCGCCACGATGCAGGCCAGCACCAGACCCACGACAAAAGCGACACCGGAGGGCAGATTGCTGTATTTCGTGAACAGGGCGCAGGTGTAAGCACCCACGGCCATGAAACCGGCGTGGCCCAGCGGCAGCTGGCCCAGATAACCGGTGGCAACGTTCAGCGAGACAGCCAGAATGATGTTGATGCCCACGGTGAGAAGCACCTTGTTCTGGTAGGTGGACAGCACGTTCTGGGTGAGGAAGGACAGGCCCACGAACAGCAGAGCCACCAGCACGGCGTTCATCAGGTAGCGCACGGGCATTTTGAGCGTTTTGCGTTTGGTATTCATCTTCATGCCCTCCTTACACCTTTTCCTGAACCTTGCGGCCAAGGAAGCCGGTGGGCTTGACCAGCAGCACGATGATCAGGATCGCAAACGTGACGGCATCCTTCCATGCGGAAAGGCCGATGGCGGAAACAAAGCACTCACACAGGCCGATGGCGATGCCGCCGATCATGGCACCGGGGATGGAGCCGATGCCGCCCAGAACGGCTGCAACGAAGGCCTTCAGGCCAAGCATGGAGCCCATGGTGGGGGTCGCCTGCGGGTAGCTGCAGCAGTACAGCACCGAGCCGATACCGGCCAGTGCGGAGCCCACCGCAAAGGTAAAGGAAATGGTGCTGTTGACGTTAATGCCCATCAGGCGGGCAGCGTCCATATCCTCAGACACGGCACGCATGGCCTTGCCGAGCTTGGTCTTCTGCACAAGGAAGGTGAGCACCAGCATGGACAGCACCGTGACCAGCAGGGTGATGACAGAGGTGAGGCCCAGCGGCACAGAGCCGATGCGGAAGGTCTGGTTGGTGTAGTAGGCCGGAATGACCTTTGCACCGGAACCAAGGATCAGCTCTGCAGTGTACTCCAGGAAGAAGGACACGCCGATTGCCGTGATCAGCAGGGAGATACGGGGTGCGCTGCGCAGCGGGGTGTAGGCGATCTTCTCGATCACAACGCCCAGCAGCGTGCAGGTGATGATGGTGGCGCACACAGCAGTGACCGGGCCAAGGCCCAGCTGATTCATCACGAACCAGGACATGTACGCACCAACCATAATGACATCGCCATGGGCAAAGTTCAGCAGCAGGATGATGCCGTACACCATGCTGTAACCCAGTGCGATCAGTGCATAGATGCTGCCAAGGGACAAGCCGTTGATCAGCTGGCTAAAAAACACTGTCATGGACTGATACTTCCTTTCTTTGCGGCGTTTGCACGCCTTTTGGGGAATGCACTTTTTTACCAAAAAAGCGGAGACGGCCGAGCAAAACCTGTTCCGGCGGTCTCCGCAATGGGTCTTTTATTTCTGAGTGCTGCCTTTATGCCGCACACCGGTGCGCAGGATCAAAGCAGATCAGAACATTTCCTTCAGAACGGGGGTTGCACCGTCGAAGCACAGGATAGCGGTCTGCTTGACGGGGTTGTGGTGCTCATCGAAGGTGAAGGTGCCGGTGATGCCATCGATGGTGCCGCCTGCGATAGCATCGATGACGGCCTGCTTATAGTCGTCATCACCGGCAGCCAGACCGGCATCCTCAGCAGCCTGAATGCCATAGACAACGGTCATGGCAGCATCGTAGCCCAGAGGAGCGAAGCCGTTGGGGTACTCCTCACCGTACTCAGCCTTGTAGGCATCCTCAAAGTCGGGGTTGGAGCCCTTTGCGTAGTTTGCGCAGAAGTAGGCATCCTTCAGCTGGTCGGCAGTTGCGTAGCCTTCCAGACCATCCCAGCCGTCGCCGCCCAGGAAGGGAACTGCCAGACCGATGCTCTCAGCCTGAGCCAGGATCTGACCGACTTCCTGATAGTAGTTGGGGCAGAACACCACTTCGGGAGCCTTGCCCAGAATGGTGGTCAGCTGGGTCTTGTAGTCCACATCGCCCTCAGAGTAGGTCTCCTGATCGACGATGGTGCCGCCCAGGCTCTCGAACTCGTTGACGAAGTTCTCTGCCAGACCCTCGTTGTAGTCAGCGCCCTTCTGGAAGATGACGGCTGCCTTGGTGTAGCCCAACCGCTGGTAAGCGTAGTCAGCCATCTTGATGCCCTGGAACGGGTCGGTGAAGGTTGCGCGGAACACATTCTCGTTCACGGTGTCGGTCTCGGCATCGTAGGTGACAGCCTCAGCGGTAGCGGAAGCGGTGACCATGGGCATGTTGTAGTCTGCGCTCTCGGCAGCAAGTGCCAGAGTCGGGGTGGTGGTAACATCGCCCACCAGAGCGGTGATGCCCTGATCGCACATCTTGGTGAAGCAGGTAACAGCCTGAGTTGCATCGCCCTGCTCATCCATGGCGATGATCTCCAGCTGCTTGCCGTTGATGCCGCCCTTTTCGTTGACCTGCTTCAGGTACAGGGTAGCGCCGTTGACAACGGCCTGACCGTAAACGGAAACATCACCGGTCAGAGGTCCAAGAACGCCCACCTTGATGGTGTCGCCGGAAGCAGCGGCACCAGAAGCTGCGGTAGAGGCGGAAGCAGCAGTGCTGTTGGAAGAACCGCCGCATGCAGTCAGAACGCCGGCTGCAGCAACAACACCTGCAGCGGCCAGGAAATTACGACGAGAAATCATCTTTTTCATAGTGAATATCCTCCTTAGGAGCATTCGTGCTTCAGTATAAAAACGGAAGCAAGGCCCTCTTTCCCTCAAAGCGACCTTGCTTCGTTATCAATATTATAGACCTGTGAGCCAAAATCCGCAATTCACAAACCGTCCATACTTTCAGGGGCATTTTGTGGACTTTGTCGCCAAAATAGCCAAAAGCAATGGGTCTGTTTTGTGCACTATTTCAATTGCTTCATTTTGTTTGTGTGTCAGGTGAACACAATTCACAAGTTGCAAAAGGGTTACAGGGTCTCCATTTCGGCATCTGCGGCGAACTCGGCCTCTGCACGTGCCTCGGCAGCTTTGCCCTCTGCTTCCGCTTTGGCCAGAGACTCTGCAAGGACCTTGCGGATGGCGGTGAAGTAGAACACCAGCGACAGGCCGGTGCCGATGCACCAGCCCACGGGCCATGCCATCCAGATGCCCGTGCTGCCCAGAGCAGTGCTGCTCAGCACAATGGCGATGCCCACGCGCAGGATCAGGTCGGAGAAGGTGGCGATCATAAAGCGCACCATCATGCCGCAGCCGCGCAGGATGCCGTCAGTGACCAGCTTGAGCGACACCACAAAATAGAAGGGAGACAGGATGCGCAGGAACAGCATACCGGTGTCGATGGCCGGACCCTGCGGGTCATTCATGAACAGCAGCAGCAGGAAGCGGCCGAAGAAGAAGTACAGGAGCACGATGGGCACGCAGATGATCCACACCAGATTGCGGCCTGCGCCAAAGCCCTTGTGCACACGGTCCATCTTGCCCGCGCCCATGTTCTGGGAGGTGTAGTTGGAGATGCCGTTGCCCAGCGTGGTAAAGGAAGTGATGACCATGTTGTTCAGCTTGACGGCTGCAGAGTAGCCTGCAATGACGCTGGCACCAAAGGTGTTGATGACGCTCTGCAGGATGATGTTGCCCACAGAGACGAAGCTCTGCTGCAGGATGCTGGGGATGGCGACCATGGCTACCTTGCCCAGCATGTTCCAGGAGAACAGCACGACCTTGTTCTTGGATTTGAAGGCGCTGATGCGGCGGAACACCACCACCATGGCCAGCACGCAGCTCACACCCTGACACAGGAAGGTGGCCCATGCCACACCGGCTACGCCCATCTTGAGACCGGCCACGAACAGGATGTCCACGCCGATGTTGGACAGGGACGAGACTGCCAGAAAATAGAAGGGCGTTTTGCTGTCGCCCAGAGCGGAGAAGATGCCGGTGGCGATGTTGTAGAAGAACATGAAGGGCAGGCCCAGCACGTAGATATCCAGATACAGCGAAGAATCCGCAAGGATCTCCTCCGGGGTGTTGATGAGCTCCAGCAGGCTGTGGCAGCCCACAAGGCCGATCAGCATCAGCACGGCGCACAGCACGGCAGAGCCGATCAGGGAAGTGTAGACCGAAGTCTTCATCTCATCGTAGTCCTTTGCGCCAAAGTAGCGGGACACGATGACCGAGCAGCCAATGTTGCAGCCAAAGGCAAATGCAATGAAAATCAGGGTGATCTCGTAGCTGTTGCCCACAGCAGCCAGTGCATTCTCGCCGATGAACTTGCCTGCAACGAGGCTGTCGGCAATGTTGTACAGCTGCTGGAAGATGATGCTGCCGAACATGGGCAGGCAGAACTGCCACAAAACCTGTGACGGCTTGCCGACCGTCAGATCCTTATTCATATAGAAAATCCTCCTCTATCTACCATAAAGAAACATATTAGAACCAAAAACAGTATAGAGTCGTCCTGACAAAAAGTAAAGAAAAATTTTAGTATATCTGCCATATGAAATTAATATGATAAGTATGATGCATCCCCGCTGCTGCCAGTGGGCAAACTGTAGAGACCAGCTGTTTCCTGCTTTGCCGGAATGTTCTGCCCCATCAGCTGCCGTTTTTTGCCCCTTAAAAAGTTTACATCCACAAACATGCGCATCGGCTCTTGCACCGGGCCGGAAAGCGTGGTAGGATACTATTGGTTAGTTAGACATAACTATCATAATTGGCCGTCACCCGTCTGCCCGTCCCGGGCAGCACAGGGAAGGAAATGATATTCAGGAGGTTTTCGAGATGAACTATCTGGAAATTGAATCTGTTGTAGGCCGCGAGATCCTGGACTCCCGCGGCAACCCCACCGTGGAAGCGGAGATCACTCTGGCCGACGGCACTGTGGCACGCGGCTGCGCACCTTCCGGCGCATCCACTGGTGAGTTTGAAGCTCTGGAGCTGCGGGACGGCGACAAGGGCCGCTATCTGGGCAAGGGCGTGACCAAGGCTGTTGAGAACATCAACACCGTCATTGCTGATGCTGTTGTGGGCATGGATGCCTCCGACATCTACGCCATCGACGCTGCCATGATCAAGGCCGACGGCACCAAAGATAAATCCAATCTGGGCGCAAACGCCATTCTGGCCGTGTCCATTGCCGCCTGCCGTGCAGCCGCTGCTTCTCTGGATATGCCGCTGTACCGCTTTCTGGGCGGTGTGAACGGCAACCGCCTGCCCGTGCCCATGATGAACATTCTGAACGGCGGCGCACACGCCACCAACACCGTGGATACGCAGGAGTTCATGATCATGCCCGTGGGCGCGCCCTCCTTCAAGGAAGCTTTGCGCTGGTGCGCGGAGGTATTCCACGCTCTGGCTTCCATCCTGAAGGCCAAGGGGCTGGCTACCTCCGTGGGCGATGAGGGCGGCTTTGCCCCCAACCTGTCCAGCGACGAGGAGACCATTGAGACCATTCTGGCCGCCATCGAAAAGGCCGGTTACGTGCCCGGCAAGGACTTCATGCTGGCTATGGATGCCGCGTCCTCCGAGTGGAAGAGCCCCAAGGGCAAGGGCTTCTACAAGCTGCCCAAGGCCGGCACCGAGTTCACCTCCAGCGAGCTGATCGCACACTGGAAGAGTCTGGTGGAAAAGTACCCCATCATCTCCATCGAGGACGGCCTGGATGAAGAAGACTGGGAAGGCTGGCAGGAGATGACCCGCGAGCTGGGCGGCAAGGTCCAGCTGGTGGGCGACGACCTCTTTGTGACCAACACCGAGCGTCTGGCCAAGGGCATCGGGCTGGGTGCAGGCAACGCGATCCTGATCAAGCTGAACCAGATCGGTTCTGTTTCCGAGACGCTGGAAGCCATCAAGATGGCCCACAAGGCCGGTTACACCGCCATCAGCTCTCACCGCTCCGGCGAGACCGAGGACACCACCATTGCCGATCTGGCCGTGGCGCTGAACACCTGCCAGATCAAGACCGGTGCTCCCAGCCGTACCGAGCGTGTTGCAAAGTACAACCAGCTGCTGCGCATTGAGGAGCAGCTGGGCGGCAGCGCCGTTTACCCCGGCATGGCAGCTTTCAACGTAAAGCGCTGAAGCTGTTGAAAACCAATTGATCTTCCGGCACCCGTACTGCTTTTGCAGCGGCACGGGTGCCGTTTTGTTTTCTACCATATTTTTCCTGCAATCTGCTGTTCTGCCCAGCCGTATTCCATGCATGCCGGGCATTTTGGCCCGAAATTGCAAAAAAAGGAGCAAAACATTCATGTTATCTACTCTGATCTCTCTGTACAAGCTGCTGGGCACCGGCGATTTTGTAAAAGTGCTGCTGATCCTGCTGAAGGGGCTTTTCGGCTGATGCAAAGCCGCCCTTTTCACTGCGGAAACGGGACTGCCTTACCGGCGGTCTCTTTTTTTGCCTTCTCACTTTACTTTCTTAAAAAAATATGCCATAATGAAACCAGTATTTTTCGGTTCAAAAGCCGTGCCCTGTACTGGGAAATCAGGGCCAGAATCCAACAGAAGAGGGGTTTTTTGTTATGAGCAAAACCATCATCCCGGCAAACTATACGCCCGCGCTGAACCTGTACGACACGCAGCGCGCCATTGGTACGGTCAAACGTCTGTTTGCCGACACCCTGTGCGCCACACTGAACCTGTACCGCGTGTCTGCTCCGCTGTTTCTGGAAGCATCCACCGGTCTGAACGACGACCTGAACGGTGTCGAGCGCAAGGTCACCTTTGATATCAAGGAAAGTGGCATTGAGGCACAGGTGGTGCAGTCACTGGCAAAGTGGAAGCGCAAGGCCCTGAAGGACTACGATTTCCGTGTGGGCAAGGGCCTGTACTGCGATATGAACGCGATCCGCCGCGACGAAGATCTGGACAACCTGCACTCCATCTATGTGGACCAGTGGGACTGGGAAAAGGTAATCCGTCTGGAAGACCGCAACGAGGCTTACCTCAAGAGCGTGGTGCGCTCCATCGTGTCCGCTGTCTGCGCCACCGAGATGAACCTGCACGCCATGTTCCCCCAGCTGCAGGAGCTGCCGCTGCACAGCCCCAACGTCACCTTCATCACCACGCAGGAGCTGGAGGACCAGTACCCGGACCTGACCCCGAAGGAGCGTGAGAACGCCTTTGTGAAGGAGCACGGCACCACCTTCCTGATGAAGATCGGCGCTCCGCTGAAGAGCGGTAAGCCCCATGACGGCCGTGCCCCCGACTATGACGACTGGGATCTGAACGGCGATCTGCTGTTCTGGAACGACCCGCTGCAGTGCAGCTATGAGCTGAGCAGCATGGGTATCCGCGTCAGCCCTGAAAGCATGGACAAGCAGCTGACCATGGCTGGCTGCGACGACCGCCGCGCCCTGCCCTTCCACAAGGCCGTACTGAACGGTGAGCTGCCTTACTCCATCGGCGGCGGCATCGGCCAGAGCCGCCTGTGCATGCTGCTGCTGGGCAGCGCCCACATTGGCGAAGTGCAGGCCAGCGTCTGGGACGCAGCCACCCGCGAAGCCTGCGCCAAGGCAGGCATCCCGCTGCTGTAAGCAGGTTTTCCACACAAAGATTCAAAAGGCAGGATACCACCCTCATGGTGGTACCCTGCCTTTGTTCGTTTTCTGCCTGTATCCGGGGAGAAATAGTTCGAGTCCTGTACCGCCCACCACGAAAAAAGTCCCCAGACCAAAGGTCTGGGGACTCGTGGTGGAGCATTGTCCACAGCACTCGAACCCAACACTTCCTCACGGGTGACCGTTTTGGCATCGTCCGTGAAGTTGAAATTGAGCACGACCCGGTCATCAAAGACGTAGACCGAGTTGACAAAGGTATCAATGATCTGCCGCTGGTGTTCCGTGCTGCCCACGTCACCCTTGCGGAATTTTTCAAGCCAGAACCGAATCCACTCACGGGTCAGGACGGGCTTTTTCAGCTCTTCTTCCAGAATGCTGGTGTTCAGGGCTTCTTTCCGGGCTTCCAGCTCGTCCAACCGCTGCTTGGTGGTCGGGGTCAGGATGCCCTGTTCAATGGCTTCCAGAAGGTTTGCGAGCCGTTTCTCCGTATCCCGGAGCTGCTCTTTCAGAACAGGCAGCCGGGTGTTCTCCTGCTGCTGGGCTTCCATGACCAAATCTATCAGCCGTTCGATGATTTCATCGCTGAAGATCACCTTAATGGCGGTGTCCACCACGAACCGCTCCAGAGGCTCCTTGCGGATGGCTTTCAGGTCGCAGTGCGCCTTGCCGTGGCGTTTGGCGTTGCCGCACTTGTAGTAATAGTAGGTGTTTCCCATGTGGCTGGTGCCGCTTTCGCCGCCCATCAGGGTGCCGCACTTGCCGCAGAACAGCTTGGTGGTCAGCAGATAGCTCACATCCCCTTTTGCGGGGCGACCGTGGGCGATCTTGTTCTGCTCGAAACGCTGCTGCACCCGGTTGAACAAGTCCTCGTCCACGATGGCGGGAATGCCGCCCGGTGTCACGATGTCCTTATATCGGTATTCACCGATGTAACGGCGGTTCCGGAAAATTTGGAAGAGGCTGTTCTTCACGAACGGCTTCCCGGTGCGGGTGCGCAGCCCTCGCTCATTCAGGGACGCTGCGATTTTCTCGGCAGGCTCGCCGTTGGCGTACCGGGTGAAGATTTCCTGCACAATGGGAGCCGTCTCCGGGTCGATATGGTACAGCCTGTCCTCCTTGCCAATGGTGAAGCCCAGCGGAACGATACCGCCGTTGTACTTGCACTGGAGGGCGTTTTCGCGCTCACCGCGCGCCACTTTCAGGGCAAGTTCGGCGGAATAATATTCTGCCATGCCGATCAGCATACTCTCCACCATAATGCCTTCAGGCCCCTGCGAGATGGGTTCCATGGCAGACACCAGATGGACACCGTTCTTCTCCAGCTGGTACTTGTAGTTCACGGCATCGTAGCGGTTCCGGGCAAAGCGGTCGAGCTTCCAGACCAGAACCACATCGAAAATTTTCTTTGCGCTGTCCTTAATCATCCTCTGAAAGTCCGGGCGGTCATCCGTCTTGGCAGAGTAGGCACGGTCGATGTAGGTGCCGACCACGGTGATACCGTTCTTCTCGGCGTAGTCCTTGCAGTCGCGCAGCTGCCCTTCAATGGACGCTTCGCGCTGGCTGTCGGAAGAATAGCGGGCGTAGATTACGGCGGTCATGGTTGCACCTCCTTGGTAGCACGTTCGGGTTGCCTTTATAGTATCGAGTCAAGCGCAGCTTGTCAACAATCTGCGAGCAGATTGAAATGTGAAAATTACGAAACGCAGCGAAAAGAGCAAGAATCGTCCCGTGGCCACAAATTTTCAATTCTTGAAAATTCTCGCCACTTCGGGACTGCTTCTTGTTGGGGCGTGCGGAGCCCCAAACCCTGCTGGAAACGAGTACGGCAAACTGGAAGTTATAGTGCTATCTTTTTCCATTTTCTAATCTTAGTTCTAAATGTTCCGAACGGAGCAACCGTGTTAACATGTATAAACTTGTATACTTCCCAGACTGCTGTTTTGGTTGATTCATCGGCCCACTTTCTCATATGTGGCTCGAATAACTCTTCGTCGCTTAATGAGTCAATCATTTCATAAATCGAATTAATATTCTCTCTCAGCATATCTTTCAACTCCTGCAACGACAGATAAGCATATGTATCTGTAAACCATTGATATAATTCGCCAAGCTGATTCCACTTGAAATCATCCGAAGGAGTCTTGACATGAAGACCATTTCTTTCGTCTGATTCCCATTTAAGAACAAGAGTTGTCCAGCCAACCTGGTAAGCAAGATTTTCTGCTGGAGTTCTGTCAACTTCCTCAACTCTCTTATCTTTTAATGATTCCGGAATAATATCAAATTCTGAAATGTACTTTGCAAAACTTTTATTTATCTCGTTCTTAAGTTCATCTTTATTCTCGTATGTTCTCACTAGTCTATCTCCTCAAATTCCGATTTGTTGAACTAAGCCGAGTATATCATACTCTCCAATGAAAGAACACCCCCGATATAGTGAAATTTTGCCATTTTCCTGCGTACGTGCGTACACGCTCCGCAGGGATTCTAAGGGGCTTGACCCCTTAGCACACAGACTTTGGCACAAAGTCTAGTGTGTTACACCTTGCCAGAGGTGTACAGGCTCTCCCCGGTACGCACGTATGCAGCGATTGCCCCCAGTGAGCCATATAGGGGGGCGACCAAGTTCGAACAAGGCGAACTTGATCCCGCAAAACAAAAGGCAGGATACCACCGTCACAGTGATACCCTGCCCTTGCTCGTTTACCGCTCTGCGTACTCTCGTCGCAGAACCTCCTGTAAACAAAAAACGTACCCAAACCCTTTCTCGTAAAGAATCGGGTTCGAGTACGAACTGTATGGTGGACGGTACAGGACTCGAACCTGTGACCTCCTGCACGTCAAGCAGATGCTCTACCAGCTGAGCTAACCGTCCATAAGTCATATCGACTTAAATAGTTTACCACAGCCTGTGCAAAAAAGCAATACTTTTCTGTGATTTTTTATTTTTCCGCCTTCAGCGACCTGCGGACGATATCGTACAGCACCGGCTTCATGGCTTCAATATCATCGGGTTTGCCCTCCAGCACGCTGGAATAGCACACCGACATGCACATGCTGCCCAGTGCCGTGATGCGCTGGTAGATCTCCCGCTCGGTGCGGCCGGCCATTTCCGGGCTGGTCAGCACCACATTCAGCAGCTTGCGCATCAGCGGCTCGGCTTCGCGGCTGGCTTCGATCTGGTCCAGCCCCGGCCATATGAAGTTGTGCTCCAGAAACTTGAGCACCAGCGTATCCTTCCGCAGTGCTTCGATGATGTGGTCGATCACCGCCACCATCTTGTCCGGGAAGTTTTCGAGCTCTGTCTGCTTTTCCACCGCTTCGCACGCGTTGCTCAGCAGCTGGTAGCTCACCCGGCCCAGCAGCGCCTGCATCACCGCACCCTTATCCTGAAAATACAGATAAAAGGTGCCCTTGGCCACCTTGGCCCGGCTGGTGATGTCCTCCACGCTGGTTTTTGCGGCACCTCGCTCCAGAAACAGATCATAGGCTGCTTCCAGCAGCGCCCGGCGCTTCTCCTGCTTTTTGCCCTCCACGGTACCCATATTCCCTGACGATTCCTCTTTTCCGCTCGGTTTCATTCGCTCATTTGTGTTGTCTCAATCATTTTAGCAGTCCTTTCCCGATAGTGCAAGTCAAAAAAGCTATACAATTTCAGGCAGTTGATAAGAAAACTGACTTCTGGTCATTTTTGTACTTGACACCCGGTTTGTCATGGTTATAATAGTGTTTGCTTGGAAATGACCGCCAGTCATTTTACTAAGATTTTTAACCATTTTCTATGGAGGGTTCTCATGAAAAAGATCGCACAGGGCATTGTGCGGCTGCGCAAGCTGATCCTGACAGTAGCATTCCTGCTGTTGATCCCTTCCGCAATCGGCGCAATTGCTACCCGAATCAACTATGACATCCTCACCTACCTGCCGCAGGATCTGGACTCCATGATCGGCGAGGTAGCCCTTGAGGACGATTTCCATCTGGCCTCCACCGGTATGATCACGGTAGAAGGCTTACCCACAAACGAACTAATCGCCATGAAGAAGGACATCGAGGCTGTTCCCGGCGTGACCCAGACCTTCTGGCTCAGCGATGTGATCGACCCCAGCATCCCCACCGAGATGCTGCCCGCCGATGTGCAGCAGTTCATGTTCGGCAAGAACGATTCCACCATGCTGATCGTCCGCTTTGACGCCCCCAGCGCCAGCGACGAGACCATGGAAGCCGTCGCTCAGATCGAAAAGCTGCTGCGCAAGGACTGCTTCTTCGGCGGTATGAGCGTTATCCTGCAGGACACCAAGGCACTGGTCAATCAGGAAATGCCCATGTACATCCTGATCGCCGTGGGTGCCAGCCTTCTGGTGCTGTTCCTTTCGCTGGAAAGCACCATCACCCCGCTGCTGTTCATGCTGGGTCTTTTGTTCCCCATTGCGTACAACTTCGGCACCAACATCTTTCTGGGCCAGATCAGCTACATCACCGAAGCGCTGGCCACCGTGCTGCAGCTGGGTGTCACGATGGACTTCTCCATCTTCCTGCTGCACCGCTATCAGGAAGAGAAGGAGCTGCGCTCTTCCAACGAGGAGGCCATGACCAGCGCCATCTGCAAGACCATGACCTCCATCTCCGCTTCCAGCCTGACCACCATTGCAGGCTTCCTGGCACTGTGTGCCATGCGTCTGACGCTGGGCCGCGATATCGGCCTTGTCATGGCAAAGGGCGTTGCCCTCGGTGTCATCTGCACCGTGGTCATCCTGCCCTCCCTGATCCTTACCTTTGATAAATGGGTGGAAAAGTACAAGCACCGCACCGTGATCCCCAAGCTGAAAAAGCTCAGCTACTTTGTTTCCAACCACTCGGTGCCCATCGTGGTTATCTTTATCCTCATCCTCATCCCCTTTGCCATCGCGCAGAACAAGACCGAGGTGTACTACACCCTGTTCGACTCCCTGCCGCAGGACCTGACCGGCATCGTGGGCACCAACAAGCTGGGCGAGGACTTCGGCATGACCACCAGCCACTTCATTCTGGTGCATGACGACCTGACTGCCACCGAGGTGAGCGACCTGTGCGATGAACTCAAGGACGTGGATGGCATTACGCAGGTGGTAAGTCTGGATTCCATCACCGGCCCGGGCTTCCAGACCGAGCTGCTTCCCGACAGCATCATGGAGATCCTGCAGTCCGGCGGCTACAAGCTGATCCTTGCCAACAGCTCTTATAAGACTGGCACGGACGCCATCAACAACCAGCTGGACGAGATGATTTCCCTCATCAAGACCGTTGACCCCGAGGGCGTCATCACCGGCGAGGGTGCCATGACGAAAGACCTGATCGAAGTGGCAGATGTGGACTTCAAGAACGTCAACGTCTGGTCCATCATGGCCGTTCTGGTCATCATCGCCGTTTCCTTCAAGAGCATTTCCATCCCGGCGCTGCTGGTGGCCAGCATTGAAGCCGCCATCGCCATCAACATGGGCATCCCGTACTTCACCGGTACGCAGCTGCCCTTCATTGCAAGCATCGTCATTGGCACCATCCAGCTGGGTGCTACCGTGGACTACTCCATCCTGATGACCACCCGTTACCACGAGGAGCGCGCCTTTGGCCGCACACCGAAGGAAGCCGCCCAGCAGTCGCTGGAGCACTGCAGCCAGTCCATCCTGACCAGCGGCCTGACCTTCTTTGCCGCCACCGTCGGTGTGGCTGCCATCAGTAAGATGGAGCTGCTGAAGAGCATCTGCCTGCTGATCTCCCGCGGCGCACTGATCAGCATGGTGGTCATTCTGGTGATGCTGCCCGCAGCCCTGATGCTGTGCGACTGGATCATCCGCCACACCACCCTCAAGTGGATGGTACCCGAATCCGCCAACGCCAAGAAGTCTGAAAAGGAGTAATTACATTATGAAAAAATCGCTTCGTTTCGCCAGTGCGGCGCTGGCTCTCACCCTCGCCGCAGGCTGTGCAATGCCCGCATTTGCAGCTGGTAAGAGCAGCTTTTCCAAATCCGAGACCGTCTATGCTGTGATGAACGGCGACGGCTCCATCAAGAGCACCACCGTCAGCGAGCACCTGTACAGCGCCTCCGGCCTTGCAAACGTCACCGACAAGACCACCCTGACCGACATCCAGAACACTGAGAGCGATGCCGAGTTCACCCAGAACGGGGAAGAGCTGGTGTGGAACACCAACGACACCGATGTTTACTACAAGGGCAATACCGACAAGGCCCTGCCCATCGATGTGAAGGTGACCTACGCTCTGGACGGTCAGGAAGCCGCCCTTGAGGACATCATTGGCAAGAGCGGCCACCTGACTGTGACCGTCAACCTGAAGAACAACGAGACCGGCACCGTGAACGTGAACGGCAAGGACCGCACCATCGTCACTCCGCTGATCACCGCTGTGGGCGTCATTCTGGGCGAGGATGCTTCCAACGTGACCGCAGAACACGGTATGATCGAAAGCGCCGCTAAAAGCAGCGTTGCCGCCTTTGTCACCCTGCCGGGCGTGAAGGATTCCCTGTCCGGCCTGCTGCCCGATGAGGTGGACAGCATCGAAGACTATCTGCAGGACACCGTGACTGTGGAAGCCGATGTGGAAGACTTTACCTGCCCGCAGGTCATGGTGGCCTGCGCTACCAGCACGGCCGCTCTGGGTACGGACAATGTGTTCGACCTGAGCAGCATTAACGACCTGACCGATGGCATCAACCAGCTGAACGATGCCATGAGCCAGCTCATGGACGGCGCTTCCCAGCTGGTGGACGGCACCTCTCAGCTGGCAGGCGGTGTTCTGGCCCTGCTGGACGGTGCCAACACCCTGAACAACGGTGCTGCCGCTCTGGACGACGGCCTTGGCCAGCTGACCAACGGTCTGGACACCCTGAGCGCCAACAATGCAGCACTGAACGCCGGTGCGCAGCAGGTGGCGGACGGTGTGCTGGCTTCTGCCAACAAGACCCTGAAGGAAGGCGGCCTGATCGACGAGGACATGACATGGTCGAACTACGAGGCTGTGATCGACAACATCCTCACCATGAACGATAAGACCCTTTCTGCCGGCCGCAAAAAGATGGTGCGCACCATCTGGGAGCAGGCTCCCAACTTCAAGGATAGCCAGCTGGATCTGGCCCTGTATCTGTCCGCGACCAAGACGAACCACGATCTGGAAGCAGCCCTGAAGCTGATGCAGAACTTTGACGCTTCCATGCTGACCGGCGCTCTGGAGATGGTGACCAATGCCGATGCAAAGAACACCGCCAAGGCCGAGCTGAAGTATCAGGTGGAGAACAGTCAGGATATGGCCGATGTCCGCGCCCTGAAGACCAGCCTTTCTCAGATCCAGTTCTTTGTTTCCAGCGTGAACCAGTACACCGCAGGCGTGCAGACCGCTGCGGACGGTGCCCACTCCGCAAAGGATGGCAGCGCACAGCTGGCTGCAGGCACCAAGACCCTGTATGACGGCGTGAACACCCTGAACACCGGTGCAGGTCAGTTGAATGACGGCGCAGGCCAGTTGAACGACGGCCTGAACCAGTTCAACGAGGAAGGCATCTCTAAGCTGACCGGCGCGCTGGATCAGGATCAGCTCCATGGCCTGAAGACCGTGCTGGACGAGATGACCGACCGCCTGAACGACTACACCAGCTTTGCCGGTGCACCGGACGATGCCGAGAGCAGCGTGAAGTTCGTCTACAAGACCGCTGAAACCGTGGCTGCTGCCGACACCACTGCAGCCGAGACTGAGACGGTGGAGGAAGGCAACATCTTCACCCGTCTGTGGCAGCGCATCATGAACCTGTTCAAGTTCTGATAAGACATCTTCGAGAATTCATGTTGAACCTCTTTCCATAGAGAAGGGGCTGTTGCAAAACAGCCCCAACGAAAAAATGAGATAGACTTCCCCGAAAGGGGCTGCCTATCTCATTTTTTTTTTTGAGATCTGCCTTTGAGTTTTCAGCGTTCTGCCCGTTTTGTACGGTGAATGCGGCTGTTTTCAACATTTTAAAGAGACGCTGTTTTGCAACAGCCCTGCGGGCGATGGAATGGCCCGACTCGTGTCCGGCAAGAAAGCTGCCCGCCCACGATATGCAGGTTACTTGCGTGCGATCATTTCGGTGTAAGCCAGCACCAGCGGGCCGACACCCTTGGCATCGTTGCAGACCACCGGCTCGCTGAAGTAGTAGGCCAGAGAGCCGTCGCGGTGATCTTTGCCGCCGAGACCCGCCACCAGACAGATGCCGTCCAGCTGTAGACTGCCATCCGGGTTCTTGGAGAGGTACTTGTCGCAGGTGCCGTAGAAAGCCTTTTCGGCCCATGCGGCCATGCGTTTGGGCAGGTAGCCCAGACGCACGCCTTTGAGCACCGCGTAGGCAAACAGCGCGGTGCCGCTGGTCTCGAGGTAGTTGCCCTCCACACCGGGGTGGTCCATCACCTGCCAGAACATGCCGGTCTCCTCGTCCTGGAACTTGTGCACATCCTCAATGGTCTGCTTGAGCATTGCCATGATGCCGCGGTACTCGTTGTACAGCTGCTCGTCCATCCGCTCCAGCACGTCCACCATGGCTACCATGAACCAGCCCATGGCACGCAGCCAGAAGTTGGGGCTGCAGCCGGTGACGGGGTCGGCCCAGTACATCTGGCGGCTCTCATCGTAGCCGTGGTAGTACAGGCCGGTCTTTTCGTCCCGCATGTGCTTTTTGATATTCATGAACTGTTTGTAGCTGTCGATGCAGCCCTGCATCTTGTTAAAGCGGGTCTCGTACTCCATGTAGAAGGGCTGGGCCATGTAGGTGCCGTCCAGCCACACCTGCCACGGGTAGATGTCCTTGTGCCAGAAATTCCCCTCTTTGGTGCGGGGCTGGGTGGCCAGCTGGCTGCGGATGGTCTCGATGGCCTTGCGGTACTTTTCATCCCCAAAGATATCGTACAGGGTGAACAGGTTTTTGCCCTGATTCACGTTATCCAGATTGTACTCCTTGGGGTCGTAGGTCTTGATGGAGCCATCCTCCTGCACAAAGGAATCAATGAAGCTCTTGGAGAAGTTCAGATACTTCTCGTCGCCGGTGGTCTTGTACAGGCTCAGGCAGGCCGTGATCATGCAGCCGTCGATGTAGTTCCACTTGTTGGGCTTGCCGCTGCGCACCTTCTCGATGTTCCACATGGGTGCTTCGGCGCTGGAATTGGCGATCAGGTAGTCCACGTAATCGCCCAGCATGGCAAGAATTTCTTCATGGGTCATGGTATCAGTCCTCCTCAAAATGGCCGACATTTGCAAAGTGCAGGCGTTCGCCCTCGTAGCCCTCGATCTTCACGTTGTGCAGGTCGATCTCCTTGACATTCTCGGCGTAGATGGCCAGCTTCTTCACCAGAGGGCGGTTATCCGCCATAGCGGCCTGACCGGCCTCGGCATTGGGGTCAAAGGTGATCGTGACGTTCTTCATGGAAACGCGCTCAATGGGCTGCTCCGGCAGGCCGTCGAAGTAGCATCCCGCGAACTGAGCGTCGGTGGCGACGATGTCCTCCATGGTCAGGCTGCCCAGCTTCGGGGTGTACTCGTCCACGGGCATGGCATCGCGGCACTGCACATAGGGGCCGTGGCCGTCCGGGTCGCAGAAGTAGAACATGTTGATGACGAAGGGTGCCTTGACACCGCGCATCTCCACGTTGCGGAACACCAGCCCGTCGATGACGGCGGTGTTGCCGCGGCCACGGCGGGTCTTGACGCGCAGGCCGCGGTCGGTGTGGTCCATCAGGCACTGGGTGACCACCATATCCTTCACACCGCCGCTCATCTCGCTGCCAATGACGATGCCGCCATGGCCTTTGTCCAACAGGCAGTTGCGGATAACGGTGTGCTCACAGCTCTTTTTCAGCTTCATGCCAAGGAATACCTTGCTGGCCTTCATGGCAATGCAGTCGTCGCCCACATGGATGTTCACGCCGATGATGCGGATATACTCGCAGCTTTCGGGGTCGATGCCGTCGGTGTTGGGGGCATTGTATGGGTTGTTGATGTTGAAGTTCAGCAGGTCAAGGTGCTTGACAAAGATGGGGTGGATCGTCCACGAATAGCTGTTCTGCACCGTGATGCCGTGCAGGCAGATGTTCTCGCTGTCCACAGCAGCCACAGCGCGGGGCCGCCATGCGATGCGCTTGATCTTGGGCGTTACCCACCAGTCGCCGTTCTCGGCATCGCAGTCCAGCGTGCCCTCGCCGGTCACAACGACATCGTGCACCTGCGTGATGTTCAACAGACCCGCAAAGCTGTCCAGCGGGTTGCCCTCCCAGCCGGTCAGGTAGTATTCATCCACCTCGTTCTCGCTGGGGATCACGCCGGGCAGGATGGGGTAGTGGGTGCGGTCATTGTCGCCCAGCAGCACAGCGCCCTTTTCAAGATAGAGGGTGGTGTTGCTTTTCAGGAACAGGCTGCAGGTGCGGTAGCGGCCTGCGGGCACGTACACTGTGCCGCCCTTGGGGCAGGTGGAAAGAGCCGCCTGCAGCTTGAGGGTGTTGTCCGTGGTGCCGTCAGCCACCAGACCGTAGCGGGAAGCATCCACAAAGAAGGTCTCGGCCTCGGTGGTAAAGGTGCAGGTCAGGCTTTCGCCCTCGGCCTGCACACCCACCGTGTACTCAGTACCGGGCAGCAGGGAGAACAGGGAGAACACGTTGGTCTGGCAGGCTTCGTAGACGGTCTTGCCGTTCAGGGTAACGGTGAACGGGTGGGCCGGACGATAGCACAGGCCGTTTTCCAGCTCGAAAACAGCGCTGCGCGTCATGGAACGAATAAGCGACAGATTCATGGGAGAACCTCCTGATGGTTTTGTCTTGCCCGCAGGAAGCGGACATGATATGATAAAGATTAGAATGAAGGAAACCCCTTCCGTCGAACCCTCGCGGGTTTGCCACTTCCATCCGTGATGGAGGCTTTGGCATACCGGAAAGCTTTTCCTCTTCGCCAGAGGCTCCCTCTTTGAGGGAGCTGGCGCGGCATCAGCCGCGACTGAAGGAGTTACCTATGAGATCAGAACGTGAAAAGATCACCGGCAAAGTGGCCGCAGCTACCCTGCGCCTGAATATTGGCCGCTACGAGCTGCCGCCGGATGAGGACACCTGCTATCTGCTGCTGGTGTCGGAGGGCAGCGTCACGCTGGAATACGAGGGCGGGAATGTGCTGGTAAACCCCGGCAGCGCCGTGCTGCTTGGCCCCGGCGGCTGCCGCTTTGCACAGACCGGCAGCGCCGTGCCGCAGATCGTGGGGTGCCACTTTCCACTGGGGATGCTGCATGATTTGAAAACCACAGCCGGGCGGGATTTCGGCCGCCTGTTTGCGCCCGGGGAGCGCACAGTGCTGTATGCACCGGTACAGTGGCAGAGCCGCATCCGTACCCTGCTGGAAATGATGGCCAGCGCCAGCACCGAGCAGGATTACCCCGGCCCGCTGTACCTGCTGCTGATCCTGCACTATGTGGAGCAGGAGTGCATTGCCGAGAGCAGCGCCGTGGCGCGTCCCCACAACGAAACGGTGGAGCAGATCTGCGCCTACCTTGCGGCCAATTACCGGCAGAAGTTTTCCCTCACCGAGGTGGCGGCGCAGTTTTATCTTTCGCCCTACTACCTGAGCCGTTTGTTCCGGCGGGTAACGGGCCAGTCCATCGTGGATTACATCAACAACCGCCGCATCGAAGCGGCCCAGAAGCTGCTGGAAACGACTGAGCTTTCCATCAGTGCGGTAGCCGAGCAGACCGGCTTTGCCAGCGCCGCCCATTTCCGCCGGGTGTTCCGCGAGGTGATGGGTACTGGCCCACTGCAGTACCGCAAAGGACATAAGAAATAAGAAACACCCCCTGCGCCATCTACGGGAACGGCACAGGGGGTGTTTGTTTGTATCAGATGATCTTACGCTGTGCGGGGAAAGGGCTTAGCCCTTGACGGCACCGGCAGAGATACCTTCAACGAACTGGTCCTGTGCACAGAAGAAGACGATCAGCTGCGGCAGGATAGAGATGAGGGACAGAGCAAGGATCTTGTTCCATGCGAAACCGGTATCACCGTCCATGGACAGCTTGACGAACAGGGACATCGGGTACTTACCGGGAGTGCTGACGTAAAGCAGCGGACCCATGAAGTCGTTGCAGCTCCACATGAACTGGAACAGTGCGCAGGACACCAGAGCGGGGCCAAGCATGGGCACGATGACCTTGTACAGGGTCTGGAAGGAAGAGCAGCCGTCGATGGCAGCGGCTTCGTCCAGATCACGGGGGACATTGCGCATGAACTGCACCAGCTGGTAGACGAAGTAGGTCTCGGTCGCAAATGCGCAGTGCACCCAGATAGCCAGATAGAAGGGGCTGTCCAGCCAGCCAAACTTGTTGTACAGCAGGTACTGCGGCACATTCAGAACGACCTGCGGCAGGAACAGGGTGGCCAGCATGATGTTGAACATCAGCTTACGGCCGGGGAAATCGAAGCGGCCAAAGCCGTAGGCAGCCACACAGGCGGAGACCACCGTGCAGATCACCTTGGGGATGACGTAGCTGTAGGTGTTCAGCATGGCCTGCAGGATGTTGATGGAACCGCCAAAGTTGTTCAGTGCGCCGCGGTAGCCATCCAGAGTGGGGTGCTTGATCCACAGGCTGATGCCTGCAAAGATCTCGCTGTTGTCCTTAAAGGTAGCGCTGATCATCCACAGCAGGGGATAGATCATGATGACGCCGACCAGGATCAGGACGAAATACTTGAAGAAGGTCGCGATTTTGTTCGATGCTTTCATTCCCATACTGGTCACCTTACCTTTCGTCAGAGTAGTAGACCCACTTCTTCTGGCTGGTGAATGCAATGATCGTCAGGATGCAGACGATGATGAACATGATCCATGCCAGAGCGGATGCCATACCCATGTCATAAGACTTGAATGCGTAGTTGTAGACCAGCAGAGAGATCAGCGTGGTGGAACCACGGGGGCCGCCATTGGTGATGATGTACGGGCCATTGAACTCCTGGAAAGCCTGGCAAATCTGAGTGACCAGGTTGTAGAAGATGATGGGAGTGATCATCGGAACGGTGATGGAGAAGAACTGACGCCACTTGCCGGCACCATCAATGGTAGCGGCTTCGTACAGGTCTGCAGGCACGCCCTTCAGAGCGGCCAGGAACAGCACCATGGCAGAACCGAACTGCCAGATACGCAGGAAGCAGATGATCCACAGCGCGTAGCTGGGGTCAGACAGCCACTCGGGGCCCTGCACCAGACCAAAGGTGACAGCGCGCAGAACGGTGTTGAGCAGGCCGTCCACACTGAATACAGCCTTCCACAGAACGGCGATCGCAACAGAGCCGCCCAGAATGGAGGGGATGTAGTACACAGTACGGAACAGGTTGACGCATGCGATCTTGAAGTTCAGGATGTATGCGATGAACAGCGCAAAGACCAGCTTCAGAGGCACGGTGATGAAAGCGTACTTGAAGGTGATGATCAGCGCCTTGGTGATCTTGGTGGTGGTAAAGGCCGTGATGTAGTTGGCCAGACCAACGAACTGGGTACCGCTCTTGAAGAAGTTCATATCGGTGAAGCTGTAGTACAGCGACTGACCGAAGGGAACTGCCTTAAAGACGACGAAGCCGATGATCCAGGGGATCAGATAAAACAGACCCTGATATTTGTCCAGCCATTTCTGGAACGGGGTGCGCCCGATGGCGGGAGCATTGCTTTCTTTCATCTGGGAAATCCTCCTTTTTAAGGAATTTCGGAGCATGAGACGGACGAAGGGGTAACAGACTGGATACAGCTTTGTCAAGATTTTGTAATATATCTCTGACAAAAAAGGGGCATCTGCCGGTCGGGCGGCAGGTGCCCCTCAGGTTCAGTCAAAGGGTGCCCTTTCTGTGCGTGACCGCACATGGCGGCACTCAAAAATGTAACTTAGCCGATGGTGTAGCCAACAGACTCCATGCCGTCCAGCAGGGTGTCAACAACGTCTGCGCCGGCAACGCCGTCGTAGTCAACGGTATCGAACACTTCCTGATAGATGCCGGTGCCGGAAGCCTTCAGGTCGTTGTTCTCGAACAGGGGATCCAGCTTGTTGGTGGTGAAAGCCATGACCTTGGCATTTGCCTCAGCCACCAGATCCTTGACAGCGCCGGCAGCCTGAGCAGCAGCCAGACCAGCCTTGGAAGCGGGGATGCCGCACTCGGAACCCATGATGGAAGCGCCCTTCTCCTCGTTCAGCAGGAAGTTGATCAGGGTAGCAGCCTCGGCAACGCACTTGCTGGTCTTGGTGATGGCCAGACCCATGGAGACCTTGGAGAAGCCGCCGTTGTTGTCGCCGAACTTGATCTCTTCGCCAACGGTGAAGCCGTCCTTGTTGGCATCATCCAGAGCGGAGGAGTACTTGGAAGCAGCGGAATCCCACTCGAAGATACCTGCGATCTTACCGGTGATCCACTCGTTGGACTGGTGGGTAGCGGTATCGGAGTTAGCGGAGTAGTAGGTCTTCAGGTTCATCATGACGTGGCCATCCACCAGGCTCTTGATGAAGTCGATGCCCTCAGCGATCTCGTCCTCGGTGTAGTTCAGGGTAGAGGTGACGGGATCAGCCCAGTCCTTGCCGTACTTGGACTCGAGGTAGAAGACCATCAGGATCATACGGTCGTATGCGCCCAGATGCATGGGGTAGTAATCGTCGCCCAGCTTCTCCTTGAATGCCTTGCCGGCAGCCATCAGATCATCCAGAGACTTGGGAACTTCGGTGATGCCAGCCTTGTTGAAGGTGGTCATGTTCCAGAAGAAGATACGGCCGGTCATGGAAACGGGCACGCACTGCTGGCTGTTTGCAACGTAGCAGGCGTCCATGGCAGCGTCATCCCACTGGGTCAGATCCAGGAACTTGGAAACAGTGTTCAGGTCCACGAACTTGCTGCCGTCGGCAGAGTAGTTGTACAGCCAGTTCCAGTTCACCTGGCACACATCCTGTGCGTTGCCAGCGATGAAGGCAGCTGCCATCTTCTCTTCCCAGCCGGACCATGCGGCGAAGGTGGGCTCGATGGTGATGTTGGTGTGCTCAGCCTGGAACTCCTTGATGGCGTTCTGGTAAGCCTCGTGACGGCTGTCGCCGCCCCACCAGCTGATGGTCATGGAAACAGGGCCGTCAGACAGTGCCAGGCTCTCGTCTGCAGAAGCAGCGGGAGCGGAAGAAGCGGTGGAAGCAGCAGAGCTGGATGCAGCAGAGTTGCCGCCGCAGGCAGCCAGAAGGCCGGCAGCGCCCACAGCGCCGGTGACCTTCATAAAATCACGACGAGAAATTGCCTTGCTCATTTTTGTTCTCCTCCTAAATACAGAAAACATCATCTCGAACGGGGGTTCTGCACATACCCCGTTGTATACAATTATGATAACAAAACAACAACCAAAAAGAAAGACGCAAATTGCAGATATCTAAACAAAAAACGTACAAATATTGCTCTTGTTTCCGCGCAAGAATTGACGCCTTCGCTGAAATGAATAAACTTGGCTCGAAAAACTGTGCAACATGTATACTTCGCTATTTTGCATAGAAAACTGGGATGCATCATGGGAGGAACGTCGAATTTTGCAATAATTTTGTAAACATTCCGTTTTAGAACGTGGAAGCGTTGCATACATTGTGGACGAACAACAGCTTAAAAAGCCCGGACGGGAGCCTTTGAACTGATATATCAATAGTGCAAAAAATGTTCACTCTGATATATCAATTGTTTGCGGCAGTCCCCCGGCACCGGTCTGCAGACATGGAAATCGGTGCTTCTTCGCCCTTTTGGGGGGTGAAAAAGCACCGACAGCGACATATTTTGCGCTGCTGCGTGGACTGCGCCTGTGGGCCGGGAATAAAAAAGAAAGGCTGCCGTGTCGTTGGACACAGCAGCCTTGTATACAAGTTTATTCGACCCGCGAAGCAGCTTTTTCGGCGTAGAACGCGCGCTTTGCCTTGAAGTAGCACTGAGGGCACATGCTCACGTACTGCACATCGTTTTCCAAATCGATGGCCACCTGCTCGCCCTCAAAGACGAATCTGCCGTTCACCCTGCGGCAGTTGCAGATGGCCTTGCGGCCGCAGGTGCAGATAGTCTTCATCTCCTCGATGGTGTGGGCCAGCTCCAGCAGGCGGGTAGAGCCGGGAAAGCCCTTGAGCGAAAAATCTGCCCGCAGGCCGTAGCAGATCACCGGAATGTTCAAATCCACCGTGACCATGAACAGCTGTTCTGCCTGCTGCGCAGTGAAAAACTGGCTCTCGTCGCACAGCACGCAGGCCAGCGGCGCACCGTCAGCGTTGGCCGTGCGCACGGCCTCGAACACGTCCGTCTCCGGCGGGATCAGCAGATCAGCCTTGCGGCGCACGCCCAGACGGCTCACCAGCTCACCGCCGCCCTTGGTGTCCACCTGTGGCTTGAGGATCAGCACCCGCATCCCCTGTTCTTCGTAGTTGTGGGCTACCTGCATCAGGGCGGTGCTCTTGCCGCTGTTCATCGCGCCGTAACGGAAATACAGTTTTGCCATTTGAAAAACTCTCCTTACAGAAAGAACCCTCTCAGCCAAAGCCTGACGGCTTTGCCAGCTCCCCCGATGGGGGAGCTTTTCTGCATCTTCCGGGCAGGCTGTCCTTCGCCGGAGAAGCAGAAACTTTCCCGTCCCCACTCATAAAGCTCCCCTTTCGGGGGAGCTGTCGAGCGTATGCGAGACTGAGAGGGTTCAGCGGCATCTCAGGCTTTGACTGAGAGGGTTCTCTTATTACTTACAATAGGTACGTTCAGTCCTGATTGCGCAGGCGGTAGCCAAGGCTCATCAGGCTGTCGCCCAGATGGACGTTCTCCACCACCACATCGGGATACGGCACAGAGAGGTCATAGTGGGAGAAGTTCCAGAAGCCCTCGATGCCCAGATCCACCAGACGGCCGCTGACCTGTTCCGCACCGTCGCGGGGCACACAGAGCACTGCGACCTTGGGGTGATGCTCGGCACAGAAAGACTCCAGCTCGTCGATATGGCGGATCTGGATGCCGCTGATCTCCTTGCCCACCTCGCTCTGTGCCACATCAAAGGCGGCGATCAGGCGGTAGCCGTTGGTATCGGTGGTGATAAAGCGGCTCACTGCCTTGCCCAGACGACCGCAGCCGATCAGGATGGTGGGCAGGCGGTCGCCGTTGCCGAACAGCAGGCCTTCCAGAATGGAGAGCAGGTTTTCCACCGAGTAGCCGATGCCCTGCCGGCCATTCACATCGCCGATGCAGTTGAAGTCCTGCCGTACCTGCGAAGCGGTGGTGCCCATCTGAGCAGCCAGCTCGCGGGAAGAAATGCTGTTGATGCCGTCCGCCTGCAGAGAGCACAGATAGCGGTAATATTTGGGAAGACGCTTGATAACGGGAAGCGAAGCCCTTGCAGGAGTGTTCATAGAATACTTTCTCCTTTCGCTCTATCGCAGTACTTGCCGCAGCTGCCTGCTTTACAGATGCGGCGCAGAGAAACCCCGATCCGTTTACGGGTTCATATTGCAGATATTACAGTCAATTATTTAAAGTATACTGCACCGATGGAGAATGTCAAATCATTCTCAAAAAATTTTTATGAAATGTTACCGCTTTTTTGCTGCAGCGGGTCTGCATAGCCCGGCACAGGCTGGGGAATGCTGACAGAAAACGCAGGAGGAAAGCATATGAACGATGAAACGCAGCAGACCGACGCGCGTCGGCTGGAAAAGGAAGAGATCGAGGATCTGGGCACGGTCACGCTGGCCCGCGGCGGGCATGTCATCCACTGCCTGACCGTCATCGGCCAGATCGAAGGCCATTCGGAAGCGCCGCAGGGCCAGAAGACCACGAAGTATGAGCATGTCATCCCGCAGCTGGTGGCCGCGCAGGAGGACCCCCGCATCGAGGGCCTGCTGGTGTTGCTGAACACGGTAGGCGGGGATGTGGAAGCGGGCCTTGCGCTGGCAGAGCTGATCGCCAGCGTGTCCAAACCCAGTGCAACGCTTGTGCTGGGCGGCGGGCACTCCATCGGTATCCCGCTTGCCGTCAGCGCCCGGCGCAGCTTCATCGTGCCCACAGCCACCATGACCGTGCACCCGGTGCGGCATTCCGGTGTCATTCTGGGGGTGCCGCAGACCATGCGCAGCTTTGAGCAGATGCAGCAGCGCATCACCGGCTTCGTAGCGGCCCACAGCGGCATGACCGAAAAACGCTACACCGACCTGATGCTCCACACCGGCGAGCTGGTGATGGACATGGGCACCGTGCTGGATGGACGCCGGGCCGTGAAGGAAAAGCTCATTGATGAGCTGGGCGGGCTTTCGGATGCGCTGGCGTGGCTGTATAAAGAGATTGAACGCAAATGAAGGCCGATTTTGTACAACAATAGGTTTGCCATTTTCTTCCCTGCGTGGTACAATAATAAAATCAAATAGTGTGTCTACTACAAACGCGGGGAACAAAGAAACATGGCAACAAAAAAACGTAAAACGACAACACGGCGCGCAGCATCGCGCAAAAAACGCGCAGAACAGCGGCTTCCAGCGGGGCTTGGCACCCTGTTTGCAGGCCTTTTGCTGGTGGTGCTGGCCTTTGTGGAGGGAGATTCGGCATGGAAGGCCCTGCACGATGTGCTGTTCGGACTTTTTGGCTGTGGCAGCTTTGTGCTGGGCGCGGCAGTGTGCTGTCTTGCTGTGCAGTATACCCGGGGCGAAGACCTTCTGCCCAAGATCTTCAAGCTGGTTCTTGGGCTGGTGTTTGCCTGCGGCACGGTGATCGTTTTTTCTGATATCCAGCCGCAGGGCATGTCGGCATTTCAGATGACGGCTGCCTGCTACGCAAACGGCGTGAATGCATGGATCGGCGGCGGTGCGCTGGGCGCACTGCTGGGCGGCAGCCTGCTGCTGCTGTGCGGACGGCCTGCGGCAACCCTTATCATGATCGTGCTGGCACTGTGTGTCAGCCTGTACATTTTTGATCTGACCCCGGCAGAGGTGTGGCAATGGCTGTGCGCTGCGTTTGGCGGCGTGCACGCAAAGGGTGCGGCCATGGCGCAGCAGAGCGCAGCCCGCCGCGCTGAACGTGCCGCTGCCCGCGCGGCAGAAGCCGAGGCCGAGGAAGACTACGACGAAGCAGAAGATGAATACCGGGATGAGGAAGATGCCGAAGAGGAGATGGAAACTCCGGCTTTCCGCATCGGTGTGCCGGACTGGCTGAACGGCATCCGCCACTGGGGCCACAAGGTGACCGAAGAGATGGAGGCGGAGGAGCCGGAGGCCGCCCCGCAGCCGGAACCGCCCGCAGATACTTCCGGCCAGCCGCTTGCCCAGCCGGAGCCTGCCGCCCCGGCCATCACGCCGGTGCAGGTACGGGTATCCCGGCCCCGGGCTTCCTTTGACGTAGACCTTGGCCCCGACCACACTGAGGTGAAGGAGGGCGGCAGCGAACCCATCGAGCCGCTCATCGTGGGCCCGGGCGGCACCTTTGGGCAGAACCCGCTGCGCCCGGCCCCCAGACCTGCCCCGCAGCCCATCGTACAGGACGCGGTGGAGACCGATGCATCCGATTTCTTTGCAAAGGCTGCACAGCCGGTGCAGCCTGCGGCAGCGGAAAGCTTTGATACTCCGGTCATGACCCCGGCAATGCCGACGGCCCAGCCGGAAAGCCCGGCAGCGGCAGTCACGCCGGAGATGCCCGCCGTGCCCATCCAGCCCGCAGTCCCGGCGGCACCCGCCCGGGTGAGCGCCGAAAACGCCGTTGCCATGCGCGGCACACCCGACGAGGACGGCTGGATCAGCATTACCAGCGAACCGGTGGAGGAAAAGGATATCAGCACGCTGGTGGCAGCGGCAATGGAAAAGCCTGCCGCTTCCGAGCAGGCCGCGGCAGCGGCCCCTGTGGACGAGACCGAACCGGTGGATACTTATCAGTACCAGTATCCGCCCATTGAGCTGTTTGAAAAATCGCAGGACGAGACCGACCCCGGCGCGCAGGAAGAGCTGAAAGCCAACGCCCAGAAGCTGGTGGATACGCTGGAAAGCTTTGGCGTGCGCACCCGTGTGCTGGATATCTCCCGGGGCCCCTCCGTCACCCGGTACGAGGTGCAGCCCATGGCGGGTGTCAAGATCAGCCGCATCACCTCGCTGGCAGACGATATCGCCCTGAACCTTGCGGTGGCGGACGTGCGCATGGAAGCGCCCATCCCCGGCAAGCCTGCCGTGGGCATTGAGGTGCCCAACCACAAAAAGACCCCGGTGTATATCCGCAGCGTGTTCGAGAGCCAGAGCTTTTTGCGTATGACCTCACCTCTGGGCATTGCGCTTGGTAAGGACATTGCCGGTGTGGCACAGGTGGCAGACCTGTGCAAGATGCCCCATTTGCTCATTGCAGGCAGCACCGGCAGCGGTAAATCCGTGTGCGTGAACAGCATCATCATGAGCCTGCTGTTCCGCTCCAGCCCGGAGGACGTGAAGCTGCTGCTGATCGACCCCAAGGTGGTGGAGCTGGCCGAGTACAACGGCATTCCCCACCTGCTGATGCCGGTGGTCACCGAGCCGAAAAAGGCCGCAGGTGCCCTTGGCAGCGCGGTGCAGGAGATGGAGCGCCGCTATCATCTGTTTGCAGAGAACAATGTGCGCGACATCAAGTCTTTCAACAAGCTGGCCGCAGAACGGCCTGATCTGGAAAAGATGCCCTACATCGCCATTATCATCGACGAGCTGGCCGATCTGATGATGGTGGTGGGCAAGGATGTGGAGGACTCCATCTGCCGCATCGCCCAGAAGGCCCGCGCCGCCGGTATGCACCTGATCGTAGCCACCCAGCGCCCCAGCGTGGACGTGATCACCGGCCTGATCAAGGCCAACATCCCCAGCCGCATCGCATTTGCAGTGTCCAGTCAGGTGGACAGCCGCACTATTCTGGACGGCTCCGGTGCCGAAAAGCTGCTGGGCATGGGTGATATGCTGTTCATGCCCGTGGGTGCGCCCAAGCCTACCCGTATTCAGGGCACTTTCGTGCGGGATGAGGAGATCAGCCGTGTGCTGGACTTCATCAAGCAGAGCGGCACCGTGCAGTATGACGAAGCCATGATCGAAGCCATGGAAAAGCACGCCATTCAGGACGGCAAGAAAGGCAGCGGCGGCGCGGACTCCGACGAGGATCCCGATACCGACCCGATGTTCAAGCAGGCCGTGGAGGTGGTCATCGATGCCGGTCAGGCCTCCACCAGCCTGCTGCAACGCCGCTGCAAGCTGGGCTACGCCCGCGCGGCCCGTATCATGGACGAGATGGAACAAAAAGGCATCATCGGACCCTACGAGGGTGCCAAGCCCCGCGCTGTGCTTATCAGCCGCCAGCAGTGGCTGGAAATGCAGATGAACCAACCGGAGGAATAAAAATAAAAGAGCACTCGCCCGTGTTCAACCAAGAATGAGGATATTAGCAAATGGACAACTCTTCCCCTAAGATCTACACCGAATTTCTTCCCATCAGCCGGGCCGATATGGAGGCCCGCGGGTGGGAGCAGCTGGACTTTGTGGTGGTGGGCGGCGATGCCTATGTGGACCACCCCAGCTTTGGCACTGCCATCATCAGCCGTCTGCTGGAAGCCGAGGGCTATAAGATCGGCGTGCTGGCCCAGCCACGCTACACCGACTGCGAGGACTTCAAGCGGTTCGGCAAGCCGAAGTACGGCTTCTTCATCGGCGGCGGCAACGTGGACAGCATGGTCAGCCACTATTCCGTCGCAAAGATCCCCCGCGCCGAGGACGAATACTCCCCCGGCGGCAAGGGCGGCGCACGCCCGGCCCGACCGCAGCGCCACCGTGTACACCCGCCTTGCCAAGCAGGCCTATCCCGACCTGCCGGTGATCCTGGGCGGTCTGGAAGCGTCCCTGCGCCGCTTTGCCCACTACGACTACTGGCTGGACACCGTCCTGCCCAGCATCGCCGAGGATTCCGGCGCGGACATCATCAGCTTTGGCATGGGCGAGCACCAGACCGTGGAGATCGCCCGCCGCCTTGCCGCCGGGGAACCGGTGGAGAGCATCACGGACGTGGACGGCACCTGTTACATGACCGACTTCGACCATCTGCCCGAGCGCTACGTGGAGTGCGCAGGCTTTAAAAAGGTGGCGTCGGATAAGACGGCGTATGCCAAGGCCTGCCGCATCCAGATGGACAATCAGGATGTGGTCAGCGGCCAGATCATCGTGCAGAAGCAGAGCGAAAAGTATCTGGTGCAGAACATCCCCGCAAAGCCGCTGGTGCGCGGGGAGCTGGATAAGGTCTACGCTCTGCCCTACACCCGCCGTTACCACCCCATCTACGAGAGCATGGGCGGCGTGCCCGCCATCCGTGAGGTGCAGTTCTCCATCATCCAGAACCGCGGCTGCTTCGGCGGCTGCAACTTCTGCGCCATCCAGCTGCATCAGGGCCGCCGTGTCACCAGCCGCAGCGCGGACAGCATCGTAGCAGAAGCCGAGCGCATGACTCACGAGCCGGATTTCAAGGGCTACATCCACGATGTGGGCGGCCCCACCGCAAACTTCCGCTTTCCCTCCTGCCGGGAGCAGATGCTGCGGGGCATGTGCACCGGCGGCAAGCACTGTCTTGCCCCCACCACCTGCTCCCACATGATCGTGGACCACAGCGACTACCTGAAGATCCTGCGCCGGGTGCGGGAGCTGCCGGGCGTGAAAAAGGTGTTCATCCGCAGCGGTATCCGGTTCGACTACCTGATGGCCGACCCGGACGACACCTTCTTCAAGGAACTGGTAGAGTACCATGTGTCCGGCCAGCTGAAGGTGGCTCCGGAGCACTGTGCCCCCAACACGCTGGCCTATATGGGCAAGCCGCCCATCGAGACCTTCAACAAGTTCAAGGATAAATTCTATGAGCTGAGCAAAAAGGCCGGCAAAAAGCAGTATCTGGTGCCCTATCTGATGTCCAGTCACCCGGGTAGCACCCTCAAGGATGCAGTCTATCTGGCAGAATATCTTTACAAAAACCACATGCGCCCGGAACAGGTGCAGGATTTTTACCCCACCCCCGGCACTGTGAGTACCTGCATGTTCTACACCGGCCTTGACCCCTACACCCTGAAGCCGGTGTTTGTGGAAAAGACCCCCGAGGGCAAGGCGCTGCAGCGGGCGCTGCTGCAATACTACGAGCCTCGCAACGCCGAGAAGGTAGTCAAGGCGCTGAAGATGACCCACCGGGAGGACCTGATCCCCCTGCTGGTGCCCGCCGCAGGCCGCCGCGCCGTGCAGCGCTCTGCCCGCCGGGCCGAAGCCGCCGATGTGACGATCCACAATGACGGCACCTATACGGTGCGCCCGAACCAGAAGGGCCATAACGGCAAGCCTGCCCACGGCCAGAGCCGCGGCGCTGCACCGACAGGCCGTGCGCCCAGCCCCGGCGCACGCTTTGCGCCCCATTCGGCACCCGCGCGCAAGCCAAAAAACGATCAACAGAAAGAGAACACAACGTGGAAAACTGGAAAGAAGAAAAAGTAAACGCGCCTAAGAAAGGCCTGTGGCAGCGCCTTGCTGCGCTGGCCGCTGCCGCCGCACTGGTGCTGAGCCTTGCGGGCTGCAGCGGGCTGCCGTCCGTCCCGGGCGGAAGCGCCGATGTAGTGCCGAACCCGTCCGCTTCTGCTGCGGCGGCTGTGGATACGGTGGACGCACCCTTGGAGGTGCATTTTATCGATGTGGGTCAGGCGCTGAGTGTGCTGGTGGAATGCGACGGACAGTTCATGCTCTACGACGGCGGCAATGTGGACGACGGCAGTCTCATCGTCTCTTACCTGCAGAGTCAGGGGGTGGAACAGCTGGAATATGTGTTCTGCTCCCATGCCCACGAGGATCATGTAGGCGGCTTGGCTGCCGCACTGGCCTACTTCCCGGCGTACCATGTGTACAGCCCGGTGACCGATGCCTCCACCAAGTGCTTTCAGGATTTTGTCAAGTACACCCAACAGCAGGGCCTGCAGGTAGAGGTGCCCGCCGTGGGCACGATGTGGCCGCTGGGCGGCGCTACCGTGACCATGCTTGGCCCGGTGGCACAGTACAGCGACACCAACGATACCTCCATTGTGCTGCGCATCGATTACGGCTCCACCAGCTTCCTGCTGACCGGCGACATGGAAAAGACTGCGGAGACCGACCTTGTGAACAGCGGCGCGAACCTCAGGGCCGATGTGCTGCAGGTGGGCCACCACGGTTCCAGCACCTCCACCAGCTACCTCTTCCTGAACGCGGTGCTGCCGGAAATGGGCATCATCTCCTGCGGCGTGAACAACAAGTACGGCCACCCACACGAGGAAACGCTGAGCATCCTGCGGGATGCCGGGGTGGATGTGTACCGCACCGACCTGCAGGGCACCATCACCATTGGCAGTGACGGCCAGAACTACACCGTGGGCACCGAGCACTTTGCGGCAGATTCCGTGCTGAACCCCACCGACCCGGCGGCATCCAGCACGGCCCAGCAGGCGTACATCGGCAATGTGAACAGCAAAAAGTTCCATCTGCCTACCTGCCCGAACCTGCCGGCAGAGAAGAACCAGATCCTCTTCTCCAGCTATCAGGAAGCCGTGGAAGCAGGCTATACGCCCTGTTCCAGCTGCATCAAATAAAGAACGAACTCCCCCAGTCTGCTTCACAGACAGCCCCCTCTGGGATGGGGCCTTTGGCAAAACCGAAAAGCTTACCTTTTCGACAGAGGCTCCCTCCTTGAGGGAGCTGGCACGGCGTGAGCTGTGACTGAGGGAGTTTTCTTTTATCCGCCGCTCTGCGGGATTGATAAAATCCCACAGGTGCGGTATACTTAAGACCACTTTATTTCAAAAAAGCAAGGAGGTGCGGCGGATGATCGGTGCACCGCAGCCGCTGGTGCTGGCAAAACCGGCGGCGATCGATACAGCACAGGCAGCGCGGTATTTCGGGGCCAGAGGGGAACCGGACGACCGCACCATGACCCTGTTGGAAACATGCGCCATGCCGCTGCTGGCGGCGGCAACGCCCCGGGCGGTCTGGCTGGAAGCGGACACGGCTGCCCTTGCCGAAGCAGGCATCCTGCGGGGTGGGGATGTGATGAAGCATCTGGAAAACTGCCCGCAGGCGGTGCTGCTGGCCGTGACCCTTGGCCCCGGCGTGGATGCACAGATCCGCCGTGCCGGTGTGGGAGATATCGCGGCGGGCGTTGCGTCCGACGCACTGGGCAGCGCGCTGGCCGAGCAGGCCGCAGACGCAGCCGAAGCAGAGCTGCGCCAGTGGGCCGCAAAAGAGGGAAAGTATTTGACCGGGCGGTTTTCGCCCGGCTACGGTGACTGGGATATTGCAGTACAGCCGCTGGTGGCAAACGCGCTGGATACGGTGCGCCGGGCGGGCCTGTGTGTGACCGATACCAACCTGATGACCCCGCGCAAGAGCGTGACGGCCATTCTGGGGGTCAGCGGCCACCCGGTAAAGGGAAAACTGGCCGGGTGCGGCCACTGTGTGCTGCGCACCCGGTGTGAGTATAGAAAGAGGGGAAAGACCTGTGCAAGCGAGTGAACTTTTCAAGCAGAGCAATACCATCCTGCTGGACGGCGGCATGGGCACCATGCTGCAGGCTTCGGGCCTGAAGCTGGGCGCAAAGCCGGAGGAGCTGAACATCACCAATCCGGAGCTGATCGAGAGCATCCATGCCAAGTATGCCGCTGCGGGCAGCCGCATCGTCAACGCCAACACCTTTGGCGCATCGGCCCACAAGCTGGCGGGCAGCGCCTACAGTCTGGAAGAGATCATTGCGGCGGGCATCGCCAACTGCAAGCGCGCCTGTGCGCCCTACGGTGCCCTGACCGCGCTGGATGTCGGCCCGCTGGGAGAACTGCTGGAACCCAGCGGAACGCTGGCCTTTGAGGATGCAGTGAGCGAGTATGCACGCATCGTCCGGGCAGGCGCTGCCGCCGGGGCCGACCTCATTTTCTTTGAGACCTTTACCGATCTGTACGAGCTGAAAGCCGCTCTGCTGGCCGCAAAGGAAAACAGCGGCCTGCCTATCTTAGCCAGCATGAGCTTTGAAGCCGGCGGGCGCACCTTTACCGGCTGCACGGTGGAAAGCTTCGGCGTGACCGCCCGTGGCCTGGGTGCCAACGCGGTGGGCATCAACTGCTCACTGGGCCCCAAGGAAATCTTTCCCATGGCAAAGCGTCTGGCAGAGGCTGTACCCGGCGACTTTCCGGTGTTCGTCAAGCCCAATGCGGGCCTGCCCCGGGCCGACGGCAGCGGCTACGATATCACCCCGCAGCTCTTCGCCATGGAAATGAAGCCCTACCGGGAACTGCATCTGTTCGCGGCGGGCGGCTGCTGCGGCACTACGCCGGAGTTCATCAAGCTGCTGAACAGCGTTTTTGCAGGCTGCGTACCCGGCCGTCCGGCCCACAAAATGCCCTCGGTGCTCTGCACGCCGGTGAACTTTGTCAATGTGGACGGCATCACGGTGGTGGGTGAGCGCATCAACCCCACGGGCAAAAAGCGCTTTCAGCAGGCACTGCGGGAAGAGGATATGAACTACGTTCTGGAGCAGGCGGTCAGTCAGGTGGAAGCCGGTGCTCAGGTGCTGGACGTGAACGTGGGCGCACCCGGCGTGGACGAGCCTGCCCTGATGCCCAAGGTGGTCAAGGCCCTGCAGAGCGTCACCAGCCTGCCGCTGCAGCTGGATTCCTCCAATGTGGAGGCACTGGAAAACGGTCTGCGCGTGTACAACGGCAAGCCCATCGTCAACTCTACCAACGGCGAGCAGGAAAAGCTGGACGCGATCCTGCCCCTGTGCAAAAGTACGGTGCGGCCATCGTGGGCCTTGCCATCGATGAGCGGGGCATCCTGCCTGCCGCCGAGGACCGGGTAGCCATTGCCCGCCGCATCACGGAGGCGGCCCTTGCCGTCGGCATCCCGCGGGAGGACATCTACATCGACTGTCTGACCCTGACCGCCAGCGCCCAGCAGAAGGACGTTCTGGCCACCGTGCAGGCGCTGGAAGCCTGCAAGAAGGAGCTGGGGTGCGCACCATTCTGGGTGTCCAACATCAGCTTCGGCCTGCCCTGCCGCCCCTATCTGAACACCACCTTCCTCACCATGGCGATGTATGCGGGCCTTGACCTCGCCATTATGAACCCTTCCAGCGAGGAGATGATGGCGGCGGTGTATGCTTACAACGTGCTGACCAACCGCGATCCGCAGAGCACCAAGTACATTGAGCGGTATGCCGACCATGTGCCCGCCTCGGTGGCCCTCAAGCAGGCCGCGCAGGCGGTGCCTGCGGCTTTGGCATCCGCATCCGGTGAGAGCGCAGAGCTTACCGGCCCTTATGCTCTGCTGATGAAGGCAGTGGAAAGGGCCTGAAGGGTGATGCTGCCGCCCAGACTAAGGCACTGCTGGCCGAAAAGCAGCCGCTGGAAGTGGTGGACGAAGCGCTGATCCCGGCGCTGGACATCGTGGGTGCCAAGTACGAGAAGGGCACGCTGTTCCTGCCGCAGCTGCTGCAGGCCGCAAGTGCTGCCCAGAGCGCTTTGAGGAGATCAAGAACGTCATTGCCCAGAAGGGCGAGGGCAGCGCCAGCAAGGGCCGCATCGTGCTGGCCACCGTCAAGGGCGACGTGCACGACATCGGCAAGAACATCGTCAAGGTCATTCTGGAAAACTACGGCTTTGAGGTGATCGACCTGGGCCGTGATGTGCCGGTGGAGACGGTGGTGAACACCGTGCGGGAAAAGAATGTGCATCTGGTGGGCCTTTCGGCCCTGATGACCACTACCCTCAAGAGCATGGAGGAAACCATTGCCGCCCTGCACGAAGCGGGCTTGGACTGCAAGATCATGGTGGGCGGTGCGGTGCTCACGCCGGAATATGCCGAGAAGATCGGCGCGGACTGGTACGCCAAGGATGCCAAGCGCAGCGCCGACATCGCCAAGGAATTTTCGGGGCACAGTAAGCGCTATGTGGGCAGGCCAGCAGGGAGCTTTCTCCGCGAACAGCCCGGGACTCCAGTCCCACCCCAGCGGACGGTCTTCGGAGAAGCTTCCGGCCCGCCGCCCCGGTAAGCTGGGGCCTCCTTTGAAAACACCTGAAAATCTATTTGCAAATTGTTCAAAACTCCACAAAGAAATGCCACGATTGTCTGGTAGTATAGGGTGCAGTCAGGGAGATGCAAAGACATCTCCCCAAAGCCGACAAGGGCTTTCACCTGCGGGGCTGGTGCATCTGGCACAGCCCAGCAGGTACTTATTAAAACACTGTCCCCGCCTATGCCAGGCAATCGCCAACGACGGCGGACAGACTACCAAATCCCTCCTGATCCGCCGCAAAGTTCGGGAGTTCTCATACCGCAGCCAGCACCGCTTTATCCTCCTTTCCACGGTGCTGGCTGCTTTTTTTTACCTGAATGCAAGAGAACGATTGGGAATAGCCGCGTGCGCTTTGGCTGTTTTAGCGGAAATTCTATTATCATTAGTTGAGCCTCGGAAAATCTGCGGATTTTCCGAGGCTCTTTCACGAATAGGATCGAAGCGATATACTTCATCTGAATGTAAAAGCAAAGCGAGAACGAGTGCGAGACGAAATTGGTTTATACAGTTCGTTTTACTTCACTGCGTTTCGCCCATTTGTTGCTGATCTTATCTGCCAGCAGGGAGCCGCAGGCCCCAATGCAAGGCCCAGTGCCACGCCGCCCAGAATGTCGGTGGGAAATGCACATACAGGTACATCCGCGTGAAGCCGATGAACCCGGCCAGCGCAAGAGCAGGGACGCCGAGCCTGCGGTTCTGCAGCCAGAGCGCAAAGGCAGCGGCAAAGGCGGAGGATGTGTGTCCGGAAGGGAAGGACCAGCCATGGGGCCGGGCCACCAGCGTGAGCATCTCCGGCCGGAGGTCGCAGGGGCGCGGGCGTGCGAACAGCGGCTTTAAGGCGCAGTGGCCCGCCAGCATATAAAGGCCCAGCGCCAGCGCCATGGCCAGCCCGGCCCGGCGGGTGCGCCGGAACGCCAGCAGCACCGCCGTGAATGCGATCCAGATCTCGCCGTGGGCACCGGCCTGATCGAAAACACCGCCAGTGCATCCAGCACCGGACAGCGCAGAGCCTGCAAGGCATCCAGAAGGGTAAATTCAAAGGACATGGATAAAGCCTCCTGCTTGTTGTTCTTGCCCTTATGGTATCATGGAACCGGGCAGAGAATAAGAACAAGGCTTGTACAAAGGATAAACAAATCTTAAACCGGCAGAAAGATGCCGGAAAAGGACAAAATTGGAATATAGCGACACAATACTACAAATTGTAAACAGAAAGAAGCCCTGCGGTGCTGGACGCGGGGCTTTTGCATCCGTTACTGCATCTGGTCAAGGGTGGGGTAGCTGTCGATGGCACCGTGCTGCTGCACGCTGATGCCGCAGAACTGGTTGGAAAAGGCAAGGTACTCGCAAAGACGGGCCCGGCTCAGTTTTCCAGCTTGTTCCGCGTCACGCCGTCACGTTCCAGCTGCCACAAAACGAGCCGATGAAGCCGTCGCCTGCGCCGGTGGTGTCCACAGCCCGGACTTTCCGGCAGGGGCAAAGCCGTGGGCGGTGCGGGTATAGGCGTGGGCACCGCTGCTGCCGCAGGTGTACAGCACCAGCTGCACATCACCCACAAGCAGCTGCGGCAGGGCGGCTTCGATGTCCGCAGTGCCGGTGAGAAATTCCAGCTCTTCGTCCGAAATTTTGAGGATGTTGGAAAGCGGCAGGAACTGCAGCACCGTCCCTCGCAGCATGTCGCGGTCCGGCCAGAGGGGAAGCGCAGGTTCGGGTCAAAGCTGACGATAGCACCAGCTTCGCGTGCGGCGGCAATGGCCGCAAGGTGAGCGTAGCGCATGGGGCTGTCCACCAGCGAGACACTGCAGAAATGCAGGGCAAAGGCATCGGCGAACCATGCAGGGTCGATCTGCTCCGGAGAATAGAGCAGGTCCGCCGAGGGTTTGCGGTAGAAGCTGAAGGTGCGGCTGCCGTCCTCTTCCAGACTGACGAAGGCAAGGGCCGTGTTGGCCTTATCGGTAAAGGCCAGATGGGAGAGGTCGATGCCGCAGGCTTCCACCCGGGCGATCTTGTGGCCGAAGGGTCGTCGCCCAGCTGGCTCAGAAAAGCACTTTTGCCGCCCAGCCGGGCAAAGGCCGCGCACACGTTGGCCGGTGCGCCGCCAGTGCGCGGGCTGAACGAGGGAACCTCGTCAAAGAACAGCCCACCCTGGACGGGATCATATCGATGAGTGCTTCGCCAATGGAAAACAGTGTGCTGCCGGACATAGAGAACCTCCCAAATTAAGATGCTGGTAATAAAGACTTCCCCGGCGAGGGTGATTTTGTGACCGCTCCCAGTGTAAGGGCCAGAGCCCGGGCTGTCAATGCTTTTGCACGGTACAGGGCGTTTTGTGTTGACTTGCATTTTGGGGTGTGCTAAAATATGCCGGTATGCGTAAAAATGCCATGAAAGGGAACTCGGATGAACCTGACAAAACAGTTCTTTAAATATGTATCACAGAATATCTTCGGCCTGCTGGGCACCTCGTGCTACATTCTGGCCGATACCTATTTCATCTCGCAGGCGGCGGGTACCGACGGCGTGACCCTGCTCAACCTCTGCCTGCCGGTCTACAACTTCATCTTTGCCGTCGGCTCCATGGTCGGCCTTGGCGCGGCCACCCGCTATGCCATCCTCAAGGCGCAGGGAGACGAGCGCTGCCAGCGTTATTTTCCAATGCCATCTTCTGCGCCTGTGTGCTCAGCGTGCCGTTCCTGCTGGTGGGCATTTTGCGCCCGGCGGCCTTCTGCGGCTGATGGGCGGTGACGCGGGGATCATGGCGCTGGGCATCCCGTATGCCCGCATCTTCCTTATGTTCACGCCCTTCTTCATGTGCAACTATATCGTGTCGGCCTTTGTGCGCAACGACGGCGACCCTCCCTTGCCATGGTGGCTACCCTGAGCAGCAGCCTGTTCAATGTGGTGTTCGACTATATTTTCATGTTTCCCATGGGTCTGGGGCTGGCCGGTGCGGCGCTGGCCACCGCCGTGTCTCCCATCATCAGCATTTCCATCTGCAGCCGCCACTTCTTTAAGAAGGAGAACAGCGTGCAGTTCGTGCGCCAGCGCCCTCGGCAAGGCTGCTGGGCCAGAGCTGCCAGCTTGGCATCTCCGGCTTTGTGGGTGAGATGTCCTCCGGCGTTACCACCACCGTATTCAACTTCCTGCTGCTGGGTCTGGCGGGCAATGTGGCGGTGGCGGCCTATGGCGTGGTGGCGAACTTTGCGCTGGTGGCAACGGCCATCTTCAATGGTGTAGCACAGGGCGCACAGCCGCTGGTGAGCGAGTGCTACGGCAAAGCGACAAGGCCGGTGCCAGAAAGCTGCTCATCCTGGGCAGCTGCACCGCACTGGTGCTGGCAGCGGTGCTGTACGGCATCATCTTTGGTGCTACCGATGCACTGGTGGGCATATTCAACAGCGAAAGCTCCGCCCAGATGGCGCAGTTTGCCCACATGGGCATGCGGCTGTACTTTGTGGGCTACTTCTTTGCCGGGTTCAACATCGTGGCAGCGGGCTATCTGAGTGCGACCAACCGCCCGGTGGAAGCCTCCGTAACCTCCATCTGCCGCGGCATGGTGGCCATCGTGGCCTGCTCGCTGGTGCTGAGCCGCCTATTTGGCATGAACGGCGTATGGGCGGCGTTCCCGGCATCGGAACTGCTCACCGCAGTGCTGACCCTGTTTTGCTGCTGCGCGGTAAAAGCAGACCGCATAGCCCTTAAATATAAAGCTCCTGTTCGCGCAGAGATTCCTCGGGCGAAAGCCCACTCTGCGCGGCGTGACCGGCCATTGCCCGCCACTGTGCGGGGATTGGCCGGTTTCTTTGAACACCCGGCACAGGTAGTTGGCACCGGAAAAGCCGCACAGGCTGGCTACCACGTCCAGTGTGTACTCCCGGTGGAGCAGCAGCCGCTGGGCTGCTTCAACGCGCACAGTGGTGAGGTATTTGCCCGGCGACACGCCAATGGCTGCGGTAAAGGTGCGCACTAGATGGCTCTTGGACACGCCCAGCCGCTCGCTCAGCTCCTCCACGCCGTAAAGGCCCGCGTAGTTTGCGCGGATGTCCTCAATGGCGGCCTGCACCAGCGGCGGCAGGGCGGACGCGGCACTGTCGGCGTCAGAAAGCTCACACAGCAGTGCGTAGGCCAACTGGCTGCGGGCACGGCTGTGGGCGGTCTTTCCTCAGCAAGGCGGTCCATCAGTTCGGCAGCGGCCGGGCAGGAACCGCCCTTGGCAGGAAGGGCAGTTCGTGCAGCCCAGCCAGAAACTGGGAAGCCGCCTGCCCGGTAAGCTGGACGCAGAGCAGATGGCAGATGCTTTCCGGCACAAGGGCCAGCGGGGCACGGCTCAGGATCAGGTGCCCGGCAGGCACGGACTGCGGCGGCAAAATGAGCGCTGCACCCAGCGGCAGCGGCCCGGCAGCAGGTACGGATGCAGAGCACTGGCCGCTGGACACAAGGCACCACAGTCCTTCGCCGGAGAGGGTGAGGGGCAGACAGCTGCAGATCCTGCACGGAAGCGGGAAAAGCGATGGTGTTCCAGTCAAAAGCAATATCTGACACCTCTAATCAATAAAATGCTATTTTATATCACAAAATTATCTGTTATTATAGTACCAACGAATGAACACGCCGTCAAGGCGTGAGAACCTTAAAATTATGGAGGCAAACGACTATGGCTTCGATCAGCTGCCAGCACATCTATAAGATCTATCCGGGTGCTACCGCTCCCGCTGTTACCGACTTTAACCTGGAGATCCAGGATAAGGAATTCATCATCTTCGTCGGCCCCTCTGGCTGCGGCAAGTCCACCACCCTGCGCATGATCGCCGGTCTGGAGGAGATCTCCAAGGGCGAAATGTACATCGGTGGCCGTCTGATCAACGACGTTCCCCGAAGGATCGTGATATCGCAATGGTGTTCCAGAGCTACGCTCTGTACCCCCATGACCGTTTACAAGAACATCGCTTTCGGTCTGGAACTGCGCAAGACCCGAAGGACGAGATCGACAAGCGCGTGCACGAGGCTGCTAAGATCCTGGAGATCGAGCACCTGCTGGACCGCAAGCCCAAGGCTCTGTCCGGTGGTCAGCGTCAGCGTGTTGCTCTGGGCCGTGCAATGGTTCGTAACCCGGCAGTCTTCCTGCTGGACGAGCCTCTGTCCAACCTGGATGCTAAGCTGCGTACCAGCATGCGCACCGAGATCATCAAGCTGCACAAGAAGCTGGCTACCACCTTCATCTACGTTACCCACGACCAGACCGAGGCTATGACCATGGGCGACCGTATCGTGGTTATGAAGGACGGCATCATCCAGCAGGTCGATACCCGCAGAACCTGTACGATATGCCTTGCAACATGTTCGTTGCTGGCTTCATCGGCAGCCCCAGATGAACTTCCTGGACGGCACCCTGATCAAGAAGGGTGAGCTGTACGGTGTTGATCTGGGCGGCGACGTGATCCCCTGCCCAAGGAGAAGACCGCAGACGGCAAGCTGGATGCTTACGTCGGCAAGAAGATCAAGATGGGCGTCCGTCCGAGGACATCGACGACGAGCCCGAGTTTATGGCAAAGCACGCTGACTGCCAGCTGGATACTCAGGTGGACGTCTCCGAAATGATGGGCGCTGAGATCTACCTGTATCTGGAGTACAAGGGCAACAAGATGACCGCTCGTGTGGCTCCCACCTCCAAGGCACGCAACGGAGACACCGTCCGCGTTGCATTCGATCCCCACAAGGTCCACCTGTTCGACATCGAGACCGAGCTGACCATCCTGAACTAATATTTAGCGACGATCATTTTGATCCTCCTATCATAAGAAAAACCGCCGAAGGAAAGCCTTCGGCGGTTTTCGTTTGTGTTGTTCAGCTTTGCGCTTCAATGGACCCGTGCTCTTTTCATTTGCTGGCAGTGCTGGGCGCGGGCTGGCGCACCAGCTCGATAAAGGCTTTCATCTGAGGGTCAGCCATTTGTCACGGTGATAAAACAGCTGACGATGCATCTCCACGGTGCAGTCCGGCACATTCAGCCGGGCAAGACGACCTGCGGCCAGCGCCGGACGCACGATGTACTCCGGCAGGAAGGAAAGACCCATGCCCTGCTCCACCATCTGGCACAGCAGCGCAGCTGCCCAGCTCAGATAAGGGTGGATGGCAAGGCCGCGGGCGGCAAGGCACTGATCAAAGCGTCGCGGTAGCTCATGCCGCGCTCAGTGAGCAGAAATTCCTGCCGGGGCAGCTCTTCCAGCGTAACAACTTCCTGCCCGGCAAGCGGGTGAGCCGACGGTGCAATAAAACACACCGGCTCCGGCACATCCGCCGCAAGCACCAGATTGGGCTGCAGGGGCTGGTCCAGCGTATAGGCCAGATCGATCTGATTTGTGCCCAGCATCTGCAGCATCCCGTCGGCAGTGGCGGTGCACAGCACCAGCTCCACCTGCGGGCACAGGGCGTGGTAGCGTTTGAGCAGACCGGGCAGGAAGGTGGAGCACACCGAATCCGCCAGCGCGATGCGCAGACTGCCGCTGATCTGCCGGGCGGGCTGCAGGGCAGCCTGCGCCTGCTGGGCCGTGGCCAGCAGGGTGCGTGCATAGCCTAAAAGGTCTGGCCAGCATCGGTGAGCCGCACGGTCTTGCCCACGCGGTCGAACAGCGGTGCGCCAGCTCTGCTTCCAGCTGTGCGATCTGGGAGGACACCGCCGACTGGGAATAGCCAGCTGCCGCGCAGTGCGGGAAAAGCTGTGCAGCTCGGCGATGTGCAAAAGGTATTGATGTTCCGCAGTTCCATAAACGCTTCCTCTCAGCGGCGGGCGATGCCGGTCACGGTGAGCACCTCGCCATCCACGGTAAAATGCACCTCTACCGGGCCGAACTCCATGCCGTACACCCGCTGCGGGTCGTGCTGGTAGGAGGGCGCGGGTCACCTGCCAGTACGCCGGTCAGGGCGGCGCGGTCGGCCTGCGGCACCTGTGCCAGCAGTTCGGGCGGGAACTGTACCTGCAGACGGTGGAACTGGGTCTGGCCGGTAAAGCCCTCGGCGGCATCCGGGTGGCAGTCGGCATAGGGGATGTAAGGCTTGATGTCGTAGATGGGGTGCCATCCATCAGGTCGGCACCGCGCACGATGAGCACCGGGCCAACGTCCGGCCGGTGCTCGATGCCTTCCAGACGCACGCTGGAAGGCCCAGAGGATTGGGGCGGAACGGCGACCGGGTGGCGAACACGCCCATGCGGGTGTTGCCGCCAAGCGCGGCGGGCGTACAGTGGGGACCAGCTGTCCCGCACCGCGCCGGAGAACTGCCACACCAGCCAGATGTGACTGAAATCTTCCAGACCGCGCACGGCATCGGCATTGCGGTATTCGGGCGTAAAGATCACCTCGCCGCGCAGCTCGTCCACAAGGCCGCTCTGGCGCGGGATGCCGAACTTGGTGGGAAAGGCAGTATGGATATGGGCAATGACCTTCAGGGTCATCTCTTCAGGTGCAGTGGGCATGGTGAACTCCTTTTAATAGATCTTTTCAGGGGCATTCCGGCGGGATGCTGTACCGTGCCCGGAATGCGTTCAGTTCCTGAGGCGTGCGAATGAGCTGAACGTCCTCAAAATGGCCATCCGGGGAGATGAAACCGGCTACCTGCTCCCCGGTGCAGATGCTGCACCGCAGTGCAGGCTGCTGGGTGGCGGGTCGTAAGAATGGGCAGGCTTTTGCGGGAGAAAACATGAGAAGCCTCCTTCTTTTATGAAACGTGCCTGAAAGACTGCAGGCGGCTCACAGCCCCGGCACAGGCCGACAGCGCGGCCCTCAATGTGCAGCTCTTCCAACTGCAGGCCGGTAAAGATCATGGGTGGGCAGACGGCGGCATTGTCCGCAAGCAGCATCACAGCATCACCCTGCCGGTGGAAGTGCTTGAGGGTGGCCTCGCCGCCAATGCGCACTGCGGCGATCTCGCCCTGCTCCACCTCCGGCTGGCAGCGAATGCATACGATGTCGCCGTCGCAGATGGTGGGGACATGCTGTCACCGTGGCAGGTCAGGGCAAAGTCGGCGCGCCACGCGGCGGGAACGCCGATATAGCGTTCAATGTTCTGCTCTGCCGTGATAGGAGTGCCGCAGGCAATGGAACCGATCAGCGGGACCTGCGTCATGGCAGGCAGCGGCTCAAAGCCCGGCGGCGGACAGGGCGTGTCCAGCCCCAGCAGATAGGCAGGGTGGTCTCCAGCGCGGCTGCCAGCTCTTCCACCTTGGACTGCGGCAGGTCGTTGATGCCTTTTCCAGCTTGGTAATGGAGGATTTGGACCGATAGCCCATGCGTTGGGCAAGCTCTTCCTGCGAAAGGCCCAGTTCTTTGCGGCGCAGATGCAGACGGGTAGAAAGCTCAGACATGCGAAACCTCTCTAAAACGTATGGTTGTTCTGTAAAAGAATGCTGTTACCAGAAGTATACCAAAAATTGCATTAAAATCAACTTTTTCTGCGAATTTGCAAAATGGGTTGACACTGAATCAATGCAGGAATATACTACAACTAAAGATTGTGGAACGGCATTGCCGATACGAAAAAGGAGAGCGGAATATGGCAAATACTGAAATGATCCGGGATTATATTCGCGCCAGTGGGTACAAGATGCAGTATGTGGCACGAGCCTTGAAGATCAGCCCCAATGCGCTGAACCTGAAACTGCAGGGGCGCACACAGTTCAAGCTGAGCGAAGCAGAACGGCTGAGCGCGGTGCTTGGTCTGAGCATGTACGAGCGGGATCTCTGCTTTTTGAAGAGCAGAACCGCCGCGAAGTGCTGGCACGCCGCGCGGATGAAAAGAGGAGGGCAGAACATGACAAGCGAGCAGAGAAATCAGACGCGGCTGGCACTGTACCGGTATGGGATGCGGCAGCGTGCACGAAGCCCGGTGGAGCGCAGCTGGTGCGCCGCCATTGAGGAGGGCCTTGCCTATTACCGTAAAACGACCCGCTGCGTGCGGATCTGTTCGAGCTGCGCTATGTGCAGCACCGCACGGAGGACGATGTGATCGATCAGCTGCACATCGGCCGCACTACTACCAGAAAGCCCATCAGGACCTGCTGAGCACCATTGCCGTGTACGCGGCAGAGCGCGGGTGTTTTACCGCGAGACAGAAAGCTGAAAGCAGAATGCCCCGGACGCTGCCAGCAGGCAATGTCCGGGGCATTTTGAACTCAGGCTTTTGTTCGGGTCCTGTTTTCGCAGTGGCTGTGGCAGGATGCACAGTTGCCGCCGCAGCCCTCGCCCTTCCAGCCGCCCTGCTTGGAGATCCACACAACGGCCAGTGCAAACAGAACGATCAGAACGATCAGCGTAATGATTCCACGAAGTGTCAGCATTTTGTACCTCTTTTCCCGGTGGGAAAGTTTCTGTGTTCAGTATACACGATTTGGCATCAAAGGGCAACCGGAAAGCGGTTACAAAAGTGTGATTTTTAAAATTAGGGCTTGCATTTTGGCAAAGGCCGTGCTATAATAATCACGTTCCAGTTCGGAACGCACAAAACAAAATATGGAGGATTAGCTCAGCTGGTTAGAGCACCTGCATCACACGCAGGGTCTGGGGTTCGAGTCCCTAATTCTCCACCATACAGTTCGTACTCGAACCCGATTCTTTACGAGAAAGGGTTCGGGTACGTTTTGTTTATCGGAGGTTCTGCGGAGGGAGTATGCAGAACGGTAAGCAGGAACGAGTAAAGGCAGGGTATCACCATAGCGGTGTTGCCCTGCCTTTTATTCTTAGTATTTGTCAAAAATCGCATCCAATCAATTTACTTTTCTGCGCAGTTTGCTATAATGATATTTACTAGTATGTATAGCCAGATTAGACTTCGAGTGGCTTGTCTGTAAAGACAGGCGGCATCGTACCAATGGGTATGGATGTGTTTTCCGGTAGGAGTTCCCTCGGTTCGGCCTCATTCTACACTGCAACACGAGAACATCGTTGCATCGAGTCACAGTGTGATATGGAATTATGTTAAGGTGTTAAGTAATGTTGGTCTGAGCCTATGCAATTGTTTGGGAAGTCGGATTTGTGCTGGTGTGAATTCAGGATATAAGGCTATCGCATCTCTTTGTTATTTGAGGACGGGAAGTCCCTCATTTATTTGGGGCCAATAATAACAAGGAGGTGAATTTCGTGAATAAGACGGACAAGCCTTTGTTGTTGTCAATATTAACATATTCGGCAACAACAATAAGCTATCAACGAATGAGACTCGTTCTCATGTCCCTGTTGCTTTGGTTATCTTAGCGATTTCCATTGCGGCCATACTGGTTGTATCCTATTGCTGCCCTGAACTGCTTCCCGATTTAGTCCGTTGGATGATCGGCAAAGTAGTCAACAGCTAACACCAGCATATTTTAAGAATTGAGGTGTCATACCTTTGAAATATAGTGATTGCCCTTTATATGGAATTCGTTCCAAACGTATGCTTAAGTATGTCCTTCAAATAAAATGATGATATGCTAAAGCAATCCAATATCACATCCAAAATCCATCCATATATAGATAAGACAAAAAGTCTCGTCTTATTGAAGCACCGCAGGCAGAATTAAAGATTGTTCAAAGACGGATAAAACATTATTGGGTAAAATTCAAACGCCCGATAATGTTTTTCTGGTATAAAGGGAAAATCTTATCCAGAAAACGCACGTATGCATATTGGAGGAAGAAAACGAAACCTCTACAAAACTGATTTGACAGCTTTTTTCCATCTATCAGTCGAGAGGATGTTTATCAATTTTTAATAACGAGTTGTGTTGTTCTCCGGATGTTTCAGAAGTGCTGACCAATTTAACAACAGTTAGCCTTGAAAGATTTCCAAAGAAGAACTCACAGAAGTCTATGACTTTTAGGTCAAAAGGTGTGCATTGCTACAATCATTTGATTTCAGGAGCACCAACCAGTCAGATATTATCCTATCTTGTCAATCATAAGATGTTTGATGAACTGCATACGCTATCTGCTAAAATGATATGGTAATGACTGTATATGTGGATGATATGGTATTTTCGAGCGAACATAAGATATCTTCACATTTTAGGAACTCTGTCAAATCAATCATTAAGAAGTACAGATATAAACTATCCCATAACAAAGTAAAAGGTTACTCAAAGGGATATCCAAAATTAGTAACGGGTGTTGTCATCGACTGCAATGAAAATATGATTGTCAAAAATTCATTGCAACATAAAATCATATTGGAATTTGAGCATTTGCGCAAAATCCAATGGATCAGGAAAGTCGCCAGCGATTGCGAGGCCTAGTAACATCGGCGCAGCAAATTGATAAGTCGATTTTCCCAAACATCAAAAGATTTGCATTTGAAAATCCATCCAAGTAAGTGTTCAATGTATTGTTCTTCTGGCAAATTGAATCTGATTTTCTGGCATGTGTGGACTTAATCTACGTAGTGAGCCATCGTGAGACGATAAAATATATGAATAACATGTCTGGAAATCACGAACTAGAGGACGAAACACAAAAACAAGGTGCGCCCACCCGGACGCACCCTGCAAAATCCACACACGATAAGTAAGGCAGGGAGTTCCCCAGCGGGAACTTCCTTTTTCTTTGGTTGCAATATGAGCCTGTTCCGCCTGCCACGCGGCAAACTCCCGCTGACCTTCCTCACTGTTCCAGCAGGCAAGGATGGCCGGGTAGAATGCCCGTGCCAGACGGTCAATGACTTCATCGGGGTAAGGGAAAGTGTTTGTAGACTTTTTCTTTTGTTCAAACGCACGCTCCTTTGACTGTCCCACCGTGGCAAAGTCGGGCGAGAAAATCAAAGTTTCAATTTTTATCAGGCGCAGGGCGCGGATAGTTTCCGCCCTGCACTTGCGGCTGGTGGCCCGTTGATGGCTTACAAGTGCCTGTTGTTATGCCGTTTTAGAGGATTCATCGCTGGATTCTGCAAGAACTTCATCCAGCGTTTTCAAAAATTCAAGATGAGGCTTCAGGGCAAAGCGAAGAACCTTGACCTGTTCCGGATGCGTAAGAAGTTTCGGGTTCAAGTCGAACGTAACTTCCCAACTCTTTCGCATGAGAGATTCAGCATTGTGGAGCCGGTAGTACAGTTCGAGAAACTTTTGGGGAACATCATAGCTTTCATCAATGGTGTTGCTGGCGGCTTTCTCTGCCTGCTTCACCGTTACTTTGTTAGGCTTGACTTTCTTCGGCTTCGGCACATAATTCTTGATTTCCTCAAAATTTCAGCCTGTTCTTCGGGCTTGGCCTTGCCGAGATTTTCGAGAAGATAATCGGAATGTGCAGTTCCTCGCGGAAAAACCGATCACGGAAACCGGGAGACAGTTCATCCGCAACGTCAACGCCGTGGGCATAGTATTCTGCACGGCGAACTGAACTTGCGCTGCTGTGATTTTCCTGCGCAATGCGCTCACAGGTTTTCATTGGCTTCTGGTTGTGTTCAGATTGAACACTGCCAGATTTCTTTGCAGTATGCTGATTACCGCGAAACGCCTCGGTGCGCTTTTCAGAGGAATACTGCTTGCCCATCAGAAACTTCTTCTGCTCCGGGTTAAATTGCGCCGCCCCAGCTGATTTTGCAGATCCATGCGAGAACTTCTTCCCGGCTTTCAAACGGGAGCGGCATGGTGGAAAAATAAATCTCAGGATGCTTCTGGAGAATGGCATAACGATTGTGACCGTCAACAAGTGTATTGTTCCAAACGATCAAAGGAGAGAGCAGCTTGCCCCTTTCAGGATATTTTCTTCAAGCTGCTTAAATTCATCATCGGTCAGAGGAGGAATCTGGGACTGGAACTCGGGTCGATTTTCAGATTGATCATACGCACACTCCTTTATCTCTCCTGCTGCGCCGGTTCTTCCTCCCGGAAAAGGACGCAACATTCTGCTTTGCGGTTTTCAGTTTGAGCAGTTCTTCCTTGGCTTCCTTGTACTGCTCGTAGAACTTTGCCTTTTCGGATGCCAGCTGCGCATACTCGGCTTCCAGATTTTTCGGGCTGGGCAGCTTGGTGATGTTGCTTGCCTTGAAATAGGCTCCTGCCACCCGGTATGCTGTCAGCTCTGCACGGTGCTGCTCCTCAAAGGCTGCGGGTCGTTTGGCAGTCTTTAACTGCTGTGCGACGCTCTTGGTGCTGACGTAGGCTGCGACGTGATAGCGTAGCTCTTTGTTGGCCTTCATGCGACCTTCGATATCTTTCACCACCGCCAGTGCGTCGTGATACTTGGTTTCCAGTTCAGCAATGTGCTGGTTCAGAGCGTCCTCGTCGGTCAAGCCCTTTTCCTGCAGAAGCTTCACGGTCTGCGCCATAACTTTGAGATTGTGTTTCGTGAGCCAACGCTTATAGCCGATGCCTTTGCCCTCGGTCATCCTCGACTGGATGTCGATCAGTTTCCCGATGGTATCCTGCTTGAACTGCGCCTTGGGTTTGCGTTCGGTGTTTGCCCGCAACGTGGAAAGCACTGCTGCCTTATCGAACTTGTCACCGAGATGTTTCGCCCGGATGAACTTCGTTCTGCCGGAAGGCAAGTAACTGAGTTGTCCACGGCTTTCCTTGACGGTGATGCCATACTGTTGCATAAGCCTATCAGAAAAATCTTCAAAGCTGGTAGCACGGTACAGCACCGAAGAAATCTGTTTCCGCAGGGTTCGCGTTTGCGAAGCAACAAAGCCCCAGTGGGGCTTTTGAGTGACCGCGCGGTTTGCGCAGCAAATGGAGGGCCTCGCCCCGACAAGCGACTTTCACGGTTTCAAACTTCTTCTGCTTGGGCTGTTGTCCAGCTGCGGCAAGGGCTGCGTTTTCACGGTCAAGTTTCAATTGGCCGCGTCTGCGCACCAATACTCAGCTTCGCTCACGCGCTCTTTCGAGCCGTTGAGCAGGTCAATCTGGTACAGTCCGGCACTTTCGCACAGCTCCATGACCTCGACACGGAGGTGCCGCATGGTCTGGGCGGTGCTGGAGTGCTTCATGCCCTCACGCCAGTCACGGGGCTTCTGCATATAGGGCTTGCGTTCCACTTCTCGCGTTCGGGTGCTGCCGATCACGATGTGGACGTGGATGTTTCCCGAATGGTTGTGCCCATCGGGGTGAGTGCAGACGATGGCAGGATGACCGGGGAAGTTTTCTTCGCAGAATTTCAGGCCAAGTGCCTGTGCCTTTCCATGGTCAAGCTGTTGTCGGCTGCATCTCGTGGGTCGAAGCTGATGATATACTGATGGCTCTTAATATCACCATGCTGGGTGTTCTTACCATACTTGCGGTTTGCCAGCAGACAGGCTGTTGCAAACGAGAAATCGCCGCACTCAAGTGTATCGAGGACGTACGAATCCCGCAGCTTCGGCTTGCCCTGTTCATCAAAAGTTGCTTCCCGGTGAACGCGTCGTGCTGGTAAACGAGGTACGTTTCGATGGCGGTGTAGTCCGAGTTTTATTACAATTCGATTATTCAAATCGTTGGCAACAGCATCGAATTGTATGTCGCAAATATGCGGTTTATGGTTGAACAATGCAGCTGCCCTTGCGACTGAGGCGATATGCTTGAGCGTTGCCATACAGTTCACCCAGAACTTTCTCGGCGCTGAGCCGGAATGCAGTCAGGTCTGCAAGTTCGTCAAGGAGTTTCGCCCGGATCTGCTCGGTGTCTGCACCGCCGGAATTGAAGTGCCTTGCAAGCTGGTTGAGGTTTCCGCCCACCTTGCTGCACTGGGCAAGCAAAGTGGAAACAGCGGTCAGGGTTTCTTCGCCGCCGCCTGCAACGATGACCGTTTTCTCAATCTTGACGTTGTGGATGGCGCGGCGGATAAAAGTGGAGAGGGAGAGATTCAGGAGTTTGCAAGTGAGTTCCAGTGACGCTTTTCCTCCGCTGTCACACGGAACTTGATGATGTGCGTTTTGTTGTTCGGCGTGTCGTGGTGCTGGGAATTGCTAGGGGTCGATTGAACATTCGTTTTGGTCATTGTACCTCCTGTCTGTTCGATAACTCCTCGGTGAAGTTATGTAAAGCACGACACGCCGTTCCATTCGTGCCGTAAGGCACGAATGATGAAGCAGGGTTTGGGGCAGGCACGCCCCAACAAGATCACTTCGGAAATGCAGACGCATTGTAGAAGTGAAGTCCGATGGACAGGAAATTTTCAAGAATTGAAAATTTGTGGCCACGGGACGGTTCTTGCCCTCTACCGCTGCGCTCAAAACCGTTTCTGGGTAATTGTTTCCGAATTGTTAAGGCGCAAAAATAAGTAGAGGTTGTGCTGCTCGTGTATGTTGATCGCCGTTTGCTCCGAACGAAGTTCCTGCCCTGTTTGCGCAGCGGCGTTGACGGAAAGTCGGTATCACGTCCGGTCGGCTCATGAAATTTTCAAGGTGCAGCTCCCAAAGAAAATACCGCCCACGCAGCATAGCGATGGATTTTGTCGGGTGAATCGGCGGCAAAATGAATCGGGTGTGTTGCGGGCGGTAAAATCTTCATGGGGAATAAATCCTCGCCGTTCTGTACTTTTCTACAAGACCGCGTTTGCGTAGCAATGAAAGCCCCAGTGGGGCTTTTAAGCGGCAGAGCGGTCTTGCGCAAGCAAGATGGAGGGCGTTGCCCGACAAGCTCGGTGGGATTTGCGATAAAGGGTATCATGGATTGCGGAGCGCGTCAAGATGGTTTTGCAAATTTTATTGCAGTAAAGCGGTGATAGTAGGACTTATATTTAACACACGGCAAGAAACAATTTCGATTTCGCACATTGTAATGTTCGCAGAAAAACTTATAATGCTTTTAAACCTGTAGGACACACAAAACGCAGAAAGAGGGAATCATGAGAAAACTGTTCCTTTTGGAAGATGATCTGAGCCTGATCAGTGGGCTGACCTTTGCATTCAAGAAACAGGGCTTTGCACTGGATACAGCCGGACGCTGGCAGAAGCCGAGGTGCTGTGGTCAGACAGAAAATATGACCTGCTGGTGCTGGATGTTTCCCTGCCGGATGGCTCTGGCTTCGATTTCTGCCAGAAGGTGCGGCGCACATCCAACGTGCCGATTCTGTTCCTGACTGCTTCGGATGAGGAAATGAATATCATCATGGGGCTGGAACTGGGCGGGGATGATTACCTGACCAAGCCGTTCAAGCTGGGTGTCCTGTTGTCGCGGGTCAATGCACTGCTTCGCCGTGCAAATGCGTCCGGCGCAGGAGAACCCGTACTGGAATCGGGCAGCATCACCGTCCGGCTGTTGCAGGGCAGGCATACAAAAACGGAATCTTGCTGGAACTGACCGGCGCAGAGTACAAGCTGCTCTGCTTCTTTATGCAGCATCCGAATGCCGTGCTATCAAGGAACAAATTCTGGATGCACTGTGGGACTGCGATGGGGATTACATTGATAGCAGTGCCTTAACAGTGTATATCCGGCGGCTGCGGATGAAGATTGAGGACGACCCCGGCAAACCGCAGATGCTGCTGACTGTCCGCGGCATGGGCTATAAATGGAATGGGTAAAGGTGCCGTATGAAAGTATTCGCAAACCGGGAAATCCGGATTTTGTTCCGGACAGTGCTGGCGGTCTGGGCGGTGGCATTGGCGCTCACGCAGGGCATCGTATGGCATACGACGCACGCATTCTCTTTCGCATTACTGTTGGTTTTCTGCTGCTGGGCGGCTGTCTCTGGGGCGTGCTTTTCGCTATTTCCAAAGGCAGAGCGCGCTTCTGGAACAGGCAGTCCAGCAAATCCAAAGCTGTCTGGATGGCAACCCGGATGCACGACTGGACTGCGACCGGGAGGAGAATTTTACCGTCTGTTTCACTCCGTTAATGCATTGGCGGCAGTTCTGAGCGCACACGCAGACAACGAGCAACGGAGAAGCGTTTTTGAAAAATACCATTGCAGATATTTCGCACCAGCTCAAAACACCGCTGGCGGCGTTGAATATCTACAACGGTCTGCTTCAGGACGAAGCTGTTTCGCCGTCGGAGGTCAAAGAGTTTGCAGACCTGTCCGAACAGGAGTTGGACCGCATCGAAACGCTGGTGCAGAATCTGCTCAAAATCACCCGGCTGGATGCCGGTTCGGTCGTCTTGGAGAGAAAAACGAAAATGTTGCTGAAATGGTGCAGGATATCGCGCGGCAGTATCACTATCGTGCAGAGCAGGAACAGAAAAAGCTTGTTCTGTCCGGCTCAGAGGCGGTTACACTTTGGTGCGACCGTGACTGGATGCAGGAAGCTGTGGACAATCTTGTAAAGAATGCCCTTGACCACACAAAGAGCGGAGATACGATTCAGGTAGAGTGGAATGCACTGCCGTCCATGGTTCAGATCAAAGTGCGCGACAACGGCAGCGGCATCCACCCGGAAGATTTGTACCATATCTTCAAACGGTTTTATCGCAGCCGCTTTTCACAGGATACACAGGGCATCGGGCTGGGTCTGCCGCTGGCAAAAGCCGTTGTGGAAGCCCATCACGGCACCATTGAAGTAGACAGCGCGCTGGGAAAGGGCACGACCTTTACTCTGAATTTTCCGATTCCTACAAAATTGTAGGCTGGGTGTAGGCTTGCAGTAAGGTTGACGTGTTATCCTTTTCTACACAGACAGAGATCATCCGTCTGAATCGAAGAAACCTGCAAAGTGAGGGATACACTATGGAACTATTAGAAGTCAACCATCTCTGCAAGACCTACGGCAGCGGAGAAACCGCTGTCCATGCGCTGAAAGATGTTAGCTTTTCAGTGCCGAAAGGCGAATATGTGGCGGTCGTTGGCGAATCCGGCTCCGGCAAAAGCACCCTGCTCAACCTGATTGGCGGACTGGATACGCCGACTTCCGGCAAGGTGCTGATTGATGGCAAGGATGTTTTGCCATGAAAGACCGGGAGCTGACGATCTTCCGCCGCCGCAATATCGGTTTTATCTTTCAGGCATTCAACCTCATCCCGGAACTGACCGTAGAACAGAACATCCTGTTCCCGGTGCTGCTGGACTACCAAAAGCCGGACAGGGCATATCTGGAAGAACTGCTGACCGTGCTGAATCTGAAAGACCGTCGGAAGCATCTGCCAAGCCAGCTTTCCGGTGGGCAGCAGCAACGGGTAGCCATCGGTCGCGCCCTGATGACCCGCCCTTCCCTGATTTTGGCGGATGAGCCGACCGGCAATCTGGACACCCAGAACACCAGCGAGGTCATTGCCCTGCTAAAGAAACCTCCCGGAAATACGAGCAGACCATCCTGATGATCACCCACAACCGCAGCATTGCGCAGACGGCAGACCGGGTGTTGCAGGTATCGGACGGCTGCCTGACCGATTTTGGGAGGTGCCGGGAATGAGCAGCACAGAAATGAAAAGCTATCTGAGCCTGATCCCGATTTCTGCCAAGGTACGCAGACGGCAGAACCGCATGACCATCCTGTGTATCGTCCTTGCGGTGTTTCTGGTCACGGCGGTGTTCAGTATGGCAGATATGGCGATTCGGATGGAAACCTCAAACCAGCTGAACAAAACGGAAACTGGCATATCATGGTAAAGGACATCTCCCTGAAACAGCCGCAGAGCTTGCCGCACAGGAGGATGTTGCTGCATTTTCGGCGTATAGCGACATCAACGCTTCCCTTACGGAAAACTACTTTGCCGGAGATAAACGTGCCGCACTGGTAGGAGCAGATGATGCGATCCTTCAAATCTTTCCGGAATGCAGTGCAGCACTGCCCCGGCGGATGGCGAAGTGCTCGTGACAGCAAACATCCGGGATTGGCTGGATATTACGGTCGGTACAGCGATTCCGCTGACGCTCCCGGATGGACAGACCATTTCGCTTACTGTCGCAGGTTTCAATGAGGATACCTCCGATGCGAACCAGTATGATGCTGTTGTGCTGGTGATGAACCGCAGTACATTTTCTCAGATTGCCGGACAGGTAGAAGAACCCTTTGAAACACAGTATTTCATCCAGTTCAAGCCACGTACCAATTTGCGGCAGTCCATTGTGAACATCGAAAACAAGTACGGAATTTCAGAAGAAAAATCTCCGAAAATACTTACCTGATGGCGTTGAACGCAAGCAGCAACAACGATTATATTGTAGGCTTATATGCGGTAGCGGCTGTGTTGGCTGGCATGGTCGTCCTTGCCGGAATTTTTATGATCACAGGCAGCATCAACAGCAATGTAGCGCAGCGTACCAGCTATTATGGAATGCTGCGTTGTCTTGGGGCAGGAAAAATCAGGTTCGGATGCTTGTCCGGCTGGAAGCTCTTTTCTGGTGTAAAACTGCTGTTCCAGCAGGATGTGTGCTGGGAATCGTTTCCACATGGGGATTGTGTTCCTTTCTGCGTGGATTTATCGGCGAGGAGTTCAGCTCTTTACCAGTGCTTGGCATCAGCCCGGTCGGTATTATCTGTGGTTCCGTGCTGGGACTTATCACGGTTTGGTTCGCGGCATCTTCTCCGGCACGGCGGGCGGCAAAAGCTTCTCCGATCACAGCAGCAACTGGGAATGCGGTGGAAAATGCAGCGGATTCTCCGTGTCATGCTCGGTTGTTTGGAAGTCGTGCAGAGCTTTCTTTGGGCGTGAGCCATGCAACCTCGTCCAAAAGAACTTGCTTTTGATGACAGGTTCCTTTGCGTTAAGCATTCTCCTGTTTTAAGCTTTTCGGTTTTGCTTCGATGGGTTGGATTTGCGCTGAATCCGTTGCAGCCCTACACCGGACTTATCGGTGGCTGAAACATCCGGGCAAAATGTCCTTGACCCGGTACTGGTGGAGCAGCTGGAAGCTCTGCCGGAAGTCAAACACGCATTCGGGCGGATGTATTGCCCGCTCCCGGCGGAATATCAGGGAAAACAGGGGTCCATCGACCTGATTTCATACGATACGATACAGTTTGGCTGGGCGAAAAGACCTGATTGGCGGAACCCTTCCGCAGGAGCCGGAGGATGGCACATACCCTGTGCTGACGGTATTCGACAAAAGCAACTCCTGACCGTGGGTGATACCATTCAGCTGGAGGATGCAAAGCTCACAGTCGTGGGTGTATTGAACGACAGCCCGTTCAGTAGTACCGATTCCCCGATTGTTATCTGCACCGAAGAAACCTTCCATCAGCTGACCGGGCAAAACCGCTATGCGGTGATCGATATTCAACTAAAGATACCACAGCAGACGCAGCCATTGCACAAATACACACCCTGCTGAGCGACACGTTAAACAAGCAGGTTGTTTTCCAACCGAATCGAAGGAAATCGGATGATACAAAGCACCTACTGGGCGTTCCATCTGGTGGTCTATGCGTTTCTCATCGTGATTGCAGGAATCACCATTCTGAACATCGTCAACAGCATTTCCATGAGCGTGTCGGCACGAATGAAGCAGTATGGCATCCTGCGTGCCATCGGGATGGATGATGCACAGCTGAAACGCATGATCTCTGCCGAAGCTGGCACCTATGCGGTGTCCGGTCTTGTGGTGGGCATTGCGCTGGGTCTTGTGCTGAATCGGAAGCTGTATATCCTGCTCATCACCCATTATTTCGGTGCAACGTGGCAGATGCCGTGGGGCTGTCTTGCCGTGATTGTCGTAGTCGTGCTGGCAGCTGTGGTGCTGGCAGTATATAACCCGGTCAGGCGAATTCTCATGCAGCCCATTACTGCAACCATCAGTGAATTATAAGCCAGAACAACAGATGCCCACCAGCTTATGGCGAAACCATAGGTCGGTGGGCATCTGATTTACGAAAAGAATTAAATGCTGTTCGCTGATTTTCCCATTGCAAACCGTTGTAAAATATGGTATATACATTATACGAAACCGCATTTTGAAAGAACCGTTCACCGTTTAATGATGTGTAAAGTGAGGTGCTTGCTATGACCGCCGTGATCTACGCCCGCTATTCATCCGACAGCCAGCGTGAAGCGTCCATTGAGGGACAGCTGCGCGACTGCAAGGACTACGCCGAGAAGAACGGCATCACCGTGGTCGGCACCTACATTGACCGTGCCTACTCTGCCAAAACGGATGACCGCCCAGACTTTCAGCGGATGATTAAGGACAGCACAAAGAAAATCTTCGATGTGGTTCTGGTCTGGAAGCTGGACCGCTTTGCCCGGAATCGGTTCGATGCCGTGAACTACAAGTACCAGCTGGAAAGAACGGTGTCCATCTGGTGTCTGCCATGGAACCCATCTCGCAGGGCCTGAAGGCATTATGGTGGAGAGTATGCTGATTGGCATGGCGGAATACTATTCCGCCGAACTCGCCCTGAAAGTGGCGCGCGGTGAGCGCGAAAACGCCCTCCAGTGCAAGTACAACGGCGGTGTGGTGCCGCTGGGCTTCACCATCGGCAAGGAGGACAGGCTGTACCATATCGACCCGGAAACGGCTCCCATCGTGCAAGAGATCTTCACCCGGTATGCCGACGGCGAACCGGCTGAGAAGATTGCCGCCTCCCTGAACGAGCGCGGCCTGCGTACCCGCACCGGGAAGCCGTTCGTGAAGAACAGCTTCTTCCAGATCTTCCGCAACCGCCGCTACATCGGCGAATACCGCTACAAGGACATTGTGACGCCGGGCGGCATTCCGGCCATTGTTGACCAGGACCTGTTTGACCGGTGCAGCAGCGTTTTGAGCAGAACAGGATCGCCCATGGTCGGCCTGCAAAGAGGATGTGAGCTATTTGTTGACCACCAAGCTGTTCTGTGGCAAGTGCGGCACCCTGATGGGCGGCGAGAGCGGCACCAGCCACATGGGAAACACCTACTATTACTACAAGTGCGGCAACGCCAAACGCCACGGCAAGGCGCACTGCGACCTGAAAGCCATCCGCAAGGAGCCGCTGGAGCGGTTCGTGGTGGACACCGCCATTAAGGTGATTTTAGCGACGAAATCATCGAACGGCTGATAGATTTGGTCATGGAAGCCCAGCAGAAGGAGAACACCCAGCTGCCTGTCCTGAAAGACCAGCTCCGGGATACGGAGAAGCGGCTGGCAAATCTTCTGGAAGCCATTGAACAGGGCATCCTGACCCCGACCACCAAGCAGCGGTTGGACGAACTGGAAGCCCGGAAAGAAGCCCTGAACACCAGCATTCTGGAAGAAGAACTAAAAGCCAGTCCTGACCCGCGAATGGATGCGGTTCTGGTTTGAGAAATTCCGCAAGGGTGACATGAGAGACATGGAACACCAGCGGCAGATCATTGATACCTTTGTCAACTCGGTCTACGTCTTTGATGACCGGGTCGTGCTCAATTTCAACTTCACGGACGATTCCAAAACAATCTCCCGTGAAGAGGTGTTGTTCGAGTGCTGTGGAGAATGCTCCACCAAACGTAAGGCCGTTTACCTGAAAAGGTAAGCGGCCTTTTCTTGTACCTACGTGCTTTTGATACACAAAAGTGAAACGGATTCACTTTTGTGTATTGATAATGAAATGTGTGGAGGCCCCTTTTCAGTCGTTTGTAGCAAGTTTGTAGCAGATCTGTAGCAAAATTCGGGGAGGAACGGCAAAATAGCTCCGTAAACCCGATTTTTGCGAATTTTTGGGTGTAAAATTTTATCCTTGAATTTTATACAAGATGACGATATGACTTTCCATCTGCCTTTGAATGCCTTATAATAAAGGAAAGAGAGCTTTTAGGAGGGAGGAATCACCATGCGCTATACGATCCGGCATTTTGATTTGCCACTGCTGACGTTTGAAGCGAATATGGACAGCGCAGAGGCAGGCCTTCATATTATAAAGGTATATGAAGAAAACAGTGCCTTTCTGCCGCTGAATCTGACGGTATCAGTAGATGGTGTAGAACGCTGGCTGCGGCATCGCACAATTCGAAGAACCGAGCGTATGTAGATGCTCTGCTCTCTAAGGTGGGGCTTTCTTTGAATCGTCCGCTGGGAATTATCACCGTCTGCAAAGGACTTTCACTCAATGACTGTTTTGGGTAGATGCAGAGGGTTCCGGTGACACCTTTGAAAAGTAAATCTTTACGATAATCGATTCAGTCAGGTGCTGGCAGCAATCGCCTTTACGGGATATGGCAGCAGCATACGAACTTCGCTTGCGTCCTGCCCGGAGTTCTCGACTAACGGGATGCTGCCAAAATGCTGGCGCAGACAAAACGGAAAAATCTACCTTTATAAAGGGGTACGTCAGGGTTCAGCAATCTGGGGTTTGAACCGTACTCGGAACTGTACGCCTATCAAGTTGCGCAGGCAATGGGTGTAAATGCAATTCGCTACACTCTGACGAAAGATCTGAAAAGACGCTCTGTTCCAAGTGTGAGCTGTTCACCAGCAAAGAGTATTCTTATATTCCCATCGGGCAGCTTGTGTCCAAAGGCGGGATGAAAGCGATTTTGAATATTATCAGACACTAGGCCAGACCTTTGTGGATGCACTGGAAGATATGCTGGTCTTTGATGCGATCATCTGCAACACTGACCGCCACTATGGAAACTTTGGTGTGCTGGTAGATAATAAGACCAACATGATTGCGGCACCTGCACCGCTGTTTGACCACGGAAACTCGCTGTTCAGTTTGGGCGGAACGGATCTTTGGGACAACCAGAAAGCATTTGATGAATATGCCCGCACACTGCTTCCGCTTGCATACGATGATTTCTTTGCAGCTGCAAAGAGTGCAATGGAACCTCGTCACCGTACAATGCTCCATAAGCTGCTGGATTTCCATTTTGACCGCAGAGCGACACGTTATAATCTGCCGCCAAATCGCTTGAAGATGATCGAAAAGAGGTACAGCGCAGAGCAAGAGTGCTTTAGGGTAAAAGTGGGGCGTTGGCATCGACCACAATGGCTACGCTAACCGGTATAAAATCGAATGCGACGGTTTGACCATTCTGGATTTGAACGCTCCCGGTTACACGATGCTGCATTGGCTGACGATTCTTTTGGAGAACCGCGAATTCGATACTTCTGCCCGCTGGCCGCAGAAGCCAAAGAATACCTGATGAACACTTTTCACCTCGACTATCTAAAACCTATTATTCAAAATGATAAAACGGGGCTATTGCACGCCCCAACAAAAGACCAGAGTTATTTAGCCAAAGGCTGAACCGGTCCGTAAAAGTAGACAATAGACAAAGATCTCCCCGTGTAGGATAATAGAACTACACGAGGAGGTTTTGTTATGTCCAGAAAATATACCAAAATCAAAGAATTAGAACCACAGATACTCGCAATGCGAGCAGAAGGAAAAACATTTCCCTCGTGCAATTTCATGATTGCAGTGTCCATTATCCGGGCACTTGGAAAATGTGTAAAAGTGTTCTGTATATAGCAGCAATATGAAAGCAGTATTTCACAGCTGGGCATTATGAATCTATAATAGGTAGCTGGAAATAAACAGAAAGAGGGTCTTTTGATGGCAACGATATTTCCAAGAGAAGAAAAGGCAGAGGCACTGTTCGGGGAGATCCTGAAAATCCAGAAGCCTGCCACCGCCTGATGGATACCTTCAACGACTCGCTGGACATGGCAGACGTACTGGATGCGCCGGCCGTGAGTGCACAGCAGTTTGCCGCAGCACTGTTCAATGCCTACGAGAACAAGGATCTGTCTGCCTTTCTGATGGCGATCTGCCAGCACAGTATGTTTGACCTGCTACGGAACGCTGCCCTGATCCCGTTCAAATTCAACGCCGATGGTCAGCCGAACCCGGTGATCCTGACGGATGATGCCGGCGTTCTTTGCCGAACAACAAAGTTGCCGTGAGCAGCAAAGTATACGACCGGTTCATCCGGGTGTTCCAGAAGCAGGAAAAGGTAAAATGTACCTTGCCAGCGGCTACTGCAAGTATCACGGCTACGACGAAGGATCGATGGATGTGGTGGAGTACCACTACAACCAGCATTTGGGGCTGCTGCTGATCTACGAACTGCCGGACACCGTGAAGCAGAAGGTAACGGAAGCGGAGGCCTACTCCACCGTCTGGGATATCCAGATGAAGCTGCAGCACGCACTGCCCCGTTCCGTGGTCTACTATGGACAGGATACGCTCAAGGACGGCGGAACCCGCTACGATGAACTTGGCGTTTTCTACCGCTGGAACACTTTGCCGACCGGCTGGAACGCCATGTGGAAACTGCTACCAAGATCGTTTACGGCGAGTAAACGCCCTGTAAACGAACTCCTTTTATAAGTGCATCACAGCAAAACAAAACGCAGCGAACCGTTAAAAGATTCACTGCGTTTTGCCTTATATGAGAGAATGGAAATGCTGCACATCAGGTGCAATAACGGAAAGTCTTGTCAGTGACAATACGGGCGAAGATCAGCCCTAACGGCAGTGCCACGATGATGAGAATGGCATCTGCAAACCATGTGGCGGAGTCCATCAGAGACAGGATGCCCAGATTATAGATGGCACGGTAGAAATACAGTCCCGGTACCATGATAACGATGGACGGCACGGTGACGGAGATGCGGGGATAACCGGCGGCGCTCTTCAGGCAGGAGGCCAGCAGTCCGGACAGCAGTGCGCCCAGAAACGCTGCAACAGCGGGCGGAAAGCCCGCAAGGCTCACCAGCTCCAGCCGGAACGTGTTCGTTACCGCACCGATAAGGGCGGCGCAGACTGCCAGGTTCCGGGGACTGTTGAACATGAGCGAAAAGCCGAACACACCGCCAAAACTTGCCAGCAGCCGGAACACGATCTCTTCCGGGAGTGTCAGGCTCAGGGCAGGGAACTGCACCGGCTGCAAATGCAGCAGCAGTGCCATGATCCAAGCCGTCATGGTTGCCACCAGAATGATGAGGACGGCGTAGGCCAGACGTTCCAGCCCGGAGCGCATATCCAGCTTGGCAAGGTCGATGCCGCTGGTAATGAACGGAAAGCCCGGAATGATGAAGAGCATGGAGCAGATATACCCTGCCTCGTGCTGCGCCGATACGGCAAACAGCACCTCGGCCAGCTTCAGCAGGATGGCATACACGAGGCTTGCTGAACAGACCGACGCCGTAATGCCCAGAAACAGGGTGAAATGGTGCTTTGTCAGCTTGCACCGTACAAAGTTGCCGATGCCTGCACCGCAGAAGGCACACAGCATTTCCACAATGCCGCCGCCCAGCAGAAAGGTGAAGCAGCTGCAGGCCAGTGCAGCTGCAAAGCCCAGTGCGATGGGCGAATACAAGCCGTGGATGCGCTCGATCTCATCGAGGTGGCTGTGCAGTTCTTCGCCGGTCATAAATTTTCCTTCCCGGTCGAAGTCGTTGACGAAATGCTCCAGTCGGTTCAGCCGGGAGGTATTCACGCCCGTGTTTGTCAGACAGAGTGACTGGGTATAACACTGGTCACCGTCAAAGCAGGTGAACTCAATGGACAACAGGCCGATGTCCGCTGTTGTTGTGACTCCCAGCTCCCGCGAAAGGGTGTTCATGGAGCTTCGGACACGCCATGCGCCGGTGCCGCATTCCAGCAGCATCAGCCCGGTGCGTCCAATGACGGAGGCTTTTTCCACAAGCCCCGCCTCGGTAATGGGAACGCCCTTGCTGGCCGACGCATAGTCGTGCCAGTACACTTCCATGTGATTTTTGATGATCTCACTTTGCCGTTGTCCCATACCGGAAAGCCTCCTTTGTGATATGGGAATGTTGCAGCTGTTTCAAGACTGCGGTGCTATTATAAGGGAAATTGCAGGGTGGGTAAAACGTATCTTGGATATGCCGGCAATGTTCGTTTGGTATTTCAAAGAAGAAAATACGTTGCGTTTTTGGCGGCTCTGCGGTAGGATAGAAAAAACACGCCGAAAGGAAACTGCCGTGACCCTTCAACAACTCCGCTATGTCACGGCTGTTGCCGGCACCGACACCATCGAGCAGCTGGCCGAGTACATCGGTGTGGAGCCTGCAGCCCTTTCCGCTACTGTGGAGCAGTACAATAAGGTTTGCGCCGAGGGCTACGACAGCGACTTTGCCAAGGACCCGCACTTCCTGAATGCAGTTGCAAAGGCTCCCTTCTACGCCCATGTCACCACCCCGAGTCTGGGCTTTGCACTGGTGACCACCGGCGGCTTTGTGACCACCAATGACCAGCAGGTGCTGAACGAGGATTATCAGCCCATCGAGGGCCTGTACGCTTCCGGCAACACCTGCGGTATGCGCTTTGGTCCCGAGTATATCACCCCGATCCCCGGTGTGAGCATTGGTATGTGCCTGACGCTGGGCCGCGAACTGGGCAAATACCTGGCTGCAAAGTAAGCAGCTGCCTTCGTCAAGGCCTGATCGGCTGCAGGAAAGCCCCATAAGCAATAAAAGATCCCGTCCACTTCTGGGTGAACGGGATCTTTTTTGCGTATCAGACAGGAAAAAGCGGCTCAGAGGTCGTTTTTCTCCTGCCCCAGATTATCGGATTCCAGGACGACACAAACTATGTTGCCATTGGCGGCGTAACGCCGGAGAACATCCCGGAGTTCCGCAAGGCGGGCTGCCTTGGCGTGGGCCTTGCCAGCAGCCTGATGCCGAAGGACAAGGCCGCCGCCCGCGACTGGGATGCCTGCGCGGAATACGTGCACATGCTGCTTACAAAAGCCAAAGGCGAATAAACCGCAGAAACAGCAAGACCGCTCACCCGAAAAGATGAGCGGTCTTTTGTTGTGTGATGGGATGGCATTGCCGCCGACTCTTTAGACCATGGCTTCGCGTCATCCTGCCGGAGCAGTCGGTGCCGATGCCGTTCTGCTTTGTCTGCTGCGTGAACCACTTTCACTCCTGAAATGAACTGCATGAAAAATCAGAAGGCCCCATTCTATTGACTTTGCCTTTGCAGGGGAGTATACTCCATGTCACCAAGAATATTACGGCAATGACGAGAAAAAGTACCCGGAAGGAATGCTGCAGAGAGCTGCCGGTTGGTGCAAGGCAGTGCAGGGCATCCGTGGGAAGATCCTCTCCGAGCTTTCCGGCTGAATGGGCGGTGTGCGCCCCAGTAAGCAGGAACGGCAGGCCCCCGTTATCACGGGCCGCGCGTTGTTGGACGTGCACTGAGTGGTCAGCGTTGTGCTGGCAATAAGAGTGGTACCGCAGAGGATATTACACGCCTTTGTCTCTTACAGACCGTAGGGGACAAGGGCGTTTTGTTTTGCGGATGCTTTTGTCCCAAAGCATGTCAGAAGGAAAAGGAGAAACAATTATGAAAACACTGGAAAAAGTAAGCGACTTTGTGGGCAAGTACATGGCCGCCATCGTTATTGTGGTGGCCGCGGGTGCCCTGTTCTTCCCCGGCCCGTTCAGCGTGGTAAAGACGGCGTGGGTCAATAACCTGCTGGGCATCGTGATGTTCGGCATGGGCCTTACCCTGAAGCCGGAGGACTTCAAGGTGGTGTTCAGCCGCCCGAAGGATGTGATCGTGGGCTGCGTTGCACAGTTCACCCTCATGCCGTTTCTGGCATGGGCGCTCACGCAGGTGTTCCACCTGCCCACCGAGCTGGCCATTGGCGTGATCCTGGTTGGCACCTGCCCCGGCGGCACCTCTTCCAACGTGATGACCTACCTTTCCAAGGGCGACGTTGCACTGTCCGTTGGCATGACCGCTGTTTCCACCGTGCTGGCTCCGTTCCTCACCCCGCTGCTCACCCTGCTGTATGCTGGCCAGCGTGTTGACGTGAACCCCATGAGCATGTTCATGTCCATCGTCAAGGTGGTGCTGGTGCCCATCGCACTGGGCTTTGTGGTCAATCACTTCTTCCATAAGTTCACCGAGGAAGCCGTCCGTGTGCTGCCTTTGGTCTCCACTACCGCCATCGTGCTGATCATCTGCGCTGTGGTCTCCGCCAACAGCGCCAAGATCATGACCAGCGGTCTGCTGATCCTTGTAGTGGTCATCCTGCACAATGTGCTGGGCTACCTCACCGGCTTTGGCGTGGGCAAGCTGCTCAAGCTGGACTCCACCAAGTGCCGCGCGATCTCTATCGAGGTGGGCATGCAGAACTCCGGCCTTGCAACCAGTCTGGCCGCCGCACACTTTGCACAGTATCCGCTGGCTACCATCCCCGGCGCTGTGTTCTCCGTGTGGCATAACATTTCCGGTGCGATCCTCGCCAACTTCTTTGCCCGCACAGCAGAGAAGAAGGATTGATCTTTCATAACATAGTAAAGCCCCCGGCAGACGAAGACCTGCCGGGGGCTTTGCTGTGCCTGCGGGCCGGGCAAGTGCAACAAAACCGGCACAAATCGTGCTTTTCACGCTGCTTTTAGGGCGATTCACGCAGGTTTGCTTCCAAAATCCGGTAAAGTGTGAAATAATCAAGATACTGTAATATATACCCCCCCCCGTAAAAATGCGAGGGGAAAAAGGAGGTTGTACCATGAAACAAGGCAAACTTATCCGGCGTGCAGTATCGGCGGCGCTGGCCGGATGCATGATGTTCACCCTTTCCGTTCCGGCGCTGGCCGAGAGCACCGATGCGCTGATGCAGCTGAGAATGACTCGCCGCAGCGCCGTGAGCGTGCTGGACGCGGAGAACAGCGGAACGGATGCTAATGCGTCTGTTGCTACGAAGTATGGCATTACCATTGAAATCTATGGCAGAGGTAAGGTGGAAGTTGACAGCGATAATTGCAACAACATTCTTGGCTTCCTGAAGTATGATCCTAATGAGAAAAAACTGACCTTGCTGGATCCGAGTGCCAGCACAGTCAATTATCTGACCATCGATGCACCGAACACGGACGTGGTGCTGGAATCCACAAATATGATTGTGAATTTTAATCTGTTGATCGAAAACGCTCGTTCCGTGAAAGTTTCCAGCACTGGTAGTTGGGCACCGGTTTATGGAAAAGTGTTCATCTACTGTGCTTGCCCTGTTACCCTTGAGCACACGGGAGCAGGCATAAATCATGGAGTTGCAATTAGCGGAATTGAGTTTGCCGCTCCGGTAAGTGCGAGCGATTTTGTCTACTATACCAGCGATGCGCCTGATGCAACGCCGACGGATGCGGGCACTGGGACGATTCCGGCCAATACGGTAAATTACCTGCGCATTGTGCCGAAAGTTTCCTATACGATTACCACGGCAGACGATGCCACCATCACCGTGGATGGTAAGGCAGTGACCTCGGTCCACGAGGGCGAAAAGGTCACCGTGACCGCTGCAGGCAAAGAAAACGCTGAGTTTACCGGCTGGACTGCTGAGGGCATCACGCTTACAAATGAGCAGAAGGCGAAACCCACAGTCACCTTTACTATGCCGGGCAATAACGTGACTCTGATCCCGAATTACAATGTTGTACAGGATTATGGCATTGCGGTGGGCAGCGAGAACACTACACCAACCCGCGTTACCAGCAAAAACTCTAAAGACATTTTAGGAAATGGTGTGCTGAGTTACGACCCGACCACCCAAACGTTGAAGTCGAATGGCCAAATAAGGCGCTCGTCTCTGAAAATCAACGCACCCGGCAAGGATATAAATCTGGATGGTAAAGATCAGATTGCTGTGGCTGCAAAGTTGATTGTGGAGAATGCACATAATGTGAAGGTCAACAGCGATAAAATGGCTGCGATTTTCGCCAGAGATGATACCAGCACAATCGACTGCACCGGCGAGGTGGATATCAGCGGCGGATTCATGGCCGTGAACGGAAGCCTGAATATTATAAATTCCAGCAAAGTAAACATTTATACAAACTGTGCAGCTGCGGTGAATTACGATGCGACTATCACCAGCAAGGGTGACGTGACCATTGAGAGTACCGACGGTAGAGCGGCGAAAAACCTGACGATCAACAAGGCTGAGAATGTCACAATTACCATCAGTGATGACGAAAGAGCAGTCTCCGAAAATACCGACATCACCGCTTCCGGTACTGTGATCCTGAAAAACAATGCACCGGGCGGCCATGTGGGCACTGTTGACTTTACACAGGCAGACGGCAAAAAATACGTCTACTATACCAGCGAAGCCGAGGATGCAAAGCTGATCGACCCGCGCATCCATCCGCTCCCTGATACGGTAGAAAGCAGCTACCTGCGCATTGAGCCGAGGGAGACTTACTACAGCATTACCGTTGCGAACGGCACCGCGCAGGTGGGCGACGACACCACCGGCCAGATTACTACCGCCTTTGAGGGCGAAACGGTCACCGTCAAGGCCAACGCACCCACCGATGAGGATGCCGCCAAGGGCGTGAAGTTCCACCACTGGAAGGTGGAAGAGGGAAGCGCCAGCTTTGCCCCGACTGCGGGCAGTTTGGGTTCTGCGACTGAAGCAGGCACCGCAGAAATCAGCTTTGATATGCCCAAGGGCAATGTGAAGCTGACCGCCGTTTACAGCATCCCCGCTTCCGTGCTGAGGAGTACTGTTACTGTTACGGGCGGCACGGCAAAGTCCACTCTGGGCGAGGGCAGCGATATCCCCGCAGAGATCGGCACCGAGGTGAAGATCACAGCTACCCCATATGATGCCGAGAAATACCCCGGCATGGAGTTCGTGGAATGGGAGATCAAGTACCCCGATAGCTTCTACGAGAAATTCCCCGGTGGCATTCCGGAAAATCTGCAGCTCAAGCTGGACAATGCCAAGAGCGCGACCACGACGTTTAAGATGCCCGTTTACCCGGTCAAACTGATCGCCCACTGGTCGGCAAGCCCGGTGGCCAAGCCTGACCCGGACGAACCTATTGATGAAGACTTCGGCGTAGAACCTGCACCCATGGATACCACGGGCGGTGCAATTGCCGCCGTGGCCGTGGGTGGTGCAGCCATCTGGGGCGGCTACGAGATCGCCACCCGCGTGATTCTGAACGGCCTCCTGCCCGAGGGCGCAGCCATCCCCGCAAACCGCGGCCAGCTGGCACTGCTGGTGTGGAACACCGCAGGCAGACCCGAACCCGCAGGCGCACCCGCCTTTGCGGATGTGACCGACCCCGATATGGCAAAGGCCGCACAGTGGTGCACCGAGCAGGGCACCATGGATGCCAAGGGCGACCGCTTTGAGCCCGAAGGCTGGACCCCGAAGTTCAAGGTGATCGAAGTGTGGAATAAGGCGTTCCCCAAGCAGTAAAACAGCAAACAGCCCCCGGCAGGCGCAAACCTGCCGGGGGCTTTGCTGTGCCTGCGGGCCGGGCATCTGCAACAGAACCGGCACAAATCATGCTTTTCACGCTGCTTTTAGGGCGATTCACGCAGGTTTGCTTCCAAAATCCGGTAAAGTGTGAGATAATCAAAGTACCGTAATGCATACCCCCCCCCGTAATAATTTTCGCAAAGGAGGAACCCCTATGAAACGAAATGTTTTGGCCCGGCAGGCGGCTTCGGCTGCGCTGGCGGCATGCATGATGTTCAGCCTTTCTGCTCCGGCTCTGGCCGCAAGCACCGATGCCCTGCTCCAGCAGAGCACCGCCGCCAAAAGCGCGGTGAGCGTGCTGGACGAAGAGAACGATATGGCTGTGTATCAGATGAATCTCAAGTACGGCAGCATCAGAGTCTATATTGGGGATGATGGCAAACAGTATGTCCAGCAGGGCGATAATGAAGCCCAGCAAAAGGACGATCTGCAGATCACAACGGACGGCGGCCGGACGACCAACACCCTGACCATCGAAGGCGGCACCATTGGTGCAAAAGTCACACTGTCTAATGTCAATATCGAGACTACTTCCGATGCGGCAGTCTCGGTCAGCGGCAATGTGGAGCTGATCATTGCAGGCACGAATACCCTGCACAGCGGCACGGGCCACGCCGGTGTGGAAAAGGCCGACGACAACGGGACCCTGACCATCAGCGGCACCGGTACCGGTACGCTGGAAGCCTACGGCGGTCAGGGCGGCGCAGGCATTGGCAGTGGTTCCCAGAAAGGCTGCAGCAATATTGTGATCGAAAGCGGCACCATCACCGCCCACGGCGGTGAATGGGGTGCAGGCATCGGCAGCGGCAATGTGGGCAACCGTCCGGGTATGCTCGGCGGCAGCAATATTACGATCAATGACGGTGATGTAACGGCTTATGGCGGCAGCGAAGCAGCAGGCATTGGCGGCGGCCTCAAGGGCAACGGCAAAGACATCACCATCAATGGCGGCACGGTACATGCAGAGTCCGGCGGCGGTGAAAAAGTTGCGGCTATTGGCGGCGGGCGAGTGAATGGCAAAGGCGAAAACATCCAGATCACCGGCGGCAATGTTACCGTAAAATCCGGTACTGGTGTCTGGATCGGCGGCACGAATGGCGAAATCAGCAAAGACAGCCTGACCGGTGCCGTTACCTATGTGAACCAAAACGGCAATGTGGAGAATACCGCAAACTGGGATATTATGGTCAATGAGACAGCTGTTAACGGTGTAAACTATAAAGATATCTTAAGCGACGGTGCCCTCTGCTATGACATTGAGGAAAAGACCCTGACGGCAAAAGAGAGGATCAATTATGTGCTGAAGGTCAGAGCGCCGGAGACGGATGTCATTTTGAACGGCGGCATCGGCGCAAGAAGTAGTTTGACGATCGGACAGCAAGGCGATTCGAGTGCTGTAGGTGCACACGATGTGACCGTTACCAGTGACCGGTATGATGCAATTCAGGGCGAGGCTGACATCAACTGCACCGGTAAGGTGAATATCCGCAGCGACAAAAGTATGGCTGTGAACGGAAGCCTGAACATTTATGATTCCAGCGAAGTGACGCTTTCTGCAGGCAGCAACGTTGTGAATGGCAGCGCAAATATCACCAGCAATGGTAACGTGGCCATTTACAGCACCGTTGGCAGAGCGGCGGAAAAACTGACCATCAACAACGCCGAGAATGTCACCATTTCCATCAGAGATGCCGCAGGAGCAGTCTCCGGAGATACCAAGATCACCGCTTCCGGTACTGTGACCCTGAAAAACAACGCACAGGGCGGCCGTGTGGGCACTGTTGCCTTTACACAGGCAGGCGGCAAAAACTACGTCTACTATACCAGCGAAGAGCCGGATGCAAAGCTGATCGACCCGCGCATTCATCCGCTTGCAGAAGCGGCAGGAAGCAGCTACCTGCGCATTGAGCCGAGGGAGGCTTACAGCATTACCGTTGCGAACGGCACCGCGCAGGTCGTTGGTGACACTGATGGAAAACTGACTACCGCCTTTGAGGGCGAAACGGTCACGGTGAGCGGTGAGAACAAAAACCCGAGTGTTACAAAGTTCGGCGGCTGGAAAGTGATCAGCCCGGAAGGCTTTGAACTGACCGAAGCGCAGAAAAATGCCGAAAAAAATATGACCTTCACCATGCCGGCCAGCCCGGTGGAGCTGAAAGCTTCTTATAGCTTCCCGGCACCTGTATTAGATATGCAGGTCACAGTGAAGGACGGCACGATCCGCGTCGGAAAGGGCGAAAGACAGACGGGCACGGTGCTCGTACAGCCGGGCCAGACCGTCACGATCGAAGCCAATGAGCCTGTCAAGGAGAATGAGTCGTTCCATCACTGGAAGGTGGAAAAAGATTCCAGCAAGAATATTGGCATAATTGAGGGTAGTCTGGGCTCCGAAACGGAAAAGGGCACGGAAAAGATCGTCTTTACCATGCCGCAGGACGGCGTGAAGCTGACCGCCGTTTACAGCATCCCCGCTTCCGTGCTGAGGAGTACCGTTACTGTTACGGGCGGCACGGCAAAGTCCACTCTGGACGAGGGCAGCGATATCCCCGCAGAGATCGGCACCACGGTGGAGATCACAGCTACCCCGTATGATGCCGAGAAATACCCCGGCATGGAGTTCGTGGAATGGGAGATCGTGTACCCCGATAGCTTCTACCAGAAATTCCCCGGTGGCATTCCGGAAAATCTGCAGCTCAAGCTGAACAATGCCAAGAGCGCGGCCACGACGTTTGAGATGCCCGTTTACCCGGTCAAACTGATCGCCCACTGGTCGGCCAGCGCGGTGGACGGACCGGACGAACCCCTTGACCCCGACTTTGGCGTAGAACCTGCACCCATGGATACCACAGGTGGCACCATTGCCGCCGTGGCCGTGGGCGGTGCAGCCATCTGGGGCGGCTACGAGATCGCCACCCGCGTGATCCTGAACGGCCTCCTGCCCGAGGGCGCAGCCATCCCGGCAAACCGCGGCCAGCTGGCACTGCTCATCTGGACTGAGAAGGGCAAGCCCGAACCCGCCGCACAGCCCGCCTTTGCAGACATCACCGATGCCGAGCAGGCCAAGGCCGCTCAGTGGTGCGTGGAGCAGGGTCTGCTGGATGCACGGGAAGGCAAGTTTGAATCGGACGGCTGGATGCCCAAGTTCAAGACCATTGAGATCTGGAGCAAGGCGTTCCCCAAAAAGTAACCTCTGAGCGCTTCCTCCGTAAAGCCTCAGAATGACAGATCCCCCCGATACCGGATACCCGGTATCGGGGGGATTTTTTGCGCAGGCACGCGTGGCATTGGCGGTGGCAATCATCTCCGACATTTCAATGATCCAGTGACCTTGCAGTTTGCGCGAAACAAAAATATCCGGCAACTTTCCAACCAAGAGAAAGTTACCGGAGTATTCCGCTTTACTTATTTGGCAGGCGCGGGCGCTGGGGGCGCAGCGTGTGGCGGTGGCCATGAGCTGCGGGCTGACCCAGCGGGGAGCGCTTCCGCTGCTGCCGGAAAGCGTGCGGGTGCGCGCCGCGCTGGAGTGCGGGGCCGACCTCGTGTTTGCCTTGCCGGCCCCCTGGGCCTGTGCGGGGGCGGAGGCCTTTGCACGGGCCGGGGTGCATCTGCTGGCGGCCACCGGGTGCGACGCTCTGGTGTTCGGGGCCGAGACCCCGGACGCTGCCCTGCTGCTGGAAACCGCCCGGGTGCTGAACAGTGCGGCCTACCGCGCGGCACTGAAGCAGCAGCTGGCCGCCGGGGCGCGCAGCTTTGCGGCAGCCCGGCAGGCGGCAGTGCAGGCCGTGGGGGCCGACCCTGCCATGGCGGCGCTGCTGAGCCAGCCGAACAACAACCTGGCCGTGGAATACTGCCGCGCCATCCTGGAGCAGCGGGCAGGCATGACCCCGGTGCCGCTGCCCCGCAGGGGGGCCAACCACGGGCAGACGCTGGAGGAGAGCGGCCACGCGCAATTTGCCAGTGCCAGCGCTCTGCGGGCTCTCTGGGCCGAGGGCGGAGCCGAGGCCGTGGCCCCGTTTGTGCCGGAAAAGGCGTTTGAACTGTATAAAACGGCGGAAAATGACGGCGCGTATACGGATTTTGACGCGGCAGGCCGGTGTGAGCTGACACTGCTGCGGGCAGCCTGCGCAAAGCCGGAGCCTTTTGCAGCGGTGCGCGGAGTGTCCGAAGGGCTGGAACACCGGTTGGAACACGCGGTGCGACAGAGCACCAGTCTGCCGCAGCTGCTGGATGCCCTGACCACGGTGCGCTACCCCCGGGCCCGGATGCGCCGCCTTGCCATGGATGCTGCATTGGGCTATACGGCCGACACGGTGCCGGCCCTGCCGCCGGTGCTGCACCTGCTGGGAGCACGGAAGGACGCCCTGCCGCTGCTGGGGCAGGTGTCCCTTCCGGTGTCTCACTCGTTGGCAAAGCTGGCCCAGACCGGCCCCGACGGTGCCCGGATGGCGGCGGCACAGGCAGCGGCCAGCGACTTTGGGGCCCTGTGCCGGGCAAACCCGGCCCTGATGGGCGGAATATATCGTCAAAAAAATATCTTTTTGACGAATTGACAAAAAAATCTGGCAAAAAATCAGCAATTCCGCTCTTGTAACCGTGCCGTATTGGGTGTATCATTAAAGCAATGCAATGTTGGATACAACATGTGAGAAGAAGAAGGAAGATCGGCCCCGCCGATTCAAGGAGGAACGCATGGCACTTCATGTTCTGGACGAAGCCAACCGCTGCCTCGGCTGCAAAAAGCCGCTGTGTCAGCAGGGCTGCCCCATCCACACCAACATCCCCGAGGTGATCCGTCTGCTCAAGGCAAACCAAATGGACGCCGCAGGCCAGATGCTGTTTGAAAACAACCCGCTCACCACCGTGTGCAGTCTGGTGTGCAACCACGAGAACCAGTGCGAGGGCCACTGCGTGCGCAACCGGATGCCCAGCCACGACCCGGTGCACTTTTCCATCATCGAGGACTACATCTCCACCACCTACGCCAACAAGATGACCGCCGGCCCGGCCCCCAAGAACGGCATGAAGGCGGCTGTGGTGGGTTCCGGCCCGGCGGGCCTGACCATTGCGGTGCTGCTGGCACGCTGGGGCTACGATGTGACCATCTTTGACGCCCGCGACAAGATCGGCGGCGTGATGCGCTACGGCATCCCCAACTACCGCCTGCCGGACAGTGTGCTGGATGATTTCCAGTACCGCCATCTGGAGCTCAAGGGCATCAAGGTGCGGCCCAACACCACCATCGGCAAGACCATCACCATCGACGACCTGTTCCGCGACGGCTACAAGAGCGTATTCATCGGTGCCGGTCTGTGGAAGGCCAACGCCATGCACATCAAGGGCGAGAGCCTGGGCAACGTGGCCTTTGGCATCGACTATCTGGCCAACTCCAAGGCCTTCCGTCTGGGCGATGACATTGCGGTCATCGGCGTGGGCAACTCGGCCATGGACTGCGCCCGCACCGCCATCCGCAACGGCGCCCGTCATGTGACCTGCTACGCCCGCCGCGACGAGAGCTGCATCAGCGCCTCCGAATATGAGGTGAGCTATGCCAAGCTGGAAGGCGTGGGCTTCCGCTTCTGCAAGGCTCCTGTGGAGATCCGGGAAAACGGCCTCATCTGCCGCGACACCGTCAAGGGCGAGGACGGCAAGTTTACCCAGGTGGAGGGCAGCGAGATCTTCTACCCCCACACCGGCGTTATCGTGTCGGTGAGCCAGGGCTCCGAGAGCAACCTTGTCAAGACCACCACCGGCATCGAGACCAACCAGAAGGGCCTGCTCACCGTCAGTGAGGACGGCAGCACCACCCGCGAGGGCGTGTTTGCCGGCGGCGACGCCGTGATGGGTGCCCGCACCGTGGTCGAGGCTGTGGCCGTGGCCAAGAAGGTGGCTGAGTCCATGGACGCCTACATGAAGAGCCTGCCGGTCGATGATGCCGCCGACCCCTATGCAGACATCCCGGTGTTCCAGACCCCCACCTCCGACGTGCTGGCCAAGCAGGAATTGTAAATTATCTGTATCTTTGCCGCCCCGTCGGTTGACGGGGCGGCAGTTGCTTTGTATACTTTTTATATACGTTGCACAAAAATGTACAGAACGGAAAGGCGGTGGACGCGATTTTAAAAGCATCTCTCCCCAAACTGCGGGAAAAACTGCTGGAAGCCCTGCAGGCCGTGCTGCCCATTGTGGCCATTGTGCTGGTGCTGTGCTTTACCATTGCGCCGGTGTCGCCCAGCATCCTGCTGTGCTTTCTGCTGGGTGCGGTGCTCATCGTGGTGGGCATCATGTTCTTTACACTGGGCGCAGAAATGAGCATGACCCCCATGGGCGAGCGTGTGGGTGCTGTGCTCACCCGGAGCCGCAAACTGCCGGTGATCCTGGGCGTCGGCTTTCTGCTGGGGTTCCTCATCACAATCTCGGAGCCGGACCTGCAGGTGCTGGCCAATCAGGTGCCCTCCATCCCCAACCAGACCCTGATCTTCTCGGTGGCGGCGGGCGTGGGCCTGTTCCTCACCGTCGCGTTCCTGCGCATGCTGCTGGGCGTGGCGCTGCCGCCGCTGCTGGTGGCATTTTACGGCCTTGTATTCGTGCTGGCTGCCTTTGTGCCCCGGGAGTTTCTGGCCGTGGCCTTTGACTCCGGCGGTGTGACCACCGGCCCCATGACGGTACCTTTTATCATGGCGCTGGGCGTGGGCGTGTCGGCGATCCGCGGCGACCGCCATGCGGCGGACGACAGCTTTGGTCTGGTGGCACTGTGCTCAGTGGGCCCCATTCTGGCGGTGCTGATCCTCGGCATCGCATTTCGCGCGTCCGACAGCACCTACATCCCGCCGGTGCTGCCGGAGGTGAGCGATTCGGTGGAGCTGTGGCAGCTGTTCCATGAGGGGCTGCCGGAGTACATCAAGGAAATTGCTTCCTCGCTGCTGCCCATCGTGGTCATGTTCGGGGTGTTCCAGGCCGTGGCCCTGCGGCTGGACAAACGCACGCTGGGCCGCATTGCGGTGGGCCTTGCCTATACTTATGTAGGCCTGGTGCTGTTCCTCACCGGTGCGAACGTCGGCTTTATGCCGGCGGGCAACTATCTGGGGCAGGTGCTGACCGGGCAGAGCTACCGCTGGGTGATCATCCCCATCGGCATGCTCATCGGCTACTTTATCGTCAAGGCAGAGCCGGCGGTGTATGTGCTGAACAAACAGGTGGAAGAGGTGACCGATGGTGCCATCTCGGCCCAGGCCATGGGCATGGCGCTCTCGGCGGGTGTGTCCATTTCGGTGGGGCTGGCCATGGTGCGGGTGCTCACCGGCATTTCCATCCTGTGGTTCCTCATCCCGGGCTATGCGGTGGCCATCGGCATCTCCTTTGTGGTGCCCAAGCTGTTCACCGCCATTGCCTTTGACGCCGGCGGCGTGGCCTCTGGTCCCATGACGGCCACCTTCCTGCTGCCGCTGGCACAGGGAGCCTGCGTGACCGTGGGCGGCAACATCGTTACGGACGCCTTTGGCGTGGTGGCCATGGTGGCCATGACGCCGCTCATCACGGTGCAGCTGATGGGCCTTGCCGCTCAGCTCAAAACCGGACGGCGCAGGGCTGCCCGTGCCGCCGAACCCGCGCTGGCCGGGGTGGCAGCCTATGCCGACTGGCCGGATGACGACATCATTGAACTGTAAGGAGGGCAAGCGCTGTGAGTTCGCTGTTTCTGATGAGCACCATCACCGACCGCCGCACTGCCGACGCCTTTCTGCAGTTGTATGAGGCCCACGGTGTGAACGTGACCCTGCGCACGGTGGGCACCGGCACGGCGGTGCAGGAGACCCTTTCCACCCTGGGGCTGGAAAAGACCGAAAAAGCTGTGCTGCTGGCGGTGGTCACAGCCCAGACCTGGCAGGAGGTGCAGCGGGACCTGCGCCGCAAAATGCGCATCGACGTGCCGGGCACCGGCATTGCATTCACCGTGCCGCTGAGCAGCATCGGCGGAAAACGGGCCCTTGGGTTCCTCACGGAGCACCAGACCCTGACCTGGAAGGAGGAGAGTACCTTGAAGGATACCCGCTATGAACTGCTGCTGGTGATCGCAAACCAGGGCTACACCGGCTCCATCATGGACGCGGCCCGCGCAGCCGGTGCCGGCGGCGGCACCGTGATCCACGCAAAGGGCACCGGCATGGAAGGGGCAGCTCCCTTTCTGGGCATGGAACTGGTGAACGAGAAGGAGCTGGTGCTCATCGTGAGCCGTACCGCGCAGAAGAACCGGATCATGAAAGCCATCATGGACGGGGCCGACCGCAGGGCGGGGGCCATCGTGTTCTCGCTGCCGGTCACCGACACCGCCGGTCTGCGCCTGCTGGAAGAGGAAGAACCGGCTACAAAATAATCAAAAAAAGATGAATATTCTCCACGTTTGTCGGCAAAAGCTTGATAAACGTGGAGTTTTTCGTTATGATAGAAGAAAGTGATTCAAGAACAGAGGTGTAAAGATGATTCAACTTTCATATAAGCAGCAGATCGCCTTCAGCTCGCTGTCCATCATTGCGGGCAACGCACTGTACGCGCTGACGGTCGTGCTGTTTCTGGTGCCGTCCGGGCTGATCACCGGCGGCGCCACCGGCATCGCACTGGGGGTCAACCGTGTGCTGGGCCTGCCGGTGTCCGGGGTGCTGTTTGCCATCAACATCAGCATGCTGGTGCTGGGCTGGATGGTACTGGGCAGCCGCTTTGCCCTTACCACCATTGCCAGCACCATCCTCAGCCCGCTGTTTCTGGCCCTGTGGGAGCGGGTGTTTGCAGATTTTGTGCTCACCGATGATCTGGTGCTCAACACCATCTTTGCCGGTCTGGGCGTGGGCATCTCGCTGGGCATCACCATCCGTGCCGGTGCTTCCACCGGCGGCATGGACATCCCTCCGCTGGTGCTCAACAAGTGGTTCCACCTGCCGGTGTCGGCGACCATGATGGTGTTCGACCTGATCATTCTGGCGGTGCAGGCGGCGTTCAGCCCGCTGCAGCAGTGCCTGTACGGCATCGTGATGGTCATCGTGTACACCGTTGTGCTGGACAAAGTGCTCATTTTCGGTTCCACCCGTACCGAGGTCAAGATCATCAGTCAGCATGCGGACGAGATCCGGGAAGCCATTTTCTCCCAGCTGGACCGCGGCGTGACCATCCTGCACGGTGAGGGCGGCTATAGCCGGAACAGCGAACAGGTGCTGCTGAGTGTTATCAGCAACCGGCAGCTGCCCAAGCTGGAAAAAATCGCCCACCTGATCGACCCCACCTGTTTCATGATCGTGAGCCATGTGACCGAAGTAAGCGGCCGCGGCTTCTCGCTGGAAAAGGATTACAAGGAAGAGAACTGATTTTGCCCGCAGATACTTGCAAAATACAGGTCAGTTGGGGTATAGTATAGAAGAACGGTAGGTTTTGCCGTACATTACCCGATCAAGAAAGGAAATCCATCATGTTTGATATTTTCAATATGCTCAAAAAAGAAGAGAACGCTGCCCCCAAGCAGGTCACCCGTGACACCATCATCGGCGACATTCTGGACATGGACCAGAGCACCGCTCCCTACTTCATGGAGATCGGCATGCACTGCCTGGGCTGCCCTGCATCCCGCGGCGAGAGCATCGAAGAGGCCTGCGCGGTGCACGGCGTGGACTGCGACGAGCTGCTGGAGAAGCTGAACACCCACCTGGCAGCCAAGAAGGCCTGAGTGCTGCCCACACTGGATGCGCGTCTGACGGCGGCGGCAGAACTGGTGCGCCCCGGGCAGCCGGTGGCAGACATCGGCTGCGACCACGGCAAGCTGACGGCGGTGCTGGCTGCTTCGGGCCGGTACCCCAAGGTCATCGGGGCCGACCTACGCCCTGGCCCGCTGTCCAAAGCCCGGCAGACGCTGGAACATGCCAATTGTCAAGACCGCGCTGAGCTGAGGCTCGGCGACGGTCTTTCTGTGTTGTCGGCCGGTGAGGTGGGCAGCATCGTGCTGGCGGGCGTTTCGGCCCAGACCACCTGGGAGATCCTGGAAAAGGCTCCGTGGGTGTTCACGGTGGGTGGGCCGCGGATCATCATGATCCCGGCTACCCGTCACAGCGAGCTGCGCCGCTGGCTGTGGACCCATGGCTTTGCGTTTGCCGCCGACCGCCCCGTGCAGGCGGCAGGCCGCTGGTATGCCGTGATGGCAGCCGAGTACACCGGGGAGCGGCACGAGCCGACCTTTTCCGAGTGTCTGCTGGGCGGCACCGGCAGCTGGCCGGAGGGCGCGGGCTATGCGGCCTGGCAGAAGGCCAAGCTCCCCCGGATGCGCCTTGGTGTGCCGGACGGCACTCCGCTGGCAGACGAGATCGACCGACTTTTGAAAGAGGGGACCGGACTATGACGACCGTACAGCAGCTTTATGAAGCCATGCAGGCCCTGGCACCACTGGAACTGGCAGAAAGCTGGGACAACCCCGGCCTGCTGGTGGACTGCGGCGGGGAAGTGACCCGGGTGCTGGTCACGCTGGACATCACCCCGGAGGTGGTGGCAGAGGCCGCCGCGAAGCACTGCGAAGCCATCGTGGCGCACCACCCGGTCATCTTTGACCCACTCAAAAAGCTGGGGCCGCAGGATGTGCCGTTCCAGCTGGTGCGGGCGGGCATCTCGGCCATCTGCATGCACACCAATCTGGATGCGGCTGCCGGCGGCGTCAACGAGGTGCTGGCCGGTATCTTTGGCATGCAGGACCCGGAGCCCTTTGCCGGGGGCTGCGGCCGGGTGGGCAGCATTGAACCCATCACGGTGCCGCAGCTAGCCTGCAAGGCACAGCAGGAGCTGGCCGCCCGCTGCAATGCACCGGACGTCGGCCCGGCGGTGCAGGTCAAGTTTGCCGACACCGGCAAACCGGTGCGGCGGCTGGCCGTCATCAGCGGCGCAGGCGGCAGCCTGTTTGAAGAGGCCCTTGCCATGGGTGCGGACTGCCTGCTGACCGGCGAGGCAAATCACCACCACGCTTGCGATGCAAAACGGCTGGGGCTGTCGCTGATCGCGGCGGGGCACTACGCCACGGAGTTCCCGGTGACCGCTGCCGTGGCCCAGGCCCTGCGTGCCGCTTTGCTCGGCGTGGAAGTGCTGGTGAGCACAGCCAACAAGGACCCGTATACTTATTTATAATAAGGGAGGGCTGTAGCTTTCCGCAACGGCCCCTTTCGTGAAAAGCAATCGGAGCAGCCCGCAGGCTGCTCCGATTGTAATTAAAAAGAACATTCCGCTGAATATGGCCAAAGCGAACGCGGCGGCCATTTTAATGATAAGAACGAGGTAACACACATGGCATTGGATGCCGCGACACTGGAACTGACGGCCCGGGAACTGAAAACCGTTCTGGCCGACGCCAAGATCGCAAAACTGTTTGAACCGACCCGCGATGAGCTGGTCATTACCCTGCGCACCCGCACGGACACCTACGCGCTGCTGCTGTCGGCCCGCAGCGGTTCCGCCCGGGTCTGCCTGACCGAAGAGACCTTTGAAAACCCGGAGACGCCGCCCTCCTTCTGCATGCTGATGCGCAAGCACCTCACCGGCGGCAAGCTGCTGGATGTGCACATGGAGCCGGGGGACCGCATCGTCTACTTCGACTTCCAGTGCACCAACGAAATGGGCGACCTGGTGCGCAACACCCTGTGCGCCGAGCTCATGGGCCGCTACTCCAATCTGGTGCTGGTGCAGAACGGCAAGATCATCGACGCCCTCAAACGGGTGGATTTTGAGGACAGCGACATCCGGCAGCTGCTGCCGGGCCTGACCTACACCACGCCGCCCAAACCGGCCCGGCCGGATTTTCTGCAGGTAAGCTCTGCGTCCATCGTGGCAGCGGCCTGCCAGCGGGACCTGCCGGTGGCGGATGCCCTGAACAAGACCGTGGCCGGGGTTGGCCCGGTGGTCTGCCGCGAAGCCGCCTGGCGCGCCTTTGACGGGGAACACCTGCTAGCCAACGAGCTGACCGAGGAGCAGAAGCGCAGCCTGATGGCGGCTATCGACCAGCTGAAAGAGCTGCACGACAAGGGCGGCTGCCCCTGCAGCGTGACCGACCCGGACGGCAAGCCGGTGGAGTTCACCTTCTTCCGTCCGCAGCAGTACGGCGAAAACTACGCGGTGAAGGAATGGCCGTCCTTCAACGCGATGCTGGAGGGCTACTACGCCGAGAAGGACCGCGCCGAGCGCCTGCGTACCAAGAGCAAGGAACTGCACAAGGCCGTGCACAACATGTACGAGCGTGCCGTCCGCAAGCAGGCAGCCCGGCAGGAAGAGCTGGCCGCCAGCGGCAAGAGCGAAAAGCTGCGCCTGTACGGCGAGCTGCTCTCGGCCAACCTGTATCTGGCCCAGAAGGGCATGAAGAGCATCACGGTGCCCAACTGGTACGATGAGGGCAACGAGGTGACCATCCCGCTGGATCTGCGGTTCACTCCCAGCCAGAACGCCCAGAACTTCTTCAAGAACTACAAAAAGAAGCAGACCGCTGCCCGGATGCTGGTGGATCTGCTGGCCGAGGGCGAAAAAGAGATCGCCTATCTGGAAACGGTGCTTTACGAGGTGGAAACGGCTTCCGGCGAAGCTGCTCTCAACGAGATCCGGGCAGAGCTCAAGAGCCAGGGCTATCTGAAGTACTACAAGCAGCGCGACAAGCGCCAGAAGCCTGCCGACTTCCTGCGGTTCACCTCCAGCGACGGGTTTGAGATACTGGTGGGGCGCAACAACGCCCAGAACGACAAGCTCACCCTGCACACGGCCCGCGGCAAGGACTTGTGGTTCCATGTGCAGAAAGCTCCCGGCAGCCATGTGGTGGTCATGAGCCACGGTGAGGACATCCCGGACACCACCAAGCAGGAGGCAGCCGAGCTGGCGGTCATCTATTCCAGTGCCTACAAGGCGGGCACCGGTGCCAAGGTGGCGGTGGATACCACCGAGGTGAAGAACATCTGGAAGGCCAACGGTGCCAAGCCCGGCATGGTGCTGTATGAGGTGTACACCACCGTGTACATCACCCCCCGGGACGGTCTGGCCGAACAGCTGAAGAAAAAGTAAGGAAACCCTCCTTTTGGCATCGTGGGACGATGGCGGAAGGAGGGTTCTCTTTATATATAGGTATAAAAACCCCGAAAACGGCTATACTACCGTTGCGGCAGCGGGGAAGGGGAGTTTTCCACCTGTAAAATGGGATGGGATTGTGCATCTTGCACAGAAAAAACGCAATTCCACAAAACAGAGAAAATAAAAAAGAAAATTCGTTCTTTTTTCTAAAAAACACTTGCCAAATGCACGAAGGTGTGATAGAATAATTCTCGGCTGCAAAGGGCTTGTGCGATACAAGTCGTGCAGGCCAGCGATATGCGTAGATGCGGGAGGTTGTCATCCGGCGATAGCTGCGATGGGTTATTTCCGCGGAGTATGTCCGATCTTAGAACCGGGCGAAAGAATTACTGACAGCGATGGAATACGTTCCCTCGGCAGAGAAGTTACTCCTCTGCGAAACGGGCGGAACCAATGTTCGGATTTGATTTGCTAATATGTTTCCGGGAGAACTGCCATGCGGTTCACCGGTTTTTATAGTGCCAAATCAAGGAACACCCGGAACTGTGTAGAGCAATTTATCGGCTCGCCTAGGGCAAAATCAATTTTTTCAGGAGGCGTAAGCAATGGCAGTCAAAGAGAAAATCAGAATCCGTCTGCAGAGCTATGATGCTCAGCTGATCGATGCCGCAGCAGAGAAGATCGTGGAGACCGCAAAGCACACTGGTGCACGCGTGTCCGGCCCCATCCCCCTGCCCACCGATCGCGAGATCGTGACCGTTCTGCGCGCTACCCACAAGTACAAGGATAGCCGTGAGCAGTTCGAGAGCCGCACTCACAAGCGTCTGATCGACATTCTGAAGCCGTCCAACAAGACGGTCGAGGCTCTGATGAGCCTCCAGCTCCCCGCTGGCGTGGACATCGAGATCAAGCTGTAACAGCAGCGATCAAAAACGATGCCCTCGTTTCCCGAGGGGTCATGTTGGCAGTGACGTGCGCTGCCAACCAATAACCTTTACAGGAGGAAAAGAAAATGGTTAAAGGCATTATCGGCAAGAAAGTCGGTATGACCCAGCTGTTCGACGAGAATGGCAAGGTCATCCCCGTCACCGTCATCGAGGCTGGTCCCTGCACCGTCGTGCAGAAGAAGACCGTCGAGAGCGATGGCTACCAGGCTGTTCAGCTGGGCTTCGGCGAGGTTTCCGCCAAGAAGGTCAACAAGGCAGCTGCAGGTCACTTCAAGAAGGCAAACGTTGCCCCCAAGAAGACCCTGCGCGAGTTCCGTCTGGAAGATGTTTCTGCACTGAACGTTGGCGACGTGCTGAAGGCTGATGTCTTCGCAGCTGGCGACAAGGTCGACGTTGCAGGCGTTTCCAAGGGCAAGGGCTACCAGGGCGTTATCAAGCGCTTTGGCCAGCACCGTCTGCGTGAGAGCCACGGCACTGGCCCGGTGGCACGTCATGCAGGTTCTATGGGCGCTATTTCCAACCCCTCTCGCGTGTTCCCCGGCAAGCGCCTGCCCGGCCACATGGGCTGCGTGCGCGTTACCGTGCAGAACCTGACCGTTGTCAAGGTTGACACCGAGAACAATCTGATCGCTGTCAAGGGTGCTGTCCCCGGTTCCAAGGGCACCATCATCACCCTGGCCAACAGCGTGAAGGCGTAAGGAGGAAAGCTACAATGGCAAAGTTTAATGTAGTCGATATGAACGGTCAGCATGTTAGCGAGATCGAGCTTTCCGACGCCGTGTTCGGTATCACCCCGAACGAAAAGGCAGTCCACATTGCTGTGGTGAACTTCCTGGCCAACCAGCGTCAGGGCACCCAGAACACCAAGATCCGCATGGAAGTTTCCGGCGGCGGCAAGAAGCCCTGGCGTCAGAAGGGCACCGGCCACGCTCGTCAGGGTTCCATCCGTGCACCGCAGTGGACTCACGGCGGCGTCGCTCTGGGCCCCAAGCCCCGCAGCTACAACTACCACATCAACAACAAGGTCAAGCGCCTGGCTCTGCTGAGCGTCCTGTCCGACAAGGCTGCCAATGGCAACATGGTCGTTGTTGACAAGTTCGCCTGCGACGAGTACAAGACCAAGACCGTGGTTGCAATGCTGAACGCCGTTGGCGCCGGCAAGAAGAACCTGCTGGTCAATGAGACTGTTGATGCAAAGTTCGTCAAGAGCGCTGGCAACATCGCCGGTGTCAAGACCACCTTTGCTGGCAGCGTGAACACCTACGATGTGCTGAACGCCGACAAGCTGATCATCAGCGTCGACGCAGCTAAGAAGCTCGAGGAGGTGCTTGGCTAATGAAAACCGCACATGATATCATCCTGAAGCCGGTCATTACCGAGAACTCCATGGCTGGCATCGCTGATAAGAAGTACACCTTCAAGGTCGCTACCGATGCTACCAAGGTCGAGATCGCTCAGGCTGTCGAGACCCTGTTCCCCGGCGCAAAGGTCGCTAAGGTCAACACCATTTCCGTGCGTGGCCGCTTCCGCCGCCAGGGTATGCATGCTGGTTACACTGCCGCTTCCAAGAAGGCAATCGTGACCCTGACCAAGGACTCCAAGGAAATCGAGTTCTTCAACAGCATGGTCTAAACCGAACCCGCCGAGGGTTCCTCTATGGGGATATGACCCCGATAATAATTCATAAGATAAACAAAGGAGAATAGCACTATGGCTATCAAGAAGTATGGCCCCACTACTCCGGGCCGCCGCGGCATGACCGTCACGGATTACAGCGTCCTGAACAAGGTCGCTCCCGAGCGCAGCCTGCTGGAGCCCATGAAGAAGCACAGCGGCCGCAACAACACCGGTCGTATCACCGTCCGTCATCAGGGCGGCGGTAACCGCACCAAGTACCGTGTCATCGACTTCAAGCGTCAGAAGACCGATGTGCCCGCTACCGTCAAGACTCTCGAGTACGATCCGAACCGCAGCGCATTCATCGCTCTGGTCGAGTACACCGATGGCGTCAAGAGCTACATCATTGCTCCCGATGGCCTGAAGGTGGGCGACGTGATCGTCAGCAGCAAGTCCGCCGACATCAAGCCCGGCAACTGCCTGCCCTTCGAGAACATCCCCGTCGGTACCATCATCCACAACATCGAGCTGTATCCCGGCCGCGGCGCTCAGCTGGTTCGTTCCGCTGGCAACATGGCTCAGCTGATGGCTAAGGAGAATGGCTACGCTCTGGTTCGTCTGCCCTCCGGTGAGATGCGCAACGTGCCCGTGAACTGCACCGCAGTCATCGGTCAGGTCTCCAACATCGACCACGAGAACGTCAACCTGGGCAAGGCTGGCCGCAAGCGCCACATGGGCGTGCGTCCCGGCAGCCGTGGTACCGTCATGAACCCCTGCGACCATCCCCACGGTGGTGGCGAGGGCCGCGCACCTGTTGGTCACCCGGTCCTATGACTCCCGGGGCAAGCCCGCTCTGGGTCTCAAGACTCGCAAGCATCATAAGCGCTCCGATAAGCTGATCGTGAAGCGTGCAGGTAAGTAAGAGAGGAGTTTAAGACAATGGGTAGAAGCATTAAAAAAGGACCTTTCGTCCAGGCTGCTCTTATGAAGCACGTTGAAGCGATGAACGCTTCCGGCAAGAAGCAGGTCATCAAGACCTGGAGCCGTGCCTCCACGATCTTCCCCGAATTCGTTGGTCACACTTTTGCCGTGCATGACGGCCGCAAGCATGTGCCTGTGTATGTGACTGAGGACATGGTTGGCCACAAGCTGGGTGAGTTCGTTCCCACCCGTACCTTCAAGGGCCACACTGGTAATTCTAAGTAAGAGAGGGAGGAACACAACATGGAAGCTCGGGCAATTCTTCGTTATGCCCGCATTAGTCCTCGTAAGGTGTCTATCGTTATGGACCTGATCCGTAACAAGCCCCTGGACGAAGCGCTGGCAATCCTGCAGTACACCCCGAAGGCAGCTTGTGAGCCCCTTCTGAAGCTGGTGAAGTCTGCAGCCGCTAATGCGGAAAACAACTTCAATATGGACAAGAACAACCTCTACGTCGCCGAGTGCTACGTCTGCCCCGGCCCGACGCTGAAGCGCATGATGCCTCGTGCACAGGGCCGCGGCTACCGCATCCTGAAGCGCACCAGCCACATGACCGTTGTTCTGAAAGAGAAAGAGTAAGGAGGGAAAACAATGGGCCAGAAAGTAAATCCGCACGGCATTCGTGTCGGCGTTATTAAAGACTGGGACAGCCGCTGGTTTGCCTCCAAGAAGGATTTCAGCGATAACCTCGTCGAGGATCACAAGATCCGCACTGAGCTGAAGGCTCAGCTGAAGGACGCTGGCGTCCCCAAGATCGAGATCGAGCGCACTGTGGATCCTTCCACTTCCGCTCCTCGTGTGACCGTCAACATCTACTGCGCTAAGCCGGGCATGGTCATCGGCAAGGGCGGCGAAGAGCGCGTTGCACTGCAGAACAAGCTGACCAAGGAGTATGGCAAGACCGTTATCGTCAATGTCATCGAGGTCAAGAGCGCTGCTACCAACGCTCAGCTGGTTGCTGAGGACATCGCTCGTCAGCTGGAGAACCGTGTGACCTTCCGTCGTGCTATGAAGCAGTGCATGCGCAATGCTATGAGCCCCCGCGATCGTTCCACCGTTCCCGCTAAGGGCATCAAGGCAATGTGCTCCGGCCGTCTGGGCGGCGCTGATATCGCTCGTACCGAGAGCTATCACGAGGGCACCATTCCCCTGCAGACCCTGCGTGCCGACATCGACTACGGCTTTGCAGAGGCAGCTACCACCTACGGCCGCATCGGCGTCAAGGTGTGGGTCTACAAGGGCGAAGTCCTGAAGAGCGCTAAGAACGCCCAGAAGAAGGAAGGAGGCAACAAGTAATGTTACTGCCTAAGCGTGTTAAGTACCGCCGCGTCCAGCGCGGCCGCATGACCGGCAAGGCTACCCGCGGCAACGTGGTGTGCCAGGGCCAGTACGGCCTTGTTGCTCTGGAGCCGGCCTGGATCTCCTCTACTCAGATCGAGGCTGCCCGTGTCGCCATGACTCGTTACATCAAGCGTGGCGGCAAGGTCTGGATCAAGATCTTCCCCGATAAGCCCGTGACTGAGAAGCCCGCTGAGACCCGCATGGGTTCCGGTAAAGGCTCTCCCGAATACTGGGTCGCAGTCGTGAAGCCGGGCCGCGTTCTGTTCGAGCTGGCAGATGTCGATGAGGCAACTGCTCGTGAGGCACTGCGCTTGGCTATGCACAAGCTGCCCATCAAGTGCAAATTTGCAGTCCGTGAGGACTCCGTGAAGGAGGATGGCACCAATGAAGGCTAATGAACTCCGCGAAATGCAGACCGCAGAGCTGACCAGCAAGCTGGCAGACCTGAAGGCTGAGCTGTTTAACCTGCGCTTCCAGCATGCCATCAACCAGCTGGAGAACCCCGGCCGCATCGAAGCAGTCAAGAAGGACATCGCCCGCGTGATGACCATTCTGGCTGAGAAGCAGTAAGGAGGTTAAACGATGGAAGAACGTAATCTGAGAAAGACCCGCGTCGGCGTCGTCGTGTCCGACAAGATGGATAAGACCATCGTGGTTGCCGTTAAGGACAGCGTGCAGCACCCCCTGTACAAGAAGATCCTGAAGCGTACCGCCAAGTTCAAGGCTCGTGATGAGAAGAACGAGTGCGGTATCGGTGACCGTGTTGAGATCATGGAGTGCCGCCCCCTGTCCAAGGACGTGCGTTGGCGCCTGGTCCGTATCGTTGAGAAGGCAAAGTAATCTTTGCCCGCTGCTTTGAACAGTTTGAAAGGAGATATCTGATATGGTTCAGATGCAAACTTATCTCAAAGTTGCCGACAACACCGGTGCCAAGGAGCTGATGTGCTTCCGCGTGCTGGGCGGCACCCGCAAGAGATACGCAAACATTGGTGACGTCGTGGTCTGCTCTGTCAAGAAGGCAGCCCCCGGCGGCTCCGTTAAGAAGGGCGACGTCGTCAAGGCTGTCATCGTGCGCAGCAAGCATGGCGTCCGCCGCGACGACGGTTCCTACATCCGTTTCGATGAGAACGCCGCCGTTATCGTTATGGCCGACAAGAGCCCCAAGGGTACTCGTATCTTTGGACCCGTTGCCCGCGAGCTGCGCGATGCCGGCTACACCAAGATCCTGAGCCTGGCTCCGGAATCGCTGTAAGGAGGTTTTAAAAATGAATAATCTTCATGTTAAAACCGGCGACAACGTTATGATCATCAGCGGCAAGGACAAGGGCCACACTGGTAAGGTCCTGCAGGTCAGCCCCTCTGAGAACAAGGTCATCGTTGAGGGCCAGAACATGGTTACCAAGCACGTCAAGCCTCGCCGTCAGGGCGAGCAGGGCGGCATCGTCAAGGCTGAGGGTGCGATGTACGCATCCAAGGTCATGCCCATCTGCCCCAAGTGCGGCAAGGCCGTGCGTGTGGGCCACGTCGAGAAGGACGGCAAGATGGTTCGCGTCTGCAAGAAGTGCGGCGCTGAGCTGTAAGAAAGGAGTAAGGAACAATGGCTCGTTTGAAAGAACAGTATGTCAATGAAATTGCTCCTGCTCTGAACTCCAAGTTCGGTTACAAGAGCGTTATGCAGATCCCCAAGCTGGACAAGGTCGTCATCAACGTTGCCTGCGGCGAAGCCAAGGAAAACGAGAAGATCCTGGAAGCAGTTATGAAGGATCTGGGCCAGATCACTGGCCAGAAGGCAGTCGTCTGCCGTGCCAAGAAGAGCGTTGCAAACTTCAAGCTGCGCCAGGGCACTCCCATCGGCTGCAAGGTCACCCTGCGCGGTGAGCGTATGTACGAGTTCGTGGATCGCTTCTTCAACGTCGCACTGCCCCGTGTCCGCGACTTCCGCGGCATCAACGGCAACGGCTTTGACGGTCGCGGCAACTTTGCCTGCGGCATCAAGGAGCAGATCATCTTCCCCGAGATCGAATTCGAGAAGGTCGATGCAGTCCGTGGCATGGATGTCTGCTTTGTCACCACTGCCAAGACTGACGAAGAGGGCAAGGAGCTGCTGAAGGCTCTGGGCGCTCCGTTCGCTGAGAACAACTAAGGGAGGAGATTTGTACAATGGCTAAACTGTCTATGAAGCTGAAGCAGTCTCGTCCTGCTAAGTTCTCTACCCGTGCATACACCCGCTGCCGCATCTGCGGCCGTCCCCACTCCGTGCTGCGCAAGTACGGTGTGTGCCGTGTGTGCTTCCGTGAGCTGGCCTACAAGGGCGAGATCCCGGGCGTGAAGAAGGCTTCCTGGTAATTTACCAGAGGGCTGGATAATTTGTCGGATATCCGCCCCGGGGCAACACCTGTTTCGGGGCGGTATCATTATAAAACAAACGAGAGCTAATCTAAGGAGGTTAGTGGCAAATGCAGATTACTGATCCTATCGCGGACCTGCTGACTCGCATCCGCAACGCAAGCACTGCCAAACACCCTTCTGTGGAGATCCCCGCTTCCAACATGAAGAAGGCTATCTGCCAGATTCTGGTTGACGAGGGCTACATCAAGGGCATGCAGGTGAAGAACGACACCGTTCAGGGCACCATCGTGGTCACCCTGAAGTACCAGGCTAACGGCGAGCCCGTTATCGCTGGTCTGCGCCGCGTGTCCAAGCCCGGCCTGCGCATCTACACCAACTGCGAGGATATGCCGAAGGTCATGAAGGGCCTGGGCACCGCAATCATTTCCACCTCTAAGGGCATCATGACTGATAAGGCTGCACGTGCTGCACACGTCGGCGGCGAAGTCCTGGCCTACGTGTGGTAAGAAAGGGGTAAAAGACAATGTCGAGAATTGGAAGAAAACCCATCGTCATTCCTGCCGGCGTCACTGTTACTGTTGATGAAGCAGCACACACTGTCGCTGTCAAGGGCCCCAAGGGCAGCCTGAATTCCAACTTCCACCCCCTGATGACCGTCAAGGTCGAGGGCAATGAAGTTCTGGTTTCCCGCCCCAATGACGAACCCCAGGCCCGCAGCCTGCACGGCCTGACCCGTACCAACATCGCCAACATGGTGAACGGTGTTGTGAACGGCTACGAGAAGAAGCTGGAGATCGTGGGCGTTGGCCTGCGCTGCCAGAAGCAGGGCTCTAACCTGGTCATGAACCTGGGCTTCTCCCACCAGGTGAATGTCCCCGATACCGAGGACTGCACCATCGTGTGGCAGGACCCCAACCACTTCTCTGTCACTGGTATTGACAAGCAGAAGGTCGGCCAGTACGCTGCCGAGATCCGCGCCAAGAAGCCGCCTGAGCCGTACAAGGGCAAGGGCATCCGCTACGAGGGCGAGGTTGTCAAGCACAAAGAAGGCAAGGCCGGCAAGGGCAAGAAATAAGGTAAGGAGTGAAAGACAATGGTTAAGCAGATCGACAAGAACGAAGCTCGTCTTCGTCGTCATCGCCGCGTTCGCAACAAGATCAGCGGCACCGCAGCACGTCCTCGCCTGGATGTTTTCCGCTCCGCCAAGCACATTTACGCTCAGATCATCGATGATGAGCAGGGCGTGACTCTGGTGTCGGCTTCTACGATGGACAAGGACTTCAACGGCAACGGCGGCAACGTCGAGGCCGCTGCTGAGATCGGCAAGAAGATCGCAGCAAAGGCTCTGGAAAAGGGCATCACCGAGGTCGTGTTCGACCGTGGCGGTTACGTTTATCATGGCCGTGTTAAGGCCCTGGCTGATGGCGCCCGTGAGGGCGGCCTGAAGCTGTAATGAGAGGAGGAAACACATTATGGCTATGAGAAACCGTGAAGACGACGGCATGATCACCAAGGTTGTCTCCATCAACCGCGTTTCCAAGACTGTCAAGGGCGGCCGCATCATGAAGTTTGCCGCTCTGGTTGTCGTGGGCGACGGCAAGGGCACCATCGGTTACGGCATCGGCAAGTCCGGCGAAGTGCCTGAGGCAATTCGCAAGGGCGAGGCTGCTGCCAAGAAGAACATGCACAAGGTTGCCCTGAAGGGCACCACCATCCCCCACGAGATCGTCGGCAAGTACGGCGCAGGCGCCGTTCTGCTCAAGCCGGCTGCACCCGGTACCGGCATGATCGCCGGCGGCCCTGTGCGTGCCGTCATTGAGGCAGCTGGCATCAAGGACATTCGTGCGAAGTCTATGCGTTCCAACAACCCCATCAACGTTGTGTCTGCTACCTTCGCAGGTCTGTGCGGCCTGGTCAGCGCAGAGTCTGTTGCTGAAAAGCGCGGCAAGACCGTGAAAGAAATTCTGGGTTAAGGAGGTAACACACCATGGCAGATAAGATGCTCAAGATCGAGCTGAAGAAGAGCCTGATTGGCCGCGGCGCTAAGCAGATCGCTACCGCTGAGGCCCTGGGCCTGAAGAAGCCGGGCGACGTTACCGTTCAGCCTGACAACGCTGCAACGCAGGGCAAGATCGCTAAGATCGGCTTCCTGCTCAGCGTCACCGAAGCCTAATAGCAGGGGGTATACGCACAATGAAACTTCATGAATTGCACGCCAGCAAGGGTGCCAACAAGCCTGTGACCCGCAAGGGCCGCGGCATTGGCTCCGGCAACGGCAAGACTGCCGGCTTCGGCAGCAAGGGCCAGAAGGCCCGTTCCGGCGTGAAGCACGCTGGTTTCGAGGGCGGCCAGATGCCTCTGGCACGCCGCCTGCCCAAGGTTGGCTTTAACAACATCTTTGCTACCCAGTACGCCATCGTCAACGTGGCTGACCTGGAAGCTGCTTTCAATGCCGGCGACGTTGTCGATACCGAGGCTCTGAAGGCAAAGGGTCTGGTCAAGAAGACCCTGGACGGCGTTAAGGTTCTGGGCAACGGCGAGCTGACCAAGGCTCTGACCGTGAAGGCCGCAGCCTATTCCGCTTCTGCCAAAGAGAAAATCGAGAAGGCAGGCGGAAAGGCTGAGGTGATGTAAGGTGTTCCAGACATTCCGAAACGCATGGAAGATCCCCGAGCTTAAAAATCGTCTCCTGTTCACGCTGGCGATCCTCGTGGTGTACCGTCTGGGCTGTGCCATCCCTGTGCCGTTTGTTTCCAGCACTGCGCTGACGCAGATGTTTGCAAGCAACGGCGACATGCTCTCGTATCTGAATATGATGAGCGGTGGTGCACTGGCCCGCTGCACGCTCTTCGCGTTAGGTGTGACACCCTATATCAACGCCTCCATTATTGTGCAGCTGCTCACCGTGGCCATCCCCTCGCTGGAAAATCTGGCGAAGGAAGCTGACGGCCAGCAGAAGCTGCAGCAGATCAACCGGTACGCCGGTGCTGTGATCGCTCTGATCATGGGCATTGGCTACTACTTCGTGATCCGCAACATGAATGCTCTGGAATACAGAGACGGCGCAGCCGGCATCTTTGCCGCTGTGGTCATCATCGCGACCTTCGTGGCAGGTGCTCAGCTGATCACCTGGTGCGGCGAGCAGATTGATGACAAGGGCATCGGCAACGGTGTTTCCCTGCTGATCTTTGCTTCCATCGTGTCCAACTGGTCCTCGCTGTACACCTCTGTCACGGGTCTGCTGACCCAGGCAGCGTCCGGCAAGCCCCAGTACTACTTCTTCCTGCCGCTGCTGGTCGTTCTGGCTCTGGTGGCCGTTGTGTTCGTCATCATCATGACCAACGCAGAGCGCCGCATCAACATCCAGTACGCCAAGCGCGTGGTGGGCCGCAAGCAGATGGGCGGGCAGAACAGCTATCTGCCCCTGAAGCTGAATATGAGCGGCGTCATGCCGATCATCTTCGCTTCGGCAATGGTTTCCATCCCTGGCACGATCGGCAGCTTCCTGCAGATCGATCCCGAGGCACATCCGGTGTGGTACACGTTCTTCCGGACGTTCAACTACACCTCCTGGCTGTACATCGTGATCTACCTGCTGCTGATCCTGGCATTCAACTACTTCTATGTTGCCATTCAGTACAACCCTGTTGAGATCGCCAACAATCTGCGCCGCAACAACGGCTCGATCCCCGGCTTCCGTCCCGGCAAGCCGACCAGCGATTTCATCACCCGCACCCTGAACAAGATCACCCTTATCGGTGCCATCTTCTTGGCTGTGGTGGCTGTGCTGCCGATCATTCTGGGCAACCTCACCGGTCTGAGCATTCAGCTGGGCGGTACCAGTCTGCTGATCGTGGTTGGCGTGGCTTTGGATACCACCCGCGCCCTCGACAGCTTTATGACCATGCGCAACCACAAGGGTTTCCTTGGCTGATCTGAACAATAAGATGTGAGAAAGCACTGGAAAGGAGAGTACGCTCAGACTTTTCAGTGCTTTTTTACTTTTTGAGAGTTAATGTCCTTTAACAAAGGAAAGGAGCAATCCTATGAATCTGATCCTGTTGGGCGCACCTGGTGCCGGTAAGGGCACGCAGGCCGAGATCATCTGCGCAAAGCTGAATATCCCTTCCATCAGCACCGGCAACATCCTGCGTGCTGCCGTGAAGGATGGCACCGAGATGGGCCTGAAGGCCAAGAGCTTCATGGACGCCGGCGCACTGGTGCCCGATGAGGTCATCATCGGCATCCTGAAGGAGCGTCTGGCACAGCCCGACTGCGCCAACGGCTTCATCCTGGACGGCGTGCCCCGCACCATCGCCCAGGCCGAGGCCATCGAGACCATGGGCATCCGCATCGACAAGGTGCTGGAGCTGCAGGTCGAGGACAATGTGATCGTGGAGCGCATGAGCGGCCGCCGCGTCTGCGAAAAGTGCGGTGCCAGCTACCACATCATCAACAAGAAGAGCAAGGTCGAGGGTGTGTGCGACCTGTGCGGCGGCAAGACCGTCATCCGCAAGGATGACCAGCCCGCCACCGTGCTGGATCGCCTGAAGGCATACCACGAGCAGACCGAGCCCCTGGTGGATTTCTACCGTACCCGCGGCAAGCTGGCGGAGATCAAGTTCTGCCCCTCCATTGAGGAGACCACTGCAGAAGTCATGAAGGCTTTGGAGGCATAATCGTGATTCAGATCAAAAATGCAAAAGAGCTGGACGGCATGCGCAAGGCAAATGCCCTGAGCGCAGCTGCCCTGAAGTACGGTGGGGAGCATATCGAAGCAGGTATGACCACCTGGGAGCTGGACAAGCTGATCTACGACTTCATCGTGAAGCACGGCGGCACCCCCAACTTCAAGGGTCTGTATGGATTTCCGGGCACAGCCTGCATCAGTCTGAACGATACCATCATCCATGGTATCCCTTCCCATGACATCGTGATCCGCCCCGGCGACATCGTGAGCATCGACACCGGTGCCAAGATCGACGGCTTCAACGGCGACAATGCCTGCACCTATGCGGTGGGCAAGATCGACCTGGAGGCTCAGCGTCTGCTGGACGTGACCAAGGCTGCTCTGTACAAGGGCATCGAGGCTGCCAAGGCAGGCAACCGCATCGGTGATATCGGCTATGCCGTGCAGAGCTACTGCGAGGATGCCGGTTTCTCGGTGGTGCGCGAGTTCGTAGGTCACGGCACCGGCAAGGAGCTGCACGAAGATCCGGAAGTGCCCAACTACGGCCATCAGGGCCGCGGCCCGCGCCTGGTGCCCGGTATGACCATTGCCATTGAGCCCATGATCTGCCAGTACGACTGCAAGATCAAGCAGCTGTCTGACGGCTGGACGGTCAAGACCAAGGACGGCGGCCTGGCTGCGCATTTCGAGCACTCGAATGCGATCCTGAAGGACCGCACCGAGATCATGACCCGCTTCTGGGATGATCCGGACTTTGACCCGGAGACCTTCAGCCTCAAGTAATTGACTCCACAAGATAGGGTCCGAGCCGCCCGGAGCGTGCAGAAATGCTGCGTTCCGGGCGGCTTTTTGGCTGCCGGGAGATGCCTTTTGTGCAATTGCGACAACTTTTGGTGAAAAAGTTTCATCTTCCCGGTGGAGAAGCGCAAAAGCCGGGGCCAAAGACACCGGAAGATTTTGCAGAAGAATTTTTTATCGGAAATACGGAAAAAACCTCTTGCAAATTGACAACAAAAGGTGTATAATCTATAAATGGCTGTGGAAGCCAGATACTTCCTCGACGGACAGGGATTTTCTGCCCGTTTTGCGGATTTTGTGCCGCAGGAGATGAAGTATGTGGCGCTCATCGCCGCCTGTCCGTCTGAGGGCCGGCACTGAACGGGAAGAGCATGAAGCGGCAAGCTGCTGCAAAATCGGGCGCAGGCACGACAAAGCACAGTGCTTTCAGGCTTGGAACGTAAGGCTCCGGCTCCCTACCATGACAAACTGAGCAGATCCAAATGAGGAGGCAAATAGCTTGTCTAAAGAAGACGTCATCGAGATCGAAGGCATTGTGCGTGAAGCCATGCCCAACGCCATCTTTAAGGTGGAAATGTTGAGCGAGGACAAGAACACCGGGAAGCTCACTCCCAGTGGTCACATCCTCTTAGCGCACATCTCCGGCAAGCTGCGGACCAATTTCATCCGTATCCTGCCCGGGGACAAGGTTACCGTGGAAATGTCGCCCTATGATCTTTCTAAGGGCCGCATCACCTGGCGCTCCAAATAAGCACCAGGGTATCAACCAAAAGGAGGTTCAACATCATGAAGGTCAAGCCTTCCGTGAAACCCATCTGCGAAAAGTGCAAGGTCATCCGCCGCAAAGGCCGCGTGATGGTCATCTGCCAGAACCCCAAGCATAAGCAGGGCCGGCTAATTCGGGCGCCTGGGGGTCAAGTGCGTAGAGTCCCGGCGCAGACCCCGACACTGACATGGGATGATTTTTGGAGGATACTACTATGGCACGTATTGCCGGCGTTGACCTGCCCCGCGAGAAGCGCGTTCAGGTGGGTCTCACCTACGTTTACGGTATCGGTCAGACCACTGCGAACAAGATCCTGGAAGCAACTGGCATCAACCCCGATACCCGCGTCAAGGACCTGACTCTGGAAGAAGAGGCTAAGATCCGTGACTACATCGATCAGGCTAACATCATCGTTGAGGGCGACCTGCGCCGCAACGTTGCTCTGGACATCAAGCGCCTGGTTGAGATCCAGTCCTTCCGTGGCACCCGCCATCGCAAGAATCTGCCCTGCCGCGGCCAGCGCACCAAGACCAATGCACGTACCTGCAAGGGCCCGAAGCGCACTGTCGCTAACAAGAAGAAGTAAGGAGGATTTGAGAAATGGCAAGTGCAAATAACGCCAAGAAGGGCGCAAATGTCCGCATGAAGCGGAAAGAGCGCAAGAACATTGCTGCTGGTCAGGCTCATATCCAGTCTACCTTCAACAATACCGTCGTCACCATCACCGACCTGCAGGGCAATGCAGTGTCCTGGTGCTCCTCTGGCTCCCTGAACTTCCGCGGCAGCCGCAAGAGCACCCCGTTTGCAGCTCAGTCTGCTGCTGAGACCGCAGCCAAGGTTGCAATCGAGCATGGCATGAAGACTGTTGAAGTTTACGTCAAGGGCCCCGGCGCTGGCCGTGAGTCCGCTATCCGTGCGCTGCAGGCTACCGGCCTGGAAGTCACCCTGATCAAGGACGTGACTCCCATTCCCCACAACGGCTGCCGTCCCCCGAAGCGCCGTCGTGTCTGATCGAAGGAGGAAATTGAATTATGGCAAAGAATACGCAGCCTATCGCAAAGCGTTGCAAGGCCCTGGGCATTTCTCCTGCGGTCATGGGCTATGCAAAGAAGAATACCACCCGCAACTCCAATGGCAACATGCGCAAGAAGCAGTCTGAGTACGCATCTCAGCTGAAGGAGAAGCAGAAGGTCAAGTTCATTTACGGCGTTCTGGAGAAGCAGTTCCACAACGCTTACCTGAAGGCAGAGTCCCGCCCCGGCAAGACCGGTGAGAACCTGCTGCAGATCATGGAGTGCCGTCTGGACAACGTCGTGTTCCGTCTGGGCTTTGCTCAGACCCGCCGCGACGCTCGTCAGCTGGTGTCTCACGCTCACTTCACCGTCAACGGCAAGAAGGTCAACATCCCCTCTTACCAGGTGAAGGCCGGCGACGTGATCGAAGTTCGTGAGTCCAGCCGCTCCTCTGCAAAGTTTGCAAAGCTGACTGGCCCCGAAGCTCCCGTTGTGGCTCTGCCCGCATGGCTGAACCGCGAGGCAGGTACTCTGAAGGGCGTTGTCGCAAAGCTGCCCGAGCGCAGCGACATCGACTACGAAGTCGCAGAGCACCTCATCGTCGAGCTGTACTCCAAGTAATCCATTAAGAAGGCGGGGCCTTCCCACTGGATGGCTCGCTTTCGCATTCTTTTCTTTGAAAGAATTTAATAATGGGCCGGCGGCTCCCGCCGGTTTGACAAGGAGGGCATAGATATGATGGAGATTGAACGTCCCAAAATCGAAACGGCAAGCCTGTCCCCGGACGGCCGCTACGGCAAATTCGTGGCAGAACCGCTGGAGCGTGGCTTTGGCATCACACTGGGCAATAGCCTGCGTCGTGTGCTTCTTTCCTCTCTGCCCGGTGTCGCCGTGACCAGCGTCAAGATTGACGGCGTGGTTCACGAGTTCTCCACCATTGAGGGCGTCAAGGAAGACGTTACCGAAATTGTCCTGAACCTGAAGGGTATCGCTGCAAAGCTGTACACCGAGGGTCCGAAGACAGTGCGTGTTGAGGCAGTCGGCCCCTGTGAGGTCACCGCTGACAACATCAAGCAGGGCGATGACATCGAAATTCTGAACCCTGAGTGGCACATTGCAACCCTGGGCGAGGGTGCCAAGCTCGTCATGGAGCTCACCTTCGACAAGGGCCGTGGCTATGTGCCCGCAGAGCGCAACAAACAGGCTATCATCGAGAAGAATGACATCAACACTCTTCCCGTTGACAGCATTTACACCCTGTGCTCAAGGTGAATTACAACGTCGAGAGCACCCGTGTTGGCCGGGCGATCGATTACGACAAGCTGACCATCGAGGTTTGGACCGATGGCACGATCAATGCGCAGGAAGCCGTTTCTCTGGCTGCCCGCGTGCTGACCGAGCACCTGAACCTGTTCGTCAACCTGTCCGACGAGGCAGCCGGCGCTGAGATCATGGTGGAAAAGACCAACGACGACAAGGAGAAGGCTCTGGAGATGACCATCGAAGAGCTGGATCTGAGCGTGCGTTCCTTCAACTGCCTGAAGCGTGCCGGTATCAACACGGTGGAAGATCTGGTCAGCAAGAGCGAGGACGAGATGATGAAGGTCCGCAACCTCGGTCGCAAGAGCCTGGAAGAAGTCATGGCAAAGATGGACTCCTGGGCTTCAAGCTGAACACTGATGACGAATAACTAAAATAATTAAGGAGTGAAACGGGATGCCCGGTACCAGAAAGCTCGGTAGAACCAGCGACAGCCGCAACGCTATGATGCGCGCTATGGTTACCTACCTGTTAGAGAATGGCAAGATTGAGACCACTGTCACTCGCGCCAAGGACGTTCGTTCCATGGCCGAGAAGATGATCAGCCTTGGCAAGGCAAGCGACCTGCACACCAAGCGCCAGGTTTATGCCTACATCACCAAGGAAGATGTTGCAAAGAAGCTGTTTGACGAGATCAGCCCCAAGTACGCTGACCGCAACGGCGGCTACACCCGCATCATCAAGATCGGCGCTCGCCGCGGCGACGCTGCCGAGATGGCAGTTCTGGAGCTCGTCTGATCCTGCTCTGACTGTATAAACGGTTGACAAAAGCCCTTTCCCAGCAATGGGGGAGGGCTTTTTTGCGTCCCCGGAAGAGTGGCTGGCGCAGAGACTTTTTCGCAACAACGCCACTTGGCAGAGTGGGGCTGACGTGGTATACTGACAATAGCGTATTTTTGGCTGCGGCTGGCGGCTGCATTTTCCACGAAGGGAGGAGATCCGGTTGAAAACATTCCGCCATTTCCGGCATGCACTGGCTCTGTTGTTGGTCAGTGTTCTGCTGGCGGGCTGCAATGCTCTGCCCGGAGAGAACCTGCAGGTGGAAGAGCTGCTGCGTGCCCCGCGTCTGTCCGGTGACTATGGCGCGGTGCAGACGGCCCTGAACGACTGGCTGGGCGAGAGTGCGCAGCTCAAGTACCCCATGCAGGGCGAGCTGCTGTCACCTTTTCTTTTGCAGGACCTGGACGGCGACGGCCAGCAGGATGCAGCCGTGCTGTACACCACGGCCCAGAGCACGAACGTGTGCATCGCCATTCTGCAGCGGGATGACACCGGAGCGTGGCAGGTGCGCCAGAGCGTGGAGGGTCTGGCCGATACGGTGGAGAACGTGCGGCTGGCCCAGCTCCGCGCAGGGGATGACTGCCAGCTGGTGGTGGGTTATGTGGCCGCACAGGGCGACCACTATCTGGCCGTGTATGCCTACAACGACGGGCAGCTCTCCACCATTTTGGAGCAGTCCTACGAGCAATATCTGGTGGAGGACATCACCGGCGGCGGCAGTCAGGATCTGATCCTGATGTCCACCCAGGAGGACGGCGGCGTGCAGATCGAACTGCTTACCGTGGACAAGGAAGGCGGGTTCCGGCAGGCTGCCGTCACGGGCCTTTCGGCCGACCGCTTTTCCGGCTGTGCATCGGTGGCGGCCGGTCTTGGCTCCGACCGGCGCAATTATCTGGTGCTGGACGGCTGGACGGGCATTTCCGGCAACAATCTGGCCAGTGTGCTGCTCCGTTTCGATGAGAGCACCCAGCAGATGGTGCAGGCGTCCCAGATCAGTGCCGATGAGCTGTATGAGGCATCTCTGCGCAATGTGTCCACACTGGTGAGCTGCGATCTGGACGGAGACGGCATCGTGGAGATCCCCACCCAGCCGGACGAGGCGGGCCTGCTGAACCTGAGCCAGAGCCGCCGCATGGACTTTATCGTCTGGATGGACTACACCAGCCGCAGGCCGGAAAAGAGCTTTGGCCTGCTGGATGAGGAAACGAACTGCTACATCGAGCTGCCCACCGAGTGGGAGGGCAACCTCAAACTTACCGACAGCGAACAATACGACGGCGCGGTGGAGCTGCGCACCGTGGACGAGGACCAGCCGGTCATGACGGTACGGCTGGCCCAGACTGCGGCCAGCTCTACCGGGTGGACCAAACTGGGCATTGTGGCGTCGCGCCAGATGCAGGCCCGGCTGGCCCCGGATGTGGAGATCCAGGACGCGGAGTACAGCCTGTCAAACGCGTTGTATCTGCTGAATTAAAAACGGAGGAAAGACCATGGTACGAGTGCTTGTGGTGGAAGATGAAGCCAATATCCGTGAGATGATCGCACTGAACCTGCGGCTTACCGGGATGGAAGCCGTGGAGGCCGAGAGCGCCGAGGCCGCCCTGCCGCTGCTGGCCAAGAAGCCCGGCTGCGATGCGGCCATTCTGGATGTGATGCTGCCGGGCATGAACGGTTTTTCGCTCTGCGAAACGATCCGCCGCACCGACCAGAAGATCGGCATCATCATCCTCAGCGCCAAGGGGCAGGAGCAGGACAAGATCCGGGGCCTGTCCATCGGTGCCGACGATTACATGACCAAACCCTTCAGTGTGAGCGAGCTGCTGGCCCGTGTGGAGGCGCTCTGCCGCCGGGTGCACCGGGCCGAGAGTGAGGAAGAGCGGGATCCCGCCAAGGAGCTGGGCACCCTGACCAGCGGGGACTTTGTGCTGGACGAGAACCGCCGTGTGCTGCTGAAGGCCGGTCAGCCCATCGAGTTGACCCAGGTGGAATTCCAGATCATGGAGCTGTTCTTCCGCAACCCGGGCATCGCGCTGGTGCGTGAAAAGATCCTGAAGGGGGTCTGGGGCGAGAACTACTTCGGCGATGTGAAGATCGTGGACGTGAACATCCGCCGCCTGCGCATGAAAGTAGAGGACGAGCCCAGCCACCCCACCCACATCATGACGGTCTGGGGTTACGGCTACCGCTGGGAAGAGTGACGGCTTTGGCAAACGCCAATATAAATGGAAAGGAGGAAAAGCAAAATGCGAAGCGGGATCACGCGGCGCTGGCTGCGGGGCAATCTGCTCATTACGGTGCTTCTGGTGCTGCTGGCTGAGGCGATGTTCCTGTACAGCTACACCCGCAGCTACTACAACAGCGTGCAGCAGACCATGTACCGGCGCTTTTCCTCGGTGACCGGTCAGCTGAAGGTCTACACTGCCGACACGGTCTACAGTGCGGCGGCCAACCGCAGCATGGCGCTGCGGCGCATGGTGGAACAGTATTCCGATAAGGACAAGTACGAATTCATGCTGCTGGACAGCTATGGCGGGGTCATTGCATCCTCCAGCGGCACCGATGCCGACGGCATCGTAAATAACCTGGACTTTGTGCAGGCGCAGGACGCCGCCGACGGGCTGGGCATGGCGGTGTACCGCACCGAGTCCGGCGAGGTGGTCATGGCGGCGTGCTATCTGCGCCCTATGCCGCCGAGGATGTGGCCGCCCTGCGGCTGGTCACCAGCCTGACCCTGATCGAACGGCAGATCCAGAACGCCTTTTTTGCCAGTCTCGTGGTGGTGGCGGCCATCCTGATCTTTTCCATAATGTCGGGCCTGTATTTTGTGCGCAGCATCGTGGTGCCGCTGGGGCAGGTGGAGCGCATTGCCGCCGACATCGCCCGCGGCGAGTTCGACGTGCGCCTGCCGGTGAGCGGAGATGCCCGGGACGAGGTGGACCGTCTGCGCGGCACCATCAACCGGATGGCGGAAGGGCTGGAAGAGACCGAGAAGATGAAGAACGAGTTCATCAGTTCGGTCTCCCACGAGCTGCGCACGCCGCTTACTTCCATCCGGGGCTGGTGGAGACCCTGCGCACGCTGGACGATCCCACGGATGAGAACTACCGCAAGGGGCTGGAGATCATCAACAACGAGACGGGCCGTCTGTACAACATGGTGGAGGAGCTGCTGGACTTCAGCCGCCTGCAGAACGGCCGCCTGCGCATGGAATGCCGCCCGTTGGAGCTGGTGGCAGAGCTCACCGACGCGGTGCTGTGCTGCGAGGCACGCATCCAGCGCGAAGGACTGATCCTGAGCTACACCGAGCCGGAAGAGATGATCCCGGTGTATGCCGACCCCGACCGCCTGCGGCAGGTGTTCATCAACATTCTGGACAACGCCATCAAATATTCTGCCCCCGGCGGCCGCATCACGGTCAAGCTGTGGGCAGGGGAATACAAGGCCTTTGTGGAGATCCTGGATCAGGGTCGGGGCATCCCGCCGGAAGATCTGGAAAATGTCAAGACCAAGTTCTACAAGGGCAGCAACGCGGTGCGCGGCAGCGGCATCGGTCTGGCACTGGTGGATTCCATCATGACCGCGCTGGACGGCACCATGGACATCCAGAGCACATTGGGCCGGGGTACGGTGGTCACCCTGGGCCTGCCGCTTTATCATAAGGCGTAAATGAGATTTTGTCACATTTCGGTGTTACAATAGAGGGAAAGTAAAAACCGTAAGGAGAACCCAATGAATCAACCCAACAAAGAACGTTTCAAGACCAGTGTGGGCGGGCAGGCCCTGATGGAAGGCATCATGATGCGCGGCCCCAAGCTCATCTGCTGCGCCGTGCGCAAGCCGGACGGCACCATCGAGACCAAGACCGAGCCCACGCCTACCCATGGCATCTGGACAAAGATCCCGCTGGTGCGGGGAGCGATTTCCATGATCGAAAGCCTGATCATGGGTTACCGCTATATGATGTACCCGCCCAGTCAGCATGGGCGATGACTACGACCCCGAAGAGGAAGAGACCGCTTTGAAAAGTGGGTAGGGGAGCATCTGGGCAAAAGGCCGAGGACGCTCTGCTGGCCTGCGCAGCCGTTCTGGGCGGGCTGCTGGCCATTCTGCTGTTTACCGTTCTGCCCACCCTTATCGTGGGCGGTGTGAACCATTTTGTCACGCTGGGCCGCTGGGCCAAGGTGGTGCTGGAAGCGGTGCTCAAGGTGGGCATCTTCCTGACCTATATGGTGGGCATCTCCAAAATGAAGGAGATCCACCGGGTGTTCGAGTACCACGGGGCCGAGCACAAGACCATTGCCTGCTACGAGGCAGGCGACCCCCTCACGGTGGAGAATGTGCGCAAGTATACCCGCTTCCACCGCGCTGCGGCACCAGCTTCCTGATCCTGGTGGTCATCGTGAGCGTATTCCTGTACAGCGTGCTGCCCTGGGGCAGCATCGGCCTGCGGGTGCTCTTCAAGCTGTTGCTGCTGCCGCTGGTCATGGGCATCAGCTACGAGCTGCTCGTGGTGCGGCCGGTCGGATAACCTTGCCACCCGCATCATCGTCAGCCCGGCATCTGGGTGCAGCACCTCACGGTGTTTGAGCCGGATGACAGCATGATCGAGGTGGCCATTGCGGCCGTGACCCCGGTGCTGCCGGAAACCCGGAGGAAGGCAAATGGTAACAGGTATGACCCGCGGGACGCGGTGCGGCAGTTGGAAGCCCGTCTGACGGCGGCCGGATGCCTGGATGCGGATTACGACGCCGCAGAACTTTTCCGGCTGGTGACCGGGCGGGATGTCCGGCTGGCGGACGCGCCACTGACCGAAGCGCAGGCTGCCCGGCTGGAGTCCCTCTGCCTGCGCCGGGAGGCGCGGGAGCCGCTGCAGTACCTGTGCGGTCACTGGAGCTTTCTGGACTTTGAACTGATCGTGGGGCCGGGCGTACTCTGCCCCCGTGCGGATACCGAGGTGGTGGCCGAGACCGCTGCACAGACCCTTGCGGGCGTAAAAGCGCCCCGTGTGCTGGATCTGTGTGCCGGCACCGGCTGTCTGGGGTTGGGGGTCAAGCGCTTCTGCCCGGACGCGCAGGTCACCTGCGTGGAAAAAAGCCCGGAAGCCTTCCGCTATCTGGAACAGAATACGCGCACTGCTCTGCCCGGCGCAGCCCCGGCGGTGCAGGCCGTGCAGGGGGACCTGTTCACCTACTGGCAAAGCCTGCCGGAAGGGCAGCTGGACCTGATCGTCCAACCCGCCGTATCTGACGGCGGAGGAAATGCAGCATTTGCAGCCGGAGGTGGCGCAGGAACCGGCCATGGCACTGGAAGCAGGGGAGGACGGCCTTGTGTTCTACCGGGCCCTTGCGCAGCACTACCGGCAGGCCCTGCGCCCCGGCGGGGCACTGGTGCTGGAGATCGGCTGGCAGCAGCGGCAGACCGTCATGGAGCTGCTGGCCGGGAATGGCTGGGCAGACATCGAATGCCGCAGGGATTACGGCGGCAACGATCGCTGCATCATTGCCCACCGGCCAAAATAATTGAAAAATAGAAACAACTTCTTGTTGTAAATTCTGGAATTTGTGTTATACTAAGAGAGAAAGTACAACACAGCCCGTTTTTGCGGGCAATGAGGATAAAGGAGCAGCACGCTATGGCAAAAAATCAGAACAACAACGTTGCCCCGGCCACCAAAAAAACCGGCGCGGAAGCCAAAAAGGATGCGCTGGCCACGGCCCTGGCCCAGATCGAAAGCAGTTCGGCAAGGGTGCCGTGATGAAGCTGGGCGACAATACCGCCATGCAGGTGGATGCCATTTCCACCGGCAGCCTGGGGCTGGACATGGCACTGGGTGTGGGCGGTGTGCCCCGCGGCCGCATCATTGAGGTGTATGGCCCGGAATCCAGCGGTAAGACCACGCTGGCTTTGCACATTCTGGCCGAAGCCCAGAAGAAGGGCGGCGATGTAGCGTTCATCGACGTGGAGCACGCACTGGACCCGGTGTATGCCGAGGCACTGGGCGTGGACATCAACAATCTGCTGGTCAGCCAGCCGGACACCGGTGAGCAGGCCATGGAGATCTGCGAAGCGCTGGTGCGCTCCGGTGCCATCGACGCCATCGTGGTGGACTCGGTGGCAGCCATGGTGCCCCGTGCCGAGATCGAGGGCGAGATGGGCGACAGCCATGTGGGCCTGCAGGCCCGTCTGATGAGCCAGGCCATGCGCAAGCTCACCAGCGTCATCGGCAAGACCAACACCGTGTGCGTGTTCATCAACCAGCTGCGTGAGAAAGTGGGTGTCGTGTACGGCAACCCGGAGGTGACCACCGGCGGCCGTGCCCTGAAGTATTATTCTTCGGTGCGCATCGACATCCGCCGCGTGGAGGGCCTGAAGGATTCTTCCGGCCAGTTCATTGGCAACCACACCCGCGCCAAGATCGTGAAGAACAAGGTGGCCCCGCCGTTCCGTGAGGCGGAGTTTGACATCATGTTCGGCGAGGGCATCTCCAAGGTGGGCGAGCTGCTGGACCTGGGCGTCAAGCTGGGCATCGTGCAGAAGAGCGGTGCATGGTTCAATTACGGCGACATGCGCCTGGGCAGGGCCGTGACAACTCCAAGCAGTTCCTGAAGGACAACCCGGAGATCGCCAACGACATCGAGGGCCAGATCCGTGCCAATGCGGACAAGCTCTATGCTTCCCGCCGCTCGTCCGGCCGTGCTGCTGCCGCCGACAAGGCCGAGGAAGCTGCCGCACCTGCCGAGGGCACCAAGGAGCCGGTGGTCAAGGCTCCGGCCCGCAGTAGCGAGAGCGAGCTGGACATCATGGTGGAGGACTAAATGTCCTTTTACCGTAAGAGTTACCACCGCGCCGGGGCGGGAAGAACCGGAAAATGTGCTGACCCGGCCAAGGCCCGCGCCCGTGCGCTGGATGCCCTTTCGGCCCGGAGATGACCAGCACCCAGCTGTATGAGCGGCTGTGCGCCCGCTTCACCGAGCAGGCGGCGGCCGCCGCCGTGGCCGAGATGGTGGAGCTGGATTACGTCAACGACGACCGCTACGCGGAGACACGCGCCCACGGCCTGTTGATGGCCCGCAAGAGCTGCTGGCTGCGGCCCAGAACCTGCGCCAGAAGGGCCTGAACAGCCAGCAGATCGAACAGGCACTGGAAACCGTATACGCCCCGGATGAAAACGGCGAGAGCCCGGAGCTGGAAGCTGCCGCCGCGCTGGTGGCCAGCCGCTACCGCAAGAAGCTGGCCGACGGCCGCCGCGACCTTGTGGTGGCAGCATTGCAGCGCCGGAGGGTTTGCCTATGCGGTCATCAAAGACATCCGGCGGACGGAAGAAGAGTTATAGAAAGAGAGTATTATCCCCTATGAAAATTGCATGCATTTCCCTGGCTGCCCGAAAATCAGGTGGATCTGGATGTGATGGTGCACATCCTGTTGTCGGCCGGTCATGAGACGGTGGCCGATCCTGGCGGAGGCCGATGTCATTCTGGTGAACACCTGCGGCTTCATCGAGAGCGCCAAGACCGAAGCCATCGAGAACATTCTGGAAGCCTGCTCCTACAAGCAGCAGAACCCGGATCTGAAGGTCATCGTGACCGGCTGTCTGGCCGAGCGCTACCGCAGCCAGATCGAGGAAGAGATCCCCGAGGTGGATGCCGTGGGGGCTGCGCCTCCAACAAGGCCATTGACACCATCGTGGAGCGGCTGTTCCACGGCGAGGACCATCTGGAGAGCTACGGTGCCAAGAAGGACTTCCGCTGGGCGGCAATCGCGTCATCGGCACGCCCGCCCACTATGCGTACTTAAAGATCGCCGAGGGCTGCAACAACCGCTGCCACTACTGCGCCATCCCCGGCATCCGCGGCCCGCTGCACAGCCGTGATATGGCCGACTGCGTGGCCGAGGCCCGCTGGCTGGCCGGTGAGGGCGTGAAGGAGCTGATCGTGGTGGCGCAGGATCCCACCGCCTACGGCGAGGACTGGGCAAGCCCGGCAGCATCTGTGAGCTGCTGGACAAGCTGAACAAGGTGCCGGGGCTGGAATGGATCCGCATCATGTACGCCTACCCGGAGCGCATCACCGACGCGTTTATCGCGGCCATGACGCGCAACGACAAGGTGGTGCCCTATCTGATCCGCCCATCCAGGACTCCCACGACACCACCCTCAAGAACATGAACCGCCGCTCCAACCGCGCCGAGCTGCTGGAGGTCATCGGCAAGCTGCGCCGCGAGATCCCCGGCATCACCCTGCGCACCACCCTGATCGCAGGCTTCCCCGGCGAGACCGAGGAGCAGTTCGAGGACCTGTGCAACTTCGTCAAGGAAGTGCAGTTCGACCGTCTGGCTGCTTTGCCTACTCGGCCGAGGAAAATACCGTGGCAGCACGGATGGACGGACAGATCGAGCAGGAGGTCAAGGACAAGCGTGCCGAGCTGGTGATGCAGATCCAGACCGGCATCATGGCCCAGAAGCAGGCCGAAAAGGTGGGCCAGACCGTGCGCGTGCTCTGCGACGGCATTGACGAAGAGAGCGGCCTGTATCTGTGCCGCACCACCGGCGATGCTCCGGAGGTGGACGGCAACGTGTGCGTGTCCAGCGAAGAGCCGCTGTACCCCGGCCAGTTCTATGATGTGCTGGTGGACGACAGCGACCTTTACGATCTGTATGGTACAGTCGTAAAATAACGTATTGGAGGATAAAACCTATGAATCTGCCCAATAAACTTACCCTGACCCGCATTGTGCTGGTGCCGGTGTTCATGATCTTTGTGTCCCTCACCAGTCTGGACGCGGTGGCCAACGGCACCTTCCAGCCGCTGTATTACCTGCTGGCCGGCATTGTTTTTGCAGCGGCCAGCTTCACCGACTTTCTGGACGGTCATCTGGCCCGCAAGTGGAACATGGTCACCGACTTTGGCAAGTTTGCCGACCCGCTGGCCGACAAGCTGCTGACCACTGTGGCCTTCATCTACATGATGCGGGACGGCGTGTGCAGCCCCGTGGTGCTGTGCATCATCCCGCCCGTGAGTTCGCGGTTTCCGGCCTGCGCATGGTGGCGGCCGGTGCCAAGGACGGCAAGGTGATCGCTGCCAACATGTGGGCAAGGTCAAGACCGTGCTGCAGATGCTGAGCATCATCTTCTACTCTTCGGCACGGCACTGTGCTGGAACGGCACGCTGGAAAGCATCACGGTGGTGGTGCTGGTGTCCATCCTGCTGTGCTGGCTGGTGGCCATCGTCACGGCCGTGTCCGGCATCAAGTACCTGTGGGACAATCGCAGCTTTATCAACACTGCAAAATAAAAATGTGGAAAACCCTCTCCCACCCCCGGCAAAGGCCGGAAGGGGGAGGGCTTTTTTGTTTACTGAGAGGAAATTTTTATGAAAAAATTCCTGGATACCTGCCGCAGGCTGCTGTCCATCGCCCTGAACCTTTTTGTGCTGTGTGCAGAGCCCATTGCCCTGCCCCTGAGCTGGGAGATGGGCCAGGCCCAGATCTTTACCTTCTACACCGAGGACTCCAACATCTTTGCCGCCGCAGTGTGCACCCTGGTGGCGTTGTGCCAGCTGTGGTGCATCTTCACCGGCGGAGAGCTGCCCCGCTGGCTCAAGCGGCTCAAGTTCATGGCCACCAGCTGCCTGCTGCTCACCTTCCTGACGGTGGTGTTCGTGCTGGCCCCCATGAACGGCGAGGGCGGGCTGTACATGCTGCTGTGCACCAGCAGCATGCTGTACCACCACCTGCTCAACCCCATGGCAGCGCTCCTCTCCTACCTGCTGCTGGAGCGGGAACTCCCACCTGCCGCGCAGCGATGTGCGCTGGGCGCTGCTGCCCACGCTGGCATATGCGGCGGTCATCCTGCCGCTGAACATCCTGCGGGTCATCGTGGGGCCGTACCCCTTCTTTGAGGTGTACCACCAGCCGGTGTATGTTTCCGTCCTGTGGGCCGTGGGCCTGCTGGGGGTGAACTACCTGTATGCCTGGCTGCTGTGGCGTTTGGCGGCGGCAGGCCCCGCAGCGCATCGCTGATCGTAAAAGCAGCTGTACCGCTTGGTACAGCTGCTTTTTTCAGGTACAGGAGTTGCGGGATCAGGCATTGATCTCCGGGAAGCCCTCCAGCTTGGAGGTGCAGTGCGGGCAGCGCACAGCCTTGATGGGGATCTCGGTCTGGCAGTAGGGCACACCTTGTGGTGGCTCTGCCGGTGCGGCGGGAGCTGCCGGCTTTTGTGCAGTCCGTTGATGGACTTGATCACCACAAACAGCACAAAGGCCACGATGAGGAAGTTGATGACCGAGTTGACGAATTCGCCGATCTTGATGCTGGAACCGCCCAGGCTGATCACGACATCCGAGAAATCTGCCTTGAAGAACAGGCCGATCAGCGGGTTGATGACGTCATCCACCAGAGCCGTGACGATGGCCGTGAACGCACCGCCGACGACCACGCCGACTGCCATATCCAGCACATTGCCGCGCATGGCAAAGGCCTTGAATTCCTCAAAGAATTTCTTGATCCCCTTGATCTCTTTCTGGCATAAGAACGATCGCCCTTTCAAATTCTCCTGTGTGTGCGGGAAATTTTCTTTGCCTTTATCATACAGGATTTGCAGGCATTTTGCAAGGGCTGGGGCAGTTTTGGTGGTAGCCTGCCAGCGCAGGCCCCGCTTGATGCATGAGGGAAAAATCAGAACTTGAACAGGTTCACAATGCGCTGCCACAGGCGGGTGAACACATTGCCTTCCTTCACAGTCTCGGTCTCGGCGGCGGTGGTGTCCGCAGCGGCCACGGTCTCAGCAGTCTTGTACACAAACTTCACGCTGCCGTCGGCACCGTCCGGTGCACCGGCAAAGCTGTTGTAGCCTTCCAGACGGTCGGCCATGGCATCCAGCACGGTCTTGAGGTCGTGCAGCTGGTCAGCGTCCAGAGCGCCGGTCAGCTTGAGATGCCCCTCATCGTTGAACTGGTTCAGGCCGTCGTTCAGCTGCACGGTGCCGTCACTCAACTGGCCTGCGCCGTTGTTCAGGGTGTTCACGCCATCGTACAGGGTCTGGGTGCCGGCGGCCAGCTGGGCGCTGCCGTCCTTGGCAGAGTGGGCACCGTCCGCAGCGGACTGCACACCGGCGGTGTAATTGGTTCACACTGGAGACGAACACCTGGATCTGGGACAGGCTGGTCTTGAGGGCGGCGACATCGGCCATATCCTGGCTGTTCTTCACCTGATACACCAGTTCTTCGTGGGCGGTGTTCTTGGCGTCCTCGCTGGTCAGCAGCTGGACCAGACCGGTGATCATGGAGGGGTCATAGCTCTGCATCAGCTTGAGGGCGGCCTCCAGGTCGTGGTTGGTCTTGGTGGCAGACAGGTACAGTGCCAGTCCAGCTGGCTGTCCTTGAAGCTGGGGGCCTGCTCCCACACGGTGCGCACGATCTTGCGGCGGCCGGCGGCCAGGGTCTTGTCGTTCATGGTCAGGATGTTGTCGATGACGGAGGCGTAGTCGCTCCAGGTCATGTCGTTGTCGATCAGGCCGCCCTCTTTCAGGGTCTTGTTGGCGGAAGCCAGCACGCCGTCAGCCACCCGCTGTGCAGCGGAATTCAGAGCGGCGTTGTTGGAGGTCAGGGTGTCCAGACCGTTGGTCAGCTGGCCCAGACCATTGTCCAGAGCGGCTGCACCGCTGTTCAGGGTGTTGGCACCGTCCAGCAGGGCCAGCACACCGTCGGCCAGCTGGGCCGTGCCGTCCACCAGCTGGGAAGCGCCGTCCATCAGCTGGCTCATGGCGTCGTTCAGCTGGGTCATACCGTCGGTCAGCCCAGTGATGCTGCTCAGGTCGAACACATTGTCGGTGCCCAGAGCCTCGGTGCTGGTGGCGCAGGCCACCATGATCTGCGGGCAGGTCAGCTCGGTCACATCGGCTTCCACGGTCACGGTGTCCTGCAGGTAATCCTCGATGCTGTTCACTTCATCGGGCAGCAGGCCGGACAGGGAGTCCTTGACGCCGGGCAGGGTGACAAAGGCGGCTACGTTGCTCTTGGCGGCGCTCTCCACCACGCCGTGCTCTGCGGTCACGTTGGAGGCATCGCTGCCCGTGATCACGCCCACGGCGGTGATCAGCGGGGTGACGATGCTGCGGGTCTGGCCGTTCACCTCCACGGTGCCGGTCTCGTTGTTCTTCAGGCTCACGGTCACGGTCAGGTGGCCGCTCTTGCCGATCAGGTCCTCCAGGGCGGCTTCCTGGCCGTCCAGAGCGTAGGTGACCTTCACATCCATGGGCAGAGTCTTGTCAGTGCTGCCCTTGTAGTACACGTCGGTGTCATCGGTGTTCCACACCAGCTCGTCGCCGTTCTGGGTGAACTCGGCGCTGCTCTCGGTGTTCTGGATGTCGGTCAGGGTGGACTTGTCGGTCACGGAGGACAGGCCGCCTGCGTTGTACAGGTGCTCGCTGACGGTGGTGCTCTTTGAGGGAGCCGTCGCCGTTCATCACAGCGTACACGGTCTCATCTTTGGAAAAACTGCTGCTGCCGGCGGCAAAAGCAGGCACAGCGCAGCTGGCGGCGAGGGTCAGGGCCAGCGCCGCACTGGCGATACGAAGCGATTTTTCATGGCAGATTACCCTTTCAGATTTCTTGGCGTTGGCGGATTCCGGCACCATCCACTTGAGGGTGGTGTGGCGGATGATCCAGTCGCACAGCATCAGGGCGGCAGGCAGAACGACCAGAATGACGGCCATACTGATCAGTGCGCCTCGGGAGATCAGCAGGCAGATGCTCTTCAGCAGCTCCATCTTACTGATGGCAGCCACGCCTACGGTGGCGGCAAAGAAGGTAAGGCCGCTGGTCAGGATGGACTGGCTGTAGTGCTCCAGAGACTGCTGAGCAGCCTCCTTGGGGGTGCGGCCAAAGGCACGCTCCTCATGGTAACGGGTGGTCATCAGGATGGAGTAGTCCACGGTAGCGCCCAGCTGGATGGTGCCGATGACGATGTTGGCAATGAACGGCAGCTCGGTGCCGGTAAAGTACGGGATGCCCATGTTGATGGCAATGGCGGCCTCGATGCTGGCAACCAGCAGCACGGGGATGGAAATGCTCTTGAAGGAGATGGCGATGATGGCCAGAACCGCCAGGATGGACCAGACGTTGACATTCTTAAAGTCCACGTCAGCCACCCCGATCAGGTCCTTGGTCATGGCACCCTCGCCGGTAATAACGCCCTCCGGGTCCACCGCCTTGATCAGGCGGATCATCTGGTCCAGCTGGTTGTTGATGGCGTCGGTGCCGGTCTTGTAGGAGCTGTTGGCCAAAATCAGCTTGTAGCCGCCGGACTGCAGGATCTCCGGACGCTGTCCGGCACCAGAGAGGTGTCGAAGCCGGGGCCGGTGATGGAATCCGTGCTCACCACCTGGGTGATGCCGTCCACGTCGTTGATCTCGTCGCACAGGTCGCTGACCGGGTGGCGGTCAGGTCGTCATGGACCAGGATAAAGTGGCTGGTCGTCATGCCGAAGACTTCGCCCCTGCTTGTTCGTACCCACGATGCCCACCAGGTCCTGGGGCAGCGGAGTCGAACAGGGTGTAGTACACTTCGGTCTTACTCTGGGCCACGATAAAGGGGACCAGGACCAGGATAAAGATTGCTACGATAGGAGCAGCGTGGGACGATACAAAGTAGCTGAGCTTGGTGAGCTTGGGGATGATGGTGCGGTGCTTGTACTTTTCCACCAGCCGGTCAAAGGAAAGGATCAGAGCCGGCAGGACCACCACCGTGCAGATGACGCCCAGCGCCACGCCCTTGGCCATGACGATGCAGATGTCGCGGCCCGGGTCAGGCGCATGGCGCACAGCGCCAGGAAGCCGGCGATGGTGGTCAGGCTGGAAGCGGAAATGGAGGTCATGGTCTTGCAGATGGCACTGACCATGGCTTCTTCATTATTAGAGCGCAGCTCTTTTTCTTCCTGATAGCGGTGCAGCAGGAAGATGGAGAAGTCCATCGTAACGCCCAGCTGCAGCACGGTGGCCAGTGCTTCGGTGATGTAGCTGATCTGGCCCAGGAAGATGTTGGTGCCGAAGTTGTACGCGATGGGGAACAGCAGGCCCAGCATGAACAGCAGCGGGGTGATGGTGCTTTCCAGCGAGAGGAACAGCACCAGCAGGCTGGCACCCACGGCGATCAGGATGTAGAGCGGCATTTCCTGGTTGATCAGTGCTTTGGTGTCCTGCAGGATGACGCTGATGCCGCCGAAGAAGCAGTCCTGCGCAGCAGCTTTTCAATCTGGCTGACGGCGTTCATCGTCTCGTCGCTGGCGCTGGGTGCGTCGAAGCGGACGATGAGCATGGTGGAATCGTTCTTGCCGAACATGAACTGCTGCACGTCGGCGGGCAGCATCTCGGTGGGGATGCTGGGATCGATCACATCGCTGAGCCAGAAGGTCTGGGTGACACCGGGCACAGCCTCGATGTCCTTCTTCATGGCAATGAGTTCGTTGGTCGGCAGGCCTTCCACCGTGATCATGCCGGTGGACGCCAGATGGAAGTCATCCTCGAGGGCTACCTCGCCGATCATGGAGTCCAGATCCTCCGGCAGGTAGGTGAGGATGTCATAGTTGATGCGGGTGGCAACTGCGCCGATCGCGGAAGGAATCAACAGCAGGAACGCTACTGTCAGGATCAGCTTCCGGAAGCGCACAATGCCCTGTGCGATCTTTTTCATGAGTACCCTCCAGAGTCAGAAATGGATAAGAATCTTAGTAAAATGACCAGTGGTCATTTCCAAGCAAACACTATTATAACCAGGACAAACCGGGTGTCAAGCACAAAAATGACCAAAAGTCAGTTTTTTTATCACAGGCCGGCGATTGTATAAGAAAACGCTCTTGCACAATTGCGGCAGGACTGCTAAAATGATTGAGACAACCAACAAGGGCAACGTATGAACGTGAGAAAAAGAGAGAAAAGAGGAATCGACCCAGAGCATGAGTACCGTGGAAGGCAAAAAACAGGAAAAGCGCCGGGCCCTGCTGGATGCAGCCTACGAGCTGTTTCTGGAGCGCGGCACCGCCAAGACCAGCGTGGAGGACATCACCTCCCGGGCCAAGGTGGCCAAAGGCACTTTTTACCTGTATTTTCAGGACAAAGGTGCGGTGATGCAGGCCCTGCTGGGGCGGGTGAGCTACCAGCTGCTGAACAATGCGTGCGAGGCTGTGGAGCGGCAGACCGGCCTTGAGACGTTCCCGACAAGATGGTGGCCGTGATCGACCATATTATCGAAGCACTGCGGCGGGACACGGTGGTGCTCAAATTCCTGGAGCGCAACTTCGTGTGGCCGGGGCTGGACCAGATCGAGGCCAGCCGCGACGCCGAGCCGCTGATGCGCAAGCTGCTCAACGCGGTGCTGGCCAGCCCGGAAATGGCCGGCCGCACCGAGCGGGAGGTCTATCAGCGCATCACGGCGCTGGGCAGCATGTGCATGTCGGTGTGCTACTCCAGCATTCTGGAGGGCAAGCCGGACAACATCGACAGCATGAAACCGGTGCTGTACGACATCATCCGCAAGGCGCTGTAAGAAATTTTCAGAGAAAATTGCAAAAAGCCTTGCAATTCGTGCAAAGCTGTGGTAAACTATCCAAGTCGATATGACGTATGGACGGTTAGCTCAGCTGGTAGAGCATCTGCTTGACGTGCAGGAGGTCACAGGTTCGAGTCCTGTACCGTCCACCATACAGTTCGTACCCGAACCCGATTCTCTATGAGAAAGGGTTCGGGTACGTTTTTTGTTTACAGGAGGTTCTGCGAAAGGACTACTCGGAACGTTAACGAGCAAAGGCAGGGTATCACCATGACGGTGGTATCCTGCCTTTTGCTTTGCGGAATCAAGTTCGCTTTGTGCGAACTTGGTCGTCCCCCTATATGGCGCGTTTGGGGGTAGTCACTGCGTACGTGCGTACCGGGAGCCTGTACACCTCTGACAAGGTGTAACACACTAGACTTTGTGCCAAAGTCTGTGTGCCAAGGCCAAGCCCCTTAGAATCCCTGCGGAGCGTGTACGCACGTACGCAGAAAAATGGCAAAATTTCACTATATCGGGGTGTTCTTTCATTGGAGAGTATGGTATACTCGGCTTAGTTCAACAAATCAAAATTTGGCGAGGTGATCTACATGAAAAAGAGCGCATCAAGAATCGTCGGTTTGGTAATGCTGATTATAGCTGTTGCATTTATAATGTTTGCGGTGAACCATCCAGAAATGAGTTTTCCTTGGAACAATACCATTACTTGGTTACTGTATGGTTTGTATGTTCTTGTGACAGTCGTGCTGCTTATTGCGCCTAAGAGATGAAGAAGTAAACAATTCCAGTTTGCCGTACTCGTTCCCAGCAGGGTTTGGGGCAGGCACGCCCCAACAAGAGCACTTCGGAAACTCACAAGAGTTTGAGAAGTGAAGTCCCGGATGGGCAGAAAATTTTCAAAAATTGAAAATTTGTGGCCACGGGACGATTCTTGCTCTCACCTTTTTCGCTGCGTTTCGCAATTTTCACATTTCAATCTGCTCGCAGATTGTTGACAAGCTGCGCTTGACCCGATACTATAAAGGCAAGTCGAATACGCGCCAAGGAGGTGCAACCATGACCGCCGTGATCTACGCCCGCTATTCATCCGACAGCCAGATGAAGCGTCCATTGAGGGACAGCTGCGCGATTGCAAGGACTACGCCGAGAAGAACGGTATCACCGTGGTCGGCACCTACATCGACCGTGCCTACTCTGCCAAGACAGATGACCGCCCAGACTTTCAGCGGATGATCAAGGACAGCGCGAAGAAAATCTTCGATGTAGTTCTGGTCTGGAAGCTGGACCGCTTTGCCCGGAATCGGTTCGATGCCGTGAACTACAAGTACCAGCTGGAAAAGAACGGTGTCCATCTGGTGTCCGCTATGGAACCCATCTCGCAGGGACCTGAAGGAATTATGGTGGAGAGTATGCTGATCGGCATGGCGGAATACTATTCCGCCGAGCTCGCCCTGAAAGTGGCGCGCGGTGAGCGCGAAAATGCCCTCCAGTGCAAGTACAACGGCGGTGTGGTGCCGCTGGGCTTCACCATTGGCAAGGAGGACAGGCTGTACCATATCGACCCGGAGACGGCTCCCATCGTGCAGGAGATCTTCAGTCGGTATGCCGACGGCGAACCGGCTGAGAAGATTGCGGCATCCCTGAACGAGCGCGGCCTGCGTACCCGCACCGGGAAGCCGTTCGTAAAGAACAGCTTCTTCCAGATCTTCCGCAACCGCCGCTACATCGGCGAGTATCGCTACAAGGACATTGTGACGCCGGGTGGCATTCCGGCCATTGTTGACCAGGACTTGTTTGACCGGGTACAGCAGCGTTTCGAGCAGAACAGGATCGCCCATGGTCGGCCTGCAAAAGAGGATGTGAGCTATCTGCTGACCACCAAGCTGTTCTGTGGCAAGTGCGGCACCCTGATGGGTGGCGAAAGTGGCACCAGCCACATGGGAAACACCTACTATTACTACAAGTGCGGCAACGCCAAGCGCCACGGCAAGGTGCACTGTGACCTGAAGGCTATCCGCAAGGAGCCGCTGGAACGGTTCGTGGTGGACACCGCCATTAAGGTGATCTTCAGCGATGAAATTATCGAACGGCTGATAGATTTGGTCATGGAAGCCCAGCAGCAGGAGAACACCCGGCTGCCTGTTCTGAAAGAGCAGCTCCGGGATACGGAGAAACGGCTCGCAAACCTTCTGGAAGCCATTGAACAGGGCATCCTGACCCCGACCACCAAGCAGCGTTTGGACGAGCTGGAAGCCCGGAAAGAAGCTCTGAACACCAGCATTCTGGAAGAAGAGCTGAAAAAGCCCGTCTTGACCCGTGAGTGGATTCGGTTCTGGCTTGAAAAATTCCGCAAGGGTAACGTGGGCAGCACGGAACACCAGCGGCAGATCATTGATACCTTTGTCAACTCGGTCTACGTCTTTGATGACCGGGTCGTACTCAACTTCAACTTCACGGATGATGCCAAAACGGTCACCCGTGAGGAAGTGTTGGGTCTGAGTGCTGTGGACAATGCTCCACCACATCCCCAGACCATTCGGTCTGGGGATTTTTTTGTGGTGGACGGTACAGGACTCGAACAGCACGGCCGAGCGCAGCGAAGGTAACCAAAGCCCCGGTGGGCACTGGACATCCTCTGCCGGGTGGTTTATACTGGGAGCAGCAAAAAAACAGAGGAACAGGGGAGTGCGGAATGGTGCAGGAAAACGGGATGATGCTGGAGGTTCTGCCGCTGGAAGCAGGCGGTGCGCGGCTGGTGCGGGTGTACGGCCAGGACCCCTGCGTCGTACTGCCGGGCAGCGTTCCGGCCCCGGCGGGAGGCAGCTGGCCCATCACCGAGTTGGGGGACTACTGCTTCTCCGAAAAGCCCCGCAGTCTGCCGACATCGGATGCCGTCTGCCGCTATCAGGTGGATGATACCGGTGCAGTCCGGCTGACCAGGCCTTCGGCAGGCGGTGGGCGGCAGTGCCCGCCGGTACGATTTTGACTTTGACGCCCCGGCGGCGGACCCCGACGACCTGCACCCCGTGTGCGGCAGCTTTGTGGAAGAGGTGACCCTGCCGGACCGCCTGCAGGTCATTGGCAGCTGTGCCTTTTACAACTGCCGGAAGCTGCGCCTGCTTACGGTGGGAGCCGAGGTCCTGACGCTGGGCAGTGATGTGTTCCTGAACTGCTTTGCACTGGAGACCATCCGGGTGCAGGCAGAGGCGGACGCGGCCACCGGCCTGTTTGCGCTGGTCAACAACATCACCGAGGCGGTGCGGGCGGAGTTCCGGCCCGCTGGTGCGGCGGCCCCGTTGGCGGCCCTGTGGTACCCCGCCTACTGGGAGGACATTGAGGAAACGCCCGCCCACATCCTGCTGCACACCTTTCCGGCAGGGATATCATTACCGGCAGTGTTTTTTGAACAATAAATTCCTCCCGGCAGAATACGACGCCATTTTCCCGCAGGGGCACGACGCCGACGATGCCAACATCATGGCCATGCTCTGCTTCGACCGTCTGCGCTGGCCATGGCAGCTGAGTGAAACGGCGGCCGGGCATTACCGGGCCTTTCTTTCCGCCAACACCGGTCGGGTGCTCGCCCGTCTTTTAAAGGCGCAGGACACCGACAGCATCCGCGCTCTGCTGGCACTGGACGTGCTGGACAAAGCTGCCTTTGCCGAGGGGGCTGCCCTTGCCGCAAAGGCGGAAAATGCCGCTGCCGCTGCCCTGCTGGCCGACGCGGAGCACAAAAAATTCGCCGCGGCAAAACCGAAGCGGCGGTATGATTTTGATTTTTAAGGGGGTGAATCCGGTTGCCAAAGGAAAAATTTGTGGACCCGCGCAAGGAATTCCGCTCCCAGCGGCCGGAGACCCATGAGGAGTGGCAGGCCCGCATGGGCGGCGAGGTGCTGGCCGTGGTGCGCAGCGGGCTGTATCTGGACTTCCGATTTCTGGATATGGCCCTCTCGGCCCTCACGCCTGCCCCGGATGAGCGCTGCCGGGTGCTGGCCACCGACGGTCAGATGCTGTACTACCAGCCCGCCCGGCTGCTGCAGCTTTACCAGCAGAACCCGAAGTATCTCAACCGGTTGTATTTGCATGTGGTATTCCACTGTGTATTTCGCCATCTGTGGCTCAAAGGCCGCAGGGAGCCGCAGCTGTGGAGCCTGGCCTGTGACATCGCGGTGGAAAACGTGATCGACAGTTTGAACCGCGCCAGTGTCAAGCGGCCCCTGACCTATGTGCGGCAGAATGCGTATCAGCAGATCACCGCCGAAGAAAAGGTAGTGGCGGCGGCCCCAGTGTACCGCTGGCTCACCCGCCAGACGCCCGGCGTGCTGCGCCAGCTGGAACGGGAATTCGTGGCCGATGACCACCGCCTGTGGCCGAAGGATGCCCCGGAGCAGCCCCAGCAGATGCCCACCCCGCTGCCCCAAAAGACCTGGCAGAAGATCGGGGAACGGATGCAGACCGAGCTGGACCTGCGGGACAAAGAAGCCGGGGAAGGGGCCGACGCCCTGAAACAGCAGGTGAAGGCCGCCAACCGCAGCCGCCGCAGCTACAAGGATTTTCTGCGCCGGTTCTGTGTCATGCGGGAGGAAGTCAAGCTGGACCCGGACGAGTTCGACCTGAACTTCTACACCTACGGCCTGTCGGTGTACGGCAACCTGCCCCTCATCGAGCCGCTGGAAACGCGGGAAAGCAAAAAGATCGAGGAACTGGCCCTGGTCATCGACACCAGCTATTCCACCTCGGGTGAGCTGGTGCGGGCCTTTCTGGCCGAGACCTACACCCTGCTGAAGGGGCAGGAGAACTTTTTCCACCGCATGAACCTGCACCTGATCCAGGCTGACAATGCCATCCGGCAGGACCTGCTCATCCGAAACGAGGACGAGCTGATCCACGCCATGAACCACTTTGAGCTGCGGGGCGGCGGCGGCACCGACTTCCGGCCCGCCTTTGCCTATGTGGACCAGCTCTGCGCCGAGAAGAAAGTTCTCGAACCTGCGGGGACTGCTCTACTTTACCGACGGCATGGGCACCTACCCGGCAAAGCGCCCGGCCTACGACACGGCCTTCCTGTTTTTAGGAGAGCGGTTCGACGACGCCAATGTGCCGCCCTGGGCTATGAAAGTGGTGATGGACGAAGAAGAATTTACCGGTGCGGCGGCCCGCCCGGCCAGCGCTCTTGCCGACGCGCTGGCCGAAGAGGACGACCTGTACCGTGACCTGAACAACTCCTGAAACGAGGGGGAAGCTGTTATGAACATCAAACGAGCCAAAGAAGAGATCGAGCACACCGTCAAAGCGTACCTCGCCAAAGACGCTCTGGGCGAATACGCCATCCCGGCCATCCGCCAGCGCCCCATCCTGCTGATGGGGCCTCCGGGCATCGGCAAGACCCAGGTGATGGAGCAGGTGGCCCGGGAGTGCGGGGTGGCACTGGTGGCCTATACCATCACCCACCACACCCGCCAGAGCGCCGTGGGCCTGCCCTTTATCCGGCAGCGCCACTACGGCGACAAGGACGTTTCGGTGACCGAGTACACCATGAGCGAGATCATCGCCAGTGTCTACGCCAAGATGGAGGCCACCGGCCTGAAAGAGGGCATCCTGTTCATCGACGAGATCAACTGTGTGTCCGAGACGCTGGCGCCCACCATGCTGCAGTTTCTTGCAGTGTAAGACCTTCGGCAACCAGGCGGTGCCTGCGGGCTGGGTCATCGTGGCGGCAGGCAACCCGCCGGAGTACAACAAATCCGTCCGGGCCTTTGACATCGTCACCCTCGACCGTGTGCGCCGCATGGACATTGAGCCCGACCTGCCGGTCTGGAAGGACTACGCCCGTGCAGCCCACATCCACAGCGCGATCCTGAGCTACCTCGAACTGCACCCCCAGAACTTCTACCAGATCAACGCCGACGTGGACGGCACCCAGTTCGTCACCGCCCGCGGCTGGGAAGACCTGTCTAATCTGCTGGACACCTACGAGCAGTTGGGCCTGCAGGCCGATGAGGACCTCATCAAGGAATACATCCAGCACCCGAAGATCGCTGAGGACTTCTCGGCCTATCTGGACCTTTACTATAAGTACCGCGATGACTACGGCGTGGAGGAGATCCGGGCAGGCAAAGCCCGCCGTGTTCGCCCGGCTGCTGCAGGCCCCGTTTGACGAGCGACTGTCGCTGGTCAGCCTGCTTCTGGCGGGCCTGAACACCCGGTTTGCTGCGTCCCGGCAGGCAGATGCGGTGGCCGATGCCTGCTATGCCTTCCTGCGGGAGACGAAAAAGGCCCTTGCCACCCTGCCGGACGATGTACCGGACGGCTCGGCAGAGCTGTTCAGTCAGCAGATCGCAGACTACGATGCCGAGACCCAGCATCAGCGGGACGCGGGCCTGCTGAACCACGACGCCCTGACCACTCGCCTGCAGGTGCAGGCCGTGCTGCGCCGGTGGGAAGGCGAACTGCGCCGCGCCAACGCCGCCGGGACCCAGGAGGCCTTTGAGCTGCTGCGTGGGCAGTTCCAGACGCTGGCCGATGACCGCGAAAAAGCTCAGCAGACCGCCAGCGCGGCGCTGGAAGCAGCCTTTGACTTTATGGAGCAGGCCTTTGCCGAGAGCCAGGAAATGGTGGTGTTCGTCACCGAGCTCACCGTGAACCCGGTGTCCCATGCTTTCCTCACCGAGAACGGCTGCGAGCGCTATTTCCAGTACAATAAGGATCTGCTGCTGGACCACCGCAAAGCTGCCCTGCAGCAGGAACTGGCCGCTGAGCAGCGCCGCCACGGGGGCGTGTGAGCCATGTGGAAAATGTCCGGTTCAGCATGAACAGCACCATGCCGTTGTTTTTCGTCATGCTGCTGGGCTATGTGCTGTACCAGAAAAAGTTCCTCAGCGATGCATTCGTGGCCGGGGCCAACAAGTTTGTGTTCTATGTGGCGCTGCCGGTGCAGCTGTTCCGGGACCTGGCCGCCACCGATGTGCGCGCGGCCTTTGACGGGGCCTATGTGCTGTTCTGCTTCGTGGTCACACTGGTCAGCATCCTGGGTATCTGGGCGCTGGCGAAGCTGTTTTTGCCGGACAAGCGCCTTGTGGGCGAGTTCGTGCAGGTGTGCTACCGCTCGTCGGCAGCCATTCTGGGAACAGCCTTTCTGCAGAGCATCTACGGCACGGCGGAGATGTCCAGTATGATGATCCTGGGCAGCGTGCCGCTGTACAACGTGATGGCAGTGGTCATCCTGATGCTGGAAGGCCCGGAGGCGGCCCAGGCAGGCAGCATGACAGCAAAGCTGAAAAAGAGCGTGAAAGGCATCCTGACCAATCCCACATTGCTGGGCATTGCCGCCGGGTTTGCCTGGAGCCTGCTGGGCCTGCCCATGCCCACCATGGCCGGCAAGACCCTCTCCAGCATTGCCAGCCTGACAAGCCCGCTGGCGCTGCTGGCCATCGGGGCCGGGTTCAAGGGCCGCAAGGCGCTGGGCTACCTGCGCCCCACGGCTGTGGCAACTGCCGTCAAGTTGATGGCCCTGCCGGCGCTGTTCCTGCCGGTGGCGGTGCATCTGGGCTTTACGGACGAAAAACTGGTGGCCCTGCTGGTGATGCTGGGCAGCATTGCCACGCCAAGCTGCTATGTTATGGCAAAGCAGATGGGCCACGAGGGCGTGCTTACCGGCAGTGTGTGCGTCACCACCACCCTGTTCAGCGCATTCAGCCTGACTTTCTGGCTGTTTTTGCTGCGGAGCATGGGCTGCATCGCCTGAACGAAACCTGAAAAAGCTGAACACCTGCCAGACGGCGGATGCTCAGCTTTTTGTTTTTGCGGTATTTTGAGGTCGGCTCAGTCCAGCCACAGCTTCCCTTTGCAGGCCAGCACCTGGTCCAGGATCATGCGAGATACCCGTGCTCCGTACACGATGGCGGGGTGGTCGTTGTACTCAATGATGTCGTGGAAGTCCTTGTTCATCAGCACGATGACATACTCCCCATAGGGCGTGTGCACGATGCCGCCGTCGTTGCGGCAGGCGTTCATGCTGCCGCTTTTGCTGGCCACCCAGAGCAGCTCCGGGGCCCCGGTCTCCTCGCAGTCCAGATAATACTGCGGGAAGTCCTTGGTCAGCATGGTGTTGTAGTGCTGCTGACGCAGGATGGCCAGCATCTCGACGCTGGCGGCTTTGCTCACCAGGGTGCCCCGAGCCATCTGGGCCAGCAGGGAAGCGTAGTCCCGGGGCGTGGTGGTGCCCAGCTGCCGGTACCGGTCAAAGTGCAGGGCGTTGTGCAGTACTGTGTGGGCAAAGCCCAGCTCCCGGATGCAGGCGTTGATGGTGTCCAGCCCCAGGTAGTCGATGAGCATGTTCGTGGCGATGTTGTCTGAGCAGATGATCATCATGGTGGCGGTGTCCTTCACCTTGAGGCGGGCTCCCACACCCAGGGCACGCAGCATGCCGCTGCCGTCCACGAACTGGCTGGCCTCGTATTCGATCTCGGCGGAAAGATCTGCCTTGCCGCGCTCGGCCTGCAGGTAGAGCGCCGCCAGCAGAAAGGCCTTGATGACCGAGGCCGTCTCAAATTCCTCGTCAGCCCCGCGCTCCACGGTGTGGCCCTGCAGGTCGTCCACAAAAACGCTCATCCTGCCCTGATAGGAATACAGTTCGGCGTCGATGCGCTTTTCCAGTGTCATGTTCTTGTCCATTGCGGTACGCTCCCGTCTGTTTTACAGGTTGTGCTCAAAGAAATCCCGGGCATTGCGCCAGAAGATGCGCTCCACCTCGTCCTCGGTAAAGCCAGTTCTGCGCAGGGCGTCGGCCAGCAGCGGCATGTCCGCCGCTGTTTCCAGCTGGTGGTGGCCGTCGATGCCGTCAAAGTCGCTGCCCAGGGCCAGCACCCCGATGCCGCCCACCTGCTTGTAGTGGGCCGCGTGCTCTGCGATGCGCTCCACCGTGCTGCGGCAGGCTTCCGGGTGGGCGGGATCGGTGTCCAGGAAAGCAGCATAGTAGTTCAGCCCCGCGATGCCGCCTTTTTCGGCCAGGGCGCGGATCATCGCATCCGTCAGGTTGCGGGTGTGGGGGCACAGGGCGCGGCAATTGGAGTGGCTGGCCGCAAAGGGGCGGGTGCCGTGTTCCACGATGTCCCAGAAGCCCCGGTCAGAAAGATGGCTCACGTCCACGATCATGTGCAGGCGCTCCATCTCGGCCAGAAAGGCAAAGCCCGTTTCGGTCAGGCCGCGCTGGGTCTGAGCCGCCAGCGGCCCGCCGGGGTTTGCCTGCGGGGCGGCCAGCTCGTTGTCGTGGTTCCAGGTCAGGGTCATCATGCGCACGCCCAGCTCATACATCCGGCGCAGCACGCCCAGGCTGCCCTTGCAGCAGCCGCCCTCCTCCACGGTGAGCAGGCCGCTGATCTTTCCGGCTTCGGCGTTTTTGCGGATGTCGGCCGCCGTGTACACCGGGGCAATGCGGTCCGGGTATTTTGCCATGATCCGCTTGAACACGTCGATCTCTTCCAGCGCCGTCACCAGCGGGTCGGCACCGGGGGTGGGGTCGGCCAGGTTCACAAACGCGGCCAGACATTGCAGCATGTAGTCTCCGGCCTGCAATTTTTCTAGGTCGATGTGCAGATCATTGTGGGCAAAGCTTGCGGGGGTGCCATTCTTTTCGGCACGGCGCAGCTCGCTGAGGGTATCACAGTGCAGATCCCAAACCTTCATAATGCTTTCTCCTTATGCTTCTTCGCCCAGCAGCTGCAGCAGCTCCTCAGGCTTCATGGACAGGATCGCGCCGTCGGCCGAGCCGGTGACGGTGTCCGCCAGCGATTGCTTAGCCTGCTGCAGCTCCACGATCTTTTCTTCAATGGTGTCCTGTGCAATGAGCTTATACACCTGCACAGGGTTCTTCTGACCGATGCGGTAGGCGCGGTCGGTGGCCTGATTCTGGGCCGCCACGTTCCACCACGGGTCGTAGTGGATGACGATGTCGGCCGCGGTCAGGTTCAGGCCGGTGCCGCCGGCCCGCAGCGAGATGAGGAATACGCTGGCTTCCCCGGCATTGAAGCGGCGCACCAGCTCGGCACGCACCGGCTTGGGGGTGGAGCCCTGCAGGGTGAAGTGGCTCACCCCGGCCTCGTCCAGCCGCTGGGCCAGCAAGTCCAGCATGGAGGTGAACTGACTGAACAGCAGGATGCGGTGGCCGCCCTCCACGGCGCTGGAGACAAGCTCCGCGCAGGCGTCCAGCTTGGCGCTGCCGCCGGACCAGTTGTCAGCCACAAGGCGGGGGTCGCAGCAGATCTGCCGCAGCCGCATGAGCTCCGCGAACACCGCCATTTGTCCTCGGGCTTGGCGGCGCGCAGCTCGCGGGCGTCCACCACGGCGGCAAGGTACAGCTTGCGCTGTTCGGTGTCCAGCTCGATGCGGTGGACATTTTCGGTCTTGGGCGGCAGCTCCCGCAGCACATCCGCCTTCATGCGGCGCAGGATGAACGGCCCGGTGAGCTGATTCAGCCGCCGCACGGCGTTCTGGTCTTCCTCCTGCACGATGGGCTTTTCAAACCGGGCACAGAAGTTCTTGTACGGCGGCAGATAGCCGGCATGAGGAAGGAGAAGATGCTCCACAGCTCGCCCAGCCGGTTCTCCACCGGGGTGCCGGTCAGGGCAAAGCGTACCTGACTGCGGACCTGGCACACGGCCTTGTATTTCTGGGTGGTATGGTTCTTGATGGCCTGCGCTTCGTCCAGGATGCAGGCATAGAAGGGCTGCTCGGCGTAGCGGTCCTCATCGCGGCGCAGCAGGTCGTAGCTGGTCACCACAAGATCGGCCTCTGCCCACCGGCGGGCCAGCACAGCACGGTGGGCGGCGTCGCCGTCCATCGCCACACAGGTGAGCTGCGGGGTGAACTTTTTGCATTCTTCCTCCCAGTTCAGCACCAGTGACGCCGGGCACACGATGAGGCTGGGCAGGGGCTGCCCGCCCTCCTTGAGGGCCAGCAGGTAGCTCAGCACCTGCAGGGTCTTACCCAGGCCCATATCGTCGGCCAGGATGCCGCCCATGCCGTAGCCGTCCAGCGTGCGCAGCCAGCGGTAACCGTCCCGCTGATACTTGCGCAGCACGCTGTGCAGGGACTGGGGCGGGGTATACTCGCTGTCCTTCACGGCATGGAAGCTGCGGCTGATGCGGCGGAATGCGTCGTCGCGGCTGAAGCGCAGGCCGTTCTGGCCCGAAAGTGCCCAGTCCAGCGTGGGGGCGCGGTAAAGCGGCAGTTCCGCATGTCCATCTTTGAGCTTTGCGCCGGACAGCTCCAGCGTTTCGTTCAGCTCGTCCAGCCCTTCCAGATTGTCGTCCAGCCGCAGCAGGCGGCCGTCGCGCAGGCGGTGGTAGCGTTTTTTCTGGTGCAGGGACTGCAGCAGCTCCCGCAGCTCTGCGGTCGGGAACTCGCCGGTGTCCACCTCCAGGTCCAGTACGCTGCCGTGCACCGACACGCCCACCGAAATTTTGGGCGGGGCGGCCTGCAGATTGCGGAAGGCGTCGCTCAGGTACACTTCACCTTCGTCCATCAGGGCGGGCACGCCCTCTTCCAGCAGGCGGTACAGCGGCTCTTCGTCCGTGACCATGTACTGTCCGGGCTCGGTGGGGTCCGGCTCCAGCCAAGTGGCCAGCAGCCGGTCGGCCCGGCGCTCGGCGCGGGTGTCCCGCAGCAGGCCCGCCGGGGCCGGGCCGGAGGGGGTGATCCGGTCCTCTCCGTACAGGAATTCGGCGTGGGCGGTCACGGCCATACCACGGTCGCGGGGCGCATCCAGATAGAACTGCACCACGGGTTCCAGCGGGATCTGGTTCAGCAGCAGGCGTTCCGGGTCCACGATGGTCAGCTTGCTGCCCAGCTCCGGCAGCACATAGCTGCAGAATTCGGTGGCGTCGGCACTGGTGAAAAACAGGCTTTTGCCGCACAGCGCCTGCAAAGCCGGAAGGATGCGGGCACTGGAAGCCCGCTGCAGCCGCCACAGGGTATCGGCGCTGTAAAGATAATCATAGTCCAGCCCGTGCACGGCGTTCAGGGCCGGGAGGGTATCGATCTGCACACCGCCCCGGCGGCGCTGCACCGTCATGGTGATGACGGGCAAGCCCTCCTGCAGGGCGTAGCCGCCCAGCGTGCCGGTGGGCGCATACAGCTGCACCAGCGCGTCAAAGATCTCACCGGTCAGCGGCAGACCGCCTGCCGGGGCATCCGCCGCCGCATAGCTGTAGCTGCGCACCACGTTGGTCTCCATGCTCTGCTTGGCGTTCACCTGCCGACGCAGCAGCTGCAGCAGCTGACGGCTCTCTTCGTCAAAGGCGTCCCAGCGGTGCACAAAGGTCAGAAAGCGGCCATAGCCGGCACTGCGGCCGTGCTCCACATCGTCCAGCAGGGCAGGGATGCTCTTGACCACATACTGCCGCCCCCGCTCCCGGTTGGCGATGCGCAGCCGCAGCCACGGCTGCCCGCCGGACAGCATGGTCAGCTCCGGTTCCAGCTCCACAAAGCCGGTGTCCTGAGGGGGATCTCCGGCCTCGCCCAGGTCCTGCAGGGCACTCTGCTGGTAGGTCTCCAGCAGCTTGCGGGCCTCCTGGTCGGTGACGGGGGCGTCGCCCCGCCACTTGCGGCCGAACAGCATTTCCAGCCCGGAAGCATAGCTGTCCTTCCGGGAAGCGGCGGGGTTCAGCCCGTCGGTGCCGCGCACCACGCCCGGGATGGTTTCCGGGGCGGCCGGTGCCTTGGGGGCCGGGTGCTTGGCCGCATCCTCCAGCAGCAGCGCGCCAATGTGCTTGCAGTAGGTGCCGTCACCGTTCTGGTTGTAGGGACAGTCGCAGGAGGCACTGACAAAGCTGCCGTTCTCCCGCAGCCAGACCTGTGTATAAAAACAGTCGGCTCCATTGCCCTGCACCAGCGCCGAGACATGGCGTACGCCATCCTCGTTGGTGGTGCAGCTGCTCTGCAGGATGCGGCGGCGGTATTTCTGGGCACGCTCAAATACCATTTCGCCCAGCAGTGTGCGGATCTCGTCTGCGTCCATGGTCGTTTTCCCTCCCCGGTCGATTCGTAAAACGGTTCTTATCTTATAAGAATACCGCACCCGCTGCCCGGATGCAAGGGCCAACCCCGTCCCGGTGCACAAAAAATACCGCCCTCTGTACCACAGGTACAGAGGGCGGTATCGTGCGAATTGCTGCTTATTGGGCGCTGCCGGTTTCAGCGTCAGTCTCAAGGGCGCGTTCGCGGATCTTTTCCAGCGTTTGCTCGCTGAGGATGTGCTCTGCCTTGCAGGCATCCTCAGCGGCGGTCTTTTCGTCCACGCCCAGCTGCATGAAGAAGTGGGTGAGCAGACGATGGCGGCTGTAGATGCGTTCTGCGATCTCACGGCCCGGCTCCAACAGGGTCAGGTTGCCTTCGCCGTCCACCGCGATATAGCCGTTTTCCCGCAGCTTTTTCATGGCGATGCCCACGCTCGCCTTGGTAAAGCCAGCTCATTGACCACGTCAATGGAGCGCACCTTGCCCATGCGCTGGGTCAGCATCAGGATCGTTTCAAGATAATCTTCTGCGGATTGGTGGATCTGCATGGTTTGTTTGCCTCCTGCCTTGCCCCGCCCCACGGCGGGAAGTTCTCTGCCGGGATGCAAAGCACCACGGTTTGTATGTTACAGGATATCACACTTTTGCCGTTGATGCAAGCAATTCGCAGGAAGTTTGTGCAAACAAACCAACTTTCTTCTGCACAAAACAGCGGGTTTGCCAATTCCAGGCCGGTTTTGTTTTGTGCAAAGGGGACAAAACCCCGTTAGTTTTCGCTTTCCAGATACGCCGCCGGGCCGGACTGGTACAGGTCGCCGCCGTGGGCGTCCAGGATCACGGTCAGGGGCATGTCCCGCACGGTCAGGCGGCGCACCGCCTCACAGCCCAGGTCCGGCCAGGCGATGACCTCCAGCGTCTCAACACTTTTTGCCATCAGGGCACCGGCACCGCCGAGAGCCGCCAGATACACGGCCCCGTTGCGCACCACGGCTTCCTTGACGGCGGCGTCCCGCTTGCCTTTGCCGATCATGATCTTGTTGCCCAGATCCAGCAGGCGGGGGCTCATGGCGTCCATGCGGCCGCTGGTGGTGGGCCCGGCCGAGCCGATCACCTCACCCGGACGCTCCGGCGGTGGGGCCGACGTAGTAAAATGGCGCTGCCGGTCAGGTCAAAAGGCAGCGCTTCGCCCTTGTCCAGCGCCTCGATCATCCGCTTGTGGGCCTGGTCGCGGGCGGTGTACACCACACCGGACAGCAGCACGGTATCGCCCGCTTTCAGCGGGGCAAGGTCCTGCGCGGTGCAGGGAGTGGTCAGTCTGTATTCCATGCTTCTCCCTCCTTACAGTTCCGCGCTGGCGCGGCGGGTGACATGGCAGGAAACATTCACGGCCACCGGCAGACCGGCCACATGGGTGGGCATCTGCTCGATGGCGAGGCCGAGGCAGGTGGTCCGGCCGCCAAAGCCCTGGGGCCCGATGCCCAAGCCGTTGATGGCGGTGAGCAGTTCCTGTTCCAGCTGTGCGTAGTAGGGGTCGGGGTTGGGTACATCCAGCGGGCGCAGCAGGGCCTTTTTGGCGAGATAGGCCACTTTATCAAAGCTGCCGCCCACGCCGATGCCCAGCACGATGGGCGGGCAGGGGTTGGAGCCGGCCAGCCTGACCGTCTCGATGACGAACTTCTTGAAGCCCTCCGCGCCGTCGGCGGGCTTGAGCATCTGGATGCGGCTCATGTTCTCGCTGCCAAAGCCCTTGGGGGCGACGGTGATGCGGCAGCCGTCGCCGTCCACCAGATGCACCGTGATGGCGGCGGGGGTGTTGTCGCCGGTGTTGCCCCGGCGCAGCGGGTCGGCCACGATGCTCTTGCGCAGATAGCCGTCGGTGTAGCCCCGCCGCACGCCCTCATGGATCGCAGCCTCAAAGCTGCCGTCGATGTGGACGTCCGTACCCAACTCCACGAAGACGCAGGCCATGCCGGTATCCTGACAGATGGGCAGATCCTTCTCTTTGGCGGCGCTCAGGTTCGACCACAGCAGGTCGAGGGTGTTCCGGCCAGCGGCCGGCTCTTCGGCCCGGGCCTTGTCCAGTGCTTCCTGCACGTCCCGGGGCAGGCGGGTGTTGGCCTCGATGCACAGCCGTGCAACGGTATCGGTGATCTCCTGTGCAGAAATCGTTCTCATGGGCAGTTCCTCCGTTTACAGGCGGGCCACGCCGGTGTCCTGGCAGCTGGGCCACAGCGTCGGCCACAGCCCGGCCACCCGGGGTCGAAGGCACCGGGGATGATGTTCTCTTCGCTGCGGTCATCGTCGGTGATGAGGTCCGCGATGGCGTAGGCGGCGGCCAGCTTCATCTTGTCGTTGATGTCGCGGGCGCGGACGCTCAGAGCGCCCTTGAAGAGGCCCGGGAAGCAGAGGACATTGTTGACCTGATTCGGGAAGTCGCTGCGGCCGGTGGCCATGACGCGGACGCCGCCCGCCTTGGCCTCGTCGGGCATGATCTCGGGGGTGGGATTGGCCATGGCAAAGACGATGGCGTCCTTGTTCATGGTCCTGCACAGCTCGGTGGTCAGGATGCCGGGCTTGGACACGCCGATGAACACATCGGCACCGGCAATGGCTTCTTTCAGGCCGCCTTTGATCTGGCGGGGGTTGGTCACCTCACCCAGCCAGTTCTTGTGGGCCTCGGCGCTGTTGCAGCCCTTGTACAGGGTGCCGAACTGATCCACGGCGATGATGTCCTTTGCACCGGCGGTCATAAGCATCTTGATGATGGCCGTACCGGCGGCGCCGGGGCCGTTCAGCACGATGTGCACATCTTCCATCTTCTTGCCCACCACGCGCAGGGCGTTGATGAGAGCAGCGGTGACCACGATGGCGGTACCGTGCTGGTCATCGTGGAACACAGGGATGTCCAGCTCTTTTTCCAGCGTCTGCTCGATCTCAAAGCACTCGGGGCTCTTGATATCCTCCAGATTGATGCCGCCGAAGGTAGGCGCAATGGCCTTGCAGGCTGCAATCACTTCTTCGGCACTGTGGGCGTTGATGCAGATGGGGAAGGCATCCACCCCGCCGAACTCCTTGAACAGCACAGCCTTGCCCTCCATGACCGGCAGGCCGGCCTCCGGGCCGATGTCGCCCAGGCCCAGCACGGCAGTACCGTTGGAGACAACGGCCACCATGTTGCCTTTGAAGGTGTACTTGTACACGTCCTCCGGGTTTGCCTTGATCTTGCGGCAGGGCTCGGCCACGCCGGGGGTGTAAGCGGTGGACAGGTCATCGCGGGTGGCGACCTCCACCTTACTCACGATGCCCACCTTGCCCTTGTGGCTCTCGTGCATTTCCAGAGCGGCTTTGTTGTAATCCATGGGTTTTTCCTCCATTTTTATCAGGCTCCCCCGAGGGAAACGGTTCAGGTCACATAATTTTATTGTAGCAGAACCGCCGGGGCATTTCCACCGGTTTTGCGCCTTTTGCAGGGGGCAGGCGGGCAAAAGTGCGGCGCTGTGGCGGACCGGATTTGTGGAAATTTGGCAAAAAACTTTCCTTTTGGCGTTTTATCCGATATAATAGGAAAGCACACGATCCGATCCGGCCGTGCAAACGGTCTTTTTATTTAGGAGGTCTATTCTTGAAACATTCAACCAAAACCCTGCTCTGCGTGCTGTGTGCAGCAGCAGCCGCCCTGTGCGTGATCTTTGCCATCTTCACGCTGACCAAAAAGCAGAGTGCTTCGTCCGCATCTTCTGCGGCCGCTTCTTCCAGTGCGGCTTCTTCCGCTCCTGCCGTCTCGGAGTACGGCACGGTGGACAGCTTTGACTACCAGAATTTCACCTACAGCGACGGTCTGGATGCAAACGGTTACCGCACCGGCATCACTGCACAGGACTATGTCACCCTGCCGGACAATGTGGCCGCTCTGCCCATCAAGAAGGCAGACGTCACCCCCAGCGACTCGGACGTCCAGGCCCGCATCGACAGCCTGCTGAGCCAGTACAGCACCACCAGGCCGTGACCGACCGCGCCGCGCAGAACGGCGATGTCGTGAACATTGATTATTCCGGCACCGTGGACGGTGTGGCATTCAACGGCGGCACCAGGGCTACGACCTCACGCTGGGCAGCGGCAGCTTCATCACCGGCTTTGAGGACCAGATCGTCGGCCACAACACCGGCGACACCTTTGATGTGACCGTCACCTTCCCCGACGGCTACGACGCCTCCACCGACTCCGACGGCAACACCGTCGAGCTCAGCGGCAAGGAGGCCGTGTTCCGCGTGACCGTGAACTCCATCTCCGAGCCGGTGACGCCGGAGTTGACCGACGAATGGGTGGACAGCACCTTCGGTACCAGCGACGATGTGCACACTGTGGAGGCCCTGCGCAACTACTCCGATGCACTGTACGACCAGAATCTGGAGGATGCCATCATGGACAGCCTGCTGGACAACGCCGCCTTTAAGGATCTGCCCAGCGAGGTGCCCGGCTACTACGCCTGCATGTTCCTGAATTACTACTACCAGCTGGCCAGCTATTACAGCAGCGATCTGGACACCATCGCCCAGGCACAGGGCTACACCGACGCCAACGCCATGCTGGGCGCTTCGGACACCGTGATCACTCACCTGGCCAAACAGGACCTGCTGTATCAGGCCATTGCCGAGAGCCAGGGCATCCAGCCCACCCAGGAGCAGCTGGATGCCGCTGCCGCTTCTTACTCCGGCAGCTCCTACGGCGACAACTTCGTCCATCAGACCGCCCTGCAGACGGCTGTGATGGAGTGGCTCAAGGCCCACGTCGTGGTGTCCTGAGCACCTTTCCTGAAAATCGCAAAAGCCCCGTTCCGTGTCTTGCGGAACGGGGCTTTTTTCAGGTCCGGGCCAGGCCGGGGCAGTTTTTACTGCACCCGGTAAGCTCAACCAGCTTGTGGTAGATCTCGGTGTTGTCGTACACACCGCCGAACTTCTCGGCACCGACGCCCATGGCGTACAGGTTGACCATGGCACCGGTGTGGGCATAGGTGGTGTGGTCCATGCCGGACTTGTGGTTGATGGTGTGGCAGATGGCCATGCTGAAGGGGATGTAGGTACCGTACAGTTCATAATCCTGCTGGGTCATGTCCTTCTGGCTGGCAGAGCCCACTTCCAGGGTGCGGTCGTAGGCGGTGCGCAGGTTCTGCACCTCGTAGTCGGTCAGCAGCAGCTTGCCGGCCTTGGCGGCATCCGGGTCGGTGGGCAGGGTCAGGCCGAAGGCTGCCTTCACATCCTGCATGGCCGTCTCAAAGGGGGTCTTGTTGGCGATGTAGTTCTGCACATAGTCGGTGTCGAACTTGGCGTAGGACATTTTCTGGTGGGTCAGGTTGGTGAGGAAGGTGTCGTAGTTGGTGGTCTTGTAGCCGATGGCCAGGCCGCCGGTCTCGTGGTCGGCCGTCACCAGGATCAGGGTCTCGTTGGGGTGGGCGTTGTAGAAGTCCACCGCAGTCTCCACAGCGTTGCTCAGCTCCAGCACATCGTGGATGGAAGCGGCGGCATCGTTGGCGTGGCAGGCCCAGTCGATCTTGCCGCTCTCGGTCATGAGGAAGAAGCCCTTGCGGTTGTTCAGCAGCTCAATGCCCTTCTTGACGTAATCCGTCAGCTGCCACTCGCCGCCAGCGGCGTCCATGGCGTAGTTCATGGCCTTGCCGTCTGCCAGGTTCTGGGCAATGATCAGGGTCTTGTCGGCACCGGCGGTCAGGGCAGCGGCAGCAGCCTGGGTGGTCACCACGTTGTAGCCGGCACTGGCAGCCACGGCATGGTTATCGGGGCCGGTGCCGTCCCCCTGCACCTTCTGGAACTCGCCGCCGGCAAAATACTCAAAGCCGGACTTGGCCAGCTCCAGGCCGATCTCGTAGTAGTTCTTCCGGGTCTTTTGGTGAGCGTAGAAGGCAGCCGGGGTGGCGTGGTCGATGTTCACGGTGGACACCACGCCTACCTTGTAGCCCTTCTGGCCATGGAGCTTTTCTGCAATGGTCTCATAGGGCACGTCCCGGGTGCCGGGGCACATGTTGATGACACCGCTCTCGGTCTTGTGGCCGGTGGCAATGGAAGTAGCCGTGGAAGCGGAGTCCGGGCAGAAGGAGGTGCTGTCGTAGGTGGTCACGCTGCCCACATGGGGGAAGCTGGTGAAGCTTAGGTCGGCCTCGGTCACAGCGCCGTTGTTGTCCACGGTGCCCTTGTAGAAGCGGGCGGACTGGATCTGGGCGGTGCCCATGCCGTCGCCGATGAACAGGAAGATGTATTTGGGCTTCTTCAGCAGGCAGTTCTCTTCCTCGATCTGAGCGGCAGCCTCGTCGGCACCGGCAGCGTGGGCGGCGGGTGCAGCGGCCATGACACCCAGGGCAGAAGCCACAGCGCTGGCCTTCAGAAAGCTGCGGCGGGAGATCTTTTCGTTCTTCATTGCAATATCCTCTCTCTTGATCCGGCCTGACCTCAGGCCTTTGTTTTTTATCATCCGGGAACGGCTTTATTGTAGCGCGTTTCTGCCCCGGGCCGAAACCAGCCCCGTGCAAAGCTTTGGTAAAACCTGTGGGGCGGGGCCGCCCGGACGGTAAAAAAGCCGCAAAATCCGGTAAAATCCGCGCGTTCCGACCGCGGAGGACCGGTTTTTCCACAAACCTTTGCGCAAGGGTTGAAAGAAGAGGGCGTTTCATTGTACAATAAGGGGGTGAAATGCGATCACCTTTGAACAGAAAGAGGATAACAATATGGCTGAGATCAAAGTGCTGGCCCTGGATCTGGACGGGACCCTGACCAACGACCAGAAGGAAGTGACACCCCGCACCCGCGCCGCGCTGGATGCGGCCATTGAACGCGGCGTGACCGTGGTGCTGGCCTCCGGCCGGCCCACTGCCGGCATCACCCCGCTGGCCAAAGACCTGGGGCTGGACAAAAAGGGCGGCTGCATCCTGTCCTACAACGGCGGCAAGATCGTGGACTGCCGCACCGGCGAAACGCTGGTGGAAAAACGCTGGACCCGCGCTGGTCCGGAGCTGTGCGCCTTTGCCGCCGCGCAGGATGTGGCCATCCTGACCTACAGCAGTGAGGGCATCGTCTGCGAGCGGGAGACGGACCCCTGGGCCGCCAAGGAGACCTTTACCACCAAGCTCCCTATGATCCCGGTGGAGGACCTGGCCCGGTATGTGGACTACCCGGTGTGTAAGATGCTCATTTGCCTGGACCCGGACCGTCGGGATGCCGTGCGCCGCCGGGCGGCAGCAGTTTGCCGGACGCATGGACCTGTCCCCTCCAGCCCGTTCTTCATCGAGGCCGTGCCCTGGCGTGGCCAAGGACAGCAACCCGCCGCCCTGCTGGAGCGCATGGGCCTGACCCGCGACAACCTCATGGCCTGCGGCGACGGCCTCAATGACTGCTCTATGATCGCCTATGCGGGCGTGGGTGTGGCCATGCAGAATGCAGAGCACCCCGTCAAGGACGCCGCCGTCTATGTGACCGTCGCCGACAACAACCACGACGGCGTGGCGGAGGCTGTGGAGAAGTTTATTTTACGAGAGGAATAAAAAACAATGCCGCGCAATCTGGTTTTATTTGATCTGGAATGGAACATCGGCTACCAGCCCTACACCTTTAATTATCACGGAGTGCAGCAGACCTTCCGGGGCGAGATCGTGGAGATCGGTGCCGTGAAGATCGACGAGGATGCCAACGTGCTGGACACCTTTTCCATCCATCTGCGTCCCCGCATCTTCCGCAAGCTGCAGCACCACATCGCCAAGGTCACCGGCCTGACCCAGGCCGACCTGGACAAGGGCGAACCCATTGTGCAGGGCCTGCGCCGCTTCATGCAGTGGTGCGGCCCGGATGCCGAGTTTGCCGAGTGGGGCATGGATGACGTGCCGGTGCTCAAGCAGAACCTGTTCCTGTGCAACATCGACGAGAGCCGCCCCACCGTGTGGTACGACCTGCAGCAGGTGTTCCTGCGGGAGCACCCCCGCAAGGAGGGCGAGGGCATGACGCTGGAAAGCGTCGTGACCCGGATGGGCATCCCCATGGAACGGCAGTTCCACGATGCACTGTCCGACACGCTGTACACCGCCGATGTCTGCCGTCTGCTGGACCTGCGGGCCGGTCTTGCCGCTTACCCCACCGAGGACGAGAGCCTGCAGGCCAGCCTGTGCCCGGCCCCCGGCGAATACCGTGATTTTGAGGTGTTCCACGGCTATGTGGAGCAGTACGCCTGGCGCACCGACCCCAAGATCTACACGATGAACTGCCCGGAGTGCGGCACCGCCCTGACCCCGGACGATGTCTGGCTGAAAAAGGGCAGCAACAGCTGGTACACCCTGAGCCGGTGCCCGCACTGTGCCGGTTCCGGCAATGCCGTGAGCGGCGGCGTGTTCCAGCGCTACAAGCTGGCCCGCCGCGACGGGCTGCACTGGAGCTTTGCCCGCTGCCTGCAGCTGCCGGATGAGGCCCTGCTTGCCCGCTGGAACAAGCAGCGCGCAGCCCAGCTGGAGCGGCTGAAGAACCGCGCCGAAAAGTCCGCGGAGAACTGACAAGAATACAGAATTCTTTTTCTTTTGCAGGAAGTTCCTGTTCTGTTTCGTTTTATAGGGCAGAGGGTCGTGCATACAGAACTGCTACGGTCTGTTCATGGCTCTGTCATACAAACGGGATATACTATCAGCAGGCGGCTGTGCGGCCGCCGCTTGGAACAGAAGGGACTGGGAAAACGCAAATGGAACATACGTTGCTGCAGTGGGCCCATCAGCTGGGCACGCTGGAATACTGGCAGACACTGCTGGACCGCTTTGGTGATCTGGGGCCGCTGGCCCCCATCACGCTGGCCGTGGTGGAGTCGTTCTTTCCGCCGCTGCCGCTCATTGCCATCGTGGCCCTGAACGTGGGAGCCCACGGCGGCATCCTGGGCTTTTTGTACAGCTGGATCGGGGTGGCGCTGGGCGGAACCCTCATGTTCCTGCTCTGGCGGCGCATCGTCAAGCGCTGTTTCTGGAAGATCGCCGGCCGCTGGCCCAAGCTGGAAAAAGCCCAGCAGTGGGTCAACCACTTCGACACGTCGTCGCTGTTCATGCTCATGCTGCTGCCCTTTGCGCCCAGCTCCTTCATGCATCTGGCCTTCGGCATCTCGGACTTTGACGAGAAGCGTTATCTCATCACGATGCTGCTGGGCAAGGGCGTGATGGTGGCCATGATGGCGGTGTTCGGTCAGTCGCTGGTGAGCTCCATGAAGAATCCGCTCTATCTTGTGCTGGCCGTGGGCCTGTGGGTGGCCATGTACGCCGTGAGCAAGCGCTTCTGCAAGCGGCACCATCTGGATTGACTGCTGATTGGAATAAAAAAGAGACAGGCTTCCTTTCGAGGAAGCCTGTCTCGCGTTTCAGGATGCTTACAGTTCCAGTCCCTGATCAAAGAAGGCCAGACCAAAGGCACCGGGACCGGCGTGGGTGCCGATGACGCAGCCGATCTGCCGCACCAGCGGCTCGGCACACTGCAGGTTGTCCTGCAGGTAGGTCTGGATGGGCTGCACCTCGCGGGCAGACAGCGTATAACCGGCCAGCGCAGGCACGGCGGCGCTGATGCCGCCCAGCTCTTCCACCTTTTTGAACAGCGCAACGTAGGCACCGGGCAGGCCGCGTGCCTTGCCGGCCATGGCTACCTTGCCTTCCTTGATGGTGATGAGCGGCTTGATGCCCAGCATGCCGCCGGCCACTGCCACAGCGGCGGGCAGGCGGCCGCCCTTGCGCAGGTACTTCAGGTCGTCGATGGCGGCAACCAGATGCAGGTGCTCCTTGGCGTGCTCCAGGTCGGTGGCAATCTGCACCAGCGTCCTACCGGCGGCGCGCAGCTGCACAGCCAGCCGTACCAGCAGCCCTTCGCCCAGGCAGACGTTGGCGCTGTCCACGAACAGCACGTTGTCCACGTTGACAAGGTCAGCGGCCAGTCTGGCGCACTGCCAGGTGCCGGACAGCTCATGGGACAGGAAGATGCCCAGCACCTCGTCCCCGGCAGCGGCGGCATCCTGATAGAACCGCTCGAACAGCTCCGGGCTGGGCTGGCTGGTGGTGGGCAGCTTGTGACACTCCTTTAAAAGGGCGTAGTATTCGCTGGGGGTCTTGTCGATGCCGTCACGCAGCACGGTGCCGTCCTCCAGCGTCACGTTCAGGGGAATCACGGTCACGCCCAGCTGTTCTGCCTCGGCGGGCAGGATGTCGGACGCAGAATCGGTGAGAATGCGGATCATAAAATACCTCCGGATTTCCGGTAAAATCTGTTAGACAACGTTTTTAACAAAAACGTCGGAAAGCATTATACCAGAACCCGACGGGCAAAGTCAATTGGTTGGGCAACATTTGGTGCGGCAGAACGCAAAATACTTGCGCGTTCGACCGCTGCTGTGATAAGATAGGCCAGACAGAAGGGAGGCAGAGCCATGCACAGACCACAAAATCGGACGGCAGCCCTGCTGGCGGCCTTTGGCTGTGCGCTGGCGTACCTGCCGGCGGGACGGGCGCTGGCGGCCGTCTGTGCCGCCCTGCCGTTGAGTGCAGCCGGGCAGAGCTTTGCGCTGCACTGCGCGCAGCTCCGCTGGCTGAGGAACTGGTGTTCCGGGGCGCGGTGCAGGGGCTGCTGCGGCCGCTGGGACCCCGGGCGGCAGTGTGCGTGCAGGCGGCGCTGTTTGCGGTGCAGCACGGCGGAGCGGCCGGAATCGCCTATGCGCTGGTGCTGGGGGTGCTGCTGGGAACCATCCGGCAGTGCACCGGCCGCGTATGGCCGGGCTGGGTACTGCATACAGTGAATAATCTGCTGGTATTTGCCGCAGGATAAAAGGAGAACGCATGACCGATTTTGAACTGATGGGTGCCGCGCTGGACGAGGCGCGCAAGGCGGCCGCACTGGGCGAAGTGCCGGTGGGGGCTGTGGTGGCCCGCAACGGGCAGATCGTGGCGGCGGCCCACAACACCCGCGAGACGGAAAAGAACGCCCTGCATCATGCCGAGCTGCTGGCCATCGACGCGGCCTGCAAGGCGTTGGGCGGCTGGCGGCTGTGGGAGTGTGAGCTGTTCGTCACGCTGGAGCCCTGCCCCATGTGCGCGGGGGCCATCCTGAACAGCCGCATCCGGCGGGTGGTGTACGGCGCGGCCGATGCCAAGGCCGGGTGCTGCGGCAGTGTGACGGACCTGTTTGCCCTGCCGTTCAACCACCACCCGATGGTGGAGCAGGGCCTGCGGGCCGAGGAAGCCGGAGCACTGCTGCAGGCGTTTTTCAAGGATCTGCGGGTGCGGCTGGCCGCTCGGCCGAAGTGGAAACGGCCCGCACCGCCCGCCGAGAATATGAAGAAACCGTAAAAAAGTGGAAGCTGCGTGGAAAAGTGAGCAGCTTCCACTTTCTTTTTTCAGCAAATTGTGCTATATTATTCAATGGTATCTTGTCGAAACCCATCTGAATACCCCGGCGGGCACGCCGCAGGACCGGACTTGACCGGAGAAATGAGACAGAGCGCTGCTCTGCCGGGCGATGGGCCGCGGATCCTTCCTGCAGGGTGCAAATGGCACGCTGCAGAGAACACGACAGGAGGGCAGTACTCTTGTACGAAGACGAGTTTGAACTGACCTTTGACACACCGGAGGAAGAGCCGGTGTATGAACCGGAAAAAGCGTCGGCTGCTCCGGCCCCGGTGCCGGAAACCACACCGGCAGAGATCGTTCCGGACGAACCCACCCGGGTTCTGGAACCCCGCAGTGCGGCTCCGGCAGAACCGGCAGAGCCGACCCCGGTTTCGGAACCGGAACCGGCAGAAGAGCCGCAGCCCCAGAGCGCGGCGGTGCCCGCAAACGGGCGCACGGTGCTGATCTCCGGCGGCGACCGGGGCATCGGTGCTGCGGCGGCCCGGGCCTTTTATGCGGCGGGCTACCGCGTGGCGGTGCTGTACCACAGCAATGCCGAGGCGGCGGCCGCGCTGGAAGCGGAGCTGCCGGGCATCACGGCCGTGCAGTGCGATGTGGCCAGCCGGGCCAGCTGCGAGCTGGCGTTCCGTGCGGCGGAACAGGCGCTGGGTCGGGTGGATGTGCTGGTGAGCAATGCCGGCATCGCACAGCAGAAGCTGTTCACCGACATCACCCCGGAAGAATGGCAGCACATGCTGGACGTGAACCTGACCGGTGCGTTCAACCTCTGCCAGCTGGCCCTGCCCGGGATGATACGCCGCAAAGCGGGCCGTATCCTCACCGTGAGCAGCATGTGGGGCCAGACCGGCGGCAGCTGCGAGGTACACTATTCCGCCGCCAAGGCGGGCCTCATCGGCCTGACCAAGGCACTGGCCAAAGAAGAAGGCCCCAGCGGCATCACGGTGAACTGTGTGGCACCCGGGGTCATTGAAACCGATATGATGGCAGCCTTTACCGCCGAGGACAAGGCGGCGCTGGCCGAGGAGACCCCGGTGGGCCGCCTTGGCACCGCCGACGAAGTGGCAAAGCTGCTGGTTTTCCTGGCAGGCGAGGACGCCGGCTACATCACCGGGCAGGTGTTCGGTGTCAACGGGGGCCTTGTGATCTGATGTGCAGGAACAACAACCAAAATTTTCCCCGCAGCAAGAAGGAGAGAGCGAAATGGGCATGACTTTGAAGGAACTGTTGACGAAAAGGCGAAGGCACCCTGTCGGCGCAGGAGGCAAAGGCGCTGGCTGCGCAGTGCAGAATGGATCTGGACACGCTCTATACGCTTCTGGAAGAACGCGGGATCAAGATCCAGGAAGAAGAGACCGAGCCCGGCCTGGATGTGGAAGGCATCATGGCTGAGGTGGAGAACGCTGAGAACAACAACGATGATCTGGGCATCGGTGCCGATGAGGACGAGGACCAGGGCGAGGAGAACCCGGCCGACCTGAAGGCCGCCATGGACGAGCTGCTGGATGACCCGGTGAAGAACTACCTGAAGCAGATCGGCCAGATCCCGCTGCTGAGCGCAGAACAGGAAGTGGAGCTGAGCCGCCGTATCCACGCCGGCGCCGAGGCTGCCCATATCCTGCAGGCCGACCGCCAGAAGTACAGTGCGCCCGAGTACATCAAGAAGAACAGCGCCCGCTTCTCGTTTGAAGAGGACGAGAACAGCCGCAGCTACACCGAGGATCTGGACGACGACGGCAACGAGAAGTCCAGCGAGGACGCCGAGGAGAAGGCCGCCGAGGAGGAGGCTATGGAGGCCGTGGAAAACGGTCCTCTGACCGAGGAAAAGCGGCAGGAGCTGCTCAAGACCCGCCGCGACGGCCTGAACGCCCGCCGCAGCCTGAGCGAGGCAAACCTGCGTCTGGTGGTCTCCATCGCCAAGAAGCATGTGGGCCACAATCTGGCCTTCCTGGACCTGATCCAGGAGGGCAACATCGGCCTGATCAAGGCTGCCGAGAAGTTCGACTGCGACCGCGGCTTCCGCTTCTCCACCTACGCCACCTGGTGGATCCGTCAGGCCATCACCCGCGCCATCGCGGACCAGGCCCGCACCATCCGCATCCCGGTGCATATGGTGGAGACCATCAACCGCATGCGGCAGGCCACCAACCAGCTGGTGTACCAGAACGGCCATGAGCCCACCCCGGAAGAGCTGGCAAAGGCCATGGACATGAGCGTCGAGCGTGTGCGTGAGATCCAGCGGATGGCACAGGAGCCGGCAAGTCTGGAAAGCCCCGTGGGTGAGGAAGAGGATTCCTCTCTGGGCGATTTCGTCGCCGACGAGAACGCCGAGGCTCCCGGCAAGGCTGCTGACCGCGCCATGGTGGCCCAGCAGATCAATCTGGCCCTGAAGAGCCTGACTCCCCGTGAGGAAAAGGTCATCCGCCTGCGCTTCGGCCTGGACGACGGCCGCCCCCGCACCCTGGAAGAAGTGGGCCGCGATTTCGGTGTCACCCGTGAACGTGTGCGCCAGATCGAGGCCAAGGCCATCCGCAAGCTGCACAGCCGCAAGTGCCTGTCGCTGCTGAACGGTCTGATCGAGTGATCGGAACAAGCATCCCGGAACGCCCGGCAGCCGAACGCTGCCGGGCGCTTTTCAGGAGCAGAACGTCTTTTGCAAAAAAATCCGGATTTTTTTGCAAAAACCTCTTGCCAAACGACAAAACCTGTGGTATCATAATTGAGCTGTGATTGTGCTGCTATAGCTCAGTTGGTAGAGCGCATCCTTGGTAAGGATGAGGTCTCCAGTTCGAATCTGGATAGCAGCTCCAGCTCAAACGCCCTGAAGCAGAAATGTTTCGGGGCTTTTTTTGTCAGTGTTGTAACAGATCAAAAACAGCCTCCCGCTGCCCGGTACAAGGGCAAAGGGAGGCTGTTGTGTTTTATATGTTTTTGTTATCCGCGGAAGCCGTAGCGCGGGCCGTAGAAGCCCCAGCCGCCGCAGCAGCAGTTGCACAGCAGGTTGAGCAGGATCATGCTCCAGCACCAGCGCATGATGCCGCCCGGCTGGGCGTAGGTGGTCTGGGTGCGGTAGGTGCGGCCGGGGTTCTGCAGTCGCTGCAGGTGCATCCGGTACTCGGTGTTGTTGGGGTCCAGCTGCACGGCGCGGCGGGCGTCCTGCAGCGCGTCGATGCTGTTGCCGAGGCCCTGATTGGCCAGCGAGGAGAGGTAGTACCACCGGGCATTGCGGGCGGTCATGCCGTCCAGCACGCGGCGTGCCTCGGCGTAGCGGCCATTCACCACAAAGTTGCGGGCTGCCTGCATCTCGGGCGAGTCGCTGCCGCTGTAGCTGGCACCGCTCTGCTGGCTGTAGCCGTTGAACCCAAAGCCGAACCCGAAGGGGTCAAAACCATCGAAGCCGTCAAACCCGTAGTTCTGCTGGCTGTAGCCCTGCTGGGAGCCGCCATAGCTCTGCTGACGGTAGCCGCCATAGGGATTGCCGCCCATCTGGGGGCCGGTCTCGCCCTTGGTGATGGCATCGTAGGCGGCCTGTACCTCCTTGAAGTGCTCCTCGGCGGTGGGGTCGTTGGGGTTCAAATCGGGGTGCCAGCGCTTGCATTTGGCGCGGTATGCTTTTTTGATCTCTTCGTCGCTTGCGCCGCGCTGAATGCCCAGCACCTCATACGGATCTCTCATGGATATACTTCCTCACGTCTCATTTCGCGCGGCCGCAATGCCGCACAATACTCTATAGTCTACCGTATCGTCGTGGAAAAATCAAGTGGATGCTTCGGCATCCCGGCCAGAGCGCTTTGCATTGTTGCAGTTGTACTTCAGCCATACGCCGGAATACAGGATGTTGCGCAGCAGGTCGGCGTCCTCCACGCAGGGCAGGCGCTCAAAACATTTGGCACAGCGTGCCAGCAGCAACTCAAAAATTTCCCGCATCTCTTCCTCGTAGCCGGGCTGCTCGCTCATGGTTTTGAGGGGATTGTAGGCACCCTTCCGCTTGTCGCGGGCCAGATCGTCGTAGGCGTCCATCAGATAGATGAACTTGCCCAGATGGAAGCCGAGGCTCCGCAGCTCCGGCGACCAGTGGTCCTGCTTGTAGTCGAACAGCTCGGCCATCAATTCGCCGAAGCAGCCCGACACGGCGTCCAGGTCCTCGCTGCCGGCGGCTTCGTATTCTGCAAGCCGGGCCAGACAGCTGCGGATGGCGGCACACTGCCGGGGCCAGCGGGCTTCGGCGTCGGTGCGGCAGCCGGACAGCAGTTTTTCATAGCCGAGGCCCAGCAGGTTGTGGTCATCCTTCCATTTGTCCTCGGCATTGTAGTAATGCAGCGCCACGCTCAGGTCGGCACAGTAGTCGGTGGGGCCGCTGGACCGCCAGTTCACGCCGTGCAGCGGGTGCACCGGGCAGCGGCTGCATCCGGTGGAAAGTTCGCTCTCGCCCTCATACAGGCTGGAAAGCAGCAGATCCAGAAACGTCAGATCGTAACTCAGCGTCAACGGCCCCCGCAGCCCATGCAGCGCGTCGATGCGGCGGCACAGCCCGCAGTAGGCGGTGCGGTAGCGCGCCTGCGCCTCCGGGGAGAGGGCGGTGTGGTTCGGGATCACATATCCAAACATGGCTCAGCTCTTTTTGATGAACTGGGTGCCGCAGCGGGGGCAGGAGATCTGGATGCGGCCCCGGCCCCGGGGAACGCGCAGCTTCTGGCGGCACTGGGGGCAGCGGTAATAGTGGTAGAGCTTGCGGTTGGCCCACTGATCTTTCAGACCACGAAACTTGCCGTCCACCCGATCTTTCAGGGTGTAGTAGCGGTAGTTCTCCTCCGTGCGCTTGGAGATATTGCGGCTCAGGGATCGGTAATAGCAGAGGATCAGCAGCACCAGACCCAGCCAGGTGAACAGGCTGATGCGGGTGAGCAGGGAGATGAGCAGCATCACGATGGAGGCGATGCTCAGAGCCTGATTCAACCCATCGGTGCCGTAGCGGCCGACCATGAACTGACGGAATTTTTCTCTCATACGATCAAGTCCTTTTCGTTGTCAAAACAGCGGCTGAGCGCTGCCGTGGTATTCCTTGTTTTTAGCATACCAGTCATCCATGATAAAACTTTGAACAGACTGCAAATCTATCATGAAAGGGACCGGATTTTACTCCCGGCAGCGGATGGTCAGATAGGCTTCGGTGTCCAGCGCGCCCTCCATGCGGCAGTGCAGCACGGCCCGCCCGGCCTCGCCGGTGGTGGCCAGATAGGTGCCTGCCATGCCGCCCGCAGCGGTACGACGGCAGGCCCAGGATCTTCACGGGGCCCTCGGTGCGCAGCTGCACGGCCTCACCGCAGTAGGGCAGGAGGTTGCCGTTCTGGTCGATGGCGCGCAGGCTCACGGCAGCGCAGTCCCAGGTGGGGCCGTCGGTCAGGATGGGGTTGTGCACCACACATTCCAGCCGGACGCTCTGCACCGGCTCCCGCACCACGGTGCGCACCGCCCGACCGTGCCAGACGGCCTCAAAGCGGTATTCGGCGGCGGGGCTGCCCAGCACGCCGATGTACTTGTAGTACATCCGCAGCACATCGTTCCAGCCCAGCCGCAGCGAGAGCATCCGTGCCCGGGACAGGGGCGAAGGCTCCATGGCGTCCCGGCGCAGCTCGTTCAGGATGGCAGCTACCTGCAAGGCAGAAGCATGGTCCATCCCCTCATACTTTTCCAGCAGGGAGCCCACAAAGTCGTTGATCTCAATGGGTGGGTGCGGCAGCGCCGCAAACCGGCCGCGCCGGTCGGGGGCAAATTCGGCCACGAAGTCATTGCCGCGGTACAGACGCACGCTCTCGGCGTTGGTGAACACCCAGCAGGCCCCCGGTACCCCGCCAGGCAGGTCCCCCAGTGCCATGGCGGAAGAGACTTCCAGCACGATGTCCGAAGGAGCGCGGGTGTTTTCTGGCTGGCGTAGACGGCGGCGGAGAGTTTCGGGTTGCGGAACAGATCCATCACGCCGTGGTAGCAGATGCGGTCGCCGCTGCCGAATTCCCGGTGGGTGTTGTAGTCGGCCAGGCACCAGCCAAAGCTGCCGGCCACGCCCTGCTGGGCAATGGAATCGTTGAGCACGGCGGCAAAATGCAGGGCCTGCACCAGCCGGTGGGCCTCATCGTCAAAGGGCTTGGCCGGGAAGTTCTGCCCGCCGAACTCGCTGATGAGGTAGCCCTTGCGGGTGTCCGGGGTGACGGAGGCGCGGGCCTCACAGGCGGGGCCTCGGCCCCGGTAGGAATAATCGTTGTAGGCGTACACATCCTCCAGCAGCTGCTCGCGGCGGCGGATATGGGCACCCGCCGTGGGGCGGGTGGGGTCCAGCCGATGGATGGCCTCGTTGGTGCGCTTGTAAAAGGCTTCATCATCGGGGCTGCCGTTGACCCGTGCACCCCACAAAAACACACTGGGATGGTTGCGGCACTGGCACACCATCTCCCGGCAGTTCTGCAGGGCCTGCGCCTTCCAGGCTTCGTCGCCGACGTGCTGCCAGCCGGGCATTTCAGTGAACACCAGCAGGCCCAGCTCGTCGCAGGCATCCAGGAAGGCCGGGCTCTGGGGGTAGTGGCTGGTGCGCACGGCATTGCAGCCCAGGTCCTTTTTGATGAACTGGGCATCCAGCCGCTGCAGGCTGTCCGGCATGGCGTAGCCCTGATAGGCGTAGCTCTGGTGCCGGTTGATGCCCCGCAGCACCACCCGCTGGCCGTTCAGGTACAGGCCTCCGGCCACGAACTGGACCGTGCGGAAGCCGAACCGGACCGTCTTTTCGTCCAGCACCCGGTCGGGCAGACCGCTGGTGCCGGGACGGATGAGCTTTACGGTAAGAGTGTACAGGGTGGGGTGCTCAATGCTCCACGGATGCACCCCGTTCAGGGTGCCGGTGATGGGCAGGGCAAGTTCCCCACGGTAGACAGCCCGGCTTCCGGCGGGGCTGCGGATCTCGGCCTGCAGGGTGCAGCCCACCGTCTCACCCACCGTGGCGGTGTAAATGCGAAAGTCGCCTTCGGCCCGGGCCTCCACGAACACATCCCGCAGGTAGGCGGGCTCCTTGATGTCCAGACTTACGGCACGGTAGATGCCGCCGTAGGTCAGGTAGTCGATGGAACCGCCGAAAGGCGGGATGTTCAGGTTCTCGCGGCTGTCGCAGCGCACAGCCAAGACATTCTTCTTGCCCAGATGCAGGGCGCTGGTCAGGTCCACCGTAAAGGCGGTGTAGCCGCAGCCGTGGTGGAACAGCCGCCGCCCGTTGCAGAATACGGTGGCGTCGTGGGCGATGGCTCCGAAGGTGAGCAGGACGGTGCGGCCTGCCCACTCGGCAGGGGCAAAGAACTCCCGGCGGTAGCCGCACAGGCGCTGGTGGTCGTTCTCGTTGCAATAGTTGTAGGGCAGGGCCTTGACCGTGTGCGGGATGCGCACCGGCTCCAGCTCCAGTCCGGTGCATTCCGGGCGCACCAGCGCGGGGTCGAAGGTGGGGCAAAACAGCCAGCCGTCGTTCCAGTCGTAGTGTTCCATAGTCGGGTCTCCGTCCATAGCAAAGTTACTTTACTTCTTATAGTAGCACAAAGTTATGAACGAAAAAAGCACCTCCCGCCCTTTTTGTACACCTTTTGGGCAGCAGAAGGGGAAGAGCGCTGCCCAAAACAACAAATGCTCCCCCGGAGTGGGGGAGCATACTGCTCAGCGGATGAAGTTCGTCATGGGCGGGCGGGTTCTGCGGGGGGTCGAACCCGGCAGCCTTGCCGGCCTCGATGCAGTGCAGCAGCCGCCATGTTGCGGCCCAGCTCCTGCATGACGGCGCAGCCCTCGGCGTCCTGCAGCACCTGCTCGGGGTCCGAGCCGTGGACCATGGGTCCAGTATGAGCCGCTGACCAGCGGCATGTGGAAGAACTGCGGGTACTTTGACCAGCTGGTCGAGGGTGCTGGTGGTGCCGGCGCGGCGGGCCGAGCAGCAGACGGCGGCGGGCTTGTAGGCCAGATACCTGCCGCCCGCGTAGGCAAGACGGTCCATGAAGCTGGTCATGTTGCCGGAAGCCGAGGCGTAGTGCACCGGGCTGCCAAACACGAAGCCGTCGGCGGTCTTTGCCTTTTCAATGGCCTCGTTGACCACGCCGCCGAACACGCAGCCATTGCCGCTGCGGCAGCCGCCGCAGCCGATGCAGCCGCCCACCGGCTTGCCGCCGACGTGCAGGATCCGGTGTCGATACCGGCCTTGTTCCAGCCCCCGGCGATCAGGGACAGGGCGGTGTAGGTGCAGCCCTTTCGGGCTGCCGTTGATGATCAGAACGTTCATAAAAATACTCTCCTTTGGTCCAGAATGCGCCGCAAAATGCCCGGCGCCTGTGCGATACTCTGATTGTAGCACAAAGCCTCCGGGCGTGCAATGCGCCCCGGTAATTTGACAAGAATGCACGGTTTGATGATAATAAGAAGAACCAGAAGAGGATATGCAGCGCCGGGCGAGGCTATGCGAGCGCGCCCGGCCGACCAGAAGGAGGTCAAATCATGCGCGTGATCGCAGGAGAAGCCCGGGGACGGCGTCTGGAAGCCCTGCCCGGGACGGACGTGACCCGGCCCACCCTTTCGCAGGTGAAGGAGGCCATGTTCAGCATTGTACAGTTCGACCTGCCGGGCGCGCGGGTGCTGGACCTGTATGCCGGCAGCGGACAGCTGGGCATCGAGGCGCTGAGGCGGCGCGGCCCGGTGCGTGTTCCTGGATGAGAACCGCGAGGCGGTGAACATCGTGATGCGCAACTGCAAGACCTGCGGTGTGTTCGACCGCAGCCGGGTCAATGTGGGCGAGGCCGCCTGGTATCTGTCGACCTGCCGGGAGCAGTCTGACGTGGTGCTGCTGGATCCGCCGTTCCGGGCGGTACGCTGGAAAAGATCCTGCCGGCGGTGGACAAGTGCACCGCACCCGGCGGCACTGTGCTGTGCGAGAGCGAAACGGGCCTTGTGCTGCTGGCACAGGTGGGCGGCCTGACCCTGCAGAAGCAGTATAAGTATGGCAAGGTGCTGCTGTGGAAATATACGAAGCCCATGCAGCAGGAGGGGGAAGCACTATGAACGTGAACGAGCTTTTGGACACCATTGAAGATACGCTGGAAGAGAGCACCAGCATGCCGCTGTCCGGCGGCAAGCGTCTGGTGGACGTGGAAAAGGTCCGGGATTATCTGGATGATATCCGCGCAAACCTGCCCGGTGAGCTGCGGCAGGCCCAGCAGATCGTGAACGACCGTGCCCAGATCGTGGACACGGCCAATGCACAGGCTCAGGCCATCGTGAAGAAGGCCGAGGAGCGCGCCCGCATCCTGGTGAGCGATGCCGAGATCGTGAAAGCCGCCCAGCAGCGCGCCGCCGAGATCACCGCCGCTGCCCAGAGCGAGTCGCGCACGCTGCGTCAGACCGTGACCGACTACTGCGACAACATGCTCAAGACCACGGAAGAGGCGATGGTGGAGAATGCCGCACAGGTAAAGAACGTGCGCGCCAACCTGCGCCAGAACGCCAAGAAAAACAGCTGATTTCCACACAAATTACACACATGGCAAAATGACGCGTCCCTGCAGGCAAAAATGACGGCCCGCAGGGACTTTTTTTGTGACATTTTGCCGCAAAAACAGGGACAAAAAACCTTGCAATCGGGGGCTTGATTTGCTACAATAAATGTGTGTCAGTGGGTAAAGTGGGTAAAAGTAGGGCAAAGGCCCTCTCCACAGCCCCGAAAGGGGGCGGGCAGCATGTTCTTTGGCCGGTATGACTATACCATCGACGCCAAAGGGCGGCTGAACTTCCCCGCAAAGTTCCGCGACGCCATGGGCGAGAGCTTCGTGGTGCTGGAATGGGTGGACAACTGCCTGTCTGCTGCCGCTGCCCGAGGTGGAAAAGCTGGCGGAAAAGCTGGAGGCCGACGAGCTGATGGACAGCTGGGAGGTGTCCGGTGATCTGTTCAGCACCGCCTGCGAGGTGGTGCCGGACAAGCAGGGACGCATCCTTCTGCCGGCAGAGCTGCGCAGCTATGCCGGGCTGGAAAAGGATGTGACCATCATCGGTAATCGCAACCACGCCGAGATCTGGGCCACCGACGTCTGGAACGCCCGCCGCGCGGCGGTGAGCAATGAGCAGCGTGCAGCCCGGCTGCGCAGCCTGCACATCTGACATAAGAATTCTGCAAGAGAGAAAGGAGGCCGTGCCAATGGCTTCAGAAGAAAACGTGCCCTTTGACCCGACCTCATTTGAGCATATCCCGGTTCTGTTGAACGAATGCCTGGAAGGGCTGGCCATCGACCCGGCGGGCACCTATCTGGACGGCACCGCGGGCGGTGCGGGCCACTCCCGCCAGATCGCCCTGCGGCTGGACGCTGCAAAGGGTGGGCGGTTGATCTCGCTGGATCAGGACCCCGACGCCGTGCAGACGGCCCGGGCCCGTCTGGCCGGGCTGCCGGCCACCGTGGTGCAGATCAACTTCCGCTACGCCGGGCAGGCGCTGGAAGAGCTGGGCATCGACAAGATCAACGGTGCACTGCTGGATCTGGGCGTTTCCAGCCACCAGCTGGACGACGCGGCCCGGGGCTTTTCGTACCGGGCAGATGCACCGCTGGACATGCGGATGAGCCAGCAGGGGGAGACGGCGGCAGACCTCGTGAACACCGCCAGCCGGGAAGAGCTCTCCCGCATCCTGCGGGACTACGGCGAAGAACCCTTTGCCTGGCAGATCGCCGGCAAGATCGAGGAAGCGCGACAGAACGCGCCCATCGAGACCACTTTGCAGCTGGCCGACATCGTGGCCGGCGCCATGCCGCCTGCGGAGCGGCGCAAGAACAAGAATCCTTCGCGGCGCACGTTTCAGGCGCTGCGCATTGCCGTGAACCATGAGCTGGATGCGCTGGAAGAGGGGCTGGACACCATTTTCGAGCATCTTGAGCCCGGCGGGCGGCTGTGTGTGATCACCTTCCATTCGCTGGAAGACCGGCTGGTGAAAAACAAGTTCCGCCGCTGGGCCACGGCCTGCACCTGCCCGCCGGAGTTCCCGGTGTGTGTGTGCGGCGGCAAGGCCAAGGCAAAGCTCATTACCCGGAAGCCCATCGAGGCCGACAAGCAGGAACTGGAGGAGAAACCGGCGCAGCCGTTCTGCTCATCTGCGTGTGTTGAAAGTGCTGAGGAATGCCGAAGGCATCCTGTGAGGAGGAGAGGAAACCATGGGTCAGGCAGCATACGATTACAACACCGCGCGGCGCAGAAAAGCGCCTCAGACTCAGCGCAAGATCGCATTGCGCGTGGAAAAGGGCGGCAAGCGCCGTCTTTCGCCGCTGCAGGCAGCGCTGCGCAATGCCATGCATCTGGTGGCGGCAGCCCTGCTCACCGGGTTTGCCATCAGCCTGCTGATGAGCGAGGCCCAGCTGGTGGAGCTGAATGATCAGATCCAGGACGCCAAGGCCCAGCTGGTGAGCGCCCAGAGCCAGTACACCTACTACAACAGCACCCTGAACAGCAAGACCAACATCACCAGCGTGGAAGAAGCGGCCAGCCGTCTGGGTCTGATGAAGATCGACCCCAGCCAGATCACCTACATCCGGCTGAACGAGTCCGGTGCGCTGGAGCGTCAGCAGTCCCCTGTGCGGCAGTGGACCAGCTTCATCTACAACGGTGCTGTGACCATTCTGGGCACCGTAAAATAACATCAAAACGGGAAAGCGTGCGGCAGCGCACGCTTTTTCGGTTTTTAGCCGGTCCGGGGCAGCCGCCGCGCGGGCCGATATCCTGAAGAAAACAGCAGGCAGAACGGGTGCTCCGCCCTGTCTGCGGGAGAACAGCATGCAACAAGATTCCAACAAGAAAAAGGGCAAAGGCTACCGGGTGCGCCCGGCCTTTGCGCGGGAACGGCTCAACGGACGCACCCGGCGCGTGTGCAGCATTCTGGGGCTGGCGGCGGTCGTGCTGGCATCGGCCGTGGTCGTCCGCAGCCTGTATGTCATCCAGATCCGGGACGGTGCCAAGTACCGACAGTATGCCGCCCAGCAGCAGCTGCTGGACACCACGGTCAAGGCCACCCGCGGCGAGATCTACGACGCCAACGGCATCACGCTGGCTTCCACCAGCGTGGTGTGGAACATCTGGGCTGACCCCAGCTACAGCAGCATCCTGTACACCACCAGCACCAACGACGATAAAACGACGGTGCGCACATTTGACCCGACCATGTGCGCCGAGGTCAGCCAGGGCATCACCCTGCGGCTGCTCTCCGGCGACGGCGAGAGTCTGGACGCGGTGGACACTCGGAGGAATACACCCAGCAATACCAGACCGTGTACGATGCACTGTCCAAAATTGATTCCTCCTATGTGGTGCTGGCCACTAAGGTGAACAACGCCGTCAAGCTGTCCATTGAGGATTATGTGTCCGGTTTCAACAAGGCGCACAAAAAGGGCTCCGGCGCAGACCGCATCGGGCGGGTGTCCGTCTCGACGGAAAAAAGCTCTCAGCGCAACTACCCCTACGGAGCCTTTGCGGCTGCCGTGCTGGGCTTTACCGACGGCGAGGGCGTGGGCACTTACGGCCGGAAAATCCTACCAGTCCACGCTGGCCGGTGTGGACGGCCGCACCATCACCCGGCGCAACGCGGTGGGCAACGCCATTGCCGACCAGAACGCCACCACCTTTGCCGCCAAGGACGGCTCCAATCTGGTGCTGTCGCTGGACGTGAACGTGCAGGAGATCGTGGAACGCTACCTGACTGAGGCCGTTGCGGCCAACAACGTCGAGAACCGCGGCTGTGCCATCGTGATGAACGTCAAGACCGGTGCGATCCTCGCCATGGCCTCCAAACCGGACTTTGACCCAACACGCCGCTGGATTACAGCGCCAACCTGGCCTACCTGCAGGAGCAGGTGGCCGCAGAGCCGGAGCTGTACACCATCTACCTCCGGGACGAAAACGACTCGAAGAAGTTCAAGCTGGACGAAAACGGCAACAAGATCGTGGACCCGGACCCGGATTATACCGGCACCTACCGCGATATCCTGTGGAAGAACAAGGCCATCACCGAGCTGTACTACCCCGGCAGTGTGTTCAAGGTCATCACCTCGGCCATGGGTCTGACCCGGCGTGGCGACCATGAACACCACCTTTACCTGTGCCGAGCTCACGGCGTGGCCAAGGAGACCTACCACTGCGCAGGCCACAAGGCCCACGGCACCATCAACATGGCCGACGCTCTGCGCCAGAGCTGCAACCTCTACTACATCCAGCTGGGCCAGCGCGTGGGCTCCCAGCAGTTCTATTAATTATTTTGACGCCTTTGGCTTCACCGAGCGCACCGGGGTGGACCTGCCCAACGAGACGGGCATGATGAAGTATTATTCGGCCAATCAGCTGGGTGAGGTGCAGCTGGCCTCCTCGGCATCGGTCAGGCCATGGCCATCACGCCGCTGCAGATGCACTGCCGTGGCGGCAGCCGTCAACGGCGGCTACCTGGTCACCCCTCCATGTGGTGGATAAGATCACCGACACCAACGGCAACGTGGTGGAGGAGATCGGCACCAACATTCGCCGTCAGGTCATCAGCGAGTCCACCAGCGATGCCATCCGCCAGATCATGGAATACGAGGTCGGCGACGGCACCGGCGGCGGCAAGAACGCCTACGTTTCCGGCTACCGCATCGGCGGCAAGTCCGGCACGTCGGAACAGCTGAACATGCACCGCCGCGCCGACGGTGACTACAAGAAGGTCACCTCCTTTGCCGCCGTCCTGCCCGCCGACGACCCGGAGATCTTGGTCTATGTGATGCTGGATGACCCCAACAACGCCCGCACCGACTATTCGTCCATTCTGGCCGCTCCTGTGGCCGGCAACATCATCAGCGAGGTGGCCCCCTATCTGGGCATCGCCACCGACGGCGAGGACCGCAGCCAGACCACCGTCACGGTGCCCAACCTGATCAGCACCGAGTGGAGCAATGCGCAGGTGCAGCTGAACATCAAGGGCCCCAAGCACCAGCTGATGGAGTCGGCATCCGACCAGACGGCGGCGCTGGTGACCTGCCAGTACCCCATGCCGGGGCTGGTGCCCTACGGCACCACCGTGTATCTGTACACTGACACCTACGACGGCAGCCTGACTGAGGTGCCGGACGTGTCCGGCAAGAGTGCCGACTTTGCCCGCCAGATGCTGACCGCCGCCGGGCTGAACTGTGTGGTGGAGGGTGACGCCAACGGCGTGGTCCAGAGCCAGAGCAGTGAGGTGGGGGCCAGCGTCCAGCGCGGTACCATCGTTACCATTACCTGTGGATAAAGGAACCAGAAAAACGAGAGGGGAATGAACTATGGAAAAGATCCATGCAAGCAAGCTGCTGGCAGGGCTTGTGCCTGCCGGCTTCCCTCACCAGCGACCCGGAAGTGGAGCTGGTCACCACCGACAGCCGTGAGGTGCGGCCGGCTGCATCTTTGTGGCTTTCCCGGTGAGCGCTTCGACGGCCACGATTTCGCGGCCAGGGCGCTGGAAGAGGGCGCAGCCTTTGTGGTGGTGAACCACCCGGTGGAGGGCGTCCCGGCCGAAAAAGCCATCCTCTGCCCGGACAGCTACCACGCCATGATGGTGATGGGTGCCAACTACCGCAGCCAGTACCACCCCAAGGTGGTGGGCGTGACCGGCAGCGTGGGCAAGACCACCACCAAGCAGATGACCTACGCGGCCTTGTGCGGCTTTGGTGAGACCATCAAGACCGAGGGCAACCAGAACACCGAGCTGGGCATGCCCTGCACCCTGATGCGCATCGGCGCTTCCACCGAATACGCTGTGATCGAGATGGGCATGAGCCACGCTGGCGAGATCGACCGTCTGGCCCAGCGCGCCCGCCCCGATGTGGGCATCATCACCTGCATCGGCGTGTCCCACATCGGCAATCTGGGCAGTCAGGAGAACATCTGCAAGGCCAAGCTGGAGATCTGCAACGGCCTGCCGGAGGGTGCCCCGCTGGTGCTGAACTACGACGACAAGTTCCTGCGGGCGGCAAAGCTGCCCGCCCATGTCCGGCCCGTGTGGTTCAGCATGGCCGATGAGAGCGCCGATGTGTGCGCCCTGTCCATCCGACAGGAGAAGGACGGCATGAGCTTTGTGCTGGAGGATCAGGAGGAAGGCACTTTGTGGTCAAGATCCCGGCTATGGGCAAGCACAATGTGGCCAATGCGCTGGCGGCCTACTGCGCCGCCATTCGTCTGGGCTGCGATCCCCGCAAGGTGATCCAGGGCCTGGCCGCCTTTGAGCAGACCGGCCGCCGCCAGAAGGTGGTGGACAGCAAGGGCGTAACTGTCATTGAGGACTGCTACAACGCCAACCCCGACAGCATGAAGGCCGCTCTGGCCATGTTCAAGGAGTTTCCCTGCAAGCGCCGCTTTGCTCTGCTGGGCGATATGCTGGAGCTGGGCGACCTGAGCCGCGAGGCCCACGAGGAGCTGGGCCGTCTGGCCGCTGAGAGCGACCTGTACTGTCTGGTGACCTATGGCGAACAGGCCAAGCGCACTGCCGTGGTGGCCGCCGCCAAGGGGCAGAAGACCCTGCACGCCAACAACTACCGCGAGGCAGCGGATGCCCTGCTCAACCGCATCCAGCCCGGTGACGCCCTGCTGGTGAAAGCCAGCCGCGGCATGGCGCTGGAAAAGGCACTGGAAATTTTCTACGCAGAGCAGAAAGATGCCAGAGAATAACATTCTGGCGAAAATTGGAGACTGAGAAATGATCTGTTTGCCTTGATCGTCGCGTCAACACTGGGCTTTGTGCTGACGGCGGCGCTCGGCAATTTTATGGCACCGCTGCTGCAGGAGCTGGAACGCTTCCGGCCGCAGGAACAGCAGGAGCCGCAGACCCCGGTGCAGAGCCGGGTGCCCGCGCTGGGCGGCCTGTGCCTGATGGTGAGCACACTGGCTGCCGTAGGCGTGGGCTGGACGGCGGCCTGCATCGCACAGCCCACGCTGCTGGGCAGCGAGAGCCAGCTGATGACCCGGCTGCTGATTGCGCTGTTCGGTGCACAGGCTTTCGGGGCCATCGGGCTGGCGGATGACGCCGCCCGCCTGCGCAGTCGCGCACAGCTTGGCCTGCGGCGTCTGCCCCGCCTTGCACTGGAAGCCGCCGCTGCGGCAGCGGTGCTGGTGCTGCTGGCAGTGAACGGCTGCCTGCCCACCGGTCTGCAGCCGCCCGGTGCGGGCTATGGAGCTGGGCGGCGCAGCCCCGGTGCTGTGGGGACTTGTGCTGGTGGCGCTGGCAGAATGTGCCCGTACTGCCGACGGAGCCGACGGCACCGTGTGCGGCACGGCCTTTGCGGCCATGCTGGGCCTCATGATGCTGGAAACACGGCTGGGCTGGTTCCCGCTGGCGGTGCTGCCGGCAGCACTGGCCGGGGCACCGCTGGCCTTCTGCTGTGGAATTTTCCGCCCGCAAAGTTGCGCCCGGGCAGCTGCGGCTGCCTGTATCTGGCTGGGGTGCTGGGCTGCGTGCCGCTGTGCATCGGGTATGCAGAGTTGAGCATCCCACTGGCTCTACCCTTCTGGGCAGAGGGCGGCATGGTGCTTTTGCAGATCCTGTACCACCGCATCACCGGCGGCCGCTGTTCCGGCGGCTCCGCTGCACCGTTATTGAAGCCCGGGGCGCGGGCCCGGTCACGGTATTTTACTGGCTGTGTGCGCTCGGTGTATGCGGCCTGGCGCTTGCCCTGGCCTTTGTGCGCTGAGGGCACAGGGCTGGATATTGGACAAAGGGGAGAAAACGCGCTGCTGGCAACCATCCGCAAAAAAAGAAAAGATCCGGTCTCGGTGTTCCAGCGGGACCCGGGGCCGTGGTCGCGGCTGCTGATCAACTGGCTGGCCACGCTGGCGGTGATCATGGTGTTTGGTCTGGTCATGCTGTTCAGCGCCAGCTACACCACCGGTTATCTGCGCATGGGCGACAGCTTCCATTACATCAAGCAGCAGGCGCTGTGCATGCTCATTGGTCTGGGCTGCATGTTCGCCATGAGCTATGTGGACCACCGCTTCCTGCGCAGGATGGTGGTGCTGGGTAATTCATCGTGCTGGCCATGCTGGCGGTCACCCTGACCATGGCCCCGCTGAACGGGTGCCGCCGCTGGATCCGCTTTGGCGGGTTCACGCTGCAGTCCTCGGAGGTGGCAAAATTTGAGATGATCCTGCTGTGCTCCAGCCTCGCGGCCAAGGCACCGCAGGTGGAAAAGCTGAGCCCCGGTAAAATGGTGATCATGAACTTCCGAGAGTGGCTGCATGTCCGGGTGTGGAAGCAGCTGGTGATCCCGGTGCTGCCGCTGATCCCGGTGATCGCGCTGCTGGCGCTGGAACCACACATGTCCGGCATCGTGCTGACGGTGGCCGTGGTGGGCACCATCCTGCTGTTGTCCGGCAGCGGCGGCATCCTGACTGGTGGGCGCCGGTACGGCGGGCCTCATGCTAGAAACGCTGCTGTCCCATGTGGACTCCATCCCGTATCTGCAGGACCGTCTGGACGGTTGGACCCAGGACCTGAGCAAGATGACCGACCAGACCGTGCAGAGCCTGTACGCCATCGGTTCCGGCGGGCTGACCGGCCTGGGGCTGGGCAACAGCGTGGAAAACAGCCTGGCTGCCCGAGAGCACCAACGACTTCATCTTCAGCGTGGTGTGAGGAGCTGGCTTTGTGGGCGCGGTGCTCATCATCGTGCTGTTTGTGCTGTTCATCGCAGGGGCTATGGATCGCCTACCGGGCCGAAAACCTCTACTGCACGATGGTGGGCATCGGCATCATGGCACAGATCGCCTGGCAGGTGTTCTGCAACATCGCAGTGGTCACCAACACCCTGCCCAACACCGGCATCAGCCTGCCCTTCTTCTCGTCGGGCGGCACCAGCCTGATCCTGCTGCTGGCCGAGATGGGCGTGATGGTGAACATCGGCCGCAACGGCGAGCGGGCGGCCCAGCAGCGCTGCGCGCCCAGCACGAGGCCGCAAAGGCCGAGCAGGAGGCTGCCCGCAGAGAAAAGACCATCGTTCTGGCCGACGCACGGGCGGCCCGGGCAGAACAGTAACGACAAACAGGAGGAATCACCATGCGTGTTCTGATCGCTGCCGGCGGTACGGCCGGCCATATCAACCCCGCACTTGCCATTGCAGGTGCCCTGAAAAAAGCAGACCCCACCGCCGAGATCCACTTTGCCGGCCGCAAGGAGGGCATGGAGTACCGTCTGGTGACCCAGGCAGGCTACCCCTTCCACCACATCGAGATCACCGGCTTTCAGCGCAAGCTGTCGCTGCACAACATCAAACGAAATATCGTCACCCTGTGGAATCTGGCCCCTCCGGCCCCAAGGCCAAGGCCATCATGAAGGAGGTCCAGCCGGACCTGGTCATCGGCTGCGGCGGCTATGTGTCCGGCCCGGTGGTGCGCTGCGCCGCAAAGATGGGCATCCACACCGCGCTGCATGAGCAGAACGCCTTCCCCGGTGTGACCAACAAGCTGTTGGCCCCGGATGTGGACATCGTGTTTGCCGCGGTGCCCGCCGCTGTGGAAAAGCTGGGTGCGCCGCAAAAGACCATCGTGGTGGGCAACCCGGTGCGCCGGAGGTGTTCACCTGCAAAGAACCGCGACGCCATCCGCGCCCAGCTGGGGCCGGTGACGGCACCGTCATCCTCTCCCTCGGCGGCAGCCCGTGCCCGCCGGGTCAATGAAGTGGTGGGTGACCTGTGCGCCTGGGAGCAGCACGAGCACAAGCCGGTGCTGCACCTGCACGCCACCGGCCAGTACGGTGTGCAGCTGTTCAAGGACCTGGAACAGCAGAAGGGCTTTGCTGAGGGCGACAGCCTTGTGGTGAAGGAATACATCAACAACATGCCGGAGCTGCTGGCAGCAGCAGACTGGTCATCAGCCGTGCCGGTGCCCTGACGCTGGCTGAGCTGGAGGCTGTGGGCCGTGCCGCCGTGCTGATCCCCAGCCCCAATGTGGCCGAGAACCACCAGTACTACAACGCCATGGAGCTGCAGAAGGCAGGGGCCGCTGTGGTCATCGAAGAAAAAGACCTGACCGGCGAAAAGCTGGTGCAGACCGTCTCGGAGATGCTGACCCAGCCCGGCAAGCTGGCCTGAGATGGGCCGCAATGCCCGCAGCCTGTCGGTGGACGACAGCCTGGACCGCATTGCAGCAGCCCTGCTGGAGCTTGTGAAGAAGGCCTGAACGTAGAAAGAAACCGGAAAGAAGGTGCAGACAATGCAGCAATACGGCAATAACGGGCGTCCCTATGACCAGAACTGGATTCGCTGCGTTCCTCTGGGTCTTCGCAGAGAACCACGCCCCCGAACGACGGGGCAAGCGATACCAGCCGCTATGGCTTCAACGGGGAGCCGCTGAGCCGCCCGCCGGCCCGCACGGCCAACGGTACGGTGCGGCGCACCCGGACCGACAACAGCATCGAGTTCCCCACCCAGCCGCGCCCGGTGCGGGACACCGGCAGCGCCCGCCGCCCGGCGCAGCGTCCTGCGAACCGGACCGGCCGGCCTGCGCAGAACAGCCGGTCTGCCGCCCGCCTGCAGCAGCAGGGACAGGGGTACAATAAAAACCAGAAGCTGCGCCCCGCTCCGCAGCGGGACGCACAGCGCCGGGAAGGCCGCAAAAAGCGCCGCCTGACCCGTGCCGCCATCCGTCGGCGGCGGAGGCTCCGCCGTCTGGCAACATTTGGGCTGCTGCTGTGCGTCATCGGGATCGGTATGTACCTCACGGTGACCATGCTGTTCCGCATCAGCGCCATTCAGGTGCAGACGGCGGACGGCACCCAGGTGACCGAGATCGCCGGGTACTCCGCCGACAGCATCCTGCAGACACTGGGGGTGCAGGTGGAGGAAAACATCTTCAGCTTTGACTCCGGTGCGAAGGCTGCAGAGCTGGAACGCCAGTACCCGCTGCTGGAATCCATCCGCGTGGTGCGCGACTACCCCAACACCGTGGTGGTGCAGGTGACCGAAGCCACCCCCACCTATGCAGTGCAGGCGGGCAGCAGCTGGCTGACCCTTTCGGACAAGTTCAAGATCCTGTCCGCAGACCCCGCGCAGCCGGACGGGCTGTGCACCCTGTACGGCGGTGAAGCGACCACCGCCGCCCCGGGCGAGCAGCTGAGCTTTGCCGCACCGGAGGCCGACAGCACGGCCGGCACCAGTGCCGCATCCGACAGCAGTGCATCCGGCGTGGTGGACGAGACCGACGCAAAGATGAGTGCGCTGGCGACCCTGCAGACCAAGCTGGACGAGTACGGCATGCGGAGCGACGTGACCCGCATTGAATTTGCGGACACCGAGCAGATCGCCTTTTTGTACCAGGACCGCATCAGCGTGCTGCTGGGGACGCTGAACGATCTGGATTATAAGCTGGACCGCGCCCGCTACATGCTGAACAACGAGGACGGCAAGGGCTGCGCGGCCACCGACACCGGGCGGCTGGACTTCAGCCATGTCAGTGCCGGCAGCACCCGCAAGATCTATTTTGCACAGGGCGACCCGGTCCTGCCCTCCGGTTATGTAGTGCCGGAAAGGTGGAGCCGGAAACGCCGGAGGAGACTGCGGACAGCAGCCTGACCGACGAAGAGGCCCCGCAGGCCGCCCCGGCGGAGGACACGACGCCGGAGGAGATCCCGCTGACCGACCCCGCCCGCATGACCGCCAACGAGGACGAGAACCCCATGTGACCCCACATCAATGTTTTGGAGGAGCGTAGACTGTATGAAATTGGAACAACTGACGGAGGGCGTGCCTTACACACTGGTGCAGGGCAGCCCGGAGACCGAAATCAACGACATCATCTACGACAGCCGCAAGGCGGCCCCGGGCCGGCTTTTCGTCTGCATCGTGGGTACCCAGCGGGACAGCCACGAGTTTGCCGCCGACTGCGCCGCCAAGGGCGTCAGCGCACTGGTCATCCAGCACGACATCGACCTGACCGCCGTGCCGGGCGTGACCGTGGTGAAGGTGGAAAGCAGCCGCTATGCCATCGCTCTGATGAGCGCCAACCCTTTGGCAACCCTCCCGCCGGATGACCATGATCGGCGTCACCGGCACCAAGGGCAAAACCACCACCACCCACATGATAAAGAGCGTGCTGGAGGCCGCAGGCCGCAAAGTCGGCATGATCGGCACCAACGGCATCTACTTTATGGGCCAGCATAAAGACACCGCCAACACCACCCCGGAGAGCTACGAGCTGCAAAAGACCTTCCGGAGTTCCTGGATGCCGGCTGCGACACGGCCCTGATGGAGGTGTCCAGCCAGGGCCTGATGATGGACCGCGTGGCCGGTGTGCACTACGATGTGGGCGTCTTCACCAACCTCTCGCCCGACCACATCGGCCCCGGCGAGCACAAGACCTTTGAAGAATACCGCAGCTGGAAGGGTCAGCTCTTCAAGCGCTGTGATGTGGGTGTGGTGAACATCGACGACGAGAACACCGAGGCCCTGCTGGAAGGCCACACATGCAAGCTGGTGACCTACGGCTGCAGCGAGCAGGCCGACTACCGTGCCAGCGGCTACGAGCTGCTGCGCACCCACGATTTCCTGGGTGTGAAGTTCCATGTCTCCGGCAAGGACGATATGGACGTCAAGGTGAATATGCCCGGCGAGTTCAGCGTCTACAACGCACTGGCTGCGCTGGTCGTGGGCAAGGTGCTGGGCCTGCCCGATGAGGCCATCCACGAAGGTCTGAGCCGCTGTGTGGTCAAGGGCCGCGTGGAGCTGGTCCCCATCAGCAGGAAAGTTCACCATCCTGCTGGACTACGCCCACAACGAGGTCTCCACCGAGAGCCTGCTCACCACCCTGCGGGCCTACGAACCCCCACCGTCTGGTGGTGGTGTTCGGCTGCGGCGGCAACCGCTCCAAGCTGCGCCGCTACGGCATGGGCGAGATCTGCGCCAAGATGGCCGATTTCTCCATCCTCACCGAGGACAACAACCGCTTTGAGAAGGTGGAGGACATCCTTGCGGATATCCGCGTGGGCATGAACAAGGGCAACCCGGAGGCAAAGTTCGTGGAGATCCCCGACCGTCTGGATGCCCTGCACTACGCTGTGGACCACGCACAGGAGGGACCTGATCGCTGTCATCGGCAAGGGCCACGAGACCTACCGGGACCGCGAGGGCGTCAAGACCCCCTTCCTGGAACGGGAACTGCTGGAGGAATACGCCCAGCAGAAGGGCCTGGAATAAGCTCTTTTTGAACGCATAACAAAAAAAGAAGGCTGCTGCACAGTGTGTGCAGCAGCCTTCTTGCGTTGAGTAGCAAGCGAGCGACAACCACCAGCTCCGCTGGTGGAGTAGAAAATGCTTTAGCTATAAGATTCGAGCAAAGCGAGATGACAAAGAAATTGTTATCTTAGAAGATGCACTTTGCAACATAGCTCGTTAGAGCGGTAGGGCAGGTAATGCAGATGAAAGACGCTTGCTCGAGGCCCCTTGAGGGGCTTTGCCAGTAGGATGCCCTTCTAGGGCTTACTCAAGCCACCGGCTTAGCCGGTGGTTTTGACTCTTGTGTCAGGATGCCGGAAGGGGAGATCAGATCTCCTTCTTCAGGGTCTCGCCCATGATGTAGCCGTAGGTCAAAGCGGCGTCAAAGCCCATGCCGTACTGCTTAGCGTCCTTCTCCTCGATGGAGCCGCAGACGTCGCCGGCAGCGTACAGGCCGGGGATGGCCTTCTTCTCCTCGTTCAGCACGTGGCAATCGGTGTCGATGGCCAGACCAGCGGTGGTCAGGTAGAAGGTGGGGTCCACGCGGATAGCCCACAGGCCGTCACGGGTCTCGATGTAGGGGCAGTTGCGGCGGCCGAACTCGTCGGGCTCACCAGCCAGAGCGGCGGCGTTGTTGGCCTCGATGGAGTCTGCCAGGTTGGGCAGGTTCAGCTCCTCAGAGGCCTTCTCCACGCTGTCGTAGTGGACAGCCTCGCCCTTCTCGAACATAGCCACATAGCCGTTGAAGCCGTAGGACTCGCTGTCGCGGAGCTTCACAGCAGAAGCCTCGTCGAACACATAGTAGAAGGTGTCGCCGTTGTCCTTGTTCAGCTTAGCCTTAGCCATGGTGTAGTGGTTGTCGGAGATGATGTTGCCGATGTTGTCACCACGGACGTTGACCATGATGCCAGGGGCAGACTGGTGGATGAAGGCCAGCCTCGAACTTGCTCTTGTAGCTGGACAGGAAGGCGGGCAGAGCGCGGTTTTCGCACTCCACATAGCCGCCGGCGTCGATACCCATCTGGATGCCCTCGCCAGTCATGCTGGAAGCGCAGTTGAAGAAGAAGTCGGCGTAGTCGGGGTTGTACTTCTTCAGCATCTCGGGGTTCTTGGCAAAGCCGCCGGATGCCGCACACAGCCTTACCACGGAGGGTGTAGCTTGCGCCGTTGTCGCCCTTAGCGTGGAAGCCCACCACACGGCCGCTTTCGTCCTTGATCAGGTCGGTGACGCTGGTGGAGTAGATGATCTTGCCCTTCTCGTACTTCTCCACACGCTGTGCCATGAACATCATAGCGTAGCCTGCGCCGCCCTCGTAGCAGCCGGGAGCCAGGTAGGGGGTAGAAGCGCCGTACTGGGTAGCACTCGTAGTTGCCCATGGTGTTGAAGCCGATGCCGATGCTGGACATCCAGTCCACCAGATCGCCAGCAACAGTGTACTGCTTGGTCATGTAGGGCATCTCACCGTTGAAGAACTCGGTGCGGTGGTACTGCTCCATGGTCTGCCAGAAGTTCATCATGCCTTCCAGGGTACCCATGGCAGAGCTGCGGAAGCTGCCGTCCACGTCGTAGTTGTACTGCAGCTGGGAGCCTGCGGTGGCCACGCCGCCGTAGGTCATGGACATGGAGCCGCCGGGGATGTCCCGCTTCTCCACCAGGATGACGCTGTAGCCAGCCTCCAGCAGGCGGCAGGCGCAGGTCAGGCCGGAGGTGCCGGCACCCATGATGACCACATCGGCCTCTTCCTCGATGACCTCGTTGGAGGTCTCCAGGGTGACTTCCTTGGAGAAGTCGTCCACGTTGTAGCCAGCCAGCTCAATGGCCTCCTTCACGGCAGCCTTCACAGCCATGGAGGTGATGGAGGAACCACGCAGGTTGGGCACGTTGATGCTCTGGTGCTCGACGATGGCAGCAGGGATACGGGAGCAGGCATAGTTGCCGATGCCGATGGTCTCCTCGTGGGACAGCACCTCACAAGCGGTGATCTTGCCCTCAAAGAAGGTGGTGGCCACATGGACCCAGCTCTCGTGGCCCATAGCCTTGGTGACGTACTTGCCGTCCACAGGGCTGGAGGGCTTGGTAACAGCGGAGGCTGCCTCAGAGGATGCAGCACTGGAAGCAGGAGCACTGGTGGTGCTGGAAGCGGTGTTGCCACAAGCGGTCAGCAGACCGGCAGCAGCGGCGCCCATGGTGCCCATAGCGGCACCGCGCATAAAGTTGCGGCGAGAGATCTTAGCCATAGCAGTTTGCCTTTCTTTCTTCTTGTTCTTCTAATAGGTTCTTCTTCGTTTTCTTCTGTTCCATCGTATGTTTTGAACATTGACATGATTATAGCAAAGTTTCGCTCTGCTGTAAAATCGAAAAAAATCCCGGATTTATCAAAAATGCTTATAAATCAATGGCCACTTTACCACAGAAAAGAAATCCGCTATAATAAAAGAAGTACAAGTTTTGCAGGGAGGGGGGCTGTTTCTATGACCATTTACCAGTTGGAGTGCTTTATTGCCGTAGCAGAGGAGCTGAATTTCAGCGCAGCGGCCCAGCGGCTGTTCACCACCCAGCCAGCCGTCACCTACCAGATCAACACCCTGGAAAAGGAGACGGGGCTCCACCTGTTCGACCGCACCACCCGGCGCACCAAGCTCACCGCCGCCGGCCAGTCCTTTTACCTGGACATGGTGCAGATGACCAGTTTTGGCCGCCAGGCCCTGAAAAAGGCCCAGGATATCCAGGCTGCAGACCGATCCCATCTGGTGGTGGGGCTGCGGCAGCTCTTTGATTACGGCACCTTTGCCAGCATCCTGGCAGAGTACCAGCGGCAGTACCCCAATGCCCAGGTGGAAGTGATCCCCCAGAGCAACCGCTGCCCTCTGGAGGAACTGCGGTCCGGCCAGCTGGATATCGGTTTTTTTTACGCCACTGAGCATTCCAGCGACCGGGATGTCTCCTTTACGCCCCTGTTCTCCCTGGGCTATTATGTGCTTATGAACCCCAACTGCCCCCTGGCAGACCGCAAGGCCCTGCACCTGGCGGACCTGAAAGGCCAGAGCGTGGTGTCCTCCGGTGCCTTTGACAGCTTCCTTTCTGCCTGCCAGGGCCCCTCTCTGGAGGAGCTGGCCCAGGTGGGGGTGGATTGCAGCAAGATCACCCCCAGCTTTGAGGGGGCTTTGATCATGATCACCATGGGCACCGCCATGTCCATCGTGCCCTGTCTGGACGATGCAGTGATCCCGGGCATCACCAAGGTGCCTTTGCTGGATTACCCCCCGGTGACGGTGGAGATCGCTGCCATGCGCCACACGCCCCGGCTGGAGGTGCAGTCTTTTATCGAGATCGCCAAGCGGAAATACAGCCGCTCCTTCCCGGAGCAATCCCAGATGGACGGCATCCTGCTGTGAAAAAAGGAGCCGCCGTGCAGCTGCGGCTCCTTTGGCAGGGGAGGATTTACAGGATCCGGACCCGGATCACGGCGGGGATTGCGCTCAGCTTTTCGCTCAGGCGGGCATCCACGGCACCGGTGGCGTCCAGCATGGTGTAGGCCATATTCTTCTTGCTCTTGTTCACCATGTTTTCGATGTTCAGGCCGGCCTCGGTGGTCAGGGCGGTGATCTGGCTGATCATGCCGGGCTCGTTTTTGTGGATGATGCAGATGCGCTTGCCGCCGGCACGGGGCTGGTGCACCTCCGGCATGTTCACCGAGTGGGTGATGTTGCCGTTTTTCAGGTAGTCACTGATCTCCTGCGCGGCCATCACGGCGCAGTTGTCCTCGGCTTCCGGGTGGAAGCGCCCAGGTGAGGGGTGCACACGATGCCGGGCTTGCCCAGGATGGCTTCCGACGGGAAGTCGGTCATGTAGCCGGACACCTTGCCGGTATCCATGGCCTCCAACAGGGCGGCAGTGTTCACCAGCTCACCGCGGGCATAGTTCAGGATCTTGACCCCGTCCTTGCACAGGGCCAGGGTCTGGGCATTGATGGTGTCCTTGGTGGTGGGCAGATAGGGCACATGGATGGTGATGTAGTCGCACAGGGGCAGCATGTCGTTCAGGTTCACACAGTGGTGTACCTGGCTGCTCAGGTTCCAGGCTGCCTCAATGGAGATGTAGGGGTCGTAGCCGTACACTTCCATGCCCAGCTCGATGGCGCAGTTGGCGACGCGGGAGCCGATGGCGCCCAGACCGATGACGCCCAGCGTCTTGCCCTTGATCTCGTTGCCCACGAACTTCTTCTTGCCCTTTTCCACGGTCTTGGCCATGGCCGGGTCTCCGGCAAGGCCCTGGCACCACTGGGCAGCGTCGGCCACATTGCGGCTGCCGGCGATCAGCATGCCGATCACCAACTCGGCCACAGCGTTGGCGTTGGCACCGGGCGGTGTTGAACACCACGATGCCCTGCTCACTGCAGCGGTCGAGAGGAATGTTGTTGACACCGGCACCGGCGCGGGCGATGGCCAGCAGATTGTCGTTGAAGGTGGTGTTCAGCAGGTCGGCGCTGCGCACCAGAATGCCGTCCGGGGCATCGGCGTCCACCGCCACGTCAAACAGGTTCTTGTTCAGCTTTGCCAGGCCCACCGGGCTGATGGCGTTCAAAGTCTTGATGGTATACATATCTTGAATCCCCTCTGTTATGCGTTCTCCTTGCGGAACTTCTCCATGAAGTCTACCAGCTTGTCGATGCCCTCGGCTGGCATTGCGTTGTAGATGGAAGCGCGCATGCCGCCTACCAGACGGTGGCCCTTCAGGTTCACGAACCCGGCCTCGGCGGCCTCGGCGCAGAACTTCTTGTCCAGGTCGGGGTTGGGGCTGGTGAAGGTCACGTTCATGGTGCTGCGGTAACGGTGCTCCACGGGGTTCGTGAAGAATTCCTGCCCGTCCAGATAATCATACAGCACCTTGGCCTTGGCCTCGTTGATCTTCTGCATATTGGCAAGGCCGCCGATGTCGTTTTCCAGATACTTGAGCACCAGACCGGTCATGTAGATGCACCAGCACGGCGGGGTGTTGTACATGCTGTCCTTGGCCAGCAGGGTGGTGTAGTTCATCATGGTGGGTACATTGTCGGCGGCGTGACCCAGCAGGTCGTCCCGGACGATGGCGATGGCCATGCCGGCGGGGGCGACGTTCTTCTGGACGCCGAAGTAGATGCAGCCGTACTTGGTGACATCCACGGGCTTGGAGAGGATCATGGAGCTCATATCCGCCACCAGCGGCATACCCTCCACCTGAGGCACCTCGACATACTGGGTGCCGAAGATGGTGTTGTTCTGGCAGATGTGGATATAGCTGGCATCCCATTGTAAGGGATGGCGTTCACGTCCGGGATGTAGGTGAAGTTCTTATCCTTGCTGGACGCGACGATCTTGGCCTCGCCGAACTTGGCGGCCTCCTTGGCAGCCAGGTTGGAGAAGTTGCCGGTGACGATGTAGTCGGCCTTGCCGGTGGTCATGAAGTTCAGCGGCACCATGGCGAACTGCTGGGTCGCGCCGCCCTGGAAGAAGCCCACCTTGTAGTTGTCGGGGATGTTCATCACGCGGCGCAGGGTGGCCTCAGTGTCCTTGATGATGGCGTCGAACCACTTGCTGCGGTGGCTCATCTCCATCACGCTTTGGCCGCTGTCGCCGTATTCCAGCAGCTCTGCCTGTGCCTGCCGGAGGACCTTCTCGGGCAGCATGCTGGGGCCTGCGCTGAAGTTGTATACTCGTGCCATAATGAACTCTCCCTTTCCTGTATCACGAAGCATCGACTGTTTTGCGATGCTTTCTGAATCATTTCCGTAGCCGTAGTATACCGGTTTTGCGGGCACGAAAACAAGAGCATCTTTGCACAAAGATACTGCCGGAAAAGCCTCTGTGCAGGCACAAAGCACACAAATGTACGCCAAGCAAAGACAAAAATAGAGACAACTGTAAAAACAGGCTGAAATAGCCTGATTTCATCGGGATTTCTGCCTCTTGCCTTTTCCGACAAAACCCGGTATAATGGAACGACAGAGACAAATGTAAAAGAAAAACGCGAAAGGAGGGGCTGCGCAGATGTACGGACTCCCGGACCGGCTGCGACCGCTGTCGGCGGCCGAGGAGCAGGTCATGCTGGCGGTATGGGCCTGCCGAGAACCCGCCACCCGGCGGGATATTGACGAAAAACTCCGCAGCAAAGGCTGGGCCCCGGCCACGGTGCTCAATTTTCTGTACCGGCTGGAAGAAAAAGGCTGGGTGAAAAGCGGAAAGCAGGGCAACCACAACATTTATGCGGCCACGGTCACCCAGCGTGCCTACGGTGTGTGGAGCATGCGCCAGCGGCTGGACACCCTCTTTGGTGGACCTTGCCGCAGCCGTGCGGGCGCTGGTCAGCGAGAGCGGCTGCGGGCAGAGCGAACTGGAACAGGCCATGAAGGTGCTGGAGGAAAAGCACCTGGAAGCGGAAGAATACGATCTGTATGACCCCTACGGGTAAAAGGAGAGAGAAAGATGGATTGCAAGCTGAGAGCCAAGAACTGCGGCGGCTGCCCGCTGCTGGGGCTGGACTATGCCGAACAATTGAAGCAGAAGGAAGCCACCGTGAAAAAGCTGCTGGGCAAATACGGCCCGGTGAACGCCATCCGCGGCATGGAAAACCCTTACCACTACCGCAACAAGGTGATTTCCACCTTCACCACCGGCTGGGGTGGAAAACTCACCTCCGGCATCTACGCAGCGAACAGTCACAAGGTGCTGCCGGTGGAACGCTGCCTGCTGCAGGACGAAGTGCTGGACAAGACCATGGAGGCCGTGCGAGCGGCGGCCATCGCCTGCCGTTACCAGCCCTACGATGAGGACAAGGGCACCGAGCTTGTGCGCCACTGCTCGCTGCGCCGGGGCGTCGCCACCGGTCAGGTGATGGTGGTGCTGGTCACGGCCCAGCCCGTGCTGCCGGGTGCCAGGAACTTTGTGCGCGCCCTGCTGGCAGAAGCCGAGAAGCGGGGCGTGACCGTGACCACCGTGGTGCAGAACGTGAACCCCCGCAAGACCAGCGTCGTGCTGGGTGATGCGGAAAAGGTGCTGTATGGCAAGGGTTATATTCTGGATACCCTCTGCGGCAAGACCTACGCCCTCAGCCCCCGCAGCTTTTACCAGATCAACCACAGCCAGACCGAGGTGCTGTACGGTCTGGCTGTGGAAGCGGCGCATCTCACCGGGAAAGAAGTGGTGCTGGACGCCTACTGCGGCATCGGTACGATCGGCTTGACGGCTGCCGACCACGCAAAGCAGGTGGTGGGCGTGGAAGTGAACCGGGACGCCGTCCGGGACGCCATCGGCAACGCAAAGCACAACGGCGTGAAAAACGCCCGCTTTGCCGCCGACGCTACCCGCTGGATCAGCGAAGCGGCCGCTGCCGGGGAGCGTGCGGATGTGATCTTCATGGATCCGCCGCGGGAGGGCTCCACCCCGCAGTTCATCGAGAGCGTGGCCCGCATGGCCCCGAGCGCATCGTCTACGTCAGCTGCAACCCGGAAACGCTGGCCTGCGACCTCGCCCTGCTGACGAAAAAGGGTTACCGCGTGGAGAGCAGCACCCCGGTGGATATGTTCCCGCACAGCGAGCATATCGAGACGGTATGTTTATTGTCCAAACTTAATGCAAAGCAACATATCGAGGTAGACATCCACATGGACGAACTTGATCTCACCGATGCAGAGAAGAAAGCCACCTATTCGGAAATCAAGGAATATGTGCTGGAGCATACCGGACTCAAGGTCAGCAGCTTGTATATCGCTCAGGTGAAGCAGAAATGCGGTATCATCGAGCGAGAAAATTACAACAAACCGAAGTCCGATGATGCAAAACAGCCCCAATGCCCGCCCGATAAGGAAAAAGCAATCAAGGAGGCGCTCAAGCACTTCGGCATGATCTAAGGAGGGCAAAATGAAGCGTTTACTTTCTTGTGAGTTCAATATGGATACTGCCTGTGTGGAGCTGAAATTTGCAAATGGCAGCATGATTGCCATTGATACGATTGCGGTAGAGAATGAGGTTGCCGATAATATATATCAGCGGTCAGAGCTGGACTGGCTGATTTACAACGATCCGGCAGCCTATGCAGATTTAGTTCTCAACGGCGACCCGGAAACATACCTGAAAACTGTTACAGAATATAAACCTTTGACTGATTACCAGAGATAAAGCAAGCCGCCTGTGCGGGCATATCAAATGCTCATACAGGCGGCTTTTCCTTTTTGTACTGTGACTTTATCAGTTCTCCGAAATGGACCGCTTAAACAATATCCATGTACTTATGAAGTAGCATATCAGCAGTAAGAAAAGAATACCAATGATAATCCCTACTTGTACCATCAAGGCTCCGCAGCCAATATAAGCTGAGATTTCAGCAGAAACACTTTGAAGAAAATAGCCAATCACAATAATTGCTACAACGATTGCCGCTGTGATCGGCATCCCAAACCAAACACCAAGCTGTTTTAGAACCAAAGTATGCAGGTCCTTCTCTTCCACTCCCATTTTTCGCAGAACCGAAAATCTGTAGTTGTTTTTTTCTGCATCCAGGAGCTGCTGAAGAGCCAGCACGGTAAGACACATCACCATCAGAACAATTGCACCATAGATCAAGGACGCTTTTAGGATAAAGTTAAGGGCGATTATACGGTTCACTTCCGTAGTATGGACAGTTGTACTGTATCCCGCCAGATTGTCTTTATCAGGATCTTCTGGATAAGAACGCCCAAGAAGCTGTTCCAGCATTTCTGCCGTTTTGAAGGGAAGCGGATATTGGGTCATCACAAATCGGTTGCGCTGTACCGGAAGCAAGACTTGCGCTATTTCGTCAGGTATGATATACACCACATCTGTATAAAGATTATAGATGGATTCCCCCACAGGCTCCTGAAACACGGCGTTCTCACTGAGTTTCAGGGTGCCTGCGTCATTTCAATAAGGTATGCTCAGCGATGTAGTTTTCAATATCCTTGTCCTCTGCCGCACGATGCCAGTGGGTAGCAAATTCATCCGTTTGTAAGATAATAGGTTCATATCCCAACATTTTCCGAACAGCGTTATAATCCTTCAGTGCGATCGCCAAGGGAGGAAAATTGTACTTTACTCGCTGGTGAAAGTCGCTTTGCTTGGGAAGATATTCCGAAAAAGTCAAATCGTCCTTTATCGCTATTTTGTTTTGTTCTATGAACGCAGTAATTTCTCCATAGTCTGTATCCGGAAGATTTTCCACTTCATAAACATCGTTGTAGCGGCTTGAAATTTGAAGATCATAGACTGCCCGACTATCCAAATAGCCCAGACTCCATCCTGTCAAAACCGGCGCAATGACAAACAAGCAGATAGAAAAAGTCAGGGTCACACAAATGATCGTCATCGTTTTCGTATTGGTAGCCAGCTTAGAGGAAAGCTGTCCAAACAGAAATAAACTCGTATTATGATATTTGCGGGACACTTTAGACTCCTTCCAGTATAGGAGCGCCGCATTCGATAAATACATGACTGCGGAAATGATAAACAAAATATCCGCAACCCCAAACAGCAAATATTGATTCAGAGTTGGAGCGTCAAATCCAAGGAAGTAGGCTTTTTCCAGTTCTGCGATGGAAAAAATCGGGATAGCGGTCAATACAGCACCAGCCAGAAGTCCGCAAAGATATCGGGAAAACCCTATTTTTCTGTGTAAAACAGCACCTGCGATTGCCCAAAGCAGCGTCAGTGCAGGGAAAAGGACATTCCCCCAATACATGAGCTTTACAGGAAGCGGATGTCTGGAATCGAAGTAAAAATGATATTTTACAGTACCTACCTCCAGCATCCACAGCAGCAGAATGCCATAGAAAATACAGATCATCGGCATCCATCTGCTTTTATGAAGCGGTTTTTCATTCTGACGGTTTGCCGTCATAAGCTCAATAATCCTGCTTTTGTTGAGAATTCTGACATTCCCGACTCCAACCAGAATCTGGCAAACAACAAAGAAGCCCACGGTCAACAGCACAGTATCCGGGAAAAACGACCAAGAAAAAGCGTAGGGTTCCCCAAAAGAAGCAAGCAGCATAGCCGTAATGACCTGAGAAACGACCATCCCCAGAAGGATTCCCACCGACACAGAGAATATGAGCAGGAAAAAAGTCTCTCCAAAAAAGAGCAGGCCTATGGTTTTTTGCTCCATTCCAAGGTTGCCTCAACGGCAAACTCCTTTGCTTTTCTCAGCATGAAACGATTGACATAGTGGATCAGAAACAACAAAAGCAAACTAATCCCGCAAATTGCCAGTTTCATACCTCCAGCCAGCAGGGAAATATTATATTCCGCACCAATGGTCGGATGATAATGGGTGCTGCTGATAGACAAAAACGCATAGAACAATGTGACACAGAGTGTCATGGTCACAATATAAATCAGATAGTCCTTCACAGACCGCTTTGCATTTTTGAAAATAAGTTTAGCGTACATCGCTCGTGCCCCCTCCCATCATGGTAAGGACATCCAGGATTTTTTCAAAGAAAGTCCTGCGGGAATCACCCCCCTTACGGATTTCCGTAAAGATTGCCCCGTCCCTCATAAAGAGAATACGATTGGCATAGCTTGCCGAGAAAGCATCGTGTGTCACCATCAGAATCGTGGCTCCGGATCTTCATTGATACTCTGGATCGTCGAGAGCAGCATCTGGGACGAGTGACTGTCTAACGCACCGGTGGGTTCATCCGCCAAAATCAGCTTAGGCTGATTGATAATGGCTCTGGCACAGGCGCACCGCTGCTTCTGGCCGCCGGACACCTGATAGGGGTATTTGTCCAGAATATCCGTGATATTCAGCTTTCCGGCCATTTCCCGCACCCGCCCATCAATCTCGCCTGCTGGAACCTTGTTGATGGTCAGCGCCAGGGCTATGTTTTCCGAAATGGTCAGCGTGTCCAGCAGGTTAAAATCCTGAAATACAAATCCAAGATTCTCCCGACGAAACCGGGCAATCTGTTTTTCGTTGATTTCCGTCACATCGGTTCCGTCCAGATAGATATGTCCTGCACTGACGGTATCAATGGTGGAAATACAGTTGAGCAGGGTAGTCTTGCCGGAGCCAGATGCTCCCATGATTCCTACAAATTCTCCCTCTTGAACGGAAAAGCTGATGTCCTGAATTGCTTTTGTAACATTTCCGCCATTTCCGTAATATTTTTGGATATGATCCAGTTTCAAAATTTCTTTCATTGTTATCACCTCTGATCTCTATTGTAAAATAAGAGTGGCTTCGTTTGTATCAAGTTTTCTTACAAAGTTCTAACAAAAATGTAAGAAGTGCAGAACGCTTTTCAGTTCTGCACTTCATGAATCAGACAGTTAATGTGAAAAGAAAGGGAAATGGCTGTGCCATGTTCCGACGACTCCGCCGTAATGCCAATGCCCAGCTTTTCACAGAGCCGTTTGCACAGATACAGACCAATGCCCGTGGACTGCTGAATCAGACGACCATTCTGACCGGTAAATCCCTTTTCAAAGATACGGGGCAGATCGGACGCAGCAATCCCGATTCCATTGTCCTCCACGACAAGGACAACCTGATCCTGCCGTTTATGAGTAGAAATGCGGAGAACCGGCTGCTTCGTACGATACTTGACCGCATTGACAATCAGTTGATTTAGGATAAAACGCACCCACTTTTCATCTGAATAAACCGTATCCTGCATTTCCTCCACTTCCAGGCGCATACCACTTTGGAGCAGCAGATATTTGTTATCTGCAATCGCCTGATGCACCACTTGGGACAGTGCCATTTCCCGGACAGAATAATCTTTCTCTGTATGCTCACTGCGGGCATAATAAAGAGCCTGTTCCGTAAAGCGGTTGGTCTTTTCCAGTTCCAGCAGAAGTTCTTTTGTCCAGTTCGTCCGATGGTTTTCACATAGGAGTTTCATGGCAGTAATGGGCGTTTTGATTTCGTGAATCCATTGTTCAATGTATTCCTTGTACTCAGGCGTTCCCGCTCGACCTCCCCAATCTGCTCCAACATGGATTTTCCAGCCATTTTCAAAATCTGATAGTAAACCTGATCCTCGGCCTGTTCCGGCAGTTCCATCACTTCAGAAATAAGGTATCTCTCGGAGAGCTGCTTCGCCATATCCAGAAGTTTTTTCATCTGCCGCTTTCGTTTCCAGTAAGTGAGGACAAGTCCCATCAGCAAAATCAATGCCCATACGATCAGGATCAATACTACTGCGGAAGCCGAATTGCCGCACACCAGCAAAAATACAGTGAGCGCAGCCATGCAAACAAGGTTCGTCAGCAGAAATGGAAGCCTGTTTTTCCAATACCGTTTGCTGTTCATATCGTGTACCCCTGGCGATGCTTTGTCTTGATAAAATCCGTCAGGCCAATGCCCGCCAGTTTTTCCCGGATGCGGTTGATATTGACGCTCAAAGCATTGTCATCCACATATAGCTGATTGTCCCATAGATAATCTACAATATCATTACGGGAACAAATCTTTCCTGCGTGTTTGAAAAGATAATATAATATTTTCAATTCATTCTTTGTCAGTTCTGCTTGGTTACCGTCATATTCAATCGTGCTACTTTCTAAGTGAAGAATCGCTCCTTGCCAATTCAGACGCTCAATTTGTTCTATCGGGTAAGCTCGTTTCATCAAGGATGAAATCTTTGCCAGCAGAATTGCTGTGTTATAAGGCTTGGTGATAAAAGCATCTCCACCCAGCAAAATACTGTTCAATTCATCCATGTCCGTATTGCAGCTTGTTACAAAGATAATCGGTACATTGGAAAAACTGCGGATTTGAGAACAGATTGAGTAGCCGCTTTCTTGTGGCAGCTTTATGTCCAGCAAAATCAAATAGGGATGAGTATTTTTGACCGCTTGCATAACTGATGTAAAGTCAGTAACTGCGGATGCCTCATATCCGTTTCCGTTTAACAGAACTTGTAATTCAGTTTGAATGATTGGGTCATCTTCGATGATGAGTATTTTATATTTTTCCATGATTACATGTCCCTTTCTTTGAATATTTAGTACCACCAAGGCAGTTCAGCCAGAAGTTATCCAGAGCCAATTTCTCCGTGGACTTTGCTCTGCTCTCTGACAGATGGAAGTGCTTCGCCGTTTCGCTCAGAGGATGGAGGACATCGTCCTCAAAGCCAAAGCGATACCAGAGATAGGCTTTCTCTCGCTCATCAATCATTTCCAGAGCCGTATGGATTTCTTCGTGGGTTTCCTTTGCAATGAAAATCTGCTCTGGGTTCTGTACTCTGGAATCTGCTATAAATTCATGTTGTCCCTTATTCTCGCCCTTTTTGACCTCATCCAGACGAATGATACAGTCCAGATTTTTGGCTTCAAAGGTAGGATTCAGCCTGCGGATGTAGTCCAGCATGGCATTATGAATAGCCGGGGCAGCATAGGTCAAAAACTTGTTCCCGTAGTCGGGTTGAAAGCTGCTTATGCAGCCCAGAAGCTAATGAACCCTCCTGCACCAAATCGTTCAGTTCAATTCCGAGGGCAACGTTCAGCTCCCGCTGTGCGCTCCATATCTCGTATGCCGTCTTTCGGATAAACCGCAGATTGTTCTCTACAAGGGCGTTTTCTGCCCATTTGTCACCGCTCTGCGCCGCAATACAGAGCTGCTCGTTAGTTATCTTGTCCATCATCTTCCGGCAGCACCATCGTCTGCATCAGCCCCAGCAAGGCTTTGTTAAAGTTGTCCAGAGCTTCCTGATTGACTCCATCGACACCGGAAATGCTGCCTGTAATAGCATCAACAACTGCTTCCGGCGTGATGGTCGGATTCTGCATATCCTGCCCCTTGGTCAGCTCGGCAAACATCTTTTCGGTGGCTTCCTTGCTGATTGCCTTGGCTGCGACCAAATCGCTGCCTGCTTCTTTCTTGATTTCCTTAACCACCGTCATAAAGGTGTTTTGAATCGTGGTCTGGTCTGCCTGATAAGCGGGAATTTTCATGGCATTAGCGGTTCGGGCTGCCTGTACTGCTTCGGGAGCTTGGTTCTGTCCCAACAGCAGAGAGCCAACGGTAGCAAACATCTGGTTTTGTGCGGCATATCCTCTTGCAAGGGTATCATCCATATACTGTGCAATCATATAAGTAACCATGGCAAAGCGGGGATTTTCCAGCAGACGGTTGACTACATCATTGTTGACCTTTCCGGTATAAAGATTCTTTGCAGCTTCAACAGATAATCCCAGTTCTGAAATATCGTAGTTCTTTTTATCCGGGATTACGGTCGTACCCAAGATAAAGTCCGTGGACACATTGAACACTCTGGCGATGCGGATAACGCTTTCTTCGCTCAGCTTTTCGGTCTTTCCGCTAAGGAAGCGGCTGATGGTGCTTTCATTCACATCAATCCGAAGTGCCAGTTCTCGCTGGGTCATCTTGCGTTCTCTCATTACATCAACGATTCTTTTCCGAACATCGGCGGGTAAATAAGTATCAGCCATTATGCTTCCTCCCCTCTGTCTGTTTTCTGTTTGATATATTTTCCGCTTTTAATGCGGGCATCTGTCGGCTTTTCAGCGTCCTCCGGGATGATCCAGCGGCTTCCTGCCCGCTGTGCGCCCGGTATGCGGTCATTGTTGCAGAGGATACCAACTCTTCGGGGAGAGATACCCCATTTCTCGGCAACTTCAAATGTAGACAGGTATTTCATTTCTGTATCATCCCTCCTGATTCATATTAACTTCAATTATATTCTATTTACGGAACAATATCAACCAACTTTGTGTGAACACTGCCGTCTCGAAACTTGCATTTTTTCAAGTTTTCGGGGCGGCTTTTTGCTTTGCTTGCGGAAGTGCCTGATTTTTCGGTTGAAAGCGTTTTTCTGCGTATATTCAGGCAGATGAAAAAATCATCGAGAAAAATCAAGGAGGTTATGCAAATGAACATTTTTGAAACAGTCAAGGCGGCGGTCACGGTTAGGCAAGCCGCCGAACACTACGGGCTGAAAATCAATCGCTCCGGGATGATTTGCTGCCCTTTCCACGATGACAGACACCCCAGCTTGAAGCTGAACGAGGATTACTTCTATTGCTTCGGCTGCGGTGCCAAGGGAGATGTGATTGACTTTGTGGCAAGGCTGCTTGACCTGTCTGCCTATGAAGCAGCGCAGAGACTGGCTGCGGATTTCGGACTGGACAGGCCGCCGTCCGTGGTGGCACAGGTAAAGAAGTACCGTCCCCGTGTGAATCAGTCGAAACAGGACGAGCTTTTCTGCATGAATGTGCTGTCCGGGTATCTTCATCTTTTGGAGGACTGGAAAGAGCGATATGCTCCCGAAGCACCGGAGGACGAGCCGGATGAGAGGTTCGTGGAAGCTTGCCACAAGCTGGAATATGTGGAGTATCTGAACGATTTGCTCCTTATGAGCGATCAGGAAGAAAGGACTGATACCGTCAAGGAACTTTTGACAGACGGAACGATTGCAAGAATGCAAACACGACTGGACGAGCAGAAAAAGGAGGTGCGCTGCCATGTCAGAGAACAGGAAATTGCTTGAGATGAATGTGCCGATGTGGTTTGACGGCAAGAGTATCAATGAAGCTCTGTTTTGTGAAGATTTTCTGAGAACCCGTCAGATTATCTTTTCAAACGGAGCTTTTTTCACACCTGATGGTCGAGTGACGGACGACCTGCCGCTTCGTGGCGAAATCTTTGAAGAATTGAAATATTGTGCCGTGAACAACATTCCCCGCAAAATCAGCAACATCATTGAGATTATGAAGCTGGCGGCTCATGTGGAGGACTTCCCGCCGGAGCAGGACAGGATTCATCTGGCAAACGGTACGCTCATGCTGGACGGCACTTTTACAGAGGGGAAGCCGGATATTGTGAGAAACAGGCTCCCGGTTTTCTATCGCCCGGATACTCCGAAACCTGTGCTGTGGCTTTCCTTTCTGAATGGTCTGCTTTACCCGGAGGACATCCCTACCTTGCAGGAATTTATCGGCTATTGCCTGATTCCCTCCAATAAAGGACAGAGGATGATGGTCATTAAGGGCAATGGCGGCGAGGGTAAATCCCAAATCGGTGCGGTGCTGGGGCAAATGCTGGGCAGTTCCATGAAGGACGGAAGCATTGGTAAAATCTCTGAGAACCGATTTGCCCGTGCCGATCTGGAGCATATCCTCCTATGCGTGGATGATGATATGCGAATGGAAGCCTTGCGCCAGACCAATTATGTGAAATCCATTGTGACAGCTCAAGGAAAATGGATTTGGAGCGCAAGGGCAAACAGAGCTATCAGGGCTGGATGTTCGCCCGTCTGCTGGCTTTCTCCAATGGAGATTTACAGGCATTGTATGACCGAAGTGACGGTTTCTACCGCAGACAGCTTGTGCTGACCACAAAGGAAAAGCCTGCCGGAAGAATGGATGACCCTGACCTCGCCCAGAAGATGAAAGCTGAGGTGGAGGCATTTTCCTCTGGGCGTTTGAGGGATTGCAGCGTCTGGTTGCCAACAATTTCAAATTCACGGAAAGTGAGCGCACCAAAACCAACCGAGAGTCCGTCAAGCGTGACAACAACAATATTTTCGACTTCATGGAGTCTGAGGGCTATATCCGGCTGAAAGCGGATGCTTCCATCAGCTCCAAGGAGCTGTACGAAATTTATCGGATGTGGTGTGAGGAAAATTCTCTGCCGCCCCTGAAATCCCGCAGCTTTAGTGACAGTGTGGTGGCAAATTTAAGTCGCTACAATCTGGAACACACCAACAAAATCACAAACTCTGCCGGGCGCAGGGTGTGGGGATTCATGGGAATTGAAGCCGTAGCCCGTCCGAATATAAATGGGTTTTACGACGTTTCGCCGTGTACGTACGTACCGGAGGAATGGCGGGATTGATTTTTTGGTACGTACGTACACAGCGTACGAGCGTAAATCACTCCTGTATAAAACCTTCGTGACGTACCCAAATGACAGGAAAAAGTCAGTCTTTTTTCTGTCAACGGACGGGGCGGTTTCGCAAAACAGCAGCCGTCCGTGCCGGACATTGGAAAGAGGAGCAGACAACTTTCTGATGTTCGGCAGAGGTCGCCGCAGCGACCGCATTACCCTCGGAGAGCCCCTCGGGAGAGCCCACGGCACTTTGCAGCCAGTATGGATGAAAGTGTCATAGTGGGTTATTACACTTCCGCAGAAGTGCCTTTCCAAAGCTACCTGTCTGCAAATCCCAAAGAAAGGAAGGAAAAATATGGCAAGAAATGACGGAGTTGACCGTACCTGTGCAAGAAATATGGATGTCACAGATAATGACATCGGAGATGCACAGGCACACAATGAGCGTGAAAAAGAAATATACAGTAACGAAGATATTATCCCGGAAAGAAGTTCCCTCAACGTACACTTCAAAGAACCTACCGGGAGCTACGCTGAAATGTTTGAGCAGATGAAAGCTGACAACATCATTTCCACCAGAGGTCTGAAGGCGGATGCCGTCCATTTCAACGAAATGGTCTTTGATGTGAACTCTGCGTACTTCGACAATCACGGCGGTTATGAATACGCCAGACAGTTTTATGAGGAAGCCTATAAATCCGCTGTGGAGATTGTTGGCGGTGAACAGTATATCCTCTCGGCAGTCATGCACGCTGACGAGATTAACCGGGCGATGTCCGAAGCACTTGGCAAGGACGTGTTCCATTATCATCTTCATGTGGTCTATGTCCCTGTGGTGGAGAAACAGATTTTGTGGTCGAAACGCTGCAAGGATGAAGCTCTCAGAGGAACGGTAAAGGAAACCATTATGCAGGTCAGCCGCAGTAAAAAGTGGCTGTCCAAACCTGCTGTGGACAAAGATGGAAAACCAATTCTGCAAGTCAATGGTAAGCCTGTTCTCCGAAAATCCTATTCTGTTTTACAGGATGATTTTTTTCAGCACATGAGAGCTGCCGGATATACCGATGTGGAACGTGGAGAGCGTGACAGCACCGAGGAACATCTGACTGTGACCCAGTTTAAGGTGGCAAAGGAAAAGCAGCGACTGGAAGCTGTGACGGCGGAACTGAACCAGAAAGAAGCACAGCTTGACGATACTACACAGGCTGCGGAGAAGAAAAAGCAGGAGCTTAAATCCCTGCAAGCACAGACTAAGGCGGCAACCGGAATAGCGGTGACGGTTCAGGAGCTGGAGTCGATGGGTAAGAAATCTTTTACCGGGAACATCGTCTTGACACCCGATGAATGCCGTACTCTCAAAAATTATGCTGTCAGCAGCTTTGCTGAAAAAGCGGAGAAATTAAAATACCAGCAGAAATATGAAACAGCCAAGAAAGATGCTGGGGTATGGAAAAAACGATATGAGAAACTTCTGGAACAGGCTCAGCCGTATCTGGATGCTGTCAAGCTCGCACCTGAAAGGGTACGGGCTTTTCTTAATGCCGTTTTGACCAGAGGAAAAGAGAAACAGGACATTCCGCAGGAACGTGGACGAAAAAGAAAGGAGAGCACTATTGACAGATAAATGGAATGGTTTTGCCGATTTACTTGCAAATTTAATAGAAAAATATGCGGCGGTTCTGGATATTGATAATCTTCCAGAGCCGCCGTCTTGTTTGGAGGAAGAAAACACATCTGAAGAACCCAGTGACACTATTGAATTGATGGAAAAGCAATGATATAATAGTCGTGGAATAAGTGTCCAAACTCTATGCGAGAGCTACTGTTCTCAACGCATAGAGCTACATAGAATAAAAGCGCAATACCCCGTTGCACAATTAGAAATGAGGTGTTCCGGTGAACAATTATGATGATATGAATCAAAAATCCAATATGATTATTTACACAACAGAAGATGGATTGACAAAAATTGAAACCACATTTGATGAGGATACCGTGTGGTTATCCATTGACCAGATGGCAGAGTTGTTCCAGAGAGATAAATCTACTATTTCAAGACATATAAAAAATGTATTTTCCGAAGGCGAGCTGCAGCGAGAGTCAGTTGTTGCAAATTTTGCAACAACTGCGGCAGATGGAAAAACCTATCAGGTTGACTACTATAATCTTGATGTTATCATTTCTGTCGGCTATCGTGTAAAATCCAAGCGTGGCACACAGTTCAGAATCTGGGCAACTAACATTCTCAAAGAATACATGAAAAAAGGTTTTGCTTTGGATGATGAACGATTGAAAAATCTGGGCGGCGGTGGATATTTCAAGGAACTGCTTGAAAGAATCAGAGACATCCGTGCATCGGAAAGGTGTTTTATCGTCAGGTGCTTGAAATCTATGCCACCAGCATTGACTACGACCCGAAAGCGGAAATCTCTATCCGTTTTTTCAAAAAGGTTCAGAATAAAATTCATTATGCCATTCACGGACAGACTGCGGCAGAAGTGATTTATACAAGAGCGGATGCGGAAAAAGAGTTCATGGGACTTACCACCTTTGCCGGTAATCAGCCGACACTCAAAGAAGCGATTGTTGCGAAAAACTATCTGAATGAGAAAGAGCTTCGTGCTATGGGACAACTTGTATCCGGGTATCTGGATTTTGCGGAACGTCAGGCAGAGCGTGAACAGGCAATGACGATGCAGGACTGGGCAGAGCATCTGGATCGCATTCTTACCATGAGTGGAGAGCAGCTTTTAATTGGAAATGGAAGCATTACTCATAAGCAGGCTGTTGATAAAGCGACTGGAGAATATCGAAAATATAAGACAAGAACGCTCAGCGACGTGGAAAATGATTATTTAAATTCGATAAAGATGTTGGAACAGAAAACTGACGGCAAAAAATAACAGACGATGAAAGCTGAATTATGCCACAGGCTGTGGCACAAATGAGGATGGCGATATGAAAGAAAAAACAAAAGTATATATTTATACGAGAGTATCTACTGCCGTTCAGGTAGACGGTTACTCCTTGGATGCTCAGAAATCAAGAATGAAAGCCTATGCTGAGTTCAACGATTTTGAAATCGTCGGTGAATATGAGGATGCCGGTAAATCGGGAAAGTCCATTGAGGGCAGATTGGAATTTAACCGCATGATGGAGGATATCAAGTCCGGTAAAGATGGCGTGTCCTATGTGCTGGTGTTCAAGTTATCACGTTTTGGCAGAAATGCGGCAGATGTGCTGTCTACCTTACAGGTGATGCAAGATTTCGATGTCAATCTGATTTGTGTGGAGGATGGCATTGATTCTTCCAAAGATGCCGGTAAGCTGATGATTTCCGTGCTTTCTGCGGTTGCCGAGATTGAGCGTGAGAATATCCGTGTTCAGACGATGGAAGGCAGAATCCAGAAAGCTCGTGAGGGTAAATGGAACGGTGGTTTTGCTCCCTACGGATACAAATTGGAAAAAGGTATGCTGTATATCAACGAGGAAGAAGCCGAGGCAATCCGCATTATCTTTGACCAGTATGTGCATACCGATATAGGAGCTAACGGACTTGCGAAATACCTTGCCAATCACGGTATCAACAAAATTCAGCGGCAGAATGGAAAAAATCCTCTGTTTGATGCAGCCCTGATTCGCAGAATTTTGAAAAATCCCGTTTACTGTGGTAAAATTGCTTACGGCAGGAGAAGAACAGAAAGGTACATGGAACTCGCAATGATTACCGACTTGTGGAGCAGGAAAATTATCTGTTAGTTGACGGTCTGCATGAAGCCATTGTATCAGAAGGACTCTGGCATGAAGCCCAAGTAAAACTTCTTGCTCAGGCGAAGAAGTATGAAAAGGTCAACAACGGTAAAGACAACAAGGTACACCTGCTGACCGGATTACTTAAATGTCCTATTTGCGGAGCCGGAATGTACGGCAACAAAAGCATCAAGCACAAGCCGGACGGCACGAAATATAAGGATTTCTTCTATTATGGCTGCAAACACCGCACTATGACCCGTGGTCATAAGTGTGAATACAAGAAGCAAATCAATGAGGAATTGCTGGACGGTGCTGTTGCAGAGGTTATTATCAAACTGGTCAGCAATCCGAAGTTTGCGGCGATGATGCAGCAAAAAATCAATATGAAGATAGATACATCCGCCATTGAACAGGAGATTGCCAATTATGAAAAACAGCTTCGTCAGAGCTATGCTACGAAGTCCCGTTTGATTGATGAGATTGATACCCTTGACCCAGATGATAAGCACTACATCAAGCGTAAAGCAGACCTTGATGATCGCCTTTATAAAATGTATGATAAGATAGAGGATACGGAGAATCTGTTGATTGAAGCCAGAGCAAAGAAAATGGCAATAGAAGCAGAAAAACTCACTGCTGACGATATCTACAAAGTGCTGATTTATTTTGAAAAGCTGTACGCTGTCATGGACGAGCAGGAGAAGCGACAGATTATGGAATCGCTGATTTCTGAAATCCATATCTATGAGGAACGACAGCCAAACGGTCAGTGGCTCAAATCCATCAAATTCAAGCTTCCGATTATTGAGGAAGATATGGAAATGAGTTTGGACAGTGATACACATGTCGAGACGGTATGTGCGCTGAGCAGACGGCACAAAGCATAAGACGCGAAAAATACAGATTCCTTTATGAAGAGACAACCAGATAAAAACAAACAAAGCGAAAGGAATCCGACAATGAAAAAATTAAAAGTCACGATCAACCGTTCCGCAGGGGTAAAAAAGTATGAAGTACTGCCTCGGCAGGAAAAAGATATGCGCGGATGTTGCTTTTGCATTAAAAACGCAAACTGCCAGAAAAACGAAAATACGCAGTTCCCGGTTGAGAAAAGTGCTGCGGAGTGATACAATAATATTATATCTGCCCCGTCCGGGGCGTCAGTTCACTGAACGGTATAGATTGCAATGGACAGCTATTTTTTTATTTTAACGACCATTGATCTTTTTGTGCTTGGCTTTATGAGCCTTCTTACAAAGCTGAGCGAATCTTTGAACAAAAAGCAGAAGCGCGGGTTCCTTCTGGCTTTTGCGCTCATTGCGTGCATCTCGGTGCTGGAAGTCATCACCATCGTGGTGGACGGCGCACCGACGGGCTGCCGCTGGCTGAACATTTTGTCCTACTATCTGGCTATTGGCTGACACCGGCGGTGGCACTGTGTCTGGTATATGTGCTGGACAAAAAATCCATTATCCGGCGCGGGTTCAAGGCGGCGGTCTGCTGCGAGGGTGCGTATCTGCTTTTTCTGGCGGCAACACTGCCCTATGGGCTGGTATTCTCGGTGAGCAGGGAAAACCTCTACGCCCGGGGAGAATACTTCTATATCTATGTGGCGATGTACTATGCCGCCATGTTGTACCTTATGGTGGCTACGGTGCGCACGGCAGCGGCTTTTCAGAACCGCAGCCGCACGCTGATCTACCCGCTGACCCTGTTTCTGGGTGCGGAGACCGTGATCCAGATCGCGCTGCCATCGCTGCACGTCACATGGCTGTGCGTCACCCTGCTGTCGGTGTTGTATTATATCTATTGCAGCGAGATGTGGAACCAGCTGGACGCCCTGACCGGATTTTTGAACCAGAACAGCTACCTGAACCGCACCGCCGAGATGCGCCGCAGCGGCGGGGTGCTGGTGGTGTTCGATGTGGACGGCTTCAAACAGATCAACGACCGTTACGGCCATTTGCAGGAGATGTCTGCCTTGCCGAGATCGCAGACTGCATCAAAAAAGCCTATGCCTGCTGCGGGTACTGTTACCGTATCGGCGGCGATGAGTTCTGCGTGCTGTTGAGGGATGAGGCAGACGAAGCCCGCTGCGCAGCGGCGCTGCAATCTCTGCTGGCAGAGCGGCGCAAAGAGATCACCCTTTTGCCGACGCTCTCCCTTGGCTCTGCTGTTTTTTCCGGGGAGGACGTGGTTACGGTGAAAGACCGCGCCGACCGTGCGCTCTACTGTGCCAAAAACGAGCTGAAAGCCCGCGCCGCAGCGGCAATGCCCGCAGGCGGCAGTGGGGAAAAGGATTGAACGGATCGTTCGGCGGGAAAAACGCCCGCACACTTTATAAAATGGAGGAACACCGATGATCACCGATTGGAACAGCCCGCAGGGCGATTTTGACCCCACCGAAAAGCAGGGGGAGCTGCTGATGCTGCTGAGCGGCCAGCAGGTGACCGTGCACACCAGCGCGGAAGATGATTTTGACTATATGGAAAACGAGGATGTCGCTTTTGTGGTGAAGAACCCGCACAGCGAGGAGGATCTGCTCATTGAACTGTGCGGCGAGTTTTCCGTCTTTTTTGAAAAGTGGCATGGGAGTACCCGGCCACTGAGGAGGGTTATGCGCAGATGACCCAGGACGTGCAGGCTGTTCTGGCAGGCAGCGCCGGGGCACTGAGCCTGTACACCGAGGACGGCTGGCAGGGCACGGCCCTCTGCACGGAAAAGCCCGGCCCGGATGCCGACGCAGCCGGTCTGCTGGAGCGCTGCTGGAGCGCCGAAAAGCCCCACAAGCCTCTGGAGAAGGGCAGCCGGGTGGAGCTGGTGTACTGGGACCCGGCACAGGACCGGACCCTGACCGTATAAACCGCCGGACGGTAGAACAAAGAACGTCCCCGTACTCTTCGGAGCACGGGGACGTTCTGTATAACAGGGCGGGGACTTATAGCTGGTACAGGGCCACCATCAGCGGCATGGTGAAGATACACAGCAGGGTGGTCACCACATTGATGGCGCTGGCGTAGTCGGCATCCTTGCCGTAGATCTGCGCCATCTGGGTGATGGTGGAAGCCGAGGGGGTGCAGGTGGCCAGCAGGCTCACCAGCAGGATGGTCTGGCCGTCCGGCACCAGATGGGCCAGGCCGCTGAGCTTGAGCAGGGCCACAGCTGCCAGCGGGATGCTCACCAGCCGCAGGGCCGTGACCAGCCACAGCCGACGGTAGCCCAGGATCTTTTTGAAGTGCATGCCCGCCATCAGCATGCCCAGGATGATCATGGAGATGGGGCCGATGGCACTGCCCACCATGTCCAGCGAATCCTCGATGACGGCCGGCAGCTGGATGTGCAGCAGAAACAGGGCGGCACCCGCCAGAATGGCGATCATGTTGATGTTGGTGAGCACCTTTTTCAACTCAAAGCTCTTTTCGCCGCAGAGCATGCTCTTGGCGTGGCTCCACAGCAAAAACAGCTGTACCGACAGAAAGGCACTGGAGTAGATCACCCATTCCTTGCCCAGCACCGCCGTCACGATGGGAATGATCAGGTTGCCGGCGTTGGAGTAGATCATGGAGGCCTTTTCCACGGCGTCCAGATGCAGTGCGTGACCCAGCAGGTTCACCACCACGATGATGCCGACGTGCAGCAGAACCGCCGCCGCCAGCGCCAGCAGCAGCCCGTGCAGCACATCCGGGGTGTACTGTACCTGAAAGGCCGAGATGATCACACAGGGCGAGATCAGGTACAGCGAGATCAGCGAGAGGGTCTTGCTGTCCTCGGCGTGCAGCAGGCCCCAGTGCACCACCGCATAGCCCATAAACATAATCAGAAAAGCGAGAAGATCTTTCTGCAAGGATCAGACTGATCATACGAGTCACGTTCCGTTTCTGCTGCTGCAAATTTCGCCCGCCGGGGTGTTCTGCAGACCACTATAATACGCAGGCTGCGAAAAAGCAAGAGAAAATGCGGTTTCCAAAATGATATATATAAACTACAAAATACTGCTTGTTGATAAAAACGCTGCGTCTGCTCGCTTGTTCATAAAATATTCAAAATAAATTCATATTCAGTCCACCAAATTTCGGTATAAGTGTGGCAGCAAAGGCGCAAACGGCGCCGAACCCACGCAGGTCTGGGCAAAAAAGGCAGCGGGCAAAAAGGCTGCGGCACATTTTTGCACCAAGCAGGGCTGCACACCCACACCGGCACAGGAAAGGAATTGGATCATTATGAAAATTGGTTTTTGGGAACTCGTCGTGGTCGTCATCGTGGCGTTCGTGTTCATCGGCCCGGATCAGCTGCCCGTCTACGCAAAGAAGATCGGCAAGATGCTGCGTGAGCTGAAGAAGTACACCGGCGCTGCATCCGAGGAAATCCAGAAGAACGTGGTGGAGCCGCTGAACGAGATCCAGGCTCCCCTCAAGGAGGCCGTTGCTCCGCTGACCGATATCAAGAAGGACATCGATAACAGCGTGAAGGACGTGACCAAGGGCTTTACCGGCATCGGCAAGACCAGCAAGGAAGAGGCCGCCAAGAAGGCTGCCGAGGAGGAAGAGGTCACCGATCTGACTGCCGAGGAGCCGGTGGAGGAGCTGCCGGAGGAGAACGCTGCCCCCGCTGCCGAGGCTGCCCCTGCCGAAAAGGCTGAGGCCCCGGCCGAAGAGAAGCCCGAGACTGCCCCTGTGCAGGAAGAAACCGCCCCCGCACCCGCACCCGAAGCTCCGGCTGCGGAAGCAGCCCCGGAAGCTGCCGAGGCTGCCCCGGCAGAGGAAACCACTGTTTAAGTTTGATACACCGCGCCCGCGGTTGTCATACATCAAGCAATAAGCCCGCCACGCGGCGCGGCAAAGTAAAAAGGAGATTTTTATTATGCGTATTGGTACCAACGAACTGCTGATCATCCTGGCTGTTGCACTGCTGATCTTTGGACCCAAGAACCTGCCGAAGCTGGGCAAGATGCTCGGCAAGACCATCAACGGCTTCAAGAAGGGCATGGAGGAGCCGGAGGATTCCGACGATTCCGAGGAGAAGGCTGAGAAGAAGGCCGCTAAGAAGGACGAAGACGAGGAGTAATTGTGGCTACGAACATGAAGCGCAAAAAGAAAGCCGAGGTCATGGAAGATGACGGCAGCATGACGCTGACCGGCCATCTGAAGGAACTGCGGAACCGGCTCATCATCTGCGCAGTGGTGTTTGTGGTGGGTGTTGTGGTCTCGCTGGCTTATGCAGACCGCCTGATCGACCTGCTCACTGCCATGGGCCGCGATTACTATCAGTTCGTGTCCATTGCACCGCAGGAAAAGCTGATGCAGTACTTCCGCGTGTCCATTCTGGCTGGCGTGGTGGTCACGGTGCCGGTGGCATTCTACCACATCTACGCCTTTGCAAAGCCGGGCCTGAAAAAGAGCGAGAGCTTTTTCTTCAAGATGGTCATGCTGCTGGGCCTGGCATTGTTCTGCGTGGGCGTGCTGTTTGCTTACAAGCTCATGATGCCCTTTATGCTGCGGTTCCTCAGCACGGGCATCGAGGGCGCCGACTACATCCAGACCACCACCAGTATCGAGAGCTACGTCAACCTCTGCCTGACGATGTTCATCATCTTCGGCTGTGTGTTTGAAATGCCCCTGATCACGATCATCCTGTCCAAGATGGGCATCATCAACCCCACGCTCCTCAAGCAGGTGCGCGGTGTGGCCATCGTGATCATCTTCTTCATCGCGGCTGTTGTCACCCCGCCGGACATCGTGTCCCAGTGCATGGTGGCAGGCCCCATGGTGCTGCTGTACTTCATCAGCATCTTCCTGAGCGGCATCTTCTACAAGCCGAAGTCGGACGATGACGATGAGGACGACGAAGAAGAGGACGACGAATAAGCGCCCTGACCCAGTTTTCTCAGAAAACAACAAAGGCTGCTGTGCCGCTTGGCATGGCAGCCTTTTGCGTATGGCGCGGCAGCCTCGATTTTAAATCATCCCGGCTATACAAACCACCCGCCCTGTGCTAGAATGGAGCCAACAAACAAAAGGCGGTGAGCGGATGCATCCTCTTGCAGAATATCCCCGCCCGGCCATGCGCCGGGACAGCTGTGAGATCCTGAACGGCCCGTGGCAGTATGCCATCACCCAGACGGCCGAATACCCTGCGGCCTGGCAGGGCAGCATTCTGGTGCCCTATTCGCCGGAGGCCCCGGCCTCCGGGTGGGGCACCCTGCAGCCGGGGCAGTGGCTGCACTACCACCGCCTGTTCGCCCCGCCGGCGGAGGGCGGCCGGTGTTGCTGCACTTCGGGGCCGTGGATTATGCCTGCGCCGTGCAGATCAATGGGCATCTGGCAGGCGGCCACCGGGGCGGCTACTGGCCCTTCACACTGGACATTACCGACCTGCTCAACGGTACCGACCGCAACAGCCTGTGGGTGGCCGTGCAGGACCCCACCAGCCACGGCACCCAGGCCCGGGGCAAACAGACGTTGAAACCCGGCGGGATGTTCTACCCGGCCCAGAGCGGCATCTGGCAGACCGTCTGGCTGGAGCGGGTGCCGGACAACTATATCCAGACCCTGACCGTCACCCCGGACTACGACGCCCGCACGGTGACGGTGCGGGTGCACACGGCAAAGCCCGGCGGTGCGGTCAACCTGTGGGCCATGGTGCGGGCCGGGGGCGTGACCATCGCCGAGGACTGGGGCAGCGACGAGGCCGACCAGACGGCGAAGTGACCCTGAACATCCCGGAAGAGCATTTCTTCCCATGGAGCCCGGACACGCCCTTCCTCTATGACCTGACGGTGGGCACCAACCAGGGGGAGGAAGCCGAGTTCGACACCGTGCACAGCTACTTTGCCCTGCGCAAGTGGAGCTGTACACCGGACGCCCACGGGGTGCTGCGCTTCTGCCTGAACGACAAGCCCATCCTACTCAACGGCCTGCTGGATCAGGGCTACTGGCCGGAGGGTCTGTATACGCCACCCTCGGACGCAGCCGTGGAGCGGGAGCTCAGCGAGGTGAAAGCGCTGGGCTTCAACCTGCTGCGCAAGCACGCCAAGATCGAGCCGCAGCGCTGGTATTACCACTGCGACCGTCTGGGCCTGATCGTCTGGCAGGACATCGTCAACGGCGGCAGCGCCTATAATTTGTGGTTCGTCACCTACCTGACCAATGTGCTGCAGCCGCTGCTGCGCCGCTTCCCGGACGGGAAGGCTGCCTACAGCCTGCTGAGCCGGGCAAAACCGGTCGGCCGGGAGGAGTACGCCCACGAGCTGGCCGACACGGTGCAGGCGCTGCGGTGCCACCCCTGCATTGCCTGCTGGGTGCCCTTCAACGAAGGGTGGGGGCAGTTCGATGCCGGAAAAGCCGTGCAGGCCCTCCGGGCGCTGGACGGCACCCGTCTGGTGGACGAGGCCAGCGGCTGGTTCGACCAGGGCGGGGGCGATGTGCACTCCCTGCACAATTATTTCTATCCGCTGCGCATCCGCCCGCAGAAGCGCACGGTGGCCCTCAGCGAATACGGCGGCATTGCCTGGCCCATGCCCGGCCACGAGCCGCCTCACAAGACCTACGGCTACGGCACGGCCAAAGACCGGCAGGAACTGACCGCCCGCTACAAGAAGCTGCAGCTGAAAACCGTGCTGCCCCAGCTGGAAAAAGGCCTTTCGGCGCTGGTGTACACCCAGCTCACCGATGTGGAGGACGAGGTGAATGGGCTGTTCACCTACGACCGTGCCGCCGTCAAGCCGGACGCCAACGCGGTGCGCTCGGTGAATGCGGCACTGGCCGCCGAGTTTGCAAGAGTGACAAATCCCGCGAAAAATGAGAAGATCCCCGGTGCAGGAAACAGAGAACTGCACCAGGGACTTTTTACCGGACAAGATTTTGTTTTTTGTTTACAAATGGTTGCTTGACATGGAAATATCCATTTTGTAATCTGAAAGGGTATTCAATTTACATGAAATGCCGCTGGAAACGCGGGCCGGTGCACCGGCTGCGTCTGCCAGCCTCCGGGGAAAGGAGCAACACACCATGGACTACCTGCAGAACGTGATGGGATATTTTGACCAGCAGCAGCCGCTGTGTGCACAGCATGATAAGATCAGCAAGGATCTGTATCAGGAATATGGCGTCAAGGCCGGTCTGCGCGACGAGAACGGAAAGGGCGTGCTGGCGGGCCTGACCAACATTTCGGACATCCGCGCCTTTGAGTATGTGGACGGCGTCAAGCGCCCGGCCCACGGTCAGCTGCTCTACCGCGGCTACGACGTCAAGGACCTGATCAACGGCAGCCGCGGCGGCCGCTTTGCCTTTGAAGAGGCGGGCTATCTGCTGCTGTTCGGTGAGCTGCCCACCCCGGAAAAGCTGGAAGAATTCTGCCGGGTGCTGGGCGAGTGCCGTACCATGCCCACCAATTTTACCCGTGACGTGATCATGAAGGCCCCCAGCCACGACATCATGAATTCCATGGCCCGCAGTGTGCTGACCCTGGCCTCCTACGACCCCAAGGTATCGGATTTGTCCATCCCCAACGTGCTGCGCCAGAGCATCCAGCTGGCCAGCATCTTCCCCATGCTGGCCGTGTATGCCTACCACGCCTACGACCACTACGAGAAGGACGGCAGCATGTACATCCACCGGCCCGACCCGCAGCTGTCTACCGCCGAGAATTTCCTGCGGATGCTGCGGCCGGACATGCAGTACACCCCGCTGGAAGCCCGTGTGCTGGATGTGGCACTGCTGCTGCACGCCGAGCACGGCGGCGGCATCAACTCCACCTTTACCACCCGCGTGGTCACCTCCTCCGGCACCGATACCTACTCGGCCATGGCGGCGGCGCTGTGCTCCCTCAAGGGCCCGCGCCACGGCGGTGCCAACCTGATGGTGATGCAGATGATGCAGAACATCCGCGAGAATCTGCACGACCAGGAGGACGAAGAAGAGCTGGAAGCCTACCTGAAAAAGCTGCTGCACGGCGAAGCCTTTGACCACAAGGGCCTGATCTACGGCATGGGCCACGCGGTCTACTCCCTCAGCGACCCCCGTGAGGTGGTGTTCAAGGGCTATGTGGAGCAGCTGGCCCACGAGAAGGGCCGGGACAAGGACCTGGCCCTGTACGCCAAGATCGAGCGCATGGCCCCGCAGCTCATCGCCGAAGAACGGAAGATCTTCAAGGGCGTCAGCCCCAACGTGGATTTCTACAGCGGCTTTGTGTACGATATGCTGGGCATCCCCATGGAGCTGTACACCCCGCTGTTTGCCGTGGCCCGCATCATGGGCTGGAGCGCCCACCGCATCGAAGAGCTGCTCAGCGCCAACAAGATCATCCGCCCGGCCTACAAGAGCCTGGGCGGCACCCACGACTACATCCCGCGGGATGCACGATAACAGGAGGGCTGTGCCATGAAACAGGAAGCCATGCAGAAGCACCCGGAAGAATGGTTCTTCTTGCACAATTTTGATGTGGACCGGGTGTTCAGCACCATCCGGCGCACGGATTATCTGGTGCTGTTCTACATCAAGATGCGGCAGGAGAGCCACCCGGACGAGAAACTCTATCTGGCTGATCTTGCCGCCGAGATGGGCGTGAAGGTGACCGAGCTGTCCAAAGGCATCGAGAAGCTGCAGGACCAGGGCTATGTGCGCTGGCTCACCGACCGGGAGGCCGGCCGCACCTATGTGGAGCTGACCAGCAAGGCCGTGGAGCTGATGGCCGAGGAACGCGATCTCATGAAGCGCTGCTATGCCCGCCTGCGCACCGAGCTGGGGGACGAAGAGCTGCGCCGCACCGTGGACACCCTGCAGCACATGCGGGACATCCTGAAGGATGAGCGGGAGCGCGGCGCGTAAGCTCCGCCCCAAAATACAACGTTAAAGGCCCCGCTTCCGGGTGTGGAAGCGGGGCCTTTGTGCGTTTGGGGACAGATCAGCTGTTGCTGGAAGAGGACGGGTTCACGATCTTGCTGGCGGGCATCTTGTTCATGGCAGAGGTGCTGAGGTTATTCTCCAGCGTGCTGCCATAGGCGGTGAGGGCATCTTCCAGCTCGTCGCCCTTCATGTCGCTCAGGATCTGGGTGCGCAGGGCGTCCAGCGTGGACACCTGCAGCGGGTCAATGCGCATCATCAGGATGATGGAAGCGGCATTGTACTGCACGGCAGCGGCCTCGCCGTACACAAGGCCGCGCACGGCGTCGGCGGCACCGTCCTGGGTAAAGGCACCGGTCAGGTCGCTTTCGGTCAGCAGTTCGGTCTGCACGTTGGAAGCATCCTCGGCGGGGGTGGAGTCCAGCACGGCGTAGATGTCCGGCAGGGCGGCAGAAGCGGCAGAATGCAGAGCACTGACCTGCTCGGACACCGAGCCGTCCTGCGTTTCGCTGCAGCTTGCGGCGGCCGCCTGTGCCAGCTGCAGCATCTGGGCCTTCTGGTCGTCGGAGGCGGACACAAAGGTGCTGGTGTTGTACAGCGGGATGTTCACATAGGCCAGCTCGTACATCTGGCTGTCCAGATGCTCGGTCAGGTCGCTGTCATCCACGGGGCTTTCGCCGTCCGGGCCGTACACCAGCGTCAGCAGCAGGGTGTGCTTGAGCTGGATGCGCTCAAAGGCCTTGAGGGTCTCCAGGCCGATGCCGTTGGCGGTGTAGGTACTGCCGTACTGGTCCATCAGCTGCTGGGCGTAGTTGTCGGCCATCTGGGTCTGTTCGGCGGTCAGCTCCCCGCCCAGCTCGGCAAAGCGGGCGTCGATGGCGGCAAAGGTGCGCAGGGTCTCCAGCGTCTTGTCGGCCACATAGTCCTGGACCACGGCGGTCTCGCCGCTGTCGGCATCGGTGGTGATGGTCTCCTTCAGGAAGGCCTTCACGTCGGTGGCGTCCTGGTCGGTGCCGGCCAGCTGGGCAGCCTGCTGGTAGGCGCTGAACTGGGCCAGCAGATACAGGCCGGAGGACACTTCAAAGTCGCCGACCTTGCCCACGGTGTCCGGGGTGGACAGGCCGCAGCTTGCCAGACTGAAGATCATGACGAGTGCGCATACCAGCGCAAGCAGTTTCTTTTTCATGTGTAATGCTCCTGTTGTTGTGATTGTATAAAAAACTCCCTCAGCCGCTGACGCGACAGCTCCCTCTGGGAGAGAGCCTTTGAGCCTCCCTCGTAGAGGGAGGTGGCATTGCGAAGCAATGACGGAAGGAGTTATTCAGCGGGCTTTAAAATCTCCGCCATTGCCTTGAGGATGCTCTGCAGCAGTTCCAGCGGCTTTTCGTCGGGGTGCAGGGTGACCGAAAGGTAAGGCTTTGAGCCTGCACCGGCGGTGACGCGGCCGTTGAAGGCCACCAGCAGGCCCCGGATCATGGGCACATCGAGGTGTTCCAGATTCAGCACAATGGTGTCCTTCTTCTGGGTCACCTCGTACACGCCCACGGCGGTGGCCTGCACCCGCACCAGCGAAACGTTCACCAGGTCGCTCACCGAGGGCGGCGGGTCACCGTAGCGGTCGATGAGCTCGTCCAGCACGTCGGCGGCGTCCTCCGGGGTCTGGATGGCGGCAATGCGCTTGTAGGCTTCGATGCGGCCCGGCCCGTCGGCGATGTATTTCTCCGGGATGTAGGCGTCCACCCGCAGGTCTACCAGGCATTCGCTCTTGTCGCGCTGCACCGGCTCGCCCTTGGCGCGGGCGATGGCCTGCCCCAGCATCTTGACATAGAGGTCGTAGCCCACGGCCTCCATGTGGCCGTGCTGGCTGTGGCCCAGCAGGCTGCCGGCACCGCGGATCTGCAGATCGCGCATGGCGATGCGGAAGCCGGAACCAAAGGCCGTGAACTCCCGGATGGCGGACAGCCGCTTCTGGGCGATGTCCGAGAGGGTCTTGTCCCGGCGGAAGGTGAAGTAGGCGTAGGCCTTGCGGCCGCTGCGGCCCACCCGACCTCGGATCTGGTACAGCTGAGCCAGACCCATGCGGTCGGCGTCCTCAATGATGAGGGTATTGCAGTTGCGCACGTCGATGCCGGTCTCGATCAGGGTAGTGCACACCAGGATGTCGATCTCGCCGTTGAGCAGGTGCTGCCACACGGGGTTCAGCTCCTCCTCGGTCATCTTGCCGTGGGCAATGCCCACCCGGGCACCGGGCACCATCTGGCTCACATGGGCGGCACAGGCCTCGATGTTGTCCACCCGGTTGTGGAGGTAATACACCTGCCCGCCCCGGGCCAGCTCCTTTTTCATGGCCTCGGCCAGGATCACGTCGTTGTACTCCAGCACAAAGGTCTCCACGGGCTGGCGCTCAATGGGCGGCTGCTCGATGGTGGAAAGGTCCCGGATGCCGCTCATGGCCATGTTCAGGGTCCGTGGAATGGGGGTGGCCGACAGGGTGAGCATGTCCACCCCGATGAAGTTCTCCTTGAGCTTTTCCTTGTGCTTGACGCCGAAGCGCTGTTCCTCGTCGATGATCACAAGGCCCAGGTCGTGGAACTTCACGTCCTTGGACAGCAGCCGGTGGGTGCCCACCACGATATCCACGCTGCCGGACTGCAGGCCCCGCAGGGTCTCCTTCTGCTGCTTGGCGGTGCGGAAGCGGGACATCATCTCCACCTTCACGGGGAAGGCCTCCATGCGGGAAAGGATGGTGTTGTAGTGCTGCCAGGCCAGCAGGGTGGTGGGGGCCAGAATGGCGCACTGCTTACCGCCCATCACGCACTTGAAGGCGGCCCGCAGGGCTACTTCGGTCTTGCCCACGCCCACGTCGCCGCAGAGCAGCCGGTCCATGGGGTACCCCTTTTCCATGTCCTGTTTGATCTCGGCGGTGGCGTTGAGCTGATCGTCCGTCTCGTCGTAGTCAAAACGGGTCTCAAAGTCCCGCTGCCAGTCGCCGTCGGGCGGGAAGGCGTAGCCGGTGGCCTGCCGACGGCGGGCATACAGCTCGATGAGCTCCTGCGCCATCTCCTCGGTGGCCTTTTTGACCTTGGCCCGGGTGCGCTGCCACTCGGCACCGCCCAGCTTGGCCAGCTTGACCTTTTCTTCGTCGCCGGGGGCGGTGTAGCGGCTCAGCAGGTCCAGCTGGGTGACGGGCACATACAGCACGTCCGAGCCGGAATACTGCACCTTGAGGTAATCCTTGATGGCGCCCTGCACCTCCAGCCGCTGGATGCCCGCATACATGCCGATGCCGTGGCTCTGGTGCACCACATAGTCGCCGGGCTTGATATCGGAAAGGCTGGACAGGGCGTTCTTGTTCTTTTTGCGCTTTTTGGTCTCGGCGGCGGTCTCTTCGTCCAGACCATGCCGGCGGGACGAGAGCACGGCCGCGTGAGCAAACGGGAAGGTGCACCCGGCGGTCAGATGGCCCGGCAGCACCTGTACGATGCCCTTGGCGGGGCGCACATCCCGGCTCATGCTCACCGAGTAGCCCTTGTCGGCCAGGTCACGGGTGAGGGCAGCGGCACCCTTGGGGGTGCCGGAAAACAGGGTGATGGCATACCCCTGGGCAAGGAGCGGGTCCAGGTCCTCCCGCAGGGAGGCCAGGTCGCCGTTCCAATTGGGGGCCGCAAAGGCCTCGGCATTGATGAGGTCTTTCAGTTTGAACTCGTTCATGCCGCGCAGGAAGTTCTCGCACAGCAGGGTGCTCTGCTTCTGGGCGGCGATGACCAGATCGTCCATAGTCTGGTACAGCACATCCAGCCCGGGGCAGAGCACGCCCTCTTCCAGCAGGCCGGTCAGCTCCTCGCTGCGGCGGAACTCGGTGGCCTTCTGGGCATCGCGGATGCCGCCCACCTCGTCCAGAATGAACAGGGGCGCGTCCAGATGATCCAGCAGGGTGGCCGGTTCCGGGTAGCGGATGCCGTAATACTTGTCCATGGCTTCCGGCATCAGGCCGGAGTCCAGCTGGGACAGGTCGGCTTCGGTGGCCTTTTCCAGCGCGGTGCGGTGTTTGCCGCGGGCCTTTTTCACAGCGGCACGCAGGGCCTCGGCAGTCTCTTCGGTGCTGCCGAACAACACCTCGCGGGCAGGGGAAAGGTAGATCTTTTCCAGTGCGCCGTCCCGCCGCTGGGTCAGCAGGTCAAAGGAGGCCATGGAGTCGATCTCATCGTCCCAGTATTCCACACGGGCAGGCTGGCGCATATCCGGGGCATAGATGTCCACGATATCGCCGCGCACGCTGAACTGGCCGGGGCCGTCCACCTGACTGCGGCGCACATACCCGGCGGCAAACAGCCGGGCCACCAGCGCTTCGCGGTTGTACACCATGCCGGGCTTGAGGGTGAGGGTGTTTTTCAGGAATTCATCACGGGGCACCGTGTACTGCAACAGGGCTTCGGCAGGGACGCACACGGCCTGCAGCCGCCCGCCCGCCAATGCACCCAGCACCGAAAGGCGGCGATACTCGTATTCGCGCCCGGCACCCTCCACCGGGCGCAGCATGAAGTCCCGGGGCGGGAACACCGCCGCGGCAAGGCCCAGCGCCTTGAGGTCATCCGCAAAGTGGGTGGCCTCGGCTTCGCCCGGGGTCACGATGCAGAGCACCCGGCCCAGATCCTTCTGCAAAGCGGCATACAGCAGGGCCCGGCCTGCCGGGGGCAGACCGAACAGCGCTGCTGGGCCGGGCTTTGCAAAGCTGGCCGCGATCTTCTGGTATTCCTGGGTCGCTTTCAACAGGGCTTCGTACATGGAAAACCTCCTTTCCGGAAAATGGGACGATATCGAGTCTTACCCGTTGTACTTGCTCTGTGCCAGCCCCAGTTTGCCGTCCATGATGAGCTTGGCGGCAGCTTCGATGTCCGGGCAGCGGTCCGTCAGAGCCTTGGCGTCCTCGGCCGGAAATTTGCCCAGCACCCAATCCGCCAGGTCGTAGTCCGGGCGGGGCTTGGCTCCCACACCGATGCGGATGCGGGGGAAGCCGTCGCCTCCCAGCCGGGCGATGATGCTCTTCAGACCGTTGTGGCCGCCTGCCGAGCCGGAAGGCCGGATGCGCAGCTTGCCGGGGTTCTGGGTGATGTCGTCGCACAGGACGATGACATGGTCGGCCGGGATCTTGAAAAAGCCCGCCAGCGGCGCGATGGAATCGCCGGAAAGGTTCATGTAGGTCAGGGGCTTGAGCAGCACCACCTTGTGGCCGTCCACTTCACCCTGGCCCCACAGGCCCTGGAATTTGGTCTTGCTCACGCTGATGCCCCATTTGCCGGACAGGTAGTCCAGCGCGGCAAAGCCCGCGTTGTGGCGTGTGCCGTCGTATTTGGCCTCGGGGTTGCCCAGGCCGGCGATCAGCCAGATATCGTTTGTGTTCATGTTGTTTGTTTAACCTTTTCTCTGAAAAATAGAATGGGATACAGCTATTCAGTATAACATACGCGCGCGAAAAAAGAAACGGATTCCGGGTGAAAGAACCGAAAATGCCCCCGACCATACAGAGGCCGGAGGCAGAAAATGCTTATTTCAGGTTCAGCGTGAGGTCAGAGGCCTTCCACGCGCCATCCTCTTTTACCATGGTGATGGTGCCGGTGACGCTGGCCGTGGTGGTTCCGTCGGCGGCCTGCAGGTCTGCGGAAAAATCATAGCAGTGGTCGGCACCGGAGCGCTTTTGCAGGGTGAGCCCCGCGGGCTGGCCGGAAAGCGAGGCAATGCGGGTGGGCAGACGGTTCGCAAGGAGCTTTTCCAGACACTGCTGCGTCATGCAGTCCCCGAACTGTGCCTGATAGAAAGCCGCAAAGCCGCCGTCATCCACCTGCACAAGGCCCGGCTCGCTGGCGGTGTAGGAATCGTCCGCCGCCGGTTCCACGGCATCGGAGCTGGAAAGCAGCTGGGTCAGGATGGTCTGCGCCTGTTTCTCGGCAGGGTCGCTGCGCAGGCGGGTGAGCGCGAACACCGCCGCAATGGCCACGAAAAAGACGATCAGGCTCAGGGCCTGCTTACGGAACGTCTCAGACTTCATACAATGTGCCCTCCCGAAAGGAAATCACTTGTTCTGGTCGGCTTCCAGCTTCTGCTTCTTGGCGATGTAGGCTTCCATCTTCGGTTCAGCCCAGCCCTCCAGATTGGTCTGGCGCTCCCGGGCGATGCCCAGCGCCTGTGCGGGCACATCCTGAGTGATGGTGCTGCCGGCGGCAGTGTAGGCACCGTCGCCCACCTTGACCGGGGCCACAAGGTTGGTGTTGCAGCCGATGAAGCAGTAGTCCCCGATGGTGGTGCGGAACTTGTCCTTACCGTCGTAGTTGCAGGTGACGGTGCCGCAGCCGAAGTTGCAGTACTTGCCCACGTCGCTGTCGCCGATGTAGGTCAGGTGGCTCACCGTGTTGCCGCGGGCAAAGTTGGAATTCTTGGTCTCCACATAGGCACCCAGATGCACACCGTAATCGGTGACCGTGTTCACCCGCACATGGGTGAAGGGGCCGATGTTGTTGTGAGGGCCCAGGTGGCTGCCGTAGACCTGGCTGGCGTTGACGGTGGTGCCCTCGTCCACGATGCTGTCCTCGATGAGGGTGTTGGGGCCGATGATGCAGCCTGCCCCAATGATGGTATGGCCCCGCAGGATGGTGCCGGCCAGGATGACGGCCCCCGGTGCGATCTGCACGTCGGGTGCGATCTGCACGGTGCGGCTGTCGATGATCACGCCGTTGGCGATGTGCTGCAGCAGGATCGTTTCACGGGCGGCCTCGGCGGCGTCCAGACGGGTACGCGCTGCATCCAGTGCAGCGGAAGAAACACAATTTTCCATGGTTCAGGAGCTCCCTTCCGGTACGGCTCCCGCGGGACGATGCGGCCCGGTGCACCCGGATGCGGATGCGGCAGGAGCTTTGTACCGACAAAAAGAATGTTTGAAGTTTCAGGGATAGAAAGTTGTATCCAACAGACGAAGAAATCGCGTCAGAAAAAGAAAAACCTCTCGAACTTTCTCCCATTTTATATTACCGGAAAACTTGGTAAAATTCAAGTGATTTGCATAAAAAACACCAAACAAATTCGGGATTTTGCATGGTGGCAACCCTTGGATTTTTTGGTATAATAGTTTAGCATTCACGAAACAATGTTCATCGCCTATTGAGACAAAGGTAAACGATGAGACGGACGGGCCCTTCCGGCACGGCCGTGAACTATGGGAGGTAAACAACGCATGAGCAAAAAGTATCTGTACTACTTCAGCGAAGGCAACGATGCTTTCGGTGGCGACAAAGTCACCATGAAGAACACCCTGGGCGGCAAGGGCGCTGGTCTGGCTGAGATGACCGCCGCCGGTATGCCGGTGCCTCAGGGCTTCACCATCACCACCGACGCCTGCACCCAGTACTATGCAGACGGCCGTCAGATCAATGACGAGATCACTGCTGACATCTTTGAGCACCTCAAGGGCCTGGAGGAGATCACCGGCAAGAAGTTCGGCGACAACACCAACCCCCTGCTGGTGTCTGTCCGTTCCGGTGCTCGTCAGTCCATGCCCGGCATGATGGACACCATTCTGAACCTGGGCCTGAACGACGAGGCTGTTGAGGGTCTGGCTAAAAAGACCGGCAACGCTCGCTTTGCTTACGACTGCTACCGCCGTTTCGTCCAGATGTTCGCCGACGTCGTTATGATGGTCCCGAAGAGCCTGTTCGAGGTCGAGATCGACAAGATGAAGGAAGTCAAGGGCGTCAAGAACGACGTGGACCTGACTGCTGACGACCTGAAGGAACTGGTCGGCACCTTCAAGAAGATCTACGAGGAGAACGAAGGCCGTCCCTTCCCCCAGGATCCCCGTGATCAGCTGATCGAGGCTGTCAAGGCTGTGTTCCGCAGCTGGGACAACCCCCGTGCTAACGTCTACCGTAAGATGAACGAGATCCCCTACGAGTGGGGCACCGCTGTCAACGTGCAGCAGATGGCATTCGGCAACTCCGGCGACCGTTCCGGCACCGGCGTTGCATTCACCCGTGACCCCGCCACCGGCGCTAAGAAGCTGATGGGCGAGTACCTGATCAATGCACAGGGCGAGGACGTCGTGGCCGGCGTGCGCACTCCTTCTCCCATCAGCCACCTGAAGGATCAGATGCCGGAGGTGTACGATCAGTTCGTTGAGATCGCAACCCGTCTGGAGAACTACTTCCGCGACATGCAGGATATGGAGTTCACCATCGAGGACGGCCACCTGTATATGCTGCAGACCCGTAACGGCAAGCGTACCGCTCAGGCTGCTCTGCAGATCGCATGCGACCTGGTGGACGAGGGCATGATCACCGAGCAGGAGGCTGTCCTGCGCGTGGAGCCCAAGCAGCTGGACACCCTGCTGCATCCCCAGTTCGACGCTGCTGCCCTGAAGGCTGCAGAGGTCGTTGGCAAGGGCCTGGCAGCTTCTCCCGGTTCTGCCTGCGGCCAGATCGTCTTTACTGCTGAAGAGGCAGAGGAGATGGTCAAGTCCGGCAAGATGAAGAAGGTCGTTCTGGTCCGTCTGGAGACCTCTCCCGAGGATATCGTGGGCATGCAGGTGTCTCAGGGCATCCTGACCGTCCGCGGCGGCATGACCAGCCACGCAGCCGTTGTTGCTCGCGGCATGGGCACCTGCTGTGTCTCCGGCTGCGGCAACGACAATGACGTGAAGATCGACGAGGAGGCTAAGACCTTCGAAATCAACGGCCACAAGTTCGTTGAGGGCGACTGGATCTCCATCGACGGTTCTACCGGCAACATCTACGGCGAGCAGGTCGCTACCGTGGCCGCTACCGGCAACAAGAACTTCAACCGCTTCATGGGCTGGGCTGACGCCGCTCGTCAGCTGCTGGTCATGACCAACGCTGACAACCCGCGCGACGCACAGCAGGCCGTTGACCTGGGTGCTGAGGGCATCGGCCTGTGCCGTACCGAGCACATGTTCTTCGCTGAGGACCGCATCAAGGCTGTCCGTGAGATGATCTGCGCACGCACCGTGGAAGAGCGCGAGGCTGCTCTGGCCAAGGTCGAGCCGTTCCAGCAGGGTGACTTCGAGGCCATGTACCGCATCATGGGTGAGCGTCCGATGACCATCCGTTACCTGGATCCGCCGCTGCACGAGTTCCTGCCCACCAAGGACGAGGACATCAAGGAGCTGGCTGCCGACATGGGCATGACCTTCGAGGACCTGAAGAATGTGGTTGCTTCTCTGCACGAGTTCAACCCCATGATGGGTCACCGTGGCTGCCGTCTGGCTGTTACCTATCCCGAGATCGCTGCTATGCAGACCCGCGCTGTGATCAAGGCTGCCCTGAACGTCTCCGCTGAGACCGGCTACATGATCACCCCGCACATCATGATCCCGCTGGTTGGCGAGGTCAAGGAGCTGAAGTTCGTCAAGGACGTTGTCGTCAAGGTTGCTGACGAGCTGATTGCTGCTGCAGGCGTCGATATGAAGTACCAGGTCGGTACCATGATCGAGATCCCGCGCGCTGCCCTGACCGCAGGCGAGATCGCCAAGGAAGCTGACTTCTTCTGCTTCGGTACCAACGACCTGACCCAGATGACCTTCGGCTTCTCCCGTGATGACGCTGCCAAGTTCCGGGCGCTTACTACGAGAACAAGATCTACGAGAGCGATCCGTTCCAGCACCTGGATCAGATCGGCGTCGGCAAGCTGGTCAAGATGGCTGCACATGACGGCCGTGAGACCCGCCCCGACCTGGGCCTGGGCATCTGCGGCGAGCACGGCGGCGACCCCACGAGCGTGGAGTTCTGCCACAACGTCGGCCTGGACTACGTCAGCTGCTCTCCCTTCCGTGTGCCCATCGCACGTCTGGCCGCCGCTCAGGCTGCTATCAAAAATCCCAGAAAGTAAGATTGTTGCATGAAGATGCACTAATCGTGCAAAACGTGGGAAGATAAGCGTATGATAAACCTCCCCGGTGAAACTGAATGGTTTTGCCGGGGAGGTTTTTGTATATTAGGAGGAAAGTTATGAAACGAAAAGAATTGGAAGAGTTCAAGAAGAGATGGGAGGAAAATTTAGGTGGCCTTGGAGAAATGTTAAATAGTCCTTGGTTTGCAGTTTCAATAAAGTATGATGAAGCGGAAAAATAAGTGTTGTATTAAATTGGGACAATACGTTTTAAGATACTGGGCACAACTTCACGGGTGGACTTATCGCCGTATGGCGACAAAGAAATTACAACGGATGAGTTTAAACAGGCAGTTACAAAGGCTCAAACTGAAATGAAAACAGATTTTGAAGGCGGTGAAGGAAACGCTGAAAATAACATATTAGATCAATTAAAACGAAGATTAAATATTATTTTATTTGGGACGACCAAACCAGAAGAAGATCAGAAAATCAAACTTGGAAAAAATGATTTGCTCAGTGCGTCAAATGTCGTTTCTTTGATGAGCTATTAAAACTGATGTGGGCGATCTTAAAACGATCATAGATGACAGAGAAATCGGTAATATAACGGGTGCACAAAAAAAGCACGTACATATAGAATACGAGGAGCACAATAAAAGAAAAAAACAAGAAATAGAATTGGACGATTACTATAAGGAAATGATAGTTCGTGGGCTTCGTTCACTAGAAAAAAATGAATGGATTAAAACCAGCCTTAAAAGAACTGCACAGAGTAGACTGGATTCATTATATCCACCCGAAACGCCAGATGAAGTAGAAGAAGATTCATATTTGACCGAATGTGGAGGATGGATAGTATTCAATGAGCTAGACTTAGAGTTGCGGTTATGTGAGAAGCACTTTCCACGAGCAAATTTAGTAAATAGAGAAACATATGATAAGATTTTAGAAGCACTCGTAGAGTGTAACGAAAAGGTGATTGACTGTGTGAGCGAGTTATGCGAGATAGATTGTAAAATGAATGGAACCAATATAGAAGATTGTCTATAAGCAAAAAGAACTACTAAGCTAGTTCTCAAAAAGACTAACAGAACCATTGCGTAGTATTAAAAGCGATACGCAATGGTTCTGTTAGTCTTTTTTTGAAATGTGAATAAAGTGTTAATAAAAAAGCGCGAGAAATCCGAAAAAAGGGGGGTGCGTGGGGCTTTTTGAATGTGTGATGAGAAACTATAATAATTGGCGTGATGACGACGTGACCAACGTTGAATCACAAAAATAGTTGATTTGCGAGGTATTTATTATGCTACAGAAGAATTGCGAAAACGAGATTCGAGAGCTGAGCCGGGACCAACAGGAAATGTTGGATGAACACATCGACAGGCTGAATAAAGTTTTTAAGGGCAAGGACAACTATGCCGGTATTGCCGTAATGCCGGAAAAATATGCACCTGTTGTCCGCGAAAACAAGGAAGCTTATCCGCTCAATGAAATTCAGGTGATTATCAAAAAGAACGGAGAACCGTTTGTAAAATGCGGCTGGAAAAGTGATGACGGAACAAGCAATTTTCCGCTTCAGTTCAGCGCAAAAACTTCAAAATCTGGCCAAATCTCTGGGAGCGTTTTTGTTCGAGGACAAATGAAATCGCCTATTGTGATTGACAGTTCAGACGAATTCGAACTGGATGGCTTTTACGAGCTGATGGTACACGCTTGCGATGAAGAGATGGGGTATCTCTGGGTCGGAGATGGAAAGAATGAGGGCTTGACCAGAATGGATTATCTCCTCTCTGGAAACCTTAATCGGAATCCTATTGAAAAGCTGATTGACCAGATGTATTTCCAGAATGCTACTTCGGAGGGTACGAACCATGAATAATCTGAACGGTAACAGAAAGAATGAATTTCGTCGAAAGCAAGAGGAGAAGCAGCGGAAGCTTGCTCTAAAAATCGAGGACGAAGCTGGCGAATTACGAGAGGGGAGCTTGAAGAGCGAGGAAGCCATTCCATCGCTTGACGAGCTTTGTGCAATGGGAGAGCGAGTTGAACAACAGACCACTTTTTCTGCAAAGGAGGCGATACGCAACAAAATCAAGGCAAGACGAGATGCTGAACGATACAAGACAACAAGCACGGACAGCGAAAAGTGGACTCCTAATCCGTTTGAAGATTCTAATGCAGCCGCTATAGAGTCTCCGAAAAATGAGGACACATTAAACACAACGAGAAAACACGCCGATGCCCAATCGACAAAATCAGCTGGGCTGAAAACCTCAAAACGGCGATCGATTGTGGAGATGGTTCAAAAGCTCAAAAAATATGTTCCCATCGTTGTCTGTGGAGATGTGTTGTACTATTACAACGGTTACTACTATGAAGCAATCGGCCTTGAGAAGCTGATAAAACTCTACCGAAAATACGTGGACTATGACCTTAACAACGAGCCGAGTCTATATGCGTACAAAGACTTGTATCAGTGTTGCACCACTGATCCGGAATTGGAACGTAGTGAGCCAGAGAACCAATCTATCCATGAGAAAAATTTCTATGCTGCATGGAAAGAAGCTGCAGCAGAAAAAATTGCCGAAAAAAATCAAGGAAATAATGCGGAGGACCTTGTTCGCATAACATTCGAGCAGATGGTCGACTTTTATAAGAAAATTTATCCAGATAGTACACTGATTAACACTGAAAAAGGGATTCTTGAGAGTATTGACAGTGCAAGTAGCGAAATGGAAGAAGCAAAGACGAGTGACCTCGGTTACTCCGTTGAAGATGCTGAGCTGTATGAGGGTAAATTCTACATCTATAAGAGAATGGAAACCCATTATGATGATACGTTGCTTGGAAGCCTTCAGAAAGAGTTGGACTCCTTTAATACGAGCAAGGCGATTGAATGGCTTGCCTATGATGTGGATTATTTGATGGGCGAAGCTTATCCGGGTGAAACGGCCTATGTTTTGATTACGGAAGATGAATATACTTTCTCGAAGCAGGGAGCGTATAAATTAACTTATGTTGATACTGGAAAGACAACAGAGCTTGTTGACGACCAGGGATTCCGCTGGGAGGCATCGGTCTATTTTGTTGTAGATGAGGATACATACAATGAAAACCTTCAGAAGATGTTCAGGGCAGAGCAAGCTTTGTACGACACTTACGAGCGTATTCTAAACAATTTTGGACTTGCAGAGTGAAAATTATAAAATAAGAGGAAAATGGTATGCTTATAGTTATTATTGCGATTCTTTTCATCGTTTGGGTAGTTCATGATTTTAAGAAAGCAGGGGCTGAAATCACGAATGAGCACAGCATTAGACAGTATCTTGACTATCTTGTAAGAAACAAGGGTGGACTAAGAGCAGCGGACTTATTCCGATTTACACATCTCCCTGTGGCAAGAAAGGCTGCTATGCGGATTGGGAAATGCAGATTTATGACTGCCATCATAAGAAAAACTGACAACCGCAGAAATCGCTGCATTTTGAGCAATTCCAATAATTTACATTGGAAGAGGCTTGGAGATACAAAGAAGAGCAGGATAATTCGGGTAGCACAGTAGCTGTAAAAGACCTCCGCTTTCGTTTGCGATAGAGAGCGGAGGTCTTTTACTTTCAGAAAAATGCCTATAAATTAATTATAAGAATGAAATTCTCTTAAATGCTGGAATAAAAACAGAAAATGAGCTATAATAATAACAGAAAGGAGTTGAAAGAATGCTTTGCCAATTCTTTTCAGAATTTTAAGTCTTATAAGGATGAAACGACATTTGATTTCCGTGCAATGGCAATTCCGGAGTTTCAAGATGCATTGATCCGGCAGGAGAAAGCAGAAGACTTACTTCCGGTCAGTGCAGTCTACGGCCCCAATGGTGGCGGTAAGACGAATCTGCTTCAGGCATTCTTTTGCCTGATTAACCTTGTTGTGAAGCCGATTCATGCATTGGAGAAGAATCGGCAGCCAATGATTTTCCAGCAGGGCAGCAGTGTGGCTCCCTTTATGCTGGATGAAAGTTCTGCGAATGAACCTACGATTTTTCAGGTGTTCTTCCGTGTAGGCGAGAAGGAATACCAGTATTACATTGCGCTCAAGGAAGAAATTGTCTTTGAGTCTCTTCTGTGGCGTACACTTGGTGGTAAGAAGACAGGACTGATTTTTGAACGAGACGGCCAGAAGATTGAATTGGGTGCAAGTATCAATAAGGCAAGCATCAACTTGGACGTCAACCCGAAGATGCCGTATCTTTCTTTTGGCAATCAACTATAATATCCCTGTGATTGCAGAAGTGCAGAATTGGTTTGAATCCTGTATTACACAGAGCTACGCAAACCCCAGAGCAGAAAACATTGTGCTGGTGTCCAAGAGTGAGACGACTAAGGAAAGCCTGATTCATGCACTGAATGATGTGGTATTGATTTGTCCGGTTATCGCTATGATGAAGATAGCAAGCATCTGTTCACGCAAAGAACGATCAACGGCAAGGTCTACGAGCTTCCCTTTGAAGCAGAGTCGGATGGAACCAAGAAAATGATCGCAGCCTTGCCGGTTCTGATGGTAGCATTGCAGGAAGGCCGCACAGTGGTTGTGGACGAACTGGATGCCAAGCTGCATCCGAAGCTGCTCCGGTATGTGATTCAGATGTTCAAGAACCAAGAACTGAACAAGAAGGGCGCACAACTGTTATTCAGTTCTCACGACCTGACTACGATGAAAAACACTGTTTTCCGCCGTGATGAAATTTGGTTTGCCGCAATGAATGACAATCATGAGAGCGAGATTTATTCGCTTTACGAATTCCGGCAGGAGGACAATACTCGCGTCAAGAGCACAGCGGCCTTTGACAAGCAGTATCTGGAAGGTCGATATGGTGCAGATCCCTACCTTTCCAATATGCTGACAGGGAGGGACTGGGCATGAGTCTGAAACCTCCGAAAAAGAGTGACCTTGGGAAAAGCTGGATGAAGAATCGCCGTGATAAGGCAAGGATGATTCAGCCGGAATACCACTTGATTGCATCTGAAGGTACAGAAACCGAGCCGCAGTATTTTGGCGCAATTCAACGGATTATCAATTCTAAGTACCGTGATAGAATCCAGCTAAAGGTAGAGGGCATTGGCGACAATACGGTGAATTTATTGATGAAAGCTCGTCAATACGTTCAGAATAACGGCATTGTGTTTAAGCACGTCTGGATTGTCTATGACACAGATGATTTTCCGGCAGAAAATATTGACATGGTAGCACAGCTGTGCGAAGAATACAGTGCACAAGGTGAGACGATTTACCATGCTGTATGGTCGAACCAGTGCGTAGAACTGTGGTATTTGCTGCATTTTATGTATATGGATACTGATATTGATAGATCTCGTTACTGGCCGAAGCTGAGCGATTGGCTGAAAAACATTGGTGCAGGTGGCTACGAGAAGAACCGCCCGGATATGTATGAAGTGCTGCGGCCTTACATGGACATTGCGATTGCTAATGCAAAGCGATTGGACAAACAAAATGAAGGACGGAAGCCCTCTGAGTCAGCACCCGGAACGAAAGTTTACGAACTGGTTGAGATGTTGAGACCTTATCTTTTGGACACGCAGTGACTTTGATGCTGGAAAGGAGGCCCACGCAATATGTGTGATGTGCTTGATAAAGTGGAAAACAGAGGCATCGAAAAAGGCATCGTGAAAGGTGAGAGCCGTGGTGAAAACAAAATGGCTCTACTGGTAAAGACGCTTCTTGACCAGAATCGCATTGACGATGTAAAGAGGGCTTCTGAAGATGAAAAGAGCCGTGCGGAGTTGATGAAAGAGCTTGGAATCAACTGAAAATTTTCAAATGACGTATTATCGTAAACCGAACGCTCTGTAATTTTGGCACCCGCCCAGCTGCGATCAAGAACCCCGCAAGTAATTGCGTGAGCGCTTGAGAAAGCACAAATAAAGATAAAATAAGGCTCACCGTCAATTTTGGCGGTGAGCCTTATTTGCTTGCTCATGTATGAGATGAATTGCGTTTAACACAGGGGCGCTTTCCAGAAGCATCACAGATAGGGGCGAATCTTCGGGCGGACAAACCGGGACTGCACATAGTACGACAGCAGCTTTTCCATGGGCTGGCCGTTTTTCTCGTATCCGCTGTTACTCAAGCCGCGGTATGGAACAATACCCTCATTTCATCTATCATTTTTTTAAAATTTTGATTGATGAATGATAGATGAAATGATATGATAAATGAAATGATATGGGAGGTATACACCGTGCGAAACAAGAAACCGCCATTTGAAATCACAGAAGCAGCTCTTTCAGATGTTATGGAAATCAGCGAATTGGTAGGAAAAATCAGTTCCACCCAGAATCTTTCCACAAGTCCGATTCTGCGCCGCCAGAATCGCATCCGAACGATTTATTCTTCTTTGGCTATCGAGCAGAACACGCTCTCTTTGGAGCAGGTGACGGCTGTTCTGTCTGGAAAACGTGTGCTTGCCCCTCCAAAAGACATTACAGAAGTAAAAAACGCCTACGAGATCTACGACCATCTCGCAGAGTTGAATCCATATTCGATGGATGACCTCCTGCTTGCACATCGGACGATGATGCAGGGTCTTGTCCGGGAGGCTGGCGGGTTTCGCTCCGGACCTGTCGGCGTAGTAGACAACAAGGGGAATGTCCTCCATTTCGGCACCCTGCCGCAGTACGTTCCCTCTTTGATGGAAGAACTGATTCAATGGACGGAAAGCAGTTCACTCCCCATCCTAATCAAAAGCTGCGTGTTTCACTATGAATTTGAGGTGATTCATCCATTCGCAGATGGAAATGGTCGCATCGGGCGGCTCTGGCACACGCTGTTGCTCTCTCAGTGGAATCCGCTGTTTGCATGGCTCCCGGTCGAATCCATCATCCATGACCATCAGGCCGAGTATTACGCAGCAATCAATCAGTCGAATGCACAGGGGGAAGGAACTGTTTTTATCGAGTTCATGCTGGGAATCATCAAAGAGGCTTTGACCGAAGCAATCAACGAACAGCCTGTTGCACAGAGTAAGGAAGAAGTGCGTTGGATGAAGATTGCAGCTTTTCTCCGCACGAACCATATTATCCAAAACGTCGATGTTCAGAATCTTCTCAATGTTTCTCCTGCCACTGCAAGTCGAGTCCTGCATACTTTGACAAAAGAAGGAAAGCTCGCCAAAGTGCGAAATGGTCGCTACTGGGCATATAAATTGGCAGATTGATTATGTACAGGCGGGAAGCCCCGCCTGCGGCTCTTAGCTGAACAGACCGCTCAGCAGGGGAATCAGGGTAATGCCGACCAGTGCAACTCCGGCCAGTAAGCCTTGTTGGCAACGATCCTATCGTCCGGAAATCTGTTCTTGACGTTTACATGAATAAGCGGTACGATACCATTAAGACCGCAGAAAAAGAGCTGGCGAACGATGCAGGATAAACCGGCACAGGGGGTGCTTTTTTGAACATCGAAAAAATCACGCAGGGAAAAAATCTGACCGACACGGAGCACACCGTGCTGGAGTACATTCTGGACCATCTGGACACGGTACAGACCGAGGGTGTGCGCGGGGTGGCGCGGGCGAACTATACCTCCACCTCCACCATTATGCGGCTGGCGCGCAAGATGAATTACAGTGGCTTTGTGGATATGTGCTACAAGCTGCGCTCCTTTACCGAGACACCGCATCAGACCATGCAGGAGGAGGAAGACTTCCTCAACGGCTTCAGCACCCAGTCTCTGCTGAATTACAATACCTACACCCAGCTGAAGGTCTGCGCCGAAAAGCTGCTGGAGCAGCGGGACAAGATGATCTTTGTCTATGGTACCGGGTTTTCCGGCACGGTGGCCACCTACCTGACCCAGAAGCTGGTGAACATGGGCATCCTGTGCTTCAGTGCCACCGGCGGCGACTCGGTGGGCATATTTGAAAACACCCTGGACCGGATGGGGGTGTTTTTTGGCATCTCCAAATCCGGCGAGACCACCATGGTCCGGGACAAGATCCGCACAGCCCGGGAAAACGGGGTGTTTACCGTGGCCATTACCGGGGAGCAGGAGAACAGCGTGGGCCGGTACGCCGACCTATGGTTCCGGGTGGAGAACCAGTGGAAGCTGGACGATCAGAACACCATGCCCAACACCTTTTTTCCGCAGGTGATGATGCTCATCGAGCTGATCGCCTACGAGTACCGCCGCCTGTGCATGGAAAACGGCATCAAGTAAGGATGTTTGTGCATTTCGCACAAAAAAATCACGGGTTCTTAAACAAAAGTAATAGAAACGCGTTACTGTTTTGGGTAACGCGTTTTCATTTGTTCAAAAATTGTTTACACTTGCGTTGGTTTGTGGGATAGTAGAATCACAGACCCGGCCGGGTCCCAGGGGATGGACGCATCCCAGGAGAATGGTTTTTGGAATTGTAAATGAAAAGGAGTCAACCCATGAAGGATAAGGTAATGGATGCATTGCAGCGGTTCTCCAAAGCAATGTTCATCCCCGTTCTGATCCTGCCCATTGCCGGTATTCTCATCGCTGTGGGCAACCTGTTCACCAATGTCCGGCTGCAGGCAGTGTTGCCGTTCCTGAACAACCCGGTCACCATCGGCTTCGGCACGCTGCTGTCCGGTTCGCTCAACGCCATCCTGGGCAATCTGGGCGTTATCTTCTGCGTGGGCCTCAGCGTGGGCCTGGCCAACAAGAAAAAGTCTGAGGCAGGCTTTATCTCTCTGCTGGCTTTCCTGGTGTTCCTCAACGCCATGAACAAGTTTATGAATATGCGTGGTATGCTGGTGGAGGGCAGCCTTTCCGGCACCGGCCAGGCCATGGTCCTGGGTGTCCAGGTGCTGGACATGGGCGTGTTCATCGGCCTGCTGCTGGGCATTGTGGTGGCCTATGTACACAACCGCTTCTGCGAGACTGAGTTCAACAACGCCTTCCAGATCTACGGCGGCACCCGTTTTGTGTTCATCGTGCTGATTCCGGTCATGGTGGTGCTGGCAGTGCTGTTCACCTTTGTGTGGCCGTATGCACAGGCTGGCATCAATGCGCTGGGCGGCTTTATCCGCAGCGCAGGCAACTTTGGCCTGTTCATCTACGGCACGCTGGAGCGTCTGCTGATCCCCACCGGCCTGCATCACCTGGTCTACACCCCCTTCCTGTACACCTCTCTGGGCGGCACTGCCACCGTGGGCGGCCAGGTGCTGGAGGGTGCCCGGAACATCTACTACGCTGAGATCGCTGATCCTTCCGTTGCCGTGCTGAGCCAGTCCGTCATCTGGGACGCTCGTGGCATCTCCAAGATGTTTGGTCTGATCGGTGCCTGCCTGGCCATGTACCAGACCGCTCGCCCCGAGAACCGTGAGAAGATCAAGCCCGTTCTGATCACCGCCGCCGTCACTTCCTTTATTGCCGGCGTTACCGAGCCCATCGAGTTCAGCTTCCTGTTCGTGGCTCCCATCCTGTTTGTGGTCCATGCCGTTCTGGCTGGTTCCAGCTTTGTGGTCCTGAACCTGCTGGGCTGCCGTGCCATCGGCCCCAACGGCTTCATCGACTTCCTGCTGTACAACCTGCCCCTGGGCATTGGCAAGACCCGCTGGCCTGTCTACATCGCTGTGGGCGTGCTGTACTTCTTCCTGTACTATGTGATCTTCCGGGTGCTCATCGTGAAGCTGAACCTCCATACCCTGGGCCGTGAGGCAGAGGGCATGGAGATGAAGCTCCACTCCAAGTCCGAGTACAAGGCCAAGGTGGCTGCTGAGAACGGCACCGCTGCTGCCCCTGCTGCTGACAACACCGTGGACGCTACTGTCATCGTGGAGGCTCTGGGCGGCAAGGACAACATCCTGAAGGTCACCAACTGCTACACCCGTCTGCGTACCGAGCTGGCAGATCCCGACAAGGTCCAGGACGATGTGCTGAAAAACCAGACCGGTGCTTCTGCCGTGATCCACAAGGGCAAAAATGTCCAGGTGGTCTACGGCCTGAAGGTCAACGCTGTCCGCAAGGCAGTGGACGCTGAGCTGGGCCTCAGCGGCGAAGAATAAGATCTTGCATTCCAACACCCATATCAAAACATCCAGTAAAAGGGAGGGTAATATTCCATGAAAAAGTTTTCCATCGTCATTGCAGGCGGCGGCAGTACCTACACGCCGGGCATCGTCATGATGCTGATGCACAGCCTGGATCGGTTCCCCATCCGCAGCCTGAAGCTCTATGACAACAACCCGGAGCGTCAGAAGACCATTGCGGATGCTGTGGCCCTGGCTATGAAGAAGGTGGCACCGGATGTGGCGTTCAGCTACACCACCGACCCCAAGGAAGCCTTTACCGACGTGGACTTCTGCATGGCCCACATCCGCAGCGGCGGCTACCCCATGCGAGAGCAGGACGAAAGATCCCCTGAGCCACGGCGTGGTGGGTCAGGAGACCTGCGCCCCGGCGGCATTGCCTACGGCCTGCGGAGCATCCCGGACATCATGCAGCTCATTGACTACATGGAGGCCTACAGCCCCAACTGCTGGATGCTCAACTACTCCAACCCTGCCTCCATCGTGGCAGAGGCCTGCCGTGTGCTGCGGCCCAACTCCAAGATCATCAACATCTGCGATATGCCGGTGGGCACCCTGCGCCGCATGAGCTACATCGTGGGCAAGACCCCCAAGGACCTGGACGTGAAGTACTACGGCCTGAACCACTTTGGCTGGTGGACCAGCGTGAAGGGCAAGGACGGCACCGACTACACCCCCCAGCTCATTGACTATGTCAGCAAGAACGGCTATCTGACCCAGAAGGCCATTGAGACCCAGCACATGGATGCCAGCTGGCAGGAGACCCACCGCAAGGCGGCAGACCTGCTGGCTGTCACCCCGGATTGCCTGCCCAACACCTACCTGAAGTACTACCTGTTCCCGGACTATGTGGTGGAGCACAGCGATCCCAACTACACCCGTGCCAACGAGGTCATTAACGGCCGCGAAAAGAACGTGTTTGGTGCTGCCCGTGCCATCACCGCCTCCGGCGAGTTCAAAGGGTGACGAGTTCAGCATCGACAACCACGCCAGCTTCATCGTGGACCTGGCCCGTGCCATTGCCTACAACACCCACGAGCGGATGCTCTGCATCGTGGAGAACAAGGGTGCCATCAGCAACTTTGACCCCCACGCCATGGTAGAGGTGCCCTGCCTGGTGGGCAACGACGGCCCCGAACCTCTGTGCCAGGGTGAGATCCCCACCTTCCAGCTGGGCATGATGAACCAGCGGGTAGCAGTGGAAAAGCTGGTGGTGGAAGCCTACTGCGAGCACAGCTACCAGAAGCTGTGGCAGGCTCTGACCCTCAGCAAGACCGTGCCCAGTGCCAAGGTGGCCAAGGAGATCCTGGACGACCTGATCGTTGCCAATAAGGACTACTGGCCCGAACTGCACTAATGACAGCGTTTCGGAAGCGCTGCCCCGGATATTCTCTGTCCCCATGAAGTAAGCCGAAGGGGCTGCTGCACAAATACCGTGCAGCAGCCCTTTTTCTTGCGTTCACGGTGCAAAGATGTGGAAAACCAGCGTCAAACGAGCAAAACGTTGAAAACTTAAAGCATCAACTCCCCCTGATTTCCCGTTTCGGAAATCAGGGGGAGTTTTTTCTGCTTCTGCCCAGGGAGTCCACGCACAGCGGCTGGAGAGTGCAGACATCAAAGACAACCTCTATGATTACAATGGTCCTTGGCGAGTGCATCAACTTCCTCATCCAGCGCAACTTCGTGTTCCGCAGCAAGGGCAACCTTGCCAAGCAGATCGGCTGGTATGTGCTGGCCTTCTGCGTCATCACCTGCATCGCCTTTGTGGGAATGTTGTTTCTCTTTCGACCGGTTGCTTGTCGATGTAATTCAATGCATTTCTTTTTGCGCTCGCATCTCTATTTCATGAAAATGCCCCCATTCCGGTTGTCCGGAATGGGGGCATATATCAGAGCAGACGGGGGGTGCTTTAAGCGTTACGGCTTTTTGTGCTCCGGGTTTTCACAGCGGCTGTGGCAGGACGCACAGTTGCCGCCGCAGCCCTCACCCTTCCAGCCGCCGTTCTTGAGATCCACACAACGGCCAGTGCAAACAGGACGGCCAGCACCAGCAGGGTGATAATTCCACGCAGTGTCAACATTTTAAAAACCTCTTTTCCTGCGGAACGTTTCCGCCTTCAGTATACACGATTTTGCCCCGGAGCGCAACCGGAATGCCGCGCGGAAAAAAAATTGAAATTTTTTGAAAATAGGGCTTGCAATTTGCCCGGGGCCGTGCTATAATAATCACGTTCCAATTCGGAGCACCAAACAAAACAACAGAATATGGAGGATTAGCTCAGCTGGTTAGAGCACCTGCATCACACGCAGGGGGTCTGGGGTTCGAGTCCCTAATTCTCCACCATACAGTTCGTACCCGAACCCGATTCTCTATGAGAAAGGATTCGGGTACGTTTTTTGTTTACGGGAAGTCCTGCGGCGAGAGTACGCAGAACGGTAAACAGGAGCAAGTAAAGGCAGAGTATCACCGTGGCGGTGGTATCCTGCCTTTTGCGCGATACCATCTCCAAAATCTTTTTCTTCACTTTTTCTCCTTCATGCAGAATCCCCCTGTCCATCCCGGCAGATGCCGGAACGGGCAGGGGGATTCTGACTTGTTGAGCGGTTGTGTTAAATCAGGCCGAGGTGGACAAAGGCGTTGTACAGGCCGTCTTTGTTCACATCGTCGGTCACATCGTCGGCGGCGGCTTTGGCTTCCGGGCCGCCGCTGCCCAGAGCCACGCTGTACCATAATCATAGAGGGTTTTGGGCTTCGGAACAAGGGTGGAATCTGCCGAAAAACAACGGCTGAGGTTGGTACAGTTGCACAAAGGCGCGCGGCCCTGCAAAGCTGTAAAATTTGCGGGGCGGGGTTGACGAACAGCTCCGACCGTGGTAAAGTAATGGGCGGAAAAGGCCAAAGTGCCTTTTACGATAGAAAACGAGGTGGTCGTCATGGAACCTGCTGGAAGTAGCGGCAGTTTATATCCCCGATCAAAGAACCAGACGGCAGCCTTTTTGCATGCCGGAGAACGGCCCGGCTGTACGTGAGAACGCACGGTGTGTTTGCCTTCCCCGGAAATGAAAGTGTCCGCTGCCGCCTGGTAAAAAAGGAGGCAGCTTTTTTATGTCTGAAATTTCGATCAATACCCTCAAGACCATGCTGGCGAATCTGGATGACGCCAAAAAATACCAGAGCCTGCGGGATGTGATGGAGACCCTGCCGGCTCCCGACCTGGCCGCCGTGTTCGAGGACCTGCCGGCCGAAAAGCTCCCGGTGCTGTTCCGTCTGTGCCCCAAGGATCTGGCGGCGGATGTATTCACCGAGCTGACCCCCGCCACCCAGCCGAAGCTGATCGACGGCCTGACCGATACCGAGCTGAAGGCCGTGGTGGACGAGCTGTGCGTGGACGATGCGACCGACCTTGTGGAGGAGATGCCGGCCAATGTGGTCAAGCGCATTCTGAGCCAGGCCGACCCCGCCACCCGCCGCATGATCAACGAACTGCTCCAGTACCCGGAGGACTCTGCCGGCGGCGTGATGACCACCGAGCTGATGGAGCTGCGCCCGGACATGACGGTGGCGCAGGCCATGGAGGCCATCCGCCAGAACGGCTTTGACAAGGAGACCATCAACAACTGCTATGTGACCGACGGCAGCCGCAAGCTGGTGGGCGTGGTGTCGCTGCGGGCGCTGGTGCTGGCCAAGGACACCGCAGAACCCATCCGGGACCTGATGGACACCAATGTGGTCAGTGTGACCACCACCACCGACCAAGAGGACGTTTCTCACCTGTTTGAAAAATACGGTTTTCTGGCCATTCCGGTGGTGGACGCCGAAAACCGGCTGGTGGGCATCGTGACCATTGACGATGCCATCAGCATCCTGCAGGACGAGGCCAGCGAGGATATCGCCAAGATGAACGCCATCGGCCCGTCCGACAAGCCCTACTTCAAGCAGAGCTTGTGGGACCTGTACAAGAGCCGTGCGCCCTGGCTGCTGTTTTGATGATCAGCGCCACCTTCTCCAGTCTGGTCATCCGGGGGTATGAGGACGCCCTGGCGGCGGTGACGGTGCTGACGGCCTACATCCCCATGCTGACCGATGCCGGCGGCAACGCGGGCAGTCAGAGCACCTCCACCATCATCCGCGGCATGGCGGTGGGCGAGATCCAGCCCGACCTGCCCGCATCCTGTGGAGGGAGAGCCGGGTGGCCCTGCTGTGCGGCGCAACGCTGGCGGTGTGCAACTTTGCAAAACTGCTGCTGTTCGACAAGGTGACCGCTCCGGTGGCACTGGTGGTGTGCCTGACCCTGATCTGCACCATCCTGCTGTCGCAGCTCATCGGCGGACTGTTGCCCGTGGCGGCAGAAAAGCTGCATGTGGACCCGGCCGTGATGGCGTCGCCGCTGATCACCACCATCGTGGATGCCACCACACTGCTGATCTACTTCAATGTTGCAAAGATCGTGCTGCATCTGTAAGCGCAGAGCAGAACGTTACGACCCCCGGAAGCTGTATGCTGCCGGGGGTCATGTTGTTTTTAAAAACAGGAAAAATGCTCTCTTTGTATGGATGATTGTTGCACAGCACAACTTATAAAGTCGTACTCTTTCGACAAAAACTTCCCAAAACGCATTATTTTGTTTCTGAGCTGTGGACATTCTGTGACGATTCGTGCTAAAATGAAACCTGTTCCTCTTCTGCCGCCGCAACCGGCAGAAGCAACAAAAGAACGGAGGTTTTTTCATGTTAGAAAATGTCTTTCATCTGAAGGAAAACCACACCGATGCAAAGACCGAGATCATGGCAGGTATTACTACTTTCATGACCATGGCCTACATCCTTGCGGTCAACCCCAACATCCTGTCGGCTTCCGGCATGGACTCGGAGGCTGTGCTGATCGCCACCGCACTGGCATCCTTTGTGGGCACGGCCCTGATGGCTCTGCTGGCCAACTACCCGTTTGCTCTGGCCCCCGGCATGGGCCTGAACGCCTATTTCTCCTACACGGTCGTGCTGACCATGGGCTACAGCTGGCAGCTGGCCTGATGGCCGTGTTTGTGGAGGGCATCATCTTCATCGCGCTGTCCCTGACCAATGTGCGTGAGGGCATCTTCAACGCCATCCCCATGACCCTGAAGAGCGCGGTCAGCGTGGGCATCGGCCTGTTCGTGGCCTTTGTCGGCCTGCAGAACGCCAAGCTGATCGTGAACAGCGACTCTACGCTGGTCACCTACCAGCACTTCAAAGGCGAGACCTTCCACAGCGTGGGCGTGGGTGCCATCCTGGCCCTCATCGGCGTGGCCATAACCGCCATCCTGCTGGTCAAGAAGGTCAAGGGCGGCATCCTGTACGGCATCCTGATCACCTGGGTGCTGGGCATCCTCTGCGAGGTCACCGGCATCTATGTGCCCAATGCGGATGCGGGCATGTACAGCGTGATCCCCACCGCTTTTGTCAGCTTTGACTTCTCGGCTCTGGGCAAGACCTTTGGTCAGGTGTTCAAGACGGATTTCTCCGGCGTCGGCATCCTCAACTTCTTTGCCGTCATGTTCTCCTTCCTGTTCGTGGACCTGTTTGACACCCTGGGCACCCTGATCGGCGTGGCATCCAAGGCCGACATGCTGGACGAGGACGGCAAGCTGCCCCGCATCAAGGGTGCTCTGATGGCAGACTCCATTGCCACCTGCGCCGGTGCTGTGCTGGGTACTTCCACCACCACCACCTTTGTGGAGAGCGCTTCCGGCGTGACCGAGGGCGGCCGCACCGGCCTGACCAGCATGACCACCGGTGTGCTGTTCCTGCTGGCTACCATCTTCAGCCCGCTGTTCCTGACCATCCCCAGCTTTGCAACGGCTCCGGCTCTGATCATCGTGGGCTTCTACATGATGGGCTCCGCAGTCAAGATCGACTTCAACGACCCCAGCGAGGGCATCCCCGCCTTCCTGACCATCCTGGCCATGCCCACTGCATACAGCATCTCTGAGGGCATTGCCATTGGTGTAATCTCCTGGACCATCATCAATGTGGTCACTGGCAAGGCCAAGGAAAAGAAGATCAGCCCGCTGATGTATGTGCTGACCGTGCTGTTCATCCTGAAGTACATCTGCCTGTAAGGTTCCATACAAACACAAAGCAAAAAGCTGCTGCCTTCCCGCAAAGGGAGGGCAGCAGCTTTTTTGTCTGTGGAGATTATTGGTGCCGACGGGGGCGGATGTGCACCTCGGGAATGGCCACGTTGTCGTAATGGATGGGGTCCTCGGCGTGAGGATGCTCCCCGGTGGCATGAGAGGTGTCTTCTGCGGGGTGGCGTACCTTGCCGGTATGGACCTCCGGCAGAGCCACCGTTTCCTCCGAATGAGACTTGTCCGGCTTGCTCCAGATCTTTTGTTGGAACCACATCTTCAGGTGGTGTTTCAGCGACATGATGATGCTCCTTTCCCGGTGTGCGGGGCACACCGAAAGTTCAAGACAGGATCAGATAAAGTTGATGAATACCGTAATGACAAGGCTGTTGATGAAATCCGCGAACAGACTGCCCACCAGCGGGATGAGCAGATAGGCCTTGACGGAAGGGGAATACTTGTCGCACACGGCCTGCATGTTGGCCATGGCGTTGGGGGTGGCACCCATGCCGAAGCCGCAGGTGCCGGAAACGATGACGGCCGCGTCGTAGTCGCGGCCCATGACGTTGTACACGATCGCAAAAGAATACAAGATCATGAACAGGGTCTGACCGGCCAGCAGCACCACCAGCGGCAGAGCCAGCTCGGCCAGCTGCCAGATCTTCAGGGTGATCATGGCCATGCCAAGGAAGAGCGACAGGCAGATGCCGCCGATGTCGTTGATCTCGCCCATATATACCGTGAACTTGCCGCCGTATTCGCCCAGATTGCGGATGCAGGCGGCGGCGATCATGGCACCGATGTAGATGGGAAAGGTCATGCCGGTCAGGCTGAGCAGCTTGCTCAGCACCGTGCCGATGCCCATGGCGATGATCAGCTGGAAGCTGGCGGCGGGGTACATGCTGCTGTGACGCTCGTGCTTGATCTCTTCTTCCACCAGCAGGCTGTCGTCCTCGGGCACGATGGTGTCCAGCAGGTGGTGGCGCTCAATGAGCATCTTGCCGAGCGGGCCGCCCATCATGCTGCCGGCGATCAGGCCGTAGGTGGCGGCGGCGGTGCACAGGGTGGTGGCACCCTTGATGCCAAAGTCCTCCAGCACCGGGCCAAAGGCACCGGCAGTGCCGTGGCCGCCCACCATGGGGATGGAGCCGGTGCAAAGGCCCACCAGCGGGTCCACACCCAGCAGGTTGGCCAGCCCAACGGCCAGGAAGTTCTGGCTGACGATCAGCACGATGACGACGCCCAGGAACACGATCATGGCCTTGCCGCCGCTTTTCAACACCTTGAGGTTGGCCTGAAAGCCCACCGAGGTGAAGAACATCACCATGCAGACTTCCTTTAGAATATCATCAAATGCAAACTCGGCAACGCCGGTCACATAGCAGATGCAGGTGAAAATGGCAAACAGCACGCCGCCGATGACCGGCGCGGGGATGCAGAATTTATCCAGCAGGCGCACCCGTTCCCGCAGAAACTTGCCCAGCATCAGCACCAGCACCGCAAGGGCCAGGGTCTGATACATATCCAATTCGATCTTCATTGCTTTCCCTCGATTTCCCGGCAGACTCAGTCCACCGTAATTCCGGCCTGCTTATACCAGGCCGCTGCGCCTGCGTGGAAGGGGATGCCAACGCCCTCTACTGCGTCGGTCTCTGGGTCCAGTGCAAGGCCAAGCTGCTCTTCCAGCGCTTCCCGGCTGGAGAACAGCAGTTCGGTGAGCTGCTGCACCTGCTTTGCGGGCAGAGAATCGCTGGCCAGCAGAACGGCTTTGACGCCCACGGTCTGCACGTCGGCGTCCTGGCCGGGATAAGTGCCGGCCGGGATGGTGACCTCACGGTAGGCGTTGTAGCTGCTCAGCAGGCGCTGCGCCGCGGTGCCGTCCACATTCAGCAGGCGGATGCCGCATTCGCCTGCCAGCTCGGTGACCACCGGGCTGGGGATGCCGACTGTGATGACGATGGCGTCGATCTTACCGGCCTTGAGCTGGTCGGCAGCGTCGGTATAGTTCAGGTTGATGGTGTCCACCAGGCGGTCGTTCAGGCCGTAGGCAGACAGGATCTGAAGGGCATTCTGCTCGGAGCCGGATTCCTCCGCGCCGATGCTCACGGTTTTGCCCTGCAGGTCCTCGATGGACTGGATGTCCGAGTCGGCCCGCACGATGACCTGACAGGCCTCAGTGTACAGGGCTGCTACCGCGCCGAAGCCGCGGATGTCCTCCTCCTCTGCAAAAATGCCGGTCTGGTTGCAGGCGTCCTGTGCAAGGTCGGCCTGCGCAATGGCCAGCTGCAGGTATTCGCCGGTGAGCAGGCGCAGGTTGGCGGCCGAACCGGCGGTGGTCGGAGCTCGATGGTGCCGTTGGAAGTCTCGTTTTCCAGCGCGGCAAACTGCTCACCAAAATTGTGGTAGACACCCCCCTCGCCGGCAACGCCAAAGCGCAGACGCTTGACCGTCTCGGCGGCAGAGCAGCCGGTGAGCAACAGTGCGGCCAACATACAACCGGCCAGCAGTGCCGCGATCCATTTGCGTTTCATACTTTTATACACCCCTTTTTCCGCTGCCGCAAACCCGGCAGCTTCTTATTATCGCAAGGCTGGAAATTAGCGCAACAGTAGCAGCATATCTGCGATATGCAAACCAACGTTGTTGCTGTTGCATTAAAAAGTTGGCTTGCTATAAAGTATAGTCATATTGCGGATGAAATGCAATCACTTTTGCAAAAGTATGCAGCGAAGAAGCGTTGGGCAGGAGCATCAAAAGGCTCCTCCGTTTCCGGAGGAGCCGGACATTCAGCCGCCGAACAGGCCAAAGAAGCTGGTGTGGGTCACGCCCAGGATCAGAAACAGGGCGATGAGCGCAAACAGCACCCCGATGATGATGTCCATCTGATGGACGGTGAGGGGAAAATGATCGTAGAGCTTTTCCTTAGGATTGACAAAGTTCTTGTCGCCGTTGTCAAGCAGGGACTTTCTGCCTTGTTCAAAGTCGGCCCGCTGATCGGCAAGCTCGGCCTGCTCTTGTGCCAGCTGTGCTTCGCGGGCAGCCAGAACGGCTTCGCGCCGGGCAAGCTCTGCCTCGCGCTCGGCAGGGGTGAGGTCTTTTTGTGCCATACTGCACCTCCTGATGGTTGTTGCTTTTATGATAGCACACAAACATGAATAAAAAAAGGGGCCGCCCGCCCAAAAGGCAGACGGCCCACAGAAGAGCTTACTTCTTTGCGGTACTTGCGGATATCAATGGCCACAGCCACGATGATGACAAGGCCCTGGACGATGTAGGTGTAAGAGGAGTTGACGTTCATGAACTGCAGAGCGACCTTCATCAGCTCAAAGACCAGAACGCCGACCAGAACGCCGGGCACGGTGCCGACGCCGCCGGTGGTGGAAACACCGCCGATGGTGCAGGCTGCGATGGCGTCCAGCTCATAGCCCTGTGCGGTGTTGACGGATGCGCCGCCGGACTTTGCAGCCAGCAGGCAGCCTGCCAGACCGAACATGCAGGAAGCCAGGATGTAGATGCGGATCTTGGTGGCGTTGACGTTGACACCGGCCACCTCAGCAGCAGCTTCGTTGCCGCCGATGGCGTACATGTACTTGCCGTGACGGGTCTTGTTGTACAGGAACCAGAAGCACGCGGCCACGACCAGAGCGATCAGATCAGCACGGGGATGCCGATGATGGTGTTGGAGGCCAGGGAGGTGAAGTTCTTGTTCAGGGAGCCAATGGGGGTACCGCCGGTGTACACCAGGCAGATACCGTAGACCACCTGCTGCATGCCCAGGGTTGCGATGAAGGGCTGCACCTTCAGGTAGCTGACCACCAGACCGTTGCACAGGCCGACGATGGCGCAGATGGCGATGACCAGGATGAACACCACCGGGGTGGGCAGGGTGTGCATGTTGGGGTAGAACTTACCGGCTGCGCCCTCGGTCTGCGCAAAGATGCAGGCCAGGCAGGCGGCAAAACCAGCCAGACGACCGGCCGACAGGTCGTTGCCGGTGGTGATCAGGCAGCCGGAAATACCCAGTGCGATGATGTAGCGGATGGACACGTTCTTGAACAGGTTGATCATGTTCGTGCCCGAGAAGAAGTTGGGATGCATGATGCCGACGATCAGGGACACGGCCAGCATCATCACGATAATGGCGTTGTTGCTGAGCCATTTGGTCACAGCCTTGCCATTCAATTTTTTGGTAGCTTCCACGATAGACAGCCTCCTTATTTACTGATTCGCCGCAGCGGTGGGTGCGGTCTCGAACTGAGTGGCCAGAGCCATGATGTTTTCCTGGGTGGCGTCCTTGCCGTCGATGAAGCCGGTGATGCGGCCGTCGCACATGACCATGACACGGTTGGACATACCAATGATCTCGCTCATTTCGGAGGAGATCATGATGATCTTGCCCTGCTTGGCCAGCTCGGCAATGATGCAGTAGATCTCGTACTTGGCACCGACGTCGATGCCGCGGGTGGGCTCGTCAGGATCAGCACATCGGGTTGTTGGCCAGCCAGCGGGCGATCAGCACCTTCTGCTGGTTGCCGCCGGACAGGCTCTTGATCTGGGTCTTGGGGCTGGGCACCTTGATGGCCATCTTCTCTTTGTTGGTGGCCACCAGATCCAGGATCTTCTTGTTGTCCAGCATGATGGGGCCCTTGCGCAGGGCGTCCAGCGAAGCGATGGAGATGTTGTCGGCCACGCTCAGCACACCCATGATGCCGGTGGCGCGGCGGTCCTCGGTCAGCAGAGCCACGCTCTTGCGGATGGCGTCGCGGGGCTGCTTGATGGTGACCTCTTCGCCCTTGATCCACACCTTGCCGGAGGTGTGGGCACGCAGGCCGAAGATGCCTTCCATCAGTTCGGTACGCTGGGCACCCACCAGACCGGCCACGCCCAGGATCTCGCCCTTTTTCAGCTCAAAGCTGCAGTGGCGGAAGGAGCGGGGATGGATGGAGGTGAAGTCCTCCACCTTCATCATCACTTCGTCGGAGGGATGATTCTCCAGCGGGGGGAACAGGTTGGACAGCTCACGGCCGACCATCTTGGCGATGATCTGCTCCTTGGTCATGTTCGCCACTTCCCACTTGCCGATGTACTGGCCATCGCGCATGATGGTGACTTCGTCGGCGATGACCTTGATCTCGTCCATCTTATGGCTGATGTAGACCAGTGCGACGCCCAGAGCCTTCAGCTCCCGCATGATGCGGAACAGAGATTCCACTTCGTTTGCGGTCAGGGAGGAAGTGGGCTCATCCAGGATCAGCACCTTGCAGTTTGCGGAAACGGCCTTGGCGATTTCCACCATCTGCATCTGAGCGATGCTCAGGGAGCCGAGCTTTGCATGGGGGTTGATGTCCAGCTTCAGCTTCTTGAGCAGCTCCTCGGTGTCCTTGTACATTTTGGGGTGATCCACCACGGTGATGGGGCCATAGCTCTTGGTGGGGTAGCGCCCCAGCCAGATGTTCTCGGCCACGGTACGGGCCGGGATGGGCTGCAGCTCCTGATGCACCATGGCAATGCCGCGGTTCAGTGCATCCAACGGGGTGGGGATGGTGACTTTTTCGCCTTCGTATTCGATCTCGCCCTCGTCCATCTTGTAAATGCCGAACATGCATTTCATCAATGTGGACTTACCGGCGCCGTTTTCACCCATCAGCGCCATGACCTTGCCCGGGCGAAGCTCCAGCTGTGCGTGATCCAGCGCTTTGACGCCGGGGAAGGTCTTGACCACGCCTTTCATTACCAGACGGTATTCTGACATTCCGCAGAAGCCTCCTTTTCTTTTTTCAGGCCGCAGAAAAACCTTTTTTCAAAACAAGGCGCGTGCGCGGAGAAATTTCTCGCACGCACGCGCTTTATAGCTTTCGTCAAGCCGTCAAGGTCCACTGCGCACCTTGCATTTGCAATCGGGGAACTTTGGTCTTACTTCACATACTGAGATGCGTTGTCCTTGGTGACCTTGACATAGTCGACCCAGTAGTACTGCTCGACAGCGGAGCCTTCGACGTACAGCTTGGTAGCATCGGCAGCTGCGGTGGCCTGGCCCACGTCATCGTTCAGCACGGTACCGGTCATGTTGCCGTCCAGAACGTCCTGAACAGCCTCGGCCAGTGCATCGACGCCGACCAGATAGATGTCCTTGCCGACGGTGCGGCCGGCCTGCTGGATGGACTGCAGAGCGCCCAGTGCCATTGCGTCGTTGTTGCAGAAGACGACTTCGATCTTATCGCCGTACTGAGACAGAGCGTTTGCAACGTCCTGCTGAGCAGTGGTCTGATCCCAGTTGTCCAGGTACTCGTACAGGCACTCGACTTCCTTGCCGGCATCGGTCAGAGCCTTGATGGAGTACTCGGTGCGGTACTGAGCGTCGATGTTCTCGGGGTCGCCCTTGCACATGATGTAAGTGATCTTGCCGTCGCCGTTGATATCGCCCTGGGTCTCGGTCTCCAGGATCAGCTCGCCCTGGTAAGTACCGGACTGACGTGCGTCAGCACCGACGTAGCAGCACTTGTCTGCGTAAGAATCCAGAACGCTCTTGTCGGGCTCACGGTTGATGAACACGATGGGGTGCCGGAAGGAGAAACGGTGTCCACGATGGTCTGTGCGGAAGTGGTCTGCACGGGGTTGATGATCAGGACATCGACACCCTGCTGCAGGAAGGTGTTGATCTGCTCGGTCTGGGTGTTCTGGTCATTCTTGCCGTCCATGATGGTGACGGAGTAGCCCATGTCCTTCAGGTACTCTTCCAGATCGGTGCGGTACAGAGTCATGAAGTTATCAGCGAACTGATAGATGCAGACACCGATGTTGGCAGAGCCGGCAGCAGAAGCAGCGGTGCTGGAAGCAGCAGCGGAAGAAGCAGTGGAAGCAGCAGTAGAGCTGGAGGAACCGCCACATGCGGTCATGGCAGCGGTTGCGCCCACGACAGCAGAAGCCTTCAGGAAGTCACGACGAGAAATCATTTTCATAATTGTGTTCTCCTTCATTCGTATCATAGCAATTTCACAGGCGCATTTATTGCACGCACTTGGATTTCCTGTTTGTATTATAACCGCCTGCGAAGAGGTCTGCAAGAGAACAAGTCCACAAGAATCTGAGATTTCTTTTGTGCTGTTTCAACAAAAGGAATTTTCAAAGGACAAAATAATTTCCGTAACAAGCACAATTTTTCATAAACGTGCAACTTCTGGATAAATCGGTCGGAGCAGGGTCGGATTTCTTTCAAAAAGATTACAAAATGTTGCATGACACGGTTCGACCCTTCCGGACAGAAACCGTGCAGCTCCCGGAAATTACCGGGAGAACTGAAAAAACTTTTCAACTGTGGGGACTTTCCGGCAAACCGCTGCCGGGCAGCGCGCCCCGCAGTTTTTTTTGCGCTCCGGACGGAATTACTGCAAACGGATTTCTGGAAGAAAAAACAGCTTTTTCTGAAAGATGCGATAGAACGGAGTTTTTTAAGACTCAAAATTATACGATTTGAAAAAATTGTGTTTAAAAATACGAAATGGCCCTGAAAAAGCACACACTGTTGCGGCAGCACGAGGCGTGGTAAGCTGTTGCCATAGCCCGGAGCCGCCGGGCAGAAAGGAGGAACCAACACGAACCATGGGGCAGAGGAAAACGTCCAGGGCTGGACAGCCTGAGCCGGGCCACCGACATCCTGAGCACGCTTCTGGCACAGCAGGTGCGGGAGCTGAATGCCGGCAGCGGGAGAACCGCCGCAGCGGGGCAGAGGACCCCGGGACGATGAAGGGCCTGAAGGAGGCCACGGCGGTGCTGAAGGATCTGGCTGCGGTGGCGCGGTCGCTGAACGACCAGGGCGTGCAGGCGGAAGGAACGGAGAGCGGTGTGGTGCTGCTGCCGCGGGTGGAGGAGGAAGAACCATGAACACAGAGGAACACCGGACCCCGGTGGTGTGGCGGCCCCAGCCCCGGCAGGCCGAGTTCATGCGAAGGCCGGAGCCGGAAGCACTGTACGGCGGCGCGGCCGGCGGCGGAAAAAGCGATGCATTGGTCATCGAGGCACTGCGTCAGGTGGATATTCCGCATTACAGAGCGTTGATCCTGCGCAAAACATACCCGCAGTTGTCGGATCTGGTGGACAAAAGCCAGATGTACTACCGCCGGGCCTTTCCGCAGGCGCAGTACAACGCCACGGCCCATGTGTGGAACTTCCCCAGCGGGGCCAAGATCTACTTTGGCTCCATGCAGTATACCAAGGACCGCACCAATTACCAGGGCAAGGCCTACGACTTCATCGGCTTTGATGAGCTGACCCATTTTGAATGGGAAGAGTACAGCTACATGATGAGCCGCAACCGCCCCACCGGGCCGGGCACCCGGGTGTACATGCGGGCCACCACCAACCCCGGCGGCATCGGCCACGGGTGGGTGAAGGCGCGGTTCATCACCCCGGCCCCACCCGGCACGCCCATCGTGGAGGAATACACGGTGCGGCGGCCGGACGGCACCGAACAGAAGCTGCAGCGGGCAAGGGTGTTCATCCCTTCCAGCATTTTCGACAACCCGGCTCTGCTGCAGAACGATCCCGGTTATCTGGCCAGCCTGGCTGCCATGCCGGAAGCGGAAAAGCAGGCGCTGCTCTATGGCAGCTGGGACAGCTTTTCCGGCCAGGTGTTCACCGAGTGGCGCAACGACCCGGCCCACTATCAGGATCAGCGCTGGACCCACGTCATTGCCCCGTTTGCCATTCCCAAGCACTGGCAGATCTACCGGGGGTTCGATTTCGGGTTTTCCAAGCCGTTCTCGGTGGGGTGGTATGCGGCCGATGAAGAGGGGCGGCTCTACCGCATCAAGGAGCTGTACGGCTGCACCGGCCGCCCCAACGAGGGCCTGCGCATTGACCCGGTGGAACAGGCCCGGCGCATCCGGGAGGCGGAGCAGAACGACCCCGTGCTGCGGGGGCGGGTGATCCATGGCGTTGCCGACCCGGCCATCTTTGATGAGAGCCGGGGCGAACAGAGCATGATGGACCTGCAGATGTTTGCAGAAGAGGCATCGCCTGCGGCCCTGGCCCTGAGCCGGCACAGGCCCGGCAGGCCGTTGCCTCCGGGACGATGGAACCGGGGGAGAAAACTGCGCAGCCGGTGCCGGAAGCAAAACCGGATCCGGAGCCGACCGAACCGGAGACGCCCCAGCCGGAGCTGCCCCGCCCGGCGGTGCCGCCCCTGCCGCTGCAGGCCCGAAACGCGGTGCGGGAGCTGCATGCCCGCTGGGCGGCTGAGGAAGCCGACCTGCGCCGCAGCCAGCCGGAGTTCCGCCTGCAGGAGGAGCTGAAGAACCCGGAGATGCGCCGCCTGATGCAGCTGCCCGGCATGCGGATGCAGGACGCCTACCGTCTGGCCCACTACGACGAGCCTGCACCGTGCGGCACAGGCCGTGGAGCAGGGCGTGGTGCAGCGCATCCAGCAGCGGGCCGCCCGCCCCGCAGAAAACGGCATCCGCCCCGGTGGTGCGGCCACGGTGCACCCGGATGTGGCCAGCATGACCCGCGCCCAGCGCGAAGCCTTGGAGCGCCGTGTGCTGCATGGTGCTCAGATCGAACTGTAAACCCGACAAGAGAAAGGAAAAACGTATGATGAACTTCAACATCCAGCTGTTTGCCGACAACCTGCAGAACACCACGGCCACCATGTCCAAGGAGATGAAGATCTTCTATGAGAAGCGTCTCATCGACCAGGCAGAGCCGCGTCTGGTGCATGACCAGTTCGCGGATTACTACCCGTGCCCGAGAACGGCGGCAAGACCATCGAGTTCCGCAAGTACGACAGCCTGCCCAAGGCCACCACTCCCTGACCGAGGGCGTGACCCCCAACGGTCAGGCCCTGAACGTGACCACCATCACCAGCGACCTGCACCAGTACGGCGGCTGGACCCCGCTGACCGACGTGCTGCAGATGACCGCCATTGACAACAACGTGGTGCAGGCCACCCGTGTGCTGGCCAGCCAGGCGGGCCGCACCATGGACAGCATCACCCGCGATGTGCTGGCCGGCGGCACCAATGTGATCTATGCACCCAAGCAGGCCGCCGACGGCACCGAGACCGCCGTGACCAGCCGAAAGACGCTGGACAAGAGCTGTACCCTGACTCCCAAGCTGTTCTTCCAGGCAGCGGCCCAGCTGGGTGCCATGAACGCCGACCCCATCGGCGACAGCTATATTGCCATCATCCACCCCTATGCGGCCTACGACCTCAAGACCTGCAAGGAGTTCATTGAGGTGCATAAGTACGCCGACCCGGACACCATGTTCCGCGGCGAGATCGGTAAGCTGGGCAACATCCGCTTCATCGAGACCAGCGAGGCCAAGATTTGGAAGGATGAGACCTGCCCCACCGGCTTGGCGGTGTTCGGCACCCTGGTGCTGGGTGCCCATGCCTACGGTGTGACCGAGCTGGAGGGCGGCGGCCTGGAGCACATCGTCAAGCAGCTGGGCTACGGCGACGACCCGCTGAACCAGCGCGCTTCGGTGGGCTGGAAGGGCATGCGTGCTGCCGAACGTCTGGTGGAGCAGTACATGGTGCGCATCGAGAGCGTGTCCAGCTACTCGGCCAACGCCGCCGCAAACTGAGGAGGTGTGCAGGATGACAGAAAAGAACGTGCGCATCCGGTTGTTCAAGGACAACAGCCGCTATAAGGGCGACCTGTTCGTCATCGTGAACGGCGTGAACTACAAGATCCGCCGCGGTGTGGAAGTGGAGGTGCCGCCCGAAGTGGCGGAGGTGCTGGAACACAGCCAGATGCAGGACGAGCGCACCGCTGCCCGCATTGCGGCAGCGGAGAACGCGGCACAGTAAGCAACAGGACCGGAGCCCGGCAGGGAGATGCCCCGCCGGGCTTTTTTGAAAAGGAGCGTGGAACGATGACAGTAGGACAGGCGCTGGAACGCGCCGAGGAACTGCGGCCCGGCAGCCGTGTGTCCGTGCACCCGGCAGGAGTGGCTGCGGGAAGCAGACGGCATGCTGCGGGAACGCTTTTTCAAGGCCAGTGATACGGATGCTTTTGACACCGTGGGAGCGGACCGGGCCTGGGACGATGGCCTGCAGGACGAGGATGTGCTGCTGGCCCCGGCCCCCTTTGATGCCCTGTACCCGCATTACCTGTGCGCCATGACCGATGCCGCACTGGGCGAGACCGACCGTTACGCCGGGGAGCAGGCACAGTACAATGGCATTCTGGCAGAGCTTGCGGCCTGGCTGCGCCGGACCTATCCGCCGCGGGCCTGCACCCGCTGGCAGTGGTGAAAGGAGGGATAAGATGGTTCTGGCGAACCGGACCAGAGTCCAGAACAGCCGCACCCTGCTGCGGGCCTTCGGGGGCCTGAACGAGGGCTACGGCTGCTCCGAGGCAGAGTACAGTGCGGGGATCAATTTTTCGTCCCGGGATTTCCCGGCGCTGAGCACCCGCAAGCCCCGCCGGAAGCTGCGGACCCTCACCGGCCTGAATGGGATGTACCACCTGAACGGGCTGCTGACCGTCTGCGGGAAAGACCTGGTGTACACTCCGGACGACGGCGGGGAGACCGTGACCTGCACCGATGCGGTGGCCGACAGCAAAAAGGCGCTGGTGGGTCTTGGTACGAAAATTTTGATCTTTCCGGACAAGGTCACCTTTGACACGGCGGACGGCAGCGTTTCGGCGCTGGGAGCCTGCTGGAAAGCGGAGGGCCAGAGCGTGGAGTTTGCTCCCTGCGATGCGGAGGGCAGGACCTACACGCCCACAGGCGTGGGCCGGGAAGAGCCGGAAAGCCCGGCGGACGGGCAGATCTTCCTGAAGGTGGAGGACGAAGAGCACCCCTGGCGGTACGATGGAACATTGGAAGTGTACAGCGCGGCGTCCGGCAACTGGACGGCGCTGCCGCTGGACTATTGCCGCATCACGGCGGCCGGTGCACAGGAAAAATTCTGCCAGTGGGACACGGTGACCGTGCAGGGCACGGCGGCAAAGCAGGCCGGACAGTGGGAAGCACTGGACGGGGACTGCGTGGTGTATGCCGTCACGGAGAACAGCCTGTGCGTGCGTGCCGACCCGGCGGGCGACTATTTTTACGGCACACTGGTGCAGGGGACCGATGCGGCCCAGTGGACCAGCCTGGACGACAGCCAGACCCGTAGCATCGCGGCGGAACAGACTGTGCAGCTGGAACGCCGGGTGCCGGACCTGGACTTCGTGACCGAATGCGACAACCGGGTGTGGGGCTGCAGCAGCCGGGAAAATGTGATCTACGCCTGCAAGCTGGGCGACCCCACCAACTGGTTTTCCTATCGGGGCATTGCGGCGGACAGCTATGCGGTGACGGTGGGCAGCGACGGAGCCTTTACCGGCGCGGCCACCTGCATGGGCTATGCGTTGTTCTTCAAGGAGAACACCCTGCACAAGCTGTGCGGCACAAAGCCCTCGGATTTTCAGCTCACCTCCCTGCGCTGCCGGGGCGTGGCCAAGAATGCGGCCCGCAGCCTGTGCGTGCTGAACGAGACGCTGTATTATCTCTCGCCGGATGGGGTCATGGCATGGGACGGCAGCATCCCCACCAAGGTGTCGGCGGTGTTGGACGCCAGCCGGCTGGCCAACGTGCAGAGCGCTGTGGGCGGTGCGCTGGACGGCCGGTATTATCTGCACATCTCCCGCACGGCCGGGACCCAGGGGCAGACCCGGCTGCTGGTGTATGACACCGAACGCGGGCTCTGGCACGAAGAGGATGTATGCTCCTGCGACATGGCCAGCACCGGCGGCCAGCTGTATCTGTGGGACGGGCAGGCCCTGTGGGCGGCGGATCCCAGCCGGGAGAGCGACTGGCAGAGCACCGAAGGTGTGGAACAGCAGGTGTCGTTTGAGCTGGTGACCGGTGACATCGGGCAGGACGGGGCGGAACAGCGGTATCTGTCGCGGCTGACGCTGCGGCTGGACGCGGCCTGTGCCAGCACGGTGGAGGTAGCGCTGAGCTACGATGGCGGCCCATGGGAGACAGTGGCAAGCCTGACCGCCCGGGAGGCCCGCCGCAGCTATGACCTGCCGCTGGTGCCCCGGCGGCACAGCACCCTGCGGCTGCGACTGCGGGGCAAAGGGCAGATCACCCTGCGCAGTCTGGCGAAGAATCTGGCCGCAGCCAAAGGCGGCCTTGTGGAAGAACAGGAGGAAGCAACATGGCAAGTGTGAACGGTCTGAACCGGCTGGGCCTGCCGAAGTTGAGCGAAAACATGGACCCGGAGGACGCAAGAGCGCTGCGCAGCTACCTGTACCAGATGCAGGAACAGCTGCAGTATGTACTGACCAATCTGGACGTGGAAAACCTGTCGGAGGAGCTGCGCACCCGGTTGAATTCGTTGTAAAAGAAAGGAGAAGAGCATGGCGACCAAAGAAGAGGAAGAGCTGGCAGCGCCGGAGGCGCAGGCGGCTATGACACCAGCGGCCCGGAAAACCGACAGCAGGTGGAAGAGGCCATGGCAGGGCCGGTTACCGCCCCGGCCAGAGCGTGACCAACGCCGCAAACGCGCTGAAGGAGTGGCAGGACAAGCGCCCGGAGGCGTACCAGAGCAGCTACCAGGACCGCATCAATGAGGTGCTGGACCGTCTGCTGGCACGGGAGAATTTTGCCTACAGCTATACGCAGGACCCGCTGTACCGGCAGTACGCCCAGCAGTACACCCAGAACGCCCACAACGCCAGTGCCGATGCCGCTGCACAGGCGGCAGCCCTGACCGGCGGTTACGGCTCCAGCTATGCGGCCAGTGCGGCACAACAGGCCTACCAGCAGCAGATCGGTGCGATGAACGAGGCCATCCCAGCCTGTACAGTCTGGCACTGGACACCTACACCAGCGGCGGCGATGAGCTGGTATCGCGGCTGGACCAGCTGAACGCCAGGAACAGAGTGCGCAGGAGCGGTACGACCGGCAGCTCTCAGATTACTACACCCAGCTGCAGCAGAAAGGGGAGGACTATAACAACGCCTACGCGCAGGATTACGGGCAGTATCAGGACTATCTGAGCCGTCTGGACACCCTGCACGGCTACTATACTGCGCAGGAACAGGCACAGGCCAGCCGCCGCCAGCAGACCTTCAACGGCATCATGACCGTGCTGGGGGTCATCGGGGATGCAATCCAGCTGGCCATCAGCGGCACCACCGGCATCGGCTCGCTGGCGGGCAGCCTGCTGAACACCGGGTACAACATCGTGTCTGGCACCCGCGCCTACGAGGCCGACCGTGCCGACACGGCATGGAACCAGCAGATGCAGGAAAAGCAGCGGCAGGACAGTCTGACCCAGCAGCGCTATGAGAATGAAGCCAGCGAGCGCGCCTATCAGGATGCGCTGAAGCAGCAGGCCTTCAACAACAGCGTTACCTCGGAAAAGCTGAACATTGCCAAGGGCGAGTGGGCGCTCAAGCAGTCAATGCGCAGGCCAAAGCCAGCCGTGCGGCGGGCAATGCGGCTACAAAAAGCAGCGGCAGCGGCAAGGCATCGGGGAGCGCTGCGGGAACGACCGGCGGCACCGCGGGAACGAATGCGCTGAAGGGCAGCAGTGTGGTGCCCTTTACGGCGGCACTGCTGCGCAGCCGTGGCAAGAGTGACACGTCCATTGCCAATGCCCTGCAGAAAGAGGGCTATACCACCAGCGAGATTGCAAAGATCCTGCAGCAGATGAACCAGTAAGAGAAAAAGCGGAGGCGTCCATCATTTGATGGACGCCTCCGCTGCTGTATCTGTGATTTTGGGTTCGAGCCAACTGGGTACCCCACCAAAGAGAGCGGGACCCCGGTAGACATTCCGAATGGTTGGGACCCGCGCACTAACAAACAGCCCACTGGGCTGTTTGTTGCCCTGCCTGCGGCAGTGCCGTGCTTTTCGAGTCCCACTGGGCACCCACACAAAAAAAGTCCGCTGTTAAAAACAGCGGACTTTTTAAGTGCCAGTGGACTCAACCGATCTCCAGATCCACAATCTGGCGCGTTAACCGACTACGCTATGGGCACCACATAGATGCGCCCGAAGGGACTCGAACCCCCGGCCCACTGCTTAGAAGGCAGTTGCTCTATCCACCTGAGCTACGGGCGCACGTTGTTATCCCATTGGGTTCCTTTATGGCGGCAGTCGTGTGTCGGCACACGCTGCGAGAAATATAATACCATACGGAACCCGGTCTGTCAAGAACAATTTGAAAAAAGTTTCGGATTTTTATGCGGCGCAGTTACAGCAGCCACATGCCGACAAAGCCGCAGGCAAACCCGAGGGCGAGCCCGGCGGCCACATCCCGGATATGGTGCACGCCGGTGAGCACCCGCACCACGGCAATGAGCAGGGCGATGACGATCATGCACCAGCCGACAGCCGGGTAAAAATACAGCCACATCATGGCCAGCACAGCGGCGCTGAGCGCATGCCGGGACGGGAAGGACCGGCCATGGGTGTCCTTCTGGACCAGCGGGGTGAAACCCGGCTGGTCGTAGGGGCGGGGCGGTCGAGCCGGGCACGGAGCGCGGTGCCACCCAGAAGGTGATGCCCGGCACCAGAATGGAACGGGCGATCTCCGACATCAAATCAGGAGCGGCGCTTTGCCGGGTCAGGAACAGCTGCACCAGCCGGACATTGAGCAGGCACAGCAGCACCGGGTAGCAGACAAATGGCACCAGCGGGAGCCAGCGGTCCAGCGCGACCACGAAGCGCCGGGCGGCCGGGTGCGCGTCAAACCACCGGTACAGGGTATGATAGTGTTCTGCGGTCAAAAAAGGTCCCTCCGCATCGGGTCAGAATGAGATCAGAAACAGGTGTCCAGATAGTTTTCCACATCGAAGGGCTCCGGTGTGGAATCCTTGCAGGTACAGCGGGTGGTGCGGGTGGCCTTTTTTGCTGCGCTTGCCAAAGGTCACCCAGGGAATGTTCTTTTCCCGGGTCAGGGCCACCATCTCCCGCATGAGGCCGGGCAGGTAATCCCGCTTTTCGATCAGGGTGCCCCAGGCGGCCACACATGGTGGGTTCGGTCTGGGCCAGCACGGCCTGCAGCCAGCGCAGGTTCTCATCGCACAGGGCGCGGTCCGGCACACGGTCCATGTCGTTGGGATCGGTGGCACGCTGAGGGTACACGTTGAACATGATCCAGCTGTCAAAATCGTTGGCGTTGGCCAGACGCTCCACACTTTTCAGGGTGGGGTCCAGCGCACCGGGCTGAGCGGTGCTGGGGTTGATGCCGATGCACACCAGCGGGTGCCGGCCCACCCGGCCCAGCACATAGCGATAAGGCTGGTATGTATGGGGCTCGTAATACCACAGGCCGCCGGGGTATTCGTCGGCTTTCAGCAGGGGAAGTGCGTCGGTGTGCATGGGTGTGCTCCTATCCTTCGATCAATTTCTTTTATCGTACCCGAAATGCGGGGAGAAATCAACACTTTTGTGCGACAAAGTCTCCCATAAAACTGATTTTCATGGTATACTTAGCTGAACAGTGCAGCGCAGCTGCACAGCAACCACCGGAGACGAAAGGAGCAGGTTATGCTGGAAGATTACAAAAACGCCCTGAAAGCAGGCCAGCGAGCATACCGTGCCTGTGTCCGGGGCCAGCCGCCCTACCTGGCGGTGCTGGATGATATCCGGTCAATGTGAACATCGTGGCCCAGGAGTCCCTGGGCTTGGTGGAGATCCCTGCAGAGAGCATCGTGGGCACCAAGACCAGCGGACGGCACACGGCCTTTGCCTCCAACTTTATGCCGCTGCTGGAGGCGGACACCGAGTTTGCCGCCAAGTGGTCTAACCTCTGCGAGGCCCACCTGGAAGAGGGCATCCACACGCCCATCATTGCCTTTGAGTTCATGAACCGCTTCTATGTCCAGGAGGGCAACAAGCGGGTGTCGGTGCTGAAATACTACGGGGCGGTAAAGATCGCCGGCACTGTCACCCGGCTGATCCCGGCCCGGAACGACAGCCTGGAAAACCGGATCTACTACGAGTTTTTGGACTTTTATAAGCTGTCCCAGATCAACTATGTGCACTTCAGCCGCACCGGAGGCTATGCCAAGCTCCAGACCCTGGTGTGCAAGGCCTCTGGGGAAAGCTGGACCGAGGACGACCGACTGAACTTTTCGTCCTTTTACACCGTGTTCCGGCAGCAGTTCATTGCCCTGGGAGGCCATGACCTGAAGCTGACCACCGGCGACGGCCTGCTGGTGTATCTGTCGGTGTATCGGTACGCCGACGCCTGCGAGGCCACCCCGGCCCAGGTGAAGGAGAACCTGGAAAAACTGTGGACCGAGGTGAAGGTGCTTACGGAGCCTCAGGCGGTGGAACTGTCCCTGGAGCCGGCCCCAAGCGCCGGCGAGCCGCTGCTCCAAGCTGAACATCTTCAGCTCCAAGCCCAGTGAGATGAAGGTGGCCTTCCTCCACGAGAACAACGCCGAGAACAGTGCCGGGTCCGGAACCACAACAAGGGCCGGGACGCCCTGGAACAGGCCTTTCCGGACCGGCTGACCACCACCACCCTGGAGAACGTGAACCCGGAGGTGGACGCCGAGCAGGCACTGGAGGAGCTGGCCCACGACAGTGTAGACGTGGTGTTTACCACCAGTGCCCGGATGCACACCGCCTGCCTGAAGGTGGCGGCCCAGCACCCCAAGATCCGCATCCTGAACTGTTCGCTGAATGCGCCCCACCCCCTGGTGCGTACCTACTACCCCCGAGCCTATGAGGTGACCTACCTGCTGGGCCTGCTGGCTGGTGCCCTGACCCACACCGACCGGGTGGGCTATGTGGCCCCCCACCCGGTGTACGGTGTGCCGGCGGCCCTCAACGCCTTTGCCCAGGGCTTAAAGACCGTGCGGCCCCAGGCCCGGGTGGTGCTGCGGTGGTCCTGCCTGCCGGACCCGGCAAAGCCGCTGGATTTTTCGGACTGCCCGGATGTGGACATCTTTTACGCCCACAGCCAAAAGGAGCCGGAGGGCTTTTACCGGGACTACGGCCTGTGCCGCAGGCTGCCGGACGGCACCCTGGACCCCCTGGGCCTGCCGGTGTGGAAGTGGGAGGCTTTTTATATCGAGATCATCCGTTCCATCTTCGACGGCACTTGGGGCAGCTCCGGTGCCCGGGCTATCAACTACTGGTGGGGGATGCGGAGCGGTGCGGAGGAGATCAACTACCAGAAGGGCCTGCGGCGGCACCCTGCATCTGCTGGATATGATGGAGATGCTGCTGAGCCAGGAGGAACTGCGGATCTTCCCGGATGAGCTCTATGACCAGAACCACCAGCCCCATTCCCCGGCCTCGGTGGTGTACAGCCCCAAGGAATTGATGGAGATGGATTGGTTGGACGAATGCGTAGAGGGGGCATTGCCCCACTACGATGACCTGGACGTCAAGACCCGGACGCTGATGGCGATCAACGGTCTGGATAATCTGAAAGGTCTGGAGAAATAACCGGCACAACGGTACAAAGAACGGAGCGAACTAGACGTGAAAATACTAGCGATCTCAGATGTCCCGTCCAAGGCCCTGTGGGATTACAATACCCGGGAAAAGCTGGAGGGGATCGACCTGATCCTCTCCTGCGGAGATCTGCCGAAAAAGTACCTGGAGTATCTGACCAACTTTACCGCAGTGCCCATCTTATATGTCCACGGCAACCACGACGGAAGCTACCGGGGCGATGAGCCGGGCGGTTGCATCTGTGTGGATGATCAGGTGTTCGTGTGGAACGGGCTGCGCATCATGGGGCTGGGCGGGTGTTTCCGCTACAACCAGGAAGATACCTACCAGTACACCGAGGCGGCCATGCGCCACCGGGCACGCAAACTCTGGCTGCAGGCGCACAAGGTGGGTGGCATCGACATCCTGCTCACTCATGCCCCGGCCAGCGGCCTGAACGACGGCACCGACCGCGCCCACAAGGGCTTTGTGTGCTTCAATGAGCTGCTGGACGAATACCAGCCTGCCTGGTTCGTGCACGGGCATGTGCACCTGAACTATGACGCAAAGCTGCCCCGGGTGTGCACCCGCGGAAACACTACGGTGATCAATGCCACGGAGCGCTATGTGTTTGAGATCCCGGATCCGGATCCGCTGCAAAAGCGGAAATTCCTCTGGGGCAGCGCAAAGAAATAACAGGGCATCAAGGCACAAAACAAAACGCTTCTGCAGGAGTTCTGCAGAAGCGTTTTTTGCGTGTTTTGTTTGTGCTCCGTCGTGCGGTGCGCGGCACCCGGAACGCAGAAAAATTACAGGTCCAGTTTGCCGGAGACCTTGTTGATGACGTAGTAGGCAGTGCCCTCTTCCGGCTTGACGTATACCTTGCAGGACTGCACGCCCACCTTGTGGGTGGCGCGGTAGTCGGCCTTGGCACGGTCGATGACATCGGTAATGTTGTACTGTTTGCCGTTCAGTTCCACATACAGCTCTGGAGCCAGCGGCGGACGGCCGCGGCGGGCAGGTGCCTTTGCGGCAGTTTTGCGGGTCTTGGGGTCCGCAGCAGATTCCGTTGCGGGGGAAACTGCAGGAGTCTTTTTCTCAGCCATAATAAAACCTTCTTTCTGGATTCTGAGCACAGCGGTGCGTGAAGGTCCGCCGTGCAGGTTCCGATTTAAACCAATTACTTATATAATAATTTTTTGCGGTTCGTTTGTAAAGCCTTTTTCCAAAAAAATCTCGCAAAACCGGCAGGAAACAGGATCTGCAATGCAAAGAAACGTTCCGGCAGCCGTCTGGGGAGCGGAAATTGGTTTCCGGCAGAAATCAGGGATTTCCGACCGGAGACGGTTTTGTACTTCGGAGAGAAACAAATCGGGTAAATGCGGCGTGTGCGGCGTGCAGATTTTACCGGCGGCAAAGCTTTTCGGTCTGTGCGATCACCGGGTCCAGAAGTTCTTCGTCCCAGTCCTCGGAAAAGGCGAACAGGCCCCGGTAAATGGCCAGCTGCACGTCGGCATCCGGGTGCTGTGCAGCTAGGCAGAACACGGCCTGCAGCAGCCGCAGCTTGCGCTGCCGGACAGCGGGCGCTGCACTGCGCAGCCGGGTAAGGTCATAGTCCTTTGTGTTGCCGCAGGGCATGGCGCAGGTGGCACAGTTGGGGGCCACCGCGTGCTTTTCGGCGCGGGTGATGTCCAGCATGCGCTGCAGCGTTTCGGCCGGGGCATCCGGCTGTGCTGCCAGACGCAGCCCGGCGTTGAGCACGGCGTCGGTGTTCTCGGTCTTGGGTTCGCTGGAAGTGGAGCGCGCAAGGCCCACAAGGGCACCCAGCAGGGTGTCCCGCAAGGTGTCTGCCGGGGTGTCCGGCGTGCGGAGATAGTCGGTCATGGCAGTGTCCTTTCAAGTGTAAAAATCTGCAAAGAGTATAGCCCATTTATCCGCGCAATACAAGCCGCAGAAAAAAGCCCCCTCACAGCGGAGGGGGCCGGAAACGAGAAAATCAGAGCAATGCAGGAACTTCTTTTGCCAGCATCTCAGCCAGCTGAGCATGACCTTTGCAGGTCAGATGCATGAAATCCACCTGGTTGAACTCGCAGTTCTTTGCATCCAGGAAGTGCACGTTCTGGCGCGCGCAGATGATGCGGAACTGCTCGGCCACACCGGCGGATTTCTCCACACAGCCGTCGCCCATGACCGCGTCATGGAACCCGGCCCGATGGGCGGCGGTGCCACCACCAGAATGTTGGGCTGTTTGTGCCCCAGCAGTCCACGCTCTTGGCCTTGAGAATCAGGCGCTCCATACCGGCTGCAATGCAGGCGGCGTTGGCCCCAAAGCGCTCTTTCACGTCGTTGGTGCCCAGCATGATGATGAGCAGGTCAATGACCTCATGGCTCTTGAGCAGGGAATAGATCACGCTCAGGGCGTCCATGGACTCGTGGATGGGGTCCACGAACACGGTGGTGCGGCCGGAAAGGCCCTCCTCGGTCACCAGATATTCGTCGCCCAGCGCCTTTTGCAGGCGGCAGGTCCAGCGCTCGTCCTCGTTGAAGCGGATGCCGTGGTCGGCACAGTCATTGGGGTCAGCACAATAGCCGTGGGTGTTGGAATCGCCCAGGCAGAGGATATGCGTTTTCATGGGAAATCACTCCTTTTCTTCCATGGTCTGGCGGAAGTAGTATACGGCACCCACCATACCGGCGTCGTTGTGCAGCTGTGCGGCGCGGATCTCCAGCCCCTCGGCAAAGGCGGGCATCACCGATGCCTTTACTTTGGCGGCAATGGGGGCGATGAGCAGCTTCTGCTGGGCGCTCACGCCGCCGCCGATCAGGATCAGCTGCGGGTTGAAGATATGCACCATGCCAGCCAGGCCCTGGGCGATCTCGTCGGTCCAGGCCTCCAGCAGGGCCAGCACCTCCGGGTTTCCGGCTTCTGCTGCGGCAAAGATGGCGCGGCCGTCTGTCCAGGCAGGGTTCTTCTCCTTTGCGGCACGCACAAGGGCAGTGGTGGCGGCGTAGCGCTCCCAGCAGCCGGTGGCCCCACAGGTGCAGGGTACGCCGTCCAGTGCGTGGGTGCGGTAGTGGCCCAGCTCGCCGCCAAGACCGCGGGCACCTTCCAGCAGGCGGCCGCCGGTCAGGATGCCGCCGCCCACGCCGGTGCCCAGCGTCACACCGATGACGTCGGTATAGCCCTGCGCCCCGCCGACCCATACTTCGCCAAGGGTCATGCAGTTGGCGTCGTTGGCCACCGTGACGGGCAGGCCAAAGTCCTGCTCCAGCGCGGCCTTGATGGGGCTGCCGATGTAGTTGGGGAAATTGCCGCAGGTACCGGCCACGATGCCCTTGCGGCTGTCGATCTGGCCGGTGGCGGACACGCCGATGCCGGAAAGGCTTTCCACCGGGATGGCCTGTGCTGTTAAAAACTCTTTTGCGGCCTTGCGCACGGTGTCCAGCACGGGGGTCTGGTAGCCGTCAAAGTTTACGCTCTGCTCGCCCTTGCACAGCACTTTGCCGGTCTCGTCCACGATGCCCAGCTTGACGGCGGTGCCGCCGATGTCAATGCCAAAATACTGTTTCATGCAGCGTCTCCGTTTACTTGTTCATGGCGTTGATGGCACCGGTGAAGCGGGCCGTGATCTCAGCCGGGCGGGTGATGGCACCGCCCACCACCAGGGCAAAGGCCCCGGCTTCCAGTGCCTTGACGGCCTGCTCCGGGTAGTGGATGTGGCCCTCGGCAATGATCTTGGCCGGGCACTCGGTGGCCAGCTTGTGCACAAACTCAAAGTCGATGTCGTTGATGCCCTGGGTCTCGGGGGTGTAGCCCCGCATGGTGGTGCCCACAAAGTCGGCACCGGCTTCGGCGCAGAGCATGGCGTTCTCAAAGTTGTCGCAGTCGGCCATGAGCAGCTGATCCGGGTACTTGGCCTTGATGGCACGGATGAACTCGGCGGAGGTGGAGCCGTCAGGCCGCAGGGCCCCGGTGCCCTGGACTGCCAGGATATCCACACCGCAGGCCACCAGCTCGTCCACTTCCTTCATGGTGACAGTGATGTACATGGGGTGCCGGGGTAATCCTTTTGATGATGCCGATGACCGGCAGGTCCACCACCTGCTTGATCTGGGTGATGTCGCGCACGGTGTTGGCACGGATGCCCACGGCACCGCTCATGGCGGCAGCCTTGGCCATCAGGGGCATCACGCCGCCCTCCTTGGTGTACAGCGGTTCGGTCTCCAGTGCCTGACAAGAGACGATCAGACCGCCCTTGATCTGTGCAAACAGTTTTCTTTATCCATTGTTTCAGCCCTCCATTTTGATTTTGACAACGGCCTTGCGCACATTGGCACAGCCATCCTGTACCAGGCCGGGTTTGTGCAGCTCCGTGGGGAAGAACAGGACGAACCGCCCTCGCCCGGGCACCGCTCACAACGCTGGCGCTGTCCTGGAACCCGCAGTCCACGGTATATTCGCCGACTTCCTCGCCGGGCTCATTGGTGTAGCCCCAGCCCTCGCCGCCGGTGATGTCGATCTGCAGGTCGGCATACAATTTGTGATATTCGGGGTGGTAGCCTGCATCCGGGTGCAGGGCGGCGTCCATCACGTTGATGAATACCTCGTCACCGTCCACCTCGGTGCGGCCGTTCGGCAGGGCCGAAAGGTCGTGGGTGAGCAGGTAGTCGATGGCGGTGTCCAGATTGGGATGCAGCCCGTTGTAGCGGGCCAGATGCTCCAGAGTATCGCAGATCATGGTGCATTCCTCCAAAAAAGAAGCGCCCGCCTCCCCTCTGAAAAGAGACGGAGAGGGGGCGCTGTTTGGTTTTACAGTTTTGCGATGGCAGCTTCGATCATGGCCTGTGCTTCGGCCACGATGGGCTCATCCTCCGGGATCAGGCCGGGCATGGGCTCGCGCACGCCGCCCAGCTCCAGACCATACATCCGGCGCAGGATCTCCTTCTGCACGGCGTACAGGTTGCCGTGGGCTTCGCACATCTTGTAGATGATGCGGTCGGCGTCGTACTGGATGGCCTGTGCTTCTTTGATCTCGCCCTTATTGATGTGGTCGTTCATGGCCAGGTACAGCTCCGGCATCACGGCGTAGGTGCCGCCGATGCCGCCGTCGGCACCGATCACACGGCCGGAAACGAACTGCTCATCGGGGCCGTTGAACACCACGAAGTTGCCCTCGCCGCGGGCGGCGATGCCGGCATCCTTGAACATCTGGATGTCCGGGTGGGCATGGAGCTGTTCTTCACGGCCACCACGTTGGGGTTCTTCAGCATCTCCTTGCAGCAGGCTCTTGGTGAGCTGTGCCAGCCAGCTGGGGATGTTGTAGATGACGAACTCGGTGTTGGGAGCAGCCGCGGACATATCGTTCCAGTACTTGGCAATGGCGTACTCCGGCAGGTGGAAGTAGATGGGGAATGGAGGCGATGGCGTCCACGCACGCTCTCGGCATGGCGGGCCAGCTCCACGCTGTCGGCGGTGTTGTTGCAGCCAACATGAGCAATGACGGTGATCTTGCCCTTGGCCTCGCTCATCACGGCTTCCAGAACGGTCTTGCGCTCGTCCACATGCTGGTAGATGCACTCGCCGGAGGAGCCGCCCACATACACGCCCTTGACGCCCTTGGCGATCAGGTGGCGGGTGAGGGCCTTGACGCCCTCCACCGAGATGTTGCCCTCAGCGTCATAGCAGGCGTAAAAGGCAGGGAACACACCCTGATATTTGGTGATATCTTTCATGTTTCAAACCCTTCTTTAATTATAATTGTAAGTTGTATCAAGCTCGTACGCTTTCCAGTTCGGGCAGCGGCATCAGCGCCCTCTTGCGGTGCCCTGCATCCGCTTCGACCCTTGGGCGGGTCTTGCGTCTTGCAGACCGCTGCGCCAAAAATTTCTCCCTGTTTCGGCCGCAGGCCTGGTCGAAATTTTAGCCCTTAACAGCACCCATTGCGATGCCCTTGGTGAAGTACTTCTGGAAAATGAGGAAGATGATGATGATAGGCACGGCGGCCAGTGCGGCACCGGCCATGATCAGACCGAAGTCGGTGCTGTTCTCGGCCTGCAGCTTTGCAATGCCCAGCGAGATGGTCAGGTTGCTGGTGCTGGACAGCATGATCAACTGCATGAAGTAGTCGTTCCAGCTGTTGATGAAGGTGAAGATAGCCAGTGCGCCGATGCCGGGCTTGACCATGGGCAGCACGATCTTGACAAAGGTGCGTGCCTCGCTGGCACCGTCAATGCGGGCCGCCTCCAGCATTTCGGTGGGGATGCCCTCACTGAACTGCTTCATCAGGAACACGCCGAAGGGCCAGCCCACGATGGGGAAGATGACGGCCCAGATGGTGTTGTACAGGTTCAGGGCGCTCATCTCGCGCAGCAGGGGAATCAGGATGACCTGCTTGGGCAGAGCCATGGCGCACACGATGAGGGTGAACAGCAGCTTGCGGCCCACAAAGCGCTTCTTGGCCAGCGCATAACCGGCCATGGCGGCGGTGATGCAGGTGAAGATCATGGACATGACGGCCATGAACACGGTATTGATCATCCAGCGGATGGCGGCAGGAGCCGTGGGGCCTACGGAAGTAGACGGGCTCGCCGTCGGCACTGAACTTGCTGCCGAAAGGCACGGCCAGCTGCCACAGCGGGGCGCTCTTGCCGGCGAACAGCTTCTGGTAGTTGGTCAGCACCCACTTGTCCGGCCACCAGACCGGGGTAGTGGAGTTGATGGCGGCACCGGTCTTGAAGGAACCGGTGATGATCCAGTACAGGGGGAAGGCGAACAGCACCGCCATAATGCTGATAAGGATGATCGCCAGAATGGCATAGGCGCTCATCTTTTTGAGTTTACTGGGATGGCGCTTCAACGGTTTTTGCTTTGTTGCAGCAGTTGCACTCATTGTTTTGCACCTCCTTAATTATCCTTGTTGCCCATCTTGAACTGGACAGCAGACAGAATGGCGATGATCACCGCCAGCACAACGCCCATGGCATTGCCGTAACCGTACTTGTACTGCTTGAAGGCGGTGTAGTAGATGTAGTACATGATGGTATCGGTCTTGTGGTTGGGGCCGCCGGAAGTCAGCAGCTGGATCAGTGCAAAGCACTGGAAGGAGTTGATGGTGGTGATGACCAGAATGTACAGGGTAGTGGGCATGATGGCGGGCCACTTGATCTTCCAGAAGCACTGGAAATCGTTTGCGCCGTCCACTTCGGCAGCTTCCACGATGGACTGATCCACGTTGCCCAGTGCGGAAACATACAGCACGATGGGCTGGCCCACCGAGGTGGTGAGCAGGATCAGGATGATGCAGCCCAAAGCGAACCGCTCGTCACCCAGCCAGTTGATGTTTTTGTCGATGAGGCCCAGGCTCTTGCCCAGATAGTTGAAGATGCCGTAGTAGTTGTTGTACATCCACTTCCACACCACGGTGACGGCAACGGAGCCGGTGACCACGGGCAGGTAGAACACGCAACGGAACAAGCTGGTGGCCCACTCCGGCAGGTCTACGATGGCGGAAGAAACCCACAGCGAGAAGATGCAGGTGATGGGCACCGACACGACGACGATGACAAAGGTGTTTTTCAGTGCGCCCAGGAAGATGGGGTCAGCAAACAGGGTCTTGTAGTTGGCCATACCCACAAAGATGTCTGCACGGTTCATGGTGGAGTCAAAAAAGCTGGTGACCACGCAGAGGATCATGGGGTAGATGACAAAGCCCAGGAAGAAGATCAGGCTGGGCAGCAGGAAACAATAGGAGGCGAAGGTTTCACGCCGGACCAGGGCGCTGCTGCGCTTGGGCTCCTTGATCGCCGTTTTTGCAGCCAAGAAAATCACCGATCCTTTCGATCATAGGGTGTTTTTTCATAACAAAGCCCCTCCCTCACCCGGAGGAAGGTGCCATTCGGTTCAAAGGTGTGCAGTTAAAAGCAGCTTATGCCTCAGCAGCGGCAGCAGCGTTGGCGTTGTCCACAAAGGTCTTGACAGCGGTGTCAACAGCCTCGCCGGAGCCCACGCGCTGCAGCATGTTCCACCACTCGGTACGGGCAGTGGTCCAGCCCGGGGTGATCTGGTAGTAGTCGCCCAGGTAGCCCATGAACTTGCTGTACTCGCTCATGACCTCGTTGTCGGCGTAGATGTCGCCCACGCTGGTGCGGACGGGGAAGTAGGTGGAAGCCGTGACGCTGTCCTTCACCTGGTCGGGGTCAGCAGCGATAAAGCTGATGAAGGTCTTAGCAGCCTCGATCTTGGCCTCATCGCCGTTATCGAAGATGCCAAAGCCCCAGATGCCGCCGCACAGCTTGGGTCGCCGCTTTCGGTGGGGAATGCCATGGGGAAGATCCGTCGCCGCTGATGGTCTGGCCGGCGGCAGCGGTATCAGCGTTCAGCTGCTGAGCGATGTTCCAGCAGAATGCCATCTGCAGGGTGCCGTTGCGGAACAGGGTGATCTCCTCGCCGCCGTTGATGGAGGGGTCAAAGTTGACGCCCTTGGCGTCGTACAGAGCCTGGATGGCCTTGATGTTCTCGGCAGAGTCGGCAGTGTACTTGGTGTGAGCTGCATCGGTAAAGGTGCCGCCGTACATATTGTTGATGATGGCACGGGTGCCCTGGTCGCCGCCCTGGCCGCTGCAGTAGATGGCTGCCACGTTCTCGTAGCCTGCGCTGTACAGAGCGTCCACAGTGTTCAGGAAGCCCTCGGTGCTCCAGGTGTGCTTGTCGGTGTCGATGTACTTGTCAGCGCCCACTTCCTTGACCTTGGTCATGTTCACGGCCATGCAGTGTGCGGTCATGCACAGGGGGTACTCGTAGTAGTCGCCCTTGTCATTGCGGCAGGCAGACTCCACAGACTCGTAGATGTCCTTCTTGGCATCGTCGGTCCACAGGTCGTTCAGGGGAGCCATCACGCCCTTGGCGCCCCAGTTGGCAACCAGACGCTCGGGGCCTTCCATGACCAGGTCCGGTGCGCTGCCGCCCTCGATGGCGGTGTTCACCTGATCGTCGCCATTGGTGTAATCCAGGTACTCCACAGTGACCTTGATGTCGGGGTACTTGGCGTTGAAGCTGGAGATCAGGTTCTGGACGGTGTCGTCGTTGCCCCAGCCGCCGATGGGGTAGGTCCACAGCTTGATGCTGGCACCGGAGCTGGCGGTGCCGGAAGCGGCAGCAGAGCTGACTGCGCTGGAGGCGGGAGCAGTGCTGGAAGAAGAACCGCCGCAAGCGGCCAGTGCACCGGCAGCGCCCAGCATACCGGCAGCCTTCAGGAACGAACGGCGGGAAATGCAGTTTTTCATGATAGTTTCTCCTTGCTCTCATCAATTCACGTTGTGGCAGCGGCTTGTGCGGGCGGCTGCCTTTGATGGTTCCATTATAGAAAAATATTTTCATTCTGTCCATACTTCCTTTTCATAAATTTTTCATTTTGGAACTGTGCAGGTTGTACAAGATTGTGGGATATCAGAAAAAACACAAAAGAAAAGTGAAAACTGCTCGTTAAAAGTTACAAAACGGTACAAAATCGGAAAAATGAATGAAAAGACTTTTCGGCCTGAAAATCCGAAAAGAAAGAGATTTTCAGAAAATGGGCCGTTTTTCCTCACTTTCTGTGCCGTCTGCACAGAAACCGGACCAAAAATGTGGGCAATGCGCCCCTTGCGGAGCCTGCGTTTTTTTCTTATACTTTTAATAGGAAGGTAAAAGAACAGCAGCGGCACCGGCTTTGCCCGGGGGCCGGGTTAGGAGAAGGAGAATGTCTACAAATTTTTGGGAGCTGCTGCAGCAGCACCAGAATGACCTGACAAAATCGGGTCACATGGTGGCCGACTATCTGGTGCAGCACGCAGCAGAGGCACAGTATCTGTCCATCTCATCCCTGGCAAGGGAATGCAAGGTGGCAGAGGCTACGGTGTTCCGGTTCTGCCGGGCGCTGGGGTTTGAAGGCTACCATGAAATGCGCATTGCACTGGCACAGGCCAATGCCACCGGGGTACTGGTAAATCAGCAGGCACCCAGCCCGGATGCCGACACCACCACCCTCTGCGAGCACGCATCGGCTCTTTTTATGACCGCCATCAACGGCACCCAGAACGCCCTGTCGCCGGAGGCAGTGGACCAGGCAGTGGCACTGCTGCGGCAGGCAAAGCAGGTGTACTGCATGGGCCAGGGCGGCAGCATGGTGGTGGCAGACGAGATCTGCGCCCGGTTTGCCTGTGTCACCAATAAGTTCCGTGCCACCGGGGACAGCCACATGCAGATCATGGCGGCCAGCCTTATGACCCCCCAGGACGTGGTCTTGTTCGTTTCCTACTCCGGTGCCACCCGGGATATGATGGAGACCCTGCGTGTGGTAAAGGAGACCGGGGCTAAGGTGATCCTCATCACCCATTACGAGGATTCTCCCGGTGCCAAGCTGGCAGATATCGTGCTGCTGTGCGGTGCCCAGGAAAGCCCCCTGGATTCCGGCAGCATCCCCATCAAGGTGGCGGTGCTGTATGTGGCAGAGGTGCTGGTGCTGCGGTTTTTGCTGGATGACAAGCAGCGCACCACCGAGGCCCAGGAGCGCACCACTGAGGCCTTGGCCGTGAAGATGCTGTAATTTCTCTGATCAAAACACAGATGCCGCTCTGCGGCGGGCATTCCGGCAGCCGGGCGGCGTTTTGCAGCTGCACAGAAACAGAAAACAGACGTTCCGGAGCAATTTTTCTAAAAATGCAATCTTTTTGCAAATTGGGCTTGCAATCGGGCAGGATATCGTGTATAATCATCCCTGCACGAAAATGCAAACTGATTGCAATTTACTGAAATGAAGAAACCCGCTGTGGTTTTTGGGAGCGATATTTATGGAACTGTTTCTGGATGTTCTGGGCGAAACTCTGGTGGACACCGCCAAGATGCTCCCCTTTCTGTTTCTGGCCTATCTGCTGATCGAATACATCGAGCACCGCCACGGCGAGCGCATCGAAGCGCTGCTGGCCGGCGGCGGGCGCTGGGGCGCAGTGCCCGGTGCCCTGCTGGGCTGTGTGCCGCAGTGCGGCTTCTCGGCCATTGCGTCCAACTTCTATGCGTCCCGCGTCATTACGCTGGGCACCCTGATGGCCGTGTATCTGGCCACCAGCGATGAAGCCATCCCGCTGCTGGTGTCCATGCCGGCCTACTGGGACAAGCTGGTCGTGCTGATGGTCATCAAGGTGGTGTACGCTGTCATCGTTGGTTTCGTGCTGGACTTTGTGCTGCGCGGCATCCTGCCCAAGGGGCTGCGGGGCGGCTACACCGGCCATGCCGACGAGGTGGACTGCCACGAGGAGCACAACGATGAAGAAGGCAACGAGCGCCCCATCTGGCAGGCGGCTCTGCGCCACACGCTGGAGATCTTCGTGTTCATCTTTGCATTCAGTCTGGTGTTCGGCCTCATCGTGGAAGGCGTGGGCGAGGACGTGTTTGCCGACCTGCTGGGTCATATGGGCTTCTTCCAGCCGGTGGTGGCGGCCCGGTGGGCCTGATCCCCAACTGCGCCGCCAGCGTGTTGCTCACCCAACTGTATGTGGAGGGTGCTCTGCGCTTTTCCAGCCTGGTGGCCGGTCTGTGCACCGGTGCCGGTGTAGGCCTGGCCGTGCTGTGGCGCGCCAACCCCTCCTGGAAGCAGAATCTGTTCATCACCGGCCTCACCTGGGCCGCCGGTGCCTTGTGGGCGTGGCCATGCAGGTGATCGTGGCGGTCTTTGCCTGATTCTGATGTAAAAGGGGCTGTTGCAAAATGGCTCTCTGAAAAAATATGCACAAAACCCGGAACCTCTTCAGGGCCAAAAGGCTTAAAAAGGGTTCCGGGCTTCTGCTTTTGCACTGTTTTTTGTGCAAGTTGCTATCGCATTCTTATTTTGCAACAGCTCCTTTTGGCGTTCTCGGCGGCCGGGGGCGCACCAGCTCCTGCCTCCTATTGACAAGGCTTTATGCCTGTGCTATTTTTACAATAGGAAATGATAGCCTGTACGGCAGGAAAACATAGAATGTCTATAAGATAAGGAGCGTATCTGTATGAAACTGGCAATCGGCAACGACCACAGCGCGGTCGAAATGAAGAAGGAAATCAAGAAGTATCTGGAGGACAAGGGCATCGAGGTCATCGACGTCGGTACCAACAGCACTGAGAGCTTCAACTACCCCATCAGCGGTTACAAGGTGGGCAAGATGGTGGCCAACGGCGAAGTGGACGGCGGTGTGCTGATTTGCGGCACCGGCGTGGGCATCAGCCTGGCCGCCAACAAGGTCAAGGGCGTGCGTGCCTGCGTGTGCAGCGAGCCCTATTCCGCCCGCATGAGCAAGCAGCACAACAACTCCAACATCATCGCTTTCGGCGCACGGGTCATCGGCGTGGAGACCGCCAAGATGATCGTGGATGAGTGGCTGAACGCCAAGTATGAGGGCGGCCGCCATCAGGTGCGTGTGGATATGCTGACAGAGATCGAGCAGACCCAGGGCCTGAAGGTCGTGGACGAGCAGGGTCAGTGAGTTTTCAGGCCGGGAACGCATTGCAAAGCGCAGTGTGGTTCCGGTTTTTTGTTTCCGGCAGACAGAAAGAGCCGCCCCATCCGGGGCGGCTCTTTGCTGTTTTTTCAGGGAAAATGAGATTTACACCCACTCGCCGTTGAATATGTATTTGTCCAGCCGGCCTTTTCCAGCTGGCCGATGGTTTTGCCGTGGGCCTTGCACCAGTCGGTGCAGTCCTGGAACAGCATAAATGTGATGTGCCGGGGCTTCACAGGCGGCCGTCTGCCACGGCGCGCTGGTGTTCGGCCAGGGTCAGCTGCCGCAGCACCTGCAGGCAGGGGCGGGTGTCGTCCTTGCGGGTGAACAGGCAGGTGGGTGCCGGCGGAAAGGGGAAGCTCAGCGGGTGGAACCACTCGGGCGGGTAGCCGTGGCTCCGCACCGGGCTCAGGAACAGGCATTTTCCGGCCAGCATCCGGACGTATTCCTTTTCAAAGTCGGGCACCATGAGCCACCGCAGGGGAATGTCCTCCATGCAGCGCCGTAACATGGACACGAATACGGCGTCACAGCTTTCAAAGCAGATGGTCTGCCCGGCCAGCTGGTCGGGGGTCAGGGTGCCGCAGGCACTCAGCGGGCTGCCGGGGCTTGCCAGCAGATGGCATTTGGTGTCGAACAGGGGCAGGCAGTCGATGGCATCGTTCACCGGTTCCAGCAGCATCTGTATCAGGGCGTCCACGCCGCTCTGCAGAACCTCTTCCGGGGAGGTACAGGAGGTATCGGTGCGCACCTCAAGGTCACAGTCCGGCAGCTCTTGGCTCAGCGCCAGCAGCAGGTCGTGGTACACAAGATCCCGCGATGCCATGGTCAGCGGCACCTGCAGCACCAGTTTTTCGCGCCGGGCGGGCCCGGCGGCCAGTGCATGCTGGAACGCCTGATAGCTCTGCCGGACGTTCTGGGCAAAGGCGGCAAACAGCTGCCCGGCTTCGGTGGGCTCCACCCGGCAGGTGGTGCGGGTGAACAACGGGGTGCCCAGTTCTTCTTCCAGTGTGCGGATCTGATAGCTCAGGGTGGGCTGGGTGAGAAACAGCTGCCGCGCGGCAGCCGAAAAATTCAGTGTTTCATAAAGAGCCAGAAAACAGCGGATCTGCCGATCAGTCACGCGGGGCGCCTCCTTTCCGGTGTTTTCCCCATTGTAACAAAACTGCAATGGAAGGTCAATGAACTTATAGAAGAAGTCCATAACTGCAAACCGGAAAATTGAATTTCTCTTTTGGCAAAAATTTCACTATAATAGCATTGTCAAAAAAGCGTCAAACTGCACGAAGCAGGGCGCTTTTGGAAGAAAAAGAAGAATGGAAAGGATTCCCGCACTATGAACAAGATCTCGCGCAGAAACTTCATCCGTGCATCGGCTCTCAGCGCTCTGGGCGCTGCCGCTGCAGGCGCACTGTCCGGCTGCTCCAACAACGCAGCCAGCAGCGCCGCCGCTTCCTCCGTGGCAAGCTCTGCCGCTGCCTCCGAGCAGCCCACAGCCGCCGCCTCTTCCTCCATCACCTGGGACGACATCTTTGCCACCAGCTACTCGCAGGCAAACCGCCGCTCCAACCCGGACGCCAAGGCTCCTGAGACCCCGGAAGAGTACATCGAGCAGAAGGGCAACGGCGACATCATGGGCTCCATGATGGTCGGCATGGTCGATTCCCTGAACATCCCGGAAGAGCAGTTCATGAACAACAAGCCCGCCTGGCTGGGCGATGAGCCCCAGCTGGCCGACAAGGTCGAGTACACCAAGGACTGCGAAGTTCTGGTCATCGGTGCCGGTCAGGCCGGTACTGCCGCCGCCCTGCGCTGCGCAGAAGAGGGCCTGAACACCATCTGCTGTGAAGTGCAGACCGGGAAGAGTACGACAACTATGCCTGCGACCTGACCACCTACAACTCCAAGTTCTTCCTGGACAAGGGTGCCGAGAAGTACGACCCCATGGACATCTTCACCGAGTACATGGTCAAGGCTCTGGGCCACGCCAACCAGAAAATCGTCAAGGACTACGCCACCCGCTCTGGTGAAGCACTGGACTGGATGCTGGCTGAGCTGGACCCCGACTATGTTGCCAAGTACGCACACGCTGTGAACTACAAGGGCAACAAGCACTTCCAGAATCCCTGCAGCCACAGCTACTACTACGTCGGCATGACCCAGTGGCGTGATACCGGTACGGACACCAACACCAACAACAACATGTGGCCGTACACCGTCCGTCTGCTGCAGCAGAAGGCCGTGGAGAAGGGCTGCGAGTACATCTACGGCGCACAGGGTCTGACCTTGGTGCACGAGAACGGCAAGGTCACCGGTGCCATCTTCACCGACATCGACGGCAAATACTTCCAGGTCAATGCCGATGCTGTCATCGTGGCAGCCGGCGACTTCGGCGGCAACCCGGACATGCGTCTGATCTGTGCGACACCCTGCGCAACTGGCATGGTCCTACGGCAAGGACCGCACCGATGTGAACAACGTTTCTTCCATGGGCCGTGACGGTTCCGGCATCCGCATGATGCTGTGGGCAGGCGCTACCATGGAGGCAGGCCCCCGTGCAGGTCAGGCAGCCGGCATCAACAGCCGCCCGTCCTTCCCCTTCGGCGGCATCTGGCCCATCTTCGGCAATGACGGCAAGCGTTTCTTCAACGAGACCATCACCCGCCACGGCTCCGTGGGCTACCTGGATATGATGCCGGAAGGCCAGAAGATGGTCTGCGTCACCGACTCCAACTGGGATGCTTACTGCGAGTATCAGGCATACGACCATCAGGCCATGGACCGCAGCAACGACTACATGCTGGAGAAGGTCCGCAAGGATATGGCCAACTACAAGACCGGCCCCGACGGCTTCTCCGTGCAGGCCTTTGCCCGCTACGGCAACGACCCCACCACCCTGTACGCTGCCGACACGCTGGAAGAGCTGGCCGACATCATGGGCTATGAGGGCGACGCAAAGCAGGGCTTCCTGGACGAGGTCAAGCACTGGAACGAGATGTGCGACGCCGGCTACGACTCCGACTGGGGCGCAGACGCATCCATGATGCACTTCAAGATCCAGGATCCTCCGTTCTTCGCAGCTTCCTCCGTCACCGGCGGCAACCCCTCCGGCGGCCTGTGCCAGCACGCTGCAGTCTGCACCGATGGTGAGTACCGTGTCCTGACCGGTGCCAAGGCACCCATCCCCGGCCTGTACGCTGTCGGCAACTGCTGCGGCCAGCGCTACGGCATCCAGTACCATACCCCCACCGCAGGCAACAGCTGCGGCAGTGCGTTCGTGACCGGTTACCTGGCTGCCGAGTACGTCAAGAACGATCTGGACAACGGCATCGGCGGCGGTGAGAACGGCTCTGAGGAGCGCACCACCAACGGCCAGTACTATGCCGGCACCTACACCGCTTCCAAGAACTCCGGCTACAGCACCGTGACCGTCACCATGACCTTCAGCGAGGACGCCATCACCGACTGCAAGATCACCTCTTCCGGCAACGATGACCTGATGAAGGACGACCTGCGCAGCAGCATGGCCGCTGCCGTGGTGGACAGCCAGGGCGACACCAGCGTGGATGCCATCACCTCTTCCACCCTGAGCTTCTCGGTCAAGGCTGTGCAGGAGGCTGTGGCCGACTGCATCGCACAGGCAAAGGCCTGATCTTTTACTTGCCAAAACCGCACGCGCCCGGTAGAATAAGACCAGAACAGGGTTTGCTCTGACGGCACCGTGTGCGTTCCACACAATCGGTTTTCTTTTTTTCTTCTCGGTGCCGCGCCGGGGCCGGGCATCTGCCTGCCCCGGCGCGGCATTGCTGTTATGCGGAGGTTTGAAACAAACATGGAGACGACAACGCTGCATCCGGTCGTGATGAAGCTCAATTTTCCCTTTATCACCCGCAAGCCTTCCTTCTGCGGGCGCACCCTCATCGAGGGCCACAACACCGAACTGCTGCACCGGTATGTGCTGGCCATGGCGCTGGAGCTCAAGGCCAACGCCGCCGACCTGGCCGACTGCGAGGTGCAGGCCATCCGTCTGGGCGGCGGTTCTGCCTCCATCATCAATGGCAGTGATCTGGACCACCTGCTGCGGCTCATCCGCGGCTGCTATCATGTGGCAGAGGACGCCCCGGTGACCATGCGCACCTGCCCGGCGGACATCAACGGCGCCAACATGCCCTTCTACAACCGCTCCCACTTCACCCGCTACGATCTGGAGTTGTACTCGCTGGAGCCGCTGGATTTCTGCACGCTGGACACCCTCAACTATTCCGAGCAGATGCCCTACATCACCCACGGTTTCCTGCGGGCCGACCGCCGCGACAGCATGGGCTTTGTGCTGCTGTACGGCAAAAAGACGGTGTCCCGTTGGGGCTTCCGCCACTCGGTGCTGGAGGTGACGCGCCGGCCGGTGTGTCATGTGCTGCTGCAGCGCTGCGCCGGAGCGGATATGCTGGACGACGCGGAAGCCCAGGCCCAGCTGGACGAGGCAGCCCAGCTGCTTACCGAGGCGGGCTTTGTGCAGTACCTGCCCCGGCGTTGGGCAAAGCCCGGCTGTGAGGACAAATTCTGGCAGGGCGCGGCCAACGGTATGGATGTGCTGGCCTTCGGCCTGTCGGCCTACACCCGGCTGGACGGCATGATCACCACCAATACCTCCGACCTGAACACCTATCTGGCCCACAGCGCAGACTACGAACAGATCACCGTGTCCACGGTGCCAGTGCAGACGGGAATGAATAAAGGCAGCCCTTCCCGTGCGGAGGGGCTGCCTTTGTTTTTGATTCGCGGATCCTGTCTGGATAAAATGTGCAGGGACCCTTACGGTTTCTGCCGTGCGGCGATCTGGCTGGCCGTGGGGGGCATGTCACCCTGCGCGGCGTTTTCCAGCGCACCGATGCGGCGGTCCAGATCGCGGATGCGCTGGGCCACCACATCCGGCAGATCCTGCTGGTCCAGGTCGTCGGCGGGGTTCACGGCCTTGTTGTTGATGCGCACCACCTCGGCGGGCACGCCCACGGCCGTGCAGTTGGCGGGCAGGTTGCACAGCACCACGCTGCCCGCACCGATGCGGGCGTTGTCGCCGATGTACACCGGGCCCAGCACCTTGGTGCCCGCGCCGATGAGCACGTTGTTGCCCAGGTGGGGTGGCGCTTGCCGGTGTCCTTGCCGGTGCCGCCAGGGTCACGCCGTGGTAGATGGTGCAGTTGTCGCCGATCTCGCAGGTCTCGCCGAACACGATGCCCATGCCGTGGTCGATGAACAGGCACCGGCCGATGGTGGCACCGGGGTGGATCTCGATGCCGGTGCGGCGGCGTCCGTGCTGGCTGGCCCACCGGGCCAGAAAGAACCGCTTGTGCTGGTACAGCCAGTGCGCAATGCGGTGATAGACCAGAATATGAAAACCGGGGTACAGCAGAATGACCTCCAGCACGCTGCGTGCGGCGGGGTCCTTGCGCTGGATGTTCCGTGCATCTTCCAACAAACCCATGAGGAGTCCTCTCTTTCCTGCGTTCACGTCGTTCCTATTATAATAGCACAGCCGGGCTGGAATGTACAGTGATATGCTAGGAATTGTTGCCGCTAACCCGCCCGCCGGGCACAAAAACCGTCTTTTGGGTAGAGTAGCTAAAAAATGCAGAGAGAAGCGCCAAACCTTTTTACAAACAAACCCGGCCGCAGGCATTGACACATTTCGCGTTTCTATGCTAAAATATTAAGAAGAAATTGCAAATGCCAAAAAGGAGACAATGCCATGGAGTGCAACGTGATGCGCCGGAAACTGAAAAAGCTGTCCGCGTCCGGTTTTGCCGTGGGTTCGTTGTTTCCTTTTTTTGTGAAGTGAGCTTTTCCCTTTGCGGGGAAAAGTTTTTTTTTTGCCCGTTTGCGGCTTTTGGCCGCAGACTGTGCCGGACAGGAGAGGAGACCGCCATGCTGCTTGTAAACGCTGTGAACACCGAAGGACGACCGCTGGAGATCTTTGTGAAGGACGGCAGGATCGCCGCCGTGGGCCAGGAGCTGGAGGCTCTGGCCGGGGACAACGAGACGGTGGTGGATGCCGGGGGGCTGACCGTGCTGCCCGCCTTTGTGGACCTGCACTGCCACTGGCGCACCCCGGGTTTTGAGTACAAGGAGGACGTGGAGACCGGCAGCCGTGCCGCAGCCGCCGGCGGCTACACCTTCGTGAACCTGATGCCCAACACCAAGCCCGTCTGTTCCTCGGCCGCGCAGGCCATGCAGGTGGAGCAGAAGGCCGCCGAGGTGGGTCTGTGTGACGTGAACCAGACCGTTTCCATCACCGAAAACTTTGACGGCGTGAGCATCGACCACCTCAAGACCCTGCCCGCCAGCGTGAAGTTCATCACCGAGGACGGCCACGGCGTGCAGGACAACGCCACCATGGCCAAGGCTTTTGCCATCTGCACCCAGAAGGACATCACCGTGATGAGCCACGCCGAGGACATGGAGATCAGCCCTTGGGACTACCGCCTGGCCGAGGACATCGAGACGGTGCGCAACTGCTGGCTGAGCGAATACTACCAGACCCGCCTGCACATGTGCCATGTGTCCACCCGCGGCGCACTGGATGCCATCCAGATGGCAAAGCTCCGGGGCGCACCGGTCACCTGCGAGGTGACCCCGCACCACCTGTGGTTCACCAATGATACCTGCGATTACCGGGTCAACCCGCCCATCCGCACCGCCGACGACGTGCAGGCACTGGTGGACGGCATCCGCAGCGGCATCGTGGACGCCATTGCCACCGACCACGCGCCCCACTCCGAAGAGGACAAGCTCAAGGGCATGGCCGGTATGGTGGGCAGCGAGACGGCCTTTGGCGTCTGCTACACCAAGCTCTGCAAACAGGAGGGTCTGCCGCTGGAGGTGCTGGTGCACCTGATGAGCACCCGCCCGGCAGAGATCCTGGGCCTTGCCAAGGGCCAGCTGGAGCCGGGCTACGACGCCGACTTTGTGCTGGTGGACCTGGACACCCCCTATACCGTGGACAAGGACAAGCTCCACCTAAGAGCCACAACACCCCCTTCGACGGCGTGGAGCTTTACGGCAAAGTGTGCGCCACCATCAAGGGCGGCAAGATCACCTATCAGGCAGAAGAGTGAAGAAAACCCTTCAGTCAACGCCTGACGGCGTTGCCAGCCTCCCGAAAGGGAGAGCTTTGGACGATGATAAACAGCTGCCCTCTTTGGAAAAGCTCCCCCCTCGGGGGAGCTGGCGCGTAAGCGCCTGAGAGGGTTATCCATATAAAGAGAGAACATACAGGAGGACACCCAAATGACGAACATGGACAAACTGTACGAAGCTGTTGAGGCCCGCGGCCCGGTGTGTGTGGGTCTGGACACCGATTTCAGCTACCTGCCCGCCGATTTTGTGGACAGCACCCTGACCAGGGGCGAGAACATCGTGCGCTTCAACCAGAAGCTCATCGACGCCACCAAGGCCGTGGCGGGCTGCTACAAGGTGCAGATCGCTTACTATGAGTCGCTGGGTCTGGAGGGCATGAAGGCCTACGCCGACACCCTGAAGGCTGTGCGCGAGGCCGGTGTGCCGGTCATTGCCGACATCAAGCGCGGCGACATTGCCAAGACCGCCGAGATGTATGCCATGGGCCACTTCACCGGCGACTTCGAGGCCGACTTTGTGACGCTGGCTCCCTACATGGGCCTGGACTCCATCAGCCCCTATCTGCCCTACGCCGAAAAGCAGGGCAAGGGCCTGTTCGTGCTCTGCCGCACCTCCAACGGCGGTGCCAAGGACTTTGAGTACGAGAAGCTGGCCGACGGCCGCCACGTCTACGACCTGGTGGGCGACAAGCTGAACGCTCTGGGCAAGGACTACATGGGCGAGCACGGCTACTCCTCCATCGGTCTGGTCATCGGCGGCACCCACATCGAGGAGGCCACCGAGATCCGCGCCAAGTACCAGGACAGCTTCTTCCTCATCCCCGGCTACGGTGCCCAGGGCGGCAAGGCCGAGGACATCGCCCAGTACCTCACCAAGGGCAACGGCGGCGTGGTGAACTCCAGCCGCGGCATCCTGCTGGCCTACAAGAAGCAGCCCGGCACCGCCTTTGACGAGGCCGCTTACAACGAGTGCGTGAACATGAAGGAGGCCATTGCCCATGCGTGCAGCCTGCTGTGAAGCCACCGTCCTGCGCAATGAGGTCATTGCTCCGGACATCCGTCTGCTGACCGTGGTCTGGCCCGACCGCGACCACGCCCCCCACGCAGGCCAGTTCTTCACCCTGCGCTCCTGGGGTGCCGACGAAGCCCCTTCCTGTCCTGGCCCATCAGCGTGCACCGCTGGAACCCGGACAGCAGCACCATTGAGTTTTTGTACCAGGTGGTGGGCGAGGGCACCGAGAAGCTGGCACAGCTCAAGCAGCAGGATACCTTCCAGCTCACCGGCCCCATGGGCAACGGCTTTGATGTGCCGGAGATCGTAAGCAAGTACAAAAAGATCGCCGTGGTGGGCGGCGGCATCGGCACCGCGCCCATGTACCAGCTCACCCGCGAGCTGGCCGCTGCCGGGGTAAAGCCGGATGTGTTCTTCGGCTTCCGGGATGCCCCCTACTGCATGGAGGAGTACCGGGAGATCGCCAACCTGGTCAAGGTGTCCACCGACACCGGCGCGGTGGGCTTCCACGGCTTTGTCACCCAGCTGTACGACCCGGCGGACTACGACGTGGTGCTGGTGTGCGGCCCCACCGTCATGATGCGCAATGCCGCCCGCCTGTGTGCCGAAAAAGGCACCCCCTGCTTTGTGAGCATGGAAAAGAAGATGGCCTGCGGCATCGGTGCCTGCCTGGGCTGCACCTGCGAGACGAAGAGCGGGGAAGGCAAGAGCGTGTGCAAGAACGGCCCGGTCTTTGATGCAACGGAGGTGTTCTTCTGATGGCTGACCTGAAAACGAACCTGCTGGGCTTTGCGATGAACAGCCCCATCATCGGTGCATCCGGCACTGTGGGCTACGGTGTGGAGTACGAGGAACTGGCCGACTTTACTAAGATCGGCGGCATCTCCGGCAAGGGCCTGACCCTGCACGGCCAGTACGGCAACAAGGGCGAGCGCCTGTGGGAGACCCCCTCCGGCCTCATCAACAGCATCGGCCTGCAGAACCCCGGCGTGCAGCACTTCATCGACGTGGAACTGAACGAGATGCTGGAGCTGAAACAGAAATACGGCACGGTGGCCATCGCCAATCTGGGCGGCCACAGTGAGGAAGAGTATGTGGAGGGTGCCGCGCTGCTGAGCGACAGCGCCGTGGACATCGTGGAGCTGAACATCTCCTGCCCCAACGTCAAGGTGGGCGGCATATCTACGGCGTCAAGGCCGAGGCTGCCGGTGCGGTGGTGCGCATGGTGCGCGACGCCTGCAAAAGCCCTGATGGTCAAGCTGAGCCCCCAGGCCGAGAACATCCCGGAGATGTGCAGGGCTGTGGAGGCCGCCGGTGCGGACGCCATCAGCCTGACCAACACCTTCCAGGCCTGCGCCATTGATCTGGAAAAGCGCCGCCCGGTGTTCAACAACATCTTTGCGGGCCTGTCCGGCCCGGCGGTGCGGCCCATCGCCCTGCGCATGGTGTGGCAGGCCGTGGGTGCCGTGAACATCCCGGTGGTGGGCCTAGGGCGGCATTGCCACCGGCCGCGACGCCCTGGAGTTCATCATGGCAGGTGCCGCGGCGGTGCAGGTGGGTGCGGCAAACTTCGCCAACCCCCGCGCCATGGAGACCATCGCCGACGAGATGGCTGCCTGGATGGACAAAAACGGCGTAAAAACGCTGGACGAGATCCGCGGCTGTGCCCGGCATGCAGAATAAAACCTGCAAATATTCATATATGACTTGCTGTTATGCACATAAAATAAAAAATAGCGCATAAATTTGCAAATATCGTAAAAGCGTGGTACAATACCACCCAAAGAGAAGATACACCACTTAAAAAGAGAGGGAGAAGTACAATGAGTGAAGCACTTGAGATCCTGAAGAGCTGTGACGCATTCCTGGAGGGGCATTTCCTGCTGTCCTCCGGCCGCCATTCCAGCGCTTACTGCCAGATGGCTTACCTGCAGCAGTACCCCGACCGCTGCGCCGAGGTGATGAAGGCTGTGGCCGACAAGGTCAAGAAGATGGACGTGGATGTCATCGTCGGCCCGGCCATGGGCGGCATCGTGTACGCTTACGAGCTGGCCCGCCAGACCGGCAAGCGCGCCATCTTCACCGAGCGCGTGGACAACGTGATGACCCTGAAGCGCTTTGCCATCCATCCGGGTGAAAAGTGCCTCATCGCCGAGGACGTGGTGACCACCGGCATCTCCTCTCTGGAGACCAAGCGGGTCATCGAGGAGAACGGCGGCATCTGCCTGGGCATCACCTGCGTGGTGGACCGCACCAAGCCCGAGGCTCCGTCGCCCATTCCCATCGTGGCCAGCGCCCTCAAGCTGGATCTGCCCAACTACGCCCCGGAAGAGTGCCCCATCTGCAAGGAGGGCAAGCTGCCGCTGGTGCACCTGGGCAGCCGCAAGATGAAGCAGGAAGCAAAGCAGACCCTGTAATGGTTGAAACGAGGAAAACTATGAACGCATATCTTCTTTTGGCAAACGGTATGGTGTTTGCCGGGCAGTCTGTGGGTGCCGAGGGCGTGACCGTGGGCGAGGTGGTGTTCGCCACCGGCATGGTGGGCTTTCAGGAGACCCTGACCGACCCCAGCTACTACGGCCAGATCATCACCCAGACCTACCCCCTCATCGGCAACTACGGCATGAACAAGGACGACATGGAGTCCGACAAGATCTGGGCAAAGGGCTACATCGTGCGCGAAGCCTGCAAGACGCCCTCCAACTGGCGCTGTGAGGAAACGCTGGACAGCTTCCTGAAAAAGAACAACACCATCGGCATCGAGGGCATCGACACCCGCCACCTCACCCGCATCATCCGGGAGAGCGGCGTCATGAACGGTGCCATCCTGACCACCTTCGACCCCGCCGACCCCGCCAACAAGGAAAAGACCGACGCCCTGCTGGCCGAGATCCGTGCCTACGCCGTCACCGACGCGGTCAAGAACGTGACCTGCGCAGAGCCCGAGGTGTTCAACCCGGCAGGCGAGACCCACATCGTGCTGATGCACTACGGCTGCAAGCGCAACATCGTGCGCTGCCTGGTCAAGCGCGGCTGCAAGGTCACGGTCATGCCTGCCTTTGCCACGGCAGAGGAAGTGGCCGCCCAGAACCCGGACGGCATCATGCTGTCCAACGGCCCCGGCGACCCCGCCGAGCCGGTGGAGGTCATCGAGAACCTGAAGCACATCTTTGCGCTGAACATCCCCACCTTCGGCATCTGCCGGGCCACCAGCTGAGCGCACTGGCGGCCGGTGCCAAGACCATGAAGCTGAAGTACGGCCACCGCGGTGCCAACCAGCCCGTCACCGACTTCGAGTCCGGCCGCACCTTCATCACCAGCCAGAACCACGGCTATGCCGTTGTGGGCGAAGAGCTGCCCGCCGAGATGGCGAGGTGGCACAGGTGAACGCCAACGACGGCACCTGCGAGGGCATCAAGTACAAAAAGTGGAACTGCTTTACCGTGCAGTTCCACCCGGAAGCAAACGGCGGCCCCAAGGATACCGAGTTCCTGTTCGACCGCTTCCTGAAGAACGTCAAAGCAGCAAAGGAGGCACGCTGAAATGCCGAAGGACCCCAGAATCAAAAAAGTGCTGGTCATTGGCTCCGGCCCCATCATCATCGGTCAGGCCGCGGAGTTCGACTACTCCGGCACCCAGGCCTGCCGCGCCCTGAAAGCAGAGGGCATTGAGACCGTTCTGCTCAACTCCAACCCCGCAACCATCATGACCGACCCGGACGTGGCCGACCATGTTTACATCGAGCCCATGACGCTGGAAGTCGTGGAGCGCATCCTGGACATCGAAAAGCCGGACTCCGTGCTGCCCAACCTCGGCGGCCAGATGGGCCTGAACCTGTCCATGGAGCTGGCCCGTTCCGGTTATCTGGACCGCACCGGCATCCGCCTGCTGGCCTGCAAGCCGGAGACCATCGACCGCGCCGAGGACCGCGAGCTGTTCAAGGAGACGATGGAAAAGCTGCACCAGCCCATCATCCCGTCCGAGGTCGTGGAGACTTTGCAGGACGCGCTGGCCTGCGCCGACCGCATCGGCTACCCGGTCATCGTGCGCCCGGCCTTCACCATGGGCGGCACCGGCGGCGGCATCTGCGCGACCCGCGAAAAGCTCATCGAGATCGGCACCAACGGCCTGCGCCTTTCCCCCATCCATCAGATCCTGGTGGAAAAGTGCATCGCCGGCTGGAAAGAGATCGAGTACGAGGTCATGCGCGACCACAAGGGCAACGTGATCACCGTCTGTAACATGGAAAACCTGGACCCCGTGGGCATCCACACCGGCGACTCGGTGGTCGTGGCCCCCTCCCAGACCCTGACCGACCACGAGTACCAGATGCTGCGCACCGCCGCCCCGACATCATCACCGAGCTGGGCATCGAAGGCGGCTGCAACTGCCAGTTCGCCCTCAAGCCGGACAGCTTTGACTATGCGGTCATCGAGGTCAACCCCCGTGTGTCCCGCTCTTCCGCCCTGGCCTCCAAGGCCACCGGTTACCCCATCGCCAAGGTGGCCACCAAGATCGCCATCGGCTACACGCTGGACGAGATCACCAACGACGTCACCGGCAAGACCTGCGCCTGCTTTGAGCCGGCACTGGACTACATCGTGGTCAAGTACCCGAAGTGGCCCTTTGATAAGTTCGTCTACGCCGACAAGTCTCTGGGCACCCAGATGATGGCCACCGGCGAGGTGATGAGCATCGGCAACAGCTTCGAGGCTGCCATGATGAAGGCCGTTTCCTCCATCGAGCTGGGCATGGACACCCTGACCCACAAGCCCTTTGAGGAGCTGACCGATGACGAGATCGTGGCCCATATGCATGTGCAGGACGCCGAGCGCGTGTTCTGCGTGTACGAAGCCCTGAAGCGCGGCATCGACCACGAGACCATTTATAAGATCACCAAGATCGACTGGTGGTTCCTGGACAAGATGCAGCATCTGGCCGACCTGGAGAACGGTCTGGCCAGTGCAACGGCGTCCTGACCGAGGAACAGTACAAGACCGCCAAGAAGTACGGCTTCCAGGATAAGACCATCAAGCGTCTGGCCCAGGTGGACAAGCTCCCCGTGGAGAACTACCGCGCCGGCTTCAAGATGGTGGACACCTGCGCCGCCGAGTTCTCGGCCAACACCCCCTACTTCTACTCCACCTACGACGGCGACAACGAAGCTGCGGAGTTCATTGCCGAGAAGGAAGCCGCAGCCGCCGCCCAGGGCAAGCCCAAAAAGAAAAAGGTGCTGGTCTTTGGTTCCGGCCCCATCCGCATCGGTCAGGGCATCGAGTTCGACTACTGCTCGGTGCACTGCGTGTGGACCCTGAACAAAGCACGGCTGTGAGGCCATCCTGGTCAACAACAACCCCGAGACCGTCTCCACCGACTTTGACACCGGCGACCGCCTGTACTTCGACCCGCTGAACCCGGAGAGCGTGGACAACATCATCGCCACCGAAAAGCCGGACGCCTGCGTGGTGCAGTTCGGCGGCCAGACCGCCATCAAGCTGGCCAAGCACATGGACGAGATCGGCCTGCCCATCCTGGGCACCCCGGCGGACGCCATCGACGAGGCCGAGGACCGCGAGCGCTTCGACGAGCTGCTGGAGCGCTGCAAGATCCCCCGTGCCCCCGGCCGCACCGTGTTCAACCTGGACGAGGCCCTGGCCGCTGCCGACGAGATCGGCCTGCCGGTGCTGATGCGCCCCTCCTACGTCCTGGGCGGCCAGAACATGATCGTGGCCTACACCAAGGCGGACGTCATCGAGTACATGGGCGTCATCACCGAGCATGTGGACATGGACCACCCCGTCCTGCTGGACAAGTACATCATGGGTACCGAGTGCGAGGTGGACGCCATCTGCGACGGCGAGAACTTCCTCATCCCCGGCATCATGGAGCAGGTGGAGCGCACCGGCGTGCACTCCGGCGACTCCGTCTGTGTCTACCCGGCCCAGCACCTGACCCAGGCCGAGATCGACACCATAGTGGACTACACCGGCCGCTTTGCCCGCGAGCTGCATGTCACCGGTCTGGTCAACGTGCAGTACGCCGTGTCCAACGGCAAGGTGTACGTCATCGAGGTGAACCCCCGTTCCTCCCGTACCGTGCCTTACATCTCCAAGGTCACCGGTGTGCCCATGGTGGATCTGGCCGTGCGCTGCTGCCTGGGCGAGAAGCTCGTCGATATGGGCTACGGCACCGGCCTGCACCCCAACGCCCCCTATGTGGCCGTCAAGGTGCCTGTGTTCAGCTTTGAAAAGCTGCACGGCGTGGACACCCAGTTCGGCCCGGAGATGAAGTCCACCGGCGAGGTGCTGGGCATTGCCCCCAACTACCACGACGCCCTGCTCAAGGGCCTGATCGGCGCGGGCTATACCTTCAAGACCCCCGGCCCCGCTTCCTGCTGCATCTTCACCGTGAAGGACAGCGACAAGCCGGAGTTCGTGGACATTGCCTGGAAGCTCAAGAGCATGGGCTACAAGCTGTACGGCACCTCCGGCACCTGTGCCTGGCTCAACAAGCACATGGTGCCCTGCAACGAGGTGCGCCCCATGTCCGGCGAGTCGCCCAACATCGTGGACCTGCTGCAGAGCGGTCTGGTGGACTATGTGTTCTCCACCAGCGCCAAGGGCCGCGACCCCAAGCGCGACTCGGTGCGCCTGCGCCGCAAGGCCGTGGAGCTGAGCATCCCCTGCATCACCGCCGTGGACACCGCCAACGCACTGGTCAACTGCCTGCGCAGTGATCACAGCCTGGAGAACATCCCGCTGGTGGACATTGCCACCCTGTATCACCGCAAGTAATTGCCCACAGAGTTGCCTGTGAAATTACCCGCGTAGTTTCCCCATAGAACGACTTTTGACAGCGCCCGCCAAAACAGCGGGCGCTGTATTTGTGAAAGCTCGCCAGCAAATGCGAAGGTCCGTGCGCAAAACAGGACGTTTTGTGCGCAATCTGTCGCAAACAGTGTGGGAAGTATGTTATACTCATCAACGCAAAATTTGCCAAAAGGACGTTACTTTTGGACATTCCAGGAGGATACCGATACATGACCCGTTCCCAGATGATCGAAACCGTCGCCCGCAAGACCGGCTTTACCGAAGCTCAGGTCGAGACCACGATGGATGCTATGTTTGACCAGATCGCCGACTGCCTGCGTGCGGACGAAAAGGTGACCATTGCCGGCTTTGGCCGCTTTGAGATGCGCCCCCGCAAGCCCAAGGCCTACACCAACCCCAAGACCAAGGTCTCCAGCCGCCTGGAGTCCACCTCCATCCCCGGCTTCAAGGCCAGCGGCCGTTTCAAGCAGAAGCTGGAGGCCGGCAAGGCCAAGGCTGCCGAAGAGAACGCCTGATCCCACCTGCATAGCACAGAGCTGCACCCCGCCAACAGGGTGCGGCTCTTTTTTGTGCTGACAAGGCCGCTGTTTCGTGATATACTGATTTCAACAGAAAAAGAACGGAGTTGTCTGAATGCTTTACAGTGAACTGCAGTGCAGCGAAGCCATCCACAAGGCGGTGGAGCGCATGGGCTTTGCCGAAATGACCGAGATCCAGGAAAAGACCATCCCCGTCATGCTGGCCGGGCATGACGTGATCGCCAAGGCCCCCACCGGCACCGGCAAGACCTGTGCCTTTGGCATCCCGGTGGCGGAGCACATCCAGCCGGAAAACAAGTACCCCCAGGCCGTCATCATGGCCCCCACCCGGGAGCTGGCCCAGCAGATCGCCGAGGAACTGAGCAATCTGACCTATTTCATGCCGGAGGTGCAGGTGGCCTGCGTCTACGGCGGTGCCAACATGGAAAAGCAGGCAAAGCGCCTGGCCGAAGGCTGCCAGATCGTGGTGGCCACCCCGGGCCGCCTGATGGACCACTACAAGCACCACTCCATCGACATCTCCCATGTCACCCAGATCGTGCTGGATGAGGCCGACGAGATGCTGAACATGGGCTTCTACAAGGACGTGCGGCACATCATTGAGATGATGAAGGCCCGCAAGGCCCTCTCCATGTTCTCGGCCACCATCAGCCGCGAGGTGATGGACATCGGCTGGCTGTACCAGCACAACGCCGAGGAGATCACCGTGCAGCCCAAGGAAGAGAGCCAGCCCAAGATCACCCAGTACATGCTGGAGACCTCCGGCCGCAACAAGCTGTCGGACCTGGCCCAGATCATCATCGGTGAGGGCTACAAGCGGGTGATGGTGTTCTGCGACACCAAGTTCAACACCGCCACCCTGGCGAACCAATTGGCACGGCTGGGCTTCTCGGTGGACTGCCTCCACGGCGACCTCTCCCAGAAGGAGCGCAATCAGATCATGCAGAACTTCCGGGACGGCAAGCTGGCCATTCTGGTGGCCACCGACGTGGCGGCCCGCGGCATTGATGTTTCGGACGTGGACGCTGTCGTCAACTACGACGTGCCCAGCGACAACGAACATTACACCCACCGCATCGGCCGCACCGGCCGCGCCAAAAAGGAGGGCGTGAGCTACCTGTTCTATGTGCCGGAGGAGAAAAAGCGGGTGCAGGAGCTGCTGCGACTGACCCGCAACACCGACCTGTGCACCCCGGTGCATTTCGACTTCAATCACGAGCACATCGTGGTGGAGGAAAAGAAGGACAGCGCCGACCGGTTCCAGATCAAATGCTAAGATAAAAAGGAGCTCCCTCAGTCTCGCATCCAAAAGGCCCCATCTCTGAGGGGGCTGTCTGCGAAGCAGACTGGGGGAGTTTTTGCAATCGTTTTGCAAAAAACGCTTGACCTTCCCCTTTCTGGAAGGTGTAAGATGGGCCTGTAAGGAGGCAGCCGGACCATGAAGATCAACGAAGTGGAAGCCGCCGTCGGCGTGACCAAAAAGAACATCCGCTTTTACGAGGAAGAGGGGCTCATCACCCCGGGCCGGGAGCCGGGCAACGGCTACCGCAGCTACTCCCAGACGGACGTGGAACGCCTGCGCCGCATCAAACTGCTGCGCAAGCTGGACGTGCCGCTGGCCGAGATCCGGGAGATGCTGGAAGGGCAGAGCACGCTGGCAGAGGGTATGAACCGCCAGCTGGAGCGCCTGAGCACCCGCCGCAAGGATCTGGAGGAAGCCATCGGCTTCTGCACGCTGCTCCGGCAGGAGCCCGGCAGCCTGGAACAACTGGATGTGGAGCAGACGCTTGCGCGCCTGACCGCACGGGAAGAACAGGGAGTGACCTTTGTGAACATTGAACGTACCGACCAAAAGACCCGCCGCATCCGGGGCGCCTGCATTGGTGCTGCCCTTTTTGTGGCCATGATGGCCTTTGTAATGGCTATCATGGGCTGGGCAGTTTACACCGACCCGCAGGATGCCCCGCCGCTGCCGCTGCTTGTGGTGATGTTCGGCATCCCGGCGGGGTGCATCGTGGGCACATTGAAAGTTCTCATCGACCGCATTGAAGAGATTGGAAAGGGAGAAGAAGATGCTTATCGCAACTATTAACGAGATCCCCGGCAAAAAGCTGGAAGCACTGGGCGTGGTGCGCGGCAGCACCGTGCAGAGCCGCAACTTCGGTCACGACCTGATGGCCGGTTTCCGCACCCTGGTGGGCGGCGAGGTGACCGACTACGCTGACATGCTCACCGAGGCCCGGCAGATCGCCACAGGCCGCATGGTCAAGGATGCAGAATCCCTTGGAGCGGATGCCATCGTGGGCATGCGCTATGCCTCTGCCAGCGTCATGCAGGGCGCGGCAGAGGTAATCGCTTACGGAACGGCGGTGAAGTTCGTATGACGGCAAAAGAAAAACAGGGCTTCAGCCTGTACTTCCTGTTCGCCTTCGGCATGGCGTGGCTGCTGCAGGTCTATGCCAGCCTGCTGCTTCTCCGGGACGGCAACGCCGCGGCCTACCAGCTGCTGCTGGTGGTGAGCATGTTCTGCCCGCTGGTGTCCGTGCTGCTGGTGCAAAAGTTCTGGCTGCATCAGCCCACCGGCATCAGCTGGCGGCCCCGCCTGAAAGGTAACGGCAGGTATCTGCTGGCGGCATGGTTCGGCCCGGCGGTATTCACCGTGTTGGCAGCGGTGCTGTACTTTGCGGTGTTCCCGTCCCGGCTGGACATCTCCGGCAGCTGGCTGGCCACGGCCTATGGCGGGCAGTGGACACCGGAAGCCCTGAAAACCGAGCTGGGGGTGACCACGACCAGTTACCTGATCCAGAACGGTCTGCTGGCGGTCACGCTGGCACCGCTTGCCAATATGATCCCCGCTGTGGGCGAGGAAGCGGGTTGGCGCGGTTACATGATGCCCCGCCTGAAGGAGCGGCTGGGCCTGCTCAACGGCCGTCTGCTGGGCGGTGTGATCTGGGGCGTCTGGCATTGGCCGCTGATGCTGCTGGTGGGCTACGAGTATGGCACCAACTATCTGGGCGCACCCCTGCTGGGGCTGGTGGTATGGTGCGTGGTCTGCTTTGCCCTCAACACTCTGCTGGACTGGCTCTACGAAAAGACCGGCTGCATCTGGGTGCCGGCCATCGCACACGGTGCGCTGAATGCAGTCGCATCCATGCCGGTGGTGCTCACCGACCCGGCGGAAGCTTCCTATTATACGGTGTTGGGCCCGATGCCCATTGGTCTGATTGGCATGCTGCCGGTGCTGGCCGTGGCCGTCTGGCTGACCCTGCGGCAGATGAAGCAGGAAGAAAAGAACTGAACACGAGGGGCTGCTGTACATGGTGCTTGTACGGCAGCCCTTTTATAATAGGAAAGAATGGGCAAACCTGCCCGAAAAACCCGGAAGTTTGGAGCAAAAAACTGGCTCCTGTATACAAATGCGAAAAAAGCGCAAAAAACTTTGAAAAAAGGCTTGCCAAACCCCCTTGAATGTGGTACTATATGTGAGCGCCAAGCGCTGAGACAAAAGAATGACTTCTGAAGCCTCGGCATGAAGCCTTTGAAAAGAACCAATAGACGTTCAAAAACACCAGCTGATACTGAGATGTTGAGAATGATCCAAGTTCAGAAAGTTCAAAAGCCTCGAAAAAGAGCTTGACAAAAAACCGCTTCTGTGGTAAAATAATCAAGTCGTCAGCCGCTAAGGCTGAGGCGCACAGGACCTTGAAAATTGAACAATATCGAAAAACTTGTAACGGAACCTATTTTCGTGTTGGAAAAACACGTTAAACAATTCCAAACAAAGTAATTCACACAGGACGCAAGCGATTGCGTGCTGAGCGAAACAAGATTTAACACTTTTAAGTGATAAATATCATTTATAAAGAGTTTGATCCTGGCTCAGGACGAACGCTGGCGGCGCGCCTAACACATGCAAGTCGAACGAGCGAGAGAGAGCTTGCTTTCTCGAGCGAGTGGCGAACGGGTGAGTAACGCGTGAGGAACCTACCTCAAAGAGGGGGACAACAGTTGGAAACGACTGCTAATACCGCATAAGCCCACGACCCGGCATCGGGAAGAGGGAAAAGGAGCAATCCGCTTTGAGATGGCCTCGCGTCCGATTAGCTAGTTGGTGAGGTAACGGCCCACCAAGGCGACGATCGGTAGCCGGACTGAGAGGTTGAACGGCCACATTGGGACTGAGACACGGCCCAGACTCCTACGGGAGGCAGCAGTGGGGAATATTGCACAATGGGGGAAACCCTGATGCAGCGACGCCGCGTGGAGGAAGAAGGTCTTCGGATTGTAAACTCCTGTTGTTGAGGAAGATAATGACGGTACTCAACAAGGAAGTGACGGCTAACTACGTGCCAGCAGCCGCGGTAAAACGTAGGTCACAAGCGTTGTCCGGAATTACTGGGTGTAAAGGGAGCGCAGGCGGGAAGACAAGTTGGAAGTGAAATCCATGGGCTCAACCCATGAACTGCTTTCAAAACTGTTTTCTTGAGTAGTGCAGAGGTAGGCGGAATTCCCGGTGTAGCGGTGGAATGCGTAGATATCGGGAGGAACACCAGTGGCGAAGGCGGCCTACTGGCACCAACTGACGCTGAGGCTCGAAAAGTGGGTAGCAAACAGGATTAGATACCCTGGTAGTCCACACCGTAAACGATGATTACTAGGTGTTGGAGGATTGACCCCTTCAGTGCCGCAGTTAACACAATAAGTAATCCACCTGGGGAGTACGACCGCAAGGTTGAAACTCAAAGGAATTGACGGGGGCCCGCACAAGCAGTGGAGTATGTGGTTTAATTCGACGCAACGCGAAGAACCTTACCAAGTCTTGACATCCTGCGACGGTGCTGGAAACAGTGCTTTCCTTCGGGACGCAGAGACAGGTGGTGCATGGTTGTCGTCAGCTCGTGTCGTGAGATGTTGGGTTAAGTCCCGCAACGAGCGCAACCCTTATGGTCAGTTACTACGCAAGAGGACTCTGGCCAGACTGCCGTTGACAAAACGGAGGAAGGTGGGGATGACGTCAAATCATCATGCCCTTTATGACTTGGGCTACACACGTACAAATGGCGTTAAACAAAGAGAAGCAAGACCGCGAGGTGGAGCAAAACTCAGAAACAACGTCCCAGTTCGGACTGCAGGCTGCAACTCGCCTGCACGAAGTCGGAATTGCTAGTAATCGTGGATCAGCATGCCACGGTGAATACGTTCCCGGGCCTTGTACACACCGCCCGTCACACCATGAGAGCCGGGGGGACCCGAAGTCGGTAGTCTAACCGCATGAGGACGCCGCCGAAGGTAAAACTGGTGATTGGGGGGAAGTCGTAACAAGGTAGCCGTAGGAGAACCTGCGGCTGGATCACCTCCTTTCTAAGGAGTCAGGCAGATGAGAGAACATCGAAGATGGTCGATCGTCTGGAACAGGTGATCTGTTAGAAGTGAAGTAGATATTGTTCGATTTTGAGGGCCCTGAAAAGGGGTTACTCAAAACCTTATGTGGGTTTAGCTCAGCTGAGAGCACCTGCTTTGCAAGCAGGGTCAAGGGTTCGATTCCCTTAATCTCCTCCACATGGGCCAATAGCTCAGCTGGCTAGAGCATAATGACTGATAATCGTGAGGTCGATGGTTCGAGTCCATTTTGGCCCACCATGTGATGAAAATCCAGATTTCGGGAGACCGGGTTTGGAGGGGCATCACCAAGACGTACCTTGAAAACTGAATAATAACTGCGAAACAAAGATTATAGTAAGTTCTTTTTTAAGAAATATTACAATTTCAAAAGGAAGGGTAACAATAATCTTCGTTGGCAAAAAAGAATCAAGAGGAAATACAAGCCATTCTCGAGAGAGAATAGTTTGAATGGTCAAGCGAACAAGGGCGCAGGGCGAATGCCTTGGCACTGGGAGCCGATGAAAGACGTGATAAGCTGCGATAAGCTTCGGGGAGCTGCAAATAAGCATTGATCCGGAGATCTCTGAATGAGGAAACTCACCTGGGTTCATACTCAGGTACGTTACACTGAACTTCAAAATAGGTGTATCGGGGGAACCGCCTGAACTGAAACATCTAAGTAGGGCGAGGAAGAGACATCAAACGAGATTCCGTAAGTAGTGGCGAGCGAACGCGGAAGAGGGCAAACCGTGAGTAGAAATACTTGCGGGGTACGGACTGCATTTAGGACTTAAGATGTTAACCGAACGGCATGGGAAGGCCGGTCAGAGAGTGTGAGAACCACGTAGGTGAAAACGACAAGAGCCGAGCAAGTTCCAGAGTACGGCCAGACACGTGAAACCTGGTCGGAAGATGGGGGGACCACCCTCCAACCCTAAATACTACCCAGTGACCGATAGCGTATAGTACTGTGAAGGAAAGGTGAAAAGCACCCCGGGAGGGGAGTGAAATAGAACCTGAAACCCTGTGCCTACAAGCACCTAGAGCACGTCAATGTGTGATAGGGTACTTTTTGTAGAACGGTCCGGCGAGCGATTGTATGCAGCAAGGTTAAGGTCTTCAGGACTGGAGCCGAAGCGAAAGCGAGTTTGAAAAGGGCGTTAAGTTGCATACAATGGGCCCGAAACCGGGTGACCTACCCATGGTCAGGTTGAAGTGGAAGTAAAATTCCATGGAGGACCGAACCGACCTCCGTTGAAAAGGCGGCGGATGAACTGTGGGTAGCGGAGAAATTCCAATCGAACCCGGAGATAGCTGGTTCTCCCCGAAATAGTTTTAGGACTAGCCTCAACTTAGATATCTGGAGGTAAAGCACTGAATAGCCTAGCGGCCGAGAGGTTAGCGAAGCTTATCAAACTCAGAATGCCAGAATATTGATGGTTGGGAGTCAGACAGTGTCAGATAAATGTCATTGTCAAAAGGGAAACAGCCCAGATCTACAGCTAAGGTCCCAAAGTCAGGTTAAGTGGAAAACGATGTGGAGATACGCAGACAACCAGGATGTTGGCTCAGAAGCAGCCACTCATTCAAAGAGTGCGTAATAGCTCACTGGTCGAGCGTCTCTGCGCGGAGAATTTAACGGGGCTAAACCTGACACCGAAGCTTAGGCAATGTAGAAATACATTGGGTAGGGGAGCGTTGTATACGCGGTGAAACAGTAGCGCAAGCGGCTGTGGAGTGTATAGAAGTGAGAATGCCGGAATGAGTAGCGCGAATGCAGTGAGAATCTGCATGGCCGAAAGCCTCAGGTTTTTGGAGGAAGGTTCGTCCGCTCCAGGTTAGTCGGGAGCTAAGGTGAGGCCTAACGGCGTAGCCGATGCACAGACGGTAGAGATTCCGTCACCACCAAAAGAGTTAAACACAGGGACACATTTGAAGTCTCGGAGCCGGGTGTTGGTTCCGGTAGCGATCGAGGGAAATTAGTACCGAAGTCCGGGATGGAAGATGGCGAGAAAAGCTGTGTGTATTTCTGCGGTGCCCGTACCGCAAACCGACACAGGTAGGTAGGAAGAAGATTCTAAGGCCAACGGGAGAAGGGTTGTTAAGGAACTCGGCAAATTGACCCCGTAACTTCGGGAGAAGGGGTGCTCCAGAGATGGAGCCGCAGAGAATCGGCCCAAGCAACTGTTTACCAAAAACACAGGTTTGTGCTAAATCGAAAGATGACGTATACGAGCTGACGCCTGCCCGGTGCTGGAAGGTTAAGAGGAGATGTGCAAGCATTGAATCGAAGCCCCAGTGAACGGCGGCCGTAACTATAACGGTCCTAAGGTAGCGAAATTCCTTGTCAGGTAAGTTCTGACCCGCATGAAAGGCGTAATGATTTGGGCACTGTCTCGACAGCCCGCCCGGCGAAATTGTAGTACCGGTGAAGATGCCGGTTACCCGCGACAAGACGGAAAGACCCCATGGAGCTTTACTGTAGCCTAATATTGGTTTCGATGTTGCATGCACAGGATAGATGGGACACTGGGAAGTGATCGCTTTGGCGGTCATGGAGTGGCCGTTGGGATACCATCCTTGCGATATTGGAATTCTAACCTGCGCCTTTGAATCAAGGCGGGGGACATTGTTAGGTGGGCAGTTTGATGGGGCGGTCGCCTCCTAAAGAGTAACGGAGGCGTTCAAAGGTTCGCTCAGCGTGAACGGAACTCAAGCCAAGAGTGCAAACGCAGAAGCGAGCCTAACTGCGAGACTGACGGGTCGAGCAGTAACGAAAGTTGGAGTTAGTGATCCGGTGGTATGTGAGTGGAAATGCCATCGCTCAACGGATAAAAGTTACCCTGGGGATAACAGGCTGATCTCCCCCAAGAGTCCACATCGACGGGGAGGTTTGGCACCTCGATGTCGGCTCATCGCATCCTGGGGCTGTATTCGGTCCCAAGGGTTTGGCTGTTCGCCAATTAAAGCGGTACGCGAGCTGGGTTCAGAACGTCGTGAGACAGTTCGGTCCCTATCTGTCGTGGGCGCAGGATATTTGATGGGAGCTGTTCCTAGTACGAGAGGACCGGAGCGGACGTACCTCTGGCGCACCAGTTGTTCTGCCAAGAGCATAGCTGGGCAACTATGTACGGATCGGATAAACGCTGAAAGCATCTAAGCGTGAAGCCGACCCAAAGATAAGATATCCCACTGATTCAATCAGGTAAGATCCCTTGAAGACTACAAGGTTGATAGGCACAATGTGTAAGTGGAGTGATCCATTCAGCAAGTGTGTACTAATAGATCGAGGGCTTGACCACAATTCGCTTGAGACTTTTAAGTCAACGAAAAAATGTTAGCAGTGATTATTCAGTTTTGAAGGCACGTCCTTCTAAGAAATACTGGACAGAAGCGCAGAAATGTGCTATACTGATTCAGTCAGATCGGTCGGTGTCGATGACGGTGAGGTCCCACCTGTTCCCATTCCGAACACAGAAGTTAAGCTCACTTGTGCCGAAGATAGTTAGCTGGAAACGGCTTGTGAAAATAGGTAGTCGCCGACTTGAACAGAAAGCTCTGAGATGAAAGTCTCAGGGCTTTTTTGTTGCACAAAAATATGGCCTGATCTTTAGCGGAAATGCTGATGTGTTCGGTTCTTGACAAAAATGCTACTATGCAATACAATATAGACAAGCTACTATGTAATACGAAATAGCAGAAAGGAGGAGTATCCGGTGGAAAATAATACACAACTGCTTAAGGGCATTTTGGAGTTTTGCGTTCTGAAGCTCATCAGCAGAGAGCCGACCTATGGCTATGAGATCGTGATGCATCTAAAACAGGTCGGGTTTTCTGACTTGAGTGAAAGTACACTCTATCCGCTGCTACTGCGGCTGGAACAGCAGGGAAAGGTTACAGTAGAACGCAGACCTTCCCCTAAGGGACCGAGCCGGAAATACTACGTTGTAACGGAAGAAGGGCGGCAGGCGCTTCTTGAATTCCGACAAGATTGGAGCCGGCTCTGCCAGCTGGTGGAAAAAATTTTTAAGGAGGAGCCAGATGAATAAGTATTTTGCACTGCGAAAAGCGAACCGGATGCGTACCAGACTGCTGACAGAAAAAAGTCAGGAGCAGCTTAAGGAAGTGATCCGCTATCTTCGTCGGGTCAGCTGGGACTTCTGCGGCATTGAACTTGTGCGCAACGATCTGCTTGATATTTCCATCCAAGCCAATGCGGAAAATCAGGAACTGTTCGATTCGATTTCGGATGCAAAAATCTTTGTAGAGGAGGTCAAGCCAAGTTTGAAAACACTGAGAGCTGCGGATTACTTCTGGTTTGTTGCACCGCTGTATTTCTTCTTTGGGTGGGGCGTGGAAGGGCTGCTGCTTTACCCGGTAATTGGCGATTGGGTTTTTGAACTTTCTGTAGGCTACCTGATGCAGCTTGTTGTTGCAGTGACGGCTTTTTGCGCACTGTTCCGCCGGATGATGGAACAGGTAGGCTTTCCGCCGAAAGAGCATTGGCTGAAATATGCTACATGGCTGGTGTTTTATATCGTGACCCTGTATGGAACGGGTTGGTTCTTTACCCAGATCGCGGGTAAGATCGTACTGCTGCGGCTTCCGATCCTTAGCTATTCGATTTTTTGCCTGCTTCTGGGTGCAGGACTGTATGCAATACATTTTTGGAGATATGGAAAAGACCCGCGTCTGAGTGCTCGCATATAAAGCAAAAAGCGCCCCCGCCGCACTGTGCATAACGGTGCAGCGGGGGCGCATACTTTATTGGGTGGTGTACCGGTCAGGATACGAGCTTCTGCTTAGCCCTTGCCGGCGCAGCCGAACAGCTCGATCTTCTCCTTGCACTTGTCCTCGATGGCCTTTGCACCAGGAGCCAGCAGCTTGCGGGGGTCGAAGCCCTTGCCCTGCAGATCCTTGCCAGCCTCGATGTACTTACGGGTAGCCTCAGCAAAGACCAGCTGGCACTCGGTGTTGATGTTGATCTTGGAGACACCCAGACTGATGGCCTTTGCAATCATCTCGTCGGGGATGCCGGTGCCGCCATGCAGGACCAGAGGAATGTTGTTGGTGGCCTTGTGGATGCGGTCCAGAGCCTCGAAGTCCAGGCCCTTCCAGTTTGCGGGGTAGACGCCGTGGATGTTGCCGATGCCGGCAGCCAGGAAGTCAACGCCCAGAGCGGTGATCTTTGCGCACTCTTCGGGGTCAGCGATCTCGCCGGCACCCACGACGCCGTCCTCGACGCCGCCGATGGAACCGACCTCGGCCTCGATGCTCAGGCCCTTTGCATGTGCCAGAGCGACCAGCTCCTTGGTCTTTTCCACGTTCTCCTCGATGGAGTAGTGGCTGCCGTCGAACATGATGGAAGAGAAGCCGGCCTCGATGCAGGCCTTGCAGCCCTCATAGGTGCCGTGGTCCAGGTGCAGGGCAACGGGAACGGTGATGCCCATGGAATCGACCATAGCGCTGACCATGGCAGCGACGGTCTTGAAGCCGGTCATGTACTTGCCGGCACCCTCGGAAACGCCCAGAATGACGGGGCTCTTCATTTCCTCGCAGGCGGTCAGGACTGCCTTGGTCCACTCCAGGTTATTGATGTTGAACTGAGGCACACCGTAGTGGCCATCGCGTGCTTTGAGCAGCATCTCGGTTGCATTTACCAACATTATTCATTACCTCCAAATATGATCGGGGTTTTCGGTCATGCCGCGCCGTATTGTGCACGGCTTAACAAACCTACAAAACTAGTATACCCCAAACCCTTCTTAAAATCAATCCAAACAGGCGGTTTTTCTCTGCAAACGCCGGGCGGAATGCGGCATTTGCGGGCGGAAAAGGTCCGAAATGCGGGAATCTGCAACAATTTTGAAGGTCCTGCACCACTTTTGCAGAATGTCCCCGGGATGGGAGAAACCGTGGGATTTTCAACACAAATCCACATTCGTCAATTTGATATTGGAGAAAATTGCAAAAGGTGCGTGGTTCCGCATCAAAAAATTGTCATATTTCCGACTTGAAAATTACAAATTGTACGCACCCTGCGGGGGAATGTCGAACCAGATTGTGGAAAACTCAGTGGAGAATGTTAAATTCCACAGGGAAAACAGGCTTTGCAGCAGGACTTTTGAACTTTCTCCACCGGGTTTTCAACATGTGGAAAAAATCGGAGCCTTCTACGGAATGTATAGCCCTCTTTTGTGGAAAACTTTTCGGACCGGCAAAACGGCAGGTCCCGGCAGGGGCAGAAGGCGCAGCAGCAAGGGACAATTCTGCAAAACCGGGCCGGGGCGCAGGCAAGCTGTGAAAAAATCCGGTCGGGCCGACAAAAAAGCGGCAATTTGCTGGCAAACCCGGTCAGCTTATGCTATACTTTACCTTGAATTATCATCGGATAAAATCGTCGGGCTGGCTGCCTGCGCAAGCGGTGCGGCGCGCCCTGGGGAACATGCGCTGCATCGTTCCGATAGAAACGGAAGGAGAACATAGAATGGAAGAGAAAAATCAGCCCCGCCGCCCGCGCCGTGCACCGGAAGAGCAGACCCGGAATGAGAGCCTGGTCTACGGCAAGAATCCGGTGACCGAGCTGCTGAAGAGCGGTTCCGGCGTGGATACGGTGCTCATTTCGGAGAGCATGGCCCCCGCCGTGGCGGCCTACTATACCGCACTGGCCAAGGAGGCCGGGGCAGCCGTCAAGCGAGTGAACCCCAACAAGCTGCGCCTGATGACCGGCACCGAGAGCCATCAGGGTGTGGCCGCCTTTGCCAGCGAGATCGCGTATGCCACCGTGGAGGACCTGCTGGCAACGGCCAAAGCCAAGGGCGAGCCGCCGTTCCTGGTGCTGAGCGATGGCATTGAGGACCCCCACAACCTGGGTGCCGTGATGCGCAGCGCTCTGCTGTGCGGTGCCCACGGCATCGTGATCCCCAAGCGGGGCGGCGCATCGGTCACCCCCACGGTCATCAAGTCCAGCGCAGGTGCCGCTGAGCGGCTGCCGGTGGCCCGCGTGGCCAACATCGGCGAGACGATCCGCCGCCTCAAGGAGCAGGGCGTGTTCGTGTACTGTGCCGACATGGACGGCGTGCCCCTGCGCAAGAACAACCTCACCGGCCCCATCGCGCTGGTGCTGGGCAGCGAGGGCAGCGGCGTGTCGCAGCTGGTCAAGAAGTTGTGCGACGGTGTGGTGCGGCTGGACATGGCCGCACAGGGCACCGGTGTGGACAGCTACAACGTCTCGGTGGCGGCCGGCATTATCCTGTACGAGATCCAGTCGCAGCGCGCAGCACAGAATGCGTGACAGGCGTGATCCGTAACCCCAATCTGAAGAACGGGAGGAACAAGGATGCCTAAGGAAAAAAATCAACACAAGAGTGCCGCCGCAAGCGATGAGAAATTCCGCGATTTCTTCACCACCACCGTGGCGGATATCCCGGCCGAGATGGTGCGCCGGGAGGAAGAAGCGGCGGAAGAGCACAAGGGGCTGTTCGGGCGGCTGTTCGGCCATGCAAAACCGAAGCAGGCTCCGCAGGCCGGGACGGACCTGGAACTGCCCACCGGTGAGGTGCTGCTGGGCGCAGATGCTCTGGCAAAGCCCGACGGGGAGGAACCGCTGGATCTGGACCTGACCCTGCGCACCGCAGACCCGGGCACGGATTTCCCCCAGCCCAAAGCCGAAGGGCCTGCTGCCCCGGAAAAACCTGCCGTGCCGGACAGACCGGCCCCGCAGCCTGCCCCGGAGAACAAGCCGGAGCCGCCCAAGGCTCCTGCCGCCCCGGCTCCGCAGCCGGAAAAGCCCCGGAAGAAGGCTGCACAGAACCCCAAGAACGCCCCGGACGTGCTGCTGCCGCAGGAACAGCAGGAGCAGCAGGAGATGCAGCAGCTCAAGGACATGCTGAACGGCATGGCTGCAAAACCGAAGCCGGTGGAGGAAACGCTGGAGCCCATCCGCAGCGTGGATGTGCCGCTGGATGACCCGGAAGAGCCGGAGACCCCGGAAAAGGCTCCGGAGCCGCCCCGGCCCACCATGGTGTTTGCAGCCGACAAGCCGCTGCCGGAAAAGAAATCAGTGTTCCGGATGTTCGGCGACGCCGATGACGAAAAAAAGCCGGAAGTCCCGGAAGAACCGGCGGCCCCGGAGAAAACATCTCCCGCCGCGCCGGTGAAAGCCCCCGAGGCAGAGCCGGAAACCAAACCGGACGAAGATACCATGAGCCTGCCGCTGGAACCGCTGGACGCTCCGGAGACGGAACCGACCGAAACGCCGGTGGCTGCGCCCGCCGCAGACACTGCCGAAGCGGAACGTGCCGGAGAGACGGAGCTGAAAACCGAGGCGGAGGACGCCCTGCCGGCGGAGGACGAAGCCCCCGAGAGCGTGGGCGAGAAGCTGCGCCGCATGAGTGCAGAGCTTACCCTGCGCTGTGTACTGGCCGGGATCCTGGCCGTGGTGCTGCTGCATGTGGGCCTGGTGGCCGATCGGCTGCTGCCGCCGCTGGCCGCACTGGACCCGGATGCCGCCCCGGCGGCCTTCTACGCCGCCAATCTGCTGCTGTATGCCGCCAGCCTGGTGGTGAGCTTCCCGGTCCTGCGCGACGGCCTGAACGGCCTGCGGGGCCGTCCCTCGGCAGAGACGATGCCCGCACTGGCCGCTGCGGCGGCGCTGCTGCAGGCCGTCACGGCCCTGCTCACGGCCAACTCCTACCGTACCACCGAGGGCCTGTCCATCCTCACCGGCGTTGCAGCCCTGGGGCTGTTCCTGGCGCTGCTGGGCAGCCGGGTGATGCTGTCTGCCGTGCGTGGCGGCTATGAACTGCTGGGCGAAGCCACCGACCTGCAGGGAGCGTATCGCACCCGGGACAAGGACCTGATCCGGGCACTGGCACGGGATCTGGAACAGAAGGACCCCTGGGTGCTGCTGAGCCGCCCCCGGACGGCGGATGAAGGCTTTGTGGCACAGAGCCTGGACGAGCGCGCCGGGGAACGCCGTGCACAGAAGAACGGGTACATCCTGCTGGGCGTGGCCCTGCTCAGCGCCCTGCTGTGTCTGGTGGTAGGCCGTGACGTGAAGCTGGCCGCTGCCGCCCTGACGGCGGTGCTGTGCATGGGCGCACCCCTGTCCTCCACCCTCATCGCCGGCATGGCCGCGCTGCGCCTGCAGCGTGCCGCCGGTGCCGTGGGGGCCGTGGTGCCCGGCTGGGCGGCCATTCAGGAACTGGGCGGCATCGACACCCTTCAGGTGGATGCCGAGGACCTGTTTGCCGCCGACAGCGTGGTGCTGGAGGATATCCGCATCTTCAAGGGCGGCCGCATCGACCGCGCCATCCTGTACGCGGCCAGCGTGCTCAACCGGAGCGGCGGTACTCTGCAGGGGCTGTTCCGTCAGATCATTGAGGACCGCACCGACATCCTGTTCCCGGTCAAGGATCTGGAGATCCACCGCGGGCTGGGCTTTGCCGCCTGGTGCGACAACAACCACATCCAGATCGGCACCCGCCGTTTCCTGGAGCAGGAGGGCGTGGCCCTGCCGGACGAGGACTACGAGAACCAGCACTCCAAAAACGGGGAGCTGCAGATCCTGTATCTGGCGGTGTCCGGCAACGTGCATGCCATGTTCGTGATCCGCTATGTGGGCGGTCGCAACATCGCCCGCAGCCTTGCCGCCCTGCAGCAGGAGAACATCCGTCTGCTGGTCACCAGTCTGGACCCCAGCCTGACCGCAAAGCACATCACCGAGGCCTACCGCCTGCCGGAGGGCATGGTCACCCTGCTGGATCAGGAGCAGTGCGCCGCCCTCGAGGCCGCCCCGGCCGAGGATGCGCCCTGCTGCATGTACCATCAGAAAGGCTTTGCCAGCCTGACCGGCGGCCTGCGCGCCGCCGATAAGGCCCAGAACGCCGAGACCACGGCCACCACGGTGCAGATGGTGTCGGTGCTGTTCTCGGTGGCCATTGCGGTGCTGCTCACCAGCGCCCGCAGCATCTGGCAGCTGCCGGTGACCTATGTGCTGATGTATCAGGCGGCATGGAGCGCCCTGAGCATCGCCGTGTGCGCCCTGAAACAGCATAACTGAAAATAATTCTCAAAATAAATAGGAATGATTCTTGATTTTCTTCACCGTTTGTGGTATACTCTGTTCAGAGACAAGGACCTGAAGCCCCGCAGTGGGGCTGCCGATACAGACACCGAAGAACAAAAGGAGAAGAGAGTATGGAACTCAAGGGTACCAAGACCGAGAAAAACCTGTGGAAGCCTTTGCAGGCGAGAGCCGCACGCAACAAGTACACCTACTTTGCCAGCATGGCCAAGAAGGAAGGCTATGAGCAGCTGGCTGCCATCTTTGAGGAGACCGCCGGCAACGAGGAGCATGCCAAGATCTGGTTCAAGCTGCTGTGCGGCGGTGCCATCCCCGACACGCTCACCTGCCTGGACATGGCCGCCGGCGGCGAGCACGACGAGTGGACCGAGATGTACCCCGCATGGAGGCCAAGGAAGAGGGCTTCAACCAGATCGCAGCCCTGTTCACCATGGTGGCACAGATCGAGAAGGAGCACGAGGAGCGCTACCGCGCCCGGCCGAGAACCTGAAGAACCAGAAGGTGTTCGCCCGCGAAGAGCAGCAGCTGTGGCAGTGCCGGAACTGCGGCTACATCTTCATCGGCAAGTCGGCTCCGCTCAAGTGCCCGGTGTGCGCACACCCCAGAGCTACTTTGAGCTGAAGAAGATCAATTACTGATGTGACCCACCCCAGAGGGACGACGGCAGTCGTCCCTCTTTGCTGTTCAGAGCAGCGGTCGTTCCGGCAGAAAGATCATTGTCCCGCGGGAAGAATAGATCACGCTGCACGGCGCAGCCGTACAACAGAAACAGCACCGCCAGCACCAGCACGGCCAGCAGCAGCCCGCGCAGCCAGTGCCGGTGCCGTGGGCGGAAGGAACGGTGTGCTCCGGGCCGGTATCGCATGGTCTGCGCCTCCTTTTGCATTTGCCCATCCTATGCAGGGCCGCAGACGATTGTGCAGCCGGGGCCGCTGTGGTATCATAACAAGAGAACCATCTGAGCTGAAGGAGTTTTATGCTGACCATCACCTTACTGGGCACTGCCGCCACCATGCCGCTGCCGGACCGCGCCCTCAGTACGGCCTTTGCAGCCTGCGGCCACGGCCTGCTGTTCGACTGCGGCGAGGGCACCCGGCGGCCCGCCGTGCCGGGGTCAACCTGATGCGTGCGGACGCCGTCTGTCTGACCCATTATCACGGCGACCACATCTTCGGCCTGCCGGGTCTGCTGCAGACGCTGGGGCCCAGGGCCGCACCCGGCCGCTGCTGCTGGTGGGACCGAAAGGGCTTGCCGGCATCTGGAGCGCCGTGCGTGCCCTCACCGGGCCGCTGCCCTATGCCGTGCGCCTGCAGGAAGCAGACGGGCCGCTGGCACTGGATGCGCTGTCGGAGGGCTGGCCGGCGGGTGCTGTGCTGCGCCCTTGCCACCCGGCACCGTGCCCAGCGTGGGTTATCGGTTGAGCTGCCCCAGGCCGGTTCGACCCGGCCCGGGCCCGGGCGCTGGGGTGCCGGTGCAGCAATGGAAACTTCTGCAGCAGGGGCAGAGCGTTCTCGTGAAAGGCCGCACCGTGGCCCCGGCGGAGGTGCTGCCGCGCCGGGGCTGAGCATGGTGTTCTCCGGCGACACGGCCCCTGCGCCGCGCTGGAGCAGGCCGCACAGGGCGCTGACCTGCTGATTTGCGACGCCACCTATGCGCTTCCGGAACAGGAAGCCCAGGCAGCTCAGTGGGGGCACAGCACCTTTGGGCAGAGCGCCGCGTTGGCGGCCCGCGCCGGGGCGCATCGCCTCTGGCTGACCCACTATTCCCCATGATCACCGACCCGGAAGCAGATCTGCCTCAGGCGCAGAGCATCTTCCCGGCGGCAGTGTGCGGCACAGACGGGATGCAGATCACCCTGCAGTACGAGGAGGCGTGACCCATGCAAAACATCCGATTGGACGCCGGCGGCGGCTCTGCTGGCCCGGCTGCACGGGGCCGGATATGCGGCCTACGCAGTGGCGGCTGCGTGCGGGACAGTCTGCTGGGGCGCACCCGCAGGACTGGGATCTGTGCACCAGCGCCCGGCCGGAGCAGGTGCTGGCATTGTTCGGGGGGGCAGTGCATCCCCACCGGGCTGCAGCACGGCACCGTGACCATCAAGTACGGCGGCCAGCTGTACGAGACCACTACCTTCCGCACCGAGGGAGCCTATACCGACGGCCGCCACCCGGACGAGGTACACTTTGTGCCGGATGTGCGGCAGGACCTGGCCCGGCGGGACTTTACCATCAATGCCATGGCCTACAACGATGCCGAGGGGCTCATCGACCCCTTTGGAGGGCAGCAGGACCTGCAGCAGGGCATCCTGCGGGCCGTGGGCGACCCGCCACTCGCTTTGAAGAGGATGCCCTGCGCATCCTGCGGCTGTACCGGTTCGCGGCGCGGTTCGGCTTTGCCATCGACCCGCCCACCGGGCAGGCGGCCCGGCACTGTGTGCCCATCTGGACTGCGTGTCGGTGGAGCGGATCGAAGAAGAGCTGTCTAAATTGCTGGCAGCACCCGCCCCGGCAGCATATCTTGACGAAAAATACTAAAAGTTATTATTCCGGAGCTTTCCGCCCCGGCATTGCAGGCCGCAAAGCCGGTGGTGGATGGCCCGGCGGGCACAGAGGATCTGCCCGTGCGGTGGGCCGCATTGCTGATGAGCCTTGGCGAGGACGGCAAAGGTTCTGAAACGCCTGCGCTGCTCCAACGCCTGCATCGAGCAGACGGCGGTGCTGGTGAGGGAAGCTTCCGCCGCTCCCGGACAGGACGCTGCCCCGATACGGCCATCCGCATCCGGAAACTGCTGGGCCGGTACGACCTGCACACCGTACAGCGGCTGGCGGCGCTGGGCGCTGCCATGGAGCCGGAACAGGCGGCTGATTTTGCCGCGCAGGCAGAATTGGCCGCACAGCTGGACGCCGACGGCGTGTGCTGCCGGGTCAGCCAGCTGGCCGTGAACGGCCGCGACCTGATGGCGGCGGGCATCCCGGCAGGGCCCGGCCTGCGCAGGACGCTGGAAGCCCTGCTGGACGCGGTCATCCGGGGCAGCTGCTCAACGAGCGGCAGTGCCTGCTGGACGCCGCAGGGCAAATTTCTGCGTCTTGACAACTGGTTTTACCGCGTTACTATTATACTACTATTTTAGTGTGTTGAACACGCCAAAGGAGAAGCTATGACCACACAGAACTCTGCGCCCCGCCCCGCGCGCCCTCATTGCCATGAGCGGCGGCGTGGACAGCTCGGTGGCTGCCTGGCTGATGCAGCGGGACGGGTACGACTGCACCGGCATCACCATGCGCCTGACCCATAACGAGATGCTGGGGCAGTCCGGTTTCCATACCTGCTGCTCGGAAAGGACATCGAGGACGCCGCCGAGGTGGCCTTTGCCCGGATATCCCTTACGAGGTGCTGGACTTCACCGCCGACTTCCGGGAACAGATCATCGAGAAGTTTGTCCGGGTGTATGAGGCCGGCGGCACCCCAAACCCTGCATTGATTGTAATAAATACATGAAGTTCAACCATCTTTTGAACTGGGCGCAGGCCCACGGCATGGAATATGTGGTCACCGGCCACTATGCCCGGGTGGAACAGGACCCGGACACCGGCCGCTGGCTGCTCAAAAGGGGCTGGATGAGGGCAAGGATCAGAGCTATGTGCTGTACAACCTCACCCAGCAGCAATTGGCTCATGTGCGCCTGCCGCTGGGGCCCTGCACAAGACCGAGGTGCGTGCCATCGCCGAGCAGCATCATTTCATCAATGCCCGCAAACACGACAGCCGGACATCTGCTTTGTGCCCGACGGCGACTATGCCCGCTTTATGGAGGGCTTTACCGGCAAGCACTACCCCGCCGGCGATTTTCTGGACGAGAGCGGCAAGGTGGTGGGCACCCACAACGGTGCGGTGCGTTACACGCTGGGCCAGCGCAAAGGCCTTGGCTGGCACTGGGGGCCCCGGTGTACGTCTGCGGCAAGGACATGCAGGCCAACACGGTCACCGTCGGCCCGGAGAGTGCTTTGTTCGACCGTATCGTCTATGCGGAGGATGTGAACTGGATCGCCATCCCGGAGCTGACCGGACCGCTGCGGGTCACGGCCCGCACCCGCTACCACCAGACCGAGCAGGCCGCCACTGTCTACCCGGCGGAAAACGGCTTCCGGCTGGAGTTTGAGCAGCCCCAGCGCGCCCCCACGCCCGGCCAGTCGGTGGTGCTGTATCAGGGGATGTGGTGCTGGGCGGCGGCATCATTAGAGTGGAAAAGTAACAAGGAGACAAAACGCAATGCAAGATCAGTATTCCGCACCCAGATGCTGCTGGGCGCAGAGGCAATGGAAAAGCTGCACAATTCCCGCGTGGCCGTGTTCGGCATCGGCGGTGTGGGCGGCTACACGGTGGAGGCACTGGCCCGCAGCGGTGTGGGCGCACTGGACCTCATCGACGACGATAAGGTCTGCCTGACCAACCTCAACCGCCAGATCATTGCCACCCGCAAGACGGTGGGCAGGTTCAAGGTGGATGTGGCCGAGGAGCGCGTCCACGACATTGACCCGGACATCAAGGTCACTACCTACAAGACCTTCTTCGGCCCGGAGACCCAGGACAGCTTCGACTTCTCCCAGTTCGACTATGTGGTGGACGCCATCGACACCGTCACCGGCAAGCTGGCTCTGGTGATGAAGTGCAAGGAAGCCGGGTGCCCATCATCTGCTCCATGGGCGCAGGCAACAAGATGGACCCCACCCGCTTTGAGGTGACCGACATCTACAAGACCTCGGTCTGCCCGCTGGCAAGGTGATGCGCACCGAGTGCCGCAAGCGCAAGATCAAGCACCTGAAGGTGGTCTACTCCAAGGAGCCCGCCATGACCCCATCGAGGACGACTCCATCAGCTGCAAGAACCACTGCATCTGCCCCCGGGCACCCAGCGCAAGTGCACTGTGCGCCGTGCAGTGCCGGGCTCCAACGCCTTTGTGCCCTCGGTGGCAGGGCTGATCATTGCCGGGGAGGTCATCAAGGACCTGGTGGGCTTTGTGCCCATGAAGGGCTGATCTCCGTTTCCAGAACGTAAAATGCACAAAAAAATCCCGTCTGAACTGCTTCGGACGGGATTTTTGTGGCGCTTGTCAGGGCGGCACAAACCGCACCCGCAGCAAAAGCCCCGCCGACAGAGGGAAAGGTGTCAACGGGGCTTACGGGAATGTCGTTATTCAGGAACGGTCAGAAAGCGGCTCAGTCGTCGGCGCTCTCATCCAGGTTGCCCAGCTTCTTGGCCTGCTCCACCACGGCGGGCACCAGCATTTCGGGCAGGATCCGTAGCGGGCAAACTCGGTGGTGAACCAGCCGCGGCCCTGGGTGGTCTGCCGGATGAAGGTGGTAAAGTTTGCAAGCTCTGCCAGCGGCACTTCGGCGATGATGGTCTGCAGGCCGTCCTCGTCGGGCTCCATGCCCAGCACGCGGCCGCGGCGCTTGGTCACATCGCCCATGATGTCACCGGTGTTGTCGTTGGGAACATGGGCCTTCAGGTGTGGATGGGCTCCAGAATGACCGGCCCGGCCTCCGGCATGGCGGCCTTGTAAGCCAGCTTTGCAGCCATGATAAAGGCCATCTCGGAGCTGTCCACGGGTGGTAGCTGCCGTCCAGCAGGGTGGCCTTCAGGCCCACCACGGGGTAACCGGCCAGCACGCCCTTTTCGGCGGCCGCGCACGCCCTTTCCACGGCGGGGAAGAAGTTCTTGGGCACACTGCCGCCGAACACCTTTCCTCAAACACCACCTGCTCGCTGTCGCAGGGCTCAAAGTTGATGACAACATCACCGAACTGGCCGTGGCCGCCGGTCTGCTTCTTGTGGCGGCCCTGCTTCTGGCAGGCCTTGCGGATGGATTCACGATAGGCGATGCGGGAGCTTCCAGGCCGATCTCCACGCCGAACTTGTTCTTCAGCTTGGCCTTGACCACGTCCAGGTGCTGCTCGCCCGGCCGCCGATCACCTGCTGATGGGTCTCGGCGTTGTTCTGGTAGCTCAGGGTGGGGTCCTCTTCCATCAGGCGGGCCAGCGCGCTGCTGATCTTGCCCTCATCGCCCTTCTTGGCCACGGTGACGGCCATGAACAGGCTGGGCTGCGGGAACACGGGGCGGGCAGCTTCACCACACGGGAAGCGTCGCACAGGGTGTCGCCGGTCCTGGCGGTCACCAGCTTGGCCACTGCACCGATGTCACCGGCACCGATGCCGTCGGCGTCCACCTGCTTCTTGCCGATGACGGTGAGGGGCTTGCCGATCTTTCCGGCTCGCCGGTGCGGGCATTGACCAGCGGCTCACCGGCGGTCACCTTGCCGCTGACCACACGCAGGTAGCTCAGTTTGCCCACGAACGGGTCGGCCACGGTCTTGAACACATAGGCGGCGGTGGGCTCTGCCTCGGTGCAGTGGAGCTCCACAGGCTCGCCGTTGGCGTCCTCGGCCGGTAGCACCGTCGTGCTCCGGGCTGGGCAGCAGCTTGTGCATGTTGAACAGCAGCATATCCAGAGCCTGCTGGTTCACGGCACTGCCGCAGAACACGGGGTGATCAGGCCGTCCTTGACGCCCTTGCGCATGCCTTCCACGATCTCCTCGGTGGTGAATGCCTCGCCGCCGAAGAACTTCTCCATCAGCTCGTCGTCGGTCTCGGCGATGGCCTCGCTCATGGCCTCGATCAGGCCCTGGAAGCGGTGGCCGATGTCGGGCAGGTCCACCTGCACCTGCTTGCCGCCCTCATACTTGAAGGCCTTCTGGCTGAACAGGTTGATGTACACGGGGTGCCGTCGTCGAGCTTGGCCGGGACGACGCAGGCAGACGGTGGCGCCGAACTTTATCTTCATGTCCTCGAGGATCTTGAAGTAGTTCGCGTTCTCCAGGTCGCACTTGGAAACAAAGACCATGGTGGCCTTGTTGTTCTTGCGGGCCAGCTGGAAGGCTTTTCGGCACCCACGGTGACGCCGCTGCGGCCGGACACCACCACCAGCACGCTCTCGGCGGCGCGGATGCCCTCGTATTCACCGGCCTCGAAGTCGAACAGACCCGGAGCGTCGATGAGGTTGTACTTGATGCCCTCATACTCCACCGGCACCACCGATGCCGACAGGCTGGCCTTCCGCTTTGCTTCCTCGGGGTCAAAGTCCGAAATCGTGGTGCCGTCCTCGACCCGGCCCATACGCTCGGCAGCGCCCGAAAATAGACCAGCGCCTCGGTGAGCGTGGTCTTGCCGCTGCCGGCATGACCGGCAATCAGGATATTGCGGATGTTGTTGCTTGCGTATTTCATATCGGTTTTCCCTCATTTCCGCCGCACGGAGCATTCTCTCCGCTTTGTGGCATATTTTACAAAGATAATACCACACTCAAAACGATTTTAAATATTCCGTTTGAAATTTCGGGCAAATCCGCCGCCAAACTTCACGGCCCTGTTTTGTGCAAATTGACATTGCGGGTCTGCTTTTCTTGTAAACGCTACAGCGATACGTTATAATAAGCGGGAAAGAATATCATTCAGAACAAGAAGGAGCGCTATCGTATGAAACGCAGCGATTACATCAACTGGGACGAATATTTCATGGGCATTGCCCTGCTCACGGCCATGCGCTCCAAGGACCCCAACAGTCAGGTGGGTGCGTGCATCGTCAGCCCGGAAAACAAGATCCTCTCGGCTACAACGGGATGCCCATGGGCTGCAGCGACGACGAGATGCCCTGGGAGCGGGAGGGGAACCCCTGCACACCAAGTATATGTACGTCTGCCACGCGGAGCTCAACGCCATCCTCAACAGCGCCCACAACAACCTCAAGGGCGCGCGGGTGTATGTGACCCTCTTCCCCTGCAACGAGTGCACCAAGGCCATCATCCAGTCCGGCATTGCCGAGGTGGTGTATTACGGCGACAAGTACCACGACAGCGATTCCAGCATCGCGGCACGGTTCATGTTCCAGAAGGCGGGCGTGAAACTGACCCCTACACCCCAGCGGCCGCAAAGCCGAGCTGGAACTGTAACGCCCTTTCCCTCTTGACCTTGCCGGGGCAACGTACTATAATAGGATCATAGTTCGCATAAATATTCATAAATATTTGCATAGAGAGGGAAATATACAATGAGCCTGAAAAATCGCAGCTTCCTGAAACTATTGGACTATACCCCGCCGAGATCGAACAGCTGCTCGACCGGCCGCAGACCTCAAGGCCAAAGAAGGCCGGCATCGCCCACGACCAGCTCCACGGCAAGAACATTGCCCTGATCTTTGAAAAGACCTCCACCCGCACCCGCTGCAGCTTTGAAGTGGCCGCCCACGACCTGGGCATGCAGGTGACCTATCTGGACCCGTCGGGCAGCCAGATCGGCAAAAGGAGTCCATCGCCGACACCGCCCGGGTGCTGGGCCGCATGTTTGACGGCATCGAGTACCGCGGCTACGGCCAGCAGATCGTGGAGGACCTGGCCCACTACGCCGGGGTGCCGGTGTGGAACGGCCTGACCAACGAGTTCCACCCCACCCAGATCCTGGCCGACTTCCTCACCATCCGGGAGCACTTCGGCAAGCTGAAGGGCATCCACTTCGTCTACTTCGGCGACGCCCGTTACAACATGGGCAACAGCCTGATGGTGGGCTGCGCCAAGATGGGCCTGCACTTCACCGCCTGCGCACCCAAGAAGTACCAGCCGGACCGGAGCTGGTGGCCGAGTGTGAGAAGATCGCCGCCGAGACGGGTGCGGCCATCTCCTTCGAGGAAGACCCCGCCAAGGCCGCAAAGGGCGCAGACGTCCTCTACACCGACGTCTGGGTGTCCATGGGCGAGCCGGTCGAGGTGTGGGCCGAGCGCATCCACGACCGGCACCGTACCAGATCAACCAGCAGCTGATGGACATTGCAGGCCCCAGCGCCGTGTTCATGCACTGCCTGCCCGCCTACCACGACCACAAGACCACTGTGGGCAGGGAGATGGGCGAGCGCTTTGGCCGCGACGCGATGGAGGTCACCGACGAAGTCTTCGAAGGCCCCAGAGCATCGTTTTCGACGAGGCCGAGAACCGGCTGCACACCATCAAGGCCGTGATGGCCGCCACCTGGGCTACGAGGGCTGATCCCTGAAAACAACAGCACCCGCATTGGGCCGGACCGGCCTGCTGCGGGTGTTTTTTGCGCCGGGCGGCGCATCCGGTATAATAGAAGCAAAGACCTTCGAGGGGCTCTAAGGTTTGCCCCGGCGGAGGTGACTACAGGCCAAAGGAGCACGGTGCCATGCGTTATACCATCAGTGAAATGGCGGCGCTGCTGGGTGTTACCACCCACACGCTGCGCTACTACGAGAAGATGGGCCTTATCCAGCCCGAAGTGAACCGGGAGACCGGCTACCGCTATTATACGGTCACCGACACCCGGCGGTTCAACCTGTGCCGGGAGCTGCGGGCGGCGGGCTTTACGCTGGAGGAATGCAAGGATTTTCTCGACGAGCCTTCCACCGCCGTGACGGATGCCATGCTCGACCGGCAGATCCGGCAGCTGGAGCGCCGGCAGGTGCTCAACCGGATGAGCATCCGCTTTTGCAAAAGACGCGGGAGTATTACCACACGCTGGAGCAGGACGCCGGGCGGGTGTGGGTGCAGAACTTCCCGGAAATGTGGCGGCTGGTGCTCTCGCAGGAGGAAGAAGCCCGCAATGACCCCGCCCTGCGGGCCGAAAAGGCCGAGTGGCTGGAGTGCATGCCGGCGGTGCGCTGGGTCAGCCGCTTGCCCAGCCGGGTGATGGAGCAGTTTCGGGTGGGGCGCAACGAGTACGATTACGGCCTGCTGGTGGAGGCCGATGCCGCCCGGCAGCTGGCCTGCGCCGCACCGACCATGTAGAGCTGGTGTGCGGCGGCGACTACCTGACCACCGTGTGGAAAAGGACTACCGGGGCTCCTTCGGGTGGGACTCGCTGGAAGTGCTGCACGCCGAGATCCTGCGGCGGGCTTCCGCGCGGTGGGCGACACCTTCAGCAGCATCCGGCCAGCCGGGAGCAGCCGGACGGCAGCATCATCAACTACCACCTGACCCGGACGAAGATCTACACCTGAGCAGACTGTCCAAAATCTTGTGATTTTTGTCAGAATGACCGTTGACCTTCGCGTTGCTCGAAGCTCTATACTTTGACTGGAAATTGACAAAGCCCGTCTTTTGTGCAGACGGGCGTTGCCAACGGAAGAAAAAGAGAAGAAACCAGAAGGAGCAAAGAATTATGAGCAACAAGATCTCCCGCCGCAACTTCCTGCACACTGCAGGTCTGGGCACCCTGGCGCTGCTGCTGCCGGTTCTGCTGACCGCCTGCGGCGACAAGGCTGCTTCCGGCAGCGTGGCTTCCAGCGCCGCCGGCACCTACACCGCCGGTACCTACAGCGCCACCGCCACCGGCATCAACACCACCACCCCGGTCACCGTGACCATGACCTTCAGCGCCGATGCCATCACCGACGTGCAGATCGACGTGGCAAACGAGACCAAGGGCTACGGTGCCGACATCGCCGACGAGATGGTGAAGAAGATCCTGGAGGCACAGTCCAGCGAGGTGGACGGCCATTCCGGTGCCACCATCACCTCCGGTGCCATCAAGAAGGCTGCCGAGAGCTGCATCAACCAGGCCAAGGGCGTGGCGTGGCCCCCACCGAGGCCAGCAAGGCCGAGACCGTGGTGCCCGACGGCCTGACCACCGAGGAAGTGGAGTCCTCTGTGGTGGAGCTGGGCGACATCACCCCGGACGAGACCAAGGACTTTGACGTGGTCGTTGTGGGTGCCGGTGCAGCCGGTGTGCCCGCAGCAGGCTGGGCAGCCGAGCTGGGCGGCCATGTGGCCCTGCTGCAGAAGCAGAACATCGTGGTGAGCCAGGCAACTGCGGCTCCGCCATCATCAAGTCCAAGTCCACCGAGGCCGGCAAGAAGATGTGGGTGCACTATGACCAACGGCCTGTGCGACTGGCGCGCCGACACCAGCCTGCTGAACGCCTACGTCGAGAACTCCGAAGAGGCCCTGATGTGGTATCTGAACCGCGCCGGTCTGACCGACCAGACCGAGTACGGCGACGGCAGCCTTGTGGACAGCAACAAGGATCCCTCCAGCCTGCTGCACAACGACGAGAAGGAGATCTTTGCCTACATGTGCACCAGCCAGGACCTGACCGGTGTGTGGAAGGACCGCATGGACACCTACGACTTCGGCGATGAGCATTGCTACTTCTTTGCACCGTGGATCGGCCCCAAGCCCAAGAACGTGGGCGACGTGCTGGCCACCGTGCTGGAGAATGTGCAGGCCAAGAACTCCAATCTGGAGACCTTCTTCAACACCCCGCCGTCAAGCTGGTGCACGCCGACGGCAAGGTGACCGGCGTCATCGCCAAGGATGAGAGCGGCAAGTACATCCAGTTCAACGCCTCCAAGGGCGTCATCCTGCCACCGGCGACTACATGAACAACGAGGCCATGGTCAAGCGCTGGTGCCCGGACGTGGACGGCTACGACAAGAAGCAGTACCAGAAGACCGGCGACGGCCACATCATGGCCATCGACGCAGGCGCCAAGATGGAGAACCTGGGCCACACCAAGATGATGCACGACTTCGACTCCGGCCTGATGTACGAGGAGCCGTTCCTGTACGTCAACATGGAGGGCAAGCGCTTCTGCAACGAGGACACCGGCTTTGTCTACATGGGTAACATCACCAAGTATCTGCCCCGCTACAACGGTGCCAACGTGGATGCCAACCACCCGGACGGCTCTCTGGGCTGGTACTGCCAGATCTACGACAGCGACTACATGAGCTACGCCAACAGCCCGTGCCGGAGCAGGTGATGACCAAGTACATCCCCGGTGCCGTGGAGAACCCGCAGGGCGTGTTCACCAACCTGATCGACACCTACAAGGCCGACACCATCGAGGAGCTGGCCGCTCTGCTGGACGTGCCCGCCGATGAGCTGCAAAAGACCATCGACCGTTACAACGAGCTGTGCGATCAGGGGACCGATGCGGACTTCGGCAAGAAGAGCGCCTACATGCACAAGATCGAGAAGGCTCCCTTCTGGGGCGTGCGCAAGCACATCCGCGTGTCCTCCATCGACAGCGGCGTGAACACCAATGCCAACGGCCAGGCTCTGGACGCTGACGGCAAGGTCATCGAGGGCCTGTACTGCGTGGGCAACGTGGGCGGCGTGTTCTACGGCGGCGCGGACTATCCGTTCCACCAGACCGGCCTGTCCCTGGGCCGCTGCTACACCTTCGGCATGCTGGCCGCAAAGCACGCCATGGGCAAGTAAGCCGCAGGAAATAACACCATAAAAGAAGAAGGCCGCCGGGCAGGAGAAGGTTTCCTGCCCGGCGGCTTTTTGCTGCCGGAAAAAAGTGGAAATAATGCCCGAAACTTGAGCGGGATTGTTGTGAATGTGACGATTTTGGTACGATTTTGGTACGATTTTGGGACGCTTGGTTTACACCGCCCCGGAAAGCGTGGTATAGTTAAACGGATAAGCAGCAGTGGGTGCCGCTGTGGGAAAAGCGAGGAGAGCGTTACGATGAAAAAGCACATTCGAGCATTCGTCAGTCTGCTGTGCGCTGCGGCGCTGGCACTGGGCTGTGCATCCTGCGGCGGCGCAGCGCAGAGCACCGGAAAATCCGGCGGCACCGCCGTGGTGACCCATATCACCGTGTGGACCTATTACAATGGTGACCAGCTGGAAAGCTTCAACAAGCTGGTGGACCAGTTCAACGAGACCACCGGCCGCGAAAAGGGCATCCGGGTGGAAAGTGCCAGCCAGGGCAGCATGAGCGACCTGGAGACCAACGTGATGGATGCGGCCCAGGGCAAGGTGGGTGCTGCGGCCATGCCCAACATCTTCTCGGCCTATGCTGACACCGCCTATGCGCTGGACCAGATGGGCATGCTGGTGGACCTGAGCCAGTACCTTACCGAGGACGAGCGCGCCCAGTATGTGCAGGGCTACCTGGACGAAGGCGACTTTGACGGCGACGGCAGCATGAAGATCTTCCCGGTGGCAAAATCCACCGAGCTGATGTTCCTGAACGAGACCGACTGGGAGAAGTTTGCCCAGGCCACCGGTGCCGCCTACGACGACCTTTCCACCGTGGAAGGGCTGGTGGCCACTGCCGGTGCCTATTATGACTGGACCGACGCCCAGACGCCGGAGCCGGACGACGGCAAGGCTCTGTTCGGCCGCGACGCCATGGCCAACTACATGCTGGTGGGGGCCCGGCAGCTGGGCGACACCCTGTTCGAGGTGCAGGACGGAAAGATGACCTTGAACTTTGACAAGGACGTAGCCCGCAAGCTGTGGGACAACTACTATGTGCCCTTCGTCAAGGGGTGGTTTGCCGCTATCGGCCGCTTCCGCAGCGATGATATCAAGGTGGGCAATGTGCTGGCCTATGTGGGTTCCAACTCCAGCGCCACCTTCTTCCCCGTGCAGGTCATGGTGAACGACACCGAGAGCTACGACATCGACATGACGGTGCTGCCCAGCCCGAAGTTTGCGGGCGGCGAGGATGTGGCCGTGCAGCAGGGTGCCGGTATGGTGGTCACCGCCGGTACGGAGGAAGAGATCAATGCCTCGGTGGAGTTCCTCAAGTGGTTCACCCGGCCGGAGAACAACATCTCCTTCTCGGTGGACTCCGGCTACCTGCCGGTGACCACGGCTGCCAACGACATGGAGGCCATCAAGACCAGCGGCCTGGAACTGAGCCCGAAGATGGAGCGCATCCTCTCGAATGCAGTCCAGAGCGTAATGAACAACACCCTTTATACGCCAAGTGCCTTTGCGGGCGGCAACAAGGCCCGCAAGGTGCTGGAATACAGTCTGAGCGATCTTGCCTCTGCCGACCGTGCAACGGTGCAGGAGCGGGTGGCCGCGGGCCAGCCCGCCGCCGACGCGGAAGCGGAGTTCCTCACCGACGAATACTTTGATGCCTGGTATGGGGGCATCTGCACTGCACTGGAGGAGTACGCCGGCTGAGCGTAACAACCGGAAACCGACAGGAAAGGGGGGAAGTGCCATGAAGCCTGCCGAAAAGTACCGTGCGTGGAAAGCGCACCGGCCCGAGAAGCCGATCTTCCGCACCATCCTCTTTTCCATGATGGCGGTGCTGCTGGCGGAGGTGATCCTGCTGTCGACCGGCATCGGCCTGACCAATGTGTCCGGGCGGCTGAACCAGAACGCCAAGCAGATCGTGAACATGCAGGTGCGCAACCGCGCCAGCTACCTGCAGGATATGCTGATCAGGGCACAGGAGCTCACCGACATTTCCACCACCATCAACAACCTGACCCAGCAGATGCTGCAGGACGGCACCATTTCGCTGGACACGATGGACCAGAGCAGCGAGGCCGCTGACCCCCTGATGGAAGCCGCCGCGCCCTATCTGGTGAGTGCACTGCGCGCCCGCCCCGTGACCGGCATCTTTCTTGTGATCAACACCCACGACCTTGCGGAAAAGGAAGTGGGCAGCCCCATGCCCAGCGTGTACCTGCGGGACCTGGACCCGGACGCCCGCCCCTCGGACCGCAACACCGACCTGATGCTGGAGCGTTCCAGCGCGGCGGTGGTCAAGGCGCTGGGCATCACCACCGACAAAAGCTGGAGCACCGCCCTGAATTGCCGCGGCCTGACCAACGGCGGCTTTGTGCGCACCGTGTTCCAGACCGCCTGGGAGGATGACGAAAAGCTGGACGCCGCCGATTACGGCCGCTGGCTCACCCAGACCTACAAGCTCACCGGTGACGAGCGCACGGCCATTGCCTACTCCCAGCCCCTCATCCTGCCGGACGGCACCGTGTACGGCGTCATCGGTGTGGAGATCCTGACCAGCTATCTGGAAACCAAGATGCCGTATCAGGAGCTGCAGGACGGCGGGCAGGGCACCTATCTGCTGGTGTCCACAACGTCGGGCCTGTCGGCCCCGGAACTGTTCCTGACGCTGACGGCGGGCGACGGACTGGATGCCAACGTCATCGACGCGGGCGTGGAAAAGATCACCTGCCGGCAGACGGACGGCGAACGCTGGCTGACGCTGAACGACGAGACCGGCTATGCGGCGGTCCAGAGCCTGGACCTGTACAGCCGCAACGCGCCCTTCTCCAACGAAAAGTGGCTGCTGGTGGGCACGGTGCGCAGCAGCATCCTGTTCCGCTTTGCCCGCACCGTGCAGCAGGTCATCACCGCTGCGGTGCTCCTCACCCTGCTGCTGGGGGCTGTGAGCAGCCTGCTGGTGTCCCGCGGTCTGGCCCGCCCCGCCGAGCAGCTCTACTGCGAGGTGCTGGCAGCCAACGGCAAACAGACCTTCCCCAAGTTTTCGCACACCGGCATCCGGGAGCTGGATCGCTTTGCGGAGGCCATCACCCAGCTGAACAGCAGCCTTGTGACCAACTCCACCAAGTTTTTGCGCATCATGGACATGGCCAGTGTGGAGCTGGGCGGCTACGAGCTGCGGTATGACACCGGCAGTGTGTATGTGACCAAAAACTTCTTTGCCCTGCTGGGTGCCCCGGAGGTGGACGGCAGCAGCCTGACCGTGCGCACCTTTGGAGAACTGCTGGAGCACATCCAGCTGGCCCGCCCCTGCACCGTCAACGCGGAGGGGGACAAGGTGCTGACCGTGGTGCAGGGCGGCCGCACCCGCTATATCATGCTGCGGGTCACCACCGAGGACCGGGTGCAGGTGGGTCTGGCCGAGGATGTGACCGCCGCTACCCAGGAGCGCCTGCGCATCGAGCGGGAGCGCGACTACGACGTCCTCACCGGCCTGTACAACCGGCAGGCATTCCACCGCGTGAGTCATGAACTGTTCCAGAATCCGGAGCGGCTGGGCGTGGCAGCCTTGCTGATGATGGACCTGGACGACCTCAAGCACATCAACGACACCTACGGCCACGACTGGGGTGACCACTACATCCAGAACACCGGCCGCTGCATTGCGGAGCACAGCCCGCCGGGCACCGTGTGCGCCCGCCTGTCCGGCGACGAGTTCCTGCTGCTGTTCTACGGCTATCCCGGCCGGGAGCAGCTGCGCGAAAAGCTGGAAGCACTGACCCGCGCCATGCAGCAGGCCGTGGTGGTATTGCCCAGCGGCAGCGACCTGCACATCAGTATTTCCGGCGGCGTGGCCTGGTACCCGGAGGATGGCCGGGACATCGAGACCCTGAAAAAATATGCAGACTTTGCCATGTATCAGGTCAAGCACTCCACCAAGGGGCAGATGAAGGACTTTGACATCGGCGTGTACAATCAGGAGGCCTACATCGCCCGCACCCGGCGGGAGTTCCACCAGCTCATCAGCGAAGAGCGGATGTACTACTACTTCCAGCCCATCTTCTCGGCACAGACCGGCAGGGTGCACGCCTACGAAGCACTGATGCGGTCGGACCTGCCCACCCTGCGTTCTCCGGCCACCATCATGAAGCTGGCCCGGGAGCAGGGCGCGCTGTATGAGATCGAGCGGCTGACCTTCCGCAAGGCGCTGGAAGGCTTTGACAACCTGCGCAGCAAAAATCTCGTGGACCGGCAGGCCCTGATCTTCATCAACTCCATTGCCAGCGTCTGCCTGCGCCGGGAGGACAGCGAGTATATGGACCAGCGCTGGCACGAGCTGCGCCGCCAGATGGTCATTGAGATCACCGAGGAAGAGGAGATGAACCGGGAGGCACTGGAGATCAAGCGCCACGCACCGGGTTTTTCCGGCATGTTTGCGCTGGATGACTACGGCAGCGGCTACTCCAACGAGGGCAGCCTGCTGGAGTTGGCGCCCCGGTTCATCAAGGTGGATATCAGCATCATCCGCGGCATTGATTCGGACCCCGACAAGCAGGAAATTCCATATAGAACTGGAATATCCTGCTCTTTTTATACAGCGAGGAATGCAATTTGGCATCCGGCCAATTTACCTCTGGTGTTTGGCCGGGCGCTGCGGTATACTGGGGTGGAACGAAAAACGGCACGGGAGGTGCTTTGAAAAAAATGGTACAGGTGGATCTGATCACCGGGTTTCTGGGGGCCGGCAAAACGACCTTTCTGCGCCGGTACGTCCGGTATCTGGTGGAGCAGGGGCACAACGTCTGCATTCTGGAAAACGACTTCGGCGCGGTGAACGTGGATGCCATGTTGGTGCAGGACCTGCTGGGCGACCGGTGCGATCTGGAGACCATCAGCGGCGGGTGTGACTGCGACACCCACCAGCGGCGCATGCGCACCAAGCTCATCGCCATGGCCATGCGCGGCTTTGACCGGGTGGTGGTGGAACCCAGCGGCATCTTTGATGTGGACGAATTCTTTGACGTGCTGCGGGACGACCCGCTGGACCGCTGGTACCGCATTGGCAATGTGATCGCCATTGTGGACGCCATGCTGCCGGAAGCATTGTCGCCGCAGGCGGAATATCTGCTGGCCTCCGAGACGGCCAATGCAGGCCGGGTGCTGCTGAGCCGTGCGCCGCAGGCCGGGCCGGAACAGTGCCGGGCAGCTATTGCCCACCTGGACCGCGCGCTGGAAGCCTGCAAGTGCTCCCGCCGCTTTGCCCCGGACGAGATCCTCACCAGGGACTGGGCCGCTCTCACCGACGCCGACCTTGCACAGATCGCCGCCTGCGGCATGCGGCAGGCCAGCTGCGAAAAGCTGCACTTTGATGAGCACAAGGCCTTCGGCTCCCTGTGCTTTCTGGAACAGCACCTCACGGTGGAGCAGCTGCAGCAGGCAGCTGCCCGGCTGTTCGGGGACCCGGCCTGCGGGCAGGTGCTGCGGGTCAAGGGTTTTGCCCCCACGCAGGGCGGCTGGCTGGAGCTGAACGCCACCGCCGCCGGGCAGACACTGGCTCCCATCCCGCAGGGACAGGATGTGCTCATCGTCATCGGCGAGGGGCTGGACAGGGCAAGGATCGAAACGCAGCTTCACCGCTGAGTTTTCAACGAACGTTGTAAAACTGGTGCAAAAAAGGAGAACAGAATCATGAAAAAGAACCCGCAGATGCCCTCGGCGCGGCGCATCCTCGGCATGGTGGTCGGTATTGTGATCATCGGGCTGGGCATTGCACTGTTCAAGCAGTCTCACCTTGGCAACGACTCCATCAGCGCACTGAATATGCGTCTGGCCGAGATGCTGGGCATCTCGCTGGGCGTGCAGAACCTGTGCACGAACATCCTGTTCTTTGCACTGCAGTTCTGGTTCGGGCGCAAGTACATCGGCCTTGGCACCTTTGTCAACGGCATCGGCGTCGGGTTCATTGTCACGGCCTTCTACGACCCCATTGCGGCCCACTTTGGCCCGGCCGAGGCGCTGGGCCTGCCGGTGCAGCTGCTGTGGGTGGCGCTGGCGGTGCCAGTCACGGCGCTGGGGGCTTCGCTGTACCAGACGGCAGATCTGGGCATCGCCCCGTACGATTACCTCTCGCTGGGCCTGCGGGACTACACCCCGGTGCCGTACTTCGGCTGCCGCGTGTTCACCGATGCGCTGTGTGCGCTGCTGTGCTGGCTGCTGGGCGGCCTTGTGGGCATCGGTACGCTGATCTGTGCCTTCTGCCTGGGACCCTTCATCCAGTTCTTCAACGGGCTGGTGTCGGAGCGGGTGCTGCACTACAAGCCGGGCGGCCAGTAAGATCGGGAAATCAAAAAGGCGTGCACCTCCTTTGCGGAAGTGCACGCCTTTTGCTGTGCAGAAATCAGAACTTGAACAGCGGGGTGCCGGCCAGGATGTCGCCCTCTGCCAGCATCTTCAACTCGCCCAGATCGTCGCCGTTGGTCACGATGATGGCGGTAGCGGTGGGATGGCCTGCGGCGCGGATGGCGTCCAGATCCACCTTCAGCAGCGCGGGTGCCGGCCTTGACCTTGTCACCCTCCTTGACCAGGGCCTTGAAGCCCTTGCCGTTCATCTCCACGGTGTCCATGCCGACGTGCACCAGGATCTCGATGCCGTCTTCGCTGGTCAGACCGACAGCGTGCAGGGTGGAAGCCACCTGGTTCACAGTGCCGTCAAAGGGGGCGTACACGGTCTTTCCGGTGGGCTCGATGCCGCAGCCGGGGCCCAGGATGCCCTGTGCGAACGTCTCGTCGGGGATGTCGGCCTGTGCCAGGACCTTGCCGCGGATGGGAGCCAGAACGGTCTTGCTCTGGCCAAAGAACTTAGCGGTTTTTTCTTCTTCGGCCTTGTTGCCGAACAGCTTGTCAAAAAAGCCCATGATAATAATCCTTCCTTCTGATCATATTCAGGGGTGCGGCCGCCGCGCGGGCCTGCTGCGCCCAAACTCATATGGTACATTCAAAAGATACCATACTGCGCCCCAAAATGCAACTGCAATCCTGCACAAACTCCGGCGGGGTTTGCTGTTACATCAGAGCAATGAGCTGCTCGATCTCTTCCATCTTAGTGGCCCAGCTGGTGGCGATGCGGACGACGGTGTGGCTGTCGTCGAACTTCTCCCAGAAGCCGAACTTTGCCCTGCCTTCCAGCGCGGTCAGCTGGGCGTTATCCAGAATCACGAACACCTGATTGGTGGGCGAATCCATAAAAAAGCGATAGCCCTTGGCGGCCAGACCCTTCTTGAGGGCGTTGGCGGTATCGATGGCGTTTTTGCTGATCTTCGTGTACAGATCATCGGTGAACAGAACGTCGAACTGGATGCCCATCAGGCGGCCCTTGGCCAGCAGGGCGCCCTGCTGCTTGACCATGGTCATGAAGTGGGCCGGTGCGCCGTGGGGGAAGACCACGGCCTCGCCGCAGAGTGCGCCCACCTTGGTGCCGCCGATGTAAAAGACGTCGGTGAGCCTGGCGAGGTCGGCCAGGGTCACATCGGTGCCCTCGGCCATCAGGCCATAGCCCAGCCGGGCACCGTCCAGAAACAGCGGCATCCGGTATTCCTGACAGACGGTGTGCAGATCTTCCAGCTCCTGTTTTGTGTACAGGGTGCCGTACTCGGAGGGGTGGGAGATGTACACCATGCCAGGGAACACCATATGGTCGTGGTTGGCGTCGGCATAGAAGGTGGCGCACCAGTCCCGTACATCGGCGGCAGACACCTTGCCCTCGTGGGCCGGCAGGCTGATCACCTTGTGGCCGGCGTACTCGATGGCACCGGCTTCGTGGGCGGCCACATGGCCGGTGGCCGCGGCCAGCACGCCCTGCCAGCGCTGCAGCATGGAGGCAATGACGATGGCGTTGGTCTGGGTGCCGCCGGAGATGAAGGTCACGTCGGCGTCCGGGCAGGCGCAGGCGGCGCGGATCTTCTCCCGTGCGCTGGCGCAGTAGGGGTCGGTGCCGTAGCCGGACACCTTTTCAAAGTTGGTCTCGGTCAGCTTCTGCAGGATGGCGGGATGGGCACCCTCGCAGTAGTCATTTTCAAAGTACAGCATAAAAACGCTCCTATAGTTCAGATGCATCCATTGTAACCCCCGGCCGCAGGCTTGTCAAATAGGAAAAAAGCCCAGAGGGCGGACAGCCAAAATGCTGTCGGAATTGCGCCCCGAAGTAGTTGCTGCTGCCAAGGCCTCTTTCCGGGCGGTATGGGATGCTGGTTCCAGGATAGCCCGGAACCAGCACACCGTCAATGTGGCGGCGTTTTTGCTGATTCTTTAGCAGGGGTATGGTATAATCTTATATTAGGACAGAATAAAATCAGGAGGGGTGAACCGTTTATGAAAAAAAGTACCTGGTACCGCGACCTTCTGGTCATGCTTGCCGCACTGTGCGTCGCCGGGGTGGCGGTGGTATGGGTGCAGCGCATCACCGGCCGCATCGACGGCGTGGCCATGCTGATCTTCATGCTGGCCGTGTTTGTCACCTCCATGTACACCGACGGTTATCTCTGGGGCGTGCTGGCCTCGCTGGCAAGTGTGCTGGCGGTCAACTTTGCCTTTTTCACCCCCTATTTTGCCTTCAATTTTACCCTGCCGGAAAATCTGTTCTCCGGCCTTGTGATGCTGGCCGTATCCATCATGACCAGCACCCTGACCACCCGGGTCAAAAAACAGGAGCAGCTGCGCATGGAGACCGAGCGGGAAAAAATGCGCGCCAACCTTCTGCGGGCGGTCTCCCACGACCTGCGCACGCCCCTCACCTCCATTTACGGGGCCTGCTCCACCGTGACTGAAAACTACGATTCGCTGGGCAAGGAACAGGCCCTCAAGCTGCTGCGGGAGGCCTGCGAGGATGCCCAGTGGCTCAACCGTATGGTGGAGAATCTGCTTTCCGTGACCCGCTTCGACGGGGAACAGGTGGCCGTCAAAAAGACCCCCACCGTGCTGGAAGAGCTGCTGGACGCGGTGCTGGTCAAATTCAAAAAGCGCTGCCCGGACGTTCCGGTGCAGCTGGAGCTGCCGGAGGACTTTGTTATGATCCCCATGGACTCCATGCTGATCCAGCAGGTGCTGACGAACCTTTTGGAAAACGCGGTGCTCCACGCCAAGGGGATGACCCGCCTGACGCTGCGGGTGTTCACGCTGGGCAGCGGGCTGTGTTCGAGGTGATTGACAACGGCTGCGGCATCCCGAAAGAGCGTCTGCGCACCCTGTTCTCCGGCACCGGCGGCCCGGACCCCAACGCCCCGGCCGACAGCGGCAAGCACGGCATGGGCATCGGGCTGTCGGTGTGCGCCGCCATCATCAAGGCCCACGGCGGCGAGATCGACGCAGAGAGCCGCCCCGGCGAGGGCACGACCATCCGTTTCTGGCTGGAGACGGAAAAAATCGAACTGGAGGACGCAGAAGATGAGCAATAATAAATATAAGGTGCTGATCGTGGAGGACGAGGCGAACATCTGCAGCTTCATTGAAACGCTGCTGACCACGAACGACTATCAGGCGCTGGTGGCGCACACCTGCACCATGGGCCTGACCCTGTTCGCCTCCCACAACCCGGATCTGGTGATCCTGGACCTGGGCCTGCCGGACCGGGACGGCCTGGAGCTGATCCGTACCGTGCGGCAGAAGTACATGACCCCCATCATCGTGCTGTCGGCCCGTACCGACGAGATGGATAAGATCGAAGCGCTGGATCTGGGTGCCAACGATTACATCACCAAACCCTTCGGCACCGGGGAACTGCTGGCCCGGGTGCGGGTGGCCCTGCGCCTGAACCGCTACAGCCGCACCGGTGACGCAGCATCCGGCGGGGAGTTCCAGGCTCAGGGACTGCGCATCAACTACGACCGCAGCAAGGTGTTCGTGGAAGGGCAGGAGGTGCGCCTGACCCAGACGGAATACAACATCGTGGCCTTTTTGTCCCAGCATGCCGGCCGGGTGATGACCTACGCCGCCATCGTGCGGGCCATCTGGGGCGATACCGATGTGGGCAGCACCAAAAAGCTGCAGGTGAACATGGCCAACATCCGCAAAAAGCTGGGCAGCCGCCCCGGCAGCAACCCCTACATCCTCAACGAGCTGGGCGTGGGCTACCGCATGATCGACGAGGACCCGGAGAGCCGTCAGGCTGCAGAGGAGAGCGTATGATCCCTGCACTGGTAATTTTTGCTGTCACCTATCTGCTCATGCTGGCACTGCCCAAAGAGCGCCCGTGGGTGGCCCTGTGCAGCGCGGCGGTGTTCATGGCACTGGGACAGCTGGGCGTGTATGATTTTTCGCTCTCGGCGGCGCTGGGGGCGGTGGATTACAATGTGCTGCTGATGATGTCTGGCACCATGGGGATCGTGTCGCTGTTCATCCGGAGCCGGATGCCGGCCCGCCTGGCCGAGCAGCTGATCGTCCGGGTGCCCAATGCCCAGTGGGCTGTGTGCGTGCTGGCACTTTTTGCCGGGGTCATCAGTGCATTTGTGGACAATGTGGCCACAGTGCTCATGGTGGCACCGGTGGGCCTGGCCATTGCCCGCAAGCTGAAGATCTCGCCGGTTCCGGTGATCATTGCCATTGCGGTGTCCTCCAACCTGCAGGGCGCAGCCACGCTGGTGGGGGATACCACCAGCATCCTGCTGGGCGGCTTTGCGGAGATGAACTTCTTTGACTTTTTCTGGATGCACGGCCGCCCGGGCGTCTTCTGGGGTGTGGAGCTGGGCGCGTTGACCTCCCTGCTGGTGCTGCTGTGGCTGTTCCGGCGAGAAAAACAGCCCATCGCCGCCAGCGTGGAAACACAGGTGGAAGATGACGTGCCCACTGCCCTGATGCTGCTGACGGTGGGGCTGCTGATCGTGGCATCTTTCCTGCCGCAGCCGGAAAGCGGCCTGCTGGCAACACTGTACGATCTGCGCAGCGGGCTCATCTGCATGACCCTGTGCGTGGTGGGCGTGGTCCGTGCCTGCCTGCGGGAACACTCGGCAAAGCCGCTGGTGCAGGTGGTGCAGGAGTTGGACCGGGACACTTTGCTGCTGCTCTTCGGGCTGTTCATCGTGATCGCGGGCATCCGCACGGCGGGTGTCATCGACGCTGCCGCGCAGCTGTTCCATACCGTGGCCGGGGAGGATCCTTTCCGGCTGTATGTGCTGCTGGTGGTGGTATCGGTGGTGCTGTCGGCTTTCATTGACAATATCCCCTATGTGGCCACCATGCTGCCGGTGGTGCAGGGCATTGCCGCGCTGATGAACAATGGTGCAGGCATGGCACCGGAGGTGTTTTACTTCGGTCTGCTCACCGGCGCAACGCTGGGCGGCAACCTGACCCCCATCGGGGCATCGGCCAACATTGCGGCCATCGGCATCCTGCGCAAGAATGGTGAGACCGTGCGCACAGCCGACTTTTTGCGCATCGGGGTGCCCTTTACACTGGCGGCAGTGCTGACCGGCTCGGTGTACCTGTGGCTGGTGTGGGGCCACGCATTGTAAGCAACAGAAAATGTCTGCCGCCAGCGCCCGGCGGCCACGCTCAAACGACCAAATAAACCGCCCGTCCTGTGCCGGAAAACCGGCCTGCGACGGGCTTTTTTACGGAAGTATGACGTTTTACAAAAAGAGAAAAGTTTTTTGCAGAAAACGCTTGACAATTCCGGTATATCTGGTATAATAACTATTGTTCCGAGCGACACAGCTCACGAACAAAACAGAATATGCGGATATGGCGGAATTGGCAGACGCGTTAGATTCAGGTTCTAATCGGGGCAACTCGGTGGAGGTTCAAGTCCTCTTATCCGCACCAAACCATGAAAATCCGAACCTTTTCTCGATAGGAGAAGGGCTCGGATTTTTTGTTTTCTTCGGAAACGAGAACAATGGCTCTTCCCTTACGGCTGTGTGTCCAAAACCTTATCAGAAGAAAGACCGTATCACGAAGGTCACAACAGTAAGAGTGCCGTAAGGCAGAAGGGACGCAAGATTATGAAGTACGATGCAAGAGCCTGTCAGTTTAACATGGGCACCGGCTGTGTGGAGCTGCTGCTCCGGGATGGGCGCAAAATTTCCATCAACTGCACCGGTGTCGAGGATGCACTGGATGTTACCATGGCGCAGAGGTCTGAACTGGACTACCTCATCTACAATGACCCGCTGGCGTATGCAGAGCTAATTTTGAACGGTGAGCCAGAGGAGTATCTGAGAAATGCGGCTGGAAGTCACGGATTAGAGGACTGAACGCAAAAACAGGGTGCGCCCTGCCGGACGCACCCTGCAAAAATCCACACACGATAAGTAAGGCAGGGAGTTCCCCGACGGGAACTTCCTGTTTTTCTTTGGTTGCGATATGAGCCTGTTCCGCCTGCCATGCAGCAAATTCCCGTTGACCTTCCTCGCTGTTCCAGCAGGCAAGGATCGCCGGATAGAATGCCCGTGCCAGTCGTTCGATGGCTTCATCGGGGTAAGGGGAAATATTTGTGGACTTTTTCTTTTTGTTCAAACGCACACTCCTTTGGATTTCTGTTGACAGCATACAATGTGCCTGTTGTTATGCTGTCTGCTCATCCTCTGCGAGCGCAGATTCCAGCGAAGCAAGGTACTCCTTGTGCTTGTGGATGATTTCGAGAATGACTTCTCGCTGTGCTGTGTCTGGCATAGTTCTCAGAAGATAGTCAAACTCTGTGCGGAAACGTGTTGTAACGTGTTCCAGTGCGACATAATCATGCCGCACTTCTTCCGGGTAAGCATCGCTGTCGTAAACCGATTCGATTTTCTGAAACGGCAATACAGGTGCCTTTCCCGGTTCCCGGATGATGCCATCGGCATCCGGTTTCGGTTCAACTTTCAGTTCCGGGTGCAGGATTTCCTGCAAGGTCTGTGCGCGGGCATCATAGTTGGCTCGTGCAAGGCGGTGCATATCAGCCTTGCTGACTTTTACCTGTTTGTTCAGAATCTTCTCCCGCATACCGGGAATCAGGGATTCAGCAATTTCAACACCTTTCATGTACTTCGATGCGCGAAGTACAGTTGCCTTGCTTACACCATTTTCCTCTGCGATTCGTTCGCAGGTTTTCATGGCTTCACCGGAGTTATCAGTTTGAGAACTCCGGTGAAATCGGCCATTTCATCATGCGATTCTTTGCGGGCTTCGCCATGAGAGGATTTTTCCGCTTCATATTGCTTCCCGATGAGGAACAGCTTCTGCTCCGGGGTGAGGTTGCGCCGCCCCAACTGATTCTTGCAGATCCATGCGAGGACTTCTTCTCTGCTTTCAAATCGGAGCGGCATGGTGGAAAAGCAAATCTCCGGGTGCTTCTGGAGAATTGCATAACGATTGTGGCCGTCAACGAGGGTGTTGTTCCAGACGATCAAAGGAGAGCAGCTTGCCTTCCTTGAGGATGTTTTCTTCAAGCTGCTTGTACTCATCGTCCGTCAGCGGCGGGATCTGATTCTGGAACTCCGGGTCGATTTTCAGATTGATCATACGCACAACTCCTTATCTCTCGTGATGTTGCGTCCGTTCGTCCTCCCGGAAGAACAGGGCAACATTCTGTTTTGCATCTTTCAGCTTGAGCAGTTCGATCTTGGCTTCCTTGTACTGCTCATAGAACTGGGCCTTTTCGGAAGCAAGAGCGCAGTATTCCGCTTCCAGCTTGTTCGGACTTGGCAGTTTAGTGATGTTGTTTGCCTTGAGATAGGCTGCTGCTGTCCGGTATGCTGTCAGCTCTGCACGATGCTGTTCTTCAAAGGTTGCGGGGGATTTGGCAGCGTTCCGTTTCTGCGCGAGCGGTCGGTACTGCTTGTAGGAAGCAGCATAACGGCGCAGTGTTTGGTTGTTTGCCATGCGGGTTTCGAGGTCTTTCACTACGGCCAGCGATTCATGGAACTTGGTGTCAAGCTCTGCAATTCTCTGGTCGAGTGCGTCCTCGTTGAGCAGACCTTTCTCCTGCAAAAGAATCAAGGTCTGCGCCATGGCTTTGAGGTTGTGCTTCTTCGCCCAACGCTCATAGCCGATGCCCTTGCCCTGCTTCAGTTTTGCCTGAATGTCCACCAGCTTCTTGATTCGGTCGGGTTTTTCCTCAAGATTGCTGTGGAGGATAATGGGCTGGCTCTTGGCATTTTCTTTCAAGGTGGCAAGCACGAGTTCTTTCTCAAACTTGTCACCGAGGCTGTGCGCCCGGATAAACTTCTTTCTTCCGGCTGGCAGGTAGCTGAGCCGCCCACGGCTTTTCTTGACCGTGATGCCGTACTGCTGCAAGAGCCTGTCCGAGAAATCTTCAAAGCTCGCTGCATTGTCCAGCACATCCGAGATCTGTTTCCGCAAAGTCTCCTTTGCGGTTTCAAACTCCGTTTGTGTAGGCTGCTGTCCGGCGGCAAGCAGGGCAGCGTTTTCACGGTCGAGTTTCATTTGACTGCGCCGTTTCATCCAGTATTCACGCTCGCTCACACGCTTTTTCGAGCTGAGCAGGTCGATCTGGTACAGCTTGGCATCCTGACACATTTCCATGACTGCGACACGCAGGTGCCGCATGGTCTGGGCTGTGCTGGAATGCTTCATGCCCTCACGCCAGTCACGGGGCTTTTGCATATAGGGCTTGCGCTCCACTTCTCGTGTCCGGACGCTGCCGATCACGATGTGGACATGGATATTTCCCGAATGGTTGTGTCCGTCCGGGTGGGTGCAGACGATAGCAGGATGACCGGGAAAGTTCTCTTTGCAGAAGTTCAGGCCGAGGGCCTGTGCCTTTTCCATCGTCAGCCCATTTTCGGCTGCATCCCGCGGGTCGAAGCTGATGATATACTGGTGACTCTTGATGTCATCCGGGTGGTTGTTCTTGTCGTACTTCCGGTTTGCCAGCAGGCAGGCCATTGCAAACGAGGCTTCGCCGCATTCAAGGGTGTCCAGAATGTACGATTCCCGCAGCTTGGGTCTGCTCTGTTCATCCAGAATTTTCTTGCCGGAAAATTCATCGTGCTGGTAAACCAGATAGGTCTCAGCGGCAGAGTAGTCCGAATTTTTAGAGGCGATATGCTTCAGCGTTGCCATACAGTTTACCCAGAACTTTCTCGGCGTTGAGCCGGAAGGCAGTCAGGTCTGCAAGTTCGTCCAGAAGTTTCGCCCGGAGCTGTTCGGTGTCTGCTCCGCCGGAGTTGAAGTGTCGTGCGAGTTGGTTCAGGTTGCCGCCCACCCTGCTGCACTGGGCAAGCAGAGTGGAAACGGCAGTCAGGGTTTCTTCTCCGCCGCCGGCAACGACAAAGGTGCGCTCGATCTTCGCATTGTGCAGCGCACGGCGGATGAGGGTGGACAGGGAGAGATGAAGGAGTTTTGCTGTGCATTGGAGTTCCATCTTTTCAGTTTCCGTCACACGGAACTTGATGATGTGCGTTTTGTTGTTCGGCGTGTCGTGGCGGTGGGTCGTGCTGGGTTTCGTTTTGACATTCGTTTTGTTCATTGAACCTCCTGTCGTTTCGCTAGCTCCTCGGTGGAGCTATGTAAGCACGACACGCCGTTCTTTCGCACCGCAAGGTGCGAATATGAGCAGGGTTTGGGGCAGGTACGCCCCAACAAGATCACATCAAAACTCGCAAGAGTTGCAGATGTGAAGTCCCGGTGGAGCACAACATTTTCAAGAATTGAAAATTTGTGGCCACGGGACGGTTCTTGCTCTCCACCGCTGCGCTCAAAACGCATTTCCGAAAGTTGTTTCCGAATTGTTAAGACGCAAAAATAAGTAGAGAGTTCCGCTGCTCGTGTATGTTGATCGCCGTTTGCTCCGAACGAAGTTCCTGCCCCTGTTTTGCAGCGGCGTTGGCCGAAAAGCCGGTATCACGCTCGGACGGCTCATGAAATTCTCAAGGTACGGCTTCCCCAAAAAGAAAATACCGCCCACGCAGTACAGGCGAAGGATTTTGTCGGGTGAAACAGACGGCAAAATGATCGGGTGTGTTGCGGGGCGGTAAATCTTCGCAGGAAATAAAACCGCACAGAATCGTTTCTTTACAGAAATCGCTGTGGATTTGTTGGGAATGATAACATAAGTATTGATGTGTGTCAACACTTCAGGATAATGAATACATCAGATGAATGAAACACACAAAGTACAAGCAAAAGCAAAGCAATGTTTTAGGAGAATGTTTTAATTTTCGCAGTTCAGGCGGACTTGGACGGTAAACACACCGTCTTTCTTTTTCGTATAGAAGTCACCATGGTTCTCCTGAACGATACGATTTATATTTTTTAGTCCGTAACCGTGATACTCTCCGATGCGGATTCCGCGAGAAGTATCACTGTATGGGTTTTCCAGCCGATAGAAAAGGCTCCGATATTGTTTGCGCAGCTGTAAATGGATGGTTCGCTGTTCCGCTGGCAGACTGCAACAGGCTTCAATGGCATTGTCAAATGTATTTCCGAGGATGATGCTCAAAGACAGCGATGAGATCGTCAGAACTTCAGGAATCGTCACATCCAGTTTGACCTTGATGTTATTCTTCTCTGCGATGCGTAGGTAATAATTCAAAAGAGCATCAACAACAGGGTTTCCGACAGCAGAAACATTTGTGGAACGCTCAAAAATATCCGTGGCAGCTTGTGCAATCTTGTGAAGTTCTTCGGTATCGCCGTGTTCTGCAACTGCCTGCATCGCCAGAATGTATTTCTTCACATCATGCCGTAGAGAACGGACTTCTTCCTGACGTTCTTTGAGCTGCTGGTAGTATTCCATTTGAAGATTGTACTGCTGCTCATTGAACTTGGCTTTGAATTTTTCCAGTTCATTTTCCCGGAGAGCTTCCACATAGAACACGATCAGGATGTTTATAAGGAGAAGCACAGCCATAAGGCCGACCATATAATCCGGGAAATACTCATCCGCAGCATGATACTGTGCCACATAACAGACAGCGATGCTTGCGATTTGAATCGCAATAATTGGCAACAGCCATAGGATGCGCAGAGCATTTCCCTTTCGACTGAAAAAATGTGAGATCAGGACTACAAGTGAACTTGAATCAGGTTTGAAAAAACAACATAAACCAACCGTGCTGCCCCAGCCTGCATCAGAATATCGGTATCAGGGATGCGCAGCCCGATCAGGAGCATTGCAAGCACTTCCACCAAAGCAATCAGCGTAAAGAAAGCTCCGCTTGCAAAAACCGCCTGCCATGGTCGCACTTCGTAAAACAGCAGTGCGAGGAAAAATCCGCCAACTAAAAGATAGATCGTGCGCTGCGTTACCCAGTCCGGGAATAAGCTTAGTGCACACTGGCCAGCGATCATAAGCACAACATACACATAGAACCATTTTGAAACGGGCTCCTTTTTAGGAAATAGCCGACCGATAAAAAGCAGCAACAGAGCGATGTTGGCAAAGCTCCCTGCAAACTCAACGAAATAATAAAGTATCATCTTCCCAAATAAGCGTTAAAGTTCTGATTGAACTCCTGACGCTTCCTCCTGCTGATCGGTAGCTGATGTCCGCTGGAAAGAAAAACAGCGGTTCCAGTAGCGTAAACAATGTGTTCCATCCCGCAGAGAATCTACATTGGTGGATATCATGCAACGTCGCACACCAGATGCTATCTGGCATTTACCGGACTGGCACTTATCTGCATTTTGCTGAGTAAAGTAATTGCAGCCAATCACCTTTTTCGTATCCTGACAACAGCAGCTCTTATGGGCATCGCTATCTTTTTCTCTCCGATAGAAGCAACGAATAAGCCTTTAGGCAAAAAGAAGCGGTTAAGCTATAAGATGGTCGCATCTGTTCTTTCGTCAATAGATTTCCTGTTTGCCATTTTCAATGTGCTTCCGTATACACGTCATGTAGTTTGCTACTATCTCTCCAAATGGGTATTGATTGTATTCTCAACAATTCCTTTGGTTCAACAAAAATTTAATGCCAACTTTTGTAGATAGGGAGGTGATAACATGAAAAAAAACAAATGGGTGCTGCTTCTTATCGCTTTTGTTGCATTTTTGGTATTGGTTTATTTTATTGGTGCTTGCCTTAATGCAACGGCAGAGGCATTGACAATTATTTCGCTCTGCATCGGCATACTGGTCATTTATTTAGTCGTAAAAGCAATCAAATCAAAATAAGGAAAGGAAAATGTGATCATGAGTACAAGAAAATTCATCAAAAAACTTACGGCGAGTCTGCTTTTTATTGCGGTTGTAATGTCGTTTGGCGTTCAGTCTGCCTTCGCTGAATCGAATTCACCGAAAGCTACCGTTAAGAACAATGTTGTTACTTTTAGCAATCTCGATCAACTGAAGGCAAACGAGAAGCTCGCAATTGCGGTAGTTGACAGTAATGGTGATCCAGCAACTATTACTATCGAGTCAGTGGACAATTCAATTTCTCGTGTAGCGAAATCGTCGAATTCTTGGAAGGTTTCGTATAAGGGAGTGGTGATTCATGCATATTTTTATATGACAGTGACGAATAACAAAGTCACAAATGCATGGGACTATTCGATTACAACTTTGGGTTCCACATATAGTGATGCAAGTTTGACGTATAACTCCAGTTCGGCAAAACTCACCTTTACCAGTAACGCTTATAATGGTATTGCTTCTCATACTTGCTGGCTGAAGGGAACTCCTCGCGGAACAAACAATGAAGTCGATGTAACGTATTCTATGTAATGTGGAGGACAATATGAAACAGAATTCACAAAAACTGATTTTTTTCCTGAGTAAAATTACATGTGCTTTGCAATGGCGATTGCAGTCTTAAGTGTGAATAGCACCTGCTGCTTTACAGCGTATCAGCCGGATGTCCCTGAATCGCTTGATCGCAACTAAACTCATATGATAGACATTATATCAAAAACGATGTGAGGTGATAGAATATGAAAGATGTATCTCGAAGAGAATTCTTGAAAACTTTATGTTTAGGCATAACAGTAGCCGCTTTACAAAATTTGCCAATGACAACGGCTTTTGCAGACAGTGCAATCAGTAAAACAAAAATTATTTCTAAAAGCGACCGTGAAAATTTGGTGGCTACTGTTGCAAGAACTGTGCAAGTGTCCTACAAAATAGATAAAAATACGATCATTGAAGTAACTCGCTTTACTGATATTGATGGACAAAATGTTACCTTGAACCGGAGCGTTAAAGAAGATGGTACAGGTGAACTTGTCTATACGAAAGCCCAAAACGAAAAAGCAAATTGACCAATCAAAGCTATGATGTCTTTTGAAATTAGCAACTTCAAAATCTATGCCTCAAACAAGGGAGCCACTGTTGGAAGTGATGTTACAGGATCACAGTATAAGCATATATTTGTATCAAATCTCAGCTATACAATTGACAATACGGCGATTGCGCAAATTGAGATTGGTGGAGTTGAAACTGCAGCAAGCCTTTTAATTACTGGGTTGCACTTGCCGGGAAGCACTGCTGTTACGGTTGATCCTTTTGGTTAGTGTGGTTCTAGCTACTTCTCCATCGAAAGTTGTTATAAATCAATCGCTGTATGAAGTCCATTTCGCATATGATAATAGCTACTATACCCATTGCTATCATGATATTTTGTATTCGTATGATTCCGGTGGACACCTTATGGATACTACAAAATCGTACCATCAAGCTGTGGAGGCTAAGAATGAAAAAGGCAAAAGCAACTTTTTTCTTATTGCTCCTTTTGCCCTTTGGGGCTGCATTTCAGTATGGACTAGTAATCTTGTCCGATTGACAGATAAAAGCGCAGTACCTTATGCTTGGGCTTCTTTGTTTTTCTCATATGGAATCGTAGCAGTGCATTATATCCAAGTGGCAGTATCCTCCAAAGGCTGTAACAATGCCGAAAACGAAAAAATTGCATGGGTTCAGCTTGGGCTTTCAACTTTGTTCTTGATAGTAGCTGTTGTTCTAGCTATTCAATGAAGGAAAGCAAAGTAATCACCCAAAGCAGTGTAAGGTCACAATATTTTCTATTCCAGCAGTATTCTAGTAGTTTCAGCATTTGTATGGTTCACATTTATTTGCCGAGGAGTATACACCTGAAGGGGAAAATTTAATGAAGGTGATTCCAATGGAGCTTTAGTGTATTGAGTGAAGAAAAAAAATAAATTAGGAGGCAGTATACTATGACTAACAAAATCAAACGGCTGATTTCCATTCTATTGGTCACGGTTTTATTTCTCCTGACCATTCAGCCAGCATTTGCAACTGGAAATAAGAGAAAGATCGATGATTATTCGATAGAAGAACTTCTCAATCTTTCTGTGCAAGAATAAGAGAATCTCGGATTTTATGTTTTGGCCGAGGTTCCAATGCGCATTCCTGTTTCTAATACAGACGGCTCAAGAGTTGTATCGTATATTGATGGAACATGGAGAGTTCTTTATACAAAGGCCAATGGATTGGGCTTTTATATGAGTGGAACTACCGTCGGTATTGGCCCGGATTTAATAAAAAATGTTTCAGGAACGGATTACTACACGAGCTATTCCGATAACATCGAACGAAGCTGCCCATTTTCAACGACAGCACTAGTTCCAGAACAAAGTATATATAATACAACCTATACATATGACTTCTATGATGTTGGAACTTATCTTGATTGCAGCGTTGGGTGTTATTTTGGAGTGGTTGGCTCAAGCAAACCAATCTATTGGAGTGCAACTACACAAGTTACCATCCCGAAATTATGATTTTGACCAGCTATGGATGAAATTGTTTTTGAACCCAGTGATGTCAATATGTTAGCAGCTTTAGGCATCGTCGAAAGTGTAAAGTTGTTTCCGTTTATGTTATCAATGGGAGAACTTCAATATGCTTGCGATTCAGAATATCGTTGCAAACAATTCGTGAATTGCCTTTCAGAATATTATCCTGACAGCCAAATTGAAGCTAGACAACTGTGGTCGAAATATCATGGTACAGCGAATGCGGTTCAATGTGATATGATAAATCATAAGCCACTGCGTGTTTGGGTCAGGAGTTCTGCCGATTGTTGGTGCGGCATTTATTATATTTGTTACTATGCAGCAAAGTATGGTACAAATAGAATTTTGCTTGCATCCAGAGAAGGTCTGAAAGAATTTATGGAAGGGAAAACCGATAAGATCTCACAAAAGTATTTGACGGAAGAAACTATTACTGAGTATGCCAAAAGATGGGGAAAGCTATTAAACGAAAACACCTCCATGCGTATTTGGCATGCGAACGATGTTAAAAGCGTTAACATAGATTATTTCGACCAGAGAATTATTAGTTTAGTATCGAGAATTCCTATTTCGGTTGGTGAACTTACCGCAGACGTATTAAAAGCGATTTCTGCTCCGGTAAGTGACTGGTATGTCATGAAACGCATAGAAGCACTTTTGAAAAAGGGTGTTCTTCAAGTCGTTATTCCAAACAAAATCTTTTATAATACCATCGTCCAGCTAAACGAAGAATAAAGGAATCCGAGCAAGTCGGCCCAACAGTCACCTCATTTCAACGAGAGGGGTGGCTGTTGGGTCAATTGTTCAAAAAGAAAAACTGAAGATAATAAAAAGTCTTGATTTCTCCATCAAAACATGGTATATACATTATACGAAACAGTGCTTTGAAAGAACGCTCCACCGTTCAATGACGTGTAAAGAGAGGTGCTTGCCATGACCGCTGTGATCTACGCCCGCTATTCCAGTGATAACCAGCGCGAAGAATCCATCGAAGGCCAGATTCGTGAATGCACGGCCTATGCCGAAAAGAATGACATCACTATCGTCAAGCACTACATTGACCGCGCCATCTCTGCCAAGACGGATAATCGCCCTCAATTCCAACAGATGATAAAGGACAGCGACAAGAAGCTGTTTGATATTGTTCTGGTCTGGAAACTTGACCGCTTTGCCCGGAATCGCTACGACAGTGCCCGGTATAAGACCCAGCTGAAGAAGAACGGTGTCAAGCTCATGTCGGCTACGGAGATCATCTCCGAGGGGCCAGAGGGTATCATTCTGGAATCGGTTCTGGAGGGCTATGCAGAATACTACTCTGCCGACCTTGCCGAAAAGGTTGTCCGTGGACAGACAGAGAACATCCTGAAAGGCCGCTGCAACGGTGGTCGTGGAACGTTTGGATATACGCTGGATTCCGAGCGGAAATTTCACATCGACCCGCTTGCCTCCCCTTTCGTGCTGGAATCGTTCACGAAGTATCGGGATGGCCTCACGATGAAAGAGATTCGGGACTGGCTGAATGAAAACGGCATCAAGAACCCGGTCGGAGGCGAATTTACTTACAACAGCGTGGAGCACATGCTCAAAAACCGGCGTTATATCGGAGAACTGAAATTCCGGGATGTGGTCGTGCCGGATGCGATTCCGCCCATCGTGCCGCTGGAACTGTTCGATGATGTGCAGGAAAAGATTGCCAAAAACAAGAAAGCCCCTGCCCGAAGAAAGGCAGAGGACGATTACCTGCTGACAACCAAGCTGCACTGTGGTTGCTGCGGTGCGCTGATGTTTGGCGAAAGCGGCACAAGCCGGACGGGAGAAGTCCACCGCTACTATAAATGTGCCACGGCCAAAAAGAAGAAGGGCTGCAAGAAGAAAACTGTCCGTAAACAGTGGCTGGAAGATCTTGTGGTTAACCAGACCATGCAGCTTGTAAAAGACGATGCCGCTATGGAGTCCATCATCGCCAAGGTGATGGAACTGCAAAACAAGGAAAACACCAACATTCCTCTTTATGAAAAGCAGCTCCGGGATGCGGAATCGGGTATCCAGAATATGCTGAATGCGATTCAGGCTGGAATCCTGACCAGTTCCACCAAGGAGCGGTTGGAGCAACTGGAAGAAACCAAGCGTGAGCTTGAAGCCCGCATTGCAGAAGAAAAGCTGGCAAAGCCCAAGGTCACGGAGGAGTTCATTCGCTTTTGGCTGCTGCGGTTCCGTAAACTCAACATGAATCAGAAAGACCAGCGGCAGGCACTGGTGGACACGTTCATCAATTCGATTTACCTGTACGATGATAAGGTTTTGATAACCTTCAACTATAAAGAAGGGACACAGACCGTGACTTTTGGAGAAGCGACGGAAGTTGCATCCGAGGGAAATGGTTCGGATTTGGATTGCATTCCTGCACCAAGAAAAGACATACATTCGTATGTCTTTTCTTTTTTTGTGCGGATAAGAGGACTTGAACAGCACGGCCCTGCGGGTCCCAACGGCTAGGAATGTCTACCGTGGATGCTGGGGGAATATTGCAATAGTCCTCCGGTTTGTTTTTCTTGTGGTGGAGCATTGTCCACAGCACTCGAACCCAACACTTCCTCACGGGTGACCGTTTTGGCATCATCCGTGAAGTTGAAATTGAGTACGACCCGGTCATCAAAGACGTAGACCGAGTTGACAAAGGTATCAATGATCTGCCGCTGGTGTTCCGTGCTGCCCACGTCACCCTTGCGGAATTTCTCAAGCCAGAACCGAATCCACTCACGGGTCAGAACGGGCTTTTTCAGTTCTTCTTCCAGAATGCTGGTGTTCAGGGCTTCTTTCCGGGCTTCCAATTCGTCTAGCCGCTGCTTGGTGGTCGAGGTCAGGATGCCCTGTTCAATGGCTTCCAGAAGGTTTGCCAGCCGCTTCTCCGTGTCCCTGAGCTGGTCTTTCAGGACAGGCAGCCGGGTGTTCTCTTTCTGCTGGGCTTCCATGACCAAATCTATCAGCTGTTCGATGATTTCATCGTTAAAAATCACCTTAATGGCGGTGTCCACCACGAACCGCTCCAGAGGCTCCTTGCGGATGGCTTTCAGGTCACAGTGCGCCTTGCCGTGGCGTTTGGCGTTGCCGCACTTGTAGTAATAGTAGGTGTTTCCCATGTGGCTGGTGCCGCTTTCGCCACCCATCAGGGTGCCGCACTTGCCACAGAACAGCTTGGTGGTCAGCAGATAGCTCACATCCTCTTTTGCAGGCCGACCATGGGCGATCCTGTTCTGCTCGAAACGCTGCTGCACCCGGTCGAACAAGTCCTTGTCAACAATGGCCGGAATGCCGCCCGGCGTCACAATGTCCTTGTAGCGGTATTCGCCGATGTAGCGGCGGTTGCGGAATATCTGGAAGAAGCTGTTCTTTACGAACGGCTTCCCGGTGCGGGTACGCAGGCCGCGCTCGTTCAGGGATGCGGCAATCTTCTCAGCCGGTTCGCCATCGGCGTACCGGCTGAAGATCTCCTGCACAATAGGAGCCGTTTCCGGGTCGATATGGTATAGCCTGTCCTCCTTGCCAATGGTGAAGCCCAGCGGCACCACGCCGCCGTTGTACTTGCACTGGAGGGCATTTTCGCGCTCACCGCGCGCCACTTTCAGGGCGAGTTCGGCGGAATAGTATTCCGCCATGCCAATCAGCATACTCTCCACCATAATGCCTTCAGGCCCCTGCGAGATGGGTTCCATGGCAGACACCAGATGGACACCGTTCTTTTCCAGCTGGTACTTGTAGTTCACGGCATCGAATCGGTTCCGGGCAAAGCGGTCGAGCTTCCAGACCAGAACCACATCGAAGATTTTCTTTCCGCTGTCCTTGATCATCCGCTGAAAGTCTGGGCGGTCATCCGTTTTGGCAGAGTAGGCACGGTCAATGTAGGTGCCGACCACGGTGATGCCGTTCTTCTCGGCGTAGGCCTTGCAGTCGCGCAGCTGTCCCTCAATGGACGCTTCTCGCTGGCTGTCGGATGAATAGCGGGCGTAGATTACGGCGGTCATGGTTGCACCTCCTTGGCGTGTATTCGACTTGCCTTTATAGTATCGGGTCAAGCGCAGCTTGTCAACAATCTGCGAGCAGAGTGAAATGCGAAAATTGCGAAACGCAGCGAAAGGTGAGAGCAAGAATCGTCCCGTGGCCACAAATTTTCAGTTCTTGAAAATTTGCCCCTGGGACAGCTTCTTGTTGGGGCGTGCCTGCCCCAAACCCTGCTGGAACGAGTACGGCAAACTGGAATTTGACTAATCCTACATGTGCATCATATTACACTCATGTAATTATCCTCTACATAAACAGCTTTTCCATCAGCAAGCTTAATCTCATCTTTGCCGTTCGGTAATACTGTTGTTTCAGAACCATTCCAATGGGGGATAATAGGATTGTCAATAATATGTAATCCATCTGTTAAATTTCCCGCCGCATACATACTTCCTGCACTGATTCCGACATATATAAGTCCGTTTTTAATTGCATTATTAAGTATTCTATCAAAACCAGTTCTCGACATTTCACGACAAAGCACAGATACATCACCACCACTGACAAAAACAGCATCAAATTGGTTTAATTCTTCAAAAGTTAATAGCCTTGTAAGCATAAACGGGGTTGTAACATACGAAGAATAGGTTCTTTGATAGTCTTTTGAAAGAATTAATTCCAGATTGTACACTAATATATTTTCGTACTGAATTCCCATTAGAAAGAGTTCATGAAAACATATTGCAAGCGACTCTCTTGCACCATCTGTTTCAATGCCAGCTGTTGGAATATAAAGCACTTTCACATCCTTCGACACTTTCCAATAATATCAAAGAATTTCTCTTTCATCTTATCGGTCAACCCTGCAGATGTAAGAAATAGATGTTTTCCATTCATATTCTTTTACCTCGTCAAACTCCGATTTACTGGGCTAAGCCGAGTATACCACACTCCACCATGAAAGAACACCCCGATATAGTGAAATTTTGCCATTTTTCTGCGTACGTGCGTACACGCTCCGCAGGGATTCTAAGGGGCTTGACCCCTTGGCACACAGACTTTGGCACAAAGTCTAGTGTGTTACACCTTGTCAGAGGTGTACAGGCTCCCGGTACGCACGTACGCAGCGACTACTCCCAAACGCGCCATATAGGGGGACGACCAAGTTCGCACAAAGCGAACTTGATTCCGCAAAGCAAAAGGCAGGATACCACTATCATAGTGATACCCTGCCTTTGCTCGTTTACCGTTCCGAGTAGTCCTTCCGCAAAACCTCCGATAAACAAAAAACGTACCCAAACCCTTTTTCATAAAGAATCGGGTTCGAGTACGAACTGTATGGTGGAGAATTAGGGACTCGAACAAGGCGGCTCTGATGACGCCAGTGGACAGAGTGTAGAAAAATATGCTATACTTGGCACACAAAACCGGAAGCAAAAGGAGGCGTTCTCATGAACAAAAAGACCGTGCTGGCGGTGGGGCTTTGTGTGGTGCTGCTTGTGTGCAGCGTGATCTATCTTCGACCGCTGCCCTTATCGAGCTGCATCCCTGAAAATGGCTCCTTGCTCTTGCACAGCAACACCTTTGGTGTCCAGAACGGGAAGCCCTATATCCACTCTGAAGCCTACGACCACATTACAGAGGACCAGAAAGAAAAGATCATGGAACTGGCACAGGCGTATACCTATAACCGGACCCTGAAAACCTACCTTTCTGATGGTGCTATGGAAAACAGCGGAAGCAAGGTCCTGTCCATTTACATGATCGATAAGGGCGCTGTGGTGGGGTCCATTTATGTGTCGGAGGCAGGGCGGATCTCCATAAATGACCGACCCTATAAGATGAAAAACGCAAAGCAATTCCAAGAGCAGCTGGAAGCCATCCTGAAGGAGTGACCCGGGCGGCACGCCATGGGATATACTCTACCCTGAAACAAAAAATCCGAACCCTTCTCCTATCGAGAAAAGGTTCGGATTTTCTATTTTTGCGGCAGTCCTCCCGGTAGATGTTCCTACGGGTTGGGAACCGCGCACTAAGCAACAGCCCACCGGGCTGATTGCTTACCCTGCTGCGCAGGGCCGTGCTGTTCAAGTCCTCTTATCCGCACAAAAAAAGAAAAGACATACGAACATATGTCTTTTCTTGGTGCGGATAAGAGGACTTGAACCTCCACCGAGTTGCCCCGATTAGAACCTGAATCTAACGCGTCTGCCAATTCCGCCATATCCGCATATTCTGTTTCGTTCGTGAGCTGTGTCGCTCGGAACGATAGTTATTATACCAGATGCAACGGAAATGTCAACACCTATTTTTAAATTTTTCTGACAAATTTTTGCATGGAAATTGATGCAGTCCGTACAGCGGCTGTGGGGCGAAAAATTCATTAAAGTGTGGTACAATAAAAGCCACGCGGCGGGGCGCTTCCCGTACAATGATAAAAACGAGGGAATGCATATGGCAAACGGAATCATCTTTCTGGTGGGTGCACTGATCATGTTTTACATGGCGCTGCGCAGTGTGCGGCAGCGGCGCAGTCTCTGCACGAACGGCGAAAAAGTACAGGCACGCATCACTGGCACAGTGCAGAGCCGGGACGGCACGGCCTATGTGCTGGAGTTCACCACGGCGGGCGGCAGCCACCGGCTGCAGTACCCCAAACCCTCCCGCAGCAAGGATTTTGCCGAGGGCAGCGTGGTGACCCTGTACTACGACCCGGAAGCCCCGGAGAAAATGTATGTGGAGGGCGATAAGTCGGTGCTGGGCGCCGAGGCGCTGTACGCAGGCATCGGCGTGGCATTGCTGGTGCTGATGTTCGCACTGCTGTGAGAGGAGGAACCATAAGATGAAACTGGAACATTTTGGTATGGCAGAGCCGGGGGACTGCCGGCTGGTATTTACGGCGGATGCCGAAGAGCTTGAACGGGCCATCACGGCCGAGCAGGCTGCGCCGGACGCCCCGCAGGCCGAAGAGGACTTGCTGACGGCGGCGGTGAACCGCACCATCCTGGAGGGCTTTTCGGCCCTGTATGAGCAGATCGCGGCGGAGTACGGCGTTACGCCGGTGACCGACCCGGACTTTGAATTGCTGGCCGTGAACCGGGCCGAAGGGTTCCGGGCCGGGGCGCAGTTCTATGCCCTGCCGCCGCTGACGCTGGGCCGGTACACCGGTTTTGTGCAGGCGGTAGAGCCGCACCTCATCCGGCAGCTTACCATTGAAATGGAGATCAACCGTCATCATGGCGATGAGGAGCGTGCGGCAGATGCTGCTGGAAAGGCCGCCCTGCGTCAGCAGGTGGCCCGGGAACTCTACGCCCAGCGCTGCGTGCAGGCAAAGGCCCGCGCGGAAAAAGAAGTCATCTGGCAGCTGGGGGACGAGGTGACCGGTCCTCTGCCCAAACAGCTGGTGGGCGGCAACTACTTCGCCGAGCAGCGGCAGTTCAACCTGAGCCTGCAGGCCAACGGCATCAACTTTGATCAGTTCCTCAAGGTGCGGGGCCAGACGGTGGAAGAGTTCCGCTCCTGGCTGCACACCCAGGCGGAACGCAAGCTGCGCAGCTGGCTGGGGCTGCTGCTGGTAGCGGAAGCAGAGGGCCTGCAGCCCACGGAAACCGAGGTGACGACCGCCCTGACCGACTGGAATGAGAAACTGGACGGGGAACGCACCTTCCCGGCCAACGATGCCCGCAAGGTGCGCCAGCGCCTGATGCGTGCAAAGGCGACGGCCTTTGTGCTGGAGCATTCCACCCTGACGCCGCCGCCCCAGGAGCCGGTGGTGCAGGAACTGCCTCAGAAATAAGGAAAAAAGCCGTGTTCCCACACCGACAGATCGGCAGGGAGCACGGCTTTTAAAGGATGGGGGCTAGGTTTGGGCTCAGGCTTCTTTCAGATGCAGCACACCGGCCTGCACCAGACGCTTGCGCAGCAGGGCACCCACCACGCAGGACACCACGATCTTGGCCAGATCCAGCACGATGAAGGGATACACGCACACAGCCAGTGCATAGCCCAGGTCGCACTGCATCTGGAACACGAACCAGGCCGTGCCCAGGACGTAGCAGGCGGCATCGCCCAGCACCAGACCCACGGCGGAGACCACCGGCTGGCCATTGCTTTTTTCAATGAACAGGCCGCCGATGAAAGCCAGCAGCAGGTAACCCACCAGATAGCCGCCGGTGGGGCCTGCCACCTTGGCCAGACCGGCACCGTAGCCGGAGAACACCGGAACGCCGATCAGGCCGATGGCCAGATAGATGACGACACTCAGGGTGCCGAACTTGGGGCCCAGCAGCCAGGCGGTCAGGCAGATGACAAAGTTTGCCAGCGAGATGGGAATGGCTCCGATGGGCACGGTCAGCGGGCCGAGTACGCACAGCACGGCGGCCATCACCGCAGTAACGGCCATCTGGTAAGTGGTGATTTTTTGATTTTTCATAGTAAAATTCCCCTCTGTAAAAATTTGCAAGGCAGTTCTGTGCAAGAGTATAGCCTGTGAACGGACAAACGGTCAACAGAAAAGTTTGCGCAGGGTTTACAATTGACTGGAGAGGGGAGAGAACGGAGGGGAGACTGTATGGGCGGAGGACACGTTTCACGGCCGGATTTCGGCATGGCACAGCCGGACCCGGCACATCCGCTGACCGAATTCTATCTGCTGGTGCAGCAGGCTCTGGATAAGGCAGGCTGCTTTGCGCTGCCTGCCCTGTATGCCAGCCTGCAGGCCCCGGCGCGCCGGATCTACCCGGAAGAAGCGCGGGAGTATCTGCGCCTTGCGCCGCAGGCAGGGGAGGGCTTTGTCCGCCTGCAGGCGGCGGTGCAGATGCAGGTGCTGTACAGCAGCCTGCAGGTGGCAGCCGACGGTGCCCCGGCGGCGCTGCTGCTCACCGAGGAGTGCACCCGCAGCGTGACGGCGCTGCAATTGCTGCCGCCCTTTGTGTGGGAGGATCCGCTGCCGCCGCTGCCGGATGTTCCGGCGGCACTCACTTTGCAGCTGACCGTGCAGGATGTGGAGGCCATCGACGCTGACCCGGCAGCTCTGGGGCGGCGGCTGGTGGGCAGCCCGGCGGGCAAGTGCTGGCTGACCCACCCCAGGGCTGAGACCTTTCTGGCAGAGCGGGTGGCGCTGCTGCAGCGGGTCTACCGCCGCTGACCGGCCGGAAAAAAAGAATGAAGCAGCGAGGGAACTGCCGCAGACGCGGCGGCTTCCTCTTTTGTTTTGCAGGGGTTCATGGTATACTAAAACCGATACGCCGCTGCGGCGGGGTGAAAAAAGTTTTGTTGCACGTTTGTGAATGATACGCAATAATCGGGACTGCTCAACCGTTTCTTGAGTGAAATGTCCCCGTGGAAAGTATTTCCACCGTGCCCGTTGAGGGCGTCAAAGGAGAGTTTGAACAATGGGACAGCTGACCAAAAACGAAGTGTTCGCGCTGGCGGTGCAGCGATACAGCGACGCCGTTTACCGCGCGGCCGTGCACAATTGCCGATGCACGGCCGATGCCGAGGATGTGGTGCAGGATGTATTTGAAAAGCTCCTGCATTACGAGGGCTGCTTTGAGAGTGAGGAGCATCTCAAAGCGTGGCTGCTGCGGGTGGCCATCAACCGCTGCCGGGACCTGACCCGTGCGGCGCACCAGAGGGATACCGAACTGGACGAGAACCTGCCCGCACCGGAACAGATGGAGGACGGCAGTGTGCTGGACGCAGTGAAGGCCCTGCCGGAGAATTACCGCAACGCCATTTACTTACACTATTATGAAGGGTACACCACGGCGGAGATCGGCCGGATGCTGAAGGTGCCCACCAACACGGTGCTGAGCTGGCTGCGGCGGGCGAGGGCGCAGTTACAGACGATGCTGAAGGAGGAGATCGAAGATGAGGTGGTATGAGTACAAGATGGAGGCGGATGACCTCCACGCCCCGGAAGATCTGAAGGCAAAGCTGCTGGCCATGGCCGACACCCTGCCCGAAGAGGAAAAGAACCGCCCGATGATGCCGGCGCAGGCAGACAACACGGCTGTCGTGCGCCCGCAGGAACCGCCCAAAAAGGCAAAGCTCATCCACTTCCCTGCAAAGCAGGTGGGCGCGCTGGCCGCCTGTCTGGCCGTGTGCGTGGTGGGCTACGGTGCCCTGAGCACCGGGAAGCTGGACATCGGTGCAAAGAGCAGCAACATGGCTCTGTATTCGGCCAATAGTTCTGCAGCTTCCACCGCAGGTGGCTTTACCACCCAGCAGGCCATGCTGGACGCTACCCCGGAGGCTGTCACCTATGACCTGGACCAGGCAGCTGTTCTTTCTGAGAACGACGCTGCTGCCGCCGAGGACCGGCAGGCCAGCACCAGCCCCAAAATCATCTACACCGCCAACCTGACCCTGGAAAGCAAGGACTACGACACGGCCCGCGCGGCACTGGATGCTGCCCTGAATGACGCAGGCGGGTATCTGGAATCCAGCAGTGAATATTCAGACGTCGGGTCCAGCCGCAGCGTCAACCTGACCTTCCGTGTGCCGGAAGAAAATTACCAGAGCTTTCTGGATGCTGTGGCGCAGGCGGGCAATGTGACCTACAAGAGCCAGCAGGCCGACGATGTGACCACCCAGTACATGGACGTGGAAACGCGGCTGGCCAATCTGGAAGCCCAGCGCACCCGTCTGCAGGAGCTGCAGGCCCAGGCCGACAATCTGTCCGACCTGCTGCAGATCGAGACCAGCCTGACCGACGTGCAGTCCCAGATCGAGAGCTGGCAGAGCCAGCTGGACTGGTACAGCAATCAGGTGCAGCAGTGCACCGTGTACGTCAACCTGAACGAGGTGCAGAATTACACCCCCACCGATGAGAGCTTCCTGGGCAGCGTCGGTGCAGCCTTTGCACAGGGCTGGTCCAATTTTGTAAACGGCCTGCAGCAGCTGGCCGTCTGGCTGGCCGGTGCCTGGCCGGTGGTGCTGGTGGTCGCGGCCGCCGCCGCAGGCTTTGCCGTCTGGCGCAAAAAGCGGAAGAAGTAAGGGCGGCAAGCCACTCCTGCACAAAATTCAAAATTTTTGGAAAAAGGGGTTGACATTGTTCCCGCCCTGTGGTATTATACTTGAGCAGTCAGCGAACAGCTGATGAGCGAAAAGTAAATATCGCGGGGTGGAGCAGTCTGGTAGCTCGTCGGGCTCATAACCCGAAGGTCGTTGGTTCAAATCCGGCCCCCGCAACCACCAAGCGTTCTGAGATTTCTCAGAACGCTTTTTTGTTGTGTTTTACGGCAAAAGGATCCCCCGGTCCACGCTGCAGGCGGACCGGGGGATTTTTACCTTATAAATGTTCTGCCAGTTCAAACATGGCGCGCACGCTGGCGCGGCTGCGCTCCCGGCGGGAAATGAGCAGGAAGCTGAAGCTCCACTGCGGGCCGTCGATGGGCACGCTGCACAGGTCCGGGCGCAGGTATTTGGGCGCGGAAGAGGGCAGCAGGCCGATGCCCACCCCGGCGCTGGCCAGCAGGAACAGCTCCTCCAGCGTCCGGGTGTGAAGGACCGGATTTCCTTTCAGACCCAGCTGATTGTAGTACTGGCGCAGCAGCTCCTCGGTGTTGCCCCGGGGGTCCTCTTGAGTCAGGATCAGCGTTTCGCCCTGCAGCTGCTGCGGCGCGATCTTTTCCGCTCCGGCAAGGGGGTGGCCGGTCGGCAGCAGCCAGGTAGCGTGCACCTGCTGCAGGATGATGCTGTCCAGCCCCTCCAGATCGGGCAGGTCAAAATCCATGGCGACCAGCAGGTCGATCTTCCGGTCCACCAGCTGGCTGACCAGCTGCTGCCGGGAGCCGGCCACGGTGGAAAGCTGCACTTCCGGGTGCAGGCTGTGGTACTGACGGAGCAATTGGGAGATGGCGTGCTGCTCCAGGATGGTGGGGATGCCCAGGGTCAGATGGGTCTGCTGCTCCTGGGCGATGGTCTGGGTCCGGGTCACGGCCTCTTCCAGCCGGGCCGTGAGCTCGTTGACCTGCTGGAAGAAATACTCCCCGGCCAGCGTCAGCTTGACATGGGCTGTGTCGCGCTCCAGCAGGGTGACGTGCAGTTCCTCTTCCAGGGCGCTGATCTGGCGGCTGATGGCTGTCTGGGACACAAAGCAGGCCCGCGCCGCCTTGGTAAAGCTGCCGGAGCGGGCTACCCGCTGAAAGTACATGATCTGCTGCAATGTCATACGCTTTTTCTCCTGCCTGCATCAAAAATTGTGGAACCTTGCCAAGAGTATAACAAATTTCTTGTGCAAACTCAACCGCCTTATGCGTTTAAGTTATAAGCGGGCAAATTATTGGTATTTCAAATCTTTGCCGAAACCTGTTAAACTTGTAACAAGAGCGCCGGGCCTACACAAGACCGGTGCAAAAGAAGAAAAGAGGTAACCAAATGAAGAGCAAGATCTCTCGCCGCAGCTTCCTGCGCAACATTGCTGCCGCTGGCAGCGGTGCCGCTGCGCTGGGCCTGCTGGCAGGCTGCAGCTCCAGCAGCACCGCCGCATCCTCCAGCAGCACCGCAGCTGCCGAGGACAAGTACACCCCGGGCACCTATTCTGCCTCCAAGACCATCTCCTACTCCGAGATCGGTGTCTCCATGACCTTTGATGCCAACAGCATCACCGCCTGCGAGATCACTTCCTCCGGTGAGCAGGACCTGCTGACCGACGACAAAAAGACTGCCATGGCCAAGGCCATCGTGGAGGGCCAGAGCGCCGATGTGGACGCTGTGACCAGCTGCACGCTGGTGGCCTCTGTGGGCGCCATCCAGGAGTGCGTAGCCGACTGTATCGCACAGGCTACCGGCACTGAGGTGGAAAAGCCTGAGACGACCGAAGTGACCGGCCGTGTGCCCGGCTACTGCGGCCCCGGCGACTGGCTGGGTGAGGCTCCGGCTGACCCCGACAAGTACGAGGATGCAGGCACCTATGATGTGGTCATCGTGGGCGGCGGCCATGCCGGCGTCGGCGCAGCCTTTGGTGCTGTGGATGAGGGCGCTACCGTGGCGGTCATTGAAAAGCAGCCCTGGGGCAACTTTGTGGACCTGGACGGCACCGGCACCAACATGGGCGGCTGGTACGGCGAGGACATCGGCCACGTCAACTCCAAGCTGCTGATCGAGCGCGGCTATGGCCCCTATGACACCGGTGCCATCACCTCCGAGTTCTGCAAGCGTGCCGCAGGCCGTGTGAACCCCGAGATCATCAAGAACTTCGTGCAGTATTCCGGCCAGATGTTCGACCGCTACGAGGAGATCTACGACTCCTATGAGGAAGAGCGCAAGGCCAACGACAGCGACGTGTATCTGGCCGATACCGCTGTCATCGTGCCCAAGGCCACCGGCGACGGCAAGACCGGCGACCAGTGGGTGGACGGCGAGCCCGCAGGCGGTGCCGGTCACTACGACATGAGCGATATGTTCAAGTACCCGCTGTGCAACACGCAGGCAGCTTACGGCCAGCACAAGGCCAGCTACCCCATCAGCTGCGGCGGTTACCTGACCTGGCCCTGCAATGCCCAGTTCTACGGCTATCAGGGCAACAACATCGAGTACATCCACAAGTACATCGTCAAGTATGTGCAGGAGACCCCCAACTGTGCCTGGGACTTTGAGCGCGAGGGCATCAAGCTCATCCAGGACGACAGCGGCAAGGTCACCGGCGTGTACGCCAAGGGTGCCGACGGCACTTACTACCGCTACAACTGCAACAAGGGCGTCATCCTGTGCGCAGGCGACTTCATCGGCAACCCCGAGATGTGCTGGGCGCTGCTGAACGAGGGCATGGAGTGGGCTGAGCGCAGCGGCGCGACCGCTGACAGCTGGGCCTCTGCAGGCACCCGCAACGGCCAGGGCCACAAGATGGCCTGCTGGGCAGGCGGCATGATCGAGCCCACCCCCCGTGGCTGGATGGCCATCGGCGGCGGCGCTTCCGGCCCCTGGGGCACCGCTCCCATGCTGATGCTGAACAGCCGCGGCAAGCGCTTCATGAACGAGGGCGCCATCGCCCAGATGCAGGCCACCTGCCTGCGTCAGCCCGCCGGTCTGGCCTGCTACGTCACCGACGCCAACTGGGCCAAGACCCTGAAGGCTGCTCCGCTGGACCACGGCGCACCCAACTTTGGCATGCAGGACTACTGGGATAAGATCGAGCAGGACATGAACAATACCGTGTCCGGTCAGGCCAACACCATCACCATTGCAAACCTGGCCGAGCGCACCCAGATGGCCGGTACCATCTACCGTGCCGACACTCTGGAGGAGCTGGCAGATCTGCTGGGCTACAAGGGCGCTGCCAAGCAGAACTTCCTGGACAGCATCGCACACTACAACGAGCTGTGCTATGCAGGCGTGGACAGCGACTACGGCAAGGATGCACCGTACATGGTGCCCATCGACACCGCTCCGTTCTTCGGCGGCACCAGCTCCACCGGCCACTCCTCCAACCCGATGATGGTCACCATGAGCGGTGTCATCACCGACGAGACCCAGAACGTCCTGAACAAGGACTGGGAGCCCATCGAGGGCCTGTATGTGGCTGGCAACTGCCTGGGCGGTCGTTACGGCTTTGGCTACAGCACTCCGTTCGCCGGCAACTCGGTCGGTATGGCCATGACCCACGGCTGGACCGCAGGCCATCAGGTGGCTTCCGACAAGAAGTTCCTGGGTGAGCCCGTGGAGGCCATGGAGGCACCCGCAGGCGGCCCCGGCGGCCCCGGCGGTCCCCACTGATCTCTTCTGACGCGTTTCTTTCTCTTCTTCTCTGGGGAAGCCCCGTTACAGGGCTTCCCCTTTTGCATGAATGCGTGTATACTTTATAAAAAACGACAAGGAGCATCACCATGGCAAAACCGCTCGTGCTTGACCTGCACATCCCTTACTGCATCCGCCCGGAAAACTACCTCGCGCACTTCAACGCGGTGGGCTCCAATGCGGAAAAAAACGCCTATATGGACGCCCTCAAGCGGGAGGTGCTCTCCTATGAGGGAGAACTGGACGGTTACGAGATCCGGGCCGTGCACCTCAGCGGCGGCAGCGCCAGCGTGATGGCCCCGGACTTGCTGGGCGATGTGCTGCGCACGGTGCGCACCCATCTGCCGGTGGCGCAGGGGGCAGAGGTCAGCTACGACTCGCTGCCCGTCACCATCGGCACGCCGTCCCTCACGGGCATCGCGTCCGGCCACCCCAACCGCACCGAACTGATGATGCGCTCGGACAACGACGCCGAGCTGAAGGCGCTGGGCTGCACCCACAACGCGCAGCATATCCGCAACGCCATGCTGTTTCTGGCAAAGTTCCACCTGAACAATGTGGGCCTGACCCTGAACTACGGCATCCCGGGGCAGACGATGCAGAGCTGGCACAACAGCCTGCACGCGGCGGTCATCATGCAGGCCGGGCACATCACGGCAGAGCCGCTGGCCGTGACCGACGCCGAGGGCATGCCCAACGCGGTGGAGCGGTTCGAGATGTTCCGCTATGCCTGCGAGTACCTGCCGGAGAACGGCTACAAGATGTATGCTGCCGGGTGCTTTGCCCGCCCCGGCTACGAGTACCGCGCCCGTGCCATGGAGTGGAACGGGGATGACGTCATCGGCATGGGCGTCAACGGCGGTTCGGTGTACGACGGCTATGCCGTGCGCAACACCAACAATCTCAAGCTCTATATCAAGAATGCCGGTGACTTTGAAAAGCTCACGGCGCAGGCCGCGCAGCTGGACGAGAACGCGCTGATGCTGCGCTACCTGCGGGGCCGCATGAAGCTGAACGACGGCGTGGTGGAGCCGCTGTTCCGGGAGCGGTTCGGGCAGGAACTGCCGCAGGAATTTTCCACCCTGCTGGATAAGGCGGTGGAAAACGGCCTGGCCCAGCGCACGGCCGACGGCTGGATGCCTACCCTGGAAGGACTGTTCCGGGGCGAGGTACTGTAACACAAAAAGCGGGAGCTGTCTCAAGGGAGAGACGGCTCCTGTTTTTTATGCAGCAAAAGCCCCACGGCGTGCCGATTTGTGGTATACTGGTAGAAAACACGGACCCGTGAAGGAGAAAAGAATGCAATACAAACTTCTGGTAAGCGATTTTGACAATACACTGGTGCCCTTTGGGGAGTCGAAGCCCCGCCCGGCGGTGGTAAAGGCCGTGAAAAAACTGCAGGCCGCCGGGGTGAAATTTGCGCTGAGCACCGGCCGCGCCTATCCTTGCGTGCACAGGGAGCAGCTGGGCGGCATCCGGCCGGATTACATCGTTACCTGCAACGGTGCCTGTGTGACCGATGCCAAGGGCACCGTGGTGGCGGAACACCCCCTCACCAACGAGGAAATGTACGCGCTGGTGGATTTCTGCGAGGATTACAACTACCCGCTGCAGTTCAATTTCCGGGATGCCTGCTATGTGTACTGTGAGTACGAGGCCCTGCGCAACAACTACGCAAAGATGGGCAGCAGCGGCCTGACCTGCGTGGACGGCGAGGACCAGGACCGGCACCTCATCGACATGCCGCATTCGGCGTTTGCCGCGGTGCCGCCGGAACATGTAGCAGACTTCATGGCAAAATACGGCCATCTGAACCTGAACTGGATGCAGGTGGGCGCGAAAAACGCCGACGGCTATGGCTTCTACGACATCGTGCGCGGCGGCATGGACAAGGGCGTGGGCCTGACCGACCTGTGCGCCCGGCTGGACCTGCCGCTGGAAGAGACGGTGGCGGCGGGAGACTCGGCCAACGACCTGAGCATGCTGCGCACGGCTGGCTTGGGCGTGTGCATGGACAATGGAACCGAGGATGCAAAGGCCGCTGCTGACCGGGTCATCGGTGATGTGCGGGAGGACGGCTTGGCGGCGCTGATCGAGGAACTCTGGTTTGATGGGCCGAAAGCGGAGCCCTCCGGCCGGGACCTGGGCTCGGCCTGGGCACAGATCGAAAGCGCAGGCGGCCAATGAGCTTTGCGCCGGTGTACAATGAGCATAGCCGGGCGCTGATCCTGGGCACCTGGCCCAGCCCCAAAAGCCGGGAGATGGCCTTTTATTACGGCCACCCGCAGAACCGCTTCTGGCCGATGATGGCCGCCCTGACCGGGGAGCCGGTGCCGAAGCGGGAGGACATCGAAGCAAAAAAGCAGATCATCCTGCGCCATGGGTTGGCCCTGTGGGACACGCTGGAAAGCTGCACCATCACCGGGGCGTCGGATGCATCCATCCGGGACGTGGTGCCCAACGACATCGCCGCTCTGCTGCAGAAGGTGCCCATTGAGGCGGTGTTCTGCAACGGGGCCACGGCCTATCGCATTTATACAAAGTATCTGCAGCCGGTCACCGGCCTTGCGGCGGTCAAACTGCCCAGCACCAGCCCGGCCAATGCGGCCTGCCGCCCGGAGATGCTGCGGCAGGTGTGGGGCACGGCGCTGGCAGACTGGATCGCCAAATAATTGCCAAGCTGTAAATTCTTCATGAATCCGCTTGCGTTTTTCGCAAAGGGTTGTATTATGGGTACTATAAGGGGCACTTGCCCCGGAAAAGGAGAACGACCATGAGCAAGATCATCCGCACCCGGAAGCCCAGTGTCCTGCCGTACTATGCGGCGGCGCTGGTGTTCGTGGTGCTGTGCGCGGTGCTGCCGGTGTACCGGCTGTGGGCCCTTGCGGCGGCGCTGGTAGCCGCTGCGGCGGCATTCCTGGCGGCCAAAAAGGTCTGCCCGCCCCGTGTGGTAGAAACCGAGGTGCCCTTCCACACGGGTGTGGAGGACGTGGACGCCATGCTGGCAGACATCCAGCAGAAGCTGGACACTCTGCACAGCCTGAACGAATCCCTGCCCGACCCGCAGCTGTCCGCCGCCATGACCCGCATGGAAAAGGCCGGACGCTCCATTGTGGAAGTGGTGGAGGCCAGCCCCGCCAAGGCAAAGCAGGTGCGCCGCTTTGCCAACTACTATCTGCCGGACGCCGTGAATGTGCTGCAGCAGTATGCGCAGCTGGCCCGGCAGGGGGTGCGCGGCGAGAACGCCGCCGCCATCCGTGCCGAGGTGGAGCACAATGCGTCCTCCATTGCTACGGCCTTTGAAAACCAGCTGGATGCACTGTATGCCGCTGAAAGCATGGACCTGTCGGCAGACCTGACCGTGCTGCAGAACATGCTCAAAGGGCAGGGACTGAGTAAATAAACGGATATACTGGAAAGGAAGGAATCTCCTATGGCAGACAACACGTTCAACTTTGACCTCGACGCACCCGCTGTGCCTACCCTGACGCTGGACCCGGCTCCGGCACAGGAGCAGGCCCAGCCCAAACAGCCGGAACCCGCCGCTGCCCCCGAGGCACAGGTCAAGCTCAGCCCGGAAGAGCAGGCCATGGTGGATCAGTTCGCGGAGAAGATCGACATCACCAACAGCCAGCAGGTGCTGCAGTACGGCTCCGCCTGCCAGAAGAAGATCGGTGACTTCTCCGAAGCAGCTCTTTCCAAGGTGTCCACCAAGGACCTGGGCGAAGTGGGCAATATGATCACCGACCTGATCGGCGAGCTGAAGAGTTTTGACGCAGGCGAAGAGCAGCAGAAGGGCATTCTGGGCTTCTTCAAGAAAAAGGGCGACCAGCTCGACGCCCTCAAGACCAAGTACAACAAGGCCGAGACCAACGTGGAGAATATCCAGGGCATGCTGGAGGCCCATCAGGTGCAGCTGCTCAAGGACATCGCCATGCTGGACAAGATGTATGACCTGAACATGGCCTACTTCAAGGAGCTCAGCATGTACATTCTGGCCGGTAAAAAGAAGCTGGCCGAGGTGCGTGCAGGGGAGCTGCAGCAGGCCATGGACAAGGCCAAGGCCTCCGGCCTGCCGGAGGACGCCCAGGCGGCCCGCGACCTGGCCGACCAGTGCGAGCGCTTTGAAAAGAAGCTGTACGATCTGGAGCTTACCCGCAACATCAGCCTGCAGATGGGCCCTCCAGATCCGCCTGCTGCAGAACAACAACACCATGATGGCCGAGAAGATCCAGTCCACCATCGTGAACACCATCCCCCTGTGGAAGAACCAGATGGTGCTGGCCCTGGGCCTGGCCCACAGCCAGCAGGCCATGCAGGCCGAGCGTGCCGTCACCGACATGACCAACGACCTGCTCAAGAAGAACGCCGAGGCGCTCAAGCTGGGCACCATCGAGACGGCCAAGGAGTCCCAGCGCGGCGTGGTGGACATCGAGACCCTGCAGCAGACCAACAAGAGCCTGATCGAGACGCTGGACGAGCTGAACAAGATCCAGACCGAGGGCCGCGCAAAGCGCGCTGCCGCCGAGCAGGAACTGACCCGTATCGAGGACGAACTGAAATCCAAAATGATGGAGATCCGGAGCTGAAATGGCAAACGCAGATTTTAACCCCAAGCAGACCGGCACCCCCGGCGGCTTTGACGCGGGCAGCTACCGCGAAAAGGCCAGCCCGGAGCAGGCCGTGCAGCTGACCCCGCTGCAGCAGAAGCTGGCCGGGCTGGAAGCAAAACTGCCCGCCGCCCTCACCCGGCAGGCCGTGGCCCTGGCGTTGAGCATCGTGGTGATGCTGGCGGCCTTTGCAGGCTTTGGCGGCGCCAAGGTGCGCAGCAAATACAACACGGCCCGGCAGTGGTTCACGGTGGGCGTGTCTGCCGACAACGGCTACAACCTCAGCGAGGAACTGACCGCCCGGGCCAATACGGCGGCAAACGTCATCACCACCGCCGGCAATACGCTGGGGGCCGACAATGCGGAAGTACAGACCGCGCAGGCGGCGCTGGATGACTTTTCGGCCTGTCTGGATGCCGTGCAGTCTGGCGGAAAGAGTCAGGCGTTGACCTCCCTGAGCTACTACAACGGCAGTTCCATGCACGCGCTGTATCAGGCCAACGAGACGCTGGGCAAGGCCATCGACCAGCTCTATGCCAAATTGCAGGAGCAGGCCGCCGACCCCATGAAGATGGGCGCTGTGCAGGGCCAGTATGGCCAGTTCAACAGCGCAGGCACCATCATCGGCACATTGAAATACAACGAAGCAGTCTACAACTATCAGAACGAAGTCGGCGGGTTCCCGGCCAATGTGCTGGGCGGCCTTGCCGGCGTGAAGGAGGTTGAGCCCTTCGCATGAAAAACATTGCAAGAAAACTCAGCGCACTGCTGCTGGTGTTCGTGGTCAGCGCGGCGGCCCTGTGCCCGGCCTTTGCGGCCACGGCCAGCCTGCCCTCGCTGCCCAGCGGCCAGTGTGTGGTGGACGATGCCAACGTCCTGAGCAGCAGCACCGTGCAGACCATCACCGACCTGAACGCCCAGCTGGAAAGCAGCTGCAGCGGGGCGCAGATCGGTGTGCTGACGGTGGATTACACCGGAAACCTGACCACCGAGGACTACGCCCTGCAGGCGGCCAATGCCTGGGGCATTGGTTCTTCTACCGGCAATAATGGTGTGCTGATCCTGTTGGTCATGGAGACCCAGCAGTACGCCGACGGCGATTACTACATTGCCACAGGTGACGGTTTCCGCAACACCACGCTGGAAAGTCAGGCCAGTGCCATTGCCCAGACCATGGAGGACGACTTCGTCCGGCAGGACTATGACGACGCCGTGACCACCTGCGCCCGGAACGTGGCCCAGACCATCGCGGACATCTACGGCGTGAGCCTTTCGGACGGGAACACCGGCAATAACGATCCATACAACGAACCCTCCTATGAGGACAACAGCAGTGGAGGAGGCTTTGGAGATATCGTGCTTGGCTTTATCACCATTCTGTTCACGGTCGTTCTGCTGCTCATCATCGTGTCGGTGGTCGTGTACACCTTCTCCGGCCCGTTGAGCGGCCTGTTCTGGTGCTTTGGCGGCCCCTGGCATAGAGGACCCCGTCCGCCGCGCGGACGCCGCAACCCGCCCCCGCCCCCGCCGGGCGGCCCCTATGGCGGCTTTGGCGGTCCCGGCCCTTACGGCGGACGCGGCCCGCGCAGCTCTCCGCCGCCCCGCAGCACTCCGCCCCGCAGCGGCGGCTTCGGTGGTGGTTCCTTTGGCGGCGGCAGCTTCGGCGGCATGGGCGGCGGCAGCTTCCATGGCGGCGGCGGCGGACGCGGCCGTTGATGCCAACAACATAACCGCATAAAAAAACAAGGCAGAGAACTGCTGTGGACGAAACGTCTGCGGCAGTTCTCTTTTTATGTGCTTCTATCATGAACGAAATTCATTTGACAAAACAATTTTGGTAACATATACTGGATGCCATCACGGAAACGAAAAAGGGAAGGAATCGTCATGTTGACTCTGGATAAAATCTACCACGCCGCCTTTGTGCTCAAGGACGTTGCCCGCAAGACCGACCTCATCGAGGCCCCCAAGCTGTCCAAGGACTGCCAGCTCTACCTGAAAACCGAGAATCTGCAGGCCACCGGCAGCTTCAAGGTGCGCGGTGCTTACTATAAGATCAGCCAGCTTTCACCCGAAGAAAGCGCTAAGGGCGTTATTGCCTGCTCGGCCGGCAACCATGCGCAGGGTGTGGCGCTGGCCGCCACCCGCCGTGGCATCAAGAGCATCGTCTGCATGCCGGACGGTGCGCCCATCATGAAGGTGGAAAATACCAAGAACCTGGGTGCAGAGGTCTGCCTGGTGCCCGGCACCTACGATGACGCCCACGACAAGGCCGTGGAGCTGCAGGAAGAGACCGGCATGACCTTTATCCACCCCTATGATGACGAGCAGGTCATTGCAGGCCAGGGCACCATCGGTCTGGAAATTCTGGACCAGCTGCCGGATCTGGATGCGGTCATCGTGCCGGTGGGCGGCGGCGGCCTGATCTCCGGCGTGGCCTTTGCCATCAAGAGCCTGCGGCCGGAGGTAAAGGTCTACGGCGTACAGGCCGAGGGTGCCCCCAGCATGTACCGCAGCCTCCACGAGCACAAGTACCAGACCCTGAAAGCTGCCTCCACCTTTGCCGATGGCATTCAGGTCAAGACTCCCGGCGAGCTGACCTACCAGCTCTGCGAGCAGTATGTGGACGACGTCGTGACGGTGAGCGAGGACGAGACCGCCGCCGCCATCCTCTCCCTGATGGAGAACCAGAAGCTGGTGGCCGAGGGTGCCGGTGCGGTGCCCGTGGCTGCGGCCCTGTTCCACAAGCTGCCCATCGAGGGCAAGAAGGTGGTGTGTGTCATCTCCGGCGGCAACATCGACGTGAACATCCTCAGCCGCGTGATCACCCGCGGCCTGGTCATGAGCGGCCGCAAGGCCAACCTGACCATTGCTCTGGAGGACAAGCCCGGCCAGCTCCAGCGTGTGGCCGAGATCGTCTCCCGCTGCGGCAGCAACGTGGTGTCGGTGCTGCACGACGGCTCCGACCCCAACATGCCCATTTCCAGCTGCTTCCTCAAGTTGACGCTGGAGACCCGCGACGCGGCCCAGATCGAACAGATCCGTGCCGAACTGACCAAAGAGGGCTTCCAGCTCGTGAGTGAGCGTGTGTGAGCCGTTTATTGCTATAGAAGGAGAATCCCTATGAAAGTCGTATCTACCCCCAACGCACCTGCCGCCATCGGCCCCTACAGCCAGGCACTGGACCTGGGCAATATGGTATTCGTGTCCGGTCAGATCCCGGTAGACCCCGCCACCGGCAAGATGGCCGATACCGTGGAAGAGCAGGCCGCACAGAGCCTGGCAAACCTCAAGGCTATTCTGGCCGAGGCCGGCCTGACCATGGCCAATGTGGTCAAGACCGTGATCTTTCTGGCCGACATCAACGACTTTGCGGCTGTGAACGCAGAGTATGCCAAGGCCTTTGCAGAGCCGTTCCCGGCCCGCAGCTGCGTGCAGGTGGCAGCCATCCCCAAGGGTGCAAAGCTCGAGATCGAGTGCATCGCGGTGCGGGGCTGATCCCAAAAGCAACAGATAGACAAAAGAGGCTGTGCCCACCGGCACAGCCTCTTTTGTCTATTGAGAAGAAGGAAGAAAAACGCAAAGTTACGGGCGCTGACCCATGCCGCCCTCCAGCGTGAGGGTTTCGCCGGACATGAACTTGAAGTCCGGCATGGCCAGCTGGACGCACACGCGGCCGATCTCCAGTTCGGCGTTGCCGTAGTGGCCCATGGGCGGCATTTTGACGTTGGCCTTGAAGGCCTCCGGGTAAGCCTGCTGGAACTGCTCCAGCTTGGCGGTCCAGGCCAGCGGGCAGACAACGTTGACGTTGATGTCATCCGAGCCCCACTCGGTGGCGGCCACGCGTGACAGGCCGCGGATGCCCTCTTTGGCGGCAGCGTAGGCGCACTGGCCGTAGTTGCCGAACAGGCCGGCACCGGAGGCGAAGTTGATCACGCTGCCGTGGGACTCCTTCAGGTAGGGGTAGCATGCCTTCATATAATAGAAGGCTGCGTACAGGCCCGAATACAGGGCCAGGTCGAACTGCTCGGTGGTGTGCTCGGCCAGCGAGACGCCGGAAGCCGAGGCCTGTGCGTTGTTGATCAGCACCTGAATGCCGCCAAAGGCGTCAACGGCCTGCTTCACTACATTCTGCACGGTGGCTTCGTTGTCGCCGCCGGCGCACACATCGGCCTGCACCGGCAGCACCTTGATGCCGTACTTGCTCTCCAGCTCCTGCTTGGCCTCTTCCAGCTTTTTCACATTGCGGCCGGTGATCACAAGGTTTGCACCCTCTTTTGCGTAGGCCGTAGCAATGCCGTATCCAATGGAACCGCAGCTGCCATCCTGCAGGACTGCGCGCCCTGCACCGGTGATGAGTGCGGTCTTACCCGTTAAAAAGCCCATAGTTATCCTCCAGAATGTGCCCGGAGGAGCTGCGCCCCGCCGGGCTGATTTTGGCCATATTATAGTCCGCTGTTTGCCGGAAATCAAGCCTTTTTGCCGATAAATAAAAAATAGACAAAGATTCTTGAAAAGTCAAAATTTTCACGAATTCACGGCGCTTTTGTGAAACTTTTGACGGGAGTCTGTCGTTAAAATAACGACAAACTAATTGCGGCGTTCATGCGACTTTTTTGCGGGAAACTGCGGCAGAAAAAAGGCACCCGCAAGGGCGTTTTCCGGCGCTGGAAACGCGGAAAACGTCTGCGGGTGCTTTGCTGCGTGCCGGGCAGAAGTGTTACTTCTGCACACCGGCCTCACACTGCTCGATGAACTGCTTGGCCACGCGGGGGCTGCGGCCGCCGGCGCGGATGGCAAAAGCCTCGGCCTTGACCAGCAGCTGGTCTATGGGCATCTGGATATGGTGCTGCCGGGCCAGCTCCTCCAGGATGGTCTCGAACCGGGCCTTTTCCGGCCGCTGGAAGGTCACGGTCAGGCCGAACCGGGCCGAAAGGCTCATGAGCTCCTGCCGGGTGTCGGCTTCGTGGATGTCGTCGCCGGTGCGGTCGGTCAGGGTCTCCTTGATGAGGTGGCGGCGGTTGGAGGTGGCGTACACCGCGATGTTGCGGGCACGGCCGCCCACGCTGCCCTCCAGAATGGCCTTGAGGGCGGCAAAGTTGTCGTCGTTGGCGGTAAAGCTCAGGTCGTCGATGAACAGGATGAACTTGAGGGGGTTGGCGGCCAGTTTGTCCATCAGGTCGGGGATCTGGTACAGCTGGTTCTTTTTCACTTCCACCAGCCGCAGGCCCTCCGGGGCAAACTCGTTGGCAATGGCCTTGACCGAGCTGGACTTGCCGGTGCCGGCGTCGCCGTACAGCAGCACATTGTTGGCGGGCATCCCGGCCAGCAGGGCACGGGTGTTGGCGATCACCTTTTCCCGCTCCTTTTCGTAGCCCGGCAGCTCGGAAAGACGCTGGGGGTCGGGGTACTTCACCGGAACCAGCTTGCCGTTTTCTACTGTAAATACATGGTGCTTGGCAAACATGCCGTAGCCCTTCTTGCCCACCTCGCTCATGCGCTGGGCATAGGCGGCGGGCAGGTCAAGGTCAGCCGTCTCCCACCGGGGCAGGAAGGCCAGCTCTTCGGCCGGGACCTCTGCCGCGTCCAGCAGGGCATCCAGCGTCAGGCCACAGAGCTGCTGCAGGAAGGCCAGCTCGTTGTCCAGTGCAGTCTGCAGAACAGGGGGCAGGATACCGGCGGCAGCCTGCCGCACACAGACCGTCTCGGCCTCCAGCACGGTGGTGCTCAGGTAGGTGCCCCAGTTGGTGGTGCGCTCGAACAGCACGCTTTCAAACTGTGCCACAGCGTTGCACACGCTGCCAACGCTGTTGTTTCCGGCCGTCAGGCAGTCGATGAGAGCGGCAAATCTGGCCGCCACGGGGTCGCTCAGCAGGGAGCGAAAGATCACAAGCCCGTGCAGGCGGGCGTTCCATTCATGCAGTTTCATAGTCCGGTTTCCTCGATCCTGAATCTTTTTTGGGGTACATCCTCTTTCAGACAACGCGCGGCGCGCGCAGATAAAAAGAGTATACAGCGGTTTTTCATTTCACGCAAGAGTGTTTAATTTCCTTCACGTTTGGAACGATTCAGGTTACAAATTGTCGATTGACATCAGCCCGGTTTATAGTATAATTTACATCAACAAATGCGTGGATGGGAAAAAGTACCGCACGATCCCCCCTGTTCAGAGAGCTGCCGTTTGGTGCAAGGCAGTCAGTGTTTCGTGGGAGAAATCCTCCCGGAGCAGCCTGTTGAACGGATGCACAAAAAGCGTCCCTGTAAGCAGCGCCGGTTGCAGCCGTTACAGTGCGGGACTTTGCTGGAAGTCCGTGAGGGGGCGTGCACAGCACGCCAACGAGAGTGGTACCGCAGAGAGCTTGATGATCACAAGGTCTTTGTCTCTTGGAATGAACAGGGGACAAGGGCCTTTTCTTTTACCCCCGCCCCCTGCAGAGCGTAAATGAAAAAGGTTTAGGAAACAGGAGTAACTCACCATGCAGTTGAACGGTTCTCAGATTTTTGTGGAGGTTCTTTGTGAGCAGGGCGTGGATACCATTTTTGGCTATCCCGGCGGTGCAGTGCTGAATCTTTACGATGAGCTGTATCAGAATGCCGACCGCATCACCCATGTGCTCACGGCACACGAGCAGGGCGCTTCCCACGCAGCCGACGGTTACGCCCGTGCCACCGGCCGCACCGGCGTGGTGCTGGCCACCAGCGGCCCGGGTGCCACCAATCTGGTCACGGGCATTGCCACGGCCTACATGGACTCGGTGCCCATGGTGGCTTTCACCGGCAACGTGGCCACCCCCGGCATCGGCAAGGACTGCTTTCAGGAAGCCTACATTGAGGGCATTACCATGCCCATCACCAAGCACAACTTCACGGTGCGCCGGGTCGAGGATCTGGCCGACACCATGCGCGCAGCTTTCCGCATTGCACAGAGCGGCCGCAAGGGCCCGGTGCTGGTGGACATCCCAAAGGATGTGACTGCCGCCGTGTGCGAGTTTGAAAACAAGCAGCCGGAGCCCATCCGCACGGTGACCACCTTTGATGCGGAACAGGTGCGCTGGGCAGCCGACCTGATCAACGCGGCACAGCGCCCGCTGGTGTACTTTGGCGGCGGCGTGCGCAGCGCGGCCTCCTGCCAGCCGCTGCGGGATCTGCTGCACAAGGCCGAGATCCCGGCCACCCACACCCTGATGGCGGCCGGTGTGGTGCCTTACGGCGACCCCATGAACATCGGTATGGTGGGCATGCACGGCTGCTACACCTCCAACCGGGCCGTGGCCGACTGTGACGTGCTGATCGCGGTGGGTACCCGCTTCTCGGACCGTGTGGCGCTGAAACCCAAGACCTTTGCCAAGAATGCCACCATCATCCAGATCGACATCGACCCCAGCGAGCTGGGCAAGAATGTGGAAGTGGACCTGTCCATCGTGGGCGATGCCGCCTATGTGCTGCAGGCCATGCTGCCGCAGATCAAAGAGGCAAAGCACCCCGACTGGATGAAGATGATCCACGAGTGGCAGGCACAGGATTACCACCCGGTGTCCGACCCTACCCACCTGATGCCCCATCAGGTCATCGGTGAGGTGTGCAACCAGTGCGGCCCGGAGGCCGTATACGTCACCGATGTGGGCCAGCACCAGATGTGGGCGGCCCAGTACCTGCGCCACGCCAAGAGCCGCGGTTTCATCACCAGCGGCGGCCTGGGCACCATGGGCTTTGGCTACGGTGCCGCAATCGGTGCCCAGATGGCCCTTGGCCGGGACCAGCGTGTGGTCATGTTCACCGGTGACGGTTCCTTCCATATGAACCTGAACGAGGCCTGCACCGCCGTCAGCTACGACCTGCCCATCATCACGGTCATCTTCAACAATTCCGTGCTGGGTATGGTGCGCCAGTGGCAGACCACCTTCTACGGCAAGCGCTACAGCCAGACCGATCCCCACCGTCACACCGACTTCGTCAAGCTGGCCGAGGGCTTTGGCCTGAAGGGCTACCGCTGCACCAACCTGCCGGAGTTCCAGCAGGCATTTGCCGAGGCGCTCCGGCGCAAAGGCCCCACCTGGATCGAGTGCATCATCGACAAGGACGAAAAGGTCCTGCCCATGATCCCCGGCGGCGGTGACATCAACGATATCATCATGGAATAAGGAGGACACAGCAATATGGAATCCAGTCAGCGCAGGGTCATCAGCCTGCTGGTGGACAACCAGAGCGGCGTTCTGGCCCGGGTGTCCAACCTGTTCTGCCGCCGCGGCTTCAACATCGACACCCTGACCGTTTCGGCCACCAACGACCCGGCCGTCAGCCGCATCACCCTGACCATCACCAGTGACGACCGGGCCCTGAAGCAGCTCATCCTCCAGACTGAGCGTCTGGAAGTGACCCGGCAGGTGTTCGTGCTGGACAAGGACAAGACCCTCCAGCGGGAACTGCTGCTGCTCAAGGTAGCGTCCGACGTGCACAACCGCGCCGAGCTGCGGGAGATCGCCAACATTTACAAGGCCAAGATCATTGACCTGTCGCCGGACAGCATGGTGTTTGAACTGATCGGCAAGCCGGACAAGATCGACGCCTTCCTGAAGATGTTCGAGGACTACGAGATCCTGGAACAGTGCCGCACCGGCGTCACGGCGCTGGAACGCGGCGGAATGCACCAGCATATGCAGAAGCCGCCGCAGGAAGTGCGCGCGGCCCAGCTCCCTCTGCCGGGCACCCATTGCCCGGAACGCACCTGAATGTTTTTTCCGCTCCCCGGTGAGCGAAAAAATACAGATCGTTTATTATTAGCCACAACAGAAGAATAAAAAGGAGAACAACTACTATGGCTATCAAGAAATACTACGATTCCGACTGCAACCTCGGCGTGCTGGACGGCAAGACCGTCGCGGTCATCGGCTTTGGCAGTCAGGGCCATGCACACTCCGAAAACCTGGCCGAGAGCGGCGTCAACGTCGTCGTCGGCCTGCGCAAGGGTTCTGCTCACTGGGCAAAGGCTTCCGAGTTCGCTGCCACCCACGACAACTTCAAGGTCATGGAAGTGGAAGAGGCTGCCAAGGCCGGCGATGTGGTTATGATGCTGGTTCCCGATGAGCTGTGCGCCGACATCTACAACAAGCAGGTTGCTCCTTATATGACCGAGGGCAAGGCTCTGGCCTTTGCACACGGCTTCAACATCCACTTCAAAACCATCACCGCTCCCAAGAACGTGGACGTCATCATGATCGCTCCCAAGGGCCCCGGTCACATCGTGCGCCGCCTGTACACCGAGGGCGAGGGCTGCCCCTCTCTGATCTGCGTGGAGCAGGACTACACCGGTAAGGCCAAGGACATCGCTCTGGCCTACGCTTCCGGCATCGGCGCAGGCCGTGCAGGCATCCTGCAGACCACCTTCAAGGAGGAGACCGAGACCGACCTGTTCGGCGAGCAGGCCGTGCTGTGCGGCGGCGTTTCCGAGCTGATCCACGCCGGTTTCGACACCCTGGTGGAGGCTGGTTACGAGCCCGAGATGGCTTACTTTGAGACCTGCCACGAGATGAAGCTGATCGTGGACCTGATCAACGAGGGCGGCTTCTCCAAGATGCGTTACTCCATCTCCAACACCGCAGAGTACGGCGACTACCGCACCGGCAAGCGCCTGATCACCGCCGAGACCCGCAAGGAGATGAAGAAGGTCCTGACCGAGATCCAGGACGGCACCTTTGCTTCCGAGTTCCTGACCGAGATGAACCCCAACGGCGGCCGCAAGGTCCACTTCCTGGCAAAGCGCCGCATGGAAGCCGAGCTGCCCATCGAGAAGGTCGGCGCAGAGCTGCGCAGCATGATGAGCTGGCTGAAGAAGTAAGAGGAAAACCCTCTCAGGCCGCCCTTCGGCGGCCAGCTCCCCCGAAAGGGGGAGCTTTTGTTGAAAACGGAAACCTTATAGTTCCTCCGCAAAAACCTCTCCCCTTCGGGAGAGGTGGCACGGCGCAGCCGTGACGGAGAGGGTTTTATCAGAAAAGAGGACAATACCATGAGAAGTGACAACGTGACCAAGGGTTCGGAGCGTGCGCCAAACCGCAGCCTGTTTTATGCACTGGGTTACACCCCGGAAGAGCTGGAGCGTCCGCTCATCGGCGTGGTGAGCGCCCACAGTGAGATCGTGCCCGGCCACATGAATCTGGATAAGATCGCCGATGCCGTCAAGGCCGGTATCGAGATGGCGGGCGGTACCCCCATCCTGATCCCGGCCATCGGCGTGTGCGACGGCATCGCCATGGGCCATGTGGGCATGAAGTATTCCCTGGCTTCCCGTGAGCTGATCTGCGACAGCGTGGAGACCATGCTCATGGCCCATCAGCTGGACGGCCTGGTGCTGGTGCCCAACTGCGACAAGATCGTGCCCGGCATGGTCATGGCCGCCGTCCGTATGGACGTGCCCGCCGTGGTCTGCTCCGGCGGCCCGATGCTGGCCGGCACCTACGGCGGCGAGGAAGTCAGTCTGTCCAAGATGTTTGAGGCCGTGGGTGCTTACAAGGCCGGTATGATCACCGAAGATCAGCTGGAGGACTGCACCTGCAACTGCTGCCCCAGCTGTGGCAGCTGCTCCGGCATGTACACCGCCAACAGCATGAACTGCCTGTGCGAGGCCATCGGCATCGCACTGCCCGGCAACGGAACCATTCCCGCTGTGTACTCCAAGCGCCTGCAGCTGGCCAAGCACGCCGGTATGGCCATCATGGACATGGTGAAGAAGGGCATCACCGCCCGCCAGATCATCAACGAGCGCTCCATCCGCAACGCACTGACCTGCGACATGGCGCTGGGCTGCTCCACCAACACCGTGCTGCACCTGCTGGCCATCGCTTACGAGGCCGGTGTGCCCATCGACCTGAAGCTGTTCAATGAGATCAGCGCCAAGACCCCCAACCTGTGCCATCTGGCCCCGGCTGGTCCCACCCACATGCCGGATCTGTACGCCGCAGGCGGCATCCCCGCCGTGCAGGCGGAGCTGGCCAAGAAGGGCCTGCTGGATCTGGATGTGCCCACCGTCACCGGCAAGACCCTGGGCGAGAACATCCAGGGTGCCCACATCCTGAACGAAAAGGCCATCCGTCCCATCGACAACCCCTACTCCCAGACCGGCGGTCTGCAGATCCTGTGGGGCAACATCGCACCGGACGGGTGCGTGGTCAAGCGCAGTGCCGTGGCTCCGGAGATGCAGCAGCACTCCGGCCCGGCCCGCGTATTCAACAGCGAGGAGACCGCCATTGCGGCCATCTACGCCGGTCAGATCGTCCCGGGCGATGTGGTGGTCATCCGCTACGAAGGCCCCAAGGGCGGCCCCGGCATGCGTGAGATGCTGAACCCCACTTCCGCTCTGGCCGGTATGAAGCTGGACAAGACCGTGGCCCTGATCACCGACGGCCGCTTCTCCGGTGCAAGCCGTGGTGCTGCCATCGGCCACGTCAGCCCGGAAGCTGCTTCCGGCGGCCCCATCGGCCTGATCGAAGAGGGCGATATCATCAACATTGATATTCCCAACGCCAAGATCACGCTGGAGGTGTCCGACGAGGTGCTGGCCGAGCGCAAGGCAAAGTATGTGGCTCCGGAACCCAACATCAAGACCGGCTGGCTGAGCCGCTATGCCCGCATGGTCACTAGTGCAAACCTGGGCGCCGTGCTGAAGTAAAAACTCCCTCGGTCAAACCCATGCGGGTTTGCCAGCTCCCCCGGCGGAGGAGCCTTTTCCGTCTTATTGCAACGCCAAAGCCTCCCTCTGAGAGGGAGGTGGCATCGCATCAGCGATGACGGAAGGAGTTTATCATCCCCCGCAAACAACAAAATCCCCGCTGTGCAGCTGCACAGCGGGGATTATTTGCGATACGATGTTATTCGCCATGACCAAACAGCATGGAGCGGAAGGTGCGGAAGATGATCTTCCAGTCCACCGGGAAGCTGCGCTCGTGGACGTACTTGATGTCCAGGTCCATCCACTCTTCAAAGCTCAGCTGGTCGCGATGGGGTGCGATCTGCCAGTAGCAGCTCAGGCCGGGGGTCACATACAGCCGCTGCCACTCATAGGCGGTATACTGTGCGACCTCATGGGGCAGTGCCGGGCGCGGGCCGACGATGCTCATTTCGCCCTTCAGCACATTGAAGAGCTGGGGCAGCTCGTCGATGCTGGTCTTGCGCAGGAACTTGCCCACCCGGGTGATGCGGGGGTCGTTCTTCATCTTGAACACAGGGCCGTCCTTCTCATTGCGCTCCATCAGGTCCTTGAGCTTCTGTTCTGCGTCCGGGCACATGGTGCGGAACTTGTACATCTTGAACAGCTTGCCGTTGCGTCCTACCCGCTGCTGGGTGAAAATGGGGCTGGCACCGGGGCTGTCGATCCAGATGGCCGCATAGGTGATCAGCAGCAACGGCGAAAGCGCCACCAGCGCCAGCGAGGACAAAAGAATATCCTGTGCCCGGCGCACCGCCCAGTAGACCCGATCCTCGTGGGAGACTTCGGAAAGATCCAGCGTCAGAGGCCGATGGATCGTGTCGACGCTGGGAACGTCATACCCGACCGCTATGGGGTAGGAGGCCGGTTTTACCATCAGATCTGTTTTCTTCCAATATTCCGTTGAATCATGAACCCGCAGAGTTGCCATACGAATCCCCTCCTGAATGTGTGCGAAAAATCAAGACGGACAAAGTGCAACAATCATTTGATACACCGCAACAGAAATGCACTCTGTTTTTGCTTTCATTTTAGCACAAAACAGACGATTTTGCAACAAAAACGTCACTAAAAATGTTACGTTTTTGTTGCAAATAACGCCGAAAGGAATCGTACCGCAACAAAAAACGGACGAAGCAGAATGCTTCGTCCGTGAAGGACCGGGAACTGGTCAGCCGAACAGGCTTTTGGTGTTGTGACTGTAGACCGAGAGCACCAGTCCGACGCAGATGTACAGCATCAGCACCGAACTGCCGCCGGCGGAGTAGAAGGGCAGCGTGACGCCGATGACCGGCAGCAGGCGCAGGTTCATGCCCACGTTCACCGCAATCTGGGCCATCAGGGCTCCGCCGATGCCGGCGCAGATGTAGCTGCCCAGCAGATCTTCGCTGCGGGCACCAGTGGCAAAGGTCTTGACCACCAGCGCGAACAGCACGCCCAGCACCACGCAGCAGCCCACAAAACCGGCAGAATTGCCGATCCAGCTCAGGATAAAGTCGTTGTGGGCATTTGGTACACTGTAGTACCGGTCGCCGAACAGCCCGTTGCCGAAGATGCCGCCGGAGCCGATGGCGATCTCTCCGCGCTGCTGCTGGTAGATGATGTTCTTCCACACCGCTTCGCTGGGGGCCCAGCCGGTGGTGTTCTCCGGGTCAATAACGGCCAGGATGCGGTACCACTGGTAGCCCTTGCCGATCTTGTCGCTGAAAAAGGCGAAGGCCGCCGCTACCGCTGCACCGGCTGCTGCGGCGGCACCCAGGATGTACTTCCAGCTCAGGCCTGCGGCAAACATCATGCAGCAGCCGATGATGCCGTAGATGATGGCTGTGCCGTCGTCGCCCTGCACATGGATGATGGCAATGGGCACCAGCAGGTGCAGCAGCAGCTTGGCCAGTTCCTTGGGCTCATTGATGTGGCTGCGCACATTGTTCAGATGCATGGCAAAGGTGAGGATGAAGCTGATCTTGGCCAGCTCTGTGGGCTGGAAGGTAAAGCCGCCCAGCTTGTACCAGGAGTAGTTGTCGGTATCACCGGCGTTGTAGCCGATGGTGAGCGGGCCGACCGAAACGTTGCGGATGAACAGGGTGGGCAGAACCAGGCCCCAGGTCAGCACCACATGCACCGGCCACACCTTGACAAGGCTGCGGTAGTCGATGCAGGACAGCAGCAGAGCAATGACCAGACCGATGCCGGCCGCACCGGCCTGCACCAGCGCACGGCGGTAGTCGCCAATGCCGGTGATCTGGCCGGTGACCGCGTCGGTGGCAAACCCGTTGCCCTGTTTGGCGGCCCAGGACGCCAGTGCCAGCACCGCCATGGTGCTGCTGAAGATGCACAGCAGCAGGTAGACCTTGTCAGTCCGTTTCCAATATTGTCGAATGCTTTCCAATGAAGCACATCCTTTCTGATCAGCAGATGACACCGGAACTCACACAGCACCGAGCAATATGACCCCAGTTTATCCTTATTATACACACTCTGCCCGGCCATTGCAAGAAACAGGGTGTGACAGCTTTGCAAAATCGGGCGCGGACGCTTGACAAAGGGCGGGGGAGCTTCTACAATGAAGGTGGCAGAAGTGGGGTTTGCCGCCTGTGCCGGCCGCGCCCGAAGCGGTGGACGAGAAGGCAGCACTTGTGCCGGGAACGGGGCGCACGGAGGATGTGTGCAGCTCCTGAAGGATGGGAAAATGATGAAACAACAAACGATGCCCCGCCGCCTGCTCTGCGCGGTGTGCGCCGTGGTGCTGCTGGTATTGGCAGTGCCGGCAGCATGGGCTGCAGAGCCGGACGCAGATACTGCCGCACCGGTGCAGAGCCTGACCGCTTCGGAAGCGACCGAGATGCAGCAGGCAGACGCTGCCGTTACCGCCCTGACCGACAGTGCAGACTACGCCGCCATGTCGGCGGCGGACCGCAAGGCAGCGGCGCTGGAACAGCTGGACGACCTGGTGCAGCAGGGGCTGGTGGCAAAGGGCTCCATTTATGCCGACGAGGAAAACGGCATGGTGAGCTTCTCCTACAGCTGCGGCGCGCTGGGCGGCATCCTGCTGGAGGACCCGGATGAGGAAAATACCGCTGCCGACCTGCAGCTGGCAGAGGCAGCACAGCAGACCGCGCAGAACGGCACCTATGGCACCGCGATGCTATACTATGCCTTTGACGACACGGTCAACAGCAGCCGTTACCCCAACTACGCCTATATGCAGAGCTACTGGACCTCGGTGGGGCTGGACACCAAACTGGACACGACGGTGACTGTGGCCGATCTGCGCCGCATGAACAACTACGACCTGTGCGTGCTGAGCACTCACGGTGCCTATTATACCTACGAGTACGGCTGGCTGTGGAAGCGCACGGCCACCGCGCCTGTGCTGCTGCTGACCGAGAAATCTACCTTCTGGAACGATCTGCGCTACGGCATGGACCTGCTGAACCACCGCATCATCAAGGTGAACGGGGCCTATGCCGTCACGGCGGGGTTCTTCCGGGCGGCTTATCGCAGCGGTGCGCTGAAGGACACGATCATTCTGTCGGAGACCTGTGAGTTCTACGGCAAGAGCGGGCATCTGGACACTTCCATGGCGGATGCGCTGCTGTCCGGCGGTGCGGCCTGTGTGGTGGGCTATGTGAACAATGTGTACACGGTGTATTCCCGCAGCATGCTGTGGGCGACTGTGAACCGCCTGCTGGCGGGAGATACGGTGCGCGAAGCCGTGGACTTCGGCCTGAACCTGTACGGTGCGGATGATATCATCTGGTACAACAATCAGGGCGGGCGGCGGCCCCACGCGGTGGCGTCTTTCCCAGTATTGAGCGGCAATCAGGATGCCCGGCTGCGGGCCGTGCAGGCTGCGGCCGACAGCACACAGCAGGCTGCCTGAGCAAAGCTGGCATTGCGCTTTTGCAAAAAGTATACTATACTAAGGGATGGCAGAGCACTGCCATCCTTTTTTGATGATTGGGAGGGAAACTCCATGGCAGAATACATCACCCATTCCCGCGCCGAGACGGTGGCGCTGGGCAAGCGCATGGCGGCTGTGCTGCAGCCCGGGGCACTCATTGCCTTTACCGGGGGGCTGGGCGCAGGCAAAACGGCCTTTACCGAGGGTTTGGCCGAGGGCCTGGGCTGCACCGACCCGGTGAGCAGCCCCACCTTTGCCATCGTGAACTATTACCGCGGGCCGCGGCCGCTGGCCCACTTTGACCTGTACCGCATTTCCACCGAGAACGATCTGTGCGCGGCTGGGTTCTATGACTATCTGGATCAGGGGGCCATCGTGGCGGCAGAGTGGAGCGAGAATTTTGCCGACCTGCTGGCACTGGAACAGCCGATCCATGTGAACATTGAGCGGGTGGATGAGAATACCCGCAAGATCACCATCGAGGGGGTAGAGGTATGAACATTCTGGCCGTGGACACCGCCGGAAAGACGGCGGGCGTGGCCCTGCTGCAGGATGACCGCCTGCTGTACGAGGTCTATCTGGACGCGGGCATGACCCACAGCGAGACGCTGATGCCGATGATCGACACCTGCCTGAAAACCTGCGGCATGACCTGCGCCGACATCGACCTGTATGGCGTGAACGCCGGTCCCGGCAGCTTTACCGGCCTGCGCATCGGTCTGGCCGCTGTCAAAGGCCTGGCTTTCCCCCGGGAGACGCTGTGCGCGCCGGTTTCCACGCTGGAAGCACTGGCAGCGGCCCACACCGGCGAGGGCACGGTGCTCTGTGCACTGGATGCCCGCCGCGCGCAGGTGTACAGCGCTGCGTTTGATCTGGCCACCCACCAGCGCCTGCTGGAGGACGATGCCCGCGCCGTGGCGGACCTTGCCCAATTTGTAGAAAATTGCAAAAAACCCCTGTTTTTTGTTGGTGATGGCGCATCTCTGTGCTATAATAAATACGGCAGTGTGCCGGGTGTGCTCGAAACGCCCCCGGCCCTGCGGGGCGGCCGCGCAGCTGCCGTGGCACTGGTGGCCAAGCAGATGGCCGAAGCCGGACAGGCAGTTCTGCCGGAGGCTCTGCTGCCGGATTACCACCGCCTGAGCCAGGCCGAGCGGGAGCGCGCCGAGCGCCTTGCCGCCGAGGCTGCCGCAAAAGCATAACGTCGTATCCGATAGAAATGGATCTATTGAAAATAAGGAGCGTGTTTTTATGACCCCGATGATCGTTGAGCATCCGCTGTTGCAGCACAAGATCAGCATCCTGCGCAACAAACAGACCGGCACCAAGGAGTTCCGTGACCTTGTTGGCGAGATCGCGACTCTGCTGTGCTACGAAGCCACCCGTGACCTGCCTCTGGAGGAAGTGGAGATCGAAACTCCCATCACCATGGCAAAGACCAAGGTCCTGGCAGGCCGTAAGCTGGCTCTGGTGCCCATCCTGCGCGCCGGCATGGGCATGCTGGACGGCATGCTGACCCTGCTGCCCGCCGCAAAGGTCGGCTTCATCGGCCTGTACCGCGACGAGGAGACCCTGCAGCCCGTGGAGTACTTCTGCAAGCTGCCCAAGGACATTGCAGAGCGCGACGTTCTGGTCCTGGACCCGATGCTGGCAACCGGCGGCAGCGCCATTGACGCCATCACCCAGATCAAGAAGCACGGTGCAAAGCGCATCAAGTTCATCGGTTTGATCGCTGCTCCGGAAGGCATCAAGGCCCTGCACGAGGCACACCCCGATGTGGACATCTACCTCGGTGCACAGGACGACCACCTGAACGAGAACGGCTACATCGTTCCCGGTCTGGGCGATGCCGGCGACCGTATCTACGGCACCAAGTAAATTGATTGCCACACATAACACAAAAGGAGCGGCTCCGCGCGGAGCCGCTCCTTTTTGCTGTTGTGGAAAAAATCAGATCTCCGCCAGAATGGCGTCGCCCATGGCGGTGCAGCCCAGGCAGGTGCAGCCCTCGCTCATGTTGTCGGCGGTGCGCAGGCCCTTGTCCAGCACCTTGTTCACGGCATTCTCGATGGCATCGGCCTCCTCGGTCATGCCGAAGGAGTAGCGCAGCATCATGGCAGCCGACAGGATGCAGGCGGTGGGGTTGACGATGTCCTTGCCTGCAATGTCGGGGGCGGAGCCGTGGATGGGCTCGTAGAGGCCGCGGGTGCCGTCGCCCAGGCTGGAGGACGGGATCATGCCGATGGAACCGGTGATCATGGAAGCCTCGTCGGACAGGATGTCGCCGAACATGTTCTCGGTGACGATGACGTCAAACTGGGCAGGATTCTTCACAATCTGCATGGCGCAGTTGTCCACGAACATCTCGCTGTATTCCACGTCGGGGTACTCGGCCTGCAGGCGGTGCATCACACTGCGCCACAGGCGGCTGGTGTCCAGCACGTTTGCCTTGTCCACGCAGCACAGCTTCTTGCGGCGCTTCTGAGCGGTCTCAAAGCCGATGCGGCCGATGCGCTCGATCTCGTGCTCGGAGTAGGGCATGGAGTCGATGGCCTGCTTCTCGCCGTTTTCCAGCGTGTGGGTCTCGTGATTGCCGAAGTACACGCCGCCGATGAGCTCACGCACGATGATGAAGTCGATGCCCTGCGCCACGATCTCCGGCTTCAGGGGGCTGGCCGGGGCCAGCTGGGGCCAGATCTTGGCCGGGCGGTTGTTGGAGTACAGGCCCATGCCGGCGCGCAGGCGCAGCAGGCCCTTTTCCGGGCGCTGTTCCCCGGGCAGGCCCTCCCATTTGGGGCCGCCCACGGCACCCAGCAGTACGCTGTCGGCAGCCAGGCACTTGTCCAGCTCGTGCTGGGGCAGGGGGTCGCCGTATTTGTCGATGGCTTCACCGCCCATGGCGGCGTCGGTGTAGTGGAAGGTGTGGCCGTACTTTTCGGCCACCTTGTCAAGCACGCGGATGGTCTGCTTGACGATCTCCGGGCTGGAGCAGTCGCCCCAGATGACAGCAATGTTCTTTTCCATTGGTTTCTCCTTACTTCTTTGCCTTAATCGACTTCATCAGGCCGCCGGCAGAGATGATCTCCTGGATGAACGGCGGGAACGGCTCGGCGTGGAACACCTTGCCGTTGGTCTCGTCGGTGATGACGCCGGTGTCAAAGTCCACGCTCACGGTGTCGCCTGCGCTGATGGCATCCACAGCCTCCGGGCACTCCATGATGGGCAGGCCGATGTTGATGCTGTTGCGGTAGAAGATGCGGGCAAAGCTCTTGGCGATGACCACCGAGATGCCGGCGGTCTTGATGCACAGGGGAGCGTGCTCACGGGAGGAGCCGCAGCCGAAGTTCCAGCCGCCCACCATGATGTCGCCGTCCTTCACGTTCTTGACGAAATCCTTGTCGATGTCCTCCATGCAGTGGCTGGCCAGCTCCTTGGCGTCCTGGGTGTTCAGGTGGCGGGCCGGGATGATGACATCGGTGTCCACGTTATCCGGGTATTTGAAAACAGAACCTTTTGCGTTCATTGTTGTTCTCCTTTCCGATCAGACCGTGCGGGGGTCGGTGATATAGCCGGTGAGGGCGCTGGCGGCGGCGGTGGCGGGAGAAGCCAGGTAGACCTCGCTCTTCACATGGCCCATGCGGCCCACAAAGTTGCGGTTGGTGGTGGAAACGCAGCGCTCGCCCTCGGCCAGAATGCCCATGTAGCCGCCCAAGCAGGGGCCGCAGGTGGGAGTGGACACGATGCAGCCTGCATCAATGAAGGCGGTGGTCCAGCCGCGCAGGATGCACTCCTTGTACACGGCCATGGTGGCGGGGATGATGATGCCGCGCACGCCCTTGGCGATGTGCTTGCCCTTGAGCACATTGTAAGCGGCTTCCATGTCCTCCAGGCGGCCGTTGGTGCAGCTGCCGATGACCACCTGGTCAATTTTGATCTCCTTGCCCTCACTGGCGAGGTGGGTGTTCTCCGGCAGGTGCGGGTAGCTGACGGTGGGCTCCAGAGCGGACAGGTCGATCTCAATGGTCTTTTCGTATTCGGCATCCGGGTCGGCTTCGTAATACACCGGCTCACGCTGGCTGCGGCCCTTGAGGTAGGCTTTGGTCACCTCGTCCACCGGGAAGATGCCGTTCTTGGCACCGGCCTCGATGGCCATGTTGCAGATGCACAGGCGGTCGTCCATGGTCAGGGAGGCAACGCCCGGGCCGGTGAACTCCATGCTCTTGTACAGGGCACCGTCCACACCGATCATGCCGATGATGTGCAGGATCAGGTCCTTGCCGGACACGCGGGGGCTGAACTTGCCCTTGAGCACAAACTTGATGGCAGAGGGCACCTTGAACCATGCCATGCCGGTGGCCATACCGGCGGCCATGTCGGTGGAGCCAACGCCGGTGGAGAAGGCACCCAGTGCACCGTAGGTGCAGGTGTGGCTGTCCGCACCGATGACGCAGTCGCCGGCGGTCACGATGCCTTTTTCGGGCAGCAGGGCGTGCTCGATGCCCATCTGGCCCACATCGTAGAAGTTGAGGATATCGTATTTGTTGGCGAACTCGCGGCACTGCTTGGACTGGGTGGCACTCTTGATGTCCTTGTTGGGCACAAAGTGGTCCAGCACGATGGCGATGTGCTCTTTGTCGAACACGCTGTCGAAACCGGCGCGCTCAAACTCGTTGATGGCGACGGGGGTGGTGATGTCGTTGCCCAGCACGATGTCCAGCTTTGCGTTGATGAGCTGGCCTGCCTTGACCTCGGCAAGCCCGGCATGTGCGGCAAGGATCTTCTGCGTCAGGGTCATTCCCATGGTGGTACTCTCCTTTTAAAAAAGCCTTTTTACTTATTGTTGATCGCGCTCACCAGTGCCTTGACACCGGCCACGATGATATCCGTGTCAGTACCGGCACCCCAGGTGACGGTGCCGTCGCCCCAGGTCAGGCCCACATAGGAGGCGGCACGGGAGGTGGAGCCCTCGTCCAGGCTGTGCTCGGAGTAGTTCTCCAGATGGAACTCCATGCCGGTAGCGCTCTGGATGGCGTTGGCCACGGCGTCCAGACGGCCGTTGCCCACCGAGGTGACCACCTTGCGCTGACCGTTCAGGTCCAGCGTGACCGTGGCGGTGATGCCGTTGACCTGAGCAAAGTGTGCCTCGATGACATTGAGGGGCTTGCGGCGGTTGAGGAAGGTGTCCTCGAAGATGTGCAGCACCTCTCCGGCACTCAGCTCCTTGTGGCTGTGGTCGGACACGCTCTTGACCTTGTAACCCAGAGCTTCGCGCATCTTGGGGGGCAGGTTGTAGCCGTAGTTCTGTTCCAGCACAAAGCCGATGCCGCCCTTGCCGCTCTGGCTGTTGATGCGGATGACGTCGGCGTCATAGGTGCGGCCGATGTCGTGGGGGTCCACCGGGATATAGGGGCAGGTCCAGCGGTGCTCGCCGTGCTCCTTGCGGTAGGCCATGCCCTTGGCAATGGCGTCCTGATGGCTGCCGGAGAAGGCGGCAAACACCAGCTGACCGGCGTAGGGAGTGCGCTCATAGATGTGCATGCGGGTCACGCGCTCATAGGTGGCGCAGATCTCCGGCATGTTGGAAAAGTCCAGCTTGGGATCCACACCGTGACTGTACAGGTTCATGGCCAGGGTGACGGCATCCACGTTGCCGGTGCGCTCGCCGTTGCCGAACAGGCAGCACTCCACGCGCTGGGCACCGGCCAGCACGGCCAGCTCGGCGCAGGCCACGCCGGTGCCGCGGTCGTTGTGGGGGTGGGTGGAGATGATGACGCTGTCACGGTACTTCAGGTGCTTGTCACAGTACTCGATCTGGTTGGCATACACATGGGGCATGCTCATTTCCACGGTGACCGGCAGGTTGATGATCATCGGGCGGTCCGGGGTGGGCTGCATAATGTCCAGCACGGCGTTGCACACATCCACGGCGTAGTCCACTTCGGTGCCGGTGAAGCTCTCCGGGCTGTACTCGAACAGGAAGTTGCCCTCGTACTCCTGGCTGAGCTGCTTGACCAGCTTGGCGCCGTCGGTGGCGATCTTCTTGATCTCTTCCTTGCTCTTGTGGAACACCTGCTCACGCTGGGCCACCGAGGTGGAGTTGTAAAAATGAATCACCGCCCGGGGGGCACCCTTGACGGCCTCGAAGGTGCGGCGGATGATGTGATCGCGGCACTGGGTCAGCACCTGCACCGTCACGTCCTCCGGGATCATGTTCTTTTCGATCAGGGTCCGCAGAAACTCGTACTCGGTCTCGCTGGCAGCAGGGAAGCCCACCTCGATCTCCTTGAAGCCGATCTTCACCAGCATCTGGAAGAACTCCAGCTTTTCTGCAAGGCTCATGGGCACGATCAGCGCTTGATTGCCATCGCGCAGGTCCACACTGCACCAGGCGGGAGCCTTTTCAATGTGATCCTTCTTGACCCAGCTGTCATAGCCGGCGGGTACCGGGTAGTAACCCGGAGCGTACTTGGTAGCGTCCATCATCGTTTTGTCCTCCTGATGCTTCTTACACTTTTTTGTACAAGAAAAGGCTCCCGTCTTTCAAGGCGAAAACCTTGAGAGACGAGAGCCTGTAAGTTTTATCACAGGGCACCCGTGGTACCACTCTCTTTGCTGCACCTTTTGTGGATGCAGCCACTTTGCACGATCGGCCCTTTGCGGCGAATCGCTGCCCTTGTAACGGTGGGCGTCCGTCAGAACCTACTGCATCGTTCAGCTCTGCCGCTCAGGGGCCAGTAACCGAGACCCTCTGCACCCGCCTTGCACCACCCGGCGGCTCTCTGCATGCAGAAGAAAATCGTTTTATCCCCGTCAACGCATTTGTGCTTTTTTCAAAGTGAGATAAGTTTAGCATGGTTTCCAGAACCTGTCAAGAAGAATGGCTCATCGGCAGGATGAAACAAATTCACAAATCCATGGTCAGAATTTGCCGGAATTTACGAAGGACGTTTGTTAAAAAACTGCTAAGTTTTTGGAAACAAGCCCTCAAGCTGCTTGTTAAGCTGTTTTGGGCAGTGCTATACTATGATCAATGAGATGCAGACACACTCAGATACCGATATGAAGGAGGAAAAACCCTATGAAGGAAGTCAAACCTTCCAAAAAGCCCTTGGCCATCTACTACGCCATCGTGCTGCTGGTGCTGCTGGTGCTCAACCTTGTTTTTGTGCCCTGGCTCACCGAACGTCAGGTCAAAGAGGTGGACTATGGCACCTTTATGTCCATGACTGAAGAAAAGGATATCGGCAAGGTGGACATCCAGTCCAACCAGATCGTGTTCACCGATAAAGAAGAAAAGCAGATCTACAAGACCGGCCTGATGAACGACCCGGGCCTGACCCAGCGGCTTTACGATGCCGGGGCCCAGTTCTCCAGCGAGATCGTGGAGCAGGGCTCCCCGGTGCTGAGCTTTTTGATCTGGTTTGCCCTGCCCATCCTGCTGTTCAGCTTTATCGGCAACCAGATGAACAAAAAGCTCATGGAAAAGGCAGGCGGCGGCCCCGGAGCCATGATGTTTGGCGGCGCAGGCAAATCCAACGCCAAGGTCTATGTGCAGTCCACCCACGGCATCCGCTTTGCAGATGTGGCCGGAGAGGACGAGGCCAAGGAGAACCTGCAGGAGATCGTCAACTACCTCCACGACCCCAAGCAGTATGAGGAGATCGGTGCCTCCATGCCCAAGGGCATCCTGCTGGTAGGCCCTCCGGGCACCGGCAAGACCATGCTGGCCAAGGCCGTGGCAGGTGAGTCCAACGTGCCCTTCTTTTCCATCTCCGGCTCCGAGTTTGTGGAGATGTTTGTGGGCATGGGGGCCTCCAAGGTCCGGGACCTGTTCAAGCAGGCCAAGGAAAAGGCCCCCTGCATCGTGTTTATCGACGAGATCGACGCCATTGGCCAGAAGCGCAACAGCGGCAATCTGGGGGGCAACGATGAGCGGGAGCAGACCCTGAACCAGCTGCTGACGGAAATGGACGGCTTTGAGGGCAACACCGGGGTCATCATCTTGGCAGCCACCAACCGCCCGGATTCCCTGGACCCGGCTCTGACCCGTCCCGGCCGCTTTGACCGCCGGGTGCCGGTGGAGCTGCCGGACCTGAAGGGCCGGGAGGAGATCCTGAAGGTCCACGCCAAAAAGGTAAAGATCGCCCCGGGTGTGGACTTTAACACTGTGGCCCGCATGGCCTCCGGTGCCTCCGGTGCCGAGCTGGCCAACATCGTCAACGAGGCCGCTCTGCGGGCGGTACGGGCCGGGCGCAAGAGCGTGACCCAGGCAGACCTGGAGGAGAGCATTGAGGTGGTCATTGCAGGCTACCAGAAAAAGAACTCCATCCTGACGGATCAGGAAAAGTGCATCGTGGCCTACCACGAGATCGGCCACGCCCTGGTGGCAGCCAAGCAGTCCCACTCGGCTCCGGTGCAAAAGATCACCATCATCCCTCGCACCTCCGGTGCCCTGGGCTATACCATGCAGGTGGACGAGGGCAACCACTACCTGATGAACAAGGAAGAACTGGAAAACAAGATCGCCACCCTCACCGGCGGCCGTGCCGCCGAGGAGCTGGTGTTCCACTCCATCACCACCGGTGCCTCCAATGATATTGAGCAGGCCACCAAGCTGGCCCGGGCTATGATCACCCGGTACGGCATGAGCCAGGACTTTGACATGGTGGCCCTGGAAACGGTGAACAACCAGTACCTGGGTGGGGACACCTCCCTGGCCTGCTCTGCCCAGACCCAGCGGGAGATCGACCAGAAGGTGGTGGAGCTGGTAAAGGCCCAGCACGCCAAGGCCCTGCAGATCCTTACCGAGAACCGGGACAAGCTGGACCAGCTGGCCAAGTTCCTCTACGAAAAGGAGACCATCACCGGGGAGGAATTTATGGCCATTCTGAACGGAGAAGAAAAAACTGAATAATTTTTTGCATTCCCTGCAATAATCCAGCCGCCGCATTCGTTTACAAGACAGATGCGGCGGTTCTGGTTCAGAGCCCCGCAGAAAAAACCATGGTTGATAGAACATGAAAAACACAGCCGGATCCCGGCTGCAAAAACAGGAGGATTTTCTTATGAAACTGCAGAATCATAAAGTTGCCCGTACCCTGGCTGCCGCTGCGGTGGCTACCTGTGCCGTTGCCATGCTCAGCGTAGGCGCATTTGCTGCCGACGTGGCCATTGGCGAAAAGGACCCCACCTACGGCGGCTACGGTGCCCCGGCAGGCCCTGCCATCCAGGGCAACATCATGCTCATTGGTGCCGACGGTGATGTGGCCGTTGGCGAAAAGGACCCCACCTACGGCGGCTACGGTGCCCCGGAAGGCCCTGCCATCCAGGGCAACATCATGCTCATTGGCGCCGACGGTGCTGAGAGCGACACCCTGAAGCTGAACTACAGCGTCAAGGGCCTGCTTGGCCGCCAGGTGCTGTACACTGCCCGGCAGAACGGCACGGTGCTGACCCTGGATGTGCCTGCCAGCGTGGCTACCTTCCGCTGCACCATGGAGGACCTGACCACCATGATGAACAACGGTATCAACACCCTGGTGTTCAAGACCGAAAAGACCTCCACCACCCTGAACCTGAGCCTGCTGACGGAGGGCTATGATGCCGACGCCAAGGTCAAACTGCACCAGTGCGGCAGCACCGTCCGCCTCAGCGTCAATGGCCGGGGCCGCCGGGATCTGCTGATCGGCCGTTGAGCCCCAGCTCCCTGAAATTCCATAAGCATCCAAAAGCTCCCACTGCTACTGCTGCGGTGGGAGTTTTTCTGTTAAGTTTTTGAAAATTTGCCCGGCAGAGGGTGCAACCTTTGCCGGGTTGTGTTATAGTTAGGATGGATAAAATTACATGGTTGCAAAGGAGAAAACGCCATGGATCATTTTGTGGAGTTTGAGGACGTCTGCAAATATTACCAGACCGGAAGTGTGAAGATCGCCGCCGCCGACCACATGAACTTTTATGTGGACAAGGGGGAGTTCTGCATCATCGTAGGCCCCTCCGGTGCCGGCAAGACCACCTTGCTGAACATTCTGGGCGGCATGGACAGCTGCGATGAGGGTCATGTCTGGCTGGACGGCCGGGACGTGAGCCGCTTTTCAGAAAAGGCTCTTACCACCTACCGTCGGTACGACGTGGGCTTTGTGTTCCAGTTCTACAACCTGGTGCAGAACCTGACGGCGTTGGAAAATGTGGAGCTGGCCAGCGAGATCTGCCGGGACCCGCTGGACCCGGCCCAGACCCTGACCAGTGTGGGCCTGGGGGAGCGGCTGAACAACTTCCCGGCTCAGCTGTCCGGCGGCGAGCAGCAGCGGGTGTCCATTGCCCGGGCCCTGGCCAAAAACCCCAAGCTCCTGCTGTGCGACGAGCCCACCGGTGCCCTGGACTACAAGACCGGCAAACAGGTGCTGGGGCTTTTGCAGGAGACCTGCCGCAAGACCGGACGCACCGTCATCGTGATCACCCATAACACGGCCCTGACCGCCATGGCCGACCGTGTCATTCAGGTACGCAGTGGGCAGATCGTGTCCAACAAGGTCAACGAGCACCCGGTGCCAGTGGAAGAAATTGAGTGGTGAGTGCAGTGCAAAAAAGTTATCGCAAAAATATCCTCCGGGAGATGAAGGGCAACGCCAGCCGCATGGTGTCGCTGTTTGGCATCGTGGCCCTGGGGGTCATGATGCTGACAGGCCTCATGAGCATTGCCCCCAGTATGCGGAGCGCAGCCCAAAAATATTATGTGCAGCAAAATGTGTTTGACCTCCGGGTGCTGTCCACCCTGGGCCTTTCAGACCAGGACATTGCCGCCATTGCCGCCACCCCCGGGGTGGAGGCTGTGATGCCGGTAAAGACCCTGGACCTGGAGGCCAATTGGCAGGGCCAGGAGGAGCGCATCGTGGTGCAGCTGCAGGCCCTCCAGCAGGACCCGGCGGCAGACACCGATGCCAACATGAACCGTCTGGTGCTGCGCTCCGGCCGGATGCCCCAGGCCGCCAACGAGTGCGTGGTCCATGTAATGGGCTACCAGGCCGAGATCACTGAGGGCACCGTGCTGACCCTTCCGGAAGATACGGAGGGGACAAAACACAAGGAATATACGGTGGTGGGGCTGGTGCAGGACCCGCAGCACATCTCCACCGACAAAGAGAGCAGCACCGTGGGCAACGGTCAGCTGAACTACATCGCCTATGTGCTGGACGGGGAATTGACGGCAGATTACTACACTGCCTGTTATATCAAGGCGGAAAATGCCGGCCAGTACGATAATTATTCCCAGGAGTACCAGGAGGCGGTGGACCAGGTGGCGGACCGTCTGGAGCAGATCAGCACCGCCCAGTGTGTGCAGCGTCGGGAACAGCTTATCGACACCGCCAACCAGAAGCTGGCCGAGGCCCGTCAGACCTACGACGACCAGAAGGCCGAGGCCGAGCAGAAATTTGCCGAGGCGGAACAGCAGCTGGACGATGCCCAGAAGCAGCTGGATGACGCCAAGGCCCAGCTGGACGCAGGCGAAACGGAACTGGCCAAGCAGAAGGAAGCCCTGCCCGACACCATGCAGAGCGGTGCCGACCAGCTGGTGGACGGTGAGGAACAGGTGCTGGAATTTGAGGAACAATTGCAGCAGATCCAGCTGCTGGTGAACCTGAAAAAGGTGGCAGACCCCCTGCTGACCTACGCCCAGACCGCCCTGGACAACGCCCAGAAAGCGCTGGACGAGGCGGAGCCTGCCGACGAGGACTACATCGAGCTGCGGGACGCCCTGGCCAAGGCCCAGGCTGCCTATGACAACATCAACGGCCAGCTCCAGGGCTACCAGGCCCAGCTGGATGAGGGCAAAAAGCAGATGTACGCCCAGGGGCTCATCTCCTCCCCCAACCTGGACAACGACCAGCTGGTGGTGGAGGCCAAGGCCGCTCTGCGGCGGCTGAAGCTGCAGCTGCTGGAAGGCCAGCTGCAGCTTACCACCGGCACCGCCACGGCCTACAGCCAGTTTGAGGCAGCCCGGGCCCAGTTGGACGCCGGGTGGCAGGAGTATCAGGCCGGGGTACAGCAGCTGGCAGACTCCCGTGCCCAGTACGAGACCCAAAAGGCCGATGCCCAGCAAAAGCTGGACGAGGGCCTGCAGCAGCTCACCGACGCTGAGGAGCAGGTGAGCAAGATCAAAAAGGGCGAGTGGTATGTGCTGGACCGCAACAGCACCCTGAGCTTTGTGACCTTTGAGCAATACGCCGACCGGATGGATGCCATTGCCCGGGTGTTCCCGGTGTTCTTCTTCCTGGTGGCGGCCCTGGTGGCCACCACCACCATGACCCGTATGGTAGACGAGAACCGCCTCCAGATGGGCACCCTGAAGGCCCTGGGCTACTCCAACGCCAGCATTGCAGGCAAGTACCTGTTCTATGCCCTTACTGCCAGCGTGCTGGGCAGCATGGCTGGCATGGTGGTGGGCTTTTTGGTATTCCCCAGCATCATCTGGTACGCCTATCAGCTGATCTTCAGCCTGCCCACCTTTACCCTGCGGTTCTACCCGGGCATGGCAGCCGCCAGCATGGCCATCAGTGCCGCCGTCATCGGCCTGGCTACCTGGAGTGCCTGCCGCTCCAGCCTGAAGGAAAAAAGTGCAGCACTGCTGCTGCCCCGGGCTCCCGTGGCAGGCAAGCGCATCTTCCTGGAGTACATCACCCCTCTGTGGAAGCGCATGAGCTTCTCTCAAAAGACCACCGCCCGGAACCTGTTCCGGTATAAGAAGCGGTTCTTTATGACGGTGCTGGGTGTGGCAGGCTGTACGGCCCTGCTGCTCATCGGCTTCGGCCTCCAGGACTCCCTGCTGCCCATCGTCACCAAGCAGTCCACGGAGCTGTCCCACAACGACCTGACGGTCACCCTCAGCGACCCTGCCGCCTTTACGGTGGAAAAGGGCCTCGCCGATGCTCTGGAGAAGGGCCAGGTGGAGAACTGGGCGGCGGTGTACAGCAAGTCGGTGACCATCTACAATGCCGACGGAGAAAGTGCCGGCGTCAGCGTGGTGGGAGCCCGGACCGACAGCCAGTTGAGCCGCTATGTGACTTTCCGCACCCGGCAGGGCCACAAGGCCATCCCCTTTGAAAAGGACAGCGTGGTGCTGACAGAAAAGACCGCCCTGAACCTGGGGGTGGAGCCGGGAGACTCCATCTGGGTGGAGAACCCTGACGGAGAACGGGTGGAGATGACCCTGACCGGCGTGACGGAAAACTATATGTTCACCCGGCTGTATGTGTCCAATGCCCAGCTGCAGACCCTGCTGGGCACCCAGGATATCCCCTGGAACACGGTGTACGCCCAGACCCGCTGCGACAGTGCCGCCGACCGCAACACCATGCGGGAGACCCTGCTGGCCTGCAACTATGTGACCGGAGCCTCCTTTACAGAGGATGCCACCTCCATGTTCGACAACCTCATCGTGAGCCTGAATTCGGTGGTGGTGCTGATCATCGTGTGTGCTGCGGCCCTGGCGGCGGTGGTGCTGTATAACCTGATCAGCGTGAACCTGGCAGAGCGCAAAAAGGAGCTGGCCACCATCAAGGTGCTGGGCTTCTATGATAAGGAAGTGTACCGCTACATCTTCCGGGAGATCGACCTGCTGGCTCTCATGGGCTCTTGCGTGGGCCTGCTGCTGGGCATCCCCCTGCATCAGTTCATCATCCGCACGGTGGAAATGGACCAGCTCATGTTCATCCGGACCATTGCCCCCCACAGCTATCTGCTGAGCGTGGCACTGACCATGCTGTTCACGCTGGCAGTCTGCTTTGTCATGCGGCGGCATGTGAAGAAGATCAGCATGGTGGAGAGCATGAAGGCCCCGGAATAAGAAACGTCAGGGTTCATAAAAGATTCACGGATGCACAACACTTTTGCCGAAATTCTCTGGTAAGATAGAATCACCGGAAGGGAACGCCGCAAATCCCTTCTCCGGGACAACATGATTCCTCCTTTTCCAAACCAAATACCGTAAAAAAGCACCGCGCAACGGGTCTACTTCCCGTTGCGCGGTGCTTTTTGCGTCCCGGAACAACAGGAAACATGCTGCTGCACCAATGTTGTGCAGCAGCATGTTCGGGTCTGTGTCAGGAGGCCGGCAAAAACTGCAAGGTGACCGCCTCAGCGGCAAGGGCGTCGGCCTGCTCCCGGGTCAGCTTTTTGCACCCGACCATCCGGTTGAGCACCACCTGCATCCGCTTGACGGCCAGGTCCGGGCTGCTGTTGGGCGAGTAGGCCGATGGAGCATTGGGCAGGCCCGCCAGCATCACGGCTTCGGCGTCGGTGAGCTGCAGCGGCGTTTTGCCAAAGTAGCCCTGCGCGGCTTCGCCGATGCCGTAGTGCCCGCTGCCGAAATAGATGGTGTTGACGTACATTTCAAAGATCTGTTCCTTGTTGTACTGCTTCTCAATGGCGAGGGCGGCGAACATCTCCGCCGCCTTGCGGGCCAGATGCTTTTCCTGAGTGAACAGAGTGTTCTTGGCCAGCTGCTGGGTGATGGTGCTGCCGCCCTCGGCAAAGCTGCCGGTGCGCAGGTCGGTCACCAGTGCCCGGGCAATGGACACCGGGTCCACACCCTTGTGGTGGGTGAAGCGGGAATCCTCCGCCGAGATCACGGCGTTGATGTAGGTCTGGGGCAGCTGGGCATAGGGGACGAACCCCTCGCGGGACGAAATGCTGCTGTACAGGGTATCAATGGGGGTGACCTGGATGGCGCTCTCATAGAGTTTGTGGCCTGTGACGGCAAAGTACCCGCCCGCTGCCACGAGGACCAGCAGGGCAAGCAGCAGCACCGTGAGCAGCAGCTGCCGGAGAAAACGAAAAACGGTATGCATGGTGTGCTCCTTTCCGGGCGGTGGCCCGAATGACTGTATCATAAACGATTTTGGCCGGTTTGACAAGGGTCATTCCGGTCTTATTATAAGGTGCAGATTTTGCCGTTTTGTGACCAGAGCATGAATTTGTGCCGGTGTACGCCGTCGGACGGGCCGGAAAATCAAGCAAAGTAATACTCTTGACCGGAATGCACAAGGCACGGCACCGTGCAGCGGCCGTTCATCATGCACAAGATGCAAAATTGAAAAAATAGAATTAACCTATTGACAAACTGGGTATTAGGGGATATAATGCGAACAACAAATCCACAAACCTTGTGGGGAATTGAAATGGAGATTCCCGGGTTTGTAGAGGAGTGGGAAAAAGCCGGAAAGGAGGGCACGAAGATGAAACTGATCTGGAACGAGCTGCTGCATGCAAACTTCCGCTGTGGGCGAATGTGTGGGGAACGGGCAGAAGAATTCACCGTGACCTGTACGATGCCCTCCTGTGCACGAATGTGTACGCCGATGGAGCGTTGAACAGAAGCAAACGGAAATGATCTGCCCGGTACGCTGGAACCTGAGTGCGTATCGGGTGTTTTTGTATCAGGAAATTATACTAAAAGTTTAATGAGAGAGGTATACTACAATGTCTAACTATAAATTTGAGACCCTTCAGCTGCACGTTGGCCAGGAGCAGGCCGATCCCGCGACCGATTCCCGCGCAGTGCCCATTTACCAGACCACTTCCTATGTGTTCCGCAACAGCCAGCACGCTGCGGACCGCTTCGGTCTGGCAGACGCCGGCAACATCTACGGCCGTCTGACCAACTCCACCCAGGATGTGTTCGAGAAGCGCATTGCCGCTCTGGAAGGCGGCGTGGCTGCTCTGGCTACTGCTTCCGGCGCTGCTGCCATCACCTACACCATTGAGGCACTGGCACAGGCCGGTGACCACATCGTGGCACAAAAGACCATCTACGGCGGCAGCTACAACCTGCTGGAGCACACCCTGACCCAGTTCGGCGTTTCCACCACCTTCGTCAACGCCCATGATCTGGCCGAGGTGGAGAATGCCATCCAGCCCAACACCAAGGCTGTCTATCTGGAGACCCTGGGCAACCCCAACAGCGATATCCCCGACATCGACGCCATTGCCGCCATCGCGCACAAGCACGGCCTGCCGCTGGTCATCGACAACACCTTCGGCACCCCGTACCTGATCCGCCCCATCGAGCACGGCGCTGACATCGTGGTGCACTCCGCCACCAAGTTCATCGGCGGCCACGGCACCACCCTGGGCGGCATTATCGTGGACAGCGGCAAGTTCGACTGGAAGGCCAGCGGCAAGTTCGGCAACATTGCTGACCCCAACCCCAGCTACCACGGCGTGTCCTTCGCTGACGCAGCCGGCCCCGCCGCTTTCGTCACCTACATCCGCGCCATCCTGCTGCGTGATACCGGCGCTACCATCTCTCCGTTCAACGCCTTCCTGCTGCTGCAGGGCACCGAGACCCTGAGTCTGCGCATCGAGCGCCATGTGGAGAACACCAAGAAGGTCGTGGAGTTCCTGGCCAACCATCCGCAGGTGGAAAAGGTCAACCATCCCCTCTCTGCCGGATCACCCGGACCACGCCCTGTACGAGAAGTACTTCCCCAACGGCGGTGCTTCCATCTTCACCTTCAACATCAAGGGCGGCCGTGAAGAGGCCTTCAAGTTTATTGATAACCTGAAGGTGTTCTCTCTGCTGGCCAACGTCGCTGACGTGAAGAGCCTGGTCATCCACCCGGCTTCCACCACCCACAGCCAGCTGACCGATGAGGAGCTGGCCGAGCAGCAGATCTACCAGAACACCATCCGTCTGTCCATCGGCACCGAGCACATCGACGACATCATTGCCGATCTGGAAGCCGGTTTCGCAGCAGTCCGCGGCGAGTAATTACCCGTCTGCACGAGCTGCATCAGAACCTTTGTCTCTTTGTCCATTCTTCCTTTTTTCCAAAACAAACGCAAAAGCCCTCCGGTCCTGAAGCCGGAGGGCTTTTGCTGTTTCCGGGGTGTGATGCACCCAGAAAAAGGCCCCGCCGTGGAGCACACAGCGGGGCCGGAAGAATGCGGTTTATTCGTTGCCGGGGAAGTGGGGGATGCCGTCAAAGCCCTTCTGCAGGTCGGCGTCGGAGGGGATGCAGTCGGTCATCTTGCCGTCGTGGAACAGTGGGTTCGAGCAAACGAAACAGCACCCGGAAACTTACGTTTCTAAGTGCGATTTCTTGGTGGGCGCGGGTGGATTACGCGAGCCGCGCAGAAAAGGAGCCCGGGTCGCGGCTCCCAGCGGCTGCATCGTGCCTTGGGCGGCACGCGCATCCTGCTGGCCGCAGCCCCAACAGCTCCTCCCTGTTTCTGCCGCTGGCAGCGGTCGTCGCTGTTGCACAGGAGCTTTTTTCCCCGCCGGACTATTCGGCGGGTCGATGCTGTTCTCATCCACCCTTGTAGTGCATTATAAAGTCCAGATAAAACAGAAACTCCAACGTCATAACAACGCTGGAGTTCTTGGTGGGCGCGGGTGGATTACGCGAGCCGCGCATCTAAAAAAGCCCCGCAGGGGCTTTTTTCCCCGCCGGACTGTTCGGCGGGTCGATGCTGTTCGAATCCACCCGCTCGGTGAGATTAACTTTGTTATATAACAAAAACCTCAGCGTACTTGATACGTTGAGGTTTTTTGGTGGAGCGAAGCAACCCAAATCCGAACCATTGCCCTCTGGGGCATCTTTGGCGGCAATTTCATCGAAAGTGATGGTTTTTGTGCCGTCTTTGTAGTTGAATGTAATCAAAACCTTTTCATCATAGAGATAAACAGCATTCACGAATGTATTGATAAGCGTCTCACGGTGGCTTTTCACATTCGAGTCGAGCTTGCGGAACCGGGTCAGCCAGAACCGAACCTGATTTTCACTCAACCGAGGCCGAGCAATTTTTTCTTCGGTGATCCGAACTTCAAGTTCTTTCTGCTGGGCTTCCAGCTTTTCCAAACGCGATTTAGTGGAGTTTGTCAGCACACCTGCTTGGATGGCGTTCAGCATATTCTCAATGCCGTTCTCCACCTCGCGCATCTGCTTTTCCAGTAAAGGAAGCGTGGTGTTTTCCTGATCCTGCAACTCCATGACTTCTGCAACGATGGCATCAATCACGGCATCGTCCTGAATCAACTTCATGGTTTCAGCTATGACCAAATCTTCCAGCCACTCTTTACGGACGGTCTTTTTCTTGCAGGTCTTGAAACGCTTCGCGGTGGCACATTTATAATAATGATGAACGACCTTGTTTCTGCCTGTTCCACACTCGCCGAACATCATCGCACCGCACATTCCGCAGAACAGCTTGGTGGTGAGCAAGTAATCGTCCTCGGCCTTGTGACGGGCAGGAGCGCGGCTGTTCTTCTTGATTTTTTGCTGCACTTCTTCAAACAAGTCCTTGTCCACGATGGCCGGGATGCTGTCGGGCATCACAATGTCCTTGAAGTGGTTTTCTCCGATGTACCGTTTGTTCGTCAGCAGCGTCTGAACACTGTTGTAGGTAAACTTCTGATTGCGGTTGGTGGTCACGCCACTGTCGTTCAGCCAGTTCATCAGTTCCTTCATGGTAGCACCATCGTTGTACCGCTGAAATGCTTCCACCACAAAGGGGGCTTTCAACGGGTCAATTTGAAAGAACTTCTCCTCGTCCACCTTAAAACCAATGGGAATCGTGCCACCGTTGTACTTTCCCTTCAGAACATTCTCGGTCATGCCACGCACGACTTTTTCAGAAAGTTCTGCGGAATAGTATTCAGCCATGCCGGTGAGCATGCTCTTGACCATGATACCTGCAGGGCTGTCAGAGATAGGCTCCGTGGCAGATACCAGCTTGACATGATTTCGTTCCAACTGATACTCATAGTGGGCCGAATCATAGCGGTTTCGGGCAAAACGGTCAAGCTTCCAGACCAGCACAATGTCAAACAACCGTTTCTCGCTGTCCTTGATCATCTGCTGGAAGTCCGGGCGGTTGTCGGTTTTGGCGGAAAGGGCGCGGTCAATGTAGTGCTTGACCACGGTGATACCGTTCTTCTCCGCATAGGCGGTGCATTCCCGGATCTGGCCTTCGATGGATTCCTCACGCTGGTTGTCGCTGGAATAGCGAGCGTAGATTACGGCGGTCATGCGAACACCCCTTTCACTTCATTCTCCGCAGGCGGCGCACAAGGTCGGATGCACTGTACAGCACACGGGCTACCGACACGGCATCCTCGCCCACGATGTAGAACACCGAGTAGTTGTCCACCAGCATCTGCCGCAGCCCTTGGGTGCGCTCCGGCTCGCTTTCCACCAGCGCACAGCGTTCCGGCAGGACGTTCAGCGACTGGATTGCTTCTGCAATGCGGTCATACTGTCGCATTGCGGTGTCAGATTCCAACAGACGGTCGGCAATGTAGCTGTAGATCTGCTCCATATCGCTGAGTGCCATCCGGGAAATTTTCACATCATACTGTTTCATCTGTGCTGTTCCCTGAACTGGGCGAATGCGCTTGCGGCATCCACGGTGTCACCGTTCTGTATTTCTTTGATGCCCACCTGCAAGTCTGCATGGAGCTGGTCATCGGTCATAGTGTCAGCGTTCAGCGCAGCCGGAGCCTTCGGCAGGGACAGCGAGAACGGAATGCCGCCAGTCAGGGTAATCTGGCGCAGGTACATATCAATGGCTGTTGCCATTGGGATGCCGAGCTGCTTCAGCACATCCTCGGCTTGCTGTTTAACGCTGGGGCTGACTCGGACGTTCAGCATCATCGTTTTTTCCATGGTTATCACCTCGAAATTATTGTAATGCTTTTTGCTTTACAAGTCAACCGAGTGCGCAACCTCAATCAAAGTTCTCTCAGTTGCACAATATTTCTCGTGATATATTGGTTAAAGTACCAAACATTTTCAAGCTGCTATTTTATTTGCAACAAATAAAACGCATTTTCCGTATATTCATTAGATTATATATTTGTCGCTTTACCAATATTTATAAAAACACAAAGGGGATAATTATGGAGATTGTATGGTTAAATACGGAAGTTGACGCTATCCATTACGTCTACGATTATGCGGTTCCTAAACAAATACCACTTGATACTTTTGAAAAATTCGTTCGGAGCAGCAAAGAAGGAACCTTGCCTGAATTTTATGTAATATCTGAAAACGGGAAATATATCGGATATATTTTATTACTAGCCGACAAAAAAGAAGATATTCCGAAGCCTTTTACATTTCTTGCATGTCATAATGGCGATACTCTATCAAAAGAAAATCACAAAAAAATCTTGGAATTTATCAATAAACAGTGTCATGCAAACGGATGGAATAAACTCGCTTGGTTGGCTGAACAAGAAAGTCATCAATTGTAAAAAAGTCTTCAGTTCTTAAAGGTAGCCTGAGGAATCATGCTCATTCTAAAACCCCACCTGAAACAGACTCTTTTAATTGAAATGCCTGTTGCAGATGGGGTTCACTTTATACTATATACTGCTTTATAAAGGATTGCACATATAAGTTATATAGTGTTTCGTGACAATCGGATTATTTAGTAACACTGAAAGTCAGCTTTGCGCCATCGACAACACTATACATATCGCCGTTGGCAGCAGTTGCAATTCCTGTAAATTCAACCTCCCATTTTCCCTTAGACAGCCCGTATTTTATATCTTCCGTACCGCTTGTACTACGTGTAGAGATAGCATAATCAAATGTACCGAAGGGTGTTCCAAGTTTATTGAAATGTAGATTAGCTTCAAAGGAAGTGATTACTGTGCCGGGGATGGTAATCGTCCATTGGATATATCCTTCAGACAGATAATCGAGTGTGCATGAACCAGAATCGCCCCAGAAAGTTTGGCGAGAAATTGGAACAAGTTCGAACGTTGCAGAGCTTACAGCCCTTCCCGTATTAACTGACTTTTTTGCAGAAAGTACTGTACCGATAGGTTCAGCCGCAATAGCAGTAGGCACTAAAGCAGTGTTGATTACGACCAGTGCAGCACTCGTTCCAGCCATTTTGAGGAATTCGTTACGAGTCATCTTTTTCGTGGTGATTTTCTCCTTATGTTTTATTAACTGTTGCAATTACTTTGGCTACGTTTCATGTTCTTTTCTCTTTAATTCTGCATCGGAATCACCTCTACGCAAACTTTTATGCATTTACCTTCCACATGAACTTTTGCTTAGTCATTCTTATTGCTGCCGATCAGCTCCATCCTGCAAGCACTCCAAAAGATGTCCATAAAGCCTATTGCCTGCATATTTAAGAGAAAGCGGATATGCTCTTTTACCATTGATTTGAATGTAGCCATTTTCAGAAACCGTTATGCGAATATCTGGCATTCCGTCCATTGTTTCACCAAAAGCTATCGTGAGTTCATTGAGTGCACCGCTATCACCAGAACCACCAGCATAATCAGTGACAAAATATGTCTGCTCAAAAGTTTTGGCAATATCTATATATGTCAGGTCATCCTTTTCAAATAGCCAAGACTGGTCAATTTGAGCACCATTAGTGTCTACTGTAAGATGGTATGCTGATACTATCCTGCATTGTTTCAATGGACGTTCTATTATCACAAAGTGAGTGACTTTTATACAAATCAGTATGACCACCAAAATCAAGGTCACAGTCATTGTGATTACTTTTTCTTTTTTTCTCATCATAAATAGACAATACACCTCCAATCTTTTGCTCCTAATAGGAGCTTTTGCTTAGTCAACGTAGCTCGCCTTATGTTTGTGACAGCTTTTTTGAAAAAATCTCTGCTTTTCGTTATGTTTGTACGCTTATACAAAGAATCTCCATGTTATTTGTTGATTCTAACAAATAGCATGGAGTTTCATATTAAAATACGTTTTCAGCAATTTTCATAATCTCATCTCGTGAAATGTTTCCCATAATCGTGTTTGAAACGCCTCCTTGCTCCCAGCTTAAAATATAAACGGTGTCTCCGTTTTCGCTTGCACTCGTTCCCAAAGTTGCATCTGCGTCTCCAACTTTTACATTCTCATAAGTTGTATGCTCATTATCAAACGAGGACTGCTGCCCCGGCTGTATAATGGAGCAGCGAACAGTATATCCCTTGCCGCTTTCTTTTGACGAGTAAACGTGCAAAAAGTTTTCTGCTCTTTCAAATTCCTGCTCACGATCTCGTTCAAATCCATCCGGCACATAATAATCGCTGTATCCATTCGGAAGCTGTTCCAACGGCTCACCATCCACCTGATACGTCAGCTGCATCTCAATGGGCAGAAATTTTTGAATCATCGTATAGACTGCCCTGCGGAAATCTGCACTTACTGCAAGCGCGCCGAGAGTTAAAATTACCAGCGTCAGGACCGTAATAAGCACTCGTTTCAGCACAGGGCGGCGTTTATGCAACGCCGCTTGCAGGCGAGCATCCCATCGGGACGTGTCCGGGTAGCGTTCCTTAAGCTGGGCCGGACTTGGCAGCTCATCCAGCTCTTTTTGTGCATCTGCACGGAGTGCCATCATCAATGCAGCATCAAAAGAAACTTCTGCCCTCTCACTCATGGCTGTTCAACTCCTTCCACAATAGTTTTCTTCCACGGAAAAGCCGCATCCGAACCACTTCGTCCGTCAGTCCAAGCGATTTGGCAATCTCCTGGTTGGTGTAGCCCATTGCCAAAAGGCGCAGTGGGTCACGGTACATCGGTTTCATCTGTCCGATCAGTTCTGTCAGGTGTTCGATGTTGTCGGTGCTGACTGCTGCATCATCCGGCACCGGGGCGTCATCTGGTGCGTCCGGGACTTCCTCCAGCGGTTCTTCTCGCTGCTTGCGAAGCATATCGTATGCACGGCTTCTACTACAACTAACGAGATAAGCGGCAAGTTTGTGACAGTTTTCTCGATGAATTTTAGAAAAATTTTTGGCAACGTACAAAAACACCTCTTGCAGTACATCTTCTGCCAGATACGAATCGCCCATAATTTTGTAAGCGGTATGGTAGACCAGCCGCTTGTAAGTATTATATACATCTTTAAACTGTTCTTCACTGCTCTGGTCATCCAGAACTGCCAGATACATTGCCAGCATTTTCGCTCACATCCCTCTTATCGGGAGGAATTATGTCAATTTGACACAATTCCTCTCTGCCCATTCAATCAAACCACCACGGCAGTTCCAGCCACAAATTATCCATGGCTTGTTCCCCTGTCTTTTTTGCGCGGCCTTTCGTCAGGTGAAAGTATATCGCCGTGCCGATCAGTGGATGCTCTTCGCCATCAGTGAAGCCATAGCGGTACAGCAGGTAGGTCTGCTCCCGCTGGGTCAGCCGTTTCAGACCATCGTACAGTTCCCGGCGCGATTCCTGCTCCTCCATAATGATCTGCGGCTGCATGGCGTAGGGGTCGGCTATGGCTTCAATGTGCCGCAGTTGTTCCTCTCCCGGCAGAACATCGTCCAGCGAAACACGCTGGTAACAGATACCATCCTTGTCCTCCGTTACCATCCGCTGTTCAAAAGCAGTAAAGGCATCCCGAACCATATCCATCATGGCGTTGCGGATGGCCGGAGCTGCGTAGGTCAGGAACTTCATGCCGCGCGCTGCATCGAACTTTGGCACGGCTTTCCACAAGCCCAGATTGCCTGCCTGTTTCAGATCATCCGTGTCAAGGTTCAGGCCAGACTGTGCCAGATTCATACTGTGGAAAAGGTCATTTGCCACCTTGCCAATAAAAGACTTGTTGTTGTCGATCAGGCCGTCCAGTGCAGTTGCATCGCCTTTCTGTGCCAGCGCACAAAGCCGTTCATTCGTCTGCTTCATGGGCGTTTTCCTGCTCTGCGGCAGACTGCAAGATTCCCAGCAGACCGCTTCGCAGCTGTTCCAGTGCTTCCGGCGTGGCTCCTTCCATACCCGAAACGCTGTCCAACATTGCATCTGTCAACTGCTCTGCCGTAATCGTTGGGTGCTGCACATCCTGCCCCTTGGTCAGTTCATTGAACATCTTCTCGGCCACTTTCTTGCTCATGGCTTCCTGTTCGGCGTAATGGCTCCCGATGCCCTTTTTGATTTCCTTGACCGCTGCCATGAAGTACATCTCAATGTCATCAAGGTCGCCTTGGTATACTGGCTTTCTCCGAAGGCTGATGTCCTTTGCGGCTTTGGCTGCTTCCGGGGTCTTGACCTTCGTGCGAAGCAGATTGCTCAGGGTGGAAAGCATGGCATTCTGTGCTGCGATACCAGACGCAAAAGTATCATCAAAATACTGCGATATGCGGTAAGTAAGTTCTGCGAAGCGAGCGTTTTCCAGCAGCAGATTGACCACCTCTGTATTGACACGCCCTGTGTAGAGGTTCCTCGCGGCTTCAACGGACAAGCCCAGTTCGGCAATGTCGTAATTTTTGCGGTCGGGGATGTTGGTTTCTCCCAGCAGAAAATCCGTGGACACGTTGAACAGCCTTGCAATTTTCAGCACCTGCTCATGGGTCAGGGTTCCTTTTGCGCCACTGATAAAACGGTTGATGGTGCTTTTGGAGCAGCCGATTTCCTTGGCAAGCTCCGGTTGGCTTATGTTGTGCTCTTTCATCAAGTCCGCAAGACGGACGTTGGATGGTGCGGGCAGATATTCCTGTGCCATGTGGTCGGCCCTCCTTTTTGATCTTTTTCCTCATTATAATACGCTCTGCCGTTTTGTTCAATATACGGTTTCCCCTCTGCCCTTGCTGTTGCAAATCTGCAACCAGTAAGGGCTTTTTTCTTTTTCCGTTGCAGTTCTGCCGCTTTTTCGCCTTTCCTGCAAAATTTTCCGTATATTCAGGCACAAGGCAAAAAACACCAGAGTTCCCACGCTGGGGACTCTGGTGCAACACACGAAACAAAGGAGAAATGCCCTTGAGCCTGTATCAAACTGTCAAGTCCGCCATCACCGTTCGGCAGGTGGGAGAGATGTACGGCATGGGACCCGACCGCCATGGCATGGTGTGCTGTCCGTTCCATTCCGACAGCGACCCCAGCATGAAGCTGAACGACACCTATTATTATTGCTTTGGCTGTGGAGCCAACGGAGATGCCATCGACCTCACCGCCAAGCTGTTCGACCTGAACCCACGGCAAGCCGCCGAGAAGCTCGTAAATGACTTCGGGCTTGACCCGGACAAGCCGCCCGCCAATGCCATCGCCCTGCCGCCGCCCAAGCGTGGCCTGACGGACGAGCAGTGGGCAGACATCGCCTACTGCCTGCGGGTGCTGACCGATTATCTCGACCTGCTGCACGACTGGCGAGAGCGCTACAAGCCTGCCACCCCGGAGGAACCGCATGACCCACGGTTTGAAGAAGCCCTCCACATGACCGAGACCATCGAGCACCTGACGGACTGCGTTGCATTTGGGACGCCCCAGCAGAAGGCCGCTGCCGCCGCACAGCTGCTGTCCGGGTCGTACCTGCTGATGCTGGAGGAGCGCACCGACCGCCTTGCTCTGGCAAAGTGCGCCTGATAATTTATTCACCTGAAGTGGTGTGTCTCACCGTGAGACCCGCCACTTCACTTTTCTAAAGGAGAACCACCCTATGAAGAAAAACATTTCCCGCAACCCCTTATGGCCGGACTGGTACAACGGCAAGAAGATCGATGAAGTCCAGTTTGGCCGCGCCTTTCTGGAACAGTGGCCGCTGAAATGCGTCAACGGAACGCTGTACACGCTGGACGGCCCGGTGGAGGACGAGAGCGAGATCAAGCAGCGTATCTTGGAGAGCATCGAGGAATACGTCACCTCCGGCCTGTCCAAAAAGGTCACCAACATTCTGGAGACCATCAAGCTGCTGGCCTTTTCCGACCCGTTCCACATCGAACAGGACTGCATCCATCTCCAGAACGGCGTGTACCATCTGCCGGACGGCTCTTTTCAGGAGAGCCGCCTGTTCTGCCAGAACCGCCTACCTGTGAGGTATGACCCCAAAGCCGCCAGCCCTGACCGCTGGCTGACCTTCCTGCACGAGCTGCTGGACGATGCCGACATCCCCACCTTGCAGGAGTATCTGGGCTACTGCCTAATCCCCAGCACCAAAGGGCAGAAGATGATGCTCATTGTCGGCAAGGGCGGCGAGGGTAAGTCCCGCATCGGGCTGGTGCTCAAGCGGCTCATGGGGGATGCCGCCAGCAATGGCAGCGTCCAAAAGGTGGAGAACAACCGCTTTGCCCGTGCGGATCTGGAACGCCGCCTGCTCATGATCGACGATGACATGGACATGAACGCCCTGCCCAAAACCAACTATATCAAAACGATCGTCACTGCCGAAGCCAAGCTGGACTTGGAGCGCAAGGGTGTCCAGAGCTACCAGCGGGACATCTACGCCCGATTCCTCTGCTTCGGCAACGGTGCGCTGACCTCGCTGTACGACCATTCGGACGGTTTCTTTCGCCGCCAACTTATCCTGACCACTAAGGACAAGCCTGCCGACCGCACAGACGACCCTTTCCTTGTGGAGAAGATGTGCGCCGAGTTGGAAGGCATCCTGCTCTGGTGTCTGAAAGGGCTGCACCGGCTGGTGCAGAACGATTTCCGCTTCACGGTCAGCGAACGAGCCGCCGCCAATGTGGACACCATCAAGCGCAGCAGCAACAATGTCATCGACTTCATGGAGTCCGAGGGCTACTTCCGTTTCAAGGCGGACTACTCCATCAGTTCCAAGGAGTTCTACGACATTTACAAGCAGTGGTGCGAGGACAACGCCTGCCACAGCGTATCGGCGATCCGTTTCAGCGCAGAACTGCGCCAGAACGACCGCCGCTATAACCTTGAAGCCACCAACAACATCTATCTGCCCGGCGGCCGCAGGGTGCGGGGTTTTGTCGGCATCGAACCGCTTGTCCACCCCTGTCCGTAAAAAAGTGCATTTTTTTACGGAAGAAGTTCGTACAACCTGTACGGTCTGTACTTGTACGCACCTGTACGGCGAATTGAAGCAAATTAAGACGTGTTATCGTTTATATTTCAAATTTCCGTACGTCGTACAGACCGTACAGGTTATTTGAAGTCCGTACGCGATTTTTTCGGATGCGTACGGAGCAATCAAGTTCGCATTGTGCGAACTTGATTGTAACTCTCCCGCAGGAGACGTTCCCCCTCGGAGAGCCCACTACACTTTGCAGACCATAGGGATGAAAGTGTCATAGTGGGTTATTACACTTCCGCACTGCGCCCGCAGGCACGTTTCGAAGCGCAACCGCCGCAGGCGGCTCCTAGCGCGAAGATGAAGTGCATCTCCGTTCCCCGTCACCTCTCGATGAACCTTGAAAGGAGGGATGCCCTTTGGCAAGAAATGATGGCATTGACCGCACCAGTGTTCGAAATCTCGCCGTTTCGGACAAGGCCGTTGGCAACACTCAGCAGCACAACGAGCGCGAAAAGGACAGCTACCGGAACCCCGACATCATCCCCCAGCGCACTGCATGGAACATCCACTTCAAAAAGCCAACCGCCAGCTACACCGACCTGTTCTCCCAACTGGAAACCGCTGGCACGATTTCAACGCGCGGCTTGAAGCCGGATGCCACCCATTACTGCGAGCTTGTCTTTGATGTCAACTCGGCCTATTTTGACAATCACGGCGGCTATGAGTTCGCCAAGCAGTTCTATGAGGATGCCTACAAAGCATCCGTTCAAATCGTGGGCGGTGAGCAGTATATTCTCTCGGCTGTCATGCACGCCGATGAGATCAACCGCGCCATGACCGAAGCATTAGGCCGGGAGGTCTACCACTACCATCTTCATGTGGTCTATGTGCCTGTGGTGGAAAAGCAAATCCTCTGGTCGAAACGCTGCAAGGACAAGGCACTGGTCGGCACAGTCAAGGAGACTGTCATGCAGGTCAGTAGGAGCAAGAAGTGGGCATCCAAACCTCTGCTGGACGATGCCGGAAAGCCTATCCTGCAAAAGAACGGCAAGCCAGTCCTGAAGAAGTCGTACAGCGTCCTGCAAGACGATTTCTTCAACTATATGCGTACTGCCGGGTACACGGATGTGGAGCGCGGTGAGCGCGGCAGCACCGAAGAACACCTGACCGTCACCCAGTTCAAAGTCCAGCGGGAGCAGGAACGGCTGGACAACTTGACCGCTCAGATCGACCAGAAAGAACAGCACCTCACCCAGACCAGCAAGACACTTTCCAAAAAGGAGAAGGAACTTGTCGCCGTTCAGAAGAAAGCTGCTGTCACAAAGGACGCCCTCATTCACGCACAGGATGTGGAATCCTTGGGCAAGCGCACGCTGTTGGGTAATTATTCCCTGACCGAAGATGAATTATCCGCTCTGAAAAAGCAGGCTGCACACGGCTATATCATGGATGTGGAGAACCGCCAACTGAAACAGCAGTTGGCGGCTGCTGAACGGGATTGCGCCGAATGGCAAGCCCGTTACCGTGACCTGCGGAATGATGTCCAACCCTATCTGGACGCTCTCCACCGTGCGCCAGAACTGGTACACGGTTTTCTGGAAAAGATTCTTGCCCCCAAGCAGGAACGCACCATGAATGTGCAGCAGCGAAACCGCAAGCATGGGCAAGATATGGAACTTAGATTTTCGGAGGATACTATTTGAGCAAAAAGAAAAAGTCTGTAAACAAATCCGGCTACCCGGATGATGCGATCAAGTCGCTGGCACGTTGTTTCTATCCTTCCATGGTTGAGTTTTTCAACAGCGAGGAAGGCCAGCGTGAATACGAGGAATGGCTGAAAGAGCAGGAATTTCTGAACGCCGAACCCATCGCAGCATAAAAACAGCAGGACGCTCCCGGAGAAGGGAACGCCCTGCCTTACATATACCATCCCCAACAACATAGATGGATTCAAGCAGCTGCTTCAGACGATTCGAGACTGTACCAAAAAGCCAGACAAAATAAAAGCAGGACTTGAGGCTGCCGGACATTACAGTTACAACATTCTTGGTTTTCTGCTTGACAACGACCTGCCCGTCTATGTCATGAATCCTTTGTACACCAAAACAGAAAGCACAAGTAGTTCGGGAACTAATGTGGAAAGTATCCTCTGAAAGCGCTGCTACAACTTGCCGAACTTCCTCGCAGTACGTTTTACTACCATTTGCGGCAAGCTCGTAATTCTGCAAAGTATCAAATGGTAAAAGAACAAATCATCACAATCTTCAATGAGAACAAGATGCAATATGGATACCGCAGAATTACAAAAGAACTGAATAACAACGATATTTGTGTAAATCACAAGACTGTTCGGAAACTTATGGAGAAGCTGGGCTTAGCCTGTCAGGTTCGTACAAAAAGAAAGTACAATTTCCTACAAAGGTGAAGTTGGAGAAGTTGCTCCAAACCTGCTGGATCGACACTTCAAAACAAACCAGCCGAATCGAAAATGGGTCACAGATGTTACTGAGTTCAAAGTGAACGACCAGAAACTCTACCTGTCTCCCAGTCTCGATCTGTTCAATAGCGAAGTTGTTAGCTACAATCTGAGCCGCCATCCGAACTTCAAACAGATCATCGATATGCTTGAAGGTGCTTTTCAAAAGCTGTCGGATAAGGTTGACAATCTGATTCTGCATTCGGATCAGGGCTGGTAGTATCAGATGAAGTCCTGCAAAAACCTATTAAAGGCAAAGGGCGTTACGCAAAGGATGTCCCGGAAAGCCACTTGTCTGGACAATGATGTTGCCGAGAACTTCTTTTGAACTGTTCAAGAAGGAACGGTTCTATCTGGAAAAATTCGATGCACTCTGCCTGCATGCAGGAGGAGCCGACTATTCCGGTCCGGAAACAGATGCTGACCCGGAAGCAGGAGAAGCTCCGGCAGTCCATCCGGGAGCTGGAAGAAAGTGTGGCCTATATCGACTGGAAGCAGAATTTTTACGATGAAGTGCTTTCCGGGCAGAGACCTTACGAAAGCAACCTTATCCGGAAATAAGGAGAATGGGCGGCAGAACCTGTGGCAGATGTGCCGTAGAACAACGCTGCCACAAAAATGTGCCCGGCCGGATATGAACGGATGATACAAAAAACGACAATAAGTTTACAGCGATTTGACGATTTCACGGGGGGAATCTTTACCGGGCAGACTGAAAGTGCTAAGATAGGCTTGTTCTGAAAACGGCCTTTTTTGATTTTCTGGAGTGAAATTTGTCATGTTTACCGAACTGGATTACCGGATTCTTGAGTTTGTTCTGCAGTCTTCAGACCCTGTGCCGAGCCACCAGCTTGCGATGGCCTGTGATGTGTCTGTCAACACGGTTCGCACGGAAATTGACCTGCTAAACCAAGAGCTGGATACACATGGCATCTGTATCCGGATGAAACGTTCTTCGGGCGTTTCCATGGAAATCCTTGATCCGACAGCAGCACGCCCGTGGTTGCACCAGATGCGGGATGCAGTGATCCGCAACAAGCGACTTCGCCGGAAATATTCAGAGAGGGTCTACTCAATGGCACGCATCATCCTGTGTGCAAAAGACGGGATCACGGTCGAACGCCTGGAGCAGATCTTTTATGTGTCGCGGGGAACGATTCTGGCGGATATCAAGAATGTCCGGGCACTGCTGCAAATGTTCCGGCTGGAGCTGCTCAACCGCCGTGGAGGGCATGGATTTACAGTGCAGGGGAGCGAATGGCTGATCCGGCAGTGTCTGTTGCAGCTGCATAAAAACTATACGGTCACGGCCGACAGCGGAAAAACAGAGAGCCTGGCACATGAACGCTCGTTCCGGGCGATGTTTTTCATGGATGCGCCGCAGGTGTACGAGAATCCTTCCACGAACCAGACGTTCGTTTATTTTAACGGCTCCCGGTACAACGAACTTTCGGCTCTGCTGCAGAGAGAAATTCTGGCACAGCACGACTTTAGCCTTCCAATCATTCATTTTCCAAAGATCATCAATATGCTCCTGCTTTGTGTTTCCAGAAAGAGTTTTGCAACGGAAAAGCCGTTTTCTGCAGCACAGCAGGAGCAGCTGAGTGCCAGTGCTGAGTATGCCTTTGTCCGGCGATTGCATCAGAAAATGCCGGAACACTTCCGCCAGAATATCCAGGAGCCGGAAATGCTGATGCTGACAGCGCTGCTGCTTGGATTTGAAGATGAAAATTACAGGCTTGGCTCTTCTGTACGGGGCAGAGACTGCAGCCGGAAAGCAGAGGAATTTGTCCGATATCTGCAGCGGTATTTCGGCTATGAGGATACAATCTTTGACGAATCGTTTTACCGGAGCATTGCAGCGGTCTTTTACCGGCTGCAGAATCAACGGGAGTTTTCTGTGATCAACGACTATGAGTCGACCGGAGGTGTCAGCAGTCTTGGCATCGGGACCGGAAATCTTTGTCTTGCCTTTGCACGCTTTTTTGAACAAAGCTTTGGGTATGCACTGGAACCGCGTGATGCGCTGGAGAGCTTTTATATCCTCAATGCCACGATAAGCTGCTTGCCGCATTACTATTATCGTCCGCGGATCCTTGTGGTGTCGGAGTTCGGCGCCAGCTGTGCGCGTGCAGTGTCGAAACGGCTGCAAAAGTACTATGCAGATCAGCTGGAAACAGTGGAGGCCTGCGGCTTTCAGAATCTGTTTCAGGGGCCGCTGAAGGGCTGGGACCTGATCCTGACCGACATGAGCCGGAAAAAGGTCAAGCGCTACCTGGAACCTTTGGGGATCCCTACATTGCCAATTGAGTTTTCGCTGCAGTATGATACCTGCCCGGAACTTGATATCTGGCTGGAGACACATTGCCAGGAACAGGAAACGGCAGTGCTGAATGACCACTGTTTTTTCCGGACGGAACTCTCCGGGAAGGAAGAGGTTTTCCGATGGCTGGAGCAGCATTTGGCCGATGCCCCAGAGCTGAAGGGACTCAGTCTTTCGGAAGAGCTGCGCCACAGCGGCCGGCTTCTTAGTCTGGAACGTGAGAACAATCTGGTATTTTTACCGGTTCTCCTGTCCGAAGCGACCGCACCACGTGTGGTAGTGCTCATCAATGATCATGCGTTTGTGTGGAAGAACCTTCCGGCGCAGATCTTTATTTTCTACGAGCATCCGCGCTCACGCACAGGGGAGCGTATCCTCTCTGTGATCCTGCACAAGCTGCTGTATATGCCCCCGCAGACCCGCACCGCACTGCTGGACCGGCAGCTGGACAGCCCGCTGCTGGCACTGTACCCCAACGAATAAGACAACGGCACCGCACTGCCTCAATTGAGGTGGTGCGGTGCTGCTTTTTGACCGAAAGAAATAAAATTGGCTTAACTTTGTTACAATTTTTTGAACGATGAATGAAAAAAGAACTGCTATAATAGAGCCAACAGAAGAGCCTGCTGATAAATGTCGGCCGACAAAAAGCGGCGATTTGTTGACGACGGCAGACCGTCCGGTCTGTCAAACACGAACAAGAAAGGAGCAAAGAAAACTATGTTTTCAATTCCTCAAATGGTTCTGGTCATCCTATGGTTTACGTTTTACAACCTGCTGACCTCCGGTACCGGCCTTGGACTTGTTGCAGGCGGCGTTGTCCTTAATGGTCTGGTGGTCGGTGCGATCATGGGGGACATTTCCACCGGATTTTACCTGGGCGGTACCTATGAGCTGATGAACATTGGCCTGAACCCGCTGGGCGGTTCTACAGTGCCGAACTACAACATGGGTGTTGTGGTTGGTGTGGCATTTGGCGCTGTGGCGGGTGTGGAAACCGGCATGGCGGTGGGCATTGTTGTGGCAACGCTGGCGTCCACACTGGATGTCCTGGCCAAAATGGTCGGCTCGTTCTTCCTGCACAAGGCACAGGATGAGGTCAAAAAGAAGAACATCAAGGGTGCAATGAGTTGGATTCGTCTTGGTCTGTGGCCCCGCATTCTGCTGGATGCAACGCTGCCCCTGATCATCCTCTTTGTGTTTGGTGCCCCGCTGGTTGAAGCAATCAACAATGTGATCCCTGCATGGCTGCTGACCGGCTTCAAGACTGCAGGCAATATGCTGCCTGCAATCGGCTTTGCAATCCTGCTCCGCTCCATGAACATCAAGGGCAACTTCCAGTACGTCATCATCGGATTTGTTCTGTTTGCCTACTTTGGCATCGGTGCGTTGGGCGCAGCTCTGGTGGGCGTGGCGCTGGCCATGATTGCATATCAGAACAACGTCCGCATTGCAGAAGCCCAGAATATGGGAGGTGTTGGTGATGAATAAACTGACAAAAAGCGATGTCCGCAGTGCCATGCTGCGCAGTATGTGCTATCAGTGGCAGTCATTCAACTACGAAACCATGCAGTCACCCGGTTTTACGCAGATCATTGCGCCTTCCATTGAGAAGCTCTATGAGGGCGACGACGAGTTGATCTCGAAAAAGGTGGAGCAGTACCTGTCCACTTTTTACAACACGGAAAACACCATGGGACAGATCATTCATGGAGCCGTGCTGGCATTGGAAGAGAGCGGCGTGGACAACATCACCGATTCTGCGGTGGCACTCCGCACCGGTCTGATGGGCCCCTTTGCCGGCCTGGGCGACTCTCTATTCAAGGTGAGCTCCAAGGTCATCTTCGGTTCGCTGGCCGGTTACATGGCGCTGGAAGGCTCGATCGTGGGCCTGATCCTGTGCATCATCCTTTGCCTGGTATGCAACGTATTCATCCGCTACTTCTTCTTCATGGAAGGCTATAAACAGGGTGTTTCGTTCATCACGACGAAGCAGGAGATGATCAAGGGCCTGACCGGTGCAGTCACAATCATGGGCCTGGTTGTAATCGGCTGCATGATCCCGTCCACGGTCAAGATCCAGATTCCCCTGACCTTTACTTATGGAGATGCAACGCAGTCCATCCAGTCCATTCTGGATGCAATCTTCCCGTATCTGCTGCCGGTGCTGGTGACGTTCGGCGTTTACAAGGGGCTTGGCTCCAAGAAGATGACCACTGTGCGCATGGTGTGGCTGATCATTGTAATCTGTATTGTATTGAGCTTCTTCGGCATCCTGTAAATCAAAAAAGGAGTGTAATCTCATGGGAGTATGTGCAATTCGTATTGATGAACGTCTGATCCACGGCCAGGTGGCTACACTGTGGCAGGGCAGCTGGAACTGCAACCGTATCATGGTCATTGATACGAAGTCTGCCAATGACCCGATGCTGAAATCGGTTCTGAAGATCGCTTGTCCGACGGGTGTGCGCCTCAGCGTACTGGATCCGGACACCGCTGCAGCAAATCTGCAGAGTGGCAAATACGGCAAGGAACGCATTACCATCGTGACCAAGACCCCGGCCAACCTGCTGCGTCTGATCGAGCAGGGATATCAGCTGGAAAGTGATATCACAGTTGGCAACATGTCGGGAGGCTCCGGCAAAAAGAAGATCTGCAAGCATATCTCGGTGACGCCGGAAGATATTGAGGCATTCCGCAAGCTGGACTCGATGCAGTGCAGGCTTTATCAGCAGACGGTTCCGTCCGAAACGCCTGCTCCGTTTATGAAACTCCTAGAAGAGGCCCTGGCACAGGGCTGATGCTGAACGGATCGGAGGTGGACTTTGGAGGAAAAAAGTCCACCTCCGATTTTTTAAAGAAACCGGAGGGGAGAGTGCTTATGCATCAGATGAATGCAAAAAAACGTTGCGGTCTGCTCGGGCGGCTGAAGTCACAGCCGGTCAGCAACCTGTACATGGGGCTGGTCGTATGCCTGTTCGGCAGTGTTGCGGTGGCAGCCAATCTGGCGGTTCAGCACATTCCGCTGGGGTCGCTGTGGGCGGCCGGGACCCAGGCGCAGGAGCTGGCAGCAATCTCGGCGCTGGCACTGGTATTGTGCCTTGCAGGTGGAGCTCTAATCTTGACTGCGCTGGTGCAGAAAAAGAAAGGGGGGTGAATCCGGATGGAGGCACTTTGGAATTCTTTCCCGTTGTGGGGGCGGTTCACACTGATCCTGGTAGTTTTTGCCGGTGGGTATCTGCTCTGGATGACCGCGCGGTACCATGCAGTCAAAAAGAAAATTCTTACCATGCAGGAGGCCCTCAACCCGGGCGATGTCGTCCTGACACAGTCTGGATTGTACGGTGTACTGACTTCGCTGGGCAGGACGACGGCGCATCTGCGTCTGACGAATGGTTACGAGATCGTGATTGATAGGTTTTCCATCAAGGAACCTGCCACAGCGGAGGCCGCGCAAGAGGTACAGACCGTTTTGTGACACGGAACATGAATCCATAAGAGAAGGGAGTGGATGCAAATGTCTCAGGCCGCAAGTCAGCGCCGCGTCGGCACCAACCTGACGACGGGGCCAATCATGAAAAGCCTGCTTCTGTTTGCATTTCCAATTGTTTTGACAAATCTGGTCCAGCAGCTGTATTCCATGGTCGATCTGATCGTGATCGGGCAGTATGTTGGCAGCATCGGGACGGTAGGCGTAAATACGGGCGGCGAAATGGCCGATCTGGTCAGCCCGGTTGCAATGGGCTTTGCTACGGCCGGTCAGATCTTCATAGCACAGCTGGTCGGTGCGGGCGATGACCGGCGCATCAAACGGACCGTTGGCACACTTTTAAGTTTCACAACGTTATTGTCAATCATTCTGGCGGCAGTGGCGATCCTGTTCAGCCACCCGATTCTGCAGATGCTCAACTGCCCGGAAGAGGCCATGTTTGAGGCAGAAGCCTATATGATCATTACGGCGATCGGGTATCCGTTCATCTTTGGCTATAATGCAATCTGCGGCATTCTGCGCGGGATGGGTGAGTCCAAACGGCCGTTGATCTTTATCCTGGTGGCGGCGGTCATCAATATTGTGCTGGATATTGTTCTGGTGGCAGTGTTCCGGCTGGATGCTGCCGGAACCGCAATTGCGACTGCGCTCTCCCAGATGGGATCCTGTATGGCAGCATTCTGCTTCCTCTGGAAGCGCAGAGAGCATTTTGATTTTGAACTCAAACCTGGTTATTTTAAAATGGATCGGGAGATCCTGTTTGTTCTGATTCGTCTGGGCATCCCGCAGGTGGTCCGCAGTATGTTCGTCCGCGTCGGCATGCTTTGGGTCAACGCCAATGCCAATGCGTTTGGACTGGTTGTTTCGGCTACTAACAGTGTGGGCAATAAACTGCAGAAATTCCTGGAGGTCTTTGTACAGGGCATTGATACGGCATCGGCCTCGATGGTGGGGCAGAATCTGGGCGCCAAAAAGATTGACCGCGCGGGCAAGACGACGATCTGCACTTACATTGCAGCGACCTGCTGCGCAGCGGTATCCAGCGCGCTGTGCCTGTTGATCCCGCACCAGATCTTCCGGCTGTTCACAACCGATGAGGCAGTGATCGAGCTGGGTGCCGTCTTCCTGAGGATTTTTGTCCTGCACTTCTTTGCCTCGGCACTAACGGGCTCGTTCCAGGCGATGGTTACCGGCTGCGGTTTTGTGGAACTGGGGTTCCTTCTGGGGCTTCTGGACGGCATCGTCTGCAAGATCGGGTTCAGCATTCTGTTCATGAATGTGTTTGGTATGGGATACACCGGCCTGTGGTGGGGCGTCGCCTGCTCCCGTATTCTGCCGGGCTGCATCTGTGTGGGGTATTACCTCAGCGGCCGCTGGAAGACACGCAAACTGCTGTCGGAAAAATAAGAGAAAAGGAGAAGTTCCATGGTCGATGCTCCGTTGAAAGCCGTTTTCTTTGACTTTGACGGCGTGATCTGCCAGACGGAAGTCTGCAGGATGGATGTGCTTGAAGCACGGCTCCATGCGCTGGGGCTCTACCCGGACCGAAGAAAACTGTACCGCATGATCAGTGGCGGTTTCCGTCCTCGTGAGGCGGCAATGGATGAGTTGTTTGGCAGCCAGCCGCTTTATTGGGAACAGCGGGAAAAGGTGCTGGAACGCCACCCGATCCAGTTCCGGTATCCGCAGATCCTGACACCGGGGATCACGGAGGTGACGGAGATGCTCTGCCGGGCCGGACTGCAGCTGGCGGTTGTTTCCAACTCCAGCACGGAGGTTGTGGATCAGGCTCTGCATCAATGCGGAATCCGAGAAAATTTCCGGCATATTTTTTCCGGTTGGGAACGACCCGACCGCAAACCAGAACCGGCCCTTTACCAGCAGGCTATGACGTATTTTGGGCTGAAGGCAGAAAACTGTCTGGTTGTGGAGGACTCACCGGTGGGAATCCGTGCCGGAAAACGGGCAGGGCTCCCGGTGGCAGCCCTGCGGGACCGGGATGGTCTGATTGATCAGAGCGAAGCGGATGTGGTGCTGCTGACGATCCGGGATCTTCTGGCCCTGCCATGTGTACGCAAGACAATGAAAATGTGATAATGAATCATGAAAGGAGTGTATTTTATGCCAGGTGGAAGCCCGGTACCAAACCGTTATATCAAGTCGGAACTGAAGTCGCACCGGCTGCTGTGGGAGGAAGAACGTCCGATTCGCTGGCCGTATATGAAGATCCTGCGGGAATACAGTACACTGAAGGAATTTTATCCGGAGATCAACCCTTATGTAGAAGCCTATCGGATGAGGGAGAATGTTTGGGCGCTGTTTCAGGAGTCCATGGACGGCGCGGGAGATTTGTGGATGTATGTGATCAACGGTCCGGAGCGAGTGCTGTTGATTGATACAGGGTTTGGCGTCGGAGACCTGAAGGGACTGGTGCAGCATCTGGTGGGCAGCGATAAGGAAATCCTTGTGGCCAACACCCATCACCACTACGATCACGCCTATGGAAATGCTCAGTTTGCCCGCTGCTACTGCCATCAGGACGAAGAATTCTCCATGCGACGGACCATGAATCCGCATATCTGGGATTATCTGTTTGATGAAAACGGAAAAAATATCTATACGGAGTTTGACCGGAACGACATCATCCCGTACCAGGAGTATGAGCTGATCCCGATCCCGACTGGATACCGGTTTGACCTGGGAAAGGGATACGAAGTGGAAGCTATTCCGCTGCGGGGGCATTCGGCAGGGCAGTGTGCGTATCTGGATCACCATAACCACATCATCTTCACGGGGGACATTGGCGGAGCAGGCCGCCGGTATGAAGGTGACCCCTGCGCAGACAACTGCACGGTGGAGACACTCTGGCGGGATATGCAGGTTGTGGTGAGCCGCTTGGATGAGATCGAGGCGATGTTCCCTGGCCACGGAATGCTGGATGTGACCAGCAGCCTGCTGCGCTATGAGCTGGATACGCTGGACCGTATTATGAAAGATCCGGAAAATGCAGATTCGATCCGCACGATCGTGCGGAATGGACAGGAGCAGGTGCAGTATGCCATGAACATCCATCAGGGGACGGCGGTCAAATACAACCTGACGAATGTGTTCCGCAAGACACCGTACCGGCGCTGAGAAAGCAGGGAGGAAAAGAACGTGAAAATCGGCTGTCAGCAATTCTGCATCGACCCACCGTTTCCGGTAAACCGGATGCTGAGGGAAGAAAAACATCAGGCGGTGACCGGGCATCTCTACTGCAGGATCATTGCACTTTACCTGGAAAATGAGCTGCCGTTTTATCATGTTTCCATCGACACAGTGGAGCTGTGGAAGGAACGTGAAGACCGCATCACACAGACGATTGAGGAAGCAATCGGGCAAAGGATTCATTGCGTCTGCTCGGCAACACATTCCCATAACTGTCCATGTATGACGACGGATGACGCTTATGTGGAGTACGTTCTGGGGGTGATCCGGCGGGGCGTTGCCGGGATCAGGCTGCATGCCTGCCAAGATGTGCGGTATCAATATCAGTACCGCTATTTTGACAGCGTTGGGAAGAGCCGTGTGGAAGGATATGTTACACCACATCTCTATGCCGAAACACTGTCGCTCTATGGAGATGGAAAACGGCTGGTGACCTTTCTGATACACAACGTTCACCCAACGACGAAGGAACTGTGGGTCGGAGACTTTACGGCCGAGTACCCGGGTTACTGCATTGAAAAACTGCGACAGGAATATCCGGGGGAGTTTTTTACCTTCCTTCTGGGGCCTGCCGGCGACATCAGCCCGCATTTTGTGCGTAAAGAGCGGACGTATGAGGAAATGATCCGGCTGGCAGAGCTGCTGCGACAGGAATTTGACACGCAGCTCAGGGCACAGACCCCGGATGCGCTGAAGCCGGTGCGGCTGCGGTTTGAGCAGACGACGTTTCCCAAAGAACGGGTTCCGGTGGAGCGCAGCCGGATGGAAATCCCAACGCACTGTTTCCCGGAGGAACAGAAAGTGCTTGCACAGCTGGACGGTACGGCACCGATGCGCCCCCGGCGGGAGCTTCGGCCGTTTGAGCAGGTAAAAGAATATCACGTGTCTCATCTGATCTTTTCGGAGGAATATTCCATTATCTTTGAGCCGTTTGAACTGTACAGCGAATATTACGGAGCGGTCAACAAGAGCCGTTGCACGATTGCAACTATTTCCAACGGGTTTGAACACTATCTGACCGGCTGGTATCTCCGCCGCCTGTCCATGCATGGATCGTTGAGCGGCTTTTCGGACGGGATGCGGAAGCGTCTGTGGGAGATCCTGGGACGCTGGAGCTGTCAGGAAACACTTTTACAGGAGGAAAACAGACCATGAAGATTCTGCTTGTCAGTCACGGAGACCTTGCTGCGGGCATGTGCAGCACGTTGAAACAGTTCTTTGGCGCAGAAAATGTTTATTCCGCTTGTGTGACGCAAGAGGGCGGAACCGAAGACATGCTGTGTGCTGCCCGGAAATATCTGGAGGAGTGGGACGGCGAACAGGTCGTCATCTGCTCCGACCTCAAATGCGGCAGTGCCAATCAGACGGCCTTCCCGCTGATCGCACGCCCGGACACCTTTCTTATTACAGGAATAAATCTTTCACTTTTGCTGCAGCTGCAGATGGAGGACTGTGTTACCCCGGAAAGCCTGCAGGAAATGATCGAAAATGCAAAGGAGGATCTTGTCCTGATGAATGCTCTGGCGCTTGACGCAGCAGATGATGAGGATGAGTAAAGTGCCTTAAAGCACGGGAAAGCCCGGCGGCTTCTGACTTCGGAAGCTGCCGGGCTTTTTCATTTCTAAAGGAGACTGTGCATGAGCAAATATGTACCCCCGAAATCCGATGTGATTCGACTAGTTCAATGGCAAGAAGATCGACGACATGGGCATGAACGCACTCCCTAAAACGAATTATATCAAGACCATCGTGACTGCCAAAGCCAAGCTGGACTTGGAGCGCAAGGGTGTCCAGAGCTACCAGCGAGACGGCTACGCCCGGTTTCTCTGTTTTGGCAATGGCGCATTGACTTCGCTGTACGACCACTCGGATGGCTTTTTCCGCCGCTAGCTCATCCTGACCACCAAGGACAAGCCCACCGACTGCACAGACGACCCCTTCCTTGTGGAGAAGAAGTGCACCTCCATCCCCCGTCACCTTCCTCTGAGCCCTGAAAGAAGGGATGCCCTCTGCAAGAAACGATGGCATTGACCGCACAAGCGTCCGAAATCTCGCCGTTTCGGACAAGGCCGTCGGCAACACCCAGCAGCACAATGAGCGCGAAAAGGACAGCTATCGGAATCCTGACATTATCCCACAGCGCGCCACATGGAACGTCCACTTCAAAAATCCAACCGCCAGCTGCACTGACCTGTTCGCCCAACTGGAAGCCGCTGGAACCATTTCCATGCGCGGCCTGAAGTCGGATGCCACCTACTACTGCGAACTTGTCTTTGATGTCAACTCGGCCTATTTCGACAACCACGGCGGCTACGCCCTGCCTTACATAGATGTCTTTCACCGGGGTGTGTCCGCTTGGGCACACCTCTTATTTTTTTGTCCCTAATCTTCCAGCCCGTGGCTCCCGGCCACATTCCGAAGGTATTCTTCCGGCTTACCGTTCAGAATCAGGTCTGCATACGCCAGTGGGTCATTGTAGATGAGGTAGTCCAGTTCTGTCTGTTGCGTCATGGTCACATTCAGCGCATCCTCGACCCCGGTGCAGTCGATGGTAATTTTTCTCCCATCCCGGAGCAACAGCTCCACACACCCAGTGTCCATATTAAACTTGCAGGCTCTTTCATCGTACTTCATAATCATACCCTCCAAATCTTGTGATTGTCTTACGGTCTATGACAAGGTATCGGAGTTTTGTGCCGTCCACGGGAGCCTTTATTGTTGTACCCGAAGAAAACGAAAAATCCGAACCCTTCTCCAATCGGAAACAGGTTCGGATTTTTCTTGTTTGGTGGGCGCGGGTGGATTCGAACCACCGAAGCTGAAAGCAGCAGATTTACAGTCTGTCCCCATTGGCCACTCGGGAACACGCCCATATTCCTTTGTGTGTCCTGCCGGACGACTTGTTTATTTTAGCATGGAAGGATGGATTTGTCAACACTTTTCTGCAAATTTCTGCAAGCGTTTTTCCAGGCCGGGATCCGGACAAAAAAGCCCCGTCGGGGCCCGGAAAAAGGGCACCCGACGGGGCTTGGAAGCACATGCTTTTTTCTTACAGATCTCTGAAAAATCAGTAAGCGATGCCGGCTGCGTCATAGCAGGCCTTGGCAGCCTCCATGATGGCGTTGGAGGTCACGGTGGAGCCGCTCACAGCGTCCACGTTGGGGGTGTTGCCAGCCACGATGGCATCAGCCACGGTGGGAGCAGCAGCCTGACCCAGGCTCTCGGTCTCGGTGGAAGCGTCCACGTCGCAGGCGGTAGCAACGCCGTTCTCGAAGGTGATGGTCACGGTCACGTCGCCGTTCATGCCCTTGGCAGAAGCGGTCTGGGTGCCGGTGTAGCCCTCGCCCTCAGCAACGGAAGCAGCCTCGGAAGAAGCGGCCTCGCTGGCAGCCTCAGAAGAAGCAGCAACGCTGGAAGCAGCCTCGGAAGAGGCAGCAGAAGAAGCGGCGGTAGAAGAAGCGGAGCTGCCGCAGGCGGCCAGGCTGACAGCCAGGGCGCAGACAACAGCGATCTTGGTGAACTGTTTCATAGTTGTATATTCCTTTCTGGAAATCAAAATCGGTACCGGGCCCCAGCCGGGCGCACCGGGCACAGAATGCTATTATACACGTTTTGAACGATTTTTCAAGTGCATAATGCCGAAAAAGTCTGGAAAAGTTTGTGAAAAGTGCGAGCTTCCTTCTGAAACATGCACAACGCATTGAAAATCCGGCAGCATCATGATATTATTTTTATGGAGAACAGAAAAAGGCAATCCGCCGGACAGAAAGGTATGAGCATGTCATGACGATCCAAGAATGTTATGCACAGATGGGCGCAGATTACAACGAAGTATTCCGTCGCCTGTACAACGAAGCAATGATCCGCAAGTTTGTGCTGCTGTTTCCCAAGGATGACAGCTTCCACAATCTGGAAGCTGCCCTGAAGGAACAGAACGTGAAGGAAGCCTTCCGCGCAGCACACACCCTGAAGGGCGTGTGCCAGAATCTGGGCTTTTCTAACCTGTATGCCCCGGCGGTGACGCTCACCGAGACGCTGCGTGCCGGCCAGCTGGATGGCACGGCAGAGCAGTTTGCCGAGGTAGAAAAGCAGTACCGCATTACGATGGCCGCCATTCAGGCACTGGACTGAACAGAACGAAATACCCCGCCGCACCCGCTTCCATTCTGGAAGGGTGCGGCGGGGTATTTGCATTATTGCAGCTTTTTTCGTTTTTCGTAGTCGTTGAGGGCGTCCATCGCTTCACCGGAGAGCGGGTAGAGGGCAATCATGTTGAAGATGGTCATCAGGCCGATGCCCACATCGCCCAGGTCCCACACCACGGTGTAGGCCTGCAGGCCGCCGATGAGCAGCATGACCAGAGCAATCAGCTTGTACACGGTCTGGCTCCACCAGTTGTCGCCGCACAGATAGGCCACGTTGCCGCGGGCGTAGTACAGCACTCCCAGAAAGGTGGAAAAGCTGAACAACGCCAGGGTGGCTGCCACAAACACAATGCCAAAGGTGCCCAGGTGATACTGCATGGCGGTCTGCAGCAGGTCCATGCCGGAAAGCCCGGCGGTGAGGTCCTGCGGCACCAGCAGCATCAGAAAGGCGGTGCAGCTGCAGATGACCACCGTGTCAATCAGTACGCCCAGCGCCTGCACGAAGCCCATCTTGACCGGATCGTCGCACGCGGCGGCTGCGGCAGCGCAGGGGGCTGAGCCGCTGCCGGCTTCATTGGAGAAAAGCCCGCGCTTGACGCCGTTCATCAGCACGGCACCAAAGCCGCCGGCCGCTATCTGCCGCAGACCAAAGGCCTCGGCAAAAATGCGGCCCAGCACGGCGGGCAGCTGGCGGAAGTTGACCACCAGAATGCCCACGGTGAGCACAAAGTAGCACACCGCCATGATGGGCACCATCACATCCAGGCTTTTCACGGTGGCGTTCTTGCGCAGCACGATGAGAGCGGCCAGCGCTGTGAGCACCAGCGTAGTGGTCAGCGGGGGAATGTGGAACGCGTTCTGGAACGCCGAACTCACCGAGTTGGAGATCACCTGACTGATGCCGCACCAGCAGATCAGGCCCGACACCGCAAACAGCGCCGCCGTGACCGAGTGCCGGAGTTTTTTGCCGCGCCGACGCTCAGCCAGTGCGTGCAGGTAGTAGGCCGGGCCGCCGCGCCAGCCGCCGTAAAGCGGGTCGGGCTGGCGGTATTTCTGGGCCAGCGTGGACTCGATAAAAGAGGTGGAAGCGCCCAGCAGGGCAGTGACCCACATCCAGAACACCGCGCCTGCACCGCCGGCCGAAACCGCCGCCACCACGCCCACCAGGTTGCCCATGCCCACCCGGGTGGCGGTGGACACCACCAGGGTCTGGAAAGAGGAAAGCCCCTCCTTGTTCTGGTTCTTTTCGCACACGGCGGCGATCATATCCCGGAACAGCCGCACCGGCAGCAGGCGGGTGCGCAAGGTGAACCAGATACCGGCGGTGAACAGCAGCACGACCATCAGCGAGATGCCGATGCCGCCGCCCACTGGCAGCGTGAACAGATCGCCCCACAGCAGGCGGTAAACAAATTCAATAAGATGGGTCAGCAAGAGCAAGGCCTCCTTGTCGGTTGATGACTTCATTATAGTACAGTACAAAAGAATTGTAAAATCCAAAATATTGATCGAAAGAATCAATGGAACAGAAGAGCAGGCCCGGCACAAAACAAAAACCGCCCGGCTGTTGCACCGGGCGGCGGAGGAAGCAATAAGAATTGTCAGAAAATCACAGGATGTCGATATATTCACCGGCCAGCGCTTTGTTCATGCTGCGCACGGCGCAGAACTTGCCGCACATGCTGCAGGTGTCGCTGTGGTCATCTTCCGGCAGGCGGGCGTCGCGGATGGCTTTGGCGGTCTCGGGGTCCAGCGCACAGGCAAACTGTGCGTCCCAGTCCAGCACCCGGCGGGCGTCGCCCATCTTGTCGTCAATGTCCCGGGCATGGGGGATGCCCTTGGCGATGTCGGCGGCATGGGCAGCAATCTTGGAGGCCACGATGCCCTGCTTTACGTCCTCCACGTTGGGCAGTGCCAGATGCTCGGCAGGGGTGACATAGCACAGGAAGGCAGCACCGCTCATGGCAGCCACCGCTCCGCCGATAGCAGCGGTGATGTGGTCATAGCCGGGGGCAATATCGGTGACCAGGGGTCCCAGCACATAGAAGGGGGCACCCATGCAGATGCTCTTCTGTACTTCCATGTTGGCGGCTACCTGATTCAGCGGCACATGGCCGGGGCCTTCCACCATGACCTGTACGTTGTGAGCCCAGGCACGCTTGGTCAGCTCGCCCAGACGCACCAGCTCTTCGATCTGACACACGTCGGTGGCGTCGGCCAGACAGCCGGGGCGGCAGGCGTCGCCCAGCGAGATGGTCACATCGTGCTCGGCGCAGATCTCGCAGATCTCATCAAAGTGCTCGTAGAAGGGGTTTTCGTTGCCGGTCATGCTCATCCAGGCAAACACCAGCGAACCGCCGCGGCTCACGATGTTCATCTTGCGCTTGTGCTTGCGGATCTGCTCGATGGTCTTGCGGGTGATGCCGCAGTGCAGAGTGACAAAGTCCACACCGTCCTCTGCGTGCAGGCGTACCACATCGATGAAGTCCTGTGCGGTCAGTTCAGCCAGGTCCCGCTGATAGTGGATGACCGAGTCGTACACCGGTACGGTGCCGATCATCACGGGGCACTCGTGGGTCAGCTTCTGGCGGAAGGGCTGGGTGTTGCCGTGGCTGGACAGGTCCATGATGGCCTCGGCCCCCATGTTCACGGCACTCATGACCTTCTGCATTTCAATGTTGTAGTCCTTGCAGTCCCGGGAGACGCCAAGGTTCACATTGATCTTGGTGCGCAGCATGCTGCCGATGCCCTCCGGGTCCAGGCATTCGTGATGCTTGTTGGCCGGGATGGCCACCTTGCCTTCGGCCACCAGCTGCCGGATCTCCTCCGGGGTGCGGTACTCCTTTTTGGCCACGATCTCCATCTGCGGGGTGATGATGCCCTTGCGGGCGGCATCCATCTGGGTGGTGTAAGTCTGCATAGGTTGTGTTCCTCCAAATGACAGTTTATCTCTGAACAGCAGTGCGCTGGTCATACAGTGATGTGGGGCAGCCTGTGTGCCGGGAGCTTTCTCCTCGGACACGAATCGGGCCATTCCATCGCCCGCCCTACTGCCTGCGGCAGCAGGGTCCCACCCCAGCGGACGGTCCTCGGAAAAACTCCCGACCCGCAGGCAAGGGTGGCAGACAGGTAGCCGTCATTCAGAAAAAACAGTACGCTCTGGATGCCGGCACCTGCGTAAAAAACGCTTTTCATGGAAACTCCTTGGCAAAGCTCATGAATTTTGTAATGCGGCCCAAGGTGGTGCCCCCGGTTTGCCGCAGGATGAAATCGTTACTTTATGATCTGCTCCGAGAGGGCTTTCAGTTCCCTGCACTCGGCCTCAATGTCCTTTGCGCTGAAGATGGCGCTTACAAGGGCCACGCCGTCCACGCCGGTGCCCCTGAGCTGCAGGATATTATCCTTGTGGATGCCGCCGATGGCCACCACCGGCACATCCACGGCATTGCAGATGTCGATGAGGGTCTGCCGGGGCAGGACGTTGACGTCCTCCTTGGTGTGGGTAGCAAAAGCAGCCCCCACGCCCAGACAGTCGGCCCCGTGGGCCACGGCGTCCAGCGCCTCCTGTACCGTGTGGGCAGAAACACCGATCATCATATCCTCGCCCACGCGCTCGCGCACCTTGGCGGCGGCCATGTCGCTCTGGCCCACATGGATGCCCTCGGCGTGGCACTTCACGGCCACGTCCACGTTGTCGTTGATGAACAGTGGCACACCGTACTGCTGGCACAGGCCGTGGATCTGGATGGCTTCCTGCAAAAACTCTGCATCCCCCAGTTGCTTTTCTCGCAGCTGCACGCAGGTGGCACCGCCCTTCAGGGCGCTTTCCACCTGCTGGTACAGGGTCTGCTCGCCCACCCAGGCGCGGTCGGTCACGGCGTATAATAACATGGTATGCTTATCGCACTTCATAGGTTGCTCCTTCTTCCAGCTGTGCGGGGGTCATATTGTAGACGGCATCAATGATGTAATTGCGGTAGGTGGAATTGCCGTCCAGCGGGCTCAGGCGGCTGTGGGCGATCTCACCGGCCAGACCCATGGCGCACACAGCGGCGGCAGCGGCCTCCAGCGGCTGGTCGGGGTTGGCGGTGACGAAGGCTGCCGTCAGAGCCGAGAGCTGGCAGCCGGTGCCGGTGATGCTGCTCATCATGGGGTGGCCGTTGCGGATGCAGTAAGCCTTGTGGGCGTCGGCCACGATGTCAATGGCACCGGTGATGGCCACCACAGCACCGGTGCGGGCCGCAAAGGCCTTGGCAAAAGCCACGGCGCTGTCCAGATTTTCCTCGGTGACCTTGTCGGCCACATCGGCATCCACGCCCTTGGTGGTACCGGCACCGGAAGCCAGGGTCTTGACCTCGGAGATGTTGCCCCGGATGACCGTGAATTTCACCTCCCGCAGCAGGCGGTTGGCGGTGTCGGTGCGCAGCTGGGAAGCACCGGCGCCCACGGGGTCCAGCACCACGGGGTGGTCCAGCAGGTTGGCCTTTTTCCCGGCCAGCAGCATGCTGGTGATGGTGCGGCTGTTCAGGGTGCCGATGTTGATGTTCAGGCCGCCGCAGATGGTAGTGATGTCCTCCACCTCGGCGGCATCGTCGGCCATGATGGGGGAGGCCCCGCAGGCCAGCACCATGTTGGCGCAGTCGTTCACCGTGACATAGTTGGTGATGTTGTGGATCAGCGGGCAGGTGCTGCGGACATTCTCAAAACATTCAGCAAACATGATGACTCCTCTGTCAGGACAGGCTGCTCTGCATGCTGCGCAGAACACCGGAACGCTGCAGGCTGAGCACCAGGATCCCGGCGATCACAGCGCCCACGCCGGTGGAGATGAGGAAGGGGACGATGTAGGCATAGAAAGCGATGTCACCGGCGCTCTTGCCCATCAGGAAGATGGCCACCGGGTAGGCGCACAGGCCGCCCAGCACGCTGGTGCCGAACACCTCACCGGCCACCGTGGCCAGCAGGTTCTTGGTCTTGTGGTACACTAGGCCGCACAGCAGCGCGCCGAACATGCTGCCCGGGAAGGCCATCAGACTGCCCAGGCCCAGCAGATTGCGCAGCAGGGAAGCGACAAAGGCTACGCCTACACCCCACCAGGGCCCCAGCAGCACGGCGCACAGCACATTGACCATGTGCTGCACCGGAGCACACTTGCTGCCGAACATCGGGAAGCTGAACACGCTGCCCACCACACACAGGGCACAGAACATACCGGCCAGCGCCAGTTTTTTTGCAGAAACCTTTTTCATGAGGGAAAACTCCTTTCCAGTGGGGCGGCTGCAAACAGCGGCCCCGGCAAACCACGCCCTGCCCGCAAAAAAGGCAAAGCGATCCTTCGGGTTGCGGTCGAGACTTGCTGGTCTCCTCTCACGCCGGAACACGGCTTCCCATCGCTGTCGGTTGCAAGGCTCAGGGCGCTCCCCCTCAGCCCGCTGCGCCTGTGCGCAGAGCCGCCCTTTGCAGGGCGGGAATGATTCCTCCTCAAAAAATGCTGACAAAACAAAAACAGGAGACACCCGGCGGGGTGCCTCCTGTAAAAAATCGTCCATCAATGACTTCCTACGGCGGCATTATCCGCATCAGGTTAAAGGGTCGAAGGTCGATTCCTTCCTCTCAGCCTGCATCACAAGCTCCCCTGTATTTGGTTCGTGACTGTATTTTACACCCTTTGCGCGCAAATTGCAAGGGGGCATCAGATCAGGATGCCGTCGCAGTGGTCGATCTCATGCTGGATGATCTGGGCCGTCCAGCCGGTAAAGGTGCGGATGCGCGGCTTGCCGTCGGCAGTTTCGTACTGCACCTTGATGCTTTTCCAGCGCTTGGTGGGGCGCACACCCTTCAGCGAAAGACAGCCCTCCTCGGTGTTGTAGGGGCCGGACTTTTTGAGGATGACCGGGTTGAACAGCACCAGATACCCGTCCTCGGCTTCCACGGCGATGATGCGCTTGGCTACGCCGATCATGTTGGCGGCCATGCCCACGCAGCCGTCGGCGTGGGAGGTCAGGGTCTCCAGCAGGTCGCGGGCGGTGTCGGCGTCTGCCGGGGTGGCCCGGGCGGACTTCTGGGCTAAAAACAGGGGGTCGTGTACAATGGGCTGGATCATAAAAAAATCTCCTTTACGGTTCATGGGGGGTGGGGCGCAGCAGCATCCCTGCCAGAATGCCCACCGCTGCCGGCAGCACCCAGCCAAAGCCCACAGCCCCAAAGGGCAGGGCCTTAGCCAGGGCCGAAAGGGGCCCCAGGGGCAGAGCGGACGCAACGCTTTGCAGGGCGGTGCAGCCAATACACAGAGGGTACACCAGCGGGTGCCGCTGCTCCAGCTCCGGCACAAAGGAAAGGCAGATCAGCAGGATGGCCACCGGGTAAAGAGCGTTGAGCACCGGGACGGACAGCCGCAGGATGTCTGCCAGGCCCAGGTTCGAGATCAGCATACTGGCAGCGGCAAAAAATCCGGCAAAGGCCGGATAGGGCACAGAGGGCACCAGGGTGTGGAAGTACTCCCCCACACAGGCAATGAGGCCTACACAGGTGTTAAAGCAGGCCAGCACAAAAATAGCGGCAAGGAGCACAAGACCAGCTTTGCCAAAAAGCCGGTCTGCCAGCACCGTCAGCACGTCGGCTCCGGTGGCAAGGCCGGGGACGGCGGCCCCGGTAAGGGCTCCGGCGTGGCCCAGCATGGCGTACACCGCCAGCAGCAGCCCTCCGGCCACAAACCCGGCCAGGATGGTGCTGCGCTGCACCTCCTCCTGCCGGGTGACGCCCTGGGCCTGGATGTTCAGGGCAATGATGGCTCCAAAGTTCAAGGCTGCCAGGGTGTCCATGGTCTGGTAGCCATACAATACGCCCTGTAATACGGCACCAGAGGTATACTCCGGGGTGGGGGTGCCGTACTGCCCTGCCAGGGGGTGCAGCAGGCAGCCGCCAAACAAGACCAGGATCAGCACCAGCAGGCAGGGGCACAGCAGCCTGCCCAGCCAACGGGTGAGTTTTTCCGGCTGCAGGGCCACCAGAAAGGCCGCTGCAAAGAACACCACCGAGTATCCCAGCTGCAGCCCGGCCCCGGTGCCCACCAGGGGGGCCAGCATGGCAAAGGAGGTGCTGGCAGTGCGTGGGATGGCCAGGCAGGGGCCAATGGACAGGTAGATCAGGATCATAAAGACCTGGGCAAACACCGGGTGCACCCGGCCTGCCAGCTTTTCCAGACCCTGGGCCCGGGCCACAGCCACCACTCCGGCAACGGGCAGCCCCACGGCACTGATGGCCAGGCCCAGAAAGGCAGGCCAGAAATGGATGCCTGCCTTGGCTCCCAGGTCCGGCGGAAAGATCAGGTTGCCAGCCCCGAAAAACATGGAAAACAGCGTGAAGCCGATGAGCAGCAGCTTTCGGCCAGATAGCTTTTGCATAAAAAGTTCCCCTCTCTTGTGTGCACTCCTGCCGGGCAGGGAGCGGATATCTTCAGTGTACTCTGAAGATAAATTCATGTCAAGCATATCCAAGCTGAACAAAAGTATCTTTTAAAAACAAGGCCGCCCGGGGCAGGCGATGCACAGGTCATTGGCCTTTGGGGCAGAGTGTGGTATACTGGGACGCAGAAAACTGCAGCGAAATGAGGGGAGAACCATGCACGACTACAAAACGCTGCTCCGGCGCGTCGGGGCGGTGCTGTTCTGGCTGGCGGTGTGGCAGGCTGCGGCCATGGCCATCGGACAGGAGGTCTTTCTGGTGTCGCCGGTGCAGGCCCTGCGCTGCCTGCTGCGGCTGCTGCCGCAGGCGGATTTCTGGCACCGGGTGGGGTTCAGCGCCGGGCGCATCCTGCTGGGCTTCGGGCTGGGCGTGGTGTGCAGCGCGTCGCTGGCCGTAGCGGCTGAAATCTGTCCCGCTGCCGAGATTTTGATCGCCCCGGTGCTGCAGCTGGTCAAGGCCACGCCGGTGGCCAGCTTCATCATTCTGGCGCTGGTGTGGGTGCGGGGGTCCTCGCTGTCGGCGCTCATCAGTTTTCTGATGGTGCTTCCGGTGCTGTACGGGGCCGTGCGCACCGGCATCCGGGCGGCAGACCCGCAGCTGCTGGAAATGGCAAAGGTGTTCCGTCTGCCGCTGGGCCGCCGCCTGCGGGCCGTGTGGCTCCCGGCGGTGCTCCCGGCTTTCCGGCAGGGGTGCAGCGTGGCGCTGGGCATCTGCTGGAAAAGCGGCGTGGCGGCGGAGGTCATCGGCCTACCCAACGGCAGCATCGGCGATGCCCTTTACCGGGCCAAGATCACCCTTTCCACCGGGGAGCTGTTCGCCTGGACCTTTGTCATCATCCTGCTCAGTGCGGCCTTTGAAAAGCTGTTCCTCCGGGCGCTGGATGCTGTGAGCCGGGCGTTGATTGGCGGAGAGGAGGATGCCGCATGCTGACCATCGACCATCTGGAAAAGCGGTTCGGCAGCACGGTGCTGTTCCGGGACCTGACCTTTACGGTGGACGGCCCGGCGGTGTTGTGGGCCCCCAGCGGCTGGGGCAAGACCACCCTTCTGCGCATCCTCATGGGACTGGAAACGCCCACTGCAGGCCGGGTGCAGGGCGCCGCCGGGCGGGTGAGTGCGGTGTTCCAGGAGGACCGGCTCTGCCCCCAGCTGACGGCGGTGCAGAATGTGCTGCTGGTGCTGCCGGATGACCGGCAGGAAGCGGCCATCCGACAGGACTTTGCCCGGCTGGGGCTGGACGAGGCCGCGCTGGCCCTCCCGGCCCGGAAGCTGAGCGGCGGGCAGAAGCGCCGCACGGCCCTGCTGCGGGCCCTCTGGGCACCGGGGGACACCCTGCTGCTGGATGAGCCCTTTACCGGTATGGACCCGGCTGCCGTACAGGCCAGCATCGCCCTGCTGCGGGAGCGGGTGGAGGGCCGTCCGGTGCTGCTGGCCACCCACGACCGTGCCGCCATCGACGCACTGGGCTGGCCGATGCTGGAGCTGCAGAAGCTGGCACAGCCGGGTGCGGCTTGCAATTCCACAAACAAAGGATTACAATAAGGGTTAGCAGCGCAAAACGGCTGCATGTTAAGAATCCTGAACCTGAAACGGAGGTTTTTCAGTTATGGCTTGTACTACCATTCTGGTCGGCAAAAAGGCGTCTTACGACGGCTCTACCATGATCGCCCGCAACGACGATTCCGGTTCCGGCCATTTCACCGCCAAAAAGTTCACCGTGATGCACCCGGAGGACCTGCCCAAGGTCTACCGCAGTGTGCTGTCCCATGTGGAAGTGCCCCTGCCGGAGGGTGCCATGCGCTTTACCGCCATGCCCAACGCCGTGGAGGGCAAGGGCATCTGGGCGGCTTCCGGCGTGAACGCCGCCAACGTGGGCATGACCGCCACTGAGACGATCACCTCCAACCCCCGCGTGCTGGGTGCGGACCCGCTGGTGGAGTACCGCCCCGCCAAGGGCGGCCAGTCGGAAGTGCCCGGCGGCATCGGCGAAGAGGATATTGTGTGTCTGGTGCTGCCCTACATCCACACCGCCCGCGAGGGCGTGCAGCGTCTGGGCCAGCTGCTGCAGACCTACGGCACCTACGAGATGAACGGCATCGCTTTTGCCGACGTGAACGAGGTGTGGTGGCTGGAGACCATCGGCGGCCACCACTGGATCGCCCGCCGTGTGCCGGATGACGTGTATGTGGTCATGCCCAACCAGCTGGGTCTGGACAGCTTTGACCTGACCGACGCCCTGGGCGAGCAGAAGGAATACATGTGCTCGGCCGACCTTGCCGAGTTCATCGCAAAGAACCATCTGGACCTGTCGCAGGATGGGGCACTGAACCCCCGCGATGCCTTTGGCAGCCACGACGACTCTGACCATGTGTATAACACGCCCCGCGCCTGGTACATGCTGCGTACCCTGAACCCCACCACCTGGGTGTGGGACGGTCCGGATGCCGATTATACCCCCATGTCCGACGATCTGCCCTGGTGCATGGTGCCGGAAAAGAAGGTGACCCCGGAGGACGTGAAGTATGTGCTGTCCAGCCACTATCAGGGCACCCCGTATGACCCCTACCGCAGCTACGGCGACAAGGCCAGCAAGGGCGCATACCGTTCCATCGGCATCAACCGCAACGACTTTATGGCCCTGATCCAGCTGCGCCCGGACGTGGACGCCGAGAACTGCGCTCTGGAATGGATCGCCTATGCCTCCAACGCCTTCAACACCATGGTGCCCTTCTACGCCAACGTGGACACCACCCCGGCTTATCTGGCCAACACCACCGGCGAAGTGTCCACCGACAACTTCTACTGGGTCAGCCGCATGATCGCCGCCATGGCCGATGCCTCCTATGCAAAGTCGCTGTTCCACATCGAGCGCTATGAGGAAGCTGTGCTCAGCGCGGCCCATGCACTGGTGAACAAGTACGACGCGAAGCTGGCCGCGGCAGCGCCTGCAGAGCGTGCTGCCCTGCGGGAGGAAGCCAACCTCGCCCTGGCCGCCATGATCCAGGAAAAGGCCTCCGACACGCTGGACAAGGTGCTGTTTGAGCTGAGCAACCAGATGAAGAACGCCTACTCCCGTTCGGATGCGTGATCTTTTTAATAAGAACGACTGAACCGTAAAAAGGCGGGCTGCAGTGCAAACTGCGGCCCGCCTTTTCTGCGGTTATTTCTTTTTTCTTGCCGGTTTCTTTTTGCGCACGGTGTAACCAAAGGTGCCCAGCTTTTTGCCCAGGGCCAGATACTCGCCGTGGCTGTACACGATGAGCTTTGCCTTGTCCAGACACAGCTTGCCGGTCTCATCCAGCAGGCTCTCGTCCACATCGCAGGCCACCACTTCCGCCAGGAACAGGTCGTGGCTGCCCAGCGGGATCCTCTGGGTCACTTTGCATTCCAGGTTCACCGGGCTTTCCGCCAGCACAGGGCAGTCGGTGAGCACGCTGCCCGGCTCGGCATGCAGGCCGCAGGCGGCAAACTTGTCCACATCGCGGCCGCTCTTCACGCCGCACCAATCCACCGACCGCACCAGTGCTTCGGTGGGCAGGTTGATGGCAAACTGCCCGCTCTCCTGAATGAGGTGGTGGCTGAACCGTTCCGGCCGCACGCTGATGCTCACCATGCTGGGCTGTGTGCAGATGGTGCCCGTCCAGCCGATGGTGATGAGGTTGGGGTTCTCCAGCCCGCCGCAGGACACCAGCACCGGCGGTTCCGGGTTCAGCAGGGTACTGCCCCGCCAGCTCTGTTTGCTCATCCGTGATACTTCCTTTCGTAGGGGGCCCAGGTGCGCTCTGAGATGATGTAGCGCGGGCGGGCCTTGGTCTCCATGTAGATCTTGCCGATGTATTCGCCGATGACGCCCAGGCATACCAGCTGCACACCGCCCATGAAGCAGACGATGCAGACGATGGAGGCCCAGCCTGCCACCGACGAGCCCAGAATGGCCTGCACGATGGCCCAGATGACCCCGATGAAGCCGATCAGGCTCACCACGATGCCGGCTCCGGTGATGATGCGGATGGGCTTGTTGGACAGGCTGGTGATGCCGTCAAAGGCCAGTGCCAGCATCTTGCTCAGGGGATAGTGGCTCTCGCCGGCCAGACGCTCGTGGCGCTCGTAGGTGACCACGTCATGGGGGAAGCCCACCAGCGGCACCATACCCCGCAGAAAGATGTTCACCTCGTGGTAGTCGGCAAAGCTCTCCAGCACGCGGGTGCTGATAAGGCGGTAGTCGGCGTGATTGAACACGATGTCGGCGCCCAGAGCGTTCATCACATGGTAGAAGCCCTCGGCGGTGAACCGCTTGAAGAAGGTGTCGGTGTCGCGGCGGCTGCGCACGCCGTACACCACCTCGGCACCGTCCAGATACTTCTGCACCATCTCATCCATGGCGTTGATGTCATCCTGCCCGTCGCAGTCGATGGAAATGGTGATATCGCAGCTGCCGCTGTGCAGCGCCTCCATCAGGCCTGCCAGTACGGCATTCTGGTGGCCGCGGTTGCGGCTCTGCGCAATGCCGATGAAGTGCTCGTCCTGCTTTGCAAAGCCCTGAATGAGCTCCCAGGTCTTATCCTTGGAGCCGTCGTTGACGAACAGCACCCGGCTCCTGTCGCTCACAAGGCCGCGGGCGGCAAGGTCGTTGATCTTTTGCAGGAACAGCGGGGCCGTGATGGGCAGCACTGCTTCCTCATTATAACAGGGGATCACGATCCAGAGAATCGGTTTGGACATGGTAAAAACTCCTTTTTATCCTTTATTGCACCATCTGCTTCAGAGCGTCCGGGTCCAGCAGTTTGAAGCTGCTTTTAAAGGTATCCAGCAGGCCGTCCTTCTGCATCAGGCTCAGCTCCCGGCTCAGGGCACTGCGGTCGCAGTTGAGGTAGTCGGCCAGCTGCACGCGGGAGAACGGGATGCTGAAAGTCAGGCTCCCGGCCCGCTCGCTCTCGTTCAGCAGGTAAGCGCACACCTTGGCGCGCAGGCTTTTCAGCACCAGCAGGTCCACCCGGCGGGAGAGCAGGAAGTATTTGTCGCTGATGGTGCGCACCAGATTCTGCAGCACCCGCTGATGGGCGGGGCTGCCGTCCGAGAGCAACAGCTGCTCGTAGGGCACCAGCAGCACCTCGCAGGCGGTGGCCGCCAGCACCGTGACCGGGCTGGCCAGACTGGACCCGCCCAGCACATCGCCGAATACCCCGCCCGGTTCCACCCGGGTAATGGGCACACGGGCACCCTCCGGGCCGGGGCGGTAGGCTTCCAGTTCTCCGGACAGCACCACGCCCACCCGGCGGCTGGGCGCACCGGCCAGTACGAGCACTTCGCCCCGGCCAAAGCTGCGCTCCACGGCCCCCAGCCGGGTCAGCAGTGCTTGCAGCTCCTCGGCGGAAAGACCGGAAAACAGGGTGGTGGATTGTAACAGCGGCAGATCGTTTTTCATCGCAACTCCGTGGGAACCGCAGCGGCTCCCACAGTCCTCCTGCAATTCCGTTGCATGCGCAACGGTATTTTCCCCCCTATTATAGTAAACTAGGACGCGCAAAGCAAATATTTTTGCAAATTTGCCTTGTAAAATTTTGCATTGCAGGGTCTGCACCGGTTCCCATGCGGGGAACGGCACCCCTGCGGGAAGAAAGAGGACATCATGAAGAAATTTGTATCGCTGCTGCTGGCGTTCAGCCTTGCGCTGTGCCTGGCAGCCTGCGGCGGCAGCGCAAGCTCTGCCGTTTCCGGCTCTGCAGCCTCCAGTGAGGCCGCTTCCTCCGAGGCTGCTTCCAGCGAAGCCGCACAGGAGCTTTCCACCACCGACGCCCTGCGCATCGCGGGCCTGAAGGGCCCCACCACCATGGGTCTGGTCAACCTGCTCAGCATGGAAGCCGACGGCACCGCCGCCATGGACTACGACCTGCAGCTCTACGGCGCCGCCGATGAGATCGTGCCCCTGCTGATGAAGGGCGAGCTGGACATGGCTGCCATCCCGGCAAACCTGGCCGCGACCCTGTACCAGAAAACCAACGGCGGCATCCAGGCCGTGGCTGTGAATACCCTGGGCGTGCTGTATGTGGTGGAACAGGGCGACACGGTGCAGTCCATGGCTGACCTGAAGGGCCGCACCATCCTGTCCACCGGCAAGGGCACCACCCCGGAGTATGTGCTGCGCTACCTGCTCAACGCCAACGGCATCGACCCCGACAAGGACGTGACCATCGAGTATTATAGCGAGGCCACCGAGGTGACCGCCCAGATGGCCACCACCGAGGACGCCATTGCCGTGCTGCCCCAGCCCTATGTCACTGCCGCCGGTCTGCAGGACGAGACTCTGCGGGTGGCCCTGAACCTGACCGAGGAGTGGAACAAGGTGGCCGATACCCAGCTCATCACCGGTGTGACTGTGGTGCGCAAAGAGTACGCCGAGGAGCACCCGGATGTGGTGGCCGCCTTCCTGACCGACTACGCCAGGAGTGTGGAAGCCGCCAACACCGACCTGGACGGCACCGCTGCCCTGTGCGAAGAGCAGGGCGTGGTGGCCAAGGCAGCCATTGCCAAAAAGGCCCTGCCCAACTGCAACATCGTCTGCCTGACCGGCGACGAGCTGAAGGCAGATGCTTCTGCTTACCTGCAGGTGCTGTTTGACGCCGACCCCGCCGCCGTGGGCGGTGCGCTGCCCGGTGACGATTTCTACTGGACGGCTGAATAATTCCGAGCAAACCATCTCTCCGGAGCCGCTGTGCATTGGTACGCACAGCGGCTCTTTTTTGCGCTTTGGCAGGTGTGCACAAAAATCGGAGAGAAATTTTGTGCGTGAAATTGACCAGAAATGATTGATTTTGACGGAATACTTGCTATAATAAAGATGCAAACCATCAAAACCCGTCAAAGAACGCTAAAAACCGTCAGAGACGGGGCGCAAAGGAGAAAACAGCCCATGTTGGCAGAAGAACGGTTTGGGCAGATCCTAGATCTGCTGAATAAACAGCGCACGGCTACCGTGCAGGAGCTGTGCGAGGCGCTGGGCACCAGCGAGTCCACCATCCGGCGTGACCTGACGGAGCTGGACCGGCTGGGCAAGCTGAACAAGGTGCACGGCGGTGCCACCCTGCCGGACAACCGCTTCCAGGCCGAGGAACCCACCATGCAGGCCAAGGAGACGCTGGCCGTGCCCCAGAAGCGGGCCATTGCGGCCGCAGCTGCAGCCCTCATCCACGCCGAGGACTTCGTGTTCATCGACGCAGGCTCCACCACGCTGGAACTGGTGCGGGCGCTGGAGGGCGAGGCCCTGCAGGCAAACTATGTGACCAACGGCGTGGCCCATGCCCGCACGCTGGCCCAGAAGGGCTGCCGGGTGTTTTTGCCCGGCGGGCTGCTGCGGCCCCAGACCGAGGCCATCGTGGGCGCGGCGGCGGTGAGCAGCCTGCAGCAGTACAACTTCACCAAGGCGTTCATGGGGGCCAACGGTGTGGCGCTGGAAGCAGGCTTCACCACCCCGGATCCGGAGGAAGCCACCGTGAAAGCCACGGCGGTGCACCGCGCGCTGGAAAGCTGGTTCCTGGTGGATGACGCTAAGTTTGCACGCATCTGCCCGGCGGTGATCGCAGACCTGCACAGCGGTGCCATCCTGACCAACCGCTGTCCCAACCCCAAATACAAACAATACACGCTGGTAAAGGAGACGGAACTATGATCTACACTGTCACATTCAACCCGGCCATCGACTATGTGGTGCGGCTGGACGCCCCGCTGGAAGTCGGGCAGGTGAACCGTGCCTGCGGCGAGGACTGCGTGCTGGGCGGCAAAGGCATCAACGTGTCCGGTGTGCTGGCCCAGCTGGGCTGCCCCAGCGTGGCGCTGGGCTTTGTGGCCGGGGAGACCGGTGCCTGGCTGGAGCGCGGGCTGGCCGCGCAGGGCCTGCACACCGACTTTGTGCATCTGGAAAACGGCATGACCCGCATCAATGTCAAGATCAAGGCGGGGCAGGAGACCGAGCTGAACGGAGCTGGGCCGGACATCCCGGACGAGGCCCTGCACCAGCTGGAAGAAAAGCTGGACAGCCTGACCGAAAATGACGTGCTGATCCTGGCCGGAAGCATCCCTGCCAGCCTGCCGCAGGACGTGTACGAGCGGCTGCTGGCCCGGCTGGATGGCCGGGGCGTGCGCTGTGTGGTGGATGCCACCCGCGCCCTGCTGGTGAACGTGCTGCCTTACCACCCCTTCCTCATCAAGCCCAACAACCACGAGCTGGGTGAGATCGTGGGCAGGGAGCTGCACACAGATGAAGAGATCGCGGCAGCGGCCCGCACCCTGCAGGAAAAGGGTGCCCGCAATGTGCTGGTGAGCATGGCGGGCGACGGTGCCCTGTTGCTGGACGAGCAGGGGCAGGTGCACCGCATCGGCTGCCCCAAGGGCAAGGTGGTCAACAGCGTGGGGGCCGGTGACAGCATGGTAGCCGGTTTTGTGGCTGGCTGGCAGCAGACCCGCAGCTATGCCGTTGCCCTGCGTCTGGGCACCGCCTGCGGCAGCGCAACGGCGTTCAGCCTTGGGCTTGCCACAAAGGAGAAGATCGACGAGCTGCTGGCGCAGCTTTGATGGGATAAAAGGAACAAGAAAGGAAAGATTATGCGTATCACCGAGTTATTTACCGCACAGTCCATTGCGCTGGACGAGGCGCTGCAAACACAGGAGGAGATCCTGAGCCGTCTGGTGGAGCTGCAGGCCACCCACGGCAACATCACCGACAAGGAGGCCTACAAAAAGGCCCTCTACGCCCGCGAGGCCGAGGGCTCTACCTATGTGGACAACGGCATCACCGTGCCCCACGCCAAGACGGCTGTGGTCACCCGGCCCAGCCTGGCCGCTTTGCGTCTGGCAAAGCCGGTGCAGTACAACGCCGAGGATGACGGCACCACCGACCTGCTGTTTGCCATTGCAGCGCCGGAAAACGGCAGCCTGCATGTAGATATGCTGGCCCGCATGATGCAGATGTTGATGAACGAGGACTTTGTGGCAAAGCTGAAAGCCGCAAAGACCCCCAAGGAGTTTCTGGACTGCATCGACGCGCAGGAGGAAGCCCAGTTTGGTGCCGAGAGCTTTACGCAGCAGCAGCTGCCCCAGAATGGTTACCGCATCCTGGCGGTGACGGCCTGCGTCAACGGCATCGCTCACACCTACATGGCTGCCGAGGCCCTGACCAAGGCCGGTGACAAGCTGGGTCTGCCCACCAAGGTAGAGACCAACGGCTCCGACGGAGCCAAAAATATCCTGACCCGGGAGGAGATCGCCGCCTGCGATGGTATCATCGTGGCAGCAGAGAAAAAGGTAGAGACCGCCCGGTTTGACGGCAAGCCGGTGCTGTTTACCCGGGTGGATGACGGCATCCACAAGCCGGAGGAGCTCATCAAGAAGATCGCCCACGGTGAGGTGCCGGTGTACCACGCCGAGGGCGGTGCCCCGGCAGAGGATGCCTCCACCAAGGACAGCTTTGGCCGCAGCCTGTACAAAAACCTGATGAACGGCGTCTCCCACATGCTGCCCTTCGTGGTGGGCGGCGGCATCATGATCGCGCTGGCCTTCCTGCTGGATGATTACAGCATTGACCCCGCAAACTTCGGCATGAACACCCCAGTGGCCGCCTTCTTCAAGACGGTGGGCAATGCAGCCTTTGGCTACATGCTGCCCATTCTGGCAGGCTTCATCGCCATGTCCATCGCCGACCGTCCGGGCTTGGCTGTGGGCTTTGCCGGCGGCGTGCTGGCCATGAACGGCACCAACTTTGCGGGTATCGCCAATGGTGAGACCACCGGCATCTCCGGCGGTTTCCTGGCTGCCATGCTGGCTGGTTTCCTGGCGGGCTACATCGTCCAGTTCCTGAAAAAGATCACCGAAAAGCTCCCTGCCAGCCTGAACGGCCTTCGCCCCATGCTGATCTACCCGCTGGGCGGCATGCTGATCATTGGTGCCGTGATGTGCGGCATCAACCCGGTCATGGGCATGATCAACACCGCCATGACCAACTGGCTGAACGCACTGGGCGGCAGCTCCAAGGTGCTGCTGGGTGCCATCGTGGCCGGTATGATGAGCATCGACATGGGCGGCCCCTTCAACAAGGCAGCGTATGTGTTCGGCACCGCAGCCCTTGCTTCCGGCAACTATGAGGTCATGGCCGCCGTCATGGTGGGCGGCATGGTGCCTCCCATTGCCATCGCCCTGTCCACCACCTTCTGCCCCAAGAAGTGGACCCCCGACGAACGCCGCAACGGCATCGTGAACTACGTCATGGGCCTGTGCTTCGTGTCTGAGGGTGCCATCCCCTATGCAGCAGCCGACCCGCTGCGCGTTCTGCCCAGCTGCATCATCGGTTCGGCCCTGGCCGGTTCCCTGTCCATGGTCTTTGGCTGCGGCCTGCGGGCACCCCACGGCGGCATCTTCGTGTTCCCCGTGGTGGACCACGCCGCTCTGTACTGCGTGGCGCTGGCTGTGGGCAGCGTGGTGGGTGCTGTGATCCTGAGCCTGCTCAAGAAGGACCGCACCGACGCCTGATCCGCCATTTACTCCCTCCATTGGAGACTTCTTCATACAGCACAAGGCCCCCGGGAATCCGGGGGCCTTGTGTCGTTTCAGTGGCTCTCTTTACACAAAAACGGCTGCCCGGTGTGGAAAACCGGAGCAGCCGCTTTGCATGGATGAAATCTTATTTGCCGTGCTTCACGCGCTGGATCTCGCCCAGATCGTAAGGCGTGTTCTGGTAGACGTAGTAGTTCAGCCAGTTCTCGTACAGCAGGTGAGCATGGGCGCGCCAGCGGAACAGCGGAGGCTGCTCCGGGTCATCGTCCGGATAGTAGTTGACGGGCACATGGATGGGCAGGCCCTTGGCCACGTCCCGCTTGTACTCGGCATCCAGCGTGTACTTGTCGTACTCCGGGTGGCCGGTGACAAAGATTTGCCGTCCGTTCTCGGTGCTCATGAGGAAGGGCCCGGCCACATCGCTCTCGGCCAGGATGCGCAGGGCATCGCAGGCATCCACATCGGCCCGGCGGATGCCGGTGTGGCGGCTGTGGGGCGCATAGAACACCTCGTCAAAGCCGCGCACCAGAGGGTTCGCCGGGCGGGTGACCCGGTGCTCAAACACGCCGAACATCTTTTCCGGCAGCAGCTCCTTGTGCACACCGTAGTGGTAGTACAGGCCCGCCTGGGCACCCCAGCAGACGTGCAGGGTGGAGTAGACGTTCGTCTCGCTGAAATCCATGATCTCGCACAGTTCCGGCCAGTAGTCCACCTGCTCAAAGTCCATGGTCTCCACCGGGGCACCGGTGATGATCATGCCGTCGTAGCGGTTGTTCTTCACCTCGTCAAAGGTCTTGTAGAATGCATCCAGATGGGCGGCCGACACATGGGTGGCGGCGTGGCTGGCCGTCTGCAGCAGGGTCATATGCACCTGCAGGGGGGTGTTGGCCAGCAGACGGGCAATCTGGGTCTCGGTGGCGATCTTGGTGGGCATCAGGTTCAGGATCAGGATCTCCAGCGGGCGGATGTGCTGTGCCAGTGCCCGCTCCCGGTGCATGACAAAGACGTTTTCTTCATAAAGGGCATCGTAGGCGGGCAGGGTCTTGGGGATGATCAGCGGCATAGTTCGTACTCCTAACGATTTAGAATAGCCTCCGCTGGCGCTCTGGCTGTTTCAGCGGAATATTTATTTTTATTGCAGGAACGGAAAGCCTGCGGGCTTTCCGTTCCTGCCTTTTTCACGGGAGAGGTCGTGGCGGGGAACAGCATCTCTACCCGCAGGGCCATCCGAAAACGTTTCACGGGTGGGGCTGTAATGAGAAACAGCAACTCCACCCATGAAAAACTCCGGCGAACCCTTCATCGGGAAAAAACGACCATGCAGCTGACCGGACAGGATCAGATCTTATCCAGTGCCTGTGCGATGTCGGCAATGAGGTCCTCGCTGCTTTCCAGGCCGCAGCTCATGCGCACCAGCTCAGCGGGTACACCGGCGGCCTTCAGCTGCTCATCGTTCATCTGACGGTGGGTGCTGGAAGCGGGGTTCAGGCAGCAGGTGCGGGCATCGGCCACATGGGTCTCGATGGCGGCCAGCTTCAGTTCCTTCATAAAGGTGCTGGCTGCCTCACGGCCGCCGGCCAGGCCAAAGCTGACCACGCCGCAGCTGCCGTTCGGCAGGTACTTTTCGGCCAGTGCATGGTAGGGGCTGGATTCCAGACCGCAGTAGTTGACGTAAGCCACCTTCGGGTGAGCTTCCAGGAACTTTGCCACGGCCATGCCGTTCTCGCAGTGGCGCTGCATGCGCACATGCAGACTCTCCAGACCCAGGTTCAGCATGTAGGCGTTCATGGGGGACTGCATGGAACCAAAGTCGCGCATCAGCTGGGCCGTTGCCTTGGTGATGAAGGCACCCTCCTTGCCAAAGCGCTCGGCGTAGGTGATGCCGTGGTAGCTGTCATCCGGGGTGCACAGGCCGGGGAACTTTTCGGGGTGGGCCATCCAGTCGAACTTGCCGCTGTCCACGATGGCACCGCCCAGTACGGCGCCATGGCCGTCCATGTACTTGGTGGTGGAGTGGGTCACGATGTCGGCACCCCACTCGAAGGGGCGGCAGTTGACCGGGGTGGGGAAGGTGTTGTCCACGATGAGCGGCACGCCGTGGGCGTGGGCTGCCTGCGCAAACTTTTCAATGTCCAGCACGGTCAGGGCGGGGTTGGCGATGGTCTCGCCGAATACGACCTTGGTGTTGGGGCGGAACGCGGCGTTCAGCTCTTCCTCGGTGCACAGCGGGTCCACAAAGGTGGCCTCGATGCCCATCTTTTTCATGGTGACCGAGATGAGGTTGAAGGTGCCGCCGTAGATGGTGCTGGATGCCACGATGTGGTCACCGGCCTGGCAAAGGTTGAACAGGGCGAAGAAGTTGGCAGCCTGCCCGCTGGAAGTCAGCATGGCAGCGGTGCCGCCTTCCAGTTCACAGATCTTCTGGGCCACAAGGTCACAGGTGGGGTTCTGCAGGCGGGAATAGAAGTAGCCGTTGGCCTCCAGGTCAAACAGCTTGCCCATGTCCTCGCTGGTGGCGTACTTGAAGGTGGTGGACTGGATGATGGGGATCTGGCGGGGTTCGCCGTTTCCGGGCGTATAGCCGCCCTGCACGCAGATGGTATCACGATTCATACTACATACTCCTTTGCTGGGTTTGTCCATATAGCACAATTCCCCGCAGGGAGCATACAGCCTCCGGCGGGGAATTGAAACGTTAAATTTTTCCCTGCCGGGATCGTCTGGCAGTATGCAACCCTCTCAGTCACAGCTTACGCCGTGCCAGCTCCCCCCCGAAGGGGGAGTTTTTTGGCTTTTTATAAGCACTCTTTTTTATTGAGAAGGATTGCTTTTTCTTACCTGCTGCAACAAGCTCGCCCTTCGGGAGAGCTGTCGCCGCAGGCGACTGAGAGGGTTCGGTTTACTTCCGCAGGCGCTTGTCGCTCCGGGTCGCCCAGAAGGTGCCCGCGCTCTGGAACACCTGCACCATGAGCACCAGCAGGATGACACACACGATCATGATGTCGGTCTGGTAGCGGTAATAGCCGTAGGACAGGGCAATCTTGCCCAGGCCGCCGCCGCCAATGACGCCGGACATGGCCGAGTAGCCCAGAATGGTGGTCAGGGCCGTGGTCATGCTGGAGATCAGGCCGGGCAGGCACTCCGGGATCATCACTTTGGTAATGATCTGGAACGGGGTGGCACCCATGCTCTGGGCGGCTTCCACCACACCTTCGTCCAGCTCGCGCAGGCTGGTCTCTACCAGACGTGCCACGAACGGGAAGGCGGCCACCACCAGCGGAACGATGGTAGCTTTGGTGCCCACCGTGGTGCCTACGATGACACGGGTGAGCGGGAATACACAGATCATCAAAATCAGGAAGGGTACACTGCGCAGAATGTTGATGACGATGTTGAGGATGTGCATCAGCCAGCCGGGCAGGGGCAGCACACCGTCCTTGTCACCGGCCACCAGCAGCACGCCCAGCGGCAGGCCCAGCACCAGCGCAAACGCGGTGGAAAGAATCGTCACATAGAACGTTTCCCAAATGGCAAAGCCATAATCTGCAATACTCATTCGCCGGTCACCTCCTCCACGGTCACGCCGGGCTGGCTGCGCATATAGGCAGCCGCCTGCTTGGCCTGCTCCACATCGGCAGGCAGCTTGAGCAGCATGGAGCCGTAGCACTGGCCGCTCAGATCACGGGTATCGGCGCTGAGCACCGATACCAGAATGCCCTTTTCGGCGGCAAGGCTTGCCACCAGAGGCTTTGCGGTGGACGAACCGTTGAAGGTGACACGCACCACATGGTCATCCGGCGCAAAGCTGGAAAGGTCGCGGGCTGCGCTGCCGCCGTTGGGGGCGACCAGACGCTTTGCCGCAGCCGTCTTGGGGTTGGCGAAAATTTCCTGCACCGAGCCCTCTTCCATGACCACACCGCCGTCCAGGATGGCCACACTGTCGCAGATCTCTTCCACCACGCTCATCTGGTGGGTGATGACCACCACGGTGATGCCCAGCTTCTGGTTGATGTCCTTGATCAGGGTCAGGATGGAATGAGTGGTGTTGGGGTCCAGCGCACTGGTGGCCTCGTCGCACAGCAGCACCTTGGGGTTGGTGGCCAGGGCGCGGGCAATGGCAATGCGCTGCTTCTGGCCGCCGGACAGCTGGGCGGGGTAGGCGTTTGCCTTGTCGGGCAGGCCCACCATCTCCAGCAGCTCTTTGGCGCGCTTTTCAGCGTCGGCCTTTTTCACACCGGCCAGCTCCATGGGAAAACAGATGTTCTTCAGGCAGCTGCGCTGCATGAGCAGGTTGAACTGCTGGAAGATCATGGTGATCTCGCGGCGGCGCTCACGCAGGGCCGCCGGAGACAGGGTCTCCATGGCGGTGCCGTCAATCACCACGCTGCCCTCGGTGGGGCGCTCCAACAGGTTGATGCAGCGCACCAGCGTGGATTTGCCCGCACCGGACATGCCGATGATGCCGTAGATGGAACCATCCGGAATGGTCAGGTTGATGTCTTTCAGCGCGTTCACCGCGCCGTCCTTCATCTGGAAGGTCTTGGAAAGGTGTTTGATCTCGATCACAGAAATTGCTCCTTTTAGCCTTCGATGGGTGCCAGGCTGTCCTGCTTGCCGCCGTAGATGCCCATGGGCTCCACATGGATGCCGGCAACCGTCACCAGGTGAGTGCCGTGCTCTGTATTGAAGTCATCCAGATACGGCTGATGCTGGAAGTAGTTGGTGTCAACGGTGCCGTCCTCGACCACGTTGTTGGGGATGATGTAGTCATCGTACTCCTGGATGTCCAGCGTGATGCCCTTGGCGGCCAGGATCTCCTTGCAGACCTCCAGCACCTCGCAGTGGGGAGCCGGGGTAGCGGCGCAGCTCACGGTCTCGCCGTTCAGAGCGTCGTAGTCAACGGAAGCGTCATAGCCGTCGGTGGGGTTCTCCACAACGGACACCACGGAACCCTTATAGTTCTCATCCATGAAGTCCTTGACCTGCTGGCTCTGCAGGGCAGCGGCCAGAGCCTTGATCTTGGGCTCCTCCTGGTTGCCGTCCTTGCAGACCAGAACGTTGACGTAAGCGGAAGAGCCGTCCTCGATGGCCAGTGCATCGGTCGTGGGGTCCAGACCGGCAGAGATGGCGTAGTTGGAGTTGATGACGGCGTAGTCCTCGTCCTGCAGGACGTTGGGCACCTGAGCAGCCTCGACCTCATCGACGGTAACGTTCAGGGGGTTCTCCTCGATGTCCTTTGCGGTGGCGGTCAGGCCTGCGTCAGCCTTCAGCTTGAAGAAGCCGTTCTTCTCCAGCAGGGTCAGGGCACGAGCCTCGTTGGTGGTGTCGTTGGGCACGGCCACCTTGACCTTGTCCAGCTTGGCCACAGCGGAAGCAGCCTCAGAAGAAGCAGCGGCGCTGGAAGCGGTGGAGGATGCAGTGGAAGAAGAACCACCGCAGGCGGTCAGGGCAGCGGCAGCAGCGGCCACACCGGTAACTTTCAGAAAATCGCGACGAGTAATCATGGTAAAATCCCTCTCTATCTTTGTAAAAAATTGTTGAGCGGCGGCGCGGCACAGTCCGCGCACGCCTTGTACGGAGGACGAAAAAAGCCTCCGTCCTTACACGAGCCGAACGCTCAGCAAGGACGGAGGCATAACATCTTCCGTGGTACCACCTTGGTTTACTCTGCCCTCACGGACAAAGCCTCGATGCTGCGGCAGCTTCTGCTGCTTACAGCCGGACGCTGTAACGGGCGCATCCCGTTGCAGACTTAGCACTCCTGCGCCTCGCCCACACGGCTCCGAGACCATTTTCGGCTTCCTGTTTCCTGCCCTTTTCCATCGCCCGGGCTTTCTGGTAAGGATCAATGCGAAGGCCTACTCTTCTCTTCACAGCCATTTTTGTGATATTGCATTTATAATAAACCACTCCGGCGGATTTGTCAACACCTACAACGAAGTTTTTTGGTAGGAAATTGGGCCTTCCGTCAGCCGGAGCGATGGCGCGGCGGCAGCGGGATGCTGAGCACCAGCGAGATGCCCACGGCCAGTGCCACCGCGACCTTGAAGGTGCTGATGCCGTTGGACAACGCCAGTGCGTTGTCGCCCTGAATGAAATAGTAGGCCGTGTAGTAGATGCCTGCACCCGGCACCAGCGGGAAGATGCCGGAGAGCAGGAACACGGTCACGGGGGTCTTTTGCAGGATGGCGAACACGCGGGTGAGGATGGTGAGGGGAATCACCGCCAGCAGGCTGGCCGCAGCGGTGTCCAGCCCCAGCATGACGCACAGCTCATACACGAACCAGCCCATGGCACCCACCAGCGCACAGGTGGGCAGGCTCCGGCGGGGACAGGCGAACAGGATGGCAAAGCTCAGGGTGCCGGTGCCGGCCAGCAGGAACTGGCCCATCAGCTCCCCGATCTGGGAATTGGTGAGAGAAATCATGCGACCACCACCCCCGTAAGCAGAGAATACAGGCTCAGCACAAGGCCGGTGCCGATGGCGATGCTGGCGGCGATGAGCAGCGCGTCGATCATGCGGATGGTGCCGGACAGGTAGTCGCCGTGCACGAAATCGCGGATGCCCATGGTGAAGGCGATGCCGGGGGTCAGGATCATCAGCGCACCGATGATGGCATGGCTGGCCGAGGTATGCAGCGCCTGACACAGCAGGATGCACACCAGTGTGATGAGGGACGCGGTGGTGATCTTCTGGAAGCCGCCGGGCAGGCTGTACCGCCCGCACAGCAGCAGGTAGCCGCTGGCGGCCAGGCCGGCCACGGCGGCAGCGATGGCGCTGCGCAGATCACCGCCAAAGATCATGGCAAAGCTGAACGCGCCGCCCATGCCGCTGACCAGCTGCACCCAGTCCTTGGGGAAGGGGATGCGCTGGGCGGCCGCCAGACGGTACTCAGCCTCCCCCAGCGACATATTGGTCTCGGCGATCTCGCGGGAAAGGGCGTTCACCGCCGCCACCCGGCCCAGATGGGTGGTGCGCACCGGCACGTTGCGCACTTCGCTGATCTCTGCGGTGCCGGCGCTGGCAAAAATGCCGTTGGTCAGTACATAAACATGGAATTCCCGCAGGTGGAAGGAGCGTGCCATGATCTCCATGGTCTGCTCCACCCGGAACACTTCCGCACCGTTCTCCAACAGGGTCTGCCCGGCCGCCATGATAAAGTCCATGATGCGGCGACGCAGTTCTTCGTTGGGATAAGCCTCTCTGCCCTTCATTGCCCGGCCTCCTTGAAAAAATAATATCGTCTTATTCTAACATGCGCGTGCCCGGCGCACAAGAGCAAAAAAGGAGAGCGGGGAAAACGCCCCCGCTCTCCGGAAACCGCATCAGATATAGTCCGAAATATAAGGGATCTTGTGGAACAGCACATCGTCCAGCCGCTCCACGGCATCCTCCCGGCCCTCGATGCGCTCCAGCTCGAACAGACGTTCGGCGGTCTTGTAGCCCAGCAGCAGGGTGGAAAGGGTGCCGATGCCCATCTTCAGGTGGTATTCGGCGGGGGCATCGGTCAGAGTGCAGCCGCCGTCCGCAAACCGGATGCGGAAGGTGTGGTCGTTCCAGGGCAGCAGGTCGTCCTCGATCTCCAGATCAATGCACAGCTCGCCGCCGTCCGGGTCACAGGGGTAATCTTCCAGGAAGCTGGCCACATCCACGATGCGGCCCATGGCATAGGGGCGGATGGTCTCCTTGATGTCGCCGTCGTCTATCTCAAAGGCGATGGGTTCGCTGAAGTAGGTGTTGCCGTGCACTTCGTCGATCATGGAGTCGTGGGCGTGGATGTACTCCCACAGGCCCTTCTGTGCCTCGCGGTTCAGGTAGATCATTTCCTTGATGTGCATGATATCGTTCTTGATCAGGTACACCATGTAGCCGCAGGGCTTGTCCTTTACATTATAATAGACGGCGACATTGGTGTCATCCTCGTCCCAGCGCCAGTACTCCTCCCAGGCCAGTGCGTTGCGGAACAGGCACCCGTGGGTGATGGAGGCAAAATGGGAGTGCAACTCGTGGAACTCGGTGTTGTCCCAGGCGACGCGCCGCACATAACCGGGGGCCGACACCTTGGTGGGAATCTGCCGGTCCTTGATGTTGTAGGAGATCTTGTTGGAGATGATCTCCCACCCCAGGTGGTGGTACAGCGGGATGGAGTAGGGGTAGAGCAGGGCAAAGCTCTTGCCCTCCTTGTGCATCTGGGTCAGGCCCTGGATCATGAGCCGCTTCATGATGCCGTTGCCGGTGTACTCCGGGTAGGTGCACACACTGGTCACAAAGCCCACATGGTAAACGGCGTCGTAGATGTTCATCTTCAGCGGGTAGACCGCGAACTGGGAGACAAGGTTTTCTCCGTCAAAGCAGCCCAGCACGTCCGCGCGCTCCAGCACGGGGAACTTGGACTGCTTGATCTCGTCGTCTTTCCATCCGGTGGCGGTGAGCTCATCTTCCGTGACCTGAAAGGTATAGCGCAAAAGGGCGTTGTACTGGTCCAGATCATCGGTCTCCAGATAACGATATGTATAATTTTCGGCAGGATTCATGCAAAACTTCCTCTCTCTGGCGGGTGACTGGTTGCCGAACAGTTCTATTATACACCCGCCGTATAAAACCGGGCAAGAACCATTTTCACAAAAATCTGCGGCACACAGCCTGCCAAACCACTGCATTTGCCGGAAAAACTGCTCTGCTGTGTGTTTTGCATTGCACCTGCTTTTTGAGTGTGGTATACTATGCCTGTTATGGAAAAATGCCGGTGCGGTGTGCCGGCCCAGCGATGAGGAAAAGGAAACGAACAATGAAAATTGGATTTGACAACGACAAATATCTTGCGATGCAGTCCGAGCATATCCGCGAGCGCATCCAGAAGTTTGACAACAAGCTGTATCTGGAGTTCGGCGGCAAGCTGTTCGACGACTATCATGCCTCCCGCGTGCTGCCGGGCTTCCAGCCGGACAGCAAGCTGCAGATGCTGCTGCAGCTGAAGGATCAGGCGGAGATCGTCATCGTCATCAGCGCCGAGGACATTGTGAGCAGCAAGATCCGCGGCGATTACGGCATCACCTACGATCTGGATGTGCTGCGCCTGATCGACGCCTTCCAGGGTGTGGGCCTGTATGTGGGCAGCGTGTGTGTGACCAAGTACACCGCTGCCCCGGAGGTGGAGGCCTTTGAAAAGCGCCTCAACGATCTGGGCATCCGCACCTTCCGCCACTATAAGATCGCCGGTTACCCCAACGACGTGGCCCACATCGTGAGCGACGAGGGCTATGGCCGCAACGACTACATTGAGACCGAGCGCCCGCTGGTGGTCATCACGGCCCCTGGCCCCGGCAGCGGTAAGATGGCCACCTGCCTGTCCCAGCTGTACCACGAGTACAAGCGGGGCGTGAAGGCCGGTTACGCCAAGTTCGAGACCTTCCCCATCTGGAACATTCCCCTGAAGCACCCGGTGAACCTGGCCTACGAGGCCGCCACCGCCGACCTGAACGATGTGAACATGATCGACCCCTTCCACCTGGAAGCCTATGGGGTCACCACCGTCAACTACAACCGAGACATCGAGATCTTCCCGGTGGTGAACGCCATGTTTGAGCTGATCGCCGGGAAGAGCCCCTACAAGAGCCCCACGGACATGGGCGTGAACATGGCAGGCAACTGCATCGTGGACGATGAGGTCTGCCGTGAGGCCTCCCGCAAGGAGATCGTGCGCCGCTACTTCAAGTGCCTGTGCCAGCAGAAGATCACCGGCACTGTGCATGAGAGCGAGCGCTACAAGCTGGAACTGCTGATGAATCAGGCGGGCCTGAACGTGGGCAGCCGTGCTGTGGAACAGCAGGCTCATGCCCGCAGCGAGGCCACCGGCGGCGCGCCTGCAACTGCCATTGAGCTGAGCGACGGCACTGTGATCACCGGCAAGACCGGCCCCCTGCTGGGCGCGACGGCCAGCGCCCTGATCAATGCCCTCAAGGCACTGGCCGGCATCCCGCAGGAGACCGACCTGGTCAGCGCTGCCGCCATCGAGCCCATCCAGACGCTCAAGACCAACTATCTGGGCGGCAAGAACCCCCGTCTGCACACCGACGAGATCCTGATCGCCCTGTCCAGCAGCGCCGCCACCAACGAGCTGGCAGCGGCTGCCCTGCACCAGCTGCCCAACCTCAAGGGCTGCGACGTGCACTCCACCGTGCTGCTGTCCGGCGTGGATACCGGCACCCTGAATCGTCTGGGCATGTACCTGACCTGTGACCCCGTCTACGAGGAAGAGGACCGCAAGTATCACAAGCGGTAAAGAATCAGACCTGTAAAGGGCCGCTGCACCAGTTGAGGTGCAGCGGCCCTTTTTTAAAATTTAAAAAAACGCATTTTTGCGGCAGAGGTGGGCTTATTCTGCGAAAACAAGGTGCCCGGAAGGGCCTCTGGGGGACAGCACAGAAAAGGCGCAGGGCTGCCCGGGGAAGTTTGCAAAATCCCTTGACAAAGCAGTACCGGGGGTATTATATAGTGGTAAGCGGCCCTATGATACAGTTTGGGGCTGCAAAAAAGATTGTGAGGTTGATTTTTATGTCTAACATCTCTCGTCGTAGCTTTCTGAAGGGTGCAGGCGTTGCGGCTCTGGCCGTGGCTGCTGCTGGTGTTCTGGCGGGCTGCTCTGACAAGGAGACCCCTGATACCGGCGCAAAGCGTGATGTGAAGCTGAAGTATCTCAGCACCAGTGCTGGTATGGTCTTTGGCGATGTCGTCATCCAGGTTCCTGCTCTGGCAACTACCGTGAGCTTTGCCACCATCTTGGCAAACAAGCCTGCAGCTGCTGAGGGCTACGACTTCATCAGCACCGAGGACGGGAAAATTGATGATAAGGGCATCGTTACCATCAACATGGTCAAGAAGCAGTCTCCCAAGGACGAAGTGAATGTCGAGTATAAGCTGGTCGATTTCGGTGAGGTATCCGATCTGCCGTCTACTGAGGCCAGCGAGAAGTACGGCGCAAAACTGAAGGTGTCCGTTGATGCTGGCACCACCAAGATCGATACCGCAAACCTGCTGCCTGCAAACAGCACCCTGGCCATCTGCGATGCTGCTCACATGCCCACCACTGAGGGCCTGGTGAACGGTGCTGTGGTCAATGGCGTTGCCACTGTCTACGTTTACAAGAAGTAAGACAGCTTGCTGAAAAGGCATTGACCCACAACAGAAGCTGATAGAAAAGCCCCGACAAAAGACCAGAGCCAGAAGGCCATTTACGGCTGGGCTCTGGTCTTTTGCTTTGCAAAACCATAAAAAGGAGCGGCTGTACACGGAACTTTCCGCATACAGCCGCTCCTTTTGGAATAAAACCGCTGTTGGCTTACTGCTTATCAGCAGTGCGGGCATAGAAGTTTGCCAGCACGGCACCGGAGATGTTGTGCCACACCGAGAACACGGCACCCGGGATGGTGGCCAGCGGGTACTGGGCAAAGTGGGCGGCAGCCAGGCTGGTGGCCAGGCCGGAGTTCTGCATACCGACCTCGATGGAGATGGCGCGGCACTTGGTGGAATCCAGCTTCAGGGCCTTGCCCACGGCGTAGCCGGTCAGGTAGCCCAGCAGGTTGTGCAGGACGACCACGACCAGGATCAGCAGGCCGCTGGTCATGATCTTGGCACTGTTGGCGGAGACCACGGCGCAGATGATCAGCACGATGGCGGTGGTGGACACCAGCGGCAGCACGCGCACGGCCTGCTGGGTGAACTCATGGAAGAAGTGGTTGACCACAAAGCCCAGTGCGATGGGCACCAGCACCACCTTGACGATGGAGAGGAACATGTTCACGGGGTTCACATCCACGCGCTGACCGGCGTACAGCAGGGTGAGCAGCGGGGTGAGCACGGGAGCCAGCACGGTGGAAACGGCGGTCATGCCGACGGACAGAGCAACATCGCCCTTGGACAGGTAGGTCATCACGTTGGAAGAGGTGCCGCCGGGGCAGGTGCCCACCAGAATGACGCCGATGGCCAGCTCGGTGGGCAGGTGGAACACCATGGTCAGCACCCATGCCAGGAAGGGCATGAGGGTGAACTGTGCCACGCAGCCTACGATGACGTCCTTCGGGCGGCTGAACACCACCTTGAAGTCATTGGGCTTCAGCGTCAGGCCCATGCCGAACATCACGATGCCCAGCAGGGTGTTCACCCAGCTGGTTTTGACCACGCTGAACGGGCCGGGGAAGAACAGGGCACCGGCTGCCACCACGATGACGATGGCGGCCATGTACTTGCCCACAAAATCGCTTACTTTTTCCAGAGTTTTCATGTTGTTTCGTCCTTTCTGTTTTACAGGCTGTTCTTGCATGAAACATCCGGAATGGCCCGGTGCCGCAATAAAAAACGCCTTTGTCTCCCATCATAAGAGACAAAGGCGTGTACATCCTCTGCGGTACCACTCTTACTTGCCGACCCAGAACCGGGCCGACCCCTCAGTGCGCATCCAACAATGCGCGGCTTCTGATAACGGAAGCCTGCCGTCCGGGCCTACACACAGCAGCCGCTGTTTCAGCCCGAAAGCTCGGAGAGGATCTTCCCACGGGGTTCATGCACTGCCTTGCATCCACCGGCAGCTCTCTGAAGCACTCCACCCGGGTACTTGTTCTCGTCATAGCCGAATATTTCACTGACACGGAGTATACCCCTTTGCAGGCTCTGCGTCAAGGGGCTGCGGCCTGCTGTTTTTTCATGCCTGAAACCGCACAGAACAATCCGGTTCATCCAACTGAGCGAGGAGGATGTGAATATTCTGCTAAAAAATCTGTATGGAATTTGTGCAATCAAACAAAAGAAAAAACGAATGTCGGTGAGATGTCAACAAAAACCAGGAAAATCTACTTGCATGTCAAACAAAATACGTCTATAATAAAGTAAAGGAAGGACGTCCGACGTCATGACGTCTACAAAAGGCATACGTCTTACTTATAGAAGTTGTAAGGAAGCGGAGCAGAACGGAGTACAGATACGATGGCACAGGATCATAGCGTATTCAGCAACATTCAGGACAACCGCACTTCCTCCCTTGCAGAGCAGGTGGCGGATCAGATCAATCAGGTCATCATTGACCAGAACATCAATGCAGGCGAGAAGCTGCCCAACGAGTTTGAGCTGGCTGCCCGCCTGAACGTGGGGCGCGGCACCATTCGCGAAGCGGTCAAGCTGCTGGTGGCACGCAACTGTCTGGAGATCCGCCGGGGCAAGGGCACCTTTGTGGTGGAAAAGCCGGGTCAGATCGAGGACCCGCTGGGCTTTGCCTATGTAAAGGATAAGATCACGCTGGCGGTGGACCTGATGGAGCTGCGCCTGCAGTTGGAGCCGTGGGTGGCTCAGCTGGCCGCCCAGCGCATTGAGGAAACCGAAAAGGACACTCTGCGCCAGCTGTGTGAGCAGGTGGAGCACAAGATCCGTTCCGGCGAGGACCACGGCCCGGCCGACAAGGAATTCCACGCCTATGTGGCCCGCTGCACCCACAACAGTGTGATCACCGAGATCATGCCCGTGATCACCTATAGTATTGAGATGTTCACCAAGTTCAAGGCACCCCGCCTGCTGAAGGACACCATCCGCACCCACTGGCAGATCACGGAGGCCATCTGCGCCAACGACCCCCAAAAAGCGTACGATAGCATGTATGAGCATGTGTCCGAAAACAGCGAGAGCATCGAGATCGTGCGGCGCATGAGCATGGAGCAGAACCAGAATCGTGATAATTAACAAAATATGAATTTTCCGTTTGTAAAATATGGAGAATTAAGTCAGACACCGTTGACAAGCTCTGTTGACGGTGTTATATTTTAGCCAACATAAGACGTCATACGTCACATGACGATGTGCGTCTTGGAAGAAAGCGAAGCATATACACAAGTGAAGAAGGAGATCTTACCATGAAAAACGTTATTTCTCGTCGTTCTTTCCTGAAGGCAGCCGGCATCATCGGCGCATCTGCTGCTCTGGCAGCCTGCGGCGGCTCTTCTGCCTCCACCGCCGGCAGCACGGCTGGCTCCACCGCTGGCGCTGCAGCTTCCGGCGATTCCGTTACCTTCACCCTGTCCATGGTCGATAACGAGCAGTCCAACTACTACAAGGGAGCTCAGGCCATCGCGGACAGCGTGAACGAGGCCACCAACGGCCAGTTCCAGATCAAGGTCGTTGCAGGCGGCACTCTGGGCGGCGAGTCTGATACGCTGGACATGGCCATTCAGGGCGACCTGGACATCGCAAGCTGCGCAAACTCCGTGCTGGCAAACTACATCCCCGAGATGAGCATCCTGGACCAGGCTTTCCTGTGGGACAGCCAGGATCAGGCCAACTACGCTGTGCGCAATGAGCTGGGCGATCTGATCCAGGAGAAGGCAAACGCTCAGGGTATCCACGTCATCGGCTACATGGAGTCCGGCTTCCGTGATGTGTTCAGCAAGAAGCCCATCCAGACCATGGCAGACTTCAACGGCGTCAAGATCCGCACCATGCAGAACGACGGTCAGCTGCTGGCCTTCACCTCCTTCGGTGCAAACCCCGTTGCTCTGGCAGCCGGCGACCAGTTCACCGCTCTGCAGCAGAACACCATCGACGCCTGCGAGAACGCTGTGTCCAACTGCTGGGTCAACAAGTTCTATGAGGCTGGTGTCACCTCTGTCACCAAGACCCATCACTGCTTCGTTTACATCCCCCTGTGCATGAGCGATAACGCCTGGAACAAGATCCCCGACGACATGAAGGATACCTTCGTGGAGGCTGTCTGGGCTGGCTGCGAGAAGCAGTGGCAGTACCTGAACGAGGCCAACGACGAGGCCATTGGCCAGCTGGAAGGCGTGGGCGTCACCATGTACGACATCGACACCGACGAGCTGAAGGCTGCTTACGAGGCCAAGAAGAGTGCTAGCGGCGTGAGCTACGACGCAACCTGGCAGGCCGCTGTGGATGCCGCCAAGGCAGCTCAGGCCTGATCGGAAAACACGCAAAAACGTAAACAAATTGCATAGATAGAACGCCTATCTGTGCCGCAGTTCACGGATGCAGCCTCAGAGGCTGCATCCGCGGATTGCTGTCATACACAGGAGGAGCTTCCATGAAAGCACTGAAGAAAGTGGTTCGTGGTGTCACCCTGGCCGAGTTGTGGGCAACGGCCCTGACCTTTGTGATCATGGTCGTGTGCTACTTTATCTCGGTGGTGAACCGCAACTTTATCAAAGGATCCATGCCCTGGACCGAGGAACTGGCCCTGTACTGCATGGTTTATATGGCCCTGATCGGCACCGAGCTGGGTCTGCGCGACGGCACGCAGGTGAGCGTGACTGCCCTGACGGAAAAGCTCAAGGGTACCATGGTCGGCAAGGTCATCAACTTCATCGCCAAAGTGGCCCTGATCGTGTTCTCCTGCACCATGCTGCGCTTCAGCGTGGCCCTGGTGGCCAAGCAGATGAGCGCCGGTCAGACCACCCCGGTCATGAAGGTGCCCATGTTCGTTATCTACATCTCGCTGGTCATCTCCTTTGCACTGATCGTCATCAACCAGATCCTGATGCTGGTGGGTGAGATGATGCACATCGACATGAGCGACATCACCAACATTGATGCCATCATCGACGGCATCATCAAGAAGAAGGAGGCGAAGTGATCATGAATGCTGGCGTTATCCTGTTTCTGATCTTCGCAGTCTGCGTTCTGATCGGAGTCCCCATTTCCATGTCCCTGGGCATCGGCTCTCTGGCCGCTGTGGCTCTGGGCAACCTGGGCGTTTCGCCTGCCGTTATCGCACAGCGCGTGTTCGGCGGCCTGCAGTCCACCTCCATCATGGCCATTGCCTTCTTCATCCTGGCTGGCAACCTGATGGCCGGCGGCGGCATCTCCCGTCGTATCGTCAACTTTGCAAACTGCCTCATCGGCAACATCCGCGGCGGCATGAGCGTGGCTCTGGTCATCGCCTGTGCCTTCTTCGCTGCTCTGTCCGGTTCCGCTCCCGCAACCGTCGTTGCTATCGGCTCCATGCTGTACGCTGACATGGTCAAGCAGGGCTACCCGGAGGACCGCACCGCCGGTCTGCTGGTCATCGCCGGCGGCCTGGGCCCGGTCATTCCCCCGTCCATCATCATGGTGCTGTACTGCACCCTGACCGGTGCGTCCGTCACCAACATGTTCAGCCAGGGCATGGTCATCGGCGTTCTGATCATGATCGTCCTGATCCTGGAAGCTCTGTACTATGCCCACAAGGAAAAGTGGCCCAAGGCTGAGACCAAGCATACCGCCGGTGAGATCGGCAAGATCTTCCTGGAGGCTGTGCCTGCTCTGATGACCCCTGTTATCATCCTGGGCGGCATCTACTCCGGCCTGCTGACCGCTACCGAGTCCGCTGCTGTGGCCTGCGTGTGGGCTTTCATCGCCGGTGTGTTCATCTACAAGGAGATCAAGATCGCCGACCTGATCCCCATCCTGATGAAGTCTGCTAAGAGCGCTGCCATGATCCTGTTCATCATCGCAGCTTCCACCGCATTCTCCTGGGTGTTCACCTTCTCCGGTGCTTCCGCTGCTCTGGTGCAGCTGGTCGTCTCCATGAACCTGAACAAGACCCTGTTCTGCCTGGTCGTGGCCATCATCCTGCTGATCTTCGGCACCTTCATGGAAGGCACTGCCATCGCAGTTCTGCTGGTCCCCGTTCTGTGGCCGATCGCCGAGAGCATGGGCATCAATGTCATCCACTTTGGCATGATCCTGTGCATCTCCAACGTCATCGGTACCATGACCCCTCCCGTGGCCGTCAACATCTTCTCGGCTGTGCAGGTCACCCGCTCTGTGCGTGAACTGAAAATCGGCGAGATCTCCAAGGCTGAGATCCCCTTCTTCATCGGCTATGTGGCCGTGTTCTTCCTGTGCGTGTTCTCCGAGACCTTCTGCACCTTCCTGATCCGATAAGGAGTGGCTCATGGTAACCATCAGAGACATCAGGACTATCTGTACCGCCCCAGAAGGCATCAACCTTCTGGTGGTGAAGGTGGAAACCAGCGAGCCGGGCCTGTATGGCCTGGGCTGCGGTACCTTCGCTTACCGGCATCTGGCCGTCAAGCTGGTCGTGGAAGAATATCTGCGCCCGCTACTGATCGGCCGTGATGTTTCGGACATCAACGACATCTGGCAGCTCATGCACCAGAACGGCTACTGGCGCAATGGCCCCATCGAGAACAATGCGATCTCCGGTGTGGACATGGCCCTGTGGGATATCAAGGGCAAAATGGCCAACATGCCCCTGTACCAGCTGTTCGGCGGCAAGTGCCGCGAGGGCGTGCCGGTGTACCGCCACGTCGATGGCCGCGACCTGTCCGAGATCTGCGAGAACATCGCCAAGTACCGTGAGATCGGCGTCAAGACCATCCGCTGCCAGTGCGGCGGTTACGGCGGCAGCGAGTACGGCCATACCCCGGCCGGTGCACCGGTGGGCGCAAAGCCCGGCGTGTATCTGGACGGCAATGCCTACATCCGTGATACCGTCAAACTGTTCGACGGCATCCGCAGCAAGATGGGCGATGAGATCGGCCTGGTGCACGATGTGCACGAGCGCATCGCTCCGGCCGATGCCGTTCGTCTGGCCAAGGAGCTGGAGCCCTACCACCTGACCTTCCTGGAGGACCCCGTTTCTCTGGAGCAGGTGGAGTACATCCGCCAGATCAAGAACGCTTCTTCCATTCCCATCGCGGAAGGCGAGCTGTTCAACAACCCCTACGAGTACCGCACCCTCATCACCGAGCGCCTGATCGACTACATCCGTGTGCACATCACCCAGGTGGGCGGCATCACTCCCGCCCGCAAGCTGCAGATCTTTGCAGAGCAGTTCGGCGTGCGCACCGCATGGCACGGCCCCGGTGATATGTCCCCGCTGGCTCATGCAGCCAACGTTCACATCGACCTGGCTGCCCCGAACTTCGGCGTGCAGGAGTGGTCCGGCATTGAGCCGCCCAACTTCGTCATCCAGAAGCTGAAGGGACCCCATGGTGCTCTGCTGGAGGTGTTCCCCGGTCTGCCCGAGTACAAGGACGGCTACGTTTACGCAAACGACAAGCCCGGCCTTGGCGTGGACCTGATCGAGAAGGAAGCCGAGAAGTACCCCTGCGAAAATACCGTAACGACCTGGACGCAGACCCGCCGCATGGACGGCGCGCTGCAGACTCCGTAAGAAACTGTAAAGAACATCTTGTTTTGGAGGCATAAAAATGGTTAATAGTCTGTTTGATATCACCGGCAAGAAAGCAATCGTTACCGGTGGCACCCGCGGCCTGGGCAAGGGCATGGCAGAGGGCCTGATGGAGTCCGGCGCAGAAGTGGCGATCATCGGCACTTCCGACAAGGTCTATCAGGTTGCCGACGAGTTCAAGGCACGCGGCTTTGTGTGCTACGGCGTCAAGGCGGACCTGTCCGACCGTGACCAGTGCAACGAAGCATTCAACAAGTGCGTCGAGCTGCTGGGCGACCTGGACATCTTGGTGCCTGCCCACGGCATCCAGCGCCGTCACCCCTCCAACGAGTTCCCTGACAAGGATTGGGATGATGTGATCAACACCAACCTGAACTCCGTGTTCTGGCTGTCCCGTGCTGCTTCCAACATCTTCAAGGCCAAGGGCTACGGCAAGATCATCATGATCGCCTCCATGTGCTCCTGGTTTGGCGGCAAGACCGTGCCCGCTTACTCCGCTGCAAAGGGCGGCGTGATGCAGCTGTGCAAGGCCTTCAGCAACGACCTGCTGCAGTACGGCATCAACGTCAACGCCATCGCTCCGGGCTACATGGACACCGAAATGAACGTGGCCCTGACCGACCCGAAGAACCCCAAGTTCACCCAGCAGCGTTACGACGAGCTGACCCAGCGCATTCCCGCTCACCGCTGGGGCACCCCCGATGACATGAAGGGCTGCTGCATCTTCCTGGCTTCTCATGCCAGCGACTACCTGGGCGGTGCCATCATCCCTGTGGATGGCGGCTATCTGGTTATGTGATTCTCCTTCTTCCATATATGCATCGTTAGCCAAATGAGAGAGGGCCTTCTCCGGCGCAAGCCGGGGGAGGCCCTCTCTCATTTGCAGAACAAGTATATCAACATTTTTGATAAAGACCGGAAAATGATTGAGTTTTTTCATGAACCGTGCTACACTGGAACCACGTTCCGACCGAATCACAGAATAGGAGAAAAAGGATTTATGGATAAAAAACACAGCAAACGAAGTGCCTTTTCCGGCAAGATCGGCTTTGTGCTGAGTGCCGCAGGCGCTTCGGTGGGTCTGGGCAACATCTGGCGTTTCCCGTATCTCGCCGCAAAATACGGCGGTGGAATTTTTCTGTTGGTGTACATCGTGCTGGCCGTTACGTTTGGCTATACCATGATCGTGGCCGAAACAGCGCTTGGCCGCATGACCAAAAAGAGCCCGGTGGGGGCATTTGGCACATTCGGCAAAAGCGGCAGGCTGAAATTCGGCGGCTGGATCAATGCAGTCATTCCCATTCTGATCGTACCGTATTATTCGGTCATTGGCGGCTGGGTCATCCGGTATCTTTCCGCGTATGTCAGCGGCCACGGCAGTGAGCTGGCACAGGACGGCTATTTTTCCGGCTTTATTTCCAGCGGTCTGTCTGCAGAGGTGTGTTTCCTCATCTTTACCATTTTTACGCTGGTCATCATTTTTGCCGGGGTACGCAATGGTGTGGAACGGGTGTCCAAGCTGATGATGCCGGTTCTGGTGGTCCTGTCGGTGATCATTGCCGTTTACTCGGTCACCCGTCCGGGTGCACTGGCAGGCGTTAAGTACTTCCTGGTGCCCAACGTGGCCAATTTTTCCTGGATGACCGTCGTCACCGCCATGGGGCAGATGTTCTACTCGCTATCCATTGCCATGGGCATTCTCGTGACCTTTGGTTCCTACATGAAAGAGGACGTTTCCATTGAGGAATCCACCGAGAACGTCGAGGTCTTTGATACGGCCATTGCCATCATGGCAGGTCTGATGATCATTCCGGCAGTGTTCTCCTTCTCCGGTGGTGACCCGGATACCCTGCAGGCAGGTCCCTCGCTGATGTTCATCACCATTCCCAAAGTGTTCGAGAGCATGGGGTTCGGCCACGTTGTCGGCGTGCTGTTCTTCCTTCTGGTCCTTTTTGCTGCGGTCACAAGCTCCATTGCTCTGACCGAGAGTGCCGTTTCCACCTTTGAGGATGAATTGGGCTGGAGCCGCCAGAAAGCGACCGGCTGCATTGGCGTCATTATGGTGGCACTGGGCAGTCTGTCTGCGCTGGGCTATGGTCCTCTGGCCGGTGTGACGGTGTTCGGGATGCAGTTCCTGGATTTCTTCGATTTCCTGACAAACTCGGTCATGATGCCCATTGCGGCCATTGCCATCTGCCTGCTGGTGTCGCGGGTCATCGGGGTGGAAAAGATCGAAGCGGAGGTCACCGCCGACGGGAAACCGTTCCGTCGGAAAAAGATCTTCAACTTTATGATCCGCTATCTGTGCCCCGTGTTCGCGGCCATCATTCTGGTGAGCTCTGTGGCCAATGCTCTGGGCTGGATCTCGATGTAAGGATAAGAATGTACGATATGTGCATCTTTCGATGGATGAGATGGAAGAACTGGCCGGCAAGATAGCGGCATCTTCTTAAAACAAACAGCGGCAGTTTTCCGAAAACGGAAATCTGCCGCTGTTTTATATCATGTCCCGGACAGGAGTCGAACCTGCGGCCTTCCCCTTAGGAGTAGGGGCTGAAGCCATAAATCCTAGGCAAAAGTAGGTAAAACAAGTAACGTTTTATCAATTGATTTTTTGTTGCGCTGTCAATCTGAGTAAAGAACACAAACCCCGAAATAAAACGAGTAAAAGGCTTTTCATTAGCAGAAAATTAGCAGAGCTAATGAAAAGTGGAAGGTTCATTGTAAAATGCCCACCTTTCATTAGCTGGGAAGTGTACGTTTCCCTACGGATATTTGCTTGTTTAGCATTCGTGAACCAGACCATACAGCCGTAGCTGGTGTGATGGACAAATGTTTTCAATAGAAAAAGACCAGAGCTTTCTGCGAGAAAACTCTGGTCTATGTAACAGTGCGAATGGAAATGCGCATTGTCTTGTAAAAGGAAGGGGCTTATGGTATTCTTACGGGAGTAAAGGCACTGGATGCAAGGAACTTTGCGTGATTTTAGGAGTGTGCGATGGAAAAGAAATTTAATATTGTAGTCGGTGAAGATGGAACTGTAAAACTCCCAGATGCGGTTCTGGAAAAACTTGAAGTCAAACCCGGAGGAAGTTCGCTTCGAGGTAGATGACAATTTCTATGCAGTCAGGCTTCTATCGCGGATAGAAGCTGAACGCTTGGATTACTTGAATTGGATGCATAATAAACATTGCCCCTCTATTGAGGAAATGATTGCAGAGTCGAGAAAACAAGCCACTCAGAACATTGTGATCTCCCGTATCCTTGATGGGATGCCGGCAGAAAAAATCGCAGAAGGCTATGAAGTTTCACTCGATTATGTAAAACAGCTTACACATCAGCTGAAGATGGACATAGAGGAAGCTAAGGCGAAAAAACACAAAGAAACGGGATCATCCTAAAACAGATAGCGGCAGTTTTCCATATACGGAAAACTGCCGCTGTTTATGTATAGAGGCTTATAGGTTCTTTGCAAGATTTTTAATGAGTGTAGCCATAGAGGGGTCAGCCAGCAGTTTAGCAAGAGCTGCTGCCGCATCTGTATCGACGGGACTGGCTTTGGGAGTGGATTGCTCTGCGCGAGGGAGGACTTCAGGCTCTGCACCATGATGCTGATAGAAGAAATCGTCGAATCGTTGTGCGTTCAAACGCCGATCATCATCCAGAATGTGTGCGTACTGCTCGGTGACCATCGAAGCCTGTGCATGACCGGAATCGCCCTGCACGGCTTTGATATCGCCGCCGTTCAGCTTGAGCTTGTATGTAATGCTGGAGTGTCGGAAGCTGTGGAAAACCACTTTGGGAGATCGTTTTCCTCAATCAGCTGCTTCAATGCACCGTTAATGGTGGATTGTTCGGTCGGCATTCCCAGCGGGCCGGCAACCACGAGATTATAGTCTGCATACTCTGCACCCAGTGCGTCCTTTGTCATGTCCTGCTCGGCTTTATAGTGGACAAGCATTTCAGCAACTGTTTTGGGGAGAAAAATGGTTCGGATACTGCTGTCTGTTTTAGGGCTTTTCAGAACCTGGACCGTGGTGCAGCGGGAACTCAGCGAGGAAAACGAGTGATGACATTTTTATTTTCCAAGGCGTTCAGCGAAGCAATATCTACACGCTGCAATTCCTTATTTATGTAAATGGAGGCTCGCCCGGCTTCAATGCTTTCGGGGGAGATATCCACACAATCCCATGTCAGACCGAGCAATTCCCCTAAGCGCAGGGAACAAGAGAAGGAGAGGTTGATGCAAAGCCGGAGCCGTGGATCATCACAGACTTCTAAGGCATGGAACAGGGTCTCGGCAGTCCAGATATCACGCTTCTTTGCAGTGTATTTGGGCAAGGTGGCATAAATACAGGGATTCTTTTCCATAAGTTCCCACTTTACGGCCTGCTCAAAGGCACTTCTCAAAATTTTGTGAACCGAACGAACTGTGCCGGGAGAAACGTATTGATGCTGACGCTTTCCACATAGGGTCAACGGCTTCGTATTTAAGCAGCCGCTGATAATATCCCTCAATTACGCGGGTGGTGAGATCTTGCAGCTTCATTGAGCCGATAAGCGGTTCTATGTAGTTTGAAATCAGTGCAGTGTTTGATTGATAGGTTGAAAGTGCCCATTTGGTTCTTCCGTACAGGGTGACGTATTCTTTAAGCAGGTCTTTTAGAGTTCGGCACTGGGGTGCCACAAAGGTACCGACGGATTCTTTGTATTCGACCTCTTTCTTACGGTTTTTGGCATCTGCAAGGTCGGTAAAGGTTTCCCATTTCTGCTTTAGCGTTCCATTAGTGTGTTTGTAGGTATAGACAACGCAGTATCGGTTATTGCGTTTGACAATGCTAGCCATTATACATCCTCCTCTACTTTACGTTTGGACTTCAGAACTTCATCGAAAGCATCTTTTTGGATGCGTTTTACCCTTCAACTTCATCGTTGGAATTCCTTCTTTGAGAACCCACGAGTCAAGTGTTGGGCGGCTGATTCCGTAAAAAGCCTGAATTTCCTGAAAACTGTAGTATTTCCCATTCTTGGGACATTGCAGTTTTAGCGGCGGCTCCTCATGCGTTTCTTTTTTCGGTTTTTGAAGTTGGTATGTAGATTGGCTTTTAAGCCATGCCTTAAAACTTTTTTTGGTAATGCGCGGCCTGTCGGCCACGCGCTCAATGACGAAACAATCTCGGTATTTTTTGCAATCAAGAATCCCATAAACATTCTTGCGTGGGATACCGAGTAGTTTTGCCATTTCCGGGATGGAGATGGTTTGCGCTTCAATCTCCCGGTCACGCTCACGGTCGGCTGCTGTGCGGTAGCGACTTTGTGATCGGTACCACCGCTCAAAGTCCTCTTTGGGAATTCTCATACAGAAGTCTGCCGTTTCTGTTTTCAACTTGCCCTGTCGGATGAGTGTATAGATCGTTTCGGGTTTCACCTTCAATATCTCGGCGGCGTCAGGAACGGAATAGGACCGTTTGCAAAGTTCCTCGCCCGGTGGCGAACCATTGACCTTATGATATTTGACCTGATTGGCATACCATTTCTCAAAGCTGGAAATAACGATACGCCTTTTGTCGTTTATCAGAATGACTTCAAAGAGATTCTTATGAAGCAGCCAATAGCTATCTGTTTTGCCAAGGCCGAGAAGCTGCCGCATCTCACGAACCGACATGGTGGTTTTGGTAGTGGCAGGTTCAGCTTTTCCGTATAAGGGAGCCGAAGTATTCCGCATATCATCCATGAAAGACACCTCTCTATCTATGTAAAAGTTTAGCCGGGATTTCTCATCCCGGCTAAAGAATAGCAGATTTCGCGTGAAATGTTGAGGATGTCAAACAGCAGGATTGCGTTCAACAGTGCCATCATTGAGCCATATTCTTCCATCCTTTCTACGTTTCGGCGGCGGGTCGTGGTTTTCACCGTCCGCTCGATTTTGCGTAAGACCTCGCGGCTGATGTCGCTGGTAGCGGCACCCAGCGCATAGACTGCATCGGGTGTGGAAAAGGTGTGGATGGCCTGAAAGTCATCCTTGTCAAAGTAGCCTTCCGGTTCAAACCCGCATCGTTCTAATAGAGTGTAGGTGACGCTCATTGTCGCAGCGGCCTTGAACTGAAGTTCCTTTCCACTACTATCATAATCATCAAAGAAAGAGCCGTCAACGATGTTGAGGATGTCGCCGCTGTTGTAATCGTTCACCAGCTTCTCCGCAATATTTACGAGCTGCTGGCTGAGCCGTTCATGGCTGATGCCGTATTCTGCGGTCAGCATCTCAGACACCGGCTTGAAAAGGTCGTCATTCATTTCCCATCGTTCCGGGTCGCGAGAATTGCGCCGTACTCCGGTGTCCGACACATCAAACACATAGTGCAGACGCGGGTATCCGCTGGATTCGTCCAACAGGGCGATGCCCTTGGAGCCACGCCGGACATACCGGTTCATGCGGTTGTTCCAGATGTCGTAATCGGCGCAGGCTGTGGCATCGGGTCGCTGAGCGTAGATCATCAACTGGTCGGGAAAGCTGTACTTGTACAGCCGGGATGCTGTGGTCAGATAGTCCGTCCAGCTTTCCCAGTACCGCGTCAAGCCGTTTGCCGTGCGCTGGGCAAGGGCGAGATATTCTTCGGTTTTGCTTGGCATTTTGGCCTCCTTTTTCAGATTTTAGGGTATAAAAATAGCGGGCAACCGTTTTGGGGTTGCCCGCTGGAAAGTGTATCGAGATAAGATTATTTGCTATTGCCCTTTATGTACTTCATAACGCAGCACCCCATCACGATGACGGGAAGCACGGTTCGTAAACCGAGGTCGCCGACCCGCACATTTACATCAATCACAAGCCCTGCAAACCATGCCGCTAAAGTGAAAACAGTTGCCCAACCGTAACTCATAGAACTGTACTCCTTCATATGTGAATATTCAAAACTTTCTTCTCAGCTTCAGCTTTCATAGCTGCCCGCAAGGAACTTACATTTATTCGACTCGAATGTTTACCGGATTCAGTGTAAGGTTACCTCCGCCCGCCACCTTATACCATTTGCCTCTTTCGAGTTTGATTCTTTCCGTTACGCCCTGTGTAATATATCCGATTCTGTATTTTTCTCCAGTCTCTACATCGGTAAAGACCACCTCAGTATCACAATCACCGCTCACTTTTACAGTTCCCCAAAGTGGCTGTATTTGTTCTGTCTTTATGGTGCCCTCATCGTTTGAAAGGGTGAAAGTATGGCTTCTCTGAATATTGATATAAATCGCCACCAGAAAAACCGCTGCCAGACATAAGGCAAACTTTCTTGTTTTCATCGAAACACCTCCTGTAAATTCGGTTTTATCGAGTCATATCACATAAGTGGATGCTTCAAACTTACAGCTCAGTTTCCACTGCAAGCTGCTCCTGCTTCTCTTTTTCATCAGCGATTTGGACATCAACATCTTCGCGCATCTTTTTCAGAAGTGCAAGGACTCTCTTGATTTGATCCTTGGTATTCTCCACTCTGCTCTGTGCCTGATTGATGTGATCCAGAACTGCCCAGTCTGCAAAGAGGCCGTCAAAGAAGAAATCTGCAAATTTCAGAAAGCTGTCTACCGTGACCTGAAGGTCTGCGGTGATCTCAACATCGGCAAGCTCAGTTTTGAACCGCCGCAGTTCCACTTGAAGCTGTTCGATTTGTTCCTGCGCATCGTCCAGTTCCGCATACTTGGCGAGATCCACCCCCAGACCACCACCCATCACGTCCCATGTACTCCAGCCCTCGGCATTGTCGAGGGTTTCCAGAACTTCGTTGACCGTATGCAGGGCAGTCTTTCCGGCGTTGATGGCCTCCAGCAGTTCCCGTTTTTGGACTTTCAGCGCGGCAATGCGGCTTTCGCTTTCCGCAATCTGCTGTGCGGCAGGGTGGGCAGAGACTTTGATACTTTTGATCTTTTCGGAAAGAGCAGCTTGATACTGCCTTTCGCAATCGGACAGCCGTGCCAGCCTATTTTGAATTTGTGCTAAATCAGCATCAACGGAAGAAAGGTCATGGAAAGCAGCATCGTACTTGACACGGGCTGCATAGGCTTCCTGCCGTTCCTTGTCCAGCTTTTCATCCATTTTTCCAATCACTTGATAGAAAAATGCGGCAAGGCTGTGCCCCTCCAGACGGTCCACATCAGCCTGTTCTGCCAGCTTGGATTTTTCCAGCTTTTTCAGACGATCAGCAAGCGTATCTCTCTGGGAGGTCAGTTCTTTCTGCTTTGCTTCACAGCTTTTCTTTTCTGCGACCTGCTGCCAAAGTTCTTTCAACGTAGAATCACTCATAAGGAATGTCCTTTCCCGGCATTACGGCTCTTCGTTCAGAAGCTGGTTCAAAAAATGCTGCCGATTATTTACAAATGTTTTGGTGATAACGTAGCTGTCCGTATCTTCATACTGACAAGGATGAATCGTGCCATTGTCGAAGCTGAAAATTTCAGCATCAGGCATTCCGAGGAGAATGGGTGAATGTGATACGATAATGAATTGCGCCCCTTCTTGGGCACACCGATAAATGTTGATCAGTAACGTGAGCTGCCGCTGCGGGGATAAAGCGGCTTCCGGCTCGTCAAAAATATAGACTCCATCTGCACCCATGTAGTCCTGCGCAATGGCGAGGAAACTTTCACCGTGTGATTTTTGGTGATAGCCTTTGGAGGGATGATCGTCATCGGAATAGTCGATTTCCTTGGTGGCTACATTATAGAAACTCTCTGCTCGGAGAAAATACCCGAACTTTGGTCTGCGATACCCCTTGGAAATCGTCATAGCCTCACATAGTTCCGAATGGGAGTTGTATGTGGAAAATGAATAGTTCTTCGTTCCACCCTCTGCGTTGAAGCCGTAAGCAACAGCGATTGCTTCCAGAAGCGTAGATTTTCCACTTCCATTTCGCCAACAAAGAACGTAATGGGCTTATGGAATGTAAAAGTGTCGATTCCACTGATGGCAGGAATCTGACGAACATAATTGTATGGGCGAACTCTGTTCCAGTCGATGGTCAGCCCTTGGATAAACAAATCGTTCATACAGCACTCCATACTATATAATGTAAGAAACACTTAGCTCCGCTCAAACCCAAGATAGCGGGTGCCCTGAAAACTCAGCTTTCCGATGTCGCCCTGCACGAGCAGACCATAATCGCTTCCGTCCACTTCAAATTCCATCCGGTCGCCGCTCTCCACCTGAAAAGTCACATAGTACGATGTAAATGTGCTAGTGTCGTATCCGTGCGCACCGGACATATCTCCGGCATTGGCACTGCTGGAATGCGAAACATCGGTGCGCTTTGCTACCACTGTTGCCGGAACGGTAAGCCGCGGCGAGTGGTTGTTTTTGTTCCATGTGCGGAGATTTGAAATTAGAGCAAAGAAAAACATTCCAATAAAAAGCAGGAACAGGATTGGGAAAATGAAGCTGAATATAGCGTCAAACCATCCAAAAAACATTTTACTCCTCCAAAATTTCTTCCAGCAGGTCTTTTACATCGTTCAGAAAAGATTCTTCTCCGAGGGTGTTCACCTTGAAGAACACCGCTTGACTGCCTCCTGCGGTGATGGCAGACAGCCGAACCGGACTGTCCGCATTCTGGAACATGGTCAGAGTCAGACTCAGGCGGTTGCCGCCCATCATGCTGTACCGTTCAAACACACGGACACTGCACCGGGCATCGCCCTCTTTGAAATCACTGCCTGCCTCTAAATCTGCCGACCAACTGCTGTCCGGGATTTCATTTTCCAGCTTCCGAAGCAGTTTGTCAAAATTCTTGTTTCGGATGGTCTTTTCAAAGATTGCCATAATGGTTCCTCCGTTCTGACAATTAAAAATCGGTCCCTTATTTTTGATACGAGCAGAGCCACAGGAAAATTGCGGAGAAATCGCTTGAAGAGAGGAATTTTGTCTGATTTGATTATAGCATATCTTTTGGAAGAACAAAATACTTTATGTACGCCGCCCGCAGGCGGCAAAAGTCAGTCCAGTGGAAATTCCAGCTCGGCAAACTCTGCATCGGTCAGCAGTTTCAGCTTTTCGATAACCACCACCGATAGTTCCCGCAGAGCGGTCTCGTCCGGCATCAGGTAGCACTGCATGAGCCGCAGTTCGTGAATGAGCCCCAGCCGGGTGCCGGTGTTGTAGAGCATCATCAGCATCAGTTCCTCATGGTTAAAGTTCATGCGCATCCCTCACTTTCCGGCAGACGATGGGGTTGCACTCCGGGGCATCGCACTTTTCCTTGAGATTCATCAGCACCGAAGGGCGTTCCGGCTGCTTGTCCAGAAACCCCTGTAAATCTTTGAAGCCGATGCTGTCCACATAATGCACAGATACATCGCCGTTGCGTTTAAGTGCGATCACATCGCTGACCGACAGGCTGTGTCCCTCAAAATCCTGCGGACGGGAGAGGTTGAACACTTGAAACAGTTCTTCCAAAACCTCGTTGTCCGGCACATCCTGCCACATGGCGGGCAGATCAGCATAGTAGGTGACCTCGTAATGCTCCGGGTCTGGCGTTTTGCCCCAACGATGCAGTTCCCGCATGGAAGCAAATCTTTCATCGAGGACTTTTTTCGTCATGCCGCAGCTGCATCACCATATAAACATCGCACCCTGCGTTCAGAAACTTCTGCGGGATGTCCGTCATGGGTTCACCGTCAAAATTCTGGTTCCATTTTTGCTGCATCGTCCACCTCACAGTTCCGGTGCAGAACGTGCAGAGGATTTTGGCGCAGACGTATCACTTGCCAGTTCTGCCAGCTTTTCCAGTGTGGAAGGGCGATGGTCTGCACTCAGTTCCTCGGCTTCCGCAACTTTATCCATGACTGCATCGTAGTCCTGCAGTAGCCGCCGCCCCTTTTCCATGTGGTGAGTTTCCAGAATCTGCTCACGGGCTTCCTGAATGGTCAGTTCAGGGCGCAGCTGCCCACCGTCCATTACGGAATAATCACTGTGGTAAATAGTGTAGTCCCAGCCGTCCTCACAGGACTGGATAGCAAGATAGCCCTTGCCGCCCAGTTCCCATGCAGCCTGCTCGTCCTGTGTCTGAATTTCCGGGTAGAAGTCGGCATGGTTTCGTTCCATGACCTCGGCAAACTGGCAGATGTGGAACACATTGCCCAAACCGCCCATGTCAAAGTGGTAATCATCCAGATGTTCCAGCCGTGCCGTAAAGCTGCGCCCATCCGGGTAATCCACCTGTACAACTCCGCCATCGGGAATGCGGTAGAGGTCGTCATAGTGGCTGTTGATGAGACGAATATCCTTCGGCAGCGTTTCAGGCTCCCAGATGCGCCGTCTGCCGATACCAGCTTGCGGGATGTTTTCGAGGATCTTTACGCTTTCCTGTTGGATGGCCTTGCGGTCATCGTCCGAAAGTTCAAACAGATACCAGTTCCGGGCAGCAGGAATGGCGTTCCTGCCATCGGGCGGCAGGTTCTTTTCCGAGATCTGCCCGCTTTCCAGCGGCTCACCAGTTACCTTGTTATAAGTGGCAAAGCCGACCCCTGCACCGTTTTCCTGGAGATGCAGATAGCGTTCATCGTTGATAAGGTAGACCGCTTCTTTTATCTGCTCCATCAGCACCCACCTTCAAATTCCAGAAAACCTGCTGCGCCCATCGGGTTCGGTGCCCAGCAGCACGGTGGCATTGTAGGTCTTGCCCTTGGCACTCTTGCAGTCCTTCAGGCGGACCCGACCATCCCGCAGCAGCTTGTCCGCCACGTGAGCGTCCAGCCGCTTGCCCAGACGCTTGAAGAACGCATTGTCCTTCCACAGCACGAAACGGCAAGGGTTGGATTCACAGAACCAGCCTTTTCACGCTCCACAACATTTGCACCGCAATTCGGGCAGACACCAATGATTTTGTTTTTCATAAGCGCATTCGCTCCTTTTTTCATTTCTGTATTCTTTACCAGTTCGGTAATCATCGTATTGATCTCGGTCATAAATTCGCTCGGCTCCATTTCGCCACGCTCGATTTGCAGCAGTTTCGCTTCCCAGTCAGCCGTCATATCCGCAGACTGAATCTCTTCGGGCATCACGGTGATGAGGGCTTTTCCCTTATCCGTGGGCAGCAGCACCTTGGTTTTCTTGGTGCCCTTGCGCTCCAGAAAGCCCTTCTGCACCAGTTTTTCAATGGTGGCAGCTCTGGTTGCCAGGGTGCCGATGCCCTGACGTTCCACACCCTCCGGCATACTGTCTGCACTGGCAGTTTCCATAGCGTGCAGCAAGGTGTCCTCGGTAAAATGCTTCGGCGGTGAGGTCTGCCCCTCTTTCAGTTCGGCGTTGAGAATGCCACACTCGTTCTCTGCCGCATTGGAAAGGGCGGTGAGTTCCTGCTTCCGATTCAGGATGTCTGCCAGCACCTTGCGCTCCACCGCTTTCCAACCTTCTTCCAGAATCTCCTTGCCCTTGGCGGTAAACTCCTCTCCAGCACATTCGGTGGTCAGCAGGGTTTCCAGATACCGGAAGGGCTTGCTGACTGCCATCAGTGTCCGGGCGATGATGAGCTTCAGGACGTTCTGCTCGCCCTTGGGCAGTGCTTCCAAATCGGCTTGCAGCATACTGCGGGTGGGCAGAATAGCGTGGTGGTCGGTGATCTTTTCCCTGTTGACGGTGCGCCGTGTCCGGGGCACAGCCTCGTCCACATCTGCCGGGGTAATGTCGAGAAATCTTTCCAGTTCCTCGGTCAGTTCCTCCAGCATCTCCTCGTCATCATCGGTGATATAGCAGCTATCAGTTCTGGGATAAGTGGTAAGTTTCTTCTCATAAAGGCTCTGCACATAGTCCAGCGTCTGCTGTGCGCTGTACCCAGCAGGCGGTTGGCATCCCGCTGAAGGGTGGTCAGGTCGTACAGCGGCGGTGGATTCTCGGACTTTTCCTTGCGGGTGATGCGCTGGATCGTTGCTACCATCTCCTTTCGGCAGGCTTCCAGCAGGTTTTCTGCAACGGATTTTTCGGGAATGCGGCGGCTGGATGCCGTGCAGCCGCTGGTCAGTTCAGATCTACCGTGTAGAATTTCTCCGGCACAAAGGCGGCAATGGCGGCTTCCCGCACCACCGTCATGGCAAGCACCGGGGTCATAACACGCCCCACCGCCAGCGGTTGACCGTACAGGCACGAAAAAAGCCGGGACGCATTGATGCCGACCATCCAGTCGGCACGTTCCCGGCAGAGTGCTGCATTGTACAGCGCATCGTATTCAGTTGACGGTTTGAGGTGGGCAAAGCCCTCCCGGATAGCGTTTTCTTCCATGCTGGACAGCCATAGGCGAGAAAAGGGCTTTTTGCAGCCTGCTTGCTGGTAGACAAGTCGGAAAATCAGTTCTCCCTCCCGGCCGGAATCTGTAGGATAGTTCTCGGAGGTGACTTTTCTGACTTTGTTACTCGATGGCATCCAAATGGGCCGATAAAGCGGTAGAAAATCTGGATTTTCTGGACGTATTCGCCATCGACCTTTTCCGCTTTGGATACCAGAATCTTGTCAATCAGCTGATGCAGAATCCTATAGTTCAGTTCGGTGATGCCAGCGTACTTGCTGACTTCATCAATAAAATCCTGAATCTTGTCCAGCTGACCGTGTTCAGCACGGCCTTCCCGCTCGTACTGCTCAATCTTCTCGGTCAGTTCAGCCTGTTCTTTGTCGTAGCGATCTGCAAGCATTTGAAAACGTTTCTCCGGGAGAAGTCCCTTTGATACGTCCTCATAAAGTTTTGCATACAGGTCTTCGATTTCTGCGATTCGTGCTTTACACTGCTTCAAATCCCGTTTGTGCTGCGCCCGGTCAGAGGACACCCGGAGGTGCATCTGATTTGCAATCTTCTTCACAAGGGCTTCCCGATTGCTCACAGCGGCCTTTGCGTGTGCCTGAATGTCCGCAAGGACAGCTTCATGCAGAACACGGGCTTCAAGTTGTGAGAGTCACAGGCTTTCGCACCATATTTCCGATAAGTGCTGCAACAATAAAGGTCTGATCCAGAACACTGTTACGTTTGCGCCTGTGCTCAACCTTGACTAACATCGTTCTGCCGCAGTCTGCACAGCGGACGATGCCTTTGAAGATATTGTCGTAGTCGGTCTTATCGCACATAAAACTACTGGAACGGCTGTAAAGGATTCGCTGCACGTTCTCCCAACGGTCTTGTGGGATGATTGCTTCATGTGTATTCGGAACGATAGCACGTTCTTCAAAGGAATATAACGCCGCTTTTTGATTTCATGGACACGGTGGGCTTGGCTTCATAGATGATGTGTCCGGCGTAGACCGGGCTGTGCAGAACCTGACTGATATAGGCACTGTCCCAATCATACATCTTTTCATCATCAATAAAGCGGCCAAACATCTCTTTCTTGTAGTAACACGGCTTCAAGACTTTTTCATCGTGGAGCCGCTTGGCGATGCGGTGAAGCCCCAGCCCTTCCTCTGCCATTGAATAGATATACTCAACAACGGGGGCGGTGTTCGGGTCGATCACAAGGTGATTGTGGTCGGCAGGGTCTTTCTGGTAGCCAAACGGTGCGCCGCTGGAGATATACTTTCCGCTTTTCTTGCGTGTCCGAAGGGCACTCTTGATTTTTCGGGAAGTGTCTTTGGCGTACATTTCATTGATGATGTTTCTGAACGGGGCAATATCCATCTGGGATTGCTCGTTGGAATCATAACCATCGTTGATTGCAATATAGCGGACACCGTGTTCAGGAAAGAAGATTTCCATATACGTTCCGGTTTCGATGTGGTTGCGTCAAGTCGGGACTGGTCTTTGGTAATGACTGTTGCCACCTTTCCTTCCCGGATATCATCCAGAAGTTCCTGAAAGGCAGGGCGGTCAGAGTTCGTACCGCTGTAACCATCATCAACATAGTACTGGCAATTCCCGAAACCGTTGCGTGTGGCATACTCCATAAGCATCGACTTTTGAGTGCGGATGCTCAGGCTTTCGCTGTTTGAACCGTCATCTTTTGACAGTCGGCAGTATAAAGCAGTTACTTTTTTGTCCTTTTCCATGTGTACCTCCATAATGGAAAGAGACCTCATCAATCACATTGTAGCGGATGCTGCGTGACGATGCAAGCCCTTTTCCGCAGTAAAACGTCCAATTAGCCAGCGGCGAGATACGATTCGGCAGTTTTACGAATTTCTTCTTCCACAAGCCGCTGAAAAAGCGTATTCATCGGCACATTGCCGATATAATGGCGTTCCACGATCAGGCGCACGGACTTCGGACTTCTCGGCGCACGTTTGCGTGTAGTGGGCTTCTTCTCAGATTTTTCTTTGTTCAAGGGCAGACCTCCTCATTCATGTGGTGCAAATACGGAAAGGAATGGATGGATTCTATTCGTTTTTCTCTTTTTGTTTTATTACGTTGGTTAGGTGAAAGTTTTCTTTGATACAGTCTTAAAGGCTGCTATACTGCATAGGAAAAATCTCTTTTGCAGATGCCATTAAGAATCTGCATCGCAGAATCGTGATTTTGGCGGTTCTTGAATCGTGAAAAACGCAGAACTATTCAACATTTGGAATTTTTACAAAGATGTGATTGGGCGAAGAAACCGCGTTCGTCTGCGCTCAATCAATCCCGCAGCGTCAATTCCTTAAGCGCACTGGAAACACTGACCGTGCTGCGCCCTAGCTGCTCAGCCAAAGAGCAAATCGTAAAAATGACAAACACGAAACCTCGTTCATCTGTCCAGAGATTTTTCTGCGAGAGCGTGGCACGGTCGAGCAGCAGCGCATAAGTCATTTTTGCAGTCTGGCTCAGGTCAAGTTCCAAAAGAAAGCGTGGGTATGGGAGAAACGGCGGCAGCGGAGTTTGCGTGGTAAGATATTCTGAAATGTTGATCACCTCCAGCTGAAGCAGAAATCGGAAACAAAGCGTATGTAACGAGAATTGGTGGGTTCCAATTCTCCAGTCGCAGAAAAGCACGAAACAAGTGCTCAACTGCGTTAATAAGTTAAGGTCTCCCATATTGGTCCTCGACTTCCCTAGGAGTGGGGAATCGTCCGGCGGCGGACTTGCACCGCACCATTGGCGTTTCAGCCACCCCGTCTTCGTTATGACCGGGCTGCGAGTTACAGAAGTACCTTTTGTGAAGTACCGGACGATTGAACTATTCACTTGTCAAGGAACATATGGAAGATTTCTGGACTTTGACGGACGAAAAACATCCTTCTACTTGGTAGCCGATGAAAAAGGCCATTTCGTAGCATTGCAAGCAATTTTGTAAACAAAACGTCATAATAGTCCGAGAAAAAAGTCCTGAGAGAAACTTCAGGTCTCTTTCGTTCAAGTCGGCGACTACCCATTTTCACAAGCCGTTTCCAGCTAACTATCTCTTCGGCACAAGTGAGCTTAACTTCTGTGTTCCAGTGAAAATTGGTGGACCTCACCGTCATCGACACCGACCGATCTGACTGAATCAGTAGCACATTTCTGTGTTCCTGTCTCAGTATTTCTTAGAAGGGACGTGCCTTCAAACTGGAATAATCACTGCTAACATTTTTTCATTGACTTAAAAGTCTCAAGCGAATTGTGGTCAAGCCCTCGACTCATTAGTACACGCTTGCTGGAATGGATCACTCCACTTACACATTATTGCCTATCAACCTTGTAGTCTTCAAGGGATCTTACCTGATTGAATCAGTGGGATATCTTATCTTTGGGTCGGCTTCACGCTTAGATGCTTTCAGCGTTTATCCGATCCGTACATAGTTCCAGCTGCTCTTGGCAGAACAACTGGTGCCAGGTACCGCTCCGGTCCCTCTCGTACTAGGAACAGCTCCCATCAAATATCCCACAACGATAGGGACCGAACTGTCTCTCGACGTTCTGAACCCAGCTCGCGTACCGCTTTAATTGGCGAACAGCCAAACCCTTGGGACCGAATACAGCCCCCATGATGAGCCGACATCGAGGTGCCAAACCTCCCCGTCGATGTGGACTCTTGGGGAGATCAGCCTGTTATCCCAGGGTAACTTTTATCCGTTGAGCGATGGCATTTCCACTCACATACCGCCGGATCACTAACTCCAACTTTCGTTACTGCTCGACCCGTCAGTCTCGCAGTTAGGCTGGCTTCTGCGTTTGCACTCTTGCTTGATTTCCGTCCGCTGTGAGCGAACCTTGAACGCCTCCGTTACTCTTTTAGGAGGGACCGCCCCAGTCAAACTGCCCACCTAATAATGTCCCCGCCTTGATTCAAGCAAAGGCGCAGGTTAAATTCCAATATCGCGGAGTGTATCCCACACTCCATGACCGCATGAGCCGATCACTTCCCAGTGTCCCATCTATCCTGTACATGTAATATCGAAACCCAATATTAGGCTACAGTAAAGCTCCATTGGGTCTTTCCGTCTTGTCGCGGGTAACCGGCATCTACCGGTACTACAATTTCGCCGGGCGGGCTGTCGAGACAGTGCCCAAATCATTACGCCTTTCATGCGGGTCAGAACTTACCTGACAAGGAATTTCGCTACCTTAGGACTGGCGGCCGCCGTTCACTGGGCTTCGATTCAATGTTTGCACATCTCCTCTTAACCTTCCAGCACCGGGCAGGCGTCAGCTCGTATACGTCATCTTTCGATTTAGCACAAACCCTGCTTTTGGTAAGCAGTTGGCCGATTCTCTGCGGCTCCATCTCTTGAGCACCCTTCTCCGAAGTTACGGGGTCAATTTGCCGAGTTCCTTAACAACCTTCTCCCGTTGGCCTTAGAATCTTCTTCCTACCTACCTGTGTCGGTTTGTGGTACGGGCACCGCAGAAATACACACAGTTTCTCGCCATCTTCCATCCGGACTTCTGGTACTAACTTCCTCGATCGCTACCGGAACCAACACCCGGCTCCGACTTTTGTGTCCCCTGTGTTTAACTCTTTTGGCGGTGACGGAATCTCTACCGTTCGTGCATCGGTTACCGTTAGGCCTCACCTTAGCTCCTGACTAACCTGGAGCGGACGAACCTTCCTCCAGAAACCTGAGGCTTTCGGCCATGCAGATTCTCACTGCATTCGCGCTACTCATCCGGCATTCTCACTTCTATACACTACTGCGCTACTGTTTCACCAAGGTATACAACGCTCCCCCAACCCAATGTTACTACATTGCTAAGCTTCGGTGTCAGGTTTAGCCCGTTAAATTCTCCGCGCAGACTCGACCAGTGAGCTATTACGCACTCTTTGAATGAGTGGCTGCTTCTGAGCCAACATCCTGGTTGTCTGCGTATCTTCACATCGTTTTCCACTTAACCTGACTTTGGGACCTTAGCTGTAGATCTGGGCTGTTTCCCCTTTGACAATGACATTTATCTGACACTGTCTGACTCCCAACCATCAATATCTGGCATTCTGAGTTTGATAAGCTTCGCTAACCTCTCGGCCGCTAGGCTATTCAGTGCTTTACCTCCAGATATCTAAGTTGGGCTAGAAACTATTTCGGGAGAACCAGCTATCTCCGGGTTCGATGGAATTTCTCCCTACCCACAGTCCGCCGCCTTTCAACGGAGGTCGGTTCGGTCCTCCATGGAATTTTACTTCCACTTCAACCTGATGCATGGTAGGTCACCGGTTTCGGGCCCATGCAACTTAACGCCCTTTTCAAAGCTTTCGCTTCGGCTCAGACCTTAAGTCCTTAACCTTGCTGCATACAATCGCTCGCCGGACCGTTCTACACCCTATCACACATTGACGTGCTCTAGGTGCTTGTAGGCACAGGGTTTCAGGTTCTTTTTCACTCCCCTCCCGGGGTGCTTTTCACCTTTCCTTCACAGTACTATACGCTATCGGTCACTGGGTAGTATTTAGGGTTGGAGGGTGGTCCCCCCATCTTCCGACCAGGTTTCACGTGTCTGGCCGTACTCTGGATCCTGCGCAGCTCCGTTTCGGCACCTACGTCACTCTCTGACCGGCCTCCCATGCCGTTCGGTTAACAGATTAAGTCCCAAAAGCAGTCCGTACCCCGCGTATTTCTACTCACGGTTTGCCTCTTCCGCGTCTCGCTCGCCACTCACTTACGGAATCTCGTTTGATGTCTCTTCCTCGCCCTTTAGATGTTTCCAGTTCAGGCGGTTCCCCGATACACCTATTTTGAAGTTCAGTGTAACGTACCTGAGTATGAACCCAGGTGAGTTTCCTCATTCAGAAATCTCCGATCAATGCTTATTTGCAGCCCCCGAAGCTTATCGCAGCTTATCACGTCTTTCATCGGCTGCAAGGCATTCGCCCTGCGCCCTTGTTCGCTTGACCATTCAAACTATTCTCTTCGAGAATGGCTTGTATTTCCTCTTGATTCTTTGCCAACGAAGATTATTGTTACCCTTCCTTTGAAATTGTAATATTTCTTTAAAGAACTTACTATAATCTTTGTTTCAGTTATTATTCAGTTTCATGTACGTCTTTGAGTGTCCTTTCGGGCCCTCAAAATCGAACAATATCTACTCAACTTGTATCGATCATTTGTTCCAGAAGCAAATCATCTTTGATGTTTTCCTTCTGCCTGACTCCTTAGAAGAGGAGGTGATCCAGCCGCAGGTTCTCCTACGGCTACCTTTGTTACGACTTCACCCCAATCACCAGTTTTACCTTCGGCGGCGTCCTCCTTGCGGTTAGACTACCGACTTCGGGTCCCCTGGCTCTCATGGTGTGGCGGGGTGTACAAGGCCCGGGAACGTATTCACCGTGGCATGCTGATCCACGATTACTAGCAATTCCGACTTCGTGCAGGCGAGTTGCAGCCTGCAGTCCGAACTGGGACGTTGTTTCTGAGTTTTGCTCCACCTCGCGGGCTTGCTTCTCTTTGTTTAACGCCATTGTAGTACGTGTAGCCCAAGTCATAAAGGGCATGATGATTTGACGTCATCCCACCTTCCTCCGTTTTGTGGCGGCAGTCTGGCCAGAGTCCTCTTGCGTAGTAACTGACCATAAGGGTTGCGCTCGTTGCGGGACTTAACCCAACATCTCACGACACGAGCTGACGACAACCATGCACACCACCTGTCTCTGCGTCCCGAAGGAAAATACTGTTTCCAGCACCGTCGCAGGATGTCAAGACTTGGTAAGGTTCTTTCGCGTTGCGTCGAATTAAACCACATACCCACTGTTCCCCCGTCAATTCCTTTGAGTTTCAACCTTGCGGTCGTACTCCCAGGTGGATTACTTATTGTGTTAACTGCGGCACTGAAGGGGTCAATCCTCCAACACCTAGTAATCATCGTTTACGTGTGGACTACCAGGTATCTAATCCTGTTTGCTACCCACACTTTCGAGCCTCAGCGTCAGTTGGTGCCCAGTAGGCCGCCTTCGCCACTGGTGTTCCTCCCGATATCTACGCATTCCACCGCTACACCGGGAATTCCGCCTACCTCTGCACTACTCAAGAAAAACAGTTTTGAAAGCAGTTCATGGGTTGAGCCCATGGATTTCACTTCCAACTTGTCTCCCGCCTGCGCCCCTTTACACCCAGTAATTCCGGACAACGCTTGTGACCTACGTTTTACCGCGGCTGCTGGCACGTAGTTAGCCGTCACTTCCTTGTTGAGTACCGTCATTATCTTCCTCAACAACAGGAGTTTACAATCCGAAGACCTTCTTCCTCCACGCGGCGTCGCTGCATCAGGGTTTCCCCCATTGTGCAATATTCCCCACTGCCTCCCGTAGGAGTCTGTGCCGTGTCTCAGTCCCAATGTGGCCGTTCAACCTCTCAGTCCGGCTACCGATCGTTGCCTTGGTGGGCCGTTACCTCACCAACTAGCTAATCGGACGCGAGGCCATCTCAAAGCGGATTGTTCTTTTCCTTCCCGATGCCGGGTCGTGGGCTTATGCGGTATTAGCAGTCGTTTCCAACTGTTGTCCCCTTTGAGGCAGGTTCCTCACGCGTTACTCACCCGTTCGCCACTCGCTGAGAAAGCAAGCTCTCACTCGTTCGACTTGCATGTGTTAGGCGCGCCGCGTTCGTCCGGAGCAGGATCAAACTCTTTATAAATGATATTTATCACTTAAAAGTGTTAAATGTTTCAGCACGCAATCGCTTGCGTCCTGTGAATTACTTTGTTTGGAATTGTTTAACGTGTTTTCCAACACGAAAATAGGTTCCGTTACAAGTTTTCGATATTGTTCAATTTTCGTCCTGCGCTGCAGCCTTGCGGCTGACGACTGATTATTTTACCACAGAAGCGGGTTTTGTCGCTTCTTTTTCGAGGCTTTTGAACGTTTTGAACTGGATCATTCTCAACATCTCGGTGTCAGCCGGTGTTTTGAACGTCTATTGGTTCTTTTCAAAGGCTTCGTGCTGAGGCTTCAGAAGTCATTTTTGTCTCAGCGCTTTCAAGTACCACACCCCGGCAGTCTTGTCAACACTTTTTGACATCTTTTTTCCAATTCTTTTGAGATGTTTTCACGGGCTGTCATTTCTTCGCTTATTTCTCCGGGACACCCCTTTCTTGACAAGGCGGCAGCGGCGACGTATCATGGAGTCATTCTAGGATCTACATCTACCCTTATATATAAAGGAGGAGCCCTATGTCCAATGTCGTTCGTGGCTGCCCCATCGGGGAGGGCCGCCCCGTCATTCTGCCCATCGTGGAGCGTGCCGAAGCTGCTGTTCTGGAAAAGGCCGCGCAGTTTTCAACATTGCAAGCCGATTGTGTGGAATGGCGCGTGACTATTTTGAAGGTGCCCGTGCCCCGGTGCTGCCCGCTGTCTGGCAAAGATGCGGGTCGCCCTGAAGGACAAGCTGCTGCTCGTCACCATCCGCACGAAGGCAGAGGGCGGAGAACTCGCACTGCGTCACACGGAATACACCGATCTCTGCTCCACGATCCTTGACACCGATTGTGCTGACCTCATCGACATCGAGTTCTTTCCGGGGATGACCTGCCCGCACTGATCGGAGACGCCCATGGCTGCGGTGGTTTTCCAGCCACGATTTTGCCAAGACGCCGCCCCGGGCAGAGCTGGTGGCGCGGATGGGTACAGATGCAGCAGGCCGGAGCCGACCTGCCCAAGGTGGCGTCATGCCCAGAGCCGCACCGATGTACTGGAGCTGCTGGCCGCTACCGCCGAGATGGCCGACCTTCACCCGGAAACACCGGTCATCACCATGAGCATGGGCACGCTGGGCGCTGTGAGCCGTCTGGCCGGAGAGGTTTTGGCTCTGCATGACTTTGCCAACCCCGGCAGGCCAGTGCACCGGGCAGGTATCGCTGGATATCGTAAACGAAGTGCTGGATGCACTGCATTTGTAACCAACAAATCGGAAGTTGTGGAGGTGCTTTATGAACGAGAGAGAAAAAATTATCCGATTATGGTTTGATATGTGGATTAAGAAAGCAGATTTAGGAATTGACAATATTTTACAGATGATGTTGTATATACTGAGAGTTGGAGTCCTAAATATGAAACCGCAAAACGGTAAAGCACTGGTTTGACGAATGGAATACACGCGGAAGTGTTCTTGTCTGGGAGATTAAGCAATTTTTTCATCAAGGCAATCAAACAATCGTGGAGTGGTATTTTAAAACAAAATGAATAATGGAAATGTTGAAGAATTTGACGGAATATCTTTAATTGTATGGACACAGGATAACAAAATAAAATCATTGAGAGTTTGGTTGCAATCTTCATAATTACAATCCATATCGAGATAGTGATATTCCCGTATTTCGAGAAGAAAAAGCAAATTGGTTTTGAGAGGACTATAAATTCCAGTTGATATTTCACATATTTTAGGAAATTTAATAACTGTTATATTTGATTATCAAATTCTTCGCAAACCCTTGAAAATACTAAGTTTGTAGCAAGTGAACTTTCCTTACTCTTTCCCTTGTGTTACATTTTCCCATTGCTTTTCATGAACCTTAATATGGGAAAAATTAAGGGAAAAAAATTTCATAACACAATATAACATATAACAATAACGACATGGTGAACTGATTGAAATGTTTTCGATATTTAACTCTGTAACTGATTATCAAAAGAAAATGGAGATAAGATACGATGAGAACAATTTATGCAGAATATAATATAAACCACGATAGTATTGATGTTTACACAAGTGCTGGATATATGCTTCGCATTGATTGCTGGGAAGCTGAAAAAAATTTAAAAACCACATATGGATCAGAATGTGCGCTTACTTCATTGGCTGTGGATGAGCCTTTGGAATATGCAAGATTATATCTTGATGGCAATTTACAGATGTGGGTGGATACAGAAGATTCATTAGAACTTTATTAAGCAAGAAGTGAGATAGTGTTGTAGGGAGTTTCCTGTAGTTAAAGATACCACACCCGATATGATGAACCCACGCTTATACACTACCAGCTATGATAAAAGAAAGGACAGCAATTTGACACTGCTGTCCTTTCTTTTATAAAATTGCAGTACACAGAAAAAAGCTGTAAAATGAAAAATATATTTGTCCTTGTAACAATTCTCGGACATTTGCCTGTTATACTATCTGCAAAAAGAAAAGGAAGTGATAATATGAAGCATATTTTAATTGTCGAAGACGATAATCTTTTGAATAAAACGCTTACTTATAATTTGGAATTGGACGGTTACACAATAACTTCTGTTCTGAATGCAAGGACAGCCGCTGAATCATTAAAAACAAACATTTTTGATTTGGTATTGCTGGATATAAATTTACCAGACGGAAATGGTTATGACCTATGCCGTCTTATCAAGCCAGAGCATCCTGATACAGTAGTTATATTTCTAACTGCCAACGATCAGGAAAGCAATCAGATACGGGGATATGAAGCTGGTGCAGTGGATTATATCACGAAACCTTTTTCGATTAGTGCTTTGCAGCGAAAAATCAAAGCCATGTTCGCTATGTTGGAGCATCACAAACCAGCTAAGGATATTTACGAGGATGGTAGCTTGTTTCTGGATTTTTCGGAACAATTTGCAAGTTTGAACGGGAAACCATTAGCACTTTCTGCGATGGAATATAAAATGTTGAACCTATTTCTTAAAAATCCGAAGCAGGTACTTACTCGCCAACAATTTTTAGAAAAACTGTGGGATGTTGATGAAAAATATGTAGATGAACATACCCTTACTACTTCTATCAGCCGTATTCGCAGTAAGATTGAAGCGGATGGCGACACATATATCAAAACGGTTTATGGTATGGGGTATCAATGGACAGGAGGCGAAAAGAAATGAATCTGAATAACCTTTCTGCTAAGAAAATTTGTAGACTGGTTAGTGCTGGCATGGTTTTCTCTATGCTGGTAATTACCGGTATTTTCGGCGGTATAATGCAGGATATACGAATTTTTATAGCGGGTGGAACATTGACACTCTGTGCGTTTTTCTGGATTTGGCTATTGGTGCTGATTTTTGAAAACGCCTTTCATTTTACTTCTAATTTGTGCCGGACGCTGGACAACATGATTGATGGAAACGAGGAATTACAAAAGTCAAATGATAGTGAAACTCTTTTTGCCCGTATCAACCACCGCTTAATTCGGTTGTATGAGATTATGCAGAAAAACCGGCACAAGGTAGACATGGAACGACAGGAGCTTCAAATGCTGATTTCTGATATTTCACATCAAGTTAAAACGCCTGTCAGCTTGTAAATGGTAACGGACACACTTTTAACAAAGCCTGTTTCAGAAGAAGAACGGATGGACTTTTTACAAGGCATACGCAGTCAGACTGATAAACTGGATTTTCTGTTCCAAGCACTGGTTAAAACGTCCCGGTTGGAAACCGGAGCAATACGATTAGAAAAGAAAGACAGCAGCTTATTCCATACGCTTGCACAAGCCATGAGCAGTATTGTATATGCCGCAGAGAAAAAAGAAATTGCTGTATCCGTGGATTGCCCGGAAAATTTGATAATCTCCCATGACAGCAAGTGGACAAGCGAAGCCCTTTTCAATCTGCTGGACAATGCAGTAAAATACACCCGTCAGGTGGAAAGATTTCTGTATCAGTGGTTCAGTGGGAAATGTACGTAGAGGTCAAAGTGACCGACACCGGCAAGGGCATTTCAGAAAGCAATCAGGCTGCCATCTTCCGGCGCTTCTATCGTGAGGAAGAAGTACACGATCAACAGGGTGTGGGAATAGGTTTGTATTTGGCTCGTGATTTGTAACAAGGCAAGGGGGCTATATCAAGGTTGTTTCAGAGCTGAGGCAAGGCTCAGAATTTTCTATTATGCTTCCTGTAAGGTAAGATATAACCACTTTTTTTGAAATGTCCGAGCGTTGTAACATTTCACTCTGATTTTCGATAAAAATTTTTTCTATCTCGGACATTTGTGTAACATTTGTGGTTTACAATGGCTTTATCAACAGATAGAAAGCCTTGAAAGGAGCATTTGAATATGAGCATTTTACAAACAATCGACTTAAAGAAGTATTACGGCACAGAACCAAATATTACTCGTGCCCTTAATGGTGTAAATTTTACTGTGGAACAGGGAGAATTTGTTGCCGTAGTTGGAACTTCCGGCAGCGGTAAGTCTACATTGCTTCACATGATGGGAGGACTTGATACCCCCACTTCCGGCAGCGTGATTGTACGGGGAGAAGAACTCGCAAAAAAGAATGATGATGAATTGACAATTTTCCGCCGTCGTAACATCGGATTTATCTTCCAAAATTATAATCTGGTTCCGATTTTGAATGTATATGAAAATATCGTCCTGCCTGTGGAACTGGATGGCGATACAGTAGACCAGAAATTTATGGACGAAGTTGTGTATATGTTGGCTTTAGAAGATAAACTGGAAAATATGCCGAACAATCTTTCAGGCGGTCAACAGCAACGTGTAGCGATTGCACGAGCTTTAATTACGAAGCCTGCGATTATCCTTGCTGATGAACCGACCGGAAATCTTGATAGCAAGACCAGTGCAGATGTGTTAGGGCTTTTGAAGCATACCAGCGGAGAATTTAATCAGACCATTGTAATGATTACTCACAACAACGAGATCGCTCAACTCGCAGACCGCATTGTACGGATTGAAGATGGTAAAATTGTTGGCTAAAGGAGGTGGGAATTATGAATTATCCTTTGAAAATGATACCAGTGCAGTAATTAAAAAATTAGCACGAAAAAGTGTGCGTTTTGATAAGAAGAAAAACTTATTTTGCCTTTCGGCAATTATTGTAGCCGTTGCTATGATAATGATGTCGTTGCTCACAGTGCAAAATATCATTTATCAAAATCAGAAAGAAATCGAAGGATTACATCAAGGGATTTCTTTGACATTACGCAGGACAGTAAAGAAAAGTTGTTAGCAAACGAAGAAGTAAAAAGTGTAGGACTTTCCTGTAATATCAAAACAGTGAAAGAAAATTCTAAAGAACTGTCTCTGATTTATTATGATGATGACATGCTTAGTTTGATTCCTGCCTTTGACGGAAAATATCCAGAGAAAGCAAGTGAAATTGCTGTTACAGATGCCTTTTTTGCCAGTGAAAATAAGTCTCCGGAAATCAACGCCATAGTTCAGTTGAATCTGGATGGTACTTTGAAGAATTATACTATTGTTGGTATTTATCATGATAAAACTTCTACCGCTTATCCTGTTTTGTTTCACTTGAAAATGCCGGGAATTACGTGGAAATAACCTGCTTAATGGATATGTTTCATTTGAAAATGCAGATACCCTTACAAAAGACGAAGCAACAGAAATATTATCTCAAATTTCAGAGGAGACTGGACTGAATAATTGGACAGTCAGCAGTTACTATGATTATGTAAATACAACTTTGTCCTTCAGTAATTATGCGGTATATGGTGTAGTTGCTGCCATTTTGTTTTTAGCTGCCGCACTTGTAATTTACAGCATTTTCTATATTTCGGTTGGACAAAAGTTGCTGAGTTCGGACAGCTTCGGACAATAGGGCAAGTAAAAGCAAATTTATAAAATAGTTCTTAAACAGGGTTATATGCTTGCAGTTCCGGGATTTTAATTGGTAGTATCATGGGAACGATCATCAGCTATTGTCTGCAATCAAAAGGCTGGTCAGTATTTGCATTTATTGTTTCTCTATGTGGCGCATGCCTTTTTGGAATACTGCTTGTTTATATTAGTGTTCGTAAACCAGCAAAAATTGCAGCGAATACTTCCAATTTCCGCCCTGAAAAATCCAGTGGGAATTGTAAATTACCGCACTCACAAAAGACATCGTATTACGCCTGTATATTTAGCGAAAATCAGCTTTTCCAGAAACAGAAAAAAATCTCTATTGACCATTTTATCATTGGGACTGTGCGGAGTTATATTTTACCTTGCAGCAAGTTATCAGAGTTCTTTTAATGCCGAGAGTATGGCTCGTTATTGGGATATGAAGTACGGAGATTTCAAAATCAGCATTGATTTAGAAAACGAAAGTGAAAATTTGGATGCTCTCTTGCAGAAAGAATATTTTTCTGATTATGTAAAGCGTGTTGGAGATATAGAGGGAGTTAGCAATATATTTACTTATGCTACCGTACCAGTTGATTTCTCAACAGACAATGATATTTCAGATAGCACCTTGATGCTCGGCTATAATGAAAAGGATTTGGCGTCGCTAAATGCAGCGGTTTTGTCTGGAAATATTACTGATGATACAGAATTAGTTGTAAGTGATCCCGAACGTATTTATGATGTTTACCATTGGAAACCTCAAATTGGGGATACTGTGACCTTTAATTTCAAAAATCATAGTGGTAAAACAATAACAAAAGCATTCAAAATTGGTGCAATCACTTCCAGCAATGATGGAATGGGTGGCTATATTTTCAGAATGCCGGAAAATATGCTCAAAGAACTTGCAGGTTATGACTGTACATACGCAATCGAAATACAAGCAGAAGCTGAATATCAGGAGATAATCGAGCAAGAACTCAAATTACTCGTTTCTGACAATAGGGATGTTCGCTTACAAACCCTTCAAGATTTTATTGTAGAACACCAATCAGACAATCGTGCAGGTTTTACATTAGCTTATGCGATTGCAGCCATCTTGTGGATATTTGCGGTCATCAATCAAATCAATCTTACTGTGACAAATCTTTTATCACAGAAACAGGAAATGGGCACACTAAAATCTATTGGTATGACAAATAAGCAGTTGAAGCAAGCATTTATGATGGAAGGTCTTTTTACTACTTTGATTGCATTGCTTATAACTGCTGTTGTTGGAATCCCCGGCGGATATGCAATCGGTATATTTTTGAAAAATGCAGGCATGTCTACGGGATTTGTATTTCCGGTTGTTGCTTTTACTCTTTTTGCTGTTGCTATGTTTATGCTTGAAAGTTTGATGACAATATTGCTTATTCATTCATGGAAGAAGCAATCTGTTATTGCAATAATGCGAAATTGATGATAGAAAGCTTTTCATATCTCGGTCAGCTCCACAATTACATTACTCTGCTGATACAGCCAGTCCGTAAATTCTTTCGGGCTGGCTGTTCCTGTTTTTACAGCCTTTTTTCTCTGTAATACTTCTTTTCATACAGTAAATTTTCACTAGGCTGGTATGGAGTAATTTTACTGTCTATACAGTAAGTTGAAAATACTAATATGGTCTTTTTTCTAACCAAACTTTAAGATAACATCTAATTCCAACATATGCGCCCTGCGAAAGTACGAAAAGCAATAGAAGATTTACTGACAGTACTTTTTTGATTGATTCTCCAAAATAAATGACAATAGCAACACTTGTCAGTATCATTAGTAGAGTAATAACATCCCAACAGTTTTTCTTATATAATTCTATAACCTTTATTTCTATCAGTATCGCCAGCATCCCTGTTCCTGCCATACATATTCCTACAATCAATATTAGCAATAACCAATATACCATTCCGGCTATAAAAGCATTTGGAATTTTTGTACTAATCTGTGCCGCAGAATGCCCATCAATCGTCCATCCGACAAAGGTTTGTATGAATGATGCTAAATCATTGAAGAATGATTTACAATCGACAAGGAACATATCTGACTGTACTGCCTGAAAAAGAGTGGTTGTCAACGAATACCATGCAAGAAGGAACAAGGTTGTTTGGAACATTACCGTTTTTGCTTTATCTGCATTTTTTTCAATCTTCAATACCTCATTCCATAACCTCTGTTTCTGAAATGTGATTTTGAATTTTTCTAAAGCAGCTTCTTTATCTTCTGACCTTTTGTAGCGGACAGATTTTTGAAAGCGTTTTATATTTTCTTCTGGTACTATCTGCCATTCAGGAGGTGCGTTTTCACACATCATCAGACTGGTGTAGACCACTTCTTTTTTAGAAGTGTAATAACTGATTCTCCCGGTTTCCTCGTTTTTCATCACATCCCCATTGAGATATGCGGAAGCGGAGGTAACAGATTTCCCTTTACTTCGTCCGACTATTTTGATTGTGTAATGAAAATCGCCATATCTGGATTCCTCCTTTCTGCACATCCGGTATAGATTTCCGGCAACATTGCTTTCGATTTTAGAAAAAGCAGCATTGCCAGAACGCCCTCTGCGTAAGAGTGCCCTGCGCATAGCAGCCTGCATGGAATGCGCCTCTCTGGCGAAGAGTGCCTCCTGTGGCATGAGCAGGTCTGGCTGAAAGCCCCGCCGACGGAACGAGCCCGGCAAGCGTGAGCGCAGACCGGTTGCCACTTGTGGCAAACTTATTGGGACGACCTCTGGTTGTCCATAAGTGCGCAAAACAAGAAAAAGCAATGAAGGGAATGAAAAACTCATCCCATCCGCCATTACACTTCCTCCATATCGGTATTTGTTTCTTTCTGCATTGCCTTTGAGAAAATTTCCCATTGGCTTCCTGCTTTTCAGAAAACCAATCAGCTTTGGGATGTCTTCCTCCTCAATAGTCGCACCAAGAACGGATTCCACCGCACCGCCAACCTGACAGAGCCTATGGGTTCGTTTTTTACTTTCTTCGGCTTTCTTTCGTTTTAGAAGTTCTTCTGTGCTGCATATCGTTTTGCTTTTCAAGGCTTTCCTGTTCCTTCTTTCCATTTCAAGCATCTGTTCTTCATAACTTTTGTTGATTTTGCCATTCTTACATTCTTTTCCTTCACAAACATAAGTTCTCGGTTGCGTATCAGAAGAAGCACATGGTATAATCTTCTTGCGTAGGTATATCATGGCTTCGGTCTGATAGAACCTTTGGCGGTTTCTTTGGAAGCCGCCTTTTTAATTTGCCGCAGTTCTTGTTACGGCTTTTACATTTCCTCTATCCCTCAAATCACGACCTTCATTAGCTTCCATAAACATTTCCAGAATATCGGTTTTAATCAGGACTTTGCGACCAACCTTTAATACTGGAAGTTTCTTCCATTCTACAAGCTGTCTTAAGGTGTTTCTGCCGATTCCCGTATAGTCAGCAGCTTCTTCGATGGATAATGCAATTTTTCTTTGCGTCATATAATCACCTCCTTATAAATTGCATTATGCAATTCTTGTGATGTAAGTATATCCTTTTCATATCTTTTTGTCAAGCGTTACGAAATATCAAAAACAAACTTTATGTTGCATATTGCAATTTTAGAAAAACAATGCTATAATTCATACATACCGAAAAAGGAGGCAGTCAGCATGAAAGATAAAGAACTACGCAAGCTGATAGGCAGCAGAGTAAAACAGCGCCGTCTGGAATTGAATCTGACACAGCCTTATGTCGCAGAAAAGATGGGGGTTACCGCTTCTACAATCCTGCGTTATGAGAATGGTTCGATTGACAATACGAAAAAAATGGTGCTGGAAGGTCTTTCGGAAGCACTCCATGTATCTGTGGAATGGCTCAAAGGGGAAACAGATGAATATGAAACCGACATTACGGATAAGAGAGAGTTACAGATTCGTGATGCGATGGGAGATATTCTGGAACAGTTACCGCTTGCCCTTACCAAAGAAGAAGATGCTTTTTCAAAAGATTTATTACTGCTGATGTTAAAACAATATGGTCTGTTTTTGGATTCCTTCCAGTTCGCCTGCAAAAATTTCAAGGGGAATGCTGGTCAGACGGATATTGCCAAAACAATAGGGTTTGAATCGAATGAGGAATATAATGAGATTATGTTCTTAAGGGAAATCACTCCTACCATCAATGCTCTTAATGAGATGGCAGACGTTGTAAGGCTCTATTCCAAGAAACCAAAAACAGCAGAACAAAGGCTTGCAAATCTTTTATCAGAAGTCTTATACGAAGATTCCGAATCGGTATAGTAAGACAACCGGAGTTATGATATACTTACACGCACGAAGCATTTCATCAGTTCCGATTGTCTAATATCGAAAGGAGATATACGATTATGGCAAAAGGATCTGTAAGAAAAAAAGGAAAGAAATGGTACTACCGCTTCTATGTAGAGGACGCAAGCGGCAATCTTGTTCAAAAAGAATGCGTTGGAACAGAAAGCAAAAGTGAAACTGAAAAGCTGCTCCGTCAGGCAATGGATGATTATGAAAAAAAGAAATTTGTTGCCAAAGCGGAAAATCTCACAGTCGGACAACTTCTGGATGTGTGGGCAGAGGAGGAATTAAAAACAGGTACGCTCAGCAATGGTACTGTGGAGAATTACCTCGGAACAATCCGAAATATCAAGAAACACCCATTGGCAGAACGGAAATTAAAAAATGTAACCTCTGAGCATTTGTAATCCTTCTTTGATTTGCTTTCCTTTGGGGGAGTTCATCCCGATGGAAAAGAGAAAAAGGGTTACAGCAAAGATTACATCCATTCTTTTTCCGCAGTCATGCAGCAGTCCTTCCGCTTTGCAGTATTTCCAAAACAGTATATTACGTTCAATCCCATGCAGTATATTAAACTGCGGTATCAGACGGACGAAGTTGATTTGTTTTCGGATGAGGACATGGACGGAAATATCCAACCAATTTCACGAGAAGATTATGAAAGACTGCTTACGTATCTTCAAAAAAAGAACCCAGCCGCAATACTTCCAATCCAGATAGCCTATTATGCCGGGCTTCGTATTGGAGAAGCCTGTGGTTTGGCATGGCAGGACGTAAATCTGGAAGAACAATGCCTTACCATAAGACGCAGCATCCGATATGATGGCTCAAAACGCAAATATATCATCGGACCAACCAAGCGGAAAAAAGTGAGGATTGTTGATTTTGGAGATACGCTGGTAGAGATTTTCCGTAATGCCCGGAAAGAGCAGTTAAAAAATCGAATGCAGTATGGAGAACTTTATCACACGAACTACTACAAAGAGGTCAAAGAGAAAAACAGAGTGTACTACGAGTATTATTGCTTAGACAGAACAGAGGAAGTCCCGGCAGATTATAAAGAAATTTCTTTCGTCTGCTTAAGACCTGATGGCTGTCTGGAACTTCCGACTACTTTGGGAACGGTATGCAGAAAGGTAGCAAAAACATTAGAGGGATTTGAAGGCTTTCATTTCCACCAGTTACGTCACACCTATGCAAGCAACCTTTTAGCAAATGGAGCTGCCCCAAAAGATGTGCAGGAATTGTTAGGACACTCAGATGTCAGTACCACAATGAACGTCTATGCTCACTCCACAAGAGATGCGAAACGAAAATCGGTTCGGCTTCTTGATAAAGTGGTAGGCAATGACTAAAAAATTTCCCTTATTTCCCTTGTGATTATCTCATAAGGGCAAAAATAAGGGAAACTACATATCATTTCACTAATGGACAGGCGGGAAAGCCTATAAAATGGGGAAAGTTAGAGAGATAATTATATAAATTCCAGTTTGTCGCACATCCTGCTTAAAACAAAAACCGGAACGATCTTCCCTTTTTCGGGTGGATCGTTCCGGTTTTTATGTTATATTGAAAATCGTTTTACGCCAGCTTGGCTTCCAGACGGGTGCGGATGGCCTTGATAAAGCCCTCGCTGTCTACGGCGGTGGGGGTGATGCCCTCTGCCAGACCACACAGGTCTTTCGTCATGATGCCGTCGTTCAGGGTCTGCAGGCTGGCTTCTTCCAGTGCCTCGCCAAAGTGCACCAGCTCCGGCAGATCATCCAACTCACCGCGCTTCTTGAAGGCGCCGGACCACGCAAAGATGGTGGCCATGGGGTTGGTAGAGGTCTTTTCGCCCTTCAGATACTTATAGTAATGGCGGGTCACGGTGCCGTGAGCGGCCTCGTACTCGTATTTGCCGTCCGGGCTCACCAGCACGCTGGTCATCATGGCCAGGGAGCCGAAGGCGGTGGACACCATATCGCTCATGACATCGCCGTCGTAGTTCTTGCAGGCCCAGACAAAGCCGCCCTCGCTGCGGATGACGCGGGCCACGATGTCGTCGATGAGGCTGTAGAAGTAGGTGATGCCGGCGGCCTCGAACTTTGCCTTGTACTCGGCGTCGTACACCTCCTGGAAGATATCCTTGAAGGTGTGGTCATACTTCTTGGAAATGGTGTCCTTGGCGCCAAACCACAGATCCTGCTTCACGTCCAGTGCGTAGTTGAAGCAGCTGCGGGCAAAGCTGCGGATGGAATCGTCCTTGTTGTACTGGCCCTGCAGCACGCCGGCGCCCTCAAAATCAAAGACCGTGGCACGCTGCTGGGTGCCGTCGGCACCGGTGAACAGCAGCTCTGCCTTACCGGCACCGGGGATGCGAAACTCGGTGCACTTGTACACGTCACCATAGGCATGGCGGGCGATGGTGATGGGCTTCTTCCAGTTCTTGACCACCGGCTTGATGCTGTCGATCATGATGGGGGCACGGAACACGGTGCCGTCCAGCACGGCGCGGATGGTACCGTTGGGGCTCTTCCACATCTCGTGCAGCTTGTACTCGTCCATGCGCTGGGCATTGGGGGTGATGGTGGCGCACTTGACCGACACGCCATACTTCTTGTTGGCAAGAGCAGCGTCCATGGTCACCTGGTCGCCGGTGGCATCGCGGTTGGGCAGGCCAAGGTCATAGTATTCGGTCTTGAGGTCCACAAACGGAAGGATCAGTTCGTCCTTGATCATCTTCCACAGGATGCGGGTCATCTCGTCGCCGTCCATCTCGACGAGGGGCGTGGTCATTTTGATCTTTCCATAGCAGGGTTCCCTTTCTCTGATGGTTTTCTATCCTCAACCACGCGCCGCCATGCGCCGCGTGGGCGGGCAGGTTTGCGGTAAGCGGCCGCCAGCTTTCCAGAGCCGGCAGGCTGCGCTTTACTTTTTCGGTGTCGATACAGTAGGCAAGGCGCACATAGCCCTTGACGCCAAAGGTATCGCTGGGCACCAGCAGCAGGTCGAACTCGCGGGCCTTCAGGCAGAAGGCATTGGCGTCCTCCTCCAGTGCCTTGGGGAAGATGTAGAAGGTGCCGCCGGGGCGCTCCACCTCAAAACCCAGCGCGGTGAGCTTATCGTACAGCAGGTTCATGTTGGTCTCGTAGACGCTCAGGTCGCTGGTGACCTCCTGGCAGCGGCCCACGGCCCGCTGGATGATGCTGGGCGGGCAGTTGTGGCCGGTAAAACGGGAGATCTGGGCCATCATATCCACCAGAATGTCCTCCCCCTCACAGCCCGGACGCACGGCTACATAGCCAAGGCGCTCGCCGGGCAGGCTCAGGCTCTTGGAGTAGGAGAAGCAGGTGAGGGTGTGGGGATAGAAGGCTGCCGGGTAGGGCACCTTCTTGCCGTCAAAGGCGATATCCCGGTAGGGCTCATCGCTCACGAGGAAGATATTGTGGCCAAAGGCCTTGCTCTTCTCGGTCAGGATGTCGGCCATCCGGGTGAGGGTCTGGGCCGAATAGACCACACCGGTGGGATTGTTGGGGGTATTGATGAGCACACAGGTGGTCTTTTCGCCGATCATCTGCTCAAAGGCATCCAGATTGGGCTGGAATGCCGGGGCCTGCGGCGGCACCACTTTGAGCACCGCACCGGTGCCGGCCACATAGGGGCCGTACTCCGGGAAGTAGGGCGCAAAAGTCAGCACCTCATCACCGGGCTGGGTGACGGCACGGATGGCATGGGCAATCGCACCGGCAGCACCGGTGGTGGGGAAGATGTGCTTCTGCTCATAGGGCAGGCCGAAGGTCTTTGCCAGATGGGCCGCCACGTCGGCGCGGAAGCCGGGGTCGCCCTGGCTGGGGCAGTAGCCGTGCAGGTTCACCGGTTCCTCGTTGGCCAGCAGGTCCTGCATGGCGGCGGTAAATTCCGGCGGGCAGGGCACGCTGGGGTTGCCCAGCGAGTAATCGAACACATTCTCGTAGCCGATCTCGGCGGCACGTTTTTTTCCGTACATGAAAGTCTCGCGGATCACGCTCTTGTTGCCGAGCATGGCGCGGTAGGTCTCATTCAGCATAATACTTCCCCCTGGATTTATGATTGATGTGCCGCCGTATAGCTCTGCTCCACCTTGATGATGCAGTTATAGGTGGGGTCCTGTTCCTTGATGAACTGCTCCATCTGGGTCAGCAGCTCCACCTTGTCCCCGGCATAGCCCGCCGGGAGCACCAGATCAAAAAGCACATTCGTATGGGTCTTGCCCGGCACGATGCGCAGATCGTGCAGTGACAGGGCCGGGTTCAGCTGGCGGAGTTTTTCGGTCAGACGGGTGCGCAGCACCCCCACCGCAGCATCCGAGGTCACGATGGGATCGTAGTGGATGGTGACCATGAGATGGTCATTCTTCATAAAATTCCGTTCGATGTTGTCGATCAGGTCGTGGGCGTCCAACGGATCCTGCTCGGCAGGCAGTTCCACATGCAGCGAGGCAAACTGGTGCCCCGGGCCGTAGTCGTGCACCATCAGGTCATGCATGCCCAGCACGCCGGGGTAGCTCATCACAGTCTGCTCGATGTGATCCACCAGGTCATCGCTGGGGCGTTCGCCCAGCAGCGGGCTGAGGGTGTCCATCACCAGACCCCAGCCGGAGATCAGAATGAACACGGCCACGCCCACACCCATCAGACCATCCAGAATGTTCCAGCCGGTCAGGCGGCACAGAATGGTGGCAATGAGCACCGCACCGGTGCTCAGCACATCGTTGCGGCTGTCCGCCGCCGTGGCAATGAGGGTCTCGGAACCGATGGTGCGTCCGATGGTGCGGTTGAAGCTGCTCATCCACAGCTTGACCAGAATGGAAGCGACCAGCACGGCAACGGTCAGCAGACTGAACTGCACCGCTGTGGGATGCAGCACCTTGACCACCGACTCCTTCAGCAGGGAAAAGCCAATGCCCAGCACCGTCACGCTGACCACCAGCCCGGCCAGATACTCATACCGGGCATGGCCGAAGGGGTGTTCCGCGTCCGGTGCTCTGGACGCCAGCTTGAACCCCACCAGACTGACGATATTGGACGATGCATCCGACAGGTTGTTCAGGGCATCGGCCATGATGGCGATGGAACCGAACAGCGTGCCCACGGCGAGCTTGCCCAGGCAGAGCAGAACATTGCACACCATGCCCACGATGCTGGCCAGATTGCCATAGGCGGCCCGGGTGTGCGGGTCCTGCGGATTGTCGGGGTGACGGATAAACAGACGGATCAACAACTGCGTCATAAAAAACCTCCCGGGCAGCGCTGGCAGCCTGCATACCCAATGTCCCTAGTATAGCATTTTGCTTTATGGTTTTAAAGTGGTTTCCGGAAAACTTTGCCCGGTATACAAAGACCCCGGCGGGGTGCCTGCCGGGGTCGATTTTGTAAATAAGGGCCCGCCTTACTTTTCAGAAGGCTTGCTCAGGTCCACGCTGCGGATGATCTTGCGCACCGGCAGGATGCTCTTGGCATTCATGGACAGCTCGTCCACGCCCATGCGCAGGAAGGTCTCGGTGAGGGCGGTGTCGGCACCCAGCTCACCGCAGATGCCCACCCAGATGCCGTGGCGATGGCCGGCTTCGATGGTCATCTTGATGGCGCGCAGCACAGCGGGATGGTGCGGGTTGAAGAAAGGCTCCAGCTTTGCGTTCTGGCGGTCCAGAGCGCAGGTGTACTGGGTCAGGTCGTTGGTGCCGATGGAGAAGAAGTCGCACTCCTGTGCCAGCTCGTCCGCGATCAGCACGGCGGCGGGGGTCTCGATCATGGTGCCCACTTCAATGTTCTGGCCCATCTTCACGCCCTCGGCAGCCAGCTCGGCACGGCACTCTTCCAGCACGGCCTTGGCATCCTGCAGTTCCCGCAGGCTGGTGATCATGGGGAACATGATGCTCATGTTGCCGTAAGCGGAAGCACGCAGCAGCGCACGCAGCTGGGTCTTGAAGAAATCCTTGCGGGTCAGGCAGATGCGGATGGCACGGTAGCCCAGGGCCGGGTTCTCCTCGTGGTCCAGCTTCATGTAGTCCACGGTCTTGTCGGCACCGATATCACAGGTGCGCACGACCACCTTGCGGGGAGCCAGGCTCTCCACCACCTGCTTGTAAGCCTCGAACTGATACTCTTCGGTGGGGAAGTCCTTGCAGTTCAGGTAGACGAATTCGGTGCGGAACAGGCCCACGCCGCCGGCGTCGTTCTGCTGCACAGCACCCACGTCGCCCATGCCGCCGATGTTGGCAAACACGTTGATGGTCTTGCCGTCCAGCGTGGTGTTGGGCTTGCCCTTCAGCTCCTGCAGCAGGGCCTGCTTTTTCTGGTCCTCCTGCTGGCGCTTTTTCAGGCTCTTGAGCAGATCGGGGGTGGGGTCCACATACACACAGGCATTGTAGCCGTCCACCACGGCCATCTTGCCGTCCCAGTCATCCTGGATATCCTTGCACTGGATCAGGGCAGGGATGTTCATGCTGCGGGCCAGAATGGCGGTGTGGCTGTTGGAGCTGCCCTCGCGGGTGATGAAGCCCAGCAGCAGGCTCTTGTCCATGCGCACCGTCTCGGACGGGGCCAGATCCTCGGCCACCAGAATGCTGGGCTCGGTGCCCTGCAGGCTGGCATTGTCCACCCCCTGCAGGATGTCCAGGATCGCCTGTGCGATGTCGATGACGTCCGCACTGCGGGCCTGCAGATACGGGTCATCCATGGCTGCGAACACAGCAGCCTGATTGTCGCCGGCGGTCTTGACAGCGTACTCGGCGCACTTGTGCTGGCCGTTGATGATCTCCTTGATGGCGTCCACAAAGTCGTCATCTTCCAGCATCATGGCGTGGATGTTGAACACTTCGGCAATGTCCTCGCCTGCTTCGGCCAGTGCCTTTTCGTACAGAGCAGTCTGCTGCTCAATGGCTTTCTGCTGGGCAGCCTCAAAGCGGGCCACCTCTGCAGCGGTGTCGGCGATCTCTGCGGTGGAGATCACGGTGTCCTTTTTCTTATAGATCTTCAGCTTGCCGATGGCAATGCCGTTCAGAATGCTTCTACCGGTGCCTACCTGCATCGCTCATTCTCCTTCTTACTCATCCATTTCAAAAAAGCCCCCGCAGATCACTCCGCGAGGGCTGTGGCATCACGGCGGGATCAGACGTTCTCGGTCAGGAACTTCTGAATTGCTGCAGCGGCTGCCTCTTCATCGTCGCCTTCTACCTTGATGGTGATGGTCTCGCCCTGCTTGACGCCCATGCCCATCAGAGCCATCAGCTTGCGCATGTCGCAGCTCTTGCCGTCCTTCTCGAGGGTGGCGGTGCTGGCAAAGCCCTTCACGGTCTTGACGAGCAGGCCGGCCGGACGAGCATGGATGCCGCAGGCATCCTTAACGGTATACTGGAATTCCTTCATAATCATTTTCTCCTTACTTGATTTTCCTGTGCCCGGCGCTGCAAACTCCAGCACATGGGGCGTAAAATACAGGAAAAGTTTATACATCTATTATAAACCCTGCACCGTCTTTTTGCACCGTTCTATATTGCTGATTTTTGCGGCAAAATTTTGGTAGTTTTGAACATACAAAAGCTCCAAAAATGCTCATTTTTTACATTTTTTCATTTTTGTTTGCAAAATTTATGCATTCTGCGACCCAATTTTCCATGCAAAACCGGTTGTTCGTTCCGGGACCGTACCGGTTTTGCCGGGAGTTCCGGCCCGCATCATTCCACGGGGTAGCCTTCGGCGTCCAGCGGCAGGGACGCATAATCCACCGCCTGGGCCTGCTCTCCGGCCTCCCCGGAAGTCTGCTGCGCCGCGTCGCCGGTCAGTTCTTCGTCATGGCGCTCGCCCCAGTCGCCGCTGTAGTCCTCCCCGGAGGTCTGCTGCGCGTCCAGTTCCTCGTCGTGCCGTTCGCCCCAGTCCCCGCTGTAGTCCTCGCCGGAAGTCTGCTGGGCTTCGGCCATGGCCGTCTGCAGGTCCTTCAGACCCACCACCACGCCGGAGGGCCGCTCCAGCAGGTAGGCTCCCACAGCCTTTTTGCGCCACACCAGCAACACCCCGTAGCGGCTGGTCTCGCCGCTGCTGGCCGCCGGGATCAGGGCCGTCCATTTTTCCACCGTTTTGCCCTTGCAGCGGGTCAGATCCATGCCGCTCTGCTGCACCACCCCATTGAAGGCGGAAAAGCTGTCGTCCCATTTGCGGGGGATCTTGACTTTGTCGGCGGTGATGGACGCACCGTCCACCTCCAGCCCGTAGCCGGTGAACCAGGTCTGGATGTCCTGTGCGCTCTCGATCTTGTTCACCGACGCCGCAGCCGTCACCGTGCGGGTGCTGATGTAGCGCCCCAGCAGCGCGCTGCACACCACCAGGGCACAGCACATGGCCCCCAGCCCCAGTTTTTTCAGGCTCGTTCTGCTCAACGTGATCACAAACATATCGCCCTGCCTCCCCAGCACCATTTTTGCGTTGCACACTCTGGAACCAGTGTATGCACCGCCCGGGGCCGGTATGCGGCACAAAAAAGGAGCCGCCGCACGCTTTTTCCGTGCAGCAGCTCCCCTATGGGGTCAGTGTGCTTTTGTAAAATCCGCCGGGCAGACGCAGCCCTTTTGCCGCAATACCTGCTGCAGCACTCCGGGCCACCCCGTATTCAGTGTTGGGCGGAGCCAGATACGGCACCCGGCTGCGCAGCTCCGGGCTGCCGTTTTCCATCAGGAAGCCGTAACCCACGGCCTCCAGCATCTCGATGTCGTTGTAGGTGTCGCCAAAGGCCATCATGGCACCGGATGGGATGTCCAGCAGCCTGCTCAGACGCTCCACAGCCTTCCCCTTGGTCACGCCCGGGTTGGTCACGTCGATCCAGCATTTGCCGGACACCGCCACGGCCAGTTCCTGCCCGAAGCGGGGCCGTAGACCTTCGTACACCTCCTGCGCATTGTCCTGCGGCAGATAGATGGTAAACTTGTCCACTGCGGCGTCGATGGTGTACAGATCCGACACATAGGCAATGCGGTTGTAGAAGTTGCGGTATACGGCATCATAGCATCGGTCACAGGGCGCAGGTAGGCGTTCTCCAGCCCGCAGAACACAAAGGAATCCCCGTTTTCCTCCGCGCAGGCCGTCAGCCGGTGCCAGACCTCCGGCTCCATGCGGGAGACGAACAGGTCTTTGCCGCGCCAGCGCACAGCGCCGCCGTTGTCGGCCACCAGAAGGGTCTGCTCCAGCACCGGAGCAAACATCTCTTCCAGCTTGTACAGCGGCCGCCCGCTGGCAACCGCGAACAGGATATCCTGTCCGGCCAGCTCCTGCACAAGATGCAGAAAGTCCGGCGGCAGCTGACTGTGCCCGTCCAGCAGGGTCGCGTCCATGTCCGACGCGATCAGACGAATGCGGTCCATCGCGCTCCTCCTGTCATCCCATGTAGCTGATGTTGGCATCCAGCTCACCGCTGTAGCCATTGATGCGGGCCTTCTCGGTGCCCTGCCACATATCGCAGTCGATGGGGCTGCTGGACACGCCGTAATGGGCGTTCCAGATGGTGTACTTGCGCAGGGCGTCCAGGTCCACCCGCTTGCGGAACCAGGTGGTGGAAGCGTACACGCCGGGCTTGTAACCCAGGTCCTTGACTTCCTCGCAGAAGGCGATGGCGCACTTGGTGCGATCCTCCTTGCCCAGACCGTCGGCACGGCCGGTGCCGTTGGGAGAGGTGGAAGCCTCGGTATCATAATAGATGGGGTAGTCCAGCTTGCGGCCGTTCAGCACCCAATTGCAGCCCTGTGCTTCCTCGCGGGCCTCGTCCTCGGTCACCGCCTGGGTGAAGAAATACACGCCCACCTTCAGGCCCGCGTTGCGGGCGTTGGTGAAGTGCTCTTCAAACATGGGGTCCTGCACCAGCGTGCCGCTGGCACCGTAGCCGCGGTAGCCGATGCGGATGATCACAAAGTTCACGCCCGCCTTCTTCACCTTGTTCCAGTCGATGTTGCTCTGGTATTTGGACACGTCGATGCCGAAGTTCACATTCTTCTGCATCACGCCGTCGGCGTCAAAGTAATACAGCTTGCCGTCCACAGACTGGATGCCGGTGACCGGCTTATGGGTGGAGGCGCTGTAGTAATAGGTCTTGCCGTTCTTGGTCAGCCAGCCGGTGTATTCCTCCTGGTTGTCCTTTTTGCCGAACAGCCAGTTCCACAGCCAGCTGAAAAAGCCGTTCTCGTCGCCCAGGTCGATGCACTGTGCCTCGGCCTCATCCAGGGCACCCTCGTCCAGCGCCTTGCGGATCTGCTCGTCGGTCAACAGCATGGTCCCCTCCGGCGTGCGGCCGGACAGGTCATTCTCTGCGGCGTCCGTTTCCTCCGGGGGTGCCTGCGGGTCCTGTGCGGCCAGCTCCGGCGTTTCCTGCTGCAGGATCACCGGGCTGTTCTCCTGTGCAGTCTCTGCCGTTTCCGTGCTTTCCGTGGTGTCCGGATCTGCGTCCTCCGCGCGGCCCGGCACCAGCGGGTCCGGTTCCTCTGCGGTGTCCTGTGCAGGCTCCGCCGGGTTCTCCGCTGCGGCGGGCTCTTCGCCCTGCTCTGCGGTCGTCTCAGACTCCGCGGTCTGTGCGGCAGGCTGCTCGGCGGCTTCCGGCTGTGCCTGTGCCGTGGGTCCTTCCGCCGTCCGGGGCTCTTCCGTGCTGTCCGCAGCGCATTCTTCCGAAGAAGCCGCCGACCCGGTCTGTTTCTTCCCGAAGAGCTTTGTTTTCTGCTCCGGTTCCGTCCCGCTCTGCTGCCGGACGATGGGCTGCACCGTCACAGCCCACTGCAGGTCGGCCAGATTCATGGCCGCCCCCAGACCGCCGACGGCCAGCACCATGGCCATGGTAAAAACAGCCGCAGCCTTGCCCCAGCCGCGTGCCGAAAATCTGTTGTTCCAAATTCGTTTCATGCCGTACTTCTTCGCCTCCGGATCCCTGTTTTGGTTATAGTCTGCCGCCGCAAAAGCGGACGGCCATTCATGCATTTTCACACAGGTTCAGTATACACCCGATGCCGTCCCGCCGTCAATCGGCTGGACTTTGCCGCCGCGGCCGCCGCGCACGGGCAGGCCTGCGTCCGCACACCCGAAAAATGCTCCAAAAGGGATACGTTTCGCTGGGGCAAAACATTGCACAAAGCCGAAATTTCCTGTTTTTGCCGCCCGAAATCCCGTTTTTTCTTGCTGTCTTGACAGGTGTATGGTATTATACTTGACATGCAGTTTCTCTGCGGCGTATCGCGCCGCAGACCGGAAAGGTTGGTTATTTATGGAAAATGTGAAAGATTTTTTAAAGCGCAAGGACATCGTCATTTCTCCGCAGCGCTACCTCATTGAAGCACTGGGCGCCATGGCACAGGGCCTGTTCGCCAGTCTGCTCATCGGCACCATCATCAAGACGCTGGGCCAACAGACCGGGCTGGAGATGCTGGTGGATCTGGGCGGCTACGCTACGGCCATGAGCGGCCCGGCCATGGCCTGCGCCATCGGTTGGGCACTCCACTGCCCGCCGCTGGTGCTGTTCAGTCTGATCACGGTGGGCTACTCGGCCAACGCCCTGGCGGCCCTCTGGCCGTGCTGATCATTGCCATCGTGGCCGCTGAGCTGGGCAAGGCCGTCAGCAAGGAGACCAAGGTGGACATCCTGGTCACCCCGCTGGTGACCATCTTTGCCGGCGTCGGCCTCTCGATGCTCATCGCTGCCCCCGGCGCAGCCGCCAGCCAGTGGGCACCCTGATCATGTGGGCCACCGAGCAGGCCCCGCTGATCATGGGCATTCTGGTGTCGGTGATCGTGGGCGTAGCCCTCACCCTGCCCATCTCCTCGGCAGCCATCTGCGCTGCACTGGGCCTGACCGGTCTGGCCGGCGGTGCCGCCGTGGCGGGCTGCTGCGCCCAGATGGTGGGCTTTGCCGTGATGAGCTACCGCGAGAACGGTGTAGGCGGTCTGGTGAGTCAGGGCCTGGGCACCAGCATGCTGCAGATGGGCAACATCGTAAAGAACCCCCGCATCTGGATCGCCCCCACGCTGGCCAGCGCCATCACCGGCCCTCTGGCCACCTGCGTCTTCCACATGGAGATGAACGGCGCCGCCGTCTCTTCCGGCATGGGCACCTGCGGCCTGGTGGGCCAGATCGGCGTGTACACCGGCTGGGTCAGCGACATTGCCGCCGGCACCAAAGCTGCCATCACCCCCATGGACTGGGCGGCCATGATCCTGCTGTGCTTCGTCCTGCCCGCCGTGCTCAGCGTCCTCTTCTGTGAGGCAGAGCGCAAGCTGGGCTGGATCAAGGACGGCGATTTGAAGCTGAACTAAAGCATTATGATATGAAAAGCCGGAGGCGTTTCAATGCGTCTCCGGCTTTTTGGCTTTATGCCAGCTTTGAAGGCAGTATGGCAGGAGTTTCCCAAAGCAAGTGTCCGCTGGGTGGGACCCTGTTGCCGCTAGGCAATAGGGCGGGCGATGGAATGGCCCGATTCACTTGCGTGGGAAAGCTTCCAGACATGCTGCCGGTCAGGTCTTTCCGACGATCTGTTCCCCGTCCAGCACCGCCTGTTTCAGGGTATCGCCGTCGTACACCAGCTTGAGCGAAAAATACGGTCGATCCCCGTTGAGCAGGCGGAAGAAAATTTTGTCGCCCTCCCAGATGGGCAGTTCCGTCACCTTTCCTTGGGCACCCACTCCAGCACACCCTCTTTGCAGGCATCGCCCTGCACCATCTCGCCCTGCCAGCCGTCAGCGGTGTACAGGTGGATGAACTCGGTCATATTGCCCCACACAAAGGTCAGCAGGCCCCGGCAACGCCAGCGCGTCAGGGTAAGGCCCGTTTCTTCCCGCACCTCCCGCACAAGGCAGTCCTCCGGGCTTTCAAAGCGCTCAAATTTGCCGCCTACGCCCACCCACTTGTCGTGGTTGTAGTCGTCCTGTTTTTTGATGCGGTGCAGCATCAGGTAGGCGTCATCCCGCTCCAGATAGCACAGCGTCGTGCTGAAGATGGGGTACTCCGGATCCATAAAAGCACCTAAGTTCATGGGTGTATTCTCCTTTTTCTGCGTTATTTTCGGCCAGAAAGAGGACCCGGCAGAGCCCGCAGGCTCTGCCGGGTCACTTCGTATGCTTTTTCGGTGTCGGGGAGCCATCAGTCCTTCCGGCTGGCGCGGCCCTGTCCGGCATTGTTCAGCTTGCGCACCAGATCATTCTGATGCTTGCGCTGGCTGGGCGTGGGCTGGGGTCCGGCTTTTCCTCCGCACGCTTTGCCGCCTGGCGGCGTCCGGGTCGATGCGCACCAGATCCCATTCCGGTTGCCGCCGGCCACATAGGTCCAGATCTGGGCCTGGGCACCGTTTGCGGTGTTCATGCCCACCAGGTCAATGTATTTGTCCGCCAGCACATTCCGGATGCGGGTGTGACCGCTGCGGGTGGGTTCCAGCGTCCAGCACTGGCTCCAGCCGTTGGTGCGGCTCCACTGGTGCAGCCAGGTGCCTTCCACCACGCCGCCCAGGGCCAGGTCGATCACCTTGCCGGTAAAGCGGTTCTGGATGCGCCAGCGCCCGCCGCCTGCGTCCACGAACTGCCACTGCTGCCACGGATGGCCCGCGTAGCTCCACAGCTGGATGGCGGCGCCGTTCTCCGTATTGAAGTCCTTTACTTCCAGCACCTTCCCGTTTGGGGCTTTGATGATGTAAAATTCATTTTCCAGTATAACGACCTGCGATGCCTTCGCCATAGAGCACGACTCCTTTCCCTCGGTAGCCCTATTATAACGTATCGGCCGCGCGGCAACAAGGATGCTTTTCCATAATCTTTTTTCAATTTCTTGTGCATTTTGCATCTTTTTCCGAGAGTTCCGGCCACTTTGCACTCTGCCGTGGAATGTGGTACAATAAACTTATCCGATCACAGGAGGGAAATTGCCATGACCAATGAGACCATTCAGACCATCCGGAGCCGCCGCAGCTGCCGCGCCTACAAACCGGAGCAGATCACCAACGAAGAACTGGAAGCCGTTCTGGGTGCCGGCACCTATGCTGCCAGCGCCATGGGCAAGCAGAGCGCCAAGATCGTGGTGGTGCAGGACGCCGCCACGCGGGAAAAGCTCTCCCGCATGAACGCCGCCATCATGGGCAAGGACTGCGACCCCATGTACGGCGCGCCCACCATTCTGGTGGTGCTGGCCGATGCCAACGCCAAGTGCGCTGTGCAGGACGGCAGCCTTGTCATGGGCAACCTGATGCTGGCCGCCGCCTCGGGGCTGGGCAGCTGCTGGATCAACCGCGCCAAAGAAGAGTTTGAGAGCGAAGAGGGCAAGACCCTGCTGAAGAAGTGGGGCATCGAGGGCGAGTGGATCGGCGTCGGCCACTGCATCCTGGGCTACCCCGCCGGGGACCCTCAGCCCGCCGCGCCCCGCAAATCGGATTACATCCTCAAGGTGTGATCCCCGACAAAAGTAGGAGCACTATGAAACCCGATTACAAACTGGTCGCCAAGGCCAAATACATCCACACCACCGCCGACCTTGCCAGCGAGATCTGGCACGAGGTCTACAAACGCTATTACCCCGGCAAGCAGCTGGACACTCTGGTGGAGGAGCTGCAGAGCGCCGAAGCCATCGAGGCCGACATCGACAACGACGTGAACTATTTTCTCGTCGTGCTGGGCGGCAAGAACATCGGCTACTTTGCCTGGAAGATGGAGAACACCGCCCTGCACCTGATGCACCTGTACCTCAAGCCGGAGTACCGCGGCAAGGCCATCGGCCGGGACATCGTGGCGTCCTGCGAGCGTCTGGCCCGGGGCGAGGGCAAGGGCCGCATGTGGTGCACCGTGCATGCCAAGGCCCTGCCCGTACAGCAGTTCTTCAAGGCGCTGCGCTACCGCAGCCTGAAGCCCGCCGAGCAGGAAACCGGCACCGTGCCCCGCAATGAGCTGGTGTTTGAGCACACCCTGTAAGGCTGTGCCCGGTTTGCCGCAAAAAGGCATTGAAATTTCTCCCGGTTTGTACTACACTGGTGTAGTGAAGTGGGCACCCGCCGCCGGACAGAAAAAGGAGAACGCGCATGGCAAAAGATCATCCGACCGGGCAATCCGGTCTGTACGAGGCTTTCCTGCAGCTCAAGACCCCGGAACAGTGCTACCGTTTTCTGCAGGACGTCTGCAGCTATTCCGAGCTGAGTGCAATGGAACAGCGCTTCAACATCGCGGAGATGCTGGCAGACAAGCGCATCTATACCGAGATCATGGACAAGACCGGCGCGTCCAGTGCCATCATCAGCCGGGTCAGCCGGGTACTGAGCGCAGACGGCAGCGTCCTGCGCGAATTGCTGGAAGCCGACAAGAATACGCACTGATTTTTCACCGCGTACCGCTTTGCGTGCGCGGCGTTCTTATTTTCAAGGAGGTTTTATCCCAATGAGCAAAGCTGTTCTGTTTTTTGCCGACGGCACCGAAGAGTGCGAGGCCCTGCTGGTGGTGGACCTGCTCCGCCGCGCTAAAGTGGACGTGACCGTGGCCAGCGCATCCGGCAGCCGCGAGATCCTGAGCAGCCACAAGATCCGCATCACCGCCGACGCACTGGCCGAAGAAGTGGACTATTCCGACGTGGATCTGGTGGTGCTGCCCGGCGGCATCCCGGGTACGCCGAATCTGGCCGCCAACAAGACCGTAACCGACACCTGCACCGCCTTTGCAAAATCCGGCAAAAAGGTGGCCGCCATCTGCGCCGCACCCAGCGTGCTGGCCTCTCTGGGCCTGCTGGAAGGCAAGAAATGCCACGGCCCACGCCGGATTTCAGGACAAGCTGGCCGGTGCCCATGTGCTGGACGCCGAAGTGGTCGTGGACGGCAACATCACCACCAGCTACGGTCTGGGTGGTGCCATCCCCTTTGCACTGGAGCTGGTGCGCCAGCTGGCCGGGCAGCGCCGAGGCCGACCGCATCCGGAACGCCATCGCCTACCGGCACTGAGAGGAGGCCTGTTCCATGCGTTTTGTCACCTGCCTTGGCCCGGATGGTGTGGAGGAGCCTGCCGTCCTCTCTGCCGACGGCACCGCCGTCACGCCCGCTGCGCTGGCTGGGCCTGCCCTGCGACACCCTGACCGAGGCCATCCCGCAATTGACCCCCGCCGTGCGGGCCGGGCTGGCGCTGGCCCTGTCGGCCATCCCGTCGGTCCCGCTGGATGCCGTACAGCTGCAGAGCCCCATTCCCTGCCCGGCACAGGACGTTGTCTGCCTGGGCATCAACTACATGGCTCACTCGGACGAAGCGGAAAAGTATTCCGCCGACGCCTTTGCCACCCAGCATCAGGACGCCATCTACTTTTCCAAGCGGGTCACCCGTGCCGTGCCGGACGGCGGCTTCATCGAGGCCCACACCGACCTTGTAAAGAAGCTGGACTACGAGTGTGAGCTGGCCGTGGTGCTGGGCCGGGATGCCAAAGACGTGCCCGCCGGGCAGACCAAGGACTATGTGTTCGGCTACACCATCCTGAACGACGTTTCCGCCCGCGATGTGCAGACGGCCCACAAGCAGTGGTACTTTGGCAAAAGTCTGGACGGCTTTACCCCCATCGGCCCCTGCATCGTGACGGCAGATGAGTTTGAAGCCTACCCGCCGCAGCTGGGCATCCGCAGTTTGTCAACGGCGAAAAGCGGCAGGACTCCAACACCCGTCTGCAGATTTTTGACATCGACCATGTCATCCACGAGCTTTCGCAGGGCATGACCCTGAAGGCCGGAACCATCATCGCCACCGGCACCCCTGCCGGCGTGGGCATGGGCATGGATCCGCCGCAGTTCCTGCAGCCGGGCGACACGGTGCGCTGCGAGATCGACGGCATTGGCAGCCTGACCAACACGGTGCGTTGAGCTGTTGTAAAACTGTCCAAATTCTGTGCAGCATTTCCGTCTGATTGCATGAAAAGCTGCTGCGGCTCTGCTGTTTTTTGCAGAGCGCTGTGTTATACTGGAAGTCAACAAAATACGGCAGCCTCCGGGCTGCAGCAAAGGGGTAAATGAGATTATGAAGGAATACGCATTTGGCATCGACCTGGGCGGCACCACCGCCAAGATCGGCCTGTTCACCACCGCCGGGGCCCTGCTGGAAAAGTGGGAGGTCCCCACCGACACCTCCAATGCCGGTGAACACATCCTGGAAAATCTGGCTGCGGCCATCATGGGCAAAATGCAGGAAAAGGCCATTCCCGCCGAGCAGGTGGAGGGCGTGGGCATTGGCGTGCCCGGCCCGGTGCTGGACAGCAGCGTGGTGCCCATCGTCTGTGCCAACCTGGGTGGCTGGGGCCAGCGCAATGTGGCTGCACAGCTTTCCGGCCTGCTGGACGGCCTGAAGGTGCTGGTGGGCAATGATGCCAACGTGGCTGCCCTGGGCGAGATCTGGATGGGTGCCGCCAAGGGCTGCCGCAGTGCAGTCATGGTCACGCTGGGCACCGGCGTCGGCGGCGGCGTCATCGTGAACGGCAAGGTCATCGACGGCTCCCACGGGGCCGGCGGCGAGATCGGCCACATTACGGTGAACCGCCATGAGACCGCCACCTGTGGCTGCGGCAAGCACGGCTGCCTGGAACAGTACTCCAGCGCCACCGGCGTGGTCCGCTGCATGAAGAAACTGCTGGACGAGAACCCGGACATCCCCTGCACCCTGCGCGGCATCGACTTTGCCGCCAAGGACGTATTCGACGCTGCCCGCAGCGGCGACTCCCTTGCCGCCCGCGAGGTGGACGAGATGACCGACACGCTGGGCATGGCACTGGCCAGCATCGCTGCCACCACCGACCCGGAGATGTTCCTGATCGGCGGCGGTGTGGCCCGCGCAGGCGAGGTGCTGTTCGACCCGCTGCGCGAGCACTACAAGACCTACGCCTTCAAGTCCTGCCGGGAGACCCCCATCGTGGCGGCCACCCTTGGCAATGACGCCGGCATTTATGGTTCCGTGCGTCTGATCGTGGGCGAATAAAACATACCTGATCGCAAAAGAGGCGCTGCCATCCGGCAGCGCCTCTTTTCTTATCCTTTACAGCGTATCTTCTCCCGGCAGCTGGTTCCACAGGCGGTAGTACACGCCCTGCTTTGCCAGCAGCTGTTCGTGGGTGCCCGCTTCCACAATGCCCTCTTCGCCCAGCACCAGGATGCGGTCGTAATCCTTGATGGTGGTCAGGCGGTGGGCAATGGTCAGGGTGGTGCGGCCGTGGGCCAGTTTTTCCAGGCTCTGGCCCACCAGGATCTCGCTCTCGTTGTCCAGTGCACTGGTGGCCTCGTCCAGAATCAGGATGGACGGGTTTTTCAGGAACACACGGGCAATGGCGATGCGCTGCTTCTGGCCGCCGGACAGCTTGACGCCGCGCTCTCCGACGTAGGTGTCAAAGCCGTCCTTCAGGGCCAGAATGAACCGCTCGGCACCGGCCAGACGGGCCGCCTCCACGATCTCCTCGCGGGTGGCACCGGGCTTGCCGTAGGCAATGTTCTGGGCCACCGTGCCGCTGAACAGGTACACGTCCTGCTGCACGATGCCGATGTCCTGCCGCAGGCTCTTCAGGGTGACATGGCGGATATCCTGCCCGTCGATGAGGATGCGGCAGTCCGTCACCTCGTAAAGCGGGGATCAGGTTGCACAGGGTGGTCTTGCCGCCGCCGGAAGCGCCCACCAGTGCCAGCCGCTCCCCGGCGTGGATGTCCAGACTGATATCGTGCAGCACCTTGTTGTGGTCATCCGGGTACTCAAAGCTGACGTTCTCGAACCGGATCGCGCCGAGGCCGGGCTGCAGGGCACGGCGTCCGGGCATCCTGAATGGCCACCGGGGTGTCCATGATCTCGGCAAAGCGCTCGATGCCGGTCATGCCGCGCTGGAACTGCTCGGCAAACTCCACGATGCGCCGGATGGTGGCGATGAGGGTGGTGACATACAGCATGTAAGCCACCAGATCACCGGCGGTGATCCTGCCGTATACCAGCGACAGGCCGCCTGCCAGAATGACCACCAGATACATCAGGCCGTCGAACAGGCGGGTGGAGGTGTTGAAGGCACCCATGGCGTAGTAACCAAGGGTCTTGATCTGCTCAAAATCCTTGTTGCCCTTGGCAAATTTTTCCCGCTCTTCGTCCTCGGCGGCAAACGCCTTCACCACGCCCTGCCCCAGCAGGCTGTCCTCGATGGTGGAGTTCAGTTCACCGATCTGCACCCGCTGCTGGCGGAACCGCGCCCGCAGCCGGCCGTTCAGGTACACCGACACCACCCCCATCAGGGGCACACAGGCAAACACCGCCAGCGTCAGCGGGATGCTGGCCTGACACAGGATGACGAAGGACACCACGATCTTGATGGCCGCGATGAAAAATTCCTCCGGGCAGTGGTGGGCAAACTCGGTCACATCGAACAGGTCGTTGGTGATGCGGCCCATGATGGTGCCCACCTTGGTGTTGTTGTAGTAGGTGTGGTCCAGACGCAGCAGGTGGTCAAAGGCGTCGCGGCGCATATCCGTCTCGATGTGCACGCCCATGATGTGGCCGATGCTGGACATATAGTAGCTGGCCGCGCCGTCGATGATGCGCAGCACAAAGTACAGCGCCGCCAGCCGCAGCACGATGCCCGCCGTCAGGGTGATGCCCACCCCCATGGCGGAGTTGGTGATGGTGCTCATGATCTTGGGCAGCACGATGTCGCACAGAGTAGTCAGTGCGGCACAGAACAGGTCCAGGAACAGGGTCTTTTTGTACTTGACCAGATAGGGCAGGAAGCGCCGGATGAGGGCGCCGCTGCTGGCGTGATGTGCCCCGGGTCCTTTATCTTATTTTTGCCATGGTTCCTCCGTTTTGTTGATTTTATCAGGCTTTTACGATTCAGGGTATTGCAGATATTTTTCAGCAGGCTCGCCCTCTCCGTCACGGCTCTGCCGTGCCACCTCTCCCAAAGGGAGAGGCATTGGCAAAGAGATGAAGTTTGCGTGGACTGCCAAGGGCTCCCCCCTCGGGGGGAGCTGGCGCAATAGCGCCTGAGAGGGCGAGGCCGCTACCCTGAAGCCGTTTTTCTCTTATTTTTTGCTGTAATCCCGCTCGCCGTAAATGGCGGTGCCAATGCGCACCAGCGTGGCACCCTCGCGGATGGCGTTTTCAAAGTCGCCGCTCATGCCCATGGAAAGGGTCTCCATGGCCACGTTCTGGTAGCCGCGCTCCCCGGCCTGCACGAACAGCTTGTACACCTGGGCCAGATACCGGCGGTTCTGGGCGTCATCGTCGTTCACGGGCGGGATGGCCATCAGGCCCTTCACCCGGATGTGTTCCTGTGCGGCAGCCGCGTCCAGCAGGGGCCAGAGGGCTTCCGGTGCCACACCGGTCTTGCTCTCCTCGCCGCCGATGTTCACCTCCAGCAGCACATTCTGCACGATGCCGGCCTTAGCGGCTTCCTTTTCAATGGCGGCCAGCAGGTGTTCGCTGTCCACGCTCTGGATGAGGCTGGCGCGGCCCAGCACCTTCTTTGATCTTGTTGGTCTGCAGGTGGCCGATAAAATGGCTGGGCTTGCCACAATAGGCCCCGGCGTCAAAGTTTGCGCAAAGCTCCTGCACATGGTTCTCGCCGAACACGTCAATGGGCAGCGCGGCACTGGCGGCCACCGTCTCAGCGGTGCGGGTCTTGCAGGCGGCGCACAGCTGCACTCCTGCGGGGTCGCGGCCTGCTTCCCGGGCAGCAGCGGCCATCTTTGCGCGGATCTCCTCCACAGCTTCCCGCATTTGCTCCAAAGTCTTTTCTGCCATGGTATCTCAGTCCTCCTCGGTATACTTGGCGCGCTCGCCGCCAATGAGCTTTGGGCGGGTGCGGGCGCACAAGATATTTGCTTCGCCGATCTTGGAAAGGCTCAGCCGCACCGGCACGGCCACCCGCTTCAGGTGCATGCCGATGAGGGTGCCTCCGATGTCGATGCCTGCGTGGGCGCGGATCTCCTCCACGGCCACCGGGTCCCGGAAGTTCTTCCAGCAGGTAGTGGCCCAGCTGCCGCCGGCATGGGGCCGGGGCACCACGCACACTTCCTCCCAGCCGTATTTTTCCGCAGCTTCCCGCTCGATGATAATGGCCCGGTTCAGGTGCTCACAGCACTGCGCGGCCAGCCAGATGCCGTTTTCGGCCAGCACCGGGGCAATGCCTGCATACGCGGCGCGGGCCGCTTCCAGGCTGGAATCCTTGCCGATGTGCCCGCCCACGATCTCGCTGGACGAGCAGCCCACCACGAACACATCGCCTTTTTTCAGCTTTGCTTCGGCCAGCAGTTCGGTCACGGCCTGCCGGGCCTCCTGTTCGATCTGTTTCTGAAATGCTTCTGTCATATCAAAACACCTCGGTCTTTAAATGCGTGCCGACAGCACCTGTGCGCTGTCCGCCGCGCCGAAATAGACTTTGCTTCCCGCCGGGCACACCGCCGTGCAGCTGCTGCCGCCGATAAACGTCCGCTTCCAGCTGCCGTCGGCGGTGCTCACCGCCTCCGCGCAGGGAGCGTCGGACGGCAGGCCGAACAGCTTTTCCTGCAGATTCTGACCCGCCCGCAGGGCGATGCCCCGCAGGGTGCTGTCCGCGTTCTTTTCCAGCCAGCCACTGCGGGCCCAGCGGTAGCTGATGTACAGGGTGCCGTCGGCTTCCATGGCCAGTGCACCGGGGTAGCCCGGCAGGCCGGAAAAGGCACTTTGGCAGTTTTTGCCGCCCGCCGTCAGTTCCCGGGCGTCAGCGTCCATGCTCCATACACAGCGATTGCCCAGATCCGAAACATACAGGGTCCTGCCGTCCGGGCTCAGGGCCAGGCCGGATGCCCCGGCCACGCCGCCGACCACCCGCTGCACCGACCGGTCCGCCGGGTCATACACATACACCCAGCCGGTGCCGGTGTGGGCCAGCAGCTCGGTGCGCAGGGCCGCTTCCAGCCCATTGTCCACGGCTTCCCCGCCCGCCACGGCAAAGTACACCTTGCCGTCCGGGCCGGCCTCCACCGCAGAGACGGCCCCCAGCGGGGCCCCGTCGATCTGGGTGACCACCTGTTCCACGGCCGCGCCCCAGCTGTCGTGTCTTGCACGGCACAGGGCCCCGCCGCCGGGGGTGAGGACGGTCAGCCACAGATCCCCGGTATCGTCAAAGGCAAAGCCGGTCAGCTCTCCGTCCACGCTCAGGATGGCCGAAAAGCTGCCGCCATCGGTGCGCACAAGGTCACTCTTCCGCTTTTTCAGGGTCGCGCCGTTGTATGCAGCCGCATACACAAAGCCGTCCTGCTCACGGATGCAGTCCACGCCCTGATAGTCTCCCAGTGCCAGCACATCCCGGCTGTCGGCAGAAAGGGCGGTCTGCACGGCGCCGGTGCTCTGGCGCACCTCCGGCGCGGTGTAGGCCTGCGGCGGGGTGTCGATGGGCCGGAACACCAGCGCATACACCAGTGCCAGCAGGATGCCCACCCCGAACACGGTGCTGGCGGTACGGAACCGCTTGAGCAGCGCATCCCGCTCGGCCGCCATTTGGGCCGCATATTCGGCCCGGCGGCGTGCCGCCCGGGCGTTGGCACGGTTGGCCCGCCGCACCCAGCGGTCCACGAACAAAGTCACCTGCGGCCCCACCGTGAGGGACGCAATGGCAAGGATCAGCAAAAATTCAACCAGTCCGATTCGCATGCAAAAATTTCCTTTATCTGTCTGAAAATGATGGGGACTCCATCTTGCGCTAGTATAGCATTCCCGCGCGCAAAGGGCAAGCGGGACAAAAAAGAACTGCCGCACAGCATCGTGCAGCAGCTCCAGTTTTCAGGTTCTCTTTCTCAGCCGTCCCTCGATCCGGCCACGCAGAGGGCAGTACCATGTATAATAGTGCTTCTTTAGCAGCCGCTGCAAAATGCGGCTGACCGCGCTGGGCTTCGGCTTCCAGCTTTCGGCATAGCGGTGGATGGAGTAGGTCTTGGGCGTTACCCGAAGCTCCCGGCTGTAAAGATCCATCGGGCAGAAATACTCTGCCGGAAAGATCTCCATTTCCGCGATGCTCTGCCTTGTTCCGTCCTTGCGCACGCCCAGTGCCTGCAACACCCTTGTGTTCCGCTCCGGGCAGGGTGTCAGGTCCGCGCTGCCGTCCGCCTTTAAAAAATCCAGTGCATCGTAATCCCGCAGCAGCGCCTGCACCACCGAGTTGCCCTTGCGTGCCCCGAACCCCAGCCCGGTGGCTACCTCGTTATTGGTCTGAAACCCCATAAACCCGGGCAGCTCCAGCAGCTCATCCAGCGGGCGCACCAGCTCCACGTCCGTGTCCAGATAGATGCCGCCGTACTCGTACAGCACCGCCAGCCGCACATAGTCCGACACAAAGGCATATCTCTTTGCCTCGTAGGCCTGCTGCGCGTAGCGGTTTTGGCTGATATCAAAGTTCTGCTCGTTCCACGCCATGATCTTGTAATCCGGGCAGTATTTTTTCCAGCTTTCCATGCATTTGCGGTTCTCCGGGCTGATGGCCCCGCCGCCGAACCAGCAGTAGTGGATGATCTTTGGGATGCTCATGCCTGTTTCTCCTATTTTGTCGCAAGTGCTCTGCCCTCTACGACCTTATTTTACAAAAAGCCTTGTTTTCTTGTCAAGTTTCCCCAGCGTATTTTTCCGTGCCTTCCTGTAAAGATTGCCGCTTCGGCGCCCGTGTGGTATACTGGATGCAGACGGTTTTGTTTTTCAAACCATTCACTTAAAATTCACAGCTTTTTCCAATTCTTGCATTAAAATAAAGTCGTATAAATAAAGTCGTATACTGAACTATGATAGGGAGGAGTTCTGTTTTATGGCAAAGATCCTGATCGTTGATGATGAGCCCCGTATCCGGGAGCTTCTCCGTGAAAATTTACAGTATGCCGGCTACGCCTGTGAAGAAGCCGGTGACGGCTCCGCCGCTTTGTCGCTGCTGTCCGGCGGCGGGTATGATCTGGTGATTCTGGACCTGATGATGCCCTTCATGGACGGCATGACCTGCCTGCGCGAGATGCGCAACCGCCACATCAACACCCCGGTGATCATCCTCACCGCCCGCGGCGAGGAATACGATAAGCTGGCCGGCCTGGAGGGCGGTGCAGACGACTATGTGGTCAAGCCCTTCTCCCCCCGGGAGCTGGTGGCCCGCGTGCGTGCCGTGCTCAACCGCACCATGCCCCGGGCGGAAACTTCTTCCGCCACCATGACCTTCGGGGACCTGACCATCGACACCGCCAGCCACACCGTGCGGGTGGCCGGGGAGGACGTGGCCCTGACCCCCAAGGAGTTCGACCTGCTGGTGTTCCTGGCCTCCAACAAGGGCATCGCCCTCAGCCGCGAAAGATCCTGCAAAGGTATGGAACTACGACTACTTCGGCGAGGACCGCACCGTGGACACCCACGTCAAGATGCTGCGCGGTCACCTGGGCAAATGCCGCAGCTACATTGCCACCGTGTGGGGCATCGGCTACAAGTTCGACCCCGACGCAGTGCGGTAAACGGAGGCTGTGCAGTTCATGCGGCGAACAAACAATGCCCGGCGCGGGCTTGGCATCCGCGGGCAGCTGATGTTCTTTTTGTGCTTCATCTGCCTGTTTCTGCTGGTGCTGTTCTGGATCCTGTCCACCCAGCTGCTGGAACCGCTGTATACCCGGCACATCGAGCGGCAGCTGACCACCCAGGCCGAAAACGTGGTGTCCCAGCTGGACGACGCCCTGGCCGAGGGCACCACTCTTTCTTCCTGGTCCTTCGGACGGCTGTATGTCAACACCGGCTTTTTTGACAAGCTGGCCATGGACCTGTATTCCAAGGGAGCGCTGAGCAGCTTCTGTGTGGACATTTCCGACTCCACCCTGCGGCAGATCTACAAGATCGAGAACCAGTCTTACTGCAACTTACATGAGACGTATCTTTCGGACGCATCCAGCAATGAGGTGGTGAACACCGCCATTGCCATGCGCAAGAAGTGCCGCACCTCGCCGGGCGGCTTCAAGCAGACGCTCAACCCGCCCCGCCTGTCCGGCTCGGCCCAGCTTCTGGTGGGCCGCACCACAGCCGACGGCAGCTACACCGTGCTGGTGACCACCAGTCTGGTGCATGTGGCCGAGGCCAGCAACGTGCTGAGCACCCTGCTGCCGCTGGCGGCGGCACTGATCTTTGTCTTTGCCATGTCGGCGGCGTGGCTGTTCAGTGAGTGGTTCACAAAGCCCCTGCGGCAGCTGTCCCGCGCCGCCCGCCAGATGGCCAAGGGCAACTACGCCGTGCAGGTGGAGAGCCGCCGCAGCGACGAGCTGGGCGACCTTGCACAGGACTTCAACCATATGGCAGAGGAGGTGCAGCGGGCGGCCCAGATGCAGCGGGACCTGCTGGCCAACGTCTCCCACGACCTGCGCACCCCGCTCACCCTCATCAAGGGCTATGCCGAGACGGTGCGCGATCTGACCGGCGACGACAAGAAGCACCGCGACGAGCAGATGAACATCATCGTGGACGAGACCGACCGCCTGACCGCGCTGGTGTCCAGCGTGATGGAGCTGAGCAAGGTGACCAGCGGTGCCGACCGCTGTGAGCGGGTGAACTTTGATATGGGCCAGCTCTGCGATGAAGTCAGCGAGCGTTACGACGCCGTCTGCGCCCAGAACGGCTGGCAGCTCAAGCTGGAGATCCCTGACGAAGAGCTGCCCGTCTACGCCGACCCGGACATGATGCAGCGCGCGCTGCACAACCTGCTGGGCAACGCCATGCACCACATCGGGCCGGACGGCATCTTTATCCTGCGGGCTTCCCGCTGCACCGAAGGGGTGCGCGTGGAGGTGGAGGACCACGGCCCCGGCATCGCCGCCGCCGACCTGCCCTATATCTTCGACCGCTACTACCGCTCCTGTTCGGACGCGGGCAAGCAGGGGACCGGGCTCGGCCTCTCCATCACCAAAGCCATCTTCCAGCAGCACGGCTTCCGCTTCGGCGTGCAGAGCACGCTGGGCAAAGGCACCATCTTCTGGTTCATCATGAACGATCTGCCCGCCAGCGGACAGGCCGCCGCCCTTTGATTTTACAGCAACACAAAAGCAGCGCATCTTCGCTCAGAAGATGCGCTGCTTTTTTCAGGTCGAGCTTGCACTGCGGTAAATGCCGAAGGTGTTGTCCGGTGCGGGCATCTCCACGCGGGAGGCCCGGTCGTTCACCTTCCACATCAGGACCCCATGGCCCCAGAACCGCCAGCACGATAAGCCATTTGACGGCATTCGGAAGTTTATTCATATGTACGTCCTTTTTTCATTGTTATTCCGGGCAGCACCGCCTGCGTGCAGCGCACAGCAGCGCCCCGGCCTGTGTTTCGTCCAGTGCCTGCACCCACGGCCCGCGCGGGCAGGCCCCTGCGCCAGTGTTGCCGGCCTCGGCAAACCGGGCAAGGTCCGAGTCGGTGCGGTCGTTCCAGCCCGCAAAGCCCTCCGGGGCAATGTGGGCCCCCAGACGGCTGGCCAGCACCGCCGTTTTCCCGGTGGGCCGCCAGGGCCGCCCCAGATACACGGTGCCCTGCGGGCAGCTATCCGACACAAAGTCGCAGTCCCAGAACACAAAGCCCAGGCCCTCCGCGCTGCCGGACGGTGCCGTGACCCAGCTGTGCGTAAGACCGTTGTCCACCGTGCGCAGGGTACACTGCTCAAACAGCGCATCCGCCCCGCCAAAGATGAAATCAATGTCTCCCGCGATCTCACAATCGTGGTAATACTGGGCGCTTGCCCGGCGCGGAGCAAGGCCGCGCGGGCCGAGGAAGCCGTCCTTCTCCCGCTCCTTCTCCGGCAGAGGGGCGCAGAACAGCGTATCCTGATTGCCCAGCAGCCGCACCTTCTCGAACACCGCATGGGCGCTGTCCACATAGGCCGCCACGGCCTGGCCCGCCTTTGCGCCGGGGCCGGCATCGTTCTCAATGGTCAGATCTTCCACCCGCAGCCGCTCACCGCTGAAAAACGCCGTGTAGCTGCGGAAGGTATGGGTGGGCCGCCCATCCGGGTGGGGCAGCTTGCCGCCGTCCCCCCACACGAGCCGGGTGCAGTCCGCCCCGGCCCCCTGCAGGGCGATGTCCTTTTTTTCGCAGACCAGTTTTTCCCGGTAAATGCCCGCCCCGATGCGGATCTGGGCTGGGCAGTCGTAGGGGACGGCCAGCACCGCCTCGGAAATGGATGCAAAGTCTCCGCTGCCGTCCTGTGCCACCGTGATGCAAAGCATAGTTTCGTGTCCTCCTGCGTCTGGTTTTATAGCTTTATAGTATACCCCTCCTTCCCGCAAAAAGCAACGGGTCAGCCGCCGTTTTCCAGCCGCAGCACCGCCGCCGTGATGTCATCCGGGCGGCCGGTGCGCAGGGCCCGCGCCCGTGCCGTCTCCACCAGCGTCTTTGCCACCTGGGCCGGTGCTTCGCCTGCCGCAGCGGACAGCTCCAGCTGCTTTACCACCCACGCGGTGCCGTCCACCAGCAGCCCGTCCGACACCAGCACCGCATAATCCCCGGCACACAGATGCACCACCCGGCTCTGGCCGTTCACCCCGCCCAGAATGCCCACCGGCAGGCTCACGTCCCCCACGGCCCGCGCCCTGCCGCCGTGCACCAGAAAGCCCGGGGCTGCCCCGGCCTTGAACAGCCGTGCCGTGCCGGTGTACAGGTCCACACTGATCAGGTCCAGCGTTGCGCCGCTCTCTTCCTCGCTCTTAAGAGCCAGCGCCACGTTCACCAGCCTTGCCGCCAGTTCTGCCGGGATGCCCGCCTTCAGCAGCCGGGCCGTCAGCTCTGCCGCCAGATTGCCGTCCACCGCCGCCGGACGGCCGGTGCCCATGCCGTCGCACAGGATCATCTGGGCCGCCGTCGGGCTGCAGAACTGCTGCACCGCGTCGCCGGACACCTCCCCCTGCGCCGCCGCGCCCGCCATGCCGAACACCGCCCGCAGCACCGGTCTTTCACTGAACAACAGGGTCGTCATGCCCTTGCAGGACAGCACCTGCGGCGTTTCCAACGTGCGGCGGCAGATGCGCCCCACCTCGCGGGCCAGCGCCGCCAGCTCCTGCGGGCCGAACCGGGTGCGCGGCAGGTGACCGCCGCATGAGTGCGGCCCAGGTCATCCAGCGTGACCGCGCATTCCAGCGGCGGGCTGCCCAGAGAGGTGAAAAACGCCGCCACCCGGTCGGAGCGGTAGGGCTCCGGTTCGCCCGGACGGCCCAGCTGCTCCCCCAGCACGGCCAGCGCCTCGGCCACGGCACTGTACTGCTCGGTGAACACGGTGCGCATGGCCTCGGCATGGAGACGGCTCTCCTTGCGGCTGCGGTAGAGCGCAAAGGAGCGGGCTGCCGCCGCGCACAGCGCCGCCGGGTGGATGCACCGGGACAATTGCCCGGGCAATTGCGCCGGTTCCAGCCTGCCGTTTTCTTCCAGCAGCGGGCGCAGGGCCTCCATGCCCTCCAGCGTGGCCGCATACTCCTGCTTCCAGCACTGTTCTCGCCGCCCGCAGTTGAAGCACAGGCTGTCGTGGGTGTTGTCAATGACCCAGCGGTAGCTCTCGCACCGGTGCGGCAGGGCATTGTACACGTCGTTCACCGTCTCGGCCAGCGACGAAAGGCTCTGGGCCACGGCTTCCAGCCGGGTGGCCGCCGCCGGGTAGCGGGCGCGCTCCACCGGCCGGGAACGGTCGGCCGGTGCGGCCACAGGAGCCAGCCAGCTTTTGGGCAGAGTCAGCACGCACAGGATGCCCGCCCCTGCGCTGAACAGCACTGCAAAGGCCTGCCCGGGCGGCTGGACGCAGAGCACCCCCGTCACGCAGCCGCCCGCATAGGCGGCAACCGCTTCCACCCGGCGGCCCGGGGCCAGAATGCAGGCTGCACTCGCCCCGCAGGCAAGCCCGGCGGCCCCGCAGGCAAGGGCCGGGTCCGCGGCGCAGAGGGCTGCGCCCAGCATCCCGCTGCAAGCCAGTGCCGCCCCCGGCTGTCCCCGGCTGCACAGCACCAGCTCCACCGCCGCGCACACCGCCACCCCGGGGAAGAACCGTTCCAGCGGCAAGTTTCCCAGCGCAGCCGCCACGGCGGCCCCGGTGAGCAGGGTGCCAAAGCCTGGTTTTTCGGGCGGGAAACGCCGCAGCGCCAGCCCCAGCAGCCCTGCCAGCAGGGCATCTGCCGTGCAGAACAGCGCCAGCTCCGCCCCGCCGCCGGTGCCCAGCGCAAAGCACAGGCCCATGGCGGCCAACGTACCGCAGCCCGCCAGCACAGCGGGCAGGAATCTGCCCGGCCAGACCCACCGCACAGCCACCGCAGCCCCCAGCGCACACAACAAACAGACACTGCGCAGCGACAGCGCCCCGAAGCCATGCAGCAGCACCCCCAGCGCGGCCCCCGCCGCACAGGGGGCAAAGCAGTCCTCCGCAAGGCCCAGCACAAGGCCCAGCCCAAAGGGCATCAGCGCTCCGTACAGCACCGCCCAGCCCCCGGCAAACCCCAGGGCCACCGCTCCCAGCCGACGCACCGCCGGGCGCAATACTGCCCGCGCTTCCAGCGCCGGAGCCCCGCTGCGCCGGGCTTTTACCGTCAAAACACTCGTCCGCTCTGTCATCCAGAATTCCCCGCTTTCCGGCGGGGCGTTTTGGTTCTGTTCCCCGCACTGTGTGCATATACTGTAGCGCGGAGCGGCGGCAGTTTTTGCCGCAGGGCGCAGAACCGCCCCAAACCGGCCCAAAGACGCAAAAAAGCCCTGCAGCGTGCAAAAACGCTACAGGGCTTTGTGTTTTTATGGAAAAGATCAGCCGTTCAGCTTCTCAATGGCCGCTTTGACGCGCTCCACGGTCTTTTCGCGGCCCATCATGCAGGCAAGGTCGGTGCCACCGCCGGGGGTGCGCTGCTTGCCGGACAGGGCGATGCCCAGCGGGTACAGCAGCCAGCCGTTCTTCTTGCCCAGCTCCTCAGCCTTGGCCTTGCAGGCGTTGAACACGCTGTCGCGGTCCGCAAAGTCCAGTGCCTCGTCGCTCAGCACGGGCAGCAGGGCTTCCAGTGCCTCTTTGGCGGTCTCCGGGGTGGTCTTCTGCTTCTTGTTGGCGTACAGGCTCACATCGTAGTCGGGCATGGCGTCAAAGAAATCCAGCTGCTCCGGGATCTCGCCCAGCACCTCGCACCGGGGCTGCAGGTTTGCGCACAGCAGCTGCTTGTTGATGGGGCTGTGCACGGCGCTGTCGATCCAGGGCTCGGCCTTCTTCTGGAACTCCTCGGGCTCAGGCGGCGGATGTACTCCGCGTTGATGGCCCGCAGCAGGGGTCAAAGATGGCGGGGGACTTGGAGATGCCGTCCGGCGACCAGATCTTGACCAGCTCCGGCAGGGAGAAGATCTCCTGCTCGGCGTACTCGCCCCTGGGGCTCCAGCCCAGCAGGCAGATATAGTTCAGCACAGCCTCGGTCAGGTAGCCCTTGGCCACCAGGTCCTGATAGCTGGCATCGCCATTGCGCTTGGACAGCTTGTTCTGGGCATCCTTCATCACCGGGGGGCAGTGGATATAGGTGGGGATCTCCCAGCCAAAGGCCTGATACAGCAGGTTGTACTTGGGGGTGGAGGACAGATACTCACTGCCGCGGATGACGTGGGTGATGCCCATCAGGTGGTCATCCACCACGTTGGCAAAGTTGTAGGTGGGCATGCCGTCGGTCTTGATGAGGATCTGGTCGTCCATCTCGCTGTTGTTTACCTCGATGTGGCCGTACACCACATCGTCAAAGCCGGTCACGCCCTCGCGGGGGATCTTTTGGCGGATGACATAGGGCTCTCCGGCGGCCAGACGCTTTTCCACTTCCTCCTTGGGCAGGTCGCGGCAGCAGCCGTCGTAGTGGGTCATCTCGCCGTTGGCGCGCTGCTCGGCGTGCAGGGCTTCCAGACGCTCCTCGGTGCAGAAGCAGTAGTAAGCCTTGCCCTCGGCCACCAGCTGCTCGGCATACTGCTTGAACATGCCCATGCGCTCGCTCTGCACATAGGGGCCCACAGGGCCGCCAACGTCCGGGCCCTCGTCCCACAGCAGGCCGGTCTCGCGCAGAGTGTTGTAGATCACGTCCACAGCACCTTCCACATAGCGGCCCTGGTCGGTGTCCTCAATGCGCAGGATGAAGGTGCCACCCTCGTGCTTTGCCATTAAATAGGTATACAGCGCAGTGCGCAGGTTGCCCACATGCATATAGCCAGTGGGCGAGGGGGCAAAACGGGTGCGGACTTTGTTGCTCGGCATAGAAAAACGCTCCTTTTATACTCATGCAAAAAAATGCGGATAGCTATGTCTTAGTTTACCTGTTCTGCTGCGATTTGTCAACGGAGGGGCGTGTTTTGTGCGAAGGCCGGGTGTTTTGGACACAAGGCGGGACATTTTGTCGAAACCGCCCGCAATCATTGACGAAGGCTGTATTTTTTTGTATACTAGTTTCAAACGGTGCTGGCACAATTTTCCTGTTGTGCCAGCTGCCTGCCTGTATGGAGAAAACGTTGAAGGAGAATGATACCTATGAAAAGCACCGGGATCGTCCGCGGCATCGACTCGCTTGGCCGCATCGTCCTGCCCAAGGAGCTGCGCACCACCCTGCATCTGGATGGGGACACCAAGCTGGAGATCTTTGTGGATGGCGACGCCATCGTGCTCAAGAAGCACCGCCCCGCCGGCAGCTGCGACTTCTGCGGCGACGTGGACGCCAACGCCATCCAGTTTGCCGGGTACTGCATCTGCCCCGCCTGCCGCCGCAAGATCGGCGCGCTGTAAACCAGAACCAAAAGGAGGCCTGCGCCCATGAGCCGCATGACCGATTTTACTGTCCCTTCCACCGTGCCCGGGCGCACCCTGCACGCGTTCTGCTGTGAGCCGGAGGGCGAGGTGCGGGCGGTGCTGCAGCTGTCCCACGGCATGGTGGAGTTCATCGACCGGTACAAGCCGCTGGCGGAGTATCTGGCCGGGCAGGGCATCGTGGTGGTCGGCCACGACCACCTGGGCCACGGCGGGTCCATCCGCACCAAGGCCGACTACGGCTACTTTGCCGAGCCGGACGGCAACCGTGCCGTGCTGGACGACCTGCACGCCATGACCCTGCGCACCAAGGAGCGCTACCCGGTGTGCCGTACTTTCTGCTGGGGCACAGCATGGGCTCGTTCTATGCCCGGCAGTACCTGTGCGAATACGGGCAGGAACTGAGCGGTGCCATCATCATGGGCACCGGCCACCAGCCCAAAGCGCTGGTGCAGTTTGCCCGCAGCACCTGCCGGGCGCTGGCGGCCGTGCACGGCTGGCAGTACCGCAGCAAGCTGGTGGCCAACCTGTCCTTCATGGGCTACAACAAGGGGCTGGAGGGCCGCACCACCCACGACTGGCTCAACCGTGACGCCGCCGAGGTGGACAAGTACCTGGCCGACGAGCGCTGCACCTTTACCTTTACGCTCAACGCCTACTACAGCATGTTCAGCGGCATCCTGCGCCTGCACGACCCGGCTTTTCTGGCCCGGATGCCCAAGGACCTGCCCCTGCTGTTCCTGGCCGGCACCGCCGACCCGGTGGGCGACCGGGGCAAGGGCGTGCTGCGCGCCATCCAGAGCCTGAAGGCCGCAGGTGTGCAGAACATCCGCTGCAAGCTGTACCCCGGCGCCCGGCACGAACTGCTGGTGGAGACCAACCGGCAGGAAGTGTTTGCCGACATTGCCGCCTGGCTGAACGATCAGCTGCGCTGACCACACTGCACCGCACCTTCTTTGCATTTTTTAAAGCCGCTGCCCGGCACACCGGGCAGCGGCTTTTCTGCGTTCTGCAACAAGAAATTTCAATGCGTATCAAGACTATTTCAGCAGTGCAACAATAGCGCACATTTCTCTCTGCATTCTGCGTAAAATCTTGCTGCGTTTTTTTGCAGTTTGCCAATTATCCGCGTGTTTTCGTAATCTTATTGACAGCGCAGCTAGAAAATGGTATATCATGAACAGAGTTTATTGCTCTGTTTTATCTCCGTATAGATACAATTTATTGTATCTTTTGTGTGCAGAGCGAAAGGAGCGAATCATATGACGAACAAGAAATTCAAAAAAGCCGCCATGGCTCTGGCCTTGACCGCCTGTGTGGCAGCCACCCCTCTGGCCGCCAATGCAGAGGCTCCGGAGGACGTAGCTCTGACCCCTGCCCCTGCCGCAGCAGACCAAGCAGCTGCCGCTGATGACACCGTCGCCCCTAAGGCTGACGAAGCCCCTAAGGCTGACGAAGCACCACCAAGGCTGACGAGGCCCCAAGGCTGACGAAGCCCCAAGGCTGACGAGGCCCCCAAGGCTGACGAGGCCCCCAAGGCTGACGAGGCCCCCAAGGCTGACGAAGCCCCCAAGGCTGACGAGGCCCCCAAGGCTGACGAGGCCCCCAAGGCTGACGAAGCCCCCAAGGCTGACGAGGCCCCCAAGGCTGACGAGGCCCCCAAGGCTGACGAGGCCCCCAAGGCTGACGAAGCCCCCAAGGCTGACGAAGACGACAAGGCCGACGTGGACGACAAGGCCGACGTGGACGACAAGGCCGACGTGGACGACAAGGCCGACGTGGACGACAAGGCCGACGTGGACGACAAGGCTGACGTGGACGACAAGGCTGACGAGGCCGCTGACCCCAATGCTCCGGCCCTTCTGACCTCCCCCCTGGAAAATGCCGCTCTGGAAGGGAGCGACCCGGAGGCAGGGATCTCTGCTCTGATGCCGGAGGGTGCCGCCCCGGCTGTGGAGAACACCACCGTTGCCAACGTGCTGGACAAGGACGGCAACCTGGTCGGGTCTTATGACAGTATCGACAAGGCCATTCAGGAGGCTGCCGATGGTGCCACCGTCCAGGTCATCAAGGCCGAGGCCACCACCAAGGGCATCAACCTCGACAAAAACCTGACCATTGAGGGCGTTGCAAGCACCACCAAAAAGCAGGACGCTGAGGGCAATGTGGTGGAGACCACCGAGAAGCCCAAGCTGATCTTTGAGGACAAGGGCATCGCCCTGTGGAGCAAATCTCTGACCTTCAAGAATATGCAGGTGGTGCTGAATAACATCGGCACCACCCCCTACACCGCAGAATGGAACTGGATGACCGTTTGCGCCAGCAAGGATTCCACTCTGACCCTGGATAACACCGACATGACCCTGGACGGCACCGGCACAGCCAGCAACGTCCACGCCATCTACTTCACCGGCAACGACAAGCTGAACATCCAGAACGGCTCCAACCTGACCATCCAGAACTATAAGCAGGACGCCTTGGGTGGGACGGCGGTGACGGCGGCTACAATGTCAACATCACCAATGGCTCCAGCTACACCTCCGACCACAACCGCTCCGGCTTTACCGGCACCTTCTATGTGACGGTGGACGACAGCACCGTAAAGGTCCTCAACAGCACCGGCAACGGCTCCAACGGCTCCCACTTTGACATCAAGAACGGCTCTGACGTGGAGTTCAGCAACAACGGCAGCCACGGCCTGTCTGCCGGAAACCTGAACATTGAGGATTCCACCGTTACTGCCAGCAACAATGGCCTCACCGGTATCACCTTCACCGGCAAAGGCAGCATCACCGATTCCACGGTGACGGTCACCGGTACAAAGGGTTTGACGAATTCCCATAGATACGGCTACAATGCAGGTCTGCGGCTGGGAAGTTCTTCGGCCACACTGGACATCAAAAACAGTACTGTGACCGTCGCCGACAATTATACAAGTGGCATCCTCTGCCGGAAGGGTAGCAAGCTGACCATTGACGATGCTTCCACCGTCACCGTCACAGGCAATAAGGCCACGCAGGAAAACGATGAAACCAAGGACGACCTGGCCCAGAGCGGCGGCGGCCTGGTGGTGCGCGATGGCGCAGAGGCCACGCTGGGCGCCAAGACCACCATCAACAACAACCACGCTACCGTGGCCGGTGATGATATCTTTGTGGAAGAGGGCGGCAAGCTGACCTTCTCGGTGTCCAATGCCGGAACCGGCGACACCCTGAACGACTGCGGCGACAAGATCGACGGCTGGTATACCGATGCCAACGGCCAGCGCTGGAACTTCCACGGGGAGAAGCCGTTCTTCCAGAACCTGCTGGACAGCGGTGCCGAACTCACCCAGAACAAAGATGGCACCTACACCATCACCGCCGGGGAAGGCGGCCTTGCCCTGAAGGCTGCCCACGCCGAGCTGCCCGCACCGGAACCCAATCCGGAACCCACCCCGGATCCCGACACCCCGGACACCCCCGTCAGCCCGGAGGACCCCACCACGCCTCCCGTGCAGGACGCCACTCCGGACGAAGCCGAGACGCCCGTGAACCCGGAGAACCCCGCCAATCCTCCCGTGCAGGATGCCACCCCCGACAGCACCGTGGCCGCCCTGCCCAAGACCGGCGTGAACTGGTTCACCGCTCTGGCCATGGCACTGAGCGGCATGGCCCTCACCGTAGCCGGTGCGTTCACCAGCCTGTTTGCCAAGAGCAAGCACTGATGCGCTGACAAGACCAACCCCCAGTGAGCCGTAAAAAGCTCGCTGTTCCTCGCACACAACAACAATGCCCCCGGAGAGTTCTCCGGGGGCATTGTTGTTTCTATCGGTTTTTATTTTCTCAGCCAGCCGTCCACAGCGGCCACCAGCGCCTTGCCGCGGCGGCCCAGCAGACGGGGCAGCAGAACGCGGGCCATGGCCCACACGCCTGCAAAGTTGATCAGGATGACCACTGCGGTGATCAGGCCGGTCCACAGGCCGTACAGCGGGTCTCGGCCAGCAGCACAAAGGCCTCGAACACCAGCAGACCCACGTTCAGCAGCACCCGGCCCGGATGCACATGCATATGGATCATGCGGTTTGCGTCGATGGAGCGCAGGGTGAACACCAGCGCCAGCCCCAGGAAGGAAGCGTATGTGGCACCGATGGGGCCCCACCACTTGATGAAGAAGTAGTTCATGATGCAGTTGCTGATGGCACCGGCCATCATGGTGACCATGCTGCGGCTGGACTTTTTGGTCACCACATACACGCTGTTCATGAACTGGTTGAAGCAGCTGCAGGTGGAGGCCAGCACCAGGAAAGGCACAAAGTGCCAGGCGTAGTAGTAGTTGGACTTCATGATGTGCATCACCGGGCGGCACAGCCAGATGATGCCCGCCGCACAGCAGAACAGCACACTGGAATAGGTGCGGAAGATCTTGGTGAAGAACCGCGCCCGGCCCTCCTCCTCGGTCACAGCGGAAAGCTGCCAGGCGTCGTAAAAGATCAGGCCCAGCGTGGTGAGGATGGTGGGCAGGAAGTAGCCCGTGGACAGCAGGCCGCTCCAGGCGTTGCCGTCGTGGCCCCCCAGGCCGTCACACATCCGCCGCACAAAAAACAGGTCCGAGGCGTTAATGATCCAAAAGCTGATCTGGGCCGGGATCATGGGCAGCGAAAAATGCAGCATCTGCCGCCACAGCCCCCGGTTGACGCCCCGGAACTCCAGGTAGTTCCACAGTTTTCCGGTGATGCACAGGAACAAAACGCTGACAAAGTCGCCGCTGATGATGGCCAGCAGGTAGCCGTTGGCACCCCACTTGAAGCCCACCAGGTACAGCACATAGAACGCCATGGTGGCCACGGTGCACAGCACGCCGTCCACGGCCACCAGCTTGTTCCACTGGCGGCTGCGCACGAACTGGGTGCACAGGGTGCGCAGGCAGCTCATGAGCACATAGAGGTAAATGAGCAGGCCGTACTGGGCCATGTCGGGCAGGAACCGTGCAATGGGCCAGCACAGGACCAGGATGCCAAAGCCGCCCAGAATGGTGAGCAGGCCGTTGGTGAACACCTGCTTTTCGCTGTTGCCCTTGTCCAGACCAAAGCGGATGATTGCATTGGACATGCCCATGGACACAAAGGGGATGAGCAGGTTCGCGTACTGGCTCAGGATCTTGGACAGGCCCAGATCCGAGATCTCGGCCATGGCGTAGGTCAAAAAGGGCTGCACGATCAGCGTGAGCAGTTTGGACGAAAAGCTGGAAATGGCAAAGATGAGGGTGTTGCCGGCCAGTTTGGAGTATTTATCGCCGCCGGACTTTTTTTCGTTTTCCAAGGGAAGTCTGCCTCCTGTTTCTACTTCTTCAATAGCTCCCGCCGGGCTTTCCAGTCCGGCAGCAGCTTTGCCACCTCGGCCCAGAACGCCGGGCTGTGGTTGGCCTGCAAAAAGTGGCAGTATTCGTGCACCACCACATAGATCTGCGCCGCAGGCGGCATGTTGTACAGCTGCAGTGCAAAGGTGATCTGCTTTTTGCCGGGGCAGCACACGCCCCAGCGGGTGGTCATGCTGCGCACCTTGAGGGTGGGTTTCTGGCCGCCCAGCACCCCGGCAAAGGCCGGGTAGACCTGATCGCTCATGGCGGTAAAGTAGGCCAGTGCGGTCTCCTTGTCCGGCAGGTCGGCATTGTCGCGGGCCGCTTTTGCCATCACTTTCTGTCGGGTGTCGTGGATCCACTGTGCGTTCTTGCACACAAAGGCGTCCGCCTGTTCCAGGCTGGTGCGCAGCGGGATGCTGACCATCACGGTGCCGTTGTCCCGTACCCGCAGATGCAGCTGTTTGATCTTTTTGCGGTACAGCTCGTACTGGATGCCGCCCGCGCTGCGCAGCTGGACTTCCGGTTTTTGTGCGGCCACGTCAGGACGCACGCTCTGCCCGCTGCGGGGCCGGCAGCTGGGCCAGCACCACGGCGGCAAAGATCAGCACACAGCCCACGCCTTCGCGCGGGGAAAGGCTCTGATGCAGCAGCACCCAGCCGCCCAGTGCGCTGAACACGCTTTCCAGGCACATGATCAGGCTGCCCACGGCAGGGTTCATATCCCGCTGGCCCAAAATCTGCAGCGTGTAGGCCACGCCGCTGGACATCACGCCGCAGTACAGCAGGGGCACCGCGTTCACGGCAAATTCCGCCGGGGCCGGGTGCTCCAGCAGCAGTGCTGCCACCGAGCTTTCCACCGCCACCACAAAGAACTGCCGCAGGCTCAGGCGCACGCCATCCATCTGCGGACCATAATGGTTCACCGCCATGATCTGGAAACTGAACAGCACGGCGCATAGCAGCAGCACCATGTCGCTGCGTTCCACGCCGCCAAAGCCGTTCTGCATGCACAGCAGATACAGCCCGCACACCGCGATGGCCACGCTGAGCCACAGCTGGGGGCTGCCGCGGCGGCCCAGTGCCAGCCCGAAGATGGGCACCAGCACCACATACATCGCCGTGAGGAAGCCTGCTTTGGCCGTGGAGGGTTCAATGTCAGGCCGAACTGCTGGGCAGCCGACGCCACAAACAGCAGCGTGCCGCACACAAAGCTCGCCTTGCGCAGGCAGCGGCGCTCCTCCGGCGTTTTCGGTGCCCCAGTGGTGCCGGTGCTGCGCTGACGCACCAGGTCAAACACCTTGACCGTGGGCAGCAGCACCAGCACCGCCAGCCAGCTGCGCCCGGCCAGAAAGCTGCAGGCTCCCATGCCGGAACCGGCGCTCTGGGCCACGAAGGCCGTACCCCAGATAAACGCGCACAGCAGCAGCAAAAGCGAATTCTTGCGTTGTGTATTCATCAGCCGACGCCCTCCACCTTGAGCAGACCGTAGAGGTAGTAACGGCTGGAATCATAGGAAATGGTCATGCGGTAGATGGCCGCCGGGTCCAGCCCGGAGATGGTGCAGGTGTAGTCGGTGCCGTCGGTCTTGATGTAGTAGGTGCTGTCCGGCACATACTCCACACCGCCGTCTACCTTTTTCCACAGCGCCACCTTGAACTTCTGGGTACCCTCGGCGGTGCCGCAGGCCATGACGGTCAGCGTGCCGGTGGGTGCCGCAAAATAGTTGGTCTGGCGGCTCCAGATGCCGTTGAACACGGCGTACAGGGTGCCGTCCACCATGGCAGTGTCAAACTTTGCCGAAGCGTCCGCAATGCCCTGAATGATCAGCGGATCTGCAGTAGCGTCCGCCCAGCGGGTGGTGTCCTCTTCCTGCACCTCGCCGGAGCTGCCGGAGATCTTCTGCGCCACACCGCGCAGTGCGTCCTTGCAGCCGGTCAGACCGGCCACCAGCAGAGCGGCGGCCAGCACAACGGCCAAAAAGCGTTTTTTCGTTTTCATAAACGTTTCCTCAACCTGTCAAAGGGTTTGATGTTCCTGTTTTTCGGGTTCCGGCAGGGCCGGGTCCATCTGTATAGTATACCGCATTTTGCAGCACCGCACAAGAGAGCCGCCCGGCTTTTGCGCGCGCTGCCGCCCGATTTCATGCAGTTTCTTTGCCGTCGGCGGCCGCCAGTGCCCCACACTCGGCAGCGGCGAGGGAAGTCTGCTCCGGCCCGAACAGCGAACCGTACCGGTACAGGGCCCAGCCCCCGGCTCCCTGCTCCCGCGGAAGGCCACCTGGTCGGCCAGCGCACGGCCGGTGCTCCAGCCCGACAGGCTATTTTCGTTGCTGCCGCCGTCGCCCACTCCCACACGGTAGGCTCCCAGCCCGAAATACAGGGCCACGTCCGCCGCGCGGGATAGGCGAGCCATGCGGGCACGATGTTCTCAAAGGCAAAGCGGGTGCTGCCGTTGTGCAGGGCAAAGCCCTGCCCCCAGTACACCTGCGGGCACAGATAATCGACCACCGCATCCCCGCCGCCGGACGCCAGCCAGCCGGTCACATCGCTGTACTGCTGGTTTTCGTCGTTGTCCGGGTTGCCCTGGGGGCTGATGCCGAACCGCAGGGTAGGGTCCGCCGCTTTCACCGTGTCGTGCACGGCCCGCACCAGCGCGGTCACATTTTCCCGCCGCCACGCGGCAAGATTTCCCGCCCCGGACGCCGCAAACTGCGCCGCGTCGATGCTCTCATCGGTGGTAGGGTAGAAGTAATCGTCAAAGTGGATGCCGTCCACCGCGTAGTTCTGCACCAGCTCGGCCACGCCCTGCACCACATAGTCGGCGGCGGCAGGCTCGGCGGGGTTCAGGTAAAGGCCCTCGTCCACCGTGCACACCCACTCCGGGTGGGTGTTGGCCAGATTGCTGTCCGCAAGGTTCGGCGGCATGGCCGCCGAGGAGCGCAGGCGGTAGGGGTTGACCCACGCTTCCACCGAGATGCCCCGGGCATGAGCCTCCTGCAGCAGCACATCCAGCGGGTCAAAGCCCGGATCCTGCCCTGCACCCCGGTGCACAGATGGCTCCATGGGAACAGACTGCTGCGGTACAGCGCATCCCCGAAGGGCGCACCTGGCCAGGACTGTGTTCAGCCCCAGTCCGGTACAGTTGTCCAGCAGCTGCACAACTCCGGCGCGGAAGGCATCCTCCGTGGAAAAGTCCATGGCGGCCCATTCCAGATAGCTCACCCACACGGCCCGCCACTCCCCGACCGGCAGCGCCTGGTTGGGTCTGCCGAGGCTCCGGGTGCTGTCGGCGGCCGCAGGAAGTGACCCGGCGCAGGGCCAGCCCTGCCGCGGCACAGCCGCCCGGCCCCCAGCAGAAGGTGCGCCGCCCCATGCGGCGGTTTTTGCGTCCTGTCTTTTTCCGGCTGCGCCGGGTCACAGCTCTTCCTCCTGCAATTTATACAGGGTCAGCGCCGCCCAGCCGCGGGCACAGGCCAGCAGCACGAACAGCAGGTTCGTCCAGAAGGCAAGCCCGGCCATGCCCGCATAGCGGGTGAGCAGCCAGAACACCGTGCGCAGCACCTCCGCCGCGCACCAGCTGCAGCTGCCGCTGAATGGGCTTGCCGCGGCTGTACTCGATGCCCAGCAGGGCAGGCCACACCAATGCCGAGCACAGGTCGCCCGCCCAGCCGCCGGCTGCCAGCTTGCTGAGCATCAGCAGCACGAACACCAGCGTGTAATTGCGCTTTTCGGCCGCCGGGGCACCCTTTTGTGCTGCCAGAAACAGCGCCGCGATGCCGGTCAGGCAGAACGCCACCAGTTCCAGCGCTGAAAGTCCATGCCGCCCAGCACGGCAAAGCCGCCCAGCATGGAAACCGCCGCTGCGGCCAGCAGAAAGAAGTACCAGGTCTTGCGTGAATTTGAGCTTCATTGCGTTCCTCCCGCCCGGTGCAGCGTGCAGCGGGCCTGCTGAATTTTTCAAAGAATTAAAAATATTATAGCACAAAACCGCGCAGGTTGTGTTACAATAAGGAAAACTATTCCGGAGGTTTTCCATGAACGCTGTTGTTTCCATCGTCCTGCTGGCCGCCGTGCTGGGCGTGATCGTGTTTCTGCTCTCCCGGCGGGAAAACGGTCGCCGCAGTCAGTACGGCCCGGCCGGCTGTCCGAATTCCGCACCGACCTTGCACTGGACGAGTGCTTCGACCGGCTGGACGAACACAACGACTCCGACGTGTTCGTCTACGACTGCCGCCGGGAGCGGGACGGCGGCTTTTTGCTACACCTGACCCTGCACCAGCCCACCCAGCAGCCGCTGGACACCCTGTACACCCTGCGGCTGGACCCCGGCCGCCAGACCGTGGTCACCCTGATCTTCATCCGGGAGGCCTTTGGCTACAAGGAGCCGCTGTTCCCGCAGGAGATGCTGGACGAATTCATGGCCCAGAAGCTGGACGCCCACCGCACCCGGTGATTTTTGCGGGCAAAGGGGCTTTTCATTTGCCGCAGAATTTGTTATACTAAATAATGGTACTGCGGCGCTCTGCGGGCTAGTAGCTCAGTTGGTCAGAGCTGGCGGCTCATAACCGCCAGACCTTACCGTATCCACCTTTTCTAAACAGCGTTTTTCCGTTGTTTTTTGGTTTGCTAGTGGCTTAAAAATCGGACTTGGGTATTTTCTGGGTACGAAAGCCACTTTACAGATCTTTGAAACAACGTCATAAGGGCCATTAGCTTAACGGTTAAAGCCGGCGGCTCATAACCGCTCCAGTGGGGGTTCGAATCCCTCATGGCCCACCATACAGTTCGTACTCGAACCCGATTCTTTATGAAAAAGGGTTTGGGTACGTTTTTTGTTTATCGGAAGTTCTGCGGAAGGACTACTCGGAACGGTAAACGAGCAAAGGCAGGGTATCACTATGATAGTGGTATCCTGCCTTTTGCTTTGCGGAATCAAGTTCGCTTTGTGCGAACTTGGTCGTCCCCCTATATGGCGCGTTTGGGAGTAGTCGCTGCGTACGTGCGTACCGGGAGCCTGTACACCTCTGACAAGGTGTAACACACTAGACTTTGTGCCAAAGTCTGTGTGCCAAGGGGTCAAGCCCCTTAGAATCCCTGCGGAGCGTGTACGCACGTACGCAGAAAAATGGCAAAATTTCACTATATCGGGGTGTTCTTTCATGGTGGAGTGTGGTATACTCGGCTTAGCCCAGTAAATCGGAGTTTGACGAGGTAAAAGAATATGAATGGAAAACATCTATTTCTTACATCTGCAGGGTTGACCGATAAGATGAAAGAGAAATTCTTTGATATTATTGGAAAGTGTCCGAAGGATGTGAAAGTGCTTTATATTCCAACAGCTGGCATTGAAACAGATGGTGCAAGAGAGTCGCTTGCAATATGTTTTCATGAACTCTTTCTAATGGGAATTCAGTACGAAAATATATTAGTGTACAATCTGGAATTAATTCTTTCAAAAGACTATCAAAGAACCTATTCTTCGTATGTTACAACCCCGTTTATGCTTACAAGGCTATTAACTTTTGAAGAATTAAACCAATTTGATGCTGTTTTTGTCAGTGGTGGTGATGTATCTGTGCTTTGTCGTGAAATGTCTAGAACTGGTTTTGATAGAATACTTAATAATGCAATTAAAAACGGACTTATATATGTCGGAATCAGTGCAGGAAGTATGTATGCGGCGGGAAATTTAACAGATGGATTACATATTATTGACAATCCTATTATCCCCCATTGGAATGGTTCTGAAACAACAGTATTACCGAACGGCAAAGATGAGATTAAGCTTGCTGATGGAAAAGCTGTTTATGTAGAGGATAATTACATGAGTGTAATATGATGCACATGTAGGATTAGTCAAATTCCAGTTTGCCGTACTCGTTCCAGCAGGGTTTGGGGCAGGCACGCCCCAACAAGAAGCTGTCCCAAAGGGCAAGAATTTTCAAGAATTGAAAATTTGTGGCCACGGGACGATTCTTGCTCTCACCTTTTTCGCTGCGTTTCGCAATTTTCGCATTTCACTCTGCTCGCAGATTGTTGACAAGCTGCGCTTGACCCGATACTATAAAGGCAAGTCGAATACACGCCAAGGAGGTGCAACCATGACCGCCGTAATCTACGCCCGCTATTCATCCGACAGCCAGCGAGAAGCGTCCATTGAGGGACAGCTGCGCGACTGCAAGGCCTACGCCGAGAAGAACGGCATCACCGTGGTCGGCACCTACATTGACCGTGCCTACTCTGCCAAAACGGATGACCGCCCAGACTTTCAGCGGATGATCAAGGACAGCGGAAAGAAAATCTTCGATGTGGTTCTGGTCTGGAAGCTGGACCGCTTTGCCCGGAACCGCTACGATGCCGTGAACTACAAGTACCAGCTGGAAAAGAACGGTGTCCATCTGGTGTCTGCCATGGAACCCATCTCGCAGGGGCCTGAAGGCATTATGGTGGAGAGTATGCTGATCGGCATGGCGGAATACTATTCCGCCGAGCTTGCCCTGAAAGTGGCGCGCGGTGAGCGCGAAAATGCCCTCCAGTGCAAGTACAACGGCGGTGTGGTGCCGTTGGGCTTCACCATCGGCAAGGAGGACAGGCTGTACCATATCGACCCGGAAACGGCTCCCATCGTGCAGGAGATCTTCACCCGGTACGCCGACGGCGAACCGGCTGAGAAGATTGCCGCATCCCTGAATGAGCGCGGCCTGCGTACCCGCACCGGGAAGCCGTTCGTGAAGAACAGCTTCTTCCAGATTTTCCGCAACCGCCGCTACATCGGCGAATACCGCTACAAGGACATTGTGACGCCGGGCGGCATTCCGGCCATTGTTGACCAGGACCTGTTTGACCGGTGCAGCAGCGTTTTGAGCAGAACAGGATCGCCCACGGTCGGCCTGCAAAAGAGGATGTGAGCTATCTGCTGACCACTAAGCTGTTCTGTGGCAAGTGCGGCACCCTGATGGGTGGCGAAAGCGGCACCAGCCACATGGGAAACACCTACTATTACTACAAGTGCGGCAACGCCAAACGCCACGGCAAGGCGCATTGCGACCTGAAAGCCATCCGCAAGGAGCCGCTGGAACGGTTCGTGGTGGACACTGCCATTAAGGTGATCTTCAGCGATGAAATCATCGAACGGCTGATAGATTTGGTCATGGAAGCCCAGCAGCAGGAGAACACCCGGCTGCCTGTCCTGAAAGACCAGCTCAGGGACACAGAGAAGCGGCTGGCAAACCTTCTGGAAGCCATTGAACAGGGCATCCTGACCCCGACCACCAAGCAGCGGCTGGACGAACTGGAAGCCCGGAAAGAAGCCCTGAACACCAGCATTCTGGAGGAAGAGCTGAAAAAGCCCGTCCTGACCCGCGAATGGATGAGGTTCTGGTTTGAAAAATTCCGCAAGGGTGACATGAGAGACATGGAACACCAGCGGCAAATCATTGATACCTTTGTCAACTCGGTCTACGTCTTTGACGACCGGGTCGTGCTCAATTTCAACTTCACGGACGATTCCAAAACCATCTCCCGTGAAGAGGTGTTGGGTTCGAGTGCTGTGGACAATGCTCCACCAAAAAAGCACGAAGGTTCCGGCCTTCGTGCTTCTTTTTTGCTCATTCGTACAGTTCCTTGCTCATCTGGTTGCGAATCTCTTTGCGCCGCTTGTCATAGACCTGCGTGTAGATTGCGAGGGTCGTACTGGGCTGTGCGTGTCCGGCTTCGGCGGCAACAGTTGCCACACCGATATTGGGATTGGACAGCAGGATGCTCACGAAGGTGTGTCGGAACATATGCGGATGGATTTTCTCGATTAGGGGTACATATCACAGAGCACATGATACGCTGGCCGTTTTTGTTTGCCCCCATTGCGGCAGATCCTGCTTTCTGCCGCAAATTGCATCAGATCCCGCCGTTTGCTCAATGAGTATTTCCCGCCGTCCCGTTATACTGGGAGGGAAATGGAATGAAACGATGGAGGAACAGACCATGAAATACGGTGTCATCGATGTGGGTGGCGGCCTGCGGGGCATTTACGGCGCTGGCGTGCTGGACCGCTGCCTGGAGGAGGACCTCCGCTTCGATCTCTGCATCGGCGTTTCGGCGGGCAGCGCCAATATGGCGTCCTATCTGGCAGGCCAGCATGGGCGGAACAAGCCCTTTTACGATGAATACTCCTTCCGCAGGGAGTACATGAGCGTGCACAACCTCATCCGCAAGCACTCCTATCTCGATCTGAGCTATGTCTACGGCACCCTCAGCAATGCAGGCGGCGAGAATCCGCTGGATTATGCGGCGCTTGCCCGCAGCCCGGCAGAGCTCTGCGTGGTGGCCGCTAATGCACAGAACGGCGAGGCGCAGTATTTCACCAAGGCAGACCTCCACCCGGACGACTACCGCATCCTCATGGCGTCCTGCTGCATCCCGGTCATCGACCAACCCTGCGTCATCGACGGCGTGCCTTATTTTGATGGCGGCCTGGCCGACCCCGTCCCGTTGGAATGGGCCTTTGCCCACGGCTGCGACCGGGTGGCTCTCATCCTGACCAAGCCCATCGGGCTGGTGCGTAGTGATGCCCGCGGACAAGCATCTGGCACACCTGCTGCAGTCGCATTACCCCGCTGCAGCCGAGGGGCTGCGCCGCCGGGCATGGCGGTACAACACGGCTGTCCAACGGGCGCGGGAGCTGGAGCGACAGGGCCTTGTCTGCATCATCGCCCCGGACAGCACCGAGGGAATGTCCACCCTGACCAAGAACCGCGCCGGCCTTGAAAAAATGTACGCCAAAGGCAAACAGGACGCCGAAGCGCTGGTGCGGTGGATGCAAAACGCCAAACAAGATGAATCGGTGGGCACCTAGAGATGAAACCCGTTCACTTCCCTTGACAATATCCGCCCCGGACATTATACATATGATATGTACATACAGACAAAGGAGCCTGGAGCGGTATCGCTCTGGGCTTTTTGCATTTTGTTGTTCTGCTAAGGTTTCAACACGCGTTCCTGTCTTTTCGATCGTAAAACTTGAAGCACACTTTAAGTCAAGTTAATTTTCTGTGACAGACAAAAAGGGACGTTCCACGGAACGTCCCTTTGATTGCCTGTGCTTACCGGAACACTGCCACGACATAGGCGGTGCCGTTGTAGTCGATGAAGGCCGCGCCCAATTCGCTGTGACCGGCCGCGTCCTCCAGCAGCTCTGCCGCCGCGCTGTCGGCCTGCGGCGCATACAACTGGGCCGTCATGGCCGCGCTGTCATCCAGCAGGAGCGCCACCGTTACATCCTCCGGGACACCATAGCACCCGGACCAGTATAGGAAGGCGTTCAGATCATCCGTATGGCTCATGTTGTTGTCCGCATCCAGCGCCACGGTGTACACCAGATCCAGGCCGCTGACCCGCAGGCTGTCCGGTTCCTGTACAAACCATTCTGCCACCGCTTTGGCCGTGTTATCCAGCTCCTGTGTATGGGCAACGCCCAGCTGCTGCGCCAGCTCTGCGGCTTTTTCAGCGTCCGTGCCGGTGTTCACGCTCCCCAGCCCGCTGCAGGCCGTAAGCACACCAAGCGCCAGCACCCCAGCCAGCAGGCAGACAAGCAGATTCTTCCAGTGTTTCATCTTGATCAGCTCCTTTCACGCTGCATCCGTCCCCGCCGCCCCAGACCGGCAGGGCCTTTTTGTTCATGATATCATGCTTCCGGGCAAAAAACAAGGCCGCTGCCTGCAAACGGCAGCGGCCTTGTCCGGTTTTTACTTTGCGTACTCGACGGCACGGCTCTCGCGGATGACGTTGACCTTGATCTGGCCGGGATAATCCAGCGTATCCTCGATCTTCTTTGCAATGGAGCGGGCCAGCAGGATGACCTGATCGTCGCCGATGACGTCGGGCTTGACCATGATGCGCACTTCGCGGCCAGCCTGCACGGCAAAGGCCTGCTCCACGCCCTCAAAGCTGGAAGAGATCTCCTCCAGATTTTCCAGACGCTTGACGTAGCTTTCCACATTCTCGCGGCGGGCACCCGGGCGGGCGGCGCTGATGGCGTCGGCAGCCTGGATGATGAAGGCCAGCGGGGTCTTGGGCTCCACGTCGCCGTGGTGGGCCTCAATGGCGTGGATGATCTGGGTGTTTTCCTTGTACTTGCGGCAAATGTCCACGCCGATCTGGACGTGGCTGCCCTCGATCTCGTGATCCAGTGCCTTGCCGATGTCATGCAGCAGACCGGCACGGCGTGCCATGGTCACGTTCACACCCATCTCGCCTGCCAGCAGGCCGGCCACCCAGGCCACTTCCATGCTGTGGGTCAGGGCGTTCTGGCCAAAGCTGGTACGGTACTTCAACCGGCCGATCAGCTTGATCAGGTCCGGGTGCAGGCCGTGGATGCCCAGCTCCATCACCGCACGCTCGCCTTCGCGCTTCATCTGCAGCTCCAGCTCGTGGCGGCACTTTTCCACCGTTTCCTCAATGCGGGCGGGGTGGATGCGGCCGTCGCCGATCAGGCGTTCCAGGGTCATGCGGGCCACCTCGCGGCGGGTCTGGTCGAAGGAGGACAGGGTAATGGCCTCCGGGGTATCGTCGATGATCAGGTCCACACCGGTGGCGGTTTCCAGCGCACGGATGTTGCGGCCCTCGCGGCCGATGATACGGCCCTTCATCTCGTCACTGGGCAGCGGCACCACACTCACGGTGGTCTCGCTGCAGTGGTCGGCGGCGCAGCGGCTCACGGCCTGACCGATCAGGTTGCGGGCGATGTTGTCGCAGTTCTCCTTCAGGTCGGTCTCGTAGGCGGCAATGCGCACGGCCTTTTCGTGGGTGAGCTCCTCATCCACCTTGTGCAGCAGCACCTCGCGGGCGTCCTCCTGGCTCAGGCCGGCCAGCGTTTCCAGACGCTCCATCTCCTTGGCGCGCAGGGCGTCGATCTCGGCCAAACGGGCGTCGGCCTCGGCGGTACGCTTCTTCAGGTCCTCTTCCTTGCGCTCCAGGGCTTCGGTCTTGCGGTCCAGGGCATTTTCCTTCTGGTCAATGCGGTTTTCCTGACGGCTGATCTCAGCACGGCGCTGTTTGATCTCCTTGTCGGCCTCTGCCTTCTGGGCATCGACCTCGGCCTTCAGCTTGAAGGCCTCGTCCTTGGCTTCCAGAACCGCTTCCTTGCGCTTCTGGTCTGCGGTCTTGATCGCTTCATTCACCAGGCGGGTCGCCTCGGCTTCGGCGCTGCCGATCTGTGCTTCGGCGGTCTTTTTCCGGTTGTTGTAACCAACAAAATAGCCCGCAGCTGCACCGACAACACCCACGATCAGGGCCACGATCACTTCGATCGCGGTCATCGTGTTCACTCTCCTTTGTTCTGATTTTTCATTCAGGTTCAAACAAGCAGGAGACGCTGTGCGGCAGGCTGTGGGCAACGATCTATAAGGGAGCCTTCCATGCAAAAAGTGACAACAAAAATCACACGCGCAGGCAGACCCTGCACGGGCATTGCGGCTTTTTTCTATCCGGTTCTGGCTTATATAAAACAGGCGCGCTTCGCCTGTGGAGAAACTCCGGTCATGGGGACGACCTGCACACAGCGTCTTTTATTCCATACTACTAATTATATTACGAAACATTTGCACGCTTGTCAAGGGAAAACCGGCTCCCGCCGCATATTTTTTGTGCACATGGCCGATTTTATGCCGCAAAAACCCCGGTGCATCTGCATACACCGGGGCTCATTCTGCATCATTATTCCAGATACATCCTCCGCAGGCGCATCCGCCGGGCGGGAGTCAGGCCGTACTCCCGGGCCAGATACTCCTCCGCGCTGCCGCACGCTTCCCGGATGACCTGCAGCACATAGGGTGCCGCACCCGGATCCACGCCCGCCTGTGTGCAGAACCGCATCCGCTTGGACGGGTCGGCGGCGATTTCTTCCGCGTGGCCCGCCAGAAGGGCGTCGATCTCGGCCTTGCGGCAGACATTCGTCTGCACAAAGTCCGCGCAGATCGTCTCGTCGGACGCACCCAGCGCCAGCAGGATCAGCATGGCGGCCACGCCGGTGCGGTCCTTGCCGGCAGAGCAGTGGAACAGGATGGGCGTCTCGCCGGCTTCCAGCGCCCGGAACAGCTCCTTGAAGGCCTTGTTGCCAAACAGCATCTGTCGGTACATCCGGTGCAGGATGTTCTCGCCCTCCCGGGCGGTCTGCATCATGCGCTCGATGTCACCTGGGGCAAAGCTGATCTCATGGCCGTCGTCGCCGCACAGGGCACAGATCTGCACCAGCCGGGCACCGTCCGGCACATAGTCCGGCTCGGCCTGGGCCTCGGCAGTGCTGCGCAGGTCCAGAATCAGCCGCAAGCCCAGCGCATCCAGCCGGGCACGGTCCGCCGGGTCGGTGAGCCGCGCGGTGCACACGCCGCGCCAGATCTGGCCCCAGCGCACGGTCTTGCCCTCATCGGCCGGATAGCCGCCCAGCTCCCGGAAGTTGGTCGCACCCGCAAAGGGCAGCTGGGTGCCAGGGGCCGGGTGCACCGGAGCGGCAGGCTTTGCCGCCGTGCTGGACAGCACCGGGAAGTTGTAGAAGGGCTTGGCCGGACGGCCCCGGCGCGGCGGCAGCGAGGCGGCCCCGCCCAGCACCTCCATCAGGTAGCTGCGCAGCAGGTCGATGTAGGCCGAGGTATAGTCCCGGCGCTGCACCAGCGATACGCACAGCGGGGGCAGATCCTCCAGCAGCACATCCCGCACCCGGTCCAGCTCCCGCCGGGCGCCGGGCTCGTAGCGGGTCAGGCAGGTGCACAGCTGCTCCTGCACCAGATAATAGGCCTGGTAAAAGCTGGGGCCGATCTCGGCGTTGGGCGCAAACCCGGCCCGGGCACAGGCCGACCACAGCGGACTGAACAGGTCCTGCCGCAGGCTGGGCAGCAGCACCCGCTGCCCCCGCAGGTCGGCCAGCGGGATGCTCTCCCGGTCCCAGAAGGGGTGACCGCGGGGCACCAGCAGGCAGGCAGGGTCGGCCCGCAGGGTGGTGCGGGCCAGTACCGGGGCCGCACAGCCCAGGTCGATGACCAGACCGGCGTCCAGCTCGCCCTGCTCCACGGCATCGGCCACAGCGTCGTTGTCCAGCAGGCGGAACCGCATCTCCACATGAGGGTACTGCTGGCGGAACTTGTCCAGCTGCGTTTCCAGCCCAGGCAGGTAGTCCGGCACCAGCGCCACGCTGATGCCGATGTGCACCGGCTGGGCCGACTGGATCTCGGCCCGCAGGGCGGCCTGCATCTGCTGGAACTGCTCCACCACCGGGGTGGCATGGCGCTGCAGGCTCATGCCGCGGTCGGTGAGGGTGAGCTTGTGGTGGGCACTGAGGAACAGCGGCCCGCAAAGTTCCGCTTCCAGCGCAGAGATGCTCTGCCGCAGCGCCTGCCGCGACAAAAACAGCCGCTGTGCGGCCCGGGTATAATTCATTTCTTCGCACAATACCAGAAAGTAGTGCAGCTGGCGGATGTCCATGGTTTCCTCCTGCGGATGTTTGTCATAAATAAAGAATACCGCCTTTTCCGGCAATTGTAAAGCCGGTGGACCTTCTTCCCGGTCACATTTTTTGCTGCGCTCTGCATTCCGCCGTATCACGCCGTCACATGGACCGCATTTTCCCGGACGGCATCAATGGTTTCCATCAGTTCTCCGCCCATTTTGCCGTCAAACAGGCGGGTGAACAGGATGGGCTGGTCGAAAGGCGGTTTCATCAACACCGCTTTGCTTTCCACATAACCGTTCTGCTCGATGTAATGAATGACCTTCTGCACAAACGCGATCTGCTTTGCATTCAGCGATTCGTCGTTGATGAACTTGGAAAATGCCTGCATGGCAGCATCGTGGTCCAGCTTTGCCACTTTACGCACCAGCAGACCAAACGGGGTATCCCTGAACTCCCGGGCATAATCTTCTTTGCTGCCCAGCTCGCTGGTGAATAGGTACAAGCCCCAAAAGCCCTTATAAAGCAAAAAAGACGACAAACCGTTTAGTTCAACGATTTATCGTCCTTTTGGTGCGCTCGAGGGAACTCGAATCCCTGGCCCTCTGATTAAAAGTCAGATGCTCTACCGGCTGAGCTACGAGCGCATATTCTGCAACAATACAATACTGCCGAATAATATTACCATAAATGCCGATAAAATGCAAGTGCCCGGCCGAAAATTCTTGCGTTGCACTTATGAAGTCCCCCGCGGGGACTTTAAGCGACCGAACGGTCTCGCCGCAGGCGAGATGGAAGGATTTTATCCCGACAAGTTCCTCTTTACAAAACCGGACAGAATCGTTACAATCAAAGCAAATCCGATTTGGGCTCTTTTCCGGGCAGGCAGTGCCTGACCCCGCCGCGATTCTTTCCCCCTGCAGGAGGTACTTTCTATGAAAAAAATCACTCGCCGTTCCGTTCTTCGTCTGTCCGGGCTGGCGGCCGCTTCGCTGGCGCTGACCAGCTGCCGGGCCGCCGGTTCTGCCGCCGTTGGCAGCCGCTTTTCCGACTGGCTGCGGCAGAAGCTCGCCAACAGCTCTTCCTCTGCATCCTCGGAGGCGGCAGCCTCCGGCGAGGCAGCGGCTTCCAGTGAGGCCGCCGCATCTTCCGCAGCAGCGGAGGAACCGGCCGCGTCCAGCTGGCTGCCTGCCTACGACGCCGACCCGCTGACCGGCGAGGCCAACCGCAGCAGCGGCCGCATCGTGGGCGTGATGGTCAACAACATCAGCTATTCCGAGCGGCAGAACGCCCGCCCTCAGCGGGGCCTTTCTTCTGCTGACCTGCTCATCGAGAGCAAGGTGGAGGGCGGCATCACTCGCTTCTGTGCCGTGTACCGCGACGCCGACAGCATCCCCGAGGTGGGGCCCATGCGCTCCGGCCGGGACCAGTTCCTGCAGCTGCTGATGCCCTGGCAGGCGCTGTACTACCACGACGGTGAAAGCGCCCCCTGCACCAAGTTCATCAGCGTCTACAACTACTCCGGTCTGAACATCGGCGGCAAGAGCTACTTCAACACACCCACCCATCCCCATGTGGCCCACCGGGACAGCCGCGGCCGCAACGTTGCCTACGAACACACCGAGTTCACCTCCGGCAAGGAGATCCGGCAGGCCGCCGCCAATGCCGGCATCGGCCTGAGCCACGATTACGACACCACCTTCTTCCGCTTTGCGGACTACCGCACCGGGGCCGAGAATACCATGCGCGGCACCGCTTCCGGCCGGACGATACGCATCGTGCACTCCGACAACTACAAGACCAGCTTCAGCTACAGTGCACTGAGCCGCACCTACAAAATGCAGATGTACAGCCACGCCGCCGGCGGATTCGAGAACACCGTGGACGAACTGAACGGCAAGCAGCTGAGCTTCGACAACCTGCTCATCTGCTTTGCCCCCATCGCCGCCTACCCTGGCGACTCCGGCGACGTGCAGCAGGTGAGTTACATTTCCGGCGGCGAAGCCTACTTCTTCAGCCGGGGCGGGGTACAGGTGGGCCGCTGGGAGAAGGCCTCCCCGGAGCATCCGCTGAAGGTCTACGATGACGCCGGGGCCGAGCTGCTCTTCAACCGCGGCAAGACCTACCTTGCCATTGTGGACGACGATGAGTGGTCCAATTTCAGCTATCAGTAAACGAGGGGAACGCCATGAAACGCATCTGGATCCAGCGCATCGGTGCGGCCGTGCTGTGCGCTGTGCTGCTGGCCGGCTGCATGCCGGGCGGCCCGGCAGCCGACAGCACGGCTTCTGCTGACCCCCTGACCGGGCAGGAGCAGCAATACCCGGGCCAGCGTCCGGCGGCAGTGGTCATCGACAACGCCCCCGGCAGCACCACCCAGTGGGGCATCGGCAGCGCCTCTGTGGTGCTGGAGGCCGCAGCCCGTGCGGACACCGCCCCCAGCCTGTGCCTGGTCTATCCCTCCGTGTCGGCCATGCCGACGGTGGGGCCGGTCACGCTGGGGCAGGACCTGTTCTGGCGGCTGCTCAGCGGCCAGCAGGTGCTGCCCATCCAGCGCGGCTGCGACCTGTACACCCGCAATTTTCTGGACTACTGGAACCTGCGCGCGGTGGACGCGCTGGAAACAGGCCGCAACGCCTTCACCACCGGCAATACCAACTGGGCCAGCCCGCTGTGGTGCACCAACGGCCAGTCTGTGGCCAAGGTGCTGGGCAGCCTGAGCATCTCGTCCGCGCTGTCCGAGGACCCTGCGGAATCCGCAGACAGCACGCAGGAAGGGGACACCCCCGCCGTACCCACTGTCCCGGCCCTGCTGCCTCAACAGACCGACGGCCACCTGCCGGATGCGGACGTTGCCGACGCAGTTCAGGCGGCAGTACAGTTCCCGTCCGGCAGCACCACCCGCTTTGCCTACGATACCGACACCGGCACCTACGGGATGCTGCACAATGACGGCTCCCCGCAGCTGGACGCCAACACCGGCATCCAGGCCGCCTTTGACAACCTCCTGGTGCTGTACAGTGCCTCCACCCCGCGGGACGATGGCCGCACCCTGGACTACGACCTGACCATGGGCGGCGGCCTGTGGCTCAACGGCGGCCACCTGTGGCACATCACCTGGACCCAGGGCACTGGCTCGACCTTTGCCTTTTATGACGCCGACGGCCGCCCACTGCGCATCCTGAGCGGCCGCAGCTACATTGCATGGCTTTCCAGCCTGACCGGTGAGGAAGTCACCGTGCAGGATTCCGCCGGGAACGACCTGCTGCAGCCCTGACACACAAAAAGCTCCTCGTGCAGATGCACGGGGAGCTTTTGCGTTTATTCAGTTTACAGATCCACCACGCTGCCCACCTCGGCAGGGGTGGCGGGCACCATGCCCAGTTCCGCTTCGTCCGCGCCGCGCTGCACCGTGAAGGTGACGCTGCGCCCGGCGGCAAAGTCCGGGGCATAGGTGAGCTCCAGCGTCTGCCAGTCCTCCGGCACGGCGCAGAAGCAGTGCAGCAGCGCACCGCGCCCGGCGGCCAGATTCAGGGTAAAAATCGAAGCATCCGCCGCGTTCTCACCGTACAGCGGGGCGGCAAAGCTGCCGCAGCGCACCGCACGGCCGTTGCAGGCGGCCGTGACCCCGGTGCCCATGCTGTACAGGTCCTCCCGGGTGGACACCCGACGGCTCTGCAGGTAGCTTTCGCCCACCGGCAGCGCATGGCCGGACAGGTTCTCCACCGAGAGATACACCAGCACACCGCCCAGACCCGGAGCCGGGGCATAACCCAGCAGCTCCACTGCCGCCTTGCCGTCCAGCAGGGCAGGGTCGCCCGCAGCACGCAGCTCGGCCGCTGCTGCGGATACACCGGTGAGCAGGGCAGCCGCAAGGCTGACCGCACCGGAGCCGGCACATTTCAGGAATGACCGGCGGGAGATGGCTTGTGACATGGGAACTTCCTCCTTGGCGAAACGAAAAAGTGGTTCCTTTATACAATAAAGGATTGTGACCGTTCTGTCAAGCGGTTGCCCCGGATTGTAACCGATTCTTTGCGTTTATTCGTAGGCCTCGTTCTCTTCGGTCTCGGCCTGGCCGCGCAGGGTGTCGGCATAGCCGAAGGGCACGATGTCGATGGCCTCCACCAGCTTGTCCCGCATCCACAGCTGCACGTCAGTCTGCACGGTGTAGCCGCAGCCGGGGTCTGCCATCCACTGCTCGGGGCGGCGGCTGGGCAGAGCACGCTGGCTGAGCATGCTCATGATCACGCCGCCGTGGGTCACACAGGCGGCCTCGGTCACGTCCATGCGGATCATATACTCAAACAGCTTGAGCAGGCTTTCGGCGCAGCGGGCGTGGAACTGCTCGGTGGGCTCAGCCCCCTCCGGCACAAAGCCGGAACCCGGGGTGATCCACTTTTTAAAGTCCTCGTCGTGCACCAGTTCCTTCACGGGCTTGTTCTCGAATTTGCCAAAGCCCGCCTCCCGCAGATCGTGCACCGTAAAGGTGTGGGCCGCGTTGGGGAACAGGATGTTGGCCGTTTCCACCGCACGCAGCATGGGCGAGGAGAACACGGTGTCCACCTGGGGGTACTCAAAGCGTTCCTTCAGTTCGGCCAGCTGGGCACGGCCCTCGTCGCACAGCGGGATGTCGGTGCCGCTGCCGATGTACAGGCCCTGCAGGTTGCCGGCGGTCACGCCGTGACGGATGAGATGAAGTTTAAAGGTTTTCATGCATAGCACCTCGTATCATGTGGGAGGGCGTCCGGGGCAGGCCAGGGTAGGATCAGCCCTCGCTGTGGTTCACCTCAACGGTGGTGGGGAACACGTTCATATCCAGGCGGCAGTTGTCACGGATGGTAACGCTGGTCAGGGCGTTGCAATCATTGAAGGCGCCGGTCTTGATGTAGCCCACGCTCTCGGGGATGGTGATATCGGTGAGGGCAGTGCAGCCGTTGAAGGCACCGGCCTCGATGTACTCCACGCCGTCAGCGATGTTCACGGTGGTCAGGTTGGTGCAGCCCTTGAAGGCGACGGCACCGATGCTGGTGACAGTGCCTTCCACTTCCACATTGGTGATCTGGTCGGCCTGGTCTGCCCAGGGTGCCGGGCTGTCGGAGGTAAAGTTGGTCATACGGCCGGTGCCGCTGATGGTCAGGGTGCCGTCGGCCAGGGTCCAGGTCACGTTCTCGCCGCAGGAGTTATCGCCGGCGGCAGCAGCGGATGCAGCGGTGGAAGCGGTGCTGGAAGCAGCAGAAGATGCGCTGCTGCCGCAGCCGGTCAGGGCGATGCAGCTCACAGCCAGAACAGCGGCAGCGGCCAGGCTGCACAGACGGGTGATGGTGTTGCGTTTCATTTGGGTAATCCTCTTTCCTATTCCTATTTTTATAGCCTCCCTGCCCACCACAAAGCTGTGCGCCGAGCAAGGACAGGTGCCAAAACAGCATTATAGCACAAAACCAGGAAAGATGGAAGTTCCAATTTGGAATTTTTGCATTTTGCGCCGGGTGCCGTTTCTTTTGGCCGGAACGGGAGCCATTTTCTGGCAGAAAAGCGCGTCCTCTGCCAAAAATATTCCCGCCCGGCATCTTTGTGCCCCGGGCGTCCGCCACAAAATGTATGCTGTTATACCTGTAGTTTAACATAGATGTAGTGTACCCGGCAAGGCCTTTGACAGAAATGACGAAATTTGATGAAAAATATCGTCACTTTTCTTGCTTTACATTTCGTTTTCCGTTGTGTATAATCAACCTGCTGTAAACCAAAAATCAAGGATGTTCCCCAACCCGGGGTCATTGAGGAGTCAGAGATCATGGAATTCAATCGTATCATCAAACTGCTGCGCAAGGAGCGCGGCATCACCCAGAAACAGGCGGCAGAAGATCTGGGTGTTTCGCAGGCCCTGCTGTCCCACTACGAAAAAGGCATCCGCGAGTGCGGGCTGGACTTTGTGGTGCGCGTGGCCGACTATTATAATGTTTCCTGCGACTATCTGCTGGGCCGTTCGGCGGAGCGCAACGGCATGATGCTCTCGGCAGAGGACATCCCCAACCCCGACAAGATGAAGGACAACATCTACCACGGCAGCGTCCTGCCCACGATGAACAAAAAGCTGATCTCCAATAGCCTGAACGTGCTGTATGCCAAGATTGGCCAGTGCCACAGCAAGGCCCTGACCACCGAGGTGAGTGCCTACCTGATGACCGCCGTGGCCAAGATGTTCCGTCTGCTGTACTCCGCCGAGTCCCACAACGCGTCCAGCATGTTCAGCATCGGTGCCCACCGCTGGCGCGGCTATTCCGACGCCGTGATGCGCATGTCCGAGGCCAATGTGGAGGCCCTGCTGGCCGGGGAGGACGTGAACGGCGGCGAAGGCGTGAAGGACCCCGCCTGCCTTGCCATGACCACCGAGAGCCTGACCCGTGAGTTCCCGCTGTACACCCCCAGCCTGCTGAATCTGGTCAAGACCAGCGAGACCCACGTCAAGGGCCTGACCCCTGAGGACTGAAATCCCGTCGTACCGGGGTGATATTCCTGTGAATTGTTCCCCCAAACTCTTGCATCTGTGCACCAAAAACGGTATAAACAGAGTAGAAGATTCTGGAAAGGACAACATTTCCACCGATCAAGAGGAGGACAATACCTATGTCGAACAAGATTTCCCGCCGTGCATTCCTGAAGTGTGCAGGTGTTTCCGCTGCAGCGGTCGGCTCTGCCAGCCTGCTGAGCGGCTGCAAGACCAATGGCAGCAACACCACCGTCAACGACGTGAAGGTGGGCGACACCGTCAAGAACTGGAACGGTCTGGGCGTGCAGCTGTCCAGCGTGTTCCACCTGACCCAGGATCCCGCACAGCCCGGCTATGAGTATCTGGGCGTGCGCGTGACCGTGCTGAACCGCAGCAAGACCGAGACCTACACCATCGGTGCACAGGGCGTGGATGCCATCAACGCCGCTTACCCCGTGCCCCCGCTGGAGAACGTGGACGCCAACTTCCAGGCCATGGCCGCTGCTACCACCGACTTTGTTGCCACCTGCGACGGTCAGGGTGTCGCCGTGAGTGCCAACATCTCGCTGTACAATTCCAACTCCCAGAGCTTTTCCGACAGCGAGACCCTGCCCCCGCAGGGCTCCGGCTACATCGTGCTGATGCTGCAGGTGCCCACCGGCTGGAAGGAGCTGCAGGTGACCTACATGCCCACCTTTGCCCCGGACAAGACCCTGACCTTTACCATGAAGGCCGCCGATGTGATCCGCGGATAATTGCATTCGATTTCGTCCATTTTGTACGATATGCCCACAGAATGTTCACAATTATTTTATAAAAAGCATTGACTTTTGCGGTCATTTCGCCTATTGTATAAGTAACTTCCATTGGCATAAACTGTATAATTTTACATTCCAGGAGGAGGAACAAAATCATGTCTACCGTTTTCTCCCGCCGCTCGTTTCTGAAATACACCGCCGTGACCGCTGTGGCTGTGGCCGGTACCAGCCTGCTGGGCGGCTGCTCTGGTTCTGGCGCAGAAACTGCGATCCAGACCACCTATCCCAGTGATAATGTCGTGCTGAAGGTAAAGTCCACTCTGGAGACTTTGGAGTATGATCTCACCGACGGCCATGCGACCTTTACGATCCATATCGTCAACGGCCGCAAGAATCCCATCGTCGTGAGCCCCAATCGTTTTGCAGTCAAGGCCTACGATAAGAACAACAACTGCATCGCAAACATCTTTGTGGGTTCTACCCAGGGCAGCCTCAACGCCGCCCTGGCCCCTGGCGATACCAACCCCATCAGCCGCGGTAAGGAGTGCATCTGCACCGTTATTGCATCCGGTCTGCCTAAGGTGACTGTGAATACTGAGAATCCTGAGGATACCGAGTGCCCCATCGCCTCCTGCGTATCATCTACACCCCGGATACCGAGTACAACGAGTACACCGCAAACTGGATCATCTCCCCGGATACTGCGGTCCCTGCTTTGGGCTGACCCTTACACCATATTTTGTTGATAAACGGAGGAACGTATCATGTCTTACACTTTTTCCCGGCGTGATTTTCTGAAGTATTCTGCCCTCACCGCTGTGGCTGTGGCCGGTGCCGGCCTGCTGACGGGCTGTGAGATCCAGGACCCCAACAACCCTGTTATCAAAAAGCTGGGTTACGGCACGACCCTGGGCACCACCGGCGGCCTGCTGAAGAGCGTGGACACGGAGGGCACTACCGGTGTCTTTACCTTCACAGTGAAGAACAACTCCGATGCTCCCCTTCCTATGGACCCCAACGAGAGCTTCGTAGTAAAGGTCCTGGACAAAGACGGCAACAGCAAGTGGAGCAACTATTTCAACCTGTCCATCGAGGCTGTTCCGGGGGCGGACGGCAAGGTTCCTGATATTCTCCCCCAGCTCCCGGTCCGGACTGTAGGTGAGTACAAGGTCCATGTCCCCGACTATGCCGGGCATGCTCCCAACCCTGAGGACACCCTGCACCCTGAACTCCGCATGACTCCCTCGGTGCAGGCCTCGTCAAGTAATTCTCCAATCTTTACATTTCAGCCCGCACCCTTGGTGCGGGCTTTTTTGACCCTTTTGTTGGGCAGTTTGTTGTAAAGTGTCTATCGTTTTTTAGTGATTTTGTGTCTTGTGCACAGTTCCGTTTTCCGGTACAATAAAAGAACAAGCAACGGACAAAGCGCAGCGGCAGAGCCACTTGCCGCCGCGCTGTTATATTTTGCGGCGGGTACGCCCGCCCGGCTGAAAAGGAGTGCTGTCTGTTATGATCAACATGGTCAAGCTGCCCACCAAGAAAAGTGACCTGTTCCTGCGCGTTGCCAAGGGACATTTTGCCACCAGCCACAGCCACATCAACTATTACATCGACGTGACCACCCAGAAGGCCCGCCTGTCGGAGGCCAAGGCCGTGGCCAAGGAGCTGGTGAGTGCCTACCAGCACAGCACCATCGTGGACACCGTGCTCTGTCTGGACGGCACCCAGGTCATCGGCACCTGTCTGGCCAATGAGCTGACCAAGGACGGCTTTGCCAACATGAACGCCCACCAGACCATCTATGTCATCACCCCGGAGTACACCACCGGCAGCCAGATCATCCTTCGTGACAACCTGGCCCCCATGGTCAAGGGCAAGCATGTGCTCATCCTGGCCGCTTCCATCACCACCGGCTACACCGTCCAGGCTGCTGTGGAGGCCGTGAACTACTACGGCGGCATGGTGGCCGGGCTTTCGGCCATTTTCGCCACCACCCACGAGTGTCTGGGCATCCCGGTCACCTCCATCTTCGACCCCTCTAGCCTGCCGGACTACGCCAGCTTTGACAGCCGTGACTGCCCTCTGTGCAAAGCAGGCCAGCATATCGACGCCTTGGTCAACAGCTTTGGCTATTCGGCCCTGTAAGGAGACCCCCAATACAAAAGCGTCTGCAGAAGCCTCTGCAGACGCTTTTTGTTTGCCCGGGGCACCGGGTCATTGTTTTTTGGGGAACACAAAGGGATTGCAGCGGTATACTGCCACCAGATACAGGGTCATGAAACACCACACCACCGGCTCACACAGGATCACCGCATTGTAGGCAAAGCGGGGGATGAACACCAGCACGAACACCACCTTGCCCAGGAACTCGATGACACTGGAAAACAGCGGCAGCACCTTTTCGCCCAGGCTCTGCAGGGCATAGCGGGTGGACAGCAGCACCCCCAGCACCGCATAGAAGGGGGAAGTCCAACGCAGATAACGTGCGCCGTTTTCCAGCACGAGGGCCTCCGACGAGCCGGACACCATGCGCACCAGCCACTCGGCGCTCACCTGCATCAGCAGCACCGTCACCACCATGACCACCAGCGAATACAGGTAGATCTCCCGCATGCCCTTGCGGATGCGCTCCGGCTGGCCTGCGCCGTAATTCTGGGAAACGAAGGTGGACGCCGCATTCGCCATGGCGATGAGCGGCATATCCGTGAAGGCAAACAGCTTGCGGGCCGCCGTGTGTCCGGCGATGGTCAGGGTGCCCAGCCCGTTGATGCCGTACTGCAAGATCACCGAACCGGCAGACACGATGCTGCTCATCAGGCCCATGGAGATGCTCTGGCTGAACAGGTCCCAGTACAGCTTGCGGCCCACGTCCAGATGCTTCCGGCCCGGGATGAGGATGCGCACCCGCGCCATGACATAAAGGATGCACAGCACCACTGACACGCCCTGTGCGATCACGGTAGCCACAGCGGCACCGGCCACGCCCATGCCCATCCCGGCAATGAACCACAGGTCCAGCACCACGTTCAGCGCCGAGCTGAGCAGCAGGAACACCAGCGGCATCACACTGTTGCCGATGGCCCGCAGCAGGCCCGCGCACAGGTTGTAAGCAAACATGACGATGACGCCCAGATCAATGATGATGATGTAGCGGTAGGCATCTTCCAGAATTTCGGCGGGGGTGTCCAGCAGCTCCAGCAGGGGCCGCAGGCCGAAAAAGCCCGCCGTGGTGATGGTCAGCGACGCCACCAGTCCGATGACCAGCGACCCGGCCACCGTGCGCTTGAGCAGGTCCTCGTCCTGAGCGCCGTAGGCGCGCGCTGCCACGATGGCAAGGCCGTTGCCGATGCCAAGGCCGAAGCCCACCAGAAGCTCGTAGATGGCTCCGCAGGAGCCAATGGCAGCAAGGGCGGTGTCGCCCAGCACGTTGCCCACGATCATGGTGTCCACGGTGTTGTACAGCTGCTGGAACAGGTTGGAAATGAGAATGGGCAGCATGAACAGCACAAGACTCCTGAAAATGGGGCCGTGCATCAGGTCTACATTCATCTGGAAGAGGTTCTTCTTCCGGGACTGGGTCTGGGTCATAGGGTTCCTCCAACTTTATTTTTACCGCAAAACAAGGGGCCGCCCGGAAAGCAGTCCCTTGTTTTGTCGTTTTATGCAGTTGCTTTTTACGAAGAAGCTGCCCGCGGCGGCCCCTCTCGTGAAAAGGCAGTCAGAGCGGCCCGCAGGCCGCTCTGACTGCAAAATCAAAAACATTTTTCCGCTGAAAATTGCCAGAGCACAAGCGGCGGCAATTCCAATCGTGCTCTTTACAGCTCCTGGGTCTCAAAGCCGTGGCCGGTGAGCACCTCCACGCTGGTAAAGCCTGCGGCCTTGATGGCGGCAGCGGCCTCGTCAAAGCCGTAGGTCAGGCTGGCAATGTCGTGGGAATCGGAGGTGATGATCACCTTGCCGCCCATCTTCTGCCACTCACCCAGCAGCCAGGGGCCAGGGTAGAAGTCCTTGCGGTAGCCGCGGTAAACGCCGCCGGTGTTCACTTCCAGCAGGCAGTCGTTGTCCTTTGCGGCCTGCAGGGCCTTGAGAGCAGCAGCCTTGTAGCGGGGCGACTCCTCGTCGAAGAACTCCCCCTTGGCGTTCAGCTTCTTGATCAGGTCGATGTGGGCCAGAATATCCGGCTTGAGGGCGGCCACCTTTTCCACCTCGGCAAAGTAGGCTTCCACAGCGGCCAGCGGGTCGCCGTCGAAGTCGTCGTTGATGCAGTCCCACAGGTCCTGCGGGCGGAAGTCGATCTCGTAATACTTGCCGGTGTTCTTGCCGTACAGGTGGTGTGCACTGCCGATCCAGTAATCGTAGCCGGTGCGCTTGTCCTCGCTGAGGATGTCCCACTCGATGCCGCACAGGATGTCCACCTTGCCCTTGTACTCGGCCTTGAGCTTGGCGATGGTGGCCTTGTACTGGGCGGTGCGGCTGGGGCTCATGCAGTATTCACGGTCGCGCTGGGTATAGCTATGGCCCGTGAAGCCCAGTGTGGTCAGCCCCTTCGCACACGCAGCGCTTGCCATATCCTGCAAGGTGTTTTTGCCATCACACATGGTGGAGTGGCAATGGACACTGGACTTCTTATAATCTGCCATAATTGCTTCACTGCATCCTTTCCTGCTTGACCTTATGGTCAATGACGTGTCGTTTTTCCAGTTCACGGGTCACGTCCTCCACCGTGATGCCGGCGCTGACCATCAGCACCAGAACATGGTAGGCCAGATCACTGATCTCGTAAACGGTTTCTTCCTTGTCCTCTTTTCGCCTGCAATGATGACCTCGGTGCACTCTTCGCCCACCTTTTCAGGATCTTCTCCTTGCCCTTTTCAAACAGGTAGGTGGTGTAGCTGCCCTCTTTGGGGGAATCCTTGCGGCCTTTGATCAGTTCATACAGGCCCTGCCAGCTGAACTGTTTCAGCTCCGGGGAGACGTATACTTCGTTGAAGAAACAGCTCTCGGCCCCGGTGTGGCAGGCCGGGCCGGACTTGACCACTTCCACCACCAGTGCGTCCTTGTCGCAGTCGGCAGTGATGGACACCACCCGCTGCACGTTGCCGCTGGTCTCGCCCTTGCGCCAGATCTCCTGACGGCTGCGGCTCCAGAACACGGTGCGACCTTCGGCAATGGTGAGGGCCAGCGTCTCAGCGTTCATGTACGCGAGGGTAAGCACCTCTTTGGTGTAGTGATCCTGCACGATGGCAGGGATGAGGCCCTTTTCGTCAAATTTCAGGTCCATGGTCGTTTCTCCCTCCCCGGATGGGGATAGTTCTAGTTTAGCGTATTCGGCTTGCAAACGCAAGGGGTACGGCGTATTTTTACAGGCGCATTTCCACGCCATTCTCCGCCAGATATTCCTTCAGGTCCCGGATGGTCAGCAGCTTCTGGTGGAAGATGCCGGCCGCAAGGCCCGCGTCGATGCCCTTGTGGTGGAACAGCTCCAGAAAATCCTCTTTTTTTCCGGCACCGCCGCTGGCGATGATGGGCACGTCCACGCGGGCCGCCACAGCGTCCAGCATTTCCAGATCAAAGCCATTGCGCACGCCGTCGGTGTCGATGCTGTTCAGGCAGATCTCCCCGGCACCGTGGTCCACGCACCAGCGGATCCAGTCCAGCGCATCCCGGCCGGTGTCCTCGCGGCCGCCCTTGGCGAATACCCGGAACTGGCCGTTCACCCGTTTGACATCCGCCGAGAGCACCACGCACTGGTTGCCGTAGCGCCGGGCTGCCGCCGGGATCAGGTCGGGGTCGCGCAGGGCACCGGAGTTGACGCTGACCTTGTCGGCACCGCATTTCAGCACCCGGTCAAAGTCCTCCAGCGTGTTGATGCCGCCGCCCACGGTGAGCGGGATGAATACCTCGCTGGCCACCCGGGTGAGGATGTCGGTGAAGAGGGCGCGGCCTTCAAAGCTGGCGGTGATGTCGTAGAACACCAGCTCGTCGGCCCCGGCCGCATTGTACATCCGGGCCATCTCCACGGGATCGGCCACATCCCGGATGCCCTCAAAGTTCGTGCCCTTGACCACGCGCCCGCTGTGCACGTCCAGGCAGGGGATGATGCGTTTTGTGATCATATCGGTTTCCTCCGTTCAATCCTGTACCAGTTGTACGCAGCGTTCAAGGTCCAGTGCGCCGGTGTACAGGCTCTTGCCCAGAATAGCGGCTGCGGTGCCCATCTCTTTCAGTTCCAGAAGCTCCGCCTCGGACGAGATGCCGCCGCTGGCCGTAAAGGCCACGCCGGCACCTCTGCTGCCAGCTGGCGGTACAGGGCCAGATTGGTGCCCTGCATGGCACCGTCGCAGGCGATATCGGTGTAGATGATGGCGGTGCACCCGGCGTCTGCCAGCCGCCTGCAGAAGTCCACGCCCGGCGCGGCGCTGACCTCTTTCCAGCCATGGATGGCCACATAGCCGTCCTTGGCATCCACGCCCACGGCGATCCTGTCGCCGTATTTTTGCAGCATCCGGGCGGTAAACGCAAAGTCCGTCACCGCCACGCTGCCCAGGATGCAGCGGCCCACGCCGAGGGAAAGATAGTTTTCAATGCGTTCCTCGGTGCGGATGCCGCCGCCCACCTCGATGTACAGCCCGCCCTGTTTGGCCAGTGCGGCAATGGTGTCGTAATTGGAAAGGGTGCCGTCCTTCGCGCCGTCCAGGTCGACAACGTGGAGGTTCTTTGCGCCTGCGGTCAAGAACTGCCGTGCCTGGGCACAGGGATCCTCGCCGTATACGGTCATGCGGCTGTAGTCGCCCTGGGTCAGGCGCACCACCTTGCCGCCGCGCAGATCAATGGCTGGAAACAGTTGCATCATATTCTCCTTATAACTCCGCAAACGCTTTCAGGATGCGCAGGCCGGTGTCGCCGCTCTTTTCCGGGTGGAACTGGGTGCCGTACACCTTGCCCGCCCGTACCGCGCCGGTGACCGGGATGGAATACTCGCTGGTCGCCAGTGTACTCTCGGTACAGTTCTTGCCGTAATAGCTGTGGACGTAATATACATACTCGCCCTCGCGGATATACTGGAACAGCGGGTCGTCTTTCACGATATGCAGTGCGTTCCAGCCGATCTGCGGCACCTTCAGGCTCTTGTCCGTCAGGTCCGGCTCCAGCGGGCACACCTCGCCTTGGATAAATCCCAGGCCCGCGTGTTCGCCGTACTCATAGCTTTTTTCAAACAGCAGCTGCATGCGGGCAGATGCCCAGCAGCGGCTTTTTTTCCGCCTCGGCCCGGATGACCGGCACAAGGCCGGTGGCCACCAGCTTGTCCATGGCGTCGCCAAAGGCACCCACGCCGGGCAGGATGAGCCGGTCGGCTTTGCGGATGGTATCGGGGTCGGCGGTGACCACCGTGTCCTGCCCCAGCTGTGCAAGGCTGGATTTCAGGCTGAACAGGTTGCCCACGCCGTAATCAATGATCGCGATCATACCAGCAGTCCTTTCGTGGAGGGGATCTCGTCCTTGTGGGCTTCGTCGATCTTCACCGCCGCGCTCAGCGCATGTCCGGCCCCGAAGCAGGCTTCGAGGATGTGGTGAGTATTTTCGCCCGCAAATTGTACAAAGTGGACGGTGGCGGGCACGCTGCGGGCAAAGCCCAGCCAGAATTCCTTGGCGCACTCCACGTCAAAATCGCCCACCTTCTCGGTGGTGCAGTGGATGTCCCAGTTCAGGGTGCAGCGGCCGGACAGGTCCACCGCGCACAGGATCAGCGCTTCGTCCATGGGCAGGTGGAAGCTGCCGTAGCGCTGGATGCCGCGCATATCGCCCAGCGCCCGGGCAAACGCCTGCCCCAGCGCGATGCCCACATCCTCGGTGGTGTGGTGGTAGTCCACCTCCACGTCCCCGTGGCAGGTGAGCACCAGATCGAACCGGCCGTGCCGGGCAAACAGCTCCAGCATGTGGTTCAGGAAGCCGCACCCCGTGTCGATCTCGTAACGGCCGGAGCCGTCCAGATCCAGCGTCAGGTCGATCTGGGTCTCGTTGGTGTTGCGTTCCAGAGAGATCATCCGGTTTTCCATGGTTCATTCCTCCAGAATTTTGTCCAGTGTTTCCACAAGGGCCTGCATCTGCTCCGGCGTGCCGATGGTGATGCGCAGCCAGTTGGCGATGCGGGGTGCGTCAAAATGCCGCACCAGAATGCCGTTTTTCTTCAACTCTTTGTATAGTGCACCTCCATCTTTCCTGTCCGTACTCGCAAACAGGAAGTTGGACCGGCTGTCCAGCACTGCAAAGCCGCGGGCTTCCAGCTGCTGCTTCGTCCAGCTGCGGGTGTCCACGATGGCGGCACGGGTGCGGTCAAAGTAGGCCGTATCTTTCAGCGCGGCCTGCCCGGCTTTCAGGGTCAGGCGGTTGATGTTGTAGGGGTTCAGGCTGAACTTGACCCGGTTCAGGTCGGCAATGAGCTTTGCATTGCCCATGGCCAGACCCAGCCGGGCACCGGCCAGCTGGCGGGACTTGGAGAAGGTCTGCACCACCAGCAGGTTCTCGTACCGGTCGATGAGGGGCACGCAGCTCTCGCCGCCAAAGTCCACATAGGCCTCGTCCACGATGACCACGTTGTCGGGTTGGCCTGCAGGATGCCCTCGATGGCGCTGCGCGGCAGGGCAAGGCCGGTGGGGGCGTTGGGGTTGGCGATGACGATGGTCTGGTGCAGGCCATCGTAGTCCTTCGGGTCCAGCGTGAAATCATCCTTCAGCGGGATGATGTGGCTGGGGATGTGCAGCAGCCCGCACCACACGCCGTAGCAGCCGTAGGTGATGTCGGCATAGGCCAGCGGGTGCTGTTCGTCGCAGAAGGCCCGCAGCGCAAAGAACAGGTTCTCGTCGCTGCCGTTGCCGGGCATGATCTGATCCGGCTGCAGGCCAAAATGGGCCGCCGCTGCCCGCAGCAGGTCGGCACAGGCGGGGTCGGAGTAAAGGCGGAGCTTTTCCACCTCGGCCTCGCTCACCGCCGCCACCACCGCCGGGCTGGGCAGATAAGGGCTTTCGTTGGTGTTCAGTTTGATGTACTGCTGGTCCTGCGGCTGTTCGCCCGGCGTATAGGGGGTGACAGCGGACAGGGTGGGGGAAAGAAAACGGCTCATAATGGTTTCCTCAGGTCTATTCTGTTATGGCGAACGACCTCGCCTCTTTTACTTCTCGTACCGGATGGTCACGCTCTTTGCGTGGGCGTGCAGGCCCTCGCGCTCCGCAAAGTCGGCAATGCGGGGGGCCACTTCGCCCAGTGCCTCGCGGGTGTAGTAGAGGAAGCTGGACTTCTTGACGAAGTCGTCCACGCCCAGCGGGCTGGAGAAGCGGGCCGTGCCGCTGGTGGGCAGGGTGTGGTTGGGGCCGGCGAAGTAATCGCCCAGTGCCTCCGGCACGTTGCGGCCCAGGAAGATGCTGCCCGCGTTTTTGATCTCGTTCAGCACCCCGAAGGGGTCCTCCACGCACACTTCCAGATGCTCCGGGGCGATGATGTTGCAGGCTTCGATGGCCTTGTGCAGGTCGGTGCAGACGATGATCTTGCCGTTGTCATCCACGCTGGCGCGGGCGATGGCGGCGCGGGGCAGCTGAGGGATCTGCACTTCCAGCTCGGCCTGCACGGCCTTGGCGAGGTCGGCGCTGTCGGTGACCAGCACGGGGCTGGCCAGCTTGTCGTGCTCGGCCTGGCTCAGCAGGTCGGCGGCCACCCAGGCGGGGTTGCAGCCGCCGTCGGCCAGCACCAGAATCTCGCTGGGGCCTGCGATCATATCAATGCCCACCTTGCCGAACACCTTGCGCTTGGCGGTAGCCACATAGATGTTGCCGGGGCCCACGATCTTGTCCACGGCAGGGATGCTCTGGGTGCCGTAGGCCAGCGCCGCCACAGCCTGTGCGCCGCCGGTCTTGAAAATTTTGGTCACGCCTGCCGTGGCGGCGGCGGCCAGAATGACCGGGTTCACCTTGCCGTCCTTCCCGGCGGGGGTGGTCATGACGATCTCGGCCACGCCCGCCACCTTGGCGGGGATCACATCCATAAGCACGGTGGAGGGGTAAGCCGCCGTGCCGCCGGGCACATACACGCCTGCCTTTTCAATGGGGGTGTACTTCTGCCCCAGCACGATGCCGGGCTTATCGTTCACCACAAAGTTCTTGTGCACCTGCTGGCGGTGGAAGTTCTCGATGTTGGCCGCCGCCTGCCGCAGGGTCTCGAGGAAATAGGGGTCCATGCCCGCAAAGGCCTCGTCGATCTCTTCCTGTGTGACCTGCAGGTTTTCAATGACGGCCCCGTCAAATTTCAGGGCGTAGTCCTTCAGGGCCTCGTCGCCCCGGGCACGCACATCGGCAATGATGCCGTCCACCACGTCCTCCACGTTCTTCTCGGCGCGGATGTCGCGGTTCAGGATCTCTTCGGGCTTCAGCTCGTCGAAGTTGTACAGCTTGATCATTTTGCTTCCTCCTTGTTCTGCAGCTGCGCCGCAGCTTTTCCAGCATGGTGTCCATTTCAGCGTGCTTGAACTGGTAGCTCGCCTTGTTGGCAATGAACCGGGCCGAGATGGGCAAAAATTCGGTGACCACCTTCAGGCCGTTCTCCCGCAGGGTGGTGCCGGTCTCCACGATATCCACAATGACATCCGACAGGCCCAAAATCGGGGCCAGCTCGATGGAGCCGTTCAGCTTGATGATGTCGATGTCCCGCCCCTGCGAGGCGTAATAGGCCTTGGCGATGTTGACGAATTTGGTGGCTACCCGCACCGGTCGGCCGGGGTCGTCCTGATAATCGGCCGGGGCTGCCACGCACATCCGGCATTTGCCAAGGCCGGTGTCCAGCAGCTCGTACACGTCGGCTTCCGCCTCGGTGAGGATGTCCTTGCCCACGATGCCCACATCCGCCGCGCCGTGTTCGACGTAGATGGCCACATCGCTGGGCTTGACGAGGAAGTAGCGGATGCCGGCCGCCGGGTTCTCCACCACCAGCTTGCGGGTGGCGTTGTAGTCCTCCGGGCAGCCGTAGCCGATGCCGGCCAGCAGATTGTAGACCTTGTCGCCCAGACGGCCCTTGGGCAGGGCCACGTTCAGCATCACCTTGTCGGTGCTGTTCTTCTGCACCGGCGGCAGGGGAGCGCTCAGGCGGTCCAGCTCGTCCAGATAGACCGCAAAGCCAATGGCACCGGCCCCGGGGGTGAACTGCTGCATCAGCAGGTCGTACCGGCCGCCCTTGAGCAGGGGGCGGGGCAGGGCCTTGAGGTAGCCCTGAAAAATAAGGCCATTGTAGTATTCCATCTCACCGGCCAGGGTCAGATCCAGCCGGATGGCACCACCCGCCTGTTCCAGCGGCCCGGCCAGCCCCTGCAGCTCTGCCACCGCAGCCCGCATGGCGTCGTTGCGGCACAGGGCTTCGGCACGGGGCAGGGTGTCGGCATAGCCGCCGCAGAGGGTCAGCACCCGGCACAGGGTGTCGGCGGCGTCCTCGTCCAGCCCGGCGGCGAGGGCAGCGGCCCGCAGCCCGTGGGCGTTTTCTGGCCCAGCTTGCGCAGCAGGCCCGCACGGGCGTCCTCCGGCACCTGCAAAGCATCAAGCAGGCCGAACAGATAGCCCATGTGGCTCACTTCCAGCACCCAGTCGGTGCCCAGCTGCCCCAGCGACTGTGCCGCAAGACACACGGCCTGCTGCACTTCCGCTTCGCCCACACCGCCCAGAAATTCCAGACCCATCTGGCCGATCTCCTGGAAGGTGTGGCTCTCTGCCGAGGGGCGGTAGACGTTTTCGTGGTAGTAGTAGCGCAGCGTCTCGCCGGGGGCGGGCTGCGCCGTTTTGGCAATGGAGAGGGTCACGTCCGGCTTGAGAGCCAGCAGACGGCCGTCCAGGTCGGTGAAAGTGATGACCTGTTCCGACGAAAGAAAGCTGCGGTTGGCCTGATACAGGCTGTACTCCTCAAACCGGCCCATGTGGTACTTGCGGCACCCTGCGGCCTCGTACAGCGCCCGCAGGGCAAAGGAGGCACGCTCCTTGGGCTGCAGCGTCGAAAGATCAAATTCCATGTCGGTTCCCCCTGTTCTTCTTACACCATCCTGCACCGGTCCTCCCGGCCGGTGGGTGCGGCGCCTTCCGCACACAATGGGCACACCCGGGTGTGTTCTGTCTTTATTTTACTTTATCTTGATAAAGTTGTAAAGCAGGAAAGTGACAGTGTTTGCAGCTCCATCTTACATTTTTTCGGTGCGTTTGTACAGAAAGGCGAAAATGTTTCACCGCCGGGCCGCAAGAGTTGACGGCGGGCGAACACAAAAAAAGCCACCCGCAGTCTCCTGCGGATGGCTCTGTCAGCACATCTTAACCCAGCAGCTCCAGCACACCGGCCTTGGGACGGGCACCCACGGCCTGACGCACCAGCTTGCCCTGCTCGAACACCAGCAGGGTGGGGATGCTCATCACCCCGAACTGTGCCGCCAGATCCGGCTGCTCGTCCACATTCACCTTGCCCACCTTGACGTCGGTGCGCTCTTCGGCCACCTCATCCACGATGGGGCTGAGCATGCGGCAGGGGCACCAGCTGGCCCAGAAGTCCAGCAGCACCGGCTTGTCGCTGTGCAGCACTTCCTGCGCAAAGTTTTCGGTCGTAATGGTCACAACTGCCATATTTTATCCCTCCGTAAAAGGTGTTTGTTTTTTCTGACAGCATCAGTATACCCCGGATGCCGCATGTTTTTCCGTGACCGGGTCACATAAAAAACGCGCCGCCGGGCACTCAGGCACGGCAGCGCGCTGCAAAATCGGTTTTACTTGTTCAGCATCTCATGTGCGGTCTTGCAGATGGTGGCAGCATCCAGGCCGTACTTTGCCAGCAGGTCCCAGGCGGGGCCGGAGCAGCCGAACACATCCTGCACACCCACGCGGCGCACGGGGGTGGGCAGCTTCTCGACAGGACGGCGCACACGGCTTCGCCCAGACCGCCGATGACGTTGTGCTCCTCGGCGGTGATCACCTTGCCGCACTCTTTGGCCGCCTTCAGGACGATCTCCTCGTCCAGCGGCTTGATGGTGTGGATGTTGATGACGCGGGCATGGATGCCCTCGGCGGCCAGCTGCTCGGCAGCGATGCGGGCCTCGTTGACCATCAGGCCGGTGGCGATGATGGCAATGTCATTGCCCTCGGTGATCTGCTCGCCCTTGCCGATCTCAAAGTGGTAGTTGTCGGCATCGTGGAACACGGGCACCGCCAGACGGCCGAAGCGCAGGTAGACCGGGCCTTCCATGGCGTAGGCGGCACGCACAGCGGCGCGGGCCTCCACATCATCGGCGGGGCAGATGACGGTCATGCCGGGGATGCTGCGCATGAGGGCAAAGTCCTCGCAGCACTGATGGGATGCACCGTCCTCACCCACCGAGATGCCGCCGTGGGTGGCACCGATCTTCACGTTCAGGTGGGGGTAGCCGATGGAGTTGCGCACCTGCTCAAAGGCACGGCCCGCAGCGAACATCGCAAAGCTGGAAACAAAGGGGACATAGCCCATGGTGGACAGGCCGGCGGCGACGCCCATCATGTTGGCCTCGGCAATGCCGCAGTCAAAGTGGCGGTCCGGGTAAGCCTTACGGAACATGCCGGTCTTGGTGGCGGCAGCCAGGTCAGCGTCCAGCACCACCAGGTCGTCGTGGCCCTCAGCGGCCAGCTCCTTCAGGGTGTTGCCGTAGCTTTCACGGGTAGCGATCATTTTTCACGTCTGCCATCTTACTTCTCCTCCTGTTCCAGCGCGGCGTAGGCTGCGTTCAGTTCTTCCATAGCGACCTTGTATTCGTCGTCGTTAGGGCCTTGCCGTGACAATCCACAGAGTTGGTCATAAAGGAGACGCCGGCACCCTTGACGGTGTCCAGAATGATGCAGGTGGGCTTGTCGTTCTCGGCGTGGAACGCCTTGATGGCGGACTCGATCTGGTCGTAGTCGTGGCCGTTGATGGTCAGCACGTTGAAGTTGAAGGCCTTCATCTTCTCTTCCAGCGGCTCGCTGCTCATGACCGTCTCGGTGGAGCCGTCGATCTGCAGGCGGTTGCGGTCCAGGAACACGCACAGGTTGCTCAGGCCGTAGTGGGCGGCAAACATAAAAGCCTCCCAGCACTCACCCTCTTCCACCTCGCCGTCACCCACGATGGCAAACACGTTGATGGGCTTGCCTGCGTGCTTGGCACCCAGTGCCATGCCGCAGGCTGCAGAGATGCCCTGGCCCAGACTGCCGGTGGACATGTCCACACCCGGCGTCTCGTTCATGTTGGGGTGGCCCTGCAGGTAGCTGCCGATCTTGCGCAGGGTCTTGAGGTCCTCCACCGGGAAGTAGCCGCGCTCTGCCAGAGCAGCGTACAGTGCCGGAGCGGCATGGCCCTTGGACAGCACCAGACGGTCGCGGTCGGCCATCTTGGGGTCCTTCGGGTCGATGTTCATTTCCACGAAATAGAGGTAGCTCAGCAGCTCGGCGATGTCCAGACTGCCGCCCGGATGACCGCACTTTGCGCTGTGCGTGCCCTCGATCACGCCCATGCGGATGTGACAGGCGTGCTTTGCCAGGGTAAGTTTTTCTGCATTTGTCATGATGGTCCTCCCGTATGAACCTCAGATTTGCAAGCGTTCCAAAAAAGCCGTTTTACGCCCTGCCGGGCAGGTGTGTCCCAGCAGCGCACTCTTTTTCAAGTTTATATTAGCTATTCTATGCAAAAAGGTCAAGTTCCTTCATGCAAAATGTACATACACGGGGAAATTTTGCCCGAAAAGTTCCGCTTTTTGGTCAATTTGCGGGTCATTTGCCGCATCTTGACAGCCGCCGGGGCATTTGCTATAATTTTGTCAAAACCCGGCACGGAGCCGGGTGTGCGGGCAGAAGCCCGTTTTCTCCATACAGGAGAACTTTTTATCCAGAGCATTTTTTCAAAAGACGCCACGAAGGGGTCTGTTTCCGGTCGGAAGGCCGGGAGCAGACCCCTTTTTTGTGCAAAGGAGGACTTTTTCATGAACACCAAGACTGTTTCGCCCGCCCGCCGCATCGTGCTGGCGGCATTGTTCCTTGCGCTGGCCTTCCTGCTGCCCATGGTCACCGGCCATGTGCCGCAGGTGGGCAACATGCTGTGCCCCATGCATTTTCCCATTCTGCTGTGCGGCTTTGTGCTAGGCGGCCCCTGGGGGCTGGCCGTGGGTTTTGTGGCTCCGCTGCTGCGCTCGGTGCTGTTCGGCATGCCGCCGATGTTTCCCATCGCCGTCTCCATGGCCTTTGAGCTGGCCGCCTACGGCCTTGTGTCCGGCCTTGTCTGGCGCAGAGTGAAGCACACCCTGCCCATGATGTATGCCGCTCTCGTCACCGCCATGGTGGCGGGGCGTCTGGTGTGGGGTGCTGTGCGCTTCGTGCTGGCAGGCCTGACCGGCAGCAGCTTCCCGTTCAGCGCGTTTCTGTCCGGTGCCTTGCTCACCGCCGTGCCGGGCATCATCGCCCAGCTGATCCTCATCCCGCTGATCCTGACCGCTTTGCAGAAAGCAAAGGTCATCGACTGACAAAAAATGGCTGGCATCGCAGGATGCCAGCCATTTTTTTTCTCTTTTAATTCTTCTTGCCGCTCAGGAACTCCGGCAGGGGCTTGCCCTGCTTGAGCCACTGGTGATACTCGGCGGTCGCGGCGAACTCCACGTCGCCGGCGGAGTTCAGGGCCGTCTCCACAGAGTCCTGGACCACGCCGATGATGAAGCCGACACCTACCATCTGCATGGCAACATCATTGGAGATGCCGAACAGGGAGCAGGCCATGGGGATGAGCAGCAGGGAGCCGCCGGCCACGCCGGAAGCACCGCAGGCACCCAGAGCGGACATGGCGCTCAGCACGATGGCGGCCGGCAGGGACACCTGAATGCCCAGCGTGTTGGCTGCGGCCAGCGTCATGATGGTGATGGTGATAGCCGCGCCATCCATATTGATGGTAGCGCCCAGAGGGATGGAGACGGAATACATGTCCTTATCCAGCCCCAGCTTCTCACACAGGGCCATATTCACGGGGATGTTGGCCGCAGAGCTGCGGGTGAAGAAAGCGGTCAGGCCGGACTCCTTCAGGCAGCGAAACACCAGCGGATACGGGTTGCAGTGCAGGTAGAGGAAGATGATAAAGGGCGAAACGATGAGCGCCATGAAGAGCATGGTACCCACCAGCAGGGCCAGCAGCTTGCCGTACTGGGTAAAGATGGCCAGGCCGTTGCCGGAAACGTTGGTGTACACCAGACCCATGATGCCGAAGGGTGCCAGATTGATGATCCAGCGCACGATCTGGGACACCGCATCGGCGGTGTTGGCCATAAAGGTCTTGGTGCTCTCAGAGCCGATGCCCTTCATGGCAATGCCGAACATGCAGGCCCAGAACAGGATGCCGATGTAGTTGCCGTTCATGATGGCCGCCACGGGGTTGGCCACAAAGTTGGTGAGCAGGGTGCTCATCACTTCGCCCAGACCCTGGGGCACCACATCGGACTGGGCGGCATCGGCCAGCACGACGGTCACCGGGAACAGGAAGCTGGTCACCACGGCAATGGCAGCGGCCAGGAAGGTGGTGAGCATGTACAGCCAGATCACCGTGCCAAAGCGGCGGTCCAGCCTGGAAGAACCCTGTGCCAGGGCGCTTGCCACGATCACGAACACCAGCACCGGGGCAATGCCCTTCAATGCGCCGACGAACAGGTTGCCGAACTCAGCCACCCAACCGGCACCCGGGGCCACCAGTGCCAGCACCACGCCGACTGCCAGGCCGACGAGGATGCGCAGGATCAGACTGATGCTGTTGTATTTTGCAACAGCAGCTTTCAGGGTCTTCATACTATGATAACACTCCTCTTTATGCTGTACGCCTCATGCGTACAGTTTTCTGTCTCTTGCCCAAGAACAAGTGTCATTATAGCACAGACGGCCCAAAAGAGGAAGTATTTCCAGGCATTTTTCTCTCTCGTTTTCCAATTTTTGTGAACTTTTATTTTTTCGCCCCGAAAACTGTATTTTTATAAAATACAGTTTTGCAGTTTTGACGACAAAAAAAAGCACCCCCTGCCCCGGGGCCGGGCCCTCGGGGCAAAGGGTGCTATGTTGTGTTTTTGGCTCAGCTGTGCTGCTGGGTCAGAGCCAGCTTCTGGTAGGAGATGCGGGGCGTTCCGTCCGCCACATGGATGATGCCGCAGCGCGTAAAGCCGTTCTTTCCAGCAGATGCTGCATGATCTGGTTGTCGGCATTGGTATCTGCCCGCAGGCTCTGGCAGTGCTCCAGACACCACTCGATGACCGCCGAAGCCACCCCCTTGCTCTTGCCGGAGGAGGCCAGCCGGTGGATGGTGCCATAGGGCAGGGTATCGTTCAGCCATGCACCGCCCTCGATCACCTGATAGGTGGGGTCCGCCCCCAGAATGAAGGCGAACACGCCCAGCAGCTGGCCGTTGACCACATCCACGAACAGCCGGTTGGAGTCGATGTCCTCTTCCAGAAGCTCCTGCGGGGGAAAGTTGTCGCCCCACTGGGTGGGGTTGCCCGAAGCCGCCATGGCTTCCCGCGCATGGGCATAGATCTGCAGGATCTGCGGCAGATCTCCTCTCACTGCTCCACGAAACATCTGTTTACACCCTCTTATCCTGCCGCATATTCTCCGCAAGGAAGGCGCGGCACAGCTTTGTTGCACTTGTTATTATACTACATCCTGCCAGAAAACACCAGTTTTTTGTGCATCGGCACAACTGCAAAAAAGCAGGGCACCGTGCGTCTCACACCGGTGCCCTGCTCCGGGGGGAAAGTGATTCTCTTGCCTGGAATGCTCAGGCCGTGGTCCGGCTGCGGACTGCGCGCACCTGACGGTACTCACGGGGGCTCAGGCCGTAGCGCTCGTGGAACAGACGATAAAAATAGCTGGTGTTCTCGTAACCCACCTGAGCAATGATCTGCTGGATGTTCAGATCGCTGCGGCGCAGCAGGCGGGCCGCCGTCTCCATGCGGTGCCTCTGCAGCAGCTCCTTGTAGGTCTTGCCGGTCTGCGCACGCACGCACTCGCTGACGTATGCCAGCGAAACGCCATAGGCCCGCGCCACGTTGGACAGGCTGGCCTCGCGGTAATTCTGGGTGATCTCCTGCAGAGCCGCCCGCACCAGCGCGTCGCGGCTGACGGCTTCCGTGCGGCTCTCCAGCATCTCGTTCTTGGTCTGCATCATCTGGATCTCCTCTGTAACGGTGCGGCGGGCGGGGACTGGGGGAAGCCGGACACCCGCCGCACGGGAACTGCAGGTCTTGCTTGAAGGCCCTTACACTTCGTATACGAAACACGGTCCCGGAAGATTGCACGAAATGATAAAAATTTTTGAATTATTTTTCCCAGCAAAAAGGGCCGCCTGTGCACGAACTGCACAGCGCGGCCCATCTGGAAGAAAATGAGGAAAATCGCTTGATCAAAACATGCTCTCGTCCTTGTAACGGCCGGTGCGCACGAACTGCACCCACTCGGCCACGTTCACCGCGTGGTCGCCGATGCGTTCCAGATATTTGATCACCATCAGCAGGTCCAGCGCAGCGTCCACCTTAGCGGGGTCGGCTGCGATCTCCTGCGCGAGGGTGTGCTTGATGGCATTAAAGTCAAAGTCCACGGCGTCGTCGGCCGCAATGACCTTGCGGGCGGCCAGCTCGTCCTCCGCGGTCAGTGCCGCCATGGCGTCCTGGATCATCTGGTATGCCTTGCGGCCCATGGCAATGGCCTGGCTCACCGCCGGGTCGCCCTCCTTGCGCACGGTGACCAGATGCGGGATGATCTCGGCAATGTCCGAAGCATGGTCGCCGATGCGCTCAATGTCGGTGACCACCTTCATGGCGGTGGAGATGCGGCGCAGGTCACCGGCCACCGGCTGCTGGCGCAGCAGCAGGGTCATGCAGCGGTGCTCGATGTCCCGCTCCATGTTGTTGATGCAGCTGTCGCCCTTCACGATCTTCTGGGCGGCTTCGGCATCGGCGGTGCACAGTGCTTCCAGCGCGGCCTCCACGGCCTCGGCAGAGTTGCTGCCCATTTCCACCAGCGCCGCCTTGAGGGCTTCCAGATCGGTGTCGTACTGTTTGCGGATGCTCATTGGTCTTTCCTCCTCGATTTAACCGAACCGGCCGGAGATGTAATCCTCGGTGCGCTTGTCCTGCGGGGCGCTGAAGATCTGGTTGGTGGGGCCCACCTCCACCAGCTCGCCCAGCAGGAAGAAGGCCGTGCGGTCGCTGATACGGGCAGCCTGCTGCATATTGTGGGTGACGATGACCACGGTGTAGTTCTTTTTCAGCTCGCTCATCAGCTCTTCCACCTTCATGGTGGAGCCGGGGTCCAGGGCGCTGGTGGGCTCGTCCATCAGCAGCACTTCGGGCTTGACAGCCAGGGCGCGGGCGATGCACAGGCGCTGCTGCTGGCCGCCGGACAGGCCCAGGGCGCTCTTTTTCAGGCGATCCTTCACCTCATCCCACAGGGCCGCACCCCGCAGGGAGCTTTCCACCAGCTCATCCAGCTCTGCCTTATTGCGCACACCGTGGAGCCTGGGGCCGTAGGTGATGTTGTCGTAGATGCTCATGGGGAAGGGTTTGCCTTTGGAACACCATGCCCACCCGGCGGCGCAGGTCGGTGAGCTCCATGTCCCGGGCAAAGATGTCCTGCCCCTTGAGGCGGACATCCCCCTCGATGCGCACGCCCGGCACAAGGTCGTTCATGCGGTTGAGCGTTTTCAGGAAGGTGGACTTGCCGCAGCCGGAGGGGCCGATGAGGGCCGTGATCTCCCGCTCGCCCACGTCCAGCGAGATATTTTTCAGCGCCTTGAAGTCGCCGTACCAGAGGTTCAGGTCTTTTGCCGATATCACCGGCACCTTCGTGTTTTCCATAGAGTACCTCATGTTTTAAAAGCTTCTCAGATCTCCATCCGTGAAAAGGCGTTTGGAGCGGCCCGCAGGCCGCGACAAACGCAACGATTAAAATCACTTTCCGCTGAAGATGGCCAGAGCGCAAGCGGAGGCCATTTTTGATCCTCCGGGGACCGAGAGGTTTTACTGCTTCTGTTTCAGTTTTGCTTTGGCCAGCCGGGCGGCCAGATTGATGGCCAGCACCAGCACCAGCAGCACCGCACCAATGCCCCAGGCCGAGGCAAAATCGCCGTCCTCAAAGGCACGCAGGTACAGCAGCACCGACAGGGTGGCACCGTTGGAGGTGTAGGCCTTGACCACACCCTTGGCGATCACTTCCGCCGCACCGGCAGTGAACAGCAGCGCGGCGCTCTCGCCCACAATGCGGCCTACGGCCAGGATGCAGCCGGTGACGATGCCGTCGATGCTGCAGGGCAGCACGATGGTGCGGATGATATGCCACTTGCCGGCACCCAGACCCAGCGCACCCTCCCGGTAGCCCTGGGGCACCGTTTTCAGGGATTCCTGGGTGGTGCGGATGATGGTGGGCAGGTTCATGACCACCAGCGTCAGGCTGCCGGACAGCAGGCAGGTCTGGAAGCCCAGCGCCTGGCTGAACACCAGCATGCCCACCAGACCATAGAGGATGCTGGGGATGCCGGCCAGCGTCTCGTTGGTGAACTCGATCACCTCGATCAGACGGCGGTTGGAGGCGTATTCGGTCAGGTAGACCGCCGCGCCCACACCCAGCGGCAGCACGATGAGCAGGGTCAGCAGGATGACGTACAGCGTGTTGAGGATGGCCGGCAGGATGCCGTCGGTGCCTTTCAGCACGCTGGCGGTGGTGGTGAGGAAGTTCCAGCTGATGTGCGGCACACCGCGCACCAGCACCATGCCCAGGATGCCCGCCACCAGCGCCATCACCAGCAGGGCAGCCGCCCACACCAGCACCGTCATCACACGGTTCCAGGCGCGGCGGGAGGGCGAAAACCCGTTATGCATCGCGGTCGCCTCCCTTCAGCACCACGTTCAGCACAATGTTGATGAGCATGATGAACCCGAACAGCACCAGCGCGATGCTGAACAGGGCCTGCCGCTGCAGGCCGCCGGCGTAGCTCATTTCCTTGGCAATGGCCGTGGTCAGGAAGGTGACGCTGCGGAACACGCTGTCCGGCATGTTGGGGCTGTTGCCGGCCACCATCATCACGGCCATGGCCTCGCCGATGGCGCGGCCGATGCCCAGCACGATGCCGGCGGCAATGCCGCTTTTGGCAGCAGGCACACTGATCTTGAACCAGGTCTCGGTGTCGGTGGCACCCAGGGCCAGGCTGCCCTGCTCGTACTCCGGGGGCACGGCGTTGAGGGCCGTGACCGACACGGACACGATGCTGGGCAGGATCATGATGGACAGCACCACGATGGCCGACAGCAGGCAGGCACCGGACGCCTTGCCAAAGGTCTTTGCCACGGCGGGCACCAGCACCTGCATGCCCAGCAGGCCGAACACCACGCTGGGGATGCCGCTCAGCAGCTCAATGGCCGTGACCACCACCGTGCGCACCTTCGGGCCGGCCGCCTTGGACAGGAACACCGCCGTGAGCAGGCCGATGGGCACACCGATGAGGGTGGCACCCAGCGTACCGTACACACTGGACAGGATAAAGGGCAGGATGCCGAACTTCGGGTCGGCGGCGGTGGAGGCCCACTCGGTGCCAAACAGGAACCGGAACAGGCCGATCTTGTGGATGGCCGGCACGCCGGAGAGGACCATGTACACCGTGATGAGCACCACGCAGCCCACCGCCAGCATCCCACAAAGGAAGAACAAAAAGTTCATCACGGCTTCCAGCCACTCTGCCGGGGTCCGGGGCAGCTGGATGCGGCGGAGAAAAGAGGTTTTGTTATTCATAGCACGATCCTATAAAAAGCCGCACCGACCCAGCCATTTCCGGCAGGCCGGTGCGGAGCTCCTATTCAGGGTTTGGGGAGGCCAGCTTACTCGTTCACAGGCACGGCACCGGCGGTGCGGATCAGGTCTGCGGCGTCCTTGCTGGTGGCAAAGTCCACAAAGGCCTGGGCCTGCTCCGACAGAGCCACGCTCTTGTTGGTGACGAACACAAAGGGACGCTGGATCTTGTAGCTGCCGTCCTTCACGGTGTCCTCGCTGCACTCCACGCCCTCCACGGTGACCATGGCCACAGTGTCGCCCACAGCGGACAGAGAAGCGTAGCCGATGGCCAGGGGGTTGGCCTCCACAGCGCTGATGACAGCGCCGGTAGCGGTCAGCTCCTGTGCGTACTTGCAGCTGTCCTTCACGTCCACGATGCTCTCGAAGCCGTCGCGGGTGCCGGAACCGGCCTCACGGCCGATCAGCACGATCTCGCCGTCGTCGCCGCCGACCTCAGACCAGTTGGTGATCTCGCCGGTGAACATCTGCTTGAGCTGGTCCACGGTCAGGTCCGCCACCTTGCTGTCCTTATTCACGATGATGGCGATGCCGTCCAGCGCCACGGTGGTGCCGTCCACATCGTTCTTCTCGTCGTCCTTCAGGGCACGGGAGGACAGGCCGATGTCCAGGGTCTTGTCGGTGGCACCGGTGATGCCTGCGCCGGAACCGGTGGGGTCATAGCTGACGGTAACGCCCGGCTCCACCTCGGCAAAGCCTTCGGTCAGGGCGGCGATAACGTTCTTCATGGAAGTGGAACCGCCGGTGGCCACATTGCCGCTGAGGGTGCCAGCTGCCTTCTCGGCAGTGGAAGAAGCAGCAGAAGCCACAGAAGAAGCGGTGGTGGAAGCGGAAGAAGCGGAACCGCCGCAGGCGGTGAGGGCAGCAGCGGCTGCCACGGTGCCGCAGACGGCCAGGAACGAACGACGTGTGATCTTTTTCATAATATTTTCCTCCAGATCGGGCCGGGCACCCGCCCGGCAGCAATTTATGTTGTATTTGTGTTTTTCTTGGGAACGGCTCTATTGTATTCCTCCGGCAGCATTTCTTCGACCATGGCAGGGCAAAATGCAGGTAAATCTTTGGGGGGCCGGGCCGGGCCTTTGCAAAGAGCTTGTAAACTGGCGGTGAAAACCGTAGCACCTTTTTTTACATTGCCGGAAAAATTGCCCAAAACCACCCTTCTGCCCCTGGGCAGAACGACAAAAAGCCCCGGGCACTCTTTCCAGAGTGCCCGGGGCAAAAGGTCTTTTATCAGTTCATGGGTTTGATCTTGGTGGCAACATATACGTTGCCCCGCTTTACCAGATACAGCGTGCCGGTCATGCCGTTGATCTTGATGGTCAGCACTGCCATTGCACCGTTCTGGTACTGGTAACGCCAACCCTCGTTGGGGAAGCTGAGCCGCAGCTCCTGCTCCACCGTGCTGTGCAGCTTTCCGCCCATGGAATCGGTCACGGTAAACCTTCCGGTGGGAGCCACCTGGGTCAGATTGCATCCATTGACAGTTGCGCTGAACATCCCATCATATCTCATGGTCTGCCAGTTGCCGCCGCCGTCTGCAAACCGCAGCTTCACCTTGCCCAGGATGGCACCGGCCTTATTCATCTCCGTGCCCTGGTCCACATCCAGGTCATACACCTTTACGGTGTATGCACCGATCTGGATCTCGTTGTCCGGCAGCTCCTGGTCGCCGCAGCCGGTCAGCAGGCCAGACAGGGACACTGCTGCCGCAGCAGCCGCAGCCCCCTTCAGAAACGTGCGCCGAGTCATTTTTGTTGTCATAAGAAAAACCTCCTTTTCAGCAATTGCTGTTTCACCTTTACATCCCTGCGTCGGGGTCTCCCTTACAGGCGCAGGCTCCCGTCCGGGGCGTAGAACTGCACATATTTGCGCCACTGGCTCTCGCTGATGGTGCGCTTGTAGCAGCTCACCAGGGCGTCCAGCGCGTCCTTGTCGCTCAGCTCCGGCGCACCGGGGCAAGGCAGCACCAGGATGCGGAACCACGCGTCAAACAGGTGCTCATAGTAGCCGGTGTCGCGGGCACCGCACCGGGCGTAAAAGCCCAGGCGGCGCACGGCCATGGCCTCGTCCTCAGCCTTTTCGGGCATTTCGGCCTCAATGATGATGGCCTGTGCCCCGGCTTCGTACTCCGGCAGGGCTGCCAGCAACTTTGCGCCAAGGCCGCCCGCGCGGTAGGCGGGCACCACGGCAAAATAGTCCAGCTGGCTGATGGCACTGCCCTCCGGGCGCACCATGAGCAGGTAGGCGGCCAGCGTCTCCCCGTCAAACACGCCCCAGGTGTGGGCAAGGCCCTCGGCCTCGCTGGTCAGGATCATACTCAGCGGCTTGAGCTCCCCGGCGGGAAAGTCGCGGCGCATTTCCTGCAGATACACGTCGGTCAGCTCGCCGGGGGTCAGCAGCCGCCAGGTAAAGGTCTTGTTCATACGATGCGGGTCCCTTTCTGGATCACGGCCTTGATGTTCAGCTCCTTGTCGGCCAGGATCACGTTGCCGTAACGGCCGGCGGCCAGGCTGCCGTAATCGTTGTCCACGCCGATGCTCCGGGCCGGGTTCTCGCTGGCGGCGCGCACGGCGCTCTCCAGCGGCACGTTCATCTCCAGCACGGCACGCTTCATGCAGTCGTACAGGCAGGTATTGCTGCCGGCAATGGTACCGGGCTGCTCGGTCAGGGTAGCGCGCGGGCCGTGGACGGTCACGGCCTGTCCGCCCAGGCTGTACTGGCCGTCCGGCAGGCCGCAGGCCATCATGCTGTCGGCGATCAGGCACACATGGTCGGCCCCGAAGGTGTTGAAGGTGAACCGCACCATGGCCGGGTGGATGTGCACGTTGTCGGTGATGAGCTCCACCTCTGCGCCGTGCTCCAGTGCCGCAATGATGGGGCCGGGGGCACGGTGGGTGATGCCGGGCATGGCATTGTACAGATGGGTCATGTGGGTGGCACCGGCCTCAAAGGCCTGCACGGCGGTGTCGTAATCGGTGCAGGTGTGGGCAATGGAGATGCGCACCTCATTGTGGCATTCCTTGATGAAATCCAGGTTGCCCGGCTCTTCGGGGGCCACGTCCACCAGCTTGATCAGGCCGCCCGCGCGCTTCTGCAGGCGGCGGAACATCCCCGCGTCAGCACCCTGCACATACTCCGGGTTCTGGGCACCCACCTTCTTGGGGCTGATGAAGGGCCTTCCATGTTGATGCCCACCAGATCTGCGCCCTTGCCGTTTTTGTGGGCGGCGGCGGCGTCCATCACATGGTTCAAAAACTCTTCCGGGTAGGTCATGGTAGCGGGGCAGATGGCCAGCACGCCCTTGCTGGCCTCAAAGTCGGCCAGCGTCTGGATGGCCTCCTCGGTGCCGTCGCAGAAGTCCTTGCCCATGGCCCCGTGGAAGTGGATGTCCACCAGACCCGGCAGGGCATACAGGCCCTCGGCGTCGATCACCTCTTCGCCCGCTTCCGGGGCGGCAAAGGGCACGATGCGCCCGTTGCGGATGAACAGCGTACCGCGCTCAAAGGTGTGGCGCGGCGTATAAACCAGTGCATTCTGAATGATCATGCAAAACACCTCGTTCTTCTCAGCGGCCGCCTCCCTGCGAGGAAGCCGCATCCATTTGATCTGAGTATAACACGTTCCTTTTGGAAGAAAAGCGGTTTGTGTGAACAAAGCCGCCGGGAACGGGCGCTTTCTGCGCCCGCCCCCGGCGGTGTCATGCGGAGGCAACCAGCCCTCCGCGCCTGTTTTGTTTTACCGAAGTGCCAGTTACAGCATCTTCTTCAGCTCGTCGTACACGAACTGAACCTTGGTGCCGATGATGACCTGGCAAGCGTTCTTGCTGGGACGGATGACACCGGCAGCACCGGCAGCCTTGACAGCCTTCTCGTCAACCTTAGCGTTGTCGAGCACCTCAAAGCGCAGGCGGGTTGCGCAGTAGCCAACGTCCTTCACGTTCTCCTTGCCGCCGATGGCAGCCAGGACAGCAGAAGCAACCTCAGTGTAGTTGTTGTTGGCCAGAACGACCTTCTTCTCAGTCTCTTCGTCGTCATCCTCACGGCCGGGGGTCTTCAGGTCGAACTTGGTGATGGCGAAGTAGAACACTGCGTAGAACACCACGAATGCAGCGATGCCCAGAGGAATGATCATCCAAGTCTTAGCAGCTGCGGGCAGAGAAGCGGAGAACACCAGGTCGGTGGCACCTGCGGAGAAGCAGAAGCCAGCACGGAAACCGGAGTAGTAGGTGATGACGGTAAAGATGCCGTACAGAGCAGCGTACACAACGTACAGGGGGAAGCACAGGAACATGAAGCCGAACTCGAAGGGCTCGGTAACGCCGCAGACGAAGGCGCAGATTGCAGCAGACAGAACCAGGCCGATGGCAGCCTTCTTGTTCTTAGCGGTCTTGACCATAGCCAGAGCAGCGCCCAGGACACCGAACATCATGCAGGGGAAGAAGCCGGACATGTACATACCCAGGCTCCAGCTCACATCTGCGCTGGTCTCGCCTGCCCAGAAGTGGGACAGGTCGCCCAGGCCGATGGTGTCGAACCAGAACACGTTGTTCAGAGCGTGGTGCAGGCCGGTGGGGATGAGCAGACGGTTCAGGAAGGCGTAGATGCCGGCGCCGATGCCGTCCATGCCAGCGATGCCCTTGCCCAGAGCGACCAGTGCGTCGAAGATGACGGGCCAGACGAACAGCAGGACAACGGACACCAGAATGGAGATCAGGCCGGTAGCAATTGCAACGAAGCGCTTGCCGGAGAAGAATGCCAGCCAGTCAGGCAGCTGGATATTCTTGAACTTGTTGTAGCAGGCAGCACCCACAATAGCGGCCAGGATGCCGATGAAGGAGTTGCCGGCCACCTTCTGGAAGGCGATGTAGGTAGCGGTGCCCTCTTCCAGAGTACGCACCATGCCCACCACGCCGGGGCTCAGCAGCTGCTGCATCATCAGGTAGCTGACCAGACCGGCCAGACCTGCGGTACCGTCGTTGTCGGCCAGGCCCACAGCGGCACCAATGGCGAACAGCCATGCCATGTTATCGATCAGAGCGCCGCCTGCCTTGACCAGCAGGAAGCCAACGGTGTATGCTGCACCGGAAGTCGGTGCACCGGGAACGCCCATAACGCCCGGAGCGAGGGCATAGCCAAGACCCATCAGGATGCCGCAGATCGGCAGCACGGCGACGGGAAGCATCAGTGCTTTGCCCAGTTTCTGGAGATACTTCATCATAAAGCACATTCCTCCTTAAAGAATGTTTGTGTTTACAGACAGTCTCTGGTTGTAAGCCGTCCATAATTCCGTAATAGAATATTAACATACTTTTGCAAAAAAAGAAAGTCCCTTCCGCGATAAATCTATCAAATTGCGTCAAAAGTCCTTATTTGCGTATTTGCGTGAACATTTTTTGGTTTTCGTGCACAATCCTCGGCTTTATGTTGAAAAATCTTTTCTTTTCTCCGACATTTTGCCCAAAGGCTTGCATCCCAGACGGGAATCGGGTACTATACTATTATAAGGAAACACAGAATTTTGAAGGAGGTTTTCCCCATGGAATGGACCGATATCCGCCTGACCGTGGCCAAGTCCGACGCCGACAACGCCGAAGCCGTTGCCACCATGATCGCCGAGGGCGGCATCTATATCGAAGATTACAGCGACATCGAGCAGCAGGTGGCCGAGATCGCCCATGTGGACCTGATCGAGCAGGAGCTGCTGGACAAGCCCCGCGACCGGGTCATCATCCACATGTATCTGGAGCCGGGCGCTTCCCCCGTGGAGACCCTGGCCCTGATCTCTGCCCGCATGGAGGCTGCCGGCATCGCCTACACCGTGGAGACCGAGGGGGTAGAGCAGGAGGACTGGCAGAACGGCTGGCGCAAGTATTACCACCCGTTGGAGATCGGCAAGCGGCTGGCCGTGGTGCCCTCCTGGCAGGAGTACGACACCGACCGCGTCAAGCTGGTGCTGGACCCCGGCCTTGCCTTCGGCACCGGCGGCCACGAGACCACCAGCCTGTGCATGGAAGCGCTGGACGAGCGGGTCCAGGGCGGTGAACGGGTGCTGGACATCGGCACCGGCAGCGGCATCCTGGCCATTGCAGCCCTGAAGCTGGGTGCCGCCGTGGCCGAGGGCGTGGACATCGACCCCGTAGCCGTGCGCACCGCCGGGGAGAACGCTGCCCTGAACGGCGTGCAGGATAAGCTGACCGTGCTGGTGGGCGACCTGTCCGACAAGGCCAGCGGCAAATACGACATCATCACCGCCAACATCGTGGCCAACGCCATCCTCAGCCTGGCCCCCGCTGTGCCCGGCCTGATGGCCGACGGTGCCACCTTTATTGCCAGCGGCATCATTGACAGCCGCAAGGACGAGGTGATCGCCGGGCTGGAGCAGGCCGGCCTTGCCGTCGTGGAAGTAAAGGAGAAGCGCGGCTGGGAGTGCATCGTCTGCAAGAAGGCGTAATTACAGAAGTTTTCATGATTTCTTTCAGCTGGCTTGCCCTCTCCGTCACCTTCGGTGCCACCTCCCCCAAAGGGGGAGGCCTTGGCAAAGAGATGAAGTTTGCGTGGACTGCCAAGGGCTCTCCCCTTGGGAGAGCTGGCGCGTTAGCGACTGAGAGGGCGAGGACGTTTAAGGAGAACCACTATGCCGCACCGTTATTTTACCACTGAGATCGCCGACGGCACGGCTGTGCTGCGCGGCACCGATGCCCATCATCTGGCCCGCGTGATGCGTGCCCGCATGGGCGATACTGTCATTCTATGCGACGGCAGCGCCGTGGAATACACCGCCACCATCACCGGCTTCGGGGATGACTGCGTGGAATTCTCGGTAGAGCCGGGCTACCCCAGCGCCGCCGAGCCCAGCGTGGAGGTCACCCTGCTGGCCGGTTACCCCAAACAGGACAAGCTAGAGCAGATCATCAAGCACGGGGTAGAGCTGGGGGCCGCCCATGTGGTGCCCTTTTTCAGCCGGTACTGCGTGGCCGCGCCCCAAAAAAAGGAGGAGCAGAAGAACGAGCGCTACAACCGCATCGCGCTGGAAGCCGCCAAGCAGTGCGGCCGGGGCGTGCTGCCGGACGTAGCCCTGCCGCTGCCCAACTTCGGGGCCGTGTGCCGCACCTTTGACCAGTACGACCTGGTGCTGTTCTGCTACGAGTGCGGCGGCGCGCCGGTGCGCCAGCTGCTGGCCGAGGCAGCACCCGCCGACGGCAAAAAGCGGAAGATCGCCATCGTGACCGGAGCCGAGGGCGGCTTTGCCGCCGAGGAAGCCGAAATGGCCGCCAAAGCCGGGGCCAAAACGGTGGGCCTTGGCCCCCGCATCCTGCGGTGCGAGACCGCCCCGCTGGCCGTGCTCGCCGCCGTGATGACCCTGACCGGCAATCTGGAATAACCGGGGCCCCGGCGGGCGGCGCACCTTCCATCCAAGAAAAATTCCGACCCACGGGTTCGGGAAAGTCTGCGGGCTTTCCCGGGCCCATTTTTTATTTTTTGCCCCGTATAAAAATCTCCCGGATTTTTGTGCAGGTTTGCCCTGTTATTCTGTCGCAAATTTTCGGCTTATTTTGTGCTCGTTCCACAAAATTGCCTACCCCCCCCCCGGAAATTCAGCATTTTGTCTTGACATTCTCCACGGCACAGTACTATACTTGCGCCACAAAGAGACGCCGGGCATGAAAGTGCACGGCTATGTGTTTTTCTGCCCCGAAGTTCCGGTTTTTGCCGGTTTTCGGTATCGTTCCCGGTAACGTTCGCGGTAACGTTCACGTCTCTGCAAGTTTTTTTGTTTGGAGGGTTTTGCAATGCGGAAAAATGTGAAAAAGCAGCTTGCCTTGCGGGTGCTGTCCACAGCGGCTCTGGTGGCCATGGTCTCGTCCATCGCCACAGCGGCCTTTGCGGACACTTACGATTTGAACAAGGGCAGTGTGGACATCCTTGCCGAGGGCGGCAAGCAGTATATCACCCAGTGGGAAAATGAGTCCGAGGGCACCTATGCGACGGACGACAAGGGCGAAATCAAAAAACGTCAGGATGATGACATCACCCTGACCACCAAAGACAAAGCCACCGGCGAGACCAAGACCACCTCCAACACCGTCACCATTGACGCCAAAGACGGCAACACCGCCAATGTGACCCTGCAGGATGTGGACATTGAGTCGAGCTCCAAGTGGAGTTCTGACCCCGCACCCATCGAGATCAAGGGCAACGGCAACACCAACCTTGAGCTGAACGGCAATAACACTGTTTTCAGCGGCAATGAAGATCACGCCGGTATTGAAAAAGCAGACGTAAACGGCACCGGCACCCTGACCATCAAGGACGATGTGAACGATGATGGTTCTGAAAAGACCGGTACCGAGGCGGACACTACCGGCAAGCTGGTGGCAGGCGGTTTCTATAATGGTGCCGCCATCGGCGGCGGTGGAACCGATGACACTGCCTGCACTTCCAATATCACGATCACCGGTGGTAAGATCACTGCCAACGGCGGTTATTACGGTGCCGGTATCGGCGCCGGTTGCTATGGAGATGCATCAAATATCCGCATTAAGGGCAATGCAGATGTTGCCGCCTTTGCAGACGGTAGTGCTGCCATTGGATCCGGTTATCATGCGAGAGGCAACAGTGATATTACCATCACCGATCATGCCACTGTGGAGGCTGCTGGCCTAGATGGCTGTGCCATCGGTAGCGGTCATGATTCTTCTGATAAAGTCACTATCACAATTTCTGGTAATGCATCGGTAAACGCCCAAACCAGAAACTCTCCAGCAGCCATTGGCAGTGATAATTCTTCTACTACGGTTAACATCGAAGATCATGCTGACGTTACTGCCGTTTGTGGTTATGGTGTTGCCATCGGCACCGGTTATGGCCATGATTCTACTGGATATCATGGAGAGACCTCCACTGTGATCAATATTACCGGTGGAACAGTAAATGCCGTCACCTGTGGCAACGAATCCAAACCCGCTATTGGCACAGTTTATGGCAATTTGGACCTTACGATCAACAGCTCTACCGGAAAACGACCGTAAATGCCTACACGACCGGCAGTGACTCCCTACCTTTAATTGGCACCGCCGATCATTACGACTCTTCTACACATAAATATGATAGAATCAGCCCATCTGAGGGCGCAGAATACAACGAGGATGGCTCTTCCAATCTGGGCGAAGACAATGCCGCTATCATCAATTTCTACCGCAACACTACTTTGAGCACTGGCACTTATGATACGCCCAAAACACTTGATGATTATGCATTTCATGGCGCTGAGAAGCACACCCTCTGACAAAGACTCTGACAAAGGTGACCTCACCAAGGTCGTCCACAACCGCAAGTACATGGAAGAGGACCCCAACATTGACACCAAAAAGCTGGAGGACGAGGACCTGCACGACTGGAAGCTGAACCCGGAGGGTAAGTACAAGGAGCCCACGCTGGAAGAGGACGGCTACATTGACCTGATCTGCTCCATTGATAAATGCGGTCAAACGACCCGCAAGCCGCTGCCCAAACTGACCCCGGAACCCAGTGAACCGGACACCCCCAACAAGCCGGACACCCCCAGCACCCCGGACGTCCCGTCCACCCCGGAGGTGACCCCGGCAGACCCCGCCGTGACCCCGGATGCCCCTGTGCAGGACGTCACTGCCCCGGCTGACACTCCCGCCGCAGACACCACCGCTGACGCTGCTGTCGTACCGGCAGACGCACAGAACGTGGTGCAGGATGCAAAGCCGGAAGCCGCTGCTGCTTCCGCCACTGCTGCTCCCACTGCTGCCGTTCTGCCCCAGACCGGTGCAAACTGGCTGGCGGTGGTGGGCACTGCCCTCAGCGGCCTGTTCCTGCTGGCCGCAGGCTTTGTGCTGGACCGCAAGAACCGCCGCATGAACTGAGGAACCATTTTTAAAAGCCATCTCCCCCTGCTGTGCATACCGCAAGATGCACGGCAGGTTCCCCAAAGCAAAGGGGGCTGCTGCACAGCGTGCAGCAGCCCCTTTCTTTTATCGCTTTATTCCAGCTCGGTGTCGTCCGGGTGGGCGTCGGCTTCCAGCAGGGTCTTTTTGGTACGCAGCAGGTTCTGCGGGCTCACCGAGAAGCTGCGCAGGCCCATTTGCAGGTACTGCACCGTGTTCACCGGGTTGCCCACGGCCAGGCCGCAGATGGTCACCGGCACGTTGCCGGCCTTTGCCGCCTCCATGACCATGGCGATGAGCTTTTTCATGGCCGGGCTGGCGGGGCGGTAATACCGCTCCGCGCTGGCCAGCTCCCGGTCGGCGGCGTGGGTGTACTGGGTCAGATCGTTGGTGCCGATGACCAGAAAATCGCACCCGTGGGCCACGAATTCCTCCGCGGTCAGGCAGGCCGACGGCACGCTGAGCATGACGCCGAAGGGGGTCTTTTCGTTGAAGGGCACGCCCCGCTCCCGCAGGCTCTGGCGGCAGTGCTCCACGATGTGCATGGCGGCGTCCCAGTCCTCCACGTCGGTCACCATGGGGAACATCACCCGCAGCGGGCCCCGGTGGGCGGCCCGCAGCAGGGCACAGATCTGGGTCTCAAACTGGCGGGGCTGGCGCAGGCTGCTGCGGATGCCCCGCAGGCCCAGCTTGGAGGACTGGACGCCCCCTGATAGGCGTCGGCCATGGTGCGGTCGGCACCGAAGTCGAAGGTGCGCACGGTCACAGGGCAGCCCTGTGCCGCTGCAAGGCAGGAAGAATAGAAGTAGAACTGCTCCTGCTCGTCCAGAATGCGGCCGGGCAGCATCATGTAGCTGCTGCGCAGCAGGCCCACGCCCCGGGCACCGGACTGCATGGCGGTGTCGATATCCTCCGGGCCAAAGCAGTTGGCCAGCAGCTCAAAGGCTGCGCCGTCCCGGGTGTAGCCGGGCTGGCGGCCCAGCACCCGCATTTCTTCGTTCTCGCGCTGCAGCTCGCAGATGCGGGCTTCTGCCTGCTGGCGGGCCGCCGCGTCCGGGTCCAGGATGCATTCGCCCTTGGTGGCGTCCAGAATGACCGTGCGGCCGTCGCAGTCGTCCAGGAACTCCGGCCCCACCTGCACGATGCCGGGGATGTTCATGGCCCGGGCAATGATGGCGGCATGGCTCTGGCCGCTGCCCTCGGTGGTGATGACGCCCAGGATCATGCCGGAGGGCACACTGAACAGGTCGGTGGGCATCAGGCGGTCGGCGGCCAGGATCACCGGGTGGTCCAGTGCCAGCCACATGCGGGGCCGGTTGCCCAGAATGTTGATCACCCGGCTGGTGGCGTCCAGAATGTCCACGCTGCGCAGCTGCATGTAGGGGTTGTCCTTCATGTTGGCCAGCTGGTCGGCGTAACGCTGGCCCACCTTGTCCATGGCGGCAGCGGCGCTGATGCCTGCCTTGATGCAGAACCGCACCTCGTTCATCATGCCTTCGTCGTCCAGCATCATGCTCTGGAACTGCAGGATGGCCTGCTCGGTGGAAGCGGCCCGCTCTGCCATACAGTCCAGCTCGCTCTGGGCGGTGCGCACCGCATCTTCCAGCTGGCGCAGCTCCCGTTCCGGGTCAAAGGGCCCGGTGCTGAACGTTTCCACATGGCGTTCCAACCGGCTCACCTGCCCCAGCACAAGGCCCGGGGACGCAGAAACACCTTTACAGATCTTCATGTTCGGTCACCTCCGGCAGTTCCGGCGCGGTCAGGGCCTGCCAGACCAGCGCCTGCAAGAATGTATTGGGCAGCAGGGCTGCCAGCGCCGCCCGGCCCGCGTCCGCGCTGCCTGCAAACAACGGGGCAAAGCTGGCCATGCGCGCCGGGTCGCATTTGTCCAGAAACGCCTGCCCCAGCGTCCGGGTGGTGTAGTACACCGTGGGGTCTACCCCCACGTCCTCGGCCACGGTTTCCAGCGGGGCAAGCTCGGCGTCCTTCATCCGGGCCAGCAGCAGGGCCGCGTCTGCGGTAAGGGTCACGGGGTATTTCTCCCGCACGGCCTTCTGCACCGCGTCGAACCGTGCCCGGAACGCGGCAGCATCGGCGCTGCTGTCCGGGCCGTTGTCCACGGCATAGGCGCAGCCCCGCACCCGGCCAAAGGCCCGCAGGGTGTCGTAATAACCCAGCTCCACATTGCGGCGGGCGGTATCGGGGTCAAAGTGCAGGATGTCGCCCAGCTCCCAGTAGCTGCGCACCATGGTGGTGGGCAGACCGGTGAGGTTGGGGCGGGTGATGCCCACGCCCTCCAGGTCCACGCACACCAGCTCGTCGGCACCCATCTTTTTGGCAAGGCCGGTGGGCATGTTGTCGCTGTAGCCGCCGTCCAGGAACTTGACCCCGTCGATCTCCCGCGCCCGCAGGGCGGGGAAGCAGGCCGCCGAGGCCATGAGATAATCCTTTACCCGGCCCTGCGGGATCTCGTCCAGCGTCAGCTCCCGGGCTTTCAGGCCCCGCTGCTCCACCGTGACAAGGCCAAAGCGGATGTTGGCGCGGCGCAGCGCGTCCTCGTCCAGCACCCGTTCCACGATCTCTTCCAGCGGCGAGACGTCCATGCCGCCGGCCTTCACCACGCTGCGCAGAAAGCTGTGCAGAGCCGACAGGTCGGCGTTTTCTTCGGGCAGCTCCATCACATCCTTGCTGCGGATGGTCAGCCACATATCCCGCGCCACCTCGTACAGGTCCAGCACGAACATGGCACCGTTCAGGCTGCCCACACTGGTGCCGGTGATGATCTGCGGGTGCCAGTCCAGCTCCATCAGAGCCTTCCACACGCCCACCTGATAGCTGCCGCGTGCTCCGCCGCCGGCCAGCACCAGCGCTTTGCACGGAGTGGTTTGGTTTTCCATACTGCCTGCCTCCCTGTCTGTCTTTGCTGAAATTATACCATATTTTCCGGAAAATTTCTCCCCGTTTTTTGGTTCCTCACGGCTTTTATACGGCTAAGATCCGTGGTATACTGGGCAGGAATCATCTTGAAGGAGGAACTTTGCCCCATGCGCTGCAAGCAATGGATCTTTGATATGGACGGCACCCTCACCGACAGCATGACCGTGGTGTGGCGGGGTGCCCCGCTGGCGCTGCTGCAGCGCTATGGCCGCACGCCCAAAGCAGACCTGAACGACGTGCTGCTGACCATGGGCATGGCCGACGGTGCCCGCTACCTCATCCGAGAATACGACCTGCCCCTGACCGAGGCGGAATATTACGACGTGATGCGGGACGTGATCGCCCAGCTGTACGAAACGGTGGACCTGAAGCCCGGTGTGCGCACCCTGCTGGCAAAGCTGCAGGCCGAGGGGGCCCGGCTGTGCCTGTGCTCCAACACCTGGTCCGACCAGTGCCGCACCGTGCTCACCCGGCTGGGCATCGCGGACTATTTTTCCTTCATCGTGGAGGCGCAGGGCGTGCTGCACAAGAGCCGCCCGGAGGTGTTCTTCGAGTGCATGCACCGGCTGGGCGGGGCCGACCCCGCCGCCTGCGCCGTGTGCGAGGACGCCATTTACGCCGCTTCCACTGCCCACAAGGCCGGGTTCACCGTGCTGGGCGTGCAGGACGCCGCCAGTGCCGACGATGCCCCTGCCATGGCGCAGGTGTGCGACCAGTTCCTGCCGGACTGGACCGCACTGGACTGGACAAAGATCTGAGAAATTTTTCCGCAAAAAACACGCCGGTGTTCCCGCTGTGGGAGCACCGGCGTGCTGTTATTTCAGGCTGTATTTCTGCTGCTGCACCCATTGCTGGAAAGCGTCCCGCACGGCACCCTCCCGCCCGCGGGGGATGGAGATGCGGGCCCCGCTGCGCATGCGCAGCTCCCCGGCAGAAAGCAGGTCCGCCTCGGCCAGATTGACCACATAGGAGCGGTGGGGCTGCAAAAAGCGCCCATCCGCCAGCAGAGGCTGTGCCACCGCAGAAAACGGCACCCGCAGCGACAGGGTGGGCACGTCCTCCCCGCTGGTGAGGTGGAAGTGCACGATGTGGTGGGTGCACTCCAGATATTCGATGCCCGCATAGGGCAGCGCCCGCAGGCCCTCGGCGGTGTTCACCGTGACGGACGGGCCGTATTCCGGCTCGGTGGCGCGGGCCAGCAGGGCCGAAAGCTCCCGCTGGCGCACCGGCAGCAGCAGATATTGCAGCGCATCCACCTTGTAGGCGCTGTAAGCGTGGGCCGTGGTGCGGGCCACAAAGGCCAGCGGGGCCCGGCGGCCCCGGCGGCGCAGCTCCCCGGCAGCCGCCAGCCCCACCGGCGCAGCCGAGCCGGAAAGCTCCAGCAGGTACAGGTCGTACCGCACGCCCTCCCCGTCCTTCCGCAGCAGGGCGTCGGTGTCCGGCAGGTGTTCCACGATGCAGGCGTCCGCTCGCCGGGCAAAAAATTCCATGCACTGGCGTTCCAGCCCGCTGCGCAGGCCCGCGTCCGGGCTGCACACCGCAATGTGAAAGATCACAGGATCCCTCCTCTTCAAACCCGCCCTTGCATTTTGCGCGGTGCGGGGGTATAGTAATCAAAAAACAACAAAGGAGACGCCGCCATGTCAAAGCCCCTTGTCAGCATCATTCTGCCCGTGTACAACGCCCAGAACCACATCGCCCGCTGTCTGGAGAGCATCTGCGCCCAGAGCTGGCAGAACATCGAGGTCATCGTGCTGAACGATGGCTCCAAGGATCAGAGCCTGCCCGTGTGCGAAGCGTTCCGCGCAAAGGACGAGCGCATCGTGCTGGTGGACAAGGCCAACTCCGGCGTGTCCGACACCCGCAACCTGGGCCTGAAGCTGGCCAGCGGCAAGTATGTGCAGTTCGTGGACAGCGACGACTATATCGACCCGGACTTCACCGAGCATCTGGTCACCGCTGCCGAACAGAACAACGCCGACCTGGTCATCGCACCTTACAAGATGGTGATCCCCGCCGGGGCCAGCAAGCCGGAACAGGTGCTGGACAAGCTCCAGGACGAGCTGGGGGTCATGACCGTGGCCCGGCCCCCGGAGGTACGGGAGTACGGCTTTCTGCCTGCCGGGGTCTACACCCAGGACGAGTTTGCCCGGCATCTGATGGACAAGCCTGCCTCTTATTTTTACGGGGTGCTGTGGAACAAGCTGTACCGCCGGGACCTGCTGGTGGACCACCAGATCCAGTTTACCAGCGAGGTGCGGTGGGCCGAGGACCTGGTGTTCAATATGCAGTACCTGGAGTACGCCAACGTGCTGGTGTCCATCCCGGAGGCAGGATACTACTATGTCCAGAACCCCCAGAGTATCTGCCACACCCAGATCAACGCCGCCTCTCTGGTGCAGAACAAGATCCAGGTGTTCCACTACTACACCGAGCTGTACACCCGGCTTGGCATCTACGAGGAGGTGCGGCCCCAGCTGTACAAATTCCTGGTGGATATCGCGGAGAGCACTTACCCTTCCGGCCCCTTCAAGGAGGTCATCGACGAGGCCAAGGCCTACTGGAAGGATGCCCGCGAGGACGTGCAGACCCGCACCGCCGAAGCGCGCGAGCGCTGGAACGGCATGCGGGAGGAGCTGCGGGAAACGGCGCAGGAACGCAGTGCCGAGTGGAAGGCCCGGCACGACAGCGACTCCAAAGAATAAGCAAAAGCAACAAACGGGAAGCCGCAGGAGCTTGCACGCTCCGGCACGGCTTCCCGCTTTTTTATGCGATGTTCAGCGGCCGGGTGCTCAGCAGCCGATGGCGGCGCACTTCTTGGCCAGCCACTCGCGCTCCTCGTCGTTCAGGCGGGGTGCCAGCTTCTCGAACACCTGACGGTGGTAGTTGTTCAGCCAGTCCAGCTCGTCCTTGGTCAGCACACCGGGCACGATGGGAGAAGTGGCGATGGGCACGAACATGATCGGCTCAAAGCCCAGGAAGGTGCCGTACTGGTTGTCGGCCTTGTGCACGCACACCAGCTCGTTCTCGATGCGGATGCCCACCAGATCGGTCTCGTACACGCCGGGCTCGTCGGTCACGATCATGCCCGGGCGCATCAGGGTGGTGTTGCGGCCGTTCAGGGCGTGGGGGCCTTCGTGGACGTTGCCCACAAAGCTGACGCTGTGGCCGGTGCCGCAGCGGTAGTTGATCAGGTGCTGCCACAGCGGTTCACGGGCGATGGTGTCGATCATATGGCAGTCGCAGTAGTCCAGCCAGACCGCCTTGGCGATGTCGATGTGGCACTGCAGGGTCCAGGTGTAGAACTTGCGCTCGTCCTCGGTCAGCTCACCCAGCGGGTAGGTGCGGGTGATGTCGGTGGTGCCGTCCATGTAAGTGGCACCGCTGTCCACCAGCAAAAAGCCCTTGCGCTGGAGCTTTGCGTGGTCCTCCGGGGTGGCGTGGTAGTGCATCATGGCTGCGTTGCCGCCGTAGGCTGCAATGGTGCCAAAGCTCTCCACGATGAACTTATCCGTGGTGCTGCGGTACTTGTGCAGGATCCGTCCACGGTCAGCTCGGTCAGCTCTTCGCCGGCTTCCAGACGCTTTTCCAGCTCGATCTGGAACCGCACCATAGCCACAGCGTCGCGCAGGTGGGCTTCCTTGTCGTGGGTCAGCTCCACCTCGTTCTTCACGCCCTTCATGGGCAGCAGCGGGTCGGCCAGGTCCTTCACGGTGAGGGCGGCGTTGTTCTCCAGCACCTGATACACGGCATAGTTCACGGTGGCGCTCTCTGCCAGCACGGTCTGGGGCTCGGTCTCAGCGGCCATGAAGTCCAGCACACTGTCGTACTCGGCCAGGGTCACACCGTTGGCTTCCAGTTCCGCCTTTGCCTCCGGGGTCACGCGGGCGGTGTGGATGAACAGCACGGCGCGGTCCAGGGTGACATAGCAGTAGGCCATGGCGTAGGGGGTGCACTCGATGTCCATGGCGCGCAGGTTCAGAAGCCAGGCAAGGTTGTCCAGCTTGCCCACCAGCTGGGCGGTGCAGCCCAACTCGGCCAGCTTTGCACGCAGCTGGCCCAGCTTTTCGGCGGGGGAGAAGCCTGCATATTCCTTGGGCAGGATCCAGGCCGGGGTAGCGGGCAGAGCCGGGCGGCCCTCGGTCCACAGCTCATCCTCCAGGAACAGGGTCTTGATGGCGGCGTTCTTGGTTTCCAGCGCCTTCTTCACGCTGTTCACCAGCGCGCAGCTGGCGGTCAGACCGCACAGGCCCAGCTTGCCGCCCTCAGGCACCACCTTGGCGCAGTATTCCTCCACGGTGGGCACGCCCGGCTCACCCATCTTCATCAGCTGGATCTCGGTGCCTGCGATCTCCTTCTCGGCCTGCACAAAGTAACGACCGTCGGCCCAGACAGCACTCTCGGTCATGGTGACCACAAAGTTGGAGTTTTCACCATGGAAGCCGGAGAAGTAGGTCAGGGAGGTGTAGTGGTCGGGCAGGTACTCGCTGGAGTGGGGGTCGCCCACCGGGATCAGGTACACGTCTACACCGTTTGCCTGCATGGCGGCACGCAGGGCGGCCAGCCGTTCGGGAACTGTATTCATGCTCATAGAAAAGCCTTCTTTCTCCTATTTGCCGGAAGAACGTCCGGCGGCGGTGGTTTGCTACTGCATATTGTAGCATTCCGGCGCAAAGAATGCAATGCGGGAGTGTCGGCTGTTCCGGACGCAAACACGCAGCGGCCCGCAAAGACCGCTGCGCGTTTTTTCTTCACACGGTTGCCGTGCTGTCAACAGCCGCCGCAGTGTCGCCTGCATCCTGCGGGGGCTGACCGCCTGCCGGTCGTTGACCGTCCGTTGGCGGGGTCTTGCCGTCCGGGGGCATCCGTCCCTCTGCCGGAGCCTGCCCCTTGCTGAATCGCTGCCCGCCGGGACCGACGGTTCCCCTTATTTGTCGTCCAAAACGCGAAAACGCAACCAAATTGCAAAAAATGTTACAATTTTTTCTTGAAAAAGGCCGTTTTCCCATTGACAGGCTTGCTATAATAGAGATGTAAGATTTTACGGGCCAGCGCTCTGCGGCTCTGTCTGCTAACAAAGAAAGAGGCATTCAAACTATGACCAAAATTGATATTTTTTCCGGCTTCCTGGGCGCCGGCAAGACCACTCTGATCAAAAAACTCATCAAGGAGGCCTTTGCCGGCCAGCAGGTCGTTCTGATCGAGAACGAGTTTGGTGAGATCGGCATCGACGGCGGCTTCCTGAAGGAGTCCGGCATCCAGATCAATGAGCTGAACGCCGGCTGCATCTGCTGCTCTCTGGTGGGTGATTTCCGCACCGCCCTGCAGCAGGTGGTGGAGCAGTACCACCCCGACCGCATCGTCATCGAGCCCTCCGGCGTGGGCAAGCTGAGCGACGTGACCCGCGCCGTGGAAGGCGTGGCCGAGCACCTGGATGTGCAGCTGAACAGCTTTGTCACCGTGGCCGATGTGAACAAGGTCAAGATGTATATGAAGAACTTCGGTGAGTTCTACGACGACCAGATCAGCCATGCAAGCTGCATCCTGCTCAGCCGCACCCAGACCGCCAGCGAGGAGAAGATCGCCGCCGCCGTGGCCATGCTGCGCGAGAAGAACCCCACCGCCACCATCGTGACCACCGCATGGGACGAGCTGACCGGTGAGCAGATCCTGAAAGCCATGTCCACCAAGGACGACTTCAAGGCAGAGCTGATCGCCATGGCCGCCAAGGCAAACGAGAAGCACGCCGAGGAGGACGAGGAAGAAGAGCACCACCATCATCACCATCACGACCACGAGAACGGCGTGTGCAGCTGCGGCCATCACCACCACGATGATGACGATGATGAGGACGAGCACGAGCATCACCATCACGACCATGACGAGGACGATGACCACGACGAGCATGAGCACCACCATGATCACGATGAGGATCATGACCACGAGGAGCATTGCTGCTGCGGCCACCACCATCACGATGACGACGATGATGAGGACGAGCACGAGCATCATCATGAGCACGGCGACCACTGCTGCTGCGGCCATCACCACCATCATCATGACCACGACGCCGATGAGGTGTTCACCAGCTGGGGCGTCGAGACGGCCCGCAAGTTCACCAAGGCCGAAGTGGAGCACGCCCTCACCGAGCTGGACACCGGCAATTACGGCATGATCCTGCGCAGCAAGGGCATCGTGGACGGCGGTGCCGACGGCTGGCTGGAGTTCGACTATGTGCCCGGCGAGTGGGAAGTGCGTGCCCGCGGCGCCGACGTGGGCGGCAAACTGGTGGTCATCGGCTCCAAGCTGAACGAGAAGGCCATTGCAGAGCTGTTCGGCTGCTGAGATGTAAAAGAAGGAGAAACCATCCATTATGGCAAAAGAAATTCCGGTCTACCTGTTTGTGGGCTTTCTGGAAAGCGGCAAGACCAAATTCATTCAGGAGACCTTTGAGGACCCCAACTTCGACTCCGGCGACAAGACCCTGCTGCTGATCTGCGAAGAGGGCGAAGAAGAGTACAACCCCAAGAAGTTCGCCTTCCCCGGTGTGACCGTCAAGGTGATCGAGGACAAGGCAGAGATGAACCCGCAGAACCTGGCCAAGCTGGAAAAGGAATCCGGCGCAGGCCGCGTGGTCATCGAGTACAACGGCATGTGGCTGCTGCAGGAGCTGGCCGATGCCCTGCCGGAAAACTGGCTGGTGTACCAGTGCATCGCCACCGCCGACGGCACCACCGCCCTGACCTATGCCCGCGACAACTCCATGCGCAGCCTGCTGCTGGACAAGATCGCCCGCAGTGAGCTGATCGTGTTCAACCGCGCCGAAGCCGTGAACAACGACGAGGCCCGGCAGGAGCTGCACAAGCTGGTGCGTCAGGCTTCCCGCAAGTGCGACATCGCCTACGAGTTCAAGGACGGCAGCGTGGCCTATGATGACATCCCCGACCCACTGCCCTTCGACGTGAACGCCCCGGTCATCGACATCCATGACGACGATTTCGGCATCTGGTACATGGACTGCCAGGACGAGCCCCAGAAGTACACCGGCAAGACGGTCAAATTCCTGGCACAGGTGTGCCAGACCAACCGCGCCGGCAAGAACAGCTTCGTGCCCGGCCGCTTTGCCATGACCTGCTGCGTGCAGGATATCCAGTTCGTGGGCTTCCCCTGCAGCTACGACGGCTACAAGGCTCTGGAGCAGCGCAGCTGGGTGCGGGTGACCGCCAAGGTGAGCTACAAGTTCCACAACATCTACCGCGGCAAGGGCCCGGTGCTGACCGCCATTTCGGTGGAGCCTGCCGAAAAGCCGCTGAATGAAGTCGTAACGTTCTCTTAACGTTCTGATCGATCTGTAAACAGGAGGTTCTGGCATGAAAACACTGTTCCGCATTCTGGGCACGGCCGCTGCCGTGGCCGTCACCGGTGCCGCCATCGTGGCACTGGACAAGATCCTGAACCAGAAAGACCCGCTCCATGTGGAGGAGGTCGAGTTCCCCGAAGAAGCCGAGCAGGACGCCGCCGAGGCCGAAAAGACCGCTGAGGCCTACGCCGAAGCAGAGGCCAAAGCAGCGGACGATGCCGCAGAGCAGCCCACCGCCCCGGCCGAAGCCGACGCCCCGGAAGCTCCTGCCGAGCCCGCCCCTGCACAGGAGCCGGCCACGCTGGAGGACACCAGCGAGGAAAAGCCGGTGTATGACCCTGAGGCCCCGAACCCCAACCCCGTGGAGGCCGGCCCCGCCGTCGCCCCCAAGGACGAGAACGGCAAGTTCGACGCCACCAAGATCGCTGACGCCAGCGATTTCGGCGACTGGGAAGAACAGGGCTGCAAGGGCTGATCTCCCGTAACAGCAAAGAGGACGATGCATAACGCATCGTCCTCTTTTTTCATTCGCCTCTTGCCAGCTGCTGCAGCTTTGGCTTGTCCAGCACCTGCACGCCGCCGCGGTACAGCCGCACCCAGCCCTCCTGTGCGAAGTATTTGAGCATCCGGCTCACCACCTCGCGGGCAGAACCCATGTACTTTGCCATCTGGTCGTGGGTCATGCGCACCTCGTCGCCGCCGGTCTTGGCCAGCTCGTCGGTGAGAAAGATGGCCAGCCGCCGGTCGGCGCTCATGAACAGGATCTGTTGCATCGTCCACATGGTGTCGGAAAAGCGCTCTGCCGTGAGCTGGTAGGCATAGCAGCGCACATAGACATTCTGCTGCATCAGACGGCGGAAGATGCCCGCGCTGATGCACAGTGCCTCGGTGTCCTCCTCAGCGTCGATGTACAGGTCCACATTCACCGAGTCCATCACGCAGGACGCCGACAGGATGCACACTTCCCCGCCGAACAGGCGGTAGAGGGTCACGTCCCGGCCGTCCTCCGACAGCAGATAGGCCCGCAGCTGGCCGGTGCGCAGCAGCAGGATGCCCACACAGCTTTCCAGTGGGCTGTGCACCCGGGCCCCTTTGCGGTAGTGCACCGGGCGGGTATAGCGGCAGAGCATCTCCTGTTCGTCGGCGGTCAGCTGCGCCCAGAAGGGGAACGCGCAGGCCAGACAATTGCGGTCCTCCGGGGTCTTTTGCATGGCACTCATCCTTTCCGCAGGGCCTTGGCGGCCACCGTGCCGGCCTGTGCCCCCTCGTATACAGCCTTTGCCACCTGCAGCAGGCCGCCGGTGCAGTCCCCGGCAGCGTACAGGCCGGGCACGGTGGTCTGCATCTTCTCATCCACCACGATGCGGCTGCCCTCCACGGCGGCCCCGATCTTGCGGGCCAGCGCAGTGCTGCCCGCCACGCCCAGCGCCACGAACACACCGGACAGGGCAACCTCCTGCCCGTCGGACAGCTGCACCCGGTGACCACCTGTTCGCCCAGAACAGCCTCCACCTTCTGCGGGTATACGGTCACCTCCGGCGGGAATTCTGCGGTCAGCGGCATGCCGTTGGTCAGCAGGCTGACGCTTTTCACCACCGGCAGCAGGGCCTGCACCTCGTGCAGGGCATAGGCTCCGCTGCCCAGCACGGCCACATCCTTGCCGCGGTAGAAAAAGGCGTCGCAGACGGCACACCAGCTCACGCCGTGGCCCTCCAGCCCGGCAAGGCCCGGAATGCGCGGCACCGCACGGGAGGCCCCGTGGCGGATCACCGCGTCCGCCGGGTAATCTTTTCCTATGGTTTCTACCGTGAGTTTATCCGTATAGGTCAGCCCCACGGCTTCGGCGGTCACAAACCGCACCCCCAGGCGTTTGGCGTTCTCAATGCTGCGGCGCTCCAGCTCTGCGCCGGAAACCGACTGAGCAAGGCCGTAGTAGTTTTCGATCTTCTCGGCCCGGTCCAGCGCACCGGGGCCTTTGGTCAGCACGGTGGTGTCCACCCCCGCGCGGACCGCATACAGTGCGGCAGACACGCCCGCCGGGCCGGAACCTACGATCACAATGTTGGACATGGTTGGTCCTCCTTTTCAGAGTCACGATTTAAAATGGCCTCCGCTTCGCTCTGGCCATGATCAGAGGAAAAATGATTTTTTAATTTGCGGATGGGGTCGTAGCGGGCAGCTTCACCACATCCACTGCATCGGAAACTTTTCTTATAGTATACACCTTTTTCCGCAAAATTTCTGTGACCGGGTCGCAAAAAGCAGCCTTTTGCCGCTGCGGGGCACTTTTCAGCCGGAAAAGAGTGTGTTATACTGGGTTCGTTTCTCTGATTTTCTGCCATGGAGGCTTTTTATGACCAAACAGCGCATTCTTTTCATTACCACCGGCGGCACCATTGCCAGCGTACATACTCCGCAGGGCCTCCGGCCCGTGCTCAGCAGCGACGAGCTGCTGGCCCATCTTCCGGAGCTCAACGACCTATGCATCCCGGAAACGCTGGCCCTGTGCAGCATCGACAGCACCGACCTCGGCCAGGAACACTGGCTGATGATGGCCCGCGCCATTCAGGAAAACTACGCCCTGTACGATGGTTTCATCATCTGCCACGGCACCGATACGCTGGCCTATTCCGCAGCGGCACTTTCTTACCTCATCCAGAACGCGGACAAGCCCATCATCCTCACCGGTGCCCAGCAGCCCATTTCCAATGAGATCACCGACGCCAAGAAAAACCTGCGCGACAGCGTGATCTGTGCACTGGACCCGGGCAGCCGGGGCGTGATGGTGGTGTTTGGCGGGCACGTCATTGCCGGCACCCGTGCCAAAAAGAACAAGACCATCAGCTACGACGCCTTTGCCTCGGTCAACTTCCCGGAGCTGGCACTGGTGCAGGGCGACCGTCTGGTGCGCTATGTGCCTTCGCCCTGGCCCACCGGCCCGGTGGAGTTCGGCCGCGCCATGAACCCCCGGGTGTTCCTGCTCAAGCTCATCCCCGGCATGGACCCCGGCATGATCCCGGAGATCTTCCGCCTGTACGACTGCGTCATCGTGGAGAGCTTCGGCGTGGGCGGCATCCCGCAGCGGCTCATGGACGCCTTTGCCGAGGGGCTGGGCCACTACGAGCAGACCCACAAGGTGCTCATCCTGACCACGCAGGTGACCTATGAGGGCAGCGACGTGGGCGTGTACGAGGTGGGCAAGCGGGTGAAGAACCGATTCCGCTTCCTGGAAGCCCATGACATGACCATCGAAGCCGTGGTCACCAAGAGCATGTGGCTGCTGGCCCAGAACTGCGACAGCTTCGACCAGCTGCAGCAGCGGTTCTACCGTCAGGTGAACTTCGATACCTTCTATCACTGAGCAAAAAGCTCCTCCGCCCATGGCACAGCGCCATGACGGGGGAGCTTTTTCCGATCAGAATACCAGCTGCACCAGCAGCACATAGCACAGGGTGCCGCCCGCCACGCTGAGCAGCGTTTCGTGCTTCCATTTGTGCAGGGCAACGGTCACCAGCAGCGCAATGGCCTCCGGGGCACCGTGGCTGCCTGCAAAGGGCGTGACGCTCTTGAGGCAGTAAACGATCAGCATGCCAAAGATGGCGGCGGGCAGCACCCGCCCCAGATACCGCACCACCTCCGGCGGCTGCTGGTCCTTGGACGAAAACACCACAAAGGGCAAAAAACGGGTCAGCATCGTGGCGGCCGTGCACACCGCGATGGTGATGCCCATCTGAATGGCAGTCATACGCCGGTCTCCTCCTTCCGTTTGTCCGCTTCGGTGCCTTCGGCTTTCTCAATGGGCTTGCGCAGGGCCAGCAGCAGCACCAGAATGCAGGCCATGGCAGGCAGCAGGAAGCTGCCGGAACCGAACACCGCCAGGCACACCAGCGGGGCCGCAATGCCGATGAGGGCGCTGTAGTGCTGCTTGTCCTTTTCCCACTGGTTCAGGAAGATGACCGTGAACATGGCCGTCATCACAAAATCCACGCCTTCGGTGCTGAAGGGCAGGATGGAGCCCACCGCAGCCCCCAGCCCCGCGCTGGCCACCCAGTAGAACTGATCCAGCAGGGTAATGAAGAACATGAACCAGCCCTTGTCCACCCCTTCCGGCGGCTCTGCCGAGCAGGTGATGGAAAAGGTCTCGTCGCTCATGGCAAAGATCATGTAGAAGCTGCGCAGACCGTAGCCCTTGTAGCGCTCCAGCATGGCCAGGCCGTAGAACAGATGCCGCGCCTGGATCATGAGCGCCATCAGAAAGGCCGACAGCGGCGAGAATGCTCCCAGCAGAAGGCTGGCCAGTACGAATTCCAGCGAGCCGCCGTACACCACCGTGCCCATGAGCATGGGCATCCACACCGGCAGCCCCAGCGACTGTACATAGATGCCGTAGCCCAGGCCCAGCACAAAATAACCCGCCAGCACCGGCAGGGTCTGGGGTGCGGCGGCACGCAGCGCCCGCAGAACGGGGCTTTGCGGCCGCACCAGAAGTTGTTCGTTTGTCTGCTGCATTTGTTGTTCCCCTCAGGGCAGCCGGCATTCCCGACCGCTTTGCTTTCTTAAACCTATTTCTCTGATATGATTTTATAAATTATGTATGTATTATAACAGGTTCTGCCGCTTTTGCAACCGGCAGAACGCAAACGTCCCGGCATGCGGGCCCTGTTCGGCTCCATGGCACTGGGCCTGTTTGCCAGCTCTTCCAGCGGCAGCAAGGTGATGGACAAGGAGACCGACCTTTAATTCTCCTGAAAACAGCAAGACCCGGAACCCTCCGCTGGGAAGGTTCCGGGTATTTTTTGCCTGTTATGTTACGATTCGGCTTTCTCGTCCTGATGCCGGGGCATATCCAGCTCCGGCATCAGCTCATCGCTGATGATGGTGAGCATCTGCTCCAGCTTGTCCACGTCCTCTTCCGGGAAGCGTTTGCGCACCCGCTCGATCACGGTGCTCAGGTAGGAGTAGCTGATGTTGTAGTAGTCGATATACTTCTGGGTGGGGCGCAGGTGGTACTCGCGCCGGTCCACGGTGGACTGGATCTTTTCCACATAGCCCTTTTTGACCAGACTGCCGATCTTGTAGGCCGCATTGGGGGTGGAGATCTGCATCATGCGGGAGAACTCCGCAATGGTGGGCTCGCCCATGGCCATGATGCCCTCCATACAGAAGGACTCCACCGTGGTCAGGGTCGCTTCCCGCGTGGCAAAACGCTGGAATACGTTCTGATAAAAGTGCAGCTTGAATTTGGTGTATACATCCTGAAAAGCCTGTTCCAGCATGGATCGCGCCTCCGCTCGTTCGTTTTCTTTCAGTTTATCACAAGTTGCCCGCGACGGCAAAGCCCAATCATGCTTTTGCCTTTTTGATCGTGCGGGCGCGGATGATGCTGAGCACCACCAGCTCTACGACGATGGCCACGGCCAGCAGCACCAGCGAGGTGAACAGGCTGGCCCGGCTGCCCAGTACCGCCTGTGCCAGGCCGGTGATCATATAACACACCGCCGCGCAGGACGCCGCCGTGATGGCATAGGGCAGCTGGGTGGACACATGGTTCACATGGCTGCAGTGGGCACCCGCCGAGGCCATGATGGTGGTGTCGGAGATGGGGGAGCAGTGATCGCCGCAGACAGCGCCGGACAGGCAGGCCGCGATGGAGATGACCAGCATTTCGCCTTCCGGGAATGCGTGGCACACGATGGGGATCAGAATGGAGAAGGTTCCCCAGCTCGTGCCGGTGGCAAAGGCCAGGAACACCGCCACCAGGAAGATGATCACCGGCAGCAGATACTGCAGCGCCGCAGCGGAGCCGCCCAGCAGGTTGGCCACATAATACTTGGCACCCAGCAGGCCGGTCATGCCGGACAGGGTCCAGGCCAGCGTGAGGATGAGCATGGGGCTGACCATGGCCTTGAAGCCCTCCGGGATGCAGGCCGCAAAGTCCTGGAAGGTCATGACGCTGCGCACCCGGTAGAACACGAAGGTGAACAGCAGCGCAATGCTGCTGCCCATCACAAGGCCGGCAGAGGCGTTGCAGTCCGCAAAGGCGGTGACGAAGTCCACCCCGTCAAAGAAGCCGCCGGTGTAGATCATGCCGAAGATGCAGGCCGCGATCAGCACCAGCACCGGTGCGATCAGGTCCACAACATGGCCCTTCGTCTCGGTGCCGTCGTCCACGTCGTCGCCGTAGGGGCGGTCCTCGGTGGTGAACAGGTCGCCGTTTTTCGCGTTGTCCTCATGGAGCTTCATGGAGCCGAAGTCCGTGCCGGTGAAGATGAGGAACAGGCTCATGACGACGGTAAGCAGGGCATAGTAGTTGTAGGGGATGGTGCGCAGGAACATGGTGAAGCCGTTGATGCCGGACCCTCCGGCACGCTGGAGGTGACCGCCGCCGCCCAGCTGGACACCGGCGCAATGATGCAGATGGGGGCCGCCGTGGCGTCGATGAGGTAGGCCAGCTTGGCGCGGGACACCTTCTGCCGGTCGGTGACCGGGCGCATGACCGAACCCACGGTCAGGCAGTTGAAATAGTCGTCCACAAAGATCATCACACCCAGCAGCAGGGTGGCAAACTGTGCGCCCGCCCGGGAGTGGATGTGCTTCGATGCCCAGCGGCCAAAGGCGGCCGAGCCGCCGGCCTTGTTCATCAGGGCCACCAGGATGCCCAGCATGACCAGGAACACCAGGATGCCCACATTGCTGCTGTCGGACAGTTTGGCGATCATGCCGCCCTCTTCGTGGAAGAAGAGGGTATTCAGGGCCAGTTCCAGGTTTCCGTTGGCATACAGCAGTGCGCCCGAGGCGATGCCCACCAGCAGGGAGGTGTACACCTCCTTGGTGTTCAGGGCCAGCACAATGGCAATGACCGGCGGCAGCAGCGAGAAGAAGGTGCTGTACACCGCACAGGTGTAGGTAGACGGGTCGGCGATCTTGCCGGGAGTGGCTGCCGTGCACCACAGCAGCAGGGCAAACACGAACAGTGCCGCCGCCCAGGACAGATTCTTGTTTTTCATAATGATTCCTTTTCGTTTCAGGCGATTCGTTACGGCAGCGTATCAGGCCCCGTGCTGCGGGGCAGACTATCCCCACGGAATGCAAAGGGGAGTGCCGTGCCGGATTACAAAGCGATGTATTTTGAGCTGTTCCGCGCCAGCGTGCAGGCCGTACAGCTGCTGCAGGACGCACAGGCCCACGCCGAACAGCAGCTGCTGGCCGAGGACCCGCCGCCGCTGCGGCTGGAGCAGCCCGATGGGGAAGAGTGAACCCTCTCAGTTTAACGGCCTCGCCCTCTCCGTCTTTGCTTCGCAAATCCACCTCTCCCAAAGGGAGAGGCAAGAGCTTTACCGTTACGTTCTTGGCTCTCCCTCTGGGAGAGCGCTGGCGCGAAGCGCCTGAGAGGGCGAGGTTATTCACCCGGTTTTACCCTTTCTTTGCCTCCGCCTTGGCCGCAAACTTGTCGTTGTGGATCACAAAGCGCTCGTGGGTGCCGCCGCCCACCGGGCCTTTTTCGTCGTGCAGGCTCACTTTGAAGGTGAGCTTGCGGCCTTCCACAGCCACCAGCTCGCTCTCGCAGGTCACAGTCATGCCCACGGGGGTGGGAGCGGTGTGCTCCAGCTCCAGCTTCGTGCCCACGGTGCCGTCGCCCTCGGCCAGAGCCGGGGCCACGCTCATCCAACAGGTCTTTTCGGCCAGGGCCACCAGGGCCGGGGTGGCAAACACGTCCAGTGTGCCGCTGCCCATGGTCTTTGCGGTGTTTTCAGCAGTGACGGGCACGCTCTGCTCGCCGCGGATACCGGTTTCCAATGTCATAAAAATTCCCTCCTGTGCGTCTGTACGCAGATCTCGATTCTATACGTTTTATAAGATACCACAGCTTGGCAAAGAATGCACCATCTTTGGCGCATTTTGTAAAAATACCTTTCTGTTTCCTGCCCGCTGTGCTATGATAGGGTCAAAAAGGGAGGGGACGTTCCATGTCTGACTTCTGGAAATCCTATGACATCACCGCCGCCGAATACGGTGCGGGCTATGAGTGCTACCCGCTGTTCGGCACTGTCCATCTCATAGAGCTGGCGCTGTCGGCTTTGTTCCTTCTGGGCATGGTGTGGTGGTACCGCCGCAGCACGCCGCGCACCCGGCGGCACATTCTGGTGGGGGTCACGGCGGCCCTGCTGGCCGACGAGGCCGCCCTGCTGCTGGGTATGGCCTGCACCGGCCAGTGGAACTGGAGCTATCTGCCGCTGCACCTGTGCAGCATCAACGTGTTCGTCTGCCTGTACAACACCCTCACCGACCGCAGCTGGTGCAAGGAGGAGCTGTACGCCCTGTGCATCCCCGGCGCGGCACTGGCTCTGCTGTGCCCCAGCTGGCGGGATGTGCCCGGGTGGTTCACCCTCATCAACCTGCACTCGGTCAGCATCCACGCCCTGCTGGTGCTCTACCCTGTGCTGCTGGTGGCGGGCGGATACCGCCCCAGCGTGTGCCGGGTGCCGCAGGTGCTGGCCTTTTTGTTCGGCTCGGCCCTGCCCATCTATTTTCTTAACAAACCCCTGCACACCAACTTTTACTTTTTGAACAACCCCTATGGCAACGTCATCACCAGCACCTTTACCGCGTGGTTTGGCGAAAAATTCTACATTCTGGGCTTTCTGCCCGCCATCGCGCTGGCCCTTGTGCTGATGTACGTCCCCTGGGCAGCAGCCGGGAAGAAGCGTTGAGCCGCTCCGCCACCCGTCCGCTCCCGGCCCGCTTTCCAGCGGGCCGGGTTTTCTTTTTTCAATTTGCATCTTTTTGGCGTTTTGCGGTGTTTTTTCATCAATGCAGCGGGAATGTCAAAATTCTTCTGCAAAGGGCTTGACAGGCAGGCATGTGCGTGATATCATGAACACATGAACAGACGTTCATATAATTTCATCCCGAAAGGAGATGCTTCCATGGCGCAGCAGAACGAACCCCTCGTGCAGCCGGAAGAGCTGGACATGCCGGATGACGAAGTGCTGTACGAGCTGGCCGACCTGTTCCGGGTGTTCGGCGACTCCACCCGCATCAAGATCCTGTACGCCCTGCACGACAATGAGCTGTGCGTGCAGGACATTGCCAACGCCGTGCAGCTGAGCCAGTCGGCCGTGAGCCACCAGCTGCGGGTGCTCAAGGATTCCAAGCTGGTACGCTTCCGGCGGGAGGGCAAGACCGTGTATTACGCACTGGACGACGACCATGTGCGCAGCATCCTCTCTCTGGGGATGGACCATATCGAAGAATGATTTTCCGGGCTGCGGCCCGCACAAAAACAGAAAGGCTGGTATCTACGATGAAAAAGACCTACAAGATCGAAGTGGACTGCGCAAACTGCGCCCAGAAGATGGAGGACGCTGCCAACACCGTTGCCGGTGTGGAAAAGGCGACTGTCAGCTTCATGACCCAGAAGATGAAGGTGGAGTTTGCCGAGGGTGCCGACCCCCACGCCACCATGGAGAATGTGCTGTCCGCCTGCAAGAAGGTGGAGGACGACTGCGAGATCTTTGACATCTGACCTCTTCCGGTCCGGTTCCCGGCATCGCTGCTGGGCGGCAGCTCTCCCCCTGTGGGAGAGCTTTTCTTTCCTCTGCCGCCGGGCAGCGGAAAACTCCTCTTTTTCGTGGAAAAAACGGGCAGTTTTCAACACTTTCCACGCACTTTTCAACACCCTTCGCGGAAAACTCCAAAAAGAAACGTGGAAAAGAAAGTTTTCTGCGGGAAAACCCCGTGGAAAACACGGGGGAAAGGGTGGAAAATCCATTTTTGTGGGGAAAACCTGTTGAATTCCACTGCGTTTTCCCGTTTTTTCTCAGAACCGCCGCAATCCGACAAAAGGAGCGTTTTGTATGACCAAAAAGCAAAAAAAGAGCCTGCAGCAGATCCTGATCGCGCTGGCCCTTGTGATCCTGCTCAAGCTGCTGCTCAGTGTGCTGCCGGCACTTCCCACCCCGGTGGAGCTGCTGCTCTACCTCATCCCGTACCTTGTGGTGGGCAAGGACGTGCTGCGCAAGGCCATCAAGGGCGTCAAGAACCGCCAGCCCTTTGACGAGTGCTTCCTGATGGCGGTGGCTACCGTGGGTGCCTTTGCCCTGGGCGACTATGTGGAAGGCTGCGCCGTTATCCTCTTTTACCAGATCGGCGAGCTGTTCCAGAGCGTGGCCGTGGGCAAGAGCCGCCAGAGCATTTCCAGCCTGATGGACATCCGCCCGGACTACGCCAACGTGGAGGACGAGGACGGCAAGCTGGAGCAGGTGGACCCCGATGACGTAGAGGTCGGCACCGTGATCGTGGTGCAGCCCGGCGAGCGGGTGCCCATTGACGGTGTGATCGTAGAGGGCACCTCCGCCCTGAACACCGCCGCCCTGACCGGTGAGAGCCTGCCCCGCGACGTCCAGACCGGAGACGAGGTCATCAGCGGCTGCGTGAACATGACCGGCCTGCTGAAAGTCAGGACTACCAAGGAATTCGGCGAGTCCACTGTCTCGAAAATTCTCGATCTGGTAGAAAATTCCAGCATGAAAAAGGCCCGTGCCGAAAACTTCATCACCCGCTTTGCCCGGGTATACACCCCGGCTGTCTGCTACGGTGCGCTGGCGCTGGCCTTCCTGCCGCCCATCGTGCTGCTGCTGATGGGCCAGCCTGCCCGCTTTGGGGACTGGATCTACCGCGCTTTGACCTTCCTGGTCATCAGCTGCCCCTGCGCACTGGTCATCAGCATTCCGCTGAGCTTCTTCGGCGGCATCGGCGGTGCTTCCGCCTGCGGTATCCTGGTCAAGGGCTCCACCTATCTGGAGGAGCTGGCCCGCACCGGCATCGTGGTGTTTGATAAGACCGGCACCCTGACCCAGGGCACCTTCAAGGTCACCGGCGTCCACCCGGCCGACGGCATCACCGACGAACAGCTGGTGGAAGCCGCTGCTCTGGCCGAGAGCTGGTCCAAGCACCCCATCTCCCTGAGCATCAAGGCCGCCTACGGCAAGGAGATCGACACCTCCCGCGTCACCGACGTGGAGGAACTTGGCGGCCACGGCGTGACCGCCAAGGTGGACGGCAAGGCCGTTGCCGCCGGCAACGCCCGTCTGATGGAGCGGCTGGGCCTTTCTGCCCCCGCCGTGAGCGAGACCGGCACCGTCGTGCACGTTGCCATCGACGGCAGATACGCCGGTTGCCTGCTCATCGCCGACGTGGTCAAACCCCACAGTGCCGAGGCCATCCGGGCCCTGAAGGCCGCCGGAGTGCGCAAGACCGTCATGCTCACCGGCGATGCCGAGCCGGTGGCCAAGGCCGTTTCTGCCCAGCTGGGTCTGGACGAATACCACGCCGGTCTGCTGCCCGGCGACAAGGTGGACCAGATCGAGAAGCTGATCGCCGAAAAGAAGCCCAAGGAAAACCTCGCCTTCGTGGGCGACGGCATCAACGACGCCCCGGTGCTGTCCCGCGCCGATGTGGGCATCGCCATGGGTGCCCTGGGCTCCGACGCCGCCATTGAAGCCGCCGACGTGGTGCTGATGGACGATGACCCGGCCAAGATCGCATTGGCCATGCGCATCGCCCGCCGCACCCTGCGCATCGTGTACGAGAACATCGTGTTCGCGCTGGCGGTCAAGTTTGCCTGCCTGCTGCTGGGTGCCATCGGTATGGCCAGCATGTGGACAGCCATCTTTGCCGACGTGGGCGTCATGGTCATTGCCGTGCTCAACGCCACCCGCGCCCTGTACACCAAAGATCTTGTCAGGAAGAGCCACCCGTAACGCTGCTGTTTTCCATAAAAAATGCCTGACCGCCAACGACAGCGGTCAGGCATTTTTGTGTTTTTCGGGGTTCAGATGTCCCACAGCTCCGGGGCAGAGGTGGACACTGCCGAGGCACCGGCCCGCATGGCGGCCATGACGTCGGCCTTGTCTCGCAGCAGACCGCCCGCGATCACCGGCACCCGGGTGCGGGTACTGATCTCGGTGATGACCCGGGGCATGATGCCGGGCAGGATCTCCACAAAGTCCGGCTTGCCTTGTTCCAGCTGGCCGGAAAGGTTGTTCAGGGAAAGGGAGTCCAGGATGAACGCCCGCTGGATGGTCAGCAGGCCCTGATGGCGCGCCCGCCGGATCAGGGACGGGTGGGTGGAAATGATACCATCCGGGTGGCACAGCGCAATGAGGGAATTCACGGCAACTTCCCGCGCCGAAAGGCCGTCCACAAGGTCGATGTGCACGACGGCCAGCTTTCCGGCCGCGTGGATGCGCCGGACCAGCTCCCCCACATTGAGCAGGGTGCTCGCCAGCAGAAAGACCGTGCTGCAGGGCGAGGCCAGGGCGGCCGTCAGAGCGTCATCCGTCTTGACGGCTGCGATCACCGGCTCGTCCAGCAGAGTTTCAGCAAGTGGATGCATCGGGCAGGACTCCTTTTCTCTCAGATGGTTCTCATTATCGCACAAAGGGGCCGCACTGTAAAGTGCAGCCCCAGTCTGCGGTTGTGCTTATGCCTGGAAATAGATCGCGGTGTTGGCCACGGTCATCATGGTCATCAGGATGGTATTCAGGAAGGCCGCAACGTACACGCTGCCGGTCTTTTTGTACAGGTACTTGGGCAGGATGCAATGGCCAGCGAGGGCACCAGCGCAAACAGCAGGATGCCGCCAAGGGCCTGTCCCGGGTAGAAGGCAACGCCGGTACGGAACAGGGTGCCGTACTGCAGCACCAGCCAGAGGAGGATGCCGCCCATGTTGGTCAGAGCAGCCAGCAGGTAGCCCCAGCCGCCCTGCAGCTTTTCGCTGCTGGTGTTGGAGATGGCGGCGGCGCCGCTGACAAAGTAGTACACAAAGAAGAACGGCATATACTTGACCGCCGCCGGGATGGCGCTGGCTTCAAAGGTCTTGAAGGCGAAGGTCCAGATGCGGAAGTCGGTCTTGAAGATGGCATCCACGGCAAACAGGCAGGCGTAGGCGATCACGCTCACCAGCAGTGCCACGCAGAAGGCTGCAGCCACAGACACCGGCTTTGCGGCAATGCCGTACTGTTCCAGCGTGATGCCCTTCTGCTTGCGGCCGCCGAACAGGTAGACGCAGACCATGGTCACGATGGAGATGCAGGCGCAGATGAGAGCCCAGGTCACGATGCTGTTGACGGTGGGGCCCTGCCAGGTGGCATTGGTCTCGAAGATGTTCTTGGTCACCAGCACACGCAGGACGATGGAAGCGATCAGGACGCACACCGAGCCGGACAGCCAGGTCTTGCGGTCGTCCTCGGTGCTGCGGGCTGCCAGAACGATGCCCACCACCGACAGGAGCAGGGCAACGTCACTGGCGTAGCGCATCCAGCGGATGGGCTCTGCGGTCAGACTGCCGTCGTATACGGCGGGGAAGATGATGGCCGGGATCAGCATACCCACCACGAACAGGCTGATCGTGCCAAGCTTGCCGGACAGGGTGCCGACGGCCGGGGTGGGTGCTGCGACGGCCTGCTTTGCATTGGACAGGAAGGGCAGCTTCATCAGCAGCAGGGCAAGAGGTGCCAGCATGAGCAGGAAGCCCACCAGAGCGACCAGCTCAAAGACTTCTTTCCAGTACCAGATCTGGCTGGTGGAAGCAATGTTCTGCACCAGACCGGACTGGTCGGCAAATGCAGTGGCGTAGAACTCGATGGCATCCTTGGTGGAAGCCTTGGAGAAGTGGTTCCAGGGGTGGATCTCACGCGGCTGGTAAATGATGCGCTGGCCGCCGTCCGAGCCGGTGTACCAGGTGTCAGCCTGCGGAGCTTCCTGCTCCAGCAGGGTCTTGCCAGCGGTGGTTGCAACATAGTCCTTGTGGTAGACGGTGCCGCTCTTCGTGGGAGGCTCGTCGGCCGCAAAGAAGAACTCGTCGTACTGGCCGCAGATCTTGCCGATGGTGCGTCCACCGAAGGTGGCAACTGCAGCCTCTTCGTCCAGGCTCAGGTAGGAGGTCCAGGAGTAATCGGCACCCATGCTCAAACCGGCCTTGATGATGCGGTAACCGGCGGCAGCGTAGTTCTGCTCATCGAGATAGATGGCCATCTCGGAGGAGAAGCCGCCCATGGAGTGGCCGCTGACCGCGATCTGACCGTTGCCCTGTGCATCCTTGGCAACGTAGTCCTGGCTGTACATGTACTGTGCGGCATCCCACAGCGAAGTGGGCCAGAAGTTGAAGAAGCCGCCGGTATTGTCGGCGTTCCCGTGGGAATGGCCGTGGTCATACATATCCAGTGCCAGCACGACATAGCCGCGGCGGGACATCTCGATGGCGGTCTCGTCCTGCATCTCGGCACTGTTCAGGTAGCCGTGGGTGGTCACGATGGTGGGGTGCGGGTTGGAGGCGTCCACGCCCTTGGGCATGTACAACAGGCCCGAAAGGGTGCCGGAGTCGGTATCAAAGGAAATGCGGGAGACCTTGACCTTGTAGAATGAGGTGTTGAACATCTGGGCAAAAATGCTGCCCAGCAGCATCAACGCCACAGCGATCGCCAGCACAACGACCGTGCGCGAACGCTTTTCGGTGGCCTTTGCGGTGCTTTTCATGGGGATCCTCCTTCTTTTTTCAGGGACATGCCCGGCGGCTGCACTTCCAGAACCAGCCCCCGGAACAGATGTGAACGGGCGGACAAGGGGTGCGATGGGAACAAAAAATGGGGACGCACTGCGGTCGTGTGGCACAGTGCATCCCCATCTCAATTCTCTTGGGATGCTTTCAGTATACCATTTCTCAACGGTTTGTCAACAGACAATTCACAAATTCGTGATTTTTTGTTGGAAGTAGTCAAAGTCCAGACAAATTCTTTTAATGCTCTGCCCAGTCACTGCTGCGGCCCACGGCCTTGTGCCAGCCGGACAGCAGCCGTGCGCGCTCGGCCTCCGGCATAGCGGGGGTAAAGGTCATGTTGCAGTGCCACAGGCTGCGGATCTCGTCCCGGTCCTTCCACACACCGGTGGCAAGGCCTGCCAGATAGGCAGCGCCCAGAGCGGTGGTCTCCCGGATGGCCGGGCGCAGGACGTCCTTGTTCAGGATGTCGGCCTGGAACTGCATCAGGAACTGGTCGCGGGAAGCACCGCCGTCCACCTTCAGGGAGGTGATGGGCACACCGGTGTCCTTTTCCATGGCGGCCACAAGGTCGGCGCTCTGGTAGGCGATGGACTCCTCCGCCGCCCGGATGATGTGGTTCTGGGTGGTGCCGCGGGTGATGCCTACAATGGCACCGCGGGCGTACATATCCCAATAGGGCGCGCCGAGACCGGTGAAGGCGGGCACGATATAGATGCCGCCGTTGTCCGGCACCTTCTGGGCATAGTATTCGGCGTCGCGGCTCTCCTGGATCATCCGCAGGCCGTCGCGCACCCACTGGATGACGGCACCGCCCACAAAGACACTGCCCTCCAGAGCATACTCCACCTTACCGTTCAGGCTGATGCCGATGGTGGAGATCAGGCCGTTCTGACTGCGGCAGATGGTGTCACCGGTGTTCATGAGCAAAAAGCAGCCGGTGCCGTAGGTGTTCTTGGCCTCACCCTTGGCAAAGCACCCCTGCCCGAACAGTGCAGCCTGCTGGTCCCCGGCAATGCCGGCCACCGGCACCTGCACCCCGCACAGGTCGGTGGTGCCGTAGACCTCGCTGGAATCCGCCACGCGGGGCAGGATGCAGCGGGGGATATCCAGCGCTTTGAGCAGGGTGTCATCCCAGTCCAGGTGCGGATGTTGTAGAGCATGGTGCGGCTGGCGTTGGTACGGTCGGTCACATGCACCTTGCCGCCGGTGAGCTTCCACACCAGCCAGGTGTCCACGGTGCCGAACAGGATCTCGCCCGCCTCGGCCCGCTCCCGCGCGCCGGGCACGTTATCCAGGATCCACTTGATCTTTGTGGCGGAAAAATAGGCATCCGGCATCAGGCCGGTATTCTCGCGGATGTATTCCGTCATGCCGGGCTGCTGCACCAGCTCGTCCACCAGCGGGGCGGTGCGGCGGCACTGCCAGACGATGGCATTGTAGATGGGGCGGCCGGTGGCCTTTTCCCACAGGATGGTGGTCTCGCGCTGGTTGGTGATGCCGATGGCGGCAATGTCATGGACATCCACGCCGCTCTGGGCCACCACCTCGTTCATGACCCCGTACTGGGTAGACCAGATCTCCATGGGGTTGTGCTCCACCCAGCCCTGCTGCGGGTAGATCTGCTCAAACTCCCGCTGCTGCACCGCGATGATGTTCTGCTCGTTGTCAAACAGGATGGCGCGGCTGCTGGTGGTTCCCTGGTCCAGTGCAAGAACATACTTTGTCGACATGGTTCAACGACCTCCGTTTCGCTCAGGGGCGGTTTTACAGGTCTCGTGTGGCTACGACATCCACACCGGTGCCGCAGACGTCGGTCAGCACGACCTGCCCGGTGCGGATGGGTGTGTGCAGCGTGACGCCGTCCAGCGCAGCCATGACCTGCACGATCTTTTCTTTGGGCACCGCCTGCGCGGTCTTGACCGGGCAGCGCGGATAGCGCCCGCCCTCGGCCCGCACCGTACTGGTCAGGATACGGGTGGGGTGGGTCAGTTCTTCCTTGCCATAGGCGGCACCGTTGGGGCAGGCATTGCCGGTTACATTATAATCGTTTTCCGGGTCCACCTGCAAGTGGCAGCCACGGGGGCAGCAGATACAAATGATCTCACGCTTTTTGTTCATTTTGCTACGACCTCCTCTACTGCAACGGTCAGCGGGCCGTCGGCCTTTGCCAGCAGGACCCCGGGCAGGGTGATGTGCTCCATCTCGCCGGGTGCCATCCGCTGGCGCTTGAACCGAGCCAGCTGCTTCTCCCCGCAGGTGATGGTGATCTGGCTGGGGCCGTAATTCTGCCGCACCCGGAACGAGATCTCCACGCCCTTGTCCACGTCCGCCGGGCGCACCCGCTGGGGGACGGTATAGCCCACGCCATTGCCCGGGACAAGGTCCAGCACGGCCGCGTCCGGGGTCTCACCGTGGAGCACATAGGCGGCGGCTGCGGCTCCGGCCCGGTCGCTCTCGCCTGAAACAAAGTCCACCAGATCGTGCACATGCACCACGTTGCCGCAGGCAAACACGCCGGGAATGCCGGTCTCCATGTTCTCGTAGACCACGGCTCCCTTGGTGTGGGGGTCCATCGGGATGCCGGCCTGCCGGGTCAGCTCGTTTTCCGGGATCAGGCCCACACTGAGCAGGATGGTGTCCACGTCAAACTCCATCTCGGTGCCCGGAATGGGGCGGCGGTTCTCGTCCACCTTGGCCACAATGGCCTTTTCCACCCTGGGTTATCGCCCTGAATGTCCACGATGGTGTGGGACAGGTACAGCGGGATGTCAAAATCCTGCAGGCACTGCACAATGTTGCGGGTCAGGCCGCCGGAATAGGGCATGACCTCCACGCAGGCCAGCACCTTGGCCCCTTCCAGCGTCATCCGCCGGGCCATGATCAGGCCGATGTCGCCGCTGCCCAGAATGAGCACCCGTTTGCCTACCAGATAGCCCTCCATGTTGACATAGCGCTGGGCGGCACCGGCGGTGTAGATGCCGGCCGGGCGGGTGCCCGGGATGCCGATGGCCCCGCGGGTGCGCTCCCGGCAGCCCATGCAGAGGATGACGCTCTTTGCTTCGAGGATCTGGTAGCCCTTCTCCTTGCTGACACAGTGGATCTTTTTATCCGGCGTGACCTCCAGCACCATGGTGCCCAGCTCCACCCGGACGCCGGTGGAGCGCAGCATTTCAATGTAGCGCCCGGCGTACTCCGGGCCGGTGAGCTGCTCGCCGAAACGGTGCAGCCCGAAGCCGTTGTGGATGCACTGGTTCAGGATGCCGCCCAGCTCGTTGTCACGCTCCAAAATCAGAATATCGCGCAGGCCGTGCTGCCATGCGCTGTAGGCTGCGGCAAGGCCTGCAGGGCCGCCGCCGACGATGACCAGATCAATCATGGTTGGTTCCCTCCTGCTTGGTTTCGCACAGTAAGACGTTGCTGCCTGCCTTGTCCTGCAGGACGTCCAGCGGGTCGATGCCCCGCGTCCGGCTGATGAGCTCCAGCACCCTGGGCCCGCAGAAGCCGCCCTGACAGCGGCCCATCCCGGCGTTGCAGCGGCGCTTGACGCCGTCGATGGTGGTGGCCGGGATCTCGGTGTGCAGGGCGTCCAGGATCTCGCCCTCGGTGATGGTCTCGCAGCGGCAGATCACCCGGCCGTAGGCGGGGTTCCGGGCAATGAGCTTTGCCTTTTCTTCCGGCGGCAGCTCCTTGAACCGCACCCGGGTGCGGCCGTCCCGGTAATCCGTTTTGGCCGCAGGCAGATCCCCGTGGCCTTCCAGAATGCGGACCACCTCTTTGGCAACGGCCGGTGCGCTGGACAGGCCCGGCGATTTCATACCGGCCAGGTCGATGAAGCCGGGTGCACCTTCCGCCTCGCCGATGACGAAATCCCCGGTGTCCACATTGGCGCGGACGCCTGCAAAGTTGCGGATGGACTCGCCGAAGCGGATGTCCGGCACGCTGCGGCGTGCGGCCGCGCTGACAAAGGCCAGCCCGGCGGCGGTGCAGGCAGTGTTGTCGCCCACCACCGGCTCGGCATTGGGTCCGACGATCAGGTTGCCGTGAACGGTAGGTGCCACCAGCACGCCCTTGCCGTTTTCGTTGGGGCACTGGAAGATGACATGCTGCACCCGCGTGCCTTCCGATTTGTCCAGAAGGTAATATTCGCCGCGGGTGGGCTGGATGGTGAACCGGTGCGGAGCGGCCATGTCGTGCACGGCATCGGCCCGGATGCCGGCGGCGTTGACAACGTAGCGGGCCTCCACCACGCCGGACGGCGTGGTCAGCGCCCAGCCGGACGCGGTTTTCTGAATGCCGGTGACCGGGCTGCTGAGGTGGAGTTCCACCCCGTTGCGCACCGCCACCTCCGCCATGGCCAGCGCATATTCCCACGGGCTGACGATGGCCGCGCTGGGTGCATACAGCGCTCCGGCCACCTCCGGCGAAAGACCGGGCTCCATGGCCCGTGTTTCCTCTGCCGACAGCAGCCGGATGCCCGGCACCCCATTGGCAAGGCCGTTTTCGTACAGCTTCTGCAGATGCGGCAGCTCCGCCGGGCTGAGGGCCAGCACCAGACTGCCGCACTGCCGGTACGGCACATCCAGCCGGGCGCAGATCTCTTTGGCCAGTGCAACGCCCTCCACATTGAGCCGTGCCATCCGGGTGCCCGGCTCGGGGTCGTACCCAGCGTGCAGAATGGCACTGTTGGCCTTTGTGGTGCAGTCGGCCACATCGTTCTCGGCCTCAAAAATTGCAGTGTGCAGCGGATAATGCGAGAGCTCATAGGCGGCAGCCGCGCCAACGACACCGCAGCCGATGATTGCTACATCCAGCATAAAAACCTCCTGATCTTCTGCCTGTCACAGCATGCTCGTTTGCGTAGCGGGAACAAAAAAGAGCAGAGCAAACAAAAGGGAACAGGCTCCCTCTTGTTTGTTCTGCTCAATTCTCTGAACAAACACTTGATGGCTTTATGATAATGCAGATTGCACAAGATGTCAAGCATTTGTGGAAAATAAATGCATCCTTCGTGTCAGAACGGTTCAGGATTTGCGCAGCAGGTCGGTGAACCAGGCACTGACCTGACGGTAGATCTCCGGGTCTGTGACCGACAGGTCGAACGGATAGGTCCCGTCCTCGGCCAGCACGGCACAGGCCGCCCGGACCTTCTGCATGGCCTGCGGATCAAAGGCCTTATCCCGCCGCCCGGAAAGGCAGTTCATCAGGACGTCATCCTTCCAGCTCAGCAAGAACTCAAATGCTTCTGTGTTGTTCATTCCAAAATTCCTCCTGTCAGATGGGTTTCCTCAGCGGCAAGGTCTGCCGCCATGGCGTTCAGGATGCTCTGCAGCGCGGGCCGGACATCCGCCGTGTCCAGGATCAGCCCGGCTGCGTGGGGGTGACCGCCGCCGCCAAAGGGCAGGAAGTAGCGGCTCACATCCAGTTCCGTTTCGTTCGTGCGGGCAGAAAAGCGCCAGTGGCCGGGCCCCTGTTCCAGAGCGGCCAGCGCGATGCGGATATCCGAGCAGTCCGCCATCTGGTAAGCAGCCTTCTTCATGTCCTCATAGGACACCTGCAGTTCCGCAGCCTGCGCCGCGCTCAGGCACAGATATCCCACCCTGCCGTCGGCGGCAGTCCGGGCCTGTGCAAGCAGTCCGCCCTGATGGCAGCATTCGCGCAGGGTGCGCACATCCATCGTCTTGACCAGCTCGTCGTGGTCCACCCCGCCGAACAGAAGTTTTGCCGCGACGCCCAGCGTCCTTCCGCCGGAAATGTGCGAAAAGCGGCGGGTATCGTGCAGGATGCCCAGGTACAGGTAATCTGCCGCTGTGCGCAGCCCCTGCTCATGCGCACGCTGCGCCACAGGGACCAGCTCGTCCGAATCCATCATCTGGGCGATCATCTCCGCGCAGGAGGAAAGCGGCTCGATGCAGCCGACGTCCCCGTAACCAGTATTGGTTTCGTGGTGGTCCAGCGTCACCCGGACCGCTGCCCGCCGGAACCATTCCTCACCGGCAATGCGGTCCGGCGCTGCGCAGTCGCAGGCAATGGCAACATAGGGCCTGTCCTTCGGGACGCGCCCTTCCAGCAGTGCAAAGGGGTCAAACGTCGTGTCCTGCTCCACATAGTTCTGCACCCCTTTGGCAAGGCCCGGGGCCGTGTAGGGGATGATTTCCCGGAACTTGCAGGGGAAATTCTCCCGCAGGTAATAGGCAACGCCCATGACCGAACCGACGGCGTCCCCGTCCGGGTTGATGTGGCCCAGGATCACCGCCGTGTCGACCTCCGTGTTGCACAAGGTCATAAAAAGCTCTCGCAGGGTCTTGTAGGTTTCCATCCGTCTTTTCCTCCTGTTCCATTGCCCGACATGGTTTCTGTTTCCATTGTAAGGGTTTCTTCCAGCGGATGTCAACCGTTTTTTCGTCGATTCTCTCATACTGAAATGCAGGAAGTCCCTGCAGAGAGCGCCGCACATCCGGGCTTCTTGTCTCTCCGCCCGAATATGCTATAATGGAAGCAGCCAATCTCCTCACGCCTTTTTCTCGTGCCGATCAATGGGAGGTATTTTGTCGATGAACTATAAAGCAGAATCCCTTAATCGCCTTGCTTTTCCCTTAAAATTCGGAGATAGACCCTGCTGCATTTACGGCACAGACTGCGCCGAATATCTTCTGCTCCAAATGACCGGCGAACACGAGCTGCAAAGCATGGACAGCGAGGTTGCCGCTATTGCACAGAGTGCGCACCACTTTTTGTTTGCGGCCATCCCGGTGGAAAGCTGGAACGATGCACTTTCCCCGTGGAAATCTCCTGCGGTGTGGGGCAAAGAAAGTTTCGGCGGCAATGCGGCGGGCACACTACGCTTTCTGACAGAACAGGCGATTCCCACCCTGAAACAGCAGTTTGCACTGCCGGAAAATGTCCGGATCATTCTGGGCGGCTACTCGCTGGCCGGACTGTTTGCTCTGTGGGCATCCACGCAGACAGCTCTGTTTTCCGGTGTTGCGGCCGCTTCGCCTTCTGTGTGGTTTCCGGGCTGGATGGAGTTTGAACAGCAGCACACCATTCAGGCACAGCGCGTTTATCTGAGCCTTGGCGACAAGGAAGAGCACACGAAAAACACCATCATGGCTGCGGTGGGGGATAACATCCGCACCCTGCACAGCCGGCTTACAGAGCGCGGCGCAGACTGCGCCCTTGAATGGAACAACGGCGGGCATTTCAAGGATGCCGACCTGCGCACGGCAAGGGCCTTTCGGTGGACGATGGAGGAACACACATGACCATTTTGATTGATGCAGACGGTTGTCCCGTGGTTGATCTGACCTTGCAGATTGCAAAGCAGTTCAGCATCCCGGTCGTCATCCTGTGCGACACAGCTCACCAAATCGAGCGTGAGGGTGCGCAGACGCTGGTATTTGACAAGGGTGCTGACAGTGTGGACTTTGCACTGGTCAACCGGGTAAAGCCGGGAGATCTTGTCGTGACGCAGGACTACGGGCTGGCAAGTATGTGCCTTGCCCGGTGTGCCAAAGTGCTGAACCAGAACGGCTTGGAGTACACTGCTGACAACATGGATGCCCTCATGCTGCGGCGGTACGAAAACAAAAAGCTCCTCCGTGCCGGAAAGCACCCCAAGGGGAGCCCAAAGCGGACAAAGGCGCAGGATGAAGCCTTTGCCTCCACCCTGACAAGCCTATTGGAACGTGTCTGACTGGCAAAACCGCCCGGGTGCTCTCCCGGCAGCAAAAAAGCTCCCTGAAAGCCTTCGCTTCCAAGGAGCTTTTTCTAACAGCCGGAATCGCTTGTTTCGAGGTAGCCTTGCAATTCACCCGGTACGATCCCCGAGACCCAGTGCCCAAAAGCCCTGCCGGAGGGCTTGCCTCTGAAAGGTGGTCCTATACATTTGATCCAGCTGTTTCGGTAAAATAAAAAGTCACAGTTCCGTGAGAAACTGTGACCTTGGCGGAGTAGCAGGGATTTGAACCCTGGCGCCCCTTGCAGGGCCTACGAGATTTCGAGTTTTTCCTGTCTCACGGTACTTGGTGGAAGATAGAGGGAATTAGCCCACTTTGCCAGAAGATACGAACCATCGAATTTACGCTCAAAATTTCATCAAAATCCAAAATCACTAGGCTCTGTGCGGATTTGAACCCACTTTCCAAAACGCAGAAAAATCTGCCTTTTGGAGAGAAGTGGGAGAGATTTTACGCCTGTTGGAGAGAACGGGCGAGAGAGATTCCGGGAGCCAAAATCCATCCACACAATATGTTGCTTCTGACGCTGACCAAATCAAAGCAGCAAAGGATGGATGAACATGAGAACGCTGTTAGAGTGCTATAAAATTCTCGAAGAATACCCCAACGGAATGACGAAAGACCAGTTCTACCGTGTTGCCCGCATCAACAAGCAACACGCAAAATACCTTCTGGATTCCGGTCTCGTTCCGTGTATCAATACAGGAAAGAAAACACGCAAATACCATATTGCGACCCACGATGTGATCACCTACTTGTGTGACCGTGAAGATCATCCCGAAAAGTATAAAGTGCCAACGGGCTTTTATATCGGAAAGAATGGCTGCTCCAAACGGCACCCGGACAAGCCTGCCGCAGAGATCATCCGCTTCAATTTTACAGAGCCGGAAAAAACAGGGCTGTATACCATGTGGGAAAAGCTCACCGCTGGATATGATGATCTGTTGACCACCCCGGTAGTTTCGGAACTGACGGGCTACTCTGCACAAAGCATACAGCGATGGTGCAATCAGAAGATCCTTGTTGGATTCAAAATTCGTGGCACATTAACGATTCCTCGGCTTGCGGTCGTTGAGTTTATGTCCGGCGACCGTGCAACGGGCATTGTCCGAAAATCCTCAAAGCACCTTGACCTGCTCCGCACCTATGCGCAGGAATGCCATGAAGGTGCAATGACCATTACATACTAAACAGACAGGACTGCTCCACAACGCAATGTATGTGAGGCAGTCCTGTTCGTTTAGAAAATGTATGATTTTACAGCAAGATTCCAATCTATCTCAACTATTATCCTCTGCTTTCAAGACGTTGAATATGTTTCTTTAGCCAAAATATTAAAATCCCGACGTATTCAACTTTTTGACCTCTGGGTGCTTCCAGCTCTCTTAACTTTCTTCTGCACTCTTCAATATCTTGATCTTTATGCTGCTTTTGCAATACCGACAGCATACCATCAAGAGCATTTTTTCTCTTGGTTTTCAAGTCCTTACCATCGTTCAGATTCAGAATATCATTTAGTTCACGATTGATTTCATCCCGGTCCTCTTTAGCAGGTATCGTTTCGGCAGCCAGTATCTTGCCGCTGTAAGAGTATTGAATCAAATGATTGCACTCAGGATTTAATGGTGTCAAAAAAAGTTTTTTGTTCCCTCTTGATTTATCGCAACATAAAGCTCCTCTGTTTTCATTTCCTGAGCATACTGCAAGAAAGTTACTGTACTCCAATTCTTTTTTCCAGTTTTCAGTGCCCCTCGTCAGGCTCTGAGGTTCAATATGCTCAATCGTACACTTCAATGTACTCCCTGTTTTTTTGTCGGTTTCGGGAATTCTGCACATACAGTATGCACACAGTCCTCCCTGTTCTTCCACCAACTTTGACAAAACATACTCATGCAGGTCGCTACTCATGGAATCGTAAGTCGGTCGTACACCAGTGCAGGATTCGCTTTCACGGTATTCCTTTAATTCCTTTGGCTCGTGTTTTTTCACAATGTGTATCATATGTTTCCTCACATACGGCTGAAATCCAACTGTGTGCGACACTTTACAATTTCAGGGTCATCACCCAGCTTAGAATTCATCTCGTCGAGAACGGTTTCAGCAACCGTATAATCATCTTGGTCGAGAGCATGATAAAACCTTTCAAACAATTCTTCAGCTTCGGATGTGCGAACAGTAACATTCATATCCGCACGGAGAATGCTGTCAGAATCCTTACCGTATAGATAACGATCGTGTAGCTCGCTTTCGCCATCAGCATTTTTCTCAAGCATAAACAAATTGTAGCTTCTATCCACTTCCCCAAGAATCTGCGGAGAGTGCGTTGTAATCAAAAACTGAATGTTTGGGAAAAGTTTCCGAAGCACTGATAGTATTTTCCTCTGCCACGCAGGGTGCATATGCAGATCAAGTTCATCAATCAGTACGATGCCCTCTCCCTCCATCGGGTTCTCACGGCAGGGGTTCGCCATTGCCACGCGGCGAGCAATGTCTCCCAGCAAGGCTAGCGTACACTTTTCACCATCTGACAGTTGGTCTACGCGATATTCTTTATCATTGCGTATGACAACCATTCGGAGAGGATTCCGACGCACTTTGATTTCTTCAGCATCGTCCAGCATTGAGAGGGCTGCTTTTCGCACACACTCCAACGCAGGATCGCGATAATCCCAATCGCGTTTTATACTTTTCTGCTCATTTTCAAAGTCTTCCTGATTGCGAAACCACTCGAAAAAAGTACGGAAATCAAGCCTGTTTTCCAATGCTCTTTCAATGCTGTTCTTTTGGAGAAAGAATGCTTTTTGCGTATCCTTAATGGAACATCCAGAACAAGTCTATTTGTTCCGTAATTTAGAAACACAGGCATATTCTGCTTCGGGCAATCATCTCCGGCAACTGTATCATCGTCCGCCAGATAATGTTCATTAAAAAACTGTGCTAAATCAACCGCTTGCTTACTTTGCTGACTTGCATTGACCGCATTCACTCGACCAGATGCGGTTTTTTCCATTTCTTTTGTGATCTCGAATGTTTCTCCGTCAAGCTGTAACACAATACCGGTACCATATCGCGCACTACTTCCACTGCGCTGACCAATATGCAGTTGTTCCTTATCTAATGTTCGGTATCCCGTTCCTTGAGCATTGTTCAGCCTGTTGATAAAAGGCCATGCAGCATAGCAAACTGCACTGAGGAGAGTCGATTTACCTGAGCCATTGTTGCCATAAAAGACTGTGGATTTACCATTCAAAGCGATTTCAATAAAGCCACCATCTGCTGCTGAAGTGAAATTTTTGAAATTTTTCACTCGAATTGTTTGCAGTTTCACCGTTTGTCCTCCTATCCAACATAGTTTTGGGTTGACTCTTTTACTATCTCCCATTGTAAGCGTTCTCGCTGGCAAATGTCAACCTGTTTTTACATTCATTTCTGAAAGAAGGTGGTTTTCCACATGAATAAGCACTCACAGTTGAAAATCCGAGGTCACACCAAATGACGCTGGACTACTTCTATGGTCAGTCGGGCGAATTGTTCTCCTATTTCCGCATCCCAAGGCACTGTTCCAAGACTGCCGTTTCCGGCAGCTCTCCACCGATGCCCGGACGCTGTACGGCATTCTGCTGGACCGCATGAGTCTGTCTGCAAAGAACGGCTGGCTGGACGAGCAAGGCCGGGTGTATATCATCTACACTGTCCGGGAAGTGCAGGAATCCCTCTGCTGCGGCGAGCACAAGGCGGTCAAGCTGTTCCGGGAACTGGAGGACATCGACCTCATTGAGCGCAAGCGCCGTGGTCTGGGCAGACCCAGCCTGATCTACGTTAAGGACTTTTCCTCCGGCTTGCCAAAAGCGCAAGTACAGAATTGCCCAAACAGCAATTCAGGTGCTGCCGAAAGCGCAATTCTGGAGCAGCCAAAACCGCAAGCAAATAAGACTGATAAGAATAAAACAGAGTGGAACGATCCTGACCCTATCTATCCCGGGGGCATCCGTGAACAGCTCGAAGAATATTTTTCTCAGTCTTTGGAGGTAGACCTTCTGCTCCGGCTCTGCCCGGACGATGAGGACACCATCTATCAGATCGTGGATTTGCTTGTGGACACCTGTTCCACCAAACGCAAGATGTTGCGGATTGCCGGAGATGATAAGCCTGCCGAGGTGGTACGCAGTCGGCTGAAAAAACTGAATGCCGACCACATCCGTTTCGTGCTGGATTCTCTGGCAGAAAACACCGCCCCAGTGCGGAACATGAAGCAGTATCTACTGGCAATGCTCTACAATGCGCCCACCACCATGAACCTCTACTATCAGAACAAGACGAACCACGACTTTGCGCGCGGTTTACCGAAGGCGGGGTGATGTTATCGCAAAGAAAGCTACGATTATCGCAGTCACCAATCAAAAAGGCGGTGTGGGGAAAAGCACCACCTGTGAAAATCTGGGTATCGGGCTGGCAATGGAGGGCAAGAAAGTTCTGCTGGTGGACACCGACCCACAGGGTCTTTGACCATCAGCATGGGCTGGCAGCAGCCGGACGAACTGCCCACCACCCTTTCCACCCTGATGGCAAAAGCCATGAATGACCAGCCCATTCTGCCCGGCGAGGGCATTTTGCACCATGCAGAGGGCGTTGACCTGATTCCTGCCAACATCGAACTGGCAGGGCTGGAAGTGGCTCTGGTGAACAGCATGAACCGGGAGAAAGATGCTGAAACAGGTGCTGGACAGTGCCAAACGGGAGTACGATTTTATTCTGCTGGACTGTATGCCCTCGCTGGGGATGCTCACCATCAACGCACTGGCAGCGGCAGATGCTGCCCTGATTCCCGTGCAGGCGCAGTATCTTTCCGCAAAAGGCTTGGAACAGCTTTTGCAGACCGTGCAGAAGGTCCGGCGGCAGATCAACCCCAAGCTGAAAATCGAGGGCATCTTGCTGACTATGACCGACAGCCGCACCAACTACGGAAAGCAGATCAGCAGCCTGATCCGGCAGGCATACGGAAAGCACCTGAAGGTGTTCGAGCAGACCATTCCTCGATCCGTTCGTGCGGCGGAAACCAGCGCGGCAGGCAAAAGCATCTTTGCCTATGACCCCAAAGGCAAGGTGTCAGAAGCCTACAAATCTCTTGCAAAGGAGGTGCAGGCGGATGCCGATCGACAGCGGAAACTTAGCTCTGAAAGGGCTAGATGACCTGTTCTCCACCGAGGAAAAACGACAAGAGGAGCAACGGGAACAGGTGCAGCAGATTCCCATTGATGCGTTGCACCCCTTCACTAACCACCCCTTTAAGGTTCTGGACGATGAAGCCATGACCCGGACGGTGGAGAGCATCGCACAGTACGGTGTGCTGGCTCCGCTGATTGCCCGCCCACGACCGGACGGTGACGGCTATGAGATCATCTCCGGGCATCGCCGCCAGTATGCGGCTAAACTTGCCGGGCTGGAAACGCTGCCGGTCATTGTTCGGCAGATGTCGGACGATGCTGCTGTGATATTGATGGTGGATTCCAATTTGCAGCGTGAGCACATTCTGCCCAGTGAACGGGCCTTGGCGTACAAGATGAAACTGGATGCCATGCGAAGAACTAGCGGTAGACCGTCAAAAGAAAATCCCCGACAACTTGTCGGGAATTTTGAAACCGCCGATGTTGTCGGAAAGGAAAGCGGAGAAAGCGGCAGACAAGTCCAGCGTTTCATCCGCCTGACCAACCTTATCCCGGAACTGCTGGACATGGTAGACGAAAAGAAGATCTCCTTCAATCCCGCTGTGGAGCTGTCCTATCTGGACGAAAGCCAACAGCGGGATTTTTTAGAAGCCATGGAGGATACCCAGAATGCACCGTCGCTTTCCCAGGCGCAGCAACTGAAAAAGATGGCACAGCAGGGAGAGTTCAGCTACGAAAAAGCCTTTGATGTGATGGGACAGGAGAAAAAGAGCGAGAAAGACACCGTGACCATCAAAAACGAGACCCTGCGGAAGTATTTCCCCCGCAGCTACACGCCCAAACAGATGGAGGAGAAGATCATCCAGCTTCTGGATGCGTGGCAGAAAAAACAGCAGCGACGCAACGAGCGCTGACCCGTAACGCAAGACCCGATGGGGTCTTTTTTGTTTGTAAGAATTTGGAGGTAACGCCTATGAATAACACGATTCCTTTTCACTCCGCTCCCCATGCACCGCAGATCACGGTGGACGTGAACATCCTGTCCATGCTGAAACAGGCGGCATCCTGTTTGAGCGAAATGGCAAGCGAGAATGTCTACCTTGCCGCCATCGGCCCGGACATGGAACTGACCATTATCATGGAGGAGGATGCCCCTTCCATTCTGCCTTGTTTTGACGAGGACGATGCCCTGATTGCCGTGAAGGGTGCGCCGCTGTTTATCAGCTACAATCCGGCGCAGGTCCTCAAACTGGCAGGCAAGCGGTACCTGACCGGCCCGGTCATCTTCTACCGCACTGATGGGCACAGTACCATCGTGTCCCTGACGGTGGAGGACATTTACCGCTTTCAGACCTATCTGGAAAGCCACAGCACCACCTTGATGGCAGATGGGCAGAAGCTGACCTGCATCTGTATCGACTGAGGTGTGCCATGCTGAACTTTTTTATCGGTTTCGCTTTTTTTGAGTTTGGCGTACTCTGCGGCTTTTTCGTGGCTGCGCTGATGCAGGCGGCAAGGGATGGTGATGAACGATGCAGGAAGAAATCGAACAGAAATCATTCAACCTGATGATCTCCACCACAAAGCTGTCTGCCCGGACTGTTCTCCGGGCGGTAAAGGCGGCGTATCGGCTGTACCAGTCCAAGGCATCCCAAGGAAAGCAGAGCGTCCGCACCCTTCTGCGGCAAAACCGGGGTGTGTCCAGCGTGGAGATCAGCAAGACCGGCATCCGTGGGCTGGAGCGCTATGCCAAAAAGTACGGCATCGACTACGCCATCCGCAAGGACACCTCCGAGGTGCCGCCCCGGTATCTGGTATTTTTCAAAGCCCCGGATGCAGAAGCCTTTCACTCGGCGTTCAAGGAGTATTCGGCATCCCTGCTGAATAAAGACAAACGCCCCTCGGTACTGGCACGGTTGCAGGAACTGGTGCAGGCGGCGGCAGAACTCCCCGGCAAAGTCCGGCACAAGGAACAGGAGCGTGGACTGTGACCACGAAAAAGCTGACAAAGCTGCTGGCACTGTATCTGCCCTATCTCCTGCTGGGGCTGGTAGCAACCAATCTTGGCGAAGCATGGCGGCTTGCGGAGGGCAAGGAACTGGGCGATAAAATCATGTCCATGATGAGCACCATCCCGGTGGCATTTGCGAATCCTCTGCCCAGTCTGCATCCGCTTGATTTGCTGGTGGGCGTATGCTGCGGCGCAGGGCTACGGCTGGCGGTCTATCTGCGTGGCAAAAACGCAAAAAAGTACCGCCACGGCATGGAGTATGGCTCTGCCCGGTGGGGCACCGCCAAGGATATTGAGCCGTTCATGGCTCCCAAGTTTTCCGACAACATCATTTTAACCAAGACAGAGCGGTTAATGATGAGCAATCGTCCACCTGACCCCAAGAACGCCCGGAACAAAAACGTGCTGGTGGTCGGCGGCTCCGGCTCTGGCAAAACGAGATTTTGGCTGAAACCGAACCTCCTGCAATGCCATAGTTCCTATGTCGTAACCGATCCGAAAGGAACTATCGTGCTTGAATGTGGCAACGCGATGTTGAAGAACGGCTACAAGGTCAGGATTCTGAACACCATAAACTTCAAAAAGTCCATGCACTACAACCCCTTCGCCTATGTCCACAGCGAAAAGGACATTCTGAAACTGGTCACGACCCTGATGACCAACACCAAGGGCGAGGGCAGCGGCGGGGACCCATTCTGGGAAAAATCGGAGCGTCTTTTGCTGACTGCTCTTATCGCCTATCTGCATTATGAAGCCCCGGTGGAGGAGCAAAATTTCGCCACCCTGCTGGAAATGCTGAACACGATGCAGGTGCTGGAGGACGACGAGGAATACCAGAATCCGGTGGATCTGCTGTTTGAAGAACTGGCAAAAAAGAAGCCCAACAGCTTTGCCGGGCGACAGTACAAGCTCTACAAACTTGCTGCCGGTGTTGTATGCTCTAAAAGACTTCTTAATCAAGTGGTTGGGAAGTCTCTTAGAACACACAACCTAAAATCGAAGAAAGGAGCGCAAGCAATGAGAAGAAACGAGAAAATTACTGCTCTTTATGAGCGTTTGAGCCGTGATGATGATTTACAGGGCGAGAGCAATTCTATCTCCAACCAAAAGAAGCTGTTGGAGGAGTTCGCCGCACGGCAGGGATTTACAAACATTGTCCATTTCACGGACGATGGCATTAGCGGCACTTGCTTTGATCGTCCCGGATTTTTGGCAATGATGAAAGAAGTGGAAGCCGGGAATGTGGAGTACCTCTGTATCAAGGACATGAGCCGCATGGGTCGTGACTATCTGAAAGTCGGTCAGATTATGGAAATCCTGCGTCAGCGTGGCGTTCGCCTTATCGCCATCAATGACGGCGTGGACAGCGCCAGAGGGGACGATGATTTTACCCCTTTCCGCAACATTATGAACGAGTATTACGCCAGAGACACCAGCCGTAAAATCCGTTCCACTTTCCAGTCCAAAGGCAAGTCCGGCAAGCACCTTACAGGCACGGTCATTTACGGCTATCTCTGGAACGAAGCCAGAGACCAATGGTTGGTTGACCCCGAAGCCGCCGATGTGGTCAAGCGCATCTTTGCCATGACGATTGACGGCTACGGTCCGTATCAGATCGCCAGCAAACTGAAATCGGAAAAGGTGCTTATTCCGTCCGCTTACCTTGCCCAGCACGGCGAGGGCGTGAACAAAAACAAGACTTTCAAAGATATGTACGGCTGGGGTTCTTCCACCATCTGCAACATTCTTGAAAAGCGTGAATATCTGGGACACACCATCAACTTCAAGACTCGAAAGCACTTCAAGGACAAGAAAAGCCATTATGTCCCGGAGGAAGAATGGACGATTTTCGAGAATACCCATGAAGCTATCATTGACCAGCAGACCTTTGACCTTGTGCAGAAAATCCGTGGAATGTCAGACGCTACCCGGACGGCTGGGGCGAAGCAGCTCCCCTCACAGGCTTGCTTTATTGTGCCGATTGCGGCGGCAAGATGTATGTCCACCGCACCAACAACGGCAAGCGCATTTCTCAATATACCTGTTCCCAATACAGCAAAGTCCCAGTTGGAAAGCTCTGCAAGACCCAGCACCGTATCAATGAAGATGTGGTACTGTCCCTTGTCTCTGAAATGCTGAAAGCCATTGCCGAGTATGCCAAGCATGACCGAGCCGAGTTTGTCCGTGTGGTGCAGGAAGCGCAGTCCAGCCAGCAGACCACAGAGGTCAGGAAACAGCGTACACGCCTTGCCACAGCAAAGCAGAGAGTTTCCGAGCTGGAAGTCCTGCTCTGCAAAATCTATGAGGACAACATTTTAGGAAAGCTGTCTGACAGCAGATATGCCACTCTGGACGCTCAATATGAAAAGGAGCAGACCGAGCTTACCGCTGAAATCTCTGTTCTGGAAAAGGCTATCAAGAGCTACGAGAAGCACGAAAAGGACGCTGACCGTTTTATCGCTCTGATTGACAAGTATGAGAACTTCGACAAGCTGACGATTGCCATGCTCAATGAGTTTATTGAGAAAATCCTTGTGCATGAGCGTGACCGCAAGGGCAGTATTCAGACCACACAGGAGGTCGAGATTTACTTCAATTTCGTGGGTCGTTTCGTTCCCCCTGCGTTTGGCGAAGTGGAGCTTACCCGGAGGAATTAGAGGAAATCCGCAAGCGTGAGGAACGCAAGGACAGGCTCCACCAGAACTACTTGAAGCGGAAAGCCAATGGTAAACAGAAAGAGTATGAGGAGCGCACGAAAGCCAAGAAAAAAGCGGAGATTGAAGCCAGAAAACAGGCAATCCGCACCGAGGATATTGCCAGAGGGGTATTTATCCCGGTGAGCAGTTTGCCGCAGCTGGGACCGAGAAAGGAGCGTGATTTTATGAAAGAGTTGAAACCGAGAATCCATGAGAACGGTATGGACTATGTGTTGGTGGGCGACTACTATGTGCCGGACTTGAAGCTGCCGGAGGAACGCCGACCTATTGGGCATTGGGGACGCTTGCACCAGTCCTATCTGAAATTGCACCGTCCCATGCTTTACAACGAGCTAATTTTGTCCGGCAGGCTCCACACCGTCGTTGCCGATCTGAACGAGCAGGCGGCAGACAGGCTGGACTTGATTATCCGGCAGATGATGAAAGCCGAGGGCGTGACCGAAGCCATGAAAGCGGAAAATCAGATGTTATGGGTGCAGTCAATGAACTCCATCCGCTGCCGGGCAGAGGAAATCATCAAGACGGAACTAATCTACTGTTGAGAGAGGTAAAGCTATGATTTTGGAAGCCATGTATAATGGGGAGTTTTATCCCTGCGAGACAGTTGTACCTACATCACCGGAATACCGAAAGGCAGTCATAGCCTGTGAAAAGCTCATGGAGCAGTTGTCCCAGCGGCTCAGCAAAGAGGACTATGAGCTGGTGCAGGAACTCCGGGCGCAGACAGCAATCGCCCAATGTGAAGAAAGTGAAAGTCACTTCAAGTATGGCTTTTCCGCTGGGCTGATGTTCAGCAGGAAGCCCATGAACAAGTGCAGCAGAAGAAAGAAAAATAGATGAAGAAAGCCGCCTGAGCAGAAAGAAACTGTTCGGGCGGTTTCAGCATTCGCCAGTAGATTTATTCACACTCTTGTGATAAAATTTACTACAATAAAGAGCGTGATAGCACTAATTTTATGGGGGGATGCTTAATGAATAGAATTTTGAAAAAATTTTTACAGCGGGGTGTCGATTTAAGTCCTGTGGGAGTTGAACTCCGTGAGGATAATACAAATTATTTTTGTACCCCAAAAGGGGCATCGGTTTTTGGATGGGCAGGGATAGATGGTATCCACTTCTGTTTCATTCGTGGATTTGGAGAGATGGTTTTCTCTGTCAGCCCCATGAATACTTCTCCTGATTATGTTCATCCAGTAGCTGAAAATTTTACCGACTTTCTGCGGCTTATACTGGCTTGTGGTGATGTGGCGGCAGTGGAACAAGCGTGGATGTGGAACGAAGCACAGTTTGAAGCCTTTCTCAATGAAAACCCTACAACCCAGGAACAACAGCAAACTTTATCGGAAATTTCAGAGAAGATGAATTTGTTGCCTATGGAACAACCGTGGACATATATCAAAAACCTGCAATCTTCCTTTGATTACAGTCAGATTAAATACACAGAAGATTATTACGATAATGATATGACTTCAGAGGCAGAATTGGTTGCCCCTGAATGGAAGGTCTACTTTGATGGAGATTTCTGGGGACATCGAGGTAAAGACCGTGCCGGAAAAGAGATCAAGCTGGATAAACAATTCGATTGGGCTGGATATCATTGGGTAATTCCGGCAGCTTATTCATGTAGCAAAGGACTTGTCGTTGATTTTTGTATGCGAGTTGATTCAGAAAGCATCCGTGACTTCATGAAAAAATGGAATCTGGACTGGGAAAATGACTCATGTGAAAATTTTACCCGTGAGCAACAGATGCAGATGGAATGGGAAAACCCACTTTGTTTTAACTTCAAACCTTGCTTGAAGTTAAACGAGAAAATATTACAGACAACCCATGGCTGCGCTGTGAGCTTTAATCCTTGTCTGCCAGATGGCGTTATCAATGAGTTGGAAGCAAAATGGGCAATCGACCATTATGGGCTGGATAGTACTTATGGCTGGGTCATATGCAGAGACGTATTTCCTTGGGGAACCAAGCATCACCCTGAAATCAATAAACTTTTTCTTACAATGGAGCAGCAACCAGGACAAGTTCCAGGCTCACATTTCAAAGTTCACGCACCCGGAGATTCATTTATGTTTTCCCATCCTGTTAGCGGAATAACCCATACACTGACCGTGCAGGAAATAGAACAGCAGACAGTTCCTCAAAATAGTTTTGGTTCTGATCGCTGGATTTATCCGACACATTATATTGCCATGAGTTATACACTTACCCCTGAACCGATGGAGAACATTTCGGTTTTTGACTGTGATGAAGGCGATAGACCGATAGAAGTTACACCAGACGATCATTCGTTCCGTCCAGTTGGCAGTAGTTCCTGTTTTGTTGTTGGTGTTATTGGTGGTGCAGATGGTCCGACAGCAGTTATATATGGAACAAATTCACAAGAAAAACTTCATGCTGCTTGTTCTGCTCTGCACTTTGAACCGGTTGGTGATGATGTCGAGTGGCGTATCGTGTTCAATGTTACGCAGTTTGACAAAGAAACATTCCCAATTATCTAAAAATACCCTTAGAACTCTAAGGGCGCAGTTCTATACTCTCTGTCGAGGTAGTGCGTCCTGCGGAGCTTCATTCTCTGTCAGCAGAAGAAAACTGCCTGACCTCGAATGTTTCCGTCACTTCGTTTCGACAAGGTGGCTACACCCCCTTGCGCCGCTTATGCGGCTATCCCCTGTGGACTTGCCGTCCGCAAACAGCATGAAATGCTGTTCGCCGCCAGCAAGTTTGATTTTGAAAATCCAACTAAAAGGAGAAGCATAATTATGAAACGGAAATTGGTAATGTTACTAACTATTGTAGCGGTTCTCGCAGTAGGGATTGGTATCTGGTACAATGTTCCTATTAACTTGATGGATTTGGAACATGATGAAGTTATAGAAATTGTCGTATTCAATGGAAATACTGGAAATGCAACTCACATCACAGATGAGACACAAATCGAACATATTATTGAAAATCTAAATGAAATCAAGTTAAAAAGGTCGAAGCCGTCTGTTGGTTATTCTGGATATAGCTTTAAGATGACCATTTATTTATCCGATGGTAATGAAGCCGATGATTGGAATAACTTTATCATCAATTCCGATGATACTATTCGGAAAGACCCTTTCTTTTACAAGGTGGTTTCAGAAAAAATTGATTATGATTATATAGCTGGTATCGTAAACTAAAGTGAGATAATCATTGCAACTGAATACTAAAAAACAGACCGTTGATACACATGACCGTGTGAAAAAATCAGCGGTCTTTTTTTATACCCATTTTCAAAAAAGGAGGTCATGAAACATGGCAAAAACGAAAACCCTCGACCAGCTTAGAGCCGAAAAAGAACAAGCTGAAGCTCAGCTTCTTCAGGAACAGCACAAGCTCCAAAGGCTGGAACAGAGGAAGAAACACTATGAGAAAGGCGAACGCAAGAAACGCACCCACCGCCTTTGCAATCTGGGCGGCATGGTGGAAAGCGTTGCCCCGGAGGTTAAGGACTTGACACGCACCGAAATGACAGAGCTGATGGAACACATCTTTTCTCTGTCCGAAGTCCAGCGAGCCGTCCGTCACATGGCGATTACCCACATCAACAAAGCGAACGGAGGAAAGGAGTTGAAAGCCGATGGCACTATTTCATCTGAGTGTCACGCAGACTAAGCGAAGCGCAGGACAGTCCGCTATCGCTTCTGCCGCCTACCGAGCCGGGGAGCGATTGTATAGCGAGTATTACGGCGAATACAGCGACTACACCCGCAAGGGCGGCGTGATCTGCTCTGACATTCTCTTGCCGTCCCATGCTCCCCCGGAATTTGCAGACCGTCAGACCTTGTGGAACGCCGTGGAAAAAGCCGAGCGTGGTAAGAACGCCCAGCTTGCATACAGCTTTGACATTGCCTTGCAGAATGAATTTTCCCTTGAGGAAAACATCGCTCTTGCAAGGCAATTTTTGTTGGAGAACTTTGTGAGCCGTGGCATGGTGGTTGACTTCGCCGTACACCAGCCAGACCGGGAGGACGGCGGCATACCAAACCCACATTTTCATGTGCTTTGCCCTATCCGCCCCATCGAGCAGAACGGCAAATGGGGACTAAAGCAACGCCGGGTGTATGAGCTGGACGAGGACGGCAACCGTATCCGGGACGCAGACGGAAACTATATTTTTAACGCCGTTCCCACTACCGACTGGGGCAGTCCCGAAACGCTGGAACATTGGCGGCAGACATGGGCGGAGCTATGCAATGCCAAGTTTGCGGAAAAAGGGCTTGACGTTCGTATCGACCACCGAAGCTATGAGCGTCAGGGTGTGGAGCTTCTTCCCACCGTCCATGAGGGCGCAACCGTCCGGGCAATGGAGAAGAAAGGCATACGCACCGAGAAAGGCGAGTTCAATCGCTGGATCAGAGCCACCAATGCCGTTATCCGGGACATCAAGAAGAAAATCGCTCTCCTGTTTGATTGGATTGCCGAAGCAAAGCGGAGCTCGCCAAGCCGCAGGCACCCGACCTTGTTTCTCTGCTGAACGCCTATTACACCAGCCGCAACGCCGGGGCGTATTCCCAGAAAGGCAAGGTCAGCAATCTAAAGGAGATGAACGAGACTTTCAATTATCTTCGGAAGAATGGCATTTACACCCTTGAAGATTTGGAAAGCCATGTCAACGAACACAGTGCTGCCACAGAGAGCTTGAAGAAAACGCTGGACGAACAGACCGCCCGAATGAAAGCAATTAAGCAGCTCTATGACAGCTCCGCTGCTTTCCAGAGCTTGAAGCCTGTCTATGACGGCTTGCAGAAAATCAAGTTTGAGAAGCCCAGAGCCAAGTACAAGGCAGAGCATGAAGCGGAACATACAGTTCTACGCCGCCAGACGCAAGCTGACCGGGGAGTTCCCGGACGGCAAGGTGGATATGAAAAAGCTGACCGAAGAGTATGACGAGCTGGAACAGGCGCACAACACCGCCTATGGCGAGTTTAAGACCGTCAGAGACGATTTACACCGCCTTTGGAAGGTCAAGTCATGTGTAGATACTGCCGCCCGATTTAACGAGCGCACAGAGGAACAAAAGCTCCAAAATCGACCCCAAACACGACACAAAAGGAGGAACTATCCCGATGAATTATACCCAAGCACAGATTGACCGGGCAAACGCCGTCAGTCTGGAAGATTTTCTCCGTACACAGGGAGAGACACTTGTCAAAAGCGGACGGGAATACCGCTGGAAAGAACATGACAGCCTGACCGTCCGGGGAAACAAGTGGTTTCGCCACAGCCAGAGCAAGGGCGGCTATCCCATTGATTTTGTCATGGAGTTTTACGGCAAGTCCTTTCCCGAAGCTGTCCAGCTCTTAACCGGCGAAAGCGCCGAGGGACAGAGCGAAGCCAGCACAGCACCGCCCACAGCGTTTCACTTGCCCTTGCACAACAGGACAGCCGACAGAGCAATCCAATATCTCACAGAAAGCCGAGGTCTCAACAAAACGCTTGTTGAGGCTTTTCTTCTTTCCGGGGATATTTACGAGGACGCAAAGCGGCACAATGTTGTGTTTGTCGGCAGAGACCGAAGCGGTACGCCGAGATACGCCCATGTGCGAGGAACGGCAGACCCATTCAGACAGGACATTGCCGGGTCTGACAAATCCTATCCGTTCCACTATGAGGGAAACGGCAACCAGCTCTTTGTCTTTGAAGCACCGATTGACCTTTTGTCCTTTATCTGCCTTTATCCGCAGGACTGGCAGACAAGGAGCTACCTTGCCCTGGGCGGCGTTTCAGGCAAAGCCCTTGACCGTTTCCTTTCTGAACGCAAGGACACCCGAAAAGTGTTCCTCTGCCTTGACAGCGACACCGCAGGAAGTGAAGCCTGCACCCGGCTGGCACAGGACATTCCCGGCGAGATCGCCGTCATTCGCCTTGTCCCGGCAAGGAAAGACTGGAACGATGTTCTCCGTCAGCAAGGGGACATTCCCAGCCGCAAATTCATAGCCGAGACAATCACGCTGCGAGAGCTGCCCACCGCCCAGCCCGTCCCCATGCTCCGTATGGCTGATGTGGAGCTGACGAGCGTGGATTGGCTATGGTTTCCGTATATCCCCTTTGGAAAGCTGACTATCATACAGGGCAACCCCGGCGAGGGCAAGACCTACTTTGCCATGCGTCTTGCGGCGGCTTGCACCAACCGAAAGCCCTTGCCCGGTATGGAGACCCTTGAGCCTTTTAATATCATCTATCAAACCGCCGAGGACGGTCTGGGCGATACCGTTAAGCCCCGGCTGATGGAAGCGGAAGCAGACCTTGAAAGAGTGCTTGTCATTGACGATAGGGACACACCGCTGACCCTTGCCGATGAGCGCATAGCAAGGGCAATCCGTGAGAACAACGCAAGGCTGGTTATCATTGACCCGGTACAGGCGTTTCTGGGCGCAGATGTGGACATGAACAGAGCAAACGAGGTGCGTCCGATCACCAAAATTGCACGAAAGGACACCGGCAATATCGCAGACCGCCACATGAAGCAGATTCTGGAAATCTACAACGGCTCCAGCCGTTCTTTGAGCCTTCCTGTCAAGCGTTAATCTTCTCTGCCTTTATCGGCATACTCCTTTCCCACAAGCCGCTTCAGGGTGTGGCGGCTTGTGCTACATATTGTAAAGGGGGCTTGATTCCCGGTCTGTGACACGGTTCTTGCTGCCGTTCAAGAGGTCGATTTGGTAAAGTCCTTCCCGGTGGCACATCTCCATGACCTCGGACTTGAAGTAGCGTAGGGCTGCGTCGGTGCAGCGGTGCTTGCACCCGGCTTTCGTGTCCGCTGGCCTGTCCATGTAGGGCAGGAACGGCACTTCCTCTATCCGCAGGCTGTTAATGACGATATGCACATGGATGTTGCCGCTGTGGTTATGCCCGTCCGGGTGGGTGCAGACAAGGGCCTGATGGCCGGGGAAATGCTCTTTACAGAATTGCTCCCCCAACGCCTGCGCCCGGTCTACGGTCAGGCCGTTGTCCGGCCCGTCCCGTGGGTCAAAGCTGATGATATAGTGGTGGCTTTTCACATCCTCCCGCCGCTGATTTTTCTCATAGCGGAGATTGGAGCGCATACACGCAACGGCAAAATCCTCGCCGCCGCAGTTCAGCGTGGACAAGCGATAATCCTCACGGGGGATAAGCCTGCCGTTTTCATCAAGGACGGGCTTCATAGTAAATTCGTCATGCTCAAAGAGCAGGTATTGTTCGGCGGCTCCGTAGTCGGCGTTCTTAGAGCCTAAATGCTTGAGTGTTGCCAACGGCGTCACCTACTCTTTAGGACTTCATACTTGAGGGCGGCAAGGTCGGCGGCCGCTTCCCGCAATTCCTTTGCCATAGCCGGGTAGGGGCTATGCCACTCGTTGAGGGTGCGGGCAATCTGGTTGAGATTGCCGCCAATCCTGCCGTACTCGGCTGTGAGCTTCCCGACAGCGGAGAGCAGCTCGTCATTGACTGACGACACATGGAGTACGGGGCGTATGGTAGTGCGCCGGATGGCCTGCCGGAGAAATTCGGACTGACTGATACCATAGGGCGCAAGCCGTTCTGTGAAGTCGGCGTATTCTTCATCGGTCAGCCGGGTTTTCACAACATGGCTGCGGTGGGGGGTGTTGTATCGCTTCGGCATGGGCTGTAAACCTCCTTTCACTTATCACAAAAAATGGGCTGGTCTGTTAGCTATTTTCGGGGCATTTCCTGTCTGCCGGACAGAAATATTTTTGCGGCGTAAGCCGCATAGCAGGGTTTGGGAAGGCACTCCCCAACAAGTTTCCGCGAGGGCAAAACCGCAGAATTGCGGATTTTGGCACCGTGGTAGAAACTGCTCTAAGTAAGCCGTAGATTTCCCCTTGCACTTACTACTCGTATAGCTGCCGCCTGTTTTGGCCGGATTTCTGCAAAAATCTTACGGCGTGGGGCGATTTTTACCCGCAGTTCTTTCTTTCCGCTAAAGATACATTTCAAAGGCCGCCAGCTACCCGCTTGCCGGGAATTTTCTCAAATTTTCCTTTGCCTTAGAAATACAGAAAATGCAGATTTGGCTACCGCCGCAGAAAATTTTTTGTTTCCGGCTTCACCTACCTACTACGGATGACTTTGCGATTTTGCCAAACGGATAAAGAAAAAAGCAGCAAATCTTTTTCAGACTTACTGCTTTCGCTGGCCGCCGATGGGCGGTGGATATTCAGTTTTGAAAGTTCAGGTCAGGTTGGCCCGATGATGGATAGCACAATAAATTCCTGTTTTCCCTTTAAGGCATTGTGCATTTTTTCTATTTCTCTTGATGATTATTTTTTTCATAATCAATCAATGTACCTATAACAATTCCAATCAACATTCCGATACCTGCACAAATAGAAATAGCAAAAAGATTTTGCAAAAACGCCCATGCCAACACACCTATGCAACCACCGACAATAAATCCTGTTAATAAGCCAATAGTTAAGTATTTATTACTTTTCATATTGCTATATCTCCCCTAAAAGTATATTTGTCGTTGGTTCTATTATACTATGACCTGCTTCCTTTAGGAATAGATGAATTGTAAACTGGCTGGAGTGAAACCGCTAATGACAGCCAGTGTTTGTTCTTTGTTTATCGGTCAAAGCGAAATTTGAACAGGGCGGCAATGAGCTGTTGCTTTATATGTTCCTCAACTTCGGCGTTGACTTTCCCGTGTACTTTGGAACAGTAGCGGATATATCCGGCATAGTGGGAAAGAATGGTGTCGATTGCGTCCGGGTCGCCCTCATGGGCTTTGACGATTGTTTCATAGGGGAGAAGTTTACTCATAGTCATTTCCCTCCATGAGCCGCCTTAACCGCTGCAAGGCAAGCCGGATATGCCGCCCCGCTGTGCTGCGTGTCCGGCCAATATGTACGCCGATCACTCGCTGCGGCTGGCGCAGGAAATAGTAACGAAAAATTTCTTCCTGCGTCTGCTCCGGCAAAAGGGCAAGGGCGGCGGCAAGCTCCGCATGATACAGAACGGCGGTCTGGCCGCAGGCGGTAAAAAGATATTCTTCAAGCTACTCCGGCTCGGCAAGCTGGACAAACTTTTCACTCATCAGATAATCAAGGGAAACTTCCCGTTCCCACCTCCGGCGCAGCTTCAAGATTTTATCTATGGCTGCGTGACGAATGACTACCTTGCAAAAGGCATTGAATGTGTACTGGATATGCACCTTGTAGGCTTCATCTTCGGTCATGGAAATTCCCCCTCTCTGAATAATAGTGCGGGGCGGCAGTACTCCTTGCTGTCGCCCCTTGATTGCCTACCAGCAAAGACGGGCGGGGCTGTCAACGACGGCGCGAAGCGGCGTTCATTTTATCGTTGACTGGCTCGGCTGGGTTTGCTATTTACCCGACAAACTTGAATTTATTTTAAGCTATCACGTTTTACCTTCTTAAGCCTTACTATCATTACCATAGGAATTTCTTTGTTGGTTTTGAAACATTCTTCATAAAATCCATCAATGACAAATCCAGCTCTAAAACAAAGGTTAAAAATATCTTGTATGGAACGATGATAATAAATCTGCTCTTTCGGTTGCCCTTCAATCGCTATATCATAGTAACTGTGCGGTGTCATATATTTTTCAGTCAACGTGACAAAACAAGGGTGTTGCGTTGCAAAGACAAAAATTCCGCTTTCCTGCAACAGTTCATAAACAGCCATAAGAAGTGGTTCAATGTCCGTAATATCCATAATTGCCATATTAGAAACTGCTTTCGTAAAGGCTCGATTTCTTTTTAATTCTAATATACTTTTTCTATCGGTCGCATCCGCCACACAAAATTCAATTTGTTTTGCATATTGTGATTGCCGTCTTTTAGCCAATTCTATCATTTTTTTGCTGTAATCAAAAGCGACAACCGAAGCACCTCTTTGTGCAAGATACGAAGAATAATTTCCATTGCCACACGCAATATCCAAAATGTAATCCGCAGGATTAGGAGATAGAAGTTCCGTTACTTTGGGACGCACTACCTCTCTGTGAAATTCATTAGATTCGTCACCCATTGCATTATCCCAAAATTGTGCGTTCTCCTCCCAGATTTTTTTACTTTCCTCTGTTCCCATGTTCTCTCCCACTCCCCAAATTTGCTTTTTTGCTTCCATTAAATCTTCCTTACTATATTCCATTGTTACCCTCCATAACTTCTGATTGTTGCCGTCTTGACGATTATGTATCTTTACATTACCTTCTGAAACATATGGCGCACCTTGTCCAGGCGGCTGTTTGGACGGCGGGGCTGGATGACCGGCTGACCGACAGCGGCCTGATATCCTTTCAGCTCTGTAAGGCATACGCTCCGCCCGTTGGTGTAAAAGGCCAGATCAGTACGGTATGCCTGTATACAGCGGGCGGGAATCTCGCCAGTAAAGACAACTTCATCCTTTTTTACCTGGGCCGTTTCGATGGTGGCACAGTATTTCGGTGCATCATGATAAGCCCTGGAAAGGTATTCCTGGGGCGCATAGAGGATGAAGGAGAGATAAGGTTCCAGCAGCTGCGTCCCCGATTCCTTCAATGCCTGTTCCAATACAATCGGGGCCAATGAGCGGAAGTCCGCCGGCGTGCTGACCGGACTGTAATAAAGCCCGTATTCAAAGCAAATCTTACAGTCCGTTACGTTCCAGCCGAACAAGCCCTGCTCCAGCCCGTAACGGATACCATCCCTGACAGCGTTTTGAAAACTCTGGTTCAAGTATCCCAGCGAAACCCGGCTCTCGTATTGTACACCGGAGCCAAGCGAGAGTGGTGTAACAGACAGTCCTATGGATGCCCAAAACGGGTTGGGCGGCACCTCGATATGGATGGTGTGGCTGGCTGCTTTGAGCGGCCGCTCCATATAAATGACGGAGGGTTCCTTTACCACTGTTTCAAGCTTGTATTTTTCCGACAGCAAAGCGGAAACAACCTCCAACTGCACCCGGCCCAAAAAAGAAAGAATGATCTCATGGGTGATGGAATCCACTTCGCAACGCAAAAGCGGGTCAGTATCCGCAAGTTGCGTAAGAGCGTCCAGCAGCCGTTCTCTTTGCGCTGCCGTTTTCGGCGCAATCGTCGTCCGCAGCATGGGGAGGGGGTCCTCGCGCCACCTTTTACGAGGGAGCCGGGTTTGGTCCCCTAATACATCGTTTAACCTCACGCTGTCGCTGGGAAGGATAACAATTTCACCCTGATAAGCGGTGTCTGTCCGAACAATTTCCCCTTTGGATGGAATACGCATCTCTGTGATTTTCAGCTTTTCTCTCCCGGCCAGGGCCACCGTATCCCGCAGGCGCAGCGTTCCGCTGTATAACCGTAGATAGACACGCCGCTGGCCGCAATCGGTGTACTCAACCTTGAAAACGCTGCCGCATAGGGGCCCCCCTGTTCCCCAATCGGTTGGAACAGCCCTGTCACCGCATCCATCAACGGTTGAATGCCAAGGCCATTTTTGGCGCTGCCATGATAGACTGGGAACAGGGAGGCGTCTTGAACCCGCTGCTGTTCCTCCCGCGCAAGTTTTCCCGGCTGATTGGTTCTCCTGCGATATACTTTTCCAATAATTCATCGTTATTTTCGATGACCGCATCCCATGCTTCTATGTCGGTATTTTCCTCCAGGACTATTTCCGGGGACAGCGACACCGTCTGCTTGATGATAATATCGGCGGAGAGCTTATCCCGAACAGACTGAACCACGCTCTGCAAATCAACGCCAGCCTGGTCGATCTTGTTGATAAAGATAACGGTGGGAATGTTCATTTTCCGCAGGGCATGGAACAGAATACGGGTCTGGGCCTGCACGCCATCTTTAGCGGAGATCACCAAGATGGCCCCATCTAAAACAGCCAAAGAGCGGTACACCTCCGCCAAAAAATCCATGTGGCCGGGCGTATAGGTGTGGGAAGGGTGCCCCGTTTCAGGGCGTACCTTCTCTATCACTCTCTCTTTATCTCTATCTCTTTCTCTAACTCTATCTCTATCTCTGGTGGACGAATGTCGGACAAATGTCCGCCACTTGTCCGGAGCGCAGAAAGAGCCTTATTTTGAAGCCTTGCAGCCCGCTTTCGCTCGGCCTCGGTAGAGGACTGGCCTATTAAAAGTTCGATGTTGCTCATGTAGAATGTGCCGCTGTCCAGCACTTCCACAAGACCCAGCTTCAAAAGATCTGCAAGGCTCTCCACAGTGCCGATCTGCTGGCGGGTAATGGTAGCGATCATCTGCGCTGTGTAAGGGATGTCCTCGTCAAGCTGGAGCCGCCCGCCATGTTTCAGCGATTTCAGGTACAGCTTGAGCAGAATGTTGGAATACAGCACACCGTCCTGCATACTTTCCAGCAGCACGATGGAATCATCATCAAAATAGTTTTCTTTGAGTTTCAGGTAATAATATTTTCGATTGTCTGACATAGGGTTCCTCCTTAGGGGTTCGTTTTTGGGATTCTGTACGCATTTTAAGGCTATTTTAGGGGTCAGAGGATAAATCTATCAGACTGCCTTTGACACCCTCAAAAAAAGCCTTGATTTACAAGGGTTTTTCAGCCCCTAAAGCGTGACATTTCTCCCGTTGTTTCCGCTTGCGCTTTGCGGCGTTAATCCGCTTCATGCGTGCGGCACATTCCGGGCAGTATTTAGCCCGGTTAGAACCGGGTAAACAGCGCCCCGCATACGGCGCATTTCTTAGCATTCAGCCGGTGGAACAGCGCCGTTTCCAGTTCCTTATCCTGCGGCAATACCGCCGCCCGAAACCACCTGCACAACAGGGAGTAGGAAATGGACTGGACACAGATACATTCCTCCCCATCGTCCAGGGCGATACAGTTTCCGGCAATGTAGTTGCAGCACTCATGCACCAGTTTCCGCGCTCTGCGGTACTGGCGGTAATCCATGACAGGGATAGGTTCAGTCTTGTTGTTCTTCATAAATGATTTCTTTCATAAAGCAGGTAACCTCCTTGAATGAATTTATTGTTAAATATTCGTGCAAAGTATTGTTTTCTTCGTGCAAATGGCATATACTATAATTGCCAGCAGAAAGGGGTTGATCGTATGGCTGGAAATACCACAAACATCAGTATCCGCATGGACGCAGATTTGAAAGCGCAGGCGGACGCACTGTTTACGGAACTTGGCATGAACCTGACTACGGCGTTTAACATCTTTGTGCGCCAGTCGCTTCGTGAAGGCGGCATTCCCTTTGAAGTAAGGCTGGAACAGCCGAACAAAGAAACGGTTGCTGCCATGCTGGAAGCGGAAAGGATTGCAAAAGACCCGTCTGTAAAGGGCTACAATGACCTTGACGAGTTATTTGCTGACCTGAAAAGATGAAAGAAACCAAATATACCGTCAAGTACACGACCAGTTTCAAAAGGACTACAAACGAGCCATCAAGCGTGGCTTGAAGATTGAGCTGCTGGAGCAGGTCGTAGCATTGCTGGCAATGGGCGAACCGCTGCCGGATAAGAACCGTGACCATGACCTGTCCGGCGATTGGGCAGGTCATCGGGAATGTCATATTCTCCCGGACTGGCTGCTTGTCTATCGCATAGAGGATGATGTTCTGGTGCTGACGCTGGCCCGCACCGGCACACACAGCGACTTGTTCGGCAAATAAACAGTCTGCCGCCGTATGGGGAAACCTGTACGGCGGTTTTTCTGTATGCAAAAGTATGTCGTGAAACGCGACGCACTTGACAGGGGTACGCCAAAACGCGGTAGCCTTTACCGCTCCGGCCCACGGTCGTGAGACTTGTCCCTTTCCTGTCGGGACAGCTGCTCGGCGGTTTTGCGGAGCCGTTCCACTGCTTTCAACTCCTCCCGCATGGATTTCATGGCAAGCGTGTCCGTCTGCTTTCCGGCGGCCAGCTGGTCGATTTCCCGCTGCCATGCCTTCGGGGTGATCCCCTCGCCGCTGTCTTTCAGTTCTTTCAGATACCGGGCTGCTGCATCATACAGGATCAGTTCCCGGCTGTGGCGCTGCTCAAACTGTTCCCGTTTTTCCGGTTTTACTTTGGCAAGCTGCTTGTGGATGGACTTGTACTGGTTGTACTGTTCCCACATCTCCCCGCGTTCGGTAAGAATGGCGATCCGGCGCTCAGCCTTGACGATCTTTCCCCGCAGGTCATAGTAACAGCTGTTCATATCAGCGATTTTTTCATGAAGCTGCTGCATAGACTGGATGCCGTTTACCTGCAAAAAGCTGAATAGTGCAGCGCTTTCCTGCAAAGCCCGGATTTTGCCGGTGCGGGTGCGGGAGCGTTCAACTGCTGTTGGGCTTCCCACAAGGCGGTCAAGCTGCTTTGCTGCGTTTGTGGTTTTTCCGCTTCCGCTTTCGACCAGCGATAAAGACGGGTAATGCGAGCTTTGATTTCTTTCAGCAGCTTGTTGTCGGCGACGATCTGTCGGTTTACTTCCCCCTTGTCGGTGCGGATACCGCGCTTTTCCATTTGGCTGGCAGCTGGCCCCAGATGGACAGAGGGAATTTTATCAATGCCCTGCCGCTTGTAGCTGCGGTGGTCAATACGCTCCGGTCTACCGGCAGATTCCAGTGCCCGGTTGGTGTAGGCTGCCCACGCTGCCCGCCAAATCTCCACATTTCCTTTATCGTTCCAGTCGGTCGTATCCTCCCGATGATTTTTCCAGCCGCCTTTCCCATCCGGGATACGCTGTCCATTCTCGTCCAGATCGTATGCCTTGCGGCACTTTGCGCCCCACTGTCCATTTCTTTCAACGGCCGGAGCGTCAGCATGATATGGACATGGGGGTTGCCGGTTCCCTTGTCATGGATAGCAAAGTCGGCGCACATTCCTTTGTCTACAAAGTTGTCCTTCACATAGGCACGCACAAGGGCAAGCTGTTGTTCGCCGGACAGTTCACGGGGTAAAGCTGCCTCAATCTCGCGGGCAAGCTGGCTGTCTCTTGCTTTCTCGATTTGCTCCACGCTGTTCCAGAGGATAGAACGGTCTGCAAATTCCGGCGGGTGGGCAGGCAGCATGATCTCCGCATGGACAATGCCGCCTTTCCGGGTGTAGTCGTGGGTCATTCCGTCCCATTCATTTGTCAGCTTGGTTCCGCTGCGGTAAGCAGCTGCGGCAACGGCAGAACGGCCTGCGCTGCGCTTGATAATACTGACGGGGATATGACAGAAATCTATGGGGAACACCTCCTTTCAGTGAGGGGATAACAGGCTCTGTGGAGCCTGACAAACGCAAAGCGGGTGTCCGGCTGCGCAGAGCGCACAAGGGGTTTGGGGAGCGTAGCTTCCCATCGCGGACGAAGTACGCAACGCCCCCGGCAGGGCGCACAGCACCGGCAACGGTGTATAAGTGCGCCCTTGTAAACAAGGGACTTATGGCGTATCCCCGGATTTTGACAGGTTTGCAGTCAATTCCGCAGCCCCCGGAAGATGGGACAGGGTAATCAAAAATGCTTTGACCTCTGTTCCGGAAAGGTTGGGAGCCATCGGAAAAATCCCCTCCAAAATGGCTCCGCGCTCAATCAGGCGGCGGGTGCGAACCCTGCGTTCTTCGTTTCGTCGCTTGTTCTCCAAAATCTTCTTTCGGTTTTCAAGCTGCTGGATTTCCTTCAGGACTTTCTCCCGTTCTTCTTTTTGGGGGTGGGCTGTAATTTTTTCGTTCATATCATGCACCTCTTTTCTTTGGAAACGCTCATAGATTGACCGTCCATTTCTGACGCACAAAGTACCGGCGCAACCTCCGCAGTGCAGCGTGGATGGATTTTCCCGCCTGCGATGGTGTGATACCTTCCATTGCGGCAATATCTTTCACTTTCATGCCCAGCATATAGCGGGCATGGACACGGCGGGCCTGCATAGGTGGCAGGGAAGAAATGGCTTCGTACAATCGCCGTATCAGTTCTTCGTATTCGGCTAATTCCTCTTTTTCTATCAGATAATCCTCTGGCAATGGCTGCGCCCAGCCGATTGCAGCATTTTCGATTCCGTCGTTACAATCGAGGGAGTAAAACGCCTTATAGCGGAACATCTTGCGTTCCCTGGCGGCCTCGGCTCTCTTATCCAGAAGAAACGCTTCGACGATTTCATCGGACACCTCCACAAAAATGTCCTCTTTGCAAAATGGATAATATTGTTTGAGATTGATGGTCTGCATAGGCACGCCCTCACTCTGTTTGGAAAAGGCCATCATAGCAACGGCGCATATTCCGCAGCCCCCGACGGATGGAAACGCTGACCTTGCTGCTGTGGACGCCCTCTCTCCGGGAGATTTCCGGCTGCTTGATACCTCCAATGTAGTAGGCGTGAACACGGCGGGCCTGTGTCGGAGTGGCATGAGCCAGAGCCACCGGCAGAGCTGCTATCAGGTGCAGGCGGGTGGTCATTTCTTCTCGTTCCAGCAAAATATCTTCCGGCGATCTGCTGTGTTCCAGTGCGTAATTTTCCAGCCAGCTGTATGCGTCCAGAGAGTAGTAGGCGCGGTGGTAGACTTTCCGACGCTCATAGTTCTCCATCTCCCGCTGGGCCTGATACATCGCTGCCCATACCTCGTCCGTAACATCCACAAACTCGTCATGCCGGTAGTGGGGATACATCCACCGCAGATTGATTGTTTTCATAGGCTTACCTCCTGAAAATCGGAGAGGCGGACAGCTCGTCCGCTGTCCGCCCCTCGCTGAGATAAGGGAAATGATCCCTTTCACTTGGTAGCCAGAAAACAGGTCATTCGTTAAGCCTGTTTTCAAAGAAATTTATAAATTTTTTTCTGACCGCCTCCACACTTTGATACACAGCCACTTTGAGCAGCCGCACAGCACACCGATCTCTGCAAGGCTCAGCCCGTCAAGCGCATAGAGCAGGAACCGGCGGCGCTGGGCCTCGGTACAGGTGTCCAGAACTGCCATCAGCTCATGTAGCGTTTCCATGCGGCAAAGGTATTCTTCCGGCGTTTCGCCGTAGCCCCCTACACCCTCGGTGGTAATGATGTACTCGTCAAACTCCCGGCCATCCCAATGCCGCCGCTGTTCATGGAACAGGTTCTCCGTTTTGTGATCTGCCCGATCAAGAAATTCATAGACTTCCAGCGTGACCTCCACGGCCACAGCTTGTCCGTTATAATTGATGGTAACTTCCATCTGTCCCTCCATTCAGACTTTTGGGAAAATCTGAATGGGGTGGTGGGGCGCGGCACCGGGGATAAAGTTCGGGCCATGCTGACCCGATGTTCCGGCTCCATAGGGACAAAAAAGCACCCGGACGGCATAAAGCCATACGAGCGTAATAGAGTATATTTGGCTGTTTAGTTACATGGTATAGTGCATACTGCTGGCCGCATTGCTCCGCTGCTGGAAACAGGCTTTTTTTAGCTGGTGCAGGTCATGGGTACTGTGAAAAGGCAAACATAGACACGGCGGCAATCCTCCTATATGCCGCCGTGGATTTACACGGTGTTAGGTCGTCGTTGGTTTAGGATAGACGAAAAGAAACGGCGGCTCTGAAAATCAAAGCCGCCGTTTCAAATGGGCGTGTCAAATTGTCTGCTCTACGACGGCTTTTTTCTTTTGCCGTCGTCCGGCAGAGTATTAGAAATATTGTGTTTGTTTTATTTTCTTGTCCATCCCTTTCAAAATGAGCGATGATAAAGTATCACTCACCTGAATAATGGCTCAATCACAAGGTCTTTGCCGAAAGCCAGCGTATAGCATATTTCCAGCTACTTCTTTAGCTCACAATATAACTGTATGAGTGCCTGAGCCTTTGCCAGAAACTTCTCTGTCAAATACAGCTCTCAAATGTATGCGTGTGCGCCTTGCCGAAATACCCACATGTGCTCCGCATGACAAAATTGGGAAGCCAGAATCAGAATAGGCGTTGCCTTGGATTTTCGGATGGTAACTGAAAGCTGGTGAGAGTCCTGCTTTCCGATATGTACTATGATGCTACATACTTAAATTGATTTACGCGCTGTTACTATTTTTGCAACACTAAATATACCTGACCTGCAAAGTAGATTATCAATTGATTTTCATCAACATCAACACAAAACTCCGCACTGATGTCATCCTGTGTTACACAGATAGTATCTGTGTAACTGAAATGATAAGAAGCATTACCATGATATAAACCTGCTTCAGGAATGTCATTGTACAGTATTAGAGTGTCACTGTCTTGAACTGTAATTACATTTTCTGAATTGCTGTTTTTCCATGTGCCGATAATATTTTTTTCGTTTTGAGAAAGTTTAATTTTCTTGGCGCATACTACAACCAGAACAATCAAAATAACAGCCAAAAATAATATCATAAATACTTTCAACTTGCCATGAGTAATATGTTTTTTGTTCATTTCATTTCTTTCCTTTCATTTTACGAGATGTGCCTAATTCACGATTGTCTTGAACTACATGCTCCCAGTTTTCAATTCTTTCACAATTTCAACCTTTTCAATACTTCGCAAAGAAAACAGCATTGCCGTTACTACTACAAGTGCAACCATAATAACAGCGATTCCGTATGCTCCCCAATTGATATAAAACACAAATGGGGTCATTCCTTTCGAAATCATGGAATACATGACATAATGAATGATTAAGCTGATCGGTATTGCAAATATCAGCGACTTCATGCCATATAATACAGATTCCAAAAGTAACATTTTCTTTAAATCACCAGATGTCATGCCAACAGATCGCAATACTGCAAACTCACTTCTACGGACATCTATGGTATTTGAAATCGTATTGCATACATTTAGTCCAATAATCATTGTCATTAAGACCGTGAAGATGCAAACCATCATTTTGAGAAGCATATATGTCTGGCGGGAATTTTCCGTTGTACTTGCCACATCAACCACTTGAAAAAATCCCGTATCCGCTAAACACTCCGCAACTTCTTCGTGCTGTGCTGTGTTAATGGTAAGTTCAATAGCGGTATCATCATTCAGCAGCCACTGAAAAAAAGACATTGGAACAATCAAGACAGCTCTATCTTGAACAAATTGTGATTGAATACTCGCATTATTTCCATTCACAATATCTTGAACAATGACCGTTTTATTTGTATCGTCGCCGTATTCCAGTTCGATTTTACACCCATTTTCAAGCACAAACGGAGAACCAACTACAACACGATTTGGAGACGTACCATAATTCCCAGTTGCATGATTGAATAGTATTCCGTGATTTGGCTTGCCATCATATCCTGTATAATTCAAATCATTTTCTTTACAAATAGCGCGAAAATGTTCTTCATCAATACCCACAACATATAATTCTGCAAAGTTGCCATTTATAAAGTATCCCGCCATATCTGAATTGATATTTTCTTCCTCAAATGCAGCTGTCATGTATCGGGAAATACGATAGGATATGTCTGCTGAAATACCCTCATCAGAAATTGCTTTCGCAGCAGTTGCTAAATCTTTATACGGAACAGCAGCTTGAACATCTGTATAACTTGAACCATCTTCTTTCATATCCATAGATGTTTGAAAAAGCATAAAATCCGAAAAACTATACAAGGATAACCCAAGAACCACAGCTAAAAAAATAGAAAGCGTTATCGCACGAAAGCGTTTCGGATTCCGATGGATATTTTTTGAAGCCAACGATCCGTAGATTCCAAAAAATATTGACATTAGTTTTCCATGTGTTATCCATTTTTGCTTTACTTGATAAATGTTGGTTTGCTTCAATGTATCGATTACTGTAACTTTTGAAGCGATTTTTCCCGGAGTTTTACAAGCAAAAAACAAAGAACCAATACCTGAAATTGCTCCCAGGAGAAAAGGGAGCCAATAAATATATGTTTTTAGCTCAATCATTCCAAAAGTAAAAGTGTCTTTAAAGGAAATCCGTATCATTGCCAGAACAACAACCGTTAAACCCAAACCAAATAACAGGCCCAATGGAATACCAATTATGCCAAGTAGAAAGGCTTCTATGGTAACGCTGGCTTTCTTCTGTTTACTTGTTGCACCGATACTCGCAAGCATACCAAGCTGCTTAATACGTTCCTGCAGAGAAATCGAAAGGACATTGCTAATCATGGCAGAGCAAGCAGCCATTAGCAATAGAATAACTACAGCAACAGCCGCAATCATCTTTACAGCTCCCTTACCCGCAGTCACACCATGATAAATGAGCAAATCAGAATGGAATGCTGACACAATACCACCAACTGCTTTTGCATTTTCTTCCGCTTCGGCGTATATAGACTTAGAAATATCCTTGCACTTTACAAATGCCGATAAATTAGTTTCATTATTGCTAATTCCGATATAAGCGTTAAAGTCACTGGCTACTTTAGACCCATTCATTTCAGATACAATACCAACAATGGTATATGTCCGCTCCGCAGTATCTGGATGAAAACTTTCCCTATCACCCAGATAATTTACTAATCCATATAACTCTGTGTCGATTTCGTCCCACACTCGCGTACCAAGTAAAAGTTGTATCGTATCCCCAACAGAGAATGTAAGCCCATTATCGTCAATAAAATCTTGCGTTAAGACAATTTCATTTTCATTGAACGGGTAACGGCCTTCCAGTAAATATTGTTCCAGATAAAAATTTTCGACAAATGCATCGTTGATTTCTGCAATGGCAAGCAAATTTTTATTAGATGGTTCTCCGTAAAAACTACTTCCAGCGAAACGTAGCAACGACACATTCTCTATATTCTTTCCTTGCATAAGAGTTTCCGCTTGCTGCTGCGAGGTGAGTTCAATACGATACGCATAATCTCCACCGTATACGGCTTCTTTCTCTTGCAAAAAGCGAAGCATGGACCAGCCGCCACACAAGACAGCAGTCATCATACCTACCGAAAGAATGATCGTGAAAATCGTAAGAAATGCACGCTTTTTGTTTTGTTGCAGTGTCCTTAATGTAAGGGTAAATATTGTTTCCATCAGCGAATCACCTCATCCCTGACAAGCTGACCATCCTGTATTTCCAAAATCCGATCTGCTTGTAAAGCGATTTCCCGGTCATGGGTAATCAGGACAATCGTTTGATGATAGGATTTATTAGAAGCTTTCAAAAGTTGCATGATTTCTCGTGTGTTTTGTGTATCCAGGTTTCCCGTAGGTTCATCAGCTAAGAGAATTGCAGGAGCGTTAATAAGCGCACGACCAATGGACACACGTTGTTGCTGCCCACCTGAAAGCTGACTTGGCAAATGCTTTCTACGCTTTGTTAAGCCAAGTACCTCTAACAATTCTGCTAAACGCTTCTTATTTATTTTTCGCCCATCCAGCCTAATAGGCAGGGTAATATTTTCCTCTACATTCAAGACCGGAATCAAGTTATAGAACTGGTAAATCAGTCCTACTTGGCGTCTGCGAAACACGGCAAGTTGATCTTCCGTTTGTTCATACACACTTTGACCATCTACAATTACTTCGCCTGATGTGGGACGATCAATACCGCCGAGAATATGGAGCAAAGTGGATTTACCAGAGCCAGATGCGCCAATTATTGCAACAAATTCTCCTTTTTGCACTGAAAATGAAATATCGGTCAAGGCATTCACTGTGGTTTCACCTGTGTGGTATGTTTTGCAAACATTTTCAACTCTTAATATTTCCATTGTTGTTTCCTCCTGCTGAAAGTAATTCCGTACAATGATGAAATCATAGCAAATTTAAATAACTCTATTATTACGCTTTCATTACAAAAATGTCACTTTGCAAAAAAGGGATTGCATTATGCAACCCCTCTGTCAAAGAAAATTGTAAATTTTGCCCCACATGGCATTATGTTTTCAGCGATAATCCTTCCGTTCTGCTGCGTGATAATTGCTTTGCTAAGGCCAAGCCAATCCCTGCCCCGTTTTTGCCGGAGTTCTTACCTCGATAGAAACGCTCAAATAAGTGTGGAATATCTTCCTCCGCTATGCCTGTTCCGCTATCGATAACACACAATTTCACATACATGGCATTTTCTTCAGCGCTGATTTTTACTTGTCCTCCATCGGGAGTAGATTCAATACAATTTTTTACAACATTAGACAAAGCTTCTGCAAGCCACTTGATATCCCCGTATAGTTGAATTTCCTCTATATCTGAAATATCCATTTTAATATTTTTAATATCCAGCATGATATCAAATGGCGCTGTTGCCTGCTGGACTAATTTTTCCACAGGAAAGGACTTATTTTCGAATTTGATTGTCCCTGCATCAAGACGCGACAGCTTTAATAAAACGTCAATCAGCCATTCCATACGTGACAACAGTAATAACTGTTCATGCAATAGTGAAGATTGCTGTTCGAAATCAATACCTTCTTGTGAAAGCGCAGCATTCAATATTTCAAGAGAAGTCAGCGGTGTCTTTAATTGGTGGGAAATATCCGCCAAAGAATCCGCTAAATATTTTTTATCTTTTTGCAGCTGTCCCGATTGCACTAAAAGCCGTAATGTCATTTTGAAATCTCATTTTCCAGAACAGCTAACTCTCCCTCACCATAATCGTCAAAACGAATACTTTCTTCACCATGTAATAGTCTATCAATATCCTGACTTAAAGAAGAAATCTTCATATAGCGGCGATATGTGAATATAAGGGAAATAGCGGTGATGGCGCAGCCAGTTAAAAATGTAACCCAATAGAACTTCATGCAAAAGAAATAGCTTAAAACACTCCCAATCACCGTCACACCAATACAGAGCATTATTTGCAATCGAACTTCCTTGTTTCGTAAAAAATCCATGTTATTCACCAGCCTTATACCCAAGCCCGCGAACAGTCAAAGAATTTCCGGCTCTTGTGGATTTGTTTCAATTTTATCTCGCAATCTTTTCATATAGACAGTCAATGTGTTGTCACTAATAAAATCACCTGTAACATCCCAAATCATTTCAAGTAGTTTTTTCCTTGAAAATACAACACCCGGATTCTGCAAAAACACCAACAGCAAACGGTATTCTAATGCCGAAAGGAATAGCTCTGTATTTCCTTTTCGGACAACCGCCTTTTGAACATCAACTGTAATATCTTTACAAGACAGAAATTCACTTTTTCCATTTTTTCTGCGCAACACAGTGTTGATTCTTGCCAATAATTCTCTTGGCGGAACGGCTTGCAAATATAATCATCTGCACCCAATTCCAGACCGCTAACAACACTAAATTCATCATCATCTGCGGTCAGAAAGATAATGGGAATGTCTTTTTGGCTCTTAATTGCTGAGCAAGTGCTAAAACCATTTCCATCATTCAACGAAATATCTAAAAGGATAATGTCGTATTGTTCCTGAGCTATTTTCTGTAAAGCAGTTTGTTGTCCATTTGCACTGTCAACCAGATAGCCTTCATTTTTCATAAATAAAGTAAGGAGGACACTATATTGGGGTCATCTTCAACCAGCAGTATTTTTTTCATGCTTATCTCCCTTTCTTCTTTTTGTCCGACCATCAATCGGCTTTTCCGCAGTTTTCGGAATCAGCCAAATCGTCGCCATTTTTACAGCACCGGGGATGCGACCCGCAGTGCAGTAATAGTTTATCCATCGTGGGGTCACGCCCCATTTTTCGGCGGCCTCTTTTAGTGTCATATAATCCATTCTGCACCTCCACAGAGTACATTATAGTTCTCTTTCTCGAACAATGCAACAAATAGAATATGAATTATAAACTTCAACTAACCTTCATATAGCAACATTCCGCGGGCAAAGTATGAATTATACAATGTAACCGGGTGATGTTATATGGCGAAAGTTGAAGATTGTCCTTTTGAAACCTTCGGTGCGGATGTCAAAGCCGCACGAGAGGCAAAGCGTCTGGCACGAAAAACATTGGCAGAAATGGTTGGGATTGAATGGCGGTATCTTGCCAACATTGAGAATCAAGGTGCGATTCCGAGCCTGCCTGTGATGATCCAGTTGATTAAGGTCTGCGGACTTCCCGTAGAGCGATATTTTAACCCGGAGATCATGCGGGAAGAAAGCGCACAGCGGCAGCGGGTCAGCCATAAGCTGAAGCTTTGCCCTGAAGAATACCTGCCGATTATCGAAGGTGCCATAGACGGGGCGCTCAAAATGGAACAGACTGCGAAGCAGAAGGAGGACGCATAATCGCGGCCTCCTTCTGGCGTTTCTATATCAAGTTTCCCGGCACTTTTCCAAAAGTTCCCGGCACCTCTGCTGGATTTCTCCGGTTTCTGTCACAGTCAGATCGCGGTCATTTCCGGTAATCTTATCTTCCAGAAAGTTGGCGTATGTATCCAGCAAGGCGTTTCGCAAATCCTCCGGAGTTTTCTGTATTTCGGCGCTGTACCAGTCATTCCGGTGAGGTTCCCATGCCATCAATGTATAACCGTGGCTGGTCTGCACCACCTCATACAGAGAATCATCATCCAGATATGCCTGAAACACTTCCAGAACCTTTTCAAAGGTCAGCATTTCCCACACCTCCCATTCAGCTGCAAATCAGTTCCATGAGTAAAATTTCCTCAATCTGTGCCGTTAATGTGTTCATCAGTCCCACCCAACGCATAGGGTCACAGGCTTTTAGTTCCTCAGTGACACCCGCAGCCTCCATCATGTGAGGCAACATGGTGTCCATGCGCTCCTGCGCTGTCCGGTCAATCTCTAACAGGTGTGGATACAACTTCTCGCTCATCAGCAGTTGGTTGTAGAGAATGGGGCGATGTTCCTTCAGGTAGGATTTTCGCATCCTGCCGTACTTGCCGATAGAAGTTTCCGGCAGCACAGAAAGTTTTAGGTTGGGTATATCATAATCTCCGCAACGAATGTAAGTCAACTTACTCATATTCATTCTCCTTTGCTCCATGATGATTAGACTGCTGCGCTGGTTGCTTTGCGCGGTTCTTCTTTCGGCAGCTGCCCGACAGTAGAAAAAATACCTTTTTTCATATCCTCAGCCCGGATCAAGGCTTTCTTAGCGTCCATTTCCGCTTTTTTCTTCGCCTTGATTTTGTCCTCATACCGTTTCTTGTGCGCCGCTGGCTTTCCGCTTCAAATAGTTCTGATGGAGCCTGTCCTTGCGTTCTTCTCTTTTCCGCAGTTCTTCCTGTTCCTCTGGGGTTAAAGGAACCGGCTGTAAGGATGGTGGAATATAGCGTCCTAAAAAATTAAAGTAGATTTCAATTTCCTGCGTGGTATCCTGACTGCCTTTTCGGGAGCGTTCATGGACAAGGATTTTCTCTACAAACTCGTTGAGCATGGTATTTGTCAGCGTGTCAAAATTCTCGTACTTATCAATCAGGGCTATAAATTTCTCTGCTGATTTCTGGCTCTGCTCATAGCCGGTAACAGCCTTTTCCAACTCCGCAATTTCAATCTCAAGTGTGTCCTGCTCTTTGGCATACTGTGCATCAAGCGCCTTATATCGTGTATCCGGCAGCTTGCCGAGGGCGTTATCCTCATAGATTTTGCAAATCAGTTTTTCCAGTTCTCCGGCTCTCTTTTGGGCAGTAGCCAGATGCCTGCGCTTTTTCGATATATCGGCACTCTGTTGAGCAACCTGCGTCTCCTGAACAGTGTGAATAAATTCCGTCCGGTCATTTCTCGAATATTCAGCGATAGCCCGGAGTGTGTCGGAAACCAATGTCAGAACAGCACTCTCATTGATACGGTGTTGTGTAAGGCATAGTGTCCCACACGGAACTTTGGTATAATTGGAACAGGTATATTGAGAAATCCGCTTGCCATTGTTGGTGCGGTGGACATACATCTTGCCGCCACAATCGGCACAATAGAGTAAGCCTGTGAGGGGAGCTGCTTCGCCCCAGCCGTTTGGATAACGCCGTACATTGCTGCGGATTTTCTGCACCAGATCAAAGGTCTGCTGGTCGATAATGGCTTCATGGGTATTCTCAAAGATCGTCCACTCGTCCTCAGAAACATAGTGGCTTTTCTTGTCCTTAAAGTGCTTGCGGGTCTTGAAATTGATGGTGTGCCCCAAATACTCTCGTTTTTTCAAAATGTTCACGATGGTAGATGATCCCCATCCATAGGGGTCTTTGACCGGCTTTGAACGGTTCACACCCTCGTTGAAGCGGGCAAGGTGTACGACGGGAATTTCAATCCGATCTGCGGATAATCTGCAGGCAATCTGATAAGGCCCATATCCCTCCAGCGTGAGGGAGAAGATACGGCGTACCACTTCGGCGGCTTCCTCATCTACCAGCCAATGCTCCCGTTTTTCGTCCCATAAGTAGCCGTAAATCACAGTGCCGGTCAGGTGCTTGCCGCTCATACCTTTTGCCTTAAACACAGAACGGATTTTCCTGCTGGTATCACGGGCGTAAAATTCATTCATGATGTTGCGGAATGGGGTAAAATCGTCATCGCCTTTCAGACTGTCCACACCGTCGTTGATGGCGATCAGACGAACACCGCGTTGCCGCAAAACCTCCATGACCTGACCGACCTTCAGATAGTCGCGCCCCAACCGGCTCATGTCCTTGATGACGATTGCCTCTACACGCCCTGCCTCCACTTCCTCCATCATCGCCAAAAATCCGGGGCGGTCAAAACGGGTGCCTGAGATACCATCATCTGTAAAGTGCGTAGGGTTTGGCAGCCCATTCCGGCGGGCAAAATCCTCTAACATCTGTTTTTGGTTGGATATGGAATTGCTCTCGCCCTGTAACTCGTCGTCCCGGCTCAGGCGCTCGTACAGTGGGGTAATTTTTTCATTTCTCATGGCTGTACCTCCTGAAACAAAAATGCTCTAAGTGATTGCTTCACTAACCATGACAAAATCATGATTAAGAAGTCACTTAGAGCATATATCACCGGCAGCGAGCTTATATTTCTTATATTGACGCAGGGCAAAATGATCCGGGTCTTTCTGTTCCAGCGCGTCAAAGAGAAGGTCAACGGCATTTTTGAACGACTCATCATCCTCACGGACTTCCATTGCGTTCAGCATTTCTACCAGTGTGGCAAAATTCTGTTCGTTTGCCGGAGCCTCATAATAGATATATCCGATCAGTGCCGTATAGAGCAGGGTTTCTGCCTTGACCCAGAAATCGTCTCCGGCTTTTCCTTCGCCTTTGGTATTGGCGATTAGGGTAGTGACGATCTTCAGAATATCTTTCTCGGAATGAATGTAGGCGAACGGGTTAAAGTGCATACTTTTCTGGAAATTGATCGTATTGAATACCCGTATTTTATAGGACTCATAGATGATCTTTCCTTTTTCATTACGCACAGGCTTTCCGTCCTTGTCCAGCTTTGGTGTGCCTCGCTGCAACATCTTTCCGCATTCCACAAGGACTGTACCTTTCGGATCGGTGACGACGTAGGAACTGTGCATTTGCATCAGATTGGGCTTGATGAAAAAGCGCGTTTTTCCCGAACCTGATCCTCCGACTACCAGTACATTTTTATTTCTTGCATTGGCCGGATTTTTGGGCCTTCCGTTTAACATCAGTCCTTCACTTTGGGTAAGAATGATATTGTTTTCCGGATTTGGGTCCATAAACGGGGCAATATCGGCTTTATTTCCCCATCTTGCAGAACCATATTCCACATTCTTTGCGGTATTTCTTAGCGTCTTTCCCTCTAAGATAGACTGCCAGCCGCATAATGGCTGCACCGCAGAAACCGATCAGCCAGTCCATTGCCGCCCCCGGCCACATACTCTGAAACGCAAGGGCAAAGCCTTCGGACAGTCCTAACAGCTTTTGGGAAGCGTCTGCTCCGGGAGCCAGCCGCACCGCTTCGCCCAGCTTGGCAAATACCAGAAGGAACAGAACATAAGGCAGATGGAGAATGACCTGTTTTTTCAATGTTTCTGCATCAATCTTCATCGTTCCGGTCCTCCGTGTTCTTTGTTCTTTACACGGTCACGGCCAAGCGACTGTGCCAGTTCTTTGAACTTATGAAGCTGTATAAGCAGCGACGGTCTGGTGCTGCGTGTAAGGTCTTTCTTTGTATATTCCTTAAAAGCTGCCGTCAGTGCATCCGCCTGGTTTGCCTTGAAATATACCGTCCATTTTGGGGGATCGGTCCCAAGTTCCTTTCTATATGGTAGCGTACCTGATGTTTTCTGGCATACCGTTCAAAAGAGCGGATTCGCCCTGAAACTTCAATGGTATTGGCTCCGGGGTCTTTATAAGTCAGCCGCTTCATGCTGTTGCGCCCGACTTTTGGCATTGTGCGTTCCTGTTCCATCTTTTGGAGTACCGCAGCAATAGCTGCACGCAGTACCCGCCCTGACAGTTTTGCTGCCTGTATAGAAACAGAAACCGTTCGTTGTTCGAGTTCTTCCTGCAAGAGCATCCTCCTTTCTGATAAAATCGGTATTTATAATATGGAAATAACTTTTTACCGGCTTTCCCCAAGAACCTGCTGTCGGGAAGCGTGTTCAAAGGCTTTTGCTGCCTGATCGACCTGAATTTTAGCATGTTTCAAAAGCGTCTTGATGATCGTAGCCGGGCGTTCCTGTTCCTCCAGATGATCGACCATCCCTTTGCACTCATCCGGGAGGTATGCCGCCATATCTTTCAACACATCGGAAAAGTTACCCATAAAGCCCCAGCAGCTATCCGACAGCTCCCCGTTTTTATAAAGCTCAAACCCATAACATTCGCCACGCAGATAGGAATCATAAGCGGCGACTTCGCTGCGCATCAGTGCGTCCGCTTTCTGCCGGATGGCGCCGGTCATCTTGTCAGCGTCAAATTCCTTTAGGGCATCTTCTTTGGAAACATAGATCCAGCCGACCTGTCCGCTGTCCCATTCTGCATGAGGAGCCCTGCCTGAGAAACTTTCTGTACTCATGGCAAGACCTGAGTGGTCGTAGAGATAGAGGGGGAGCATCAGATACTTTTCCGAAATTACTTTCTGCATTGCTTCATCGATCGCCCGTTCCTCTGTCTTTGGTCCATGCCGGAAACGGCTGCTTACAATGTTTACCATCCGTTCATAGCGTTTCATGCCGGCTTCATCATGTCCTACGGTATCTAAATACATTTCCCGCAGGAAGTCATCTTTGTCCATATGGTTGTGATGGTCGCCCAGCGCATAGCGGGGATGAAAGCATACCATCGTCCCAAAATGTTCATCTACCTCACGGGGAGAGATCAGAATATCGTCCGGCTGCACCATAAGGGCATAAGGTTCATTTACTGCCATTAACATAATTGGCTCCTTTCTTTCTACAAATCCGGGCCGGAATGGTGCATCATCGGTTTTTCCCGGTGCTCATTGGTTGCAGGCTGCTTGACTGCAATGATCTCGCCGGCAAGCCTTGCAAATTTTTCATGGTACTTAAACTGCTCCCCATATTTCTCCATCAGATCCGGGGAAAGGTCTGTAAAATTTTCCTCGCCAAGACCAACGATCAGAAAATTCCCGGACACAATATCATAGATGTGGCCGTCATCGTCAAAGAGAGCTCGGTTCAAAGGCAGCCCCATCAGCTTGCCTTCTTCATTGCAGATCAGAGCCACCGGGTCCTCATACGGATAGACCGCCTGAATATCTCCGCCCACTGCCGCCTGCAAGGATTTCAGACCACTTTCGATCTCCGCAGCATAAGGGGACTTGCCCGGCTCTACCATTAACACTTTCATAATTGTATATCCTCCTTCTTTTTCATTGCCGTACCGGGAGTGGTTGGCGTTTTTTCCTGAGTTTTTGCCACAGAGAGCTTCCCAGGACGGAAGGCTTCTCCTGGTTTTGGTGTAAAATACCGCCCTCCGAAACCTCGGCGGCGGCATGTTCCGTTTTGGCCTGTTCCAGTCCTTCAACCGTATAGCCGGTAAAGAGTACCGTGAACCATAAAATGGTGCTCATATTCTTTCGGGATCGGCGGGGAAATTTCCGTGAATAAATGGGAATAGGCTTTCTTTCGCCCGTCCAGGTATTTTATGGCTGCGTTCTTATCTGTATATCGTTTCTGGTTTTGTCCGGCAATCTTTGCTCCATATCCCTGCTTCGGGGAATGAATACGGACTTCCCATGTCACATACCAGGCAATCGGAACACTCTGTTTGGTTTCTCTGTCATATTTCGTATCTTCCCAAATACTGCAGGTCATCTGATAGACCCGGTTGCTGATTTTCTGATCCGCCCTCCAGTTATCGGTGTCTTTCCACTGGTTGCCGGTATGTTCAATCTCCGGTGTACGAAGATATTCCAAAGCCCGGTTGATCGTCTGTGTTGCCGCTGCCTGCTGTTCCCATTGTTTTGCAGCAGCCACCACGATTTCATAGGCTTTCTGCTCCCCGTCGATACTTCCCTGGCGCATGGCTTCCAGGCTATCTATTCCCATTGTGATCAGAGTAGAAATATCCACATTTTCACAAACTACGCTGTGTTCAATTTTAAGCTCTGATCCCGGCGTCAAGTGGTCGCCATACCGGTAGGCATGATAATCTTTATTTTCTTCCAAAATGCTGTTCACCTCCTGCTATATTTCCGGCTCGTGGTTTTTTCTGGAAAACGTCTGTGCCGGTGATTTTTTATCTGCCGGCCTGTTTGCCGCAAGCTGATCCATCACGGAAGGACGGCCGACGCCGAACATGGATAGCTGCCCGTCCGCCGCCTCACGAAGTTCAGAAACAGAGAAGCGTTACATCGGCATGGGTCAATAGCTGTTCCCGTTTCAAATCCTGAATGATCTCGTCAAAAACAGCGTTGATTGCACGGCGTTCTTCCCCCACAGGGAAGGCTTTCAATACCTCCATTTCTCCGTCTTTACCGGAAACCAGGGTAAGGGCACAGTCGGCATGGCCTGCCAGATAATCCGATGTAGGGCAGTTTGTCCTTGATATAACAGGCAAAGGCTCTGGCTGTCATTTCCACATTGCTGTCCCAATAACCGCCGTCTTTTTCACATTCTTTTCCCATGCGTACCGAATTACGGTAAAAATCAGTTTCCGTCCGTCCAATCTGCGGAGCTTCCTGCGCCTGCATCCCGGAAAGCATACGCTCAAAAATTTCCAGCCGTTCCCGTTCACTTTTGGGAATTACCCGGCCGGTAACATTCTTCTTAAATGCGCTGATCTGTTCCACAGAGCCGGGTTCGCCGGACAAAAATGCTTCCCGCAAGACTGCGTAGGTTTCCATCTGTTCCTCATTGCCATACCGTTTCAGGGAGGCAAGAACCGAGGAATCCAGCCAGCTTGCCGCATTTTTCCGGGTGCGTTCTGTTTGTGCTTCCGTGCGCTTTGCTGCCTGTTCCGGTGTTTCCGGTTTATACTTCATGGTGTCAATGAGTTTTTGGAACGGCGCATAGAGGTGGGGCTGTTCTGACAGCATCCCTTTTGCTCTCATCTTTGTACCAAGATAATCGTCAAGTCCATGCCACCATTCATGTGCCAGGGAACCGGCCCCGTGCATTTTTGTAAGATTGATGACTGTACGCAAAGGTTCATAATGAGCTGCAGCATTGCCGCTGCCTCTTGCACCAAAAGCGATAGCAAGTGTTCCCTGATAAGCAATATCTTTATCGCTGATCTTAAGGGCTGACGCCAGATCCTTTAGTGCTTCAAATCCCATGTTAAGGGAGGTCTGCCGGTCGTTCTGGTTCATCCAGTTTCCAAACTCACCGCCGCGGAACCCAAAGGTATCAAGATAATGCTGTCCGGTGATCTCCACGCCATTCCGATAATCCGGTCCGGTACGTTTGACATGGGCAAGCTGTGGAGGGACAAAACGGATCTTTCCGTTTTTGTTCCTGCCTTTGGCAAGTTCCTGCACCCATTTCAGGGCAGCTTCTTTGGTCCCAAAATTGGTCCGCAGGATCGAATAGCCTTTTGTCACATAGTAGGTACCGGGTTTCCAGTCCCCATTTTTAGAATAGGTCTGTTTCCCGTCGTTGAAGTGGATCGCATAACCTTTCGGTATTTTCTGCTCTTTGGAAACACAAAACTGTTCCTTTTTTGCTTCCTGAGTAAAGTTGCGCTCAAAATATTCAGCTGAGCGGATCAGCATGGTATTGGACAATTTGTTTGTGATCACGGGATTGTCCTGTCCCTTTTTCGTTGCCCGGTAATGGATTCCGCTTCCCCAGCCCTGTACCTTTTCTAAATATCCATTGTCAACGAAAAAGCGGTCATAGGCTCTCACAGCATCCTCCACAGTACGGACATCTGAAAGCACTGTCTGCAATTCCCGGACTGTTTTTATATATTCCTTTTGTCTCGCGGTCCGTTTTTCCGGGTGTCATCCGTGCGGTAATACTGAGGGAAAGCGTTTAAGCCGTCTCTTGCTTTTTTAATAAAATAGACCACGCCAAGAGGAATCCCTTCCTCCAGCATGGCTGCATAGTCCGGCTTTTTCCAAACATTATCCTTTTTCACAAATTTTTCGGCTTCGCGCTCATTCATGGCTTCCAGATCATCTGCATACAGCCCGCGGTCTTTCCACAGGTCTTTTTTCGCACCGCCGATCTTTTCGCCGAAATCTTCATGCACTCCTGCCAATCTTCATCACCTCCAGTCAGTGTAAAATTCTTATCGCTCCGGGGCAGGGCGGCGTTCTTCGTTTTTGTGAAGTTGTGGGAGGTTTCCTGTGAGCCGGTCAGTTTCCCTGCGGATCAGTTTGTCCAGAGCGCCTAAATCCTCCGGTGCAATGGCAAACTCCCGGTAATTTTCATACCACAGGCCCGTAGAGATTGCCGCGATGGGCGCAATTTTCTCCGAACCGGATGGAAGAAGGCGATACACAGGGCTTCGTCATAAAGAAGCATCTGCTTTGCCGTTCCCTGTGGTATGCGGTACTTATCCATATCCGGGTTCTGGCTGCCTCCATATATTGCATATTCAGGCGTTCTTCTAAATCCTGGGGCATATAACGAAATGCCTGATCCATCCACTGTCTGAACATCGTGGAATAGTGGTACTGCCATTCCGTAACTTGATTCGGGGCATAAGAAAATCCCCAACTTTTCAGAGCATCTTTTTCGTAAAGCTCCATTTCAGTCCATTCTTTCAGGCTGACCGTAGCCGCTGAACCATCTTTGCGTTCAATATTGACGCCGCAGGGATAGAGGATATTTCTTTTATATCCTGCCGCAGCGTGTCTAAATCCATCATCAGGACATCTCCGTACAAGTGACCGCCCTCGCTCCGATCCGTATGAAACAGGAAAGCCCTCGCTCCGATGAACTCCGTTGTTAAGATCATTTGATGAAGATCCGCCGTAGAACAATAAGCAAATAAGGCGTCGGAAAGCCACATGTGATTTTTCCCCATGATGGCAATGGAATCAGCCCCGGTATTTGTTGCCAGAGAACGCATATTGAATTCGCATTCTCTAAGAAAATCTCCGGCAAAAATATGGAGTTCATACGCAAAGACGGATAAGTCTGTATCGCGGATCAAATGAATCTGCGGTAGTGGTTCCTGATTCAATCAAATTCCTCCTTTCATGTGAAGCAGCTCTTTGACCTGCTCATTTTCCGCAAACGGCTGGCTATCTGTCCCCGCCATTTAATCAATCCCTCCCATCTGCCGGTAGCTGCCCGCCGGCAATCTTGCCGACAATCTCCGGACCGGTTTCATAAATCTGCATGAGGCGTTTTGCTGTGCCGCAAGGCTGTGCAGCTCCGCTGGTCCAAAGACGCACTGTGGATGGGGCAACATTCATCAAAAGCGCAAAGCCCTTTCGTTCATGTCCAGCTTTTCATCAGCGATTTAACCATATCGGGGCCGTAGTCTGGACACCGGGAAGCCTCGGCAATCATCTGCAAAGCGGTATTTTCAATTTTTTTCATTTTCAAATCCTCCTGTTATTTGTTTTCCAGCCTTATGCCGGGGCAAAGCTGATCTGGTTGTGTTTCATCCTTTTGGCAAAGTCCGGCATCGAATAATTTACCCCGTCAATTTCTGCATGGGTGTCATCCAGACGATGACAAACAGCAAAGTGCCTGTCCCCGTTTCCATAGAACAGGCAGAGTAAACCATTGTCGGGAATGGAAAACAGCGCTTTTCCGGCGCTGTCTGTAAAGCAGATATGTTGAGATCCATTCATGTTGAAATCCTCCCTAAATTGAAACAGCCGCCTCTTTTGGGGCGTTGGTGCTGGCTGGTTTGCAGTTGTTCCCGAACCAGCAGCAATTTCTCATTGTAATCTTTTCCCATCCGGGGAGGGTTGACACTTACCCGGATATGACGGAAACGTTTATCCTCGTGAAGCATGGTCTTGATTTTCCGGGCATTGACAAATCCGGCAAGGTCGTGGTCCATATAAAGGGTAACACGCCGTATCTCCGGGTGGCGTTCCAGGAAAGAAGTCAGCGCCACATGGGAAGTACCGCCCAAAGACAAGCGATAACCATTCCATTTCCATCCCTCCAGCTCTTGAAGTGTCGCATGGGAAAGCGCATCAATAGGAGCTTCAAAGACTGCCACATGCCGGCTGCCCGGACTTTGCGGGGGATAACAAAAGTTATATCCTTTGTCGCTGCCATAGACATCCTTTTTGAGATTGCCGCTGATACTGCGCATACAGGCAAACTTCGCTTTCCGGAATCATCTTTCCCAACAAACACACAAACCGGTTCTCCATGATACCGGGCTTCGTAAAAAATCCCGGCTTGTAAACACTGGCGAATGACTTCTGAGCTGATCCCCCGTTTCTGCAAATAGAAGACCGCAGCGGTCGCGCAACGTCTGGCCCAGGGGAGAGCGAATGTTTTCTTTTCCGGCTCTTTTGATACCTGTATTTCTGCCGTACTTCGGTAAGCCGGTTCCTGTGGGATTTCGCCACCTACCAGAGCATGAACCGCATCCACAAGACCATATCCCCGAATCTGGATCAGGTAGTCCAGCGCATTGATACTCCGTCCGCGGCTGTTCCAGTACCAGTACCTTTTCCCGGTCACATATACCAGACTGTCATGCTCCTTATGCCGGAAATTAGGTCCATCCTGTTTCAGCACGCCGGGTTCATGGAATTGCAGGTAAGTAAACAAGTCAGCTTCCCGCGCTGCCTGAATCTGTTCTTTGGTTACGCCGGGCATAGTACCGGCACAGTGTTTCTTTTCATTGTGCTTTGCCTCCTTCCTGTGATGAAATGAAAAAAGACACCCAAAGGTGCCTAACAGCCGTACAGGTCGTGATTGACCTCGGCACGGTAATAGCTGTCCATTGTAGCCGGGGCATTATACAGCGCCGCCAGCAGATACGCTTTGATGTTTCCGACCTTCGTTGTGTTCTTGTCGATACAGTCAAAGACATACTCTAAGTGGCCGGAATTGATCTTCAGGAACCGGCTCTTGACGATTTCCCTCGGAAAATCATCTCCGGCAATGCGAATGTAAGGGCGTTTCGACAAAATCACTTCAAGCATAAGTTCAAGGGCTTCATCCAAACGTTCCCTGCCATACCGTAAGACCAGTAAGTCATATTCAATATTTTCTTTGATGATTTCACGATAGGCTTCTATCAGCTCTATCCGATCCATCCCATCCGTGCGGTTTGCCGCTTCCGGCTCTGCCGGATAGATTGATGGATAAGTTATTGATTTATCTTTTTTTGATTTTTTTGTTTTTAATGGATTAGTATTTAATTGTGCCGGATTTTCCTGTTCAGGTTCCGCCTGTTTAGGTTTTGCCTGTTCTGGTTTTACCTGTCTTGGATTTTCCCGTTTAGGTGAAAGCCCTGTGTTTTCGGTACTTACAGGCTGCTCATGGATCGTATATTCAATGTCTCCCAACTGCCCGTTATCATAGCGGAGGCGCTGTCTGGTGAGATAACCATGCCGCTCCAGTTCCTTCAGGGCAGTAGTGATAGAATCCACACCATCCTTGCAGATATGGGCGAGTCCCTTTGTGGTATAATCCCAATCTTCCGGCAGCGACAACATAAGTGATAAAAGCCCCTTTGCCTTTAAGGACAACTCCGTATTGCGCAGATGGTGATTGCTCATTATCGTAAAGTCCTTTGTTTTCTACACGGAATACTGCCATTGTACAGCCTCCTTTCTTCGACTATTCCGTTACAAGGCATGATCCCTGCGGTCATAATGGAGATGACCGTCAGAGACCTTCGCATGGTTTTCAGTTTCACTTCGCCCCGTTCCTGGCTCTCTAAAAATTTCTGATAGCCGGCATCTGTAAGGAACAAGCGCATCTTATCGCCTTTGTCGCCAACAGGGGAATCGTAAGACAATACATCAAAGACGATCATGTGCTTTACTTCTGGATCAAAGCGTTCAAGTGCCATGATGTCATGCCCCTTCAATTTTTCTGCGCCGGATTGCTGTCTGGCCTCGGCGATCTTTTCTCCAATCGTCCGGGCTGGATAGGGCAGACGGTAATTCTTCTGAATATCTTTTACCAAGTCCATGCACTCTGCATTTGACAGAACACGAAGTTTTGCCATAAGACCTTCTGCCGCCTCCCGCTGTTCGGAATTATTTGAATACCGCACGGTCATATAAAGTTCATTCAGGATCTTTGTCTGATAATCGCCCTCCACTTGAAAGAGCAGCTTTTTTTCCATTTCGTTTAATTCCATGTGGATCTCCTTTCTCTCGAAAATGAGTATGAAAAAAGGGCGTCCACCTATAAAAGTGAAACGCCCACGGCAACCAGCGGTCAGACAATACCGGACCGCTGGCACTATTAAATTTTGTCGTTAATAAAACAGCCTCCTTTTTTCTTTATAGTTTTCGTCAATTTTCAACTTGGAAAAGGAATTGAATAAAAGACGACAAACGCTCAAACCCCTTGAAAATAAAGGCTTTTTCTGTTTGTCGTTATTATACCGTAACGGCATAGCTGCGCCAGCCTTCTTCTGGCAAACGGCGTTCCCATGAAGCAGATTCAGGAATGGCTGGGTCACAGCGACTTCTCCACCACCGCCAATATTTACGCCCACCTCGATTACGCTTCCAAGCTCTCGTCTGCACAGGCGATGCTGGAGGTGGCTGGGCTATGGCAATGCGTCAGCATGATGCCATACGCCCCAAAGACAGGGTGGACGGGCGATGTTCCGGCAAAAAAGAATGGACAGACGAATAAAATTCATCTGTCCATTCGATTTGGCGGAGCATCAGGGAGTCGAACCCTGGCACCGGTCTCCCGGCCTATCGCATTTCGAGTGCGACCTCTTACGACCACTTGAGTAATGCTCCACATATTAAATTTTAGAATGCTCCGTGCATTCTGGGAAAACTTTGGAGAGAATATCAGGAGAGAACGACCGAAAATCGCTCACTCACGAAGTCGGAAAACCCGCATGAAACCTAGCAAAATCGGAAGTCCACTTCCAAAAAGCCAGTTAGATTTCGAGTCACGCCTCTTCGACCACTTGAGTACTACTCCACGTTATGTTTTTGCCGGAAATTCCGGACTGTGTAGGGGCTTTGTCCTGCCTTGGGAGGCAGCCCCGGTCCAGAATAAACCTTATATAGTATAGCAAAAAAGTCTCCTTCCGTCAACACTTTTCTCCCCGGTGCCGGGCCCGGTCTGCAGCGCAGGCCGGGCCTTTTTGGGGGTATTTTTTGCGAGGTGCAGAGGTTTTTGCAAAAAAGGGCTGGCTTTTTTGCGGTTTTTGAGTATAATATAGAGGATATAGTTCAAATTTGAAGCAAAAGGAGTTTTTGTTCCATGGCACAGGCAAAACAGGACATGGGGTCCGGCAGCGTGAAAAAGCTGATGCTGCAGCTGATGATCCCCGCCGTGGTGGCGCAGGTGGTGAACCTGCTGTACAACATCGTAGACCGCATTTACATCGGGCACATTGAGGGCATCGGCGCAGCCGCGCTCACCGGCGTGGGACTGTTCACCCCCATCCTCATGCTGCTGAACGCGTTCGCCATGCTGGTGGGTGCGGGCGGCGCACCGCGCACCGCCATTGCACTGGGGCAGGGGGACCGGCAGCAGGCCGAAAAGATCATCTCCAACAGCTTTACGGTGCTGATGCTCTTTGCAGTGGTGCTGACCATCGGCTTTTATGCGGGTGCACCCGCGCTGCTGTTCGGTGCCAGTGACGCCACCCTGCCGTATGCGTTGAGCTACAGCCGCCTCTACATTCTCGGCTCGGTGTTCGTGCTGCTGGTGCTGGGCATGAATCCCTTCATCACCACCCAAGGCTTTGCCAAGACCAGCATGCTCACCACCGTGATCGGTGCCGTGATCAACATCATTCTGGACCCCATCCTCATCTTCGGGTTCGGGCTGGGCGTGCAGGGTGCGGCCATTGCCACCGTGCTCAGTCAGGCTGTGGGCGCGGCGTGGATCCTGCAATTCCTCACCGGCAAAAAGACGATTCTGCGCCTGCGCAAGGACTATCTGCGCCCGGAAAAGCAGGTCATCCTGCCGGTGCTGGCACTGGGCATCTCCACCTTTGTGATGCTTTCCACCGAGAGTCTGCTCTCCATCAGCTTCAGCTCCAGCCTGGCCCGCTACGGCGGTGACGTGGCTGTGGGTGCCATGACCGTGATCACCAGCGCCTCTCAGCTGTGCACACTGCCCATTCAGGGCGTGTGCCAGGGCGGCCAGCCGGTGATGAGCTTCAACTTCGGGGCCGGCAAAAAGCCCCGCGTAAAGGAGGCTTTCCGGTTCCAGCTGACCCTGTGCGGCGCATACACCTGCCTGTTCTGGCTGGCTATGATGCTGGTACCCGGAGCCGTGGCCGGCATCTTCACCTCCGATTCCGCACTCATTTCCTACACCACCTGGGCCATGCGCATTTACATGGCCGGCATTTTTGCCATGGGCTTCCAGATCGCCTGCCAGCAGAGCTTTATGGCACTGGGGCAGGCCAAGGTGAGCCTGCTGCTGGCCTGCCTGCGCAAGATCATCCTGCTGATCCCGCTCATCTTCATTCTGCCCCACGTCGTGTCCGACCCGGTGTTCGGCGTATTTCTGGCGGAGCCGGTCAGCGACATTCTGGCGGCCACCATTACTACCATCACCTTCTTTGCCCGGTTCGACCGCATTTTGGAAAAGGGTGCGGCGCGGGTGTAAAACAAAGCAGAACGGGGCCGTTGCAAAACAAGAACGCGATAGCAACTTACACAAAGAAATCGTGCAAAAACCAAAACCCGGAACCCTTTTTGAGCCGTTTTGGCCCTGAAAAGGTTCCGGGTTTTGTGCATATTTTCAGAGAGCTATTTTGCAACAGCCCTCATTTTTTAGGAGTTACAGTTCTTCACCGTTGGAGGCGATGACTTTTTTATACCATGCAAAGCTGTCCTTTTTATAGCGTTTGAAGGTGCCGTTGCCATGGTCATCGGCGTCTACATAGATAAAGCCGTAGCGCTTTGCCATCTCGCCGGTGGAAGCGCTGACGAGGTCGATGCAGCCCCAGGGGGTATAACCCATCAGATCCACACCGTCCTCTTCTACTGCCTTTTTCATCTGCTGGATATGTGCCCGCAGATAATCGATGCGGTAGGGATCATGGATGGAGCCGTCTGCTTCCTGTTTATCGAACGCACCCAGACCGTTCTCCACCACCATCAGGGGGATCTGGTAGCGGTTGTACAGCTCGTTCAGAGTGTAGCGCAGACCCACCGGGTCGATCTGCCAGCCCCAGTCGCTAGCTTTCAGGTACGGATTCTTGACTCCACCAAACAGGTTGCCGTTGGTGCGCAGCAGGTTCTCATCTGTGGACACACAGCCGCTCATGTAGTAGGAGAAGGAGAAGAAATCCACCGTGCCATTGCGCAGGGTCTCGGCATCGCCGGGCTCCATTTTGATCTCCACATTGTTCTCGGCCCAGATGCGCTTTGCAAAGGCCGGATATGCACCGCGCACCTGCACGTCACCGCAGTAGTGGTTGCAGTACTGCCAGGAATGTTGGTTCTTGATCTGATCCTCCGGGTTGGCAGAGTAGGCATAGTTAGGAGTGATGGCCACCATGCAGCCGATCTTATTTTCCGGGTCGATGCTGTGGCCCAGCTGCACTGCCTTTGCGCTGGCCACAAACTGGTGATGCAGGGCCTGATAGCGCTGCTGCGGGATATCCACCTGATCGTTCATGTTGGTGGTGCCCTCGTTCAGGATGCCCAGCCCGGAGTAGATGCCAAAGGGATACATTCCGGCATTGATCTCGTTGAAGGTGAGCCAGTAATGCACCTTGCCCTTGTAGCGATTGAAAATCGTCTCGCAGTAATGCAGGTAATAATCGATCAGGCGGCGATCCACCCAGCCATTGAAGTGCTCGGTCAGATAAAACGGATTTTCATAGTGGCTGATGGTGACAAGCGGTTCGATCCCGGCAGCGTGCAGTTCATCAAACACCGCATCATAAAAAGCCAGACCCTCTTCATTGGGCTGCTGCTCAGTGCCGGTGGGGAAGATGCGGCTCCAGCTGATGGACATCCGGTAGACCTTATAGCCCATCTCTTTCATCAGGGCGATATCTTCCTTATAGTGGTGATAGAAATCACTGGCCTTGTGGTTGGGGTAATACAGGTCATCTTTCAGTTCGCGGGTGATCTGGCGGGGCGTGGTGTTGGTGCCGTTGGTCATGTGGTCAGCCACACTGGCACCGCGGCCGCCCTCGTTCCAGCCGCCTTCAAACTGGTTGGCTGCGGTAGCGCCCCACAGAAAATTTGCAGGAAAACTCATATTCTTCCAATTCCGTTCTTATCCGGTAAAAATCAGGCCTCGTCCTTGAATGTGACGAAGGTGATGGCAAACGTAACGACCATGGCGATGACCACAGCGATGACGTAGTTGACAAAGTTCATGATATCGCTGCTCAAGAAGCCAGCCAGCGCAAAGACGCCCAAGCCGCTCATGGCAACCAGCTTGCAGCCCATCAGACCGGCATAGCAGCCGCCCACGAAACCGCCGATCACGGATGCGATCAGGGGCTTGCGGTAACGGAAGTTGACGCCGAACAGAGCAGGCTCGGTGACGCCGGCCAGAAAAGCGGTCAGTGCAGAAGAACCGGCAATGCCCTTGACATCAGCGTTCTTGGACTTGAGGGTGACCGCAGCAGCGGCAGCAGCCTGACCGAAGTTTGCGATGTAGCAGGCGGGGATGATCAGCGGATCATACTGGAACTTGGTGAAGTAGGAGATGCAGACAGGAGCCAGAGTGGAATGCATACCGGTGAGGATCAGCAGGGGATACAGGCCGGACAGCACACCGACACCCAGGAAGCCGATGTTGTTGTAAATGGTCTCCACCAGCCAGGTAATGCCATTGCCCAAGAAGACGCCAGCCGGTGCCACCAGACACAGGGACAGGGGCAGCATGACAAGGAAGGTACCCAGCGGCACCAGCATCACGCGCAGGATCTCCGGCACATACTTTTTGAAGAAGCGCTCCACATAGCTCATGACGAACACGACCATGATAGAGGGAAACATCATATTGGTATAGGTAGCATTATACACCGGCAGGCCGAAGATCGTCACCGGGGTCTCGCCGCCCAGAGCAGTCATCAGATTGGGGTACACCAGCAGCGCACACAGGCCCATGGCCAGGCTGGGGTCTGCACCGAACTTTTTGGCGGCAGTATAGCCGATGAGGATGGGCATGAAGTACAGCGCAGCATCGGCGGCATAACCCAGCACCGTGTAGGTGGAGGAATCTGCGGGCAGGATACCGATGAGGTTTGCCATCACCAGCACCACCTTGATCAGGCCGGATGCCATGAACAGCGGGATCAGCGGGACGATGCAACCGCTGATGGCCTCACATACTGTGGTCAGACTGAATTTTTTCTTCTTATCGCTGTCCAGATCTTCGGCCACAGCTGCTTCCTTCTGCAGACCACCTGCTGCACAGATCGCATCATAGGCCTTATCCACTGCCTGACCGATGATGACCTGCAGCTGATCACCGGCCCACTGTGTGCCCATGCAGCCGGGCAGTTTGCCGATCTTGTCGGCATCCACAAGCCCCTTATCCTTCACGTTGAAGCGCAGCCGGGTCATGCAGTGTGCAAAAGAGCGGATGTTGTCCTTGCCGCCGACCAGTTCCAGAATCTGCGGCGCAATGGCTTCGTATTTATTGATCTTCTCTGCCATGTCTGTTTCCTCCATGATTTTACAAACGGTTCCACATTTTCTATCACAAACCCGGCCGGGGCGCGCTCCCGGGCGGCTCTGTTCCAATAAAAAGCCCCAGCGCACCACAAAACACGCACACGGTGCCCACCGGGCAGTCTGGTGCATTTTCTGCGGCACTCTGGGGTAAAGCCCTCAAAAGGCGGTCAGCCTTTATCGGTCACAATCCTCACGAGCACACAAACGATTGATGTGTAGGATCAGATATAAGATTTCTTCTTCGGAAAGGTGCTTTTGCAGCTTCTGGTCGATCAGGGCCGCCACCTTTACCGCACAGGAATAGATATCAGGGTACTCTTTTTTCATGGATTCAAAGAGTTCCCGGTTCTGGCTGTCGATCATGGTGTCATCCAGGGTTCGCTTCATCATGTAGTGCATATGGGTGACAAATCGGTAGTAGTTGAAGCCGTCCCGGTCCACCGTTACATTCAGTTCCCGCTCCACGATGGCCGTGGCTTGCTCGATAAGGGAACCGTAGTCGATATCCGGTGCCGTATCCGCCTGCGCCTTGTAATTGACGAAATGCAGGGCGATGGCGGCGGCTTCTTCCCGCGGAGAGAGACTTTCAGGCGCTTTTTCAGGATGTCCAGCGCCTGCCTGCCCAGCTCGGATTCTCCGGGGTAGAGCTGCCGCACCTCGTAGAGCAGCGGCAGCTTGATGTTGATGTTCTTGCGGTAGCGCTGGATGGCAAAGTCAATGTGGTCCGCCAGGGTGAACACCACGTTCTCCCGGAACTGATTGTCCATTTTCTCATTGGCCAGATCCACGATCTCGGCCGCTGCTTCCAGCACATCTTCCGGGATGCGTTTGAGCACCGCCAGCTGTTCTTCGTCCACATCGTAAAAGGTGCGGTCGATTTTGGAAAGCGGCACATCGTAGGGCGGCTTTGTGAATCCGATGCCCTTGCCGAAGGCCACCACCTCATTATTGCGGCTGTCCAGACACAGGGAGATATTGTTGTTGATGTTCTTGATGACCTTCATCTGCCTGAGTCCTCCATTTCCGCAACAATAAAAAAACCGAAAGTTCACCCCTATCTGCAACGGATAAGGGAAAGCCTCCGGAGAGTAACAAACCTTACATGATTGACCGTGGACAGTATAGCAAATTTTACCGGTTTCCGTCAAGCAGCAAAGCGCACAAGAATTTTCTTCTCTTTTCAGACAGGTTGCGCAATCTTTGAAAAACAAAAAGGCGCATCTGCTCTGCGGCGGATGCACCCTTGCAGATCTTACTTGCCCGCCAGCAGAATGGCCAGCACGGCTTTCTGCACATGCAGGCGGTTCTCGGCTTCGTCGAAGATCTCGTCGGCGTGCTGCTCGAACACGGCGGTGGAGATCTCCTCGCCCCGGTGGGCGGGCAGGCAGTGCAGCACCATGGCGTCGGGCTTGGCGGCTTCCAGCAGCTTGCCGGTGAGCTGGAAGCCCACAAAATCCCGCAGGCGCTGCTCGCTCTCGGCGGTGCCGGGAGCGGCAGTGTTCCACACGGCAGTGGCCACCACATCCGCGTCCCGCACGCCCTCGACGGGGTCGGAGGTGAAGTGGAAAGCGCTGCCGTACTTGTGGGCAAGCATCAGTACGTCGGCGGCGGGGCGGTAAGCCTCCGGGCAGACGCAGGTGACCTGCATCCCGGCCAGCAGGCCGCCCACGATGAGGCTGTTGGCCATGCTGCCGCCGTCGCCCACAAAGCAGAGCTTCCGCCCGGCCAGGGTGCCGCGGCGCTCCCGGATGGTCATCAGGTCGGCCAGCACCTGGCAGGGATGCGCATAGTCGGTCAGGCCGTTGATCACCGGCACACCGGCCAGCTCGGCAAACTCTTCCAGATCCCGCTGGCGATAGGTGCGCCAGACCACGCAGTCGTAGTAGCGGCCCAGCACGCGGGCGGTGTCCTTGAGGGGCTCGCCCCGGCCGGCCTGCAGCTCGGACGTGTTCATGTAATTGCCCAGGCCGCCCAGCTGGTACACACCCACCTCAAAGCTGGTGCGGGTGCGGGTGGACGCCTGGAGAACAGCATGGCCACCGTTTTCGGCCAGCAGTGGGGCTGCCGTGATCGCCACAGATTTTTCATGCCTGCTCCTTCGGAGCCGTCGGCTCCATTGCACCCAGCACCTCGGCCAGGACCTCCAGTGCCATGTCCACATCGTGGGCGGTGAGGGTGAGCGGGGGCAGCAGGCGCAGGCGGGTCTTGGCGGTAAGCACCAGCAGGCCCTTTTCGCGGCAGGCGGCCAGCACATCGGCGGCGGTCACATCGTAGAACTCGATGCCCACCATCAGGCCGATGCCGGAAATGCTCTTGACATGGGGCAGCTTGGCGATGCCGGCACGCAGCTGCACGGCGCGGTCGTTGACGTTGGCCAGGAAGCTGGTGTCCATGCGGTCCACCACCACGTTGGCACCGGCGCACACCACCGGGTTGCCGCCAAAGGTAGAGCCGTGGGTGCCGGGGCCCATGCCGCCGGCCACCTTTTCGTTCAGCAGCACAGCACCGATGGGCAAACCGCCGCCCAGGCCCTTGGCCAGGGTAACGATATCCGGCTTGAGGTTGTAGTGCTCGCAGCACAGGAAGGTGCCGGTGCGGCCCACGCCGGTCTGCACCTCGTCCACAATGAGCACCAGATCTTTTTCATCGCAGAGCTTGCGCACAGCCTGCACATAGTCGGGGTCCAGCGCCATGACGCCGCCCTCGCCCTGGATGAGTTCCAGCATAACGGCGCAGGTGTTGCGGTCCACCAGCTCCTGCAGCGCCTCGATATCCCCCGCCGGGGCGTACAGGAACCCCTCATTGAAGGGGCCGAAATAGTTGTGGAACACCTCCTGACCGGTGGCGGTCAGGGTGGCGATGGTGCGGCCATGGAAGCTGTTGACCAGCGTGATGACCGTGGTGCGGTCCTTGCCGTAGTGGTCCACGCTGTACTTGCGGGCGGCCTTGATGGCACCCTCGTTGGCCTCGGCACCGGAGTTGCCGAAGAACACCTTGCTCATGCCGGTGCGCTTGCACAGCTTTTTGGCCAGCTTGCCGCAGGGGGCAGTATAGTACAGGTTGGAGGTGTGTTGCAGCTTGTGGGCCTGGTCGGACACGGCCTCGGCCCAGGCCAGGTCACAGTAGCCCAGGCTGTTGACGCCGATGCCGCTGGTGAAGTCCAGATACTTCTGGCCCTCGGGGCCCTCGGCATACAGGCCGTGGCCCTTTTCCAGCACCACGGGGTTGCGGTTATAGGTGTGCAGGACATACTCGTTGTCCCGCTTGATGACTTTTTCAGAATCCATAGATGTACCTCCTGTCGGGTGGAGTCAGGCTTCCCCCTTGGGGGAAGCCTTTTTATGCTCTTATTATAAGTCCATCTCCGGTTTTCCGCAATGCTTATTCCCGGTGGCTGCGGCGGTAGAAGCGGGTGCCGGAGCCGCGGTTGGAGAACAGCTCCAGCAGGATGGAATGGGGCACGCGGCCGTCGATGATGACCGCCTCGTGCACGCCCTGATAGATGGCATCGGCCATGCCGCCGATCTTGGGGATCATGCCGCCTGCGATGATCCCGGCGGACTTGTAGCCCTCGATCTCGGACACTTCCACCTCGGGGATGAGGGTGCTCTCGTCGTCCTTGTCCCGCAGCAGGCCCGCAATATCGGTCATGGACACCAGCTTTTCGGCCTTGAGGGCAATGGCGATCTGAGCCGCTGCGGTATCGGCGTTGACGTTGTAGGCCTGGCCCAGGTCATCCATGCCGACGGTTGCGATCACCGGGATGAAGCCGCCGTCCAGCAGGCTGGCGATCAGGGTGGCATCCACATGGACGATCTCGCCCACATGGCCCAGCTGGGGGTCCAGCTCGGTGCAGCGCAGCATCTGGCCGTCCATGCCGCACAGGCCGACGCCGCGGCCCCGCAGCTTTGCCACCAGATCCTTATTCACCTTACCGGCCAGCACCTGCTGCACGATCTCCATGGTGGCGTCATCCGTGACGCGCAGACCGTTGGCGAAATGGCTCTCCACGCCCACCTTCTTGAGCATCTCATTGATGGCCGGGCCGCCGCCGTGCACCAGCACCACCCGCACGCCCAGCAGGGTAAGGGTGACCAGATCGTTCATGACGGCGTTCTTGAGTTCTTCGTTGATCATGGCATTGCCGCCGTACTTCACCACCATGGTCTTTCCGTGATATTTCTGGATGTAAGGGGTGGCCTCGGAAAACAGGCGCGCCATTTCTTCATTTTTCATCTGTGTCTGCTCCTATCAGGTGCGGTAATCGCCGTTGATCTTGACGTAATCGTAGGTCAGGTCGCAGCCCCAGGCCTTGGCGCTGGCGTCGCCGGTGCCCATATCCACCTTGACCAGCACGTCGTGCTCGGCCAGCACCTTGGCGGCCTCATCCTCGCTGTAGGGGTGGTAGGCAGCATTCTCGCACACATACACCTCACCGGCGGCGCTGGACAGCCAGACGCACACCTTGTCGATGGAGAAATCGCCGGGGGTGTAGCCGATGGCGCACAGGATGCGGCCCCAGTTGGCGTCGCGGCCAAAGACCGCTGCCTTGAACAGGTTGGAGCACACCACGCTGCGGCTCACCGCACGGGCAGTTTTCAGGTCGGGGGCGTGGGTCACCTCGCAGGTGATGAGGTGGGTAGCGCCCTCACCGTCACCGGCGTGCTCCGCGCACATGTGCTCTGCAATGGCGGTCAGGGCCGCCACAAAGGCATCATAATCGGCGTTTTCCTCGCAGATCTCCGGATTCCCGGCAAGGCCGGAAGCCATGATGATGAGGGTATCATTCGTGGAGGTGTCCAGATCCACGCTCATCTGGTTGTAGGTGCCAGGCACCACGGTCTTGAGGGCCTTTTCCAGCAGGACAGGGGACACCGCCGCGTCGGTGGTGTAGAAGGCCAGCATGGTGGCCATGTTGGGGGCGATCATGCCGCTGCCCTTGCCGATGGCACCCACGGTGCACATCTTGCCGCCCAGCGCAAACTGGATGGCGTACTCCTTTTTATGGGTGTCGGTGGTCATGATGGCGGTAGCGGCATCGGTGCTGCCCTGCTCGGTGGCGGCCAGCTTGGCGGCGGCGGCAGGGATGCCCCGGGCAAACGGGTCGATGACCATGGGCTGGCCGATGACACCGGTGGAAGCGGGCAGAACGTCCATGGCGTCGATGTCCAGTGCCTTGCCCACCAGCTCACAGCATTCCTCGGCCAGCGCCACGCCGTTGGCGGCGCAGGTGTTGGCGTTGCCGCTGTTCACCACGATGGCCTGGCATAGCCGTCGGCCAGATGAGCGCGGTCCACCTTGATGGGTGCGCCGCACACCTTATTGGTGGTATACACACCAGCGGCGGCACAGCGCACATCGGCCTTGATGAGTGCCAGATCGTATTTTTCGGTATGATTTGCACGGATGCCGCAATGCACGCCAGCCGCTGCAAACCCCTTGGGCGCGCAGATGCCGCCCGCAACTTCTTTATACTGCATAAAGATAAATCCCCCTAATTTGCCTTCCCCCTGGGAAGGTGCCAACGAAGTGAGGCGGATGAGGGTCGCCGTGGCCAGATGCTGCTTTCAGAGGCAGCGTCTGACGGTCACTCCCCTCATCAGTCACCTTCGGTGACAGCTTCCCCCAAGGGGGGAAGCCTTTTTGCCAAGCGCCTGAGAGGGCGCGTGTTTTATTCCAGTCCTTCGGTCTCCGGCAGGCCCAGCATCAGGTTCATGCACTGGATCGCTGCGCCGGAAGAGCCCTGCCCAGATTGTCGAACAGGGACACCAGCATCATCTGGTCGCCTGCGGCGTTCACGGTCAGGTACAGCTCCATGCGGTCGGTGCCGGCCATGGCGTTGGAGTACAGGCCGTTTTCCGGCAGAGGTTCGTTCAGGGCGTGCACCTTCACGGTGGCGGCATCCTTATAGTAGTCTGCCAGACCGGCGGCCACGGCTTCGACGGTGGTACCGGCCACGGTCAGGTCCAGCGGCACCAGCACCTGCATGCCGCAGTAGTAATCGCACACCACCGGCACGAACATGGGCGTATGAGCCAACCCGCTGATCTCCTTCATCTCCGGCAGATGCTTGTGGGCAAGGCCCAGGCCATAGCTCTTGGGTGCATCCAGCTTGCTGTGGGCCGGGCGGTCGGCGCTCTCATACTCGGCGATCATCTTCTTGCCGCCGCCGGAATAGCCGGAAATGCCGGTGCAGCTGAAGGGATAGTCCTTCGGGGCCAGACCCAGCTCCACCAGCGGGCGGGCGATGCTGATAAAGCCGCTGGCATAGCAGCCGGGCACCGCCACACGATCGGAATTCTTGATCTTTTCCTTCTGGCCCTTCAGCTCCGGGAAGCCGTAGTCCCAGGCGGCATCGGTGCGGAAAGCGGTGGAGGTGTCCAGCACCTTCACGTCCGGGCGCAGCAGAGGCATGACCTCTCTGGAAGCCGCATCCGGCAGGCAGAGGAAGGCAAGGTCCGCCGAGTTGATGACCTTTGCCCGCTCGTTCACGTCCTTACGGCCCTCGGCCGAGATGGACAGCAGCTCGATCTCCGGGCGTGCAGCCAGCCGGTCGGCGATGCGCAGGCCGGTGGTGCCGGAGGAGCCGTCAATGAATACTTTTACGCTCATGCGTTCTTTTCCTCCCAGGCGGTCAGCTGTGCGGCCGCCAGTGCGATCTGGTTCTTCACGCTGGCTTCGCTGGGGCCGCCGTAGCTGGTGCGGCCCTCGCAGCACTTGACCAGATCAATGGCTTCGTAAATATCGCCCTCGAACAGGCCGCTGTAGCCCTTGAACTCGTCCAGGGTCAGTTCTTCCAGCGTCTTGTCCTTGGCAATGCAGTCCGACACCATGCAGCCGGTGAGCTTGTAGGCATCCCGGAAGGGCATGCCCTTCTTGGTGAGGTAGTCGGCGCAGTCGGTGGCGTTGATAAAGCCCTTGGCAGCGGCACGGCGCATGTTGGCCGGGATGGTTTTCATGGTGTCCAGCATGGGGGTCACCGTTTTCAGGCACAGTTCCAGCGTGTCCACGGCGTCAAAGATGGCTTCCTTGTCTTCCTGCATGTCCTTGTTGTAAGCCAGCGGGATGCCCTTCATCATGACCAGCAGGGTGTTCAGGTCGCCGTAGACGCGGCCGGTCTTGCCGCGGATGAGCTCGGTAACGTCGGGGTTCTTCTTCTGGGGCATGATGGACGAACCGGTGGTGAACGCGTCGTCCAGCTCGATGAACTTGAACTCCCAGCTGCACCACAGGATAATTTCCTCAGAAAGGCTGGACAGGTGCATCATGCAGATGGAGATGGCGTTGGCCAGCTCGATGCAGAAATCACGGTCGGACACCCCGTCCAGACTGTTGGCGCAGGGGGCAGCAAAGCCCAGCTTCTCGGCGGTGAACTGGCGGTCCAGCGGGTAGGTGGTACCGGCCAGTGCGCCGGAGCCCAGCGGGCACTGGGCGTCCATACGGGCGGTGGCATCCTCAAAACGCTGCAGGTCCCGCAGCAGCATGGAGGCGTAGGCCATGAGCGCATGGCCGAAGGTGATGGGCTGGGCGCGCTGCAGGTGAGTGTAACCGGGCATGACGGCGGTGGTGTTCTCGCTGGCCTTCCTGCAGATGACCTTGATGAGCTCCACGATGTAGGCCTGCAGGGTGTGGCTGTAGTCCCGCAGGGTCAGGCGGATGTCCAGTGCCACCTGATCGTTGCGGCTGCGGCCGGTGTGCAGGCGCTTGCCGGCATCGCCGATGCGGGCGGTGAGGGTCTGCTCCACAAAGGTGTGCACATCCTCGGCATTGGGGTCGATCTCCAGGTTGCCGGAGGCCAGGTCATCCGCGATGGAGGCCAGACCGTTGAGGATATCCTCACAGTCCTTTTCCGAGATGATGCCCTGCTTGGCCAGCATGGTGGCGTGCACGCCGCTGCCGCGCATATCCTGCGCGATCATGCGCTGGTCGAACCGGATGGAGGAGTTGAAGTCGTTCACGCGGGAGTCCACCGCCTTGGAAAAGCGGCCCTTCCAGAGTTGTTCTGCCATAAAAATAAACTCCTTATAAAAACGGCAAAGCCGCCGCAGGGGAAAACGCTCCTGCGGCGGTGCCGCCGGCAACGATGCCGGTTAACTTTCGTGTGAAAGTGTGAAAACACACGAAAGGGAAGATGTTAAAACTTACTTGACCTCCGGCCAGTTCTTGGACAGCTTTGCGCGCTCCTTGATGGACAGGCCGAACAGGTTGATGAAGCCTGCGGCATCGGCCTGGTTGTAGTCCCTCGTCCTCGCCAAAGGAGGCAGTCTGCTCGTCGTACAGGGTGTACGGAGAGGTGACGCCGGCGTTGATCATGTTGCCCTTGTACAGCTTCAGCTTCACATCGCCGGTCACGGTCTTTTCCAGGCTGTCGGCGAAGGCGTCCAGAGCCTCACGCAGCGGGGTGAACCACTGGCCGTTGTAGACGATGTCGGCGTACTTCTGGGCCAGCTGTGCCTTGAAGTGAGAGCTCTCCTTGTCCAGGGTGATGGTCTCCAGCACGTTGATGGCCTTGTACAGGATGGCACCGCCGGGAGTCTCGTACACGCCGCGGCTCTTCATGCCCACCAGACGGTTCTCAACGATGTCCAGCAGGCCGATGCCGTTGGCGCCGCCCAGCTTGTTCAGGTACTCCACCAGCTCCACAGCGCCCATTTCCTTGCCGTCCACGGCGGTGGGGACGCCCTTCTCAAAGTGGATGGTCACATAAGTCGGGGTGTCGGGAGCCTGCTCCGGGCTGACACCCAGCTCCAGGAAGCCGGGCTTGTTGTACTGGGGCTCGTTGGCGGGGCACTCCAGATCCAGGCCCTCGTGGCTCAGGTGCCACAGGTTCTTGTCCTTGGAGTAGTTGGTCTCACGGTTGATCTTCAGGGGGATGTGGTGAGCCTCAGCGTAGTCGATCTCTTCGTCACGGCTCTTGATGTCCCACTCACGCCAGGGAGCAATGATGGCCATATCGGGGCACAGGGCCTTCAGGGTCAGCTCAAAACGCACCTGGTCGTTGCCCTTGCCGGTGCAGCCGTGGCAGATGGCGTCCGCGCCTTCCTTGATGGCGATGTCGGCCAGAGCCTTGGCGATGCAGGGACGTGCAAAGCTGGTGCCCAGCAGATAGTCCTCGTACTTGGCGCCGAACTTCAGGGTGGGGAAGATGTAGTTCTCCACAAAGTCCTTCTTCAGGTCCAGCACATACAGCTTGGAAGCGCCGGTCGCCTTGGCCTTCTCTTCCAGACCGTCCAGCTCGGTGCCCTGGCCCACATCACCGGAAACGGCGATGACCTCGCAGTTGTTGTAGTTTTCCTTCAGCCAGGGAATGATGATGGAGGTGTCCAGACCGCCGGAATAAGCCAGCACTACTTTTTTGATATCCTGCTTTTTCATAATGAACGCTCCTTTATAAAAATACACTTTTGTTCCCTGATGCAAGCGTCCCTCTTGCACCCTCTATCTGCGGTTCGCTTCGGATGGTTTTATTATACGCCGTACGGCTTTTTCGTCAATGCTAAAAACCGCCAAACCTTGGGCGGCTTTGCACGGCGTTTTGGTTCAAATTGCATCTTTATGCAATTTTAAGAGAATATATTCGCATATTATGCAATGCAGGTGTATATTCTCATGCAGTCTGCCGGGGCCCCTGCCGGGCCTTTTGGGCAGGCCGCCCAAAACGCAGACGAGCGCCGCCGGGCAGTGTGCCGGGCGGCGCTCAGGGTAAGTTCCGTTTCAGGGGTCGGTGCCGCCGTCGGCGTTACGGTCAGGCCCTTGGCTCCCCCTTTGGGGGAGCTGCTGAGCGGATGCGAAGCTGAGAGGGCGAGCACGCCGACCAGCACGCAAAGGGAGCGGCCCCGGTCTCAGGAGCCGCCCCTGCGGTTTTATGGGGTATGTAAGGGGTTACTGGGCCTTCCATGCAATGGCCATGACAGCCTCGCTGTACACGGTGAACTGCAGGCCCGTCTTGGCGTAAGTGTCGATGCTGACGGGGGTCACCACCACGTCACCGGCCTTGTGGAACCGGGTGTCGGCGGTGAACATCTGCACGGCATAGTAGGTCTGTGCGGTCTTGCCGCGGGTGCCCTCCGGCAGGGTGAGCTTGCCGGTCACGCCGCTTTCGGAGAAGCGGTCGTTGGGCAGCACGCCGATGCTGCTGTTGACCTGCACGGTAAAGTGCTCGGCGTTGGCCGGGTCAAAGCCTGCAGCGGTGAGGGCGGCGTCCAGAGCGGCATTGGCAGCGTCCACGCTGTCAAAACCGGCAGCCTTGGCGTCGGCCTCGGTGGTAGCGGCACGGCTGAACCAGGTATCAATGGTGGGGTCCCGCATGGGATGACTTCCTGAGCCGGAGCACGACACCGCAGACGCCGCAGTGGCTGCCCTCGGTCAGGCCGTCGGTGGTCTCGGTGGGAGCCACAGCGGGGTCGGTCACCGGGGTGTGGCCGGTCGGTTCGAGGTCATCTTTCTTATCCTTGACCTTACCGCACTTGTGGCACACGACGCCTGTCTGACCCTTCTCGGTGCAGGTGGGGTTCTTCAGGGTCTCTCTGTCGCCCCATTCATGGGTGCAGGTGAGCTGCTTGATCGTGCTGCTGATCAGGTCGGTGACCTGCTTATTCAGGTCATCCACCTTACCCGTCACGGCATCGTTGACCTTACCGCCGATCTTATCACTGACCCAGTCGCCCAGCTTGCCGGGCAGGAACTTGTGCACGGTATCGGACACCTTGTTGTCCACGATATTACCGGCGCTTGCACCCAGCTTGTTGACCTGATCCGAGACCAGATCGGTCACGCCGGGCAGCAGGTCTTTCTGCAGGCCGTCCATGATCTTCTCGGTCGGCCAGCCGCCGTTCACACGCTTCTGTGCATTGGAGGCTGCATTGTTGGCAATGCTGCGCACCTGGCTCATGAACTCCGGGTCATTCACCAGCTGCTTCCTGACCTCGTCCTCGACCTCTTTCAGCGTGGCTTTGCCCAGCTTGGTCTTGAGGAGCTTTGCGTAGGTCTCATCCTTCATGAGCTCATCCACGGCCAGATCCAGAGCATCGTTCACCAGAGAGCTTGTCAACTTCTTCCAAGTCTTTTCATCTCCGTTCGACACGACCTCCTGCACCAGCTGGAGCACCATGTCGCTGACGACCTGCGTGTTGTTGTCAGCCGCATCTTTGCCCATGATTCCTTTGTAAATCGCACCGTACACCGTGTTGTAGAGTACCTTCTGGATGCCAGCCTGCGGGGCATCGCTGCCCTGCACATCGCCTGCCAGCTTGTCCACTACGTTTATAATGGTATCTTTTGACAGGAAGCTGTCATCCAGGCTGTTCTTCAGTTCGTCAATGGTGCTGTACAGTGGTTTCAAAGCACTATTCAACTTTTCCGGATCGATCTCAATGGGCACGCCACTACTGCCTGCCACACTGATCTTCAGATCCTGCAGTTCCTTCGTCACAGTTGCAGAGATCTCATCCAGTGCTGCAAGGGCCTGCTCTTTGGTCTCAGCTTTCTGGACTTTCTTCTGTGCCTGTGCCAGGGCATCGTTGATGACGCCGGTGACATACGCATCTACCGTCTTTTCGTTGACCTTAACGTTCTTCAGCGCGGTATCCGTAAGGCCGCCCGACACCCCATCTGCGGCTATTTCGCCGCCCTTTCCGGTAAAGGTATTATCCTCATGGCCGCAGTAATCGCACTTGCTCTTATAGTAGAGAACAGGTTTATTGTTTTCCCATTTTGTGGTATCGTACTCATAAGAGGTATACTTGTGCGGCAGGGGGTTGCCATCGGAACCAAGGTTGGGCAGGTTGCAGGTGTCGGTCGCAGTGCAGCCCTCACGGGTGCAGTGTGCCGTCCCGGTCTGCTGCTCGCAGGCGGGCTTATTGTCGTTCACATACTTGCCCCAAGCGTGGCCCAGAGCCGGATGCGCTTCCGAATAAGCCTCGTCAAAGTTCTTCTGGCCGCAGCCATCCCGTTTGCAGACCTGATACCGCTGACCGGGGTGGTGCAGGTGGGGCTTCAATCACCCACTCTGCACCCTCAAAATCATGGTCCAGGGCAGGATGGGCTTCTGCATAGCCCTCCTCTACCACCTTGTGGTTGCAGCCGCTGCGCTGGCAGACCTTGTACTTTTCTCCGGCAGTGGTGCAGGTAGCCTCCACCACGATCCAATCACTCATGTTGTGGTCTAGGGCAGGAACATAATCATCCTTTTTTGTTGCCGTGCAGCCGATCCCGAAGAGGTTATACTCACACTTGTAAAGGGTATATCCCTGCTCCGTGCAAGTAGGGGCAACTGTTTTTTCTTTCTTCCATTTATGCTTATGTCCCTTTAACAAGGCAGCCTCGTCTGCAGCGGCCTCGTCCCCCTCTGCCACTTCCCGGTCCTCGGACAGCTCCGGCAGAGCAACGGCCTCGTCCTCCTCTGCCACCTCCCGGTCCTCAGACAGTTCCGGCAGGGCAGCGGCCTCGTCGGCCTCGGTATCGACGTCGGCCTCGTCAGCCTCCGTGTCGGTTTCCTGCTGCTCGGTCTGGGCTGCAGGGGTCTGCACCTCGTCGGCGTCCGCCGCCAGTACGGGAGCCGCCGTGGACAGGGTAAGACCAACGGCCAGCACCAGAGCGGCCGCACGTCTGCCCAGTTTGTTGATTTTTCTCACGTTCCATCCTCCTTTAATTGTTGCAGGGTGTCAGGCTTTGCCTGCCGCCCCTGAAAATAGACACGTTCACACTTTATGTCTATCACAATTCTAACAAAATTGCAACACAAATCAAGCCAAAAGGCAATATTGCATCCAGAATTTACAATTTTGGACGGGATTTAACCGGCACTGCCCGCGCCGTGCTCCGCAAAGGGGCGTCCGGCGGCCTGCCACGCCGTGCACAAAAGCTCCTTTTGCGCCTTGGGCAGCTTTTTAAGGGCGGCTTCCCGGCGCAGGGCGGCACAGCGGTCGGCGCACCGCTCCAGATAGGCAAAACCCTCGGCCCCGTGGGCGCGGGTGTAGCGCGCGCCCCTGCCGCTGCGGTGGGCCCGCAGGCGGGCGGCGGGGTCGTTGGTCCAGCCGGTGTACAGCTGGCCGCCGGTACAGCGCACCATATACACAAAGGCGGCCTTGGGCCGCGCCGTGCGGTCAGATGCGGCCATTGTTGCGCAGCACCTGACGGCAGGCGGCAATGGCGGTATCCTTGTCCTTGGCCGTGATGAGGAAGCGGCTTGCGTGGCAGAAGCTGATGCCGGGGATGCCGCTCTTCTGCTCGATGACCTCCTGCGGCTGACCGGCCCAGCTCTGGGGGAAGGGCAGCTTGGAGCGCTTGGTCTTGTGGTCGGTCACGCACTGGGCGCTCCACCCGCCGCGCTGGCTGGGGTACACCACAAACAGGGCGTCGGTCTTGTACAGGCCGTTTTTCCACGGCAGATAGCAGGGCAGCACCACGATGCCGTCGCGGGAGTTCCGGTAGGCCTGCTGCACCTTTTCGTCGGCACGGTTCACGGCGTTGGCGGCGTCGATCTGGTGTTCCAGGATCTGCTTTGCCACCGCCACAGCCTGGAAAAAGCAGGCGTCTTGATCCTCCTTGGAGTCCCACACGGGGTTGAAGAAGCCGATGGCGTCACACAGGCTGTTCTGCTCGCCGGTGTTGTCGTTCAGGTCCAGCGGCTGGATGAAGTTCTCGTCGATGAGCCGGGCCTGCCGCTCACCCACAAGGCCGGGGCCCAGCACCCGCCACAGCAGGCCGAAGGCCGCGTAGGGCACGCCGTTGGCGCGGTACTCCCGCGGCTCCTGATGGTGGTCGAACATGCCAAAGCCGATGTCGTACACGATGCCGTCAAAGTCATCGGGCACGGTAAAGCCGCGGGTGATCTTGATGTCCGGCCGCAGGATCTGCAGCAGCGCCGTGGCAAACACATCGTCGGCATGGAACTTGCCGGCATGGGTAAAGCCGTTTGCAGGAATTTTCATAGATGATACCTCATTTTTTGTTTTTTCCGGTCCAGTATACCACACTTTGGCGCAGGGGACAACAAAGCCCGCCGCCGGAGTTTCCCGGAGGCGGGCTGCTTTTGTCGTTTATGCGGGAATTACTTGCGTGCCTTGCGGGCGGGCTTGGCGGCGGTGGGCTTTGCGGCAGGAGCAGCCGGGGCGGCGTCGGGCTCCCCCAGAGCCAGCACCTGTGCCAGCTCGGCCTGTGCGGCGGCGTTGGTGTCGTCGGTCACGGCCAGCACGTCCGAGTAGAACTGCTCCATACCTTCGCGGGTGGAGAAGTTCGCCACATACATCTGGTTGCCCATGGCACCGGACAGTGCGTCGGGGATGCGGTCCACCATGCGCATGTTGTCCTGATACTTCTGCATGATCTGCTCGTGGCTGTACACAAAGTGTTTGCCGTCGCGGCGGCCGGCAAAGGCACAGTAGAAGTGCTCGCCCACCGGCATATCGGTGCCGCCAAAGGCGATCATATCGGCCCAGATCTTGTACACGTTGGTGGAGCGGGCAAAGTTGATCATATCCGGGGTAAAGCCGCCGCAGGGGCGCATGTTGACTTCCAGTGCCACGATCTGGCCCTTTTTGCCCATGCTGGCCTGATCCTCGGTCATGCGGAAGAACTCAAAGTGGACAAAGCGGCTCTTGACGCCAAAGCTCTTGACGGCGGCACGGCCTGCGGCGCGGGTGTCCTCCGGCAGGTCCTTGATGATGTAGTAGATGGAGTTGTCGTCGTTGTTCACGATGTCCATAATGGACATGGGGCTGACGTTGCCCGCCTCAAAGATGGGGTTGCCGCTACCGTCGATGATGGCGTCGTAGCTGTTCACCTCGGCCCGGACGAACTCCTCCATGATGTAGGAAACATCCGGGTGCTCCTTGGCCTTGTAGGCCAGAAAGGCCTCCAGCTCGGCGTCGCTGGCCAGCTTGTGGGTATCGGAAGCGCCCACACCGTTGTCCGGCTTGACCACCACCGGGTAGCCCACTTCCTCCACGAACTTCTTGCAGCCTGCCAGATCGTCCACCATGTGATAGCGGGCGGTGGCGATGCCAGCCTTCTGGTAACACTCCTTCATCTTGCTCTTGTACTTGATGCGGGGCATATCTGAGGTCTGGAAGCCGGAAGTGATGTGGAAATCGGTGCGCAGGGCGGCGTCGCGCTCCAGCCAGTATTCATTGTTGGACTCCAGCCAGTCGATGCGGCCATGCTTGAAGGTGAGGAAGGCCACGGCGCGGTAGACCTCATCGTAGTTTTCCAGGCTGCCCACCTTGTAGTATTCGTTCAGGCTGTCCTTCAGCTCCGGCTTCAGCTCATCATAGGGCTGGTCGCCGATGCCCAGCACGTTCATGCCATCGTTCTTCAGCTCCCGGCAGAACTGCCAGTAGTTGGTGGGGAAGTTCGCCGAGATAAAAATAAAATTCTTCATGTTTTTCCTCTTTCCTCTATAAAAACGAAACCCTCTCAGTCAACGCCTGCGGCGCTGCCAGCTCTCCCGAAGGGCGAGCTTCTGACGCTTTACCGGAAGGTACTGCAAAAGCTCCCCCTTTCGGGGGAGCTGGTGCGAAGCGCCTGAGAGGGTTTGTCCCATTTCGCTTTACTGCTGTCCCAGGATATACGGCATGTAATACACGACCTGTTTATACCACCAGTCCCAGTCGTGCTTGACGTCGTGGCCCCACAGGTCCACCCACACGGGGATGCCCTTGGCCTCGAAAATGCGCTTGAGGTACCAGGTGGTGTCCGGCTGCTCCCAGGCGCCCTGACCGCAGCAGATGACCGCCTTCTGGTTCCGGTACAGCTCCATATAGGGGTGGTCGGTGGGGAAGTTCCGCATATAGTCCACGGGAGAGTTCTGGTACACCAGCTCGTCCATGTAGTCGCCGAAGCCATAGTGGGCGGTGTAGATGCCGCTCAGGGCCAGACAGCCGCAGAAGATGTCCGGCCGACGCAGATACAGGTTGACTGCGTGGGTGGCACCCAGGCTGCAGCCAAAGGCGATGACGCCGGGCAGGTCGTCCCAGCCGTTGCGCTCCTGGGACAGGCAGCGGATCTTGGGCACGGCCTCGTCCACGATGTAGTGCAGCCACTGCTCATAGCGGCGGATGCGCCAGTAGGGGTCGCCGTTGGTGTCGGACCAGGTCTCCTTGTCCAGCGTGTCGATGGAAAGCACCATGATCTGGCCGGACTCGATCCACGGGGCCAGGGTGTCGGCCATGTGGAAATCCTCAAAGTCAAAGAACCGGCCGTCCTGACAGGGGATGTACAGCATGGGGCGGCCTGCATGGCCGTAGATCTTGCACTCCATATCCCGGCCAAGGGCGGGGCTGTAATCCTTGAAATACTGCATTTCCATAGTGGTTCCTCCTTCTTGATTCAGGCTTCCCCCTTGGGGGAAGGCTTTTACGCTTCCAGCTCGTACATCAGCGTATGGAACACGAAGGGCAGCTGCTTTTCCCAGCTGGCTTCGCTGTGGGTGCCGCCGGGCACGATGCGGCTGGTGAGGTGGATGCCGCGGGTGAGCACCTTGCTGCACATCTCCGCAAAGCCGCAGCGCATGCCGTCGTGGTTGCCCATCTCGCGGGAGCCGTAATCCATGTACAGCACGGTGCCCGGCTCCAGCTTTGCCCGGCTCACAAGGCCCGTCAGCTTGTCCGGAGCCACCCAGATGGAGGGCGACAGGGCCGCCGCCCGGCTGAAGGTGTCGTTGTACTGCAGCAGGGCATACAGGCTCATCAGGCCGCCCATGCTGCTGCCGCCGATGAAGGTGTGCTCCCGGTCGGGCAGGGTGCGGAAGCTGCGGTCGATGAAGGGTTTGAACCGGTGGATGTACCAGCTCATGGTGGCCTGACCCTTGCCGTCGAAGTGGCCGTAGGTGGGGTCGTCGAAGCGATAGGGCGAATACTCCACCAGACGCTCGTTGTTGGGGCCTGCGTTGCACTCCACCGCCGCCACGATCAGCGGCGTGTCGGTGTAGTCCAGATAGTCGGCCACGCCCCAGCTCTTGCCGTAGGTGGCATCTTCGTCAAAAAACACGTTCTGGCCGTCGAACATGTACAGCACCGGGAACCGGCGGTCCGGCTCGGCCTCGTACATGGTGGGCAGATAAACGTACGCTCTGCGCTGCTCGGTGCCGTTGACGGCCGGGTAGCTCACGCTCCATTTTTTGATCATGGTGCTTTTCCCTCTCAATCTTTCCTGCACAGGCGCCCCGCCGCTATGCAGGGCTGCCCTTTGTCTGGAATCAGTTTAACACTGTGCAGGAAAGAAAGCAATTGCGCCGGAAAATTTCGGAAATTTGACGGAAGGGCTGCCGCCATGATACAGCAAACGCCGCCGAGCGGATGCCTGGCGGCGCTTGCTAAATTCTGAATGGAGAATTGAGGATATCAATACTTCTTCTCAACCGGAACGATCCAGCCCTTGGTGTCGGGGATCTTGCCCCACTGCATCCCGGTCATGGTGTCGTACAGCTTCTGGGTGACAGGGCCGATCTTGCCGTCGCCGATGTAAGCGTGCTCGCCCTTCCAGACCAGCTCCTTGACAGGGGACACAACGGCAGCGGTGCCGGTGCCGAACACCTCTTCCAGCTTACCTTCGCGGGCAGCGGCCATGATGTCGGCAATGGCGATCTTGCCCTCAACGACCTCATAGCCCCAGTCCTTCAGCAGCTCGATGCAGCTGCGGCGGGTGACGCCGGGCAGAACGGTGCCCACGGTGGCGGCAGTGTAGACCTTGCCGTCGATCTTGAACATGATGTTCATGCTGCCGACTTCCTCGACGTACTTCTTCTCGACGCCGTCCAGCCACAGCACCTGTGCGTAGCCCTGCTCCTCGGCCAGCTCACCGGCCTTGATGGAAGCAGCGTAGTTGCCGCCGCACTTGGTGAAGCCGGTCAGGCCGGGAGCGGCACGGATGTACTCGTCTTCCACATAGATGCGCACGGGGTTGATGCCCTCGGCGTAGTAAGCGCCCGACGGAGCAGCGATGATGCAGAAGATATAGTGCTTGGAAGCGTGCACGCCCAGGCCCACATCGTTTGCAAACACGAAGGGACGGATGTACAGGGAAGCTCCATCGGCGTGAGGCACCCAGTCACGGTCCACATCCACCAGAGTCTCCACAGCGGATGTAATCTTCCACGGGGATCTTGGGGATGCACAGACGGTCGGCAGAATCCTGGAAACGCTTTGCGTTGCAGTCCGGGCGGAACAGCTGGACGGTGTCATCCGCAGTCCGGTAAGCCTTCATGCCCTCGAAGATCTCCTGAGCATAGTGGAACACGACGGTAGCCGGGTCCAGCTCAAAGGGGCCGTAGGGGACGATGCGGGCATCGTGCCAGCCCTCGCCCTCGGTGTAGTCCATCACAAACATATGGTCGGTGAACTTCTTGCCAAAGCCCAGGTTGTTCTCGTCCGGCTTCTCCTTGGGAGAAGTGGTACGGGTGATCTTGATATCCAACATGATAAATTTCCCTCTTTCCTGATCACGGGCGCCGCACAGTTCCTGCGCCCGAAACGCCGAATGTTGTTTTCTATTATAATAGGATGACCAGCTTTTGCAAGGAATCGCAAAATCTTTCATCTTTGGGCCGGGTAAGTTGCGCCAAATTATGAGCAGATGTGTGTGCAAACTGCTAAAAAAATGATACAATAGGGGTACAAACCGTGTTTTTGACCCGGAAAGGAGTTTTGTTTTATGATCCAGGGCGTCATTTTTGATATGGATGGCCTGATGTTCGACACCGAGCGCATCTGGGCCACCCTGTGGAACCCGCACTGGCCGGGCTGGGCCTTTCTTATAAGGAGGGGCTGGACGAAGCCGCCCGCGGCACCGCAGGCGACTCCATGCGGGCGGTGCTGCGCCGGTTCTATGGGCCGGACTGCGACCCCGACCGCATCATCGAGGCCCTGCATGAGCAGGGTGAGACGGCCTTTCTGGCCCCGCCGCCCAAAAAGCCCGGCCTGGACGAGATCCTGGCCTGGCTGGAGCAGCGGCACATCCCCATGGTGGTGGCCTCGTCCAGCCGCATGGCCTCCATCCGGCATCATCTGGACGGCTGGGGCCTGACCCACTACTTCAAGGCCGTCATCAGCGGGGAGCAGTTCATCAGCTCCAAGCCGGACCCGGAGATCTTCTACCGGGCCGCCGAGATGCTGGGCACCGCACCGGAACACACCCTGGTGCTGGAGGACAGCTACAACGGCGTGCGCGCCGGGGCCGCCGGCGGTTTTGTGACCGTGATGGTGCCAGACCTTGCCCAGCCGGACGACGAGATGCGCCGCCTGTACACCGCCGAGTGCGCCAGCCTGCACGAGGTGCGCCGGATGCTGGAAGAAGGCCGGCTGTAAGGGTTTCGTCTTTCACGACCGCCGGGACGATGCCCCGCCGCACCAGACCGGTCACGAATCGTTTCTCCACCCCGGCTTCCTTTCCCCGCCGGGTGATGGTCAGGCTCAGGGGATCGCCCACCGACACGATGCCGCAGTTGTAGGGGGAGTGCGCCCGGGGCGTCAGCAGAAAATCCAGCCGCACGAGCTCCCGCCGGACCGCATCCGGGAAGGAGACCTGCCCCAGATTGGAGACCGTGATGCAGGAGCTGTGTCCGCCGCAGACCGCAAACCCGGCCCGCAGCGGGTCGGTGGCGAACCCACCATCTCCATGACGGCTCTTTTGGAGTTGCTGAAGGATGCCGACCCGGAAATGAAGGCAAAGCTCCGCTTGGCCCTGCTCACCTGATGCAAAAAAGGGCACTGATTGCAATGCAATTCAGCGCCCTACATCATCGGACATGGATAACACCGACCGTGCAAAAACCGTGCAGAAACCGTGCACCCATGGCTTGCAAAACAAAAAAGCCATGAAATCTTTCGATCCACAGCTTCCACGGTAGACATTCCTAACCATTGGGACCTGCAACAACGACGACTGCGGCCGGTGGCCGATGCAAGGAGGAGTTGTTGGGGCAGCGGCCAGCAGGACGCAAGTGCCACCCAAGGCACGAGGCGGATGCTGGGAGCCGCAACCCGTAACTCTAAGCAACAGCCCACTGGGCTGATTGCTTGCGGCGCTGTGCGCCGCCGCCTTGTTCGAGCCCCTTCCATTGTGCAGACAAAAAGAAAAACCAGTACACAACGTGTACTGGTTTTTCTTGGTGCGAGTAGTGATACAGCATTTTTTGAAAACCATCGTAGTACAATTTGTTTTTGAGGCCATCGGATAGCAACTTGCTTGTATCGCACCCCGATGGGCAGCTGTATTGAAAAAACAGTTGCCTTTTATATACCACACAACCTAAAAATTATCAAGTACGCGCAGCGTTCACTTCTCCCATCACCGGGAGCAAATGAACGCTGCTTTTTTTGTTTACAGCGAAAGGAGGCATCCGTGAAATGGCAGTTTTTCGGGTAGAAAAGAACAGCGGCTACACGGTCATGTCAAACCACCACCTGCGGAACCGGGCCTTGTCCCTGAAAGCCAAAGGCTTACTCTCCCAAATGCTCTCCCTGCCGGAAGATTGGGACTACACCCTGCAAGGGCTGGCCCGTATCAACCGGGAAAGCATCGACGCGATACGGCAGGCCATCCGGGAACTGGAACAGGCGGGCTACATCCAGCGTTCCAGAGAACGGGACGAGAAAGGGCGGCTGCGTGGTGCAGACTATGTGATTTTCGAGCTGCCGCAGCCCGTTCCTGCATCGGTTTCACCTACATTGGAAAATCCAACGTTGGAGAATCCCACGCAGGAAAACCCTACGTTGGAAAATCCAATGCAATTAAATAAAGATAAACTAATTACAGAAAAACAAAAGAAAGAGGGATTAAATACCGATTCCATTCCTATCCATTCCCCAAACCCCTTGCCTTTGACGAGGACGAGGCAGCGGCACCGCCGCCGGAACGGACAGGAAGCCGAAAGGAAACGGCCTATCAAATCTACCGGGACCTGATTTTGGAGAACATCGAGTATGACACCCTCACCCAGAATCCCCGGATAGACCGGGAGCAGCTGGACGAGATCGTGGACATCCTGCTGGAAACGGTCTGCACCAGCCGCAAGTCCATCCGGGTGGCCGGGGACGATTACCCGGCAGAGTTGGTCAAGGCCAAGTTCCTGAAACTGGACAGCCATCACATCGAGTTCGTCATGGACTGCCTGCGAGATAACACCACCAAAGTCCGCAACATCAAGCAATACCTGCGGGCCATGCTGTTCAACGCCCCCAGCACCATCAACAGCTACTATGCGTCCCTTGTGGCGCACGATATGGCGCAGCCCGATTGGGGCCGCCCGCCCAACACTTGACCGAAAGGAGCGTCCACCCATGAGAACACTTTACCTGCGGCGGCTGGTGGTTCCCCCCTAGCTGCCGCTCTGAATTTTCTGCAACAAGGAGGGATTCATATTGCAGGAAGAAGTCACCCAGAAAACTATTGCCCTGTCCATGAAAACGGGCAAGCTCACCGCCCAAGCGTTGCAAGCTGCCCTGAAAAAATATTTGCAGCACCGGGCCAAGGGGCCAAAGCTGCACCACGGCAAGCAAAGCCTGAAACAGCTGAAAGCCCACGGCGCGGCCCTGACCAACATTGAAGTCACGGAGGCGAACATCGGGGCGTTCAAGCCCTGCGCCAAGAAGTACGGCGTGGACTTCACCTTACGCAAGGACAAGACCACCCAGCCGCCCCACTACATCGTGATCTTCAAGGCCAAGGATGCGGACAATCTGGAACAGGCGTTCCGGGAGTTCACGGCCAAAACGCTCACCAAGGAGCAGCGGCCCTCTATCCGCAAGGTGCTGGCAGCAGCCAAGCAGAAAGCCGCCCAGCAGCCGAAACGCGCCAAAGAAAAAATCAAGCAAAGGGGGTTAGAGCGATGAAGCCTGAACTGAAAAAGCTGCTGGTGCTGAATCTGCCGTATCTGCTGTTCGTGTACCTGTTCGCCAAATGCGGGCAGGCGTACCGTCTGGCGGCGGGCGCGGATGCTTCGGCAAAGCTGCTTCACCTGACGGGTGGCATCTCCGCCGCCTTTGCAAACCCGCTGCCCAGCCTGCATCTGTTTGACCTGTGCGTTGGCGTTGTTGGTGCGGTGGCTGTCCGGCTCATCGTGTACAGCAAGGGCAAGAACGCCAAGAAGTACCGCAAGGGTGAAGAATACGGCTCTGCCCGGTGGGGCACCGCCAAGGATATTGCCCCCTACATCGACCCCAAGTTTGAAAACAACATCCTGCTGACCCAGACCGAACGCCTGACCATGACCGGGCGGCCCAAAGCCCCCAAGACGGCCCGGAACAAGAATGTGCTGGTGATTGGCGGCTCCGGCAGCGGCAAGACCCGCTTCTATGTGAAGCCCAACCTCATGCAATGTTTCCCCACTTCCGACTATCCCACCTCATTCGTGGTCACAGACCCAAAAGGCACACTGGTTCTCGAAACAGGCCAAATGTTCCAGCGGGCGGGCTACCGGGTGAAAATCCTGAACACGATAAACTTTTCCAAGTCCATGAAGTACAACCCCTTTGTCTATATCCACTCGGAAAAAGACGTGCTGAAGCTGGTGAATACCCTTATCGCCAACACCAAGGGCGAGGGTGAAAAATCAGCAGAAGATTTTTGGGTGAAGTCGGAACGGCTGTTCTACACGGCTCTGATCGGCTACATCTGGTACGAGGCCCCGGCAGAGGAAATGAACTTCACCACCCTGCTGGAAATGATAAACGCCAGTGAAGCCCGCGAGGATGACCCGGACTTTCAAAGCCCGGTGGACCTCATGTTTGAGCGGCTGGAACAGAAAGACCCGGACCACTTCGCTGTCCGGCAGTACAAAAAGTTCTTGCTGTCGGCGGGCAAGACCCGTTCCTCCATCCTGATAAGCTGCGGTGCCCGTTTAGCCCCGTTTGACATCCGGGAAGTGCGTGAACTGATGGAGGACGATGAAATGGAGCTGGACACCATCGGGGATGAAAAGACGGTATTGTTCCTGATTATGAGCGACACGGACACCACCTTCAACTTCATTCTTGCCATGCTTCAAAGCCAGCTTATCAACCTGCTGTGTGACCGTGCGGATGATAAATACGGTGGTCGGCTGCCTGTCCATGTACGGCTGATTCTGGACGAGTTCGCCAACATTGGGCAGATTCCCAACTTCGACAAGCTGATCGCCACCATCCGCAGCCGGGAAATCTCGGCATCCATCATTTTGCAGAGCCAGTCGCAGCTGAAAGCCATCTACAAGGATGCGGCCGAAATCATTTCAGACAACTGCGATTCTGTTCTCTTTTTGAGTGGGCGGGGCAAGAATGCCAAAGAGATCTCCGATGCGCTGGGGAAAGAGACTATCGACAGTTTCAACACCAGTGAAAATCGGGGTTCTCAAACCTCCCACGGACTGAACTATCAAAAATTAGGAAAGGCGTTGATGTCAGAGGACGAAATCGCAATCATGGACGGCGGCAGGTGCATTTTGCAGCTGCGGGGCGTGAGGCCGTTCTTCTCGGAGAAGTTCGACATTACAAAGCACCCGCACTACAAGTACCTTGCAGATGCGGACAAAAAGAATACCTTTGATGTGGACAGGTTCTTATCCACTCTACGTCGGAAACGGCAGCAGGTAGTCGCACAGGACGAAAGTTTTGACCTGTACGAAATCGACCTGTCGGATGAAGATGCAGCCGCCGAATGAGGCGGCATTTTTTGAAAAAATTTTTGAGTGCCGCAGAACAAGCGGCAGAAAGTGAGGACCTTATGGAATTTTTCAACAGCGCAGTCGATACTTTGCAGACGATCGTGGTCGGTCTGGGCGGTGCCCTGTGTGTCTGGGGTGGCATCAACCTGTTGGAGGGCTATGGACAGGATAACCCCGGCAGCAATGCTCATGTACGGTAGAGAAGCACAAAGCAAAACAAGGATAGCCAGCCCTGCCACTATTCCGAAGTCAGGGGAACGCAATAGAAAAATTCATAGCTGTATGCTATACTTAATTAGCATTTGAACATATCAAGCTGACACAGCAATCTCTTTACTTGCCGTTAATGCGCGTCTACCAATAGTCCGCACAAAGCAAGAGTAGCGTAAAGGTATAAAAATTTCAAACTTCTTTGTAACGAAATTCCGATTTCTCCGTCTAACCTATGAAGCTGAAGGAGGTGATGACAAGTATGGACTATGAAAAGCTCTATAAAGCCTACTATTTACAGGTATACTCGTATACTATTTCTCTTGCCAAAAATCGTGAGATAGCAGAGGAAATCACGCAGAACACATTCTATAAGGCTGTTTCTACAACATCACAATTCAAAGGTAAGTCAGATGAATTGACATGGCTCTGCTCCATAGCAAAAAACTCTTTACCATGATGAAATGCGAAGCCGTCAGCGAGTAGCTGATGTGAGTGAAATCAATGACTTGCCATCAAATGAAAATGTTGAGAACTCAGTTGCAGATTCTGACATGGCGTTCCGCATACACCTCGTTCTTCACCGTTTGGAAGAACCATACAAAGAAGTCTTTCAGCTTCGCGTATTCGGGGAACTATCTTTTTCACAAATCGCTGCAATTTTTGGAAAAACAGAATCATGGGCGAGAGTTACTTATCATCGTGCAAAGCTAAAAATTCAAGAAAGGATGGATGAAAAGCATGAGTAAACAATGCGATATTGTTCGAGATATTCTTCCGCTGTATGTTGACGGTGCTTGCAGCGAAGCAAGCGCAGAGATGGTAAAAGAGCATTTGAACGCCTGTGCTGACTGTAACGCAATTTATCAGAAATTGCTTTCTCACACGAGCGAAGATGTTCTTCACGAAGAAAGCGAAAGCGTTATTATGCGCCATGAGGCAAAAGAAAAGCAGAGAGGCAGAAAAAAGATAACGATTGCTGTTCTCGTTTCCATCGCTCTTTGTATCATTGCAATTTTTACAGCTCTCTTTCTGTTACCTATAAACATTGCTTATGAGCCTGTCAAAATCAACTTCCCATTTGAGGTTGAAGATGTCGAAAACGTTGAAATGTACCACTATGACGGAGTGCCTGCATCAGCAGAAAAGAAAGTAGTTGTTGCTGAAAATGATATAAAGACCCTGTATGATAAGTTCAAGGGCTTATCCCTAAAAGACAAAACGACTGAGGAAACTGCCGGAGCAGATGTGACCAGCTTTAGATTTAACCTCTCAGATGGAACAAGCTACGATTTGATTTACGCCTGCTATGGGGTTAAAAACGGCGAATTGAAGTCAGCAGCAGGCGGTTTTAAGTATTTCACAAGTGCGGATATCGGCTCTTATTGGAACAATTTGAATACGGAACTTGAGGCAATTCCTATCAATGAGAGTGAATTGCCGTGAGCAGATAGCAAACCCAGCCGAGCCTGTCAACGGTCAAGATGAACGGCGCAAATGCGCCGCCGTTGACAGCCCCGCCCGTCTTTGCTGTTCGGTAATCAAGAGGGCGACAGCACAAGATGCTGCCGCCCTCTGCCATTATTCAGAAAGGGGGATTTTCCATGACCGAACACGAAAAGTATCAAGAACATATCCGGCATACACACGATGCCTTTTGCAAGACTGTTATTCGCCACGCTGCCATAGACGCAGCCCGGAGCATACGGAGCCGCCGCAAGCGGGAAATCTCGCTTGAATATCTGATAGAAGAAAAACACTATCCATACTCGTTTTTCAGGGCGTAGAGGTCGGGCAGCTTTTGAAAGCCCTGCTCTTTTAGAGCTTTCGCCGCTGCTTCATAGAGAATCAAGGTTCCTTCATGCTTACGTCGGAACTGCTTTTTGTCAGCAGCCCGCTGATACTCCTGCGACAGTGGGTGCAGTTCCTTACAGGTGGTTACATCCTTTATCAGCACGGCCATTTCTGCAAGCCGGCGCTCTGCTGCTTTCAATGCGGCGGCAGCTTCGGTGCTGGCGGCGGTGATCTCGGCCACACGATTTTCCAAATCCGGGTAACTATCAATTTCATGCTCCGTCAGGAAGTTCAGCGTCCGGGCAGCCTGTTTCAGATTGTGGAGTTTTGCCCACTTCTCATACCCTGCGGACTGCTGGGCCTTGATGCTATTCTCCAAATCAATCCGCAGCGAAATTCTACGGGTTTCTTTGGGCTTCCGCTCCACGAACCGCCCTTTGATGCGTTCGATGATGGCTTCCTCGGTATAGGTTTCTCCCAGCGTTTTGCAGCGGGTGAACCGCCCCTGTCCGGGCGCACGGAACGAAACATACTTGCCCCGCTTGACTTCATAGCCCTGCTCCTGCAGGAGCCGCAGAAAATCGTCAAAATCCTTGGCCTGCGGGATGGCTGCATCTATGGCGGTTTTCAGCTTCGCCTTCCAGCTCGTGCCCTTGCGGTGCGCGTCCCACTCGGCATAGCTCTTGCCCCTGTCTTGGCCGGGCATTACCACGGACAGGCCATGTTCCTTACACAGCCGGTCACTGGTGCGCCGGATGTAGGCATAGCTCTGCCGGTTAGAAACATATTTGCGCTGATAACTCTTCCCCGGATATAGAATCATACTGCGTAATACTCAAACATTCTGGCAAAGAACATTCCAGCATGAAATCTTTGTGGAAAGAAAAATTGTGAATTTTAATATCGTATAGGTCTTTCTGTCCATAAGTCCAGTAGGTACCTTCTCCGACTTCGGGAGAAAGTTTCCAGCAGATACCTAATGCCCCGTATTGCTGGTTATCCAGATCACGGATAAAACCGTGTTCCGCAAGCAGGGGCGCATAAAGCTGGTCGATGATTTCAGACATGAAAGTAGACCGCCTCCTTTTTTGCAACGATTGGACGAACCTTTGAAAGGAACGGACGAACATCGCCGAAACCTATTGAATGCTGTTCGTCACAAGTGTACCGTATTAGATAACGGTTAGCAGCATCTAATCGAAGAATATCACAAACCGCTTGTCGCGTCAAGACAACGAAAGGTAGGAGGCTCAAAATGAGTAATCAAGTAAATTCTATGAACAAAGGTCTGACTGTGAAAGACCTTGTAACAACTGGCATTTTTACCGCACTGTTATTTGTTTTTGTATTGGTGGGCGGTGTCTTTTTTGCAACGAATCCCGTGCTTACTTTTTTCATGCCGGCAGGAGGTGGGCTGCTTGCTGGCCCCATTTATCTTTTGCTGATTGCAAAAGTACATAAGCGTTGGAGCCTTTCTATAATGGGCGTTATCATGGGTATTATTTGGTTCGTGACTGGTATGCACTGGGCTTTTGCATTGGGCTACCTGATCATGGCGATTGTCGCGGACTTTGTTGCTGGCGCAGGACAGTACAAAAGCAAAAAACTCAACAGCCTGTCTTATATCCTGTTCTCCCTCGGTGGCACTGGTTCGTATATCGTGTTCTTTGTTGACCCCAACGGCTGGGCACAGACCATGCTGGGAAATGGAACGGAACAGAGCTATATCGACACCATGCAGGCTACCGCAAATACTGGCATCCTGATTGCCATGTTTGCTACCGCTATCGTTGCATCTGCAATCAGTGCTTTTGTGGGCTGCAAAATGCTGAAAAAGCAGTTTGAAAAAGCAGGTATTACAGCATGAGCGGTAAACGCCACAAGAAATGGCTTTGGCTCGACCCAAGGGCCAAGCTCTTTCTTATTCTTATGTGTGTTTTATCGTCTATGTTTGCTCCTTCACTTGCATATCAATTTGTCCTTGTTATGCTGATTGCGGTATTGGGGGCTTTCTTTGGAAAGTGGAAATATGTCATTAAGGCTGTATGCTTTTATGCGGTCATCTGTGCCCTGACAGTTTGGATCATGGCAGAAATGACAGGCACGCTGCGGACAATGTTTATTGCCTTTTTAGGATTGTTTCATAAGGTCTATGCGTGCGGAACCTTGGCCGGGATTGTTCTGACTACTACAAAAGTCAATGAGTTCCTGTCTACTATGAACCGTGTCCACGCACCCAAAACGTTAGTAATTCCTATGGCAGTTATGCTACGGTACATTCCAACTATTCAAGAGGACTGGCGCTATATCAAGGACGCTATGCGGATGAGAGATGTTTCACCTTCTCTGGCGAGCTTTTTAGCACATCCGGGCATGACAGTTGAGTGTATTTATGTGCCTTTGTTGATGGCAGCTTCAAAAGCAGCGGATGATCTTTCTGTTGCTTCTGTCACCCGTGGAATTGAAAATCCCAATCCACGCACCTGCCTTGTCCAGATAAAATGCGGAGCTGCCGATTGGGGCGTCATGGCCGTTGCCGTAGCTTATCTGATTTTTGAATTATGTGTGCGGGGAGGTGTGATCGCTTGATTGAGTTTGAAAATGTATCGTTTTCCTATACAGGACAGGAACATGGCGGGCTGCATGACATCAATTTGCAAATTTCGGACGGAGAATGTGTCCTGTTCTGTGGCCGCAGTGGGTGCGGAAAAACAACGATCACAAGGCTGGTGAATGGACTAATTCCTCAGTTTTATCAGGGAGAGCTTCAAGGCCGTGTGCTGGTAGATGGTCAGGAAATCAGCAGCCGCCCCATGTATCAGATTGCTGCTAAGGTCGGCTCCGTTTTCCAAAATCCACGGACACAGTTTTTCAATGTGGACACAGACAGCGAGATTGCCTTTGGCATTGAGAACGAGGCTCGTCCTCCACAAGAGCTGATAGAGCGAGTGGAACAGACAGCCGACGATCTGCGTATTCAAAAGCTGCGGAACCGGAATATTTTTGAACTGTCCGGCGGTGAAAAGCAGAAAATCGCCTTCGCTTCTGTTTATGCCATGAACCCACAGATTTATTTGCTGGATGAACCGTCCTCCAATTTGGATATGACTTCCATTCAGGAGTTGAGAGAGCATTTGCGGCTGATAAAAAAGCAGGGCAAAACGGTTTTGATAGCAGAACACCGGCTGTACTACCTGATGGAACTGGCCGACCGAATCGTTTATCTGGAAAAAGGAGAAATCAAAGGGATTTATACCCCGGAAGAATTTCGACAGCTGTCGGAACAGGAGCGTGAACGCATGGGCCTGCGGGCAGTTGATCTTCGGGCGGTGTTCCCACCTAAACCCCACTCGATTGCCCCTATCCCGGTATTAGAGCTGCGGAATGTGACGCTCCGTTACAAGAAGCGAACCATTTTGCATGATATTGGCTTATCCGCAGGAAAGGGTGAAGTGATTGGCGTGGTCGGCCATAACGGAGCCGGAAAGACTACATTTTCCCGCGCCCTCTGTGGACTTCACAAAGACTGCGAGGGACAATTCCTGTGGGAAGGTAAGCCGATGGAGCATAAGGCGAGGCTGAAACACTCCTATATGGTTATGCAGGATGTAAATTATGAACTTTTTGCTGACAGTGTGGAAGCAGAGTGCTCCTTTGGCATCCGCAATCCAAATCAAACGCTGGTAAATGTGACTTTGGAGGAACTGGGGCTTGCTCCATACCGGGAACGCCATCCAAACACACTTTCCGGCGGTCAAAAACAACGGGTGGCGGTAGCCGTCAGTATGATTTGTGGGAAAGATCTGCTGGTATTCGATGAACCGACCAGCGGCCTTGACTTTGACAGTATGACGCAGGTTGCAGGATTGATCCGGCGATTATCCAATATGGGAAAAGTCATTTTCATTGTCACCCATGATTTTGAGTTTGTCTGCCGTACCTGTTCCCGTGTCTTACATTTTGACGAAGGCGAAATACCCGATGACGTATTGGTGTCGGCGGAACCGTTCTGGAAGGACTTCTCTCCGGCAGCCTGTTTATGCTGCTTTACTCTGTTATGCAGTTTTTGTGGTCGAGTCAATTTGACATGAACCGAGTTCTGGCTCTGACTGGTATCATTGCAGTGATTTTTCTTCTCCGTATCCTGATTTACAGCTATGGTTATACCAAAGCGCAGATTGGCGGTGCAGAGGTCAGCAAGAATATTCGGCTTTTTATGGGTGACCATTTGAAGCGCATCCCACTGTCCCGGTTTACGCAGGGACAGACCGGCGATTATATCAACACCATCACAAGCGATGTAAACAACTATGAAAAAATTCTGACCCATAAGGTCGGAGATTTGGCAAAGAATTTTGCCTTGTCGTTCATGTTGATCGTTTTTGTTATGACGATTTATGTCCCGGCTGGAATTATTCTGTTGATTGCTGACCTTCTTTTAATCCCCGGCTTGTGGCTTTCTTTCCGCATGGTGCAGAAATACGGAAAAGAAAAGAACGATATTTGTGCGGAGAATGTCAGCAGCATTGTTGAATATGTTTCTGGCATTCAGACTTTCCGTGCTTATGGTGTAGGCGGTATGAAGAACAAAACCGTTATTAACGCCATGCGGGAGTTTAGCCGTATTAGTTTTGTATACGAGGCAAAAGTGCTGCCGATCGGTACAGGATTTGGCATTTTGAGCTGGCTATCCTGTCCGCTGGTTATCTGGCTGGCTTATACACCTTGGGCTGCGGGGACGCTGAACACGGTAGACTACCTTTTGATTTGTATGCTGCCCTTGTTCTGTGCAAAGCTGGCCAACTCGATTTTTGTAGACCTCACCAGTTATAAGAACCTGATGATCTCGAAAAACAAAATCTTGGGTGTAATGAATGAGCCGGAGGAAACTGGAAGCATGGAACCGCTTCACACAGCTACCCATGAAATCACATTTGACAATGTAGATTCCTTAATACGTCCACTGCGCCATCGCTCAGATGCATGTCCGAAAGGACTGCATGCCTTGGAGTTTCTGAAAAGCAAGCAGAACGCCCAAACTTTTATCTCGGCTGTTGTCCACATGGACGAGAAAACGCCCCACCTGCACCTCTGCTTCGTGCCCCTGACTGCTGACGGACGGCTGAGCGCGAAAGAGATCATCGGCAACCGCAAGAACCTTGTGAGGTGGCAGGACGAGTTCTGGCAGCACATGGTCAAGCAGTACCCGGAGCTGGAACGGGGCGAAAGCGCCAGCCAGACCGGGCGAGAGCACATCCCGCCCCGCATCTTCAAGGAGATGACCCAGTTGACCAAGCAGAAGGAGCAGTTGGATGCCCTGTTGGTGGGCATTACCCCCTTCAACGGCAAGAGCCGTGCGGCGGAGATCAGCAAGGTGCTGGACAGCTATATCCCCAACGTGGCACGGATGAAGGACCAGCTGCGAAAGTACAACGTAGCCTTCACCAAGACCGCCGTCGAAAATGAAAAGCTGAAAGAGAAAAACAGGACGCTCTCTGCCTCGCTGGACAAAGCGAAGGAAGGGAGCGTCTTGAAGCGTCTGGAGGATGCCAAGCTGCGACAGGACTATGAAGCCGCCCTGAAAACGCTGGACAGCATCCCGCCGGAGGTCATTCGATTCTATGAGAACCGCACGCAGGAGCCTGTGGTGCGCCACGATAAGTAAGGAGCAATGCCTATGTGTAATAAAATGTACGAGAATGTGAAATCTTTGGATTATACGAAAAAGTCCTTGCAGTCAGACTCTGATCCGGCTACAATGGAGATGGTCACTCGAACCAATGCCGTCAAGTCTCCGACCAACAGCCCTGAGACCACAAAGCTGGTGTACACGGTAAAGGAGGTCGCGCAGATGCTGGCCATCAGCCAGCGTGCCGCCTACAACCTGTGCAACAGTACCACCGAGTTCCGTGTCCTGCGGGCAGGCGGAAGCATCCGCATCCCGAAAGACAGCTTCGATGCGTGGCTCTACCGGGCAGCTTGATAAGGAGGCAAATCTATGGCATATATCACGAAACGCGGCAGCTCTTACAGCGTCCGCTACACCTATCAGGACGAGCACGGCAAGAGCTGCGACAAATGGGAGAGCTTTCCCACCAAGGAGGAGGCGGTAAAACGCCAGAAACAGATCGAGCACGAGCTGGCGACCGGTAATTTTCTGATCCCGTCCACCGTGACGGTGGCAGAGTTCCTGATGGACTGGCTACCCAAGCAGTGCAGCAAGCACAAGTGGGCACCCAAGACCTACCAGTCCAATCTGGCCCTCATCCAGAACCTCATCATCCCCTATATCGGGGAGATGCAGATGCAGAAGCTGCGGCCTTACCACATCGAATCCCTGTACGACACCCTGAGCAAGACCCCCTGCGGACAGTATGTGGGCGGCAAACGGCGAGACCTCTCACCCAAGCAGCAGAAGCGTACCCTCTCTGGCACCACCCTCCATGAGGTCCATCAGCTTCTGCACAATTCCTTTCTGCTGGCGGTGGAGTGGGGCATCCTCATCAAAAGCCCTGTCCCGGTGGAGGCTCCCAAAAAGACCACCCAAGAGCGCAGCATCTGGGAAGTGGAGGAGATGCGGGCGGCACTGGACAGCATGGAGGATCCCATCCTGCATCTGGCGGTACACCTGACGCTGGTGGGTGCGCTGCGGGAAGGGGAGGTGGCAGGTCTGACCCCGGAGGACATCGACTTTGATGCCGCCAACGGCATGGGCACCTTCACGGTCAACCGTTCTATGCAGCGGGTACAGAAGGACACACTGGCGCAGGTGGACAAGGGTTGCATCCTCCGTATCTTCCCGGACAAGCTGGAGGGCAGCAAGACTTCTCTTATCCTAAAGGACACCAAGACCGAGGCCTCCTGCCGCACCATCTTCATGACCGCCGCCTTGCGGGAGGAACTGAAGCAGTGGCTGGAACGGCTGAAGCGGGAAGAAGCCCTCGACCCGGAGCGATACCGCAACAGCGGGATGCTGCTGCGGCTACCCAACGGTCTGGCGGTGGAGCCGGTGCTCATCCGCAAGAAGTTCCTGAAATGGCAGGACGCACACCCGGAGTTCCCCCGCATCGTCTTCCACGGTCTGCGGCATTCCAGTGCCACCTACCAGTTGATGATCTCCGGCGGTGACATCAAGGCGGTGCAGGGGACCACAGGACACGCCAGTGCGGATATGCTGGTGAACACCTACGCCCATATCCAGCAGTCCTCCCGTGTGGAGCTGGGCAAGAAGTTTGAAAGCGGCTTCTATGCCAAGCCCGACACCTCCAGCCCGCAGGCTGTACCCGCCGCAGGCGAACCCACCATCTCCATGACGGCTCTTTTGGAATTGCTCAAGAATGCCGACCCGGAAATGAAGGCAAAGCTCCGCTTGGCCCTGCTCACCTGATGCAAAAAAGGGCACTGATTGCAATGCAATACAGCGCCCTACATAATCGGACATGGAAAACACCGACCGTGCAAAAACCGTGCAGAAACCGTGCAGCCATGGCTTACAAAACAAAAAAGCCATGAAATCTTTCGATTTCACGGCATTTTCTGGTGCGATGGAAGGGACTCGAACCCCCGGCCTACTGATTCGTAGTCAGTCACTCTATCCAGCTGAGCTACCAACGCATACGTTCCGGTCGGAACATGATGTATTTTATCACGCAGAGTCGGGTTTGTCAACAGGTTTTTTGAATTTTTTCGATTCTTTTTTGAATAGAGCGTCTTTCCGGACTTTTTTCTATATCATATCAACGGGCCCATCAGCCCTCCTGTGCGAGGCGCTGGGCGATCTTTACGCCGGTGGGCGTGGCGGCAAGGCCGCCCTGGCCGGTCTCGCGCAGGTCCGGGGAGAGCAGGCTGCCCACGCGGCCCATGGCGTCAATGACCTCGTCGCAGGGGATAGCATAGTCCACCCCGGCCAGCGCCATATTGGCGCAGGACACGGCGTTCACGGCACCCACTACGTTGCGCTTGATGCAGGGCACCTCCACCAGGCCCGCCACAGGGTCGCACACCAGGCCCAGCAGGTTGCCCAGCGCCATGGCAGCAGCGGCGGCGCACTGTTCCGGTGTGCCGCCCTTCAGGCTGCACAGGGCAGCGGCGGCCATGGCGCTGGCAGCGCCCACCTCGGCCTGACAGCCGCCCTCGGCACCGGCCAGTGTGGCGCGGGCTGCAATGACCTGCCCGAAGCCTGCTGCCACATAGAGAGCCTCACAGACGGCCTCTTCGTCCGCTTCTCCGGCGCGGGCCAGCGGCAGCAGCACCGCCGGGAGCACGCCGCAGCTGCCCGCCGTGGGGGCCGCCACGATCCGCTTCATGCAGGCGTTGCACTCGGCGGTCTTGAGGGCCTCGGCGGTCACAGCGGACAGGTAATCGCCGCCCAGCAGCTTTCCTTCTTTGTGAGCCTGTTCCACCTTGGCGGCATCGCCGCCGGAAAGCCCGCTGCGGCTTCGCTGGGCCGGGTCGTACTCCCGGCTGGTGGCCTGCATCACCTGCCACAGGTGGTGCATGGCCGCACGGCTTTGTTCCTCGGTCAGGCGGCTCTCATCCAGGTCGCTGCGCAGCACGGCTTCGGCCAGCGTGATCTTCTGGCTGCGGGCGGCCGCCAGCATCTCTTCACAGGACAAAAACGACACGGCTCATTCCTCCATTCCTTCCGGCTCGTCCACATTCAGGCAGGTGACCTTGAGCAGGCCCGGCATCACGGCCAGCTGCTGTTCCAGCGTGTGGGGGATGTGGGAGTCGCATTCCAGCACCATGACTGCGTAGCGGCCCACCGCCGCCCGGAACACCTGCATGGACGCAATGTTGATGCGCCGCAGCGCCAGCGACATGGTCACCTCGGCGATGCAGCCGGGGGTGTCCTCGTTGTGGATGATCAGGGTGTTGCTGTCGCCGCCGAAGTCGGCGGGCACCCCGTCGATCTCGGTGACCCGGATGCGGCCGCCGCCCACCGACGCGGCCTTGAGCGACAGCTCCCGGCCGCTGCGGGCGGTAAGATGGAGCACCGCCGTATTGGGATGGGCGCTGCGCAGCTCCACCGGGTGGATCGTAAAGGTCATGCCCTGTTCCTCTGCCAGCGCAAAGCTGTCCGGCAGGCGGGGATCATCCGGGCGCAGGCCCAGCAGGCCCGCCACCAGCGCCCGGTCGGTGCCGTGGCCCTTGCCGGTGGTGGCAAAGCTGCCGTACAGGCCGATGTCCGCCTTTGCCGGCACCTCGCCCAGCAGCTTCTGGGCCGTGTAGCCGATCCGCGCGGCACCGGCGGTATGGCTGGAGGACGGCCCGATCATCACCGGGCCCAGAACGTCGAAAAGTCGCATGACATCTACATCCTTTCTCTGTCCCGCCGGGGGAGGGCGGGGCAAAAATACCGGAATGGCATATTTTATGATTTTTATTATACCGCTTTTCGCTATCTTGTGCTATAATAACTTTACTATATGTTTGAAATTGCATCCTGGCAGGGACACAGGGGCCGGGCCGGACATGCCGCAGGGCATGGTGCGCAGCCCGGTATTCCCCTGCAGAGGACAACACGGAGGGTAAATCCTATGAAACTGGTAAGCGTGGAAACTCCTGAAAAGAGCGTCTGCAAAATGACCTTCAGCGCCACCGCCGAAGAACTGGAAGCCGCATCCAACGCGGTGTATGAGCGCACCCGCGCCAACTATACGATCAAGGGCTTTGAAAAAGGCGAGGCCGACCGTGCCCAAATCGAGGCCGACCGCGGTGAGCACACCTTCTGGTACGACGCCATCAACGACCTGATGGACAAGGACGTGCCCGCACTGTACGACGCTGCGCTGGCCGAGCACAGCTTCCACCCGGTGGACGAGCCCAGCTACGACCTGGTGAGCGTGAAAAAGGACGAGGGCTTTGTAGCCACCGCCACCGTGGCCCTGCAGCCGGAGCTGAACCTGACCCAGACCACCGGTTTTGTGGTGGAGTGCGTCACTCCCGCCGTGACCGACAAGGAGATCGACGCGGTGCTGGAGCGCCGCCGCAATGCCGCCGCCGAGCTGGTGCCCCACAAGGGCCCGGCCGTGAAGGGCAACGTGGTGCACATGGACTTTGAGGGCCTGCTGGACGGCGTGGCCTTCCAGGGCGGCACCGCACAGAACCAGTCCGTGCAGCTGGGCAGCGGCCGCATGATCCCCGGCTTTGAGGACGGCATCCTGGGCCACAAGGCAGGCGACGAGTTCGAGATCCACGTCACCTTCCCGGAGCGCTACCGTGCAAAGGACCTGGCCGGCAAGGCTGTGGTGTTCAAGATCAAGCTGCACGACGTGTGCGTGCGCCAGCTGCCTTCCATGAACAGCGACTTTGCCAAGAAAGTGGGCGGCGTGGACACCATGGAGGAGTTCCGCGAGAAGGTGCGCAAGCAGCTGTACGACGGCCGTCACGGCGGTGCACTGAACCACGCCAAGGATCAGGTGCTGGCCAAGCTGGCCGACGCCGCTGAGGGCGAGCTGCCCAGCGTTCTGGTGGAGAGCACCTACCAGCAGGAGATGCAGAACGTGCAGCAGCAGCTGCAGATGCAGCGCATGACCCTGAACAGCTATCTGAGCCAGATCCACGAGACCCGTGAGAGCTTTACCGCCAAGCTGCACGCCGGTGCCGAGAAGAACACCCGTGCCCGCATGGCTCTGCTGCAGATCGCACAGCAGGAAAATCTGGTGCCCACCGACGAGGAGATCGACAAGATGATCGCCGAGCGTGCCGAGCGCACCAAAAAGACCGTGGAGGAGATCCGCGAAAAGACCAACATCCCCGCTCTGAAGCGCACCGAGGCCATCCGCCGCGCTGCCGACTGGGTGATCGAGCGCTCCACCATCGAGGAGAAGTAAACCCGTAAAAACAAAAACCGCCTGTGCCGACGCACAGGCGGTTTTTGTTATTGGAAAGATTCTTTTATGCCAGCAGCTTGAAGCCCATGATGACGATGCCCAGCACCACCAGCACGACACCGGTGGCACGGTTCAGGGTCTTGGGGGTGGCCTTGTTGGCAAACACAGCTGCAATGCGCGCCCACAGCAGGGTAAACAGCACGCACAGCACCCAGACGCCCCAATCCGGTGCGCCGCCGATCATAAAGTGGGAGACCGCACCGGTCAGGGCGGTGAAGGTCATGATGAACACGCTGGTGCCCACAGCCGTCTTGAGCTCGTAGCCCAGCACGCTGGTGAGGATCAGCAGCATCATCATGCCGCCGCCAGCTCCAATAAAGCCGCAGATAAAGCCAATGAGCACGCCGCACACCACCGACTGCACCGCACGCTTCTGGGGGCTGACCCCCTCCATGGCCTCCTTGGTGGTCATGACAGGCCGCAGGATGAACTTGACGCCCAGCAGGAAGGTCATGAACACCGAGAAGCCGCCCATGGTGGCCGAGGGCACCTTGCTGGCCACCCAGCTGCCCACCACCGTGAAGGCAAGCACGCTGGCCATCATGATCAGGCCGTTCTTGATATCCAGATTCTTATTTTTATGGTAGGTATAGGCCGAGACGGCACTGGCCAGCACATCGGACGAAAGGGCGATGCCCACCGCCATGTAGGGGTCCATGTGCAGGAAAGTGATGAGCATGGGGCTGATGACCGCCGCCGCGCTCATGCCGGCAAAGCCGGTGCCAAGGCCGGCCCCCATGCCGGCAAAAAAGGTGACCAGAACGGGAAACAACACGTTCATCTCATGCATTCTCCTTTAAAATATCGTCCAGATTTTTCCCGATGATTTCCATGGTCCGGAAAAAGGCCTCCCGGGTTGGCTCGTCGGTGTTGGTCAGCAGCCGCGCAAAGAACGCATTCTGCACCGCGCGGCCCCGCTCGATGACCGGGCGGGCCTTTTCGGTGCAAAGCAGCTCGGTCTTGCGGCGGTCGCCCGCAACGGCGCGCCGTTCCAGGTACCCCTCCTTCACCAGCCGGTCTACATTCATCGACACCAGATTTGCCTTGATATGGCGGAACTCCACGATGTCGCTGGCCGTTCTGCGGTCCGGGTTGTTGGCAAGGAACATCAGGATATCAAAGGCCGTCTGCGGCAGCTTCAGCTCCTGACACAGGGGCTTGCAGACCGCATTGTAGGCCTGCGCGGTCTTGATGGCAAATTCCATGTTCGGATTCACGCCGAGTTCTCCTTTCATTTTTGAATCATTCATTTTTGAAGTATTATAGTGCAACACTGCACGGTTGTCAAGTTTTTCCGGAACAGAAAAACTCCCTCCGTCTCGCATACGCTCGACAGCTCCCTCAAGGAGGGAGCCATTGGCAGAGCGGAACGCTTTCCGGTCACGCCAAAGGCCCCATCTCCGAGGGGGCTGTCATCGCGCAGCGATGACTGGGGGAGTTTACGACGGTTTTTTCTATTTTATTCGCTTCAGAAGAGCATCACGGCCACAAGCCGCACCAGCAGGGCGCAGACCCAGGCCACAACGCACTGGTTCACCACCATAATGGTGGCCCACTTGCCGCCAAGTTCCCGCTTGACTGCGGCCACAGCCGCAATGCAGGGGGTGTACAGCAGGCAGAACACCAGCAGGGGAGCCGCCTGTGCCGGGGTCAAAGCCGCCGACAGGGCCGCCGTGGAACCAAAGAGGATCAGCAGGGTAGATACCACGCTCTCCTTGGCCATAAAGCCGGTGATGAGGGCCGTGGACACCCGCCAGTCCGCAAAGCCCAGGGGCGCAAACAGCGGGGCGATATCGCCGGCGATCTGTGCCAGGATGCTGTCCTGCGGGTAGGCCGTCAGGCTGAGCTGCAGGTCAAAGTTCTGCAGGAACCAGATGACGATGGTGGCCGCAAAGATGACCGTAAAGGCCTTCTGCAGGAAGTCGCGGGCCTTTTCCCACAGCAGCTGGGCCACGTTTTTCAGGCCGGGCAGGCGGTAGTTGGGCAGCTCCATCACAAAGGGCACCGCCTCGCCCTGGAACACGGTGCTCTTGAGCAGCAGCGCCGCCAGCACGCCCACCACGATGCCGCCAAAGTACAGCAGCACCATGACAAGGCCCGCATAATCCGGGAAGAACGCTGCCGCAAACAGGCTGTAGATGGGGAGTTTGGCCGAGCAGCTCATGAACGGGGTGAGCAGGATGGTCATCTTGCGGTCCCGCTCCGAGGGCAGGGTACGGCTGGCCATGACGCCGGGCACCGTGCAGCCAAAGCCGATGAGCATGGGCACGATGCTGCGGCCGGACAGGCCGATGCGGCGCAGCAGTTTGTCCATCACAAAGGCCACGCGGGCCATGTAACCGGTGTCCTCCAGCATGGACAGGAAGAAGAACAGCACCACGATGATGGGCAAAAAGCTCAGCACGCTGCCCACGCCGGTAAAAACACCGTCAATGATCAGGGAATGGATCGCTTCGTTGATGTTCCAGTTGGTCAGCAGGGTGTCCACCGCACCGGTCAGGGCGTCGATGCCGGCTTCCATCAGGTTCTGGAAGAACAGGCCGATGACGTTGAAGGTGAGGTAGAACACCAGACCCATGATGGCGATAAACGCCGGGATGGCGGTGTATTTGCCGGTGAGGAACTTGTCAATGCGGTTGGAGCGCAGCTGCTCCTTGCTCTCGTGGGGCTTGACCACCGTCTGGGCCACCAGCTCCTGAATGAAGGAGAAGCGCATATCCGCAATGGCGGCAGCGCGGTCCAGGCCGCGCTCCTGCTCCATCTGCACGATGATGTGCTCGATCATCTCTTTTTCGTTCTGGTCCAGCTTCAGGGCTTCCTCAATGCGGTGGTCGCCCTCCACCAGCTTGGTGGCGGCAAACCGCACCGGGATGCCCGCCGCCTTGGCGTGATCCTCGATGAGGTGGATGATGCCGTGGATGCAGCGGTGCACCGCGCCGCCGTGGTCATCCTCACTGCAAAAGTCCATGCGGCCGGGCCGCTCCTGATATTTTGCCACATGCACGGCATGGTCCACCAGCTCGTCCACGCCCTCATTCTTGGCGGCAGAGATGGGGATGACCGGGATGCCCAGCATGGATTCCATCTTGTTGATGCGCACCGTGCCGCCGTTGCCGCGCATCTCGTCCATCATGTTCAGGGCCAGCACCATGGGGGTGTCCAGCTCCATGAGCTGCATGGTCAGGTAGAGGTTGCGCTCGATGTTGGTGGCATCCACGATGTTGATGATGCCGGTGGGCTTTTCGCCGATGATGAACTGCCGGGTGACGATCTCCTCGCTGGAGTAGGGCGACATGGAGTAGATGCCCGGCAGATCGGTGACCTCCGTTTCCGGGTGGCCCTTGATGGCACCGCTCTTGCGGTCCACCGTCACACCGGGGAAGTTGCCCACATGCTGGTTGGAACCGGTGAGCTGGTTGAACAGGGTGGTCTTGCCGCAGTTCTGATTGCCGGCCAGCGCAAACGTCAGGGTCGTGCCGTCCGGCAGGGGATGCTCGCCCTTTTTGATGTGGTACTTGCCGCCCTCACCCAGACCCGGGTGGTCCACCATCTTATCATCCACCAAAGCGGGGGCCGCCGGGACCTTTTCGGTGGGGATGATGCCGATCTGTGCGGCGTCATCTAGGCGCAGGGTCAGCTCATAGCCGTGGATGCGCAGCTCCATGGGGTCGCCCATGGGGGCCAGCTTGATCAGGGTGACCTGCGCCCCCGGAACAAGGCCCATATCCAGAAAATGCTGCCGCAGCGCCCCGGTGCCGCCCACCGTGTCCACCACTGCGCTCTTGCCGATCTGCAATTCTTTCAGTGTCATATTTCATGCTCCTTTGAGCGAAAAATGTTAGCTTTTGCGAACAATAGTAATATAGGCTAACTCTATGTCGTTGTCAATAGAAGAGCAGAGAAAATACGATTTAAAATAGCCTCCGCTTCGCTCTGGCTATATCAGCGGAAATACTATTTTTAAGTTTGCAAATCCGGCAGGGCTGCGGCCCTGCCGGATTTGCCTTTTCACAGATGGGGTCGTTACGGATGATGGCATCGGCTGCTGCCGGCTTTGCAGCCGACGCGCAGCAGGAACAGCAGAACAGTTACCGGCAGCAGATGCCGCTTCCCGTTACGACCCTCTGGTGAAAATGCGTTTGGAGCGGCCCGCAGGCCGCGACAAACGCCAATATAAAAATAAATTTTCCGCTGAATATCCCCAGAGCGAAGCGGAGGGGATTTCCAATCGTTCCGTAACCAAAAAAGCCGTGCACTCTCTTCAGAGAATGCACGGCTTTGGGAGATCATGCTTTACTTTGCGGTGTTGTAGCCATCGGGGTTCTTCTGCTGCCAGTTCCAGCTGTCGGCGCACATGTCCTCAATGCCGTACTGTGCCACCCAGCCCAGCTCGTTCTTGGCCTTGGTTGGGTCGGCGTAGCACTCAGCGATATCGCCGGGGCGGCGCGGGTCGATGACGTAGGGGATCTGCTTGCCGCAGGCCTTTTCAAAGGCGTGGAGCACTTCCAGCACGCTGTAGCCCTTGCCGGTGCCCAGGTTGCAGATGAACAGGCCGCAGTTCGTTTCCAGCTTCCGGATGGCGCACACATGGCCGCGGGCCAGGTCCACCACATGGATGTAGTCGCGCACGCCGGTGCCGTCCGGGGTGGGGTAGTCGTTGCCGAACACATGCACCTTTTCCAGCTTGCCGACCGCCACCTTGGCGATGTAGGGCATCAGGTTGTTGGGGATGCCGTTGGGGTCCTCGCCGATGAGGCCGGACTTGTGGGCACCGATGGGGTTGAAGTAGCGCAGCAGGGCCACGTTCAGGCTGGGGTCGGCCTTGCAGACATCCTGCAGGATGCGCTCAGTGAAAGCCTTGGTGGTGCCGTAGGGGTTGGTGGTGGCACCCACGGGGAAGTCCTCGGTGATGGGCACGCTGGCGGGGTCGCCGTAGACGGTGGCCGAAGAGCTGAACACGAAGTTCTTGCAGTTGTGGCGGCGCATCACGTCCAGGATGACCAGAGTGCAGTTGAGGTTATTATAGTAGTATTCGATGGGCTTGGACACGCTCTCGCCCACCGCCTTGTAAGCGGCAAACTGGATGACGGCGGTGATGTCCGGGCACTCGGTGAAGATCTTCTCCACGTCCTCGTGCTTGGTCATGTCCGCATTGTAGAAGCGGAAGTCCTTGCCGGTGATCTGCTTCACGCGGTCCAGCACCACGGGGGAAGCGTTATAGAAATTGTCTGCCACGACCACGTCATAGCCGGCATTCAGAAGTTCGATGCAGGTGTGGCTGCCGATATAGCCGGCACCGCCGGAAACCAAAATTGCCATAGTCCAGTACCTCTCTCACTTATCACTTGTTCAGCTGCGGCCGGGCGCGTCCCGGCCTGCTTAAAGAATACAACGTTCTGTGCGCAGAATCAAGGGACGCGGTTTTTATTTACATGCAATTTTGTTGCATCTTTAATTTTGCAATTTCTGATTTCAAAGCATTTTTTGTCTGCCGCAAATGGATGGATGGCCCTCTTTGTGCAAATGGGAGAAAGAAAACGGACGGCCGTCCGTTTCCGGCAGCCGTCCGTTCTGAGTCGTTACAGTTTCCCGCACTGCTTGCCGGTGAAGAAGCGCAGGGTGGTGGTGGCGCGGAACACCTTGCCGGCCCGCAGCACCGTGGAGGGGAACTCCGGGTGGGAGGGGCTGCAGGGGTAGTGCTGCGTTTCCAGCGCAAAGCCGCCGTATTTCTGCAGCGGCTTGCCGCCCTTGCCGGGGCTGGGGCAGTCCTGCAGGAAGTTGGCCGTGTACAGCTGGATGCCCGGCTGGGTGGTGTACAGCTTCATGCTGATGCCGGTCTTGTCGCTGGTGGCCCAGGCACAGATGCTCTGGCTGGAACCGCGGGCGCGGTCGATGACGTAGCAGTGGTCGTAGCCGCCGCCCACCATGGTGGTCTGGGCAAAGCCGGTGTCGATCTCCCGGCCGATGAGCTTGCCTGCAGTGAAGTCCATGGGCGTGTCCGCCACCGGCAGAATGGCACCGGTGGGACAGCACTGATTGTTGCCTTCCAGATAGCGGGAGGCATAGATGCGCAGCTTCTGGTTCAGCACGTCGCCGCCGCCGTCCAGATTGAAGTAGCTGTGGTTGGTCAGGTTCACGATGGTGTCCGCGTCGGAAGAGACGCGGTAATCCATGCGGAATGCATTGTCCTCGGTGAGGGTATAGCGCACCGCGATCTTCAGGTTGCCGGGGAACCCATCCTCGCCGTCGGGGCTTTCGGCTTCCATGAGCAGGGTGTCGCCAAAGGATTTGACCCGGTAGAGCTTGCGGTTGAAGCAGCCGTGCAGGTGGTTGGGGCCGTTGTTGGCCTCCAGCTTGTAGGTCGCGCCGCCCACGCTGAACTCTGCATTCTCAATGCGGTTGGCGTAGCGCCCCACGAACGCACCGCAGCAGGTGCTGGAAGGGGACAGGAAGTCCGCCTCGTAATCGGCCATGGTGTCGTGGCCGATCACCACATCCACCGGGCCGTTTTTGGCCGGTACGATAATGTTTTTGATCACACAGCCGTAGTCCAGCACACTCACCGACAATCCGCCGGGGTTGGACAGGGTATACTCCGTTACATTCGCGCCCTCTTTGGTCACTCCGAAGGGCTTTGAGCGGATCTGTGCCATTGGGCATCGCCTCCTAAGGATTTTTGGAACACACGGCCGGGCAGACTGCCCCCGTCTTTCTACTGTATTTATGATTATATCACAGTTTTGCGTGTTTGTGTGAGCATCCTTTTAGAATTTGCATCCAATTTTTCAGGGGATTTTTTGTAGGAATTATAGAACACCACCGGTGCTGCCGCACAAAAAAGCACCCCGTATCCCAACAGACAGGATACGAGGTGCTCCAAACAGAAACTTCTTTTACGGCTGGGGCTGTGCGGCACCCTGTGCCGCGATGAACTCGGCTGCATCGTCCGGGATGTCGTCCAGATCGTCGTCGCTGCCCACATCCACACTGAGCGGCGGCTTTTTGAACAGGACATCGTACAGAATGGGCACGATATACAGGGTCATCAGGGTGGCGTAGCTCAGGCCGCAGATGATCACGATGGCCATGCCGCTCATCAGCTGGCTGGCCATATCGCCGCTGAACACCATCTGCAGCATGGCCAGCACGGTAGTCAGGGTGGTCATCAGGATGGGGCGCATACGGGTCTTGCCGGTGGCGATCAGCGCGGCGCGCCGCTCCATGCCGCCCATGCGCAGCTGGTTGGCGTAGTCCACGAACACGATGCCGTTGTTGACGACGGTGCCCATCAGCACGATGAAGCCCATGAGGGAGATCATGGTGAGCTGCTGCCGGGTCACCAGCAGGCCGATCAGACCGCCGGTAAAGGCCAGCGGCACGGTAAACAGCACGATAAAGGGGGACAGCAGGCTCTGGAACTGCGCCACCATGACCAGATACACAAAGGGCAGGGCCAGAGCCATCCACTGGACCATTTCCCTGACCATGAAGTCCACGTTCTCGGTCTCGCCGCCCATGGAGAAGTTGCAGCCCTCCGGCATCTCGCTGCCGGCCGCAAACTCGTTCAGGGCCTTCTGCAGAACACGGGACTGCACGGTGGTGTTGTAGCCGTCCAGCGTGTCGGCCGTGACGGTGACGTACTCGGTCTGGTTCTCGCTGGTGATGGAGTCCGGCGCGGTACCGGTCTCCCAGGTGGCAATGTCAGCCAGGGTGCAGGTGCCGGTCACCGTCTCGCCATCGGTGTTCAGGACGCTGGTGTCAAAGGTCATATCCATCATGTTTTCCTTGGTCAGGGGGTCCAGATCATTGGTGATCTTTACGTCCATGGTGGTGCCATCCACCGTCACCGGGGTCTGGGCCGTGGCGGTGGTGGTGAGCCGCTGGGCGATCTTCTGATACACCTCGGCCACGGTCAGGCCGTAGGCGCGCACCTTGTCGCGGTCCACCTTCAGGATGATGGTGGAGTCACCGGCACCAAGGCCGTTGGTGGCGTTGGCAAAACCGGGGGTGCTGTTCACGATGTCCACCACCTTTTCCGACAGGGCGGTGAGGGTGTTCACATCGGAACCATAGATCTTGATGGACAGACCGCTGGACAGCTGGCTGGTGAGCTCCCCGGTCATGCCGGAGATCTCCACCGTGCCGGTGCACTGTTCCACCCCGGCAATGGCGGTTTCCAGCGCCTGCCGGGCGGTCTCGATCTGACGGGAAGACAGATCCTCCTTCAGCATCACGTTGATTTGATATTTGCCGTAGCTGCTGGCGGCAGCCAGCAGGTCGGTGATGGTGCTGGGCAGGCCCAGCTGGCTGATGTCCATGCCCGCCACGCTGGTGTCGGTGGTGATGCCCACCTCGGTCACATTGTCCACGGCCATGGCAGCTTCCACGGCCTTGCCGGCCACCACATAGGATTCCTCCTTGCTCAGGCTTGCGTCGGTGGACAGCGTGATGACCGCCTCGTTGCTGGTGATCTGGGGCAGAAGCTCGATGCCCATGTTCAGCACCTGCCAGCCGCTGAACACCAGCAGCACCACAGCAGCTGCCAGTGGCACGGCACGGTGCTGCAGGCACCATTTCAGGCTCTGGACGTACTTGTCCTGGACCTTTTCAAACCAGACCAGCCGCTTGGGCTCGGCCTTTTTCAGCACCGTAGAGGCAGCCGCCGGCACCACGGTGACGGCCACGATGAGGGACGCCATGAGGCAGTAGCCGATGCACAGCGACATGGGCAGCATCAGGCTGCGCACGATGCTGGAGGAGAACACCACCGGCAGGAACACGCACACCGAGGTGAGGGTGGAGGCGATGACGGACATGCCTACCTGCTTTGCGCCCTGCACGGCGGCGCGGGCCGCCGGGACCCCCCGGCTGCGCAGGCGGTAGATGTTCTCGATGACCACCACTGAGTTGTCCACCAGCATGCCGATGCCGAGGGAGAGGCCCGCCAGGGTCATGACGTTCATGTCCAGATTGGTAAAGTACATGAGCACCACGGCAAACAGCACCGACAGCGGGATGCTGATGCCGACCACCAGCGTGGGTTTGACGTCCTTGAGGAAGATGGCCAGCACGATGATGGCCAGTGCAGCGCCCACCGCCATGCTGGTGAGGATGCTGCGGATGATGATGGTGATATAGTTGCCCTGGTTGGACAGCACCACGATGTGCAGGCCGTCGTACTGGGCTTCCAGCTCCTGGAAGGCGCTCAGGCAGTTGTCCGAGACGTCGCTGGCACTGGAGGTAGCGTTTTTATAGATCTTGAGCACGGCGGCCTGTTCGCCGTTCAGGCGGGTGAAGCTGTCGGCGGCGTTGTCGATGACCTCCACGTCCGCCACATCGGACAGGCGCACGTCGCCGTAGCCGTCCACATGCAGCAGCAGGGCACCGGCAATGTCATCCACGCTGTTGTACTCCTCGCCGACTTTCAGCAGCCAGGACTCGCCGCTGGCGTCCTGCACATAGCCTGCCGGCATGGAGAAGTTCTGGGCGTAGATCAGGGTGGACAGGGTGTTGATGTCCAGCTGCTTCTGCACATCCGCCTGGGCCAGCGCCTGGGTGCGGGCCGTCTCGTACTCCTGCTTGGCCGTTTCCAGCTGCTTTTCGTACTCGTTGAGCTGCTCGCGGGCCTCGGTAAACTGCATGTAGGCGTTGAGCTGCTGCTGGGTAAAGCTGCCCAGTGCACCGGAGAAGGTGCTCATGAGCTGCGGCACATTGTCCATGGCCTTGATGGTATCTTCCAGCGTGCTGTAGATCACCTGCAGGCTCTGCTGCAGCTGCAGCTCGTCCGCCAGATCAGCAGCGCTGCTGCCCTCCGTACCGGTCTCGGTGTTCACCCGCTCCTGCAGCTTCTGCAGGGCATCGGTGAGCTTGTCGGTCACGTCACGCAGTTCGGACACGACCTCGATCAGGGAGTCGATGTCCCGCATGCCGGTGTTGTCGAACTTGTCCAGCACCTTCTGCAGACCCTGCTGCACCTCGATCAGTGCCTGCTGGATCTCCGGCTCCTTGACCACGGCAATGAGCTGGTTCACGCTTTCCATCAGCGCCTGGGCCTGCTTGCGCACCACATCCACCGCGCTGCCTACCTCGGTGCTCATGGAGGCCAGCACCGTGTTGGACACGGTGTTGCCAAAGTTCTTCATCTGCCGGTCGTATTCGGCGCGGCCGGCGGCGATCTGGCTTTCCGCACTGTCCAGCTGGGCACGGGCGTCCGCCAGTTTGGTGTCGATCAGGTCCAGCAGCTGGGCGTTGATCTCGTCGATCTTGTCCTGATTCAGCTGCACCTGCACCAGCTTTTCCACCAGACCACTGGACGACACATTGGACACGCCGCCCTTGCGCTGGACGTAGGGCACCAGCGTGTCCTTGACCAGCTCCGACATCTGGTAGATGTCGCTGCCTTCCCGGCTCACCGCCACGGTCATGAAGGCGTTCATGTTCAGGCTGTACTCAATGATGGAGGGCGTCAGGCAGCTGCTGGGCAGGTCGCTCTTGGCCTGATCCAGCTTGTTGGACACCTTCACCAGGGCACTGTTCATGTCGGTATCATCGGTGAAGTGCATCAGCAGCAGGCTGTAGTTCTCCGCCGAGGTGGCCGTGATGTTCTCTACACCGGGCACCGTGAGGGCGTTCTGCAGCACGTCCGACACTTCGCTCTCCACACGCTCCGGGCTGGCACCCGGGTATACGGTGACCACCATCAGATACGGCGTGCTGACGTCGGGCAGCAGATTGGTCTGCATCTTCGTGATGGCCACAAAGCCCAGGATCAGCACCATCACCACGGCCACCAGCACCGTGAATGGCTTTTTGACACTGAATTTTTCCATTTTTCCTACCGTTTCCCTGCCATGCGCCGCAGCACCGCAGTCATCCCCCGCAAGGGTCGTTCACACTTTAACATTCCTATTATACACAGAAGATGTAAGGTTGCAACAGACCCAACCGCTTTCTTTCGCAAAACTTTTAATCTTTGCCGTCTGTTCGGGACCAAATTCCGTCACACTCCGCCTGAAATACGGTCCGGAGGGCCGGATCATTGCACCGGGCGCATTTTGTTTTTTGCGTGGAAATGTGCTTTTAAATATGGTATACTAGAGTTCAGAATGGAGCAATAGGCCCTTTTGCGGCCTTTTTCCCGATAGAGCGAACCAGCAGACGAGGAGAACTATGAAAAAAGTCATTTCGGTCCGTTTCAAAGAAAACGGCAAAAGCTATTATTTTGACCCTGCCGATGCGGATATCCGTACCGGCGATTACGTCATCGTGGAGACTGCCCGCGGCATCGAGTGCGGCGAGGTGGTGCAGGGCGTCAAGGAGATCGCCGACGCGGCGGTGCCCAAGGCCCTCAAGCCCATTACCCGCATGGCCGACAGCGTGGATGTGCGCCGGATGCGCCAGAACCGCGAGGACGAAAAGCGCGCCTACCGCACCTGCCAGGACTGCATTGCCCGCCACGGGCTGGAGATGAAGCTGGTAGAGGCCGAGTATACCCTCGACCGTTCCAAGATCATGTTCTACTTCACCGCCGACGGCCGCGTGGACTTCCGTGAGCTGGTCAAGGATCTGGCCGGCATCTTCCACACCCGCATCGAGCTGCGCCAGATCGGCGTGCGCGACGAGAGCAAGATGATCGGTGGTCTGGGCATCTGCGGCCAGCCCTTCTGCTGCAGCCGCTTCCTCAAGGACTTCCAGCCCGTTTCCATCAAGATGGCCAAGGAGCAGGGCCTGTCGCTGAACCCCACCAAGATCAGCGGTGCCTGCGGCCGCCTGATGTGCTGCCTGGCCTATGAGGAAAACGCCTACGAATACCTGAACAGCATCATGCCCATGGTGGGCAGCACCGTGCGCACCCCGGACGGTCTGGGCACCGTGCTGGAAGTGAACCCGGTGTCCGGCTATCTGCGGGTGCGCTGCGGCACCGAGAGCCTGTCGCCCCGGTACTACAAGGTAGGCGTGTGCGAATACATCAGCGGCGGCAAGCGCGCACCCCGCCGCCCCGACCCGGACGACGATTATTCCGGTGTGCGCAACCCCGCCCCGGTGGTGGCTTCCTCCGATGACGACAAGCGCTGTGCAGGCGGCTGCTGCGCCAAAAAGCGCAGCGAGAAGAATGGCTGAGCATCCAAGTGGTTAGTAAAGCAAAACTAACCATTCTTCGTGATTTTCGCTAAAAATCTCCGGCAATTTTGTCCATAAGTTAGCCCATGCTTTTGTGCAACCCAACAAAAAATCTCCTTTTGGTGCGGGGCGCTTACGGTTAGTCTTGCCTTTTCTTTTCGGCTTTGTTAAAATGCAGGCAAGGATATGAATTCCGGAGAGATGTGTACAGCCGTGCCTGACACATTTCTTCATACATTACAACGGGCACGGGGATAAAAGGAGATTTTATTATGGCACACAAGGTTTCTGACGCATGTGTTGGCTGCGGCGCTTGCGAGGGCGCTTGCCCGGTTGGTGCAGTTGCCGTTGAGAACGGCGTTGCAGTTGTGAACGCAGACGCTTGCATCGATTGCGGCGCTTGCGAGGGCGCTTGCCCCACCGGTGCAATCACCGCTGAATAATCAGCGGCATTGCCGGAATAACGCATCCAAGGCAGCAGACCTGTTCAGGCGGGTCTGCTGCTTTTTGTTTTTGCACAAATTCCGGGAGCAATTCCGGTTATTTTTCTGAGAGGAATCGGCACACTGTCTATGGAACATTCTACCGAAGTTTTGTATAATAGAACAAAGGTCTACTGTACCCCTGCCCACCGGTTCGGGTCGGACGCGCTGCTGCTGGCCCGCTTCTGCGAGCCAAAACGCAGCCAGACGGCGGCCGACCTGTGCTCCGGCTGCGGCATCGTGGCGTTGGAGTGGCACGACCGCGGCCACCGCGGCCCCTGTGCGGCGCTGGAGCTCCAACCCGAGGGCAGCGCCCTGCTGGCCGATGCTGTCACCGAGCAAGGCATCGGCCACATCACGCCCCATTGCGCCGACCTGCGCACCTTCCGGCAGGGGGAGGGCAGTTTTGACGTGTGTGCGTGCAATCCGCCCTATTTTACCGCCGGGCCTCAGAGTCAGAATGCGGCCCACGCGCTGGCCCGGCACGAAAACACCTGCACGCTGGACGATGTGTGCGCCTGCGCGTTCCGCCTGTTGAAGGACGGCGGGCGGCTGGCACTGTGCCACCGGCCGGAGCGGTTGGCCGAAGTGCTGGATGTGCTGCGGGCCCACCGGCTGGAGCCCAAGCGGCTGGCCTTCGTCAAGAACCGGGCAGACGCAGCCCCGTGGCTTTTCCTTGTGGAAGCCCAGAAAAACCGCAAGACCGGCCTGCGTGTGGAGCCGGATGTGCTCATCAGCGCCGGAGCGGCGCTCTACGGGAGGTAACTATGGCAGGAACTCTTTACATCGTGGCAACCCCCATCGGCAACCTGGACGACATGCCGCCCCGGGTGGCCGCCACCTTTGGCGCGGCAGACTTCATTGCCGCCGAGGACACCCGCGTGACCATGAAGCTGCTGAACTTTCTGGGCCTGAAAAAGCCCATGGTCAGCTACTATGAGCATGCTTTGCAGAAGGGCGAGGCCATTCTGCAGCGCATCGAGGCAGGGGAGAGCTGTGCGCTGTGCTCCGATGCGGGCATGCCCTGCGTTTCCGACCCCGGTGAGGTGATCGTGCGGGACGCTCTGGCCCGCGGCATCAAGGTGGTGCCGGTGCCGGCTGCCTCGGCCTGCGTCACAGCACTGGCCGTGTCCGGGCAGGACACCTCCCGCTGGGTATTCGAGGGCTTTCTGCCGGTGAACCGCAAGCAGAAAAAGGAACGGCTGGCCGATCTTCTGCACGAAAAGCGCACCGTGATCTTTTACGAAGCACCCCACAAGCTGCGCACCACCCTGGACGACCTGACCGCCGCCTTTGGCCCGGAGCGCAGCATCACCCTGTGCCGGGAGCTGACCAAGCTCCACGAGGAGATCTGGAAAACCACCCTGGGCGAGGCCGTGGAGCACTACAGGGCCAACGACCCCCGCGGCGAGTATGTGCTGGTGATGGCCGGTGCCCCCGCCGGGGAGGATGCCGACGCCGGGCTGACGCTGGAGCAGGCAGCGCAGCGGGCACTGGAGCTGACGGGTGAGGGCTTTGGCCCCACGGCAGCGGCCAAGGCGGCGGCACAGGGCACGCCCTATTCCAAGAGCGAAGTGTACAAGCAGCTGCTGGTGCTGCAACAGGACCGGCAGACTGCGGAATGATAAGAGGAGGACTTTTTTCGTGACAAAACTTCTGGTCCTGAGCGACAGCCATGGCGGACGCGCCGCCATTGAGCGGGTGCTGCTGAAGGAGAATGCGAACATTGACGCCCTGGTTTTTCTGGGCGACGGCCTGCGGGACCTGGAACAGGCCCTGACCCCGTACCCCCGGCTGCGGGCCTACTCGGTGGCCGGCAACTGTGACTACGGCGCTCTGGAGCCGATGGACGGTCTGGCCGCCTTTGACCAGACCATCGTGTTCTATACGCACGGCCATATGTACGGTGTAAAATACGATCTGGACACGCTGACAGATGCCGCTGCCGCCCGGGGCGCGGAATTGGCCCTGTTCGGCCACACCCACGTTCCCCATGCCGAGCAGCGGGGCAAGGTGTTTTTGTTCAACCCCGGCTCCTGCGGCCGCTGCTACACCGGCCCCGACACCTACGGCCTGCTGACGCTGGAAAACGGCAAGGTGACCGCCTATGAGCACAAAGAGGTACCAAAGCAATGAGCATCAACGAGGTGCGTTATCTGCCGGAATGCGGCAGCACCAACGCCTATGTGAAAGAGCATTTTGAAGAATTCGGTCCGGTGGGGGCCGTGTATACCGAAAACCAGACCGCCGGGCGCGGTCGTCTGGGCCGCAGCTGGGTGAATGCCGAGGGCAAGGCCCTGTACTATACGGTGGCCATCCGGGAGCCGCTGGCCCAGCCTGCCACCCTGCCGCTGCTGGCCAGTCTGGCGGTGCGCCGCCAGCTGCAGCTGCGCTACGGCGTGGACTGCCAGATCAAATGGCCCAACGACCTGCTACTCAACGGCAAAAAAGTCGTGGGCATCCTGTGCGAAAGCGTGAGCTACGGCTACCAGCAGCAGGGGCGCGGCATCCTGTGCGGCATCGGCATCAATCTGGCCCAGCCCCAGAGCTATTTTGACGCCGCCAACCTGCCCAACGGCACCTCGCTGGCACTGCAGGGGGCAAACGTTGATCTTGCCGCCGACCCTGCCTGGCTGGCCGAGGGCCTGACCGACTTTGGCTTTGACCGCAACCTGTACACCTTTGCCCGGGACGGCTTTGCGCCCTTCCGGGAGGAGTACAAGGCCGCCTGCGTCAATCTGGGCCGCCGGGTCACCTTTGACCTGCCGGAAGGCGGGCAGGGCGCCGGGGAGGCCATCGACGTGGACGAGGAAGGACGCCTTGTGGTGCGCACCGACAGCGGCGAAGTGCATGTGTTCACCGGCGAAGTATCGGTGCACGGCATCTACGGCGCCGTGTAATATGCAAAAAGAGCCGCTGCTGCACGGATGATGTGCAACAGCGGCTCTTATCGTTCGGCTTATCTTCTCCGCTTCATCCTGCGCCGCCGGTTCAGGTTGAGGGAACCGCCGCCGCATGCCAGCGTGACAACGCTCAGCACGAGCAGGATGACCGTCAGTGCGGCCAACAGCAGCAGGGTGGACCGGCTGTCGGTGCGGAAGTCGGAGACGTACTCCTGATGGGTCACCAGATCCACCTGGCCTACCTCGCAGCCGTCCAGATACACCGTGGCGGTGCCCAGCTTCTGGCCGTTTTTCACGGTGGCCGACACGCTCTCGGGCAGGTCAAAGGAATAGCTCACCTTGTCGTCCGCGTGGCCGTAGCCGCTGACCGGAGCAGCCGCATACAGTTCTACCTCCGGATGGGTGCGGCATTTGGTCAGGTCCACGGTGGTCACCACGGTCTGGGTGTCCACCAGCGGCCGGTCAGCAAAGCTGGCAAAGGCCCAGTCAAACAATGCATCACACTCACTGTACAGATGCTCGTTGCTGTCGCTGCCCAGGATCACAAGGCCGTAGGTGTGGCCGTCCTTTTGGGCAAGGGCCACCGCACAGCGGCCTGCCAGGGTGGTAAAACCGCCCTTGACCCACTTGACAGAATCCTTATAATAAGCACCAGAGGCGTCCATCAGCGGGTTGGAGCTGCTGATGGTGCGCTGCTCGCTGTGGAAATTCGTCTGGCCCAGCGTATAGGTGGTGGAACCGGCCACCTGCGCAAAGGTCTCGTTGGCCGCGCAGGCCGCCGCGATCTTTGCCATGTCCTCTGCCGAGGCCACATTGCCGTAATCGTACAGGCCGTGGGCGCAGGTAAAGGTGGCACTGGTGCAGCCCAGCTCTGCGGCACGGGCGTTCATCTGCTGGATGAAGGCATTCAGGCTGCCGCCCACGTCCCAGGCGATGACGCTGGCCGCGTCGTTGGCACTGGTGATGAGCAGGGCGTTCAGCAGGTCGATGCGGCGCACCGTCTCCCCGATTCGCAGGCCCATGGTGGTGCCGTTGGCGTTCTGGATGTCCTTGAACTCCTGGGTCAGGTCGGTGGGCACCGTGACCTCGCCGTTCAGGTCCTTGCCGCTTTCCAGCAGCAGCAGAGCCGTCATCATCTTGGTCAGGCTGGCTACATAGCGGGGCTGGTCGGCATTCTGGGTCAGCAGTGTCTTGCCGGTATCGGCATTGAACAGGTACACGGCCTCGGTCTCGGTTGCAGTCTGGATGGGCATGGGGTATACTGCAAATACCGGCAGCACTGCACTGACGGCGACCGCCAGCGTAAACACCAGCGCCGCCAACCGGCGGCAGAACGTGTTGTGAAGCATGAAGGTACCCCCTTGAATCCCGCTCCGGAAAAACCGGTGCGCACATTTTTGTTCCTTACTTATAAGAATACCATAAACGAACCAAAAGAGAAAGGTGGTTTTTCACAATGTTCCTGTCCTTTTGTGGAAAAAGTCCCCGCAACGAAGGCGCGGCCTTTGTGGCTCCCAACGCTACCGTGCAGGGCGATGTGATCCTGAAGCCCGGCTCCACCGTATGGTACGGGGCCGTGCTGCGCGGCGACGACGGTACCCTGACCCTCGGCGAGAACAGCAACGTGCAGGACAATGCCGTGCTGCACTGCGACGTAGGCGGGGCCGTGACCCTAGGCAAAAACGTCACCGTAGGCCACAGCGCCGTGGTACACGGCTGCACCGTGGGCGACGGCACCCTGATCGGGATGCACGCCACCCTGCTGAACCACTGCGTGGTGGGCAAAAACTGCATCATCGGGGCCGGTGCCCTGGTGCCGGAAGGCATGGTCATCCCGGACGGCTCGGTGGCCGTGGGCGTCCCTGCCCGGGTGATCAAACCCGTGACCGAGGCACAGATCGCCGCAAACCTCTACAATGCCGCCCACTATGTGGAGCATGGCAAAGTGCACGCACGGGAACTGAAAATCACAGCAGATTGACCAATTTCTGCCGCATTGCAAAGATCATGTTGCATTCCAGTTGCACATCGCGTATGATAAAAGCAGGTAATATCTGCTTGATTTCTGAGAGGAGGATGTTTATGTCCTGTAAAATTTCCCGCCGCAGCTTCCTGAAAGTTTCCGGCTGCCTGATGCTCGGCTCTGCGGTATCCGGCCTGCTTTGCGGCGCAGGCGACCCTGCGGAGGGCGGCGCTGCCGTGCCCACGGTAGGCGGCCTGCAGGTGAATTACGTCCGTGCCTTTGCCAAGGATTACGGAAATAATTTCCGGCAGATGGAGATCCATCTGAATATAGAGAACACCAATTCCTCTGCGGCCTATTTCAATCAAGAAAACTTTGTTCCCATGCTCGGAAACAGCCGTTACGGCGGAGAGTTTACCTTTAACGGCCTGAACAAGTGGAACGGCTCCAGATATGTGCAGGACGTCCAGCTGAAAGCCGGGGAGACCCAGACCATCTCTTACAGCTGCAAGCTGCAGCCGGAGGATCTGAGCGCCGGTCTGCGGACCGTTGACCCTGCACCCTGGAGCCTCACGCTGCTTTACGGCGGGCAGCGCCAGACCTTTACCGGCTACCTGCTTCCGGATCATTACAGCACCGAATACACCGCCGGGTCGGTGGAAAGCACCGTCCTGCCGTCGGTGGGCGGCATTGTGCTTTCCGGTTTCTGGAGCAGTGATTTTCTCACCCAGATTCCTTCTTACAGTCTGCCGATCTACTTTACCATGCAGAACAGCAATGACACAGCCGCCCAGCTGCCGTTCCGTGGCGTTGCCGAAAACGGGGATGTTCTGGACAATTTCACCATCCGGATGGACGGCCAGCCGCGGAATCATTACCGGCTCTATGCCTGTACCCATACTTCCCGTTTCACTCCAGAGGAAAAAGGCCACCTTGAAACCCTCCAGCCGCAGGAGATCTGTTTTGCGGAAACCGGGATTTCGCTGACCAAAGACGAGTACAGCACCCTGTACACAACGGGGCATACGCTGGAGATCACCTTTTCCTACGGCGATGAAAGTGTGACCGTGCGCGGCAATACCCGAACCGGAATCTTTGAAGCAATCTGACGTATTTTCATTTAAAATTTTTGTTTTTTTGATTTTTTCACAAAAAGGTAATGACATTCGCCTTAAAATCGGGTATACTAGGGCCTGTAAGGGACGCGGGGCCGCAACCGCCCCCTTACACATGATTCCTCCTCACACCAAAGCAATACCCCAAACAGAGAACCCCTCCGGTGTACCGCAAGCGCCGGAGGGGTTCTCTGTTTGTTTTTGTCTTTTTTATGCATGCGCCAGCCTTGCGGCAAATACGGTGAGTACGATCTTCGGGTTCACCTGTGCGCCCAGCCGCTGGATGGCAGCTTCGGCCAGCCGCAGGGTACGCTGGGCCTGCTGGCCCTGTACCGGGGCATGGGGGCTGCCCTGCAGCCCCGCCGCTGCCACGGCCCGGAGGTCCCGCAAAAGAGCTGCTGCACCGGCCTTGTCTTTTTCGTAGGGGGCCAGCAGCACGGCGGCGGTGTAGCTGTCGCCCGCCTGCGCGGCCCGGGCCAGTTCCATGGCCTTGTCCACCTGCTCGGTGCGAGCCTTGTCGCGGGCCGCCGTGAGCACCGTGCCAATGTGGCCGTCGAACAGTTCACTGTAGAGTGCCGCCGTCTTTTTGTCCACCCCATGGGCGGTGCAGTAGCGGGCACAGTCCGCCGGGGACACCGGCGCGATGGCAAAGCTGACGCAGCGGCTGCGGATGGTGGGCAGCACCCCGGCCAGCGAATCGGCCGTGAGCAGGAAGAGCACGCCCTCCGGCGGCTCCTCCATGACCTTCAGCAGAGCGTTGGCGGATTCCTCGTTCATGCGCTCCACATGATACAGCAGCACTGCGCGGCCCTCGGCCGACAGGCTGGTGTTGAAGATCTCGCTGCGCATGGCGGTGACCTGGCTGACCAGATACCGGCCGCCAGCCCCCATGCCCTCCACTGAGATGGCTTCGCGCACGATGCCGGTCTCGATCTGGCCGCTGTCGCGTTTGCCGGCCTTGCCCACAGCGCGGCAGCATTCGCCCCGCAGCAGGGCCTCGGCAGGGGCACCACCGGCCGGGTAGAGATAATCTGCGGCAATGCAGCGGGCCGCAAACCCGGCCCCCAAGGCCCCTCTTCGCCCACCAGCAATACGCTGTGGGTCAAGCGGCGGGACGCCAGCATCTGGTGCACGCTGGTTTTCAGTTCTGCGTTGCCCTCCATGCGGTCCAGCATCATGGTGGATATGCTCCTTTTGCTTTATGCTTCACCTGCCATCGGCAGGCCGGTTCCGAGTGACAGCAGTTTACCGCCGGTTCTTGCGCTTCCACTGCTCACGGCGGATCCAGGCCCGCACACTGCGGTAGGCCATGGGGCCAAAGAATGCCCAGACGTTCAGCATACTGAGCAGGTAGCTCAGCTTGCCGGCCAGCGGCGCGGACAGGAAGCTGAACACCCACAGGGCCGCCGCAAAAAAGCCAAAGTATTTTACCCGGATGGGGATGACAAAGAACAGCAGCACCTGTACCTCCGGGTACAGCATGGCAAAGGCCAGCAGCAGCGAAAGGGACAGGCAGTAGGTGCTGCCGGTCACGCCGGTGAGCAGGCAGGCCAGCACAGTGCCCACCATGCCCAGCAGGAAATAGAGGGTATAGCGGAAATCGCCCCACTCCTGTTTCCAGCGCCGTGCCGATGAACCATGTGAAATAGATGCCCAGCACCGCGCTGAGGATGCTGCCGCCGTAAGAGGGGGATGAACGCAAAGGTAATCGCCCGCCAGATCTGCCCCTGCAGCAGGAAAAACCGGTTCAGACCCACCCAGGCGGTGATGGTGCGGTCGATAAACAGCTCAATGGCAAAGACAAGGATCTGCCCCGCCACCAGAATGTTGGTCAGGTTTGGAATGCCGAAGCGCCCATATTTGCGCTCCAACTTGTTCAGCCAATTGTTCATGCATCATGCCTCCAGAAGTTGATGTTTCACGCTTGTCTGAGGTTATTGTACCATGATTGGACAGGGCATTCAAGAAAAAACAGGCACTCCGGCGCGGTGTGCACACCGGCGGGGAAAAACTCAGGCTGTTACAGCAAAATGCAGCCGCACTCCGGCCCATTTCACAACAAAAAAGGGTGGTGTTTTTCCATTCCGGAGAGAACTTTTCACTTTTTCCACCGGGTTTTCCACTGATTTTGTGAAAAAAAGGCCCAGTTTCCCACGAGGTTTTCCACTTTTTCCACCGGGTTTTCCACATGGAAATCTGGTTTTGCTTATACAAGCCGTAATGTCGCCCGGCGATTCATGCCAGTTTCTGGGAAGAAAAGTGGGCACTTTGCCTTTTATATAAAAGAAAGTCGAAGGATTTTCTTTTCTTTTTACAGTTCGTTCCGGCTGACGATTCGGTCCCTCTCCAGATTGGAAAAAAGAAGTCCTGAGTTTTCCACAGAATGGGAACGCCGCTTTTTCGTGTGGAAAAAGCGGGGAAAACCGCGGTTTTCCACCGTCTGCCGCCGTTCTCCGGCAGAGAGTGCTCCACATGCCGTTTTTGCTCCGGAATGCGTCCGGAATCGCGCGATTGCTTGTGTTCCATCCCGCTCTGTGCCCAGTAAAAAAACTCCCTCCGTCACGGTTCACGCCATGACGGAGGGAGTTTTCCTGTTTTACATCATATTGCGGAACACCAGCTGTGCGATCTGGAAGTACAGGATCAAACTGCAGGCATCCACGATGGTGGTGATGAAGGGCGTTGCCATGATGGCCGGGTCAGCACCCAGCTTCTTGGCGGCCAGCGGCAGCATGCCGCCCACCAGTTTTGCCAGAATGACACTGAAGAACAGCGACACGCTGACCACGATGGCATAGCCCATGACGTTCTGATACTGACCGGGGAACAGGAAGGTGTACATCAGGTAGATCCGAAGGCCGTTCACGATGCCCAGCACCGCGCCCACGATGGCAGACACTCGCAGCTCCTTGCCCAAAACCTTTACAAAGTCGGAGGGCTCCACTTCGCCCAGGGCCAGACCACGCACCATCAGGGTGCTGATCTGGTTGCCGCAGTTGCCGGCGGTGTCCATCAGCATGGGCATGAAGGACACCAGCAGGGGCAGGCTCACAAAGGCCTCCTCATAGTGGGTGGTGACCATACCGGTGAAGGTGGCCGACAGCATCAGGATCAGCAGCCAGGGAATGCGCTGCTTGGCGTGGGTCCATACGCTGGTGCCAAAGTAGGTGGTGGCATCGTCATCCGGCAGAATGGCGGCCATCTTCTGCATATCCTCGGTGCTCTCGTCGGTCAGAACGTCGATTGCATCGTCGATGGTGATGATACCCACGAACATACCCTCGTTGTCCAGAACAGGCATGGCGGTAAAGTCGTAGCGCTGCATCTCACGGGCCACATACTCCTGGTCATCCGTGACCTTCACGGTGACCACATTGTCGTCCATGATATCCGCAATGGGTACCTTCATGTCGGAGAGCAGCAGGCTGCGGGCCGACACGACGCCCAGCAGGCGGTTGCGCTCCACCACATAGCAGGTGTACACCGTCTCGGCGTTCTCGCCCTGTTTGCGGATGGCGTCAAAGGCTTGGCCCACGGTCATGTCCTTGCGCAGGCGGACATACTCGGGGGTCATCAGGCTGCCGGCGGAGCTTTCCGGGTAATTCAGCAGCTTGTTCAGGCTCTCACGGGTCTGCTTGGAGGACTTTTCCAGCACCCGCTTGACCACACCGGCCGGCATATCTTCCAGCAGGTCGGCAGCATCGTCCAGGCTCATCTCTTCAATGGCGCTCACCAGCTCCACATCCGAAAAAGCGTTGACCAGATCGTCACGGGCTTCGTCGGACATATAGGCAAAGGCCTCGGTGGCCACTTCCTTTTTCAGCAGGCGGAACACCACCAGACGGTTGTTCTCGTCCAGCTCTTCCAGCAGTTCGGCCAGGTCGGCGGGCTGCTCTTCTTCGGTGACCTCGCGCAGCTTGACGTACTGCTTTTTGATCAGCAGCTTCAGCAGGCGGCTCTTGGTGAGCATTTCGGGGTTGGCCTTGACCTCTTCGTCGTTGGCCTCCTCTTTTTCGGCCTCGCGCATATCCTGCTTGAGGTCCTCGGTGGCTTCCTCGTTCAGGTCCTCTGCCAGCTTCTGGCGCACCTCATCGGGGATATCGGCGGGCAGTTCCTGCACCGGCAGGGCCTGTTCTGCCGCCGTGTCGATCTTCTTATCTTCCATTTCCATGGGCGTACCTCCTCAGTTTTGTGTCCGGAGGACGCAGCAGATCGGGAAACAAAAATGCGCCGCCTCATGCTGCCCGGAAACCGCCATTTCCGCGCGCACAAAACCGCGCCTTCCTTCTGTTGTTCTGCGGAAAAAAGCGCCTCAAAAAGACGCTTTGCCGCTCATCTCAGCGAAAAAGGCGAACGCAGCTGCTTTTGTTGTCCGATCCACCGCGCCGGGCGTTCGGTTTGGACTATGATCCGGGTCCATTGTTCTGCGTTCACCTCCCGTTTTTCAAAAATCTATTGAACCGTTTTTATTATAGCGCCGCAAAAAAACAGGGTCAACCCTAAACCATGCATTTACAGCAATTTTATTTGTCGCCTGCAAAGCCTTTACATGTTCCGGACGGCAGAAACAAAACGCCCTTTCCGACGTTGCGGCGCGTCGGAAAGGGCGTTTTGTTTGGATATTGCCTTGGTGTGAGGAGGAATCATGTTACTTGGGAATCGGTTGCGGCCCCGCTTCCCATGGCAAAAGTATAACAGCTTTCACATTTGATTTCGTTAAGAAGCTATGAAGAAAGTGTAAAAACGTCGTGGAAGAAATTGGAAGTTTTTGTGTGAACCCGGACACACATAAAAAATACGCCCCGGTCATCGTTGCCGATGAACGGGGCGCTAAAAACGATATCCGTTTTTTCTCTGCGGCAAGATCCCTGTAAAGCAGGTCTTATGCAGCAGGCGGAACAAGGTATCTGCAAGCAGACCTTATGCTCCTGACACACGCGGGGTGTGCTTTCAAGGACCCTCGCGGGCGCTTTGGTATCTCAGACCCCGCTGCTGCGTCTGCCCGAAGGCAGCCGCCAGCCGGAGCGTGAAATCAGTTGGTTGAGCCGTTTGGACGAACGGGGCTGTACTTCAGCCGCATCGCCTGCACATCATGGGCCATACACACAGTTTCGCACTGCTGCGTTGCGCAGTAACCGCCAGTGCGGAGCAGCCGCTCCTCTCATTTGCGGGAGCTGGGTGCCGCCATGGCTGCGGCCCGGTGGATGCAGGGGATCTGCTTACTTGTACAGGTCGACCAGACGGGTCAGGTGCTCGTAGCGGTCGTTTGCAACCTGCTGGTTGCGTGCGAACAGCTCCTTAGCACGGTCGGGGAATGCACGGGTCAGGCGGCTGTAACGGGTCTCGTTTGCCAGCAGTGCCTGATACTTGTCGTTGTCCACGGCCTTGGAGGTCAGAGTGAACGGGTTCTTGCCCTGAGCCTTGTTGGCCGGGTTGAAGGTGAACAGGTTCCAGTAACCAGCCTCAACTGCCTTCTTCATCTCGTTCTGGCAGTTGGTCATGCCGCCCTTGACACCGTGCAGCTCGCAGGGAGCGTAGCCGATGATCAGGGACGGGCCGGGATAAGCCTCAGCCTCGGCAATGGCCTTGACAGCCTGAGCCGGGTTAGCACCCAGTGCGATCTGAGCAACATAGATGTAGCCGTAGGTCATAGCGATCTCGGACAGGCTCTTCTTGCTGATCTCCTTACCAGCAGCAGCGAACTGGCAGACTTCACCAATGTTGGAAGCCTTGGATGCCTGTCCACCGGTGTTGGAGTACATCTCAGTATCGAAGACCATAACGTTGACATCCTCGCCGGAAGCCAGGACGTGATCCAGGCCGCCGAAGCCGATGTCGTATGCCCAGCCGTCGCCGCCGAAGATCCAGACGGACTTCTTGGCGATGTACTGCTTGCTCTTCAGGATCTCAGCAGACTTCTCGCAGCCAGCAGCAGCAGCCTTCTCCAGCTCAGCGATCAGGGCCTTTGCGGGCTCGTCGTTGGCCTTGGTGTTGTTCTTGGTAGCGATGAACTGCTCGTAAGCAGCCTTCAGCTCTGCGGATGCCTTGTCGGAACCAGCAACCTCAGCGATCTCCTTGATCAGGTTCTCGCGGACGGTCTTCTGGCCGATGTACAGGCCCAGGCCATGCTCTGCGTTATCCTCGAACAGGGAGTTGCACCATGCAGGACCATGGCCGCTGTCCTTGTTGACGGTGTACGGAGAGATGGATGCGGTGCCGCCCCAGATGGAGGAGCAGCCGGTAGCGTTGGAGATGTACATCTTCTCGCCGAACAGCTGAGTGATCAGGCGAGCGTAAGAAGTCTCGGCACAGCCTGCGCAGGAGCCGGAGAACTCCAGCAGCGGCTGGTTGAACTGAGAACCGATGACGGTATCGTCAGCAAACTTGGAAGGCTTCTTGGAGATGTTGGCAACGCAGTAGTCGAACACTGCCTGCTGATCTGCCTGGCTGTCCTGCGGGACCATGGTGATGGCCTTGGTGGGGCAGACGGTGACGCACTCGCCGCAGCCCATGCAGTCCAGAGGAGACACAGCCATCACAAACTTGTACTCGTTTGCAGGCTTGTTGTCGCGGCTCTTGGTCTGAGCAGGAGCAGCTGCCAGCTCGTCGGCGGTCAGCTGGAAGGGACGGATGGTAGCATGAGAGCACACGAATGCGCACTGGTTACAGCCAACGCACTTTGCAGCATCCCACTCGGGGACGTTGACAGCGGTGCCGCGCTTCTCGTATGCAGAAGCGCCCTGCTCCCACTCGCCGTTTGCATTTGCCACGAAGGAGGAAACAGGCAGGCTGTCGCCGTCCATACGGGCAATGGGCTCCATGACGTCACGGATCTGCTTGACCAGCTCCGGACGGCCGGTGAGAGCCTTGGGTGCGGGATCAGCTTCGGGGTTGGACCAGGATGCGGGCACGTCCACCTTGTGGATGGCGTCAACGCCTGCGTCAATGGCCTTCCAGTTCATCTCAACGACGTCCTGGCCCTTCTTGCCGTAGCTCTTCTGAGCGGCCTGCTTCATGAAGTTGACGGCATCCTCGATGGGCATGACGTCAGCCAGCTTGAAGAATGCAGACTGCAGGATGGTGTTGGTGCGCTTGCCCATGCCGATCTCGATGGCCTTATCAATAGCATTGATGGTATACAGCTGGATGTTGTTGTCAGCGATATACTTCTTGGCCTCGGCATTCAGGTGGTGACCCAGCTCCTCATCGGACCACTGGCAGTTGATCATGAACACGCCGCCGGGCTTGACATCCTGGACCATCTTCATGCCCATGTGGATGTAAGCGGGGTTGTGGCAGGCCACGAAGTCAGCCTGGTTGATGTAGTAGGGGCTGCGGATGGGCTTGTCGCCAAAACGCAGGTGGCTGATGGTCACGCCGCCGGTCTTCTTGGAGTCATACTGGAAGTATGCCTGAACATACTTGTCGGTATGGTCGCCGATGATCTTGACGGAGTTCTTGTTTGCGCCGACGGTGCCGTCGCCGCCCAGGCCCCAGAACTTGCACTCCTTGGTGCCAGCAGCTGCGGTGATGGGAGCGGGCTTGACTTCCGGCAGAGACAGGAAGGTGACGTCGTCGGTGATGCCCAGGGTGAAACGCTCCTTGGGCTGATCCTTCTCCAGCTCCTTGAACAGAGCGAAGATGGAGGACGGCGGGGTGTCCTTGCTGCCCAGGCCGTAACGGCCGCCGGTCAGAACGACATCGTTCAGGCCAGCCTCACGCAGGGTAGCGGCAACATCCAGGTACAGGGGCTCGCCCAGGGAGCCGGGCTCCTTGGTGCGGTCCAGCACAGCCACCTTCTTGGCGGTCTTGGGCAGGACCTTCAGCAGGGAAGCAGAGACCCAGGGACGATACAGACGGACCTTGATGATACCGACCTTCTCGCCGCGTGCGTTCAGGTAGTCGATGACTTCGTCAGCAACGTCGCAGATGGAGCCCATAGCCACGATCACACGGTCAGCATCGGGTGCGCCGTAGTAGTTGAACAGATCGTAGTTGGTGCCCAGCTTTGCGTTGATCTTGGCCATGTACTTCTCAACAACAGCCGGCAGAGCGTTGTAAACGCTGTTGCATGCCTCACGATGCTGGAAGAACACGTCGCCGTTCTCGTGGGAGCCGCGCATCTTGGGGTTCTCGGGGTTCAGAGCCTTCTTGCGGAACTCCTCGACAGCCTCCATGTTGCACATTTCCTTCAGGTCGGCGTAATCCCACTTCTCGATCTTCTGGTACTCATGAGAGGTACGGAAGCCGTCGAAGAAGTTCAGGAAGGGAACCTTGCCCTCGATGGCTGCCAGATGGGCGACCGGGGACAGATCCATGACTTCCTGCACGCTGCTCTCGACCAGCATTGCAAAACCGGTCTGGCGGCATGCCATGACGTCGCTGTGATCACCGAAGATGTTCAGAGACTGGGTAGCAACGGTACGTGCGGAAACATCGAACACGCAGGGCAGCTGCTCAGCAGCGATCTTGTACATGTTGGGGATCATCAGCAGCAGGCCCTGAGAAGCGGTGAAGGTGGTGGTAACAGCACCTGCACCCAGAGAGCCGTGCACAGCGCCAGCAGCGCCTGCCTCAGACTCCATCTCGACGACCTTGACCTGGTTGCCGAAGATGTTCTTCTGGCCGGCAGCAGACCACTGGTCCACGGAGTCAGCCATCGGAGAGGACGGGGTAATGGGGTAGATGGCAGCCACGTCCGTGTAGGCATACGCTACATGGGCGGCAGCGGTATTGCCATCCATAGTTTGCTTTGCTCTAGGCATTTTTCTTCCTCCATTATTCAGAATTTGGTACCTTTTGCGCGGGGCAATATGCCCCACATGGGACCGGAGAACCCCATAAAGGCACTATTGCTTGTATACTATAATAGCAAATTCCGCTCGCAAAGTAAACGCAAACCGCCCGACAAACGCACCAAAAATAAAAAAAAATTTTTAGCGCTTTTGTACGTCTTTAGCGTGTTAAAGTGAGCAATGGCGCGGATTTTCCGGTTTTTGGGCAACAGGCAGCCTTCTCTTTTACAGAAATTTTAAAATTCCGGCCGGAATGCCCGCTCCGGGGCGAATCTCATCATTGACAACAAACCGCATTTTGCCGTAAACTGGGAAGCAGAAAACCGGCGCTGTGCCGGAAAAAGGGGCGTTGAAGAAAATGAGCAATCCGGTCCATTTTGAAAAGACACTGTCCAGCGAGACGCTGTTTGAAGGGCGGGTCATCACCCTGACCAAGGACACTGCACTGCTGGAAAACGGCAGGACCGCCACCCGCGAAGTGGTGCATCACCACGGCGGGGCCTGCATCCTGCCTTATTTTGCCGACGGCACCATCTGCATGGTGCGGCAGTTCCGCTATGCCATGCAGCAGGAGCTGTGGGAGCTGCCCGCCGGCAAGCTGGAAAAGGGGGAGGACCCCTTTGAAGCTGCGAAGCGGGAGCTGGAAGAGGAGTGCGGCCTGACCGCCGACCACTACACCTCGCTGGGCGAGTTCTACCCCACCGTGGGCTACGACACCGAGATCATCTACACCTGGGTGGCCACCGGCCTGCACGAGACCCACATGCACCTGGACGCGGACGAGTTCCTGACCCCGGACCGGGTGCCGCTGGAAAAGGCCTACGAGATGGTCATGCGCGGCGAGATCAAGGACGGCAAGACCATTGCCGGCATCCTGAAGCTGAAGGCCCTACTGAACGAGGGCAAGCTGTGAATATCCTGTACGAGGACAGTGCCCTTGTGGTGCTGGACAAGCCTGCGGGGCTGTCCAGCGAGGAAGGGGTCCCGGCCGCCCTGCGGCAGCACTGGGACATCCCGGATGCCTTTGTGGGGGTGGTGCACCGGCTGGACACCGGCGTGTCCGGCCTGATGGTCTTTGCCCGCACCCCGGCCGCCGCCGCGGCCTTGAGCCGACAGATCACCCAAAGCCAGGAAGCCTATGCAGTGCAGGACGGCCGGGCCGAGGGCAGGGCAGAGGCCCCCTGCTTTGTCAAGCAGTACCGGGCGGTGCTTTCCGGCGGGCCAAACGACGCCCTGCCTGCGGCAGGCACCCTGCGAGACTGGCTGTTCAAGGACAGCCGCAGAGGCCGGGTGTTCCCGGTCAGCCGCCCGCGCAAGGGCGTGCGGGAAGCCGTGCTGGAATACCGCATTGTCCGGCAAACGCAGGATGCCTGCCTTGCTGAGATCACCCTGCACACCGGCCGCACTCATCAGATCCGGGTGCAGTTTGCCTCCCGGAAACACCCCTTATGGGGCGACGGCAAATACGGCAGCCGTGTGAAGGGTGCCATTGCCCTGCAGAGCTGCGGTCTGCAGTTCGTACACCCGGACACCGGCAGGATCATGAACTTCACGCTGCCGCTGCCGGACACTGCCCCCTGGAATCTGTTCGCGGAATGATGCCGCGCCTTGGTGAAAACGATGGAACAATACAAAACTGATGCTGAGATCTATGCGGTGCTGGAGCGGGAGATCATCGACCTGACCATCCGTCCCGGCTCCCCCCTGAGTGAAAACCCGCTGTGTGCCCGCTTCGGCGCACCGCGCACCCTGATCCGGATGGTGCTGCAGCGCCTGAAAGAAAGCGGTCTGGTGCGCATCGTGCCCTACAAGGGCACCACCGTCACCCGCCTGAACCGCCGCATCGTGGATGAACTGATCTACGAGCGCACGGCGGTGGAGGCAAAGATCCTGCGGGACTTCACCCCCAAATGCACCCCGGAGCAGCGGGCGCTGATCCGGGTGCGGGTGGATGCCTACGAAGCCCTTGCACGGGCCGAGGCCCCGGATTACAACAAGCTGTACGAGGCCGACCGCCTGCTGCACGAGACCTGGTTTGCAGCTATGGATAAGATGTATTTGTGGAGCACGCTGCAGAACGCCCACGCGGACTACAGCCGCTTCCGGATGCTGGACACCATGACCACCGGCGGACTGGACGAGGTGATCGCCGACCACCGCAACCTGCTCAACGCCATTGAGCGGTGCGACCTGGCTGCCTTTGAGCCGCTGGTGGAGCGGCACCTGTACGGCGGCATCCGCCGCCTGGGCTCCAAATTGACCGGCGAATACGCCGACTATTTTGAGCCGGAACCCGAAAAGTAAAAAAATGTTCCACGCGGAACAATAAGCTGAACGATATCCAGTACGGCAAAGATAAGGAAGGCTCTTACTTGTTGCTCTGCTGCAAAATATCGCCTAAGTTTGGGCAAAATCAACAAAGCGAAAAAGAAACCCGTTTCTATCTTGACACACAGCAAAGAATATGGTACGGTAATCATGCATAGAATAAATTATGATTCAAGTGCTTAATTTGTCTGTGCCTTACAAAAAAGAAAATTGTACGTGAGCAGCGTCGTTGGATTGTTACCGTTTGGCGGGCTAGACCAACTCTGCATAGCACAAGCCGAAAGCGTGTTTCAGCCTTCGGTATGTTTGCTGTGTCAAGAGTGGTCTTTTTTTATTGCCTTTTTCAACCTGAGGAGGAGAAACAATGCAATATACCGTCAAAAAACCGATCAACAACAACATCCTGCGCGTGGTGGACCCCACGGGCTGTGAGCTGATCGTCACCGGGCGCGGGCTGGGCTTTGGCGCTAAGCCGGGCTATAAAATCGAGGCCGAAACCGTGGAGCACAGCTACCGCATGACCAGTCCTGCCGTGCAGCAAAAGTTGGTGGAACTTCTGGAACAGATCCCCTATGAGCATCTGCTGCTTACCGATGAGCTGGTAGAAACCATCCGGCAGCGGCTGAAATACCCGCTGAACGAAAGCCTGCTCATCACGCTGGCCGACCACATCAGCTTTGCCATTCAGCGCAGCGAACAGGGGATTCGCTTTTCCAACCCGCTGATGGCTCCCATTCGGGAATTCTACCCGGAAGAATATCTCCTTGGCATGGAGTGCCTTGCTGCCATCCGCCAGCGCTGCCATGCAGACCTTTCGGACGACGAGGGCGGTTTCATTGCGCTGCACATCGTCAACGCAGAGCTCAACACCACCATGAGCGTGGTGAACGATGTCACCCGCTTTGTGGATGGCTGCGTGCAGGTAGTGGAATGCTTTTACAACTGCCATTTTGACCGGGATGCACTGGATTTCGGCCGCTTTACAGTGCATTTGCGTTTTTTTGCGCAGCGCGTATTTCAAGGAAAACAGGAGCAGGAAAACGATCCCCATGACGAAGTGTTCCGCGCCCTGATCGCCCGCAATTGCAGCGAACACTACAAATGCGCTTGCTGCATTGCGGAGTATGTGCGCAACACCTGGCACAAGGAGCTTTCGGACGAGGAACTGGTGTTCCTTACGATCCATCTGAAACGGATTCGGATGGGAAAATAAGATTTTTGCTTCACCTTTGATTCTCCACAGGTCTTTCCTGTGTGGATATATATGCTGGATACGAACTTGAGAAAAGGAGAACTGAAGATGAAAGACAAGATCTTTGGCGTGCTGCAGCGCGTGGGACGCAGCTTTATGCTGCCCATTGCACTGCTGCCTGTAGCGGGCCTGCTGCTGGGTATCGGCAGCTCGTTCACCAACGAAACCATGCTGGCGGCCTATGGCCTGAACAATGTCATCCATCCGGGCACCCTCATTTATACCATTCTGGACGTGATGAGCCAGACCGGCAATGCGGTGTTCAGCAATCTGGCGCTGCTGTTCGCCATGGGCGTAGCCATCGGCATGGCCCGCAAGGAAAAAGAGGTCGCGGCACTGTCCGGTGCAGTGGCTTATATCATTATGAATACAGCCATTCAGGCCATGATCAATGCGGCAGGCGGCGTAGAAGCGATGCCTGCCAACTCCACCACCACCATGCTGGGCATCACAACGCTGCAAATGGGTGTGTTCGGCGGCATCGTGGTCGGTCTGGGCGTGGCAGCGCTGCACAACAAGTTCTATAAGATCGAGCTGCCGCAGGTGCTGGCCTTCTTTGGCGGCACACGCTTTGTGCCCATCATCAGCTCCATCGTGTATCTGGTGGTCGGCATTGCCATGTTCTATATCTGGCCGGTGGTGCAGAGCGGGATTGCCGCGCTGGGTGCACTGGTGCTGGCTTCCGGCTACGCAGGCACCTTTATTTACGGCCTGCTGGAGCGTGCGCTGATCCCCTTTGGACTGCATCATGTGTTCTATATGCCGTTCTGGCAGACCGCTGTGGGCGGCACCGCCATCATCGATGGCGTTACCGTGACCGGCGCACAGAACATCTTCTTTGCCGAGCTGGCTTCCAAGGCCACCACAGTGTTCTCGGTCAGCGCTACCCGCTTCATGGCCGGTAAGTTCCCCTTTATGATGTTCGGTCTGCCCGGCGCGGCGCTGGCGATGTACCAGTGCGCCAAGCCGGAAAAGAAAAAGGCAGCAGGCGGCCTGCTGCTGTCTGCTGCCTTGACGGCTTTCCTCACCGGCATCACCGAGCCGCTGGAATTTACCTTTATTTTTGTGGCTCTGCCCATGTACGCCGTGCACTGCGTGCTGGCCGGTCTGTCCTTCATGCTGATGCACATCCTGAATGTGGGCGTGGGCATGACCTTCTCCGGCGGTCTCATTGATCTGGTGCTGTTCGGTGTGATGCAGGGCAACGCCAAGACCCACTGGGTATGGGTGGTCGTAGTCGGTGCGGTGTACTTTGTGCTGTACTACATCATTTTCCGCTTTATGATCTCCAAATTCAACTACAAGACCCCGGGCCGCGACGATGCCGAGGAAGTCAAGCTGTACACTCGTGCGGACGTGAACGCCCGCAATGCTGCTTCCGGCAGTGTGCCCGCCGGGAATGACCCGGTCAGCGCCCTGATCGTGGAAGGTCTGGGAGGTGCTAACAACCTGTCCGATGTGGACTGCTGCGCCACCCGTCTGCGCTGCACCGTCAAGGACGCTGCCCTGGTCAAACAGGATGTGCTCAAGGCTTCCGGTGCTTCCGGCGTCATCTGCAAGGGCAACGGCGTGCAGGTGGTGTATGGCCCCAAGGTGGCGGTCATCAAGGCAAAGCTGGAAGATTATCTGGAAAATGCACCCAAGACCTCGGCAGCGACCGCAGCACCCGCCCCGGCAACGGCTCCCGCAACCCCGGCAGCAGCCGCAAAGGATACCGTGCTGTCTGCCTGCCTGAACGGCACCGTCGTCCCGCTGGCCGAGGTGAAGGACGAAGCCTTTGCCAGCGGTGCGCTGGGCGACGGCATTGCCATTGAGCCCACCGATGGTGAACTGGTGGCACCTGCTGACGGTGAGATTTCCTCCACCTTTGAGACCCACCATGCCGTGGGCATGACCACCGTTGACGGCGCGGAACTGCTGATGCACATCGGCATCGATACGGTCAAGCTGGGTGGCAAGCACTTTACCTACCTCGTCAACGAGGGTGACAAGGTGAAGAAAGGTCAGCCGCTGATCCGCTTTGAACTGGAAGCCATCAAGGCCGAAGGCTATCCTGTGACCACACCGCTCATTGTCTGCAACACCGATGACTATGCCGCTGTCGCGGCTAAAGCCAGTGGCACCGTAAAGCAGGGCGATGCGTTGCTGGAACTGAAGCACTAAGCGTTTTTCTTCAACGGTAAGGCAGGGTTGTTATAATGGAAAAGGGCAGCTGCACGAACTTGTGCAGCTGCCCTTTTGGCTTTATGCGCAGAACACCCCGGAGATGAAAATCTCCAGACCGATGCCGATGAGGATGACGCCGCCCAGGATGGATGCCTTGCCGGAGAGCTCGGTGCCGAACTTCTTGCCGATGTTCAGGCCCGCCATGCAGAGGAAGAAGGTGACCACCGCAATGATGATGGATGCTGCCAGCGCCATCAGCCAGCCGTACTCCGAGATGGTAAAACCCACCGAAAGGGCGTCGATGCTGGTGGCTACGCCCTGCATGAACAGGGCACCGGCACTGAGCTCGGTGGCCTCCTCGGCTTCCTCGCCCTTGATGCCGTCCACCAGCATCTTGCCGCCGATGTAGCCCAGCAGGGCCAGCGCGATCCACGGGATGAACGTTTCAAAGGACGAGAACAGCTCCACAATGGTGTGCACACAGATCCAGCCGGTCATGGGCATCACGGCCTGGAACACGCCGAAGGTACCCGCGATCCTGCACATGGTGTCTTTGCCCATTTTGGGGTCATGCAGACCGTTTGCCATGGACACCGAAAACGCATCCATCGCCAGACCTACGCCCAGCAGGGCACTGTTGAGGAAAAACACAAAGCTCCATTCCATCTTGTCTGCCTCCTATTTGTTGACCGTATTCCAAACAATACAAAAACCCGGTCCCGGGCGCGTTGTACGTCCGGGACCGGGTGATTTTTTGAAATCCACTCCATGTGCACGGGCGCAGCAAACACGCACCAAAACACATGAGTCTCGCAAATGAAAGCAAGCCAGGCCGGAACCGACGACCATTGTGTTGACTTGCTGCGCCCTGCAAAAGCGCCTGCTACTCCCCCACGGGTATTGTGATTTTGTTTATTCTAGCACAGTTTCAAGGCAAAGTCCAGACAAACCTGACGGCAGGTCAATCATTCCTTCTCTTCCGGGTCTGCCTCCGGGGTTTCGGTGGCGGCTGCGGCATCGGCCGCTTCCATCTCAGCCAGCTGCTCGGCAGTGGGCTCTGCCTCGGCCTCGGAGGCGTCGATCTGTTCGGTCTGGGCCTCGTCGTCGTGGTCGGTGCGGGCCAGCACCATCACCTTGTCGTTTTCGCCCAGACGCATCACCCGGACGCCGGAGCCGTAGCGGCTCTGCAGCGGGATCTCGTTGACGTGCAGACGGATGATGATACCCTCCTGGCTGCTCAGCAGCACGTCATCCACGTCATCCACGATCTTGACAGCGGCCACCTTATCCTTGGAGGCATCGTAGTTGCGGATGCCCTTGCCGCCGCGGGCAGTGATGCGGTAGGTGTCGATGTCGGAGCGGCGGCCCTTGCCGTTTTCGGTCACGGTGAGCACCGTGCCGCCTTCGCGGCAGATGCACACGCCCACCACTTCGTCGCCTTCGGCCAGCTTGATGGCGCGCACGCCGTGGCCGCTGCGGCCCATGGGACGAGCATCCTCTTCATTGAAGCGGATGGCCTGACCGTTGCGGGTGGCAACGATGAGCATGTCGTGGCCGGAGGTCAGGCGGGTCCATGCCAGCGCGTCGCCCTCGTTCAGGGCAATGCCGATCAGGCCGGTCTTGCGGATGTTGGCGTACTGCTCCAGCGGGGTGCGCTTGATGAGGCCCTGCTTCGTGACCATGGTCACAAAGCCGCCCTCGGTGTCGGCGTCCTTGCTCTGGCAGATCATGTTGGTGACCTTTTCGCCCTCGGCCAGCTGCAGCAGGTTGACGATGTTGCTGCCCTTGCTGGTGCGGCTGCCCTCGGCGATGGTGTAGCCCTTGATGCGGAACAGGCGGCCCTTGTCGGTGACAAAGAGCACATAGTCGTGGGTGGAACCTACGAACATCTCCTGCACGATGTCCTCTTCCTTGCGGGTCATGCCGGAGATGCCGCGGCCGCCGCGGCGCTGGGCCTGATAGGTGGCCTTGAGCTGGCGCTTGATATAACCGGCCTCGGTCAGGGTGTACACGCACTGCTCCTCAGCGATCAGATCCTCGATGTCCACCTCACCGGTGACCGACTGGATCTCGGTGCGGCGCTCGTCGCCAAAGCGTTTTTTCATGTCCAGCAGCTCTTCCTTGACGATGGCCAGCACGCGGGCGTCATCGGCCAGAATGGCCTCCCAGTTCTCGATCTTGGCGTGCAGACCGGCCAGCTCTTCCTCGATCTTGAGGATCTCCAGACCGGCCAGACGGCCCAGCTGCAGCTTGACGATGGCATCTGCCTGCGGATCATCGAAGCCGAACTGCTCCATGATGGCAGCCTTGGCTTCGGCCATGCCGCCCTTGCAGGCACGGATGGTGGCGATCAGCTCATCCACGATGTCGGTGGCCTTCTTCAGGCCTTCCAGAATGTGGGCGCGCTCCTTGGCCTTTTTCAGGTCGAACTGGGTGCGGCGGCGCACTACTTCGTCCTGGAACTCCACATACTTCTGGATCATCTGCTTCAGGGTCAGCACCTTGGGCACCTTGTGGTCGATGGCCAGCATGATGACGCCTACGGTATCCTGGAGCTGGGTGTACTGGTACAGCTGGTTCAGGATCACCTGGGCGTTGGCATCCTTGCGGATATCCACCACGATCCGCATGCCCTTGCGGTTGGTCTCATCGTTCAGGCCGGTGATGCCTTCGATACGCTTGTCCTTGACCAGGTCCGCCATGTTCTCGATCAGGCGGGCCTTGTTGACCATATACGGGATCTCGGTGATGATGATCTGGGTACGGCCGTTCTTGGTCTCCTCGATGGTGGCACGGCCCCGCAGGGTGATCTTGCCGCGGCCGGTGGCGTAGGCGGCACGGATGCCGCTGCGGCCCATGATGATGCCGGCGGTGGGGAAGTCCGGGCCCTTGATGTATTCCATCAGGCCGGGCAGGTCGATGTCAGGGTTGTCGATATAGGCCACACAGCCGTCAATCACCTCACTCAGGTTGTGGGGCGGGATGTTGGTGGCCATGCCGACCGCGATGCCCTGGCTGCCGTTGACCAGCAGGTTGGGGAAGCGGCAGGGCAGCACACTGGGTTCCTTTTTGGTCTCGTCAAAGTTGGGGTCCCAGTCGATGGTGTCCTTCTCGATGTCGGTCAGCATCTCCACCGCCATGCGGCTCATGCGGGCCTCGGTGTAACGGTAAGCAGCCGGGGGGTCGCCGTCCACCGAACCAAAGTTGCCCTGGCCGTCCACCAGCGGGTAGCGCAGGGAGAAGTCCTGTGCCAGACGGACCATGGCGTCGTAAACGGATGCGTCGCCGTGGGGGTGGTAGGAACCCAGCACGGCACCGACGGTGTCGGCGGACTTGCGGTAGGGATGGCTGGGGTCGTTGCCGCGCTCATGCATGGTATACAGAATACGGCGGTGAACGGGCTTCAGGCCGTCACGCACATCAGGCAGGGCACGGGACACGATGACCGACATGGAGTAGTCCAGGAACGCGGTCTCGATCTCCTTCTTGACGTCGCGGATGATCTTTTTGGTTCCGCTGCCCGGAATCATGACATAATCTTCTTCCATTTGTTCCTCCGTGTATTACACGTCCAGCTTTGCGTACTGGGCGTTGGTCTCGATAAAGCGGCGGCGGGGCTCCACCTGGTCGCCCATGAGGATGGTAAAGGCTTCGTCGGCCTTTTCGGCATCGTCGATGGTGATCTGCACGATCACCCGGTTGTCCGGGTTCATGGTGGTCTCCCACAGCTGGTCCGGGTTCATCTCACCAAGGCCCTTATAGCGGTTCACCTTGGCACCCGGCATTTCCTGCGAAAGCACGGCCATTTCGGCGTCGTTGTAGGCATACTTGATGGTGTTGCCCTTCTGGACCTTGAACAGGGGCGGCTGGGCCACATACACATGGCCCTGCTCGATGAGCGGACGCATATAGCGGAAGAAGAAGGTCAGCATCAGGGTGCAGATGTGAGAACCGTCCACATCTGCATCGGCCATGATGAACACCTTGTCGTAACGCAGCTTGGAGATGTCAAATTCCTCGCCAATGCCGCAGCCCAGGGCCAGCACCACGGGCATCAGTTTATCGTTGCCGTAGATCTTATCGGCGCGGGCCTTTTCCACGTTGAGCATCTTGCCCCACAGCGGCAGGATGGCCTGGATGGCAGAGTCACGGCCCATCTTGGCGGAACCGCCTGCAGAATCGCCCTCGACGATGAAGATCTCGGTCTTGGTGGGGTCCTTTTCCCGGCAGTCGGCCAGCTTGCCGGGCATGCGGCTGGTCTCCAGCGCGCTCTTGCGGCGCACCAGCTCCCGGGCCTTCTTGGCGGCAGCGCGGGCGCGGGCAGCCTGGGTGGCCTTTTCAAAGATGGCCTTGGCCACACCGGGGTTCTCTTCAAAGAACTCCATCAGCTTTGCATAGACCATGTTGGACACGAGGGTGCGGATCTCGGTGTTGCCCAGCTTTGCCTTGGTCTGGCCCTCAAATTCGGCCTCCTGCAGCTTGACCGAGATGACGCAGATCAGGCCCTCGCGCACATCGGCACCGGACAGGTTCTCGTCCTTGTCCTTCAGCAGGCCGTGGCTGCGGCCGTAATCGTTGAACACGCGGGTCAGGCTGGACTTGAAGCCCTCTTCGTGGGTGCCGCCGTCCGGGGTGTTGACGTTGTTGGCAAAGCTCAGCAGCAGCTCGTTGTAGCTGGAGTTGTACTGTAGCGCGATCTCGGCCATACCGCGGTCGGTCTGGCCCTTGAGGTAGATGACATTGGGGTGCAGCACTTCCAGCTTGCGCTTCTCGCCCAGATAGGTGACGAAGCTCTTGATGCCGCCCTCATAGCACATGACCTCGGTGCGGTAGCAGGGCTCGCCCTCCTTGCCGTCTTCCAGCACGGGGGTGTACAGCTCGCGCTCGTCGGTCAGGGTGATCTTGACACCGGCGTTCAGGAAGCTCTCTTCCCGCAGGCGCTTTTCCAGCGTGTCGAAGTCGTACACGGTGGTATCCCGGAACATCTCCGGGTCCGGCTTGAAAGTGACGCGGGTGCCGGTGACCCCGTCGGCCACCGGTCCGATGCACTTCAGCGGGCCGTCCGGGTCGCCGCGGCGGAAGGTCTGCTCATACTCATGGCCGTCGCGGCGCACGTTGACGGTAAGCCACTCGGAGCAGGCGTTGACAACGGATGCACCTACGCCGTGCAGGCCGCCGGCCACCTTGTAGCCGGAGTTCTCGCCGCCGAACTTGCCGCCGGCGTGCAGGATGGTGTAGACGACGGTGACGGCGGGCAGGCCGGTGTCGGCCTGGATGTCCACGGGGATGCCGCGGCCGTTGTCGGTGACCTGGATGATGTTGTCCTTCAGGATCTTGACCTCGATGTGGTCACAGTAACCGGCCAGTGCCTCGTCGATGGCGTTGTCCACGATCTCGTAGACCAGATGATGCAGGCCCCGCTCGCCGGTGGAGCCGATATACATGCCGGGGCGCTTGCGCACGGCCTCCAGACCCTTCAGGACCTGGATCTCGCTGGCGTTATACTCGTGGTCGGTAGCGGTTTCGGCATTGGTGCTGGTGATGATTTCTTCTGCCATTTCCTTTCTCCCTTTTTGTTTTTCGTGTAGATATCGTGTTGTTTCTCTATTCTGGAAACGCAGCGGCAGGCACTTTCCACGCCTGCAGGCTGCGGGGTTCTCGCAAGGGGCGGCTGCACAACGTTCACTCGATCATCTTTTCGGCGCGGCGGCGCAGCACGGCGCTGGACAGCTCCGAAAGATACACCGTGTCCACCACGCCGCCGTCCGCCAGAACATAGCTCTGGGGCAGCTCATCCGAAAGGCTCACCACGGCCCCGTTCTTCTGGGCGTAGTTCAGAAATTCCCGCCCGCGGGGGGAGATGGTGGTGGTCTCCAGATTGAAGATGCCGATGATGTCACGGTCGTTCAGCACATAATCGCGTCCGAGATGAATATACATACTGTATTTTCCTCGTGCAGTTCCGATTGGATATTTCAGCATTTCATGCAGGTTTTATGCATCCATTTTCGCAACATTTCTGCATGCTGTCAGGCGCGGCTCAGCACGCCGCCGTTCATGCGGTATACCTCGCCGTCCGTCTTGAGGAAGGCGGTGTCATCGCAGCTGGTGACAAAGGTCTGCTTTTCCTTCATGCGGGTCAGCAGATACTGCTTGCGGCCCTCGTCCAGCTCGCTGAGCACATCGTCCAGCAGCAGCACGGGGTGTTCGCCGGTGATGCGGGCAGCAGCGGCGGCCTCGGCCATCTTCAGGCTCAGCACCACGCTGCGCTGCTGTCCCTGGCTGGCAAACACACGGGCAGGCTGATCGTCCAGCAGCAGTTCCAGATCTTCGCGGTGGACGCCGCACAGGCTCTGCCCGGCCCGCAGCTCCTCGTTCTGGCGCTGCTTCAGCAGATCGGCCAGACCGCCCGGCGCAAACTGGGCCGCATAGCGGATGCTCATGCGCTCCGCCCCGTGGGAAAGCTCCTGATAGTTGGCGCAGGCCAGCGGCCCCAGCAAGGCAAGGTAATCCCGCCGCCGCTGCTGCAGGACCTCGCCCTGCGCGGCCAGCTCCACATTCAGCACTTCCAGCAGAGCACATTTTTCCGCATAAGGGCGCTCCTGCCCGGTGGCAGAATGCCGCAGCAGCGCATTTTTCTGCTGCAGTACCCGGACGTAGCGGCGATAAGTGGCCAGATACCCGGGGTACAGCTGGCACAACGCCGCGTCCAGAAACCGGCGGCGGCCCTCCGGTGCGCCCTTGACCAGGCTCAGGTGTCCGGGGTCGAACACCACAGCGGGAAAGCTGCCGGCCAGACCGGCGGCCCGCTTGGGGGCAGCCCCGTTCACCGAGGCATAGCGGCCGGGGCGGGGTGCGTCCGGGGTGCCCACCGTGATGCGCACCCGGGCCGGGTCATCCGGCTCCTGATCTTCCTGCCGGGTGCGCTGGGTCACGGCTTCCAGCACCGCGAATGTCTCCCCGCGGCGCACAAGCTCGGCATCCTTGCCGCCCCGGAAGCTCTTGCCCCCGGTAAGCAGCCAGATGGCCTCCAGCAGATTGGTCTTGCCCTGACCGTTGTTGCCGCAGATGACCGTCAGCTCCCGGCCGGGTTCCAGCCGGGCCGACGCAATGTTGCGGTAATTCGTAACTTCCAGTGAAAGCAGCCGCATTACTGGCCCTGCCCGACTTCCACGGACTGGCCGTCCAGCTCGATCACGTCACCGGCACGGCACTTCTTGCCGCGCATGGTGCACACCTCGCCGTTCACCTTCACGGCACCGCCCTGCACCAGCTCCTTGGCTTCGCCGCCGGTCTCGCACAGGCCTGCGTACTTGAGCAGGGCATCCAGCTTGATAAATTCCGTATGAATGAGAATTTTCTGCATAAAATCGCCTTTCTTAATCGTTCTTGAAGCGCACGGGCAGCACCAGATACAGGAAATCGCTGCCATCCACGGGCAGCACCTTGACCGGGCTCAGGGGGCCGCTGATCTCCATGCGCACCTGTTCGGTGCGGGCGTTGCGCAGAGCGTCCAGCAGATAGCGGTTGTTGAAGCCGATCTCCACCTCGTCGCCCTCACACTGCGCGTTGAATTCATCCACCACGCGGCCCAGATTCGTCTGGCAGCGCACCACGACTTTCCCCTCGGTAAAGGTAATGCGGAGGGGATTTTTTAAACGCTCTGTAATAATCAGAGAGGCACGCTCGATGGTCTCGATGAACTCCTTGGTGTCAAGGGTCACCCGGGTACGGCTGCCGGCGGGGATCACGTTGTGATAGTTCAGGAACTCGCCCTCGATGAGCCGGCTCATGATGGTGTAACCGGCAGCCATGAACACCACATAGCGGCGGTTGGCACAGATGTGCACCGGCTCTTCGTCGTCGTTGGGCAGCAGGTGGGCCACTTCGGTCATGGTCTTGCTGGGCACGATGATGCGGATGTCCTTTACGGCGGTGACCGGGCGCTCCACGATGGCCAGACGGTAGCCGTCCAGGGCCACGATGGTCAGCTTATTGGGTTCGATCTCGAACAGTTCGCCGGTGTGAGCCGGTTTTTTCTCGTCCTGACTCACGGCGTACAGGGTGCGGTCGATCATGTCCCGGAGCACGCCGGTGGGGATGGTCAGGGTCTCCTCGGCACCGGTGTTGGGCAGGTCGGGGAAGTCGGTGGCGGCCATGGACTGGATCTCGAATTCCGCCACGCCGCTCTTGATGGTGGTCTTGCCGTTGTCGGCAGACAGGATGCTGATCTGACCGGCGGGCATCCGGCTGATCATGCTGCTGAGCAGTTTTGCATTCAGCACGATCTCGCCGGGCTCCTTGACGTTGGCCTCGATGGTGGTCACGATGCCCATTTCCAGGTCATAGCCGGTCAGGGTCAGCTGAAAACCTTCGGCTTTCAGCAGGATGCCTTCCAGCACCGGGATGGCTGACCGCATGGTGACGGCCTTGGAAACGCCGTCGATCGCTGCACTGAGAAGGGTTTTATCGCATATAATGTTCAAACCAGAATCGCTCCTTTTTGTTCACCGGCCGTATTGTGGGTCTGTTCTTCAGAATTGCCTGCTGACCGGTCTATCTTATTGAACTTGTTGTAGTAACCGTAGTAGGGGGTGGGGAACTTGTGGAAAACTCGGAAAAGCCTTGTCGGAATGCGGGGGTTTTGGTTTCCACCGGATTGTGAATGGGTTGTGGAGGAATTGTGGAATCGTGAAGAAAAGCCCTGCTTTCCACAGCGGATGTGGAAAGAACAGGTTGAATGTTGAAAACTCGGTGGAAAGTGTGGAAAGGTTTGCGATTTTACCACAAGATATGGGTCTGTTTTCCCCATTTTGCCCCGGTTTTTCCCCATATTTTGGGGTGAGACCCTGAAATGAGTATGACTTTTACGTCAAAATCTGTCTCAGGCCTTGACGTTTTTGATGATGTCGCTCACGGTCTCGCGCAGGTGCTGGTCATTCTTCATGTCCCGTTCCATGGTCTTGAGGGAGTAGACGATGGTGGAGTGATCGCGGCCGGAGAATTCCCGGCCGATCTCCTCCATGCTCATGCCGGTGACCTCCCGCAGGATGTAGATGGCCACACGGCGGGCAGAGGCCACGTTGGCGTTGCGCTTGGTGCCGCGGATGTCGGCAGGGGAGACGTTGAAGGTGCGGGACACCTCGCCGATGATCTTTTCGATGGTCACCGGCACGGGCTGGGTCTCGTTGAGGATGTCCTTGATGGCGTTCTGGGCCACGCTGATCACCGGCTGGATGCCCTCCAGCATGTAGTAGGCGTTCAGCTTTTTCACGGCGCCTTCCAGCTGGCGGATGTTGTTCTTCAGGTGGTTGGCGATGAACTCGGCCACATCCTCGGGCAGATCCAGGTGCAGCAGCTCGGCCTTACGCTTGACGATGGCCACGCGGGTCTCGAAGTCCGGCGGCTGGACATCGGCGGTCAGGCCCCACTCAAAGCGGGTGCGCAGGCGCTCTTCCAGGCTCTTGATCTCCTTGGCCGGGCGATCGGAAGCAATGACGATCTGCTTGTGGGCGTCGTGCAGGGAGTTGAAGGTGTGGAAGAACTCTTCCTGGGTGGACTCCTTGCCGGCGATGAACTGGATATCGTCCACCAGCAGCAGGTCGGCCACGCGGTACTTCATGCGGAAGTCCTCGGTGCTGCCGGCGCGGATGGCGGCGATCAGCTCATTGGTGAACTGCTCGCAGGTCACATACATGATGACGAAGTCGGGGTGGGTGCGTTTGATCTCGGTCTGGATGGCCGTCAGCAGATGGGTCTTGCCAAGGCCCGAGCCGCCGTAGATGAACAGCGGGTTGTAAGCGCCGGAAGGGTTGGCCGCCACCGCCTGGGCTGCAGCAAACGCAAACTGGTTGGAGGGGCCCTTGATGAAGTTCTCGAAGGTGAACTCGTAGTTGCCCTGGGGGGAGGCAGGGTTTGCCTCGTACTGCTGGGCCAGCACCACCTCGTGGGGCGGGGTGCTGGGCACCACCAGCGTGATGTCCACGTCAAAGCCCAGCACGGTCTTGAAGGCCTCCTTCAGCAGGCCCAGGTAGCGGTCGGTGACGATCTTGCAGATGAAGTCGTTGCGCACCGACAGGGTGATGTGGCTGGAGTCCTCAAAGCTGATGGGCTCCAGGCCGTCGATGTAGAGATTATAGGTCGGCTCGGCCATCTGCGTTTTGCAGTACGCCTGGGCGGCCTCTAAAACGTCCTTGAAAGAATCCATAAAAACATCCACTCCATTGAAGTTTTCAACAATGCTGCTGATACCAAGTTAGTATACCACAAAAATCTCTGTGCGTCTATATTTCTATAAGGTAATTTTATATACATAAAATAAGCCGCCCTGTGTTGGGTTTTTCGCGTTGTGGCGCGACGGACCAAAAGCCACAATATCTTGTGGCAGACGGGTTTTCCACGGCAGAATGGTGAAAAAGTTGAAAATCTTTTCACAAAAAAGTTTGCAGGAAAGCGAAAAAAATGCTTGACAGAACGCCATACTGTGCGATATACTGTTGAATTGCAAGCCTGTCCCCATTTTGGGACCAGAAATACCCCATCATCGGGGACGAGTTTTTACGGAGGATACAACCATGAAGAGAACTTTTCAGCCCAAGAAGCGTCATCGCAAGGAAGTTCATGGCTTTCTGACCCGCATGAGCACCAAGAACGGCCGCAAGGTCATCAATGCTCGCCGTGCTAAGGGCCGCAAGAGCCTGACTGTCTGATCCCGCGTTTTATGACGAGATCCGGCGCAGAACCCAATATGCGCACAAAAGACCGCTGATTCTGGATCGGTGGTCTTATTTTATTTGAAAAATTCCGGCAAACCGGAAAAATTTTTCGCAAAAAGCCCATGGGGGCCTTTTAAAGTCGAAAAAATTCTGATATACTGGCTAAAGAATCTGCTTTGTGCACCCGGCTTGGTGCCGGGCAGAAGAGAAAGGAGGCGCCGAAGCAATGCGCTACCGTCCCATCCGCCGCAACAACGAATTTGGCCGCGTGTATGCCCGCGGCAAATCCTATGTGAACCAGGCTCTGGTGCTGTATGTGCTCAAGACCCGCGGCAAACGCACCCGCGTGGGCCTGACCGCCACCAAGAAGATCGGCCACGCCGTGCAGCGCAACCGCGCCCGCCGTGTGATGAAGGCCGCCATCGACGAGCATTTGGATTACAACATCGGCGGTTACGATCTGGTATTCGTGGCCCGGGGCATGACCCCGCGGCTCAAGAGCTGGCAGCTCAGCAGCATCGTGGCAAAGCTGTTTGCCCAGGCCGGCCTGCCGGACAAGGCAAAGCAGCCGGACGCACCGCCGCCCGCCACCCTGCCTCCGGCCCGTAAAAAGCCGGCAGCGGACGAGAAGGCAAAGGCATGAACCGTCTGCAGGCAGCTTGCCGCAGGGCCCTGTGCCTGCCCATCCGGGCCTATCAGTATACCCTCAGCCCATGGATCGGCCGCAGCTGCCGGTTCACCCCCAGCTGCAGCAACTACACCATGCAGGCCATCCTGACCCACGGCTGCATCAAGGGCATCCTGCTGGGAGCCTGGCGCATCGCCCGGTGCAACCCCCTGGGCAAATGGGGCTACGACCCCGTGCCGGAAGCAGGGAAGTGGACGAACCCCGCCCGCAGGCTGCAGCCGTCAAAACTGTTTGAAAATCGGCATAAAGCAAACTAGAACGTTACCGGCAGGCCAGCGGGGAGCTTTCTCCTCGGACACGAAAAACGGGTTGTGGCACCCAGCGGCTGCGTCGGCTCTTGAACGAGCCTTGCACCCTGCTGGCCACTGCCCCAACAGCAACTCCCTGTTTCCGCCGCTGGCGGCGGTCGTTGCCGTTGCAGGCCATTCCATCGCCCGCCCTACTGCCTGCGGCAGCAGGGTCCCACCCCAGCGGACGGTCCTCGGAGAAACTCCCCGCCGTCCTGCCCACTGCAATTTCAGCTTCTTGTGACGCATCGCACTGTGGGCGGTGTGTCCTACGATAAAAAATAACGCGTCCCGTGCCACAGGCGGGGCAGAATGGACAAAGGTATGAACTTCTTTTACATCCTAAGCGCTCCTCTTGGCTATGTGATGGAGTGGATCTACAAGCTGCTGCCCAACTACGGCTGGGACATCATCCTCTTCACGCTGCTGATCAACATCGTCAAGATCCCTCTGCAGCTCAGCCAGCAGAAGAGCATGGCCAAAATGTCGGCCTTCCAGCCCATGCTGCAGGAGATCCAGACCAAGTACAAGGATAAGCCCGAAAAGCAGCAGGAAGAAATGCTCAAGCTGCAGCAGGACTATGGCTATAAGCCCACCGCCGGCTGCGTGCCCATGCTGCTCAACTTCCTGGTCATCTTCGGCGTTATCGGTGTTGTTTACAACCCGCTGCAGCGCATCTTCCACATCAGTGCTGCTGCTCTGACCGCAGCCGGTGAGGCCCTGACCGCCGCCGGGGTTTCCTTTACCGCCATCACCCGCGACACCAACATCATTGCACAGGTCGTGGCCGGCAATTCCGGCGTGATCGGCTGCTTCAGCGCAGACCAGATCGCCACCATCACCGAGTTCAGCCAGCACATGAACTTCCTGGGCATCGACCTGACCCGCATCCCGCAGATCGGCCTGTCGCTGGACCTGGTGCTGCCCCTGCTGTCGGTGATCACCATGTTCCTGTCCACCCACATCAGCATGAAGGCCTCCGGCCAGCAGATGCAGGGCAGCATGAAGGTGACCATGTACCTGATGCCGCTGATGTACCTGTTCTTCTGCTTTACCTACCCGCTGGCATTCTCGCTGTACTACGTCATTTCCAACATTGTGATGACCGTGCAGACCCAGGCCATGCGGAAGGTCTATGACCCCGAAAAGATGCGGAAAGAAGTGGAAGCTCAGATCGAGGAAAAGCGCAAGCAGCAGAAGCGTGGTGTAAAGAGCACCACCGTGAAGGTCACCGATCCCAAGACCGGCAAGACCGTGGAAAAGAACCTGTCTGCCAGTGAGATGAACAAGCGCCGCCTGGAGTATGCCCGTCAGCTGGACGCTGAGCGTTACAAGGACGAGCGCACCGTGCCGCTGAGTGAGCTGAACAAGCAGGACAAGGAATAAAGGAGGACGAACGGTTATGATCCGTAAGCAGGAAGCGACCGGCAAGACGGTCGATGAAGCCCGCGCAAAAGCCTGCGCTCTGCTGGGCGTACAGGCCGAAGATCTGAATGTCAGCTATGAAGTGCTGGAGATGCCCCAGAAAACCGGTTTCCTGGGCCTGAAAACCACCCCTGCCAAGGTGTGCGTGAGCGTGGAAGAACCCGATGCTCCGGCAGTGCCCGCCGCAGCCCCGGCTCCGGCGGCCGAGGCTGCTCCGGTGCAGGAGACTGCCCCGGAAGTTCCCGCTGTCCCCGTGGAAGAGCCTGCCGCACCGGTGGAAGCACCGGCTGCCGAGGTTGAGCAGCCTGCCGCAGAGCAGGCCGCCCCGGCTGCAGCCGCAGCCGCAGACGAGGAGACCGAGGTCCCCATCGTGATCGAAGAGAACGCCAAGGTCAAGGCTGCTGTGGAGTACCTGCAGGAAGTCATTGCCAAGATGGGCGTGGAGAACGTGACCTTCAGCGCCGTGCAGAAGGGCGAAGCCACCATCATCCGTCTGGACGGTGAGCACCTGGGTGCCCTGATCGGCCGCCGCGGCGAGACCATGGAGAGCTTGTCCTATCTGGCAAGCCTGGTGGCCAACCGTCTGGAAGGCGATTACATCAAGCTGGGTCTGGACGTGGCTGGCTACCGCGACAAGCGCGAGAGCGACCTGACCGCCCTGGCACAGCGCATTGGTGCCAAGGTGCGCAAGACCGGCCGCAGCTTTGCCATGGAGCCCATGAACCCCTACGAGCGCCGCATCATCCACTCTGCCATCAGCAAGATGGAGGGGGTCCGCAGCGAGAGCAAGGGCGAGGGCCGTGACCGCCGCGTGGTCATCTACTCCACCGCACCGGATGCCCAGACCGAGAACACCTACGGCGAGCGCCGTCCCCGCGGCGGCCGCCCCGGCAACGGACGCCGCCCCGGCGGCAACCGCAATGGCGGCTATCGCGGCGGCAGCCGTTCGGAGCACGGCGACCGCAATGGCAACCGCGGCGGCTACCGTGGCTCCCGCCCTGCCGGGGGCCGTGGCCCCCGTCCCTCCAGTGTCCCCGAGCGCACCTATGCGCCCCGGGACGCCGAGACTGCCGCCCCGGTGGCACCCAAGCGCACCGAGCGTGTGGATGATTTTGCCGATTTCAGCTTTGGCAAGATCGAGCTGTAATTTCTGAGCGACCCAGGACCTCCTGCCATCCGGCGGGAGGTCTTTTTGCGCAGAGGAACGGATTTTCCACCGTCTCCCGGGAAAACGTGGAAAAAGTGTATCATTCCGCCGGATTTCGTGGTAAAATGAAACCTACGGGTGGCATTTCAGACCCGGCAGAAAGAAGAGCATTGCGGTGTCCTGGACCAACAGGCACGCTGAAAGGATAACCATCATGCAGGAAACGACCATTGCAGCCATTGCCACAGCCCCCGGTGCGGGCGGCATCGCGGTGGTGCGCCTGTCCGGTGCGCAGAGCTATGCCGTGGCAGAGCGGGTGTTCCGCCCGGCAAACCCGGGCAAAAAGGTGGCGCAGGCAAAAGGCTACACCGCCCTGTTCGGCAGCTTTGTGGAGGGGGACGAGGCCTTTGACCAGGGCGTGGCTCTGTTTTTCCGTGCGCCCCACAGCTATACCGGCGAGGATGTGGTGGAGCTTTCCTGCCACGGCGGCAGTGAGGTGGCGCGCCGTCTGGTGGAGGCCTGTCTGGCAGCCGGTGCGCAGCCGGCGGCCCCCGGCGAGTACACCCGCCGTGCGTTCCTGAACGGCAAACTGGGCCTGACTCAGGCCGAAGCGGTCATGGACCTGATCTCGGCCGACGGGCGGCAGGGGGCAGCGCTGGCCAATGCGGCCCTGTCCGGTGCGCTGGCCCGCAAGATCGGGGAACAGAAGGATGCCCTCACCGCCCTGCAGGCCCATCTGGCAGCCTGGGTGGATTTCCCGGAGGAAGATGTGCCGGAGCTGGACGAAGCCCATCTGCGCAGCGTTCTGGGCAGCGTGCAGGAGACGCTGGACGGGCTGATCCGCAACTATCAGGCGGACACCGTCCTGCGCGAGGGCGTGGACTGTGCCATCGTGGGCCGCCCCAATGCGGGCAAGTCCACCTTGCTGAATCTGCTGGCCGGGTTCGACCGTGCCATCGTCACCCCGGTGGCAGGCACCACCCGCGACGTGGTAGAGCAGGCGGTGCAGCTGGGGGATATCCGGCTGAACCTCTTTGACACCGCCGGTCTGCGCGAGACCGAGGACGCCATTGAAGCGGAGGGCATCCGCCGCAGCTGGAAGAAACTGGAAGAGGCTGGCCTGATCCTGGCGGTGTTCGATGGCTCGGAGCCGCCTACCCGGGAGGATCTGGAGCTGGCCCGGCGCTGTGCGGGCCGCCCGGCCATTGCCCTGGTGAACAAGGAAGATAAACCTACGCAATTTGATGCGGAGCTCATCGCTCCGTACTTTGCCATGGTGCTGCCGGTGTGCTGTCAGGAGGAGGGCAGCCGCAAGGTCATTGCGGCTGCCGTGGCGCGCCTGCTGGGCACCAGCCAGATCGACCCCCATGCGGCCAGCCTGTCCGGCCAGCGGCAGCTGTCGGCGGCCCTGCGGGCGCGGGATGCCGTAACGGGTGCACGGGAGGCCATGGAGGCCGGGTTCGGGCTGGACGCCGTGTCGGTGTGCGTGGATGACGCGCTGGACGCACTGTGTGAGCTCACCGGCGAAAACGCTTCGGAAGCCGTCATCGAACAGGTGTTCGAGCGGTTCTGCGTGGGAAAGTAAAACTCTTATCTATGGCGAAGCGCACGCGGAGCCATTTTAAATCATGATCTTTCAACAGAGGAACGTATGAACCATTTAGGAGAGTATGATGTCATTGTGATCGGTGCCGGGCATGCCGGCATCGAGGCGGCCCACGCCGCTGCCACACTGGGCGCCAGGACCGCCGTGTTCACCATGAGTCTGGACGCCATCGGCAATATGCCCTGCAATCCCAGCATCGGCGGCACTGCAAAAGGAACGTTGGTGCGTGAATTGGATGCCCTTGGCGGCGTGATGGGTCTGGCGGCGGATGCCACCTACCTGCAGAGCCGGATGCTGAACAAGGGCAAGGGCCCTGCGGTGCACGCACTGCGGGTGCAGACCGACCGCAAACGCTACCACGAATACATGAAGCACGCACTGGAGCTTACCCCCGGCCTTGCCATCCATCAGGCCGAGGTGGTGGGCCTTGAGGTGGAAAACGGCCGGGTGAAGGGCATCGTTACCCAGCTCAACGGCGAGTACACCGCAAAGTGCGTGGTGCTGGCCACCGGCACCAATCTGGGCGGCAAGATCTTTGTGGGCGATGCCTGGTATGCCTCCGGCCCGGACGGCATGCACGCGGCCAATGCCCTGACCGAGAGCCTGAAGGCTGCCGGTCTGCCCCTGCGGCGGTTCAAGACCGGCACCCCCGCCCGTGTGCACCGGCGCAGCATCGACTTCAGCCGGCTGGAGTGTCAGCCTGGCGACCCGGACAACGAGCTGCAGCCCTTCAGCTTCATGACCGACGCCCCCATGCACAACAAGGTGGAATGCTGGATCGCCTACACGAACCCGGAGACCCACAAGATCATTCTGGACAACATCCAGCGCAGCCCGCTGTACGGCGGCATGATCGAGGGTGTCGGCCCGCGTTACTGTCCCTCCATCGAGGACAAGGTGGTGCGCTTTGCGGGCAAGGACCGCCATCCCATCTTTGTGGAGCCCTGCGGTGAGAACACCGAGGAAATGTACCTGCAGGGTGCTTCCAGCAGTCTGCCGGAGGACGTGCAGAATGCCTTCTACCGCAGCATCAAGGGCTTTGAGCACATCGAGATCCTGCGCCCGGCCTATGCCATCGAATACGACTGTGTGGACCCCACCAGTCTGGAAGCCACGCTGGAAAGCAAGGTGGTGCGGGGCCTGTATGGGGCAGGGCAGTTCAACGGCACTTCCGGCTACGAGGAAGCTGCCGCACAGGGCCTGCTGGCCGGTTTGAACGCTGCCCGCAATGCACTGGGCAAGGAGCAGCTGATCCTGCCGCGTCACACCAGCTACCTTGGCACCCTGGTGGATGATCTGGTGACCAAGGGCGTCATGGACCCCTACCGCATGATGACCAGCCGCAGCGAATACCGGCTGACCCTGCGGCAGGACAATGCCGACACCCGCCTGACCCCCATCGGCCGGGAATATGGTCTGGTGCAGGACGACCGCTGGACAAAGTACCAGCACACCCGGAACATTCTGGAAGCGGAGCGCCGCCGCCTGCACGACGCCCACCTGCGCACTGCTGACCTGCAGGCCGCCATGACGGCGGCCGGGCTGGCCCCGGCAGCCGAGGGCGGCATTGCCGAAGAATTGCTGCGCCGCCCGGAGATCCACTACGACCTTGTGGCCGGGGTCATCGGCTGGGGGAAGGGGATCACGCCCATGCTGGCGGAACGGCTGGAGACCGAGATCAAATACGCAGGCTACATTGCCCGGCAGGATCGCATGATCCGGGAGGTGGCCCGCCACGAAAAGACCCTGATCCCGGAGGATTTTGAATACGCGGACCTCACCGGCCTGACGCTGGAAGCCCGCGAGAAGCTGGCCCGCATCCGGCCGAAGAATCTGGGGCAGGCCGGGCGCATCCCCGGCGTGTCGCCCTCGGACGTGGCTCAGCTGAGCATCGCCCTGGCGGCCCACACCTGATCCAGAACAACAGAAAGGAATCAAAACCTATGATCGACAAACAGCGGCTGGAGGCCAAGTGTTCCACATGGAACATTGCCCTCACCGGCACCCAGCTGGACCAGCTGGACGCCTTTGCACAGATTTTGGTGGACTACAACCAGAAGGTCAACCTGACCGCCATCACCGACCCCGAGGGCATCGAGGACAAGCATTTCCTCGACAGCCTGCTCTTTGCCAGCCAGCCGGAAGTAGCCGGCCGCATGGTGGATGTGGGCGCTGGTGCCGGGTTTCCGGGCATCGTCACCAAGATCTACAAGCCGGAACTGGAACTCACCCTCATGGAGCCCACCGGCAAGCGGGTGGAGTTCTTGAAGTACGCCTGTGCCCAGCTTGGCCTGACCGGCGTGGAGTTTGCCAAGGAGCGCGCAGAGGAAGCCGCCCGCAAGGTGTGGCGGGAGCAGTTTGACCTGGCTTCAGCCCGCGCGGTGGCGGCCCTGCCCATGCTGGCGGAATACTGCCTGCCGCTGGTCAAGGTGGGCGGAAACTTCCTTGCCATGAAGGGTGCCTCCGGAGAAGAGGAGCTGGCCGCTGCCCGCGGGGCCATCAAAAAACTGGGCGGTGCCTATAAGGAGACCCGCACCCTGCACCTGCCCGGCGGCGACACCCGCACCCTGATTTTGTGCCAAAAGATTTCGCAAACTCCGACAGCCTACCCCAGAAACGGCGGAAAAATCGCCAAAAGCCCACTGAAATAACGGAATATCGAACAAAATATGCAAAACCCTGCCGAACGAAATTTCTGGCAGGGTTTTTGTTTGTGTGGTACACTGACTCTGAACCAACTTTTCCACATTTCCCCGGGAAAGCGTGGAAAACAAACCCGGATATGCCGCAAAAAAGGAGGAGCCGTGTTATGTTTGAACGGAAGAAGTCCGCCGGAAAAATCTATTTCCTGCCCATCGACCAGATCCATCCGTCGCCGTTCCAGGCGCGCCGGACCTTTGAGGAACAGGAGCTGGCAGGCCTTGCCCAGAGCATCCGTGAAAACGGTCTGCTGCAGCCCATCTCGGTGCGTAAAGCAGCCGAAGGTTACGAGCTGGTGGCAGGGGAGCGGCGGCTGCGCGCCTGCAAGCTGGCCCAGATGACCACCATTCCGGCCATCCTGTGCAGCTATGCCGATGAGCAGACGGCGGCCCTCGGCCTGCTGGAAAATATTCAGCGCACCGACCTGAACCCCTTTGAGCAGGCGCAGGGCCTGCGGGACATTCTGGTGCTGTGGGACTGCACCCAGGCCGAGGCCGCCAAGCGGCTGGGCATGGCGCAGCCCACACTGGCCAACAAGCTGCGCCTGCTGCAGCTCACGGGGGACCAGCGCCAGTTCGTGCTGGACAACAACCTCACCGAGCGTCACGCGCGGGCCGTGCTGCGCCTGCCGGAGAACCGCCGCAGCGAGGCGCTCATCAACATTGCCAAGCGGCGGCTCAACGCCCGTCAGACCGACCTGTACATCGAACAGCTGCTCAACAGCACCGCAAAAGGGCGGCACCGCATCTCCATGGTCCGGGATGTGCGCATCTTTGTGAACACCATCGACCATGCCATCCGACTGATGACCGACAATGGGGTACCGGCCACGGCCCACCGGGAAGAGAAGGATGGCTACATCGAATACACGGTGCGCATCCCAACGGCGGCAGCGGAGAAGTGAACTGTTCCATGTGGAACAGAAAAAACGTGTAAAAAATCTGCAAAATACGCCTTGAAAGAGAATTTTTTGCCTTGCAAAAACGGAAAACGGAAGAAAATACGCACAAAAACGCCTGAAAGCGGTTCAAAAAGCCAAGGGAGTGTGCTATACTACTAGTTGAGATGTCCGCGCGACGGGAAACGAGCGGGCACAACTGCGAATGTTCCATGTGGAACAACCAAAATTTCCCGGAAGGAAGAAATGCGCGTGGCAAAAATTGTAGCAATCGCAAACCAGAAAGGCGGCGTCGGCAAGACCACAACCGCCGTCAACCTGTCCTCCTGCGTGTCGGCTTTGGGCAAAAAGGTGCTCATCGTGGATCTGGACCCCCAGGGCAACACCACCACCGGTTACGGCATCCCCAAGCGGAGCGTGGAGTACGGCACCTATGAGGTGCTCATCGGCAAGGCGACCGCCGCACAGGCGATCCGCAAGACCGAGTTCCGCACCGATGTGATCGGCTCCAACACCCGTCTGGCCGGTGCCAGCCTGGAAATGATCGACCTGCCGGGCCGCGAGAGCCGGCTGCGCAAGGCGCTGGCCGGGGTGCAGAAGGACTATGACTTCATCTTCATCGACTGCCCGCCCAGCCTGGACCTGCTCACCCTGAACGGTCTGAGCGCCTGCGACAGTGTGCTGATCCCGGTGCAGTGCGAGTATTATGCGCTGGAAGGTCTGTCGGAGCTCATCAGCACCCTCAAGACCATCCGCAAAAAGTACAACCCCTATCTGGACATCGAAGGCGTGGTGTTCACGATGTTCTCCCTGCGCTACAACCTTACGGTGCAGGTGGTGGAGCAGGTGCAGAAGTACTTCGGCTCCAAGGTGTACAAAACCACGATCCCGCGTTCGATCCGCATCTCCGAGGCCCCCAGTTACGGGCAGCCCATCAATTTCTACGAGCCCAAGGGCAAGGGCAGCGAAGCGTACATGGATCTGGCCATTGAGTTCGTCAAGAACAACCGGCCGCACGAGCCCAAAAAGACCCGCGCGCGGAGCAAGAGCGCTCCGGAACCGGCACCGGTCAAAAACGCTCTGGAAGACTAAAACACAGGGGGAACAACAAGAACAATGGCAAAAGGAAAAGGAGGACTTGGCCGCGGGCTGGAAAGTCTGTTTGAGGACGCCGCCCCGAGCCTTGAGTCCGACGCAAAGATCGAGACCCTGCCCCTGCGTGAGATCGAGCCGGACCCCGACCAGCCCCGCAAGACCTTTGACGAAGAGGCACTGGGGGAGCTGGCCGCCAGCATTGCGGAGCACGGTCTGCTGCAGCCCATTGCGGTGCGGCCCCAGGGACTGGGCGGCTACAGCATCGTGGCCGGCGAGCGCCGGTGGCGTGCCTGCCGCATGGCCGGCCTGACCGAAGTGCCGGTGGTGGTCAAGGATGTGTCCGACGAGCAGGCCATGGAGCTGGCGTTGGTGGAAAACCTCCAGCGTGAGGATCTGGACCCGGTGGAAGAAGCCGCCGGCATCCGGGAGCTGATGCTGCGCTGTGACCTGACCCAGGAGCAGGCAGCCCGCAAGCTGGGCAAGAGCCGCAGCGCGCTGGCCAACAGCCTGCGTCTGCTGAACCTGCCGGAAAACGTACTGGAGCTGCTCAAGAGCGGGTTCCTGAACATGGGCCACGCCAAGGTGATTTTGGGCCTGCCCACGCCGGAGCTGCAGGAGCAGGCGGCGCAGATCGTGGCAGACAACCAGCTGAATGTGCGCCAGACCGAGGCGCTGTGCAAGAAGCTGGCAAAGCCCCCGAAGGAGGCAAAGGAAGCGGAGCCCCGCGGCACCCTGCCGGTGGAAGTGGAAGAGAGCCTCAAGCAGGTGCTGGGCAGCGAGGTGAACGTGGCCTACCACGGCGGCAAGGGCAAGCTGACGGTGCATTTTTACTCCGATGAGCAGCTGCGCGCCTTTGCAAACCTGCTGGGCCAGTACCAGACCGAAGAATAAAACAACCGCGATCCAAGGCGGACACCCGCCTTTGAACGGCGCCGGGAGAGGTCCCATTTCCCGGTGCGAACGAAATAGAGCAAGGAGAGTCAATCATGCTTGATATCAAATTTGTCCGTGAGAATCCGGACGCCGTCAAGGAAAACATCAAGAAGAAGTTCCAGGACGCAAAGCTGCCGCTGGTGGATGAGGTCATCGAAAAGGATGCCCAGTACCGCGCAGCGCTGAAGGAAGTGGAAGCCCTCAAGGCCGCCCGCAACAAGCTGAGCAAGGCCAACGGCCCGCTGTTCGGCCAGCTGAAGAAGTGCGACGATGAGGCCAAGAAGGCAGAGCTGCAGGCACAGATCGATGCCAACAACGCCGCCGTCAAGGCCGATGCCGACAAGATGGCAGAGCTGGAGAAGGAAGAGGAAGCTCTGTCTGCCCGCATCCAGGAGATCATGTACACCATCCCCCAGATGATCGACCCCAGCGTGCCCATCGGCCCGGACGACACCTACAACGTGGAAGCACAGCGCTTCGGTGAGCCGGTCGTGCCCGATTTCCCCATCCCGTACCACACCGAGATCATGGAGAGCTTTGACGGCATCGACATGGACGCTGCAGGCCGCGTGGCCGGCAACGGCTTCTACTACCTGCTGGGCAACATCGCCCGCCTGCACGAGGCAGTGCTGGCCTACGCCCGCGACTTTATGATCAACAAGGGCTTTACCTACGTCATCCCGCCCTTCATGATGCACGGCAACGTGGTGCAGGGCGTTATGTCCTTCCCGGAGATGGACGCCATGATGTACAAGATCGAGGGCGAGGACCTGTACCTGATCGGCACCAGCGAGCACACCATGATCGGCCGCTTCATCGACCAGACCATCGACGAGAGCAAGATGCCCCTGACTCTGACCTCCTACAGCCCCTGCTTCCGGAAGGAGAAGGGTGCCCACGGCATCGAGGAGCGCGGCATCTACCGCATCCACCAGTTCGAGAAGCAGGAGATGATCGTGGTCTGCCGCCCCGAGGAGAGCGCCGACTGGTATGAGAAGCTGTGGAAGATGTCTGTGGAGCTGTTCCGCAGCATGGAGATCCCCGTGCGTCAGCTGAACTGCTGCTCCGGTGACCTGGCGGACCTGAAGGTCAAGAGCTGCGATATCGAGGCATGGAGCCCCCGCCAGCAGAAGTATTTCGAGGTCTGCTCCTGCTCCAACCTGGGCGATGCACAGGCACGCCGCCTGCACATCCGCATCAAGGGCAAGGACGGCAAGACCTACCTGGCCCACACCCTGAACAACACCTGCGTGGCACCTCCGCGTATGCTGATCGCCTTCCTGGAGAACCATCTGCAGGCTGACGGCAGCGTGACCATCCCTGAAGTGCTGCAGCCGTATATGGGCGGCCTGAAGGTCATGGTTCCCACCAACAAGAAGGCCTGAGCCTGACTGCGGTTTTCCACCGTAAAACAAAATCCTGTTGAAAAGCCCCGTGCTCTGTTCCGGCAGAGTGCGGGGCTTTTTGCGCGGCTGACAGGGAATGTGCGAAAAAATCAGAATTTTTTTAAAATAAGTGTTGACAAAAGGCGGTACAGTGGATATAATAATAAAGCACCGTTCAAGTGCAAAACTTCATATGTGGCGGCATAGCTCAGTTGGCTAGAGCATTCGGTTCATACCCGAAGTGTCACCGGTTCAAATCCAGTTGCCGCTACCACGTTACAGAGTTTCGCTAAGATAAGGGGGACGGTCGTTCGCAGTAGTGAACGATGGAAGTCGGAGGTTTTAGCGAAGCTCTGTATTTCTAAGGCCCGTTGGTCAAGCGGTTAAGACACGGCCCTTTCACGGCTGTAACATGGGTTCGATTCCCGTACGGGTCATAAAATCCCTCGAGCATTCGCTCGGGGGATTTTTTTCATGACCCGTACGGGAATCGAACAGCACGGCCACCGATAGGTGGCAAACAACAGTCCAGTGGACTGTTGTTTAGTGCGGGGGTCCCACCCTGTAGGAACGTTTACCGGGGTTGCTGCTGGAAAACTCCCTCCGTCTTTGCTTCGCAAATCCACCTCCCTCAAAGAGGGAGGCTTTTGGGGCGAGAAGCAAAACTCTGCCACCTAAATAATACAGCCCCCGCAGAATCGTGTGCATCGGTGCACGGTTCCGCGGGGGCTGTTTGTCATCTTATCGGTTGTTTTCCTGAATGTAAGCCCAGATGTCCTCCGGCACGGCGGCCAGGGCGTCGGCTCCGGCGGCGGTCAGCTCTGCGCGGCCGCGGAAGCCCCACAGGGCCCCCATAGCGGGCAGATGGGCGTTGTGGCCGGTGAGGATGTCCACATCGCTGTCGCCCACGAACAGGGTGGCGGCAGGGTCGGCGTGGATCTGCTCCATCAGGGCGTACAGCCCGGCAGGGTCGGGCTTGGTGGGCACGCCCGGACGGCTGCCGCGCACAGCATCAAAGCGCCCAGTACCGAAATAGTGGTCGATGATCTTTCCACAAAAAGCGTCGGCCTTGTTGGAAAACACCGCGCACTGGATGCCGTTTGCCCGCAGGGTGTCCAACAGCTCCGGGATGCCTGCATAGGGGGCCGTCTTGTCCTCCTTGTGGGCGTCGTACCGGGCCGAGAACTGTGCCAGTGTGGCCGCCAGCTGCTCCTGTGAGCGGGCATCCTCCGGTGAAAAGCGCTCCACCAGCTTGGGAATGCCATTGCCCACCATGTGCTTGAACTGTTCCACGGTGAAGGTGGGCCAGCCGTTCTGGGTGCACACCCAGTTGCCGGCGTCGGCCAGGTCATCAATGGTGTTCAGCAGGGTACCGTCCAGATCGAACAACACAGTTTTTATCACGAAAAACGTCTCCTTTTTATCATTCTGCCTGCTGTAAAAAAGCAAGCTCCGTTAGGGCCACACTGCGCACCTTCTGCTTCAGTCGGCCCGGAAAAATCAGGGTCAGGTTGGCACGATGGGCCGCCACTGCCCACGGGGACTGCTGTACCGTCAGGCACAGGTCCGGATGCAGGGCACAGACGCAGTGCAGGTGGAACCCCTTCTGCCGCCGCAGGGTCAGGTGATCGTCCTGCATCCATGCGCCCTCCCGGCGGTAGCCCACAAAAGCCGCCGCCAGCAGAGCGGCAAAGAACAGGTCCGGCACCAGCAGCGGCAGGGTGAGGGTCGGCAGCGTGGTGCGGGACACTGCCGTCAGCAGCAGGCACAGCCCCAGCGGAAGCCCCGCGGGCAGGAAATAGATCTTGCTGCGGCGGGTGATATCAGGGGCCGTGTCCGGCGGCAGGGCGATGCCGGGCATCAGCTCTTGCAGCAGGGGCGTGCCCTCCTTCCAGACGAACAGCGGCAGTTCCGGCGCGCAGCTGCCCGCCGTGACGAACACGGGGCAGTAGTGCAGTGCCCGGGTCACCGGCGAACGCCGCAGGTCGGCGTAGTTCAGGTGGGCGCGGCACAAGCGCATTTCGTACCGGTGCAGCAGGCCGCCCCGGCTGCCCAGCTGGGCAGCGGTGCGCCAGACCGTGTAGTGGGCCACCTGCGCCGCACTGCGGGCCAGACTGATGCAGAACAGCCACCCGGTGACCACCAGCAGCCAGGCCGTGCCCATGGGCAGCCAGCGGGCCGCAAAGGCCGCCAGACGGCTCAGGTGCGCGAAGGCGAGGGTCTCGGCGTCCGGGGCATAGGGGCGGCTCTGGCGCAGCGCAAGGGCCAGCAGCGCAAGGGTGGAAAGGCCGTTGGCCCCCAGCACCGCAAACACCATCTTCTCGCCGCCGTGGGGGCGGTGCACCACCGGCTGTTCCAGCGGCAGCAGCCGGTCGGCCAGCTCCCGGGCATCGTCCCGGGCAACGATAAGGGTCAGGGGCTTTTTCTGCCCGGCGGGGTACAGGGTCAGGCGGCTGGCCCCGGCCAGCCGGTACACCACGGGCCGGTCGATGGTCAGGGCAGCCAGCATGTCCGCCCGCAGGGTGCGGTCCAGCCGGATGCCCAGCCGCCAGCGCACCAGCAGGTTGCCGTGGGCGTCCATCTGCCAGCCGCTGGCGTGCAGCACCGCCCAGCAGGCGGCGCTGAGCAGGGCGAACAGCACAAGATCCTGCACCAGTGCCGCCCACAGGGCGGCCCAGTTGCGGGCGAACAGCACCTGCACCAGCGGGAGCAGGTACAGCAGGATGGTCTTGCGCAGCAGGTGCAGCACCGCAAAGGGGTGAAAGCGCTTTTCGGTCATACAGCGTCCTCCGAGAGGATGGCAGCCAGCGCATCCGCCTGCACCGAGGGCACGCCCGGCAGCACCAGCAGGCCGCCCGGACAGCGCACGATCAGCACGCTGGCACCGGCCAGCCACAGCAGCGGGGTGCGCAGCAGCTGCACCCCGGTCACGGCCCGGCGGGGGATCTGCCGCATCACCGGGAAGGCGATGCCCGCCTGCACGGTCAGGCTGCGGGGCGAGAGCGCCGCCACGAAACTGCAGGCGCGCAGCCGCAAGGCCAGCACCAGCAGGCCCCACACCGCGCAGAAGCACAGCCCTGCAAACAGGCTCTGCCAGAACACAAAGGGCGCACACAACAGGCCGGGGATAGCAGCCCAGACGCAGAGCACCGCCCGCGCCCGCGGCGGCAGGATCAGAGCCGTGCGCAGCAGTTCCTGTTCGGTCATTTGCCGGTCAGGCCCCAGGCGTCGGTCAGCAGGTGCAGGGTGTCATCCTGGGTCAGGCAGAGGATGCGGTCCCAGGGCAGCAGCACCGTGTTGCCGTGGGGGATGATGAACTCGGTGTCGCGGGTGATGCTGACCAGGATCGCGTTGCCGGGGATGGGGATGTCCTTGATGGACTTGCCCGCAAAAGCAAAGTCCTCCGGCAGCAAAATCTCGTTCAGGCTGGCAGTGCCGCCGCCCAGCGAGAGCAGCTGGCGGATGGTGTCGGTCTCGATCTCGCGTTCCAGGATGTGGCTCAGGTTGTCGGTGCCGCAGACCACGGTGTCCACGCCGAGGGTGTGCAGCAGTTCCCGGTTCTTGGGGTTGGAGGCCCGGGCCACAGTGCGGTCCACACCGAACTCCCGCTTGGCGATCTGGCAGGCCACCAGATTGTCCTCGTCGTTGCCGGTCACGGCCACAAAGGCGTCACAGCTGGCTACATCGGCGGTGCGCAGGGTGTCAAAGCTGATGGCATCGCCGCACACCACCGGGACGTCCAACGAGTCGGCCAGGCTGCGGCACAATGCTTCCTGCGGCTCAATGATGGTCACTTTGTGGTGGTGGGCCAGCAGGCTCTGGGCCAGATACATGCCCACCTTGCCGCCGCCTGCAATACAAACTTTCATAGCATTACCTCGTTTTCCAAAACGGAATGTCTCAAAACGGCGTGCTTACTTGGCCAGTGCCCGGAACACGGCCTGCTCGGTGAGCACCGTGGGGCAGACGGTCTCCAGCTCGTAGGCCTTGTGGTACAGCACCTGTAAGTGCGGGTCGGACACCCGGCAGATGACCTTTTCGCGCCGGAAGATGCTCTTGGCGATCTGCGCGGCCATCAGGTTCACCGAGTCGTCCTCGCTCACGGCAGCCACGGCGTCGCAGTTCTCCACGCCGCCCCGGCGCAGCACGTCCGGGTCGGTGGGGTCGCCCACCAGAGCGGTGCCGCCAAAGCGGTAGTCATCAAAGGCGTCCAGACGCTTGAGCTGTTCGGGGTCCCGCTCGATCAGGGAAATGTCGTGGCCGATGCGCTCCAGGTCGCGGATCAGGGACGCGCCCACCTGGTCGCAGCCGATCACCAGAATGTTCATAAAGATTCACCTCATTGTAGAATGATGAAACGAAAATACAGACGGTGTTTGCAAAATGCCCGCAGCCGGGGCAAAAACCATTCTGTAAGGCTCTGGGTTCAGTATAGCACATTTTCCGGCCCAGTTACACCCCGCAGCGCAGAGGGCAGCTGCGTAAAATTTTTGCATTCTGCGTGCGCGGTGCGCCATAGTATGGTATACTGGAAAAGCGAGAAACGCCGCGCGTTCCCGCGTGTGCAAAAAGGAGGGATTTCTTACGTTCTGGGAAATCATCAAAGCAATTTTAATGGGCATCGTGGAAGGCATCACCGAGTGGCTGCCCATCTCGTCCACGGGCCATATGATCCTGCTGGAGCAGATCGTCAAATTCAACGCCAGCGAAGAGTTCATGTCCATGTTCCGGGTGGTCATCCAGCTGGGTGCCATCCTGGCCGTGGTGGTGCTGTTCTGGGGCAAGCTGTGGCCCTTCGGCCTGCGGCAGGGCCGTGTGATCTCCAAGCCCAGTGTCTGGAGCCTGTGGTTCAAGGTGGTGGCGGCCACCCTGCCGGTGCTGGTCATCAGCCCGCTGGACGACTGGATGGAGGCGCACTTCTATAACTACATCACGGTGGCCGCCATGCTCATCCTGTACGGTGTGCTGTTCCTGGTGGTGGAGAACCGCCGCATCGCGCCCCATGTGATGCGGCTGGATCAGATCACCTACCGGGATGCGCTGCTCATCGGCGTGTGGCAGTGCCTGGCCATCATCCCCGGCACCTCCCGCTCCGGTGCCACCATCGTGGGCGGCCTGCTGCTGGGCCTGTCCCGCGCCTGTGTCGCAGAGTTCACCTTCTATCTGGCCATCCCGGTCATGGCAGGTGCTTCTCTGCTCAAGGTGCTCAAGTTCGCGCTGTCGGGCGCGGCCATGACCGGTACCGAGATCGCCGTGCTGGTAGTGGGCTGCGTGGTGGCCTTTGCGGTGAGCATGGGGGCCATCCGCTTCCTGATGGACTACGTCAAGCGGCACAACTTCAAGTTCTTTGGCGTGTACCGCATCGTGCTGGGCCTCATCGTACTGGCAGTCGCGGCCATCACTGCCCTTGCCTGAAGGTAAAAATGCAGAAGGGACGGTCGGCACCGTCCCTTTTCTCATGCCCGGAAGTGTGCTATACTGGGAGCAGAGAGTATTTTGCGGCCGTGTGCCGCACACAGAAAAAGGTTATCAGGGAGAAGAAACACCATGGAAGCATCCAACGTTTATTATACCGATTTCCGCTGTCCCGTGGGCACCAGCCTGCTGGAAAAGCTCCGCCGCCTGTGCCTGGCGGCCGGGATCCGTCAGCTGGACATGGAGGGCAAGTTCGTAGCCATCAAAATGCACTTTGGTGAGCTGGGCAACCTGGCCTTTCTGCGGCCCAACTATGCCAAGGTGGTGGCAGACCTGTGCAAGGAGCAGGGTGGTATGCCCTTTTTGACCGACTGCAACACCCTGTACCCCGGCAGCCGCAAAAACGCGCTGGAACACCTGACCTGTGCCCAGCTCAACGGCTTCTGGCCCATGACCACCGGCTGCCAGGTGATCATCGCCGACGGCCTCCGAGGCACCGACGAGGTGGAGGTGCCGGTGCCCGGCGGCGAATACTGCAAGACCGCCAAGATCGGCCGGGCCATCATGGACGCGGATGTGTTCATCAGCCTGACCCACTTCAAGGGCCACGAGTCCACCGGCTTTGGGGGAGCCATCAAGAACATCGGCATGGGCTGCGGCTCCCGGGCCGGCAAGATGGAGCAGCACGCCGCCGGCAAGCCTGCAGTGCAGGAGAGCCTGTGCCGGGGCTGCCACCGCTGCGCCAAGGAGTGCGGCTCCGACGCCATTACCTACAACCAGCAGAACAAGGCTGTCATCGACTACGACAAGTGCAAGGGCTGCGGCCGCTGCATCGGTGCCTGCAGCTTTGACGCCGTGTATTCCCCCAACGAATGCGCCAACGAGGAGCTGGACCGGAAGATGGCCGAGTACGCCGCTGCGGTCTGCCATGGCCGCCCCTGCTTCCATGTGGCACTGGTGCAGGACATCAGCCCCAACTGTGACTGCCACATGGAGAACGACGCCCCCATCCTGCCGGATATCGGGATGTTTGCCTCCTTTGACCCGGTGGCCCTGGACCAGGCCTGCGCCGACGCCTGCCTGGCAGCAGCCCCCCTGCCCAACAGCCAGCTCGGCGGCAACCTGGCAAAGCCCGGCTGGAACTGCTACCACGACAACTTCAAGGACTCGAACCCCAACATCGAGTGGAAGGCCACCCTGGACCAGGCAGAAAAGGTGGGCATGGGCACCCGGCAGTATGTGCTGAAAAAGGTGTAAACGCAAAAAACAACAAAGGCGCTGACCGCACGCGGTCAGCGCCTTTTGCAATGCAGGGGATAACGTTTACTCTTCGCCGTTCACAGCGGGCACGCAGCTGTCCAGCACGTTCTGCAGGGCCTGCCAGTTCTTCAGGGTGCAGCCGGGCAGGGTGTCCGGGTCCAGGCCAGCGTCCGTGATGAGGTCGGTCATGCTCTCCTTGTCGCTGAGCAGGCTCAGGGCGTCCGGCTCGATCATGGTCCAGGCCTCGGCAAAGTTCTCCTGATCGGCAGAGGACAGGCTGTCGTACCAGTCGTAGAAGGCGTCCTGGATGGCCTCCGGCGTGCGGGAAGAGAGGTGTGCGCTCTCGGCCCACTGCAGCAGCGAGGCAGCCGCGATCACCGACTTGAGCGAGCAGCCGGAAACGCCGGGGCCCCAGCCCAGGCAGGGCGCAAAGGCGTCGGTGGTGCCGGTGATGGAGAACGCCGAGTTCTCGTCAAAGTTGCCGGGGTTCAGGCTGCCGGTGTTGGCCTGGGTGGTGGAGTCCGGCAGGGCGCTGTCGGACGTGGATGCCGATGCAGACGCGCTGTCCGATGCAGCGGACGCAGCGCTGGAAGGCTGCTCGCTGGAGGAAGATGTGCCGGAACATGCCGTGAACAGGCTGCACAGCAGCACTGCGCACAGTGCCAGAGCCAAAGGACGGATATATTTCAATTTCATAAGTCGATCCTCCGTTGGTCTTGCCCCGGCGGTGGGCCGGAGCTGCAGGAATGATACACCCTAAGTATACGTTGTGGGCCCGGCGTTGTCAATCGTTCCGCGCAGGACGAATTTCAAGCAGACCTGTGCAGGATATACAAAAATGCGGCTTGAATTTCGGACAGTTCAACGCATTGACATTTTTTGTGCTGGCTCGTATAATCGAAGCAGACAAGTGAATTTATCAGTGCGTGTAACTGTTCGATCAGGCATGAGCATCAGAGGGAATGAGGCAATGGCATCCCTTTGGTTCTTGTGCCCTTTTTCTTTTTCACAAAAGCTGCGGCATGGAAGCGGAGGAGTGCGGCGATGCAGGCTGTAAAGGTATTCAATAACAATGCGGTGTCGGTGGTCATGCCGGACGGCAGGGAAGCCATTCTCGTGGGCAACGGGCTTGGGTTTGGCCGCCGCCCGGGGGACGTGATCGACAAAAACCGTGTTTCCAAGGTGTACTATGTGCAGAACGAATTGCAGACCAAGTTCCTCAAGATGCTGGATAACGTTACCCCGCAGGTGATGCAGGCCGCCGAGCGCATCTCGCTGGCGGCAGAAGAGCAGGGCATCCTGCTCAGCAGCAAAAGCACCATCTCGCTGGTGGATCACATCAGCTTTGCGCTGGAACGTGTGGAAAAGGGCACCTTTCTGCCCAACCTCATGCCCTCGGAGACCCGAATGCTGTACCCGAAGGAGTACGCGGTGGGGCAAAGGGCACTGGAGCTTGTCCGGCAGTTCTGCGGCGTACAGCTGCCGGAGGACGAAGCGGGCTACATTGCCCTGCATCTGGTAGCCGGTGCGGCGGACGGTGCGCTGGCTTATGATACCGTAAAATTCGTCATGGCGGTCAAGGAGATCATCTGCGATACCTATCATTGTACCTTTGAGGAAGAGAGTCTCGAGACCATCCGCCTGACCGTGCACCTCAAGTTTCTGGCGGCGCGCATCCTGCGGCACACCCCGTGGCAGGACGCCGGGCTGGAATCCATGTACACGGTGCTTTTGCAGCACGACAGCCGCAACGAGGTGTGCTTACAGCGCATCAATGCCTATCTGCGTCAGGAATTTGATTACGAGCTGGATCATCAGGAGCAGGTCTATCTGCTCATCCACCTGACCAAGATCGTAAGGTGTATCTGAAAACAAAGAAAATGACGAATATTTCGCAAGCACAAGCGGGATTTAAGGCAAACAGCCGCAGGAATCCTTTGTGGATTTCAAGGCTGTTTAACGCAAAATCCGGCTGTGCTTGTAGAAATAGACTAAATTTTCGACTTTTCAGACACACCATAGGATAAAACGCTTCAACAGGGCGTCCGGAAGCCCTGCGGAATAGAAATCATCCCCAAAAACAGTCAAGTCAAAAAGTGAGGAGTATTACACGATGAAAGAAAAAGTCATGAATGGCTTGGAAAAGTTCTCCAAAGCCATGCTCTCACCGCTGTCGTATATCTCGGCAGCAGGCCTGATCCTTGTGCTGGGCGCATTGCTTACCAGCACAAGCCTTAGTGCGATGATCCCCGTTCTGCAGTGGACCCCCATCAAGCTGCTGGGACAGCTGATCTACAACTGCATCATGGTCATCATCAACAACCTCAGCCTGATGTTCTGCGTGGGCATCGCAGCGGCGCTTGCCAAAAAGAACAAGCAGCAGGCTGCCATCATCGGCCTGATGAGCTACTTTATGTACCTGACCGCCGGCAACGTCACGCTGACCCAGCTGGGCATGCTGGCCGAGGCTGATCCTATGGTGGGTCTGTACGGCACCGGTCAGTCCACCGTGTTCGGCATCCAGACGGTGGATATGGGCGTGTTCGGCGGCATCCTGCTGGGTCTGGTCTGCGGCTGGGTGTACAACCGCACCTGTGAAAAGCAGTTCAAGGGCATCATCACCCAGATCTACTCCGGCAACCGCTGGTCCTTTACCTGCATGGTGGTCTTTTCCATCCTGTTCGGCTTTGGTTCCTGCTTCTTCTGGCCGCCGGTGCAGAACGTCATCAGCGCACTGACCGATCTGATCGCCACATCCGGCAACTTCGGCCTGTTCCTGTACGGCTTTTTGGAGCGTTTCCTCATCCCCACCGGCCTGCACCACCTCATCTACACCCCCTTCCAGTTCTCTGCACTGGGCAACAGCCTGACCGTGGGCGATGCCACCTACACCGGCTCCTATATCGTAATGATGATGGAGTACAGCATGGGTCTGCCCTTCTCGGACGGCATTGTGTGGATGTACACCGGCTTTACCAAGACCTTCGGCTACTTTGGCATCGTGGCGGCCTTCATCTTCTGTGCCCGCAAGGAAAACCGCAAAAAGACCGCTGCCGTTCTGGTGCCGCTGGCGTTTACCGCCTCTCTGGCTTCCATCACCGAGCCGCTGGACTTCATGTTCTGCTTCTCTGCCCCCATCCTGTGGGTGGCACACGCCTGCATCTCCGGTCTGTTCATCGTGCTGCTGCACACCTTCCATGTCACCGGCTTTACCACCAACCTCCTTGGCTCGGTGCTGATGAACCTTTCTGCCGGTGCAGATAAGACCAACTATCCCATCCTGTACCTGCTGGCGCTGTGCCAGATCGCCGTGTACTTTGTGGTGTTCACCCTGCTGATCAAGACCTTTAACATCCACACCCCCGGCCGGGAAAAGGTGAGCACCGAGACCGCGGGGAGCGCAGCACCCGCCAAAAAGGCAAGCGTGAAGAACGCTGCCGAGGTGCAGTGCGTCATTGATGGTCTGGGCGGCAAGGAGAACATCCTGTCGGTGGACAACTGCTTCACCCGCCTGCGGGTAAACATCAAGGACCCCGCAAAGCTCAACGAGGAAAGCATCAACCGGCTGCCGAACAGCGGCATCGTGAAAAAAGGAACCGATATCCAGATCGTTTACGGTCTGCAGGTAGCCGATATCAAGCGTGCCGTGGAGGCACAGCTGGAAAACCAGTAAATCGTTTTACCGTGCCCCGGCGGAATGCGCCGGGCAAACCTGAAATACAAAAGGAGTGTTTATACTATGGTCATTACCATTGCTGGCGGCGGTAGTACTTTTACCGCCGGTATCGTCAAATCCATCGCCCTGCGCCGGGAAGAACTGGAAGTGGACGAGATCCGTCTGTTCGATATCAACAAGGAGCGGCAGGACAAGGTTGCCGTTGTGGTGGACTGGGTCCTGCACAAGGAACTGAATACCGACATCAAGCTGGTGGTCACCACCGATGTGCAGCAGGCTTACACGGATGCCTCTTTTGTGTTTGCCCAGATGCGCGTGGGCGGCTACGCCATGCGGGAGCAGGACGAAAAGATTCCCCTGCGCCACGGCTGCGTAGGACAGGAGACCTGCGGCTGCGGCGGCATGGCCTACGGAATGCGCACCATCTTCCCCATGATCAAGCTGATCGACGATGTGGAAAAGTATGCCAAGAAGGACTATTGGATCCTGAACTACTCCAACCCCGCCGCCATCGTATCCGAAGCCTGCCGCAAGCTGCGCCCGAAGGCACGGATCATCAACATCTGCGATATGCCCATCGCCATCATTGACGTGGTGGCGGCTGCCATGGGCATCCAGAACAAGAAGGAGATCGTTTACGATTACTTTGGTCTGAACCACTTCGGCTGGTTCACCTCCATCCAGTACCGCGGCGAGGATCTGATGCCCAAGCTGCGCGCCTACATCAAGGAGAACCAGATCCTTCTGCCGGAAAGCTACCTCAAGGGCATGGGTGCTCTGACTTCCTCCGCCAGCCAGAACCGCCACACCAAGGGCAGCTGGTACTATGTGTGGAAGGGCGAGTACGAGATCATGGAAAACTTCCCGGAGTACCTGCCCAATACCTACCTGAACTACTATCTGCAGGCCAAGGAGTTCGTGGAGCATTCGGACCCGAACCACACCCGCGCCAACGAGGTGGAGGAGACCCGCGAAAAGAACCTGTTCGACGGCATCGACCACTACCTCAAGACCGGCGAGGTGGACGCCAACACCTTCTATGCCGGCAGCCACGGCGACTGGATCGCAGATCTTTCCGCTGCGCTGAAGAACGACACCAAGGCACGCTTCCTCATCATCACCGAGAACCGCGGCGCGATCCCCAATATGCCCTATGACGCAATGGTGGAACTGCCCGCCTACATCGGCAAGAACGGCCCGGAAGTCATTGCCCGGGACAACATCCCGCTGTTCCAGCAGGGTCTGATGATGCAGCAGCTCAACAGCGAAAAGCTGCTGGTGGAGGGCTGCGTGGAAGGCAGCTACGAGAAGGTATTGCAGGCCTTTACCCTGAATAAGACTGTGCCCAGCATGAACGTTGCCAAGGCCATTCTGGACGATATGATCGAAGCCAACAAGGGCTACTGGCCGGAGCTGCACTGAGCAGCCGGCTTTCCCGCCGCCGCAGGCATTGCCGCCTGCGGCGGCTTTTTTGTACGCATTGACCTTTGCAGAGCAAGGGCTTATAATGAGTAGAACCAGTAAAAGCGAAAGGAAGCATCCCCATGCAAAGCAAAGCATTTTCCATGGAAGATCTGTTTGCGTTTCTGAACGCCGGTGTCAGCGCGTTCCACTCCACGGCGGCCGCCGCGGCCATTCTGGAAGCCGAGGGCTACCGGAACTGCCCGGAGAGCGCGGCATGGCACCTTGTGCCCGGCGGCAAATACTACACCACCCGCAACGGCTCGGCCATTCTGGCCTGGCGGATGCCCAAAGGCCCGCTCACCGGCTGGCACGCCGCAGCCAGCCACAGTGACTCGCCTACCTGGCGCATCAAGACGCTGGACGGAGCTGACCACGGCTTTGCCCGCGCCGAGGTGGAGGGCTATGGCGGCATGCTGATGTCCACCTGGTTCGACCGGCCCCTGAGCGTGGCAGGCCGCCTGCTGGTGCGCACCGCCGATGGCGTGGAGAGCCGTCTGGTGCACCCGGAGCGGGCACTGGCCTGCATCCCGAACCTGTGCATCCACTTCAACCGGGAGGCCAACACCGGCCTGAACTACAACCCGCAGGTGGACCTGCAGCCCATCTTCGGGGCCGAGGGCGGCAGCCTGAAGGACACCCTTGCCGCCGAAGCCGGGGGAAAGGCAGAGGACATCCTGGCCACCGACCTGGTGCTCTGCATCACCGAAAAGGCCCAGCGTGTGGGCCTGCAGGGCGAATATTTCATGTCCGGCCGCATCGACGACCTGGAATGTGCCTATGCCACCCTGTATGGCTTTTTGCAGGGGCGCGGCGAGGAAGCGGGCCGCGGCGACATCTGGGTGATGTTCGACAACGAGGAAGTGGGCTCTTCCAGCCGGCAGGGCGCACAGGGCAGCCTGATGAGCGATGTGCTGGCCCGCATTGAGGAGAGTCTTGGTGTGACGAAGGAACAGAGCATCCGCGCCCGCACCAACTGCCTGCTGCTCAGCGCCGACAACGGCCACGCCATCCATCCCAACCACCCGGAAAAGAGCGACCAGAAGCTGCCGGTGAACATGGGCGGCGGCGTCATCCTCAAGTACAATGCCCGCCAGACCTACACCACCAGCGGCCTGACCGGTGCCGCCTTTACCGCCATCTGCGAAAAGGCCGGGGTGCCGGTGCAGACCTTTGCCAACCGTGCCGATGTGGCGGGCGGCAGCACCCTGGGCAACCTGCTGGGCCGCCAGATCCTGATGCCCATGGTGGATATTGGCGTGGGCCAGCTGGCCATGCACTCGGCGATGGAAACGGCCAGCTGCAAGGATGCGGAATATCTGGCCAATGCCTGCGCTGCCTACTACAACACCCCCATCTTCCAGCCGGAGGACGGGCAGTGGAAGCTGGGCCTGTGAGCGGGGCTGTGGTCGGGCGCTTTGCGCCCAGCCCCAGCGGGCGGCTGCATCTGGGCAATCTGGCCTGCAGCCTGCTGGCCTGGCTCAGTGCCAAAAGCCAGGGCGGCCGCATCGTGCTGCGCATCGAGGATCTGGACGCCGAGCGCTGCCCGCGCATTTACGCGGACCTGCTGGAGCAGGACCTTGCATGGCTGGGTCTTGTGTGGGACGAGGGCGGCAGCACCGGCGGCCCCCACGGGCCTTACTACCAGAGCGAATGCGCGGACATCTACACCGGGCAGTACAAAAAGCTGGAAGCGCAGGGCCTTGTGTACCCCTGCTTCTGTTCCCGCGCCCAGCTGCACGCGGCCAGTGCGCCCCACACCTCGGACGGCAACGTCATCTATCCCGGCACCTGCCGGGACCTGACCGCCGCCCAGATCGCCGAAAAGCGCAAAAAGAAGGCCCCGGCCTACCGGGTGCGGGTGCCGGACGAGGAGATCACCTTTTTGGACGGCTGCATGGGCCCCCACACGGAGAACTTGCTGCGGGACTGCGGCGACTTTTACCTGCGCCGGGCGGACGGCGTGTTCGCCTATCAGCTGGCCGTGGTGGTGGACGATGCCCGCATGGGGGTCACCGAGGTGGTGCGCGGGTCGGACCTGCTGTCCTCCACGGCGCGGCAGCTGTACCTGTACCGTCTGCTGGGCCTGCAGGCTCCAGCCTTTGCCCACTGCCCGCTGCTGCTGGCCCCGGACGGGCGGCGGCTGTCCAAGCGGGACGGGGACCAGAGCCTGGAGAACCTGCGGGAAAAATACACCGCGCAGGAGATCGTGGGCAAGCTGGCCTATGCCTACGGCCTGCAGCCGGAACCGGCGCCCTGCACGCCGGAAAGCCTCATCTCAGGTTTTTCCTGGGCAAAGGTGCCCAAGCAGGACGTCTGCCTGCCGGAGGGGCTGTTCTGAATCAAACTACAACAAAGGGCGGCAGCGCACCGAAAACGTGCGCTGCCGCCCTTTTGCTTTGTGGGTCACTGCCCGGCGGTTTCCGGGCGGGGCATTCTGAAGGGATCCGTTTAAGCGTGCCAGATCTGCGGCTGTTCGCTGCGCTCAGCGGCGCGGTTGAACAGGGCATCCAGCACCAGTGCCAGCAGGGCACCCAGCACCACGTCGATGCAGCTGTGCTGCTTGAGCAGCATGGTGGAACACACGATAGAGAAGCACAGCACATCGGCAGCCGGACGCATCCAGCGGCGGCGGGGCTCCTCAAACAGGCGGCAGCGGTGGTAGGCCAGCATCAGGGTCACCGAGTTGAACACATGGATGGACGGGCACACGTTGGTGGCAGTGTCGGTGCGGTACAGCATCCGAACGGCACGGGCAAAAAGATCGGTGCCCGGCACATAGTAGGGGCGCAGGTCCAGCCCGGTGGGCAGGATCACATAGCAGGCCAGTGCGATGGTCATACCGCCGAACAGCGGCAGGCACAGCCGCCAGAAGTCCTCCCGCGGGGCTTTCCACAGCAGGTAGAACAGGGTGAAAGGGATCCATGCGAACCATGCAAAATAGGGCAGGATGGCGTATTTGCAGAAGGGGATCAGATCGTCCAGCCGGCAGTGCACCAGCAGGACACGGGGCATGGAGATCTGCGTCTCCAGAAAGTTGAAAGCGGACAGATACAGCAGAAAATACAGCGCCATGAACCCGATGGGGTGGCGCGCAAACCAGTTGCGTTTCATGGGAAAAAGCCTCCTTTTTGCGACAGGGCAAACTCTTAGCATTCAAAGATTATACGCCCACGTTGTTGCGAAAACAAGAAGGAAAGGTGACAACTTTGTCAAAAAACGAACGATTTATTTGTAGAATCTGCGTAAAATTGGCACCCAAAAGAACCTTCTGACTACAATACGATCCAGCGCGGCGTTTTCTTGCACAGAGCAAAAAAGAAAAACCGCCCGCACCCCGCAAAGGGTGCAGACGGCTTGGAAAACACAGGGGGTCAGATGACGCTCTGTTCCATCCACCGGCCCCGTGCAAAGCGCACGAAGAAGCACAGCGAGCGGAACACCCAGTCCAGGAACATGCCCATCCAGATGGAGAGCAGACGGCCGTGGAAGCCCAGCACCATCACATAGCAGAAGCCCACCCGGAACACCCACATGGAAAGGATGCTCACGGCCATGGTAAACCGGGCGTCGCCGGCGGCGCGCAGGATGTTGGGCAGGGTGAAGCTGGACGGCCAGAAGAACAGGGACACAAAGTTGAACCACACCATCACCTGCAGGGCCATGGTCTGTGCCTCCGGCGAGAGGTTGAACAGGGAAATGGCGAACCGGTTGGCAAACAGGAAGGCAGAAAGGTTCATGACCCAGGCACCGCAGTAGGCGGTGAGCAGCAGGCGGCGGGAGTAGTACACGGCCTGCTCCTTCTCCCCGGCGCCAAGGCACTGGCCCACCACGGTCAGGGCGGCCATGCCCACGGCGTTGGCCGGGATGTTCAAAAAGGTGGTGGTGGTGTTGGCCACGGCGTTGGCCGCAATGGCGGCCGTGCCCAGCGTAGAGGTCAGGCTGGACACCGACAGCTTGCCGATCTGGAACATGCCGTTCTCGATGCCGGCGGGGATGCCCACCCGCAGGATGCGGCGGATGAGGCCGCCGTCCGGTGCAAGGGCCCGCAGGCCGTCCACCCGCAGGGGGCAGGCGGGCTTCTGCAGCAGGTACAGCACCACCACGCAGGCCACGGCGCGGGACACCAGACTGGCCAGCGCCGCACCCAGCACCCCCATGCCGAAGCCGAAGATCAGCACCGCGTTGCCGCCGATGTTGATCACGTTCATCACCAGGCTGGACAGCATGCTGATCTTGCTGTTGCCCTGCGCCCGGAACAGCGCCGCACCGGCGTTGTACAGGCCGATGAAGGGGTAGCTCAGCGCCGAGAGCAGGAAGTAAGTCTCAGCGTAACGCATCACGTCGGCGTCAATGGAGCCGAAGATGCCCCGCAGGATGGCGTGGCGGCCCACTACGACCACGGCGGCCACCACCAGACTGAAGCTGGCCAGCACAAACAGGATCTGTGCGGCGGCGGCCTTGGCGTTTTTGGGCTCCCGGTGACCGATGTACTGACTGGTGACCACGGCACCGCCGGTGGCAAGGGCGCTCATCACCTGGATCATCAGGGTGTTGAAGCTGTCTACCAGGCTCACGCCGGACACGGCGGCCTCGCCCACCGAGGACACCATCAGGGTGTCGGCCAGGCCGATGGTCACGCTCAGGGCCTGCTCGGCGATGAGCGGCAGCAGCAGTGCCACCAGCGCCTGCCGGGTGAAGAGTGGGTTGATTGGTTTTTGGGTGGTTGACATGGAAAACCTCCGCAGGATGAAAGGAACTTGATTCAGACACCTTTATCATACAGCGGATGGCGCAGAATTACAAGACGTTGTATACAAGAAATGGCAAAAAAGAAGGAAGCTGGGTGCGTTTGCTCTACTTTACCCCCGCAGATAATTGTGCTAAAATAAATCCACAGCCTGTGTGTTCGTGCAGGGAGCACACGGCCGTACAACATGATAAGAAGCAGACCCGAAAAAGGGGGAGAATTATGCCCAAAACAGCCCATAAAGTCGTGGTCATCGGCCACCGCAACCCGGACACCGACTCCATCTGCTCGGCCATTGCCTATGCAGAGCTGAAAAACAAGACCAGCGATCTTGTCTGCGAGGCCCGCCGCGCCGGCAAGATGAACCAGGAGACCGAATTCGTGCTCAAAAAGTTCGGGGTCAAGCCGCCGCGCATGTGCACCGACGTGAACCCCAAGATCCGCGATGTGGATTACCGCGAGATGCCCGGCATCCCCGGCGCCACCAGCCTGCGCAAAGCATGGGAGATCATGCGCGACAAGCAGATCGACACCCTGCCGGTCACCAGCCCGGACAACGAGCTGGAGGGCGTGATCACGGTCAAGGACATTGCCACCGCCAATATGGACGTGTTCGACACCGGCATCCTGGCCAAGAGCCAGACCACCTACCGCAATATTCTGGAAACGCTGGGCGGCACCATGGTGGTGGGCCGCGAGGACGACGTGTGCACCACCGGCCACATCCGCATCGGCACCGCCACGCCCGAAATGCTGGAAAATACCGTGGAAAAAGGCGACATCGTCATCCTGACCAACCGCTACGAAAGCCAGCTGTGCGCCATTGAAAAAGAAGCGTCGCTGCTCATCATCTGCAACGGGGCCAAGGTGGGCCGCACCATCCAGCGCATTGCCGAGGAAATGGGCGTGGCCATCATGTCGGCCCCGGTGGACACCTACGCCGCCGGTAAGCTGATCAGCCAATGCGCTCCCATCTCCTACTATATGACCCGCAGCGACATCATGAAGTTCACCCTCGTCACCCCGGTGGCAGACGTCACCCGCGTGATGGCCAAGGTGCGCCACCGCTATTTCCCCATCCTGGACGAGGACGGCAAATACTGCGGCATGATCAGCCGCCGGAACATCATCAATCTGCAAAAACGCCGCATCATCCTGGTGGACCACAACGAGGCCACCCAGGCCGTGGAGGGCTTTGACCAGGCTGAGATCCTGGAGATCATCGACCACCACCGCATCGGCAGCCTGGAGACCAGCGGCCCGGTGTACTTCCGAAACCAGCCGGTGGGCTGCACGGCCACCATCATCACCCAGATGTACGACGAGAACGACGTGGAGATCCCGTCCCAGACCGCAGGCCTGCTGCTGGCCGCCATCCTGTCCGACACGCTGGCTTTCCGCAGCCCCACCTGCACCGCAGTGGATGTGAACGCGGCCAACCGTCTGGCCGGCATCGCCGGGGTGGACATCGACGAGTTTGCCAATGAGATGTTCGAGGCCGGTGAAAAGCTGGACGGCAAGACCGCCGAAGAGGTGTTCCTGCAGGACTTCAAGGTGTTCATGTGCGGCGATATCCGCTTTGGTGTGGCGCAGGGCAGCTACATGACCCGCAAGAACCTGCTGGCCGCCGAAAATCTGCTGCGCCCCTATCTGGAAGAGGCCCGCAACAAGCAGAATGTGGAGGACATCTACATGCTGCTCACCGATGTGCCCAAGGAGGAGAGCGTGGTCATCAGCGACGGACGCTATGCCGCCGAGGTGCTGGCCGACGGGTTCGACACCCACCCGGCAGAGGACGGCAGCTGGACGCTGCCCGGCGTGGTGAGCCGCAAAAAGCAGTTCATCCCCGCATTGATGACGGCCTATCAGGAATTGTAAGAATGATGCACCGCGCGGTGCGCAGCACATCATATTGCACGCAGTGCGATCCATCATTCCCCAAGAGGTTGCGATGTTTGATTTTCTGAAACAGAAGGACCGCACCCCGCCGGTTTTGCCGGAAGGCACGGTGCGGCGGCACTTTTCCATCTCCGGGCAGGTGCAGGGGGTGGGCTTCCGCTACCGGGCGCGCTACGCGGCCCAGGCGCTGGAGCTGACCGGCTGGGTGGAAAACGAGGACGACGGCAGCGTGACGCTGGAGGTGCAGGGCGACCCGGACAAGTTCCCGGAATTGTTCGCCATGATCCAGCGCAGCGACTATGTGCGCATCACCGACATCCGGCAGAAGGACCTGCCGCCCGACCCCTGGGAACGGGGCTTCTCGGTGCGCGGCTACTGAATCACAGATGCATGCAAAAACGGCGGACGCAAGTGCGTCCGCCGTTTTGCTCTTTCTATCTTCAGCCTGCAATTTTGAGGGGAGAGTTGGCAGTCCAGATGGTGCCGTCCAGCAGCCGGGTCAGCGCCAGCGTTCCGTTGGCCGAAACACGGGCCGGGTCCAGCGCGTAGAAGTCGCTTTCCTTCAGGTGATCGGGGTCTGCCGTGGGGCTTATGCCCACCACACAGACCCAGTGCCCATAGGTGTCGCTGGTGGCAATGTGCGGGTAGTTCACCTGGGTCCAGCCGGAGCCGGACAGGTGATACTCGTAAGTAGAGGTGCGGTTGGCGTGTTTGCTCACACCGCTCACCGTGGTATTTTTCAGGTGCACGATCACCGGCCGTCCGGCCGAGAGCTCGTTGTAAATGGTATGCAGGCAGGCGGACAGGTCCCCGGAATACCCGGTGTAGCCGCCGGCGGACCACACGGCACCGTTGGACCACATGCCGCTGCCGGAGCACGCCCGCCCGTCCAGAATGGTGCGGGCGTAGCGCAGTGCATACCAGCTGCATTTGCCGGAGGTCTGGTTGCCGATGGAAAGGATCTGGCTGTGGTCAAAAGTCAGCAGCCGGATGCCGTGTTTTTCCTGTAAGGCGGCGTGGGCGCGGGGCGCGGCAAGAGCAAGCAGCAGCACCAGCGCAAGTGCTGCTGCCGCCAGCTGCCGGGCTGCCCGGGCGGGACAGTGCTGCATGGGGAGATCATCCTTTGCCTGTTATTTTTACGACCTCATTTTAGCATGAAAAAATGGTAGAACTGTGTAATTTTTAAAAGTTCCGGCACGAAATCTGAAAAAAACTGCGCATCCTCCTTCCATGGGCGCAGAACAGGGTGTTCCGGGCATGGTGCACCCGGCTCCGGAGGGGGGCAAACCGATGACGGAGCGCTGCGCCGCGGCGGCTGCCGAGATGGCCGCAAAATAAACCCGGATCTTCCTGCCCCGGAGAGCACCCGCTCCCGGGGCTTTTTTGCGCCTTTTTGTGACAAACTCTGCCGCTTGTGATACAATAAAACCGTATTCTGATGCGAACAGAAAGGAACGTTCCATGCAGCTGTTTGAACTGGTCAGCCCACGGCTGTTCCGCCCATTGGCGGGGCCGAACCGGGCGTTTTATGCGGAGCTGCTGCTCCTGCTGTGGGAAGAGTGCCGCCATACGGCCGACTACAGCATTTCCCGTGCGGAGGCCGTCTCCCGCGCGGAGGATTATTTTGCGGCACTGGCAAAGCCCCTGACGCTGGACGCAGACGGTGCCGGCGATGAGGAGGAACAGCCCACCCGCGACCCCCATACGCTGGCGCTGGGCTTTCTGCTGCGGCTGCGCCGCACCGGCTGGCTGGAAGAGCAGCCCGGCAGTTACGAGAGCGAGCCGACCCTGGCCTTTGTGCCGGAGGTGGCCCCGCTGCTGGACGCGCTGGAAGAGATCCTGAATCCCCGTGTGGTCACCTACACCGGCAAGCTGTACAAGGCCTGGCAGCTGCTGCAGGGCGTGGGGGAAGAGAAGAACCCCTACGAGAATGTGCTGCGGGAGGTGGCTTCCGATCTGGAAGCGCTGAACAAATCCCTGCGGGCGCTCAATGCGTCCATCGGCCACTACATCGACCGGCTCACCCGCAACCGCACCCCGCAGGAGGTGCTGGAGCTGTTTGACCAGTACGAAGAAAAGGTGGTGGCGGCGGCTTACCATCGCTTCAAGACCAGCGACAACCTGTTCAATTACCGCGCCTATCTGGAGGAAGGGCTGGATGCCTGCGAGGAAACGTATCTGCCCCAATTGGCACTGGATTACGCCCGTGTGGAGCGCTGCGCCCCCGGCGAGGCCGCGCCCCGTGTGCGGGCCCTCATCCAGCAGCAGCGGGACGCGCTGGAAGAGATGAGCAACCTCATCCGGGAGATCGACGCCAGCCACATCCGCTACCGCAAGCGGGCCGTGCAGCGGGCACAGTTCCTGCTGCTGAGCGACCGCTCGTCTCAGGGCAGCGTCACGGCCCTGCTGCGCCGCTACGCCGAGGACATCCGCACCCCGGACCAGCTCTTTGAGCCGGATGACGGCCCGGTGGCCGCCCATCTGCATCTGTACCCGGCGGCTGCCTTTGGCGAAAAGTTCCTGTACCCGCCCGCCGCGCCCCGCACGGCGGCCCCGCTGGCCCCGGTGCAGGCGGAAACGCTGGACCCGGACCAGCTGCGCAAAGAACAGCAATTGCTGCTGGACTACGCCCGGCTGGCTGTCACCGAAGAGAACGTGGCCCTGCTGGCACAGCAGGCACTGGCTGCCCGCCCGCAGGTGAAGGCATCCACCCTGGCGGAGGAATATCCGGGCGATTTTGCCCGCATCATCGGCCTGCATACCTATTCCCAGTCGCCGCACCGGAACTATGACATCCGGCTCACGGGCAACTGGGTGGAGCGCGGCGGCTTCCGGTTCGAGGACTTTGTCCTGACCCGCCGCAAGGAGGAAAACGATGGCAACGATTAACATGCTGGAAGAGACCGCAAACTACCTGCTCAACCACTGCTTCGTGCTGGGCAGCGTGGAGGATCAGCGGGCAAAATATCTCTATGTGCAGGATCATCTGCCCGAGGTGCGGGCGGTGTTCAAACCGCTGGGCTACGCTGTGCTGCTGTACCCGGCCCCGCTGCAGGCGGCGGCCCTGGTCAACGAGCACGAGGGCAGCCAGGCCCGGCTGCTGAAATACGAGAGCATCCTGCTGCTGGTGCTGCGGCTGCTCTACCTGCAAAAGCGGGAGAGTCTTGCCGCCAGCGCCGATCAGGTGCTGGTGACCGTGGAAGAGGTGCAGACCGAGCTGCAGAAGATGAACCTGCCCCGCAGGCTGGACCAGCAGACGCTGGAACGGCTGATGCGCACCCTGCGCCGGTACAATCTGGCGCGGCCTGTGGGCCGGCTCTCCGGGCTGGACAGCCGCATCGAGGTGTTCCCGACCGTGCTGCTGGCCCTGCCGGATGCCGACCTTGCCGACGCAGCGGCAGAGAGTGCCCGCACCCGCACCGAGCTGGGACTGTATGAACGGCCGGAAGGGGCCGACACCGCCGCAGGGGAGGCAGAAGAATGATCGAACTGAAGCGTCTGAAGCTCATCAACTGGCACAACTTTGAAAACGTCACCTTTGACTGCGCCCGCCTGACCTATATGATCGGCGTGAACGCCGTGGGTAAGACCACCATTCTGGATGCCATCCGCTACTGCCTGACCACCAACCGCAACTTCAATGCCCTGGGCAATAAGAAGAGCGGCCGCACCCTGCAGGGCTCGGTCCACGCCAAGCAGCGCGGGGAAAACGCTTACCGCCGCCCCGGCCATACCGTGGCCTACATCGGCGCGGAGTTCTACGACAGTCTCAAGCGCGCCCCCTTTGTCATCGCGGTGCGGGTGGAGTCGGAAGGCCCCATGCAGGAGCTGCACCCCGGCGACCAGACCTGGTACCTCTCCGAGGACGGCTGCACGCTGGAACAGCTGCCCTTCATCGACCCGCGTACCGGTGCCCCCAGCGCCAAGGAGGACTTCAAGCCCGCCGTCGGCCGACTCTCCTACACCCGCAGCCCCAGCGAAGCCCGTGACCGCATCTGCCGGGCGCTGGGCATCGGGCGGGCGTCCAGCCCGCTGGGCAAAAAGTTCAACGAAGTGTTCCAGATGGGCACCAGCATGGACGAGATCCCCAACTTCCGGGAGTTTCTGTACCAGTACATCCTGCCCCAGCCGGAACTGGATCTGGAAGCGCTGCAGGGCGACCGGCTGGAGCTGGAGAACCTGCACGCTGTGCTGGCCGAAGCCCAGACCCGCGCCGATGCACTGGAAGAGATCGTGAACTATGGCCGCGAAGCCGCCGGAAAGCAGACCGAAGCCCTTGTGAACCGGGGCGCGGCCCTGCTGGCCCGTGCTGCTGCCGACGGCGGGGAACAGGACGTGTGGCAGGGCCATCTGGACGCCGGACACCGCCAGCTGGAGGCCCTGAACGCCCGCTATGCCGAGGCCAAGAACGCGGAGGCGGAAGCCCGCCGCGCCTACCTTGCCGCCCACAGCGCAGCCGGTGCCAGCGGCGAGGGCCGGGCACTGGATGCCATGGAGGAAGAATTGTCCCGCCGCAAGACGGCGCAGGATGCCGCCGCCCGCAAAGCCGCGCAGGCCGAGGATGCCGCATTCAAGGCCGAAGCCCTGCTCACGGCCCTGCGCCGCAGCGGGTTTGCTTCCGGCTGGAAGCTGGAAAACCTCACCGCCGACACCCTGCCGCAGCTCACCGACTGGCTTGCCGCGCAGGAAAAACCGCTGGAAGAAGCCTACTTTGCGGCCCGGCAGAACACCGCCGCCCTGCGCAAAGAGCAGGCGGACAAGCGCGCCGAGCTGGACGCCGTGTCCGGCGGCAAGTGGGTGTACCCCCACGGCGATGCCGCCACCCGTGTGCGGGATGCCGTGAACGCGGAGCTCCAGAGCCGCGGCATGCAGCCGGACGCCAAGATCTTCTGTGAGCTGCTGGCCGTGGCGGACGAGAGCTGGCAGGACTGCGTGGAAGCCTGCCTGGGCGACCGCCGGTTCGACATCCTTGTGCCGCCCGCCCATTACGAGGCCGCCAAGAGCGCCTTTGTGGCCCTGAAGGACAAGGTGGGGCCCATCAGCCTGCTGGACACGCCGGGCATCCGCAAGGCCAACCGCCATGCCGAGACTGCCCCGGCGGACAGTCTGGCGGCACAGGTCACCAGCGAAAACCCGCTGGCGGCCCAGTACGCCGACACCATCCTGCGGCGCATCGTCTGCTGCGACACCCCTGAAACACTGGAACAGTACCCGGACAGCGCCACCCGCGACCTGCTGCGGCACCATCCCTTCCGGCTGGAGCGCCTGCGCACCCCGCAGCGTTATATCGGCCTGGAAGCCCGCCGCGCCCGCGCCGGGGCACTGGCCGAAGAGCTGGAAGCTCTGGCTGAGCGCACCCGCACCGCCGCCCAGACCGAGCAGAACCTGAAAACCGCCTACGACCAGTACCAGAACTTCCAGCGCGGCACCGCGCCGCAGCAGCTGGCCGACCTGTGGGAGGCCCGCACCGCCGCCGAAAAAGCCCGGAATGCGGTGGCCGAACAGGAGGGCAAGCTGGCCGAATACCGCGAGAACCCCCTGCTGCAGGAGATGTACCGCGAGGAAGAAACGCGGGAAGCCGCCTGGGAAGCCGCCCGCACCGCTGTGGAGCAGGTGGGCGGCGACATCCGCGTGTGCGAAAAACAGATCGCTTCCTGCGAAGCCGAACAGAAAAAGGCCGGGGAGACGGCACAGCAGAGCGCCGACGCGGCCCGGAAGTTCTTTGCGGCCCATCCGCTGCTGGAGCCGCTGGCCCGCACCCGGATGCAGGCCCTTGCTCCGGCCGACAAGCCCGCAGCCGCCGCACAGGCCGCCGAAAAGGCACAGGCCCGGCTGGACGATGCCCTGACGGCCTACCTCACCGGCACGCTGGAACCCGCCCAGAAGGCCTACAACGAGCACTACGTCTGTGATTACCCGCTGGGTCTGGCGGGGCTGGACCAGTACCGTGCCCAGCACGAGAGCCTTGTGCGCATCGACCTGGAACGCTACGCCGCCCGTCTGGAGCAGGCCCAGCGCGACTGCAAGGACCGCTTCCGCAAGGACATCCTCTTCCGCATGAAGGACGATATCTTCAATGCCCGGCGGCAGTTCCGGGAGCTGAACAAGGTGATGGAACAGCTGACCTACGGCGAAGAAGTCTACCGCTTTGAGCTGGAGCCCAGCCGGGACCCGCAGCTGGCTGCGTTCTATCAGGTCATCGTGGACAAGGGCAACCAGCAGATGACCGAGGGCGACTCGCTGGACAACCTTGCCGCCACCGCCGACCCCGCCTACGAGCGGCAGGTGGATGCGCTGATGGAAAAGATCATGGCGGATGTGGACGAGAACACCCGTGCCCGGCAGGAGGGCCGCACTGGCACCACCACCCTGTCGGATTATGTGGACTACCGCACCTATCTGGATTACGACATCAAGGTGACCAACCGGGTCACCGGCCAGCAGGCATACCTGTCCCGCGTCAGCCGCGACTCCTCCGGCGGCGAGAATCAGGCACCCTTCTATGTGGCCATCTGCGCATCCCTGCTGCAGATCTACCAGAAGAGCGAGAACAGCATCCGTCTGGTGCTGCTGGACGAGGCTTTCAGCAAGATGACCAGCGACCGCATCCGCCCCATGATGGAGCTGTTCCGCCGTCTGCAGCTGCAGGTGCTGCTCATCTCCACCGTGGAAAAGAGCACCGCCATCCAGCCCTACTGCGACATCACCTATTCCATCGTGCGCCATGGCGACGCCAACGCCATTGCGCCCTTTGTCCGCCTGTCGGCGGAATGAGGTGTGCGCCAGAGCATCCTAAACAAAAAAGAAGCACGCTGCGGCGTGCTTCTTTTTTGTTTGCTTATCGCAGCGGCAGAACGTCCTCGTCCTCGTTGATCTCCTCCAGGGTGCCGTCCGCAAAGTACCAGGCTTTGCCGTACAATGCTTCGTGCCCGTCGGAGCACATCAGGTAGGAGCCGTCCGGCAGGGCGAGGAAATGCCGTTTTCTGCTGTCGGCCAGGGCAATGTCCTCCACCTTCTGCCCGTCCAGGATGTGATCCCGGATGAACTGGTAGTGGGGCAGGATGCGGGTCTCGGTCAGGCCGAGGCCGTTCAGCCAGCGGCAGTAGCCGGGGTCGGCGGCTTCGCCCGGCTCCTCCGGGGCGGCATACACCAGCCGGGCGGCGTTCATGCTGCCGGCGCTCACGCCCAGCACGATGCCGTGGTAATTGTGGAACAGCCCCGGCAGGCCCAGCTGGGCAAAAAAGTGGTTCTGGGTGGGCACATGGCCGCCGCACAGCATCACAAAGCCGCTGCGGGGCAGCAGGGTGCCGATCTCTTCCTGATTGCGGGCGTCGCAGGGCACAAGTTCGGTCAGGGGCAGGTGGGCGTCCGCAAAGCTCTGCAGGAATACCCGGCACATCTCGTCGTTCTGGGCGTAAGCGTGGGGGTCTGCCGCGATGGCAAGGCCCCGCACCGGGTGGTCCGGCCACACGGCCCGCAGGTTTTCCAGAAAATGATTGCGTCTGTCCAGTACCGGCACCGCCGGGCCTGGCTCAAAGGGGCAGCCGCTGGGGCTGCTGGTCAGAAATAACGTCATAGTTCTTCCTCACAAAACGGTGAATAAAAGCTATGCCCATTCTAGCACGATTCTCGCCCCGGCGGCAGAGCCAGAATCACCAAAAAAATCCCCTGCTTTTCGCCGTTTCGCAAAAAGCAGGGGAGAAGGTTACGCCTTGCGGTAATGGAATACCTTGTCTTTGGTGACGAACATGGCCGCGCTCACGGCCAGGGCAGCCAGTTCGGCGGCGGTCACGGCCAGCCAGATGCCGTCAATGCCCAGAATGGCGGGCAGGATGAGCACCGCCGCGATCTGGAACACCAGCGTGCGCAGGAAGGAGATCAGCGCACTGGTCACGCCGTCGCCCAGCGCGGTGAAGAAGGAGGAGGCATACACGTTGAAGCCCATGATGACAAAGCTCAGGGCGTACAGCCGGAAGGCTCGGCTGGTCAGGGCCAGCAGCTCCGGGTCGTAGCCCACGAAGAACCGTGCCACATAGGGGATGATGACCATGGATGCGGCGGTCAGGGTGACGGCCACCACCGCAATGAGCCGCAGGCTCTTTTCATACAGGTTGTGCACCTCGGCACGGTTGCCTGCACCGTAGTGGAAGCTGACGATGGGCGCACTGCCGAAGGCGTAGCCCACATACACGGCAATGAACAGGAAGCAGGCGTACATGATGACGCCGTAGGCGGCCACGCCGTTTTCTCCGGCAAAGCGCAGCAGCTGGTAGTTGTACAGGATGTTCACCAGCGACATGGACAGGTTGGTCATCAGCTCGGAGGAGCCATTGATGCAGGCGTCCAGCAGCACCTTGCTGTACAGCTGCGTTTTGCGCAGGTGCAGGCGGCTGGTATTCTTGTGGTCGAGGAAGTAGAAGATCGGCAGCAGGCCGCCCACGATCTGGCTGAGGAAGGTGGCAATGGCGGCACCTTCTACGCCCCAGCCCCAGACGCCCACCATCAGCACATCCAGCACCATGTTGGTGCAGCCGGCAGCCACCGTGAAGTAAAAGCCGAGGTGCGGCTTTTCGGCGGTGACAAAGAAGCTCTGGAACATGTTCTGCAGCGCAAAGGTGGGCAGCGACAGCATCAGGATGCGGCCGTAGCGCACGGCGTAGTCCAGCAGCTCGCCCTTGGCACCCAGCAGGATGGCAATGGGCCGCAGCAACACAAGCCCCAGCACGGCCAGCACCGAGACGGAGATGGCGGCGGCCAGCAGGAACATGGTAAAGTAGCGGTCGGCCTTTTTCTGGTCGCCCTCGCCCAGCGTGATGCCCACGATGGCGCTGCCGCCGGTGCCCAGCATGAAGCCGATGGTGGCCAGCAGCTGGGGCAGCGGCATGATCAGGTTGACCGCCGCAAAGGCCGTTTTGCCCACAAAGTTGGACACGCACAGGCCATCTACGATGCCGTAGATGGAGGTGAACAGCATGGTGCCCACGGCGGGCAGCACGAACCGCAGCAGGCGCGGGTAGGTAAAGTGATCCGACAGTTGGATTTTTTGCTTGGACACGAAAAACTCCTTTCGACAGGAAACAAAACGGGCCGGATAAGCTCCGTGAGTGCACGCCCGGCCTTCCTCTTCTTCCTCACTACGGCAAGGAAGCCTCCGGCGGGGCGCTGTCTGCACGGCATCTTATCCGGCCCGTCCAAATTACGTTGGAAACGGTCCTCCGATGACCGAAAAAGAGTATAGCAGAATCCATTTATTTGTCAAGAGCAAAAAATACGCCCAAAAGCGAAAATTCATAAAATATCTCTTTTCCATTTTTATCAGACCTGTTAGAATGATAAACAGTTTTGATTTTTCCGGAAAGGAGTTTTCCTGTTTTGCTGAAACGATTCTATACCGCCATCGTGCACCGGCGCAGAGCGGTGCTGGCCGCGTTCGTGCTGGCCGCCGTGCTGAGCGTGTTTGCTTCCCGGGCGGTGCAGGTGGACTACGACATCAACGACTATCTGCCGCCGGACTCACCCTCCACCATTGCACTGGAGCAGATGAACAGCGCCTTTACCGGCGGCATCCCCAACATGCGGGTCATGGTGCGGGACGTCACGGTGCCCGAGGCACTGGACTACAAAGAAAAACTTGCCGCCATCGACGGCGTGGAGGCCGTGACCTGGCTGGACGACAGCCTGGACGTGACCGTGCCGCTGCAGATGCAGGACACCGCCACGGTGGAGACCTATTATAAGGACAACTGCGCGCTGTTCACCGTGACGGTGGAGGATGCGAAACGTCTGGAGGCTGTGGCGGCCATTCAGGACCTGATCGGGGAGGACAATGCCCTGGCCGGGACCGCGGTGTCCACCGCTGTGGCTACCAACTCCACCGTCACCGAGGTGGCCAAGATCGCGGCCATTGCGGTGGTGTATGTGCTGTTCATCCTGATCCTGACCACCGATTCCTGGGTGGAGCCGCTGCTGGTGCTGGCGGGTCTGGGGGCAGCCATCCTCATCAACAACGGCACCAACCTGATGTTCGGCACCATTTCCTTTGTGACCAACGCCGCCGGCAGCATCCTGCAGCTGGCCGTGTCGCTGGATTACTCGGTGTTCCTCATCCACCGCTTTGCCGAGTGCCGGGCCGCGCGCCCGGACGCCAGCGCGGAGGACTGCATGGTGGAGGCCCTGTGCAAATCCACCGGGTCCATCCTGTCCAGCGGCCTGACCACGGTCATCGGCTTTCTGGCGCTGGTGCTCATGCAGTTCCAGATCGGCCCGGACCTGGGCCTTGCGCTGGCCAAGGGCGTGGTGCTGAGCCTTGTCACCGTGTTCACCTTCATGCCGGCGCTGACGCTGGTGTGTTACCCGTGGATGGATAAGACCCACCACAAGCCTCTGCTGCCCAGCTTTGACAAGCTCGGGCGGTTTGTGTCCCGCATTATGCTGCCGGCGGCGCTGGCGCTGGCCGTCATCATGGTGCCCAGCTATCTGGCCTCCAACAACAACGAATACTACTACGGTGCCGCCCATATGTTCGGCACCAACACCCGTCTGGGTGCCGATACCGCCGCCATCGAAGAGACGTTCGGCAAGAGCGATACCTGGGTGGTGCTGGTGCCGGAGGGCGACACCGCCACCCAGGCCGAGCTTTCGGATGCGCTGCACGCCATCCCGGAGGTGACGGGCATCCTGTCCTATGTGGACAACGCGGGCGCATCCATCCCGCCGGAGTTCGTGCCGCCGGACACCCTGAAACTGCTGGTGTCCGGCGGCTACACCCGCATGGTGCTCACCGTGAACGCCGACACCGAGGGCGACGCGGCCTTTGCACTGGTGGAAAAAGTGCGTGCCACGGTGCAGCAGTATTACCCGGATGCGTATGATCTGGCCGGGCAGGGCGTGAGCACCTATGACCTGATGGACACCATCACCGCCGACATGGTCAAGGTGAACCTGCTGGCCATCGGCGCGGTGTTCCTGATCCTGCTGCTCATGAAGCGTCAGCTGCTGCTGCCGGTCATTCTGGTGCTGAGCATCGAGACGGCCATCTGGATCAATCTGGCCATCCCGTATTTCCGGGGCCGCCATGTGTTCTACATTGCTTACCTCATCATCAGCACCATCCAGCTGGGTGCGACGGTAGACTACGCCATCCTGTTCTCGGACCGGTATCAGGAGTTCCGCGAGACGCTGGACAAAAAGCAGGCCATTGCCGCCACCGTGTCCACCGTGACCACCTCGGTGATCACCACGGGCAGTGCGCTGGCGGTGGTGGGCTTCCTGATGGGGGCCATCTCCACCAACCAGCTGCTGGGCCAGCTGGGCAACTTCCTGGGTGTGGGCGGTCTGGTGTCGCTGGCCATCGTGCTGCTGGCTCTGCCGGGCTATCTGTATCTGGCCGATCCGCTCATCATCAAACCGAAAAAACAGCCGAAGGAGGCTTGACGAGATGAAACAGAAGATTGTGCGCCGGGCATCGGCGCTGGTGCTGGCAGGCTGCCTGCTGGCCGGGGCGGCCCTGCCGGCCCTTGCGGCCTCCGCCAAGGAAGAGGTCATCTATGCCAATCTGGATGCGTCCGGCACCGTGACCGGCGTGTACGCTGTGAACAGCTTTGCCGTGCAGGCGGGGGACACCGTCACCGACCACGGCAGCTACACCGCCGTGCGCAACATGACCACCACCGACCCGCTGGAGCACAGCGGCGACACCGTCACCGCTACAGTTGCCGAGGATGGCAAGCTCTACTATGAGGGCACCATGGACACCGCCACCGCGCTGCCGTGGCTCGTGAAGCTGACCTACATGCTGGACGGGGCCGAGATCACCCCGGAAGAGCTGGGCGGCAAAAACGGCGCGCTGACCATCCGCCTGCAGGTGAGCCGCAACCCGGATTGCACCGGAGATTTCTTTGACCAGTATGCCCTGCAGGTGACCATGACGCTGGACACCGACCGGGCACAGAACATCGTGGCTGATGGGGCCACCATGGCCAATGTGGGCAGCAACAAGCAGCTCTCCTACATCCTGCTGCCAGGTTCGGACAGCGACGTGACCGTGACCGCCGACGTGACCGACTTTGCCATGAACGCCATCTCGCTGAACGGCGTGAAGCTCCGGCTGAACCTCGACCTGGACGGGGCCGACCTGACCGGCATGCTGGACCGGCTGCAGAGCGGTTCGGTACAGCTGGACGACGGTGCCAACGCGCTGGCAGACGGCATTGCCCAGGTGCAGGCGGGTCTTGACACCCTGAACGGCAAGTCCGGCGAGCTGACCGGCGGGTCCGCCAAGGTCAAGGCGGCCCTGACCCAGATGCAGACCGCCCTGAACGGCGTGTCGGCCTCCACCGACCAGCTCACCACCCTGCTGGACGCCTCCACCCAGATCCAGAACGGCATTGCCCAGCTGGACGCCGGTGCCGCCCAGCTGGATGAGCAGGTGAGTTACGACGCTTACAAGGCCATCCTGAAGGAAAACGGGCTGGACCTGGACCAGCTGAAGGACGGCAACGCGAAAGCTATGGAGCAGCTGGAACAGCTGGCCAGGGTGATGCCCCAGCTCAAGGACGTCATCCTGCTGCTGAAGGGCTCCAGCGCCAACATCGACGCGATGGAGACCTACCTGAACACGGTGCACGACGGTGTGGCCCAGCTACACGCGGGCAGCAGCACCCTGAACAGCCAGTACGGGCAGTTCGATGCCGGGGTGCGTCAGCTGGCCAATGCCCTGACCGGGATGCTGGGCAACCTTTCGGTGCTGACCGACGGCGTGAACCAGCTGGCCAGCCAGTACGGCCAGCTGGACAGCGGCCTGAACGCCTACACCGACGGCGTGGCCCAGCTGAAAGCCGGAGTGCATCAGCTGACCGACGGTGCCGCCCAGCTGATGGCCGGCACCGGAGAGCTGCGCAGCAATGTTTCCGGGATCGACATGGGCGACCAGCTGGACAGCCTGCTGGCCGGCCTGAACGGTAGCAGCGAGGTGGAGAGCTTTACCTCTGCCGAGAATACCGATGTTTCCGCCGTGCAGTTCGCCCTGCAGACGGTGGCCATCGAGGCCCCGGCCCCGGCGGCAGAGCCGGAGGCCGCCCCCGTGGCGCTGACTTTCTGGCAGAAACTGCTGAAGCTCTTCGGGCTGTATAAGGGCTAAAGAAATTCATTATGATAAGAGCAGGATCGGACAGCCCGCGGGCTGTCCGATCCTGCTCTTATTTCTTACTTACTCAAAATGATACTCCACCAGCTCGCAGTTGCGGATGCCGGCCAGGGCGTATTCTTCGTTGGTCATGTCGTGGAAGTAGGACTCCACCACCCGGGCGATGCCGTTGTGGGCCACCAACAGGTAGGTCTTGTCCGTTTGGTCCCGCAGTTCGTCCAGCAGGTTGTAGATGCGCTGGGCCAGCTGCAGCATGCTCTCGCCGCCGTCATAGCGGTCGGCAAAGCAGGTTTTGGAAATGCGGAACTTCTCGCCGTTGCGGGGTGTGCCCTCGTACTTGCCAAAGCACTGCTCCCGCAGGCGCGGCTCACACCGGGCGGGGATGCCGGTGGCATCGGCAATGGCTTTTGCCGTGTCGGCGGCGCGGGACAGGGGAGAATACAGGATCTCGTCGATGGCATAGCCGCCGGCCTTTACCTTCTGGCCCAGGGCCCGGGCCTGTGCCCGGCCCCGCTCGGTGAGGGGACTGTCGGTCATGCCGCAGATCTTGTTTTCCACGTTCCACACGGTCTCGCCGTGGCGGGTAAAATACAGCTTGTGCATGGTAGCTCCTTACTCGGACTCTTCGTCGGTGCGCAGTTCGTCCCGGATCGTATCGCAGAGGTCCGTGATGTCACTTGTCAGATGGTCAGTGGTCAGCCGGTCCAGAAAGTCGTAAACGCGCTCGTCACCAAAAGCATGTCGCTCGTGGTTTTCGTTGAGGATATCGCCCCAGTCGCTGCCCAGAACGGTGCGGAATGTTTCCAGAGGGGAACAATGGACCAAAAGGAACACGTTCCGCATGGCAAGGTGGAATACAAAGCTGGCGCTCAGGCCGGTGCCGAGCAGCTTTTTTGCGCAGCCGGATGGGAGACACTCCATGGCTTCGTCTGCAAAAGCCCGCTCCAGAAGGGCGGGGTCATAGGCGTTGGCCTCTTCCAGAAGAGCGGGGATCTCATCTTCCGGAAAGCCAAGAAAACGCAGAGCGTGATTCAGGTCCATAAAGTCCTCCTTACTTGCAGTAGCCCGCTTCGATCTCCTGGATGCGGGCATAGAAAAAGTCGTTGGCGGGGGTGGGCATGCCGTACTTTTTGGCCCGGGCACGCACCACACCGGCAAATTCCTCCACCTCGGTGGGACGCTTTGCCAGCACGTCCTGCCGCATGCTGGGCATGCCGTCCGGGTTGAAGGTGGGCATGGCAGTGCGCAAAAACTGCTCGTCGTTGTCGCGGGGCAGGGGCACGCCCTCCAGATTGGCCAGCCGGATGACCTCCTGCATGGCCTCGTGCATCTTGGCCTGTGCCTCAGCCGACCGGCACAGCCCGCCGTAGGTCAGGTCAAAGGCGGCGGCTGCCTGATTCAGACCGTCGTTCACCATCAGCTTGTTCCACTGCTTGTACAGGATGTCGCTGCAGGGTTCGTTGGCGATGCCGCAGGCGTCCAGATAGTCGGCCACGGCCTGCACACGGCCGGTCATAGCACCGTCCCGCTCGCCGAACTGGATCTTGCCTGCCTGGTTGAACACCAGTGTGCGGCCGCTGCGGGTGGCATCCATACCGATGGCCACGCTCCACAGGGTGCGGCCAGGGTAGGCGGTTTCGATGTGCTCCTCGCTGGTGATGCCGTTGAGCACGCTGAGGATGACGGTGTCCGGGCCCACAAAGTTCTTCATGTCGGCAATGGCCTGGTCCAGCACGGTGGCCTTCACCGCCACCAGCAGCAGGTCCACCGGCTTGCCCTGGGCCGGGGTGACGTAAGAAAACCGGCATTCCTCGCCGTTGCACACCACCGGCTGGGCGGCGTAGCGGGCAATGCGGGCTTCGTCGGCAATCACCTGCACGCCGGGCATTTTGCGCCCGAACAGGATACCAAGGGCCCCCAGACCGATGAGGGCCGAAGTTCTGATCTGATTCATAACAGTTCCTCCGAGATCTTCTGCAGGGTGCCGTCCGGCAGCAGGTGCACCCGGCTGCCCTCGTCGATGCCCAGCCGGGTGAGTTCTTTGTCCGGGCAGGGCAGGGTGCAGCAGGCACCGTCGGTGCCCTCCAGCACCACATCGCACAGCACAGGCTGCCCGGCGGGCAGTTCCTCACAGCCGTACATCTGCTCTTCAATGCGCAGCACACGGTATTCCGGCATGGCACAGCGCTCCTTTGCATTTATGGTAAGTATAATCGTATTATAGCGCAACCGGCTGCCGCCGTGCAAGAGGTTCCTTTGCCGGGTCTTTGCCGCCCCGGCGGCTTGACAGTGCGGTAGGGGAATTGATACAATAAACAGTATCACACAAAACGGGGGAACAGCATGAATATTACGGAACTTCGTTATCTGGTGGCCATCATGAAGTGGGGCTCGGTGAGCGCAGCGGCAAAGCAGATGTATGCCGCCCAGCCCAACGTGAGCAAGGCGCTGAAGAACCTGGAAGAGGAATACGGCATCCGCATGTTTGAGCGCTCGTCCACCGGCATGATCCCCACCGAACAGGGACGGCACTTCATCGAGCAGGCCCAGCGGGTGCTGCAGGAGGTGGATCGGCTGGACGCTGACGCCCGCCGTCGGCAGGGCGAGTGCGCAGAGCTGCGGGTGGCCCTGCCCCATGCCACCTATGCGTCCTATGCGGCGGTGGATTTTCTGCAGCAGGCGGCGGGCAGCGAGCAGCTGCGGGTGCACATCCGGGAGGCTGGTTCCATGGAGGGGCTGGACTTTGTGCTGCGCCGGGGCTACCATCTGGCCCTGCTGCGCTACGCCGAGGAGGACGAGGACTACTACAGCCGCTACTGTGCCCGGCGCGGGCTGCACCGGGAGCAGATCATGGAGTTTGAGTACCGGCTGCTGGTGAACCGCGACAGCCCTCTGGCCCGGCACGAGGTGCATGACCTGGCCGAGCTGAACCGCTACACCGAGGTGCTGCACGATGACTTCCAGCTGCCGGGCGAGGAAGGCAGCAGCCTGCGCTGGCAGGTGAACGAGAACCGCCGGGTGCATGTGTACGAGCGGTGCAGCCAGTTTTCCATTCTGCAGAGCCTGCCCACGGCCTACATGTGGGCGTCGCCCATGCCGCAGCGGGCACTGGAACAGTACCATCTGGTGCTGAAAAAATGCCCGGCCCAGAACCAGCGTATGCGGGATGTGCTGGTGTACCCGGACAAGGGCGGGCTGCGCCCGGAGGAGGAAAAGTTCATCGAGCTGCTGCGCCATCAGGCGGCCCTGACCGTAAAGTAAGGGGCAGACCGGTTAAGAACTGGTAAAAACCAGGACCGCAAAAACCGCCGGGATCGGCAAAGAAATTTGACCCCACAGCCGGAACGATGTGTCGTTCCGGCTGTTTTTGTGTGCAGATAAGCGCAAAAAAGAAACGGAGCTGCAACTAAAAAACTTTGCTGGTATATCAATTTGGATATGCCGGTATGCCGGAACCGGAGTATCGCTTTTATGAAAAATATGTTAACATGAGCACAGAAAGTTGGCTGTCCTGCATGGAAAAGATGGGATGATTTTCCAGACGGAACAGCAAAACCGAAAAGGAGGTTTCTGGTATGATCAGTTTCTTACTCTGTCTTGCGATCCTGATCGTGGGCTACTTTGTCTACGGTAAGATCGTGGACAACACCTTTGGCCCGGACGACCGCGAAACGCCTGCTGTGCGCATCAACGACGGTGTTGACTATGTCGTGATGCCTCAGTGGAAGCTGTTCCTGGTCCAGCTGCTGAACATTGCAGGTCTGGGCCCCATCTTCGGTGCCATGCAGGGCGCTTTGTGGGGGCCGGTGGTCTTTTTGTGGATCACCTTCGGCACCATCTTTGCAGGCGGTGTGCATGACTACTTCTCCGGCATGATGAGCGAGCGCAACGACGGCGCTTCCATTGCCGAGATCACCGGCAAGTACTTAGGCCCCGTGATGCAGAACGTCATGCGTGTGTTCTCGGTGGTGCTGCTGATCATGGTGGGCACCGTGTTCGCCGTGGGCCCTGCCGGCCTGATCGTGGAGCTGTGCAGCCAGAGCGGCGCTTCCGGCGTGCTCACTTCGCTGCTGTTCTGGCTGATCATCATTCTGGTGTACTACTTCATTGCCACCTTCATCTCCATTGATGCGGTCATCGGCAAGATCTACCCCATCTTCGGCATCTGCCTGATCATCATGGCTGTGGGCGTCATCGTTGGCATCTTCACCAACCCCGCCTACACCATCCCGGAGATCTGGGATCATTTCGGCAGCATGCATCCGTCGGGCACCCCGATCTGGAGCTTCATGTTCATCACCGTTGCCTGCGGTGCCATTTCCGGCTTCCACTCCACCCAGTCGCCCCTGATGGCGCGCTGCATGAAGAGCGAGAAGCAGGGCCATTTCGTGTTCTACGGTGCCATGGTGTGTGAGGGCGTCATCGCTCTGATCTGGGCCGCAGCCGGCTGCAGCCTGTACGAGGTGACCGGCGGCCTGAACACCGGTCTGGCCGAAGCACTGGCCATGGGCCAGTCCAAGGCCATCTACGACGTGTGCTCCAAGACCATGGGCGGTGTGGGCATCGCACTGGCTATGATCGGCGTGGTGGTGTGCCCCATCACCTCCGGCGATACCGCGTTCCGTTCTGCCCGTCTGACCCTGGCCGACTGGTTCAAGATCGACCAGGACAGCTACGCAAACCGCCTGAAGCTGTGCATCCCCGTGCTGGGTGTGGGCGCGTTCCTGGGCATCGGCAACGCACTGGGCTTCATCAACTACACGGTCATCTGGCGCTACTTCAGCTGGACCAACCAGACGCTGGCCATGATCGTGCTGTGGGCCGCCTCCATGTACCTCTTTAAAGAAAAGAAGAACTTCTGGATCACCGCTGTTCCCGCTACCTTCATGAGCGCCGTGTCCAGCACCTACTTCGTGCTGGCACCTGAGTGCCTGGGCGGCCTGCTGAACAGCAAGACCGCTGAGGGTGCCACCATTTACAATACCGCTGTGGCGTACCCCGTAGGCGTCCTCTTTGCCGTGGCCATGCTGGCCATCTTTATCCACGCGACCAAGAAGAGCGCGGCAAAAGCCTGATCTCCCCGGAAGGCAGCCGACACCTTCCCGGTTTCTCCGAAGCCCCTCCACCGGTCCCATCCCGGTGGAGGGGCTTTCTTGTGCAACAAAATTGCACGAATAGGAGATTTTTGGACAAAATTGAACACCTTGCACAAAAACGGGCCGAAAACTTTGGCAGAGGGGGATTTTGCACGATTCCGGAAAAGGTCTTTTGCCATCGGATAAGAAATTTTGCCGGTGATTCGTTTAAAAACAGTTGACAATATTCCGACGAAGTATGGATATATATACTTTTTGATATGGGAACCATACCAGAAAAATATTAACACATTTATGAAATAAGTGTTAACATGAAGCCAGAGATTGGTCAGAGCCCCGGTGAGGTCGCAAATACGAACACCGGCGGCTTGAAATCAAAAAGGAGGTTTCTGGTATGATTAGTTTCTTACTCTGTCTGGCGCTCTTGATCATCGGCTACTTTGTCTATGGCAAGATCGTTGACAACACGTTCGGCCCGGACGACCGTGAAACGCCTGCTGTGCGCATCAACGATGGTGTTGACTACGTTGTGATGCCCCAGTGGAAGCTGTTCCTGGTCCAGCTGCTGAACATTGCAGGTCTGGGTCCCATCTTCGGTGCACTGCAGGGTGCTCTGTGGGGCCCCGTGGTGTTCCTGTGGATCACCTTCGGCACCATCTTTGCAGGTGGCGTGCATGACTACTTCTCCGGTATGATGAGCGAGCGCAACGATGGCGCTTCTATCGCTGAGGTCACCGGCCGTTACCTGGGCCCTGTGATGCAGAACATCATGCGTGTGTTCTCGGTCGTGCTGCTGATCATGGTCGGTACCGTGTTCGCAGTCGGCCCTGCCGGCCTGATCGTCACCCTGTGCAAGAACGGCGGTATGTCCGGTATGCTGACCACCACCCTGTTCTGGCTGATCATCATTCTGGTGTACTACTTCATCGCAACCTTTATCTCCATTGATGCCATCATCGGCAAGATCTACCCCGTGTTCGGCATCTGCCTGATCATCATGGCTGTGGGCGTTATCATTGGTATCTTCACCAACCCCGCTTACACCATCCCCGAACTGTGGTCGAACTTCCACAGCATGCATCCGTCGGGCACCCCGATCTGGAGCTTCATGTTCATCACCGTTGCCTGCGGTGCTATCTCCGGTTTCCACTCCACCCAGTCGCCTCTGATGGCTCGCTGCATGAAGAGTGAGAAGCAGGGCCACTTCGTGTTCTACGGTGCCATGGTCTGCGAGGGCGTCATCGCTCTGATCTGGGCTGCAGCAGGCTGCGCTCTGTACACCATCACCGACGGTAAGATGACCGGTCTGGCCGAGGCTCTGAGCGCCGGTCAGTCTGCCGCCATCTACGACGTCTGCCTCAAGACCATGGGCAATGTGGGCGTGGCTCTGGCCATGATCGGCGTGGTCATCTGCCCCATCACCTCTGGTGATACTGCTTTCCGTTCTGCCCGTCTGACCCTGGCCGACTGGTTCAAGATCGATCAGGACAGCTACGCAAACCGCCTGAAGCTGTGCATCCCCGTGCTGGGCGTTGGTGCTTTCCTGGGCATCGGCAACGCACTGGGCTTCATCAACTACACCGTCATCTGGCGTTACTTCAGCTGGACCAACCAGACCCTGGCAATGATCGTTCTGTGGGCTGCTTCCATGTACCTGTTCAAGGAGAAGAAGAACTTCTGGATCACTGCTGTGCCTGCTACCTTTATGAGCGCCGTGTCCTGCACCTACTTCGTGCTGGCTCCCGAGTGCCTGGGCAAGATGATCAACACCTATGCAGACGGCAAGCTGGTGGCTTACAATACCGCCGTTGCTTACCCCATCGGCATCGTCTTTGCCATTGCAATGCTGGCCATCTTCATCTATGCCACCAAGAAGCACACCGCTTCTCAGAAGGCATAAGGCTTTGACCGCACTGCTCAACTGAACCATCTGCGCCCGCCGCTGCCCGACCAAACAGCGGCGGGCGCTGTTGTTTTTGCAGCGCAGAAAGTTTGGGAAAACGCACAAACCTTTTTGGCAAATCTTAGCGGCCAAAGGGGTTGCATTTGCACCGGTAAGGTGCGAAAATAGAAGCAAATCTAAGCAAAGAAGGGAACGACCCATGATTTTCAGACCCGCACAACTGGGCATGGCAAAACTGGACCGGCTGGAGCTGGAGGCAGACAAAAAAGCCTGCCGCAAGATCGGCCCCTGTGGTGTCGGCAAAAAGGCCCTGTACCTCAACAGCTTTTACATCGACCGCCGCTATTATCTGCCCTATGGCAGCATCTCCCGCGTGTTCAAGCGGGTGGCTATGAGCTCCGGCGGCTTTACCGGCAAGGGCATGTTTGCCTCCATGGCCTACCTTGTGGTGGAGTACGACGGCGGCAAGCAGAAGCAGTGCAATTTCAAGGATGAACGGGACGTGGACAAGCTGCTGGAGGTGCTGGCCAAAGAGCAGCCGCAGATCCCGCTGCTGAGCGAAGCCGGTGAGCAGGCCCTGCAGAAAAAGGAGGCCGAAAAGGCCGCCCGCAAGCTGCCGGAGCTGACCGACGAGGCAAAGCACAGCGTGACGGTGCTGCGCAAGGCCAAAGAATATCTGGAGGAAAAGCCGGAGCTGGCCGAAGAGCTGAGCGCCGCCGAGCGCCGCAAGCGCGCCCAGCTGAAGAGCAAGCCGGTGTACCGCTATGTGGCGCTGGCCATCTTCGTGTTCGGCATCGTGTCGGCAGCCTACGGTCTGTATGCGGTGACGAACCATGTAGGCAACTACGGCATCTACTTTGCCTTGTTTGGCTTTGCGGCCATCTTCCTGTTCTCCAGCTACAACATGCTGCCCACGGCCCGCAACAACAACAATGCCATCATGAAGCGCGCCGACAAGGCGGAAGCGGCCATGGCGGAGTATGTAAAGCACTACCCCAATGGTGCTTTCCCGGTGCCCAGCTGCTACGCCCATCCCATCGTGCTCAAGCAGATGACGGACGCCATTGAAGAGGGCCGTGCCGTGACCGTGCCCGAAGCACTGGACGCCGTGGAAGCTCGCCTGAAATCCCTGAACGCGGACGTGCAGGTGGAGCAGGAGGAATACGACGAAGTGGTGGTCATCAAGGCCATGTTCCTGAACCACGACTATCAGTGAGACACGGTAGCAGCGCAGAGGGGTTTGCACGGCTACCATGTGATAAAATGAAAAGGAGAAATCACGATGACATTACAGGAACGGAAAAAGACAGAAGCGTTGGAAAGACTGTCGCAGCTGGAGAAGCTGTACGGACTGAACCCGAAGGTGCGGAAATATTTTGCGGAGGGAAAGCTTTATTATTCTTATATCACAGGCGGAGTCATCGGCTCGATCGACACCATTACATATGACCCGCGGTATGCCTACATCGCGAAAGCGGTTCAGGAACAGTATGGGGTTCTGGTATACCATGCCATTGAATACCATGACACGCTTTCGCTGTTGTGTGTGAGCGACGATGAAGCAGAGTGGGAAGCAGAGCGTCCCACACGCATGGGCGTCAAGGCTATGGTGATAGATGTCAACGAAGGCAAAGGACAGCGGGGATATATCAAGATGGACTCGCTGGCCGGTGCGTTGTACAGAACCTCGGATCAGGTCTATAAGAATCTAAACACCTCTGGAATGGTCGACTCCGATGTAAAAGCTGAGTTCAGCAAGCGGCTTGAGATCCTGAAACAACAAGGCTTGATGACAGATCTGGATATCGAGAACCTCTATCTTCAGGCAAATGAGATCTGCCTGAGCAGATGGATGGATTTGAGCCGGATCGTTCCCGGCATGGCTGGCGGGATCGGAATCATAAGTCAGCTTTCGGCAAGTTCCCGCGCAGAGGACTTCTATAATGCGCTTTTGAAAAAGACGTCAGATAAGATTTATTTTGCGCTGGAAGGAAAGGACGGAAGACTGGCATTTCTGACCATGGATGAGGACTCCGGAAGGTGGGAAATGGAAAGAGCCATGCTGAGAGAGAAGACTGCGTATGCGATCGTGGTGGAACCGGATAAGGTAAAAGCGTATATGGACGAGGTTGAGTATGAGATGCTCAACGGCGGACCGGTGTGGGTTCAGTAAAAACGCAAATGTCAAGGCCATGTTCCTGAACCACGACTATCAGTGAAATCTTTTAAGGGACGGCTGCATGGTTGATGCGGCCGTTCTTTTTGTTGAGGCTAACTTCTTGCGCGGCCGACAGCGGCGGCCTATAATAAAAACAGGAATGCAAATTACCCCGGATGGAGGAAACAGCTATGGATATGGTCACCCTTGGCAGCACCGGCATCACGGTGAACAAAAACGGCTTCGGCGCACTGCCGATCCAGCGCATCTCGCAGGAGGATGCGGTCTATCTGGCCCGCAAGGCCTACCGGGCGGGCATCCGCTTTTTTGATACTGCCCGCGCCTACACCGACAGCGAGGTCAAGCTGGGCGAGGCCTTTGACGGCATCCGCACGGAGGTGTACATCGCCACCAAGACGGCGGCGCAGAATGCAGAGGACTTCTGGAAGGACCTGCACACCTCCCTGACCAACCTGCGCACCGATTACATCGACCTGTATCAGTTCCACAACCCGGCCTTCTGCCCGAAGCCCGGTGACGGCAGCGGCCTGTACGAGGCCATGCAGGAGGCCAAAGCCAAGGGCATGATCCGGCACATCGGCATCACGAACCACCGGCTGGCGGTGGCCCACGAGGCCATTGACAGCGGCCTGTATGAGACGCTGCAGTTCCCGTTCAGCTACATTTCCGGTGAGCAGGAGCTGGAACTGGTCAACAAGTGCAAGGCCGCCAATATGGGCTTTATCGCCATGAAGGGCCTTTCCGGCGGGCTTATCACCAACAGTGCCGCTGCCTACGCCTTTGAGGCCCAGTACGACGGGGTGCTGCCCATCTGGGGCGTGCAGCGGGAAAAGGAGCTGGACGAGTTCCTCTCCTACATCGACAACCCGCCCCGCATGACCGGAGAGATCAAGGCGGTCATCGACCATGACCGCGCTGAGCTGTGCGGCGAGTTCTGCCGGGGCTGCGGTTACTGCATGCCCTGCCCGGCGGGCATCGAGATCAACAACTGTGCCCGCATGAGCCTGCTGCTGCGGCGCTCGCCCTCGGCCGAGCACCTGAGCCCGGCGGGTCAGGCCAAAATGAAAAAGATCGAGGGCTGCCTGCACTGCAACCGGTGCAAGGCAAAATGTCCCTACGGTCTGGATACGCCCGCTCTGCTGGCCCGCAATTACGAGGACTACAAGCGGGTCCTGGCCGGAGAAGTAAAAGTATAAGGCGAGCAAAGAGCGCCCCGTGTGAAACTTCACACGGGGCGCTCTGCGTTTGATGCGGTCAGGCCGCCTGCGGCTCTTTGAAGAGAGCCATGGACTGCTTGTAGCAGTGCACAAAGTACAGGATCTCGGCAAAGGCGGTCAGGGTCCAGCTGCAGGGGTACAGCAGGTACAGCGCCGGGATGGTGTGGAAGTGGGCAAAGATGGTGTACACCCAGATCACACGGAACACGCAGGAGCCCATCACCACAATGATGGTGGGCACCACGGTCTTGCCCAGCCCGCGGGAGGCGGCAATGGTGCAGTCCATGAAGGCGGAGATGCAGTAGGCAAAGGCCATCACGGCCACGCGCTTCATACCGGCGTCGATGACAGCGCTCTCAGTGGTGAACAGCGCCAGAAAGGTGCGGCCGAAGAAGAACAGGGCACTGCCCAGTGCAAGGCCCACGCCGAAGGAGTAGCCCAGACTGATGAAGTAGCTTTTCTTGACGCGGTCGGGTTTGCCGGCACCGTAGTTCTGGCTCATGAAGCTGGCGCAGGCCATGTAGAAGGCGGCCATGCAGTCGTAGATCATGTTGTCGGCGTTGGCGGCAGCGCTGTTGCCCTTGACCATGAGGGAGTCAAAGGAGTTGACGCCGGCCTGGATGAACAGGTTGGCGATGGCAAAAATGGCGTTCTGGAACCCGGCAGGCACCCCCAGGGCCAGGATGCTCTTGGTGGTGGCAGGGTCCAGGTGCAGCTGGTGTACATCCAGCGCGTAGCAGTCCTGTGCGCGGGTCAGTGCCCGCAGGATCAGCGCGGCCGAGACGCACTGGGAGATGGCACTGGCCAGCGCTACGCCCACCACGCTCAGGCGGCAGACGATGACGAAGAACAGGTTCAGCACGATGTTCAGCGCGCCCGCAAGGGACAGATAGATCAGGGGCTTTTTGGTGTCGCCGATGGAGCTGAACACCGCATTGCCGAAGTTGTACAGTGCCAGCGCCGGCATGCCCAGAAAATACACCCGCAGGTACAGGATGGCACCGGGCAGCAGGTCGTCCTTGGTGTTGAGCAGCCGCAGCATGAAGGGCGAACCCAGCAGGCCGATGAACAGCAGCGCCACACCGGCGATCAGGCTGACGATGGCGGCCGAGTGCACCGTCTTTTGCACATCGGCGGTGTGCCGGGCCCCGTAAAAGCGTGCCACCAGCACGTTGATGCCGTTGCTCAGGCCGATGAGAAAGCCGGTGAACAGGGTGACCAGAATGCTGGTGGAGCCCACGGCACCCAGTGCCGTGGACCCGGCAAACCGGCCCACGACCGCCACGTCCGACATGTTGAACAGTACCTGCAGCAGGTTGGACAGGGCCAGCGGCAGGCTGACCAGCAGGATCTGCTTGGCCAGAGGGCCCTCCGTCAGGGTTTTGGTGGTTGATTTCATAGTCTCTTTTTCCTTTTCCGCTTCCAGACACCGTGCCCGCGCACACCGGGGCACAAGCTCTATTATAAAGCCCGGCGGCGCTTTTGCAAGATGAAAAATACAGAAAAACAGGGCGAACATTTCTGTTTGCATTTTTTGCGCGGCTGTGCTATACTACTCTATACTGATGAATGTATCAGCCCTCGTGCGATCGTAGCTCAGCTGGATAGAGCGTTCGGCTCCGACCCGGAAGGCCAGAGGTTCGAATCCTCCCGGTCGCACCAAGAAAAGCCCAGGCACAATGTGCCTGGGCTTTTCTTTTTTTTTGTGCGACTGGGAGGATTCGAACAGCACGGCCCTGCGCAGCAGGGTGAGCAATCAGCCCAGTGGGCTGTTGCTCAGTGCGCGGTTCCCAACCAGTAGGAATGTCTACCAACAGGCTGTGCTCTGCCCGGAAAGCCGTAAGAAGCTGCTGTGGGTGCGATCCGGGAGGATTTGAACAGCACGGCCCTGCGCAGCAGGGTGAGCAATCAGCCCAGTGGGCTGTTGCTCAGTGCGCGGTTCCCAACCGGTAGGAATGTCTACCAACAGGCTGTGCTCTGCCCGGAAAACCGTAAGAAGCTGCTGCGGGTGCGACCGGGAGGATTCGAACAGCACGGCCCTGCGAAGCGGGGCGAGCGATCCATTTTATCCTTTGCGGTTTTTCTGCCAGATGCGGTACAGGCCATCTGTGATCAGAGTCTCGCGGTAGCGGATGGGGGTGCGGCAGGCGTCCCGGATGGCACGGGGCAGGTTGCCGGTGGCGTAAAAGGCAGTCTGCGGGCTAAGCTCGGCGCAGAACCGCGCGGCCAGACCGTCCAGCTGGCTGGCGGTGCCCAGCACAAAGCCGTTCTGCAGGCAGGCAGAGGTGCTTTTGCCCAGGATGGAGGCCGGAGTGCCGGCAGCTAGGTCGATCTGGGGCAGCTGGGCGGTGCTCTTCACCAGCGTCTCCAAAGAAAGCTGCGGCCCGGGCAGGATCACGCCGCCCACCAGCTCCTGCTTCTCGTTGACCGCCATCATGGAGATGGCCGTGTCGGCCGAAATGACCACCAGCGGCCCGGCACTCTCTGCCAGAGCGGCAACGGCACCGCACAGCAGTTCGGCACCCAGTTGGGCAGGATTGTCCAGCCGCAGCTTGATGCCGCTCTTCAGCCCCGGCCCCACGGTCAGGATGCGCGCACTGCACAGGATGCGCAAGGCCGCCAGCACCCGGCCGCTCAGCACCGGCACCACACTGCCCAGAATGCCGCCCTCGATCTGATCCGGGGATGCGCCGTGCAGCGAAAGCAGATTGACCAGCCGGATGGCGTATTCGTCGATGGTGGCGGCCGGGTCAGAATGCAGCCGACCGCAGAACCGGAGTGTGTCGTGGTCGTAGCCGCCCACAGTGATATGGGTGTTGCCGATGTTGACGGTGAGGATCATGAAAAGGGGCCTCCTTTGCAGCGCAGTATAATGTATATATAATAATAGCGCAGCCGGAAGCAAACTGCAAGGTCTGCCCCAGGGGGACCGGAGCTGACGAAGGCAGCTCCGGCGTTTGCGCCTGCCGGTTTCTACGAACGGAATGGTTGAAAAAAACAGCCTGACAGATCCCGGAGAAAAAAGAATTTGAAAAAACAGGAAAAAACTTGTCAAAAAGTGTTGACAAGACTGCCGGGGTGTGGTATTATACTTGAGCGCCAAGCGCTGAGACAAAGAATGACTTCTGAAATCTCGGCTGGAAGCCTTTGAAAAGAACCAATAGACGCTGAAAAGTTCCGGTTAGCACCGAGAAACACGAAGCAATCCAAGTTCAGAAAGTTCAAAAGATTCCGAAAAAAAGAGCTTGACAAAAAACCGCTTCTGTGGTAAAATAATCAAGTCGTCAGCCACTAAGGCTGGGGCGCACAGGACCTTGAAAATTGAACAATATCGAAAAACTTGTAACGGAACCTATTTTCGTGTTGGAAAAGCACGTAAAACAATTCCAAACAAAGTAATTCACACAGGACGCAAGCGATTGCGTGCTGAGCGAACAAGATTTAACACTTTTAAGTGATAAATATCATTTATAAAGAGTTTGATCCTGGCTCAGGACGAACGCTGGCGGCGCGCCTAACACATGCAAGTCGAACGAGCGAGAGAGAGCTTGCTTTCTCGAGCGAGTGGCGAACGGGTGAGTAACGCGTGAGGAACCTGCCTCAAAGAGGGGGACAACAGTTGGAAACGACTGCTAATACCGCATAAGCCCACGGGTTGGCATCGACCAGAGGGAAAAGGAGCAATCCGCTTTGAGATGGCCTCGCGTCCGATTAGCTAGTTGGTGAGGTAACGGCCCACCAAGGCAACGATCGGTAGCCGGACTGAGAGGTTGAACGGCCACATTGGGACTGAGACACGGCCCAGACTCCTACGGGAGGCAGCAGTGGGGAATATTGCACAATGGGGGAAACCCTGATGCAGCGACGCCGCGTGGAGGAAGAAGGTCTTCGGATTGTAAACTCCTGTTGTTGAGGAAGATAATGACGGTACTCAACAAGGAAGTGACGGCTAACTACGTGCCAGCAGCCGCGGTAAAACGTAGGTCACAAGCGTTGTCCGGAATTACTGGGTGTAAAGGGAGCGCAGGCGGGAAGACAAGTTGGAAGTGAAATCCATGGGCTCAACCCATGAACTGCTTTCAAAACTGTTTTTCTTGAGTAGTGCAGAGGTAGGCGGAATTCCCGGTGTAGCGGTGGAATGCGTAGATATCGGGAGGAACACCAGTGGCGAAGGCGGCCTACTGGGCACCAACTGACGCTGAGGCTCGAAAGTGTGGGTAGCAAACAGGATTAGATACCCTGGTAGTCCACACCGTAAACGATGATTACTAGGTGTTGGAGGATTGACCCTTCAGTGCCGCAGTTAACACAATAAGTAATCCACCTGGGGAGTACGACCGCAAGGTTGAAACTCAAAGGAATTGACGGGGGCCCGCACAAGCAGTGGAGTATGTGGTTTAATTCGACGCAACGCGAAGAACCTTACCAAGTCTTGACATCCTGCGACGGTGCTGGAAACAGTGCTTTCCTTCGGGACGCAGAGACAGGTGGTGCATGGTTGTCGTCAGCTCGTGTCGTGAGATGTTGGGTTAAGTCCCGCAACGAGCGCAACCCTTATGGTCAGTTACTACGCAAGAGGACTCTGGCCAGACTGCCGTTGACAAAACGGAGGAAGGTGGGGATGACGTCAAATCATCATGCCCTTTATGACTTGGGCTACACGTACTACAATGGCGTTAAACAAAGAGAAGCAAGACCGCGAGGTGGAGCAAAACTCAGAAACAACGTCCCAGTTCGGACTGCAGGCTGCAACTCGCCTGCACGAAGTCGGAATTGCTAGTAATCGTGGATCAGCATGCCACGGTGAATACGTTCCCGGCCTTGTACACACCGCCCGTCACACCATGAGAGCCGGGGGGACCCGAAGTCGGTAGTCTAACCGCAAGGAGGACGCCGCCGAAGGTAAAACTGGTGATTGGGGTGAAGTCGTAACAAGGTAGCCGTAGGAGAACCTGCGGCTGGATCACCTCCTTCTAAGGAGTCAGGCAGAAGGAAAACATCAAAAGATGATTTGCTTCTGGAACAGGTGATAGATACAAGTTGAGTAGATATTGTTCGATTTTGAGGGCCCTGAAAAGGACACTCAAAGACGTACCTTGAAAACTGAATAATAACTGCGAAACAAAGATTATAGTAAGTTCTTTTTTATATTACAATTTCAAAGGAAGGGTAACAATAATCTTCGTTGGCAAAAGAATCAAGAGGAAATACGCCATTCTCGAGAGAATAGTTTGAATGGTCAAGCGAACAAGGGCGCAGGGCGAATGCCTTGGCACTGGGAGCCGATGAAAGACGTGATAAGCTGCGATAAGCTTCGGGGAGCTGCAAATAAGCATTGATCCGGAGATCTCTGAATGAGGAAACTCACCTGGGTTCATACTCAGGTACGTTACACTGAACTTCAAAATAGGTGTATCGGGGGAACCGCCTGAACTGAAACATCTAAGTAGGGCGAGGAAGAGACATCAAACGAGATTCCGTAAGTAGTGGCGAGCGAACGCGGAAGAGGGCAAACCGTGAGTAGAAATACTTGCGGGGTACGGACTGCTTTTAGGACTTAATCTGTTAACCGAACGGCATGGGAAGGCCGGTCAGAGAGTGTGAGAACCACGTAGGTGAAAACGGAGAGAGCTGCGCAGGATCCAGAGTACGGCCAGACACGTGAAACCTGGTCGGAATACGGGGGGACCACCCTCCAACCCTAAATACTACCCAGTGACCGATAGCGTATAGTACTGTGAAGGAAAGGTGAAAAGCACCCCGGGGAGTGAAATAGAACCTGAAACCCTGTGCCTACAAGCACCTAGAGCACGTCAATGTGATAGGGTACTTTTGTAGAACGGTCCGGCGAGCGATTGTATGCAGCAAGGTTAAGGACTTAAGGTCTGGAGCCGAAGCGAAAGCGAGTTTAAAAAGGGCGTTAAGTTGCATACAATGGGCCCGAAACCGGGTGACCTACCCATGGTCAGGTTGAAGTGGAAGTAAAATTCCATGGAGGACCGAACCGACCTCCGTTGAAAAGGCGGCGGATGAACTGTGGGTAGCGGAGAAATTCCAATCGAACCCGGAGATAGCTGGTTCTCCCGAAATAGTTTTAGGACTAGCCTCAACTTAGATATCTGGAGGTAAAGCACTGAATAGCCTAGCGGCCGAGAGGTTAGCGAAGCTTATCAAACTCAGAATGCCAGAATATTGATGGTTGGGAGTCAGACAGTGTCAGATAAATGTCATTGTCAAAAGGGAAACAGCCCAGATCTACAGCTAAGGTCCCAAAGTCAGGTTAAGTGGAAAACGATGTGGAGATACGCAGACAACCAGGATGTTGGCTCAGAAGCAGCCACTCATTCAAAGAGTGCGTAATAGCTCACTGGTCGAGCGTCTCTGCGCGGAGAATTTAACGGGCTAAACCTGACACCGAAGCTTAGGCAATGTAGTAATACATTGGGTAGGGAGCGTTGTATACGCGGTGAAACAGTAGCGCAAGCGGCTGTGGAGTGTATAGAAGTGAGAATGCCGGAATGAGTAGCGCGAATGCAGTGAGAATCTGCATGGCCGAAAGCCTCAGGTTTCTGGAGGAAGGTTCGTCCGCTCCAGGTTAGTCGGGAGCTAAGGTGAGGCCTAACGGCGTAGCCGATGCACAGACGGTAGAGATTCCGTCACCACCAAAAGAGTTAAACACAGGGACACATTTGAAGTCTCGGAGCCGGGTGTTGGTTCCGGTAGCGATCGAGGGAAGTTAGTACCGAAGTCCGGGATGGAAGATGGCGAGAAAAGCTGTGTGTATTTCTGCGGTGCCCGTACCGCAAACCGACACAGGTAGGTAGGAAGAAGATTCTAAGGCCAACGGGAGAAGGGTTGTTAAGGAACTCGGCAAATTGACCCCGTAACTTCGGGAGAAGGGGTGCTCCAGAGATGGAGCCGCAGAGAATCGGCCCAAGCAACTGTTTACCAAAAACACAGGTTTGTGCTAAATCGAAAGATGACGTATACGAGCTGACGCCTGCCCGGTGCTGGAAGGTTAAGAGGAGATGTGCAAGCATTGAATCGAAGCCCCAGTGAACGGCGGCCGTAACTATAACGGTCCTAAGGTAGCGAAATTCCTTGTCAGGTAAGTTCTGACCCGCATGAAAGGCGTAATGATTTGGGCACTGTCTCGACAGCCCGCCCGGCGAAATTGTAGTACCGGTGAAGATGCCGGTTACCCGCGACAAGACGGAAAGACCCCATGGAGCTTTACTGTAGCCTAATATTGGGTTTCGATGTTGCATGCACAGGATAGATGGGACACTGGGAAGTGATCGCTTTGGCGGTCATGGAGTGGCCGTTGGGATACCATCCTTGCGATATTGGAATTCTAACCTGCGCCTTTGAATCAAGGCGGGGGACATTGTTAGGTGGGCAGTTTGACTGGGGCGGTCGCCTCCTAAAGAGTAACGGAGGCGTTCAAAGGTTCGCTCAGCTTGAACGGAAATCAAGCAAAGAGTGCAAACGCAGAAGCGAGCCTAACTGCGAGACTGACGGGTCGAGCAGTAACGAAAGTTGGAGTTAGTGATCCGGTGGTATGTGAGTGGAAATGCCATCGCTCAACGGATAAAAGTTACCCTGGGGATAACAGGCTGATCTCCCCCAAGAGTCCACATCGACGGGGAGGTTTGGCACCTCGATGTCGGCTCATCGCATCCTGGGGCTGTATTCGGTCCCAAGGGTTTGGCTGTTCGCCAATTAAAGCGGTACGCGAGCTGGGTTCAGAACGTCGTGAGACAGTTCGGTCCCTATCTGTCGTGGGCGCAGGATATTTGATGGGAGCTGTTCCTAGTACGAGAGGACCGGAGCGGACGTACCTCTGGCGCACCAGTTGTTCTGCCAAGAGCATAGCTGGGCAACTATGTACGGATCGGATAAACGCTGAAAGCATCTAAGCGTGAAGCCGACCCAAAGATAAGATATCCCACTGATTCAATCAGGTAAGATCCCTTGAAGACTACAAGGTTGATAGGCACAATGTGTAAGTGGAGTGATCCATTCAGCAAGCGTGTACTAATAGATCGAGGGCTTGACCACAATTCGCTTGAGACTTTTTAAGTCAACGAAAAAATGTTAGCAGTGATTATTCAGTTTTGAAGGCACGTCCTTCTAAGAAACACTGGACAGGAATACAGAAATGTGCTATACTGATTCAGTCAGATCGGTCGGTGTCGATGACGGTGAGGTCCCACCTGTTCCCATTCCGAACACAGAAGTTAAGCTCACTTGTGCCGAAGATAGTTAGCTGGAAACGGCTTGTGAAAATAGGTAGTCGCCGACTTGAGTTGTCAAGATGAAGAAACCGCATCTTGACAATATGCACCTCTAGCTCAGTTGGTAGAGCAACTGACTCTTAATCAGTGGGCCCAGGGTTCGAGTCCCTGGAGGTGCACCACAACAACAAAATCCGAACTTTTTTCCGATAGGAGAAGGGTCCGGATTTTTTGTGTTCTTTGGAAAACAGAATGAATCCCTTGCTTCCATCGAAAAACGTCCCAGACCTTATCATAAGAAAGCACGACAGACCACTGTAAGAGTGCCGTAAGGCAGAAAGGACACAAACATGAAGTACGATGCAAGAGTTTGCAAATTCAACATGGACACCGGGTGCGTGGAACTGCTGCTCCGGGATGGGAGAATGATCTCCATCAACTGCACCGGGGTCGAGGATGCACTGGACGTGACCATGGCGCAGCAGACGGAACTGGACTACCTCATCTACAATGACCCGCTGGCGTATGCAGACCTGATTCTAAACGGCGAGCCGGAAGAATATTTGAAAAATATGGCTGGGAGCCATGGGTTAGAAGATTAAAGGCAAAACAAAAACAGGGTGCGCCCACCCGGACGCACCCTGAAAAATCCACATACGACAGAGATATGTACAACAGGGCGTTCCCCGTAGCAGAGTTCCCATAAAACAGTATTTGCAAAAGCTCCCGAAATGGGGAAGATTTGGCGTGACTTCGGTCACGCCTTTTCTTTTGCTTCCAGTTCATCCAGAGGGATGTACCCCAGCCCATCGTACTTGATATGGATGTGCTGCACCCGCTTTCCGCTGGACTTATCCGGGGCATCCACATAGATGGCCGACACCAGTTCACGGAGAGCATAAGGGGTGAGTTCTTCAATATGAACGTACTTGTGCGCTTTCTGGACGAACTTTTCAATATTCTCGATCTGCTGTTCCTGTACTTCAATTTCCTGCTGGATGGAGAGAACTTCCTCTTCCAGCTGCTTCTGTTCGGCATCGTAGCTCTGACTCATCATGTCGAAGCGGTCATCGCTAAGCTTTCCGTTAACATTGTCCTCGTAAATCTTCATGAACAGCCGTTTGAGGTCTGCGATCCGCTTCTCATTCCGGGCAAGCTGCTTCTTCAGGACAGTCAGCTTTTCGGTGCTTTCCACCCGAAGCTGCTCCTCCATGACCTTGCGGAAGTAGTCCTCATGACAGAGGATGTAGTCCGTCACCCGCTGAACATGGCTTAGCACACGGCCCTCCAAAACCTTTACCCGGATGAAGTGTCCCTTGCACTTGCTCCCGTTCTTCTTGTGCAGAGAGCAATCAAAGAAGTCTTGACTGAAGTCCCTGTGATTGGACGAACCATATTGCATCTTGGAACCGCAGTCAGCGCAGTAGACCATACCGGAGAAAATGCTGCTCTTGCCTGTCCGGGTCATGCGGTGACGCTGGCTACGAATCTCCCGAACCTTTTCAAACACATCATCGTCAATAATGCGCTCATGTGTATCCGGGAAGATAGCCTGATTTTCCACGGGATTCAGATGTCTCTTTTTATCCCAGATAGAGTTAGTATAGGTCTTAAAGTTGACTGTGCAGCCAGTGTACTCCAGGCGTTCCAGAATCGAACTTACTGCTCTTTTATCCCAGCGATAAGGGTCTTCCGGGGCGGGTGAGTTCGTACTCAGGCCATGGCTCAACTTATAGGCGGTGGGAGTCAGAACTTTGTCCACCCACAGTTGGTTTGCAATTTGGGTCGGGCCACGGCCTTCCATGCACATGGAGAAGATGCGCTTCACGATTGCAGCCGCTTCTGGATCAACAAGCCAATGTTTCAGGTTCTCCGGGTCTTTCACATAGCCGTACGGCACATTGACCGTCAGCGGTACTCCACGCTCTCCCTTGGCCTTCTGAACAGCCCGAATCTTGCGGCTGGTATCACGGGCGTAAAACTCGTTGAACCAGTTCTTAATGCCCGCAAAATCGTTGTTTACGCTGTTCGGGTCAATGGTGTCGTAGTTGTCGTTAATGGCAATGTAGCGAACGCCATACTGGGGAAAAGTGAAGTTTGTGTACAGACCTGTCAAGGCAGAATTGCGTCCCAGTCGGGACAAATCCTTCGTGATAACGATTCCTACACGCCCCGCTTCAATCTCGACCAGCATACTCTGAAAGCCGGGGCGGTCGTAGTTCGTGCCGGAATATCCATCGTCCACAAAGAACACCGGGTTCGGAAAGTGATTCTTCTTAGCGTATTCCAGAAGAATAGCCTTCTGGTTCTCAATGGACAGGCTTTCGCCGAGCCGTGCGTCCTCTTGCGACAGTCGGCAGTAAAGTGCGGTGATTTTATTCGTTGCTCCAGACATTGTTGTGTCCTCCTTACTCTGTGGAGCAACTGTCGGTACAGGATTGGTTACCGGGTCAAGTATAGCAGAATTGGACGCAGTTGTCATTCGTCTGCACCCTCATCTTCAAATGTTTTGCTGGGCGTTCTTGGCAACAATGCGCTCCAGCTTCTTCAAAAAGGACTCCTTGCCCTCATAGCTGCCGGTCACGGTGTAGGTGGTGTGACCGACTTTCTCCGTGGTGGTCAGTTCTGGAATCCAGAAAGCGGACAGGTTCTTGACATGGAGGTTGCCGTTCTCGTCCACATAAGAGCTGTGTTTCTTCTGCTCTTCGGTCAAGGGCTTCCGCTTGAAATAGATTTCATTTTCGGAGATGTTCACAGTCTCGCTGGTCTGCTCTTTCGGGGCATCATCATACAGCTGTGCGAAAAATGCCAGTGCATCTTCGGGTGGTTCTTCCTCCATGAGCTGCTCGAAAACTCGCTGTTCCTCTGCCGAGAGGTTATTCCATGCGGCTTCCAACTCCTGCTCGTTGGCTGCGTTGACGAAGGCTTCGATCTCTTTTTTCATGGTGCATCCTCCTTTGGCTGCGAAAAGCGGATTTTCAAAAAGTATGGGTTTTCGTGAGAGCAAGAATCGTCCCGTGGCCACAAATTTTCAATTCTTGAAAATTCTTGCCCTTTTGGGACAGCTTCTTGTTGGGGCGTGCCTGCCCCAAACCCTGCTAGGTGATTTCATTCTTGGTGGTTGCTATATTGCTTATATGCCTTTTCAAATCCTGATTTGTTATATATGATAAATTTATAACATTCTCCATCTTTCATGGAAATTGCTGCAACAGGAACGACCATCTGACTCCATGAAAGCTCCCTTATCTCGTTCATGGGCAATACAAGGTTGCGATACAGTGGACTGACTGTGAGCTTTTGAGTTGAATATGTAATGCTCTGTTCATCAATGTACAAACCACCGCCAATGATTCCATTACGGCATAAGCTACACACAAAATTTTCCCATAATATTACCGCCTCCTATTAGTTGATGGTTGGTTAAGTTGAGTATATCATATTGATTTCCAGAAGAACACCCCTATATAGGAGATTTTAGCCGTTTTACTGCGTACGTGCGTACGAGAGATTGGTACGCACGTACGCAGCGATTTGCCCGAAGCGCACCCTATATAGCCGTTTCCCCCTCGGAGAGCCACTACACTTTGCAGACCGCAGGGCTGAAAGCGTCATAGTGGGTTATTACACTTCCGCAGAAGTGCCTTTTCCTCGCCGCAGACAGCCCGGTGCACCTTTGTGAGAGCTTTCTGTCCGGCGAATCCACATCGCCCACAGGCGATGTGAGCAGGGATTCCAAAGGGGCGCAGCACCCTTGGCACACGACTTTGGTACAAAGTCTAGTGTGTTACACCTTTCCAGAGATGTACACGTTCCTGAAATGCAAAAAGCCCCATACCCAACACCTTGACGGTGCGGACATGGGACTTGATGCTTCCTCGGCCTAGCCGGGTACTCCGTAACCAATCCTGACAGGCAGTTGCCGTGTCATTTTTCGAAAACTGTTTTACGGATACCCAGCAGTCGGGAACGCTCTGTTTCTCTTTGCTGGTAGTGTGATGAGCTTGTTCCGCCTGCCACGCGGCAAACTCCCGCTGGCCTTCCTCGCTGTTCCAGCAGGCAAGGATGGCTGGGTAGAATGCCCGTGCCAGACGGTCAATGACTTCATCGGGATAAGGGGAAGTGTTTGTGGACTTTTTTTGTTCAAACGCACGCTCCTTTGATCGTCCCACTGCGGCAAGGGCGGGCGGGAAAATCAGGATTCCATGTTACACATCAGGCGCAAGGGCGCGGAAGTTTTCTGTCCTGCACTTGCTTTCGTTGGATTCGTTGATGGCCTACAAGTGCCTGTCGTTATGCAGTCTTTTCTCCTTCAAGGGCTTCTGCAAGAGCCTTTTCCAGATAGGTTTCGATTTCAGTCAGGTAGTTAGCAGGCCTCTGCATTGCGAAGCGGAGAACCTTCTGCTTTTCCGGATTAGTAAAATAGCTGGGATTATTTTTGAGCGTTTTCTTCCATGAGTTTTTCATCATTTCGGTCGCACGGCTCAAGGATTTGTAAACCTTCATAAACTCGTCCGGCACATGATAGCACCGGAATTCTTCTGTTTGTGGTGTGGGCATGGGAACGGGTTCCGCTTTTTCAGGTTCAAATTCTGCGCTGGCAGATTCCAACACTTCCAATGCCTCTGGATGCAGGATTTGAGCAAGGACATCTGAACGATGCTCGACACTTGCCTGCACAAGCTTGGACATTTCTTCGTTGGTGAACTTCACTTCGCCGGAAAAGACTTTCTGCTTGATGCCGGGAGAGAGATTATCTGCGATGTCGATGCCTCGTGTATAGTGGCTGGCACGGAGAACAGAGGCACGACTGACACCGTTTTCTTCTGCGATTCGGTCGCAGGTTTTCTTCCCGGAGTGGTGGGTATCATCGTGAGCACCACCACTTTTCTTTGCTAAAGTGTACTGATTGCCCCGAAAGATTTTTGCAGCCTTCTTCTCGGCTTCGTACTGCTTCCCAAGCAGATAGCGTTTCTGTTCGGGGGAAAGATTGCGCCGCCCCAGCTGATTCTTGCAGATCCAAGCGAGGGCTTCCTCACGGTTCGCAAAGCGGAGCGGCATGGTAGAAAAGCAGATTTCGGGGTGCTTCTGAAGAATTGCATAACGGTTGTGACCATCAACAAGGGTGTTGCCCCAGATACTCATAGAAGATTATACCTATTTACTTCTTTCTGCGTTTGCCACATTGTGGACATCCATGTCCGTTTACACGACTTCGAATCTCAGATTCCCAATGATTTCCGCATACAGAGCAAACCCACCAAGCGTGTTTTCCGCTTTTGGGTAAGACTTTTCGGGGGTCTAATTCGGTATTTCTCTCATAGTCCCATTCGTTAAGAAGCTCTGGATATAGGGTGGCCAAATCATTTATGCCTGTCTTAGGGACTCGTCCACTACAACAAGGACAACCAATTCCTCTTTTTCTGTTATTGGGACTTGCTTGCCATTCGTAACCACATTTCGGACAAAGCCACCAGACAGGTTTGAATTTTCCGGCGGTTATATCATTTGGGGTTAAATCGCCATTTTTTGTGGGATGCCATTCTTTGGAAAGTTCTGGCATGGTTTCAGCGAGTGAACCAACCTTTTTAACTACAGCTTGTGTAAAACTTTTTCCACGGTGTTTTTTTGAACATTCAGCGCACCCAAAGCGCCCTTTTCGTGTCATGCTGTTAATGCTACATTTCCATTCGCGTCCACAATCTGGACATTTCCACCAGACGATTTCATTTGAACTGACGGTAAACATGTCTGGAGTTAAGTCCTGATTCTTCACATAGTCCCATTTTGAGGCAACGTCTGGACGTAAAATTGCGAGGGAATTATCAATACTTGTCAAATATCCTAAGATCTGCGGGCGGTCACGTTCGATATTTACATCGATTTGACTGTGAATATGTCGAGGATCTGTTCGAGTCCACATATTGGAGGAAGCATCTATAGAATCGAGAATGACTTTAAGGGTGGTTTCGAGTTCGCCTGTCTTTTTGACCTTTGAAATGGTATAAACCACATCAGCAGTTTGCGCATTGTCAACCCAATTGCGAGTATTCTTCTCTTTGATACGGATGAGCTTCACATGATTTTCTTGACATAATTTATATTTGCGGATTTCCCGTTCATACTGCTCATCCGATTGATGCCAGTTTGCACCATCAAACTCGATTCCGGTATGAATAGAGGGAATATAAATATCGAGTTCCATAGAACCCAGAAAAACGGGTTTGTATTTGTTGATAGCATCGGAATAGAGCTTATGAACGTAAAAGAAGGTAGCCTGCTCGGGGAAAGAGGTTTGGACTCTTAAATTGCAAATAGGGCATTGTGTGTTATCTGTATTGCGGTCATGGATAGTGGCTTGATATTCGTGACCGATAGGGCAAAGCCACCATACACGTTTTCCGCTTCCAGCAGTTACTTCATACGGTGTCAGCGGAGCATTCTTAGATGGATGCCATTCGACAGAAAGGCTGGGGTTGACCGAAGCTAAATCATTGAATCCTTTTAACACTTTATGCCCTGAGCAGTAGTAGCATGCACTTCCACGTCGCGTCCGCCGTTCAACAGTTTGCTCATAGGAATGTCCCCGTGAACAAAGCCACCAAACTTTCTTTTTGCTGTACGCTGTTATGCTGGAAGGTTTAAGTTCTGCATTTTTGTAAGGATGCCATTCGGTTGCGATGTCTGGAAAAAGAGTTTCGAGGTCATTATAACCAGTGAGCACTTTTCTATGGGAACAGTAAGGGCAACCATAACCTCGTCCAACATGAAGATTTATGCTCTGTTCATAAGAGTGCCCTTTGCAACAAATCCACCAGACTTTTTTTGAAGAGCCTGCTACGACAGCATCAGGTGAGAGTGGATGATTTTTGTTGAAGTCCCATTCATTGATGCAGGCAGGATATTGTGAAAGTAAATCGTTTTGCCCTTTAACAAGCTTGACCATGGTAGTCCCTCATATCATCTATGAATCAAAATAGTTAACTCTACCATTTTAATATAGCATAATGAAAATCAAAATCCAGTATAATTAAAAAATTAGTCAGCAGGGTTTGGGGCAGGCACGCCCCAACAAGATCACTTAGAAAACTCGCAAGAGTTTGAGAAGTGAAGTCCCGGATGGACAGGAAATTTTTCAAGAATTGAAAATTTGTGGCCACGGGACGGTTCTTGTCCTCTACCGCTGCGCTCAAAACCGTTTCTGGGTAATTGTTTCCGAATTGTTAAGGCGCAAAAAAAAATAAGTAGAGGTTGTGCTGCTCATGTATGTGGGTCACCGTTTGCTCCGAACGAAGTTCCTACCCCTGTTTGTGCAGCGGCGTTGACGAAAAGTCGGTATCACGTCCGGTCGGCTCATGAAATTTTCAAGGTGCGTTACCCATAAAAGAAAAATACCGCCCACGCAGCGCAGCGATGATTTTGTCGGGTGAATCAGCGGCAAAATGAATCGGGTGTGTTGCGGGGCGGTATGCTCTTTCTGGGCAATCATCCGCTGAAAGTGGTGGTTATCATGATGAGCACCACCACTTTTGTCAGCAGGATTTGGAGTAAAGGGTATCATGGAAGTGTAAGTGCGTCAATATGGTTTTGAAAAATTTATTACGGTAAATCGATAGGAGTAAGACTTTTAGCTGTTAAACATTATGGTGGATGAGAAAACAACGCGTGAGCGATGGACACTTCAGCGATAAAAAAGTGGAATATTTAAATAAAAACGACAGAAAAATCCAACTGGACAGGAACGAGGGGCTTTACTGAGATGTAAGGACGACACAGAATAAACAAAACAAAAAATCCGATCAAAATTCCAACTTTCTAAACACAAAAAGGCTTACAGAGAGTGAAGAGCCCCACAGCAAGTGAAAAGGAGCGAACAACATGCTGATTTACCCGAAAACCAAGAAGGGTGTCCAGAAGGACAGTCCCATCTGGAAGGAGGACAGCTTTCTCCGTCTGCGCGGCCTTGCGGACGCATTGGTCCACAAGACCGACTTCAAGACCGAGGACGGCAAGAACGTGTTAGCCGGAGCTTACTACGAGCGCGTCCGCCGAGAACTTGAGACGCTGGAAGCAGCCAAGCTTGCACAGCTCAGCAAGTCTCTGGGACCCAAGGCCGCTGCACTCAAGGCCATGCCTGAGCCGACTGGCGGCAGCAGCAACAGCAGCAGCCCCCGCTCCACCGGAGCACGGCGTGCTGCACGCGAAGCCGGTGAGCGCCGTGCCCGTGCCGCCAGTGAACGCAAGGAGCTGGCCGCGTCCATCCGGGCAGAGCTGCTGGATGCCGAGGCCGAGATCAATGAAGTCTACTGCCGCGCAAACGCAAGCCTTGTGAAGTACAGCAAGGCAGGCAAGTTCCGTGTGATCAGCGATGAGGAGATCCCGCGCTTTCATCCGGACTTTTCTGCCCGGAAGGCCGCGCAGGCCATGGGAATTGAGGAGGTATTGGGATGAAGAATCTGTTCAAGAAGGCTGACAGCGCCAAGCTGCCCGAGCAGGGCCGTGAGCGCACCGAGATCGACTACGCACACCGCACGATCGTCCACCATATGTTGTACGGTTACCCGGGAGACTTCAGCAGCTGTGCGAGCTACCCGGACTACGATGACCCGGAGATGTTTGCGGGCGTGTTGGAGCAGGCTGCCGACGCGGTCAAAAAGCTGGACCTTGACGAGCACACCCCGGTGTTCGACGAGCTGGTCCGCCTGAAAGCCCAGCAACTGGCCATCTCCAGCCTTGTGGAGACCCGGTATCAGCACCATGCATCGGCACTGAACCTGCAGGCGGATCTCCGACTACAGGTGGAAAACCTCCGTGCCAGCAAGAAGCTGATTGAAGAGCAGCTTGCAGACGTGAACGCCCGCATCCAGAAACTGGAAGCCTGACGTCCGCAGCGAAATACAGCACGAGATAAGACCAGGAGGTACAACTATGTACATGGGTGAACACACCAACGTGACCGAAAAGCTCCACGAGATCCAGAAACAGGGCCGCACCAAGGGCAGCCTGCTGGACCACATCGCGATCCCCGTGACCGCCTTCTTTGTGGCCACGGACCTCATGACCGTCCACCTCTACACCGAAAGCCTGTTCGACGAGCGGCTCGAAATGGCCATGCTGGTGGCTGCCTCCATCGCCCTGCTGCTCGATGCCTGCCCCATGGTGGCGGGCAAACTCAAGGGCCAGCTGGATGACATGCTGCCCCGTGATCAGCGGGCGACGAAGCGCCGCATCAGCGCACTTCTGGGCACGGCCGTCGGAGCCTTTGCAATCTTCGCGGGTTTCTGCATCGTGTCCACGCTCATAAGTGTGGAGGCCCTGGGAGCAACGGAGAACCCCACCCTCTACATGGTGGGCCAGTACATCCGTATGCTGCTGCCCATCGCCACCAGCGTAGGCTCTTACGCCATCGGCTTTTTCAGCGACCACCGCAGCCAATTGGACAGCCTGAAGGCCCAGCGCCTGGACCTGCAGGACCTGGCTGCCGACACCGACAGCGCCATCAGCCATGCGGAGTTTGCAGCAGCAAACTTTGACCCGGACCTCCAGGACTACCGCAATGCGCAGGCAAAGCTCAAGAGCCTGAGCATTGCGGCCCGGCAGGCACGCCTGACTGCCCGCATGAAGCTGGCCGAGGAGCTGGGCAGCGTAGAGGCCGCAGAGGCCCTGCTGCACAGCGCGGGTCTGGACGACCTGCTGGACGAGCAGCACTGGCAGGCCATGCTGCTGCCCCCTGCCTCGGCTGAGGCTGCACCGGAACAGCCGGTGCTCCGCCTTGAGGCAGAGCCTGCCGCAGAGGAAGTGCCTGCCGCAATGGCATCTTGACCCCAAAACAGATTTTTTCAGAAAAAAGCTGCCTGTTTTCCAACTGAGAAGGCAGGCAGCGCCTTTTCTGAGGTGTAAGACGCAAACCTCCCGAACGAAAGGAAACGCTATGAAGCTGAAGATGCTTACCCGCATGGCTGCCATGGTGGCAGCTGGTTCTCTGGTGGTCGGCCTGCTGGCTGGCTGCAGTGTGATCCCCTCCAAGGACGGTGCGGCGGACAGTGCCGTGGCCACCGATACCGCCCTCATCCTTACGCAGGGCGACGGTATGCCTGCGCTAACCAACGCTGAGGACTTCCTCAACAGCGTAAATGTGACGCCGGGCGGCAGCGCCGGACTGGTGGTGGCCGATGGCAAGCCGTTTGCGCTCGGTCCTCAGCGCTTTGACCAGGTCAAGAACAACGACATCCAACAAGCCCGAGCGGACAAGACGGCACGCTACCAGCTGGTCGAGGCGGTCCAGGGCGCTGCAGCCACCACCCCTGAGACCGACCTGATCTCCGCCATTTCTCTCGCCAGCCGCATGCTGTCCGCCGGTACGGCTGACAATAAGGTGCTGATCATCCGCCATTCGGGTGTGAACACTGCCGTCGCCAGCCTGCCCATGCAGGACCTCGACCTGCTGAATAGCGACCCTGCCCAGCTTCTGGACCAGCTGGACGCCGCTGCCATGCTGCCTCAGCTGAACGGCGTGGCCGTGGAGTTCTACGGCCTGGGCGATGTTGCGGGCAGCCAGGGCACGCTCAGTGCCCAGCAGGTCCAGTGGCTGAAGAGCTTCTGGCAGGCCTTCTTTGACCGCACGGGTGCAAACGTCACCTTCCATACCGACATCGTGTCCGGCGACGCCCTCAACAACGGCCACACCGTGACACCTCTGGCCGCTGCAGGCGCACCGACCTTCGTCAAGGTCAGCGCCGAGCAGGTGGCGTTTCAGCCCGACAGCACGACTTTCCTCGATGAGGCAGCTGCCCACGCAGCGCTGAACGGTCTGGCCGAGCAACTCAAGGGCACTTCTGCCCACTACATTGTGGCTGGCAGCACCGCACAGGTGGACAACGCCAGCCGGGAGGGTGCACAGGCGTTATCCCTTGGCCGCGCTCGGGCAGTACGTGACGTGCTGGTGGTGGCCGGCGTTCCGGCTGACCAGATCACCTGCCTGGGTCTGGGCAACGAGCCGACGAGTGTGAGGAGCACAAATGAGCCGGAGAACCGCTGCACCTACGTCGTGGCTGATACCACGGCCCAGGCTGCGGAGTTTCTGGCAGTAGGTCAGGCTGAGAGCTGACCGGCAAATAAGCAGGGCACCCCGGCACAGAGCAATCTGTGCCGGGGTGCCTTTTTGTATGCGAAGGTGGCGATGCACCAGCCGCTTTGGCCCGTGCGGAAAGGGGGTTCGCATCGGGCCGCACAGACAGTTTGCGAAAAAGCACTTTCATTTTGGCGGAAAGCGTGCTATACTCTACAATAGAATTGGTGAGATGAACAGTTCCGGCGCTGCCAGACGGCTCCGGAATGGACAGTTTTGCCGATTTAACTCACACCCCGCAAGGGGACGGAAACTCTTGTGCCCATAACATTGCCATCATAATCATAAGATTCGACTCACCCCCCGCAAGGGGACGGAAGCAGAAAATGCCATAATCATGACCATCGAAACAGCTTTTGAACCAACTCACGCCCCGCAAGGGGACGGAAGCCCATCCCGGTAGACAAAATAACCAGGCGTTTGGATTTAACTCACACCCCGCAAGGGGACACAACAGAAGAGCCTTTTCTGCTTTGCACGAATGCGGCAGAAAAAGGCTCTTCTGCTTTTTTAATTTTTTGTGCCGTTTTTCCAACCGGGCACGGCGGCAGAGCCTTTCTCTGGGTGTAAGACAGAAACACCTGAAACGAAAGGACAAAGCCTATGAAACGTCTTTTGGAAGGACAGCAGCTGCAGCGAACGGTCCCACCCACGGCGGGGCGTGTGGAGCCGGTGGTGCACCTGCCCGGCGGCCTGACGCTGGACGACCGCAGCTGCTGGCAGTACCCCACCATGCTGGTGGGCAACGTGGGCAGCGGCAAGTCTACCCTGATGGAACAGATCCGCCGCCCCGTGCTGGCCCACGCAGACCGCATGCAGGACACCGTCGTCATCTTTGCGGCCAAGCCGGATGTGCTGCGCTGCCGCCGCCCCGGCGACCCGGTGATCTCGGTCTCGGCCACCGACCCTGCCAGCTGCTGGAACCTTTTCCGGGAGCTGGATGCCTCCGATACGCCGGAACTTACCCTGCGTGAAATCGCCAGTGCTCTGTTTGCCGAACAGAAGAAAAAGACTACCCAGATCTTCTTCCCGGAGGCAGCGCAGGAGATCTTCTACCAGACGGCACGCTTCATGCGGGATTTCGGCCGCACCAACAACATCTCGGTCTCCAACGCAGAGCTGAGCGAGTTTCTCACCCGCACAACGGTCTTTGCACAGGAAGGGGCCAGCACCGGAACCAACGGCAGCTGGCAGGAACTGGTAGAGCGGTACCCCACTTACTTTTCTGCCGCCCGGGATCTTATCGGGGACGGCGGAGCCCAGGGGCTGGGTGTACTCAGCGAGGTACGCACCATGCTCAGCCGCCTGTTCATTGGCAGCTTCAACACAGCCGACGGCCGGTTCTCGGCCCTGCAGGCCATCCGGCAGGGCGGCAAGCGGGTGTTTATCCTCTATGAGCCGGACAAAGCAAGAACGGCTCTGCCGCTGTTCCGGCTGCTGCTGGATCTGATGCTGCAACAGAGCATGAGCCCCACCCTGAACCACAAGGTGTGGTTTCTGCTGGACGAGTTCAGTCAGCTGCCTAACGTCGAATCCCTGACCGACGCCCTGAGCTTCGCACGTGACCCTTCCGGCGACAATGGGCGCAGTGGTGCACGTATTATTGCGGCAGTACAAAGCGTCCAGCTGCTGACTCGCCACTACTCCGAGGCAGAGGCCAAGACCCTGATGTCCTTGTTCCCCAACCTCATCACCATGCGTGTCATGGACCCAATGTCCCGTGCAGCCTTCGCAGACCGCTACGGCACTGCTCGCGTGATCTACCGCTACATGGGCGAGGGCAACCGGCCCGTGACCACCGACTGCGAGCAGAAAGTGGTGACAGACGCCGACTTTTCCAAGCTCATGAAACCGGGTCAGGCCCTGATGAGCCTGCCTGCAGTCTCGCCGGAACCCTTCATTTACGACGGCTTCCGGGGTTGACCGAAGAAAGGAGAAACCCATGGCTTTGTTCCGTTCCAACCGGGGCATGCACCTGCTGGCACTGCCCACGACCCACGCCGATGCAGAGAACACCCGCCGCAAGAACATCCAGGATGGCGGCACCACCACCGCATCCCGCCTGCTGGCACAGGCCCGCATCCTGCCGCAGGAGGCGCTGGTCTGCAGCCCGCCGGGCCGGATCTTTCCGGTGGTGGAAGCCCTGCAGCGGCAGAGCAGCCGCCCCTTCGTGCTCATCGGCACCGCCCGGGACCTGACCGACAGCCCGCTGCTGCGGCTCCTGGTTCAGTGGCAGGACACCGTGCTCCCGGACCGGCTTCCGGAGGGCAGCGGCAGGATTACGATCAATCCCGGCGAATTCGGCATGGGTATGATGCAGATGGCAGACTGGGGCGGCACCCACACCATCCTACTTTGCCTGGGGCAGGGGCTCTCAGCCAGTACAGAGCTGCTGGATGCCCTGAATGCATGCGGCGACTATGTGCTGCTCTGCAGCAGCCTGAGCCGGGCAGTGCCCAGCCGGACGGGCGGGCTGACCACGGAGGGCCTGCTGCGCTCCATGCGATATCTGGTCGTCTCGTCCGCAGGCGGCGACGCCCAGACCCTGCTGCAGGTCCTGCCCAGCTACGAGAGTGAGCGGGTGACCAACTCCATCGGCTTCAACACCCACCACGACCGGGGCGGCATGATGGGGCACCACGGCGGTAGCGGCTTCAGCTTTGGCCAGAACCGCGAAGTGGTCACCAAGCCCGTGCTCTCGCAGGACGACCTCACCGGGCTCCGGAACAACTCGGAGTTTCTGGTCTATAACCAAGACCTTATGAGGCTCTGGGTTGGAAAAATCGGCTAAAAAACCGACCGAAAACTTTTCCGCTTTTTTTCGTACAATCTGTGCATTGCAGGAACGCTTACCGGTGCGCTATACTGGGCGCAACACAACCATGCTGCCAACCGTATATCGTGCACAAACGAAAGGAGAAACGCTATGAAGCGTATCTACGTGACCACCATTCCTCTGCAGGGCCGTCTCGACCTCACCAAGAACACCTACCGTTCCAGCGCCAATTCCGGCGACATCGAGACCCGTTTCCCGATCCTGCAGGTCCTGCACAACACGCTGCAGGAAGGCGACGATTTCCACATCATCGCCATCCGCAGTGTGAACGGCGATACCCAACGCAACTTCGGCTACCTCAAAGAGGAACTGCAGGCGATGGGCTTCACCGAGGACCACATCCGGGAGCTGCCCATGCCGGACGAGCAGGACTGCAGCACCCTGATCCGCCTGTGCCGCGACCTGTGCGACGTGCTGCCGGAAAAAGGCATCGCCTACATGGACATCACCTACGGTACCAAGACCATCCCTCTGGTGCAGCTGGCGGCTCTTACCTGCGCAGCAGCGACCCATGAGGAACTGGAGGTAGGTGGCGTCTACTACGGCGAGATGCGGCGCGTCAACGGCCAGAGCGTGAATCAGTCTGTTCTCCACGATGTTACGCCGCTTTATCACCTGCAGGGCCTCGTGGGCGGCATCCACGGCAACAAGGATACCGCCGAGATGGTCTACAACCAGCTGGTGTGGATGAGCCAGAACAAGGCCGAGCAGTAAGGGAGGGGGAATTTGATGTACGAGGAACGTGCAAACCTCCGGGCTACGATCGATGCATCGCCGCTCTGGGATGTGGATGTGGCCACCCGCAAGGCTCTCTTTCAGCCGATGCTGAAAAAGCTGAATGGCCGGGAAGAGCCTGCCGGGGACGACCCGGCTGAGGCCGCTGCGGTAGACCCGAAGCTGGAAGAAACCTACAAGAGGGTCTGGGCCGAGTGCTTTGAGCTGTTCCCGACAGAAGATGCCACCATCCTCTCGATGGCGTTTTTCCAGGCTGCGGCGGCATACCAGCCGGACCCGACACGGGAGAAGGACAGCTTCTGTGCTTACATGCAGATGGCCATGCGGCACCTGAAGGCCGAAGATGCCCGGAAAGAGGCGCAGAGCCTGGGCATTATGGACGTTAGCAAGGAGACCGCCCGTAAGGTCCGTCAGGCGTTGGACTACATGGACCGGATGGGTTACACCAGTGCCATGGTGACCGGCGACCCGCATCTGGAAAAGACGGTCGCACAGGCTGCCAGGATCGGCCAGCGGAGCCTGCACGAGGCCCTGGTGAACAAAGATACGCTGGTGTCCATGAATACCGAGCGGGACGACGGCACCGGGATCGAGATCGTGGACAAGGGGGCGTCTCCTGAAACGCAGGTAGAACTGAAAGAGGACATCTTCCCTATCCTGCACAAGGCTGTGCTGCTCATGAGCCTGGAAGAAAAAGAAAAGACCCGTGCCAATATGGTACTGTTCTGGTCCCCGCGCATTCTGGGCTATCTGCGGAAAAATGAGGCCCCCGACATGCCGGAACGCCTTGGCCGCAGCGACGACCTGCGCCCCCTGGAGAGGGACGGCATTCTGTGGGACCAGCTGATTCTGCGGGACTATGTGCACTTCTGCGTGCAAGAACCGCTTTATAGCGGCGAAGGCCCGGAAAATCCGAAGGAACTTGAAAGCGCCGCAGTGAATCCCCTGCTGCTACCAACACGCCGCCCGGAGCAGGACAAAACCGTGGCAGAGTATCTGGGCAAGGACAAGGGAACGGTTTCCTACCATAACCAGAAGTTCGCCAAAATGTTCCGGGAGATGCTGAGCTTCAAGGACACAAAGCCTGAGAAGGAGTTGTAAACACTATGGGGGAGAACATTGCGCTCCTGTATATGAGTGCCTATTTTGCACAGCCTGCCCCGGAGGGCAGCAAAAACCGCTTCCTGCGTACACAGACCAACGAGGCTGCGGTCAGCGCCCTGTGGAAGGACCCTGCATCCCGGCCGGACAAGATCGTGGCCCTGTGCAGCGACACGGTCCGGACAAAGCCGACCGTCCCGGCGGCAGACGGCTCCGGCAATAAGGTGCCCACGCTGGAGTATTTCAGGGATGAGTTCCTGAAACAGCTTGGCGTGCAGCCGGAACAGCTGGTGGCGGTCTCTGTGCCCGACAGCATGGAGGAAGCCGACCAGACCCGTGCGATCTCTGCCGTGCTGGAACAGGTGGCCGAGAATGACAACCTCTACATCGACCTGTCCGGCGGAATGCGCGATACGGCGACGCTGCTGCTCATTGTAGCCCGCTACCTCAAGGACATCCGCATGGTTCAGACCAAAAAAGTGCTTTACTCGGAGCTCAAGGGCAACAGTTCCGTTGTGCGGGACAGCACGGGCCTGTACAACCTGATGGACCTGATTACAGCAGTGGATGCGTTCTTCTCCACCGGTACGACCGAGAAACTGAAAGCATATATGAAACAGACCGGTGAGACGGACCCTGACATCCTGAACCTGCTTGACCGGATCGACCATTTCGCGGATGATCTGGCCCTCTGCCGCGTGCAGATGCTCAAGGCCGACCTCAAGGCCATTGCCCGTCAGATCAAACAGCGCCCTGCCTCGAGGGAAACGCTGAGCAGCCTGCTCTATGAGCTGATGAACGACCGCTTTGAGGCAGAGTTCCAAAACCTCATGGGCAGCCGTTCAGACAGCCTGCCGGCACTCGTGCAGTGGTGTGCCCACCACCGGATGTACCAGCAGGGACTGACCCTCCTGAGCGAGGAAATGCCCACCTATTTGTGTGGTCACCTGTTTCTGCAGCCAACCGGCAAAGCACTGGATTACATGGCACTACAGCCCCAGAACAAAGGCAAGAGCTGGGTGTTCCCAATGTTCCACTACCACTTCTGCCGCGCTGCTTTGTTCCATGAGGCACGGCCCTTTACTGTAAACCTCTGCCTGACCAAGGACAAGACTGAGGCGAACGGAAACGCTCTGTTCCGTGTGGCGACTCTGACCGAAGCACAGGAGTATCTGACAGCCGCAGTGGAGCAGGGGGAACTGCTGTTGGATCTGACCCGGAAAGACACTGTGGCGCAGGGAATCGTATACTACCAGAGCGTGCAGCAGTACCGCAACCAGATCAACCACGCCACGGACAGCGCGGTTAAATTTCAAAAGGACACAGGGCTTCTGCCGCTCAGCACAAGCGCCATTGAGCAGACGTTGGGGGACGTTGCGTTCTACCTCTTCAAACTGAAAGAGTGTAAAGCCACTGCCCCGGTGGGCATAGAACTACTGGACAGCAACAAAGCATTTTAAGGCTCAAAAAGTCATAACAAAAACAGCCATCACTTTCCAACTGAAGTGATGGCTGTTTTTTGTTATCCCCTCGCGGGGAGGACCGTTCCAGGACAGTCAAAGATGGGAAAGGTAGGCGGGATCACCAGAGCACTTTCGTCCCCTTGCGGGAAGAACATGGAAAAGGTGTGAGCGCCTGCGCTCACAGAGACCTCTGCAGCGGGGCCAGCGGCTCCACCGATACGCCGCCCATGCCAAGGGTGGTTTTGATCCCGATGCCGCCGTAGGGCGCAAAGGAAAGCAGGGCGTTCCAGAGCTCCAACAGCGGCAGGGCCAGCCGGGCCTCCACAACAGCGCTGCCCACAAAGCCCGGGATGCGGGTGTTCTTGATGGGATAGGAGACGGTGTGCAGGTTGTAATCCAGGATGCGCAGCCCGCGCAGGATAGCGTCCAGCGCGTCCGGGTCGCTCAGCTGGCAATCCGGAAAGGCGATGTTCCAGTGCAGCACAAGGCTCTGCAGCAGCAGGAATTCCTGCGGGTAGATGGCGTAGCGTCCCGCCTGCTTGAAGGCGCAGGGCGTGCGGAACCACAGCCTTGTCCGGCTGGCAGGCTCCTCCCGCGCAGCCAGCAGAAGCTGCAGGCCGTTTTCCACCGAGTGGCTGCCCAGCGGCTCCATCTGCAGGGGCGCGCCGTGCAGTTCCAGCGTGGTGCAGCCCGCAAGCAGCGGCCGCACCGGTGCGGCAAGGGCTTCGTCCAGAAGATTCAGCGTCCACACCGAGGTCTGCGCAGCAGCGTCAAAGCACAGGGACTGCGACAGCGGGTGCTCGCCCTGCTCATGGAGCCGAGCAGCGGTATCGGCGGGAAGCTGTGCCATCAGCCAGCCATAAATGCGGTAGGCCCATGCAGAGGGCAGACGTGGGGTCTCTGCTGTGCGCAGAGAGAACTGCAGCTGCTCGATCATAGAATGTTCACCTCGCAGAACCCGGCCGGGTAGCGTTTGCCTGCATAGGTGACGTACCGCGCACGGTGCGGCGAAACGCCAAGGCTGATGTCTGCCTCATGACGACCGTGCTGGGTCTGCAGAATGCGCTGGGTCCATTTCAGGGCGGCGGCATAGTCGTCCTTCAGGTAAGGGTAACCGACCGTTTTGGAGAGGAAGCCGGTGCCGCCGCCAAGGATGAGGTGTGGGGTGTCCGGAATGTTTGCGACGGGGTGGCCCTGCGGGAAGTGCGACAGGAAGGTATCCTGATAAAAGCTGCTGAACTCGGCGATGGCTTCCAGCAGAGCATCCTTTGTAATGGGGTGGATATGCCGGTTGAGGATGCTCTGGTCCAGCGTCAGCCGGAAGCGGATGGTCTCGCCCGGGCGCACGCACTCCTGATAGAGGGGCAGATCCTTGGCGTCGCCGTCAAAGTCCTCGACCCGGGCAGCGGAAAGGGGCGAGATCAGGGTGCGCCCGGTCAGGATCAGCTTGTCGTTGTCGATGGGGGCGCTGTCGGAGACCTGAACACCACGGAAAATGCTGTCCAGGATGTCGTCGGCGGCAGCACCGGATCGCAGCTTGTTGGCATAGCTGCCCTCCGGGAATACGTAATCGTGGTTGACCTCAAACGCTTCCAGAGTACGTTTTTTGCCAGGGGCCGGCGTCTCGTGCAGCAGCAGATGCACCAGCCACGCCGTGCGCAGCGCGCCTTTCAGGCTGCTGCCGGGAATATAGGCGCGGCCGTAGGCGTCGCGCTGAAACTGATGGATCTCTTTGGTGCCGTTGTAACCGGCAACATCCTCGGTCACGGCCAGGCGATACTGTACCAATGGCTTGTCGCCCATCAGCTTCGGGTGTTCCAGCCAATCTTCTGCAAGATGACAGTCTCTGGTCCAGAAGTCCAGCAGACTACTGTTGGAGCTGAGCATGAACTTCTCGAATTGCCGCACCAGATCGTGCCGGAGCATGTAGTCAAAAAACAGTTCCATGTTGAGGATTTTGACGCAGCCCTGGTTCTGGGAATAGATGTATTCCCGTTTGCCGATCTTACGGCCGCTGCCAACGAACAAAGGAGACTGCGTTTTCAGCGTCAGATCAAAGACCTGCAGGTGATCCTGCTGGATCATAGTGTCACCCCCATAAACAGCGGTTTGGAATAGCGGTAAACCGGATGCGGGACCCCGATGCCAACATCGCAGAGCTCACCCTGATAGGTGTGCTGCAGCACGGAACCGGCGGTGAGAAAATACTGGGTCTGCTTCTTGACGGGGGTCTCCACCCATTCGGTGGAGGCAAAGCCGCCGCGCCGGGCCAGCTGGAACGCCGCACCTTCCAATGCGGCGTCCATCTCCTCCCCGGTAGGCAGACTGCTGGTCAGCAGCAGGTAGGGCGCGGTGCCGCGCTCCAGCGCCTGCAGCATCCAGCGCAAGGATGCGTCCTCGGCGGTGTTCAGGCAGATGGGCTCGCCGTCCAGATGGAACCGGCCGTAACCGGCGCTGGTGCGGCCGCCGATCCCGCTCAGGCCCAGAAGGGTAAAGAGCTCCTTCAGCATCTTGAGCTGGTCGTTGCCCTCACAGGCACACAGAACATACAGGCCGCAGCCTGCGTGCAGGCGGTACAGGCCGACAAAGTACGGCTTGGCGTCGGCACCGTCGGTCACGCTGGCCTTGGTCTGCTCGTAGGCCTGGCCAAAGCTCTGGTCCAGCTCGTCCAGCGGGTAGGTGCCGCTGTGCAGGCTGGCGGTGTAGCGGTCGAATTTGGAGGCCGGGATCCAGGCAAGCTTTTTGACCGCCTTGCGCTCAACGGTGGAAAGCTCGGCAGGGGATGTGGATGCGGCGATCGGCTTGGGTAGGTAAAAGGTATCTCCCCGCCAAGGCATGGCATCGCTGATGCGCAGGGCGTCCGCATCGGCAGAGACGAGAAGCTCCTCCAGTGCGGGCTCGCCGTACACTTCCAGCGCCGTGTGGCACAGGGCCGAAAAGATCGTGTCGGCGCGCAGGGTCAGGGCAGAGGACTGGGAGCCGACCGCCGAGTCGGAACCGCCGAAGTGGACTGCCGTATCAAACGCCAGCTTTAGCAGAAAATAGTTCATACTCTTCGACCTCGGTTTTGAAGGTTTGGCGGATGCCGTCCAGATCAACGTTCAGCGTCTCCGGGTAAGGGATCACCTGGAAGTTCTGGAAGCTCACACGGCCGTTTCCGCGGGAGCCGTGCCCGCCAAGGTAGTCCAGCTGGAGCAGCTTCATGGCCTTGGACAGAAGCAAAAGGTCCTCTTCCATCTCTTTGGGGTCGGACAGGTTGTAAACGATGTTGACCCCGAACCGGGAACCGGCAATAACGCGCTCAATCTGGCGAGGGTTGGCCTTGGAGGTAAGGCGGTTGATCGTGTTCTCCGACTTGACCTCGGTCACACCCACGCCTTTCAGCTGGTCGTAGTTGAGCAGAAAAGTATCCGCAAACTGCAGCCGTGCAAAGCGAACTGGTTCAGAGCCGCCGAACATTCGCAGGAGGACCTCGCCGTCTGCGGAAAAATCCGGAAGTGTTTCGCCGTTGACACAGCTGCGGCGGGCAAGCAGCGTGCGGAGCTTGCCCTTCAGGCTGCTGCCCGGCACGATGGGCAGCCCGGTGAACGGGTCACGGATGACAGGACTATCCACGGTGCCGATGGCAGAAAAAGACGAAGAACCGCCGATGTGAAGCCCTGTGCGGACAACAAGGTCACACTTGATCAGAATTTTGCCGGTCATGATGCATTCTCCTCTCCGGTTTTGGATTCAGAGTAGTAACGATGGAAGGCGACGAGGGCTTCCATGTAGTGGTAATAATCGATCAGATCCTGCCGTGTGCAGGTACCGACAGAGGACAGCTTGGCGAGATATTCAAACAGGTTGGCACTTTCCACAAACTGGCGCACCTGCGGGTCACGGCCGCATTCGTAAGCCAGGCGGATGCGCAGCAGCTTGATCTGATTGACGCTCTCCTTCAAAAGCCGCTCCTCGGTGCGGCGGTTCTCGTTGTTGTAAACGTCACAGGCCAGGCGGAGCAGGTTCTGGATCTTGGTCTTGGTGATCAGGGCGCAATTCTCCTTCATCAACTGTTCCGCAAAATCAACGTAGTTTTCCGGAATGACCGGCTCTGCAGCAGCGGCCTTTGGCTTGGCCGGGCCTTTGCCGGAAGGATGATTCGGTTTTGGCATATCACTCTCTCCCTCGTTTCTGATAGACATAAATGTAGATCGCGGTGATCAGCTGTCGGCGCTGTTCCGGGTCTCGCGCCCAGTCCAGAACATTGTGCGAGAAGGTCCGGTAGGCGTCCTTCAGGGCCTCACTTGCCTTCTTCTCGTCCGGGCGCAGCCGGGCAAGCAGGTAGATGCACCGTGCAAAATTGACCTGGTCCTCCCGGGTATTGCGCAGCAGGTCGGTCAGGTTGTACAGCATGGAATTGCCGCGGTGATCATCGTCGTCGTTTTTCTGGACCTGCGCAAAGAACTGCTCCAGACAGGCAAGTTTTTCGCCCAGCACTTTGTCCTGCAGCACATCCCAGGAATAGGTGTGGTCGGGCACGGCGTCGAACAGTGCGGCACCGTTCTTGCCGGGCAGCTTTTTGGCTTCGTCCTCCAGCGCGGCGGTCTGTTCAGCTGCGGCGCGGATGGGATAATGTTCGTTGAACATTGCGATGCCCGCGCTGATGGTCAGTGCCCCGCAGGTGTAGCTGCGCAGGTGCTTCTGGATGCGCAGGGCGGCCTGCAGGGTGTGGTTCCAGGCACCGACCAGAAAGACGTCGTCGCCGCCGGCGTAGACGATGCTGACGCAAAGCCCCTGCAGCAGGCCGTTGATGTGGTACTTGAAGAACAGCGACATCTGCCGCGAGAACGCTGCGGCGCGGAACAGGTTGACGTACTTCATCCGCTGCACGGGGTCGGTCTGGTCCGGCTGCTCAAAGCCGGCAATAAAGGCCTGCCCCAGATTGTCCACGTCCATGCGGCAGACGGCGATGCGGCGGATGCCCTCCGACTGGTCGGCAAGATCCTCAATATTGTTGCTGGCGGCATAGTCGCCGACGAACAGGTTGATGGACGGGCTGAGCGTCCGCACCAGCCGGTTCTTGGTGTAGGAGCGCACAGTGTCGGCGCAGAGGGCGGAGTCGTTCGAGAACGAAAGGAACCGTTTGCTGCCCCGGATGCCCGGCAGCGCAAAGGCACCGGGGCGGGGCGTGCTGTGGACCAGATAAATCGACTGGTTCTGGATCTGTGCCGACAGGTTGGCAAACCGATTGCACCACGGGCAGAGACCCTCGGCGTTGACCTGTGCGGAATTGCCGCACACCTTGCACTCCCGGGTACCGTCGGGGATGGCCTGCACACGGTTCAGGGCGCGGAGCGCAGCGGCATCGTAGGGATGCTGCTTGTGCTGCTCGGCAATGGCGTTGACCCGGCGGAACAGGGCCTTGTAGGGGCTTGCCTCTGCGGGGACATTGCACAGGTCGTTGGCACTGCAGGGGGTCCAACCGTTGGCCAGGAACAGCTGCACGCCGAACTGTTCGTTCAGCCAGCCGTTGAAGGCCCGGTTCCAGTCGGCAAGGGTCTGCTGCACGGTGGCGGTGTTGGGCAGCAGGAGATAGCAGTGCCCGCCGCCGCTGTAAATGATGTTGGTCCGGGTCAGGCCGCAGCCGTCCAGCAGCTCGTCCATGTAGTGCTCCATGAGCAGTTCCAGAAAGAACGAACGGCTGCGGAGGGACCGCAGGGCACCCTCGGTATGGACGGTGTAGATGAACCGCTGGATGCGGGAAAAGTCGGCGGTATAGAGCAGGAACGCCGGTTCCCGGCGCAGCTCTGCGGGAGTGTCCAGCAGGGAAAAGGCGTCGGCCTGCTGCAGGTACTCGCTGACGCAGGCCGCCAGAGCCGCCGTCAGCTTGAGCTGGTCGTAGAGAGAAATATCCCGGTCCTCGTCCCGCGCGGTGCTGGCAGGCAGGGCGCTGCACTGGGATTCCAGCAGGCCCAGCAGCGCGTTTGCCTGCGCCGGGCTGAACTGCAGGCCGGTGAGCTGCCCCGTCAGCTCCTGATAGAGCTCCCGGTAAACGGCGGCGGGAATGTCCGGCGCATCCTGCACGGGGTCGTGCAGGGCACCGTCCGGGCGGGCAGCCGGGACGGAATACCCGGGGTGCTCCCCGTTCAGGTGGCTGAAAATGGAACGCAGGGGCCGGAAGCGGGTGCTGGCCGGTTCGGCGGCGGGGGTGTCGGCGGTCACAGACAGGCTGCGGGCAAAGGCTGCGCAGCGGGCGGCGTCCGACCCTGCGGCCGCGCCGCCGCGCACGGCGGCCCACTCCGGGGTGTCCGGCAGGGCGGCCAACAGGTCGGCTGCGGTCTTGTCGGCCCGGAAGGCCAGCTTGCCAAGGCCGTGCAGCAGGCCGCAGAAGGTGGCCTGCAAGGTGAGTGTGTTCAAGGAATCATCTCCTTCGGGCAAAATAGCAAGGGAATATGCGAAAAACAGGTTTGAAAAGGTTTGTTCCCATTATAGCACGGGATCCGACAAAGAAAAACGCCGGAAACAGAGAAATTTCGACCGCTTTTTTGGGGAAATTTCCAGTGGGAAACAGTCGGTATTCTAATATAAAAGCTGTGGAAACTCCCGCAGTTGGAAAAATTGCGGAAAAAATCAGGAACAGCCCAAAATTTCACAAAAAAACAGCCGCCTCGCTTCGCCGCACAAAACTGTGCAGTAAAGCGGGGCGGTCGTCTACGTCCCCTTGCGGGGTGTGATTAGCGCAGCAGATATGCTTAGTGATTATGCTGGTATCTTGTCTACGTCCCCTTGCGGGGTGTGAAGGCATATGAACTGGGGCGTCCTACGTCCCCTTGCGGGGTGTGACATTAAAGTAACAGCTTGAGCCAGAACACGTCTGAGGCGATTCCTACGTCCCCTTGCGGGGTGTGATCCGCAGAAGGAAAGTGTATTACGGACTGTAGAAGTGTTGTCCTCCGTCCCCTTGCGGGGTGTGATGGCACTGCTGCGCAAGTTGGACAATATAAAGTAAGAAGCGTCTTATCCTACGTCCCCTTGCGGGGTGTGATTTCAAATGATTACGAAAATTCCTCCATGGCGAAGTGTCTTATCCTACGTCCCCTTGCGGGGTGTAACTGCGCGACCTACAAAAGGACGTTCGTTCAAGAAACGACTTATCCTACGTCCCCTTGCGGGGTGTGATGGAAAAAATGAACAAAAGTGACCAGCCGGAAATCGGCAGAATGTACCTTTTTCATAATGCTGGCACCATTATAACACACTCTGCGCAAAAAGAAAAGCGGAATGGAGAAAAGAATGCCGCTTTTTCCGGTGCGAACCGCGCAGGAGGTGCGCGTAAAAAACATGAATTTTGAGATCTTGCACCGAAAATTCCAACTGCGACTGCTCCGGCGGGCTTATCTTATGTGACCGGACAAAAACAGACGAATGCGAAAGGAGCACACAATGGGATTCTTCAGTTCCCTTTGGGGCAAAAACAGCGAGAACGGCAAAAACACCCAGAACAACACACCGACGGTGCAGCAGCCGAGAATGACGGAGGCGCAGCGGCACGATGCCTTTGTGCAGTCCCTGCGCGAGAACACGGCAAACGGGAAGTACGGCCCCGTACCCACCCAGAGCACTGCACGCAAAGCCGCGGCCGGTTCCTCCGAGGACGGCGGCCGGGACCGCGGGGATGACCCGGGTGCCCCCGGCTCGCAGGGCCGCGAGAGCGGGCTGAAGTTTGGCACCTCCAAGTCGGTGTCGGCCTCTCAGGGCAGCGGCAAGGGCCGGGGTGCCGGGCTGGGTCAGGGCGGCGGCCGCAGCGGCGGAGGACATGGGCCCGGCGGCCACGGCGGCCACGGCAGCGGCGGGCATGGCGGTCATAGCGGCGGCCACGACCATGGCGGGCGCTGAAACTTTTTTGCGTTTTTCCAACCGCAGCCCAACCGGCGGGCTTGTCTGTAGTGTAAGACAAACCTGCTTCAACAGAAAAGGAGAACCCACTATGTTTGAGTCTGCACTTGGCAACCTGTGTATCGTGATCTGCGGCATGACCGTGCTGCTGTCGGCCTTTTTCATCTGGCGCACGGAGACGCTGGCGGCGCGGCTGATCGTCGCTGCTGCGGCGGCGCTCGTGCTGATCTTCCGCTGGCAGATCAGCATGATGATCTACCAGTTCGTGGCGTCCATCTTCACGCTCATCGCGCTGTTCGTGGGCGTCGTGCTGCTCTGCGCCCTGCCCTTTGTGCTCATCCGTCTCTTCCTGCACTGAGGGGGTGAAAGGATGGAGTACGCGTTCACGCTGAATGTCCTGCCCGTGGTCGGCGGTGTGGTGATCGTGCTGGTGCTGGTGCTCTGTGAGCTTGGAAGCACCGGCTTTGGCGGCGGTCTGCCGTCGGGCGGCTACCGGTATTACATCGGAGAGCACACCGTGCTGTATCTCCGGCAGTCCGGCACACGCTGCCGGGCCTATGTGCTGGAGGGCGAAGCCCCGCCGGCGGTGCCGCTGCACCACTCCCGGGGCGGTACTTATTTCAAGGTGTGGGCGGCCTCTCCGGCAGAGGCCGAGCTGGAGATCGAACAGGCTTATCAGCGGCGGCCGGAGCTTGAGCAGTAAGGGCAGCCGCACAACAGAAAGGAACCCGTTATGGCAAAGCTCCGGAAACTGGTCGGGTGGCTCCCGGCCGTGGGCGCAATGATCTTCAATGGCTGTGTGATCGGCTGGCTGCACTGTACAAAACCGCAGCTTCTGGGGCCGGCGGTCTCCGGCGGGGCCATCGCGTCCGTCTATGTGATCCTGTATTTGCTCTGGTGGTGTCTGGCCCCGGCAGCAACGGCCTGCGTGATCGGCGGGCCGTTCTTTCTGTGGTGCGCCGCACTGCTGCCGGCGGAGCTGCTGTTTGCGCTGACAGCGCTCCGGCAGGTCTGGCCGGTGGGGGTGCTGCTGGCAGTCCTCTGGTTTGCGGGCGTGTTCTGGTTCCGGCGCAGGAGCTTCCGGCAGTTCCGCCGGCAAAGCCGCCGCTGCGGGTACGACGACTTTGCCCTCCTGTGCGGAGAGGACCGCGTCCGGGAGAACTGCCGCCGGTTCGGCGTGCTGCTGGCAACGCTCCTGCTGGCAGTGCCGGCGTGCTGGGGCATGTGGAGCAGCCGGGTGTACCTGACCGCAGCGGCACCCGCGCAGACGCAGACGCAGGCGGAAACAACGGCACAGCTTCACGAAAAGAAATTCCTGCCCGGCTTTGCGGAGAATGTCTGGGAAACAGCGTCGCTGGACAGCAAGACCGAACTGGCAAAGCAGCTGGCCGCCTATGAGCTTGCCATGCTGGGGGTGCCGGACGGGACAGAGGTTACGGTCCAGCCGCTCGACGAGGACTGGCTGGGCTACTACAGCGTCTCCTCCCGGCAGATCGTGCTCTCCCGGTCTGTGCTGGAAAGCGGGACCGCGCAGGAGACCATGGACACCATCGCCCACGAGGCGTACCATGCGCAGCAGGCCTATGTGGTGGAGAACATCGACTGGGACGATGCTGCGACCCAGGCGGCCTACTACGACCAGGCCAGACGATGGCTGCGGAACTATCAGAGCGGGTACGTCTCGGGCGACGAGGATATCCTGGGCTACTATTTCCAGCCGGTGGAGGCTGATGCCAGAGCTTATGCCAAAGAAGAAACTGAGAGGTTGCAGGAATTGATAAGTCGAAATTTGCAGGAGGATAAATAATTGGTATTGAGATAATTTTAAAATTGTGGCATATACATTATACGAAACATCGATTTGGATGAACGATCCACCGTTCAATGATGTATAAATGGGAGGTGCTTGCCATGACCGCCGTGATCTACGCCCGTTATTCCACTGACAGCCAGCGTGAAGAATCCATCGAAGGCCAGATCCGGGAATGCACTGCCTATGCGGAAAAGAATGGCTTCACGGTGGTCAAACACTATATTGACCGAGCAATCTCTGCAAAAACGGACAACCGCCCACAGTTTCAGCAGATGATCAAAGACAGCGAGCGTGGCATCTTTGATGTCATCATTGTCTGGAAGCTCGACCGCTTTGCCCGGAACCGCTACGACAGTGCCCGATACAAGACCCAGCTGAAACGCAATGGTGTGAAACTGGTATCGGCAACGGAAGTCATTTCGGCTGGCCCGGAGGGCATTATTCTGGAATCGGTGCTGGAAGGCTACGCCGAATACTACTCGGCTGACCTGTCTGAAAAGGTCGTGCGCGGCATGACCGAGAACGCTCTCAAGGGCATTTATAATGGTGGCACGATTCCGTTCGGCTACATGATCGATGAGACCCGGCATTACCAGCCAGACCCGTTGTTGGCTCCGTATGTGGAGCAGACGTTCCAGAAGTATGCGGACGGTGCGACCATGACTGACCTGCGGGAGTGGTTGAAGGCGCACAACATCAAAAATTCAATGGGCGGGGAGATGTCCTACAATACGATTCAGCGGATGCTGAGTAATCGACGGTACATCGGCGAATTGCGTTTGCGGGATGTGGTACAGCCCAATGCGATCCCGGCATTGGTATCAGGTGAACTTGTCGGGGCAAGGCCCCTCCATCTTGCTACGCAAGACCGTTCTGTCGCTTAAAAGCCCCACTGGGGCTTTCATTGCTCCGCTTCGCTGCGCAAACGCGAACTTTTGAAAACACGTCGCTTTTGGCAGCTTGCAAGAAAAATCAAGGGAAACTTTGGCAAAAAGAGAGAAAACTGAACGGTGCCAGCCCTCTTGACAAGGTTCTTCTACGAAATGTTGTTCCATCCCGGTTTTGTCCCGGTTTTAAAAAGGGCTTGCATTCGATGATATACCATGCTATAATGCTCCCAGAAATTGAATCAAGAATCTTCAGGGCAGGGTGCGATTCCCTACCGGTGGTACAGCCCACGAGCCGCAAGGCATGATTCGGTGAAACTCCGAAGCCGACAGTACAGTCTGGATGAAAGAAGATAGGAAAGCATAGAGAAACCACAAGATCTCTGTGCTCATGGAAGTTGCTCTGAGATGCGTTTGCATTTCAGAGCTTTCTTTTTGCGCAGGAGATACTGCGCCTGTTTGCCTTGTCCTGAACAATCTGGTTCGGGGCTTTTTTCTTTGGAGGCAGAGAGATGAACGATACAGAGTATATGCGTCTTGCCTTAGAACTGGCTAAAAAAGGATGCGGATGGACATCCCCAAATCCGATGGTGGGTGCTGTCATTGTAAAAGATGGTCAGATCATCGGGCAGGGATGGCATGAACGGTATGGCCAGCCCCATGCGGAGCGAAATGCGTTAGCATCCTGCGCTGTTGACCCCGAAGGGGCAACGATGTATGTGACGCTGGAGCCCTGCTGTCATTTTGGAAAACAGCCGCCGTGTGTGAATGCTATTCTGGAAGCGGGCATCAGCCGGGTCGTAGTGGGGTCGGCAGACCCAAACCCGCTGGTGTCGGGAAAAGGAATTGCTGCTTTGCGGGTGCAGGGGGTAGCGGTGACGGAAGGCGTTTTGCGGGAAGAATGCGACGCACTCAATCGGATATTCTTCCATTTTATAACGACAAAACGCCCGTTTGTTTCTATGAAGTATGCCATGACAATGGACGGAAAAATTGCCACAGTTACGGGCGCATCCAAATGGATTACAAGGGAAGCTGCCCGAGCGGATGTTCAACAACAGCGGCATCGTTTCAGCGGAATCATGGTCGGTGTCGGAACCATTCTTGCCGATGATCCCTTATTGACCTGCCACATGGAGAACGGAAAAAATCCAGTTCGCATCGTCTGCGATACTCAGCTGCGGACACCATTGCAAGCACAGGTGGTCGCAACAGCAAAACAGATCCCGACCATCCTTGCGACCTGCTGCGCCGACCCGAAACGGCAGGCGATATATCGACAGGCTGGGTGCCGGGTGATTTGTCTGGACAAAAGGAACGGTCACATTGACCTTGTACAACTTATGGAAAAACTTGGTCAGGAACAAATCGACAGCATTCTTCTGGAAGGCGGAGGGACACTGAACTGGGCAGCACTGGAAAGCGGCGTTGTTCAACAGGTGCAGGCGTACATTGCCCCAAAGCTGTTCGGCGGACAGGAAGCAAAAACACCGGTGGAAGGTGCAGGAGTTCCTGTGCCGAGTGCAGCATTCCGGCTGAAAAACAGCAGCCTGACCCATCTTGGCGAGGATATTCTGATTGAAAGCGAGGTCGAGTATCCATGTTCACTGGAATTATAGAAGAAGTCGGAGCCATAAAGCAGATCACGCATGGGCAGCATTCGGAAGTGCTGAACATTCAGGCACGGACCGTTCTGGAAAACACAAAAATCGGTGACAGCATCGCAGTGAATGGCATCTGCCTGACCGTTACCCGGCTTTTTGCAGACAGCTTTTCTGCCGATGTTATGCATGAAACCCTGAACCGCTCCTCTCTTGCAGGTCTTATGGTCGGGAGCAGGGTCAATCTGGAACGGGCAATGGCTGCGGATGGACGGTTCGGCGGGCATATTGTGGCGGGTCATGTGGATGGCACCGGGTGCATCCTGCGAATCGAAAAAGACGACAATGCGGTCTGGTTTACCATCCATGCGGAACCGAATCTTTTGCGCTATGTCGTGGAAAAAGGCTCCATCGCGGTCGATGGTATAAGCCTGACGGTGGCAGAAGTCAGTTCGGATGCGTTTTCAGTGTCCACCATCCCTCACACCGTCAGCTGTACAAATCTGTGTCAAAGGCACAAAAACGATGTGGTAAATCTGGAGACCGACATCCTTGGCAAGTATGTCGAAAAGCTGTTTCAGCCGATACCGCCGGAACACCGGCAAAGCTCTGTCACGAAAGAAATGCTGATACGCTACGGATTTGAATAAGGAGAAACAACAATGAGATTCAATACCATTCCGGAAGCTCTGGAAGATTTGAGACAAGGCAAGATCATTTTGGTGACGGATGACCCGGAACGCGAAAACGAGGGCGATTTTATCTGCGCCGCTGAGTTTGCGACAACAGAAAATGTCAATTTCATGGCGACCCACGGCAAAGGTCTGATCTGTATGCCGATGTCGGAAGCCTTTGTACAGAAGCTGAAGTTTCCGCAGATGGTTCGGCATAACACGGACAACCATGAAACCGCCTTTACCGTGTCCATCGACCATATTTCAACCACGACCGGCATTTCTGCTGCGGAACGCTCTATTACCGCGCTGGCCTGTGTAGCAGAAGACGCAAAAGCAGAAGATTTCCGGCGACCGGGTCATATGTTCCCACTTTTAGCAAGGAAAAATGGTGTTCTGGAACGGAACGGCCACACAGAAGCCACCGTAGACCTGTGCCGTCTGGCAGGGCTGAAAGAGTGCGGGCTTTGCTGCGAGATCATGAGGGACGATGGCACTATGATGCGCACGAAGGAACTTGCACAGCTGGCAGAACGATTCCAAATCAAATTCATCACCATCCAAGCCTTGCAAGAGTACCGTAAGTGTCACGAAAAGCTGGTCGATCAGGTGGCTGCCGTAAATCTACCGACAAAATACGGCGACTTCCGCGCATACGGTTTTGTGAGCCGCCTGAACGGAGAGCATCACATCGCATTGGTAAAAGGTGAAATCGGTGATGGCCGGGATGTCCTGTGTCGGGTACATTCGGAATGTCTGACGGGTGATACGTTCGGTTCGCTGCGCTGCGATTGCGGACAGCAGTTGGCTGCGGCGATGACGCAAATTGAAAAGGAGGGGCGTGGCATCCTGCTCTATATGCGGCAGGAAGGGCGCGGTATCGGTCTCATAAATAAGCTGCGTGCCTACGAGTTGCAGGAACAGGGCATGGATACCCTGGAAGCCAACCTCGCCCTTGGTTTCCATGGGGATGAACGGGAGTATTATATGGGAGCACAGATTTTGCGGGAGCTGGGAGCACATAGTTTGCGCCTGTTGACCAATAATCCGGATAAGGTATACCAACTTTCCGAGTTCGGTCTGGAGATTACAGAACGTGTCCCAATTCAGATGACTGCGACCGCGCACGACCTGTTCTATCTGAAAACCAAGCAGGCAAGAATGGGACATATCCTGAGTTATTAAGGAAAAGAGGGATTTTACAATGAAATCATTTGAAGGAAAACTGATTGCACAAAACATCCGGGTCGGTATCGTTGCTGCACGATTCAACGAGTTCATCACCTCAAGGCTCCTTGGCGGGGCAATGGATGCACTCCTCCGGCACGATGTGAGCGAGGACGATGTTCATGTCGCATGGGTGCCGGGAGCGTTTGAAATTCCGCTGGTTGCTTCCAAAATGGCAAAAAGCGGAAAGTACGATGCTGTGATTTGCCTTGGCGCAGTGATTCGCGGCTCTACCAGCCATTACGACTACGTCTGCAACGAAGTCTCAAAAGGCATCGCAGCAGTTTCGCTGGAAAGCGGTATTCCTGTTTTATTTGGCGTTCTCACGACTGAAAATATCGAGCAGGCAATCGAGCGGGCAGGTACGAAAGCCGGAAACAAGGGCTATGACTGCGCGGTCAGCGCCATCGAAATGGTCAATCTGATCCGCGAAATGGATGCAGAGTAACGGTGACACAGGAGCCTTCCATGATTGTGATACGAGCGAACACCCCGGACCAGGTACTGGAGCAAACGATTCTGAGCCTTTTGCAACAGGCGCAGATTGATGCGGAGCAGATCACATTCTGCGCAAAGAAAAAACTGGAACTGCCGGGATTGGTGATTGACAACACCCGACATGAAATTTCAGCCAACGGCAGAAATGTTTCGTTGACACGTCTTGAATCCGACCTGTTGTGGGTGCTGGCAGTCTGCGAAGGAACGACGCTCTCTAAAAAAGAGCTTTTTGATGCTGTATGGGGAAAGGATTGCGCCGATACCTTAAAAGTGGTTGGCAATACCGTTTCCAATCTCCGAAAGAAGCTGGCATTCTGCGGGCTGGACGGATGTCTTTGCACAGTTGGTGGAGGGTATGCTTTTCGTTACGTTCTGGCAGAGCAGGGAAAAGCCCATTCCAATACTGTCCCGACAATGGTATACTGTTGCCCAAAGGAGCTGAGAGAAAATGACCCGAATCTTGTTCGTCTGTCTGGGGAATATCTGCCGTAGTCCCATGGCGGAATTTGTTATGAAAGACCTTGTGGAAAAAGCCGGTATTGCAGAAAAATTCGAAATCGCCTCCGCTGCGACCAGTGCGGAAGAAGTGGGCAACCCGGTCTATCCACCCGCTCGGCAAAAATTGGCAGACCATGCCATTTCCTGTGTAGGCAAAACGGCGCGTCAGATGACACGGCAGGATTATGATACCTATGATTATCTGGTTGCAATGGATCGAAGCAACCTGCGGGATATGGCTCGTTTTGTAGGGAACGACCCGTTGCACAAGGTCTCCCTCCTGATGTCGTATACCAGTACGCCGCACGATGTGGCCGACCCATGGTTTACTGGAAATTTCGAGGACACATGGCGGGATGTACTGGCAGGTTGCACGGCGTTGTTAGAGAGGCTGTGCCAATAAAAGAAACAACTGGGTGTATCATCGTTCAGATGAAGCATCCAGCTGTTTTTGATTTAATCTTCTAGCCTGCCGTGGTCGCAGCCGAGGGAACGATAGTGCTCCATCTCTCCACCCAGCACAAGCTGTGCATATTCCAAGGGCGTATTGTATAGCAGCCAGTCCAGTTCCGCCCGCTGTGCTGGCTGGCCTGGGCTGTGCTGCACACCCTGCTCAAGCGCAGCTCCCGCGAGGGCACGCCGGACCTGAACCTGCTGTTCCAGTACAACATGCCTGTCCGTGCGCTGGCCCAGATGACCGGCGGCATGGTCGGGCAGGAGACGGTGGACGGCATCGTGATGGAAGCAAAGGGCTTCTGGATCATCGGCCTGCTGCGGGCGCTCATCGGCTTTGGGCAGAACGCAGTCTCCAACCGGAAGTTCCGCGCGGCACTGGACGCCGAGCGCGGCGGCCCGGCGGTGTAAAACCATCTGACATTCCCGGATTTTCTCCTTCATTCTAAACAAACAGCCCCGGACTTGTTGAAAAGTCCGGGGCTGTTTGTGTGTGGGGCTTAGTAAATGTAGGGCTGCACGGGCGGCTGGTCGGGGCGGTGCTCTCCGAGGATCTTTTCCATCCAGATCATGTCGTACCAGCGGCCGAACTTGTACCCGCAGTTGTGGAAGGTGCCGACCAGTGCAAAGCCCAGATGTTCGTGGAACCGGGCGCTGTTCCGGGTCAGGTATTCGTCCTCCGCCTGCGGGTAGCCGATGCAGGCATACAGGTTCAGGATGCCCATGGCCTGCAGCCGGTCGGCCAGCGCCTCGTACAGGGCACGGCCCATGCCGTGTTTCCGGGCGTCGTGGTCCAGGTAGATGGTCAGCTCACAGGCCCAGTCGTAGGCGGCCCGGCCCACAAAGGGCCCCGCGTAGGCGTAGCCCTCCACCCGGCCGTCCCGCTCAATGACGAGGTAGGGGTATTTCTGCATGGTGCGGCGCATGCGGCCTTCAAATTCCTCCAGTGAGGGTACGTCGTATTCAAAGGTGATGACCGTGTGCTCCACATACCAGGCGTAGATCTCCAGAATGCGGGGCGCATCGGCCAGAGACGCATTCCGAATGGTAATATCCTGCATAAAAACATCTCCCTGTAGCAATAAATATCCCGAAATCCGGTCTGATTATAGCATATCCCACTTTAAAAGGACAGCGCAAAGCAGCAGAAGTGCCGCTCCGCACAGGCGGACAGGGGAGAAATGCTATTGGCAAAGTGGCAGAAAATGCGGCGTTCCGGCCCGGAAATCCCCACAAAAGCGCGAAAATCGGCCGCGCAGCTGCAAAATGCTGTACTTTGATACTTTACTGTGATAAAATAACACCATCCTTTCCCCGCGCGCTGCGCGGGAAAAGTCAAACGAGAGGGGGAACCTTTATGACAAATGTCTGCATCATTGCCACCATTGTGATCTATCTGGTGGGCATGCTGCTGGTGGGCTTTGTATACAGCAAGTCCAACGAGGACAGCACCGACTTTTACCTCGGCGGCCGCAAGATGGGCCCGCTGGTCACTGCTATGAGCGCCGAAGCCAGCGATATGTCCAGCTGGCTGCTGATGGGCCTGCCCGGCCTTGCCTACCTCACCGGCATTGCGTCGCCGGGCTGGACGGCCATCGGTCTGGCCGTGGGCACCTGGCTCAACTGGCTCATCGTGGCCCGGCGGCTGCGGCGCTACTCGGCCAATCTGGACGCCATCACGGTGCCGCAGTTTCTGTCGCTGCGGTTCCATGACCAGCGCAACCTGCTCAACGCGCTGGGCGCGGTGATCATCATCGTGTTCTTTATCCCGTACACGGCTTCCGGCTTTGCGGCCTGCGGCAAGCTGTTCCACAGCCTGTTCGGCGTGGACTACATGATCGCGATGATCGTGTCCGCACTGGTCATCGTGGGGTACACCATTCTGGGCGGCTTCCGGGCCGTGACCACCACCGACCTCATCCAGTCGGTGGTCATGAGCATCGCACTGGTGGCGGTGCTGGCCTACGGCATCGGTGTGGCCGGGGGCTGGGGTGCCGTGATGGAAAACGCCCGCAGCCTTTCCGGCTACCTGACCATGGCGGCCAGCCACGACGCTGCCGCCGGGACCGCCGCCTCCTACAGCCTGCTGGACATCGTGTCCACCATGGCCTGGGGCCTGGGCTACTTTGGCATGCCCCACATCCTGCTGCGGTTCATGGCCATTGAGGACGAAAAGAAGCTGGTGCTCAGCCGCCGCATTGCCAGCGTGTGGGTGGTCATTGCCATGACGGCCTCCATCGTCATCGGCGTGGTGGGCCTGGGCATGACCAAAGCCGGTGCGCTGGAATTCCTGAGCGGCTCTTCCAGCGAGACCCTCATCGTGCGCATTGCCAGCCTCATTGCACAGCACGGTGTGCTGGCGGCGGTGCTGGCGGGCCTGATCCTGGCCGGTATTCTGGCGGCCACCATGTCCACCGCCGATAGCCAGATGCTGGCAGCGGCGTCCAGCGTCTCGCAGAACATCCTGCAGGAGTTCGGCCATATGAAGCTCACCGAAAAGCAGAGCCTGTTTGCGGCCCGGCTTACCATCATCTGCGTCAGCGTGGTGGGCGTGGTGCTGGCCCGCGACCCGGATTCCAGCGTGTTCGGCATCGTCAGCTTTGCATGGGCCGGTTTTGGCGGCGCCTTTGGTGCGGTGGTGCTGTGCGCCCTGTTCTGGAAGCGCTGCAACTGGCAGGGTGCGCTGGCCGGGATGCTCTGTGGCGGCCTGATGGTCTTTGTGTGGAAGTACCTCATCAGCCCGCTGGGCGGCGTGTTCGGCATCTATGAGCTGCTGCCGGCCTTCCTGTTTTCGCTGGCAGCCTGCGTGGTGGTCAGCCTTGCCACCCCGGTCCCCGGTGCGGACATCGAGGCCGAATTTGAAGCGGCGAAATAAACGATAAAAAGCAACCAGCCCCGGAACGATGATGGTCGTTCCGGGGCTGATTTTTATCTCAGTTGAACAGCATGATGGTTATTTCCGCGCAGGGCACCAAAAATCCAAAGCCGAAGAAAAGCAGCAGTTCCAATATGACCCGCGTCAGGCGTAAAAACGGTGTATCCAGAAGGGTGCACGCTTCAAGGTAACGGTGATAGAAACCGCTCTGTTCAAAGCTGTTCCAGAGTTCCAGCATGAGAAATTCCATTCCGGCCAGAAGCGGAAAAACGACCCACGAGGACATCCAGCCATCGGCTTGTAGAGAACCATCGCTGAGGGAACGCCAGTGAACTGCAAGTGTTCCGTGGCAGGCGAATATGCCCCACAGTGCCAGGGCGATACTTAGCCGGAGCAGCGCAGTGCGGACAGAATGCCAGTCCGCCACAGGGCGGCGGCGCAGCATGGAAAAGAAATCTTCCAGTGGGACTGGCGCAGTTGGCGGCTCCTGTGCCGGGTCGTGGCAGTGCATCAGGTCCGCAAGAGACAAGCCCAGTGCGTCCGCCAGAGGTTCCAGCGTATTGATGTCCGGCAGACCGACGCCGCGTTCCCAGCGGCTGACGGCCTTGTCGGTCACATGCAGCTGTTCGGCCAGCTCGGCCTGGGTCAGGCCCTGCGCCCTGCGCACCTGGGCAAGAAAAGCCCCGAACGTTTTTGCGTCCATGCAGATCACATCCTTTTCCACAGAATAGCAGACTTGTGTGGAAAACGCAACCGACGGAACGTTTACCCACGCTTTTGAAGGAGAATGAGCGGGCGCCCTGCAAGAATATCTTGACAAAAAGTTACGATGACACTATACTAAAAGCAAAGGAAGGGCGCTGGCTGCAGATTGGTCAGCTCCTTACCGGCATTATGTCAAAAAGATTGACCGCTCGGTTGGGGAACAGAGGCGGTCAATCTTTTTTGCTTTTGGAAGAATGTTTTGCGCGCGGGCTGCCCCGAAAGACATCCCGCGAGATCATCCAGGTCACCTGAATGACACCAACGATCACTGTAGCCAGAAGGTTCAGTGCACTGAAAACAATATTCAAAACATCCATAATGGACTCCTCCTTTGGGTATCCTGTGTAACCATTTGTACCGTCCGGAGGATCACAAAAAATTGAACACCCCCGGACATCGGATGCCGGAGGAGCTTGACCACCTGTGCCTGCAGCACAGTGCCCTTCTTTTGGTAGAGTAACACAAAAGCATACGGATTGCAACCAAAAAGGACGTGCTCCCCTGCGGGAACACGTCCTTTGGTTTGCTTATGATTCAGGCGAGGTTCAGCTTACAGCTGAGGGCCGGCAGAGACCAGAGCCTTGCCGTGCTCGTTGCCTTCGTACTTTGCAAAGTTCTTGATGAAGCGGCCAGCCAGATCCTTTGCCTTCTCCTCCCACTGGGAAGCGTCAGCATAGGTGTCGCGGGGATCCAGGATAGCGGGATCCACGCCGGGCAGCTGGGTGGGAACCTCGAAGTCGAAGTAGGGGATCTTCTTGGTGGGAGCCTCGTTGATGGCACCGCTCAGGATGGCGTCGATGATGCCGCGGGTATCCTTGATGGAGATGCGCTTGCCGGTGCCGTTCCAGCCGGTGTTCACCAGGTAAGCCTTGGCGCCGCTGGCCTTCATCTTCTTCACCAGTTCCTCAGCGTACTTGGTGGGATGCAGCTCCAGGAAGGCCTGGCCGAAGCATGCGGAGAAGGTGGGAGTGGGCTCGGTGATGCCGCGCTCGGTGCCGGCCAGCTTTGCGGTGAAGCCGGACAGGAAGTAGTACTGGGTCTGCTCCGGGGTCAGGATGGAGACCGGGGGCAGCACGCCGAATGCGTCAGCAGACAGGAAGATGACGTTCTTGGCTGCGGGTGCAGAAGAGATGGGGCGCACGATGTTCTGGATGTGGTTGATGGGGTAGGACACACGGGTGTTCTCGGTGACGCTCTTGTCGGCGAAGTCGATGTGGCCCTCAGCATCCAGGGTAACGTTCTCCAGCAGAGCGTTGCGCTTGATGGCGTTGTAGATGTCGGGCTCGGAATCCTTATCCAGGTTGATGACCTTTGCGTAGCAGCCGCCCTCGAAGTTGAACACGCCGTTGTCGTCCCAGCCGTGCTCGTCATCGCCGATCAGCAGACGCTTGGGATCGGTGGACAGGGTGGTCTTGCCAGTGCCGGACAGACCGAAGAAGATGGCGGTGTTCTCGCCGTTCTTGTCGGTGTTGGCAGAACAGTGCATGGAGGCCATGCCCTTCAGCGGCAGGAAGTAGTTCATCATGGAGAACATGCCCTTCTTCATCTCGCCGCCGTACCAGGTGTTCACGATGACCTGCTCCTTGCTGGTGATGTTGAACATAACAGCAGTCTCAGAGTTCAGGCCCAGCTCCTTGTAGTTCTCCACCTTGGCCTTGGATGCGTTGTAGACAACGAAATCAGGCTCAAAGTTCTCCAGTTCCTCAGCGGTGGGCTTGATGAACATGTTGGTGACAAAGTGTGCCTGCCATGCAACTTCCATGACAAAGCGGATGGCCATGCGGGTATCCTTGTTGGCACCGCAGAATGCATCCACGACGTACAGGCGCTTGTTGGACAGCTCCTTCTGAGCGATGGCCTTCACAGCAGCCCATGCTTCCTGAGAAGCGGGGTGGTTGTCGTTTTTGTACTCGTCGCTGGTCCACCACACGGTGTCCTTGGAGTTCTCGTCCATGACGATGAACTTGTCCTTGGGAGAACGACCGGTGTAGATGCCGGTCATCACGTTTACGGCACCCAGCTCACTGACCTGGCCCTTCTCGTAGCCTTCCAGGCCGGGCTTGGTCTCTTCTGCGAACAGCTGCTCGTAAGAGGGGTTGTACACGACCTCGGTCGTGCCGGTAATGCCATACTTGGTCAGATCCAACTTTGCCATATTGCTATACCTCTACTTTCGTTTGATCCTTTACATTCTGCATGTAAAAGCACAGCGGCCTTCCGGCGTGGCCGGACGCTGCGCGGGGTGCGGTTTGCGTCGATGCAAATTCCCCTGTTTATCATTATACATAAAAGTTTCTGGAAATCAATGAACGAATCGTACTGTTTGCAGAAAAGAAATAAATTTCATAAAGAATCTTTGCCGGTTGAATTGAATTCAAGAAGCAGCACCCCTCAAAAACAAGGAAAAATTAGGCGGAACCTGCCCGCCGCCGCATTTTGATAAAAGATTGACAAACCGGGATGCAAGGTGGGACCCCCGGCCCCGGCAGGGCAAAAAACACAGCAGGCAGTCCTATGACGCAAAACCAGGAAAAACGTAAAATGATACAAAAATTGAAGCGATGGTTGAAAAAAAGAAAGCGGTATGATACTATAGTATTAGGAATGACCCCCTGACAAAAAGCGAAGTACCGTGAGAAAGGAAGTGCTTTTCTATGAAAAAAATCGTCCCGATCCTGCTGGCCATGGTTTTGGCCCTGACCCTTTGCCTGGTGGGCTTTGCGGATGCAGAAAGCTATGACGATGACCCATTGGAAGAAACGGCGGCTTCCACGTCTGAAGCGGTCCTGGAGGAGGCAGAGCAGGAGCAGCGAGAAAATGTCTTGCGTAACCCAAAAAAAAGAGACGTTTGAGACCGGACCGTATGAAGAGAAATGCATCCATTATCCCCACGGGACGGACGAAATCTATCATCGGAATGTTACGTATTACCAGGTCTGCGGTTCCTGCGGATACAAGTCCGGCACATGGACTGTGGACGAGGGAGAGTCGCTCCGGTACTGCCACGGGTGGTCGGCAACAAAGCACTGAGTTCCGGGGAGAGCGATTTTTGTGCCTGAGCGCATTTTTAGGGCGGCAGAGACGTTTGAAATAAGATGGATCGTTGAAGAAATAAGGACGGTAGGATACTATAATATTAGGAAGGACCACCCTTGATAAAAAGCGAAGTACCGTGAGAAAGGAAGTGCTTTTCTATGAAAAAGATCGTCCCGATCCTGCTGGCCGTGGCTTTGGCCCTGGCCCTTTGCCTGGTGGGCTTTGCGGATGCAGAACGCTATGACGATGATCCATTGGAAGAAACGGCAGTTCCCACGTCTGAAGCGGTCCTGGAGGAGGCAGAGCCTGTCCCTGCCAGGAGCAGCGAGTGTGCAAAGTGCGGCGAAATGCGAGTTTACATCCAGAAAATAGGCGAATATGAGGCCGGACCCTGGGAGGAAGCGTGCATCCATAAGACCGCAGGAACCGATGCGGTATACTATAACTATTGCATCTATCAGGAAGTCTGCCGTGGCTGCGGCTACAAATCCCCTGCACGGGATGTCCGCAGCGGCGAGACAAGCAGAGAGTGCTACGGTTGGTAAAATGTGCCCCGGAGCCGCTGACCGTTTCAAGAATTTGCGAGAAACAGCAGCCCAAAGCCCTGAAAACAGCTTTGGGCTGCTGTTTTTGCCCTTTTTTGCAATATTTTGGCCAGAAGAAACGTTTTAGTGGTAAAGGAACTTTACTTATGCTATACTGGTTCCGTATATAGATGATACTTTTCCCCCTTTGCCGGGGGCTGACATAAGGGAAACTGCCATGAAGACCATCTACATCCTGCTGACCCGTTCCGGCACCTTGCTGTCCAAGCTGGTCTATTCTGTCACCGGGGCCAACTATACCCACGCCTCCCTGGCCTTTGATGAGGACCTGAGCTGCCTGTACAGCTCCACCCGGAAAAACGGCTACACCATGTTCCCGGCAGGCCCCAGCCGGGAGTACCTGGACCGGGGAGTGTTCCGGCTGCGGCCGGAGGTGCCCTGCGCCCTCTACGCCCTGGAGGTGTCGGAGGAGGCTTACATCCGGGCTCGCCGCCGTGCCAACCACATGATGGCCCATGGGCAGCTGTACCGTTTTAATGTATTGGGGCTGGTGCTGTGCGCCATGCACATCCGCTGGCAGCGCCGCAGGCACTATTTCTGCTCCCAGTTCGTCAGCGATGTGCTGGAAAAGAGCGGTGCCCTGGAGCTGCCCAAGGACAGCACCCTGATGCACCCCAACGACTACACCCAGCTGGGGCAGCTGCGCTGCGTGTACCAGGGGCAGCTTTCCGGCCTGCCTCAGCGGCAGAAAATGGACCTGGGCCAGGACCAGACCGTGATCAGCATCTACCTGGGGCTGGCTCTGGGGCTGATGAAGGCAGGGGTCCGCAGAATTTTTTGAAAAAAGTTGAAATTGAGTGTTGACAAAGGCTCCCGGCTGTGATAAACTAGCCAAGTCGGGAGCGCAACACCCGATGCAAAATGGACGTATGGCCCGTTGGTCAAGCGGTTAAGACAGAGGCCTCTCACGCCTTTAACATCGGTTCGATTCCGGTACGGGTCACCATTTTATAGTAGTAAAACGGTCATGTGCCGTTTTATATAGATGCCTCTTTAGCTCAGTCGGTTAGAGCACCTGACTGTTAATCAGGGTGTCGCCTGTTCGAGTCAGGCAAGAGGCGCCAGCAAAGCGATGGAAGTTTTCCATCGCTTTTTTCTTTTTCTCCGGCTGCTTTTGTTGACAGAAAAAGCGGGGCGGGATATACTGAAAGCAATGAAAAACGTGGAAAGAACTCCTTCCGTCATCGCTGCGCGATGCCGCCTCCCTCTCAGAGGGAGGCTCTGGCGCTGCGGAGAGGTCCTTGGCGCTCCCTTTGGGAGAGCAGTCACCGCAGGTGACTGAGAAGGCAAGGCTCCCTCCCAGAGGGAGCTGGCAAGCCCGTTAGGGCTTGACGGAGGGAGTTCTCATTCAAAAGGAGAAAACCATGAAAAAAGTGATTCTGACGGGCGACCGCCCGACCGGACGTCTGCATGTGGGCCACTACGTCGGCTCCCTGAAGGAGCGCGTGCGCCTGCAGAACTCCGGCGAGTACGATGAGATCTATGTGATGATCGCCGACGCACAGGCCCTGACCGACAACGCCGACAACCCGGAGAAGGTGCGCCAGAACATCCTGCAGGTGGCACTGGACTACCTGGCCTGCGGCATCGACCCGGCCAAGACCCACATCTTTATCCAGTCCATGGTGCCGGAGCTGACGGAACTGAGCTTCTATTATATGAATCTGGTCACCGTGAGCCGCCTGCAGCGCAACCCCACCGTGAAGAGCGAGATCCAGATGCGCAACTTCGAGACCAGCATCCCGGTGGGCTTCTTCTGCTACCCCATCAGCCAGGCGGCCGACATCACCGCCTTCAAGGCCACCACGGTGCCCGCCGGTGAGGACCAGAAGCCCATGATCGAGCAGTGCTGCGAGATCGTGCACAAATTCAACTCCGTGTACGGCGACACGCTGGTGGAGCCGGAGATCGTTCTGCCCCAGAATGCTGCCTGCCTGCGCCTGCCCGGCATTGACGGCAAGGCCAAGATGAGCAAGAGCCTGGGCAACTGTATCTATCTGTCGGAGGAGCCGGAGGACATCAAGAAGAAGGTCATGTCCATGTACACCGACCCCAACCACCTGCGGGTCCAGGACCCCGGCCAGGTGGAGGGCAACCCGGTGTTCATCTATCTGGACGCCTTCTGCCGCCCGGAGCACTTTGCTGAGTTCTGGCCGGAGTACCAGAACCTGGATGAGGTCAAGGCCCACTACCAGCGCGGCGGCCTGGGCGATGTGAAGGTGAAGAAGTTCCTGAACAGCGTCATGCAGGCAGAGCTGGAGCCCATCCGCACCCGCCGCAAGGAGTGGGAGCAGCGCCTGCCGGAAGTGGTGGAGATCCTGAAGGAGGGCAGCGCCTACGCCGAAAAGACCGCCGCCGCCACCCTGGCCGACGTGCGCCGTTCCATGCGCATCGACTACTTTGACAACGACAATCTGCTGAAATAAAACGCGAAAGGGGCTGTTACACGGGGCTGCTGTGTGACAGCCCCTTTTTGCAATAAAGGAGTTTTTTATGTATCAGGCATCCGATGCACGTTATTCCTCCATGCCGTACCACCGCTGCGGCAAGAGCGGCCTGCTGCTGCCCGCCGTCTCGCTGGGGTTCTGGCACAATTTTGGTGACACGGGCCGCTATGAGACCATGAAGCAGCTCTGCTTCACTGCCTTCGACCACGGCATCACCCACTTCGACCTGGCCAACAACTACGGTCCGGAGCCGGGCAGCGCCGAGAAGAATCTGGGCCGCATCCTGCACGAGAACTTCATGCCCTACCGGGATGAACTCATCATCAGCACCAAGGCAGGGTATACCATGTGGGACGGCCCCTATGGTGACTGGGGCAGCCGCAAGTATCTGCTGGCCAGCCTGGACCAGAGCCTGCAGCGGCTGGGGCTGGACTATGTGGACATCTACTACCACCACCGCATGGACCCCAACACCCCGCTGGAAGAGACCATGGGTGCGCTGGCAACCGCCGTGCAGAGCGGCAAGGCCATCTACGCGGGCCTGTCCAACTACAACGGCGAAACGCTGGAAAAGGCCACGGCCATCCTGAATGAGCTGCATGTGCCCTTCGTCATCAACCAGAACCGCTACTCCATCTTTGACCGCACCATCGAGAAAAACGGCCTGAAGGAGACGGCCAACCGTCTGGGCAAGGGCATCATTGCCTTCAGCCCGCTGGCACAGGGCCTGCTCACCGACCGGTATCTGCACGGCATCCCGGCCGACAGCCGGGTGCGCACCGACGGCCGGTTCCTGAAGGAAAGCGCCCTCACCGAGGAAAAGCTGGCGCAGATCCGTGCCCTGAACGAGATCGCTGCCGCCCGCGGCCAGACCCTGGCCGAGATGGCGCTGGCCTGGATCCTGAAGGACGGGCAGGTGACCAGTGTGCTGATCGGTGCATCCCGCCCGGAGCAGATCCTGGACAACATCAAGGCGCTGGACAACACCACCTTTACCGCCGAAGAGCTGGAGGCCATCGACAAGGCTTCCGGATACAGCAAGGAGTGAGTATATGGCAAAGACTGTCTGGATCACCGGCGCAAGCTCCGGCATTGGCCGGGAGTTTGCCCGCCGTTACGCGGCCATGGGCTGCCGTCTCATCCTCACCGCCCGCCGGGCTGACCGGCTGACGGCATTGGCAGAGGAGCTGAACGCCGCCCGCGGCACCGTGTGCCGCATCCTGCCCGCCGACCTTGCCGACCGGGCGGACTGCGACCGCCTGTGCGCGGAGCTGGCAGGGGAGCGCATCGACATCTTCATCAACAACGCGGGCTTCGGCGTCTGCGGGAGCCTGCTGGAGACCGACCCCGCCAAAGAGGAAGAGATGGTGCAGGTGAACGTGGCCGCCATGCGGCGGCTGTTCCAGTTTATGCTGCGCCGGATGCAGGCGCAGGGCGGCGGCACCATCCTGAATGTGGCATCCTCCGCGGGGCTGCTGCCCGGCGGGCCCTACATGGCGGGCTACTATGCCAGCAAGGCCTATGTGGTCAGCCTGACCCGGGGCGCGGCCCAGGAGCTGCGGGAAAAGCGCAGCCCGGTGTACGTCTGTGCCCTCTGTCCGGGGCCGGTGAACACCGAGTTCAACGACCGGGCCGGGGTGGTGTTCGCGCTCAAGGGCATCACGCCGGAGTTCTGCGTGGACGAGGCCATCCACGGCATGCTGCACCATAAGACCATCATCGTACCGTCGGCCTTTATGCGGCTGTGCACCTCGGCGCAGAAGCTGCTGCCCACGCCTCTGCTGATGCCCATCGTAGCCCGTCAGCAGAAAAAGAAGCTGGGCTGACAGGCAAAGCGCACAAAACGCCTGTGGGGCTTTTGTGCAGGCTGCCGAACGCCTGCCCGGGGCAGGTAGGACGTCTGCCAAAATCAGGACATTTGCATGAAAAAACTTGCCGGAAAGCGAGAAATGCAGTAAAATTGTAGGACAAAATGCCTTGACACTGCCCACAAACCATGCTACCCTAGTATACAAGAGCGGCTGTGTGCCGGGGAGGGGAAAGGTGCCTTTCCCGGAGGGACAGGGCCGCGCAGAAGGTCCGCCTGCGTGAGGACAACAAAAAGAACTCTGAATCAGAAAAGGAGAGATCGTATCATGAAGATTGCAATCATCAACGAGAACAGCCAGGCCCCCAAGAACGGCATCATCGAAGCAGCCCTGAAGAAGGTCGTGGAGCCCATGGGCCATGAAGTGGTCAACTACGGCATGTACTCCGACGCTTCTCCCCGCCTGACCTATGTGCAGTGCGGCATTCTGGCTGCCATCCTGCTGAACAGCGGCGCCGCCGACTTCGTCATCACCGGCTGCGGCACCGGCGAGGGTGCCATGCTGGCCCTGAACAGCTTCCCCGGCGTGATCTGCGGCCATGTGGAGGATCCCGTGGATGCCTACACCTTTGCTCAGATCAACGACGGCAACGCCGTGTCCATGCCGTTTGCCAAGGGCTTCGGCTGGGGCGGTGAGCTGAACCTGGAGTACACCTTCGAGAAGCTGTTCGGCTTTGGCTTCGGCAAGGGCTACCCCGCTGACCGCGTGGAGGCCGAGCAGAGCAACAAGAAGATCCTGGACGGCGTGCGCGCTGTGGCCTTCAAGCCCCTCATCGAGATCCTGAAGGGCATTGACCAGGATCTGCTGAAGGGTGCCATTGCCGGTGAGCACTTCCAGGAGCAGTTCTTTGCAGACTGCAAGGATCCTGAGCTGGCTGCCTACGTCAAGACCCTGCTGTAAGGGCCGGAGACGAGGACACCATGCAGGGACTGTACCAACTCAATGCAACCATCACCCACTTTCTGGAGGGCTTTCTGGAAACAGCGGTGCCCATGATCGCAGGTCTGGCCGAAGTGGTCGGCCTGTTCATCATCATCACCAGCCTGGCCAAAGCCAGCTACCACTATGTGCGGGCGACCTTTTTCAACGATCACCACGACTTCCATCATGAAATGAGCAGCGGCCTGACCACCGCGCTGGAATTTCTGATGTCGGCCGAGATCGCTAAGACCTTCCTGCTGCAGAATCTGGAATCCGTCGTGCCGCTGGCAGCTACCTTCGCGCTGCGCGCCATGATGAGCCTGCTGCTGCACTGGGAGATGGAGGGCGGCCACCGCCCGGCCAATGCCAAGGGCGAAGAGGCTGGAGAAAAGAAATAACGGCAAAAAACATTTGCCAAACTTTTGCGGTGCAGGGGACATCGACGTTGTGAAAAACGTAAAACCTTGAGAGGATCCCTTGACACTTGTGCACAAACAGTCTATACTCGTGCCATCGAAAGCAAAGGCGCTGACGGAAGCAATTCCGCCAGCGCCTTTTGTGTTTTCGGGTGGGTCTTGCCTTCGGGGGAAATAGAGGGTCCTCTGAGGGAAATGCATCGTTCCTGCGTGCATCCGGTACGGGGAACGGCACACGGCCGCAGGGGCTGGTGCCCTGCGGCATCACACGACTTGTGGGGAGGTATGACTGTTATGTTCAGTTCCGTCAACACCTGTTGGACGCTGGTGGCAGCGTTCCTGGTCTACTTCATGCAGGCGGGTTTTGCCCTGTGTGAAGCCGGCTTTACCCGTGCCAAGAACACGGGCAACATCCTGATGAAAAACATGATGGACTTCTGCATCGGCACCCCGTGCTACTGGGTCATCGGCTTCGGCCTGATGTTCGGCGGCACCGGTGCCCTGATCGGCGGCTTTGATCCGTTCATCCAGGGCGACTACAGCCACCTGGGTCTGGACATCCCGCTGTGGGTGTACATCGTGTTCCAGACCGTGTTCTGCGCCACGGCAGCCACTATCGTGTCCGGCTCCATGGCCGAGCGTACCAACTTCAAAGCCTACTGTGTGTACTCCGCCGCCATCTCGCTGGTGGTATACCCCATCTGCGGCCACTGGATGTGGGGCGGCGGCTGGCTGCAGAGCATGGGCTTCCATGACTTTGCCGGTTCCGCAGCCGTGCACAACGTGGGCGGCGTCATCGCCCTTCTGGGTGCCTGGATGCTGGGCCCCCGCATCGGCAAGTACGACAAGGACGGCAAGCCCCACGCCATCCCCGGCCACAACCTGACAGCCGGTGCCCTGGGCGTGTTCATCCTGTGGTTCTGCTGGTTCGGCTTCAACGGCGGCTCTTCCCTGAGCCTGTCCACCGACGCTTCCATGACCATGACCGGTCTGGTCTGCTTCAACACCAACCTGGCCGCTGCGGTGGCCACCTGCGTGACCATGATCTTTACCTGGGTGCGCTACGGCAAGCCCGATGTCTCCATGACCCTGAACGGTTCTCTGGCCGGTCTGGTGGCCATCACCGCCGGATGTGACACCGTTTCGCCCTTCGGCGCATTTTTCATCGGCTTTGTGGCCGGTTTCCTGGTGGTGCTGAGCGTCGAGTTCTTCGACAACATCGCCAAGGTGGATGACCCCGTCGGTGCGGTCTCCGTTCATTTTGCAAACGGCGTGTGGGGCACCATTGCGGTGGGCCTGTTCTCCACCGGTGCCAACACCGAGCATGTCGGCCTGTTCTACGGCGGCGGCGTGACACAGCTGGGCACCCAGCTGCTGGGCCTCATCACGGTGGACGCCTACGTTGTCATCGTGATGTTCATCATCTTCAAGATCATCGACAAGACCATCGGCCTGCGCGTCCCCGCGGAGGTGGAGATCGACGGCCTGGACATCCACGAGCACGGCCTGGCTTCCGCTTACGCCGGTTTTGCCATCTCGGATGCCAATGCAGCCGCCATGGTGCCCAACGAGAACACCGACCTGGGTGAAGACGACGTGACCAGGGCCAGCGACCGCCAGATCAGCGCCGCCGTTCCGGTGGTGCGGGAGCCTGTGATCCAGGATGGCGTGTACGACACCGGCATGCACAAGGTGTCCATCATCGCAAAACTGTCCAAATTTGACCAGCTCAAGACCGCCCTCAACGATCTGGGCGTCACCGGCATGACCGTGACCCAGGTGATGGGCTGCGGCCTGCAGAAGGGCACCACCGAGAAGTATCGCGGCGTGCCTGTGGACAGCACCCTGCTGCCCAAGATCAAGGTGGAGGTCATCGTGTCCAAGATCAGTGTGGATTCGGTGGTGGAAGCTGCCAAGAAGGTGCTGTACACCGGCCACATCGGCGATGGCAAGATCTTTGTCTACAACGTGACCCGCGTGGTCAAGATCCGCACCGGCGAAGAGGACTTTGCCGCGCTGCAGGACGTGGAGTAAGCTCCGCGGCATCTCCATGGGCCTTGGCATTGCGCCCACCCGGTTCACGGTGCCGGAGTTCTCGGCGGGGAATGACCGCGCTGGCAGAAATTTCACATCGGTGTCCCTTGATTTTTTAGGTCGGACGTGCTACAATCAGCGTAGTTTCATCCTGTTTAAAACGTTGATGCGGACAAACCGAGGTCCCGCGCTCCATGCCGCAGAGAGGGCTGCCCCGCAAGGGTGCTGCAAGCAGCCTGCCATGTGCCGGACTTCTACCACCGCAGAGTGCAGAGGCGAACCTCTGCCGGGCGTGCCCGTTACAGCACAGCGAGAGGCGCTGCCCGGGCCGGGCGGCGCAATTCGGGTGGAACCGTGGAACGCTGTGGACTTTTTCAGGCGCTTCATCCCGTTGGTAAATGCGGGATGAAGCGCTTTTTTGTTATCTGTTTTATCTGTCAAAGGAGAATGCAACCATGAAGATCATCTATAAGGACGGCCATGTGGACGAGTGCCCGCAGGACCAGGAACTGCACGTCATCCGCCATACCGCAGCCCACATCATGGCACAGGCCATCAAGCGCCTGTACCCGCAGGCGGACTTTGCCTTCGGCCCCGCCACCGAGAACGGCTTCTACTACGACGTCGATCTGGGCGACCAGAAGCTGAGCGACGAGGATCTGGCCAACATCGAAAAAGAGATGCGCAAGATCGTCAAGGAGAACCTGCCCATCAAGCCCTTCATCCTGCCCCGTGCCGAGGCCGTGAAGCTGATGGAAGAGCGCAAGGAGAACTACAAGATCGAGCACATGGCTGACCTGGCCGACGAGACCGAGTTCAGCTTCTTCCAGCAGGGCGAGTATGTGGATATGTGCATCGGACCTCACCTGACCTACACCAAGGCACTGAAGGCCTTCAAGATCACCCAGCAGTCCGGCGCATACTGGAAGAACGACAAGGAAAACAAGATGCTGACCCGTATCAATGGTGTGGCTTTCCACAATCAGGAAGAGCTGGACGCCTGGGAGAAGGAGCAGCAGGAGGCCCGTGAGCGCGATCACCGCAAGATCGGCAAGGAGATGGGCCTGTTTATGACCGACGACCTGGTGGGCCGCGGCCTGCCCATGTTCCTGCCCGCAGGCTACACCGTCTGGCAGGAGCTGGAGAACTATATCAAGGCCAAGGAGCGTGCACGCGGCTACCTGCACGTCATGACCCCCTGCATCGGCACCGTGAACCTGTACAAGACCTCCGGCCACTGGGATCACTACCGTGAGAACATGTTCCCCGCCATGGAGATGGAGGGCGAGAGCTACGTCCTGCGCCCGATGAACTGCCCCCACCACATGATGATCTACGCAAATCATCCGCACTCTTACCGCGACCTGCCCATGCGCATCGGTGAGATCGCACACGACTTCCGTTACGAGTCCTCCGGCACCCTGAAGGGCATCGAGCGCGGCCGTCACTTCTGCCAGAACGACGCCCATCTGTTCTGCACCCCGGAGCAGATCAAGAGCGAAGTGGCCGACGTGTGCAACCTGATCTTTGAGACCTACAAGGACTTCAACATCACCGATTACCGCTGCGTGCTGAGCCTGCGCGACCCCGCCGACAAGAAGAAGTACCACGACGATGACGCCATGTGGAACCACGCAGAGAACGCTCTGCGTGAGGTGCTGACCGAGCTGGGCATCCACTTCACCGAGGAGATCGGCGAGGCTGCCTTCTACGGCCCGAAGCTGGACGTGAACGTCAAGCCCGCCGTGGGTGCCGAGTACACTCTGTCCACCTGCCAGCTGGACTTCTGCCTGCCCGCCAAGTTCCACCTGACCTATGTGGACAAGGACGGCACCGAAAAGACCCCTGTGGTGCTGCACCGCGCCATCCTGGGCTCTCTGGACCGCTTCATGGCTTACCTGATCGAGGAGACCAAGGGCAAGTTCCCCACCTGGCTGGCCCCCGTGCAGGTCAAGGTGCTGCCCGTGTCCGAAAAGACCCTGGATTACGCTCAGGATGTTACTGAGAAGCTGGTGGAGGCCGGTGTCCGTGTGGCACTGGACGACGACAACCAGAAGATCGGCTACAAGATCCGTGCCGCACAGCAGGTGGACCGTGTGCCCTACATGCTGGTGCTGGGTGCCAAGGAAGCCGAGGCCGGCAACATCTCGGTGCGTGACCGCAAGGGCGAGACCACCACGATGGAGCTGGATGCCTTCATTGCCAAGGTGACCGACGAGATCAAGAACCGAACCTACAACGCCTGATAAAGGCTCATAACAATGCAGAGGCCCCTGTTCCAACCGGAACAGGGGCCTCTGCTGCATTTATCGGAGAAAAATAGGAGAACGTCAGGCGGTCTCGCTCTGGGTGCGCTGCACGCTCTTTACGGCCAGTGCCTTGGCGGGCTTCATCAGCAGCACGCACACGCCGTTGAAGGCCAGCGAGCCGAGGATGTAGGTGGCAAAGAACAGCGGCAGGTTGGCCGCGAAGGTCTCGGCGTCGATGCAGGCCACCGTGAGGTAGGCAAAGCCCACATTGTTGAGCACCTTGGGGGCGTAGGGGTGCAGGATGATCAGCACGAACAGCACGACGGCCAGCGGGATGAGGAAGCCGAAAAAGCTGCCCAGCACCGGGGTGAGGAAGGTGATGGCCAGCAGGGCGATCACGGTGAACACCATGCCCACCAGACCGCCCAGCTCCACCGAGACGAAGCGGTCCTTGATGTCGCCCTCCATGGTGAACAGCATGATGTTGCTGAGGAAGATGAGCCAGCTGTACGCAAAGCCTACCACATGCAGGATGGCGTTGACGATGAGGATCCAGACCAGCAGCATCAGGCGGAAGTAGAGCAGGAAACGCTTGGTGACGGCTTCGTTCATGAGAATATCCCTCTTTCTTGATGATCGGAAAGTGTTTCTTGACAAGCAAAACTGAAAATTGACAGGTAAAACTTGCACTTAATGAAGCAAGTATACACGAAAGTAGAACTAAAAACAAGACTTTGACAAGAATAAATTGCATATTTTGGAAATTTACGCTTGCGAAACTGTGCGCGGCCCCGCAGAACGGCCTGCGGCGGCCTCTTTGCACTTGCTCCGGAAGTGCAAAGGGAGTATAATAAAAGCGTGAAATTCCCACCGCGCAGGCGGTGCTTGCGAAACAGAGGAGGAACTTGTTATGAACAAACCGGTATTGGTCGTGATGGCGGCAGGCATGGGCAGCCGTTACGGCGGTATGAAGCAGATCGACCCCGTGGGCCCCAACGGCCAGGTCATCGTGGATTATTCCCTTTACGATGCACGCCGGGCCGGCTTTGAGACGGTGATCTTTGTGATCAAGCACGAGATCGAGGATGCCTTCAAGGCCGCCATCGGCGACCGGGTGTCCAAGGCCATGAACGTGAAATACGCTTTCCAGCAGCTGGAAGAGCTGCCCGCAGGCTACACCGTGCCGGAAGGCCGGGTCAAGCCCTGGGGCACCTGCCACGCCGTGCTGGCCGCCAAGGACCTCATCGACGGCCCCTTTGCGGTGATCAACGCCGATGACTACTACGGCCCCGAGGCGTTCCGGGTGATGTACGATTACCTGTCCACCCACGAGGACGGCAGCTATTACGACTACTGCATGGTGAGCTACCTGCTCCGCAACACGGTGTCGGAGAACGGCAGCGTGGCCCGCGGCGTGTGCGTGACCAACCCGGACGGCACCCTGCACAGCGTGACCGAGCGCACCCGCATCGAGCCCTATGCAGACGGCGTGCACTACACCGAGGACGGCGGCGCAAGCTGGACCGACCTGCCGGGTGATACCCCTGTGAGCATGAACCTGTGGGGCTTTGGCAAGAGCTTCCTGGACGAGGCAGAGAACCGCTTTGCCGCATGGCTGGACGCAAATCTGCCGACCAACCCGCTCAAGTGTGAGTATTTCCTGCCGCTGGTGGTCACCGAACTGATCGAGGAAGGCAAGGCAAAGATCCAGGTGCTGCGCAGCACCGACAAGTGGTACGGCGTGACCTACCGCGAGGATAAGCCGCTGGTGGTGGAGGCCATTGCCCGCAAGACCGCCGAGGGCCAGTACCCGGAAAACCTCTGGGCATAAATTGAACCGAAAACAGCAAAAGAGCACCGTTCCGGCCGGAACGGTGCTCTTTGCTATTTTACGATGTTACGATTGTTTTTTTAATTTGCGTCGGGGGGGGGTAAGCGTTGCCGTATCATCTGCAAAGATCCAGATGGTCTCGTGGATGTGAGAGCCGCTGGAGGAATACGGGGTGATCTTGAGGGTGTAGGGTGCACCGTCTGTTCTGGTGTAGTGCACCTCCACGATCTCGCCGCTCAGCACCTTGCTGCGCACAAAGCTGTAATCCAACACGCGGTTGAAGGCGTCGCGGGATTCCGGCACCACATACTGGTCGCGGTAAGCGGTGATGACGGCACGGAAGGAGCCGCCGGAGGTGTCCAGGATCTTCTGGAAGAAGTCCGGAATGATGATGGGCCGCGCGCTGTCCTCCTGCAGGTTCACCACATACACGCTGCGGTACTTGGGGGCCAGCACCCGCAGGAAGTGCTCGGCGTCCCGCTTCTGGGTCAGGGTGCGCTCCAGCTTTTCGTTCAGGCCCTTGAGCTGACGCTCCTGCCCGTTGCGGCCGTAGTAGGCCAGCTTGTCCTGCTGCATGGCCTGCTCGGCCTTGTTCACGGCCGCTTCCAGCTTGCGCAGATTGTTGGTGTTCTGGATGCCCACCGAGATCTCGCAGTCCTTCTCCCGCAGGAACACGCGCATCCGGTCGGAGGCGGTCCATACGTCGTAGGGCGGCAGGTTGGGGGTGAGCACGACGAATTCGTCACCGCCCACGCGGTAGATGCGGCTGCTCACAAAGAACTTGCGGGCGGCGTTGGCAATGGTGCACAGCAGGTTGTCGCCGCTGCGGTGGCCCAGGTGATCGTTCACCTCATGCAGGCCCACCACGTCGATGTAGGTGCACACCATGGAATCGTAATCCGAATATTGCAGCTCCCGCAGGTCGCTCTCATACTTGCTGCGGTTGGCAAGGCCGGTCAGGGTGTCGTGGCTGTAGGAGAAGTCCAGCTCCTCACTCAGCTGGTTGGCCTGTGCGTCCTCCCGCATCAGCACGGTGGCCCAGGGGTTCTGGGCGCAGCAACCGCGGCAGGGCAGCACTTCCATGGTGATCCACACGAACTGGTTGGCCATCTGCTTGCGGAAGCGGTAGAACTCCGGCTGCTGGGAGTGGAACAGGGTGTCCTGCAGCAGAGGCAGGTCCACCTGTTCCTGGAACATCTCTGCATCGTCCGGGTGCACGACCTTTTCATTCACCAGACGGTCGCAGAAGGTGGTAAAGTCCTCTTCCTTGGCCAGGTCTGCGCCGGGCAGGCGGGCATCCCGCTTGATCACCCGATAGGTGCCGGTGACCAGGTTAAGCAGCGAGACTTCCAGCAGATTGTCGGTAAAGATCTGATATGCCTGCAGGGCCAGTGCCGTCTTTTCCGAGTCCGGGTCCTCCGCAGCGGTGCGGTGGTCGCGGCGCATCAGGTCGCGGCGTATATCCCAGTAGTCGGCGTTATTGGGCTGGGCCAGCAGCTTTTCAGCGTTTTCAATGGGCATGGGCTTGAAGAAGTAGTAGCCCTGCGTATACAGGCAGTCGGCAGCCTGCAGCATGGACACCTGCTCCGGGGTCTCCACACCCTCGGCAATGATGGGCAGATTGAGCCGGTGAGCCATATTGATCACCGATTCCACGATCTGCACACCCTTGCTGTGGTTCTGCTGGTTCATGTCGATGAGCTTCATGTCCAGCTTGATGGCATCCACGTTGGTGTCCTTGAGCATGTTCAGCGACGAGTAGCCGCTGCCAAAGTCGTCCATCATCACCGAGAAGCCCTTGCGGTGCAGGCCCTGGATGGCGTTTTCCACCACCGAGGAGTTCTCGGCCAGCATGGTCTCGGTGATCTCGGCCAGCAGGAGCTTGGGCTCCAGCTGGTATTTCTCCACCAGATCCGAGAAGATCTGCGGCACGTCCAGATTCACGATGTCCACCACGGACACGTTCACCGATACGGGCACCAGATTGCTGCCGCTGGCCTGCCACTTCTGCAGCGTCTGGCAGACGGCTTCCCAGATGTACTGGTCCAGCCGGGAGATCAGGCCGGTGCTCTCCAGCAGGGGCATGAACTCGGACGGCTGCACGCAGCCGCGGGTGGGGTGGTTCCAGCGCACCAGTGCTTCCATGCCCACGATGGCGCGGGTCATGCTGTTGCACTTGGGCTGCAGGAAAAAGGTGAATTCGTGGTTGTCCAGCGCATGCTCCAGCTCACTCAGCAGCTGCTGCTGGGCCTTGAGGCTGTCCAGCATGGCCGGGGCAAAGCGGTGGATGCCGCTGCCGGAATGGTCCGGGTTCATCACGGCGATCTGGGCGTAGTTGCACAGGGTGGCGGCGTCCGCTTCCGGATGCTCGCTCACCGGGCACAGGCCCAGCGCCAGAAAGAAGGTGACATCCTGATGATTGGGGCTCACGCAGGTCTGCAGCGTGATCACGATGTCCTGCTGCTGCACGCGGTCGTCCGGCAGGCAGAGGAAAAAGTCATCGTTGCCCCAGTAGCCCACAGGGCAGCCGGAGGTCTTTTGATAGTCCAGCAGATGGCTGGCCAGGGTGTTCAGCAGGGTATTGCCCTGCTCGGTGCCGTAAAGCTCGTTGTACAGCCTGAAGTGCTCAACGTCGATGGCCGCGACGCACCACTTTTCGGTTTTGTGTGTGTCCAGAAAGTCTTGCAGATGCTGCAGGAAGTCCTCCTTGCGTGCAATGGCTGTAAGGGCACCCGGCTGTACTGTGCCGACGGTTGTATTTTGAATTGTTTTATCAGACATGGTCATCCCTCGCAGTCCGGCAAAAATTGCCAGCTTCAGACATAGTTTATCCAGTTACACTCTTATGTAACAGTATAGCATCAAATGTGCAATTTGGAAATAGCTTCCGGCAATCTTTAATGCACAAAAATGCACAGAATACGCCGCAAAAAAACCGATAAAAAAGCGGGTCATCGCAGATAATTGCAACAAATTCGCAACAACCCGCTGGGCTTATTCCTTGCTGTCCCGGTCCTGATCGGACTCCCGCCGCTCCAGTTTTTTGCGCAGCGTTTCCAGCGAAGTTCTCTTCACGCCGTGCTTCAGCTTGGGGTAGGCCCGCAGCATGCGGCGCTGGCCGATGACGCGGGGCTTCTTCAGCATCTGGGCACGCATCTCGTCGGAGCGTACCTGCAGCTCGGCCGACAGCTCTTCCAGCTGCAGCAGCTCGGCGGCGCGTTCTGCGGCCCGCTCCGAAGCGCCCTGTGCCGCCAGTTTGGCGGCGTTGGCGGCCTCGGCCGCGTTCAGGCGTGCGGTCTCCGAAGCGCGCCGTGCGGTCTCCATGGCTTCGTCGGTCCGGGCACGGATGGCGGCCATGGCCTCACGCGGCTTCAGCTTGGGGACATTGTCCCGGGCTTCGGCGGCAGCCAGCTTGAGCTGCAGGCGGCTCTCGTCCATCTTCTGGTCGGCGGTCATGGCGGTGGTGCCCAGCAGCTCGGTCATGGCGTCGCTCACGGCATGGATGCTGTCGCCCAGCTTCTCCATGGTGTCCAGTGTGTCGGCCAGTGTGGAGGCCGCAATGGCGGTGGCCACTACGTCCGTGGCATACACGGCGTAGAGGATGCACATCAGGATCACGCCCACCAGGGTGGGGACCATGGCCACCAGTCCGGCTATGATGGGGTGCACGATGCGCATGACCACCAGGGTGCCCACGCCCCACAGCAGGCAGAATTCCAGGCAGATATAGCCACCGATGTTGAAGGGGTAGTCACTGTAGTCCCACCAGCGGGTGCGGTACAGCTTGTACAAGGCCCAGCCGCCCACCAGCTCCAGGGCACTGGGCAGGATGACGCCGCCCAGATAGAGCAGCAGGGTGTTGTCCACCAGCGGGGTCAGAGCATAGAGCACGATGACCATGCCGAAGCCGTAGATGGGGCACACCGGCCCGTTCAGGAAGCCGCGGTTCACCAGCTTGCCGGTGGTCACAGCGGCGTAGACCACTTCCAGGCACCAGCCCAGACAGGAATAGATCAGAAAATAGGCCAGCGTCTGGTACAGCGAAAAGCCGCAGACGGTGGTCTGGGTGAGGAAGGCTACCACAAAAACACCTCCGGTCAGTTTTGCTTTGCTACGATCTTGTATTCGTCGCCCGGCTCAAAAAAGGGGCAGGCGGCGGTGCGGCAGGAGAGATAGCGGGCCATTTCGTCCTCGTCCAGTGCGCTGCCCTGGGCACAGTAATAGCTGCCGTATTCGTCCTGCAGGTTGTTCAGGCACAGTTCACAGGGGTCAGACATTGCTCTCGCCTTCCTGTGCAGCCTTGGCAGCCGCCTCGGCTTCGGCGGCTTCCCGTGCCATGCGCTTGAGCACCTTGGGCTCGATCCAGGTCACGCTGTCGTCGCCGGGCTTTTTGCGGGCGATGAGGGCTTTGATCTTGATGCCCATCTCGGTGAACATGCCCTCGTGCTCGGTGCGGATGTTCCACTCCGGCTCGTTCTCGTGCAGGTCGTAGGTCATCCACTCGATGTCGTAGCCGGAAGCGGGGAAGTACTCCAGACTGTCGCGGAACAGGTCATCGTCATCGGTCTTGAAGTAGATCTCGCCGCCGTCCTTGAGGAACGCGCGGTAGTTGATGAGCTGGCGGGGGTAGGTCAGGCGGTGCTTGTGGGAAGAGCCGTTCTTGCTCCACGGGTTGCAGAAGTTGATGTAGATGCGGCTGACCTCATCCTCCGCGGTGATCACGCCCTTGATGCGCTCAATGTCGGTGCTCATGATCTTGACGTTGTCGATGGGGCGGTTTGCGGCCTGATAGGCGGCCTCGATCTTGCGCTTGGCCAGGATGAGCACCTTGTCGGTGATGTCGATGCCCAGATAGTTGTTCTCCGGGTGGGCGCAGGCCAGCTGGGAGATGAAGCCGCCCTTGCCGCAGCCCAGCTCCAGCACAAAGGGCTGCTCCGGGCGGGCATACTGGGCGTGCCACTTGCCGCCCCAGATCAGGGGTTCGTGGACGTGGAAATCGGCGGCCATCAGCTCGTCGTGTGCATAGGGTTTAAAGCGCATTCTCATGATCAATATTCTCCTTCAAAAAATCTTCAACCTGCTCCGGCGTGGCGGCGCAGCTGCCCTGGCAGATGCCGGGCTTGCCGCCGCCGCGGCCGTTCAGGGCGGTGTTCAGGGCCTTGGTCAGGGCACGCACATCCCCGCCGGCCTGGGCCAGGCAGTAACCGGTGCCCTTGTCGTTGGGGGTCAGGGCGGCGCACAGACCGGTGGTGGCCTCGCTCAGGCGCACGGCCAGCCGGTGCAGGCCGTCCGGGTCCAGCCCCGGCACGATGCGGATGGCATTCTGCTCCGGCTCCACGGCGGCGGCCAGTGCGTCGAACAGCTGGCTGCACAGGCCGAAGTGGTTGAACTTGAGGGCCGTGTACTCGTCGTACACCCGGTGTACGGCCACAGCGGTCTGGTCGGCTTTGGCGCTGAGCAGGGCCCCGATGTCCGCCTGCCGTGCCCGCATGGCCTGGGCAGCTTCCAGCGCACGGGCACCGCACACGATGCTCAGCCGCACGCCGCCCTTGTAGTTCTCGCTGGTCAGGATCTTGATCTGACCCACCTGCCCGGTGGTGCGGGTGTGGGTGCCGCAGCAGGCGCACACATCGGCACCGGGAATGGTCACGATGCGCACCTGCCCTTCGATCTCCTTTTTGCTGCGGTAGGTCAGGGCGGCCAGCTCCTGCGGGGTGGGGTAGGTGATGACCACCGGCACATCCTGCCAGACGATGCGGTTGGCTTCCAGCTCGGCGGCGCGCAGGCCCTCGGCAGAGATGGGCACGCTGGTGTCCATGCGCACGGCCTCGGCCCCGATGTGGAAGCCCACATTCTCGGCCCCGAACATCCGGTGCAGGATGCCGGAAAGGATGTGCTCGCCGGTGTGCTGCTGCATTTTGTCAAAGCGCCAGTCCCAGTCGATGGCTTCCTCTACCGTAATGCCCGGCACGGCGGTGTCGGGCAGGGAAGGAACGCTGTGCCAGAGGATGCCGTCCTGCTCGTGGACATCGGTCACGGCCAGCTCGGTGCCGTCCGGCAGGGTCAGGGTGCCCCGGTCGGCAGGCTGACCGCCGCCTTCCGGGTAGAACACCGTACCTTCCAGCGCGATGAGTCCGCCGCCGGTACGGCTGTCCGGCACGGCGGCCAGCAGGACGCTTTCGGCCCGGGTGCGGAAGGCATCCGCTTCAAAATATTTTTCAGTGCACTGCATGGTGCGTAAGACCTCCTGATGCTGTTTGCCGGCGCACCGGCCCATACCGCGTGCAAGCGGCAGACAAATACCAAGTATACCACAGTATACCACGATTTTTGCCTGTGGAAAATAGTCTGCGATTATGTTATGATAAGAATCAACAAGTTTCCGGTCAAAATGTGGAATGTGAGGAAGGTAAAACCATGCGTGAAAGTGGAATCCTGATGCCGGTGTCCAGCCTGCCCGGCCCTTATGGAATTGGCTGCTTTGGCAAGGAAGCATTCAAATTTGTGGATTTTCTGGCCGATGCCGGGCAGAAGATCTGGCAGCTGCTGCCCCTGAGCCCCACCGGCTACGGCGACAGCCCCTATCAGAGCTGCTCCGCCTTTGCGGGCAACCCCTACTTCATCGACCTTGATGCCCTGAAGGAAGAAGGCCTGCTCACGGCAGCCCAGCTCAAGGCAGAGCCCTGGGGCGATGACCCGAAGCAGGTGGACTACGGCACCCTGTACACCAGCCGCTACAAGGTGCTGCGCACCGCCTATGCGGCCTGGCGCAAGGCCTGCAAGGGCCTGCACGGCTGCAGCGATTACTTCCCGGATGACTACTATGCCTTCACCCTGAGCAACGAGGCATGGCTGGAGGATTATGCCCTGTACATGGCTCTGAAAGTGGCCAACGGCATGAAGAACTGGGTGGAGTGGGAGCGCCCCTACCGCCTGCGGGACAAGGCTGCGCTGGCCGCCTTTGCTGCCGAAAACGAGGAAGAGATCGGCTTCTGGAAGTTTGTACAGTACAAGTTCAGCACCCAGTGGCAGGCCGTGAAGCAGTATGCCAACGACAAGGGTGTGCAGATCCTGGGCGATATCCCCATCTATGTCTCTGCCGACTCGGTGGATGCTTGGGTGGGCGGCAAGCTGTTCGAGCTGGATGCTGAGGGCCGTTTTGCCCGTGTGGCAGGCTGCCCGCCGGATTATTTCTCCGCCGATGGTCAGCTGTGGGGCAACCCGCTGTATAACTGGACGTATCATAAACAGACTGGATATGCATGGTGGGTCCAGCGGGTGCGCCATGCCCTGGGTATCTACGACCTGCTGCGCATCGACCACTTCCGGGGCTTCGATACCTACTGGGCCATCCCTGCCGACAGTGCCACCGCCAAGACCGGTAAGTGGGAAAACGGCCCCGGCATGGAGCTGTTCGACGCGCTGGAGCAGGCGCTGGGCCAGCTGCCCATCATTGCCGAGGACCTGGGCGAGCTGTTCCCCAGCGTGCGGAAGCTGCTGGCCGACAGCACTTTCCCGGGCATGAAGGTGCTGCAGTTTGCCTTCAGCGGCGGGGATAACGAGTACCTGCCCCACAACCATGTCAAGAACAGTGTGGTCTACCCCGGCACCCACGACAACACCACCATCACGGCCTGGTGGGAGAGCGCTGCCACCCCCAAGGAAAAGGCCACGGCGGCTGCCTACCTGCACCTGACCGGCGCACACCCTACCGCAAAGGAACTGGCCGCCGTCAAAACGGCGGACGCCCGCGCCGCTCTGCTGCGGGCAGCCCTGGGTTCGGTGGCCGACCGTGCCATCATCCCCATGTACGACTGGCTGGGGCTGGGCGAGGAAGCGCACCTGAACACCCCGGGCAAGCTGGGCGGCAACTGGGCATGGCGTGCAGCGGCCGGTTTTGAGAGCAAAACGCTGGCAAAGACCATTGCCGACGAGTGCAGTGTGTACTGCCGCGTCTAATTCCGGCGGGCACTTTGTAAATTGTTTGGCAATCTGACGAAAATGCAAAAATTCCAGTAAAAAATTGTGCGTTCTGCTGGCAATGGCCCCGCCTGAATGTTATAATGGCTATGAGTTCCCGGAGAGTGCCGGGAATCAGTCAGCTGCCGGTGCACGGCAGCACGATGCATGATGATGGGGAAAATGCAATGGAAAAACAATGGACCGAGCAGGATCTGCACAGTTTTGTGCAGGCTGCACAGGCGGTGTTTGACGGCGTCAGCCTGACCGAAGAACAGCCGGAACCCGGCTGGCAGGACGAAAGCCTGCAGGTGGACTATGAGCTGCGCGGCGGACGGGTGGACTGTGTGCTGCGCCGCATCGTGGAAGCGGACGGCAAGCGCTGGAAGCTGCAGATGTCGGCACCGCTGGCAGGCAATGTCCTGCCCGAAGAGCGCATGACGCCCCGGGAACGGGAGCTGTGCCGCGACGATATGAGCCACGATTTTCTGACCGGTGTGTACAACCGCCAGTATCTGGAGCGGGTGTTCGGCGCAAAGCTGGAACAGTGGGCCCGGCAGGGCCGCAGCGCCGCTGTGGCCCTGGTGGCTCTGGACAAGGGCCCTCAGCTCTGCGATACTTACGGCCAGCCGGTGATGGACCAGCTCCATTGCTTTGTGGGCAACCAGTGGAAAAAGCACTACGACACCCCCCTGCACCAGGTGGTGTGCCGTCTGACCGGCAGCATTTTTGTGGTGGGCAGCGTGGACACCACCGGCCCGCAGCTGGCGGCCCGGATGCAGGAGCTGTACGAGCAGATGCCGCACGAGTGCATCACCACCACTGGCATGATGCACCGGGTGCAGTTCACCATGAGCGGCGCGGCCGCCGGGCTGGACGAGGTGGAGGCCAAGAACTGGCCCGCCCTCTACGAGCTGTGCGATGCCCGCCTGCGCAAGGTGCAGGCTTCCGGCGGTGACCGGATCGGCTGTGCCGAATGACGATCATGTATAGAAAAGCCCCTTTTGGCGCACACTGGCTGCCAAAGGGGGCTTTTTGTATGGAAAACCAGAAAAACGACAACCTCAATCTCCTGGAAGCCGTGGTGCAGAACACCGAAATGGGCAAGAACACGCTGGAACAGATCGTGCCTATGACCGACGACACCCAGTTCAAGGCGGAGCTGCTGCGCCAGCGCAACCTCTACCACCAGCTCAATCAGGAGGCCCACACCGCCATGGAAGCCTGCGGCGGCACCGCCCAGGGCCAGAGCGCCATGGCAAAATTCAACACGAAGATGGGCATCAGCATGAAGACCCTGACCGACAAGTCCACCCGCAACCTGGCCGAGATGCTGACCCAGGGCAGCGGCATGGGAGTGGTGGACTGCGTGAAGGCACAGAAGGACTACCCCAATGCCGCACCCGGCACCAAGCGCCTTGCCCAGCGGCTGATGGAATTTGAAGAGGACAACCGCGTCCGGCTGGAACAGTTTTTGTAAGAAACGTTACCTGGCTGTGGGCCGGGAGTTTCTCCGAGGACCGTCCGCTGGGGTGGGACCCTGTTGCCCGTCAGGGCAATAGGGCGGGCGATGGAATGGCCTGCAACAGCAACGACTGCTGCCAGTGGCAGAAACAGGGAGTTGCTGTTGGGGCAGTGGCCAGCAGGGTGCAAGGCTCGTTCAAGAGCCGACGCAGCCGCTGGGTGCCACAACCCGTTTTTCGTGTCCGAGGAGAAAGCTACCGGGACGCGGCCAACATTGGGCGTGTCACGTCAGCAACACAAAACCCCGGCAGGGCCTGTTGAGCCTGCCGGGGTTTTCATCTGGAAAAGCTGAAAATCAGAGTGCTTCCACCATGGCGGCCACGATCTTCGTGGCGGTGGCAACGTACTCTGCGATGCTGAACTTCTTGACCACCAGCACCTCGTGGCCGTCCTCGTCGGCATTGTCGCTCATGGCGCGCAGGATGACGCAGGGCACGCCGTTCTTGGCGGCGATCTGGCTCACGGCTGCACCTTCCATCTCCACGCAGTCCGGGGCGCACTTGGCCTCGATGGCGGCCTTGGTGGCGCTGTCGCCCACAAACAGGTCGCCGGTGGCGATCTTGCCCACCAGTGCCTTGACACCGGCCTCGGCACAGGCCTTTTCGGCGGCGGCGATCAGCTCCGGGTCACCGGTGTATTCCTTCCGATACGGCGGGTTCTGGCAGATCATGTCCAGCTGGGCGTCGTGGTACAGCACGGTTTTGCCGATGACCACGTCGCCGATGCCGATCTTCGAGGTCATGTTGCCTGCAATGCCGGAGAAGATGATCTTCTCGGCACCGAACTTGGTGATGAGCACCTGGGTGGTGGCGGCGGCGTTGGCCTTGCCCATGCCGGCACAGCACACCACCACCTGCTTGCCTGCCAGCGTGCCCTTGTGGTACTCCACGCCGCCGTAGGGTTCCACAGTGACGTTTTCCAAGCGGGCACACAGCTGATCGACTTCATCGGGCATTGCGCCCATAATACCAAAAATCATAGAACTCTCCTTACACGTTGAACAGGAACTCGATGACGTCGCCGTCGTTCACGACGTACTCCTTGCCTTCAGTGCGCTGCAGGCCCTTGGCCTTGACGGCGGCGTAGTCGAAGTTGTTGGCTTCCAGATCCTTGTAGCCGATGACGCTGGCGCGGATGAAGCCGCGTTCAAAATCGCTGTGGATCTTGCCGGCAGCCTGCGGGGCCTTGGTGCCCTTGCGGATGGTCCAGGCGCGGCACTCCTTCTTGCCGTCGGTCAGGAAGGAGATCAGGCCCAGCAGGTCGTAGCTGGCGGTGATCAGGTTGTCCAGGCCGCTGGCCTCGATGCCCATCTCAGCCAGGAATTCCTTCTTCTCCTCGGGGGAGTAGTCGGCAATGTCCTCTTCGGTCTTGGCGCAGATGGGGATGTAGCGGGCGCCCTCTTCCTTGGCGCGGGCGGCCACCAGCGGAACATACTTATTGTTCTCGATGCCCTCCATCAGGTCATCCTCGCCCACGTTGCAGGCGTACAGCACCGGCTTTGCGCTCAGCAGGCCCATCTCGTGCAGCACAGCCTGCTGCTCGGCGTCACCCTCGTCAAAGTCGAAGCTGCGGGCGGGCTTGCCGGCGCTCAGGTGGTCGGCAAGCTGCTGCAGCCAGGCGGCCTCGGCGGCGGCACCCTTGTTGTTGCCGCTCTTGGCGGCCTTGGCCATGCGGCCGGCGCGGTTCTGTACCACTTCCAGGTCGGACAGGATCAGCTCATAGTCGATGGCGTCAATGTCCGAGATGGGGTCCACGGCCTCGGCCTTGGAGACGTCCTCCACCACATGGATGATGTTGTCGTCGTCAAAGCAGCGCACCACATGCACGATGGCGTCGCACTCGCGGATGTGGCCCAGGAACTTGTTGCCCAGGCCGGCACCCTGGCTGGCACCCTTCACCAGACCGGCGATGTCCACGAACTCCACGATGGCGGGGGTCTTCTTGTTGGTCTGCCACACCTCGGCCAGCTTGTCCAGACGCTTGTCCGGCACGGCCACGATGCCGCTGTTGGGCTCGATGGTACAGAAAGGATAGTTGGCCGCCTCCGCGTTCTTGGTGGAGGTGATGGCGTTGAACAGGGTAGACTTGCCGACGTTCGGCAGGCCGACGATACCTAACTTCATATAAAATACGCTCCTTACACGTTTTTTGGGCATAACAATACATCTATCATTATACGCAAAGCACCGGGGGAGCGCAAGCGTTTTGGCAAGATTGGCCCTTTGGGGCAGACAAAAAGCCCGCCGGGGAGCAAGGCATCCCCCGACGGGCCGGAACAGGTGAAAATTACAGCAGCTTTGCGCGCAGGTCGGCGATCATGGCGTCGTACTCGGCATCGGTCAGCAACACCTTGGGCAGGCTGTCGCTGAAGGGCTGGCCCCAGCTCACGCCGCCCTTGTACTTGGGCACGATGTGCACATGCACATGGGGCATGCCGTCGCCGTAGGTGGCGTAGTTGATCTTGTCCGGGTGGTACAGCTCGTCCAGGACCTTCGCCACCTTGGCCACGTCGGCAAAGTAACCGGCGTTCTCCTCCGGGGTCAGCTGGAAGTACTCGGTCTTGTGGCCCTTGAAGGCCACCACGCAGCGGCCCTTGTTCTTCTGGTCGCGGAACAGGTATACGATGCTGTAGGGCAGCTCGCAGACGTCCAGCATCAGAGCCTTGCGCTTTTCGTTGTCTTTTTCACAGTAAAAACATTCAGCCATGGGGAATACCTCTCTTCTCTCAAAACATAAAGCGGTGCGGCACCGCTTGCGATGCAGGAATGAAGCCCCGGCTTGTAGTACAAACCCGGTACGGTTTCAGTATACATCCCGCCCGGTAAAATGCAAGGAACTTTTCCCGCCCGGCGGCAATTTTGGCGGCCTGTACAAACCGGATGACGCTGTTTTGTGCGGTTTTTCGGCTCGAAGGGGCAAAAACGCGCCGCTGATATCTCGTCGACAGAAGCGGACCTGACCCGGCGAAATACATCCATCGACCGACGTGTGATGTCAGACCGAAATGCGGCCGCCGGGCCGGGCACATCCGGATGGGCAGAAGAACGGAGTTTGTGAAAAAATCATACAAAACCTTCTTTATTTTGTCATAACTCTCCAGTATAATAAAAGATGGAGAGCCTTTTTGACACACGGCCTGCCGCAAGCGCGGCGGCCATTGGATAGACCAGACGGGAGGAAACCTTTATGGCAAACGAAAAGATCCTTGTGGTGGATGATGACGCCAACATCTGTGAGCTGCTGCGCCTGTACCTGACCAAGGAGGGCTATCAGGTCACCACGGCCGGCGACGGCGAGGAGGGCCTGGAAAAATTCAACCAGATCAAGCCCGACATGGTGCTGCTGGATGTGATGATGCCCCGGATGGACGGCCTGGAAGTGTGCCGCCGCATCCGCAAGGCGGGCAATACCCCGGTGATGATGCTCACCGCCAAGGGCGAGACCTTTGACAAGGTGCTGGGCCTGGAGCTGGGCGCCGACGATTACATGGTCAAGCCCTTTGACGCCAAGGAAGTGGTGGCCCGCATCAAGGCGGTGCTGCGCCGCTGCCAGACCACCTCGGCTGCAGCCGAGAGCACCGAGGGCGTGATCGAGTTCGACAACCTGCGCCTGGACATGAACAGCTATGAGCTGCGGGTCAAGGGCAAGGTGGTGGAGGCTCCGCCCAAGGAGCTGGAACTGCTCAACTGCCTGGCTTCCCACCCCAACCGTGTGTACACCCGCGACCAGCTGCTGGACGAGGTGTGGGGCTTTGAGTATTACGGCGACAGCCGTACCATCGACGTGCACGTCAAACGCCTGCGCGAAAAGCTGGCCGGTGCTTCCGACAAGTGGGAGCTGAAAACCGTGTGGGGCGTGGGCTATAAATTCGAGGTGCGTCAGTAATGCGCAAGAGTATCTCGACGGCATTCTTCTCGCTGGTGTCCACCCTGATGGTGCTGGGCATCGTGCTGATGGGCTGTTCGGAATGGGTGCTGTTCAAGAATTATTTTGCCCGGGACCGCTATGAGACGCTGGACCAGGTGGTGGGGGTCACCCGCCGCACGGCCCAGTATCTGGCCCAGCAGGCGGCGCTGCCGGAGGGCGACGAGCTGGACGCCCTGAACACCAAGCTGGAGATCATCGGCGAGAGCGCGGAGGCCTATCTGTTCTTCACCGACAACGACGGCCGGGTGCTGATCGCTTCCAGCCCGGAAATGCTCACCGCACAGGCCGTGCCGGATGAGATGATGAAGAAGGCGGCGGCCTCCGGCGCGGACTACTACCATGTGTTCGGTACGCTGGATGGGGTGCTGACCGAAAAAAGCTATATCACCGTCAGTGAGATGTGCGACGAGCGCGGCAGCCAGAGCGGCTGGATCTTTTTGTGCTCCTCCGGCAGGCAGCTCACCGAGTTCAAGCAGCAGTTCTGGTCCAACTTCCTGCTGTCGGCCTGCGTGATGCTGCTGTGCGCCAGCATCCTGACCAAGCTGTTGATGCGCAAACTCACCGACCCGCTGCAGAAGGTGACCGACGCGGCCCAGCGCTTTGGCGGCGGCGACCTGTCCGTGCGTGTGGAAGGCGTGGAAGGCGAAGGGGAAGTGGCCGACCTGGCCCGCACCTTCAACCGCATGGCCGACAACATCCAGACCAACGACAACTCCCGGGGCCAGTTCATGGGCAACATCGCCCACGAGCTGCGCACCCCCATGACCACCATCAAGGGCTTTGTGGACGGCATGCTGGACGGCACCATCCCGCCCGACATGCAGAACCATTATCTGCAGCTGGTCAGCGAGGAGACGGGCCGTCTGGCCCGTCTGATCCAGAACATGCTGGATCTGTCCAAGCTGGAAAGCGGCGAATATCAGGTCAATGCCCGGATGTTCAACATCTGGGACACCCTCACCGGCGTGGCGCTCTCGGCCGAGCAGCGCATCAACGACGGCATGATCGAGATCGAGGGCCTGACCATGGACGAAAAGGCGCTGGTGTACGCCGACCCGGACCTGATCCATCAGGTGGTGTACAACCTGCTGGACAACGCCATCAAGTTCACCCCGGCGGGCGGCACCATCCGCTTCAGCGTGGAAAAACTGGGCCCGGAAACCGAGATCGCTGTCTGGAACTCCGGGCAGGGCATCAGCCCGGAGGCACTGCCCTATGTGTTCCAGCGCTTCTACAAGGAGGACCGCTCCCGCGGCCTGCACGCCCGCGGCGCGGGCCTGGGCCTGAACATCTGCAAGGTGCTGGTCAACCTGTCCGGCGGACAGATCCGGGTGGAGAGCCAGCAGGGCGAGTGGTGCCGGTTCGTATTCACCCTGCCTTCGCAGGCCCCGAACCCCGGCGGCATGAAGCGCCTGCCTGACGAGGCCGGCGGTGCCCCTGCCGTGGAGGACCCGGCCAGCATGAAACCGGTGGAATAACCGCACAGCCAGACTGCCCGGACGTCAGGGCGGTCTGGCTGTTTTGTGTTTTGCGTCGGAGGTCATTTCAAATCGTCACCATGCCTCCTGCAGGGCCAAAAGAAAGAGGGCAGATGGACAAATCTTTCAAATTACGACTTTTCGGTGAAAAACAGGCCGGCAGGTTTGATTTTTTGTGCGTTTTCATGTAAACTAAAGATATCCATGCCCCGGTATTCCGGAAACCGCAAAACCGGAAAAATACCGGGCCTGTGAGGATAAAAACTTTTGAATATAACGGAGCGTAACGATATACTATGGCGATTGTAAGTCCTTCGATCCTTTCGGCTGATTTTGGCAAGCTGGGCGCGGATTGCCGCACGGTGCTGGACGCCGGTGCACAGATGCTGCACTACGACGTGATGGACGGCCATTTTGTGCCCAACATCAGCTTTGGCGTGCCGGTGCTCAAGAGCCTTCACAAGACCCTGCCGGATGCCTTTTACGATGTGCATCTGATGATCAGCCACCCGCTGCAGTACGCAGAACCCTTCATCAAGGCCGGTGCCACCCTGTACAACTTCCATCTGGAATGCGAGGACGATATCCAGCAGACGCTGGATGCCGTGAAGGCGCTGGGCTGCAAGACGGGCCTGACCATCAAGCCCGGCACCGCCCCGGAGGCGCTGGCCCCCTATCTGGACCAGCTGGACCTGGTGCTGGTGATGAGCGTGGAGCCCGGCTTCGGCGGCCAGAAGTTCATGCCCTCGGCACTGGACAAGCTGCGCTGGCTGAAGGCGGAGCGCGAGAAGCGCGGCCTGCACTATCTGCTGGAAGTGGACGGCGGCGTGGACGACACCACCGCCCCGCTGTGCGTGGAGGCCGGTGCCGACGTTCTGGTGGCAGGCAGTGCCGTGTTCGGCAAGGACGACATGACCGCCGCCGTGCGCCGTCTGGCTGCCCTGTGAGAGGGAGCGTTGTATGGATGAAGCATTGATCCGGGAGCAGGAACAGCAGCTGCAAAAGACCGGAAAATATTACAAGCATATCTGCTGGATGGCGGTGCCGCCGCTGTGCATGGCCTGCTACCTGTACGGTCTGCGCCCGCTGCTGCTGTGCGGCATTGCCATGCTCACCGGCAACCTGTGCGACCGTCTGGTGTCGCTGCTGCGGCACCGCGTATATCAGGACAGCGACCTGTCCAACGAGAGCTTTGGGCTGGTCATCGCCCTGCTGATGCCGGTCACCGTGGACATCTATGTGCTGGTGGCGGCGGTGCTGGCCGGTGTGCTCATCGGCAAGGAGGTCTTTGGCGGCTACGGCAGCTACCCCTTCAACCCGGCCGCCGTGGGCTATGCCGTGGCGGCGGTGTCCTGGCCGGAACAGGTGTTCCGTTACCCGCAGCCCTATACGGCCATCCCGCTGTGGGATGCCTCCGGCGTGCCGGTGTCCAGTGCCATTGAGGACACCCTGAGCAGCGGCGGCATGCTGAACTACAGTTCGATCGCGCTGAGCCTGGGCGAATACGCCGCCCCCATGGGCACCGGTGCCGCCCTGGTGCTGCTGGCCTGCGGGCTGTTCCTGTGGAGCCAGAAGGATGCCCATATGACGGCCTCGGTGAGCTTTCTGGCCACCTGCGCCCTCATCGCCTTCTTTTTCCCGCGGCAGGCGGGTCTGGCAGAAAGCGATGTGCTGGTCAACGCCCTGCCCCGTCTGCAGTGCGTGCGGGACGAGCTGCTCACCGGCGCGGTGCTGTTCAGCGCGGTGTTCCTCATCAATGAGCCCTACACCTGTGCCCACCACCGGATGGGACGCATCCTGTACGGTGTGCTGGTGGGCGTGGTAAGCATGGGCTTCCGTTATTACGGCGTGTACGAAACGGGCGTGTGCTTTGCCGTGCTGGCCGTCAACAGCATCTCGGCGTGGATCGACCGCACCGAGGTGCGGCTGTACCGTCTGCTGCACCTGCCCGCATCCGGTGCCGGAAAGGAGGCCGCAGAATGAGAAAAGCGACCGCAGAACTGATTTTGAAGGATCCCGACCGCTTTGCCCACCACGACCGCGTGTTCCTGAACAACCCCGTGGTCATGCAGGGCATGGGTCTGGCCCCGCTGGTGGTGCTGGCCACCACCGCCCATAACGGTGTGATGCTGGCGGCTGCGGTCACGCTGCTGCTGGTGCCCTCCCGCGTGCTGGCCTGCCTGCTGAGCCGTCTGTTCCCCCTGAACAGCGAGAACCCGGCCCCGGAAGAGCTGCAGAAAAAGCTGCTGCCCCGTGCGCTGGTGTACAGTCTGAGCGCGTCGGTGGTGTATCTGGCGGCCTATCCCATCCTGAATGCAATGTTCGGCACCAGCCTGCTGACCCTGGGCATCTACCTGCCCCTGCTGGTGGTGGAGCCGCTGCTGACCTACCGCTTTGGCCGCGTGCAGGAAACGCTGCATAAGGCCGTGTCCAAAGGCCTGCGCATCACGGTGGGCTATGCGCTGCTGCTGATGCTGCTGGGCTGCGTGCGCGAGTGGCTGGCACTGGGCACGGTGTTCGGCACCACGGTGGGGCAACGGGCCGTGCTGCCCATGGCCGGGATGCCGGCGGGCGGCTTTATCGTGCTGGGCGTGCTGTGCGCCGTGTGGCGTGCACTGGCAGCCCGGCGCAAGGCCTATCTGGTACGGGAAGCGCGCAGCCTTGTGGATGTGCATGCACAGAAGGAGGCGGACGGCGAGCAATGAGAGATGTTGTGAATGCCTGGGTGGTGTTCTTTGGCTATGCGGTGCTGGCCGTGTTTGCCCAGAATGCCATCTTTACCCGCGCACTGGGCGTATCCCGTCTGGTGCAGCTGGTGGGGGATGACCGCACCAGCAGCTGGCTGTTCGGCCTGCAGCTGTGCATCACGCAGGTGCTGGTGGCCCCGCTGGCCTGGTATGCCGGCAGCTGGATCGTCCCGCTGGAAAACCGCGCCCAGCTGCGCCCGCTGGCGTATGTGGCCGCCATTGCCGTGGTCTGCACCGCCGAAGAGCTGGTGCTCGGCCTGGGCCGCCGGCTGCCCCTTGCGGGCAAGCTGCTGCGCATCGTGCCCGCTGCAGCCCTGAACAGCTGCGTGCTGGGCACCGTGCTGGTGGAGCGCACCCAGAGCTTTACGCTGATGCAGAGCCTGGGCTTTGGCTTGGGCAGCGGCGTGGGCTACCTGCTGGCTGTGCTGCTGGTCACAGAGGCCCAGCACCGCCTGCGCAGCAAGGCTATCCCCTCCGCGTTCCGCGGCCTGCCCATCACGCTGGTGTACATCGGCGTGCTGGCGCTGGCCATTTATGGCTTTACCGGCCATTCGGTGATCCTGTAAAGGGAGGTAAGTCAAAATGGCAAAGTATAAACGTCGGCCCAAGGTCAAGCGCTACCGCCGCAGCTTTTACAGCCGCGGCATGCGCATCCGCAAAATCGTGGGCATCGTCGTGCTGGTGGCCGTGGTGCTGGCCGCGGCATGGTTCGCCGCGCCCCATGTGCTGGACTGGGCTACCCACACCTGGTACACCGTGGTCAAGGACCGGGATCTGGAAGCCGAGAGCGCATCCCGCGCGGCGGCATCCTCCCAGGCAGCGGCTTCGGCAGCCGCGTCGGAGGCGGCTTCCTCGGCGGCATCGGAGCCGGAAGAGGACGTCTTTAACGGCAAGGCAATCGTTTCCGGCCGGTGGGCGGAGCTGGACACGGCGGCCCTCACGGACGATGACACCCTCCGCGCCACGGCACAGCAGCTGAAGGCGCAGGGCGTGGAATACGCCGTGCTGACCCTGAAAGATGCGGCCGGAAACATCTACTATGCATCGCAGGCGGCGGCTGCGGCGGGCGGCATCGTGGCCGACCCGCTGGACGCCGGGCACATCGCGGCCATCCTGCGGGAAGAAAAGCTCATTCCGGTGGCGCAGCTGGCGGCCTTCAAGGACCCCATCTCGCCCCGCACCGACCCCTCCATGGCCATCCACTACAACGGCAGCGCCCTGTGGCTGGATGCCCAGAAGAACGGCAACCCCTGGCTGAACCCTTATTCCACGGCGGCAGTGGAGTATGTGGGCGACCTGGTGGAAGAGGTGCAGCAGCTGGGCTTTGAGCAGGTGGTGCTGACCAATGTGCAGTTCCCCAAGCTGAGCAAGAAGCAGGACTACGGTACCACCAACGGGGTCTCCCGTGCCGACCAGCTGAAGGCGGACATCGCCGCCCTGCAGGACCGTTTGTCGGGCAAGGTGACCCTGTGGTTCAGCTACACGCTGGATCAGTGCAAGAACAGCAGTGTGGCGCTGGACGTGCCGGCCCTGACCCTGGGCGTGCAGAACCTGCTGGTGACCTCGGATGCGGCCATGGATGCCGATGCCCTGCAGGCGCTGGAAATGGCGGCCACGGATGCAGGGGTGGAGAACCTGACCGTACACGCCGCAGACCGCTTTGAGACCGACCGCGTTTCGGGCTGAGTGATGCAGTAATTGTCTTTGATGATACGGGAAAGTGAGGAATCGACCATGAACACCACAACTTGCTTTGCACCTGCGCACATCCTTCTGCCTGCGGAGCAGATCCCGCTGAAACAGTGGGGCTGCATTGCCTGCGACCAGTTCACCAGCGACCGCGAGTACTGGCAGCGGGCCAAAGAAGCGGCTGACGGCAGCCCCAGTACCCTGAACCTGATCCTGCCGGAGGTGTATCTGGAGGACGGCGACGCGGACGCCCGGGTGGAGCAGATCCATGCCACGATGGCGGATTATGCACAGAACGTGCTCACCCGCGCCGTGGACGGCTTTGTGTATGTGGAGCGCACCGAGCAGAGCGGCCGGGTGCGGCAGGGTCTTGTGGGCAAGGTGGATCTGGAAGCCTACAGCTATCAGCGCGGAGCAAAGTGCACCGTGCGGCCCAGCGAGAGCACGGTGGAGAGCCGCATCCCGCCCCGCATGAAGGTGCGCACCGGTGCCGCACTGGAAACGCCCCACATCATGATGCTGGCCGACGACCCTCAGTGCACCCTCATCGAGCCCATCGCGGCCCGCAAGAACGAGCTGCGCAAAGTGTACGAGGGCGAACTGATGCTGGGCGGCGGCCATGTGGCCGGTTGGGCCGTGGAGGACCCGGCCATGATCGACCAGATCGAGACGGCACTGGCTGCGCTGGGCAGTCAGGAGGCCTTTGATGCCAAATACCCGGATGCTGCCCGCCGCGACCCGCTGACCCTGGCCGTGGGCGACGGCAACCATTCGCTGGCCACCGCCAAGGCCTGCTGGGAGGAGCTGAAAAAGACCCTGACCCCGGAGCAGGCCGAGAACCACCCGGCCCGGTGGTGCCTGGCCGAGGTGTGCAACGTCCACTCGCCCGCCATCGAGATCGAGCCCATCCATCGGGTGCTGTTCAATGTGGACTGCGCTGCCGTGCTGCTGGCGCTGATCACCTGGAGCGACGAGAACATGGCAGGCTGCTGCTTTGGCGGCGAGAAAAAGCAGCCCTTTACGCTGGCCGGCCCTCACATGGCCAACGTGCTGAGCTTTGAGGAGCCCACCGCGCCGCTTACCGTGGGCACCATCGACGAATTTATTGAGTATTATCTGGAGCGTCACCCGGAGGGCCGGGTGGACTATGTACACGATGAACCGGCTGTGCGCGCGCTGTGCAAGAAGGGGGCTGTGGCCTTCCTGATGCCGCCCTTTGCCAAGAGCGACCTGTTCAAGGGCGTTGTGATGGGCGGCGTGCTGCCCCGCAAGACCTTCAGCATGGGCCATGCGGAGGAAAAGCGCTATTATATCGAGTGCCGGAAAATTACGGAATGAGAGAGCGCAATAGCCTTCCCCCAAGGGGGAAGGCTATTATAGGAGAACCATGACATTTGAAGAACTGAATCTGTCCGCCCCGCTTCTGCGCGCTGTGCAGGAGGCAGGCTATGAGACCCCGTCGCCCATTCAGGCAGCGGCCATCCCGCCGGTGCTGTCCGGCCGGGATCTGATGGGCTGTGCCCAGACCGGCACCGGCAAGACGGCCGCTTTTGCGCTGCCCATGCTGGATCGCCTCACTGCCAACCCGCCCCGCCGCAAGGGGGCCATCCGCGCGCTGATCCTGACCCCCACCCGGGAGCTTGCCTTGCAGATCGGCGAGAGCTTTGACGCCTACGGCAAGTACCTGAACCTGCGCAGCACCGTGATCTTTGGCGGTGTGGGCCAGGCCCCGCAGGTGGAGGCCCTGAAAAAGGGCGTGGACATCCTTGTGGCCTGCCCGGGCCGATTGAACGACCTGATCGGGCAGGGCTTTATCGACCTGTCGGATCTGGAGATCTTTGTGCTGGACGAAGCCGACCGTATGCTGGATATGGGCTTCGTGCACGATGTGAAGAAGGTGATCGCCAAGCTGCCCAAGGTGCGCCAGAACCTGATGTTCAGCGCCACCATGCCCGCCGAGATCGAGCAGCTGGCCGCCGGCATCCTGCGGGACCCGGCCTTTGTCAAGGTGGACCCGGTGTCCAGCACCGTGGACCGCATCCAGCAGAGCCTGTACCATGTGGAGAAGGGAAACAAGAAATTCCTGCTGCCCTGGCTCATCCAGAACCTGCAGCCCCCGGTGGTCAACGCGCTGGTGTTCAGCCGCACCAAGCACGGGGCCGACAAGATCGCAAGAGACCTCACCAAACAGGGCATCCCGGCGGCGGCCATCCACGGCAACAAGAGCCAGACCGCCCGCGTGACCGCACTGGAGGACTTCAAGGCCGGTAAGACCAGGGTACTGGTGGCCACCGACATCGCCGCCCGCGGCATCGACATCAGCGAGCTGTCGCATGTGTTCAACTACGACCTGCCCGAGGTGCCGGAGACCTATGTGCACCGCATTGGCCGCACGGCCCGTGCCGGAGCCGACGGCACCGCCGTCAGCTTCTGCGCCCCGGAGGAGCAGGAGTATCTGGCCGGCATCGAAAAACTGAACCGCCGGAAGATCCCAGTGGTGTCCGGCCACCCGTGGGACGGCGTGCCCGCCCCGGTGCGCCCGGAGCCGCCCGTGCGCGGCAAAAAGCCCAAAGCTGCCCCCGAACAGGCCGGGAAGCAGCCGGAACAGCAGGCAAAGCCCGCGAAGGCGGCCGCCCCTGCAAAGCCTGAAAAAAAGGCTGCTGCCGTGCTCAAAGCGCAGGCAAAGCAGCCCGTAAAACTGGAAAAAGAGGAACGAACCATGGATGATCCCAAGCGTACTTCCGGCGGGCGCAGCAATGACCGCCGTTCCAACAATAACAACAACAGCCGCCCCCGCCGGGAGCAGAACGCCCCGGCCCGCGGCAGCAATGCCCAGCCCAAATTTGACCCGCACTTTGTGAGCGCCCCGGAGGCAACGCCGCTGCGCTCGGCCAGAAAGGCCCCGGCTGCTCCCGCTGCCCCGGCCATCAAGACCGCGCAGGGTGCTCAGGCCGTGCAGGGCCAGAATGCCCCGAACGGCGACCGCCGCAATGCAGGCCGCCGCAGCGACCGGAACACCCCGAATGACCGCAATGCCCGCCCGGCTGCAGCCGGTGGTGCAGGCCGTGCTCCGCGCAGTGAACGCAATGAGCGCACCGGCAGCCCCCGCAGTGCCGCCGGCGGCGCAGGCCGCGCCCCCAAGGCCGACACCGGCCGCCGCAGCCGTCAGCCCGCTGCAAAGGACGAGGACCCGGGCCTTGTGCTCATCAGCCGCCGCCCGCCGCAGCAGAAGTTCACGAACTTTGAGGAGTACATGAACGCCCACGGCGGTGCCACCGCCCCCATTGAGGACCACAGCGACGAGGTATGAACCTGAACGAATTTGCCCCCTGGCAGTGCCCCCTGTGCGGCGCGCCGCTTGCCGGGGATGTGTCCCTGAAATGTGCCCGGAACCACAGCTTTGACCGTGCAAAAGAGGGCTACTGGCATCTGCTGCCGGTGCAGAGCATGCGCACCAAAGCCCCCGGAGACAGCAAAGAGATGGTGGCGGCTCGCCGCGCTTTCCTGAACGCCGGATATTACGGTATCTTCGGGCAGGCGGCGGGGGAGCTGTGCCTGGAATACGGCCAGCCTGCCGCCCCGGGTGCCGCACTGCATCTGCTGGATGCGGGCTGCGGCGAGGGCTGGTATGACCGCTGCATCGCGCAGCAGTTTGCCAAGGCGGGCAGGCCGCTGCAGCTGGCCGGGTTCGACATTGCCAAGCCTGCCGTGCGTCTGGCCGCCAAAGCATTGCCTGCCGCCCGGTACGCGGTGGCCTCCAGCTTCAGCCAGCCGGTGCGCACCGGCTGGGCCGACCTGCTGCTGAACTGCTTCTCGCCCTTTGCGCAGGAAGAGTTCCAGCGGGTATTGCGCCCCGGCGGACGCATGATCTATGTGGTGCCCGGCGCGGAACACCTCTACCAGATGAAGGCCGTGCTCTACGACACGCCTTACAAGAACCCGGTGCAGGAAGTTGCCTACCCGGGCTTCCGGGCCATCGGCGAGCGGGAAGTACAGGGCACCATCACGGTGCCCCACGACCAGCTGGAAGCACTGTTCGCCATGACCCCCTATTACTGGAAAACGCCCCGCGACGGTGCGGCCCGTCTGGCCGCCCTGCCGGAGCTGACCACCGACATCGCATTCCGGTTTTTGCTGTTTGAGAAGCTGTGACCAAAAAGCTCCCCTGACCTGTGGTCAGGGGAGCTTTTTTCATGCGTGATATTCCATCCACTTGCCCTTCCAGGCGTAGAGGATCATGAGTCCGGCACCCAGTGCCCAGGACACCGGGTAGAGGATGAACACCCCTTCGATGCCGGAGAAGAGGGGCAGCACCCACTGGATCCACACGATGCGGAACAGGCACAAGGACACCAGCAGCACCACCATGGGAGGGATGCTGGCTCCGGTGCCTCGCACCGCACCGGCCAGCCCGTGCAGGATGCTGAGCAGGAAATAGAAGGGGCAGAACCAGTGCATGGCGGCTTCGCCGAAGAATACCACGGTCTCGTCATTGGTGAACAGGTGCATGATGACGTCCTGCCCGAGCAGCAGCAAGGCACCGGTGGCCAGCGTGTACACCACCCCCACCGCCAGGGTGACCCAGGTGCCTTTTTTGACCCGGTCCAGCCGGCCTGCGCCGTAGTTCTGGCCCACAAAGGTGGTGGCGGCCATGCTGATGCTGCTCACCGGCAGGATGTTGAAGCCGTCGATCTTCATGTAGGCGGCAAACCCGGCCATGGCGGCGGCACCGTAGCTGTTGACGCTGGCCTGCACCAGCACGTTCGAGAAAGAGATGACCATGTTCTGGATGCCGGTGGGCAGGCCCACCCGGATGATGCGGGCGGCCATCTTTTTGTGCAGGCGGATCTCGCGGGGGATCACCCGGCAGTCGTCGGTGGATTTTATCAGAAACCGCAGGCTCAGCACGCAGGACACCAGCTGGCTGATATCGGTGGCGATGGCGGCCCCCGCCACGCCCATGCGGAAGATCACGATGAACACCAGATCCAGCACGATGTTAGTCACCGAGGCCCATGCCAGATAGATGAGGGAGCGGCGGGAGTTTCCGGCGGCGTTCAGGATGCCGGCGGTCATGTTGTACACTACACTGAACAGCACGCCGCCAAAATAGATGCGGATGTAGGTCACGGCATCCCCCAGCACCTCGGCGGGGGTATTCATGGCCACCAGCAGGGCCCGGCCGCAGGCGATGCCGCCCACAGTGAGCAGCAGGCCCATGATCACGGCGATGGCCAGCGAGGTGTGCACGGCCTCCTGGGCTTCCCGGTGGTCCTTGGCCCCCAGGAACTGCGACACCACCACGCCAGCGCCCACGGCCAGGCCCTGGCTGAAGCCGATGAGCAGATAGATGGGGGAGCCGCTGGAGCCTACCGCCGCCAGGGCGTTGGCTCCCACAAAGTTGCCTACGATGATGCTGTCGGCGGTGTTGTACAGCTGCTGCAGCAGGTTGCCGAAGATCAGCGGCAGGGCGAACAGCAGCAGGCTCTTCACGATGCTGCCCTCGGTCATCAGATTGTTTTGGGATGGGGTTTCAACGGCGTTTGCCACGGGAGATCTCCTTTCGATGCAGTGGATGAGAACTATCTTTTACCATAACACAAAACCGGGCCGGACACAAGAGCAAAGGCCGCATGCTGCATAATTGCGGCACAGCGGCCCATACTCCCTGCAGAAAGGCAGGGGAGCAGGATGCATGCACAGCACGACCGGCACCGGGGGTGGAACCCCTTCTGGGCGGCACTGGGGGCGGCGCTTCTGGTGCTGGTGCCGCTGGTGGGCGGTACCGTACTGCTCAGTCGGCAGCAGCTCAGCCGCCAGCTGCGGCAGGCGGCCCGGAGCCAGCAGGGCGTGGCGGTACAGCTCCCGCGGGAGAGCGACCGCCTGACCGTGCTGGTGTGCACGGCGGGGGAGCAGCCGGGCTTTGTGCTGGCCTACCTGAACGCCAGCCAGAACGGTGTGCATCTGCTGGCGGTGCCCGCCGGGCTGCAGGTGACCTTTGCGGACGAGGACGCGGCGCTGGCCGACTGCTACGCGGCGGCGGGGCCGGCCCGCTGCCGACAGGCACTGATGGAGTGCCTGCCCCTGCCGGAGGATACCCGATACCTGGCGTTGTCGGAGGCCGTACTGGAGCGCATCACGGCCCGGTACGGGCCGGTGCGGGTGGGCTTTTCCGGGGCGATGACCGCCGGGGAGCTGGCCCGCTATGGCCGCGACAGCCGGGTGCAGGGACTTTCGGCGGCAGAAGCCCACGGCTTTCTGACCGGAATGGACGCGGACGCCGTTGTGCCGCAGGCCCACCGGGCCGCGGCGCGGGGCGCGGTGTGGGATGCTTTCTTCCGCCAGAACCTCGACCTGCTGCCCGGGGCCCTGCCGCAGGCGCTGCGGTCGGTGAGCGCTTCGCTGCTGACCGACCTGACCGCACTGGACCTTGATACACTGGACCGTACGCTGGAATTTCTGGCCAACAACGAAGCGCAGATCGAGACGCAGGTCCTGCCGGGCGACGAGCAGGCCGGGCGTTACACCCTCAACGAGGAGTCCCTTGCGGCGGTGCAGAGCTTTTTCAACGTTTCGCCCACCGATGGGCAGGCGTCATCCGCCAGCGAGCCGTAACCCAGCACAAAGGTGCCGGGGGCGGTGCTGCCGCTGCCGGTCAGGTCGTAGTCGCTGAGCAGGCTCAGCCGCACCCCCTGCGCCCTTGCTGCCGCGTGCAGGGCTGCATCCGGCGGGGCATTGCGCAGGTGTGCCAGCAGGTGCAGGCCGGTGTGCAGGCCGGTGAGGGTAAGTTCGCCGGGGGCAAAGGCAGCGGTCAGGGCAGCGGTCAGGGCGTCACGGCGGGCCTTGTAGGCCACCCGCTCGCGGGCCAGATGCCGGGTGAAATAGCCCCCGGTGATGAAGCGGGCCAGCGTCTGCTGCTCAAAGCGGCTCACGGTGCCGGAATACAGCCGGTATTTGGCGTGCCAGGCGGGCAGCAGATGTTCCGGCAGCACCATGTAGGCAATGCGGATGCCGGGCGCAAGGCTGCGGGAGCAGGTGGACAGGTACACCACCGGGCCGTCGGCCCCGGCCATGCCCTGCAGGCTGGGCAGGGGGCGGGTGTCAAAGCGGAACTCGGAGTCGTAGTCGTCCTCGATGATGTAGCGCTGGCCGGGGCGGCGGGCGGCCCAGTGCAGCAGCTCGGCCCGGCGGCCGGCCGGCATGGTGACGCCGGTGGGGAACTGGTGGCTGGGGGTAACGTAACACACGGCGGCCCCGGAGCGGTCCAGTGCATCCAGCGAAAGGCCGCCCTCGTCCACGGGCAGGCAGCAGCAGCGCATGCCGGTGTTTTCCAGCACCTGCAAAGCGCGGGGGTAGCCGGGGGTCTCCACGGCGGCGGTGCCGTGCAGCAGCGGGGCCAGCAGGCCCAGCAGATATTCCAGACCGGCACCCACCACCACCTGATGGGCACCGCACTGCACGCCGCGGTATTCGGCCAGATAATCCGCCAGCGCCTGCCGCAGGGCAAGGTCACCCTGGGCGTCGCCGTTGGTCAGCAGCTCCGGGGAGGAGTACAGCAGTTCCTTCTGCAGCCGCGCCCAGGTGCGGAAGGGAAACAGCCCCGGGTCCACGCCCCGGGTGGACAGGTCGTACCGCACCGGCGGTTCCGGCGCGGCGGGCTCCGGCACGGCCGGGGCGGGCGACGGGTCCCGTGCATCCGGCCCGACCTGCGGCAGCGCCAGATATTCCTGTACATAAAAGCCGCTGCGCTCCCGGGCGGCAAGGTAGCCCTCGGCAGCCAGCATCTGGTAGGCGGTGTCCACAGTGTTTACCGAGACCGACAGCTCGGCCGCCAGCCGCCGCTTGCCGGGCATCCGGGTGCCGGCGGGCAGGGCCCCGGTGCGCATCTCTCCGGCCAGACTGCGGTACAGCTGTTCGTACAGCGGCACCCCGGAGCCCGGCTCCAGTGCGGTGGTCAAATGGACCATGATCGTGTCCTCCTCTTTTTGCAGAATGCCAAACTGACCCCATAAAAAAACTTTATTCTGGGTATTTTCATGAGGTCAGTTCCGCGTATAATAGGAGCATACCCGCCGGACACCCAAATGTCAAGTAGGATGGTGGGTAAGCGGCTGCGTGAGCGATCAAAGCCCCGGTGGGGCTTTGAAACGGAAAAGTCCGGCGATGTTGAAATTTGGAGGGAAAGCAATCATGTCTACTACTGCAATGTGGCTGCTGCTGGCAGTCGTTGTCGTTGCCATCGTGTTTGGCAGTGTGCTGTACAAGCGCACCTTCACCACCAAGGAACTGGCCCTTACCGGCGTCATGGCCGCGCTGAGCCTGGTGGCCTACCTGTTTTTCCGGGTGCCGTTCTACGGCGGCTCCTCGTTCCATCTGGGCAACACCTTCACGGCCCTGACCGCCCTGCTGCTGGACGGTGTGTCCGGCGGTCTGGCCGGTGCCATCGGTCTGGCTCTGGCCGACATCCTGGCCGGTGACCCGGGCTACGCCATCACCACCTTTGTGCTCAAGTTCATCATCGGTATCACCTGCGGCACGGTGGCCCATAAGGCCTTCAAGCTGCGAGAGCTGGACAAGCACAGCAGCGGTTACCTCGTCAAGGTGGTCGTGGCCGCGGCCTCCGGCCTGCTGCTGAACGTGTTTACGGACCCGTTCCTGGGCTACTTCCGCAATGTGTACATCTTTGGCCAGGAATACACCGTGGCACAGGCCCTGACCAAGATCGCAGGCGGCGTCACCTTTGTGAACAGCGTGGCCTCCACCGTGTGCGTGGTGGTGCTGTACCTGGCCCTGCGCCCGGCACTGGAGCGTGCCGGGCTGCTGCCCAAGGGTGAAACCAACTAAGCCATCTCTCTACCCTGATACAAGCACTGCCGCCCCCGTCTGCCGGACCCTATCCCCCGGCGGCCGGGGCGGTGGTGTTTTTGGCCTGTGGGGCGGGAGTTTCTCCGGTGGATGATCCGAGGATGGGACCCTGTTGCCGCAGGCAATAGGGCGGGAGCTGGAAGCCCCGAACGTCTGCGGAGAAAGCTCCCACCCTGCAGGCCGGTTCCGGCCGTTCTGCTTTGCATTCTGGCGGTGCGTGCGGCATAAGATGGAAAAAAGAGCTTGCACATGGGGGCAAAATATGGTATAGTCTTTCTGTCGTGCACAGCTGTGCACAGAGAAAGAACTGGAAAGACGTGCGGGGAAGCATTGCCCTGCACTCTGGAGAAGCCCGCAGCAGCGGGTGCCGAAGGTGTAAGGCCGCAGGGAAAGGCGGCTGTATCTCTCAGGCAAAAGGACAGAGCCATCGTCTGATACGCACAAGGGCACCGCCGGGAATGCGGCGTGCCCGGCAGCGGAAAATGAATGCGCCTGAATTTTGCAGACAGAGCCTTTGGTGGGTCCTGTCTGCTTTTTTGTTTTGTGTAAGAGGGGGAAATTTACCATGCTGGAATGGATCACGCAGATCAACAATGCAGTTAACGGAGTGGTCTGGGGCCCGGCGGGTCTGGCGCTGCTGTTCGGCACCGGCCTGATCATGTCGGTGCGCACCGGATTTTTCCAGTTCCGCAAAATGGGCTACTGGCTCCGGCACACCATCGGAGCCATCTTTACCAACAAGGACGTCACTGCCCACACCAGCAAGGAGGACATGGCCATCAGCCAGTTCCAGAGCATGTGTACAGCGCTGGCGGGCACCATCGGCACCGGCAACATCGTGGGCGTGGCCACGGCCATCGTCTCCGGCGGGCCGGGTGCCATCTTCTGGATGTGGGTCATGGCGTTGCTGGGCATGATGACCAGCTTTTCGGAAAACGTGCTGGGTGTGTACTACCGCCGCAAAAATGAAAAAGGCGAGTGGAGCGGCGGTGCCATGTACTACCTCACCGACGGTCTGGGCGCAAAGAAGGGCTGCAAGCAGCTGGGCAAGGTGCTGGCCGTGCTGTTTGCCTGCTTCTGCATTCTGGCGTCCTTCGGCATCGGCAACATGAGCCAGCTCAACTCCATTGCCGGCAATATGAACGCTGCCTTCGGGGTGCCCACCATCGTCACCGGTCTGGCCCTCATGGTGGTCACGGCGCTCATCGTCATCGGCGGCCTGAAGCGTGTGGCGGCGGTCACCGAAAAGCTGGTGCCGCTCATGGCGCTGTTCTACATTGCCGGTGCGTTGATCATCGTGGTGATGCACGCAGGCAACATCCCGGCAGCCTTCGGGGCCATTTTCAAGGGCGCCTTCAACCTGCAGGCTGCCGGCGGCGGTGCGCTGGGCTACGGCATCAGCCAGACCATCACCTGGGGCTTCAAGCGCGGTGCCTTCTCCAATGAGGCGGGCCTTGGCTCGGCGGTCATGGTCAATTCGGCGTCCAACGTCAAGGAGCCGGTGCATCAGGGCATGTGGGGTGTGTTTGAGGTGTTTGCCGATACCATCGTGGTGTGCACCCTCACCGCCCTGGTCATCCTGACCACCGGCGTGGTGGACCTGCAGAGCGGCGCGGTGCTGGCCAACGTGCAGGACAACGCCTTGGTGGGGCAGGCCTTCACCGCTGCCTTTGGCAGCCTTGGCCCCAAGTTCATCGCCATTTCCATCCTGCTGTTTGCCTACTCCACCACGCTGGGCTGGAGCCACTATGGCACGAAAGCGGTGGAGTACCTGTTCGGCACCACGGGCAGCCGCATCTATAAAGTGGTGTTCGTGGGCATGACCGTGGTGGGCTCCACCATGAAGCTGGGCCTTGCCTGGGACCTGTCCGATACCTTCAACGGCCTGATGATGATCCCGAACCTCATCGGCGTGCTGGCACTGTCCGGTACGGTGGTGGCCATCACGAAAAACTATCTGGACCGCCGGGTGAAGGGGCTGGATATCGAGCCCATGTGGTCGGCCTTTGAGGAGTACCAGAAACAGGAAGAAGCCGAAGCGGCCGCCGAGGAAGCGGCGCAGCGCGGCCAGTAAGACCGGATAAAACGCGGCCGGGCCGTTCCACGATGCGTGGAACGGCCCGGCTTTTTTTGTCAATGTCTCTTTTTGCGGGGAGGCTTCTGGGACGGTACAGCCCGGCGCGGTTTTGCCGCACTGCGCCCGGCGGCAAGGCCGCTGCCAAAGGCCCAGTGCAGGTTGAAGCCGCCGCAGCGGCCCACGCAGTCCAGCGTTTCGCCCACAAAGTAAAGGCCGGGACAGCCCTTGAACTGGAAATCCGGTTCCAACTCGGTGAGGGCAAGGCCACCGCCGGTGACCTGCGCCTGCTTCCAGCCGCAGGGGGTCAGGCCGTCGAACCGCCAGTGTTTGGCGGTGTGGGCCAGCTTCTGCCACTGGGCGGCGGAGAGCCGGTGCACATCGGCGTCCGGCAAGCCGACGGCCTGCCACAGGGCACGGCCCAACTTGGCGTTCAGCAGGCCCAGCCAGAAGTCTGCCGCCGTATCGCCCGGCAGCAGGGGTACGCGGGCGGCGAACAGCGCGGAAAGTGCGTCCTCGGCAATGTCCGGGAAGAGGTCCAGCTCCACGGCAGGGTTTTTCACCGCCGGGGTCAGGTGGCGGGTCAGGTCCATGATGCAGATGCCGGACAGGCCGTAGTCGGTGAACTGCACCTCGCCCCGGTAATCTGCCAGCAGGGTGCTGCCGCTGTACAGGGCGGCGTGGGCCTTGGCCCGGATGCCGGCCAGGCGCTTGTCCGGCTTTGCACACTGCAAAGCGGTCAGGCAGGGGTACAGCGGGGCCAGTGCACCGCCGCACTGGGCGGCGAACCGGGGGCCGAAGCCGTCGGTGCCGAACTGCGGCCCGGCACTGCCGCCCATGGCACAGACCACGGCATCGGCCCGTAAGCTCTCGTCGGCACCATCCGCGTTGGAGAACAGCACCACATAGCCGCCCCGGCTCTGGCTCAGGGTCTGCACGGTGCAGCCGGTACGCACCTCCACGCCGCAGCGGGCCAGATGATGCTCCAGCAGGGCCAGCACGTCGGCGGCCTGATTGGAGTAGGGGTATACCCGGCCGGTCTCATCGGTGCGGGTGTAAAGGCCCAGCGCACGGAACCAGCCCAGTGGGTCGGCGGCGTTCACCGTGCGCAGCAGCGCGTCCAGCGCGGCGCGGTCAGCAGAAGAGTAGCTTTCCGGCGTGATGCCCTCGTTGTCGAGGTTGCAGCGGCCGTTGCCGGTGGCCAGCAGCTTTTTGCCCGGGCGGGGGCTGCGCTCCAGCACCGTGACGCGGGCTGTGGGGTCTGTCTGCGCGGCAGCCAGAGCGGCCGCCAGCCCGGCGGCCCCGCCGCCCAGAATGAGGATGTGTGCCATGCCGGCACCTGCCTTTCGTGGTTGGATTTGTGTTTATTGTAGCAGAAGCCCGCCCAAAACACAATGAAGGGGCAAAGAAAAACGGGGCGCGCCCGGCGGGATCTTTGCGCAGGTATAAATTCCCTTGGCTGACAGATACTATGGACACAGCCAATTGCAAGCAAAACCGGAAACAGGGAGGAAATGCAGCATGAAAGCAACCGGAATTGTCCGCCGCATTGATGAACTGGGCCGGGTGGTCATCCCCAAGGAGATCCGCCGCACCCAGCGCATCCGGCGCGGGGACCCACTGGAGATCTTTACCACCGGGGACGGGGAAGTGATCTTCAAAAAGTATTCGCCCATCGGGGAGATGAGCACCGTAGCCGCCCAGTACACCGAGGTGCTCAACAAGAGCTTTGCCCTCACCGCCTTTGTGGCCGACCGGGACCACATTCTGGCCGTGAGCGGGGCAGGCCGGCGGGAACTGGCCGACCGCAGCATCAGCCAGCCGCTGGAAAAGCTCATGGACGCCCGCCGCCCCTACCGGAACGAGGGCGAGCCGGACCGGGCCCTGATGCCCTGCGAAGGGGCCGCCCGGGTACTGCTGTGCGCGGTGCCCATCATCGCGGCGGGGGACGTGGCCGGTGCGGTGGGGCTGCTGACCGAGGACCGCACCGCCACGCCGGACGAAGCCCAGTGTAAGGCCGTGAGCGTGGCGGCGGCCTTTCTGGCAAAGCAGATGGAAGAGTAAAAGAAAACGAAAACTCCCTCAGTCGCCTGCGGCGGAAGCTCCTCCCTTGGGGGCTGGCATCGCGGCAGCGATGACTGGGGGAGTTTTGCTGGGTTTATGACAGAATTATGAATCTTTCAAAACATTTTTGCAAAGCCCTTGACAGCATCGGAAAATTGGCTATAATGGTCTTAGCACTCAGGAACAAGGAGTGCTAAACAAGAAAAGCCAAGCAAAAAGGAGGCAGGCGCTATGACGATGGATGCACGCAAACAACGCGTTTTGCAGGCGATCGTGGCGCTGTATGGTCTCGAAGGTGAGCCCGTGGGCAGCAGTGTGCTGGCCAACTACTTTGACATGGCTGTGTCCAGCGCCACCCTTCGCAATGAAATGGCGGCGCTGACAAAGCTGGGCCTGCTGGAACAGCCCCACACCAGTGCGGGCCGCGTGCCCAGCGCCAAGGGCTACCGTTATTATCTCGACAACCTGCTGACGGACGATCAGCCGCTGGACCGCGTGACCCGCGCCCGGGTGGATGCCGTGTTCGCCAGCCTGGATCATGAACCGGAAAAGCTGGCACAGGGTGCCGCCAGAGCGCTGGCCGCCATCAGCGGCTGTACCGCCGCGGTCAGCACCCCCTGCGCCGAGGACCTGTGCATCGCCCATTACGAGGTGGTGCAGGTGGGCCGCAGTGCAGCCGCTGTGCTGGCGGTGACCACCGCCGGTTACGTCCGCACCCGGGTGGCGCGGGTGCGCAGCGGCCTCTCCCGTGAGAAAGCCGCTGCCCTGGCCGCACTGCTGAACCACAGCCTGACCTTTGTGGCGCCGGTGGATCTGTCCGGCCGGATGCTGGCCGAGCTGTGCAGTCAGATCGACCCGGAACTGGTGCCCGTCATCAGCGCCGCCGCCGCCATCCTGCAGGACTCGGTCAAACCCCACGTCTTTCTGGGCGGCGAGCAGCACCTGCTGGACTGGCCGCAGCTGGACGGCAAGGTGGGCGACATCCTCACCCTGCTGAACGACGAGGAACAGGCCGCTGGCCTCATCGCACCCCCCGCAGACCGCAATGAGAGCGTGCTGCTGGGCGAGGATCTGGAGCCGCAGATCCCCGGCATGTGCATCGTGAGCGATCGGTATCTGGTGGGCGGAGGCCTGTGGGGCTCCATTGCCCTGATCGGCCCCACCCGGATGCCCTTCCAGAAGCTGATGCCGCTGCTGCATTACTTTGCAGACCAGCTGGGCGAGGGCATGAGCGGCAAACGAAAAGACACCCCGCAGGCTGCCGCACCCCGGCGGACTGTGATCTATAAGGAGGATCTGGAATGAGCGAAGAAACCAAAAAGACTGCTCCCGCTGCGGAAGCGGAGCAGCAGCCCGCCGCCGCTCCGGAGGCAACGGCAGAGCAGGCAGCTCCCGCACAGGAGCCCGCCGCAGAAGAAGCTGCCGACCCGAAGGACGACAAGAAAAAGGACGGCGGCTGGTTCAACAAGAAGGCCCGCGAGATGGAAGCCGTCAAGGCTAAGCTGGACGTGGCCGAGCAGAACGCCGCACAGGCCAAGGAACAGCTGCTGCGCATGGCTGCCGAGTACGACAACTACCGCAAGCGCTCCACCCGCGAAGCCGACCAGAAGTTCAACGACGGCATTTCCTTTGCCGTGAACCAGATCATCCCCATTCTCGACACGCTGGATATGGCGGCCAACGCTCCTACCACCGACGAGAACTACAAGAAGGGTGTGGTCATGACGCTGGACAAAGCCGCCAAGGCACTGGAAGCCCTCCATGTGGAGGAGATCGAAGCGCTGGGCAAGCCCTTTGACCCCAACTTCATGAACGCCGTGCAGCAGATCCCCGCCCCGGACGGGCAGGAGAGCGGCACGGTGGTCACCGTCTACCAGAAGGGTTACAAGCTGGGCGACAAGATCGTCCGCCATGCGACCGTTGTGGTGGCCGAATAACAACGCCTGAACTTCCGCAAGGGAGTTTTGAATATACCATCCGCTAAGCAAAAACTTGAGCATCACATAAACAAGATTTGTTCTTTCGAGAGGAGTTTTCATTATGAGTAAGATCATTGGTATCGACCTTGGTACTACCAACAGCTGCGTGGCTGTCATGGAGGGCGGCGAGCCCGTTGTCATCGCAAACTCTGAGGGTGCACGCACCACCCCGTCTGTGGTCGGCTTTACCAAGACCGGCGACCGTCTGGTCGGCCAGGTCGCAAAGCGTCAGGCCATCACCAACCCCGAAAACACCGTGGCTTCCATCAAGCGTTACATGGGCACCGATCACAAGGTGACCCTGAACGGCAAGGAGTACACTCCCCAGCAGGTCAGCGCTATGATCCTGCAGAAGCTGAAGGCTGATGCCGAGGCTTACCTGGGCGAGCCCGTCACCGAGGCCGTTATCACCGTGCCTGCCTACTTCAACGACAGCCAGCGTCAGGCCACCAAGGACGCCGGCACCATCGCAGGCCTGAACGTCCGCCGTATCATCAACGAGCCCACTGCCGCTTCTCTGGCATACGGCATTGATAAGGAAGAGGACCAGAAGATCATGGTCTACGACCTGGGCGGCGGCACCTTCGATGTGTCCATCATTGAGATGGGCGACGGCGTGACCGAGGTCCTGGCCACCAACGGTGATACCCACCTGGGCGGCGATGATTTCGACCAGCGCATCATCGACTGGATGGCAGACGCTTTCCAGACCGAGAACGGCATCGACCTGCGCAAGGACAAGATGGCTGCACAGCGCCTGAAGGAAGCTGCCGAGAAGGCAAAGATCGAGCTGTCCAGCGCGATGAGCAGCCAGATCAACCTGCCCTTCATCACTGCCGACGCTACCGGCCCCAAGCATCTGGATATGACCCTGACCCGCGCAAAGTTCAACGAACTGACCGCAGATCTGGTGGACCGTACCATGGGCCCCGTCCGCAAGGCTCTGCAGGATGCAGGCCTGCGTCCCTCTGACCTGAAGAAGGTCCTGATGGTCGGCGGCTCCACCCGTATCCCCGCTGTCTACGATGCCGTCAAGAAGGAACTGAACTGCGAGCCCTTCAAGGGCATCAACCCCGATGAGTGCGTGGCCGTGGGTGCTGCCATCCAGGGCGGCGTGCTGCAGGGCGATGTCAAGGGTCTGCTGCTGCTGGATGTCACCCCGCTGAGCCTGGGCATTGAGACTCTGGGCGGTGTGTGCACCAAGATCATTGACCGCAACACCACCATCCCCACCCACAAGAGCCAGGTGTTCTCCACCGCAGCCGACAACCAGCCCTCTGTTGAGGTCAACGTGCTGCAGGGCGAGCGTGAGTTTGCCCGCGACAACAAGAGCCTGGGTGTGTTCCACCTGGATGGCATCGCTCCGGCTCCCCGTGGTGTGCCTCAGATCGAAGTCACTTTCGATATCGACGCCAACGGCATCGTGAAGGTCAGCGCAAAGGATCTGGGCACCGGCAAGGAGCAGAACATCACCATCACTGCTTCCACCAACATGTCCAAGGAGGACATCGACAAGGCTGTGAAGGAAGCTGAGCAGTTTGCTGCCGACGATAAGAAGAAGCGTGAAGAGGTCGATATCCGCAACGGTGCCGACCAGATGGTGTTCCAGACCGAGAAGATGCTGAAGGAGAACGGCGACAAGCTGCCCGCAGACGTCAAGAGCGATGCCGAGGCAAAGCTGGCCGACCTCAAGACTGCCGTGCAGTCCGGCTCCATCGACGACATCAAGGCAAAGCAGGAAGCTCTGAGCCAGGTGTTCGAGAAGATGTACCAGGCAGCTGCTGCCGCACAGCAGGCTGCAGGCGCACAGCCCGGCCCCGACGCAGGTGCTCCCAACAACCAGCAGAAGCCCAACGATGACGGTGTCGTGGATGCCGACTTCAAGGAAGTCTGATCAATGAAATGAGCGGTGGGTGTCCGGCCAAACCGGCGGGCACGCACGCATGAATAGCAAAAGCCGCTCCGGTTTTGCCGGGGCGGCTCTTGCTGGTTATAGAGCGAGGAACCACCGGGAACAAGTCCCGGGTATGGACGTTCCCGGAGAGGTGAGTGGATATGGCACAGGAAAAACGTGATTATTACGAGGTGCTGGGGGTATCCAAAACGGCGACGGACGCGGAGATCAAAAAGGCCTACCGCAAGCTCGCTATGAAGTACCACCCGGACTACAACCCCGGTGACAAGGAAGCCGAGGAAAAGTTCAAGGAGGTCAATGAGGCCAACGAGGTGCTTTCGGACCCGAAAAAGCGCCAGCTGTACGACCAGTACGGTTTTGCAGGCGTTGACCCGGCCTACGCAGCCCAGAACGGCGGCGGCCCCGGTGCGGGCGGCTTTGGCGGTTTTGGCGGCGACGGTGTGGACCTGGGCGACATCTTCGGCGATATCTTCGGCGGCGGTTTCGGCGGCTTTGGCGGTTCGTCCCGTCGGGCCAATCCCAACGCCCCCCGCAAGGGTCAGGACATCCGTGTGCGCATCACCCTGAGCTTTGACGAGGCCGTGCACGGCTGCAAGAAGAACATCACCATCACCCGTCAGCAGGAGTGCACCGAGTGCCACGGCAGCGGCTGTGCCGCCGGTACCAGCCCCGAGACCTGCCCGGATTGCGGCGGCCGCGGCTTCGTGATCCGTCAGCAGCGCACTCCCTTTGGTGTGATGCAGACCCAGCAGCCCTGCTCCCGTTGCGGCGGCAAGGGCAAGCTGGTCAAGAACCCCTGCAAGGTCTGCCATGGCAGCGGCAAGGTGGCCACCAAAAAGACGCTGGAGGTGTCCATCCCCATGGGCATCGACGACGACCAGAGCTTTGCACTGCGCGGCATGGGCGATGCCGGTGCCAACGGCGGCCCCTCCGGTGATGTGATCGTCATGGTCACCGTGCGGCCCAGCGAGGTGTTCCAGCGCGACGGCTACGACGTGTGGGTCACGGTGCCCATCACCTACAGCCAGGCTGTGCTGGGTGATAACGTTACCGTGCCTTCCATCGACGGCAAGGTGGAGTACACCGTGCCGGAGGGCACCCAGAGCGGCACCACCTTCCGCCTGCGCGGCAAGGGCATCCAGTACCTGAACGGCCGCGGCCGCGGCGACATGTACGTCAAGTGCGAGGTGGAGATCCCCAAAAAGCTGAACAAGACCCAGCGTGAGGCCCTGAAGAAATTTGAGGGCACCCTGAAAGAAGAGAACTACGAAAAGCGCAAGGGCTTCTTCAAAAAGCTGAAGGATATGTTCAACGCATAAACTTACGCCAAAGGCGGCGGCATCTGAACGATGCCGCCGCCTTTTTTGCTGCCGCAAAACAAAAAGCGAGGGGGCTTCCCATCGGGAAGCCCCCTCACAGTGAATCTTTGGTATCTCCGGGCAAATTACTTCTTGAAGATGATGTAAGCTGCCGGGATCAGGCCGATGCCGCTGGTGGCGATGTTCATGGCGACGAAGTTGTAGGCGCAGCCGATGCCGTAGATGGCGTTGGTCACGCTCTTCTCACAGCCTGCCACAAAGGCGTCCAGACCGGTGTCCAGCCAGGTGTTGGGGTTCTTCTTGCGATAATCCCGGATCTCGGTGCTGGCCTTGTACCAGCCGTAGGGAGGCAGCAGAGCAGCCAGGATAGCCTGGGTAGCAGTAGCGCCGCCTTCGGTGTAGGTCATCTCGTCCATCGACAGAACGTTGTACATTGCGGGAAGCATCATGGTCTTTTCCATAGTAACACTCCTTTAACACAAAGTATATTTCACAGCGCATAAAACGCTGCGTAGCCAAAATAGGGGGAGCTGCTTACTTCCGCAGCACCAGGTACAGGCTCAGGGGGCCCATGGCACAAACGGTCAGGGCCGACACGCCATCGCGCAGGAAGTTGCTGGAGGACTTCTTCATATCGGCAGACAGGGCGTCCAGGGCACGGCCGTAAACGGTAAAGATGTTGCCCTTTTTGTTGCCCGGCTGCTTGAGCCAGTCACGGGTCTGCTGGATGCCCCAGGCGTAGCTGGCAGCCAGCACGCCCGTGCCAACGATGGTGGCACCGGCACTATACAGGCCCAGCAGGGTGGAGATCACGCCGCCGCCCTGGGTATAGGTCATTTCGTTATCGGACAGCACTGCATAATCAGCAGGCAGATTCAGATCTTGTTTCATGGTATCACACACTCCTTTGAAGAAGCGCACCGTCCGCATTGACGGGCCGCTTCGTTTCCCTCAATGGTTCGGATGGAGAGAGACCCTCTCTCTGCCCTCATTTTACAACAGGTGTCTGTTTTTTGCAAGGGGGTTCTGGGTAGAATGTGCAAAAATCGGAAAGGCGTATGAAAAAAACTGGAAAAGATTGTGAAAATAGCCTGCAATAATCTGACAAAATGCAAAAATGCCTGTGCCACGGCCAAAAAGCACGCGGCACAGGCAGAACAAACCGGGAAAACTCTCAGCCGGTCACACCGGCGCGGTAGAGATAGGGGTCGCTCTTGAAGCTGTCAAAGCTGTACAGCACCAGGATCTGATCATAATCGTTGTCGGCGATCAGCTGGTCCAGACCAAAGTTGTAGTTGCGGAAGTCCACCACGTCGATGTCGGCGTAATTGGCGGTGAGGTAGGGCACGAAACAGTTGGCGTAGCTGTCCTTGATGACAAGGATCTTTCCGGTGCCGTCGCCCTGCGCCCGGCTCAGGCCGTTGTTGCCGTGCAGGAACATGGCGTACTTGTCGTAGACCGAGAGCTTGTCGGTGTCGTACAGGCCGGTGGTCTCGCCGTCTGTGGGCTGCCCGGCGGCCGTCACGTTGTAGATGGTCAGCTGGTTGGGCAGGTCGTACCAGGTGATGGTGTCCGGCACGGCGTTCCAGGTGCGGGCCTTGGAGTAGTGGGTGCCGTAGAAGCGATCTGCGGTCAGGGCCGTGTGGGCGGCGGTGTCAAAGGGTGTAAGACCCAGCGCATCGCACAGCTGCTGGTAGGCGTAATAAGCGCCCAGGCTCGTCCAGTGGTGGTCGGTGCGGTAATAGAGATACTCGCCCTTGTGGTCGGTCAGGGTGCCGCGCACGTCCACAAAGCGGCCGCCTGCGGCCTGCACGGCGGCGCTGAGCTGATCAAGATAAGTGTTCTCGTCCAGCAGGGGCGCATTGGCGGGCACGTTCTCCGGGTAGATATCCGATGCAGCCGGGGCCAGCAGTACATTCACCTTGCCGGGGTATCGCTGACAGAGGGATTCCACCGCGGAAGTGTTCTTGGGCAGGGTGCGCTCCTCGCTGGAGAGCAGCCCGAAGGTGCGGGGGAACATCATGTGTTCCTTGCCCAGCAGGATGCCGCCGTTCTGCTCCTTCTGCAGCAGGGTGGTCTCCACCATGCTCTGCAGGCTGATCCACTGGTCGCGGCCGAACACCTGATCCTTGACGTACTTGGTGTAGGCGGTGAAGTAGCTGTTCAGCCCCTTGGCCGAGAGCTGGGTCAGGGCCGGGCGCTGGCTGAGGGTGGTGTTCTCCATCTCACTGTAGGCCCGGTCCGGGGTGATCAGATCCAGTGCGAACAGCCCCACGAAGAACAGGGTGAACACGATCAGCACCGGGTAGTGCAGCAGGGAAGATCTTTTTGCATGCTTGTCCATGGGTCACACCTCCCTCAGAAGTTGAAGTACAGGAACGGGCTGTTGGTGCTGCCCACCACATAGGCAGTGGAGACCACCAGCAGCAATAGGATGGTGGCGCAGCGGGTGACGACATTGCGCTGCAGGGTGTTCCAGATCTTTTCGATCAGCGGGGTGCAGCAGATCACACTGACGATGAGCAGGACGCCGTAGTTGCGCAGGAAATACAGCGGGGAGACGCCGCCGGACGGGATGAACAGCTTCTGGAACAGCAGCCCGAAGCTCACGCCGGTGTCGTTGCCCACGAACATGGCCCAGCCCACCACCACCAGGAACAGGGTGTAGATGTGGGGCCACACTTTGCCCTTTTTGAGGTAGGGCAGCAGGAACAGCTTTTCGATGGCCAGCAGCACAAAGTAGTACAGGCCCCAGCAGATGAAGTTCCAGTTGGCACCATGCCAGATGCCGGTGAGCAGCTCCACAATGAACAGATTCATGATCTGCCGCTTCAGGCCCTTGCGGTTGCCGCCCAGCGGGATATACACATACTCCCGGAACCAGCCGGACAGGGTCATGTGCCAGCGACGCCAGAACTCGGTGATGGAAGCAGAAATATACGGGTAATTGAAGTTTGCAGGGAAGTCGAAGCCCAGCATTTTGCCCATGCCGATGCCCATCATGGAATAGCCGGAGAAGTCGAAGTACAGCTGCAGGCTGTAGGCGATGATGCCTAGCCACACCAGCGGGGTGGAGGCGTTGGCCAGCCCCACAAAGGTGGTGGAAGGGCTGGCGGCCACGCCGATGATGTCGGTCCACAAGGCACCGATGGCGTCTGCCAGCAGCACCTTCTTGGCCAGACCGAAGGTGAACAGGGTCATGCCCTCTTCGATCTGCGACAGGGTGTAGCGGTGCTTGTAGACGTGCAGCTGATTCGATACATCGCGGTATTTCACGATGGGGCCCGCAATGAGCTGCGGGAACATGACCACATAGGCACCAAAGTCGATGATGTTGCGCTCGGCCTTCACATCCCGGCGGTAGACATCAATGGAGTAGGACAGGGTCTGGAAGGTGTAGAAGCTGATGCCCAGCGGCAGGGTGCCGATGCCCTGGATCTCGGCAAAGGCCGTGCCCAGCAGGGCATTGGCGCTGCGCAGCACGAAGTTTGCATACTTGAAGTAGAACAGCATGCCCAGGCTGCCGATGAGGGCGATGAGCAGAAAGACTTTGCGCAGGGCGGGCTTTGCGTCAAAATGCTCAATGGCAAGGCCGCAGACATAGTTGATGAGGATGAGGGCCACCATGACCGGGAAAAAACGGACCTCGCCCCAGCAGTAAAACACCAGGCTGCAGAGGAACAGCACGGTGTTCTTGAGCTTTGCGGGCGCAAGGTAGTACAGCGCCAGCGTGATGGGCAAAAAGCGGAACAGGAAAATAATGGTGCTGAAAACCAAAGCGTCAGCCTCCTTTGTGCTTGCTCAAAAAAAGCCGATGCCGCAGTGGCACCGGCTCGGATAAGATCAGATCAGCTGTTCAGTGCGCTGTCCACGGCGCTGTCCAGATCGGCAGTGCACTCGTTGGAAGCGATGGCCATGACCACGCGGTTGTCCTTGAAGGCGATGACAGCGTTCTCCACGTTGCTCTGTGCCTGGGCAAACTCGGCGTAGTTGCCGTAGAAAGCCACCTGGTCCTGCTGGTAGGCGGTCAGCTGGTTGGCAATGTCCTCGGCCTTGCCGTCGGCAGCTTCGATCACCAGCACCAGGCCGGCGTCGCCGTTGTCGTTGCTCTTCACGCCCTTGTAGCTCACCACGTCCTCGGCCTGCAGACCGAAGTCGTACTCAATGTTCATGGCGGCGATCTCAAACTGGTTGGAGATGGGGTCTGCCTGCAGCAGGGCGTTGTAGATGCCGTCCAGATCGGATGCACCGTTCTCTTCGGCAGCGGCGGAGCTCACGACGCTGGAAGCTGCCTGCGAAGAAGCAGCCGGGGCGGCGGAAGAAGCCGTGGAGGAAGAAGCGGAGGAGCCGCCGCAGCCGGTCAGCACAGCGGCAGACAGGATGGCGCAGACAGCCAGAGATGCGATTTTTGTGCGGTTTATCATAAATTATTCCTTCTTTTGTTGAAATCATTCGTTCGGCTGCAGGTGTGTATGCGAACACCGGGCAGAACAGTATTATCTTACCATATCGGGGGGCAAAATGCAACGCGCAGGCACCCTTTTGCCGGCGGGTTTTACACATTCTTAACCTGTGACGGACTGCCCGGCGGCCAGCTTCTGCAAAACGGCAATGGCATCCTCAAAGCACAGGCCGCTCTGGCTGATAAGGGCGGCGTTTTCCGGCCCCACATAGCGCCAGTGCCACGGCTCGTAGGTGATCTCGGTGACGGCTTCGGCCTCCTTGGGGTAGCGCAGGATAAAGCCGTACTGCACCGCGTGCTGGCACAGCCAGCGGAAGGCAGCGGTATTCTCAAAGCCCTCGTCCAGGCTGGTGTGCTCCGGGGTGTTCAGGTCGGCGGCAAGGCCGGTGGCGTGCTCGGAGTAGCCCGGCGGGTTCACGATGGTGGCCGCTTTGGCCCGGGCGTCGGCTTCGCTGCAGCCCTGGTCGCGGTAATACTGGGTCTTGTTGTTGTAAAGCTTGGTCTGGTAGTCCACACTGCGGTAGCCGCTCTGCATCCGGATGTCCACACCGTCCTTAGCAGCGGCAGCCTGCATGGCAAAAAAGGCATCGGCGGCCTCGGTCTGCAGGTCCTTGTTGATGGCGGTGGAAGAACCGCATTTTTTGGTGGTGATGGTGTAGCCGTCCGCCAGCTTGTGGGTGTGGTTCACCAGCACCATGCGGGGGTCATCCAGCAGGGCCTGCGCCTGAGCGGCGGTCAGCAGGCCGTTTTCAGTCTCGGCAGCGGAACCGGATGCGGCGGTGTCCGGCAGTGCAGATGCCGCCGAAGCGCCGGGCACCGCCTGCTTGCGGTGGAGCACAAAGGAGACAGCGCCCACGGCCAGGCAGACGGCTAAGGTCAGGCTTGCCACGCGGCGGATGGCATGGCGACGGCGGTGGTGGCGGCGCGAAGGATGAGCAGACATAGACTAGACAAGACCTTCTTTCAAAAAGGATAAAGTGCAGCCTGCCGGGGCAAGCTATGCCCGGAGGGGAGCACAATGAAGATGACAGCACAGGAATATGCGCGCCGGGTGCGGCGCACAGGGCCGCATTCGCCCCTGCTGGCCGACATCGTGTGGGCCTTTTGCGTGGGCGGCGGTATCTGCCTGCTGGGCGAGGTGCTGCGGCAGCGGTTTCTGGCCGCCGGAATAGAAACCGAGCTGGCCGGGACCCTGACCAGCTGCAGCCTGATCGCACTTTCGGCGGTGCTCACCACGCTGGGCTGGTACCAGAAGCTGGCCGCCCGGGCCGGGGCCGGGTCGCTGGTGCCCATCACCGGCTTTGCCAATGCGGTGGTCAGTGCGGCCATCGAGTTCAAAGCGGAAGGGCGGGTGCTGGGCACCGGAGCCAAGATGTTCACCATCGCCGGGCCGGTCATCGTATACGGCACGCTGGCGGCGGTGGTGTACGGCGCGGTGCTGTGGCTGAAAGGGCTGCTCCCTGTATAATACGATGCAGCCGGGCCGCAGATTGCACAGCGGCTCTTTATAGTATAGCACAACCCGGTGGATTTTTTGCCGGAAAGGAGAAATTTTGTTCATGACACAACGATGCGGCGACACACTGCTGTTCCGCACGCCGCCCGTGATCGCTGCGCAGGCGGCGGTGGGCGGCAAAAAGGAGGGGGAAGGCCCGCTGGCTGCAGCCTTTGATGAGCTGAGCAGTGACAACCGGTTCGGCCAGAGCAGCTGGGAGGCGGCGGAAAAATACCTGCAGCTGCGGGCGGCCCGGCTCTGCCTGCAGAAGGCGCAGCTGCCCGAAGAAAAGGTCCGGCTGGTGCTGGCAGGGGACTTGCAGGCCCAGTGTACGGCCTCCGGTTATGCCATGCGGGAGTTGGGTGTACCCTTTGCCGGGGTGTTCGGGGCATGCAGTACCATGGCGGAAACACTGGGCGGCGGAGCACCTGCTGGCCATGGCGTCCAGCCATTTCTGTGCCGCCGAGCGGCAGTTCCGCACCCCGCTGAGCTACGGCGCTGTACGCACCCCCACCGCCCAGTGGACCGTAACGGCGGCAGGCTGCTGCCTGCTGCAGCCTGCCGGGCCGGGAGTGCCGATAGCGGCGGCCACCTTCGGCCGTGTGCAGGATTATCAGGTCAGGGACATCAACAACATGGGCGCGGCCATGGCCCCGGCAGCCGCGTCCACCCTGCTGCATTATTTTGCCGACACCCACACCGAGCCGCAGGAATTCGACTGCATCTACACCGGGGACCTGGGGCAGGTGGGCAGCAGCCTGCTGCGGGAGCTGCTGGCGGCCGAGGGCCTGCTGGTGAAGAACCATGTGGATTGCGGCTGCATCCTGTTCGACGCCGCGGAACAGCAGGTGAAAAGCGGCGGTTCCGGGCCGGGCTGCTGTGCCGCGGTGCTGTGCGGGCACATCCTGCCCCGCCTGCTGCGCCGCAGCCAGAAGCGGGTGCTGTTCGTGGCCACCGGTGCCCTGATGAGTCAGACCACTTTTCTGCAGAAGGAGAGCATCCCGGCGGTGGCGCACCTTGTGGAGCTGCGCGCGCCGGAGAAGGAGAGCGGAGCATGAATTATTTCTGGGCGTTCTGTGTGGGCGGCGGCATCTGTGTGGTGGGGCAGCTGCTCATCGACCTCACCGGCCTGACCCCGGCCCGCATCCTCACGGGTTATGTGGTGGCCGGGGTGGTGCTGTCGGCCATCGGGTGGTATGCCCCGCTGGCCGAGTTTGCAGGCTGCGGGGCCACAGTGCCGCTGCTGGGCTTCGGCCACCTGTTGGCAAAAGGGGTGCGCACCGCACTGGAGGAAGAGGGAGCCGTGGGCATCCTCACTGGCGGGCTCACTGCCGCTGCGGCCGGCATTACCACCAGCCTTGTGTGCGGCGTGGTGTGCTCCTGGGTGGGCAAGAGCCACGACCAGAACTGAAAAAACGGCTTGACAGGACGGCGCGGCGGGTGTATGCTGAAGATACAGACCGGCGGTCTGTAAAGGAGGACGAGCAGATGCCGCGCAACAAATATCCGGAACAGACGGTGGAAAAGATCCTGGATGCCGCCGCCGCACTCTTTGCGGAAAAGGGCTACCAGAGCACCACTCTGCAGGACATCATCGACGCCACGGGACTTTCCAAGGGAGCGGTGTACCATCATTTCCGCTCCAAGGAGGAGATCGCCCGGAAGGTGGGCGACCGCATGGGGGATGAGATGTGGGAGCCGCTGCGCCGCATCCGGGAAGCAGCGGGTCTGACCGGCCTGCAGAAGCTGCAGGCAGTGTTTGCGATGTCCTTTGCAGGAGACCGGCAGCAGCGCATGGGCCGCACCCTGCCGCACCTGACCGATGACCCGTATTTTCTGGTACTGGAGTGGCAGAGCATCGAGGAACGTCTGGTGCCGGAGTGCATTGCGCCCCTTGTCCGGCAGGGCGTGGCCGATGGCAGCATCCATACCGGAGACCCCGATGCACTGGCCGGTGCGCTGTTCTTTCTGGCCGATCTGTGGCTGCCGCCCCAGAGCCGCCCTACGACTCGCACGCAGCAGCGAGCACGCAACCGGGTCTTTCAGCAGATGACAAGGGCGCTGGGGCTGGACCTGCTCACGGAGGAACAGGCCCTTCAGCTGGAAGAACTGTGCCCGGAGAAATAACAGAAAAAGAGTCGGCGGAGAAAGCTCCGCCTTTTTCAGATGATTTTACAGACCAACGGTCTGTAAATGGAAAAGAAAGGATGATACGATGGGACCATTTGTACAGGTGGTACTGGGGCAGATCATTTCGCTGTTCGGCAATGCGGCGCTGCGGTTCGTGCTGCCGCTGATCCTGCTGCGACAGACCGGTTCGGCGGCGGTGTACGGTGCGGCGACTGCGCTGGCACTGCTTCCAGCGCTGGCCGGGACACTGGCCGGAGGCGTTCTGGCTGACCGCTGCCGCAAGGCGCGGCTCATGGTGGTGCTGGACCTTGCTGCCGCCGGGCTTGCATGGGGTGCTGCAGCCTCCGCCGACAACCTGCCGACAGTTCTGTGGGCACCGGCGGCACTCTGTGCGCTTTATGCGCTGCAGGGGCTGTATCAGCCGGTGGTGCGGGCCAGCCTGCCGCTGCTGCTGGCGGGAGACCGCCTTGTGCAGGGCAATGCGGTGATCCAATTGGTCGATACGCTGGATGAGCTGCTGGGGCCCTTGCTGGGCAGTGCGCTGTTGGGTGTGATGGGGCTGGGGCCCCTGCTGGTGCTGTGCGGAGCCTGCTTTGCCGCTTCCGCTCTGTTGGAGTGGCAGATCCGCATCCCCGGCGACCGGCCGCAGCCACGCACGCAAAGAAAACCGGATTTTGCGGCAGACCTGCGGGAGAGCCTTACTTATCTGTACCACAGCCGGCCGGAATTGCTGCGGCTGGCGGGCATCATGGCGTTGGTGAACCTTGTGGAGATCCCGGCGGTGGTAGTGGGCATCCCGGTGGTGATCGTGCAGTACCTGGGGCAGAGCGATGTCGTGCTGGGGGCCGTTCAGGCCGTGCTGAGCGTGGGCGGCCTTGCAGGCGGAGCGCTGGCAGGCCGCAGCCGACACCCACTGTCCGACCGGCAGGCCCTGGGGCTTCTGCTGGGCATTGCCGGGCTGTGCGTCGCCATGGGTGCTGCGCTCTGGGTACCACCGCTTGCCTGCGGCGGGGTGGCCCTGTGCGGCTTTGGGGTGATGGCTGCCGCCATGCGGTTCAATGTGTGGTTCTTTGCCCGGCTGCAGACGGTGCTGCCGCAGGCACAGCTGGGCCGGGTGACCGGCTGTACAATGGCGCTGGCCAGCCTGACCCAGCCGGTGGGGCAGGCTGGATACGGGGTACTGTTCGATGTGTTTTCCGCCTGTCCGGCGGGCGTGCTGCTGGGTGCCGGTGCCGTGTCGGCGGCGTTTCTGACCGGCGCGATGCGCCATGAGACCGAAAAACGCCCCGGCTGACAGTTCAGCCCGGGTGCGGGAAATCGGTCTGGCTGCCACTCTTCGCCCTGTTTTTCAACAGCTCTGCGCTAGAATGTGGAAAACAGGAGGCGATGAACGATGAAACACCGCTGGATGACCCTTTTGTGGGAGCTTTTTGCAGCGCAGGTGCTGTGCACGGCGGCGGCAATGCTGCCCGGCAGCCGGGTGTGCACGATGCCGGGGCTGGCGCTGCCTGCGCTGGGTCTTGCGGCGGCGGTGCCCATGGCCTGGTTTGTGTGGGGCGTGTGGGCGGAACCGCCCCTGCCGCTGCCGCCGGAACAGCTGCTGGAACCGCCCCGGACACTGGACCCAGCCACCCTGCTGGACCTGCCGGAGCCGGTGGCGTAAAAAACAAAAACCCCTGTACCGGGCGCTCCGGTACAGAGGTTTTGTTCGTCAATCAAACTGCGATCAAGCGTTCTTGTTAGCACGCTTTGCCATACGGCTGATCTTGCGGCTTGCGGTGTTCTTCTTGATGACACCCTTAGCGCGAGCCTTGTCGATCGCGGAAACAGCAGCCAGGACGGTTGCGTCCTTGTCAGCGGCATTCGCATCGATGGCAGCGTCTGCCTTCTTGACGACTGTTTTCAGGTTGGTCTTAATGGCCTTGTTGTGAGCCTGCTCTGCAGCAGCCTGCACGACGCGGTCCTTCTGAGATTTGATGTTAGGCATTCGTTCCACCTCCTTGGCTACCTATAACAGCGCACCTTATGATACCATATTTGCCGTACCAACGCAAGCGTTTTTTTGATTTTTGTTTGGAAAAGTTTCAATTTTCCCATACTTTGCACGAAAAACAGGGGTCTGCAGGCCCCGGACAGACGGGAGTGTGGGAAAATGCGCACGACAGATATGGCCGACGAGCTGTTCCGCGGCCCGGAGACAGAGCTGCCCGCCGGGGTGCGGCTGGCCACAGCGAAGCGCGGCGGGGTTACGGTCACCCGGGTGGAGATCGCGCGGGAGGGGCTGGCAAGGCCCCGCGGGCGGTACGTCACGCTGGAGATGCCCAGCGTCAGCGTCCTGGACGAGCGGGACACGGATGTGATCGAGACCGGGGCAGCCGAGCTGCGGGCCCTGCTGCCGCCGGAAGGCCCGGTGCTGGTGCTGGGCATCGGCAACCGGCGGGTGACGGCGGACGCTCTTGGCCCCCGCACAGCCCAGAAGATCCTGGTCACCATGGGGCCGCAGCATACCCTGCCGGTGCGGGGCATCCGGCCGGTGGCGGCACTGGCCCCCGGCGTGTCCGGAGACACCGGGCTGACCCTGCGGCAGCTGGCGGCGGCCATGGTCGACGCAGTGCGGCCCGCAGCCCTGATCTGTGTGGACAGCCTTTGCAGTGCGGAGGCTGCCCGGCTGGGCCGCACCATCCAGTTTTCCGACACAGGCCTGCACCCGGCGGATGCCCGACACGCCCGGCATCTGGACGCCGCAGCCCTGGGCGTACCGGTGATCGCGGCGGGCATCCCCACCCTGATGGACGCCGACGAGGGGGCAGACCTGGTGCTCACGCCCCGTGCGCTGGACAGCGTCATCGCTCACGGGTCGGCGCTGCTGGCGGGCATCCTGAACCGGGCCCTGCAGCCCCGCCTCAGCGTAGCGCAGCTGTGCTGGCTGACGGGCTGACCGCATATAAAATAAGAACGGATTCCGGGAAGGGGGGATCAGTCATGCGCAGCCGCACACCGCTGCCCCAGCGGCAGCAGGCCCACTGGGGCGCTTTTCTGGAAGCCGCCGCCCTGTTTCTGGCGCTGTGTGTGCTGGGCCGCAGCGCCGCTCTGACCTTGGCGGCGGTGGTGGCGGCACCCTTCCCGGCGGTGCAGACGGCTTTGTGGTGGGGGCAGCGGAACCTGCAAAGTGAGACATCCGACCCGGAGCCGGAGCCCGCCGCCGAAGAGCAGGCCCCGCCCGCTTCCTCGGCGGTGCCGGAAGCCGTGCAGGCGCTGACCGGCGGCATCGAGGATTATCTGGTGGCCCTGCAGCCGGAGGACGCCCGCCCGACGGATGCGGGAGCGGTCATCGAAAAGCAGTACCCGCAGGGCAGCGGCGAAAAGTACATTGCCTGCGGGGCGGGCAGCATCAAGAACAACACCCGGCAGACGGCGGCGGACCTTGCCGCCGAGATCGAAAACCCGCTGCCCTTTGCCATTGAAAAGGACAGCCCCGACCCGCAGGTGCTGGTGATGCACACCCACGCCACCGAGGACTACCGCCTGTCGGCCGGGCTGTGGTTCACCCCCGGCGACGGGGCCCGCAGCACCGACCGCAGCATCAACATGTGCGCGGTGGGCCGGGTGGTGGCCGACACCCTCAACGCGGCGGGCATCCACACCCTGCACGACGAGACTCTGAACGACTACCCCAGCTACACCGGCAGCTATGCCAACAGCCGGACCGTGGTGCAGCAGTATCTGGCGCAGTACCCCAGCATCAAGGTGGTGCTGGATGTGCACCGCGACGCCATCGAGACCGAGAACGGCTCCCGGATGGCCCCGGTGTGCACCGTAGACGGGCGGCAGGCCGCCCAGGTGATGATCATCTGCGGGTGCGACAACGGCACCACCGTTCAGCTGCCGGACTGGCGGCAGAACCTGCGGGTTGCGGCGGCGTGGGAGCGGGCCATGGAGGGCATGTACCCCGGCTTCACCCGCCCGGTGCTGTTCAGCTACCGGTTTTACAATCAGGACCTGACCACCGGCAGCCTGCTCATCGAGATTGGCGGCCACGGCAACAACCTGAACGAAGCCCTCTACGCCGGGCAGCTGGCCGCAAAGGGGCTGGCCGCCGCCCTGCTGGGCGGTGCTTGACAAAAGGCCGCCAAAGTGCTATTTTTTAAGGGTCAAATGCAACGATCGGGAAAAGTAGCGCGGGCCGTCCGGCCCAGAGAGTGCGGCACAGCTGAGAGCCGCGCCCGCACGCCGCGTGAACGAACACCCGGGAGCAGCAAACTGAACCGGCCTTTGCCGCAAGTAGGTGCGCCGCAGGTCCTGCGTTACCGGGACAGCGCTTACAAAGGAGCGCGTGAGCGACCGGACACTTCCGGTAATTCAGGTGGCACCGCGGACATTACAAGACAGCTTGTTCGCCCTGAACTTTCAGGGAGAACAAAGCTGTCTTTTTTCATTATTTTCGGGAGGAAAAACATTATGGAACGTACCGAGATCGTTTCGCTGTTCAAGAACACCCCCGCCGACGGCACCGAGATCACCGTCTGCGGCTGGGCCAAGAACATCCGTGACTCCAAGAACATCGGCTTCATCGCCCTGTCGGACGGCGGCTGCTTCAAGACCCTGCAGGTGGTGCTGGAAGCCGGCAAGCTGGCCAACTACGACGAAGTCATCCACACCGGTCTGTACAGCAGCCTGCGCGTCAAGGGCAAGCTGGTGCTCACCCCGCAGGCCAAGCAGCCCTTTGAGCTGAACGCCGACAGCGTGGAGATCCTGGGTGACTGCCCCGCCGACGAGTACCCCCTGCAGAAAAAGAAGATGAGCATGGAGTATCTGCGCACCATGCCTACCCTGCGCCCCCGCACCAACACCTTCAACGCCGCATTCCGTGTGCGCAGCGTGGCAGCTTATGCCATCCACAAGTTCTTCCAGGAGAACGGCTTTGTCTACGCTCACTCCCCGCTGCTGACCGCCTCTGACTGCGAGGGTGCCGGTGAGATGTTCCGGGTCACCACCCTGGACCTGGAGAACGTGCCCAAGAACGAGGACGGCACCGTGGATTATACCAAGGACTTCTTTGAGAAGCCGGTCAACCTGACCGTTTCCGGCCAGCTGGAAGCCGAGGCCATGGCCATGGCATTCGGCAAGGTGTACACCTTCGGCCCCACCTTCCGCGCGGAGAAGAGCTTTACCACCCGCCACGCCGCCGAGTTCTGGATGATCGAGCCGGAGATGGCTTTCTGCGACCTGAACGGTTACATGGACACCGCCGAGGCGATGACCAAGTACGTCATCCGCTATGTGCTGGACAACTGCCCGGATGAGATGGCGTTCTTCAACCAGTTCATCGACAAGGGCCTCATCGAGCGCCTGGAGCTGGTGGCAAACAGCGAATTCGGCCGCATCACCTACACCGACGCCATCGAGGTGCTGAAGAAGAACAACAAGAAGTTCCAGTTCCCGGTGGAGTGGGGCGTGGACATCCAGACCGAGCACGAGCGCTACCTGACCGAGGTGGTGTTCAAGAAGCCCGTGTTCGTCACCGACTACCCGAAGGAGATCAAGAGCTTCTACATGAAGCAGAACCCGGACGGCAAGACCGTGGCCGCAGCCGATATGCTGGTGCCCGGCATCGGTGAGCTGATCGGCGGTAGCCAGCGTGAAGAGGACTACGACAAGCTGGTGGCCCGCATGGACGAGCTGGGTCTGGACAAGTCCAGCTACGACTGGTACCTCAACCTGCGCAAGTTCGGCGGCGTGGAGCATGCCGGCTACGGCCTGGGCTTCGAGCGCATGATCATGTACCTCACGGGCATCCAGAACATCCGTGACGTGCTGCCGTTCCCCCGCACCGCTTACGGTTTCTGATTCTGAGAACGATTGGGAATTGCCTCCGCTTTGCTCTGGCAATGACAGCGGAAGAATTATTTTAAATAGCGCAATCCCGGAAAGTCTGCGGACTTTCCGGGATTGCATTTTCACGGGAAAGGTCGGTGCGGCTGGCGGCAGGTTTTGCGATAGCGCAGTTGCTGCCGGTTGGGACTCCATCTGTGAAAAGGTGTTTGGAGCGGCCCGCAGGCCGCGACAAACATGACTATAAAATATAGTTCCGCTATTTATGCCCAGAGCATCGCGGAGGGCATTATAAATAGTGACCCGCCCTTAACTTTCAACAAGGAGACAAAAACAAGTGGAAAACATTGCACCGGCCCTGCTGGACTGGTTTTACAAAAACCGCCGCATCCTGCCCTTCCGGGAGGACCCCACGCCCTACCACGTCTGGCTCAGCGAAGTGATGCTGCAGCAGACACGGGTGTCGGCGGTGCTGCCGTATTACGAGCGCTTTCTGGCGGCGCTGCCGGATATCCCGGCGCTGGCCGCCTGCGATGAGGAAAAGCTGCACAAGCTGTGGGAGGGTCTTGGCTACTACAGCCGGGTGCGCAACCTGCAGAAGGCCGCAAAGATTGTCTGCGAACAGTACGGCGGCCAGCTGCCCGCCGACTATGCCGCCCTGCGGGCCCTGCCCGGCATCGGGGACTACACCGCCGGGGCCATTGCATCCATCAGCTTTGGCATCCCGGTGCCGGCGGTGGACGGCAATGTGCTGCGGGTGTTTTCCCGCCTGTATAATGACCCCGGTGTCATTACAGATCCGAAGGTGAAAAAGGCCTTTACTGCCCGGGTGATGGAACATCAGCCGCCGGAAAAGGCCGGGGATTACAATCAGGCCCTGATGGAGCTGGGGGCGCTGGTCTGTGTGCCCAACGGTGCACCCCTGTGCGATGTCTGCCCGCTGGCCGGGCTGTGTCAGGCCCGCGCGGCGGGCACCACCGCCGCGCTGCCCCAGAAGGCAAAGCCGAAGCCCCGCAAGGTGCTGCCGGTGACGGTGGCGCTGGTGGAAAGCCCGGCGGGCTTTCTGGTACAGCAGCGGCCCGCAAAGGGACTGCTGGCCGGGCTGTGGCAGCCGCTGTTGTGGGAGAGCGAACACCTTTTGCAGGCCGAAGTGCTGGCAAGGCTGGCAGCCCTTGGAGTGGACACCGGCACCGCAGTGCCGGAAGCCCTGCCGGCGGCCAAGCACATCTTCAGCCACATCGAATGGCTGCTGTCCGGTGTGGCCCTCACGGTGCCGGAGCAGGCGGCCCCGGCGGGCTGCGTCTGGGCCAGCCGCGAGGAGCTGCGCACCACCTACACCCTGCCCGGTGCCTTTGCCGCCTACAAGGACCGGATGCTGGGATGATTTGGAAATTCTGGCAATCTGCCCAAAGCTTTTTGTACAGAATGGACAGGAAGCGAAAAAGTTGCCCGCAACGGTTGTAATTTTTGACAGGAACGGGTATAATAACCACAAGATAGCGGGGAAGCGGACCGTGCCCGAAGCCCCCTGAATGGAGTGGATGCGGATGTTCTTTCTGGTAAAATGCTCCCTTCACATGCTGTCGTTTCTCTGGAAGGCGGCGGACGTGCTGCTGCGGGTCTCCCGCTGGAAAAATAAGCTGAAACACCATCGTTTCGACCGAAAAAAGGAGTGTACTGAACCTATGAAGAAATCTTGCCTGATCGCTGTGATCACTGCCCTGGCTGCTGTTGCCGGAGCACTGGCTGCTGTGGCTGTCTACCTGCGCCGCCGCGAAAAGGAACTGGACGAGTACGAGCGTCTGCTCTTTGGCGAGGACGATGCAGAAACGGTCGAGCCGGAAGCTGCCGAAGAGGCACCTGCCGAGGATGCTGCAGAATAAACCAAACACCGGACACAAAGGAGGCGCACCGGCAGTCTGAACACAGGCTGCGCGGGTGCGCCTTTTTGCTACATAAAAGGAGAAGGACATGAAGCGTTTTCTGCTGTGGATCATCAGCGTTGCACTGGGCGTGGCCCTGCTGCTGGCGGCTGTGATGGGGGTGAGCTATGCCTTTACCACGCAGGGCGGCTGCCCGGATGCTGCCGCGCAGTTCGGCGGCCAGGAGCTGGAGACCAACGGCTTCTGCTGGCAGGTGCCGCTGCTGGGCGGCAAGCTGGACAAGGTGTTTGCCAGCCCTGCCACCCTCACGGTGCAGAAGCTGGGCACCCTGTACACGGCGCACCCGGACATTACTCTGCCGGACTGGGCCAGCTACACCACTCTGACCATCCAGACCGCGGTCGGCAGTGTGGTGTTTGCCGGCAGCGTGAGCGAATATCAGAGCTTCCTCTTCCCGGCCAACGGCGAATACAAGGCCGCAATGACCCTCTGGCGCGTGCCCAAGGGCGGCATGGCCACCCAGTTCGAGGGCGGCAGCACCGGTGCCCTGCGCAAAAATCTGGGGCTGGAGCGCCCCGCAAGGCCCACGGGGTGGTACCGGTATTCCTTCCGGTTCACCCTGCAGGCCAGCGCGGACATCGCGTTCTCGGCCGAGCGGGTGGAGCAGGGCGGCATCGTGGGCGTGCGCATCTCCGGCATGACCGGCGACACCGCCCCTGCCGTGGAGACCGACCTTGGCAGCGTGCAGTGCGTGCGCGCCGCCGACGGCTGGCGTGCTTACATCCCGGCTGCCTACAATGCGTCCTCCGGCGGGCATGCGGTGAACGTTACCGTGAACGGCGAGACGCTCACCCACACCCTCGTCGTGCTGCCCAAGGACTTTGGCACCGTGGAGGTGGACCCGGAACCGGCAGCCACCGATGCCGCCAATACCGAGTTTCGCAATGCAGTCTGGGGCCTGTACGAGGCCCCCGCGCGGGAAAAGCTGTGGTCCGGCGGCTTTGTGAACCCGGCGGAAAACTCCATGACACTGGTGGACTACGGACAGGTAAAGGTGACAAACGGCCAGCAGGGCAGCCGCTCCAATTCCACCAAGCTCTACACCATCCCCGGCGAGCCCTGCCGTGCCCCGGCCAACGGCGTGGTGGTGCTGGCCCGGAACCTTGCCCTCACTGGCAACACGGTGGTCATTGACCACGGAGCCGGGATGCGCAGCTACCTGTACGGCCTGCAGGCGCTCGCGGTGTCCGAGGGACAGACGGTGGAAAAAGGCCAGGCCGTGGGTGCTCTGGGCGAAGAGCTGACCATGGACTTCAAGCTGGGCAGCAAGAGTGTGAACCCCTGGCTGCTGTTCCAGACCTCCGGCGGATTGTTCTGGAAGGAAAACGGGTAAAGATAAATCGGAATTGATATAAAAAAGAAGGACACATAGATGAAAACAGTGGTTCTTTATAATATTATTTCTTTTATCATCCTCGTTGCTTTGATTTTTGTCTTAAGGATTGTTAGTAAGAGTGATTTAAGACAAAATCAACAACTTGTTATTAAAGTCATTGCAACTATTTTAATTGTTTGTGTGATAGCGTTCGTGCTTTTTATTGATGCAATAGCATTTGGCATTATAGGACCAGTTCAAGATTAACAATTCCAATTTGCCGGATCGTTGAAAAAATCAAAAACCCTGTAACGTTTTCTCCTTTTGTGCGTTATTGTGGTGAAACAGCCCGAAAAGGAGGAAAAGACGATGAAACTGGATTGTGAAGTCATCCGGGATCTGCTGCCGCTGTACGCCGAGCACATGGCAAGTCCGGCCAGTACGGCACTGGTGGAAGAGCATTTGCAGGAATGCGAAGCCTGCCGCGCCGAGCTGGAGCAGATGCAGCTGCCGGTGCCGGTGCAGCCGGAACCCCAGCCGGATGCCCCGCTGAAAGGCATCCGCACGGCTTTGCGGAAAAAGCGCATCCTTACGGCCGCGGCCGCCGTGCTGGCGGTGCTGTGCGCCGTGGTGCTGGTGTTCTGGATGGGCAACCTTAGCACGCCGGTGACGGCGGAGGAAGCCGGGATCTGGCTCTACAACAAAAAGGAGGATGGCGCAAACCTCTGCGTGCTGGAAGTGCAGGGCGAGAATGTCCGGCTGGAGACCGAGGGCGGGTTCAGCTGGGGCAAGGAATACATCACCGTCCGGGCCATGCGGTATACCTTCCCCGGCCTCCATGCCGCGCTGACAAAGCTGACCGGCTCCGAGACCGTGTCCACAGAGATCGCCGTCTCCCGCACCCAGGTGCTGGCCGTGGAGTGCGCGGACGGAACGCGCTATTACAGCGACGGCCAGCAGGTGGAACGATTCATTGCGGGGGAGAACCCGGACGGCACCGTGCGGTACGGGTACGGCACCGAGGAACAATATGGGCACGACTTTAAGAAGGGCTGATTATGGACATGGAAACCATTTACCGGCTCTATTTCCGGGACGTGTACCTGTTTCTGCAGGGCCTGACCCGCTCGGAGACACTGGCCGAAGAGCTGACCCAGGAGACCTTCTTCAAGGCGCTGGACGGCCTGAAGAACTTTGACGGAAAACAGGATGTGCGGGCGTGGCTATTCACGGTGGCCCGCAACTGCTGGTATGACCGCTGCCGCAAGGCAAAGCATACCGCCCCGCTGGAAGCGGCTGAAACGCAGGCCGCCGACACGCCGGACATTGCCCAGCTGCTGGTGGACAAGGATGCCGCCTTTACGGTGCACCAGTGCCTGCACGCGCTGGAAGAACCCTATAAAGAGGTGTTCAGCCTGCGGGTGTTCGGCGAGCTGTCCTTTGAGGACATCGGAGCCATTTTCGGGCACAATGCCGCCTGGGCACGGGTGACCTACTACCGCGCCAAGGCAAAGCTTCGCACCATGCTGGAAAATAAAACCTGATATCTCCCATTTGGATACAGCACAAAGGCCCCCGACCATGTGGTCGGGGGCCTTTGGTATGCGCGGGGTGCAGCCGTCAGGAAATGGAATCCACGTCCCACTTCATGCGCACGGCGTCGGCACCGTCCAGATGGATGTGCATCGCACCGGCGTTATCAGTCACCTGCTCCGGGGTGCGGGCACCGCACAGCACGAACAGGCCGGGCACCATGCGGGCGGTCAGGGCGATGACCAGCTGCGCCATGGTGCAGTGGTACTTCTCGGTCAGGTCCTGCCAGTTGTTCAGCATGGCAAGGGCCTGTGCCCGGCGTGCGGGCTGGAAGTTGGGGTTCGAGTTGCGGGTGCTGCCCTCCGGGTAGGTGGTGTCCATGGTCACCTTGCCGGTCAGCAGACCCTGCTCCAGCGGGGAGTAGGCCTGCACCGACACGCCCAGCTCCTTGCAGGTGGGCAGCAGCTGCTTTTCAATGCGGCGGGTCAGCAGGCTGTACTTTTCCTGGATGACGTCCAGCTGGCCGTACTTGCAGTAGCCGCGGATGATATCAGAGGTCACGTTGGAAGCACCGATGGCGCGGATCTTGCCCTGGTCCTTCAGCTTCATCATGGCCTCCACCGTGGCTTCCAGCGGGTACAGGCCGAAGTCGGGCGACTGCCAGTGGGTGTACAGCACGTCCAGATGGTCGGTGTGCAGGCGGCGCAGGCTGTCCTCCACATCCTCGATGATGCTCTGGGCCGACAGGTCACGGTACACGGTCACGCCGTCCACCACCTTGTGCAGTACGGGAGTCTCGTGCCGCCACTCCAGGCCGCACTTGGTGGACAGCACCACCTTGTCGCGGTCGATGTGCTTCATGGCTTCGCCCACCACTTCTTCGCTGTGGTACAGGCCGTAGATGGGCGCGGTGTCGATCCACCGGATGCCCTGTTCCACGGCGGTCTGGATGGCCTTGACCGACAGACTGTCGTCGTTGTCGCCCCACCAGGCACCGCCGCCGATGGCCCAGGTGCCCATGCCGAGGAACGGCACCTCGATGCCGCTCTTACCGATTTGGAAATTCTTCATATACTTACCCTCCTGCCAGCAGTGTTCCCCGCAATGGGAACCCTTCATTCCAATGCTGGCATCCTTTGATGTATTTTTTGGTTTATTCAAAAAAAGCCGCAGCGCAGGGGGTTGCCCCACACAGCGGCTTTCTTGAAACAGATTCGCGTTTGCGTAACGAAGTGGAGCAATGAAAGCCCCAGTGGGGCTTTTAAGCGACCGAACGGTCTCGCGCAGGCGAGATGAAGGGGCATTGCCCCGACAAGTTATATGTTGCCGAACTCGCTCAGTTCCAGCGTTTCGTTGTGGGTCTCGGCCCAGCGCACGGCCCAGTCGGAGGTGAACAGCAGCAGGCGGTTGCCCTTCATGTCCTCCACAGCCTTGGTGTCGCTGGTCAGGTCGAGGTCCCGCAGGTTGTAGGTGTCGGGGTCGTTCTTCACCCAGCGCAGCTGCTCAAAGGGCAGCTGCTGCATGCGGATCTCCACGTTGTACTCGGTGTTCAGGCGGTACTCCAGAACTTCCAGCTGCAGCACGCCGACCACGCCGACCACCACTTCTTCCATGCCGCCGCCCACTTCGCGGAAGATCTGGATGGCACCCTCCTGGGCGATCTGCTCCATGCCCTTCACGAACTGCTTGCGCTTCATGGTGTCCTTCTGCTCAATGCGGGCAAAGTGCTCCGGCGAGAAGGTGGGGATGCCCGCAAACTGCACCTTCTTCTTGCCGGTGCACAGGGTGTCGCCGATGGAGAAGATGCCCGGATCGAACAGGCCGATGATATCGCCGGCATAGGCCTCGTCCACGATGGCGCGGTCCTGCGCCATCAGCTGGGTGCCGGTGGCCAGCTTGATGTTCTTGCCCTCCTGCACATGATAGGCTTCCATGCCGCGCTCGAACTTGCCGGAGCAGATGCGCATGAAAGCGATGCGGTCACGGTGGGCCTTGTTCATGTTGGCCTGGATCTTGAAGATGAAAGCCGAGAACTCGTCACGGCAGGGATCCACGGACTCGCCGGTCAGGCTGTCCACGCGGGCCAACGGGGTGGGGGTGAGCCGCAGGAAGTTCTCCAGGAAGGGTTCCACACCGAAGTTGGTCAGGGCCGAACCGAAGAACACGGGGCTCAGCTCGCCGCGCAGCACCTTGTCCAGGTCGAACTCCTCGGCGGCACCGTCCAGCAGCTCGATCTCATCCACCAGCTGCTGGTGCAGGTAGGGGGTGAGCAGCTCGTCCAGTGCGGGATCACCCAGTTCGGCCTCGGTCTCGCTGACCTTCTTCACGCCGTTGGCGCGGCCGTCGCTGGAGAAGGCCAGCACCTTGCGGGTGTTGCGGTCGAACACGCCCTTGAACTCCTTGCCGCAGCCGATGGGCCAGTTCATGGGGTAGGTCTTGATGCCCAGGATCTCCTCGATGTTCTCCATCAGCTCAAAGGGGTCGCGGGCTTCGCGGTCCATCTTGTTGATGAAGGTAAAGATGGGGATGTGGCGCAGGGTGCACACCTTGAACAGCTTGATGGTCTGGGCCTCGACGCCCTTTGCGGCGTCGATGACCATGACGGCGGAGTCCGCCGCCATCAGGGTGCGGTAGGTATCCTCCGAAAAGTCCTGATGGCCCGGGGTGTCCAGAATGTTCACGCACTTGCCGGCGTAGTTGAACTGCAGCACCGAGGAGGTGACGGAAATACCGCGCTGCTTCTCGATGTCCATCCAGTCGGAAACAGCGTGCTTGGCGCTCTGCTTGCCCTTGACGGAACCGGCCTGGTTGATGGCTCCGCCGTACAGCAGCAGCTTTTCGGTCAGCGTGGTCTTGCCGGCGTCGGGATGGCTGATGATCGCAAACGTCCGGCGGCGCTCGATTTCTTCACGATTTGTCATAGATCTGAAATTCTCCTAGAAGGGGGTGAAGTTTTCTCCGCTCCCGCTGCGCGGGAGCGGAGAAAACATATTTTTACACATACGCACTTTATTCTATACGAAAACGCGCGATAATGCAAGGGCTTTCGTTATTTTTTCAGGATGAAGCAGGGCAGAGGGGCGGTTTCGGCCCAATTGGCAAAATCGCACACCAGAACGGTGAAATCTTTCAGCGGAAGTGCCCGTAGCCAGGCCAGCACCGCCTGCTTTTCGTCTGTGCCGATGACCGCCCCGCTGTACAGGATGGCGCTGACCACCCCGCCGGGGCGCAGCGCCTGCAGGGCGGCTTCCAGCGCGGGGATGCTGCTGTCGGCGGTGGAGAACACCGCGTGGTCGGCCCCCGGCAGCCAGCCGAAGTTGAACATCACGGCATCCGCTGTGCCGGGCTGCACATACTGTAACAGATGGGCGTGGCTGTCGCAGTGCAGGGCATACTGCCCGGCGGGCACCCCGGCCTGTTCCAGCCGGGCGCGGGTGGAGGCGATGGCTTCCGGCTGGATGTCAAAGCCCAGCACACGGCCCTCCGGTGCGGTAAGACGGCACAGGAAGGCCGTGTCGCCGCCGTTGCCGCAGGTGGCGTCCACGCACAGGCGCGGGTGCACCAGCCGCGCGGCGAGGAAGTCCTGCACGAATTTGACGGCGGTCAGGTCCGGGGTGCGGCGGCGCACCAGCTGCGGCCCCTCGGCCGCAAAGCCGAATTTGGCCCAGAAGGCCATCTCGGCGCAGTCGACGGGCAGGGGTGCCGTAAACACGGTGGCGGCTTCGCGGTCATAACCGCCAAAGCTGCGCAATACTTCTTTTAACAGGTAGGAGCCATAGCCCTTGCGCCGCCATGCCGGGTCGATGGTAAGGGCGGCAAGGTCCGCGCCCTGTGCGGCGGGGTGCAGGGTGCAATGGCCGATGACCTCCTTTTCCTTATAAAGGGCAAAGCCCGTTTCCGTGCGGCGCAGTTCCATGCGGCAGTCTCCTCTTTTCTGCAGGTTTTTCTGCTGTTACAATAGCAACTGCGGGCGTTCTTGTCAAGAAAAAACGGCAGGACCGCATTTCACAGTTTCTTCACGGCACATGCGATTGGTTTTCACAATTGGTGTATACAATAAGAGCAGTTCCAGGGGGCGCAGTTCCCCGGAGACAGAGCCTTTTCAGGGAAGGAAGTATCAATATGGATGAGAACAAATGGGAATACAACTATTCCTCTTCCGATAACACGGCAGGCGGCACCGGTTACCCCAATGTGGGCAGCAGCGGCATGAACACCGCCAACCAGTACAACAACGAGTCGGAGCCGCAGGCTGCTGCCCCGGATGCCGACAGCACGGTGCCTCCCACCGAGGTGCCGCCCCAGCAGCCGGCCGCTCCGGAACCGCCCAAAAAGAAAAAGCACCATGTCAATGGCGGCAAGGTGGCACGCAGTGCCGTGGCACTGGTGCTGGCCGCAGTCATGGGCTTTGCGGGCGGCTATGTCGGCTCCCAGATGAACGGCAGCAAGGTGGTCATCCAGCAGGTGGCTCCCTCCGGCTCCAGCAGCTCTTCCGGCAGTGACAGCTCCATCACCTCGGCTTCGGCGTCCGGCAGCAGCCTGACCACCGAACAGGTGGCAGATCTGGTCAGCCCCAGCGTGGTGGTCATCACCACCGAGCAGGTGGTCTACTCCCAGTGGTCCTGGTACGGCCAGAATCAGGTGGAGAGCGGTGCCGGCAGCGGCGTGATCATCAGCTCGGATGGCTACATCCTCACCTGTGCCCACGTTGTGGACGGTGCTTCCAATATCACCGTGACGATCAATGATAAGGACTATACCGCAACGCTGGTGGGCGAAGATACCACCAGTGATATCGCGGTCATCAAGATCGACGCCAACGGCCTGACCCCCGCTACCGTGGGCGACAGCGACGGCCTGAAGGTAGGCCAGAACGTGATGGCTGTGGGCAACCCGCTGGGTGAGCTGGGCGGCACCGTGACCGGCGGCATGATCAGCGCACTGAACCGCAGCGTGACCATCCAGGGCACCAACTCCACCAACACCATGTCCCTGATCCAGATGGATGCCTCGGTCAGCCCCGGCAACTCCGGCGGCGGTCTGTTCAACATGAACGGTGAGCTGGTCGGCATCGTGAACGCAAAATCCTCTTCCAGCGATGCCGAGGGCCTGGGCTTTGCCATCCCCATCAATGATGCCATCAAGGTGGCACAGGAGCTGCTGGAGAACGGCTATGTGACCGGCCGCCCCTATCTGGGCATCACCTACCTGGCTGTGACCGACGCACAGACGGCACAGCAGCTGGGCGTGAACGCCTATGGCGTCTACATCGTGGACGTGACCAAGGGCGGCCCTGCCGATCAGGCCGGTCTGAAGGCCGGTGACCGCATCGTCAGCGTGGACGGCTCGGAGATCGCCGCCAAGGATGATCTGGGCACCCTGATGCAGAAGCATGCAGCCGGTGACACGCTGGCCATCACGGTGGCCCGCGACGGCCAGATGCAGACGGTCAATGTTACGCTGGGCGAAAAGACCGCTTCCAACAGCTAAAAATCCGATAGAACAAGGGCAGACTGCCGAAAAGTAGTCTGCCCTTGTTTTTTTTGTTGTTTATACGGCTCCGAACACGGTGGCGCTGTACGGCATCAGAAGGGCTTCCCGTTCATAGGTGCGGCTCTCGCCCCGCCACAGGCTGGAAGAAGTGCCGTCGCTCAGCAGTTTCCACCGCCCGGCGGGCAGCGGCACCACGCGGGAGGTGTCGGTGGGGTTGTAGAACACACACAGTGCCCGCCACCAGGCCCCGTCGCCGGGGGCAGCGGGCAGGGCCCAGCCCACCAGCGGCTGCTCCAGCGAGAAGAACTGCAGCGCCTCCGGGGCGTGGCGGTCGGTGGTGCCCAGCCGCGGGAAGGCGGCCCGCAGGGCCAGCAAGCCCCGGTAGTAGTCCACCAGGGCGTGGTACTGCCTGGCGCGGGCCCAGTCCAGACGGTTCAGGGCGGGGGAAGAGCGGTAGCTGTTGCCCACGCCCTTTTTGGTGCGGGCAAACTCTTCGCCCGCCTGCAGGAAGGGCAGGCCGAAACTGGTGAGGCAGATGCCGGCGGCCAGCCGGTTCTGGGCCAGTGCCACCGGGTCAGATGCGGTGAACTCCGGCCGCTCGTAGCGCACGCAGAGCAGTTTGTCCCACAGGGTGAAGTTGTCGTGGGCGGACACATAGCTTACGATCTGGCTGGGGGCGTGGGGTGGCAGACGGTCGCTGCGGCACCAGGCGGCCACCGCGCCGCCGACGTCCCAGAAGCTGCCGGGCTTGCCCTCCGCATAGCCCGGCTCCCGGGCATTGAAACAGCCGCCCTTGATGGCGTCGCGGGTGTCGTCGCAGAAGATGCCGATGCGCTCGTTCAGCATGGCCAGGTTCGCCTTGTTGGCCTCGTACCGGTGCAGCTGGCTGCCGCCGCCCTGCCACGGCTCGCCGTACATCAGGATATCCCGCCCGCCGGGCAGGGCATCCAAAGCGGCACGGGCCGCGTTCATGGTGTCCACGTCGTACAGGCCCATCAGGTCGAACCGGAAACCGTCGATGTGGTACTCCTGCGCCCAGTAGAGCAGAGAGTCGATCATATATTTGCGGGCCATGGGGCGCTCGCTGGCAAACTCGTTGCCGCAGCCGCTGCCGTTGGACAGGCTACCGTCCTCATTCTGGCGGAAAAAGTAGTCCGGTACGGTGTTGTTCAGCACGTTTTCGTAGCGGTACATGTGGTTATACACCACATCCATGATCACGCCGATGCCCGCCGCGTGCAGGGCGGCGATCATCTCTTTGCACTCCCGCACCCGCACTTCGCCCCGGGCGGGGTCGGTGGAGTAGCTGCCCTCCGGGAAATTGTAGTTGGTAGGGTCGTAGCCCCAGTTGTACTGCCGCAGCAGCGGCTTTGCCTCGTCCACGCTGCCAAAGTCGAAGATGGGCATCAGCTGCACATAGCCCACGCCCAGCCGCTTGAGGTAGTTCAGGCAGGTGGGGTGGATGCCGTCGCCGTGCAGGGTGGTGCCGGTCTGGGTAAAGGCCAGAAATTTGCCCCGCCAGGCCGGGCGCACGCCGCTGGCCGCATCCTGCGAAAAGTCGCGCACGCTCACCTCCCACACTGACCGCCGGGCCGGGGGGATCACCGGGCGCACGTCCCGCTCCCACCCGGCAGGGGCGGTGCGGGCCAGGTCCACGATCATGCTGCGCAGGCCGTTCAGGCCGCCAGCGCGGGCGTAGGGGTCGCCGGTCTCCCGTGCGACGCCGTCCACCGTGACCGTAAAGGTATAGTAATGCCCATGCTGGTCGCCGGGCAGCCAGATGCTCCATACGCCCTGCGGGCCGCGCTGCAGCGGCAGCGTGCCGATGCAGGGGCTGTCGTGCCCCTTGCGGTACAGGTTCACCGCGGCCTGCTCCGCGGTGGGGGCCCACAGCTGCAGCCGGGTGCCGGCGGGGGTGTACTCCGGCCCAAGCGGGCCGTTATAGGTGGTTTCGCGGGCAAAGCGGGCGCTCTCGTACAGGGCGCGGCGCTGTGCCGGTGTCATTGTACCCATGGTTTCTTCATTCCTTCTTGCGAGATTTCCGCATATTCACACATCTGTAGTGTAAACAACCGGCGTGGATTTTGCAAGAGGCAAAATCCCTTGCAAAACGGGCCGGGGTACACTATACTGGAAGAAAACTGCAGGGAGGGCCGCACAATGGCATATACCGACGATTGGGAATCCCTTATGAACGGCGTATTCGGCGCAGGCGGGCGCGTGAAATTTGGTTCCGGAGCTGTGCAGCCGGACACAAAGGCAAAGACCGGGGGCCTGCCGGACCTGAACGCGGCCCTTCTGGAGCAGCAGAAACAGCTGGACGAGCTGCTGAAAAAGCAGAATGCCCAGCTGAAAAAGCAGGATGCCGACACCCAGACGGCGCTGGAAAACAGCCGTCAGATGCTGCGGGACATGGAGAATGACGGCCTGCTGGCCAAAGGCACCGCCGACACGAAGCCGGAGCATCTGGGCAGTTTTGAAGGGCTGGCGACCGAGGTCAAAAAGACCGTGCTGGGGCAGGACGCCTTTGTGGACGGTGTGGTGCGGGCCATGCGGCGGCCCTTTGTTCTGGGCACCGAGGCCCCGGTGGCCCGCAACGTGATCCTGCTGAGCGGTGCGCCCGGCACCGGGCGGCACTTTGCGCTGGAGGAGACGGCCCGCATCATGGCGGCCCGCGGCCTGCTGCAGAGCGATAAGACCGCCGTGCTGGACCTGGCCCTGTACCCGGATGCCGGGTCCGAAAAGCTGTTTTTGCAGGACCTGTATGCCGCTCTGCACGCCCCCGGCGAGATTTTGATCTTTGAGCACTACGAGAGCTGCTACCCCGGCTTTTTAAAAACCATCGCCGACCTTGCTACCAAGAGCAGCGCACCGCTGTCCAGCCGGTATCTGGTCAATAAGGAGGGCATTCTGGTGGATGCCGGTACCGCGCTGGCGCCCGGTGCGGTGAGCCGTATCGACCCCTGCGGAAAGTACCTGATCTTCTTCTCCCACAAGGGCCGGGAGGTGCTGGCCGACAAGTTCGGTGCGCCCTTTGTCTCGGCGGTGGGGGACGTGTGTACCACCACCGCCTTTGCACGGGAAGATCTGGCTGCTATGGCGGCGCAGGAGCTGAACGCGCTGGCCCAGAAGGTGCGCACCCGGCTGGGGCTCACCCTTACTGCAGGGGCAGACGTGCGGGACTATGTGGCCGCCCAGTGCTCCAAGGAGAAGGGCGCGGCAGGCCTGAAGCTGTGCTGTGACCGCATCTTCCGCGCCCTGAGCGAATACTGCCTGCAGACCGATACGGCCCTTACCGGCACCGTGGCCCTGACTGCCGTGCCGGAGGGGCTGCAGTTTGCCCTGAACGGGGCCGCCCCGGCAGACCTGTTCAGCCTGCTGCCGACAGAGTACACCGGTGCTGTGGACGAGATCCGCGCCGAGCTGGACGCGCTGGTGGGCCTTGCCCCGGTCAAGGACTATGTGTTCGGTCTGGCAGACAACCTGCAGGTGCAGCAGCGCCGCGCCGCCGCCGGGTTCAAGACGGCCAGCCTGTCCATGCATATGATCTTCACCGGCAACCCCGGCACCGGCAAGACCACCATCGCCCGGCTGGTGGCAAAGTACCTCAAGGCCATCGGGGCGCTCAAGGGCGGCCAACTGGTGGAGGTGAGCCGCGGCGACCTGGTGGGCCGCTACACCGGCCATACTGCCCCGCTGACCAACAGCGTCATCCAGAGTGCACTGGGCGGCGTGCTGTTCATCGACGAGGCCTACAGCCTGTACCGCGGCGAACAGGACAGCTTTGGGCTGGAAGCCATCGACACCCTTGTGAAGGGCATGGAGGACCACCGCGACGAACTGGTGGTGATCCTGGCCGGGTACACCAAAGAGATGGAAGTGTTCCTCACCGCCAACAGCGGCCTTGCCAGCCGCTTCCCGAACAAGGTGGAATTCCCGGATTACACCGCCGACGAGCTGCTGGACATTACCACCGTGCTGGCCAAAGGCAAGGGCTACCGGTTGGACGAGGGCTGCACCTTCCCGCTGCTGGGCTACTACAAGCGCCGTCAGGCGCTGGACAGCCGCACCGCCGGCAACGGCCGTCTGGCCCGCAACACGCTGGAAAAGGCCATCTTCAACCAGAGCCGCCGCCTTGTGGCAGAGCCCAACGCCCCGCTGGACCTGATCTTGCCCAGCGACCTGGAATTTGACGAATGAGAAAGAATTATTTATAACGAACGAACCCCCGGCAGGCTGCGGCCTGCCGGGGGTTCGTTGATTCTGGATCAGTTGTGCTGCTCGGCCAGCTCCTGCACCATGTCGTGCAGGCCCTGCCGTACTTCGGCGGGGGAGGTGATTTCCACCTTGCCGCCAAAACCGCAGACCCAGCCGTAAAACTGGTCGCTCACGCAGACCGGGACATCAAAGTGGAAGTACCCGTCTGCTTCCGGCAAAAAGAGAGTGTCCTGCCCGAAGCGGTCCCGCATGGCGGCTTCCAGGTCGGCGGTGCAGCGCAGGGTCACCCGGTATTCCGGTCCGCCGAACATGTTGAAATGCTTGCGCAGATAGCTGGGCAGGTCGAAGGCGGCAAAGGCCTCCTTGCCCCGGCGGGGGCGGTCCAGCACCTTGACGTAGGACATGCGGTCCACCCGGTAGTTGCGGATGTTGGCGGGATCCTTTTCATCCTGGTAGGCGATGAGGTAGTAGCAGCCGCCCTCCCAGGCCAGCTGCCAGGGGCTGACCGTCCAGGTGCTGTTGTTCTTGTAGCGGAACTGCACCAGCCGCCCGGCGCTGATGGCCGTGTGCAGCGCGTCGATGCTGTACAGCAGGGTGCGGCTGTCGGCCTTGGGGCGGCCGTCCACATACACCTGACGCTGCAGCTGGGTGCCCTCGTACTCGGAGCACAGGGCCTCCAGCTTGCGAATGAGCTTTTTGCTGGTGCGTGCCGAGATGACCTTGCTGGCCTGCACAGCGTCCACCAGCAGCTTGAGCTCGGAAAGCTCGAAGGCACGGCTGGCCATCCAGTAGCCGCCGCCGCGCCCGCGCCGCAGTTGGATGTCGTAGCCCAGCGCGCACAGGGTGTCGATGTCGCTGTAGATGCTCTTGCGCTCGGCCAGAATGCCCTGCTGTTCCAGCAGTTCCACCAGCTGGGGCACGTTCAGCAGGTGGTTTTCGTCGGTTTTCTGCTCAAAGATGTGCAGCAATGCCAGGAGCTTGGTCTTTTGTCCTTCCTGCTTGGGCATGGCGGAGTACCTCCCTTGTTTTACGGCAGCTTTTTGTCAAAGGCAGCGCGGCGCTGGGTGGACAGGCGGAACATCTCTTCCAGCTTGTCCCGGTCATCGGCCACGAGGGCGTTGCGCATTTCGCGCAGGGCCGCATCGAACTGGTCGATCTCGCTGATCAGGTTTTCCTTGTTCCACAGGAACAGTTCCGCCCACATTTTGTCGTTGATGCGGGCAATGCGGGTCAGATCCCGGAAGGAGTCACCGGTGTACTCGCACAGCGAGGTGTTGTCGTTGGCGCACATCAGGCTCACGGCGATGGCGTGGCACAGCTGGCTGACGTAGCCGATCATTTTGTCGTGCTCCTGCACGGTCAGGGTGCAGATGTGCTTGAAGCCCAGCACCTCCGCCAGCTCCTTTGCCCACTGGATGGCCTCCGGGGTGTTCTTGTCGGTGGGGGTGATGATGAAGTTGGCCGGGGCAAAGTTCACCTCGGCAGCGTGCTCCACGCTGGAGGTCTCACGGCCTGCCATGGGGTGGCTGGCAATGAACTCCACCCCTGCCGGGCACATGGCCTGCACCGGCTCCACAAGGCCGGTCTTGACGCCGGACACATCCGTGAAGATGCAGCCGGGCTTGAGGAGCGGGCCGTAGGTTTTGAACCATTCCAGCAGGGCGGTGGGGTACAGGCCGAAGATGATGTGATCGGCCTGCTGCACCAGATCTTCAAAATCATGGGTCTTGCCGCTGGCAATGTAGCCGTGGTCAAGGGCATACTGTAAGTGCCCCTCGCTGCGGTTGATGCCGTCCACATGGAAACCGGCTTTGGTCAGCTCCAGGGCATACTTGCCGCCCAGCAGACCAAGACCCACCACGAGATAACGTTTTGTTTTGTCAAGCATATTCTACCTCCACACCCAAAGGCCGGATGGCTGCAAAGAAATTCGGCCAGCTCTTCTGGATGGCTTCGGCGTCATCCACAGTCAGGGGCAGCCCGGCGGCTGCGCTCAGCACCGCAAGGCTCATGACCACCCGGTGGTCGTTGTGCCCGTGCAGAATGCCTTCCGGCGCGTGCAGATGCTCGGCGCAGCCGTGCACCGTGATGGTGCCGCCCTCGCTTTCCAGCACGCCGCCGCAGGCCCGCAGCTCGGCTTCCATGGCGGCGATGCGGTCGCTCTCCTTCAGGCGCAGGCGCTCGGCGTTGCGGATGACGGTGGTGCCCTCACACAGCAGGCCCAGCACCATGAGCACAGGGCCAAGGTCCGGGCAGTCGGCCAGGTCGATGTCCACCCCGTGCAGAGGAGCCTTTGCGAAGATGACAGCGTCCCCCTCACGGGTGAACTGTGCGCCGCACCGGCGCAGGATGTCCAGAATGACTGCATCGCCCTGCAGGGTGTCCGGGGAAAGGCCGGTGACGGTCACCCCGCCGCACACGGCACCCAGCACCGCCGGGAAGGCCGCCTGACTGTAGTCGCCCTCTACGGCGTGATCGCAGGGGTGATAGTGCTGGCGGCCCGGCAGGGCCAGCGTATTCCCATCCAGCCAGCGGCTGGTCACGCCAAAGGCGGCCTGCACCGCACGGGTCATGTCGATGTAGCTGCGGCTCTCCACCGGCGGGATGAGGTGCAGGGTGCTGTCGCCGTCCAGCAGGGGCAGGGCAAACAGCAGCCCGCTGATGAACTGGCTGGACACGTTGCCCGCCAGCCGGTACTCCCCCGGTGTGAGAGCACCTTCCACGGTCAGACCGGCAGAATTCTGTTCAAACCGTAGATCCTGCTCCCGATACAACGTTTCGTAAACCGACTGGGGCCGCTCCATGAGCCGCCCACGGCCGGTAAAGGTCACTTCCTGCCCGGTGAGGCTGGCAATGGGGATGAGGAACCGCAGGGTGCTGCCGCTCTCGCAGCAGTCCACCGGGGCAGTGAGGGGGGCAAAACGGCCCAGCCCTTCCACCACGGCATCTGCGGGGCCGGTGGTCACCCGGGCACACAGCTGGCCTGCGGCGGCCAGCGTGGCGGAGATGTCCTTACTGAATTCCAGATTCGTGATGTGGGAGCTGCCTGTGGCCAGCGCCGCACACAGCACGGCCCGGTGGGCCATGCTCTTGCTGGGCGGGGCTGTGATGCTCCCGCCGATGGGGCGGGAAGAATGAATGGTTACCAGCATAGGCCGTTACATATCGCGGCCGATGGCCCATGCTACCTGGCGGCACTTGGCCATGGCCTGTGCAAAGGCGTCCGGGGTCAGGCACTGGGCACCGTCGCTCCAGGCGTGGCGGGGGTCATAGTGCACCTCCACCTCCAGACCGTCGGCACCGGCGGCCACAGCGGCGATCATCATGGGTTCCACGAGGTTTGCCTTGCCGGTGGCGTGGCTGGGGTCCACGATGACGGGCAGGTGGGTCTTTTCGTGGATGAGGGGCACGGCAGACAGGTCCAGCGTGTTGCGGGTGTACTTTTCAAAGGTACGGATGCCGCGCTCGCACAGGATGACCTGCTCGTTGCCGCCTGCCATGATATACTCGGCGCTCATGATCCACTCCTCGATGGTGTTGCACAGGCCGCGCTTGAGCAGCACGGGCTTGTGCATCTTGCCCACGGCCTTGAGCAGCTGGAAGTTCTGCATGTTGCGGGCACCGATCTGCACCACGTCCACATACTCCTCAAACTCCGGGATGCGGTCCTCGCTCATCAGCTCAGACACGATGGGCAGGCCGGTGGCCTCACGGGCCTTGACCATGTCCAGGATGCCCTCGGTCTCCAGACCCTGGAAGGAGTAGGGAGAGGTACGGGGCTTGTAGGCACCGCCGCGGAACAGGGCCGCGCCGCCGGCCTTGACGCTCTGCGCGATGCGCAGAGCCTGCTCGGCACCCTCGATGCTGCAGGGGCCTGCCATGACGGCGATCTTTTGTTTGCCGCCGATCTTCACGCCGCCGCAGTCGATGACAGAATCGGCGGGGTGGAACAGGCGGTTGGCGCGCTTGTACGGGGCAGACACGCGGGTGACATTGTCGATCCAGGGGTTGGCCAGCACGTCCCGCTCGTCGATCTTGGTGGTGTCGCCCACCAGACCGAACACGTTGTAGTCCTTGCCGGTGATCAGGGTCACGTCCAGACCCTGATGCTCGAACTTGTCAACGATCTTTTCCAGTTCTTCCTTCGGGGTGCCTTTCTTGGTGGAGATGATCATGGTTTATGGTTCCTTTCTGGTTTTAGAAAATCCTCTCCGTCATCGCTGCGCGATGCCACCTCCCCCCCTCGGGGGAGCTGTCGCCGCAGGCGACTGAGAGGGTTCGTTTTTCACATCACGATATGGGCTTGGGGGGTGCCGCCCAGGCGCAGCAGCTGGGCCAGATAGGCACAGGCGTGCAGGTAACCCTGGGGTCCCTGGCCGATGAAGTGTCCCTGACAGCCAAAGGACACCACGTCTATCTTGCGGAAGGGCTCCCGCTCGTCCGGGGCGGTGAGCAGCACTTCCACGGCAGGCACACCGCACAGCCGCAGCGCGTCCAGAATGGCCACGCTGGTGTGGGCGTAGCCGCCGGGGTTGAGCACGATGCCGTCCACCCGTCCGGCGGCGGCCTGGATCTCGTCGATCAGGTCGCCCTCGTGGTTGGTCTGGCACACGTCGGTCTCAATGCCCATCTGGTCGCAGCCGGACTGCACATAGTCCATCATGCCGTTGTAGTCCAGCTCACCGGGCATGCCCGGCTCCGAGTAGCGCTGCAGGTTGACGTTGGGCCCGTTAAGAATCAAAAATTTCATCCAAAGCCTCCATGGCGGCCCGCAGAGCATCCTCCAGCGTGCCGGTATTGGGCACCACCGCGTCAGCGGCGGCCCGGTACAGCGGGCGGCGCTGGGCCTCCATGGTGCGCAGCGCCGCCATGCTGGAGGAGAGCGGGCGGCTGCCGCCCACGGCCAGTGCTTCCACCGGTCGGTCGATAAACAGCACCACGCCGTTCTGGTGCAGGGCCCGCAGGTTTTCGGGCCGCTTCACCACGCCGCCGCCGCAGGACAGCAGCTGGCGGTTCTCCTTGCCGAAGCGGGCGGTCTGCTCGGTCTCTTTTGCACGGAAGCCGTCCTCGCCCTCGGCGGCAAAGATGTCCGGGATGCTGCGCCCGTCGGCCTTGACGATCGCGTCGTCCAGATCCACGAAGGTGCGGCCCAGCTGCTTTGCCAGCAGTTTGCCCAGCGTGGTCTTGCCGGAAGAAGGCATGCCGATGAGGGCAATGTTCAGCGTGTCCCGGCGCAGGGCCGCTGTGATGCGCCGAATCTCGGCGGGCGCGTCCTCGAATTTGCGGTCCAGGAAATATTCGGCCGCATACACGGCCTGTGCTACCAGCATCTCCAGACCGCCTACGGCCACCGGAACCCCGGCTTCTTCGGCCCGGAGGATGAGTTCCGTTTTGTCGGGATTGTATACCACGTCCACTACGGCTTCCAGCCCGGGCATGGCGGCCACATCCAGATTGCACACCCCCACATTGGGGTACATGCCGGCGGGGGTGGTGTTGATGACGATCTGTGCACCGCTGCGCACGGCTTCCGCATAGCTCAGCTCGCCCGTTTCCGGGTCCGGATGGCGGCTGACCGTGAGCACCTTTGCGGCACCCTTGTCCCGCGCCACGGCGCTGGTGGTGTTGTGGGTGCCGCCGGTGCCAAGGATGAGCACCGTCCGGCCTGCAAAGTCCACGCCGTGGGCGTCGCACAGGTGGGCAAAGCCGAGGTAATCGGTGTTGTACCCGTACAGCAGGCCGTTCTTGTTCACCACGGTGTTCACGGCCCCGATGGCCTTGGCCCGGGGGTCGATGTAGGAGCAGTATTCCATGACCAGTTTCTTGTAGGGGATGGTCACGTTGATGGCCCGGAACTGCCGCTTGGTCAGAAAGGCACGGGCCTCTTCCTCGGTGGGCAGGGGGCACAGGTCGTATTTGTAGCCGCAGAGCATCTCGTGGATGATCTTGGAGTAGGAGTGGCCGAGCCTTGCCCCGATAAGTCCGTATTCCATATCAGTCGTCCTCCTTGCGGAAGCTGGTGGGGTGGGTCATCCAGGCTTCGCCGTAGCGGGCCGTGAGCAGGTCGGCCACCGCCAGTGCGGCGGAGCAGGTCTGCACGATGGCGGCCCGGGGCACGATGCAGGGGTCGTGACGGCCCTGAATGGACAGCTCGGCGTTCTTTTTGGCGAGGTAATCCACGGTGTCCTGCTGCTTGTAGATGCTGGGAGTGGGCTTGACCACCGTGCGGAACACCACGGGCATGCCGTTGGCGATGCCACCGTTGATGCCGGCATTGTGGTTGCTGGCGGTGACCACGGCCCCCTCCGGCGTCATGCGGAAGGCGTCGTTGGCCTCGGAGCCCCGCAGCCCGGCAAAGTCGAACCCGGTGCCGAACTCGATGCCCTTGACGGCGGGGATGGAGAAGGCCAGATGGGCGATCTTGCTTTCCACGCTGTCAAAGTACGGCTCACCGATCCCGGCGGGCAGGCCGAGGATGGCGGTCTCCAGCAGGCCGCCCACACTGTCGCCGTCAGCATGGCAGCGGTCTTCCGGTTTCCAGCGCTCGTCCAGCGCGAAGCGGGTGTCGGAGATGCCTGCACAGGCGGCGATATGGGTGGAGATGTCGATACCGGCCCGGCTCAGCGCACCCAGCACGACGGCACCGCCGGCCACGAGGGCGGCGGTGACCCGGCCGGTCCCCTGCCGTCAGCGCGGCGGTCCGGCGGCACTGCGCTTTCGGCATGGGCACCACGGCGTTGCCAGCCACGCGGCAAAGGCGGCCACAAGCACGGCCCATGGCCCGACCGTGGCTCTCGCCGAAAATGGTCAGCGAAAGGTCGCTGCCAAAGGTATTTTTCATGGTGTCAGTCCTCCATGCCCAGCAGGGGACGCAGCCCCTCCACGGGGATGGTCTCGGCCCGCCAGCAGCCCAGACCCGGCACCTTGATCACCGTGATCTGGCCGCCCTGGGCCTTTTTGTCGTGCAGCATCTCGGCCAGCACTTTTTCCTTGTTGTAGGTGGTGCGCACAGGCAGGCCAAGGCGGCGGTACACCGCACGCACCCGCTTCTGCAGGGCCTTGGACTCGATCATGGGCAGCATACCCAGTGCTACGCACTCGCCGTGGAACAGGCCCACGGTACGGCGGCCCTTGATGCCCTTGACGGCCTCGATGCCGTGGCCGATGGTGTGGCCGAAGTTCAGTGCCTTGCGCATGCCGTGCTCGGTCTCGTCCTGCTCCACGATACCCTTCTTGAACCGCAGGCTGCGGCAGATGATCTCGCCGATCTGGGCGTCGATGTCGCCCTTCTCAAAGATGGCGAACAGCTCCGGGTCTGCCAGCAGGCTGGCCTTGACGGCTTCGGCCAGGCCGTTGATGTAGTGGCGGCGGGGCAGGGTGGACAGGGTGTCCGGGTCCACGATGACCAGTTTGGGCTGCCAGAAAGCACCCACGATGTTCTTGGTGTCGCCCAGGTCCACGGCGGTCTTGCCGCCGATGGAGGAGTCGATCATGGAAAGGGTGGTGGTGGGGCAGTTGATGAAGTCGATGCCGCGCATATAGGTGGCAGCTGCAAAACCGGCAAGGTCGCCCACCACGCCGCCGCCCACGGCCACGACCAGGTCACCCCGGCCCATGCCGAAGTCCAGCATCTGGCGCAGCACGCTTTCCAGAATTTTAAAGCTCTTGCTGGCTTCACCCTGGGGCACCGTGATGATGCGGGCGTCCTTGCACTGGTCGGCCACCCTCTGGGCGTACTGGGCGGGCACGCCGCTGTCGGTGACCACGGCCACCCGGCGGTCCAGCCGGGCAAACTGGTACAGGTTTTCCAGCGAGCCGCTCTTGATGATGATGTCATAGCTGCGCTCGCCCAGATTCATGGTGAGTTTGGTTCCGATAAATTCGCTCATTTTGTATACACTCCTAATAAACGCACGGTGCGGCAGGTGCGGTCCAGCTCATGCAGCAGGGCACCGGTTTCGTCGGCGGTGGGGTCGCCCACCAGCTCGACATAAAAATAATATTCAAACGGCACATGAGGCATGGGCCGGCTCTTGATGGATTCCATATTGAAGCCGCTGGCACCGATGACCTGGATCACCTCGGCGAGTTTGCCGGGCTTGTTGTCCACGGTGAACAGCAGCGAGAAGCGGTTGCCCGCCGTGGGCTTTTGCCGGCTGATCACGATAAAGCGGGTGGTGTTGTCGCCGTCGGTGTTGATGCGGGGCACCAGCACCTCCAGCCCGTACAGGGCAGCGGTCTCGGCGCTGGCAATGGCGGCCTTGGTCTTGTCGCCGCTTTCGGCCACGAACTTGGCGGCCATGGCAGTGTTGAGCATGGCGGTGGCCGGCAGATGGAACTGCTTTAAGAAGGTCTCGCTCTGGGCGATGGCCTGCTGATGACTGTACACGCTGCGGATCTCGGCAAGCTGGGTGCCGGGCAGCACCAGCAGGTTCTGGGAGATGGGCAGGTCGTACACGTCCACCACCCACAGGTCGGGGTGATTGTAGCACAGGTCCAGCACGGCGGAAACATCGCCCGCGTGGCTGTTCTCAAAGGGCACCACGCCGTGGGCAGCGTCACCCCGCTCCACGGCGGCGAATACCTCGTCCCAGGTGGGGCAGCTCACGGCCTCGGCGTGGGGGAACAATGCCCGCAGCGCGATGTGCGCAAAGGCCCCCTCCACGCCCTGATAGGCGGCGCGGTTCTGGCCCAGAATGAGGGCTTCGTACTGCTTGGCCACGTCCATCATGTTCTGGACATGGTCTTTATAATAAGGGCGCAGCGCCGGGGCGTGGATGCGGGCGGCGGCCTTTTCCAGCACGGCGGCTTCCCGCGCGGCATCAAAGATCGGCAGGCCGTGGGCACGCTTGTACTCGGCCACCTGCAGCACAGCGGCCATGCGCCGCTCAAACAGGGCAGCCAGCTGGGCGTCCACTTCGTCGATCTCAGCACGGGCTTGTTCCAGTGCGTCCATGGGGGTCACATCCTTTATGTCTGGTTTGGGTACGATACCCAGTAAGTATACCATAACCGGGACGAAGAAACAACAAAGGGCCCCTGCTTTCAGAGTGGAGAATATTTCAAATCACACCGGCGTAAAAAGACAAAAATAGAAAACAAAACTCCCTCTGCCCGGCTGTGCAATGCGCCGGGCAGAGGGAGCAAAAGGTGCTTATCGGTTCTTCCGCAGGTCCTCGCGGCTGCGGGCGGTGCCGTAGTACCGCCCGTAGGGGTTGTCGAGGTCGGCGGCGCGGGGCGCGGACGGCTGCAGGGGCTTTGCGGGGGCCGGGGTGCGGTCGAACACGAACCGGCGAGCGCTCTGCCCGCTCTTTATGCGGAAGCGCATGGCCTCAGCCCTCCTTGGTCACGGTGGAAACGGCCCCGGCGGTCAGGGCCTGCCAGAGCGCTTCGCCGCCGGACAGCAGGTCGTCAGCGTCCTTGGTCCAGGCACCCCGGATGCCGATGTAGTAGTGGCTCAGCAGTTCCTGACTGGAGCCGCTGTCGTTCTGCACGGCATCGGAGGTGTAGTCCCCCAGGTCCAGCCCGGCCAGCACGGGGCAGTCGTCCCAGTGGTATACCATATTCCACCAGTCGTTGTCTGCGTCGGACTGGGGCAGGCTGCCGTCCAGATACCGCAGGGTGCCGGTGGTGCTCTGGAACCCGGCCGGGTCGTAGAGGATGAAGATGGAGCTCAGGGCACCCTGAATGTCGGTGGACAGTTTGGTGGTGCCGGCCATGTCAAGGTAGGCGTCCGAGTCATCGCTGCCGAAGTTCATGGTGTAGACGTTCAGCTTGACCACCACCTTGCCGTCGCCGTTCCGATCTTCGCCGTAGGCGGCAAGGGCGTCCTGCAGGGCGGTCTGGGTGGCCTCCGGCAGGTAGTGGGGGGCCACCACGGCCACATTGTAGTCGGCGTGGGTGGTAAGGAAATACTGCCCGATGAAGCAGTAGCCCACAAAGGCCGCGGCAATGCCGAGGATGATCACCCATTTCAGGTTGTAGTCCCACCAGTTGGCCCAGCGCTCCTTGCGGGTGTAGGCGCGCTTTTTGCGCGGGGTGAGGTCTTTGGGGTCAATGTCGCGTTCGTAACGGTAGCTTGCCATGGGACGGTGTCCTCCAGAATGTTTATTTCAGCTTGGCCAGAATGGTCTGGCGCACGGCTTCCGGCAGCTGCTTCTGCTCAGCCTTGCTCATGCCGGCGGTGCGGATGGGCGGCAGGATGCAGATGTGCACCCGGCCCGGGTGGCAGCGGTTGCCGTTGTTCTCAAACAGGGCACGGGCACCGGTTATGGCCACCGGAACCACCGGGACACCGGTCTTGACCGCAATGCGGAATGCGCCGTTCTTGAACTCGCCGACACCGCCCTCTTCGCCCTTGTAGCGGGTGCCCTCCGGGAAGATGACGAAGCTGCGGCCGCTCTCCACGATGGCGGTGGCGTCGTTCAGGGCGCGCACCGAGGCGCGCAGGTCGTCACGCTGCACGAACACGCAGCCCAGCAGCTTCATCCAGCGGTTCAGCAGGGGAATTTTTTCCAGCTCTTCCTTGGCCAGGATGCCGTGGGGCTTGTCGAGGCTGGCCAGCAGCAGGGGGATGTCGTAGTAGCTGCGGTGGTTGCCCACGAACACGCAGGGGCCTTCCTTGGGGATGTTCTCCAGCCCTTCCACGGTCAGGGTGACGCCGGTCACCTTCAGGATGCCGCGGCTCCAGCGGGGGATGTGACGGTCCACCAGCTGCTCCACCGTCTCGGTGTCGCCGGCGGCCAGGGCCCGCTCGCCCCGGCGCAGGGTGCCGTAGTGTACGATCATGTAGCCGAACAGATACAGAAACATCGCAATGGTGCGAAAAATACTCATAAATTCTCCTCCTTATGGCATGGGGATGCCAGAGCCATTGTAACATACTTTTGCAGAAAAAGGGAGAAAAAATACTTTTTTTACAATTGGGTGGCCTGTACCCTTGCAAAATTGACAAAATCCGGGTATATTTATATCTGTAAAGCCAGCACAATGGCGCTTTCCGGCTGCGGCGGCCTGCTGCGGAACGGAAAGGAAAGAACGAGGTAACCACAGCATTATGGGTCTGTTTCCTTCTGCAAACGATTTCAAGGCGGGCAAGGGCGTTGAAAAGGACGCTCCCCGCAAGACCGGCATCGGCCGCTTTTTTGAGCTGGTAGGGCGCGACATGAACAGCATGTTTCTGGCAAACCTGCTCACCTGCCTGGGCTTTGTGCCGGTGATCAGTCTGGTGTATATCGGCTTCCTGATGAACAACCTGCCGGTCATGCTGATCAGCGCCGCCGTGGGCGGCATCCTGGCCGGGCCGGTGCTGGCCGGGATGTACGATACCGTGCTGCGCGCCCTGCGCGACGAGGCCGGCTACTGGTGGGTGACCTACCGCAAGGCCTTCAAGCGCAACTTCAAGGCCAGCATCCTGCCGGGTGTGCTGTACTGCGTGGTGGTCACGCTGCAGATCTTCCTGGTCTATTTCTGCTTCAACATGCTGTATCACGGTACCAACGTGGGTGTGCCCCTGTGGGTGGCCACGGTGCTGAATCTGCTCATCTTCCAGATGCTGTTTTCCTACATGTGGCCGCAGATCGCCCTGCTGGACCAGCCCCTGAGCCTGACGCTGAAGAACAGCATCAACTGCATGATCGCTTTCCTGCCCCATGCACTGGCAGCGTCCATCGTGCAGATCCTGTTCTGGGGCGTGGTGATCCTGTGCATGCCGCTGGGCCTGCTGCTCATGCTGGTGTTCGGCTTCTGGTTCGTCACCGAGGTGTCCTGTCAGATCGTGTACGGCGACCTGGACCGGGTGTTCCACATCGAGGAGAGCATCCGCAAGCTGAAGGATGCCGAGCTGGAAGCTGCCCTCCGCGAGGATTACGCCGCCGCGGAGGACGATACCGAGGAATGATCCCGCCTGTGCTGCGTGCGGAAAGGAGACTGGCCGGATGATGGAACAACGCAACAATCTGGTCCTGCAGGGCACCGAGACCTTTTCCCGCGGGCAGCTGGACAACCTTGCGCTGGAAAACGGCAGCCTTGTGCTGGACAGCGTGGCCGGACGCAGCCTGCAATACGGCAGCTACACCACGCCGGAATTTGCCATGCCGGCGTTCTGCAACCTGAGTGTGAGCTGGAACGCCAGCGCCCCCCACAACACCATGGTGGAGGTGCGGTGCCGGGTGTATGCCGGAAATGCCTGGACCGGCTGGATGAGCTTTGGCAAGTGGGCACCGGATTACCCCCGGTGCAGCACCCACGCCCAGAGCGAGGACGGCATGATCTTCCTGATGGGGGACACCGTGACGGTGGCCACCCCCGGCGGCGGCACCGGTGTGCAGCTGCAGGTGAACCTTTCCACCAACAACGATAAAGTGACCCCGGCGGTGCGGCTGCTGGCGGTGGCGGTGCGGCCCCTTACCTGGGAAAAGCACCACGGCCACCCGCTGAACCGGCGGCTCTACCTGCCGGAATACTGCCTGAACACCCACGACCCCAGCTTTGGCCGGGAGATGGATCTGCCGCTGATCATGGCGGCCCTGATGAACCGCTGGGGCGAGGATATCCTGCCCGAAGAGGTGGCCTATATCATGGAGGATATGGCCACCAGCAGCACCGCCAACGCGGCCTTTGCGGCCGCAGCCGCAGGCTGCTGCGGATACCCCTGCTGGCAGGCCTGGATGGACCTTGCCGACCTGCGTGCCCAGATCCACGACGGCTGCTCGGTGGCCGTGCAGGTGGAGCGCCGCATCCGCGGCCAGCGCGACCCGGCCCGGGTGTGGATGGGGCTGCGGGGCTTCGGCCATGACGATGCCGTGATGGCGGACTACGTTCTGCTCAACGACCCCACCGCCGACACCGACGGTGCCGTGAACTGTACCATGGCACTGGTGGATTTTATGCGCTACTTTACCGGCCGCGCCATTGCGCTGCGGGCAAAACCCCGCGACCTGGCGGCCAACCGGCCGCTCCGCCTCCGGTGTGAGCTGGAGCCGGGGCAGCAGCCGGGTACCTATTATTTTTCTCAGCACGGGCAGCGGGATGCGCTGCCGGACAACTTTGCCGGATGGATCGCGTGTGCTGCCCACGACGGGGTGGCGCACGCCACCACAGCACACCGCAGCTTTGTGCGCATGGAGCGCACCGAGGACGGCGAGGTGCGTTTTCTGCCGGAAGTGCTTGCCGCAGGCGGGCGCTTCAGCGTGTATGCCGTGGACCAGACCGGCAGGATGCGGGTAGCGGAGGTACGGCTGCCAAAGCCGCACCCCGCACCGGAACAACCAGTCACCCAAGCGCAGGACAAGCCGGACACCGCTCCGGCTGCACCCGGAGCTTTCGGGCAATAAATCGACATGGGAGGAACACATTATGGCAAAGACGATCATTACTTTGGGACGTGAGTACTGCACGGGCGGCCGTTACATCGCTGAGGATGTGGCCAATGCACTGGGCATCAAGCTTTACGACAAGGAACTGATCACCATGGCAGCAAAGCATTCCGGCTTGTCGGAAGAAGCCGTTGCCGCCAGCGAAAAACGGCACACCCACAGCCTGCTGTACAGCCTGTACACCATGGGCAACGAGCTGCCGCTGGGTGATCAGGTGTTCATTCTGCAGAGCCGCATCATCAAGCAGCTGGCCGAGGAAGGCCCCTGCGTGATCCTGGGCCGCTGCGGTGACTATGTGTTGCGGGAACGCCCGAACGTGCTGCGCGTGTTCGTGTACGCCCCCAAGGAGTGGCGGCTGGAATACGCCAAGACCAACCCCCTGGTAAAGGCCAAGGACGAAAAGGGCATCAAGGAGGAAGTGGAAAAGACCGACCGGAACCGCTCCGCTTACTACAACTACTACACCCAGAACCGCTGGGGCGATGCCCACAACTATGATCTGGCCATCAACGCCGCTCTGGGCCGGGAGACCTGCGTCAAGATGATCCTGGACGCAGCCGCCGCCAAGGAAAAGACCCTGGGCTGAGACGCAGCTCTGGCTTTGCGACATAAACAACGATAAAACGTGGGTAGGGTGCTTCGGTGCCCTGCCCATGTTTCCGGCAAGGGAAGTTTTGCTGCAGAACGGCAGCCTTGCCATAGCGACCCTAATTTCAAGTGTTCAAAAGGAGAAAACGTGGAAAACAATCGACCCCAAACTTCCCCCGTGATGGAACGGGAAAACATTATGGGTACCATGGAGATCAGCCCCCTGCTGGTAAAGCTCAGTGTGCCCATGATGATCTCTATGCTGGTGCAGGCACTGTACAACGTGGTGGACTCGGTGTTCGTGTCCTGGGTCAGTGAGGAGGCCCTCACGGCGGTATCCTTGGCCTTTTCCCTGCAGAATATGATGATCGCCGTAGGCGTAGGCACCGGCGTAGGCGTCAATGCCATGCTGAGCAAGAGCCTGGGCGAAAAGAACCAGAAACGGGCCAACGCCACAGCAGAAAACGGCATCTTTTTGTCGGTGTGCAGCTTTTTGGTGTTCCTGGTCATCGGCCTTACCTGCATCAAGCCTTACTTCTACGCCCAGACCAGTGACGACGCCATTGCCCTCCAGGGCATCCGGTATCTGTCGGTGTGCTGCATCTTCAGCCTGGGCCTGTTTACCCAGACCATGGGCGAAAAGCTGCTGGCCGCCACCGGGCGCACCCAGCTGAGCATGATCAGCCAGCTGGTGGGTGCCGTGGTAAACATCATCCTGGACCCCATCTTTATCTTTGGCTACTGCGGCGAGGCCCTCAGCGGCACCACCGGTGCAGCGGTGGCCACCGTCATCGGCCAGTTCTGCGGTGCCGGCATGACCCTGTACTTCAACACCCGGAAAAACCCGGATATCCAGCTGGATTTCAAGGGTTTCCGGCCCAGTGCCAAGGCCATTGGCCGCATCTATACCGTGGGCCTGCCCAGCATCGCCATGCAGTGCGTAGGCAGCCTGATGACCTTTGGCATGAACCTGATCCTGATGGCCTTCTCCTCTACGGCGGTGGCGGTGTTCGGGGTGTACTTCAAGCTCCAGAGCTTTGTGTTCATGCCCATTTTTGGCCTGAACAACGGCATGGTCCCCATTATCAGCTACAACTACGGTGCCCGGCGTCCGGAGCGGGTCAAAAAGACCATCCGGCTGGCGGTGTGCTATGCAGAGGGGATCATGGTGCTGGGCTTCTGCATTTTTGAGTTCTTCCCCGGCCAGGTGCTGGGGCTGTTCTCTGCCAGCCAGGCCATGCTGACCATCGGCATCCCGGCCATGCGGATCATCTGCCTGCACTTTTTGCTGGCAGGCACCAGCATCGTGCTGAGCTCCGTGTTCCAGGCCCTGGGCAACGGCCTGTTCAGCCTCATCGTGTCGGTGTGCCGTCAGCTGTTTGTGCTGCTGCCGGCAGCCTGGCTGCTGGCCCAGACCGGCAACGTCAACAATGTCTGGTGGGCCTTTCTCATTGCTGAGATCGTCAGCGTTCTCATGAGCCTGGCCTTTTATGCCCATATCAACAAGACCATCATCGTGCCCCTGTGCGGCCCTGCTGAGCCCTGACCGTGCTGTCGGCGCAAAGGAAAGGAACGTGATCTCTATGGTAAAAAAGCTGAAGTGGAACCTGGTGCTGATGAGCGTGCTGTATCTGGGTCTGGGCATTTTTCTGGTGCTGAAGCCCGGCACGGCCCTCAACATCGTATGCTATGCACTGGGCGGCGTGGTGCTGGCCTGCGCGGCCGTGCAGCTGATCCGCTACTTTGTGGTGGAGCGTGGGGTGTTCCAGAGCCAGCTGACCCTGATCTCCGGCCTGGTATGCCTGGCCCTGGGGGCTTTCTTGCTGCTGCGGAGCGATGTGGTGGTAAGTGTTCTGCCCATTGTGTTCGGCCTGTTCGTCATCTTTGACGCCATTGCCCGGGTACAGAACGCCCTGGACCTGCGCCGCTGCGGCTACGACAGCTGGAAGGGCTTCCTGCTGCTGCCGGTGCTCAGCGTGGTGCTGGGCGTGGTGCTGATCGTGAACCCCTTCGGTGCCATGGAGACGCTGGTGATGGCCATCGGCGTCATCCTGATCGTGGAAGGTGCCATCAACCTGCTCAGTGCCCTGTATACGGTGCTGGCCCTGCGCCGCTTTGCCAAACTCCACCCGGAGACCCAGTCCATGCTGGAGGATCTGACCGGGGAGGACCTGAACGGCGACGGCGTGGTGGCCCCCGACGTGACCCGCACCGATGCAGAGGCCACCGCCGTGGAGTTGGACCATGTGGACGAAAGTGCCACCGTAGAACAGGAAGAGCGGAAGTAAATTCCGTCGAAATAGAAAGGGAAAAGAAAATCATGGAAAAGTACGATCTGATCATCGTGGGTGCGGGCCCTGCCGGCATCTTTACCGCTGTGGAGCTGCTGCGCCACGGCAGCAAAAAGAAGATGCTGCTGGTGGAAAAAGGCAAGCCCGTGGAAAAGCGCCACTGCCCCAAGGCAGAAGTAGGCCACTGCGTCAACTGCCGCCCCACCTGCGCCATCACCACCGGCTTTTCCGGTGCGGGCGCGTTCTCGGACGGCAAGCTGAGCCTCTCCTATGAGGTGGGCGGCGACCTGCCCACCCTCATCGGGGAGGAGTTTGCCCAGGAGCTGATCGACTACACCGATAAGATCTATCTGGAGTTCGGCGCAGACCCCCATGTGGAGGGCATCTACACCGGCGAGGATATCAAGGAGATCCGCAAAAACGCCATCCATGCCGGCCTGAAGCTGGTGGACTGCCCCATCCGCCATCTGGGCACCGAGAAGGCACAGGAGCTGTATCTGGCCATCCAGAATTATCTGGCCGACAATGGTGTGGAAATGCGCTTCAACACCGAGTGTGAGAACATCATTCTGGAAGAGGACGGCTGCAAGGGTGTGCTGCTGAAGGATGGCGATGACCTGCTGCCCGTGTATGCGGACGAGGTGGTCATCGGCACCGGTCGGCGCGGCGCAGACTGGCTGGAAAAGCTCTGCGCCGAGCACCACATTGCCCATAAGCCCGGCACCGTGGACATCGGTGTGCGCGTGGAGTGCCGCAACGAGGTCATGGAAAAGGTGAACAAGGTGCTGTATGAGTCCAAGCTCATCGGCTACCCCAAGCCCTGGAAGAACAAGGTGCGCACCTTCTGCCAGAACCCCGGCGGCTTTGTGGCACAGGAAAACTACGACAATGACCTGGCCGTGGTCAACGGCCACAGCTATAAGGAGAAGAAGAGCCCGAACACCAACCTGGCCATTCTGGTGTCTCACAACTTCACCGAACCCTTCAACCAGCCCATCGCCTATGCTCAGAAGGTGGGCGAGCTGACCAACATGCTGGGTGCAGGCCACATCATGGTGCAGCGCTACGGCGACATTCTGGACGGCAAGCGCACCTGGCAGAAGGAGCTGGCCCAGTCCAACGTCAAGCCCACCCTGAAGGATGCTGTGGCCGGTGACATCACCGCCGCCATGCCCTACCGTGCCATGACCAACATCATCGAGTTCATCAAGATGCTGGACATGGTGGTGCCCGGCTTTGCTGCCACCGAGACCCTGCTGTACAGCCCGGAGCTGAAGTTCTACTCCAACAAGGTCAAGATGGACGAGAACCTCGACACCAACATCAAGGGCCTGCACTGCCTGGGCGACTCCTCCGGCTGGACCCGCGGCCTGATGATGGCGTCCGTCATGGGCGTGCTCATGGGCCGGAAGCTGGCTGAAAAAGAAGGCTGCTGAGCGGTATTCCGGAACATATAACAGAAAGCTCCCCGCCGGGTTCCCGGCGGGGAGCTTTCTTGTTCCTTCGGAACAGGAGGAATATGGTGAATGAAGTGGGGGATTTTGAGCTTACAGTGCTTTCAGTTCGGCGGCGATGGTCAGGCACAGCTCTTCGGACTGGACGATGGTGCCCAGCATATCCAAAAAGCCGTGGTCACAGCCGCAGTACCGGATGGAGCGTACCGGTACACCAAGGCTTGCCAGCCGCTTGGCGGCGTAGTCGCTGCCGACACGCAGGTAGTCGTACTCAGCGGCCACGATGACCGTTTCCGGGAACTTCTTCAGCTGCTCATCGGTGGCAAAGACGGCCGACACCAGCGGGTCGTGTGAAGTGGTATGGCCCTGCAGATACAGGCTGTTGCTGCTGTCAGGATCCTTATCCACGCCGCTCTTGATGCGGTCGATGCGGCTGTAGGCCAGTTTCTTGTCCTCGTCAGCTACCTCGTAAGCATCGTAACTCCAGGTGTAGGCGGTCTGCTCATGGTAATCGGAACCGTCCCACGAAGGATAGATGCCCATGATCTTGCGGATGATGCCCTTTTCGTCCTGCAGCACGCAGGCGTTAGTCAGGCTGCCGCCGGCGCTGTCACCGGCGACCATCAGCTTGGCAGGGTCGGCACCCAGTTCAGCGGCGTGTGCGTGCACCCACTGTACGGTGCCCCATGCATCTTCCACCGGAGCGGGGAAGGGGTTCTCGGGGGCCAGACGGTACTCCGGGAACACCACCACGGCACCGGACTGCTCGGCAATGTACTGCATCTGCTTGCCGAACAGGTGAATGTCACCGGCCGTGAATCCACCGCCGTGCAGATACACCAGCACCGGTGCGTTGGGCTGGATGTTGGCAGTACGGTAGATGTAGATATCAATCTTGTGCCCGCCGATGGGGATCAGCTGTTCGGTGCAGTCCACAGGCGTTTCGATCAGGTCATAGGTCACCTTGTCCGGGCGGTAGCGCTCGCTGGAAAGGGTCCAGCCTGCCTTGGCGCGGTTGGCAAACATGGCGCGCTTTTTGATGATGATCTCCCGCAGGCGGGGATCCAGATGGGCAGGCTCCGCATCCGGCACCGGTTTGAACAGTACGGGGATCCCGTCCACCTCTTTGGTGAACTGGTTCGCATGGATCTTGGCGACAAGGGCCTTATCGTATAAACGCATGAAGCATCATCCTTTCTGAAAAGAGGGAAGCAGTAAACTTATTCCGCGGCATCCTGTGCGGCAACGGCAGTTTCCTCGTAGCAGGAATCATCGAAGCCGATCAGGTTGACGGTGATGAAGCTCATGATGAGCATAAAGCCGACCAGCAGCAGAGCATTGCGGAAGTTTGCATAGTCCAGGTTGGGTCCGAGGTACAGCAGGATGTTGGTCAGGGAGTAGCCGCCGAAGGCGTAGCACTTCAGGTGCAGCAGACCGGCCAGCACAGCGGTGGACAGAGCAGTGATCAGGTATGCGTAGTAGGGGCGGACCATCTTGTAGCAGATGCCGTAGAGGGTAGGCTCGGAGATACCGCCCAGCAGAGAGGACAGGCAGCAGGAGAATGCGGTCTGGCGCAGCAGGGACTTCTTGGTGCGCAGCATCACAGCCAGAGAGATGAAGCCCGGGGTGATGGTGCAGCAGAAGAACCAGATGTTGATCAGGTCATCGTAACCGACAGCGGCGAGGCTGGCGGTCGCAATGGGGATCAGGGCCAGATGGAAGCCCGGAGCGATCAGGCCGATGGTGGTGCTCAGCAGCACGATGACCGGCACGCCAGCCCACGGAGCCACGGAGCGAACAGCCACAACAAAGGCGTAGATGTAGTTGGTCAGCAGGCCGCCCAGAGGGCCGGTGACGGTCAGGGTGATGATTGACATGAGCAGCAGCAGGGCAAAGGGTTTGACGAAGTGCCGTGCAGCTTCCGGGATGACCTTCTTGAGCCATTTATCCAGCAGGGACATGACGAACACGGAGAGGATGATCTGGATCACGGCGCCATTATAAGTGGCACGCAGGACCGGCAGACCGAAGTAGTGGGTGAAGGAGCCGTCCGCACCAGCCACCCAGTCCGGGTACAACAGGAAGCAGGCCAGAACCATGGCCAGAACCGGCTCGGTGCCGAACTTCTTGGCAGAGGTGTAAGCCACTAGGACCGGCATGAAGTAGAACACGGTCTGCGACAGATTATACAGGATGGAGTAGGTGGAGCTGGTGGAAGCATCCACGTGCAACACCAGCGTCATGATGGTCAGCACAGTGGCCAGCAGGCCGGATGCGATCAGTGCGGGAATGACCGGGCTCAGGCAGCCAGCCATCAGCAGCAGGAAGTTGGAGAAGATCTCGGAGGGGCGCTTTTTCCAGAAGGGAACGTCATCTGCCACAGCGCCGCCGCCGTTGCCGGTGATCTTTTCCACTTCCAGATACAGGTCCTCAATGATGGCACCCACAATGATCTGAAGTTCTGCCTTGGAAGAATCGATGCCGATGACACCGTGCAGTCTCTTCAGCCCATCCTTGTCCACCTTTTCCATGTCCACCGGGTTCACGCGCAGGCGTGTGGCGCAGTGGTTGATGCGGGCTACGTTCTCTTTGCCGCCCAGACATTTGACGATCTGTTCGGCAAGGGCCGGCATCTCAGCCTTGGTGATCTTTGCCATAAAAGTTATCCTCCTTTTTTGGGGTACATTCTTGCCGCTCATGCGGTGCGGCAGGTCTCATTGACTGCATTATAACATGACGGTTTTGTTTCGTAAATATAATTTTGCAAGAAAGTTCCTTTCGCTGCAACAAAAATTTTACAGAATGTTTGTTCAATGTGTACGAATAAGTGGAAATGATGCCGAACAAATTGCTTTTTGGCATAAAAACTGCTACACTAGTTCCGAACAAAACGCAGGCATCGGGCCTGAAAGGACAGGAGGATGATTATGGGCGAAACGCCGGGCAGTGTGGTCACGCTGCTTTGCTCCGGGATGCACTTTTTCAATGCGGAAAAGCGGATCGCGGATTGTGTGCTGGAAGATACGGCCGGTGTGGCGGCAATGACATCGGCCGAACTGGCACATTGCAGCTCCACCTCGGAAGCCACTGTGACCCGTTTTTGCAAAAAACTGGGGTTTGAGAATTATCGTGCTTTCCAGTTGGCGCTGGCGCGGGACGTGATGGAACGCCAGCCGCTGGAAATCTCCAACGAAGTGCAGCTGGACAATATCCCGCAGTCGCTGCAGAATATCCTTTCCAATAAGATCGATGAGATGAGCGCCACCATCAACGGCATCAACCCGGAAAATCTGCAGCGTGTGCTGAAACTGCTGCAGAATGCGCAGCTGGTGCAGATCGCCGCGGTGGGCAACACCATCCCGGTGGCGATGGATGCGGCCTTCAAGTTCAACCAGCTGGGGATGCGGTGCATCACCAGTGAGATCTCGGAGAAGAACTCGGCGTTCGCGCTCACCCTTACACCGCAGGACGTGCTGCTGCTGATCTCCAACTCCGGCAAATCCCGGCGGCTGAACCAGATGGCCCAGACAGCGCGGGACAACGGTGTGCCAGTGGTGCTGATCACCTGCGACCGCAGCTCGCCGCTGGCGCAGCTGGCCGATCATCTGCTGATTTCCACCAACCGCGAGCAGCTCATCACCACGACGGATTTTGCGCTCTCCCGCATTTCTGCCGTTGTGATCATTGAGGTGCTGTACAATTTCCTGCTGGTGGGGCGGCCCGGCGCCAAGGGCTTCGTGAGCCGTCATGAGGTACTGATGGCCCACGATAAGGACGTGCGCTGACACAGAACAAAAAAATATCCCGGCACCGTAACAGTGCCGGGATCTTTCTGCTTATAAGGCTCAGCCCTCGATGAGTTCCACGGTCTTCATCTTGACCGGGGTGGTGGGCTTGTCGTTCCAGTCGGTGCGGACAGCGGCGATCTTGTCCACGACATCCATGCCGGCCACGACCTTGCCAAAGGCGGCATACTGGCCGTCCAGATGGGGTGCGTCCTTGTGCATGATGAAGAACTGGCTGCCTGCGCTGTTGGGGTTCATGCTGCGGGCCATGCTGATGACACCACGGGTGTGCTTGAGCGGGTTGTTCACGCCGTTAGCAGCAAACTCACCCTTGATGTTCCAGCCCGGGCCGCCGGTGCCGTTGCCCAGCGGGCAGCCGCCCTGGATCATAAAGCCGGGGATCACGCGGTGGAAGGTCAGGCCGTTGTAAAAGCCCTCCTTGACCAGCTTTTTGAAATTCTCACAGGTGATGGGGGCAACTTCCTCGTTCAGTTCAATGTCGATGATGCCGCCGTCTTCCATAGTAATGCGAACCATAACGCTACAATACTCCTTTTGTGTTGACCCCGCAGCGGGGGTGTGTGCGGCAGAGATGTCTGCCGGATATCTCTTATAGTATACCATAGCTTTTGCCTGTTGCAACGGCGCAGATGCAACGTTTTTGTTAAAAATCGGCTAAAGTTCCGTAAAAATCATAACTCGCTGCGCATCTCCACCATATCGGCCCAGAACCGTTTGGGACAGTGGGTCATGCGGCCTTTTTCGTTGTGCCGGGCCTGAATTTCCAATGTCCGGTAAAACTGCGTCCACAGCGCCTGAAACTGCTGCTCCCGCGCGCTGGGCGGCGGCAGCTCCAAAGGCGCTGCCAGTTCCAGCAGCCGGGTGCCGTGCTTTTCGTGCAGCAGCACCGCCTGATGGACGGCATCGTAGATCATAAAGTCCTCCTCCGGAAAGCGTCCGCAAAAGTGCGGGCGCAGCAGGGGGAGGATATAATTTTTGGGGTGGATGACCGCGCCCAGCATCCCGTCGTGCTCCTCGAACCGCACAAAGCCCTGAAACTTGTCTACCTCCCAGTCCAGACTCTTTTTCATGGCGTAGAGGGGCGCGACCACCGGGTGCCCCTCCCGCTTGACCGTGCCCGGACCCAGCGCAAAGGCCAGATGCAGAAAGCGGAGCAGCAGCAGCTCCTTGTCCTCCTGCCCGGAGAGAAAATCTCGGCTGACGAGGTACTCGGTCTCTGCGCCCAGCTTTTTGCCAAAGCTGGCAAATACCCGGCGGGCAATGGCGGGGTCGGTGGAGATCTCCTTGACCGGGTAGAGGGTGGCCGTTTCCCGCTGGGGCGTCCACACCGCAAAGGGGATCTCGTGCTGGGCAAAGCTCTCGTACACGCAGCACAAAAAGCCCTCAAAGCTGCCGTCATACAGGTAGACCACGTCAGCATCGTGCAGCTTGCGTGCCCCCTTGGGGCTTACAGCGCTTTGGCAAGACATTGCACCGCCTCCTCCCGTACCATGCGGACAGCCGCCCGGGGCGGCACGCCCTGCCCGATGAGATTGTCCACGGCAGGCGGGCTGAACAGGCTCAGCTGCTCGCAGCTGCCGCTGAACACGTTGGGGTCGATGAGCGCCCGGGTGATGCACTCCCGCCCGGCGCTGCCGCGCCCCGGGTGTGCCCCGGCAAAGCCCCGGCAGGTGATGAAATACTGCGCCCGCTTGAGCACCACCCCCATGCGCTTGAGCTCGTCCAGCCCCAGCGCCGCCTGCTTGCGAGCGCGCCAGATGCGCCGGGCGCTTTTGGGGCCGATGCCCGGCACCCGCAGTAGCATCTCGAAGGGGGCGCGGTTCACATCCACCGGAAACAGCCCATAATGCTGCACGGCCCAGTTGCATTTGGGGTCCAGATAGGGGTTGAAGTTGGGGTTATCCTGATCTAAAATTTCGTCTGCCTCGAACTGGTAGAACCGCAGCAGCCAGTCTGCCTGATACAGCCGGTGTTCCCGCAGCAGGGGCGGTTTGGTGTCCAGCGCGGGCAGGCGGGTGTCCTCGGCTACCGGGATGTAGGCGGAGTAGAACACCCGCTTCAGCCCGTACTTCTGGTACATGCCCTCGGTGAGCTTTAAAATGTGGTAGTCCGTTTCCGGCGAGGCCCCCACGATCATCTGGGTGCTCTGCCCGGCGGGGGCAAACTTCGGCGCGTGGCGGTACAGGGTGAGCTCTTCCCGGCTGGCGGCACCGGACACTGCGATCTGCTTCATGGGCCGGAAGATGGAGTGCCGCCCCTTGTCCGGGGCCAGCAGGTTCAGGCTGCGTTCGCTGGGCAGCTCCACATTCACGCTCAGGCGGTCGGCGAGGTAACCCAGCTGCTGCACAAGCTCCGGGCTGGTGCCCGGAATGGCCTTGGCGTGGATGTAGCCGCCAAAGCGGTATTCGCCCCGCAGCAGCCGCAGCACCGTCAGCATCCGCTCGGTGGTGTAGTCCGGGCTGCCCAGCACGGCGCTGGACAGGAACAAGCCCTCGATGTAGTTGCGGCGGTAGAACTCCATGGTCAGTTCGGCCAGCTCCCGGGGCGCAAAGGTGGCGCGGGGGATATCGTTGGACTTGCGGTTGACGCAGTAGCCGCAGTCGAAGGAGCAGCAGTTGGTCATCAGCACCTTGAGCAGGCTCACACAGCGGCCGTCGGCGGTAAAGGCGTGGCAGCACCCCGGTGCATAGCAGCTGCCCACGGTTCCGGCCCGCGCCGTGCGGGAAGCCCCGCTGGAGGTGCAGGCTACGTCGTATTTGGCGCTGTCGGCCAGAATGGTCAGCTTATCCATGAGTGTCTGTTCCATAAAAATGCACCCCCGAATGGAAAAAAGAGTATAAAAGAAAAAGCCATGCGCAAAACTGCAAATGGCTTTTGATTCAAAAAACAGATGCATGCAGAAAATCTGTTTGCTCGCTCTTTTCGTGAAAATGTGTTTGGAGTGGCCCGCAGGCCACGACAAACACGAAATAAAAAACAAATTTTCCGCTGAATATGGCCAGAGTGAAACGGAGGCCATTTTAAAATAGAAGATTTACCACTTGGCCTTGGTCTCCACCACGCGGCCGGCGATGTGCAGGTGGTTCAGGTCCTCGCCCTTGATCACCAGTTCGTTGTAGGCGGGGTTGAAGGGCTGCAGCACCACACAGTTGCCGCGCTGGATGTAGCGCTTCAGGGTGCCCTCGCCCTCGTCGCCGTAGATCAGCACGCCCAGGTCGCCGTTTTCCAGCGTGTCCTGCTTGTGCACCAGGGCCAGGTCACCGTCCTGGATGCGGGGCTCCATGCTGTCACCGCGCACCACCAGATAGAAATAGTTGGAGGGATCCTTCACGCGGGCATACTCCTGCCCGTAGTCTTCCTCGAAGGCCAGAGCACCGTAACCGGCCTTCACGGTGCCGATCACCGGGATCAAGCTCTCGGAATAGCTGCCAAAGAAGCGCTCTTCCGGGGCGGACACGTTGCTCACCGGGCGGTACAGCCCCAGCAGATAGTCTGCCGTGGTGTTCAGCAGCTCCGCGATGCGGGCCACCGTGGAGGGGTCGGGGGAGGATTTGCCGCTTTCCCACTTGCCGACGGCCTGCTGGGTCACGCCGAGCTTTGCGGCGAGTTCTGCCTGGCTCACGCCCTGTTTTTTGCGGCACTGCTTCAATAGCTCTGAAAACGACATGGTAATTCTCCTTTACATCCAGAGGGGGATTCTTTTGATGACTTTATTATACAACAAAAAGGTGTTTCTGTAAAGAGCTTTCTGCAAGCGGAGCAAAAAAAGGTTGTGGGTGACGGCGGCTTTTCCCGCCATCCTGAAAAAATTTGCAGAAAGGCTTGACAGCACGCGGCAAATCTGGTAAATTAAATAGGCATTCGACACGGCGTAAGGCGAGTGTCCACAAGGAGAGATGTCCGAGTGGTTTAAGGAAGCAGTCTTGAAAACTGCCGTACGGCAACGTACCGTGGGTTCGAATCCCACTCTCTCCGCCATTTTTATGGAATAAGTGTAACGCACTTTGCTCTGGAGTAGTACTCAAGAGGCCGAAGAGGCGCCCCTGCTAAGGGCGTAGGTCGTCTAAACAACGGCGCGAGGGTTCAAATCCCTCCTACTCCGCCAAGAAAATCCCTCGTAGTTTCGTGAAAACTGCGGGGGATTTTCCATTTGTACAGAATGACCCCGTGCGAAAGAAAACGGATAAAATAGAAGAACTTCCAAACTACTACCATATTTTACTACCAAACCATTATAACTACCAATGCGGGAAAATGCAACACTTTCCGACACATGGCAGCACACGCAAACAAAAACAGCCCCGAGGGCCAGATGGCTCCCGGGGCTGCTGCTATGTCAGGTTATACGGTTTTCAGGTAGAGCAGGCGGAAGGTCTCACGGCCCTTGGGTGTCACCAGCGTCTGGGTGCCGCTCCACTGGGTCTTTTCGTTGAAGCACTCCTTCACCTCAAACAGGCCGTTGTTCTTCTCGGCGTAAGGCATCAGCTTGCCCTTCTTGTCACGGTAGATGTACTTCTTCTCAAGCAGGAACTGGATCAGAACCTTCTCTTTGATCTCCAGCTGCTTGGCAGTTTCACGGAAGCTGGTGAGCAGATTGCGGTCAACCAGTTCGTCGAAATAGTCCGCCTTGGGCTGCATGATCTGCTTGTCCACAGTCAGCTGGCTGTTGGCAGCGGTCAGGGCGGCGTTCTTGTCCTGCTCCGCCTTGAGCTGCTGGCAGAGCTGAATCATGGTGTCCGGGTTCAGGATGGCTGCCTGCAGGGTTTCAGGGGTCATGTACGCCCCATGCTTGCGGATGGAGGGCAGCACCTCGGAAGTGACCCAGTCAGTGAACTTTTCGGCAGTAGGGAGCTTGGAGCCGAACACCAGCCTATAGAGGTCGGATTCGGGGATGAAGCTCATTTCCTGCTCGCCGCCGTTGGTAAGGGTGCGGCGTTTTACCGCCCCCTTGCAATGAGCAGCAACTGCGTCCTTCGGGCGAGCATAGCCCAGAGCAGTTGCAATGTCAGATGCACAAAAAAGAATCATGCCGTCGTCATCCAGCGTGCGAACAGTGCCAAAATCGGGATTGTTGAAAATCTGCATATCATTCATGGTCTTTTACCTCTTCATAAATTTCATCGGAAAATTTGTCGATCAGGTTCCAGAGGGAAATCAGGACGCCAAACAGGGCATCTGTGTAGTTTTCGGCTTTGTCCGGGCCTTCCACCATGGCAACATGGACAGCTTTGAGCATATCGCTGTCACAGCGAAGCTCCAGCACCAGGTTGTCCAAAGTTGTGGAATCTACATCTTTGCGAAGATTTCCGTGCTCTTTCATTGAAATGCCTTTACTTTCTCCGTGAAATCATATAAAATAAAAGAGCAAGAGGGGCTGTTTGCTAGCGGCTCTTGTGCTTTGGGTGGTTAGTTATGGCGAGTAGCTAACCACTCTTTTTTATATTGTTCAAACTTTTCGCGCTGCTGTTCACGGCTCAGTTTCTGAAAATCTTTGAACTTCATGGGCGTCCTCCTTTCCGCCCCTCTTGCTCACAAGATTATTATACATGAAAATCAATGTATAGTCTATTGACACAACAGACAAAGATACACGCTTTTTCATGTATATTTTATACATTGATTTCAATGCATGCTGGTGCTATACTCATATTAGAGAATAATAGGAGGAGAGAACCGTGCCTATCAGCTATAAAAAGTTATTTGAACTGATGCAAGAAAAAGGCTTGACAACTTATCAAATCCGCAAAGAGAAAATTGTCTCCGAAAATGCGCTCACAAGTATGCGTGCGGGGAAAAGCGTAACGATGGACACAATTTCACGTCTTTGCAAAGCACTTGACTGTCAGCCCGGCGACATTCTGGAGTACGTCCCGGATGACGAAACCGAACAATAAATGCAAGAGCCGCAGCCCTTTTCACGGGGCTGCGGCTCTTGTCATGTATGGGGGTTAGTGCACGCTGTTTTTCTTCTGCTCGTAGACCTCATCGGCAGCGAGGGCGGCCTGGGTGAAGCTGTTGTTCTGCCACCAGGCCACCAGCGCGGCCACGGTGGTGATGCCAGCGGTCACCAGCTGCTCCACGGTGGCGCTCTCGATGGGCAGCACGGGCTTGCCGCAGGCGGACAGAATCTGGTTGGTCAGGGCCAGCAGCAGGCAGGCGGTGCGGGCGATGGTACCGGCGGAGATCTTGTTCAGGTTATTCATGGTTTGTCCTTTCTCTTTCGTGTTCGTTAGCTTCTAAATCTGCGATACGGTGGTTGGCCACCTCAATGTCGCGCTGGATCACGGGGATCTTCTCCGCAAAGCCGTTGTGCTTGCGCACCTCGCGGGTCAGCTCCTCAATCTTGTACTCCATCACGGCATTGCTCTTGCTGTTGGCGATCATCACGCCGATCAGTGTCACCGCCCCCGTGATAAGGGCGGACAGGATAACGTCCATTGGTCTCACCCCCTTACTGCGTCCATCTGCTTTTGTTGGGCCGGGTGTCCACGTGCACCCAGCCCTTGGTGCGGCCTGCCTTGACCGGGTAGCGGCCAACGCCGCCCCAGCCGGGCAGCAGGCTTTCAGCGTAGGCGGCCACGTCCTCGACGGACACGCCCGCCACCTGGATGTCCGCCGCCCGGCCCAGCAGGTGCTGGCTGCTCTTGGCTCCACCCACGGCCGCGTTGTGGGCCGCCGTGCGGTACCCGCTGGTGATCGTGATGGGCTTGCCAAAGTGCTCCCGGATGCACTGCAAAAGCATCACAAGGCTTTCGTCGATCATCACGACGTCGCTGCCGTCGCGACACCGGAACTCGCGCACCTTAAAGCCCGGTGCCAGCTGCCTGGCCCCGTCCTTGGCAAGGCTGTACTGTTTGATTGCCATTTTGTCACGTCCTTTCTGTTTCGTCAGGTTCTTCTGTTTCTTCGTCCTGCTCGGATACTGCGGAGATGCCGTTTGCGGCCAGCAGGGCTTCCACGGTGCTGCGCAGACGGGCGGGCACCTCGTCCAGCGTCTTGATACCCTTGCGGATCAGGGCTGCATAAATTTTCGCCATCAATTTTCCTTCTTTTCTTCGTACAGCTCGCACAGGGCCACCTGAAGATCGGTGACACTGCTCTCCACGGCGGTCACCTGCGTCAGCAGGTCCGCCAGGGTGGGGTAGTGGTAGCCGGTGAATACAACCTGTACAGTATTCAGCGTATTAGTAAGGGTACATTCAAGCCTTTTTTTGTCGGCCGAAAATAATACTGTGACCGTGAGACTTCCCGTGCCAAAACCGCCAGCTTCATATGACATACCAGGGGTAAGATTAAAATCAGCTTCGTTTGCGCCACAGGTCACGCGGAGGTTAACGTAATCTACACCGTCCTGAACGTTAATTGTCTGAGTTTTTCTCATCCCAATCGTTGTTTTTCCGCTCCACACCAGCCGGGGCTCCGACTTTACCGCCACGGCGGCAGCGATCTTGTCATTGAGCGTTTTGGCGCTGAGGGTGCCGTCCGGGGCGATGTCCAGCGCTTCGCCCACTTTCACGCCGCCCAGCTGGTCTGCCGTAGCGGGCGGCAGGCTGTAAGGCGTGCCGAACTTGGCGTCCGCCTCGGCCTTGGTGTAGAAACTGCCGCTCTCCACCGCTGCGATGGCGGCGTCCAGAGCATCGAGTTTGGTGTGCAGCTCGGTGGACAGCTGGGTCATCATAGCCAGCGCCTGCGCCTGCAGCTGGGCCGTGGGGATGCCGGTCACGCCGTCCCGCATGACGCCGCACACGTCCTCGTCCGCGCGGGTGTCGGTGATGTCGGCGGCGGTGATCACAGTGCTGCCCGCCGGGCGGCGGATGTCGGCCAGGCACAGGTCATACACCAGCGCGGTGCGAGTGATCTCCGGCGCTGTGGGGCTTGCGCTGTCCGGGGTGCCCTCCAGCACCTGCAGGCGGGTCTTTCTGGCGGCTGCGTCGTAGCGCAGCACCAGCCGGTCGATGCGGCTGCGCACGGCGTCGGCGGCGGTCAGGGTGACCGTCTCCGGCTGCTCCAGGATGATGCTGCGGCCCCGGAAGCGGGCCGGACGCACCCATGCCTGCCCGGCGCTGACGGTCACGGTCAGGCCGCCGTTTGCGGTCACGGCAAAGTCCTCGTCGGCGCTGTATACGCCGCTCAGCCGGGTGCTGAGGAACCCGGAAGCGTCGTCGGCGTCGTAGGTGATGCCGTTTTCCGGGTAGGTGATGATATCGGCCATAAGCCCTCCTTTACGTCTTGTGCCAGCTCGGCGTGCCCAGCCGGATGGTCCGGGTGGTGCCGCTGGACTGGCTCTCGGTGATGATGTCGGCCACCCGCACCATGGCGGTGTAGCCCAGCTGGGGCAGGCTGACGCGCAGCACGTCGCCCACGGCCAGCGCGTCATCATCCACGTCAAACTCGATGCTGCCGGTGCGCAGCTGGGCCAGCAGTTTCTGGCCGCCCCGGTCTGCCAATTTGGCGAGGTAAGACTGGCTGGCGGTGGTCTCGCCCTTTTCCTCATCGGGCTGGATGTCGCGGGCGTCGATGTAGATCTCCCGCCGGTCGGATCCGGTGCTGTCTACATCGCCCACCCAGCAGGTGGCCCGCTGGTCGCCCTCACCGGCTCCCTGCACAAGGGCTACGTTGGCGTAGTCGGTATCGGCAAAGGACCAGCCTGCGTTGAGCAGGTTGCCCCATTTGGGGCTGTACCGGTTGTTGGGGTCGAAGGCAGGCCGGAAGCACTCGAACAGCAGGCGCTTGTCTGCGCCAGTGCCATCCAGCACGATGCGGAAGCCCAGGTCGCAGGCCTGCCCGATGGTCTGGCAGTACGCAAAGACAGTGCCGCCGGAGGTCTGCTTGTCGAAGGTCGTGTCGAAGCCGTACTCGGTGCCCAGCTCCAAGCGCGGCCACGGCTTTGCCGCTGCCACAAGTGCCCGCATGGCCTGCTCCGCGTTCTGATTTTTGACCACCGCAACGCTGGCCCGCTTGGTCAGCAGCCAGGTGGCCGGGTAGCCGCTCAACACGAGGTTTGCGTCCTCGTTCTGGTTGGCGCGGGAGCAGATCCGCATCGGGATGCGGGGCGTCTCGTCGCTGCGCACCAGCCACCGGCCCTCGGTCAGCAGCTGCAAATTCTCGTCGGTGGGGCGCACCTCAAGTGTAAATCCGCCCTCGGAGTAATACGGGCTGTCCCAGTAGAGGGACACCCACACGTCCACCCAGCCCACACGGACCAGGGTGTCGGCGTCTAAAACGTCCAGTCTCATAGCGGTTCCGGCAAAATACCGGCCTCCATCGGGTAAAAGCTCACGGATGCCTGCAAGTAGGCCGCGCCGCTGTCGGCCTGCATGGACAAAACGTTGTCGCCGGGCTGCAGCTCGGTCAGGGTGCTGTCCTCGTCCAGCTTAGAGAAGATGTTGCTGGTCTTGCCCTCCCGGGTCAGGGTGCAGGCCAGCCGGTCGGTGGTGCTGCGGTAGATCTCCAGCCGGTCGCCGTCCTCCAGCGTCAGGTCAAAGCCGATAAAGGCCCCGGTGCGCGGGTCTACCACGCGCGGGTGCTTCACCGGCATGGTGCTGCGCAGGGTTGCCGTAAAGGGCACCGGCAGGCTGCCGGGGTTGCGAAGCACTGCCGCCTCGCCGTCCTGCCGGATGCCGTAGGTGTGGGAATCATAGCAGACCGGGAATGTAAACGCGGGCTGGTAGCCGCCCAGCACGCGGGCTGTGGCGGTCAGGCCGTACCAGTAGGGCTTGGGGCTGTACAGCATCAGTTCACAGCGCGGCTCGGTGTAGCTGGAAAAGTAGGGCGTTTTCTGCACCACAAAGCGGGTGAAGTATGCGTCCCCGAAGTACATCGTGCCGGTGGTGTAGTAGGGCAGTTTGCGGGCAAAATTGCGGGCATTGTCGAGGGCATGGCCGCCCCAGAACACCACCGACAGAGTACGGGACACGCCTGCCACGCTCTGCCGCTCGACGGTGGTGCCGGTCTGGTTGATGCCCTGCGCGGTCTGGATGTCCACATCCACGCCGTTGAGCGGGTCGAGGTTATAGGGCGCGTCGTAGTCCCAGCCCAGATGCAGGACGGCACCGGCATCTGTGACCAGCTTCAAGTGATCCTTAAAAAGCATGGGTGTCCTCCTTTCATCGTCTCTGCGCCTTGGCGCGGTCGGCTTCCCAACGGGCTTCCCGCTGGAGGTCAGCCGCCGTCTGGGCCTTGCTGTAGATGTTCTGGGTGATGTTGGTGTCGCCCTCGCGGTGGTAGTTGTTGGCGGCTGCGGCCACACGGGCCGTGCCGGACGCAGCCACGGTGCTGCCAATCCGCATATTGTCCGACAGCACCAGACTGCCCGCCTGCCGGATCATGTCGGCAAGGGCGGCGTTGGTCTTTTCCAGCGCCTTGGTGTTGGCGTTGATGGCGTCCTCCAGGCTGCCGGTGCCGGTGGAGATGTCGATATCTCCGCTGATGCCGCCGGAACCAGACCCGCCGGAAGCGCTGCCCCCGCCGGTGCTGGGCGGGCTCTTTTTGGAGGCACCGAGGCTTGCGCAGATGGCCGCGATGGCCACGCCCAGCGCCACGGCTGCACCGGCTACGATCACGCCCATGGGGATGCCGAAAACCGTTGCATTCAGGGCGGAGGCGATGGCAGTCATCATGCCCTCAAAGGCCGCACCGATGGTGCCCACCATGGTGCCCACGCCCGCGTAGATGGCCGGGAAGCTGGACAGCAGACCGCCGGACAGGCCCTGGCTGATGGCCAGTGCGGCGCTGCTCAAGGGGGCTTTCAGTCCCTTAAAGATGCCTGTGAGCTGGGTGCCGAGGGTCTTGGCCTGCGTCCACACCTCATCAAATCCGCTGGTCAGACCCTTGCAGATCTGGGCACCGATGTCGATGCCCTTCTGCACAAGGGCCGTCTGGGCGTTGCCAAGGGCTTCGTTGAGCTTGTCCACCAGACCGATGGCAAAGTCGTTGACCTGCTTTTTCTGCTCGGCGGTCAGGCCGCCGTAGATGGCGTTTGCCGCCCACAGGCCGATGGACTTCCAGTCCTTGTTTTTGACGGCGGTGTAGAGGTCATCGAAGGTACCCAGCAGGCCGGTGTCAGCGTGGGTCTGCAGCTCCTTCCACAGGTCGTCGAAGCTCTTGATGGATGCCTCTTTGATGGTCTCGGCCACCTCTTCGGTGCCGTCGGCAGCAATGGTCTTGACCCGCTCCACGGTCACGAGGGCACCGTCCACCACGTCGTCGTAGGTCTCGGTGATGACCTTTTTCTGGGTCTCGGTGCCGTCGGTCAGGGTCTCGGTCACCGTCTTGGTGCTGGTCTGGATGCCGTCCACGACGCCGGAGGTGGTGGCCGTGACGGTCTTTGCCACCTCTCGCACCGTCTCCATGGTCTGCTTGACGGTCTTTTTGCCCTTTTCGTCCACCTCGGTGATGGTCTTGATGTCCTTCAGCACGCCCTCCACCATCTGGCGGGACGTCTCGGTGATGACCTGCTTTTGCTGCTTTTTGCCGTTGGACAGGGTCTCGTTGACCGTCTCCACGGTACGGGTCACACCATCCTTGACCGTGGTCGTGCTGTCCGAGATGGACTTGACCACTTCGGCGGTGGCCTTCTTAGCACTGGACGCCGCCTTTTTGCCGGAGGTGTTCACGGCAGCGGCTGCAGAACCGGCGGACTTGGTGACAGTGGCGGCTGCTGCCTTGGCCGCTGCGGCCTCCTCTTTGGCCTGCTGGATGCGCTGGTTGTGCAGATCCTGACGGCGCTTGCGGTCATCATCCGTGACCGTGCTGCTCTTACGGGTGGGGGCCGTGCCGCCGGTGCTCTGGGTGATGCCATCCACGGCGGCTGCGCTGGCCGTGCCTACCAGATTGGCGATCAGGCCGCTGACCCACGAGGTCAGCTTGCCCCATAGCCCCGCAATGCCGTTGATGATGCCCTGGACGATGTTCTCGCCGATGTGGCCCCACTCGTCCATGCTGCCGTCCCACACGCCGATCAGCTTGGCGATGCAGGCCAGGGCGGCTTCAGCCAGATTTTCGAGGCTGCGGACGATACCCTGTGCCAGGGTGGCCAGAAGCTCGGCACCGCACGAGAGGATGTCCGGCAGATGCTCGATCAAAGCGGCGGCAAATTTGGCAATCAGTCCGGCGGCACTGGTAATGAGCGCGGGCAGGTTGTTTGCAATGCCGGTGACAAGGCTCTCCATAAGCTGCACACCGGCGTCCACAATAGCGTCCGCGTTGTCGCCGAGGTAGTCCACAAATCCGGTGACCACCTCGGTGGCGCTGGTGATCAGGTCCGGGATGGCGTCAATGATGCCCTGCACCAGAGCGCCCAGCACTTCGGCGGCTGTGTCCAGCATCGCCGGTGTAGCTGCCACGATGTCCTCGGCCAGCTGGGTGATGATCTCCACGCCGGTGGTCATCAGCCCCGGTAGCTGCTCCGCGATGCCGGACGCGAGGTCGGACAGGATGCTGCCCGCCGCCTGCAGCATGGCTTCCGGCCCGCCCTCGGTCAGGGCGGTAGAAAGCTGGGTCAGACAGTCGATGCCCCACTGCGCCACGTCCGACAGGGATCCTTCCATGGAGTTGTACAGGCTGATGCCGAGGTTCTCGGCAAGTGTCTGCAGGCTCTCCACCTTGTGCTGGAAGGTGTCGGTCATGGTCTCGTAGGCGGCTTCGGTTGCGCCTGCGCTGTCCTGCATCTGGGCCAGAACGCTGTTGAACTTGTCCGCACCGCCGGATGCCAGCGAGAGGGCACCGGTGCCAGCTTCCACGCTGGACCACAGGCCTGCAAATGCGGTACTGTTGCCGCCCACGCTGTTGTACAGGATCTGGAGCACGTCGCCAAGGCTCTTGCCCTCAGCGTTCAGCTGGGCAAAGCTCTTACCGGTCTGCTTCTGCAGGATTTTGCCCACCGTGGAACCGGAATCGCCCAGCTCGTTGAGCATGGACTTGGTGTAGGTGGTGGCTTCGGCGGTGGCGATACCGTTGGCCGTCATGACTGCCAGACCGCTGGACAGGTTCTCCACGCTGACACCGTAGGCGGCGGCCAGTGGGATCACCTTGCCCATGCTGGCGGACAGCTCGTCCACGCTGGTTTTGCCGAGGTTCTGGGTAGTCAGCAGCACATCCGACACATGGGTGGCCTGATCGGCGCTCATTCCGTATGCGTTCAGGGCCGTGGTGAGGATATCAACCGCCGAACTGCTGGATGTAAAACCGGCAGCCGCCAGCTTGGAAGCCTGCCCGGCAAAGGCTACGGCATTGGAGGTGTCCTGTCCTGCACTGATGGCCTGATAGGTTGCCTCTGCGATGTCCGACGCAGCAACGCCCATCTTGCTGGACATGGCGGTGATTTGGTCACTGAGCTGCTGCGTAGACAGCTTGCTGGTGTCCGCAATGGTGGTAACCTTTGCAAGGGACGTTTCAAATGCCGAGCCGATGCTGACCGCTGATTTTGCAATCCCGGCCAGTTGACTGCCGGCCGATTTCGCAAAGTCCGAGATAAGGTTTCCGGCGGCCACCGTCATGCTGCTTATGCCTTGGGTCACGCCGCTGGTGTCCAGCTTGGTATTGCCGAAGATTGAAAAGTCAAAACCCAATGTGTCCACCTCTCATTCAGAGCGCGGGCACAAGGGCACAGGCTTTACAGTTTGATCTCTACCTCCCGTTTGCAGGAGGGATTTTTGCATTTGACCCACACGCCGGATGCCGCGGCCGTGCGCACCGCCCACACGGGCAGAGGCCTGCCGCAGTAGGGGCAGGGCACCGGCACCCGCTCAGCGCCGGAAGCGGGCCAGGAATGCCGCGTCGTGTTCGGCAACGGTCTGGGCAACAGCGGCACCCCCTCTCAGCTCCGGCGGCAGAGCAAAGCGCTCCTTCAGCTCGGCATAGTGCTCCAGCATGCTGCCCTCGTAATCGGCAAGGTCGGCGCTACGCCAGCCCATGATCTTGGCCATGAGGGTATCTTCCGGCAGGGCGGCAAACAGCGCCCGGAACCGGAACCAGTGCATCTTTTCGGTGGTCAGGTCGATGCCGTAGGCCTGCTGGAACGCTGCCACGATGTAGGGCGCGTCGCACCGGTAGTCAAACACCGGGCCGGTGTCCGGGCTGGCATCGGTGCCGGAAACGCCTGTGGCAGCCTGCTCGCCCATGCGGTAAAACTCAATGACACCCTGCCACAGGCGCTCAAGGTCGGCAGCTGAAAAACGCTCGGTGTAGAACTGCCCGCACAGCTGCAGGGAAAAGGCCACCGGGTCAGCCTCGACCTCTCCGTGGCTGTAGGCAGCGGACAGCCGCACCATGTGCCGGAAGTCCGGGTCAATGCGCCTGCCGTGCCATACGGTGGGCAGGGCGTCCGTCAGCAGGTCAGACATGGCGCTCCGCTGCGATCTTCAGGGCGTAGTCGGCCAGCTGCTGCATGGCCTCCGGGTCGTCCTTCAGGGCGTCCACGGCAGCACGGGCGTCTGCCAGCTTGAGCGCGGCGTCTGCGGGGTTCCCGTGACGTGCCTTGTCCACCCGTTCCACCATCCGGGCGGCAGCGGGCTGCGGGAAGCTCACAGGCTGGCTGTTGACGATGCGGCCCGCCGTCTGGGTGCGCTGCTGTGCTTTCTTCTGCGCCCGGCGCTGCTCCCGGTTCATGGGCTGCTGAGGCTTGGGGATGCGGTCGGAGTAGCGCTTCTGTTCGGCGTCCATGGCGGCAAACAGCTCGTTCATCGCGTCGTAAATGGGCGCGGTGTCGTTCTCGTCCAGGCCCAGACGGTCGGACGCACCGGCACCCAGCACCTCGTCAAGGCAGTTCATGACGAGACGCGCCTGTGCACGCATATGGTCGCAGATGCGCACCCCGCCGCGCCGGAACTGCTCAAGCTCGGATTCTCCGGCACGCTGCATCTTTTCGTTGGCCGTTTCCAGCCGCTCAATGTCGTTGGCGTTCAGCGGCGAAAAATCAAATGTCTGTCCACAAATAACCATATTCTGGCTCCTTTCGTTGGGCCGTGCTCCGGTGCTGCCCCGGAGAAACCTGTTTCACGGCATGAAAAATCCCCGTTCCGGGTATGGAGCGGGGACTGTGTTTGAAAAAAATCAGCCCTTGACGGCCTTTGCAGGCTCAGCGGACTGGGTGGCGGGATTGTAGTCGAACTCGTCCGGGATGCCAATGCCCTTGACGTCGCAGGCAAAGGTGGCCGGAGAACCGGCGGAGCCGCCCACGTCGCTGGTCACGATCAGGGTGCAGGTGCCCTTCTCGCCCTTGCCGGTGCGCAGGCTGAAATAGATGTACGGCACAACGACATCGCTGCCGGTGCCGTACTTGATCTTGTGGGAGAGCAGGAAATCCTGGAACGCATCGCCGACGCAGCGGTTGCCGTTGACCGACAGGGTGCGCTGGGTGGCGCTCTTGGTGTCGGTGGGGCCGGTGCGGATGAAGGTGTCGGAGTTGGTGGAGGCGTTCAGCGCACCGCTGTGCTCCTTGACGTGGTCGGCGCAGACGATCCAGGCGGATTCCTTGGTCTGCTTGGCGCTCTCGGTCTGGATGGCAAAGACAAAGTCATCTGCCGTCTCAATGCCGGTATAGGACGCGATGGGCGTGATGCCGGACTTGGTAATGGCTTCTGCTACGGTCATAGCAAAACTCCTTTCATTTGGGCTGATAATAGGTCAGGCGCAGCTGCATCTGCATCCGGCAGCTGCCCGCGCTGCTGGTGACGATGTAGCCGGTGGAGGTGACGGACACGCCGAGGGGCTGGCGGGGCGCTTCGATCGCGGGGAGATGGTGGCAGTCGTTTTGCGCCATCACCCAGTCGGTGAGCTGCTCAAAAAAGCCGCTGTTCTGCACGGTGAGCACGTCCGCCTCGCCGTACTCCCGGCGGGACAAAAAGAGGTAGTTCTTTGCCATGTCCCGGCCGGAGAAATACTCGGTGAGCATCGGGTCACCGGGGCTGTCCTCGATGGAAAAGGCGGTGGCGTCCTCATCCAGACCCGCGACCCGGAAGGCCGCGCCGGTAGCCTCCTGCTCCTCCGCGATGAGCGGGCAGGTCTTGAGCCACGCCCGCAACGCGGCAATGGTGGGCTTTACGGTCTCGCTCATTTGTTCCCTCCCAGAAACTGCTTTGCGGCATTGTGGGCGAACTTTTCCAGCTCGTCCTTGTGGTCGGCAATGGCCCGCTGGCCCCAGTAGGAGCCGCGCAGGCCGTTTTCCCCATGCAGACCCTTGCCCTGTTCATGCAGATAATACTGCCTGCGGGCATAGGGCGTATTGTACACCAGCAGACCTTCCTTGAAGTCGGATGCCTGATTCACGCTGTTCTTCAGCGTGCCGGTGTCAAAGGGCACATAGGGGTCTACCGTTGCCGCCACTTTCTGTGAAAAGGCAAACTGCAGCTTTGCGAACCGCGCATCCATGTCGGCCTGAAAGCCGGGCCGGAAGGTGATCTTAAAATCAAAAACCGGTGCGCTCATGCGATCAGCTCCCTTCCACATGCCAGTGCGGCAGCAGCGGTTCCCGGTTATCCGAGATGGCCGATACGGTGCAGCACAGGTGCGTTTTTTCGAGGTGGGCGTATTCTTCGGCGGTCAGGGTGCGCACCGCGCCCTGCACCAGCTTCCAGCCGCGTTTCAGGGTCCAGTGCTTTTCCTTTTCCGCAGCGGAGAGAGCCGCCCACTGTGCATAGGGCAGATACCCCTGCGTGCACACACCCGCCGGGATGCGCACATGGGTGTTGCGCTGGGGGTCCTTGGCGGTGCCATTGCCAGAGGTGGAGCGGCATTCCCGCCAGCTGCAGACCGGGAAGGGCCAGCACACCGGCGTGTCTGTCTCGTTTTTGGTGTCGTGGATGAGGTTGACCACGGTGACGGCTGTCTGCATCAGAAACACCCCCTGTACAGCAGGCCGTGCGGGTCTGCGCCAAGGGCGCTTTCCAGCACATGCCACGCTTCGGTTCGCACCGCTGCGGACAGGCTGCTGTTTGCCGAGAAGCTCACACTGTAGCCGTCGTTGGAGGCGCTTGCCGCACCAGGAACCGCGCCCACGGCGGCCTGTGCGGCAAACAGATCCACGATCTGAGCGCAGGCATCTGCCAGCATCTGGCGGCAGTCCTCGCACTCGGCGGCGTGGGCTTCTGCCCGGCCAAAGGTGGCGCTGTCGATTAGGCGGGACGCCCGGCTGCACAGCACCTCGAAGGCCGCTTCCGGCACCGTACCGCCCGCCGCTTGGTATTCGTCATAGGTACAGTACCGCATGGCGGCTCCTTTCCTTAGGCGTGCTTCTTGACGAGGATGGCGGCAGCCTTGGTCACCTTGTGGGCGTACACCTTGCGGCCCTGCACGGCACAGGCACCGATATAGGTGCCGCTGCCCTTCAGGTCGTTCACGGCCACCGGCTCGGTCCACTCCTCGACACGGGTAAACCAGTTGGGATGACCGGCCACGAAGTCCACCTTGTCGCCCAGGGTGGTATCCTCGAACACGTTGAAGCCCGCCACACGGCCCACAGCGCCGGTCTGCACCACGGCGTCGCCCAGGTCGGACGCCTTGATGAACTCCGGGCTCTTGAGCAGCAGAGCGTAAACGTCCGGGGAGACCAGCAGGAAACGGCCGTCCGTGGGGACGTAGGCGTTGGACAGCTGGGTGCGGGCGTCCACGATCTTCTCGTAAACGGTGGCCTTGGTCAGGGCGGCGGTGTCGGCCAGCGCGGTGCCGCCGGTAGTCAGCTCTTCAGAGGCGTCCTTTTCCATCTGCAGAGCCAGCGAGTAACCGGCGCTGTCCAGACGGTCGGCCACCAGTTTGCCGGGCACGCTCTCGGCGTCAAAGCCGTCGATCAGCTCGTTCACGGCCTTGTCCTTGTCGATGGTCACGGTCAAATAGCTGGTGTCGCCGTGGGTCATGGTGGAGCCGGTCTTCTTGTTGTAGTCGGCCACAGCAACCTCGGTGTCGCGCACAGGCACCTTGACAGCGCCCGCCTTGGGGGTGCCCTCGTAGCGGTTGTTGCAGATGACGCCCACGCGCTTGACGATGGTCGCGCGCAGCTTTGCGTCCACCAGTTCAGAATAACGTTCTCTTGCGGTATGAGGCATAGTTGAATCATCCTTTCTTACAGTTTGATGGTGGGATTCAGGGTTTTAAAGGCAGCTTCCACCGGGTCGGTGTCGTCCTCGCCGTGCATGGGGTCGCCGTGGGCAGCACCGGTGGAGTAGGTGCCCGCGCTGGTCTGCCCCGCGTCCTCACCGAACGCCCACGGGTTTGCTTTGGCGGCTTCGTCCAGCGCCTTGGCGATGTCGGCAGAGCGGTCGGCAGAGCCCTTCAGGCTGTCCACGTCCAGCAGGGCACGCACAGCCTTGACGCTGCGGCCTTTCTTGCCGAGGATGGCGGTGTCGAGGGCGTTGTCAAAGGCAAAGCCATCGGCCTGTGCTTTCAGGTCGGCCTGCAGCTTGGCCAGCTCGGCCTCGTATTCCTCCGGTTTCTTCTTGCCGTCAAAGGCGGCAAGGCCGTCCTGTGCGGTCTTGAGCTGGGTCTGTGCGGCGGTCAGCTGGGTCTGCAGGGCGGTGGCGGCGGATTTCTCCCGGTTGATGTCCGCGCCGTTCTCCTGCATGAGCCAGTTCAGCTGCTCGTCGGTGATGCCGGGGATCTTGTTCTTCACATCTTCGCGTTTCATGGTGGAAACTCCTTTCGTTGGGTGTGACCACAGTTTTTTACACTGTTCTCTGTCAGTATTCGGTCTTGGGCGGGGTACGCACCGCCCGCTGCGTGGCACCGTCTGGAGGCATCGAACCTCCCGCTTCCGGTTTTGGAGACCGGTGCTCTTCCCGAATGAGCTAAGACGGCATGAAAAAAGCACCATGCTTTTGCACGGTGCTTTGAATGGCTTGGGGTGGGTTACGGCTTGACCTCTACGCTCGGCAGTACGTCCGTGTGGAAATAGAGCTTGTAGTGGTAGGGGTCGGTATGAGTGCCGGTGATGTCCTCCACCACATACATGGTGTAGTCGTTCAGATAGATGTAGTTCTTGCGGTAGGAATCCGGGCCGACCTTCACCGTGCAGACAAGCTCATTGTTTGAGTTGTTGGCGATGGACATGTAGCCCTCGGCTTCCATGATCACCTTGTCGGTGCGGGCGTTGTAGACAGTGATCTTGCGCTCACTCTCGAAGTAATCAGCCTGCTTGGAGATGTTGTAGTTGGCCTTTTCGGCTTCGCTGGAACAGCCACACAGCAGAATGGATGCGGCCAGCGCAAGGGCGAGAAGAATCTTTTTCATGAGGCTTTCCTTTCTGTTTTGGGCAACAAAAAACCACGGTGCGGGTGCATCGTGGTTGGTAACTTATTCGCCCATTTCCTTGTAAACGTGGCAACCGAGACAGATCTTGTGGGCTTTGTCCCAACTGCAAGGTGGTTTATCATCACCGGTTAAGCAAAGGCTGTCGTTCCCGATATTAGAGACATCGAAGCATAAGCCACAGTCGATTTTACGGTTGTAGATGGGACAAAACCATTCTTCAAGTTTTACATCGGTGCTAATGTGGAATTCCATGCTTCTCAACCACCTCCATCAATTTTTTGCCGCCATCATCCAATGGCCCAAGAGTAGAAATAACACCGTTAGATCGGACGGCAACGAAACCCTGCTCAGAATAATAAACTATCTGACCACCGTTCCATTGCGAAAGTGCAACCTTCGAAGCCGAAATGATTTTGTCACAATCAGCCAAAGTCATTTTGCGCTCTATCATGCGTTGGAAAACATGGTCACGATTAACAATAAGTTCATTCGGGGCAGAGGGCGATTCAATCAGTTTACCGGTCGATTTTATTGTACCATTATCACGCAGCTGCTGCAACTCCTTGTTTGCTGCATCGAAACGTTCCTGCTTTCGGGCTGTATAGTTGGCCTTTCCCGCCTCACTCCTGCCGAACTTCGGAACGCTGGTGCGGGCACTGTCGGCCCTGCCGCCGGTGGCGGTGATAAAGCCAGCCAGCTCCTGACGGGCCTGCCGGAGCTTCACCGCGCTGTCGGTGGGGTCCACCCCGGCTGCCGTCTCGGCGAGATACCGTTTCTTCCACCTGCGCACATTGCGTTCTCTGGCACGCTGCATCTGGTTGATCTCGTACCGGGTATATTTCTTCCCGTTGTACTCGATGTTCCGGGCGTTGAGGGCTTCCAGGTCTGCCTGTGTCCAGGCGGGTGCGGGGCCCAGCTCCGGGAAGATGGAAAAGAAGGTGTGACGGCAGTTCCAGCCGCACAGCCCTGCTCCGGTACCGTAGCCGGTGGCGGCCTCGAAGTCCGGGTAGTGTTTGCCCTTGTAATCCACGGCCCCGCCCCGGTGGAACTGCCTGCCCTGCCACTCGGCGTGGCTGGGTCTGGCTCCGCCGTGGGCGGTGGTCTCGAAGAACTCCACGCCCATCTCATCAGCGCGGGCCACCTGCAGCTTGCCTGCGGTCTGGTTGACGCCGGTCAGGATGGCACGCCGGGCGGCCACCTCGATGCTGTCCTGATGGCCAGTCGGGTAGGTGACGAACTTCATGCCGTCTGCAAGGCCGCCCACGGCCTGTTTGACGGCGGTTTTGTAGTCGAAGGCACCGGTGCTCACCTTGGCCCATGCGGCGTCCAGCGTGCGTTCAAACTGGCCTGTCACGGTGTTGGCCGTGGTGGCGGTCAGGTTCTTCCAGGTGCCCGCTGTCTGGCGTGCTCCGGCGTCCAGCAGATTGTTCAGCGCGGCGCTCTCTTCGAAGGGCGTTGGTTCCATTCCATAGTGGTAATAGATGGCGTCCTCCCGCTCCATGGCTTCGGTGGCGGCCTGCAAAAGCAGCTGCCGGATGGCGGCGTCGCTCTTGCCGCTGTACTTTGCCAGCAGCGTCACCACATCGCTGCGCAGGGCTTCAGTCTGCTGGTAGCGCCACAGCTGCCAGTTTGCCGTGGGGGTCAGGGTGCCGGTCTTGGATATCCGCCGGGCAACGTCCTTCAGGATCTCGTCCTCGACGCCCTGCCAGAGCTCCACAAAGGCGTCCGGCATGCGGTCGAGGGTAGACGGCGGCAGCATCAGGCACCCCCGCCAAAGGTGAGGACTTCGTCCGTCTGGCTGTCGGCTTTGGCTTCTTCCGTCCACCGGTGGGCTTCGGCCTCGCTCAGGCCATAGCGGGCGGCGAGGTATCTGCAGCGGGGCACAAGGCCAGCCAGTGCATCCTCACGCAGCTGGGCGGTGCGTTCCTGCTGGCTGATGATATAGCTGTCATCCCAGTTGACGGAAATGCTGGTGTCCGGGTCCACGTCCGCGCCCAGCAGATTTTTTGCCGCCCACAGGATGGCCCGCAGGATGCCGATCAGCGCGTTCTCAATGGGGATCTGGTTCTTGTTGGCGTTCTGCACAAGATCCTGACGGCTGCCGGTGTACTCGGTTGCGGTGGCCACGGTGCCGTTCTCGAAGCTGTAGCGGTGGCAGCCAAGCCCGCACTTGAAGCTCATCAGGTTCAGCATGTCCTGCACCGCCTGGTGATTCTGCTCGGTGCGCAGGTCGGGGTTGTACTCGTGCCACTCCGGGGACTGATCCAGACTGCCCTCGCGACCGGGCAGGGAGAAGAACTGCTGGGTGCTCAGGTCATCGGGCGGGATGTACCGGGGCTTGCCGTCATCGCCGATGACCACCTTGCACAGGCTGCGGTCGTAGAAAATCTTCTTTCCACCGAGGTACAAATCCTGCCGGTAGTTGTCAAAGGCCAGGTCAACGCCCTGGGCGGCGTCCAGTGCCTCGGCAAAGACGCTCATGCCCAGCCCCATGCCGGTGTCAATGTTCTTGAGCGCCGCCGGGCTGAACAGGGCAAACCATGCCGGGGAGCCGTCCACGGTCAGGCTCTCCACCATGCCCGGCGGGGCCTTGCGCGGGGTGAACACCGGCGCGCCGTCCGGTCCCTCGGAAATGGCAAACCACTCGTTGCGGACGGTGCGCTTTGTGCCCTCCACGGTGTGGGTCTGCAGATAGGCGCAGGGCTTGCCGTCCATAAGGCACTCGGAGATAAACGCCGCTTCGGTGACCACGCCCCGCTCCACCCGCAGCGGAAGGATGCAGGACGCAGGGTCGTAGTCCAGCCGGATGCGGGCATCCGGGTCTGCTTCCAGCGTACCGTTTTTGCCCCGGACGCCCTCCACGCTCAGCACGAACGCGCCGGTGCCGGACCAGTAGGCCTTTTCCACCAGTTGGTTGGCGTTGGGCCAGAAATGCAGCTGCCGCAGAAGCCCGCCGGTCTGCTGCTCGTCGCTGCCCAGCAGATAGGCAGCAGTGGCCGCGTCCCCGATCTGGAAGGTGGTCTTGTCGTTGAGCAGCAGGTTTGCCCAGTCCTCACAAACGTGCTTGGGCATCCGCAGCGAAGCCCGGCGGCGGGTGTGGTCGCCGTCCTCGCGCCGGATGCGGATATTGTGCACGCCGGGCACGTTGCCCTGCCACCACTGCCGCCACGTTTCAATGCTGCTGTAGTAGGACGGATCCAGCTGCAGATTCTTCGTTTTGTTCAGATATTCGATAAAAGCAATGACGTTCATCGTGCAGTCAGTCTCCTGTAGTCGCGCTCAATGGTGTACTCGAACGCATCCAGTGTGTCAATGTCGGTGGTGCCGTCGTCCAGACGTTCGTCGATGCCGGGGTGCTTCTGGCTCCACAGGGCGGTGGCCAGTGCATCCCGGAGGGTGGCGGCTTCGGGCATATACCAGAACCGCCCGCCGCCCATGAGGATGGACGTCAGGCGGATGCGGTCAAGGATGGTGATCTTGGCAGAGTTGTTCACCCGGTCGGCCAGCCAGTACAGTTTAGAGGCCCGCAGCCGGGTGCGGATGTGGTTGATGAGGGTCTGCTCGGCGCTGTCACAGAACATGTAATGGATCTCGCCGTACCGTGCGAACACGGCCAGGCAGAAGGTGAGCAATTGGTTGGCCAGGTAGTCGGCATCCTGGTTGCGGGGGTCTACCCGCTGGGATGCCAGCCCCACGACGCCGGCATAGTACGGCAAAATGCCCGTTGCCACAAAGGCGTGCTGTGAACCGTTGCCGCCGAAGTCCACCCCGATGTGGACGCGCCACGGCTTGCAGGGCTTGTCTGCAGGCCAGAGGAACCGGCGGTCTCCGCCCTCGGCAAGGCTGTCGGCGAAGGGCTGGTAGATGATGCCGCCCGCCGCAGCCCACTGCCCCAGAATGAACCGGTTGTAGTACACCGTACCGGTGTACTCCTTTTTTAGCTGGGCCACGAACTCCGGCGGCAGGGTGGGGTTGTCGTCGATGGTGTAGGCCTGACAATAGATGTCGGCGTCGCTGTCCAGAAAGCGTTTGAACCAGTGCTGCGGATTTTCCGGGTTGCAGGTGCCGTCAAAATGGGAGTGCGGGCAGGACAGACGGCTTTTCAGCATCTGGAACACGCCCTCGTCCCAGGTGGTGATCTCGTCGCCGTAGGCATACTCAAAGGCCGCGCCCTGGATGCGGGCAATGTGCTTTTTGTTGTCGGCACCGAGGACATACACCTTGCGGCCGAACAGCTGCACGATGTTGCCGGACGCCGAGGTGCGCACGACGCCCACCAGATCCGGCCCCCAGAGGGCCCGCATGGGTTCCAGAACGTTGCGTTCCAGCGTGCCGAGGGTGTTGCCAAGCATGACCAGCAGGCCCTCGTCCCGGGCCGCAAGGATGCGCTGCGGGATGGTGACAGCACAATCCAGATAGGTCTTGCCGGAGCGTGTGGCACCGGTCTTGATGTTCCAGCGGTGGGAGCAGTTGCGGAGAAACTCCTGCTGATACTCAGTCAATGGCACTGTCGATTCCTCCCAGCAGCTTGCGGGCATTTTTCAGCGTGTCGGCACCGGGATCCTCCTGCGGGACTTCCTCGCCCAGCATCTTCAGCAACACCCCGGCGGCGCGGGCATCGCCGCGCTTGGCGGCTTCGGCCATGCCCATGACCACGCTCATCTGGTTGTCCACGTCCTCAGGCTCCACCTCGTCCCGCAGCAGGGCGTTCACCCGGCGGCGGTCGGTCTCCGGCAGGCTGAGGTAATAGTCGGCGGCTTCCTTCATGCTGCGTTTGCGGCGGCGTGCCTTGCCGGACGCAATGCCGCCCTGCTGGGCGATTTCTCTCTGTTCGCTCTCCGTTCGCTTGTTGAACGGGATAAGATTCTTCTCGTTGGACACGTCACCACCTCTCATGGTTCAGGTAAAACAAAAGCCGCCCCGGAATGGGACGGCTGAGAATGTTCAAGATTGCCCGGCTGGTACATTCAGGCTGTTGGGTGAGTAAATGTGTGTTCCCCTGTCGCAGCCGGGCAGCACAAAGCCCGCAGGATTGAAGGGAGTAAACCTTTCCTGCGGGCTTCGGCAGTTTAAATTTTAGCAGGGGTTGACCGTATTATCAAGTCCGGTCTGCTCCGGTTTGCTCCGGACTTTTGATATCCAGCTGGCGGACGGCGGCGCTGTGATGCTGGAACATCTGGCTGCGGGACAACCGGACGTAAACGGCGATCTTGTCCCAGCCCTCCAGCAGGACGTACCGGCGGAACAGGATCATGAAATCCACCTCATCGTCCAGCTGACTGAACACGTCCATCAGCTCGGCACGGATGGCGTCGCACACAGTGGATTGTGCTTCAGCAGCCTGCCTTGCTTCCTCGATGCGCTCCACCGCGCGGGGCAGCGCCTGACCGTCCCCGCCGCCGCCCGGCATGGCGGAATAGCGCTGGGTGGTGTGCATGGCTTCGGCCTCCAGCGTGGCCAGCTCGTCCAGACGCAGCCGCTCGAACCGCTTGGCCGACCGGTACCGCCACAGCCAGGCCTTTTTCTCTTCGTAGGTCAAACTCGTTTTCTCCTTTCTATGGAGGGTATGGAGGGTAGGAACCTATTTCCGAAAACTCCCTAGTAGGGGAACAAAAAAATAGAATATATAGGAAAGTCCCCGGAAAGGCTCCTTTGCCTCCATTCCCTCCATACTCAGTTCTTCAGGCGGGTCTGTTCGTACAGCGGCGGGCCCTGGGTGCTGCGGGCGGGCAGCTCTGCACCGCGGTTCAGCGCCATGCAGCGCAGGCCCTCCTCAGACAGGGCCATGCCCACATACTCGTTGTAGTACATGCCCTTGCGCACCTCGTAGTGCTTTTTGACCTCGATGCCGAATTGCTTGTTGGCCATGCGCCACTTCTCGTTGTTGTCGCTGCACCAGTTGAGATAGGTGCGGAACAGCACGCTGGCCTGCACGGTCTGGCCCTCGGCGGGCTCGGTGCAGTCGGCCAGAAAGGCGGCGATGCGGTCCTGATCCTGCTTGTAGGCGTCCACGGCCTTATCCACAGCAGCACAGGCGGGCAGGCCGTGTTTTTTGCCGCCCTTGCTCAGAGAGAGCCATTTCTGCAGGCCGTCCAGCGCCCAGTTGAGGATGCCGGAGAGCTCCGCTTCCAGCTTCTGGGGCAGCAGCATGTCCTGTTTGTCCGGCGGGATGCACTGGGTGAACGGGATGAGACGGATGCGCCGCCAGATGCCCACGTCGGTGCCATGGATGCGGGGCAGATGGTTGGTTGCCATGACCAGTTTGAACTCGGGCCGGAACTCAAATTCCTTGCCGTACTGGAAACGGGCCGTGATGGTGTTGCCGCCGGTCATCTGCTTGACCAGACCTTCGTCCAGCATGGCACCCTGATCTCCCTCCTCGATGGTGACAAGGCGGGCCCCTTTCAGGCGGGCCACGTCGCTGCGGGCGGCACCGGAGGAGCGGCTGCGGGCGCTGGTGATGGTCTCGGCCTGGGCGTTCATGCCGTAATCGCCGAACAGCTTGGCCAGCGCCTCCAGGAATGTGGATTTGCCGTTGGAGCCGTCGCCGTAGAGAAAGAACATGCACTGCTCCCGGGTGGAGCCGGACAGGCAGTAGCCGGTCATCACCTGCAGGTATTCGGCCAGAGCTCTGTCCTCGCCGGTGACGGAATCCAGAAACGCCCGCCATGTGGGCGCTGCGGCGTCCGGGTCATAGATGACCTGCGCCAGACGGGTGATATACTTTTCCCGGTCATGGGGCAGCAGCTTGCGGCGGGCCAGATCCAGGATGCCGTTTTGCACGTTCAGCAGGCCCCGGTTCCGGTCGAACTGCTCCGGCAGCATGGGGATGCCGGGCAGGTGCTGGGCCTCCTTGAGAAAGGCCTCCTTGCCCCGGCTGGAGCGGCTTTTCTGGACGTGTCTGCGCTGGGCGGCGGCGTTGTCGGTATCACGGATGCCAAAGCAGGCCTTGTCCATCTGATCCAGCATCTCGTCTGCAAAGCGCTTGACGGTGGCCAGGTCGTCCCGCTGCCAGCGGGTGCCGTCCCACACCAGCCAGCACTTGTCGGTGGGGTTGTAGCGCAGGCGGTCGGCGTACCGGTCACGGAAGCGGCGGGCGTTGCCGGTGTCGTCCATGGAGTAGCTCTTGACGCCGGGGGCCGGCGCGCTGGCCGGGGCCTGCTCCCTGCCGACACCGGTGTATTTGGCATTGAGGGCCCGCAGGGCTTCGTCCTGATCCGCAAAGGCCGGGCCGCCGTCTGCTGTCTGCGGGGGCGGGGTGTACACCTCCTGACAGTCGGCCACGGCACGGTCCAGGGTAGCGTCGCCGTAGGTCTTGGCACCCCGGCGCTGGTCCCACTTGGGGCGCATGAGGCCGGAGGCACGGAACACCCGGTCCATGCGGGCCTTGTCAGCGGCGAACCAGAAGGCCAGCAGGTTGCAGAAGCTCAGATCCGCCTCGCTGTGGCTGGCGTAGTAGGCCTGCCAGCTGCCGGCATACAGGGCCGCAAAGCGCTCCCCGTCTTTGGCGCTGCAGGCAGTGTGCAGGATCTCCTCGTCGGAGCGGTCCACGGCCTGCCACACCACAGCCGGGGCGGGCGTGCCGGCGGGTTCGGGCTTGGCCAGATACTGCGCATGGACGGCGGCGCAGGCCTCGGTGCGCTCGGCAAGGGCCTTTGCTTCCAGCACGTTGCCGGTCACGGTGAAATACCGGCCGCCGTCGTACATTTCCAGCCCGATGCTGCTCTTGCGGCAGGGGCCGGCGGGTTTTGTGCCGGTGAACAGGATATGCACGCCGGTGCCGCTGGGGCTGGCCTCGGTGTAGCTGTCCATCCGGGCAATGATCTGCACCGCCATATCGGAGAGGGCCCCGGTGGCCGGATCCCGGCAGTGGTCAATGTCGATGCCGCACAGCCCATCTCCCAAAAGCACCCCGACACCGCGCAGGCCATAGCGGGTGACCGCGGCCTGTGCCGCTGCCAGCGTGCCCCAGGTGGAGGGCTCGTTGGGCATGGCGTTCTTGCCGGTGGCGGGGTTGATGGGAGTTTTGGCAGCATCAAAACAGACCCAGCGGCGCGCCTCTTTCAAGGGTTGCGGGAACTGTTCGAGCATGAGCACCTCCGGTTAAAAGGGCATGTCGCCGTCATCGTCGGCGGGGGTAAAGCCGTCCGCGTCGGCTGCCGGAGCGGATGCGCCCAGCACCTCGTGGATGTCGCCCATGCCCAGATATTTGTCTACATAGGTGCGGGTGTACTGGGGGTTCTGTTTGTCGGTCTGCACATTGATGGCGCAGCGGCGGCCCGTGAACTGCGGCAGGATCTGCTCCAGTTCGCTCAGGCGTTCGAGGGGCAGCTGGATGGTCTGCAAAAAGCCCTTGAAATAAGGCAGGCCGTTCTTGTGCAGGCCGTAGCTGGTAAAGGCGTGGCGGCCCTTGTACTCGCCCTCGGTCACAACAAAAGACACGCTCAGGGCCAGACCGCCGCCCGTGCGGGCCACGATCTTGGCCTCCTTGATCATGGCGTTGTAACGGCCCACCGGCACGCTGCCGGAGCCGGTGCTGGCACTGGCCGAGGCAAATTCGTCATCCAGTGCGGCAAGGGTGCTTGCATAGTTCAGTTCGCTCATAGTAGTTACTCCTTTTCTGTGATGTTCATCTTTTTATAAAGGCTCCGGCGCTGCTTGTACTGCGTCAGGAGCTGGGGCGTCTTTTCGTCCACGATGTCCAGCACCAGCGCCTCGGTCTTGCCGGGGGCCGGGCGCTGGATGCGGCCAATGCTCTGCTGCACGATCACCTTGTTGCGGGTGGGCGTTGCCAGCACCAGCCGGTCCAGCCGGGGGATGTCCAGTCCTTCCTTGGCCAGCTGGTAGGTGGCAAACAGGATGCGCGCCTGCCCGTTCTTCATGCGGGCAAGGGCCTGCTGGCGGTCAGCCTTTTTGGTGCTGCCGCAGACGAACTCTGCCGCAAGGCCCAGGTCCAGCGCGTACCGGTGCAGCCGTTCCAGCACGGCCAGCGAGGCGGCCAGCACCAGCCAGCTGGTGCCCTCGGTGACGGCACGGTCCAGCACCGTTTCCACCGTGTGCATCCGGGCCTCGTCCGCTGCCATGTGGTGCATCAGGCGCACATAGTCGATGGGGCTCTCGTTGGCCCGGGGCGTGTACACGAAGGCGGTGGGCACGGTCTCCACCCGGGGCGTGATGGTGATCTGTTCCAGCTGGCCGGGGTCGATGACCGCCACCCTTGGGCCCAGCACCTGAAAGATGGTCTCACTCAGGCCGTCACTGCGCTGGTCGCTGGCAGTCAGGCCGAACCGCCACCGGGCGGGCAGGCACCGCAGCACCGCGGCAAACATGCTGGCGGATTCCGGGTTGTTGACCACATGGTGGCACTCGTCCACGATCACCACGCCCACGGTGCGGGACAGCTCGTCCAGCTCCATGCGGTACAAACTCTGCACGGTGGCAATGGTGAGTTTGGTGCCCAGGCGCTTGCTCTTGCCGGAGATCACGGCCACTTCCCGGTCGTCCAGACCAAGGCGCAGCTGGGCACGCTCCTTGGCCTGCTGGGCCAGATCCAGCGTGTGGGTGATCCAGAGGGCTGGCCGCCCCAGCCGGGCGATGAGCGCCATGCCGATCTCGGTCTTGCCGGCCCCGCAGGGGGCCACCAGCACGCCCTGACACCATTTGCAGGCAAGGGCGGCGTCCACGGCCTGCTTCTGGTAGTCCCGCAGGGTAAAGCCGGCCTTTTCAAAGGCGCAGGGCTCGCCCCGCAGGGTCCTGTCTTTGGACACGGTGCCTGCCGGGCGCTGCCGCCAGACTTCCTCGGCCATGCCCCGGGGCAGCGTGAGGGCGTTGCCCTTGATCTCGTACAGCATGATGGTCCTGGGAATGTTCCAGGCCGGGCGGCCCAGCCGCAGGGCGTTCTCGTAGCGGGGGTTCGGCACGGTCAGCTCCCGGATCAGCTGGTGCAGCAGCGGGGTGGGCACATCGGAGAGGTGCAGCTCTCCATCTAGGGTGTAGATCACGGGTGCACCACCTCCAGCACGTTCAGCAGGTCTGTGGGCAGGCCCTCCAGCTTCACACTGCCGCGTTCGCCGCTCTCGATGGCGTCCCGGATGTAGTACCACGGGAAGAAGCAGTCCACGGCAGGGGCGTCCCGCCGCACGGCCACCACGGCAACGCCGCCGGCGTCCTCCTTGCGGGAGAGGTTCTCCACCTCGTTGGGGCGGAAGGCCGAAAAGGGCAGGTTCCCTTTGGCAATGTGCTTGCACTCAATGCCCCAGCTGCGGCCGTCGATGGTGGCCTCGATGTCATAGGGCTGGCCGCCCCAGTCGGCGGGCCAGAGCCTTGCCCATGCCTGCGGGATGCCGCCCAGCACCGCCAGCAGATCGTCCTGCCAGCTTTTGCCCCGGGCGTTGCGGGCCTGCTGCAGCTGGTCCTTTTTCTGCCGGACACGGGCGTCACTGGGCTTCATAGGCGGCCTCCTTGTCCTTCTCGGCGGCACGGCGGGCCAGCTCGGCCTTTTTGGCGCAGGCGGCACACAGGCACTTGCCGTAGGTCTTGCGGGTGAACTCTGCCAGCTGGGCAAGGGTCATTTTGCCGGTGGCGGACACCAGATGCCCGCAGGCTTCGCAGCGCACCGGCTCTTTGCCCTCGTTGGCCCAGTCGGCCAGCTGCTTGCCCAGCTCCGGCGTGATGACCGTGTTCAGGCCGTCCAGAAAGGTCACGTCCTTGCTGGCGGTGGCAATGTGGTCACGGCCGATGTTCAGCATCAGGTCGAACTCATACTCCACATCGTCCCGCTGCACGGGGGCCATGCCCACCTTCACCGGCACCTGCTTGCCGCGGTCGTTCTCGGTGAGCACATAATCCTGCTTGACCCGCAGGGTGCAGATGGTGTGGCAGTTGACCGACAGCAGGTAGTTGATGAAATCGTTCTGGATGCGGCCGGCCTCGTCCCAGGCGGTATAGCTGTTCTTGTTGGGCTGGGCGGCAATGCCGGCCTTGATCTCCAGCACGCCGCCGGAGCTGTTCCAGGCATGGGACAGGCTGTCCACGATGACCACGCCCTCCGGCCCGACGGTGCGCACGGCGGCGTCCACAGCCTCCTTGTAGTGGGCCGGGGAGTACGGCGGGGTGAGCTCGATGTAATAAAAGGCCCCGATGCCCAGATCCGAACGGTTGGCGTACAGCTGGCCGCGCTTGTGCTCAGTATCAATGAGGCAGATCTTCTTGAAGTCCCCGCCGGTCATGCCGGAGGCCAGCAGCAGAGCGCCCAGCGTCTTGCCGCCGCCGGACACGCCGGCCAGCGCAATGCGGAGCTTGGATTTTTCACGGGTGGCAACAGTTACTTCTACCATGTCAATTCTCCTTTTCCGTGTGCCAGACGCGGCAGGCGGATGCCGCCGTGCGGGCGATCTCAGGCACGTTGGTGATATCGTTCCAGATCCAGAACCATGCCTCGGTGTCCTCATCCGTCCAGCGGGCCAAAATCACGCCGGGGTCAAAGGCACCCAGATTTGCCCCGCCGCTCACCACGGCAAAAGCGTCCAGATCAAAAGCGGCGGTCTCAAAATTGCCCAGCTGCACCAGAAACTCGGTCTCGGTGCGCAGGGGCAGGGGCTTCATGCCCAGATTGTAGGTCAGGGCGGTGCAGTCCGCAATAGCAAGGTCCCGCTCTGCGGGTTCTAGGGGCTTTGGGTCAAAGCCCTTCACCACCCAGGCGGCATACCCGATGCGGGGCAGGTCGGCCAGCCAGGTGACGATCTGGCCGGTGACCTCGCCGGGGCACTTTTCCTTGGGGATCAGCAGGGCCCAGCCGGCACCGGACAGAAAAAAGCAGTCCCGGAGCCCCCGCTCGGTGCGGATGATCTTGATGCCGCCGCCCTTGTAGCTCTTTTTCATGAGCCGGATCAATGCTTTATAGTCGAATTTCATTCAAACAGCGCCTCCCGTTCCGCGTCCTCTTCACTGCCGGCGGCAGTGGGGTTGATGGTGTTTTCTTCTTCCAGCGAGGACATGATCTCCCCGCAGACGGCATACAAAGGGGTGCCCATCTGGGCCAGCGAAGCGTCGGCGGCAACGGCGCTGCCAAACCAGTTCAGGTACATGGCCCGCACGCTGTCCGCAATGAACTGCGCCTGCTGGGCACAGGCCTGTGCCGGGGCAAGCAGCCCTTCGGCGTCCTCCTGATACTGCCGCAGCCGGGCCTGCGCTTCGGCGGCCTGCTGCCGGGCTTCCTGCACGGCGTTGCGGGACATTGCCTCCGCCTGCCGCTTCACTTCGTCCTTGTCCACAACTCCGGTGATGGGCTGCTTTTTCAGGGCGTTCTCGGCGGTTTTGGCGCGGGCCTCGGCCTTGCTTTGCATCTTCCATGCTTCTTCCTCCCGGGCTTCGGCAGAGTCGGCGCGCTCTTTCAGCTGGGCGTTCTGCTCTTTCAGGCCGCTGATGTCGGCAAGAGCGGATTCGTAGCGGCTTTCTGCTTCTTCCCGCCTTTCCGCGTCCTTAGAGGTCTGGGCTTCGGCGCTTTTCACCAGCTCCTTGAAATAGGCATTTTCCTTGCGGGCGTTCTGAGCGGACTTCTCGGCAGCATCGGCCCGCTCTTTCTCGGCCTTGATCTGGGCAAGGGCTTCCTGATACTGCTTGTGCGTTGTGATATCACCGCTCTTGACCTGTGTCACCAGCTCTGCGGGGGCGTTGGGCTTCGCCACGGCATACAGCAGAGACGGAGATAACTCTTTCAGCACCTTCTGCTGGCGGGGGCTGCTGTGGTCCATCAGGGCGGCCACCTGTAACAGCCGGTAAGCGGTATCTTTGGTGATGCCGATGGACACGCACCACGCCCGGAACGTGTCATCACTGTGCTGGTTGTTGTGAGCTCGTCGCAAATTGCGACAAGCTCCATCACCAGAGTTGTCGCATTGTGCGACAACTCCGCACAGCGCATCGTGTGCCAGTGCGATGTTGTCACCCATGTAAACAAGACCCTTTTCGGCCAGTTTCTTGCCGTGAAGATATCCGTTTTCTGCAAGATGCAGGGTCGCCACGGTCTGCTCAGGCAGGCCGGAATAATCAAACCCCGGGCACTTGTCCTCCCGAATGAAAGTCAGGGGCTTGTCCTGCATGGCACCAGCTGTCGATACAGAAGAACCGTCCGCCGATGCGGCAGGGGCCGATTCGCAGTTCTGCAGGGATGTCACGGGGGTCAATGCGCTTGCATCCTCCTCGCTCTCCGAGGTGGTCAACGTTTCCGTTGCGGCATTCGGGGCAGCAGTCTCTGCCGTAGTCACAGCAGCATCCGCATTCTGGACAGGTGCACATGAGAGAATCTCCTTTGCTTTTTTGATGTCAGTAAGAATCTTTTCCATTTCCTGCTGCGGTGTCATGCCCTTGCGGCTTCCATCCGGATTGAAAAACCGAGCCAATAGAGCCGCTTTGGCAGAAATGCCCTTTTTGTTGGCAGCGCAGACGAATGTACAGCAGTAGCGGCCATTGTGGGAGTAATCAGTGGGGCGAATCTCGTCTCGAGAAAAGCCACCCGTGAGTTCGCCTTGAGGGAAAGTATCTTTGACCCATGCACTGATCTGTTCCAGAAAGTCGAAATCCAGGCTGAACACAGAGCAGGTGCATTTGTCTTTGGTCGAGCCGATGAAGAGGGAGCCATATGAGAGCGTTCTACTCATCCGGCACTCGTAGCCCTTAATATCCTGCACGAAACGTTTGGCAGTCTCGTTCCACTCGTTACCGCCAAACGGCATAGCGTAGGGACAGCCATAGCATTCATGGCCCGGGCCGTACCCTTTCAGACTGTTGCCGGTATTGTCAGCGCTGCTGGATTTCTGAACTCTCTGCCCACACTTACAGATATAGGTGCTCATCCCTTCACCTCCGTTTCCTTGAGCCGGTCGAGCATCTCGGCCTGCAGGTCTTTGCTCATGGGCACGAGGCTGTTGTTCTTCCAGCCGTAGCACAGGATGGTGCCGTAGATGTTCTGCCCGCGGTAGATGCGGTTCAGCCCCTTGCCGAGGATGCCGTACACCAGCACTGCCGGCGTGCGGGGCAAAACTTTCTGCTCACAGGGGCACTGCAGACGGGCCTCGATGCCCTGTAGGGTGTCCGGCAGAGAGGTGACTTCCGGGGACTTGCCCGGCTCGATCAAAATACCTTTCATTGTGGTTCCTCCGTTGTATAACCATGTTTGACGCAGAGCTTTTCCAGTTCGATGTAGGTAAGATCGTGCAAAAACCGGACGTCGTGCTGGAAATCCATGGAGCGTGCGTCCGACAAAACGCCGAGGATCTCCAGTGCCGCCAGTGCCTGGCCCAATTCTCTTGCGGGTCGGCCGAGAATCTCGGTGCGGCAGTCCTTCTGGTAGTCCGGATCTGAGATATAATACCGATCCGGACGCAGGACTCCGTCGGCAAAGCCACGTTCCAGATTACTTGCGGCCATGGAGAGTGCTGCGGCCGCTTTGTTCAGTGCGGCCAGCTGCTCATAGATCAGGCCGGAGTGCCATTCGGGCACATTCTTGATGTACTGCAGCAGACTTTTCTGCTTTTCTGTCAGCATTTTCTTGTAAAAACCTCCAAAGTGTGTTATTCTTCGGGGTGATGGGGCTTGCAAATTCCATCACCCTTTGGGCTCGTCCGTGCTGCGAACACGGGCGGGCCTTTTTGGTTTGCGGGGCAGGCTGTCCACCTCGCTGCGCGGGATGAGCTCCCGCTGGTAGATGTACTTGACGTGCTGCCTGCCGTCCTTGAGCCAGTGGCAGACGGAAGCGGCAAAACTGTTGGCGCTGGCGTAGCCCAGCCGCCGGGCACACATGGCAGCCGTGCCGCTGGCCAGCAGGTCGCCGGTCTTGGCGTCCCACACGGTGTACCACGGGACGTTGTTGACGCAGTCAGCCATGGGCTTACCCCACCTTCCGCTTGCCCTTCACGGTGTTCTGGGGCTCCTTGTGGACTTTCCGGTGGGCCCGCTCCTCGGCGTCCTGCGCCGCAAAGCCCAAGCACATGAAAAAGACAGCTGCCAGCACCAGCACCAGCGCGGTGATAAACTCGCCGTCCGAGACGGGCTGGCCCAGCTGGGCACCGCCCTCAATGCCCATGCCGTACAGCAGGCCCACGCCCATGCAGGCGACGGCCAGCACATGCAAAACGGTGGATTTGATCTTCATGCCTCTTCCTCCTCCAGATTCAGTCCACGCTGCCACGAGGGGTAGCACTTATCGGTGTCCCAGCCCACGACGGTGTGCCACTCGCCATTGGCAAAGATCTGGATGGGCACGGATTTGAGCTTGGCCACGTCACGGCCCAGCTTGTAGATGCCGGACCCGGCGGTGATGTCGCACCGGAACCAGGCGCGCGCCATCAGCGGCGCAATGTACGGCAGGCCGATGGGGGCCTGCGCCCGCTCTCTGGCGGGGATGATGGTGGTTGTCATGATGTCCTCCTTACTTGTAGCTGCGCTTCTGGACGCTGGTGCGGCCATAGCGCATGAAGTAGATAAAGCCAAGCCGCGGGATGCGGATGGTACTGCCGTACAGGATCACCGGGAAGCCCAAGGCTCCGGCGTCGATCTGTGCCTGGCTGCGGATGGACTGCACGCTGCAGCCCAGAAACTGCGCCACCTGTTCGGCGGTCAGGGTCTGCTGGGGGTAGGTCTCCAGCTCGTCCAGCGTGGTGGGGAACGGGGTCTTTTCCATAGATCATTCCTCCTTCTTGTCCGGCAGGGCAATCTCCATCGCCGTCTGCATGATCTCGTCAAAGCCCGGCAGGCCAAAGGCCACGATGTTCAGCTGGTCAATGCGGCTGTTCAGCTCGCCCTGCGCCTGCTGCACAAGGTTCTCCGCTCTGCGCAGCCGGTCGCAGGCACCGCCGTACAGGGACTTCCATTTTTGGAAGTGTTCCTTGAAATCGTCCCGGTCTTTGATGAAGTCGTCACGCATGGCCGTGACGTTGGCCAGGGCGGCCTTGGCTTCGCTCACCGCCTGAATGGCGGCGTTCAGCCGGGTGTTGGTGGCTTCCAACTGCTCAATGTGCTGCTTGGCCTGGAAGCTCTCGTATGCGCCGGTCTTGTGGATGGCGGGCAATACCTCGCTGGTGACCCAGTGCTTGAAGGCCTTGGCCTTGGGCATCTTGCTGCTCAAAATCAGGCTGTACAGGCCGGATTCGTTGATGATGAGCATCTCCTGTTCACCGGAGGGGGTGACCGTTTTGGTCACCCCTTGATCTTCGGTATCAACGTGGTCACGGATGGCCCGCTGGGGATTCTTGTACCCAAGCGCCACGGCAACGTCCTTGCCGACCAGCCAGGGCGTGCCGTTGATCTCCACGGTGCGCACCTGCCCGAACTCGGGGTTTGAGAATGTGGTTAAGTCGTTCATGTGGGTTTGGCCTCCTTGTGGGTGGCTCCCTTCTGCGGTATACTTAAGAGGAAGGGAGGCGTGTTGTATGGGTCTTTACGATAATCTTAACAGTGCCTGGCAGGTTCATGATGTCATGAGGCAGTTTGCGGAACAACAAGAGCAAGAAAATCGAATGATACAAAATTCGATTGCTCGCAAGGAAAAATTGGCAAACGCCCAACTTGGTTCCGCGGAAGATATTCGCAAAATGTTAGAGATGATGGAAGCTGACCAAAAAGAGCAAGCCGAGGAAAACAAGAAGAATAGAGAGCTCGCTCTCAAAAGCTATAAGGTTTCCCTTGCGGCCGCGATTTTTGGCGGTGCGTCCTTTTTGGCTGCGCTCATAACGCTAATCTTACAATTGTTAGGATGAGTGCGGCAATTTGAAAAACCAGTGCGATGCACTGGAAGAAAAGTGCAAGTCTCATCAACTCTGCCGTTGTCCAGTTGGAAAGCCGTTCTTTCCAGCTGGGCTTTTTGTGGTTCTCCATCTTCTTCACCTCCTTGTGTGCACCTCGCTCCTGCGGTAAAATGGAGAAAAGCAGGAAGGAGGTGTAATTGTGGCAGACGATTCCTATGAGTTTGAAGCATTGCCCACAGAACGACAGGAGCTGCTTTTGGACTGGATTCGGAAGAATCTAAATCCTATCCAGTCCATCAATCCGAAAAGCGGCTCTGGCGCACTGAAGCATCTGGTTCAGCTTGCTCCCGGCGAAAACTCGTACTTCACAAATGGAGAATTCAAAGGAGCCATGCTGAAAGCCGGTTATCGGACTGAAAACAGAGAAGCAGTAAACTGGACATTTAACGTTTCTCAGCGCTCTCCTGCCATTCTGGCAGCAAAGCATCCAAAGTGACGTGTAGGACTTCCCAATCCTCGTAGACTGTCAAGCCCTGTTCCCGCAGGAGCTTTGCAGCAGTGGTCTTGCCGGTAGGGCCCTGCGGCCCGTCAATAATGATTGCTTTGTACGGCCATCCCTGCATCTTTTTCTTGATGTGGGGGATGGTCTTTTTAAATTGTTCAAAGGTCATCTCGCTTTCACCTCCTTTGAAAATGAACTTGCAGAAATGCGAGTTTTGCAACAAAAAGATAGACTTGCACTCGTTGGCGGACAGATTCAGCGTTGCCGCAATATCATGCATCTCACCGACCGTAAATTTCAGGCCGTCCGATGCGAGTTTGCGGGACAAAGTGCTAGAATCCATGCCGATTTTATGGGCAAGTTCCTGCTGGGTCATGCTGCGCTCTTTGAGCTTCCCGCGCAGCAGATTCATGTTGGTGGACATTGTTTCTTCACCTCCTTTATGTTCTCGCATTTCTGCGAGCTTCTGCAAATAGGATAGCACTGGCGGCAGTGGATGTCAATAGCAATCTTGCGTTTTTGCAAGAAACTTTTCTGATTTTGCATTTTGCTATTGCAATTTTGCGACTTTTCGTGTATTCTCTTATCAAGAGGTGATAAAGATGACCACCGGTGAAAGAATGAAGCAACGTAGAAAAGAGCTTGGATTTTCAGCAGAGAAGGTTGCTGAGCGTCTTGGCGTTTCTCCGGCCACAATTTATAGATATGAGAGGGGCGACATTGAGAAAGTGCCGGGCGACAGCCTGGGCGAACTCGCCAAAATCCTGCAGACCACTCCCGCCTACCTGATGGGCTGGGAAGAGAAGCCCACCGCCCCCGCCCCTCGTCCCATCCCGAAGGGGTTTGAGCCGATGCCCAAGATGAAGAAGATCCCGCTGGTGGGCTCGATCGCCTGCGGCACGCCCATCCTGGCCCAGCAGAACATTGAAAAAATCGTGGACGTGCCGGAGAACATCCGGTGCGATTTCTCCCTCACCTGCCACGGCGACAGCATGGAGGGTGCCGGCATCCATGACCGGGATGTGGTGTATATCCGCATCCAGCCCGAGGTGGAAAACGGCGAGATCGCCGCGGTGCGCATCGGCGAGGAAGCCACCCTCAAGCGGGTGTACTACCAGAACGGCACCCTGACCCTGATGCCCGCAAACGCCGCCTATGCGCCCATGGTCTACACCGGCCCGGAACTGAACGACGTGCAGATCGAGGGCAAGGCCGTGGGCTGGACCCACTGGGTGGGGTGAAAAGGTATATGATGTTCAAGAATGCGTGAAATTTTATTGAAATGTTGTAAGCATCACTTTTAAGTGATATACTCTGCAATAGGAGGAAGTGATTTTTCTGAACAAAGATCAATTCTTGAAATTACTGATCCAGTTGTTTTCTGAATATGATGATATGCTGATATTACATTCTGACACCTTGAAAGAACTGGTTGTGCTTCTAAAAAATGCAGGAATGGAAGGGCAATTTCTTTCTAAGCTGGAAGAATATCTTTCAAACCTGAAAATGTATGGAGATGCGGCCATTGGCGGAAGAGGTGCGCCGATGGAACATCTTAGTGGTGAAGCCCCGTTGTGTTCAATGCGCTTTCTGTTTGCGACTACGAATTTTCGCATTATATTTGCTTATCAGAATGAGCATATTTATCTACTGTCTACGTTCCACGAACGGGCAGGGAAAAAGAAAACCAGTTATTCGGCACATATTCCAATTGCAAGACAGCGTTTAGAAGAATTATTGAAGGAGAGATGAAAATGCCCTGCAAAGCAACATTGGCCGATTTGGTGGAATCCTTGGCTGAAAACATGTCTGTAGTTGAGTTGGCTCAAACTGCAATTCGTGTTGAAATCAGCAAGACCATCAGAGAGGCGCGCAAACAACTGAATTTATCCCAAAAAGAACTGGCCGAAAAAATGGGTGTAAAGCAAAGCATGGTATCCCGCTGGGAAAGCGGAGAATGCAACTATACGATCGATACTCTTGTGCAGATCGCTAATGCATTGAATCTTTCTGTAGAATGTCCTCTGGTCTTTGAGGAAGTATCCGTGCCGGTAAATTCTGTTTCGGTTCGCCCGCAGAGTGCACACACGATTGTTTCTGAAAATACAGAGTTTTCAAATGTGATTCGGCTTGACTTTGGAAAGGTGACAAATGGAGGGGCTGCATAATGAACATAAATGAGTTTTCGGCCAATATCCAATATAAAAATAGTTTTATTACAGAGTGCACCATCACAAATAATTTATTGGATATCGGCGAAGATGCTGTTTTAAATGCAAATGTAAAAGTGGCGGTGAGCAATCCGGCCGTTTCAGAAGATCAGAAAGAAAAAATCGGACGTGTCCGGTTGACCTTTGATGGAAATTATTCCGTCCCGGATAATAAAGATGCAAACTGTGGATACCATATTGTTCTGATCGGTGAATTTTCAACATCGGTCGAAACAAAAGACGAGGAATTTTTCACGACACTATGGCTTAACGGGTCTACCGCATTGTATAGTATTGCGCGCGGGAAAATTGAAACAATTTCCACCGCGGTTCTTAACAATGGCAAAATTGTGTTGCCAATGGTGAACATGATAGAACTTTTAAAGGCACAGTTTGAAGCAGAAGATGCAGAGGAGAAAAAGGAGTAAAACCGTTCTTCCGCTTGCTTTATTGCGTGGCATATAATGCAAATGCATGATACAGACCCCGCCACGCCTCTCAATGATGCGTACCATGGCGGGGTCGCTTTATTATGAGTTGCCGAGGAATCCTCGGTAGTTGAACAAAACAAAAACGCCCCCGGTGCTACCAACACCGAGAGCGTTTGCAGAATGGCTTGCCCACAAGGGTACAAGACAACCTAACCAACTGTTATTGTACTCCAAAAGGGCAGGCTTGTCAAAGTGTACCCTTCTGGAGGTGAAAAGAATGTTTGAATGCCCGAAATGCCACAAGGAGCTGCCGGACGGTGCAGCATGGTGCTGCTGGTGCGGCGCAAAGCTGGTGACCACACGGAAGCCTCGTGCCCGGTCGAACGGGGAGGGGAGTGTCTACCAGTACGGCAATGCTGGCAAGTGGCGTGCCGAAATCAACATCTATAAGGATGGCGTGCGTTACCACAAGATCCGCAGCGGCTTCAAAACCAAGCGGGATGCCGTGCAGGCCCTGCCGGAGATGCGGGAGCTGGTGCTGAACGGGCAGGAATTTGCCCAGGATGCCACCCTGCAGGAGCTGTGGGAGATGATCTGTGCGCAGACATTGCCCAAGCTGAGCAAGGACAAGGCCAGCCACTACCGCACAGCCTGGGCGGCGCTGGAGCCGCTGAAGAACGCCAAGATCCGGAACCTGCGTTATGCGCACCTGCAGCCGATCGTGGACGCCCGCGAGGGCGGGTACTACCCCAAGCGGGATATCAAGGCCCTGCTGGGCAAGATGTACACGCTGGCCCTCAAGTACGAGTATGCCAATAAGGATTACTCCAAGCTGCTAGATCTGCCGCCGATCAGCGCCAGCACACGCACCGCCCTGACCGAGGACGAGGTGCAGCGGATCTGGCAGGACTACGATGCCGGCCACGAGTTTAGCCGGTACTGGCTCATCATGGCCTACACCGGAATGCGCACCGGTGAGATGCTCACGATTCTGAAAGCGCACACCCACCTGGCTGAACAGTACTGCACCGGCGGCATCAAAACGGATGCCGGCAAGGCCCGGCAGATCATCTTCCCGGACAAGATCATGCCCCTTGTGCGGGAAGCCTACCGTAGCGGCACCAAGCGCCTGTGCGAGGTGGACGAGAAAACCTTCTATGCCGAGTGGCACGACATGGCCCAGCGTGTGGGTCTGCAGCCAGACATGACGCCATATTGCCTGCGCCACACCACGGCCACGCTGCTGGCTGTGGAGAAGGTCGCCCCGGCAATTATAAAGGAAGTGCTGGGCCACACGGACTATGCGGTCACGCTGGGCTACACTCACATCCCGCTGGAAGAAAAGCTGGACGCGATGAACAAGTTGAAGTGATCAGCCGCGTGCAAGATCGTTGTACAGCATTTCGAGGAACTGTACAGCACTGGGGCAGCCGTCCAACGGATAGCCAGCCAGCTCCTGCACACGGGAAGGGTTGGTGTGCCATGCGGTCTGCGCGGCACGCCGGATGGTGCTTTGAATGGCCGTCCAGTCACTGCATTGCTTGTCAGCAATCGGCTCATAGACCTCTTTCTGGACAGCTTCCAGCCGGTCCTCTTGTTCCCAGATAAGCCGCAGGCAGTCGGCAATGATGGAGTAAGAACGCATACTGCGGATGATGCCCAGAGGCCGGAGTGTCTGAGCAATGCGCAGCGAGAGCGTGGAAGAATCAGTGATTGGCACTTTTAAACACATCCTTTCCGACTTGTGGAATATCCAAGAAAGAGTGTAAACGAAAAGTGTCGAATTGTGCCAAAAGCGCTGAAAAGCGTTGCAAAAGGTCGGAATTTGCTGAAATGCGGCGGGGCATAAAATGGGGGATTGATGGCAGATGACGAGAAAATGCACTTCCAAAACATTACATGAGCACTCCTTTTTTGTGCGGCAGTTCGTTTGAAAGTGCTTGATTTTTCTCCCCTGCTAAGGGCGTAGGTCGTCTAAACAACGGCGCGAGGGTTCAAATCCCTCCTACTCCGCCAAGAAAAAGCTCGATGATCCATTGAGATCACCGGGCTTTTTCCATTTTTGTGCGCAAAAAAGAAGGGGCACCGGCTTTTGAAAGGCCGGTGCCCTTTTCCGCGTCACAGCAGCAGGTTGATGATGCAGGCCAGCAGGGCCAGATGCACCGGGTAGAACCAGTAAAAGGCCTTTTTTTGCAGCGGACTGCACGCACCGCGCTGTCCGTTATAGAACCAGACCAGCACAAAGGCCAGCGGAGCGGTGAGCTCGAATAAAAACAGCACTGCGCCCACAAGGCACTGCCGCTTGCGGTTTGCGCGGGTGAGGTATAAGGCGCAGATGATCAGCACGCCACTGGCGCTGTAGTCGGTATTGGCAGCCAGCGCCAGCGCGGCGCACCCGCCCGCCCACACAAGCCCCTGCCAGCCGGGCAGGCCGTTTTCCTTTTCAAAGCGCTTGAGTCCCGCCATGGCCAGCACGCCCAGCGCCAGCGTCCAGTAAACGTTCTGCGCGCCCGGGTAAAAGGGGGTGCGGAAGAACGCAAGGTCAAAAGGCACCTCGCTCAAAAGGCCGAACAGCACCAGCCGCCCAAGGTAGCCTTTGACGTTGTGGGTGTGCACAAAGCCCTCCACCAGCAGAAAACAGAACAGCGGAAAGGCCAGCCGCCCGGTGAAGCGCAGCACCATGTCCAGCCGGTACAGCGGGTAGGCAGAAAGGGCGTCTTGGGAGAGGGTGCCGGCGTCCAGCCCGGGCGTAAGGATGCCCGCCTCGATGCAGGACGCGCCGATGTGGTCCACCAGCATGGTGATGCAGGCAATGGTTTTAAGAGCGGTGCCGCTGAAGGTGCGGCGCGGGGAAAGTGCAGTCATAAAGAACACCTCGTTCAGTTTGCAAAAAATCGTTACAGGAACTATAACGAAGGAAAGGCGGCATTTCCTGCGTCTGCTGCGGCAAAATCTGCACAGAGCGTGCAAAAATCGGGGCAAAAACGCTTGACAGAAAAGGCGCGGGATAGTACAATCAAGAAGATAATTGAACTATCTCAAACGAAAGATGAAAAAGATTCACAGAGAATCGGGCGTCTCCGAACCAGAATAATCAGGAAGGAGGCTTTGGGGCATGACGCTTTTTTCCTACGAGATCTTTGATGCAGTGGCACGGCAGGGCAGCTTCAACAAAGCGGCCCAGCAGCTGCATCTGACCCCTTCAGCCATCAGCCACGCCATTGCCGTGATGGAGGAGGAACTGGGCTTTGCCCTGTTCAACCGCGGCAAAAACGGCGTATCCATGACCAGTTATGGTGCTTCGCTGTACCCGTCCATCCGTGCGGTGCTCAACAGTGACGAGGCACTCAAGCAGAGCATTGCCCGCCTGAACGGCCTGGAAAAAGGCAAGGTGAAGCTGGGTGTATTCAACTCGGTGTGCGCTTCGCTACTGCCGGGCCTGCTCAAGAGCTTCGCGGCCCAGTACCCTCAGATCGAAATTGAAGTGTATCAGGGCACCTACGACGATGTCAAGGAGTGGCTGCGCACCGGGCAGGTGGACATTGCGTTCCTTTCCTCCACCTGCAAGGAGGAATTCAACCTCACCGAGCTGTTTCGGGAGCCGCTGCTGTGCATCGTGCCGCAGGACTGGCCCGAACCCCAGAACGGCGTGATGACCCCTGCTCTGATGAACGGCCAGAGCTTTGTCGTCCAGTGCGACGCCACCGACGCCGAGATGCGCCAGTTCCTCAAGAAGTACAAGATCAGCACCGAGCGCCGCTGCCATGTCATCGACGACCAGTCCAACATCGCCATGGTGGAGGCCGGACTGGGCATCTCCATCATGCCGCAGATGCTGCTGCGGGACTGCAAGGCCGCCGTCAAGGTGTATCCCATCGAGCCGGAGGAGTACCGCGTGGTGGGCTTGGCCGTGCAGCGCCCGGCCTCCATGGCTCCCGCCGTGGAGCAGATGTTCCACCACATCGTGGACTACTGCCGTCAGCTGGAGCTGCCCCTGTGACCTGTTCAGTATAACACAAAGCGGCCGGTGCGGGAAACACCGGCCGCTTTTGCATAAAACAAAAACCTTTGCTGCCGGAGCGAAGGTTTCTGCACGGCGTTGCTTTACACTGCCAGAAATTTCCGGTATAATGAAGGGTAGAACAGAGCAAAACACCAAAGGAAGAGGTTTTTATGGAGACTGCGGGGTACGATTCCAGCCGGCCGCTGGCCGAACAGGTTGCACAGCGGATCAAGGACTACATTCTGGAAGAAAAACTGAAGAGCGGCGACAAGCTGCCCACTGAAACAGCGCTTGCCCGCGAGATGGGTGTGGCACGCAGTACTGTGCGCGAGGCCATCAAGCGGCTGGAGTCACAGAACATTCTGACCGTGCGCCACGGCGCGGGCTCTTTTGTGACCGACCAGCCCGGCCTGGCGGATGACCCGCTGGGGCTGGATTTCATTGAGGACAAGGAGCGTCTGGCCTTCGACCTGCTGGAGGTGCGTAACATCATCGAGCCGGCCATTGCCGCGCTGGCGGCGCGCCATGCCACCCCGGAGGACATCGCCGAGATGGAATCGCTGTACAACCTCATGGAATACCACATCCTGCATGGGCAGGACTATCTGGACGAGGATATGAAGTTCCACCGGACCATTGCCCGCGCCAGCGGCAATCTGGTGGCTCCCCAGCTGGCTCCCATCATCACGGCGTCGGTGGAGGTGTTCACCGAGGGCACCCACCGCACTCTGCTGCAGGAGACCCTGGACACCCACAAGGCTGTACTGGAGGCCATCAAGTGCGGCGACAGCACCTGGGCACGGGATGCCATGACCCTGCACCTTTCCTACAACCGCGACCTGTACCGGAAGATGCACCGCGCCCGCAGCGGTGAACCGCCCCTTGCTCCCAAAGTGCCGGAATGGGTGCTGCAGCTCAAGGAGCTGACCAAGCCCGAAGAACCGGAAGAAAAAGAGTAAATCGAACGCAAACAGCCCGCATGACGGAGCACGATGCTCCTACCATGCGGGCTGTTTTTCTGTGTTAACTCAGGCGGCGGGATGCATTACCACTCGGCAACGCTGCCGTCCTTGTGACGCCAGACGGGGTTCTTCCACTCGTGCGGGGTCTTGTTCTCCTCCAGCACCAGTTCCTTGTTGACGTCCACGCCCAGACCGGGACGGACGGGCAGCTGCACGCGGCCGTCCACGAACTTGAAGTCGTCCTGGTTCTTGACATAGTCCAGCACGCTCTTGCCCACGTTGTAGTGGATGCCGATGCTCTGCTCCTGGATCACGGCGTTGTAGCAGGTGGCGTCCACGTTCAGGCAGCTGGCCAGAGCGATGGGGCCCAGCGGGCAGTGGGGGGCCAGGGCAACGTCGTAGGCTTCGGCCATGGAGGCGATCTTCTTGACCTCGGTCAGGCCGCCGGCGTGGCTCAGGTCGGGCTGGATGATGTCCACGCCGCCGGCCTGCAGCAGGCGCTTGAAGTCATACTTGGTAAACAGACGCTCGCCGGTGGCAATGGGCACATTGCAGGCAGCGGCGATCTCCTTGAACACCTCCATGTTCTCGCACAGGACGGGCTCCTCGATGAACATGGGGTCGAACTCTTCCAGCTTCTTGGCCAGGACCTTTGCCATGGGCTTGTGCACACGGCCGTGGAAGTCGATGGCGATGCCGAAATACTTGCCGCAGCTCTCCCGGATGGCGGCCACGCGCTCCAGAACGGCGTCCACCTTGTCGTAGGTGTCGATCATCTGCAGCTCTTCGGTGGCGTTCATCTTGATGGCGGTAAAGCCGGCATTCTTGCGCTCCAGAGCAGCAGCGCCCACGTCGTTGGGGCGGTCGCCGCCGATCCAGCTGTACACGCGCATGTTGTCGCGGCAGGCACCGCCCATGAGCTGGTAGACCGGGGCGTTGAAGAACTTGCCCTTGATATCCCACAGGGCCTGATCAATGCCGGCAATGGCGCTCATCAGCACGCCGCCGCCGCGGTAGAACCCGGCGCGGTACAGCACAGCGGAAAAGTCCTCAATGCGCATGGGATCCTTGCCGATGAGGTAGGGCTTCATCTCCTGGACACAGGCCAGAACGGTAGCGCAGTGGCCTTCCAGCACGGGCTCGCCCCAGCCGGTCAGGCCCTCGTCGGTCACGATCTCAACAAAGCCCCAGCGGGGACGGACGGTATAGGTGTTGACTTCAACGATCTTCATGGGAAATCATCCTTTCTCTTGTATTGCAGAAGGTTTCAATGGGTTCAGGTTCAGCGCTGGATCTGGTCCACCATGCCGCGGACGTAGGCGGCGCAGGCTTCCCAGTCGTTGGCGGCCACGGCGTCCTTGGGCATCAGGCTGGAGGCCAGGCCTACGCTGATGCAGCCGGCGTCAAAGAACTCGCGGATGTTGGCGGGGCTCACGCCGCCGATGGCCATGTAGTTGGTGCCGTCAAAGGGGCCCTGCAGGTCCTTGACGTAGTGGCGGGGCATGCTGCCGGCCGGGAACAGCTTCATGGTCTTGTAGCCGAACTGCAGGCTGGTGGCCACGTCGGTGGGGGTCAGCACGCCGGGCAGCAGGGCGATGTCGTTCTCGGCGCAGTAGCTGAACACATCCAGCGGGGTGCCGGGGGTCAGAAGGAACTGTGCACCGGCGTCCAGAGCGGCTTTGCAGCGCTCCACGGTGATGGCGGTGCCGGCACCCACGGTGCAGCGGTCCCCAAAATGGGTGCGCAGCATCGTGATCTGCTCCAGGGCGTGGGGGCTATTCAGTGCCACCTCAAAGAAGGGGGCACCGCCCTGCACGGCGGCCTCGGCGTAATCAATGGTCTTTTCCAGCGGAACGTTGCGCAGGATGGCCAGCAACGGATGCTTGGAAACCAGATCATAAGTGTCCATACAAAAAACTCCTTTCGGCAAAAAATGAAACCGGTGGTTTCAGCGGATCAGCGGTAGGTGATGGCAGCGCCGGTGAGGGCAGCTTCCATCTGGGCGGCGTCGGGGTAGCCCTCCACGTCGCCCGGGGTCTGGGTGGCCAGGGCGCCGCAGACGGCACCCATGCGGCCTGCGGTGACCACATCGCGGCCCTGCAGGATGCCGGCCAGGAAGCCGGCATTGAAGCCGTCACCGGCGCCGATGGGCTCAATGGGCTTACAGGGGTAGGGCGGCAGCTTTTCGCGGGTGGTCTTGTCGGCCACCCAGGCACCGTTGCCGCCGTCCTTGATGGCCACATACTGTGCGCAGCCGTCGCGGAACAGCAGATCGAAGATGGCGTCCGGGTCGCGCAGGCCGAACAGGGCGTCGGCCTCGTCCAGGCCCAGCAGCACGATCTCGCTCTGCAGGGTCAGCTCCCGGATCAGGGGGGCGTAGTCCTGCCCACGCCACAGCTTGCGGCGGATGTTGGGGTCAAAGCTGATGGCAACGCCTTTCTCCTTGGCCAGAGCAAAGGCGGCTTTGGTCATGGCCAGGCAGCTCTCGCTCAGCACGGGGGTGATGCCGCTCATGTGCAGCACCTTCACGCCGTCCAGCAGGGCGGGGGTCACGTCCTCGGGGCACAGGTGGCTGGCGGCGCTGTTCTCACGGTAGTAGAACACTTTGGTCTCGCCCACGCCGGTCTCCTTGAACATGATGCCGGTGCGGTGGTCGGGGTCGTAGATGACGCGGGAACAGTCCACGCCCTCGGCACGGAGCTGATTGCGGATGAAGCAGCCAAACTCGTCGGTGCCCAGGCGGCTGACCCAGGCGGCCTCCAGGCCCAGCTTTGCCAGACCCACGGCTACATTGCTCTCGGCACCGGCGGTGCGGATGCCGAAGTTCTGCACATAGCGCAGGGCACCCACGCTGTCCGGGGTGAAGGCGGCCATGGTCTCGCCGATGGTGATCAACTGAGGCATAAATAACACTCCTTTTCTTATAGGGCTCAGAACTGCAGTTCTACGCTGCAGAGCATTCGTTCAATCTGACGCCGGGCTTCGTCCAGTGCCTGCCGGGCGCTGGCGGCGGCAGCGTCGCTGTAGCGCTCCAGCGGGAAGGCAACGCTCAGCGCGGCCACCACTTTGCCGCTTTTGCGCAGCGGCACGCCGATGCAGCGGATGCCCCGGGTGCTCTCCTCACACTCGTAGGCAAAGCCGCTGGCCCGGATCTCGGCCAGCTGGTCGGCCAGGAGGCGGAAGTCGGTGATGGTGTGCTCGGTCAGCGGGTACAGGCCGTCGTAATACAGGGCCTTGAGCTGGGGCAGCTGGTAGTCGGCCAGCAGAGCCTTGCCCACGCCGGTGGCGTAGGCCGGCAGGCTGCGGCCCTCCACGGTGACGGTGTGGCTGTACAGGGGGCTCTCCACCTTTTTCAGGTAATATACATCCCCGTTTTTCAGGCTGCCGAGGTGGCATGTCTCGTGGCAGACCGACACGATGTCATGCATCAGGCGGTAGATCTCCCGCAGGGCGCTGGCTTCGTCCAGATAGGTGTTTCCAATGCGGAACGCCATGCGGCCGATGCGGTAGTGATGATCCTGGTCGTCCAGGGTCAGGTAGCCGCGGTCCCGCAGGGTGTGCAGCAGGGGAGAGATGCTGCCTTTGGCAATGCCCAGATGCTGCGACAGCTGGGTAAGGGTGTAACCGCTGCCGTTCAGGCTGCACAGCTCCAGAATATCCAGGGCCCGGGCCAGGGAACGGTGGGCATCTCCGGAAGGCATGGGTCTCACTTCCTTTCCTTATATATAGGGCCTCTGAGAGGCATTCGGACCAGGTCGGGAAAACGACGAAAGTGTTCCGATGTGTTCCACACAGGAATCCTGAAAACACCGGATGTGTTCGGATATCGGGCTATATTGGAACTTGCGTTCCGATATATGAACAAAAATTGTGCACTTTCTGGTTCGGACGGCTGAAAACTGCAGGCCGTCCGCCCTTTTTTCGGCGGCCGGAGCGCCGCCGATCGTTGCCTTTTGCACGGGATGCAGACACTTTTGGGGCCTGCGACGGCATTGTCGGACAACTTAATAAATTGCAAACGATTAAAAATGGGCGCAACATCGTTGCTTTTGAAAGGAACTTGGTTTTTTTTCTGTAAATCCCTGCTTCAATTTCAGTATACGACACCGGAAAATAGACTGCAAGGGGCAGTTTGTTTTTCGTGGAAATGACAAGACGAGGAACAAAAAATTATAACATGCGCCGAAAATCCATATTTGTGCAGAAAATGTTAAAAAACTATTGACGGATGGAAAGAAAATTGGTAAATTTAGGACAGCGAAGTTGTTGTCGGACAACGACCCCACGGTGCCGGCCCGCAGCGGGGAAATGCCTGACAGCCATATCGGCCCGAGCGGACCCTGCGCCGGGCTGAGGAAAATGATTCTAAGGAGGAAATGAAACTATGTTGGATCCCAAATACATCCCATTGTTTATTGGCGGCTTTATCGCATGGATCTGCTTTATGATCTTTGTGGGCTGGATCACCAGCCGCGGCAAAAATGAGGGCAGCAGCTTCCTGACCGGCGGCGGCAACCTCGGCTTCTTCCTGATCTTCTGCACCGTGGGTGCTACCATGATCGGCACCGGTTCTTCCATGGGTGCCATCGGCAACGGCTTCAACCACGGTTGGGGCGGCGCCATCTACGGCCTGGGCGCATCGGCAGGTATCCTTTCTATGCTGCTGTTCACCAAGGCAAAGAACAAGGGCTTCCTGACCATGTCTGAGGAAGCACAGTATTACTACGGCGGCAAAAAGATCATCCGCCAGGTCATGGGCTTTATGATGTTCGTCATCGAGATCATCTGGCTGGGCAACCACCTGAACGGCGGTGCCAAGTACCTGGCTTACGTCACCCAGCTGCCCGACGTTACCTGTAAGATCATCACCGTTCTGGGCTTCGGCATCTATGTGTTCATCGGCGGCTACATGGCCGTTGTTACCACCGACGCTGTCCAGTTCATCGCTATCCTCATCGGCTTCCTGACCATCGCTATCCGTGCCATCCCCCTGGCAGGCGGCTATCAGAACGTGGTGGATACCTTCACCGCTGCTGGCAAGCCCGGCGCAATGACCTTCTACGGCCTGGGCTCCTACGGTGTCATGGCTGCCATAGCACTGGTGTTGTCCACAGCCATGGGCGTTATCGGTACCCCCACCCATCGTACCCGTATCTACACCTCCAAGGACGAAAAGACTGCTCGCAAGGCCTTCCTGGGCCAGGGCATCCTGCTGTTCGGCTGGAGCTTTGTTACCGCCATCATCGGCATGAGCTGCTTCACCATCGCCACCATGAATGGTGACACCCTGGCCAGCGGCGACTACGCCTTTGCTTACATGGCTACCAACGCACTGCCCCCGATCATCGGCATGATGTTCATGATTTGCGGCCTGTCCGCTACCATGTCCTCCGGTGACTCCGACGCCATCTCCGGCGTTACCATCCTGCTGACCGACGTGTACCCCAGCGTCACCGGCAAGACCATCAAGGAAGAAGATTACGCCAAGTACAGCCGTATCGCTCTGATCTGCACCCTGGGCGCTGCCTTCTTCATCACCCTGTTCGTCAACGACGTTATCGGCTACATCTCCACCATCGTGGGCGCCTTCCTGCCCGGCGTGGCTGTGGCTATGCTGCTGGGCCGCTTCTGGAAGCGTGTCAACTGGCAGGGCGGTCTGGCCTGCATCGGCTCCGGCACTCTGCTGGGCGTGCTGATCCTGGTGCTGCCTTCCTTCAAGAACTGGATCAACGCCACCATGGGTGGTCCGGCTGTGCCTGCTACCATCATTTCTCTGGTGTTCGGCATTGTGGTCTCTCTCATGTTCCCTGCTGACACCACTCCCGACGATGTGCGCCTGAAGCACGTCATGGACGACCGCCGCGGCACTGTCGTGGAAAAGGTCGCTGCTGCTGAGGCTGCGGCTGAGGAAGAAGATCTGTAAGATCTATTGAGCCGGCAAACTGTAAATCTGTTTCTCCGAAAGGGGCGAGGGCATACGCCCTTGCCCCTTTCATCGTTTGCGGCAGGGTCGCCTTGCCGCAGGGCAAATTCATAGCAAGAGGGAACTTATCATGAAACGTATTTTGATCCAGAACGGCACCCTATACGACGGCCTTGGGGGCCAGCCCTACCAGGCAGACCTGCTGGTGCAGGACGACCGTATTGCCCAGATCGCTCCGGGCATCACGGAGCCGGCAGACCAGGTTATCGACGCCACCGGTAAGGTGGTGACCCCGGGGTTTGTGGATATCCACCGTCACCACGACGCAAAGCCCCTCAACGACCCGCACTTTGGCGAGGTGGAGCTGGCCCAGGGCATTACCACGGCAGTGGCAGGCAACTGCGGCATCAGCATGACCCCGCGCCCGGAATCGGACGAGGCGGCAAAGGAGTATTATTCCTTTGAAGAAGCCGTCATGGGCCCCATCGGCCTGGACGGCCCCCACACCTACCGTGATTATCTGGCTGCCCTGCACAAGGCCGACCTGCCCCTGAACGTTGCCGCCATGATCGGCACCGGCACCGTCAAGATCTGCGTCAAGGGCTTTGCCGACACTCCCTACACCCAGCAGGAGCTGGACGACGCCCGTGCTCTGATCGAGGACGCCATGGCCGCCGGTGCTCCCGGTGTGTCGCTGGGCATCATGTACCTGCCGGAGTGCTACTCCTCCACCGATGAATTTGCCTACATTCTGGAGCCGGTGGGCCGCTACCACCGTGTGATCACCACCCACATCCGCGGTGAGGGCGACAGCATGGTGCAGAGCGTGCGCGAGGTGATCGAGATCGCCCGCCGCGTGGGCTGTGCCCTGGAGATCAGCCACTTCAAGAGCTGCGGCATGAAGAACTGGGGCAAGGACATCCACACCGCCATTGCCGACATCGAAGCCGCCCGCGCCGAGGGCATGGACGTGACCGTGGACTTCTACCCCTACGAGGGCGGCAGCACGGCCCTGACCACCATGCTGCCCCCGGTGTTCGTGGCCGGCAACATGACCCGTGCACTGGAAAAACTGGGCACCCCCGAAGGTGTGGAGGAGTTCCGCCGTACCAGCAGCGTGTTGTACGATGACTGGGACAACTTCTGCATCACGCTGGGCTGGGACCGCATCATCATCAGCGGCGTGGTCCGGCCCGAAAACGAGAAGTTCCTGGGCATGCGAGTGACGGAGGCTGCCGAGAAATTCGGCTTTGAGGACGCCGCTGCACTGGCCGCCTACCTGATGCACAGCGAGGACGGTAAGACTGCCATCATCAATATGTCCATGAGCCAGGATGATATTGATACGGTGGCGCGTCTGCCTTGGTCCAATATCATCTCCGATGCCATCTATGCCAAGACCGACACGCCCCACCCCCGCATGTTCGGTGCCTTCCCCAAGGTGCTGCGGGAGTATGTGGCCGAGCGCGGCATCTACACGATGCAGGAGGCCATCCGCCGGATGACCAGCCAGCCCGCCGCAAGAATGGGATTGGTCGGACGAGGGAGCTTGCAGAAAGGCAACTATGCTGATATACTGGTATTCGATCCGAAGAAGTTCACGGATCATGCCACCTTCACGAATCCTGCCCAGAAGGCCACCGGTCTGGACTGGTGCATCGTCAACGGCCAGGTCGCCATTGACCACGACCGGCGCACCACGACCGGTGCCGGTATGGTGCTGACGGTGTAAGGAGCTGCCATGTCGATCGCGATCCTTCTGCAGCAGATCCTGATCATCTTTCTGGAGATCGGCACCGGTGCAGCCGTGACCAAACTGGGCATCATGGACGACGGGAACAGCAAGTTCCTGTCCAACCTGGTCATGTCGGTCACCCTGCCCTGCACCCTGCTGGCCAGTGCCAGCATCGACGGCGGCCGCGAGGCCGTGGCCGGCATGCTCAAGGGCTATGTGGTGCTGGAGATCTTCTACATCCTCACCATCGGCATCTGCCTTGTGCTGAGCAGGGCCATGCACCTGACCCGCGGCCAGAAGGCCGTGCTGGTGGGTGCCGCCGTCATGCCCAACAGCGCCTTCATCGGCATCCCACTCATCAGCGCCCTGCTGGGCAGCGAGGCGGGTGCCCTGTACGGTGCCGCCGGCATCATGGCCTACAACATCCTGTTCTTTACTTATGTACAGCACCTGTTCGACCCGGAAGCCAAGGTGAGCATCAAAGCATTCCTTACCCCCACCAACATCACCACCGCCATCATGGTGGTCATGCTGGTGACCGGCCTGCGGCTGCCCGCCATTCTGGACAGCTTCTGCAAGGCGGTGGGCAATACCACCACCCCGCTGGCTCTTATGATCGCAGGCAGCATGCTGGCCCGCAGTGACCTGAAAAAGCTGGTCACGAACCCCATGGTATGGCTCATCACGGCCCTGCGGTGCGTCGTGTTCCCGCTGGGCTTCCTGGCGGCGCTGTACTTCCTGCCGCTGGACCGCACCCTGTGCATGGCGATCCTGATTCTGGCATCCTGCCCGGCAGGCAGCCTGACGGCCGTGCTGGCAAAGCAGTACGACACCGAGGGCGAGCTGGCCAGCCAGGCCGTTGCACATTCCACCCTTAGTATCCTGATCAGCGTGCCGCTGGTGTTGAGCCTGGGCAGTACGCTGTTGGGAATATAAACAAGTCGCTTCACAGTCGGCGCACACCGGCTGCGGAACATCTTTCAACCGGCAGCAGCCCCCGTTTCGGCTGCGTCAGAGAAAAAGAAGAGAGGTTTTTTCTTATGGCAAATGTCTACGATAAGCTCAAGGAAATGAACATCACCCTGCCCGCACCCCCGCCGAAGGGCGGCGTCTACACTCCGGTCATGGAGTTCGGCGATCATCTGCTGTACTGCAGCGGCTGCGGCCCTGACATCGGCGACGGCCACAACATCGTGGGCAAGGTCGGCGGCGACCTGACCCTGGAGCAGGGCCAGAAGGCTGCTTACAACTGCATGCTGAACCTGCTGGCCAATCTGGACGCCAAGCTGGGCGACCTGAACCGCATCAAGCGCTGCGTCAAGGTCCTGGGCTTTGTCAACTGCACCGATGATTTTGCACAGCAGCCGCAGGTCATCAACGGCGGCTCCAACCTGCTGTTCGAGCTGTTCGGCGAGGAGAAGGGTCTGCCCGCCCGCACCGCCATGGGCACCAATTCCTGCCCGGGCAACATCGCGGTCGAGATCGAGATGCTGGTGGAGTATGAATAAGATCAACGACAACCTCTATACCTTTGAGGGTCAGCAGGACATCGTAAGCCCGCAGCTGGTCTATTACCCGGCGATCATCCGCGAGAATATCCGCAAGATGATCGACATTGCAGGCGGCGCTGCCCGCCTGTGGCCCCACATCAAGACCCACAAGATGGCCGAGGTGGTCCAAATGCAGATCGAGGCGGGCATCGACCGCTTCAAGTGCGCCACCATCGCCGAGGCTGAAATGGCCGCCAAGGCCGGTGCGAAGCACCTGACTCTGGCGTACCCGCTGGTGGGCCCCAACATCAAGCGCTTTGCCGCGCTGCAGGCCGCCTTCCCGGAGGTGGAGTTCTTTGCCATCGGCGATGACACGGAGCAGATCCGCAAGCTGGGCCAGACCTGCAAGGCCAATGTGCTGATGGATGTGGACATGGGCCAGCACCGCACCGGTGTGCCACTGGATAAAGTGGAAGCGATGTACCGGGAGTGGAACACCCTGCCCGGCATCGTCATGCGCGGCATGCACTGCTACGACGGCCACCGCCACGAGAGCAGCGTGCAGGAGCGCGAGGTGGCTACCGCCCCTGTGGACAAGCAGATCGAGGCCATCAAGGGCCGCCTCCAGGCGGACGGCCTGGATTGCAGCATTCTGATCATGGGCGGCACCCCCTCCTTCCCGGTCCACGCCGAGATGACCGGCGAGTTTTTGAGCCCCGGCACCTGCGTCATTCAGGATGCAGGCTACCGCAAGGCCTACCCGGACCTGAAGTTTACCCCGGCTGCTGCCCTGCTCACCCGCGTGGTGAGCCGCCCCAGCCGCGACACCTTCACGCTGGATCTGGGCTGCAAGGCCGTGGCCACCGATCCCCAGCCGGAGCGCGCGGAGATCGTGGGCATGGAGTATGCCCGCACCGTGATCCAGAACGAGGAGCACTGGGTGGTGCGTGTGCCGGAAGAGCACATCGCCGACATCCCGCCCATCGGGACCGAGCTGTTTGCCATCCCGACTCACGTCTGCCCCACCAGCGCCCTGTACCCGGCGGTCCCGGTGGTGGAAAACGGCAAGGTCACAGGCTGGTGGAAGGTCGCTGCGCGTGACCGCCGCCTGACCCTGTGAGAGAGTATCTGAGAGTTTTATAAGGAGTTGAATATGATGCTGAAAAGTCAGCAGGTCCGTTCCCTGTCCCCTGAGATGGACCCCCTGCGCATGGGCATGGGCTGGACGGTCGATGACCTGAGCAAGCCCCAGATTATGGTGGAGAGCACCTACGGCAACAGCCATCCGGGCTCCGGCCACCTGAATATCTTTGTGGAAGAGGCTGTCCGCGGCGTGAACGACCACGGCGGCAAGGCTGCCCGGTATTTTGCCACCGACATGTGCGACGGCATGGCCCAGGGCCATGACGGCATTAACTACTCGCTGGCCCACCGCGAAGCCATCACCAACCTGGTGGAAGCACAGGCCAACGCCACCACCTTTGACGGCGGTGTGTTCATTTCCAGCTGCGACAAGGCCATGCCCGCCATGCTCATGAGCATCGGCCGCATGAAGGACATGATGGCAGCCATCGTGGTCACCGGCGGTGTCATGGAGGCATACGACCTGCCCGCCAAGTACACCGAGAACGACCCCGGCTGTGCCATCAACGAGCTGCTCACCCTGGAGCAGATCGGCAAGTTCAGCGCACAGTACGAGCGCGGCGAGATCCCGGCCGAGCAGCTGACCTACTACAAGCAGCACGCCTGCCCCAGCTGCGGCGCCTGCTCCTTTATGGGCACTGCCTCCACCATGCAGGTCATGGCCGAGGCTCTGGGCCTGATGCTGCCCGGCACCGCTTTGATGCCGGCCACTGCCCCCGAGCTGAAGCAGGCTGCCTACGACGCCGGTGCACAGCTGATGAAGCTGGTGGAAGCCGGTGTCACCGCAGGCGATATCGTGGATATGCGCAGCTTTGAGAACGCCATCATGGTCCATGCGGCCATTTCCGGCTCCACCAATGCCCTGATGCACATCCCCGCCATTGCCCACGAGTTCGGCTTCGAGATCGACGCCGACACCTTTGACCGGATGCACCGCGGCGCACACTACCTGCTGAACATCCGTCCCGCAGGCGACTGGCCCGCACAGTATTTCTACTATGCAGGCGGCGTGCCCCGCATCATGGAAGAGATCAAGTCCATGCTGCATCTGGATGCCAAGACCGTTACCGGCAAGACCCTGGGCGAGAACCTGGAGGAGCTGAAGAAGAACGGCTTCTACGAGCACTGCGATGCCCTGCTGGCCGAGAAGAGCAAGAAGATCGGCCGCGAGATCAAGCGCACCGACATCATCCGCAGCTTCGACGAGCCCATTGGCACCAACGGTTCCATCGCCATCCTGCGCGGCAACCTGGCCCCGGAAGGCTGTGTCATCAAGCACACCGCCTGCCCCAAGGCCATGTTCAAGGCGACCCTGACCGCCCGCCCCTTCGACTGTGAGGAGGACGCCATCGACGCCATCCTGCACGGCCGCATCCACCCGGGCGATGCCGTGTTCATCCGCTACGAAGGCCCCCGCGGCAGCGGTATGCCGGAGATGTTCTACACCGGCGAAGCCATCTGCTCGGATCCGACCCTGGCAGCCAGCGTGGCCCTGATCACCGACGGCCGCTTCTCCGGCGCAAGCCGCGGCCCCGTCATCGGCCATGTCAGCCCGGAAGCCGCTGCAGGCGGCCCCATCGCCCTGGTGGAAGAGGGCGATATCATTGAGCTGGACGTGGAGGCCCGCCGCCTGGAGATCACCGGCGTAAAGGGTGTACACAAGACCCCCGAAGAAATGGACGCCATTCTGGCAGAACGCAAAGCCAACTGGAAGGGTTTTACAAGCAAATACACCCATGGCCTGCTGAAGCTGTATAGTCAGCACGCAGTCAGTGCCATGAAGGGTGCTTACATGGAGTAAGGAGTGTAAAAACTATGGCAGAAGCAAGAAGTCTGGCCGATATCAAACTGGATAACGCCTATAAGTTCGGCGCTGGCCGTTACCTGCAGGAAGCAGGGGCCCTGAACCTGCTGGGCGGCGAGGTGGCACGTCTGGGCAAAAAGGCCCTGGTCATTGCCGGCCCCCGCGCCTGGGCAGCCACCGAAGGCAAGGCAGAAAAGAGCCTGAAGGATGCCGGTGTGGAGTTTGAACTCTCCCTGTACCCGGATCAGAACACCTACGAGCGCGCCAAGGAGCACGCCCTGCAGGCCCTGACCACTGGCTGCCAGGTCATCGTTGGTGTCGGCGGCGGCCGCATCATGGATCAGGCCAAGGCTACGGCACACTTTGCAGGCGACCTGCCCATCGTGGAGGTGCCTACCTCCATTGCCACCTGCGCGGCATTTGCCCCGCTGAGCGTCATGTACACTGCCGAGGGTGCCTCCCTGGGCAGCCTGCGCTATGACCACGAGGTCAACGCCATCGTCATGGACATGGACGTGATCTGCAAGGAGCCCCCGCGCTACGCAGCCAGCGGCATCATGGACGGCATGGCCAAGATGATCGAGATCCAGAACGGCCGCAGCGAGATCCTGCTGGACGATGTGAGCATCGGTCTGTTCACCGCTTACACCATCGCAGAGATGGCCTACCATGTTTACGAGAAGGAGGCCCACCAGGCCTGCCATGACATTGCCGAGGGCAAGCTGACCAAGGCCGTGGAGGATATCGCCTACCTGAACGTTGCCGTGGCCGGCATCGTCAGCGGCGTGAGCAAGGGCTTTGGCCAGACCGCTCTGGGCCACGAGACCTACGAGCTGGTGCGCACCCACTTCACCCAGGAGGCAAAGCCCTACCTGCACGGTGAGATCGTGGCCATCGGCGACTGCCTGCAGCTGGCCTTCAACGGCCATCCGGAGCAGGTGGCACCCTTCCGTGATTTCATGCGCAGCATGAACATGCCCCTGACCCTGGAGGACATCGGCATCGACCCGAACTCCCCCAAGATGGAGAACCTGTTCCAGGATCTGTTCCACAGCCCCTTCATGGAGCCCACCGCAGAAAATGAGGCACGCCTGCGCAAGGCCATGCACTATCTGTCTGCAGACTGATCCCCGCAGCATTCCCTGAACCGCAATGACAGCGCCCCCTGAACCGTCTCGGACGGCGCAGGGGGCGCTGCTTTGTCTTTTTAGCACAAAGAAGCCCAAAAATCTTCTTTTTCTTTTGTGATTTTTCCGCTATACTAGAGGCGCAGGAATTCCAATGGGCACGGCCCATGATAAGAAGAAAGTGAGGATGTCCGTATGAAAATGCAGGAAGGCTTTTTGTGGGGCGGTGCAACCGCTGCCAACCAGTGTGAAGGCTCCGCTTCGGCGGGGCCCTTTGCGTTTTGCCCGGCAGGTTTTGGACGAATCGGCTGAAAAACAGCAAAATTCGGTCAGAATGCGCTAGAATGCTGGACAGCATCCGGTGAATTGTGGTAGAATTGCAATAGAATGCGTGGAAGCGCAAAACCGATGCTGCGCGGTGAACGCAGCAAAGATGAAAGATGAAAGAGGTCGTTTGTGATGAAGATTATTCGTGCAAAGGATTACGCAGACATGTCCCGCAAGGCGGCAAACATTATTTCCGCACAGGTCATCATGAAGCCCAATTGCGTGCTGGGTCTGGCCACCGGCGGCACCCCGGTGGGGGCCTACCAGCAGCTGGTGGAGTGGTACAACAAGGGCGACATTGATTTCTCAGAGGTCACCACCGTGAACCTGGACGAGTACCGCGGCCTGCCCAAGGACCACCCGGAAAGCTACTGGAGCTTCATGCACCGCCACCTGTTCGACCACGTCAACATCAACCCCGCCCGCATCAACCTGCCGGACGGCACCAACCCCGATGCGGACGCAGCCTGCGCCCAGTACAACCAGATCATCCACAGCGTGGGTGGCATCGACCTGCAGCTGCTGGGCATCGGCCACGACGGCCACATCGGCTTCAACGAGCCGGGCGAGGCCTTTGAGCTGGAGACCCACTGTGTGGACCTGACCCAGGAGACCATCGAGGCCAACAAGCGCTTCTTTGACGGCAACGTAGACCTGGTGCCCAAGCAGGCCTACACCATGGGCATCAAGACCATTATGCAGGCCCGTAAGGTGCTGATGGTGGTCAACGGCACCGGCAAGGCCGAGATCGTGAAGAAAGCCTTCTTCGGCCCGGTCACCCCGGAAGTGCCCGCCAGCATTCTGCAGATGCACCCCGACTTCACCCTCGTGGGCGACGAAGAGGCCCTGAGCCTGATCTGATCGGTTCCCCAAAGCATGTTTCTGCCGCCGCACGGCCCTGCCACCGTGCGGCGGCTTTTTTCTGAGCAGGGGAATTGTAACGCGGCAAAAAATACAGTATACTGGAACAAAAACCACCACGAGGGAGGGGCGGCCGATGTTCAGCGAAGAGATGATCTGCAGCCTGAATGATCTGGAGCTGGAAGTTTATAAGTATGTTGTGCGGAACGCGGACAAGGTGTGCTATATGCGCATCCGGGAGTTTGCGGATGCCGCCCATGTGTCTGCCTCCACCGGCGAGATGAGCAAGCGGTACGGCTTCGTCTATGTGGACAAGCAGGACGACGGCACCGGTACGCTGGCCCGCAGCAAAAAAGATTCTTTCGATTGGTATCAGAAGGTCATCCGCTCCAACGGCGCAGACCTCTGAGCGTTTTCCTCCGTTTCATAAATGCGAAAAGCCGCCCCGCAGGCACCGGAAGTTCCGGCCTGCGGGGCATTTACGGGGCCGGTGTGCAGGACCGCTGCATGGAAGAGGGCGTGCAGTTCGACTGCTGCATCGGCGTGTCGGCGGGCAGTGCCAACATGTGCTCCTATGTGGCCGGTCAGCATGGCCGCAACAAGCCGTTTTATCAGGATTACTCCTTCCGCAAGGAGTACATGAGCGTGGGGAATCTGGTGCACAAGCACTCGTACCTGGATGCGGAAGCATAAGCCGAACACAACACGAAAGGGCCTCCCCGGAATGGGGAGGCCCTTTCTATGCGTTTACGACTTGACGTGGATCGCGTTAGGTGTGGGAAGCATCAGTGCTTCTCTTTGTACTTGAGGCTGGTGAATGCGCCTACGACCATCAGCAGCATGCCGCTGAATGCCATGCCCAGAGCGGCCATCCAGTTCACGCCGGTCTGCGGCAGTGCATCCTGCACAGCGGGCAGGACCGCGTCAGACGGCAGGACCGGAGTTTCCGGAGCAGCATCATCCGGGGTGGCGTCCTGCACGGGCGGCAGCTCGGGGGTCTCCGGGGTCACGACTTCGTCCGGGGTCTCATCCTCCACAGGGCCGTCCGGGGTATCGGGATCCACCGGCGGAGTGACCGGCGGGACGATAATGGGCTCCGAGGATTCGACATAAGAGTAGTGGTAAACCACCGAGGATTCGGTGTGCACATCGGTCTTCTTGGTGGCCTCGGTCACCTCGGCATCATCGGTAGAAGTGTAGTTGAACTTGAAGAAACCGGTGATCTTGTTCAGAACATCCTTCCAGGTAGCTGTGGTGTCCTGCCAGGTCTTGTAGGTGACGTAGCTGGAGGAGCCGGTTCTCTTAACAGCGGTCTCATACGTCTTGTTCTGGGTATAGGTCTGATCATAGCTGCCGAACTGGCCGTTGTCACCGCCGGTAACCTGATATTCATACGACGTGGTGGTCTTATGGGTGGGGATCAGATTCAACTCCTTGCTGAACTCTTCCAATTTGGAAGTGATTTTGCTCAGAGTGCCGGTGCAGGTGTATACATTTCTGCCATGGGCAGTAATGGTCTTTTCGTCGATCTGGGTCAGGTCGTCGATACGCAGGTCAAAACCACCGGCCCACCTGACTCGGCCTCTATCAGTGCCATAAGAGCTGTTTACGCAGGTGTTGCTGTCCTTGGACATATAGCCATAGGTGGTGAGGTCGGAAGTGCGCAGGTAGACTTTATAAATCTTGCCCTGCTCGGTATAATTCTGATCCGTATACATCGTGACGATCTGCGGATTCAGACCCTTCTTTTCCTCCGTCGAAAGGTTGCTCATATAGCGATCCAGATACCACTGGGCTTCGTCCTCAGATCTGAACTTGCAGGTAGTTCCATCGGACTGCTTCAACGAATCATAGGCAACGGTACCGGTCAGCTTGTAATAAGCACTCTCCGTGGGGTACTGGTCCGAATTGGGTGCGATCCAGTTGTTGTTACCCCAAGAGGCGCGCGGGTACTCATAATGGCCCTTGCCCGTTTTATTGTCTTCGTTGTCATAGGAAATCTGATTCATGAACTTGGCTTCGGTACCCTCGCCATCAAGCAGTTCTCCGGCATCCTGATTCCACAAGAACTTCATGTTGTCGCGCATCAGAACAGCGTCCGTTTCCGTACCATCTTTCAGGGTCAGGTTGGAATCGGTTGCAAGGTCAAGGTGGCCGATCTTATTTTTGCTTTCATAGGTGCCCCACACATCGATCCACTTGCCATTGACTTGAATCTGCGTGCCCCACCAATCGGTTTTGGTGTCCTCTACCTGATCGGCACGGTAGTACTTTCTGTCAGAGCCACGATACCAGGTGTACACTTTGCCATCGTAGGACTTGCCAGCTTCATCAGCTTCCTTCTTCTGGTTCTCCAGCAGCTTCTTCAGGTCGGCCTTGTCCATGGCTTCGTAGTTGACCTTGCCGACGATCTTTTCGACAATGGACTCGATATATTCCGTTGTGGTTCCAGTGGTGAAAGTATATTGGCCGTCAAACAGCAGGCTCTCATCGGGCTGCAGTTTTGCAATCTCAGCCTCGATCATCTTCCGAAGCTCTTTCTTGGCTTCTTCCTTGCTGGAAGCATTGGCAGAAAGGGAGGTGGACCTCTCAATCACCTTGACCGAAACGGTTTCCACTGTGGAATCGTATGTGCCGCGGTACTTTACGCCGTCCTTCGTGTAGGAAACAGTGCCATCCTCATTGAAGGTGATATCCGTGTAGCCCTTTCCTTCCAGCTCCTGCTTGACATCGTCCTTGGAGAGACTTGTTTCAGGCGTGATGCTGATAACGGTAGTGGAACCATCCTTGTTCAGTACGGAGTAGGTGCCGTCTCCATTGTCGGTCAGGCCGGTATATTCTTTTTCACCGACTTTGATGGTGTATTTGCCGTCATCCCCAGCGGTCTTCGTATAGCCCTTGTTGATGATGGGGATCGGATCCTGGCTGATTTTCTCTTCCTTCTCGACCGGTTTGGTCTTGTCCTCTATGGTCCAGCTCACCTTGGTGAAATTGGCATTGTCGATGGTGCTGCCATCCGGAGCAGCAGGAGCAGTGCCTGCTTCATAGTTGAAGGTATAACGCCTGCCGTCTGCACCAATGTAGCTCTTGAGCATGCCTTTATAGGCACCCTCGGTGTAATACTCGGGATTAGTTGCACCCGTCGGAGCCTGCTTGAAGTCGAAACCTTCGCCGAAAGCGGTCTTGATGCTGTCATCGACATGGGTCAGACCCGTCTTGGTCCAGATCACAGTGGAACCGGTCACCTCAGCGGTTGCTTCTTCGGTGTTCTTCTTGGCAGAAGAGGCGCCGTCTTTGCTGGTATCGGTGGAACTGCTGACGGTATTATCGTCTACATTATAGTCAAAGGCATAGGTCTTATTGGTGCTGGTATCCGTCCACTGGAATTTGCCGTTCTTTGCATCCTTCAGGTTGATATTGTCGATGCTGACCTCCACACCGGTTTCCTGCTTGATGGCTGCGGCCAGTGCCTTCTTCAGCGCTTCGTCCTTTGCCTTCTGAGCGGCGTCTGCCTTGGCCTAGTCTTCGGTCTTGCCGCCGTCCACCTTGGTGTCGGACTCCTTGCCGTGGTGGTCGGTGATGGTGATATCAAAGCTGAGGCTCCAGCGCAGCAGCTGATTGTCCTCGTCTTTCACAAGGCACTCTTCGCCGCTGCCGGTAATGTAGTACAGCTTGCCGTCCTTCACGGTGTATTTAACACTACCGGCGTTCTCATTCAGCAGATCTTTCAGCTCTTCATTGTTCAGGGCGTTGTACTTCTCGGAACCTTCCTTCCGGATGATGGTATAAGTCAGGTTGTTGTCGGTGTCATTATAGGTGAATGTGCCATCTTTGTCGGCGCCGGCCTTCTCCACAATGTCCTTCAGGTTGAAGGTGTGATCCTTGCCGGTATTGTCCTTGACAGTGATGTTTTCAGAAGAATACTGATAATCCTCCTTGAACTCCTCTTTTTCGTCCGGGTGCTCCTGGCTGGCCATCTTGATGGTCAGGGTTGTCGTGGTGGTCTTGGTGGCCGTGCTGGAATCCACCGTGATAGTGGTGGTATGCGTCTGGCCCTTGGCGTCGACGTATTCCTTGGTCAGGGTATAGGTGCCGTCACCGTTATCCTTGTAATCAGCCTCGATCAGCTTGGCAATATCTTCGCCGGTCATGGGGCCGGAGAGCGGTTTTTCATCCTTCTTGGTCAGGGTGAAGGTTTTGTTGCCATCTTCTTCGACAGCGCCGGTCACGGTGTAGCCGCCGATCTCAGTATCAGGTTCGGTTTTCCAGTTCAGCTTTTCACTCTCGCCGCCCAGCTCATCATCCAGCGAATCCTTCACGTCCTCGGTGAAAGTCTCGTCAGTCTTGGCACTTGCATTACCCGTGCCGGTGACGGTCGTATCAAGGGTGGCATCGGTCGTGGTGGTGGAGCCGTCCGGGTTCGTGGTCGTTTCGCCCGGCACAAGTTCGGTCTTGCTGCTCACGGTCTCCGACTTGTTGGCGGTGCCGATCTCCTTTTTATCGTCCTTGTCTTGGGCATCCTTATCATCAGGGGCCGTAGCGCCGTCATCGGTGCTGCCCTGCACGTTGTCGGTGCTGGGATCACCGGTCTCGCCCTTTTCCTCGGAGGTGTCCCGGTTCACAGTACCGGTGCTGTCAGTGGTGGCGGAACCGTCCTCGTTGTCGGTGACGGTATCTTTGCTGTGATCATAATCCACCGTAATGTCATCGCCGCCAATGGTGTCAACGGCATCCTCGGCCTTCTCGTTGCGAACTTCCTCCTGCTTTTCCCCTTCCTCAGCAACGGGGGCGGGCGTGGAACTCTCGGCTACAGGCTCGGCCTGCGGGGCAGCGTTATCCTCGACAGAGTCGGGGCCTTCCACAGCATGGGCAGCCATGGGCTGTGCAGCGACACAGGCGGTCAGGGCTACGGACATGGCAGCGAGTTTCAGCTTTTTGTTCGTCATGATTGATGGCTCCTTTCAAATGGTGTCAAGTCTTTTACGCATTACCACTGTCCCATATAATGGACATATTTCGAGGCTTGCTATTCTACTTCTTTTATACCATTTTCTGGTGCGGGTTGTCAAGAAAAAATATGTAGAAACGCATGATTTGTGAAAATATTCCAAAGTCTGAATTGGATATTTTGCACAAATCACAAGAATTTGTTGCAGAAAAAAGAGAAACTGTTGCGGACGTGAAATGATGCGGTTGCGGTACTGGTGCAGAGTGTGCGGATTGTTGCGGAAAACCACTTTTTGAGGGACGGAATTTCTGGCAAAGAACCGGCTGGAATTTCTCCGGCCGCCCTGCTGCAGACGAAAAAAGGCCCCCGGAAACCTGCGTCTCCGGGGGCCTTGCCCTCTTACCTTATATAGGGCAGTCGGCGATCACTGCTTCTGCTTCAGCCGGGCCATGTAGCTGTCGGCGGCCACGGCGGCAGCGGTGAAGCTGTTGTTCTTCCACCAGTTGATCAATGCGGCCACGGTGGTGATGCCGGCGGTGACCAGCTGCTCCACAGTGGTGCTCTCGATGGGCAGCACGGGCTTGCCCATTGCGCTCAGCACCTGATTGGTCAGGGCCAGCAGGAGCACAGCGGTGCGGGCCAGGGTAGCGGCGGAAATCTTGTTGCTCAGTTCCATAAATCAGTTCCTCTCTTTCATTCGTTCATGGTTCTCAAGGTCGGCGATGCGGTGGTTGGCCACCTTCATCTGCTCTTCCAGAATGGGCACGCGGCGGGCGAAATTGTTGTGCTCGCGCACCTCGCGGGTCAGCTCTTCGAGCTTTGTGTCGGTCACGGCCTGACTGCGGCTGTTGGCGATCAGCACCCCGATCAGGGTCACGGTACCGGCGATCAGGGCGGACAGGATGCTTTCCATTGGATTCACCTCCTTCTTAACCTGTCCAGCGGCTTTTGGCGGGGCGGGTGTCCACATGGACCCAGCCCACAGCCCGTCCGGCCCGGGGCGGGTACCGGCCGATGCCGCCGGTGCCGGGCAGGCAGGTCTCTGCATAGGCGGCCAGCTGCTCCACCGGGATGCCCTGCACCCGGATGTCGGCAGCGCGCCCATACAGATGCTGGCTGTAGGCGGCCCCGCCCACGGATTTGTTGTGAGCGGCGGTGCGGTAGCCGCTGGTGATGACTACGGGGCGGCCGAAGTGGTCGCGGATCTTCTGCAGCAGGGCGGCAAGGTTGCTGTCCACGAACACAGGGTCCGAGCCATCTTTGCAGGCAAACTCGGCCACGGTGAAGTTTGCGCTCAGCTTCCGGGTGCCGTCCCGCGTGCGGGACCAGGCTTCAAGCATCGGCTTCCACCTCCGCCAGCAGGGCTTCCACGGTGCTGCGCAGACGGGCGGGCACCTCGTCCAGCGTCTTGATACCCTTGCGGATCAGGGCTGCATAAATTTTCGCCATCAATTTTCCTCCTTTTCTTCGTACAGCTCGCACAGGGCCACCTGAAGATCGGTGACACTGCTCTCCACGGCGGTCACCTGCGTCAGCAGGTCCGCGAGGGTGGGGTAGTGGTAGCCGGTGAGCCAGATCTCTACGGTGTAGCCGCCGGTCGACGATTCTGTTGCAAAGTGCAGGGTCCCGTTTGTCTGGAAAGTCGTGTTGGATGCGAAAATTCCAGTGCCATTTCCGTAGTTATGATTGGCGGTGCCGCCTTTTGCAATGTCTACTTCCTCGCCGTACCCGCCGGTACTGCTGTTATATTTCGTCTTGACGTGCACGTAGTCCAGGCCGTCTGGCATTTTGATATCGTAGGTCTTCCACCTTTTTCCGGTTTCTTCGTAGTGGTTCCACACCAGCCGGGGCTCCGACTTTACCGCCACGGCGGCAGCGATCTTGTCATTGAGCGTTTTGGCGCTGAGGGTGCCGTCCGGGGCGATGTCCAGCGCTTCGCCCACTTTCACGCCGCCCAGCTGGTCTGCCGTAGCGGGCGGCAGGCTGTAAGGCGTGCCGAATTTGGCGTCGGCCTCCAGCCGGGTATAGTAGGCGGTCAGGTCGGCACCCAGCGTGCGCAGGGCGGCCGTCTTTTCCGCACCGGTCCACCCGGCGGCAGTGCTGGCGGTGGTGAGCGCTTTTTTCACGCCGTAGGGCAGCAGGGCCGGGGTGAGCGGCGCAAAGCCGTCGGTCATGCTGTCCAGCTGCTCGGCGGAGGCAGGCACAAGGGTCAGGGTGGCGTCCTCCCGCACAGCCACGCCGTATTGCGGGTCGATGCGCACCGGGCCGGGGGTCTTTGCGTCCGGCAGGGTGCTGCTGCGCACATAGGGCGTCAGGTCGGGCGGGGGCGTAGTGTCGGTGAGCAGGGCACCGGTGTCGGGGTTCACGCTCAGAACCCGCAGCAGGGAGCCGGCTGCCGGCTGCGCAGGCCGGGGCAGGGCACCCACGTCCTGCGCACGCAGGACCACTACACCGCTTTTGCCGTTCACGCTCAGTACCTGACCGTCTGCCGGGGCCAGCTCTTCGGCGCGGGCGGCAGCAGCCTCGGCCCGGGATGCACACCCGGCCGCCGCGGTGCTGCTGGTGCTGGCCTGCCGGGCAGCAGTCTGTGCCTGTGCGGCACTGGAAGTGCAGCGTTCGGCGCTGGCCGAGGCGCTCTGGGCCGCCGTGGCGGCTGTGCTGGCACTTTCCAGCACGCGGGCCACGAACTGCTCGTACAGGGTGGGCGGCAGGTCCTCGGAGCCGCCGTCGGTGGGCAGGGTGGCATAGGTGTCGTACCGGCCGGGGCGGGTGTAGGCGGTGTAGCCGGAGCCGCTCACGGCGGCCAGCATCCACTGCCCACCGGTGCAGCCGGTGAGGCGGCGGTCCACCGTCACGCAGGCATCGCCGTCCAGCGGCACCGGGGCCAGCTGGGTGCCGTCGCTGCGGCGCAGGTACAGGGCAATGGCGCAGTCGGCCCAGCTTTCGGGCAGCTGGAACTGCAGCCGGTCCACGCCTTCTGCATTCTGTGCGCCCAGGTGCAGGCGGCTGGGCTGCGGCAGGAATTCGGTGCCGCCGCAGGCTCGATGAATGATCTGGATCTTCATGGTTTTGACCTTCCTTTCCGGTTTTTTATTTGATTGTACGCCGGGGCGCGCGGCAGCAGAAGTGTGTTCTTTTTCTCCGCAGATTTCTGGGCTTCGGCATTTTGCCGGAGAGGTGTTTTTGGGGGTAATTCGGGGGCAATTCCGGGTGCGGAAAATGCCCGGCGGCGGGCCTGATTTTGTGCAGAAAACTGCGGTATTTGGCCGTTTGTTTCCGTGCGGGAGGGCCGGAAACGGGTCGTTCCGGGGCGTCCGGGACGGATGCAAATGTTAAAAATTCATGAACAGAACGTAGACGAAAAAGAGCGAAAAATCCGGAGGAAATAACTTAAAAAACAATATTTTGCAGGAAACACTGTTAAAATTGCACAAAAAAGAATGTCAAGTATCTAACAAAGTGGAGACGCCCGATTTGACAAATCGGCTCCGGTCTGGTAAGATAATACCGCGCAACGGAGCAACGGACGTTGCAGCGTTTAAATTTTATCTGGATGAAGTGAAATGCCGTCTGAGCGGACGGTACGGTGCAGGCAATGGGGGCCTGTGCCGGGGGACGGAGCAATGTCCCGTTGGAACGGATTCCGACGCAATACGATGCTTGGCTTCCACAGCCGGAAAAGCATCGTATTTGATTGTGGAGCCCCTGGTGCTCCGCAGTCCCGGCGGCCGGGGTGCAATGCAGCATCCGCGGCCGCACCAAAAACAAGAAGAGAGGAGTTGTCTCGTATCGCTTCCGTAAACTTGAAAAAAGCATCCTCGGGCTGCAGATCTGCAGTCTCTTCCCGCGTGCTGGCGTTTTGTGTCATGGTCGTGTGCCTTGTGGCTACCCTTGGTGTGACCGCTGCGAATCTGCGGCTGACCTACGTCACCGACTCCAATGGGGCCAAGCAGGTGATCCTCACCTCTGCCACCGACCCTGCAAAGGTCATGAGCCTCTCCGGCATCCAGTCCGAAGAGGGCGACCAGGTCTATTACACGGCGTTCAGCGGCAACCTTGCCACCCTGAACATTGAGCGCGCATTCTCGGTGAACATCCAGGCCGACGGCCAGACCTACCCGGTGAAGATGGTGTACGGCACTGTGGCCGATGCCTTGCAGCGCGCCGGCATCACCCTGGAGGGCGATGACTACACCGAGCCTGCCCTGGACCGCCTGGTGACCGCAGGCACCCCGATCGTGGTGCACCGCGTGGACTATCAGGACCGCGTGGAAACGCAGGCCATCCCCTATGATACCGAGTATGTCTATACCAGCCTGTACTTCCGCAACACCGGGCGCACCACCACCGTGCAGCACGGTGCCGAGGGCCAGCAGACCGTGACCACCCGCGACCGCTATGTGGACGGTGAGCTGGAGAACAGCATCGTGGTGGATTCCACCACCACCGTGCAGCCCACGAACCATGTCATCAAGACCTACGGCGCGGGCGCACCCGTCTCGCCCCTGACCGGCCCGGACGGCACCACCAATGCCCCTGCTTCCTACAGCAAGGTGCTCACCGGCAAGGCCACCGGTTATTATTCTAAAACCGGCAAGGGCTCTTCCGGCCTTGGCCTTGGCTACGGCACCGTGGCCGTGGACCCGGATGTGATCCCCTACGGCACCAAGCTGTACATTACTTCTACGGACGGAAAGTTCGTGTACGGCTACGCGGTGGCCACCGACACCGGCATCGCGGTGCAGAAGGGTCAGATCCTGGTGGATCTGTTCTATGAGACCTACGCCGAGAGCGTGATCAACGGTGCCATTCAGGTGAATGTGTATGTGGTGGGCTGACCGGTCCGCCGCATGACCCCATAACAGAAAAGGACCCCGCAGAGCGGAGCATTTGTACGTTTCTCCCAAAAGAGAGAGGTGCAGAGGCTCCGCTTTTTTCATTGCATTGGTAAGATTCACGATAAATTTTGCAAAAAATTGGCGGGTGTGTATATAAGGGAGAAATATTGAAGAAAAGATTATGGGTATTTTTCCAGAAAAGGCCTTGAAAAACCGGTCGGAATTCTTTAATATAAAAGAGTAAAAAGCTACAGGTGCGCGTATGCGGATCTGTACGGGGAGGAGCAGTCTATGAAACCGACCGAAGAAAAGATTCAGGGCAATGCATCGGATCTGCCGGTGTATCTGTTCAAGCAGGGCAACAACTGCGAGGCCTATCGTTACTTCGGCGCACATCTGGAAACACGCGCAGGCGAGCCTGGCGTCGTGTTCCGCGTATGGGCACCGCACGCTGTGGCCATCAGCGTGGTAGGCGACTTCAACAGCTGGAAGCCCGGCAGCCACCCCATGCACAAGGTGGATGGGGATTCTGTGTGGGAATTGTTTATTCCCGGCATGAAGGAATTCGACGTTTACAAATACTGCGTGACCACGCGTGCAGGCGACCTTGTCTACAAGGCTGACCCCTATGCGTTCCACGCCGAGACCCGGCCGTCCAACGGCAGCAAGGTCTATGATATCTCCGGCTTTGCCTGGCACGATGAGGCCTGGCAGGCCGCCCAGAAGAAGGCCGATGTGATCAACGGCCCCATGAACATCTACGAGATGCACGTCGGCAGCTGGAAGATGAAGGAGGGCAACAAGCCCTACAACTACGCAGAGCTGGCCGACCAGCTGATCCCCTACATCACCGAGATGGGTTATACCCATGTGGAGCTGCTGCCCGTGATGGAATATCCCTTCGACGGCAGCTGGGGTTATCAGGTCACCGGCTATTTTGCCCCCACCAGCCGCTACGGCACTCCCAAGGACTTCATGTCCTTTGTGGATAAGCTGCACGCAGCCGGCATTGGCGTGATCATGGACTGGGTGCCTGCCCACTTCCCCAAGGACCAGTTCGGCCTGTACAACTTTGACGGTGAGCCCTGTTATGAGGACCCCAATCCCAAGCGCGGTGAGCACAAGGAGTGGGGCACCATGGTGTTCGACTTCGGCCGCAACGAGGTGCAGAGCTTCCTGATCTCCAGCGCCCTGTACTGGCTGGAGCAGTACCACATCGACGGCCTGCGGGTGGACGCTGTGGCTTCCATGCTGTATCTGGATTACAACCGCAAGCAGGGCGAGTGGGAGCCCAACAAGGATGGCGGCAAGGAGAACCTGGAGGCCGTGGCCTTCCTGCGCAAGCTCAACAACACCGTGCTGGGCCGTCACCCCCACAAGTACATGATCGCGGAGGAGTCCACCGCATGGCCTATGGTCACAAAGCCCGCTTCGGACGGCGGCCTGGGCTTCAACTTCAAGTGGAACATGGGCTGGATGAACGACATGCTCAGCTACATGAAGACCGACCCACTCTTCCGCGCAGGCAACCACAACAAGGTTACCTTCAGCTTCTTCTATGCATTCAGCGAGAACTTTGTGCTGCCCATCAGCCACGACGAAGTGGTGCACGGCAAGGGCAGCCTGATCAACAAGATGCCCGGCGAGTATGAGGCAAAGTTTGCCAACCTGCGCACCTTCTTTGGCTACATGATGGCGCACCCGGGCAAGAAGCTGCTGTTCATGGGTCAGGAGTTCGGCCAGTTTGCCGAGTGGAACGAGGCCAAGCAGCTGGATTGGATGCTGCTGGGCTACGACAAGCACACCGAGCTGAAGAACTATGCCAAGACCCTCAACGCTTTCTACAAGGACCACCCCGCTTTCTGGCAGGTGGACTACAGCTGGGAGGGCTTCCAGTGGATCGTGCCGGACGACTCCCAGCAGAGCGTCATCGCCTTCCTGCGCAAGGACACTGCCGGCAAGCAGATCCTGGTGGTGTGCAACTTCAACCCTGTGCTCCGGGAGGGCTACACCCTGGGTGCACCGGTGGCCGGCACCTACAAGGAAGTGCTGAACAGCGATGACGCTGCCTTTGGCGGCTCCGGTGCTGTCCACAACAAGCCCGTGCGGACCCACAAAAAGCCCATGCACGGTTTTGAGCAGAGCATCACCATCACCCTGCCCCCCATGAGCACCCTGTACTTTGAGGTGCCTACAAAGCGCACCGCCAAAACTGCAGCGGACAAGGCGAAAAAGCCCGGCAAAAAGACCACCAAGGCAGCCCCGGCAGAAAAGGCCGTGAAAAAGCCTGGCCGCAAACCCAAGGCTGCCCCGGAGGCCTCCACGGAAAAGGATGCAAAAAAGCCCGGCCGTAAGCCCAAGGCCGCCGAAGCTCCGGCAGAAAAGCCGGTGAAGAAACCCACCCGGAAGGCAAAGGCTGAGCCGGAACCGGCAGCAGAGGAAGCGCCCCAAAAGCGCGGCCGCAAACCCAAGGTAACCAAAGAGTAACCCATCCGTTCTACACGATCATTTGTTGACGCTCATTTCCGAACAACGGAAATGTTAATGTTAAAGGGGAGAATAAAGCTATGGCAAAAGAAATTGTGGCAATGATCCTTGCCGGCGGACGTGGCTCGCGCTTGTACGCGCTGACACAGAAAACGGCAAAACCTGCGGTGTCCTTCGGCGGTAAGTACCGCATCGTGGACTTCCCGCTGTCCAACTGCGTGAACTCCAACATTGATACCGTTGGCATTGCGACCCAGTATCAGCCCCAGAAGCTGAACGAGTACATCGGCAACGGCCAGCCCTGGGATCTGGACCGTCTGCACGGCGGCGTGCACACCCTGCCCCCTTACGAGCAGGCTAAGGGCACCGACTGGTACAAGGGCACGGCAAACGCGATCTATCAGAACATCGGCTTCATCGACAGCTATGATCCCGAGTATGTGATCATCCTGTCCGGTGACCAGATCTGCAAGCAGGACTACGCAGACTTCCTGCGCTTCCACAAGGAAAAGGGCGCAGAGTTCTCTGTGGCCGTCATGGAAGTGGACTGGAAAGAAGCCTCCCGCTTCGGCCTGATGGTCGCTGACGAGAACGACCGCATCACCGAGTTCCAGGAGAAGCCCCCGGTACCCAAGTCCAACCTGGCTTCCATGGGCATTTACATCTTCAACTGGGACGTCCTGAAGAAGTATCTGGAAGAGGACGAGGCAGACCCCAACTCCAAGAACGACTTCGGCATGAACATCATCCCCGCCCTGCTGCGCGACGGCCGCAAGATGTACGCTTACCGCTTTGCCGGTTACTGGCGTGACGTGGGCACCATCGACAGCCTGTGGGAAGCCAACATGGAAGTGCTGGATCCCGAGAACTCCGGCATCGACATCTTCGACAAGACCTGGAAGATCTACAGCCGCAACCCCGTGCTGCCGGCTCAGAAGATCGGCCCCCGCGCCGTCGTGCAGGACTCTCTGGTCACCGAGGGCTGCAAGATCTACGGCACCGTCAAGCACTCTGTGCTGAGCGCAGGTGTCGTGGTGGAAGAGGGCGCTACCGTTGAGGACGCTGTCCTGATGGACGGCGTGGTCGTCAAGGCAGGTGCCGTGGTCAAGCGCTGCATCCTGGCAGAGGACGTTGTGGTCGGTGCCGGTGCAAAGGTCGGCGGCGACGGCCCCATCGCACATGTGGGCACCGGTCTGACGGTCGGTGCAGGCGCCACCGTCAAGGAGGGCGCAAAAGTGTTTGAATCCGTCAAGGAGGGCGTGGAAGTATGCTGAGACAGAACACCAATGCGTTGGGCATCATTTTCCCCAACAGCTATGACAATACCGTTCCGGAGCTGGTGACCGAGCGTGCAATGGCTTCGATCCCCTTTGCAGGCCGTTACCGCATGGTGGACTTTGTGCTGTCCAGCATGGCCAACTGCGGCATCTCCAACGTGTCCATCGTGGTGCGTAAGAACTACCACTCCCTGATGGATCACCTGGGCACCGGCCGTGAATGGGATATGGCCCGCCGTCACGGCGGCCTGAACATCGTGCCTCCCTTTGCAGAAAAGGGCGTGCGCATTTACTCCGGCCGTGTGGAGGCTCTGGGCTCCATCCTGAACTTCTTGGAGAATCAGAAGGAGAAGTATGTGGTCATGAGCGATGCCAACATCGCCATCAACTACGACTTCAACGCTCTGCTGGCTGCCCATCAGGCAAGCGGTGCCGATGTGACCGTCGCTTACCAGAAGACCGAGATCCCCGAGGGCCGCAAGAACGACAACTATACCCTGACCGTCGATGCCGACGGCCGTGTGACCGAGCTGCTGTTCAACGACTACCGCCCTGGCGTGCAGAACCTGGACCTGAACATCTATGTGCTGGAGCGCGAGACCCTGATCAAGCTGGTCAAGGACGCAACTTCCCGCGGCCTGATCTACTTCGAGCGCGATATCCTGGCACACAATGTCAACATCCTGAACATCCATGCGCTGGAGTACACCGGCTATGTGGCTCATGTCTGCGACATGAAGAGCTACTTTGACGAGAACCTGAAGCTCATCGACGAGAAGAACCTGGATGCCCTGTTCCCGAAGAACAGCCCGGTCTACACCAAGATCCGTGACGACAACCCCACCCGTTACGTCACCGGCTCCAAGGTGGAAAACTCCATCCTGGCCGACGGCTGCCTCATTGAGGGCACCGTGGAGAACTGTGTGCTGTTCCGCGGCGTCAAGATCAAGAAGGGCGCAGTGGTCAAGAACTGCGTGCTCATGCAGGACACCGTGGTGGAGCCCAACGTGGAGCTGGATTGCGTGGTCACCGACAAGAACGTGAAGATCACGGCCGGCAAGAAGCTGTCCGGCACCGAGAGCTTCCCGGTGTATGTGCAGAAGAACCACACCGTCTGATCCTTGCAATATCCATAGGGGCGGCTTCCTCCCCGGTAGCCCCTCTTGAGAGGGGCGGGGGCACTTGTGTGCCCCCGCCTGCTCTTTTGTATGTGTATCCGTTCCGCTGCCTGGCGGTGGGAGGGGAGAGCGGATCATGACCCCAATATGGAAGGAGCGAACCTATGAGAATCCTGTATGCTGCTTCGGAAGCAAACCCCTTTGCAAAATCCGGCGGTCTGGCCGACGTGGCCGGTGCACTGCCCAAGGCACTGGTCAAGGACGGCGTGGACGCCCGCGTTATCATGCCGCTGTACGGTGACCTGAAGCACCGCGAGATGCTGGAATATGTGACCAACTACTCCGTTCCCGTGGGCTGGCGCAGCCAGTACTGTGGCCTGTTCAAGGCTGAAGTGGACGGCGTGACCTACTACTTCCTCGACAACGAGTATTACTTCAAGCGCCGCGGTCTCTACGGCTTTTACGATGACGGTGAGCGTTTCGCCTTCTTCTCCCGTGCCGTGCTGGAGACTTTGTTCTACATCGATTTCACCCCGGACATCATCAACTGCAACGACTGGCAGACTGCTCTGGTGCCCGTGTACCTGAACCTGTACTACCGCCATCTGGATAAGTTCAACCGCATCAAGACGGTGTTCACCATCCACAACATTGCCTACCAGGGCAAGTACGGCACCGACATTCTGGAAGACACCTGCGGCATCGGCCGCCGTGACCAGCACATCGTGGAGTACGATGGCTGCGCCAACTTCATGAAGGGTGCTTTTGAGACGGCCGACAAGATCACCACGGTCAGCCCCACCTACGCACAGGAGATCCTGGACCCCTGGTTCAGCTACGGTCTGGATGCCCTGCTGCGGGAAAAGCAGTATAAGCTGTGCGGCATTCTGAACGGCATCGACATGGATGCCAACGACCCCGCCACCGACAAGCACATCCCCTTCAACTACAGCATCGACAACTTTGAAGAGGGCAAGGCCAAGTGCAAGGAGGCCCTGCAGGATAGGTTTGGCCTGCACAAGGACGGCAGCCCCGTCTTTGGTATGGTCAGCCGCATGGTCGGCATGAAGGGCTTTGACCTGGTGCAGAGCATTGCAGACGGTCTGGTGGACCGCGGCATCGAGCTGGTGATCCTGGGCAGCGGCGAGAGCCAGTACGAGAGCTTCTTCTCGGACCTGTGCGCCCGTCACCCGGGCCGTGTGGGCACCTACATCGGCTTCGAGCCGGCCCTGTCCCAGGAGATCTACGCCGGTGCAGACGCCTTTATTATGCCATCCAAGAGCGAGCCCTGCGGCCTGGCCCAGATGGTGGCCTGCCGTTACGGCACGCCTCCCATCGTGCGTGAGACCGGCGGCCTGCGCGACTCCATCCACGACAGCACCATGGGCGACGGCAATGGCTTTACCTTTGCCGGCTACAGTGCCCACGAGCTGTACGAGGCCTGCTGCCACGCACAGGATGCCTACAATAACAAGGAAAACTGGCATAACCTGGTGCATCACTGCATGGAGTGCGACTTCAGCTGGGACGTGTCCGCCAAGAGCTACGAGGGCCTCTACAACGAGACCGCCAACCTCTGGTAAAACGGTTCTGACCCTGATTTTTGCCGCCCGACTCTCCGGAGCCGGGCGGTTTTTTGCGTTTTTGCCCAAATTTTTTCGAAAAAAGCGGTCTTTTGTTGAAAAACATCCTTGTGCCCTGGGAAATTGTGTGCTATACTGAGGTAGTTTTTTAACAATTTCTTCATAATAGGTATGGAGAAATTGCAGTGGCATAAAGAGGAGAATATTATGAACTGGAAACGTGTGATCAGCGGTGTGCTGGCAGCGGCTATGCTGTCCGCTCTGCCGGTGCAGCTTCTGGCTTCTGCAGAGGGTGCAGAGGCTGCTGCAGAGGTCAATACCTGGGAAGATCTGACCTCGGTTGAGTCCCTGGAGGATAGCAACACCTTCTACTACAACAAAAACGGCTATACGTTTGAAAAGCTCTCTCACCCGGAGAAGGACGTCAAGGTCGCAGACGGCATTGTGGACTATCTGGGCGATGGCGCAGTGGACGTGGTGACCGACCCGGAGGCCGAGGGCTACAATGCCGGCGACCGTGGCCAGAACTACGCCTGGGCCGCTGTGGGTTACGGCGATTGGATCTATGTGGGCACCTGCTACGCAGCCATCGGCAACACCCTCTCTCTGATGAAGAGCAGCCTGGGGGACGAGTTCGATGACAAGGTCCTGAAGGCTACCTTTGACGCCCTCTACAACGGCACCTTCTTCCTGGAAGAGGCCGACGGCGGCAAGCCCAAGGGCGTGCTGACAAAGATCAACACCAAGACCGGCGAGACCAAGGTGTTGATGTCCGGCACCCTCAACGGCCAGACCCCTCTGTTCCGCAATGCCATTGAGTACAAGGGCAAGCTGTACTTCTGCGGCAGCGTGGGCGGCGGCGGCATCGGTTTTTTGCCCAGCGTGTGGCAGGTGGACCCGGAGACTGACGAATGCAAGGTCGTGTATGCAGGCCTGAACAGCGCAAAGGACTATGCCGCAGCTTACAAGCAGGGCATCAGCACCGGCATCCGTGGCATGTGCGTCTACAACGACCAGCTGGTCATCAGCAACGTGACCATGGACGCTGCCACCGGCAAGAGCAGTGCCACCCTGCTGATCTCCTCCGACCCGGAAAAGGGCTTTACCCAGATCGCAGATTCCGACAGCCTGTTCAACTACCCGGCTTACCGCTATTCTGACAGCATCTACGGCGGCAGCATCTGGGATATGGTGGAGTACAACAACAGCCTGTATGTTTCCATCTGCACCGGCACCGAGGACAATATGCCCAACAACAACACCATGCAGTCCTTTGCCCTGGTGCGGGGCGACCAGAATGCCGACGGCACCTTCACTTGGACCCCTGTGGCTGGCGACCAGAAAAAGGACGGTGCCCGGTACACCTTTGGCATCGACCCGGAGCGCACCCGTTCCGGCGCAGCCAACCTGATGGTGTTCAACGATTACCTGTACATCGGCGAGTACAACGACGAGGAGATCGCTCTGGAGCGGATCCTGTTCTCCAAGACCGGTAAAAACGCCGACGGCCAGTTTGGCGGCGGCCTGGATTGCCGGTTCCTCAACGCCAACCTGGACCAGTCCGTGAACCTGTACCGCATGGACAAGAACGAGAACATGGAGCTGGTGGTGGGCAACTCCACCAAGATGTTCCCCAACGGCAGTCTCTCCGGCCTGAAGTCCGGCTTTGGCCGCAATGAGAACCAGTACATCTGGCGCATGGAGGTCTACGACGGCAAGCTGTATGTGGGCACCCACGATGCCAGCAGCCTGCTGGAGTGCTTTGGTCAGTTCGTCAACGGCAACCTGCTGAAGCGGACCCCCTCCGAGTGGAAGGACCAGTGGAGCTACCTGAAGGCCCTGATGAAGGCCCTGGAGACGGTGGACCCCAACGGCAACGGCAACCCCGATGCCCTGGCCCAGACCATCAAGTTCTCTTATAACTTTGTCTTTAAGAACATCACGGTGCGGAACATAGCCAGTGCTATCAAGCTGCTGAACTATCTGCGGACGGCAAAGCGTGGCTTTGACCTGTATGTTACCGAGGATGGCGTCAACTTTGAGACCGTTACCATTGATGGCTTTGGGGACCCCTACAACCATGGTCTGCGTGTGTTTGCCACCACCGACCAGGGCCTGTGCCTGGGTACCGCCAACCCCTTCTATGGCACCCAGATCTGGATCCAGCGCAAGGCTGACTGAGCCTGCTGCCCGCATAAAATAAGCTGAAAGCTGCCCGGTTCTTTCATGAGCCGGGCGGCTTTTTTGCATCCTGCACAAACTTTTGGGCAAAGTTTTGGTATTGATGGGGCCGCAGGCGCACAAACTCCACCACAGGCGGACAACTGTGGAAGAGACTGTGGCGGAACTATGAAGATTTGCCAAAATTCAGTGGAAAATCAATTGAAAAAACAGCCGGATTGAATTATACTAGGCACATAAGAATTTTTGCTGCCGCCGGATGCTGGCAGAGCATCCAGTATCTGGATAGCCTGCCGCAGGCCGCACTGGGAGGGAAAACCGCATTGAAAGGCTGGTACAAGGCACTGGAGGATCTGGTCTGGCTGACCCAGCTGGGCCTGAACATGCTTCTGCCGCTGGTGCTATGCCTGGCGGGGTGCTGGTGGGCCGTGGAACGCTGGAACTGGCCGGAATGGCTGTTCCTGCCGGCGGTTCTGCTGGGGCTGGCAGCGGGAGCGCAGAATTTCTGGGTGTTCTGCAAAGAGCGCCTGGACCGCTCCAAAAAGGAAAAAAATCACCGGGTGGGCTTCAACTCCCACCAGTAATGGAGGGCTTTTTTATGAAACTTCAGCCGGAATCCAAAAAGGAGCTGAAACGGATCCTTTGCGGCACAGCCATCTGCACCGCTGTGATGTGGGTGGTGTTTGCAGCCCTGGGTCTGGTGGGCTGGGTACGGTTCGATCTGAAGCTGGTGCTGTCCAGCCTGGTAGGCGACGCCGTGGCAGTGGGCAACTTTGCCGGCATCTGCTTAATGGTGCAAAAGGTCATCGACGAGCAGGACGAAAAACGCCGCAAAGCCCAGCTGCAGGCCTCGTACAATATCCGGATGCTGATCCAGGCGGTGTGGGTCATCGTGGCCATTGGGGCCCCCTGCTTCCAGCCCTTTGCAGGCATCCTGCCTCTGTTGTTCCCTCGTATTACCATATACTATCTGCAAATAACCGGCAAGTACAAGCCGCTTGCAGCCCCGCAGGAACCGGTGGACGTCTCTGTGGAGGACGACCCCGCCCCTGCCCCGGCGCAGGCGGATGGAACCCGTGACGAAGGGGGTGAAACGTAACAAATGGAACTGAACGGCGCAAAGATCCTGTACACCATCCATACCAACATCCCGCTGCTGGGCGACTTCAAGATCACCCAGACCCTTGTGAGTACCTGGATCGTGATGGCGCTGCTTTCGGGTCTGGCCATCTGGCTGGGGCATGGCCTCAAGCTGGAAAACGTGTCCAAACGGCAGGCGGCCGCGGAGTTCATCGTCACGCGGCTGGACCAGTTCGTGCACGACAACATGGGCTGCCACTTTGACCAGTATATCCCGCTCATCGGCTCGATCTTCGCATTGAGCATCGGGTGCAACCTGATCAGCGTGGTGGGCCTGTGGAGCCCCACGGCGGACCTGAACACCGAGGCGGCCTGGGCCATCGTGGTGTTCGTTCTGATCATGTATTACAAGATCAAAACGAACGGCATCCTCAGCTACCTCAAGGGTCTGCTGGACCCCATCTTCATCATGGCACCCATCAATGTGCTGTCGGAGGTGTCCACCCCTGTCAGCATGGCGTTCCGTCACTTTGGCAACATCCTGTCCGGTACGGTCATCTCCACACTGCTGTACTGGGCCCTGGCAAGCCTGAGCCATGTGCTCTTTGGCTGGCTGCCTGGGGTGCTTGGCCAGATCCAGCTGTTCCAGATCGGCATCCCGGCCTTTACCGGCCTGTATTTCGACTGGTTCGGCGGCTGCATCCAGGCGTTCATCTTCTGTACCCTGACCGCAATCTTCATCAAACGTGCTGCCGGTGAGGAATGATCCCTCCGGCATCTCCACAACACAACATCTTTCTTTTAGGAGGACAAACTTATGACTGACTTCCAGTACCTGGCTCGTGGTATCGCTCTGGCAGGCTGCGGCATCGGCGCAGGCTGTGCTCTGATCGCCGGCATCGGCCCCGGCATTGGCGAAGGCAACGCTGCTGCTGCTGCCTGTGAGGCCGTCGGCCGTCAGCCCGAGTGCAAGAGCGACGTGACCAGCACCCTGATCCTGGGCGTTGCGCTTTCCGAGACCACCGGTATCTACGGCTTTGTCACCGGCCTGCTGCTGATCTTCCTGGCACCCGGTATGTTCATGAAGTACCTGGCATAAGCGTTTGATTTTCTAAAAAACCAAAGGAAAGGAGACGCTTATGGAACAAGTGTACCAGGCACTGATCACCCTGGATGGCTGGACCTTTCTGGCCCAGATCTGCAACCTGATGATCCAGATGCTGATCTTTAAAAAGTTCCTGCTGAATCCGGTCAAGAAAGTCATTACCGACCGCAAGGCCAAGGCAGACAGCGAGATCGCAGACGCCAAGAAGCTGCGCGAGGAAGCTGAGGCCATGAAGGCGGAGTATGAGCAGAACCTGCAGAATGCCCGCACCGAGGCCAACCAGATCGTGACAAGTGCCCAGAAGACCGCCACCGCCCGCGGCGAAGAGATCGTGGGTGAGGCCCGCGCCCAGGCTGCTGCCATGAAGCAGAAGGCCGAGGCCGACATTGCGCAGGAGCGCAAGAAGGCGGTGAACGAGGTCAAGGACGAGATCGGCGGCATCGCCATGGAGATCGCCTCCAAGGTGGTGGAACGCGAGATCAAGGAAGAGGATCACAAGGATCTGATCGACGAATTTATCAAAAATGTGGGTGAAGCATCATGACCGAGATCGCAAGGATGTACGGCGGAAGCCTGTACGATCTGGCAGCGGAGGAAGGGCTTGAGACCCGCATCCTGGGGGAGCTGGAAGAAGTGAACGCACTTTTCAAGGCAAACCCGGACTACCTGCATCTGCTCAGCATCCCCAGCATCCCCAAAAAGGAGCGCTGCGGCCTGCTGGACGAAGCCCTGCGGGGGCAGGTCCATCTCTATGTGCTCAACTTTTTAAAGATCCTGTGCGAGAAAGGCACCCTGCGGGAGCTTGGCGGCTGCACGCGGGCTTACCGCATCCGCTACAATGAGGCACACGGCATTCTGGAGGCAACGGCCACCTCGGCCATTGCCCTGACCAAAGAGCAGACGGCTGCCCTGCACCAGAAGCTGGAAGCCCTCACCGGCAAGACCATCGACCTGCAGACAAAGGTCGACCCGGCGGTGCTGGGCGGCATCCGTCTGGATATCGACGGCACCGAGCTGGACGGCACCGTACAGAACCGTCTGGCGGCACTGCGCCGGAACATTGCCGCAGTGACCCTGTGACACAGGACGAATTTCCACCCGAAATGAAATTTATGAATTGAGTGGTGAACAAACAAAGATGCAACTGAAACCTGAAGAGATCTCCAAGATCATCCGTGCCCAGATCAAGCATTATGAAAATGCCATCGAGCAGAGCGAGACCGGCACGGTCATTATGGTGGGCGACGGCATCGCCCGGGCCAGTGGTCTGGAAAAGTGCATGGCAGGTGAGCTGCTGCAGTTTGACAACGGCGAATACGGAATGGCACAGAATCTGGAGGAGAACACCGTCTCCATCGTTCTGCTGGGCTCCGACGTCGGCATCAAGGAAGGCAGCACTGTCAAGCGCACCGGCAAGGTGGTGTCCGTGCCGGTGGGCGATGCCCTGATCGGCCGCGTGGTCAACGCACTGGGCCAGCCCATCGATGGTGCAGGCCCCATCGAGACCACCGAGTACCGCGCCATTGAGAGCCGCGCTCCCGGCATCATCGACCGCCAGCCGGTCAAGGAGCCGCTGCAGACTGGTATCAAGGCCATCGACTCCATGATCCCCATCGGCCGCGGCCAACGTGAGCTGATCATCGGCGACCGCCAGACCGGCAAGACCACCATCGCCTCCGATACCATCATCAACCAGAAGGGCAAGGGCGTGCTCTGCATTTACGTTGCCATCGGCCAGAAGCGTTCCACCGTGGCAAACCTGGTGCAGAGCCTGACGGAGGCCGGTGCCATGAGCTACACCATCGTGGTGTCCGCTACAGCGTCTGAGCTGTCGCCCCTGCAGTATATCGCACCCTACTCCGGCTGTGCCATGGGCGAGTACTTCATGCATCAGGGCAAGCACGTCCTGATCATCTACGATGACCTGTCCAAGCACGCCGTGGCATACCGTGCCCTGTCGCTGCTGATCCGCCGTCCTCCGGGACGTGAGGCTTACCCCGGCGATGTCTTTTACCTGCATTCCCGTCTGCTGGAACGTGCGGCCAAGCTCTCCAATGAGCTGGGCGGCGGCAGCCTGACGGCACTGCCCATCATTGAGACGCAGGCGGGCGACGTTTCCGCCTACATCCCCACCAACGTCATCTCCATCACCGACGGCCAGATCTTCCTGGAAACGGAACTGTTCCATTCCGGCATCATGCCGGCCGTCAACCCCGGCATCTCGGTGTCCCGCGTCGGCGGCAACGCCCAGATCAAGGCCATGAAGAAGGTGGCCGGTACCCTGAAGCTGATCTACTCCCAGTACCGTGAGCTGCAGTCCTTCGCCCAGTTCGGTTCCGATCTGGACGCCGACACCAAGGCCCGTCTGGCCCAGGGCGAACGCATTGTGGAGGTGCTCAAGCAGAACCGCTCGGCCCCTGTGCCGGTGGAAAAGCAGGTAGCCATTCTGTATGCGACCATCCACGACTACCTCGTGAAGGTCAAGGTGCCGGATGTGTCGGAGTACGAGAAGAGCCTGTACGAGTATCTGGACAACGATGCCGCCGGTGCCGCCGTCATGGAGACCATCCGCACCACCGGCAATCTGGACAAGGACACCGAAGAGCAGCTCAAGAGCGTGCTCACGGCCTATACCGACAGCTTTGTCAAGGCGCATTAAAGGGAAGGAGGCGTAACGCATGGCTGGTTCCATGAAGGACATCAAGCTGCGCATCAAAAGCGTAGAGAGCACCATGCAGATCACCAAGGCCATGGAGCTGGTGGCTTCCTCCAAAATGCGCCGTGCCAAGGAGCGGGTCGAGCACAGCCGACCCTACTTTGAAACGCTGCATAAGACCCTGACCGAGATCGCAGCGGCAGACCCCCGCGCCCGCAACCCGTACCTGCGCCGTGCAGAGATCAAAAAGACCCTGCTCATCGTCATTGCAGGCGACCGCGGCCTAGCCGGCGGGTACAACTCCAACGTGCTCAGGCAGGCACAGCAGGAAGCAGGGGACGTGGTGGTGCTGCCCATCGGCAAGCGCTCGGCGGAATACTTCGTCCACCACGAGGTGCCCCTGTTCACCCAGGAGGTGCTGCTGGCGGCGGACATCACGGTGGGCGAATGCTTCCAGCTGGCCCGCCGGATCACCGAGGGCTACTGCAAAGGCGCGTACGACGCGGTGAAGATCTGCTACACCCGGTTCGACTCCATGATGACCCAGACGGCTTCCACCATGGAGGTGCTGCCCCTGAGCATCGAGCCCACCGAGCAGCAGAAGGCCGAGGCCCGCCGCAGCCAGATTTTGTACAAGCCCAGCAGCGAGGAAGTGTTCCGTGCGATCATCCCGGAGTATGTGGCCGGTATCGTGTATGGCGCTGTGTGTGAGAGCGTGGCCAGTGAGCTGGCCGCCCGCCGCACCGCCATGGACGCCGCCACCAAGAACGCCGGTGAGATGATCGACCATCTCAACCTGTATTACAACCGTGCCCGGCAGGCTGCCATCACGCAGGAGATCACCGAGATCGTGGCCGGTGCGGAGATTTAACGATCCTCTCAGCCGCCTGACGGCGGCAGCTCCCCCGAGAGGGGGGCTTAAGTGGAAAAACCTATCAAAAAGGAGTTATAGCCTATGTCCGAAAAACATATCGGCAAGGTGATCCAGGTCATTGGCCCGGTGCTGGACATCCAGTTCAAGGATGGCGAGCTGCCGGAGCTGCTCAACGCCATTGAGATCGACAACCACGGCCAGAAGCTGGTGGTGGAAGTCGCTCAGCTGACCGGCGACAACGTGGCCCGCTGCATCGCCATGAGCAGCACCGATGGTCTGGTGCGCGGCACAGATGCCGTGGACACCGGCGAGTCCATCAAGGTGCCCGTGGGCGACCAGTGTCTGGGGCGCGTGTTCAACCTGCTGGGCGAGCCTGTGGATAACAAGCCCGCCCCCACCCCGGATGCCTACTGGCCCATCCACCGTCCCGCTCCCAGCTACGAGGAGCAGCAGTCTACTACCGAGATCCTGGAGACCGGCATCAAGGTCGTGGATCTGATTTGCCCCTATGCCAAGGGCGGCAAGATCGGCCTGTTCGGCGGTGCCGGTGTCGGCAAGACCGTGCTGATCCAGGAGCTGATCTACAACATCGCCACCGAGCATAACGGTTATTCGGTGTTCACCGGCGTCGGCGAGCGCACCCGTGAGGGCAACGACCTGTACGGTGAAATGACCGAGAGCGGCGTCATCAACAAGACCGCACTGGTCTACGGCCAGATGAACGAGCCCCCCGGAGCCCGTATGCGCGTGGCCCTGTCCGGCCTGACCATGGCAGAGTACTTCCGCGATGTGAAGAATCAGGACGTGCTGCTGTTCATTGATAACATCTTCCGCTTCACCCAGGCCGGTTCCGAGGTGTCCGCTCTGCTGGGCCGCATGCCCTCTGCTGTCGGCTACCAGCCCACCCTGGCCACCGAGATGGGCGCTCTGCAGGAGCGCATCACCTCCACCCGCAAGGGTTCCATCACCTCGGTGCAGGCCGTCTACGTCCCCGCCGATGACCTGACCGACCCGGCCCCTGCCACCACCTTTACCCATCTGGATGCCACCACAGTTCTGAGCCGTGACATCGCATCGCAGGGCATCTACCCCGCTGTGGACCCGCTGGACTCCACCAGCCGCATCCTCAGCCCGGAGGTCGTGGGTCAGGAGCACTACGAGATCGCCCGTGCCGTTCAGAAGGTGCTGCAGCGCTACAAGGAGCTGCAGGACATCATTGCCATCATGGGCATGGACGAGCTGAGCGAAGAGGACAAGCGTACCGTCAGCCGCGCCCGCAAGGTGCAGCGCTTCCTGAGCCAGAGCTTCCATGTGGCAGAGCAGTTTACCGGCATGCCCGGCCAGTATGTGCCGCTGAAGGAGACCCTGCGCGGCTTTAAGATGATCCTGAACGGCGAGTGCGACGATCTGCCGGAAAGTGCATTCCTGTTCGCGGGCACCATCGACGACGTGTTCGCAAAAGCGAAGAAAGGGTAAACCATGACGACCTTTCATCTGACGGTGGTCACGCCGGACGGCTGCGCCTTTGACGGCCAGGCCGAACGGGTGGTCTGCCGCGCCATCGACGGCGACCTTGCCATTCTGGCAAAGCACGGCGATTACTGCACGGCGCTGGGCATGGGCGAAGCCCATATCGTGGACGCCGACGGCCAGCGCCGCCGCGCCGCCTGTATGGGCGGCATGCTCAGCGTGCTGGATGGCGAGGTGCGTCTGGTGGCTACCACCTGGGAGTGGGCAGAAGAGATCGACCAGGCCCGCGCCGAAGCTTCCAAAAAGCGCGCCGAGGAGATTCTGGCCCAGAAGGACCTCGACAAGCGCGACTACGAGATGGCCCAGGCCCGCCTGAAGCGTGCTTTGGTGCGCACTTCCATCCACTGAGATCCTGTAAAACAAACCCCGGAGTTCCGAGCGGAACTCCGGGGTTTTTGCGTCATTCGGTCAGCGGCTCCCAGAAATTCGGGATGGCGGTCAGGTGCTCTTTGATGTACCGGGCATATTCCAGCACCCCTTGGTCGGTATGAGGGGAAGTGACAAAGCCTAGTCGATGCCCCTGGCCCCAGTCCAAGGAAACCGCCGGATCGTGGCCGCTATACTGAATGGCCGGGAGCAGCAGCGTGAAGTGGGGGCAAGAGGAAGTATAGGTGAAAAAGTCCTTAGGGTCTACAAACTGCAGTTGGGGCATCTGTTCCCGCAGGTGGCGGCGCAGACTGTCTTCGTAGGAGTTGGAGCCGGGATGATTGTGAAAAGCCACCAGGTGATCCTGCAATTCCTCCAGATGGATCCGGGGCAGGGGGTCACTGCCCACCGGGAGGGCTCCTGGAGCAAAAAGACATAGCTCCGGAACCCGGGCAAAGGGCAGAAAGTCTAGCCCGATGCGGTGGATATCCTCGTTTTCCAACAGGGCGGCGATCTGGGCCTCCCCCCGCAGCAGGGCAGTGTAAAGTGCCTCCTTGCTCTCATAGCGGACAGACCGGGATGCGTACTGCTCTGCCGACGGCATGGCAATGCGGAACAGATCCCCCCAGAGCTGAAAAAACTGGTCCCCCAGGCAGCCGATACAGAAGTGCTTGATGTGACAGCTGCTCAACTGCTGCAGCTGCTGCCCCTCAGAAAGCGCATGAGCGTACAGTGCCTGCAGCTGCTGGGCGTTGCGGTAAAAGCTGCGGCCTGCCTCGGTGAGGGTGACCTGCCGGGTGCTGCGGTCAAACAGCTGGAACCCCAGCTGATGCTCCAACTGCCGGATCTGTTGGGATAAGGCAGATTGGGAGATGTAGAGGGTGTCTGCCGCAGCAGTAAAGCTCTGCTTTTCAGCAACGGCTAAAAAGCTCTGCAGCTGATGAATGGTCATGAAAAGTACTCCTATAAGTTTGATCTAATAGATAGTATAAGAGAAATGATTTGCAAAAGCAAGATTTTTGCATTATAATGCAAATTATAAATGGTTTGTGAATTAACAAACCATGTTTCACACGCTTGGAAAAGAAGAAAAAGAACAAGGAGAACACATCATGGAAAAGATCTCGCGCAAGAGCTTTGTCAAGGGTGCTCTGGGTCTGGGTGCCGTAGGGATTCTGGCTGGTTGTGCTTCCAGTGCCAGCAGCACGGCAGCTTCCGCTTCCAGCACGGCTGCACCTGCCGAAAAGAAGGAGTTTACGTTTGCAGACACTGTCCGCTGGGATGCCCAGTATGACGTGGTGGTCATGGGCATGGGCGCAGCCGGTATGGTAGCAGCCAAGACTGCTGCCGACAACGGTGCCAAGGTGGTCATCGTGGAAAAGTGCGAAGAGGGCAAGGCCGGCGGCAACACCAAGGTCTGCGGCCAGCTGTTTGCTTACGCCAACGGTGACAAGGACGCTGCAAAGAGTTACTATACTGCTCTGGCCGGCGGCCGTGACATCGAGCCGGAGATCATTGATGCGATTTCCGAGGGTGTTGCCAACATGGCCGACATCCTGGCCGACGAGTTCGGCTTTAACAAAGATGAGTACATGGACTGGACCGGCGTGAACGTGGGCGGCACCAACATGGGCGCTATGAGCCCCGAGTACCCTGAGATGCCCGGCCATGAGAAGATGGCTCTGTGGACCACCCATGCAGGTGCCAGCGACGGCTATCTGTATCAGGGCCTGAAGCAGAACGTGACCGACCGTGTGGATGCCATTGATGTATGGTACAGCTCCCCGGCCAAGAGCCTCATTCAGGACCCCGTCACCAAGACGGTCGTGGGCGTTACCGTGGAGCGTGATGGTAAGGAAATGAACATCCGTGCCCTGAACGGCGTGTGCATCTGCACCGGCGGCTTTGAGTGCAACAAGGAGATGGTGCAGCACTACCTGAACGTCATCAACTATGCACCCCGCGGTGGTCAGTTCAACACCGGCGATGGCATCAAGATGGCACAGGCTGTGGGTGCAGATCTGTGGCACATGGACTGCTATGAGGGCCTGTTCGGTCTGGGCAGTGTGACTTATCCGGTCGAAGAGGGCATCCCCTGCGATATGATCGCAACGCTGGCACAGAATGCTGTCAACACCGGTGCTGCCATTCTGGTGGGCACCGACGGTGATCGCTTTGTCAACGAGAGTGAGACGGTGCGTCACGGCCACCTGTATGAGAACGGCATCTGGGAGAACCCCACCTTCCCCGAAAAGGTCTGGTACATCATTGATGAGACCCAGAAGGGCGAGATCGAGGCTGCTGGTGCAATGCCTGAAGAGCAGCTGGCCAAGCTGACCGCTTACGACAGCATCGGCGCACTGGCTGAGGGCATTGGCGTTGATAAGGACCGTCTGACCAAGACCATCAAGAACTACAACAGCTTTGCCAACAACGGCGAGGACTACAAGTGCGGCCGTGAAGCACAGTATATGCGTGCGTTCGACGGCAAGAAGTACTACGCAATGTACATGGTGTCCGGTCTGCTGAACACTCAGGGCGGCCCCAAGCGCAGCGCCAACGCTGAGGTTCTGGACACCCAGGGCAACCCCATCCCGCACCTGTACTCCGCCGGTGAGTGCGGCGGCATCACCGTGTGCATGTATCAGGGCGGCACCAACATTGCCGAGTGCATCACCTTCGGCCGCATTGCCGGCAAGAACGCCGCAGCGGTCAAGGACGCACTGCCCACCTACACTGTGGAGGCTGTGGAGTCTGCGCCCGCACAGCCCGGTGACATCGACGATCTGGTCGGCGAGGAAGAAACCTACGAGACTGCTGACAACCAGTACATCGGCAAGGCACAGGGCATGGACGATGAGATCGTGGTCCGTGTGACCGTGGATGACGGCAAGATCAGCCAGGTAGAAGTGCTGAAGCAGAACGAGACGGAGGGCATCGGCGTGCCTGCCACCGAGCAGCTGCCGGAGAAGTTCGTTGGTCTGGACACCGAGGAAGCCATCAATGCTGTGGATGGTATTTCGGGCGCTACCATTACCTCCAACGCTCTTAAGCAGGCGGTGGTCAACGCACTGCTGCAGGCCAAGGGCTGATAAGAACCGGATAAATGCAGAAGGGGCTGCCGATGTGGAATCGGCAGCCCCTTTTTGTACGGAAAAATCACCGCATATTTGCCTTCTCGATCAGACTGCGGATGTGGTGGGCCAGCATCTCGATGGCGGTGGTGTTTTCGCCGCCGTTGGGCACGATAATGTCGGCGTTGCGCTTGCTGGGCTCCACAAAGGCCTCGTGCATGGGCTTGACCGTGGTCAAATACTGCTCGATCACGCTGTCCAGGCTGCGGCCGCGCTCCTTCACGTCCCGCACAAGACGGCGCAGGATGCGCTCGTCGGCGTCGGTGTCCACGAAGATCTTGTAGTCGAACATGGCGCACAGCTCCGGCTCTACAAAGGGCAGGATGCCCTCCACGATGAGCACCGGGGCCGGTTCAATGTGCTGCACTTTGTCACTGCGGTTGTGCTTGGAGTAGTCGTATACGGGGCAGTCGATGGCACGGCCGGCCTTGAGCTCCTGCAGGTGGTAGATGAGCAGGGCATTGTCGAAAGCGTCCGGGTGGTCGTAGTTCAGCTTGCAGCGCTCTTCAAAGGGCAGGTCGTCGTGGCGCTTATAGTAGCTGTCGTGGGAGATCAGCCGCACCTCGTCCTCGCCAAAGCGCTCCTTCAGCCGCAGGGCCAGGGTGGTCTTGCCGCTGCCGGAACCGCCTGCAATGCCAATGATCAGATTGTTCATAGTCGAAACTCCTCCTGCACAAAAACCTTGTCGGCTCCGGTGGAAAAACCGACAGAAATGGATTATAATAGAAGAAATCAACGGTCGGCCGGAGCTGCGTGCGGCCCGGCGGCCTTCTGTTCCATCTATCATACCATAAAATGCCCGGTTTTGACAGCCCGGAAGGGCGGTCGGGTGCAATTTTTTCAACTGGCAGGCGGCCTGCCGCGGAGGAAACAGACAAGATGCAAACACAACAGCTGCAGCAGAACATGAAAGAAAAAGTAAAGGTGTTTGAGGACGGCGGAATCCGTCTGCTCAAAAAGGGGCAGAAGGGCCTTGTACACGCCATCTTCAGCCGGTTCGGGCTGGTGCTGGTGCTGCTGCTGCTGCAGTTCGGGGCACTGTTCAGCCTGCTGCGCTGGTTCGGGCAGCTGCTGCCCCATTACCTGGGCGGCACGGCGCTGGTCACGGCTGCCATGGTGGTCTATCTGCTCAACATCGACATGGACAACAGCGTGCGCATCACCTGGCTGGTGGTCATTGCAGTGCTGCCGGTGCTGGGCGTGCCGCTGTTCTGGTACACCAAGGCGGACATCGGCCACAACGCCCTGAAAAAGCGCCTGATGGATCTGGAAAGCCAGACCCGCGCCCAGCTGCCCCAGCCGGAAGGGGTGGAGCAGCGTCTGGAGGTGGACAGCCCCGGAGCGGCTTCGCTGGCGCGCTACCTTCGGGGGCGGGGCGGCGGCTTCCCGGTGTACGGCAATACCGCTGTGACCTACTTCAACGGCGGCGAGGCCAAGTTTGCCGAGCTGCTGCGCCAGTTGGAAACGGCGGAGCATTACATCTTTCTGGAATACTTCATCATCGACGAAGGGCTCATGTGGGGCCGCATCCTGGAGGTGCTGGCCCGCAAGGCGGCCAGCGGCGTGGATGTGCGGGTGATGTACGATGGTACCTGTGAGTTTTCCACCCTGCCGCGGGACTACCCCAAGCGGCTGGAAGCGCTGGGCATCCGGTGCAAGGTGTTTGCGCCGGTCACGCCGTTTGTGTCCACCCACTACAACTACCGCGACCACCGCAAAATTCTGGTCATTGACGGGCGGGTGGGCTTTACCGGCGGGGTGAACCTGGCCGACGAGTACATCAACCATGTGGAGAAATACGGCCGCTGGAAGGACGCCGCCGTCATGCTGGAGGGCGAAGGCGTGCGCTCCATGACCGCGCTGTTTTTGCAGATGTGGAGTGTGCTGCAGGAGCCGGAGTTTGAGCAGTTCCTGCGCCCGGAGGTCCCGGCGGCCCGCGCGGAGGGCTTTGTGGTGCCTTACGGCGACTGCCCGCTGGACGGCGAGCGGGTGGGTGAGATGGTGTACATCGACCTGCTGAACCGTGCCCGGAAGTATGTGCACATCATCACGCCGTACCTCATTCTGGACGGCGAGCTGGAAACTGCCCTGCGCTTTGCGGCAGAGCGCGGCGTGGATGTGCACCTGATCCTGCCCGGCGTGCCGGATAAGCAGTTCGCCTATGCGCTGGCCAAAACGCACTACAAGGCGCTGCTGTCGTCAGGCGTGAAGATCAGCGAGTGGACGCCCGGCTTCACCCATGCAAAGCTGGTGGTGATGGACGGAGTGGAAGCCGTGGTGGGCACCATCAATCTGGACTACCGCAGCCTGTATCATCACTTTGAGAATGCTGTGTGGATGCGCCGCGTGGGCAGCATCCGCGACATGGAGACGGATTTTCAGGACACACTGGCCCGCTGCCGCACCGTGGAAGCGACCCTGCAGAGCGTCTGGCAGGGCAAAAAGCTGCTGCGCCTGATGGGCCTGCTGTTGAAGGTGATCGCACCGCTGATGTAAAAACAAACTCCCTCAGGCATCGCTGCACGATGCCTGAGGGAGTTTTTGCATAAAGAAAGAGAGCTGCGGCAAAACCACAGCTCTCCGGAACAGAACCGATTTAAAGAAAAATCAGCGCTTAGTTCTGCTTCATGCGAGCGAAGCAGTCAGAGCAGTAGACCGGACGGTCCTCACGGGGCTGGAAGGGAACCTTGCAAGCCTTGCCGCAAGCTGCGCAGACAGCATCGAACATCTGACGCTCACCGCCGTTGTTGCCGCCACGGACGCCGTTCTTGCGGGCGTCACGGCAGGGCTTGCAGCGCTGGGGCTGATTCTCGAAGCCGCGAGATGCGTAGAACTCCTGCTCACCAGCAGTCCAAACAAACTCCTTACCGCAGTCCTTGCAGACTAAAGTCTTGTCTTCAAACATAGTAGTATCTCCTCTTTGTCAGTTCTTGCCCACGGAAGGATTATAACCATACCTTTGGTTTTTGGGGACCATCGCGCTGATCAGTTAGCTTACCAGGGGCTTGAATAGTAAATATCCTCTAGCTGAGGACTTTTCTATTGTACCGTTAATTTCCGCGTTTGTCAACCAAAAAACGGTACGAGCACCTGTTCTTTGTGGATATGGCACAATCCGGGCCGGGCCAAACCGGCATTCCGACGAAAAAAAGGAGCCGTGCTCCCCAACGGGAACACGGCTCCGGAGAAACCGATTACTTCTCGATGACTTCCTTGGTGTCGCGGGCGATCATCAGCTCCTCGTCGGTAGCGATGACCAGGGTGCGAACCTTTGCGCCCCAGGCAGTGATCTCGCACACGTCGCCCACAGGATGCTTGTTCTTCTCGGTGTCGATGCGGATGCCCAGCCAATCCATGTGGTGGCAGATCTTTGCACGGGCAATGGCGTCATGCTCGCCGATGCCGCCGGTAAAGACGATGGCGTCCACGCCGCCCATAGCAGCGATGTAAGCACCAATGGTCTTTTTGATCTGGTAGTTCAGCATATCGGAAGCCAGCTGTGCACGCTTGTTGCCGGCCGCAGCAGCCTCCTCCACATCACGCTTGTCGCTGGAAACACCGGAGATGCCCAGCAGGCCGGACTTCTTGTTCAGGATCTCGTCCAGCTGGTGGCCGGTGATGTTCAGGGTGTACTTCAGGTAGTTGACCACAGAGGGATCCAGGTCGCCGCAGCGGGTGCCCATCATCAGGCCGGCCAGCGGGGTCATGCCCATGGAAGTATCCACGACCTTGCCCTGATCCACAGCAGCGATGGAAGAACCATTGCCCAGGTGGCAGGTGATCAGCTTCAGGCGCTCAATGGGCTCCTCCAGGTACTCGGCTGCCTTGTGGGCAACGTACTTGTGGCTGGTGCCGTGGAAGCCGTAGCGGCGCACGCCGTACTTCTCGTAGTACTCGTAGGGGATGGCGTACATGTAAGCCTTCGGGGGCATGGTGCTGTGGAAAGCGGTGTCGAACACGGCCACCATGGGGATGTTGCCGAACACCTTGCGGGCGGCCTCGATGCCCAGGATGCCTGCGGGGTTGTGCAGGGGAGCCAGCGGGCTCAGCTCACGCAGAGTCTCGATGACCTCATCGGTGATCAGGCAGCTGCTCTTGAACTTCTCGCCGCCATGCACCACGCGGTGGCCGATGGCGTCGATCTCGCTCACGTCATTGATGCACTTGCCCTCGCCGGTGGTCATCTTCTTCACGACCTCAGCAAATGCCTCGGTGTGGGTGGGGAAGATGGCCGGGGTGGTGGCCTTGTGGCCGTTGGCCTCGTGAGTGATCATGCTGCTCTCCATGCCAATGCGCTCGCACAGGCCCTTGCACAGCACCTTCTCGCCGTCCATATCGATCAGCTGATACTTCAGGGAAGAAGAACCGCAGTTAATAACCAGAACTTTCATCTGTGTTGCCTCCTGTATGTTTTTGCTCTGCCCGCCGTTTTTTGGAAATCTGCGGACAGAATTTTACAGATTCCTGTGTTTATTATATAATAGGAACAACGCCTTTTCAAGGCACAATCCGGGCAAAGCGGTAAAACTTGTGTACAAGGCTTTTGTACACCCTGCCTACAAATGCAGAAAAACCCGTAGGTTTTCTGTATATACGATATAAATTTAACAATCTTCCGGGGCGGAGAGAGGCCCTTTTTGCCCGGAAAGGAGCATTGTCATGAGATTTGCAGGCATCATTGCCGAGTACGACCCCTTCCACAACGGGCACGTTCGGCAGCTGGCG